>BNJT01002624.1_pt1:0-1705000 | contig 1790108 bp, 2196 predicted proteins | sample 8540491 | NCBI WGS metagenome assembly BNJT01 (sample SAMD00202455, study PRJDB9452) | human saliva metagenome | host: Homo sapiens | reverse complement strand
TTATCTCCCCAAGAGTCCACATCGACGGGGAGGTTTGGCACCTCGATGTCGGCTCATCGCATCCTGGGGCTGTAGTCGGTCCCAAGGGTTGGGCTGTTCGCCCATTAAAGCGGTACGCGAGCTGGGTTCAGAACGTCGTGAGACAGTTCGGTCCCTATCCGTCGTGGGCGTAGGAAATTTGAGAGGAGCTGTCCTTAGTACGAGAGGACCGGGATGGACGTATCAATGGTGTACCAGTTGTCACGCCAGTGGCATAGCTGGGTAGCTAAATACGGAAGGGATAAGAGCTGAAAGCATCTAAGCATGAAGCCCCCCTCGAGATGAGATTTCCCACGGATATTAAGACCCCTTGAAGACGACAAGGAGAATAGGTTAGGAGTGTAAGCACGGTAACGTGTTCAGCTGACTAATACTAATAGGTCGAGGACTTAATCAAGTGAAAGTTCTTAGAAAGAAACTGTTGACAAAAAGAAAAAAGATGATATAATATGTATATGAAGTTTTCGTCTGGTGGCGATAGCGAAGAGGACACACCTGTACCCATACCGAACACAGAAGTTAAGCTCTTTAGCGTCGAATGTAGTTGGGCTTACGCCCTGTGAGACTAGAACGTTGCCAGGCAATAGTGAGGGCCTTCCTTTTGGAAGGTTCTTTTTTTACTTTATCTCTATTAATATGAATAATTATTAATAGAGGTTGTTTTCTTTATGTAATAATACTTAATATCTAAATAGTATATAAATTTAATTGATGAAATGAAGAACTACCTAACATGTGTTTGTTAAGTAGTTCTTTTTGATTATTATTTTTTAGTTCTATGTATATATGGTTTTCTTTCTGCTGGTTTAATTTCACCCATTATAGAATATATATTATTATTTGTAGCTAATAAAGCATGTCCACAAGGTGCTTCAAAAGGAATTTCTCCTAATTGATACCAGTGATTTTCTTTCAAATTGTATACTAATTCTTTTTTATTCCATTTATAGTCACCTACAGGACGTCTGAAGTATGCATCACGGTATTTTGCGTGATCTTCGCCTTGTAATGTTGTTAAGTTAAATACTGCATCTTTCCAAACATCTTTATTGAAACCACCGATTACTAGAAGTTCATGGTCGTTTAATGGAGCCCAGTCAGCACCAAGTAAAGAAACTTCTTCATTATCGATAACCACATCAGCAAGTTGAGTCCATTCTTTTGTCTCTAAGTTAAGTTTAAAGCCATCGTTATAAGTTTCACTAGCTCCACCACCATAAACATAAAGTTCATTGTTGTATACATAACTTACAGCTTGATTACGTAATTTCCCAGGAAATTCTGAAAAGACTTCGAATTTCTTAGTAGATAAATCATATGAATAAAGTTCATTGTTATTTGAGCCATTAATAGATCCGATACCAAAGTATAGTTTATTGTTGTGAACTTTTGCGATAACATTTTCTACAGTAAGTGGAAGTGTGTCGATTACTTCAACTTTTAATTTATTATCAACTACAGTAAATGCTAAAATTTCTGATGATGTTTCTGTTTTATTCGCAATGTAGTATAAAGTATCGTTATATACTGCACTTGGTCCATATGCTAGAGGATAGTCAAATTGAATTTGATCAAGTAAAGTTACTCCGTCAGCTGTTTCTTCGTATAGATATATATCTTTGTGATTTACTTTAACCCCACCATCGACAGGAAGACCTCCTGGGAAGTTAGCACCACCACCAAAGATTAATTTATTTCCGATTACTCCTTTAATTAATCCTGCTGTACCTATATTATTTTCGTAGCCTTTTTGAGCCGCTACAGTAGCTATATTTGACCATTTAAGTTGTGTACTCATTTATTGTACCTCCCTATTTATTTTTACAAAATTAAACGCTTACATAGATTTATTTATTATAGTGGGAGGGTTCGACTGGAGATGATGGTTTAGTCGAAATCCACTCCCACAAATTTTACTATTTAAAGTCTGCTTCTTTGTCTACTAGTACGTATACACTTGGATGATTTTTTAGAACAGTACATGGAATATCTTCAGTTACTTCTTCGCCTTCTACTAAACTTTTAATAGCTTGTTGTTTAGCTTTACCAAAAGCTAATAAGATTATGTGTTTAGCCTTCATAATATCGTTTATTCCCATTGTTACAGCCTGTTTTGGTACTAGATTAATATCATTATTAAAGAATCTTGAATTTGCTTCTATTGTTTCTTGTTTAAATCAACAATATGTACTCCTGTATCAAAAGATGTACCTGGTTCGTTGAATCCAATGTGACCATTAGAGCCAACACCAAGGATTTGAACATCGATTTCAGCATTGTTCAATTGTTCTTGATACGTTCTTAAGGCTGAATCTAAGTCACTATTTCCAGCATCAGGAATATGAGTGTTGTTTTTTTCTATATCGATATGATCGAATAGATTAGTTTCCATAAATTTATGGTAACTTTCTGGATGATTATAGCTGATTCCTACATATTCATCTAAATTGTAAGATTTTACATTTTTATAGCTAAAATTCCCTGCTTTGTGGTCTGCAATCATTTCTTCGTATAAAGATGTAGGAGATCCTCCAGTAGCAAGACCTAGTGTTGAATTTTCATTAATCAAACTTCTTAAAATTTTGTATGCTTCTTTTGAAGCTTCTTTTTTAGAATTAAAAACTAAATATTTCATAGAATTACCCCTTACTTATTAATCTTCTTTTTTATAAACTTCTTCTCCACGTGCAAATGTTGTTAGTACTTCGTATGTAGGACTAATAACAACAAGGTCAGCATCATAGCCAACTTTTATTTTACCTTTACGATCAGCAAAACCTAGCATTTCTGCAGGATTTTTGGTGCATGAGTTAATCGCTGCGTCTACAGGAACTAAAGCATCCTCAATTAAGACACGTAGACCATCGATAACTCTAAGTGTAGAACCTGCTAAACGTCCGTCATCACGGTGTGCACTGCCATCTTCGTATATTTCCATATTTTCTCCACCGAAGATGTAAGAACCACGACCACAACCTTTAGCGCAGAGTGAGTCGGTAATCATAATTCCATGATCGCGTCCTTTAGCTGTGAAGTATGTATTTAAAGCATCTGTAGTAGAGTGGATACCATCACAGATAATTTCTCCATATGCATCACGTGCACGGAAAGCAAATCCTACTTGACCTCCGTCACGATGGTGGAATCCTACCATTCCATTATAAACGTGAGTTTGAGAAGTTGCACCGTTAGCGAATGCTAAGTAACTTTCTTTATAATTACAAGCAGAGTGCCCTAAACTTACTCTAATACCTTGACTTACTAAGTATTTAGTAAGTTTATAGTCGATATCTTTTTCGCAAGCGATAGTAATAAGTCTAATTAGATTTTTACTAGCTGCTTGGAATTTTTTAAATTGTTCAACACTTGGTGTTTGGATACAACTTAAAGGTTGAGCACCACGTTTTTCTACATCAAGATAAGGACCTTCGAAGTGAATCCCTAAAATTTCAGCACCTTCGTAACCTTCTTCATATACTTTTGCTACATTAGCAACAGCTTTTAGAAGAACTTCTTCAGTTTGTGTAATTGTTGTTGGTAAAAATGATGTCACTCCCTCAGAAACAATATTTTTAGTCCAGTTACGAAGTCCTTCCTCGTTAACATCATTAGTATCGTAACCATAAGCTCCATGTGTATGAACATCTATGAATCCTGGTAAAATACGATTAGATTCAAAATCATAATCTACTTTATCGAATGCATCATAGTCATAAACGGCAGTAATTTTTTTATCTTCTATCTCTAAAATAAGAGGAAGAAATTGTCCGCTTGACCAAACTTTTTTACTTTTTATTAGCATAATAGCACCCCTTTTTTTCTTAAAAAAATCTATCTTTAAATTTAATGTGTTAAATTTCTTTAATTTAATGTTAACACATTTTTAAATATATTTGTAAAAGTAGAAAAAGTAAAAGTTTTCAAAAATTAATTTGAAGGTATTTTTTTAATGATTTAATAAAGTAAAAAAACCGCAGTTATTTTTTTGGAAAAATTTAAGGTGTTATATTAGAGAGGAAGTAAGTAAATTTATATTAAAGAAGATATATAATAAAAAAACTTAATATACTTACTATTGACTTTAGGTTTAAGAGTAATATAATTATAAGTGTGAATTATATTACTGATTTTATCAAGTTAATATAATTTTTAATTTATTTTTAATTTATTTTAATTAAGAAGGTAAAAAGTATGGATAAATCAAGATTAACTTTTTCTTGGTGTAATAATAACAATAGGAATAATATTTGGTGATATAGGAACTTCAGTTTTATATGTTATGAAATCATTTGTTCATAATAGTGATAATATGATGAGTGAAAATCTAGTATTGGGTTTTGTGAGTTTAATATTTTGGATAATGACTTTACAAACGACAACAAAATATGTAATGATAGCATTGAAGGCAGATAACCATGGTGAAGGGGGAGTATTTTCGCTTTTTGCTTTAATAAAAAATAAAACAAAACGAAGTGTCGCACTTTTAGCGATGATAGGAGGAGCAACTCTTTTAGCTGATGGAATAATTACACCTGCAATTACGGTAACCTCTGCAGTAGAGGGATTGCATGATATAATTCCTTCTATAAATACTAATGATGTAATAATACTAGTACTTATAATCTTTATCTTTATTTTTTCATTTCAACGTTTTGGAACAAAAAAAATAGGATCACTTTTTGGACCTATAATGACTATGTGGTTTTTATCATTGTTGTTTTGGGGGTTAAAGTCATTAAGTGCTAGACCAGAAGTATTAAAAGCGATAAATCCAAAATATGCGCTACAGTTGATGATTAGCTATCCTGGGGTATTTGTTTTATTAGGAGCAGTATTTTTATGTGTATCGGGAGCTGAGGATTTGTATGTAGATTTAGGACATTGTGGTAGAAAAAATGTAAGGATGGCATGGTTCTTTGTTAAAATTTGTTTACTTACAAACTATTTTGGTCAAGCAGCGTATTTACTATCGACAGATTATAATGTAACAAAAAATCCATTCTTTGCGATAGTACCTGAGAATTTCATAGTATTTCAAGTAATATTGGCGACATTTGCTGCGATAATAGCCAGCCAAAGTCTAATTACAGGATCATTTACACTGATATCAGAAGCGATAAAATTAAACTTATTCCCGAAATTAATGATAAAATATCCAACCGAACTAAAAGGACAGGTCTACGTATCCGCGGTTAATATAATATTATTTATTTGTAGTAGTTGTGTAGTATTATTTTTAGAACAAGTAGTAATATGGAAGCGGCATATGGACTAAGTATTAGTATAACAATGTTTGTAACGACAATGTTATTAAGTATATATTTATATAAAAATAAAAAAATAAAAAAACATTTTCTGTAATGTTCATATTATTTTTTTGGGATAGAAGAATTACTATTCTTATATGCAAATAGTTTGAAATTTGTCAATGGTGGATATATAACAGTAATAATTGCTACATTAATATTTATAATTATGTTTATTTGGTATAAAGGAACAGAAATAAAAAGAAAGAGAAAGTCAGTATTTAACGGTAAAAAAATTATACAAAGCAATTGTTAAAAATTAAGTGTAGATAAAAAGCATACCAAAAATATGCAACTAATCTAGTATATTTAACAGGAGCGAAGTATGAAGAAGATGTAGACTATGCTGTACTGTATTCTATATTGAATAAACAACCTAAAAGAGCTAATGTGTACTTTTTTGTGCATATAAATGTCATAGATAAGCCATACAAAAGAGAGTATAAAGTTACAAAATTTAGTGATAAAAAAATCTTCAAAATCACTTTCAACTTAGGTTTTAGGGAAAATCAAAGAGTAAATACATTTATGCGTCAAGTTATAGGGGATTTATTAGAAAATAAAGAATTAGACTTACAACCTACTAAGTATAATTTAAGAGGAAAAGCCGAAACAGTAGGAGATTTTAGATTCGTATTGATTGAAGAAGTATTAGGAAATAGTAATGGATTATCTTCATTTGATAATTTTATTATGAGCTTAAGATTGAAATTAAAGAAAATTACTGTAACGCCAGAAAAATGGTTTGGTTTAGATACGAGTGTTATAACTAAAGAAGCGGTACCTTTAAATGTAGTACAGACTAAAGTAAAAAAAGACTAACAAGAGTTCAATAAAATAAGATCAGACTTAAAAATAAATATATGTAAAAAAATAAAAATTACATTATTTAGGATAAGTCTGATGTTTACTATTTAGATGATATAAAAAGAAAAGAGTATGGAAAATCCATACTCTTTTCTTTTTATACACTAATTGACTATTTAGAAAGTTTACGTCTAACAACTACACTTACAAGAGCAATTAAGCTTAATCCTAGTGCAGCAGTGCTAGAAGAAGTTGCACCAGTTTTTGGTAGAACTTTTTCTGTAGATTTTTCACTTGGATTTGTAGGTTTATCATTTCCAAGTTTAGATAAATCAAATTCAGGAACTTCATTAACAGCCTCTTCAACTGCATTTACTCCACCAGTGAACTCAGGAACTTCGTTAACTGCAGCTTCAGCTCCATTGACACCACCAGTGAATTCAGGAAGTTCAGATTGAACAAGAGCATCGCCATTAGAAGCCTCTGGTTTAGTAGGTTTAGGAGCGTCCCCTTCAGGTTTATTAGGAGTAGGAGGTGTTGTATCGTTTACGCCGCCGTTGAATTCAGGATTATTAGGTTTAGTAGGGGCATTATCATCATTTACGCCACCATTGAATTCAGGAAGTTCAGGTTGAACAAGAACATCACCATTAGAAGCTTCAGGTTTAGTAGGTTTAGGAGCGTCCCCTTCAGGTTTATCAGAAGTAGGAGGTGTTGTATCGTTTACGCCGCCGTTGAATTCAGGATTATTAGGTTTAGTAGGGGCATTATCATCATTTACGCCACCATTGAATTCAGGAAGTTCAGGTTGAACAAGAACATCACCATTAGAAGCTTCAGGTTTAGTAGGTTTAGGAGCGTCCCCTTCAGGTTTATCAGAAGTAGGAGGTGTTGTATCGTTTACTCCGCCATTGAATTCAGGAAGTTCAGGTTGAACAAGAGCATCACCATTAGAAGCTTCAGGTTTAGTAGGTTTAGGAGCGTCCCCTTCAGGTTTATCAGAAGTAGGAGGTGTTGTATCATTTACGCCACCATTGAATTCAGGAAGTTCAGGTTGAACAAGAGCATCACCATTAGAAGTTTCAGGTTTAGTAGGTTTAGGAGCGTCCCCTTCAGGTTTATTAGAAGTAGGAGGTGTTGTGTCATTTACTCCACCGTTGAATTCAGGATTATTAGGTTGAGTAATAGCATTATCGTCATTTACGCCACCGTTGAATTCAGGATTATTAGGTCGAGTAGTAGCGTTATCGTCATTCACACCACCGTTAAACTCAGGAGCGTTAGGAACCGTAGGAACTTCATCAGGCTGTTTAGCATCGTCAGAAGGCGCATCAGAAGGATTCACACCACCGTTAAACTCAGGAGCGTTAGGAACCGTAGGAACTTCATCAGGTTGTTTAGCATCGTCAGAAGGCGCATCAGAAGGATTCACACCACCGTTAAACTCAGGAGCATTAGGAGCTGTAGGAACTTCGTCAGGTTGTTTAGCGTCACCAGTAGTTGCTTCATCATCATTTACTCCACCTGCGAAGTCTTTAGGTTCTTCTTCACCTTTAGGAACTTCTTTTAAGTTTTTGATATAGCCTAAAGTCGCATTATAATCATCAGTTAGGCTATCAATTTCATCTTTGTATGCTTTTACAGCTCCATTAACTTCATCAAATTTAGCTTGAGCTTCATCTTTAGCAGTTTTAGCATTTTTAACAGCATCTGTAAGTCTAGTTACTGCATCTTGTAATTGGTCAACAACCACTTTTTCAGCAGCATTATCTTTGGCTGTTTTAAGAGCTAATTGAGCTTTTTCTAAAGTTTCATTTTGTTTAGTTAGTGCGTTATTTTTTTCTTCTACAACTTTAGCTTTTTCAATAGCATCAGCTTTGTCTTTATCAGCTACTTTAGATAATTTTTCGATTTTTTCAGCTAAGTCATCAGCAATAAGTGTAAGTTTGTCAACTATTGGTCTAGATTGTTCTTTTTTGTCTAAAGCTTCGACTATATTCTTATCTTCAGTGCTTAATTCTTTAGTTTCGTAAGGAACTGGAGCAGAATCTTTTGTAGCTTCAGCATTATCTAAGTCGTTAACAACTTGAGTAGCCGTGATATCACCAGCTTTAATAGCAGCTAATAAAGCATCTTTACCGATTGCAGCTTTAGCTTCTTCGATAGCTTTAGCTTTATCAGTGATTTTGTTGTTTTCATTGATTTTAGTTTCAGCTTCTTTTTCAAGGTTTTCTAAAAGCTTAGTAAGCAGTGCTAAATTATCACTATCTTCTTTTTTAAGGTCTTCAACAGCTTTTTGAGCTTTTTCAGCATCTTCTTTAGCTTTAGTTAACTCTTCGTTCGCTTTAGTTAATTTATCACTAGCCGCATTTAAAGCTTTTTCAGCATCTTGAACTAAAGCATCTTTTTTAGTAGCTTCCTCTTGAGCTTGTTTTAGTTCAGTAGTTTTAGCAAGAGCTACTTTCTCTAATTCAGCAACTTTTTTGTCAGCTTCCACTTTAGCTTCAGCAGCTTTTTCAGCATCTGTTTTTTCTTTTGGGGCTTCAGGTGTTGGTTCTTCTTTTTTAGGTGGGTTTTTAGCTTCTTCTTCTTTAGCCGCTTTTACTTCATTAAGAGCTTTATTGTACTCGTCAGTAAGTGCATCGATTTCAGCTTTGTAGCCAGCTAATGGAGAATTTGCTTCGTCGAAAGCATTTTGAGCAGCATTACGTTCTTTTTCGATAGCTTTTACAGCTTTGTCTAATGAAGCAATGATATCATCAGATGAACCGTTATCTTTAGCTGATTGTAATGCTTCTTTAGCTTCTTTTTAATGTATCTTCTTGTTTTTTAAGAGCTTTAGCTTTTTTCTCAGCGTTAGCTTTATCAGCCTCAGCAACTGCAGTTAATTCTTCGATTTTTTCAGCTAGGTCATCAGCTTTATCTTGAGCTTTTTCTGATGCAGGACGAGCAGCATCAGCTTTTTCAGCTTTGTCGATTCCAGCTTTAACGTCTTCAGGAAGAGCATCTTTAGATTTAGCTTCAGCTGGAGTTGTAGCAGTATCACTTGCAGTATTACTGTCGTTTTCTAATTCTTTAAGAATATCACCAGCTTTTAAATCACCAGATTCAATAGCTTTTAATAATCCTTCTTTGTCAACTAATTCTTTAGCAGCTTTTTTAACAGCTTCTTTATTAGTAATTTTTGGATCATTTGCGATTGATTCTTCTAATTGATCTAAAGCTTTTGATAGAGCTTCTTTAGAATCAGCTTCTTCTTTCTTAGCGTCTTCTTCTTTTTTAGCTTCTTCTTTAACTTTAGCGTCAGCCTTAGCAGCCTCTTCTTTAGCTTTAGCTAATTCAGTATCAGCAGTGTTTTTAGCAGTTTCAGCTTTAGTTTTTGCAGCATCAGCTTCAGCAGCCTCTTTTTTAGCTGCTTCAACTTTCTTACTTTCTTCACTAACTTTAGCAGTTTCAGCATCAACTTTATTTTGAGCTTCAGTAACTTTATCAGTTGCTGTTTTAGCATCAGCTTCAACTTTTTTAGTTTCTGTTGTTTCTTTTGCTTTGTCAACTTGTAATTTTAGGTCTTCAGTTTTGTTAACTACGACATCAGCGTCTCCAGCGTGAGCTACAGCAGATCCAGTTACAGCCACACCGATACCAACAAGTACAGATGCAACCCCAACCTTAAATTTACGTAATGAATATTTTCTTTCTGTTGTCATAAAAATAAATTCCCTTCTTAATTTAATAATATAAAAACTCTGTTCTAAAATTGTCCGATTCTCTATGAAGAAAAGAACAAATTAGAGACAATTAGTGTATTGATAAGTTCTATTATACTAAAAAAACTAGAAAAACAACGACTTTTTGTAACTTAAGTAAGCTAAAAATCTATATAATAAAGGGAGGATTAGAAAAAAATAGTGAACAAATATTATTATATAATAAAAATGAATGATATAATAATAGAGGGTTGGATTAGAATGTATTGATAATACTATTTATTATGAAATATATTTTTTTCCAAAAAAATAAAAATATAATTATATAACGTAAATAAAGTAAATATAAAAAAATAAAAAAATATTAAATTTTTTTATTACAAAAAAATTATGTAAACTTTATAAATATAATATAACTATATAACAAATAAGATATTTATGTTAAGACGATAAAAAAATAGTTGGTTGAATTAATATATAGATAATTTGAATGATAAATAAAATATATGTGTAAAAGATAATATAGAAAAGGAGAATCAAAAAAATCAATATATTGTATAAAATTGATTTTTTTGATTCTCTAAATTTTTATTTTAAATAATTTTCTTCTAATTTTCTAAATTCATCTCTTGTATGTTGGGGTAGAGAACGCCCATAGTCCATCATAAGGACAATATCTTTGAAGGCGGCTTTTGGAATAGCTAGACGTTCTATATCTTCAACACCAACATTTAGATTTATATCTTCTATATGATTTGTTTTTAATTTTTCTACAAAGTCAGGTTCAGCGACAAATGGTGAAGATAAGCCAATCATATCAGCATGTAATATAGCTTCTTCGCATTTTTCAATAGTATTGATACCCCCAGAGGCGATTAACGGGATTCTTCCATTTAAATGCTCGTAAACTACTTCATTTATAAGACGATCGTAATGAGCTCCCTTTGCGCGTACGCGATTTAGATAAATATTTTGCCCCCAACTTGCGATTGCCATATATGATAGAGGAACTCGTTCTAATAACCAATCTGTAAGTTGATTAAATTCTTCAACAGTATACCCAACTTCTTCTCCACGTGTTTCCTCTGGAGTTGCACGATAACCGAAGATAAAGTCTTTTGGTGCTTCATTTTTAATTACTTCATATACATCCTCAAAAACTTCAAGGATGAAGCGTGAGCGATTTTCTAATGTATCTACTCCGTATTTATCGTGGCGTTCATTGGAGAAAGTTGAGAAGAATGTCTGTAATAGAAGACGTTGTGCACTAGATACTTCTATACCATCAAAACCAGCTGCGATAGCACGACTTGTAGCTCGCTTATAATCTGCTCGTATTTTCTGTATATCTTCTATAGAAAGAGGATGAACGATATGTTCTACAGGTGAATTAAGTTCCATATAACTAGGACCAACGGCACGCTTATTAGTAGAGACATAGTGATTAGCAAATCGTCCAGCATGAGTTAACTGAAGTATAGCTTTTGCTCCGCCAGATTTCATAGCTTGTGCCATTTTTTTTAATCCAGGAATACATGCATCATCATGAACACTAAAGCCGTATTCAAAAAGTTGTCCTTCTAGATTAACATAAGCAGCTCCAGTGATTTGTAAAGGTGCTGTATTTTTTCGTCTTTTTGCATAAAGAAGATCTTCTTCTGTAATGTATCCTTCTGCGGTAGAAGAGTTCGTAGTCATAGGTGAAAGAACGAAACGATTATCTAGAACTATTCCATTAGCTAATTTTACAGGAGTTAGTAATTTAGATTCCATAAAAATACCTCTTTAAATAATGTGATAAATATATAACTAGAACCATAGAATAAGAAATAATAAATGAGACATAAAAAAATATTATTAAGATAATGTTGATATCAATAATTTCCTCATTATTATTAAGAAAAATCTAATAAATTAAATCACTATAATTTTTTTAATAAAAAAATATAAAGTAATGGTGCTAGGTATGTGTACTTTTACTGAAAAATATGATATAATAAGTTCGTAATTTCAGAAAAAGGTTTTCTTATAATTTATTATATCAGATTATTAACTAGATAAAAAGATAAAAAAATAAATTTGTAAATGGATAATTTTAATCGACTTTATAAAAGAAAAATAAAAAGTTTGAAGTTATGTAAATTTAAGATAAAATATTCGAGGATAATAATATGAAACTTAGTATTTTAGATTATGCTATTGTAGATGAAGGAAAAACTGCAATAGAGGCTATAGAAGAGAGTATAGAACTTGCTCGCCTAGCTGAAAAACTAGGTTATAGTCGTTTTTGGATGGCTGAGCATCATCAGGTTCCTGCCTTAGCTAGTAGTAGCCCAGAATTATTAATGTTGCACCTTCTTCAAAATACAGAAAAGATACAAATAGGTTCAGGTGGAATAATGATTCCTCACTATTCACCGTATAAAATTAGCGAATGGATCAAACTTCTAAGCGCGCTATATCCTAATAGGGTGAACCTTGGGATAGGGAATAATCCTGGGACCAAAATAGTTCAGAAGTTGATGGATACTACACCTATAACGAGAGACGAGTACAATGATAGCTGTAAAGAATTACTAGAACTTCTTACAGGTACTGAAACACTAGTTCAACCACCGGAAGCGAAGGTAAGTCCGATGTGGCTATTATCTACTAGTGAAAAAAGTGCGAATCTAGCTGCGGAGCTAGGACAAAATTACGTGTATGGTCTATTCTTTAATCAGGCTGTAGATTATATAGAGACAGCTAAAAGATGCTTAAATACGTACCGTACTAAAATGCGTGAACAACAAAAAACACCCCAAGATGTGGTTGCGGTTTTTATAGCGATAGGGGAGGATGAACAGGAAGCGAAAGACTTAGTACGCTGTTTAGATGTTTGGCTTCTTGGGAAAAAAGAATTTACAGAATTTGACAGATTTCCTAGCATACAAACAGCTAAAGATTATGTGATTAGTGAAGCGGATATAGAAAAAGTAGAAAAAAACAGAACGCGTTTAGTTTGGGGTACGAAGGATGTAGTAGTAGAAAAGCTAAAAAAATTAGCAGCAGAATTCGAATTAGAAGAGTTGATGTGCATACCTTTAGTACCAACAATAGAAAGAAGAAAAAATATTATTGAGATTTTAGCTAAAGAGCTAATGGAAAAAGAGGAGAAAAATTAATGACTTGGAAGGCTATCGAGTTAGAAGAAAACAATGCCGAAAAACTAGCACAGTTAATAGAAGAGGCTGAGGCAATAGTCATAGGAATAGGAGCTGGAATGTCAGCCGCTGATGGTTTTACTTATATTGGAGAGAGATTTACGAGTAATTTTAAAGACTTTGTGGAAAAATATAAATTTTTAGATATGTTACAGGCGAGTCTGTTTGATTTTCCAAGTTCGCAGGAATATTGGGCATTTCAAAGTCGGTTCGTCTTGCTAAATTATTTTGATCAACCTGTAGGTGCGAGTTATTTAGCATTAAAAAATATCCTAAAGGATAAAAATTATCATATTATTACGACAAATGCCGATAATGCATTTGATGTTGCGGGTTATGACATGGATAAAGTCTTCCATATTCAAGGTAAGTATGGGCTTATGCAGTGCAGTAAACATTGTCATGCAAAGACGTACCAAGATGAAGCATTAATGCGTAGACTGGCTGTTGAACAGGAAAATATGGAAGTTGACTATAGATCTATTCCACTATGTCCAGAATGTGGTGCGCCGCTTGAGGTTAATAAGCGTAATGCTGAAAAAGGAATGGTGGAAGATCCGATATTTTTCGAACATCTTGATAAGTACAATGAATTTTTAGAAAATAATCGTGATAAGAAAACATTGTTTATCGAGATAGGGGTAGGATTTACGACACCTCAGTTTATAAAATATCCATTTTATAGAGAACTTGATAAAAATTCTAATGCTTTAATGGTTACTATGAATCAGAAGAAATATCAATTCCCAGAAAGAATTGCTTCTAGAGTGTTGTGGTTTAACCAAAATAGTAAAGAGTTAACGTTAGAAGTAGATGAGTTGTTGAAGAAATAACCTATGAAATAAAGTTCGGAATGAGTTTTTATGAAGTAGCAAATCAGATCATACTTAGACTGCAATAAAAATTATTTTAGCTAAAAAAATACATTAACAAAAATTAACAAATAAAGGAGAAAGAATTATGTATTTAATAGAACCAATTAGAAATGGAAAATATTTACCAGATGGAGCGCTAGTAATGGCGATGCAAGTTTACGTGCTTAACAACATCGATATAGATGAGACTGTAATCTTCCCATATTACTGCGAACCAAAAGTAGAAATCGGATTATTCCAAAATGCTGAAACTGAAGTAAACCACGACTACATGAAAGAAAAAGATATTATCTTAGTTCGTCGTGATACAGGTGGTGGTGCTGTGTACGTTGATAACGGTGCTGTTAACGTATGTTTCTTAATGCCTGGCGATACTGATGTATATGGAAACTACAAAAAATTCTACCAACCAGCAGTAGACGTGCTACACAGCTTAGGAGCTACAGAAGTTGAACAAAGAGGACGTAATGACTTAACTGCTCGCGGTGAAAAAGTAAGTGGAGCTGCGATGACATTAGTACGTGGTAAAATCTACGGAGGATATTCATTACTTCTTGATGTAAACTACGAAGCGATGGTTAATGCCTTAACGCCAAACCGTAAAAAAATTGAATCAAAAGGTATTGAATCAGTAAGAGCACGTGTAATGGGTATGCGTGAACTATTAAAACCTGAATACCAAAATGTAACAATCGATGAGTTCAAAAACTTAATTATCTGCGGATTAATGGGAATCGAAGATATTAAAGATGCGAAGAGATATGAACTAACTGATGAAGACTGGGCTGCAATTGAAAAACTTGCAGATGAAAAATACCGTAACTGGGATTGGAACTACGGAAAATCACCACGTTATAACTACAACCGTGATGCTCACCTTGCAATCGGAACAGTTGATTTTAGCTTAGAAGTTGAAGAAGGACGTATTACAAAAGCGAAAATCTACGGAGACTTCTTCGGAAAAGGTAACGTGCGAGACGTAGAAGAAAAACTTATCGGAGTAAGGGTAAAAGAAGAAGACTTACTAGAAGCTCTAAGAAGTATTGATTTAGCATTCTACTTTGGTAATGTAGAAGCTAAAGAATTAGTAGACTTAATCTTAAGCTAGTTTTACAAACTATGTAAAAGAGGTGTGAGTTTATGGAAAAATTATTAACTCCCATAAAACTAGCAAACGGTGTGCAGTTAGAAAATAGGTTCGTGCTGTCACCGATGACGACTAATTCTTCTACAAAAGATGGAATTATCACAAAAGAGGACTTGGATTATGCATTAAGACGTTCTAAATCAGCTCCACTGCAGGTAACAGGTGCGGCTTATGTCGATGTTGATGGGCAGTTGTTCGAGTATGGTTTTGGTGCACATGATGATAGCTGTATTCCAGGACTTACTAAGATGGCAGCTGCGATGCAAGAAGCTGGAGCGAAGGCTATTTTGCAATTGACTTATTCGGGTGCGGGTGCTAATTACTACGGGGTAAATCATAAGGTTTATGGTCCTAGTAAGTTAAAATTGCACCTTCCGTTTGAACATGAGGTAGAAGAGTTGTCTCATGAAATGATCGATGTGATTAAACAAAAATACAAAGATGCTACGAGAAGAGCGATATGCGCAGGCTTTGCAGGGATAGAAATATCAACAGCACAAAAGCTAATGCTACAGACGTTTTTCTCAACGGTATCGAATAAACGCCATGATGAATATGGTGTAGATTCACTAGAAAATAGAGCTAGATTTATACTAGAAGTTTTTGAAGCGGTGTATGAAGTTATAAAAAATGAGGCACCTGACGATTTTATTTTAGGATATAGAGCAACTCCAGAAGAGACACGTGGTGCGATAATCGGTTATACTGTTGAAGAGTTCAATCAACTCACAGATTGGATACTAGAAAGAGTTCCATTATCTTACATTGCGATAGCAAGCTGGGGGCAAAATATTTATCTAAATAAAGTTCGTGCGGAAGGTCCTAATGAAGGTCGTTTGATTAACGAAGTAGTCCATGAACATCTAGCAGGACGTGTTCCTTTGATGGCGACCGGTGGAATAAATAGTATAGAAAAAAGTCGTGAAGCTATTATGCACGCTGAGATGATAGGTTTATCTAGTGTCTTTGTTGCTGAACCGGACTTTGTAGCTAAATTCCGAGAAAATTGTGAGGAAGATATTAATCTAGATGTAGGTGTGGAAGATATTGAAAGACTAGCGATACCAAAAGCTGCATTTAAAGATATTGTGCTTATGATGGATTATGGTAAGAGTCTGCCACAACATACGAGAGATGAATTTAGAAAATTAGAAGAAAATTACTAAAAATATTGCTGTGATGTCGATGTAGAAGTAGTAATTTTGAAAATGAAATATTGCTAAAGTGTAGGTTGAAGAGATATAGCGACTAACATTTGAAGATATTTTAGAAAAGTAGAAGAATACTGCTTTGATTTATAGAATAAAAAACAGCAAACTATTAAGATGAAGCGGCTACTGTTATCTAAGGTTGAACTTGAATAATGGTAGCTGCTTGTGTTGTAATGTGAAAAATGAGGAGTGCTTATGTATTTAATAGAGCCAATAAGAAATGGACAATATATTTACGACGGGGCAGTAGCCTTAGCGATACAAGTACATGTTTTGAATAAATTGAATTTAGATGAGGATATTATATTTCCGTATTGTTGTAAACCGAAGGTACAGATTGGTCTTTTTCAAAATGCCGAAAAAGAGATTAATCATGAGTATATGAAAACTCACGGAATCACTCTTGTTAGACGTGATACAGGTGGAGGTACGGTATTTTTAGATGAAGGTGCTGTGAATATCTGCCTTATTATGAGTGGTGATAGTAATGTTTATGGTAACTTTAAAAAGTTCTATGAACCAGCGGTAAATATTCTACGTGATCTAGGTGTGAGTCAGGTTGAACAAACAGGGCGAAATGACCTTGTTGTCGATGGAAAGAAAGTTAGTGGAGCTGCGATGACTCTTGTTAATGGTAAAATTTATGGGGGATATACGCTACTTTTAGATGTTGATTATGATGCGATGGTTAATGTACTAACACCTAATCGTAAGAAAATTGAATCAAAGGGAATTGACTCGGTGAGAAGCAGGGTTACAGGTCTTAGAGAGTATTTAGATGAGGAGTATAAAGATTTATCTGTAGTAGATTTTAAGGATTTATACTTATGTCGACTATTTAATTGTGAAAGACTAGAAGATATAAAACGTTATGAACTTACAGAAGAAGATTGGCGAGAAATAGATGGATTGCTTTCTAAAAAATATCAAAACTGGGATTGGAATTACGGAAAATCACCACGTTATAATTATAACAGAGATGCTCGTCTAGGAATTGGGACTGTCGAGTTTAATCTGGAAATAGAAGCAGGAAGAATAACAAAAGCTAAGATTTATGGAGACTTTTTCGGGAAAGGTAATGTCGGTGATGTTGAGGAGAAACTAATCGGAGTAAGGGTAAAAGAAGAAGACTTACTAGAAGTGTTAAAAAGTATCGACTTAGCATATTATTTCGGAAAAGTAGAGGCAAGAGAACTTACTGATTTGATATTGAGTTAAGGTTAACATGAAATATATTTAGACGCAGTGGTTTATTGATATCTAAATTCGAATTTTAAAAGCTTTTTAGATATCTAATAAACTAATGAGGAAAGTGACTTGATAAGATAGATTTCTATGAAATCAAGATTTTTAAGTTTCTCCTATAAACATAAAAATCAACTGAAGGATAATTTCGGTTGATTTTTTAATAGATATATTGTATAATGTTTATTTAAACAAAAAAGATATTGATAAAGTAGTATTTAGATGTTAGAATAAATTTAGAAAAAAAAGAAAGAAGGATGTAAGAATGAAAAAATTAGCAAAAGCCTTATGGATTGAAAAAAGTGAAGGAGTTTACATTATTGGACCAACTGCAGAATTACAAGATGATGTTGGTACTGTAGGATTTGTAGAATTCTCAAGAAAAGAAAAATTAGAAAAAGATGATGTTATCTTACGTTTAGAAGCATCAAAAACAGTATTAGACATTAATACACCATTAGCTGGGGATGTAGTAGAGTATAATAAAAAAGCAGAAGACGAGCCAACTGTCTTAAACTCAGCCGATCCAAAAGAATCTTGGATTGTAAAATTAACAAATGTTGATGAAGCTGAATTCAACAAATTTGTAGAATATAAATAATAATTTTAGTTATACCAAAAAACTTCGTGATACAGAGATATTTTCTGTTATCTCGAAGTTTTTTATATAACCATGGCTGTATGTAAATAGAGAAAATAATAATTTTAAATTTGATAATGAGTTTGGAAGGATAAGAATAGAGTATAAGTAGTAGCTATTTGTAAATAATATATATTATTGAAATATTTGAAAAATAGTAAAAATGATAGAATTCAAATATATTTAATTAAAAAAACATTAATAAATAAGAAAGTATAGAATAGGATAAAAAATGAAAAATAAACAATTTAAGATTGGTATTAGTCAAAGAGATAATAGATTTAGTATTAGAAAGTTTAATGTCGGGGTTGCTAGTATAGCGGTGTCCTCTATTGCGATAGCGGGTATGATGTTCTTGGGGAATGCAAATTTTGCTTATGCAGAAGAAGGTAATACAGATTTTAATAGAACAGGTACAGGGAATTCAACGGTAATAGATGCGAAGGAATTTGTAATGGTGACTCATGTGAAACCTGATGGTAATGTTGAAGACGTTGCTATATTGAAATCTGATTTCTCGGAAAATTTAGAGAAACTAAAGAAAAATTATCCAGGTTTAGAAGCAACAAAGTTGGAATTTGTTTCAAAAAACACATATAAAATTATTTATAGAGCACAAGCAACGACTAATACTACTTCGGAAACATCGACAACGCCAAGAGAGAATAAGGTAAGTTTACAAGGGCATCTTGTCGGAAGTCAGACAGAATATAATGTAGGAGAGCAAATTATTTCTACGTTCAGATTAGATGTGTCTGCACCTTCAAGATTAGAAGATGGGTCTTATATTTTAGTGAATTTACCAGCTAATGAACCGATTACTGATGTACAATTTGGGTCTGCTTTAAAAGTTGAAAAAGTAAATGATACACAATATAAAATTTATACTGGAGAAGTTCCAAGTGGTTCGTATGCTAACTTCAATATAAGTTATAAATTTGATAAATATAGAACGGGACGTAATTCACAAACGACAATTACGGCTCAAGTAGTTGATAAGACTGGTGCGGCAATTACACCAACTACTTCTACAACAGCTAGAGTAACTAATACAAATAAGAGTGGGTATGCAAATATAAGTGTCGATAGTGAAAGTGGTGCTAGAGATTTAGCTTTATTTAGTACTAATGCTCCTGGAGATTCTATTGATGAAACTAAGAATAAAGAGTTAGTTTTAAAATTAACTACTTTTAATAAAGAGACTTCAGCGGTAAATAAAATTGTTCATGAAGTAACGTTACCGACTGGTGCAGTTTTATCTCAAGCATCTATAGATGCTGGTTGGACTCAAGATGGAAATATCGCTCGTTATACAAGAACAATAACAGATGCAAAATCTGTGTTTAATGAGGGGAACAATACTAGTGATGATACACTTCGTATAAATATGCGTCAGGCAGGGACATTAGAGGAGTTTCTGAAAGGAAAAGAATTTTCTTTTACGGATAATGTAACTTATACTGATAAGTCCGGAGAAACGAACACAAGTCAAGGTACAACTTCATTAGTAGTGAAAGCCGTGAATCCATATAAAGATAATGGATCTGGAGCTAATCCGAATGCGGCAGGAGGTCAACCGCCGCTGGTTATTAATAACTTTACTAATGAACAAAATTATGAAAACAGGGTGAATATTGCAGTTCCTGGGATTAATACGGAGACAGATGATAAGAGAATTATTGTTTTTTGGAGAAGTGTAGATACACCAACAAAAGTTAAAGAAGTTGAATTAACAATTGATAGTGATTTTGATCAGAAGAGATCTATTGAATTTTATGGTACTTGGAACAAGAATGGGGCTTATGCTGCTTGGTATGCACCGGATAATCTAGGAACTAGTAATACATTTGAAGTATATACGGTAAATGGTACAACAGAAACAAAACTTGGAGAAATCGCCTTTAAGAAAAACGGTGGAACGTCTATAGATTTACCAGAAGGAACAACTAAAGTTTTATTAAGACCAAAAGGTGAGATGACATTTACAAATGATACGCTAAGTCAAGCAGGTATTTATTTACACCAAAATCTAAAAGGTTTAGAAAAAGCTAAACAAATGGTAGCGGAAGGGAAAGAAGCGAAGAGTATTGTTACTGCAAAAGTATCTACTCAGGACACAGATGTAGTAAATACAAGTATTTCTAAAACCATCTTAGCAGATGCAAGAACAGCTTTAAAACTGGTGCCAAGAACTGGAAAAATAGAAACAGTATTACCAGGTAACAAAACGCAACCTTTAAGTGCAGGGATAGAAGCTTATAATTATTCGCCTTCAGGTTTAGGAAATCGAGTTTATAATACAACAACTTCGCATAGTGCTACTACAGATAAGAACTTAACTTATCTTGGTGCGAAAAATGCCAAAATTATTGTTGAATTACCTGATGGCTTTAGTTATGCAGGAAGTAGCCCACTTGTAACTGTAGATGAAAATTATCAAAATACTGGTAAACGTGTATTGATTATTGATCCGAAGGATTCGAATACGCGTGAGAATGTAGCTCCAAATTTAGAGTTTAATGTGGAACAATGGGTTCAAACAGGTAGCTATCCTTTGAAATATACATTAGTTTGGGATGAAAGTAGGTTTCTTCATGGATTGAATCCAAATAATGAGTTCGATGGAGATAAAAAAATTATTAATACATCAACTTTTACTTATGAAATTCCTGTAGAGAATACATCAGCTTCACGACTACATGTAGATGTGACTGATAAAAATAATCAGCGAGAAGGGTACACTACATCTCTGAAAAATCTGGCGCCAAAAGCAGATGTGACATATCGCTTTACATTATCGAATAGAGATAATTCAAAATTATCGAATAATGAAGTACTTGTGACATTACCTAAAAAAGGAGACAAGAATATTGTTGATACAAATATAGTCCGTAATTCTGCATTTGATGTGGAAGTTACAGGAGAAGCAATAGTACCTGCAGGATGGACTGCATACTACTTAACTTCTCCGATTAATGGAAATGCTAATGAAGTTGCTGCAGCAACAACTTTAACAGCGGATCAAGTTACAGATTGGAGTAAGGTTACAGCAGTTAAGTTTGTTTCTAATCCAGGGACTACATTGAATCCAGGCTTATCAAATGAATTTTTACTACCGGCAAGAATCGCTAGTGATGCTCAAAATAATCAAGTAGCTAATATTACAGCGGCAGCAAAAACAGATACGGAAACAATATTTAATGAGGCAAATGTAGCTTCTGTTATTATAAAAACAGAAGATATAAAAAATGGAGCTGTTAAAATTGCATATGAAGATAAGCAAGGAAATACGATTAAACCAACGATAACAGCTATTGAAAAAAGAGCTTATACAAAAGATTATAATGTAGATACAGAAGAATATCGTCCTGATGAATTTACATATAATGATATAGCCTATAGATATATTGGGGTCAAAGAAACTTCGGCTCCGGTTGAAGGGGTTGTTGATAGTGAAGAAATTACGGTAACTTATGTTTATGATACTTTGTATGAAAAGGGAACAGAAGAAAAAACAGTGACAAGAACAATCAACTACCTAGAAAAAGGTACGAACAAAGTCTTGAAAGATCCAACAGTTGAAACAGTGACGTTAACAAGAACAAAAACAACAAACAAAGTCACAGGTGATGTTACATACGGAGAATGGAGCAAAGGTAACTGGTCAGAAGTAACACCAGAAGCAATAGCAAAATACAAAGCGCCAAGTGTAGCAACAGTAGAAAGAGCAGAAGTAACATCAACAACAGAAAACAAAATAATTGATGTATACTACGAAGCAGATACAAAAGAAGTTACAGAAGAAAAAGAAGTAACAAGAACAATAAACTACCTAGAAAAAGGTACGAATAAAGTCTTGAAAAATCCAACAGTTGAAACAGTGATGTTAACAAGAACAAAAACAACAAACAAAGTCACAGGTGATGTTACATACGGAGAATGGAGCAAAAGTAACTGGTCAGAAGTAACCCCAGAAGCAATAGCAAAATACAAAGCGCCAAGTGTAGCAACAGTAGAAAGAGCAGAAGTAACATCAACAACAGAAAACAAAATAGTCGATGTATACTACGAAGCAGATACAGAAACTGGAATAGAAGAAAAAACAGTGACAAGAACAATCAACTACCTAGAAAAAGGTACGAACAAAGTCTTGAAAAATCCAACAGTTGAAATAGTGACGTTAACAAGACCGAAGACAACAAATAAAGTTACAAAAGAAGTTACATACGGAGAATGGAGCAAGGGTAACTGGTCAGAAGTAACACCAGAAGCAATAGAAAAATACAAAGCTCCAAGTGTAGCAACAGTAGAAGCGACAGAAGTAACATCAACAACAGAAAACAAAATAATCGATGTATACTACGAAGCAGATACAGAAGCTGGAACAGAAGAAAAAACAGTGACAAGAACGATCAACTACCTAGAAAAAGGTACGAACAAAGTCTTGAAAGATCCAACAGTTGAAACAGTGATGTTAATAAGAACAAAAACAACAAACAAAGTCACAGGTGATGTCACGTACGGAGAATGGAGCAAAGGCAACTGGCCACAAGTAACCCCAGAAGCAATAGAAAACTATAAAGCTCCAAGTGTAGCAACAGTAGAAAGAGCAGAAGTAACATCAACAACAGAAAACAAAACAATTGATGTATACTACGAAGCAGATACAGAAACTGGAACAGAAGAAAAAACAGTGACAAGAACGATTAACTACCTAGAAAAAGGTACGAACAAAGTCTTGAAAAATCCAACAGTTGAAACAGTGACGTTAACAAGACTGAAGACAACAAATAAAGTCACAGGTGATGTTACATACGGAGAATGGAGCAAAGGTAACTGGTCAGAAGTAACACCAGAAGCAATAGAAAACTATAAAGCTCCAAGTGTAGCAAGAGTAGAAGCGACAGAAGTAACATCAACAACAGAAAACAAAATAATTGATGTATACTACGAAGCAGATACAAAAGAAGTTACAGAAGAAAAAGAAGTAACAAGAACAATAAACTACCTAGAAAAAGGTACGAATAAAGTCTTGAAAAATCCAACAGTTGAAACAGTGATGTTAACAAGAACAAAAACAACAAACAAAGTCACAGGTGATGTTACATACGGAGAATGGAGCAAAAGTAACTGGTCAGAAGTAACCCCAGAAGCAATAGAAAACTATAAAGCTCCAAGTGTAGCAACAGTAGAAAGAGCAGAAGTAACATCAACAACAGAAAACAAAATAATCGATGTATACTACGAAGCAGATACAGAAGCTGGAACAGAAGAAAAAACAGTGACAAGAACGATCAACTACCTAGAAAAAGGTACGAACAAAGTCTTGAAAAATCCAACAGTTGAAACAGTGACGTTAACAAGACCGAAGACAACAAACAAAGTCACAGGTGATGTCACATACGGAGAATGGAGTAAAGGTAACTGGTCAGAAGTAACCCCAGAAGCAATAGCAAAATACAAAGCGCCAAGTGTAGCAACAGTAGAAAGAGCAGAAGTAACATCAACAACAGAAAACAAAATAATTGATGTATACTACGAAGCAGATACAAAAGAAGTTACAGAAGAAAAAACAGTGACAAGAACGATTAACTACCTAGAAAAAGGTACGAACAAAATCTTGAAAAATCCAACAGTTGAAACAGTGATGTTAACAAGACTGAAGACAACAAACAAAGTCACAGGTGATGTCACATACGGAGAATGGAGTAAAGGCAGCTGGTCAGAAGTAACACCAGAAGCAATAGCAAAATACAAAGCTCCAAGTGTAGCAAGAGTAGAAGCGACAGAAGTAACATCAACAACAGAAAACAAAATAATTGATGTATACTACGAAGCAGATACAAAAGAAGTTACAGAAGAAAAAGAAGTAACAAGAACAATAAACTACCTAGAAAAAGGTACGAATAAAGTCTTGAAAAATCCAACAGTTGAAACAGTGATGTTAACAAGAACAAAAACAACAAACAAAGTCACAGGTGATGTCACGTACGGAGAATGGAGCAAAGGCAACTGGCCACAAGTAACCCCAGAAGCAATAGAAAACTATAAAGCTCCAAGTGTAGCAACAGTAGAAAGAGCAGAAGTAACATCAACAACAGAAAACAAAACAATTGATGTATACTACGAAGCAGATACAGAAACTGGAACAGAAGAAAAAACAGTGACAAGAACGATTAACTACCTAGAAAAAGGTACGAACAAAGTCTTGAAAAATCCAACAGTTGAAACAGTGACGTTAACAAGATTGAAGACAACAAATAAAGTCACAGGTGATGTTACATACGGAGAATGGAGCAAAGGTAACTGGTCAGAAGTAACCCCAGAAGCAATAGAAAACTATAAAGCTCCAAGTGTAGCAAGAGTAGAAGCGACAGAAGTAACATCAACAACAGAAAACAAAACGATTGATGTATACTACGAAGCAGATACAAAAGAAGTTACAGAAGAAAAAGAAGTAACAAGAACAATAAACTACCTAGAAAAAGAAACAAACAAAGTCCTAAAAGAGCCAGTAGTACAAAAAGTAAAACTAACAAGAACAAATAAAGTAAATAAAGTCACAGGAGAAGTGACAGAAGGCAAATGGACAGAAGGAAGCTGGGAAGAAATAAGTTCGCCGATAATTGAAAATTACTATTTACCAGATAAAGAAAAAGTAGAAAAAGAAAAGGTAGGAGGAACATCTCTAGATAAGGAAGTTATTGTAAACTATACTATAAAGCCAAAACCGGAGCCGAAGCCAGAACCAAAACCGGAGCCGAAGCCAGAACCAAAACCGGAGCCGAAGCCAGAACCAAAACCGGAGCCGAAGCCAGAACCAAAACCGGAGCCGAAGCCAGAGCCAAAACCGGAGCCAAAACCGGAACCGAAGCCAGAACCAAAACCGGAGCCGAAGCCAGAGCCAAAACCGGAGCCGAAGCCAGAGCCAAAACCGGAGCCGAAGCCAGAACCAAAACCGGAACCGAAGCCAGAACCAAAACCGGAGCCGAAGCCAGAACCAAAACCGGAACCGAAGCCAGAACCAAAACCGGAACCGAAGCCAGAACCAAAACCGGAACCGAAGCCAGAACCAAAATCGGAACCAAAACCAGAACCAAAACTTCAAGATGTAGTAGTGATGCAAGGAGTAAGAAAATTAGCTAATACAGGGGAAAAAACTACTGGTTTTGAAGTTTTAGGATTAATATCGTTAGTAGCTGCAGAGGTAGCTAGACGTAAAAAACAAAACTAAAGTAAGGATATTTAAAAAGAATGGTTATATATTAGCCATTCTTTTTATGATAGATATATTAAGGTGAAGTTATAATTTTATGGTTATTTATATTGAATAGTATTAAGATAATAAATGAAAATCCATGACTGTTAATTAGCTAAAAAAACTATAGTTAAAAAGTTAAATTATTAGGAAAAAAATAAATTCTAAAAAAATATAATTACGATGAAAAATCAAAAATCTCTCTCAACTTTTTGATAATTCTTTATTTTTCAATATTTTTTTATTATTTTTTTCATCTTACTAGCTCTTCCGTTCGGTTTTTTTCTAGTATATTATACCCGTTTTCTTTAAATTTTGAAATCTAATTACATAGTAAACCAGCATTTGGTAATGGATACTTTAATGAAGTAGCGTGTATAGAATTTCTCAATATTAAAACTTCATTGATTATATCTAGTTTCAATCCCGGTGGATAGTAAGTACTTTTCTTTTTAATCAGTACTGTTTCACCATGTAAATCAGCTAATTTTACCATATACTTCACATTACTAAGATTTATTTTTAAACTTTTTTTAGATAGTTCTTTGTATGAGTATTCTTCTTTATTAAGTCTATATATTTCTATCTTATTTTTATCTGTTAATTTTTATAATAAATAGCCCTCCAAAATTTGTCCAAAACATCTGCGGAAGAAATGCAAGAGTTGATAAATGAAGTGGTAGAAAAAGATATTACTAATATCGATCGAGCTACAAGCCGTGCTCCAGTAAGTTGGGTGCATTTACTTAAACAAAAATCCATAATGCATATCTTCGTATTACAGATGACTTCAAAGAGTCTATATATAATAGAAAGAAATCTCAAAGAGAAAAAAATTTTATTTACACAAAAAAATATAAAAAAATCGATGATTAATAACTCGATGAAATAACGATAAAAAAATGATTTAAAAATTAATGTATCAAAAAAATATTTAGAATTAAATTTTTGATTATTAATAAAAAAATAATTTATGAAGTAATATTAGAATGATAATCTGTTTCAACTATAGTTTAAGAAGTAATATTAGAATGATAATCTGTTTCAACTATAGTTTAAAATGGATTGTTATAGGCTTTGTTGTATTCGTTAAAAAAAGATAAAAAAATATCTATTCAATATGAATGTAATCGTTACCGTAGGTGTGAGAGTTTCTGTTACGAGAAAAAGAACGAAGTTTATTTAATAAAAATATTGGTAAAAAAATAATAAGTTTGAGTGATATTATATTTTTGGAAAAATATTATCAGAAATTTCAAATGAGAAAAAAGTTTATGTTTTCTACGAAATAAGGGGGATTGTGCGACTTTTTTTACTTGAATTATTATAGAGTTTATAATATTATAATCGTTATAAGATAGAAAATTAATACTTGCAGATAGGTGATGCTCTTGGAAAAATAACAAGGGCATGGTCTGTCCTGCAATTTTTCGTATTAATCTGTAAAACTTAAAATCAATTTAGAGGAGGAATTTTAAAGTTGATAGGAAAAAATAATCAATATTTAAAAAAATAAGAAAGAAGGAACGAAGGTAGAGACATACTCTATTAAGAAGTTCAAAGTAGGTACAGCATCAGTAGTAATCGGTGCAAGTATCTTCTTTGGTGCTGGAGCAGTAGCGCAGGCGAGTGAAGAAGTATCAAACAACACGATATCTGACAACACAACAAATCCTAATGCTTCAGAAGGGGTTGTAGCAGCACCAGTAGCTACAGCACAACCAGTAGCAAAAGAAACTACTAAAGAAGATGTAGCTAGTGCAGTAGCGGCAAAATTAAGCGGAGAAACTGCACAAGAAGTTAAAGCTTTAGACAAAACTAAACTAGAAAACTACATCGCAGAAATTGAAGCAAAATTAGCTAATGGAACATACGAAAGTAAAACAGAAGAATCTGTAGCATTATTAAAAGCAGACCTAGAAGCTGCAAAAACTACATTAGCGAACGCTAAAACTCAAGACGAAATAAAAAAAGCTTACAGCAAATTAGTAACTACAGCGAACACTAAATTAAAAGCTAAACCTGTAGAGAAAAAAGAAGCTCCAGCAGTAGACACTACTAATGGACAACCAACTGTAGGTAAAAAAGCAGAAAACACTGAGAAAAAATCAGAATCTAACTCAATCGAAAACACAGGATCTAAAGACCCACGTAATGGTAAAGCATTAGATAAAAATAATGCTTTTAGGGCGGAAATTGCCTATGATATTCCTCCTACGGGGAATGCCTTTGGGAAAAAAGACAGTGTTATTACTAGTGGTATAAAAATAAAAGGTGAATCTAACAAGAAAACTGCAGAAGAAGCTGTTAATTCCGTGATGAAATATAGAGCTCGTTATAATGCAGATGCTAATGGGAAAATTACTTCTGTAGACTGGCAAGTTTTTTTCAATAACCATTTACAAAATTTCGCTAATGACTATAAAGTACAGAATGAAGTATTCCGAAACTACATTCAAATCCCTAATGAAGTGAATATGCCTACGGATATTCGCCGATTGCAATATAAAGCGGAATTTAAATTAAAAAATGGTAAAATGCAGTTAGTCGGAGGGGATGGAACTGGTCTTAGTGATACTGTAAGTTTTGACAATCCTACTCCAGCTACAGCAGCAGGACGTGCTCTTGCTAAAAATGAGGATTTGAAAATAAATGGTAATTGGGACAATTATACTAGAGGACTAGATACTCTGTATAATAATACTAGTTTCTATTATAAGGATGCGGTAAAAGACGAGATATCTGATACAAAAAATTTAGTAAACTCAAATGCTTTGCCAGGTAAGCGTGTTATCTATGATAATGCGAATACAGGTGGTGACTATAGAGATGGTTATGTCTGGGAGTTTACAACAACAGTTCCTAATACAGTAACAAATGAACAGTTGAAAAATATGAAGGTTTCGATGGGAATGTTAAGTACAGGGACAGCAGGAGTTGACCATGGTTTCCACAGAATTGTAGTGAACCCTGTAAATCTATCAAAAGCTGATGTTACTCCTCCAACTGTAAAAACTCAAACGGTTAAAGTTGGTGAACAACCAAAAGCAGAAAATTCAATTGCTAACTTCAAAAAGCTTCCTGCTGGAACAAAAGCTGAGTTCAAGACACCAGTAAACACAGCAACGCCAGGAGAAAAAACAGCTACAGCAGTTGTAACATACTCAGATGGTTCGAAGGTAGAAAAACCAGTAAAAGTAATTGTTGAAAAAGAAGCAGTAGCACCAGCTAAGCCAGTTATCAAGACCAATCTAACAGGTAAAGCTAACACTAAAACTCCGGTTGAAGTGAAAGCAGAGGCAGGATCGACAGTTGCCTTGTTCGACAAAGACAACAACAAGATTGGTGAAGCTACAGCAGGTAACAATGGTGTAGCAAGCATCACCCCAACTAAAGACATTCCAGCTGGTAATGTGACAGCCACAGCTACTAAAAATGATAAAACATCACAAGTAAGTGATGCTGTAGTAGCAACGCCAGCGGCAGTTACTCCACAACCAGAAACACCGAAACCAAGCACGCCAGCACCAGGTGCAGCGACTAACAAACCAGCAGCAGGTGCAGCGACTAGCGCTCCAGAAATTGTCAATGATTTATCAGGTAAAGCAAGTACGCCAGCTGATGTGACAGTAAAAGCACCAGCAGGTTCAACTGTTAAGCTTTACAACACAGATGGTGTTGTGATCGGTGAAGTTGTAGCTAATGCTCAAGGTGTAGCAACTGTTCACCCTACAAACAGTCTTCCAGCAGGAGAGATTACAGCGACTTCAACACCAGCAGGAGGTAAAGAGTCAGCTAAGAGTACACCGATTACGGTTACAAAAACACCATTAACTATTAAAGATGGTGGTACACTTGGTAATAATAATACTAGACTATATGTAAGTAAGACAGAAATTACAGTATATCCTGGTGATAAAATTGATGTTGATGTTGAAGCCAAAGCTCTAGATAATACAGGTTTAGAGAAATTTTCGGTTGAGAAAAATCCGACAGCTATAAACGGAGTATTACCATCAGGGGGGTACCTAGGAAGTTCAAATGGAGCAACGGTTACGAAACGTAACGCTAAATATAGTGGTACTGTTGCAATGGACCAGCCAGCAGGAACAACTGAGGTTGTTTTTCATGCGAAGAATCGAGATAAACCAACAACGATATTCGTAGCACTTACAGTAAATGTTCTTGAGACTGCTAAGAAATATGAACCAGTTGCAGGTACAAAAGTAGATGTTGCGAATTCTAACGGCGTTAGTGAAACTGAAAAGAACAAGATTATCGAAGCAGTGAAATCTGCTAACCCAAGTCTTCCAGCAGAATCACAATACAGTGTAGATGAAAAAGGAAATCTTACTATCACTTATCCTGATGGATCAAAAGATAAGATTGCAGCAGCATATCTAGTAAATCCAGCAGCTCCAGTAGTAGCTCCAACAGTAGAGATTCCATACTCAAACGCTGCCAAACGTCAAATCTACGTTTATACAGGAGAAAACACAGATTTAACATTTACAGGTAAAGACGAAACAACAGTTAAAGATTTATACCTACGTGGACCAGGTGGTGTTACAAATGATAATGCTACACAGTATGGATTTACAGTAGGTAAGATTGATAATGGTGCTGTTACAAATGGAGAAGGGACAGTATCTGCTGATAAGAGAACAGCAACTATCAAGATGACTGGTGTTACGACACTTAAAGCTCCAAATCAGTGGACAAGTTTCATTGAAGCTAAAGATAGTGATGATGCCAAATCTATGACAGGGGCAGACTACAATGCTTCGACTGACGATGCAGTGCGTCAACAAAAACCAGGATACGTTCAATTCGTTGTCAAATCTCAAACAGATAAGTACGATATCAAGACTCCAACAGAAAAAGTTACAGTAGCAGATTCATCTAATGTAACAGATGCTGATTTGGCTAAAATTAAAGAAAAACTGCAACTTGAGTACAAGAAAGACAACGACGATGCGAATATCGCAAAAGATACTCCAGTTGATAAAGATGGTAAGATTAAATCAGTAACAAAAGATAATAAAGGAAATCTTGTAGTAACATACACAGATGATTCTATCGATAAAAAACCATTGTCAGAATTTGTTGTAGTAGCTCCAACAGTAGAGATTCCATACTCAAATGCTGCCAAACGTCAAATCTACGTTTATACAGGAGAAAACACAGATTTAACATTTACAGGTAAAGACGAAACGACAGTTAAAGATTTATACCTACGTGGACCAGGTGGTGTTACAAATGATAATGCTACACAGTATGGATTTACAGTAGGTAAGATTGATAATGGTGCTGTTACAAATGGAGAAGGGACAGTATCTGCTGATAAGAGAACAGCAACTATCAAGATGACTGGTGTTACGACACTTAAAGCTCCAAATCAGTGGACAAGTTTCATTGAAGCTAAAGATAGTGATGATGCCAAATCTATGACAGGGGCAGACTACAATGCTTCGACTGACGATGCAGTGCGTCAACAAAAACCAGGATATGTTCAATTCGTTGTCAAATCTCAAACAGATAAGTACGATATCAAGACTCCAACAGAAAAAGTTACAGTAGCAGATTCATCTAATGTAACAGATGCTGATTTGGCTAAAATTAAAGAAAAACTGCAACTTGAGTACAAGAAAGACAACGACGATGCGAATATCGCAAAAGATACTCCAGTTGATAAAGATGGTAAGATTAAATCAGTAACAAAAGATAATAAAGGAAATCTTGTAGTAACATACACAGATGGTTCTCAAGATAAAAAACCATTGTCAGAATTTGTAACTAAAGAAACAACAGCAGTAGCTCCAACAGTAGAGATTCCTTACTCTAATAAAGCTAATAAAGAAGTTTATGTATATGCTGGAGAAGAAAACTCATTCGATATCAAATTCAAAGATGATAGCGGAAAAATTGCAAGTGCCACTGTAAAACAAGGTGGTAACAGAGCGTTTGCCAATGTTGCAGGTGAAGCAAATACTATCAATACACAATATGGATTTAAAGCAAATGTTATCAATGCTGAGACTCCAGCGACAGCAGAAGCCCCAGCAGTCATTACTTACTCAGGTACTCCAGCAGCGACAGATGGTTTAGCAAAAGACAAACTAGAAGCAGCAACTAAAGGAGAAAATCCAGAAGGTATGGCTTTAGGATGGCGTTATGCAACTGCAACGGATAAAGATGGTGCATTTATTGAGAATAAAGCTGTGGGTAGCTCAACTGCAACTGATCCAGGTGCATTCCGTGTTATGCTTAAGGGACAAACTCAAAAATATGATATTGCAACTCCAACTGAAAAAGTTACTGTAGCAGATCCAACTAATGTAACAGATGCTGACTTAGCTAAAATCAAAGAGAAACTTCAACTTGAGTACTCTAAAAACAACGATGACGCTAACTTTGCAGACAAAAAAGGTCAAGATGTAGCTGATAAAGATGCTAAGATTAAATCAATCGAAAAAGATGCTGATGGAAATCTTGTTGTAACATATAAAGATGGTTCTCAAGATAAAAAACCATTGTCAGAATTTGTAACTAAAAAACCAACAGATGCAGATAAGAACACACCAAAAGCTAAACTACAAATTGTAGACAAAGGAACAACACCAAAAGCAGAAGATTCAATTGGAAATGTAAAAGATCTTCCTAAGGGTACAAAAGTAGCCTTCAAAGATCCAGTAGATACAGCAACACCAGGTAAAAAAGATGCGACAGTAGTTGTAACATACCCAGATGGATCTAAAGAAGAAGTTCCAGTTAAAGTAACGGTTAAAGACCCAAGTTCAGCACCAACAGATGCAGATAAGAACACACCAACAGGTAAACCACAAACTGTAAACAAAGGAACAACACCAAAAGCAGAAGATTCAATTGAAAATGTAAAAAGATCTTCCTAAGGGTACAAAAAGTAGCCTTCAAAGATCCAGTAGATACAGCAACACCAGGTGAAAAAGATGCGACAGTAGTTGTAACATACCCAGATGGATCTAAAGAAGAAGTTCCAGTTAAAGTAACGGTTAAAGACCCAAGTTCAGCACCAACAGATGCAGATAAGAACACACCAACAGGTAAACCACAAACTGTAAACAAAGGAACAACACCAAAAGCAGAAGATTCAATTGGAAATGTAAAAGATCTTCCTAAAGGTACAAAAGTAGCCTTCAAAGATCCAGTAGACACAGCAACACCAGGTGAAAAAGATGCGACAGTAGTTGTAACATACCCAGATGGATCTAAAGAAGAAGTTCCAGTTAAAGTAACGGTTAAAGCCCCAAGTTCAACACCAGATACAAAAGCACCAGCTAAACCAGAAATCAAAACAGACCTAACAGATAAAGCAGGAACTAAGACACCAGTTGAAGTAAGTGCAGAACCAGGATCTAAAGTTGAGTTATTTGATAAAAATGGTAACAAGATTGGTGAAGGAGTAGCAGACGAAAACGGAAAAGCTACAATCACACCAACAGTAGAACTTCCAGCAGGAGACGTAACAGCAAAAGCAACAGATCCAGCAGGAAATGTATCAGAAGCAAGCACACCAGCGAAAGCAACAAAAGATACACAAGCACCATCAAAACCAGAAATCAAAACAGACTTAACAGATAAAGCAGGAACTAAGACACCAGTTGAAGTAACAGCAGAGCCAGGAGCTAAAGTTGAGTTATTCGACAAAGATGGTAACAAGATTGGTGAAGGAGTAGCAGACGAAAACGGAAAAGCTACAATCACACCAACGAAAGAACTTCCAGCAGGAGACGTAACAGCGAAAGCAACAGATCCAGCAGGAAATGTATCAGAAGCAAGCACACCAGCGAAAGCAACAAAAGATACACAAGCACCATCAAAACCAGAAATCAAAACAGACTTAACAGATAAAGCAGGAACTAAGACACCAGTTGAAGTAACAGCAGAGCCAGGAGCTAAAGTTGAGTTATTTGATAAAGATGGTAACAAGATTGGTGAAGGAGTAGCAGACGAAAACGGAAAAGCTACAATCACACCAACGAAAGAACTTCCAGCAGGAGACGTAACAGCGAAAGCAACAGATCCAGCAGGAAATGTATCAGAAGCAAGCACACCAGCGAAAGCAACAAAAGATACACAAGCACCATCAAAACCAGAAATCAAAACAGACTTAACAGATAAAGCAGGAACTAAGACACCAGTTGAAGTAACAGCAGAGCCAGGAGCTAAAGTTGAGTTATTTGATAAAGATGGTAACAAGATTGGTGAAGGAGTAGCAGACGAAAACGGAAAAGCTACAATCACACCAACGAAAGAACTTCCAGCAGGAGACGTAACAGCGAAAGCAACAGATCCAGCAGGAAATGTATCAGAAGCAAGCACACCAGCGAAAGCAACAAAAGATACACAAGCACCATCAAAACCAGAAATCAAAACAGACTTAACAGATAAAGCAGGAACTAAGACACCAGTTGAAGTAACAGCAGAGCCAGGAGCTAAAGTTGAGTTATTTGATAAAGATGGTAACAAGATTGGTGAAGGAGTAGCAGACGAAAAAGGTAAAGCTACAATCACACCAACAGTAGAACTTCCAGCAGGAGACGTAACAGCAAAAGCAACAGATCCAGCAGGAAATGTATCAGAAGCAAGCACACCAGCGAAAGCAACAAAAGATACACAAGCACCATCAAAACCAGAAATCAAAACAGACTTAACAGATAAAGCAGGAACTAAGACACCAGTTGAAGTAACAGCAGAGCCAGGAGCTAAAGTTGAGTTATTCGATAAAGATGGTAACAAGATTGGTGAAGGAGTAGCAGGAAAAGACGGTAAAGCAACAATCACACCAACGAAAGAATTACCAGAAGGTGGAGTAACAGCGAAAGCAACAGACCCAGCAGGAAATGTATCAGAGCCAAGTGAACCAGCGAAAGCAACGACAGCAACTGAAGTTAAAGTACCGGAGAAAACACAGGTAAAAGATCCAAGCAACTTAACAGATGCAGAAAAAGAAAAAGTAAAAGAAGCAGTTAAGAAAGAAAACCCATCGGCTACAGAAGTAGAAGTAGGAAAAGATGGAACAGTAACGGTAACATCACCAGACGGATCAACAGTAACAATTCCAGGAAACAAAACAGTAGAACCAACAACTGAAGTTAAAGTACCGGAAAAAACACCAGTAAAAGATCCAAGCAACTTAACAGATGCAGAAAAAAGAAAAAGTAAAAAGAAGCAGTTAAGAAAGAAAACCCATCGGCTACAGAAGTAGAAGTAGGAAAAGATGGAACAGTAACGGTAACATCACCAGACGGATCAACAGTAACAATTCCAGGAAACAAAACAGTAGAACCAACAACTGAAGTTAAAGTACCGGAAAAAAACACCAGTAAAAAGATCCAAGTAACTTAACAGATGCAGAAAAAGAAGCTGTAAAAGAAGCAGTTAAGAAAGAAAACCCAACAGCTACAGAAGTAGAAGTAGGAAAAAGATGGAACAGTAACGGTAACATCACCAGACGGATCAACAGTAACAATTCCAGGAAACAAAAACAGTAGAACCGACAACTGAAGTTAAAGTACCGGAAAAAAACACCAGTAAAAGATCCAAGTAACTTAACAGATGCAGAAAAAGAAGCTGTAAAAGAAGCAGTTAAGAAAGCCAACCCATCGGCTACAGAAGTAGAAGTAGGAAAAGATGGAACAGTAACGGTAACATCACCAGACGGATCAACAGTAACAATTCCAGGAAACAAAACAGTAGAACCGACAACTGAAGTTAAAGTACCGGAAAAAACACCAGTAAAAGATCCAAGTAACTTAACAGATGCAGAAAAAGAAGCTGTAAAAGAAGCAGTTAAGAAAGAAAACCCATCGGCTACAGAAGTAGAAGTAGGAAAAGATGGAACAGTAACGGTAACATCACCAGACGGATCAACAGTAACAATTCCAGGAAGCAAAACTGTAGAAGAAGAGCTTAAAGGAGGAGTTAAAGCACCAGAGAAAACACCAGTAAAAGATCCAAGTAACTTAACAGATGCAGAAAAAAAGAAAAAGTAAAAGAAGCAGTTAAGAAAGCAAATCCAACAGCTACAGAAGTAGAAGTAGGAAAAGATGGAACAGTAACGGTAACATTCCCAGATGGAACAAAAGCAACAATTCCAGGAAGCAAAGCTGTAGAAGAAGAGCTTAAAGGAGGAGTTAAAGCACCAGAGAAAAACACCAGTAAAAGATCCAAGCAACTTAACAGATGCAGAAAAAAAGAAGCTGTAAAAAGAAGCAGTTAAGAAAGCCAACCCAACAGCTACAGAAGTAGAAGTAGGAAAAGATGGAACAGTAACGGTAACATTCCCAGATGGAACAAAAAGCAACAATTCCAGGAAGCAAAGCTGTAGAAGAAGCGCCTAAAGGAGTTAAAGCACCAGAGAAAAACACCAGTTAAAAGATCCAAGTAACTTAACAGATGCAGAAAAAGAAAAAAAGTAAAAAGAAGCAGTTAAGAAAGCAAATCCAACAGCTACAGAAGTAGAAGTAGGAAAAAGATGGAACAGTAACGGTAACATTCCCAGATGGAACAAAAAGCAACAATTCCAGGAAGCAAAGCTGTAGAAGAAGAGCTTAAAGGAGGAGTTAAAGCACCAGAGAAAAACACCAGTTAAAAGATCCAAGCAACTTAACAGATGCAGAAAAAAAGAAGCTGTAAAAAGAAGCAGTTAAGAAAGCCAACCCAACAGCTACAGAAGTAGAAGTAGGAAAAGATGGAACAGTAACGGTAACATTCCCAGACGGAACAAAAAGCAACAATTCCAGGAAGCAAAGCTGTAGAAGAAGCGCCTAAAGGAGTTAAAGCACCAGAGAAAAACACCAGTAAAAGATCCAAGTAACTTAACAGATGCAGAAAAAGAAAAAAAGTAAAAAGAAGCAGTTAAGAAAGCAAATCCAACAGCTACAGAAGTAGAAGTAGGAAAAAGATGGAACAGTAACGGTAACATTCCCAGATGGAACAAAAAGCAACAATTCCAGGAAGCAAAGCTGTAGAAGAAGAGCTTAAAGGAGGAGTTAAGGCACCAGAGAAAAACACCAGTTAAAAGATCCAAGCAACTTAACAGATGCAGAAAAAAAGAAGCTGTAAAAGAAGCAGTTAAGAAAGCAAATCCAACAGCTACAGAAGTAGAAGTAGGAAAAGATGGAACAGTAACGGTAACATTCCCAGATGGAACAAAAGCAACAATTCCAGGAAGCAAAGCTGTAGAAGAAGCGCCTAAAGGAGTTAAAGCACCAGAGAAAACACCAGTAAAAGATCCAAGCAACTTAACAGATGCAGAAAAAGAAGCTGTAAAAGAAGCAGTTAAGAAAGCCAACCCAACAGCTAAAGAAGTAGAAGTAGGAAAAAGATGGAACAGTAACGGTAACATTCCCAGATGGAACAAAAAGCAACAATTCCAGGAAGCAAAGCTGTAGAAGAAGAGCTTAAAGGAGGAGTTAAGGCACCAGAGAAAACACCAGTTAAAAGATCCAAGCAACTTAACAGATGCAGAAAAAAGAAGCTGTAAAAAGAAGCAGTTAAGAAAGCAAATCCAACAGCTACAGAAGTAGAAGTAGGAAAAAGATGGAACAGTAACGGTAACATTCCCAGATGGAACAAAAAGCAACAATTCCAGGAAGCAAAGCTGTAGAAGAAGCGCCTAAAGGAGTTAAAGCACCAGAGAAAAACACCAGTAAAAGATCCAAGCAACTTAACAGATGCAGAAAAAAAGAAGCTGTAAAAAGAAGCAGTTAAGAAAGCAAATCCAACGGCTACAGAAGTAGAAGTAGGAAAAGATGGAACAGTAACGGTAACATTCCCAGATGGAACAAAAGCAACAATTCCAGGAAGCAAAGCTGTAGAAGAAGCGCCTAAAGGAGTTAAAGCACCAGAGAAAACACCAGTAAAAGATCCAAGTAACTTAACAGATGCAGAAAAAGAAGCTGCAAAAGCTAAGATTAAAGGAGCTAATGCTGATGTAGTAGAAGTTATCTTCGACAAAGCAGGAAATGCAACTGTAATTACTAAAGATGGTAAAGTTTACACAATCGTAGCTAAAGATATCTTTAAACAAAAAGAAGTTCCGACATTACCAGGAAAAGTTGGAGTGGAAAATGTAGCTAAATTAACAGATGCAGAAAAAGAAGCTGTTAAACAAGCTCTAATCGCTGCAAATCCAAAACTTAAAGATGCTAAGATTACAATTGCTGATAATGGAGAAGCAACAATTGTTTACCCAGATGGACAAGTAGTAGTAATCCCAGCTAATAATTTAGTAATGGCTAAAGGTTCAAACGGACAAGGTACAAATGCTAAATTAGGACAACGTCTAGCTAACACAGGTACAACTGAAACTAATACTGGATTAGCAGGATTAGGATTAGGAATCCTAGGTGGATTACTTGCTGCAGCAAGACGTCGTAAAGAAAAATAAGAAGTTGTTAAAACTGAATAGAAGATAACACAACAAAATCAATTTTTGGTTAACTTCTATAAAAAAATTATAAAAAAAGTTCATAGTGATTTTATAATTACTATGAGCTTTTTTTATACAACGCTTGAAAAAATAGCTTAAATATAGTAATATAGAGAGGTATGTAATAATTTTCTAGCCGTCTTTTGGTGAGAAAAATTACTATTATGGAAAATATTTATATAAAGAAAGAGAGATTAAAAGACTATGGGTCGTAAATGGAATAATATTAAAGAAAAAAAAGCGGCAAAAGACGCTAATACTAGTAAGATTTATGCTAAATTTGGACGTGAAATCTACCAAGCAGCGAAAAGTGGAGAGCCGGATCCAGAAAGTAACAGAAATCTAAAAGTAGTATTAGAAAGAGCGAAAACTTACCGTGTTCCTAAAAATATTATTGACCGTGCTATTGAAAAAGCAAAAGGTGGAAGTGAAGAGAACTACGATGAACTACGTTATGAAGGTTTCGGTGTAAGTGGAACAATGGTAATTATTGATACTCTTACAAACAACGTTAATCGTACAGCAGCTGAAGTTCGTACAGCGTTAGGTAAAAACGGAGGGAACCTAGGTGTTACTGGTTCTGTTAACTATATGTTCGACAACACTGCAGTAATCGGTGTTGAAGGTAAAAGTGCTGATGAATTATTAGAAATCCTAATGGAAGCAGATATCGACGCTCGTGATATTATCGAAGAAGATGAATTAACACTAGTATACGGTGAACCAGAAAACTTCCACGAAATTCAAGAAGCATTAAAAGCAGCTGGAATCGAAGAGTTTGAAGTTGCTGAGATTTCAATGATTCCACAAAATGAAGTAACCTTAAGCGAAGAAGATAAAGTTAAATTCGAAAGAATGTTAGAAATGCTTGATGACTGTGAAGATGTTCAACAAGTATACCACAACGTTGACTTAGAAGCCTAGGTGACTTATGGTAAAAAAGATTAAAAAGAATAGCTCATACAGTTATAATGATAGAAATATAAAACCGACATTTAGTGATATTTCAGCACCAGCACAAGAGCCACTGTTAGATGTGTATGGCGAAACAGCATCGATTGTAAAACGTTTCTTTGCATATCTAATTGATTTAGCTATTTACTTGCCGATAGCTTTTGTATTCCAATATACAACTGCGAACTTACGAGCTCAAGGTGGAGCAGAAAATGAAAGAAATGCATTGTATATGACGATTTCAATAGTTATTTTTGCGGTTCTTTTATACGGATACTTACCACAAAGATGGAAAGGTCAAACAATTGGAAAAAAACTTCTTAAATTAAGAATAGTTCCAACTGACAACAAAAAAATAGAATTTTCTAGATATCTAATCAGAGAATTCTTAATTAAAGTAACTATTGGTTGGGGAGCAGTACCAGTTTCAGCACTATTCTGGCTGTATGAAACATATGTGCTGAAACGTAAAGATTCAATAATGCTATATGATAGACTGTTGAATATGCGAGTAGTTGCAGCTACAGAACAACTAAAAGAAGAAAAAATAAAAGAAGATAAATAATAAATAAACTAGCTGATCTAGGTGATATAAACCTAAAAACAGCTAGTTTTCGTATGTTCTATGTTAGAATTAATGTTCGTTTTATTGTTTTTTTCTATGTTTTCAGTTTTATATTTCCTAAAAAAGTGTTAAAATATAGATGTTAAATTTATTACCTTAGAGTGGAGAAAAAATGTTAAAGATAGATAGACACAGCTATATTTTAAACGAGTTAAAAACAAAGCATTTAGTACGTGTGAGTAACCTTGCTAATGATATGAAAGTAACAGAGATGACAATACGTCGTGATTTACAAGAGTTGGAAGACTATGGGCATCTTACTAGAATACATGGAGGAGCAAAATTAAAACCGAAAAATTTTTACCAGGAAGATAATTACAATAAGAAGATTTCTGTAAATGTTGAAGAAAAAAAACAAATAGCTAGAAAAGTAGCGGATCTTATAAAAGATAATGAGACTATTTTTATAGGAGCTGGAAGTACAACGAGTTACTTGGCAGAATTTTTACAAGACAAGAATCTTAATATAGTAACTAATTCATTGACAGTTTTTGAACAGTTCAAAGATAATCCTTCTTGCGATCTTATCTTCATCGGAGGAAGATATCGTCAAAAAACAAAAGGATTTATAGGGTATTTTACGCAAGATGCACTTAGTAAAATAAGTGTTAATAAAGCATTTGTGGGAGTAAATGGTATAGATTTAGAGAAAGTTACTATCTCTGATGAAGAAGAAGGGCGTTGTAACGAGACGATTCTTAATAATGCAACTGAACGTTATGTTCTAGCGGATTATAGTAAGTTTTCAACTCATGCATTTTATACATTTTTCCAACTAAAAGATCTAACGGCAATTATCAGTGATGATGTTCTTGATGAAAACATTAAGGATCAATATAGAAAAGAAGTAGAAATAATATAGAATTATAATTCAGGACTTGAAAAGTGGTCCTGAATTTTTTTAGAGTCTTGAGATTGTTTAGTTTACATAATCTCAACATTAAAGGAACACTCTCTGAAATATTAAAAAACCTAGATTTAGAAATTTCTAAATCTAGGTTTTTGTTGTTTAAATTATGATTTGAAGATAGAAGTTTTAAAGCTGTTTGTTTGTTGAAGAAGTTTTTTGAATAATTTCTCTTTAAGTGATACAGTATTATCAAATTTAACTGATCCATTTTTAAGAGTAGCTTTATCTTTATCAACAGCTGCAGCAAATGCATTCTTCAAGTCATCGTAACTACTGTATGTAGTACCGTCGATTGTAACAGGGTTAAATCCTGCTTTAGCTTTATCAACAACTTCTTTGAAGTATGCTTTCTTCCATTCTTCTAAAGTGCTGAATTTGTTATCAGAAACTTTCTTGATGATGAAATCATCACCTAAAGTATTATTACCAGCTTTTTTAGATTCAGCTTTCAGCATATTAGATGCGTAATTTAGGAATCCTTTTTCATATCCATAGTAACCCCACATTCTAAATGTGTTATGTTTGAATGACATTGCTCCTGGAGCACCTTCACTTGTGTTACCACCATAGATACCAGCGGTAATTGGTACAGTTACATAAGCAGAACCGAATCCAGTTGGGTCATACTGACCATTACCAGGACCGTGTTTAGTCATGAAGTTTTTCTCTACTAAGTCGTTAACAGATGTTAAATCATATTCTTTTTCTTCTGCATTTAAATCTCTAACGTTGTCGTATTGGTTCTTCGTATTAGCTCCACGAAGTTGCTTATCTACCTTCTTGAACCAAGCGTTATTTAGTTCTTTACTGCGTTTATCGATTACAGCTTCTCCTTCAAGGTAATCAAGAAGCATTAATGTGTCGTTGAAACCTTTCATGTAGTGATCGATTTCTGCACGAGATGCAAGATCGTTTGGATTAGTGTTATACCATTGGTTTCCGTCGTTTGGACGTTCGTATGCCATGTTTAATCCAAGTGCTTTAAAGTCACCGTTTGGACTTGTTTCAGCAGGTGATTGTAACATACCTTGTGCGAATGCTTCTAAGTCAGTTCCTTCACGGTGTCTAGAACCACCTAAGTAAACCATACGGTCATTTACGTGAGTAGTTTCGTGAGTGAATGCAGAGATACCAAAGTCACTAATCATATCAGTAACCATGAAGAATACTGAATCATCTTTGTAAGGGTTACCGTAAACACGAGCTACAGCTCCCATACGCCAGTCAGTTGCATGATAACGTCCTGTTGGTCCGTATAATTCACGGATAGGAGCTACATCTTTACCACTATTAGTGTGTCCATATTTATCTGTACTGATTCCTTTATAATTTTGATTATCTAGCACTGGTGTTGGTACCATGTTGTTGCTCTTAAGCAGTTGATTACGAACTTTATCTAATGATAAGCGTGACCAGAAGTCTAGATAATTTTGTTGACCTTTAGCTACTTTATCGATTTCTTTCTTGAATGCCTCACGCTCTGCTGCTGTGTTCTTACCGTATTTCTCGAATGAACTGTAAGCCATAGTGTTATATGTTGAGATTAAGAACATATGTGCATCTTTTAAGTTAAGAAGTGGTAAAATCATCTTACCATGCACGTCGTTGTTTAATCCTTCGTATGCTCTGTGTTTCTTATCAGCAAATTCAGGAGTTGTTGTTTTTGGTTCAACGATATATACATTATCTTTAGTTGCTTTTATGAACCAATCATTTAAGTCTGTGTCACTTGTGAATAGACGCATATTATAGTCTAAGAAACTGTTTAACTCACCTATACCAATAACTCCACCGATAGCTTCGCGATAAGCTTCTAAAGTTCTATCACCTTTAATGTTACTTTCTTTAGAACCAACTTTAATCAAGAAGTCTAAGACGCTAACGTTCTTACCGTAGAAGTCAGGTTTGAATAGCATTAACTCTTTAATGTTAAAGTCATCGAATTTAACTCCGTAATAACGGTTTAGGTAAGCTAATCCAAGAAGAACTGCAGCTTTATTGTCATCAATTTTCTTAATCAATGCACGTTTAGCAGCCTCATCCGTGTTAAGTTGGTGATCTTCATTTTGAACTAACTTAGTAACGAATTTATTAAGGTTATCTTTAACGTACTTGAAGCTTTCTTCTAAGTAAAGATCTTTAATTGCATTTACTTTGTTATTACCTGTTCTTCCTAAGTGTTGATAAATAGTGTCAGATTGTAATTCTACTGGACTTAATTTGCTTTCAATAGCACTAATTAAATCACTACGCTCTTTATCAACGATGTTAGGAGTATAAACTATTTCTCCAAGTTCAGCGATGCTATATTCTTTAACTTGTTTCACTTGAGATTCTTTAGGTGAGATATTAAAGATTTCTTTTGTCTTATCAGCGTAATGAACGATAATGCGGTTGGCATCACCAAGTTCAGTTACAAACTCATTATCTTTCATAGCAGCAACAGATAAAACTTCTGTAGTTAATAATTTAGAATTTGCAGGAATCTTGTTACCTTGGTTAACAATCCACTCTTTATTGTAGAATGGTTGAAGTTTTTCGATGTTACGGTAAGCAAGTTCACGATCTGCTTTATAATCTTGAGTATCTTTATAAGTATCAGCTTTTGGTTTGATGTTGTTAAGTGTATTAACTACTGGCTCGTTAATTGTATAACCGTGGGCAGTGATTCCCATTTTAGCAAATTTTTCTAAGGCTTGAGCTTCTGTAATACCTTTAATTTGTTTAGATTTGTTGTATGAAGATAATCCTGTAGCTACATCAGTTACATAGAAGTTATTCTTGAAGTTATCAAATCCGAAGTATGAATCTCCAGTGTCAACTGAACTTGCTCCATACATGATTTCTCCATTTGTAACTTTCATCATACTAACGTTGTTTTCAACCCATCCCCAGTCATAGTTTTCGTGGATTAAACCACCACTTTGACCGTGGTTTTTAAGTGTCATAGTACCTTTAACAAATGAATTTGTTAATCTACCACGTTGTTTGAAATCGTTAGGGTTTCCACCGTGGTTAACTTTAGCGACAAGTCCACCGAATTTAGAGTTGTTACCTACAATATCACCATCGAAATAAACGCTGTCTGTATTACTTCTCCAGCTTTCACTTACAAGTCCTCCAGACCACCAAGATTTATCCCCAAGGCTGTTAATCTTACCGATAAATGCAACGTTACGCATATTTGATTCATCAAGTTTGTTAACCATACCGGTAACATCGTTGTTACCTACAACATTACCTGTTACCTTAATATTTTCGATATTTGAATTTTTGAACATTTCACCAAGAGGTGCAACTTTATTTTCCCCAGGTAAATTAATATCTACATTACCTAAGTTAATATCATGAACATGGGCATTTTCGACTCTACCAAATAGAGGGCGTGCTAAGTTATGGATAGTAAATCTGCCGCCATCATTACTTAGTAATTTACCTTTAAATGTATTAGTAACATAAGATTTTCCATTAGGTTTTACATTTGCTGCATTAAGATCCGCACCAAGTTTGAACTCTCCAGTAGGATTAGCTTGCATATCTTTTACAAGCTCGTTGAAGCTATAATAAACATTACCTTCTTTTAATTTTTGTTTTTCGAAGTAATGAACATACTCATTAGCTAATTTAGAAGCGTCTGTGTGTTGAACTAAATCAGGAGCAGTTGCAGTAACTTTGTATAAAGTTTTCCCGTCTTTAACTACTTCTTCAACTTTATCAACAGATAGTCTTGTCACTTTATTATCGTGAGTTGTAACTCGTAGGTATAATGGAGCAACATTTGTTGGTTTTTCTGAAAGTAGACTGATGTCAGTTTCAGCTCCTGTATCATCAACGCTAATTAAGCTTGTTTCTTTAATATTTTTAATTTCAACTTTTTTAAGATCTAATTGAATTGGTTGATCAGCTAATGTTTCAGTTTCTTCGCCGTTACCTTTATCATAAACCATAATTGTAGATAGAGTATATCCTTGGAAGTATGTTAGATTATCTAATAATGCATCTAAGTTGTTTTCTGATAAATCAATAGTCTTAACAACTTGTCCATCTTTTTTCAGAGTAGCTGTAATTGATTTAATTTTAGCTTTAGTTGGATTTTCTAAAGAATATTTAGCGACTACTTCTTTATCTAATACTTTCTTATCAGTATTAATGAATTTTAGTATTGGTTTTTCAGCTAATGGAGCTAGGTTTTTGATAGCTTCTTCTAATTTTTCAGTAGCTGTATTTACTTTGCTTTGAGTAGTAACTTCATCTGCATTCACAGGGTTTGCTGCTGCAAGAGCTTCTTCTAAAGCTTTCCATGTTTGAGTAGTGTATTCTTCTTTACGTTTGCTGTTAGCTGTGTTAATAGCTGTTTGTAATGCAGTTTTATCTACAGCAAGTGCTTTAATAGCATCTTGAAGAGCTTTAGTAGCCGCATCTATTTCACTTTGTTTAGGAAGTGGAGTAGTTTGGTTGTTGATTTCTTTTGCTTTTATTTCAGCATTTTTAAATTCATTCCAAGTTTTAGGGCTATAGTCAGCTTCTTGTTTAGTTTCTGCGATTGTTATTTGTTCTTGTAATTTTGTTTTATCAACATTAAGAGCGTCGATAGCAGCTTTAAGTTTCTTAGCAGCTTCATCGATTTGAGCTTGAGTAGCAGTAGCGTTATCTTCTACTTCTTGAGCGGCATTTTTCGCTTCTTCTAATGCAGACCAAGTTTCAGGGCTGAAGTCAGTTTCTGTCTTAGACTTAGCATCAGCAAGTTGTTTTTCAAGTTCAGTTTTATCAGTTTTTAATGCATCGATAGCAGCTTTAAGTTTCTTAGCAGCTTCATCGATTTGAGCTTGAGTAGCAGTAGCGTTATCCTCTACTTCTTTAGCAGCATTTTTCGCTTCTTCTAATGCAGACCAAGTTTCAGGGCTGAAGTCAGCAGCAATCTTAGACTTAGCGTCAGCAAGTTGTTTTTCAAGTTCAGTTTTATCAGTTTTTAATGCATCGATAGCAGCTTTAAGGTTTTTAGCGGCTTCATCGATTTGAGCTTGAGTAGCAGTAGTATTATCTTCTACCGCTTGAGCAGCTTTTTTCGCTTCTTCTAGTGCGTTCCAAGATGCAGTACTGTAATCAGTAGCAGTCTTAGACTTAGCATCGGCAAGTTGTTTTTCAAGTTCAGTCTTATCTGTATTTAATCCAGCAATAGCGGCTTTAAGTTTTTCGTTAATGTGATCTACTTCGCTTTGTTTAGCTGCTGGGTTGTTTGTAACTTTTTCAGCATCAGCTAATACAGATTGAAGATTAGCCCAAGTTGTGTCACTGTAATGCTCTTTAGTTTTTGAGTTCGCATCGGCGATAGTTTTGTTTAAGTCTGTTTTATCAACAGTTAAAGCGTCGATGGCAGCTTTAAGTTTAGCTGTCTCATTATCTACTTCAGGTTGTTTTACAGAATCAGAATTGTAAATATTTTGAGCAGCTTCTAATATTGGTTTTAGAGAATTGTAACTTGCAGCCGAATAATCAGCAGGTACAAGAGCAAGAGCTCTATCGATTTGAGCTTTTAGTGCTGTTTTATCAATTTTTTCTTCTGATTTAGTTTCCTCAGGCTTTTTAATTTCTGGTTGAGGAGTAGGTTTAGTTTCCTCAGGTTTTGGAGTTTCTGGCTGCGGAGTTGGAACTGCTTCTTCCTTAGTTCCCACAGCAATAACTTCATTTACAGGTTGTTCTGTGATTGTGTTTTCTAGTACTGTGCTAGATTGTTTACCATTAACAGTAGTTACCTCTGTTAAAATAGTACGTTTACCGTTAGCTCCTTTTTGAACAACTTTAGTTTGCCCTTTAGGTAAAGTAGCGTCATTTTGAGTGATAGTTTGGAATGGAATTACTTCTGTAGAAGTTACAACTTCAGGTTTTATTACAGTTGGAGCTTTTTCACCTTCAGTAGGTGTTACTTTAGTTGTTGGAGTAACGACTGGAGTAGGTGCAACTTCCTCTTTAGTACCAATAGCGATTACTTCATCTACAGGTTGTTTTGTAATTGAAGTTTTAATAACTTTGCTAGATTGTTTACCATCAACAGTAGTTACTTCGCTAAATACGATTTGTTCCCCGCTAACCCCTTTTTGAACAACTTTAGTTTGCCCTTTAGGAAGAGTAGCATCAGGCTGTTTTACAGTTTTGAAAGGAACAGCTTCAATAGTAGATTTAAGTTCAGGTTTGTTTTCTACTAATGTTTTAGGTGCTACTTCAGGTGTTGTTTTGTAAGTTACTTCAGGTTTTTGAGTAGGCTTTTGTTGAGGTTGTGTTGGTTTAGGGATAGCGTTTTGTTCTTGTTGAGGTGACGTACCTAAATCACTAAGTGTGAAATAACCAACATAACGGTAACCATCTATATTGATTACACCATTCGCAAGTTCATTTGAATTAGCTACTGTTGTTTGAGTGTTGTAACGTACTAACTCTTTGTTTTCAAAGGCGAATGATTGATAAGGCATAACGATACTTTGCCCCATAGCTCCGATTAATACTACACTAAGTACTTTGTTTCTGTGTTTTTTCGACATTAAAAGAACTACTAATACTGCAGTACCAATTCCAAGTCCAGCAACTGGTAATGAACTTTGTCCAGTATTTGGCAGTGATTTTAATTCAGTTGAAGGTTTAGTAGAAGTTTGTGCTTCTTTTTTATAAACCATGTAGTATGTTTCATCTTGTTTAACATTAGTAGGTATACTTCGTTTAACTAAAGTTTTTTCTGCATCGGTCAATTCGTTTTCAGCTAGATAAGTATATTTAACGCTTGTGTTGTTTTCATTTGCAAGTGCTTCGCTTGGTACATAGCTTCCAAAAAATAAAGCTCCGATAACAACCGGTGCTGCACCAAGAGATAATTTTTCTAATTGAAAACTTTAAAATTTTTATTATTATTTTCATTTTTTTCTTTCGCATAAAAAAATCTTCTCCTATAATTTATTTGTTGCTAGTTAATTTTACCAAAAAAAGAGGTGTAATTGCAATTAATCTAACTTGTTTAAAGTAGTAAAAGATTTTTAAAAGTTTTGAAAGTTTAAAAATATAAAAAAATCATACTTATTTGGCTGAAGATTATAAAAACGAATATAACACCAAGAAGTTCTGTATCACAACAAACTTTTGTTGAATGATAAAAATTTATAAATAATTAATATTTTTTTAGAAGATAGGATATTTAAGTGTTTATAATGTTCAGAAGATTAGGGTTATAAAGGTTGAAAAAGAGTTAATTTTTATTATAATAAAAAGATATATAATATCAAGGATAGTTAAATTAATTACAAAATTGTTGAGATAGTTGCGGTAATAAAAGAAAAATATGTTATAATATTATATGTAAGTTGTATTAGTACAGTATGTTTGAATGAATTCAAACAAGGATAATTAAATTTAATCAAAATTAAAGAAAGGATAATTTTTATGGACGGGGATAGGACCAAGAAAAAAAATAAAAATACAGTGGTAAAAAAAGCTGTTAGTTTAGAGACGTTTATTTTTCTAGCTATATTTTTCTTGATATTTGGATTTATGGCAAGGAAAATGGGGACGCCACTTATGTTTAAAACTATGATGGCTACTGCGCACGACTTATTACTGAATACAGTATTTTTCATTATGGCGATGGCAGTTATTGCTGGAGCAATCAGCGCACTGTTATCAGAGTTTGGAGCAATTGCATTAATTAATAAAATATTTGCACCGCTTATGAAACCACTTTGGGGGATGCCGGGAGCAAGTGTAACTGGAGCAGTTGCTACTTATTTATCGGATAATCCAGCAATTATTCCATTTGCGAAAGATAAGCGTTTTGTAGCGTTCTTTAAAAAATATCAGGTGCCAGCGTTATGTAACTTAGGTACAGCCTTCGGAATGGGACTTATTGTAACGATGTTTATGATGGGACAAGGAGAAGGATTTATCAAAGCAGCAATTATAGGTAATGTTGGAGCGATATTAGGTAGTATTATAAGTGTTCGTTTAATGTTAAGAGAAACTAAAAAATACTATGGTGACGAAGCGGAAGATCCAGTAGTAGAATTAGATGGCGAAGAAGAAGCGCCTGATAAAGTAAGAATAGTTCGTGATGGTAACATGTTCCAACGAGTTTTAGATACTATTTTAGAAGGTGGAAAAACAGGAGTAGAAATGGGAATGGCAATTATCCCAGGAGTACTGATTGTTTGTACTTTTGTGATGATGTTAACATTTAAAATGCCGGCTGGAGGATATACAGGTGCAGCGTATGAGGGAGTTGGTTTCTTACCTTGGTTAGGAGAAAAACTAACATTCATATTAGAACCATTATTTGGATTCCATTCAGCAGAAGCAATAGCCTTCCCGATAACAGCGTTAGGAGCTGTGGGTGGAGCGATTTCTCTAGTGCCTGAATTCTTAAGAAGTGGTCTTATTGGACCGAATGATATCGCGGTATTTACAGCGATGGGTATGTGTTGGAGTGGATACTTAAGTACACATATCGGTATGATGGATGCTCTTGGAGTAAGAAAACTATCTTCAAAAGCAATTTTATCTCATACAATAGGTGGTATAGCAGCAGGGGTTATTGCGCACTACCTGTTCCTATTATTAGGATAACATATTTAAATAAATGGCTGAGAAAAGACGTAACTTTAGAGGGAGTTACGTCTTTTTCTATATTTCCTTGAAGAGCAATACCGTAAGTAGTATAATTAAACTATAAATAGTTATTATTTAGATAAATATTATAAAAGGGGAAATCTCTTATGAGTAGATTTAAGAGTATTAATTTTTATTATACCTTAGGTATAATGTTAGTTATTTCGTTAGCCGCGAAATATCTTGCGCAAGTACCAGCGTTAAAACTTTTTGGACACTTGGTAATTGCGCTTGTTATTGGTATGGTGTTGCAAACATCGAAAGGATTAAAGGAACAGGTTAAGGCGGATATTCCGTTTATAAGTAATAAGTTCTTGCGCCTGGGGATAATTTTATTAGGGTTTAAGCTAGCGTTAGATAGACTTTTAACTGAAGGAAAGAAAACATTAGTTGTTGCCTTCTTTATTGTACTATTTATGATTACTTTAACTTACTTTATGTGTCGTGCGTTTAAAGTAGATCACGAACTCGCCCTACTTTCTTCATGTGGTTGTGGTATCTGCGGTGCTGCGGCAGTTATGGGGGTCAGTGGTCAGCTTCGTGCGAAAACTGATAATAGTGTCCTTGCTGTTGCGGTAGTTGCAATCTTGGGTACAGTATTTACCTTGATAGAAGTAACCTTACAACCCTATTTAGGTCTCGATGCATACAATTACGGAGTATTTACTGGAGGAAGTCTTCATGAAATAGCTCATGCAGTTGCGGCAGGAGGTGCAGGAGGTCAAGTAGCTCTAGATGCTGCGATTCTTACTAAGTTATCTCGTGTGCTTATGCTTATTGTAGTAGCGGGTATATTGATTGTAGTTAATAAAAAGACTCAAGATGAAACAAAAGGTAAGGTGCCGATGCCGTACTTTATTCTAGGGTTTATCTTTATGAGTATTTTAGGAAGTTATGTTACTTTCTTAAAACCACTAGCGCCTTATTTCGTCGATGCAGCGTATATCTTCTTAGGTATGGCAATGGCGGCTCTTGGTATGAGTGTAAACTTTAAAGTTATTAAAGAACGTGGTGTGCGAGTATTCACAGCGTGCTTCTTATCATCGGTGATCTTAATGATAGTTTGCTACGTAGTTGCTAAATTTATTTTTTAAAAGTAGGATAATCCGAATAGGATAAAAATACAAATAAAGATAAATAGGGGTTGTTCTAAAAGTTCTAGAATTTAACAAAGTTCATATGAGAATTCATAGACACAGTGATTTATTGATATCTAAATTCGGCTTTATAAAAGCTTTTTAGATATCTAATAAACTATGTGGGGATGACTCAACAAAATCGATTCTACGAATCGTGATTTTTGAGTCACTCCCTTGACGGTTAATTAAGAGAAATAGTACAATGTGTGTAGAGGAAATTAGCGTTATTGATCTTTACGGAGTTATAACGTGCAGATGCTACGTATATATTCTGTTGAGTATGTGCGTAGTGTTTTGTTATATTTAGAAAAATAGAAAGATATAAAGAAATAAGCTATATAATTAAAACATAAAGGAGAAACATTATGACAATTACAAACCTTTTAGGAATAAAATATCCAATTTTTCAAGGGGCGATGGCTCAAATAGCGAGACATGAATTTGTTTCAGCAGTATCTAATGCTGGAGCGTTAGGAATACTTGCCTCAGGAGGAGTAAATCCTGAAGAGTTACGCAAAGAGATTCAACAATGTAAAGAACTTACAGATAAACCTTTTGCGGTTAATCTAATGCTTATGATGCCGAATATCGATGAAATAATTGATGTTGTTATTGAAGAAGGTGTTAAAATCGTCACAACAGGGGCAGGAACACCTAGAAAATTCGTGCCACGCCTAAAAGAAGCGGGGATAAAAGTTATTCCAGTTATTCCTTCTGTGAAAGCTGCGAAGAAAATGGAAGAGTTAGGTTGTGATGCAGTCGTTGTCGAAGGGATGGAAGCTGGAGGACACGTTGGAACTAGTACGACTATGGCGCTATTGCCACAGGTAACGAGTGCGGTGAATATTCCTGTTATTGCAGCTGGTGGTATTGCTGATGGACGCGGAATGGCTGCGGCGTATTGTTTAGGAGCTAGTGGAGTTCAGATGGGAACGGTATTCTTAGCTTCAGAAGAATGTCCAGTGACAGATGCATATAAAAATATGATCTTAGAAGCGGTTGATACATCGACTACGCTAACTGGAGAGAAATTCGGAGCACCTGTTCGTGGTATTAAAAACGAACTTACAAAAAGATATCACGAATTAGAAGAACAATCTTCAACACTTATGGAATTAGAAGAGTTAACGTTGGGGTCATTAAGACGTGCTGTTTATGATGGTGACGTAGAAAATGGTTCTGTAATGGCAGGGCAAATAGCGGGATTGGTAACTGAAGTGCGTCCTGTAAAAAATATAATAGAAGATGTATTAAATGAGGCGAAAGAAGTATTGAATCGTACAGAAATATAATGAAGAAGGAGTAGTTTAGAAGTTGATAGATTTTAGTCTGCTACTAAGAAAAAATGTTCTATAAAGAATATGAAGACAACAAAAATGTCCCTGAAGAACTATTTATCAAGGGAGTATGATATTTTCTTTAACAACATTTTTATTAACATATCTTGTAATGAAACTGGTAAAATTATTAGTAAATATTCCGAGTACATTCTACACATTATCTACTCATCGAAAAGGATACTGCCTTATTATAAAAAGAAAGAGGAGATTATTAATTAGCTGCAATTAACAGAAATTGTAGAATTAATATAATGTTTTCCTGAAATTAAGAAAACACTCAAAGAAATAATTTTTTTAATTAATTATTCTTTGGGTGTTTTTTTATATGAATTCTTGTTATTTCTTATTTAATAATTTTACTACTTTAAAGTATAATACTCACGAGTAGCAAAAAAATTGATTAAACTAATTTTTAAAAAAATAATTTTTGCGGATTGAGTGATAAACAGTATTTAATTGTTTATTATAAATGATAGAAATCACCCATCAATCATGTGAAAAAAATTTTTTTGTGGAGAAGATTTAAAAAAATCTTAGCTAATTTTTTTGTTTATAAGTGTTTTGAAAAACATTTTAGAAATAACTTTGAAAAATAAAAAAACGCTCATCATTTAGAAAAAAACAATCAAATATTAAAACTAAAAACACTCATATTAATCATTTATTTTGATTATTTATGAGTGTTTTTGCTTGAATTTGATTGAATAGCTATATTATATTAGATATAATAATCATGGGAGTTAGGAGAGAAGAAAATGTTGAATGAAAGATGGAATAAGATTTTAGATTTATTAGATGAGAGAGGTTCATTGAATCTAAAGGAGTTGATGGAGCATTGTAATGTTTCAGAAGCCACGATAAGACGAGATCTTACGAATCTAGAAGATAAGAGTTTATTATATAGAACACATGGTGGAGCGATGAAACGCTCAGCGGCTCGAGGTAGTGAAGAAAGTGTCAAAGCAAAACGTGCAGAATTTCTACAGGAAAAAAGAGAGGTCGCTAAGTACATTTGTGATAATATCTTACAATCAGGGCAGACGATTTATCTTGATGCGGGGACATCTACATACGAAATGATAGAGTATCTTCGAGATAGACGAATAACTGTGGTGACGAACTCAACATATCACTTACCTAAACTTATTAATAACAAAATTCATACAATAATATTAGGTGGAACGATAAAACATTCTACACAAGCTGTCATCGGTTCGGTTGCTATCGAACAGTTGAAAAAATATAGTTTCGATATGTGTTTTGTAGGATGCAATGGGATAGATGAAACTTTTGGTGTAACGACGGCTGAAGAAAATGAAGCGTTTATCAAAGCGACAGTGTTAAAAAATGGTAAGAGAAAATACATTCTTGCTGATAAGTCAAAATTTGGACATAGAAAATTCCAAAAATTTGCTGAATTAGACGATGTAATCATCGTATCTTATGAAGTTCCAGAAGAATATAAGAAATTTAAAAATATAATAGAAGTAAAAAGTATAAAGGAGGACTAATAGTGTATTATACAATTACTTTAAATCCAGCTGTTGACATGCTGACAACGGCGGAAAATTTCGCGCTTGGAAAACTAAATAGAACCCAAGAAGCGAAGTACGTAGTAGGTGGAAAAGGTATTAATATCTCTATCTTACTAAACAACGTTGGTGTTGACAATAAGGCGTGGGGGTTTGTCGCTGGATTCACGGGATATTTTATAAAATCAGAACTAGATAACCTAGGTGTGAAACATGATTTTGTAGAAACACGTGGAGCAACTAGAATCAACATGAAGTTAACAACAGAAACTGAGACTGAAATTAACGGTCAAAGTAGTAGTGTAAATCTAGATAATGTGAGTGACTTCTTTACTAAATTAGAAGTGCTGACTAAAGAAGATGTGGTATTCTTATCAGGTAATGTTATCACGGGAATGGGAGTGAAAGACTTCAAAGCTATAGCGAAGAAAGTATCTGCATCAGGAGCTACATTAGTAGTAGACAGTAATAAAGAGTTGGTATTAGATACGCTTCAATACAAACCATTCGTGGTTAAACCGAATGAATTCGAACTTGGAGAAATGTTCGGAGTGACGCTAAATGATATCGAAGAAATCCTACACTATGCTGAAAAATTACAAGAACGCGGTGCGAAAAACGTACTTGTTTCACGTGGAGCAGACGGAGCTTTACTATTAACTGAAGATAAAGAAGTATTCGAGGTAAATGTAGCTAAAGGTAAAATAGTATCGACTGTTGCGGCAGGAGATAGTATGCTTGCGATGTTCGTCGCGAAATACAACGAAACAAAAGATTACCAAGAAGCCCTACGCTATGCATCAGCTGCAGGTGGTGCGACATCATTCTCAGTAGGTGTAGGAAGTAAAAAGCTAATTGAAGAATTACTACCACAAATTGAAGTTAAAAAATTAAAATAAAAATTTCGATAGGTTGATGGTGGTCGATGACCTAAAAGTCCTAAATTTTCAAAAAGTGTTTATTATACATCATAGACGCAGTGGTTTATTGATATCTAAATTCGCTTAATAAAAGCTCTTTAGATACCTAATAAACTGTGCGGGGGTGACTCAACAAAATCTTGTTTCTTCGAAATCACGATTTTGAAGTCACTCCCAAATCGAAGTTAAAAAATTAAAATAAAGTTTCGATAGGTTGTCGGTGAGTGAATTAGTAATTAACCCTACAATTTGAAGTTGAAATAAATTATTTACAGGAAAAAAACAAAAAAATAAGTTAAAAAAATATTTCCTCGGAAATATATAATTAACAAAGGAGAAAGAAATGAAATTAACAGATGTTCTAAATTATGACTTGGTTCAATTCGGCTTCAGTGCTGCTGATAAAAAAGAAGCTCTGGATAAACTCACAAGCATGTTAGTGGAAAAAAATATTATCGCTAGTAAAGAAAACTTCTTAAACGCGTTACTTGCTCGTGAAGCTCAATCAACTACAGGAGTAGGAGAAAACGTAGCTATTCCTCACGCTAAAAGTGCAGACTTTAATAAAGCGATGATCGTTTATGCGAAAAGTGACGAAGGTGTTGAGTGGGAAAGTTTTGATGGACAACCTGCAAAACACATCTTTATGATCTGTGCGCCAGATGGTGGAGCGGACGAACACCTTAAAGCTCTAGCTTCATTATCACAAGCACTTATGGATGCAGATGTAAAAGCGGGATTAGATGCAGCTACAACTAAAGGAGATGTAGAAAAAGTATTCGCAGACTTCGTAGCGAAAACAGAAGTTCCAAAAGAGGAAGAAAAACCAGCAGCTTCAAGTGGAGAAAAACCATATATCATCGCGGTAACAGCTTGTCCAACAGGTATCGCCCACACATTCATGGCTGCGGAAAAAATTAAAGAAACAGCCAAAGCGATGGGACTAGATGTTAAAGTAGAAACAAACGGTCAGATTGGTGTAGAAAACAAACTTACAAAAGAAGATATCGAAAGAACTGCAGGAATTATCGTTGCGGCAGATAAGAAAGTAGAAGTTGCGCGTTTTGATGGACGCCCAACAATTATGACAAAAGTTGCAGACGGAATTAACAAACCAGAAGAACTTATCCAAACAATCTTAGATGGGAAAGCTCCTATCTACAAACATGACGGAGCGGCAGAAGATTCAGAAGATTCTTCAGCAAATGAAAGTATTGGGCGTCGTGCTTATAAACACCTAATGGAAGGTGTAAGTAATATGCTGCCATTCGTAGTAGCTGGTGGTATTCTTATCGCACTATCATTCATCTGGGGTATTAACTCATTTGATCCGAAAGATCCATCTTACAACAAAGTTGCAGAAGTGTTATTCTACTTCGGTAAAATTTCATTTAGTATGATGTTACCAATCCTAGCTGGATTCATCGGTCGTTCTATTGCTGATCGTCCTGGATTCATCGTTGGTATGATCGGTGGTATTTTAGCAGACCCAAGTATTTTAGGTCTGAAAAGTGATTTATTAGCATACACTCCTTCAGGATTCTTAGGAGCGTTAGTAGCAGGGTTCTTAGCAGGTGGAATTATCCACGTATTAAAAATTGCATTCAGCTGGATGCCTCGTTCATTAGATGGTATTAAACCAATCTTTCTATTCCCTATCTTAGGGTCACTAATCATGGGATTACTAATGATTTTCCTAATCAATGCACCTATGGCAAGTGTTATGGAAGGATTAAAACACTTTATCGAGAGTCTTAACGGAAGCGGTAAATTCATCCTTGGATTCGTAGTAGCTGCGATGATGGCTATCGACATGGGTGGTCCAATTAACAAAGCTGCTTACGTAACAGGTACAGCGCTATTAACATCTGCAGGAGCAGCAGGGAGTGATGTAATGGCTGCGGTTATGATTGGGGGTATGGTACCTCCATTAGCAATCGCAATCTCAGCTACAATCAACAAAAATATCTGGCCAAAAGCTCAACGTAGTGGAGCATTAGTAAACTACGTAATGGGATTATCATTCATCACAGAAGGAGCTATTCCATTCGCAGCAAGTAACCCGGCACGTGTTATTCCACCATTATTCATCTCAAGAGGTATCGCTGGAGCGTTAAGTATGACTTTTGGTGCTGTATCAAAAGCTCCTCACGGAGGAATCTTCGCTATCGCTGCAGGCGCTGTAAGTAACCCGCTTATGTACTTATTAGCTTTAGTTATCGGTGCAGTATTAGGTGCGTTACTACTAATTGCATCATTAAGCTTTGGTAAAAAGATAGTAAAATAAGATTTTAAATTAAATAATATATTATAGAAAAAACACTACTTTATTAAATTCTTAGGGTAGTTTGACTGTTGATAAATTCAGGTTATGTATGAATCAACAGTCTTTTTTTATTTAGGGAGAAGATGGAAATAATATGATATGAATTTTTGTTGTATTTTTGTCAAAGAAGAATATTAATTTGTAGTTTAATAAATAGATTTATAGTATAGGTGGTGAAAAAGTTAAAATGATATCAGAAATTAATAGCAAGAAAAAAATTATATTTGTTATATCAATAAATAGTAAAAAAATAATAATTATAGTTAGAATGGTGTCAATATATCGAAAAATATATAATTTTTTTATAGATGAAACTATATATTTAAATTAAGGGGGACAAAAAAATATACTTGAAAAATACATATAATTATTAAAAAAATTGTGAGTATATATATTCTGATGTTGTTGTATGAAAATAATAAAGGATATTTTTATTATAAGAATGTATAGATAAATAATAACGCTAATATTTAAAAAATATTATAGTTTTATTAAAAGTAATATAAGAAAAAAAGTTATATTTAAAAACTTTTAAAAAGTTGAATATGCATTTAAAAAAAGTGATAAAATAGGTAGTGAAAGGGGGTACATATAAAAATTAAATCTATAGTCTTAAATATTTAAGAAAAATATTTAAGGTAAGTTTTAGGTATCTATGTAATAATAGTTTAGTTAAAAAATTCAAACTAGGAGGAGATAATATAAATGAAAAATAAATCATTAAAATACAACATAGAAAATTCAAGTCGAGAAAAAGTGACTCGTTTTTCTATTCGTAAAGTTAGTTTTGGTGCAGCCAGCGTAGCGGTATCAGCTTTATTCATGGCATTAGGACAAGGTTCAGCATCAGCAGCTGATACTAACACAACAACAGAAGCTAATGTAACAAACGCAGCGACAACTAGCAACACAACAGCACAGGATAATAAAAAGGAAGAGGTAGCGGCGCCAGTAGCAACAACTACTGCACCGACAACCCCAACAACAGCAGAAAAAGCAGCTGAAAAAATCAATGAAAAACTAGCAACAGAAACAAACACTACAGAAAATAAAGAGCAAACAACACCAAAAGCTCAAGAAACATCTAACACAACAGCAGAAACAACAAAACCTGCAGAAGCGACTGCAGCGACAACAGAAAGTAACAAACCAAAATCACGTAAGAGACGTGCGGTGGAATCTGATACAGTTGCAGCTACATCATCAAATGAAAATGACCCATTAGCTAAGAATCGTCAAAATACAGGTCAAATAATAAATGGAAATTTTTCAGATACTAGTAAAGGTGCTACTATTCCAACTGAAGGTCCTAGAAATGCAGCTAATACATATAGTGCAGTAAGCGAAGATCAAATGGTAGGATGGAAACTGGATAAAACAGATGGAAATACTAGTCGTTTTGATTTAGTATGGGGACCTAATGCTCTACCAGCATATAACTATCTTACTTTTGGTAGAACGTCAAATAAAGTAGGAGCCAATTTAGGGTTATATACTAATCATAATTTCTATCGTGGAAAAAGAAAAAATGGTTCAGGTCCAATTTATCAGGATATTTCAGTTACACCTGGTGGAGAAGCAGTTATTCAGTTTGTGGGGTCAAGTGTATGGAATGCTAACGGATATAATGGGGTTCAAGTAACTGTTGCAGATGCGTCAAATCCAGGAGATATTTTATATAAAGGATCACCGTTTTTAAATGAAGCTAAATATGGAGTTTTTAGAGGTATCTTGAATATTCCAGCAAATGTAAGTAAAATTCGATTGACATTTTCATCGACAGTAAATTCTTCTTTCGATACAGCGAATATGAGTAATCACCTAATACCTAATGAATGGGGAAGTTCAGTAGTAGGAGATGTTAAAGTTTCTTCAGGGTCATTTGTGACTTCTAGTCTAAACAATATTGCATATACAGAAACAGCGACCTCTTCATCAGCTAAAGTAGTTGATTCAACCGTGAGTGCTACTCTTAAAAATGAAGGATACGGAGATGCTATGGATGCTGAATACAAGGTTGTCCTTCCCAAAGGAGCAGTATATAAATCTGGTACAAATGTAAAATCGCATTCATTTGATGAAGCTTCAAGAACACTAACGCTTAAAATTGGTGAAGTAAAAAGGGATCAACCAGTAAACTTTGATTATACAATAACACTACCAGCAGATAAACCTTCAAGAGAAACATTAACAGGGCATGTTACTTATCGTACAAAAGGTTTTAGTATGAATGAGAAATCTTTAAGTGTAAACCAAGCAGTTGTGGGTGGACAAGAGTACGGTATTCGTAATGAGTTTATTAAAACAGAGTCAACAATAAAACAAGGGGCGGTAGATATTCCTGCTCAAACAGTCACTGTTAAGATGTATAAAAATGATTTACAAACATCTGTAACGCAAATGGAAGAAACACTTAAAACGTTGAATAAGGATGATTATTCAACAGAATCTTGGAATAGTTTACAAAAAGCACTTCGTGATGCCAAAAAAGTATTATCAGAAACAGATGCTACTCCAATAGAAGATAGAGCAGACCAAGATGCTATTAATAACTTTCCTATTCTATTAGCAAAAGAGAAAGCAAAGCTAGATTTAGATAAAGTTGCAAGAGAACAAAAAGCGGCAATAGAGACTAAGAATAATGCTACAAAGGAAGAAAAAGCAGAAGCAAAAGCAAAAGTTGAAGATGCTTTAGATAAAGCAAATTCTGCAGTAGATGCAGCTACAACAGAAGCTGATGTGGTAACAATAGAAGAGGCACAAACATCGAAGATAACAGCTATTTTCCCAGTTGAAGTCTCTAAGGATGCGGCAAAAGTAGAAATTCAAAAAGCATTAGAACTTAAAAATGCAGAAATTAATAGTAATGATAATTTAACAACAGAAGAAAAAACTACTGCGTTAGCTGAAGCTAAGAAGAAAGCAGATGAAGCAAAAACTTTAGTGGATGCAGCAACAACAGATGCGAGTGTAGAACGTGCAGAGATTTCAGGGACTAATAAAATAGAATCGTATAGTCCAGCGGCAAAAGCAAAACCAGAGGCAAAAGCAGCAATTGATGCGGCATTGAAAGCACAAGAGCAAGCAATTGATGCAAAACCTGATTCAACAAAAGAGGAAAAAGAAGCAGCGAAGGAAAAAGCGCGAGCAAAAGCAGAAGAAGCTAAGAAAGCAATTGATGCAGCTGACTCTAATGCGAACGTAACAACAGCAAAAGAAGCAGGAGTAGGAACTATTACACCAATAGAACCAAAAGCAGAAGTAAAACCAGCAGCAAAACAAGCGATAGAAGCTGCTTATAATGCAAAAAGTTGCAGAAATCGAGAAACGTCCAGAATTAACAACGGAAGAGAAAGAAGCAGCGAAAGCAGAAGCACGTAAATTAGCAGAAGAAGCAAAAGCAAATGTTGATAAAGCGAAAACAGATGATGCGGTGGCGACAGCAGAAGACAAAGGAACTACAAAAGTTGATAATGTAGAACCGGTAGCAAAAGTAAAACCAGCAGCAAAAAGCAGCAATTGATGCGGCATTGAAAGCACAAGAGCAAGCAATTGATGCAAAACCTGATTCAACAAAAGAGGAAAAAGAAGCAGCGAAGGAAAAAGCGCGAGCAAAAGCAGAAGAAGCTAAGAAAGCAATTGATGCAGCTGACTCTAATGCGAACGTAACAACAGCAAAAGAAGCAGGAGTAGGAACTATTACACCAATAGAACCAAAAGCAGAAGTAAAAACCAGCAGCAAAACAAGCGATAGAAGCTGCTTATAATGCAAAAGTTGCAGAAATCGAGAAACGTCCAGAATTAACAACGGAAGAGAAAGAAGCAGCGAAAGCAGAAGCACGTAAATTAGCAGAAGAAGCAAAAGCAAATGTTGATAAAGCGAAAACAGATGATGCGGTGGCGACAGCAGAAGACAAAGGAACTACAAAAGTTGATAATGTAGAACCGGTAGCAAAAGTAAAACCAGCAGCAAAAGCAGCAATTGATGCGGCATTGAAAGCACAAGAGCAAGCAATTGATGCAAAACCTGATTCAACAAAAGAGGAAAAAGAAGCAGCGAAGGAAAAAGCGCGAGCAAAAGCAGAAGAAGCTAAGAAAGCAATTGATGCAGCTGACTCTAATGCGAACGTAACAACAGCAAAAGAAGCAGGAGTAGGAACTATTACACCAATAGAACCAAAAGCAGAAGTAAAACCAGCAGCAAAACAAGCGATAGAAGCTGCTTATAATGCAAAAGTTGCAGAAATCGAGAAACGTCCAGAATTAACAACGGAAGAGAAAGAAGCAGCGAAAGCAGAAGCGCGTAAATTAGCAGAAGCAGCAAAAGCAAATGTTGACAAAGCGAAAACAGATGATGCAGTAGTAGTTGCAGAAGAGAAAGGAACTACAAAAGTTGATAATGTAGAACCGGTAGCAAAAGCAAAACCAGCAGCGAAAGCAGCAATTGATGCGGCATTGAAAGCACAAGAGCAAGCAATTGATGCAAAACCTGATTCAACAAAAGAGGAAAAAGAAGCAGCGAAGGAAAAAGCGCGAGCAAAAGCAGAAGAAGCTAAGAAAGCAATTGATGCAGCTGACTCTAATGCGAACGTAACAACAGCAAAAGAAGCAGGAGTAGGAACTATTACACCAATAGAACCAAAAGCAGAAGTAAAACCAGCAGCAAAACAAGCGATAGAAGCTGCTTATAATGCAAAAGTTGCAGAAATCGAGAAACGTCCAGAATTAACAACGGAAGAGAAAGAAGCAGCGAAAGCAGAAGCGCGTAAATTAGCAGAAGCAGCAAAAGCAAATGTTGACAAAGCGAAAACAGATGATGCAGTAGTAGTTGCAGAAGAGAAAGGAACTACAAAAGTTGATAATGTAGAACCGGTAGCAAAAGCAAAACCAGCAGCGAAAGCAGCAGTAGATGCAGCATTAGCAGAAAAAGCAAAAGCAATCGAAGCTAACGACAAACTTTCAGACGCAGAAAAAACAGCGGCGAAAGAAGAAGCTAAGAAAGCAGCAGACGAAGCTAAGAAAGCAATCGAAGCAGCAACAGACCAAGCTGGAGTAGACGCAAAAGCAACTGAAGGAACAAAAGCAGTAGAAGCAGTAAACCCAGTAGGGAAAAGAAAAAGCAAAAGCAGCAGTAGATGCAGCATTAGCAGAAAAAAAGCAAAAAGCAATCGAAGCTAACGACAAACTTACAGATGCAGAAAAAAACAGCAGCTAAAGAAGAAGCTAAGAAAGCAGCAGACGAAGCTAAGAAAGCAATCGAAGCAGCAACAGACCAAGCTGGAGTAGACGCAAAAAGCAACTGAAGGAACAAAAAGCAGTAGAAGCAGTAAACCCAGTAGGGAAAAAGAAAAAGCGAAAAGCAGCAGTAGATGCAGCATTAGCAGAAAAAAAGCAAAAAGCAATCGAAGCTAACGACAAACTTACAGATGCAGAAAAAAACAGCAGCTAAAGAAGAAGCTAAGAAAGCAGCAGACGAAGCTAAGAAAGCAATCGAAGCAGCAACAGACCAAGCTGGAGTAGACGCAAAAAGCAACTGAAGGAACAAAAAGCAGTAGAAGCAGTAAACCCAGTAGGAAAAGAAAAAGCAAAAGCAGCAGTAGATGCAGCATTAGCAGAAAAAAAGCAAAAAGCAATCGAAGCTAACGACAAACTTACAGATGCAGAAAAAAACAGCAGCTAAAGAAGAAGCTAAGAAAGCAGCAGACGAAGCTAAGAAAGCAATCGAAGCAGCAACAGACCAAGCTGGAGTAGACGCAAAAAGCAACTGAAGGAACAAAAAGCAGTAGAAGCAGTAAACCCAGTAGGAAAAGAAAAAAAGCGAAAAGCAGCAGTAGATGCAGCATTAGCAGAAAAAAAGCAAAAAGCAATCGAAGCTAACGACAAACTTTACAGACGCAGAAAAAAACAGCGGCGAAAGAAGAAGCTAAGAAAGCAGCAGACGAAGCTAAGAAAGCAATCGAAGCAGCAACAGACCAAGCTGGAGTAGACGCAAAAAGCAACTGAAGGAACAAAAAGCAGTAGAAGCAGTAAACCCAGTAGGAAAAGAAAAAGCGAAAGCAGCAGTAGATGCAGCATTAGCAGAAAAAGCAAAAGCAATCGAAGCTAACGACAAACTTACAGATGCAGAAAAAACAGCAGCTAAAGAAGAAGCTAAGAAAGCAGCAGACGAAGCTAAGAAAGCAATCGAAGCAGCAACAGACCAAGCTGGAGTAGACGCAAAAGCAACTGAAGGAACAAAAAGCAGTAGAAGCAGTAAACCCAGTAGGGAAAAGAAAAAGCAAAAGCAGCAGTAGATGCAGCATTAGCAGAAAAAAGCAAAAAGCAATCGAAGCTAACGACAAACTTACAGATGCAGAAAAAAACAGCAGCTAAAGAAGAAGCTAAGAAAGCAGCAGACGAAGCTAAGAAAGCAATCGAAGCAGCAACAGACCAAGCTGGAGTAGACGCAAAAGCAACTGAAGGAACAAAAGCAGTGAAGCAGTAAACCCAGTAGGGAAAAAGAAAAAGCGAAAAGCAGCAGTAGATGCAGCATTAGCAGAAAAAGCAAAAAGCAATCGAAGCTAACGACAAACTTACAGATGCAGAAAAAAACAGCAGCTAAAGAAGAAGCTAAGAAAGCAGCAGACGAAGCTAAGAAAGCAATCGAAGCAGCAACAGACCAAGCTGGAGTAGACGCAAAAAGCAACTGAAGGAACAAAAGCAGTAGAAGCAGTAAACCCAGTAGGGAAAAGAAAAAGCGAAAAGCAGCAGTAGATGCAGCATTAGCAGAAAAAAGCAAAAAGCAATCGAAGCTAACGACAAACTTTCAGATGCAGAAAAACAGCAGCGAAAGAAGAAGCTAAGAAAGCAGCAGACGAAGCTAAGAAAGCAATCGAAGCAGCAACAGACCAAGCTGGAGTAGACGCAAAAGCAACTGAAGGAACAAAAAGCAGTAGAAGCAGTAAACCCAGTAGGGAAAAAGAAAAAGCAAAAGCAGCAGTAGATGCAGCATTAGCAGAAAAAAAGCAAAAAGCAATCGAAGCTAACGACAAACTTACAGATGCAGAAAAAAACAGCAGCTAAAGAAGAAGCTAAGAAAGCAGCAGACGAAGCTAAGAAAGCAATCGAAGCAGCAACAGACCAAGCTGGAGTAGACGCAAAAAGCAACTGAAGGAACAAAAAGCAGTAGAAGCAGTAAACCCAGTAGGGAAAAAGAAAAGCGAAAAGCAGCAGTAGATGCAGCATTAGCAGAAAAAGCAAAAAGCAATCGAAGCTAACGACAAACTTTCAGACGCAGAAAAAAACAGCGGCGAAAGAAGAAGCTAAGAAAGCAGCAGACGAAGCTAAGAAAGCAATCGAAGCAGCAACAGACCAAGCTGGAGTAGACGCAAAAAGCAACTGAAGGAACAAAAAGCAGTAGAAGCAGTAAACCCAGTAGGGAAAAGAAAAAGCGAAAAGCAGCAGTAGATGCAGCATTAGCAGAAAAAGCAAAAAGCAATCGAAGCTAACGACAAACTTTACAGATGCAGAAAAAAACAGCAGCTAAAGAAGAAGCTAAGAAAGCAGCAGACGAAGCTAAGAAAGCAATCGAAGCAGCAACAGACCAAGCTGGAGTAGACGCAAAAAGCAACTGAAGGAACAAAAGCAGTAGAAGCAGTAAACCCAGTAGGGAAAAAGAAAAAGCGAAAGCAGCAGTAGATGCAGCATTAGCAGAAAAAGCAAAAAAGCAATCGAAGCTAACGACAAACTTACAGATGCAGAAAAAAACAGCAGCTAAAGAAGAAGCTAAGAAAGCAGCAGACGAAGCTAAGAAAGCAATCGAAGCAGCAACAGACCAAGCTGGAGTAGACGCAAAAGCAACTGAAGGAACAAAAAGCAGTAGAAGCAGTAAACCCAGTAGGAAAAGAAAAAGCAAAAAGCAGCAGTAGATGCAGCATTAGCAGAAAAAAAGCAAAAAGCAATCGAAGCTAACGACAAACTTACAGATGCAGAAAAAAACAGCAGCTAAAGAAGAAGCTAAGAAAGCAGCAGACGAAGCTAAGAAAGCAATCGAAGCAGCAACAGACCAAGCTGGAGTAGACGCAAAAAGCAACTGAAGGAACAAAAAGCAGTAGAAGCAGTAAACCCAGTAGGGAAAAGAAAAAGCGAAAGCAGCAGTAGATGCAGCATTAGCAGAAAAAAAGCAAAAAGCAATCGAAGCTAACGACAAACTTACAGATGCAGAAAAAAACAGCAGCTAAAGAAGAAGCTAAGAAAGCAGCAGACGAAGCTAAGAAAGCAATCGAAGCAGCAACAGACCAAGCTGGAGTAGACGCAAAAGCAACTGAAGGAACAAAAGCAGTAGAAGCAGTAAACCCAGTAGGAAAAGAAAAAGCAAAAGCAGCAGTAGATGCAGCATTAGCAGAAAAAGCAAAAGCAATCGAAGCTAACGACAAACTTACAGATGCAGAAAAAACAGCAGCTAAAGAAGAAGCTAAGAAAGCAGCAGACGAAGCTAAGAAAGCAATCGAAGCAGCAACAGACCAAGCTGGAGTAGACGCAAAAGAGGCTGAAGGAAAAGCAGAAATCGCTAAAGTATTACCAACAGCAGCGACAGAAGCAGAAAAAGCAGCAGCGAAAGCGGAAATCGAAAAAGCGGCAAAAGCAAAAGAAGAAGCAATTGACGCTAACGACAAACTTACAGAAGCAGAAAAAGCAGCAGCAAAAGCGAAAGTAGCAGAAGAAGCTAAGAAAGCAATCGAAGCAATCGAAAAAGCTACAACAGAAGCAGAAGTTGAGTTAGCAAAAGAAGCAGGAAAAGCAGAAATCGCTAAAGTATTACCAACAACAGCGACAGAAGTAGAAAAAGCAGCAGCGAAAGCGGAAATCGAAAAAGCGGCAAAAAGCAAAAAGAAGAAGCAATTGACGCTAACGACAAACTTACAGAAGCAGAAAAAAAGCAGCGGCAAAAAGCGAAAGTAGCAGAAGAAGCTAAGAAAGCAATCGAAGCAATCGAAAAAGCTACAACAGAAGCAGAAGTTGAGTTAGCAAAAGAAGCAGGAAAAGCAGAAATCGCTAAAGTAACACCAGCGACAACAGATTATAAAGCTAAAGCCAAAGCAGAAGTAGAAGCTGAATTAGCGAAAAAATTAGCTGAACTTGAAAATGCTACTGACTTAACAGACGCAGAAAAAGCAGCAGCCAAAGCGAAAGTAGCAGAAGAAGCTAAGAAAGCAATTGAAGCAATTGAAAAAGCTACAACAGAAGCAGATGTGGACCAAGCGATTCGTAACTTTGTTTACCGTATTTCATCAGTTGTTCTTGAGAAAGAAGAATACGATTTATCAAAACTGTTTGTAAATGGTTCTGTAACTGTTAAGCAAGGTGAATCTTTAACAGATAAAGATATTTTATCAAAACTGAATTTACCAAACGGTGTAGAAATTGTTAAAGTTGAAAAACCTACAACATCAGCATTAGGTACAGTAGCAGCAAAAGTAACACTTAAATTAGCTGATGGAACTGAAGTAATCATCACAGTACCAGTATCAGTTGTAGAAGTTGCTAAATCAGGTACAACTGAAAAATCTTCTAATAGTGTTAGCAAAAAACAATTACCAAATACAGGTACAACTGAAACTAACACAGGATTAGCAGGGTTAGGATTAGCTATGCTAACTGGATTATTTGCGGCAAGAAGACGTAAAGAAGAAAATGAAGATTAAAAAATCTCGTTATTAAGGACTCAAATTTAACTTAATAGGCTAAAAGGCATCCTCTAAATTTTGAGGATGTCTTTTATTAATGGCTTTAGTCAGTTGAGGAGGCAAAGCCTCCGAAACAAAAAACCACCCGCTATGCGGGTGCGAGATAAAAGTTAAACAATAGAAAAATCATCCTTTCTTGATAAAATAAGAGTAGTTCAAGCTCTAAAATAAAGAAAGGATGATTTTAATTATGGCAAATAAACATAACAGTTTATTGCATACAAAGTGGTTATGTAAATACCATATTGTATTTACCCCTAAGTATAGACGAAAAATAGAATTTAATCAATACCACCGAAATATATTGTATCAAGTTTTATGGGATATTTGAAAGGGAGAAGTTCACTGATGATATTTGATATGCGTTCAAACTTGAAATATAAGTATGGAAATAGAAAATTTTGGGCATAAGGATACTATATAACTACTGTAGGATTAAATGAAAGTACAATAAGAAAATATATCAGAGAACAAGAATCGCATGACATTGGAATTGACAAACTGATAACAAAAGAATATACAAATCCATTTAGAAATAAGAAAAAATAGATAAAGCTGTTTAATGGAGAGTGGGCGTCAAATACAATAGGGCTTGAACGAATGTGAAAGCCAGCGCCTTGAGGTGCGTGTTAGTAACAAAGGGTTATACCCGAAGAGAAAACCACCCCTTTTCAGGGGTGGTCATTATTTATTGAGAAAAAATAAAATTATTTCTCTTGAAACAGAGTAGTATTAAAAAGAAAAATAAAAAGTATTTTTTTATATGGAGAAGTTTTTGATCAGTCTTTCTTTTTTTATACCCTAAATTTTAAAAAGAGATAAAAAAAGTATAGATTAGAAACAATCCCAGTTAAATAATACATCTTCGAAGTCTAGACTCTCCAACTTTTCCTTATTAATAAAGAAGTTGGCAACACCAGAATCCCCCCACATAATCCCATTGCTGCTAGAGTCGTTATTCCAGTGGCTTTCTACTTGAAGTAAAGTAATACCGTAGGCATCTTTTTCTTCTGGATTACGAGGGTCCCACTGCGTAAATGTAGGATAAGCACCTATAGCATGGTCTACACCGTTAAAAGCTTTGAACAAAGCATCAAAAACATCACGTTCTAAGTCATTGTATAAATCTTCTATATTTTCATTTGGGAATAACTCGCATATTGTTTTTAATGCTATTTCTTCAAAAAGAAAATCAGTTGAAGTAATTGTAGATATACCTTTTTCGAATTTTAATTCAAAAGAGGTATTTTTTTTGTTGAATGGTGAATATTCTTCACCGTTCTCTTCATTTAATAGATTATATTTATTAAGAATATTTTCCGTTGATATATTATCTTCGATATTTTCAATATATTTCACGCAATAGTCTTTTTTATTATCTAAACCAAAATCATCATTTCGACTAATCCAAAATTGCAATAAACCGTTTTTTGGATATAGAGTATTTTCGGGTAAGTCGCTACAGTTTATTTGAGCAAGTAATGCCAGCTGATTGCCATTTGAATCTTTAGGAGTATCTGAATCTGTTGGGATATATGGGAGTCCCCCAAATTTACTGTCCGTTAAATTAAGGGAATCATTTTCTTCTATAATAATGTTGATACATTCACGACTATTATTTTTTTTTATTTCCTCTATAATTATTTTAATATCTTCAAGTGTAATCATAAAGAACCTCCGTTAATTGTGTTGTCTATTTTAAATTTACTAGTTTTGAGTAGTAATCTAAATTTATATTTAGTGATATAATGATTTAACTTTAATTTTTGAATTGTATGTTTTTTTAAGGATTTTTTTAGAAAAATATAGATTGAAATTTCTGTTGGTAATTCAAATTCTATAGAGATACTAGCATAAAAAAATCTCACGCCTTAATTCTAGCATAATTGATTTGAATTAGCTAATAATACTTTTTCTTAAATTCTGAAAAAAAGTTAGATGTAGCTTAATAAATATATATGATTAGAGAAAAAAATTGAAAAAAATATAGATAGGAATTTATATAGAATAACTAATAAGCACTCTTAAATATAAGGTGAAATTTTCTACTAGGGAATACGCTAAATAAGATACTTAGAACCATTGATTTAAAAGGCTATTTGAGATATTTAATCATACCCAATAAATAATTAAAGTTTTTTTATCTAAGAAAAATAGTAAAAAAATAATAAATTCAATTAAAATAAATTATAGTAAATTGTATAATTGTTTTTTTGTAAAAAAATTATATTTTTTTGTAAGTGATAATTGTTATTATTTACAAACCGCTATACACTTGTAAATAAGGTAATACAGCGGAAAAAAATAAATATTAAAAAAACAAGTCTTTTTTTATAGACAAACTATTTTTTTAATTTGGTAAAATTATTGGTATAAAAAAATATGTTTTATAAATAAGTTTTTAATAATTTATTTATAACTATTTAATAGCGAAAATAAAACGATAAAAATTTTAATTTTCTATGGAATATTAAAATTATCGTAAGTTTTGTATGTTTATAATTATTTATTTTTAGGAGGTAATACATGATAGGAAAAAAACAATCACTATTTAAGAGATACCAAAGATGGTACTAAGGTAGAGTCATATTCTATCAAGAAGTTTAAAGTAGGTACAGCATCAGTAGTAATCGGTGCAAGTATCTTCTTTGGTGCTGGAGCAGTAGCGCAAGCTAGTGAAGAAGTATCAAACAATACAACAGCGGATAATACAACAAACGCTAGAGCAAAAGAAAATGTTCCGACGGCACCAGTAGCAACTGCACAACCTGTAGCTAAAGAAACTACTAAAGAAGACGTAGCATCAGCAGTAGCAGCAAAACTTGGTGGAGAAACTGCAAAAGAAGTTAAAGCTTTAGATAAATCTAAACTTGAAAGCTACATTGCAGAAATCGAAGCGAAATTTGCTAACGGAACATACGAAAACAAAACAGAAGAATCTGTTGCAGTATTAAAAGCTGATTTAGAAGCTGCAAAAGCTACATTAGCAAAAGCAACGACTCAAGACGAAATTACAAAAGCTCATAGTAAATTAGTAACTACAGCTAACACTAAATTAAAAAACAAACCTGTAGAGAAAAAAGAAACTCCAGAAGTAGACACTACTAACGGACAACCAACTGTAGGTAAAAAAGCAGAAAACACAGAGAAAAAATCTGATTCTAACTCAATCGAAAACACAGGATCTCATGATTCACGTAATGGGAAAGCGTTAGATAGAAATAATGCATTTAGAGCTGAGACATCTCAAACTGAAGGTAACTTTAATTTTTCTATGGAATATTCTAATGGAAAAAAAGAAATTTTCCTTTATAATGAAGAAGACGCAGATGTCAATATTACAGTTAACTCAACAGCCGGAAAAATCAAAAGGGCAACAATTAAAGCTGGAAGTGGTCAGTTCACACTAAGTTCGAAAAGTAAACAAGCGATAGCTTATGCGAAAGGTCAAAGCTCAATTAAGCCTGAGGAAGAAGAAGTTGAAATAGATGATTATGGTTGGAGTTATCATCAAATAATCACTGAAACTCAAGGTCCAGTGAACATTAAAATCACTGGTAAACCAAATGACACGTTTAAAGGACTTGCATCTTACAAAAAAACTGAAGATCAACACGCAGTATTAGGAGCAAGATATCTAGAACTTGAAGATTCTACTGGTGCAAAAATGCCTGGAGGTAGCAAGCCATCAGCTCCTGGTTATTTCAACTTAGTTGTTAAATCTCAAACATATAAATACGATATTCAACCAGTAGAAGAGGCGAATAAAGTTGCTGTTGCAGATATCAACAACTTAACTGCAGCTGACATTACCAAAATCAAAGAGAAAATTAAGATTCAATACTCTGATAAAGCAACTAGAGAAGATGCTCGACTAGCTTCTAAACAAGGAGAAGTCTTAGCAGATAGATCTACAGTAGTGAAAGAAGTTGCTGTTGCAGATGGAACGGTTACTGTTACGTATAATGACGATTCAGTAGACACTACTCCAGTTGCAAGCGTAGCGCGTACTAACCCAGTACCAACAGTAGAGCTTCCATACTCAAATGCAGATAAACGTCAAATCTACGTTTACACTGGTGAGAATACTGACTTAACATTCAAAGCTTCAGATGATGCTACTGTAAAAGACTTATACCTACGTGGACCAGGTGGTGTTGCAAGTGATAACGCTGCATCATACGGATTCACAACAGGTAAGATTGATAACGGCGCTGTTACAAACGGAGTAGGAACAGTATCTGAAGATAAGAGAACAGCAACTATCAAGATGACAGGTGTTACAACTCTTAAAGCTCCAAACCAATGGACAAGTTTCATTGAAGCTAAAGATAATGATGATGCCAAATCAATGACAGGTGCAAACTACGATGCTTCAACTGACGATGCAGTACGTCAACAAAAACCAGGATACGTTCAATTCGTTGTTAAATCTCAAACAGATAAGTACGATATCAAAGCACCAACAGAAAAAGTTACAGTAGCAGATCCAGCTAACGTAACAGATGAAGAGTTCGATACAATCAAAGCAAAATTAAAACTTGAGCACAATAAGAATAATGACGATGCGAATATCTCAAAAGATGCTGATGTTACAGATCAAAATTCTAAAATTGCTTCAATAGAAAAAGATGCTAAAGGAAATCTTGTAGTAACATATACAGATGGTTCAAAAGACACAAGACCATTATCAGAGTTTGTAAACAAAGCACCAACAGTAGAACTTCCATACTCAAATGCAGACAAACGTCAAATCTATGTTTACACAGGAGAAAACACAGATTTAACATTCACAGGTAAAGATGAAAAAACAGTTAAAGATTTATACCTACGTGGACCAGGTGGTGTTGCAAATGATAACACTGCAGGATATGGATTTACAACAGGTAAAATTGATAACGGAGCTGTTACAAACGGAGTAGGAACAGTATCTGAAGATAAGAGAACAGCAACTATCAAGATGACAGGTGTTACAACTCTTAAAGCTCCAAACCAATGGACAAGTTTCATCGTTGCTAATGATAACGATAATGCAAAATCAATGCCATCAGATCAAACTTATGATGCTTCAACTGATGATGCAGTACGTCAACAAAAACCAGGATACGTTCAATTCGTTGTTAAATCTCAAACAGATAAGTATGAGATCAAGGCACCAACAGAAAAAGTTGCTGTAACAGATCCAGCAAACGTAACAGAAGCTGATTTAGCTAAAATCAAAGAAAAATTACAACTTGAGCATAATCAGAATAATGACGATGCGAATATCTCAAAAGATGCTCCAGTTACAGATAAAGATGCCAAAATTGCTTCAGTAACAAAAGATGATAAAGGAAATCTTGTAGTAACATACACAGACGGTTCAAAAGACACAAAACCATTATCAGAATTTGTAACTTTAGATAAGCAACCAGCTATCGATGAGGTTAATAAAGCAGCTGAGAAGCAAATTGATGCTATTAATAAAACTCCAAATGCTACTGATGAAGAAAAACAAGCTGCAATTGACAAAGTAAATGCTGATAAGAAAAAAGCTCTTGATGAAATAGCGAAACCTGAAGTTACAACAAAAGATGCTCTTGATAAAGCTCAAAATGCAGGAACTGATGCAATCGCAAAAGATAACCCAGTAGTAGCTAAGAAAGATGAAGCTAAAAATGCAATTGATAAAGCGTTAGAAGCTAAAAACAAAGAAATCGATGCTCGCACAGATTTAACTCCAGAAGAGAAAACTAAAGCGAAAGAAGTAGCAAAAGCGCAGGCAGATGCAGCTAAAGATGCAGTAGATGCAGCAACAACAAATGCAGCAGTAGATGCAGCGAAAACAGAAGGAGCTAAAGCGGTAGAAAACGTAACTCCAGTAGTGAAAGAAGCAGCTAAGAAAGCAATCGCAGATGAATTAGCTAAGAAAGAAGAAGCAATCGATGCACGTCCTGACTTAACAGATGCAGAGAAAACAAAAGCTAAGGAAGAAGCACAAGCGAAAGCAAAAGAAGCGACAGATGCTATCAATGCACAGCCAGATGCAGCAACTACACCAGAAGAAGCTAAAAAAGCGCAAGATGCAGTGGATGCAGCTAAGAAAACAGGTGTAGATGGTGTTAAAGCTGTAAACCCAGTAGCAAAAGAAAAAGCTAAGCAAGCAATCGCAGATGAATTAGCTAAGAAAGAAGAAGCAATCGATGCACGTCCTGACTTAACTGACGAAGAAAAAGCAGCAGCTAAGAAAGAAGCTCAAGATAAAGCTAAAAAAGCAACAGATGCAATCAAGGCTCAGCCAGATAACGCAACTACACCAGAAGCAGCGAAAGCAGCTCAAGATGCAGTAGATGCAGCTAAAAAATCAGGTGTAGATGAAGTTAAAGCTGTAGATCCAGTAGCGGCTAAGAAACCAGAAGCTAAGAAAGCAGTAGATGCAGCTCTTAAAGCTAAAGAAGATGCAATTGACGCACGTGAAGACTTAACTCCAGCAGAAAAAGATGAAGCTAAGAAAGCAGCTAAGAAAGCAGCAGAAGATGCTAAAAAAGCAATCGATGCAGCAACAACAGATGCAGCAGTAGATACAGCTAAGACTGCTGGTACTGGAGAAATTGCGAAAGTAAATCCAGTAGCGAAAGAAAAAGCTAAAGAAGAAATTGCAAAAGAATTAGCTAAGAAAGAAGAAGCAATCGATGCACGTCCTGACTTAACTCCAGCAGAAAAAGCAAAAGCTAAGGAAGAAGCGCAAGCGAAAGCAAAAGAAGCAACAGATGCTATTAACGCACAGCCAGATAACGCAGAAACACCAGAAAAAGCAGCAGAAGCTCAAAAAGCAGTAGATGGTGCAAAAGATAAAGGTGTAGCAGATGTTAAAGCTGTAAATCCAGTAGCGAAAGAAAAAAAGCTAAGGGAAGAAATCGCAAAAAGAGTTAGCTAAGAAAGAAGAAGCAATTGATGCACGCCCTGACTTAACTGACGAAGAAAAAAAGCAGCAGCTAAGAAAGAAGCTCAAGACAAAGCAAAAGAAGCAACAGAAGCAATCGATGCTCAACCAAGTAACGCAGATACACCAGAAAAAGCAGCAGAAGCTCAAAAAGCAGTAGATGGTGCAAAAGATAAAGGTGTAGCAGATGTTAAAGCTGTAAACCCAGAAGCAGTAACTAAACCAGCAGCTAAGAAAGCAATTGATGATAAATTAGCTAAGCAATTAGAAGATATTGCTAATACTCCAGATGCTACTGATGAAGAGAAGAAAGTTGCAGCAGATGCAGCGAAAGCTCTAGCAGATCAAGCTAAGAAAGAAATCGACAACGCTAAAAAAGATGCAGATGTTAAAGGACTTCAAGGCGAAGCTGAGAAAGAAATCGAGAAATCTGTACCAGTTGTAGAAGATAAGCCAAATGCACGTAAAGCAATTGAAGATGAAGCAAAAGCTAAGAAAGAAGCAATCGATGCACGTACAGACTTAACTCCAAAAGCTAAAGAAGTATTAAAAGCTAAAGTAGATAAAGTTGCGGAAAAAGCTAAAGAAGCAATTGATGCAGTAAGTAGTGTAGACGATGTTAATACAATAGAAGAAGCTGATAAGACGGCTATTAAAGCAATTGGAGAAGTAAACAGACCAATTGATAAAGTATTAGTAAAAGATCCAAGTGCGTTAACAGCTGAAGAAAAAGCTAAAATCTTAGAAGAGGTTAAGAAAGTTAATCCGACAGCTAAAGAGGTTAAATATGATGAAAATGGAAACATCGAAGTAACAACAGAAGCTGGCGATAAAGGAATTATCGATCCAACAAAATTAGTGAAAACAGAAGATCAATTAGATAATGGTAAAGGTGGAAATGACATTAACAAGCCACTTGATAAAGTTATCGTAAAAGATCCATCGAACTTAACTGACGAAGAGAAAGCTAAGATTGTTGCTAAAGTTGAAGAGGTAAATCCAGATGCTATAGTAACGATAGATGAAAATGGAACTGTTTCTGTTTCTACTCCAGATGGTAAAACTTCGGCAATTCCAGCATCAGAATTAGTAAGAACTAAAGAAGATACTGCTAACCCAGATGCAGGAAACAGTAAAATCGTTAAACCAGCAGATAAAATAGTTGGAAACCCAACAGATCCAGATGATAGAGCTAAAGTAGAAGAAAAACTAAAAGAATTAAATCCAGAAGCTAAATCTGTTGTGTTTGATGAAAATGGAAATGCGACAGTTACTCTAAAAGACGGTACTACAGCAACAATTCCAGAAGCTGATTTATTCAGATCAGAAGCTAACTTAACAGAACCAAATGCAGGAAATGATGTAAATAAACCAGCAGACAAAGCTGTAGTAAAAGATCCAGCTAACTTAACTCCAGAAGAGAAGAAAGCGATCGAAGACAAAGTTAAAGCTGTAAATCCAGATGCAACTGTAGTAGTAGACGATAAAGGAAACGCAACAGTAACAACACCAGAAGGAAAAACAGCAGTAATTCCAGCGGCAGACTTAACTAAATCACCAGAAGAAGCAGCTAAGCCAAACGCAGGAAATGACATTGTTAAACCAGCAGCTAAGACTGTAGTAGCAAATCCAGATGCTCTAACTCCAGAGGAGAAAAAAGCAATCGAAGATAAAGTTAAAGCTGTAAACCCAGATGCAACTGTAGCAGTGGACGATAAAGGAAACGCAACAGTAACAACACCAGAAGGAAAAACAGCAGTAATTCCAGCGGCAGACTTAACTAAATCACCAGAAGAAGCAGCTAAGCCAGAAGCAGGAAACAACGTAAATACACCAGCAGATAAAGCTGTAGTAAAAGATCCAGCTAACTTAACTCCAGAAGAGAAGAAAGCGATCGAAGACAAAGTTAAAGCTGTAAATCCAGATGCAACTGTAGTAGTAGACGATAAAGGAAATGCAACAGTTACACCAAAAGATGGAGAACCAGTAGTAATTCCAGCAGCAGACTTAACTAAATCACCAGAAGAAGCAGCTAAGCCAAACGCAGGAAATGACATTGTTAAACCAGCGGCTAAGACTGTAGTAGCAAATCCAGATGCTCTAACTCCAGAAGAGAAAAAAGCAATCGAAGATAAAGTTAAAGCTGTAAATCCAGATGCAACTGTAGCAGTGGACGATAAAGGAAACGCAACAGTAACAACACCAGAAGGAAAAACAGCAGTAATTCCAGCGGCAGACTTAACTAAATCACCAGAAGAAGCAGCTAAGCCAGAAGCAGGAAATACAGTAAATACACCAGCAGACAAAGCTGTAGTAAAAGATCCAGCTAACTTAACTCCAGAAGAGAAGAAAGCAATCGAAGACAAAGTTAAAGCTGTAAATCCAGATGCAACTGTAGTAGTAGACGATAAAGGAAATGCAACAGTTACACCAAAAGATGGAGAACCAGTAGTAATTCCAGCGGCAGACTTAACTAAATCACCAGAAGAAGCAGCTAAGCCAGAAGCAGGAAACAACGTAAACAAACCAGCAGACAAAGCTGTAGTAAAAGATCCAGCTAACTTAACTCCAGAAGAGAAGAAAGCAATCGAAGACAAAGTTAAAGCTGTAAATCCAGATGCAACTGTAGTAGTAGACGATAAAGGAAATGCAACAGTTACACCAAAAGATGGAGAACCAGTAGTAATTCCAGCAGCAGACTTAACTAAATCACCAGAAGAAGCAGCTAAGCCAAATGCAGGAAATGACATTGTTAAACCAGCGGCTAAGACTGTAGTAGCAAATCCAGATGCTCTAACTCCAGAAGAGAAGAAAGCAATCGAAGACAAAGTTAAAGCTGTAAACCCAGGTGCAACAGTAGCAGTAGACGATAAAGGAAACGCAACAGTAACAACACCAGAAGGAAAAACAGCAGTAATTCCAGCAGTAGACTTAACTAAATCACCAGAAGAAGCAGCTAAGCCAGAAGCAGGAAATACAGTAAACACACCAGCAGACAAAGCTGTAGTAAAAGATCCAGCTAACTTAACTCCAGAAGAGAAGAAAGCAATCGAAGACAAAGTTAAAGCTGTAAATCCAGATGCAACTGTAGTAGTAGACGATAAAGGAAATGCAACAGTTACACCAAAAGATGGAGAACCAGTAGTAATTCCAGCAGCAGACTTAACTAAATCACCAGAAGAAGCAGCTAAGCCAGAAGCAGGAAACAACGTAAACAAACCAGCAGATAAAGCTGTAGTAAAAAGATCCAGCTAACTTAACTCCAGAAGAGAAGAAAGCGATCGAAGACAAAGTTAAAGCTGTAAACCCAGATGCAACTGTAGTAGTAGACGATAAAGGAAATGCAACAGTTACACCAAAAAGATGGAGAACCAGTAGTAATTCCAGCAGCAGACTTAACTAAATCACCAGAAGAAGCAGCTAAGCCAGAAGCAGGAAACAACGTAAACAAACCAGCAGATAAAGCTGTAGTAAAAAGATCCAGCTAACTTAACTCCAGAAGAGAAGAAAGCGATCGAAGACAAAGTTAAAGCTGTAAACCCAGATGCAACTGTAGTAGTAGACGATAAAGGAAATGCAACAGTTACACCAAAAGATGGAGAACCAGTAGTAATTCCAGCAGCAGACTTAACTAAATCACCAGAAGAAGCAGCTAAGCCAAACGCAGGAAATGACATTGTTAAACCAGCGGCTAAGACTGTAGTAGCAAATCCAGATGCTCTAACTCCAGAAGAGAAAAAAAGCAATCGAAGATAAAGTTAAAGCTGTAAATCCAGATGCAACTGTAGCAGTGGACGATAAAGGAAACGCAACAGTAACAACACCAGAAGGAAAAAAACAGCAGTAATTCCAGCGGCAGACTTAACTAAATCACCAGAAGAAGCAGCTAAGCCAGAAGCAGGAAATACAGTAAATACACCAGCAGACAAAGCTGTAGTAAAAGATCCAGCTAACTTAACTCCAGAAGAGAAGAAAGCGATCGAAGACAAAGTTAAAGCTGTAAATCCAGATGCAACTGTAGTAGTAGACGATAAAGGAAATGCAACAGTTACATCAAAAGATGGAGAACCAGTAGTAATTCCAGCAGCAGACTTAACTAAATCACCAGAAGAAGCAGCTAAGCCAGAAGCAGGAAACAACGTAAACAAACCAGCAGATAAAGCTGTAGTAAAAGATCCAGCTAACTTAACTCCAGAAGAGAAGAAAGCGATCGAAGATAAAGTTAAAGCTGTAAACCCAGATGCAACTGTAGTAGTAGACGATAAAGGAAATGCAACAGTTACACCAAAAGATGGAGAGCCAGCAGTAATTCCAGCAGCAGACTTAACTAAATCACCAGAAGAAGCAGCTAAGCCAAATGCAGGAAATGACATTGTTAAACCAGCGGCTAAGACAGAGGTTAAAGACCCAGCTAAATTAACAGACGCTGAGAAGAAAGCAATCGAAGACAAAGTTAAAGCAGTAAACCCAGGTGCAACAGTAGCAGTAGATGATAAAGGAAATGCAACCGTAACAACACCAGAAGGAAACACAGCAGTAATTCCAGCAGCAGACTTAACTAAATCACCAGAAGAAGCAGCTAAGCCAGAAGCAGGAAACAACGTAAATACACCAGCAGACAAAGCTGTAGTAAAAGATCCAGCTAACTTAACTCCAGAAGAGAAGAAAGCGATCGAAGACAAAGTTAAAGCTGTAAATCCAGGTGCAACTGTAGTAGTAGACGATAAAGGAAATGCAACAGTAACAACACCAGAAGGAAACACAGCAGTAATTCCAGCAGCAGACTTAACTAAATCACCAGAAGAAGCAGCTAAGCCAAATGCAGGAAATGACATTGTTAAACCAGCGGCTAAGACTGTAGTAGCAAATCCAGATGCTCTAACTCCAGAAGAGAAGAAAGCAATCGAAGACAAAGTTAAAGCTGTAAATCCAGAAGCTAAAGTTGTAGTAGACGATAAAGGAAACGCAACAGTAACAACACCAGAAGGTAAAACAGCAGTAATTCCAGCGGCAGACTTAACTAAATCACCAGAAGAAGCAACTAAGCCAGAAGCAGGAAATACAGTAAATACACCAGCAGACAAAGCTGTAGTAAAAGATCCAGCTAACTTAACTCCAGAAGAGAAGAAAGCGATCGAAGACAAAGTTAAAGCTGTAAATCCAGGTGCAACAGTAGCAGTAGACGAAAAAGGAAATGCAACAGTAACAACACCAGAAGGAAACACAGCAGTAATTCCAGTAGCAGACTTAACTAAATCACCAGAAGAAGCAGCTAAGCCAGAAGCAGGAAACAACGTAAATAAACCAGCAGACAAAGCTGTAGTAAAAGATCCAGCTAACTTAACTCCAGAAGAGAAGAAAGCGATCGAAGACAAAGTTAAAGCTGTAAATCCCAGGTGCAACTGTAGTAGTAGACGAAAAAGGAAATGCAACAGTAACAACACCAGAAGGAAACACAGCAGTAATTCCAGCAGCAGACTTAACTAAGTCAGCAGCAGATGCAGCTAAGCCAAACGCAGGAAATGACATCGTTAAACCAGCGGCTAAGACAGAGGTTAAAGACCCAGCTAAATTAACAGACGCTGAGAAGAAAGCAATCGAAGATAAAGTTAAAGCTGTAAACCCAGGTGCAACTGTAGTAGTAGACGAAAAAGGAAATGCAACAGTAACAACACCAGAAGGAAACACAGCAGTAATTCCAGCAGCAGATTTAACTAAATCACCAGAAGAAGCAGGTAAAGATAATGCAGGAAATGCAGTAAACACACCAGCAGCTAAGGTAGAAGTAAAAGATCCAGCTAAATTAACAGATGAAGAAAAAGCTAAAGTTAAGGAAGCAATTGAGTCAGTGAACCCAGGATCTAAAGTTGTAGTAGATGATAAAGGAAATGCAACAGTAACAACACCAGAAGGTGATGTAGTAGTAATTCCAGCAGCAGACTTAACTAAATCACCAGAAGAAGCAGGTAAAGACAATGCAGGAAATGCAGTAAACACACCAGCAGCTAAGGTAGAAGTAAAAGATCCAGCTAAATTAACAGACGCTGAGAAGAAAGCAATCGAAGATAAAGTTAAAGCAGTAAACCCAGGATCTAAAGTTGTAGTAGACGATAAAGGAAATGTAACAGTAACAACACCAGAAGGTACAACAGCGACAATTCCAGCAGCAGACGTAACTAAGTCAGCAGCAGATGCAGGTAAAGACAATGCAGGAAATGCAGTAAACACACCAGCAGCTAAGGTAGAAGTAAAAGATCCAGCTAAATTAACAGACGCTGAGAAGAAAGCAATCGAAGATAAAGTTAAAGCAGTAAACCCAGGATCTAAAGTTGTAGTAGACGATAAAGGAAACGCAACAGTAACAACACCAGAAGGTAAAACAGCAACAATTCCAGCAGCAGACTTAACTAAATCAGCAGCAGATGCAGGTAAAGACAATGCAGGAAATGGAGCAAACACACCAGCAACTAAGACAGTAGTAAAAGATCCAGCTAAATTAACAGATGAAGAAAAAGCAAAAGTTAAGAAAGCAGTAGAGGATGTAAACCCAGGATCAACTGTAGTAGTAACTGATAAAGGTGATGTAATAGTTACTAAAGGTGATGGAACAGTATTAGTAATTCCAGAATTAGATTTAGTAATTCCAGAAGATAAATTAACTGATCCAACTCAACAAAATGGAGTAAACACACCAGCAACTAGAGTATTAGTTGGAGATAAAGCTAAATTAACAGCTGACGAAATTGAAAAAGTTAAAGAATCAATTAAAGCAGTAAATCCAGGTGCAACTGTAGTAGTAGACGAAAACGGAAATGCAACAGTAACAACTGAAGATGGTAAGACAGCAACAATTCCAGCAGCTCAATTAGTTAAAGATGCTAAAGATGTTGCAACTAAGAACAACGGTGAAAACATCAATGTTGACTTCGAAAAAGAAACAGTAGCAGACTTCAATAACTTAACAGATGCAGAAAAAGAAGCTGCAAAAGCTAAGATTAAAGGAGCAAATGCTGATGTAGTAGAAGTTATCTTCGACAAAGCAGGAAATGCAACTGTAATTACTAAAGATGGTAAAGTTTACACAATCGTAGCTAAAGATATCTTTAGACAAAAAGAAGTTCCAACATTACCAGGAAAAGTTGGAGTGGAAAATGCAGCTAAATTAACAGATGCAGAAAAAGAAGCTGTTAAGCAAGCATTAATTGCAGCAAATCCAAAACTTAAAGATGCTAAGATTACAATTGCTGATAATGGAGAAGCAACAATTGTTTACCCAGATGGACAAGTAGTAGTAATCCCAGCTAATAATTTAGTAACGGCTAAAGGTTCAAACGGACAAGGTACAAATGCTAAATTAGGACAACGTCTAGCTAACACAGGTACAACTGAAACTAATACTGGATTAGCAGGATTAGGATTAGGAATCCTAGGTGGATTACTTGCAGCAGCAAGACGTCGTAAAAACGATGAAAACTAGTTTAAAGTCTATAATAAAAACTTTAAATATAGTAAAAAAAGCCCTCGATATTGTTTCGAGGGCTTTTTTTAGTTTTTTTGTTAAATTTTGAATATAGAAAAAAATGGTTGTATACTAAATCCAGAGCATGAAAAAAAGGCTCTTTGTCAAATTTGGGAGCATGGAGAAAAAAATAGGAGATGAATTTCAAATTATATAATAAATCAGTACTAGAAATTTTGATACATGTTAATATCAAAAATTCCAGTTCTGGATTATTTTTTTACATAATAAATTAGAAAGATAATACTACAACACTTAATATAATTAATCTAAGGAAATGTATACTTGAAATAATATTTTAAGATCTGGATGTGTTTGAGTTTGAATTAAATTTTTAATTAATTAATCTAGACTTACATTGCTTATATCCCATTTATTGTTTTGTGGAAAAAAATGTTATAGATACCTACATAGAGAGTATAGATGTTATATTAATATTCCATTAGGAATTTCTCACAAGCTTCTTTTTACACGCTTATGTAATCTATATGCGGTTGCTAATGAGATATTTAGACTTTTAGCAGTCTGTTTTATATCTAATGATTTTTTTAAATTCGTTAAAATATTCTAATTCTTGTTTCGTTAGGGTTTTATTTACATATTCAAATAATTGTATATATAAATAATCGTAACTATTGTCACTTGAATCCAAAAATATTGTTATCAAATATATCCAAAGGTACACTCTTATCTTTATTTCTAAAGCGTATTTCATCGATTAACTTTCTTTTTATTGTAGTAAAAGCAAAACGATCGAAATCTTTTTCAGTAATACCACCATCATTGAGAATTAAAAAGCTTACTAATAAACCTTCTAATCCATAACTATAAAACTCATGATGGAGTTTTTTTGGGTATATGCACTCGGTATAATGCTTTTGTAATTAGCTCTTTCTTTTTATCTAGAAGTTCATAGAATTTTTCACAATTTTTAGCATCTAGATATAGTTTCCTTTTCATTGTTAGTTCCTCCTTATTATGTTACTCTCTATGTAAATATCTCTATAAAGACATGAATTGATACCTTTACAAAAATATGAATTAGTATCGAAAGAATGGCAAGGAATAAGTTTATGTTTAATTTTTTTCCTTTTATCGTATGTTGTACATCTAATGAATAAAACCACTTCTTCGGATAATTTTACAGTAAATTTAATATTAAACTCTTTCATAATTAGCCTCCCTTATACCGTAAAACAAGTAAGGGGAAATAAGAGTTTCTATTGTTATATAATAATTATATCAGACTATTCTAAAAAAAGTAAAGCCCTGGTTATTTTATAATATGCTTCTCAATACGGTACAAAAAGTAAAAATATATGTATAATTAAGGATTTATCTATATAAATATAAAAAAATAAAGTATAGATATTTATAACTTATATAATTTTTAAGTATATTTAAGGGATAAGTGTAATTATAGAGTATATATACAAAAAAATAAATATATAATATTTAAATAATAAGTATAAAATTTTTTTAAAAAAACTATACATTGATAAATTAAAGAAAAAAATTTATAAATATGTTATAAAAATAAGTATATAAAGAATATAAAAAGTGTAAGAGATTCCTGAATTATTAGAGAAATATAAATCTTAAGAGTAAATTAAAAAAATTTTTTTAGGAATTTATGAGTGTTCTTTATGGACAAGCATATTAAAAATTTGGTAAAAGTAATTATAAGAGTTCTATAAGGAAGTCCGTAAAAAAATATTAATATTACTCAAAAAAATATAAAAAAATAAAAAAATTAGATATTATATTTTAAAAAAATAATAAAAAGAAAAAAATAAAATTATTATTTCTTATCAATAAATTAGGTTAAAAATATAATAAAAAAATTAAATAAAAAAATTTTTTTTAACTAATTATATAATTACTAATGGAAGACTTAAATATGAGGAGGAAATATATGGTAAGTAAAAAAATAACCGATATTTAAAAGAGACTAAACAAGGTACAAAAGTAGAGTCATACTCTATTAAAAAGTTTAAGGTTGGTGCTGCATCAGTGGTAATCGGTGCAAGTATCTTTTTTGGTGTAGGAGCGGTAGCACAAGCTAGTGAGGATGTAGAGAATAATACACTAGCTGAGAACACAACAAATGCTGATCAAAAATCAACAGAGATACCCAAGCCCATTTCTAAACCAGTAGTAGAAAATACTAAAGAAAGTGTTGCTTCAGCAGTAGCTACAAAAGTAGAAGAAAAAGTTGATAAAAAAATTCTAAAAGATAGTATTGCAGTACTAGAAGAAAAATTAAAATCGGCTCAAGATGCGGATAAAACAGCAGTAGAAACAGCACGTGAAGTTTTAGAAAAAGCTAAAGTAGTATTAACAAGTAAAACAGCTACAAAAGAAGAAGTAGATGAACAAGTAAAAACAGTGCAAGCATTAAGCACAGTAGTGACTGAAGCCAAGGCTCACGCATCTGAGAAAAAATTAGAAGAGAAAAAAGAAAAAGAAGAGCAAGCTATAAAGGAAGAAAAAGAAGTAGCTGAAGCTAGAAAAGAGTTGATACAAGTAGCTTCAGAAGCTGAAGTTACAAATGTATTAGCGAATGAGGCAATTCGTAAAAATGAAGTAAACATTGAAGCTAAAACTAAACTAGAAAGAGCAATAATTAAAAATCAAGCTGTTCTTACTGAAATAAAAACTCTTTTAGCTGAAAAAAACATAACAAAAGAGCAATTGGATTCTCAACTTGAACGTTTGAACGAATCGATACTTGCAGTTTATACTGAATTGAAAAATGCAGGAATTGGTCGTGATGGTAAGTTTGCAGTTGCTTTATCTGCTCAAGATTTCTATGTTGAAAAAGATACAAATGTTACACATACCTCAGAAATAAATGCGGCAAATCACACAGGAACAGATACTTACACAATTCCAATTCAAGAAATTAAACTTAATAAAGGAGCAGGTACTGATACTTCAGGATTAGAAGTAGTTGTATACTCTAACCAACGTGAAGGTGATGAAAAAAATGCTGGGAATGGGATGCATACTGAACAAGGTGGGACAAGAGGACATAACAATACAGGGCGTGTTGACTATCCTTTAACACCAGAGGCTGCTAAGAAATTAGCTGAAGAAGCTCCCCTTTGGAGAAATAAACTTCGTGCTGATGGTTCAGAGATCTCAAATAAAGCAACTGCAATTTATTCAGCTGGTGGTGGTTATGAATATCTAGCTACAGAAATTTACGGCTATGGGTATGAACAAGGAATTGATCGAGTATATATTAAAGGATTGAAAGACCGTATCGCAGTCACAGAAACTGCTAAACAGGCGGGATGGAGTCTTACTTCTGTAACGCCAACTAACCTCGTTCCAGGTCTAACATATGATGAGGCGACAGACACTATTCAAGGGGTAGTTTCTGCCAATATTGAAAATGGGGTATATGATTTACGTTTTGATGTAACTGCAAGCCATACTGATGGTCGTTCAGTAACTTTTCAACTTCAGAACTTACGTGCTGGTTGGGTAGGATGGAAAGATAGTATACCTCCAAAAATAAAATCTGATGCTGAGCGTTATGAGCGAACTGTTGGTGATGATGCAAACATCAATATTCAATATTTTGATGAATCAGGATCAAGTGCAATTCCAAAAAATACTCAAGGAAATTATAAATATGTAACTGCAGAAGGTAAAGAAATTACAGTGAGAAAATCGAACTCGAAAGCTGTAACAGGAGTATCAGGCTATAATACTACAGGTACTCAATTAGACGATTCGAAAGTTTTGATTCCTGGTACAAACTACACTCTAACGGATAGCACATCGTCAGAACAACAATCAGAACGTAGAAATATAGGGAATGCAGTAATCGGTGGAGAAATTACTGAGGCAGGTATTTATACCGTTTCTACATTTGCCAAAGATTACGATAAACTTGCCGATGGGACTGTTTGGAATCAATCAGGTCAAGAAGCGCACGCATCTCTTACAGTTGTGGTAAAACCAAAAGTTGAAGTTCAAAACGTTGAAACGTACTCAACTTCAGTACCAGTTAAAATATCTAAAGGGGCAACAAGTGCAAAAGTAACGATGCCAGATGGAACTATAACAAATCTAAAAGCAGTGAATGGTAAGTGGCTTGTAGCTAGTGATTCAACTAATACAGCAGTTACTGAAAATCAAGAACTAGGTGCTGTAGATTCTAATACAGTCTTTAATATTCCTGTCACATCAAGAGCAACTGCAAAAGCTGGTGTGGATAATATTACTGTTGAAGCATCGTCTGAAAATGTTAAGGGAACTTTCCTACGTGAACAAGTTGAATTGACTGGAACTGATGGTCAAAAACACACTGCAACATTAAATAGTGAGACTGGTCATTGGCAACTTCCTGCTGAGTATGCTGAAGTTAGGACAGTAAATGCGGATGGTACTACAACTTGGACTAAACGTCAAGTATACACTGAAGCACAACAAGATGGAGGTATGAAATTCTACATCTATGAATATACTCGTCAGTTAGATGAAAATGGTAAAGTGACAAGCGTTGAGACACCAACACGTCCGTTGACTACCTATGTTTCTCAAAATACTGATTTAGCAGGCAATGGAATGTCAGTAACAATTACCTATGATAAACATTCGAATACATGGACTTCATCTGATGGAACAAAAGTGACTGCAACTAAGGTGGATAATAATTCTTGGGAAGTACATACCGAATCAGGATTTGGTGGTGTTATTAAAGGAACAATCGCAACCAATACTGATGTTGCAACTGTTGTAAATACAAAACCAACAGCAACTTCACAGGATTACACTTCGACTAAGGGGACGGCTGTTGATCTTCGTAATGAAGCAAAAGCTGCAGTGACAATCTCAGATGTTGAGGATACAAAATATGGTAAGACAACATATATCACGAGAATTACAGTGATATCTCCATCAGGGGTTAAGAAGGTATATGATACTAAGCAAGATGCGTCTAACTATAATCTTGCTAGTGGTTATACTCTAAATGAAGTAGGTGTTTATACTGTGACAGTTGATGTTGTTGATAGTAATGGAAATTACACAACTGAGGCTACAATAGGTGGTATAGAATCTGGTATTGATCATGGAGAAGGTTCTTCAACAGCTTCAACTACCTACCATATCACTGTAACAGATAGTATAGAGGGGCATAACGTAACTTCAACAGATATTCAAGGAGTTACTCAAACTGGTACTCCAAACTTTACATCTGTTGGGGATGGCTCTCCTGTAGTACCAAGTGCTACATCACCAGCTAAGTTGGTTAACCCTACTTCTGGAGAATTAGTAGATGAAGTGACAATTAATGGTCAAGGAACATATACTATTAACAATGCAACGGGGGTAGTAACATTTGTACCATTGAATACTTTTATAGGTACAGCAACTCCGGTAACTGTGTCCTTAACAACGACTCTTGGCCAAGATTTATCTGGGAATCCAATTACAGCAACTGCAACAGCAACCTACACACCGACAGTGACTGAAGTAGTACCAACAGCGAAAGAATCTGAAACAAAAGACATTCAAGGAGCTGTTCAAAAATCTCCAGTAGTGTTTGATGTGAAAGATGAAGAAGATAAATCTACAGTTAACTTTGATCGTGGTGATGAGAGAGTAGAACTAAATAAATCTACATTAACATTAGTAAATGCTGCAGGAGAGAAAGTTAATGAGGTAGTAATTGCAAATGAAGGTAAATATGTACTGAAAGATGGAGTAATTGAATTTACGCCAGAAAAACAATTTGTAGGTAAAGCTACAAGTGTGACAGTACAAGTAGAAGATGTTAACGGAAAAGTAGCTACTACAAAATACACACCGGAAGTGGTAGGAGTACAACCTACAGCTACACCAGCCGAAACAACTGATATTCAAGGTGTTCCACAAAAAGGGGTGCCAGAATTTCTAGGTGGAAGAGTTAGTATAAATGACGTTGAGAAAATAGTTCCAATTGATGAAACAAAAGGTCTTGAGTTAACTAATCCAGAAACTGGAGAAAAAGGTGATGTAATCACGGTACCGGGTGAAGGTAAATATGAAGTTAACAATGGTGTGGTAGTATTCACACCAGAACCACAATTTACAGGTAAAGCTAAAGGTGTTAATGTGACACGTGTGGATATGAATGGAACACCAGTCACGGCTAAGTATACACCAACAGTAACACCAATAAAACCAACAGGAGAAAATGTAACTTCAACTGATATTCAAGGAAAAGTACAAGAAGGAACACCTGTATTTACAGAAGGTGACAAACGAGCACCTATCGAAATTACAGATAAAAAACCAGCTAAATTCATAGTTGGAGGTAAAGAGGTAGATGCTACGGAAATTCCAGCGACTAAAGAAGGAAAAGAAGTAGGTAAATATACTCTTGATAAAAATACTGGGAAAGTAACATTTACTCCAAATAAAGACTTTGTAGGAACTCCGGATTCAGCAACAGTACAAGTACAAGACAAGAATGGAACACCAGCGACAGCTACTTATACACCGACAGTAACACCAGTAAAACCAGAGGGAATACCTGCGAAATCAACTGATATCCAAGGGAAAGTACAAACAGGAAAACCTGAATTCAAACCAGGAAACCCAGAAGTGCCAATGGATGAAGAAGTACCAGCAACATTTGAAGATGGACAAACTACGAAGACAGTAGATAAAGTAGGAACATATACAGTAGCGAAAGATGGAACAGTAACATTTACACCAGAAAAAACATTTACAGGAGAAGCACCAGCGGTAACTGTAAAACGTGTAGACAAGAATGGAACACCAGCAACAGCTACTTACACACCGACAGTGACTGAAGTAGTACCAACAGCAAAAGAATCTGAAACAAAAGATATTCAAGGAGCTGTTCAAAAATCTCCAGTAGTGTTTGATGTGAAAGATGAAGAAGATAAATCTACAGTTAACTTTGATCGTGGTGATGAGAGAGTAGAACTAAATAAATCTACATTAACATTAGTAAATGCTGCAGGAGAGAAAGTTAATGAAGTAGTAATTGCAAATGAAGGTAAATATGTACTGAAAGATGGAGTAATTGAATTCACGCCAGAAAAACAATTTGTAGGTAAAGCTACAAGTGTGACAGTACAAGTAGAAGATGTTAACGGAAAAGTAGCTACTACAAAATACACACCGGAAGTGGTAGGAGTACAACCTACAGCTACACCAGCCGAAACAACTGATATTCAAGGAAAAGTACAAACAGGAAAACCTGAATTCAAACCAGGGAATCCAGAAGTACCAATGGATGAAGAAGTACCAGCAACATTTGAAGATGGACAAACTACGAAGACAGTAGATAAAGTAGGAACATATACAGTAGCGAAAGATGGAACAGTAACATTTACACCAGAAAAAACATTTACAGGAGAAGCACCAGCGATAACTGTAAAACGTGTAGATAAGAATGGAACACCAGCAACAGCTACTTATACACCAACGGTAACACCAGTAAAACCAACAGGAGAAAATGTAACTTCAACTGATATTCAAGGAAAAGTACAAACAGGAAAACCTGAATTCAAACCAGGGAATCCAGAAGTACCAATGGATGAAGAAGTACCAGCAACATTTGAAGATGGACAAACTACGAAGACAGTAGATAAAGTAGGAACATATACAGTAGCAAAAGATGGAACAGTAACATTTACACCAGAAAAAACATTTACAGGAGAAGCACCAGCGGTAACTGTAAAACGTGTAGATAAGAATGGAACACCAGCAACAGCTACTTATACACCGACAGTAATTGAAGTAACACCAACAGGTGAAGTATCAGAAACTGAAGGTGCTCGTGGGATAGTTCAAAAATCTCCTGTAGTATTTGACGCTCCAGATCAAGACAATACAACGGTGAACTTTAATAAAGGCCACGAAAAAGTTGCTCTTGATAAATCTACTCTGACACTGGTAGATAAAACTGGAAAAGAAATGAAAGAAGTTATAGTTCCAGGAGAAGGAACATACGTACTTAAAGATGGTGTGATTGAATTTACACCAGAAAAAGATTTTGTAGGAAGAGCTAGTGGAGTAACAGTTCAAGTTAAAGATGAAAATGGGAAAGTAGTTTCTAAAACTTACACACCAACAGTACGTCCGATAACTTCATTCAAAGATAAAGAAGGAAACGAGATTCCAAAATATCCAAGTGAACCAGGAACAGTAGATAAGAAAGACATCCCAGAATACAGATTCGTAGAAACTAAGAAACTACCAAATGGAGATACAGAACACATCTACGAAAAAGTAAATACATTCTTCAAAGATAAAGAAGGAAATGAGATTCCGAAATATCCAAGTGAGCCGGGAACAGTAGATAAGAAAGACATTCCAGAATACAGATTCGTAGAAACTAAGAAACTACCAAACGGAGACACAGAACATATCTACGAAAAAGTAAATACATTCTTCAAAGACAAAGAAGGAAATGAGATTCCGAAATATCCAAGTGAACCAGGAACAGTAGATAAGAAAGACATCCCAGAATACAGATTCGTAGAAACTAAGAAACTACCAAACGGAGACACAGAACACATCTACGAAAAAAAGTAAATACATTCTTCAAAGATAAAGAAGGAAATGAGATTCCGAAATATCCAAGTGAGCCGGGAACAGTAGATAAGAAAGACATCCCAGAATACAGATTCGTAGAAACTAAGAAACTGCCAAATGGAGATACAGAACACATCTACGAAAAAAAGTAAATACATTCTTCAAAGACAAAGAAGGAAATGAGATTCCGAAATATCCAAGTGAGCCAGGAACAGTAGATAAGAAAGACATCCCAGAATACAGATTCGTAGAAACTAAGAAACTACCAAATGGAGATACAGAACACATCTACGAAAAAAAGTAAATACATTCTTCAAAGATAAAGAAGGAAATGAGATTCCGAAATATCCAAGTGAGCCGGGAACAGTAGATAAGAAAGACATTCCAGAATACAGATTCGTAGAAACTAAGAAACTACCAAACGGAGACACAGAACATATCTACGAAAAAAAGTAAATACATTCTTCAAAGACAAAGAAGGAAATGAGATTCCGAAATATCCAAGTGAACCAGGAACAGTAGATAAGAAAGACATCCCAGAATACAGATTCGTAGAAACTAAGAAACTACCAAATGGAGATACAGAACATGTCTACGAAAAAAAGTTAAGACTTCATTCAAAGATAAAGAAGGAAATGAAATTCCGAAATATCCAAGTGAGCCAGGAACAGTAGATAAGAAAGACATCCCAGAATACAGATTCGTAGAAAGTAAAAAAACTACCAAACGGAGATACAGAACACATCTACGAAAAAAAGTAAATACATTCTTCAAAGATAAAGAAGGAAATGAGATTCCGAAATATCCAAGTGAGCCAGGAACAGTAGATAAGAAAGACATCCCAGAATACAGATTCGTAGAAACTAAGAAGTTGCCAAACGGAGATACAGAACACATCTACGAAAAAAAGTAAATACATTCTTCAAAGATAAAGAAGGAAAAAGAGATTCCGAAATATCCAAGTGAACCAGGAACAGTAGATAAGAAAGACATCCCAGAATACAGATTCGTAGAAAGTAAAAAACTACCAAACGGAGACACAGAACATATCTACGAAAAAGTAAATACATTCTTCAAAGATAAAGAAGGAAATGAGATTCCGAAATATCCAAGTGAACCAGGAACAGTAGATAAGAAAGACATCCCAGAATACAGATTCGTAGAAACTAAGAAGTTGCCAAACGGAGATACAGAACATGTCTACGAAAAAGTTAAGACTTCATTCAAAGATAAAGAAGGAAACGATATTCCGAAATATCCAAGTGAACCAGGAACAGTAGATAAGAAAGACATTCCAGAATACAGATTCGTAGAAACTAAGAAACTACCAAATGGAGACACAGAACACATCTATGAAAAAGTAACGACACCTACTCCGGTAGTAGAAAAAACAACTTCATGGATAGATGAAAATGGAAATCCATTAAAATCAACTGAAAAAGGAATTAAAGATCCAGGTTCTATTCCAGGATATGAACTTGTGAAGACGACAGTAGATAACGATGGAAACAAGGTGCATATCTTTAAGAAATTAACTACTTTAGTTCCTGAAGTGAAAGGAAAACGTTTAGCGAATACAGGAACAACAGAAACTAACAGTAGCTTAGCGGGACTAGGTTTAGCGATTTTAGGATTGGCTACAGCTAGAAAACGTCGTAGAGATAAATAAGAAGATAACAATAAAAATATAAGAGTATATGCTTTAAAAAAATATCTTCTAAATATAAAAAAATAGTAATAGCTCCCAGAATTCAGATGAATTTTGGGGGCTATTGTTAAATTAACTTTAAAAAAATACATTATAAAAGTGATAAATTTATAAAAAGTAGTTTATGTTTTATAAGAATGATAAAGGGGATAATAGATGAAAATCTAAATATAAAAATAGTTATTATTTTATTACATGCTATAGAGAAATAAGATATATCTATATATGGATTGTATGTTAACTTATGTTTTTATATGTTTAACTGAATAAGAAATTTATATGTGCAAATGAAAAAAATATATAAGAAAAAAATATTTTTTTATAAAAAGTCTTCGAATGATTTTATTTAGTCTTTATATTATAAGTTAAAAAGATGCCTGATATCATCGGTTGAAGGTTAATGTTTTTTTACATGAAACAATTAATAATTTTGAGAAAGATTCGAAAATAATAAGTGGTTTTAAAAAAAGGTAGAGCAGTTTTTTTAGAAACTAATGAAACTATTGCGTACTAGAAAAATGAGAGGTATTGAAGATGAGGGAGGTGTGGTTTTTAATACTTTCCAATAAATTCTTATATAATATACTGAAAAGAAGGAACAGGTACTGATTGATAATTTGAATTAGAGTTGCCATTCTGAGAACTCAACTATTTTTAAATATAATGTAAATTATTATCAGCCAAAGTATATTTTTATGTTATAATTCAAGTAATATATGAATTTAAGGAGAAAACATATGAAACCATTTACTAGAAAAATAGAAAAAATATTAGCTTGGATAGCGAATGTTATTATGATACTTATGACAGTTTTACTGTCTTTAGGAGCATTTTCTAGCCAATTAGAAGTCGCGCTTAAACAGCCGCAATTAGAGCCTGTACTATATAATTTGTTACAAGATCCAGGGATTTCATCGTTATTGGCATCTTCAGGTATGAATATTGTAACTTTACTTGTAGTAATTGTAAAAATTTATGCAGTGGTTGCAATAATTGCAATCGTAATTGCGTTAATAGCTTCATTTACTATGAGAGCAAGAATTATTTCAGGAATTTTATTCCTAATTTCAGCGATAGTAGTTGGTATAATGACAGTTGGACTATTAATTCCTGTGTACTTATTATACTTTGTAGTTGCGATAATGTTATTTGTAAGAAAACCACCTAAAAATAATGTAGATGCAGACTTTACGCAAACATCTGAACAACAAGGAATTGACAGATTAGAATATTTATAGGATTAAACTATCGACTTATTGTGGTAGATATTTGAGAAAGTTTAAAGCTATTTTATTGATTTATAGACTATTGAAGATGTTTTTTAAGCTATCTTCTGAATTAAAGTTAAATTTATCAATAGAATAGTTTTTTTTATTTTTTTAAAGTGAAAGAAATATAATAATCTGTTGAAAAATTTTTGATGAATCTGAGGTAATTTTAAATAGAATTGAATAGAGATGATTAAAAAAATATAAAAATTAAAAATAATTTTTTTTATATTTGAGAATAAGAATGGAGATATAAAATACGCAATAAGAATGAATTATCTCTATTTTATATAGTATATTTAAATTAATTAAATCTTTGATAAATATAGCTTTTTATAGTATAATTACTAAGATAAAGTATTTTTGTATAGGTTCGTAATATGATTGAAATAATTGTTAATTCTAGAAGTAAAAAAAGTCTTATTGAACTTGAAAGAATAGAAAATGAACTAAAGTTAATGATGCTATCCTACAAGGTGTTAAAAACATCTAAAAAGAAAAATGCCAATGACTTGATGAATGAAGTAACTGGGGATGACTTAATAGTTATCGGTGGGGATGGAACAATTAATGAAGTGATAAACAACTATCATGGAAAAGAATTTATTTATCTTGCTTATGGTTCGGGTAATGATCTTGCTAGGTCTATAAAGTTTAATAGAAATATTGAAATAAGTAAGTTATTAGACTCAAATAAATATATTGAATACGATGTTGGAGTTGTTAACGATAGAAAATTCTGTTCAGGGTTCGACATTGGTTTTAATGCAGATATAATAAAAAGAGCTAATGGTTCCAGGCTAAAGAAATACCTAGGAAAGTATATTTATTTTCTTGAGGGAGTTATAGGTATTATAAGACTTAAGAAATATAAAGCAAAAATATTATGGGATGCTGGGGAAATTGATACTGACAAGTTGTATCTACTTAATGTAATGGTTCAGCCTTATGAAGGTGGAGGGATAAAGTTTGCCCCAAATGCAACAGGTCAAGATAATATTCTTCATGTTATGATAATGGAGAATATGACTGTTATAACATTCATATATAATTATCTATGTTTACTTCTGAAAAGACATGATAAACTTAAGAATATTAAACATATAAGAACTCATAGATTAATAATAAAAAAACAAATCAGAAATACTTTCAAATTGATGGAGAATTAGTAAATAATATAGAACAACTAGAGTTGAGTTGTATTAGTAAATTTTATAAATTGAAGAGGTTAGAAATTAATGAGAAGAAATTCGAGTAGTCGTAATAATAACCATGTTATGAATATAGAGCTTTTTGAAATCATCAATGGAATATTGACTATTTTGTTGGTTATACTCGGAAGCTTAGTAATCTGGACGATGTTGAAATATGATTTTTTAAACTTTAGAGGTATTAACTATGGAGTAATCGTAGTAATAATTTTGGCAATAGTACTTTCAGTATTCTTGGTAATTAAGAAAAAGGCGAAAATATTTAATACAATAATGTTGATTATTATTAATATTATCTTAGTATTTTCTTACATGCAGTTTAGAACAGCAATCGGCTTATTCGATAACTTAAACAGTAATGCAACAGTTAGTGAATACACTATGAGTGTTGTTGTTATGAAAAATGATACAGTAGAAAAACTTTCAGATTTAAATAGTACATCGGTAGCAGCCCCAGTATCTACAGATGGGGAAAATATTAATAAGTTGATGAAAGAAATTCGTGACAAAGAAAAACAAAGTTTAAATCTTACAGAATCTAAAAAAATTATATTTCAGCTTATGAAGAACTAACTACAGGAACTAGCAGGGTAATGATACTTAATAGTTCATTTGAAGATCTTATTACTAGTCAACATGTAGATTTTAAAGAAAAAACGAAAAAAATATATGAGTATAAAATAACAAAAACTGTCAGTACAAAGGCAAAACAAAATGTTGGTGATACATTTAATGTCTATATAAGTGGTATCGATACATTTGGACCAGTATCAAGCGTAAGTCGATCAGATGTTAATATTATTATGACAGTTAATAAGAAAACTGGAAGAATTTTACTAACTACTACACCGCGTGATTCTTATGTAAAAATAGCAGATGGTGGAAACAACCAATATGATAAGCTTACACATGCAGGACTTTATGGGGTAGATTCTTCGATTCACACGCTAGAGAATCTATACGGTATTAAGATAGATTACTACGCTAGACTTAACTTCACATCATTCCTAAAACTAATTGATACAGTTGGTGGGGTAGATGTGTATAATGGCCAGTCGTTTGTATCGTATGGTGGGAAAAAAGCTTTCCAACCCGGGTTGTTACATATGAATTCTGAAGATGCTTTAATGTTTGTTCGTGAAAGATATGGTTTAACCGGCGGTGACAATGATCGAGGTAAAAACCAAGAAAAAGTTATCACTGCAATTATTAAGAAACTAACTTCAAAAGAAGGTTTATCAAATTATCAAAGTGTTATTAAGGATCTTAGTCAATCTATTCAGACTAATATGCCGATAGAAACAGCTATGGGGCTTGCTAATGAACAACTTAGCGCAGGTAAAGATTATAATGTAGCCTCTCAAGCTTTAACAGGGACAGGGAGTATGGGCTTACCTTCATATGCAATGCCTGGGGCGAACTTATATATGACACAAATCGATGAACAAAGTTTATCAGAAGTTACAAATAATATTAAAGAAGTATTGGAAGGTAAGTAGATGAGAGAAGGAATTAGGATGATAGACATACATTCCCATGTAATCTTCGGAGTAGATGATGGTGCAAAAAGCGAAAAAGATACTCGTGATTTACTAGAAGAAAGTTATAGACAGGGTGTTAGGGTGATTATTGCAACACCTCACAGAAGACGCGGGATGTTTGAGACAGACATAGAGATAATAAAAGAGAATTTCAAACGTGTAGAAGAAATTGCTGGTGAAGTAGCTCAAGATTTAAGAGTTTACTTAGGAAGTGAAGTTTATTATAAAGAAGGTGAAATCGCTAGGATTGAAAGTGGAGAGTACCCAAGATTAGCAGAAACAGACTATGTGCTTGTAGAATTTCCTTATGAAATGCGCTATAAAGAAATCCATAGAGCGTTGAATAAAGTTATATTACTTGGATTAACGCCAGTAGTAGCACATGTTGAGAGATATAACGATGTAGACGAAAAAGGTGTTCAGGAACTAATAAACATGGGCGCATACATCCAAGTTAATGCTGCAAGTGTTCTAAAACCAAAATTATTTGGTGATAAACATAAGCACTATAAAAAACGTGCTAAAAAATACTTAGAAGCGGAGTTAGTTCACTTTATCGCAAGTGACATGCATAATATGAATTCTCGAAGGACATATATGAGAGAGGCATATGATATTATCGAGGAAAAATATGGGCCTACAATAGCCTATGAACTATTTGAAAAAAATCAAGAAAAACTATTAATGAATAAAAATAATTTAATTGAGAGGAAAAAGTATAAAATGGATAATCAAGAAAAAGATTTAATACAGTTAGACATTATGCTACTGATAAAAAGTATTTGGGAGAAGAAAATATTAATTTTGCTAGTGACATTTCTATTTGCTGCAGTATCACTTGCTTATAGTATTTTCTTGGTAACACCACAATACTCATCTACTACAAAAGTATATGTAGTTAATCAAAAGAAAGATGATAAAGCAATCACTACACAGGATGTTCAATTAGGATCACTATTAGTAAAAGACTATAAAGAGATTATTCTTTCGAATAAAGTTATGGAAGATTCAGCTGAAAAAAGTGGATTAGGATTAACAGCAAAACAATTGGCAGGGAAAGTTAGTGTAGATGCACCAAAAGATACACGTATTATCTCTATCACTGTTCGAGATAAAGACCCACAAGTAGCGAGTGAACTAGCTAATACTGTAAAAGAAGTATCAGCGGATCAAATTAAAGAAGTAACAAAAATAGATGATGTGACGACACTTGAAGAGGCAAAAGCAGCAACGTCTCCAAGTTCACCGAATATTCCTAAAAATGGAATTTTAGCAACAGTACTAGGTTTTATTATAGCTGTAGCTGGAGTAGTATTATTCGAATTATTAGATGATAGAATTAAAAGAGCAGAAGATATTGAAGATGGTATGGGGCTAGTACTCTTAGGAGTAGTTCCAGATACAAAAATAGGAAAGAGATAGGATAAGAAAACATGGCACAAATTAATTTACTAACAAATAAAAACATAGTAGATCCTAAAAACGAAGAGTATTACAATGCCTTACGTACTAATATCCAGTTTTTAGGAAAAGATAAAAAGGTAATTGCAATTACATCAACTTCTGAAAACGAAGGAAAAAGTACAATATCAACGAACTTGGCTATTTCATTAGCGAGATTGGGACTGAAGACTATTTTAGTAGACGCGGATACGCGTAAGTCTGTTATGGCGGGACGTTTCAAATTTAAAAGTAAAATAAGTGGATTAACTAATTACCTATCTGGAGTATCTCCAATTGAGGATATTATTTATGAGACAGATATCCAACATTTAAATGTTATACCAGCTGGTCAAGTACCACCAAATCCAACGGGATTGTTACAAAATAAAAATTTCAATATCATGATTGAGGTATTTAGAGAGTATTATGACTATGTGATTATTGATACACCACCTGTTGGACAGGTTATTGATGCAGCTATAGTAGCTCCTAAGACAGATGGAGTAGTAATGGTGGTTGAAGCTAATCGTGTTAAGAAAAAAGTTCTAGAGAAAGCCAAAGAACAACTGGAAAAAGGTGGAGCAGAATTTCTAGGTGTAATCTTAAACAAAGTTAACTCAAACGAACTTGGTTATGGTGGTTACTACGGTCATTATGGTAGCTATGGAATAAACAGAGAAAAAGATATGAAGTAAAGCCTAAGTTAAGAGGAGAACAAGATGTATTATATTAGAAGAAATAGTAAGTTTTTGTTCTTAGTGACTGATTTAATAGCTTTATCTTTAGCTTATATTTTTAGCTTTGATTTTCAAGAAAAGTCAAAAGATAATTTATACTTTTTTATTGTTGTGAATATTATAGGTGTCTTAGTGGCACTTATGTCGGAAGAGTACTGGACGATATCGGAACGTGGTTACCTTAAAGAGCTTAAGACTACGTTCTTATATGTACTGAAGATTGTTTCATTATTCACATTGTTTTTTTAGTAATGTTTAACCGTAAAGATTTCTTTAATATAATAGAAAGTTTGGAATTGATTATTTATCTAGTTTTGGCATTTATTTTCATTTATTGTGTAAGAACTATTTCTAAAAAAATAAATAATCGATATCGAGATGATAGTCGTAATATTATAATTTTGTCAGAGTTTTGTGATTTAGATACTATTGGAGAGCTTCCTAATAATTATAAAGTACTAGCATATGCAAACAAATCAGATGAATACACGTATAATTCTAAACCTGTAGTACATAATATTTCTGAAATTAGAGATTTTTTATCTCATCATAGAGTTGATGAAATATATGCTAATTTATCATCGCAAACAAGCTTAGTAGAAATTTTTAAGATTTTTGAAATACTCGGTATTCCAACAAAAATCAATATTACACCAATTATAAAATGAAGTTGGTGCAAATACGGCCGTTACCTTCCAAGGAGATAATATTTACCTAACATCAGCGATAAAAATAGCAACACTGCGCCAGGTAATTTTGAAGAGAGTTATGGATATCATACTTTCAATAGTGGGGCTATTGTTGACTATTGTTGTTGGTTTAATAATACTACCAATAGTGAAAAAACAGGCGCCAGGGCCACTTATTTTCACACAAACAAGGATAGGGCAAAATGGTAAAAAATTCAAAATATACAAATTTAGAAGTATGTATATGGATGCAGAGGAAAGGAAAGCAAAGTTACTTAGCCAAAATGAGCTAGAGACGACTTTAATGTTTAAGATGGAAAATGATCCAAGGGTGTTTCCATTTGGACAAAAACTTCGTGATTGGTCGTTGGACGAGCTTCCACAATTTATTAATGTTCTTAAGGGGGATATGAGTGTTGTGGGAACGAGACCTCCAACAGTTGATGAATATACGCAGTATGATCTTCACCATTTTAAACGTATGCAGGTGAAACCTGGTATTACAGGGATGTGGCAGGTTAACGGAAGAAGTAACATTCTTGATTTTGAAGAAGTAGTTAAATTAGATATGAAATATATCGAAAATTGGTCATTAAGATTGGACATAAAGATTATATTTAAAACTATAATGGTTGTCCTGAAAAGAGAAGGAAGTAAATAATAAAGGGAAAAGTAAACAAATAGGGAGTGGAGTGCTACGTAAAAGTATACTTTATAAAGTATTATGGAGAGTACTTAGATGAAGCGGTTTATTGATTTCAAGATTGTTTGATAAAAGCTCCTTTGCAATCTAATAAACGGTGCGGAGGCGACTCTAGAAAATCAATTTCTATGAAAGTACGATTTTTGAGTCGCTTATGTCACTGCTTCTCACAAAAAAAAGACTGTGTTTCGTCGCCAAACAAAAACACAGACTAATATAAGTGAATAAGGATATATTAACATAAAAATTGATAAAATGGAAGTGAAAAGATCAAAATGCAGCATATTTTTATAGTAGGTTCAAAAGGTATACCAGCCAAATATGGTGGTTTTGAAACATTTGTAGAAAAATTAACAGAAAATCAAAAAGACAAAAATATACAATACCATGTAGCGTGTACAAAAGAAAATAATGATAAATCTGGAATTTTGGAAAGAGAATTTGTACATAATGGAGCGAAGTGTTATACTATAGATTTACCTAATATTGGGCCAGCCAAAGCGATTTATTACGATGTAAAAGCATTGGAATGGGCAATAAAAAAAGCAGAAAAAGAAAAATATGAAAGACCAATATTCTATGTTCTTGCATGTAGAATAGGACCGTTTATAGCTCGATTAAAGAGAAAAATAGACAAGATAGGTGGAGTACTATTAGTTAATCCAGATGGGCATGAATGGTTAAGAGAAAAATGGAGTTTACCAGTTAGAAAATATTGGAAAATATCAGAGAGTCTTATGGTAAAATATGCACATAAACTTGTTTGTGATAGTAAAAATATAGAAAAAAATATTAAAGAGGATTATAAAAAGTATAGTCCGAAAACGACTTATATAGCTTATGGGACAGATTTAAATAAAAAGTACTCTTACAAATGAAAGTGAAGTAGTGAGAGAGTGGTTTGCCAGTAAAAGCTGTTAAAGAAAAATGATTACTACTTAGTAGTAGGAAGATTTGTTCCAGAAAATAACTACGAAACAATGATTAGAGAATTTATGAAATCTAGTAGTAAGAAAGATTTTGTATTAATAACAAATGTTGAGCAAAATTCATTTTACGAAAAGTTAAAAGAAACTACAGGATTTGATAAAGATGCACGTATTAAATTTGTTGGAACAGTATATAATCAAGAACTGTTAAAATACATACGAGAAAATGCATTTGCATATTTCCATGGTCATGAAGTTGGTGGAACAAATCCGTCATTATTAGAAGCACTAGGAAGCACTAGATTAAACTTATTATTGGATGTAGGCTTTAATAGGGAAGTAGGGGAAAATGGAGCACTATATTGGGAAAAAGACAATCTTCATATTCTTATTGAAGAAGCTGAAAAGTTAGATGATGAAAAAATAAAAATTCTTGAAGAAAATGCTAAAGAGAGAATTAAGAAACAATTTTCTTGGGAATATATAGTCAATCAGTATGAGAAGGAGTTTAGAGAATGAAATATACTAAAGATGATATAATTGTTTTGAATGATGTTGGAATAAAATTATATCAGAACGAGTTATTGAAAATTCTAAAAGATATAGTATCTTTTTTTGAAAAACATGAAATAGATTATTCATTAAGTGGTGGTAGTATTCTAGGAGCAATTCGACATAAAGGATTTATTCCATGGGATGATGACATAGATATAAATATTCCAAGAAAAGGCTATGATAAATTATTAGAAATTTTCGACACTGAGCTAGGAGAATCGTATTATTTGCAAACTCCAAAATCTGATCCTGAATTAGGTTTATTAGTAACACAAATAAGAAAAAAAGGGACAGTCGCTAGAAGAAAGTATGATTGGAAATCCCCGGAAAAACAATGTGGAATATCAATTGATTTATATATAGTAGAGAATACCTTTGATAATGTAGCGTTAAGATTTATTCAAAAAAATATTCAAGTTTAATGCTGAATTTTGGAGTTTCTGCTGTTCGAGATTTTAACAATAGAAACTTACCTAAAGAAATACGAGAATTAGAAGAACGGGAAGTAAATTATTCTTCTATAAAAATTATTTTTTTGGAAGGATTTTTAAGAATTATATCTCTAAAAAAAGATGGTTATTATGGAACGACAAATGTAATTCATGGTGTAAAGATGAGGATAGCAAATTTGTGGCAATACCTACAGGTAGAAAGCATTTTCCAAAAAGAAATATATAGACGAGAAGATATGAGTGTCTATAAAAAAAGGGATATTTGAAGGACAACAACTAAATATACCTATATTTGCAGAAGATTATTTAAGAATTTTTTTTATGGTGAGGATTATATGAATATTCCTCCAAGAGGAAAAAAAGAGAAAAACATCTGTTTTTAGAATTAAAAATATTAGGAGAAATTATATGAATATAGCGTTATTAACGGCTTCTGGAATAGGAAGTAGAATAAAGCAAGATATACCAAAAGCAGTTTATACATGTAGAAAATAAGCCCATAATTATTCATACTTTAGAAAAGTTTCAAAAATCACCCAGGTATAGATGAAATTTGTGTAGTAATATTAAAAAGGTTGGGAAGAAATGTTAAGATCTTATGCTAGACAGTTTAATATTACAAAATTAAAGTATATAGTTAATGGTGGTGATACAGGTCAGTTATCAATTTATAATGGATTGACAGAAATAAGAAAACATCATGAGGAAGATGTAACGGTTGTAATACATGATGGAAATAGACCAATGGTTAGTAATGAAATTATTGATGATGCATTTTTAACTTATAAAAAAAGTACGGTAGTGCTGTCGCTGCGATTCCTTGCGTAGAAGTAACTTTTGTGTTAGATAATAAGGAAGAAAAATAAATCTTTAAAAATCTGTAAATAGAGACTTATTAAGACGAACACAAACACCACATATTTATGATTTAGAGGATATATTGTCTTTACATAACGAAGCTATGAAAAATGGTATAACAGAAGTAGCAGCTTCATGTGAATTGATGAAAATTTTTCGGAAGAGAAACTTATTTTTTTCATCTGGATCAGAAAAAAATTTAAAAAAATTACAACGTTAGATGATTTAGAAATATTTAAAGCATTATTAAATGCTAAAAAGAACATTGGATTAAGGAATAACTATGAATTTATTGAAAGTAGAAAAATTATTATAAAAAGTGTCAAAGCATCTTTAAATAGCATAGTGAATGTAGAAAAAAATTAAAAAAATTCATCTATCTTAATAACAGGTTCAACAGGATTAATATGTTCATCAATAATAGATGAGCTCTTGGTTTTGAACGAACTATTTGATTATAATATTAGGATATATGCTTGTGCTAGAAGCCAAAAACAGTATAAATAAGAGATTTGAGAGATATAAAGATAATAAAAAAATCTTATTTATATACAATATGATGCTAAAGAGAATATAGATTTTAATGTTAAAGTCGACTATGTTATTCATGGTGCTAGTAATGCTAGTCCAGAACTATATGTGAAAGAACCAGTAGAGACAATGTTGAGTAATATATTTGGAATGAAAAACTTATTAGAATTTTCTAAAAATAATACTGTAAAATCTTTGGTATATATATCATCTAGTGAAGTTTATGGTATAAAAGAAAATGTAAAACCATATGTAGAAGATGAGTATGGATATATTGATATATTAAATGTTAGATCATCGTATTCAAGTTCTAAAAGAGCAACAGAAACACTGTGCATAAGTTATGCTAATGAGTACGACTTAGATGTTAAGATAGTTAGACCAGGACATATATATGGGCCTAGTGCAAAAGAAACTGATAGAAGGATATCTTCAAGTTTTTTAAGAGATGCCTTAAGAGGCGAAAATCTTGTTATGAAGAGTGCTGGAGAACAAATAAGGTCTTATTGTCATAGTTTGGATTGTGCAAGCGCAATTTTAACGGTATTACTAAGTGGAAGATTAGGGGAAGCATACAATATTTCTAATAAAAATTCAATAATAACAATAAAAGAGATGGCAGAAATAATCTCAAGAATAGCAAATGTGGAATTAATTTTACAACTACCTAATGATTTAGAAATAAAACAACAAAATCCAATGAATAATTCAAGTTTAAATAGTTATAAGTTAGAAACATTAGGATGGAAAGGGATTTTTACAGCTGAAGAAGGTTTTAAGGAAACATATAGTGTATTGGAGGATTATTATGGGAAATAGAACTATATTAATTATGATGGCAACATATAATGGAGAAAAAAATATTGCTAAACAGTTAGATACAATAATAAATCAGACATACACAAATTGGGAGTTAATTATTAGGGATGACATTTCTACTGATAATACATTAAGTATAATAAAAAGATTATGCAAAAAAAGGATAATAGAATAAAATACATTCTTAGTAACTCGCAAAAAAACATGGAGCGTATTATAATTTTTTTGGGCTTATTAATTATGTGAAAAAAATTAAAAAAATATGATTTTTTTACATGTTTGCGGATCAAGATGATGAATGGGATAATATAAAGATTGAGGAATACTTAAAATTTTACGATTCAAAAGTTAATACTGATATTCCAATAGTTATATATGGTAATATGAGGATAATAGATGAAAATGGAGAAGTAGTTTTTCAAAATATGGATGAACTAACTGGAATAGGATATACTAATGTTATAACTTCATTTTTCGCGCATAAAACTTATGGTTGCACAGTTCTCTTTAATTTTGAATTGTTAAAGAGCTTACCTGTAATAGAAAATAATGATTTAGTTTTAGGATATCTTTCACATGATAATTTTGTAACTAAGTGGGCTGGAATCTTTGGAAAGGTCTATTTTCTTCCACTAACAACTATGGGATATCGACGTTATAATGAGAATGTTACGAGTAAACATAGTTATGATTATGGATTTAAGAGAATTTTTCAGAAGAGTTTCAAAAATTAATGAATTAGCAAAAAGATCATGCTTTTAACTTATAGTCAATCATTAGCAACAATTAAAAATTATGAAAAGAGAAAAATCTAAGCATGGAACAGACAAAAAGTCCTAAATAATATTGAAAAAAAGTAATTTTTAAATGGTGGAATTTACGGTTTAAGAAGTGTAAATAAATTTGAAGTTGATTGGGGAAATAAAGTTAAGAATATAAGTAGAAAAATTTATCTTGACTTCAAGTATTTATAAGAAGTATTTGAAATAAAAAGAGGTGAAATAATGATATCAGTCGCTATGACAACATACAATGGAGAAAAAAATATAGTTGAACAATTAGATTCAATTTTTAAATCAAACGGTACCTGTAGATGAGATTATTATATTTGATGATAAATCCACGGATTTAACGTTAAATATATTAAAGAAATACCAAGATGATAGAATAAAAGTATATGTTAATAATGAAAATGTAGGATATATTGAAAAATTTTTTTATAGGGCTATTAATAACTGTAGCGGAGATTATATTTTTTTAGCGGATCAGGATGATGTATGGGAGAGTAACAAGGTAGAATTATGCATGAATGTGATGGATGATGGAAACACAATGTTAGTTACTTCAGGATTTAAGTTAATTGATAGTAAGGGAGAAGAACTATCGAATAAGGATTTTTTTCTAAAAAAATAGATTTTTTTAAAAAAAGTAGAGAAGTCGAAAGAAGATATACTAGATATAGATTTTTTTATTATTTAATATTAGGCAATGTATTACAGGGGGCGACATTTTGTTTTAATAAAAAAAGTACAGAAAAATTTATAAAGAAATTCATAATTTAGATGTATACCATGATCATCAATTAATTTTTGATTGCAGCAAAGTTTGGAAAAAGTAAAATTTATTAATAATGAGTTAATAAAAATATAGAATTCACGAGAATAACACTATAGGAATGGTTAAGAAGAAATCAGGAGCTTTTTAAAAAAACTATTAAGAGTACCGAAAAAAAGCCTTCGTTAGTAAAAATTTTTTTAGATGAAATAAATAAAATTTCTATAATAAGAAATTATTCTTATTATAAAAATAATTATCTATTGTAGAATACCATCATTTATAAATTATTTAAAAAAACAATTATTTAAATTTATGATTATTAAGCTTTGTAAAAATTTGAACAGAGATGATATAACGATAAGGATAGAGGAATAAAGTAACATGGAAAAATAAACTTGTATCGATTATAGTGCCTATATATAATCAAGAGAAGTATTTAGAAAAAAATCATTAAAAATCGATTTTTAAATCAAACGTATGAGAAATTAGAAATAATTTTAGTAAATGATGGTTCAACTGATAAAAAGTATAAATATTATAGAAAGTTATAAAAAAATAAGGATCCTAGAATAAAAAGTTGTTAATAAATTGAATGGAGGTCTAAGCTCTGCTATCATAGCAGGATTAGAGATTACATCATCAGATTATACTGCATTTATTGATCCGGATGATTATGTTGGAGAAGATTATATAGAAAAATTTCATTAGAAATGTATATGAATCAGATATAGTTGCTATGGGATTTTATTATGATGATAATGGTAAGTTTAATCCGTATAGTTTAAAAGAAGACTGGTATAATTGATGTAGATGAAGCAAGAAAAATTTATAAGAGATACAGGATCATCTCGAATAAACAATTTAATTTTTTTGTTTCTAGGTGGAACAAATTATATAAAACAGAAATCTTAAGATTTATGTTACCTGAGCTAAGGAACTATCAAAAAGTTTCTATAGGTGAAGATTCTATATTTAACGCTTTAGCATTAGCATATTCATCAAAAAAATAAGTGTTGTGTCTTCTCCAAATAGTTATTTTTTTATAATATAAGTAATGATAATTCTATGATGAAAAATAGAAAAAAAGCAGAGAATTTGAATAAAAATTATTTTTTTGCTTGTCAAAAATTAAAAAGAAATTTATAATAATCATGACTCTATTGATATGGATCAGATTCAATCATTATATTATTTTTTTAACGAGAGCAGAAATTTCAAAATTATATTCTTTTTAATTATAAAGTATATAAAGACAAAATTAATAAAAATAACAGCAAATAAATTATATAAAGATGCAATAAAAAAAGCATTAAGAGAGAAAGTACAGCAAAAGAAAAAAATATAAATTAGCTTTTAAAAAGAAAAATAGTGCAATAGATTATGTTTATCAAAAAAATAAAGAGAAGTTTAAAATATTGAAATCTGATGTGAAATTTTATCTAGAAGAAGTAAAAAAATTTAGATTCACAGATGTAAAGGGAAGCTTAATAAATTATAAATGGGATAAAAAAATAGAAAAAAACGCATTCAAAGAATTAAAAACAAAAAAACACCAATAATTGAAAAAAAGGATTCAGCAGTATCTAGATTCAGCTATAAGGAATATGAAAAATAGGTGAAACAAGTATAGAAAAAAATATATTTATTTTTTTGGTGGGACGGTTTCGATAATGCCCTCATATATTGTTAAAAAAATGTAGGGAGAGTGTGTATAAGTATTATCCTGATTTTTAATATTATAGATATTGACAAGAATAATTATAATAAATATACAGAATTAGATAAAAAAATAATTGAAGGATTTGAGAATAATAGAATATCTATACAGACATTTTCAGATATTTTTACGATTTAATTTGTTGAAATGTAATGGAGGTATGTGGATAGATGCTACAATTCTATTTTTTTAGTAGAGTTGATTTGACAGCTACATTAGAATTTCAATCATTTAATTCTTTAGAGTTTTCCTCATCGCATACTTTTTTTAAATATAAAGAAAAAAACAATGTTCATGGTCGGGGTATTTTTATAGCTTCTGTTAAAAAAATGGAGAGTTTGTAACTTTAGTAGATTTCATTTTCCAAAAATTACTATCTTGATTATAAAGAATATACTACATATTTTTTTATAGACATCGTTTTAATGCTATGTAAACTGAATGAGATTGAAGAAGGAGTCTTAGATAAAAACACTTAAGATGGATCATGATATGTTTTTTTATTAGCAAAAGTAAGAAATAGAGAATATGATGAATTACTAATGAGAGAAATAAAAAGAATCCCCCAAAAAGCTATCATGGAAAAATATCAGAAAAAAATTAGGAGAAAAATACATTTTTTTAAGTGAAATATTGAGAGGAGAAGAACATGATAAATTTAAAGGTTAGTGAATTTAAAAAAATACTTCTATTGTTTTTTTATTACTTACACCATTAGTAAAACCTCCTTATTTTTTTTCAACTATTGATATCTTAAATAAAGTATATAATTATTCGTTGTATCTAGTTTTTTTGTTATTGTTTTCTTTTTTTATTTCTTAAAAAGAAGAAGTATTAATTATAGTGTAATACCTATTATAATATTATATTTATATACCTTAGGAGTGACGGTATATAAAGATGGAGATATTAAAACAGCAATTAAGGTAAGTATTGGAATGATAACCTTAATAGGAATTATAGAGTTGTTCTCATCTAATTTGTTAATATTTATTAAAAACAGCATATTATTACTTAGAGTTTTATTTGTATGTTAATTTTATACTTGTATTAATTAAACCAGAGGGATTATATAGTAGATATACTGAAGCTTATGGATTTACTGAGGAGCACTTCTTAAGTGCTAAAAAAACTTCTTTATTTTTTTGGTTGATTCCAGCACTATTTTTTTAGGTTTACTTTTATTTAATAAGAAAATTATTAGGATAAGATTTTTAGTTTTTATAGCAGTTATGCTATTAAATCAGCTTTTCTATGGATCTGGAACAGGTATTATGGTAATATGTACTTTTATAATCTTATCAATACTTCCACTTTTAAAATATTTTGAGAATTTGGCAACAATAATATTATCTGGTGTTGCTTTAAATATATTCATTGTTAGTGGGAAGACATTAGAGATTTTTGATGTTATTACTGGCTTAATTGGTAAGGATTCCACTTTCACAAATAGAGATAAAATTTGGGAAAATGCAGTTTCTGCGGTAAACAATAATTTATTATTTGGTCATGGCGTTATGGATTCTGAGGAGATTGCTTATATATTCGGGAATTTTCCTGGGAATTTCATATGGTTAGGTGCAACTCATGCACATAATCAATTTCTTCAAATATTATTTGAAACTGGAATAGTTGGAGGAGTATTATTAATAGCATATTTATTCTTGTTAGTTAAGAATACAACAAAATTTAGAGATGGTAGTATATATAAAACAATATGTATATTTGTTTTAATTTATTTTATTGCTGGAATTACAGAGTACTTTTCTTTTGTTATGTTAAATATTATATTAATATTACCTATATATTTGATTAATATGGAAAAAAGAGGAGTATAGTAATGGCTAATTCTTTAATTATTAAGGGTGCATTTTGGAACATATTTGAACGGATAGGCACACAGACTATATCAATCATATTTACTATAATTTTAGCTAGATTAATTAGTGTAGAGGATTATGGAATTGTTGCCATAACGACTGTAATTATTACAGTTTTTAGTGTTATCGTAGATGGAGGATTTGGAGCTGCAGTCATCCAAAGGAAAGATATAGATGATAGAGACTTATCTACAGTTTATTATTTTAATATTGGAATCTCTATGATATTACTAGTATGTATAGTAATGAGTTCTAAAAATAATTTCAGAATTTTATGGAGTTCCTATTTTAAGTACTATTATTAATATTCTAGCAATAAAATTGCCAATTTCTGCAATGATATCATTACATCAAGCAATACTTATGAGAAAAATTACAATTTAATAAATTCTTTTTATACATCAGTAACATCAATGTTAGTAACTGGTATAATTGGTATTAGTTTAGCTTATTTTGGGTATGGAATATGGGCCCTGGTAATTCAAGATATAATGAATGCATTAGTTACATTTTTTTAATCTTAAATTATTTTTACAAAATGGTACCCCAAAAATTTATTTTTTTCAATAGAAAGGCTTAGAAGTCTTTTTGGATTTGGTTCGAAATTGTTGATCCAAAGTTTATTGAATGTTTTATTTTCTAATATAAGGACATTACTTATTGGTAAATACTACTCAGCTCAAGATTTGGCACTATACAATAAAGGTATTCAATATCCTAATTTAATAGTTTCTAATATTGATACAGCTATATCTAGAGCCTTGTTCCCTATAATGTCTAAATCGCAAAATGAAATTAGTAAGATAAAAGAAATGGCTAGCAAAGTAACAAGAGTATCTTCATATTTTTTAGCTCCTTTATTAATTGGGTTATTTATAATAGCAGAAGAATTTACTCAGATCTTATTGACTGAGAAGTGGTTAGGTATGGTTCCGTATCTAAGAATAATCTGTGTTTGTTTGTTAATCAGAGCACCACAGACGGCTTTATTGCAATCAATAAAATCTATTGGAAGATCGGATGTTGTATTAAAGATGGATGTTCCAGTTAGAATATTTGGCCTACTAATGCTATTTATTAGTATAAAATTTGGTATGTTATATATAGCTTTATCAGAAATAGTAGTTGAATCTATAGTGCTATTAGTTTATATGTATTATGGTAAAAAAATTGATTGAATATGGATATTTAGAAGTAATCAAAGATTTTATGATAAATAATATCCTGGCTATTATCATGGGGATTATAGTTTATTTTGTAGGTATAAAAATTTTTATAATATGTATTATAAAGTGCTTATACAAATAATTATAGGGTTACTTGTATATATATTATTATCTAAACTCACACAAAATGAGGGGTATAAAATTATAAAATCAATATTGATAAAAGGTGGTAAACATGATATATAGTTTAGTAAAAAATAATATTCAATTATATAAAAAGAAGAAGAAATGGCGAAAGCTAAACCTACACAATGAAACTAGAATCAATAGTCATAATTTTCCAATACATTTGGTGACTGTTGGGAAAGGAACATATGGGTTTTTAAATGTCTATTCTTGGGGAAGTGAGGGAGAAAAATTATGCATAGGTGATTACACGTCTATTGCAGATGGAGTTAGATTTCTATTGGGAGGGAATCATGAGTATAAGTATCTATCAACTTATCCTTATAAAGTCAAGGTTTTAAATGAGCCACGAGAGGCAACAACAAAAGGAAGTATTGTCATAGAGGATGATGTTTGGATAGGAATGGATTCAATGATTTTATCTGGAGTTACTATTGGGAAAGGTGCAATAGTAGCTGCTGGAAGTACAGTAACAAGAGATGTAGAACCTTACTCAATAGTAGGAGGAAATCCAGCAAAACACATTAAGTATAGATTTTCAAGCCAAATAAGAGAGAAACTACTAAAATTTAATTTTGAAGAGCTTGATAATGAGATGATTAATAAGAACATAGATCTACTTTATACTGAATTAACAGAAGACAATATAGATAAACTATTCTCTCTGTTAAAAAAGTAGTATAACTCTTAAATCTTAAAAGAGAAAAAAATTATAATTTACTATCTAAAAGAGAGGTGATTTTCATGAAAGGAATAATTTTAGCAGGAGGAAGCGGGACACGCTTATATCCTCTTACAAAGGCGGTATCAAAACAATTGATGCCAATATACGATAAACCAATGATTTATTATCCGATGTCTACCTTAATGCTTGCGGGAATTAAAGATATCTTGATAATATCTACACCAAAAGATACTCCACGTTTTGAGGAGTTATTTGGAAATGGTAATGAATTGGGTTTAAATATAGAATATAAAGTTCAAGAAAGTCCAGATGGATTAGCTCAGGCGTTTATCATTGGAGAAGAATTTATCGGTGATGAATCTGTGTGCTTAATTCTTGGAGATAATATATACTATGGTGGTGGACTTAGCAAGATGTTACAACGTGCTGCTAGTCGTCCAAGTGGTGCTACAGTATTTGGATATCATGTTCATGATCCAGAGAGATTTGGGGTTGTTGAATTTGATAAGGAAATGAAGGCTGTATCAATCGAAGAAAAACCAGAAAAACCTAAATCTAATTATGCTGTAACTGGTTTATATTTCTATGATAACAAAGTAGTAGATATTGCGAAAAATATTAAACCATCTCCAAGAGGAGAGTTAGAGATAACAGATGTGAATAAAGCGTATTTAGAAAAGGGTGAATTAAATGTAGAACTTTTGGGACGAGGATACGCATGGTTAGATTCAGGAACACATGAATCATTACTAGAAGCAAGTAATTTTATAGAAACGATAGAAAAACGTCAAAATCTTAAAGTTGCATGTTTAGAAGAGATAGCTTATCGCATGGGATACATCGATAGAGAACAATTGATTAAATTGGCACAACCGTTGAAGAAAAATAATTACGGACAATATATGTTACGTATAGCTGAACAGGAGTTATAATAATGAGAGTATTAGAAGCAAAATTAAAAGATGTAAAAATAATAGAGCCAGATGTTTTTGGTGATCACCGCGGATTTTTTACAGAGAGTTATTCTGAAGAGAAGTATAAGAAATTAGGTATAGATTTTAACTTTGTTCAAGACAATCATTCACTATCAGTTGAAGCTGGTGTTGTTCGTGGTTTACATTTTCAAAGAGGAAATGCTGCACAAACAAAGCTTATCCGTGTGGTAACTGGGGCGGTTCTTGATGTTATTGTTGATATGAGAAAAGGTAGCCCTACATATGGACAGTGGGAAAGCTTTATCCTTTCAGAATATAACAGAAGACAACTTCTAGTTCCTAGAGGATTTGCTCACGGTTTTGCGACATTAACACCTAATGTTAACTTTATGTATAAGTGTGATAATTATTATAATGCAGAAGCAGATGCAGGTATTGCATTCGATGATAAAGAGCTTGGAATCGACTGGCAGATTGATTTATCAAAAGCTATTACATCAGAGAAAGATGCTAAACACCCTACATTTAAAGAATATGAAGCAAATAATGATTTCTTATATGGAGAGATATAATAACTAGCAGTATTTTGATTTTTATTATAAAACTCTACCTACTTCATGTTGGTGGAGTTTTCACCATATAGAGTTTAGAAGAATAAATATTTTAATGAGGTAAATAAATGAAGAATATTATAGTAACAGGTGGGGCTGGATTTATCGGCTCTAACTTTGTACATTATATTATAAATAATCATCCAGATATTCATGTGACTGTGCTGGATAAATTGACTTATGCGGGGAATAGAGAAAATCTTTCTGGACTTCCAAAGGATAGATTTGAATTAGTTGTTGGAGATATTGCGGATGCGGAATTGGTAGATAAACTTGTTAGTAAGACTGATGCAGTAGTACATTATGCAGCTGAATCTCATAACGATAATTCCCTAAAAGACCCTTATCCATTTTTACATACGAATATTATCGGAACATATGCTTTAATCGAAGCTTGTCGCAAGTATGATGTTAGATATCACCACGTATCTACAGATGAGGTGTATGGCGATCTTCCTCTACGTGAAGACTTACCAGGAAAAGGTGAAGGAGTAGGAGAAAAGTTTACAGCCGAGACACCTTATAATCCATCAAGTCCATATTCATCAACAAAAGCAGGTTCAGATTTACTTGTAAAAGCATGGGTGCGTTCTTTTGGACTTAAGGCGACTATTTCTAATTGTTCAAACAACTACGGACCATATCAACATATCGAGAAATTCATTCCAAGACAAATAACTAATGTGTTGTCAGGAATTACACCAAAATTATATGGTGAAGGTAAGAACGTTAGAGACTGGATTCATACAGAAGATCATTCATCAGCAGTTTGGACTATTTTAACAAAAGGTAGAATTGGAGAAACTTACTTAATCGGAGCAGATGGAGAAGAGGATAACAAAACTGTTATTGAGTTAATCCTTGAATTAATGGGTAAAGACAAGAATGCATATGAACATGTAAATGACCGTGCAGGACATGACTTACGTTACGCAATTGATGCTTCTAAATTACGAGAAGAATTAGGGTGGAAACCGCAGTTCACAAACTTCCGTCAAGGATTAGCTGATACTATTCGTTGGTATGAAGAAAATGAATCTTGGTGGAAAGAGCAAAAAGAAGCAGTAGAAGCTAATTATGCTAAAAATGGACAGTAATAAAAAAAGGGTTGACCCGAAAGTAATAGTCCTAGATTAAAAAAATCTATATGAGAATTCATAAACTTTGCGGGGGTGACTTGACAAAATTGATTTCTCCGAAATCACAATTTTTGAGTCACTCCTTTTTATTAGGAGGTAATATAATGATACTGATTACAGGTAGTAATGGGCAACTAGGTAGTGAATTAAGATACCTTTTAGATTTAAGAGATATTTCTTACGTAGCTACAACAACAAAAGAATTAGACATAACAGATAAAGATTTAGTTAGCAGATATGTTAAGGAATTAAATCCTAGTGTAATCTATCACTGTGCAGCATATACAGCAGTCGATAATGCTGAAGATGTTGGTCGTGAAGACAATCACAAAGTAAATGCAGAAGGAACGCGTAATATTGCTTTAGCAGCAAAAGAATGTGGAGCAACTTTTGTGTATATTAGTACTGACTATGTTTTTGATGGAACTTCTGAAATAGAATATTTACCAGAAGATGAAACTAATCCACAAAATGAATATGGTCGAGCAAAATTAGAAGGTGAAAGTGCAGTACGAGAATTATTAGAAAAATACTATATAATTCGTACATCATGGGTATTTGGAGAATATGGAAATAACTTTGTATATACAATGCAAAGATTAGCTAAAGATCGTGATAGATTAACAATTGTAGCAGACCAATTTGGAAGACCAACATGGACAAAAACATTGGCAGAGTTCATGGTATATTCAGTAGAAAATAATGTAGAATACGGAACATATCATTTATCAAATGATAATAGCTGTTCATGGTATGAATTTGCAAAGGAAATCCTAAAAGATAAAGAAGTGGAAGTAATACCGATTGAATCTAAGGATTTTCCACAAAAAGCAAATAGACCAAAATATTCAATCATGAATTTAGAAAAAACAAAAAAAACAGGATTTGAAATCCCAACATGGCAAGAAGCGCTAGAGAAGTTTTTAATTAGTGTTAAGAAATAGTAAGACTAATCTTATGTAATTATATCTGCTTTTGATAGCTTAGAAAATAATCAGAATAATAGTTTTAATTGGGAGGAACACATGTATGATTATTTAATAGTAGGAGCTGGCTTGATAGTTTAATAATAAAAATAGAAAAATAATTAGTAAAGGGAGAGATTTGTGTAGAATGGAAGATATTATGAACAAAATTGAAGTAGCTGATTCAGCTAAAAGTAAAAAAATTTTTTTAAGGAGCTTGTTAGTGAATATTTAACACCTGCTTATGGTTCCATGTCAAAAAGAGAATTTGATATTTTACTTTTTGTGAAACTACAGCAATTAGAGATAATCGGAGAAAATCCTGATTTATATGAAATAGTTTCTAGTTTTAAAGTAACAAGAGCAAAAGCAAGAAATTTATTATATGAGTCTAAGATGCGAAGTTCTTCCAAAAGATAAATTGAATGAAGAGTTACGAAAAATTATTAATTAATCCTATTATTTTTAAAAAGAGAATGACAAAATAGCTATAGAAGTGAATAATCCCTTTTTATCAGATCATTTAAAGTGGAAATTAAAACAACTAGGTCATATTACAGATGGCTCATTTTCACCGGAGTTGATTAAATTAACTTCGGAAGCATATGTAGATCTTTTTACTGAAATGCTTCCAGAGGAATCACAAGAGAAATTATTGAAAGAATTGATAAAGTGTGGAGCAAAAAATGATACAAGCATTAATGCTATACTTCAAGGTATTCTTAAAAAAATGTGAGTGGAAAAAGTACTTGGAAAAAAAGTGGAGAAGTGCTAATAGAAAAAAATATCTAAGTCCTTTGATATATGAAAAAAATAGAAGAATTATCTAATGTATATAAAAAAAGTATTTTGAAGAAATAAAAAGATTAAAGAGCGACACAATTAAATTATTATGATGTTAGGCTTATTCTTTTTTTAAAAACCAATTGAGCATACGCTCAGTTGGTTTTTCAATATTATAAAGAGAAAAAAATGTATTTTTTTGTTAATATATAATTATTTACTATTTTTTTAAATAAGGAGCGAGTCTTTTTGTTTACATACTGATTAGGTTAATTTTTATTTATTTATCATATTATTTATTAGATGTTATGTTTGTATTCTATTTTAATTTGGTGTAGAATGAAGGTGGAGAGGTAGTGAATTCTATAAAAAATTTTTTTTTACAAAAAGTCGATTGTTTAAATCGCTGTAATTTTTTTATAGATTTACTGGAAATTAAAAAAAGGGGGAAAAGTACAATGAACAATAAAAAAATTATAAAAATTTCCTGTAGGGAGAAAAAGAGTGTACAGGAATAGTAAATAGACCATGTGGAGATTTTGAACTTGGTCAAGGTTATAATCAAATAAGATTCTCTTCTAAAAAAGTTGAATCTGATTTTAAAGAATCGATGAGACTTTTCACAGAATTTATTGAATATATGGGAAGTTCTAAGTATCTAACTAATATTGAAAAAGCTATAAACCTATCCAAATATAATGTAGATGCTAGGGTTTGGGAGATAGTTAGTAGAGATTGTTCAGAGTTTGATATTGAACAAGCATTGAAACAATTAAAAGAAGAGGCCTATAGTTTCGATGAAGGGGTAATTATCGGCAAGTTATTTCCAATTAATTACTTTTATTTAAGAGTTTGTCAACATCTAGCGGAATTTTATCTAGGTAGTAAGCTGTACAATAAAGTAATCAAAGCATACGAACCATTATATATAGTTTTAGATATGGATAATGATATTTCTATGCCGATGTATTATAATTTTATAGTAGCTAGCCTTATATTAAATGATTTTAAAGGGGTTAATCGTTATTATAAGTTAGCGAATAAACATGGAAGAAATGGTGATGATGTAATTTTATTATCAAAAAGTATTTTTATCATTTGATGCAGGGAGAAGAGAAAAGAAGCGGTGGCTTTTTTTCAATAAGCTTATTAAGAAAAAAATAAATATATTTCTGATGTATTGGATAGAATTGCTAATCCAGGGTTAGTAAAAATTCAGTACTGATGATGATTACAAATATGTGGATGCTTTAAATACTATTATGAAATTTGATTACTTTATAAGTAAAGATTTTTTTATTTCGATTTTCTAATGAGTATAAGAGAAAGTAAATATGTTATTGGTGATAAACTTGACAAGTATGCCAATCGTAAAGAAAGAACGGTTGCTGATATGAGAAAAGACAGAGCGTTTATGGCTATTAGAGGTAAAGAATTAGCTATTATGCATGAGAATTTCTTATTAACAAAAGAAGATTTTTTAAAAATTACTAAGTCAGATTTCTTAAAAATAAAAGGTTTAGGTAAAGGGACTATTAGAAACTTACATTTAAATGGTGTAATGTTTGAAGATGATAGTGAGTATGATATTAAAACAGAACTTATGGAGGGTGGCCTATGGTAAAATATGATGAAAATTTTGATAGGTTGCTTAAAGAGTTTTTAGAAAATGAGGGTAAGAACTTTTCAAATAGGAACGAGGCTATCACGGTGTTTCAACGAATCCAGGCTAACGTTGCTGAGAATTCTAAATTAGATGGAGCTGTTGTGGATATTGCTTATACTATTGATGATAGTGATATGAGTGTAGTTGAGAAAATACATGTTTTGCGAAAATTGCATGAGGGGAATAAGAGTGCATTAGAGCGTGCTATTGACCTTAAGCAAAATATTTTAGATTCAAAGATCCTAGAAGATATTGAACAGTTGGTTTTGGCAGATATTCTAGTTGTAAATTATATTGAAGCTGGCTTGTACCAAGAAGCTCAAAAACTTTATGAACTTATGCTTATGGCGAATCCATCAGATTTATTAGATATTGTAGACGAACTTACTTTTGTCTTTGTTCGTTTGAATAGAGTGGATTTAATGATGGAGCATATTGGATACTTTGAATATGAAAAATCGGAAGCTACTTTATTGTTGCTGAGTATATTTAGTATAAACCAAGAAAAATTTGACGAAGCTCATTATTACATGATAAAACTTAAAGAACTCAATGAGTATACTGGTAATATATTTAAATACGGATTTGCTAGGATTGAAGAGTTTATAGAAGGTGATTTAGGAGATGAAAAGGAAGATGGGCAACCAAAACCATTTGAAATCTTCTTCGCAGCAAGAATAGCCAAATATTATTTGACTAATAAATATCATTATGAGTTGTTAGAGAAATTCTATAAGGCGGATATGGAAAGTAGACAAAGATTAACAGTCGAAGGTCGATTGAATATTTCCAAGGAAATAATGAAAAAAGATTCTATCTTTGCTGGTATGGAAAAACAATTGAACAAGTTTATCGATGTTGAGCTGTATAATAAAGAGATTATTGAATCTTATACAGAAAAAAAGAATTAAAAAAAGTTAGAGGGTATAGGAGAAGGAATTATTAAAAAAAGCTAAAAAAATAATGGTGTAAAGTTTAAAGAGAAATAGTACATACCTTTAATACATGTAGATACAAATCTATAAAAAAACTTATGAATCTCATTTATATATGAGAGTAGAAAAAGGGAAGAGTTTAATGCTTTGAAAAATTTGTATATACAAAAAAATAAAAAAATCTGGGAAAAAGTGAGTGACTCGAAAAATTGATTTTGTTGAGTCGATTCATAATTTCCCAGATTTTTTTATTCAAATATTTTAGCTAAAAAAAGTCTTCGCTAAGTGTATATTTTTTTGGATTTTTTTCTTAATTACTGTAATCTTATCTTCATTTTCTGCTAAATATTTATTTAAAGTTCTTTTAGAAATTCCTAAAACATTAGACACTTCGTCATGACTTATTAAAAGCATCTTTAGCACTAAATAAATGACTCTGTAGAAGTAAGAATAGTATATTTTTAAGTGTATTGTCAGTGATATTATGGTCAATATAGTTTCTAGCTATGAACATTTTTTCAATATTTTCTGTTAAGAAAGATAATATATGCTCTTGTCCTGAAACTAAAAGTTCTAAGTTTTCTTTAACAAAGAGAGTCATATCACCTTTGTTTAATGGATGTGATGTTTTCTCAAAACTCTTATAGTATTTATTTTTATTTCTATTAATGCTGTATGACAGAGTAATTGCGGTAAATATATCTACTACACTAGTAAGAGACTTAGCAAGTAAGTATCTACCTACACGACCATTTCCATCATAGAAAGGATGGATGTATTCAAAATAGTAGTGCCCAATAAAGATTTTATATAGTTTTGGCAAGTTATCATAATTCATAAATCTAATTAAATCAGCTAAACCATTGTTAATATCATCCTCAGTTGCTAAACCGTGATGAATGATATCATTCCCAGCATAGACACTTATGCTTCCTTTTCTAAAAATATCTCCATCCAAGACATCTTCTTTTGAAATCTCATCTCCAACAAGAATATCATAAATCTTTCTGAAATCTTTAGGTTCAAGTATTTGAACTTCTTTATCTAAATAAGAATATAATGTGGCCATACCAGTGAAACGTCTAAGACTAGGAGAATCACTATCTTTTTTAGAAAGTGCCTCGCTAATTTCTCTTTTAGAACTGTGAATATGTTCGATTTCATTAGTACTTTGCAGTTCGTTGATAAGCAACAAATTAAAGAACTTCTCTTGTGCAGCTTCTAGAAGCATATTTTGTTTCGCAATAATTTCTGCACTATTAGTATAAATTTTTTCTAGAATTAAGATCAATTCTGCAGAGTTGTACATAAATAGAGGATACTCTTCTGGTTTTCTCACTCCCTTAATAAAGGGATTGATTTTAAGCGAAGTAACAGAAGTAGAAGGAGAATTGATTCTATTGTTATATTCATTTTCTATATCAAAATTCATATGAAATAATTTTTCTAGTGGATAATATTTATTCATACAAATCACCTACTTTAATCTATTTTTTTACTAATTATAGCATATTCAAAATGGAAAAAACAGGTGAAATTTCCATTTTGAGAAGAAAAAGTGAGTTCAAAATGGAAAAAACAGATGAAATTTCCATTTTTGAAAGAAAAATGAGTTTAAAATGGAAAAAAGGGTAAAAATTTCCATTTTTGGATTGGAAAAAGTAGCTAGAATTGGAAAAACTAGGCAAAATTTCCATTTTGGGAAGAAAAGGAGGATTCGAAATGGAAAAAAAGATCAAAATTTCCATTTTGAAATTAGAGTGTAAGTGAATATTTGTGTGCCCATAATAAGATATAACAAAAAACCTTCCGTTTGAAATTACTCAAAGACTATTGTTTTAGGCAAATCTCATAAGGGAGGTTATTTTAATATATTTCAGTTTATCGTTTTGAATACTCAACAGCTCTTGCTATTTTTGGTTTTGCTGGATTTTTGTCGATATTGTTTTCTTCTAATAATTTCTCAAATGCGACTAATCCTGTTTCGTAATCTTTTGTCTCGAATTCTAATTCATAATCGATGATATCATTGAAAAAAGTCGTTTTATCAAGTACTAACAAGCTACTTTCTAAAGAAACTTCGTGTCTTAATGTCTCGATTTTTTGAATCAGCATTGGAGTTTTAATCTTCACATTCATTCGCTCTAGTTCAGTGATAATTTCATTCGGTAATATCGGCAGTACCGTTGGCTCTTTTGGATATCTTTCATCAAGAGGTACATTTATCTCAATATTTTGAGTTTCACCTTTTACCTTTAGAGTCATTTCTGTTTTTTTATTTGTATAACGAATTCTTAGTGCTGCCCCGATTTTCTTGAAACTTCCATCTGCATCATCATAGTAGAAATTTTTGTTTATTATTTCTTCAGAATTCTTTAAGTCATATTTTTCAAATAGTACATCATATTGATCTTTTGTCAGTAAGTTTTTAAATTCTATTTCTATCTCTCGCATGAAATTTCCTTTCTTTTTTCAATCGCAATAATAAATGGCGCGTTGTTTTTCTGATTAATGAATTGATAAACCAATACTTCAGCTTCTTTTTGATCAAGATTTTGAAGTTCATTTAACAATGCTTCTTTTTCTACCTTACCATTCTCATGTCCCCAATAGACAACAATAACAATCCTCCCACCTATTTCTAGGTGTAATAAGAATTTTCTAATCGTCGCAAGTGTCGTCTCAGCTAATGTAGTAATCTCATGATCTGCATTTGGTAGGTACCCCAGATTAAAGACAACCGCACGGATTTTTTCATCTATATACTTATCAAATCAAAGTGTGAATCAAGAACAATCTCGCATTTGTCCGTCAGCTCAGCTTCTCCGATTAGCCCCCTAGTGTTTTCTATTGCCAATTGTTGGATATCAAACGCATAGACCTTTTTAGCTGAAGTCTTCGCTAGAAACAATGTATCATTACCATTTCCAGCAGTAGCATCAACAACGATTGAGTTTTTATCAATAACTTCTTTTAATAATTTTTTGCTAAAAGCTAATACCTTATCCATATTATTATCCTTATTATAAAATTATTTTTGTCTGTCTGCTTTCATTTCAGAAAGAATATCATTAAGTTCGTAGTAGTTATCGCTAGCTATTGTAAAGTCAAGTGAGGTATTAATAATCTCAGCTAATAATTTTGAATTATCACTTGTATAGTCTTCTTCTTTATTTAAGTTTACTTTAAGACCTGTGACAAGTTTCTCTAATTTTTCAACTAAATCAGCTTCCGTAGTTTCATCATTTTCATCGAATTCTTTAGTATAGTCTTTGATATTGAAGCTAAGTCCATCTTTTAATGGTGCGATATATAAAGCACGTAGGTTATTTACATCCTCACCAACTGCAGCTGATAGTTCATGTAGAGGTGCTGTATAAATTTTCTCATCTTCTGCACCGGCTTGCTCAATAACTGTAACTTCATGATCATAAGGATAGAACGACATTAGTTCGTCAGAGACATTAGCCGCAGTTAAATCATCATAACATTGTGTAATAAGTAGGTGTTGTAGTGGATTAACCTGTTTTAACGTCTCAAGTGCAGTAGCATCAACTAGGGCGAATCCTTCAACAGGATCGAACTTCGCTGAGTTAAAACAAGAATCTAAAAAGCTTTCACCACCAATGATTTTTACGTCTCTACCACTGTTTATAAGCAGTTGAGTAGTTAGTTCAGCAACCATAGGATGTCCAGGAACAAGATACATTACATCGTTAGCCTCAGCAACTTCAAGAATATAATTCGCAATACCGTTATATGTATTTTCAAAATTTTCACTTTCTGTATAAAATCTATCACAAGTTTCAAACGTGATATTATTCTCCTCCAAGAAAGAAATTGCAGGGTGCTCCTTAGTACGCGCAATAATCTTTGCATTAGTGTTATCTAGTAAAAGTTGTTTAATATTTTCTTTAATGTTAGAACTATCATTAGGTCCAAGTCCAATAATATAAATCATAATGTGCTCCTTATTGTATGTTTAGTCTATTTAATTTTAAATATAGTGACTCAAAAAAATTGTGATTTCGAGGGAATTAATTTTGTCGAGTCAACCTCATTTTTTTCAACATTGTTATTATAACATAAATTAAGTTTTGAGTTGATAAAAAAATATTTATTTGAGTATTATTAATTCATTATTCAAATATTCAGCATTGTATGATTGAAATTTGAGTGAATTATAAAAAAATAATGATATATTTTACATTAATAAACAAGATTGTTCACTACAGTAAAGAGAAGAAATATTCCCTTGGAAATTTAAGTTTCCCTGGTGAAGATTTATGAGATATGGTGTTTTTAGAGTTAAATTATTATGAAATATAGGTAAAATATATTGTAAAAACTCTAAGAAAATACAATTTTTCAAAAAGTAGTTTGATAAGAATAAAAACATTAAATTTTTGACTATACAAGTGATATGTAAAGTAAAAAAATATTTTCAAAAATACGAAGTTTTTTTAGAATATTAAATGATATTAGTTAAAAGCTTGATATATTAGTATTTACATATATTTTTTAAAGTGATATAATAATATAAATACAAAGTATATAAGGAGGAATTAAATATGTCAATCAAAGCATTAAAAGTAGCAAAAGCTGCACTTAAAACACCAGGAGTATTCGCAGGAGGAGTAGCATTCGGAACTTTAGGTCTTAAACTTTTAGCAAGTAAGGATGCTAAGAAAGGTTACTCAGTTGTTTTATCAAAATTATATAAAGCAAAAGACGGAGTAGAAGGGACAGTATCAAACATTAAGCAACATGCTGATGATGTTGTAGCGGATGCTAAAGACTTATACAAAAAAGAAAAAAGAGAAAGCAATCTTCAAGAATTAGAGGAAAAATAAGATGAATTTTAAAATACTACATCTTTCAAGTGCAAGAGCGAGAGTTAGAGCTGATTTTCGCTTGACACCAGATGTAAAAGTATATTTTAAAGAACAGGCATCAAAAATCGAAAATATACAAAAAGTGGACTTTTATCAAGATGAGTACACTTTTGTCGTTATGTTTAAAGATGGTTGTAACAGTTGTTTACAAGAATTCTTTAAACTAGTAGATAAAGAAAGAGTTAAGGACTGTTACGAAAATCCAATTGTGGTAGCTGAAGAAAGTCCTTATTCAATAATTGTAGATGCCATTTTTTGGCGTGCGATGTCGAAATTATTCGTACCACTTCCACTTAGAGCCATTCACACATGGTGGAAAGCATCAGGATATTTAAAAGATACGCTGAAATTATTAGGACGCAAGCAAATTACTATGGAAACGCTGGACTCTGCAGCAATCTTAGTCTCATTAGCGACGGGTGCTCGTGAAACGGCAAGTTCTATTATGTTCATCCTGGAATTAGGAGAAGCTCTAAACAACTGGTCTGAGAAAAAATCTGTAAAAGTACTAGAACAAAGCCTAACTTCTATGGATAGAGAAATCTGGCTTGTTGAAGAAGAAGGTAATAGAAAAGTAACTTGTGCAGAGGTGAAAAAAGGCGATATAATTCTAGTTTCAGAAGGAAACGAAATTCTATTTGATGGTATTGTGTTGAGCGGGGGAGCTAGTGTTGATGAAAGTTCATTGACAGGAGAAAGTTTCCCGATTGTGAAGAATATTGGAGATGAGGTCTATTCTAACACGATAGTTGTTAACGGTGAGATTAAACTGAAAGTAGAAAATCCACAAGTTAATGGTCGTATCCAACATTTAATTCAACTAATGAAAGATTCTGAAAGTAGAGAAGACACATATCATTACAAATATATCAAATTAGCCGACAGTATAGTAAAATATAACTTCTTAGCGATGGGACTAACGTATTTATTTACAAGATCATTCGCGAAGGCGATGTCGTTTTTATTAGTAGATTACTCATGTGCATTGAAATTATCAACCCCTGTAGCATATCTAACTACTATAAAAAACCTAATTGATCAAAAAATTGTGGTGAAAAATTCAGTAACCCTTGATAAATATGAGGATATAGATACATTTGTTTTTGATAAAACAGGAACAATCACAGTATCTAAACCGTATATTCAGGAAGTACTACCATTTTATGAATATTCTTATGAAGAAGTTCTTAGAATTGGAGCGTGTTTAGAGGAACATATCTATCATCCGATTGCCAGTGCCGTTGTAAGTAAGGCGGAAGAAGATGGAATTGAGCATGAAGAGATGCACACAGAACTTTATCATATCGCTTCAAAAGGGATAGTATCTCATATCGACGGAGAGAAAGTAGTTATCGGAAGTAGACAATTGCTAAAAGACGAAGGTATAGTTGTTACTGCTGAGCAAGAACAAATTATAGCCAAAAAACAAGAACAATATAACCTACTATTCTTGGGGTATAAAGGAAAATTAATCTCAATTTTCTGTGTAGATATCCCATTAAGAGATGAAGCTGGTGCAGTGTTAACCGAGCTTAGAAATAGAGGTAAAAAGGTAGTTCTCTTAACAGGGGATAATGAACTTAGAACTAAAAAAATTTTAAAAGATGTAACTTTTGATGAAGTACATACAAGTATGACGCCAGTTACGAAATTTGAATACATTAAGAGTGAAAAAGAACAAGGACGTCGAGTTCTAATGATAGGTGATGGTCTAAATGACTCAGCGGCATTATCAGAAAGTGACGTAAGTATTGTTATGAGTGAAAGTGCGGATCTTTCAAAACAAATTAGCGATGTTGTCCTAAAATCAGATTCACTAAACTCGTTATTATTACTGTCAGATGTTTCTAAAACACTACGTGCACAAATGAGTAACAATGTTAAGAGTACCGTATCAATTAATAGTTCACTGATATTCTTAGGATTAATAAACGTATTACCATCAAATTTATTAGCATTACTACACAACTTAACAACATTTAGTATCGTACTTAAGAATTTTAATATTAAGTAGAGAAGATTAAAAGATGATGAGCTGATTATGTTGTGAAGAAGGGGACGCTTCTTTCGAATATGTAAACTAAATGATAAAACTCGAGTCTGGGGAAATATAGATTCGAGTTTTTTTGTTTTAAGTTGTTTTCTCTAGAAATTATTATATCAACTGAAAAAAATAACTAGATATATGATATACTAGTGATTAAATACATTCTTTAAGGAGAGAATAAGTGAAATTAACTTTTTTTGAAAAACTAGAACAGTTTAAAAATAGTTCTAAAGAAGTATATATTAATAATATATATCAGAACGAAAATTTAACATATAAAAATTTAATAGAGTATTCAGATAGACTTGCGTCTTATCTTGAAGAAAAACTGGGTGAAGACAAAAGCCCTATAGTAGTGTACGGACATAAACATCCATTTATGTTAGTGTACTTCTTAGCGTGTGTAAAATCAGGAAGAGCATTCTGCCCAGTAGATATAAATACACCGAAAGAAAGAGTAGAAGAAATAGTAGAAACAACAGACTCAAAAGTAGTACTAGTCACAGAAGAAATAGAACTATCTAGAGAAATGCTAGATGTTAAGTCAGCCAAAGAAATAATCTCAAGTACTCAAAACGCTATTTCAAAAGAAAACTACGTAAAAGATGAAGATATATTCTATATAATTTTCACATCAGGAAGTACAGGAAAACCAAAAGGGGTATGTATTACATATAACAACCTAAATAACTTCTTACACTGGTACACAGGATACTATGATGAAAAAGAAGAATTAGTATTCTTAGGGCATCCACCGTTCTCATTTGATTTATCGGTAATGTCATTATGGCCAAGTATTTATCTAGGAGCCTCTTTAGTACAAATAGATAAAAAACATCAAGAGAACTTCAAAGTAATGTTTGAAGAACTGGATAAATCAAATGCAACGATATGGATTTCTACACCATCATTTATAGAAATGTGTTTCATAGATAAAAACTTCAATCAAAGTCTAATGCCGAAGGTTAAACAATTCGTCTTTTGTGGAGAAAAACTATTCAGCACAACAGTAGAAAAAATCCACAAAAACTTTGAAGATGCACAGGTAATAAATACATATGGGCCAACAGAATCAACAGTAATGGTCACATGGGTAGAAATAACAAAAGAAGTAAATGAAAAATACTATGAGAACCTGCCAGTAGGAGAAATAAAATGGGGTACCAAAGTACACCTAGAAAATCCAGATGAAGAAAATAAAGGTGAAATAGTAATCACAGGAAATACAGTTGCAAAGGGATATTTCAAAAATGATACAATAACAAACGAAAAATTTTCTATAGGGGAAGTAGATGGAAAAGAAGAAAGAAGTTACCTAACGGGGGACCTAGGATACTTCAAAGATGGAATGCTGTTTTGTGAAGGACGTATAGACTTCCAAGTAAAACTACACGGGCATAGAATAGAACTTGAAGACATAGATAATAACCTACTTAAAAAAATAAAAAAATACGTCAAGCAGCGACAGTACCAAGTTATGAAGATGGAAAAGTAAAAAGCACTGACATCATTTATAGTATACAACGAAGAAATAGAAAAAAACGCTTCGAAGTAACAAAACAAATAAAAACAAGAACTAAAAAAACTAGTACCAGAATATATGATACCGAAAAAAATAGTATTCTTAGAAGAAATGCCACTAAACAACAATGGTAAAATAGATAAGAAAAAAAGTTAAAGGAGTTAGTATAAAAATGAGCTACTTTGACGGAAATGAATTTTTTTCTTATTCTTAGCTATAGCACTAATCATAGGCTTTATAATAAACTACCTAGGAAAAATAGAATATTATATATTAACATTATCAGTAATATTTGCCGCAGTAATATATGGTAAAAAGTATCACAATGCTATCTTACCTAGTAGGATTTATTCTATTTGAATACATATTAGTACTAATAGCACAAAAAACAGAGAGTAAAAAACACTTAAAAATATTAGTAGTGTTATCAATATTACCACTAGTAATAAATAAAATATTCGCAATTACTCATTTGCATTTATTAGCCTTTATAGGTATATCATATATGTCATTTAAGACAATACAAATTATGATAGAGATATCAGATGGCTTAATAAAAGAAAAAATCAGTGCTGTAGAATATATACAATTTCTACTATTCTTTCCAACAGTAAGCGCAGGACCAATAGACAGAAGTAGAAGGTTTATGAGCGAAATGAAAGAAAGAATGCCGAGGACGGAGTACTTAGAATTAGCTGGAGAAGGAGTCTACAGACTGATATTAGGATTACTATATAAAATAGTATTTTCAACGCTAAGTTATCATTACCTAGTAGGTTTAACAAATCATGGTACAGTTGTCTATTCATTAAAATACATGTATTTATACACATTGTATCTATTCTTTGACTTTGCCGGCTACAGTTTAATGGCAGTAGGGAGTAGTAATATCTTAGGAATAAGAACACCGATGAACTTCAACAAGCCATTTCTAAGTATAGATATAAAAGACTTCTGGAATAGATGGCATATAACACTATCAACGTGGCTTAGAGACTTCGTATTTTCAAGAGTCTTTATGGAAGCAACAAAGAAAAAAAGATTTAAGAAAAGACTAACGACAGCGATGTATGCCTACATGGTAAACATGGTTCTTATGGGATTTTGGCACGGATTAACAATAAGTTATATAGTATATGGATTTTACCACGGAATATTAATGGCAGGATTTGAATACTATCAGAAGAAAAGTAAATTTTATAAAAAGAATAAAAATGAAACATGGTATAAAGTACTTAGTTGGTTTATAACAATCAACTTAGTAATAATAGGCTTATATATCTTTTCAGGAGAACCGTATAAACTAATAAGCCATGTACTAAAAAAATAATATAGAGTTAGGAGAAAAAGCATGATAAGAGAGCAAGTATTAGAAATGTTAGAAGAAATTTGTGAAGATGAAGTAGTAAGAGAAGATTTAGATATAAACATGAAAGAAGAAGGATTAATGGATTCATTAGCTTTTTGTAGAAATGTTAGTAAAAAAATCGAAGAAATTTTTCGGACTAAGTATAGCACCAACAGAAGTAACATATGAAGAAATAGATACACCAAACAAGGTAATTTCTTATATAGAAAATAGGAAATAGAATCATGATAAGATTAAAAAGCATTTTTTTAATATCAATAGTGTTGGTATTAATTACACTTGTAATTTTAGATAAGACGTATGTGAAAAAGATAGAAAATTATTATAAAGTAAAGGATAATAGTGTTAGATACAGTACGGCTTATGAAAAGTATAAGAGTAAAGATATAATAACAGAAAATATCACACCCAATACTTTAGTATTATTAGGATCTTCAGAGTTAACTGCAACAATTAACGAGAATTATCATCCAAAGAAAATATTTAATTACAATGATTTTAATATTATGCAGATTGGAACAGGGTATTCGCAAAATATTGTTCAAGCTTCAACGTTAGGTTCTATTGAAGGCGCGATAAAGAATAGAAAAGTGGCAATTGTGGAGTCTGTGCAATGGTTCGCTAAGGGTGGCTTACAAAAAGATGCCTTTTTAAATAAAGCTTCGCAAGAGCATATATACAACACTATGACTAATAATAAGATTAGTAAAGAAACAAAAGAGAAGTTAATTAATAGAGTAATAGAACTAACTGGTGATAATAAAGGTCAGAATGATATATATAGAAAATATAAAGAATATTTTTATTGAAAAATAAAGGTAGTTTTATAGATGGAGAAATGTTGAAGATAGAAAAATTATATATATTCTTTTAAAAAAATAAAAACGCAGTTTTATTCAAATAAAGGAAAAAAATAGATTATCCTCTTTCTGGACAGAATACTCCTAACTATGATTGGGATTCTCTTACTAATGATTTTTGTAGAGAAAAATTAAGAAAAACTACAAATAATAACGAATATGCTGTGGATAATAAATATTATAATACGTATTTAGCTAAAAAAATTATTCATCTTTTAGAGATTCAAATAAAGGGACAAGTTATTTAGAATCTCCAGAATATATTGATTATGAGATATTTCTTGATGTTGCGAAAGAGTTAGGGATGGAAGTTGAGGTAATAATTTTTCCTGTTAATGGGAAATGGAATGATTATACTGGTGTCTCTAAGGAAATGCGTGAGCAGACTTATAGAAACATTGAAGAAATAGCGAAAAAGTATACTAACGTTAAAGTTTTAAATTACGGTAATCGTGAATACGATGATTATTTCTTATTTGATGTAATGCATGTAGGTGTGAAAGGATGGATGCAGGTTGAAAGAGAGCTTTATGAATTTGCGAAACAAAATTAATGATAATTCAAAGTTGTTTTTGTGGACAATATTCTTTTATATTTTAATAATGGGAATAATTATATATTGCTTTATGACTGACTTTTCAAATGTTCAAGAATATGTCTATAGTGAGTTTTAATTAGATCATTTAAATGATAAATATTTTATAATAGTAGTAATGCATTGTACCATGCTTAGTATGTGTGGTACAATTTATTTATATTTTAAATTAAGGAGAAATCATGGATATTTTTTTGTATTATTATTATTTTCGATATTAGTATATTTATTACCAAACAATAATGATTACTTAGGTGTGAAATCTACAACAGGATTAAAAAGGATTTCTTGCTTTTAGGAATAGTGTTTCATCACTTATCACAGTCGGTTAGTACAGGAGGAGAATTTGTTAATTTTAAATATATGGGAACATATATAGTTTCAATCTTTTTCTTTTTATCTGCATATGGGTTATATACGCAAAATGAAAGAAAAGAGGGGTATTTAAATAATTTTTTAATCAAAAGGTTAGCAAGAGTTGTTATTCCAGCTTTATTTGTTTCAGGGATATATATAGTTTATTTTTGTATTCAATAAGCAAATATTACCGATTAGTTATTTTGTTAATCTTTTTGTAAAAGGGGGAACAGTAATAGCGAATGGTTGGTTTGTAGATGTAATAATTTTTGTTGTATGTGTTCTTTTTATATATCGTTTAAAGTTTTTTTAGTGATAGTAGGAGTGCAATATTTTGTAATACAATTTTTCGTGATAATTTATATTGTTTTAGCTATAATTTTAAAAATATGATTTTTTTGGTGGTATAATAGTACTTTTACCTTTCGTAGTAGGCTTAATATGGGGAAATATAAAGTAGATATTGATACTTTATTAAATAATAATTATTTTATATTATTAATGCTGTTAACGGGATTATTATTTATATCTCATCACTATAGTTTTTTTTATTGGAAAGATTGGATGCATTGAGTAAATATAGTTTGGCGTTGGCTGCGAATGTAGATAATGTAATTTTTTTACTATTTTTTTATGTTAGTAGTGAGAAAAAAATAAATTTTTTTCTAATAAGTATCTGCTATTTTTTTAGGTAAAAGTATCGTTTGAATTATATATGATTCATGGTTTAGTGATGTTAATAGTTGGGAAGTATTTTTTTACTTCTAGATTAAATGATGTAATTTTTTTACTATTTTAGTTTTTAATTATTAGTATTATTTTAGCATGGCTAATAAATTTAATAATTAATAAAATTAGTATTAAGGCAACCTAATTTGGTTGTCTTTTTTTACTGAGTTTTCTTTAGTTCTAGTATGAATTATGTTATAATATATAGATAAAAATAACTTAGTAAAGTTAATTAATAATTTGTATGTGATCAAGGTGAAAGATGAATGTAGATAAAAGATTTGAAACAGAAACAGTAAAAAAGTATAGAGCTTCGATTGAAAAGAAGAAAGTATCGTTATTTCTGAAATTACTTTTTGATAAGGTGCTTGCATTAATTTTGTTTATTCCTTTATCGCCAATAATTTTAGGAATAGCTATTTGGATAAAGTTAGATAGTGAAGGTCCTGTATTTTATAGGCAAGAGCGTATTACAACTTATGGTCGTACTTTTAGAATATTTAAGTTTAGAACAATGGTTAAAGATGCCGATAAGCTTGGGACAGCTGTCACTCAGCAAAATGATCCTCGTATTAGTAAGGTAGGACACAAGCTTCGTAAACTACGTCTTGATGAACTTCCTCAGCTTATCAATGTACTTGTTGGTGATATGAGTTTTGTAGGAGTAAGACCTGAAGTAGCGAAATATGTAGATAAGTATACTGATGAAATGAATGCAACATTACTTCTTCCTGCTGGGATAACTTCTCCAGCGAGTATCGAATACAAAGATGAAGATGAAGTTATTGAGAAATTTAAAGGAAGTGGAAGAAGTATAGATGAAATCTATGTGGAGGAGATTCTTCCAGATAAGATGAGATATAACTTAAAGTATATTGAAGAATTCAGTGTTATAAATGATATTAAAATAATGATAAAAACTGCTATTGCGGTTGTTAAATAAATTGAAGTATTAATTAAAAGTAATTAAAAATAATTAGGAGTTTGAGATGAAAAAATATAATATACCATTTTCTCCACCAGATATTAGTGGAGAAGAAATAAATGAAGTAATAGATACTTTAAAATCAGGTTGGATTACAACTGGACCGAAGACAAAAGAATTAGAAAGAAGATTATCAGAATTTACTGATACGCCAAAAACGGTTTGTCTTAATTCTGCAACTGCAGCGTTAGAGTTAACATTGCGTGTTTTAGGAATAGGTGAAGGAGATGAGGTTATCGTTCCTGCGATGACTTACACTGCTTCTTGTAGTGTAATTTATCATGTTGGTGCGAAGGCTGTTATAGTTGATATTTCTGAAGATAGTCACGAGATGGACTATGATGCTTTAGCTGATGCTATTACTGAAAATACGAAGGCTGTTGTCCCTGTTGATTTAGCGGGGATACCGTGTGATTATGATAAAATCTTTGAAGTAGTTGAAAGTAAGAAACACTTATTTAAGGCCAATAGTGAATATCAAGAGAAACTTGGTAGAGTAGCTGTTGTAGCAGATGGAGCCCATTCTTTAGGTAGTACTTATAAAGGTAAAAAAATTGGTTCTGTAGCTGACTTTACTACATTCTCATTCCACGCTGTGAAGAACTTTACTACAGCTGAAGGTGGAAGTGTAACTTGGAAGCAAAATGAAAACTTTGATAATGAAGAGTTATATAGAGAATATCAAATATATTCTCTTCATGGTCAAACAAAAGATGCTTTAGCTAAAACGAAAGCAGGATCTTGGGAATATGATATTGTTATCCCTGGATATAAATGTAATTTAACTGATATAGCAGCATCTATTGGATTAGTTCAATTAGACCGTTATCCTAAACTTTTAGAACGTCGTGATAATATTATTAGTCAGTATAATAAAGGCTTTGAAGGAAGTAGAATTAAGGCTCTAAGTCACAGTTCAGAAGATTATAAATCTTGTGGACACCTTTATATAACTCATGTTGAAGGTGCTACATTTGAACAACGTGGTGAAATAATTGTTAAGATGGCAGAGCGCGGAATTAGTTGTAACGTCCACTATAAACCACTACCATTACTAACTGCGTACAAAAATTTAGGATTCGATATTGAAAACTATCCTAATGCTTATAATTATTATGTAAAAGAAATAACATTACCATTACATACAAGACTTACTGATGAAGATGTAGCTGTAATTATTGAAAACTTCAAGGAAGTAGTTCAGGAGGTAGTGGGTGAGTAACTACGGTAATGAGCTAATAAGTATAATAGTACCTGTATATAATGTTGAACAATACTTAGAAAAATGTGTGAATTCAATAGTAAATCAGACTTACAAGAATCTAGAAATAATTTTGGTAGATGATGGAGCTACCGATAGTAGTGGTAAGTTATGTGATGAATTAGCGAAGTCAGACAACAGGATAAAGGTATATCATAAAGAAAACGGCGGTTTATCAGACGCACGAAACTATGGTGTAGAAAGAGCAACTGGAGAATATATCGGATTTGTAGATAGTGATGACTATATAGATTCCGAAATGTACGAGAAACTATATGAAGCTATAAAAAAAGAGGATGTTGATGTAGCTGAATGTAATTTTAGATTCATTTATTCTAATAGAATTACAAATTATACAGACGATAAATATTATTTAGTATTGAATAAAGATGAGTATACAAAAGAATATGTAACTATGAATAGAATTTTTGGAGCTGCGTGGACAAAATTGATAAAGAGCAGCTTAGCTAAGGAAATTAAATTTCCAAAAGGTAAGTTGTTTGAGGATGGTTTTTATTCGTTGGAGTTAATGAAAAAAAGCTAGAAATTTTTGTTATATTTGATAGTCCTTATTATAATTATGTAATGAGAGAAAAATAGTATTACAAATTCAAAAATTTAATGAGAAAAAACTTAGATTTAATAGAAATTGCTGATGATATTTATGATTATGTTATATCGACATATCCTTATTTAAAAAAAGAGGCTGCCAGACGAAAAAAATGTATTCTTATTTTAATACATTAGATGCAATAATTGTAAGTTCAGATTATAGTAATAAAGTTTATTATAATAATATACAAGCATATTTTTTTATAAAAAAACTTTTTACAGTTATTTACAAATAATAAAAATTTCAATTAATAGGAAGATAAGATTATTGATAATGTTAGTAAATAAAAAAATGTATAAAAAAATATTGCTTAAACACCATAGAAAACTGATGGGGAAATAAATTATGTTAAATAAGGAAACATTATATTTTTTTAATACTCAGTATCAATTTTTTTGATAGCGTTAATAAAAAGTAAAAAGAAGGTGGCAAAGATTCATTAGCACCTGTAAATAGAAAAATTAGATAAGCGTATACAAAAAAATATTGATAAAAAGAAAAAAATTGTAAAAGATGTTATACATATTGATGAGAGTATCTTTTTCTTTTTGTAAATTTATACCTCAAAGACGAGAGTTGAAAGTAAGATTGAAACATTTTGATAAAGTAAATATCTTTATTGATCGTTTTACAATAGGAGCATATTTAGATAAATATAAAATTCCATATAATACAATTGAAGATGGTTATAATTTTTTTATGTATGAATATAGAGATTTTAGGAATAAACTTTTTTTACAAAAAGAAGCAACCATTCAAGATTATAAAGAATTCATAAAACATATATTGTTTTGTAAAAAAATAAACCAGGTTTTTGGTAAATACTGTCAATCAATAGAAGTAAATGATATATCAGTAGTTCCAAAAGATGAAAGATATCATAAGTTTAAAGAAGTACCAAGAAAAGACTTATTTAATAATATAAGTGAAGAAAGAAAACGATTAATATTAAGAGTTTTTTTGATGTAGAAGAACTATCTGAAGTGAAAGATAAATCAGTATTGATTTTAACACAACCACTAAGTGTAGATGGTCTTATGAACAACAATGATAAACAATATGGATTTTATAAGAAGATTTGTGATAAATATTTATCTGAAGGATATGAAGTATACTTAAAACCACATCCAAGAGATAGTGTTACTTATGAGAAAATGAATGAAATAAAACTAATTGCACAGACTGTTCCGATGGAATTAATTGAGATGGTGAGTAATGTTAAATTTGAAAAAATAATAACACACTCATCAACAGCGATAAACTTCTTATCATGTGGAAAAGAAAAAGAAATATTTTATGATTTTAATACGAGAGAGTATGATGAAAAAAATTATTAGAAAAAAATAAAATAAGCAAGGATGAACTATTATGAAGAAGAACAAATTATTAAGTTCTAGTTTGGCTTATACAGTAGGTAATTTATTAATCCAAGGATTGAGTTTCATAACCCTCCCAATATATACAAGAGTAATGACACAAGAAGATTATGGTAATTATAATTTATATGGTTCATGGGTTGGAATATTTTCAATATTTATAGGACTTCAAATAACAGGAAGTTTCAGTATAGCGAAAAATAAAAATATGAAAAATAGATTTAAAGAATATATTGCCACAAGTACAAGTGTAGCGACAATATTTTTTTTATACTGTTTTCTGCAGTTTGTTTAATACTTAGTACTTATTTAGAAAAAGATATTAGGATTTTCTACAGGAATATTAATATTTATCTTAATCCAAGGATATTTCAGCCACTTACAAGGCAGTTTATCGCAATATTATATTCAAACACAAGAAACAAAAAAACAACTTGTATTATCATTTTTTTATGTCATTTGGAAATGTAGTATTATCATTATTATTCCTATTCACATTAAAAAAATGATTTTCTAGCTAGAATATTAGGAGGAGTAATACCTGGGATAATTGTAGGTATAATTTTTCTTAATATTCATTTATAGGAATAACAGTGTGATACTAGATAAGATATATGTTAGATTCATATTGTTGACCTCGATTCCTCTAGTATTTCATATTCTAGGACATAACTTACTAAGTCAATTAGATAGGATAATGATAGGAAGTTATATGACGGCTAAAGAGGTAGCTATATATAGTTTCGGGTATTCATTAGGAAGTATAGTGTCGATAGCGTTAATGAGTATGAATACCGCATGGATTCCATGGTTTTTTGAGGAAAAGAAAAAAGGAAATGTTGATTTGATTAATAAATATAAGGAAAGATATATATTAATAGGAGTATTTTTAACAATAGGATTTTTATCTGTCTTTCCAGAATTAGTTTCAATAATGGGTAGTGCGGATTATAAGAGTAGTAGAGACTTTGTGGTATTAATAGTGATAAGTTGTTTTATAGTATTTTTATATACATTCCCTGTTAATATTCAATTTTATCATGAAAACACAAAATTTGTCCCAATAGGAACTCTTTTGGCTGCAGGTATAAACTATATATTAAATTATATATTAATTCCAAAAAAAGTGGTATATATGGAGCTGCGATAGCTACAGTAGCTTCGTATGTATTATTATTGGTTTTCCATCATCTAATAGCTAAAATAAAATATAGATACAATGAAATAAGTTTTGTACAATATATAATTCTTACAGGAGTAGTAAGTATTTATGGAATATTTACAAATATATTTGTAGACAACTTATTAATAAGATGGGGTGGATGTCTAGTTGTATTTATAGTATTAATTTTTTATTATAAGGAAGATGTAGAAGAATTAATAAAGAAAGTAAAAATTAGGAGATAACAATGGTATATATAATAGCGGAAATAGGATGTAATCACAATGGAGATTTTAATCTAGCAAAAAAAATGGTAGATGTCGCAGTTGAGTGCGGAGTAGATGCCGTTAAATTTCAAACATTTAAAGCAGACTTATTAATATCTAAGTATGCACCTAAAGCAGAATATCAAAAGAAAACAACAGGAACAGAAGATAGTCAACTAGAGATGACAAGAAGACTAGAGCTTAGTTTTGAGGAATATTTAGAGCTTAGAGACTATTGCTTAGAAAAAGGAGTAGATGTATTTTCTACACCATTTGACGAAGAATCATTAAATTTCCTAATTAGTACTGACATGCCAGTATACAAAATACCTTCAGGGGAGATTACAAATTTACCGTACTTAGAGAAAATAGGAAAACAAAATAAAAAAGTAATTCTATCAACAGGTATGGCAACTTTAGAAGAGATACATGCAGCAGTAAAAATATTAGAAGACAATGGAACAGAGGATATTTCAATCTTGCATTGTACTACAGAGTATCCAACAAAATATCCAGACCTAAATCTAAATGTGATTTCAACTCTGAAAAAAGAATTTCCAAACCAAAAAATTGGATATTCAGATCATAGTATAGGATATGAAGTACCGATAGCGGCAGCGACTTTAGGAGCTGAAATAATAGAGAAGCACTTTACATTGGATAATGATATGCCAGGTCCAGACCATAAGGCTAGTGCGACTCCTGATATATTAGAAAGATTAGTAAAAGGTGTAAGAATAGTAGAAATGTCACTTGGGAAATATGAGAAAGAGCCAGTGGAGGCTGAAATAAAAAATAAAATAGTGGCAAGAAAATCAATAATAGCTAAAAAGGCTATAAAAAAAGGAGAAGTATTTACAGAAGAGAATATCACAACGAAACGTCCAGGAAATGGAATAAGTCCGATGAATTGGTATGATATTCTAGGGAAAGTTAGTGAATATGACTTCGAGGAAGATATGTTAATTAAACATAGCGAATTTAAAAATCAAGAGTAAGAGGTAAAAAGAATGAAAAATGTATGTGTAGTAACTGGTTCACGAGCAGAATATGGAATAATGAGAGCGTTACTTTTAAAATTAAATAAAGAACAAAACATAAAGCTTGATGTAGTAGTTACTGCCATGCATTTAGAAGAAAAGTATGGGAACACATACAAACAGATAGAAGAAGACGGGCTAAATATAATAAAAAAAATCCCGTTAAATCTAGAAAATACATCAAAAAAATGCGTAAGCAGATCGCTAGCAATATTAACGACAGGATTATCAGAGTTATTTGAAGAAGCTAAGTATGATTTAATTATTATACTTGGAGATAGATATGAAATGCTTCCAGTAGTAAATGTAGCATTAATATACAATATACCAGTATGTCACTTACATGGTGGAGAAAAAACACTAGGTAACTTTGATGAATCAATTAGACATGCGATAACAAAGATGAGTCACTTGCATTTAGTAGCTAGTGAAGAATTTAAAAAAAGAGTAATACAACTAGGTGAAGAAGAACAGAACGTACACAACATAGGAGCTATGGGTGTAGAAAATGTAATAAAGCAAGATTTTCTAACAAAGAAGGAATTAGAAGAAACTTTAGGGCTGGAGTTAGAAGAAGAGTACTATGTAGTACTCTTCCATCCAGTGACATTAGAAGATGGAGGAGCTTTAAAACAAATCCAAACACTTCTAGAAGTATTATCAGAACAGACAAAACAAGTAGTATTCATAGGATCAAACTCGGATACTGATTCGGACAAGATAATGAGTGCGATAGAAGAATATACTAAAAAACATAGCAGTTCAAAAGTATTTATTTCCTTAAAACCAAGGGAATATCATTCATTGGTGAAATATTCGAAAGGATTAGTAGGAAATTCATCTTCAGGTTTAATAGAAATTCCATCGCTAAAAGTTCCAACATTAAACATTGGAAATAGACAATTAGGAAGATTACGAGGACCGAGTGTAGTAGATGTAGATACGACAAAAGAAAGTATACAAAAAGGACTAAAAGAATTATCAAATATAAGAGATTTCTATAATCCATATGAACAAGAAAACTCAATAGAAAAAGCCAAAGTAGCAATATTAGATTATTTATCTAAAGATAGAAGCATAATTAAAGAATTTAATGATATGATGGAGGGAGATAATGAAGCAAAGAGTAGCATTTATAGGAGCAGGAAGCCATTCAGATGCAGTAAAACCCCATTTAGATATATATAACTATGAATTTGTAGGATATTTTGATGACAAGGATATCGAAGAATATAAAGGATATCCAATACTAGGAAAAAAACAAATGATGTATTAAAATGTCTTCATGAAAAAAAAATAGATAAAGTCTTCATAACAATAGGTGACAATAAAAAAAGAAAAGAATTGTTTGACTTAGTAAATGAAAAATATCCAGATGCATTTATAAACATAGTAAGTAGAGAAGCGACTATACTAACTGATTCAAGCATAAAAGGAAAAGGAATATTCATAAGTAGGTGTTTTATAGGATCTGAAGTAGAAATTTATGATAATTCAATAGTAAATACAGGAGCAATAGTAGAACATCATACAGTAATAGCCCCACATTGTAATGTTACCCCAGGAGCGATACTTAATTTTTGTAAATTAGGAGAAGGAGTTTATGTGGGGAGTGGTAGCACAATAATACAATTAGTAGAAATAGCACCATACACAATAATAGGAGCAGGAGCTACGGTAGTAAAAACAATAAAAGAAAGTGGAACCTATGTAGGAGTACCTGCGAGAAGAATCAAATAAGGAGAAGAAAAATGAGAGCAGTATGTTTAATACCAGCACGAAGTGGATCAAAAGGATTAAAAAATAAAAATATGTTATTTTTTGATGGTAAACCATTAATATTCCATACGATAGATGCAGCAATAGAATCAGGATGCTTTGCCAAAGAAGATATATATGTAAGTTCGGATTCACAATTATACTTAGATATTTGTAAAACAAGAGGAATAAGTACAATATTAAGAGATCCAGAGTTATCAAAAGATACGACACCGTCAAACTCAGTAGGACTAGATTTTTTAAGTAGATTTGATGAAGATGTAGTATACGTATTATTACAATTAACATCACCATTAAGAAGTGCAGAACAGATTCAAGAAGCGATGAGACTATTTGAAGAATCAAGAGAAGAAGGTGTGGAGAATGTAGTAAGTTATGTAGAATTAGATAAATCTCCAAGGTTATTTACAAGCTTAGATGATAATAATTATATCCAAGAAAGCTTCGCCGCAGATAGAGGATATAGAAGACAAGATGAGAAGAAGTTATACAGAACAAATGGAGCTATATACATAACTACTAAACATTTCTATGAAAAAAATATAAGCTATTTAACACCTAAAACAAAAGCTTACTTAATGGATAAAGAAAGCTCATATGATATTGATGATAGAAGTGACTTTATAGGAGCGATAGGAAGTAGATACTTTAACTATGAACTAAGAGAACAAAGAAACAAGAATTTTTATAAGGAAAAAAATATAAAGAATTCAAAAATACGGAATTAAAAGAGAACATAATTTTTGGAGATTCAAGATTAGCTAAATTAGAGTTAGAAGGATACAGCAACTTAAGTTTAGGAGGAGTGTCATTAGCCACTCTATTAGAAAACCTAGAACAGTATAATGATGTACCAATCAAGAAGATGTTAGTATCATTAGGTGTAAACGATATAATATCAAATTATAATAAAGAGATTATAAAAGAGAATTATAAGAAATTACTTTTAGAAACAGATAAAAGAAATATAAAATTAACTCTAACAACAATTGGGTATGCACTATTTAGGGATAGTGTGGATAATGAAATAGTTAGAGAGTTAAATGAATGGTTAGAGGACTTTACAAGGGAGAACAACATAAAGTTAATAGATATAAATAAAAATCTTTCTGAAGATTATCATTTGAAGTATGAATATACAAATGATGGGCTGCATTATACTGAAGAGGGAAATAAAATGTTATTTAAACATATTAAGGAGATAGTTATAAAGTAATGAAGAGTTTATTGAGTAAGGAAAAAAACTTATAGAATTGTTTTTTTCAAGTATCCAGTAGCATATTATTCTATATTTTTTTCTTGTACGCAACAAGATCGCAATTTTACATGATAAACAATATAGCAATTTATGATTCAATTATTCATAATTTATTAATTTTTTTGGGGGGATTATGATAATTTCCTACTATGTAATTTTTTTAATAGAAAGGTTTTTTTGACAACAATAAAAAAATTTATTTTTTTATGGATAATTTCTAGTGTAGTTACTATTATTGTAAATATTTATCAAATTCGTTTTTGATTCTATTCGTTCGGCAATATTAACTATTATTGTTATCATAACTTTTTTTATAGTTATAGGATACTTAGATTAAAAATATAATGATGAAGTCATCTTTAAGTGTATCTTCTATCCTAGTATTTTTTTAAAAAATTAGTAAGTAGCTTAGTGTCATTAGTTATGTATTTTTTTATAATGTTAGTATTTTTTTATAATATCGGATTTACCGAATCCTTATACATATGGTATACGATATGTAACAGTTGGAAATGATACCTATAATTTACTTCTTTACGGAACATTTTTTTAGTCCCAACAAAGAAGTTATGCAGGCAATACCATTAATGATGATTGTTTTTTTATATACTATTGAATAAAAAAAGATAGCCGTTAATAAAATTGAAAAAAATAATATTAAGTGTATTTTTTTGGTTGTGGAGTATATAGTTGTTTCATTGTGTAATTCAAGGGGAGCATTGTACTCAGTAATAGGAGTATTTATATTGTATATTATTATATTATTGACTAAAAAAAGATTAGAAGAAATGATGAGATATCAATAAAGAAAGTATTAATATTAATAGCATCACTTTGTTTAATTTTATTCGGATATAGCGGGGTAAAAAAACGGTTTCAGCAGCTATAGTTAGCAAAGTAGATTATAAGCGTCATATATACGAAAAATATTGATGGTAAAAATAGTGAAAAATTAATGAAGAAGACGTTAAAAAAGAATACTGAATATGAAAAAAATATAGAGGAAAGATATTTGAATATAATCCAGTAAGAACTCAAGATAAAATAGAAGATAAATTAAAGGATAAAATTGTAATAGATAAGGAAGATTCAGGAGAAGAACTAGGGAATGGGAGGATTTCTATTTGGAAAGAAACTCTGAAGCTATACGTTAAAAAACCTTTATTTGGAATAGGACAAGGGATGAACACTGAATTTGCTAAGAAGTTTAATTATGATGAATTTCCTATATTAAGTGTAGGTGTTGCAATTCACAACAGTTATCTGGCATTATTGTTATTCCAAGGGATAGTTGGTATATTGGTAGTGTTTTTTTATGGTTGTTTAAATTACTTATTAAGTTTTTTTAAAAATTTGAATTAGCAACTAATAGTGATGAATTTTCTATAATGCACATGAGTTTATATTTTATACTAATTATATCGTTATTCTTGGATGTGATATTTATTAGAGATGAATTTACACAGTTAATGATGTTATTTAGCATAGGTTATTTGACATATAATATAAGAGGAGAAAGTATATGAAGGAGCAGATAAGTATAGTAGTCCCAGTTTATAATGTTGAACAATACTTAGAAAAATGTGTAAATTCAATAATAAATCAAACATATAAAAATTTAGAAATAATTTTGGTAGATGATGGAGCTACTGATAGTAGTGGTAAGTTATGTGATGAATTAGCCAAGATAGACAATAGGATAAAGGTGTATCATAAAGAAAATGGTGGGTTATCAGATGCAAGGAACTACGGGGTAGAAAGAGCAACTGGTGATTATATTGGTTTTGTAGATAGTGATGACTGTATAGATTCTGAAATGTATGAAAAACTATATGAAGCTATAAGAAAAGAGAATGTTGATGTAGCAGAATGTAATCTAAAAATAATATACCCAGATAGAGAAGAATTATTTACCGAACAAAATTATTATAATGTATGTACAAAACAAGAGTATCTAGAAGAATATTTAAAAATTGAGAAGATTTTTGGCTCGGCTTGTGTAAGATTAATTAAATCAGATATTGCTAAGAAACTGAAATTTCCAGTTGGTAAGTTGTATGAGGACACTTATTATGCTTATGATTTAATAGAAAAAAAGTTGATAGGTATGTTATAATGAATAATTCATATTATAACTACCTTATGAGAGAAAAATAGTATAACAAATGCAAAAATTTAATCCTAGAATATTTGATCTTATAGAGATAGTTGAGAAGTTTCACAAAACGACTTATGAGAATTATCCTGATTTAAAAAGAAGCGGCGGATTGTCGTAAGATGTATGCTTATTTTTTTCTGTTTTTAAATAGTATATTGTTAGAAGATGAATTTAAAAAAATAATCGTTATTATGCTCAGATAATAAATTATTTTAAAGGGAATTATAAGGCGATATTAAAAAAATAAATATATAAATCGCAACAGAAAAACTAAGTGTAATACTAATTAAATTAAATATAGATTTATACAGAAAAGTATTAATGAAATATAAGAATAAAAATAGCAGGAAATTAGGAGGAACTTATGGATAATGAGTTAATAAGTATAATTGTTCCAGTATATAAGGTAGAAAAGTACTTAGAAAAGTGTGTGAAATCTATTTTAAAACAAACTTATACAAATTTAGAAATAATTTTAGTAGATGATGGTTCTCCTGATAAATGTGGACAATTATGTGATGAACTTGCTAAAATCGATGATAGAATAAAAGTTTTCCATAAAGAAAATGGTGGTTTGTCAGATGCTCGAAATTACGGAGTAGAGAGAGCAAATGGGGAGTATATTGGTTTTGTAGATAGCGATGATTATATTCATGAATGTATGTATGAGGAGTTATATAAAGCTATAAAAGAATCAGGAACATCTATTGCAGAATGTGGAGTAACTAGGGTTTATAAAAACACATTAAGACCTCATTATGAAGGTGAAGATTATTTTCTAGTTTTGGATAGAGAAGGGTATTTAAAAGAATACTTAGAAAATAAGAGGTTATATGGATCAGCATGGTGTAAATTAATTCATAAAGATTTGGCAAAAAAAATAAAATTTCCAACTGGAAAGATTTACGAGGATGCTTTTTATACTTTGGAACTTTTGAAAACTGTGGATAAATATACTCTTATAAGTGGAAATTATTATTACTATTACATAAGAGAAAAATAGTATAACAACAAGATCGTTTTAGTTCAAAGGATATGGATTATATAGAAATAATGAATAAAATAGAAGATTATACTTTAGCTAATTTTCCTATATTCAAAAGAGCAATTATTAGTTAGACTAGCTTTTGCTTATATTTCTATATTTAATCAATTGTTAGAGGTAGATGGTTACAAAAACAAAGGAAGAATATAAAATTTTGAAAGATAAGCTTAAAGATAATTGCTTCAAGGTTTTAGGTAATAAAAAAGCACCTAAAAATTTAAAGGCTGCTATGTTTTTATTGAGTACCAATGAAAGATTATATAAATTTATGTTATCGAAATATAAAAAAAGTATGAGAGTAATGAATAAAAATGCAAAGAGGAAGTTAATGAAAAAAAGTACTAATAGTCATTCCATCTTACTCTAAGGGTGGTGGTGCAGAAAAAAATTCTATCAAATATTTTAAATAATGGTGATTTTTCTGGGTATCAGATAGATATAGTGGAAATTGATAGAGGATACAATGGTATAGAAGTTTTACCTAGAAATATAAAAAGTGATTAAAAGTTATTATTATGAAAAGTATCCCAATGTAATACGGCTTGTTTTAGAACAATTGGGAAAAAGATTCCCAAGAGTATTGAGGAGATATTTAGTAAAAAAAGATGATTATGATGTAGAAATAATGTTTGAGGTTATGTATCCGGATATTCCATTTTCAAAGAGAAATATAAAGAAAAATATATTGGGTACATGGAAGTATAGAAGATTTTTCAAATACTTGGAGAGAAAACAGATTTAGACAATATTTTTCAGATGCTACGGAAATTGTATCAATTTCCAATAAAACAGAGAAATCAATATTAGATTTATATCCTAACCAGAAGGATAAGATTATTCGTATATATAATGGATATAAATTTAATGAGATAAAAGAAAAAAATCAAAAAGAGGTAATTTCAGAAAAATATACCGGAGAATTCAATTTGCTCTATAGGAAGAATAGAAGAACAAAAAGGGTTCGGATAGAACGCTAGATCTAGTGAGAACACTTCATGAAAAAGGATATAAATATCATATGTATTATATAGGATCAGGTAAACTAGAGAAGCGTTTGAAGGAAAAAGCAGAAGAATATGGTTTAACTGAGTATGTTCATTTTTTAGGATATCAAAGAAATCCGTATAAATATTTAAAATATATGAAATGTCTTGTTTCTATGTCAAAACAGGAAGGTTTTCCAGGGGTATATGTAGAAGCTTTATCATTGAATGTCCCTTTTGTTTCAACTGATGTTGGAGGAGCGGAAGAACTTTCACAAGATGGAAAATTTGGGAAAATAATTTATAATGATGAACAAGCAGTAGAAGAAATAATAGGGTATGTAGAAAAAATTCAAGAGTGTGATAAAGAGATTGTAGAATTTCTGGAAAATTTATCTTTAGATAAACAGATTCAAGAGTTTAAAAAATTACTTGTTATGGAGGAAAGGATAAAAAGTATAGAATGTTGTCTAATATAGCCCAAAAAAATTATTGTTTATCTTTTTTTATTGTAAATAGTTATATTATGTTTGTTTTGTTTTATAAAAAAATATAATAGGATATTTTTTTATAAAAACAAAAAGTAACGGAAAAAAATGGTGAACTGTTATTCATAGGAGTTGTATTTTTTTACTACTCCTATTCTGTATTTTGAAAAAAATTCGTAAAAAAATAATGAGATAAACCATAATAAACTACTGATAATTTTATCTGTTCTTTTTTTCTGTTATAATTTAATAAAAGGAAAAATTCTATTCTTTTTATTGTTGGATTTGATACCTATATAGCTGTCTCAAATGCAATCAATATAGTAGAAACAGGAGAGTGGATAAGCAAAGATATATTTTATTTTGAAAGTTATCCTAATACAGTATTTTTAGTTTTATTTTTGACTATTATAGGTAAAGTCTCGTATATATTTTTAGGATATTTTTTTCTCCAATGCTAGTAATTACAATAATATCTTTCTGTACAGTTCTTGCAGGTGTTTTATTATTTTTGGTGATATATATGCTATTTTCGGATGTAAAATTGTCTTGGATAGACTTTGTATACAATTATTGTAATTTTTTCACCTTGGCAAGCTGTTATTTATTCAGACTCATTGGGGATTATAGTACCTATATTAATTATATATGTATATGCTAGTAAAAGAAGAGAAAATTACTTGATGGTATTGGGATTCTTTATAATTATTGGATATAGTCTAAAAACCGTATACAATTATTGTAGGTATAGGGATATTTATATATGAATTGATAGTTTTAATTGGAAAAAAAGTGATTTAACTATACTAAAAATAATAAAGTTACTATTTGGTACGATATTATCAGTAGTAATAATAAATGCTTTATCTTATGATATGAAAAAAACAGTTGAATTCAGAAAAAAAGAGTAGGATATTTACATTATATAAAAATTAGGATTAAATATAGAATCTATGGGGCTATATAGTGATAAAGATTATTCAGATAGTATAAAAACAAGATAATAATCTTAATAGAGATTCATTTAATAAGAAAAATTATAAAAGATAAGATAAATATGATGAGTAAAACGGATTTTAATAATCATTTTACGCATAAGACCCTTATTAATTTTAATGATGGTACATTTGGATGGTCTTGGATGGCTATGAATAATCAGACTTCGATAGAAAAACAGAATATGATTTCAAATATTTTTTTCATAAATTTTATGGTCATAATACAGAATATAGTTATTATTTTTTTATTATGTATCACAGATAGTGTGGATTCTAATCTTAACTTTAGGATTTATTTCTATATTTTCAAAGGATAGGTATCGGGTATTATTCTATATATCTTATATCGGGATATTTTTTTATTTGTTAGTATATTTGAATCTTTGTCTAGGTATTTATTTGTAAATGTTCCGATATTCATTATAGTTTCAATATATGGAATTGACAGTATAGATAAATTAATTAGGCTGTGTAAGAGGAAATTAAAAAAATATTGTAAAAAAATATTGTAATATTATTATGGTAAGATTAGTTTTTAGTAGAGTAGAAAATATTAATAAAAAAAGGATTTGAATATGGTAATATTATGAGAGTAAATAAATTTAAAAATAGGATTCGGAATTTTAACGGTGCTAGCTACACCGATAGCGGTAAATGAATTATTAAGTAGTGAAGTAAATGCAGAGTATAGAGGATCTATATTCTATAATAATAACAAACCAGCAGACTGGTGGTATAGTGATGGGAAAGATTGGTATTTTTTCAAAAATGGCAAGAAGTTAACAGGATATGGAAAAGATAATACCGGAACACACTATTTTTATAATGGGAAATATGCGAACTGGTGGTACAATGACGGACAAGCGTGGTATTTTTTTCAAAACGGTAAGAAGCTAACAGGATATGGAAAAGATGGCGCGGGAACACATTATTTTGTAAATGGAAAATATGCGAATGGAAAAATAGGAAATAAAGATTATAAAGATGGGAAAGAAGTTTCTGTAGAGAACAAAGTACCAATAAGAGGTTATGCGAATGGAGTATACTATGTAGATAGTAAACCAGTGAATTGGTGGTATAATGATGGTCAAGAATGGTATTTTTTCCAAAATGGAAGAAAATTAACAGGTTATGGGAAAGATAATAAGGGAACGCATTATTTTGTAAATGGTAAGTATGCAAATTGGTGGTATAGTGAAGGCCAAGATTGGTATTTCTTCCAAAATGGGAAAAAATTAACAGGATATGGAAAAGATAATAAGGGAACACATTATTTTGTAAATGGTAAGTATGCAAATTGGTGGTATAGTGAAGGCCAAGATTGGTATTTCTTCCAAAATGGGAAAAAATTAACAGGATATGGAAAAGATAATAAGGGAACACATTATTTTGTAAATGGTAAGTATGCAAATTGGTGGCATAGTGAAGGTCAAGATTGGTATTTCTTCCAAAATGGACAAAAACTAACAGGTTATGGAAAAGATAATGCAGGTTCACATTACTTTGTAAATGGAAAGTATCAAAAAAATGATAATAATAGTTATTCGGGCTATTATAAAGTAACAGCATTATATATACCGGTATATGATGCAAATGGTCGTATTTTGTCTCATGTTTCTAAAGATACTGTACTATTTAGAGATAATAGAGTTTCTGTAAATGGTAGAATCCCTGTCCAAGTAGCAGGACTTACTGGTTATGTTAATCCAAGTCAAGTGATTGCAGTTAGCCATAGTGATACTTTTATCCCAGACTATGTGAGTGATGGAAGATATGTATATCATAGATATTCTCCATATGCTAAGGTGATGGTTGCTTATCATAATAAAAATATGCAAGTAGGTAAGTCATATTACTCTGCAGATGGCATCAATTTTGGAACGTTTAAATTAGATCATCCATTCCAATTCTCTAATTTAAAATCCAAAACAAACTATACAGCTTCTGATATTAATAGATTGTATAATTTGATGGGGGCTAGTGATAGTAGATTAGCAGGAAAAGGTGAAACATTTAAAGCTGCTGAGAAAAAATATGGTGTAAATGCGTTATACTTAGTAGCGCACAGTGCTCTGGAAAGTGCATGGGGAAGAAGTAAAATAGCTAGAGATAAAAATAACTTTTTTGGCATAAGCGCGTATGATGATACGCCATATACTTCTGCAACTAAGTTTGATAATGTTGATAGTGGTATTATGGGGGCTGCACGTTGGATTAATAATAGATATCTGCATAATTCAGGATATCCCGCTAATGGAGCATATTTAGGTAATAAAGCAGGTGGTATGAATGTTAATTATGCAACTGCACCGTATTGGGGAGAATCTATTGCGAGTTTGATGTTTAATGCAAATGAAAAATTAGGAAGAAAAGATAGATAGAAAAAGGATACAGCTAGGTTAGTATTTTAATCTAGCTTTCTTTTTGGTAAAGGAGATAATTATGTTAGTTTCGGTTGTAATTGGGCTTTTAAATGAGGAAAAATTTTTACCAAGATTAATAGAAGATTTTAAAAATCAGACATATAATCATAGTAAGATAGAATTAATTTTTATAGACGGGATGTCAACAGATAAAAGTTGGAAAATATTAGAGAATTTTAAAGGCAGTAACCATGATTTTTATGATATAGTATTGCTGAAAAATCCTAAAGTAATATTATCTGCTGGTATGAATGTAGGTATAAAAGCCGCAAGAGGAGAATGTATACTTAAGGTGGATTGCCACTCACATATTACTGAGAATTTCATTGAAAATAATGTTAAAGTTATTGAAAGCGGAGAAGATGTTTGTGGAGGACCGCGTCCAAATATTATCGAGAATGAAGATAATCTAAGTAAAACGTTATTATTAGTTGAAGAAAATATGTTCGGTAGTGGAATAGCGAATTATCGTAAACAGACTTCAAAACAATATGTAAGTTCAGTTTTCCAAGGAATGTATAAAAAGGAAATATTTGATAAGATTGGATTGTTGGATGAAAAAGTGGGTCGTGTGGAGGATAATGAATTACATTATCGAATTAGAAAAAATGGTTATAAGATTCGTTATAGTAATGACATACTATCATATCAGTATACTAGACCGACAGTAAATAGAATGCTAAAACAGAAATACTCTAATGGTTATTGGATTGGTAAGGTGAGTCATGTTTACCCTAAGGCTTTCTCTATCTTCCATTTTGTTCCTTTTGTATTTGTCTTAGGAATAATCTTTAGTATGTTGATGTTACCATTGACAAAGTTATTTGCTGTTCTTTTGGCGGTGTCTTATGGATTGTTTACGATTCTTGTTACTTTGATGACTATTATTAATAATAAGTTCAACGTAACGCTGTTGCTGATTCCAGTATTACTATTCTTAGTACACTTCAGCTACGGTTTAGGAACTTTGGTTGGATTAGTTAAAGGGGTTAAGTGGAAGAAGGAATATAATAATTTAGGAGGAGATGATGAATAGGTATAAAGATGATATATTGAGATATTCGTTTGTATCGATGAGTAGTATAATTTTCATAATATGCTTAATAGGCGGAGCATATTGGGATTATGCGTATAAATTAGATATATCAAAATCAAATATTTATATATTTTTACTAACTTGTTTTATTTTTGGATTAATTTTAAAGATGATATTTATTTTTTTAGTAATACTATTAGAAAAATCGTTAAGAATTAATACTACTATTTGGATGGTTTTAATTTTTATTTTCTTCTTTATTGTTCAAACTCTATTGATATATAGTTATTATTTTAGAACAGGTTGGGATAGTTTTATGGTAGTGGAAGGAGCGTATACATTATCAGAACATTTACCACTGCCTGACAGGGGCCATTAATTATTTCTCATATTACCCTAATAATTTATTTATAACAGTATTACTCTCAAAAAAATAATACTTTTTGTGTAAGATTATAGAAATAGGTGATTTTTTTCATATTTTATAATACTAGTTTTACAGGCATTTTTAAATGTTCTTACAGGCTTTTTTTAGTATTTAATGCGATTAAAAAAAGATAACTCAAAAATATAAATTTATCAGTGTTTGGTTATGTTTTTTTATGTATTACTAGTAGGATTATCTCCATGGACGAGTATTCCATATTCAGATTCTATTGCACTAATTATTCCAGTATTAATACTATATTTATATTTAGGTTTAGAAGATAGAAAAATTAAAGTATATTAGAATAGTTTGTATCTCTTTTTTTAGGAGTGTTGGGATATATGTTGAAGCCTCAAACAACTATTTTTATTTATTTCTGTAATAATAATTTCTATCTTATATTTAAAAAAACTATATTTTTAAAAGAAACAATAAAAAAATATTTTTTTATTGGACTACTGTCAATATTGATTAGCTTTTTTTCTTATTAATAATTTTATATCTGATGTAAATATAAAAAAATAGATGAAGAATCAGAGATGTCTTATATGCATTTTATTAAAATGGGATTGAATAATAAGACAGATGGAGGATACTTATGGGATGATGTCAATGAAAGTAAGTTGTCAAAATATAAAAATGAAAGAAGAGAAGAGAATATAGAAGTAATAAAAAGAAAGAGTTAGAGAATATGGAAAGATTGGTTTACTAAAACATCAAATAAAAAAAACATTAAATAACTATAATGATGGGACGTTCGCCTGGAGTTTGGAAGGAAATTTTTATCTTGAAATTTATGAAAAGAAAAATAAAATAGTGAATAGTATACGAAACATCTATTATGAATCTGGAAGTAATAATAGTATATTTAAGTATATTGTTCAAGGAGCATGGTTGATTATATTATCAATACAGCCTTTAACTATATTTATTAAAAGAAAAAAATATGGATAATAGTATGAGAGTCGTATTATTATCTTTAATAGGGTTGTTTATTTTTGAATCTATTTTTGAAGCTAGAGCAAGGTATTTATATACCTACGTTCCAATATTTATTGTTTCGGGAATGATAGGATTAAATGAATTTTTGAATAGAATGAAAAAATGATAATTACGCTGAGTGTGTCTATATTTGTAATCAACTTGTAATGTTAATAAATATATCTAGATGATATAATAAAAAAATGCGTGAATTTAATTAGAGCTTAGTGAGGAGTAGGAATTATTTATGAGAAAAAATAAATTAAAATTAGGATTAGGAGTATTAACTGTATTAACTACACCAATCTTTGTAAACGGGGTAGTAAATAGTGAAGTACAAGCAGAGTATAGAGGTAATGTTTTCTATTATAATAGTAAACCAGCAAATTGGTGGTATAATGATGGAAAAGATTGGTATTTCTTTCAAAATGGTAAGAAATTAACAGGGCAAGGAAAAGACAATGCAGGAGTACACTATTTTATAAATGGAAAGTATGCAAATGGAAAAGTAGGAAATAAAGAGTATAAAAATGGAAAAGAAGTTGCTGTAGAGAATAAAGTACCAATAAGAGGATATTTTAATGAATTATATTATGTAAATAGCAAACTAGCAAATTGGTGGTATGAAGATGGAAAAGATTGGTATTTCTTCCAAAATGGTAAGAAATTAACAGGACAAGGAAAAGATGATGCAGGAGTACATTATTTTGTAGATGGGAAGTATGCGAATGGAAAAATAGGGGATAAAGAATATAAAGATGGAAAGGAAGTCCCAACAAGAAGGTATTTGAATGGATTATATTATATTAATAATAAACCAGCAAATTGGTGGTATGAAGATGGAAAAAGATTGGTATTTCTTCCAAAATGGTAAGAAATTAATAGGATATGGAAAAGATAATACAGGAGAACATTATTTCCAAAATGGTAAGTATGCAAATTGGTGGTATAATGATGGAAAAGATTGGTATTTCTTCCAAAATGGTAGAAAGTTAACAGGATATGGAAAAGATAGTACAGGAGAACATTATTTCCAAAATGGTAAGTATGCAAATTGGTGGCATAATGATGGAAAAGATTGGTATTTCTTCCAAAATGGTAAAAAGTTAACAGGATATGGAAAAGATAATGCAGGTTCTCATTATTTTATAAATGGTAAATATCAGCAAACTGATTTACAAAAAGTTTTAGATATTGCTCGTAGCTACTTAGGTGTAGAAACTGGCTCTAGTGAACATAAAAAAATAGTCGATGCATATAATTCTGTTAATCCAAAACCACTAGGCTACACGGCTAATTATGATGATGATTGGTGTGATATTTTTGTAACTACTGTGTTCCAACAAGCTGGATTAAGTAATCTTATTGGTAGAGAATGTGGGGTTCAACGTCATATAGGAATAATGGAGAGAAAAGGTATTTGGAAAGGTAAGTCTTATCCGAAACAAGGAGATATTGTTACATTTGACTGGGACGGTGGAGGTCTTGCAGACCATATTGGTATTGTTGAATCTGTAAATAATGGAGTGATTACGACAATTGAAGGAAATTCATCGTTATACGCAGGAAGTACTGCAAAAACAAGAGTAAATAGAAAAACGTATAATTGGGATTCTAGATATATTAAAGGATATGGAAGCCCGAGGTATTAATATATTTAATTATATGATTAGGATATAGTTAGTGATAAAAGCAAGATTGTGAAGTTTTCACAATCTTGCTTTTATGGTTGTGTAATAAATTTTGGTGATAGAAAAAAATTTCTATCACCAAATGTACTTATAATATTTTAAAAAAATCTTTATTAGTCAGCGAATCCATTTGGATGTTTACTTTGCCATCTCCAAGAGTCTTCACACATACGTTTTACGTCGTACTGTGCTTCCCAACCAAGTTCTTCTTTAGCTTTTGAAGCATCTGCATAACATGCAGCGATATCTCCCGCACGACGTGGAGCAATAACGTAAGGTAAGTCACGACCAACAGCAGCAGAAGCACTCTTAATAATATCTAGTACTGAGTATCCTACGCCTGTTCCTAAGTTGTATTTAGTTAGTCCACTACCTTTTTCTAATTTTTTAAGGGCAGCTACGTGACCGCGAGCTAAGTCTACTACGTGGATATAGTCACGTACTCCAGTACCATCGTGTGTATCGAAGTCATTACCGAAGACATTAACTTTTTCTAATTTACCAACAGCTACTTGCATAACGTATGGAAGTAGGTTGTTTGGAATTCCTGTTGGATCTTCTCCGATATCTCCACATTCATGAGCTCCGATTGGATTGAAGTAACGAAGTAATACTACATTCCATTCATTATCAGCTGTGTAAATATCTCCTAAAATTTCTTCTAAGATTAGTTTAGTACGTCCGTATGGGTTAGTTACAGATAATGGGAAATCTTCTTTAATTGGTAATGCGTGAGGATCTCCGTATACTGTAGCTGAAGAACTGAAGATGATGTTCTTACAGTTGTGCTTTTCCATAACGCGGCATAGTGTTGTAGTTCCTGCTACGTTGTTATCGTAGTATTTTAAAGGTAATTGGCAAGATTCACCTACAGCTTTTAATCCAGCGAAGTGAATAACACCATAGATGTTTCCTTCTTTTCCAAAAATTTCGTCTAATTTAGCTTCATCACGAATATCAGCTTCGTAGAACGTTACTTTTTTTCCAGTTACTCTTTCTACAACGTCTAAACTCTTTTTGTTTGCATTATATAAGTTATCAATGACAACTACTTCATTTCCATTGTTTAATAATTCTATACAAGTGTGAGACCCGATAAATCCAGCTCCACCAGTTACTAGTATTTTTTCAGTCATAGTGTAATTTTCTCGTTAAAAAACGAGTCCTTCCTATAATTTTATATATTCATTTTATAGGAAGTAAGGTAGAGTGTCAATAAATATGTGAATAATATTAAGATTATGTTACAGTCAAGGTATTTCTTTGAAAAAGTATTAAATTTATATTAAAATAGTAAAATATGTATTTATTTTTAGAATAGGAGTTAAAGGAATATTTTATGAAAAAGAATAAAGTTAAATTAGGATTAAGTTTATTAATGGTGTTAGCTACACCAATCGTGGCTAGTGAAGTAGTTAATGATTATGTATATGCTTCTGAATATAAAGGGGAAACTTTTTATCATAATAACCAACCTGCTAACTGGTGGTACAATGATGGAACAGGGTGGTATTTTTTCCAAAATGGTAAGAAATTTACAGGGTATGGAAAAGATAACGCAGGAACACATTACTTTGTAAATGGGAAATATGGAGAAGAGAAAAAAGTTTCAACAACAGGATATGTGAATGGAGTGTATTATGTAAACGGAAAAGTAGCAAACTGGTGGTATGATGATGGAACAGGGTGGTATTTTTTTTCCAAAATGGTAAGAAATTTACAGGATATGGAAAAGATAACGCAGGAACACATTACTTTGTAAATGGGAAATATGGAGAAGAGAAAAAAGTTCCAACAACAGGATATGTGAATGGAGTGTATTATGTAAACGGAAAAGTAGCAAACTGGTGGTATGATGATGGAACAGATTGGTTCTTCTTCCAAAATGGTAAGAAATTTACAGGATATGGAAAAGATAACGCAGGAACACATTACTTTGTAAATGGGAAATATGGAGAAGAGAAAAAAGTTCCAACAACAGGATATGTGAATGGAGTGTATTATGTAAACGGAAAAGTAGCAAACTGGTGGTATGATGATGGAACAGATTGGTTCTTCTTCCAGAATGGTAAGAAATTTACAGGATATGAAAAAGATAATGCTGGAATACATTACTTTGTGAATGGGAAATATGGAGAAGAGAAAAAAGTTCCAACAACAGGATATGTGAATGGAGTGTATTATGTAAATGGAAAAGTAGCAAACTGGTGGTATGATGATGGAACAGATTGGTTCTTCTTCCAGAATGGTAAGAAATTTACAGGGTATAGAAAAGATAATGCAGGAGATCATCATTTTGTAAATGGTAAATATGAAAATATTAAAGAAGATAGCAAAAACACTAAACGCGCTATTTTCTTAGATCCTGGGCATGGTGGAAGTGATACAGGAGCAGTCGCTAATGGTGTCAGAGAAAAAGACTTAACTCTTAGTGTATATAATAAAGTGAGTAGCCGTCTTGCTTCTTTAGGTTATTTAGTATTAACAAGTAGAAATACTGATAAAGATGTAGGATTAGTAAACCGTGCAGATCAAGCGAATAAGTCTAATGCGGATATGTTTTTAAGTATTCACTTCAATGCAGGAGGTAGAGGGGTTGCGTATGGTATAGAAACTTATTATTATAGGGAACGCTCAAATTATATTCCTACTATAAATAAGGATAAGCATAATAATCCAGAAAGATTGGAGAAGAGTAGAAAATTAGCTCAGAAAATACAACAAAGTTTAGTAAATAAAACGGGAGCATATGATAGAGGTGTCAAAAGTGAATCATTTGCTGTGCTTCGTGAAACATCTATACCATCAATTCTAGTTGAACTAGGATTTATAGATAATCCATGGGAAGTAAGTAAAATTAAGACTAATGAGTACCAAGAAAAACTTGCTGATGGTATTGTTAACGGAATTGTAGAATACTATAAATAAATCTAAGATTATTATTTAGTTAACTTTAAAACAATAATGAGGATATCTCAGGGATTTTGATTTGAAAAATCATTTTCTGTGGGGTATCCTTATTTCTATGCATTAAATTATAACAGTTGTTGCTAAAAATCGTTAAAATTGGTATACTATAACTTAGAGAACTTGAAAGCGAAGGAGTGTGCTTAAATTATGGTATATAACCACAGAGTTATAGAAAAAAAATGGCAAAAATATTGGGATGAAAATAAAACATTCAAAACATTAGATGATCATACAAAAGAGAAATTTTATGCATTAGATATGTTCCCTTATCCATCAGGAGCTGGACTTCACGTTGGTCACCCAGAAGGGTATACAGCTACTGATATCTTAAGTAGATACAAAAGAGCGAATGGATACAATGTACTTCACCCAATGGGATGGGATGCATTCGGATTACCTGCTGAGCAGTATGCATTAGATACTGGAAATGACCCAAGAGACTTTACTAAAACTAATATCGACACGTTCCGTCGCCAAATTAAAGAATTAGGATTTTCTTATGATTGGGATCGTGAAGTAAATACAACAGATCCTAATTACTACAAATGGACACAATGGATTTTCAAAAAACTTTATGAAAAAGGACTTGCTTATGTTGATGAAGTACCTGTAAACTGGTGTCCAGCATTAGGAACAGTACTTTCTAATGAAGAGGTTATCGATGGTAAATCTGAGCGTGGAGGACACCCAGTAGAGCGTCGTCCTATGCGTCAATGGGTATTAAAAATTACTGATTACGCTGAAAAACTTCTTGCTGATTTAGATATTCTTGATTGGCCAGAGAGTCTTAAAGCTATGCAACGTAACTGGATTGGAAAATCTGTTGGTGCTGAAATTGATTTCAAAATTGAGGGAACTGATAAAGCATTCACAGTATTCACTACACGTGCTGACACTGTATTTGGTGTATCTTACTGTGTACTTGCACCTGAACACAAACTTGTAGAAGAAATCGTTACAGAAGGACAAAGAGCGGCTGTTGAGGAGTACCTTGACATCGTTAAACGTAAGTCTGACCTTGAAAGAACAGACCTTAACAAAGATAAAACAGGAGTATTCACAGGAGCTTACGCAATTAACCCTGTAAATGGTGAAAAAGTAGAACTTTGGATTGCGGACTACGTTCTTGCAAGCTACGGAACTGGAGCTGTTATGGCTGTTCCTGCGCACGATGAGCGTGACTATGAATTTGCGACTAAGTTTAATTTATCAATCAAAGCTGTTATCGAAGATAATGGAGAAGTTGTTGTACCATTCTACGGTGATGGTAAACACATCAACTCTGATTTCATCAATGGATTAAACAACGAAGAAGCTATTGCAAAAGTTATTGAATTCTTAGAAGAAAATAAAGTTGGACGTAGTAAAGTCACTTATAAACTACGTGACTGGTTATTCTCAAGACAACGTTACTGGGGAGAACCAATTCCAATTATCCACTGGGAAGATGGTACTATGACTACAGTACCTGATAGTGAACTTCCACTATTACTTCCAGAAACTGACAACATTAAACCATCAGGAACTGGAGAATCTCCACTTGCGAATATCGAAGAGTGGCTAAATGTAGTAGATCCTGAGACTGGTAAAAAAGGTAAACGTGAAACTAACACAATGCCACAATGGGCTGGTTCTTGTTGGTACTACTTACGTTACATTGATCCGCACAATGATGAAATGTTCGCAGATCCAGAGAAATTAAAATACTGGTTACCTGTAGACGTTTATATCGGTGGAGCAGAACACGCAGTACTTCACTTACTATATGCTCGTTTCTGGCACAAAGTACTTTACGATTTAGGTCTAGTTCCGACTCGTGAACCATTCCAAAAATTATTCAACCAAGGTATGATTCTTGCTGAAGGTAAAGATGGTCGTCCGGAAAAAATGTCTAAATCAAAAGGTAATGTAGTAAACCCTGATGATATTATCGTATCTCACGGTGCTGATACATTACGTGTTTATGAAATGTTCATGGGACCATTAGATGCTTCTATTGCATGGAGCGAAAATGGACTTGATGGATCTCGTCGTTTCTTAGATAGAGTATACCGTCTATTCGTAGACGAAGAAACTGGTAAAGTAAATAATAAGGTTCAAGATAAAGATAATGTAGAATTAGAAGTGAGTTACAACTACACTGTTAAGAAAGTATCAGAAGATATTGAAATTCTTGGATTTAACACAGCTATTTCGCAACTTATGGTATTTGTAAATGACTGTTACAAAGCTGAATACATCCCTCGTAAATATGCGTTAGGATTTATCCAACTTCTTGCGCCATTTGCACCTCACCTTGCTGAAGAAATGTGGGAAATCTATGGTAATACTGAGTCAATCTCATACGTACCATGGCCAACATTTGATGAAAGTAAACTTGTAAGTGACACTGTAGAAATCGTAGTTCAACTTATGGGTAAAGTTAAAGCTAAATTAGATGTTAAGAAAGACTTAACACCAGCTGAATTAGAGCAAATCGTTCTAGCTAATGAAGAAGTGAAAGAATTAATCGAAGGAAAACAAGTTATGAAAGTAATCGTAGTTCCTGGAAGATTAGTTAATATCGTAGCTAAATAAGGAGAGAGACATGGAAGAATTAATTTATAGTATTGTTAGCGAAATTGTTGAGCATAAAGATGAAATCAAAATCGAAAAATTCGTTAAAAATGCACGTGAACACTACATTTTAACAGTACACCCAGAAGATTGTGGGCGTATTATAGGGAAAAAAGGTACAGTGATTAACGCAATCCGTACTGTATTAAATTCAACAACATTTAGTAAAAAAGTTTACTTAGATTTAGTAGAATAATAAGACAAATATTCCGATAGGAGTCTGAAAGATAGATATTTTTCAGATTCCTATTTTTTGATAATTTAAAAAAATTATGAGACATAGAAAATTTTGTGATAGATGATTTTCTAGAGAGTAGAGAAATGAGACATAATCGTTAATTTTGTGTATAATATTATTAGTGTCAATTTAGGAGGACGTTATGCAAGAAATAGTTGATGGATATTTAATTAATGATGATAATGTAAAAATAGCATTCACTAATAGAAATGTTGATGCGAAAAATAGTAAGGAAATGAAAAACTTCTCTGCTAAATATAGATTTAACCATGATAACATAGTTTATAACACGCAAGTTCATGGGGCAGATGTTCGTATTGTTGAATCGGAAGATAATGTTGCTGAAAATGGGGAAGAAGCGGATGGTTTAATTACTAATCTTAAAAATACACCGTTGTTGATTTTTACTGCAGATTGTGTACCTGTTGTTTTCTATGATAAAAAGCAAGGTGTTGTTGCCTTAGCTCATGCAGGATGGCGTGGGACATACGGAAATATTGCCGGGGAAATGGTAAATATCATGATAAATAAATATAATTGTAAGGTAGAAGATATTAAGACCATTATAGGTCCATCGGTTAGTGTTGCTAATTATGAAGTTTCTTATGATCTTATTGAGAAATTTGCCGTCTTAGAAGTAGAAGGTTATTATAAAGAAATCGATGGTAAATATTATTTAGATTTATGGAAATTGAATAAAGAATTGTTGAAAAAATGTGGTATACTAGAAGATAACATTAAAATTATTGATTTCTGTACGGTAAGAGATAATGATAAATTCTTCTCATATAGGTTGGATAATGCTACTTCAAAACGTATTGGAACAATGATTCAATTAGATTAAATTCACATAGAATAGAGGAAATTATATTGGAAAAAGATATTAAATTAGTTGAGCAAGTAGCTACATTTAAAAGATTGCCGAAAAGTGATAGTAGATGGCGTGTAGCATTTTATTATATAGCGAAAGAATTCTGGGATTTAGAAGAGGTTTTTGTGATAATCGATAAAGATCTTTATGAAGAACAAGGTCTTAAAATTCCAGTTTTTAGAGAGTATAAAGAAGCGGAAGGATTCCAGATTTTTTCTAGTCACATAAAAGCGAAAGAATTTGTTGAAAAACAAGGAGACTTATTCGTTACAGCAAGTGGTGAAAAACTTATTGGTAGAATTCGCCAGGGTGCATTTAGAGAGGTTTTCGTTCCATTTTTTGCTGAGCAAAATTTCAACTATTTACTAAATGAAGATGAAGCGTTATTTGCTGATACTTTCAAACGACTTCTTGCGGTTATGGAAGCTAGTGAGAACTATATTGTGGATCAAGAACAAGAAGATATGCTTAAAGCAGGAGATGTTCAAGGATTCTTTGCAGATATCTGTAAAAAATATATAGTATTAGTATAAGAAAACTTCAAACATATCACAAGGTATGTTTGAAGTTTTTGATTATTTTTCTCGGAAGTAATTTATACTATAGGCTATGGCTGTAAAGAATATTATAGTATATAGTGTATAGCTAGTGTATTTTTGTAATTTCTAAGACATTAATTAAATAACTTTGCACTGTAAAAAGGAATAAATAGTGCTAATATTAGTGAAACTAATTTTTTTCTTTTTCTAAATACAATAATAAGTAATATAAAAAAACTAGAAGTGTTATTACGAAGTATATAACTCTAGGGATGTTTATATAATATCCATCTGGACTAGGAAATGGATTATAGTAAAAGAATATTACTGCAGATAGTACTAATACCAAAAATAATACCATTTCTTTCGTTATCTGTAATTTTGAGAATGTCTTTTATTAATAACAGGTACCCCAGAAGAAGCCATAGAAGTAATACTATAAATGTTATCACTAAATTAATGATGTTTAGTTGTTTTGTTAGATCAAAATTAATTTTTAAATGTGTAAAAAAATGTAAAAAAACTAATACAAGTATGCTTAATAATATAGAATATCTTTTTGCTTTCATATTTACCTCATGTTAGGCAACAATCGTTGCAGATTTTTTTTATTTTTTTTCATATAATTTATATATAGAATTATAACATTAAGATGAATTATACACAAGGAGGCAGGTAATGAATAGAATAAAATATAGAAAAATTATATTTTTTTTATTTGCTATATTAGAAGCTTTATTATTAGTAATGATTTCTGGTTGATATTATTTTTTTCAGAAAGAAAGATGGGAATGATAAGACATATATTATTTAGGAATGTTTATAAATTCCCGAAATATTTCACTGATTTTAATATAAAAATTACTGATAGAAATTTTTATAGTATTCTTAATAATTCAACTTATGTTATTCGTTTGTATAAAAAAATATGTATTTAGTTTTATATTAAATATATTATTTGTTAGTTTTTTTCAATATTTTTTTATTTTAAAAATACAATACTGATGAAATATTTATATATTATTATTTAATAATATTTTTGTGTGTTATTTAATTTAATTAGGTTTTTTTACAGTATTTAACATTGAATCATAAGAAAGAAGAATAGTAGATTAATTAGATGAAATGCATATTAGTATTTAACTATATTTAAATTATTCTTTAAACTGTGTTTAAGTTGATGCTGATATTATAAAAAAATATAAATAAAAAAATTTATTCTTAAAAATAATTTAAATAAGATTTAAAAGGAGGATTCTTATGGAAAAATCAAAAATCAAATTAATGATGAGTTTGATAATCAAGAAAATTATGAAGAGGTAGGAAATTCTCAGTTTGATAATTATGAGGACTATAAAGAATTGAGTAATGAACAGGTACCTGTACAGCAGAAAAATAACTATGGGAAATTATTCCTAACGGTCTTTGCAGCGTTTGCTCTTGGAGCTACTAGTGTTTTTGGAGCGCAGGCAGTAATGGGAACTGGAAAAGCTTTAACTTCTTCAGTAACTGCTACAAAAGAAGATAAAGATAATGAAAAAATTACAGTTAATGCTATCTCAAAAGCAAAAGATGCAGTAGTTTCAATCGTGAACTACCAAAGCAATACATCTAATAACCTAGAGTCAATCTTAGGAGGTTCTAGCAAAGCTGGGAATGATTCTGATGATTTAAAAGCAGCTTCTAGTGGAAGTGGAGTTATCTACAAAAAAGTAGGAAATACAGCATATGTTGTTACTAATAATCATGTTGTTAATGGTGCTAAGAAGTTATCTGTTATCTTAAGTGATGGGACTAATGTAAATGCAGAAGTTGTCGGAACTGATGTTTGGACAGATCTTGCAGTATTAAAAATTAGCGGTAATAATGTAACTACAACGATGGACTTTGCTGATAGTGATAAAATCGCAGTTGGTGAAACAGCTTTTGCCATCGGCTCACCTTTAGATGTTAATTTATCTAATACTGTTACAAAAGGAATTGTATCAGCTGTAAATAGACAAATTCCTATGGATGTTGATGGAGATGGTAAAAATGACTGGAACCAAACTGTAATCCAAACGGATGCAGCTATTAATCCGGGTAACAGTGGTGGAGCGCTAATCAATAGTGAAGGTAAACTTATCGGTATTAACGAATCTAAAATTGCTAAAGCAACTGCAAACGTAAGTGCAGAGGGAATTGGATTCGGTATACCTTCAAATGAAGTTAAGCTTATTACTGAGCAGTTAGAACAATCAGGAAGAGTAATCCGTCCCGCTCTAGGGGTGCAATTAGTATCAGTAAATACTATTGATGGTGATACAGTTAGATCTCAATTGAACTATGATGGTAAGCAAGGGGTTGTAATACGTTATGTAGAAAACGGTGCTCCAGCAGCCCAAGCAGGATTAGAAAAATATGATGTCATTACTAAATTAAATGGTGAGGAAGTCAAGGATGTTGCAGCAGTAAGAAAATACTTATTTGAAAAAACAAAAATTGGAGATACTGTAAAAGTAACTTATTACAGAAATGGAAAAGAACAGACAACAAACGTAGTTGTTCAAGCTCTAAATACAAGATAGAATATGTGTGGCTTAAGATGAGGTTTTATCTTAAGTCACTTTTTATTGTTTGAAAAATGTTCGAAATATAATAAGAGAATAATAATGAAAGTTATAAAAAAATTATAATATCAAGTTTTTTTATATTAGAGATATATTAAATCTTTAAATTTAGAATGTTATTTATATAGTTTGAAAAAAATCTAGAATAAGTTGCCAAAAATTAAAAAATATGTTATTATTAATTTGTAAAATTTTTAGAAAAGAATATAGGTGAAAACATGAAAAAAAGTAAGAAAAAGCGATTATTCCGGCTGCAGGATATGGGACACGTTTCCTTCCTGCGACTAAAGCATTACCGAAAGAGATGTTACCTATTATCGACACTCCTACAATTCAATACATAGTAGAAGAAGCGGTAAAAGCTGGGATTGAAGATATAATTATTGTAACAGGTAAACAAAAAAGAGCTATTGAAGATCACTTTGATAGAAATGTAGAATTAGAAGTTGAATTAGAAAATAAAGGTAAGTTTGCGATGTTAGAGAAAGTTAAGTATCCAACGCAACTTGCTAACATTCACTATGTTCGTCAAAAAGAAATGGCGGGATTAGGAGATGCTATTCTAACTGCTCGTAGTTTTATAGGAGATGAGCCGTTTGCAGTATTGCTAGGTGATGATGTTGTAATTAATGATGAATATCCTGCAATCAAACAACTTATTGATAAAGCAGAAGAAACAGGATGTTCTGTAATCGGGGTTCAAACAGTTCCAGAAGATCAAACTCATAGATACGGTGTTATCGCGCCTAAGGCACAAGATGGGCATCTATATGAAGTTGAAACTTTTGTTGAAAAACCAGCTCCAGGAACAGCGCCATCTAACCAAGCAATTATGGGTAGATATGTTCTTAATCCAGGGATTTTTAAACACTTAGCTAAAAAACAAGTAGGTGTTGGTGGTGAAGTTCAATTAACAGACGCTATCCAAATGTTAAACGAAGAGGAAAATGTTTATGCATATGACTTCCAAGGGAAACGTTATGATGTAGGAGAAACAATTGGATTTGTTAAAACTACTATTGATTTCGCGCTTAAGTCTGATTTGAAAGATGAATTAGTGCCATACTTAAAAGCTAAATTAGAAGAATTAGAATAAGATTAAAGCGATGTAAGTTTTTACATCGCTTTTTTAAGGATTGAGAGAAGGTATGTTATGATTATTGATTATATTGGAATTTATGGAATATGTATTAGAGATAATAAACTTTTATGTATAAAAAAGGAAAGAGGACCGTACAAAAATAGATTTGATTTGCCTGGAGGTAACCAAAAAGAAAATGAGGGGCTGACAGAAACCTTAGTTCGAGAATTTAGAGAAGAAACGGGGTATGCAATAGAAAACTACGGGAACTGCAGAGTTTATGATGTCTTTGTAGAGGAAACTAATCGTACAGTGCATCATATTATGGTGTTTTATGATGTTAATGTTAATTTTGAACAGCAAGATGTAGTATCAGAAAAACTAGAAGATGAATTAAATGATTCTAGTGGAATATATTGGATCAATTTGGAAAAGTTAGACATAACGAATTCTTCGCCGCTGATTTTAAAGTTGAAACAGGAACTTGGTAATGATGAAACTGTCTTTGAAAAGGTAGTATATAAAAATTGGGAAATATTATAAAAGAACTTATCCGTGAGAAAATATGGATAAGTTCTTTTGTTATTATTTATAATCGTTTTTAGCGTCTGGTTTTTGACCTTTATCTTTATTAATATCTACAGGTAAAGTACCATCTAATTGCCAATCGTTCCAACCACCATCATAGAAGTAAGTGTTAGCGCGGCCTGTAAGTTGAGTCATAAACCATGGAACTGCGTTTCTCCATCCAGTACCGCAATATAACGCAATTTTATCTGTTTCTTGGATTCCTTGACCTTTCCATAGATTATAGATTTCTTGAGGATTTCTAAGGGTTCCATCTGGATCGTAGTAGTCATTTACATCTGCTTTAGTTTCTCCAGAGAATCCGAAGATAGCCCCTTGAGGTTCACCAGCTTTTTCTATGTAATCATATCCACTAGTTTTACCAGTGTATTCATCCCAAGATCTAATACTTACAAGTTTAAGACCTTCATTTTTAACTTTTTCAGCAACTTCTTTAGCACGAGAGATATCGTATTCTGGGTGAGCAGGAATGTTTATTCCGAAGTTAGTTACTTCTTTTGGAGTATTTGCTGTAGTTTCAGTTTCAAAGCCAGCCTCTTTCCACACTTTAAGTCCACCGTTCATTACACGAACATCTTTAACCCCAGCCCATTTAAGAGCCCAGTTTACCCTGAATCCTGCAGATGCGTCATCAGAGTAGATGATTACAGTTTTATTACTTGTTATACCTTGTTTTAATAAGTTTTTCTTGATTTCTTCTGCTGAACGCAAGTTCCATACAGGTCCATCTTCAATCCAGTCTGTGTTAAAGTGATAAGCACCTTTAATGTGTTCTTTGTAATTTTTTGTTTTGTCACCTTCGCCCCATGAAACTTCAAAAATAGCATAATCATTATTTGTGTATGTTTCAGGTTTTTTACCATCTTTTATGTCTTTAACCCATTGAGGTGAGACTAGATTTTGGTATTCTGGATAAGATACTAAATTCACTTTATTTGCATCGTTATCTGCAAATTGTTTATAATCATCGAACTTATACACTTCATATCCAAGAGAAGCTAGTTTATCAGCAACTTTAGAAGTATTGTCTTTATTAGTATCGTAGACAATTGTTTTTTTCTTTTTATCTAAGCTTTTATCACTAATAAACTTATCTTCTTTATCTTTGTTAACTTTACCAATAAATGATGCACTATATTGAATTGAATTTTTTAAATGGCCACCATTTTTGATTTCATCAACTTTAAAACCATTATAGGCTTCGTCGTTACGTGTATCTATATACTGATACTCGCTATTATTGATATTTTTTTAGTGAAATCCTTTAAAGAAATAGTTTTAATCTCTTTGTTTACATTAGAACTTGTATGAACATCTTTTGTAGAACAGCCTGATACAATTAAACTTGAACTAAGTAAGAGAACTCCCATTTTTTTAAAGTATGTCATATTTATAATATGCGACAACCTGCCGCTTTCCTCCTTTATTTTTTTCCAATTTAATTATAATATAAAAAAATATGAAAAAAATAAATACGTTTTAATTTTTTTTATAATTAATATTTATCGTTTTATATTGGAAATGAATACAATGTTGATTTTAAAAGGTTTTATGTAAACTGATAACGTATTTCAATTAGACATAAATTGTAAAAAAATAAAAAAATTTTAAAAAAATTAGAATTAGAATCCATACATAAAAAGTAATCTTTAAAAAAATAGGATATTTATAAAAAAAATTTAAATTTAAGTTGATTTTTTTAATAAAAATAACCGTTTGCAAAAAAACAACAAAACTGTTATACAATAAATTCAGTAGAAGTTTTTAGACTACTGCTTGTAAAAGAAATCTTGAGGAAAGGAGGAAAAGGTATGTTAGAGTTTAATGTTGAAAAAATCAATATTCCGCTAAAACAACATGTTGGTGGACCATGTAAAGCTATCGTAAATGTAGGAGATCATGTAAAACGTGGTCAACTTGTCGCAGTACCTAATGGGTTAGGTGCTAATATTCATACTAGTTTATCAGGTGAAGTAGAAGAAGTGAACGATATGGAAATAATTGTTAAATTAGATAAAGAACAAACTGATGATTATGTGAGATTAGAACAAACTGATGACAAATTACAAAAAATCAAAGATGCTGGTATCGTTGGAGTTGGTGGAGCTGGATTCCCAACTGGAATTAAGTTATCCGCACAAATTCCTGGAGGATATGTTATTGCAAATGCAGCAGAATGTGAACCTATTTTAGGTCACAATGTTAAATTTATGGAAGAAAATCCAGAAACATTAGTACGAGGTTTAAAATATATTTTAGAGTTAACGGGTGCTAAAGAGGGGTATATTGCAATAAAAACAAAATATCGTAAAGCACTATTAGCACTAGGAAAAGCTTGTAAAGATGAACCTAATATTAGTATTAAAATATTACCTAATATGTATCCAGCAGGAGATGAGCGTGTTATCGTAAGAGAAACACTAGGTGTTATTTTAAAACCAGGACAATTACCTTTAGAAGCAAATGCTATTATCTCGAATGTAGAAACAATTAAACGTATAGTGGAAGCAATCGAGGAAGATAAACCATTAATAGACAAAGATATCACAGTAGGTGGACGTGTACAAAATCCAAGTATTTTCTTAGATGTACCAATTGGATTACCTATAAGTGTATTTATAGAAAAAGCTGGTGGTTATATTAATCCACATGGTGAAATAGTACGTGGTGGACCATTTACAGGTCGTCCTGCACAAGAAAATGATCCTATTAATAAAACAACAGGTGGATTACTTGTAGCAATGCCATATCCACAAGAAAAAGAAAAAGTAGGAATACTTATTTGTGAATGTGGGGCACAAGAAGAGCGCTTACGTCAAATAGCCGATGGAATGGGTGCAGAAGTAGTATCTGTTCAAATGTGTAAACGTATGAAACCAGACAAAAATGGAAGATTACGTTGTGAACTACCAGGTATTTGTCCCGGACAAGCGGAAAAAGTATTGAAAATGAAAAAAGATGGTGCGAAAGCAGTAATTACTGGTACTTGTCAAGATTGAACTAACACCGTGACAGGTGTAGCTCCTAGGTTAGGAGTAAAAGTTTATCATAGTACCGATCATGTACTTCGTGCCACTGACCATCATTTATACAGAAGCTATAAAAGCTTAGAATTACATAATAATAAATAATTAGTTGGAGGTTAGAAGTAATGTCAATTACAGTAGAAACTGCAAAAGAGCACTTAAATGATAAAGCGGTATTTTGTTGCAGAGCTGAGGAAGGGATCGTAATTGGTCCAGAAAACTTAGAAGATCCAGGATTATTCGATGATTTAGTAGATTCAGGATTACTATCATTCCCAGATGATGCATTAACAATCGGACAAGTATTAGGAGCCAAATTATTAAAAACAACAGACGCTCTAATACCTATTACACCAGGTATCATTGATGCCGTACAAGGTGGAGAAGAAAAAGCAGAAGAAAAACAAGAAGAAGTAGAAGAAGTGGCAGCTGAAGTTAGCGCTCCAGTTGCGTCTGTAGCCCCGGTTACGCCGGTAGCGCAGACACAAGCTCCAGCAGGAGTATTAAAACTACAAATCGGAAAAGGTGAAAATATTAATCTTGAAATTCCATTAGCAGCTATTGCAGGAGCAACTGCATCAGCAGCACAAGCACCTGTTCAAGCAGTGGAAGCTAAAGCAGTAGAAGCTAAAGTTGAAACAGTAGCAGCTAAAGTGGAAGAAAAACACGAAGGAGAACCTAAATTTATCCGTTCTCTACACACAAAACACTACAAAATTGAGAAAGTAGAATTTGGTGAAAAAACAGAAATTAAAGGTACTACTTTAGTTTTAAGAACACCAGAAGAATTATGTAAGGAAGCAGCTGAATCAGAAGCTTTAGTAGAAGACGTTAAATTAGAAATTATCACTCCTGATAAATATGACACTTATAGTGAAACAATCATGGACGTTCAACCTATCGCTGTTAAAGAAGAAGGAGAAATCGGACACGGAATTACTCGTGAACTTAAAGGTGTAGTAATGGTTCTTACAGGAACTGATGCTAACGGAGTTCAAATCGGTGAGTTCGGATCTTCTGAAGGTGAATTAGAACGTAATATTATGTGGGGACGTCCAGGAGCTCCAGATAAAGGTGAAATCTTCATTAAAGGTCAAGTTACAATTAAAGCAGGAGCTAACATGGAACGACCAGGACCATTAGCAGCTCACAAAGCATTCGACCACATTACAGAAGAAATTCGTAAAGCTCTTAAAGAATTAGACGATGAAAGTCTAGTAGTAGGAAACATCAACATTGAACAATATCGTCACCCAGGAAACAAAAAAGTATTAATCGTTAAAGAAATTATGGGACAAGGTGCGATGCACGATAACTTAATTTTACCAGTAGAACCAGTAGGGACACTTGGTGCTAAACCAAACGTTGACCTTGGTAACTTACCAGTAATGCTTGCTCCAACGGAAATCTTAGATGGTGGTATCCATGCATTAACATGTATTGGACCAGCTTCTAAAGAAACTTCTCGTCACTACTACCGTGAACCATTAGTACTTGAAGCTATGGCTGATGAAGAAATTGATTTAGTAGGGGTATTATTAGTTGGATCACCTCAAGCTAACTCAGAAAAATTCTATGTATCTAAACGTGTAGGTATGACTATCGAAGCTATGGATATCGATGGTGCTATCGTTACAACTGAAGGATTTGGTAACAACCACATCGACTTTGCTTCACATATCGAAGAAATCGGTAAACGTGGAGTATCAGTAGTTGGTATGACTTACTCTGCAGTGCAAGGTGCACTTGTAGTAGGTAACGAATACATGACAGCTATGGTTGATAACAACAAATCTAAACAAGGTATTGAAAACGAAATTCTTTCAAACAATACATTATGTAAAGAAGATGCTATCCGTGCTTTAGCAATGCTTAAAACACAAATGGGTGGCGGAACAATTAAAAAAGCTGAAAGAAAATGGAATCCTAACGTTAAATTAAATAACGTAGAAGTTATTGAAAAAACTACAGGACAAAAAGTAGAGTTACTTGATAATGAACAAGTATTACCAAAATCTAAAAAACGTCAAGAAATCTACGAAAAAGAAGATTAATTTTTAAAGAGGATAGGAAGTAAGTTATGATTGAAAAATTAAAATATGCATCTACAGAAAGAGTGTTCGAAGGGGTAATTGTTGATCATAACGATGCTAGCGTTACGATAGACATTAAAGGACGCCTAGGGCAATTTAAAATTCCTATGAGAATGTTAATTTCTGATTATCCAGTAAAAATCGGACAAGAAGTAGCATTTTTACTAAGTTATCCAGAAGTTATTAGCGAAGAACCTGACGAACATTATGTAAATGCAATAATAAATACAAGAAAATTACAAGAAGAAGTAAAAAACAGACTAAATGAAGAATAGTAGGAAGGAGAAATTAGAATGTCATTAACGATATTTGAAGGTCTACAATCAGAGATTTTTGTACCTATTACACCAAAACCAGTTTGGGCTCCAGTAACTAAAGAATTAAAAGATATGAAAGTAGCATTAGCTACAGCAGCAGGAGTTCACTTAAAAACAGATAAAAGATTTAACTTAGCAGGGGATACTACATTCCGTGAAATCCCAGATACTGCACATAGTACAGATCTTATGGTATCACACGGTGGATATGATAACGCAGATGCTAACAAAGATATCAACTGTATGTTCCCAATCGATAGACTACATGAACTTGCTAAAGAAGGTTTCATCGGAAGTGTAGCAGAATTCCACTACGGTTTCATGGGTGGTGGTGGAGACCAAGAGGCTTTCACAAACTCTACAGGACCAGAAATTGCTAAAAAATTAAAAGAAGAAAACGTTGATGCAGTTATTTTAACTGCTGGTTGAGGTACTTGTCATAGAACTGCCGTGATCGTGCAGAGAGCAATTGAGGAAGCAGGTATTCCAACAATCTTAATAGCAGCACTACCTCCAGTAGTGCGCCAAAACGGTACTCCAAGAGCCGTGGCACCACTTGTACCAATGGGTGCTAACGCAGGAGAACCAGGAAACGTTGAGCAACAAACACAAATTCTAAAAGCAACATTAGAGCAACTAGTTAAAATACCAAGTTCAGGTAAAATAGTTCCTCTTCCATTTGAGTACATTGCTCACGTGTAGGAGAAAGACTGAAGAGGGACGAAAAGTCCCTCTTCTTTTTTCAAAGAAAATCTGTACTAGTAAACAACTTACAACTGTATTATTGCAGATAATAAAAATCAAGGGATGATAGTTATGTCAAAAGAAAGATTGCAAATTAAAGCATTCCATATGAAAAATGTTGCTTTAGGAAGAAAAGTTAAAATTGAAAACAATGAGCTTATTATTCCGACTGAAATAGAATATGATAAAAATATTTTCGAAAGTGTAGAGGTAAAAATAATTAAACCTCGTGAACATAATTTTTATGTTAATACAATAATGGATATAGTACCAATATCTACGAAAGTCTTAGGAAGACTTGGTGAAGGTATAACACATACTTTAACAGGGGTATATATGTTGTTAACTGGAGCAAATACTGAAGGGAAACAAATGCATGAATTTGGATCATCTGAAGGTATTCTACAAGAACAATTAGTATTAAATAAAGCGGGTTCACCTGCAGATAGTGATTATTTAATACATATCGATGTTATTATTAAACCAGAAGTGGATTTCGATAGAGCTTTGGCCTTTTCTATATTTGAATTATCAGATGTATATTTACAAAATATACGCGAAGTAATGAAAGTTCTTAGTGGACGTGATGCAGATGAAGTTCATGAATTTTATAATACGAAAAATCCTGGAAAGCCTAAGGTAGCTTTAGTAAAAGAAGTTGCGGGACAAGGGATGATGTACGATAATCAACTGTTCCCGATAGAACCAAGTGGAATAGATAAGGGTATTTCTATTATTGATATGAATAATATGCCGGTGCTACTTACAGCAAATGAATATCGAGACGGTGCTATAAGAGCAATGGTATAGAAAGAGGTGTTATTATGGGGATTGGACCATCTACAAAAGAAACAAGTTTACACCATTTTTAGAGACCCATTACTAGATACATTGGCAGAAGATCCTGATATTGATTTCCAAGGGGTAATTGTAGTAGGAACACCACAGGATAATCGTCTAAAAACATTTAGTAGGATGGCGAACAGCAACATGGTTAGAAGCTATGAGAACAGATGGAGCTATAATTTCAGCTGATGGTTGGGGAAATAGTGATGTGGATTATGCTAATACTATGTTTGAAATAGGAGAACGTGGGATTTCTATCGTAGGTTTAAAAATTTATGGGAAAAACATAAATTTGTGGTAGAAAAATCAATATACGAAGTTCGTTTTAGATTTTAACAAGTCTCAAGAAGGTGTAGAAACAGAAATAGTTTGTCAAAATAATATTGATTATACTGATGCTAGAAAAGCATTAGGATTATTAAAATTAAAAATGAGACAAGATGCAAATAATAAATAATATATTTTAAGGAGTGAATTATTATGAAACTAAATAAAATGATTTCAGTTATCGATACACATACAGCAGGGGAAGCTGCTCGTTTAGTTACTGCTGGGATTCCAAAAATTCCTGGTAAAGATATGGTTGAGAAAAAACAATACTTTATTGAGCATTTAGATGATGTAAGAAAATCAGTAATGTTTGAACCACGAGGACACCAAGATATGTTCGGAGCATTCTTATTACCTCCAACAAAAGAAGAAGCTGATTTTGGATTAGTATTCATGGATACTGGTGGTTATTTAAACATGTGTGGACACAATACTATCGCAGCAGTAACAGCAGCCGTAGAAACAGGTATGGTAGATGTTGAAGAAGGTGCTACAGAAAAAGAAGTGGTAGTAGAAACACCAGCTGGATTAATTTATGCAACGGCTAAATTAAAAGATAAAGGTGGAAAAGTTAAAGAAGTTTCATTCAAAAATGTTGAATCATTCTTATATAAACGTGATGTTGAACTTGATGTGGAAGGAGTAGGACATATTAAATTTGATATTTCGTTTGGTGGAAGTTTCTTCTGTATTATTTCAGCAGACCAACTTGGTTTAGAAGTTAAACCTGAAAATGCTTCTAAGCTAAAAGAGGCTGGCTTGAAAATTCGTGATGCTATTAATGCGAATATTGAAATTCAACACCCAACTTTAGAGCACATTAAAACTGTAGACTTAGTTGAAATTTATGATAAACCATCTCACCCAGAAGCTACTTTCAAAAATGTTGTAGTATTCGGAGATGGAAATATTGACCGTTCACCTTGTGGAACTGGAACATCAGCGAAATTAGCTACACTTTATGCAAAAGGTGAGTTGAAACCAGGTGAACCATTTGTATATGAAAGTATCTTAGGTACTTTATTCAAAGGAAGAATTGTTGAAGAACGTAAACTAGCTGGATATGATGCTATTATTCCAGAAATTACTGGATCTGGATATATTTTAGGATTTAGTAACTATGTTTATGATCCAGATGATTCATTAACGTATGGATTCTTATTAGGATAGGAGTGAAAAAATATGAACTTAGTAACGATTTTATTAACATTACTAGGGCTGTCAGCACTATATTTTGTAGTGATGTGGGCGTTAGATATTATTAAGAATAAAGGTGAAGTAGGAGAAGATTCGAATCCTATAGTAGGGTTTGTAATTGGTTTTGTTACAGACTTTATGGATACATTAGGTATTGGTAGCTTTGCACCAACTACATTATTAGCGAAAGTAACAGGATTTATAAAAAACGATAGATTATTACCAGGAACATTGAATATTGGGCATACTATTCCAGTATTAATTGAGGCATTTCTATTTATTCAATCAGTAAAAGTTGATGCAGTTACTTTACTATCAATGATTATTTCAGCTGTTGTAGGTGCACTTATCGGTGGACGTATAGTAACTAAATTACCAGAGAAAAAAATTCAAATTGTTATGGGATTTGCGTTACTTATTACAGCAGGATTAATGTTTGCTAGTAAATGGGATGGTTAGCGTTACTTGGAGCTAATAATACTGCACTACACTTAACTGGTATTGCACTTGTTGTAGGTGTTGTAGGTAACTTCATCTTTGGAGCATTAATGATGGCAGGTGTAGGACTATATGCACCATGTTTAGCTATGGTTTCATTATTAGGAATGGATCCAAAAGCAGCCTTCCCTATCATGATGGGATCTTGTGCGGCACTTATGGCTATTGGTTCTCCTAAGTTTATTAAAGAGGGATTATATCCAAGAAAAGGTACTATAGGATTAACTATAGGGGGAGTTATTGGGGTAATCGTTGGATACCAATTCATTACTTCTTTATCTTTAAATAGTTTATTATGGCTAATCATCGTAGTAGTAGTAATTACAGGACTAGATATGTTACGTAAAGGACTTAAAAAAGTAGCGTAGTAGATAATACAAAAACGAAGTTTGAATTTCAAACTTCGTTTTTGTATTATTTTTGATGGCTTTTATTAATCATATTTTTGTTTTTTTCATTGATATTATTGCTGAGTAACAAAAATACGGCTACAGCTACCCAAATTATAGAGAATGATATTAATTTTTGTATACTTAGTTCTTCGTTGTATACAAAAATCCCTATGAAAAATTGCATTGTAGGTGGCAAATATTGAAGAATCCCTAAAATATAAAGAGGGATATCTGAGGCTCCTTTAGCGAATAACATTAAAGGGACAGCTGTGATAATACCAGATAAAAGTAAGTATATTAATGTAGTTGTTCCAAACTTATAAAATGTAAGTGAGTTATTTAATAGTAAGTAATACATATAAATCAGTGCAATAGGGGAAACAATTGCAGTTTCTATTAACAGACTTGCCTTTGGACTAAGTATGATTTTTTTCTTGCACAAACTATATAATCCAAATGTTAGTGCTAACATAATAGAAATCCAGGGTAATGAACCAAGTGAGATAAATAAATATAATAAAGATCCTCCTACACATAGGCATGCAATTGTCTGTACATGAGTTAATTTTTCTTTTAAAAATACTACAGCTAAAATAATTGTAACAATTGGATTTAAGTAATAACCAAAACTTGCTTCAAGCACATGGTCAGTATTTACCGCAATTATATATGTTAACCAATTTCCTGTTATTAAAAGCGATGCAAGTATAAGTAACAAGAATCCTTTTTTATCTTTCCAAAGATTTGAAATTTCAGAGAGAATAGCTTTTTTATTTTTTGCAATGGCTACTACTAAAACCATAAAGATAAAAGAGCATAATATGCGCATTGCTAAAAACTTCATATGCGCCGATTTCTTTTTAATAATTTAAAAGTAAATAGGAAAGAGTCCCCATGAAAAAAATAGCATATTAATATAGCGATTAGACTTTTTTTGAGTGTTATTCATAATATACCTCCTTATATAATGAATCATCATTTGTGGTAAATTAAGTATAACGAAAAATATCTGTATTTTTTTCAATGAAAAAAATTTTTCAAAAATAATGAAAAATACTAAATTTATTATATAGAGTAGGAAGACTATTTAAACAGAGAAGATTATTAGTATAAAAAAATGTGTAATTGGAATAATTTTTCGAATGTTGATAAAATGTATAGTAGCAATTCAATTTAATTGGGTTTTATAAAAGTATAGCTCTATTTTTTTAAATGGTTAATCCTGTTTTTAAGATATGATAAAAAAATGAAGGGAATATTTGAATAAATTAGTTTATGTAGTTATAATATAAATAATATTGTTGAACTATTATTTATACTTTTTTTTACTTGAACGCCGGGAAATTAAGAAATATAGATTGTATTAAAAGGCGATTTAGTGTAAAAAGAATTTAGTATAAACTTTGATTTTATTGAAAAATCTGTTAAGAAAAATAAGAATTGAAAATTAGAGATTGAGATAGTAGTAATAATTGGGAAAAAATTTGAATACAGAAGAGAAAAAGGGTGTTTAGGGTTATCAAAGAAAAAATGATTGACATGAAAGGAGATTTATATTTATAAATGCAGATATTTAGAAAAAAAACATTAGTAAGAGTGCTTGGAGAAAGTGGGAAAAAGAGCTTAAGACCAACGCTTAGGACTCTTGATTTAATATTTCTCGGGATAGGTTCTGTTATTGGATCGGGTATATTGGTTTTAACAGGAGAAGTGGCATCAAAATCGGGCCCTTCGGTAATTTTTTCATTCTTAATAGCTGGATTAGCTTGTGGACTTACGGCCTTATGTTATGCAGAATTATCATCTATGATACCATCAAGTGGAAGTGTTTATACATATAGTTATATTACATTGGGTGAGGTTGTTGCTCATTGTATGGGATGGCTTTTAGCTGGAAGTTATATAATTGCAGGAGCCGCGATAGCTAATGGTTGGTCAAGTTATTTTAAATCTTTATTAGAAGGTTTTGGAATAATAATCCCTAAGGAGTTTACAACATTACCTAGCGAAGGTGGATATGGGAATATTTTAGCGATGGCTGTTGTTTTATTAATAATGATAGTCTTGTTTAAAGGGACGAATAGCAGTAAATTTGTCAATAATTTTATGGTTGCTATAAAAATTATAGTGATTTTACTATTTGTTTTTGTTGGTATGTTTTATATTACTCCGACTAATTGGACAGACAATTTTGCACCACAAGGAATATCAGGAATAATGATAGGTGCAACAACAGTGTTTTTTGCGTATTTAGGTTTCGATACAATTTCAACTTCAGCAGAAGAAACGATAAATCCACAAAAAGTGCTACCTAGAGCAATTATTATTACATTGTTTTTATGCACTGTATTTTACATAATTGTTTGTTTAGTTATTACTGGGATGGTTCCATTTACTCAGTTAGGAAAAGGAGACGCTTTAGCTTATGTATTAGGAGAAGTTGGTCAAGGGAAATTAGCAGGAGTGGTTTCTTTAGGAGCGGTAATTGGTCTTTTATCTGGACCTTTAGGGACAATGTTTGCTGCGGTTCGAGTTTTGTATACGATGAGTAGAGATGGTTTATTACCAAAACAATTATCAGTGATAAATAGAAGTGGTATCCCAGGATTAACAACAATTGGTGTTGGTATATTAATGTCTCTTTTAACTGGATTCTTACCATTAGGACAATTAGCTGATTTAGCTAACGTTTCATATATAATAGCATTTGCGTTGGTTAGTTACTCAACATTTGCTATTAGAAGAGATTACCCTAATGTTAAACGTGGGTTTGTAATGCCTGGTATGCCATATTTACCAATTTTATCAATATTATTATTTATTGTATTATTATATGGAATTCAATTATCTACATGGATAATATTTGGATGTTGGATTTTATTAGGCTTAATAATCTATTTTAGTTATTCAATGAATCATAGTATAGAAAAATAATAATAAAATAATCCTCTAGTATTAGTGATTTAATACTAGGGGATTATTTTATAGGAATTGTGAATCATCTTCTATGATTTCTTTAACTTTTTGCATTTGATTATCGAGTTTAGCACTTATCTCTGCACAGAGTTGTAGACGGCGTTCTATTTCTTTTTCTTTCTCTTCGCTCAGATTTTTTTTGTATCTAAGTTTATGTTCTAAGCTAGCCCAGAAATCCATAGCGATTGTTCTGAATTGTACCTCAACAGCCACATGTTCTACTTTGTCTGATAAAAAAATAGGTACTTTAACAATTAGGTGATAACTTCTATAACCATTGTCTTTGTGGTTTTTAATGTAGTCTTTTTCTGCGATTACTGTTAAATCATCTTGTTGTTTTAGAGCATCAACAAGTTTATAGACATCATTTTTAAATGAACATATAACGCGAACTCCAGCAACATCGTATATATTTTCTTTTATTGTGTCTATATCAAAAGGTAAATCTAAGCGTTTTAGTTTATTCATTAGACTAATAGGTGTTTTGAGTCTTGTGTTGACAGATTCGATGGGATTACTCTCACCATGAAGAGAAAATTCTTTGTCAAAGACATTAAGTTTTGTCTCGATTTCAAGCATAGCGCATTCATAATGCATAAATAATTCTATATAAGGTTCTAATTCATTAATTAATAGTGAATTATCATTTTCCATAGAAAAATAATTGATCGGTTAGTTTTTTTCAATTTGTGTTTTTTTCATAGATATTTCTCTCTTTATTATTTACTTCAATTTTATCATAAATTAGTTTATTAAAATATAGTTTAAGTAACAAAAATAATAATTTTTCATATATAGTGAACTTTTTTTATATCATTTTTGATTAGCTTAATATTAGGAAATAAAAAGACTGTATTATAATTTTTAAAAAAATAAAAATAGTAGTACAGAAGTATATGTCAATCTAATAAAAACGTTGGTGTTTCAATGTTCTTTTAAAAATGAGTTTTAGAAACAGAAGAGCCAGAAAAAAATTCACAATTCATCTAAAAAGGCTAGGTTATAAGGTTTTTTTAGATTTCCCGGAAATATTCATTGTAGACAGTGATATGATTTTTAATATAAGATAGTATTATAATGTTTTTTTATTTGAGAAAAAAATAATAATGAAATGAGGGATAACATGCAAAAAGGAAATTTGTATTCTTACACAAAAAAATTAAAGTTGATAATCTAACAAAAAAATTTATTAGTGATTAAGAGAGATGGACGTATAGTTAAATTTGATGCTGATAAAATCTATAAAGCGATAGAAAAAGCTATACATTCAGTATTTGGGAGAAATCACAGTGTAAATATTGCTGGAATTGTTGATAATGTTATTTTAGAGATTTCTAATAGATTTAAGGAAAATATTAAGATTTATGAACTTCAAAATATTGTAGAACATACATTACTTACCTTAGGGGAAGAAACGATTTACGAGGAATATGTTGGATATCGAAGTATGCGTGACATAGAGCGTGAGCGTAGTTTAGATATAAATGTAGCGATAGAGAAGTTAGTTAATCGAGATGAAAATGTTGTAAATGAAAATGCTAATAAAGACAGTTTAGTATTTAATACGCACCGTGATTTAACAAGTGGGATTGTGGCAAAAGCAATTGGGCTTAAGATGTTACCAAAACATGTAGCTAATGCGCATCAAAAGGGTGATATTCACTATCATGATCTAGATTATTCTCCTTACCAACCTTTAACAAACTGTTGTTTAATCGATTTCAAAGAGATGCTAACAAAAGGGTTTAAAATTGGGAATGCAGATGTAGATAGTCCTAAGAGTATTCAAACTGCTACTGCTCAAATGGCTCAGATTATTGCTAATGTTGCTTCGAGTCAGTATGGTGGATGTAGTGCAGATAGAATAGATGAAGTGCTTGCGCCATTCGCTAAGTTAAACTATGAGAAAAATTTAAAAATGGCACAAGAGTGGATTGATGATGAAGAAAAACAAAAGGAATTTGCTAATAAGAAAACTAAAAAAGATATTTTTGATGCGATGCAATCTTTAGAATATGAAATAAATACTTTATATTCATCTCAAGGGCAAACGCCATTTACATCTTTAGGATTTGGACTTGGTGAGGGTTACTTTGAAAGAGAAATACAAAAAGCAATTCTTCAAGTTAGAATAGCTGGATTAGGTAAAGAAAAAAGAACAGCTATTTTCCCTAAGTTGATTTTTGTAATTAAAGACGGATTAAATCTTAAACCGACAGATCCGAACTATGACGTGAAACAACTTGCATTGTCATGTGCAACTCAAAGAATGTATCCGGATGTATTGATGTATGATACTATTACAAAAATAACAGGTAGCTGTAAAACTCCGATGGGATGTAGATCATTCCTTCCTGCATGGAGAAATGAACAAGGTGAGTTAGTCGAGAGTGGACGTATGAATCTTGGAGTAGTAACATTGAATCTTCCAAGGATAGCACTTGAATCAAAAGGGAATAAGGAAGAGTTTTGGGAAATCTTTAAAGAGAGATTAGAAATCTGTAAAGATGCACTAGATTATAGGGCTAAACGCTGTGGAGAGGCCAAACCTCAGAATGCACCTATTCTTTATATGCATGGAGCTTTTGGAAAACGTCTTAAACCTGAAGATAAGGTAAAACAGCTTTTCGATAATAAACGTTCTACTTTATCGTTAGGATATATTGGTTTATATGAAGTGGCAAGTGTCTTTTATGGAGGAGATTGGGAGAAAAATCCTGAGGCAAAAGAATTTACATTGGACATTATGCGTTATATGAAAGAATGCGTGGACAAGTGGACAGAAGAAGGTGATTATTGGTATAGTATCTACTCAACACCTAGTGAATCTCTAACTGATAGATTTTGTCGTATGGATACTGAAAAGTTTGGTATTGTGGAAAATATAACAGATAAGGAATATTATACTAATTCTTATCACTACGATGTAAGAAAAAATCCAACTCCATTTGAAAAGTTAGATTTTGAAAAAGATTATCCATATTATGCTAGCGGAGGATTCATTCATTATTGTGAGTATCCAGTATTAAAACAAAATCCAAAAGCATTAGAAGCGGTTTGGGATTTTGCGTATGATAAGGTAGGGTATCTAGGGACAAATACACCGATTGACCGTTGTTATAAATGTGGGTATGAGGGTGAATTTGAGCCTACTAAAAAAGGATTTAAATGCCCAGAATGTGGTAATAGGGATCCAAAAAGCTGTGATGTGGTCAAGAGAACATGCGGATATTTAGGAAATCCTCAAGCTCGTCCGATGATCAAAGGGCGTCATAAGGAAATAGTAGCAAGGGTAAAACATTTAAAATAAAATAATTTTTAATAGAAGTGATCTTTTGAAATGAGTTCAATTGTCACTTCTATTATTCTTATATTATGAATATTAAAAAAATATAATGTAAAGAAATAAATAACCTTTAAATCCTTTACATTGTTTCATTTTTCTGATAAAATCAATACTGACAAGAAACTAGGAGGAATTCAAATATGGGTAAAATATTTAAAGGTGCTTTATTAGGAGCAGTGAGTGCATTAGGAGCTTATTATTATAAAAATCCTAAGGAATTAGAAAAAAACATAAGGATTTACTGAAAGAAAAATACTAAAAAAATGGTATTGAAAAAAATTAACAGCAATAATTAATGAAAAAAACTCAAGAATTAGGGATCTAAAGTACAAGAAGAGCAAGATGTAGCTAAAGAAAAAAATTAGAAGAGTTAACATCTTCTGAAAAAGTAGAAAAATTAGAAGAAAATTTTGTGGAGTTAGGAGCAAAAGCTGAAGCGGTTAAGGAAGAAGTTGCAACAGAAGTAACTGAAAAAGTAGAAGATGTGAAAGAAGTTGTAGAACCTGTAGTAGAAAAAGCACAAGAAGTAGTAGCGCCAGCTATAGAGAAAGTAGAAGAAGTAAAAGAAACTGTTGTACAAGCTACAGAACCTACTTTTACAGAAGTGGAAGAAGTAGCAGAAGATGCAGAAGAAACAATAGTGGAACATTTCGAAGAAAAAGTGGAACCAACATTTGAAGAAATTCATAAAGCTGTAGCACCAATAATTGAAAAAGCAGAAGAAGTAAAAGAAGACGTAGAAGAAGTAGTTGAAGAAAAACCAAAAACAACTTTAGATTCTATAGTATCTTTATTCGCTTCAAAAAGAAGAAGAAAAAGAAAAAAATAAATAATAATATAATGTATTCGGAGTAGGATAAAAATTTTTCTAACTCCGAATTATTTTTCCAAAAAATAACTAGATAATTAAATAATTACCTAGTTATTTTCTTACTATTTTTATAATCTATCTGCGATTGCTTTTCTAATCTCTTCAAATTCAGCAGGCTCAACTTTTTGAGGTGGCCATTTAACTTCTAAATTGTCGAAGTTTACATCTTTATCTTTATATCTTGGTACAATATGGAAGTGTAGGTGAAAAACACTTTGTCCAGCATATTCTTCGTTGTTTTGGAAGATATTTACTCCATCACAACCATATGCTTCTTTTACAGCATTAGCAATTTTTGGGAGAATACGTCCGATATTTGCAGCTGTCTCAGGTTCACAGTCGAAAATATTTCTACTGTGTTTTTTTGGGATTACTAGAGTGTGTCCTTTTGTAATAGGAAATACATCTAAAAAGCTATATACATGCTCATCTTCATATACTTTGTAACTTGGGATTTCTCCATCGATAATTTTTTCGAAAATAGTTTTTTCCATAATTATTACTCCTTATTATTTTAAGTTTTCTAATGTTTCAATTAAAAGTTTTTTCAGGTTTACACTAATTTTTTGTGCAGTTTGTAATACGTGTTCGTGGTCGTGTTTTTTCTCTTGAACACCTGTAGCCATATTAGTAGCACATGCTAACACTGCAACTGGAAGAGAAGCATGGTTTGCAGCGATTACTTCTGGAACTGTAGACATACCTACAAGATCACATCCCATAGTCTTAAATGCACGAATCTCTGCGCGTGTTTCGAAATAAGGACCTTGGAAGAATCCGTAAACACCAGTTTGTAATGTGATGTCTAATTTTTTAGCTGAATTATGTAAGTTTTCTACTAAGTATGGATCGAATGGAGTAGTCATATCAACGAATCTTTCTCCAAGACGTGGTTCGTTTTCTCCCATTAATGGATTATTGCTAACAAGAGAGATGAAGTCGTCAAGACAAACGATATCTCCTTCACTGAAATCAGTGTTGATAGCACCACATGCGTTTGTGATAAATAATCCTTTTACTCCAAGATGCTTAACAACATATGTCATAAAGGCTACATCTTTCATGCTGTATCCTTCATAGTAGTGAAGACGTCCATTTAATACTAGTACATTTTTTCCAGAAATCTTTCCGAAAGTTAGTTTATTAGCGTGTCCTTTTACACGATTGGCATGTTTATTTCCTGGGAAAAGCGGGATAGCTTCATAGCCAAGTTCCTGTTGATTTTCTAATTCTAAAGTGATTCCACTTCCTAATACTACTGCGTAGTCAATTTGTTCTCCAAAATACTTTTTGATGTAGGTTGCCGTCTCTACAATATTTTCATAATATGTCATAATATAAATCCTCCTGAAAATGCTTTATCAAAGTTATTATAGCATAAAACATTCAGAAAATATATAACTTTATATTATTTATTCTCGATGACTGTATTATTAATATTAATGTGTTTATGTTATTGAAACATAAGAATGAATATTAATAGGTGCTATAATATTATGATTTATTTAATGTTATTTAAATATATTAAATAAATTATTTGCAAACGTTTTAAAAATATTGTATTATGAACTTAGTACATAAAGATTTTTAGGAGGAGATTATGAAAAAGTTACGTACTATATTTGCAATTTTAGTTGCATTATCATTAATTGTTGTTGGTTGTTCTTCAAAGAGTGCTAAGAACGATACGAAATCTGATGGTAAGAATGCCTATAAGATTGGTGTTGTAACTGGTGAAGGTGGAGCAAAAGATAAGAGTTTTAACCAAGCTAACGTAGAGGCGATTCAATCATGGGCAAAAGCAAATGGAGCAAAAGAGCCAGTTGTTATTGAAACGAAGAATCAAGCAGACTTAGCTGCAAACTTACAAAATGCTGCGAAGGTATCTGATATTGTATCTCTAGCTGGATTTGAATTTGAAAAAGAAATTACAAAAACTGCAGAACAATATAAAGATAAAAAGTTCATGTATGTAGATAGTTTTGTAGATGCTCCCAATATTGCTTCATTAATCTTTAAAGAACAAGAAGCAGGTTATTTAGCAGGATATGCAGCGGCTTTACAATCTAAAACAGGAAAAGTAGGATTTATCGGAGGTACTAAAATTCCGCCAGTAGAACGATTTGGAATTGGATTTGTACAAGGTGCTAAAGCAGCTAAAAGTGATATTAAAGTAATGTACAATTACAGTGGAACATTCTCAGATACAAATAAAGGGAAAACTTTAGCGGCTACTATGTATGATTCAGGAGCAGATGTAATTTTCGTTGCTGCTGGAAATACAGGTAACGGTGTAATCTCAGAAGCTAAAGAACGTGGAATAATCGATATGTCTAAGAGTGGAGAAATTAAACACTGGGTTGTTGGTGTTGATAAAGACCAATATGAAGAAGGTATCTTTAAAGGGAAAGATAAAGATGGCAAAGAATATCAAAAATCTGCTGTTTTAACTTCTGCTGTTAAAAATATTGAAGTAGCTGTAACAAAAATCTTAAATGAAATTAAAGAAGGCAAGTTTACTAAAGGTGAGCATATCTTTGGTATTAAAGAAAATGGGGTAGGAATTCCAAAAGAAAATCCTAACCTAAGTGAAGAAGCAAAAATAAAAATTACTAAAGCTATAGAAGAATTAAAATCAGGAAAAGTTGAAGTAGTAGCTACTGGAGATGAACTTAAAGCAAAAGGTGCTGTTACAAATATCGAAGGAGAGCTATAGGGTATAAGTATCTAAAATCTAAATTAATGGGAATCACTATTGTAGTGATTCCCATATTTTCAGATAACGAACATTTTAAAAATTAAAAAAATATTTATTTTTTTAAAAAAATATAGACAAAATTACTCTCTTAATAGACAGGAGTGATAGTTCGTTTATAGCTGTTTAAAACGCTATATAAATTTAAAAAATATGGTATTGATTAATGAAGAAACGTAAAAATAGAAAGTCAGAAAAAAATTTAAAAATAAAGTATAGTTAAAACTTGGAATAATAGGTATTAAATAAGTTTCCTTAAAAAAACGAACATTAAATTTATAAAAAGATAAAAAAAGATATGAAGAGGTTTGACTTTTTGTTTAAATATATGGTATTATCTTTTTTTAAAACAATTCTTAATCGTAAGGAGATTAATATTTAATATGAGAAAATTATTTTCATTTGTAGCGATAGTATTATCTGCTATTTTAGTTGTTACAGGTTGTTCGTCTAAATCATCAAAAGACAATTCTACTAATAAGTCTAACTTAAAAGTTGTTGTTGTAACTGATGAAGGTGGAGCGAAAGATAAGAGTTTTAACCAGAGTAATGCAGAAGCGTTAACTTCATGGGTAGAAAAAAATGGAGGTAAAGAATTAACTCCAGTTGAAACAAAAAATCATTCGGATTTAGCAGCTAATATGCAAAGTGCATCAAAAGCAGCTGATGTAATTTCATTGGCAGGTTTTTATTTTGAAAAAGAATTACCAAAAATGGCAGATGCATTTCCAGATAAAAAGTATATTTTTATTGATGGTGTAGTAGAAAAGGCTAATGTGGCTTCTGTTACTTTTGCAGAGCAAGAAGCAGGATATTTAGCAGGATATGCAGCAGCATTACAATCTAAAACTGGTAAAGTTGGATTTATCGGTGGAGCAAAAATTCCTACAGTAGCAAGATTTGGAATTGGATTCGTACAAGGTGCAAAAGCAGCAAATAAAGATATTAAAGTAGTATATAACTACAGTGGATCATTTAGTGATACAAATAAAGGTAAAACAATAGCGGCAACTATGTACGATACAGGAGCTGATGTAATCTTCGTGGCTGCAGGTGGAACTGGTAATGGAGCAATTAAAGAAGCACAAGAAAGAGCTACGCAAGACCTTAAAGAAAGTGGAGAAATTAAACATTGGATAGTAGGTGTTGATAAAGATCAATATACTGATGGTGTCTTTAAAGCTAAAGACAAAGATGGAAAAGATGTTGAAAAATCAGTTGTTGTAGCATCAGTTATTAAACGTGTAGATGTTGCAGTAAAAAATGTATTAGATAGTATCAAAGAAGGTAAATTTGAAGGTGGAAAAAGAACATGTCTTTACTATTAAAGAAGATGGAATTGAATTAACTTTAGGAAATCCTAATTTAAATGAAGATGCTAAGTCAAAAAAATTAAAAAAATAAAATTGAAGAGTTAAAAATCTGGAAAAAGAAACAGTTGTAGCAGAAGTTGATAAATTATCTGATAAAAAAATAATATTGACGGTGAATTATAAAAAAATAGTTTAAAGAAAAAAATCTCTATAAAATTTTTTTGTTTTGTAGAGATTTTTTTCTATTAATATGTGATAATGTTACGGAAATAAAGTGAATTAATTTAATGTTCGAGATTTTTAAAAAGTTTTAATAACGCTTAGAAATAAACATTTATGACTACTTCGTAATAATGTGTAATAATTATAAAGATATAATAGTTCGTATAATAAATGAAAAACGATATTAATGTTTTTGAAAAATGCTTTATTGTTGTTGGTAAGTTACAGATAAAGTATAGAAAATAGTTATGTTATATTCTATAAATACTATATTAATAAGCTTTTATAATTAGAAAACGAACATTATGAAAAAAATGTTAACATTTTCTAAATATAATATTGATGTTTTTAAAGATAATGTGGTATTATTTAGTTATAAACAATATACAAATAAAGGAGACTTTTTTTATTTATGAAAAAAAGGTATTTTCATTAATCGCAGTTGTCTTATCAGCAGCATTAATTATTGTTGGATGCTCTTCTAAATCATCTAACGGAAATTCATCTTCAAGCAACTCTGGGTTAAAAATCGGTGTTGTAACTGATGAAGGTGGAGCAAAAGATAAAAGTTTTAACCAAAGTAACGTTGAAACAGTAAAAGCTTGGGCAGAAAAAAATGGTGGAAAAGCACTTAACCCAATCGAAACTAAAAACCAAAGTGATATCGCTGCTAACTTACAAAATGCAGCAAAAGCTTCTGACGTAATTTCATTAGCTGGTTTCTACTTTGAAAAAGAATTACCAAAAGTTGCAGATTCATTTGCAGATAAAAAATTCATTTTCATCGATGGTGTAGTTCAAAATAAAAATGTTGCTTCTGTAACATTCTCAGAACACGAAGCTGGTTACTTAGCTGGATACGCAGCAGCTTTACAATCAAAAACTGGTAAAGTTGGATATATTGGTGGAGCTAAAATTCCTGCAGTAGTTAAATTTGGTGTTGGATTCGTTCAAGGTGCTAAAGCAGCTAAAAAAGACATCAAAGTTGTTTACAACTACAGTGGTTCATTTAACGACACTAACAAAGGTAAAACTTTAGCAGCAACTATGTATGATGCTGGAGCTGATGTAATCTTCGTAGCAGCAGGTGGTACTGGAAGTGGATCTATTAAAGAAGCTCAAGAAAGAGCAACTAAAGATCTTAAAGAAAGTGGAGAAGTTAAACACTGGATTGTTGGTGTAGATAAAGACCAATATTCTGAAGGTGTATTCAAAGCTAAAGATAAAGATGGAAAAGACGTTGAAAAATCAGTTATCTTAACTTCAGCTGTTAAACGTATCGACGTAGCAGTTGCTAACATCTTAGACGCTATCAAAGCTAACAAATTCGAAGGTGGACAAGCTAAAGTCTTCACTATTAAAGAAGATGGTGTTGGACTTCCAGCAGAAAACCCTAACTTAAGCGATGATATTAAAGGTAAAATTAAAACAGTTGTTGAAGATCTTAAAGCTGGAAAAGCAACAGTTGCAGCAGATGCAGCAGGTGTAGCAGATAAAGCTAATATTGACGGAGAACTTTAATTTTAGAAAATTTATGAAAAAGGCTAGCAGATGCTAGTCTTTTTTATTTAATAGTTTCACTTTATTTTACAACTCATCATAGAAAAAATAGTATTAAAAAAATTCATATGATAATTATTATTATATTAACGTTTAAATGAGTATGTTTTTGATATATAAAAACGAATACACTGTTATTATTATTAAACTTGCAGTATTGTTAACTAATGTTAAATATATAAAAAAATACCTTAAAAAAGCTATACTACTTTGTCAAAATATATTATAATATATAGTATGTAAGAATATATAAAAGAGAGGTAAAGATATGTACGCTATAGAAATGCTAAACATAACTAAAAAGTTTGGCGACTTCTACGCAAATAAAGATATCACTATTCAAGTAAAGAATAATGAAATTCATGCCTTACTTGGTGAAAATGGTGCTGGAAAATCTACGTTGATGTCGGTTCTTTTTGGTATGTACCATCAAGAAGCCGGTGTTATTAAGTTGAATGGTGCGGAAGTTGATATTAAAGATCCTAAGCATGCGAATAAACTAGGGATTGGTATGGTACACCAACACTTTAAACTTATTAAAAACTTTACAGTTGCTGAAAACATCATTTTAGGTATGGAAGAAGTAAAAGGTGGAAAAATAGATTTAGATAGTGCAGCTGAAAAAATCAGTGAGTTATCTAAAAAATATGGTTTAGAAGTTGACCCTAAAGCGCTAGTTGGAGATATAAGTGTAGGGATGCAACAAAGGGTTGAAATTCTAAAAATGTTATATAGAGATGCAAATATCTTAATTTTCGATGAACCTACTGCAGTTTTAACTCCAGCTGAGATTAAAGAATTCTTAGCTATTCTTAAAAATCTTCAAGCAGAAGGAAAAACTATCTTATTAATCACTCATAAACTTAACGAGATTATGGCAGTTGCAAATCGTTGTAGTATTATTCGCCGTGGTGAGTATTTTGGAACTGTTGAAATAGCAGAAACTACAAAAGAAAAATTAGCTAGTCTTATGATTGGTAAAGATCTAGAAATTATTAAATATGAGCGTTCAAGAGATGGAAAGAAAAATATTCTTGAAGTTTCAGGGGTATATGCAGATACTGCTGAGAAAAAAGATATCCTTCATGACTTCAACTTAAATGTACGTGAGCGTGAAATTCTAGGTATCGCAGGGGTTGATGGAAATGGTCAACAACAATTTGTAGAAGTACTAAATGCTTTACTTAAAGAAACAAAAGGGAAAATTATTTTCGACGGAAAAGAAATCAATTCATTATCTACTGCAAAACGTAAAGAACTTGGACTTGAGATTATTGCAGAAGATAGACACAAAGATGGTCTTGTATTAGACTTTAGTGTTGAAGAAAACTCAGTTTTAGAAAATTATTACACAGAAAAATTCTCTAACCGTGGATTCTTGAAGAAAAATGTTATCTCTAAATTTGCAAAAGAAATCTGTGAAAAATACGATGTTCGTAAAGCTGGAGATGAGACGATTTCTGCACGTAGTATGAGTGGTGGTAACCAACAAAAACTTATCATCGGGCGTGCTTTAGAATTACATCCGAAATTATTAGTAACAACACAACCTACTCGTGGACTTGATGTTGGAGCTATCAATGGTATTCATAAAATGCTAATCGACTACCGTGATAAAGGTAATGGTGTACTTTTAATTTCATTTGACTTAGATGAAATCTTAACATTATCTGATAGAATTGCAGTTATTCACAATGGTAATATTATTGATATCGTGGATAACGATGAGAATGTAACAAAAGAACAACTTGGTCTGCTTATGGCAGGGGTTAAGAAGTAGAGAGGAGAACGTATGTTAAAAAAAGTTTTAACTAATGCGGTGCTACCGATATTAGCTTCATTTATTATTGGGGCGATTCTTATTTCAGCGATAGGGGCAGCACCAGGAGATGTGTTTGGAGTAATTGGAGATATTTTCTCAGACTCAAACAGTATAGCTGAAATTTTCGTATCAACAATTCCACTTATTTGTACTGGATTATCTGTTGCGTTTGCCTTCAGAACAGGTTTATTCAACATCGGTGCAGAAGGTCAATTCATTATGGGCGGTCTTTTCGCTGGGCTTGTTGCGATTAAAATGGAAGGTATGAACTTCTATTTAGTATTAATTACTAGTATTTTAGTTGGGATTGTAGTAGGTGGTCTTTGGGCTGCTATTGCAGGTTACTTAAAAGCTAGATTCAATATTAGTGAAGTAGTTGTAACAATCATGTTAAACTACACAGCTTTATATTTTGTACAATTTGCTGTACCTAAATATATTAAAGGAACTAATGATATCATTTCTAAACCTATCGTTTCAGCTGATGGAACAGGATACTTACAAAATAGTTTAGTAGAAGGTATTTTCAACAACTATCGTTTAGGAACAGATTTATTCTTAGCTATCTTTAGTGTTATTATTTTCTATATCGTTATGGAAAAAACAGTATTCGGATATGAATTACGTTCTGTAGGATTTAACCCGAATGCATCAAAATTCGTAGGTATGAAAGTTAACAGAAATACTGTATTATCTATGGCTATTTCAGGAGCTTTCGCCGGTCTAGGTGGAGCACTTTACAACATGGGACCTGTAGGACAAGTAGTTGCAGGTTCAACATTCCAAGGATTTGGATACATGGGAATCGCGGTTGCTTTAATCGGAGCTAACACTGCGTTAGGATCACTATTAGGAGCATTATTATTCGGATTCCTAGGAGTATTAACTCCACAATTATCATTCATCGGTATTCCAAAAGATATCGCGAATATTTTAATCGGATTAATCGTATTATTCGTTGCAGCTAAAGCTATCTTTGATAACAAGTTGCTTGATAAATTATTTAGTAGTAAGAAACAGAAAGGAGACAAATAGATGGATACAGTATTATCACTATTAGACTCAATGTTACAATATACTGCACCTATTCTTATAGCTGCCATCGGTGGTTTCTATTCAGAAAAAAGTGGGGTTGTTAACATTGCCCTTGACGGTTTCGTAATTTTTGGATCATTCGTTGCATCACTATTAGCATTATCAGTGTTCGATGGATCTCCAACATTATTCCAATTAGTAATTTGTTTAGTTGTTGCGACACTTGCTGGTGGTTTAATGTCATTAATCCACGCATACATCAGTATTAACTTAAAAGCTGACCAAGTTATTTCAGGTACGGCGATTAACTTAATTACACCAGCTATAGCGTTATTCTTAGTTAACCACTTTAATGGTACATATGAATTATTATTAGCAAGTGGTTTCCCAAGATATACAGTATTTGGTAAATTTACTATTTACCCTACAGTATTTATAGCTGTAATCTTAGTAATTGTAACATATTATGTAATTTACAAACGTCCATTCGGATTACGTCTACGTTCTGTAGGGGAAAACCCACAGGCGAGTGATTCACTTGGATTAAACGTATTTAAATACCGTTACATTGGGGTATTTATCTCAGGATGTTTAGCAGGATTAGCTGGAGCTATCATTGCAACTACATTCTCTCAAGGATTTAACGCAGCAATCACAGTATACGGATTCGGATACTTAGCATTAGCGGCATTAATCTTTGGTAAATATAACCCAATTACAATCACATTAGCTTCGTTATTCTTCGGAGGGACTAAAGTATTCGCTGAGAAAGTTTCTATCTTAGCACCAGATTTACCAATTCCAGTATCATTCTGGAATATGTTCCCATTCGTAGCTACAATCATTGCACTTATCGTATTTTCTAAGAAAACTGCTACACCAGAAGCACTTGGTATTCCATACGATAAAGGTTTAAGATAATAAATACAGTAGTCTTTGAAACTTATAGGTTTCAAGGGCTACTTTTTTATTATTAATATATAGTATAATATAGATATGTAAAATAAAGGAGATGTATTTATGAATAAAAAGTTATTAATGTTTCTTACGATTGGAGCGCTAGTTATAACAGGTTGTACAGGAAAAGGAAGTTTAAAAACTTCTGATCAGAAAAATAGCCCAGAGCAGAAAGAAAATAAAATAGAAAATAGACAGGAAAATGCAGAAAAAAAAGAAGGTAAAGAGGAAATCCCTAAAGCAATAAAAGAGTTTAGACATGATTTAATAGCAGTAGAAAGATTAGCTAATTTAGTTGCTGTTTCAGGAAATGATTTATCAAGGTTAAATAAGCAGACAAATTTATTAGCGTGGATTACTCAACATAAATCTACAGAATTTAATTCACCGGGAGGTGTCTTATTGGCTAAAGTTTCAATACAAGATTTTGTTGATGTAGTTAATGAATTTTCAGATAAAACATATTCTAAAGAAGAAGCGTTAAGCTATTGCAAAGTCCAACATTTAGAAAGTATGATAGCAAATCTTCGGCAACGACTACATTCCCTAAAGATGGTGAGATATATTACTATAAAGGTGATGATACACTCGTATTTGCGTCTATTGAAAAAGGTCATAACTATCCACAAGAATTAGATAAAAAAGAAAACTGGAAAATAGAAGGGGATAGCATAAAAATTAATGTGCTAGATGCTATGACAAAAACAAAAATTTCAACAATAACATTGAAATTAAATAATAAAAAAATTATACAGGTGGACACAGTAAGTCTAAATATTATGTTGCTGAAGTAAAAAGTGAGTAATTAAAAAAATAGAAAAAGTATTTTTTTATTAACTTTTTAAAAATGAATATAATTTTTTTATATTGCTACAATAATAAAAGAATTCAATAAAAGAGGATGTTTCCTGTATTATACAGGGTAACATCCTCTTTTTAAAAAATATATTTGTGTTAAGAATTTTTTTATATGTAGTATTTTTTTCTATGAATTATAAATTGATATACAGTAAGTACTATCGAATCCATTCTCCGTTATAGTTTACATGATAACCATCTGGTGTCATCGTCTTTATAAATTGTTTTAAAAGAAATATTTTTAATATTTTTTTCGAATTTATAAGTAGTTACTTTAGTTCCACGTCTAACAATTTTACCAACTTTTAATTCATAATATGATTTTTGTTTCTAATTCAGTATAATCTGAACTTGTAAGTGATGATGGGTAGTTGTAAGGTGAATAGTTATAAGGCGAGTAATAACTAGCAAATGAAGTATTAGGAGTGGTTGTTATTGATACCCCAGTCATTCCAAGAGAAACTGAAGCAACTCTAATAGCTAGTTTTCTTATTGAGAAAATTTTTTAATATATATCCGTTCATTTATAGATACTTTCGTTTTACGATATTTTTAGATAATAATACAAGGTGCAAAAAGATGGATATCTTTTTAAATTGTGAACAATTAGTCTTATAGCAATAAATATTTGTGGTGATTTAAATATATCTTATTGATAAACTATAAATTTTAACACTTAATAAGAATTTTTTTGATTTTTTTGTTTTTTTAATCATAAATAAAAAAAGCTTCATTAGTTAACATAAGGTTCATGTAATTACTTCAGTCTTATAAGTAATCTATAAAACTACAGAAAAAGAATTATAGATTGTAGAAATTCTTTATGAGTTCTAAAAATAATTTCAAAGAAAGTAGTTGTTTATTGGTTATATAATGTTATAATTATAGCAATAACAAAAAAAGGAGAATTAGTTTGTGAATAAAGTTAAGAATTTTTTTGAAGGATTTGAGAAGTAGTAAAAAGTTTTAAAGAAACTCTAGATATAATTGTAGATTTTAGAGCTAGTAATGGAGAAATGAATATACCTGAAATTATTGAGATGGTAAATATAATATCAGAAAAATAGACAAGTATTTGGAGTTCTTAGGCCATGGGATAATGAGAAGTTTATCAAGAATAATGAGGTAAGAGAGTTTATTTCTAAGTATGTAGATATATTGATAAAAAAACAAAAAAAGGACTTAAATCAAGATACTTTAAATAATTTAAATAAAGTATTTAGAGCTATTTATTTATCATATTTAAGAGCCGAGAATAATAAAGAAGACGTCTATTTGTATCATGGAAATAGTGTAATTACATCATTAAGTTTTATTTTTAAATAAAAAAATTATTTTCTAGGAAATATGGGGAAGACAATGCTATTCCTCAAACATTTCAAAAAAAGTGATGATAAGGATAAAGAACAAGATATATATAACGATATATTTTTTTGATAATTCCGATATAGGTGAAGTTAATATTTGTGCATATGGTCCAATAACGTTTGTTTTTTTAGTGCAGAGAAAAATATTTCAAGTAGATAGAGAGATAAAGGTGACAAAGGAAAAATCCGATTAAAAATAGAAGAAATTAATGATATGTATTTTTTTCAGGATTATCAGAAATAAAAAAAGAAATAGATGAAGGAAAGTATAAATTTTATAAACAATTTAATTATCATACAACTATTAAAAAAATTGTGATTATATTGAGTTAACTAAAGAAAAATCTAAAAATACATAATTATTGAAAAATTGTGAGAATCAAGATGAAGTTATTCAATTGAGTAAGGAATATAAAGTTCATTCGTCAATAGAATTAAAGAAAATGTTTGAGAGAGCATTAAATAATGTAAATTTAAATGAAGTAGAAGTATGTATAAGGAATTTTAGAGAAAATAAATTTATTCCAAATATGGCAACTGATATAGAAGAATTGTGGTCGAGTGATCTAGAGGTTTTGTTTAGAAAAGATAAGTAGTTATATATGAAATGAATCTGATAAAAAGACCCCATCAATAATTTTTGATAGAGTCTTTTTGGAGACACTTTGGAGATAATCCAAAGTGTTTTAACTTGTTTTTAAGCTATATATTTTAACATATGGACAGTTAGAACTAATAATCTTTTCCTCACTTTGTTCGTTAAGATTAAAGTTCTTGTTGCATACGCTGTACCTAAGAATTATGTCGTCGTTAAACTCCTAATAATTCAAATGTACACCTCATTATTTCCATTCAATAGAGGGAGAATCTACTCTAAGTAGTTGATATCATAGGGAGTATCAACTTTATTTTTTATATTGGCGGGGGAAAGGGCAGGGGATAAAAAGTATAATTATTTAGTAAAAAGTGTTGATATATTAGTATTTATAAATAGTTGATTATGATAGTTTAATTTGATATAATCAAAACTGGAGAGAGAAGTTAGGGGGCATTAGTTCCCAATAAAGATGGTGGCTACTTCAATAAGAAAGGGGATGGTGCTATGCTCGCATACACTAGAATCTGGATGAAAGGAGTAGCAAATTGTCAGCTTACGAAATTGTACAGACGATTATTGGAATAAATCTATTGATTGTTTCAGTAGTTAGTGCATGTGTTGTAGCATTAAAAAAAGACAATAAAAAATATGATCTGACCCCAAAAAGTTAGACTTAGAATAGCGTAGTAGTTATAATGACTGCTACGCTATCTTTTTTATATTTATACAGTCATATGTTTTATTCTATATTGCTTAGGACTTAAGCATCCTAGTTTCTCTTTTATTCTTTCTTCATTATAGTATTTTATATATTTTTCAATAGCTAATTTCAGCTCCCTATAACTATTATATGTTGTTCCATAGTATATCTCTTGTTTTAATATTCCGAAGAAATTCTCCATTACCGAATTATCCAAACAATTTGCTTTTCTAGACATACTTTGGTAAATACGTTCTTCTTTTTAACCTTTTCGAGTATGCCTTCATTTGATAAGCCCATCCTTGATCAGAGTGGAAAGTTCTCCTATAAGGGGATTTAGCTGTGACTTTAATAGCTTTTTCTAGTGCATCCATTATATTTTTAGCTGATGGACTCTCACTTATACTATAGCTTATTATCTCACCATTATACATATCCATAAATGGATCTAAATAAAGTTTCTTTACTACTAATTTACCTCTCTCATTAACTTCATAATATTTAAATTCAGTTGTGTCTGTAGTGATTTTTTTTGATGTGGAATATTAGTATTGAATCGTCTTCTAATTCTATTCTTAGCTGTTTTCCCAATTTTTTTCCTTTATATGAATTGTATTTTCTACTTTTTTTCTAGTAAATGATGTAACCTGTAAGCCTAATTTTTTTGTATAATTCTTTGAACTTTCTTTTTTTGTTTATTATATATCCTGAATTACGTAACGCACCATATATACGTCTATAACCATAATCTTTATTATTCTTTCTTATTTCTAATATTTTCTCTTCAATTTCTTTTATCTGGATTAACTCTATCAAATCTCTTCTGCCAGTACATATATGTTGCTTTTTGGCATTTTTCGCATATAAAAGAAGGTCTTTAAGTATGAATTCTCCTCGGAGACTGCTTATAATTCGCGCCTTCTTTTCATTTCTGCTTCTTCCGCTAAACGCAGTCTCCTCGCTTCTTTTAAAAATGCATTTTCTATCCTTAGTTGTAGTAATTTATCTTCTAATTCTTTTTACATATTCTTTAGATATATTATCATTTGTGGTTTGACTTGTTGTTTCCTTACTTAACTTTTTAGTTGATTTAGCCATTAAGATTTTCCGACCTTTCCTTCGTTCTCTCAATGCATCAGGACCAGCTACTCTAAAGCGATTAACCCAGTTACAAATAAGTGCTGGATTATTTATACCTTCTTGTAAAGCTAAGTCATTGTATGAGAGTTCACTTGTTAAGTATAATTCTATAACATATATCTTTTTTTTCGAAAGGATATTCTTCATTTTTTCTTGAACGATATAATCCTTCATCTCCATATTTCTTATATTTGGCAACCCAAATTTCAATATTATTATGAGATTTTATAGCATGCTTTTTCGCTAACGATCTTATGCTTATGTTTTCATTTATATACTCTAGTACGACTTTCTTTTTAAATTCAAAAATTATATTTAGTCATAAAAATACCGACCTCCAAAAAGTTAGATTTTTTGGTCTAACTTTTTGGGGTCGGTACAATAACCATCTTTATACTTTGGCTAGGTAAGATGGTTATATAAAACTATTTCACGAGCCACCGTCTTTAAAACGGCTCTCTTTTTCATAATTTTTATTTTTATCATAAACATAATTTAATTGCAATGATTTTTGTCAGATTGCAATTGTACAGACGATTATTGGAATAAATCTTTTGATTGTTTCAGTAGTTAGTGCATGTATTGTAGAATTAAAAAAGACAATAAAAAATAACCATCTTTAAACTTTGGCATAGGGTAAGATAGTTATTTAATAATTACATATTCGAGCCACCGTCTTTTTAAGTTAGTCGTTTGTTTTTCAAAGTCAAAGACTGAAGAAAAAAATATTACGAATAATTTATACTACGACTACTATAATTTCTACGAACGTAGTGAGTTAAGAAATTATTAGTAAAGTCAGTGCAAACGTCTATTTCCTCCATATCTTACCATATATGAAGAAAGAAATCAAAGATTTTAATAAAAAAATCCCCACCGAAAAAAATTATTAGTGGGGAAAAATGTCAGGGTATAAATTTGTATTTATTTTTGTATTTAGTTTTTTTAAAAAAGTAAACTATATTAAGTTTCTTGGTGAGTATACTACTTCTATTTTTTTACTAATCGAGCTTTTTTTAGATACTAAAAATATTTTATAAATAAAATATTATTGAAGTATTATTCCCCTAAATATTTAATATATATTTGACATGGATTCCACTCATCCCATAAGGTAGGGAAACATTCTAATTCTTTATATCCCATTGCGATATAGAATTCATTAGTAATATCATATTCTTTGTAGTGTCCCATTTTTACAGTTTTTACCTGTGAGTAGGAATATCCAAGATTTTTTGCCATATTTTCGAATTCTGTATTTAGTTTTGTTCCAATTCCCATCCTATGAAATTTTTTCTTTATACCCATTACAAAAATATCTGCAGTATCCTTACTTGTTGCGTTTAATACGATAAAACCTGCAACTTCATTATCTGCATAGCAAGCCAAAAACGGTTTATCTTGTGAATCTTTAATATACTCTTTTGTACTTTCAGGTAGACCAAACCATTCAGGAAGGTCATAAAGGACCTCTTTTGATATTATTTCTTTTTCTTTCTTGTCTATTATTTTTTTAATTATTAAATCCATATTATTTTCCTTTTAAAATTATAATTCCGTTTAATTATAACACAGATAATAAGTATCATACAAGTGGTCACAAGAAATTGAAATGTTGCTATTTTGATAAAATTTGGTGTTGAATGTATTATTCTTGATTATCTATTTTTATATTTATATTTTAGTGTAGATAAGGTAAGAAATCAAAGATTTTTTAATAAAAAGACCTTATCAATAGTTTTTGATAAGGTCTTTTTGGAGACACTTTGGAGACAATTCAAAGTGCTTTAACTAATTTTCAATCTATATATTTTAACATATGGACAGTTAGAACTAATAATCTTTTCCTCACTTTGTTCGTTAAGATTAAAGTTCTTGTTGCATACGCTGTACCTAAGAATTATGTCGTCGTTATACTCCTAATAATTCAAATGTACACCGCATTATTCCCATTCAATAGGGGAAGAATCTATCCTGAGTGGTTGGTATCATAGGAAGTATCGACTTTATTTTTTATATTGGCAGGGGAAATGGCAGGGTATAAAAAGTATAAATATTTAGTAAAAAGTGTTGATATACTAGTATTTATAAATAGTTGATTATGATTGTTTAATTTGATATAATCAAAACTGGAGAGAGAAGTTAGGGAGTGTAAAACTTCCGATAAAGATGGTGGCTACTTCAATATGAAAGGGGATGGTGCTATGCTCGCATACACTAGAATCTGGATGAAAGGAGTAGCAAGTTGTCAGCTTACGAAATTGTACAGACGATTATTGGAATAAATCTATTGATTGTTTCAGTAGTTAGTGCATGTATTGTAGCATTAAAAAAAGACAATAAAAAATAACCATCTTTACACTTTGGCACAGGGTAAGATAGTTATTTAATAATTACATATTCGAGCCACCGTCTTTAAAACGGCTCTCTTTTTATATTTATATTTTAGCATAGATAAGGTAAGAAATCAAAGATTTTAATAATAAGACCCTGCCAATAATTTTTGTTGGGGAACCTAATTGAATTAAATAGATTTGCAACATTTATAACAACTAAAAATGCAGTTAAATTAAGATTCTCCATTCAAATTATATTTGTAATCTATTCCCATTCAACTATTAAGGTGAAAAGGTATAAATGTATTTAGTTGGTTTAATGGGATTTAAAGTTTTTTTGAAATTAATAAATTAGTTATAATTTTGTTTTTATTGGTTGCAAATTAATTATTTATTATTTCGGCTGTTTTTTTCTATTCTAGATAGTAGTTTGTCAGCTGTCTTCATTGAGAGATCGTAGCTATAATATGTAGGAAATATACTGTCGTTTTTTTAGCGATAGTACAAGGTTCTTTGAACAAAGAACGAGTTATAAAAAGCGTCAATTTCTAGATAGAAATCCAATAAACCCTCTATCTCAAAAATCAAATTGTTGAGTATATAATTTAAATGCTTCAGAAATTATATCTGTTAAAGTGTCTCTTGCATAATTGCATCTTGATTCATATGTTTTTCAGGTCTATTTCATTTTTTTGAATGATCTAGTGTCGATATCTAAATCAGTTAATATAAACATTATAGATAAATGTAATGATTTTTAACTTTCCTAATGAATCTCTACTTTTTTTGTAAATTTTTATTTGTTCTTTATTTAAAGTTAATTGTTTATTTATTAACTTGCTTTTGGGCTAAATAGGTAAGGAAAGCGCCTAAAAAAGCGGTTATAACAGGTATTATAGATTGGAGTATTTCTTTCATAATATATTTTTCTCCCAGTTTTTTTTATTGATTTATTTAGTCTTTAGTATTATCATCTTTTTCTATATATCTTATACTTAGGTAATTTTCGAGCATTTTATTTTTTAATTCTTCAATTATGCTTTGTAATTTTTGCTCTAATAAAACTTCCAATAAAGATGGCGGCTACTTCTATATGAAAGGGGATGGTGCTATGCTCGCATACACTAGAATCTGGATGAAAGGAGTAGAGAATGTCTACGTACGAAGCTATCCAACTAATGATAGATTTTGCGATTTTTGTAATTGCACTTTTGACTTTGGTTGTAGCTATTGTTACTTATACGATGAAAAAATAACCATCTTTATACTTTGGCGAGATAAGATGGTTTTTTAACTATTTAACGAGCCACCGTCTTTAAAAACGGCTCTTCGCTTCCATGCTTTTATTTTAGCATGAATAAAGTAGAAAAGCAACAGGTTCTAGTCAAAATACACTATTGGTATTAGGTAATTGTTATATATCGTTTCTAAATGATATATAATAAGATATAACCTTCGTATATCTTTTTGGAGGATAGTAAGAAGGTTATTTTGTTTTTTATATAGTGTGGGTATCATTTTTGATAGAGGTGCTTTGAAGAGGAGTTTTCATTATTTCGTTAGAGATATATTGATTACCTGTAAAGTTAGATTTTGATTTATTACTGAATTTAATGTTGATATTTCCTGTTATCATATCAGCGATACTTCGATCATTATTCCCCCATAGATGAGAGTAGTGTTTTAGAGTTATCTCTGGACTAGAGTGACCTAATCTTTTTGATATTACAAGAATATCTGCATTATGTTCATTTATCAGATAACTTGCATGGCTGTGCCTTAATCCTTTAGCTTGAATTCTATGTATTTTAGCTAAAGACGAGTGTTTATTAATAATTCTGCCAATGATACAACGATGGAGAGGGCTTCCGTCATAACTCATTACAAAATCGCTATTTACTAGTTTTTGTTGTCGTCTTTTCCACTCTTTTAATATTTTTATAGTATCATCATCTAGTGAGATGATACGCTTGCTATTTTCAGTTTTAAGAGTAAGGCTTCTAGTATATTCTTTTTTAGACTTCATATCAAGATTATAATGAACTCTTAATGTTTTCTTTGAAAAATCAATATCAGACCAGTATAGTGCCAGTCCTTCAGAGACCCTAATACCTGTTACATAGTATAACCATAACATTGTAAAGTGAAGGTGTTCTAAGTAATCTGACTTATTAAATGTTGAGATGACTTTCTCAAATTCAAATTTAGTCCAGTAAGGTATAGTGTGTTTTCCCTTAGGAATTGCACGAGTTCTATTTGATATATTTTCATTTAAGAATTGTCTATATACGGCATAATCTAGTGACTTTCTAAATGAACCATATAATTGGGAACAATAAGCTTGAGAGTATCCGCTGTGATTCAGTAAATATATTCTAAAATTTTCACAGTCTGCAAGACTAATATCACGAAGTTTTTTAGCCTTGAATCTATCTATAAAGATAGGGAAAACAGTCTTTCTATTATTCCAAGTATTTTTACATACTGATGCTTTATAGTATGGTAGGTAGACACTATTCATGAATTGTTCATAGGTCATGTTATAATTATGTGCACCACCTCTTGTCTTTTTAAACTCAGCTTTTACCGATACCAACATATCATGACACGATTTAGCTGATTTGAAAGGTAAGCCGTGAGAGTCACGACTTCCTTTCTTCTGAATTCTTTTACCAGTTATCTGATCGATACCAAGCTCTACATTATAGTAAAAATAGCCTGTTTTTTCGTTCTTATAAACTCCTGGATATTTAGTAGTAGCCATTTATATACCCTCCTTCTTAATAGGAAATTGTATTCCTAATATTTCCTCTACAATTTCTCTTGGTACCGTACCAATACGATTATTCGCATATAACGTTAAACCTCTGTTAACTAATTGTATTTTTGCCTGTTTTATTATTGAACGTGCTGTGTGTCTTGGGAATCCAAGATTCATGATATCTTTGTAGTTAATTGTTATCATTTTTTTTCTCCTTTATATATGAGTTAGTATAATTAATTTCATAAACTTTCCTTATTATTTTAAGATAAATCTAAATCGTCAACCGACTCTGATTCAAAGCTATCAAACATAGAAGAGGGTTTAGTTTTAACGAAATCTTCAGTATCTCTACCAATATTATTAATAATCAAGTTGTAATCTTCTAATGGTACTTTAATTTTATAGCATTTTTCTCGCATTTTTGCTATATAGATGCGTGATGCCTTTCTCTTTTATCAGACTCATTAATAATAATTTCTTCATTAATTAATCTGTCGATAGCTAACTTCACATCCTCAAATTTTAGTTCTCTGTGTAGAAATTTCTCAAACTCACCAGTGAATATATAAGCATATGCAGATTGGCTTTCTTTTTTTATGATTCCTATCTTTCCTGATGACCTAACAGTGGGTTTATCATAGTAAAATTTAGTAGCATTTTTGTGTACAAATTCTATTATTTTTTCATATGTACCTTCAGGTATCCCTTTTCTGTTAGGTATTTCTTTTTCTTCTAGTTTAATAAATAATTGAAGTATTTTTTCTTCATCAAGTTGAATATTTAATAATTCATTTATTAATGATACACTAGCAAGAATAGTTGCATAAGGAATACTTATTCTATCTCTATACTCTGATTCTGGTATTTCAGTAATTATTTTCTCTCTTGCTTTTTTGAAATGGTCTAATATCAGTTGGCTCCCCCTCTCATGCGCAAATAAACATTCCATAAATTTGTTGGCAAGTAGACCGTAGTTTTTACTAGCTAATTTTTTTATATTATGAGAACTGCTTGCATCTTTTGTCCAAGAATCATTTAATTCTATTTCAATTAGTCTCATTCTTAATCCAGGGTTATCTTTTAGTTTCGAACGGAATCCAATCTCAGATGAGCATATTACATTTGTACTGAAAGTCTTTTGTTCTTTTTGTGTTGCATCAGAGTTTAACCTTTCTTTAGATTTTCCGCCTGCTATTTGATATACTAATGAAGTCATATCTTTTATTGAACTACTGGATAATTCATCTATTACTGTGGCTACTCCGTAATTGTCAGACAATATATTAACTAATGCGTTAGATGTTGAATTAAATGTCTTTAAGTTTTCTATAGGACTACCATAGACGCTCTGTATAAAGTGTAATGCAGTAGTTTTCCCTGTTGAGCTACGTCCCATTAAATTTATAAGAAATGCTCCAAGACCAGGGAATTCGACTTTTGAGATATAACCTAGTACTATCGGAGAAAAACTTACAGCCAAGGCGATTTCCATATTAGTATCTAATATCTCGTTATTAATTAGACTTATAACATTTTCATAGTCTCCAGAAGATGATAATTTAAAAATACTATCCTTATTTAGTACACTTTCTTTATCATCACCATAATTTTTACTGATATTATAAACAAGTTTGTTGTCATATTTAATCCAACCTACACAATTATGGATATTACGTATTTTAGCCTTATTAGCTAGAAGCTGAAGATATGTAAGAAGTTTATACTCGTTGTTAACCATTACTCCTTTTTTAGATAAAATATTACGTAATGATAGAGCATTGAGCTGGTTTCCTTTTAAATAGAAGGTATTTTCTGTTTGACCTATGCTAAGTGATTGTATTTCATAATCAAATTCTTTAGTGTCTCTGTTGTATATGACATTATTAATAAAAATTGGATTAGAAGAAATCCAAATTGGACCCTTTTTCTTATCTTCAACTATAACACCTGTCTTATCTAGAATATAGTCATAGAATTTATATCTCTTTCCATTTTTTATACCTTCAAAAGAAGGTGTTTCATCATAATATAAAAGTAGTTCGTGTGGACATGGATATTTGGTGTTGAATGTATGTACATTCTGATTTCCACAACTATCATGATGGCACCCGAAATAACATTTGTTATTTTCTTTCACTATGAAATAGTGACCTTTGTCTGGATTATGATGGTGTCTCATTGGACATCTATCAAACTTATACAGACAGGCTCCATCTAAATCTTTTATCTTATCAACAGTTAGATTGTGAGAGGATAGCCATTCCATAGGATTTTTTACAAGTAAGTACGGTTTACGAGTCATCAGATTATCAATGTTTATGTCTTCAACTTTGTTTTTACTAATTATACTTTTGATACTATTGAAATCATTAGTATTACCGTCTGCTTTATCATATAGAAACTTAGAGATTCTACAATGTTCAGATCCATTTTGTATCCCTTTGGTGTTAAGTGTACCGTATAATCTAGTTATTCTAGCTGGATTATGTACACTTTTATCTACATGAGCCCTTTCTGAAGAAAACTTGCTATCTAAGTGGTATAGTAGCTCTTTAATGATGCTACTGTTCTCTTCAGTACATTCAATATCAATAGGTATCAGTGCATGATACCCATTTCCAGAATCAAATGCATAATAATATTGGATATTATTATCTTCCAAATATTGTAGGCAGTTATCAAATACCTTTTTCGCTTCTTCTTTTTGTTTATCGGTAGAAGCAGTCCTACTTGGACGTACTGGATCTATATCCAGTAAAATAAATTTGATTCTTTCTATATTATTATTACTTACTACTTCTTTATTACTTATGTTGAAATAATTGAATGTAGTGTAAATATTCACTTTGCTATTGATTGGTTCAATATATTTTAGTATATCTTCCGATTTGTTCGTAGGGAAGATTCTATTAGTTGTTCTTTCTCCTCCAATACTACGGATATTAATTTTATCTACTTTATGATTATTAAGTATACTTAATGTTTTTTGTATACTTTCTTTGTGTATATTGTTCATCCTTGGTGAACCTCCTGATTTTACTAAATTATTTTTTAGATTACTTTTGTTCCCTATACACCCAGTATATTTTTGAGGAGTACTACCATATTAAATTAATATTTCAGATAGTCCCCTATATTTATATGGGTTACTTGGGTTACCCAGATAACCCATTATATTGAAAAGCACTGTTACATAAAATTTAATTATTATTTAGTCTACTGCTTTTTAAATGATCTGAGTTACTTAGGTTAACTAGGTAATCTATTAATTTTTGTAAGAGCATCTTATGCGTCTTACAATGTATAGTATAGAGGATTGATAGGAATAAATCATCGGAGTAAACGTACTAAAAATATACTAAAAAAATTAAAACTTAAGTACGATTAATAAAATTATAAAAAAATACATACAAGTATTATACTATCAATGAATAATACTTGTATGTATTTATAATATTGAAATTATGAATGGGAATGGATTGGGATAATTGTTTACTGATTCCTTATTGATATCTTTGGCTAACTCTAAATAAATGGATTTGATTTCAGGATTAATTATTATCAAGGAGTCTAAAATAGAATATTGCTCTAGGTTAAATAGCTCAACGAATGAAAGTAGTGTAGTAGTTGCGTTGTCTGAATTTTTTTCAGTTTCTTTTTCAATTTTTTTCTTGTAGAGTAGAAAGATTAGCAGTAGTTATATTTTTCTTCAGAAAGAAATTTAACTATACTTTTAGTAGAAAGATCTTTAAAGGGTATCTTGTTTAGTGTATAAATATTTTAGTTTTTGAGATATACTTTTTTTATATGTGAGGAAGCTATTTTTTTATATGTGAATTCAATTTAGAGTTAAGTTCTTTTTCTTGAATTAGTATTTTCAGTTAGTAAGAGAATATTTAATACTCTAGATGATGCATTTAATGAATTTATACTGTTTCTTATGTGTTCACGTAATGAATCTATTTTTTTGTTCTTGTATCCGATTTTTATGTTAGTAGGGAAAAAAATTTTTAATTCTGATCGTAAATCTTTTAGTAAAAAAATATACAATATTTTTATTTCTTCTATATATTTTTAATGTGATTGCTATTGTATCGGTATTAACATAAATATCTTTGCCTTTGTCTTTATCTGAATTATCGTCTTTAGTATACTTTTTTTATATGAGAGTATATATTTTTCAGATATGTCTTTAAATGTATTATCAATATTAATAAGTCTTACATCAAACTTATTCTTAAGGTGAATATAGGAGTAATCATCTTTTACAGTTTTAAAAAGTGTTTTTTTGTAATTGTCCCCTGAAAAATTATTTTTTTAAAGAGATTACATACAATTGTCAACATAAGTGAAATATCACTCTCAGTGAAATCAGAATAATATTCTTTTATATCTACGCTATTTTCATATTCAAGAGTAATATCCTTTGTAAATATAGACTCATTAACATTTTCAATTGAGGAAAAATAAATATGAATTGTGAGCAAGTAAGTTCATAAAAATTTTTCAGAAGTAGTTTTTTTAAATGTAGATTTTCTAGCCTCTTACAGTAGTATTTTTAAGGCAAGATTATATTCTTCGATTAATTTGTTTATAAAATTATCCTTTAAAAATACTCGGTGTTCTTATTAGTTGTATAGCTTTCAGAAGAATATATAGAAACAAGTCATCGATATATAATTGATGTATATTGTAGTCTTTGTTTTTCACAAAGTCAAAGTTATCTTCTGTAGCGATTAGATTAGTATGGAGATTATTTATATGAAAGAACGAGGACATAATATAGACTAGGAAAGATATTCTTTTTATCTTCTATTTTTAAATTCTGATGTTTTATATAGTGTAAAGTCTTCACAATCTAATAGGGATTTATTAGATTCTTCATATTTTTTTACAAAATTTAAGTCTAATACATCTAAATATGAATTATGTACATATATTGTGTATACTGATTTGTCAATTCTATTACTTAATAGGTCTAATCTTTTTTTGTGATTGATCTGAAAGTCCAATGTAACATTTTTTTCTCATACTTATCTTCATCAACTTTTGTATTTCTTTCATTTACATAAATAATATAGTTTTTAAAAAAATTTCCAATCTGTAGTAAATGTTTTTTCCTTATTATTCATCATTTTCCTCCATACATTTTAATCAAATTATATCACATAAACTCCCATTTTGCTCGTACTTTAGGTGCTAATGGATGGAAGTTATCTTGTTTGTTACTATCAGTAAGGAAGAGAATTTTTTTTCTTAGTTTATTCTTTGCTAATAATTCGATAATTGAGTTTAGTCTATTTTGTACTAATTTATTTGTCTTAGGAAGTGAGCCACAGGCAATTATAATGTTATCAGAGATTTTAGCACATTTTAGTATATAATTATCATTAACTTTAGTATCTTGCTTTCCAAACTCCCGTTTTCCCGTTGAAATCTTAGAATATAGGTTAACACTATAGAATCCGCCAAAGCCACATTTAAATACGTTATTAGTAATAAATGTAGTTGTAGAATCATTTATAATAAGGTCGCTAGTACTCGGATAAAGAGTAATAATAGTCGCTATTGGTTTCTCTATATCCCAAATCTTTTTTTAATATGTATCTTTCTTTTTTTGTCATCCGACATAAATATTTCGATTTGAATATTTGATGTTAGTATTTTTGTCATTTTATGGTCCTCTCTATGTTGTTCTTTTTTTGTATAGTTTAATTATTATTACGGTAATTTCATATATGGCTTTCAGCCAATCTAATATACCAATTTCCTTTTTTTGAATTGTTTTTTTATTCATATTTGTAATACACCAACCTTTCATTTTTTTAAGTATTCCAGTTAAGAGTTTTTTTAGTGCAATCTGAATTATAAAAATACATAGATAGTAATGTCATTATAATAGAAAAAGATAATTAGATATGAAGAGGAAGTCATTACATTATAAAAATTAGTAGGTAATAACTCTGAATCTAGTTCATCTGTGCCTAATAGATAGCTTTCAGATGTTAAATAGCCCTCTCTAATATTTAGATTTAGCTGTTCTTGTAGTAAATGAGAAATTTGAGTATTGTCTACCATAATGTACCTCCCCAGTTATTATTGTCTTTCTTGAGTGATAGGTAGTCTGTATCACTTACAATTATATGATCTAATACATTAATACCTAATAATTCTCCAGCTTCTATTAACGCTTTAGTTATCTTAATATCTTCATTACTAGGTTTTAAATTACCAGATACATGGTTATGACTAACGATTATTGAACTTGAATTAGCGAGTATAGCACCTTTAAATATTTCTCTAAAGTGAACAGGTGAGTAATCTAATACCCCAATGTGGCAAATTTCACAGTAAGTTGGTTTATTTTTCACATTCATACCAATAACTGCAAATACTTCTCTATCGAATTTGCCTATGTAGTCAATAAAAAACTCTCCAGAAATATCAGGAGAGGAGAAGGTAGTATTATTATTGATATGTATTTCTTTTAGTATTTCTTGCTTAAGTTGTACAACTTGTATTTTTGTCATTGTTTTGTATGCTCCTTTTTATAAAAAAGTAAAAAAAACCTAATTAGCTTGTATGCCAATTAGGTTTTTTGAATTATTTAATTAGTTCTTTTTTAGTTTTCTACTGATTAGAGCTAAGCTTTAATAGTGTTGCTCCTAAAAGTACAGTAGATGATGAAGATACTCCAGTTCTAGGTAGTATTTTATTTTTGATTAGATTCTGAAGGTTTAATGTCAGTTAAGTCTCTTCTATTATCTTTATTTTTTTATTATATTCCTCACTTGTATTAGTTGAAGGCGTTGAAATATTTTTTTCTTAATACTAGCTATTGCAAATTTACTAAAAATGATTAATAGTAAATTCTACGTTGTCATTAGTTATAGTAAGATTATTTTTCTCTTTTGTTAGCTCTTCTAACTCACCGTTATCTTTAACATGATAAACAAAGATTTCATTTCCTTTTTCATTATTTAATAGGGCGATACGAACTGTTCTATTAGCATTAGTGCTATATTTTTTACCTTCTTTTTCAAGTGTTAAGTCTACAACTCTAAGATTAGTTATATCTGTTATAGATGTTATTGAATTATTTTCGTTTGTAATTTTTTCTTTTACTTCATCTAATGTAGTAGGATTAGTTACTTCGTCTGTAACTAGTTTTACACCTGTTTCTGCTGTCGCTAATGTAACAGAAATATCGTTATTGGTATTTTCTAGTGTAATATTAGCTAGTGTAGGTTTTGAGTTGTTGACAGCAGGTTTATCAGTAGGTGTTACTATATTAGGTTTATTGTTATCTGTGCTAGGATTAACAGGTTTATTAGCAGGAGTTGTTGTATTAGGTTTGCTATCATTAGCATTAGAATTAGCAGGTTTATTAGTATTATTTGGAAGTTCAGGAGTTGTAGTATTTGAAACTTTCGTTCCACGTCTAACAACTTTATCAACTTTTTCTTTAGTAACTTTTTCTTCAACTTTAGGATTATCTTGACGAATACCATTTATAACAGTATAAGTAGTAGTGATTTCTTTAGTGCCGTTAATACCTTCAGTTTCAGTAACTTCAGTACCTTTATCTAAAGAGTTATCATCTTTATAAATAGTTTCGAATGGAATATTTTGAGTTGATTTTTCACTTTCAGAAGAAGTAACTTTCGTTCCACGTCTAACAACCTTATCAACTTTTTCTTTAGTAATTTTTTTCTTCAACTTTAGGATTATCTTGACGAACGCCATTAATAACAGTGTAAGTAGTAGTGATTTCTTTAACACCGTTAATACCTTCAATTTCAGTAATTTCAGTACCTTTATCTAGTGTATTATCATCTTTATAAATAGTTTCAAAAGGAATATCTGCATTTTTAGTTGTTGAAGCAAATGTAGGTTCACTTTCTTTCTTTTTACGAAGTTCTTCGTTTTTAGCTACTGCTTCCTTATAAGCGTCAAATCCTTTTATTGATTCAAGTGTGTATTCACTATTTTTTTTAAGATTTTTATCTTTGGTGAAAAAAATCCTATTCTATATTCCAATTCTCCTACTCCAGCAAATCCGAATCCAATTTTTTGTGCAAATAGTTTTTCTTTATATAGTTTTTTATCTTCATCTGCCAGATAAGAAAGTTTATTGATTAATATTGATATATCCATTTTATATAGAGTTTCATAGTCTAATGATGGAGCATCTTGGTTAATCGATGATTTATATTTATTGATGAATTCATAGAAGAATGCTTCTTTTTTTCTTCTGATGATAGGTCTTTACTCTCATTTATGGCTAATGCAGAAGATATAACATCAGAAAAAAAGTATTATAATTCGTTTGAGATAAAGAGTTAAGTATTTCTTTTTAAGCGTCTTTTTTTGTTTATCACTTAGATTTGATGTTTCAATTATATCGTTTTCCAGTACTTTACCTATGATAGTAGATAAATCAGATCGTAAATCAGCTTCTAAAAATTTCATTTATATATCTCTCTTTGTCATTATTATTAAGAGCTTTTATTGAGTTAATTTGTTTTAATAGCAGAGGCTTTGTTAGAAAGTGAATATATATCTTCCTCAGTAGCATTTATAATATCGGTTCTTAATTTTTTTCAAGATTAGGGTAAGTTAAACCTTTTTAGAAAATCGTAAGCTATAACTTTTTTTATTTGATAAACTAAGTTCATCCTTAGGAGTAGTATTGTTTTCTTCTGGTTTAGATTCATTATTATCTTTATTGTTACTTTCATTTTGTGAAGTCACATTTTCACCATAAACTATATTTCTTGATAATTTCAGCCTAATTTGTTTATTAGTATTTTTTTCAATACCAAAGATATCTAACACTAATTCGTATTCACCATAAGTTATTTCATTTAGTTCATAAGAACCAGAATCTAGTACGAAAAACTTGACCTACGTCTTGAACATTCTTAACTTTTGCAGGACCTAAAATATGTTCTTCACCAGTTTTTTTATTTATAAGAGAGACATCAGCCCACGCTCCCATTTGATTAAATAATACTCTATCTTTATTTTTTTTAATTATATATGCTTGGAAATCAAGAATAGTTCCGTCTATATTGTATATTATTTCTCCATTGTATTCAGGAGATGATGAAACTGTAGGGGTACTGTAATTTGCAAAAGTAATGTTATTAGTTGCTATTGTTGATAAGCCAGTTATTCCTATAGATACTGAAACTGCACCGACTGCTAGTTTTCTGATTGAGAATTTTTTATCCATAGTATGTATTTCCTTTCATGATTTTTATATTTCTTTAATATTTCTATTTTACAGTATCTTATAAGATATTATAAGATAAGAAAAACTTAGGACATTTGCACATAAAAATGTCCTAAGTTTTTTTTGAATGATAATAATTTAAAATTCAACGTGCACGTTAGTTGTAGCGTTAACTAATCGAACTAGTATGCGGATTTTTATAAACTACAATTTTATTAAACGTGATATATAGCTTTGTATGTAACTACTGGTCCTGCTTGAACGCTATCCAATGTACACATATTCGTATTAATGTTATATGTGAAAATATAGTGACCTACTTCACCTTTTTGGTTATCAAAAATTTTTACAATTATTCCTCTAGAATCAATTCCTCCATATGATACTCTATCTGCATGAACACCAGTAGCTTCAGAAACAGCCTCACTAGATTTTTTTATGTAGTCAAAAATAGCATCCTGATAGTGATTGTAGTTTTGAGCTAAAGCTGAATCGTAGCTATCGACTTTATATTGATCAGTATTCTTTTGAGTAGTTTTATTTGTATCTTCTGATACTTTAGTTTTAGAGCTATCAGTTTTTGAAGGAGAACCTTCTGTAAGGACAATTTTTAAAGAACTATGTTTAAATTTATATTTATCTAGTATTGAATTAATATCATCAGATTTAGCTTCTTTAATTTCTTTTAGAGCTTTTTTTCATAATTAGTGATATCTTCTTTTAGCCACTCAATAGCTTTATCAAAAGAGTTATCAGTAGTAAGAGAATCAACTTTATCTATAGATTTTTTAGCAGAATCCACATCTTTATTATCAAGACTGGAGTCAGCATTTTTTAATTCTTTAGCGATCTTTATTTCAGTTTTAATATTTTTGAAAGCTTCTTGTCCTTTGTCATTATCTAAAGTTTCTAATCCTTTAAGTCCGCCATTAAAATCATGGGTATCATTGATAAGAGCTAAGTATTTATCATGCTCAGCTTTTATACTATTTTTTCCAGAACTTTGGAAAAAGAAGAAACCAACAGCAATAATAAGGATAACTGCTATGCTTGATACTATTGTGATTATTTTTTTATTCACCTTTATTCTCCTTTTTATTTCTTAATTTATTATCAATTACAATGCGATTGATATGACGCATAGAGTAGCCATATTTTCTAGCTAGGTCTTTTTACATTAGAACCATTGTACTCGTTTTTTTATTATATTTTCTAAACCTGTTTTTGTGAATAGCTTCATAGGAAAGTTGATATTCATTCCTCTAAAGTATCTGTATATTTTTATGGTATTATCTTCTCCGACAAGGTTTGCTATATCAGCGTAGACAGAGTGCCAATTATCAGAGGTATTATGTGAATTAATTTTGTCCTTCATACAGAGTCGCTCCTCTCTTCATGATTTTATTATACATAAAATATTTTGATAAGTTTAGATACAAAAATTATAGAAAATAACAAGGACAAAATAAGGTTAAAATGTCCATGTAAAACTAAACTATCAAAGTTATAATATATAAATAAGATATGATATTAATCATGAATTTGAGAGATACGTTTTTGTATTTCGTAGACAGTTGATTTTGCTATTCCTACGTGTTTTGCAATTGATTGAACAGGTTTTTTCTCTTGGAGCATAGATACTACACTTTCATATATGAATCTATCTTGAGAGTTTTTTGCATTTGCATGGTATTTGAGGGGACGTCCATTATAGACACCGCGTTTCTTGGCTTGTTCTATTCCTTGACGTTGCCTTTCGAGTATCTTTTCACGTTCATTCTGTGCAATATATCCAAGTAGAGAAAGGAGTATGTCGAACATAGCGATGTCTAAGGTAGAGTTGCCAGTATTAAAATTAAGGAAAGGAGCATCTACTATTGTTAGAGTTGCTCCTTTATCTTTTATTATTTGTATTATTTCTTTTAAATCTTTGTAATTTCTGCTAAGTCTATCGAGTGAGGCTATGACAATTTCATCATTGGTACGAATAGAGTTTAGCATCTCATTTAAGACAGGTCTGTTTGTATCTTTTCCACTTTCTTGTTCACTGAACAGTAATTCAACATTATTGTCTTTCATAATTTGTTTTTGCCTATCTAGGTTTTGGTCTATGGTTGACGTTCGTATGTATCCGATTTTCATTTTTTGAACCTCCTGTAATTTAGTTTTTAGACATGTATAACGGACATCTTGATTGTTGATTTAATATAGTTGGATTTTGTCCAATATGGGTATACCCATATTAGTCAATTTGGGCGAAAAAATAGTCGTAACCTTAACTTAAAGGTTACGACTATTTTAGTAGTTGAATGGTGTTATTCATTCTTTATTCTGTTTTACTTACATACATTGTAAATTTTACTCTTTGGCAGGGTAGTCGGCAGGGTACTTTATGCCAAAAAGTTTATTTTGATTAATTTTTTTGAAAGAAAAAGCCTTAAAAATCAAGGCTTTTATCTATATATTTTACTATAATATTATTCCCATTCGATCGTTGCTGGTGGCTTACTTGTAATATCGTAGACTACACGGTTAACGTGAGCTACTTCGTTTACGATACGAGCTGAAATCTCTTCAAGTACTTCAAATGGAATGTGAGCCCAGCTTGCTGTCATACCATCGATACTTGTTACGGCACGAACTGCTACTGTATAGTCATATGTACGAACATCTCCCATAACTCCTACTGAACGAATGTCTGGAAGACATGTGAAGTATTGCCAGATTTCTCCTTCTAATCCACGTTTAGCGATAACATCACGTAGGATGAAGTCACTGTCACGAACGATTTGAAGTTTTTCTTCTGTTACTTCTCCAAGAACACGGATACCAAGACCTGGTCCTGGGAATGGTTGACGCCAAACGATTTCGTGAGGAAGACCAAGAGCTTCACCTAATGCACGAACCTCATCTTTGAATAGAGTGTTAAGTGGCTCGATTAGAGAGAAACGCATATCTTCTGGTAATCCACCTACGTTGTGGTGAGATTTGATTGTTTGTGCATTCTTAGTTCCTGATTCGATAACGTCAGTGTAAAGAGTACCTTGAGCTAAGAATGGTACGTCGTGAAGTTTAGCGCATTCTTCATCAAATACATAAACGAATTCATTACCGATAATTTTACGTTTGTTCTGGGTCACTTACACCTTTAAGTTTTCCAAGGAATCTTTCTCTAGCATCGACTTTGATTAGATTCATGTTGAATCCACCCTCGATTTCTTTACTGAAGGTGTTCATTACAGCTTCGGCTTCACCTTTACGAAGTAAACCATGGTCGATAAACATACAGATTAGTTGATCTCCGATTGCTTTGTCTAGTAGAGCTGCTACAACAGATGAGTCTACACCACCAGATAGTGCACAAAGAACTTTTTGATCTCCAACTTCTGCACGAATTTCTTCAATTTTTTCATCGATGAAGTTTTGGATAGTCCAGTTTTCAGTACATTTACATACGTTACGGATGAAGTTTTTAATTAAGTCATAACCGTATTCTGAGTGACGTACTTCTGGGTGGAATTGGAAGCAGTAGAAGTCTTTTTCTACGTTTTCAGCAGCAGCGATTGGGCAGTTATCACTTGTCGCCACAACTTTGAATCCTTCAGCAAGTTCAACAACTTTATCAGAGTGACTCATTAATACTTGTTGAGAAGCAGGAGTACCTTCGAATAATTTAGCTCCTGGAGTTACATCGACATTGTGAGCACCGTATTCTCTACTTGTAGCAGATTCTACTTTTCCTCCTAGTTTATGTTGCATAAGTTGCATTCCGTAACAAATTCCTAACACAGGAATACCTAGATTGAAAATCTCGTCATCGATTGTAAGAGAGTTTTCTTCATATACTGAGTTAGGGCCACCTGAAAGAATAATTCCTTTAGGGTTCATTTTTTTGATTTCTTCAATAGAAATTTCATTGTCGTGTAGTTCAGAATATACACCAAGTTCACGTACACGGCGAGTGATAAGTTGGTTATATTGACTACCGAAGTCAAGAACTAATATAAATTCGTGTTTCACGGTTTTCCTCCTAAAATATACTTTTATTAATATAAACTATTATATCAAGAAGTTTAAGATATGTAAAAATCTTAAATGTTAGAATTTTTTTGTAGATTTTTTTAGAAGAATATTGAATTTTTTTAACGAAAAAAACAGTAAAAAAACGAATTTTAACTTTATGAAAATGATAAAAAAATCCGTAAAAAGAGATTTTTTTAGTTTTCAAAAACGATAATTTTTGGTTTATACGAATTATAGGTGAGAGAAAAATTTTTATAAAAATTTTTTTGGAAAAATGTTATAATTATTGTATATAAAGTAGGAGGAAGAATAATGGTAAGAGCATATATTGGAACATATACAAAACAAGATAGTGAAGGAATATACTTAGTTGAGTTATCTGAAGAAGGAAAAGTTCTAGAAGTTAGAAATGTAGCTAAGGTTGATAATCCAACGTATTTAGCGTTGTCTAATGATAATAAGTATTTATATAGTGTATCAAGAGTAGAGGGAAAAGGTGCTGTTACAAGCTTTGAAGTTGAAGGAAATGGTGATTTGAAAGAATTAACATCAGTTGCCCAAGAAGGAAATCCTCCTTGTTACGTAGAGTTAAATTCTAATAAAAACATTTTATTATCAGCGAACTATCATTTAGGTACGATTGATAGTTATTCTGTTGAAAATGGTGAGCTTGTAAAACTTCTATCAACAGATCATCATGAAGGAAGTGGAGTACATGAAAGACAAGAGAAACCTCACGTGCATTTTTCAGGATTTACCCCAAGTGAAAAATATGTTTTCTCATGTGATTTAGGAACTGATGAAATTACATCATACAAGCTTAAAGAAGGAATATTAGAAAAAGTAGCTACTTTTAAGGCTAAAGATGGAAGTGGAGTTCGCCACATAGTATTTAGTAGTGATGAAAGACGAGCTTTTGTGATGACAGAACTTACTAGTGAAGTAATTGCTTTTGATTATGATGGAGAGGGGAATTTAACAAATCCAACATATTACCCTACATTGCCTGAAGGTTTTTCATTAGACAATAAAGGTAGTGCGATAAAAATTTCAAACGATAATAGATTTATTTATGTTTCTAATAGAGGACAAGATGCGATAGTTGTTTTTGAAAACACAGAATCAGGCTTAAAATACCTTCAAACTATTAGTACTTATGGGCAAGGTCCTAGAGATTTTGACCTTTCTAAAGATAATACTTTAGCAATTGCAACAAATGAAAATAGTGGGACAATTACTGTGTACTCTGTTAATAAGAAAACAGGAGAGTTAATTGTTGTTGCTTCTGAGGTAGTTGTACCTGAGGCAGTTTGTGCTAAGTTTATTTAAATAGATGCTTTATTAAGTTTAGAATAAGAAGAAACCTAAGGTGAGGATAATCTCATCTTAGGTTTTACTATTATGAATTTCGTTTTTTAACGACGAAGAATGGCGCCCCGAAATTACAGTATTCTAGTATGTAATCTTCAAGGTTGTTTATGTTTTTAGGATTGTTGTTATCCTTTGTTAAAATGAATCCAGTAAGTCGTAGTTTTTCGTGAGAAATATCTCCTACGATATATGGTTTATTTTTTAACACGTCTACTAGTTTTTCTTCAAATGTTTCTTTTTGAAAGGCATCTTTGAAGTTGTAAACAAGCTCATAAATTGTACCATCAACTTCGAAAACTAAATTATTTTGCTCCATAGTTAATCCTTTCTAACAACTTGTCTCATTACGTATAGCGCTGCAAAAACAAGTGTGTATATTGCAAGTATACCCGTAGCGAAGTATTTTGTACGATCTATAACGATAGTAGTTTTTTCGTAATTATCTTTCTTATCAAAGTTATCGTCATTGATGAAGTTTGATTTGATTTTTGCTAGATTACTCATACTATCATCAGAAGTAAAGTCAGAGAATACTGTTCCTTCATTTGCTGATACTGTTTCGTATTTCTGGAAAAGAAGTATTTTTTTATTCATAAGAAGATATGTTACATCTTTAATCGAATGTTTTTCATAGAATAGATCATAAATATCTCCGTTAAAAGTAATACGTTCATTGTTTATAGTATATGTTCCAGCTTTAAGAGCTAGTTTATATTTATAGTTTGAGAATAAGTAATCGTATGTTTTTTGAAGTTTATCAAAATAAGTAGCTTTGTCATCACTTTGGTTTAATACTGTGATAATTAATTTAGTGTTACCACTGTATGCGTAAGTTACACTATTTTTATCAGAGTAATCTAATCCTAAAAACTCTAAACTTATCTGATTCTTTAAACTCAACGCTATTTTTGATTGTTTCACCAGATGATAAAGTGTGTTCTGGATTTTTTGTGATTTCTGTAATCTCAGGATAATTTTTAAGAATTAAACTAGTAAGATAAGAGATATTCTTCGCAGTACTAGTATTATTCCCATTGTTATCTAGTGATTCTAATTTAGTGTCAATTAGAGACATGGTAGCTAATGTTTCTTTAGCTTTGTCAAGAGTTATGTTAAAGTGAGTAAATATTGCTTGATTAAGACTATTAGAATTTTCGTTTTCTAATAGAAAAATCGCATCTTTAACTGTAATTGACGATTCTATTTTGTATTTAGAAAGAATGTCGTCTCTACTAGTAATATTGATTTTGTCATCTACAGTTATTTTTTTATTTTTTTAAATTGTCAGTAAGTAGGTAAAGCGCAAGATAGTTTGGTAATTTACCTACAGATAATTTTTTTATTTTCTCCACGTTTAGATATAATTTTTTTCCTGTATTTAATTCCGAAACTACGAGATGAGTATTAACATTGCTTAAGTTTGTTACTGCATTGTTATCTAAAAAAATACATCATCTGCTTTGGTGAAGTTTGGAATTAAAAAAACAAGGAGTAAAAATCAGAATACTAATTTTTTTAAATTTCATTATTTAAATCCTTTATTTTAAAAATTGTCTAAGCTAGAATGTTAATATTTCGTTAAAATTTTGTTTAACACATACCCTTTAGTATATTACAAAATAGGTAAAAATTCCAATAAGAAGAAAGGAAATTTGTGAAATTTTTAATTGTTATCATATAGTATAAATTTATGTTTGATAATAGAAAAAAATTTGAAAGTCATAGATTACATGTTATAATTAGATGATATTTGATTAAATTAAGAGAAAGTTGAGATTTAAGATGAAATATGATGTAATTGTGATAGGGCTTGGAAGTGCAGGGCTTATGATAGCGGATAGACTTAATGATAGTGGTTTAAAAGTATTAGTTCTTGAACAGAATAGACGTGCAGGAATAAAATTGCTTTTAACAGGTAATGGACGTTGTAATGTTATGAGTAGTGACAATGCTGAAGATTTTGTCGCGGCTGTACATAATGGTAGATTTTTAAGAAGTGCTTATCATAAATATAATGTTAAGAAGTTTTTTGACAAGCATAATTTGAAATTAAAACAAGAAAATAGAAGATTATACCCAGCTAGTGAAAAGTCTAGGGATGTCGTTAATGCGTTTAAAATAGATCATGCAAAGATTAACTATAAAGAGAAAGTAGAAGACTTAGTATTTGAAGATGATAAACTAGTGGGTGTAAAAACAAATATTGATACGTATTACGGAAAGAATATTGTAGTCTGTGCTGGAGGAAAAACATATCCTCAGAGTGGAAGTGATGGTTCATTGCATAGAATTCTTAAAAAACATGGCGTGAAGATTACTAAAATATATCCTAGTGAAGTAGCCTTAGTTTTTGAAGATTTTAGAGAATTGTCTGGGGTTGCATTACAAAATGTAAGAATGTTCCATAAGAAAAACGAGAGAAGCGGAGATCTTCTATTCACGCATAAAGGATTAAGTGGACCGTTATCAATTTCAATGGGAGAATTTGTGGCTCGTTATCCAGAAGATAGATTTTATCTAGACTTTTATCCTGACCTTAATGAGGAAGAACTTTTTGCTAAATTATGGGAAGATAACAAATTCTTACAAGGAAAATTACCGAAGAGTTTTTATAACTTCATGATTGAAAAACATTTCCCAGAAAATGTTAGTAAAAAAGAGTTAAGAAAGTTTGTAGCGAAAATCAAACGTTATGAGTTGGTTGATGTTAAGACGATGCCATTAGAATATGCTTTTACTACAGCAGGTGGAGTAGATCTTAAAGTAGTAAGTCCGAAGACATGTAGTCATAAAAAAATAGAGAACTTATACTTTGCAGGAGAAATTTTAGATTTACATGGAGAAATCGGTGGCTATAATCTTATGGTTGCCTGGTTCACAGGAATGATAGTGGCAGATGCAATTAAAGATAAGTATGGAATAGAATAAAAAATAACACTAATAGAGATATCTCAAGTCTCTATTAGTGTTATTTTTTGTTTACTTTTATTTGAAGTGATAGTATAATAGTTTTATCGAATTTGAAGATGAAAGGTAAAGACAAGTGAAAAAACATTTTAAAAAAATATTAGCGACACTGCTGATTTTAGTGGTTGTTGCATTTGGTTTTGTTGGAAACTATTTTTATAATTTTGGATTAAATCCAAAGGTTGATAAGGGGGCTATAGTTAATCAAGATAGTGATGGGAGTAAAGAAGATAAAACAGTTTTAAACAAGTGGTTTGATGAAACAAAGCAAACTGTTGAAATGGAATCTGTTACTAAAAATAAACTTGTAGGATATAAGTTTATTAATCCAGATGCTAAAAAATGGATATTTGTAGTTCACGGATATACTAGTGACGCTAAGAAAATGGTTAATTATATCAAGAAATTCTACGATATGGGCTATAGTGTCTTTGCGCCAGATTTAATAGCTCACGGTAATAGCCAAGGTGAGTTTATTTCTATGGGTGGTTACGATTCTGATGATTTAGTTAATTGGGTGAAGAAAATATCATCAGAGAATAACAATGCCGATACTGCATTATTCGGAATTAGTATGGGTGCAGCTACTGTGATGAATGCAGTAGGTAAGGATTTACCTTCTAATGTAAAAACTTTTATTGAAGATAGTGGGTATGTGAACTTAAAAGTAGAGTTCACATATCAATTGAAAAAATTATTTAATTTACCGAGTTTCCCTGTAATTCCTGCAGCGAATACAGTAACGAAGATAAGAGCCGGATATTTCTTTGATGATGTAGATGCAATAAAAGCTTTGAAAGAAACCAAACTTCCAGCATTAGTATTACATGGTGAAGAAGATGGTTTTGTTCCGTTAGAACATGGGAAAGCGGCTTATGATTTAATAACTTCAGAAAAAGAATTCCATAGTTTTCCAGGAATGAAACATGTTCAAGCTGAAAGAAAATTTAGAGAACAGTATTGGAATATTGTAGGAGAATTTTTAAAGAAACATTTTGAATAAAACGAAAAAGACGATTGAAGAAAGCTCAATCGTCTTTTTAGGATTAATTTATGAGATATTAGCTTGTTGAATTAACTATTCGCCTATAACAACTAATTCTTTGTTAAGTTTGTTTAAAACTTCGCAACCATCTTCTGTTACTAGAACTAAGTCTTCGATGCGAACACCGAATTCTCCTGGAAGGTAGATACCTGGTTCGATAGAGAAAATCATACCTGGCTCACATTTTGTTTCATTAACACTAGAAATATCACCGTATTCATGGCATTCTAGTCCTATATGGTGACCTGTACGGTGAGTAAAGAATTCTCCGTATCCTTTTTCTGTAATATAATCACGACAAGCAGCATCTATATCACAGAATCTAACTCCTGGTTTAACAAGAGCTACACCACGTTTTTGCGCTTCAAGTACTGTTTCAAATACTTCTCGTGCTTTTTCGCTTGGTTGTTTCCAAAATACTGTACGAGTCATATCTGAACAGTAATTATCCTTGATTCCCCCCATATCAATAATGATAGAATCACCAGGTTTAAGATATCTATCGCCTACTGTACCGTGAGGGTTAGCTCCATTGGCACCATATCCAATGATTGGGTCGAACGATAAGCCTTCAACCCCTAAATCTTCATGAATAGCAAGTAAATCTTTAACAATGTCTTTTTCAGATTTTTCTTCCGAAATACTATTTATAACTCTTTGACAAGCTTCATCGTTTAGAAGTGAAGCGCGACGCATAAGGTCTTTTTCTTCTTCATCTTTAATCATACGAACTCGATCAACGATTTTAGAAACATCAACGAATTTGTTTTCTGGTAGGTATTCCATAAGAGGTAGAAGGAATCTTGCAGGGAGAACTTTGTCAATTCCGACAACTGAACCTTTAGGGATAGCGTGTGATAGTGTTTCGATAGGTTTATCTGTATCAGAATATATAACTTTTTCTAATCCTAAGTCTTTTTCTAATGGGAAAAGGGCATTGATGAACAATTTGTGATTTCCATTTTCATCAAGAAGAACAGCGTAAAATCTTTCACCTGGATGTTCTAGGTGACCAGTAAGATAGAATATTGAATAAGGATCGCTTATTAAAGCCTGATTAGTTCCTTGCTCTTTCATTTTAGATAAAATTTTGTTAATTCTTGAAAGTTTCATATCATACAACTCCTTTAAAAATATTATGAACTTTAATATAATTATAACATCAATTATATTTGATTTCAACATTATTAAATTAATAATTACAGCGTTTACTATAAAAATTATTGAATGATAAAATATGTTGTGATATAATAAAATAAAAAGTGGATTATCACATAAGAAAGAAGGGATTTTTATGTCTGAAGTTGCGGTAAAAAAAGGTAAACCGTGGGGATTCTATATGAGTTCGATTACTTTTGGTATCGAACGTTGTGCGTACTATTCTTCTAAGTGGCTTATTATTATTTATGTCACGGCAGCTGTAATAAGTGGGGGCTTTGGAGAAAGTGGTCTCGGATTAGGGAAAGTTGAAGGTGCGGCAATGCAGTCTAATTTAGTAGGGTTTACTTATCTTGCGCCAGTATTATTAGGATTTGTAGCTGATAAGTTGCTGGGAGCTAGGTACTTAATTCCTGTTGGACTTATTTTAATGGGACTAGGATATGGGTACGCAGGATTTGTAGGTTCATATTCATCGCTTTGGATAATGATTATTTTAGTTTCTATTGGAACAGGATTATTTAAAGGTAACTTGCAAGCCGTAGTTGGAAGAATATTTGAAGGTGATGAAAAACGTAAAGATGATGCTTTTTCAACAATGTATTCATTTATTAATATGGGATCATTTGTTGGTACAACTGCTGTAGGGGTCCTGTATGTTAAATTGGCAACTGCTAGCTCAAATGGATATCTACAATGTTTTAAAATAGCAGGCTTACTTTGTATAATAGCTGCGATTTGGTTTATTTTAGGTTATAAACACTTAGGAGAAGTAGGGAAACGTCCTTTTGCTGAAGGTGAAGAGAAACATGAAACTAAAGTAAAGGCTAATCGTTCGTTAGAAAAATATGAGGTTCGACGTGTTTATTCAATTGTAATTATTTCATTATTATCAGTAGTTTTCTGGATATTCTGGTATTTAACTTATGTAATTTTATATGATTATATGCCTAAATTTATAGATGATAAATTAGGAACATTTACAGTTCCGACGTCATGGTTAGATTCTCTTAATGGTTTAACATGTATTATTTTAGGTCCAATTTTAGGAGCTTTATGGTATAAACTAGCAAAACGTCCACAAGGGGACTGGAGTTTATATAAAAAAGCTTCAATCGCGTTATTCCTTCTTGGAGCAACATTTGGAGTATTGGCATTAACTGAAGTTAGTCGTGGAATAGGAGCGCCTGAAACTCAAAAAGCTAGTATCTTATCAGGCTGTTGACAAATAGGTCAACAGCCTGTTTTTTAACTGAAATAAAATCCTTAAAATGGTATAATATAAGTATACAAAGGAGGTTTTAGTATGTTTAATAAAGTAGAAAAATATCAAAGATGAAATAATACTAATGACATTATCAGAAATAGTACCTAAAGATCATTTTTTAAGAAAAGTAGATAAAGCTATTGATTTTAAATTTATTTATGATTTGACAGAAGAATACTATAGCCACACATCAGGTAGAAATTGTTTAGACCCTGTAGTATTATTCAAATTAGTGTTTTTAAAAGATTTCTATGGAATAAAATCAATGAGAGAAACAATAAAAAGAATAGAAACAGATGCTGCATTTAGATGGTTTTTAGGGATACCATTTTCTAAACCAGTTCCACACTACTCTACATTTTCACAAAACTATATTCGACGATTCCAAGGAACTGATGTATTCGAACAAATATTTATAAATATAGTGAACCAAGCAATTGATAAAAAATTAGTTGGAGGCACTGAGTTTTTTACTGATTCAACACATATAAAAGCTAACGCAAATAAAAAAAGAAATTCAAAGTTGAAGTAACTACAAAAAAATAAAAAAAGAAAAATTAGATTTAGAAAAAGAAATAAACGAAGAGAGAAAAAAATAGGAAAAAAAGCCTTTTTGAATATAAAGAAAAAGAAGAACTAAAAAAAGACAACGAGTTAACACAACTGATCCGGATAGCGGTTATTATCACAGAGATCGTAAAGAAGAAGGTTTTATGTATTTAGACCATAGAACAGTAGATGGGAAAAAAATAATATAATCATGGATTGTCACATAACTCCAGGAAACGTTCATGATAGTGGTCCATATATAGATAGATTAAATCAGATAGAAAAAAATTTCGGATTAACACCAGGAAAAAGTTGCGTTAGATAGCGGATATTATTCTCTAGACATACTAAAACAGTTAGATAAAAAAATATATTTTCAGTAATAGGATATAGAAGATTCTCAAAATCAAAAGATAAAAAAATATTTCAAATATTTACCAGAAAAAAAGATATATATGTGGATAAACGAACAGGAGAAATATTTAGATACAGAAATATAGATAGAACTGGATATAAACAATATAAAAGTGATGATAAAAACGAGAAGAAAATAGTAAGACGCCATATAAATGCGGATTATTATGATGAAGCTAGATTAAGACGTATATCAAAAGAAGGAAAACTATTGTATAAGAGAAGAAAAGAAACAATAGAACGTAGCTTTGCAGATTCAAAACAAAATCATGGATACAGATATGCACAATATAGAGGTAAAGCCAAAGTACAGTCGTACGCTTGGTTGTCTTGTTGCGTTCAAAATATGAAAACAATAGCACTAAGAGAGGTATAATCATCTCTTAATACTACTGATGCTTTAGTCATAAGGCTTATTTTTTTTGAAAAACGACCAAAACATCAATATGTTCATTGATATTTTGGTCGTTTTGTCAACAATCTGATCTTATGGGTTGTTTTATTCTTTATTGTATTAAGTGTATCTGAGATGTTTTTCTCTCCTTTAGGACCATCATTTGTTTCTAAATATTCTCCAAAGCATATTCTATCAATAATGATGGCAGTTTGGATTGTAGCAACATTTGCTGCTGCAAAAGGTTACGGCTTATTGTATGCTTTAGTAGCAGAAGTGCCTATTATTAAACTTTCATTAGGTATCGGTATCGTCTGTGTAGTAGTTGCTATATTGGTATTCGTATTCGAGAAAAAACTAGCATCACTAGTTGAACTTCGCGAAGGAGAAACACTGGTAGAAGAGTAATATTTTCAAAATATAATTAAAGAAGAGTTCTGATAAATTCTTCGGTATAAAGTCATGTTAAAAGAGGTTAGACTATTTTAAATAGTTTAATCTCTTCCTTTTTTATATGTATAATTCAAGTGTAATTTACTAATTATAATTGTTTTAAATTATATGGTAATTTTTCAATTCGATATAGGAAGATATGGAGTTGAAATTAAATATTGTTTTCTATGCTATAGCTTAACTATTAATGTATTATACTGTTGATATCTGTGAGAATCATGTGATTTTATGTTTAATAAAATATAAAATTTTATTTTTATTGATGATGAAAAATAATCTATTTTATGATAAAATTAAATTGTATAAAAAATGCACAAATAGGAGGTGCTATTATGACAGGACTAAGAACATTGTATCCTGCAATTAAGGAAAATTTTTCTAAACTATTAAAGGTTGATGATACGCATACGATTTATTACGAGGAAAGTGGGAATCCTCATGGTGTACCTGTAGTATTTTTACATGGGGGACCTGGATGTGGTACTGCGCCAAGTTGTAGACAATACTTCGATTCAGAGTTTTATAGAATTATATTGTTTGATCAACGAGGAAGCGGAAAATCAACGCCTCATGCATGTTTAGAAAATAATGATACTTGGCATATTATTGAGGATATTGAAAAAATACGAGAAGATTTAAATATTGATAAATGGCTAGTATTTGGAGGAAGTTGGGGTTCTACATTAGCGTTATGTTATGCTATAAAGCATCCAGATCGTGTTTTAGGATTAGTGTTACGTGGAATTTTCTTAGGAAGAAGAGAAGACATTGAATGGATATATGAAAAAGGTGGAGCAAGTAATATTCATCCAGAATCATTCGAAAGATATGAGAGCATTATTCCTGTAGAAGAGCGTCACGATATGATTTCTGCATATTATAAGCGTTTAACAAGTGAAGATAGAAAGACGAGGGAAATTGCAGCTAAAGAATGGAGTATGTGGGAAGGAAGTTTGGTAACTTTACATCCGGATCCTAATTTAGAACAGAGCTTTGGAGAAATTAACTATGCAATTTCGATGGCGACAATTGAGTGTCATTTCTGGATGAATAATATGTTCTGGGAAGATGATAATTGGATTTTAAATAATATTGAGGCTATTAAAGATATTCCAACAACTATAGCACATGGTCGTTATGATGTTGATTGTCGTGTGGTAGGAGCATATGAATTAAGTAAAAAATTAAATAATTGTAAATTGGATATTGTAGTATCAGGGCACTCATCAGGAGAACCTGCAATTATTGATTCTTTAGTAAAAGCTACAGATTACTTTAAGGAATTGCTAAAATAATTTATTTTATGGAGAATATTAATACTAAGAAATTACAAGGGTATACAGTTTTTCAATGATAAGATTTTTATTATATGATAAAATAAAAGTTATAATAGCTGTGAATATACAGTGTAGTACAAAAATTAACAGGTACTTTCAATTTATGAAATTAAGGGATATAATTATAATATAAATAACAAAGGAGTAAGGGAAATGGCAGTAAAAGATAGAATAGCTCAATTGAGAAAATTGATGGAAAAAAATGGTATAGATGTATACATGGTCCCTACAGCAGACTTCCATAATAGTGAATATGTAGGTGAACACTTTAAAGCTCGTGCGTTTATGAGTGGCTTTACTGGTTCTGCTGGTACATTAGTTGTGACAAAAGATTTTGCAGGATTATGGACAGATGGAAGATACTTCTTACAAGGAGCTCAGCAATTAGAAGGAACAGGTATTGAATTACAAAAAATGAGAGAGCCTGGAGTTCCAACTATTGCAGAATTTATAACTGAAAATACTCCGGAAAATGGAGTGTTAGGTTTTGATGGGCGTGTTGTGACTTTTGGTGAAGGTAAAGATTTGGCAACAAGATTAAAACGTAAAAATGCTACTGTGAAATATGAAGTAGACTTAGTTGACGAGATTTGGGAAGATAGACCAGTTTTATCGGAAGCCCCAGCTTTTTATTTGAATTTAGAAAGAGCTGGAGAATCTGTTGCTAGCAAATTAGATAGAGTGCGTAAAGAGATGAATGAAGTAGGTGCGAATATTCATGTTATTACAACCCTTGATGATATTGGTTGGTTATTAAATATTCGCGGTATGGATGTAGATTTCTTCCCGTTATTATTAAGTTATGCAGTTGTTTATGAGGAGAAAGTTGACTTATATGTGGATGAAAGAAAATTATCTGATGAAATAAAAAAACATTTATTGGAAAATAATGTTGACATTAAACCATATAATGATGTATATGAGGATGTGAAAAAATTCTCTGGAAATGATGTAGTTTTAGTTGATCCAGGATGCCTAAACTACGCGGTATTTAATAATATACCAAAAGAAATTACATTAGTAGAACGAAGAAATCCTACAATTCTTATGAAAGCTATTAAGAATGAAGTAGAATTACAACATACTATTAAGGCCCATGTGAAAGATGGGATAGCGCATACTAAATTTATCTATTGGCTAAAACAATTGGTTAAACAAGGGATAAGCGAGCAAGAAGATGAACTTTCAGCATCTGATAAACTTGTTGAATTTAGAAAAGAACAGGGTGGTTTCATTTGTCCAAGTTTTGCACCAATTTGTGGGCATGCAGAAAATGGGGCTATTGTACACTATTCTTCATCTGAAGAAACATCTATTCCACTACGTACAGGTACTTTTTTCTTAACTGATACTGGTGCACATTATGAAGAAGGGTCAACTGATATAACTCGTACGACTGCTATGGGTGAAGTTAGCGATAGATTAAAGCGAGATTATACGAGAGTTCTTCAATGTCACTTGCGTTTATCAAGACTTAAATTTATGGAAGGGGTATCTGGAGCTAATGTAGACTTATTTGCTCGTGCTCCATTATGGTATGATTATGAAAACTTTAACCATGGAACAGGACATGGAGTAGGATACTTAGGAAACATTCACGAAGGTCCTCAAGGTATTCATTGGGGAATCTATCGTGCCTCAGAACCTTTTAAACACGGTATGACTATGACTAATGAACCGGGATTATATATTTCAGGTTCACATGGTATTCGTTTAGAAAACGAGCTTATTATTAGAAATACTGTAAAAAATGAGTATGGTCAATTCTTAGAATTTGAAGTAATGACTTTCGTACCATGGGATTTAGAAGCGATAGATGTATCTCTTCTTACAAGTGAAGATAAGTACGAATTAAATAAATATCATGCAAAAGTGTATGAAGTATTAGCTCCGCACTTTGAAGGTGAAGAATTAGAATGGCTAAAACAAGCGACAAGAGAAGTTTAATTTTCATGAAGGTTTCAAGATTGTTGAAACCTTCTACTAATATTCTCTAATAAAAAATGATATAATAGATTATGTGCAATTAAAGAAAATGATATTTATTTAATTTGCAAATTAAAATAAAAAAGTCGAGGAAAATCAAATGGATTTAAATATACAATTAAAAAAATATGCTCAGCTTATAGCGAAAGTAGGACTAAATGTTCAAGAAGGGCAACCGGTATTAGTTCGTGCTAGTACTGAAACACGTGAATTCGTAGCTAAAGTTGTAGAAGCTTGTTATGAATTAGGAGCTAAAAGAGTATCTGTAGAATGGCGTGATCAAGAATTAACAAAATTAAATTTAAAATATCAAAGTGAAGAGTCATTAAGTACAGTTGGTCAATGGTATATTGATAAGTACCAAGACGAATTAGATGAAGGAGCAGCTTTCTTATCTATTATTGGAGATGATCCAGATGGATTAGCGGGTGTAGACAGTGCGAAATTAAAAGCATCTATGGTAGGTCGTTCAAAAGCTATGCGTAGTTACATGAAGTCAATTATGAGTGACGAGTGTCCTTGGTGTGTTGTTTCTGCGTCAACAGTAGGATGGGCAAAAAGATTATACCCTGAATTAGATGATGAAGCGGCTTACTTAAAACTTTGGGATCAAATATTAAGTGCTTGTCGTTCAACTGGAGATGCCCCTGTAGCTGAATGGGAAGAACACATTAAAGTTTTAGATGAAAAAGCGAAATTCTTACACGAAAATGAATTAATTAAATTACATATCACAAATGACTTAGGAACTGACTTATACGTAGGATTACCTAAAAATCATATTTGGCAAAGTGCAGGAAGTTATGCTAAAAAAGCTGATCGATTTGTAGCGAATATTCCGACAGAGGAAGTATTTACAATGCCTCATAAAGATGAGACTAGTGGTATTGTTTATAATGCTAAACCTTTAAACTACAGTGGGGTATTAATCGATAACTTCTGGTTGAAATTTGAAAATGGTAAAGTCGTAGACTTCGGAGCTGAGCGTGGTTATGATGTTCTTAAGAACTTATTAGAAACTGATGAAGGTTCAAGAAGAATAGGAGAAATGGCATTAGTACCTTATGATTCACCAATCTCAAATACAAAAATTCTATTCTTAGAAACACTATTTGATGAGAATGCAGCGTGTCACATTGCTCTTGGTAAAGCATATCCAACATGTGTTCAAGGTGGTCCAGAAATGACAGATGACCAATTAGCAGAAGTTGGTGCTAATGATAGTTTAGTTCATGTTGACTTTATGATTGGAGAAGCAACAACGAATATTACTGGATACACAGCAGATGGTAAAGAAGTAGCAATTTTCAAAGATGGAAATTGGGCTTAATAATATAAAAGATACACAGTTGAAAAGTCCTTCAGCTGTGTATCTTTTGTGGTTTGAATCATAGAAGTTTTCAAAAATACATAGATTATCGTGGATTTTATTTGCGAAAAGAAGATAAATATGTGATAATAGATTGTACTAATATTTAGGGGTGATTAAATGCGTTTGGATAAATTTTTAAAAGTATCGAGAATTATAAAAAGAAGAACAATAGCTAATGAAATATCATCAGAAGGACATATAGCTATCAATGGAAAAAAGGCAAAACCATCAAGTACTTTAAAGGTGGGAGATAGAATTACTATTTACTTTGCAAAAAAAGAAGTAGATTATGAGGTATTGGAGTTAAAAGATAGTACCAAGAAAGAAGATGCAACAAAAATGTTTAAAATTCTATCAGAGAAATCAAGAGAAGTAGAAAATGAGAGAACAGAGTAATCAATTTAAAAAAAGATGTATTAAAAAGCAAAAAGCTAAATATAGAAAACGTCGTAAGTTTATTATACTAGTCATTATGACCTTTGCATTATCTGTAACTCTATTGCAAACTTTTTTTTATATTCGAGATAAGAAACAAATTAACCAGCAACTAGCTGAACAAAATAAAATGATAGAAAATCTTGAAAAAAAGAGAATAAAGTTAATGAATTGGTTATAGATAAATTAAAAAGATCCATATTTTTATAACGGATTTAGTGAGACAAGAATATGGTCTAAGTTACCAAGGAGAGATGATTTTTTTAATATTCCATTACAAGAAAATTTTCTTCAAGCAACAATAAAAATCTATAATGGATGGAAATTTAGAAAAAAACCAGAAGATGGTAATGGTAGAATTGATGATAGTAAGATTCCAGAGCTAGCAAAAAAAGATGACAGCAAATCAAATTCTGTAAAAAGAATCTGAAAAAAATACAGATAAAGAAAAAAACAAAAAAATTCTAGTGATGAAAAAAATACAGAAGATGATACATCAAAAAAAGATAGTAAGCAAAAAAAGATACAGATTCTCAAAAAAATCAACTAACAAAAAAAGATTCAAACACTAATAATCAGAGAAGTAACAGAGGTTAACCTACAGTTACTTCTTTTTTTGAATAATATTTAAAAATTAAAAAAATTTCATTATAAAAAAATACTTTTTAAGTATTAATAAAATAAATTGTTGATTTGTATTGATTGATGTGTATTAATAAAAAAATCAGTAGTATTAAATTTAATATATTTAATTTTAAATATTTGTTAAAAATGATGTTTAAATGTTAATATATAAGTAATAAATTAAATTATACATATATCGGAGGAGATTATGAATAAATATCAAGGTGATGCATTGCATACTGACCTGTATCAAATTAATATGGGATATGCTTATTTTAAAGATGGGATACACGAAAGAAAATCATATTTTGATGTATATTTTAGAAAAATACCGTTTGGAGGAGGGTATGCAGTATTTGCAGGGCTTGCTAAAATTATTGATTATGTTAATTCATTTGAATTTTCAAAATCAGATATCGAATTTTTACGTGAATTAGGTTATGAAGAAGATTATCTAAAATATTTGAGTGACATGAAATTCACTGGGGATATTCGTTCTGTTAAAGAAGGGGAAATTGTTTTTGGAAATGAGCCTTTATTAAGGATTGAAGCGCCGCTAATTCAAGCACAAATAATGGAAACTGCAATTTTAAATATAGTTAATTATCAAATATTAATTGCAACAAAAGCAGCAAGAATTAAACATCTTTGTCCAGATGAAGTCTGCATGGAATTTGGTACTCGTCGAGCTCATGAATTTGATGCAGCTATATGGGGAACGAGAGCTTCAATTATTGGTGGATTTGATGCTACTAGTAACGTTAAAGCAGCAAAATTATTTAATATTCCATGTAGTGGAACACATGCTCACTCTTTTGTTCAAGCATATGAAGACGAGGAAGTTGCATTTAAGAAATATGCAGCAGCACATAAAGATTGTTATTTCTTAGTTGATACTTATGACACACTGCGTTCAGGGATACCTACTGCTATTAAAGTAGCTGATGAATTAAAAGATAAGATTAATTTCCACGGTATTAGATTGGATTCGGGAGATATTGCATACCTTTCTAAAGAAGCCAGAAAAATGCTTGATGAAGCGGGATATCCAAATGCGAAAATTGTTGCGTCAAATGATTTAGATGAAGACACTATTACGCATTTGAAACAAGAAGGTGCCGTTATTGATGCTTGGGGAGTAGGAACAAAATTAATAACTGCTTATGATAATCCTGCATTAGGTGCCGTGTATAAACTTGCATGTTTAGAAGATGAGAATGGCGAAATGATAGATAGGTTAAAAGTTTCAGAAAACCCTGGTAAATTAACTATTCCAGGAATAAAAAGAGTTTATAGAATAATAAATAAAGATACAGGTATGGCCGCTGGAGATTATATAGCATTAGAGAAAGAAGATGTTGAAGCAGAACCTAGTATAAAATTATTCCATCCAACCCACACTTACTTAGAAAAGGAAGTTAAAAATTTTGAAGTAAGAGATATTCATGAAGATATTTTTATAAATGGTAACCAAGTATATGAAGTACCAACAGTACATGAAAGTGCCCAATACTTCCGAGAAAACAAGGAACTAATGTGGAATGAATATCTACGTTTATTAAATCCAGAATTTTATCCAGTAGACTTAAGTACTACATGTTGGGAAAATAGAAAAACAATTCTAGAAAAAGTAACAAAAAAATCGAAATAAATAGGTGATAAAATGACATTACAACAGGAAGTAATAAAAAAATTAAGATGTAAACCTGATATTAATGTAGAAGAGGAAATAAGATTAACAATCAATTTTTTAAAAGATTATGTGAAGAAAAATAATTTTATAAAAAGCTTGGTATTAGGAATATCAGGAGGACAAGATTCTACGTTATGTGGAAAATTATGTCAAATAGCAATTTCAGAATTGAGAGAAGAGACAGGAGAAGAGTATAACTTTATAGCTGTTAGACTACCATATGGAAAACAATTTGATGAAGATGATTGTAATGACGCATTAAAATTCATTAATCCAGATAAAGTGTATACTGTAAATATAAAAGATGCAGTAGATGCGAGTGTCAATTCATTAAAGGTGGCAGGAGTAGAGATTACAGATTTTGCTAAAGGTAATGAGAAGGCTCGTGAAAGAATGAAAGCTCAGTATTCTATTGCTACAATGAATAAAGGGATAGTAGTAGGAACGGATCATGCTGCAGAAGCGATTACCGGTTTCTTTACAAAGCACGGAGATGGTGGAGCGGATATAGTACCATTATATAGATTAAATAAGAGACAAGGTAAAGCATTATTGAAGATGTTGAATTGTCCAGAACACTTATATCTTAAAAAACCAACAGCTGACCTAGAAGAAGATAGACCTGCGTTAGAAGACGAAGTAGCGCTTGGGGTAACGTATAATGATATAGACGATTACTTAGAAGGGAAGGAAGTCCTAGATAGCGTAAGAAAAATAATAGAAGGTCATTATCTTAAATCAGAACATAAGAGAAATCTACCAGTTACTGTGTTTGATTTTTTTATAATATTTAACAGAAAAGAAAGAAGAGAGAATAAGAAACAATTCTCTCTTTTTTACAATTTTATAGAAGAAACACATTACAAGGAAAAAAATAAAAATAAATTTTAAAAATGTGTTGACATAATCTAGAAGTAATGATAGAATAGTAAAAGTCTTCTGGTAGAGAAGACGAACAATAAAGGATTTCTAAATAACTAATGTTAAGAAAAAAACTTGACAAAAAGAAATTAGAAATGCTAAAAATAATGAGAGTCTTCTATAAGACTATATCATCAAAAATAAAGTTTTTAGAATAGTTTTTCTAAAAAAATAAAAAACTATTGACAAAAACATAAAACAGATGATAGAATAGTAAAAAGTCTTCTCAAGAAGAAGACGAACAATCAAATATTTCAAAATATTAAATGTTAAGAAATTATAAAAAAAGTTCTTGACAAAAATATAAAAAGAAATGATAAACTTATAAAAAGTCTTGAAGAAAGACGAAGTTGATTGTTTCAACGAAGTAAACAGTTAAAAAAAGTTTTTAAAAAAATATAAAAAAACTTCTTGACAAACATTCGAAGAAATGATAAAATAGTAAAAAGTCTTCTGAAAGAAGATGAAAAAAACATTTTTAAAAAAAGTTTTTAAAAAAAGACTTGACAAAGAAATTTAAAAAAATGTTAAAAATATAAAAAGTTGTTAATCACAACGATTTGAACATTGAAAACTAAACGAATTAAGTCAACGTTAATTCCAAAAAAGGACAGTTTTAAAAAGAAACTATAAAACTTTTTAATGAGCTAATCAAGCTAACAAATTTATTTGGAGAGTTTGATCCTGGCTCAGGACGAACGCTGGCGGCGTGCCTAATACATGCAAGTCGAGCGAAGTTTTTTTCTGGTGCTTGCACTAGAAAAAAACTTAGCGGCGAACAGGGTGAGTAACACGTAAAGAACCTGCCTCATAGACTGGGACAACTATTGGAAACGATAGCTAATACCGGATAACAGCATTAACTGCATGGTTGATGTTTAAAAGTTGGTTTTGCTAACACTATGAGATGGCTTTGCGGTGCATTAGCTAGTTGGTGGGGTAAAGGCCTACCAAGGCGACGATGCATAGCCGACCTGAGAGGGTGATCGGCCACACTGGGACTGAGACACGGCCCAGACTCCTACGGGAGGCAGCAGTAGGGAATCTTCCGCAATGGGCGAAAGCCTGACGGAGCAACGCCGCGTGAGTGAAGAAGGATTTCGGTTCGTAAAGCTCTGTTGTTAGGGAAGAATGATTGTGTAGTAACTATACACAGTAGAGACGGTACCTAACCAGAAAGCCACGGCTAACTACGTGCCAGCAGCCGCGGTAATACGTAGGTGGCAAGCGTTGTCCGGAATTATTGGGCGTAAAGCGCGCGCAGGTGGTTTAATAAGTCTGATGTGAAAGCCCACGGCTCAACCGTGGAGGGTCATTGGAAACTGTTAAACTTGAGTGCAGGAGAGAAAAGTGGAATTCCTAGTGTAGCGGTGAAATGCGTAGAGATTAGGGAGGAACACCAGTGGCGAAGGCGGCTTTTTGGCCTGTAACTGACACTGAGGCGCGAAAGCGTGGGGAGCAAACAGGATTAGATACCCTGGTAGTCCACGCCGTAAACGATGAGTGCTAAGTGTTGGTCTCATAAGAGATCGAGTGCTGCAGCTAACGCATTAAGCACTCCGCCTGGGGAGTACGACCGCAAGGTTGAAACTCAAAGGAATTGACGGGGACCCGCACAAGCGGTGGAGCATGTGGTTTAATTCGAAGCAACGCGAAGAACCTTACCAAGTCTTGACATACTGTGAGGACACAAGAGATTGTGTTGTTCTGACCTTTGGTTAGACACAGATACAGGTGGTGCATGGTTGTCGTCAGCTCGTGTCGTGAGATGTTGGGTTAAGTCCCGCAACGAGCGCAACCCTTATATCTAGTTGCCAGCAGTAAGATGGGGACTCTAGATAGACTGCCAGTGATAAACTGGAGGAAGGTGGGGATGACGTCAAATCATCATGCCCCTTATGACTTGGGCTACACACGTGCTACAATGGATAGGAACAAAGAGAAGCGAGCTCGCGAGAGTAAAGCAAACCTCACAAAACTATTCTCAGTTCGGATTGTAGTCTGCAACTCGACTACATGAAGCTGGAATCGCTAGTAATCGCGAATCAGAATGTCGCGGTGAATACGTTCCCGGGTCTTGTACACACCGCCCGTCACACCACGAGAGTTTGTAACACCCGAAGACGGTGGCCTAACCTTTTTAGGAGGGAGCCGGTCACGGTGGGACAGATGATTGGGGTGAAGTCGTAACAAGGTAGCCGTATCGGAAGGTGCGGCTGGATCACCTCCTTTCTAAGGATAAGGAATACGTTGATAATTCGTTTAGTTTTGAGTGTTCAAGTAATACTCAAGCACAATGAAAAACTGAATATATATATTAGATCGAAAGATAATTTTCTATAAGTAAAGAAACAGATTTACAAAAACCGAGAAAAAAAGTAAGTAAGTTGTAAAAACTTATTCACAAGAGTTCAAGGAAGAAGAACGAAGCGTAAAAAGCTACACACGATTAAGTAGTAAAGGGCGCACGGAGGATGCCTTGGCACTAGGAGCCGATGAAGGACGTGACAAACGACGAAATGCTACGGGGAGCTGTAAGTAAGCAAAGAGCCGTAGATATCCGAATGGGGGAACCCACCGTTTTTAAAAAGGACGGTACGCGAAAGCGAGGTAACGCAGGGAACTGAAACATCTAAGTACCTGCAGGAAGAGAAAAGAAAAAAATCGATTTCCTTAGTAGCGGCGAGCGAAAAGGAAGGAGCCCAAACCAATGTGCTTGCATATTGGGGTTGTAGGACTCTCAACAAAGCGTATGATAAAGTATAGTAGAACTAGCTGGAAAGTTAGACCGTAGAAGGTAAAAAAGTCCTGTATACGAAATACTGAGTTGGCGTGAGAGAGCACCTGAGTACGGCGGAACACGAGGAATTCCGTCGGAATCTACCAGGACCATCTGGTAAGGCTAAATACTACCTAGTGACCGATAGTGAACCAGTACCGTGAGGGAAAGGTGAAAAAGAACCCCGGGAGGGGAGTGAAAGAGAACCTGAAACCGTGTGCTTACAAGTAGTCAGAGCCCCTTGTGGGTGATGGCGTGCCTTTTGTAGAATGAACCGGCGAGTTACTTTATCATGCGAGGTTAAGTGGAAGACATGGAGCCGAAGCGAAAGCGAGTCTTAATAGGGGCGAAATAGTATGATGGAGTAGACCCGAAACCAAGTGATCTACCCATGGCCAGGTTGAAGTTTAGGTAACACTGAATGGAGGACCGAACCAGGACACGTTGAAAAAGTGTTTGGATGAGCTGTGGGTAGCGGAGAAATTCCAATCGAACTTGGAAATAGCTGGTTCTCTCCGAAATAGCTTTAGGGCTAGCCTCGTTGTGAGTTTACTGGAGGTAGAGCACTGTTTGGACTAGGGGCCCATCCCGGGTTACCGAATTCAGACAAACTCCGAATGCCAGATAAATATCAACGGGAGTCAGACTGCGGGTGATAAGGTTCGTAGTCGAAAGGGAAACAGCCCAGACCGCCAGCTAAGGTCCCAAATTGTATGTTAAGTGGAAAAGGATGTGATGATGCACAGACAACCAGGATGTTGGCTTAGAAGCAGCCACCATTTAAAGAGTGCGTAATAGCTCACTGGTCGAGTGACATCGCGCCGAAAATGTACCGGGGCTAAACATACAACCGAAGCTGCGGATATAACTAATGTTATATGGTAGGAGAGCGTTCTAACATCGTAGAAGCCGAGCTGTAAGGCGAGGTGGAGAGGTTAGAAGTGAGAATGCCGGTGTGAGTAGCGAAAGATAGGTGAGAATCCTATCCACCGAATGACTAAGGTTTCCAGAGGAAGGCTCGTCCGCTCTGGGTAAGTCGGGACCTAAGGTGAAGCCGAATGGTGAAGCCGATGGACAACAGGTAGAAATTCCTGTACCACCAAATATCGCCTGAGAGAAGTGGGGACAGAGGAGGCTAATTGATCGTCCTGATGGAATAGGACGTCTAAGCACAAAGGTTGAGTAGTAGGCAAATCCGCTGCTCGTAAGACTGAAGTGTGATGGGGAGCGAAATAAAGTAGCGAAGTCAATGAAGCCAAACTCTCAAGAAAAGCCGCTATCGAGATAAGAGGTGCCCGTACCGCAAACCGACACAGGTAGTTGGGAAGAGAATTCTAAGGTGAGCGAGAGAACCATCGTTAAGGAACTCGGCAAAATGACCCCGTAACTTCGGGAGAAGGGGTGCCTACGAGAGTAGGCCGCAGTGAATAGGCCCAAGCGACTGTTTAACAAAAAAACACAGGTCTCTGCAAAACCGTAAGGTGAAGTATAGGGGGCTGACGCCTGCCCGGTGCTGGAAGGTTAAGAGGAGTGCTTAGGAGTAATCCGAAGGTATGAATTGAAGCCCCAGTAAACGGCGGCCGTAACTATAACGGTCCTAAGGTAGCGAAATTCCTTGTCGGGTAAGTTCCGACCCGCACGAAAAGGCGTAACGATTTGGGCACTGTCTCAACGATGGACTCGGTGAAATCATAGTACCTGTGAAGATGCAGGTTACCCGCGACAGGACGGAAAGACCCCATGGAGCTTTACTGTAGCTTGATATTGAATTTTGATGCAGTATGTACAGGATAGGTAGGAGCCAGAGAATCATGCACGCCAGTGTATGAGGAGGCGTTGTTGGGATACTACCCTTGCTGTATTGAAATTCTAACCCTCGGCTTAGAAGACCGGGAGACAGTGTCAGGTGGGCAGTTTGACTGGGGCGGTCGCCTCCCAAAAGAGTAACGGAGGCGTTCAAAGGTTCCCCTCAGAATGGTTGGAAATCATTTGCAGAGTGTAAAGGCACAAGGGAGCTTGACTGTGAGACTTACAAGTCGAGCAGGTGCGAAAAGCAGGACTTAGTGATCCGGTGGTTCCGCATGGAAGGGCCATCGCTCAACGGATAAAAAGCTACCCTGGGGATAACAGGCTTATCTCCCCAAGAGTCCACATCGACGGGGAGGTTTGGCACCTCGATGTCGGCTCATCGCATCCTGGGGCTGTAGTCGGTCCCAAGGGTTGGGCTGTTCGCCCATTAAAGCGGTACGCGAGCTGGGTTCAGAACGTCGTGAGACAGTTCGGTCCCTATCCGTCGTGGGCGTAGGAAATTTGAGAGGAGCTGTCCTTAGTACGAGAGGACCGGGATGGACGTATCAATGGTGTACCAGTTGTCACGCCAGTGGCATAGCTGGGTAGCTAAATACGGAAGGGATAAGAGCTGAAAGCATCTAAGCATGAAGCCCCCCTCGAGATGAGATTTCCCACGGATATTAAGACCCCTTGAAGACGACAAGGAGAATAGGTTAGGAGTGTAAGCACGGTAACGTGTTCAGCTGACTAATACTAATAGGTCGAGGACTTAATCAAGTGAAAGTTCTTTGAAAGAAACTGTTGACAAAAAGAAAAAAGATGATATAATATGTATATGAAGTTTTCGTCTGGTGGCGATAGCGAAGAGGACACACCTGTACCCATACCGAACACAGAAGTTAAGCTCTTTAGCGTCGAATGTAGTTGGGCTTACGCCCTGTGAGACTAGAACGTTGCCAGACTTTTGATATGGAGGTTTAGCTCAGCTGGGAGAGCACTTGCCTTACAAGCAAGGGGTCAGCGGTTCGATCCCGTTAACCTCCACCATTTATGCCGGCCTAGCTCAGTTGGTAGAGCAACTGACTTGTAATCAGTAGGTCGGGGGTTCAAGTCCTCTGGCCGGCACCATTTAAATTTAGAGCCATTAGCTCAGTTGGTAGAGCATTTGACTTTTAATCAAAGGGTCGAAGGTTCGAGTCCTTCATGGCTCACCATTCTTTTGCGGGTGTGGCGGAATTGGCAGACGCACTAGACTTAGGATCTAGCGCCTCACGGCGTGGGGGTTCGACTCCCTTCACCCGCACCATTTCTAAGTATTCGCGAAAGTAGTTCAGGGGTAGAACATCACCTTGCCAAGGTGAGGGTCGCGGGTTCAAATCCCGTCTTTCGCTCCAATAGTTAATATAGTGCCGGGGTGGCGGAACTGGCAGACGCACAGGACTTAAAATCCTGCGGTAGCAATACCGTACCGGTTCGATTCCGGTCCTCGGCACCATTATATTAGCGCCCATAGCTCAATTGGATAGAGCGTTTGACTACGGATCAAAAGGTTAGGGGTTCGACTCCTCTTGGGCGCGCCATTTAAATACACGGGAAGTAGCTCAGCTTGGTAGAGCACTTGGTTTGGGACCAAGGGGTCGCAGGTTCGAATCCTGTCTTCCCGACCATTGTAAATATAAACATTATTAATTTGGGGCCTTAGCTCAGCTGGGAGAGCGCCTGCTTTGCACGCAGGAGGTCAGCGGTTCGATCCCGCTAGGCTCCACCATTTAAATAATGAATTTAGCCTTTATTGGCGGCGTAGCTCAGCTGGCTAGAGCGTACGGTTCATACCCGTAAGGTCGGGGGTTCGATCCCCTCTGCCGCCACCAATAATAGTTAGTGAATTCTCTAGGAACACGGACTCTTAGCTCAGTTGGTTAGAGCTATCGGCTCATAACCGATCGGTCGCAGGTTCGAGTCCTGCAGAGTCCACCATTTATCAAGGAGGAATACCCAAGTCCGGCTGAAGGGATCGGTCTTGAAAACCGACAGGAGTGTAAAAGCTCGCAGGGGTTCGAATCCCCTTTCCTCCTCCATTTTTATTATCGCGGGATGGAGCAGTCTGGCAGCTCGTTGGGCTCATAACCCAAAGGTCGATGGTTCAAATCCATCTCCCGCAATTTTTATACTAGGTCCCGTGGTGTAGCGGTTATCACGCCTGCCTGTCACGCAGGAGATCGCGGGTTCGATTCCCGTCGGGACCGCCATTTTTTTATGTTAAAATTAAATATTGCCTCGATAGCTCAGTTGGTAGAGCAATGGATTGAAGCTCCATGTGTCGGCAGTTCGACTCTGTCTCGAGGCACCATGTTGCCGGCCTAGCTCAGTTGGTAGAGCAACTGACTTGTAATCAGTAGGTCGGGGGTTCAAGTCCTCTGGCCGGCATTTTTTTATATTTTGGGAAGATAGCGAAGAGGCTAAACGCGGCGGACTGTAAATCCGCTCCTTCGGGTTCAGTGGTTCGAATCCACTTCTTCCCACCATTCTTAGGGACGTAGTTTAACGGTAGAACAAAGGTCTCCAAAACCTTTGGTGTGGGTTCGATTCCTGCCGTCCCTGTATAAAGTGTAATCATTTATGATTACACTTTTTTTTGTCTTTAAAAAATATCTGTTTTATTTCGGAAATATTCTTTAAAAGTACTGTTTCATAAGCTTTATTAGCTAATATATATCGGGAAATATTTTTGACAATTATTTTAAAGTATGATATTGTATTATTGTATATAAAGTTATAGGAGGTAAAATATGACAGAGAGTGTAAAACCATTTAGTAAGCTATATGATTTAACCCAGAGAGCAGAAAAAGTAGGAATTTCTGATGATGATGTACTCAGAGAAATTTTAGTTGAGAAGATTGTACCTAATAAATATCAACCACGTCGTGAATTCACTGAAGAGAAAATTAAAGAGCTTGCCGAATCAATTAAGCAAAATGGTTTACTTCAATCTATTACAGTTCGTGATATAGGAAATGGTTTCTATGAACTTATTGCTGGGGAAAGACGTTTAAGAGCAATTAAATACTTGCAATATGCTACTACCAAGGCTATTGTTAAGGAATTAACTGATGAACAAATGGCAACTCTTGCCTTAATTGAAAATATTCAGAGAGAAGAATTGACTCCTATTGAAGAGGCACATGCATATCAGGAATTACTTAGAATTAATAAACTTACTCAAGATGAGTTGGCAAAATCCTTAGGGAAAACACAAGCAACTGTGGCAAATAAACTTCGTTTATTAAAGCTTAGTAAGAAAGTTATAGATGCGATAAATACTAAAAAAATAACTGAACGTCATGGACGTGCTATGGTTAAATTAGAACCGTCAGCTCAGGAAAAGTTATTGGTTCAGATTTTATCTCAGAATCTGAACGTTTCTCAAACTGAAGAAAAAATAGATACATATTTAAAAATAAAAAAAGATACAAAAGTATTTAACTCTACAGTTAATTATGATGGTCAAAAAGGTTATAGCTAAACTTGTAAAAGAAATAGCTAAATTGGAAGAAAAATATAATATAAATCTTAATAAAGAAGAAGAAGAAAATATGGATAGCGTGGTTATCAAAGTTACTGTTCCACGTTATGTAAATAAAGAGGTAAATGATGAAAATATTAGCGATATGTAATCAAAAAGGTGGAGTAGGAAAAACTACTACTTCAATTAATTTAGCGGCTTCTTTAGCTTATCTTAAAAAGAAAGTATTATTAATTGATACCGATCCACAAGCGAATGCAACAAGCGGAGTTGGGATAGATAAAGCAGCTATAAGTCAATCAATTTATAATATCCTTGTAGATGAAGTTAATATTAATGATGTAATAATTAAAACAGCTTATGAGAATCTGGATATTGTGCCTTCTAGTATTGCATTAGCCGGTGCAGAAGTTGAGCTTGTCTCAGCAATTAGCCGTGAACAACGTATGAAAAATGCAATTTCAGAAATCAATGAGAACTATGATTATGTAGTAATCGATTGTCCGCCATCTTTAGGACTTATTACTTTAAATTCATTAACTGCAGCTAATGGGGTAATTATTCCTGTACAGACAGAATATTATGCCTTAGAAGGGCTTAGTCAGCTTATGAATACATTCAATATAGTAAGAAAACATCTTAATTCTAAATTAGATATTTTTGGTGTATTACTTACTATGACTGATAGTAGAACAAATATATCTAATCAAGTGGCAGAGCAGGTAAGAGAGCATTTCAAAGATAAAGCATTCGAAACAGTTATAGCAAGAACTGTACGTCTAAGTGAAGCTCCGAGTTTTGGTGAACCAATTATTGAGTATGCGAAAAATTCTAATGGAGCCAAACAATACTTAGCATTAGCTAAAGAGGTGATTGAACGTGGCTAAGAAATTAGGTAAAGGTTTGGGGCGTGGACTGGATGCTATTTTCGCTACAGAAAATGTTGAATTAGTAACAGATAATGATAAAATAGTGGAAATTGCACTTGATGAGATCAAAAAGAATCCATATCAACCGCGAACTTATTTTAATGAAGAAAAATTAAACGAATTAAAAGAATCTATCGAAAAAAATGGTTTATTACAACCTATTATTGTAAAAAAAGCTGTAAAAGGTTATTACATTATAGCAGGGGAGCGTCGTTATAGAGCATTTGAATTGCTAGGTAAGAAAGCAATCCCTACTATTATTAAAGAGTTGACAGATGAAGAAATGATGGTCTTTGCAGTACTAGAAAACTTACAACGTGAAGATTTATCTGCTTTAGAAGAATCAGAAAGTTATAAAAATCTGATGGATAAGATGTCATTAACTCAAGAGGAATTAGCTAAGAAACTAGGAAAAAGTAGACCGTATATTGCTAATAGCTTACGTTTATTAAAGTTACCTTTAGAAATTAAAAATAAACTTGAGCAAGGGATTATTAGTACTGCGCATGCTAGAACGTTACTTTCATTAAAAACAAAAAAAGCTATGGAAGATGTCTGTACTTTAGTAATTGAAAGAAAAATGTCTGTTCGTGAATTAGAAGAATATGTAGCGAAGTTATTGAAACCGAAAGAGGTTAAGAAACCTAAGGCTAAGGATATTTTTATAGAAGAGCAAGAAAACATTCTTAAAAAACGTCTTGGAACTTCTGTAACGATTAAACAAGGTCGCAATAAAAAAGGTAAGATTGAAATTGAGTTCAAAGATAATGATGAATTTGAACGTATTATTTCATTATTCAAGGATGAATAGTTATGAACGTTATTGAGAAATTTAAAACTTCATTAAGTAACACTAATTTACTTATTACAGTTTTAGAAAAGCTATTACTTATAATTGGAATTTTTATTATTGCATCAATACTAGTTCGTATCTTTAATAAAATTATTGATTATGTGATGACAACGAGTGATAATGCCAATAAGAAATTTAACATAAAGTTTAATGAGAAAAGATCAGAAACGTTACACAAACTCGTTAAAAGTGCAGTTCGTTATACAATCTACTTTATTGCATTTTTTCAAGTTTTATCAATCTTAGGAGTTAATACTACGAGTATTGTGGCCAGTGCAGGTATAGCATCGGTAGCTATTGGTTTTGGTGCACAGAGTTTAGTTAAAGATATTATATCTGGATTTTTTATCATTCTTGAAGGACAATTTGATGTAGGTGATAATGTCAAGATTTATAATCAAGCAGCCTTTATTGCTGGAGGTTATGTAATGTCACTTGGATTACGTTCTACAAAAATTCGTTCTAAAGATGGTGAAGTATATTTTATTCCCAATGGGACTATTAATCAAGTAGTAAACTATTCTTTAATGTATAACTTAGCATTAGTAGAACTACCAATTAAGATTGATGAATCTATTGAAAAAATTGAAGAGAGAGTTAATAAAGTAATAGGTAATGCTAATAACTCTAAAGAATATCATGATTTATTATAAAAAAATGATAAATTACACATCGATTATATAGAAAAAAATTGAAGATAATGTTGTTACGATACATGTTATTGGAAAAAGCTAAAGTCGGGAAGAAAAAAATGAAATTGAAACGCGATTACGACGTGATTTCTATAAAGAGTTTAAATCTTTATTAACATCAAATGAAGAAAAATAGGAGGTTGGATTATGGAATATGAATTAAATGACATAGTAGAAATGAAAAAACAACACCCTTGTGGCACAAATAGATGGCAAATTACACGTATGGGGGCAGATATAAAGATAAAATGCCTAAAGTGTGATAATAACATTATGATGCCAAGACGTGAGTTTAACAAGAAAAATTAAAAAAATAGTAGAAAAAACATTCATAATATGAAAAAAAACTAGTGAATCTTTAGATAGAATCACTAGCTTTTTATTTATTAAATCTTTTTGAGAGTCTTGAGCTGATAAAGATAAAAGCTAAAAACTATAATTATTCCATATAAAAAAATTCCATACTTCCAATATTATTTAAAGTAGTACCAAAAATGTAACCAGATCGTTTTTCCAGGGATTAACCCTATAATATTACCGATGAAATATTTTTTTAAACGATATTCTAGTTAAACCATATGAGTAACAAATTACACTGTTTGGAAGAACAGGGATTAATCTATAGATTATTAAAAATATCATAAGTTTATTTTCACTTATACCGAAAATTGTATCGTATTGTTTTTTAGATAGTTTTTTTGCTAAGTATTTTTCTACATAATCACTGGCAAAATATCTTGAAATGATAAACATCACGCTAGTATAGATTATCGATGCAATTATCGAAAGGATAAAACCATGAGTAAAACCAAATAAATAACCACCAATCGCAGAAAATATCCCTGGTGGGAATAAAAATATTGGTAATATAGATGCTAGTATTAAAAAAACTATAGGTGCAAAGCTACCAAATTGTGCTATAAAATCCTGCATAGGTCCTCCTTCTGATAAAATAATATTCTTATTATATCATAAATCTAGGGAAATAAGCGACTAAAAACTAAAACGGAGTGACTCGAAATTTGTGATTTCAGAGAAATCGATTTTGGATGAGTCACCCTTGTAAAGATTTATAGATATTATACTTCTTTTACTAAGTGTACTTCAATACCGTTTGGATCATTGATAACAATCTTATTATCATATTCAGAGATGATTTTAGTGTTATTATTTTTTATATTTTCCACAATTTGGTTGTAAGCAATATCATCAATAAATATTATTTCAAAATGATCTAATCCGGGAGTACCTTTTTCTCTAAGACTTAGATGAGGACCTCCCCAGTGATTAACAGCTAGATGGTGGTGATAATTTCCGTAAGCAATCCAACTAGCACTAGCTACGGTGAATTTATCACTGAATCCTAGTATTTCCTGATAGAAGTTAGAAGAAATGGTAGAGTTTTGAACACTTAGATGAACATGACCAATAATAGTTCCTACTGGTAAAGTATAAGGCACTACAGATTTTGAAATATCAAGTAGGTGAGTAGCATCGATAGGTTCTGTTACTCCTATGATTCGACCATCTTCTTTTTTATCCCAAGTACTTTCATCTTTATCATAATATACTTCAATGCCATTACCTTCGATATCACTTAGATAAAGGGCATTGCTATAGCCGTGATCAGAGCCACCATCTAAAGGTATATTAGAATCAATAAAGTGACGTAAGATATTTGCTAGACTTTGTTCATCTGGAACTAGGTATGCTATGTGATATAGACCGTAAGAACGAACTAGGGGGCCATCAACTTTTTTCAAGTGAAGAAGCGGAGTATTATCTAAAGTACCTAAAGTAGCTTCAGTTTCATTTTTAGAAATTACAGTCATCCCCATAGCTTCTGTGTAAAATTTAAGCTGTCTTTCAAAGTTTACAACATTAAGTGTTGCTGTACCAAGTTTTATGTTTGAATTATATTTTTTCATAGTTAATTATCATCCTTTTAATTTTTTTATAGAAATTTATATCTTGTAATATATTTTATATACCAAAATAATTTTTTTGTAAAGTACGTACTTTTATAATAGTTAGTATCTTTTAATATACTAATATATAAAATTAGTGATTATTAGCAAAAATATTTTTAATTAGAATAATATTAAATGATAAGTTTTGTGTTTTATGATATAATAGTTAAGTTGAGTAGGCAAGGCCTAAGTAATATAAGAAATTAATGAAGAAAAGGAGTGATTAATACTATGGCATTAACAGCCGGAATAGTAGGATTACCAAACGTAGGAAAAAGTACACTTTTTAACGCAATTACAAAAGCAGGAGCATTAGCAGCGAACTATCCTTTCGCAACAATTGATCCAAACGTAGGAATTGTAGAAGTACCAGACCACAGATTAAATAAATTAACAGAATTAGTAGAACCTAAAAAAACAGTACCAACATCATTCGAGTTTACTGATATCGCTGGTATCGTAAAAGGTGCATCTAAAGGTGAAGGATTAGGGAATAAATTCTTAAGTCACATTCGTGAAGTAGATGCAATTTGTCAAGTTGTTAGATGTTTTGAAGATGAAAACATTACTCACGTTGCTGGTGGAGTAGATCCATTATACGATATTGAAGTTATTAACCTAGAGTTAATCTTAGCCGACTTAGAAAGTGTTGAAAAACGTATCGGACGTGTTGAAAAACAAGCTAAACAAAAAGATAAAGATGCTGTTGCAGAATTTGCAGTACTTTCTAAAGTTCGCGACATTCTTAAAGAAGAAAAACCAGCTAGACTTTTAGAATTCGATAAAGAAGAGCAAAAAATCGCAAAGGGATTACATTTATTAACAATGAAACCTATGCTTTATGTTGCTAACGTAAGTGAAGATGATTTACTAGACGTTGACTCTAACAAACACGTAGCAAGTGTACGTGAGTTTGCTACAAGTGAAGGAAGCCAAGTAATCGTAGTTTGTGCAAAAATCGAAGAAGAAATGGCTTCATTAGAAGATGAAGAAAAAGCAATGTTCTTAGAAGAACTAGGAATTGATGAAAGTGGATTAGATAAATTAATTAAAGCAAGTTACAGCCTTCTAGGATTAGCAACATACTTCACAGCTGGTGTCCAAGAAGTACGTGCATGGACATTTAAAAAAGGTATGTTAGCACCTGAATGTGCTGGAATTATCCACTCTGATTTTGAACGTGGATTTATCCGTGCTGAAACTGTAAGTTATGATGATTTAGTTGAATATGGAAGTATGCCAAAAGCTAAAGAAGCTGGTCGTGTGCGTCTTGAAGGTAAAGAATACGAAGTAAAAGACGGCGATATCATGTTATTTAGATTTAACGTATAATAAATATAAGAATTCTATATTTTCTCATTACTTGGGAAGATATAGAATTTTTATATTCTCTATAAAATGTGTTATAATTATTTTTTTATAAAAGAGGTGATTTGACTATGTTAAGATTTTTTTCCATAATCCACTACTCGTAGCTAAACTAACAGAGTATGAGTATTTAATTAAAGGAAATAAGAAACAGAGTACAGCAGAATATAAAATAAAAAGAATTATAAAAGATGTTACTGGAGAAGTTTTCGAGAGCGTTGAAGTATATAATAGTGGAATATCAATTCCAAAAATTACGAAAAATGGATTTCAAGCTACAGCAATCTATATTCCAGAGCTTAAAGAACTTCTTGTTATCTATAGAGGTAGTGAGAGTGAAGATATTAGTGACTGGTTTTACAATTATACGGGAATAGTTTCTGGTGAAAATACTAGTCAAATTGATTCTGCGTGTAAATTTACTATGTTTTTAAAAAGGAAAATTGTAGATTTTGATTCTTGTTATAAAGTTGCTGCAGGTCACTCTCTTGGGGGACATATAGCAATTACAGTAGAATTGTTAAAACAAACATATCAACGAGTTTATACATTCAATACAGCATTACCACAGTTAAAAACAACTTAGAAAAATATGATAAAAAAATATAACAAAAAAATTAGAGGAGTATTTTTTTAAAAAAAGATTTAGAGGAGACTAATAAACTCCAAGAATTTACTTCTAATTATTATGCAAAAAAATGCTCATCATATATATAATTTTTGTAAGAAAAAAATGATTTTATTCAATCATTAAATATGACGGTAGGGACATTTCATGTAGGAAAAAAACTATAGAATTTCCTGCGCTAATTAAGAATTTTTGTAGCACCTGAAGAGTATCTGACAGAAGAAGATACGTATGAATTAGATAAAAATTTTCTGTGACTTTTTATAATAGATTAATAGAGAAAAAAATATCACGCCAGACGATGTGGTGGAAAAATCAAAAAAACAGGTAACAGATGAATTTATAGGATTACTTGTAGAAAAAAATAAAAAAATCCAATTCAACAACAAATAAGTAACTTTTCTTATAAAAAAAGTAATAAAAAAACATCTAGCGAAGTAGGGATTACAGATTCATATAGAACATTTAAGGCTGTTTATAATTACTTACTGTACTTGGCTCATGCTGGTATTATACCTGATGATGTAATAAATTGTACTGATAGTAGAGACGCTACAACTCTCTATGAGAAGCTAATGTGCGATGTAAATAAATCAAATCTTAAGAATTTATTAAAACCATTACAGGAGTTTTATACATTAGCTAAAGTTATTTATACTGTAACTCATGCTAATGGTCTAGATGATGTAGGAAATTGGGGAGAAATAGCTAAAGCACACGATCTTCCAGCTCTATACGATGCGTTAGGCGAGTAAGAAGTATTAAAAGAATAAAAATAGAGGATTGACTATGGGCCAATCCTCTATTTATTAGTCGTCATTTTCTTTTGTAACGATAGGTTTTATGACAGGAGGAGTTTGTGTGTTAGTTGTAGTTTCTTCTTTTTTCTCCTCTTTCTTCTCTTCTTTTTTAACTGGTTTTACAGTAACTTTTGAAGGATCATTAAATGAAACACTCTTATCAATATTGTAACCAAATTTTGCCAATGTTTTTTCTTTAGAAAGTTCTTTAAAGCCATTTGGAACTATATCTTTTGTACCACCTTTTGCATTGTTATAACCGTTGATATTTGCATCAACGACTGATTTAGGTCGGCTAAAGGCAGTATCTGGTGCGATTAAGTTTTTATCAAGTGCGTAAATGGCATTCATAACTGCAACCCAGCTTCTTTGAGCATAGTCATAACTTGGTACTTTTGCTGGACTATCGTATCCATTCCATAGACCAACAGTTATTTTTGTAGAACCACCAACAACCCATAGGTCATTATAATACTCAGAAGTCCCTGTTTTTACAAATAAGTTTTTAGAATTGAATTTAAGTTTACTTGGCATATCATGAGATAAACCGTAACTCTTATTGATTACGTCCCCAAGCATATTGACGATTAGATAACTTGTAGATTCTTCAAATACTTTAACTGGAGAGAAATCAGCTTTATAAACTAGTTCCCCATCGTTATTTTCTATTTCTTCGATAATATGTGCTTTTTTATGTTCACCTTTATTTGCGAAAGTAGAGAAGGCACTAGTATTCTCAGTAACAGATAGACCATATGTCATACCACCAATGGCAGTAGCTAAGTAAGTTTTATCACTTTCTGTAAGGCCTTCAACACCCATTTTCTCTAGGTAATTTGTGACAGGATCCTCTTTATAAAATGCAGAGTATAGCCTTACGGTAGGTAAGTTAAGAGATCTAGCTAAAGCTTCTCTAGCAGGTAGATATCCACGCTCAGACATGTCATAGTTCTCAGGTTTCCAACCATAGTGGTTAAATCTCTTATCTAAAACTGTTGAGTTAGGAGTAATGTAACCTTTATCGATAGCTGGTCCATAAACTAATAGTGGTTTGATTGTAGAACCTGGTGAACGACGAGTTCTTGTAGCGTGGTTAAGTTGTTGTTTTTTGTAGTCCATACCACCGATAAACGCTAATACTTTACCAGTACTGTTTTCAATGACCGATGCTCCAATTTCTAATGGATAAACAACACCACCCTGAGTGTACGTTGGATAAGAAGCGAATTGTTTTTTCGTTTCTTGAAGAGTATCGTAAAGTTTCTTATCAAGTGTAGTTTTTACTTTATAACCACCAGTTATGAATTTAATTCTACTTTTTTCGATTAGTTCATTTCTGTAATCAGAATCATTTTTAAATTCTTCTTCTCTATTATTTTTTTTAGCAGTTTGCTCAGCTAATATCTCTGCAACTGAACTTGTTACCTCATCACGAATATAAGGGTAATCAGTATATTCTGAATATTTTTGTTTAGTATAAGCACCTTTAATATCGAATTTCTTCGCTTCTTCAAATTGTTCTTTAGTAATAAAATCATTTGAAAGCATACGTTCTAATACATATTGCTGTCTTTCAAACCCCGCTTGAAGCTCTTCGTCAGGACGGATATTTCCAGTAGAGTCAAATGGTGTATATCTATATGGTGATTGTACAAAACCAACAAGATAAGCTGCTTGAGCTATATTCAAGTCTTTAGAATGAACCCCAAAAACACCTTGTGCTGCAGTTTCGATTCCGCTAATGTTTTGTCCTAAGCTATTCTTTCCGAAAGGAGCGACATTTAGATAATTTTCAAGAATTTCATTTTTAGAAAAATGACTATCAACACGAAGTGCTAGTAATATTTCTTTTGCTTTTCTTTCATAAGATCTTGAATTATCAAGAAGCTGATTTTTTACCAATTGCTGAGTGATAGTACTACCACCAGTTGATCTAGCACCAGTCGCTTCACTATGTGTAGCTCTTAAAACAGCCCAAATATCAATACCACTGTTAGAGTAGAAATTAGAGTCTTCACTTGCGATAATAGCATTTTTAACATTATCACCGATATTCTCATAAGTAACAGTCTTTCTAATTAATTCGGAGTTGATTGTACCTAATTTTTCACCACTTCCAAAATAAACTTCACTGTTCTTACTAATGTTATTTATTTGTTCTTTCATTTCTTTTTGGGTTAAGACAGGTTGATCTTTAACTAATCCACCCACATACCCGATAGCAAGCCCCGCACCTAAACTAATTAGTAATCCAATAGAAAGAAGTATGGCTTGCGTTATAGAAGTTAGTATCTTCTTAATTTTCATTGTAATCTCCTTAGATTGCATACTATTAGGTATATTATACCATAATTTAATATGAAATAGTAAATTATATGAAAGGCTTAGAATAGAATTTATCATTAAAAATATTAGAAAAAGATAAAACAAAAAATAAAAATATGTTATAATTGAAGTAAGTGTATAAAAAAATTGATATGGAGGTATTTTTAATGAGTAAATTATTAGAAGATTTAAAAATATAGAGATTTAGTTTATCAACAAACAGATGAAGAAGGAATAAAAGAATTATTAGAAAAAGAAAGTGTATCTATTTACTGTGGAACAGATCCAACTGGTAATTCATTACACATTGGGCACTTATTACCATTTTTAACATTAAAAAGATTTCAACAACATGGACATAAGCCTGTTATTTTAGTAGGTGGAGGAACTGGTATTATCGGAGATCCATCAGGAAGAAGTGAGGAACGTCAATTACAAAGTCTTGAGGTAATTGAAGATAACGCTCGCCGCCTTGAAGGACAACTTCGTAATATTTTCCGTGGAGATGACAATATCGAATTCGTAAACAACCGTGACTGGTTAGGGAAATTATCTATGATTGAATTTTTACGTGATTACGGAAAATTAGTAAATATTAATTATTTACTAGCGAAGGACTCAATTTCAAGCCGTCTAGATAATGGGTTATCATTTACAGAATTCAGTTATACTATTTTGCAAGGTATTGACTATGCATACTTAAATGAGCACCACAATGTAAAATTACAAATTGGTGGTTCAGACCAATGGGGTAACATTACTACTGGTCTAGAAATAATGAGAAAACTTCGTGGAGATGTTGAGGCATATGGATTTACTATTCCACTGATGCTTAAATCTGATGGAACTAAATTTGGTAAATCTACTGGTGGGGCAGTATGGTTAGATCCAGAACAAACAACACCTTATGAATTTTACCAATTCTGGTTTAACACTGCGGATACAGAAGTGGTGCCGGCTCTTAAAAAATTTACATTCTTAGAAAAAGACCAAATTGAAGTATTAAGAGAAAGTTCAGAAAAAGAACCACACTTACGTCTTGCTCAAAAAGCATTAGCAGAAGAAATGGTGAAAATTGTTCATGGTGAAAAAGCGTTAGAAAGTGCATTAAACATTACAAAAGCATTATTCTCAGGAAATATTAAAGAACTAACTCACGATGAATTAAAAGCAGCTGTTAAAGGAATGCCAAAATCTGAATTAGAGAAAAAAGAATATAATATCGTTGATTTCCTAGTTGAAAGTAATCTAGTTCAATCAAAACGTCAAGCACGTGAAGATGTAAACAATGGTGCTGTCTACGTGAATGGTGATAAAGTTACAGACTTAGAATATGTTGTAGAAGCTAAAGATAGACTAGAAGATGGATTTACAGTACTTAGACGTGGTAAGAAGAAATATCTGTTAGTAGAATATAAATAATTTAAAAGTAATATATACATAAAGAGGGGACTAAAATGAATCTAAAAGAAATTGTTGGTAAAAAGGCTGTAGAATATGTAAAAGATGGTATGATCGTTGGGTTAGGGACAGGTTCAACTGTATTCTATTTTGTTCATGCACTAGCTGATAGAGTAAAAGAAGGATTGAATGTTGAAATGGTATCAACATCTATACAAACGGTTGAACTAGCTAAAAGCCTTGGTCTTTCAATCAAAGAACTAGAAGAGATTGATCATATTGATCTTGCTGTTGATGGAGTAGATGAAATCGATAAGGATTTTAATGCGATAAAAGGTGGAGGAGCAGCATTATTTAGAGAAAAAATAGTTGCTGATATTGCTCGTGAAGTAATCTGGATCTATGACGAGAGTAAAGATGTAGAAAAACTTGGAAATTTCAACCTACCTGTAGAAATCTTGCCATTTGGGTATAGCCACACTATAAGAAAAATGGAAGAAGCGGGCTTAAATCCAGTGTTAAGATTAAAAGATGGCACTACTCTTATAACTGACAACAATAATTATATAGTTGATTTACACTTAGGCTATGGATTTGATATTCAATCTGTAAAAGAAAAACTTGAAAGCATAGTTGGAGTAGTAGAACATGGACTGTTTTTAAATATGTGTAAACTATGTATAAAAGGAACAGAAAATGGAGCTGTAATTATAGAAAATTCAAATCGCTAAGGATGTGAAAGATAGTCATGAAAAAGAGTTATCTTAGGGGAATGAGAGTAAAACTATTTTTTACTATAATATTAATTTTCATTAGCATTATAACTATTATAGCTGCGTATAATAATACTACAAAGTCTGCCGAAATGTTATATAATGAAGGCGACCAATTTACAGGAAAACATACTGGAATTACTTATATTAAATTAGAGGCTCTTGAGGAACTAGATATAGTAGATGAAAAACTGAAAAATAATGAACGATTTTATATGCTTCAACATGAATATGGTTTTGCAATACTAAAAAGCTACTCAAGATGATATTAAAAAAATTAATTCAGAGTAGTGATTTACCAGAAGGTAAAAAGATAAATTTAAAAGATAAACAGCTTTATTCTCGTATTGATGTAATAGGAGAAAGAGGAAGAAAAGGAAGAACTAATATTTCTTCTGAATTGTTAGACAAATTTCAGGATGCTGCAAAAACATAGTTCTTTAATTAATAATAGAATTTTAGATGTATTTAAAGAATTGGGATCGAAATAGAGAAGCATCTAATTATAAAAAGTAAATTACAAGAAAAAGCCCTTTGTATCTAATGTTTATATAACAGTGCCTGGTAATTTATATTATTTAAGCACGTATGGATTGACTGTAGTTATTGTTTTGGTTACATTATTTTTTTAATTAAATCTATAATAAAAAGGTATTAGAAAGTCTAGAGCTGAATATGAAGAGTTATTCATTGAATATCCAGAGACAGAGTATGATATAGATATTTTATTGAGGGAAGCAAAAATATATAAATAAAAAAATTTAAAAAGTTTTGATATATAAAGATGCATTAATATTCTATGGTGGAATCTTTAATTTTGAATTATTATCGAGATTTTTGGAGATTACTTTTACTGCGGTAAGAGATTCGAAAGGTAGAGTTACCGAGTATACAGCACAGTTTCATAGAAACTTTGAAACTGATGAAGTAGTAAAAATTTCTTCAAATTATAATAATATAAAAGTAGATATTATTGAATTAGGAGAAAAATTAAAACTGGAATATGGAAAAAAAGTAAGATATAATGATTAATAAGAAAAGAGGTGGAAATATGGAAACATTAAAAGATAGAGTAATAGAAGCATTAGAGAATGTAATAGACCCCGAGCTTGGTATTGATATAATGAACTTAGGGCTAGTATACGATGTTAAGATGAGTGATGATAATAAGCACGCTATCGTTGATATGACTTTAACATCTATGGGATGTCCTTTAGCACCTATTATCATCGAGCAAGTAGAAACAGCTATGCTAGGTGTAGATGAGATAGAAAAAGTAGATGTAAACATAGTTTGGGAGCCAGCATGGACAAAAGATAAAATGTCAAGATATGCTAAGATTGCTTTAGGAGTAATCGATTACGAATAAAATAATAAAAAGCAACTTCAAAATTAAGTCTAAGAAAAATTTTGAAGTTGCTTTTTATTATTATTTATAGGAGACAGATAGAGAAATTTATAAAAATGTTATTAGAGTAGAATGAAATATATTAAATATGTTATAATTAAAAAGACATTAAAAAAAGAGTATGAAAGGAGGCACTATGTACAGAGGAGAAAGGCCTAAAAAGGGTGATGTAGTTAAAATAATAGCATATAAACATGATGGCTCTATTCATAGAATTTGGCATAAAAATGTTGTACTAGAAGCGGATGAACAAGTTCTGATTTTAGCTAACAACAGAACACTTGTTACTGAAAAATGATGGAAGAACATGGGTTACTAAAGAAGTGGCTTTAGTATATTTTCATAATGAATGTTGGTTTAATATAATTTGTATGTTCAGAGAAGATGGAGTGCATTATTATTCAAATTTAAGTAGTCCATTTGCATATGATGTAGACGGAGTAAAATATATTGATTATGACTTAGATATAAAAAAATATCCCGATGGAAAGTATTTCTTGCTAGATGAAGATGAATATAATCAAAATAAAGTACGTTATCAATATGGAGAGAAAATTGATAAGATTCTAAAATATAATGTGAATAAATTACAAGAGTGGATTGATAAAAATCATGGGGCACTTGCACCAGATTTTGCGGATGTATGGTTAGAAAATTATGAAAAAATAATGGGTGAAGATTAAAATGTTAGAAGGTAAATTTAGCGTAGAAGTAAGACAGGATGACATTTCAGAAAAGATAGGATCAAAATTAAAAGAGTTCCTATTATCTAGTGATATGATAGAAGATAAAGAAAATCCTGATTATGTTTTTGCTATTGGGGGAGATGGTACAGTACTGCGTACTTTCAATAAATACATGGATAATTTAGATAATATAAAATTTCTATCTATCCATACTGGGCATTTAGGTTTTTATACAGACTATTCTGCTCAAAACTATGAACGAATATTCTTTGACATGTTAGCTTTAACGCCTAAAGTTGAAGAATACCCATTATTAAGGGTTAAAGCATATTGTTCAAATGGTGACTTGGTATCTGATTATTATTCTCTAAATGAAGTGACGGTAAATAATCATACTGGAACAACGTATGCAGCAAAAGTTTATATTAATGGGGTTCACTTCGAAAGTTTTAGGGGTGATGGTCTGTGTATAAGTACACCAACAGGCTCTACTGCATATAATAAGAGTTTAGGGGGAGCTGTAATACATCCTCAACTACCTTTATATCAAGTGACTGAGATAGCAGCTTTAAATAATCTCGTATATAGGACACTAGGTAATCCATTAATTTTATCACAAGATGATGAGCTTATGATAAAACCAATAAAAACAGAGAATCATCGTATTACTGTGGATCATATGCATTTTAATTATGATAGTGTAGCTAAAATAAAAATAACTTTGGCAAAGGATAAGAAGGTTTCTTTTATTCGTTATAATGAAGATAGCTTTTGGCAAAGAGTAAAGAGATCGTTTATAAAAAATGACTAATATTATTTTAAAGTATTCTATAAAAGAAGAACAGATTTTAAGAGAGTTTTTATTGGAGAATAATATTTCTAGAAAAACTTTAACAAGGATAAAGTTTGATAGTGATGGAAGTATTAAGGTAAATGGAAGAGAAGAAAAACGTTAGATATCTTTTTAAAAAGAAAAATGATATTGTAGAAATTACTTTACCGAGTGAGAATTTTAGTGAGTTTGTTAGATTTATAGATAAAGAAATTGAAATTATCTATGAAGATTCTTATTTTTTTTAATTGTAAATAAAGGTATTAATTTACCATCGATACCTTCTAGAAATCTTGAAGATGAATCACTTCTTGAGAGAGTAAATTACTATTTTAAAAATAAGAATATTAATACAATTCCTCATATTGTAACACGACTCGATAAAAATACTTCAGGTTTGGTATTAATAGCTAAACATCGACATATTCATGCACTTTTTAGTACTCTTAATATAGATAAGTTTTATATAGCTCTGGTGAATGGAAAAGTTGAGGATAATGTAATTATTGAAGCTCCTATTCGTAGGGTTAGTTCTAGTATTATAGAGCGTGAAGTAGGAGAAGGTGGAGAATACGCTAAGACTGAGTATTGGTTAGAGAAGTATATACCAGAAAAAGATGTTAGTATTGTTAAGTTGAAACTTTATACTGGAAAAACACATCAAATAAGAGTTCATATGAAATATAAAGGTTATCCACTACTTGGTGATGAATTGTATGGTGGAAATGTATGTTTAATAAGTCGCCAAGCGCTTCACTGTAGTAATTTAATATTTAATCATCCTATTACAGGTGAGATGGTTAATGTGAAAGTTGATTTACCTGATGATATGAATAATATAATTGAACATAATGAGTAATTTTTTACTCATTATGTTTTTTAGTACTAATTTTTAATGATATTATAGTAATTTATATAAATAATTATTAGTGGAAGTGTACTAAAAAGTTAGAAATTTATAAATATTGAATATTAGTATTATCATATTTTTTTAAAAAAAGTAAATAATAAAAAAAGATGTGAAAAACGGTAAAAGAATACAGATTAATTACTTTATTTTTTTATTAGTAAAGTATGCTATAATCTTATTCAAATAACAAAAAGTTATTTATTATAAAGTCAGAAGAGGAGGGGTTTTTATGATTTCAACATCATTAAAATTCGTAGGGAATACACCCGTATATCAACTAGATAACACAAATATTTTTGTGAAATTAGAAAAATATAATTTAGGAGGAAGTGTAAAAGACAGAGCGGTACTAGGTATGTTAGAAGAAGCTATGTCCCAAGGTGCTATTAATAAAGACACTATTATAGTAGAGCCGACTAGTGGAAATACTGGTATAGCTGTGGCTATTTTAGCTTCAGTATTAGGAATAAAAGCAGTAGTTATTATGCCTGAAAGTATGAGTATTGAAAGACGAAATATTATTAAAGCATATGGAGCACAATTAATTTTAACTCCTAAAGAACAAGGAATTAAAGGATCAATCGAAAAGGCTGCGGAAATTCGTGAAAAATACAGTGATGCAATTTCTTTAAGTCAATTTGATAATCCAGCTAACCCTGCATATCACCACAAAACAACAGGACGTGAAATTTTAGAACAAGTTCCAAATATTGATGTCTTTGTTGCAGGTGTTGGTACTGGAGGTACATTTACAGGTGTAGCAAGATACTTAAAAGAACAAAAACCAGAGGTAGTTACTGTTGCAGTAGAACCAGCAGAGTCACCAGCAATTAGTGAAGGACGCGGTGGAGTACATAAAATTCAAGGTATTGGAACAGGATTTATTCCAGAAAATTTCCGTAAAGAATATATGGATGAAATCTTAACTGTAACAAGTGAAGAAGTGATTGAAGAAACTAAAAACTTCTTACGTTCTACAGGTATTGGTATCGGGATTTCTTCAGGGGCTGCAATAGTAGGAGCTAAAAAAGCTGCCAAGAAGTATCCAGATAAAAATATTGTAACAATCTTACCGGATGGAGTGGATAAGTATTTATCAGTACTTGATTTCGAAGATGTTACACATGTTGAAGTGTAATGGGATATTTTGAAAATCTAAATTATAATCTAAATCGTGTTTTAAGAGATGATCCTGCTGCTGAGTCAAAACTTATGGTATATCTTACGTATCCACATATAAAGGCTTTAAATTATCATTACTTTTCTCATAAATTTTATAAAAAGGGTTGGCATACATTCGCTCGTCTTTTATCAAAAAGAGCCAGAAGATTGACAGGAATAGAGATACATCCCGGAGCAAAAATTGGAAAAGGATTATTTATTGATCATGGAATGGGGGTAGTAATAGGAGAGACTGCAGTAGTTGGGGATAATGTAACTATGTATCATGGAACTACATTAGGTGGAACTACTCTAGATCCTATAAAGAGGCATCCAACAATTGGGGATAATGTTATGATAGGCGCAGGAGCAAAAGTTTTAGGAAATATAACTATTGGAAAAAATTCTAAAATTGGAGCTAATGCAGTAGTAAAACATAGCGTTCCAGATGGAACGATAGTTTATGAAGCGAGACCGGTAGTAAGATATTTTGAAGAAGATAAGTAGAAGCTAGATTCCAAGTGGTTTTGCTTGGAATTTAGTTTTTCCACATGTACAATATAGAGTGTATCATAATTAAGAATAGAGGTGAAATTGATGACTAAGATAAAAAATCTAATTTTTGATTTAGATAATACTTTGTATGACTTTAGTAAAATATGGGAAAAATCAAATAAATTAATTTTTGAATATTTAAAATATGATAGTGTAGTGAGTTATGAAGAATTTTTTTAGATTATATAAAAAGTGTAAATAATGAGTTATTAGAAGAAGTACTCCAAGGGAATATGAAATTAGTAGAGCTTAGAAATAAGAGACTAATGTTAACTTTAGAAAAAAACTAGGAATTTTATTAACTGATGAAGACTGTAGATTTTATTATGAAAAACAATTTGAATTTATCTTGGAATCAATAGAACCTGATGAAGAGATAAATTCATGGATAAATAGATTGAGTAAAAACATATAATATGATACTCTTGACGAATGGAAAGTCATATGAACAAAGGATGAAACTAAAAAAACTGGGATTAGAAAAATATATTTAAATTGTATATTTCAGGTGAAACATATATTAGTAAACCTAAAGAAAAAAAGCATTTATCAATGTCCTCGAGAAGGAGAACATAGTAGCTAGTGAAACTATGATGATTGGGGATTCTCTGCATCATGATATAAATCCAGCAAACAAACTAGGAATGAAAAACTTGTTTGGTAGAAAAAAATGGCATTTTGATGATGAATTAAAAAAATTTATACAGGTTATAAAGTTAAAAAAATATTAAACAGTTTTTTTCTTGGAATTAGAAGCTAATGAGTGCTAAAAAAATATTATTATTTTTTTCTGAATATAATAAAAATATAAAAAAATAAGGTGCTAAATAAAGGCTGTAATTATGATAAAATTACAGTCTTTATTGCATTTTATGTAAATTTAAATGTTATAAAAAAAGTAAAAATAATTATTCTATATCTTAGATGGCGACGTTGATTGAAATCGTTTAATTTGTTATACTATTTATGAAAATAATTATAAAGGAGATAAAATTATGAAACGAAATAAATTTTTAGTCATCAGTATGGCGGCTGTATTATCATTGTCATTGGCAGGATATTCATCAGCTTCGAATAGTACTTCGAGTAGCAGTAATGGAACTGTTGCAGTAAAAGAACTTAAGGGTGAAGAATTAAATAAAATTGAAAAGGATGATAAAGAAAAAGAAAAATATCTTGTAATTGATGTAAGAGATGCTAAAGAATATAAAGAAGGGCATGTAAAACACGCCATTAATATACCTCTTTCTGATATTGAAAAACATGCAGATCACCTAAGTGCATGGAAAGATAAAGAAGTAGTGACAGTTTGTAATACTGGTAAGAAAAGTAAGGAAGCAGCAGATAAACTTGTGAAGGCAGGTTTTAAAAAAGTTTCTAATGCTCAAGGTGTAAAAGATTATAAGGATTATGAAATTGTTAAATTTACTACATTATTAGCAAGTGATTTCCAAGCTGCAATTGATAAAAAAGAAGGGGTATTTATCGATGTTCGTGAAGCAAAAGACTATGAAAAAGGTCATGTAGAAGGAGCTAAAAATATTGATGTTAAGAATATTGATAAGGATTTAGCAGCATTATTACCAGCTGATAAAAATGCACCAGTTTATACGTATTGCTATAGTGGTAACCGTTCATCTAAGGCTGCTCAAAAAGCTGTAGAACTAGGATATACAAATGTATATAATGCTTGGGATGGAACAAAAGAACATGAGTACAAATTTTAAAAAATGGTAAACTTTTGAAGTAAAGTCTAGTGAGAAATCAAAGTAGAAATTACTTTTAAAAAAAGTAAAAAAATAATATTATTTATTAGGAAAAAAATTCTATTTTTTTAAGTTATACTAATAAAAGACGAGGTTCTACATGAATTCACTATATATTTAAGTACCACCTTGTCTTTTATTAAATAAGGAGAGGAAGAAAAATAAATGAAATTTAATAAATTTTTTTAGCTGTAAGTATGTCGGCGGTATTATCATTAACTTTAGTAGGATGTACAACTACTTCATCTGCAAAAGAATTGAAAGGTGAGGAGTTAAATAAAATCCAAAAAGATGACAAGGAAAAAGAAAATTACCTTGTTATAGATATTAGGGATGAAGCATCATATAAAGAAGGTCATCTTAAACACGCAATTAACATTCCATTATCTAAAATAGATAAGAGTATCGAAGAAATTAGAAAATGGAGAGAGAAAAAAGTAGTTGTTTATAGTGATAAGTCTGATAAAACTAAAGATGCTATAGATAAACTTACAAAACAAGGTTTTAAAGATGTATCTGGAGCTCAAAATGTAAAAGATTTTAGCTATGAACTTGTAAAATATACATCATTGAGTGGAAGTAAATTCCAAGATGCTTTACTAGATACTGCAGCAAATAATGTATTTTTAGATGTAAGAGATAAAGCTGATTTTGAAAAAGGACATGGTGCAGGTGCTAAAAATATCGATGTAAACAAATTAGATAGTTTACAGTCTATTTTACCAGAAAATAAAGAGGTTTCTATATATGTTTATAGTAATACTGGAAATAGTTCATCTATAGTAGCTCAAAAACTAATTGACTTAGGATATAAAAATGTCTTTAATGCAATTGATGGAACTAAGGAATTTAGTTATAAATTTGAAATTGCTGACTGCTGTAAAGATCCAAGTGATACAGTAAAAGGTTCAGAGAAGCATGAAGGACATTGTGAAAACTGTAAAGAAGGACATGATGAGCATAAAGGACATGAAGGACATAATCACTCTTCAGATAAGAAAGATGCTCATTCTGGACATAATCATTAATATATAAGGTAAAAGGGGGACTCGAAATAGCAATTTTAATTAGAGATTTTGTGGTTGAGTTTCCTTTTTTTGTATAAAAAATATTAAATATAGATAGGTTTAAACATTTTACATAAAAGGAAAAATTCAGAGATGAAAAAAACAAAATAATATTTTTTTTACAAGAGTACCTAAGGTAGGTACAACCAAAACAAGGTTGTATGATTTTATGTCTCCGGATACAGCTGTAGAAATTCAAAAAAATTAATGAAAAACTATAGTGTTTTTAAAAAGCAAGTGGGGAAGAAATAGTAATCTACCACGATGGTCAAAGTATAGATGATAAAAAGATGGAGAATATTCTAGAAAAATAGAGAATTTTTTTATCAAGTGGGTGAAACACTCGGTGATAAAATGTATAATGCAATTAAAGATGAGTTAAAAACCAGTGATAAGGTGATTTTACTAGGTTCAGATATCCATAATCTGCAAAAAAATATTATTACTACTGCATTTGAAAAATTAGATAAGCATGATGTTGTTATAAATCCAAGTGTTGATGGAGGATATTTTTTTAATAGGAATGAAAAAAAGCTATTAAAGAAGTTTTTCAATCTTCCAAGTTACGGAGATAACACTGTTTTAGAAAATTTACTTGATATTTGTAATGAACAAAATTTGAGTTATTATTTAGGCGAAGCCGGCTTAGATATTGATACGAAAGAAGATCTTCTGTTAGCAGAAACAGGTTATAGTAATATTAAGTTATTAGGAGCAGGAGAGTATAATATTAATTTTACCTTTGATGAAGGAGATTTGAAAAAGGTTCTTAGAATAAATATGAAGAGTCAGATGAATCTTGAAAATCAAATAGAATATGAATATGAAACTTTGCAATTGTTGAAAGATAGTGGAGTTACTCCAAAGCCTTACGATGTAGTAACAGAAACAAACTTATTGCCGTATAAATATTTAACAATGGAATTCCTAAACGGAAGACCTCTTAATTACAAAATAGATATGGAAATTGGTGCGTATTTATTAAGTACAGTTCATAATACAAAATACGGTGAAAATAATTTGATAAATGCTTCTAATCCATTTCAGTTGATGTTTGATGAATGTAAACAAATGTCTGGAGAGTATTTAGCTTGGGAGAAGGCAGACAAAAAGGTTAGTAACTATATCAAAATCTTTTTAGAAAAATGTCAAACACTTATTCCAGAAGAATATGCTACAGCTAATCCTTGTATTATTAATACAGAATTAAATTCAGGAAATTTCCTAATAGGAGAAGGAAAAGAAGATAGCTATGTTATCGATTGGGAAAAGGCGTTAATTGGTGAATGTGAACAAGATTTAGCACATTTCCTAGCCCCGACAACGACATTTTTGGAAAACTGATATTATTTTATCAGAAAATGAAATTAATAAGTTTTTAGAAGAATATAATAATTATAGAAATTTTGATAGAGAAAGATTCGAGAGGTATTTAATATTTAATTGTCTAAGAGGAGTTACTTGGTGTAGTATGGCATTTAGACAGTATAGTGAAAATGATAAAATGCTGATGGATGAAACTACATTTAAGAAAATCGCTTCATATATAGAATTAGAGTTTTTAGAGAAAGTATCAGCATACTTTAAATAGGAGGAGAGTAATGACTGAGTTTATTCAAAGTTTTGGTGTCTTAGCACCGATAATTTATGTATTAATGTTTATGTTCTTACCGATATTTTTCTTTCCAGTTCCGATACTTGCTGTTGCTGGAGGAGTAGCGTTTGGTTTTGTAGAAGGAAGTTTACTAACTTTCGTTGGAGCGTCATTAAATTGTTATATTATGTTTGTAATATCACGTCGTTTCGGTCGTGAATGGGTGAAAAACTACCTTAAGAAAAAAATGACACCTAAGCAACACGATAGAATTTTTAATGTTAGTGATGAAAAACTAATGATGAGTTTAGTAATACTGAGACTAATACCTTTAGTACCATATAATATGATAAACTATGGATATGGTTTAACTAATATCAGTTTATCAAAATATATGATAGCGAGCGTACTTGGTATCATCCCTGGAACAGTAGTATTCTTAAACTTCGGAGCTACTAGTACAAATATCTTCAGTAAAGAATTTTTTTAATTGCTTCATTATTAGTAATTTTATTAACTGTAGGTTCTATCTATTTATCTAAGTTAGTAGAAAAAAAGAGAACAGCAAAAAAAGCAGAAAAACAACTAAAAATAGAACTCTCAAGATTGCTAGAATTCTTGAGAGTTATTTTTATACATGTATTATTTTAATTTCTCCGAATGTTACCGAACCATTTAAGATAATCTTCACATCTTTATCGATACTATTAATATACTTTGGAACTCTAGATAAAAATATTATTTGTATTATTTTTCAACAGACCATTCTTTTTGGTACATATAACTTTAAATCTCCAAAGGTAACTGAGACATTAAGTTCAAAGTTTTTTTAATAGGATAAGTATCTAATTTTTTTCAAAAATAAATAGTAGTAGTTCCAAATGTTGTAGAAGTAGAAAAAGAATCTGATTTAGTTATGTCAATATATTGAGTATTTTCCCCAAATGTTACATCAGAGTAATCATAACCATTTTCAATCTTTTGATGTCTTTTTCTTCGATAAAATTTTCTAATTTCACTATATTTATATCTTCTAGGAATAATCATAGAAATACCTAGACTAAGGAAAAATAGCAACAAAGAATATTTTTTTTCCACCTGATATATCCGCAAAGTGATAATTTTTTTATTGTATACATAGAATAATAATGCTAGAGGGAATATTGTTCCAAATGAATCAAAATCCATTAAACCTCGGATTGCGAAAAATCCTAGTACAACAGTACATATAGTTAGAAAGATTGATCCATTTGGGAAAATACTAAATCCATCAAGTAAAGTAGTTAATGCAAGGATTATAAAGAATAACCCAATAAAAACTTCTTCTCATTTATTTTTTTACCTCATTTCTTTTTAATTTATCTTTTAATATTTTGTAGTAATGTCTTGAAATATGGACTTGCTTCTTTGAATTAGAAAAAGAAGCGGTGCTCGAGCCAGAAAAAGATTTTTCTAGTGAATAAATTGCTTTTGTATTTATTATTGAACTCTTAGAAATTCGACAATAGTAAAAAAAGGAATAAGTCGCTCTAATTCATATAATTTGAATTTTACTTCAAAAAAATTCATCGGTAGTATGAGCATAGACTTTATTATCATCTGTTTCAAAAGAATAAAAATAGATTCTAGAGGGATAAAAATATTCAGAATCACCTTTGTAGAAAAATTATTTTTTTGAGAGTTTACTATAGCTTTTTTTCAACTAATTCTTTAATTAAGATGACATCATTATTTAAGTCTGGTGTCTTAATAACTAGTTCAATTTCTTTAAGATTCGAGTCTAGTTCGATATTAATTTTCATATTGTCTCCTCTCTATGATTTGTAATTATATTATACGCTATTTAGTCATAAAACTTAATAGTTTTTTTAAGTAAGTGGTAAAAAAACTAAAAACTAAGTGGTAGAAATTTCTTTTTTTAGTAAAAAAATCATAATTTAAATACTTGTATACGTTAACAAATCACCTTGATTTTTTTGATATTTAGTATATAATATAGACATATATGGGAGTGGATGAGTTCTGGTGTGCTCTCTAGTCTTCAAAACTAGTATGAGGGGTTAAGAGCCTCTTGGGTGGGTTCGATTCCCACACATTCCCGCCAGTTTTTTATTTTTGAATACAATAAATGCCATCATGAATTTTTATCCATGATGGCATTATTCTATATATTAAGTATTAATAAAGCCGTTGATATTAGTAAAAATATTACTAATATAATTACACTTTTGTTTTTATCAACAATATACTTATTATAATGAGTTCTTTGTTTGTAGTCTTCATAGGCATGAACCGTCATTGCTTCTGAAATTTGTGGTTGCCATGTTAAAGCAATAAAAATAGCTTTAGCGTAATAGTATGGTGACCAAAAAGCTAAGAAAACTCCTCTTAAACGACTGGATTTTGTAATCATCTGAGTTTCATATTGGATTCTCGGTAATGCTTGGATAACTACTAAGAGACCATAAACTACATTTGAGGATAGACCATGCTGTTCGAAATATTTTAACAGTTCTACTAGAGAAATGTATGTTGCCATGAATAAACCTAAGGCTGCAAAGCTATATGTTCTAGAAAAAATTAATAGAGCAAATTTATAATTTGAACTATGAACGACTATGGCCCAACCAGAACCTAATGCTGGTAATAGTGGTACTAGGATGAAATACAGTAACTTTTTCCAGTATCTTGATAGAGAAAAATAGAGAATTGTTATCCCAATAATCATAAAATTTAAAATTAATAATTTACTAAATGAAATCCAAATAGTTAATAATAATACTATTAATGCTAGAGTAGGACTAATTATTTTCTTTTCCATAATCCCCCTCCTTTATATAATGTAGAGTATTATCTGAAATTTCAATATGATAATCACTTCTATTATTCAGTGGTTCTAATCTGTGACTAACAATAATAAATGATTGCCCAGCAACTTTTTTATTTTCTTCAATCCAATCCATTATAAATGAACATGCTCTTTCGTCGAGATGAGTAAAGGGTTCATCTAACAGAAGAAGTTCAGTTTTTTGGCTTAATAAACACATAAGTTGGATAAGTTTTCTTTGTCCTCCACTATAATAATATAGACTTTTATCGAGTTCTTTTTCTAAATCAAATTCTTTTAGAAGTTTTTCTTGCCATGCGGTAGCATGATCCCAAATATCTTTTTGCATAGAAATCTCTTCGCGAGGCATCAAACTTATAAACTGTTGAAAGGCATCTTGTAAACAAGTGCTTATTTTTTTATATAGTTTTCTTGATTTTTTAACCTTCAAATTATTAAAGTATATATTTCCATCATACTTTTTTAATTGAGAAATAGCATGAAGCAATGTTGTTTTTCCAGTACCATTATCTCCAGTTAAAGTAGTAATCCCTTTATAAATGTCAAAATTACTTATATTCAGTAGTTCCTTATCACCTTGGTTAATCTTAACATTTTCTAGTTTTAATATTTGATTAGATTTAATAGTATTACATAGACTAATATTATTAGAAATAATATTAGGGTTATTAATTAGCTTGAAATGTCCATTTTCTAAACAATAAAATGTATCTGCATAATTTAGATAAAGTTGATATTCATGATCACAAACAATTATTGTTACTCCATGTTTGTTTAAGTCTTTCAGAAGAGTCAATAGAGAATTACGAGTCTTCTTATCAACATTGGCAAATGGTTCATCTAAAATTAAAACTTCACTTCCCATAGCTAATGCTACAGCAAAAGCAGCTCGCTGTCGTTCCCCCCCAGATAATGTATGGATATGCTTAGTAGAAATTTCTCGAGTGTTTGTAATTGATAAAGCATAATCTAGTTTTTCGTTAATAATCTTGGGTTCTAGACATAAATTTTCTAGAGCAAAGATTATTTCTTCTTCTAAAGTAGGCATAACAAACTGATTAATTGCATGTTGCATCACATATCCAATTTTTTTAACGTGTTCTTGCATGGGAATATCAACAATATTTTTTCCTCTATAACTAATTACTCCCTCGTAATGTTCTTTATTTAATTTACAAATAGTACGAAGTAGGGTAGACTTACCACTACCAATATTCCCGGTTAGAACTAACCAACTATGTTCTTTTATTTTTAAACTAACATTATCAAACAAGACTTTATCTTTAATTTTTAGAGAAAAATTATCGATTTCTATAATATTCATTATTTATTACCACTATTTTGTACTTTATTAACAATATTTAAAATTAATTTAACGCAGATGACTCCAAAGAAGAATACAGAAATAAAACGTACAATTAGAATTGCTAGAATCATACCTACAGAAAATGCTTCATAACCAGCTTGGAAATACTTATAAGCAAAGCTAAATAGCGTAATACCTACTGCAGAAAGGAATAGTGAAAATGTATCGTAGCGTTTGTATCTTGTAGCTAAGAAACCAACTTCAGATCCTACTCCTTGTACTAATCCTGAAACAAGAACGGCAGCACCAAAGTATGAACCATATAGCATTTCAGCTAATGCTCCTAGAACTTCTCCAAGTGTAGCACTACCTGGTTTTTGAATAAGTACTGCAGCAACCGGTCCAGCCATTACCCATAATCCAAATAATATTGAGTTAGCGAATGGTGCGTATCCTACTGCTCCAAGAGCAGCTTTTAATGGAACGTAAACCAAACTTGTTGCAAGGAATATCCCCCCAAATAAGAATCCTATTAAAGCTATAATAATTATGTCCTTTGTAGACCATTTTTTCATAAGAAAAACCTCCTGTTATTTTATATTCATTAAAACAACAAGAGGTACTTTTAAAATCAAAAATACAAATAAGTATAGTTAGTTAAATTAACATTTTCCTACGGCTGTACTAACAACGTCAGGTTCTATGGGTATAATCTCAGCATAAAAGCACCCCAAATGTTTTAATGATTGCTAAAATTATATCATACGTTGATAACGGTGTCAAAAATGTAGCTTGAAAGAAAATTATTTAATTTTTTTAGCAAGCATAGTAGCAAAACGTAGCTTAAATCTATTACCATTAGCATCAGTTTTATGAAGTTGTCCAAAATCTTCATTATATTTAATAAACTCCCAGTTTTTATAATATTCTTTAAGTTCATTTTCTTTGAAAGTAAAAGGGAACGGTAGTGGACAAGGGGCATCATCAGTAGACATAGCAGCAACTATTAAATTATAGCCACCTATATTAGTTTGATCTTGCATATTTTTAATAACTTTAGGAATAGATTCTTCCTCGATAAACATTAAAACTACCGTTGAAAAGATGAAATCATAGGTATTTCTAAGAGCTGCTGTATTAATATCATAACTACCGATTTTAATATCTAAATTTTCGATTTTTGATGTTTCCATCAAAAATTCTAAAGCAGGAATATTATTATCTACTGCAGTCACTTCAAAGCCAAGTTTAGAAAGAAATAAAGCATTACGCCCCTGCCCAGATCCCAAATCTAACGTTTTACAAGGTTTAATAGTCTCCAAGGCTTCTACTATTTCAGAGTGAGCAGGATTAATATCGTATTTGTTTTTGAAATAATTTTTCGGTTCGCAGTAAAATTCTAAGAAACATTCTAAGTCATCAGATAAAGGTGCAACACGATGCCATGCTTGCGGTTCTACGAATGGAATTTCGCTCTCAGGGGTAAAGATGTGCTCAGCTATAACTTCATTATCTGCAGTTAATTCTGTAAATTGTAATTGTCCTTTTAGAATTGTTAATTTTGCCCAGACGTCTTTTCTAGTGTTGTGTTTTTGTCTAAAAGGTTTAGGAAGTGTTTCAGTTGTCCAAATTGGTAATTGTTTATAGCATACTAAATTTTTTATCATACTAATCTCCTTATTAACGGTTAAATTTAATCTTATTATAGCATGTAAAATATAAAATTCAAATAATGATTAAACTCAGTAAAAAGTACTTTGTTATGTTGTTTTAAAATCTTTATGATATAATAAAAAAATATGAAAAACAAGAATGAGGTAACGAAAAAAATGGTAAAAGTGTTATTTGTTTGTTTAGGAAATATCTGCCGTTCACCAATGGCAGAAGCAATATTTAGAGACATGGTTGAAAAAGAAGGATTAAGTGAAAAAATCTTAATTGATTCAGCTGCAACTAGTAGTTGGGAACATGGAAATCCTGTACACAGTGGTACTAGAAATGAACTCGCTAAAGTTGGTATTGGTGTAGAAGGGATGTATTCTCGTATCCTAAATGATAATGACTTAGATTCAGATTATATCGTAGGAATGGATGATAGTAATATAGAAAAATATTAAAAAAATTCATTGCAGGTAGAAAAACAGGAGAGGTTAAGAAATTATTAGAGTATGCTGGAGAAGATAGAATTATCGATGATCCATGGTATACAGGAGATTTCAAAACAACATTCAATGATGTAACTAAGGGATGTAAGGCTTTATTAGATAAAATCAAAAAAGAAGATATTAAATAAATAATCGTAAATTAATTTTAAAATATAAAAAACGTCTTTGTTAGGCTATATATTTAGGAATCTTATTATAGATTTCAAAGAAATTATTGTTTAAATTAAAGAAAGTATTTAAGGAGAAAACCATGATAAATATTAGAACGGTTGATTTAAAAGATGCCGGAAAACTAGTAGATATTTATAGACCGTATGTAGAACACACTGCAATTACTTTTGATTATACTGTACCAAGTGTACATGAATTTGAGGAGAAAATTTCGAAATCTATTCAAAGTTATCCATTTTTGGTTGCTGAAGAAGCTAACGATATATTAGGTTATGCTCATGCTAGTGAATTTTATCCGAAGGATGCATACAAATGGACAGCTGAGATTACAATCTATCTAGATGAAAAAGCTCGAGGTAAAGGTGTTGGAGAAAAGTTATATACTGAACTCGAAAGACAACTTTATGATAAAGGTATGTGTAGATTAACATCATGTATAGCATATCCTGATGAAGGAAGCATTTCATTTCATGAAAAAAGAGGATTTAGAAAAGTAGCTCATTTTGAAAAAGTAGGATATAAGTTCAATCGTTGGTATGATGTAGTATGGTATCAGAAAGATATTAGAGAAAATATTGAATAGAAGAAAGCCCCACAAGAAAATAAAAAATCTTGTGGGGTTAGTTTTATTCTGATACTTTTTGAGCAAGGATTACAGCATACGGATAAGGTGAAGCGGTGATGTTTTCACTATAAGTAATAATTTTCCAATCCTCATAGTATTCCTTAAGTTCATTTTCTATAAAGGTAAAGGGAAAAGGGGTAAGAGGCAAACCATGTTTTGTGGCATTTAAGGCACTTACAATTAAGTTATATCCTTTATCATTTGTTTTCTTTTTCATATTACTAATAATACTGTGGATTCTTGTAGGATTTAAATACATGAATACATCTGTAGAAAATATAAAATCGTAAGTATCCTTTATATTAGCAGTTGAAATATCGTGCTTGAAAACATTTAAATCTAATTTTTTTCTATAATTGAAATATCTGCTAAATCTTGTAAGAATTTAGCGTTAATGTCAACCGCTGTTATATTAAAATTTAGTGTAGAAAGGTATAGCGAATTTTTACCTTGTCCGGCCCCTAAATCGAGAGTTTTACATGGCTTAACATACTTCATTGCTTTAACAATCTCTTGATGAGCGGGATTAAGATCGTATTTATTAAAAAAATAATCTTTAGGTAAACAATAAAAACTCTAAATGAAATTGTAAATCCGTAGAAGTTGGATTTATTCTAAAAAAATACTTTGAGGTTGAATAGTTTCAATATTATTTTTTTTATTGAGAGTAAGTTGTTTAATAACACTATTTTCATCATCTAGAAAGCTAAGTTTCATTTTTTTCCTTTAATAATTATTAGTTTAGTCCAGACACCTTCTTTCGTATAAAAAAACTTTCTCTATAAATTTTGGGTAAGGATAGAGCAGTAAGGTTGGATGTACGTTTAAAAACAAAGTAGGTTATTTTCCATAGTCTGCTCCTTTCGTAATAATTTACTAATATTATATCATGTGAAAAAGTTTAATTAAAAAAATGATAACCTAAAGTAAATATATTAGAATTTATGAAAAGAAGAGGATTATTTAATCTGATGAAATATTAATATTTACATGAGGATTTATTTGATATATTATAGAAACTATAGATAAATAAAGAAGGTGTTTTTATGAGAATATTAGTAATATCAGATATTCATGGTAGCTTTTATACTATGAAAAAAATTATTAAATGAGGTAAATTTTAATAGCAAAAAAATGATAAACTAATTTGTTTAGGCGATATGTGTGATAGAGGAAAGAATACAAAAATTAGTATGGGAGTTTTTTTATAATTTACAAAAAAAGAAAATTCTAATCATGTAGTGTTATTAGGTAATCATGAAGATATGTTTAATTTAGCGATTAAAGAGGCAATGTATAGTGAAAATTTATCTGTAAGACAGAATCATTACTTTAGAAACGGTGGTTTAACAACGCTACAATCATTTTATCCAGAAGCTACTATAGAAAATAGGGGAATATATTTTAGAAAGTTTGCTCAAGAGTATAAGTTCATGAGAAAATGGTTAAAGAATCTTCCTACGAGATATGAAAGTTTAGAGTATTATTTTGTTCATGCTGGAGTGGATTATAGTAAGAATTTTTGGAACCAAACACATAGGGATATGATTTGGATAAGGGAACCATTTTTAAGCAGTACTGATAAATATCATAAAAGAATTTTTCATGGACATAGCCCTGTGAAAGAAGAACCATTTTATGACGAAAGAGATAATAGAATTGCTATAGATGGTGGATGTGTCTATGGCGGGAAATTAAATTTAGTAGTAATAGAAGAAAAATAATTTTTAAAAATTAAACAAAGTAAAGTCTTACAAGAAGATGTTTATGAAGGATAGAAAAATAGCAGATATAGAGAACTTTCTCTATATCTGCTATTTCATATAAAAAAACCGAGAACATTTGTCTCGGTCTCTTATAGAAAAAGGAAAGTTTATGAAGTTTATAACTATTTACTAGTTATGTTATAATTATAATGCCTGAAACTTAAATATACTTTAAATTTAGTTTTTAAGGTATATTTAATGTAAAATTATACGAAACTCTATTATATAGGCGTTTGAAGGAATAATATGATATTTTTGGTAAGAGTTGTTATTTTAAGTAAATAACAAAAAAATAAAGTAATTAAAGATGTAGAAATATTTCTATAGTGTTACAAAATGTATTTTTGTATTACAAAAATAGAAAAAAACTATTGATTATGTATAAGATATTGAACTATAATATAGGAGAAGTAATTATTAAAGTTAACGAATTAAGGAGAAGATAAAGCTATGAAAAAAAAGGGATTAAAAGTAACTAGTCAAATTTTAACTGGGATGGTTCTATTAACAGGATTAACAACAGTTCCTACTAATGCAGTAGAAATGAAAACAGCTTTAGTAGATATGAATGTAGCTAATGTAAAAAGCAACTGTGTATGAAAAAGAAGGGCATTTTTATGCTAAACTAGTTGCAGATAAAGATGTTTCAAATGTAGTTGCACGTATTACTACTGAAAAAAAAGCAGAATTTTTAATTAAAAGAGATACTATTAAGGCTGGAGAAGAAGTAGTAGTAGAGTTGGATATGACAGCACAAGTACCAACGAAGAAACTACCACATACAGGAGTACAAAGAGAAGGATTTACAGTAGTAAATAAGGCAGGTGGACATGAGTTTAAAATTAATGTTCGTTATGAGGTGACAACACCTAAAGAAAAAGAACAGCCTGAGCAACCTTCAAAAGAGCCAGTTCCAACTAAGAAAGCGGAAGAACCTAAGCAGGCTGATGTAGATGTAAAAAAAGTTGATGATTCTAAAACTAAAGAATCTGAAAAACCTGCATATACTTTCCCTAGCGATATAAAAGATGAAACAACGAAGAAACAAGATGTTGCTTATAGAGTAGTTCCTGCAAAAACTGATGAAACTCCTAAAACAGAAGAAGTAACAAAGCCTGTTGAGGAATCAAAAACTAATGAAACAGCAGTAGAAAAACCAACAACACCTACAGAAGTAAAACCTTCAGAAAAACCAGTAGAAACAGTAGATGTTCCTAAAAAAGAAGAAACAAAAGTTGTAACAGAGGAAAAAGTGGAACAACCCAAAAAAGAAACTGCACCACAAGTAGCAACAAGTAGAGAAGAACAAATAAGACAGGCATTTATTAATAAAGTAGATCAATTAAGAAAAGTAAATGCACTAAATGCATTATCAGTGAATGTAGCATTAAATACTTCTTCACAAAGAAGAAGTGCTGATGTCCCAACACGTGCAATAGATGGTAATCTACATGGACCACATGGTTCTATCCAATATGAAACAGATGCAGCTAAAGCAGCAGGATATACAAAACAAATCTTACCTAATGTTGCTATAACTGGAGAAAATGGAACACCTGAAGAAATTGCTCAAAGATTATTTGATATATTATTCAAAGAAATTGGAAATGTTTCAGCTTACAAATATGGTCATAGAAATACATTATTAGATAACACAGCAACTGAACATGGTGTTGGAGTTACTATAAGTAATGGACAAGTTTATTTAGTACAACATCAAAATACTAGTGGACATTTTAATGGGACAACACCTACTCCAGGTAAATACTTAGATGGTTCGACATCAATTTAGATAATACAAGCACTGTAAAATAATAAATGTAAGAAGCTAATTTAGAGATTATCTAAGTTAGCTTTTTATATTACAAATTTAGCTCAACTACTTTTAAAATTTATTGATTAGATATAATAAGTAAGTAAATAAAAATGAAAGTAGCTCTAGCTAAAAAATTTGGTATAACAAGCTTCTCATTATTTAGAGCAGGAGATGATGATGGAACAGGTCATGGACATAATTCTAGTATGGCTGTTGACTTTATGGTACCAGCAGGGTCAGTACAAGGGGACCAACTTGCAGAGTATCTAACTAGGAATATGAATGAACTTGGTGTTTACTACATTATATGGAAACAAAGATTCTATATGCCACAAAACAATATTTATGGACCAGCAAATACATGGAATTTAATGCCTAATCGTGGTGGAGTAACAGCTAATCACTATAATCACGTTCATGTAAGTTTTGTAAAATAAAATATAAAAAAATAGACAACTAACAGACGAAATATATTCTACGTTAGTTGTCTATTTTACATTAAAAATCTAAATAATACTTTTAAAATATGTCGTGAAGTAGTATAATTATAGGTGAATAGATGCTAAGGAGGTAAATATGTCAGAGAAAAAAATGAACATGATAGTTTGTGGAGGTTGAAACTCGAAAATAGGGCCGGGGGCCTTGTCAGATATACTAAAAGACCTTCCTAAAAAAGAGGATAAAAATTTAATAGTTGGATATGAATCTTCGGATGATGCAGCCGTTTATAAAATTTCCGAAGATAAGGCGATTATTCAAACATTAGATTTCTTTACAACAATGATAAATGATCCATATCTATATGGGAAAATTGCAGCGACTAATGCCCTTAGTGATGTTTATGCAATGGGTGGAGAAGTTATTTCAGCGCTAAATATCGTTGCCTTTCCAGAAAATATGGACTTAGAAATTCTACATCAAATATTAAAAGGTGGAGCAGAAAAAGTTCATGAAGCGGGAGGAGTTCTTGCAGGAGGACATTCTATTCATGATGCAACACCGAAATATGGACTATCAGTAACAGGAATAGTTCATCCAGATAAAATACTACAAAATAACAATTGTAAAGTAGGGGATTTACTTATAGTAACAAAACCATTAGGAGTAAGTATAATTAATACTGCACATATGGTAAAAGAATGTTCAGAAGAAGCATTTGCACAAAGTGTTAAGCAAATGACAACACTTAATAAATATTCAGCTCAAATGATGAAAGGTTTCAATGTTAATAGTTGTACAGATATTACGGGATTTGGTTTTTTAGGACATCTTGTAGAAATGCTAGATAGTAAATACTCCGCAGAAGTATATACAAAAGATATTCCGTATATTGAAGAAGCGTATAAATGTGCAAATGAATTTATTATTACTGCAGGAGGGCAACTTAATAGAATTCATGTAGAGCCAAATGTAGAATATCAAGTTAAAGACTTTGCATTAGAGGAAATAATGTATGATCCACAAACATCAGGTGGGTTATTAATAAGCTTACCAGAGAGCGAAGCATATGTATTATTAGAAAAACTTAATACTCTTGAAATTAAGAGTGCTATAGTTGGAAAAGTTATAGAAAAACAGGAAAAAGCAGTTATTGTTAAATAAAACTGTTATAAAAGGAGAATATAAGTATGAAAAAAGAAATATTAGATGCACAAGGTTTAGCGTGTCCGTTACCAGTTATTCAAACAAAAAAATTATTAGTTGAAAATGATGTGGTAGATACAATCGTAGATAATGTGATTGCTACGCAAAATTTAGAAAAAATGGCAACACAATTAGGGTATAATTTTTCTGTTAAAGAAGAAGCAAAAGATAAATACATCGTTACTATCTCTAAAGGAGAAGTTTTCGAAGGTGTAGTTGTTGATACATTATGTGATACATGTGTTGTGCCTGTAACTCAAGCTAAACGATTATTAGAAGAAGAAACAAAAGTGACTTTACTAGTAAAAGCCGAAGACAGTGTAGAAAGTCTTAGAAAATTTGCTGAAAAAAATAATTTTGAATTTAATGTCTCTGATATTGAAGGAGGATTCAAAGTTGAAATTACTAGAGAAGAAGCGCCACAATTAGAATCATTACCAATTGTTAAAGATGACAGTTATATTGTTGTAATTAACAAAGACCAAATGGGACATGGTAGTGAAGAACTAGGTAAGAGATTGATAAAAGCGTATCTTTACGCTTTAGGTGAACAAGAAGTTCTTCCTAAAAAAATTATTTTCTACAATAATGGAGGAATTTTAGTAGATAAAACTCGAAGTCACGTTTTAGAGGAGCTAAAAACACTAGAAGAAGGTGGAGTAGAGATAGTTTGCTGTGGAGCATGCATCGACTACCACAATATTGATTTAGCGGTTGGTAATCCAACAAACATGTATTTTATCGTAGAAGATATGAGAAAAGCTAATAAAGTAATTCAACCGTAGGAGGAAACATGGTAGAAGAAGGATTAGTAGTTTTTAATAGTACACACGATTCAATAAAGGCGGATAATATTTGTCTAGAAAGAGAAATGGGAGCGTCACTTATTCCTACACATCCATCAATAGGTGTTGGTTGTGGATTTATGCTAAAGACGGCTTGGGATAATTTCGATAATGTTGTAAGAATGTTAGAGGATGAGAAAATTGAATATCGTGGTTTGTATTATTCTAGGAAAGCTGGAATCAAAAGAATAATAACAGAATTAAAAGATTATAAATTAAAATAAAATTTTGGATAGAGGTTATTATAGAGAAAGTTAAAAATCTATTTTGTACAGTTCTCTCTCATAATCTCTATTCTTAATATAATGTGTAAAGGTGAATTGTATGAACAACAATGTAATTATAGGTACTGCAGGGCATATAGATCATGGAAAGACGACCTTGATAAAAGCTCTAAGTGGTATTGAAACAGATACTACTCAAGAAGAAAAAGACAGAGGTATGTCGATAAATCTTGGGTTTGCTTATTTTGACCTACCAAGTGGAAAAAGATGCGGAGTAGTTGATGTTCCAGGACATGAGAAATTTATTAAGAATATGTTAGCTGGAGTTAGTGGGATAAACTTAGTTTTATTATTGGTAGACTCTAGAGAAGGAATTATGCCACAGACAAAAGAGCATATTGACATATTAACATTACTAGGGATAGAAAATTATATTATTGTAATGACAAAAATAGATTTAGTTGAAGAAGAATATCGTGAATTAGTGAAAGAAGATATTCAAGAGTTCATTTCAGGAACAGTTTTTAGAAAAATTCTCCGATTATAGAAGTTGATTCGATAAGTAAAAAAGGATTAGATAATCTTTTAGAAACAATCGATAAAAAAACAGAAGATATTGAAGCTAAAAACATAGAGAAAAATGCTAGACTAAATATAGATCGTTCATTCCAAGTAAAAGGATTTGGAACGGTAGTAACAGGGACGCTTACAGAAGGTGTAGTGAATGTAGGTGACGAACTAGTTATTTATCCTAAAGGAATAAAAACAAAAGTTAGAAATATTCAAGTCCATTCAAAAGATGTAGCGACTGCATATGCAGGGCAAAGAACTGCGATAAACTTGGCCAATATTAAGTTTGATGATGTGAGACGTGGTGATACGTTAGCTACAGCAGACTCTTTGACAAAAACTTATATGTTAGATGCTGAGATTAAATTAATAAATGATGAAAGAGCTAATCTTGAATTATGGGATAGGGTACGTGTTTATATAGGTACTGAAGAAGTAATGGCACGTATTGTTCCACTTGGAACAGACCTCTTAAAAGCAGGAGAAAGTAGTTTTGCTCAACTTCGACTAGAAGATGAAATAGCTGTAAAAAACTATGATAAGTTCATAATTCGAACTTATTCACCGATGATAACAATAGGTGGAGGAGTAATATTAGATGCTAGTCCTAAAAAACATAGTAGATTTAATGAAGAGATACTGGAAAAACTTAAAGTACAACTTGAAGGAAATACAACGGATCTAATAGCTAATTATATTTTTATCTCATACAGATTATTTAAATTCTAAAGAAAATATTGGAAAAGATTTACAACTACCAGAAGAAGAGGTTGTAGACTCACTAGCACAACTTCTAGAAGCAGAAGTAGTTTATGAGACTAAACTAGGATATATTCATAAGAAAAAAATATGAATCTGTATTGGAAAAAAACTAAAGAAACTATTAGTTGATTATCATAATAGATTCAAGTTAAAAAGTAGGTATTCCTAAGATTGAGGTTCTTTCTAAGTTTAAGCTTTCCCAAAAAGAAACATTGGAAATATTAGATTTATTTATAAAAAAATAATGAAATTCGTCTTGAGGGAAATCTAGTTGCGGAAAAAAAGATTTTTGTAGTTAATTACGATAAAAAAACAATTAGTAGAAAAAAAGAAAGAATAGAAAAAAAGCTTTATTAGAAGGAGGATTTACTCCACCGACTATTAAAGATTTAACTAATGGAGAAAAACCAAAGGTTGAGATATTAGAATCGTTAATCGATAATACAATAGTTAGATTAGATGCTGATTTAGTTTTACATGCTGATGTATTAAAAGAAGCTATACAGAAAGTAGAAAATCATTTCAAAGAAAATGAGCAAATGGGATTAGCGGAATTTAGAGATATGTCTGGTTCTAGTAGAAAGTATTCAATGGCTATTTTAGAGTATCTAGATAAATTAGGTATTACTCGACGTGTGGAAAACTATAGAGTATTAGCGAAAAAATAAAAATGAAGGGAGATAAGTCATTGTACTAAAGAATGACTTAGATAAGGTAAGGGATATGAGTTATTATTTTGATTATGGTGCTACGTCGCTAAAAAAACCAAAAGAAGTAGCGGATAAAGTCTATGAAGTACTATCATCTGCAAAGTATGCTAATGCTTCAAGAGGTAGTTATTATGAAGCAAATAATGCATTCCGTGAAGTTTTTGAAGCGAGAAGTGACGTTGCAAAATTTTTCGGTATGAAGGAAGAAGATAGGATTGTCTTTACTAGTAATTCTACAGAAAGTTTAAATATTGCGATTTTAGGATTATTGGAAATAGAAGATCACGTTATTACGACTTCTATGGAGCATAATTCAGTTTTAAGACCGATATATTTAGCACATGAAACAATAGGGTGTGAATACACTATTGTTAAAGCTGGTAAAACAGGATTAATCGATTATGATGATCTAGAAAAAGCTATTAAACCTAATACTAAAATGATTGCTATTACGCATAGTTCTAACGTAACAGGAAGTATAGTGGATTTAGAAAAAGTTGCAGATATTTGTAAAGACATAATATTATTTCAGTTGTAGATGCTTCGCAAACAGCAGGAGTAGTACCTATTAATATGGATGAATTGGGAATAGATGTATTATGTTTTACAGGTCATAAAAGTTTATATGGGCCACAAGGAATCGGTGGTCTATGTGTGAGACTTAAAGCTCCAGAGATTAAGAGATTTAAAGTCGGTGGGAGTGGTGTTAGAACATTCGCTGAGAAACACCCTGGGGAATATCCACTACGTTTAGAAGCGGGTACTTTAAATACTTCTGGAATCCTAGGTTTACATGAGGGAATAAAATATATAAATAAGTATGGAATTGAAAATCTTTATAAAAAACAAATCGACTTTGCGAATAGATTCTATAATGAATTAAAAGATTTGGAATGTTTAGAGTTTTATGGAGATTTTACAAAAGATCGTACTGCGGTAGTAGCATTAAACTTCAAAGGAATACCAGCCTCAGATGTTGCAGATGTTCTTGCTGAGGAATACGATATTGCAGTTAGACCTGGAGCACATTGTGCACCTTTAATGCATGAAGTATTGGGAACAAAAGAACAGGGGATAGTAAGGTTCTCATTCTCAAGTATGAATACAGATGAGGAAGTAGACTACGCTATTAGCGCTATAAAAACATTAGCAAAAGAGATTTAGGAGAAATATTATGTCAAAACAATTATTATCACAAATTCCTGCAGTAAATAAGATTTTATTATTAGATGAAATTAAAACGTTAATTCAAGAATATACAGAAGTAGGAGTAAAATCAGCTATTAAAAGCTATATTGATGGAATTAAACAAGAAATATTAAACGAAGAATTACATGAAGTTCCAAGTTTAGAGAAAATTGTAGAAGAAGTTACACAAATAGTGAAGAGTGAAGATAAGAATTCTTTACGACGAGTTATTAATGCAACTGGAACAATTTTACACACAAACTTAGGACGTAGTTTACTAAGTCAGAAGATTAAAGAAAACATTGAAAGTGTAGCATTTAACTATTCTAACCTTGAATTTGATATTGATAATAAAAAACGCGGTAGTCGTTATGTTCATCTTATTGATATTATCAAAAAATTAACAGGTGCAGAAGATGTACTTGTTGTTAATAACAACGCTGCAGCAGTATTATTAACATTAAATACTCTAGTTAAAGATAAAGAAATAGTAGTTTCTCGTGGAGAACTAGTAGAAATCGGTGGAGCATTTAGAATTCCTGAGATTATTAAATTAAGTGGTGGTACGCCTGTCGAAGTAGGGACCACAAATAAAACTCACTTAAAAGATTACGAGAATGCAATTACTGACAACACAGGAGCATTACTAAAAGTTCATACTAGTAACTATAAGATTGTAGGGTTTACTAAAGAAGTATCTAATGAAGAAATATCTTATCTTGCTCGTGAGAATGAACTAGTATCGATAAATGACTTAGGAAGTGGTCAGTTCGTAGATTTCTCTAGATTTGGCTTACCTTATGAACCAACTGTAAAAGAAGTTCTTGACAGTGGTATTGATATTGTAACATTTAGTGGTGATAAACTTCTTGGTGGACCACAGGCAGGTATTATCGTTGGTAAAAAAGAATATATCGAACAAATGAAGAAGAACCAACTTACTCGTGCATTACGTGTAGATAAGATGACTCTAGCAGCTCTGGAAGCTACATTGAAATTATATCTAGATGAAAAAGAAGCGTTGGAACACATTCCTACATTACACATGATTTCATTATCAAAAGAACGTTTATTTGCTAAAGCAGACGTATTTAAAACAAGACTTAGCGACTTAGACTTCAAGATTACAATAGCTGAAGATAAAGCAGAAGTAGGTGGTGGAAGTTATCCAGCAAGTTATTTAGATAGTGTTGTAGTTAAATTAGAGCACCCAAGACTAAGTGCGACAGATATTGAACGTCGATTATTAGAAGTAGAAATTCCAATCATTACACGTATCAAAGATAACGAGCTTATCTTTGACATGAGAACTCTTCGTACTAGAGAGTTCGACTTAGTTAAACAAGCACTAATAGAAGTTGCAAAGTAGATAATAGAATTTAAGTTGCAGTAAGTTGCACATTAAAGTAAAAAAATCCAGCTGTGACAAAGTTAAAAGTTTGATATATCAGCGTTTTTAGAAGATAAAGTAGAATAATTTAAGTTGCAGTAAGTTGCAGGTTAAAGTAAAAATCTAGCAGTGAAAAAGTCAAAAGCTTGATATATCAGTATTCTTAGATGATAAAATAGAATGATTTAAGTTGCAGTAAGTTGCACATTAAATAATATTTGATAAAATCAGAAGGTGAGTATATGTTTAGAGAAATAAATATAGAAGATGCACAAGAAGTTGCAGAAATCTGTAAATTTGCATTAGGTTACGATGTAGATGTTGAAAACGTGAAAAGACAAATAGAGAAACTAACTAATGACAAGAAACAGCATATTATTATCGGTTATGAAGATGAAAACACAAGGAAGATTAAAGGATTTGTTCATGCTCAAATGTATGAAAGTTTTTATAGTGATCTAGGATTAAATATTCTAGGACTCGCTGTTAATCCTGATTTTCAAGGTGAGGGAATAGGAAGAAAACTTATGAATAAGTTAGAAACCTATGCCGTAGACAATAATATTAGCTTTATTAGGTTAAATTCTGCCATGAAACGTGAAGATGCGCATAATTTCTATGAACATATCGGTTATACCTGTGATAAAGTTCAAAAAAGATTTATAAAGGTATTTGAATGAATATTAATTTATCAAATTTTGTATTTAATAAGATTATTAGACGATAGCAATATCGTCTTTTTGTGATTTTTTTAAATATTGTTAATTAGAATAATGAGTAAGTGTATTGACACTAGGACAAATAGATGATAGGATCTAATATAGCAAAAATTAGAGGAAGAATTATTATGGGATATTTAGAAATAGTAAAAAGTTATTGAAAAAAATATCGGAATCGAATTATAAAGAATATATTAAGGCTATGATTTACATAGAAAAAAATATAAAAAGATGAATTAGTTTTTGGATAAATTATATCAAGAATATTATGAGAATGATGATATAAATTTATTAAATGATTTTTTTGATAAAGAAAAAAATAGATAAATTAAATTATTATAGACATATTGCTGTAAAAAAATTATGGTATAATAATTATTATTTGATTAGGAGCTGTATTATTGTGAATTTACCTTATGATAAAAAAATAATCCATTGGCTATAGAAAAAAATATGCTAAAAAAATTAGAAGGAAAAAAAGTTTTTTTTGAAGTACTAAAAGACTATTATTCAAATAGTGAGATAAGAGAAAGAGGTATTGGTTATTCAGAAAAGAATGAACTTCAAGAAAAAAATAGCATATTTTAATAATCCTAGAGGGAAGGGTAGTCTAGGAAATCTGTTAGAAGAATATTATTTTTATTACAAACCAAATAGTGATTCTAATCCTGATTTTTTAGAAGCGGGTACAGAATTAAAGGTAACACCAATAGAGAAAAAAAGAGATGGTAGTTTTAGGGCAGGAGAAAGATTAGTTATTACTATGATACCTAATGATAGACCTGTTGAACTAGTGTTTGAAAAAAATCTCATGTACTAGAAAAAAATGAGATTAATGTTGTTAATTTTGTATTTAAGAGAAAAAAAGATATTTTTAAGAACAGAGTATAGTATAGAGTATGTAAAACTGTTTTTCTATTTTATCAGAGAACTGTAGAGAAGATTTAATAATTATTAAAGAGGATTATTCTACAATTATTACAAAAAAATTCAACAAGGTAGGGCACACGAATTATCTGAAGGTGATACAAAATATTTAGGCGCATGTACCAAAGGAGCAACAGCTAAGAAAAGTGAGCAAAAGCAATATTATAGTGAAATTCCTGCAAAAAGAAGAGCATACTCATTAAAACAATCATACATGTCATATGTGATTAATAATTATGTTGTTGGACAAATTAATACATATGATTCTATTTTTGAAAAAAACACAGAATTGAAAGAAGAAACTTTTGATAATGTAGTATTAAACAAGATTAATGAATATAAAGGAAAAACAGAAGAGGAACTATATTCTCAATTTGAAATTAATAAAAATTCTAAACAAGCAAATAGTAGTTTGATATCAAGAATGCTTGGTGTTAAGACTGATAATGTTGAAGAATTTGAAAAAAAGCTAATATAGGAATAAAGACAATAAGGATAGATAAAAAAAGGTAATCCTAGAGAGAGTATGTCTTTTTCCGAAATTTAAAAATTTTAGATTTTTGTTCAAGAAATCTTTGATAGTTCAGAGTTATATAATTATTTCTATGAAAAAAAGATTTCTGTTTGTTGTATTTAAAGAAAATGTGACAGGAGAATATGAGTTAATAGGTTCTAAATTTTTGGAATATGCCGATATCAGATTTAGAAGGTATTGGAAAGCATGAATGGGAAAAAGTATCAATCTCAATTTATAAATGGGATAGAATTTGAAATAAAAGATAGTAGGATAAGTAACAACTTATTAAAATCAAAAGAAACACAAATATTTCATTTGAGACCACATGCTCAAAGATCAGCATATGTAATAAATGGAATAAAATATGGTAATGGGACAGACAGTGATATGGATGAGTTGCCAAATGGAGATAAGATGACAAAACAATGTTTTTGGTTAAATAAAACGTATGTTTTAAAGAATATTCAGGACATAATTGAAGGAGAATAACATGAATTTAGATGTTGTAGAATTATTCGCTGGAGTTGGTGGATTCAGAGTTGGATTGAATCAAATAAGCGAATTTGATAAAAAAAGTGGAAAAGCTATAGAAAAAGGTGGATGGAATTTTGTTTGGGCGAATCAGTTTGAACCTTCAACAAAAGCGCAACATGCTTTTGAATGCTACACAACAAGATTTGGAGAGGACGATTGTTCTAATGAAGATATTAATTTAGTTGATAAGAAAAAAATTCCAAATCATACTTTATTAGTTGGAGGATTTCCTTGCCAAGACTACTCAGTTGCACGTTCATTAAGTGGAGAAAAGGGAATAGCTGGAAAAAAAGGTGTACTTTTTTGGGATATTAGAGATATATTAGTAGAAAAAAATACTCCATTTGTACTTCTTGAAAATGTCGATAGATTATTAAAATCTCCAGCATCTCAAAGAGGACGTGACTTTGCAATTATGTTAAAGACGTTTGATGAATTAGGGTATTATGTACAATGGAGAGTAATAAATGCTGGTGATTATGGAATGCCACAGAAACGTAGAAGAGTATTTATTTTTGCTTCTAAAAAAAATACAAAGTATTCTAAAAGTATAAAAAATGAACAAAATCTTGAAAACAGTATTTTTTTGAGAAAGTTTTCCCAACGGAAAGTGAATTAGATATTATATTTAATACAGATATTAATACTTATTCTGATGCATTAGATGTAACAGAAAAACTATAAAGATGGAAAGTTTTTAGATACTGGAGTGATGATAGATGGAAAGATTATTCATAGAGATGTAACTCCAAGAAAATCTGAAATTTATTCGCTAGAGAAGTTATTAAAAAAATGCAGAAAAAAATATAATGATGAAGACTTAAGTAAATACTTTGCAGAAGAAGATAAATTAGATAAATGGAAATATCTAAAAAGGATCAAAAAGAATAGAGCGTGAATCAAAAACTGGGCATAAATATATTTATAGTGAAGGAGCAATGAGTTTTCCTGAAAATATTAAAGAACCTGCTAGAACAATGTTGACAAGTGAGGGAACTATCAATCGTTCGTCTCACATAGTATTTGATGAAACTAATAAAAAATATCGAATTTTGACAGAAGTAGAGTGTGAAATGATACAAATGTTCCCACCTAATTGGACTAATACTATGCCTATGCGTCGAAGATATTTTATGATGGGAAATGCGTTAGTAACTGGAATAATTTCAAAATTAGAACCAGTATTAAAAAATATTATTGAAAATGAATAAGGAGGAACCATGTCAGATTTAGAAAAATTATTTTTTAAGATAGATAAACAAGTAGAAGAGAATAAAGGTGAAGGGTTGTATTTTGACTCTTTAGTAAATTACTTAACTTTAGAGAATGATGAAGATTATTTTGATATTGTCGACAATTTCTCTAAAGAGGATATTAAAAAAGCTTATCAGTTTTTACTATTAAAAGCTCTTAAAGAGTTAAATAATCCTAGTTATGACATTACACCGGAAGTTATAACTATGTATGTATCTCATATTTTAGAGTGTTTATACAATAATGAGAAGATTTCTGTAGCTGATTTTGCTAGTGGAAGTGGAAACTTCTTAATTAATTTATCAGCTTTATCAAAAGGAGACTATGAGTTAACTTCTGTTGATGTTGATAATAACTACGCTAGATTACAACAAAATATTTTCAATTTATTAGAAACTAATGTTGAAATTATTAATCAGGATGCTCTTAAACCTTTAAATATTAAGAAGCAAGATGTTATCATCAGTGATGTACCTTTTGGCTATTATGCAGATGAGGATAACAGCTTAAACTATAAACTTTGCAGTGCAGAAGGATACAGTTTAAATGCTTTACTATTCATCGAGCAAGCTGCTAATTACTTGAATGATAATGGGGTAGGGGTATTAGTAGTACCTAAGAAAGTTCTTGAACTTGAAGATAATTTTAAGAAATTCTTAGAAGAAGATATTAATCTAAATGCGGTAATTACATTACCAGATGAGATGTTCAAAAATGCTTCTCAACAAAAAGCTATCATACTTATAACTAAAAAAGAACAAACTAAATTGCCAAATCAAGTATTCTTAGCACAAGTACCTAGCCACAAAAATAAAGAAGGTTATGTTAATTTTATTGAAGAATTTAAAAATTGGTTATCAGAAAAATAGTATTATTAATGTATAAATGAAAAGGTTATTTTCGTAGAAATATGTTAATAAATTGCTATTAAAGGTTGACAAGAACGTAAGAATATAATACAATATGTAAGTAGATTGCTTAAAGAGCAGTCTTATTGATTGAATGTTTGTATTTATTTTTATATCTTAAACATTTAATTAAGTATTAAATTAAGATTTTTGTAGTATCGGAGGGAGGGAAATCCAATGTCAAAAAAACTGTAGTTCGTAAAAATGAATCACTAGAAGATGCACTACGTCGTTTCAAACGTGCTGTTTCTAAAAAAACGGAACTATCCAAGAAGTTCGTAAACGTGAGTTTTATGAAAAACCAAGCGTTCGTCGTAAGAAAAAAATCTGAAGCGGCTAGAAAACGTAAATATTAATAATTGGTAATTAACACGCAATTTATTAATAAAAATCTAAAAAAATTTTCCCTCTTTTTAGATTTATTTAGAAATAATGACCTCATCGTATGATGAGGTTTTTTTATATCTATTATTAATGAATAGAGCATCTCTTGTTAAAAAAAGAGAAATTGTGTTATTCTAATTTTTAATTATAAACATTAGGAGAATGGTATGTTTGCAATAATTTGTTTAAATGTTATGTTATTAATCTCATGTTGGTATTTAATTGCGGAAAATCAAAAGAATAAATCTAAAAATTAATAGTTTAGAAGATGATTTAAATAAGGCAATTAAAAAGATTAGCAGCATTAGAAGAGGGAGTGACCCAAAAATCGTGATTTCTTAGAAATCGATTTTGTCGAGTCACCCCCGCAAAGTTTGTTAGATATCTAAAAAGCTTTTATAAAGCGAATTTAGATATCAATAAACCACTGCGTCTATGAGTTATCATATACACTTTGTTAAAATTTAGATCTTTTGGATCAGCCCCAAAGAAATATAGTATAAATTAAAATAAGATTCCATCCAAGACGGACGGAATCTTATTTTTAAAATTCTATTTTTCTTATTTTTTTATCTAATTCAGAGATGTTTCTAGCATTCATTAAAAATCATTAAGAATTTAATTTCTTTTTTTCCATTTTTCAATTTCTTGAATTAAAAGCATCTTTTTCCTTCGTTTACAAGAATTTCTAAGAATATTTTAGAAACACCAACCGCTTTAGCACCTAAAGCTAGACATTTAACAACATCTAGAGGATTACGAATACCTCCACTTGCGATTATATCAATTTTATCTTTATAAGCATAGGCTATTTCTAGGCTTTCTGCAGTAGTATAGCCAATTGCTTCTAGGTAAGTTGATTTATCAGTTCTTCGTCCATTTTCGATTCTTGCGAAGTTTGTTCCACCCATACCACTAACGTCAACAGCAGGGATATTTAAGTCGATGGCTAGTTTAATAGTAGCTTCGTTCATACCAAAACCTGTTTCCTTTAAGATTACAGGAATAGGAGATTTGGAGCTGACTTCTTTTAGGTTAGCGTACCAACTTTCAAAGTTGTGGTCTCCTTCTGGCATAACGATTTCTTGAAGAGGATTAGTATGAAGTTGAATATATTTTGCTTGTGATTTTTCAATTGCTTTTAAAACAAGTTTTGGATCTTTATCTAATCCTAAATTTACTGAATAACCTTTTGGATAAGCTTCTTCATCCTCTTTACTCTTAAGAGCAGGAGAATATGATCCTGGGAAAAATTTAATTCCACATTTTTTACTAACTTCCATAAAGTCTTGATTAATCTTATTGCAATCTTCACCACCAGCAGTAATGGCATTGATGAAGAATGGGTATTCCCAACGGTTACCACAAACTGATGTAGAAGTATCAACATCGTCTAATCCGAAAAGGGGGATACTGTTGTAATCAATTGCGTATGAGTCTAAGCTAGTTGCTTTTGTTTTATCAGCAAGTGCTAATCTAATATGATCTTTTTTTCTCATAATTAATCCTTTCGTAGTATATTATAGTTTTTCTAAGTTCAGTTGTAGCTGATACTTATCGTTATTTTTCTCGAATCCTAAAACAATGTCACCACTACCTGAACCACTTTGCTTACCAGCCGAATGGCTTTCAATATAGTTTTTCATTGATTTTGTTTCCATAGGTATTTTTGAGAAACTTTCTAAATAAAGTAGATTTTCTCTAAGTTTTCGTACAGTACTTAAAGCAGATGTAGCATCTGTTCCTACTAAATTCTCTTTTAAAGTTTTTACTAAAGTATTAGAAGTTTCAACAAAAACTCTAAATTCTTCTTTGTAGTTGTCTTTATGTTTTTTCCATAGTTTTACATGTTCTTTTGTATCTACAGCTTCACCCGTCCAACGTGCCAGTATGCTTAAATCAGCTTTTGGATAAACTTTCTCAATGTGAAGACCATCCCAATCTGTATTTATTATTTCTTTAACAGACTTGTCTTGACGTATCATATTATTAATAAATTCAGTATTGAATTTTTCGTAATATGTAATACCGTCATTAATGCTTGCAGCAACGTCACCCATAGATCCACTTAGATTGTGTTTTATATTGAATAGGGCAACTAGTTTAAATAGTTAAATCGTTATAAGTTATATTTTCGAATGATAATATAGCACGAGCTATAGCTACAAGTACAGCACCAGAAGAACCTAGACCGTATTTTTTATCGTCATTGTGAAGTTCATTGAAAATAGTAAGAGAAAAAGTCTCATCACTATTTGTATATTCTGTTAAAAATAGAATAAATTGTTGAACAAGTGTAAAGTTACTATTTTCTTCTAAAAGTCCAACTTTAGTTTTATTAATCGTATCGAAGATAGTAGTTTCATCATTTTTTTCTACAAAAACTGTAATTTTTTTAGGAACACTTGTTATTAGTGCAGAAGCGTAATCCTCTAAAATCGCATATTCTCCAGCGAGATAGAGTTTACCGTAGGCTACTCCATGCACAAAATGATTTTTTTCTTCCATAATTTTGAAATTTCCTCATATAATTTGTCTTGGTCTTCCCTTAAGTATAGTACTTTCACATTCGGACCAGCATCCATTGTGAAGTAGCATCTATAACCTTTAGAACGTAGTTCTTTTACAATATCCATCGCCATATGACTTTCATCTGTTAAGAATGAAAAGCTAGGAGTAGATGTAGATGTAGTACCATGCATAGCTAAAGCATTACTTTCTGTAATTTTTCCGATTTTTTCGAAATCAGCTTCTTTTAAAGCTTCTTTCATTAATACGAAATCGCCTTTAGCTTTTTCAACCCAAGCATTAAAAGTTGTTGATGTTTGGACACAGCGCTCCATAGCAACACGGCTAGAAATTTTCTTTCTATCCTCGTTAACTACAAGAACCATCATTCCAAAGTCTAGAGAACACTCTAATTCTTCAACACTTCCATCTTCAAGCCATGCAGCAAGTTTATAGAAGCTTCGGCATGAAGAACCAGAGCCTTCTTTAGCTATTTCAACTAATTCTTTAGTAGTTTTGTTTAATTTAAAATATTCATTACAAGCAAGAACTAAAGCCATAGTACCACTAGAACTTGAAGAAAGACCTGCAGCAGTAGGCACAGTATTATAACTTCTAATAGTTATGGCTTCACGATTTGCTGGTGTGAATTTAGAGATGAATTTAATCATTTTATCTACTTCTTCTTGACTTTGTTTTTCGTCATTTATATAAAATTCATCAATATTATTTTCATTTTTTTCGATTTTTGTTTTTGATAAAAGATTGTCTAATCTTAAAGAAATATTAGGATTATAAGGTAAGACAGGATCTTTAGATTTTTTCCCCCAGTACTTTACCAAGGCGATATTAGCATAACCTAAACTGTAACTATCCATGATGAATATCCTTTCTCTTTTAATGCATTTTGAATTTTTAATGCATTTTCTTTTGTTTTGCTAAGACTAATGCAACATCCACCAGCGCCACCACCAGTTAGTTTAGCACCGACTGCATTATTATTTTTACAAATTTCTACAATCTCATCGTTGCTAGCGTGACTTACTCCAAGTTTTTGTAATAACTCGTGAGCTTTGTACATATATTGTCCGACAAGATCGATGTCTTTATTTTTTAACGGTTCAATTACTAAATCAGTGATTCCTCCTAATTCAGCAATATAATTTTCGTATTTATCATAATTATCCGCTATATGTTTTAGAGTTTCTTTAGTAATTCCAACAACTCCTGTGTCGATAATTAGTAAATAACTATTCAAGTTAAAATCTAATTCACTAGCCCCTTCTTTTTTAGAAAATAAAAGGGGAGTATCACTAAGTACTTGATTAACATCAATACCACTAGGATTACCATGAATAAATTTTTCGCATTTATTTGCAATTTCTCTTACATTTGGGAGTTTTTTAGCACGTGCAATAGCGATACTTAGCGCAGCAGAAGACCCTAGCCCACGTCCAACTGGAATAGTGCTAGTTATATTAATTTTTGTTTTTTTATCAATTCCACATGTATCAGCGATAAAACTTAAAATTTCATCACGTTGTTGAATTGTCTCTGTGTCTTCTAATGTAACTTCGACGTTCATCTGTGGAAGAGGAATAGTTATACCTTTATATCCATAAACAACTGCATGTTCACCGAAGAATATTGCTTTTGCGTGTGTCATAAATTTAAAACTCCAATTTTTAGTTAATTAGTATTTTTAGATAATAAATTGAAAGATATTTAATGCTGAAAAATACTTTTATACGTACAATAATTATACTTTTAGTATTTGTTTTTGTCAAACGTAGGAATAATAAAAAAGATGAAATTATACTTGAAATAACAGGAGTTATAGGAAGAATAATTTCATCAAAAATATATTTAATGCGTATGGCATAGAATACCATGAGGTTCTAAGTGTACTAAAGTTTCACAATAATAGAATTCTTTAGACAATTCTTTTTCGATTTTAACTGTAATATCATGACTCTGCTTAACATTTAAAGAAGGATCAACAGTAACTGTAATATCGATAAAGTATAGCAAGCCATGAGTTCTACCTTTTGTATCGACTATTGAGATAACCCCATCTACTTCTTGGGCAATCTTATTAACAGTATCTATAACATTAGTATCAACCCCATCTGTGAGAACGTGTGTTGATTCTTTAAAGATACTAACTGCCGTATAAATAATAAGCAATCCAACGATAATTGCGACTATAGAGTCAGCGATAGGAATACCGATATATGTAGCAATAATCCCTATTAGCGTACCGATAGAAACAAGGGAATCACTCAGATTGTCTAGTGTGGCAGCTTTAAGTGATTTACTGCCAATTTTTTTAGCAAGGCGAATATTATAGAAATATACACCAAGCATAATTACACTAGCTATAAATGCTACGACTGCTGATAATATACTAGGTTGTTCAATCGTTCCTGAGATGATTTTTTTTATCGCGTACATAACTACTTCAATTCCAGCGTATAGCATAATAAATGAGGCTATTAATGTTGAAATTAATTCAGCTCTGAAGTGACCGTATAGATGATCTTCATCAGCTGGTTTTCTAGAAATTTTCAAACCGATAAGTACGCATACTGATGAAATTACATCGGTAGCATTGTTAATACCATCGGCAACAAGAGCGGATGACTTAAAGAATACACCAGCGCCGAGCTTTAGAATAGTTAGTAGCAAATATGATAAAATACTAAGTTTAGCGCCTTGTTCAGCATGTTTTAATTTATCAAAAATTGAGTTATTCATGGCTTTTCTCCTAAAATAATGTTTTATCATTATAACAGGTTTAAAAAAATTATTCAAGAGAAAAATTTGTTATTAATCTAGTAAAATTATTTCACTATGGTGAACTTTAATAAAGAGACACTCGACTAAAGATTTAGCCGAGTGAGTAAATTATATTTTTTTTAGAATAGTATTTTTTTAAAAAGTTAAAAAAATGTATATATAAGAAAGTGCACTAAAAAATTCCAAATAAGTATAAGATATTACTTGATACTGTTACTTCTAAAGAAAGATACTCTGGAAGTAGCTTTAATTTATTTAGAATAGGTATTAGAATAAAAAGAAATCTCAAATATAATTAACGAAGAAATATATATAAACCACTTATTTTTTTATCTGTTTTTTTATAAATTAATAGATATAAGCAAACTGATGATCCTAAAGATAATAATAATATAGAGAACATTGTTATAATTGGTTGTATAGTTCTAGTGAATACAGAAGGTACTAGAGAACTAATAATTAATATTAAAAAGATAAACTAGAGAAAAATCTTAATAGTTTTCCTTTATTTTTCCTTTTGGAAGTTCTACAAGTATTGATGAAGATAATTTGTTTATATCATTTCCAAAAAAACATCGGTAAAGTTTTTTTCCTTGTTTTTTTGATATAGGATTAAATCTTGTAATATTTCCAGTAATTGAATTTCTAGTTCTGATTCTTTTTTTGTAGTATTTTTTTCATCCGACAAGCAACTAAAAAGTTCTTCATAATATTTCTTATTATCTTCATTAAGTTGTGATCTAAGTTTATTATTTTGTTTTATTAAGTCAGTGATGTTCATAATTGTTCCTCCTCTAGACTTTATTCGTTTTCTAAAAATTTTTTTGTTATTGTAGTACTTATATTTCCCCATACATCTTTAAATGAGTTTATATAATCTTTACCATTTTTTTGGTAATTGAATAATATTTTCTAGTAGGTCCTGAGTTACTTTCCTTTAAATAACTAGTAACCATATTTTCCCTTTCTAATTTTAAAAGGAGAGGGTAAATAGTTCCTTGAGCAACCATATCGAGCCCGAAATTAGAAAGCTGTTCAGTTATTTCGTAGCCGTACATTTCTTTTATTTTTTTATTAGCTGTAAAAATACATGCTTCTAATGTCCCTTTTAGTATTTGAGAAGTGTTTATCTCCATTCTGTATTTCCTTTCTTAAGTCTCTATTTATTAATATAAAAGTTATTGATTCATACTATCTTGTTATACATAATAGTATCATAGTAAAGGTATCTTGTAAAGCAAAATAGTTAAATGAAATGACTGCTGAGTATATAGTTGTATAGAGGTTTTATAACAAAGAATTGTTTGATAATTCATGTTAGTAATGTTTGACTAACAAAATAGGTAAGTATATAATAAAAATATGAAACAATCTCAAAGTGAAAAAGCCTATGAAATAGCTAAAAGAGCCCATCTAGGACAAGTCGATAAAGCTGGAGAAGATTATATAAAACATCCTGAAAAGGTGGCTAGTTTTGTAGAAACTGACGAAGAAAAAGCAGTAGCATATCTTCATGATGTTATTGAAGATACAGAGCTAACATTAGAAGATTTGTATGAGTATGGGTTTTCTAAAGAAGTTATAGAAGCTGTTGATATTATAACCAAAAAGAAGGGAGAAAACTATCAAAGTTACTTAAATTCAGTAAAGAAAAATGAACTAGCAAGAGTTGTAAAATTAGCAGACTTACGTCATAATTCAGACTTAACAAGACTAGCTAAAGTTACTGAAAAGGATATAGAGAGAAAAGAAAAAAATATCAAAAAAAGCTATTGATTTTTTTAAATTCTTAGATGGAAGTAGTTATTTATAATTAGCTATTTATATATAAAAAAAGACAAGGCTTAAAATGTACCGACCCCAAAAAAAGTTAGACCAAAAAATCTAACTTTTTGGAGGTCGGTATTTTTATGACTAAATATAATTTTGAATTTAAAAAGAAAGTCGTACTAGAGTATATAAATGAAAACATAAGCATAAGATCGTTAGCGAAAAAAAGCATGCTATAAAAATCTCATAATAATATTGAAATTTGGGTTGCCAAATATAAGAAATATGGAGATGAAGGATTATATCGTTCAAGAAAAAAATGAAGAATATCCTTTCGAAAAAAAGATATATGTTGTAGAATTATACTTAACAAGTGAACTCTCATACAATGACTTAGCTTTACAAGAAGGTATAAATAATCCAGCACTTATTTGTAACTGGGTTAATCGCTTTAGAGTAGCTGGTCCTGATGCATTGAGAGAACGAAGGAAAGGTCGGAAAATCTTAATGGCTAAATCAACTAAAAAGTTAAGTAAGGAAACAACAAGTCAAACCACAAATGATAATATATCTAAAGAATATGTAAAAGAATTAGAAGATAAATTACTACAACTAAGGATAGAAAAATGCATTTTTAAAAGAAGCGAGGAGACTGCGTTTAGCGGAAGAAGCAGAAATGAAAAGAAGGCGCGAATTATAAGCAGTCTCCGAGGAGAATTCATACTTAAAGACCTTCTTTTATATGCGAAAATGCCAAAAGCAACATATATGTACTGGCAGAAGAGATTTGATAGAGTTAATCCAGATAAAGAAATTGAAGAGAAAAATATTAGAAATAAGAAAGAATAATAAAGATTATGGTTATAGACGTATATATGGTGCGTTACGTAATTCAGGATATATAATAAACAAAAAAAGAAAGTTCAAAGAATTATACAAAAAAATTAGGCTTACAGGTTACATCATTTACTAGAAAAAAAGTAGAAAAATACAATTCATATAAAGGAAAAAAATTGGGAAAAACAGCTAAGAATAGAATTAGAAGACGATTCAATACTAATATTCCACATCAAAAAAATCACTACAGACACAACTGAATTTAAATATTATGAAGTTAATGAGAGAGGTAAATTAGTAGTAAAGAAACTTTATTTAGATCCATTTATGGATATGTATAATGGTGAGATAATAAGCTATAGTATAAGTGAGAGTCCATCAGCTAAAAAAATATAATGGATGCACTAGAAAAAAAGCTATTAAAGTCACAGCTAAATCCCCTTATAGGAGAACTTTCCACTCTGATCAAGGATGGGCTTATCAAATGAAGGCATACTCGAAAAAGGTTAAAAAGAAGAACGTATTTACCAAAGTATGTCTAGAAAAAGCAAATTGTTTGGATAATTCGGTAATGGAGAATTTCTTCGGAATATTAAAAACAAGAGATATACTATGGAACAACATATAATAGTTATAGGGAGCTGAAATTAGCTATTGAAAAATATATAAAATACTATAATGAAGAAAGAATAAAAGAGAAACTAGGATGCTTAAGTCCTAAGCAATATAGAATAAAACATATGACTGTATAAATATAAAAAAGATAGCGTAGCAGTCATTATAACTACTACGCTATTCTAAGTCTAACTTTTTGGGGTCAGATCAAAAACCTTGTCTTAATCATTATACTAGCAGCCGGGGTCGAACCAGCACGATGTTGCCATCGCTGGATTTTGAGTTCCATAACTACATTATTTAAATCTTACAACCTTGATTTAATAGAGTTTTAAGCCTTTTGAATCTTGCAAAATAGACTCATTTTTCAAATTTTTGTACCCCCCGTTAAAGACACGGACTCATACCCCAGATAAAGATAATTCAAATTAGATTACGTCTAGATATTTAGACGCCTTTTGTTTGGTTTAAACCCTTTTAGATTCTTCAAATATCTTGAATATAGTGTAAGTGATGGCACTAACGTTCGTTGCCGTTCGGAGGTACCGATAATTGTTTGATTTAGATAAGGATGTCTGAATGCATTGAACAACTTAAAATGGGGGTTTTAATAGTCGATTTAGCATATCTTCCTTTCAAATGAGTCTTTTATAAAAGTTAATTTCAATATTTTATTCAGTGCAATTCCTTTTCTAGTTCATTTAGAAAGGTGAGTAAAAATTGATGGCGACTTTCTGCCATTTGTTTGGCAGTCTCTGTGTTCATTTCATCTTTTAAGAGGAGCAACTTGTCATGGAAATGTTGGATGGTATCAGTGAGGGGCCTCTCTTTGTGGCCACCATAGGAAAAAGTTCGCGCAATTCCTACAGCTCCTATCGCATCCAGGCGGTCTGCATCCTGGACAATCTTGCTTTCTATGGTTTCTGGATGTTTACCGCGATTTTTGCTGAAAGAAACAGCATTGATGACCCGACAAATCTGGTCGATTTGGTTTTGAGGAGTACCAATCTCTTTTAGAAACGTGCGGGCATTCGCATTATTCTCTGTTTGAAACAATTTATCATCATCAGCATCGTGAAGAAGAGCTGACAAGCCCACTATCTCCAGATCACATGGACCTTCTGCTTGTGCGATTCTCATAGTATTGGTATAGACGCGAAGGGTATGCTCTACATCATGGCCATCCGCTCGATCAGCAAATAAAGCTTTAACATACTGCTTTGTAGCATGGATTCGTTCTTCTATCATCGTTCTTCTCCTTATCATCTCATAGTCATCAATTTTTGCTTTTCCACTTTTATAATATAATTTTATCTGATTCTGTCTGATTAAAACTTTGAAAGCCGATTAACTACACTCAATTTTCGCATAGTCATCCGAATTCCAAATTTTTTTTCAAGATAATTAGTGTTTAAACGTTTCTTTCGAGCATCACGTGGTAAATATAGGTAACAACACTCGTGACCATCATAGAACTCTTCATCTCCAAAATTCTCTCTACTAAGTTCTGTTAGAGTACTTTCGGGAATCTCTTCGTTAGTAAAAACTAGATGAATACGAGAACTATCATAAGTATTATCAAATGGGTTTTCTTGAATAGCAATCTCTAATTGATTAATTTCTTTGATAATTATTGATAAATCAGCTCCAATTTTATCCAAAATCGTATCATGAACTAACTTTCTGATTTCTTCGTCAGATAACTCTGATTCTAACAGTATATTCCCACTCTGAATATATGTTTGAACATTTAAAAAACCAACTTCTGTTAGGATTTCTACTAAATAAGACATTTTGGGAATTCTATTGGTACCAGTTGGTGTTACTCCACGAAGGAAAATAATCTTTTTCATATTAACTTTCCAATGTATCTTTTTCTAGAGAGTTCATCATTTCGACATAATATTGAGGATCTCCCGTTGAAAAATAATTAAACCATGCCTCGACTGTAGTTTTTGAATACAGTCCCAACTCCTCGACAATAAACTTAGCCCATAATAAAGAACCGGCTGAACTCGCAGTAATAAGATTTCCGTCTTGAACTGCAATTTCATCTTTATAATAACCATGTCCTTGATAATGTTGGCTCATCTGGCTTAAAAAGAATGAAGCATTACTTGTATGATATCGATTATCTAAAATTCCTTTTTCGGCTAATCCCAAAGTAGCTCCACAGATAGCTCCAACTAAGATATTTTCTTGTAATAGTTCAGAGGCAAGTTCTAAAACGTCATCTTGCTCATTGTTCAACCAACTATCTCCTCCGATAAGCAATAGAGCATCTGTATTTGCAGTATCTATATCATATAGATTAAAATCTGGAACAATTGTCATTCCTCCAGCAGTTTTTATAGACTTTTTCCCTTTAGAAACCGTTAATAATTTTACTTTAGGTTCTCCTAACATAGCCTGTAAACTTAGTGCATGCATCAAATAGCCGTGTTCAAAATCGGCCATAGTATCTTGAACATACATATAAATATTTTTCATAATACTTACTCCTCCTTGATAAATGGTAAAACTATTAATTGTTTTTATTGTATCGTATTTTGTGTTTCGCTGCAATACCAATATTTTTTACTTCATCAGTAAAATAGCGATTTTTAGACATTGAACAACCTACGGAGGCTCACCGTAGGTTTGTATTAAAGGCTTTAGCCAGTTGAGGAGGCGAAGTCCCCAAAACAAAAAACCACCCGCTATGCGGGTGCGAGATAAAAGTTAAACAATTGAAAAATCATCCTTTCTTGATAAAACAAGAGTAGTTCAAGCTCTAAAATAAAGAAAGGATGATTTTTAATTATGGCAAATAAACATAATAGTTTATCGCATACAAAGTGGTTATGTAAATACCATATTGTATTTACCCCTAAGTATAGACGAAAAATAGAATTTAATCAATACAAACGAGATATAGTAGATATAATAAAAAGGTTATGTAAGTATAAAGGTGTAGAAATAATAGAGGGACATATAATGCCAAATCATATATATTTGTTACTATCAATACTTCTAAAATACAGTGTTTCAAGTTTTATGGGATATTTGAAAGGGAAAAGTTCACTGATGATATTTGATATGCATTCAAATTTGAAATACAAGTACGGAAATAGAAAGTTTTGGGCAGAAGGATACTATGTAAGTACAGTAGGTTTGAATGAAAGTACAATAAGAAAATATATCAGAGAACAAGAAACGCATGACATTTCAATAGACAAATTGACAACAAAAGAATATACAAATCCATTTGGAAATAAGAAAAAATAGATAAACCCGTTTAACGGGTAGTGGGCGTTAATATACAATAGGGCTTGAGCGAATGTGAAAGCCAGCGCCTTGAGGTGCGTGTTAGTAACAAAGGGTTATACCCGAAGAGAAAACCACCCCTTTTCAGGGGTGGTCATTATTTTATGTTATCAACTTCTGCAACATTTCACCTACTTGTCCTCAATACCACTGTGATCCCGTTTAAAAGCAGAGGGAAGGATAATGACAAATAGTAGCAACATCTAGAATGAATTTAGAAACTAAAAACAAATCATCAATCTGCATTAAAATAATCATAAACCTCTTTAAAAAGGGTATGCAATATTTCTTGCTCCTCTTAAAAGATAAAATGAACACGGAGACTGCCAAAAAAATAGCAGTAAAATAAGCTATACAAGTACACAAAGAAACAATTATGAGCGTCATATTAAACCATATTTTAAAAACACAAATTTAAATAAATTAACGTATGACCATATATTCGAATTTCGTGAATACCTAAAAACAAAGCCTAAAAAGCAAAATGAAAATGAAATTTTAAGTTATAATACAATTAATAAAGTTCTAATTTTACTTAAAAAAATTTTTGATACTGGTATAAGAAAATCCCTCATTGATAAAAATCCTGTTGAGAATCTGAGAAAATTACCAATTAGCAAGCCTGATATTAAATAGAAGAATTCACCAAATTTAGAGAGCTTATTCAAGATGATGAAATAAGTTATGATCTGTTTTTCGTAATTGCATTCTTTACTGGTATGAGAATGGGAGAAATACTCGCACTAAACTGGAATGATATTAATTTTTTAACAAATACGATTTACGTTACCAAAACAGTATACTTTGTCAATAATACAAGCCACATTAATACAACAAAAACACGATTAGGAACGAGAAATATAACAATCAATCAGAAATTAGCAGAAATGCTAAAAGATTGGAAAGTAAAACAAAAAGAAAAGCTTAAGGAATTTACGAAAAATACTGATGAACTACAAATAATACAAAGTACCCCAATAACAATTACTAAAAACATGATCGATAAGAAGTTTAAGCAAATACTAGAAAGGGATAAAGATTTAAAGAAAATAAGAATTCATGATTTGAGGCACTCACATGCATCATTACTTATAAATCAAGGAGAAGATTATCTCGTTGTTAAAGAAAGATTAGGACACGCATCAATAACAACAACAATAGATACTTATTCTCATTTATACCCAAGCAAACAGAAATCATTGGCTAATAAACTTGACGATTTATTTTAAAATGGAAAAAATTGGTAACTCAACATACAACAGAGAAAAAAAGACAAGGTTCGAAAACCTTGTCTTTTATACTATACCAGCAGCCGGGGTCGAACCGGCACGATGTTGCCATCGCTGGATTTTGAGTCCAGTGCGTCTGCCAATTCCGCCATGCTGGCATATGTATATAATATCATACATAAAAGGCATTGTCAATTTAGCTATGTTTATAAAAACTTTAGAAATTATCGATAATATTTAACTTAAATTTTAATTACAAAGTTTATAATAAGATAGTAAGACTATGTAAAGTAGTATTAGAGTGTATTATTATATAATTTATTTTAACTAATCAAATATAAAAATGTAAGGGTAGAACATAAGGTCTATGTCTACAAGGATAGTCAGTGTAAAATGATATCAAATAAGTGTTTTTAGTTGACAAATTAAAATATTTTTTTCAATACTATATTGTAAAACGACAACATATGTAGTATAATATAATAGTATATAGAATTATAAAAATATTAATGTTATTTTTATAAAGGAGTGTGAGTGCTGGTGGTAGTTACGTTGTTTACATCGCCAAGTTGTACTTCTTGTAGAAAAGCGAAAGCTTGGCTTATTGAAAACGAAATAGACTTTGTGGAAAGAAATATTTTTTCAGAAGCTCTGACAACAGATGAGATTAAAGACATTTTGTCTATCACGGAGCACGGAACAGAAGATATAATCTCATTCAGATCGAAAACTTTCCAAAAATTGAATTTGGATATTGAAAGTATGTCAATTCAAGAATTATATAAAGTTATTCAAGATAATCCAGGAATGCTTAGAAGACCTATCATTGTTGATGATAAGAGATTACAAGTAGGGTATAATGAAGATGAAATAAGAAGATTCCTTCCAAAGGAAATAAGAGTAAATCAATTAAAACAAATAAAAAATATGGTTAAGTAAGTACGCCCTGATACTACTTTTTCCGATTAATTTAAAGGTTGATATTAGGTATCAACCTTTTTTTATGAGAAGATGTTTAGTAACATTGCTGTAAGTTGTTATACGAAAATAAAAGAAAGAGGTACTTGATGGAAAGAGAAGATATAAAATTTATTACTGGAGAAATCCATTTTTTAGAGCTAGTAGAAAAGAAAAGTTCATCATTAGTTTTTAAAGGACCGAATGAAGAAGAAATTAGCTGTAATGAATCTGACGTAGAAAGTTTAGATGATTACGAAATTGGAGAAGAATATTCAATGTTCGTATACCCTTCACGTAGTGGGAAATTATTCGCAACACCTAATATTCCAGAAGTTACGGTTGGAGATTATTCGTTTAGTAAAGTAGTAAAAGTAGAGGAAGATCGAGTAGGTCTTGATATTGGATTTTCTCGTGAAATTCCACTTTTAGGAGAAGATTTACCAAAATTAAGAAGTGTTTGGCCTAAAGAAGGTGACGAACTATTTATTACACTACGTCGTGACTTTAGTGGACAACTTTTCGCACGTTTAGCGACAGAGACTATCGTAGCATCACTATATTCTAAAGCCGCTAAAAACATGAAAAACAAAGATATAGAGGCTTATCCGTATCGTTTAATGAGAGTGGGAACATTCTTATTAACGAGAGATGGTTATAAAGTATTTGTTCATGAAAGTGAACGTGAAAAAGAACCCCGTTTAGGAGAAAAAGTTATTCTGCGCGTTATTGGTGTTAAAGATAACGGAGAAATTAATGGTTCATTCTTACCGAGAGCTCATGAGAGAATGGATAGTGATGGTCAAGCTATTATGGATTACATTGAAAACAACGGGTATTGTGAGTTTACAGATAAATCAGATCCAGAAGAAATTAAAGCAGTGTTTGGAATGAGTAAGGGAAGTTTCAAACGTGCCGTAGGAAGATTGTTCAAGAATAAATTAATTATGATTGAAGAAGACGGGTTATATAAACGTAAAGGAAGATAAGATTATGAAAAAAGTAAAATTAGATAAAAATGCACTATTAGGTGGTATTATATTAGAAAATGATAAATATCAAGTGGTACATATGAATCTAAAAGTAGGGAATCAAACAGACTCATATAGCAATGATAAAAATATTTTATTATTAAATATTAGTGGGAAAAATTACAGTTTCTTTTGAGGAACAAGTGGAATCTGTGAATGAATTTGAACTATTAGAAATTCCAGCAGGAGTAGAACATGTAATAACATGTCTACAAGATGCGCAGATTTTTGTAGTAAAACTATAACATACATAAAGTGGCTTAAATGGAATATCTTTTTAGGCCACTATTATTAATTATTGAGTAGAGGAATATAATGGAAGTACAATTTTTAGGAACAGGAGCTGGGCTTCCAGCAAAATTTAGAAATACACAGAGTTTTGTATTTAATTTTATGCAAGAACTAAAAGAGTGTTGGATGTTTGATTGTGGAGAGGCAACTCAACACCAGATTTTGAAAACAAATATTAAGCCAACCAAAATAACTAAAATTTTTATTAGTCATCTTCATGCTGATCATGTACTAGGATTGATTGGTTTTTTATCTTCAAGAAGTTTTCTTTTAGATACTAAAGCGTCAAAGGTTACTATTTATGGACCTGTAGGTATTAAGGAGTTTATAGAGAAGAATATGATGTTCACACATTGTTCACTTTCTTATAGCGTGGAATATATTGAAATTTCTAGTGAACAGTGTATAATAGATAATAAAACTGTTACTGTTTTTAGCTATCCACTAGCTCATAATATTGAATGTTTTGGATATAAAATTATATTTAAAAAAACAAAAAGGGAGCTTAGATGCAGATAAGTTAAAAAGAATTAGGAATTACGCCAGGACCATTTTATAGAGAAATAAAGGAAGCAGATACTTTCGAATTTAATGGTAAGGTGTATAATTCAAGTGATTTTTTATCTGAAGATAAACCTGGAAAAAGAAATCTCAATTATACCAGATACAAGATACTTTGAAGGATTGGATGAATTTGTTAAAAAAATAGTAATATTATAATTACAGAATGTACATATTTATTAAAAGAAGATGCACATCATGCGAAAAAATTATCATCTAAGTGTATTAGATATAGAAAAGATAATAGAGAAAAGTAGAGTCGAAAATGTATTTTTAACGCATATTAGTGCAAGATATGATAGAAGCATTGAGAAAGAGGCTATTGATACATTAAGTAGTAAATGTATGGTGAGAATAGCACATGATTTAGAAGAATATAGTTTGTAAAAATTTGGAGGAAATTATGAGAATAGATTTAGAAGAAAAAACTATTGATGTCGAAAAAATATTCAAAGGAAAAGTATTGGATGTAGAAGTGCATACAGTTACTTTACCGAATGGAGAAACTTCCAAACGCGAACTAATAAATCACAGAGGAGCAGTAGCAATCCTAGCATTAACAAAAAATGATGAAGTGGTTCTAGTTGAACAATATAGAAAAGCTATAGAATCGGTGACTTTAGAAATTCCTGCAGGTAAGTTAGAGCTTGGGGAAAGCAATAAGAAACTAGCGGCTATTCGTGAACTGCAAGAAGAAACAGGATATGTGGTTGAAGAAGACAGACTAGAAAAACTATGTGATGTTCATGTAGCTTTAGGATATAGTTCAGAATTAATTACAATATATTATGTAGATAATTTAGAGTATCCTGGGGAGCAGAATCCAGATGACGATGAGTTTATTAATCTACGTAAGTATAAAATTGAAGAAGCAATTAAACTTTTAGATGACAATGTTATAACGGACAGTAAGACTATGCTTGCATTATCTTACTTAAAAAATAGGAAAGGCGCAAAATAGTATATGAGCATTTATGATGAAATAATAAAAATAATTCAACAATCACCTTATAAACTAACACCACAAAGGGAAAAAATTGTTGAAATTCTAGTAGAGAATAAGGATCAGCACCTTAGTGCAGAAGAACTATACTTTATTTTAAAAGAGAAGACACCAGATATTGGTATTGCAACAGTTTATAGAACTTTAGATATTTTCTATGAATTAAAAATTTTGGAAAAAATATCTTTTAGCAACGGTGTTTCTAAATATCATTTAAGACAATCTGTAGACGATGAGCTTCACCATCATTTAATCTGTACTAATTGCAATAATATAGAGAAAGTATCTAATCCTATATTTAATAAACTTATTGAATATATGAAAAAAAGAGTATTCTTTTGAGGTTCAAGATAATTCTTTATCATTCTATGGGACTTGCGCTAAGTGTAAGGGTAAAGGTGAAAAAAATAATGTATTTTTGACAAATTAGAGAAAAATATTATTACTTATCTCTAGTGTAATATATATCTTGTATATTGGTTTTATTGGAGGAACGATCAACTTATTTCGAGAGTATGCAGGAAATGAGTATTTAAGAACTAAAATAGTCGATCAAATTCGTGAACAAACAAAACTTACTCAGGATAGTGCTAATGTTTCTACGAAAGATATGCATTTTATCTTTCAAGTTATGGGACAATTAGCGTGGTTATATTTTTGCACTACTAGTAATTTTATTTTTTTATTATTACTATTTGTAATGTTTAAAAAAAGGGATAAATCACAATATAGTAGCATTTTTTTATTTTTTTAGTATATAGCATATTATTATTAATCTTTAGCTTAGGTATATTATTTATTAGCTGTATAATATACTTCTTCTTAGGAATAAGAATAATATTAGTAAGAAATTCAGAAAAAAATATAATAGTCAACTTTAGTTTTTCGAAGAGAGATGATTTCTTCGAAAACTTTTTTTATAAAAATTTTTAAAAAAATATTCCAATGCTGAAGTAATATAATAGTAAAAATATTAAAAATTAACAAGAATAAAAAAATAATAACTAAAAAAAGTGTATAGAAGTGGGGGAATAAAAGAAAGTGGAATATATTATATTTTAAAGAGATATGAAACATCTATCATATATAAATTAATGAAGATAAGTGAAGAAATAACTATACTTATTTAGAGTTTTTTTAAGAAATATTAATTTGCAAAAATATAATTGAAGCTAATATAATTCTTAGTATAATTTATTTTCTAGGAGGTCTTATGAAAAAAATAAAGTTATTAAGATATTGAAAAAGATTAGCTATAGCACTAGTGTCAGTTATATTGTTGGCTGGGGGGTATGGATATTATTTTATTCACAAATCTCTACCAAAAGTTGAGGGAAAGATAGAATTAAATATATTAGATAAAAGTGCAAAAGTATCACGTGATAAAAATGGAATTCCTACAGTTGAGGCTGAAAATGATATCGATGTGTATAAGGTGCAGGGGTATATTCATGCTCAAGACAGATTGTTTCAAATGGACTTAGCTAGAAGACAAGCTAGTGGAAGACTTTCTGAGATTGTAGGAGAAGCGGCATTAGAAAATGATAAGAAATTTTTAGTATTTTCTCTTAGAAAAGCAGCCGAAGCCTCGTATAATGACTATTCAGAAGAGGCTAAGAAAATATTGGAAAGTTATGCACAAGGGGTTAATGCGTATATAGACGAAGCGAAGAGAGATAATAGATTGCCTTATGAATTTTCTCTATTAGGATATTCTCCTGAAAATTGGACACCGATTGATTCGCTAACTGTAGGAAAATATATGGCATATGACTTAGGAGGACATTGGGATCACTTAGGTTTTAATAATTGGATTTTAAATAATTTAGGAGAAGAAAATTTAAAACAATTATTACCAGATAGCTTCTTGAATAATAAAGATAATGAAGAAATAGTAAAAGCAAATTTAGGTCTAGATGTGAGTATAGATAAGAATACAGCAAAAACAGAAAGACCACCTATGGAAAATGGTAGTAATGATTGGGTTGTTTCTGGTAAAAAGACTAAATCAGGTAAACCGTTATTGGCAGATGATCCACATTTAGGACTCGGAACACCATCAGTATGGTATCAGATAACTCTATCAACTCCAAGTAATAAGGTTTCTGGTGTAATTTTCCCTGGAGTACCTGGTATTATTCTAGGTCATAATGAACATATAGCGTGGGGTGTTACTAATTTTGGACCTGATGTACAAGATTTATATATTGAGAAAAAACAGGAGAATAATCCATATAGATTTAAATATGATAATGAGTATTATGATGCTCAGGTCGATAAGTATTCAATCAAGATAAAAGGTAAAGATGCAGTTGATTATGAGGTAGTTAACACAAAACATGGTCCAATAATCGATCAGTTACTTAAACCGTTAGGCAATACAGATACAAGTTTCTCGATGCAATGGACAGCGCTAGAATCAACACAAGAGTTAGAAGCTATTTTAAATATTGATAAATCAAAAAATTGGAAAGAATTTGAAAAATCATTAGAAAAATTCAAAGCCCCAGCTCAAAATTTTGTTTTTGCTGATAATGAAGGTAATATAGCATATAAATCAAATGGTAATGTTCCGATTAGAAAAAAAGGTGATGGAAATCTCCCGGTGCCAGGATATAGTAGTGACTACGGTTGGAGTGGTTATGTTTCTTATGATAAATTACCGAAACTCGTTAATCCAGAAGAAGGATTTATAGCTACAGCTAATACCGAGACTGTAAAAACTGATTACCATACATCGAATGTATGGGCACAACCGTATAGAAAAAGCTCGTATAGATGAAGTATTATCGAAAAGAAATAACTTAACAGTAGATGATATGAAAAAAACTTCAAATGGATATAAAAAAATTTATATTCTCAAGAATTTTTTTACCGAATTTCTTAAAAAAATATAAATATTGACAAAAATTTCAAAAAAAGGGAAATTGTTGATAAGTTAAAAATTGTGGAATAATGTAGATGATAAGGATGATTCTTCGCCACTTATTTTTGACCTTTGGATGAAAAAGATACAATCATATATACTAAAAGATAAGATGAATTCTGATGTTTATAAATTCATGCCACATAAAGAAAGTTATGTAGATAAGATTCTTAGAGATAGCATAAATGATAAGAAGGTAAATCTTATTGAAGAAAAAGGTGGGCTAAATGAGGTATTGACTAACAGTCTAAATGAGACGATATCTGAGTTAGAAGGAAAATATGGAACAGATGTATCTAAATGGAAGTGGGGAGAGGCTCATAAATTAGGGTTTAGACATCCGTTATCTAAATCATCAATATTATTGGCATACTTCTTAAATCCTAAAGAATACCCAATTTCAGGTTCGAAAGTAACAGTTCAAGCGGCTAAACAAAATGATGAGGGGCTGGTAAATCACGGGGCTTCTTGGAGATTTGTCTATGATTTTGAAACTAAAACTGGACATCATATTGTAGGACCTGGACAAAGTGGACACTTCTTAAGTGATAATTATGATGATCAAATAGAAAAATGGGTAAAAGGAGAATATACGAGTGAATCTATAGGAAATATTCCTAAAGATAAAGTATTGGAGCTTGTACCTAAGAAATGAGATGAATAATAGAAAGTAATGAGGTTTTCTTATTACTTTCTGTATTTTTAATAGAAAAAAATATAGAATACTATAAAAATAATTTGAATAAAGAAAAAAATCTGATATAATTATGGTAACAAGTAGGGCAGTAGTTCAAAAAGGATGATACCTTTCTTAATCAAGAAGGGAGATGACGGTGCAAATCCGTTCGACTACTTGTTATGGCATCTATTTTAATAGGTGTCTTTTTTTATTTATTTAATAACAAAATAATAATCATCATGTTATAATTATAATATAACATTAAAAAAATATAGAGTAAGTAGGAGAGAAAATGAACGTTAGAGAGAATTTTGAAATAATAACAAGAGAAATAGCGGAAACTTGTGAAAAAGTAGGAAGAAATACTGATGAAGTGAACTTAATAGCTGTAACTAAATATGTTACTGATGCTAGAGTGGACGAAGCTATAGAAGCAGGTATTACAGATTTTGCAGAGAATCGTCCACAAAATTATGTTGAAAGAAAAAATAATTATTCTAATAAAACGTGGCATTTAATTGGAAGTTTACAAACTAGAAAAGTGCGTGATGTGATCAATGAGGTTGATTATTTTCACGCATTAGATAGAGATAGCTTAGCTAAAGAAATTGAAAAACGTGCTGATAAGGAAATTAAATGTTTCGTGCAGGTGAATGTTTCGGGAGAAGAGAGTAAACATGGTTTAACTTCTGAAGAAGCTATTGACTTTATAAAATCATTAGAGCAGTATTCAAAAATAAAAGTTGTAGGACTTATGACAATGGCACCTTTTGTCGAAGATGAGGATGTGTTACGTAATTGCTTTACAAAATTAAGAAAATTACGTGATATAGTAAAAGGGCTGAATTTATCATATGCACCATGTGAGTTTTTATCTATGGGTATGAGTAATGATTATAAGATTGCAATTGAAGAAGGTGCAACTCATATAAGAGTCGGTACTGCACTAGTAGGTTGTGAGTTAAAATAATAAAATATAGAGGAGGGGCAGTATGCAAAGAGTAATAAGAGTCGGTGATTTAGTAGTTACGATAAAATACAGGAAAAGCATGAAAAACATTTATTTAAGAGTGGAAAAGAATGCAGATGTAGTAGTAAGTGCCCCTCCGAGAACAGCTAATTATATTATAAAAAAACTTGTTCAAGATAATATTGATGAAATAAAAACTTAGAAGGAATAATATCTTGAAGAATGGTCATACTGTTAAAAATTATGTAACAGGTGAAAAACATTTTGTTTTCGGGAAAGAGCTAACTTTAGAAGTTAGAAGCGGTTTGAAGAATTCGGTTGGAATAGTTAATGATAAATTAATCCTAGTTATAAAGGATAAAGAACAAGATCGAGAGCAAATACTAACAAAAGAGTTGAGAAAAATTTTATATAATAGATCGTTAGAGTTTATTAATAAATATGAGAAAAATCATGAATGTTCATGCTGAAGAATTTAGAATTAAAAAAAGATGAAAAACACGCTGGGGTACATGCAATATTACAGCCAAAAGAATTTGGATAAATTATGAACTTGTAAAATACCCGATTGAATGTTTAGAACATACTATTGTCCATGAACTTACTCATTTGTTAGAAACAAATCATACACCTAAATTCTATTCGTTATTAGGGAAATATTACCCTAATTTTTAGAGAAAATGATAAATTAATAAAAAGAATTTAGTAAAAAAACTAGTTGGTAAATAGAAAAAAAGTATATAAGTATTACAATTTTTTTGAAATTTAGTATTAATTTGAAGAGGGGTTAAAGGATTTTTGAGACTATTTAACTAACTCTTAAAAAAACGATAATTTAAATGTGTAATGATTGACTTTTTATGCTATTTACTATATAATTAATCAAGAGTTTTTAGTATTTTTATACTAACATTTTTGATGATACTTAAAAGTATTTTTGGAGGAAAAATAAATGTCACAAATTTTAAATAAAGAAGATGGAAAAGTAGTTATCGCTTTTTCAGCAACAAAAGAAGAATTTGCGAAAGGGTTAGACCAAGCATTCAAACGTGCAGTTAAACGTGTTAACGCACCTGGATTCAGAAAAGGTAAATTACCAAGAGCCGTATTCAACAAAATGTACGGAGAAGAAGCATTATTCCAAGATGCAGTAGATTTCGTATTACCAGCAGCTTATACAAAAGCTATTGACGAATTAGAAGTTTCACCATTAGCTATGCCTGATATCGATGTTAAAGAAATCAGCAAAGAAGAAGGTGTTAAATTCGAAGCAGTTGTTACTGTTAAACCAAATGTTGAATTAGGTGAATACAAAAATCTTGGATTAGAAAAAGATTCAGTAGAAGTAACTGATGCTGATGTAGAAGAAAGATTAGATAGCTTATTAAGCCGTCAAGCTGAATGGCAAATCAAAGAAGGAGAATCTAAAAAAGGTGATATCGTAGTTATCGACTTTAAAGGATTCATCGGAGACGAAGCTTTTGAAGGTGGAGAAGCTAAAGGTTATGAATTAGAATTAGGTTCAGGTTCATTCATCCCTGGATTTGAAGAACAATTAGAAGGAAAAGTTGCACCAGTTGACACAGAAGTTAACGTAACATTCCCAGAAAACTACCAAGTAGCTGACCTTGCAGGGAAAGCAGCTAGATTCGAAGTTACAGTTCACGATGTAAAAGAAAAAGTTTTACCAGAACTAACTGACGAATTCGTTAAAGAATTTTCTAAAGAAGCAGCTTCAACTGTAGCTGAATACAAAGAAAAATTAAAAGAAGAAATCAAATTAGAAAAAGAAAACTTAGCAGAAAAATCTTACTCTGATAAAGTAATTTCTACAGCTGTAGAAAACGCAAAAGTTTCTGTACCAGAAAAATTAGTAGAACAAGAAGTTAACTCAATGTTCGAACAATTCACTGGAAACTTATCTCGTCAAGGATTATCATTCGACTTATATGAGCAATTCACTGGAAAAGGTGAAGCTGATCTTAAAGCTGAAATGAAATCAGATGCTGAAAATAAAATCAAAACTTCATTCGTACTAGGTGAAATCGCTGAAGTAGAAAAAGTTGAAGTAACAGATGCTGATATCGATGCTGAAGTTAAAGAACTTGCTACTATGTACAACATGACTGAAGAAGGAATCAAACAACGTATTAGTGTTGAAGACTTACGCGGTGAGTTAGTAATCCAAAAAACTGTTGATTTCTTAAAAGCTAACAACTAATTTTAGCAAATCATCCTTAAGCATATAGAGTGTCTAACATTCTATATGCTTTTTTTTATAATAATTAGGTGGTGACTTTAGTTGAAAGAATATATTAAAAGCTTAGAACAAGAATTTTCTTTAATAAAGAATGGATTTAAGGAAGAAGAGAAAAGAGCGTTAGATGATTATAAATCTAATGATAAAGAGTATGTTAAAAGATTAGCTTTCTTGTCATATGAATCAAAAGTATATCAAGTTAGAATGTACGGTGTATTTCTTTTTGGATATTTATCAAGTGATACTGGTATTCTTAAGTTCATGCGTGATGAGGTATCTAAAGATGATAATTGGAGAGTACAAGAGGTATTAGCGAAAGCATTTGATGAATATTGTAAAAATAAAGGTTATGAAAATTCAATCTCTGTAATTGATGAGTGGCTAAGGTCTGATAATCCGAATACGAAAAGAGCTGTCACAGAAGGTTTGCGAATATGGACTAGCAGATCATACTTTAAAGAAAATCCACAAGAAGCAATAAAAAGACTAGCCGCATTGAAAGAAGACGCTAGTGAATATGTAAGAAAACCAGTAGGGAATGCACTAAGGGATATTAGTAGAAAATTTCCAGAACTGCTAAAAGAAGAATTAAAAACTTGGAATTTAGAAACTAAGGAAATCAAACAAGTATATAAATTATCCAGTAAATTTGTTGAGAAGTAAAAGATTTTGGAATAAGTTTATAAGTTTTTGTAGTATAATGAAACTAACGAGAGATGTCTATCCGCCTTCCCCGTTTTTATTTTTTTGGAGGGGGGGCGACATCTCTTTTTTATTTTACGCATATACACCCTTATGTGTCTTTTTTTATGTACACTTTATGTGTTATAATGATAAGGATAATATAAGAAATTAGGAGATGAAAATGGGAAATAGTGTAAGAGAAAATTACGAAACAATACAACGTGCAGAATTGCATAGAAAAATCTGGGCAATTGCTGATGATGTAAGAGGTGCAGTAGATGGATGGGATTTTAAACAGTATATATTAGGAATACTATTCTACAGATTCATCTCAGAGAATATGAGGGATTATTTTAATAAAGCTGAGCGTGAAGCAGGGGATGTAGATTTTAATTATGCTGATATAAGTGATGATGAAGCATTAAAATATTTTAAAACAGGAACTGTTGAAGAAAAAGGATTTTTCATCTTACCAAGTCAGCTTTTTGAAAATATTGTTAAGAATGCTGCAAAAGAAGATAACTTAAATGAGAAATTAGATAAGATATTTAAAGAGATTGAAGCAAGTGCTATTGGAAGTGGCTCAGAAGAAGATTTCAAAGGACTATTTAGAGATGTGGATTTAACTAGTGATCGTTTAGGAGAATCTGTACCAGAAAAAAATATGAAATTAACTAGTATTTTAGTAGGTATTAGTGAACTGAATTTTGGTAATTTCGAAGACAATCATATTGATGCTTTCGGAGATGCTTATGAATATTTAATCTCTAATTATGCATCTAATGCAGGGAAATCAGGTGGAGAGTTCTTCACTCCTCAAACAGTGTCAAGACTACTAGCGAAAATAGTAGTTGATGGAAAAGATAAAATTAATAAAGTTTATGACCCGACATGTGGAAGTGGTTCGCTATTACTTCAAATGAGGAAGTTCGAAGGTGTAGAAATAGAAGAAGGTTATTATGGTCAAGAAATCAATATGACTAACTACAACTTAGCTCGAATGAACATGTTCCTACATAATGTGAACTACAATGATTTTTCTATTAAACGTGGTGATACATTATTAAATCCATTTCATGGAGAAGAAAGACCATTCGATGCCATAGTATCAAACCCACCGTATTCTATAAAATGGATAGGTGATGCAGATCCAACATTAATTAATGATGAACGATTTGCGCCAGCAGGGAAACTTGCTCCTAAATCATATGCTGACTATGCGTTTATTATGCACTCACTTAGTTATTTATCAAGTAAAGGACGAGCTGCTATAGTTTGTTTCCCGGGAATTTTCTATAGAAAAGGTGCGGAGAAAACTATTAGAAAATATTTAGTAGATAATAACTTTGTAGATTGTGTTATTCAACTACCAGATAATCTATTCTTTGGAACATCGATTGCTACATGTGTGCTAGTATTAGCGAAAAATAAAACAGAGAATAAAACGCTATTTATTGATGCATCTAAAGAATTTAAGAAAGAAACAAATAACAATATATTAGAAGAAAAAAATATAGATAACATCATTGAAGAGTTTAGAAATAGAGCAGATATTGAGTATTTCTCACGTTATGTAGATAATGGTGAAATAGAAGAAAATGATTATAACTTGTCAGTATCAACATATGTTGAAAAAGAAGACACAAGAGAAAAAATCGACATAAAAGTATTGAATAAAGAGATTGCTGAAACTGTGAAGAAAATAGATGAATTACGAGCATCTATAGATGAGATAGTTAGGGAGCTAGAAGATGATGAGTAATAAAATAATTATTTATAATACTGAAGATGGAAAGTCAAAAATAAATCTTAAGTTGGAAGATGGTACAGTTTGGCTTAATCAACTACAAATAGCAGAACTTTTTCAAACAACAAAACAGAATATAAGTAAGCATATAAAAGCTATATTTGAAGATGGTGAACTGAGTGAAATTTCAACTGTCAACTATCAGTTGACAGTTCAAAAAGAAGGAAAAAGGGAAATAGAAAGAAATATTGCTTTTTATAACCTTGATATGATTCTTGCTGTTGGTTATCGTGTGCGTTCTTCACGTGGAGTACAATTTAGAAAATATGCATCTACAGTTTTAAAAGAATATCTAATTAAAGGTTTCGCTATGGATGATGATCGTCTTAAAAACTTTGGTGGTGGGAACTACTTCAAAGAACTTTTAGATCGTATTCGTGATATTCGTTCTAGTGAGAAAGTATTTTATCGTCAAGTGTTGGAATTATTTTCAACATCAATAGATTATGATAAGAATAGTGATGAAGCGAAGAAATTCTTTGCAAGAGTTCAAAACAAAATGCATTACGCAATACATAATCATACGGCAAGTGAATTAATATTTGATAGAGTAGATGGTGATAAAGAATTTATGGGGTTAACTACCTTTAAAGGAGAATTACCAACATTATCAGAAGCTAAAACAGCTAAAAACTATTTAAGTGAAAAAGAATTACGTGGTTTAAATCAACTTGTATCAGGATATTTAGACTTTGCTGAAAGACAAGCTAATCGTGAAATAGCTATGACAATGGCAGATTGGGTAAAACATGTAGATAATATACTACAAGCAACAGGTGAAGATGTATTAGAAAATGCAGGTAGAATATCACGAAAACAAATGGAAGAAAAAGTTTTAGAAGAATATAAAAAGTATTCAGCTCACACTTTAACACCAGTAGAACAAGATTACTTAGAAGAAATTAGAAATATAGAAAAAATAGCAAAGAAAGGAGGAAAATAGATGACGAACATATTAGAATTACTTAAAAATGAAAAAGTAGAATGGAAGAAGTTAGGGGAAGTTGGAGAAATATTATCAGGATTAAAGGGAGTAACTGCAGAAGATTTTAAATTAGGATCAACAAGATATATACCATATATTACTGTATTTAATAATTATGAAATTACGAATAGTAGTATGGTAGAAACAGTGAGAATAAAGAATATAGAAAAAAACAAAAATTTTTGTAAAAAAAGGTGATATTTTATTTACGGCATCTTCTGAGAATAAAGAAGACGCTGGTATGACCTCGGTTGTTACTGAAACATTAGAAGAAGAAACTTATTTAAATAGTTTTTTTGTTTTATATATAGATTCTCTAATGATATAGAGATATTGCCAGGTTTCTCAAAAACATTTATTTAGAAGTATTGAATTTAGAAAAAAATATCAAATACAGCTCAAGGAGTCACTAGATTTAATGTATCAAAAGATAGAATATTAAGCATAGAAATTCCAATTCCTTCATTAGAAACTCAAGAAAAAATAGTAAAAATACTTGACAAATTCACAAATTATGTTATGGAACTTCAGTCGGAACTTCAGTCTCGTACTAAACAATATACTTATTATAGAGATAAGTTATTAAGTGAAGAATATTTAAATAAAGTGACTAAGGAAATGGAAGAAGATAGAAGACTGGATATGGTTACACTTGGAGAAATAGGTAAATTTACCAGAGGGAATGGACTACAGAAAAAAGATTTTCAAGAAGAAGGGAATCCAGTTATTCATTATGGGCAAATTTATACTAAGTATGGTTTTATAGCAGAGAAGGTTTTATCTTATGTTAACGACGAAATTTTTTCTAAACTGAGAAAAGCTCAAAAAAATGACATTTTAATTGCTACTACTTCAGAAAATATAGAAGATGTTGGAAAAAGTGTTGTTTGGCTTGGTGAAGATGAAATTGGTTTTTCTGGTGATATGTATAGTTATCGCACGGAACAAAATTCAAAATATATTGCATATTATTTCCAAACAAATGCTTTTCAAAGGCAGAAGGAGCGAAAAGTCACTGGTACAAAAATGATAAGAATTCATGGGGATGATATGGAAAAATTTGAGATTCCACTTCCTCCTCTCTCCCTTCAAAATAAAATAGTAAAAGTATTGGACAAGTTCCAAGTATTGCTATCAGATACGAAAGGATTGATACCTGAAGAAATCGAACAACGACAGAAACAATATGAATATTATCGAGAAAAACTCTTGACATTCGATGCGATTTCTGATAGATTCGATTCGATTCATAACTAGTGTATACTATGATATTTTACAAGAAGCTGCTAATATAGTTGAAGTAGATATTCAGGATAAAGTAGAGATTATTAATTTAGGGGAGATAAGTAGTATTAATAGAGGAGCATCTCCAAGACCAATCAAAAGTTTTATTTCAAACGAAATCGAGAATAGTGTTCCTTGGATAAAAATAGGGGATACAAAACCAGAAAGTAAATATATAGTCGATACAAAGGAAAGAATAACTAAAGAAGGTGCAAAAAAATCGAGAGTATTAAAGAAAGGATCGTTTATATTATCTAACTCAATGAGTTACGGCAGACCTTATATCTTGAGTATAGATGGTGCCATCCATGATGGATGGGCAAGTATTAATGACTTTGAACAGTTTTTAGTTTCAGACTATTTATATCATTATTTAATAACTAAGAGAACTCAAGATTATTGGCAATTAAAGATGAATACTGCATCAGTGAGTAATTTGAATTCTGAAATTATTAGAGGATTACCAATACTAGTCCCCCCTCTACACGTTCAACAACATGTTGTATCAATTCTCGATAAGTTTGATACATTAGTGAATGATATTAAAGTAGGATTACCGAAGGAAATAGAGCAACGTCAAAAACAATATGAATATTGGAGAGAATGTTTGTTAAAATTTCCAAGATAACAAGTTATTATGAAAAATTTGAAATATAAATAAAAAGGAAAAGGAGTGAGAGTATGTCAGAAGAAACGTTTAAATATAAGACTTCGCCTATTGCAGAGATGCAAGGTGGAATAGTCTTGGCGAGGTTTGAAAAGCCTGAACGTAGAGTTGAAGAATATCAAACTGAATCACAGCTAGAAGAAAACATGATTAATAATCTAGTTTCACAAGGCTATGAACGTCTTGATGTTAGAAGTATGGATGATTTATACAGTAATCTTCGAGTACAAATTGAGAAGTTAAATGATGTGAAATTTAGTGAAAGTGAATGGAAAAGATTTCTACTTGAGTATTTAGATGCGCCTAATGATGGAATAATCGAGAAGACTCGTAAGATTCAGGAAAATCATATTTATGATTTTATATTTGATGATGGTAGATTAAGAAATATCAAGATAATAGATAAGAAAAATATTCACAACAACCACTTGCAAGTAGTTAATCAAGTGACTGTCGCTAAAAATAGATATGATGTGAGTATTTTAGTAAATGGATTACCTCTTGTTCACATTGAATTGAAAAAACGTGGAGTTAATATTCGAGAGGCTTTTAATCAGATTCAAAGGTATGAAGATGAAAGTTTCAATCTAGATAATTCGCTTTATAAGTTTGTTCAAATTTTTGTTATTTCAAATGGAACATACACAAGGTATTTCGCTAATACGACTGAACGTGATAAGAGTAATTATGAGTTCACTTGTGAATGGGCAGATGCTAAGAATAGAGTTATTGTAGATTTAGAAGACTTTACAGCTACTTTCTTTGAAAAGAGAACTATTCTTGAGATTTTAACAAAGTATTGTATTTTTAATTCAAGAAATGTCCTTTTAATCATGCGTCCTTATCAAATTGCTGCGACTGAAAGACTATTATGGAGAATCAATTCTAGCTTTGAAAATAAAAAAGCTGGAAGTGTAGAAGTGGGTGGATTTATCTGGCATACTACTGGTTCTGGTAAGACTTTAACATCATTCAAATCAGCAAGATTGGCTACTGAGTTAGATTATATTGATAAAGTATTCTTCGTAGTTGATAGAAAAGACTTAGATTATCAAACTATGAGAGAGTATCAAAAATTCCAAAAAGATAGTGTAAATGGAAGTAAGGATACGAAAGAGTTAAAAATTAGTATTGAAAAACAAGATAATAAAATAGTTGTTACGACTATTCAAAAATTAAATGAGTTTGTTAAAAGTAATAAGGGGCATGAAATTTATAACAAGCATTGTGTATTTATTTATGATGAATGTCATAGATCGCAATTTGGTTTAGCACAAAAGAATATTCAGAGTTCATTTAAGCACTATTACCAATTTGGTTTTACAGGTACTCCGATCTTTGTAGAAAATTCATTAGATGGGAAAACAACTTCTGATGTATTCGGTGCACAATTACATAGTTATGTAATTACCGATGCGATTAGAGATGGTAAGGTTCTTAAATTCAAGATTGACTACAACAGTATTAATCCGAAGTTCAAGAGTTCTGAAGAAGAAACAGATGATGAAAAACTGAAAGCTCTTGAGAATAAGATGTTCTTGCACCCAGAACGTATTTCAGAAATTACTAATTACATTCTTGAAAAGTTTGATTCTAAAACTTATCGTAATACGCAATATACGGTAAAAGATAAGCGTATCAATGGCTTTAATGCGATGTTTGCGGTACAAAGTGTAGATGCTGCGAAGATGTACTATGAAGAGTTTAAAAAACAACAGGCAAATTTACCTGAAGATAAAAAACTAAAAGTCGCAACAATATTCAGTTATGCTCCAAATGAAGAAAGAGCTTCAGGGGAAATTGAGGAAGAGAGTATGTCATCAGTTGCCTTGTCAACGACAGCAAAACAATTCCTAACTAATGTAGTAGATGATTATAATTCATTTTTCCAAACTAACTTCACTATAGATGGTAATGGATTTGAGAATTATTACAAAGATTTGTCAAGCAGAGTAAGAAACAAAGAAGTGGACTTATTAATTGTTGTTGGTATGTTCTTAACTGGCTTTGATGCTCCAACTATGAATACATTATTCGTTGATAAAAACTTAAGATACCATGGACTTATCCAGGCATTTTCTAGAACAAATAGGATTCTAAATAAGATGAAAGCCTTCGGTAATATCGTTTGCTTTAGAAACCTAGAAAAGGCTACTAAAGATGCGATTAAATTATTCGGTGATGAAAATAGTATCAATGTAATTATCGAGCGTAGTTATGATGATTATATTAATGGATTCACGGATGAAGATACAGGTGTCGTATTTAAAGGGTATAAGGAATTATGTGAAGAAATAATAGAAAAATTCCCAGACCCAACAGAAATCAAACTAGAAAAAGATAAGAAAGAGTTTGTTAAGTTATTTGGTGAAATCTTGAAGAGAGAAAATATCCTAAGAAACTATGATGAATTCAGTAGCTTCGAGAAGATAATTACTGAGAGATTGAAACAGGATATGACGAGTACGTATATTAAGATAAAGGAAGAGTTAATAATTCCTGGTGGAAGAGATAAAGGAAAAGGTGGAGAAAAAGAGGGGAAAATTGATTTCTCAGATGTTGAATTCTACATTGATCTTCTAAAAACTGAAGAGGTGAATCTTGATTATATCCTAGCCTTAATCCTTGAAAAAGCTAAAGAGCAAGGCACGAATAATGAAACATTAAAAGAAGAAATAAGAAGATTAATTCGTTCTTCACTTGGAACAAGAGCAAAAGAAGAATTGATTATAGAATTTATAAACCGTGCAGACTTAACTAAGTTCAATAAAAATGAAGATATATTAGAAGCATTTTATGCATATGCTAAGATTGAGAAAGAACAAAAAATAAATGAACTTATCTCTGAAGAAAATTTAAAAGAACAATCTAAGAAATTTATAGAAAAATCAATTAGTAGAGGATATGTTTCTCAAGGTGGAACTGAATTAGATGATGTATTACCACCGGTAGGTCGACGTGGTGGGGCTAGAGAAGTTAAGAAGCAATCGGTTCTTTCTAAATTGAAAGATATCGTTAAAAGTATTTGTGGGGATATAATATATTTATGTATATGATTTACAGAAATAGTCGATTACTATAAATATATATATTATAATGAAAATAACTAAGAGATATTGGAATCTTTCCCGAAGGTTTTTGAGGATAGATAAATATCTCTTTTTTTACGCATATATAACCTGTACCGACCCCAAAAAGTTAGACCAAAAAAATCTAACTTTTTGGAGGTCGGTATTTTCTATGACTAAATATAATTTTGAATTTAAAAAAAGAAAGTCGTACTAGAGTATATAAATGAAAAACATAAGCATAAGATCGTTAGCGAAAAAAAGCATGCTATAAAAATCTCATAATAATATTGAAATTTGGGTTGCCAAATATAAGAAATATGGAGATGAAGGATTATATCGTTCAAGAAAAAAATGAAGAATATCCTTTCGAAAAAAAGATATATGTTGTAGAATTATACTTAACAAGTGAACTCTCATACAATGACTTAGCTTTACAAGAAGGTATAAATAATCCAGCACTTATTTGTAACTGGGTTAATCGCTTTAGAGTAGCTGGTCCTGATGCATTGAGAGAACGAAGGAAAGGTCGGAAAAATCTTAATGGCTAAATCAACTAAAAAAAGTTAAGTAAAGGAAACAACAAGTCAAACCACAAATGATAATATATCTAAAGAATATGTAAAAAGAATTAGAAGATAAATTACTACAACTAAGGATAGAAAATGCATTTTTAAAAGAAGCGAGGAGACTGCGTTTAGCGGAAGAAGCAGAAATGAAAAGAAGGCGCGAATTATAAGCAGTCTCCGAGGAGAATTCATACTTAAAGACCTTCTTTTATATGCGAAAATGCCAAAAAGCAACATATATGTACTGGCAGAAGAGATTTGATAGAGTTAATCCAGATAAAGAAATTGAAGAGAAAAATATTAGAAATAAGAAAGAATAATAAAGATTATGGTTATAGACGTATATATGGTGCGTTACGTAATTCAGGATATATAATAAACAAAAAGAAAGTTCAAAGAATTATACAAAAAAATTAGGCTTACAGGTTACATCATTTACTAGAAAAAAAGTAGAAAAATACAATTCATATAAAGGAAAAAAATTGGGAAAAACAGCTAAGAATAGAATTAGAAGACGATTCAATACTAATATTCCACATCAAAAAAATCACTACAGACACAACTGAATTTAAATATTATGAAGTTAATGAGAGAGGTAAATTAGTAGTAAAGAAACTTTATTTAGATCCATTTATGGATATGTATAATGGTGAGATAATAAGCTATAGTATAAGTGAGAGTCCATCAGCTAAAAAAATATAATGGATGCACTAGAAAAAAAGCTATTAAAGTCACAGCTAAATCCCCTTATAGGAGAACTTTCCACTCTGATCGAGGATGGGCTTATCAAATGAAGGCATACTCGAAAAAGGTTAAAAAGAAGAACGTATTTACCAAAGTATGTCTAGAAAAAGCAAATTGTTTGGATAATTCGGTAATGGAGAATTTCTTCGGAATATTAAAACAAGAGATATACTATGGAACAACATATAATAGTTATAGGGAGCTGAAATTAGCTATTGAAAAAAATATAAAAATACTATAATGAAGAAAGAATAAAAAGAGAAACTAGGATGCTTAAGTCCTAAGCAATATAGAATAAAACATATGACTGTATAAATATAAAAAAGATAGCGTAGCAGTCATTATAACTACTACGCTATTCTAAGTCTAACTTTTTGGGGTCAGATCAACCTATACGTGTCTTTTTTTATGTATATGATATATGCTATAATAAAATTGATACAAACTGATTTCAAATTATTACTAAACTTTAGGAGAAGGATATGTTTAAGAAATGTTGCAGTAGTAGAAGTGAAAAAAATTATAAAATACACCACAGTCCTAGACCGATAAAACTTTCAGACGATATGGATAAGGTAACAAAAAATTTACTTTGGTATACTCCTAATATTGACTCTTACCAATCGATTAAAAATGAATTAATTTCTGATAAGATATATGATGAATTTTCATTTACTTATGTTATGGATCAAATGGGAATGGATGAAAGTCGTGATGTGAAGTGGATAGGTTCGAAGGATGTAATAAGTAATGATGATTGGAAATTTTTTGAGGGAAATATTTGTCCTAATTGTCAAAAAATAATAGTTGCGAAGTATACTACTTTTTCAAAAATTAATGCTTTGCTAACAGCTATTAGAAACTGTATAGCTCATGGTCATTTCGCGATAGTGGAAGATTATATTATTGGATTTAATAAGAAATTTTTAACAAAAGATCCTGAGGGATTAAAGAAATCTGTTATTAAGATTAAACCTAAACCATTACTTGGAGCTTTAGAGAAGTTGACTTCACCAATAGGTAAAGAACTATTACTAGCATATGCTTTTAAAAATGTTGGTTATAAAGTTACGGAACCCAAAAATAGAAGTGCAGACTTTGATTTATGTCTTGAAAAAAAAGGAAAGAAATATGTAGTAGAAATAAAATCATATAAAGGTCAGACATATTTACACCCTGAGCATGTTATGAGATTTCTTAAGAGAGCAGAAGAAAAAGTACCTGACTATGAAAAGATATTACTTATTGATACATCGAGGGTGACCAAGTCAGTAAGACAGCTGGAATCAAAGATCAAAGGCTTTAGAATTGTTGACATTAATGATGTAAAACTGTTACTGAGTGAAGAACCTGTAGATATATTGGCAAAAAATGAATAATTAATAATATGAGAAATTCAAAAATAATAACTTTGAATCGCTCTATACTATTTCATTTTTTCACTTATGCTACTTACTTTTTCTAGAATTTCATCTAGACTGAAGTAGCCACTTTTTTGAATTGATAGTCTTCCTTCGATATATACTTCTACAGTAGGCGAAGAAAGAATACCACGCTGTGCAGAAATTTCCATATTTTCTTCTAATGAAATGTAGTACGCTACAACGTCTTTGTGATCTTCTTGCCAAGTAGTAATTCTATTTTTTATAGAGTGACATGGCATACATGTAGCAGTTCCATATTGAATAATCGTTATGTCATTGTCACTAATGATTTTATTTAAGTCGTCATTTTTTGTAAAGTCAATCATATTTTATCTTCCTTTTATTTTTCGTATAAGACGCAGTATATTGAGCCATCTTCTTTTAATATGTGTATATTATAGTTGTTTTAAAAGTTAATTACAACTATTATAAATTGTGTGTATACATGGGTCAAAACTAGAGTATTATAAAAATTTTCTGAAAACTATTGACAATAATTTTAAAACGTGATATTATTTATACAACGTAAATAGATAAGTATTATAAAAAGAGGCCGCGATGACTAATTTAAAAGGTAGCATCGCCGAAGTGATTAATTTCACTGGGGTTATGTCGAATAGGCATAGCACTGTCATTAGAAAATGCCCATTTTCTTCATGGTGAGCTTTTTATAATAAGGGCAAGAGGAATAGGATAGAAATATAAGCTAGACTACAAGGACCTTTTGTTCTTGTAGTCTATTTTTTATAACATTTTATGAAGGAGAATATAATGAAATTATTTGATGGTATGATGGTAGAAAATGGTGAACTGAATATTTCGGGTGTTGGGGTTAGTGAGTTAAAATCTCAATATGGGACACCACTTTATGTTTATGATGAGAATATGTTAGTGAACCAATGTAGAACTTTTATTAATAATTTTAGAAGTTCGAAATTCAATACAGAAGTTCTTTACGCATCGAAAGCTTTTAGTTGCTTAGAGGTGTTGAGAATTGCGAGTAGAGAGGGCTTAGGTGTTGATGTGGTTTCACTTGGAGAGATTCATACAGCATATAAAGCTGGATATGATATGAGTCGAGCTTATTTCCACGGAAATAATAAAACTCGTGAGGAACTACAATATGCTCTTGAAGTTGGAGTAGGAACTATCGTCATAGATAACGACTATGAATATGAAATGATTAATGAAATCGTAAGAGAGAGTGGAAATACTGTAGATGTACTGTTAAGAATTAATACTGGTATCGATGCTCATACTCACGAATATATAAAAACTGCAAAAGACGATTCAAAATTTGGTTACTCAGTATACGATGAAACAATTTATGATTTAATCGCAGATATTAATAACCAAAGTAATCTTAATTTTGTAGGATTTCACTCACATATCGGATCACAAATTTTCGAGAAAACTTCATTTTTTGAAGCTGTGAAAGTGGTAATGGAATTTACGAAAAAAGTTCAAGAAAGATTAGGTTTAACTATAAGTGTTCTTAACCTAGGAGGAGGTTTCGGAGTTTATTATACTGAAGAGGATAGACCTTTTGAACTTGCTGAATTTTTAAGAGAGTATATCGAAGTAGTTGAACGTGAGAGTGACAATTTCGGATTAGATTTAACTAAGGTAGTTATTGAACCTGGTAGAAGTTTAACATGTAACGCTGGTAGCACATTATATAGTGTTGGTGGAGTTAAGAAAACTTTTGCAGGTCGTGAATATGTGTTCGTTGATGGAGGTATGGCAGATAATCCTCGTTATGCATTATATAAAGCAAAATATGAAGCGATGTTAGCCAACAAGATGAATGAAGAAGCAGATACAACTTATACAGTTGCTGGTAAATGCTGTGAGTCTGGAGATATGTTAGTAATGGATGCTAATTTACCCAAAGTCGAGCAAGGTGACTTACTATTAGTATCATCAACAGGAGCGTATAACTACAGTATGAGTAGCAATTACAATAGATTACCGAAATTACCAGTTGTGTTTGTAAAAGATGGAACTAGTCGCCTAGTAGTAAAAGGTGAGACTTTAGAAGATTTAATTAGACAAGATATTTAATTTTAATACGAAAACAATAAAAGATAGAAACAAGGAGAACAAGATTATGACAATTTATACAGGAAGCGGAGTAGCAATAGTAACACCATTTTTCGAGGATGGAAGTGTAGATTATGAGACTTTTGGAGAATTAATTGAATTCCAAATTAGTGAAGGTACAGATGCGATTATTGTAGCAGGAACTACTGGTGAGAGTTCGACAATGCCTGATGATGAGCAAGTAGCGGTTATTAAATTCGCGATTGACAGAGTAGCAGGACGTGTACCGGTCATCGCAGGTAGTGGGGTTAACGATACAGCTCACTCAATTAGATTAAGCCAAGAGATTGAAAAATTAGGACCAGACGCGTTATTAGTAGTAACACCTTATTACATCAAAACTAGCCAACAAGGTTTAATCGAACACTTCGAAGCAATTGCTAATAGTGTTGATTTACCAATCGTACTATATAACGTACCAGGAAGAACTGGACAAGTTATGGCGTCAGAGACTATTTTACATTTATCTCAACACAAAAATATTGTAGCTTACAAAGATGCTGTGGGAGATATCGCTCATACTTTAGCTGTTAGAAATTTAGTAGGTGATAAAATTGATATTTACTCAGGTAATGATGACATCAACGTACCGATTATTTTAGCAGGTGGTAAAGGGACAATCTCTGTTTTAGCTAATATTTATCCAAAAGCAACTCACTTAATGTGTAAATATGCTTTAGAAAGACAAGTGGACAAAGCATTTGAGTTACAACTTAAATACTTAGACTTTATCCACATGTTATTTGCTGAACCAAACCCAATGCCAGTTAAAAAATGTGTAGAATTAATCGGAAAATCAGCATGTCACTACCGTCTACCAATGACACATGTTGCTCCAACATTAGCGACAAGATTAGAACAAGAGATTGCAAGACTTAATTCATTACAAGGAGAGTAAAAATGAGAGTTTTATTAAGTGGTTATAATGGAACGATGGGACAAGTTCTAAAAAACTATATTCAAGACAGTACTGATTTAGAAATTGTTGCAGGTGTAGGTCGTGAATTGCTAGATGAAGAATTTCCTACTTATACTTCATATGAAGGTTTAGAAAAGATAGCAGATGTGATTATTGATTTTTCACATCACACAGGTACAGAAGAACTAGTAGAGTATGCTAAACGTACAGCAACAAAAGTCGTAATTGCGACAACTGGTCACACTCCAGAAGAATTAGAATTAATCGATGAATTAGCTACACAAGTAGGGGTAGTTTATGCAGGAAATTATAGTTTAGGAGTAAATGTCTTAGTAGAATTAGTAAAAAAAGCTAGTGAACTTTTATTAGGATATGACATTGAAGTTATTGAAAAACACCATAATAAAAAAGTGGATGCACCTAGTGGAACTGCAAAAATGTTAGTTGATGTGGTTAAAAACGTAGAAGACTATAATAGAGTTTATGGTCGTCATGGAGATATGAAACGCCAAGAAAAAGAAATTGGAATCCATGCGGTACGTGGTGGAACTATAGTAGGTGAACATGAGGTGATTTTTGCTGGAGAAGATGAGGTAATCGAGATTAAACATACAGCTCTAAGTAAAAAAATGTTCGCAAAAGGATCTGTTACAGCTGCACAGTGGCTTAACACTGTAGAAGAACCTAAATTATATTCTATGAAAGATGTACTAGGTATAAAATAATAAAGTCAGAAGCGATTCGAGTGATTCTGTATAAGAGTTTTATTGTATCGCCTTCACTCGGTTTATAAAAATATTAATAAACACGGGGCTGCGCTAAAAGTCATAAATTTTAACAAAGTGTATATGATAACTCATAGACGCAGTGGTTTATTGATATCTAAAAATCGCTTTATAAAAGCTTTTTTTAGATATCTAATAAACTGTGCGGGGGTGACTCGACAAAATCGATTTCTACGAAATCGCGATTTTTTTGAATCACTCCCTAAAAAAATACTATAATAAAGTAAGATTGACATATGTAAAAAAATTAGATATAAAAATAGAAAAAAATTGTATAGATAGTAGGAGAAAGAAATGAAATCAACAGAAGAGATTATTAAATTTATAGCAACATCTAAAAAGAAAACACCGGTAAAAGTTTACGTTAATTTTAACGCCGAAGTAAAATTTCCAGAAACTTTAGAAGTTTATGGTGAAGGAAATTCAAGAGTAATTTTTGCAGATTTCGCTGATTGGGTGAAATTTTACGAAGCTAATAAAGCTGTGGTAGTAAATCACCGTGTAGAAAATGATCGCCGTAATAGTGGTGTACCAATGATTGACTTAACTCAGTTTAACGCTCGTATCGAACCAGGATGTTCTATCCGTGAACACGTTAGTATTGGGGATAATGCGGTTATAATGATGGGTGCTGTTATTAATATCGGAGCTAAAATTGGTAAAAACACTATGATCGATATGAATGCTATTTTAGGTGGACGTGCGGAAGTTGGAGAGAACTCTCACGTTGGTGCTGGATCTGTCTTATCAGGTGTTATTGAGCCAGCCAATGCTACACCAGTACGAGTAGGTAACAATGTTCTTATCGGTGCTAATGCTGTAGTATTAGAAGGTGTTCAAATCGGAGACAATGCCGTTGTTGCAGCTGGAAGTGTAGTAACAAAAGATGTAGCTAGTGGAGATGTAGTAGCGGGTGTTCCTGCACGAGTAATCAAAACACGTAGTGAAGTTGCAGAAGAAAAAGTAGACATTATTGCAGAATTAAGAAACTTATAATAAAGTAGGAAGAGAAGATGAAAGTAATTACTGAAGAGAATTTAACATCATGGCGTAGACATCTGCACCAAAATCCAGAGTTGTCTTTGGAAGAGTATAAAACAAAAGAATTTATTGCTAGTGTTTTAAAAGAATACGGGATAGAATATCAAGAGTCACTTGATACAGGACTAGTAGTGATTTTTAAAGCTAGTGTGGAAACTAAAGATACAATTTTATTTAGAGCGGACATTGATGCACTTCCTATTTTAGAGGAAAATGATGTTGATTTTAAATCAAATAATGATGGTGTAATGCACGCGTGTGGTCATGATGGACATACGACTATGCTTTTAGGAAGTGTTATAGAAGCGGCTGACTATTACAAAAATAATACTACAAAGGTAAATAGTATTTTTGTATTTCAACCTGCTGAAGAAACTTTCGGTGGCGGTAATTTATTAATCAATGATTTTGATTTTTCACCGTACAATATTTTAGCAAGTTATGCCCTGCATATGAATCCAGATTATCCTGAAGGGCATATAGTTTCTAAACCGAAAGAAATTATGGCTAGTGCTAATGAATATAGAATTTATATAAAAGGACGTGCAGCTCACGTAGGTTTAAAAAATACTGGAATTGATGCCCTTAATGTAGCTACAATGTTCTTTCAAGAGATGTTAAAACTTAATGCGTTACATACTAAAGCACGTAACACTAACATTATTCATATTGGTAAAATGTACGGTGGAGATGCGATGAATGTCGTTGCTGAGAATGCGTATCTAGAAGGAACAATTAGAACATATAGTATGGAAGATTTAGCGACAATCAAAACTGCGATTGAAAATACTCGTGTTGGTCTTGAGCATCTAACTGGTGCAAGCATTCGTGTAGACTTTGCTGAAGGATATCCAGCGGTAATTAATGATGAAGTTCCCTATCAAGTGATTAAAGAAGTTATTGAAAAAGAAAATATTGATTATATTGAGTTAGAAGAAGCTTATCTATATGGGGAAGATTTTTCATTCTTCAGTAGACTTTCTCCTATAAACTATAGCTTTTTAGGTTTAAGAAACGAAGAGAAAAATTATGTTTCGGGATTACATACACCAACTTTCAACTTCGATGAAAAAATATTAAAAGTAGGGGTTCAATATTACCTTGGTATATTGAATTATTATAACGAGTAATTTTTTTGATTTTTTAGTGAGATAAATGGGAGTGATTTAAAAATCGCGATTTTTGAGTCACTCCCGTTTAATTAAGAAAGGATCTTTATGGCAACAATTGAGTTAAATTATAATAATATACGACAAAACGCTATTAATTTAAAAGAACAGGCACAGGATATAATAGCTGTAGTTAAAAATAATGCATATAATTTAGATTTAAGAGAATGTGTAAAATTATACTCAGAAGTAGGAATTAATTATTTCGCTACGACAAAAGAAGAAGAGTGTAAAGTAATAAGGGAAACACTTGGTGAGGATGCTAATATCTTTCTTTTAAATCCAACTTATGACTTTGATTTAGCAAGAGAGTACAATATCGAGATAAATATATCGAGTTTGGAATATTTAAAAGGAAATCTTGAAAGACTAAAAGATTTAACATTGCAGTTGGAATTTGCTGGTAGTATGAGACGTGCAGGGGCAAGAAATCTGGAAGAAGTGTTAGAGATTATAGATTTCTGTAAAAAAAATAGTTTGAAATTAAAAGGATTTTGGTCTCATTTTTCATTTGCGGATGAATTTGATGGTTTCTATGAAAAAGAAAAAGGGTTGGTGTTAGAAGTTCTTGATGAAGCGCAGAAAGTTCATGAATTTGAAGTAGTCCACTTGCAAAACAGTGCATCATTCTTGCGTGACGGTGCTTTTGAAAAAACAACACATCAGAGATTAGGTATAATTCTTTATGGAGCTATGCCATATAATGTTAAGGAAAATCCAGTAGCCCTTAGGGATTTAGTTATTAAAAACCCGATTACTGTTTATGGTGAGATAATTAATATAGTAACATTAAATAAAGGTGAATGCATTGGATATTCTAATTCATATATAGCTGATGGTGACAAGAAAGTAGGGGTCGTTAATATTGGTTATGGCGATGGAATACTAAGAGACAGGTTAAAAGGGAAAACTTGTATAATTAATAATAAAGAAAGAAATATTTATTCAACTATGATGAGTCACTTAGTAGTAGAAATAGGTGATGAAGAACGCATTGGAGATATAGTTTATATTTATGATGATAAACAACAGCTTCATGATTATACTAAGTATTTTGGACCAAATTCTGTACAACTTGCCGCTTTTTAATTATAATAGTTTAAAAAGTGAAGAAAGTATATTAAAAAGTTATGGACTGATATTGTATCAGTCCTATTTTATATAGTAAAAAAAGAAACGACTCATGATAAACATGCGCCATTTCTTTTTAAAAAAAGGAAAAAAATTTTAAATGAATTTAAATCAATAATTATTAATTTAAATATATTAGAGATACTTATTTATCTTGTTCTTCCTGGAATTTTTTAGCAATAGTTGCCTCGAAATCTGCTGGGATAGAACGTTGTTTAATAATAATTACGTCAGATTTAGCATATCTAACGATACCTTCAGAAACTGATCCCATAAGCATACGTTTGAATCCAGTTAAACCAGAAGATCCACAAACTACAAGGTCGATACCTTTTTCATCAACGATATCTTCACTAAGAACAATTTTAGGAATTCCTTGTTCAACTATTCCGAATACTTTAGTTAATCCAGCTTCTTTAGCAGCTTCCACGTAGCTATCAACTAATTCTTTTGTACGTTTGTAGAATGAGTTGAAAATATATGGATCTGATAAACCAGAAGTTGCGATAGTCGCATCAATAACAGAAGCGATATATAATTCTGCATCCTCATTCCTTTGTGCTATAGCTACAGCATTTGTAAATGCCCACTCAGCTTGTTTAGAACCGTCTACTGCGACTAAAATTTTAGAATATTTATTTTCCATGATCAAAACCTCCGACTTCTATGTCTTTATATATATTATAACATATTTACAAAAAAAGTAAACGCTATTTTCAAAAAAACAGTATTAATTTATTTGAAGAAATCAAGAAAAACCTATAGAATCATACTACTTAGTATTTGTCTATAGGTTTAATACATTATTGTTTTATGAATGTTTATTACACGTTTTCATCAATGACTGTGATAAGCCTTTTTCTCTTATGTTCTTTATCATCTATTATTACTTTATATACTAGTTCATAAGTTCCTGGTTTAGTATTATCTACTTCACCCTCGATAACAAGATCTTCTAGATAAGATTGTCCTGCTTTACGAGCAATTATTCCATCTTTACCTAAATCAACTGTCTCTCCTACTTTAATAGTAGTATTTTCAGGAATAATAAAGTAAAAAGTACGTTCAAGACGACGCTCAAGGCGTTTTCTATATTTTTCTTCATCTTCCGCACTCATACGATCTCTAAGTTTTTCATCAACTAATGGCATTAATTCGACTTCAGTATCAGCAATACAGATTCTACTATTTACAAGGGTAAATGTTTGAGTTCTTCCAGGTCCACAATAAGATTGACATCCTATGATGAATTCAGCGTTCGGTGCTTTCTTTTTTAATTTTGGAATTAAAGTTTTAAGATTAACACCAAGACAATCATCGCATAATCTAAATGTTACTTTATCTTCAGTAACAATATTTTTTTATCATTTTGAGCCATATTTTTGTCCTTTCATGTTTTATTAATATTAAACTAAAAATTTATTATAACACATAATTTCAATAAATTAAATTTTTTTAATACATTACCTATGAGTAAATCTTTTTAAACTTCTTTTTTTAAAAATATTGTTTAATACAAAAAGAGATACAAAGAGTACTAATATGTGCAAGATAATCGTTGTAATAAGACTGATGAAAAAAATTCCTCAGGGACCATTTTTTTATTAGATTAGACTCATCTGGACTTAGTAACCAAAAGATCATTAGAAAAACAATAATTGGTGAAATCTTATCCAAAAAAAGAAGTAAAGTTATAAGAAATAATACCAGCTAAGACAATAATTAAAAAAATAAATGCTAATAATACCTTATTGAAAGTTTTAGTAATATAAAAACATTGTATTTTTTTGAAAAAGAAATATTATTAATATAGTAGAAATTATAAAAAAATTATAATAAAAAGATATCATAATATAAAAAAATTTATATTATATAATCTCTTTACATCTTCCATATGTAAAAATATCTTTTTGAGAAAACCACTCTGTATTTAACTTATTTTTTTCATTAAGATACCCAAGAAGGTTAGTTGTATTTTCTATTAACTTATCATATGTTGTATCTATTTTTAGGGGCTAAATTTTCTCTTGAATAGAAATTTTTATAAAAAAATCCAAGTTAAAAACAATTGTAAAAATATTATTCCTAGTATTGCACTAATAAATAGTGAAAAAAATTTTTGGATAAAAAAATAAGTGATAATCGTATATATTTGTTCATAAAAAAATACCTCCGTTAAATATTATAACATATAAATAATAGTGAAGCTAAGAAGTTAGCGTTCAATTTGGTTTACATATTTACAGAATTTAACAAAAAAATATAGAATTATAAAAAGTTTTTTTGAGTAAAAAAAGTTTAATATTTGCATGATTTATGTTAAAATATATACATATAGTTATTTATTTTGGGGGAAATCATGAATAAGTTTTTTAAGATCTATTTAGAGTTAAGAGAAAAAATAGAGGATAGGCAATATAGGTCTAATTCTCTTTTGCCAAGTGAGAATGAACTCGCAAGAGAATATGATGTTTCTAGGGAAACCATAAGAAAGGCATTGTTATTATTATTAGAAAATGGGTATATCCATAAAATTCAAGGTAAGGGGTCTATAGTTTTGGATGTTCATAGATACAGATTGCCAGTAACAGGACTTTTAAGTTTTAAAGAACGTCGACAATTTCAAGATGTTGAAGCAACAACTAAAGTATTAGTAAATAAAGAAGTTGATGCTCCAGATTTTCTTGTTCGGCTAGGACTTGTAAAACAAGGTGAGAGACTAATTTATTTAGTTCGACAAAGAATTGTTGATGGTGAAGCAGTAATATTAGATAAAGATTATATAAATAAAAATGCAATTGAAGAATTGCCTACAGATCGTGTAGAAGAATCATTATATGAGTATTTAGAAAATGATTTAGGTATAAAAATTTCATATGGGAATAAGGATTTTAAAATAGAACCAGTTAGTGAGGAAGATACAACATATATTGATTTAAAAGGTCATAAACATATTGCGGTATTGAGAAGTGATGTCTATACAGAAGGAACTGATTTTTCTTCATTACACAGAAAGTCGTCATAGAGTAGATAAATTTCATTTCTCAGAATTTGCTAGAAGAAAAAAAGTAATAAAAATAAACTAATATAATAATTGTAGAGAAGAGCCCTGAACAAAAAAATGTTTGGAGTTCTTTTTTTATTTTAGTGAAGAACATTGTCAAAAAAATTTTTTTTTCTTATAGTAGTTTTCTTTTTTTATTCCTTTATCACTAAATAATAAACTTCACAAATATTAAATTAATATAAAAAAATTTCCAAAAAAAGAAGCAAACCTTTTCATCGGAAAAATTAATCGTTGAAAAAAATGAAAAAAATAGAGTGTATAATAAATATATATTTGAAATTTCCGGGAAATAATCTTCGGAAATATTTTTTTGTGGGAGTGTGAGGAAATAATGAAGATTATTGTTTATTCATTGACTGGAAATTGTAAAAAGATTTGTAGATATGTGTGAGATTCCCAAAGAAGATGTAATTTATTTACAGGATATTGATTATGATGTGGATTTCGATTATATCCTTATAACGCCAACATTTGGCTTTGGAGAAGTACCAGTTGCAGTCTCTAGTTTTTTAGAAGAGAATCATAATCATTTAAAAGGTGTTGTTGGTAGTGGAAATAAAAAAATTGGGGTGAACGATTTGCCAATGCTGCTGAAATTATTAGCAGTGAATATAACATTCCGTTACTAATGAAAAATTGAATTACATGGTAATAAAAAAAGATATAAGTGAATTTAAAAAAATATATTTGGAGAGTGTAAAGAATGGAGAAATTTAACCATATTGAACTAAATAATGAAGTAACAAAAAGAGGCGATAATGGATTTTTCAAATTAGAAAAAGACGTGGAAGCTATTGAAGAATTTCTTCGTGAAGTAGACTTTCGTACAAAGAAATTCAGTTCAGAAATTAAAAGACTTAGATATTTAGTAGAAGAGAATTTCTACTATAATATTTTTTTGATAAATATATTGAAGATGAAATTTTAGAATGTTTAGAATTAGCTGCGAACTTCAAGTTTGAATTTAAGAGTTATATGGCAGCAAGTAAGTTCTATAAGGACTATGCATTAAAAACAAATGATAAAAAACAATATTTAGAAAACTTTAACCAACACGTATTTATCGTAGCTATGTACTTAGCTGATGGTGATGTAGCTTTAGCTAAAGAGCTTATGATTGCGATGCTTGAACAAAGATTACAACCGGCAACACCAACATTCCTAAATTCAGGAAGAAGTCGTCGCGGTGAATTAGTATCATGTTTCTTATTAGAGGTAGGTGATTCACTTAACTCTATTAACTACATCGATTCAACTGCTAAACAACTTTCAAAAATTGGTGGAGGAGTTGCGATTAACTTATCAAAACTACGTGCACGTGGTGAAAGTATTAAAGGTATAAAGGGGGTAGCTAAAGGTGTTATTCCTGTAGCTAAATCTTTAGAACAAGGTTTTGCATATGCTGATCAACTTGGACAACGTCCAGGAGCTGGAGCGGTATACTTAAATATCTTCCACTATGATGTACTAGAATTCTTAGATACTAAGAAAGTTAATGCTGATGAAGAATTGCGTCTTCCAACGATTTCTACAGGTATTATCGTACCATCATTATTCTTCGATTTAGCTCGTGAGAACAAAGATTTCTATATGTTTGGACCTCATTCAATCTATGAAGAATATGGTTTAGTGTTAGATGATATCGATATTGCTAAATACTATGATCAATTTGTAGCGAATGAAAATATTATGAAGCGTAAATTCGATGCTCGTGATATGCTTAACTTAATAGCACAAACTCAATTACAATCAGGATACCCATACTTAATGTTTAAAGACAATGCGAACAAAAACCATGCACTTCGTGAAATTGGACAAGTTAAGATGAGTAACCTATGTACTGAGATTTTCCAATTACAAGAAACTTCAGTAATTAAAGATTACGGTGAAGGAGATATCATTAAACGTGATATTTCTTGTAACTTAGCGTCATTAAATATTGTTAATGTAATGGAAAGCAAAAAAATTAAAGAATCTATTTATTCAGGTATGGATGCATTAACATTTGTAAGTAATTCTACTAAAATCAAAAATGCACCAGGTGTAGTAAAAGCTAATGATGAATTCCACTCTGTTGGATTAGGAGCTATGAACCTTAATGGATATTTAGCGAAAAACCTGATAGCTTATGAGAGTGAAGAAGCAAAAGATTTTGCTAATGTCTTCTTCATGATGATGAACTACTATACGTTAGAACGTTCAATGCAAATTGCTAAAAAACGTAATGAAACATTTAAAGACTTTGAAAAATCAGATTACTATAATGGAAGTTACTTCACAAAATATATTGAAAATGACTACTTACCTGTAACTGAAAAAGTGAAAGCACTATTTGAAGGGATTTATATTCCAACAAAAGACGACTGGAGAAGTCTAAAAAATAGAGTAAAAGAAAATGGTCTATATCATGCATATAGAATGGCTATTGCACCAACTCAAAGTATTTCATATGTTCAAAACTCAACATCAAGTGTATTACCAATTGTTGATAAAATTGAACGTAGAAGTTACGGAAATGCTGAAACATTCTATCCAATGCCATACTTAAGTCCAAAAACTCAATGGTTCTATAAATCTGCATTTACTATGGACCAAATGAAACTTATTGACTTAATGTCAGTTATTCAAGAACACGTAGACCAAGGTATTTCTGTGATTTTATTCGTAAATTCTGATATAACAACAAGAGAACTTGCAAGATATTATATTTACGCACATCACAAAGGATTGAAATCACTATATTACACAAGAAACAAACTACTTTCAGTAGAAGAATGTACTTCTTGTTCTATATAGAAAAGAGAGGAAAAATTACTAATTATGAAAGCAGTAAACTGGAATAAACAAGATGACCTAACTTTCATGTATTGGCGTCAAAATATTGCACAATTTTGGGTTGATACTGAGTTTAAAGTGTCAAAAGATATTAAAAGTTGGAATGAAGATTTAAACGATAAAGAACGTGAAGCTTATAAAAAAGTATTAGCTGGTTTAACTGGTCTTGATACTCAACAAGGAGATAAAGGTATGCCACTTGTATCTTTACATACTGAAGATATGAGAAAACAAGCTGTTTATAGTTTTATGGGAATGATGGAGCAAATTCACGCGAAAAGTTATTCTACGATCTTTACATCATTAATTCCCTCACAAGAAACAGACTACTTACTAGATGAGTGGGTTCCAAGTAATCCAGAACTTCAATTTAAAGCGAAATTAATCGAAGATTATTATATGAGATTATTTAAGCCAGAAGTGCCAACATATGACTTATACATGGCTCGTGTAGCGTCTGTATTCTTAGAGAGTTATATTTCTACAGTGGGTTCTTCTATCCATTATATTTAGCTGGACAAGGTAAAGTAACTACTTCTGGAGAAATTATTCGTAAAATCTTATTAGATGAAACTATCCACGGAAGTTTTACAGGATTCGATGCTCAAGAAATCTTTAGAACTCTTACTCAAGAAGAGCAAGAACGTGCTGAAAAAGAAATGTATAAACTACTATTAGATTTATACGAAAATGAGTTGAAATATACTAAGGATATATATGATGAAATTGGTTTATATGAAGAAGTAAAAGATTATGTTGAATATAATGCTAACCGTGCATTAGCTAACTTAGGATACCCGGGGTACTTTGAAGATAAAGAAATTAACCCAATTATTGAAAATGCGATGAATACAAATACTAAGAACCATGACTTCTTCAGTGTTAAAGGTGATGGATATGTAGTTAGTATGAATGTTGAATCAATTGAAGATGAGGATTTCATTTTTGAATAGGTAAGTGATATGAAAATTTTATTAGTTAGACACGGCGAAACAGATTATAATAAAAATAGATTAATCCAAGGTCACAGTGACATTGAATTAAATGAAACTGGTAGAAATCAAGCGACTTCTGCGGGAGAAAAGCTAAGTGATCACAATATTGATTATGCATTTAGTAGTCCTTTGAAAAGAGCGGTAGAAACAGCTAGACTTATGCTTGATAACTCTAATAATAGTCAAAATATTTCTAAAGAAATAACTACTGATGAGCGTTTAATTGAAAAATTCTTTGGAGATTTTGAAGGAAGTACATTTGATGAGTATTTTTCTGCACTTGAATCTGAACAAGGACTAGAGTCGGTAGAAAAAGATGAAGACGTTTATGAGAGAGTTAATTCATTTTTCAGTGAACAATATTTAAAACATAAAGATGAAACAATTTTAGTTGTTTGTCATGGTGCATTAATCCGTATATTTTTAACTGCAGTAAGAGCATATCCAAATACGACTACATTGGTGGATAATACTGGATTAAATATCTTAAACTATGATGGACAAGAGTTTATATTAGAAAAAAATTTAATATATAGGTAAAAACAAGGGAGACTTAAAGATTGTGATTTAGTAAAAAAATCAATTTCTATAAGTTTCGCCCTTATTTTTAATAAAGGAGAAGAATATATGCGTATAATTTTAGCACGACATGGAGAAACAGATTACAATAAAAATAAAATGGTTCAAGGGCACACTGATATTCCTCTAAACGAAGAGGGAATACGTCAAGGAATTGCAGCAGGTAAGAAAATTGAAGGTTATGATATTGATATAGCTTATAGTAGTGTTTTAGGTAGAGCATACGATACAGCAAGATATATGCTAGATAATTCAAGTAGTGAAGATAATAAAAAATTAGAAGTAATTAAAGATAAAAGATTAATAGAGAAGTCATACGGGGAGTATGAAGGAGTTTCTTTTGCTGAGTACGGAGCAGGAATGAAGGCTGGAGAAACGAGAGGAATGGAACTAGATTCTGATGCTGCTGATAGAGTAGAAGCATTCTTTAAAGAAAAGAATGAAGAACACCCAGATAAAACAATATTGGCTGTATGTCATGGTGGTTTAATTCGTTCTTTCTTAACTCAAAAGGGTATTAAAGAAGTAGGACGTGGAGTTATAGTAAATACTTCGGTTAGCGTCCTTGACTACGATGGTAATAAATTCAAACTTATTGAATTTAACAAATAATTTATAGATAATAGAGAGACGAAGATTTTTTGCTTTTAAGATTTTTGAGATGCTTTCTATTGACAAATATTGTTAAATTCTTTATACTATTAAGTAAATTAATATATAAAACATTGAAGAGATAAGTAGATTATAATTAATTCAAAACAGAGAGCTTTCGGTCGGTGTGAGAAAGTAAGAAGAGATGTAATTGAAAATGGTCTCGGAGTAATAATTATCTAATAGGTAATTACGTTGGTGCGCGATATAGTACAACGGTATGAACACGTACCGATTAAGGTGGATATATTATATCCATAAACATGGGTGGTAACACGATAAACTCGTCCCTATTGCATTAGTTTGTAATAGTGACGAGTTTTTTTATTTAAGATTAAAAATAGTTAAGGAGATAGTACAATGCCAATATGTATTCAAAATGAATTACCGGTAAAAAATAAATTATTAGAAGAAGGAGTAGTTGTAATAGAAGAAAATAGAGCTAAGAATCAAGATATACGACCATTAAGAATCCTAATTTTGAATCTAATGCCTAAAAAAGAAGAAACTGAACGTCAATTATTAAGACTTTTAGGAAATTCTCCGCTTCAAATAACTGTAGAATTTCTTCATATGACTAGTCACATTGCCAAAAATACAGCGCAGTCGTATTTAGAGAAATTCTATAAAACATTTGATGAAGTGAAAGATAAATACTATGATGGACTTATTATTACAGGTGCGCCTGTTGAACAATTAGAATTTGAAGATGTAAATTATTGGGGAGAACTGAATAGTATTTTTGACTGGAGTAAGACTCATGTCTTTTCAACATTAAATATTTGTTGGGCAGCTCAAGCTAGTTTATACTATCACTTCGGTGTCAAAAAAGAACAGGTAGATGATAAGATATTTGGAGTATTTGAACATGATGTTCTTATAGAAAATCATACATTAACAAGAGGATTTACAGACACTTTCTTAGCTCCTCATTCTAGGCATACGAAGATAGAAGAAGAAAAGCTTTCTACTATTTCTGAACTTGATGTATTAGCGAGATCAGAAGAGGTTGGAACATTAATCGCTGCGACTAAAGATCTTAGAAAGATTTTTGTAACAGGGCATATTGAATATGATGCAGATACACTTCATAATGAATATGTTCGTGATAAGAATAGTAATCTTCCAATCGAAGTTCCGGTGAATTATTACCCAGGAAATGATGATGCCAAAGCACCTAAAAATAGATGGCGTGGAGTGGCTTACTTATTCTATCATAACTGGTTAAACCAAGTTTATCAACAAACACCGTATGATTTAACTGAATTATCAAAATAAGAGAAAGAAAAAGACTTTACAGATATGCTTAAAACATATTGTAAAGTCTATTTTTATTTATCTTTTTTCTCGTCTTTTTTATCAGAGTTTTCCTCTTCTGTTAATCCCGAAATTGATTTTTTAAATGATGTGAACATTTTTCCGATTGATTCTCCAAGTTCAGGTAGACGTTTAGGACCAAAGATTATTAGAGCAGCTATAATAAGTACTATAACGCCAGGAGCTCCTATATCACGTAAAAATCCCATTACTTTTCACCTCTTTTGTTGTAAATATACTTGCTAATAATAATGCTAATTTCATAAATTAATATTAATGGTATAGACATAACGATATCACTTATAAAGTCAGCAGGGGTAATGACTACTGCTATTACAATTAGTATAAAATATGCATATCTCCTATTTCTAGTTAAGAAGGTAGGTGTTAATATACCTAATGATGTTAAGAATGCAACAATAACAGGAAACTCAAAAAGTATCGCTATCGGTATTGTCGTATTAATGACAAATGATAGATAGTTTTGAGCTGTTAATTGAGTATTGAATAAATCATCTCCTATAGAAAGAAGCACATTTAAGATAGCAGGAGTTACTAGAAAGAACCCGAAAGCTAATCCTACTGAAAAACAAATGAATACCACTGGTATATAAGCTAGTAATGCACGAGCTTCTCTTTCTTCCAATGCAGGTTTTATAAATGCCCAGATTTGATAACAAATAAATGGTATAGAAAATGTGAATGCACAAAGTCCTGCAAGAGTTAGATATATCCATAGTATATCATTAGGTCCAAGAACAATCAATTTATTATTAAAATTACTAGTTAAAAATTTATAAATATCCGCTGACCATAATAAACTAACTATGAAAGAGACAATAAAAAACACAAGGCTTAGTATTAGTCTCTTTCTAAGTTCGGTTAGATGATCCACGGTAGAAATTTTATCTCCATATTTCATCGTGAGTTACCTATTTATTTTTAGATTTTTCATAGAATATACTAATGGCTACAACAATAATGTAAATTAGTTGAGCTATTACTACTTCAAAACTAGGATAAATTCCTAAAATTTCAATAGTAGGTAGATAATCTATAATGTGATTTGATAGGATGTCAGTTATTTGTAAAGCATGTATACTTACTCCAAGCATTTTGAATCCTAGAATGTATATTAACCAAGATAATAGTAGGAATACTTTACTGATAGGTAATTTTCCAGAAGCTTTAACCATGATTATACCGATAATTATTAAAGCGACAATAGCAAGTGCTATACCGATTAGTAGGTTAGCTGTAGTGATTAATGGCATAATACCAGCATAGAATAATATAGTTTCTGCCCCTTCACGGAATACTGCTAGGAAGCTAAGTGTAAACATAGAAATGAAGCTTCCAGTGGAAAGTACTAGATTTAACTTTGTATCCATATATTTCTTCCATGCTTTAACAGAACTCTTACTGTGTAGCCAGATTCCAATGCCTATCATCATGATTACAGCAAAGATACCAACAACACCTTCGATGATTTCACGGTTAGTACCAGATGATAGAGCAGGGAATGAGTATTTTAAAATAACGGCTGCTAGTATACTAGTAAGGATACCTACTAAGGCACCAGCATAAATCCAGATTAATCCTTTTTTCTGCTTGGCAGCTTTTAATGCACTTGCTAAAGATAAGACGATTATTAATGCTTCAACCCCTTCACGAAGTAAAATAAGCATAGAATCTATAGCGGTATAGTTAGATTTTGTATCGATTTTTGAAAGCTCTGAGATTAAGTTCTTAAGCTGATCTTGATACTTTTGTTCGCTACCTTTAACCATAATGATAGGAGTTTCGCTCTCTACTTTTGTATATAGTGAAGCGTTACGTGTACGTACTTCTCCTTCAATAACAGGCCAAACTTCAATGAATTTTTTCATTTTCTGTGAACCTTGGGCTTTGTTTCCTTCTTTAAAGGCTGTAAGACTATCTTCAAGAAGTTTTATACCTTGATCAAGTGTATTAATTTCTGAATTTTGTTCTAGTTTTTTACCGGCTAGGAAATCATCTAGGTAAGTTTTTAAATCTGTTAGATATAGTTTTGTAGTTTGATAGTCATAAGGCTCAACTTCCATAGAACTACGTAGAAATGACATTGTTGTTTCTACTTTTCCGTAGTAAGCAGGTTCAAGTGTTCTTACGATACCTTCATTGCGAACCCAAGCAGCATTATATTTAACATATTCTGCTTTCATAGTCTCAACATCTTTTGTGTCGATTGCTTTTTCTAATTTATCAAATGCAGGGTAAAGTTTTGTTTTAAAAGCTTTTTTCTCGGCTTCGACGTCTAAAGGATTTTGTTCATTTTCAAAAGCAAGTAGAGCGGTTGATAATTCTCTAAGTTGTCCTTCATTAATATCATTTGATTTTAATGTTTGTTTAACCTTTTTTCCAGCTTCAGAATCTGAATTCTTCGTTGTTTCAAATTCTGCTTTAAATTCTTCAATTAATTTTTTAGCTTTGTCTTGTTCATTATTTTTTATTGCAGTATTAGCATCGGTAATTTTTATAAAAAGATTACTATATGATTCTTTTGCTACGATATTTTTTAGAAATGGTGAACTAAAACTAAAAAGTACTATAAAAGCTAAAATAATCTTAGTCAAATAGTTTTTGGCCAATATATTCACCCTCCTTAATTCCTCCAAAACACGCGAATAAACCACTTCCGATATGAGTTATGTATTCATTCATCTTATCTTCATTTCCTAAGCTATTTTGAATAGTAATAAATTGTTTTGGATCTTTTTGGAAAGAGATAAATAGTAAACCAGAGTCGAATTGTCCTGTAGTCTCATTTATACCGTCTGAATAAGAATAAGAACGTCTTAATAATTCTACACCAGGTTTATGTGCTAAGTGGACGTGGGAAGTTACAGGAATTAAAGGTTTCCCATCTGGCCCTTTTTTATTAAGATCAATTGGGGCGAATTCATCAGTTTCTCCGAAAGGAGCACCACTATCTTTATATCTTCCAAAGGTATTTTCTTGTTCATTTAAACTTGTTCTATCCCATGTCTCAAGGTGCATTTGGATACGTCTAACAGCCATGTAGCTACCATCTTTCATCCAGTTGTCTTTATCGCACCATACAATTTTATCAAATTGGTCTTCTTTAGTTGCGTTAGCAGTACCGTCTTTAAACCCAAATAGGTTACGCGGTGTTTCAAGACGATTACCGATAGCGGCAAAACCAGATTGGCTCCACTTCATAGTTACAGTAGAGCGAGCTTTTCTAACTAGGTTACGAACTGCGTGGAAGGCTACCTGTTCATCATCTGCACATGCTTGGATACAAATATCTCCACCTGTATATTTTTCTTTTAATTGTTCTCTAGCGAAAGGAGGTAAGTCTTTAAATTCTTCAAGACTTTTATTCTCTAAGTTCATTTTCTTTAAGAAACTTGGACTAACTCCAAATGTCAGAGTTAAACGATAGGGATTTAACCCTACCGTTTCTCCAGTATCTTTTGGCGGTAAATAATGGTTTTTAAGGGCGGGTTCAACTAGTTCACCGTTCATTAATTTTTCACTATATTTAGTCCATTGCTTAAACATTTCGATTACATCATCACGCTTAGTTGAGTGTAAATCTAGTACGACAAAATAAACACATTTTTGCATAAGAGTAGTAATTCCAGCTTGGTGTTTACCATAGAATGTGATTTTTTCTTCTCCATCAGCTATAGCTCTGTTATTCTCAGCTTTGTTTGCGAAAAATCCACCAAGTGCAGAAGCTCCAACAACCGCACCTGCTCCAGTCATTCCTGCTTTTTTTAGGAAATCACGTCTTGTTATTTTTTTGTCAATCCATTTTTTACCAGATTCTTCCATATTACTTAGCCTCTTCGTCTAAAATTACACCCATTTGAGAAAGTGGTTCTCCTAATTTTGTTACTGCTTCAGAAAGTTCTTTAGTATTTTCTTTAGTTAAGTCAGTGTATAGTTTGTAGTGTTTTTCATCAGTTTTATATTTATCTAATAATCCATTAATTGTAGCAAATTTTTCAGTTAAATCACTAGCTAATTTACTATCTTTTTTCTCGATTAAAGGTTTGAAAATCTTAAAGATTTCCTCAGCACCTTCGATGTTAGCTTTAAAGTCGTATAGGTCAGTGTGAGAGTAAATTTCTTCTTCTCCTGTAATTTTTTGCGTTGCAACTTCGTTAAGTAAGTCAACAGCTCCAGTTACCATTAAATCAGGAGTAACTTCAACAGTAGCGACTTTAGCTTTTAATTCTTTAATGTCTTTTACTAGTTGGTCTGCGTATTCTTCAGTACCTTTAGTAGTATTTTGTTCCCACATAATTTTTTCGATTCTGTGGAATCCACGCCATCCTTCTTCCGTTTTATTTTCTTCTAAGTAGTCAGCAAGACGGAAGTCGATATTTACATCAAGTTCACCAAAACTTTCTGCAATAGGCTCTGAACGTTCATAAGCCATACGAATAACTGGATATTGTTTCTTAGCTTCTTCAAGATTTCCAGCTTTAATAGTTTCAGCGAATTTTTCAGTGTCTTTAAGTAGAATATCTACTTGGTTTTCCACGAATTTTTTATAAAGGTCAGTAGCTTGTTTAAGCTGTTCTTTTGTATCTTTAGATGTATCAACTTGAGCAGTTTTGTTTTCTTCTTTTTTATCAGTTTTAGCAGCACATCCGCTAATAACGATAGTACCAGCCATTAGGGCCATAAATAATTTATTTTTTTCTTCATTAATAAATATACTCACTTTCAATTTAATCTACTATAAATTATAATCATTATCAGTTAGAAAGTAAAGTGATAAGAAACAAATTGATATAAAAAAAGAAAAAGTTTTATAAGGTGAATAAAAATTGTTTTAATGAAACTAAAAAAATAGAATTTTTCTTTTTTTGTGTATCAGATAAATGTTTAAAAATAATAGTTAATATAGTATTTTATTTTTTTAAAAAAATATATTTATATTATATAACACTTTAATGAAAATATAAAAATAAATTGATTGAAAGTGAAAAATGTTTGGTGTATAATGAAATTAGATTTTTAGTAAGCGATATAAAAAAGCTACTAAGAACCTAAAAAATTAAGATTACATTAACTTAATGTGATACTTTTAAAAAGGAATAAGAGGCTTTATGAAACAAAAATTAAAAATATTCGCAACATCAAAATGGTTTGATTTACTAGGGGTTGTTTTAGTAATCGGTATTGCTATTGCATCGGGTTATTTAGCGACGAGATTAGATAAATTCGTTGATTGGGGACCATGGACTGCGCTTGTGCCATTTGGACTTATTTCTGTGATTAACGTTGGTATCTCAATGTTATCTACAAGATTTACTGGGAAATTAAGTAAACTTGGTAACTACTTAGGTATTATTAATGCCGTATTATCAGGAGTTATTGATTATATCTTAGGTAACAAAGCTGCGATTATCACATACCCTGTAACATTTTTAATCTATTTGGGTGCGATCTATGTATGGAATAAATCTACAGATAAGCCAAATACGATGTCTAAAGCTAAATTATATACAGTATTAACAGCAATTGCGATTCTTTCGTTTGTATTCTCATATGCAATAAACTACATTGGATATCATGGTAAGATGAGTACTCTTGCATATATAACTACAATTGCATTTGCATTCTCATTAATGGGTAATGGATTAAATACATTTAAGCTGACGACACAATGGCCATTCTGGTTACTGTATAATATTGTTCAACTTACAAAAGCAGTAGTTCAAGGAAACTTTGCTAACGTTGGTAAATATATCTTCTATATCATTAATAGTGTTGGGGCGCTATTTGTATGGAAAGATTCTGAAAAATAAAATAAACTACAATTATAGATTTAAAGCTGTTGACAACTGTAATGATGCAGGAGTCAACAGTTTTTTTATTTGATAATAACATTTGGAATTAGATTATTAGTGGTAATTTTTAAGAGTAAAGGCTGAAATTTTTTTATTTTTGAACAAAAAGATAAAAAAATCATTTTTTTAAGCAAAGGACAAAAATATGTCCAATTTTTCAATGTAAAAATATGTTTATATAAAATAGTTATTATTATTAAACAATCATAAGAAAAATAGGTTGAAAGTGAATATTTAATAATGTATAATGAAAAATAAGACTTTAAGCGGTTGATGAGGAAGAGGCGAATAATTTGAGTGATTCAAGAGATAAGAAGTTTCGTGGATTAGAAATATACGATAGACTCAGACGAGGAGAAAGACTTGTAAAAGAAGATTTAGCTAATGAATATGGAGTTTCTCTTAAAACTATTCAAAGGGATATAGATGAATTACGTGCTTATCTTTTTGAGAAGAAAGATGAAATTGGGGAGTTTGAAATAATAGTAAAGAACAAAGAGTATATTTATACAGCTGTTAGTGAAAGTGATAATACTCTAACTCAACAGGATATCTTGGCGTTAAGTAAAATCTTATTAGAAAGTAGGGCTTTTAATAAAAAAGAGATGTCTTTACTACTAAAAAAATTACAGAATCAATTAAGTCGTGAAAGTAAGATACATGTAAGAGAGTTGATTAATAATGAAGATTATTATTACACCGAACTTCAACATGGAAAAGATTTACTAGAGGTATTGTGGAGTCTGTCGAATGTAATTAGAGAAACCAGAGTTATAACTTTTGATTATACTCGAATGGATAAGAAACAAACTAAAAAAGAAGTACGCCCTATTTCTATTATGTTCTCAGAGTTTTATTTCTATTTAATAGCTTATGGAATAACTAGTGAGGAAGATGTACCGCTAGTTTTTCGAATTGATAGAATGAGTAATATTAAATATAAAGACGAAACTTTCTATATTCCATATAGAGATAGATTCGAAGATGGAGAATTTCGTAAGAGAATTCAGTTTATGTACGGAGGAAAACTAAAGAAATTTACATTTGAGTTTAGCGGTCCATCGCTTGAAGCAATGCTAGATAGATTACCAACAGCTAAGGTAATAAAAACAGAAGATAATATTCATACGATTGTGGCTGAAAGCTATGGTGATGGAATAAAAATGTGGCTTAATAGTCAAGGAGAAAATGTAAAGATAATAGAAGAGAGGGAGGTATAGGAATGAATAAACTAGTTAGAATTTGATGAGTAAATCAATTAGAAGAGTAATAAATCCTAGAGATAATCCGGGAACGACATATAGTGATAAAAATATTGAGAGTTATAAAAAAATATATTGTGTAAAAAAATAAATAATAATAAATATAAAATAATAAAAAAAGAGGTAATATATTATGAATAAAAAAGAATTAAATTTTAAAAACCAAGAATCACTTGTTCCAGTAGAAAAAGTTATAAATGAAGCAAATGAGTTTCTTAATGATAAAAACAGAGTTATTAGTGATTCTAGTATAAGTGATGTTCTAGCTGGAGCAGTAGGAGTAGGTATAGGAGGAGTTACCGGTTTTGCAGCTCTTTATTTTGGAGGGACTGTTGGATTAAGTGCCGCTGGAATTACTTCTGGATTAGCTGCTGCAGGAGCATTAGTAGGAGGTGGAATGGTTGCTGGGATAGCAGTTTTAGCAGCTCCAGCTGTAATTTTAGGGGGAGCAGCACTTAAAGTTACTGCAGATAAAAAAAGAAAGCAACTTCAAAATAAAAAAGAAGAGTTATATAATATGGCTATTGCAAAGCAAACTATGATTTTGGAAGAATTACAAAGTAATTTAGGAGCTTCAGAGGAAAGAATTAAAGCATTAACAGCATTAAATATTTTATTACAAAATGCTATAAAAGATTTAGGAGAAGACTTAGGGAAATAGTCTGTGAATTTGATTAATGGATAATTTTGAGTACAGTAAAGAAGAATATGAAAGAAATTTCATTCTTAAAAAAAGAATTTAGATAAGTCGAAAGAAGTATTAGATAAATCTAAAAAGTATAGGGAAACAAACGGATGAGAAAAATTAAAGATAGTATTTTTTTACTAGAAAAAAATATACTGGAAAAATATGAATATCAAAAAAATTATTTCTGTTGAAGATGATAGTTTTAAAACTAATGATAATAAAGTTGAAAAAGAAACCTATAAAAAAAGTAAATCTGAAATTTTAGAGGATTATGGCTATGGCTCAGAAATAAATGATAAAAAAATATAGGATTAGATCAAATACTTTCAAGTGATGAGTATGATATCGCAACAAAAAGAGTAAAAGAAATTGAATCTGAATTTTTAAAAATGACAAAATTAAATTCACTAGACGTTAAATTTTTGATGTTGGCAACAGCTTTACAAGTTACAAAAAGTTTGACTTTTCCTATAGTAGCGAAAAAAAAAGGTTTTGGAAATCTTGTAGATAAAGAAACTAGATTAGATCATGATGATGATATAATAAAAAAAGAACAGAAAGAAAAGAAGGATGCTTTTCGTGATAAATATCAGGAAAAATATGGAAATGGACATTGGATAAATATGCTTTATCAAACACCGGCATATGATATTACAAGAGGATCAAAAGATATAGGGAAAAATATGGGTGGTAAGTATCATAGACAACCTACTTTAGGTCATGATCCTGTTTTAGGTTTTATTTTTGGAACAGCAAACATATTAACTGATACTATAACATTTACTGATTTATCTACTAACAAAGTTAGTAGAACTCCTCATATGAAAATAACTAAGGAAAAAATGAATTTATTTGAATTAGTATCAGAAAGTAATACGGTGATAAAGGGGCATTATTTTAATTTACCTGCTGCTTTATATGCTCAATATATGCATTTGAAATCCGATATAAATACGAAATTAGGGTTACCTGTCCCTATACTTTCTCTTATTAACAATGAATATTCAAGTGAGTTATACAAAAAGGGATATGATTATTTATGTTTTAAGAGGGATGTTTCAATAGTAGGTGTGTCTTTTGCGGTCTCTAAGTTCATAGATATTATAATTACAATACTTCATAGTTTCTTTCGTGAAGAGAATGAGGATATAAAATTATTCGAGGCTAGAACAAGAAAGATTTTATTATATTCTAATTTAATGGCAACGACATCCTCAGGAGTCCTTGCATTACTTACTAAAAATCCAAAAATGTTTGATTATGGATCAGGACTCTCTACACTAACAAGATTATTTTCTGATGTAAGATTTATTGTAAAATTGAAGGAAGAATTTATAAATGAGAGATTAGATGAAAATCTTCAAGTTGAGTTAGATAAAAATAAATAGAATGTATGATGATTTATTTGAAGAATAGTTTAATGATATTAAATAACTTATGTTATTAACAATAAATTATACTTTCCCATTATTTCTGTCCAACCTCCTTAATATACTAAGTATATTAAGGAGGTTTTTTTATATGGATACAATTAATTTTAATGCTTTTAACTAATGTAGAGAGGTTGTTGTTAACAGCTGATTTTTGATTATTATCTAAAAAAAGTATAATTCTAATATTTCTAAAAATAAGAAATGAATTAAATAAACTACTAAAAAGGAACAGATTTATCAATTTTAGAGAGAGTTAATTATCGACTGACATTTGGTTATGATTGTGATATATATTTTTAGAGAAGAGTATTTGAAAAATTTTCTCTATAAAAAGGTTTTATAAGTTCTTGGGATATAAGATATACTACAAAAAAATATTGTAGGGCTAGATTATAATTATAATAAAAAAAGTATGTACTATTAAATATTTTAATAAGGGAAGAATACATGAATTAAAAATTTTCTGCATATCCAGAGAAATACAAGTTATTATCAAACTTATATAAACATATTGTATGTTAAAATTTTTTTCTAGTAAAATACGATTTTCTATGAGATAATAATTTTATAAACCACGGAATTGGATATTTTATATTAGAGGAGAATATATATGAAAAAAAGTATTGCTATATTTTCGAGTATTATTGTTGCGCTTATTATTTGTGCTACAGCTTACTATTTTATGTTTGGTAGTGGAAAAGATAAGAAGGTAAAAGAAGAGTATCAAAAATATGTTGATATGATTAATATCAGTCATGATTTTGAGGCGGGGACTAAAGGTTTAGAGACATTGACTACCGATGTTGCGCAGAAGGTTATTCCTACGATTAAAACTGATATAAAAGTTGCAAAAGAGGTTAGGAATACATCTATTAGTTTAAATGATAAAAAAATTGATGAAGCAAAAGATAGTTTAGATCGTGCTAAAAAACTTGATACAAATTCGAATTTTTCAGCCGCTATAAATTGGTTAAATTCTGATATTGAAAACTATAAGAGAGCAGAAGAAGAGATAAAAAATATTAAACTAGATGTGAACTTTAATAAGGATCTTTCTCAAATATTAGAAAAATATAAGTTCAATAATAATAGTCTAAAACAATTATTAAGTGATGTAGGGAATAAACTATATGATAAAGCTCAGGAAGCCGCACAAAAGGCTAAGGAACTTGCCGAAAAAGCAAGAGAGTTTGAGCGTAAGAAAAAAAGATCTGATGTCGAATTAGGTGGTCCAAATCCTGCATTATTAAATGATAGTAATTCATTGCCTGCAGATGCTCAGGGAATAGGTGGAGCAACAAGTGAAGAAGGAGCTAGAAAAATGAGCTCTGATCTTGTTAATCGATATAAAGGATATCTTCTAAAAAAATATAATGGAGAAAAAATTGAATGGTCTGTAAATGGCAAGAGTTTCAAACTTATTAAGGAAGATGGAAGTAAGATTACTTTTACTACTCAACCTCAGCTTTATAAAAAAGTTGGGAATAGATTAGTTTCTGGAGTAAACCTTAATAGTGAAGAAGGTTCTGAATTCCTATACAATACATAGAATTAATAAAAAAAACTCAAGGTATGACATAATGTCAATTGCCTTGAGTTTTCTTTTATATTTCTACAATATCTATATTAGCCTTTGTTTTATAAATAACATCTTTACGTTCGATAAGAATAGTGGCTTTATCAGATAGTTCTTTATTTTCTTTAATTTTGCTTAATAGCTCACGACTTGGATTCATAGCTACTGGATTACCGACACGGCGTAGCATGTTGTAATCACCATTAGTATCCCCATAAGCGAAAGATTGATCAAGATCGATATTATGTTCTTCTACTAGTCTATCGATAGTTTTATTCTTGCTATCTGCATCCCACATTGGAACTACTTCACCGGTGAATTTTTCATCTTTCATAATGTATTTACTACCAATTGCAAGAAATGCATGGTGTTTTTTTCCCATTGCTTCTACAAGATAATCTGGACTACCAGATATAAAAATTATTAGGTGGCCATTTTTTTTATGCTCTTCTATAATATTTCGTGTGAATTTATAAACACGATCAGCTTTTAATTTCATTACTTGTTCAGTTGCAAAATCTATATATTTTTTATGTAAACCTGTAATTGCTTGAACATAAGCTTCAGAAACACCAAATAGATAGTTATCGTAATCTTCAAAGCGCTTATCCCAATTAATATAGCTGTCTTTTACCCCATTTATCCAATAACGTTCATCTACAACTTCGTATTTTATTAATTTTTTAAAATGTTCTGTCATTAAAGAATCTCTGTAAAGAGTTCCATCAATATCAAAAAATGCGGCTATCTTTTTTTCGTTCATATTTTATCCTCCTAATTAAAAAAATGTTGTTTCTATATAGTTAAAGGGAGTGACCCAAAAATCGTGATTTCGGAGAAATTGATTTTGTCGAGTCACTCCCGCAAAGTTTATTAGAGATCTAAAAAGTTTTTATAAAATGAATTTAGATATCAATAAATCACTGCGTCTATGAATTCTTATATAGGCTATTTTAAAATTCAGAACCTTTAGAGCCAAACTTTAAAATCTCTAAAATTTTGTTGCATCAACAGAGTCAATGTATTTTTTTAGTTCTGGAACAATGTTAGAAATAGTTCCATCTTCGAATGGATTTTCTAAGTTAGCTTCCTTAACTAACTCTAAGAATGGTTTAGTTCCACCAAGTTTGCATAGATGTAGATATTCTTTCCATGCTTTTTCTCTATTTTCGTTAGCTTTTTTCCAGAATTGGAAAGCACAAACTTGAGCTAGAGTGTAGTCGATGTAGTAGAATGGTGCACCGAATAAGTGACCTTGTCTGTAGAAAAATAGCCCTTCATCAAGTTCAGGAATATCCTCATAGTAACGAGATGGTAAGTATTTTCTTTCGATTTCTAACCATTTCATACGACGTTCTTTTGGAGTTAACTCTGGATTTTCGTATACTTCATGTTGGAATTCATCAACAGTAACACCATATGGTAAGAATTTGATTGATGTTGCCATGTGGTAGTATTTGAATTTCTCTGTTTCATCTTGGAAGAATAAGTTCATCCAAGGCCAAGTTAAAAATTCCATACTCATTGAGTGAATTTCGCAAGCTTCGTATGTTGGCCAAACATAATCTGGCATATGATGTCTACTTTGGAAAACTTGGAAAGCATGTCCAGCTTCATGAGTTAGAACTGTAACGTCATGAGGTGTTTGGTTAAAGTTAGCGAAGATAAATGGCGCTTTGTAATTTGGAATAAATGTACAGTAACCACCACCAGCTTTCCCTGGTTTTGTATCTAAGTCTAATAAGTTATTTTCAGTCATAAATGTGAAGAACTCATCAGTCTCAGGTGATAATTCTTTATACATTGTTTTTGCATAATCAACTAGTGTTGGACGATCGCCTTTTGGAGTAGGATTACCTGATTTGAATGTTACACCTTCATCGTGGAATGAAAATTTTTCAAGTCCTAGGCGGTTAGCTTGAGCTTTTTTAAGTTCCTCAACTACAGGAACGATTTCCTCAAAGATTTGTTTTCTGTAGTTTGCTACATCTTTTGCATTGTAGTCTGTTCTACGTAAGCGTAGGTAAGCAACCTCTACAAAGTTATCAAATCCAAGTTTTTTCGCAATACGAGTACGAACTTTAATCATGCGATCATAAATGCTATCGTATTGTTCTAAGTTTTCTTTAAAGAATCTAGCTACAGCTTGGTTTGCTAATAGACGAGTTTCACGGTTAGCATCTTGAGTATACTTAGCCATACCACTCAAGTTGTGTTCACCACCATCAAATGGAATTTTAGCGCTTGAAGTTAGTTTAGTGTATTCTGAAGAAAGTTTGTTTTCTTCTTTTAAATCTTCAATGATTTCATCGCTAAATACTTTTAGAGAAGTTTCAATTAGATTGAAGTAATGTTCTCCAATTTCTTTTTTTAGTTCTTCTTTGAATTTTGAATTGAATATAGCTTCGTCAAATTTGCTGTAAAGAGAATCTAATTCAGGACCAAACTCATCCCAAAATTCTTGTTCAGCTTCATAAAATTTATCAGTTGTATCAATTGTTACACGAATCTCTGATAATTGTGCCATTGTACTTACATTATCACGAAGTTTATTATATTCGCTAAAAATTTCTAATGTTTCTTCTGAACTATTTGCCGAGTTCAGTCTTTCTACTAGTGTTTTTTTAATTGTTCTTTTTAATTGATCTGTATTTGGTCTTGTATATTGGTAATTTTCAAAAAGTCATAATACACCCTCCTAAAAAAATTTCATTTATAAATTATCAATAGTATTATCATATCATGAAACAAATAAAAAAATACAAAAAAATAAATTTCAGAAAAATTTTTAAAAATATAGAAAGAAAAATTATAGTAATATTTTTGTGAAATTAATATTAAAAATACAGTTAATAGGGAAATTTTGACCTTTGACATTCTTGTTTATTTATGAAATAATTAAGTATGTACGAAGGTAACGTAATATATAATTAGAAATAAAGGAGAAAAGATTTGATTACAACTAAAGATATAATTATTGATCCACATGCAACGCTTAGAGCTCGTGCAGAAGAAGTAAAGAGCCCAATCTCAGACGAAGATAAAACAATTTTACGTGGATTATTAGAATATGTTATTGCTTCTCAAGATGATGAAAAAGCAGAGAAATTAGGACTAAAACCAGGAATAGGGTTAGCGGCACCACAAATCAACGTTTCAAAAAGAATGATTGCAGTGCATATTCCAGATGAGGAATTCCCGGAAAATACAGTTTCTTATGCACTATATAATCCAAAAATTATCTCGAATTCAGCTGCAAAATGTTATTTAGCTGGTGGAGAGGGGTGTCTATCTGTAGATAAAGAAATTAAAGGATATGTTCCTCGTTATTCAAAAATTAAAGTAGTTGGTTATAATGAAAATGATGAGAAAGTTACTTTAACTTTAACAGATTTACCAGCAATTTGTTTCCAACACGAAATTGATCACTTAAATGGAGTTATGTTCTACGATCATATTAATAAAGAAAATCCATTTGATGTACCAGCTGAATACGAAAAACTATAATTAAAATATAAAATAAATACACGTAAGACAGTCGAAATGTCTTGCGTGTATTTGGCTATAATGCTTCTTTTTCTTTCATATTGTAATGTAGATAAGCATCGATAAAATCGATTATTTCACCATCCATTACTTTATCTACTGTAGATACTTCGTAGTTTGTTCTATGATCTTTAACCATTGTATATGGAGTAAATACATAAGAACGAATTTGTGAGCCCCAACCAATGTCTTTTTGTTCACCACGAATAGCGGCAAGTTCTTTTTCTTTTTCTTCTATTTCAAGTTGATATAATTTTGATTTTAAATTTTTCATTGCTGCATCTTTATTTTTTATTTGGCTACGTTCGGCTTGTGATTGAACAACGATACCTGTAGGTAGGTGAGTGATACGAACAGCAGAGTCAGTAGTATTAATATGTTGACCACCTGCACCTTGAGCACGATAAGTATCTATTTTTAAATCTTCATTATTAATTTCAATATTAATCTCGTCATCATTAAATTCTGGAATAACATCTATTGAAGTAAATGATGTATGTCTTTTTCCTGATGGATCAAAAGGTGAAATACGAACAACTCGATGAACACCTTTTTCTCCTTTTAATAATCCATATGCAAAGTCACCTTCAATTTTTATAGTTGCTGATTTAACTCCAGTGATATCACCAGATTGGTAGTTTAAGTAGCTGTATTTTAATCCTTGTTTTGTGAAGAATCTTTCATACATACGTAACATTAATTCTGACCAGTCTGTAGCGTCTGTTCCACCAGCTCCTGCATGTATTTCTAGTATAGCAGTGTTGTTATCATATTCCTCTGAGAATAATAATCTAAAGCTAAAATCTTCAACACTTGATTTTAGATTGACTACTGTTTCTAGTAAATCTTGATAAATTTCTTCGTCATCTTCATCTTTTAGAAATTCAACCATTTCTTCAGAGTGTTCTAAATAGTCTATCATTTCACTAAATTCATCAAGTTCTTTTTTTATACTTTTTGATTCGGTAACTAGTAGACTAGCTGCTTCGCTATCATTCCAAAAATCGGCATCTAGCATCATATTTTCAATTTCAGCAACTCGCTCAGTTTTATCTTCTATTTTTAATGAAGTTTTAAATTCAGTTATTCTTTTGTTAATTTCTTCGAGTTCTTTTCTAAGTTCAATAAGTTCCAAAATTTTTACCTCTATTAACTTCTTTCGCTTACCTATTATACAAGAATTTTACTGAAGATACAAGGAAGCTAGGAGAAATTACACTACTTTTTGTAAGGAGAAAGTGTTTATTAGTATAAAAGTTCTAACTAATAAACACTCTATTTACAAAAATATTATTTTTTTCAACAGCACCATTTTTCTTAAGTTCTTCTTCGATATAGTTTAATTTTTCTTTCTTCATCTAAAGAAGACTTTTTGAAATGCAAGCGATCTTTATCTTTTTTTCGAAGTTTATTTTAGTAAAAATCTAAATCCCAAGTAATAACTACTTTTTCCATCTTTTTTTATCAATAGTGAAAGAAAGTCCATCGATATCTTTATTCTCTTCGTTGACAGATGCCTTTATACTATTATAGGCTGCTTCTTCATCGGTTCCTAGGTCAGTGATATTAGAAATAGTTTTTAATCTATTAACAACTTCTCCTTTATAAGTTAGTGTTGTTTCATTTTCTTGATTATTTCCATATTTAGTAGTAAATACTTTTGTTTTTTTCATTACTACAAGCTGTTAAAAATAATAAGAAGGGATAAAAAAATAGGGTGCAAAGTGTGAATATTTTCTTCATAATAATAAGAAATACCTCCTGTTTTTGTTGTACTATTAATTATTATATCATATTAAAAATAAAGAGAGGAAGAATTTTTAGAAAGCGTTATCTTTATTTTTCTTAATTACTTTATTAAAAGCAAGTAGAAAGAAATATTTTTTTAAAAATAAACGAAGAGAATACAAAAAAGGTCAAAAAAGTCAAAAAAATAATTTAAAAAAATCTATTGACTTATTTTTGACCTTAATGATATTATTATATATGTGATTAGCAGTCAGGTAGTTAGAGTGCTAAAACACAAAATTGAAGAATAGGTGATGACAATGTTAATAGATAGACAAGTACTCATTCTTCAATCTATAGTCGAAAATTTTATTACGACTAATCAACCTGTAGGTTCTAAGCAAATTGCTCAAAATATTGATTTCAGTTCGGCAACGATAAGAAATGATATGAGTAAGTTAGAAAAAGAAGGGTTGATTAAAAAGACTCATATTTCATCAGGTCGAGTACCTTCGGAAAAAGGTTATCGCTATTATGTAGATTACATAAAAAAAGATTATGAACTATCAAATAGTGAGAATGAAAAATTAAAACAACTTTCTGGTGGTGATATAGTCTCGGAAAATAACTATCTAGAAAAGAATGCAATAGTACTATCAGACTTAACGGATTGTACGGCGGTGATACTAGCCCCGACAAAAACGGATAGGCGTATTAATAAGATAGAGGTTATTCTTCTAAGTAGTCGTAGTATTCTCGTTATATTAGTGACAAACATAGGAGAAGTATTCCAGCAAAACTATAAACTTGATGCGGATTTCACTGCAGAAGATATAGGGGAGATTAATAAACTTCTTCAAAGTTACTTCTATGATGTGGATATGGCAACAGCTCACGTAATGATTCACGGTGAGTTAGAAAAATATCTAAAGAATAAAGTTAACAACTACGATATGATAGTGGTAGCTTTAAATAGATTGTTGCAGAATAAAATTAAAAAGACTGTAGCATTAGGGGGTAAGTACAATTTACTTAAACAACCCGATATAGACAATGTAGAAAAATTAAAAGAAGTAGTATCGCTCTTAGAAGATGATAAGATAGTCGAGCTTCTAGATAATAATGAAGTAACAGACAAACCATCTATTAAAATAGGTACTGAGCTTAAGCTTGGAAATATAGATGATCTTTCACTAGTGTCTAGTAGTTATAACACATCTAAAGGTCAAGGTGTAATAGCCGTGTTTGGACCAAAGAGAATGGACTATTCGAAAATCAAGACACTTATAGCATGTGTTCGTGATAATTTAAATAATAATTTGAAATAATTAGGAGGTAGAGATGGCTACTGAAGAACAAAAAGAAACTCTACAAGAAGAAGTAACAACAGAAGAAACTGTTGAAACTGAAGAAACGACAGATTTAAAAGAAGAAGTAGTTGAAAAAACTGCAGAAGAATTACTACAAGAACAAATTGAAAAACTGCAAGAAGAAGTAAAAGCTTCAGAAGATAAATACTTACGACTTTATGCAGAGTTTGAAAACTTTAAACGACGTAAAAATCAAGAAATTGACACTATAAATGCTTATAAGAGTCAAAAAGTGATTACAGAAATCTTACCAAGCTTGGATAACCTAGAGCGTGCTTTACAAGTTGAATCAACTAATGAAGAAGTACAAACGGTTCTTAAAGGTGTACAAATGGTATATGAAGGGTTACAAGCAGCTCTTAAATCAGAAGGTGTTGAACTAGTAGAAACTGAAAATGCTCAGTTCGATCCAAACTTCCACCATGCAGTAATGCAAGGAGAAGAAAGTGATAAAGAGAGCGGAGTAATCTTAGATACATTCCAAAAAGGTTACAAACTAAAAGATAGAGTAATCAGACCAGCAATGGTTAAAGTCAATTCTTAAAGGCTACATCGTTAGTATTTCAAGTATTGTAAATACGAAGAAATGGTTACGAGGAAGCTTCTCAAAGATACTCAAAGAATAAGGAACGCAGAGACGAAATGATTGGTATATAGCCACTGCGTAGAATATTTTCAGTGTAAAGCTGAAAAGCATTTAAAAATGTAATATTAGACTTTGTTAGAGTGGAAAAATCATTTTAACAAATAAATTTGAAAATATAGTTATTATAAATTTAAGGAGGACAAGAATATGTCAAAAATTATAGGTATCGACTTAGGAACAACTAACTCATGTGTATCAGTATTAGAAGGTGGGGAAGCTAAAGTAATCCCTAACCCAGAAGGTAACAGAACTACACCTTCTGTTGTAGCATTCAAAGGTGATGAAATTCAAGTAGGGGAAGTAGCAAAACGTCAAGCAATTACTAACCCTAACACAGTAATTTCTATTAAACGTCACATGGGTACAGATTACAAAGAAGACGTAAATGGTAAAAAATACTCACCACAAGAAATTTCAGCAATGATCTTACAAAACTTAAAAGCAACTGCTGAAGCTTACTTAGGTGAAAAAGTGACTAAAGCTGTTATCACAGTACCAGCATACTTCAACGACGCTCAACGTCAAGCAACTAAAGACGCTGGTAAAATCGCTGGATTAGAAGTAGAACGTATTATTAACGAACCTACTGCAGCAGCATTAGCATACGGATTAGAAAAAACAGATGTAGATCAAAAAGTATTAGTATTTGACCTTGGTGGTGGTACTTTCGACGTATCTATTTTAGAATTAGGAGATGGAGTATTCGAAGTATTAGCTACATCAGGAGACAACTTACTAGGTGGAGATGACTTTGACCAAGCTATCATCGACTACCTTGTAGATGAATTCAAAAAAGAACAAGCTATCGACTTATCTCAAGATAAAATGGCAATGCAACGTCTTAAAGATGCAGCAGAAAAAGCTAAAAAAGACTTATCTGGTGTAACTTCAACTCAAATTTCATTACCATTCATCTCAGCTGGAGCTAACGGACCAGTTCACTTAGAAAACACATTAACTCGTGCTAAATTCGATGAACTTACTCACAGCTTAGTAGAAAGAACATTAATCCCAACTCGTCAAGCTCTTAAAGATGCTGGATTAAATCCAAGTGAAATCGATCAAGTAATCTTAGTTGGTGGATCTACTCGTATTCCTGCAGTACAAGAAGCTGTTAAAAAAGAAATGGGTAAAGAGCCTCATAAAGGAGTAAACCCTGACGAAGTAGTAGCTATGGGTGCTGCTATCCAAGGTGGAGTAATTACAGGTGATGTTAAAGATGTAGTATTACTAGACGTAACTCCATTATCATTAGGTATTGAAACAATGGGATCAGTTATGACAGTATTAATTCCAAGAAATACTACAATCCCAACTTCTAAATCACAAGTGTTCTCTACAGCTGCAGATAATCAACCAGCAGTAGACATCCACGTATTACAAGGTGAACGCCCAATGGCATCTGATAACAAAACTCTTGGAAGATTCCAACTTTCAGATATACCACCAGCACCACGTGGAGTACCTCAAATCGAAGTTACATTCGATATCGATAAAAACGGTATTGTAAATGTTACAGCTAAAGATCTTGGAACTCAAAAACAACAAAAAATCACTATTGAATCAAGCAGCTCATTAACTGATGAAGATATCGATAGAATGGTTAAAGAAGCAGAAGCTAATGCTGATGCAGATGCTAAACGTAAAGAAGAAGCTGATGTACGTAACGAAGCTGACCAACTTTCATTCCAAGCAGATAAAGCGTTAGAAGAAGCTAAAGATAAAGTAGACCAAAGCTTATTAGATAATATTAAAGCTAAAAATGATACATTAAAAGAAGCTATTAAACAATAACTTAGAAGAAATTAAATCTGCTAAAGATGAATTAAACAAAGCTGTTCAAGAAATGACTATGAAACTTTACGAACAAGCTAATGCTGCAGCAGGAGCTCAAGGTGCGGACGCAGGAGCAACTTCATCTAACAACGATGATGATACAATCGATGCAGACTTTACTGAGAAAAAATAATTAAATAAATAGTCCAAGGGCTGGTAGCGTTATGCGCTAGCCCTTTGTTAAATAATTAATTATAGGAGAGATTAAGATGGCTAAAAGAGATTATTATGAGGTGCTTGGCGTAAGTAAAAGCGCAAGTGCAGCTGAAATTAAAAAAGCATATCGTAAATTATCAAAACAATATCACCCAGATATCAACAAAGAGCCAGGTGCAGAAGATAAATTCAAAGAGATTTCTGAAGCATATGAAGTACTGAGTGACGATACTAAAAAAGCTCAATATGATCAATTTGGTCACGCAGCATTTGAAGGTGGAGCAGGCCATGGTGGATTTGGTGGATTCGGTGGAGGTTTCTCTGGATTCTCAGGTGGATTTGATGATCTTGGAGATATTTTCTCAAGTTTCTTCGGTGGTGGAGGAGCGCGCCGCAATCCGAACGCACCACGTCAAGGAGAAGACTTATTACACCGTATTCGTATAAGTTTTGAAGATGCTGTATTCGGTACGAAAAAAACTATTAAAATCCGTAAAGATGTAGAATGTGATCACTGTCACGGAAGTGGTGCAAAAGATTCTTCATCAGTTAACACTTGTCACAGATGTAATGGTAGTGGACAAGAAGCAGTAATTCAAGATACTCCATTCGGACGTATGCAAAGTCAACGTACATGTTCTGAATGTCAAGGACGCGGTAAAATTATTAAAGATAAGTGCGCGCACTGTTTCGGTAAAGGATATAATAACCGTGAAGTAGAATACGAGGTTGAGATTCCAGAAGGAATTAGCTCAGGACAACGTGTTCGTCTTCGTGGTAAAGGTGGAGCAGGAGAAAATGGTGGTCCAGCAGGTGACTTATTCATAGAGGTAATCGTTGCTGAAGATTCATATTTCCATAGAGAAGGTGATGATGTCTATACAGAGTTGAAACTTTCCCCGGCACAGGCGGCTCTTGGTACAAAACTAGATGTACGTACTTTAACAGGTGAGATTGAACTTAATGTTCCAGCAGGAACGCAACACGGACGTAAATTCCGTTTAGCAGGTAAAGGGGTTAAGAGTGTAATGGGGCATGGTCAAGGAGATCATTATATTGTGGTTTCTATTGAAATTCCTAAAAACTTATCGACAAAAGAGCGAGAACTATACCTGGAACTTGCAAAATTAAATAATGAAAAAGTTGAAGAAGATGAAAGCTTTTTAGATAAAGTTAGTAGAAAAGCAAAAGATTTATTTGACTAATAATATGAAAAGCTCAGGAAAAAGAATAGAGACTTAAAAAAATTAGATAAAAATATTTAATTTAGGTTAATTTAGAGTTTCTATTGAAATCCTGAGCTTTTTTTGTTTTGTTAAGTAGCTTACCATATTTATTTGAATTTTTTTAATACAAAGTAAAATATAATATGAAATAAAGAATATACTAGAAAGAAGGAGTGAGAAAATGTTTATTAATGAATTTAAAACTGATCAAGAGATCAGCATGTTTTTATTATTAGATAATGTAATTCGAGGGGTTGCGTCAAGCGGAAAACCTTATTTAACGCTTTATCTGAAAGATAAAACAGGAAGTATTGACGGGAAAATCTGGGAAGTTAAAGAAGAAGACAGTGAAAATCTGAAAGCAGGAAAGATGATCCATGTAGAGGGGACTTTACTAGATTATCGTGGGAAACTTCAATTAAAAATAAGAAATTATCGAATGGCAACTGATAGTGATAATATAGATGTTCAAGATTATATTCAAATAGCACCAGTTCCAAAAGATATAATGATAAATGAATTAAATCATTTCTTAAAAGAAATTGGGAATGATAATTTAAGAATTGTGACTATTGAATTGTTAAATAAATATAAAAAACAATTTATTAGTTATCCTGCAGCAAAATCAATGCATCATGATTTTTATTCAGGTCTGATTTACCATACGACAACTATGTTAAAAATAGCGAAAGCTTTAGTAGCTATCTATCCATCGTTAAATAAAGATTTATTATACAGTGGAATTATTTTACATGATTTAGGAAAAACTATTGAGTTAAGTGGGCCTGTAGGAACATCTTATACATTAGAAGGAGAACTTTTAGGGCATATTGTTATTATGAGTGATGAAGTAGCTAGAATGGCTGATAAATTAGGAATTGAAGCTGAAGAGATTACGCTGTTAAGACATATAATTCTTGCTCATCATGGTAAATATGAATTTGGTTCTCCGAAATTACCGATGATAAAAGAAGCAGAAATTATTCACTTTATAGACAATATTGATGCTAGAATGATGATGTTTGAGAAAAACTTAGCGAATGTAGAACCTGGAACATTTAGTGATAAAATATTTGGTTTGGAAGGAAGACACTTCTATGTTCCTACTTTTGATAGAGAAGACAATTAAGGGAAAGATAAAAAGATATGAATAAAGGAATGAAATATTTATTAGGTTTTGTTGCGATATTTATTGTAGCGGTAATCTCTGTATTTGGTATTATAAAATATGAAGAAATGAAGGAAGAATCGGCTACGAACAATAGTGCGAATCTTGGGAGTGCCGATGGAAAGAAAGTGGACAAGGATACATCAGTAATTGTTGAGAAAATAGCTACTTTAAATGATATTGATGCACTAAATTCAGAATTACATTTATCGCAATCAGTTGTTGATATTTTGAAAAAATACTCACCTACTGTTCACTATACAGTAGACAATAGTGAAGGTGATAATAAATTATACTTCCGTATCGGTGGATATTTAAATAATAATAAAACAAACGAGATTATTGGTTCATACAAAATTGATGGTGGAAAATTAACATTGTCAGGTGATGATTTAGGAAAAATAAGTTCTAAAGTTAATAACAACGATAAATTAAAATGGAAACAATTGGATTTAGAAAATAAGGAACATGATAAAGATATTGCGGAAATGATGGCTAAAAAATATTTGGGAGCATTACTAGGAGGTAGAGGTCTTAATATGACATCTGTCTTTGGATATTTAGCAGATCGTGATAGTATTATAAAGCCACCTAAAGGAAGTAATGTAACAGGTATTGTTCCAAAAAGTTTAGCTGAATTAGTAGATTTATATAATGCCAGTTATAAAGAAACCTATACTGTAGATCAGGTGAAAAAGGAGCTTGCTAAGTATACTAGTAAATATAGTGAAGTTGATGATAGTTTTATAGGGAATGAAAATAAATATATTTCTAATATCAATGTAGGTGATTTAATCTACTTTAAAAAAGATAATGTATATGTAGTAGGAATGGGTGGTATCGGAGGAGTTATGACTCTGGCTCCGGCTTCTAAAGATCGTTGGATAACCGAAGGCGACAAAATTACTATTCCTTTAATTAATACTTTTGAGGGTGGAAAAGTAGATGGCCAAATGATACTTCGTTTAAATAATAAGAAGTATGAAGGTGGACAAAATAGATCTAAATATTATATAGAGAGTATTAGTAAGTAATGATGTTGAATAATGGTGATAAAATAGCATTGGTAGTATGTTCAAACGGAAAAAATATTGAGGATAAAGATAGATTAGAAAAATTAAAAAGTATTTTAGTAGAGATGGGTTTAGTACCTATCTTTACTAAATATATCTATAGAGATAAATTTGGGAACGGAGCGAAAGCACAAGTTCGAGCTGAGGAGTTAATGTCTTTTTATAAAAACAAAGAAATAAAAGCAATTTTTGATATTTCTGGTGGAGACATTGCAAATGAGGTATTAGATTATTTAGACTATGATGTAATAAAAAGAAATTACAAACCCTTCTTTGGTTATAGTGATTTAACAACGGTCTTAAATACTTTGGGAAGCCAAACGAATAAAGTAAATTACTTGTATCAAATACTAAATATTATTGAAAGTGAAGAAATCAGAATTAGCTTTGAAAATACTTTTATGAAAAATGAACAGATACTATTTGATGTGAAATGGAAATTTTTACAAGGTAGTAGTGTGGAAGGTGAAGTAATCGGAGGAAATAGTAGATGTTTTCTAAAACTAGCAGGTACTCGATATTTTCCTGAAGTGGATAATAAAGTGTTATTCATAGAAGGATTAGGAACTTCTATAGAGGGATTAGCCACACATCTTGCACAGTTAAAGCAAATCGGGGTTTTTGATAAAATTTCAGGATTATTAATAGGAACTTTCACAAAAATTGAAAAAGAATTTTCTGTAGAGGAACTATTTAAACTTGTCCAGGATTATATACCGTCTTCTTTATCAGTAGCTAAAACACAAGAAATCGGGCACGCGAAAAATTCTAAAGCATTTAAAATTGGAGAGAAAATACAAATTAAAGATGAGTTGATCTAGGCGATCAACTCATCTTTCTTTATAGTTTATACCATTTAGAAATTGCTTGAGTTCCGTTTGTGTTACGAATTTCTTCTTCTAATTCGTTGTAAATTTTATATGCTGTTTCAAGACCAGGTAGTTTAATGTTCATTTTTTCACATTCTTCTAAAGCTAATTTCATATCTTTAATAAAGTGATGAGTAAAGAATCCAGGTTTGAAATCTTCATTCAAGATACGTGGTCCGTATGAAGTCATTGAAAAGCTTCCACCTGAACCTGTTGATACTGTTTTAAAGAAAGAGTCTAAATCTAAACCGACTTTTTTGGCGAATTTAAAGCTCTCAGCGACAGAAATCATAGTTGTAGCTATTGCAATCTGATTGGCAAGTTTTGTATATTGCCCTTTACCAGCTTCACCAAAATAAGTAATATTTTTACCTAGTTTTTCAACTAATGGAAGAACAACTTCTTCGAATACTTTCTTATCTCCACCAGCCATAATTGATAGAGTAGCATTTTTTGCTCCGACATCTCCACCTGTTACTGGAAGATCAAGTGCATATGCACCAACTTTTAGGAATTCATTACTAATTTTTTCGGCTAGAGTAGGGGAAGAAGTGGTCATATCTACAAATACTTGACCTTTTTTAGCTGTCGTAATAAGTCCATTTTCTCCTAAATAAACTTCTTCAACATCTTTAGGATAACCTACTATTGTAAATACTACATCAGCAAATATAGGTGCGTCTTTTACTTCGTTAAGAAGTGTAGCTCCACGACTTACTAAGTTATCAGTTTTACTCTTTGTTCTGTTGTAGACGAAAAGTTCATGACCAGCATCCATAAGGTGACCAGCCATACTTTCTCCCATAACTCCAGTTCCAATCCATGCAATTTTCATAAGAAATGCCTCCAATAATAGTTTTATGTTCTTTAATTATATCACAAATCTATGAAAACGCTATGCTAAATGGTTATAAATAGGAGGAAAGAAATTTAATATCATAGCACTTAAAAATATGGTATAATATTCAAGGTAAGAAGATAACTAGGAGGATGTTGTGAATAAAAGTAAATTAAAAGAATTTTTTATGTGTACAAGACCACATAGTTATCCAGCATCAATAGCACCGGTTTTATTCGGAGCTACTTATGCTTTAGGATATGAGATTAAGTTTTCGATTTTAAAATTTATTTTGTTTTTACTGGCATGTCTGTTGATACAAGCGGCAACCAACCTGTTTAATGAATATTATGATTATAAGCATGGTTTGGACAAAATTGATTCTGAGGGAATTTCTGGTTCGATAGTGAAGGGGAACCTAAGTCCTCGAGAAGTTATGGTAGGTGCGTTGGTATTATACGCGCTAGCTTTTATACTAGGATTAATTCTAACTTTTATTACTAGTCTTTATGTACTATTAGTAGGGGTAGTGTGTATGCTTGCTGGCTATTTTTATACAGGTGGAAAGTATCCTATAGCTTATTCTCCTTTTGGAGAAGTTATTTCTGGTTTTTTTATGGGAACAATAATTATTGCTTTATCGTTTTACTTCCAAACTGGATATGTAAATACTGATATTATTGTCGTTTCACTGCCGTTATTTATCATGATTGGAGCAATTTTATTAGCGAATAATATCCGTGATTTAGATAATGATAAAGAATCAGGAAGAAGAACATATGCGATTCTAGTTGGAAGAAATAATGCGATTAAAACAATGGCAGGAAGCTTTATCCTAGTATATTTACTAAATGTATTATTTATAGTTACTACATATGCTTCGTGGTGGAATCTACTGATGTTTGTTACTATTCCTTTAGCAATGAAAATAATTAAAGGTTTTAGTGCGAACAATCATAAAAAAACAATGGCACCGTATATGGTGCTGACAGCTAAATTAACGATTTTTGTAGGATTTATAATGTCATTGGCGAATATACTGAAATATTTTATGAATTAAAAAATAATAAAAAGAGTCAACTTTTTTTGTTGACATCTTAAAGCAAAAGATATATAATAAATAATGTGTTTATGAGGTGATATTTAATGAAATGGTTAAGATCTTCGTTATTCAAAAATAATAGTGATACTTTTGTTTTTGAAGAAAATATAAATGTTAAAGTAGAACACTATGATAACTCTCTAAAAGATATTAGAGACGTTGTTGTTAGTGGAAAATTAACTCGAGGTGGACAAGATAAAATCTATGCCGATCTATTAATTAAAGGAAACTTCGAAATGATTTCAGGAAAAACACTTAAAGAGGTTGTTGTTCCATTTGAAATTGAAGAGAGAGAAGAATACGTTGATAAGTCTGTATTTGCAGGCGAAGAGGTATTCGACATTAATTTAATGGATATGTATATTGATTTAACACCTTTAGTAAATGAGCTTATAATTTTAAATATTCCAATTACTACTTCTGATGAAGAAGAGTTAGAAATGGTTTCTGGTAATGACTGGGAAGTAGTTTCTGAAGAGTCTTTAACTGATGTTAAAGAAAAGAAAGAATCACCATTCGCAGCTCTTAATGGATTATTTAAAGAACAATAAGAATTATTTAAAATAATTGGAGGAAATTAACTATGGCAGTTCCTTTTTAGAAGAACATCAAAAAAACAGCTAAAAAGAAAAAAAGAAGAACTCACAAAAAACTATCTGCACCATCAATTACTATCGACGCAACAACTGGTAACTACGTAATGGGTCACCGTGTTGATAGAAAAACTGGTATGTACAAAGGTAGACAAGTTCTAGACGTTAAATAATTTAAATATTACCAAACCCTAAGGAGGTGTCCTTAGGGTTTTTTTGTTTTTTTATTCTTTAAGAAATAAAATTATACATTTAATCTAATAAAAATTTTAAAAAAATAAATAAGTTATAAAAATTAGAGAGCTAAGTTATAGGATTGAGGTTTGATTTAGAAAAAGATTTAAAGATAATTTTTTTAAAAAAATGAAGATTTAAAGCTTATGAGAAAAAGATATAATATAATATGTTAGAGTTAATAGAGATTATGTATACATATTATAGGAAATCTTTTATTAGGGTATATGAGGTTTATGTTTTAAAGTGGTTAAAAATAATCTTTCTTATAAAAACATAATAGAACATGTATAAACAAGAGTTTGAAAAATATTTATTGATTTTTGGATATATTTTTTTCTAGACAAATAAAGTTAAATTTTTGTAAAAATAATAATTAATCCTAGTTTATTATTTTATTTATTAAACTTTAATTACTAGCTTTTTATTTGATTATTTTTAATTAAAAATTATAGTTTGGGATTTGTAAAAAAATAAAAAAATTGTTTATTTTATTTATTTTTTTAATTTATAGAAATATTATAAGAAAGTAATATTTAATATAAATGATATATTTTTGTGAAAAACATTAGTTTGTATTATTGTTTATATTAAATAAAAAAAGGGAAAAATATATGATAGGTAAAAAAATAATAGTTATTTATATGAAGTCAAAAAAAGGTACTAAAGTAGAAACATATTCTATTAAAAAAAGTTCAAAATTGGAGCAGCATCTGTAGTAATAGGTGCAAGTATTTTTTTTGGAGCTGGATCAGTAGCGCAAGCAGGAGAAATATCGTTAAATAATGCATTGAAAACAATAGAAGTTACTCAAGGTAGTTTAGATGTTCCAAAAGTATACAATAAACCAATTTTAGAAAAATACTAAAGAAAGTGTTGCATCAGCAGTAGCATCAAAAGTAGGAACGAAAATATCAGAGACTAAAGTTACAAATGAAGAAAAATCAAAAGTAGAAACGGTAAAAAAAGAAATTTTAAAAGCTAGTATTGTTACTTTAGAAGAAAAATTAAAATCAGCACAAGATACTGATAAGATAGTCATAGAAACTGCAAAAGAAGTAATAGCAGCAGCAAAAGTAGTAGTAACTAATGAAAAGGCTACACAATCTGAAATAGATATACAAGTTCAAAAAATTCAAGATCTTAGTATAGTAGTAACTGAAGCCAAAGTAAAAGCTTTTGATAAGAAATTAGAAGAGAAGAAAGAAGCTGAACAAAGAGATAAAGAAGTAACGGCTACAAAAAAAGAAAAAGAAGTAGCAAAAGTTAAAAAAGAGTTAACTCAAGTATCTTCAGAAGCAGAAGTAACAAATACACTTGCTAAAATTGAATTAAATAAAAAAGACTTAAAAGTAGAAGCAAAACCAGCGGTGCAGGCTGTAGTAGTAAAAAATGAAGAGGCTATAAAACTTGCAAAAGAATTATTAGGTAATGATAAGGCAACAAAAGAACAAATTGCTAATAGTTTAGCAGAATTAAGTAACTCTATTAAAGCTGTTTATACACAATTAGAGAAAGCTGGTGTTAAACGTAGCGGTAAATTTGATGTATCATTAACAGAAACTGAAGTTGAGCCATTGCAGGATGCATCTACAGAAATAGGGAAAAAATGGTTAGCAGACCATGGGTACACTTCATTAACAGATATTCCGATTAAAACAAAGGAAAGAAATGGTGCTGAAATTAAGAATCTTAATGGGCAGATTCAATGGTTAGATTTTGGAGATAAGAAAGCATGGACTAAACTTAAAGAAAATGGTCAACTTCAAGTAGGATCAGCTTTTGAAAAAGAAATAATCCCAGGATATACAGTTAAATTAACTGTAAAAGAATTAAAACCATTTGATGCTACTGATGTATATAAAAGACGTGTGGCAGGGACCGTATATCAAAATAGCTATAAACCGGATGGAGAAAATAGAGTAGATGCAAATAATGGAAAGCCAACAGTAACTGGTATAGGAGGTGTGCCTCAAGGATATTGGTCAGAAACTAAAAACTCAGGATTGGATACTGGGAAAGCAAAAACAACAATTGGCGGTGTTGGTGCTGATGGTGTTGGTCGTGATGCAACTGTAGCTGGTGTAAAATTTACAATAGAAGCTAAATATAATGGGAAACTTATAAAACCAAGTATTGTTATGACTTCAGGGGAACAAATTGGGGACAAAGAAACTGAAATTTATACAACTAATGGTACACCTTGGGATCTTCTTGCTTTGATAGGGCATGGACAAGCTAAACATTATCTACCTTTAAATAAGTTTAATACACTATTTGATCCAAGAAGTATGAAACGCCTTGGAGATCAAGCATTTGTGGATGCTTTGGCTGCTGGGAAATTTGCTACGCCAGACTCTGCTACGGCAGGATTAGGATCTCAAGTATTTGGTGGATATACAAATATGGATGGAAGAGCAACGCCGATTGTATCCTCAAATAATGTAACAGAAGTAGGTTTCTATTTGCTGACTACAGGACAGCAATCATCTATGCTGGGAATTAAAATTTCTGATTATGGAGATTTACCAGAATCGTATGGAAAAGTAGAGCATTATTTAAAAACTAAGACACTAGATTCTGTTACAGGAGCAGAAAAGCAGATTCAACAACCATATCTAGGAACAGTAAAAGCTGATCCTGAATCTAATCCGGGAAGAAATATATCTGGAGAAAATTCTGATGATGAGACAGATCATGCTGATGAAGGTGTAGATCAGTTAATGCCTTCGGATTTTATTGTAAGAAATAAAGAGACAGGATTATCTGCAATAAGACCAATATTAGGTCCAAATAATACACATAAAATCAAAATAAAGGCTTCAGCTAATGGTAATGAAAATTTTAACGGTCCATTAGAAAAAGCTTATGTTCGTGGTTTCATTGATTTTAATAATAATGGTAAGTTTGATCAAGGTGAAGAGTCGGATATCAAAGAAGTAACAGGTAATAATCAAATAGTTGAACTTACTTTCCATAATACGCATGTAATAGATGAAAATAATGATATTATAAAATTCAGAGTACGTATAGCTACCGATAGAACTCAAGTTGAAAATCCAACAGGGATTGCATATTCAGGAGAGGTAGAGGATAATCAAGTCCAGGTTACTAATCCACCACGTGGGGATTATGAGGAAACCACAGGGAAACAAGGTGATAAACAAAGAATTTCTTTTGAATATATTAGTCATAATAAAGGTGATGAGCCGGGAGACTTAGGGTCTAAAAATGGTAGTGTTACATTTAATTCATATGGAAAAATAGACTATACACAGGAACGAAATTCTATTACGGCTGAAACAACTAAAACAGCACAAGGTGGGGTAAGAATTGTTAATGAAACAGGACAACTCGTTACTAACCTAAATGTTCCAGGTCAAGGTACATATGAAGTTTCGGATACAGGTGTTACATTTACGCCAGATCCAGCATTTGTAGGGAAAGCAAGTGGAGTTGTATTACGTGCTGTAGATGCGAATGGACAAAGTACTGGTTGGGAAGCAGTAACAGATGGGGATGTATTAACAAACACTAATAACGGGGGGCATTCTGCAGGAAATAATAAATCTATGGATGCAGTATATGTACCAATTGTAGAACCAAAAGAAATGACAGGGAATTCAAAAGAGACAACAGGACTTCAAGGTAAAGAACAAAAAGGAATACCGTTATTCAAGGTAAATGCAGGAAGAGAAGCAGAGAGAATAGTTAGTCCAAGTACTCAATATATAGCTAAGTTAGTAGATCCAAATCAGGAAGTGTAATTAATGAAACTTCTATCACTGTAGAGAATGAGGGAACATATACAATTGTACCTGAGACTGGAGAAGTGAAATTTCAACCACTATTATCATTTAAAGGTACTGCAGGAGGAGTTACTGTAGAATTGACAGGACCTGTGGGATTTGATAAAGATGGAGTTCCTTCTTTATCAACAGCAAGAGCAAAATATATACCAACAGTAATTGCTGTTAGTCCAACTGCTGAAGCAGCTACTTCAACTGGAATTCAAGGTGAAGTTCAAACGGGGAAACCAATATTTAAGAAAGGTCATGAAGAAGTTCCAATTAAAGAAAATTCAGTTAAATTACTAAACTCGGATGGTGATGAAGTAACAGAGACTCCTGCATTAGGAGAAGGGAACAAGGAAGTAGGGAAATACACAATAGACTCTAGTACTGGTATTGTAACATTTACTCCTACAGATAAATCATATATTGGAACAGTTGTGCCAGCTCGTGTCCAAGCAAAAGATATAAATGAAACTAAAGTTGAAACAAAATATACGCCATCTATTGTGGGAGTAAAACCACAAGCATCGCCGGCTACTTCAACTGGAATTCAAGGAGAAATTCAAGAAGGAACAGTGACATTTACCGGAGGAAAATCAGTAATTGGAGATGTAGAGAAATCTGTACCGATTAAAGTTGGTTCAAGTAAGTTAATAGGTAGCGATGGAACGGAAGTAACCGAAGTTCCAGCGTATGCAAATGATGGTGTAAAACAAGTAGGAACTTATAGTATTACTCCTGGAACTAATAAAGTAATCTTTACACCAACAGATAAAACATACACAGGAACTGTACTACCAGTTGATGTTCAAGCTGAAGATGAAAATGGAACAAAAGTAAGAACAACATATACTCCACATATTTTAGGTGTTTCTCCAACGGCAAAACCCGCTGTCTCAAAAGATATACAAGGGAAAGAACAAACGAAAGAAGTATTGTTTAAACCTGGTAAAACGACTATTGATGGTGTAGATAAAGAAGTTCCATTAGATAGTAGTACCTTTAAGTTGCTAGATGAAAATGGACAGGAGAGAGATTCTGTTCCAGCAAAATCTTCAGATGGATTAAAAGAAATAGGGACTTACAGGATAAATGTAGTAGATAATAAACCTGTAGTAGTATTTACTCCGTCAGATAAAACATATACGGGAGAAGTTAGAGAAGTAACTATTCAGGTGAAAGATACAAATGGTTCAAAAGTGACAACAACATATACACCTACAATAGTACCTGTTAGACCAATATCAACTCCAGTAAGATCAATAGGGGTTCAAGGATTACCTCAAGAAGGGACTCCAATATTTACGGCAGGAAAAGCTATGCTTAATGGTAAAGAGGTAGAGGTACCACTTAGTACTAAAGCACCAAAATTAGTGAATCCTGAGACAGGGCTACCGACGGATGAAAAAGCTATAAAAGTGCCAAATGAGGGAACTTATACAATTGATGAAAATGGTAAAGTAACATTTACGCCAGAGCCGCAATTTACAGGAGTAGCGAACGGTGTTGAAGTTCAGCGTGAAGATCAAAATGGTACATCAGTTAATGCTAAATATACACCAACTGTAAAAGGTGTAACACCAACATCTAAGGATGTAACATCAATTGGGGATAAAGGAGAAAAACAATTTGGAACACCTGTATTTAAAGCGGGAAGTACAACTATTAATAATGAAAAAGTAGAAGTTCCAATTGATGAAAATGTTGCTCCAAGACTTGAAGGTGCAGATGAAGAAGGAAAAGTTGTAATACCAAAAGAAGGTATATACACTATCGATGCAACTGGTAAAGTAACATTTACACCAGAAAATGATTTTGTAGGAGTAGCAACAGGAGTAACTGTTAAGCGTGTAGATAAAAATGGAACATTAGTAACAGCTACGTATACACCGACAGTACTAGGAAAAACTACTACAGAAAATGTAATATCAGAAGGTGCTAAAAATCAACCTCAGTCTAATACTCCATTATTTAAAGGGGATATCGATACAACAGTACCTCCTACATTCGAAGATAAAACTAAAGAAAAAGTAATTTCTGGTCAAGGGACATATACTATTAATGATGAAGGTGTAGTAACATTTATACCAGAAAAAGATTATGTGGGAACAGCAACTGCAGTAGAGGTAGTTCGTAGGGATAAAAATGGAAGAACTATTAAAGCAACGTATACACCGACTGTTCGTCCAGAAACTAAATACGTTACTGTAGAAAATAATGGAAAAGAAACAGAGTTAATCCCTACAAAAGATGGTAAGTATCCAGAAGAAAAAATAGAAGGATATAGAGTTATTAAGACTGAAACGGATGAAAAAGGTAATACAAAACACATCTACGAAAAAGTAAATACATTCTTCAAAGACAAAGAAGGAAACGAGATTCCGAAATATCCAAGTGAGCCAGGAACAGTAGATAAGAAAGATATTCCAGAATACAGATTCGTAGAAAGTAAGAAACTACCAAATGGAGATACAGAACATGTCTACGAAAAAGTAAATACATTCTTCAAAGATAAAGAAGGAAACGAGATTCCGAAATATCCAAGTGAGCCAGGAACAGTAGATAAGAAAGATATTCCAGAATACAGATTTGTAGAAAGTAAAAAACTACCAAATGGAGACACAGAACATGTCTCACGAAAAAAAGTAAATACATTCTTCAAAGATAAAGAAGGAAACGAGATTCCGAAATATCCAAGTGAGCCAGGAACAGTAGATAAGAAAGATATTCCAGAATACAGATTCGTAGAAAGTAAGAAACTACCAAATGGAGATACAGAACATGTCTACGAAAAAGTAAATACATTCTTCAAAGATAAAGAAGGAAACGAGATTCCGAAATATCCAAGTGAGCCAGGAACAGTAGATAAGAAAGATATTCCAGAATACAGATTTGTAGAAAGTAAAAAAACTACCAAATGGAGACACAGAACATGTCTACGAAAAAAAGTAAATACATTCTTCAAAGATAAAGAAGGAAACGAGATTCCGAAATATCCAAGTGAGCCAGGAACAGTAGATAAGAAAGATATTCCAGAATACAGATTCGTAGAAACTAAGAAACTACCAAATGGAGATACAGAACATGTCTACGAAAAAAAGTAAATACATTCTTCAAAGATAAAGAAGGAAATGAGATTCCAAAAATATCCAAGTGAGCCAGGAACAGTAGATAAGAAAGACATCCCAGAATACAGATTCGTAGAAACTAAGAAACTGCCAAACGGAGACACAGAACACATCTACGAAAAAAAGTAAATACATTCTTCAAAGATAAAGAAGGAAATGAGATTCCGAAATATCCAAGTGAACCAGGAACAGTAGATAAGAAAGATATTCCAGAATACAGATTCGTAGAAAGTAAAAAAACTACCAAATGGAGACACAGAACATGTCTACGAAAAAAAGTAAATACATTCTTCAAAGATAAAGAAGGAAATGAGATTCCAAAAATATCCAAGTGAGCCAGGAACAGTAGATAAGAAAGACATCCCAGAATACAGATTCGTAGAAACTAAGAAACTGCCAAACGGAGACACAGAACACATCTACGAAAAAAAGTAAATACATTCTTCAAAGATAAAGAAGGAAATGAGATTCCGAAATATCCAAGTGAACCAGGAACAGTAGATAAGAAAGATATTCCAGAATACAGATTCGTAGAAACTAAGAAACTGCCAAACGGAGACACAGAACACATCTACGAAAAAAAGTAAATACATTCTTCAAAGATAAAGAAGGAAATGAGATTCCGAAATATCCAAGTGAACCAGGAACAGTAGATAAGAAAGATATTCCAGAATACAGATTCGTAGAAAGTAAAAAAACTACCAAATGGAGACACAGAACATGTCTACGAAAAAAAGTAAATACATTCTTCAAAGATAAAGAAGGAAATGAGATTCCAAAAATATCCAAGTGAGCCAGGAACAGTAGATAAGAAAGACATCCCAGAATACAGATTCGTAGAAACTAAGAAACTGCCAAACGGAGACACAGAACACATCTACGAAAAAAAGTAAATACATTCTTCAAAGATAAAGAAGGAAATGAGATTCCGAAAATATCCAAGTGAACCAGGAACAGTAGATAAGAAAGATATTCCAGAATACAGATTCGTAGAAAGTAAAAAACTACCAAATGGAGACACAGAACATGTCTACGAAAAAAAGTAAATACATTCTTCAAAGATAAAGAAGGAAACGAGATTCCGAAATATCCAAGTGAGCCAGGAACAGTAGATAAGAAAGATATTCCAGAATACAGATTCGTAGAAAGTAAAAAAACTACCAAATGGAGACACAGAACATGTCTACGAAAAAAAGTAAATACATTCTTCAAAGATAAAGAAGGAAACGAGATTCCGAAATATCCAAGTGAGCCAGGAACAGTAGATAAGAAAGATATTCCAGAATACAGATTTGTAGAAAGTAAAAACTACCAAATGGAGACACAGAACATGTCTACGAAAAAAAGTAAATACATTCTTCAAAGATAAAGAAGGAAACGAGATTCCGAAATATCCAAGTGAGCCAGGAACAGTAGATAAGAAAGATATTCCAGAATACAGATTCGTAGAAAGTAAGAAACTACCAAATGGAGATACAGAACATGTCTACGAAAAAAAGTAAATACATTCTTCAAAGATAAAGAAGGAAACGAGATTCCGAAATATCCAAGTGAGCCAGGAACAGTAGATAAGAAAGATATTCCAGAATACAGATTCGTAGAAAGTAAAAAAACTACCAAATGGAGACACAGAACATGTCTACGAAAAAAAGTAAATACATTCTTCAAAGATAAAGAAGGAAAAGAGATTCCGAAATATCCAAGTGAGCCAGGAACAGTAGATAAGAAAGATATTCCAGAATACAGATTCGTAGAAAGTAAAAAAACTACCAAATGGAGACACAGAACATGTCTACGAAAAAAAGTAAATACATTCTTCAAAGATAAAGAAGGAAAAGAGATTCCGAAATATCCAAGTGAGCCAGGAACAGTAGATAAGAAAGATATTCCAGAATACAGATTCGTAGAAAGTAAAAAAACTACCAAATGGAGACACAGAACATGTCTACGAAAAAAAGTAAATACATTCTTCAAAGATAAAGAAGGAAAAGAGATTCCGAAATATCCAAGTGAGCCAGGAACAGTAGATAAGAAAGATATTCCAGAATACAGATTCGTAGAAAGTAAAAAAACTACCAAATGGAGACACAGAACATGTCTACGAAAAAAAGTAAATACATTCTTCAAAGATAAAGAAGGAAAAGAGATTCCGAAATATCCAAGTGAGCCAGGAACAGTAGATAAGAAAGATATTCCAGAATACAGATTTGTAGAAAGTAAGAAACTACCAAACGGAGACACAGAACACGTCTACGAAAAAGTAAATACATTCTTCAAAGATAAAGAAGGAAATGAGATTCCGAAATATCCAAGTGAGCCAGGAACAGTAGATAAGAAAGACATTCCAGAATACAGATTCGTAGAAACTAAGAAGCTGCCAAACGGAGATACAGAACACATCTACGAAAAAAAGTAAATACATTCTTTAAAGATAAAGAAGGAAATGAGATTCCAAAAATATCCAAGTGAACCAGGAACAGTAGATAAGAAAGATATTCCAGAATACAGATTCGTAGAAACTAAGAAGCTGCCAAATGGAGACACAGAACATGTCTCACGAAAAAAAGTAAATACATTCTTCAAAGATAAAGAAGGAAATGAGATTCCAAAATATCCAAGTGAACCAGGAACAGTAGATAAGAAAGACATCCCAGAATACAGATTCGTAGAAAGTAAGAAACTACCAAATGGAGATACAGAACATGTCTACGAAAAAAAGTAAATACATTCTTCAAAGATAAAGAAGGAAATGAGATTCCAAAATATCCAAGTGAACCAGGAACAGTAGATAAGAAAGATATTCCAGAATACAGATTCGTAGAAACTAAGAAGCTGCCAAATGGAGACACAGAACATGTCTACGAAAAAAGTAAATACATTCTTCAAAGATAAAGAAGGAAATGAGATTCCAAAAATATCCAAGTGAACCAGGAACAGTAGATAAGAAAGACATCCCAGAATACAGATTCGTAGAAAGTAAGAAACTACCAAATGGAGACACAGAACACATCTACGAAAAAGTTAAGACTTCATTCAAAGATAAAGAAGGAAATGAGATTCCGAAATATCCAAGTGAACCAGGAACAGTAGATAAGAAAGACATCCCAGAGTACAGATTCGTAGAAAGTAAGAAACTACCAAATGGAGATACAGAACATGTCTACGAAAAAGTAAATACATTCTTCAAAGACAAAGAAGGAAATGAGATTCCGAAATATCCAAGTGAGCCAGGAACAGTAGATAAGAAAGATATTCCAGAATACAGATTCGTAGAAAGTAAGAAACTACCAAATGGAGATACAGAACATGTCTACGAAAAAGTAAATACATTCTTCAAAGACAAAGAAGGAAATGAGATTCCGAAATATCCAAGTGAGCCAGGAACAGTAGATAAGAAAGATATTCCAGAATACAGATTCGTAGAAAGTAAGAAGCTGCCAAATGGAGACACAGAACATGTCTACGAAAAAATTAAACTACCAAGAATTATTGCTAGAGATAAGGAAGGGAATATTATACCAGGATTCGAATATGATATGTTATCACCTATTCTAGAAATTCCAGAATATCGATATACAGGTGAAGAAAAACTTCCGGATGGGACAATAAAACGTATCTATGAGCCTATTTTAACAATTCATAAAGATAAGCAAGGTAATCCAATTCCAAATGTACCTGAAATAGAAAAAGGAATTAAAAGAAGTAGAAATATTCCAGGATACCGTTTAGTAAAAACTAAGACATTACCGAATGGGGATATAGAGTATGTTTATGAAAAAAATTCGATTTCAGTAGTAGAAAAAATTACGAAATGGACAGATGAAGATGGAAATGAATTAAGATTATCAGAAAAAGGAACCAGAGGTATTGGAATGATAGAAGGATATGAATTTGTAAGGACAGTAGTTGAAGAGAATGGTAACTTGCGTCATATCTTCAAAAAAGTGAGTGTAACAGCTAAAAAAGTACAAATAAAACGTCTAGCTAATACAGGAACTGAAACAACTAATGTAGTAGGATTAGGTGTATTATTAGCAGGAATTGCAACAGTAATTAAAAAACGTAGAAAAAAATACTAATAAGTTAATTATATTTACTTTCTTATAATAGAATTACGTTAAAAACTAAATCCGGGTAGATAGATGAAAATCTTAACCCGGATTATTTTTTTATACGATAAAACCCCTTTTTATTGGATAGTGCTTCCAGGAAAAAAAGGGATTTTATTTACTAAGTTAAATGAAAAATCTTATTAAACTCTAAGGAATAAAAAGCCATAAAACTAATAAAAATTAAAAATAGTTAACTTTATTTAAAGCATCAGATTGTGTTTACACAGAAATCTTGACACTGCCGTATTTTAAGATGTAGAATAATAGTATAATATAATTTTCTAATTTGATAGAAATTTAAAAGGGGATTTTAATATGACTAAGTATGGAATTGTTGGATCAGGTTATTTTGGAGCAGATTTAGCTCGTTCATTAGAGAAAATAAAAGATGCGAAGGTGACTGCAGTTTTTGATCCAGAAAATGGAGAGAAAGTTGCTAAGGAACTAGAAGCAGAGAATTGTTCAACTTTAGAACAATTGGTAACAAGAGAAGATGTAGATTGTGTTATCGTCGCAACACCGAGTAATTTACATCGTGAGCCAGTATTATTAGCCGCTAAGAATGGTAAACATGTATTCTGTGAAAAACCAATCGCTTTATCTTATGAAGATTGTAAGGTTATGGTTGAAACTTGTCGAGAAAATAATGTGATTTTTATGGCAGGTCATATTATGAACTTTTTTAATGGAGTACGTCACGCAAAAGAATTGATTAAGCAAGGGAAAATTGGGGATGTAATATTTTGTCATGCTGCAAGAACAGGATGGGAAGAAAAACAAGAAACTGTTTCTTGGAAAAAAATTCGATCACAGTCTGGAGGACACTTATACCATCATATTCATGAACTTGATTGTATTCAATTTATTATGGATGGTCTACCGGAGCAAGCAACTATGATAGGCGGAAATGTATGTCATGTCGGTGAAAATTTTGGTGATGAAGATGATTTCTTAATAGTTAATCTGGAATTTTCTAATAAACGATATGCAGTACTTGAATATGGGAATGCATTTAGATGGGGTGAACACTATGTCCTTATAGAAGGTACAAAAGGAGCTATAAAATTAGATTTATATAATACTAAAGGTACTTTAAGAGTAGTGGGAGAAGAAGAGAGTTATTTCTTAATCCATGAATCAAAAGAAGAAGATGATGATAGAACGGCTATTTATACAGGTAGAGGAATGGACGGAGGAATAGCTTATGGAAATCCTAATGTACGTTGTCCACTTTGGTTACAAAGCTGTATAGATAAAGAAATGTTGTATTTGCATAACATTTTGAATGGAGAAAAAGTATCAAAAGAATATGAAAACTTATTAAATGGTGTCGCAGCTCTAGAATCAATTGCGACTGCTGATGCATGCACATTGTCTTTAAAAGAAAATAGAAAAGTAAAATTGAGAGAAATAGTAAAATAGAAACTAAGAGACTAATAATAACAAATACTCCAAGAGAAGTTCTCCTGGAGTATTATTTTATAATATTAATCTAAATATCCTAATTTTTTGATTAGTTCTGCAGTTAGGACAGCTCCACCAGCTGCTCCACGTAATGTGTTGTGAGAAAGTCCTACGAATTTGTAGGCGAATAGGTTATCTTCACGTAAGCGACCTACAGTAATTTGCATACCTTTTTCGTTGTCACGATCAAGTACTGGTTGTGGACGATCGTTTTCTTCATAGTATTTAATGAATGGTGTTGGAGCTAATGGTAAGTCGTATTTAGCAATTTCAGGAACGTGATTTTTAATTTTTTCAACTAAAGTTTCTAGTCCTGGGTCATTTTCTAAATTGAATGATACACAAGCAAGGTGCCCGTCAAGAACTGGAACACGAATACATTGAGCTGATAGTTTCATAGAGTTATCTGGAACGATTTTTCCATCAACCACTTTACCAAAGATTTTAAGTGGTTCTTTTTCACTTTTTTCTTCTTCTCCTCCGATGTACGGAATGATGTTTTCGATCATTTCAGGCCATTCGTTGAAAGTTTTACCACTTCCTGAGATAGCTTGATATGTGCAGATAGATGCTTCTTTAACACCGTACTCTTTAATTGCTTCAAAGATAGGTACATAGCTTTGAATTGAACAGTTAGGTTTTGTAACGATGAATCCTTTTTTAGTTCCAAGACGTTCTCTTTGTGCAGGAAGAACATCTAGGTGAGCAGAGTTAATCTCTGGAATAATCATCGGTACATCATCTTTATTTCTGTTTGCAGAGTTGTTAGAAACAACAACTACTTCGCGTTTAGCATAGTCTTCTTCAAGTTTGATTAAAGCTTCTTTATCAAGGTTGATGGCACAGAATACCATATCAATTCCTTCAGAAACTTCGTCAATTTTGTATAAGTCTCCAACAACTAATTCTTTAGTATATTCAGGAACTGCGTGGTCTAATTTCCAACGGCTTTCCATAAGTTCTCCATATTTTTTACCAGCAGAACGAGGTGATGCTGCTAATTTTACTACATCGAAGTATGGGTGATTTTCTAATAATACTAATAGGCGTTGACCTACCATTCCTGTTGCCCCAAGTACGGCTACTCTTGATTTTTTTGCATAATAAATTTCTCCTTTATTTATATAAAAATTATTTCAAAAAAAGAACTTCCTCTCTGCAATAGAAGAAGAAGTTCAAAAATTTTTAGCATATTAATTTAAAACTACTGTTCCTTCTTTATCAACTTTTAGTAAAATTGCTTGCCAGTTATATTTTAATTTAGCAAGTTCAGTTTTAATTTTTTCTATATTGTTAGTATCGCTAACTATATTCATAAGTGTAGAACCACTTCCAGAAATGAAAAATGCTGAACTATCAATCTTTTCACAGATTTCTCTTACTTCATGATATTCATGTATTATTTCTTTTCTATAAGGTTCATGGATTTTGTCTCCCATAACCTTCTTAAGAAGTTCTAAGTCATAAGTTTCAAATGCTTTAATAACAGATCCAATACGTGACATTGAATAAATCGCATCTTGTAGTTTGATTTCTTTTGGCATTACTTTTCTAGCTTCTTCAGTAGAAGTTTCGAAGTTAGGAATTAATGCTAAGAAGTTAAATCTTTCATCGACTTCGTATCTTACAGTTACCGCTTCTTTACTATCAGTAGTACAAGATGAACTTAAACTTCCGAAAATAGCTGGTGAAACATTATCAGGATGTCCCTCAATTTCGTTAGCTATTGTAAAGACTTCTTGTTTATCAATAGGTGTATCTGTTAATAAGTATGCACCATAAGTTCCGGCTACTACACATGTAGAGCTACTACCTAAACCACGACTAATAGGTACATCATTATCGATTGATATTCTAACACCCGAGATTTCTTTGTTTAATTTTTTTAGTGTAGTTAGTAATGTTTGATAAACTAGGTTATTTTCATTTGAAAAACGTTCTTCAAATCCTACGAATTCTAGACCGCTGTCTAATTTTTCGAATTTAAATGTAGTGTAAAGTGTTAAAGCAACACCAAGGCTATCAAATCCACATCCAACATTAGCTGAGGTAGCGGGGACACGAACACTTACCATTATAGATCACCTAGTTTCTCTAAGATGTATTTTTTCATATCTTCTTTATTAATTACATCTTTATGTCTAATTTCTTTTTTGTCAAGATCTCTTAGGTTCTCAGGGATAACAACTTTGTTTGTTCATTAAGTTTATTCATAAGAGTAAACTCATCTTCACCATGAGTTTCGAATAGAGAAGAGTAGACACTTTCAGTGAATTTATATGGAGATGCTGTTGATAATACGATGTTAGCATGTTCATTATCTAAGTTTTCAAGAAGAACCTTATAGGCTACTGCAGTGTGTGTATCTAGTAGGTAGTTATCTTTTTCATAGATAGCTTTGATAGTTTCTTTAGTTTGTTCGTCATCAGCAAAGCCAGCTTGGAATTTATCTTTAATTTTAGCAAGAACATCACCAGTAACTTCGAAGCGACCAGTCTCTTTTAAATCTTTCATTAGCTTAGCGATATATTCATTATCACAACCACTTACGTAGTAAAGTAGACGCTCTAAGTTACTAGAAATTAAGATATCCATACTTGGGGATACTGTTTTTAAGAAGTCTCTGTTCTTATCATATACACCAGTCGTTAAGAAATCATAAAGTACATTATTGTTGTTACTTGCACAGATTAATTTGTTAATAGGTAAACCGATTTGTTCAGCATAGTAACCAGCAAGAATGTTACCGAAGTTACCAGTAGGTACAACAAAGTTTACTTTATCGTTTAATTTAATTTTATTTGTATTCACTAAGTCTAGGTATGAAACAACGTAGTAAACTACTTGAGGAATAAGACGTCCGATGTTGATTGAGTTTGCACTTGATAACTTAATGTTTTTAGAAAGTAATTCTTTTTTGAATTCTTCATCAACAAATAGTTCTTTAATTCCACTTTGAGCATCGTCAAAGTTTCCGTGAATTGCACAAACTTTCGTATTTTTTCCTTCTTGAGTTTGCATTTGTGTTTTTTGTACTGTACTTACACCATCGTTAGGGTAGAAGACCATGATTTTTGTTCTATCTACATCTTTAAAACCTTCTAGAGCAGCTTTACCAGTGTCTCCACTAGTCGCAGTTAAAATAAGAATGTCGTTTTTATCTTCTACTTTTGTTAAAGAAGTTTTTGTTAGTTGTGGAAGAAGTGATAGACCAACATCTTTAAATGCACTAGTAGGTCCATTGAATAATTCAAGGATATATCCGTCTTCTAATTCTACTAGAGGAGTGATATTTTCGTGAGAAAATTTACCTCTATATGCTTCCTCAACACAATTTTTAATTTCTTCATCACTAAAATCGACAAAAAGTCTTAACACTGCTTCAGCCACTTCGTAATAACTTTTTCCGATTAGTTTTTCTAAGTCTAATTTATTCTTTCCTAAATCTCTTAAAACGAAAAGTCCACCTTCTTCACTTAAACCTTGAAGAATAGCTTCACTTGGATTTAATTTTCTATTAATATCTCTTGTACTTTCGTAAATCATTTAAAATCTCCTTGCTTTATCGTTGTATATATGATACAATGTTCTTTGTAAAAAAATACAAGTGTTTTTTTATAAAAAGAACTTTAATTTTTTTATAACTATAATTTTACACCAAAAATAGGTTATAAAAAAACAGTCGAAATAATCAAAAAAAATTGAAATTTTTTTGAAAAATTCTTGATATTGAATAATTGACATGGGAAAAAAATACTTGATAAACTTTTTAAATATATATTGAAAAATAAAAAAATTGAATTTAGGAGAAAAATAATTATGAAGATAGCGATTTTTAGGATATGGAACTGTAGGTAGTGGAGTTTATGAGATAATAACAAAAGGAAATACAGAGGAATTAAAGAAATTAGAAGTGAAGAGTGTTTTTGCAAGAAGTCGTGATAAGATGCATCTAGCTACTGATGATATTAATGAAATTATTAATGATGAAGAAATCTCGGTAGTTGTTGAATGTCTTGGTGGACTTAATCCTGCATATGACTTCATCAAGAGATCTTTAGAGAATGGGAAACATGTAGTTACAGCAAATAAAGCTGTAGCTGCTAAATATTTAGATGAATTTGTTGAATTAGCTGAGAAAAATAATGTAAAGTTTATTTTTGAAGCTAGTGTAGGTGGAGGGATTCCTTGGCTTGTAAACTTAGAAAGAACTAGACGTGTTGATGAAGTAAAACGCGTATATGGTATTTTCAATGGAACAAGTAACTTTATTCTTGATAATATGTATAGAAATAATCAGGAATTTGATTCTACACTAAAAACAGCACAAGAGTTAGGGTATGCAGAAGCTGATCCAAGTGCTGATGTTGATGGTGGAGATGTTGTGAATAAGATTATCTTAAGTAATGCACTTGCTTTCGATATTCATGTTCAACCTAATTTTCCAACATATTCTATGAGAAACATTACTAAAAATGATATTGATTACTTAAAACAATATGATTTAGCTGTTAAATATATTGGAGAAACAAATGTAGAAGACGGGAAGTATGAGACTTCTGTAATGCTTTCTATCTTTGGAAAAGAGTCTCAAGAAGCGGCAGTACCATTAAATAACAATATTATTTCTCTAGACGGATCATTCATCGGGGAACTTAAGTTTTATGGACAAGGTGCAGGGAAATTTCCAACAGGTAATGCAATTGTTCAAGATATAGTTGACATTAATGAAGGATCAACAAGGGTTGATGTTGTAATTAAGAATAATCTATCTTATTCAGAAGAACTGACTAGAAGAAATTATTTAGTTCGTTCATCAGTAGAGTTATCAGGAGAATTAGTAGAGAGTGTAGAAGAATATAAAGGTAACTTCTATGTTAAAAACAAAAAGAAATTTTATTAAAAACAACTTACGGATTTAGTTGCTGAAGTGAAAGAAAAAAAGATAGCAAATTTGTTGTTGCTAAGTTTCATAAATAATCGTTATATAAAAATAAAAATGATTATTAGAAATAAAAATTTAGATTTTTCAGAAAAATTCATTGATTTTTTTTGTAAATAGTTATATAATATATATTAGTGATAAATTATACAAATAATATTAATAGAAAAAAAGGAGAAAAGATGGTTAGAGTATCAAAAATTTGGTGGAAGTTCGGTAGCGAGTGCTGAACAGTTTAAAAAAAGTTAAGAATATTGTGGAACTTGATGATGCACGTCGTTTTGTTGTAGTAAGTGCTGTAGGGAAAGCAAATAAAAGAAGATAATAAGGTAACAGATTTATTATACTTATGTTATGCACATACTAAGTATAATATAAATTTTGATAATATCTTTAAAATGATTGAAGATAAATTTATAGCTATTAAAAATGAATTAAACTTAAGTTTTGATATCGAAGGAGAACTTGCTAAGTTAAAAGCAGAGATTAGTAAAGGTATCGATGAAGAATACTTAGTGAGTCGTGGAGAATATTTAACAGCTTTATTAATGGCTGAATATTTAGGATATCACTTTGTAGATGCTAAAGATTTAATTTTCTATAATTATCAAGGTGAGATTGATTTTGAGAAAACTCAAGAAGCTTTTGATGCTGTTGTAAAAGAATATGATCGCCTTCTTATTCCAGGATTTTATGGAAGTAGACCTAACGGGGAAATTAAGATTATGACTCGTGGTGGGGGAGATGTAAGTGGAGCTATAGTCGCGAATATTGCAAATGCGAGTGTTTATGAAAACTGGACTGATGTGTCTGGAATCTTAATGGCAGATCCTCGTATTATTGAAAATCCTCATGAAATTAAAGTTATTAGTTATACAGAACTTCGTGAACTTTCATATATGGGTGCAAGTGTTCTTCATGAAGAAGCAATCTTCCCAGTTCGTGATAAAGATATTCCAATCCAAATTCGTAACACAAATGAGCCTACTGCTGAAGGAACTATTATCTCAGATAATAAACACCTTGATGAAAAACAAATTGTTACAGGGATTGCAGGGAAAAAAGATTTCTCAATTATTACGATTAAAAAACGTCACATGGCAAATGAAGTTGGATTAATTGGGAAAGCACTTAAGATTTTTGAAGACTTTAATGTTAGTATCGAGCATATTCCTAGTGGAATTGACTCATTCTCTGTTGTTGTTGAAACTGGTAATGTGAGACCATTTATTCATGAGTTAGTAGCTAAAATTAAATCTGTGTTAGAAGCGGATGAGATAAATGTAACTCACGAAATTTCACTTATCGCTACAGTTGGTGAGAAAATGAAAAATACAAAAGGATTATCTGGCAGATTATTCAAAGCTTTAGGGGAAGCTGGGGTAAATATTGCATTGATTTCACAAACTAATGATGAAATTAACATTATCGTAGGTGTTCATAACGATGATTATGAAAAAAACTATAAATACTATTTATTCAGAATTCAAATAATATTAATGGCTTCTTATCTGATGTTAGATAAGAAGCTATTTTTTTATAATATTTTTATTTTATGAGGTGAAATTATGAAAATTTTACAGATTATGTGTCATCCAGATTTTGATGGAGAATATAGAATTTCTAATATTTTTAGCAAAAGTTGGTGAAGAAAAAAATTAATAGAAGAAGGGTTTAACGATATCGAAAAAGATAAATTTATATAATCCAAGTACTTACATTCCGATGATGGATAAGTTTATGTTCAATTATGAAGGAGAAAAAAACTAACTGAAAAAAAGAACAATATGATAAAAATTAGGCAAAAAAGAATTATTAGAACAATGGAAAAAGTGCTGAAGCAGTTTTTTTATTTATATGCCGCTTCTCAATTTTAATGTAGTATCAAAAATTTAAAGATTACATTGATAATATCGTAATAGTAAATGAGACATTTAGATGTGAGGAAGAATCTTTAATAGGATTAGATGATTCTAATAAACAAATAACCTTTGTCATAACAAGTGGAGGAGAATTTGATAAGCATATTCAATATACTAATCTGGATTTTGCAGTTCAATATGTTAGAGGAATATTTAGTGTAATAGGAATAGATAAAGTAAAAGTTCTGCGAGTAGAAGGGTTAGATTTAGCATTTAATAATAAAAAAGATATAGTAGAAAAGGGTATACGTGAGTTAGAAGAGTGGATAGAAGAATTTTCGAGAAAGAATAAAAAATAAGCTAAGAAGGAATAAGAGACTGTTTAATATGGTTTCTGATTCCTTCTTATCTTTATTTAATATCGAATTCAAGTTGTTTCTCTTTAGATGACAGAATTTTGAATTGGCCATTTGTTAGGTTAGCGATCCAATTTTCAAAGTTATCATAATCTTCTTGCATAACATAGATTGTATAAACGATTTTGTCGGTATATTCTAGGTTGTTTACGATAAAATTAGTTTTTCCAATTTCATACTCTATTTTTCCGTTTAGACTATAATCTAGCTCTAGTCTAACTTCGAATGCATCTTTTCGTTCTACTAATGTTGCATTTTTTAGTGCATTAATTACACCACCACCGTAGGCTCTAACTAAACCACCAGTTCCTAGCTTAGTTCCACCGAAGTATCTGATGACTGTAGCACAAACATTTTTTATTTCATTTTTTACTAGTACATCTAACATCGGTGCTCCAGCAGTTCCACTCGGTTCACCATCATCGTTAGCTCGAGTAATTTCGTTATTGTCACCATATACATAACAAGAACATACGTGTGTAGCATCGTAGTGTTTTTTCTTCATTTTTTGAATGAATTCTCTAGCTTCTTCTTCGCTGTTGATTCTAATTAGATGAGTAATGAATGTAGATTTTTTTTCAACAAATTCATCATAAGAATCTTCTTTAATTGTAATAAATTTCTTCGCCATAGTACCTCCTTTGTAATTTATAATTTGCTAAATTTACTATATTAATTATGATGTATTATAAATAAAATGTCAATAATTAGAATATATTTCTCATTATACTACTTGACAAATCATACTATGCAATGTATAGTATTATGTGAAAGGAGATATTAGTATGGAAGCTCAATTAAAAAGAGGTTTATTGGAAATATGTGTTCTTGCTACTTTACGTAATTCTGAATCATATGGGTATAAAATTATAAAAGATGTTTCAAATGTAATTCCTATATCGGAATCAACGTTATATCCAATCTTAAAACGCTTGGAAGCAAACGATTGTGTTACCTCATATTCGGTAGAACATAATAGTAGACTAAGAAAATATTATAAAATTACAGATGTTGGTCTCAATAAAATTCAGGAATTTCTTATCGACTGGAAAGTAATAAGCAATGCACATAAATATATATTAGGAGATGAAAAACATGAATAAGACACAGTTTTGCGCTCTTTTGGGAAATAAATTAAAACCATATTTATCGCTAAAAGAGATGTATAAAACACTCAATTTTTTCGAAGAAATGATTGATGATCGTATTGATGAGGGCTTAAGTGAAGAAGAAGCTGTATCGCAATTAGGGGATATTAATATCATCGTTGATCAAATTTTAGATGAACATAATATTGGGAAAAAACAAACAAAACTAGTATGGAGGTTTATACCACGAAAAATCCCTACAGAGCTCGGCTTATTATTGCCTTATTATTATTTCCTGCTTGGATAACTGTATTTTCTCTAGTCGCTAGTTTTTTTATAGTTATTCTATCTATAATATTTAGTATTGTACTTTCTATTATAGCTATTTTCATTGGTGGAATCTTATTAATATTAAAAATCCCCATTTTATCTTATTTACGAAAGAAATATTTCGTATTTCTTAGATACTTTAGGCTTTGGATTTGTTATTTCAGGGGCTGGTTTAATTGGTATTTACTGGTTGATAAAAAAATATAAAATATCACGTCAAAAATGGTATAAACATCAGAACAATTTTTTTGTGAAGATTTTCAAAAAAAGAGGTGTATATAAATGAATAAATTAATAAAAAAATTTCTATTAGTTTTATAATTTTTTTGGACTAGTATTGATAGGATTAGCAACTTACTTAAATAATGGTCATATACCTAGATTTTCTTCTAATTCCGAGAAAAAAAGAATTATACTGTCTCAATTAATGATGTTAAAAAAATTTAGATTTAGATATTATTGATTCTGATATAACCATAGAAGAGAATACTGCTTCTAAAAAAATATAGAAATAGAATACTATACTGCTCTAGAACGTAAAGTTAATATAGAGCACACAGGAAATAAGTTATCTATAAAAAGAAAAATAAAAAAATATTGTGGATATTAATTTTAATTTCTTTACTGAAAAAAAGAAAAACTCATTATAAAAAAATACCTAAGTCTTCTAATATCGATATTAATTCGGAAAAATAAAATAGGTGATTTTATTATAAAAAGATCTAGATATTAAATCTCTTATGATAAATAGTAAAATTGGTGATGTATATCTAACTAATACTTCAACTTCTGATACGGAAATTAAGTTGGCAACTGGAAATTTAAAAAATAGATAATTTAAAAAAAGTAAGAATAGTTCTCTAAAAAAATTAATGTTGCTACAGGAAATGTTAAATTAAATAATATTAATGATTTAAAAAGATATTAGTATTGATAATAAAACAGGAGATACAGATTTGTCATCATCAACAATAAAAAGATATTAATATAACTAATAAATTAGGAAATATTAAGGTAAGTAATCTTCCTAGTGAAAGTTCAGATAATATTAACTTAAAAACAACTACTGGTAATATTACTTTAAGTAATCTTACTGCAAATAATTCTATTACTCTTAAATCTACTGCAGGTGACATCATAGCTGAAATAAATGACGATGAGTCAAATTTCACAAATAGTTCAAATAAAAAAAGAAACAGTTATTCACTTCTTCGGAAACTGGAACTGTAAGTATAAAATTTTTCAAATAAATAATTAATATCCCATCAAAAAAATAGTTTTTGATGGGATATTAATTATTATTGATTATTATTTATGCCAGTATGTTGATGGGCATTTGTTGTAGCAGTAGTTGTATTATTTTGTTGCTAATTACTATTGCTAGCATTATTTTCAGTATTACCATTTTCATCAGGTCTGTTTTCATTACTTACGGTAATATCATTCTTTAAATCTGCTTTTGTAAGTTTCTCTGGAAGATTAATTAGTAAATCTTCAGGAGACATAACAGCTAAAGCGGCCTGAGGATATATATTTTTTGATAACAAATTATTTATTTTATATTTTTTTAATCCAATATTAATATGACCTTGATAATATATATTTAATAAATCTGTTGATTTAGGTAATGGTAAGTCTAGATTATCACGCAATGCAGATGATGCATATAGAAGTGACAGTGGGCGAGGATAGTAATAATATACACCGTTATACATCACATCATAACCGTCAATTCTATGAGAGACTATTTCAATATCATTATTGAAAAACATTTTTATTGCAGATGATATTTGAGTAGTTGTTAGATTATGTTCTACATTATCTCCAGCTATGTTTATAACCTCATTAATTTTTGAAAGTGCATTTAAGCTTTTTGCTTTGTCAATTAAAGCATGAATAGCTTGAAGTTGACGTTGTCCACGTTCAATATCACTATCGTAATATCTACTACGAGCAAAAGCGAGCGCTTTTTCACCGTTTAATGTATGCCAACCTTTAGTTAATTTAACAGTGTTTTCTTCACCATTAGCATTCTGTTCATCCATATCGAATGGTACATATAAATCAATACCACCAAAAGCATCAACTGTTTGTTCAAATGCTTTAAAATTAATTAATACATAGAAGTTAATAGGAGTATGCAGTAAGTTTTCAACAGCATTAGTTGTTCCTTTAACATCGTTATAAGCATGAGCGTGAGTTATTTTATCATAAAAATAAGCACTATCGTTATGTTCATCATCTTTTTCCCTCATAAGACTTAGAGAATCACGTGGTATACTTACCATATCCATGCGTTTTTTGTCTTTATTTACAGTAGCTAGAATCATTGAGTCTGTTCTACTATCTTCACGAGTTTGTCCTTGGGCTTTACGGTCATCATTCATATCAATACCTAAAATCAATACTGAGAACTTTTTGAAGTTAGGATCAACTTCTTTTAAATAATCTACATCTTTATATCCTTTTTGAGCAGAATTGGAGAAGTTGAAAAATGTATAAGCTGAAAAACCACCTATACCAACTATAAGTAATGTTAAAATTGTTAACAATATTTTTTTAATCCACTTTTATTTTTATTCTTGTAAGAACGAGAACTAATTCTTTTTCGTCTAGAAAATTTTTTTCTTCCATAATTAATAATAGACCCCTTTTTTTCATTTAACTTTTTTTATTATACTACATATTTGACCTTAACGCTATAATAATGGGGAAAAATTGCTGAAAAAAACTTAATAAATTTACTGATTATTGAGTAGTTATAAGTTGGAATTCTTTGAAATTTTCAAATATTTGTAATAAAAATAAAAATAGTAAGTATATAAAAAAATAGGAGTATATTATGCCAGAATTACCAGAGGTTGAGAATATTAAATTTGGACTCGAAGAAGAAGTAGTAAATAAGAAAAATAGTTTCTATAACCTATTCAAAAAAATCGTAAAAGAGAGTCATAAATTGAACAAGATGGCTATAGTTAAACAAGATCTTAGTTTTTTTAGAGAATGTAAAAGGTAAGGAAATAGAAAAGTTATCGCGTAGAGGAAAAATATTTATATTTTACTTTAAATGAAGGATATATAATAACTCATTTTTGGAATGACTGGTGCCTTCTTTTTTTAGTTAAAGATATAGCGGCGATTACTAATAAAAATTATTATAGACATCAACATGTAATCTTTGAATTATCAACGGGAGAAAAATTAGTTTATAGTGATATTAGAAGATTCGGAGAGCTTAGATATATTGAGGATATAACCAAATTTAAACCATTCATAAATCTTGCTCCTGAGCCTTTCGATAGGAATGCAAAAAAAGTTATTTTTTTAAAATAAACTGGAAGAAAAATAAATATAAAGATCAATCTATAAAAGCATTACTTCTAGAAGGAAATGTATTCTGTGGATGTGGAAATATTTATGATTGTGAGGTATTATATCGTCAAAAAATTCATCCTCTGACGAAAGCCAGTGAATTATCAAAAAAGAAAAAAGAAAGTTTATTTAAAGAGCTAGTAGATATTTTGGATCTTGCAATAAAAGAAGGTGGGTCTACTATTTCGGATTATGTTCACACTGATGGAGGTGAAGGTAATATGCAAAACTTTCATCAAATCTATGGTAAGAAATCATGTCCTCTAGGCCATGATGTGGAAAATATTACAATAAAAGGACGTTCAAGTCACTTTTGTCCTATTTGCCAAAAAAATTAATAAGAAGGAGAATCAATGGATAGTAGATTAGAATTTTTAAAGAAATATATAAGTATAGTTATAGGATCGTTAATTTTTGCAGCAGGATTAGAATTTTTCCTAATTCCTAATAATATATTAGATGGAGGGGTAATAGGGGTATCTATTATTGCACGTCACTATTTAGGCTTACCATTAGGATTGTTTATTTTCTTATTCAACATACCATTCTTATATTTAGGATATAAGCAAATAGGTAAAGGATTCGCAATAGCATCTATTTTCGGTATTATAATCCTTTCTGTAGCAACGTCATATTTTCATAGTATTCCACCACTAGTTACCGATCCATTTTTAGCATGTATTTTCGGTGGGATAATACTAGGAATAGGTGTAGGATTAGTTATTAGAAACGGTGGTACGTTAGATGGAAGTGAGATGTTTTCAATTTATGCTACTAAAAAGTTACCGATTTCTGTAGGTGAAATGGTCCTTGGGATAAATGTTATTATCTTTATCGCGTCTGGGTTTGTATTCACATGGGAAGCGGCATTATATTCTATGATAAGTTATTTCGTTGCATCTAAAGTAATGGATATAGTTATTGAGGGGCTTAATGATTCTAAATCGGTTATGGTTATTACGAGCAACTATCAAGTAATAAGTCAAGAAATTCAAGATAGATTAGGTCGTGGTGTGACTCTATTACATGGAGAAGGTGGTTATTCAGGGCAAGAAACAAAAATCATCTTTTGTGTAATCACTCGTATTGAAGAATCAAAACTTAAAAAAATAGTCTTTAGAAATGATAAAAATGCCTTTCTATCAATTGGAACAGTTAGTGAGGTAAGTGGAGCTAACTTTAAGAAAAAAGATATACACTAATAAAAAATCCTTTGCAGGTTTTTCTGCAGAGGATTTTTTTATGATATAATTAGTATAAAGAGGTGAGAATTATGGAAGAGTTATATAATTATCTTAATAAGAGTGAGAAGGTTTATTTGTTAGAAAGAAGAAAAACGGTAAAATTTTGGCATATACTATTAGACCTTGTGGGCCTTTTATATTTGGCTGGCGCATATGAGAGTGATAAGACTTACGATTGTTACCTAGTTAAGTTTGGTAAATATTGGGAAATACTAGTATGTAAGAAGGGAAAGCACTAGAAAAAATTAAGCTTAAAGATAAATTTGAATTAAAAAAGAATTTTCTTTGTGATGGTTACAAGTATAAAGTTCACAATGAAATTACGCATGAAATATACAACTATTTGAAATGTTCATGCTAGCATGAGCAAAATCTGTCTAAATATGGTATAATAGACTGATGAATTTTTTTAAAGGATAATAAAATGAAAATCAAAGAAATAATAGTAGTAGAAGGAAGAGATGATACTAATAGGGTTAAAGAAGCAATAGATTGTGATACATTTGAAACTAATGGCTCTGCCCTAACTAAGAAAAAAATAGAACGTCTAATCTTTCTGGAAAAAACAAGAGGATTAATAGTTCTAACAGATCCTGATTATGCAGGAAAAAGAATTAGAAGCATAATTGAAAAAAATATCCCGACGGCCAAACATGCATATATTTCAAATAAAAAAGCCGTAGATAGTAAAGGAAAAATAGGAATAGAAGCTGCGAGTAAAGAAGATATTATTGCGGCTATAAAAAATCATTATACACCGATGGATGAGGTGAAAAATGATATAAGTAATGAAATATTGATAGAGTTAGGTTTAGTAGGAGGAGCAACTTCAAAAGTTCTAAGAGAAGAACTTTGTGAAAGATTAAATATAGGATATACCAATGCTAAACAATTACTAAATAAACTTAATATGTATAATATTTCTAAAGAACGTTTATTAGACGAAATGACAAAAAAATAAGTAAAGGATTAAAATAATGATAGGAACACCTAAGAAAACTTTTGAGATACTAAAAAAACACGGATTCACGTTTAAGAAGAGTTTAGGACAAAACTTTTTAATAGATGCGAATATCTTAAATAGAATCGTAGATGGGGCTGGAGTAAATGGGAATGTAGGAGTAATAGAGATTGGACCAGGGATTGGTTCTCTTACAGAAGCTTTAGCCAAAAAAGCTAAGAAAGTAATATCATTTGAAATTGACGGTAGACTTTTACCGATTTTATCTGAGACACTTGCTGATTATCCTAATGTTGAGATTATTAATAATGATATATTAAAAGTTGATGTTGATAAAATAATCGCTGAGAAGATGTCAGATTGCGAGAAAATCATGGTGGTGGCGAACTTACCATACTATATTACAACTCCAATTTTAACTCATTTAATCGAGAATACTGAGAAAATTGATGGTTATGTAGTTATGATGCAAAAGGAAGTTGCTAATAGATTGAATGCCAAGGTAGGAACAAAAGATTATAACTCATTAACGATTTTATTAAATTACTACACTGATGTTGAGTATCTATTTACTGTACCGAAAAAAGTATTCGTACCAGCACCGAATGTTGAGAGCGCAGTTGTAAAAATCATGACGAAAGAAACTCGCGAATTTGAAACTGATGCTAAGTTTTTTAAATTCGTACGCTCATGTTTCGTACAACGCAGAAAAACTTTATTAAATAATTTAATTTCAAGTTATGGTAAAGATAAAAAGCAAGATTTGCAAAATGCTTGTGTAGATAGTGATATTGAGCCAGGCAGAAGAAGTGAAACTCTAAGTTTAGTAGAATTCTATAATTTATATAATAATTTAACAAATAATAGTTTGATTTAAGGAATAAAATATGGAAGAATTAAAAAAACTATAATAACGGAATTTAGGGAAAAAAGAGGATGGGAAAAGTATGATACTTTAGAAAGATTCTCTAAAAGTATTTCTATAGAAGCGGCAGAATTATTAGAACATTTCCAATGGAATGAAGAAGGAGATAATATTCAAGAGATAAAAGATGAACTCGCAGATGTGTTAATTTATGCTCTAGCAATGTGTTATCATCTAAATGAGGACCCTAAGAAGATAATAAAAGAAAAATTAGTTGATGTTGCAAGACGATATCCAGAAAAGTAAGAGAGGTGTGAGTAATGCTCACACCTCTCTTTAAAGTTTTTAATATTACTATCGACTAGTTTTAGTTTTTAGTACTGGTACTTCTTTACCTTTGTAGAACATAGCGTAAAGAACAGTTACTCCAATTGTTACTATTGCACAAAGGATGTAAATTCCTCTATATGATAAGATGCCTTGAACAGTACCTAGTGCATATGGCCCAAATCCAAGACCAAGGTCTAATCCGATGAAATATGTAGATAATGCAATACCTACTTTAGTAGAATCAACAAGTTTTAAACAAACGGCTTGACCATTTGACATAAATGTTCCGTAGCCTAAACCAATTAAAGCTCCTGAGAATAATAACATGAAGCTACCATTTGTGAAACTTAACATTAATAGACCTAATGTTAAAAATACAAAACTTGGATACATTACTGCATTCTCACCACGCGCATCGAATACGCGCCCTGCGAATGGACGAGTAACTGTAACGATAAGAGCGTATACTACAAAGAAGAAAGCTCCAGCAGTAGATAAGTTTAAACTATCAGCGTAGATTGATAAGAATCCTAATACACTAGAGTAAGCTAAACCAACTAGGAATGCTACAGTAGAGATAAATAATACTTTATATTCAATAAATGTATTTAAAGCCCAACTGTTTAATAATTTTTTTTGTTTTTCGTCTAATTCGATATTTTGAACCGGGAATAAGAAACAAGCAATTGTAACAGCAACAGATAATATGATTGCTAAAATAATAACTGCATTAAATCCTGTAATAGGAAGTAATAACATACCGATAAATGGTCCAATTGCAGCTGCTAAACTTGTACTTAAACCGTAGTAGTTAATACCTTCACCATTACGTGTTTTTGGAATATAAGTAGTAACTATTGCATTAGCTGCAGTAGAGATAGTTCCATAAGCGAATCCATTTAAGAAACGAACAGTATCTAAAATAACGATGTTAGATGAAATTAGGTAAGCTGCCGTTGTAATTAAGTAGATTAAGGCTCCAAAACGTAAAATTTGTTTACGTCCAACAATTTCTAATTTTTTACCAATGTATAGTCTGGCAACAAGTGTTCCGATAATATAAATACCAGCGGCAAATCCTGCTTGAGCAGCAGTAGCACCTAATTGAGAAGTTGCATACTTAGCTGTAATAACTACAAAACAGTAATAAATTAAAAATACAATAAAGTTAATCGTAGTTATTGTTATAAATCCTTTGTTAAATAATTTGTCTTTTTCTTCTATAGCTGTCTGGCTATCCATAAAAATTCTCCTAACTTATTTTTTAATAACATATATTTATAATACTCCTATGAAAATGTATTTTCAAGTGCAAATTTTCATGAAAATGATATATTCTCAATTTTATTTTTATGAAAAAAATACAATGTATATGTAATAAAGTATAACAAATATAACAGTATTAGTAACGGTTAGCAGGGTGTATTAATTTTTAAAAATATTAATTCTATAGTTATGAAAAACGACTTATTTTCATTACTTTCAAAAAAATGAATTAAAATGTAAATTAATATTAGTAGTACAGGAAAGGTAAATAAAGTGGTGTTAATATATTCATAATATTTTTTTGAAAAATAGTTTTAAGAAAAAAAGTGATGAGTGATATAGTGATTTTTTTATAATTAAATATAGTATTTTTTTGAATTGTCAGAATTTTTTTAGATATTTTTTTTAAAAAAACATATTGACAATAAAAAAAGAGTTGCTATAATGTAAACAAGAATTAAAACGTAAAGGAGAAAAAAAGATTTATGAAACTGTATCAAGTTGACACGCTACAATTAAATATTCGTTGGCAAAGCCACTAGATACTGAGTCGATCTTGTTTCTTTTTAACATAGATACGGCTCTCAGGTGAGAAGTAAGTATCTATGTGGATTATTTGTGATGAAAAAATCGTGGCCACATAGAAATATCTAGGTGGTTTTTTATATTATTAAAAATTATACGTAAGGACCACTGGATAAAAATTCTAGTGGTCTTTTTATATAGATACGCTTCTAAAATTTGATTACAAAAAAATATTATTATAGATAAAAAGTAAAAGGAGATTATTAAAATGAAAGTAAATAAAATTTTTGTAGCATTCGCGGTATTATTAGTTTGTGTATTAGGTTATGGATTCTTCTCTAGTAAAAAAGGTGAAGAAACTAAAAAAGTTGATAACAAAGAAGTGAAAGTAGGGGTACTTCAATTACTTAGTCACCCAGCTCTTGATCAAATTTATAAAGGTTTAGAAGATGGACTTAAAAAAGAAGGATATGAAGTTGGTAAGAATTTAAAAATTGATCTTCAAAATGCTCAAGGTGATCAAAGTAACTTAGCAAGTATGGGTCAAAAATTAGTTACAGATAACAACGATATCTTAGTAGGTATTACAACACCAGCTACTTTATCATTATCAAATGCAACTAAAGATAAACCAATCATCATGGGTGGTATTACTTATCCAGTTGAAGCAGGATTAATTAAAGCTGAAGACAAACCAGGAAATAACATTACTGGTGTAAGTGATAGAACTCCGATTAAACAACAGCTAGAAATTATGAAAAAAGTACTACCTAACATGAAAAAAGTTGGTATTTTATATACAGCTAGTGAAGATAACTCTGTAAAACAAGCTCAAGAAGCTGAAAAATTAGCTAAAGAATTAGGATTAGAAGTTAAAGTTTCAACAGTAGCTAATACAAATGATATTCAACAAGTAACAGAGAGTCTTGCTTCACAAACAGATGCAATCTTTGTACCAATCGATAACACAATCGCTAGTGCAATGGCAACAGTAGTAAAAGTAACAGACGCTAAGAAAATTCCAGTATTTCCATCTGCAGATACAATGGTAGCTGATGGAGGACTTTTAGGACTAGGTGTTGACCAATATCAAATCGGTGTTGAAACAGCTAAAGTTGTAGCTAAAGTATTAAAAGGTGCAGATACTAAAGATATGCCAATCGTACTTGCTAATGAGGGTGTTATCTACCTAAACGAAGCGAAAGCAAAACAATTGGGAATTGAAATTCCAAAAGAAATTAAAGATAAAGCAAAAGTAGTAGATAAAAAATAATATTATTGATATTATATTATTAAGAAGCTATTTGAATTCTGAATAATTAAAAAGAGCGACTCATCAAATCAATAGAAAAAATTATTGTTTATGAGGCGCTCTAAATTATATAAAATCAAATTAGAAAAAATATTAAATAAAAGAGGTGCGGAATGGATTTATTTATTTCAGCGATTTCACAGGGAATGCTGTGGGGTATATTATCGCTTGGATTATTTATAAGTTTTAGAGTTTTAAATATTGCAGATATGACTACAGAAGGTGCGTATCCTTTAGGAGCAGCTGTCTGTGTTATTTGTATACATAATGGAATCAACCCTATTATAGCCACATTGATTTCGATATTGGCAGGTATGTTAGCAGGTCTTGTTACGGGATTCTTAATTACTGTTTGTAAAATTCCAAGTTTACTTGCAGGTATCTTAACAATGACGGCATTATTATCAGTAAACTTAAGAATTATGGGTAGACCAAATTTAAGTTTAATCAATAAAGATACAATTTTCAGTAAGATTCAAGGATTAAACTTACCAACTCATTATGATACTGTATTTGTTGGAATTATTCTTTCTGGATTAATTATTATCGCTATGTCTTTATTCTTTTCAACGGAATTAGGTCAGAGTTTAATTGCAACAGGAGATAATGAGAAAATGGCAACAGCATTAGGTATTTCTACAAAAATAATGACGATTTTAGGATTAATGCTTGCCAATGGAATTATATCTTTAGCTGGTGCGATTTTAGCACAAAACAATGGTTATTCAGATGTAAACAGTGGTATCGGGGTAATAGTAGTAGCTTTAGCAGCAATTATTATAGGAGAAGTAATCTTTAAAGACGTAGCTTTCACAACAAGATTAATTTGTGTAATCTGTGGTGCTATAATTTATAGATTACTGCTAGTTGGAGTGTTAAAATTAAATATTATTGGAGCAAATGACTTTAAACTAGTTTCAGCTCTAGTAATTGCTATATTTTTAACTCTACCTCAATTAAAATTAAAAGCTAAGAGAAAGGATGCGTAGAAAATGTCATTTATAAAAATTAATAAAATAGATAAAACATTCTTTCCTGGAACTATTAGAGAGCAACATGCTTTAAAAAATGTTAGTCTTGAAATAAAAGATGGTGATTTTATTACTATTCTTGGTGGAAATGGAGCAGGGAAATCAACTTTTCTTAATGCCTTAGCGGGTTCATTCTCATTAGATGGTGGAGAAATCTTAATAGAAGGAAAAGATGTAAGTAATATAGTAGAACATAAGAGAGCAGGATTCATAAGTAGAGTTTTTCAAAATCCACTTGATGGAACAGCTCCTCGTATGACTGTTGCACAGAATATGTCTTTAGCACTACGACGTGGTAAAGTTAGAGGTTTTAAACCAGGAACTACTAAAGAAGATAGAAAACTTTTCAAAGAATTACTAGCAACTTTAGACTTAGGACTTGAAGACAGATTAGATAGTGAGATGGGATTATTGTCTGGAGGTCAACGTCAGGCTATTGCACTTTTAATGGCGACTATGACTACTCCGAAACTTTTACTTCTTGATGAACACACTGCAGCATTAGATCCTAAAACACAGAAGAAAATAATGGAACTTACTCGTGAAAAAATTGAAGAGAAAAACTTAACAGCTTTAATGATAACTCATAATATCCAAGACGCGGTGAAATACGGTAATAGAATAATAGTTCTACACCGTGGAGAGTTAGTTCGAGATATCAGCAAAGAAGAAAAAGAAAAGCTTGATGCAAAAGCATTATATGAGTTACTTTATAACTTGGAAGAAAATGAGTAGGATGATATGGGGTGACTTGATAAAATCTAGTTTAAGTCACTCCTATTTATTTTTCACATGATAATATGATATAATAAGGATAAACGTAAGGAGTAGTATAGAGTGAGTACGCCTTGATGGAGGAGGTTCAGGTTGAAATCCTGGCTATTACGTCTAAGACATCTATTTGTAAATAGGTGTCTTTTTTCATTTTAGATTCATCTTTTTACTTTATAATCTATAGTAAATGTAATTATAAAAGGGTTGCCTCAAAAGACCTGAATTTTAACAAAGTGGCTCAACGAAATCTTGTTTCTTAAGAAATCACGTTTTTGAGTCACTCCCTTTACATTTATAAATGAATTAAGTAAAATATAGTAGAAATTTAGTTAAGGAGATTATTATGAAAATACTTGTTGTTGAAGATGAACGCGATTTGAATAGAATAATTACTAAGCACTTAAAGAAAAATAATTATAGTGTAGACAGTTGTTTTGATGGTGAGGAAGCATTAGATTTTGTTAGTTATAGTGACTATGATTTGATTATTACCGATATAATGATGCCGAATGTTGATGGTTATGAGTTTATCGAAAGGCTTCGTGAGAGTAAAAACAATACACCAGTTATTATGTTAACTGCTAAAGATACTTTAGAGGATAAAATCGTCGGTCTAGATAGTGGTGCTGACGATTATATAGTTAAGCCGTTTGAATTTGATGAACTGCTTGCGAGAATAAGGGTTTTAATGAGAAGAAATTATGGTCTAGCAACTAATGTTATTCAAGTTGATGATGTTGTACTTGATATCGCCAAAAAACAAGTTACTAGAAATGGTGAGAATATAGGATTAACAGGTAAAGAATATGAGGTATTAGAGTATCTTATGAAGAATAAAGAGAGTATCTTGAGTCGTGATCAGATTCTTAATCATGTTTGGGATTATGACTATGATGGTGCTTCGAATATAGTAGATGTAATTATAAAAAATATTAGGAAAAAACTAGATAATGGAACGGATAAAACTATTATTTATACTAAAAGGGGGCTAGGATACTTTGTTAAATAAAATTAAGAAATTATCGATATTTCCATTTAGAAAAGTATCATTAACTTTCAAAATTACTTTATGGTATACAACATTTATAGTTTTATTAATAGGATCACTGATAGTTGGGACATTTTTAGTTAGTGATAGTGTTGTTGAAAAGAATAGTGAAAAGAAATTGATAGAAGAGGTAGCTGAAATCTCAAGCGGCTCTGATAAGTTTACCCCGTATGAAGATGGTGTCACGTTATCAGTCTATGATAAAGATGGAAACCTCATTGCAGGTTCTGTACCTAGAAATTTTAAGGTTAATGATTTTAGTCTAGGAGTTATTTCTGAATATAAAGATGTAAATAATAATAAGTATTTATATTATGATTCAGAAACTAGTTCTGCTAGATTAGGGAATGGGAAATATGTGAGAGGTATAGTACAAATTACCAATAATATAAACGGTTGGATATTGCCGTTAATTATTGGTGTGGGTAGCCCGTTCGTTATTTTGGTAATAATGTATGGTGGATACTTGATAATAAGGAGTTCATTGAAACCTGTAAGAGATATGACAGAAACAGCTGAGGCGATTGCAAAAAGTAACGACCTTACTAAACGAATACATATAGAAGATGGTGCAGATGAGGTTCACAAGTTAGGTAAAGTTTTTAATGAAATGTTAGAAACTCTAGAAAGTTCATCGAAAAGAGAACGCCAATTCAGTTCGGACGTATCACATGAGTTAAGAACTCCGATTTCTGTAATAATGGCAGAAAGTGAATATGGAGCTAAATATACAGATTCTATTGAAGACGCTAAAGAATCATTTGATGTAATAGAAAGACAAAGTAAGAGAATGACTACTATGATTAATCAAATTTTAGAATTATCTAGACTAGATAGTCGTTTAGAGATTCCAAAAGAAGAACTTCTTCTATCGGATAAAATAAAACATACATTAGAAGACTATAAAATTCTATTCGATAATAAGAATATAAAGTTATTCATAAATATAGAAGAAAATATCATAGTTCATGCAAATGAAGCTCTAATTATGCGTATGATAGATAATTTATTGTCAAATGCTTTGAAATATGCTGAAACAGAAGTAACAGTCAGTCTAGCCAAAAGAAATAGAATAATTCTTGAAGTTGCTGATGATGGAATAGGAATAAATGATACTGAGAAAAAAACATATTTGGGATAGATTTTATAAAGTAGATAAATCTAGAACTACGACAGAGGACAATTCTTCGGGGTTAGGGTTATCTATTACGAAAAAAATTGTAGAATTACATGATGGTAAAAATAGCGGTATTAGATAATAAAACCAAAAGGAACAAAAATTTGTAGTGAATATATAAGAATAATAAAGCACATCTTTAAAAATAGGAAGGTGTGCTTTTAATATAATAGGAATTCAAAATAAATGAAATCTTCATTTAGTATTCATAAAACGAAGATATAATAAAAAAATATCAAAAGAAAAAGAACAAAAATGAAAAATCTTCATTTAGTATTCATAAAAACGGAGATATAATAAAAAAATATCAAAAGAAAAAGAACAAAAATGAAAAATCTTCATTTAAGATTCATAAAAAGAAATATAAAAATAAGAATATAAAGAAAAAAAGAGGTAAATTAAAAAAATGACAAAAAAATATTAATAACAACGAAATCGAAACAATTGAAGGAACTTATGTTGAAACTATTGAAAATGATAACCAATATAATGAACAACCTAAAAAAGCAAAAAGAAACTTTTTAAAACCATTAATTATCGGAGCATTAGCTGTTGTAGTAACAGGTGGAGTTGGAGCTTATGCTTATGATAAATATGAAACTGCGCAAAGAACTAAAAATTCAAGATGCATACTATAATGTTAAGTTGAATACAGGAAATCAAACTAATTCAAATGATAATAACAATAGTGGAAATAATAGCTCAAATAATAATACTCAAAACAACAATTCACAACAAAATACTCAAAATGTTAAATCACAACAAGAGATCCGCTCAATTGTAGCAGAAGCAATATCAGTACCTGAACAAAATATTAATTTTGTAAAAATTAAACCTAAATATGAGGATGATTACGCACCACAAAATAATGGAGTATCTTTGTATGTTTATAAAGTCGAAGCAAAAGCTAACGGGTTGAAGTATGATGTAGTAGTAGATGCTGTATCAGGGAAAGTATTAAAAGTGAAGATTGATGACTAGAAAAAATAATATTTTAATCTTCATCTAAGATTCATAAAGGAAATGTATAATAAAAATATAAAGAAAAAAGAGGTAAATGAAAAATGGCAGAAAAACAAAAAGAAAAAGAAACTTTTTAAAAACCAATAATTATCGGAGCTCTAGCCGTAGTAGTAACGGGTGGGGTAGGTGCTTATGCATATGATAAGTATGAAACAGCACAAAGAGCAAAAATTCAAGAAGCATACTCGAATGTAAAAATGAATGTCGGAAATCAGATAAATCAAAATAGTAATAACGGAAACAATAACAATAATAGTAACAATGGGGATAATGGTTCAAATAGTAATTCGCAAAATATTGACCAATCTTCAAATGTTCAAAATAATAACAATAATAACGTCAACACTCAACAAAATACACAAAACGCTAAATCACAACAAGAAATTCGCACTATAGTAGCACAAGCAATTTCAACTCCTGAGCAAAATATTAATTTTGTAAAAGTTATGCCTGAATATGAGGATGACTATGCATATCAAAATAACGGAGCACCTTTATATGTTTATGATGTAGAAGCTCGTGCAAATGGGTTAGAATATGATGTGGTAGTAGATGCTGTATCAGGAAAAGTACTAAAAGTAGAAATAGATAACTAATAAAAAGAACTGATAATCTAGAACTAAAATCTAGGTTATCAGTTTTCTTTTTTTAGAAGAGGATTTCATGTATAAATTAAATGTTATTTTCTCTTCTAAATGTTTACTTATTTTTTTTATTGTTATAAACATAATATCCAATGAAAATAGCAACTATTAAATATAAATTAAAAATTAGGATTAGCGATATAAAAATAGCATGGCCTTATAAGATATACGCATAAGTAATCCTTGGATAATTGAAGGTGCAAATAGTAAAACTATGATTATAGAATTAGCTATCTTTCTTGCTAAGAATATTATAAAAAAATTAATATTAGCAGAAGAATTAGTATTGCTAAATACCTATTTACAATAATATTAAATGTAGTTGGAAATTTGAAAGGATTAAAAAAATATCAATAAAGCTATTACTAATACCAATATTGTAATTATAGTATTTTTTTAGTGCGTTCATCAAGTTTGCTTCTGTTAGTGTACATGAAAATATAACTTAGATAGAATCCACCAAAAATTAAAACTCCCACGACCGCAGCTTCTAATAAATTTAAAGCCATAAAGGGATTAGCCAATATTGGTGCTAGATAAAAAAGTATATAAATACCGGTTGCTATTAGTAAATTACGTTTGAAAATAATCATCTTGCCTCCTTAATTATTTTAATAATCCTGATAATGCGTAAGCAATAAAAGAAAATCCTATTATAATAAGTATTAAAACTAAAGCACTTGAATTAAATATGAAAAATAAAGGAAGCGCTAAAATAATGCTTAGAAGCGGTGTATAAGTTGTTCTCTGTCCTAGGAAGGTAACTAACATTGTGATTGCAAATGAAGAAAATCCATAAGCTAATATCAAAATAAAACCAGCTTTATCACTAGTTCCATTATAAAAATTTCAAAAAAAGTAGGGGAATAATATAGTATAAAAATACTAGTGAGTAAAAAAATATCCCTAATAATGTTTTTTTCTTTGCATGATAAAATCTCCATAATTATTGTTTTTTTATTATTGTAATATTTTATGTAGTATAAGTCTAGTAATATAACAAAAACTAATAAAAAAATATTTATTGAATGGAGTAAAAATATTTTCGGATATCCCTTGTTAAAAATGAAATAATTAGAGTAAAAATAAATATAATAATAATACAAAGGAGAACTATAAATTATGTCAAAAGTTCATGTTTTTGATCATCCATTGATCCAACATAAATTATCTTTTATTAGAGATAAGAGAACGGGGTCTAAAGACTTTAGACAACTTACTAACGAAGTAGGTTCTTTAATGGCTTATGAAATCACTCGCGATCTTCCTCTTGAGGATGTAGAAGTGGAAACGCCAATCCAAACTACTACTTGTAAGCGTCTTGCAGGTAAAAAAATTGTTTTCGTTCCAATCTTACGTGCAGGATTAGGAATGGTAGATGGATTAATGAATTTAATTCCATCAGCAAGAGTAGGTCACGTTGGACTATACCGTGATCCAGAAACTCTACAACCGCATGAGTATTTTGTTAAAATACCTAGTAATCCGGAAGAACGTCACTTTATTGTTGTTGACCCAATGTTAGCAACTGGTGGATCTGCAATTGCGGCAATCGACTCGCTAAAACAACGTGGGGTTACTGATATTAAATTTATGTGTCTAATAGCAGCACCTGAAGGTGTAAAAGCATTACATGATGCACATCCTGATGTGGATATCTTTATCGCAGGTCTAGATGAAAAATTAAATGATCATGGTTATATCGTACCAGGATTAGGTGATGCTGGGGATAGAATCTTTGGAACAAAATAATATATAATAGGTTATTCTTAATTAAATTATATAAAATTTAAGAAATCGCTAGCAAATATCAGCAAATCATATTATAATATTTATTATGTATTTCTGATTTTATATTACAACAGATTTAGAAATATAAAAAGTTACTTAAGAAAAGAGGTGAGGGGAATATATGGAAAAACACACATATCTTATTACCAAATTATTTGGCTATGATATAACGGTTAATATTCCTAGTGTAATCACAACTTTAATAACAGTTTTACTTACCTTTATTATTGTGATGTTTCTAACTAGTAGAATAAAATTGAGACCAGATAGTAAACGTCAAAATGCGGTTGAATTACTTGCATATTTCGTTAGTGATAATGTCATTAAAGGTAATGTTAGCTGGAAAAAATATGGTAAAGGATTATGGGCGACAGCTCTAACAATTATTTCACTTGTTGCAGTAGCAAATACTATTGGTGTATTAATAGAAGTTAGTTACAACGAGGTAGTTTATGTAAACTCAGTAACGGCTGATCCAACATTTACTTTCTCTCTTGCATTATTGATTATTGTCTTTACTCATTTTGCAGGAATTAAGTATAAAGGTGTTAAACATTATTTTGGTACGTATACTTCTTCAGGTATAGGTATTACACCATTTAAAGTTATTGAAGAGTTCACAAACTTAATGACTTTCTCAATGCGTTTATTTGGTAACATTTATGCTGGTGAAATTTTATTAGCGCTATTAGCAACGCTTACTACAGTAGGGTTCTTCGGAGCTATTGCCGGTATGGTAGGGTTGGTAGTATGGAAAGGATTCTCTCTATTTATCGGGTTTATCCAAGCATACATCTTTACTGTATTAACATTTATTTATTTATCACACAAAATTAGTGATGAACATTAATCTTTTTAAACGCACTATATGTGCAAAAAAATCTTATAATTAATAAAAATTCATTTATTATCCAAGGAGGAAAATATAATTATGGTAGAATTAATTGGAGCAGGTTTAGCAGCAGGTTTAGCAGCAGTTGGTGCTGGTATCGGTAACGGATTTTTATTCGGTAAATTTATCGAAGGTGTATCTCGTCAACCAGAATTAGAGTCAAGATTAAAATCAAATGCTTTCGTATTATTCGCACTTGTAGAAGCAGTACCTATCTTAGCTATCGTTATTTCATTCGTTATCTTAGCTAAATAATTTAGTATAATACTGTAAACAAAAGAACTATGAAGAATAGGAGCATTTAGTAAATGGAAAATTTAGTATTTTTAGCTACTGAACACTCTTCTCATCAAGGTTTTAATCTAGGAAATATGGCTATTAACATTGTAGCTGTATTAATCTTATTAGTATTACTGAAAAAATTTGCTTGGGACAAACTTATTGATATGTTAGATGAGCGTCAAAAATTAGTTGAAGGTCAACTTGATGATGCAGCTAAAAATCAAAAAGAAGCTTTAGTTTTACTCGAAGAAAATCAAGAAAAATTAAAAAATGCACAAAAAGAAATTAAAGTTATGATGGAAGAAGCTCGTGAACAATCTAAGATTGAAAAACAAGCTATTCTTGAAGAAGCTCGCAAACAAGCAGAACAATTAAAAGTAAATGCTCAAAGAGACATTGAGGACGAGAAGAAAAGAGCACTTGAAGAAATCAACAAACAAATCGCTGATTTATCAGTGCTTGTAGCTTCGAAAATTTTAGAAAAAGAATTAGATGGCTCAACACAAAGTGAATATGTTGATAAAGTCATTAAAGAGGTAGGGGTGAAATAATGAGTAAGTCAGTATTAGCTAATAAAAATTGGATATTCATTATTTGAAGTTGCAAAAGAAAATAACACACTAGAAGAAGTTTCTTATGAGTTAAAGGAAGTTGCAAAAGTAGTTAATGAAAACTCTGATTTTGTTACATTGATGAACAACCCTAATTTAGAAAAAATAAAGAAAATTAACTTGATTGATGCAGCATTTGCAGGAGTAAATAAATATGTTGTGAATGTTGTTAAAATCTTAGCAGGTAATCTGCAAATCTCATTAATTAATTTCGTTCTAGAACAATATACTGAATTGTTTAATAAACATTCAAGAAATGTTGTTGTTAAAAGCTGAATCGGCTTCACCTTTAACTGAAGAACAGTTAGAAAAATTTAAAAAGAAAAAAATTAAAAAAATGAGTTACAACTAGAAAATGTAGAAATTAATAATTTTGTGGATGAAAGTCTTCTAGGTGGTTTAAAACTTACTTATAATAATAAAGTAGTTGATGCTACTATTAAGGCGAAATTAAATGCTATAAAATCAAAAATTTCTTCAATCTAGAAGAAGTTGAAACAAGGAGGGACATAAATGGCTATTAAAGCTGAAGAAATTAGTTCATTACTAAAATCACAAATAGAAAATTATCAGTTTGAAGTTAAGTCAACAGATGTCGGTACAGTTATAGAAGTAGGGGACGGTATTGCTCGTGTATACGGTCTTAATGAAATAATGAGTGGTGAGCTTGTAGAGTTCACTAAAACAGGGGTTATGGGGCTTGCTCAAAACCTTGAAGACACAAATGTTGGTATCGTAATTTTAGGTCCAACTACTGATATTAAAGAAGGAGACGAAGTTCGCCGTACTGGACGTGTAATGGACGTACCTGTAGGTGAAGAACTAATTGGACGTGTAGTTGATCCATTAGGACAACCAGTTGATGGTCGTGGACCAGTTAACACTACAAAACGTCGTCCAATTGAATCTCCAGCAGTAGGGGTTATGGGACGTAAATCAGTATCTGTTCCATTCCAAACTGGTATTAAAGCGATTGACGCATTAGTACCTATCGGACGTGGGCAACGTGAGCTTATTATCGGAGATAGACAAACAGGTAAAACTGCAGTTGCTATCGACTCAATCTTAGCTCAAAAAGGACAAGATGTAATTTGTATCTATGTAGCAATAGGACAAAAAGAATCTACAGTACGTAGTGTGGTAGAAACTCTTAAAGAACACGGTGCTTTAGACTACACTATCGTAGTAACAGCATCAGCATCTCAACCAGCACCACTTCTTTACATCGCACCTTATGCAGGGGTTGCAATGGCAGAAGAATTTATGTTTAATGGTAAAGATGTAGTAATCGTATATGATGACTTATCTAAACAAGCAGCAGCTTACCGTGAGTTATCATTACTATTAAAACGACCACCAGGTCGTGAAGCATACCCAGGGGACGTATTCTATCTACACTCACGTCTTCTAGAACGTGCTGCTCGTGTAAATGAAGATTTTGGTGGAGGAAGTATCACAGCACTACCATTCGTAGAAACTCAAGCAGGTGATATCTCTGCGTATATTCCAACAAACGTAATTTCGATTACGGACGGACAAATCTTCTTACAATCAGATTTATTCTTCTCAGGTATTAGACCAGCGATTAACGCCGGACTTTCAGTATCTAGGGTAGGGGGATCTGCTCAAATTAAAGCGATGAAAAAAGTATCAGGTACTTTACGTCTTGACTTAGCATCTTACCGTGAGTTAGAAAGCTTTGCTCAATTCGGTTCTGACCTAGATCCAGCGACTCGTGAAAAACTAGAACGTGGTAAACGTACAGTTGAAGTTTTAAAACAAGACTTACACAAACCAATTCCAGTAGAAAAACAAGTTATGATTCTTTATGCTTTAACTCACGGATTCTTAGATGATGTAGAAGTTAAAGATATTCACAGATTCGAACAAGAATTATATTCATACTTAGATGCTCATGAAAATGAAGCAGTTAAGCACATTATTGAAACAAAAGACTTACCATCAACAGAAGTTATGGATGAAGTAATCGCTGCATTCAAAAAAACTTTTGCCTAAGATGATAAGTAGTAGAGTAAAGGTGGTGAACTAATTGGCGTCACTAAGAGATATTAAAAACAAAATCAATTCTACTAAGAAAACTAGTCATATTACAAAAGCAATGGAGATGGTTTCAACATCTAAGCTTTTAAAAGCACAATCAAACACGCAAAAATTTAATCCATACATGCAAAAAATGCAAGAAGTGATGGGGACAATTTTTGGAAAAAGCTCTAGTATTAAACACCCTATGTTAGAAAAAAGAGAAGCTAAGAAAACTCTTTATGTGGTAATTACTAGTGATAGTGGTTTATGTGGAGGATTCAACTCAAACGTTATTAGAAACTTTGTTAATACTGTTAATGAAAGACATGCTAATAGCGAGTATGGTATTGTTGCTATAGGTAACTATGGAGCAGAATTCTTTAGAAAAAATGGCTATAATGTAGTTGATAGTTATAGAGATATACCAGATGAGCCAAGTTTCACTCAGGTTAAACAAATTACTAATAAAGTAGTAGGATACTTTATTGATAAAGAATATGATGAAATTTATTTACATTATAATCACTTTGTTAGTATGATTCAACAGGTTGTAACTGAAAGTAAAGTTCTTCCTATTGACAATACAGACAAATTCGCAAATTCTGAAGAGCAACAACCTACAGGAGCTTACGAATTTGAGCCTGGTGAGACAGCTGTACTAGATGTAATACTACCTCAATATGCTGAAAGTATGATTTATGGAAGTATATTAGATAGTAAAGCTAGTGAGCATTCTGCAAGAAAAACAGCAATGAAAAATTCGACTGATAATGCAGGAAATATTATTGATACACTTACGATTAAATACAATCGTGCAAGACAAGCTGCAATCACTCAAGAAATTACTGAGATTGTAAGTGGAGCAGCAGCAACAAAATAGTAATGAGAAAGGAGAAGCTATTAAGTTAGCATACAACATATGAATAAAGGTTATATTCTCCAAGTTATGGGACCTGTAGTAGATGTTAAATTCGAATCAGGGCATATGCCAAATCTATTAAACGCTTTAGAAGTTTACATAGAAAAAGGCGATGGGAAAAAAGAAAAATTAGTTCTTGAAGTTTCTCTAGAAATTGGTGATAACGTAGTAAGAACAATCGCTATGTCATCTACTGATGGATTAAATAGGGGAGCAGAAGTAGTAGATACAGGAGCACCAATTACAGTTCCTGTAGGTAACTACACATTAGGTCGTGTCTTCAACGTATTAGGTGAAGCAGTAGACCACGGTGAAGAAGCAGGAGCAGAAGTTCGTAAAGATTCAATTCACAAAGAAGCTCCAACATTCGAAGAATTATCAACTCACGTTGAGGTTCTTGAAACAGGTATTAAAGTTATCGACTTACTTGCGCCATATATTAAAGGTGGTAAAATCGGTCTTTTCGGTGGTGCGGGAGTTGGTAAAACAGTTCTTATCCAAGAACTTATCAACAACGTTGCGCAACAACACGGTGGATTATCAGTATTCACAGGTGTAGGTGAGCGTACTCGTGAAGGAAATGACTTATACTATGAAATGAAAGATTCTGGTGTTATTAACAAAACAGCCATGGTATTCGGACAAATGAACGAACCACCAGGTGCTCGTATGCGTGTAGCATTAACAGGATTAACAATGGCGGAATACTTCCGTGATGAAGAAGGACAAGACGTACTTCTATTCATCGATAACATCTTCCGTTTCACACAAGCAGGTTCTGAGGTTTCTGCGTTATTAGGACGTATGCCATCAGCCGTTGGTTATCAACCAACACTTGCTACAGAGATGGGACGTTTACAAGAACGTATCACATCAACTAAAAAAGGTTCTGTTACATCTATCCAAGCGATTTATGTACCAGCCGATGACTATACTGACCCGGCTCCAGCGACTACATTCGCTCACTTAGATGCAACAACTAACCTTGAGCGTGCGTTAACAGAGATGGGTATCTACCCAGCCGTTGACCCACTTGCTTCTACATCTAGAGCATTAGCTCCTGAAATCGTAGGAGAAGAACACTATCAAGTTGCGACTAGAATTCAAAGAACTCTTCAAAAATATCGTGAATTACAAGATATTATCGCCATCTTAGGTATGGATGAGTTAAGTGATGAAGATAAGAAAACAGTTGATAGAGCACGTCGTGTTCAATTCTTCTTATCTCAAAACTTCCACGTAGCTGAACAATTCACAGGTCAACCTGGTTCATACGTACCAGTATCTGAATCAGTACAAGCATTCAAAGGAATCCTAGATGGTAAATATGACCACATTCCTGAAGATGCATTCCGTCTAGTTGGTGGAATTGAAGACGTATTAGAAAAAGCTCGTAAACTAGGAGTAGAAGTATAATACAAATAGGAGGTAAATAAATGAATACTTTAAGTGTAAGCATTGTTACTCCTAATGGAGAAGCTTATAGCGCTAAAGAAGCTTCTATGGTTGTATTGGGAACTACAAGTGGACAACTTGGTGTAATGGCTAACCATGTTCCTATGGTTGCATCATTAAAGGTTGGTCCTCTTAAAGTGATTTTTCCCGATGGACGTGAAGAATATCTAGCTGTAAGTGAAGGATTTGTGGAAACACATAAAGGCGAAGTAACTATTATAGTTCAAACAGCAGAATTAGGTAAAGACATCGATGTTGAGCGTGCTAAAAGAGCATTACAACGTGCAGAAGATCGTCTTGCTAAAAAAGAAGAAGGTCTTGATGTAAGACGTGCAGAACTAGCTTTAGCTAAAGCTTGTGCTCGTCTGAAGATAGCTGAACAATTATAAGAAAAAATGTAGTTCATATTTATTATGAACTACATTTTTTTATAACTTAAAATTATGTTTTATTTAAAACTCACAAAGAAATAAAAAAACCTCGGAATTTAGGTTTCATATTAGAAACTTATTTCTGAGGTTTAATATTTCAATTAATTATTTTTTCTACGTTTTAATAATCCGACTATAGCAAGAAGTGATAGTCCAATTGCAGTTAGAGATTTACCTGTAGTTTCACCAGTTTTTGGAAGAGTTTTTGGTGTATTAGTAGGTGTAGAGTTCGCACCTCTAGTATCTATTACTGTGAATTTTTTCTCTTCTTGAACAGCTGATGAGTTTATATCTTTTTCGCTTGAAGCAAATGCTGTTTTAATTTTAGCTACAATTGCGAATTTGCTGAAGTGATCAACTGTGAATTGTAGGTTATTTTTACTTACAAATGAAGGGATTAGTTCAATAGAGTTATCCTCTTTAATATGATAAACAAGTATATCTTTGTTTTGTTCATTTTGTAGTAAAGCAACTTTTACTGTTCTTGGAACATTAAGATTTACTGTTTTATTATCTTTTTGTAATTCTAAATCTACAACTCTAATTGATGTAATATCTTTTTTGTCTTTAATACTATTGTTGGCATCAGCAACAACTTTATCTTTTAGATTTTCTAAGTTTATATCTTTAGTGATATCTTTGGCAGATAAAGTTAAATCTTTATTGTCTGTAGAGTATAAATCAGCGCTTATATCTTTATCTTTTGATTTAATAGTAACAGTAACTGTATTATTGTTAATGTTTAGTTCTGGTAATTCTGAAGCAACAGGAGCGTCAGAAGGGACTGAATATTCATATTTTGTACCATATTCATTTTCTCTAACTTTATTACCATTTTCAGAAATAACTGTGTTTCTTACACTTGGATGTATCACAAATTGATTGTTATCTTGGAATAGTTGTCCTATTTCAAGAAGTATTTTCTCAGAATTGTTTTGAGCTGCGAACATTACTCCAAGAGGAAGGTTATTTGCACTCTTATAAACAGGTAATGATATTGCAGGGTTTCCTGTTAAGTTGAATAACCAAGTGAACGGTGTTCTTCTCATCATAGGTTCCCATTGTTTAACAAGTAGATTGAATCTTTCTTTTGGATCTTTGATTTTATTAATATTATAAAGTTGTTCTTCAACTTTTGGATCAACATAAGGATCTACTTTTTTATCATTTGATGGTGCTGTTACCGCATTAGTAGCCATTAAGAATAAATCATACTTTTTGTAGAATTCATTCATTTGGTTAAAGTAAACTGAAGCAGATTTTGCAGATGAAATATCTGTATTTGCATTTTTTCCTTTGTATGATGAAGTTCCTAATGCATAAGTCGCAGGGTCTAAATCACGTTTGTTTTTTTCTTTAGCTAAGTTTGTCGCTGCAGTATAACCCCCACCAATTGCACCTATTGTATATGTTCTAATACCTTCGTAACCGTCAATTGGAAATTCATTTACTTCTTCAACAGTAAATCCTTGTTTTCTAAGGAAATCAACAGCTTTAAGAACAGCTTTTTTACCATCTTCACTTAATTCAACATCTTTTAATGGTGTTTTTAATGAATAAGCAATTTTAAGTGATTTTAAGTTCTTAGGAACTTCTAATAAAGTTTTTGGTTTACTGATGTTTGTTTTATCAAAATAAGTTTTAGCATCCTCAATAGTTTTTACTAGTGGAAACTTAACAACATGTCCAGTTGGTTTTAAACCGATAAGACCAGTCCATGAAGCAGGAATACGAATTGATCCCCCAGCATCACTTCCGCTTGCGATTGATACCATACCACTTGCTACAGCACCAGCACTTCCTCCTGAAGATCCTCCAGTGTTACGACTAGGATCCCAAGGGTTACCAGCAGGCCCTAGTAATTTAGAGTCAGTAATATTTCTAGTTCCAAACTCAGGGTAGTTAGTTTGTCCAAGGATAACAAAACCTAGTTTTGCAAATTCTTTGGCAACAGCTCCACTTACTGAAGATGTTTTACCTTTATTTAAATACACACCGTAAGAAGAATCCCCATTTTTTAAAGCATCTAATCCTTTAATTAGAGTAGGAACACCTAAGAATGGTTGTTCATCCCAATTTACAGGATTAGCAGCTAGTTTTCCTGCACTAATACGATTGTCAATTTCTTTAGCAGTTTTATATGCTTCTTCAACAATAGCATGAGGAATTTTACCATTTTCTGTAGTAAGAACAGCATTTAACTTAGGATTTTCTTCTTCTATAACTTTATAAGCTAAGTCAACAAGTTCTGTACTAGTAACTTTTTTCTCACGAATTAGTTTTGCAAGTTCTAGAGCACTTTTTTGTTTATATTCAGCAACAGTAAATGGAATTGTTGGTTTAGCAACTTCCTTGTTTTCAACACTAGCACTGTTTGTTGACTCATTGTTACTTGAAGTCGGTGCTACAGTGTTAGCTGAAGTAACAGGACTAGTAGATGGTGTTACAACTGCATTATTAGTAGCATTTTTATCAGTGTTATTTACAGCAACAGCTTTATCGTTAGTATTAGCTGTATTAGTCACATTTGCCGGTGCTGTAGTTTTATCTTCACTAGCTTTAGCTTGATTGTCATTAGCTAATACTGGAAATAATGTTGCAGCTGCGAAGGCAGGAATAAGTACATATTTAATCTTATTTTTTTTCATTTTTAGCTCCTATTTTAAATAATGATTTAAGCCTTGAAAAAGCTTTCCACATTTCATTATACTCCGATACTGATTATCAATCAAGAAAATTATTTGATGAAATGAAAAAAATATTATTATGGTTTTCTTTTGATTAACATTATATAAAGATTAGGAGAAAAAAATATTTTTTTAGAAAATAAAAATAAATACGGTCAATTATAGGAATCAACCGTATTTAAATTAATTTAATACTAATTATTATTTTTTTTCGTTTTAGTAATCCAATTAAAAGCAAGGAATGAAAGTCCAATTGCTGATAGGAAGTTGTTTGTACTTTCACCAGTGTTTGGAAGAGTTTTAGGTGTTGAATTTAATTTAGTTGAGTTTGTATTTACTACTTTTTTCTCTTCTTTAACAGATGAATTTAGTGAATTTTCAGATTTACTTGGAGTAGAAACAGTCCCATTGTTGATATTTAAAGTTGATAATTCTGCAACAGTAGGTGCGTAAGTTGGAACTGCGTATTCAAATTTAGTTCCATCTTCATTTACTCCTATTTTATTTCCATTTTCTGAAACATTTGAGCTTCTAATAGCTGGGTTCATTTTGAATTGATGTCTGTCTTGGAAGTATTGACCAATTTCTAAAAGTACTTTTTCAGAATTATCTTTTGCTGCGAACATTACACCGAATGGTAGATTTTTATCACTTAGATATGTTGGTAGTGAAATCGCAGGATTTCCAGATAAGTTAAACACCCAAGTATATGGAGAACGTCTAGTCATTGGTAACCATTGTTTAGTTAATAAATTAAATCTTTCTTTTGGATCTTTAATTTTATTAATGTTATATAGTTGTTCTGCAATATCTGGCTCTATATATGGATCTACTTTTTTATCATTAGATGGAGCAGTAACTGCGTTAGTTGGAACTAGGAATAAATCATATTTTTTATAAAATGCATTCATTTGATCTATAAATGTAGATAATGGTTTTACTGAAGAAATATCAGTATTTGCATTTGGTCCCATATATGAAGAAGTTCCTAATCCGTAAGTTGTAGGGTCTAGTTGACGTTTGTTTTGTTCTGTTACGTTTTTAACAGCTGCAACATAACTTTCTTCTCCGATACCACCCACAGTGTATGTTTTAATTCCTTCGTATCCATCGATAGGGAATTCTTTAACTTCTTCAACTGTAAATCCTTCTTTTCTTAGGAAATCTACTGTTTCTAAAATAGCTTTTTTAGCAACTTCACTTAATTCAAGATCTTTAAGTGGAGTTTTAAGAGTGTAGGCTATTTTTAATTTTTTCAAATCTTTAGGTGGTTCTACTAATGTTTTCGGTTTACTTAATTCAGTTTTTTCAAAGTAAGCTTTAGCATCTTCGATAGTTTTTACTAGAGGAAATTTAACCACGTGTCCAGTAGGTTTTAAACCAATAAGACCAGTCCATGAAGAAGGAATACGAATAGATCCTCCAGCATCACTACCGCTAGCTATAGGTACCATACCACTAGCTACGGCTCCAGCACTACCACCTGAAGATCCTCCAGTATTACGGCTAGGATCCCATGGATTACCAGCAGGTCCAAATAATTTAGAATCTGTGATATTTCTAGTTCCTAATTCTGGATAGTTAGTTTGACCAAGTATAACAAAACCTAATTTAGCAAATTCTTTAGCTACAGGACCACTTTCGTCAGCAATTTTACCTTTGTTTAGATATACACCATTAGTGTAGTCACCATTTTTAAGTTGATCAAGACCTTTAATTAAAGCAGGTACACCTAAAAATGGTTGAGCATTCCAATCAATAGGATTAGCAGTTAATTTTCCAGCGCTAATACGATTGTCAATTTCTTTAGCAGTTTTATATGCTTCATCAACAATAGCTTTAGGAATTTTTCCATTTTCAGTTGTTAGAACAGCATTTAATTTAGGATTTTCTTCTTCAATAACTTTGTAAGCTAAGTCAACAAGTTCTGTACTAGTGACTTTTTTCTCACGAATTAATTGAGCAAGTTCCAGAGCACTTTTTTGTTTATATTCAGATACAGTAAATGGAACTTTTGGTTTAATAACTTTATTGTTTACAACATTTGTGCTGCTAGTTGCTTCAGTGTTGTTTGCAGATGTAGGTTTTACACTATTAACCGAACTAGCAGAAGTAGTAGGTGCTATTTCTATGGTATTATTAGCAGTGGAAACACTAGTTGTTTTTTTATTAGTACTTTCCAGTGTATTAATATTTGAAGTCGTTATTGTTTTATCATCATTAGCTTTAACCTGATTGTCGTTAGCTAATACAGGGAATAACGCTGCAGCTGCAAAGGCTGGTATAAGAACATATTTAATATTATTTTTTTTCATTGTTAACTCCTATTGTAGAAAAATGATTGAAAGCCTGAAAAAGCTTTTCGTTTACATTATACTCTGATATTGAGTATCATTCAAGAATATAGTATTAAAAATTAAAAAAAAATATAAGTGATTTAATAATATATTAAATCACTTATATTTTAATAATACTAATATCCTTTTAAGGCATTCATACGAGCTTCAGATTGCCCTTTAGCATCTTTTTTCTCACCTTTATATACTGCTGATTCCCATGATCCGTATAGTGGGTTAGGGAATATTATGAATTTCTCACCAAATTCAGCTTTTAATTGCTCGAACATTTTATCTCTATCAGCTTCTGATATAGTAGAGAATTCCGCAAAGTCAACTAAGTTATCCCCAAATAACATAACTAGATTAGTATGTTTTATAACTTCTTGACGACGCCCTTCTTTAGATTTGTCACCTTCTTTTTTGAACATTAGGTGATCACGTCCTTGAACTGGTATACCTTGTGCTTCAAGATTTTTAATAGTCGCATCTACTTGAGAATCTGTTCTGTCAGAAATATAGTAGATTTGAACTTTATTTTTGTCAGCAAATTGTAAGAATTCTTTAGCTCCAGCTACAGGTTTAGCTTCGGCTTTTTGAACCCATTCATCCCAGCTTTTAGGGTTAAATGCAGTTCCATCTTTAACATTTTTAACTTGGTATGGAACATTATCTAATACTGTTTCATCTAAGTCTAATACAATAGAATACGGTTTATTAGTAGGCTGTTTTAGTAATTCTTTTAATCTACTAGTAGCAATGTTATAACCTTGTTGATATAATGCATCTACTTCAGCAGCATTTTGATACCATAGTGCTCCCATTGTATTTTCTCTTGATCTAAGTTGATCATAAGTAAGAGTTATTTTATTATCTCCACTCTTATTTTCTTCTTTTTTTCTTCAGTTTTTTTGTGCACATCCAGTTGCAAGAACAACTGTAGCTAATACTGAAGAAATAGACATAACAAGTTTTTTTTATTTTTTTCATAATATTTATAGCTCCTTTTGTTATCTACAATTATAAGTATAAAAATAAAAAAATATGAAAAAAATTCAATATGTAATTATTTATGATAAATTTATAAAATTAATATTTTAATAAAAATTTATTTAGTTTAGCATAGAAAAACGGTTTAAACAAATAATAATAAAGTAAAAAAATAATATTATTTATTTTGAAGATTAAATGTTGGGGAGTATAATGTATTATCTTTAGGTGTGATAATATATAAGATTTTTTTATAGGTTATTATAATTAAGTAAAGAATTAAATAGTTTGGTTTGTCATATAATTTTACTTGAGGAAATGGAGGTTTTCAGAGGACTAGATTTAGAGAATTTACAAAAGAATTAGCAATAAATGTTGTTCTAGAATGTAGTAGACATCTAAACAGTAAGGTTAAAGATGAGGTTTATATAAGAGAGTTGGAGTTGGGAAAGTTTAATTTCTTGACTAAGGAAATAAGAGATTAAGGTTTATTATATTATATATGTAGTGTAAATTATGGAAACTTAACTGGAGAAGAAATAGTAATTTAGGTGTATCATGTATAATTAATTGTCTTGTTTTAATAGGAAAAGTGGTATAGGCTAGTTTTGGAATTATTTAAGGTTTGATGACAATTATTTACTAAAGCTATAGTGTTGATTATTCGAGAATAAAATGAATGTTTAGATGAAGTAGCTTAAGGAACTCCAGTGGTTATAGGATTATTAATTAATTTTTTTAATATTGAAAAAAATATTATTCTTAGTGAAATTAATATGGTAAGAAAAAAAGGATTTTTAATGAATTACTGATTATATAGCCTTCTGATATTATATTCAGATTATATATATGAATTATTGTTTACTATTTGACGTTACATAAACAAAAGCTATAGGAACAAGAGGAGGTTAAATTGTTAAAGTTTGTTTTTTAGTGTGATAACGAGATATCACACACAGCACAATTTATTAGAGCGTTGAGATATTTCGTGAAATTAGTATAATAAAAGGCTAAAAAAATCAAAAAAATGATTTTTTTAGCTGAAATTTATTAGTCTTAATATTTTATCGTAATATGAGTAGTTATTTTCCAAGATATTTTTTTCTTCTTTTACAAGTTCAGGTTCATCGGTAATAATACCATCTGCAGGGCTTTGTAAGTATCTAGTAATTAAAGCTGGATCATTTATTGTCCAGACAAAAACTTTTTTGTTTTGTTTTTTAGCTTGTTCTACTAGACGATCTCTGTATGAGAAGTCTTCTATTACGAAAAAGTCGACAATACTTTGATGGAAGTTTCCAAATTGAAGAGGGATTACATAACCAGTTTCTAAATTTGGTGCCTTTGTTTCAAGTTCTTCCATAACTTTAGAATTAAGTGACATGAATTTATAATTTTCAAGTTTTAATCTTTTTATTTCTTCAATAAGAATGTCGACGTAGTTACTTGGTTCACCACCATGAGGTTTTAGTTCTATTACTAGATTCATATTTAAATCCTTAGCTTTATTTACAAATTCTTCTAAAGAAGGTATTTTACTAGTATGGTCTCCTTGTTTTATTTGTAGACCAACAACCTCATCGAAGTTCATGTCTTGAACTCGTCTATTAATTCCCGTTAATCTTTTAAGGTTATAATCATGCATAACTATAAACTTATTATCTTTAGTTAGTAGTATATCTAATTCTACGTAATTGGCACCTGCTTTTGAAGCACCTACAAGAGATTCGATTGAATTTTCTACACCTTTAGTAACATATCCACGGTGAGCTACTGTTTCAATATTTTTGTTAACTCCATTTCCATGAATATTAAAACCATTAATAAGAGTCGCACTAATAATTATGATAGTAGTAAGGGTTGCTACTAATCTTGATTTTTTCTTATTTTCGTTAAGGTTATTAACTAGCTTTTCAGAAATTTCATTTTGTTCTATTAAAACGGTTATTAGTATAGTAATAACTGTTACTTTTGAAATTACTCCAAGAAAGAAAATAATAGCACTAATCAATGAGAAAAATAGAGTTTGTACAATGGTATTATTTCCATTCCTATCAAAATACATACATATAAATGTTATTATAGCGATAAAAACACCTGCTAATGCAATATATATTGTTTCAAATAGGAACATAGTGAATAATAGTTTTCTTTTTCCAGTTTTTGTTAGTTTCCAGCTGGTTTTTATACTATCTAGAATCTTTTCGTCTCCGACAGCAGTAAGAGGAAGTGTGAAAATTAATCTAAGATTAAGATAGGCAAAAAATATCATTACTATTCCCCAAATGATAAGACCACTGTTAGTTTTCATTATTTCACTGCTAATAAATTTAGGGATAAATAGATTTTTAGCGAGAACTGATCTTACACCTAGATTTATTGTAGGAATAGTTATTATAAAATAAATAATAAAAAATAGAGTTTGAAAACCAGCTAGATTTTTTTGTTTTATCCCATGCATTATTTAATATACTACGATATGAATATTGTCTATCGGTTAGTTGCCCATATATAGTAAAAAGTAAGAAGAGAAAAATTCTATAAACATTAAAAAAATGCTACTATAAGTATAAGAATATTTAATATTAAGAAACTATATGGATTTGTTAGTATACTTAGAATATTATTTTTTTATCTAAATGTTCTTCTCCTGCGAGGGTAAGGGCAAGTTGAAAAAAATTCTAGCAATAACCCATAAACCACAGACAAGGAGTAGCTGAATTATAGCTGCAATTGATATATAGGTAAACTTATAGCGATTTATATTTTTTTAAGAACATTAGAAAAATAGATTATAAATTTTTGAAATTCATTAAATGCTCACTTTCTAAAGTATTTTTTTGCTATTAGATTATATCAAAAATAAGATTTCCAAAGCAAGAAAAATAAATAATTATTAAAACGTCTGTGGTAACGTTACTTTTTTTGTTGACAAACTTTCGTATGTGAGTTAAAATAAAAAAGTAACGTTACCATCGTTGTTTGGTAAATGTTAAGAGTCATTATATAAAATTCAAAAAATAAAAAGGAGAAAGAACTATGGACTTAAAAAAAGTTGTAAAAGAAGTTGTAGAACATAGTGGTGGTGAGGAAAACTTACGCTCTGTTGTTCACTGTGCAACTCGTCTTCGTTTAGAATTAAACGATGAGAAAAAATATAATAAAGAAAAATTAGAAGACATCGAAGGTGTTAAAGGTGTATTCTTTAACAACGGTCAGCTTCAATTAATCTTCGGAAGTGGTCTTGTTCAACAAGTATATGCTAAATATAATGAAGTATATAAAGGTGGAGCTTCTAGTGAAGAAGAAGGAGAAAAAACTACTTCTAAAAAACCAAAAGGAAATCCACTACAACGTTTTGTAAAAATGTTAAGTGATATTTTCGTTCCTATCATTCCAGCAATCGTTGCTGGTGGTCTTTTAATGGGGATTAATAATGTCTTAACAGCGAAAGATTTATTCTATACTGGTAAGTCTGTTATTGAAGCTAATCCAGGTATTGCAGGTCTTGCAGATATGGTTAACGTATTTGCTAATGCACCGTTCGTATTCTTACCTGTATTAATTGGTTTCTCTGCTACTAAACGTTTTGGTGGTAATCCATATCTAGGTGCTGCACTAGCGATGTTAATGGTTCACCCAGATGTAATGAATTTCTATGTATTTGGTAAATTAGATCCATCTACAAACCAACTTCTTGCTCCAGCTTTAGATATCGTTAACCAAAGTGGTCAAGCAGTTGAAGGTCTACAAAGACTTACATCTCTTCAATACTGGGATGTATTTGGATTTAAGATCGCTAAAGTAGGATACCAAGGAACGGTATTACCAATTCTTGCAGCTGCTTGGTTATTAGCGACAATTGAAAAATTCTTACGTCGTGTAACGCCATCATGGTTAGACAACTTAACTACACCATTAGTTTCATTATTCGTGACTGGATTTGTAACATTCGCATGGATGGGACCTGTACTTCGTGAAGCTGGTACTTTATTAGGTGAAGGATTACAATGGTTATACATGCAAGGTGGATTCGTAGGAGCAGGTATTTTCGGTTTATTCTACGCACCAATCGTAATCACTGGATTACACCAAAGCTTCTCAGCTATCGAAACTCAATTACTAGCTGCAACAGGATTAACATTTATCTTCCCAATCGCATCTATGTCTAACGTAGCGCAAGGTGCAGCGGTTCTTGCAGTATTAGTATTCTCTAAAAACACAAAAATGAAATCAATCTCATCAGCATCTGGAATTTCTGCATTATTAGGTATTACAGAGCCAGCTATGTTCGGGGTTAACTTAAGACTTAGATATCCATTCTACGGAGCTATTGCAGGAAGTGCGGTAGGAAGTGCATGGATTGGATTAAACAAAGTATTTGCATCAGCATTAGGAGCGGCAGGTCTTCCAGGATTCTTATCAATTCCTGCTAACCACTGGTCAACATTTGGTATTGGTTTAGCATTATCATTCATCGTTTCATTCTCAGTAACAGCATACTTCTTCAAAACTAAGAAGGAACTTGTAAATGCTAGCTAATAACTGGAAACAAAATCTTCATTTAGAACCTACTAAGGGTTGGCTTAATGATCCGAATGGATTAGCCTACTTTAAAGGTAAATATCATATTTTTCATCAATATTCATATGAAGTGGAAGGCGGATTAAAATTATGGTATTACTATACTAGTAGTGACCTAAAAAATTATGAAGATCGTGGCGTATTCCTTACACCAACAATAGAAGAAGAAAAGAGTGGTGTTTATTCAGGAAGTGCCAATATAGAAGATGGAAAACTAGTCTTCTATTACACAGGAAATGTGAAATATAAAGGTGATTATGACTACGTTCATGAAGGACGTGGTCATAATACCATATCTTTTGAAACGGAAGATGGAATTAATTTTACTGAGAAAAAATGTCTGTTAACAACAGATGATTATCCTAATATGTCAAATCATGTTAGGGATCCAAAGATATTTGAAAAAAATGGAAAAAACTATCTAGTTCTTGGAGCTAGAGATAGCAATGATTATGGATGTTTATTAGTATTCGATAAGGATACTCTTAAACCATATAAAACTATTTACTCAGAAAAAAATCTAGGGTTCATGTGGGAATGTCCAGATTATTTCGAAGTAGATGGAAAAGAAATATTTATGTTTTCACCTCAAGGTATTACAAGAATGTATCCAAATTATGGAAATATGTATCAAATTGGATATTCTGTAGTTGAAGAGGGAATTGAGAATGTTGATAAATTAGATAACTTCACATTATTAGATTATGGGCATGATTTTTATGCATCGCAAACATTTCTAGATGAAGATGATAATCGTGTGCTTATCGGTTGGATGTATGTACCAGATAGTAGCTATACTAATCCGACTACGAAGTTTGGTTATCAAAACTGTCTAACTGTTCCGCGTGTAGTAAATTACAAAGATGGTAAAGTTAGACAAACGTTACACAAATCAGTAAAAGATTTATTAGGTAATGATATTAAAACTAATGACTTTAACAAAAATACATGGTATTATAAACAAGAACATGGCAATAAGTTTGAAATTAGTGTAGCTGATTTTAAAGTAAGCTATGATAACAAGGAATTAAAAGTTTCTTTTGGTACTAGTGGTTATGGAAGAGATGATAGAAAATATAAACTGGATTTAAAAAATGTAGAAATAGTATTTGATAGTTCATCTATTGAATTATTCGCAAACGATGGATCTTTTGCACTTTCAACAAGATTTTATCCAGAAAATCACAATGTTAATATCTCAGCCACTGATTATTTAACAAAAGAACTTGGAGCAATCGAAATTAGAGAGGAGAACTAAAATGGCAGTTTTATGTATAGGAGAAATGCTAATTGACTTTATCGGAGAAGATGTAGGAACAATCGATAAAGTAAAATCGTTTAAAAAAGAGGCTGGTGGATGCGTAGCTAACGTGGCTTGCGTTACACAAAAACTAGGGCATAAGAGTTACTTATTAACATCACTTGGACAAGATGGTTTTGGTGATTTTCTAGAAAATACTTTAAAAAATGAGAATGTAGACTGTAAATATGTAAGTCGTAAAGCTGATAGTTTTACACCATTAGCATTTGTTTCTTTAGATGAAACTGGAGACCGCTCATTTAGTTTTTACTTCAAAGGTTCATCAACGTTAAGAATTAGTAGGGAAGATGTTAAAAAAGTTGATTTATCTGAAATTGAAGCAATTCACTTTGCAAGTATTGCAATTCAAGAAGAATCAAAAGATAGCCATCATTTATTACTGAAAAAAGCTAAAGAAGCGGGAGTGTTAATTTCTTTTGATGTTAATTTACGATTCAATCTTTGGGATGATCATAAGGTGTATCTTGAAACTATTAAAGAATTCTTACCTTATGTTGATGTAATTAAAGTTGCTGATAATGAATTAGAATTCTTAACAGGAACTACTAATATCGAAGAAGCATTGAAAAAAGACTTTAGCCATATGAAAGTTGTTCTTTATACTAAAGGAGAACATGGTGCGGAAGTTTATTATGAAAATCACAAGGTAGTAACTGAAATACCTGATATAAAAGCTATTGATACTACTGGTGCAGGGGATGCTTTTGCTGGTTCATTCTTATCAAAATTATTAAATCATGAAGATTTTAATAACATTTCTGAAGAAGATTTAGCACAAATGGCAACATTTGCGACAAATTACGCTAGTTTAACAACTACAAAAACAGGTGCAATTTCAAGTTATCTAACTGAAGAGGAATACAATAACTTAATATAGAAGAAAAAATAAGTCCTAATTAGGGCTTATTTTTTATGGGAGAATCATATAGAAAAATTATAGTTTTTTTATGATAAGATTAATAACATATAATAAAAAAAGAGTTGGTGTAAGTATGCAAAAATAATATTAAAAATAAGATTATCAGTTGATAACTTTTATGATAATATTTCTAAAAAAATAAGCAAAAAGACAAAAAAATTAATCCTAAACAACTAAGTAAATCACTAGGATATGATGAAAAAATAATAAATGAATTTCCTGATGAAATAAATATGGGACTTTCTTGTGGAAATCCGATTAATCACTTGAAAATCAAAGAAGGACAATCCTTAATAGATTTAGGATGTGGAGCAGGAATGGATATTTTTATTACAAAAATAAAAAATCCAAAAGTAGGAACGCTCTATGGCTTAGACAGATTAGATTCTATGCTAGATAAAGCTAAAAGAGCTCGTGATAATAAAGGATTTGATAATATAGAGTTTATCAAAGGTGAGCTAATAAATATACCATTAAAAAATGAGTCCGTTGATAGAGTTATTAGTAACTGTGTTATTAATCTAGAACCGGATAAACAAAAAGTATATGATGAAATATATCGCATATTAAAAGAAGATGGTATGTTTGTAATATCTGATATTATTTTTGAAAAAAAGGAACTACCGTTAGAATGGAAAAAAATTCTAACAAAAATGCACTGTACTTGAGTTGCGGGTGCTCTTCTGGAAGAAGAGATGATTGAGATAATTAAAAAAGCTGGTTTCACAAAATTTCAGATTATAAATTCAGATGTAACAGATGAGTATGCAGAAAAATGGGGTTACGGTAAAGAAATGAAGGCTTTTTATTCAAAGTGGATTACTTATAGGAAAAAAATAATAATTATTAGTATTAGTTAGCGTGAAGAAAAACATTAGCCATTTATTTTGACATGTATAGGCAAAATACAGTAAAATGTAAGTGGAAAAATTTAAAAATAGGTAAGTGTATGATTTTTTATCTTACATGATTGTTTAAACTTGATTTTAGTTAGTTTTTATATAATGTAATTAATTGAAGATACTTATAACATGAAAATATAGTTAGGAGTGGAAAACTATGAGGTTACTATTAGCCGAGGACGAGAAAGATTTAGCAGATGCGTTAGAAGCAATGTTAAAACATAATAATTATTCTGTCGATGTAGTAAATAATGGACAAGATGCATTAGATTATCTTATGTTAGATGATTATGATGGTGCAATTTTAGATGTTATGATGCCACAGATGGATGGAGTAACAGTAGTAAAAAAATTAAGAGAAAATAAAAAGAATACACCGGTATTATTACTTACAGCTAAATCAGAAATTGAAGATAAAGTATACGGGTTAGATAGTGGTGCAGATGATTACTTAACTAAACCATTTGTTACGAGAGAATTGTTAGCTCGAGTACGTTCAATGACGAGAAGACAAGCTACATTTACGAGTAATGTTTTAGAACTTGGGAATGTTACTTTAAGTAAGTATACATTCGAATTAGCTACAGAAAAAGATAAGGTAAGATTATCTAATAAAGAATATCAAATGATGGAAATGTTGATGAGAAATCCGGGTAATGTAATTCAAACTGAACAATTTCTGGAACGAATTTGGGGTTATGATAGTGATTCAGAAATTAACGTTGTGTGGGTTAATATTTCTTACTTAAGAAAAAAACTGAAAGCATTAGATGCCAATATTCATATTAAAGCAACAAGGAATGTAGGGTATACATTGGAGATGTTAGATGTTTAAGAGTCTTAGAAAGAAATTTATAACGACTGCTATAGGTAGCGTAGCTGTTGTTATAGCAATACTTGCTGTCGCTTTAAATTTTATAAATTTTAATAAACTTGAAGAAAGAATAGATAGCACATTATTGGATGCATCAAAATCAGAAGCTTTGATAAGAATTTTTAAAGAAGACGGAGATGATTTAATAATTACTAAAAATTCTTCTAGTGCAACTGATTACAATGGTTTTTCTATTGCAAAAGTAGATAATTTTGGGAAAATAATTAAAGCGTATCGTGATGATTCTTTATTACCTAATCAAGATGCTTTTACAAGATAAAGTGACAGAGGCATTAAAAAAATGGTAAAAACTAGTGGATTTATAGGTAGTTATAGATTCTTAAAAAGTTGAAACAAATGTAGGAAACTTAATATTATTTTTAAATTGTCAACGTGAACTAGATTCTAATGCCTCATTTGTAACAAATAGTATCTTAATTTCTATAGGAGTAATAATATCGGTATTTATTTTACTCGTTTTAGTTTCTAAAAGAGTAATAGCACCAATACAGGAAACGTATATAAAGCAAAAACAATTTATAACGGGAGCCAGTCATGAATTGAAAACACCATTAGCAATTATTAGTTCTAATGCGGATGTATTAGAGATGGAAAATGGAGACTCAAAGTGGCTTCAAAATATTCATAACCAAGTTGACCGATTAACCAGTTTAGTAAATAGTTTGGTAATATTTAGCCGAATGGAAGAAAAAGATACCGTAGAAAGAACACATTTTAATTTAACTGAGGTTTTGAAGTCGAGAATTGAGGATTTTGATGAATTGGCTAATTTTCAAAAAAAATATATTGTAACAGATATAGGACATAATTTGAATTATTATGGTGAAAAAGATTCTATAATACAGCTAATGGATATATTATTGGAAAATGCTATTAAGTACGCACCCGAAGATAGTGATATACGAGTCTGTTTTAATAAACATAGAAAGTATGCTATTTTAAAGGTTTCTAATAAGGCGGATGTAAAAAAAGGTGATTTAAGTAAAGTTTTTAATCGTTTCTATAGATTAGATGAATCTAGAAATAGTGCGATAAAAGGTTATGGTATAGGATTATCTATGGCACAACTTATCGCAGAAAAACACAAAGAAACTATTCGAGCATATGCGCCAGAAGATGGAATCTTCAAGATTGAAGTTCGCTTTACGCTAGATGAACGACATTAAATCAATAGTAATCCTTTAAATCAAATGATTTGAGGGATTATTTTTTTGTTATAAAGTAGAATGTAACTATATGATTAAGTGTTACAGAAAAAATTATAATTTATTTGATAAATATAAAAATATTATAGTTAATCGAAATTAAAAAGAGGTATTTAACATAAAGGAGAGGAAAACTATGTTTGATGTATTTTTTTGATTTTTCTAATAGGGATTGTTGAGAATGCGAAAGTATCACTAAAAAAACTTGAGTAGAATTCAGAGAATTATAGCAGTTATTTTTTTTACTGTGTTGAGATAATAACCCTTTTAATTATCGCGATGTTAACGATTGATGAATATCAAATTACAAGGGAGATATTATATTTATTTGGTTTATTCATTTTTTTGTAGGGTTATGCCATATATTATTTTATAAAAAAATATCTAAATAATAGTAAAGTGAAAGATTAAAAAAAGAGGATAATTGATATCTCTAATTAGTAAACTATAAAGATTGTTATTTTTGCTATAAAAATTTGTAAATCAATTTAATTTTTCATTGTAATATGATAACGTTTTATGTTATAATTAGTAAAAAAAGGGAAATCCTTTTGATTTTATAGAAGGAGGGTTTATTATGAAACCATTCAAAAGAACAGTAGAGAAAGTGTTAGCGTGGATTGCTAATATTATATTAATAGTAATAACAGGATTTTTTTAGCGTATGGATCATTATTTAAGATTTCAGTTTTAAAAAGATAATCCTGAGTTTTTTTAAATTTATTTAAGTCAGAATTAGAAAAAAAGTCCTAATGGGGCTAACTTAAATGGGGTTAACTTATCAGCTGAACAAATACTTGATTATACGATTCAAGGGCTTAAGATATATTCAGTTTTATTAATCGTATTAGTTGTATTTGCATTATTAGCGACATTCTTAATGAAAAAAACGTATTTTATCTGGAGTACTTTTCTTAGTGTTAGCGATTGTAGTGGCTGTTGGAACAGTAGGACTATTAGTTCCTGTATATCTATTTTACTTTATAGTAGCAATCATGCTATTTGTTAGAAAAGAAAGATCCGATCGATATCAAGAAACAGTTAGTTATCTGTAAGGATAAATTAAAAATAAAAGCAATTCTTACATTAATAATGTTTTTTTAATATTATTAGGTGAAATTAATACCATAAAAAAATATTAAAAAAATAATGATGAAGAAATAGTTTCAGAAAAAAATATAGCTATCTATTTTTTTGATAAATGTATAGAAATATTATAAAAAAACATATACTTTAGAGTAATTTTTAAAATTATGATTTTCTTAGAGTCATGATTTTAAGATTACTCTTTTTATTATCTTAATGAATATTTAATATATAAAAATTTTTTTATGTGAAATTTAGTTAATCAAATTTTAATTAATCACGATATTGTGGTATAATTTATAAAGATAAAAAAATGAAGGATTTACTATGAAAAAAATATAATTATAATGAAAGATTAATAGAAAAAAATTAAATATTACTTCTTTTTATAGAAAAAAATATAATTTTGATAATGAATTATATAATACAGCAATTTTTTTGTGCACTTAGTTCAATTGATAGTCATAAATTAGAAGGTGATAATATTGAATCAAAATCACTTTTACTTGGTGATTATTTTAGTTTTGAGTATTATAGTTTATTGGTAGGTAGTTTAGATAAGTTGGCTAATCTTACAGAAACTATGCAGAGAGGATACTTACAGCTAATAGCTAAAGAAATTAGTGAGAATGAATTTTATCTAAGTGTTATAAAGACTTGGTTTGACTTTTATAATGTTGAATTTCAAGAGTTTGATAGTAAAATGGTAACCTTTGTTTAAGTTAATGGAGAATAAAATGTTAAAACAGTATGATACGTTGGTGCATGAGGTATTAGAAGATATTTTCGAAATTACTAGAAGTAATAATGAACAATTAGATGAGATTGTTAAGAAATATTTTCTAAATGGAGGTAAAAGGGTTAGAGTACTTCTTTTACTTGTGTGTGCTAAATTAGGAGATTTTGAACTAAATAAGAAAGACATCATTAGAATGGCTAGTATAGTTGAAATAATTCATACTGCTAGTTTAATTCATGATGATATTATTGACGATGCTGATACTAGACGTGGTAGTGTTACGATGAATAAAAAATATAGCAATGAGTTTGCTCTTCGAGTAGGGGATTATTTATTTTCTGTAGTTTTAAAAGAAGTTACTAAGTTTGATAATGAGAAAATACATTTATATTTAGCACAAACACTTAAAGAACTATGTATAGGTGAGCTTATTCAAGCGGATGGCTTATACGATATTAAAACTAGAAGACTAGATTATCTAAAAAAAATTAAGAGAAAGACTGCGATATTAATAGCTTTCGCTTGTGTAGCAGGGAGTATAGTCGCGAATGCTTCTGACGAAGATATAAGAAGTGCTTTTTCATATGGTTATTATTTGGGAATGAGTTATCAGATAATTGATGACTATCTTGATTTTGTAGGAGGAGCACAAAATCTTGGCAAAGAAGTAGGACAAGATTTAATGAATGGTAACATTACATTACCAGCCTTATTAGCCAAGGAAGAAAAACCAGAGCTATTTTATAGTTTTACAAAAGATACGAGTAGTGGAGAAAAAGAAAAAATAATAAATTATATAAGAAATAATGAAAAAGTTTTATCAGAAACATTAAATGTAAGTAGAAGATATTTAGAAAAAGCTCAGAAGAGTATCGATAATATTGAATGTACTGTAAAAAATGAATTGACTTTTATTATGAATAGATTAGCAAGGAGAGATAATTAGATGGATATACAACAATTTTTTTAGAGGAATTGAAAGATATAGATTTTTTTCTGCTTTAGATAGAGAGCAACAAGAGGAGTTTCGTACAGTACTTTTTAGATAATGGATTATTTGATGAATGTTTAGAATTATCTAGAATTATTTATGAACAAAATAGAGAAGAAGATATGGCAATTGAAGGATATGTACATAATCTCCTATATTTAGATAAGAAAGATGATGCTTTAGTAGTACTATACAATTCGCCAAAAACACCTTCGATTCTATATCAAGAAGGTTTGATATATTTAGAAGATGAACTATATGAAATTGCTGAAGACAAGTTCTTAGCAGCTAGAGCAGTTACGGATTTTGATGAGGCCATTCGTGCAATTGATAAAGAGTTAGTAGGAATTTACTTAACAACAGGAAGAGAAGATAAAGCTAGAGACTTAAGCGAGAGAATTTTTTATGAAGAACCATCTTTAGAAAACTTTCAAACTGCATTCGATAACTTATATTCATTAGGATTATTTGAAGAGGCTATTGACTTCTATAATCAAAATGGGAGAGGGTATGAGGATGCAGAAATTCTGTTTTCATTAGCGTTTGCTTATAATCAAGTTCAGAATTTGGAAAACTCAAAAATACATTTGTTAAAAACTATTTCTATTAATCCTGACTTCACTGAGGCTTACTTGCACTTAGGACATATGTCAAAAGGTGAGGAAGCAAAAAAATACTTAGAAAAATATATTGAGTTACAGGGAATGGCTATTAGTGCTTATCTACACTTAATTTCATTATACAAAGATGACCAACAATACGATAATATTCGTACTCTAATGCAAGAAGTATTAACAGTACAGGGTATCTCAGAAGAAACATTGTTTATCGCTATAAATGCACTTAAATCACTATATGAATACGAAAAAATCTACGATTTATATAATGGAAACTCATTAATAAAAGATGATCCAATTCTTTTGGGTGTGGCTTTAAATGCTCTGTCAGAAGAGGAAGATTATATTGATTTTGTTGAAGAAGAAGTCGTTACATATTTTGATATTTTACATGATGATCCAACGTATATGGAAACTCTAAGAAATGTTTATGATTTAACTGGAAGTCCAAGAGTACTTGAAATAATAAATCATTTTGAACACCACCATGGTCCACACGGTCATCATTAATAATGGACAATATACAAAGAATAGGAGGTGCTAGTTATGGATTATAGTTTTAAAGATATCTATTCAAAAGCGAAGTCGGTAGTTGAGACAGATAGTTATGTAATTTATCAAACACTAAAATCAAAATTATATTTTTAGTGGAAATTATCTATTAATGAAAAAAAGAACCTATTACTGTAGATGAACTAGAATATTATATTTCCTCTTGTAGAAACTTTTTTTAGAGATAAGGGAGTAAATTTTTATTCATTTAGCAGCAATGGAAAAATGTTACATTATCTAGAAAAACTAAAGAGATATTTAAAAAAAGGAAAGTTTTAGTGAAATAAATTTGAATTTATACTATTTGAATATTAGAAATTTTTGTAGAACAAGAGGTAACGGACTATAATGTTGAATATCTACAAAAAGTAGATTTAAATAGATATTTGAAATTTCAATACAAAAATAGATATTGAAGCTAGTAATGAAGAATGGGCTGAACATAATCAGACTTTGCTTTATGAAAATATAAGATCAGAAAGTATCAAACAGCTTGTAGCCAAAGACGGAGAAAAGATAATCGGCTCTGCTAATATTATTGTAAAAAATAATTTCTTTGAGATAGATAATCTATATATAGCACCCGAATATAGAAATCGTGGAATTGCTAAACATGTTATTAGTTTTTGCGATAAATAGTGAGCGAAAAAGAAAAATGTTATTTTTGGTAGTTGATGCTAATGATACTCCAAAAATATATGTATGAAAATATGGGGTTTTTCAAAAAAATATCTGAGCAAGATTTTTTTATTTGAAAACCAATATGTAAAGTTTATAGAAGAGTAATTCAAAACAATAGTGAATTACTCTTTTAATGATTTAAAAAAACCTTCAACGAGGTTATTATAAAAGTGAGTACTTTTTTTAATGAATATAAGTCTTATTTTAAGAATATTTTGGAGATATTATTGTTAAAACAGTTGATATGTAGTAAACTAGTATAAGAAAACTACAGATAAAGGATGTGAGTAAAGTAGTGAAAAAAACTTGGAAAAAATTTTTAAAGTTTATAATTGAATCAACAGCAGTGATTTTAATTATTTATGGAGTATTTTCAGCAGGTGGGCATATAAAAAGCTAAGAAAGATGCTATTAAACAGCAGGAACTTGCTCAACAAGAAGCTCAACAGGAAGAAAATAAACAAGAAGAACCAGTGATTGAGAATAAAAAACTCAGTGAGATAGAATTAAATGAATCGATGGAAAAATTTAATAGAGAAATATAAGGGGAATAATGAAATAGGTATTGTTTATAAAAATTTTTCTACAGGATACAGATATGCTCAAGGAGATAAACATTATTTCACAGCAGCTAGTACGATTAAAGTGGTGTATGCTATGAGGATATATGATCGTATCAGAAATGATGAAATATCCAAAGATTTGGATATTTCATATAATGAGAAGTACTTTGAAGAGGGAAATGGTCAAATAACTAATAATAAAAAGAAGGATAGCTATAAATTAGAATATGTAATACAAAATATGATTCAATATTCTGACAATACTGCTACAAATATGTTAATAGGTAATAGTGCAACAGCAACTGATCTAGTAGTTAAATATCTTACTGGGCTTGGAGCAAAATTACCACAAGAAGAAGCTCAAAATAATAGAATTACCCCAGAAATGATGGAGTTAGTTTGGACTAAATTGTATAAAGAACGTGATAAATATCCAGAATTAATGAAATATCTTGAGGATTCAGAAGATGGAGAATGGATTAAAGATGGTATCCCGGATAAGAAAATAGCAAGTAAGTATGGGGCTATCGAAACAAATTATCACGATACGGCTATAGTATTTGGAGATAAAGATTATATGTTATTAATATATACTAATAATCTAAGTAAATCAGGAGAAAGTGTAAAAAAATATTGCTAGAAAAAAATTGATGAAATTACAAATAATAATATGTAGAAAAAAGATCTAATGTGAATTTTTTTATCGTGAGTATAATAGTATAGTGATTGAATTATTACTATACTATTATTTTTTTATGTTTATCTTTTGATATTGAAAATTGAAAAAAATTAAAAATTAACATGTTTTAATGTATCATTTACCCTTATTTCTTTATTATTTTTCAATTTTCATGCTATAATTAACAGGTTATATAAATAAAAACAGTATATAAATTTGGATTAATTAAGGAGAAACAAATGACAACATTTGAAGAATTAGGGGTTAGTCAAGAAACTGTTCAATCACTAACCAATATGAACTTTATATCTCCAACTGGTATTCAAACAGAAACAATTCCGTATGTGTTATCAGGAATTGATATTTTAGCACAAGCACAAACAGGATCAGGAAAAACAGGTGCTTTTGGAATACCGTTAGTGGATACAGTAAGGCGTAATGATCAATTACAATCATTAATTCTTGCGCCAACAAGAGAATTAGCTCAACAAGTAGGAGAACAACTCCGACTTATGTCAAGAGCAAAAGGACTGAAAGTTAGTATTGTTTTTGGTGGAACAAGCATTGAAAGACAAATTCAAGACTTAAAGAAACGTCCACAAATAATTGTAGGTACACCTGGTCGTGTAATTGACCACATAAATAGAAGAACAATAAAATTAGAATCATTGACACATTTAGTATTAGATGAAGCGGATGAAATGCTAAATATGGGATTCATTGAAGATGTTAGATTTATACTTTCAAAAATAACTTCAAGGCACCAAACATTATTATTTTCTGCAACAATGCCGAAAACAATAATGGAACTTTCTAAAGAATTTATGAAAGATTATAAACTTATTAAAACAATAAGTGATGAAGATCTTAAGCCAGATATAACAGAGTATGCTACTATTGCTAGAGAAAATGAAAAATTAGAAACTTTAATTGGATTTTTAGATGTTCAAAATCCAAATTTAGCTATAGTATTTGGAAGAACTAAACGTCGTGTTGATGAATTAGCAAGTGCTCTAATTGCTAAAGGATACTTGGCTGAAGGGCTACACGGGGATATCACTCAATCAAAACGATTAGAAATTTTACGTAAATTCAAAAATAATTCATTACAAATTCTTGTTGCAACTGATGTTGCAGCGCGTGGTATTGATATTAGTGATGTTACACATGTTTATAACTTTGATATTCCACAAGATGTAGAAAGTTATACGCATAGAATCGGAAGAACAGGAAGAGCAGGAAAATCAGGAGTAGCAATAACATTTTTAAACCCAGTAGAAATGCCGTATCTAAAAGATATCGAAACTTCTCGTGGTGAGAGAATGAAAATGTTGCGTCCTTATTCACAAGAAGAAGTGAAAAAAGCACGTCACAATAGATTGTTTGATGAAGTTATTTCAGAAATGGATAAAAATCATGTAGAGTTTAATAGTCTAGCTAATAAACTTTTGGCTGAAACAAATGCTGAGAAAATTATCACTATATTATTAAGTAAACTAATAAATGATAAAAAAGAAGTTGATGTGGAATTATCATTTGAAAAACCACTTCCTCGTAGACAAGATAAAGGTAAACGTTCGAATAGAGGAAATGATAGACGTCGTCGTTCTGATAATAGAGATAAAAAAAATCGAAATGAGCGCCGTGGTACTGATAAGAAATTCTTCGATAAAAAGGGTCGTAGAATGCAAAATAAATAGATACATAAGATGTTAGCATTGTTTGCTAATGTCTTTTTTTGGGAAATACCTATATACTTTTGTTTAATTTTTTTACTGGAGTAATTTAATTGTTTAATGTATAATAATTAATGTATACTTTATATAACTAAGAAGAGATTAAGACAAAAAGTACTAAATTTTTAATTGAAGAAAAATATATTAAGGAAGGAATAAAGTAATGAAGAAATTAGGTATTCTTCTTGGAGTATTTTGCATATTTGTATGTATGGTTCTATTATTTTTCGGAGGTACAGCATCTCAAAAATGGAAAGAATATAATTTTCAATCAGATGTGAAAAAGATTGTTGAAGATGGAGACAAAACTGAGCTAGCTAAAGGTAGCAGTATTAAGGCTGGTTGGTTAGGAGATAAATATGTTAAAGTTTATTATCCGAATACAAACACTGAACAAGCTAATGAAATAAAAGAACGTTTAAATGAGGCTACCAAAGGATTAGTAGAAGGAAATTTGAACTTTGCTAAGGATATTAAAGAAGTAGTATTTTACGGAGTAGAAGAAAAAGAATCGAATTTTGCGAATATAAATGAAGTAAATGTAAAGAAAGTCTCTCATAAAGTAGAATCAAAAAAAGTTGAATCTGCTAATGAGTCAATAGTTTCAAGTATTTATTTAGATAAAGATAATAAAAAAATTTACATTATCTAGTTTATTTAGCTCATCAAATGCTGCTAAACAGAAATTTTTATCTAAAAATAAAAACAACAGCTAGTTGTAAAAAGGATTGTCAGAAGAAGATATTAATACTATCATTATTAAACTTCGTGATCAAGATATGGCTACATGGAAATTCACATATGACGAAGCTAAATTTAAAATAGAGGTTGATGAAAATAAATTAGGGCTTAAGTTAGTAGATATCCCAGTAAATGATTTATATAAATATATTGATGGAACATATCTTAGAGGTGCGGATTTAGAAAAATATAATGAGTATATTAAGAAGAGAAGCAGAAAAGCAGTAGCTTTAACATTTGATGATGGTCCAAATCCTAATACTACACCTGTTGCTTTAGAATTATTGAAAAAATATAATGCAAAAGCTACATTCTTTATGGTGGGACGTTCAGTTGCTGGAAATGAAGATATTATTAAGCGAGTTGTAGCTGAAGGGCATCAAATTGGAAACCACTCATGGAGTCATCCACTATTAACAAAAGTTACTTTAGAACAAGCTAAAAGCCAGATAAATGATACTACTGAGGCATTGAAAAAGGCAAGTGGACAAGATATTCATATAATGAGACCGCCGTATGGTGGAATTAATTCTGCTATTCAAGCAGCAGTTGATCAGTCATTTATATTATGGGATATAGATACACTTGATTGGAAGAATCGTAATACTGCTTCAATAATGAAGGAAGTTCAAAAAACTCAATCAGGATCAATAATATTAATGCATGATATTCACCAAACATCGATTGATGCTTTACCATCTGTATTGCAATACTTGACTGAACAAGGTTTTGAGTTGGTAACAATAGATGAATTAATGGGAGATCAATTGGAATTGCATCAAAAATATACAAATAGAGAATAAAAGTAATATAAAAAAAGAGATACCCCGATAAAACTGATTTGATCTGACCCCAAAAAGTTAGACTTAGAATAGCGTAGTAGTTATAATGACTGCTACGCTATCTTTTTTATATTTATACAGTCATATGTTTTATTCTATATTGCTTAGGACTTAAGCATCCTAGTTTCTCTTTTATTCTCTCTTCATTATAGTATTTTATATATTTTTCAATAGCTAATTTCAGCTCCCTATAACTATTATATGTTGTTCCATAGTATATCTCTTGTTTTAATATTCCGAAGAAATTCTCCATTACCGAATTATCCAAACAATTTGCTTTTCTAGACATACTTTGGTAAATACGTTCTTCTTTTAACCTTTTCGAGTATGCCTTCATTTGATAAGCCCATCCTTGATCAGAGTGGAAAGTTCTCCTATAAGGGGATTTAGCTGTGACTTTAATAGCTTTTTTTCTAGTGCATCCATTATATTTTTTTAGCTGATGGGCTCTCACTTATACTATAGCTTATTATCTCACCATTATCCATATCCATAAATGGATCTAAATAAAGTTTCTTTACTACTAATTTACCTCTCTCATTAACTTCATAATATTTAAATTCAGTTGTGTCTGTAGTGATTTTTTGATGTGGAATATTAGTATTGAATCGTCTTCTAATTCTATTCTTAGCTGTTTTCCCAATTTTTTTCCTTTATATGAATTGTATTTTCTACTTTTTTTCTAGTAAATGATGTAACCTGTAAGCCTAATTTTTTTGTATAATTCTTTGAACTTTCTTTTTGTTTATTATATATCCTGAATTACGTAACGCACCATATATACGTCTATAACCATAATCTTTATTATTCTTTCTTATTTCTAATATTTTCTCTTCAATTTCTTTATCTGGATTAACTCTATCAAATCTCTTCTGCCAGTACATATATGTTGCTTTTTGGCATTTTTTTGCATATAAAAGAAGGTCTTTAAGTATGAATTCTCCTCGGAGACTGCTTATAATTCGCGCCTTCTTTTCATTTCTGCTTCTTCCGCTAAACGCAGTCTCCTCGCTTCTTTTAAAAATGCATTTTCTATCCTTAGTTGTAGTAATTTATCTTCTAATTCTTTTACATATTCTTTAGATATATTATCATTTGTGGTTTGACTTGTTGTTTCCTTACTTAACTTTTTAGTTGATTTAGCCATTAAGATTTTCCGACCTTTCCTTCGTTCTCTCAATGCATCAGGACCAGCTACTCTAAAGCGATTAACCCAGTTACAAATAAGTGCTGGATTATTTATACCTTCTTGTAAAGCTAAGTCATTGTATGAGAGTTCACTTGTTAAGTATAATTCTATAACATATATCTTTTTTTCGAAAGGATATTCTTCATTTTTTCTTGAACGATATAATCCTTCATCTCCATATTTCTTATATTTGGCAACCCAAATTTCAATATTATTATGAGATTTTATAGCATGCTTTTTCGCTAACGATCTTATGCTTATGTTTTCATTTATATACTCTAGTACGACTTTCTTTTTAAATTCAAAAATTATATTTAGTCATAAAAATACTGACCTCCAAAAAAAGTTAGATTTTTTTGGTCTAACTTTTTGGGGTCGGTACAATTTTATCGAGGTACCTTTTTTATCTTAGAGTAGATGAAATTAAGATATTTTTAAAAACTAGAATGTTTATTTTTAAGTTGTTATGATGTAGAATAGAATTAAGAGAAGAAATTTAGTGAATTTTACGAGGTTTATTTATGAGAGTTGAATTAGTTTCTGTTGGAACAGAGTTATTATTGGGTGATATTGTAAATACTAACACAGCGTATTTATCAAAAGAATTAGCAGCACTAGGATTGGGTGTTTTTAGACAAACAACGGTCGGAGATAATCGAGAGAGATTGCTAAAAACTTTAGAGAGTGCATTTAATGAAAATGACACAGTTATAATAACTGGCGGGTTAGGACCAACTGATGATGATATCACTAAAGAATGTGTAGCTGAATATTTTGGTCGTGATTTCTATTTTCACGAATATTCATGGGTGAAAATACTTGAAAGATTAACAAGATCAGGTAGAAATGTTATAACAGATAATAACAAAAAACAAGCTATGATTCCTGAGGGTGCTATAGTATTAGAGAATTTTTGTGGTACCGCACCAGGTATAATTATTGAAGAAAATAATAAACGAATCATATTAATGCCAGGACCACCAAGAGAAATGCGTGATATGTTTGAAAAAAGTGTTAAACCTTATTTAGAGAAATATAGTAAGAAAAAATTTATTTCTAAATATGTTAGGTTTTATGGTATTGGTGAATCATTGCTAGAGACGAAAATTAAAGATATAATGGATAGACAGACTAATCCAACATTAGCGTTATATGCAAAAACTGGAGAGGTGCTACTACGAATTACAGCAAGTTCAGAAAATAAAACTGAATGTGAAGAGCTGATAAATTGCCAACTAGGAGAAATAGAAAGTAGAGAAGGTGTTGGTGAGTATATTTATCTGGTTGGAGATGAAGATATCTCAAGCTCTCAAACAGAGTTGAATAGTGCAGTTGCTAATCTCCTTATTGAAAATAATTATACAATTTCCATTGCAGAGTCTTTAACTGGAGGTAAAATAGCCTCTATGTTAGTAGAAAAAAGTGGAATTTCAGATTCATTATTAGAGGGGATAGTCTGTTATTCAAATAAATCTAAGATTACTACACTAGGAGTGAAAGGAGAAACTTTAGAAAAGTTTGGAGCTGTAAGTGAAGAGGTTGCTTGTGAGATGGTAAGAGGAGTAGCAAAAGGCCTGAATAGTGATTTTGCAGTAGCGACTACAGGAATTGCAGGACCAAATAGTGATGAAAGTGGAAAACCTGTTGGACTAGTTTATATAGCTATTTATGCCCAAGGGGAAGTTACTGTAAAAGAATGTTTATTTGTTGGTGACAGGGATTTAATCCGCTTTAGAGCAAGTGTAGAAGCACTTAATGAAGTGCGAAAAAATATTTTGAAAAAACTATAGTTTTTGCTTGAAAAAAGTTAAACTATTATGTATAATTATGATAATAAAAAAAGATATTTAAGGAGATTAATTATGTATACAATGAATTTATCTAGTTTGGAGTCGCTAGATCCCAGGTACGGGCAAGATGATGAATATTCCCAGGACTTCAATACTGAAATAGACTATGAAGATGAAATTTTATCAGATTATGCTGATGAAAGTTATAATGAAGTAGAGTTTTCTGTTCCAGAAGAGGAATTCTTAGATTACTCTAATGAAATGTTCCTATATAAGGAGTATTCGTACGATTTTGCGGATGATTACGAATATGATGAAGTTAGTATATCTAATGATCAAATAATGTTAGAAAATATAAGTGAAGCTTAAAAAAATAACATTAATAAAAAACTAGACCTATAAGTGTATCGCTTATAGGTCAATTTTGTGATATTTAAACAATAATTTTAATATTAAACATTAAATAATATTGTCTTGATGAAGTATTACATTATTTAAATTTAATTTTAATGATATTATGTATAATTGTTTTTTTACTGAATATGTTATAATAGAAATTAGAAAGAAAGGAGGAGAAATGTTGAAATATTGTAAAAATTGTAAGTTTTGGACTATTGTGTTTTTTTGTTTAACTATAACTACTAGTTCTGAAATAAAAAGCAGACTATTTTACTGATTATAATACGACTGTAATGGATACGGTACTAAAGGATAATGTATTTAATTTTTGATTTATTCTCTAAAACCAGAAGTTATTCTCTTCCTACTATAAAAGAATAGTGTAATTCAAAGTGGTATGGATGAATTGGAGTATAGTGCTGAATTATTAAGTTATAAAAAGAATTCTCAAAAATTATTTAATTTTCTATTCACTTGATAGTAACAATATTCCGAATGAAATTTTTAGAATACAATTGAAAAAAAGTGGAACTGGTAAGATAGTAGATAAAAAAATTTACTAAAAACTTTTTTTGTTCCGAATAGCAGAATAATAATGAATGTTACTAGTTATGATATTGATAATAAAGGAAATATAGAAAATCTTGAATATTCTAAATCAAGTCAAGTATATTTTACTAAAAAAAGAATATTAATTTAGTTGTAACAGAAGGATCAAAAAGAAGTAGTAAATAGAACTATAGAATTAAAAAAATATACCTAAGGACGATAAGGTTTTCGATTTTTACCGTATGAATTGGAACAGTATTATCGTCCAGATAAGTATTATATTTATACAAAAAGCTAAGATACTAGTGGATGATAAAGAAATTAGTGCGGAAAAATATGGAACTTCCATACTTATCTAAAAAAATAGAAGTAAAAATTAGCTCAGGATAAAGATTATTGGAATAATGTTAAGTTAGAATATCCTTCAGAATTCAAAAAGGAATGATAAAGAGTTTCTAATTAAACAAGGAGTAACATTTGCTAATTTTATTAAAGAAAAATAATATTAAGGGAATTTCTGGTAATGATTCAAGTTATGAATTTTTCTGGTTATTATCTAGACAATAAGGAAATCGCAAATACTCAGGTATTGGGAAATAATATAAAAAAATTGAAGCAAAATATAATACAAAAAAATATTATTGGATAACGGTATTACTAAGAAAGAAGTGACGTTGCTAACTGGTCAGAAACTAAGTGAAATAGATACTAAGTTCTTTGATAGAGAAAAAAATATCATGTTGATAGTTATACTATTTTAGATGTAAAAGATAATTCTAAAAATTAATGAAATTAAGGATTTATCTGAAGTTAGTATCGACAATAGTATTATAGTAAAAAGCAAATTATAAAGAAAAATGTTAATACTATTAAAAATTCGACAGGATGATTATAATAAACGATTTGGTAAGGTTGATGATAGTATAAAAGATAAAGATATAGAGTGGCCTGAAACTAAAAAAATAGGGGATTTACTAGCAGAACTTCGTAAAAAAATTAAACCAAATTCAGGATATGAAGTACTATTTAGATCCAATAAGAAAGTAATCAGCGATGATGATTATATTACAGCTGAAACAGTGTTAGAGATTTACTTTAAAAAAGTAGAGAGTGAATGGGTAACTGTTAAATTTGTTGGAAGAGGAATAGATAAATTTTTATCTGATGGTCAAGATGTATTAGTAGGCTCAAAAATAGATAGTATGATAAACTTACCGACAGCAACAGGAGTAACAGAGCAAGAGTTCTTAGGTTGGCAGGCAAATAGTGATTATTTAATGGCTGGTGAAAACTCAGAAAATATCAGAGTTTCTAAAAACAAGCTATTGCAAACGAATGAGCTAGGGGCTGTAGTTACAGAAAAAGGAAAAGATATTGTATTTACTGCAGTATATAGAAAGTTATTTAATGTAGAATTTGAAAAAAACTTTTGAAGGAAATATTAATCTTTCTAAAGGAACATCTAATATTTTTAAGAGTTGATGAATTTAATAATATTGGGGATGCTACAAAAAAATAATAAAAATTATAGTAGCGCCTAAATCAGGTTACTCATTATCACATTTTATTGCAAATAAAACAGTAAAAAGTAAATATGGATAAAGGAACAAAAGAGATTTTTTTGTAGGTCAAAAAAATTGAAGAAAATGATCTTTATAATATTGTTCCTACATCAGATTTAAAAAAATTACTCCGGTATTTAAATTAAGTGTAATTCCGTCAACACTAGAAGAAATGATAGAAAACAATAAGATAAAAACTGTTGATGATGCATTAGATATAAAATTTGAATCAACTGAAAATATTAAAAAAATATTAGGACCACTTTACTATTTAAGGTAGTCAAAAAAGGCTTAGCAAAATGCTGAGCCTTTTTATCGTTCTTTTAGATTTTTTCTAAAAATTGTTCTACTTCATTTTGAGTTTTAGCTAGTCTTGACACAAATCGGCTAACTTCAACATTATTTTTGTAACCTACAAAAGAAGGAATACCAAAAATATCAAGAGCTTGTGCTATTTCTGGAAAATCATCACGATTAACGTAGATGAATTTTATTTCAGGAAACTTGTTCATTGTTTCTTCTAAATAACGATTAAGCATGATACAATCAGGGCACCATGTTGCAGAAAAATACAAAAAAACAATTTTTTCATTTTCCTCTTTCAAAGTTTTAAATTGTTCTATAGAATTTAATTTTTCTATATAGTTAAACATATAATCACCTCATTTATGGGAAAATTATATCATAAAAGGAAGTAATTATCATTAACAATGCTTGAATAGTTTAAATGGAAATCATTGGAAAGTATTGAAAACCTCTGATAACGAGATGATTTTTCAATTTTTTTGATTACAAATGTAAGCATATCTATTGAATTAAATTGTTAAATGTTGCATAATATGAAATATAGAGATTAAGTTTAACTTACGAAAAGTTAAGGAAATACTAATCTTTAGTTGATAAAAGCTATACTATATTATAGAGGTGAAAATATGGCAAAACATTATGATTATATTGCAATTGGTGGAGGAAGCGGTGGAATAGCTTCAATTAACCGAGCTGCAATGTACGGTGTAAAAGGATTGTTAATCGAAGGTAATGAATTAGGAGGAACATGTGTAAACGTTGGATGTGTTCCTAAAAAAGTTATGTGGCATGCGTCACAAATATCTGAAAGTTTAAAACTATATGCAAATGATTATGGATTTAATTTTGGAGATGTAGAATTTGATTTCTCAAAATTAGTAGGTAATCGTTCTGCATATATTGATAGAATTCATGGTTCTTATGAACGTGGATTAAACAATAATAAAGTAGATCTAGTAAGAGGATATGCTAAATTTGTAAATAAAAATACAGTTGAAGTTAATGGTGAACAATATACAGCTGATCACATACTAATAGCGACTGGTGGACAACCAACTATCCCTAATGTTGAAGGTGCTGAGTTTGGTGTTACTTCTAATGAAGTATTTACACTTAAACAATTACCAAAACGTATTGCTGTAGTTGGTGCAGGATATATCGCAGTTGAACTTGCAGGGGTATTCAATGGATTAGGTGTTGATACTCATCTGTTTGTACGTCGCGATCGTCCTTTAAGAACATTTGATAAAGATATAGTAGATACTTTAGTAAAAGTAATTAATGAAGAAGGACCAACTCTTCATACAAATGCTATTCCTAAAAAAGTTGTAAAAAACGCTGATGACAGTGTTACTTTAGTACTTGAAGATGGACGTGAAACTACAGTTGACTTATTAATCTGGGCAATTGGTAGAAAACCATTATCTGAAAATCTTAACTTAGAAGCTGCAGGTGTGGAAGTAGATGAGCGTGGATTTATTCCAACAGACAAATACCAAAACACTAATGTAGAAGGAATTTATGCAGTTGGAGATGTAACAGGGCGACTTGCCTTAACTCCAGTTGCTGTTGCGGCAGGACGTAGATTATCAGAAAGATTATTTAATAATAAACCTGAAGAGCACTTAGATTACACTAATGTTGCTACAGTAGTATTCTCACACCCAGCGATAGGTTCTATTGGATACACAGAAGAACAGGCTATTAAAGAGTTTGGTGAAGAAAATATTAAAGTTTATAAATCATCATTCACTCCAATGTATTCTGCAATAACTAGTCACAGACAACCATGCTTTATGAAACTAGTAACTCTTGGTGAAGACGAGAAAGTTATTGGATTACATGGAATCGGTTATGGTGTTGATGAAATGATTCAAGGTTTTGCTGTTGCAATTAAAATGGGAGCAACAAAACGTGATTTCGATAACACAGTAGCAATTCACCCAACAGGTTCTGAAGAATTCGTAACAATGAGATAATTATATAAAAATAGAAGCAGGAAAATTCTAAAAATTTTTGATTTATTAAAATCAATCTTATTGAATTGACCTGCTTATTTTATTTGACATTAATATTAAATAGGAGTATTCTGAACTTGGGAGGAGATTACTATGAAAAAAATTATTAAAAAAACAGTAATTATTGGAATATTCACAGTATCTATATCAACGGGTTGTGTAAGGTTTAGTAAAGAGGATGCAGAAACAAATGTTACAAAAAGAATCTTCTAATAAGGTATTTAAAGAATGGATTGGAGAAAAAAAGGAATAGACAGTATTAAAAATTAGCACAATAAAAAAATAATGTTAAAGTCTATTATCATGATAATGAAACAATTCTAATAAAAGGGAATTTTAAGGGGAATTATAAGTATAATACTAATAATAACTTGCTAGATATTACTTCATCTGCAGAGGAATCAGATGAAAAATAGTCTAACGATATATCTTCCCAAAAAAAGAATATAAAAAGTATTAGTATAGAAAAATAAAGATGCAACTTCGAAAATATTTGATGTTAATGTTAAGAATTTAGTTGTTAATAGTAATGATGAGATAGTTGTTGATGGAGCTGAAGTAGAAAAACCTTAAATTATCTACTGATAATAAAAAGGTACAGATTACTAAAGATACTATAAAAAAAGTGCAGTAATTGAAACAAAAAAATAATACGAAAAATAATAGTAGATCAAACTAAAGTGAATTCTATGAATTTGTTAACAGATGCTGGTGATATATTTGCTAAGATAGTAGGTAATAAAGAAGATTATCAAATTAATTACAGTAAGAATACAACAGCTGCTAAGGAAAAAACAAATAACAGCAATTTCAAATAAAGGAAAAGTCGAAATTAGCTTTATTTAAATTAGAATCTGAATTTTTTTCGAAATATTAAATAAGAGATGGATTTTAATATGTCCATCTCTTTAGTTTTTAAAATTTCCCATTTTTTTATGAAATTTTCTAGTTTTTCTTCTATCTTTATCACTCATTCGAATATGTCTATTTTTTAATTCTCTTGAATTGTGTTTTCTGGTTATTTTAGAAACATTTTTGTTTTCTATCTTTTAACTCTTTTATAAACATGTGACAATCTCTTAGAATGGCTCCATAGCCAAGTGTTGTATCACGTTCATCATTATCATCACTTACAACTATAATATCCACAAAGTGATTAATTCTTAATTCACGAGTTTTTCTTTCTATCCATTGATCAGCACGTTCTCCAGTTTTTGTATAAACAATACTGATAGGTGGTTCTTCTTTTATATATTCTTTTGCACGAGTTAGATAAGCGTCAAATACGCAGTAAACGATATAGTTATTGCCACCTGCATATTCGCGAAGCATATCAATTAGAATGTCTCGTTCGGTAGGAAAGGTAGAGCTTTTTATTAAGTCATATTCTTTCATACGAAAAAGTAAATTATAACCGTCAATAAATAAATATTGTTTTTTCATAAAAAGTCCTCCTTTGATAATTTAATTAATTTCTTTCCTCATATCTACATGCTCAATACCAGCGTCTAAATATATTATGTCATTAACTCGATTATAATCTAATGATTTATAGAAGTTTTCGGCTTGTATTTGAGCACTAAGTTCGATAATTATTTTTCTTTTTAAAATTTGCTGTGCGATATTTTCGCATCCAATAATAAGTTCACGTCCAATTCCTTGACCGCGGTATTCTTTATCAATAACAACGCGTCCGATGTGAATAACATCTTTATCCATATCGATAAGACGTGCGACTCCGATAAGTTTATCGTTATTAAAATATCCAATATGAACTGTATTTTCGCTATAATCTTTTTCATCTAATTCTAGTTCAATAGGAACTTTTTGTTCTTTAACAAATACTTCAATACGAAGAGCAAAACCAAGATCGAGCTCTTCTTTAGATTCTAATATCTTAATCATTAGATTTTATTCTTTCATACATAATGATTCCAGCTGCTACAGAGGCATTTAAGCTCTGAATTTTTCCTAGCATTGGTAGGTGATATAAGAAGTCACACTCATTAGTAACAACTTTACTCATACCTTCACCTTCGTTACCAATTACAATAGCTAAAGGTACATCTTTTGCAATTTTCGTATAATCTTCAGAACGTTCTGCTAGTGTAGTTCCAGCAATCCAGAATCCTTTTTCTTTTAGCTTTTTAATAGCATCAGTTAAATTTGAAACACGAATAACAGGCATATGTTCAATTGCCCCAGCAGATGCTTTAACTGCAGTTTGACTAACTACAGCAGCACGACGTTTAGGGATTATTATTGCTTTAACACCACTTGCTTCAGCAGTTCTAATAATCGCTCCAAGGTTATGTGGATCTTCAATATGATCTAAAATTAGTAGAGTAGTATCCTTATTAATCTCTAGATTATTTACTACTTCATCAAGTTCAAAATAAGAATACGGTGCTACATAGGCGATAACCCCTTGGTGACGCTCAGTAGTTGAGTTATCTAATTTACGTTTTGGAACTTCTTGACAAATGATTTTTTTCTCATTTGCGATGGCGAAAATAGATTTTAATCTTCCTTTCAATACCTTCTTGGAATAAAATTTTATTAATTTCGCGTCCTGATTTAATTGCTTCTAATATAGCGTTACGACCAGCAATTACTTCTTTATCTAAATCAACCTCAGGAGTTTGAACTTGTGATTTTTGTTCTTTGTTTTTTAGTCTTAGTTCTTTATAGTGTTTATTGTTTTTCTTCATATAATCTAATTATGTAGTTAAACATTTCCTCCAATCTTTCAAAGTTTTTTTCTAAATATAAATAACCGAATACAGCCTCTAAACCTGTAGCAAGTTTATACTCCATAATACTTGCATTCTTTGCTTTAGAGTTGTTTTTTTGATTTTTTGCACGGTTATAAATTTTTTCTTCTTGTTCTGTTAATATACTATTATTTAATATGTTTTCCATAAAACTCGCTTGAGCTCTCGCTGATACGATAGTAGATACTGTTTTGTGAAGATCATTTATTTTTCCTAAGTGATTTTTCATAACGTATTCTCTACTCATAATATCATAGATGCTGTCTCCAATGTAGGCAAGGGTTAAAGCTTGCATTTGATTAGGATTAGCGAAGTTTTTTTCGGTAAATTTAAAAGTTATATTTTTTTCCATCGTACACCCTGTTTAGTATCTTCTAAGATAATTCCTTGTTCTTTTAAATCATCTCTAATTTTATCAGCTAAGGCGAAGTCACGGTTTTTACGAGCTTCCTCACGTTCAGCTATTAAACTTTCGATGTGTTCACTATCAAGTGTATTATCTTCTTTTACGTTTATTCCAAGAATAGAACTATAAGTTTCAAATGCAGCGTTAATTAGCTCTAAAGTTTCTTTGTTGACAGCTTCTTTTGCTGTGTATGAATTAGATATTCTCACGATTTCATACCAAGAAGAAAGTGCATTTGCTGTATTGAAATCATCTTGCATATATTCTTCAAATTTGTTTAATTCTTCTGTAACTAATGCTACAACTTCTGTATCAAGTTTTTCTTCAGTCATATTATTATTTAATCTGAATTGTAGGTTTTGATAAGAAGTTTTAATTTTTTCATAGTTTGTTTTCGCAAGTTCAATGTTTTCTAATGTGTAGTTAATTGGAGTTCTGTAGTGAACTGTTAACATGAATAAGCGAAGTACCATTGGGTCTATTTCTGCAATAATATCTTTTACAAGGCGGAAGTTACCTAAGCTTTTACTCATTTTAACATTATCGATATTAATAAATGCATTATGCATCCAATAGTTGCTGAATGGTGCATGGTTGTGACATTCAGACTGTGCAATTTCATTCTCGTGGTGAGGGAATGTTAAGTCTTGTCCACCAGCGTGGATGTCGATTGTATCACCTAGAGTTTCTTTTGCCATTACAGAACATTCAATATGCCAACCTGGACGGCCTTCACCAAATGGGCTATCCCATTTTACTTCACCTGGTTTAGCTTTTTTCCACAATGCGAAATCTAGAGGATCTTCTTTATGTTCCCCAACTTCAATACGAGCACCGCTAATTAGGTCATCGATAGATTGTTTACTTAATTTTCCGTAATCTTCTTTTTTACGTGTTCTGAAATAAACATCGCCGTTTGCTTCATATGCATAACCTTCCTCAACAAGTTTTGCGATGAAGTTAATTATTTCTTGCATGTATTCAGTAACACGAGGATTTTTCGTCGCTCTCTTACATCCAAGTGCATCATAATCTTTAAAGAAGGCATTAATGTACTTGTCAGTTAATTCACTTGTAGAAATTCCTTCTTCATTACTAGCTTTAATAATTTTATCATCAACGTCTGTAAAGTTAGAGATAAAATCTACTTCGTAACCACTATGTTCTAAATATTTGCGAACAACGTCAAAAACGATAATAGGACGCGCATTACCAATGTGAATATAATTATAAACAGTAGGTCCACAAACATACATTCTCACTTTATTTTCTTCAATTGTTTTTAAAATTTCTTTTTGTTTTGTTAATGTATTATAGAGTTTAATCATATATAGCTCCTTTTAAAAAGGGAATCCGTAAATAGAAAAATTATTACTGCATAAATTATCTAAAAAAACAACTCCCAAAAATTCTTCAATATCATAATAACTAAAAAAAGTCTATTACCTAAATTTTTAACACAAAATGCCTATAAAAATGAATTATTTCTTAATGTTTTTGTGAAAGATAATCAATTTTTTTAATTGTTTTAAATATTGATTTGTATTAAAAATATATACAGGATAAAAAAATAAAGGATAAGGATATCATGAAATTATCAGATACGATTTATACAACTGATCAACATAAACAGTCGAAAAATGTTTTTTTAATAGTACTTGGAACAATTTTATTTTCAATATATGCTGGATTATTAATACCGGTAAATAATATTGGAGCAGGTGGAGCCTTAGGGTTAAGCCTAGTAATAAATAAACTAACAGGAATAAAAATTGGTACTGCACAGTTTGTTCTAAATGTACCGTTATTTTATTTAGGATTTAGATATATTGGCCGTAAGTTCGTAATTCTGACAGGAATTGTGATAAGTGTATCATCGTTTTTGATAAATAATCTGCCAAAAATTATACCACCAGTAAATCTAGGAGATTCTCTAGTTGCTGCTATTTTTTGTGGAATTATTTCGGGATTAGCGATGTGTTGCCTTCTAGTAGCAGGAGCTTCAACTGGAGGGACAGACATTACAGGGAAATTCATCTCATCACAGTTTAACTATAGTTTACCAACTGTATTTCTAATTCAAGACATTACAATATATACGATTGTCTGGATATTTTTTGATATAAAATATGTAATGTATGCTCTTGTTATGAGTTTTGTACGTAATCAGACGATGAAAGGTGTTCAGAAATTCTTCTCAGCTTATATTCAATGTACAATTATTTGTAGTAATCCTGAAAGAATGGTTGAAGTTATAAATAATACTTTACATAGAGGATCAACAATTATGGACGTAGAAGGTGGGTATTCACACGAGAAGAAACGAATGATAATTTTGGTCATTCAACAAAATGAAATGCATCTACTGCGTAAATTGGTAGCAAAAAATTGTCCAGAAGCATTTATTACTGTAAGTGCTGTAAATACAATAGTAGGTAACTTTAAAGAACATTCTTATAGATTATAGATTTTATACAAGATTCGGGGCTGACCAAAATGACCTAACTTTTAACAAAGTGTATATGAGAACTCATAGACGCAGTGGTTTATTGATATCTAAAATCGCTTTAGAAAAGCTTTTTATATATCTAATAAACTGTGCGGGGGTGACTCGACAAAATCGATTTCTTCGAAATCACGATTTTTGAGTCACTCCCGATTTTTTTATTTAAATTTAAGTGTTATTTTATTGGGGATATAGAATGATAAGAAAGGGAAAAAAGTTGCTAATTGACCATTTTTGATATATAATATCTAGTGAAAACGAAAATTAGGAGGTAAGAAAATGAATTTAATTCCTACAGTAATAGAGCAAACTTCTCAAGGGGAAAGAGCATACGATATTTATTCAAGATTATTAAAAGACAGAATTATAATTCTAGGTTCTGATGTAAATGATCAAGTAGCAAATTCAATAACAAGTCAGCTTTTATTTTTAGAAGCACAAGATAGTGAAAAAGATATATATTTTTATATTAATTCACCAGGTGGAAGTGTAACAGCTGGTTTTGCAATTTATGATACAATGCAACATATTAAATGTGATGTTGTTACTATTTGTATGGGGATGGCAGCTAGTATGGGTGCATTCTTACTTGCAGCTGGGACTATTGGTAAACGATATGCTCTTCCAAATGCAGAAGTAATGATTCACCAACCATTAGGTGGTGCACAAGGTCAAGCAACAGAAATAGAAATTGCAGCTAGACACATTCTAAGAACGAGAGAAAAATTAAACAAAATCTTAGCAGATAGAACAGGTCAAACTATTAAGACTATTGAACGTGATACAGAACGTGATAATTATCTAACAGCAGAAGAGGCATGTGAGTATGGACTAGTAGACAAAGTAATGTATCCAGAAAACAATAAACTTCAGAAAAAAGAAAGACCAAAAAAAGCTACTAAAAAAGCAGCCAAAAAATCAGAATAGATAAGAAAAAGGAACTGAGCTAAAAACTCAATTCCTTTTTTTATTATATTTTCCAAATTTTTCCAATAGTATTTCTAATTTCGTAATTATCCATAAAGTACTCTACATTTCCATTGAAATGACGTTTGAATTGAAGAACGCTATAATCAGTAGCGTTTTCAGATGTGAAATTTTTAGATGTTCCAAAGAAATTAAAAATTTTGAACTGATTTCTAATCGCATATTTAATCATTGTATACATTACTAAGTATGAACCGTTAAATCTAGAAAATTCTTTTTTTCATTCCCCGGTAAAAGTAGATGAAATCTTGTTTTGTCTCTATAAAACTTGCACATGAAAGATAAACAATATTTCCATTTTCTTTTTTTAAAGAAGATATCTTAGCTATTTTTTTTCATTATTGAGATCAATTGATTCAGTTATTCTAGTTATTTTATTCATAGTTTTTTTCTGGATTTACTTTTTCCGGTATCAAGTTTTTTTCTGTTAGTTTATTTTTTTCTATGTTGTATTCTTTAATTTCTTCATTTAATTTAGAAATAAGTAAATTACAATCTAAATAAGAAACCATAAGGTGAAGCTTATCACCTAATGCAGTTTTCAGATTTCTAAAGTATTCACTAGTTCTGATCTGAAAGTTAATTCTATCTTCTGTACTTTTTGTTTATTGAATCAAATATTTCGGCATCTTTATCATTAAAAATGTCGATTTCTTTTTACAATTATTCCTTCTTTTATTGCTTTGTTAATAGATCGTTTAGCCATAGTCGAAACAGTTTTCAATATTGTATCTTCAGTAAGAGTTTCTTCTAATTCTCTTGAGTATATACAACGAGAAGCTAGAGTAGGGTTTGTGAATAAGTCATCATTAAGCGGTTTGTATCCTAGTGAAGTTAATATTTTATCTGTTTTAATAGCTTCCTTAGTAGTTTCAATATATTCGATATCTTTATAAATTTGTTCATTTAAGAATGGATTGACCCTCACACATAGAACACGAAAATCTTTAGCAAAATATTTTTTTAATTCAGTCATATAAAATGTTACTAATTCTGTGTTGGAATAATCCATTATAGGACCGTGTTGAGCAGTAACTTTATAGAAGAATTTTTTGTAAGGGAAGTAAATAAATGTTGCATATGCTAGAACTGTGTTATTTTCCTTTACTGCAAGAATTTTTGTCTTTAGTTTATTGAAATTTAGCATTTTACTATATACAGCAGCTTGTTGCAAAAAGTAACGATTATTATTTTTTTCTTGTACTATTTGTAGTTCGTCGCTGCTAATTTCTGTAAATATCATTAAGATGCTCCTTATATAAAAATTTAATATAGTCCTATAAGATTATATAATAAATAAAAAGTAAAATTAAAGTAATAACTATTTTTTTTAGGATTACTTATTTTTGGGATAAAATATCAATTATAAAAAGGTTAATTATAATATTCGTGATGTTAACTTCTAAGTAGAGTAAACATATATAAAAATTTATTCACGATATAATATATATTACTACAAGAATAAGAGAATTCAATCAAAAAAACAAAATGGATGCCTCCTGTATAATATAGGGAAACATCCACTTATTTAAACAAAAATATATACATGTCCAGAATCTTTGGTACACATTACAATTATAACATTTTTTATATTTTTTTTATTTTTATATTACTTATCATTAAGTATGAACTTATTATTAATAGTATTAGTATTGCAATGCTTGGTAATTTAATTGGTGCAATTATTGCAAGTATTGTTCCACATGTAGTAATAGGAACTCCTTGATAATATCCATTTTTCATTTTTGTAACATTAAATCTAGCTAATCGATAAGCCCCACAACATACGTATATACCACAAAGAATAGCTACAATAACCATTAATAAAGTTGATGGTTTATCATTAGTAACAAATATTTCAAAAACGAGCATGGCAGGAGCAACTCCGAAGCTTACCACATCACATAGTGAATCTAAGTCGTGACCTATTTCAGAAACAACTCCAAGTTTTCTTGCGACAATACCATCGTATCTATCTGCAAGCATGGCTAAAATAATAAAGACAGTACCCCAGATAAAATATTTATGTGATGTTGTTAAAATAGACATAAAACCACAAAAAATATTACAAAGGGTAAGATAATTAGGTATGAAGTTTTTATTCATTTTAAAAGTCAACCTCCAATATTGATATTATAATTATAGTACAAATTTGTAATAATGTCTAAGAAAAGATGAAATTTATAAAAATAAAGGAGTAAAAAAATATTATTTACTGTAGTTGTCTAACATTGTTAAACCTGTTATAATTAGGATGAGATTGATTTTTGGGGGTGCACTATGAGAAAAAAATGTTAAAAAAATATAAATTTCAAAAAAATTTTTAAAAAGAATTATTTATAATATCTTTTGGGATGCGCTATTTATTCTTTTGCTATTATGCATTTTAATGTACCGAATAAATTAGCAGAAGGTGGAGGAACAGGGATAGCATTATTACTCTTATATGCAGTTGGATTATCGGTATCTATTGGTACTATACTAGTAAATATTCCTTTGTTAATTATTGGATATAAAATGCTAGATAGGAAAATGATGCTATATACAGTTTATGGTATTATTATGTTAACATTTTGGATAGGAATATTTGAAAAGTATCATATAGTAATAGATCTTGGTGGAGATAGGTTGCTGGCTGCTGTATTTGGAGGATTATTAGCTGGTCTAGGTCTAGGGATAGTCTTTCTAGCAGGAGGAACAACAGGGGGAGTAGATATAGTAGCAAAAATTGTTCAACTTTATACAGGTAGTTCAATCGGAAGAATCATTCAAATTATTGATGGTATTATCATTGTATTAACATTTGTGGTAGTTAAGAGTTTTCCAGCGATTCTATATACTTTAATTTATATTTTTATATGTACTAAAGTAATAGATTATGTTGTTGAAGGTGGAGTTCCTGGAAAAGGTGTAATGATAGTTTCATCTGAAATAGAACTTATCACTAAAAAAATCCAAGAAGATATGAGTCGTGGGTTAACTTATATAAAAGGACAAGGAAGCTATTCTAAGAAAGATTTGAATATAGGTTATTGTGTAGTTTCAAGAAATGAAATAGGAAAAATTGAAATCTTTAGTTTATAAAATTGATCCTCGGGCTTTTGTGACAATAACCGAAGTTCATGATATTATAGGAGAAGGATTCAGTTATGATCGACCGAAAAAAATCAAATCTAAGTTTTTAAGAAGAATCAATAGTAAAGAATCTGAGAAGGGAATTTAGTTGAATTTCTTTCTCAGATTTATATTTAAAGGAGAGAAGTGTAGATAATATGTTGAAAAAAATTATTACATAAGAGTAGTGAGCACTGTATTATTAATATCGATTTGTTGTTCGTTATTTGGTCAAACGTTATTAAAGCTAATAGAGTTAACTAGTAATTATTACAAGTATTTATTAATTTTAACGCCATTGATATTAATCTTTACTAAGTTTAGTAATAAATATTTACATACCGGTGCGATAGGTATGAAGTATTTTATTGAAGCGGCAACTAATAAAAAAGAGAAAGTTACATGGAAATTTCCGTTTATTTTGACTTTAAATACTTTATTGGCACATAGCTTCGGTGTGAGTGTAGGACGTGAAGGAGTAGCTGTGCAATTAGGTGGAGCAATTGGTGGTAATATGGCTTCAAATGATTTCAGTACAGAGAAAAAACAATTTTTCGTAAAATTAGGAATGATTTGTGGTTTTGCTGGATTATTCCAAACTCCATTAGCTGCTGTAGTATTCATTTTAGAGGTTGTTAGTGGCAAATTTAACTTTACAATAAATAAAATTTATGAGTATGTAACATATATTGTAGCAGCGTATATAAGTGCATTTTTGTCACATAAATTAGGTTTGGAAAAATTCTTCGTAGCAATAGATGTAAGTGAAATTAATATAAATTTAGAGTTTATTTCTAAATTAGTTTTTAGTTGGAGTTATTTTTTTGTTTTTTTGTAGGAATCTTATTTGTTCTCCTTCAAAGAAAAATAAAAGAATTAGTAGCTATTAATAAGAATATAACATGGATACTTTTAGCAGCTTTTATATTAACTAGTTTCGTTTTCGAGTACAGATATGCCTCGTTAGGTACGAATTTAATTGGGATATCTTTTACAAACTTTGAACAGATTCAAGTTTATGATTTTATGCTAAAAATCGTATTAACAGCAGTTTGTACGGGGATTGGCTTTAGCGGAGGAGAGGTTACGCCGTTATTTGCGATTGGAGCGACTTGTGGTGTGATTTTAGGAACTTGGTTGGGCCTACCTATTTTAGTAACAGCAGCCTTAGGATATTGTTTAGTATTTTCAGCGGCAACTAAGACATACATTGCACCTATATTTCTTGCGTTAGAAGTATTTGGATATAAATTAATGTTTTTTACAGTAATACCTGCGGTGTTAATCTATTTAATCAATAAAAAATATAGTATTTATAAATAATTAAATACACCCTAGTGTGAAAGTTCACGCTAGGGTGTATTATTATAATCCAAGTATATTTAGTATCTCTTTTTATATTTAAGTTTTTTTGTTCATCTTGATTTTTGTTCATCAAGATTTATTTTTATTTCAGATACAATTTCACCAGGTTTATTTTTAATGATATAAATTCTGTCACTTAGGTCAATAGCCTCGTCTATATCGTGGGTGATTAGTAGAGTAGTTATATCAAGTTTATTCTTGATTTCAAGATACCAAGAATGTAATGATATTTTTGTAATGGCATCAAGTGCACTGAAAGGTTCGTCTAGTAAGAATAGTTCTTCTTTAAACATATATGTACGAAGTAGTGCAACCCTTTGACGCATTCCGCCACTTAACTCACTAGGATATTTATCTTTATATTCGTAAAGATTAAATAATTTAAGATTCTTTATCGCTTCTTCTTCTGCTTCTTTTTTATTAATTTTTCTTATTAAAAGAGGAAGTATAATGTTTTTGAATAATAGTCTTATGTTCCAATAATAAGTCTTTTTGAAGCATGTAACTTACACGACCTTTATAGTCTGTGTTACCTTTTATAGAGATTTCTCCACTTTGAAGAGAATTTATACCTGCGATAATATTGAAAAGTGTGGTTTTACCAACACCACTTCCACCAAGTATAGATACGACTTCACCTTTATCGACATGAATGTTTATATCTTTTAGTATTTTATTGTTTGGATAATTGAAAGATAAGTTTTTTATTGATAGTATATTCATTATTTTATATAGTCATTGCTGAATCCAGTGTTTTCTGCAAGAGGTTGTTTTGTAATTTTGTTTTCGTTAACCCAACGGTAGAATGCATTCCATCTGTTAGCATCGAATTCACCCCAGTGATCTTTGTTTGATGCATATTGTTTAGATAGATATTTTTGAGATTCAAGGATGAAATCTTTTTTATCTTTTAATTCTGGAGCATTTTTGATTAAAATCTCTGCAGCTTCTTCAGGATGTTCTATAGCGTAGACATATCCTTTCTTAATAGCTCTAAGAACTTTTTTAGCCTCTTCTTTATTTTCTTTTAAGTAATCGTTATTAGCAATAATTACTGGAGAATAGTAGTCTAAATCTTTATTGAAATCTTTTAGATAGAAGTAGTTAATATCTAATTTCATGCTTTCAGCTAATTTACCATCCCATGCATAGTAAATCCAAGCAGCATCGAAAAGACCATTTTCTAGTGGAGTAACAGAGTTTGTATCTGTATTCGGAGCTAGATTTAATTTGTTAGCATCTCCACCTTGCTTTTGGATTAATGATTTAACCATTGCTAATTCTACTGGATCATTCCAAGTTCCATACTTTTTACCTTCAAGGTCTTTTGGTTCTTTGATATTGTTTTTCTTAAGTGAAATGATACCAGAAGTGTTGTGTTCGATAATTGCAGCTACGGCAGTGATTCCTGCACCTTTAGAAAGTTTGTTAGCCATTGAGTCTTGGTAGTAAATACCAAAAGGTGCTTTATTATTAATAATTAAGTCAGAAGTACTGTCTTCAGGTGCTGGCTTAATGTCAAGGTCAATACCTTCTTCAGCGAAGTATCCTTTTTCTTTAGCTACATATAAACCAGTGTGGTTTGTGTTAATCGCCCAGTCAAGTACGAAATCCACTTTTTTAAGTTCTTTTTTTTCTGCATTTTTATTAACTGTACTACATGCAGTTAATGAAATTGCTAAGATAAAAGCAAAAATGCTAGTTAATATCTTTTTCATGATTTTCTCCTATGTATTTCCATTTAATAAATTTTTTCTCACTTAGTTTAACAAGTTCGATACTTAATAAACTGATAACAGATACTAGTATTATGATTGCGAACATAGTATCGTATTCAAATAATTTTTTCGCTTTAATCATATAAACTCCAAGTCCTTCAAATCCACCTAACCATTCAGCAACCACTGCTGCTATAAAGGCATAAGATACACTCACTCTAAGTCCGGCATAAAAGTAGCTAAGACTAGTTGGAATTTTTACGTGCCAAAGTATTTGTAATTTACTGGCATTCATTAGTTGTAATAAAGTAATCATATCTTTATCACAGTTTCTAAATCCATCTAGTATACTTACAACTATTGGGAAAGTTGTTGTTATAACAATTAATACAATTTTTGGTGTAAGTCCATATCCTAACCATAAAACAAGAATAGGTGCAATTGCAATAGTTGGTATAGTTTGAGTTAATACAAGAAGGGGATAGATAGCCTTGTTAAATATAGGAATACTATCCATAATTAAAGCAAGAAGCCATGCTATGACTATCCCTAGGAATAGACCTATTATAGCCTCGAGTAGGGTGATTTTGCTGTGAAATATTAATAGTTCGTAATTTTTTATACATGCTTTTACTATTTCAACAGGTGTAGGTATGATGTATTTTGGAAGTAGTCCGAGATTACCAGCTCCTTGCCAAATAATCACTAGGAACAACATTGAAATAGTTGCTGCATATTTATTGATTAAATTTGTCAATTTTTTCATTTATAGTTAAAACTTCTCCATAATTAATTTTCACATTTGCAAAAATATTTTTACTATCCTCACCCGCTAGGATAAGACATTCTTTAAGAGTATCCATAAGCTCATTGAATTCACCTTCAAATACAGTTTCGAATGGAGTAACGGTTACATTTGAATGCTTATTTTGTAGAAAATAGATAACTTTATCTATGATTTTTAATCTTCCATCATGATTATCAAGCGGAAGAATTTGTAATGCAATACTGCAATTTATCAAAATAAAAAACCTCCTTACAATATAAGGGGGGTCTAAGTTTGTCTTTAAGCTAAGTGTACCTACGCTGGCATTATCCAGATCAGGTTCGGTCGAAATATTAATATTTCCTCTCAGACTGTTCACAGACTCCCGTACAGATAATTATAGCATATAGATAAAAAAATACAATAATAGTGCTTACAAAAATAATATTCTATATTTTGATATTGTTAATATAAGGGAATTATTTTTTTGATTTTTTTATATTAATATATGATAGAATAATTTATCATATAATAAAAAAATTAAAGAGGGATATACTAGTGAAAAATTTTTAAGAGAAATTATTGAATGGGTAGTAGTTGTAGTAGTTTCTATTGCTATTTACCTTCTTATAAGCACATACCTTATCGCACCTTTTACAGTAAAAGGACATTCGATGGATTATACATTTGCTGATAACGACAAGGTTTTTGTTAATAAATTCAGTAAAAATTATGAGCGAGGAGACGAGGTTGTCTTCCATGCAAATGAAACTGATGATTATATTAAACGTATAATCGGAGTTCCTGGAGATACTATTGAATACAGAAATGATGTATTATATGTGAATGGACAAAAAGTTGACGAACCGTACTTAGCTCAAAAAATAAAAGAAGCTAATGCTTCTGGAACTGCACCATTTACACCAGACTTCAATATTGAATTTTTAAGTAGTACAAAATCTAAAACTGTGCCAGAAGGGACATACTTTGTATTAGGAGATAACAGACAACACAGTACAGATAGTCGTGTATTTGGATTTGTTAAAAAAGAAGCAATGATAGGGAAAGTAAGCTTAAGATACTATCCATTTAGTTCATTCAAATTCTTTTAGTAAATACTAATAGAAAAATTCAATATATCGAATTATTTTAGTTGCTAAAAATTTAGCGTTATGCTAGAATAATATACGGGCACTCTTAAAGAGTGATTTAAGAAACCACCCCCTGCGAAGTTTTCGTAGGGGGTTTATTATTTTTAATAGAAGGAGAACACAATGACAAAGTATATTTTTGTAACAGGTGGAGTAGTATCATCATTAGGAAAAGGTATTGTAGCGGCATCAGTAGGTCGTGTATTAAAAAATAGAGGATTAAAAGTAACATTACAAAAATTTGATCCATATTTAAACGTTGACCCAGGAACAATGAGTCCATATCAACACGGAGAGGTTTTCGTTACAGAAGATGGAGCTGAAACTGATTTAGACTTAGGTCACTATGAAAGATTTATCGATGTTAACTTAGGTCAATATTCTAACGTAACTGCAGGACGTGTTTATTCTTCAATTATTGAAAAAGAACGTCGTGGAGATTATTTAGGCGGAACAGTTCAAGTAATTCCTCACGTAACAAATGAAATTAAATCACGAGTATTACTAGCAGGAGAATCAAGTGACGCTGATGTAGTTATTACAGAAATCGGCGGAACAACTGGAGATATCGAATCTTTACCATTTTTAGAAGCAATTCGTCAAATTCGTAGTGATTTAGGACGTGAAAATGTATGTTTTATTCACTGTACATTATTACCATACATTAAAGCGGCAGGGGAGATGAAAACTAAACCAACACAACAATCTGTAAAAGAATTACGTGGTTTAGGTATTCAACCAGATATTATTGTAGTTAGAAATGAACTTGCTCTAAACGATGAGCTACGTGCTAAGATTTCATTATTCTGTGACATTCCAAAACAAAATGTTATTGAAAGTCGTGATGTAAGTAACTTATATCAATTACCAGTAAATCTAAAAGCTCAAAAAATTGATGATATCGTGTTAAATCATTTTGGTTTAACTGCACCAGAAGCGGATATGACTGAATGGTTATCATTAGTGGATAGAGTGGATAACTTAAAAGAGAATGTAAGAATCGCATTAGTAGGTAAATATGTAGAACTTCATGATGCATATATCTCAGTTGTAGAATCTCTAAAACATGCTGGATACAAACATAATGCAAAAGTGAAAATCGATTGGATTCAATCTGAAGATATTACAGAAGAAAATGTTCATGAGTATCTTAAAGATGCTGATGGAATTTTAGTACCGGGTGGATTCGGTGACCGTGGAGTAGAAGGTAAAATTACGACTATTAAATATGCACGTGAAAACAAAGTACCATTCTTCGGTATTTGTTTAGGTATGCAACTTGCTGCTGTTGAGTTTGCACGTAACGTATGTGGTTTAACAGGAGCACATTCTTCGGAATTAGATCCAAATACACCATACCCAATTATTAACTTATTGGCAGATCAAGAAAATGTTGTTGAAATGGGAGGAACTTTACGTTTAGGAAGCTATCCGTGTACATTAACGGAAGGATCTGTCGCTCATAAAGAATATGGAGAAATCAATATTACTGAGCGTCACCGTCACAGATATGAATTCAATAACTTCTATCGTGATCGTTTAACTCAAAGGAATGGTATTATCAGGAGTTAGTCCAGACGGTAAATTAGTTGAAATCGTAGAAATTCCTGAACACCCATGGTTTGTAGCTGGTCAATTCCACCCAGAATTCAAATCACGTCCAGAAAAAGCACACCCATTATTCGCTGGATTCATTAAAGCAAGTTTAGAAAATAATAGATAAGAATTTCTACTTAATATTATGAAATTATCAGATTTAATAAATGACTTCGAAAAAAATAGTAATGAACTTTTAGCTGAATCAATGGAAAAGTATATGCAAGATAAATTTAGATTTTTAGGTATACGTGGTGGAACTAGAACGGAAATTTATAAAAAAATATTTTTCCAGATGCTAGAAAGACTAAAACCATTGATTGGGATTTTGTTGAGCGTTGTTGGAATAAAGAAGAAAGAGAATTTCAATATGCGGTTGTCTATTATCTGAAAGCAATACAAAGATTTTTAAAACGTGAAGATATTTCAAGATTAAAATATCTAATAGTTACAAAATCTTGGTGGGATACTGTTGATTTACTTGCTAAGGTTGTGGGAAGCTTAGTTATTCGTATTGAAGGTTATGATCAAATAATGCTTGAGTGGAGTAAGGATAGTAATATTTGGTTAAGACGAGTAGCTATTTTATACCAATTGTCACTTAAAGATAAAGTAGATGAACAAATTTTTAGATAATATTTTTAGTAAACAACCTAGGTAATAGTGAATTTTTTTCATTAATAAAGCTATTGGTTGGGCACTTCGAGATTATTCTAAATTTAATCCAGAGTGGGTTAGAGAATTTATTAAAAAAAATAAAGCTAATATGGCTAATCTTAGTATAAGAGAGGCTAGCAAGTATCTAAACTAAAAGAAGGAGTGAGATTTAATCACTCCTTTTTTTATTTAGTATTAATAGAAATAACAATATAAGACAGTATTTAGAATAGTTTTTTTAAAATGCAATATTTAATTCTGGTATTTTTAACAATAACATAAGTATACTATAGTTGTTGAATTTTTTTAAGAAGATAGCTACTAATTGAAAGTTAGTAATTTTTTTCTTTTTTTCATTGTTAATAAAGTGTTATACTATTAATAAAAGATAAATAGTATTAATTCTATTTGTTAAATAATTTTTTTAAAAATATTAATATAGTAATTATATTTTTATTGGAAAAAAAGATATTTAGAAGGTTGGATAAGAAAAAAATGAAGAAAAATAGTTACAAGTTTTTCTTGTAGTAATCCTTTCTATAGTGCTATTAATAATATTACCTTTTGTTTTTAAAAAAATAAACAAGAAGAGTATATAGATTTCTCAGAAGTTACTGAAACTGTTGATAATAGTACAAAGGATGATGAAACTTTAAGAATTGGTTTAATTTCAGTAACTGGGGATAATAAGAGTTATATTTTGGAAAAAGAGTTGGCTAATTATATTGGTGAGAAGTTGAATAAAAAAAGTGAAATTAATACAGAAAAAAAGCTATAGAGATATTAACGTATTACTTAAAAAAATAATAAGATAGATGTTGCATTTTTATCGACAGGAGCATATTCATTGTATGAAGATAAGGATTCATTAGAATTGTTAGCTAGGCCTAATAGGGGAAAAACATATTATCATCCTATAGTTATTACTAAAAAAAGATTCAAATATAAATAATATAGAAGATTTAAAAAAATCAGAGTTTTGCATTTGTAGATACATACAGTTATTCTGGGTATTTGGCGATGAATGATTATTTTAAAAAAATGGAATGTCGGTGAATAAGTTTTTTTTAGTAATAGTTATTTTTACACACAGTCACGAGGAATCAATAAATCAAGTGGCTAATGGAACAGTGAAAGCAGCAATAGTTGACGATTGGGCATTACAGTATTTGTATAACAATTTTTCCTGATACAGCTTTTTAATATTAAAAATTATAAAGACATTTCCTGAGGTTGCAACAGGGCCAGTAGTAACACATAAAAAAATTATGAAGAAAAAGATAAACTTAAACAAATATTAATATCAATAAATCAAGATGCTAATATAAAAAAATACATTGTCACAGCTACAAATTGAAAAAAATATGAAGAAACAAAAGGCTAGTGATTATCCAAATTTAATAAGTGAGGATTAGCATATGGCGAAGTTAAAGATAAAAAAATAAGATTATTATATTTTTTTCATTGTAATTTATACGATATACTTAAGTGTGATTTTTAGCGTATACTTATGTTAATAATAAAAAAATATTGGAAAAGTGCTCTAAAAAGATAGAATTACGCAGACTTACTATCAACTTTCAGGTAATATTTCAGAAAAATATAAAAAAACAGAAAAATACGTATGAGATACACCAGAAGATACATAGTGCTTCATTAAATAATGAAGTAGCTTATATTATAGTTTACGATAATGAGAAAAAAATATTCTAGGTAAAACATTAAAAAGAAGTCCCTCAAAAAAATTGTAACATTCAATGATGAACAGTTAAATAATTTTTAAAAAAATATAGAAGTTCAAAAGGTGAGTTATTAGAATATATTTCATCTATAGATGATGTTAATATTGGTTATATAAGAATTGGTTTTTTTATACAAAAGATATTTATATGAAAACATATAGTCAATTTTTAAGAATATTAATTCTAAATATGATAGTATTTGTTATGTTATTAGTTATTGCGTATTATGTTTCTAAACTAATTGAAAAAAAACCTGTTCAAGATTTGACTTTAGTAACAGATGAAATTATACGTGAGGGTGACTATAGGACTAAAATTGAAAAAGACAATTATAGTAGGGATTTTCATGTTCTTGTTAGTTCTATAAATGAAATGGTTGAAAATAATAAAAAAGAATAAGAAATTAAATAATTATCTATTGAATAAAAATATTTAGAATTCAAGAAGAAGAGAAAAAAATGCTCTCAAGGGAACTTCATGATGAAGTAAGCCAATCTCTAGCTAGTTTATTATTTCTTATAAGTAACTTAGTAGAAAAAGAAAGTGATAAAAAGAAAAAAAGACAGGTTGATATTGATTCAGTCTGAAATAGAAAAATAGCTTAAGTAATATTAGAAATATTGCTGTTAATTTAAGACCACCTAGTGCGGAATTAAGTTTAAGTGAAGTAATTACGAAATATGTTGAGGATTATAAAAAAATTTATATGGGATAGATGTTAATTTCTATTCTAACTATGAAGGTGGTAAAAAAATAATAACTTTGATATTACGTTATATCGTATTGTACAAGAATCACTATCAAATATAAAACGACATTCTGGTGCTATAGAAGTACAAATTAAATTATATGAAAATACAGATTATATAATTTTTAACTATTGCAGATAATGGAATAGGATTGACTAAAGAACGTGTGGAATTAGCAAAAAAACAAGGACGTTTAGGAATATATGGGATACAGGAAAGAATTTTTGATTTTTTTCTGGTGAATTTAAATTATTAAAAAAATAACAAGTATGCAACTATACTTATGTGTAAATTTAAAACAGAAATGATAATAGAGGAGAAAAATGATGAAAATATTATTGATTGATGATCACAAATTGATAAAAAAATTGGTATAAAAAGTTCTTCTAGAGGATAACATGGAATTTAGTGGTATTGATGATTGTTCAAGTAAAAAAAGAATTTTTTTAGAAAAAGATTAATAATAATATTTATGATTTGTTTATATGTGATATATCATTACCAGATGGAAGTGGATATGATATATTAGAAGTTATAAAAGAAAAGAAAAATAAATACAAAAAGTAATTATTTTAAGTATGCATGAAGATAAATCTTATATAAAAAAAGCATTTAAATTAGGGGCTTCTGGTTATGTAACAAAGAGTACAGCTCATGAAGAAATACTTCAAGCTATTGATAAAGTTATGTTAAAAGATGAAATATATCTAAATGATAAATATACTACGATTTTCTATGAATTATTCAAAGAGGATAAAGAAATCGAACTTAGCGAAAGAGAAAAAAGAAGTAGGTAGATATATTGTAGAAGGTTATACACTCACAGATATTGGAGAAAAAAATTATTTCTAAGTGTTAAAAACTGTGGATACGTATAAAAAAACGTCTAATGGAAAAAAACTAATACGAAAAAAAGAAGTGAGCTAGTAGAATATTTAAAAATCTAACTTAATCTTATAGAGAATGTAATTTATACAGGACATAGAAGTATACTGGTCCTGTATTTTTATTTCTTTTGATACTAATCTTAATAAAAACATCTCTATCATTTAAGGAGGATTAATAATCTTAGTTGATAGAGATGTTTTTTATATTAGTTTTCTAATTGTTTAGATGTTTTCTTGAATAATGTTAATGCGATGAATACGAATGCTAATACACAAGAAATAATTAATGCGTAGAAACCTCCGTTCCATCCGAACACGTCAACAAGTTTACCCATTACATAACCAGCACTTGCTGATCCAAGTAGGTAACCGAATAGACCAGTAAGACCAGTAGCTGTACCTGTAGCAACACGAGGAACTAAGTCCGCTGCTTGAAGACCAATCATCATAACAGGTCCGTAGATTAAGAATCCGATAGCTACTAGACAGATGTTATCGATAAGTGGATTACCTGGAGGGTTTTTCCAGTAAATGAATACTGCAACAAGTACTCCTGTTAAGAATAATAACATTGGAGGAGCACGGTGTCCTTTGAACACTTTGTCACTTAAGTAACCACTAGCTAACATACCAAAGATACCAGCATATTCATATAAGAAGTAAGCCCAGCTTTGTTTGTCAACAGAGAAGTGTTTTACTTCTTTTAAGTATGTTGGAGCCCAGTCGATAATTCCGTAACGTACGAAGTATACGAATACGTTAGCAACTGCGATAGCCCATAGGAATTTATTGTTAATAATGTATTTAAAGAAGATATCTTTTGCTGATAATGTATGAGCAGATTCAACTTTTTCTACAATTTTTTCACCTTTCCATTCATCTACAGGTGGTAAACCTTCAGATTCTGGAGTATCTTTCATTAGGTAGAACATAATAATTGCTAAGATAATAGCAATAGTCGCTGGTAAGTAGAATAATGATTGCCAAGCACCAAAAACAGAAAGTCCTAAAAGTGCAAGAGGTCCGATTAATCCACCACCAAGGTTGTGAGAAACGTTCCACCAACTCCACCAAGCACCACGCTCAGAAGCTGAGAACCAGTTAGTCATTGTTTTAGCACCAGGTGGGTAACCCATACCTTGGAACCATCCGTTAAGTGCTGATAAGAAAATCATTAATGTTAATGAAGATAGCACTGCAGGAACAAGACCAAAAATTAAGCTGACAGCAGCAGAAGCAACTAAACCAATAGTAATAAAGTACTTAGGATTACTTCTGTCTGATACGTTACCCATGATGAATTTACTGAAACCATATGCTAATGATAGGGCAAGTGAAACTTTCCCTAAATCAGCTTTAGAGTAACCGTATTGGTCAATTAAATAAGGGATAGCAAGTGAGAAGTTTTTTCTAATTAGATAGTACGCTGCGTATCCAATGAATACCCCTGAGAATACTTGCCATCGAAGTTTTTTATATTCAGCATCTGTACGAGCACTGTCGATTCTCGGTTTAGGTGCTGAAGCTTTTAGAAATGAGAACATTTTAAATTCCTCCTTAACTTCAATTATATATAATATTAAATTAAAATAGTTTGATATGTAGAAAAAAACCTTTTTATTTAGAAGTTTTATCTGCAATAGTATAATTGTTAATTGCTTATTTACTTAAACTATTTAACTTATAAAAATTATTATATAAGACTGGAAAAGCGTTTGTAAATGGCATTGTATAAAGTTTTTTTGTCTTTTTAGAAAAATACCTTACACTTTTTGTAAGAAAAAAACCCTACAAAAATAAAAAAATTGACAAGTCAATTATAATATAGTAGGATTATTTATATCGGATAATTGACAAGTCAATTGATAAAGGAGGAAAATATGGACGTTAAAGAATTTGTAAAATTACTACATGAAATAAAATTATTAGAGAGGAAAGTTACAAATATTTTCGAGGGGAAATTGGGAATTAGTTTAACCAGATTCCAAATAATTAAATATTTGTATGAAGTAGAGGTCGCTACACCTAAGCAAATGGCACAAATATTAGAAATAGATGCAGCTGCTATAACAAGGCATTTGAAAAAAATTGGAAGAGGGAGGATATGTAAGAAAAAGACGTAATGAAGATAATAATAGGGAAGTGTTAGTTGAAATTACACAATTTTCTATGAGTAAGATAAATCAGTGCGTCAAAGAAACTAATATTAGAACGTTAATTGATGAGGAGTTTACAGATGATGATTTTAAACAGTTGGAAATTCTTCTTAATAAATTTAATGATAATTTAAAAATAAAAAGAGGTATAAAGGATGAGTATAATAACAACAATTTTAACAGTATTAGTAGCATTATTATTTTTCTATATTATGTATTTAGAAACTTTTGCTACAGATTCTGATAGTACAAGTAGAGTATTTAATATAGAAAAAGAGGAATTACAAAGACCTAATCTGAATACATTATTTAAAAAAATCAAGGTGTATATAATGGATTAATTGGAGTTGGATTACTGTACGGAGCATTTTTATCAAGAAATCCTAAAGAAATTGTAGGAATGTTATTAATTTATATTATTCTTGTTGCAATTTACGGTGGTTTAACTAGTGATAAGAAGATAATTATAAAAACAAGGTGGTTTACCAATATTGGCTTTAATTTCATTATTATTCTAAGGAGGAATTAAAATGGGGAATACTGTAGCAATAATAGGTGCAACGGGTGCTGTAGGTAAAGAAATTTTAAAGGAAATATTAGATGGTAATTTCTACGAGAAAATTTATATTCTTGGGAGAAACTCTATATCACGATTACCAGAAGATGGTAGATTAACTAAGATAGTTATAGACTTTGAAAATATGAGATTCGATACAAGTATTCTAGATGATGCAGATGTCTTTGCAGCTCTTGGAACAACAATAAAAATAGCAGGTTCAAAAGAAAATCAAAGGAAAATCGATGTTGATTATACCGTGAATTTCGCAAAACTTTGTGAAGAGAAAGTAAGAAGTTTTAATGTTGTCTCAGCTATAGGTGCAAATAGTAAGTCGAAAAACTTCTATAGTTCATTGAAAGGTGAACTAGAGGATAAGCTAAAAGAGATGAATCTTGGAACGCTTAGAATATTTCAACCATCACTTCTTATTACTAAACGCGATAATCAGAGATTTTTTGAGGAGTTATTGATGAGAATTTCTCCAATATTCCAAATTTTACTGAAAGGTAAAGCAAAAAAATATAGTCCGATTGAGGCTAGTCTATTGGGAAAAGAAATGGTCCGATTTGCACTAGAGTATAGGGGTACAGGGACATATACATATAATGATTTCTAAAAAGGTTAATATAAGAATTTATAGATACAATGATTTATTGATATATTAATTTGCTTTTAAACTAGCTTTTGATATTTGATAAAGTTTGTAGGGAGTGGCTTAAAAAAATGATTTCTCAGAAATCATGATTTTTTTGAGTCGCTCCCTCTTAATTAATTAGAATTTTAAACGGATTTTATTTGTTTTTATATAGTAAAAAGTTTTTATAATAAAGATAAGAAAAACGTTTTTAAAGGAATTATTTATGAGGATGAAATTAAAAATAAGGAGAATTGATATGAGCGTTGGAACAATTTTTTTTGAAGAAGCGGGATTGTTAAAAAAACACGATAGATTTAAATTAGTAAAAAAAGCAGGGAAACAAGGTGAACTAATAGCGAAACACAACCATCCAGAAGCTTTTTGTAGTGTTTACTTGTGTTAAAGGAAAAAAATACAAGTGTTTTTTTAAATGATGAAGAAATTCATATTGTAGAACCGGGAAAAGTTCTTCATTTTGATGGGGATAATTACATTAATGCAGAGCTTTTTAGAAGATGGGGAAGTATTTGTAACTTTAATTCATAAATAAGATTTTTAAAATTATAATAAGGTATTTGATACATAAAAATATATAAAAATTAGAGTCTTCCAAATGTTTTTATAGCAATCTAAATTATTATTTTAAGGGAGGATACATAATGCTTAATCAAGTAATATTAATAGGAAGACTAGTTAAAAAAAGCCAGAATTAAAAGAAAGCGATAAGAAAGTTAGCTATATTAAAAGCAACTTTAGCGGTCCAATCTGATTTTAAAAATAAAGATGGAAATTATGATACAGAATTTTTTTGAGTTTACTACTTTTGGTAAAACTGCAGAAAAATACAGCTAAATACTGTGAAAAAAAGGTAGTTTACTTAATATAGTAGGAAGCCTAAATAACAATATTTATACAGATAAAAAAATGGGGTAAAAACACTATCAAATGTCTGTAATTGCTAATAAAGTTTCTTTTTAAGTAAAGGAACAAAAAAAGAAGAAAAAAAGAGTCAGAAGACGTATTTGTCTTAGGTCAATAAAAAAATAAATTTTAATTTAGATTGCAAAAAAACCTCTAACCTAGTTTAAACTATGGTAGAGGTTTATTTTTAAACTTGCATCATATAATAATGTATAAAAAAATTAAATTTTACTACCAGAAAGGAAGAGGCTTTTATGGAAGAAATAAAAAGCAAAAATATTTTAAAGATGATAAATTGATGACAATCCCCAAAAAAAGAAAAAGAATAAGATCCCTGTTCTTCAGTTAGTTTTAGAGATGTTAAAGGAAAAAAATCATTAGAATTTACTGAAAAGGAATTAAATGAAGCAATAAAGGATATTTATCCAGATTATTCTTTAATTAGAAGATATCTTGTTGATTATAAGTTTTTTTAGAAAGAGATAATTATGGAAAAAAATGTATAAGATTGTAGGGGAAGAAGATGAATAATACAAAAATTTTTATTATTTATATAGTATTTTATTTACAATCGGACAATCTTTCTTTAATCCTATTTTATATATTTACTTGCTATCGAAAGATTTTTCTTTTGCCGAAGTCGGGTTATATCTATCAATTTTTTGGTTAGCGTCTTTTATGACTGAGCTTCCGTGTGGTGCAATCACCGATAATATAGGGGCAAAAAAACAGTATATTATTAAGTATGATTTTTTTAAAGTTGTAGGTCTAGTCTTGTTACTTAGTAATAGTTTAATATTACTATACATATCTGCTATAATATCAGCTATTGCCGAGTCATTCCAATCAGGAACTTTAACAAGTTGGTTGGTCAATGTGAACAATAAGAATAATGAAGAAATAGATATAGATAAAGTTTTTTCTAGAAATTCACTGTATTCACTATTTTTCTCAGCGGTAATAGGATTTGTAAGTGCCAAGTACGTTTATGTTTATTATAAAAGTTTGTCGATAATTTTAAGTATGATAGTTTTTACAATTTCGTTTTTATTTACATACATTTTTATGAAAAAATTAGAACAGACACAAAAAATATCTTTTGAGATGTTAAAAGGTTCATTTGTTACGGTGAAAAATTCATTAAAAGAAACCTTATATGTAAAAAAAGTAGTGTATTTCTTATGTTACTTTTTGTTATTCCCTCTATTTTAGATCTTGGTCCATCAAACCAGTGGCAAGCTGTATTTGAAAAGTTAGACTCTGATATTATCGGGTATATTTGGGTCGGTATATCGGTTAGTGGAATGTTAGGAAGTGTTATATACGAAAAAAACTATCAGATAAATTATCGAAGCTAAGAATTTTATATTTATTTGTAGTAGTAAATATTGGAATGCTATTAGTGTTTATTTTTATTCAAAATGTATATGCTAAGTTTACACTATTTATGATGTACATTGTATTTTTCACTTTAATGGGCATACAGGTTAATGTATTTATGCATAAATATTTAGTGAAAAGTGATGAAAATAGAACAACTACAGTTTCTATATTCTATACTTTTGAATCTATCATTGTAGCAGTATTATTATCTGTAAATGGGGTACTGACTGATAAAGTCGGAATAGAAAAATACTTGGTTAGTTTTTATAGGAATGGTAGGTTTAGTTATTATATCATTTATGTTTGTAAAACTGAAAAAAAGTAGAATTAAATAGTTTTATTATTGATTTTAAGAATCTTCAATATAGGAAAAATCTATATTGAAGATTTTTGTAAAAGGCAAACAATTTATATTGCTTATTAATTGGATTAATAGTAAAATAATTAGTATAAACTTATATACAAGGAGTTCATATTGTGAAAAAATACAAATTATCAATATTATTAGCAAGTGCAGTATTAGGAGGAGTAGGTGCAACTTATTTATCTGCTGAGGCGAATGAAGTCTCTGCAGCTGAGGTTAAAACAGAAGTAGTGACGCCTGCTACTACAACAGATAAAAATGAAGGTACACCAGTTGGAACAGAAACAACAAATCCGAAAGCAACTGCTCCAAAAGAAGTTAAAAACATTGGAGAGGTACAGGGTGAAAGTCATCAAAGTCCTCTAGCTGGGAAAGAAGTAATCATTAACAATGTTGTAGTTACTAAAACTGATAAAACAGGTTTTTATGTTCAAGATAAAGTTTCTGATAACAACCCAAGAACATCTGATGCAGTTTATGTTGCTTCAAAAGATAAAGTAGAATCAGGTGATTTATTAAAAGTTCAAGGAACTGTTAAAGAGGGGTATATGGAAGAGTACTCTGTAAAACCAGGTCAAACTTTTAAAAAACCAGCAGGAAGTTTAACAGTTACTCAAATCATTAACGCAACTATAACAAAATTAGGAAAAGCAGAATTACCAAAAGCTTTAAATATTTCAGAAAAAATGCCTAAAGATGTGGTGGATAATACGCCAACAAAATATAATCCAGAAACTGAAGCATTAGACTATTGGGAAAGTCTAGAGGGGATGCTTGTTGAAGTAACTAAACCAAAAGTTACTGGTCCACAATATAAAGGTGATATTTATGTATTACCAGGAGACTACAAAGGTCAAAAACTTAATAACATTGGTGGGGTTAATCTTCGTCCAGGTGTTCAAAATACAGAAGTATTGCCAGTAACTGTAGGAAATAAATTTGTAGCAAAAGCAAAAGATTACTTTAATGACAATATCACAGGAGTAGTTACTTATAAAAATAAAACATATAAAATCGACCCATCTAGTGTACCAGCAATTCAAGATGGTGGATTAAAACGTGAAGTATCAAAAATTTATCCTTCAGAAGATAAATTAACTATTGCTTCATATAACATTGAAAACTTTTCAGCAAATAGCAGTGGTCATGATGAAACACCAGAGGAAAAAGTTGATAAGATTGCTAATTCATTTATTAAGGAAGTTCACAGTCCTGACATTATTACTCTAATCGAAGTTCAAGATAACAATGGTGGAGTTAATGATGGAACTGTTGATGGAGTTAAGAGTGGGGAGAAATTAGCTCAAAGAATTAAGAGTCTTGGTGGACCAGATTATAAATACACTGAAATAGCTCCAGTTGATGGAAAAGATGGTGGGAAACCAGGTGCTAACATTAGGGTAGCTTACTTATACAATCCTAAGAGAGTAACTCTAATTGGTAAAGAAAAAGGTGGAAGTGAAGAAGCAGCACGTTTTGTAAATGGACACCTTGAGAAAAATCCAGCTAGAGTTGATCCAACAAGTGTTCACTTTGAAAAAGTAAGAAAATCATTAGCTGCTGAATTTGAATTTAAAGGTGAGAGAATAGTAGTAATCGCAAATCACTTAAAATCAAAACTAGGCGACGATGCAATCTATGGTTCTAACCAACCATCAGTAGAAAATACAAAAGCAAAACGTATTGAAGAAGCTAAAATTCTTAATGCCTTCATTAAAGAAGGATTACGTCAAAATCCTAACTTAAAATTTGTTCTTACTGGAGACTTCAATGATTTTGAATTCTCAGATAGTGTAAAAACAATCGTAGGAAATGAACTTGTTAACTTAATGGCTGAACATGAACAAGGAGACAGATACTCATACTTCTACCGCGGAAGCAATCAAAGTTTAGATAATATTTTAATTTCTAAAAATATCAAGGATAAAGTAGTATTTTCTCCAGTACATATCAATGCTTCATTTATGGAAGAGCACGGACGTGCTTCTGACCACGACCCTGTAGTTGTTCAAATCGACTTTAGTAAATCAACAACTCCTGAAGTACCAGAATTAAAACCTGTTCCGGAAGATAAGCCAAGTAGAGAGAATGAAAGAGACAATACTCCATCAAAAGAATCTATTTCATCAAAAAATGTATTACCAAAAACAGGATTAGATACTTCTAGTTCATTAGTATTTGCTGGAATCAGTGCGATGATGGCATTCTTCCTAGGAAGAAAAAAACGTAACTAATTATTATTGAATAATTTGTAGAGAGATGACTCAAGAAATTTGATTAAAAATAAATCATTATTCTTGGGTCATTTTTTTATTTTTTTATGAAAAAAATAAGTTAAAGCAAGTATAATCATTAGAGAAAAAAAGTCGAAATATGATAAAAATTTTTATAGTTAAGCAAAAATAATGATTGAGAGGTATTGATCATGAAAAACAGTGTTATTTATTGATAATCTTGAAGTGTTTGCTAATCATGGATTATTCGAAGAAGAGAATAAATTAGGTCAGAAGTTTATTTTTGATATAGAATGTGAGCTTAATTATAAAAAAAGCAATGTTCAGTGATGAAATGACAGATAGTATTAGTTATGCAGATATTGCAGAAGTTGTTGTGAAAACTGCTACGACTAATACATTTAATTTACTTGAGAGATTAGCAGGAGAAATTTTTAAAAAAATATTTTCACTGAATTTTCTCAAATATATAATATAAAATTAAAAATCAATAAACCAGGAGCACCGATAAAATATCATTTTGAAAAATGTGGTGTAGAAGTAAAAGTATCACGTGAGGAGTTTTATAACTTATAATGATTATACTAGCGTTAGGGACTAATATAGAGCCAAGAGAACAGTATTTAAAAGATGCTTTAACAAAAATTGAAGAAAATAATCTTAAGATTGTTTTGAAAAGTAGTGTCTACGAAACACCTGCATGGGGTGGAGTAGCAGATCAAAACTTTTTAAATATGTGTATAGAGGTGGAAACTGAATTAGAAGCATATGAAGTTCTAGATACGATTCAAAAAATAGAACTTGAATTGGGTCGAGTTCGTAAGGAACACTGGGGTAATAGGACAATTGATATAGATATAATCACATTTAATGAATTAATTTTTAATGATGAAAGATTAATTGTTCCACATAAATATATTCATGATAGAAACTTTGTTTTAGCTCCTTTAGTTGAAATGAACGGTAGTATAGATATTGCCGGGAAGAACATAAAAGAATCATTAGAGAAAATAACAGAACCAATAAGTGTATATAAAGAAAAATTGTAAAAAGAAAGGATAAAGAATGTTTAAAATTAGAGAAGTAGAAATTCCAAATAGAGTTGTTTTAGCACCTATGGCAGGTGTATGTAATGCTGCATTCCGTTTAACAGCGAAAGAATTCGGTGCAGGATTAGTTTGTGCTGAGATGGTAAGTGATAAAGCTATTTTATTTAATAATAAAAAAACGATGAATATGCTATATATAGATCCAAGAGAACGTCCACTAAGTTTACAAATTTTTGGTGGAGAGATTGAAACATTAGTAGAAGCGGCGAAGTACGTTGATAAAAACACTGAAGCGGATATTATTGATTTAAATATGGGATGTCCGGTACCTAAGATTACTAAAGTTGACGCTGGTAGTAAATTACTTCTTGATCCGGATAAGGTATATGAAGTAATTGCAAGATTAGTTGACTCTGTTTCTAAGCCTGTAACTGTAAAAATGCGTATGGGTTGGGATGATGAGCATATTTACATAATGGACAACGCTAGAAATGCAGAGCGTGCAGGTGCTAGTGCTATTGCTATCCATGGTAGAACAAAAGTTCAAATGTACAGCGGTAAAGCTAACTGGGATGTTATTCGTGATGTGAAAAAAGAATTAAAAATTCCAGTAATTGGTAATGGAGATGTAACTTCACCAGAACTTGCGAAAAAGATGTTAGATGATACTAATTGTGATGCGGTAATGATAGGACGAGCAGCTTTAGGAAATCCTTGGATGTTATATCGTACTGTTAAATATCTAGAAACTGGTGAATTAACAGAAGAGCCAAGTCCAAGAGAAAAAATTGACGTTTGTCTACTTCACTTAAGAAGACTTATGGAAATTAAACCTGAAAGAGTAGCCGTACATGAAATGAGAAAACATGCTGCATACTACATGAAGGGTATTAAAGGTGGAGCAAAAGTTAAAAAAGAATTAAATACTTTAAACTCATATGCAGAAATGGAAAATCTATTTGGAGAATTCCTAGATTATCTTGAATCTGGAATCGTAGCTCCTAAAAAAGAAATAATCATTTAATGCATTGAATTATTAATTCTATTAAATATAAATTATACTGAGAAGAGGTTTTACAAATAATAGTATAACCTCTTTTTTTATTGTTAAGAAAAAAATTAAAAAAATAATATTAAAAATAATTTTTAAAGGTTATATAAATGCTGATAATTAGAGATTTCTATGGTGATATATAAACAAGCCCCTCAATAGTGTTTAAAAAAATAATCAAATACCAAATAAATATTAGGGAGTGGTAAACTTTAAAAAAAGTATCTAGAAAATAATAATTCAATGTGTTATAATTAAGAAAAAAAGAAAAACGTTTTAAAAGGTGAGGTAGTTATATATGACTAGAAAGGCAAAAATTATAGCAACTTTGGGAAATAGTACAGAGGGATTATTAGAGGAGATTGTTGCCAGAGGTGCGGATGCTGTATTAATTGATACATATTATGGAAGTACAGAAGAGTGCATTAATAGAATTAATAAAATAAAAGAATTAAGAGACGAATTAGATAAAAAAATACTGCAATAATTTATGACTTAGATCATATTTATGCGGAAAGTAAATATAAACTAATTAAAAATAGAAGAAGAAAATGTTCATTTTGCTTGTCAATATGATGTTGATTTTGTTGCCTGTCCATTTGTTAGTAATCTAGATGAAATCCGAAAAGTAAAAGACATATTGCAAGTTCAAGGGAAAAAGGATATTGGATTAATTGTAAAAATTGACTGTAAAGAAGCATATGAAAATATTGATGAAATTATTCAATTTGCAGATTCTATTATGATAAATAGGGATGAACTTGGTATGGAATTACCATATCAGAACTTACCAAGTATTCAAAAAGAAATTATTAGAAAAGCTAACGATGCAACTGTAGAAGTAATCTTAACAACTCAAATGTTACACTCTATGATTTATAATCCTAGACCTACACGTGCAGAAGTTTCGGATGTAGCGAATGCAGTTATTGATGGAGTAGATGCAATAATGTTGATAGAAGAAACAGCAACTGGAAGCTATCCAAAAGAGGCATTACAAACTGTCGATAAAATTATTAGTTATGTAGAAACTCAAGATAGAGTATTTGAAGATGACGATGATGAGTATAAAAATCATAAGATGGATATTGCCCATGCAGTTTCGCTATCTACTAAATATTTACTTGATTCATTAGATGTGAATAACATTGTTACTTACACTAAATCAGGTAGTACTGCGAAATTTATAGCAAGATATAAACCAAAAGTTCCAATCTTGGCAGTAGTCCCATCGAAACAAAAAGCTAGAAAATTAGCATTAACAAGAGGTGTTACAACATTCATAGAAGAAAGAACATTACCTATGGAAGAAATGTTAAGTTTAGCACCAAAATTTGCTAAAGAATCAGGTTTGGCTAAAAAAGGTGATTTTATCTTAATTACAGCAGGTCAGCCAGACCTAGGGAAAGAAAATGTACCTCCAACTGATTTTGTTAATATTAGACAAGTTTAAATAATATTTAATATTCAAAATGATGAGAAATCGAACTTAGAAAAAGTTCGATTTCTTTACTATGTTTAAAGGATTTTATTTTTGAAGTATTTTCAGGAATATTATGATATAATCTAATATGGAGTTTAGGTATGGAAATATAAATTGTTAGAAAGGAATATTTTTTTATGAATAATAATAAATCTTTATTAAGTAAAAATTATAAAGTATGTCTTAATGTTTTTTTATTTGTGTTTGGTGGAGTATTTGGAATATATTCTTATATGAATAAAAAAATTCTAATGAAACACAGGTTCGAGTTGAGCAAAAAAAGTAGAATCTAAGGAAAATGATGAGTACATAGTTAATCAAGCTGAAAAAGATTACTTGGACAATAAATTTAAAGAATTAAAGTTAATAAACAATGACGTTATTGGTTATATGTATGTTCCTGGGGATGGTGGAGATTCACTAAAAGAACCAATTCTACAGACAACTAATAATTCTAAATACTTAGAATACAGTATTGAAAATAAACCAGCCCCATTAATTGGTGCAGTTTTCATGGATTTTGAAAATAAATCAGATTTAAATCAAGGTGACGTAAAATGGATATTTGGCCATGCTCGTGCAGGAATAGAAGAGAAAAAAATAACTTTAGATACAAGGGTTTTTAATAATATGAATTGGTTTGCTAAGAAAGATTATTTTGATAGTCATAGAGTTATAGTAATGGAATCACCTGAGAGGAAATATTATTATGAAGTAACAGGAGTCAAAGTAGTTCACGAAGAAACAGATTTATATCAAATTCCAAATACTTTCAGTGATAAAAATAAATTTATTAACATGTTTAAGACAGGATCAAGAAATTGGTTAGAAAGTAGTAAAATATCTGGAGAGGATAATATGGCAGTTTTTTTGTACTTGCAGAATAGATAATGTTTCATTGAGAACATTAGTATTAGCTAGACAGGTTCCAGATAAAGAATTAAAAAGAATTCTTAGAGAAAAAATAAAGAATTATTAAACAGTTAATAATAAGAGGCACAACGTAAAAAAATTATATGTTGTGCCTCTTTTAGTTTATATTATTTTTTTATTTCTTAATACTGCGTAACTAACTAATGTAGAAATTAACATTAGTGTAGTAGTTATGAAAAATGGTGTAGTATATTTTTCAAGATGTAGAGCTTCAGGTATTTTTGTAAGTACTACTGGAGTCAAGATCACACCAACATTACCGCCTACTAAAATTACACTTGTTGCAAAGTTTATAAATTTGTTTTCTAACTTTTTAGAAATGTAGAAGAAGTTAAATGACATCGTTCCAACAAAACTGATTCCGATAAAAATAGCAGCAATATAGAAGATGATAATATTATTTGCTAAAGCAAACAATAAACTTCCGACTGTCATGAAACTTAACATTATAGGTAAAGTTAGATTTTTAAATCTTTTAACAAGAATACCGAAGATAACTCCTGAAAGAATACCACTTAGAGCTAAAATCGTTAATAGATTTCTAGCTATATCTGGTTGATAGTGATATTTTTCTGCTAATAGAGTAGGAATTTTGATAGTGGCTCCCATATATGAAATGCCTATTAAAAATGTTAGGAGAGTTAGAATGATAGTCTCTTTATGGAATTTAATACTAACTTTCTTATTATTCGTATTTTCTGCGTTTGGTACAAATAATAGGAAAATTATAAATATAGGAAGTGCTAGAGCATAAACTAAAAAAATGTATATTGAATACCATAGATTAATAGATATCCAGAAATAAATGTAGTTAATGCTTTACCAATATTTAGAAATGCTGTTCTCAGCCCAATCATAGTACCACGGTGTTCTTCATCAAAGAAGTCACTTATCATACTAATAGAAAGTGAGTTAAATAAACCAATACCAGCTCCATGGAAAAGTCTACTAATTAAAACAACTTTAAAGTTAGTTGTAAAGGCTGGCACAATACCAAAGATAAATATTAGTAGAAGTCCAAGAAGAACTGTATTTTTTTTACCGATAAACTTAATAACTCCATTGCTAAGAAGAACAAAGATTGTAATCATCATAGCTGGAATTGTAGCTAAACTCTCAACAGATGCTAGACCTATATTTGGATTGTTCTCATGATAAAATTTATATAGGTTCGGAATTACTGGAGAGATAGCAAGATGTGACATTAATAATATAGAAATACTAAGTAATGAAAAACTTAGCGAATGAATTTAATTTCATTTTATTTCTCCTTTTTTTCTTAGATAATTAATTCTAACTTATTATGAAAAAAAGTTAGAAAAAAACTAAGTTTTTATGAAAATCATACTATACCAGTATAAAAAAATATTAAATAAGGTCAAGTGAAGTGGGGTTAATATAAGTAAAGTAAAAAAAGAGCTAATCAAGACTTGTTAATAAGTTGATAATAAGATAAAAATAAAAAGTAACGATAATTATGGAAAGGTTTTTGAGAAAATGGCAAAAGCAGAAATTAAAAAGAATAGTAATGGATATGGTAGATGAAAACTGCTATATAGTATATAAAGATGGACGTGGAGTTATTGTAGATCCAGGTGAAGGTTTTGACAGAATACAAAAAGCTGTAGAAGAATTAAATGTAAAAATTGAAGCTATATTATTAACGCATGCTCACTTTGATCATATTATGTCATTAGATGAATGTAGAAAACACTATGGAGTACCGGTATATATTTCAGGGAATGAACGTGATTGGTTACAAAATCCAGATTTTAATGGTTCAACATTGTTCCGTTTAAGAAGACCACCTATGACTAATCCAGCAGAATTCGAGTTTGAAGAAAATAAAAAATACGAAATTGCTGGATTAAGTTTTACAGTCTTACCAACACCAGGGCACTCTCCAGGGGGAGTATCATTTGATTTTGGAAAGTTTGTAATAGTAGGAGATGCATTATTTAGAAGTGGTTTTGGTCGTTATGACTTATACGGATCAGATTATGATGCTTTAAAAAATTCATTAGGTAATGTATTATTTAAGCTTGATGGTGCGAAAATAGTATATCCAGGCCATGGAGATGAGACTACGATTGAACGTGAACGAGGTTTAAATCTTATCGGTTGTTAATGATAAAAGGGGAGGAGTTTTATGAGGAAATATATAGGAAGAATATCCATAAATTATAGCTTCTTTATTGATTGGACAATAAGTCTAACTGGTATTATTCTGGGTTCTATAATTTTTAAATTTACAAAGTTTGAAGAGGTTTTTGGTGTAAATACCTACCTCATACTATGGATAAGTTTAGTAGGATTAACGCTTTTAAATCAGTGTGTTGTAATATTGTTAAGAGACAAATATGAGTACAATACGTTTTTTGAAATTACAGATGAACATTTTAAATTAGCTTCAACATTAATGTACACATTTTTTTAAGTTGGAGAAAGTAGCACCGCTTAGAAATATACTAGATTATACAATTAAACAAAAATGTAATATCAAAAAAGTTCAATATTTACAAGATTAGTATAAACACAGGTTCGGAAAAATTAGGCTTCTATGTTTCTAAAAAGGATGTAGAACAGTTAGAAAAACTTACTGTTAAAAAAATACTAGAAAAATAATCTTAACTATAGGAGGTATAAAGATGAATAATATTAAAAAGAATAGAGTACATCCTATGGTTATTATGGATACAGTAATTACAGGATTTAGATTGTTTGGTATTTTTATGATTCTGGCATTAAAAGAGCAAAACTGGAAATATTATTTACTAGTTTTGGCAGGGATTCTTCTACTAATAGTAATAGGTATATTTGATTATTTCTTAAAAAGTTACGAAGTTCGCGATGGGGCATTAATTTACACAAAAGGAATAATAAATAAAGAAGCAAAAAATATAAATCTTGAAAATATCCAGTCAATCGATATGAGTTCCAATGTATTGTACCAGGCTTTTAATCTGCTTTCTGTAGATATTAATCTTGTTGGAGGTAAGATTAGGATAAAACCTCTAAAAAAGGAAGTCGCATTAAATTTAATCGATATATTAAGAGATTTAAAACGCGATGAAGATACTACTGTAGTTCGCGAGAATACGGAAGAAGAGATTCAAAGAGAAATACTACGATTGTCTGTAAAAGACCTTGCATTTTATGGGTTATTACGAGTTAGGTTCTTTGCAGCTTTAGGATTAATACTTGCCTTAAATGATAAGATTCGAGATGTATTTAAGATTATTTTTGATAATGAAGCTTACTTTGATGAACTTCTTGAAAAAAATGCTGAATCAGTTGCAGGGAATATAACAGCCTTATTTATAATAATTGGAATTTTCATGATTTTAGTAGTATTAGCATCAATTATTTTTACGATTATAAAATATTACAACTTTATCCTTACGACAAAAGATCATAATCTACTGTGTAAATATGGACTCTTAACGAAAAAATCATTGGTTATTGATATTGATAGAATTCAAAGTGTAAAATTAATATATCCGTTACGTTATAGATTCTTTGGGCTAGCGAAATTATCTGTTGAGACTTTGACTAATAATGTATCGGAAGATTTAAGTGAGCAAAAATCTACGATAGATGTCTTACCTTTGGTAAAAAAGGATTTTGCACAGAATTTTGTGAAAAATAATCTAGGAATAGACTTAAATCACTATGATAGCTTAGAGAGTGAAAAAATACAAGGTAAGGCAAGAGTGGCGATGTATCGTTGGAGTTTGTTTAATTGTAGCCCTCTACTGATAATAGTATTTGCGATTTTATATTTCGCTAATATTGATTTGAAGTTAGAGTATAAAGTTTTAAGTTCGATTGCTCTTTATCTTGTCTTAGTTTCGTATAGTATTTTAGTGAAAAACTATATGTTGAAATATAATGAACTTTCATATGATAGACATTACTTTAAGAATACATTTATGAGACAATTAACAATAATAACAGAATTTATTAAGGTGAAAAAAAGTAGGAACTATAAATAGTAGAACAAACTATTTTTATGAAAAAAAGAGACCTATCTCATCTAGCGATAAATTCTATTGGAGTAAACTCAGATATTAAGTTGAAATATTATGATAAAGGATATAAAGAAAAAAATTAGAGAGAGATTTTTATTGTATCGGAGGTAGGTTATGAATAGAATATTTGAAAAAAAATCACGTAATTTACCACAAAGGTCTATACAATATTTGAGAATACACTTTGGGATATATGCTCTAGTTCTATTATCACCAGTTATTGGTAAAAAGTGTATATGATTATTTTAAAAACTGAAATAAATTATAAGTTCCTAGGTCTAGGTATATTAGTAATATTAACGATATATGCTCTAGTCGCTTTAGTTATCCCACCTTTAGTAATTAGAAATTATTCTTATGAAGTAGACGAAATGGGTGTGTCGGAAGTTGAAGGGGTACTTTTCAAGAGTAAGAAAACTTTGCCGTATAATACTATTCAAGATGTTACTATAAATACGGGACCTATTTTTAAATAAGTTTAAATTAGCCAATATACAAGTAACAGGGATATATAGCAGATTATCGATTGATTGTTTGCCTATTGAAGAAGCGGAGAAGCTGAAGGAGAAAATTCTTAAAGAAAGAAGTAAATATAATATTGAATATTAATTTTGTACTTTATCATTTGACAAATAACATAAAGTGTATTAAAAATCTAATATGCTGATAAAAGAAATATAAATACTTATCAAGAGTGAGTGAGGGATAAGGCCCGTTGAACTCCGGCAACCTAATCAATTGATTAAGGTGCTTTCCTTAGCAAAGTTTACTTTGAACGATGAGGTAATAAATAAAGGCCTTGTCTATGAGATAAGGTCTTTATTTTATAATTTAAAAGATATTAAGGATTTAGAGGAGATTTGTATTAATATCAGACAAAAATATTTTAGGAGAAAAAAATGAGCAAAACATATTTATTCACATCAGAATCAGTTACAGAAGGACACCCAGATAAAATCGCTGACCAAGTTTCAGATGCGATTTTAGATGCAATTTTAGAGCAAGACCCATACGGTCGTGTAGCTTGTGAAACTTGTGTAAATACAGGATTAGCAGTACTTGTAGGAGAAGTTTCAACAACAGCGAACGTTGACTTCCAACAAATTGTACGTGATACAATTAATGAAATTGGTTATACTGATCCTAATAAAGGATACTCAGGTGATCATATTTCAGTTCTTGTTGGATTAGACAAACAATCTCCAGACATCGCTCTTGGGGTTGATAATTCATTAGAAACAAAACAACAAAAAGAAGAGAATGAAGTAGGCGCAGGAGACCAAGGTCTTATGTTTGGATTCGCAACTAACGAAACACCGACATTTATGCCACTACCAATTTATCTAAGTCAAAAACTTTCTAAACAATTAGCAGAAGTTAGAAAAAATGGAACTCTTTCATACTTAGGTCCAGATGGAAAAGTACAAGTGACAATCGAATATGATGTAAATCATAAAGTTAATAGAATTGATACAATTGTAGTTTCTACACAACACGATGCAGATGTAAGTCAAGAACAAATTCATGCAGATATTAAAAAACATGTAATTGAGCCATGTCTAGATAAAGGTTTATTAGATGAAAATACTAAGTATTTCATCAACCCAACAGGAAGATTCGTAATTGGTGGACCAGTTGGTGATGCTGGACTAACAGGACGTAAAATTATCGTTGATACATACGGTGGATTCTCACGTCACGGTGGTGGAGCATTTAGTGGTAAAGATGCTACTAAAGTAGATAGGTCTGGAGCTTATATGGCTAGATATATCGCTAAAAACATCGTAGCTAGTGGTATCTGTGATAAAGCTGAAGTTCAATTAGCTTACGCAATTGGAGTGGCTCATCCAGTATCAATTTTTGTAGAAACATTTGGCACATCAAAAGTTGACGAAGGGGATATCGTTAAAACTATTAAAGAAGAATTCCGTTTAACACCAAATGGAATTATTGAAACTTTAGATTTAAGAAAACCAATCTTCAAGAAAACAGCAGCTTACGGACATTTTGGACGTGAAGATGTAGAATTCACTTGGGAAAGAACTGACAAAGTAGAAGCATTCAAAAAATTACTTAAATAATAAAAAAAGCGTAGAATAGGCTATGACCTAGACTACGCTTTTATTTTATAAAAATTATATTTTCACTAAATTAATCGAATTCTATAGATATAATATAATTTAATAATGAAGAAGAATACTATTCATAATTTAATCGTTTTAATTGAAAAAAATAGTTAGTAATGTAGTTTAATATAAATAAGGACAAAAAAAGTGAAAAAAATATGAATAAATTGTGGAGGAATTTATGAACCTGTATGAACAAATTGGAGAAGAGAAAAATTGATGAATTGGTTATGTACATGTATGATGATATTATTCCCAATGATGATAGAATAAATCTATTATTTACTGAAGGATTTGATAAGATTAAAATTGAACAAAAAGAAATTTTTTAGATTGTTCTTAGGGGAACCAGGTCATTCTATCTTTGCGACACCCGATTTAAGAAAAAAGCATATGAAACTTCCTATTTCTATTAAGGAAGCGAAATATTGGTTAGAAGACTTTGAGTTGGCATTAGATAGATTGGATATTGATCCTGCGATAAAAAAATTTTTTTAACCAAAAAAATTAATTCTTTAACAATGCAAATGATAAATACAATTTAAAATAAAAAAATACTCCCTACCATAATATTTAATTTTTGGTAGAGAGTATTTTTTATGCGACAACTTCATCTTCATCTGACTTAGAGAATACTTCTCTAAGTGTTTCAGGAGAGGCTGTAGAAACAAATTTTATTGAAGATTTTTATATTAAAAAGAAAAAGCTTCATCTTTGTGGATTCTGTTTGCGGTTAACGCGCCTTGAATACTAGTAAATAGCCACTCACTGACTGGATTACATACATCTTCTGGAATATTTCTGTCAAATAGCCCATCAGCGAGTAATAAACGCCAATTTTCTAATACATCACTACATTTTTCTGCGATTATTGGAGAAAGCTCTGCAGTTTCCATTGCTAATAATGTCAGTGAAAAACCACTTTGTTTGCATGCTTTACCTTTTGATATAAAGAGATCAAAAACATTTGTTAAATATTCCTCTAAAGTCCCTAGTTTTGGAGAAATTGTTTTGAATTCTTTTTTTACATTACTGTTAATTTTATCTAGTGCCTCTAGATAAATTTCATCTTTTCCTTTAGGAAAATAGTAATAAACGCTTCCTTTAGGGGCCTTAGCCTTTTTTATTATATCCTGAACACTTGTCAGAGAATAGCCCTTAGTTCAAACGTTTTGGACAGTTGTTAATATAATATTTTCTTTGACTTTATTATTTAACGTCATGTCGATTCACTCCCTTGCTTATATATTATAATTATATTATACAATTTTTATATTATTAAAATCAACGATATAAAAATAAAAAAATTTTTCTAATATATTTGAATATACAAATGTATTGTTGATAGTATTTTTGTATAGTTATAGAATATAATTTTATGTGTATTTTTTTAAGTGTGAATTGAATAAAAATAATATAATAATTATTGAAAAAAATAAAAAAATGAATTTTATTACTGGATATTATTGATTTTTTTGATTTCCCCTTTTCAACATTTGTATTTAATAGATTTTTATAGTAAAATAAAACATGATATTTAATAAGGAGACGGGTATGTTAAAAAAGAAAATGTTTCAGCTTTGTGTTGAATTAACAAATGGTGATATGAGTTCTAAGGCTCTAAAAAAATTAACTAAGTCTAATTTAAGTAGATTAATGATACAGCCTTTTGCTAAAGTTTATGATATTAATACTGATGAAATTTTAGATGAGATTGATGATTTTAAAAATCTTAATGAGTTCTTTATTAGAAAATTACGTCCCGATGCTCGACCAATTAATCAGGATGAAGACTCGTTAGTAAGTCCTACTGATGGTATTATTTCAGAGGTAGGTGTTATAGGTGAAGATAGTACATTCGTTGTGAAAAGTCAAGTTTATAATGTTCAAACTTTAGTAGGGGATAGTGAACTTGCTGATAAATATAAGGATGGTATATATCTGATAATATATCTTAGTCCAAGAAATTATCATCGCATTCACTTCCCGATGAATAGTCAGGTAAAGGATGCTTATAGTTTAGGTAAATATTCATATCCAGTTAATAATCTAGGTCTGGAATTGGGAGATAATATTCTAAGCTATAATTATAGACAAGTGTATAAACTTAATGGAAAAATTAATTATACAATGATACCTGTAGGTGCTCAAAATGTGAATTCTATTATTCCTACATACGAGAGTATTTATGTAAAAAGGTGAAGAATTAGGATACTTTGAGTTTGGTTCTACTGTGGTATTATTATTTGAAAAAAAGATAATATATTGCTTGAAGAGAATTTAGAAAATAGAGAAATCAAGATGGGAGAAAAATAGCTACTATTTTATAGGCTATTGAGTAGAAGAAAATGGTACTAAAAAGATATTTTTTTCACCAGATGATTTTATAGAAAAAGTATGAGTTTATAGATGTTGAGTATATGAATATGCACAACAAGAAAGTTATTATTTCTGATTTAGATAATACTTTAATATCATGGGATAGTAAAAAAGATACAAAAGAATTGAATAAATGGCTAAAGAAGATGAAAAAAGCTGGTTTCGATATTATTGTAGTGTCTAATAATACAGAAGAACGTGTTGAAGAGTTCTGCAAAAAATTAAATCTTCAATATGTAGCTGGAGCAAAAAAGCCGTTGACAATTGGATTTAAAAGAGCTTTACAAAAATTAAATAGAAAGCCTGAAGAAGCGATTATTTTAGGAGATCAAGTTTTAACTGATGTACTAGGAGCAAAAAGTTTTGGAGTTATGAGTGTTCTTGTGAAGCCTATATCTAAAAACAGATGCATTTAAAACTAGAATTAATAGATTTTTTGAAGGGTTAATAATCCAAAATTTAACAAGAAGAAAAAAATTCCCTAAAATGAAAAAAGTAGGGTATCGATTAAAATAGTAAGAAAGAAAATGGAGGCCATATTGAGTAATAAAGTTTATTGTATAGGTTGTGGTGTTGAGATTCAAAGTGAAGATCAAAAATAAACAAGGTTATTTACCAAAAAAAGTGTAGTAGAAAAAAAGTATAGATGGTAATCTTGTTTTGTAAAAAGATGTTTTTAGATTAAAAAAATTACAATGAAGTATCTGATGTTCAACTTGGAGCTGACGATTTTTATCAACTTATCAAAAACACTATCAAAAAAAGATGCATTAATAGTAAAAGTAGTAGACATCTTCGACTTCTCTGGAAGTTGGATTGAAGATGTAGTGGATATTGTAGGAAATAATAAAGATATAGTACTTGTAGCTAACAAACTGGATTTATTACCTAAATCTGTTAAACAAAACAAAGTAAAACAATGGCTATTTAAGATGCTAAAAGCTAAGGGGATTAAAGTTAAAGATATTCTTCTAATTAGTGCGATAAAAAATCAAGGTGTTGAAGAAGCAGCAAGTCGTATAGATGAATTACGAAATGGTAAGGATGTTTATATAGTAGGAGCGACAAATGTTGGTAAATCTACATTCATTAACAAACTTATTGAACTTACAACAGGGGATAAGAATGTTATTACAACTTCTCACTTCCCTGGGACAACACTAGGAATGATAGAGATACCGTTAGACCGCGCTACTAGTATTTATGATACACCAGGAATTATACTGGATTATGATATAGCTCATTATCTAGATGCACAGAGCTTAAAACTAGTAATGCCTAAAAAAGAGATTAAGGCTCGTGTATTCCAGTTAAATGCAGAGCAAAGTTTATTCTTCGGTGGTATGGCTAGAATGGATTTTGTAGAAGGGAAACGTCAAAGTTTCACATTATATGCATCTAATTTAGTAGAAATTCATCGTACAAAGCTAAGTAACGCAGATCAACTGTTTGAAAAGCACTTAGGGACATTATTGAAACCGCCGTTTGAAGATAATATTTCTATCTTCAATAATCAAGTTAAGAAAAGTTTCACAATCGATAGCAGAAAGATGGATATTGTGATTTCTGGATTAGGATGGATTACTGTTAATAGCGATAGTGGATGCAAGATTGATATTCATGTGCCAGAAGAAATCGAAGTATTTGTACGTGAATCGATAATATAGTATAAGAAAAGAGGATAAGATGTTAAAAGGAAAACAAAAAAGACAATTAAGAGCATTGGCTCATCATTTATCACCAATTTTCCAAGTAGGAAAATCAGGTGTAAATAGTGACATGATTCAAGGAATTAGAGATGCGTTAGAAAAACGTGAATTATTAAAAGTAAGTATTTTACAAAACTGTGAAGAAGATAAAGATGAGGTTGCAAAAATTTTATCAGAACGCACTTCATCTGAATTAGTTCAAGTAATTGGACACACTATTGTATTATACAAACAAAGCTCTAAGGAAAAGTATAGAAAAATAGAGTTGGTGAAATAAGATGTCAATTGCGCTTTATGGTGGTAGTTTTGATCCAATTCATATTGGTCATTTAATTACTGCCGAAACAGCACTAGATACTTATGATTTAGAGAAAGTTATTTTTATTCCCTCGTATATTACACCGTTAAAAGGTAGAGAACTTGAAGCTAGTGATAAAAATAGGTTTGAGATGACGAAACTAAGTACTAAAGGCAACTTAAGGTTTGAAGTAAGTAACTATGAAATATCAAATGAGGGTGTAAGTTATAGTTATAATACTGTTAAGTATTTTAGTGAATTGTATAAAAATAAAAAAATCTATTTTATTATTGGAACAGATAGAGCCAAAGACTTAAAAAAATGGTATAATATAAGAGAACTAGCAAAACTTGTAACTTTTATTTTTGTTGCTCGTGATGAAGAGGATTTATGTAAGGTTGTAGAAGGGGATGAGTTTTATAAATCTATTAATTATGAGATAATGAAATCACCAATAATCGAGATAAGTTCTAGTTTAATTAGGAAAAAAATTTAAAAAAATAAGAAAAGTATTAAGTATATGATTACAGATGAATGTAGGGTCATATATAGAGGAGTTGGGTTTATATGGAATATCAAGAAATTCAAAATAGAGTGAAAGAAATATTACCAGAAAAAAGATACGAGCACACATTAAGAGTTGTGGAAGTAGCGAAACATCTTGCGAGAATTCATGGAGCAAACGTAGAAAAAGCAGCATTAGCGGCATTAGTGCATGATGTTTGTAAACCAATGGATGAAGTATTAATGAAAAAATATGTAATTTTACATAATTTAGATGGGAAACTATTAGACTACCCAGTAGAAGTGCTTCATGGACCTGTAGCAAGTGCATTTATCGAAGAAGAATTTGGTGTAGCAGATGAGGAAGTTAAACTTGCTGTAGCTAACCACACATTCGGTAGAAAGCACATGACATTATTGGAAAAAATAATCTTCATAGCTGACTATACTGATCCACAAAGAAAACACCCACATCTAGCAGAGGTTACAGAAGTATCTCAATATGATTTGGATGAAGCGGTAAGACTTGCTGCTAAGTATACGCTAGTTTACTTAATCGATAATGATGAAAGAATTTACCCATCATTATTAGATTGTTATAACTATTATAATATTAAAAACTATCGTGTTGGATTTAAAGAAAAAAATAAAGATAAAATCTTAGCTGATGAAAAAACAATCACAATTAGAAATAAGAGTGAAGCTCACTTTAAAAAAGGTGATTTATTAGAAGCTACGACTTATGAAGATCCTGATACAGTGTTTGCTACATTAGAAGTTGATTTAGTTAAGCCTGTAACAAGGGATACTTTAACAGAACGTTATGCTAAGTATTATGGTGTTACTCTAGATGAATTAATCGATAAATTAGCAAAAAGATACCCAGAAGATGATGTATTATATGTGGTAATGTTCCATATTATAAAAAAATAAAATAAAGAAAGAGGATGAAAATGGAAGTAGAAAACTTATTAAAAGTTGTTGTAGATGCATGTGATGATAAACACGGTTATGATATCGTTGCTTATGATTTAACTCAAGCAGGAGTATTATATGACTATTCTGTAATTTGTCACGCACCTACAAACAGACAAGTAGAAGCGATCGCTCAAGAAGTAAGAGAACAAGTATTAGAAAACGGTGGAGAAATTCATAGCACAGAAGGTCTAAGAGAAGCTAAATGGATTCTTATGGACTTAGGTGACGTAGTAGTAAATATCATGACTCGTGACGATAGAGAATACTATGAATTAGATGCACTATTTGAGAAATATCCTATAAAAGGTGTATAATATGTACGAAAATTTAAGTGTTGTTTATGATAAACTTATGGATGTCGACTACGATGCTTATAAAAATATTATTAGTCAAGAATTAGAAGATAGAGAAAATCTTCTAGTTCTTGATTTAGGTTGTGGTAGTGGTACTATGCTACAAACCCTAAAACAATATGGAGAAGTATTCGCAGTGGACAACAGTGAACAAATGTTAGCAATAGCTAGCGAAAAAGTTCCTGGTTGTAATTATTTTGTGATGGATTTATTAGAAATATCATCATTGAATATGGAATTTGATTTTGTATTAAGTACATTTGATGTGTTTAATTATTTATCAGATTTTTGAAGAGTTTAAACTAGGATTAAAAGAAGTATACTTGTCTTTAAAAAAAGGTGGAAAATTTGTATTTGATATCCACACTCCAAAAAAAGTTACAGATATGCTAGAAAAACAAGTTTTCGGTTATGAAGATGAGGAGATTAGTTATCTTTGGTTTACATATGAGACAGAGAATGAATTGGAAGTGGAGAGTGAACTATCGTTCTTTATCAAAGAAAACAATGGTTTATATAAAAAACTAGAACAGTTTCACTCACAAAGAACTTATGAAATTCAAAGAGTTCTTGCTGAAATTCAAAAATATTGGATTTAAAGTTAAAGATTATTTCTGTGACTTTGATAAAAACAATAAAAGATATACTGAATCAGATAGAATAATTTTTATTTTGGAGAAGTAGCATGGCAGTTGATTTTAAAAAAACTCTTAAGTACTTATATACCCCTAAGACTAAGCCAAGTATTGTTAATGTAGAGAAAGCTAATTATATTGCAGTTAGGGGGAGTGGCGATCCAAATGATGAAAATAGTGAATATAAGAAATCGATAAACCTTTTATATCCAGTAGCATACGCTATAAAGATGAGTAAAAAGGGAGATTATAAAATCCCTAATTACTTTGATTTTGTCGTTCCGCCGTTAGAAGGGTTTTGGTGGCAAGAAGGAGTAGAAGGTGTTGATTACGCTAATAAACAAAATTTTAAGTTTATTTCCTTAATACGTTTGCCAGATTTTGTTACAAAAGAAGTATTTGAGTGGGCTATTAAGCAAGTAACGGAAAAGAAAAAAGAAGATTTTTCGAAAGTTGAATTTTTCACCTATGATGAAGGAGAATGTGTACAATGTATGCATATTGGTCCTTATGATAAAGAGCTAGAAACTGTCGCTAAGATGCATGAATATATGATTTCTGAAGGGTATGAATTAGACATTAACGAGACAAGATTTCACCATGAAATTTATATATCTGATGTGAGAAAAAAACATTACCGGAGAAACTTAAAACAGTTATTAGACATCCAATTAAAGAAAAAAATCTTAAAGAGTTGTCTCAAAAAGCCTTAAATTTTAAAAAAATTTATAAGAAAACTTACAGAGACAGTGGAATATTGATATCTAAATTCGCTTTATAAAAGCTTTTTAGATATATAATAAACTGTACGGGGTAACTTGATAAAATTGGTTTATGAGAAATCAAGATTTTTTTGAGTTACTCCTTTTTAAGAATTGACATTATATTCCTAAAATAGTATTATAGTTACAGATGTAACTGAAAAAAAGGATGATAATAAATGGAAATTAATATTTCGGAAGCTGAATGGGAAGTAATGCGAGTAGTTTGGAGTAATGAAGAAACTACAAGTAAATTTGTGATTGATACGCTAGGAGAAGAGAAGTCTTGGACTCCTTCTACTATTAAAAACCCTGCTTTCAAGGTTAGTAGAAAAAAAGGATTTTTTTAGAAACTAGAAAAACAAGGAAATAAGTTTTTTTATATTCAGCAAAAATGCGTTGAAGATGAATGTTTAGATATATTAACACAAAAATTTTTTTAGAGAATTTGTGAAAGAAGAACTCATATTATTGTTAGGAACATAATTGAAACAGATAATTTGAGTAAAAAGTAATATTGATGAAATTATAAAGTTGCTTAAAGAAAAAAAGAAAAAAACAGCAGCTGAGGTTATTACGTGTAAGTGTCTAAAAAGGACAATGTAGTTGTGCGGCTAAACACGGATAAGAGAGGGATTATTACATGGAAAAATAGTAAACAAAAAAATACTAATAACGGGAGCTTCTAGCGGTTTAGGGCCGTGAATTGGCGCACCAATATGCACAAAAAAGGGAATGTGGAATTGATATTGGTAGCACGTAGAAAAGAAGCTCTTGAAAAAAAGTGGCTAAAAAAATGTGAAGTTTTTTTGATAATGTTAAGACTAGAGTATATAGTGTGGATATCGGAGCTCAGGAACAGGTAGAGCACCTACTTTCATCAGTAAAAAGATATAGATATACTTATAAATGGTGCAGGTTATGGAATTATGAAGGATTTTAGTGAATTCAGTGATCATGATGTTGTGAATATGTTTGATACAAATGTCATCGGAACCATTCAATTAACAACTGAGATTGCTAAAAGAATGAGAGAAAAGAAATCTGGAACTATTGTAACTATAGCTTCTCTAGCAGGAAAAATAGCGACACCAAAGAGTTCTGTCTATTCAGCAACAAAATTTGCTCTAATTGGGTATTTTAATTCTTTACGTTTAGAATTAAAAAATGACAATGTCCATGTTATGACTGTAAATCCTGGTCCAGTAGCTACAAATTTCTTTAATATTGCTGATGAAGACAAGAGTTATCAAAAAGCCATGGGTGGTAAGACATTAACACCAAAACTTGTTGTCAGTAAGATAATAAAAGGAATAGAACAGAGAAAACGCGAAGTAAATTTACCTTTTAGATTACTAGTTGGGGTAAAAATTAGTCAATTATTCCCAGGATTAAGTGATAGAATACTTATAAGAATGTTCAAATAAATATGTTAAATCGAAATTAGATTATATCTGATTTCGATTTTTTTATTTTATTAAAGAAAAATAACTAGAACTATTTTTTTTAAAAAGTCCGTTTTTTTAAACGTTAACATTATTTAAAATAATAAATAATGTTAAAAAAACGTATATTTGTGATATTATTTATCTATTAATCTACAAAAAAAGAAAGTGAGAAAAAAAGTTATTATGAAGAAAAAAATTACACGTTAGCCTCAGCTACAATCGTAGGATTGGCAATTGCAACTTCAGGGGAGCGGCGTTTGCAGATGAATCAACGCCAGTAATTTCTCCTACAGTGGCACCATCAACAACACCATCAGAATCTGCAGTTGCTCCAATAACAGGTGATGAAAAAAACTGTCATCAGTATCAACTAATTCTACAGTAGCTGTACCAAAAAAACAACTGAAAAAAAGATTTAGTTTTAGTGCATACTAATGATGTTCACGGACGTATCGTAGAGGAAAAAAAGGTCGTGATAAAAAAATACATCAGTTGTTGGTGATGCTAAATTAGCAACAGTAATTGAAAAATGAACGTGCTAAAAAAATATCAAACGACAGTAGTTCTAGATGCAGGGGATGCATTCCAAGGCTTACCTATCTCTAATTCAACAAAAGGGGAAGCGCGTGCTGAAATTTTTAAATAAAATGAATTACGATGCTATGGCTGTAGGAAACCACGAATTTGACTTTGGTTTAGATGAAGCTAAAAAAAGTATAAACAAATTTTTAAAAATTTCCTCTATTAAGCTCAAAAGGATATAACACAGTGAAACATCTAAAAAAAGATGGTATTACAACCCATGTGTATGGAGTAAAAAAATCTAGAGGTACAAATACTGAGAGAAAACTACCAAACACTGGTATTAACTCAGTAGCTACAGTATCATTTGGTGTAGTTGCATTATTAGCTGCAGTAGTATTAAGAAAAAGAAAAAATAGATAAAAAGATTAAGAAATATATATATAGTATTAAAGTTTTTCAAAAAACATTGACAAGGTTTTTCTAACTTGTTATACTTAAATAACAAAATTAAAATTACACTTTGGAAAGAAGAGTAATAGTTGATATTTGCTTAGAGAGTCTCGTTAGGTGGAAAGGGATCAAATTTGATACTATGAAGATGGTCTTTTCGTGTTAGTAGTTGAATAATTAAACTACTACGGGTAGCCCGTTAGAGCAGAGAGTACTTATATAGTAATATTTAAGTACTAATTGAGATAGTACTTGTGAAAAATACTATAAATCAAGGTGGTAACACGTCTATAGATACGTCCTTGTAGAAGTTAATTACTTCTACAAGGGCTTTTTCTTTGTGTAGTGATATTAATCCTTATTAGGTTATTATAATTTTTAGGATAAGTATTAAAACAATTTTGTAAATATGATTATTTATTTGTTTAATTTGTAAGATAGAATATAGGTATATTAAATTTTATAAAAAAAGGAAATATTAAAAAAATTATACTTTACTAAATATTATACAAATTTTTTTCAAGTAATATATTCAAAGGCTATATTGAAGAAATTTATGAAGTTATTACATTTTATGAGAACTATTGTACTGATAATAAATATTATTGAATGGAAAAAAATTTTTCTTAAATATGGTAGAATAAGGTATTGAGAAATCAACGATTAAATTTCTAATGAAAGAGATTAAAGGAGATTATATGATTAATAAATTAGGATGGAAAAATTGGTGGAGAACAAGGTGAAGGGCTAGAAAGTACAGCTGAAATTTTCTCTACAGTAATAAATACACTAGGTTACCATATGTATTCTACAAGAGACTTCGCAAGTAGAATTAAAAGGTGGACACAGTAATAGTAAAATTTGTATTTCGGAAGAAAAAAATAAATGTTATAGATTATAAGACAGATATTCTTATAGCATTTGACCAATCTACATTGGACAGTTATATTCCAGAATTAGATGAAAATAGTATTATTATTGCGGATGCTAAAAATTAAACCAGAGATTTCAGAAGAAATTAAAGGGTTAGTTGCAGTATTCCCAATAACGGAGTTAGCAAAAGAGATAGCTAATCCGATTATCAAGAATATAATTACACTTGGTATTTGCTCAGCGTTATTAGATATTGATTCAAAAAAATATTTTTACGACATGATTGAAGTAAAATTTTCAAGTAAAGGTGAAGAAATAGTAAATATTAATATTCAAGCCTTTGATAAAGGACGTGAGATTATGAATGATTTTATGATTGAAAATAATATTAATGACAAATATTATTTAAAAAAATTAAATCCAACTCACAAAAATATGTGGTTAATAGGAAACCATGCGGCAGGTCTTGGTGCATTAGCAGCAGGTTGTAGAATGTATGCAGGATATCCAATTACACCAGCTACAGAAATTATGGAATATTTATTCGACAAACTTCCACTAGTCAATGGTGCATATATCCAAACAGAAGATGAGATTGCAGCGTTAGGTGTAGCTATTGGAGCGAACTTCGCGGGAGTACGTGCTATGACAGCTACTTCAGGACCTGGTATCTCATTAATGACTGAGTTCTTAGGTATGGCAGCAATGGCAGAGCAACCAGTTGTTATAGTCGATGTTCAAAGGGGTGGACCTTCTTCAGGGCTTCCGACAAAAACTGAGCAATCAGATATTTTCCACGCAGTTTATGGTGGAACAGGTGATGCTTCTCGTATTGTATTAGCTCCAACATCTGTTGAAGATTGTTTCTACACTATGATTGATGCGTTTAATATGGCGGAAAAGTATCAAACGCCAGTTATTGTTTTAATGGATTTACAATTAGGTATGAATAAAGAAACTGTACCTAACTTTGATTTCAGTCAAGTGAAAAATCGATCGTGGAAAATCTATTAAAACAAGAAGAAATAACAGAAGAAGATATTATTTACTTCAAACGTTATGCGACTGATGTCTTAGTTTCAAAACAGAACTATCCCTGGTCAAAAAGCTGGGATTCATAACGCAAACAGTTATGAACACTCTGTAGTAGGATTACCTTCTGAGGGTGAAACGTAACACAGTACGTCAAAAAAAGAAAAAAACGCGCTAATAAGATAGAATCAGCATTAGTAGAAAGACCATTTGTTCTAAAATGAACACAATAAAGAAAAAGATATTCTTCTAGTAGGTGTAAATTCAACATATGGTGTTCTAAATAAAGCAGCTAAGCAATTACAAGAACAAGGTATGAAAATCGATACTATGCATATTCGTCAAATCTATCCAGTAGCTCAAGCTATTCGAGATACATTTGATAAATATAGAAAAATATATATTGTTGAACATAATCACAATAAACAGTTACGTACAGTGATTGCAAGTAAATATCACAATTCAGAAAAAATAGGAAGTTTACTAAAATATGATGGGGATATTTATTATACTCACCAACTTGTTGAACAATTACTAGAGGAGGAGAAATAATTTGAAAGTAACATTAAAAGACTATAAAAATGATGTTAAGCCCGATTGGTGTGCTGGTTGTGGAGACTTCTCGGTACTTGCGGGTATAAATAGAGCTGTTGTAAATCTGGGAATTAAACCTGAAAATGTTGTGATTTCTGCAGGGATTGGATGTTCTGGGAAAAATTAGTGGATACACAAGAGCATATGGGGGTTCAAGGATTGCATGGACGTTCACTACCAGTTGCACAAGGGATAAAAACTAGCCAACCAAGACCCTAACAGTTTTTGCAATGGGTGGAGATGGTGACGGATATGCTATCGGAATTGGACACGCTGTTCATGCTATGAAACGTAATGTAAATATGACATACGTAGTAATGGATAACCAACTTTATGCATTAACAAAAGGACAAATGTCACCTAAATCTGATGAAGGTTTAGTAACTACGACAACCCTAGAAGGTGTAATGGAAAAAAACCATTATCAGCTATGAAAAATCGCCTTATCTTGTGAAGTTACATTCTTAGCGCAAGCATTCACTGGTGATATGAAAGAAATGATGCAAATCTTCGAAGAAGCTATCAATCATGATGGATTTTCACTAGTTAACGTGTTTAGCCCATGTAAAACATATAACTATAAAAATACGCCAGCGTGGTATAAAGAAAACTTGACAAAACTTTCTGATATCGAAGGTTATGATAATACCAATAAATTAGAAGCGTATAGAGTCTTAGAAGAACATAATGATCTTGTTACAGGGGTAATCTATAAAAATGAGAAAAAAACCCTCATTACGAAGACACTTTTACGTAATTATAAACGAGATGAACCAATTGCCCATCAAAAATCTAGAATTTAGTGAAGAATTATTTAACTCGTTATGTGATGAATTCAGATAAGAGGTAAAAATATGAAAAATTAGAAAAAAATTTTTATTACCATTAGCTGTAGCTTATGCAGGGTATAGAGTTTATCAGAAGACAGAAGAACAAGAATTAAATAATGATCACATAGATAGGTGTAGAAACAAATTAATTGCATTAGGTTATGATGTTATAGATAGTTATACGCTAAACTTAAAAGAAAACTCATATTTAATGTTCTATTTTGATAATAACAATATCGAGTATGAAGTACGTTATAATAAAGAAAGTGAAACAATAGAGTACATAAAAGAGGTATAAGAAAATGAGTAAATCAATAGAAAGATTCAGAGAATTAACAATGTTAGACGGAACATCAGGATTTGAAAGTGAAATTTCAAAAATATTTAGAAGAAAAATTTATCTAAATATGCTGATGAGATTAAGTTCGATAATCTTGGTGGAATCTATGCTATTAAAAAAAGTCTAAAAAAAGAAAAATGCTAAAAACAGTTATGATTTCAGCTCACATGGATGAAGTTGGATTTATCGTAACTAAAGTATTACCAAATGGTATGCTTAAATTTGAAACACTTGGTGGTTTTAGGGAAGATGTTCTTTTAGCTCAAACTTACACAGTAACTTCATATGAAGGGAAAAAAATTCACTGGAGTAATAGGGTCAATTCCTAAACACTTTACTGCAGGAGTAGCGCAAAAATGTAAAAAAATTAGCGATATGACTATAGACGTAGGTGCAGCTTCAAGAGAAGAAGCATTAGCGATGGGAATTCGTGAAGGGGCATTTGTTACACCAAAAAAACAACATTCGAACAACTAACTGAAAAATAGATTTATGAGTAAAGCTATTGATAACCGTTACGGATGTGTAATTATTACAGAAATCTTAGAACAATTTGCTGAAAAAAAGAATTAGACTTCAATCTAGTAGTTTGTGCTACTGTTCAAGAAGAAGTAGGTCTTCGTGGAGCAACAGTGGCAGCTAATATGATTAAACCTGATGTATGTTTCGTTGTAGACTGTAGTCCAGCAAACGATATGGATGGTAAAGAAACAAGCAACGGACGCTTAGGAGAAGGATTCTTAGTGAGATTAGTTGATAGAACTATGGTACTTCGTGCTAATATGAGAGAAAAAAATCGTAGCACTTGCTGAAGAAAATGGAATTAAATACCAATACTTCACATCACCAGGTGGGACAGATGCGGGTAATATTCATCAAGCATTAAATGGTATTCCAACAACTGTAATCGGTATTTGTGCACGTTATATTCACACTCACAATGCAGTATTCGATATTCGTGATTACTACGCAGCTAAATCAATTTTAGGAAAAATTATTAGAAACTATTGATGATAAATTCATTGAAGATGTAAGAAAATAAAAGAAAAAAATGAGGATAGAAAAAAATTTCTATCCTCATTTTTTTATCTTTTTCTTTACTTCTTCTATATTGTTGAGGTTCTTCCTCATAATAGTTATTGTTGTTATTATCATATACAGGATCTAAAGGATGAGAACCATCAATATATTGAGCTTCATCATATTCTTCTTCGTAGTTTTCGTAATATTCATCTTCCAAATATTCTTCATGAATCGTAGCGTTTATTTTAACGATTATTCCGAAGAGAATACTGTTAGCTATTAATGAACTTCCACCATAACTTATAAAATGGCATACTTATACCAATTACAGGAATAATACTAAGTGTTGAAAAAAATATTGATGAAGAATGAGAAGCAAAAAAACTACAAATAGCTAATAAAAATAAAGTAATAGCTGTAGTTACCTTGTTCGCATTTTTTTTCATTATACTGAATAATCTTAGTATAAATATAAAGAATATAATTAAGAATATTGTAGCACCGATAAAACCAAAAATTTTTTTGGCAACTATAGAAAAGATAAAAATCATTAAATTGTTCATCTATATAGTTTTTTTATTTTTTTAGCGAATGTCCCTGTAAGTCCACCTAATTTAATCTCATTAAGAACCTGAGTAATTTGATAAGAATAATCGAGTTTGTATGCCTCAGGATTTAACCATGAAAGGATACGGTTAAGTTGATAAGATTTTAATCCAATGAGACTAAGAAGTCTTGGAAAGTATAAAGCAGCAAGAATAAGAATTGCTAGACCAGCTATAACTAAAGAATAAATTCTGAATAATGTTTTTTTCCTTTATTACAGACTAAAAAAATACTAAACCTAAGAATAAAAAGATGAAAAAAATAAGCCATTTCCTAAATCATTTTCTTTAGCAACCAATACGAAAGGTATTGAGATTATTAATGCTAATTTTAAAAGTTTTATAGTGTCGGTATTATCTTTAAAACTTTTTTCTTTTATTAGCATACTAACCATAGCAACAGTGGCTATTTTACCAAATTCAGAGGGTTGTAGGGTGAATATTCCGAGATTATACCAACTACGTGCACCATTTACAATAGGAGCAAAAATTAGTAGGTACTAAAAAAATATTCCAACTAAAAAGAACTAGTGCGAATAAATAGAATGCTATAGAGAATTTTTTTCTATATAATCTATTGTTATTTTTTTGAAGTAAATAAATTATTCCAAGACCAACTAAATAGAAAAACAAATTGCTTAAGGAATAATGTAGGTGTTTTATTATTATTATATTCAGCTAGTAATATAAATAATAAACTAGAAAAAAACTAAATATAAAAATAAAAAAATCAATATCGATAAATTTGTTTTATTTTTTTATGAAATTTAACATAAGTCAACTCCTTTGTTGTAATTATACAATATTGAAGGGATATAAGCAACTTTTTGAGGGTAGTGGTATTAATTAAAAAAATAAATGGTAACAATTAATATTTATAATTTAATAGTGTGTAAAAATTTTTGTTTTAAACTATGTCATACTACTAAAAAAATGCTGTTTTATGCTAAAAATTATATATGTTATAAATACATGGAAGAAATAAAGAGAAAGGAACTTTTGAGATGAAATATACTCCAATGATAGAACAATATCTGAAGATAAAAAAAGATTATCAGGACATGTTTTTTTATTTTTACCGTCTTGGTGATTTTTTTATGAGATGTTCTTTGAAGATGCTACTAGAGCGTCAAAAAAATATTAGAAATAACCTTAACTGCTCGTGATGGGGGAACTGAAAAAAATTCCTATGTGTGGAGTTCCATTTCATTCATCAGCAACTCACATTGATACTTTAGTAAATAATGGATATAAAGTAGCAATATGCGAACAAGTTTCAGAACCTGGTCAAGGGAAAAATCGTAGAGCGTAAAGTTGTTCAAGTAATCACACCAGGGACTTATATGAACTACAAAAAAACTATGATGAGAATAATTACCTAGGTAGTGCATATGTAAAGGATAATAATATCTACTTCGCGTTTTGTGATATTATGACAGGGGACAGCCGTTGTACTGTCCTTAAAACTATGGCTGACCTTCAAGATGAAGTCTTAAAAAAATAATATTAAAGAAGTAATAAGCATAAAGGATCGAGAGTTGGATATTAGTGCTTATATTACTGAAGTTGAATTAAATAATGATATTACTAAGGAAAAAAACAAATAATCTTACTGACAACAATCTGCGTATTGCATGTGATGTTCTTTTTAGATTATATTGAAAAAAACTCAAAAATAAAGATATTTCAAGCCTTAAAGATTTTTGAAGTATATTTCAAAGATAAGTTTGTTTATATGACGAACTACTCATTAAAAAAACTTAGAAGTTACTCAAAAATATGGCTAATGGTGGGAAGAAAGGTTCTCTTCTTAGTATTGTGGATAAAAACATCAACAGCTGCGGGTTCAAGAAAACTTAAAAAAATGGTTAGAAAAATCCATTGCTAGATCTTAAAGAAATTAAAAAAACGTCAGGAAATCGTAGAAGATTTTTACTAAACATTATTTTGAAAAAAAGCTGATGTGAAAACTAGTTTGAAAGAAGTATATGACCTTGAGAGGATTTCTACAAAAAGTTTCTTATAATATTGTAAGTCCTAAGGAATTATTAAATCTAAAGAAAAACATTAGCTCAAATACCTGAAATTAAGAAATTGTTATTAGGATTTGAATCTACTAAATTAAAAAGATATCGCAGAGAATATCGATGAATTAACAGATTTATACGACTATCTTGAAGAGACAATCCATGAAGAAGCTGGTCAAACAGTTAAAGATGGAAATGTAATTAAATTAGGCTTCAATGAAGAATTAGATGGTTATAAAAATGCTAGTAAGAATGGGAATAGAATATTACTAGAAATTGAAGAACGTGAAAAAGAGAGAACTGGGGTTAAAAATCTAAAAGTTGGATACAATAAGATTTTCGGTTACTTTATCGAAGTATCTAAAGTAGGGCTTAAGACTATAGATCCAACAGAACTAGGTTATCATAGGAAACAAACACTTTCTAACTGTGAGAGATTCGTATCTGAAGAACTGAAAAAAGTTGAAGAACATATCGTAAACTCTAAGACAAAAATCGAAGAGTTAGAATTACAATTATTCCAAGAAGTTAAGACGAAGATTCATAATTATATAGTAAGACTGCAAAGAGTTGCGAATACTCTAAGTGATATTGATGTGTTCGTTTCATTATCTGATGTGGCAGAAGAATATGGTTATGTGAAGCCTGAGTTCAATGATAATAATATTATTGATATTGTTGATGGTCGTCACCCGATTGTTGAAAGAAATGTGAGTGCTGATAGTTATATTAGTAATGATTGCAAAAGTAGATAAAGATAATAATATCTTGCTTATTACAGGGCCTAATATGTCTGGTAAATCTACTTATATGAGACAGCTTGCTCTTATAGTAATCCTTGCACAAATTGGATCTTTTGTTCCAGCGACTTCTGCGAATTTACCGATTTTTGATAAAATATTTACGAGAATAGGGGCGAGTGATGATCTTGCAGGTGGTAAATCAACGTTTATGGTTGAGATGATTGAGGCGAAAAATGCTTTAGTCGAATCTACTGCAAATTCATTATTAATTTTTGACGAGATAGGGCGTGGTACATCGACATATGATGGTATTGCCTTAGCTCAATCGATATTAGAATACATTAATAATACTATCAAATGTAAAACATTATTCTCAACTCACTATCATGAGCTTACAAAGTTAGAAAATATTACCCAGGGAATAAAGAATATCCATGTTTCCGCAAAAGAAGATCATGGAAAACTAATTTTCTTATATAAAATTAATGAAGGACCTATTGAGAAGAGTTATGGTATTCATGTAGCGCAGCTTGCCCATCTTCCAGAAGATGTTATTGTAGGTGCTAATAAAATCCTAAGAGAATTAGAAAGTGGAAATAAAGGTAGTGAGGACGTTGTTGATAATGCTAGATATAACAAAGTATTATTAAATGATGCTTCATCACAAGAATCTGAAGGAAAAACTAAGAGAAAAAAATACGTCAAGAACTAGAAAAAGAATACAGTAGTAAAGTAGTTAGAGAAGAAGTTGTAAAAAAATAGACGAGGGAGCTTTTAAGAGCACAACTTCGTCAAGAACTAGAAAAAGAATTTAGTAGTAGAGTAGTTAAAGAAGATGTTGTAAAAAGTAGATGAAGAAGCTCTAAGATTACAACTTCGCTCTGAACTAGAAAAAAAGAACTTAAAGAAGAATTAGAGAAAAAAATATTAGAAAACAACTAAAAAGCTGAAGAGAAATCAGGAAAAAAATTATGCAAAAATTACAATTGGATTTTCGATGGTGATAATGAGAAATTTGATGAAATCAAAAAAACAATTAGAAAGTGTAAACTTCTTAGAAACAACACCAATGCAGGCTTTTAATCTTCTTTACGAATTACAGAGAAAAATAAGTGAGGATGTGAAATAAATTAAATGGGAAAAATAAATATATTATCTGCAGAACTATCAAATAAAATAGCGGCGGGAGAAGTAGTCGAAAGACCTTCTTCTGTTGTTAAAGAGCTTGTAGAAAACTCTATCGATGCAGGAAGTACAAATATTAAAGTTATAATCAAGGAATTTGGTATTCAACAAATTAGAATTATTGACAATGGAAGTGGTATTTCTAATGATGATTTGGCACGTGCATTTTTACGTCATGCGACTAGTAAAAATAAGTGCTGATTATGATTTATTTCACATAGAAACGCTAGGTTTTAGAGGTGAGGCATTAGCGAGTATTTCATCAGTAAGTAAAGTAGTAATTAAGAGTTGTGCAGGAGAAGCACAGGGAAAAATGTTAGTTCTTGAAGGTGGAAAAGTAGTTTCTGAGGAATACTATGCACCTATTAAGGGGACTGATTTAAGTGTAGAGAATTTATTTTATAATACACCAGCAAGGTTGAAATATCTGCGCAATCCGCATACAGAACAAGCAAATATTACTAATATTATTCATAAGTTCGCTCTGTCTTATCCTAATGTAGCTTTTTGAACTACATGTAGATGGAAAGATTACTTTTTAAAAACTTATGGTGATGGTGATGTTCATAAGATTTTATCTAAAAATCTATAATATGGGTGTTGCTAGAAATATGATTGAATTTAGTGGTAATAATGATGATTATAGAGTATTCGGTTATATTTCTGTTCCTGAAGAGACGAGAGCTAGTAAGAATTATATAAATATTTTTTTTATCAATGGGCGTTATATTAAAAAAACTATGGAATTCAAAAATGCTATAATCGATGCTTACGGAACGCTATTAATGATTAATAGGTATCCTTTATGTGTAATTAATATTGAGATGGATCCAATTTTATTAGACGTAAACGTGCATCCAACTAAGCAAGAAGTTAGATTATCGAAAGAAGCTGAGCTAATACGTCTAATCAAAGAAGTTATCGCTGAAAGATTAAGTAATTATACATATATTCCACAAGGAATGAATAATGTTCTTACAAAAAAAGAAAAAAAGCGAAAAATCGAAAAAAATAAATTTCTTAGATGAACTAGATAATAAATTTGGAGATGTAGAAGACAAGAATATTTTTTTCAGAAGAGAAAAAAAGAACCTGAAGTTGATTTAGAGGTTGAACTTAGTTTCCCTGATACTCAAGAAGAAGTAGCAAGTCATGTTATTCAAGAAGATGAAATTCTTTTTTTGGAGGAGACTTATTGTCGAAATCAGGAGAAGAAAAAAATACCAGTACAAAAGTAAAGAAAAATACGTTTAATCAAAGAAACAAAAACTCAAAAAAATTAAGAGCGATTTACCAGATTTAAGTTATAGTTCACATCCTCGTGACAATAGAAATAAGTATGGTGATAAACCAACTAAAAAAAGAGATAGAGAACTTCATGAATTTCTCTAAAAAAGAAGATAACTCGAGTTATGATGATCGAACAGAAAAAAAGTAGTTTCTAATGTAGTAAAAAGATGATAGTCATTTTAATGAAATCAAAGATGCGAAAAATTGTTCAAGATGATGATACAAAAGTTCGTACTCTACCAGATTTAAAAAGTATTGGCACAAATTTTTTTAAAAACATATATCTTATCAGAAGCGGATAATAAGCTATTCCTTATAGACCAGCATGCTGCTGCAGAAAGATATAATTATGAGAAATTACAACGTGAATTTATTGAAAGAAAGAATTATAAAAAAACAGATGTTAATACCGCTTATGTTTGATTTTTTTCTGTAGAAGAAGCGGCTGAGGTTCGTAATAATTTGGAAAAAAATTCGAGGAACTTGGTATTGTTTTTTTGAGGAGTTTGGAGATAATTCTTATGTTGTTCGTGAATTTCCTGGTTGGATAGAAGAAGATGAAGAGCAAATGATAAAAAAATTATTGTTGAGAAAGTTCTTAGAAACAACAATATAACTTTTTAACGAATTAAGAAATGATGCAATTGCTATGGCAAGCTGTAAAATGTCTATAAAAAGCAAATCAAGTTCTAACAGATGTTGAGATGAATAAGGTTATTAGTGATCTTTATGAATGTAAGAATCCATTTACATGTCCACATGGCCGTCCGATAATTACAAAAATGGAGAAGAAAGATTTAGAAAAAATGTTTAAACGTATAGTGTAGGAGGTAAGATGGAAAGAATACCTTTAATTGCGATAGTAGGACCAACTGCGGTTGGGAAAAACGGCACTTAGTATAGAACTTGCAAAAAGAGTTCGACTGTGAAATAATTTCTATAGATAGTGTCCAGATTTACAAAAAGTTTGATATTGGTTCTGCAAAGGTAAAAAAAGAAGAGATGGATGGGGTAGTTCATCATCTGATAGACGAACTAGAACCTACGGATACTTGTTCTGTCTATGATTTTTCAAAAAAACTTGCGCGTAAGAAAAATTGAAGAGATACATGGTCGAGGAAAGATGCCTTTATTAATCGGAGGAACTGGTTTTTATATGAATGCTGTTCTTAATAATTATGAATTTACTGATTTAGAGGAAAAAAACTTATGATATTGATGTTAATATGGCAAGAGAGTATATAAAAGAAAACTATCAAGATACATATAATGCGATTGACATAGAAAAATCATCGTCGTGTAATTAATGCATATAATTATGTAATGAATGAAAAAGAAATCTGTAACGACAAATAATAATGGGGATACTGTTCTTGATTGTTATAATCCATTTTTAATAGTTCTTAACACCGATAGGGAAATTCTATACAATCGTATTAATAAGCGAGTTGAGCTGATGTTTGAAGAAGGATTTGAACAAGAAGTCAGAGATATTATAGATGAATATGGTATGGAACTGCAAGCTCTGGGTGCAATAGGATATAAGGAGATGATTCCGTATCTTAATGGTAATGTTTCTAAAGAAGATACTATTGCAGCTATTTCTCAGAATTCACGCCGTTATGCAAAAACGTCAATTAACATGGTTTAGAAATAAAATGGATGGAACTTGGTATGATACTGCGAATAAGGAACTATTGGTGGATGTTGTTAGTGATATCAAAGAGAAATTTAATTAAAAAAATATTATAGATGATTATCTAAGGCTTGAAAAAGTAAAAATTTTTCAAGTCTTTTTTTAATTTATAACAAGATAAAATTTATTATATAATAGATTTAATTTTTAGTTTTTTTATAAGAGATATTATAAAAATTTTTAAAAATATTTCAAGAGTATTTCTTATTTAACTAGAGTTTTTTTGTTCATTATATGCTAAACTAGTAATACTAAAGATTCTCAGGAAGTAGGAGGAGAAGATGAATTCATTTAAATATCTTAAGCCGAAGTTATTTAGTGTAATGAAAAAAATTATACAAAAGAACAATGCTTAAAAAGATATAATTGCTGGTTTAATAGTAGCTGTTATAGCATTGCCTTTATCGATTGCTTTGGCGATAGCATCTGGAGTAAATCCGGAACAAGGTCTTTATACTGCGATTATAGCAGGTTTTTTTATTTCTTTTTTAGGTGGGAGTAGGGTTCAGATTGGTGGACCTACAGCAGCTTTTGTCGTTATTATTTATGGGATAATAGCTGAACATGGAATTGCAGGATTAACTGTTGCAACACTGATGGCAGGAGTTATGCTAATTCTAATGGGATTATTTCACTTTGGTGACTTGATTAAATTTATTCCTAAAACAATTACTATTGGTTTCACGTTAGGGATTGCTATGGGAATAGTAGTCGGTCAGGTGAAAGATTTCCTAGGATTAAGTATGGGAGCAGTCCCTGCGGAGTTTGTTGGAAAATTAGTAGCTTACGGACATAATATAAAAAGTATTAGTTTTATCACTTTAGCGATAGGACTACTCGCCATACTAATTCAAATATTTTGGCCAAAGGTATCTAAGAAAATACCAGGTTCTTTAATTGCAATACTTGTTACAACATTTTTAGTAGCTATTTTTAAATTGCCGGTTAAAACTATTGGTGATCTATATACGATTAAAGCAGGGCTTCCTAGCTTTACAATGCCTACAATTTCATTTTCTCTAATCAGAGAGATGATTTTACCAGCATTTACAATCGCAATATTGGCTGCTATAGAATCACTATTATCTGCTGTAGTATCTGATGGTATGACAGGAAGTAAGCATAAATCAAATGCAGAGTTAGTAGCCCAAGGTGTAGGGAACTTTATGTCGGCACTTTTTGGAGGGATACCTGCAACAGGCGCAATTGCGAGAACAGCAGCTAACGTAAAAAATGGTGGTAGAACACCGGTATCTGGAATGGTACACGCATTTACTTTATTACTAATATTATTATTTTTAATGCCATATGCATCGTATATTCCGATGAGTTGCTTGGCTGCGATATTAATAATTGTAGGGTATAATATGAGTGGTTGGCGTATTTGTGTGCGAATGTTAAAGACTGCACCGAAAAGTGATATAGCGGTATTAATTATTACTTTCTTGTTAACATTATTCTTCGATTTAGTAATCGCGATAGAGTTCGGTATGGTATTAGCCGCGTTCTTATTCTTAAAACGTATGGCAGATATTGCAGAAGTAAGACAATGGGCATACAAAGGCTCATCTGATGATGATAAGTTATCTGAAGAAGTTGATTTAAAATATGTCCCTGATAATACTATAGTTTATGAAATTTTTGGAGCTTTATTCTTCGGAGCAGCAAATGTATTTACTAACTTTGAACATGGAGAAGGAAAAAATGTTTTAATTATAAGAATGCGTAATGTTCCAGCTATGGATATTTCGGGATTAGAAGTACTAGAAGAAATATTGGAGACTTGTAAAAAACGTGGTTTGACATTAATACTTTCGCACGTAAATGAACAGCCATATCATGTTATGGAAAAGGCTGGATTTATAGAAAAAATGGGTAAAGAAAATATATGTGAGAATATCGATGTATCTTTAGAAAGAGCGGAGAAGTTAGGACAACAATAGATTTAGGTAAATTTTAATTACAGTCTAAAGTTCACCTAAGGTACGAGATATATAATATAAACATAACAAAACTTAATAATATTTTTTTTCATAATATATGGGGCTGATTATTTTATCGGCCCCTTTCTCCATTCTAAGTTGTATATATGGGTAATTTTTTTGTACAGGTAGTGTAATATAATAAATTTAAATGGAGGTGAATATTATGAATTCAGAAATTTTATTAGAAGTATTTTTCGATGATATTCTGTATTTTTTTTATTTGATAGTATGTGGAATATCTAGAGAGATAATTAAAAAAAGAGAAAATACTTTTAACAAAGTTATCAGATGAAGAGATAGAGTATTTTAGTACTAAGAAGACCAATACGAAAAATATTCTGGATGGTAAAATCTAGGGAAAAGCTATTCTGTGTTGTATCTATCTATTTATCTCAATTATAAATAAAGGACTACTGATAGGAGTCTTTGGAGAAACATTAAATAAAGTAATAAATTCTATTATTATTGTTATTATTTTATTACCATATTTATTGGAACGTATCAATGTTATTCGTTGTTATAACAAGATAAAAACAAAGGATAGAGGACAAATAGGCGTTAATATTGTTAAATATGAATTTAATAAAAATTTTTAAGACAATTGGTAAAAATATTTATCGATTGTCTATTTTTCATGAAAAACTAAATTATTGACAATTGTAAACTATAGAGGTAGAATGAACTCATTAGTATTTAAAAAAATCACTAATAAGTTTTTTTTAATAAGATAATAGTCAAAAGATTTTACTGATTTGGAATTACTTTTCATTATTCATAAAAAAATGAAGAATAAATGTAAAAAAACAAAAAAATACCTTTGAAATTTTAAGATAAAGTGAGTGTCCATAGTATTATCACTGATAATACTTGTGACTTTAGGTAGGGAGTGAAAAATAAGTGAATAGTCTATTAAAATACTCAAGCATGTTTTCTAGAAAAAAATATGAAAAACAACTCATTATATGAGTACTATGCTAGAAAAAAATGGTTTGCAAGGTAAATCGCTATTAATCTTAACCTGTCTTTATTATACAAAGGATGGAATAACTCAAAAATACTATTTGTGAAAAAAACATATTCTACGAAACAAGTAGTTAGTGCAGCAATGAAAAACTTTTAAGGAAAAAAAGGATATATTTATTTTTGAGGAACAAGAAAAAAAGATAGGCGAGAGAAAAATAGTTAGACTGACAGAAAAAAAGGTTACTTATATGCATCGAAAATTTTGGATCCTCTAAGAGAGGCTGAAGAAAAAAGCAATAGGACAACTTTCAAACGATCAACAAAAAAACTATTTATAGAATACTATACAATCTTTTAATGATAATATGAAGAAAAAAATATTGAAAAAAACTAGTATTGAAAGGAGAAATATAATATGATTAAATATAATAATGTTTCATTATGTTGTTCCACAAATGGGTTAATACTTGATGGATTGAATTTTTGAAATACAAGAAGGAGAGTTTTTTTGTTCTAGTTGGACCTAGTGGAAGTGGAAAAAAACAACAACATTAAAAATTAATAAATAGATTAATAGAACAAACTGAGGGTGATATTTATTTTGAAGATAAGAGATTGAAAGACTATGATTTAAGGGAATTAAGACTTAAAACTGGATATGTTCTTCAACAAATTGCACTGTTTCCGAATCTTACGGTTGCAGAAAAATATTGCGCTAATCCCAGAAATGAAAAAAACTTTGATAAAAAAAGGAAATTAAAGAAAAAAACAGAAGATTTACTAAGAAAAAGTAGGATTGGATCCTAAGCATTACATGAATCGTCTTCCTAAAGAACTTTCTGGAGGAGAGAAACAGAGAGTTGGAATATTGCGAGCGATAATTGCTAATCCTAAAATTTTACTGATGGATGAACCATTTTCGGCATTAGATCCTATTAGTAAAGTTCAATTACAAGATTTAATAAAAAAACTTTACACAATGAATATAAAAATGACAACAGTTTTTGTAACTCACGATATGGATGAAGCGATGAAACTTGCCGATAGAATTTGTGTCTTAAAAAAATGGTAAGGTAGTTCAAATTTCTACACCAGAAGTATTAAGAGAAAAACCCTGCGGATGACTTTGTTCGCGAATTTTTGCAAGGGGGAATAAATAATGAATTTAGTAAATACATTTTTTTAGAAAGAAAAAAAGTGATTGGATAACTGGATTGTTTGAACATCTTCAAATTTCATTATTATCACTTATTATTGCAATTTTTATAGCAGTTCCGTTAGGAATAATTATCTCAGGGAATAAAAAAAGACGAGTGAATGGTTTTTACAAATTACTGGTATTTTCCAGACAATTCCTTCTCTTGCATTATTAGGTTTATTTATTCCGTTTACGGGTATAGGAACATTACCGGCAGTAGTAGCATTAGTTATATATGCCATATTTCCGATATTACAAAGTACGATTACTGGTTTATCGGAGATTGATTCATCATTAGAAGAAGCTGCAACAGCCTTTGGTATGACGAAACTAGAGAAGTTAAAAAAATATCAATTTGCATTAGCGATGCCAATCCTAATGGGTGGTGTTAGAACGGCAAGTATTATGATAATTGGTACAGCAACACTTGCTGCTTTAATAGGAGCAGGAGGATTAGGTTCATTTATTTTACTAGGAATAGATAGAAATAACTCAGCGTTAATTTTAATTGGAGCTATTTCATCTGCAATATTAGCGATTCTATTTGGGTTATTAATTAAATTTTTTTACAAGATAAAAAAACCAAAAAAACTATTTTTAGCTTCATTACTTGCCGCTGTAGTGGCTTTTAACTATCAGCTTTTTTTTCCCAATTGGAAAAAAATTTCTAATGATAAACTAATAATAGCTGGTAAAAATAGGAGCTGAGCCTGAGATATTAATTAATATGTATAAACTTTTAATAGAAGATGAGACTAATATTGATGTTGAGGTTAAACCTAATTTTTGGTAAAACAAGTTTTTTTTATATGAGGCGTTAAAAAGGTAAAAAGTATTGATATTTATCCAGAATTTACAGGTACAGTTACTACAACTTTATTAAAAAAACACCTCAGACTGTTGCTTCTAATGATCCTGATGAGGTTTATGAGGTTGCTAAAAAACAAAAATTTTTTTGAACAAGACAATCTTGTGTACCTAAAACCTACAAAAATTCCAAGATACTTATGCTTTTAGCCGTAACAGAAGATTTTGCAAATAAAAAAATAAATTAAATAACATTTCAGATATAAAAATTAGTAGAAAATTCTTCAAAAGTTGGATTCTCATTGGAGTTCAATGATAGAGAAGATGGTGGTATAGGACTTAAAAAAATCTTTATCACTTAAATTTAAATGTTAAAAACTATGGAAATAGCGTTAAAAATATCAAGCTATTTCAAATGGTGATGTAAATATTATCGATGTATTCTCAACGGATAGTAAAATAATAACTAATAAGCTTAAATTATTAAATGATGATAGACATTTATTCCCACCATATCAAGGAGCACCGTTGTTAAGAGAAGAGACGTTGAAAAAAACATCCTGAACTTGAAAAAAATCTTAAATAAACTTGCTGGAAAAAAATAACAGAAAAAAAGAAATGACGGAAATGAACTACAAAGTAGATATTGAAGGTAAACCTGCTTATGATGTAGCAAAAAGAATATCTACAAAAAAAGAAGGATTAATAAAAAAATAATCTAGTATCTATAACAAAAATAAGATGAGAAATTCCCAAGCCTTATGGTTTGGGAATTTTTTTCTTTCTAACATTTCCTTTTTTTATGTGATTTTTTTGATAAAAATTAAGAGTAAGAGTTTTTTTAGCGAGGAATGTAGAAAGTAGGTGTAAATTTGCAAGTTACAAATATAACAAAGCTAAAAAGTTAAGTATAAAATAGATTTAGAAAAATGGTAAACATTTTTTTATGTTTCTGAAGATACGATTATTAAATATGGGCTTATAAAAAAAATAGATTTAACTAAGGAGCAATTAAAAAGAAATCATAGCTCACGAAAGTATCGAAAGTGCCTATAGTAAGGCTGTACATTATTTACAATTTGGGCTGAGAACTAAGCAGGATATAAGAGAATATCTTCAGAAGAAAGAGATTGCTGATAATGTCATTGATGATGCGATAGAGAAATTAATAGAAATCGGTTATTTGAATGATAATCACTATGTAGAAGCTGCAGTAACAGATTATTTTAATCTTAATCTAAAAAGGGCCTTATTGGATACAAAGAAAATTATTAGAAAAAGGCTTGGATAAAGACGTTATTGAAGAAAATATTGCGAAGATTTGTACTGAAGAAGCAATGATTGAAATGCTTTATAAAATTATTGAACGTGAGTATAAAGTAAGGAGAGAAACGAAAAATAAAAAAAGTTCAAAAAAATAACACAAAAAAACTTTATACAAATGGCTTTTACATCTGATATAATAAGAAAGGTGTTTGACATATTTTTCGAAGACTATGAAGACGAGAATGAAGATGAAATATTAGATGAGCATTTTAGAAGGGCTTATCAAAGTTATAGTCGCAGATATGAAGGATATGCGCTTAAACAAAAGCTGATTGAAAAGCTAATAAGGGATGGTTTTTCGTATTATACAGCTAAAGACTACGTAGAAAAACAAGATTTGTAAAGGAAGAATAAAATGGATAAAAGAAATGAAAGGCAAAAGAAAATAAGGAACTTTTCTATAATTGCACATATTGACCACGGGAAATCGACTCTTGCGGACAGAATTTTAGAAAAAACAAAGGCGTTAGAACAACGTGAGATGAAAGCACAACTTCTTGACTCGATGGATATTGAGCGTGAAAGAGGTATTACAATTAAACTTAATGCAGTTCAATTACAATATACTGCTAAAGATGGGGAAGAGTATATTTTTCACTTAATCGATACACCGGGACACGTAGACTTCACGTATGAAGTATCACGTTCTCTTGCAGCATGTGAAGGTGCTATTTTAGTAGTTGATGCCGCTCAAGGTATTGAAGCACAAACTTTAGCTAACGTATACTTAGCATTAGACAATAATTTAGAAATTATTCCAATTATTAACAAAATCGACTTACCTGCAGCGGATCCTGAAAAAGTTAAGACTGAAATTGAGGATGTAATTGGATTACCAACAGATGATATCGTGCTAGCTTCTGCTAAAGCGGGTATTGGTATTGATGAGATCTTAGAACAAATAGTAGAATATGTTCCAGCTCCATCTGGTGATGCGGCTGAACCACTTCAAGCGTTGATCTTTGACTCATTATATGATGCGTATAGAGGAGTTATAGTATCAGTACGTATTAAGAACGGAACTGTAAAAGCTGGAGATAAGATTAAGATGATGGCTACTGGTGGTGTGTTCGAGGTTACTGAAGTTGGTATTCACACACCTAAAGAAAAAATCGTTGATGAACTTACTGCAGGGGATGTAGGATTTATCTGTGCATCTATCAAAAATGTAAGTGAAACTCGTGTGGGGGATACAATCACATTAGCTAATAATCCTGCTAAAGAAGCATTACCTGGATATAGAAAATTAAATCCAATGGTATTCTGTGGATTATATCCAATTGATTCATCAAAATATAATGATTTACGTGAAGCATTAGAAAAATTAGAACTTAACGACTCAGCTTTACAATATGAAGCTGAAACATCACAAGCGCTTGGATTCGGATTTAGATGTGGATTCTTAGGAATGTTACACATGGAAATCATCCAAGAGCGTATTGAACGTGAATTTAACATTGATATCATTGCTACTGCACCGTCAGTTATATACAAAGTTGAAAAAACTGATGGAACTATGGTAGATGTATCAAACCCATCAGAGATGCCAGATCCACAAAAAATTAATAAGATTACTGAGCCATTTGTTAAGGCGAGTATTATGGTACCAAATGACTATGTGGGTGCTGTTATGGATCTTTGTCAGAAAAAACGTGGTATCTTCTTAAATATGGAATATATCGATGATACAAGGGTTAATATTACTTATGATATACCTTTATCAGAAATTGTCTTTGATTTCTTCGATCAACTTAAATCTAATACAAAAGGATATGCATCATTTGATTATGAATTAACTGGATATAAAGATAGTAACCTTGTTAAGATGGATATTCTATTAAATGGTGAACAAGTCGATGCTTTAAGTTTCATTGTTCACAGAGAATTTGCTTACCAACGTGGTAAAGTTATTGTAGAAAAACTTAAAAAACTTATTCCAAAACAACAATTCGAAATTCCTATCCAAGCTGCAATTGGAAATAAAATTATCTCTCGTGAAACTATTAAAGCAATGCGTAAAAACGTTCTTGCTAAATGTTACGGAGGGGATATCAGTAGGAAACGTAAACTATTAGAGAAACAGAAAAAAGGTAAAGAGAGAATGAAAGCTGTTGGTAGCGTAGAAGTTCCTCAAGATGCCTTCATGGCTGTTCTGAAAATGGATGAAGAATAATGAAAAGTTATCCACGCGGAGTATATATTCATATTCCATTTTGTAAGTATATTTGTTCATACTGTGATTTCAATAAGTTTTATATACAAAGACAACCTGTCGATAAGTATATAGATTGCTTAATTAAAGAAATCGAGAGTATGGAAAACATTCAAAATGTTGAAACTATTTATATTGGTGGTGGAACACCGAGTGCATTGAGTGATGAGCAACTTCATCGTTTACTAACTGCATTAAGAAATAAAATTCCACAACAACTGCGTGAATTTACTTTTGAAGCTAACCCTGAGGATCTTGTTGATTCTCGGGTTGCTTTGGTAAAGGGCTACGGAGTTGATAGAATTAGTATGGGGGTTCAGACTTTTAATAATGAGTTGTTAAAAATTCTTGGACGAGGACATGTTGCTGATGATGTAGATATGGCGATTGCTAATTGTAAAAAACATGGGATTGAGGATATTAATGTAGATTTAATGTTTTCACTACCGAAGCAAACTATGGATGACCTATATGACAGTATGAAGAAGGTTGCAGAGTATAATATTAGTCATATTTCATGCTATTCATTGATTTTGGAACAAAAGACTAAGCTTTATAATCAGGTGAGAGATAAGAAAGTTACATTGCCTTCGAATGAAACAGAAGAGAAAATGTACAATGAGGTCATTAATTTCTTAACAGAAAATGGTTATGAACAGTATGAAATCAGTAATTTTGCTAGACCTGGTCATGAGAGTGTTCATAATAGCAGCTACTGGAAGAACATAGAGTATTATGGTCTTGGAGCAGGAGCGCATGGTTATATTGATGGAGTACGTTATGCTAATCAAGGAGCATTAAAATTCTATATAGACAGTATGTTAGAGAAGGGACATGCTAGACGTGAAGAAAATATAATAACACCTAAGGAGAGAATCGAAGAGGAAATGTTCTTAGGACTACGCCTTTTAAAAGGTGTGGATTTAGATATTTTTGAAGAAAAATATGGAAAAAGAGCTGAAGAAATCTTCAAAGGTGTGATTGATAAAAACATAAGAGAAGGGTACTTAGAGATTGAAGGTAATAAACTGCGTTTGACTAGAAAAAGGACTATTCTATGGAAATGATGTATTCTCTGAGTTTTTTTATTGGATTAATAACGTATTTTTAATAATGAGAATAATTTTATGGGGGAGACTTGAATAATTTAAGTAAAATTATTGAGTTTCTCCTAATAAAAAGAAAGGAGAACTATTATGGAGCGAACATATATAGAAAGATTACTTAATAATTTGAATGAAGAGTATGGTTTTAATTTGAAATTCAGCGAAAATTTTAAAAATGCATTTTCTCATTCGTCTTATACAAATGAGAAAAGAATCGCGAAGCATTTGAATTATGAGCGTCTAGAATTTTTAGGAGATGCTGTTGTTGAACTTACAACAAGTGAATTTTTATTTAAGAAATTTTCTGAGCTTCCTGAAGGTGAGCTAACTAAATTACGTGCATCTATTGTTTGTGAAAAAACATTGGTTAAATATGCTTTGCAACTTGGTTTAGATAAATGTATCTATCTAGGAAAAGGGGAAGAAAAGATGGGTGGAAGAAGTCGATCAGCTTTACTTGCTGATATTTTTGAATCTTTCACAGGAGCGATGTACCTAGAGTCAAATCTTGAAGTTGTAAAAACTTTCTTAAATAATACATTATTTACAGAAGTTCAAGATCTTGAATATCATAGTTTTGTAGATTATAAAACTATATTACAAGAGTATATTTCGAAAATTAAATTTGGTGAAATCGAGTATATAATACTTGATTCTAGTGGACCATCACATTCAAAAACTTTTACAAGTGCTGTTATAATTGATGAAAAACAATATGGGAGTGGAACTGCGACGACGAAAAAGGAGTCAGAGCAGCTTTCAGCTAAACAGGCACTAGAAAAACTAGGTTATAATGATATTTAATAATAATGAAAGGATAAAAATATGAAATTAGCAAAGGTTGAAGTTACTGGTTTTAAGTCTTTTCAGAAAAAAACAACTTTTGAATTTAGAAACAATTTAATTGGGATTGTTGGGCCTAATGGTTCGGGAAAAAGTAATATAATTGATGCTATTCGTTGGGTTTTAGGGGAGCAGTCTGCTAAAAATTTACGTGGTAGTAGCATGAAAGATGTTATCTTTTCGGGGACTGAAGATGCGAAAAGAAAAAACTTTGCTGAAGTAGCGGTAATATTTTCTAACGGAGAAGATAGTTGTGAAATTAAAAGACGTTTGTATAGAAATGGAGATAGTGAGTATTACATTGATAACAAACGTGCTAAATTAAAAGATATTACAGATATGTATCTGGACCTTGGTATTAACAAAGAGAGCTATAGTATTATTACTCAAGGTAAGGTAGAAGATATTATTTCATCTAAGCCTGTTGATCGTAGAGCTATTATAGAAGAGGCATCAGGTGTATTAAAGTATAAAAACAAGAAAAAAGAAACTAATCTAAAATTAGAAAAAACAAATGACAATTTAATGAGATTAAACGATATTTTCTCAGAAATCACAGGGCGTTATGAAATCTTAGAAGATCAAAAGAATAAAAACACAAAAAGTATCTAGATTATTCTAAAGAACTTGAAGAAAAAGATATATTATTAAATGTTTATAATATTGCTGAATATCAAAAAAAACTTGCAGATTTACTACAAGTTAAACATGAGAAAGAATCTGAAAAACTTGGACTTGAAAGTAGACAAGAAGAACTTATTAAGGATTTAGAGACTATTAAGAATAGTTTAGTTTCTCTAGATAGAACTTACATGAAATATCATGATGAAGAGTTAGAATTAGTTCAGAAGAAAGAATCTCTTCAATCACAATTAAGTGTAATTCAGGAAAGAAAGAATAATAGAACACTTAGAAGTGAAAAAAATTAATGATGATATTAAATATCTTGAGGAAAGAAAAACAAAAATCTTGAGAGTAAGTTAGCGGAAAGAGAAAAATCTGAATGCAGAAACTAAAAAGTAAAATTCAAAAAGATTAATAAAGAAATCTCTTCGTTAGAATCAGGAGAAGAGAGTAAATTAGAATTAATTGAAAGAAATATAGAAGAGTTAAAAGATAACTACTATAGCTTAATTAACGAAGAAACCAAACTGGAAAATAGTATTGAATTCGCTAAGAAAAATCTAGAGAGTGCTGATGAGAGCAGTAAAGAAATTCTAGATAATATAGAAAGACAAAAACAAGTTTTAGCTATAAAAACAGAAGAGCTAACAGGTGCTACTGAAGAACAAAAAAAGTTCTAAATGAACAGCTAGCTAATCTTCAAAAAGAACTTGATATATTAGTTGAAAAAAATATTTTAATTAATTCAAACGGGAAAAATATCGAGGAACAAATTCGTACAGGATACAACTTCAAGAGTAATCTGGAAAATCGTAAGAAGTTCTTAGAAGATCAGATCAATAATTTAAGCTTTTATAATATTGGAGTAAAAGAAATTCTTGCTAATAAAGATTCTCTAGCGGGTGTACACAATAGTGTAGCGAATATTGTAAAATTTGAAAACGAGTATGCTGTTGCTATTGATATTGCTTTAGGGCAAGCACAACAAAATATTATTGTAGAAAATGAGAATGTTGCTAAACAATGTATTAATCATCTAAAGAAAACTAATAAAGGTAGAGTTACATTTTTACCATTAAATAATATTAAAGCAAAAGCTATAGCGAATGACGTTTATAGAACGGTTGTAAATGAAGAAGGATTCATCAATATAGCTGAGAATCTTATAACTGTTGATAGTGAGTATAAAAAAACATAATATCTCACTTATTGGGGCTTGTTATTATTGTAGATAATATGGATAATGCCAATAGAATAGCTCGTAAAAATTAATTTTAGAAATAGAATTATTACACTAGATGGACAAATCATTAATAGTGGTGATCTATCACTGGTGGTGCTATTAATAAAAAAATAATAACTCATCTATTAAACATAAGGCAGAACTTGCTGAACTTTCAAAAAAATCTTGTTAAAGTAAATGAAAAAAATCGAGAAGTTAGACAATGAGAAAAAAATTTATTAGAAAAATCAACAACAAGAAGTAATAAATGAAGTTGAAAGTCTAAAAATCAACTAAAGAAGAGGTAATTTTAAAACTTAAGCAATTAGAATTAAGCATAAATCATAAAAAAACTCTGAAATTATAGATATTAAAGAAAAATATAGAATTAAATGAGAAAAAAATTACTAGAATTCAAAGATACTGAAGATAATTCGAGTAATATTGTTGAATTAACTCAAAGTCTTGAGAAAAATTAAAAGCAGAGTTACTTAAACTTGATGAGAAAATTAAAGATGAAAGCAGCAAGAAACAAAATGCTCAAAGCGCTGAAGAATTGTTCTTAGAAAAAAATTGCTGAACTTAAGATTGAAAAATCAAAATTAGAGGAAACAACCAAGCATGGTTTAGAGTTAATAGAATCATTATTAGTTGATATAGCAGATGTAAATGAGCAACTAGCAAGATTAGAAATGTCTAAAGATGCTGAGTCTTTAAGTGAGGAAGATGAACTTCAAATTTTAGAAAATAACTCTAAAGTAATTGCTGAGTGTAGTGAAAGATTAACGGCGCTTAAGACCCTATTATCGATCTTGATATGGAAAAAACAGGATTATTCAAACGAGAAAAAGAAATCACTGTAGCTCAGCAAAGAAATAATGAAAGTCTACGTCAAAAAACTTCAGAATTTGAAAAATTAACTGTAGAACAGACGAAGATAGAAGTTAAAATTGATGAATATCTAGAAAACCTTGTTACTAATTATAATGTAACGTATGAAAGTGTATCTGATAGATTGACTGCTGAAAATATTGAAGAAGTACCTTCATATAAAGATGATGTAGTAAGACTTCGTAAAGAGATAGTGGATTTAGGTAATATTAACTTGAATGCTATTGCTGAATTTGAAGAGGTTAAAGAACGTTATGATTTCTATAATGAGCAAATTACCGATCTTGTAGAGGCGAAAGAAAAACTTGAAGAGACTATTGCGGAGATTGATAAAGAAGTAAAAGAACGCTTCTTAACGACATTTGTTCAAGTAGCAGAGAACTTTAATAAAATATTTAAAGAATTATTCAAAGGTGGTTATGCTGATATGACATTAGAATCGCCGAATGATATATTAAATACTGGGATAGTAATCGAAGCTTCACCTCCTGGTAAAAAACTTCAAAACCTTTCATTATTATCAGGTGGAGAGAAATCTTTAACTGCGATAAGTTTATTATTTGCAATATTACAGGTTAAAAATCCTCCCTTTGTAGTGCTTGATGAGGTTGAAGCGGCACTGGATGAAGAGAATGTTAATAGATTTGCGAAATTCTTAAAAGTTTATTCTGAACATAATCAATTCTTAGTTATTACGCACAGACGTGGAACTATGGAAGCTATGGATACTTTATATGGAGTAACAATGCAAGAAAAAGGTATTAGTTATATATTAGAATTAGAGTTGAAAGATGTTATCAAGAACTTCGAAGAGGTAATAGAGTAGATGGATCAAAGAATTTTAGAAATTTATAAATCACATGAAAACATGCCGTATATCTCTCCAGAAAGAAATATTGATGAGTGGCTATTGGATGCGAAACCAGTGCCAAAAAGAAATATGTTAACTTTAAAGGATAATCTTCTTGCTGGTGATATCATATTACTTTGGAGAATAGGCTTTGGAACATTTACTACTGAAACATGGTTTCCTAAATACTTCGAATATACGTATGGTATAAATGCTCCTAAGAACTTGAAAAAAATTAGAAGATGAAGGATATGTGGAAGTTGAGAGTGCATTTTCTTCGTTGGGATCATATTAATTCAACTATTAAGAAAAAAATATTCTTAAAGATAAAGGAGTCAAAGGACTATCTAAATTAAAAAGCAGCTGATTTAGATAAAGCACTTGAAGAAAATTTTTAATGAAGAAGAGTTAGCTAAACTTTTCTCTATAAGAGGTTATAAACTAACTCCAAAAAGGAGAAAAAAAGCTCTACTTGATAATCAAGATGTTATCGATAGGCATCCAAAGAAAAAAATATAAAAAAATAAGGGCACAGTACAATTTTGAACTGTACCGACCCCAAAAAGTTAGACCAAAAAAATCTAACTTTTTGGAGGTCGGTATTTTTTTATGACTAAATATAATTTTGAATTTAAAAAAAGAAAGTCGTACTAGAGTATATAAATGAAAAACATAAGCATAAGATCGTTAGCGAAAAAAAGCATGCTATAAAATCTCATAATAATATTGAAATTTGGGTTGCCAAATATAAGAAATATGGAGATGAAGGATTATATCGTTCAAGAAAAAAATGAAGAATATCCTTTCGAAAAAAAGATATATGTTGTAGAATTATACTTAACAAGTGAACTCTCATACAATGACTTAGCTTTTACAAGAAGGTATAAATAATCCAGCACTTATTTGTAACTGGGTTAATCGCTTTAGAGTAGCTGGTCCTGATGCATTGAGAGAACGAAGGAAAGGTCGGAAAATCTTAATGGCTAAATCACCTAAAAAGTTAAGTAAGGAAACAACAAGTCAAACCACAAATGATAATATATCTAAAGAATATGTAAAAAGAATTAGAAGATAAATTACTACAACTAAGGATAGAAAATGCATTTTTAAAAGAAGCGAGGAGATTGCGTTTAGCGGAAGAAGCAGAAATGAAAAGAAGGCGCGAATTATAAGCAGTCTCCGAGGAGAATTCATACTTAAAGACCTTCTTTTATATGCGAAAAATGCCAAAAAGCAACATATATGTACTGGCAGAAGAGATTTGATAGAGTTAATCCAGATAAAGAAATTGAAGAGAAAAATATTAGAAATAAGAAAGAATAATAAAGATTATGGTTATAGACGTATATATGGTGCATTACGTAATTCAGGATATATAATAAACAAAAAAAGAAAGTTCAAAGAATTATACAAAAAAATTAGGCTTACAGGTTACATCATTTACTAGAAAAAGTAGAAAATACAATTCATATAAAGGAAAAAAATTGGGAAAAACAGCTAAGAATAGAATTAGAAGACGATTCAATACTAATATTCCACATCAAAAAAATCACTACAGACACAACTGAATTTAAATATTATGAAGTTAATGAGAGAGGTAAATTAGTAGTAAAGAAACTTTATTTAGATCCATTTATGGATATGTATAATGGTGAGATAATAAGCTATAGTATAAGTGAGAGCCCATCAGCTAAAAAAATATAATGGATGCACTAGAAAAAAAGCTATTAAAGTCACAGCTAAATCCCCTTATAGGAGAACTTTCCACTCTGATCAAGGATGGGCTTATCAAATGAAGGCATACTCGAAAAAGGTTAAAAAGAAGAACGTATTTACCAAAGTATGTCTAGAAAAAGCAAATTGTTTGGATAATTCGGTAATGGAGAATTTCTTCGGAATATTAAAAACAAGAGATATACTATGGAACAACATATAATAGTTATAGGGAGCTGAAATTAGCTATTGAAAAAAATATAAAAAATACTATAATGAAGAGAGAATAAAAGAGAAACTAGGATGCTTAAGTCCTAAGCAATATAGAATAAAACATATGACTGTATAAATATAAAAAAGATAGCGTAGCAGTCATTATAACTACTACGCTATTCTAAGTCTAACTTTTTGGGGTCAGATCAAACTGTGTCCTTTGAATGTATACTAGATTATTTAATTTTTTTATAAGCTAAGTTTCTTATAAACCCATACCATACATAAATTACAATAATTATTGCTAGTAACTCAGTTAGATGAATTAAAATATTCAAAATAGAAAATTCAGCTATTTGATAATATATTCCAGTTTTTTGAAATGCTATAGCGCAAATCACTAATGGGAATGTGAAAGCAGAAAAAGCTTGGATAGAATTTTTCTTTTTAATAGATAAGGTAATTGAATTAAAAACAAATATGAACAATAATATTGTAAGTGGTATTAATATTGCTAATATTATATTGCTTTTTTGTGTAATTCCAATCATATAACTAGCCAGTAATAGTCCGCCAGGTGCAGAAAATACAGTAATAGTAGGATAATCTCCATCATTATAATGTTTATACCTATAGACTCTATAAAGAACAAATGGTAATAATACTAAATAGTTAATATATGAAAAATAGAAATAAATTAAACCTAGTGTTTCTAAGTTATAATTTATTGCTGTTACAGTTACAACTGCCGGTCCAACGAAGGTGATAAACCAGGTTGGATAGATATTACTTATATGTCTTTCTTTTTAGTATAAATTTATAAATAGCATAACATACAACAAAAAAATCTAGAAGAATTCCAACTATCCAAAAAGGTATACTGTAAGCACCTATAAATTTTTTTGAAAATGAACTTAAAAGCATAATACTCATTGGATATGTTGCTAGTACAGTTGCTATAACTGGATTTGCCAATTCTTTTTTTAATTTGTCAAATTCTAACACAAATTTGATAGTTAAAAGTACGATTATTATCAAAGATAATGTATTAAATAATAACTGTAGTGAAAGGGAATATGGTTGTAATAAATTTCCTAGTGCGACTGAACCTAATGCTAAACCTGCAATAGGGGTAGGTAAATTTTTTTAATTATATTCATAAGTAACTCCTAATGATTTTCTCACTTTTAATTGTAAATGATTTTATATGAAAAATCAATATAAAATCTCATATACATAAAAATGTACATGAGATTTTATAATATAGTTATTTAGCTAATCCTTCAGAAATTTTATCTAAGTTCCATTTCATCATGCTGTAGTAGCTATCTCCGTTTTGTCCTGGTTCAGCAATTGAATCAGTGAAGATTTTTTTCGTAAATTGGAATGTTAGTATCTTTTTGATACAGTTTGCATTGGACGTTCGTCAACGCTACTTTCTACGAATAGAGAAGGTACTTTAGTTTTACGTAATTTTTCAACTAAAGTTTTGATTTGATCTGGAGTTCCTTCTTCTTCAGTATTGATTTCCCAAATGTAAGCTGAAGGCACATTGTATGCTTTAGAGAAGTATTTAAAAGCTCCTTCACTAGTTACTATCACTTTTTTCTCTGCTGGAATATTGTTAAATTTATCTTTTGATTCTTTATCTAATTTAGATAGTTTTTCTAAATACGTTTTAAGATTTGCTTCATAGAAATCTTTATTTTTTTAGGATCTTTAGCTTCTAATTGTTTAGCAATATTTTTTTAGCGTAAATCATACCATTTTCAAGATTTAACCAAGCATGTGGATCTTCTTTACCTTTTTCATTTTGACCTTCAAGATAAATTACATCAACACCTTCACTTACAGCGTAGTAATCTTTGTTTTCTTCTTTTTTAGCATTTTGAACTAATTTTGTAAACCAAGCATTACCACCAGTTTCCAGGTTTATACCGTTGTATAAGATAAGGTTTGCCTCAGATGTTTTCTTAACATCATCAGGAAGCGGTTCGTATTCGTGTGGATCTTGACCAACTGGAACGATACTGTGTAAATCAATTTTATCACCGGCGATATTTTTTGTAATATCTGCGATGATTGAGTTAGTTGCTACTACTTTTAATTTAGTAGCTTCGTTAGAACTAGAACCTTGCTTAGCGCTAGAACAAGCAAATAGTCCAACAGCTAGTGTGAAAATAAGCGCTAGAAAACTTAATTTTTTAAAACCTAATTTTTTCATAGTATAGGCCTCCTTTATTTATTTTATAATTTTATTCAAAAAAATAAAAATAGATTTACATAATTAATAATAATCATTATCAATTAAAACTTTCATAATAACACCTCTAAATAAACTTGTCCTGGAAGTATTTTATATATTAATAAGTTTATTTAAAGGGGTTATTATATTTAATATATGATATTCTACTTTATTCTTGAGTACTATTATCTAAGTTATTTATGTTTAACAAAGCGTTGTTTTGGAGCAATAAAGAAACTTATTGCGAAAACTACGGCAAGTGTTAAAACTATACTAGATCCTGCAGCGATATTGAATGAATAACCTATAAACAATCCTAATACAGAACAACTTGCTCCGATTGTAGATGATAAAAATATCATAGTTTTTAGGCTATTTGCATATAAATATGCAGTTGCTGCTGGCGTAATCAACATTGCTACAATTAAAATTGTACCAACACTTTGCATTGCAGTAACAGACACTAAAGTTAATAATATCATTAGTAGATAGTGATAGAAATTAACTTTCATCCCCATTGCTTTTGCTAATAGTTCATCAAATGAAGTCAAGAGTAATTCTTTGAAAAATAGTTTAATAACTAAAAGAACAAAAACTCCAACTCCTATAGTAATATACATATCTAAATCTTGTACTGCTAGAATATTACCAAACAAGATGTGGAAAAGATCAGTAGAACTTTTCGCTACACTAATTAAGATAACTCCTAGAGCTAAAAATGAACTAAATGTTATTCCTATAGCTGTATCACTTTTAATTATAGAATTACCTTTGATGAATGTTATGATTATTGATGCTAATAGACCAAATACGATTGCACCAATAAAGAAATCTATACCTAATATAAAAGATAGAGCCACACCTGGAAGAACTGCATGAGAAATTGCGTCTCCCATTAATGACATTCCTCTTAGAACAATAAAACATCCAACTGCTCCAGCTACGATTCCAATAACAATAGCAGTGATTAAAGCATTTTGTAAAAAATGAAAACTATATAATCCGTCGATAAAATCTTTAATCATTAGTACCACCTCCCATAAAGAATAAGTCAGTACCATATGCTTTTGTTAAATTTTCTCTAGTGAAAGTTTTTTCAGTTTCACCATATGAGATAACTTCTTTATTTAGTAATAAGACATTATCAAAATAAGAATGAACTTTTCTTAAGTCGTGATGGACAATTAATATTGTATGACCTTTTTCTCGAAGATTTCTTAATGTATTCATTATTATTTCTTCACTAACTGAATCGATACCAACAAATGGTTCGTCTAGAAAAAAATATTTTTGCTTCTTGAACAAGACAACGAGCAATTAGTACACGTTGAAATTGTCCGCCAGAGAGTTCACTAATTTGGCGATTAGAGAATTGTTCTAAACCGACAATTTTTAAAGCCTCGTCAACTTTTTGCCAATCAGATTTTTTTAATTTTCTTAGAATACCAAGTTTTGAATATAATCCTAATGAAACACATTCTCGCACTTTAATTGGAAAATTATAGTCAATATTTATTTTTTGTTCAACATATGCAATATGATCTAGATTATATTTTGAAATCTTATCATCTATTTGAGTACTACCTGTTGAGGGTATAATATTTAATATTGCTTTTTATTAAAAGTAGATTTACCTGCCCCATTAGGGGCCTATTATTCCTATAATTCCAGGTCCATTTACTTCTAAATTAATATCAAAAAAGGGCTGGTGTCTGGTTATAGGTGACATTTAATTTTTTTCTATTTTTTTATCATATTTTTCCCTTCTTTAATTATTCTCTATATACATTAAAGTTTACCTTAGGAAAGAAAAATAAGTCAAGTGAATTTTTGTTGTATTCAGAAAAAAACATGAATTCATCTAAAAAAACAAAAAACGAATTTTAACGAAAAACCTACCTTACAAAAAAATATTGTAAGGTAGAAATAAGGGAGTAAATATGAAAAGTCTTTATTATAAGCTAGGAGACTTATAATAAAAAGAACATATGAAGTAATATATTAATTACTTCACTTATAAGTATAACAGAAGTATATACAAAAAAACAAGAGAAAAAAATAAAATTTTCTTTAAAAAAATAGATGTTTTTGTAAAAATATTAATAAAAAAATCTAGTTATATAAAAAGATTAAATTTTTAAACAATAGTATACTATACTTCTTGTATTTAAACTATAAAAAAATACTATTATTTCAGTAAAAAAATAGTGAGATTTTTATTTACTGGAAAGGTGTAAATATACAGTATATATTTACGCGTTAAAAGATCTATTAATATTTAATAAAGAAAAAAATTAATGTAATATTAAGTATGTAATTATATATATATATAATATGAATATGAAAAAAATGTTTAAGAATAGATGGTATATTTAAATTAAGATTATAATTTCAAAAAAATATATTTTTGTTGATTTAATTGTTTATATTATAGAGAATTAAAAAGGAGATAAAAAAAGAGCGTATAATAAATGAAGGGAATAGAGGAAAAATATTATGTGACTTCAAAATTTAGAACACCTATAATATAATAAGTTTAGAAAAATGGGACGTAATTTTTATATTATGTAGAGGGTTTTATTTTTGAGTAATATAATAATATTAATCTACAGTATTATATATATTTCGAATGATAAGTAATTCTTTTAATCAGTGCGAATTGCATTGTCTAGTGAAACCGAAGAGTATGAATAATCTTCTATAAATTTAAAACTATATAATATATTGATACCCCTTTTACTGAACAAATCAGTAAAAGGGGTACATAAAATTCTATAGAAATTTATTTCACTTCAAATTTTTCTCGGACGATTTTAGCTACTTGTTCACAGTATTTATCTGTAAGTTCATCACTGCTTGCTTCTACCATAACACGAATAAGATTTTCTGTACCAGAAGCACGTAGTAAAATACGACCGTTTCCTTCAAGTTCTTTTTCAACTTTTTCACATTCTGCTAAAATTTCAGAATCTTCCATAGCAGCTTTTTTATCTACTACTTTGATATTTACTAATTTTTGTGGATAGATACTAACTTCTGATGCTAATTCCTCAAGAGATTTTCCTGTAGATTTTATAATATTAGCAAGTTTAACAGCTGTTAGAATACCATCTCCAGTAGTGGCATAGTTCATTAATACTATATGTCCTGACTGTTCACCACCCAGTGAATAATCATTTTTTCTCATTTCTTCTACAACATACCTATCTCCAACAGCTGTTTTAACTGATTGAAGACCATTTTCCTCAATAGCTTTATAGAAACCAATATTACTCATAACTGTAGAAACTACCATGTTATCTTTTAATTCATCTTGTTCTTTAAGATGTTTAGCAAGAATGAACATGATTTTATCACCATCTACAATATTTCCTCTAGCATCCACGGCTAAAACTCTATCACCATCTCCATCAAAGGCAAATCCTACATCAACGTTATTTTCTTTTACAAATGCAGATATTGTATCAATTTTTGTAGACCCAACATTGTCGTTGATATTGATACCGTTTGGTTGACAACCGATAGTTTCAATATCAGCTTCTAAGTCACCGAAGATGTAAGGTGCAACACCAGTAGTGGCTCCATTTGCACAATCTAAAGCAATCTTTATACCAGATAAATCTCCAGAAATTGATTGTTTAATATGTTGAACATATTTTTGACTTAATTCGCTACCACTATATAATTTTCCAATTTTTTCAAAACTTGCTTTTTTAATTTGATCTGGGTTATCAATTAGCGATTCAATTTCTAATTCTTGTTCATCTGTAAGTTTGAAACCATCGGGACCAAAAATTTTAATTCCATTATCTTGATAAGGATTGTGAGAAGCAGAAATCATAATTCCGCTATCAGTTTCGATTGTTTTTGTTAGATAAGCAATTGCAGGAGTAGGTATAGTACCAACTGTCATTACGTTAACACCAGTACTAGTAAGACCTGCTGTTAGTGCGTGTTCAATCATGTCGCATGAAATTCTAGTATCTCTACCAATTACTACTTTTGGATGCTCTTTTTTTTCAGTTAGTAACTTACCAAGAGCTTTACCTACTTTAAAACTCAAATCGGCTGTTAGTGATTCTCCTGCAATACCACGAATACCGTCAGTTCCAAAATATTTTCTCATAAAAAAATGACTCCTTGTTTTATAATCTATATGAATATTACTATATAAAACAAAATAAGTCAAGGTCTAGGGGTATTAGTCAATTATGAAAGTGTTTTGTGGAAGTTAGCATCTTTATTTTAAATCTTCAAAAAAATTAAATGAGTGAGTATATTTAACTCTATAAAAAAACTAAAAGAGGAATGGTTTATAAAAAAACATTCCTCTTTTAGTTTATTTATTTAGTTTTTTTAATATCGTCTAGTACTTTTTTTAGCTTCATCCTTATTATTTTTTTAGAATATACTTTTTTTATTATATATAATAGCGCTTATAGAAATCATATGAGCAGAAACAGGAGCTGCTAGAAATAAGAATACTATTGCTAATAAGAATTTAAATTCAAAAAAACATTTAAGTATCTATAAAAAAATAGATAAATCCAGCTATAAGAATTAACTCAACAGCGAAAGATCCTGTAACTCCAGCGGCATGTATTTTTGTCATTTCATCAGGTAATCTAATGAAGCCAATTACCGTTGATAGCATTGCTATTACTGCGATTAAAATTAGAAGTATAATAATAATATCTAAAATACTATTTAGTATCATCACTAAAGACCTCCTTTTTAGCTAAGAATCTAGCGGTAACAACTGTACCTACTAAACATATAATAGCTATAATAAGTATAAGTGAAATATAAGAAAAAGTTTTATAGTACATACTAACTAAAACTATTAAGCACATAAGCGGCATAGCAAGTAGGTCACTTGCGATTAATTTATCGAATATGCTTGGTTTCTTAACGATATAAATTAATAAGAATAATATCATGGCAATACTAGCGAATATACCTAGTAAAATTGAATAGTCTAATACTTTATCCATTTAAATCAACCTCCAGTATTGCTTTTTCAAAACTATTTTTTATACCTTCAATCTCACCAGGAATATCATTAGTATCAAGGCAATGAATATGAAGTGTTTTATTATCATGACCAACATTGACTGTAAGTGTACCTGGTGTTAAAGTTATCATATTGGCAAGTAGTGTAATTTGCCAATTTTTTGTTACTTCTAAAGGATATTCAAAAATAACAGGGTTAACATCAAGATCTTTTTTGAACATTAATTTTAAAACATTTATATCTGCTTTTTAATAATTCAAACAAGAACATTAAGATTAATTTTATCCATTTGTAAACATAAATGTAGTATAGTTGTTCTCCTAAAATATTTTTAATGAATGTTTTTCTGAAGATGAATAGAAGAACCATTCCCCAGAAAAAACCTACTGCAAAATATTCAGAATTATAACTTCCTGAAAAGAACATCCATATTACACCAACTAATATATTAATTAAAAATTGTAGTGCCATAATTATGCTCCTTTCTTAAGTACTAAGTCAATATAGTGTTGTGGATTAAGTACCATTTGTATCCCTTTATCGAAAAAACCATCTAATAGATTAGTGCTTACTCCGATAATAAGTGCTATTGCTATGATAGCGATAAGAGGGATTTGAACACCTTTTGGAAGAGGTTTTAAAATTAAACTCTTATTGATATTATCGTAGAATACATTTAAGAATATTCTAATTAAAGAGTAAAAATACAACCAATCCAGATAATGCTACTAATATAGCAATAAATGTATTATTATTTGTAACTAAACCTTTAATTATTAGTGCTTTACCATAGAATCCACTGAATGGTGGAACCCCTGCTAATGAAAGAACTATAATGAAATATATCCAACCAAGAAGAGGGTATTTATTGATTAAACCACATTTTTGGAGATATTTGACTCCGCTAACGTAAATTATTAATCCAACAACTATGAATAATGCAGCTTTTAATAATATGTCGTTTACTGCATATAATAAAGCACCTTTAACACCGAAAGTATTCAGTGTTGCAGTTCCACATACCATAACTCCAAGAGAAATTACGATATTAAAAATTACTATTTGTTTTAAATCTTTTTGATATATAGCTCCGATACAACCAGCTATGATTGAGACTGCTCCAAGTATTAATATATAAGACTTGATGAAGTTTGATTCGTAATAGAATAATCCATACGTTCTAATTATTGAGTAAAGACCAACTTTTGTTAGCAATGCTCCGAAGATAATAGAAATTGCAATTGGTGGTGCTGCGTATGATCTATTCATCCATGTGAATAATGGGAATAGAGCACCCTTCATACAGAATACAAATATCATTACAGCTCCAACAAGGTATAATCCACGACGATCAGCCATCGATGAGATTGTTTGAGATATGTATGCCATATTTAAGCTACCAACAATTGTGTAAAGATATCCAATACTAATAACAAATAAGCTACCAGCAAATACATTCATTAGTACATAACTAATAGAAGATTTAAGTTGTTCTTTATTAATACCTACTAATAGCAGTAAGTAAGACGACATAAGTAAGATTTCATAGAAAACGAAAAGGTTAAATATATCACCTGTAGTGAAAGCACCGTTTATTCCAACCATAATTAATAAAAATCCTGGATAGAAGAAACTAAGTTCTCTAACTTTATCAATAGTTTTAAATGAATATATTAATGTTGCAAGAAATACAACTGAAGATGTTGTAACTAGAACACTATTAAGTCCGTCTAATGTTAAAGTAATACCAAATGGACTAGCCCAGTTCCCCATTTCTAATATTAGTATTTGGTGTTTATTTACCATATAGATATTTAATATAGAAAATGCTAAGACTAGTAATGTAGCGAATGTCGTTAATAAACGTTGTAATGCTATTCTTTTTCTAAATAATACCGTTATTGCTGCGAATAGAAGGGGGATAAATATTGGTATAACAGGTAAATTACTATGCATTATTTCTTTCCTCCTTCATGTTTTTTACATCTTCAAGATCAATTACATTATCGCTTCCTTTTAATTTGTAGTTAGCAATGTAGATTGAAATTAAAAGACAAGTTACTGCGAACCCGATAACGATGGCAGTAAGAATAAGTGCTGCTGGAATAGGGTCTATATAATTCTTTCCTAATTCTGAAATAATAGGTATATCTCCATCATATAAACCTCCTGCGATAAGTATAATAAGGTTAGCAGCGTGTCCAAAAAGACCAACTCCAATTATTATTCGCATCATACTCTTAGAAAGCATTAGGTAAACACCAAAACCAACAAGAATACCACATAAGATAATCATATAAAATTCCATTATTTACCATCCTTTCCGAAAGCTAAAATTACTGACATAAGAACTCCAACAACTACAAAATATACACCTAAGTCGAATATTGCAGCTGTGTGTAATTCCATTTCTCCCATTATTGGAACGTGAATGTGAGTGAAATGATGTTTGAAGAAATTCTTTCCGACTACAACACCACTAAATGCCGTACCAATGGAAAAAAGTAATCCAATAGCAGTTACATATACATAATTAATAGGAAGTAGTTTATTGACTCTATCTATTCCATATGTAAACATTGCCAGAGCTAATGCCATTGTACAAAGAAGTCCTCCAACGAAACCACCACCAGGAAGGAAGTGACCACCAAAGTACAAACTAAGAGAAAGTAAAAATATACATCCTGAAATAATAGCAGATAATGATTTTAAAATTACATCATTAGTTTTCATCTTTTGGTCCTCCTCGTTTAATTATTTTAAACATAGCATAGATGATTAATGCTACCATTGTCATAACGGTGATTTCAAATAGGGTATCAAATCCCCTAAAATCTACGATAATAACATTTACTATGTTTCCACCACCAGATGCGACAACATTATCAAAATAGAATTGACTAATTTCTGATGGATTTTTATATGCATATGCTACTAATCCTACGATTGTAAAACTAATACCAGTTAGTGTTGCAATTATTGCATTAGTAAGTTTAAAACTTTGTTTTTCTACTTGTTTTGTTTTATCAGTTAATAGAATGAATGCTATTAAGAAAATAATAGTAGAAATTGATTCAATTACAAATTGTGTCATTGCTAAGTCTGGTGCTCTAAATGTAACATATAGAGCAGTCATCATAAATCCAATTCCAGAAGAAAGGATAATAAGCACTAGTCTATTATAGACTGTAGTTAGAGCGACACAGCACACGACTATACATAGTCCTATGAAAATATTCATGTAGTGAATTGTTGAGAAGTTATTAATCAACATAGGTCTACCAATTGCAAAGTAACCACCAATAATAGTTGCTGATAACACTACAAAGATATAACTCATATTTCTTCTAAGTTGGTTTGTAACAAATGTATCATGGAGTGTACCACTTACTTGTGTAATAAGTTACCTAAGTTATTATATGCTCCGTGAATAGAAATAATAGCAGGGTTTATACTATAAATTCCATTTCCATTAGCATACAATTTGTAGATTGCAAAACTTGTAATAATAACAACAATAGAAGTAAGAAGTTCACTTGAGAAGAAACTATTATGATGAACATGAGATATTACTTCGTTATTAGTTATTTTTGTAGCAAGGGCAGCTTGTTGAGCTGGAATAACTATGTAATCTTTTATAAAAGTGTTAATAATCACAAAGACTACAAGTATTATTGGGGATATAAAGATACCATTACTTGGAAGATGTAATTTCTTAGTCCCCATTATAGAATTGTCGAATTTACCTAAGAATGGTTTGAATGCTAATATTAATGAATAAATAGCAGTTCCTAAAGCTCCAATAACTACAGCTATTACGATAACTATATATAGCATGCTTGATTGCGTTAATCCATAAACTACCGTTAAGAAATATTCTTTTGAGTAGAATCCACTTAAAGGCGGGATTCCTGCCATAGAGAACCCAGCGATAATACTTAATATAAAGCTAAGTGGCATATATCTTTTAATACCACGAAGTTTTTCAATATCACGTGAATGGAATGAATGATCGATAATACCAGTAATCATAAATAAACTTGCTTTAAATGCTGCATGGTTAATAATATGGAAACATACTGCATAGAATGCGAATGTATAAACGTAGTGATTATCGTTGTATAGGCCAAGGTTAGCTATACCTATCATAAGAGTCATCATACCAAGTTGACTAATAGTTGAATATGCAAGAATTCCTTTTAAATCTTTTAGAAATATTGCAGAAATAGAACCTATTAACATAGTAATAGTCCCAAAAATGATAAGAATATTACCAAATGAAGAAGTAAATGAGAATACAATTCCAATTCTTAGTAATAGATAGATTCCGGCTTTAACCATTGTAGCTGAGTGAAGGTAACTACTGATTGGTGTAGGTGCAGCCATCGCATCAGGTAACCAAATATGGAATGGAAACTGTGCTGATTTTGTAAAAGCACCGAATATTATAAGAATCATCGCTATTACATACTTATTGTTATATCCATGATTTTTTTAGTAAATTCTATAATTTCACTAACATTAAAACTTCCAGTAATATTATTTAAAACGAAAATTCCTGCTAGCATTAGGACTCCACCAAAGACAGTAATAATCAATGATTTTAGAGCACCTTTTCTAGATGCATCATTTTCGTGCCAATAACTAATTAATAGGAAAGAAGAAACAGATGTCATCTCCCAGAACATGTACATACTAAGCATGTTGTCAGATAAAACCACGCCTAACATGGCAGACATGAATATTAGTAAAAAAATATGTAAAAATTTATGTAATTTTTTTCATCTGTAATACTCATATAGTAACATGAATATAGTATTACCAGAGTACCAATTCCTGTAATTAGTAATGAGAATAGAAGTGATAAACCATCAAGATTTAGGTTGATATCAAGTCCTACGTTAGGAACAAATGCTAGTTTCTTATAGATTGTTCCACCTGAATAGATATACTTAAGATTTGAAATAAAATACCCAAACAGTATTAATGGTACAACTATAACAAATTTTCCAGTATGGATGGTTTTGAAGTTTTTCCTTAAAAAAGGTACGAAAAACATCGCAATTACTGGTAAAAAGACAGCTAATTGTAACATAAAAAAACCTCTTTCTAATTTATTTTTTTATAACACTAATTATATAACAAAAATAGCTTAAAAATACTATTAATATTCAATTTTTATATAATTATTTTTTTCAATAAAAATATGGTTAATAAGATAAAGAAATATTATAAAAAAAGTTATGAAAAACGATAAAATAAAGTATTAATTATTTTTCTAAAAAAATAATTAATATAATTCTATTATTTTTGGAGGTTAAAAATATAGTGGAGATGAGTAATGTTGCTTAAAAATGTGACTTGTAACGATAAAATAAACTTATTATTTTCAGAATATTTAATAGAAAAATATAGATAATTATTTTTTTAATATCCCTTGTTTAAGGTGAGAAAAAAAGGTATAATAAAGTTATTAATATATTTACAGGGGGACTAACTGATGTCACATAAACAAACACCACATATTAAACCAAATGGAGTAGAAATCGCTGAAACGATTCTTTTGCCAGGGGATCCTTTAAGAGCGAAATTTATTGCAGAAACATTTTTAGAAGATGCAGTTTGTTTTAATGAAGTGCGTGGTATGCTAGGATATACTGGAACATATAAAGGTAAAAAGATTTCTGTAATGGGAACAGGTATGGGACCAGCTAGTATCGGTATTTATTCTTATGAATTAATCCACACTTTTGGGGTTAAGAATTTAATTAGAATTGGAACATGTGGAGCACTACAACCGGAAGTAAAATTATATGATGTAATTTTAGGAATGGGATCTTCAACAAACTCAAACTACATGCACCAATATAACATTCCAGGAAACTACAGTTTAACTGCATCATTTGACTTATTATTAAAAGCTTACAACAGAGCTCAAGAAATGGGTCAAGCAGTACACGTTGGTAATATTTTATGTAGTGAGATTTTCTACAATGCTGACGAAAAAGCTATGGAAAACTGGATTAAAATGGGAGTTTTAGCTGTTGAAATGGAAAGTGCAGCATTATATGCTAATGCAATCGCTGCAGGTGTTAATGCTTTAACAATTTTAACAGTAAGTGATTCATTAGTAACTGGAGAAGAAACTACTCCAGAAGAAAGACAAACAGCATTTACGAAAATGATGGAAATTGCTTTAGGTTTAGCATAAAATTAGGAATTTAGAGGTAATATAATATGAGTAACTATCAAGAATTATATGAAAAATGGTTAAATAGCTCAGCTTTAACAGAAGAAGAAAAACTTCAATTAAAAAATGTAGCTAATGATGAAGTTGAAAAAGAAGATAGATTTTATAAAGAATTAGAATTTGGAACTGCAGGATTACGTGGTAAAGTAGGAATGGGTTCTAATAGAATGAATAGATTCATTATTGCTCGTGCTACAAAAGCACTAGCACAAACTATTATCGACAATGGATTACAAGAAAAAGGTATTGCTATTGCTCACGACCCACGTCTTTTCTCAAAAGAATTTGCAAAATTAGCAGCATTAGTAATGGCTAGTAATGGAGTTAAGGCATATTTATTTGAGGACTTACGTCCAACTCCAGAATTATCATTTGCAGTTCGTTATTTAGGAACAGCTAGTGGTATTAACATTACAGCAAGTCACAATCCAAAAAGAATACAATGGATATAAAGTTTATTGGCAAGAAGGATCTCAAATTAAATCTGATATAAGTGATAAAGTTTTAGAGTATATTAACTCAATGGATATCTTCGATAACTATGTTACTTTAACAGAAGAAGAAGCTAAAGAAAAAGGGTTATTAGTATATATTGGAGAAGAAATTGATGAAGAATTCTATAAAGAATCTTTAAATTGTGCTATTAACGATGAAAACATTGATAAAGATATTTCTGTAGTATATACACCACTTAACGGTGCGGGATATAAAGCTGTAACAACAGTTCTTGCACGTCGTGGATTCAAAAATGTTCATGTTGTTGAAGAACAAAAAGATCCTGATGGAACATTCCCAACAATTGAATATCCAAACCCAGAGGATACTGCAGCATTCGAATACGGTGAAAAATTAGCTAAAGAAGTTAATGCTGATGTAATCATTGCAACTGACCCTGACTGTGACCGTCTTGCTGTAGAAGTAATTCATAATGGAGAAGTAGTTTCTCTTAATGGTAACCAAGCTGGTGCAGTATTAGTTCAATATGTAATTGAAAATCTTGCAAAACAAAACAAACTACCAGAAAACCCAGTATTAGTTAAATCTATCGTAACATCTAAAATGGTAGAACCATTATGTAAAGAATACGGAGTAGAAGTAATTGATGTTCTTACTGGATTTAAAAACATCTGTGCTTTACCAAATGAATGGGATATTACAGGTGAGAAAAACTATGTAATGGGATATGAAGAAAGCATTGGATATAATGTTGGTACTTTCTTGCGTGATAAAGATGGTGTAACTATCGCTATGTTATTAGTAGAAGCAGTAGCATTCTATAAAAAACAAGGGAAAACATTAGTAGATGTACTTGATGGTTTCTATGAAAAATACGGGTACTATTTAGATAAAACTATCTCAATCGTTTTAGAAGGTGCAGCAGGTGCTCAAAGAATTAAACGTATGATGGAAAAATATCGTGAAATCTTTGCTCGTGAAATTGCAGGAAGTGAAGTAGTAGCGATTACTGACTACTTAGTTCAAAAAGAGAAAACAGTAGCTACAGGTGAAGAAAAGGCTATTGAAATTGAAAAAACGGATGCTGTTAAATTCAGTTATTCAGACGAATCTTGGTATACATTACGTCCAAGTGGAACAGAACCTAAAGTAAAACTTTATATCTACGTTAAAGATGCAGATAAAGAAGTTGCTAAAGAAAAAAATTAGTTAAATTTGAAGAAAAAGTATTAGAATTACTTTACTCAATCGATTAATAAAATAAAAAAGAAGTGAGAAAAATCTCACTTCTTTTTTATTTATTGTAATATTTTAGATACTCTTTACAGAATTCTCGAGCAGAAAGTTTACCACTTTGTCTGTCTGCATAAGAAGAGCTTACGAATTTTGAAATTTCATCTGTGTATTCAACTTTAGGTAAAGGTTTTTCAAGAACAGTCTCTTTATTTATTGCGAATGTTGAGAAACAAATACCAACTAAACGAGTGTGTCTAGTTTCATGGTTAAATGCACTTAATTCAGCGAAAATTTCAACACTTCTTGTTCCAACCCTTGATATATAACTATCGATAATTAATGCCTCGTGTCTGTGGACAACATCTAAAAATTGATATGTATCAATACTTGCTGTAAAAAATGGTAAATGAGTATATCTGCGAATCACTAGACCTTGTACATCATCTAGCCAGTATAGAGTTTGTCCTCCAAATAATGTATCATGTCTATTCATATGATTTGGATAAATAGTATGGAAAATTTTTCAATCCTAGTGTCTTTGTAATTCATAACTTGTTGCATGAAAAAAATTCTCCTTAAAAAAATAAATATTTACTAAATTCTAATACAAAAATTAGAATACATATGTTATTGTATCATAAATAATATATTAAGTGCTATTTAATAGATTAATTTATAAATTAAAAATATAGAATCTTTACATTTTATAAAAAAGTATATTATAATAGAAGAAAATACAAATGAGGTGAAGAATAATGAAATATGAAACTATGTTAGAACGTTTCTTAGGATATGTAAACTTTAAAACAAGATCTGATGCCGCTAGTACGACGATTCCATCTACTCCAGAGCAAAAAGATTTTTTACGCATGCTAAAAAGGCAATTAGAGGAATTGAATCTTAGTGACATTGAATTAAATGAAGATAATTGGTTTTTAACAGCAACCTTGCCTGCAAATACGGATAAACCGTATGATAAGATAGGATTTATTTCTCACGTTGATACTGCAGATTTTAATGTTGAGGGTATTAATCCACAGGTAATTGAAAATTATGATGGTGAGGACATCGTTTTAAATAAAGAATTAGATATTGTAATGAGTAAAGCGGAGTTTCCTAATTTAAGTAACTATAAAGATTTAACATTAATCACTACAGATGGTACAACTTTACTAGGTGCGGACGATAAAGCTGGAATTACTGAAATAGTGGAAGCTATTAAGTATTTAAGTGAACATCCAGAAATTGAACATGGTGATATTCGCATTGCATTTGGTCCTGATGAAGAAATAGGTCGTGGAGCTGATCATTTCGATGCTAAAGGATTTGCAACAGATTATGCGTTCACTATGGATGGTGGAGTTCTTGGTGAACTAGAATACGAAAGCTTTAATGCTGCACAAATTACTTATAAAATTACAGGTATAAGTGTTCATCCTGGTACTGCAAAAGGTAAAATGAAAAATGCCAATACGATTGCTGCAGAAATAGCTTCGTTATTCCCAGAAAGAGAAGTTCCTGAGCATACAGAAGGATATGAAGGATTTTATTTATTACATAATATGCAAGCTAGAATTGAAGAAGCAGAGATGGTTTATATAATTCGAGATCACGATAAAGAAAAATTTGAAGCTCGTAAGAAATTTGCTGAAGAAGTAGCTGCTAAGATTAATGAAAAATATGGTAATGTTGTTGAGTACGATTTATTTGATCAATATTATAATATGGGAGATGTAATCAAAAAAGATAAGCGTTGTGTTGATGTAGCAGAGCAAGCTATTAAAAATGTGGGGGTAACACCTATTATTATTCCAATTCGAGGTGGGACAGATGGTTCTAAAAATTTCATATATGGGAATTCCAACGCCAAATATTTTTGTTGGCGGGGAGAATTTTCATGGACAATATGAGTTTAGCTGTTTAGAACACATGGAAAAAGCTGCTGATACTATAGTGGAAATTGCAAAACTAGCAAAAAAGTAGAGAAAATCCCCCCATGGTGTGAAAGATAGTACTCTATAAGAGGATAACTTAAAAAAATCTAACTTTATATTAAGCTATAACTTAAACTTAATATTGTTAGGAGAAAGATTAAATAAAAAGATACGACCATTGTTTTTTTCAAATATAGATTTTTGAATTATAAAAGAGTTGTATCTTTTTTTATGAAAAATTTTTGAAATTAAAAAAATGATAAAAAAATTATGCAAGAGCCTTAAATATGTGATACAATAGTAATGTATATTAACTAAAAAAATTGAAATGAAAGTGAGGATGGTTGTAAGATGACAAAAAAAACATTTTATGTTACAACTCCTATTTATTACCCAAGTGGTAACTTACACATAGGGCATGCGTATACAACAGTAGCGTGTGACGCTTTAACAAGATATAAAAAATTAAGTGGATATGATACATACTTTTTAACAGGTACAGATGAACATGGTCAAAAAATTCAACAAAAAGCTCAAGAAAAAGGTATTTCAGAACAATCTTATGTTGATGAAATGATTAAGGATATTAAGAAATTATGGGAAGCTATGGATATTAACTATAGCAAATTTATTCGTACAACAGATGGTTATCACGAAAAAGCAGTTGCTGAAATTTTTGATAAATTAGTTGAAAAAGGAGATATCTACCTTGGAGAATATAAGGGTTGGTATTCTATTAGTGATGAAGAATATTTTACAGAAACTCAACTTCAAGAAGTTTTCAGAGATGAAGAAGGAAATATGATTGGGGGAATTGCTCCAAGTGGAAATGAAGTTAAATTAGTTAGTGAAGAATGTTACTTCTTTAAAATGAGTAAATATGCTGATAGATTAGTTAAGTATTATGATGAGCACCCAGAATTCATTTTACCTGAAAGCAGAAAAAATGAAATGCTTAATAACTTTATTAAGCCAGGATTAGAGGACTTAGCTGTTACTCGTACAACTTTTGATTGGGGAGTAAAAGTAAAATCTAATCCAAAACACGTTGTATATGTTTGGATTGATGCTTTAGTTAACTACATTACTGCGCTAGGATATGCAACTGGTGAAAGTGAAGAGTTATTCAATAAATATTGGCCAGCTGATGTGCAAGTGGTAGGGAAAGAAATCGTACGTTTCCATGTTATTTATTGGCCAATACTTCTTATGGCATTAGATTTACCACTACCTAAGAAAATTTTCGCTCACGGTTGGTTATTAATGAAAGATGGTAAAATGAGTAAATCTAAAGGTAACGTAGTAGATCCTTATATGTTAATAGGGCGTTATGGATTAGATTCTGCACGTTATTACCTATTACGCGAAGTACCATTTGGACAAGACGGAATTTTTACACCAGAAAGTTTTATCGACAGAATCAATTCAGATTTATCAAATGACTTAGGAAACTTACTAAATAGAACTATTTCTATGATTAATAAGTACTGTGGTGGAGTAATTCCAAAATTCGTTGAACCAACTACAGAATTTGATAAAGAATTAATAGCTTTATCAAAAGAAGTTATTGCAGAATATGAAGAGTATATGGAAAATATGCAGTTTTCTAAAGCTCTAGAATCAGTGTGGAAATTCATTTCTAGAACTAACAAATATATTGATCAAACTACACCTTGGATTTTAGCAAAAGATGAAGCAAATCAACCTGAATTAGATAAGGTTATGAACTACTTAGCGGAAAGTCTTCGTATAGCTACAATTTTAATAGCACCGGCTTTAACAAAAGCACCAACTGAAATTGCTAAACAATTAGGAATTAAAGAAGATTTATTAGTGTTTGAGTCTGCTAAAACATTTGGAGTGTTTGATGGAACTGTAAAAGTTGTAGAAAAACCAACTCCAATCTTCCCAAGATTTGATAAGGAAGTAGAAGTAGAGTATATTAAAGAACAAATGTCACCTAAGGCACTTGAGAACTTAGAAACAGAATCTAAAGAAGAAAAAGAAGATACTTATGTTGAACTTGCAGAAGAAATTACAATTGATAAATTCTTTGAAACTTCTTTAAGAGTAGCAGAAGTATTAGAATGTGAAAAAGTTAAGAAAAGTTCAAAATTATTAAAATTCAAACTTGATTTAGGAAATCACCAAAGACAAATAGTTTCTGGTATTGCTAAATACTATGATCCAGCAGAATTAGTAGGTAAAAAAGTAGCTGTAGTAGCTAACTTAAAACCAGTTAAACTATGTGGTGAATTAAGTGAAGGAATGATTTTATCAGCAGAAAAAGATGGTATCTTACGAGTAGTTGAAATTAATGCTGAAATTCCTAATGGAGCAGAGATTAGATAATATGAAAAGAGAATGTAGTGAAAACTATATTCTCTTTTTTTAGGAAAATTTAAATAATTTATATGTACAAAATAATCCACCTGGGAATTCCTCAGGTGGATTAAATAAATTATCTTGTTGTTCTTTGGTTGCTTTGAGAGTTAGAGGCGTTTTTATTATCATTACTATCTATGTTTTTAGTCTTAGGCGTTTCTCTATTAACTTCAATTACACGAACCGGATTAACAGGTACGAATGATCCATCAGATACGTGATAAATTAGTCTGTTGTTATTAATTCCAATACCGTTAATATTAAGTTGTGCACCATTACCAAAGGTAACCCTAACTTTGCTTGCTGCTTCATCAGAATAAACATTTTGTGTAGCTAAGAATTTAATCGCTACTGGACGAGAAATAAAGTTTTCAAGTTCATCGTTTTTAGAATCTACCGATACGAATTTTTCATTAGCTGTGATAAATTGTCCTTGTAGATTTCCTGATGAAATTTGATACATTAAATATCCAGCAGGGGATACAATTTTGTTTACAGTTAATTTAGTACCAGGTTCAATAACTTCACCTTGATCCGACCAACTAGCAGATTTGAAAGCATGAATTTTTTTGTTTACTGTAACTTGACGATCCACATCAAATGCATATGATGTGAAAGTTCCAGCAAGTTTTGCAGTTATCTCTTCATCTTGTGCATCAGAGTCTATACGAGCTGCTGCTGCTTTCTCTTGTGCTTCTAGAATTTTAGCTTTTTCTTCAGCTTCTTTTTGCTTCTTCATTTCTTCCGTAGTATCGACAGCAGTAGTATTGGTTTCTCCGAAACTTACATAATGCTCTTTAGCAGAAGAAATGAACTTAAGAGTAACTAGGAAACAAAGAGATAGTATTATTGCTAATATAACTGATGTAGCAATCCTTACTTTTAATATTTTTAGATACTTTTTTTAATTTGATCGTAATTTTCAATTTTACTTCTAAAAATTTTTTTAGAAATAAAGGTTTTAATATATATTAGAGATACTATGAAGATATTTTTTACATTATTATCGATGTATTTAACTTTAAATACAGTTTCATCTTCATTTATTACTTCTTTTTTTATACTGTGTATTTCTTTTTTTAGACCATCTAGTTTATATTCAATTTCAAGATTTTTTTGAATTTTTTTTCAATGATTTTTTTCTCAGAGGTTATATCTTTTTTTGTATAATTTGCTTTTTGAGATACTAAACTATCTAGTCTTTTTCTCTTCTAAAGTTATTTTTTTCTTTATCTGCTTTTCTATTTTTAAGAGTTGTAATAGTTAATTTTTTTCTTCGATTTTATCTTCTAAAGAAATTAATGTTGTTTGTAATGAAAGTAGAATATTTTCGTGTTCTCTCATTTCATTTTCTTTTTGTAATAACTCTATTTTCTTTTTTTATCTTCTAATATTTGGAATTCTTTTTCTTTTCTTCTATATTCTCTTTTTCTTCTTTCAGCTTGTTCTTTTTCGATTCGTTGACGTTCAAGTTCTTTCTCGCGAGCAATACGCTCTTTTTCTATGCGTTCTTTTTCACGTTGTTCGGCTTTTTGTTTTTCGATACGTTGACGTTCAAGTTCTTTTTCACGGGCTATGCGTTCTTTTTCTATGCGTTCTTTTTCACGTTGTTCAGCTTTTTTTCTTTTTCAATACGTTGACGTTCAAGTTCTTTTTCACGAGCAATACGCTCTTTTTTTCAAGGCGTTCTCTTTCACGCTTTTCAGCTTTTTCTCTTTCAATACGTTGGCGTTCTAACTCTTTTTCACGAGCAATACGTTCTTTTTCAAGACGTTCTCTTTCAGCGCGTGCAAGCTCATTTTTTTTTCGTTCTTCTTCTATTTTACGTTGTTGTTCTTCAAATTTCTTTTTTTGGCATTTTTCTAATTCAAGAGCTCGTTGTTTTAATTCTTTTTCTTTTAATTTTACTTCTTTTTCTTTTTCTCGAAGTTCTTTTTTTCTAAAAGCGGATTCATCAAGATTATTATTATTATTAGAAGTTGTAGATTCATTATTTTTTTAAAAATTAAAAAGTTTTTTTACTTGTTTTTTTAGTCGACCCAAAAAAAGATGATGTACTATCCTTTTTTTTCAGTCGAATCTGTAGTATTATTTTTCAACTACTTTTTTTCTTTTTAGTTCTTTTGACATAAAAAAATCCTTTCACACACTATTAATTCCTATTATATCATAAAAATTATAATATGTTTATAAAAAAATACTTAAAAATCCTCGTAATTTATATAAAAAAACTTTTTATCTCTAATTGAAATATGTTATCATTAATTGTAGATAGTTTTATCAATAAATTTAATAAAGAGGTTATAATTATGAAAAAAACAATTAGCTTTAAAGGAACTCCAGTTACAATTGAGGATAAGTTAAATGTTGGAGAGGTGTTTCCTAATTTTAGAGCAGTAACAAAAACATTATCAGAATTTGAATTAGAAGATTATAAAGGAAAAAAAATTATTGTTAATACTTTTCCTTCTGTAGATACAGGTGTTTGTGCTTTACAAACAATTAATTTTAATAGAGAAGTTCGTGATTTGCCAGATACTGTAGTAATAACAGTTTCAAAAGATTTACCGTTTGCTTTAGGTAGATTCTGTGCTGATAAAGAAATAAACAATGCAATTACTGTATCGGACTATAAATATCGTGATTTTGAGAACAACAATGGTCTTTTAGTTGAAGAATTAGGGTTATTAACACGTTCTGTGTTTGTTCTTGATGGAAACGGAGTTATCCGCTATAAAGAAGTATTAGAAGAAATCGGAGAAGAACCGAATTATACGGCTGCTCTAGATGCTCTTAAAAAACTATAGAGGGGTAATAGATGACAGAATTAAAATATATTAATAAAGAAGAAAATAAAAATTTACAGATTAAAGATTTAATTACATTAGGTTTATATACAATTTTATTAATTCTTGTAATGGCAGTTGGAATTGGAATTTCAACACTTTTGACATCTGTTATATTTGGAGGTAAAGTTTATTTTGCAACATACACTTCAATAACAGCTGCATTAGTGTGCGGTAGTGTATATAGTTTAATTTTTAACAAAAATTAATAAAAAAATATGGCTATATTTATTATGATTGCGATAATTGGTATTTTTTATGACTGTTTCTGGTCACTCGGTAGTGGGTGGAATAGTATTAATCTTTGCAGCAGTTTTAGCAGAAATTGCTTTTAGATATGGAAATGAATATTTATCATATTTATTCTTTAATCTAGGAAATATTGGTCTTATTTTACCAATGTTCTTTATGAAAGATTCATATGTTAAACATCTTCAAAAATAGAAATTATTCAGAAGAAAAAAATTAATCTAGTGATGAGTTCAACTGATATGAAGACTTTTTGTCTTTTATTGTTGTGTTCACTGTAATATTTTCAATAGTTGGTACATACTTAGGAAGAAAACTTTATTTCAAAAACTTTAATAAAAGCAGGGCTGTAGTAATGTATAAATTAGATATCAGAACGAAAATCTTTATTTTAGTAATTGCCAACATATTAATGTTTAAAATGATGTCTGTAAGCATGCATCTGATAGTTGCACTTTGCTTTTCTATATACTTAGGAGTAAGTTCTAATTATATTAGAATGTCGAGATTTTTTGGGATATATCTTTTCTTTACTGCTTATGAGGTATTCTTTGCGCATACTGTTACTCTGCAAGTAATAGATAGTTTCTTGTTGCTTACTGCTTTAATGTTCAAAACATTATATTTTCCTTTATGTGCCGGGATGGCCTTAGTGAGTAGTTCTAAGGTTTCCGAATTAATATGTTTTTTAAGGAACATAAAATTACCAAAGAAAATGATAATAGTGTTGGCAGTATTATACAGATTTTTCCCAGTATTACTGACAGACTATAAATTAATAAAAAATTCATTAAGAATGAAGGGGATTGGAGTAAGTAGAGGGTATTACTTACTTCATCCATTTAAATTTTTTGAGTATATTTTTGTTCCTTATGTAATAATTAGTACCAATATAGCAAATGAGCTTTCAGTCTCATGCTTTATGTCGAGGTATTGATAATGAAGAAATACCGAGTAGTTATATTGAATTGAAATTTAGAAAGATTGATTATTTAGTAATGATAATTGTAGCAGTTGCTTTTTTTGTTATATTATGTATATGAGGGTGATAAATTGATAACATTTAAAAAAATTTTTAATTATAAATATATTGAATCACAAAAAAATTAAATATTGAAGATTTATCATTGGACATAAAAAAAGGTGAATGTGTTCTTTTTACTGGGGCAAGCGGTTGTGGAAAGACTACAATATTAAGGGTTTTAAATGGATTAGCACCAGAATTTTTTGATGGTGGATACAGTGGTGAGTTAAAAGTAGCTCACCTTAATATTGGAGACAAATTAAAAGATTTTTCAAAAGTAGTAGGAAGTGTTTTTCAAAACCCTAAAAATCAGTTTTTCAATCTTGATTCTACGAGTGAACTTGCCTTTAGTATGGAAAATTATGGTTATTCTAAATCAGAGATACAAAGTAGAATTGATGAAGTGATATCAGAATTTTCTGCAGAATATCTGTTGGAAAGAAATGTCTTAGAACTAAGTGGCGGAGAAAAACAAAAATTAGCTTTTATGGCTAGTATGATGTTAGATGCTGATGTATATGTTCTAGATGAGATAACTAGTAACCTAGATTTGAAGTCGATACAGCTTATTTCATCAATAATCGAAACATTGAAGAAAAAAGGAAAAACTATAGTTGTAGCTGAACATAGAATATATTATCTAAAAGACTTAATCGATAGAATGTATATTATTAAAGACGGTAAATTGATTCATGAAGTTACTAAAGAACAGCTATCAGATTTTGACAGTAGAGCTTGCCACACAAGACAAATTGATTTATCTAAAGTAGAGCTAGGTAATAAAGAGAATAGAAATTTTAAAGAAGACTTTTTAAATATCGAAAGACTTGAATATAAAGTTCACGATAGGAAAGTTGAACTCCAAAGTGAAAGTTTCTCAACTTCAAAAATCTATACTATTATTGGTGATAATGGTTGTGGGAAAACAACTTTTGCTAATGCTCTATGCGGTCTACATAAATCAAAAACATAAAATTAAATTAGATGAAAAATATCTAAATAATAAAGGTTTAATAAAAAATGCATTTCAAGTAATGCAAGATGTTAACTATCAATTGTTTACTAATCAGGTAGAAAAAGAAATAAAACTTGGTAGTGATAATATATTGTTATTCGATGAAGTTGTCGATAGATTAAACATTAGAAAATTTCTAGATAGACATCCGAATACTCTTTCTGGTGGTGAAAAAGCAGAGGGTAGCTATTGCATCAGCACTACTATCTAATAAAAAGATATTAATTTTTGATGAACCTACAAGTGGTTTAGATTATGTTAATATGATAGAGTTAAGTCGTTTAATAGAACAAATAGCTAAGAATGATGTTGTGATATTTATAATTACTCATGATTATGAATTTTTTTATGTCAGATTTCAGATGAAGTTCTTTATTTTGATAAAGAAGGTATAAAAAGAGCGTATCGAAGTTAATGAAGAAAAATAAAAAAATAGAATATTAGAATTAATGAGTTAATGTACATTGTATATTAACTCATTTCTTAACTCAAAAAAGTTGTTAAATTGTAGGTATCATGATAAAATATATAAGTTATAAAAAATAATTAGGATAAGGAGGGAACTTATGTCATACGCTTCAGATATGAAGAAAGAATTAACTTTAATAGAAATAACAAAAGATAGAGAATTTTTATCAGAGTTATCAGCTTTAATAAAGATGAATGGTGTATTAAATATATCAAACGGTAGGTTAAGTTTAAGTTTTCAAACAGAAAATGCCTCTATAGCGCGAAGAATGTTTTTCATTAATAAAAATTTTTTTCTATGATGTTCATGTAAATATTTCTGTTAGAAAAAAATTAAAGTTAAAGAAGAATAATGTATATATTTGTCGTTTAGATCGAAAATGTCAAAGAAATTTTGACTGATTTGTATATATTAAATGATAACTATACTATGAGAATAGATATAGCAGATGAGTTAATAGATACAGATGAGAAAAAAAGAGCTTATCTTCGTGGTGCATTTTTAGCTGGAGGATCTATTAATAACCCTCGTACTTCTAGTTATCATATGGAAATATTCTCTTCTTACGAAGAACATAATAAGGAATTAAATGAGCTTTTAAATAGTTATAAATTGAATGCTAGAAGCCTTGAAAGAAAAAAAGGTTTTCATAGTTTATATTAAGGAGTCTGAGAAAATAGCTGAGTTTATTAATCTTGTTGGAGCGTTTCAAGCGTTATTCCAATTTGAAGATGAAAGAATTGTTAGGGATATTAATAATTCTGTAAACAGAATGCAAAACTGTGATATGGCCAATATGAATAAAACTGTCAATGCTTCAGCAAAACAGGTTGAGGATATTAACATAATAGAGGAAAGAATCGGACTTGATAATATTGATGAGAAACTTAGAGTTGTTGCAGAAGCAAGACTTAAGTATCCAGAATATCCGTTAAAAGAAATAGCGGAAATGATTGAGGATGGGAAATTATCAAAATCTGGTTTAAATCACAGATTCAGAAAGATTGCTAAGATAGCTAAGGAATTAAAAGAAGGTACTTATCAAGCAAAATAAAAGAAGTGAGGAAGAAAAATGAGTAAGTGGGATGAACAAATACTAGTAGTTAATAGAAAAGAATTATTTAATAATGAAGAAAATCATTTCTATGGATTTATAGAAAAAAATGATGAGAAAACTAAGAAAATTATTGATACATTTGAATCATATGAAGTAAAACGTCGTGGTGATATGGAAGAAGACCCTAATTATAAGCAATTGATTGGTTATGTTCTACTTAAAGATGAAGTAACAGGCGAGGTACTAGTTTACAAACGTTTAGTTGGTGGAGGAGAAGCGAGACTGCACGGGAAAGCATCTGTTGGTATTGGTGGACATATGAATGAAGTTGAAGGAAAAAAACAATTTTTTTGAAATGTTAAAAAAATTAATGCCGCACGTGAATTAAATGAGGAAGTTGGAGTTTCAGAAGAAGAAGCTTTAAATAACCTACATTTTATTGGTCTAATAAATGATGATAAGACAGAAGTTGGGCAAGTCCATGTAGGCGTTGTTTATGAGTGTAAAGTAGATAAACAACGTGTAGAAGTTAAGGAAGATGATACTCTTGTTATAAAATGGATGACAGGAGAAGAGGCCAAAGCAGAAGAAAAATTATGAGACTTGGTCAGAATTTTTTTAAAAACCAATTTTTTTAATAAATAAAGATGAACTTTTATAGGTTCATCTTTATTCGTTAAATTAGTAATATTAATTATATGACGTTATAAAAATCTTACATAATATTGAAAAAAATATTACTTAAATGTAATATTAAATTATGAAATTTAAAAACATAGTAGTAATTAATAGTTAATACTAAACAGTATTATTCTGTTTAAAAAAATTAATATAAAAATAAGAAAGGATGATAATATGTTTAATATTAAAATGGATATGATTCAAACGGTCGGATTGGCTGTTATTATATTAATTCTAGGAAGATTATTAAGGAAAAAAAGATTAAGTTTTTTGAGACTTATTGTATTCCTTCTCCCGTTGTTGGAGGTTTCTTATTTGCTATAATTAATTTAATTTTAAGAAAAACTAATTTAGTTATCTTCGAATTTGATAATACGTTACAAAGTTTCTTTATGACATTATTCTTTACAAGTATTGGTTTCAATGCGAGTTGGAGATTATTAAAAGTTGGTGGGAAAAAGGTAGTTATGTTCCTTATTATGGCTGTAATGTTAGTGATACTACAGAATGTTGTAGCTGTAGGAGTTGGGTATTTAACAGGTGTAGATCCGCTAATCGCATTACTAACTGGTTCAACTGCTATGACAGGTGGACATGGTACTGCAGCAGCGATGGCACCTATAGTAGAAGAATTAGGGCACACAGGGGCTAAGAGTGTTGCCATTGCAGCAGCTACTTTTGGGCTTATTGCAGGCTCTAGTCTAGGTGGTCCATTAGCAAATAGACTAATTAAAGGAAAGAAACTAGAGGTTGTAGCAGAGAAAGTAGATAATGAAAAAGTAAAAAATGATGAGTTTCTTTTTAATAACGATGTAAGAAAACTTGATGGGGAGAATTTTGCTAAAGCATTCTTTTTAATTTTATTATCGATGTTTATTGGTAGTTATGTTTCTACATTTTTAAATCAGTTTCTAAATTTTCCAAATTACATAGGACCAATGATTGTTGCGGCTGTTTTAAGAAATATATCTGATAATACAACTAAGTTTGATTTGCACTATGAAGAAGTACATATTTTAGAAGATGTTTCGTTAAACCTGTTCTTAGGAATGGCAATGATTAGTTTAAGATTATGGGAATTAAGTAGTGTAGCAGGCCAATTGGCAGTATTATTACTTGTACAAGCGCTTTTAGCATGGGTATTTATCTACTTTGTAACATTTAGATTTATGGGTAGAAATTATGATGCGGCAGTATTATCTGCAGGGCATGTAGGTTTTGGGCTTGGAGCAACTCCGAATGGTATTGCAAACATGCAAAGTGTTTGTGATAAATATAAACACTCACATATAGCATTCTTTGTGATGCCTATAGTCGGTGCATTGTTTATAGATTTCTTTAATGTAGCGATAATAAGTGGATTCTTCTCGTTCTTGTCGAGATAGAAGATTTTTGCTTGATTAAGTATCTTAATCAAGCTTTTTTTGAAACTGCTTGATGAATATTTTAATGTATAATATAATAGTAAAGATAGTTTTAACCATGTAATAGATTATTTGAGATAAGGAGAAAAAAGTGAAGAATAGGAAGTATTCTATAAGAAAAGTTTCTGCTGGTATTGCTAGTATTATTATTGGTTTAAGTGTTTGGAAAATTGGCACGGTAAACGCTGCAACAAATTCTAATATATCAACTAGTAGTAAAGTTATTATTGATAAAAATGGAGTTATACCAGATGTTAAGCCAAATCCATCAGGAAATGTACTAGAAGAACCTATAGGAGAACAACCTGTAAAATCAGAAGATAAATCATCCTATAAACCAATAGAAAAAATATCAGAGAAGTCATCAGAAAAGACAATAGAAAAAACAGAGACCAAATCATCAGAAAAACCTTCTGATATGTTATCTGATAGACCAACGGAAAAAACAGCAGAAAAACCGATAGAACAATCATTTGTTAAATCAATAGAAAAGCCAATAAAAGGGCCAACTATTAATTCTTTAGAAACAGATTCTAAAGTGGAAACTAAAAATGATATATTAGTCGGGAATTTATCTGGTCGTGAAATCAAGGTTTCTTTTAAAAGGGGGAGTATCTCTGTTGAGAAGTTGCATGTAGAACCAATAAATGATAATGATTTAAACGAGACTATTAAGAATAAACTAGGTAGTGATTATAATATAATTGAGACATTTGAGATTCACTTTGAGAAAGATTATAAAAAAAGTGGATACTAATATAGAAAGAACTGTGGCAGTTGCAGTTGTAAAAAAAGATAATTCTGAACTAGAAGTTTATCATATAGCTGATGAAAAATAATCTTGAAAAAGGTAGATAGTAGATACAGTGTAGATGAGTTAAAATTTGATATAAATCATTTTAGTAAGTTTACTATAGTAGAACGAATAAAAAAATAGGAGCGAAAGATTTAGAAGAAAGAGCTCAAATAGTAATCCCAGAAAAAAATGAAAATAAAGAAAAAAAGAAGTTGACGAATTACCTAAGACTAACAGTATTGGTGTTGATAAACAGATAAAAAAATATTACCTAAGACTGGTATAACTGTAAATTCATTTATCTTTACAGGATTTCTTTCATTAATTGTAGCCATTATTATACGAAAAAAAGAAAAAAATTATTATAACTAATTGAATATAAATAACATATGGATATCATACTGGAGTGTACAGATGGTATCCATTTTTATGTTTTAATTTAAATCGATATATTTATTATTAGTAAATATTATCAATGAAATTTCAGTGTATGGATAATAAAAATAGATGCGAGTAGTGAAGTTTAAGTAAATTCAATCACTTTAAATCGTAAAGATACCTATTTACAACCGATGATGAATATGGTACAATAAATCGTAATTGTTACGAATATATGTTAAGGAGAAAATAGTATGAACAAGAAAAAAATGATTATTACTGGTGCATGTGGTTCATTAGTAATCGGACTATCTGCATTCGCTGGATACGAATACGGAAAACACCAAGCATATGAAACTGCATCACTAGTACAAAATACAGTACAAGCAAAAAAAATTAATTACTCTGACAAAGTTAGCTCAGTAGTTGTAAGTGAAATTACTGAAGATGGTTATGTTACACTTCATGGTGATCATAGCCACTATGAAAAAGGATTAGTACCTTACAACGCTAAAATTCTTGATTCATTAGTTTATAAAAATAAAGACTACAAACTAAAAAATGAAGATATTCAGTATGAACTTGCAGAAGGATATGTTATAAAAGTTAATGGTAAATATTACTACTATCCAAAAGAAGGAATTTCTCAAAATAATGTTGTAGACAAAAATACTGCAAAAGAAATTTCAGCACACTCACATCATCATCACCATCATGGTCAATCTAGCGAAACTAAAGAAAGTGAAGATAGCTACACATTTAATCCAAAAGATATTGTAAGTGAAACTCAAGATGGCTACGTAGTTCGTCATGGAGATCACTTCCACTATATTAAGAAAAATGAATTATCATCTTCACAATTATCACAAGCAAAGGAATCTGGAGTTAATTCTTCTTTAGTATCAACAACTGCAGGAGTGACAACTCCAACGAGTGACGGCTATATTTTTAAAGGTGAGAGTGATATTATAGGAAGAAACAGTTTTGGATTCATAGTTCAACACGGTAGTCACCAACATATAATTCCATATTCACAATTAAGAGGAACACAATGGGAATATTTATTAAATAATCAAGGTACTACAACTAATAATACTAATACAACAGTAGTAAACACTCCAAAAACTAATATAGTAAATGATGATGACCATCATGAACATTCATCAGATCACGGAGATGATTATAAATTTGATCCAAAAGATATAGTAAGTGAAGATGAAAATGGATATACGGTTCGTCATGGAGATCATTTCCACTATATTCCAAAAAATAAAGTAGAGAAACCTGTTGAAGCTGTCAAACCAGCTCCAGTTATTCCTACTCCTACTTTACCTGAAGTGAAAAACGAAGAGAAACCAAAAGTAGAAAAAATGGTTGTAAGACCTAGTATTTTATCTTTTGCAGGTGTACAATTTGAAACTAGTGATGGATTTATTTTATCTGATGAAAGTATAATAACACCAACTTCAACAGGTATTTTAGTAGTTCATAGTGGGCATCAACATTTTATATTCTATAAACAATTAGTTAATTCTAAGTGGGAAAAACTTATTCCTCATCAATATTTGAATAAAGCAAAAGATGAGTATGCTGAATTAGAAAAAGAAGTTAATGACAAAATTAATTATCTTTCTAAAAAAAGAATAATATAGCTAAAGATAAATTTAGTTATGTTATTACTTCAAGCGGGGATGCAATTTTATACAATGGAAAAAAACGGAATTGTTAAAAAGATATAAATATCAAAGAAAAATATAGAGACGAATAATTCGAATACTCTAGACACTGAAGTAAATAATTCTTCAAATAATAATTCAAGCAATAATTCTGCAACTACTGATACAGAGACACCGAATAATTCAGCAGAAGGGAAAAATGAAAATTCAGCAGAGGAAAGAGAAATTGAAGAAAAAATTGATTATGTCGCTAAACAATTAAATATAGATAAAAGTTCTATAAAATTAATTGAAACAGCAGAAGGTAAGGCACTGGTATATCCACATGGAGATCATAGCCATACTATATTGATTAAAGATATAGATACATCAAAACCTTTGGCAGATCCACATAGTAATTCGGGAGCTGAGACGCTGAAAAAATTAGGATTTGATGATGATATTATTCATGATATTCAACACGCATCAGCTGATACTGATTTTCCTACACACGAGGCAAATGTAGAGAAAATGAAAGAGTGGTTAAAAACTGTTAAGTATCTAAACATAGGTCAAAACAAAGATCCACTTAAAAGAAATGGATTAGATCTTATGCCAAATATAGAAGTTCTTGGTATTGGATATACTTCTATCAATGACATTACACCTGTTTATAAATTCAAGAAATTGAAACAATTATACGTATCAAGAACAGGTATTAAAGATTATTCATTTATAAAAAAATATTCCTACATTAGAAGGAATAGATTTCTCTGAAAAATGATATACAAGATATTTCATTCTTAAAAAGATTATCCAAATTTAAAATTGGTATCTGCTGCAGGAAATAATATAGAAAATATTGAAGTACTAAAAAAATCTTACTAACTTAGAGTCGTTGAATTTAGACAATAACAAGATTAAGGATATCTCACCTCTAAAAGATTTAAATCACTTAAAAAGCAGTTAGTCTTGAAAATAATAATATTACAAAAATTAGATGCATTGAGTAACAAAAATGAATTAGAACGTTTATTCTTATCTAACAACAGTGGGTTAGAATTGTCGACCTTGAAAAAAATGATAATTTAGAACAGCTGACGGTGAATAATACTAATATAAGGGACTTGAGTGTTGTTTCTAACTTACCTAAGTTGAAAAAAATAGTGGCAAATGATAATAAAAATAACAACATTATCTCATTTGAAAAAAATGCTAAAGTTTTTAGAAAGTGTAGAAGTTAATAATAATAAAATTGATAGTTTAGATTTTTGAAAAACAGTACAATTACAAGTATAGAAATTAAAAAAACAATAAATTAGAAGATATTAATAACATTAATAAACTACCTGCACTTGAAAATTTAGATGCCAGTGCCAATAAAAATTAGTGAGTTCCCATCTAATAAACAAGATAAATTGATTAATCTAACAGTAAATAACAATGTTATTAAATTAATGGAAAATGTAAATAATCTTACAGCCCTAAAAATACTTAACAATGTCAAATAACTATGTATCTACATTAGCATTAAAAGAAAAAAATAAAACTTTAGAATACCTAGATATAAGTCATAATACTCTTCCAAAAGAAGAGTTAGAAATTCAAGTGATGGAAATATTCCAAAAAGGAATAATGAGTAATTTTGAAAAAGTTGAAGGAGGAGATATAAAAGATAACTATACATTGTCTGCTGATTTTATTACAGAGCAAGCAGAAAAATTACAAGAAGAAATATTAAAACTTAAAGAAGAGAAAAAATTATCTTCAGAAGTCGCTGATGAATTAAAACAAAAAGCTCGTATTATTTATCTTGATATGTCTTACAGTGTAGATCAAAGTAGAAATAAACAAATTGATTTAGAAAAACAATTGAGTGAAATAAGAAAACAAGTTAAAGAAAATTTAGTTGAACCAACTAACGAGATAGCTAATAAAGAAAATTCAGCTACCGAGTCGCCTAATACAGAAGCTGAGCATGCTTCAGAAGTAGCAAATCATAATGAAGTAGAAGAACATGATTTTGTATTCGATGTGAATAATATTGTTAGTGAAGAAGCAGATGGCTATATTGTAAAACATGGTGATCATAATCACTTCGTTAAAAAATCTGATTTATCAGCTAAACAATTAGAAGAAGCAAAAGAATTTTTGGCTAAGAAAGGTGAAGCAACAACTGAAGATAAAGCAACATTAGACAGCAAGAAAAATTATATTTCTCTATTCTATGGAATAAATGTTAGTGATATTTCAGTTGAGAGTAACATGTTAGTATTTAACTATAACGGAGTAGTTAAACGTATTGCACTTAGAGATATAACTGTTCCAGCGATGAGTTCAGATTTAGAAGGAGATTTTGAAAAAGAAATAACAGCATTGGCAAGCAGTATGAATACAACAGTTGAACATATTCAGGTACAAGATGGACAAATGATAGTAAATCATGGTGATCACAACCATTATTATCCAATTAAGAGTCCTGGATGGAGATTATATAATCAAAACAAAATACCCTATATAGAGATTCCAAAAGTAAATGGGAATATTGATGAAGCTGTAGTTAATAGTAGATTAACAGAATTAGAAAATAAAGCTCAGACTATACTTGCTAATAATCCAGCGAAATTAAGAAAAGTACTAAATTGGTTGAATAACTTTAGAGACGTTAGTTTAGCCTGGCATGTTACAGCAACAGATGGTTATTTACAAGCATTAGATAAGTTTGAAAAAACTCAAATTAGTGCATAACTTTATATTATAAAAAATAAAAGATAGTGGAGTGGGAAGAGATAACCTAAAGCTATTATCTTTTTATAAAGGTTTTTTAGTTGATACGGACTGGGAAAAAGACTCAAGGAGTTTATGTAAACTCTTTGAGTCTTTCTTTATAGGTTCTTTATTTATTGTTTTAGAGAATAATTAACTAGTCTCTTTCAATTTTAGTGATTCCTCTCATGTATGGACGAAGAACCTCGGGTACCGTGATAGAACCATCTTCATTTTGATAGTTTTCGATAATAGCTGCTAGACAACGTCCTACCGCTAATCCAGAACCGTTTAATGTGTGAAGGAATTCAACTTTTCCAGTATCTTCACGTTTGAAACGCATGTTTGCACGACGCGCTTGGAAATCTGTACAGTTTGAACAAGAACTGATTTCTTTATATGCATTATAACTTGGTAACCAAACTTCGATATCGTAAGTTTTAGCACTAGAGAATCCTGTATCTCCAGAACATAGAGTAATTACACGATATGGTAAGTTTAATTTTTTAAGGATATTTTCAGCATGTCCTGTCATTATTTCTAATTGTTCGTATGAATTTTCAGGTTTAGCAAAGCGAACCATTTCTACTTTATTGAATTGGTGAAGACGGATTAATCCACGAGTATCACGACCTGCGCTTCCTGCTTCAGATCTGAAACAGATACTGAATGCTGTAACTCCTTTTGGTAACATATCTTCAGTTAAGATCTCTCCATTGTAGTAGTTTGTTAATGGAACTTCGGCCGTTGGGATAAGAGTTAAACCTTCTGATTCAACTGTATATACATCTTCAACGAATTTAGGAAATTGACCTGTACCAAATAGTGCAGTTCTATTAACTAATTGAGGTACCATGAATTCTTCATATCCATGTTCAACAACGTGAGTATCAATCATAAAGTTGATTAATGCACGTTCAAGAAGAGCTCCAGCTTTTTTGTAGTATACGAATCTACTTCCAGAGATTTTGGCTGCACGTTCGAAATCTGCAATGTCTAATTCTTCAACTAAATCCCAGTGGGCTTTTGGTTCAAAGTCAAATTCTCTTACTTGTCCAATACGACGAACTTCGATGTTTTCATCTTCATCTTCACCGATAGGAGTCTCATCAGAGATAAGGTTAGGGATTCTAATAATTTTTTCATTAATTTCTTCTGCGATTTGTTTAACTTCAATATCACGAGTTGTAATTTCATCAGAAACTTTTTTCATGTCAGCTATTACATCTGAAGCATCTTCACGTTTTCTTTTTAAGATTGCAATCTCTTCACTTTTTTTGTTACGAAGTGCTTTTAGATCTTCCACTTGAACAAGTAGCTCACGACGTTTTTTATCTAAGTCGATAAGTAGATCAACTACATCTGTTTCTAAGTTTCTTGCTGCTAATTTTTCTTTTACCATTTCAGGATTTGCTCTGAATAATTTAATATCTAACATAATTATATGCTCCTTCTAAATAATTTATTTTGATTGAATTTTACAAGTAAAATAAAAAATCCCTTACGTCAAAGACGCAAGGGACGATTAATTTCTATACCGTGGTTCCACCCAAATTCAATCTAAAAAGATTCTTGTAAATTAATTTGATATTATTTATAGTAGAATTTTTAAAAATAAACAATAAGCACTTTCAGCATCTGTGCCCTCTCTGGGAATGTTTTTAGATTAAAACATGTCTATAATCAAATTTTATATATCTATTTAACCTAATTTTACTCTATTTTTATCTTTTTTGTCAAGTCTTTTTTTAGATTATTTCTCTTCTGTTTGGTTGTTGGTTGTTTCTTCTTTTGATGTAGTACTGTTAGAAGTATCTTCTTTTTCTGTGTTGTTTTTTGGCTCTACTGTAGTTGTATTGTTGCTACTAGAAACTTTGTTTTCTGAGTTAAGAGTCGTACTATTTTCATTTTCTGTTGAAGGTTCTTTTGGTTTAGCACTTGCTAATAATGCAGCAAGTAATCTGTCGATATCATTAATTAGTATCGTTTCAGCTTTTCCACCAAGTGTGAAGTTTACCGCTTTTCCATATGGTGTTTCAATAATATTCAGCGAATCTGGAGAAAGTTTAAAGATTCCCGCAAGTAAGTTTACTTTTGCAGTTTCTGCTGGAGTAAGTTCTACTTTTTTATTATCTGTCGTATTATTTTCTTCTTTAGGAGTACTTACTTCATTGTTTGGTTGATTTCCAGTGTTACTTTCATTATTTGTGTTATTATCTTTTTCTTCTTCTGGTTTTACTTCAGTGGCTGGAGTAGTTAATTCAGTTTTCTCTGTTGTTTTATTTGCATATTTTTCAAAATCTGCTTTGTCATACTTGGCATTAGAGAATTCGATTGGGAATGAAGGATCGTTTGCTTCTTTAGCGAATTGTTCAGCTGAAGAGCGAAGTGTTGCACCATCACTGTCAGTCTCATTTAATTTATTATATTTTTCACCAAATTCTACTTTTGAACTTTCATTGTGTTCTAGTGCGTAGTGAAGAGCATTTTTCGCATTAATAAGTCTTGTAACAAGTGTTCTCATAGGGGTTCTAGTGATGAATGCTTGAGATTCATATGAATCTTTTACAAGAGAAGCAAGTTCTTCACGTAGTTGGTTATCAATCTTATCACTATCTATATTCTCCAAGAAGTATTTGATGTAACTTACAGTTGTAATACTTTCACGATCTTCAAATTTTTGAAGTTCATCTAGCATATGACTAACTTTATTTAGTGTATTAGCATCTTTATTTGAGCTAGCTTCATTTAACTCATTAGTTAAGTCAGTTTTTGAAAGACCATATTTTTCAATATCAGTATCTTTGATTCTATTTAGTAGAGTATTATATTTTTTTAACTAATTCATCATTTTTTTAGAAGTATTCGCATTAGCTTCTTCTTGAATGTATTTTTTGTCAAAATTATTCAACATTTCAAGGTATCCGTCAGTAGAGTTGGTTGGTAATTCTTCTATTGTTGCGCGTAATTGATCTAGTGCACGATTTACACGGTTTGCTTGCTTTTTATCATTGCTGTGTTTAGCAAGGTTATTAGCTTTAAGTTCCTCGATACGTTTGAATACAGCTTCTTTATCAAAGTCTCCCGCAACATAGTTTCCTGTGATATTAGGAATTCTATTTTTGTAGTAGATGTCAGCTCCTTTAGATAAAATTTTAACAAAATGATCATGATCTCCATGAGGAATTACAAATTTATCCCCGTCACGTTTGATTTTATCTGCAGGAATACCTGTACGTTTTGATAAAGCAAGTAATTCATTTTCAAAATCCACTTCATCATCACCTGTAACTTCTGGAATATGGAATTTCTCGCGAGGAATTAGATATGGGTGAATGTGTGTTGGATCGTAAGCATGAGCTGGTTCATTAAATACGAAGAAATCTTTTGTTACTTTAACAGCTTCTTTTGGTACTCCGTAAACTTCAGCGATGTAATTAATTTGTTTTTGGATCTCTTCAGTTATTGTAACATCAGTTTCATCAATATGAATTGCATTTAATAATACAGTGTGACTATGATCACCATGAGGGTAAGCTAATGCTTGACCATTTTCAGTTTCTACTAATTTAATAAGTTTAGGGTCAATTCCTAGTATTTTTAGCTAGGTGATTAATTTTTTTAGTCACTTCTTCAGAATAATTTTCTTTAATTTCTTTTTTTCTGTATTATTTTTCTTCTTTGTTGTTTTTCTACTGGCTTTTCAGTAGGTGCTTCAGTTACATCGTTAACATTAATATCATCTAATAATGTTGTTTTACCGTCATATGAAAGGGCATCTCCTTTTTTTCCGTAGATACATATTTAATTGTATTTTTTTATTAATGTTATTTTTTTACTTGATAAATAGTTTATTTTTTTCAGTTACTTTATCTTCTAATTCCTTATATTCTTTTTTAGCTTGTTCTAAATATTTTTCAGGAATTAATTTTTCAAATTTAGAATTTACTAATTGTTTGTAGTATACAAAGTGTTGGTGTCCATTATGATCAACCACTAATCCTAATGAATTCGGAGTGCCAACAGTATTTTCGTTTAAAACAAAACCATCGCTAGTCTCAAATTGAACTCCAGCAAATGATAAAATGCTAGGTCTTACAACTGTTTCTTCTACTTTTGGTTTCTCTTCATTTTTTACCTCAGGTAAAGTAGGAGTTGGAATAACTGGAGCTGGCTTAACAGTTTCAGCAGGTTTTTCTACTTTATTCTTTGGAATATAGTGGAAATGATCTCCATGACGTACTGTATATCCATTTTCATCTTCACTTACGATATCTTTTGGATCAAATTTATAATCATCTTCATGTTCTGATGAATGTTCATGATGATTGTCATTTACTATATTAGTTTTTGGAGTGTTTACTACTGTTGTATTAGTGTTGTTAGTTGTAGCTCCTTGATTATTTAATAAATACTCCCATTGTGTTCCTCTTAACTGTGAATATGGGATAATATGTTGGTGACTTCCGTGTTGAACTATAAAGCCAAAACTGTTTCTTCCTATAATATCACTTTCGCCTTTAAAGATATAGCCATCACTCGTTGGAGTTGTTACTCCTGCAGCTGATGATGCTAAAGAAGGATTAACTCCAGATTCTTTTGCTTGTGATAATTGAGAAGCTGATAACTCACTTTTCTTAATATAGTGGAAGTGATCGCCGTGACGAACAACGTAACCATCTTGAGTTTCACTTACTATGTCTTTTGGATTAAATGTGTAGTTATCTCCACTTCCTTTAGATTCACTATGGTGGTGATGGTGATGATGTGCGTGTGCTGAGATTTCTTTTCCAGTATTTTCGTCAACAACATTATTTTGAGTAATACCTTCTTTAGGATAGTAGTAATATTTACCGTTGACTTTTATAACATAACCTTCTGCAAGTTCATACTGAATATCTTCATTTTTTAGTTTATAATCTTTGTTTTTATAAACTAATGAATCAAGAATTTTAGCGTTATATGGTACTAATCCTTTTTCGTAATGGCTGTGATCTCCGTGGAGTGTAACATAACCATCTTCAGTAATTTCACTTACCACTACCGAGCTAACTTTGTCAGAGTAATTAATTTTTTTTGCTTGTGCTGTATTTTGTACTAGCGGTGCTGTTTCATATGCTTGATGTTTCCCGTATTCGTATCCTGCAAATGCAGATAGTCCGATTACTAACGAACCGCATGCACCAGTAATAATTATTTTTTTCTTGTTCATTCTCTTTTCTCCTTAATCATTCAATTCAAAACAATTCCGATTTATTATAACATGATTATTTATGATTGTAAATAGTTGTGTTTACGATTTGTGAAAAAAATATTGCTGATATATTTGTATATACTTAATTATTTTAAAAAAATATAATAATTTTATGATATTTAGAAAGCGAAATTATATTTTTTTAATTAAAAAGCTATGTTATAATAAATAATAGTATAATCAGAAAGGAGGAACAGTTATGACACAATTTGATTTTAAAAAGTTGGTTGATGCTGAGTATTTATTAAATAATAGAACAAATAACAATGTAGTTGTCATAGATGCACGTGGAGGAATGCTTGAAGAAGGTTCTTTAATGTATGACAAAGCAATTGTTGTTGATTGGACTGATATAAGTTTGCTTGGAGAATTTGGTGGAGAAGAACTGGGAAAATTATTATCTAAAGAGAATTATCAACAAATTTTTTCTAAACTAGGAATTACCGATGAATCTGAAGTACTAGTATATGGTTTTACCATGCCTGAACAAGGATTTGGAGATGAAGCAAGAGTTCTGTATACATTTAGTTATGCAGGATTTGATAATGTTAAATTTATCGATGGTGGATATAAACAAGTTGAAAAATTAGGATTTAATAAAAATTATGAACCATCAATTGACAGAATTGATGTTAACGATGTAGTTCGTAGCGAAGCAACTCAAAATGATAAAGCTATTTATACAGACGAATTATTATTAAAAATAGGTAATACAGATGTTCAAATTATTGATACTAGATTAGAAGTTGAATATAATGGTCGTGTAATTTATGGAGAGAATAAAGCAGGTCATATTCCTGGTGCAATTTCACTTCCATTTAATACGTTAGTTGATAATAATGGATTCTTAAAATCTAGAGAAGAATTAGAAAAATATGTAACTGACAGAGGCTTAGATAAAAATAAACTACAGGTTACTTATTGTACTACTGGAGTTCGTGCTTCGTACGTTGCGGTAATATTAGAAGAGTTAGGTTTTAAAGTACGAAATTATGAACCTTCATTTGCAAGATATGCTAATGTTGGAGAAGTAGTATTAGATTAAAATAATAAGGAGAAATATTATAGAAAATGAATGATATGACAGGATATCTATTTTGGGGATTTTTAATTGTTTATGGAGTGGTAATGTTTTTATTATCACCTAAGAAAGTAACAGAAGCAGGATTCTTTAGAGGTGATGGTAACAGAGGTGAAAAACCTACTGAGATGATGCTTATGTTAAGTATTTTTATAAGTTGGATTTTTGCTAAATCTGTAACAAATGCTGCAAACTTAGGTGCTCAATATGGATTTGTAGGTGGATTAGCCTATGCAACATATTGGCTTTGTATTCCTATTTGTGGTTTAGCAATTTATAGATTAAGAACAAAGTACCAAGCAAAAGGATTAGTAAGTTTCTTAACTTCTAATTATGGAAAGGCAGCTTCTGTTGTATTTTCAGCAGCGATACTTATTCGTTTATTTAATGAAGTATGGAGTAATACTTCTGTTGTAGGTGGTTATTATGGGAAAGCAGGTAGTAAAGAGTTTATTATCTCTGCAATTCTATTTACTGCTATTACTTTAGGGTATACTGTACTTGGTGGATTAAGAAGTTCAATCGTAACTGATGTTATCCAAGCCGTTATTTTTATATTCTTTGTTGGTTGGGTAGTTACTTTAATTTTACCGCAACACAACATTAGTGATTTTGTAACATCAGGTAATTGGGCGATGAACGCAGGTGTAGATATGTTACTAGTAACAATTCTACAATTATTTAGTTATCCATTCCACGATCCAGTACTTACAGATAGAGGATTTATAGCTAGTGAGAAGACTATGCTTCGTGCATTTTTCGTATCTGGTATACTAGGATTCTTCTCTATTTTAATCTTTAGTTTTATTGGAATTCATGCGAAATTAATTGGAATGGAAGTAAGTAGTAATGTTCCAGCAGCTTTAGGTAAGACTTTAGGAGTTGTAGGGTATTTTGCTATGATAGTAGTAATGGTGTCGGCAGCAGGTTCTACGCTTGACTCTACATTTGCAAGTTTAGGGAAGTTAACTGCTAAGGATTTACCAGAAATGTCTAATAGAGGATTAAAAAATCCTAAGAAAGTAGCTGTTTTATTTATGATTGCATTTGCGATTATAGGTAATCTTCCAATGATTATGGGAACAGATATTCTTAAAGCCACAACGATTAGTGGAACAATGGTAATTGGACTAGCACCGATTTTCTTACTACACGGTTTTGTTAAACCAACAAAACTAGGATTCCACTTAAGTTTTTGGATTGGAATTATTTTAGGAATACTATTAACTATTAATTTAATTCCTACAAGTTGGGCTATTGGTACAGGTAAGAATGCATTACTACTAGGAGTTAATTTATACGGATTAATTTTGTGTACTATTGGTTATGTAGTGCCAGGAATGTTCGCAAAAAATAAATAAATATAATATAATAAAAGGGGTTGCCTCAAAAGTCCTAAAATTTAACAAAGTTTATATGAGAACTCATGGACGCAGTGGTTTATTGATATCTAAATTCGCTTTATAAAAAGCTTTTTAGATATCTAATAAACTGTGCGGGGGTGACTCGACAAAATCGATTTCTTCGAAATCACGATTTTTGAGTCACTCCCTTTTATTTTTAATTTGGAGAGAGTTGTATGGAAAAAGGTAGAAATTGTTCATTAGAGTATATTCTTCAAAAGGATTGGACAAAGAAAAGTAAGAAATTAGAAGAGGAAGTAATCTATATAGTTGGAGGATTATATGGAAATAGATATGCTTTAGAAATTATCAATAAGATGGCACGGGATGAAAATGCGAAGATAGTTTTTAATGGTGATATGCATTGGTTTGATGTAGAAAAGGAAGATTTTTTAAAGATTGAGGAGTTATCTAGAGATGGTATAAAACTTCTAGGAAATGTTGAATTTGAATTATTAAATAATACATCATCTTTAGGGTGTGGATGTAATTATCCTGAGGACGTTAGTGATGGAGTAGTAGAACGATCAAATATTATTCATAATATGATGAAAGAAAATATTAAAGGTGATGATATTCTTAATAATATAAAAGAACGTTCAAAAACCTTAGTTTTAGATTTTTTAGGTAAAAAGATTGCAATTACTCATGGTGATGAGAAAAGTATGTCGGGTTGGGAATGTTCAAATGATAATTTAAAATTAGAATCTAGAAAGAAGGAATTAGATAGTTGGTTTCAAGAAAACAATATTGATATATTAGCGACTACCCATACATGCTTACCAGCAGTCTATGATAATGGTAGAAATATTGTTATTAATAATGGTGCAGCTGGAATGGCGAATATACAGAGACAAACATATGGATTGATTACTAGAATAGCTAAAAGTAGCCATAAAAAAGCGATATACTCAGAATATAGAAACGGGCTATATGTAGAATTAGTTAAAGTTGATTTTGATATAGAAAAATTCAAGTTATGGTTTGAAAAAATATGGCCAGATGAGTCACCAGCGAGTATTTCTTATAAAAATCGTATTATGAACGGAACAGCATTAGCAATAGAAGATATTATTGTATAGGAGGGCCCATGATTAGAAAAGCAACAAAGGATGATTTTAAAGTATTAGAGGGATTATTTGAATTTATAAAATCATTAGAGATAGACATATTTTATGATTATCCAGAAGAGAAAGTTTTTAAGATTTTAGAATATGTATTTTTCATCTGAATATGACAGATTTAGTTATAAAAAAATTGTACAGTATTTGAGAGCGATGGAGAGATTAAAGGATTCTCTTTTTACATACCATTATGATGAAGTCAAAAAAATGAAAGAGTTTTGGTATGATGAAGTTGTAAGTTATTTTGATTTGAAGAAGGAATCGATAATTTTTGATTACGATGAAGTTTTGGATGGAGAATACTATCTAGATACATTATTTGTTTTTTTCTGATACTAGAGGAGAAGGTATTGGTAATAAATTATTAATAGAATTTGTTAATAGTGGACAAGATAAGTTAAGTTTAAATGTTGCACAGTCAAATGATAGAGCGAGAAAAACTATATGAAAGTTATGGATTCAGAAAAAAATTGTGAAATCTTTATAGGGCATGAAAAATTATGACCATTTGATAAAGGAAAATTAAATTATCCACCCTTTTATTTTTCAGAAAAATTTAAGGTAGTTTTTTTAAAAATATACATTACCAAATTACTAAAAATATGTGCTATAATAAAATTTATGTATTAGACATAAGGAGAAAAAAATATGGTTGAATTACTAAGAAAAGATCAAAAAGTTGAAAAATACTTGGGACTTAGAATCGATTTTTTTGAAACGAATGAAGATTTTTTTGGAACCAATTTAAAGAGGTAGAAAAAAACTTATTCCAGAAATAAAAAAAGCTATAGAGGAAAAAGTTAAAGAAGGAGCAAAAAGGATTATTAGAGGTTTTTAAAAGCGGAAGAAAACATGGCTTTAAAAAATGGGGCAATTAACTATTTATGCTTTTTTTTAAGAAAGGATCAAGATAGTACAAATGCAGAGTATGGTGAAATATACGCTAAAACTATGAATTTAAGTTCTAAGTTTTATTCAGAATGGTCGTTTTTAAAACCAGAGTTACTTTCAATTGAAGAAGATGTATTATTAGGATATGTAGAAGAACTAGATGAACTGAAAGTTTATACGTTTGAGTTGGAAAAACTAAATAAAAAACGTCCCCACACATTAGATGCAGAACAAGAAAAAATCATTGCAATGGCAGGAGAGGCTTTAAATGCAAGTGATGAGACTTTTTCAGCGTTAAATAATGCTGATGTGGAATTTGAACAAGTAGAAGATAAAGATGGAAATAAACATACTTTAACTCATGGAATATACGGTACATATATGGAAAGTACGGATAGAGTGCTTAGAAAAAATACATTCCATGCTTTATATAATTATTTTAAAAAACACAATAATACATTAGCATCTACATTAGGTGGAAATTTAAAACGAAAAAAATATTATGCAGATGTTTATAAATATTCATCAACAAGAAATAATGCGCTCTCTAATAACTTAATTCCTGAAGAGGTCTATGATAATTTAGTATCGGTAGTAAATGAAAAAATTCCTGCATTACAAAGATATTATAATTTACATAAACGAGCAAAAGGATTTGAAGACTTCAGATTATACGATAGATCAGTATCGATGGTAAAAGGAGAACCATTAAAATTCACATTTGAAGAGGCTCGTGATATTGTGCTTGAAGCTGTTAAACCAATGGGTGAAGAATACGTTAATGACATGAGAAGAGCGTTCACAGAACGTTGGATTGATGTCTATCCAAATAAAGGTAAACGTTCAGGTGCATATTCATGGGGAGGGTATACTACAAAACCATTTGTTTTATTAAATTTTGATGGAACATTAAATGACGTATATACTTTAATTCATGAACTAGGGCACTCTATGCATTCTTTCTATACAAGAAAACATCAGCCGTATGTATATGGGGATTATTCAATCTTTGTTGCAGAGGTAGCATCAACTTGTAATGAAGCATTATTAACTGAGTATCTTTATAATAAATTTGAAAAAGAAGGAAATAAGAACGGTATGCTACGCGTACTTAATCAGGCCCTAAGTGGCTTTGTAGGTACGGTATTCCGACAAACACAATTTGCTGAATTCGAACATACTATAAATCAACACCTTCAAAATGGTGGAGCCATTACAGCTGACTATTTAAATACAGAATATTTCAATTTAATTAAGAAATACTACGGTGATGTATTTACCTATGATGAAGACATAAAATATGAATGGTCAAGAGTACCGCATTTCTATTATAATTATTATGTTTATCAATATGCGACAGGGTATTCGGCAGCCCAAGCATTATCTAAATTAATTTTAGAAGATAGTAAAAATGCTAAAGTTTATATTGATGAATTTCTTTCAAAAGGATGCTCTAATTATCCAATAGAAGTTTTAAAAAAATGCTGGTGTAGATATGTCTCAAGCCTGAGCCAATTAAATTAGCTCTTCAAGACTTCGAAGAAAAAAATAGAAAAAAATTTGAAAAAAATTATATTTTTTTAAAATATAAAGAATCACTTGTATAGTTAGATAGACTATACAAGTGATTTTTTTAAATTTATATATTTTGTTAGTAACTAAATTTCCTAAATAGATTCTATTGATACTCTAGATTTTTTTGATGGAGCTGATCCAAATGGCCTAAATTTAAAAAAAGTATATATTATAACTCATAGACGGAGTGATTTATTGATATCTAATAACTTTGCGTGGGGCGACTCGACAAAATCTTGTTTCTACGAAATCGCGATTTTTGAGTTATTCTCTTAGAGTGATTAAATTATGAATTAAAAAGAGTTAGATTTAATTTCCACCTTTTTGGAATGGGTATATTATATTTAATTTATTTTTAATGTTGCTAAAACTAACTCTATTCTATTATTAATCCTAATAGGGAATGAACTGTTACCAAGGCCTTGAGAAACTATCATAGTTGAATTTTTTAGAACATAGTTACCATTAGTATATTTCGGGAAGAATCCTTGGCTAGGGGAGAAAATTCCACCTACAAATGGGAGCCGCCATTGGCCTCCGTGAGCATGACCTGAAAAGATAAGTTCGTATTTTGCTTCCACGTAAATTGGAAACTTCTCCGGTCTATGCGATAAAAGTATATTAAAGTGATTTGGAGAGTATAATTTTTCTAGGGTTTTTGTGAAGTTTGCTCTATGATTTAGCTTATCTTCATTTTTAAAGAAATTATAATCCTCTACACCAACCAAATTAAGGCTTTCATTATTTTTTGTGATTAATAAATTACTATTGTGCACATATGTAATATTAAGTTTTTTCATTATATTTTTAAGTTCAGCGTACTCTTTAGGTAATCTAAGTTCGTGGTTTCCTGAGACAAAATAGCACGGAGCTATTATTGTTAATTGACTTAAAATATTATAAGCAATATCCATATTGTTATTATAGCTATCTAAAAATATCTCCGGTAATAACAATCATATCTGGATTAAAGTTTTTTTAATTTTTATTTATAAAGGATAAATCGCTAAGTCCGACTTTATCGCAGTGAATATCACTGACTTGAGCGATTTTTAAAAATTATCAAAAAGCTTGAGGTAGCTTATCAAACTTTAGAGTTGTTCTTCTTACTTTTTAATTTTTTTATTTTGTCTTATTATTGAGCTAGCCGCAATAATCGGAGCTAGTGCTAAAAGTTTTTCGATTCATTACATTTCACCTTTAAAAATATTTTTAGTAATAAACATAATAGTATTTTAAAAATATTATACCATAAAGCTTAAAGTATGTTAAAATATATAGTGATAATTAATGTAAAATTAGAGGATAATTATATGATAAAAATTGAGAAGATTGACAAAATAGCCGCTTCTAGAAAGCATTCTTATTCAGCTCCACAATGGCAAGCAATAGCTATTAACGGTGCTGATGTTCTTGTTGCGGCAGCTGCAGGAAGTGGTAAAACAGAGGTGCTTTCTGAAAGGATTGCAAGGAAGGTAGCTTCTAATAGATGGGACGTAGATCGTCTACTAGTACTGACATTCACGACTGCTGCAGCGAAAAATATGATTGTAAGAATTGAGAATAAAATCAGTGAACGATTACTATCTACCAATAAGGAAGAAGATTTAATATATTTAAGAAAACAAAGGATGCTAATGAATGATGCTTATATAAGTACTATTGATAGTTTTTGTTTGAATGTATTGAAGAAATTTTATTATCTAGTTGAAGAGAAGATTGATGATGAAATTAAATACTTATCACCTAATTTTAGTATTCTTGCGAATAGTAGAGGATTATTAAATGAAACAGTAGGAAATGTTCTTGAACAATTGGTACAGGAAGATTCTAATACGACTGACCTATTATTTACAGTATTTGCCTCTAAACAGAATATTAGCTCTTATATTATTGATTTATACTATAAACTTTTAAATATCCCAAACTTCCAAAAATTATCTAGATGAAGGTTTTACAAAAACTAAATGATTTAGTAACTAAAGATTTTTGAGATTGAAGAAAAATAGTATAATAGATAAATTTAATAAAGTTAGTGAGTTAACTCAAAAAGGAAAGTATAGCTACTGCGATAGATTTCAGTAAGTATGTACAACAGTATTTGATAAATAGTAAGAAGAACGGTTGGCTAGATATATTGTCTCTTGTAAATTTAGACGAAACAAAAAAAGAAAAAGCTTTTTAAAGTATGTAGATGAAGGTGGAGTTTCTTTCAGGAATAATCAAGAACAACTTGAAGAAATAGAAGAGCTTATAAGTAAGCTTAATGTACAGTTTGAGGTTGAAGATAATATTTATGATACGGGACTATTAAGTGAAGTTCACGAAGTTCTTATTGATTATCTAAATTATTTTAAAGTTTTAGAAAAAAATGAATTTATTAGCTAAATCGATTACAAGTGTATTGAAGAAATTGCACAATGATTTCATAAAAAAAGAAAACGTGAGAATAACTTTTTAGATTTTTTTCTGATTTAAATCATCTTGCTATAAAGGCTTTAACTAGAGAAGAAAAATGGAGAAATTGTTCCTAGTGAAGCGGCTCAGTTCTATAAAAAAATTATTTCTTGGAAATATATGTTGATGAGTATCAAGATAATAATAACCTTCAAGAGTATATTTTAAATCTAATTAGAGGAGAGGGAGTTTACTTCTTTAGGGTAGGAGATGTAAAACAAGCAATCTATGGCTTTAGAGGATCAAATCCTGATTTATTCGAACAGAAATATAATAGTTATAAAAAAACTAGAAATTGATAATTATTCTGAGAAACAAGAATATTCTTTTGAAGATGATTCTGAAGGGATCTGTGTAGTTCTAAAAAGAAAAATTTTTAGAAGTGATATTAATATATTAAAAATCTAGTAATTATATTTTTTTAATAGACTTATGGGGAATAAAAAAATGCTGGGGTAAGTTATGGAGAAGATAGTGCACTATATTATCCAAAAGTAAAAAGAAAAAGAATAATTCTAAAATTACACCAACTATGTTAATTAATGGTAAGACTAATTATTTTACAGGTGAGGATTTAGAAGATAAAAAAATCTTTTAGAGAACAATCTATAGAAAATATTGCTTATGAAATATTATTAGGTATCAAAAAAATGGTAAAAAAAGTATAGTGATTATGCTATTTTTAGTCAGAAATAGTACAAAAAAAATGTCTAGTTTTAAAGAAGTTTTTTTCTAAATACAATATACCGTTATTCTTTAAGGAAAAGGTAGGGTTTACTGAATCTAATTCATTTAACATTTTGTATAATATTCTTAGATTTTTTTAGATAATACGAATAGAGATGCTAGTTTACTTGCAGTTTTACATACTGAGATATTTGATTATAGTAATGATGAATTATTAAAAATTATCCATAACAAAAAGGAAAAAAATCTTTTTGAAAAAAATTAAAAAAATAGTGAAGAGAAAAAAAGATTATAACACTGTAAATATATTAAATAAATGGTTGAATTTTTAGTTTGAATAACTCATTACCAAGTCTATTAGAATGTATAACTACTGATATAGATTTCAAAAAAATTATTTAGTAACAATTGATGTAAATGATGAAGAATTAGATTATTATGAAAAACTTTTTAGATATTGTTAATGATTATCAAAAATATAGATAATAAGTTGAGTGGCTTGGTGAATCAATTAAAAAAACTATTAAAAAAATGATGAGGTATTTGAAACGAAAAAAACGTACTCCGAATGACAGTGTAACATTATCTACTATCCACATTTCTAAAGGTTTAGAATATAAGATAGTGTTCGTAGCTGATTTAGATACTTCATTTAGTAAAAGAGGTTATACAGGTGAAGTATTATTCACAGAAATCTTTGGTTTAACTATCAATGCAGAAGAGTTAGGTCAAAAGTTTGGATTAACTTCTAGTAATATAGAAAAAAATTAAATCAGTTGTATAAATATAATAGTATCTTAATAAAAATTACGTGAAAGAGAAGAAGAAGTACGTAATTTATATGTTGCACTGACTCGTGCTGAAAATTCGCTACATCTCGTGAGTCCTAATGGAATAGAATTAAATAATGAGAAAGCAAAAGATAAACCATTATATCAAGCATTAATAGAGGATGATAATTTTGAGAAAAATTTTTAAATAATTTATTAAGTGATTATGGTGAAGAATTTATTTTTTTGAAAATGAAAGAGATGCATTATTTGAAATGTATAAGAGTAATTCTACCTCAGATGAGGAAGAAGAAAGTACGGAATTTGATTTGCAAGATTTCTATAAACAATTCGAGAGTAAGAATCAGAAAGAAGCGATTCAAAATAATAATGATGCAAGGGAAGAGTATAAGAATAAAGTATTCCCTGCAAAAACTTCATACAGTGCCTTGAAAAAAATTAATACTAAAAGATAATGAGTGGAATCACAAAAAAAGAAAAAAACGAGGCTACTTAGAATTAACTACATTAAAAAAATCAACATCTACTAGCAAGGCAATTTTAAGAGGGAATATCATTCATAAACTTTTTGAAAAGATAGTTAATGATACGAGAGCAGGAGTAGAAATTTCTGATGTAGCGTATTACATCAATAGTTTAAAGAAAAACAGATAATTTACTACAAAAACATTAAAGAACGAAGAATATTATCACAAGAGGAATTTGATAATATAAATAATAATGATGATTTAGAGAAAAATTTCTAAATTTATTAATAGTGAGTTAATAAAAAAATAGTATCAGAAAGTGAATTTTGTCAAACAGAGATAGCATTTACTACTGCTAAAAAAAGCAAAAAGAATTGTATGACGATAGTGAAAGTGAATTTGATGTTATCTTACAAGGGGTTGTCGATTTGTTTATTAAAACTTCTGATAATACGGCGCTTATCGTAGATTATAAAACGGATCATGTGACTAGTAAAAATGGAGAAGAAGTTTTACGAGATAGACATAAAGAACAACTTAGGATTTATAAAGAAGCAGTAGAAGAGTATTATAAATTAGATAATATAAAAAAACATATGTTTATTCGTATGTATTATCTAGTTTGATTGAGATTGAATAGAGTAAATTTGTATAAAAATCATTAAAAAAAGTTAGCACGTTGTTAGTAATGTCTAATTGTGGTATAATAAGAACTGATTTATTATAATTCGGAGGTGAAATCGTGAAATATATAGTTTGTAATAGTGAAACAGCAGTTTTAAATAGAATGTATGATGAATTTGAAAAAAACTTAGAAGATGGTGCAGTAATCTGCCTACCGGAAAATATTATAAATACTCAATTTACGAATAGAATGATAGATGATAATCAGACAGGAAAATATCGTTATAAACATGTAATAATGTTAGGGCAACGTGAATTTGCTGATATTGATATTGAAGAAAAATTTGGACTATATAGATACGCTAGACATGAGTTATTTAAGAAATTAGATGTCGAAACTAAGAATATCTATTATCCTCAAACATTGAATAGCAATGATTGTGAAGAGGACTTAAATACATATAAAGAAGTATTATCTGACAATCCTATAGATGTTGCAGTGGTTTTCCTGGGATCTGATGGAGGAATTCTTGACTATCGTTTTGCAGATGAAGTAAACAAAAATCTTCACATTGTAGAATTTTCAGATGGGGAAAAATCACAACTTCAGAATGCTGGAATGGAAATTGAGGGCAATAAATTAATTAGTATAGGTTATGAAAATCTAATGGCAGCTAGAAATTTATTTGTAGTTGTATTAGGAAGTGAGAAGAGAAAATATATTGCAGAATTATTTGAAAATGAAGATTCTGACAATAAAAACTATTTTTATCAATATTAAATAACCATAAGAATTTATTTATTTTTTTACAGATAAAGAAGCAAGTTATAAATCTGAAGAAGAAGTAAATAGACTTATTAAACAAAGACAAAAAAATTAGAAATTAAAGAGCGAGAAGAAAAAAACTACAAAAATGAGGAGAAGAAAAAGGATAGGTAATATATATGAATGATTATCAGAAAATTATAGATTATGATTTTAGTGATACAGTTCTAGATGATAAGCTTGTTGTGAAATTTAAATTGAAAAAAACTTTCTCTGAAGATCAATTTATCAGTCTTTTTACTCCTAAAAAAGGTGAGAGGTTTATTATAAGAACACCTGATACTAAGACGTCTATAATTGGAATAGGTTATGAAGCGACATGGTTATTAGATTCTAATGATTTTTTAACAAGTTTTGATAATAGCAGTATACTATCTGGTTTTGAGGAATTAAAAGCACAGGTTAGTGTTTTAGAAATAGATGAGCATGATTGTGAATACTTTGGTATTTATGGTGGAATCTCAGATGGAAATAATAAAAATGGTCAAGAGTGGGTAGACTTTAGTGATACTTCATTTGTTGTGCCGGGAATACTAGCAGTTTTTAAAGGGAATGATGTTTATATTACATTGTTCTTTAATATGAAAGAAGAAAAAGAATTTTCTGAGTTATGGGCAGAGAGAATCTCATTTTTTTAAAAAACTAGAAGACGAGAATAAAATCTCAAATGATCCTAAGATTTCAGTTGTAAGGGAAATATATCCAGAATTATGGCAAGAAAATATTAGAAAAGCTCTACTTCAGATTGAAAAAGAAGAACTAAAACGTATAGTTTTATCAAGAAAAAACTTGATATTGTTAGAGAGCAATACTTCTTTAGGAGCGATAACTAAGTATCTTTTTGAGTAAAAAAATAGATATTTTATCGCATTTGAATCGAAGAAAAAGTTTATTTATTACAACTAATCCGCTTATTTCTTTGGATTATACTGAAAATGATTTGAAAGCACATCTTTATTTAAAGAAAGAGAACTTATTCAATAATGATTATTCAATTATGTTTGATGAAAAAGAAATAATTCAAGAATATAAAGAGGATTTTGAATCTCATTATGGGACTGAGTTTAATGTATATGATGACAAAACTCTAATGGGGAAAAAACTTGATGTATATTCTGTTTTACACTCTAAAGTAGAGGATTCTCAAAGGGCGATAAAAGCTCTTAGTCTTTTATATCCTATGCCTATAATAAAGGGATATCCAGAAAGTGTAGCGAAGAAGTTTTTTGATGAAAATTATAATGTGAGTTATGGTTTTTGGTATTCACCTTTTGGATATATAACTAATAAATTAGATGCTAAGTTCTATACGTGTGGTAATATGATGGTAGCTCAAAATAATATGATTACATTATTTACAAGTATATTATTATCAAAAAGATGAAAGATATGATGAGGTAATAGAAAAAAATCTAATAAAAATAGTAAGTTCTAGCCTAAAAATTATTCGATCATTAGGAGAGAAATAATGAGACAAAGTATGATGAAAAAAAGGTATAATTCTTACTTTACTAGGAGCAACTTGTTGGGGATTGTCAGGAGTATTGGGAGAATATTTACTAAATATATCAAAGATTGACCCTGTTTGGATTATAGCTAATAGGTTATTTTTTTCGCAGGAATTGCAATGGTAAGTATTCTATTTATAAGAGACAAGCATAATTTAGTAAGAGTATTTTTTTAGATAAGAAAGATATTCTAAAAATTATTAAATTTTTTTCATTTTTTTGGACTATTAATCTGCCAAGGAACATTTTTTTCTTAACAATTAAATATACTAATGCTGGTATGGCAACGGTTATACAGTATATTGGACCAGTAATTATAATGTTATATTATTGTATATTGGGACGTAGATGGCCCCTACCAAGGGAAGTTTTTGCAATTGGTGTTTCGTTATTTGGAACTGTACTAATAGCAACTCATTTTGACTTTAGTAAATTAAATATTTCTACATTAGGTTTATTTTGGGGAATACTTTCTGCTTTGGGACTTGCTAGCTACAATATTTTTTCAATTAGTTTAACTCAAAAATACGGAGTTATGCCCATAATGGCTTGGGGATTATTGTTCTCTGGTATTGTAGTATACTTTTTAACAGGTAGTTATTATATTCCGGATAATTTTAAATTGATTGATTTAATATGTATGATAGGAGTAATTGTAGTTGGTACAATTTTGTCATTTTCAACATATTTAGAGGGTGTTAGGTTAATAGGTGCAGTAACGGGAAGTATTATCGGTTGTTTTGAACCAATTGCCGCTATAATCTTTTCTTTCCTATTATTAGGGACCACATTTGGAACATTAGATTTAATAGGTGCAGGTTTTTATATTGTCAGCGGTAGTTGTACTAAGTAAAAGATAAAAAAAGAAAAATAAGAGTTTAATACATTTAATGAAGCAAGTGGGGATAACTTTAAAAAAATTGATTTTGAAACAGTAGTTTAAAGTTATTCCCATTTATAGTTAATATACATGAAAAAGTAAAAATATAGAAAAATTATTTTTTTAAGATATTTTTTTGTTTAAATATTTTTTTGAAAAAAATTGTATGTAATGTATAAAGAAAGGAGAATAATGAGTAACGTAAAAATTTGATGAAATGTATAAAAAGTATGAATACTAAAGAGCTTACTGCTTTGGCAAAAAGAATTAAGTGTTCCAAGGTATTATACATTAAATAAGAAAGAATTGGTTTTAGCAATTCTAGAAAAACAATCTTTAAGCGAAGAGCATTATTATGCATCTGGTATTTTAGATGATATTCATTCAGAAAATGGCTTTGGTTTCTTAAGAACTGTTGATTATAAAAAAGGAGAGACGGATATTTATATTTCTGCTTCTCAAATTCGTCGCTTCGAACTTAAAAAAGGTGATGAAGTTTATGGTAAAGTTCGTAAGCCGCGTGAAGGTGAAAGATATGCAGGCATTTTACAAGTTGACACAGTTAATGATGTAGATGCAGAAGTTGCAAAAGGTAGAACCCATTTCCAAGCTTTAACGCCGATTTATCCAAATCAAAAAATTGTTTTAGAGACTACCAAAGAGAAATTATCTACAAGATTTGTTGATTTAGTAGCACCGATTGGATTCGGTCAACGTGGATTGATTGTTGCACCGCCTAAAGTAGGAAAGACAACATTATTAAAGGATATAGCGAATTCTATTAGAAAGAATTATCCTGATAAGAAGTTAATTATTCTTTTAATTGACGAAAGACCGGAAGAGGTTACTGATATGGAAAGATCGGTAAAAGGAGCAGATGTTGTGAGTTCAACATTTGATGAGACTTCTGAAAATCATATCAAAGTAGCTGAATTGGTGATTGAGCACGCTAAACGTCGTGTGGAACTTGGTCAAGATGTAATTATACTTATGGACAGTATTACGAGATTAGCACGAGCTTATAATATTGTAGAACCAAGTAGTGGTAAAGTCTTAAGTGGAGGTGTGGATCCATCGAGTCTTCACAAGCCGAAAGCATTCTTTGGAGCTGCAAGGAATGTAGAAGGTGGGGGAAGTTTAACTATAATCGCTACTGCCTTGATTAATACTGGTTCGAGAATGGATGATCTAATATTCGAAGAGTTTAAAGGAACAGGGAATATGGAAATTGTTTTATCACCAGAGTTAGCATCAAGAAGAGTTTATCCAGCTATTGATTTCTTGAAGAGTTCTACAAGAAAAGAAGATTTACTTTTAACAGAAGATGAAGTGAAAATACTATGGCAAACACGTAGAAAACTTGAAGATGTTAGTGAACCAACAATCGGGGTCTTAAATCATCTTAGAAAACATGAGAGCAATGCTGACTACATTGCTGAAATGAAAAAATTCATAAGAGATTAATGTTTAAAACTATATGATTATTAGACAGGCTATAGTGTCTATGGTATAATCATTAGAATATATTAATTTTAGGAGGATTACATTGGAAACAATTAAATTTTTAATTGATTTTGTATTGCATATTGACAAACATCTTGGTGAATTAATGACACAACATGGACCATGGTGGATGTACGGGATAATATTTTTAATTATCTTTATTGAAACTGGTGTTGTGTTTATGCCGTTTTTACCAGGTGATTCATTATTGTTCGCTAGTGGTGCACTGTGGGCAGCAACAGGAAATAATATCTTTTTACTATTATTCTTATGTATAAGTGCTGCAGTAATCGGTGATAATTGTAACTATTTTATCGGAAGAAACTTCTCTGATTATCTAAAGAGTAAAGCATGGTTTAAAAAGTTTGTGTCTGATGAGAACATAAAGGACGCTGAAAACTTTGTAGCAAAACATGGAGGGAAATCTATTTTCTTAGCGAGATTCTTCCCAATCATTCGTACAATAGTTCCATTTATCGTAGGAGCTGGTAAGATGAAATATTCTAAGTTTAGAATTATTGATTTCTTTGGAGGTCTTTGCTGGTGTACATTATTTGTATCAGTAGGGTATTTCTTTGGAAATATTCCGTTTGTTAAAAACAACTTCTCTGTAGTTGTAATTGCTATTGTTTTAATCAGCTTAATTCCGATAATAGTAGGGGTAATTAAATCTAGAAAAAAAGCATAAAATAATAGGGTGTATAATAATTAGTGTGGATGAGAAAAAAATCCATACTAATTATTTTTTTATTAATTAAGAAAGTAGTTACAAAAGAAATATTTGTACATTTTGTTATACAAAAAAAGTAAGGGAGTGACTCAAAAAAATCGTGATTTCGGAGAAATAGATTTTGTCGAGTCACTCACTGCACAGTTTATTAGATATCTAAAAAAGCTTTTTATAAAGAGAATTTAGATATCAATAAACTACTGCGTCTATGAATTATCATATACATTTTGTTAAAAATTTAGGACTTTTTGAGTCAGCCCCTTGTCTGTATGAAGATAACTAAATATAAAAAAATAAAAACAATCTATCAAATTTGATAGGGAGATAAATTCAAAGTTAAATTAATTATATAAGGGACTTGAATTTAAAAAATGTATTTATAATGAATATAGATGAGAATTATCCTTATTTGTATAAAAGCAAACTATGAAAAAAAGTTAGATAAAAAAATGTATTGTTAGAAACAAATGTAGAAGAAGAAAAGACGATTGCTTTATGTAGCAATGACAAGAGTAGAAGAAAGATTGTATATATAGGGCATAAAGATAGTAAATTTATAAAAAGAATTAAAAAGAAATAGAAAGTATTTTTGACAGAGTGTAAAGAGTGATGTTTTAACAAATGTTTTAAAAAAATTAAATAAAAGATTTGTATTTTTTTATTTTTTTACCTTATAATAAATCTAATAATTTATTTCTAATATCGAAAAAAATGTTAAAATTTCTAAAAAACAGAAAGAAGGTTCTATTATTATGAAAAAAAGAAATTATTTTTTTTGTTTTATTATCAGGTAGTATGTTTTTTTAAATTTTAATATAGCTGATGCAAAAGGAAGAACAGAAGTTACTACTTTTCATCAGTATACTACTATTACGAATGATGGCTGGGGTAGTGCTGGTGGTGGTTCCCCAATGAAACCAACTATTAATTGGTAATTATTAGGAATTTTATATGTTTGATTATTTTCCTACAGAAGAAGAAATTTTAACTGATTTATATAATTTGATATTAGATAAAGAGGTTGGAATAAAAGAGAGAGAATTGTATAAGAAAGCTATTTTGTTAATTGAAAAAGAAAAATGAATATTATGAAGCAGTTTTATTTCAATTAACACCTGCTTTATCTTATTTAGCGCGACAAGAAAGTATTTCTAGTAATGGTTGTATTTTTTTATGACTAAAAATTAGTAGATTTACTAATAATTCTATAAGCTTTTTATTTATTTGATTCTATATTAAAAAAATAATTTGTAAAAATCAAAGAAAAACAGTGTAAAAATATGTGTATAAAGCAATTAGTTAGTATGTTGCATAGAGTAAAGACCTAAGGACTCCATTCCTTAGGTTTTTTAGAGTCTCCAAAATTTAGGACTGATGAGAAGGGTCATGAGCTTAAAGCTCATGATTCCTTTTTTTATGCAGAAAAGTTGCTAGTGTAAGTTTATAACGATATAATTAAAGGACACATAGTGGTTTGGAGGAAAACATGAAACTAGGAATTATTGGTTCTGGAATGATAGTGAAAGATTTCTTATCTTTTGCTCATGAACTTCCAGAAATAAAATTAGAAGCTATAACGGCTAGAAATATTGATAATTTAAAAGAATTACAGTCTAAATATAATATTAATAATATATATACTGATATTGATCTTTGTCTAGAAAATAAAGAAGTAGATACAATTTATGTTGCAGTTCCAAATAATTTACATTATTCAGTTGCTAAAAAAGCTTTAGAAGCTGGTAAAAATGTTATTTGCGAGAAACCTTTTACCTTAAAGTATGACGAAGCAGTAGAATTATTTGAAATAGCTGAAGATAAGGGATTAATATTAATAGAAGCAATAACAAATCAATATCAAGAAAATTATCTTGATATAAAAGACAATATTGATAATATTGGAGAAATACGACTTGTTGAGTGTAATTTTTCTCAACTTTCTTCAAGATACGAAGCATTTAAAAATGGAATCCTTGCACCTGTTTTCGATAAGAGTAAAGGTGGAGGAGTACTTGGTGATTTAAATATTTATAATATTCATTTTATTGTTGGATTGTTTGGTAAACCTAATAGAGTACATTATTCAGCCAATATTGTTAATGATGTTGATACTTCGGGTATTCTTTTACTAGAATATGATAATTTTAAAGTAGTTTGCATAGCAGCGAAAGATACTTTTAATAATAGTTATGTTAATATTCAAGGTGATCAAGGTATAATTAAAGTAATTGGGCCTACAAATGAAGTTCCTAATTACAGTATTCAAACAAAAGATAACTTAATAAATGAAAATAAAAATATTCATTCACACAGAATGTATGCTGAGTTCAAAAAATTCGTTGAAGTTATAGATAATAAAGATTTTGAATTTATGAAAGTTCAAAAAGAACATAGTTTAAATGTTATGTATATTTATGACGAAGCGAAAAAATTTATAGAAAATTAAAAAGGAGAAAATCACATGAAAAAATTTTTTAGTAAACCATTTGGAACAGATGAACAACCTATAGAGGAAGGAAGATACAGATTATTCTGGTCTCCTTTATGCCCGTATGCACATAGAGCGGTTATAGCAAGAGAGATACTAGGTTTAGATGATGCTATTAGTTTAGGAACATTGGATTATCGTCGTGGAGAAGAAGGATGGCAATTTAGCTTAGATAAAGATGGGCTAGACCCAGTTTTAAAACAATCTAAAATTAAAGATGTATACTTAAATAGTGATTCAGATTATGAAGGGCCATATTCAGTACCTGTGCTTGTTGATGTTACTACAGGAAAAGTAGTTAGAAAAGAATCTGCTGAGTTACTTCATGAATTTGCAACAGTATTTAAAAAATTACATAGAAAAGATGGAATAGATTTATATCCTGAGCATCTTGCAGGTCAAATCGATGAGTGGAATGAAAAATTAGCTGTGGCTATTAACGATGGTGTCTATGGCATGAGATTTGCTGAAAGCCAAGAAAAATATGATGAGGCATTCGATAGATTCTTCGACATGATGGATGTTGTAGAGGATCGTTTATCAAATCAAAGATACTTCCATGGAAATACAATAACAGATACAGATATTCGTTTCTATACTACGATGATTCGTTTCGATGTTGTTTATTACGGATTATATTCTGCGAATAAAAAGAGAATTGAGGAATATTCTAACATATTCAACTACTTAAAAGATTTATATCAAACACCAGGATTCGGTTCTACAACAGATTTTGAAGCAATAAAGGTCGGATATTATTTATCAGCAGGGAAAACTATTGTGCCAAAAGGACCAGAGGTAGATAAGTGGAATCAAAGTCACGATAGAGCTAGATTTGAATAATAAATATGAAGATTATAGATGTAGAAAAATATAACTTTTCTAAGGAACAGCTAAAAGGTTTTGGATTTAAGGAAGAAGCGGAAAAACTAATATATCGACAAGAAATTTTTAGATATGAGCTTTTTAATAGAAATAGTATTTGTTGACAGTCAACTTTTGATAGAAGTTTATGATTTAGAATTTGATGAGATTTATTCATTATTTAGCGTAGATAGTGCCTTAGGAGAAACGGTTCAAAATGTTAGAGAACATGTAGAGACTCTATTAAGTTCTGTATTAGGGATTGGTCGATGAATCAGGGAAAAATAAGTTTAGAAGTTATCAACTATTGTAATAGTAAATATGGCGAGAACAGTGTTAATCCTTTTAAAAAACATCTAGACATATTGGCATTTGTAAATGAAAAAGAATAAATGGTATGCTTTGTTATCTGATGTAGAGTATAATAAATTGAATAAAAAAATACTGATATTACAACTAAGGTGAAAAATTCTAAATGTAAAATACCCTACGGATAACATCTTAGATATTATAGACAATCAAAAATATTTTTTTCCAGCGTATCATATGAATAAAAAAAGCATTGGATTAGTATAGTGTTAGATAAAAAAATATTAAATTAGAAACAATAAAAAGAATTAATTGATATAAGCTATTCTTTAGTTAAATAAAATAATAGGAACAACTAAAAAAATCACTTTGTAAAATTATGATTTAAAGTTGTTCCTGTTTTTTTATTTATTGTATGCAATTATCAAGAATATTATTTGGAAAAATAATAGAAAAAAATAAAGAAAAAAATCCAATATAAATCCCTAATGCGCCAGCTATGATATATAATATTATATTTATAATAATCAAATAATTTTTTTGTGAATTTTATTAATGAGATAACAATATTAAAAAAATAACTGCTATTAAGATCATAAAAATAGTGTGGTATTAGGAATGCAAGTAGCAAACCTAAACCAGCACCTGCGCTAGGACTGTCAGAATGATTAATTTTTTTGATATTGTATAAGAAAAAGTATATTACTGTTAGAGCTATATACAATATTGATGAAAGTAATGATAATCTTATAGCGAGTTTTCTTGTCATCTAAAGCCATCCTTCCTCAGTAGATTTTTTTACAGCTTCTGTTCTGTTTTTGCAGTCTAATTTTGTTAGGATGTTAGAGATATAGTTTCTAATAGTTCCTTCGGATAAAAACAGTTCATTAGCGATTTCTTTGTTCGATAATCCTTCTTTAATTTTTAAAAGAATAATTTTTTCTTGATTTGTTAGAGGATTATGACTATTAAAGATGTTATCCATTAGTTCAGGTGAGTATTCTTTGTGTCCTGCTAAGACGTTGTTAATAGTTTTCATAAGTTCATCGATTGAACGATCTTTTAAGACGTAGGCATCTACGTTATTTTTTATAGCACGTTCGAAATACCCCATTCGTTTAAATGTTGTTACTATAACAACTTTTACAATCTATGTTATTACTACGAATATATTCTAATACGTCTAATCCTGTTGCTTCAGGCATTTCTACATCAAGTATAGCTACATCGATATTATTAGTAGAAATTAAATCTATAGCTTCTTTTCCATTTTTAGCTTGAAGTACACTTTCAACACTATCTTGCATTGATAATAATGTTGCCATTGCATCTCGTAACATACTTTGATCTTCAGCGATAAGTAATTTCATATTGTCCTCCTATTTCAATTTATTAATTGTTACTTTGATAGTTGTAGGTGATTTTTTTGATGTAATATCTATTACCCCATTAACTAGTTTAATTCTTTCTCTTATAGATGAAAGTTCCGTTCCGTTAATATTTTCAAAGCCATTACCGTTATCAGAGATAATAACAGTGTAGTTGTTATTAAATTCATTTATTTCAATATTGCATTTATTAGCATTACTATGTTTAATAACATTATTTGTTAATTCTTTTTAGTACCATTGTAATTGTCCATTCAATCAGTTGAGATGGGGGTGTAATCATATTATTCTTAATATCTAATAAAAATATCAGCCATCGACATAATATCCGAAATAACTTTTTAATTCCTCAGTAATACTTCTATGCTTTAATTTATTAATAATAGATCGTGTTTCTGTCATAGAAGCACTACTGATTTCACTGATTTCTTTGAGTTCTTTTTTTGGCTGCTTCAATATTATTTTTTTCTAAATATTTTTCAGCGAGTTCTGCTTTTAATTTTAGCATTACAAAAGTATGACCGATACTATCATGTAAATCGCGTCCGATTCTATTTCTTTTCATTCTCAGCAAGAAGTAGATTAATATGTTCATTATGTTTTTAAACGTTCATTTTTTTCAATTTATTTCTTTCATAACCATATTTTTTTGGGAAAAAAATAAGTTATTATACACATAGAACAAAAAAATAAATAGAATGATTCTATCTCCAATATTTATTTTCGGATTAGCAATTATATACAATGTTAGACAATTTATTGTTATGAAGAAACTAATTGTTCTATAAGTGAAATACTTATCATGAAAAATGCCAAACGAGTAGATTACTTAAATAAAAAAACTAAATAGAATATTCATTGGATATAAAAACAATGGTCATGTAACTGATATAAGCAATTAAATAAAACCACTCTATAAAAAAATAAGAATTCTATTTTTTTGTATATAACATTCCTACATATGAAATAATTGCTAAAATAGTTAAGAATAATACATATTTTTGGATAACTACCTTCAATAATATATACAAGTGGGAATATGAAAAAAATACCAATGATAAATAAAATCCATAATTTCCCTTTAATAAATTTAGTAATTTTTTTTATACATTTCAATCTCCTTATTCTTTAATAATACCACAATAATATAAGAGTGTGAATAATTTATCCGCACTCTTATGTTATTATTAATTATTATTTTGATTCTCTTCTGTTTTTTTATTACCAATGTAGCAATTATACATACAACCGAATATGCTAGAAGTATAGCTAGAGCTCTATAAGAGAAAATATCTTCTTTAATATATTTATTAACGAAATCCAAAAGATAGTAGGTTGGTGTCAGTTTAGATATATTTTGTAACCATTCTGGGAAAAGGTAAGTAGGCCACCAAAGTCCTCCTAGCATAGCAAGTCCTAGATATAATATGTTAGCAAGTAATGAGAGTTTTTCTTCTGATTTAATAAGACTTAAAAGTAATCCCATACCTAAAAATGTAATACTTCCAATAAGCATTAGAACAGCTGACATAAACCATTCACGAGCTGTCATATTAACGCCTCTAAAGATATGCCCAACAGCAAATACAACAACTATTGAAATAATAAACGTAATTATTAGACGAATAAAACGAGCAAGGTAGTATTCAGATATTTTTATAGGAGAATTATTTAATATATGTAGATAGTTGTTTTTCTCATCTTCTTTTATTGAAATAGGAAGAGAAAATAAAGCGAAGCTTATACTACTGAAGGCAGTCATAGAGATAAGCATATCTTTTACTACGCGTACCTTTGTTTCAGGATCATCGAATTGCTGCATTCCTGAAAAATAGTATAAAGAAAAATTACTGGAAAGCCTAATCCCATAATAAAAATTAGTTAAGTTTCTTTTTTTATGAATATAAATTCTATTTTTTTTAATAAGTTGGTAAGATTTTTTTCATTATTTTTTTCTCCTTCATTATCTTTTTGTAGTTATAAAAAAATACTATCTAATAAAGTTCTATTTTGAATTTCAATTTCTTTAAACGTACAACCAGCTTGTTGTAATATGTTCCATATTTCATCTGGTTTTTTTGTTAAGAAATTAATATTATCTGTTTTAATTTCTAAATTATTTATAATATTACTATCTTTTAATAAATCTAGATATTTTTATAGGTAGTGTGAAGTACTTTTCGATTTCTTCAGCACGCATAGCATGTGGAGTAGTATCGCGAACTAGTTTTTCCTTTATTTAGAACTAAGATTCTATCTGCAGTATGTTCTACTTCTTCAATGTAATGTGAAGAATAAATAATAGTTAGTCCTTTATTCTTTAAGGTATTTACAATCTCCCAAAAATCTTATTCGCGTTGACGTATCCATTCCAGCTGTCGGTTCATCTAAGAAAAATTAATCTTGGTCTTCCTATTAATGTAATAATAAAAAGATAATAATCTTTTTTTGACCTCCAGATAATTTAGAAGCAAAATTATCTTTTTGAGAATCGTCAAATCTTAGCAGTTCATCGATTTCTTCGTTTGTTAATGGATTTTTATATAATTTTTGAATAAAGCCAAGTAATTCTTTTACTTTTAGTTTTTCAGGAACAACATTTTCCTGAGGAAGTATGTTAAGATATTCTTTTTAGCTTTTTGGTTTCCCGGATTTAAAGAATTAATCTTTATTGAACCTGAATTGATGAATTTATTTCCAAGTAGGCAATTCATTAGAGTAGTTTTACCAGCTCCATTTGGCCCAATTAAAGCAATACATTCACCAGAATTTACTTTAAAAAGAAATATCGTCTAAGATATTTTTTTCTCTTTAATTGTTTTTGTTATATTTTTTTACTTCTATAATGTTATTTAATGACATTTTTGTTCACCCTCATCTTTGATAATTAAATTATACCAAAGTGCTAAGATTACTTATAGTAGGTAATGTCACGAAGTAATATGACAAATGTCACAAAAAAATAGACTTAAAATATTGATTCTTGAAATCGAAAAATTTTAAGTCGGTGTATATAGTTATTTCATGTCTTTTATTTCAATAATAGTTGAATTAGTATTGTTGAGAATAGCTTTAACTACTGACTCTGCAACTTTTTCAACAGGAAGAGGATAAACATTTTTGAAAAATGTTATACCTAATTTTGAAAAGAATTTAATCGGTAATATATTGAAATAAGAGGTAAGTCTATCTTTACCATACATAAGCCCAGGACGTACTATTAGATAATCTAGTTTTGAATTTTTTACTAATCTTTCTCCAGCAGCCTTGCTTTCAATATATTGTCTGAAGCCACCGTTTGCAGAAAAGTAGACGAGTTTATTGATGTTGTACTTTTGACATAATTTAATTGTTTGTGCCACACTTTGTGTATTTAGTTTAGAATATAGATTTTTATTTTTAATTGTTCCAATTAAATGAATAACTATATCGTAGCATTCTTTAATCATTATATTGTTAAGATCAAAAATATCTCCTCGTATCCATGTTGCACCTTCACTAGTGATAGAGTGATTTTGCGATCTAGATAAGTAGCTAACTTTTACTTTGTTTTCTGTGAATTTTTTAATTAATGCTTGACCTACAAAGCCATTACCGCCGATTAGTAGTATGTTCATATGTACCTCGTATTTAATTATCATTTGTTTTAAATATTAACATAACTTGATTTTCAAGTAAATTTATTTAAACTAATGAATAAAAGATGATATAATAGTATCAATTTAAAAAGGAGTGTGATTGAATGAAAGTAGGTTTAGTATTAGAAGGTGGAGCAATGAGAGGACTATTTACAGCTGGTATCCTTGATGTGTTCTTGGAAAATAATATAGAGGTTACAGATATCGTAGGTGTTTCAGCAGGAACGCTGTTTGGAGTGAATTATGTTTCTAAACAACCTAAAAGAGCACTTCGTTACAATGTTAATTATATAAATGATAAAAGATATATGAGTTTAAAGAGTTGGATTAGAACGGGAAATTTAATAAATAAAGATTTCACATATTATAAAAGTTCCTTTTTCAGCTTGATGTTTTTTTGATAATAAAAACATTTAAAAGAATCAAATATTAATTTTTTTATGCGACAGTAACTAATATTGAAAAATGGAGAAGCAGAGTTTATAAAAAAATTCATGATCCTTATAAACAGATGGAAATTTTAAGAGCAACTTCCGCATTACCATTTATTTCGGAAATAATAAAAGTAGATGGGAAAAAGTATCTAGATGGAGGGATAGCCAATAGCATACCGATAGGCTTCTTTGAAAAAAACAAAAATTACGATAAAATAATTGTTATACTTACAAGACCTATTACATATAGAAAGAAAAGATCGACGAGTTTTTCCATTTTAAAAATGTTCTATAAAAAAATATCCTTATTTAATAGAAAAAGTTAGAGAATAGATATAAGAATTATAATGAAACAGTAGAAAAAAATACTTGAGTTAGAAAAAGCAAGGGAAAGTATTTGTTATTAGACCTAGTGAAGATATTAATGTAAAAGCGACTTGAGAAAGATATCGAAAAAAACTAAACCACGTGTATAATTTAGGGGTAAAAAGACGGAAACCATATAATAGAAAAATTTAAAAAGAATATATAAGTTATAAAGGAGAGAAATAAAATGAGTGAAGAAATTAAAATTAATCCAGAAGAATTCGAAAGAAAATCAAAAAATGAATTAAAAAAAGAATTATCTGATTTAGAATATGCCGTTACAATGGAAAGTGCAACTGAGACGCCTTACACTGGACAATATTGGGATAGTTTTGAAGAAGGGATTTATGTTGATATAACAACAGGTGAGCCATTATTCTCTTCAAAAGACAAATTTAAGTCGCACTGTGGTTGGCCAAGTTTTTCAAAACCTATAGAAAAAGAAGTTACTAGATACTATAAAGATAATTCACATCTTGTAGAAAGAATTGAAGTTAGAAGTAGAGTTGGAGACGCTCATTTAGGTCATGTATTTCCAGATGGCCCAAGTGAATTAGGGGGGCTTAGATATTGTATAAATAGCGCTTCTATAAGGTTTATTAAGAAAGAAGACTTAGAAAGAGAAGGATATAAAGACCTCTTGAAGTTATTTAACGAATAATAGGTATAAAGGAGTAATTGATAGAACATATCAATCACTCCTTTTATTTAGTAAAAAAATATGATATTTTTTTAATTTATGTTTATTAAATAATTCTAAAGTAAAAAAAGTGACAGTATAATAACAGTTTTTTTAGAGATTTAGAATATCAATAAAGTTAAAAAAACTTTTTAGGTTAACGTTTTTCGTTGTTTTTTTACAATAATGTTTTTCAGAAAGATGTAATAATATATTACTATAAATTTAATGTTTCATGATATGTTTAATATTTCTGTATTAGTACTGCAGTTCACAAAATGTACACAATTTGAATAAGAAAAAAATATTGTCTTAGTAATATGTATGCGGTACACTAAGAGTGTAACAAATAGTTTAATTAATAAATTTATTTATCACATATATAATAAAAAATTTAAGGAGTGACATTAATATGACAACAGTTGCAGAAAAAAAAGCATTCGTTGGTGGTAAATGGCAAACAGAGGTAGATTTAGTAGATTTCATTAAATCTAATTATACTGAATATAGAGGAGATGCATCTTTCCTTGCAGGGCCAACAGAAGCAACTACTAAATTAGTAGAAAAATTCAATGATTTAATGCGTCAAGAACGTTTAGCTGGTGGAACATTAGATATGGATACTAGCATTCCTTCAACTATCCTTTCTCACGGACCTGGATATATTGAAAAAGATTTAGAACAAGTTGTTGGATTACAAACTGATAAACCACTTAAACGTGCGTTAATGACATTTGGTGGTATTAACATGGCTGTTAACAGCTGTAAAGCATACGGATATGAAGTAGATGAAGAAGTTATTAAAATCTTCACTGACTACCGTAAAACTCACAACCAAGGTGTGTTTGATGCATATACTCCAGAAATGCGTTTAGTAAGAAAATCTGGTGTAATTACTGGTCTTCCAGATGCATACGGACGTGGTCGTATTATCGGGGATTACCGTCGTGTAGCTTTATATGGTGTTGACCAACTTATCGCTTGGAAAAAAGAAGATTTAGCTCAAATCGGAGCTGATGGTGTTATGACTGAGCACGTTATTCGTGATCGTGAAGAAGTTAACGAACAAATTCGTGCTTTAGGTGAATTAAAAGAATTAGCTAAAATCTACGGATTCGATATTTCTGAACCAGCTACAAATGCTAAAGAAGCAGTTCAATGGTTATACTTCGGTTACTTAGCAGCTATCAAACAACAAAACGGTGCTGCAATGTCAATCGGTAACATTGCTACATTCTTAGATATTTATATCGAAAGAGATTTACAAGATGGAACAATTAACGAATCTCAAGCTCAAGAATTAATTGACCACTTAGTATTAAAATTACGTTGCGTTAAATTCGCTCGTACTCCAGAATATAATCAATTATTCTCAGGTGACCCAATTTGGGCTACACTAATCGTAGGTGAAATGTTAGACGCTGAAAGATCATTAGTAACTAAAACTGACTTCCGTTTCATCCACACATTAGATAACATGGGTAACTCTCCAGAACCAAACTTAACTATTCTTTGGTCTTCTAAATTACCAACTGGATTTAAAGAGTTCTGTTCTGAATCTTCAATTAACCACAGTGCTATCCAATATGAAAGTGATGAATTATTAGCAGACTTCTTAGGAACTTGTGATAAATCTATCGCATGTTGTGTAAGTGGTATGACTACTGGTAAAGATATGCAATTCTTTGGAGCTCGTGCTAACTTAGCTAAAGCTTTATTATACACAATCAACGGTGGACGTGATGAAAAATTAGGAATCCAAGTTGGACCAAAAACAGAACCTCTACGTGGTGTATTAAATTACGACGAAGTTTGGGCTAAATTCGATGTATTTATGGACTGGTTATGTAAATTATACATCAATACATTAAATGTAATTCACTACATGCATGATAAATATTCTTACGAAAGCTTAGAAATGGCATTACATGATACTAAAGTTAGAAGATTCATGGCAACTGGTATCGCTGGATTCTCAGTAGCAGTAGATAGTTTATCAGCTATTAAATATGCTAAAGTAACTCCAATTGAAGATGAAACTGGATTAGCTGTAGATTACAAAGTTGAAGGTGAATTCCCAACATTCGGTAACAACGATGATCGTGCAGATGAAATCGCTGTTGAATTATTAAAAACATTCATGACTAAACTTAAAAAACATCCAACTTACCGTGCAGATGAAACTACAACATCTATCTTAACTATTACTTCTAACGTAGTATACGGTAAAAAAACTGGTAACACTCCAGATGGACGTCGTGCAGGAGAACCATTCTCTCCAGGGGCTAACCCAATGAACGGACGTGACCAAAGTGGAGCTCTAGCTTGCTTAAGCTCAGTAGCTAAACTACCATATGAATACAGCCGTGATGGAATCAGCTTAACTGCTGCATTCACACCAAACTCATTAGGTAAAACTAAACAAGATCAAATTAAAAACTTAACAGCAATGATGGATGGATATTTCAGAAAAGGTGGTTACCACTTAAATACTAACGTATTTAATAAAGAAACATTACTTAAAGTAATTGAATCTCCAGAAGATTATCCAAACTTTACAATTCGTGTATCAGGATACGCTGTACGTTTAATCAGTTTAACTCCAGAACAACAACGTGACGTATTAAGCCGTACAATGCACCAATTCATGTAATTAAGTAAATAGTTGAAAGAAGGTGGAGGCTTATAGCCTCCACTTTTTTAGATTAAAAAGAATCATAAAAGTGTTTACAGAATAACAATGTATACGATATAATATAACTATAAACTGGCTAAAGGAGGAAATCGCATATGGAAATGGAAAAAGTAGAAGGAAGTCCTGTTGAAGAAAAAAAAGAATTAACAGCTAATATTCACTCGGTGGAATCATTTGGTAATGTTGATGGTCCTGGAATTAGATATGTAGTATTCTTTCAAGGATGTATGTTAAGATGTAAATATTGCCATAATCCAGATACATGGAAAATGCATAATCCTGATGCTAAAGTTATGACAGTAGATCAACTAACGAAAGAAATAGTGAAGTATCGAGAATTTTTTGAAGCGAGTGAAGGTGGAGGAGTCACAGTAAGTGGTGGAGAATCGCTTTTACAGATTGATTTTGTTTTAGAACTATTTAGAAAACTAAAAAAACTAGGTATTAATACATGTGTTGATACTTGTGGTGGATTTTATGTGAATACACCAAGTATGAATGAAAAAGTATTAGAGCTTATTTCTTTAACGGATTTATTCTTAGTAGACTTAAAACATATTGATGATGAACAACATTTACGTTTGACAAAACGTACGAATAAAAATATTATTCAATTTACTAATTTTTTAAGTAATCATGGTGCTAAAATGTGGATAAGACATGTCCTCGTACCAAAAATGGACTGATGATGATTATTATTTAAAAAAATTACGTGAATATATAGATACATTACAAGGAGTCGAGCGTGTAGAAGTATTACCTTATCATGATATGGCTAAATTTAAATATAAAGAACTAGGAATAGAATATGAATTAAATGATATTAATCCACCGACAAAAGATAGAATTAAGAATGCTATTGATATCTTAGGGGCAAGGGATGATATAAGTTAATAAAAAAATGAGTAGTTTAATAATCGTGATTTCTAGAAAACGATAATAAATTACTCATTTTTTTAATTTAAAAAAATAACTATAAGGGAAGATTTCCTTATAGTTATTTTTTTAGATTATTGTTGTAGAAGTAGTCCCCTCTAGCATAGATTTAATGTATGATTCTACATCACTATTACTTGATTTTACGTTATATTCTTCAAATACTTTTTTAAGGGCTTTACTTACAATTGTTGAATCTTTCTTAACAGCTTCCTCAGCAGCTTTTTCAGCTAATGTTGGTTTTAACTCATCAAAAGATACATCTTTTTCATCTAAAACTTTAATAATATGATATCCAAATGAAGTTTTTACAACATCAGAAGTTTTGTCTTTGCTTAATGAGTAAGCTGCATCTTTAAATTCTTTAACAAATGAGTTATCTTCTTTAGAAGACCAACCTAAGTCTCCACCGTTTGAAGCATTGGCAGTATCATTAGAATTTTCTTTTGCTAAAGTGGCGAAATCTCCTCCATCTTTAAGTTTTTTAAGAACATCTTCAGCTTTTTTCTTAGCATCTTCGTCACTTAAACCATTTGGATTTGATTCACTCTTAACACTTACTAAAATATGTGCTAGATGATATTGGTGTTTATTTTTTTCATAGTTTTTCTTTAAGTTTATCATCATTTGTGCCAGTGTAATCATTAATTAATAATGTTTGAGCAGCTTTAACTTTTAACCCATCTTTATATTTTTTTCCAGAGTAAATCCTTGTTGTTTTAATAATTGTTCAAATTTTTTTCTTTTTCCGCCGTATTGTTCTTGAGCTTTTTGAAGTTGTTCATCTATAGTTTTTTTGATCAATTTTATTTTTTTATATTTGTCTAAAAGAACTTTTTGAATCATCATACTCGTAGCTGTTTTTAGATAATTGACTAGCTCCAATACTTTCTACTATATCTTTTTCTGTAACGTCACCTGCTTTACTAGAGATATATTTTTGTTCCTCCAGTTGAGCATCCTGCTAAACCTATAACAGATATACTGAGTGCTATAGGTAAAAATAGCTTTTTTTAAACTTTTTCATTAAAATTTGTCCTCCTATGTGTACATATGTATTAATATATCATATTTTTTTAATATAAAAACAACTAAAGAATCGGTGATATCAGTCTTGCAGAATGCTTCTTTAATTTTTTTATTAGTAAACTTCTTTGTTGATACTTAGAAAAAAAGAAATCAAAAGTAGATTTTTTTCAATATCTTTAAGAAAAAAATATGTCTAAATTCTTTTGTAGTTTTGTAGTCATACATAAACGCATTTAATTCGAAGTTAAGTTTGAAACTTCTGTAGTCGAAATTTGCACTTCCTAGACTTGAAACTTCATCATCTATTATAATCATTTTAGTATGGATAAACCCGTTTTCATAGATATAAGTTTTAGCTCCTAATTCAGCAAGTTCACCGATAAATGAATAAGTAGCCCAATAGACAAAAATATGATCAGGTTTATTGGGAACCATAATCCTAACATCTATTCCAGATAGTATTGCCATCTTTAAAGCGTCCATAACACTTTCATCAGGGATGAAGTAAGGAGATTGAATATAGATATATTTTTTCGCTCTAGAAATCATGTATAGGTAACTATATTTAATTTTTTGTAGTTTATTATCAGGTCCACTAGAAACCAATTGAATAGGTAGATAATTATCGACTGCAGTAGCAACATGTTCAGCTGTTAGCTTAAGTTGATCAGTTTTCTTAGATGTCTGAGAATTCCAGTCATCTATAAAACGATATTCTAAAGAACCTACCGCTTCTCCTTCGATTCTAAGATGAGTATCTCGCCAATAACCAAATTTCTTATCTAATCCTAAGTATTCATCACCAACATTGAATCCACCTGTATAACCGATATTACCATCGATTGTAACTATTTTTCTGTGATTTCTGTAATTCATACGAAAAAATTAATTAGTGGGAATTTTGATTTGAAAAAAATCTTTTTTTATTTTTAGCATTATTTTTTTTGTTAATTGTCTTAAAGAAGAAATGCTAAGTTTTCTCGATCCAATATCATCGTATAGGATATATACATCTACACCTTCTAGAAGTTTTTTTGTTCTAAAAAGTTGAAAGAGTTGTTTTCCAATACCATCCTTTTTTTAAAAATATAATACTGAATATGTATATAGTTTTTTTGGCGTTTTTTTATGTCTTCAAAAAAAGTAATTTAAATTTTTTTCTTTTCCGTCTGTAATAATTTGAATTTTATTATTTTTTTGATAAAAAAATGATTTGTCTGTTTCAAAAATTTAATTCTATTAAGTTTCTATGTTTAGAAATTACTTCCTCATGTTTAGAGATTTCGTAAGGCATAGATCTTTTCAATAGACTTTGCTGATATTTAATTTTCTCTTCATCTGAGCAGGGAAATATTTTTTTCTCTATATATAGGTCTACCGAATATTAAATATAGGATAAATCCTAGATATGGTATTAAAAAAACAATACTAATATCCATGACCATGATGATGTAGTAGTTTGATACTCTAAAAAAATACAATTGAAAAATGCTAGTAGAGTATTAATTATTAAAAAAATTGTTAAAAACTATATCAAAAATTTATATCATTAAAAAAATAGAAGTTAAATAGTAAAAAAATACTAGAAATATTAATATTGAATAATTGTAGATTTATATAATTCATAATATATCACTCCTAACTTAATGGTACCTTAAAAATGAATTAAATGTCTATTGATAATATTTAAATAAATATTAATATGCTGTATTTTTAATTAACATTAAAAAAATTACTAAAAATAAAAAAAGTAGAATTGTATTGAATAATCAATTTTAATTGTTTGTCAAATAAATTTTATAATTTTTTTGTGTTATGAGTTGAATTTTTTTATGAATTTGTATTATAATGGAATAGAGAATAAAAAAAGGAGAATGTTATGCCTAATAATATTTTTAGAAGAATTAAAAAAACAAAAATTTGAAGATTTTGCAAGTGAGTTAGAAAAATATTGAACCTGAAAAAAAGTTGATTTAACTCAAATTGATAGATTAATTGCATTAGTAGAAGAATTAGATAACGAAATTAAAAACTATAAAAATAATAGTAGAATTTGATAAGCTGAAGTGGGAGTGTTTTTGCTTTTTACTCAGCTTATCTTTATGAATGAGGATACGATGAAAAAAATAAAAAAACGGAAAAAAATTAAACGTCTTACTTACAATTAAAAAAATAGGAATTAATGGTGAGGGGATAGGATATTATAAAAAGAAAATTACTTTTGTAAAAGGTGCTTTACCTGATGAGGTTATTGTTTGTGAAATAGTTGAGGAGACACCAAAATACATTATTGGGAAACTTGTTAAAGTAAAAGAACCAAGTCCACATAGAGTAGAAATTAAACGCGAGTATGCTGAAAGTGGAGCATACGGTTTAGCACATGTTAGCTATGAAAAGCAATTAGAATACAAACGTACGATTTTATTAGATGCTTTTGATAAATATTACAGATTACCAAAACCTGATAAATTAGTACTAAAAACGTTAGCGAGTCCTGTAACAGAAGGGTATCGTAATAAAAACCAATTTCCACTAGCTGTTAGAAATGGGCGAGTTATTGCAGGGCTATATAAAGAAGGTTCTAACGATTTAGTTGAAATTCATGAAGATTTAGCATTGCATGAGAATGGTAATAAAATAACAAACTTAGCTAAAAAATTACTAGGAAAATATAAAGTAGAAATTTCTACAAACAAAAAGAACTATGGTGTGAAATATATCGCTACAAGAACTTCATTTTATAATGGAGATGTTCAAGTAACATTCATAGCGAATACTGATAAGATTAAAAATATGGATAAGGTCGTTAATGAACTTAAGCGAGAAAGAATCGTTAAAAGTATAATACTAAATATCACTAATGACAAAGATCACTTGGTAATGGGAACAGAAAGTATTACATTATATGGTTCAGACTATATTGTTGAAAAAATAGGTGATATTAAATATGAACTTTCAGCTAAATCATTCTTCCAATTAAATCCACCAGCAACTAAAAAACTTTATGATAAAGTAGTTGAATTTGCTGCACTGAAAGAAACAGATGTTGTATTAGATGCGTTTTGTGGAGTTGGAACAATTGGACAATATGTTAGCCGTAACTGTAAAGAAGTATATGGTGTAGATATTATTCCAGCTGCGATTGAAGACGCTAATGACAATGTTAAACTAAACAACTTAACAAACTGTACTTATGTTGCAGGAGATGCTAATAAAATAGTACCACGTTGGAAGAAAAAAGGAATTAACTTTGATGTTGCAATAGTAGATCCACCGCGTGTAGGTCTTGGACCATTAGCAAAAAACTTATTAGCAGTTGAAGCTAAGAAAATTGTTTATGTGAGCTGTAATCCATCTACATTAGCCCGTGACTTAAAAGTTTTAACAAGAAAATATAAAATTAGACGTATTCAACCGGTAGATATGTTCCCTGGAACAGCAGCGGTTGAAGCGGTAGTTGAATTGATTAGAAAATAAATTTTAGAGGGAAAATATGGATAGTTTTGAACAATTGAAACAAGAAATAATGGCAGATAGTGATAATAAAAAATACACGGATGAAGGAATTGAACCGTTATTTTCTGCGCCAAACACAGCTAAAATATTAATCATAGGTCAAGCTCCTGGTATTAAAGCTCAAGAAAGTAAGATCTTCTTCAATGATAAAAGTGGGGTTAAACTTCGTGAGTGGATGGGAATAGATGATGAAATATTTTATAAATCTGGTTTAATAGGTGTAGTTCCAATGGATTTCTATTATCCAGGTAAAGGTAAGAGTGGGGATTTACCACCAAGAAAAAACTTTGCAAAAAAATGGCATTCAAAAGTTTTAGAACTTATGCCTAATCTCGAACTTATTATTCTTGTGGGAAAATATGCACAAGACTATTACTTGGGAAATGATAAAAAAGAGAATTTAACAGCAACAGTGTTTAACTATGAACAGTATTTACCACGTTATTTCCCAATTGTTCATCCTTCACCATTAAATTTCCGTTGGCACAATAAAAATCCATGGTTTATTGAAGAAGTAGTGCCAGAATTACAAAAAAGGGTGAAGGAAATATTACAGAAATAAATTATAAAAAAATAAAGGCTGAGGTAACTCGAAGATTTTTAAGGAATCATGATATCAAGTTACACTCAGTCTTTTTTATTTTTCTATTATTTCAAATCTAGTCTGCTCACCGTAATATATAATCAGCGAAGATAGTATTGTTTTTTTAATTGTTCAAAATTATCTGTTTTTAAATTAATTTCTGCTTTTGCCAGAGATTACATTAAAAAGCATCACCGCTTTTTACAGAGATTATCTCTATATTTTTATATTTTGTAGTTTTTCTAACAAATTCCCCAGCGATAACTGTTGTATCAATGGCTTTATGAGGTTCAGCCCCGTGTCCACCTTTACCAAAAATATTAACTAAATATGTATTCATATCTAATGTTCCCCCTTAAGATTTTTTATTACATTAGCGGAATCAAATGCTAGTGTTAAGAATATTGAAGCTGTTTGTTTCATTACTTCTTCTTCAAAATCGAAATTTGGATGATGGTGTGGATACTTAGCGAATGTAGAATTACCGGCACCAATTAAGAAGAATGCTCCAGGGACTTCTTCAACGTAATAAGCAAAATCTTCACCGATCATTAACGGTTCAATTTCCGCTTGTTTAATTTCTGGAAGAATCTTAGAAGTTGCTTTTTGTATTTCTACTGTTCCTTTTTCATGATTTATAAGAGGTGGATAGCCACCATAATATATAAATTCTATATTAGTTCCAGAATATTCATTTTCTAGAGCTTTGCATAAGTTTTGAAGTTTATTTAATACCATTTTATGAAGTTCTTTATTGAAATGTCTAATAGTTCCAGTAATACTTGCTTCTTTAACAGAACTTTCAAGTTTTCCCAAAGTGATAACTAGTGTTTCCCTCGGTTTAGAAAATCGTGAAACTATTTGTTGAGTAATACTAACAAATTCTGCAGCAATAATATTTGCATTTTCTTTAGTGTTGATTTTCACTTCAAATCTATCAGCAGCGGCACATAGTTCTTTGTAACTATACCCTAAAGTTCCAAGTGGAAGTGGTGTCCAAAGATGGGCACCGAATATTGCATCAATCCCCTGTAAGCAACCAGCATCTATCATAGGTTTTGCTCCACCTGGAGCTTGTTCTTCTCCGTATTGGAAAACTGCAACAACATCGTGTGGTAGTTCTTTTTGATGATCCATTAGAACTTTACACGTTGCAAGTAATGCTGTTGTATGTCCATCATGCCCACAAGCATGCATTGCATTAGGAATTGTAGATTTATAAGGAGTATCTTTTGCATCATTTATAGGTAGAGCATCAAAGTCTGCTCGAAAAGCGATTGTCTTTGAAGAATCTTGTCCTTTTATTCTTGCAACTACACCATTTAATCCGACTTTTGTTTTTATATCAGTAATTCCAATTTTTTCTAAATATTCTTTAATGAATCTCGCTGTATTTTTTTCGTTAAATGAAACTTCGGGATGCATATGCATATAGCGACGAAGTTCAATCATTTCTGGATAAAATTTTTTTCAAGTTCATCTTGTATAATTTTTTTCAATCATAAAAAAACCTCCAGATTACTTTTTATTAATTATAAATACAATTATAGCACAAATATTTTTAATAAATAGAGAATTGTTAAAGAAAAATGTTTTCAATTATTTTTTTATTTTTTTGATATAATATGAGTTAAATAGAGACTAGTAAAACTCAATTCGGAGGTGGGAGCATGGATACATTAGATCGATAGAGAGATTTTATTAAAAAGGAGTTAATGTATGCAAATATTAAATATTAAAAAAACATAGAGTTTGAGAAACAAGGGAAGATATTATTTAAATTAGACAAATTGAGTATAAATACTGGTGATATTATTGGTTTAATAGGGAAAAAAATGGTTCAGGGAAGACAACTCTGTTAAAAATATAGATGACTTGCTTAAAGATGAAAAATAACATTTCATCAGAGTTTTTTTAGAATTTGGAGAAAAATTCTCTTCTTAAAAAAAGTGGAGGAGAAGTTGTTGTAAACAAGATTAGAGGTAGTTTATTATCAAATGTTGAACTATATTTACTAGATGAACCATCAACATACTTAGATTATAATAATGCTAGCAAAAATAGCTAATCTTATAAAAAAGAACTCCAGCGACTTTTTGTATTGCAAGTCACGATAGAAATTTCTTAAATAATGTTTGTACAAAGTTATGGATAATTGAAAAATAATACTGTGAGAGAATTTAATGGGAATTATCACGAGTATAAGCTACAAGAAGAAATTGAGACTACTGAATATGAAGCAGAATTGCAAAAAGTACAATAAAGAAACTAAGAAGATAAAGAAAAGCATTCAAGAGATGAAAGAGGAGCAGGGGAAAAAATCTGGAAAGCCAAAGAACATGAGTGGATCAGATTATAGAATTATAAGTGTAAAAAATAAAATTTCAAAAAATCAAAAGAAATTACAGAAAAAAATAGCAAAACAAGAAGATAAGTTACAGGCTAATATTAAACCTAAGCCGTTAAAAGATAAGTATGATATTGAATTTCTAGAAATATTTAAAGAAACCCATGAGAAGAGTTTTTGTATTGATGCGAAAAGCTGTGAAATAGATGGGAAGTTTCTCTGGGCAACACCTGGTTTTACTTTTACTAGTGGGGATAAGATTTTAATTAAAGGAAAAAATGGTTCAGGGAAAACTACTTTTTTAAATTATGTGAAGGAGTCCATTCCGAGTTCCTTACAATTAGCGTATTTTGAACAAAATAGATTTGATATTTTTAAGGAAGAAAAAACATTGTTTGAATTTGTAAAAGAATCAACTTCACTGGATGATATAGAACTTAGAAATATACTAGCGTTACTAAATTTTAGAGGCGATGATATTAATAAGAAGATAGAAGTCTTAAGCAAAGGGGAGAAAGTTAAACTTTATTTCGTAAGTTTACTTTTTTTAGAAAAAAACAGATATACTGTTGCTAGATGAGATAACTAACTTCTTAGATGTTGTTGCGATAGAAGCGGTAGAGAAGATATTAAATAAATATCCTGGTATACTAATTATGGTCAGTCACGATATGGAATTTATCGATAATGTTGCAACTAAGGTTATAAACATTACGAATAAAGAAGTACTGAAATTCGAATAAATTAGAAAAATAATAAAAACTATTTATGAGGACAATTATGATAAAAATTATTATAGCTGCATTCTTAATATTAGGTTTTGTCTCAGCGGCAGTTGCTAGTGCAAGATGGCAAGAAAAGGATGAGGATGAATAAAAAGAAAAGTGGATTATTGGAGACATTTAATTGCTCCAATAATCCATTATACATTTGACAAATCTCTTATTATGGTATATAATATTGATAATTTGAATAACACATCTTTAATGTGATCCAGAGAGGTCAGCAAAGATTTATTAATTGGAAAACCAAGTTTATTTATGCTGTCCTGCTCAATAGAGTAGGCTATTTTTTTGAGGTGAAGTATGAAAAAACGAATTCTTTTCGACGAAACAATGATTTCTAGAATGATTACTAGAATTGCGAATGAAATTATCGAACAAAATAAATTAGATGATATAGTTTTAGTAGGTATTCAAACTAGAGGGATTCATATCGCCAAAAGATTGAAACAAAAAATCAAAGAAATTGAAAATACTAATATTCCAGTAGAAACACTTGATATAAAATTTTATCGTGATGATTTAGAAAAAATAAGTGAGGAACCTGAAATAAAAGTTCCGCGTTTTAAACTTGATTTGACAAACAAAGTTGTAATTATTGTAGATGATGTTCTTTATACAGGAAGAACTGTAAGAGCAGCGATAGATGCTATTATGGATGCAAGTCGTCCAAAAGCAATTCGTCTTGCTATTCTTGTAGATAGAGGACATAGAGAACTGCCAATTAGAGCAGATCATATTGGAAAAAATATTCCTACTTCAAGAAAAGAAAATGTAAAAGTTCATTTAAATGAAGTAGATGATGTTGAAGAAATATTGTTAATTTAAATATAAAATCTTTTTAAGGTAGTCCAGAGAGGCTAACAAGGGATTGAATTTAAAGTTTATACTTTATTTGAGTATAGCTATATTTAGGTATAACTATACCCAGATAATAACTTGAATTTAATAGTTGATGAACAGTCATACCTTGTAGCCAAATGGATACAAGGTATTTTTTTATACAAAATGGAGGAAGTACTATGAGAAATATAGTAAAAATGTCGGATTTAACAAATGAAGAAGTTTATCAACTGATAGAAAGAGCTCTAGAACTGAAAAATGGTAAACAAGTAGAGCCAAGAGAAGACTTATATGTAGCAAACTTATTCTTTGAAAACTCAACTAGAACGAAACATAGTTTTGAGGTTGCTGAGCACAAACATAGATTAAATGTTATAAACTTCGAGGCTGCAACATCATCAGTAAATAAAGGTGAAACACTATACGATACTTGCAAAACATTAGAAATGTTAGGTTGCAATATGTTGGTTATTAGACATGGCCAAGACGCTTACTACAATGAACTAACTAACTTGAATATTCCGATTTTAAGTGGAGGAGATGGAAGTGGGGAACACCCAAGTCAATGTTTACTTGATCTTATGACAATGTATGAGAAATTTGGAACATTCGAAAATCTTAATGTTATCATTGCGGGAGATATTAAAAATTCTCGAGTAGCAAGAAGTAATTACAACATGCTTACAAGATTAGGGGCAAGAGTAAGATTTGTTTGTCCTGACATTTTCAAAGACGAGACACTTGGAGAAGTAGTAGACTTCGATAAAGTAGTTGGCGAAGTTGATGTTTGTATGCTACTGAGAGTTCAACATGAAAGACATGACTCTAAAATGGGACTAAGTAAAGATGAATATCATAATAACTTTGGACTAACTAAAGAACGCTATGAAAGATTAAAAGAATCAGCAATAGTGATGCATCCAGCACCTGTTAATAGAGATATGGAAATAGCTTCGGAACTAGTCGAAGCACCTAAATCGGTAATCTTTGAACAGATGAAAAATGGAATGTTTATGAGACAGGCAATGATAGAAAAAATAATTAAAGATAATAATTTATAAAGAGGAGAAGTATATGTTACTTTTAAAAAACGGTAAAATTTTAGAAAATGGTGTATTAGTAGAAAGAGATATTTTGATTGAAGATAAGAAAATCGTAAAAATCTCTGAGAACATCGAAGAAAGTGGAGCTAAGGTACTAGACTTAGAAGGGAAATTTGTTTCACCAGGATTTATAGATGTTCACGTACACTGGAGAGAGCCAGGGTTTGAATACAAAGAAAACATTTATCACGCTTCAAGAGCAGCAGCACGTGGTGGATTCACTACAGCAATGCCAATGCCGAACTTAAATCCGGTACCAGACTGCTATGAGAATTTAAAATTACAATTAGACATTATTGAACGTGATTCGGTAATCAGAGCGATTCCTTTTGGGGCTATAACAAAAGGAGAAGAAGGAAAAGAATATGCTGATTTCGAAGAATTAGCTGAGCATGTGTTTGCCTTTAGTGATGACGGTAGAGGAGTACAGGATGCTAATATGATGTATGAATCAATGATGGTTGCTGCTAAATTAAATAAAGCAATCGTAGCTCACTGTGAAGATAATTCATTAATCCGCGGTGGATGTATGCACTGTGGACGTAGAAGTCGTGAATTAGACTTACCAGGAATTCCTTCAGTATGTGAGAGTGTTCAGATTGCACGTGATGTTCTTTTAGCTGAAGCAGCAGGATGTCACTACCATGTTTGTCACGTATCTACTAAAGAATCAGTTAGGGTAGTAAGAGAAGCGAAGGCAGCAGGAATTAAAGTAACTTGTGAAGTATGTCCTCACCACCTAATAAGTGATGAAATGGATATTCCAGAAGATAACGGAATGTGGAAGATGAATCCGCCGCTAAGAGCACGTGAAGATAGAAATGCTCTTATCGCAGGTCTATTAGATGGAACAATCGATGTAATAGCGACAGACCACGCACCACATGCAACTCACGAAAAAGATTTATCAATGAGAAATGCTGCATTTGGAATTGTAGGAAGTGAAACAGCATTCAGTCAACTTTATACGAAATTTGTAAAAAAACTGGAGTATTCTCACTAGACTTACTAGTTAAACTAATGACTGAAAAAAAGTTGCAGATACTTTCGACCTACCATATGGACGTTTAGAAGAGGGTGGATTTGCAGATTTAGTAGTAATTGACTTAGAAAAATCACTAAAAATTGATCCGGAAAAATTCTTATCAAAAGGTAGAAACACACCTTATGTTGGAGAAGAAATATACGGAATACCAGTATTAACATTATGTGAAGGTCAAGTTGCATACAAAGATAGTGAAGTATTTGAAGTTTAAAAAATAAAAAACTTAGAAAGAGAGAACAAAGATGTACAGTTACGATAGACAATTAATTTTAGAAGATGGAACAGTATATAAAGGATATGGATTTGGTGCTAACAGAGCATTAGCGGGAGAAGTAGTATTTAACACGGGTATGACAGGATACCAAGAAACACTTTCAGATCCATCATACAATGGACAAATAGTAACATTTACTTATCCATTAATCGGAAACTATGGAATCAATAGAGACGATTTTGAAACAATTAATCCTAGTATTAAAGGACTTATTGTTAGGGAAGTTTGTAAAAAACCTTCTAACTTTAGAACAGAGTACAGTTTAGATGAAGTGCTAAAAGAACTTAACATTCCTGGGATTTCTGGAATCGATACACGTAGTTTAACAAGAAAAATAAGAGAACACGGTACAATCAAAGGAATAATTACTGACCTTTGCATGGATCCAGAAGAGCAATTAGAAAATCTTAGAAAAACTGATTTACCAACGAACCAAATTGAACAAGTTTCAACTCAAAAAGCTTTCTTATCTTCAGGAAATGGATATAGAGTAGTACTAGTAGACTTCGGTATGAAATCAGGAATCCTAAGAGAATTAAATGAACGTAATTGTGATATCGTTGTAGTTCCTCACAATGTAACTGCTGCGGAAATCTTCAGACTTAATCCGGATGGAATCATGTTAAGTAATGGGCCTGGGGATCCAGAAGATGTACCAGAAACAATCGAGATGCTTAAAGAAGTTATGCCAAAAATTCCAATTTTTGGAATTTGTATGGGACATCAACTTATTTCATTAGCATGTGGAGCGAAAACATACAAACTTAAATTCGGTCACCGTGGAGCTAACCACCCAGTAAAAAACTTGATTACTGGAAAAGTTGATATTACTTCACAAAACCATGGTTTCAGTGTAGATATCGACTCACTAAAAGATACAGACTTAGAGCTTACACACCTATCAGTAAATGATAAAACATGTGAAGGGGTACGTCACAAAAAATACCCAGTATTTTCAGTACAATATCACCCAGAAGCATCACCAGGACCGCACGATCCTAACTACTTATTCGATCAGTTTATAGATTACATGAGAGAATTTAAAGAAAACAAATAGGAAATAACCTGAAAAACAATAGAGTATCAATGCAGAATTAAGGAGAATAAAAATGCCAAAACGTAATGATATAAAAACAATACTAGTAATAGGATCTGGACCAATTACAATAGGTCAAGCAGCGGAGTTTGACTATGCTGGAACTCAAGCATGTCTATCTTTAAGAGAAGAAGGATATGAAGTTATCTTAGTTAACTCTAACCCAGCGACAATAATGACTGACAAAGAAATAGCTGATAAAGTGTATATGGAGCCATTAACACTTGAATTTGTAAGTAAAATCATTCGAAAAGAAAGACCTGATGCACTACTTCCAACATTAGGAGGACAAGTAGGTCTTAACCTTGCGGTTGAACTTCACAAAAGTGGGATTTTAGATAAATATGGAGTTGAATTACTAGGGACAAAATTAAGCTCGATTGAACAAGCAGAGGATAGAGAATTATTCCGTGACCTTATGAATGAACTTAATGAACCAGTTCCAGAATCAGCAATTATTACAACTTTAGATGAAGCGAGAGAATTCGTTGCTGAAATAGGATATCCAGTAATTGTTCGTCCTGCCTTTACGATGGGGGGAACAGGTGGAGGTATCTGTTACGATGAGAAAGATTTAGAAGAAATCGTAAGCAGTGGATTACACTATTCACCAGTTACTCAGTGTTTATTAGAAAAATCTATCGCAGGATTTAAAGAGATTGAATACGAAGTAATGCGTGACTCTAACGATACAGCGATTGTTGTATGTAACATGGAAAACATTGACCCTGTAGGGATTCACACAGGGGACTCAGTAGTAGTAGCACCTTCTCAAACATTAACAGATAGAGAGTACCACATGCTACGTAATGTATCATTAAAAATTATTAGAGCTTTAAAAATTGAAGGAGGATGTAACGTACAACTTGCACTTGATCCAAATTCATTCAAATACTATATTATCGAAGTTAACCCAAGGGTATCACGTTCATCAGCCCTAGCTTCAAAAAGCAACAGGATATCCAATCGCGAAAAATTGCAGCGAAAAATTGCAGTAGGATTAACTCTTGATGAAATAATAAATCCAGTTACACAAAACTCATATGCTTGTTTCGAACCAACGCTTGACTATGTAGTAAGTAAAATTCCACGTTTCCCATTTGATAAATTTGAAAACGCGGATAGAAAACTAGGAACACAAATGAAAGCCACTGGTGAAGTAATGGCGATGGGTAGAACTTATGAAGAAAGTTTACTAAAAAGCTATCCGTTCATTAGAATATGGAGTGCACCACCTTGGATTACCTAATGGAGATGATTTCACATTAGAAGAAATTATTGACAAGATTAAACAAGCTGGAGATGAAAGATTATTCTTTATCGGAGAAGCGTTAAGACGTGGACAAAGTACAAAAGATATTCATGATATCACAAAAATTGACATGTTCTTCTTAGAAAAAATGCAAAATATCATCGATATCGAACATGAATTAAAAGACAATGTTGGAAATGTTGATTTACTAGAATATGTTAAAAAATATGGATTCTCTGATAAGGTAATTGCGCATAGATGGGGGAATGACAGAAGATGATATTTACAACCTTCGTCAAGAAAAACAAAAATAACACCAGTATTTAAAATGGTAGATACATGTGCAGCTGAGTTCGTTTCAGAAACGCCTTATTTCTACTCAAGTTATGAACAAGAGCAAGAATCAATCGTTAGCGATAAGAAAAAAATTGTTGTACTAGGATCAGGTCCTATCCGAATCGGACAAGGGGTAGAGTTCGACTACGCAACAGTACATGCGGTAATGGCGATTAAAGATGCAGGTTATGAAGCAATCATCGTTAACAACAACCCAGAAACAGTTTCTACAGACTTTACAATCTCTGATAAACTGTACTTCGAGCCACTAACTGAAGAAGATGTAATGGCGATAATTAATCATGAAAATCCATTAGGAGTTGTAGTTCAATTCGGTGGGCAAACAGCGATTAATCTAGCAGCTAAATTAGAAAAACATGGCGTGAAAATTCTAGGTACTGCCTTAGAAGAAATCGATAACGCGGAAGATAGAGATAAATTTGAAGAATTATTACATAAACTGGATATTCCACAACCACTTGGAAAAACTGCATTTGATGTAGAAACAGCAGTTAAGAATGCTGAAGAAATCGGATATCCTGTATTAGTAAGACCATCATACGTACTTGGTGGACGAGCTATGGAAATAGTTTATGAAGAAGCGGAACTACGTCGTTACATGAAAACAGCGGTAAAACTTACGCCAGAACACCCAGTACTAACTGACAGATACTTAGTTGGACGTGAGATAGAAGTAGATGCTATTAGTGATGGTGAAACAGTAATTATTCCAGGTATTATGGAACACATTGAAAGAGCAGGGGTTCACTCAGGAGACTCTATAGCAGTGTATCCACCTCAAACATTAACAGAAGGTGAAAAAGATAAGTTAATAGAATACACAATTAAACTAGCAAAAGGATTGAACATTGTTGGACTATTAAATATTCAATATGTAATCAGTAAAGGGGAAGTATTTGTACTAGAAGTTAACCCACGAAGCTCAAGAACTGTACCATTCTTAAGTAAAATAACAGGAGTGCCAATGGCAAAACTTGCTGCTGGAGCAATCATTGGAGAAACTTTAAAAATCTAAAGGATATGAAACTGGATTATTACCAGAAGCAGAGAATGTATACACTAAAGTACCGGTATTTAGTTTCCAAAAAAACTAAAAAGATGTTGATACTACTCTTGGACCTGAGATGAAATCAACTGGAGAAGTAATGGGAAGTGATAGAACTCTAGAAAAATCACTTTATAAAGGACTTCTTGCAGCAGGAATCAAAGTAAGTGATCAAGGAAATATCTTATTCACAATTAGTGACGATGATAAAGAAGAAGCATTAAATATAGCAAAACGATTCTTCGGTTTAGGATACAACCTATTAGCTACAGAAGGAACAGCTAAGTACCTAGATGAAAAATGGATTAAGAGTTACGCCAGTAGGAAAAAAATTAATCAAAGTGATTACAGTGTACTTGACGCTATATATAATGGAGATGTGGATGTTGTAGTTAACACTACTTCAAAAGATAAAGATGTAACAAAAGACGGATTCAAGATTCGTCGTGTAGCGAGTGAGCAAGAGGTTGTATGTTTAACATCATTAGATACAGCAGATGCGCTACTAAAAGTACTAGAATCAATCTCATTTGATATATTACCACTATAAAAATAAAAAAATGATGAAGAAGGGGAAATTTTTTTCCCTTCTTCTTACAGAAGGAGCATTTGGATGGATACTTATTTAGCAACAGTAATTAGTAATGAACAAATTGCAGATAAAAATATTTAGAATTGAACTGCAAGGAGATGTAGTTAAAAGAAATGAATACACCAGGACAATTCGTAAATATTAAAGTTAGTAACAGTTATGAGTTTTTTTATTAAGAAGACCAATTTCAATTTGTGAAATTAATAAAGAAAAAGAATACATTTGTGATGGTCTACAGAGCAGATGGAGCAGGTACTAAAAAAGATCTCAGAATTAGAAGCAGGTAATTTAGTAGACGTATTGGGACCATTAGGAAAAAGGATATGATGTTTATACGCTAGAAAAAGGGCAAACTGCATTGCTAGTAGGTGGAGGAATTGGAGTTCCGCCATTATATGAGTTAGCAAAGCAATTTAGAAAAACAAGGGGTAAACACAGTACATATTTTAGGTTTTTAATAATGTGAAAGATGTGTTTTTATGAAGAAAAAAATTTGCAGAGCTTGGCACAACTTATGTTGCTACGGCTGATGGAAGTTATGGAGAAAAAAAGGTTTTGTTACTGATGTTATAAAAAATTATGAAGTTGACTATGATAAGTATTATAGTTGTGGTCCATTTGCTATGTTAAAAGCATTAACTAAGATGGATGAAGAAAAAATGGGGTATATTTCTTTAGAAGAAAGAATGGCTTGTGGAGTAGGTGCATGTTATGCATGTGTTTGCGAAAAAATTGATGGTTCTATCTCACGTGTATGTTACGATGGACCTGTTTATGATTCGAAAGAAATAGCATTATAGGAGGAATTTATGAGCGAAAGATTACGAGTAAAATTGCCGGGATTAGATTTAAAAAATCCTGTAATGCCAGCATCAGGATGTTTTGCATTTGGCTTAGAGTATGCTAACTTTTATGATCTAAGTAGACTTGGAGCAATCATGATTAAGGCAGCCACTAAAGAACCACGTTTTGGAAATCCTACACCACGTGTTGCTGAAACATCTAGTGGTATGTTAAATGCTATAGGGTTACAAAATCCTGGAGTTCATGAAATATTAGAAACTAAATTAAAAGAATTAGAAAAATATGATGTTCCTATTATTGCAAATGTTGCGGGAAGTGAGATAGATGACTATGTTTATGTAGCAGAGCATATAAGTAAAGCACCGAATGTTCATGCATTAGAATTAAATATATCTTGTCCTAATGTTAAACATGGAGGGATTCAGTTCGGAACAGATCCAGAAACAGCAAAAAACTTAACTAGAAAAGTTAAAGAAGTATCAAGTGTCCCTGTTTATGTGAAACTTTCACCTAATGTTACTGATATCGTAGCTATGGCAAAAGCTGTAGAAGAAGGTGGAGCTGATGGTATTACAATGATAAATACTTTAGTAGGTGTAAGGCTAGATAAGAAGACTGGAAAACCAATTATAGCGAATGTAACTGGGGGACTTTCTGGACCTGCGGTGAAACCTGTAGCAATAAGAATGGTTTATCAGGTTAGCCAAGCTGTAAACATTCCTATTATAGGTATGGGAGGAATTATGGATGAGTGGGACGTTATAGACTTTATCTCAGCTGGAGCGAGTGCGGTAGCAGTAGGTACAGCGAATTTTACAGATCCATATGCTTGCCCGAAAATTATTGATAAGTTAGAAGCGGCACTTGATGAATTAGGAGTTGAACATATATTAGAACTTCGTGGTCGTGCATATAAATAAAAAGGAGAAATATTATGAATAAAGATGTAATAATAGCGTTAGATTTTTCCAACTTTGGAACATACTTTAAATTTTTTTAGAAAAATTTGGTGAAGAAAAATTATTTGTAAAAATAGGGATGGAATTATACCTACAAAATGGACCTGTTGTTATTGAAAAAATTAAAGAATTAGGACACAAGATATTCTTAGATCTTAAATTACATGATATTCCCAATACAGTTTATGGTGCGACAAAAGGATTAGCGCAATTCAAAGTTGATATTCTTACTGTACATGCGGCAGGTGGCTATGAAATGCTAAAAGCAGCAAAACGAGGGATGATTGATGGTGGTAGTGTGGATACTAATGTAATAGCGATAACACAATTAACTTCAACATCAGAAGAAGCGATGAAAGAAGAGCAACTAATTGCTGTATCTCTAGAAGAGAGTGTAATAAATTATGCTAAACTAGCTAAAAGAGCAGGGCTTGATGGAGTAGTTTCATCAGTTTGGGAAGCAAGATTTATTCGAGAAAACTGTGGAGATGACTTCTTAAAAGTAACTCCAGGAATAAGATTAGAAACAGATGAAGTAGGAGATCAAAAACGTGTAGCAACTCCAACTGTTGCTAACGAAGAAGGAAGTACACACATCGTGGTTGGGCGTTCTATAACTAAATCAGAAAAATCCACTTGAAGTTTATAAACTAATAAAAAAAGTCAATTCGTAAAATAAAAAAATATACAGATAATATAAAGGAGAAGAACATGGCATTAGAAAGAAAAATAGCAAAACACTTATTAGATATTGAAGCAGTGGCATTAAGACCAAATGATTATTTCACTTGGACATCTGGAATTAAATCACCAATTTACTGTGATAACAGAATTACAATGTCATACCCTGCGATTCGTCGTGAAATAGCAGCTGGTATGAGTGAAGTAATTAAAGCTAAATTCCCAGAAGTAGAAGTAGTTGCTGGTACAGCTACAGCAGGTATTCCACACGCTGCGTGGGTAAGTGAAGTACTGGATTTACCTATGATTTACGTGAGAGATTCAGCTAAAAAACATGGGAAAACAAATCAAATCGAAGGTAGATTACTAGAAGGACAAAAAGTTGTTATTATTGAAGACTTAATTTCAACTGGATTATCTTCATTAAAAGTAGCTAAAGCGTTAGAAGAAGCTGGTGCAATAGTTCTAGGTGTTGTGGCGATATTTAGTTATGAACTTAAGAAAGCACAAGATGCCTTTTCAGCTGATAAAGTAGAGTATCATACTTTAACTAACTATAATTACTTAATCGAAGAAGCGGTAGCGAGTGATTATATCAAACAAGAAGATGTAGAAAAACTTCTTGAGTGGAGAAATAATTTATAAGAACTTACAAAATATTAAAGGTGTAACATAGGAAGAGATGTCTAAGTTACACCTTTTTATTTTATTATTTTAATTTGATAGCGATTATCAATGGCTTATGATATAATTATAGTATTAATATAAAGCAGTGAGGGAATGAGAAATGGATAATATTATTGATGTAAGTATACCAGTTGCACAAGTTGTTGATAAACATCCAGAAGTGTTGGATATTTTGGTTGATCTTGGATTTAAACCACTAGCTAACCCAATTATGAGAAATACTGTAGGGAGAAAGACTTCGCTAAAAATGGGTTCGAAGTTGGCAGGAATTAAACTTGAAACAATTGTTGCTACATTAGAAGCTAATGGGTATGAAGTAGTAGGGGTAGACTAATGGCTACAAAGAGAATTGAAGTTTTAAGAGATATACTATTACGACTTCATAATGGAGAATCTGCAGAGTCAGTACAAGCTGAATTTGATGAGCATTTTTCTGGAGTATCTGCTATTGAGATTTCTTTAATGGAGCATGAACTTATGAATTCAGATTCTGGTGTGACTTTTGAGGATGTTATGAAATTATGTAACGTACATGCTAATCTATTTAAAGGTGCGATAAAAAATGTTGAAGTTGAAGATAGTGAGCATCCAGGACATCCTGTTCAAGTGTTTAAACAAGAGAATTTAGCCTTAAGAGCAGCAATAATACGAGTTCGACGAATTATAGATAACTATGCAAAGTTAGATGAAGGTGAAACTAAAGAAGCAGTTTTAAAAGGATTGCTACGTCAGTTACAACTATTAGGTCAATTTGATATTCATTACAAACGTAAAGAAGAACTGATGTTTCCTATAATGGAGAAATATGGTCATGATGCACCACCTAAGGTTATGTGGGGTGTTGATGATGAAATAAGAGAGTTATTCAAACTTGCTAAAGAAGAAGCGGAAAAACTACCTAATGCAGAGATAGAGGTTGTGAAAGAAAAATTTGAAGTTTTTGTTAAAGAATTTGAGGAAATGATCTTTAAAGAAGAGTCGATTCTTCTGATGATATTATTAGAAACATTTACTCAAGACGATTGGTTGAGTATTGCTAAAGATAGCGATGCTTACGGTTATGCAATAATTCGCCCTCAAGAAGAATGGATTCCTCATAGAGAAGATTTTGAGAATACAAGAACTGTAGATGATAGTGAAGTTATAGAAGTTACACAAAGTGAGATGACGAAAGTTATTCAAACTCCTGAAGGAGAATTTACTATTACCTATAAACCAAAAGAAGTTAAAGAAGAGACTTTCAATAGGGATACACCTCAGAAAATCGGAAATGGTTATCTGTCATTAAATCAAATTGATTTGATATTGAATCATCTGCCAATGGAGATTACCTTTGTGAATAAAGAGGAAATCTTCCAATATTATAATAATCATTACTCAGAAGAAGAAATGATATTTAAACGTACGCCAGGACAAGTAGGTAGAAATGTAGAACTATGTCATCCACCTAAGTACCTAGAAAAAAAGTTAAAACTATAATGAAAAACTTGCGAGAAAGAAAAAAAGATAAGTATGAAATGTGGTTTAAATCAGAATCAAGAGGGAAGTTTGTTCATGTTACTTATGCGGGTGTTTATGACGAAAACGGTGAATTTCAAGGAGTATTAGAATATGTTCAGGATATAGCTCCTTATAGAAAAAAATAGACAGTGATTATTATAGGGGAATAGAATAAAATATAAAAAAACGTAAGTGACTCAAAAATCGATTTTTGAGTCACTCACTCTATTTATGAATATAGTTTATCAAAAAAACATTTTTTTTCTTAATTTTCTTGTTGCAAGAATCAACAATATAATTAGTATTAGAGAATATATTATTCCTACTATATTTGCTGATGATGGAACCATAGCAATTAAGAAAAAAATGTCGCTATATTAAGTAGTACTAATAATAAAAATAGCTCCGAAAAGCTAAAAATAGTTAATAGGACTTGATTTATCGAACTACGATTAGCTAAATCTGTGATAGTGTTCCAATTTAGATATAATTTTTTTATAGTCGCTTGTATAACTATAGAAAGAAAAAGACAAGACTTGAAACAATATAAGATATTATTGTTACAATTGCTAATAAGATTGGTGTTTTTAGTTATAACTAACATCATAATCAGAGCAAATAATCCAAAGCCAAGTTGTAAACAAGTGGCGATTGCTAATTTGATTTTTTTAGGTATTTTTTTTAAAAATCTAATGGAAGAGATTTTAAAAAAATAGTAATCTTGTTTTTTTCTAGTGATATTGCTATACTTGTAAAAATTCATAGGATTAGAATTAATGTATAATGCTAACGTAAATCCTATAGTCATAGCTACTGGATAGAATATAAGTGGTAGTGTAATACCTCCGTGCTTTCTAATTTCTATAATTGGAATTACAAATATACCAAGCGTGATAAGAAGATTAGTAAATACAGTTGTTGAAATTGTACTGTTTAACAATAGTTTAGCATTTCTCTTAATTAGTTTAGACGATAGCGTAGTTGATGTACTATTAGTTTTTCTCTTTAATTTTTTTACAGTTTTAGAACTAGATGTGTATGTATTACCAGATATTCTATATAAGTCTTTCATGTATTTTTTTACTACGAATACATAAGTAGTAAAGAAAGAGATAACTGCTAGGATTATAGTTATTATTAAATAAGTATAAGTCTTTGAAATATCTAACACGAGTATATTTAAAAAATAAATCTCCTTTATATTCAGAACCAATATTTTTTTAAAAAGTATGAGCAAAAATCAAATATTCCCCCGTAAAAACTATCAATGCAATCAAGATTGTAGCTGCATTAACTTTCCCTTTATTCTTCTTGAAATTTGGGATATAAGTAATAAATGAAAGTAGTGTCATAATAGAACATATTAAAGTAATGATAAATGCAAAAACTATATACTAATACGAATAAAAAAATTTTTTTGAATTGAAAAACTCTGCATTTAATCCAATAATCAAGTTTATAACTATTAATGGAATAAAATTACTTATAACTAGTGAAAGTAGAGTGAACAATTTACTAGAGAATATCTCAGCCCCTGTAACTGGTAAATGAATAATTGCCAATGTATCATCACTTTCATAAAAACATATTGGTAAAATTATTTAAAAATTTGAATAAACACCATTAATAAAATAAAGAAAAAGTATACTCCTATAACCCGATCCAGAAAAGTTAAAAACCACGAGAAAAATATTGAAAAATACAAATAAAATATTTAAGAAATTGAAAAAAATTCATCATTAATATATTTCTAAAAAAAGCTTATATCTTATATCACTTTTTTTCCACTGAATTTCTTTTCTATATTTATTTCTTTGTGGAGGAAAAACTATAAAGAAGATTCGTTAAGAATAATTCCTTCATTACATTGAATCTCATGTTTAATCACCACCTAAAAATATTTGAATTCGAATTTTTTTACTATATTAAGATAAATTTCTTCTAAATTATCTCCCTCAAATTTTTTTCTTTAAGTTCATTAAGAGTACCGATAAAAACTAGTTTTTCCCTTGCTGAGGATGCCTATTCTATCGCATAGGTGTTCAGCGACCTCCAAGACGTGAGTAGAGAATAGAACACTATTTCCTTTTGAGGCATGTTCTTTCATCAAATTTTTCAAGTCAAATGCAGCTTGTGGATCTAATCCTGTCATTGGTTCATCCATAATCCAAAACTTAGGTTCTGATAATAGAGCACCAATTACGAATACTTTTTGTCGCATACCGTGAGAAAAAGAACTAATTTCTTGATGCTCAACACCTACCATATTAAATAATTTGCAGTATTTACTAAGAATATCATCTCTTATCTTATTATCAATTTCATATATGCTAGCGACTAATGACCAATATTCAAAGGCTGATAATGTAAGAAACATATCAGGTGAATCGGGCACATATCCAATTTGCTTTTTACATTCTAATCTATTATTTTTTAGAAGTAGGTCATTAAAATAAATCTCTCCTGAAGTAGGTTCTAATATACTAACTAGAGATTTGATTGTAGTAGACTTACCAGCTCCGTTATGTCCGATAAGACCAAATATTTCTCCATCATTAATAGTGAAACTCAAATTATCAACTGCATACTTTGTATCAAATTTCACAGTAAGATTTTTAATTTTTATCATAAACTATCCCTCCAATCGATGTCTATAATTATATTATACTTGTAATCGGTTTAATCAACAAGTGTAGAATTTAATTATTTCTATAAAAAAATAATTTTAAAGTAGGGAATGAAACACCTGGAATAGTTTATTAAAAAGTACTATTGTGACACACCTGGAAGTGTTTATTTATATTATAAAAAAATGATACACCTGGTTAAGTGTGAAAAATAGAATATGATAATAGCAAGTGAAAAAAAGATATAAAAAAATTTTTAAAAAAAGTGTTGACAAGAAAAAAATAAAAAGTGGTATTATTTAGTACGTGAGTGTTACGGCACTCTGTGTAAAAGCCACTAAGGCTTATAAAAAAATTTAAAAATGTGATACACCTGGCTAGGGTGATTCACAAATAAACAGGGAAGGAGGAAATCAGAAAAAAATGCCAACTATTAACCAATTAGTTCGTAAACCTCGTAAATCAAAAAGTATCAAAAATCAGATTCACCAGCACTTAACAAAGGTTACAACTCTCAAAGAAAGAAAGAAACTAACATTTCTTCACCACAAAAAAACGTGGAGTTTGTACTCGTGTTGGGACTATGACACCTAAAAAAACCTAACTCAGCTTTTACGTAAATATGCACGTGTTCGTTTATCAAACCAAATCGAAGTAACAGCATATATCCCAGGTATCGGACACAACCTACAAGAACACAGTGTTGTACTTATTCGTGGAGGACGTGTAAAAGACTTACCAGGGGTACGTTACCACATCATCCGTGGAGCTTTAGATACTGCAGGAGTTAACGACCGTAAACAAGGACGTTCACTATACGGTGCTAAAAAACCAAAAGAGAAAAAATAATATAAGATAAAAATTTGATAAAGAATTCGTGAAAGGAGGCAGACACTATGCCACGTAAAGGTCCAGTTGCAAAACGTGACGTTTTGCCAGATCCAATTTATAACTCAAAAATTAGTTACAAAAATTGATTAACAAATTAATGCTAGATGGGAAACGCGGTACAGCTCAAAGAATTTTTATATTCTGCGTTTGATTTAATTAAAGAAAAATCAGGACGTGAAGCTATGGAAGTTTTCGAAGAAGCATTAAACAACATTATGCCAGTTCTTGAAGTTCGTGCTCGTCGTGTTGGTGGTTCTAACTACCAAGTACCAGTAGAAGTACGTGCTGAAAGAAGAACTACATTAGGTCTACGTTGGTTAGTTAACTATTCTCGTTTAAGAGGAGAAAAAAACTATGGAACAACGTTTAGCTAATGAAATTTTTAGACGCAGCAAATAACACTGGTTCAGCTGTTAAGAAACGTGAAGATACTCACAAAAATGGCTGAAGCTAACAAAGCATTTGCTCACTATCGTTGGTAATTATAGGGTGAATATCAAGCTATTTTATAGCTTGAATTTTTTTCACTATAAAAGACAAATTACTCAAAACATTTAAAAATTTATGAAAGGAGAAAATTGACTCATGACTAGAGCATTTTCTTTAAAAGATACTCGTAATATCGGTATCATGGCTCACATCGACGCAGGTAAAACTACTGCAACAGAGCGTATTTTGTTCTACACTGGGAAAATCCACAAAATCGGAGATACTCACGATGGTAACTCACAAATGGACTGGATGGAACAAGAACAAGAACGTGGTATCACTATCACATCTGCTGCAACAACTGCTCAATGGAAAAACCACCGTATCAACATCATCGATACACCGGGACACGTAGACTTCACAGTTGAGGTTGAGCGTTCACTTCGTGTACTTGATGGATCAGTAGCAGTATTAGATGCGCAATCAGGTGTTGAACCACAAACAGAAACAGTTTGGCGTCAAGCTACAACTTATGGAGTTCCTCGTATCGTATTCGTAAACAAAATGGATAAAACAGGAGCTGACTTCCTATACTCTGTAGGAACAATCCACGACAGATTACAAGCTAACGCACACCCAATTCAACTTCCAATTGGAGCTGAAGATTTATTCGAAGGTGTAATTGATCTTGTTGAAATGAAAGCTATTTACAACGAAGGTAGCGTAGGGGAAAATCTTGTTGTTAAAGAAATCCCAGCTGAATACCAAGATCAAGCTGAAGAATACCGTGAAAAACTTATCGAAGCTGTTGCAGAATTCGATGAAGACTTCATGGAAAAATACTTAGGTGGAGAAGAAATTTCAATTGACGAGCTTAAAGCTGCGATTCGTAAAGCTACATTATCTGTAGAATTCTTCCCTGTAGTATGTGGATCAGCCTTCAAATATAAAGGGGTACAACCAATGCTAGATGCAGTAGTAGAATACTTACCATCTCCATTAGACGTACCAGCTATTAAAGGTATCGATCCAAACACTGATGAAGAAGTAGAAAGACACTCTTCTGATGAAGAGCCATTCTCAGCATTAGCTTTCAAAGTTATGACTGACCCATTCGTAGGGAAACTTACTTTCTTCCGTGTGTACTCAGGTATCTTATCATCTGGTTCATACGTTAAAAACTCAACTAAAGGTAAACGTGAACGTGTAGGACGTATCCTACAAATGCACGCTAACACTCGTAACGAAATCGCTGAAGTTTACGCTGGTGATATCGCTGCAGCTGTTGGTCTTAAAGATACTACTACTGGGGACACACTTTGTGACGAGAAAAACGAAGTTATTCTTGAATCAATGGAATTCCCAGAACCAGTTATCCAACTTTCAGTTGAACCAAAATCTAAAGCTGACCAAGATAAAATGTCTACAGCTTTACAAAAATTACAAGAAGAAGACCCAACATTCCGTGCTGGAACTGACGAAGAAACTGGACAAGTTATCATCGCAGGTATGGGTGAGCTTCACTTAGACATCATCGTTGACCGTATGCGTCGTGAATTCAAAGTTGAGTGTACAGTAGGTGCTCCAATGGTATCTTACCGTGAAACATTCAAACAAGCTGCACAAGTACAAGGTAAATTCACTCGTCAATCTGGTGGACGTGGACAATACGGGGACGTATGGATTGAGTTCACTCCAAATGAGCCAGGTGCAGGATTTGAATTCGAAAATGCTATCGTTGGTGGGGTAGTTCCACGTGAATACATCCCAGCAGTAGAAGCAGGATTAAAAGACTCTATGGCAAATGGGGTATTAGCTGGATACGAATTAATCGACGTTAAAGCTAAATTATTCGATGGATCATACCACGATGTCGATTCATCTGAAATGGCGTTCAAAGTTGCTGCATCATTAGCTCTTAAAGAAGCTGCTAAAAAATGTAACCCAGTAATCTTAGAACCAATCATGAAAGTTGAAGTTGTAATGCCTGAAGAATACTTAGGAGATATCATGGGAGACATCACTTCACGTCGTGGACGTGTTGAAGGTATGGAAGCTCGTGGTAACGCACAAGTAGTAAGTGCTTCAGTACCATTATCTGAAATGTTCGGATATGCAACTTCTCTACGTTCTTCAACTCAAGGACGTGGTACTTACTCAATGGTATTCGACCACTATGAAGAAGTACCTAAATCAATTTCTGAAGAAATTATCAAAAAAAATAAAGGATAATAAAAAAATTATTCTTTATAGTTGCAATTTTCGTTGTAACATTATAAAAATATAGTTATCATAGAATGCTATGTGACTAATTATTAAAAAAATAAAAATTTTATTAACTTGAAGGAGACATTTTTTTAAAATGGCAAAAAGAAAAAAATTTGACCGTAGTAAAAACACATGCTAACATTGGAACAATTGGTCACGTTGACCACGGTAAAACTACTTTTAACAGCAGCTATCGCTACTGTATTAGCAAAAAAACTTATGGTGGAGAAGCTAAAGACTACGCTTCAATCGATAACGCACCAGAAGAAAGAGAACGTGGTATCACAATCAACACTTCTCACATCGAGTATGAAACTCCAAACCGTCACTACGCACACGTTGACTGCCCAGGACACGCTGACTATGTTAAAAACATGATCACTGGTGCTGCTCAAATGGACGGAGCTATCTTAGTAATCGCTGCTACAGATGGACCAATGGCTCAAACTCGTGAACACATCCTATTATCTCGTAACGTTGGAGTACCAAAAATCGTTGTATTCTTAAACAAATGTGATATGGTTGATGACGAAGAGTTATTAGAATTAGTTGAAATGGAAGTTCGTGAACTATTATCTGAATACGGATTCGACGGAGATGAACTACCAGTAATCAAAGGTTCTGCTCTTAAAAGCTCTTGAAGGAGACGCTGATGCAGAAAAAAAGCTATCATCGAATTAATGGAAACAGTTGACGAATACATCCCAACTCCAGAACGTGATAACGCTAAACCATTCATGATGCCAGTTGAGGACGTATTCTCAATCACAGGTCGTGGTACAGTTGCTACTGGACGTGTTGAACGTGGACAAGTTAAAGTTGGAGACGTAGTAGAAATCGTTGGATTAACTGAAGAACCAGCTTCAACTACTGTAACAGGTGTTGAAATGTTCCGTAAATTATTAGATTACGCTGAAGCAGGGAGATAACATCGGTGCATTATTACGTGGTGTTGCTCGTGAAGATATCGAACGTGGACAAGTTTTAGCAGCTCCTAAAACAATCACTCCACACACTCAATTCGTAGCTGACGTGTACGTATTATCTAAAGAAGAAGGTGGACGTCACACTCCATTCTTCACAAACTACCGTCCTCAATTCTACTTCCGTACTACTGACGTAACTGGTGTAGTTACTTTACCAGAAGGTACTGAAATGGTAATGCCTGGGGATAACGTATCAATCAACGTAGAACTTATTTCTCCAATCGCGATCGAAGAAGGAACTCGTTTCTCAATTCGTGAAGGTGGACGTACTGTAGGTTCAGGTGTTGTAACTTCAATCGTTAAATAATAATTGAATTGAAACACGAAAGCAAGGTGAATTTCACCTTGCTTTTTTATATACTTAATATTGATTTACATAATGTTCATATTTAATTAGAGATATTTGATAGTTTTAGTACATTATATGTATTAATATTGTATTTTTAATGTAAAATCATTATTTTTTTAGTAAATTTATTACAAAAATACGTACTATTTTTTTAATAAATCCTTGCAGAAAAATCTGTAAGAGGTGTATAATATGTTTAAAGGTAGTATAGGGGAAATAATATTATGAATCTAAAAAGATTTATGTATATTATTAGATATAATCAAAGTTACTCTAGGGATATTGAGTAACAATTTGGAATCGAAGTTAAGAAATTAACTTCGATTTTTTTTAAAAAAATTTATGAAGATTTTTACATTTGTCAATCCCCTGAAGACTTTTTAAATAGTTCTAAAAGACTACCTCAGTTATCGTAATTGATAGTATAAAAAAATCTATTTGAGGAGTTAATAGATAACTAGTCTAGTTTAATAATTTGACTTTATAAGTTTTATTCTATATGCTTAGTATAATGCAATTTGTTATTATGAATAAAAAAATTTTATATTTTAAGGAGAAAAAAATGTTTTTAGCTATTAATGAAATAAAGGATGCTAAGTTAAGGTATAGTCTGATAGTAGGACTTCTTACATTGGTTTCTTATTTAATGTATTTCTTATCAGGATTAGCTTTTGGATTGATAGACCAGAATAGATCTTCAATTGATCATTGGAAGGCGGATACGGTATTGCTTTCGTCTGAAGCAAATAAAACTATCGGTTTATCTAATTTAAAATTATCAGATAAAGAATCTTTATCTGCAGATAATGTTGAACCTTTTAGTCAAATGGGTACAGTTTCTAAAACTGAGAAGAGTTCAAATGAGGATGTTAAACAAAAAATCAGTATTTTTGGAGTAAATAATGGAAGCTTTTTAATTCCTCCAATAATACAAGGTAGAACTTTTGAATCTAAAAATGAAGTTGTTATTGAAAAAAGTTTGTCTGAAAAAGAAGGATATTCTATAGGGGATACTATTAAAACCGCTAACTCAGATATTGAATTAAAAATAGTAGGTTACACGGAAAAATCAAGGTTTAATGTTGCGCCTGTAGTATATATGAATATTAATGATTTTCAAGTGTTAAAATATGGTAATAATAAATCAACTGATAATCCTATGATTAATGCTTTCGTAGTAAAAGATGACTTAAAGGATTACGACAGTTCCATCTTCCAAAAAGTTAGTATAGCTGATTTTATTAATGAATTACCTGGTTATAGTGCTCAAATTTTAACATTTGGACTAATGATAGGATTCCTAATAGTGATTTCTGCTATTATTATTGGTATTTTTATGTATGTACTTACTATTCAGAAAACTCCAATCTTTGGTATAATGAAAGCCCAAGGAATCTCGAATAGAATTATTGGAACTTCTGTTTTATCTCAAACATTCTTACTTTCATTAGTTGGAAGTATACTAGGTTTGGTTGGAACGTGGATAACATCACTTGTATTACCATCAGCAGTACCATTTTTAGGGAATGGACTTTATTACAGTATAATCTTCGTTAGTTTGATTATTTTTTCTTTAGTTGGAACATTATTCTCTGTTTTAGCTATTAGAAAAATTGATCCATTAAAAGCAATTGGGTAGGTGTCATATGAGTGTATTAGAATTTAAAAAAATGTTACTAAATCATATCAAGATGGAAATAAAGAGATAGAAGCTCTGAAAGAAACAAATTTTAAAATAGAAGAAGGTCAATTTATTGCGATTATTGGTCCATCAGGTTCAGGAAAATCAACTTTCTTAACGTTAGCTGGTGGTTTACAAACTCCATCCAAAGGTCAAATAATTATTAATGGAAAAGACTATACTAATTTATCTGAGAAAGAAAGGTCAAAGTTACGATTTAACGATATTGGATTTGTTCTCCAAGCTTCTAATTTGGTTCCATTTTTAACTGCAAAACAACAGTTAGAACTAGTCGATAGAATCAATAAGAAAAGAAAACAAACACTTCAAGATCAAAAATCTTTATTTAAAGAATTAGGAATAGATCGTTTAGAAAAATAAATTACCAAAAGATTTATCAGGTGGAGAAAGGCAACGATTGGCTATTGCTAGAGCTCTTTATAATAATCCGGCAATCATCTTAGCTGATGAACCTACAGCGAGTCTAGATTCAGATAGAGCGTTTGAAGTTGTAGATTTACTTTCAAAAGAGTGTAAAGAAAAAAATAAATCAATTATTATGGTAACACATGATAATAGAATGATTGAAAAAAATGTGATCATGTTTATCGAATGAAAGATGGTATTTTTGACAAAAAGAAAGATAAAATATAAAGTGTCTAAGTGAAATAACTTAGACATTTTTTTGTTAATAAAATAATATTAAAAGGGAGTAGGAAAATCTTAATAAGTTTAGATAAATAATTGTATAAAACATTTTAATATGATAATATATCTTAGTATAGAGTATTCTTATCCTTCCAAATTTATGAGTAATATATTAACTAGTATTTTTTTTAATAAAGTTAAAAATAGTGTAGAAAGGAATAAAAATGAAGAATTTAAAGTTTGATGGAACCCAGTTAAAATATATAGCTATAATTGCTATGACAATTGATCATTTAGCTTGGCTATTATACCCAAGTTTAGTTAGGGAACCGATACCAGTATTTATGCATATAGTAGGACGTTTAACAGCACCGATTATGTGGTATTTTATCGCAGAAGGATGTTATTATACAAAAGATATAAAAAAATATTTCTTTAGAATTATGAGCTTTGCTGTTATCAGTCATTTTGCTTTTTGCTTCGGTTTAGGAATACCATTTGATATAACTACAGGAAGTATATTTAATAAAACAAGTGTCTTATTCCCATTGGCGATGTCGGTTGCATTGATCGCAATCTTTAGAAATGAGAAGATAAGTAATACATTAAAGATTTTAGTAATTATTGTTTTCTGTTTATTAACATTTGCAGCGGATTGGTCTTCAATAGCACTAATGATGCCATTCTTTTTTTATAATCATAGAGATAATAAAAAAACAACAAATACTTGATTATGTTATTTGGATAAGTGTTTATGCAGCTATTTATATTATCTTTATAGATGTATTTTATGGAGTATTACAGTTTGCAACTTTGTTCTCTTTACCATTATTAATGAGATATGATGGTACTAGAGGAAAAACATATTGGTTCTAAATGGTTCTTTTTACTACTATTATCCAATACATTTAGCTATTATAGGTATTTTTTTTAGAATTATATTATATGGAAATATTCCACTTGTATTTTAGAATTAGTGTTGATGTAGGAAATCAAAAGAACATGGTTAAATTTAATACAACAAAAAAATCTAATGTAGAGGTTCCTTATTAAGATATAAATTAATAAGGAACTTTTTTTACATATATTGTGATATTAATTTGTAGTAAATGATAATGAAATATAATACAATATTAGGGTGGGATTTACAATTAGAAGATAGTAATTATAGAATTTTTAAAAAGTTGGAGAATGACTAGTATGAAGATATACAAAGAAAAACATAGAGCGATGTAATGAATTTTTATAATAGTGATTTTTTTATAAATTTCTTAATGAAAAATGATTCGGATTTTTTTAGAGATAATTTTCACGGAGCTGTGTTTAGATGCAGATGAATGTGATGAAGAACTATATATAAAAATTAAGCGAAAAAGTATAATTTAGAAAGAAAAGGGAAAAAAACTTATTGATTATGTAGATAACGAAAAGATAATATTATCTGCAGATGTAATATGTGGTAGAAAACAACTGGTAAAAAAATAAATGATGAAGTATATTCAAAATGGATTAAAGATTATGAAACTATAAGATCAAATTTAGATTTACATTTTATATGGCCAAGACATAAACTACCAACAATAAATACATACAGATATGCCATCTATAAAGACCGAATTGATTGTTTGCTATATGATTTAAAAAAATGTATTTTAATTGTAAAAAAACACCCATGGAAAAAAAGCCTATAATAATGGAACTACAAAAAAATTTGGTTGAAAAAAATTTAAGGATTTTCCTGATTTTATTAATAAAATGAAATTTAATAAATATGTTGATGAAAAATTATAATGTATTAGATATAGAAAAAAATGATGGTTCTATAATACTTGAATATATTCAAGGGAAAGAATTAAATGATTCATTAGTAGGATATTTAAGAAATGTATTGGCTTTTAAAAATAAAAAAACAAACTGTTTTCGAAAGGATAAAATGAATAATAAAGAAGAAAAAGTTCTTTGTCAAAAAGCAATGGGCAAAAAAATAAATATTTAGTTTTAAGTCATTCAAGTAAAAATATACTTAGAAATTAGAACGTATTTAAAGCAAGAAGAAGTATCCCAAAAATAAAGTGAGTGAGCTTATAAAAACAAGCTGTAAGTTTACCTGAGGATAAAGGACAAGTAACGAATGCATTGCATCATGTCTGGGGATATTTTTAAAAAAATATGCAACAAAAAGAAGAAAAAAAGATATTTTTTTGAAATGATTGAAGAATACCATAATAATAATAATAATAATAAATATAAAAAGAAGATTTGATAAAAGAAGTAAAAATATCTTCTAAATAAATATCCAAATAAATATTTAGAAGAATCTACTTTTTATCAATGGAGGACAAGATGAGACTTTGGCATGAAGAACTAATATCAAAAACTACCAAGGCAACAACTTTTTAGGTCAACATAGAGAATGCTGTGCATTAAGAGGAAATGGTTGGGGTAAGAAACATGCAACGGTAGATTATGTATTTGAACACAAACCATTTTTTTACTTTTCAAATATCATGAATTAATAATGCTGGAAATGAAGAATAGAGGTTATAATGTTAGTGAAGAATGGCTTGATAAAAAAATTATAGAGGAAAAAAATCTGTGCTCCTCATAACGATTTAAAAGAGTGTAAAAATTAATAAGCCTATTTATAAAAGAACACGATGAGGCGTACTATGATGAGTGCATTGAGAATTTAGCACAAAAAGGATATATTTATCTAGTAGTAATAAGAAAAGATTGTTTTATTGACAATTAATATTAAAAGTAGTAATATTAATTTACTTGCAAACGCAAGTAAATTAAGAGGTGACAAATGAATAATGAAGAAGTAGTAAATAAATGGATAGCATTTCATAGTAATATGAAACAAATAAGTACTGAATTAGAAGATGCCTTATCAAAAGGAGAGCATCCAATAACTTTAAATGAATACTATAGCTTACATTACTTGAATGAAACCGAAGGAAATATATTGAGAATGACAGATCTAAGTACTAAGATTTCATTAAGTTTAAGTGCAACATCAAGAATGTTAGCTAAATTTGAAAATACGTGTGGTGTAATAGAAAGATTTTCTTCTGCTGAGGACAAGAGAGGTGTATGTATAAAATTAACACTTAAAGGAAAAAAAGTATCTAGAAAAATACTACGAGCATAGTTACAGATGTATTAAATAGAAATAGTGATAAAATATAAAAATCAGAATTTATTATTTTGATTTTTTTATATTATATTAATGTACTTGTTTGTGCAAGCAAATATTTTTTTAATAAAAAGTTTAGGAGAATTAAAATGACAAAAATTAACAAATCAACCAGTAAAAAGATAGAGCAGAACATAACGCATATTTCCCATCAGATTATTCTTTGAGTATATATACAAGTCTTGTAACAAATTTTTGATGGTTTTAAATTTGAAAAATACATATAGTGGTGAAAAAAATAAAATTTTAATGATAGCGACAGATGAGAGATACTTACAAATGTCTAATGGAAAGTATTTTTCAACTGGTAATCATCCTGTAGAAACATTGTTACCAATGTTACATATGGATGCTGCTGGATTTGAGATAGATATTGTTACTTTATCAGGAAATTCTGTAAAATTAGAGATGTGGGCAATGCCAGAAAAAAAGATAAAAATGTTATGAAACTTTATAATAAATATATAGAAAAATTTGAGAATCCTGTTAAATTAGATAGAATTTTAGAGAATATTACTTCAGAAAATTCACCTTATTCAGGAGTTTTCATACCAGGTGGTCATGGTGCAATGATTAACTTGCCTGAAAGTAGAGAAGTAAAAGAGGTTCTTAAATGGGCAATTAAAGAGAATAAAAAAATCATAACACTTTGTCATGGTCCAGCTGCATTAATTTCAGGAAATATTGATGAATCAGAGTTCTTATTTAAAAATTATGAAATGACTGTTTTCCCAGATAGTATAGATGAGAGAGCAAACCAAGAAATTGGCTATATGCCAGGAAAATTAAAATGGTTATTAGCTGAAAAACTAGAAAGTTTGGGTGCGAAAATAGTAAATGAAGCAATAAGTGGTCAGGTTCATATAGATGGAAACTTAATAACTGGAGACAGTCCTCTTGCAGCAAATCAACTAGGAATTGTAGCTGTAGATGAGTTGTTAAAAATGGTAAATAAATAGAGGTGATAACTATGAAAATTTCAATTTTAAATTTGGCTCCATTAAGACAAGGACAGAATTTTAAAGATGCTATTGATGCGATGATTAAATTGGCTAAAAAGGCTGATGAACTAGGATATGAAAGATTTTGGATTGCTGAACATCATAATACTAAAAGTGTAGCTAGTAGTGCTACTCAGTTATTAATTCAACGTACTCTTGATAATACGAGTAATATTAGAGTAGGTTCGGGTGGAGTAATGTTACCTAACCATAGTCCATATATAGTTGCCGAACAATATGGAACTCTGGAGACCCTTTATCCAGGTAGAGTTGATTTAGGTTTAGGACGTGCACCTGGTACTGATTATAACACTGCGCGAGCTATTAGAAGAAATACCAACCGAGAGATGGATTTTAAAAAAGAAGTTGTAGAACTATCTGGGTATTTTAAAGATATAAGGCCTGTTCATGCGTACCCAGCTGCTGGGCTTGGTGTTCCACTATACATACTAGGTTCAAGTACTGATAGTGCATATGTAGCTGCTGAACTAGGACTACCTTATGCATTTGCATCACATTTTGCTCCAGCTATGATGGAAAATGCTGTAGCAATTTATAGACATTACTTTAAACCATCAGAAGTTTTAAGTGAGCCTTATGTGATTTTAGGTGCTAATGCTGTTGTTGCAGATAGCGATGAAGAAGCAAAAAGATTATCAACAACTCAGATTCAATCATTTTTAAATATCATTACAAGTAATCCTCAAGGCATGGTTCCTCCAGTACAATCGGAAGAAGCGGTTTGGAAAAATTATATCGCTACAACTAAAGTGCCACATTTTGGACCGATTGCATTTGAACATGATGAGATAGTTGATCATGAGAGATCTGTAGTTAATCAGATGACAAAAATCTCATTTATTGGGAATAAGGAAACTGTGAAAAATCAGATTTTAGATTTAAAACGTAGGGTAGAATTTGATGAATTAATGATAAATTCATATATTTACGATGAAAAAGCACAGCATCATTCATATGAACTACTAAAAGAAGTTATTGATGATATTAATGGATAGTCCACTGGTGAATTTAGAAATATAACTTCTTTAATGATAAAACACATAATTTTCTTAAAAAAACTAAATTGATGACAAAAAGTAGATAATTAGTGTATTATGATATCAAATAAACTTATTAATAGTTCAAAAAGAGGTAAATTATGGAAAAAAATATCTAATTAATGACGAATTTAAAAAAATGTAAAAATCAAAAGTGGACGAATATTTAGAAAAAAATAGCATTCATCAATTTTTTTAAATATAAACCAAGGTGAATATGCTAGAAATGTTGATTTAGAATTAGAGGATATTCAATATGTAGTATTTGGTAACCCAAAAAGTAGGGACATTACTAATGCAAGATGATTTATATCTAAGTTTTAACCTGCCACTTAAATTATTACTTATTAAGAGAGAAGATAAGACAGAAGTATTATATGAAAAACCTACTTCTTGGTTAAAAGAAGAGCATTCTGATAGAATAAAAGATATATTACCGAAGATGGATAATTTATATTTAGATATCATTAAGTACCTAGAAGAATAATAAGAATTGTTTATTTTTAGATAAGGAAAAATTACTAACTTTTTAAAGAAGAATTGTAGAAAAAAATGATTTTTCTATACTTCTTCTTTTTTTATTTAAATACAAATCTAAAAACCAGTTTTATCAATGGTTATTGAGAGTATTTTGTGATAAACTGTTACTAGTATAAATAGGAGGTATGAAGAATGTTAAAAACAAATTTTTTAGATGTAGAATTGTCAAACCCATTAATGAATGCATCAGGGGTACACTGTATGACTATTGAGGAATTAGATGAATTAGCAGCTAGTGAAGCGGGTGCTTTTGTAACAAAAACTTCAACTCGTGATTATAGAGAAGGTAATCCGGAGCCTAGATATTATGATACTTCTTTAGGAAGTATAAATTCTATGGGGTTGCCGAATAATGGTTTAGATTATTATTTAGATTATGTTATTAAACGTCAAAGAGCTGGAGTCAAATTACAGTTTTTATCTGTAACTGGTATGAGTTATGATGAAAATATTGCTCTATTAAAGAAAATTCAAGAAAGTGAATATGAGGGTGTGACTGAATTTAATCTATCATGTCCCAATGTGCCAGGAAAACCTCAGATTGCCTATGATTTTGAACTTACAGACAAATTATTAGCTGAGGTATTCACATTCTTTACAAAACCTATTGGAGTAAAACTACCTCCGTATTTCGATATTGCTCATTTTGATGAAATGGCTAAAATTCTTAATAAATATCCGCTTACGTATGTAAATAGCGTAAATAGTGTAGGGAATGGTTTATATATTGATTTAGATAAAGAACAAGTAGTTATTAAGCCAAAAGGTGGATTTGGTGGACTAGGTGGAGAATATATTAAGCCAACAGCCTTAGCAAATGTTCGTGCATTTAGGGAACGCTTGAATTCTAGTATAAAGATTATTGGAACTGGTGGCGTTATAAATGGTAAAGATGTATTTGAACATATCCTATGTGGTGCTGATTTAGTGCAAGTAGGAACAACTCTTCACAAAGAAGGAGTTTCAGTTTTTGCTAGACTAACTAAAGAACTTCAAGAAGTAATGAAAGAAAAAGGATACTCAAGTTTAGATGACTTTAGAGGGAAATTGAAAGTAATAGATTAATCTAAAGCTGTTATCACTTTAAATTTTTTTAATTAAAGAATGAAAAATATAATATAAATTTTAGATAACACTTGAAAATCATTTTGAAAAATTGTTATTATATATTGTACAGACAAAATATAGCACATATAAAAGGCAAGAATATGGCTTGCAAGTTTCTACCATCAGACCGTAAATTTGATGACTATGGGTATTCTTATTATAATGTTATTGCTTTGAATTAATTTTTTTAAAAGTATTTATTTGTGATAGAATTTTAAATCGCCTATAAGTAATTATAGGTGATTTTTTGTATTTATATAGTTATATTTGTCAAAAATAATATATAACTAAGGAGAAAAGAATCTTGAAAACTTTTATTTTAAGTTTACAACACGTATTAGCGATGTACGCAGGAGCGGTAATTGTACCGATAATTGTTGCTGGGGGCTTAGGTCTTTCAGCAGAGCAAACAACGTATTTAGTGTCAGTTGATATTTTTATGTGTGGAGTGGCAACTTTTCTACAAGTGTATAAAGGTAAATTCACAGGGATAGGTTTACCTGTAGTTCTTGGATGTACTTTTACAGCAGTTGCTCCGATGATAGCTATAGGAAATAATTCGGGCTTACCAACAATGTATGGAGCAATTTTTGTTTCGGGGTTGGTGGTGGTTTTAATAGCTCCATTTTTTGCTAAGGTGGCTAAGTTATTCCCACCAGTTGTTACTGGTAGTGTTGTAACGATTATAGGTATTACATTAGTACCAGTTGCGATGAACTATATTGCAGGTGGACAAGGAGAAAAAGATTTTGGTGATCCAAAAAATATTTTATTAGCATGTATTACTCTAGCAATTATTTTAGTAATTTATAAATTTACTACTGGATTTATTCAATCAATAGCAATTTTATTAGGTTTAGTGATGGGAACTATTATTGCTAGTTTTATGGGGATGGTGAGTTTAACAGAAGTTTCACAAGCAGGTTGGTTTCAACATCCAACACCATTTAAATTTACAGGTTTTGAATTTAATATGAGTGCAATTTTAACATTCGTTATAGTTGGAATAGTTAGTATGATTGAATCTACGGGTGTATATTATGCCCTAGGAAATATTTGTAATCAAGAAGTTAAAGAACCTGATTTACGAAGAGGATATTTAGCAGAAGGACTAGCGGTTATGATTGGTTCATTAGTAAATGCATTCCCATATACTACTTACTCTCAAAACGTAGGTCTGGTTCAAATTTCAGGAGTAAAAAGTAAAAAAGTAATGTATGTAATGGTACTGTTACTTCTAGTTTTCGGCTCAATTCCAAAAATTGGTGCTTTAGCTACAATTGTACCTCAACCAGTACTAGGTGGAGCAATGATTAGTATGTTTGGTATGGTACTAGCATATGGTGTGAAAATGTTAGGAAATACAGATTTTGCTAAACAAGAAAATCTTATGATAATTGCTTGTTCTGTTGGTTTAGGGTTAGGTGTAACAACAGTTCCTACAGCATTTGCTCAATTACCAAGCTTTGTTCGTATGTTTACTGATAGTGGTATTGTATTAGGTACAATTGTGGCTATTGTAATGAATCTAATTTTCAATAGAAAATCAAAACTAAAAAAACAACTAATTAATAGAAATAAATATCTTTAATTTAAATATTTTTATTAGAAAATAGAATTATAAAGGATGACTCAAGAAGGAAAGATTTTTTTAAATTATGATTTTTGAGCCGTTCTTTTTTATTTATATATGCTTAAAAATCAATGTTTTTTGTGTACAAAATATTGTATATGTAGTATAATTTAATAAAGGTCAATTTTAGTCAATAAAGGAGGTGCCCTTATGAATAATAGTAATATGACGGATATACTTGAACAATATATTAAGAGCTTATTCAATGAAGCTGCAGAAGATCATATAATTATAAAAAAAGAAGTAATGTCGCACAAAAAAATTTGACTGTGTACCATCTCAATTAAATTATGTTATAAAAAAACTAGATTTACACCAGAACATGGATTTATTATTGAAAGTAAACGAGGTGGTGGAGGATTTATTAGAATAACAAAAAAATAACTCTCCACACAAATAAAGATTACATTGATTATTTAATAGAGACAGTAGATAATGAAACAATTGAAGTAGAAGAAGCTATAAGACTGGCTAAAATTTTTACTTGAAAAAGAATTATATAGATAAATTTGACTATAATCATTTTATTGATAGTATAGAAGTAATAACATCTGTTCATAATCAATTTTTTTAGAAAATACTAGTGAAAAACAATGTAGAATTAATGATTCAACAAACTAAATCAAATTTAAAAAGATTTAACTGTAAGATTTTTTTAACAAATATAAAAATATAATAAGAGGGGATAAGGTTATGTACATAAGATTTAATGAAACGGCCCTTATGGTGCTAACTACAGCTAAAGAAGAAGCAAATGATTTTGGTGTAAAAGCAGTAGGGACTGAGCATCTATTATTAGCTATGTTAAGTATGAATAATACACTATCGTGTAAAACACTTAATAAATACGGTGTTTACTATGATGATTTCAGAAAAAATGTAGTGAATTTTTATGAAGAAGAGCTAGAAGGAACTGACTTTTTATCGTAATGTTTTTAATGAAGATAGACTATACAAATGGTGCGGTAAGAACAATTGAGAAAAGTCAACAGTTTGCTGATGATACTTCAAGCTTTGTTGTAACTAGTGAGCATCTATTATTATCTTTACTTAATGAAAATACAGGGACTGCTGTTCGTTTATTAACAGATAAATTAGGAATAAATGTTGATGCACTTATTACTGAATTATTTGAATTATTAAAACAAAGTCAAAGTTTATTGTCTAAGTTATTTGATGGATTTAAAAAATTAGAGTCTTCAGATGATAGCTCTGCAAAAACTAAAACACTAAATTCTTTGGCTAAGGATTTAACTAAAGATGCTTTTAATAATAAATTAGATCCTGTATTAGCGCGGGATAAAGAAATTACACGTATGATTGAAATTTTAAACAGAAGAACTAAAAATAATCCTGTATTAATAGGAGATCCTGGAGTAGGGAAAACAGCTATAGTTGAAGGTTTAGCTGAAAGAATAGTTTCTCAGAATGTTCCTAGTAATCTTTTAGGAAAGAGAGTAATGGTACTAGATATGGGAACATTACTTGCTGGAACTAAGTATCGTGGTGAATTTGAAGAAAGATTAAAAAATATTATTACTGAAATTGAAGATGCAGGTAATATAATCTTATTCATAGATGAAATTCATACTATAATTGGTGCAGGAGGAACAGAGGGAAGTGCGGATGCTTCAAATATTCTTAAACCTGCCTTATCACGTGGTTTAATTCAATGCATAGGTGCTACAACTACTGAGGAATATAGAAAATATTTTGAAAAAGATGCGGCGTTAGAGCGTCGTTTCCAGCCAATTAAAGTAGAAGAACCAAGCACTGAGGATTCTATTAGAATTCTTGAAGGTTTACGTCATAAGTATGAAGAACATCATGATGTAGAAATCTTAGATGAAGCTATAGATTCAGCGGTAAAATTAAGTACGACTTATATTACAGATAGATGCTTGCCAGATAAGGCGATTGACCTTATTGATGAGGCGTGTTCTAAAGTTAAATTAAGATATTATAAATCACCTGAAAAACTGAAAGAATATGAAGAAGAGCTAAGTCGATTAAATAAAGAAAAAGATAGGGCAGTAATTAATCAAGAGTTTGAAATAGCGGCTAAAAAACGTGATGAAGTTAATAAAGTTATTAGTAAGATTGAAGAATTCAAAATTTCTTGGCAAGATAGTCTGTCAAAAGATAAAATTAAGATTAATTCTGATCATGTGGCAGAAGTTCTTGCTGCTTGGACTGGTGTTCCAGTAACAAAATTAACGGAAACCGAAAGTGAGCGACTTCTAAAATTAGAAGAAATACTACATAAACGTGTTATCGGTCAAGATGAAGCTGTAGTAAGTTTAGCTAAGGCGGTAAGAAGGGCAAGAAGTGGATTTAAAGCACCGAATAGACCAATTGGTAGCTTTATTTTCTTAGGACCTACAGGCGTAGGGAAAACAGAATTAGCTAAAGTTTATCTGAGGCACTATTTAGTTCAGAGGATAATATGATTCGTATAGATATGAGTGAATATATGGAGCCACATTCAATTAGTAGATTAGTAGGAGCGCCTCCAGGTTATGTTGGATATGAAGAAGCGGGACAATTATCTGAACAAGTTCGTCAAAAACCATATTCAGTAGTATTATTCGATGAAATTGAAAAAGCTCATCCGTCAATTTTTAACATTTTATTACAAGTTCTAGATGATGGCCGTTTAACTGATGCTTCAGGTCGCGTAGTTGATTTTAAAAATACTATTATCATTATGACTTCAAATGTGGGAGTGAGTGAACTAAACGATCAGAAATTCGTAGGATTTGGCGGAAGTGAATCTATTAAAAATGATTACAAAAATGTTCAAAACACCATGATGGAAGCATTAAAAAAACAATATCGTCCAGAATTCTTAAATAGAATAGATGATATTATTGTCTTCAAGACTCTTGAAAAAGAAGAGTTGGAAAAAATTTCTGAGTTATTAATAGATGGTTTATCTAAGAGATTAGAAGACAGAAACATTACTATTAAACTTACGAAAAAAGCAATGGCTAAAATTGTTGAGGATGGTAGTATAAAAGAGTACGGTGCCCGTCCGTTAAAACGAAGTATTCAAAAAAATATTGAAGATTTACTAAGTGAAGAATTATTAAGAAATCCTGAATTATCTGGAACTATTAATATTGACTACAAAAATGATGATTTTGTTGTAAAGAAGACTAAGAGGTAGTTATGGCAAAGGTAAATGTTAAATACGAATGCAATGCTTGTGGTTACCAAAGTTTGAAATATATGGGAAGGTGTCCAAATTGTAAAAAATGGGCTTCTATGGAAGAAGTAGTAGAGGCCAAAAAAGCTACGAAACATACAGAATTTGAAGTAAAAACAAATGATACAGAACGTGTAGAAGCTGGAAAGCTAAAAGCAGTTTCTACACAGGACGTACCTCGAACTCTTACTGATAGTGGAGAACTAAACAGAGTTCTGGGAGGTGGAGTTGTAGGTGGTTCGTTAGTTCTTCTAGGAGGAGATCCTGGAATTGGGAAATCTACATTACTTCTTCAAATATCAGCATATCTTGCAAAAGAACATGATGTCCTATATGTTACTGGTGAGGAATCTGTTAGGCAGGTAAAAATAAGAGCTGATAGATTAAAAAATGATACTGATGAACTTTTTGTGTATGCCCAAACTGATTTGAATTTAATTTATCAAGTAGTAAAAAAAGTAAAACCGCAGTTTTTAGTTATCGATTCAATTCAAACAATATATAATCCTAATATGGAAAACTCACCTGGAAGTATTACTCAAGTTAGAGAGTGTACTCAACAACTTATGAAGATTGCTAAAAGTTTAAATATAGCTATCTTTATTGTAGGGCATGTTACTAAAGAAGGGACAATTGCGGGACCACGTATGCTTGAACATATGGTTGATACTGTGCTGTATTTTGAAGGGGAAGGTCAGCATAGTTATAGGATTCTTAGAGCGGTGAAAAATCGTTTTGGTTCTACGAATGAAATAGGAATTTTCGAGATGAAACATAGCGGATTAGAAGATTTAGCGAATCCTTCGCAGATGTTTTTGGAAGAGCGCAGTAAAAATTTGGCTGGTGCCACGATAATTAGTACTATGGAAGGAAGTAGACCACTTCTTGTGGAAATACAATCATTAACGACACCGACAGCATTTAATAATCCACGAAGAATTTCTACTGGACTAGAATATAACAAATTAATCTTGTTAATGGCAGTTCTAGAGAAAAAGGCAGGTTATTTACTCCAACAACAAGATGTCTATGTGAAAGTGTCTGGTGGTGTTAAGATTGATGATCCCGCTGTAGACTTAGGTGTAGTTATGGCAGTGGCATCAAGCTTTAAAGACATAGCAGTTGATATGAACGATTGTTTCATTGGTGAGGTTGGATTAACTGGTGAAGTTAGAAGAGTTAGCAGAATTGAACAAAGGATAAATGAGGCTAAAAAACATGGATTTAAACGTGTAATAGTTCCAGTTGGGAACATGAAAAATTCTGATTTCCCAGAAGGAATTGAAATAATCCCAGTAAAAGATATACGAGAGTGCTTAGATATAGCATTTGGAAATGTATTCTAGTGTATGCAAAGATGAATAAGAAAACTTATTTTTTTCCTTATTCATCTTTTTAATTTTAAAATTCATAATAATATTTTTGGAAAAAAATTTAATTTTATAAGATTTAGTTATGTTAATTTTAAGTAGAATGTAGTAGAATATATAGAAGAGATGTTTTTATGTCTCTTGTAGTATGAATGTAAAAATTATTAAAGTATTATTAATAATTTTATATTTTAAATTAAATAATAAAAGGAGTGATTTTTTTATGTTGAAAAAAAGTTTTAATTATTATTTCCTTTTTTTCTAGGGATAACAGTGGGAACACTTTCAACTAGTGCATTAATATACTATAATATTTTTGCGTCATTAAGTGAGACGATGTTAAGACTTATTGTTACCATTGGAACTACAGTATTTTTTGTATTAATGTCTTTATTATTTTCAGATAGATTTGTAGCAATGTTAAAAAAATTAGAAGATCGTCTTTCAAAAACACCTATACAGAAAATTGTATTTACAACTATAGGATTAATTCTTGGATTGTTATTAGCGAGTTTATTATCATCTGGGGTAGATGTTATAGCTGGTGCAGGAATAATGGGAAGAATTATTTCTGCTGTAATCTATATAGTATTTGGATACTTAGGATTAGTATTAGGCTATCGACGTGAAGGAGAATTTTTAAATATCTTTACGGCGTTTAAATTTGGAAATAAACCTAAGGAAAGAGACCAAAAAGTTAATACGAAGAAAGTTTTAGCTAAAGTCATAGATACGAGTGCATTAATAGATTCGCGTATTCAAGATGTTGCTAAGACTGGATTTTTAGAAGGTAAGATTATTGTTCCAGAGTTTGTTTTGAAAGAATTACAGTTAATTTCAGATTCTGAAGATCCATTAAAACGAGCAAAAGGTCGTCTTGGCTTAGATTGTGTTGAACATCTTCAAAAAATGAAAGAAATTGAACTTGAAATTGATAATAAGTATAAATACAATGAGCATAAAGGTGTTGATAATTTATTAATAGATTATGCTTTAAAATATAAATGTGCTATTATTACAACTGATTATAATCTTAATAAACTTGCCACTTTACAGGCGATTAAAGTTCTAAATGTAAATGATTTAAGTAATGCTGTTAAACCAATGTTAACAACAGGAGAAAGATTAAAAGTTCAAGTATTGAGAGAAGGTAAAGAAAATAATCAAGGTGTAGCTTATACTGAAGATGGAACAATGATTGTTGTTGAAAATGGTAAACGTTCTGTAGGTAAAACTGTTGAAGTAGAAGTACAAAGTGTATTACAAACATCTTCAGGAAGAATTATCTTCACTAAGATTGTTTAATAAATTTGCTTTTTTTGAAAAAATGTGTTAATATTAGTTGTATTGTATTAACGAATGATTATTTTAGGAGGAGAGTATGCACACTTTTTTAATGACAATGGCAATAGTGAGCAGTATTCTGTTAATTGTAGTAGTATTATTACAAGAAAGTAAATCTGGTGGTCTATCTGGATTAACTGGTGGAGCAGAAGAACTGTTTGGAAAACAAAAAGTAAGAGGTGCTGAATTAGTTTTACAAAGAATTACAGTAGTACTAGGACTAATATTTTTTATATCACTAGTGTGTCTTACTTGGTTAAAATTATAGACTAGAAAATAATAAACCTAAAATGTAATTTCATTTTAGGTTTATTTTTTTATAGAAATAATCGTATGTTTATAATCTAATTTAAGGAGGATTATATGTTAGAAAAAAATTGAAAAAAATATTTAAAGAAGATAAAGTTTTAAGTATAGAAGATTTAAAAGAAAAAAATTAAATATTGAATCATCGAAAGAATTTGTTGAATTAGTAAAAAAATGTAGGGAAATTAGAGCGAAAATTAACGATAACTCAGTTACCTAACGAGAAGTTTCTTTATGTGAAAGAACCATTAGAAATTGAGGGAGTCATTAGGTTACATCAAAAAGGTTTTGCTTTTGTTTATTCTGCAGATTTAGGAATAGAGGTTTATATCCCAAAAGGATTCACACAAAGTTCCATGACGGGTGATGTTGTATTAGTAAAAGTAGATAGTGTTTATAAGGATGACCGTAATCTTGAAGGAATAGTACAAAAAAGTATTAGAAAGAAATACTAAATATACAGTAGGTACATTAACTAATGCTAAGTTCTTCTCTTTTGTAAAAAGTGATGATAAAAATATTTCAAAGTATATAAAGATAACCAATGCTAAAAACTTTAATTTAGTTGATGGTAGTAAGGTATTAGTTGAAATTACAGATTATTCAAAGGTTAGTTTTGAAGATCATAAAGGAATCATCATAAAATCAATTGGTCATAAGGATGATCCCGGTGTTGATATTCTTTCAGTAATCTATAAACACAATATTCCAAATGAATTCCCTCAAGATGTGCTTGAACAAACTGAAAAAATAAGTGATGAAATTAAACTAGAAGATAAGTATAGAAATTGTACTAATGAAATGGTGGTTACCATTGATGGAGATGATGCTAAAGATTTAGACGATGCTATTTCGGTAGTTAAAACTAAAAAAGGTTATCGTCTAAAAGTGTTTATTGCTGATGTTAGTAGATATGTAACGGAAGATAGTCCATTAGATAAAGAGGCTGCAAATAGAGGATGTAGTGTTTATTTAGCTGATAGAGTAGTACCGATGTTACCTAGAAAATTATCTAATAATATTTGTTCGTTAAATCCTCATGTACTACGTTATACAATTTGTTGTGATATTGATTTTAATACTAAAGGATATCCTGAAAGTTATGATATATATCCAGCTGTAATAAAATCTAAAGGACGATTGACTTATAAAAAAGTTAATGAAGTCTATGCAGATAATAAAGAAACGATAGAAGAATATAAAGAATACGTACCTATGCTGAAGACAGCATTAGAATTATCAACAAAAATTCGAGCTAATAGAGAAATAAGAGGTGCTATTGATTTTGATAAACCTGAGTCAAAAGTAGTGGTTGATGAGAATGGAGAAGTTTTAGATATTGTTCTTCGTGAAAGAGGTATATCAGAAAGATTAATTGAGGATTTTATGTTAAGTGCTAATGAAGTAATTGGAGAGCATTTCTACTGGATGCAAGTTCCATTTATTTATCGTATTCATGAAGAGCCTAAAATGGAAAAATTAAGACAGTTCTTTGATATTGCTGCAAGTCTTGGCTATAGAACAAAAGGTAAAATTGAAGAAATTGAACCTTATATGTTAGCAAATATGCTTAGAAAATTTAAAGGAGAAGTTGTAGAAACTATGCTCTCAACAATTCTTCTTAGAACAATGAATCAAGCTAGATATTCAATAAATAATATAGGACACTTTGCACTTGCTACGAAATATTATACGCATTTTACATCTCCGATCAGACGTTATCCAGATCTATTGGTACATAGAATGATTAGAACATACTTATTTAATGGAGATGTATCTGATCAAACTATAGATAATTTCATCACTAGATTACCTGATTTAGCCGAAAGTTCTTCAGAATATGAAAAACGAGCGGTTGATTGCGAACGAGAAGTCGATAGAATGAAAAAATGTGAGTATATGTTAAAATATCAAGAACAAACATTTAGAGGTATTGTCTCAAGTGTTACGAACTTTGGTGTGTTTATTACCCTTGAAAGAAGTAATATTGAAGGATTAGTGCACATTAAGGCAATGAATGATGATTATTATACATATGATCAAAAGAATATGTTATTAATTGGTCGTAGAAAGAAAAAAAGTTTATAGACTTGGAGACGAAGTAATCGTTAAAGTAGCAAATGTTGATTTAGAAAAATCAAGAAATAGACTTTAAAATATTGAAACACAAGTCATTAATTAGTAAAAAATAGAGGATTAGATTATGGATAAAGAAATAAAAGTTATTGCCCAAAATAAAAAAGCTAATCATGATTATTTTATAGAAGAAACTTATGAAGCGGGATTAGTTTTAACAGGTACAGAAATTAAATCTATTAGAAGAGGGAGAATCAATTTAAAAGATTCATACTGTCAAACAAGGCGAGGAGAAATGTTTGTTTATAATATGCATATTTCTCATTTTGAAGAGGGAAATAGATTTAATCATGAACCATTAAGAGTAAGAAAAATTATTATTAAAGAAAAAAACAAATTGCTTCATTAACTAATGTACAAAAACGAAATAGGGATGAGTATAGTTCCGCTGAAGCTTTATATTAAAAAAATGGCTATGCAAAGCTCTTAATCGGTGTAGCGAAAGGTAAGAAAAAAACTATGATAAGCGCCATGTATTGAAACAAAAAAAGAAGCAAATAAAGAAATTAATCGTGTATTAAAAAGATAAACAAAGATATTAAAAAAAGCTACATATTATTATATTGGAAATTTAGAATATCATATCGAGTTATAGTTAACTACGATATGATATATTTTTGGTAAAAAAACAATGTAAGACGCCTATATTCTATTTTTTTAATAATAATAATTTCAAGGTGAAAAAAATATAACTGTTATAAAAAAAGGGAATGAAATTTTTTTCAAAAAAATATATACTTTTTTTATTGGTATAAAAAGCTTTTTTTTAAGAATGTTGTAAAAAATAACTAAAAAAACGCTTTACATTTAAATGAAAGCGTGCTACAATATTTAATGTAAACAAGAAAATCATTAGATAAATACTATCAAATATTAGTATCTTATTATATGTAAATAGGTTAAAAAAATAGAACAGATAAAAAAACTGTTATATATCTGGATGGAAATAAAAAAATGCTTTTATCTTATAAAAATTTTTAAAGAAGAATTATGATAATATTTGTTTTTCAGGATAAGATATAATAGTGTATTTATAATAATAGATTTTCACAAATCAAACAAAATATATTTATACAAAGGAGAAGTGTATTTATGGAAAAATTCACTCAGTTATTACAGCCAGTGGCTGATAATTTATATATTTCTGCACTTGTTGCATTAATTCCGATAGTGTTTTATTTAGTAACACTTGCAGGTTTTAAAGTTAAAGGTTGGCTAACAGGACTGTTAACTTTGGTAGTAGCGATTGTAATCGCATGTGTATTCTTTAAAATGCCGTTTCAATTTGCAGCATTCTCTACGTTCCAAGGAATGGTTTATGGTGCAATGCCTATCGGTTGGATTATTTTAACATCAGTGTTCTTATACAAAATGACTGTTAAAACAGGTCACTTCGATATCATTCGAGACAGTATCACATCATTAACAGATGACCGTCGTCTTCAAGCATTAATCATTGCTTTCTCATTCGGAGCTTTCTTAGAAGGAGCAGCAGGTTTTGGTGCACCAGTAGCAATCACAGCGTCACTATTAGTAGGTTTAGGATTTAAACCACTTTACGCAGCAGGTGTTTGTATGATAGCTAATACTGCGCCGGTAGCATTCGGGGCTGTAGGAGCACCGGTTACAGCGATGGACGGATTAGCAACTTATGCTAACGGATCTCCAATCGCAGCAGCGGAAATCGCAGCGATGATTGGTCGTCAATTACCTTTAGTGTCTATCTTCATTCCTTTCTACTTAGTATTAATCATGGCTGGATTCAAGAAAACATTAGAAGTATGGCCTGCATTATTAGTATCAGGTGGATCATTCGCAATTGCGCAATTTGTAAGTTCTAACTTCATGGGAGAACAACTACCTGACATTCTTTCTTCATTAGTTTCATTAGTGTCAATAGTTATCTTACTTCAATTCTGGAAACCAAAAACAACTTGGAGATTTGCTGATGAAAAAGAAATTGATAAAGATGCAGATGTTGCTCCAAAACACAGTTTAAAAGAAGTACTAGTTGCATGGTCACCATTTGTTGTATTAACACTTATTATTTTCATCTGGACAATGAAATCTTCTAAAGCATTCTTCAAAACGCTTGCTTTAAATCCGAAAGTACCATTTATCCACAACAATATTATTAGTTCAGTATCAGGAAAAGAAATTGCAGCAGTATTCAAACTTGACCTAGTAGGATCAATCGGTACAGCGATTTTAGTAGCGGCGTTAATCTCTAAGTTTATTATTAAAATTAGTTGGAAAGATGCAGGTGCAACCTTTATTCAAACATTTAATGAAGTTAAAATTGCATTGTTAACAATCTGTTTTGTAGTAGGATTTGCATACATCATGAATGCATCAGGTATGTCTAATACTCTAGGATACGCGCTAGCAGCAACAGGTGGAGCATTTAAATTCCTATCACCAGCTCTTGGGTGGATTGGAGTATTCATCACTGGTTCTGATACATCAGCTAACTTACTATTTGCTAAATTACAACAAGTTACAGCTAGCCAAGTAGGAATGGATCCATTATTAGCGGTAGCAGCTAACGCATCAGGAGGAGTAGTAGGTAAAATGATTTCTCCACAATCTATCGCAGTAGCAGCTGCGGCGGTTGGGCTAGTAGGTAGAGAGTCAGACTTACTTAAATTTACAGTTAAACACAGTTTCATCCTATTAATCGTAGTGTGTGCTATTATCGCACTTCAATCAACAGGAGTACTTGGATGGATGATTCCAGTACACCCATAATAAAGAAAAATATTAAGGGAGATCGAGATATACTCGATCTTCTTTTCTTTGTGAAAAGAGAAAAAGATAAAAAAATTAAAATAAGACGTTTTCACTAGTATATTTGTTTACAATAAGGAAAAATAGTGGTATTATTGATAAGTTAGATTAAATAATATATAAACTGAAAATTATATATATTTTTATAAAGTAAGAACAAGGAGATAAAAATGTCAGTACAATTAAGAGATGATGTTAGAAATATAGCAATCATAGCTCACGTTGACCACGGTAAAACTACATTGGTTGATGAGTTATTAAAACAATCAGGAATTTTCCGTTCAAACGAGCATGTAGAAGAAAGAGCTATGGACTCTAATGATTTAGAAAGAGAACGTGGTATTACAATTTTAGCAAAAAATACAGCAATCGATTATAAAGGTAAAAGAATTAACATTCTAGATACACCAGGACACGCAGACTTTGGTGGAGAAGTTGAGCGTATTATGAAAATGGTAGACGGTGTTCTTCTAGTAGTAGATGCTTATGAAGGAACAATGCCACAAACACGTTTCGTTCTTAAAAAGGCTTTAGAACAAAACTTAAAACCAATCGTTGTAGTAAATAAAATTGATAAACCATCAGCTCGTCCAGAAGAAGTAGTAGATGAAGTTATTGATTTATTTATCGAATTAGGTGCAAATGATGAACAACTTGAATTCCCAGTTGTTTATGCATCAGCTATTAATGGAACAGCTTCTTTAGAAAGTGACCCAAGTGCGCAAGAAGAAAACATGCAATGTTTATATGAAACAGTAATTGATTACGTTCCAGCACCAAAAGATAATAGAGATGAACCACTTCAATTCCAAGTAGCTTTATTAGACTATAACGACTATGTTGGACGTATTGGTATCGGACGTGTATTCCGTGGAAGTATGAAAGTAGGAGAATCAGTTTCTCTTATGAAACTTGATGGATCAGTGAAAAACTTCCGTGTAACTAAGATTTTTGGTTACTTTGGATTAAAACGTGAAGAAATTCAAGAAGCTTATGCAGGGGATATCGTTGCAGTAAGTGGTATGGATGATATTAACGTTGGGGAAACAGTTTGTCCGACAGATCACCAAGAAGCATTACCAATACTTCACATTGATGAACCAACATTACAAATGACTTTCTTAGTTAATAACTCACCATTTGCTGGTAAAGAAGGTAAATTTGTTACAGCTCGTAAATTAGAAGATAGATTAATGCAACAATTAGAAACAGATGTTTCACTACGTGTAGAACCTAATACAAGTGATTCTTGGGTAGTAAGTGGTCGTGGAGAACTTCACTTATCAATTCTTATCGAAAACTTACGTCGTGAAGGTTACGAACTTCAAGTATCTAAACCAGAAGTTATTATTCGTAATATCGACGGTGTAGATTGCGAACCAGTTGAACGTGTTCAAGTTGATGTGCCAGATGAAAGTGTTGGTGCTGTTATTGAATCACTAGGTCAACGTAAAGGTGATATGGTTGACATGCAAGCCGATGGAAATGGACAAACTCGTCTTATCTTTAATGTTCCAGCTCGTGGACTTATTGGATACTCTACAGAATTCATGTCTATGACTAAAGGATATGGTATTATTAACCACACATTCGATTCTTATCAACCAATGCAAAAAGGGCGTGTTGGTGGACGTCGTAATGGTGTATTAGTAGCTCTAGAAAATGGTCAAGCTACAGCATACTCTATCTCAAGTTTAGAAGATCGTGGTACAGTGTTTATTGAACCGGGTACTGATGTATATGGTGGTATGATTGTTGGAGAAAACAGCCGTGAGAATGACTTAACAGTTAACATCACAAAAGCTAAAGCTCAAACAAACGTACGTTCTTCTACGAAAGACCAAACAGTAACACTTAAAAAAGCTCGTATTATGACTTTGGAAGAAAGCCTAGAGTACTTAAGTGATGATGAATACCTAGAGGTAACTCCAGAGTCAATTCGTCTACGTAAAAAAGAATTAGATAAAGCAGCTCGTGAAAAAGCAGCGCGTAAAGCTAAATATTCAGAAGAATAGAAATTTAAAAACTTTCGAAGTAGGTAATTATTTCGAAAGTTTTTTGGTTAGTTATATATAAGTAATTTATAAAGAAACTTGCCCAAGAGAAAATAGCTCTTGAGCAAGTTTTATTTTTTATTGATTTTTAATTTCTAGATTACCGTCTTTTAAAGAGATATTATCTCCTTCTTTAACTTTTTCATATTGTTCTTTTGTGACAGTGATGTGCTTTGTATCTCCTTCTTTAGTTTTAATTTCAAGCATATATACAGGGACTTTTGAATCTTTCACATTATCTACTAGTTCTTTTTGTTTATCACTAGCTTGCACATGGTTGTGAGAAGTTGCAGAGTTAAATAATGTATACCATAAAAGGGCATTAGTTATCGTGCTACCAGAAAAGAATCCATTAGTTCTGTAGTTATCATTTATATAATCTGTATACTGTCTTTTATATCCTTGATTATTGTAACTATTGTAGTCTTTATTATAAGTGCCACCAGAATTTTTTGTGAAGTTTTTTGTAGTACCTGTAGTTGGTTTACTGCTGGCTGTAGAGCTAGTGGGTTTTGAACTAGGTTTACTACTAGATGGTTTAGAAGAACTAGGTTTCGAACTAGATCTAGAGGCACTTGGTCTTGCAGAAGAGCCTTTGGCTTCAATTAAATTGATGCTTGATGCACTTATTGTAGAAAAAATTAATGTAGAAGTTAAAAACAAGCTTGTTAATTTTTTGAATGAAATTTTTTTCATAGCGATATCCTTTCATATAAACTAATTATTCTCAGTGCTACGTTTAGCAATTACAGTTCCTTCAACATTTTCTTGCGAGTTTGCTTCACTTTTCACTGTATTTTCTATATTAGTTTTATCATCAACTTTGTTATCATTTGTATCATTGTTAAAATAATAATATAGACCAAATCCAATTAATGTAATTGTAAGTAAGGTAAGGAATATCTTTAAAAATCTAGCCATACTAGAATCCTCCTAATACATAACCTTTCATATCTAATGCACGTTTTAGTCTGTCATATTCAGAAGCTGGCACTTCAAGTTCATCACCATTTACTTGTGTAATAGTAGCGTGTTCAGCATTTAGCTCTTTCCAAATATCAACAATATTGTTTAGGTTAATTAAGCCACGATTACCATCAATTAAAGTAATTTCAAACCAATTCATAAAATTACCTCCTTTATTTATTATGCTTAAATTATATCATAGTTTTTAAGAAAATAATAGTATTGTAACTATCCCATGTTATTGTTAAGTTTTTAGTCATTATGTTAGTAAACTTATAAGTAAAATTAATGTATATTTTTAGAAAATTTGATATAATTAAATTAATAATAATTTATAGTGAGGATAAAACAATGAAAATATCTGTGATAGGTTCAGGAAGTTGGGGGACTGCTCTGTCTCAAGCAGTTGTAGATAATGGACATGAATTACTCTTATATTCAAGAAGTGAAAAATCGAGAGATGAAATAAATGAAAATCATACTAACAGTAGGTATTTAAAAAAAGCTGTTTTACCAAAAAGAAGTAGTAGCAACAAGTGATTTAAAAAGAAACAGTAGAATTTGCAGATGTAATTGTTATAGCGGTTCCTACAAAAGTTATGAGAGAAGTCTCGAGAGAGATAAATAAATATTTAGAACGTCCTAAATTTATTATCCATGTATCTAAAGGTTTAGAAATGGAAACTAACAAAAGAATGTCAGAGGTGATATCTGATGAAATTGATAGTGATAAATTAAAAGGAGTAGGGGTACTAAGTGGACCATCCCATGCAGAAGAATTAATATTAAGAAATCCAACTGTTGTTGCAATAGCATCAGAAAATGATGAATTAAATAGAATAGCTCAAAAAATCTTTCACAATAAATATTTTAGAATTTATGTTAATAAAGACATAATAGGTGTTGAAGTTGGAGGGGCACTAAAAAACATAATTGCATTGGGATGTGGAATGATTGATGGAATGGCCTATGGAGATAATGCCAAAGCGGCTTTATTAACACGTGGACTAATCGAGATAACAAGATTAGGAAAAAAACTAGGAGCTGATGAAATGACCTTCTTGGGACTCGGAGGAATTGGCGATTTAGTAGTGACATGTACATCTAAGCATTCAAGAAACTATAATTGTGGTTATTTAATAGGTCAAGGATACACATTGGAAGAAGCTATTAAAAAATTAGATATGGTTGCAGAAGGGGTACGAACTACAAAAGTTTGTTATTTTCTATCAAAAAAATATGGTGTTTATATGCCTATTACAGAAAATATATATAAAGTACTTTATGAAGGACTTAGCATAAAAGAATGTGTTAATAATCTAATGAATAAAATGGCAGCAGAAGAGTTAAACAAATTTGAATAAAATAGGTATAGACATTATTGTATAAATAGAAAAAAATTAAATGAATTATTAAAAAAATATAACAAAAAAATGCTTAAAAAAACGCTAAAAAAATCGGTAATAAAGCCTTGATTATTAGTATTTTATATGGTAATATTTAATATGTGAAACGGATGAACCGTTACTCAATAATGGAGGTAAAGAATTAATGAATAAATCAGAATTAATTTCAAAAGTTGCTGAGAAATCAGGACTACAAAAAAAACAAGCAACTGCAGCTATCGAAGCATTCGTAGAAACAGTTGAAGAAACTTTAGCTAAAGGTGAAAAAATCCAAATTATCGGATTTGGTAACTTTGAAGTTAGAGAAAGAGCTGCTCGTAAAGGACGCAACCCTCAAACTAACGAAGTTATTGAAATCGCTGCAAGCAAAGTTCCTGCTTTCAAAGCTGGTAAAGCTCTTAAAGACGCAGTTAAATAATAACAATTTAATTCAAAGAGAGGAGTTACTACTTAGTAGCTCTTTTTTTTATAAAAATGGAGGATAGTTTTGAAAAATAAAGAACAATCACAAGAACTTATAAAAACATTATTAGAAAATATTGGGGAAGATACTTCAAGACCTGGTTTACTTGATACACCAAAAAGATGTGTGAAAATGTATGAAGAGTTATTATCTAAAACGAATGTTGATCCAAAGGAAGAAATAAATACATTCTTCGAGTCAGATAATGATGAACCTATTTTAGTAAAGGATATCCAGTTCTACTCTTTATGTGAACACCATATGTTACCTTTTTATGGAGTTTGTCACATAGCTTATGTACCAAATAATAAGAAAATTACAGGGCTTAGTAAATTAGCTCGTCTTGTTGAGAGTGCTAGTCGTAGACTTCAAATTCAAGAAGATATGACACTTATGTTAGTGAATGCAATTGAAGAACAATTACAACCAAAAGGTGTGTATGTAATTATAGAAGCTGAACATATGTGTATGGCTATGCGTGGAATTAAGAAAATTGGTTCTAAAACAGTGACAAGTAAGAAAACTGGTATTTTCTTAGAAGATACAGAATTAGTTAAAGATATTCAATATAAAATCAAGCTATAGAATAAACAGGAGTAGATTATGAAAGAAAGTAGCTATATTATTATTAGAGCTGAAGTCGATAATGTGAAAGTAATCACGAAAAAGACGAATAATGAAGAAGCTCTTGAAATATTAAATAAGGGAGAAGTAATAATTCTAAATATTTTTGATAATATCGTAAACTTCAAAGTACAAGGAAGAGCGAGAATAGTATCAAATTTAGATCAAGTGATTTCGGAGTAATGATAACCTACATAAGCTAATATAAGTGTAATCGATGATAGGGAGATTTATATGAAGGGGCTTGATGCAAGTTATTATTATGAAGGCTATATAGTTTATAATTCTAAAGATTTATATTAAAATTAGAATAAAAAAAGTTCGCAGAGATTTTTCTGCGAACTTTTTATTATCTTACTAGAATAGTAATTTATCTGCTCCACCAAGTTTGTAGTCTAGAGCAGCCATAGCAAGTACGTTAATAAAGTGCCATGGACGGTCGAATTCTGGTTGGAAGAATATATCAGCAAGTGCTAATTGTTCTAATGTCCAGTCTGATGCGATAGCTATAGATAAAGCTGCGATAGCACTAGAAACGTCATGTTTAGACATGAATTGAGCTCCTAGAACTCTGTGAGTATCTTCATCATAGTAAATCTTCATGTGAACTAAATTATTTTCTTTTCTCATGAAGTCAGGGTAGATTCTTTCTTCTACATATTTAGAAGCCACTTTACCATCATATAGACCTACACCATTTTGAGATAATCCAGTACTTACGAATTTGTAATCAAAGAATGATAATGCTGAAGTACCATTTACTGCAGGCATTTTAGTTTTAGTACCCATAGCGTTTAATGCAGCTACAACACCTTGACGGCGAGCTAGAGTAGCAAGAGCTATTGGTAATTCTCCGCGAGTTGGAGCGTATGGAAGAAGAGTTGAGTCTCCTCCTGCGTATACATCTTTAGCAGATGTTTCTAAGTATTCGTTAGTAACAACAAAACCACGTTCTGTCATTTCTAATTCTTCATTTAACCAAGATGCATCTGGACGAACACCTACAGAAACGATAACAGTATCCGCTTCATATTCACCTTTATCAGTTACTACAGCAGTAACTTTTCCATTTTCACCTTTGAATGAAAGAACTTTTTCACCACCACGAACTTTAAGGTTGTGTTTAGCGCCTTCTTCAGTAAGAATATCAGTAAGTTCTTGGTCTAAATATGTATTTAAGATTCTTGGTGCGAAGTCAACGATTGTTACATCGATACCGTGTTTTGCATAAGATTCTGCAACTTCAAGACCGATGTATCCCCCACCAACTACAACAGCTTTTTTACTGTTTTGCATACAATCGTATACAGCTTGAGTATCTTCTGGGCCACGGAAAGTGTGGATATTTTCTAATTCAATTCCTTCGAATGGAGGTTTAACTGCAACTCCACCAGGACTTAATAATAATTTATCGTAAGATTGTTTTTCTTCACCAGCTGGTGTTTTAACAACAACATATTTTTCTTTTGAATTTAATCCTACAACATCGCTGTTACAGTGGATGTTAATACCTTGAGAACGGTAAGACTCCTCTGTTGCAAAGTGTAGTTCAGATAACGCTTTAGATGTCCCATCTAAATAAGATTGGCTACCTCAACCCATGAATGAAGCCCCAGCGCCTCTTTCATATAAGTGAATTTCAGCATTAGGCTCGTTTTTTAAAATAGTTTGAACAGCTTCGTAACCGAAGTGAGATGTTCCAACAACTACGTATTTCATATATTTTCCTCCTAATTAATATTTCCTATAATTTGAATTTTTTTTCCGTATAATTACTATTAAAATATTATACAAATAGCATTATAACATATATTGCTATAATATAAAAAAATAATATGAATTGATAAAGTGATGAAAAATAGCTTTGTTATCGCTTTTACTCTTGTATTATTATATACTAGATTATATTGTTTTTACGTCATATATTTAGTATTAGGATTATTATATTTACTTTGATTCATAAGTAAGCAAATATTTTTGATTTGACTTTTTTTGACTTTTTGTTTTATTATAGATTTCAGTAGATACAAAAATATAAATAAAAAAATTTTATAAGAGGTTATTAATATGATTAAACCATTATTTGATAATGTATTATTAAAAAAAGTAGAAGAAGAGAAAGCAACAACTAGTGGAATAGTTTTAGCTTCAAAAGAAGAAACTTCAAATATTGCGATAGTAGTTGCATTAGGAGAAAGCTGTTTATTGTCAAAAAGATAATGATGGAGAACTTACTGCAGGAAGTAAAGTAGTATTTTCGGATAATTATAAAAAAAGTTAATTTTTAAAAAAATGAAGAATACTATTTAGTAAATGAAGAAGAAGTTCTTGCGGTTATTGAAGATTAATTTTATTACTATTTGGAACAAACAAATAATAAAAGAGATTTAGGAGGAAACATGGTTAAAGAATTAAAATTTTCAGAAGATGCTCGCCAATCTATGAAAGTTGGTGTGGATAAGTTGGCGAATGCTGTCAAAATTACATTAGGACCAAAAGGAAGAAATGTAGTTTTAGATAGAAAATTTGGCTCTCCATTAATTACTAATGATGGAGTATCGATTGCCAAAGAAATAGAATTAGAAGATCCTTATGAAAATATGGGAGCAAAATTAGTTGCTGAAGTAGCTAATAAAACAAATGAAATTGCAGGTGATGGAACTACGACTGCGACTATTCTTGCTCAGGCTATGATAACTGAAGGATTAAAAAATGTTACGAGTGGAGCTAATCCTATCGGTATTAGAAAAGGTATGGAAAGAGCGGTAAAAGTTGCTGTTGAACGCCTTCGTGAAATTAGCGTAACGGTAGATTCTAAAGATAAAATAGCGCAAGTAGGTGCTATTTCTGCGGCTGACGAAGAAATTGGAAAATTCATTTCAGAAGCTATGGATAAAGTTGGGAATGATGGTGTTATCACAATCGAAGAATCACAAGCTCTTGATACTACTCTAGAGGTAGTTGAAGGAATGCAGTTCGACAGAGGATATCTATCTCCGTATATGGTAAGTGATACAGAAAAAATGATTGCTGATTTAGATAATCCTTATGTTCTTGTTACTGATAAAAAAATCAGTGCTGTTCAAGAAATCTTACCAGTATTAGAAGAAGTAGTTGCAGCAGCTAAGCCTTTATTAATTATTGCGGACGATGTTGAACAAGAAGCTGTTGCGACACTTGTTGTAAATAAACTTCGTGGTACATTTAATGTTGTTGCTGTAAAAGCTCCAGGATTTGGAGAAAGAAGAAAAGCTATATTAGAAGATATCGCTATATTAACAGGTGGAACATTAATTACTGATGATTTAGGTTTAGAATTAAAAGATGCTAACATAACAATGCTTGGAAAAGCTGCTAAAGTAAATGTTACTAAAGATAACACTGTTATTGTTGGTGGTAAAGGCGATAAAGAAAAGATTGAAAGCAGAACACAACAGATTAAAGCATTATATGCGGAATCAAGTTCTGAATTCGACCGTGAGAAACTACAAGAAAGATTAGCGAAATTATCAGGTGGAGTAGCTGTAATTAAAGTTGGTGCTGCTACAGAGACTGAACTAAAAGAAAGAAAACTTAGAATTGAAGATGCATTAAATTCAACTAGAGCTGCAGTAGAAGAAGGTATAGTTCCTGGTGGTGGAACAGCACTTGTTCAAGTAATTTCTGAGGTTGAAAAACTAGAAGCTACAGGAGATGAAAAAACTGGAATTAATATTATTAAAAAAGCTCTAGAAGCGCCAGTTCGACAAATCGCAGAAAATGCGGGATTAGAAAGTAGTGTTATAGTTGCTAAACTTAAAGAAGTAGAAGTAGGGTATGGATTCAATGCAGCTACTGAAGAGTGGGTTGATATGATAAAAGCTGGAATAGTTGATCCAACGAAAGTTACGCGTTCGGCATTACAAAATGCTGCGAGTGTATCAAGTTTATTCTTATCAACAGAAGCTGTTGTAGCCGATGTTTCAAAGGATGAACCAATGCAACCACAAATGCCAATGATGTAAAAATTAATAGCTAAAAACAAATAATTTGAATAATTGGCTATGATATTATAAAATAAATTCATAAGAATTAAAGGAGACAGAAACAATGAGAGAAATCACAGATAAAGAATTTTTTGAACTATCAAAAACTGATAGCGTAAAAGTATTTGACTTTTGGGCACCATGGTGTGGTCCATGTAAAATGTTAGCACCAGTATTAGAAGAAGTTTCAAACGAATTTACTAATATTGAATTCTATAAAGTCAATGTAGATGAAAACCAAGAAGCTGCTGGTGAATTTGGAATTATGTCAATTCCTACGCTATTAATCATGAAAAATGGTGAAGTACTAGAAGAAAAAACTGGATACCAACCAAAAGAAGCATTAGTAGAATTACTATCTAAATTCTAATAAAAAATTAAGCTACAAAATTGATTTTTCGTAGCTTTTTTAATAGAGATAAACAAGGAATAGCTTGTAATTAAGCCATTCCTTGTTTTTTTATTTGATTAATAATTTTTTTAAATATCGATCGATTTCCCAGTCTGTAACTTGAGTTCTGAATGAATCCCATTCGATTGATTTTGCTTCTATAAAGTTATAGAAGATGTGATCTCCTAATGCTTCTTTCATAATAGGAGATGCTGCTAATTCTTTAAGTGCAGTGTATAGAGTTGACGGTAATTCATCGATACCATTTGCGATTCTTTCTTCGCGAGTCATAACATAAATATTACTTCTAACTTCAGCAGCTGGAACTAGTTTATTTTCAATTCCGTCTAAACCTGCTGCTAAGATTGTTGTCATTGCTAAGTATGGATTTGCAGCTGGGTCTACTGATCTAACTTCTACACGTGTAGACTTACCACGTGCAGCAGGAATACGAACAAGAGGTGAACGGTTTGAAGTTGACCATGCAACATAACAAGGTGCTTCATAACCAGGAACTAGACGTTTATATGAGTTTACGGTTGGATTACAAACGGCTGTGAAACTACGAGCGTGTTTAAGAACTCCTGCGATGAAGTGTGATGCTACTTCACTTAATCCATTTTCGCTGTTTTCATCATAAAAGCTGTTTTCACCGTTACTGAACATAGAAACGTTACAGTGCATTCCAGATCCATTAATACCAAAAATTGGTTTTGGCATGAATGTTGCGTGTAAACCGTGTTTTCTAGCAATAGTTTTTACAATTAATTTAAATGTTTGAATATTATCACAAGCTGAAATTACATCATCATACTTGAAGTCGATTTCGTGTTGACCTGGAGCAACTTCGTGGTGACTTGCTTCAATATCAAATCCTAGGCGTTCAAGTTCAAGAACGATGTCACGGCGTACGTTTTCTCCTAAATCAACAGGAGCAAGATCGAAATAACCACCATTATCATTTAATTCTAAACTTGGTTCACCATTTTCTTTTAGTCTAAATAAGAAAAACTCTGGTTCTGGTCCAAGGTTTAAAGTATCAAAACCTAATTTTTTCATTCTTTCAAGTGTTCTTTTTAAATTACCACGAGGATCACCAGCAAAAGGTTTTCCATCTACAGTATAAACGTCACAGATGAAACGAGCTACTTTACCGTATTCACTATCCCATGAAAAAACTAAGAATGTATTTAAATCAGGGTAAAGATACATGTCACTTTCTTCAATTCGTACAAAACCTTCAATTGATGAACCATCAAACATCATTTTATTATCTAATACTTTTTCAATTTGACTAACAGGTACTTCTACATTTTTAATTGTTCCAGTAATGTCAGTAAACTGTAATCGAATATACTTAACGTTTTCATCTTCAATTCTTTTAATTATTTCTTCTCTAGTAATAGTTTTAGTCATGTTGTCTCCTTATTTTGTAGAAAATTATTGTAAAAAAATCTAACACTAAAAATTTATTCTTTTTATTGTTATAAAAATCTAGATAAATCACCACGTCCAATTGAGCGTTCTCTAGGTAAACCATTTGGTCCTGCGAATATATCGTTATGGATAATCTGTCTAATTTGGGTTGTTTCAGCAGGTACTTCTTTTTCATTAATAATCTCATCAATAGCTTTTAGATTAAATCCTTTTGTTAGTAAGTCTTTAATAGTTAACAATTTATCGATATCATTAAAAAGAAAAAAAGTCTTGTATTACCTTCAGTACGTTTTTGGAGTGAAGAGTTTTTCTTCATAGTATCTTATTTGTCTTGCAGTAAGCTGAGTAATTTTTGTTACTACACTTATGGAAAAAAACTGGAAGATTTTTTTGTAATTCTTTAAACCCCATAATAGTACCTCTCTAATAAGATTTTGTGAAATAAATATTTTATATCTATATAGTATAATAACAAAAAAATTAACAAAAATAAAGTGTATGTTATAAAAATCTTACATAGAAATTTTTTTATGTAAATATATTCTGAAATAATGCTAATAATTTTTTTATAATTAAATATGAAAGTGTGTTTAAAAATTTCACTAAATCATGATAAAAATAAAAACTATATAAATAAAGAAAGGATGATAGTATGGCGATAGTTTTATCTGTTATTGTTTTTTTGTTATTACTTTTTATACTATTATTAGCTTCATATATAGTTTTAGTTGCCAATAATAAGATAAAAAAAGAAGACGTATGAATAAGGTATTGAAATTGATAGCTGCATATAGTTTGGTTTCTGCATTAGTATATTGCTATCAGTATTTATACCTATAGTAAATATATATATTAACAATTAAATATTAGTTTGGATGTGAAAATTTTTGAAAAAAAGATTCCTTGTTTAAAGGGACAGCAATACTTAGCTTAAGTTTAATTTTGACAAAAGTTCTAGGAGCGGTATATTTGATTCCTTTTTATCAAATTATAGGTGGAGAGGAACAAATGGCTTTGTTTAACTATGGATACAGTTATTATGCAACGCTTTTAGAAATTTCAGCAGCTGGTACTCCACTAGCAATTGCTAAATTAGTAGCAAAATATAATGCTCTAGGAGCATATAGTATTAGTAGAAGAATTTATAGGTTAGGGTCTTGGTTATTGGTTTTAATGGGAATAGTAGGATTCTGTATTCTATTCTTTGGATCGGGACTTATATCGGAACAAATACTTATAAGTAATCAACAAAAATTTACTCCACAGGAAGGTGCTTTAGTATTAAAAAGTTTAAGCTTTGGGATCCCTTTAGTGCTAGTATCAGCAGGTATTAGAGGATTATTTCAGGGGCATGAGGTAATGTTACCTTCCGCATTGAGTCAATTTATTGAACAAGTTGCACGTATTGCATTTATGTTAGGTGCTACTTATTTTATTATGAGAGTATTAGGTTATGGAGTAGTCGAAGGAAATGTTAGTGCTACATTTGCGGCAACAGTAGGTGCTATCTTTTCTTTAATTACACTCTTCTTTTTTTATACTAAGTATAGAAGAAATTTAGATTTTTAATATAGATGAAGATGAAGTACAACTTGATATTCCTACAGTATCATTAGTGAAGGAATTTTTCTCGGTATCTATACCATTTATATTTATAGTTGGGTTATTTCCAATTCTAAATATTATAGATCAACATAATTTTATTCATGGGATGACTCAAATAGGAAAGGCTGATATAGTAGATGGGAGATTTTCAGCACTGCAACTTGTTAATAAAGTAGTAATGATTGCTGTAGCTATAGCTCCGGCTTTCTCTAGTACTTTTTTACCTTCTATAACTAGATTGTTTGCACAAGGGGATAAAGTAAGTGTTAGTAGTCAAATAAATAGAGTAGTTTTAGCTCTTTTGACGATTGTACTGCCAGCACTTGTAGGAATGTATGTCCTTGCTGATCCTATTTACTCGACTTTTTATAGTAGAAGTTTAGAAAATGCTGCTTTATTAAGGTTTTATCTGCCGCTAGCGGTATTATATTCAATATATAGTTTAACTAGTATAATTATGCAGGCTGTTAATAAGCAACTATTAAACTTTGTAGCGATTATAGTGGGGTTGGTAGTTAAGTATGTAACTATTACTCCATTTGTAATGAAATTTGAGACAAATGGTGTGATTTTATCTTCAATCACAACTTATCTTGTGATGATTAGTATAAACTTAGTTATTATCAATACTGTGGTTAGACTTAGAATTTTTTTGAGTTCATTTCGAGGTTATTTATAATTTTATGCAGTTGTTTCATTATGTTTATTACAGTAGCTGCGATATATGAATCAATTTTGTCTAATTTTGTTATTGAATCGAAAAATTTCAAGTATGATTTTAATTATGATATGTGCGATTTTTTTGGTGGTATTATTTATTTCATCAGTATAACTATGATGAAATTTGATGAATATTTATTCGGTAAAAAGATTACACTATCATCATTAAGAAATCTAAGGAGAAGGGCATAGTGAGACTAGATAAATTTATTAGTACGACTACGATACTAAGTAGGGCAGAAGCGAAAAAAAGAATAAAAAAAGGAATATTAATTAATAATGTTTTAGTAAAAAGTCCTGATTATAAGGTTGATGAATTTAATGATCAGGTGATTATTGATGGAGTTAGGTTGGTTTATCAAAAATTTATTTATATAATGATGAATAAACCTAAAGATACAGTGTCTGCAACAGAAGATGCGATAGAGAAAACAGTTGTAGACATTTTAAATGAAGAAGATCGCATTCAGAAAGTTTTTCCGGTAGGTAGACTTGATAAGGATACTGAGGGACTTATGTTATTGACTAATGATGGTGACTTAGCTCACAGACTAATTTCTCCAAAAAAAAATGTTGAAAAGAAATACTATGTAGAGGTAAATGGAGAACTAAAAAATGAACATCTGGAAGTTGTAAAAAAAGGTGTGATTTTAGAGGATGGATATAGATGTAAACCTGCTCGTTTAGAAATATTAGATAGCAGTGAATCTAGTAGTAAAGCAAATATATATATTACAGAGGGGAAATTTCATCAAGTTAAAAGAATGATGAAATCACTTGGTGTGACGGTAACATATTTAAAGAGATTATCTATAGGTAATTTAAGTTTAGACAAAAATTTAAGATTAGGTGAATATAGATATTTAACAGATGAGGAATTAAATAAATTAAATAATTAACGGAGGGATTTATTATGAATATAGATTTTAAACAAGAGGTTTTAAATCATAAGGAGGATTTACTTAAAGATTTATTTGAGTTGTTAAGTGTACGTTCTATTTTAGGGACTGATATCACTGAAGAAACGCCATTTGGTAGTGGACCAAGAGAAGCACTAGACCTAATACTGTCTTTTGGAGAACGTGATGGTTATAAAACTAAATTAGTAGAAAATAAAGCAGGACATATAGAAGTAGGTCAAGGTGAAGAATTGTTTGGTATTCTTGGTCATGTTGATGTAGTACCAGTAGTAGAAGCTGACTGGACTAGTCATCCATTTAAACCAGAAATAAGAGATGGTAAAATATTTGCTCGTGGATCATTAGATGATAAAGGACCTACAATGGCAGCTTATTACGCTGTTAAACTTTTAGATAAACTAGGTGTAAAATGGAATAAACGAGTAAGGGTGATTGTTGGAAGTGATGAGGAAACTGGATTTAGATGTGTTGAAGCATACTTTAAACACGAAGAACAACCAGCTTCTGGATTTACGCCAGATGCAATGTTCCCATTAGTGTATGCTGAAAAAGCAAGAGCAACTTTTGATCATAAACTGAAGTTTGTTAGTGAAGATGGAGAGTATAATTATAAACTTGTTAAATTTAATGGTGGTCAAGTTTTAAATATGGTTATTGCCAGTGCAAAAGCTGAATTAGAAGGTGAAGTAGCAGATATTAAAGAAAAATTTGAACAATTCTTAGAACAAGAAAAACTTGAAGGTGAAGTTGAGGGAGAAAATACAATTAAGCTTACACTTAAAGGAAAAGCAGCACACGGATCAACACCACAATATGGTATAAATGCTGCAACAAAATTAGCAGAATTTTTAAGTACATTAGGATTAGATAATAATGGTAAAAATTTTGTAGAATATATAGTAGAAAAGCTAGCTAATGATCCATTTGGTAAAAAATTAGGAATTGATTATTCTGATAATGAAATGGGAGAAGCTACGTATAACTATGGTATTCTAGATTATGATTTAGGGAAAAAAGTTGGTGTAGTTTCAACAGATTGTCGTCATCCTAAGAAATTTGATTTAGTAGATAGATTAAAAGGAGTTAAGGAAGATAATATTAATATTGAAGTTACAAGTACTAAAGAAGCTCACTATGTACCAAAAGATGATGAATTAGTAACTACATTAATGGATGTTTATAGAAAACATACAGGGGATACTAAAAATGACGCATTTGTATTAGGTGGAGGAACATATGCACGCTGTCTTAAAAAAAGGTGTTGCATTTGGATTACTTTTTCCCTGGTAAAGAAGATACAATGCACCAAGCAAATGAATATTTAGAAGTAGAAGATTTATTATTAGCAACTGCAATTTTATGCTGAGGGAATTTATAAACTTTGCTGTGAATAATAAATTTTATAAAAAAATATTTATTAGATATAATGTTTCTTTTATAATAAATAAGGTAATAAGCAATCTCAAAGATATTAATGTTGATTCATATATATATAAATTATAATATCTTTGAGATTTTTTTAATTTTAGTTTTAAAAATAGTATCTTGAAAAAAATGATTAAAGAATGTAAAATATATAGTGCATTATAATTTTTTTAAAAAAAGAGATTGAAGAAAGGAGCAGTATAAAATATGTCTAAAGAATATTATCAGATGGGCTGGACTTTAGATGATACATATAACGAAGATTATTTTTGTTCGAGAGATAATCAACGTTACTTTATTAAAAAAAATACTACTCCGATGATAGCAACTCTTTCTGCAGAAGGTATTGTACCTAGATTAAGATGGACTAAGCGTATTAGTAATGGAGATGTATTAATCGCACAAGATTTTGAAAATGGTAGAACGTTAAATACGGAAGATATGACGGATAAACGTATACCTGAAATTTTGAAAAAAGTTCACGGATCATCAAAACTAAAAAAAATTATGAAGGCTCAAGGCTATGCTGAAGAAACAGCAGCTAGATCACTTTGTAATTTAAAATCTATTATTGCTGATGATCTTAGAAAAAATAGTAATATTGTGGATGCATTAAATTATTTAGAGAAGTGTTTGCCAGATGATGATGTAGAATACACACCTTGTCATACAGATTTACATAAAGATAACTGGTTACTTTCAGATCAAGGTAAACTATTCTTAGTAGATTGGGAGCATTCTATTCTATGTGATCCAGCTATCGATATTTCATTTGTATTATATCGATATATACCGCAAAGCGAATGGAATGAATGGCTAAAAAAATTTATGGGCAAGAGCCAACAATAAAGTATAGAAATAGACTAAAATGGTATATAACTTTACAATCTGTCATAATGATAGTTTGGTATCACGAGAAGAAACAATTAACGGAAATGAACTCGTGGCTAGTTTTTTTAAATAGTATTTTTAACGATTTTATATAAGCATTAAGTAGGAAAAATCCTAATTAATGCTTTTTATTTTTATAATCGGTGTAAAATAGAAATAGTTGCGTAATTTATTCTTATAGAAGAAACTAATATTTGAATATATTATGATAAATGAAATTAATGGAGAGATGGAATGAGTATAAAACAATATAAATTATATCTAATAGACTTAGATGGTACTATTTATAATGGTGATAAAAAGATAAAATATGCAAAGGAGTTTGTTGATTATTTAAATACAAATAACATAGATTATTTATTTTTAACTAATAATTCAACTAGACAACCTAAAGATGTGGCAGAACACTTAAAGAAATTTGATATTGAGACATCGGAAGAACACGTATTTACATCAAGTGATGCTACTAAAATTTATCTTGAAGGTAAAGGATATAAAAATTTATATGTAATCGGTGAAGCAGGGCTTAAGAGTACTTTAAATTCATTCGCTCAAAGAGAAAATGAGGAAGATGTTGATGCAGTTGTAGTTGGTCTTGATAGACAACTTAATTATGATAAACTTGCAACTGCTGCAAAAGCTGTATTGAATGGGGCGGAACTGATTGGTACCAATCCAGACACATTGTTACCAACAGCAAATGGCTTTGTACCAAGTAACGGGGGACAAGTAAAGTATCTAGAGTATGCAACTTCGACACAAGCTACATTTATTGGTAAGCCTAGCAAAATTATTATGGAAAGTGCTATGAATTTATTTAGTTATAGCAAAGATGAAATTGTTATGGTAGGAGACAATTATGATACAGATATTATGTCTGGTATTAATGGTGGTATAGATACCATTCACGTTCAAACTGGTGTTACAAGCTTAGAAGATTTACAAAACAAAGAGCATAAACCAACTTATTCTATTAAAAACTTATTCGAGTTAGTTAAATAAAAGGAGAAATCATGATTATTAAAACAGAAGAACAATTACAAAAAATGAAAGAAATAGGATTCATCTGTGCTACCATTCGAGATGAAATGGTAAAAAAAGCAGTACCAGGTGTTTCTACAAAAGACTTAGATAATATAGCAAAAGAATTATTTGAAAAATATGGTGCAAAATCAGCGCCAATTACAGAGTATGATTTTCCAGGATATACATGTATTTCATTAAATTACCAAGCTGCACACGGAATTCCATCAAGTACTAAAATATTAAAAGATGGTGATTTACTAAATATAGATGTATCTGGATGCAAAGATGGATATTATGCAGACACTGGAATTTCTTTTGTTGTAGGTAAAGTAGATGACCCAATGAAAGAAAAAGTATGTGAAGTAGCTAAAGAAGCGTTTTATGAAGGAATTAAACATGCTGTAGCAGGAAGAAAAATTAACCAAATTGGTAAACATGTTCATAAAAAAATAAAAGAACATAAATTAGAAGTAATCGAAAACTTAACGGGTCACGGGATTGGAACTTCATTACACCAAGAACCACAGCATGTGTTCAATTATTTTGATCCGTGGGATAATTTAATCTTAAAAGATGGTATGTGTTTAGCAGTGGAACCTTTCGTATCTACTAAAGCAAAAACTGTAGGGAATTCAGATAGAGATGAGTGGGAATTAGTTGCAAATGATGGTTCTTATATTGCTCAATATGAACATACTATTGTAGTTAGAGAAAATGCTGAACCATTAATATTGACTAAAATTGATTAATTTTTTTAATGGAAAAAAAGTTGACAAGTTAATAAAAAAATGTTTTAAGATACTACTTATTATAAAAATTATGGAGAGAAGAAAATGGCAGAAAAATTTAGTAATAGTCGAATCTCCTTCTAAGGCAAAAAAACTATTGAAAAAAATATCTAGGGAAAAAATATAGAGTAATATCTTCAAAAGGTCATGTAAGAGATCTTCCTAAAAGTAGAATGGGAGTAGAAGTACTAGATAATGGAAATGTAGATGTTGATTATATTTCTATAAGAGGGAAGGGCGATGTAATTAAGTCTTTAAAAAAAGAAGCCAAAGGGAAAAAAAGTATTCCTAGCATCCGATCCCGATAGAGAAGGAGAGGCAATAGCTTGGCATATTGCACATATTTTAGGATTAGATAATAATTCTGATAACAGAATTGTTTTTAATGAAATAACAAAAGATGCGGTAAAAGATGCAATAAAGCATCCACGTAAGATAAATACTGATTTAGTTCAGTCACAACAAGCTAGAAGAATATTAGATCGTTTAGTTGGATATAATATTTCTCCTGTTCTTTGGAAAAAAGTAAAACCAAAGTTATCCGCAGGAAGAGTGCAAAATGCAGCTCTAAAGCTAATTGTTGATAGGGAAGAAGAAATTCAAAAATTTGTTCCCCAAGAATATTGGTCTATGCCAATTGATTTTATAAAAAATAGAAAAGTCTTAACGGCTAATTTCTATTCTTATAAAGGTGAAAAACTTAAACTTGAAAGTAAAAAAGATGTAGATAATATAAGAAAAGCAATAGTAGGTGATACATTTAAAGTTACTAATGTAGCAAAAACTAATAAGAATAGAAATGCACCGAATGTTTATATCACTTCTACAATGCAACAAGATGCTTCAAGAAAGATTAACTTTAAAACACGTAAAACTATGAGTGTTGCTCAAGAATTGTATGAAGGTATTAACCTTAAAAAGTTAGGTGGAGTTACTGGTTTAATTACATACATGAGAACGGACTCTACAAGGGTTTCTGATGAAGCGGTTAAAATGGCTAGTGATTATATACTAAATAATTTTGGTAAAGAATATCTAGCATCAGCAGTTAAAGCTAGAAAATCAAGCAAGAATGTTCAAGATGCTCATGAAGGAATTAGACCTACAAATGTTAACTTTACGCCTGATAGTATTAAAGAATACTTATCAAATGATCAATACAAGTTATATAAACTGATATGGGAAAGATTCTTAGCTAGTCGAATGAGTGCTGCAGTTTATGAAACAAGTACAACAACATTTGAAAATAATAAAGTTGTCTATAGAGGAGCACATTCTAAGTTGCTGTTTAATGGATTCTTAGCTGTATTGAAGGAAAAAGAAAAAGTAAAACTTGCACCAGAATTTGAAGTTGGAGAAGATGCAAAAGTTAAAGAAATTAAAGAAGAACAGCATTTTACTCAACCACCTGCACGCTATTCTGAAGCCAAACTGATAGCTGAACTTGAAGAATTAGGAGTAGGGCGTCCTTCAACTTATGCTACAATTGTTGATACTTTACAAAAGAGATATTATGCGAAATTACAAAATAAAGTATTTACACCAACTGAATTAGGAACATTAGTTAGTAAGATAACAGAACAATATTTCCCTGATATAATAAATACTAAGTTTACAGCTAATCTTGAGAGTCAATTAGACGATATAGCAGAAGGTAAAGTAGGATGGGAAAAAACTATATATAACTTCTATAGTAATTTTAGAAAAGATGTTGAAAAAGCAGAAACGGAAATGGAAAAAGTGGAGATTAAACAAGAATTTACTGGAGAAAGCTGTCCAGAATGTTCTTCACCACTTGTATTTAAGTTAGGTAAATTCGGTAAGTTTATTGCTTGTTCTAATTTCCCTGACTGTAGATATACTAATACTATCCAAAAAAAGGTTGGAGTAACATGTCCAAAATGTAAGAAACATGAGATTTTAGAGAAGAAATCTAAAAAAGGGAAGTTATTCTACGGTTGTGAAGGATTCCCAGAATGTGATTTTGTTTCATGGGATAAACCCATAAATAGAAATTGTCCGAAATGTACAAATATCTTATATGAAGGAAAAAAAGGTGTACAATGTGCGCATTGTGACTATAAAGAAGAAATAAAAAAATAGGAAAAAACAAAAGGATTTGATAACTGTTCTCAATTATCAAATCCTTTTTATTTTAAAGTATATATATATTCATTATAGAAAATTAATTGTTTAAAAAAATGATTGTATTATTGATATGTTAGAATTGTAAACGAAATATTTCATCTATAACTCTCTTTAATTGTCAGAAAAATTTAAAACATTTATCCAACAAAAAAAGGGAATATTTTTTTAATAATATATTGACAAATATTAATAAATATATTATTGTATATAACATATTTAAAAAAATAAAAAAATTTGGAGGAGATGACATGTTAAAATTTTTAAAGAAAAATCCATACGTTTCAATCGGACTTATGTTATTTGCACTATTCTTTGGTGCTGGTAATTTAATTTTCCCAGCATTCTTAGGACAAAACGCTGGAACAAACTTATCTACAGCGATGATTGGATTTATTATTATGGGAGTGGGATTACCACTATTAGGAGTTATAGTAATGGGGTATTCAGGAGCGGAAGACCTATTAGACTTATCAAGTAGAGCAGGGAAAGTATTCGGTGTCACTTTTACGACTTTACTATACTTAACAATAGGACCTTTCTTTGCGATTCCTAGAACAGGAACTACTACTTATGAATTAGGATTATCAAGTTTTGTTGCGCCAGAACACACTGTAGTTGCACAAGCAGTATTTTTAGCTTTCTTTATGGGATTAACATTATGGTTAGCTATCAGTCCTAATAAATTAGTAGATAGAATTGGGACTGTAATTACACCTGTTTTATTACTATCAATGATTGTTTTAATCATTGCATCACTAGTTAAACCTATGGGTGTAGCACAAGAACCTACAAAAACATACCAAACTACTACATTAGCATTTACAAATGGACTAATGGAAGGTTATAACACAATGGATGCATTAGCTTCATTAGTATTTGGTATTATCGTAATTAATTCTGTTAAGCTTTACGGAGCAAAAACAAAGAAAGAAGTTTTTAACAATTCAGCTAAATCAGCAATAATTGCAGCAGTATTATTAGCATTAGTATATGTATTTATTTCTAATATTGGATCTACTTCAGTATCTGTTTTAGGATTACAAAAAACTGGGGCTGGAGTATTGACTGGTGCTACAACATATTACTTTGGTAATGTTGGTAAATTGTTACTATTTGTTATCGTATTTTTAGCTTGTTTAACAACAAGTGTTGGATTAGTAACAGCTTGTGCTTCATACTTCGTAAGACTTTATGACAAAGTAAGTTACAAAACATATGTTATTGCTTTAACAGTATTCTCATTTGCAGTAGGTAACTACGGATTAGCAGCAATCATCCAAGGAGCAGTTCCAGTATTAGTCTTACTTTATCCATTAACAATGGTAATTATCTTACTTGGATTTTTAAATAACTTCTTTGGTGGGAAAAAAGTTGTCTATATTTGTACTGTTTTATTCACTGGATTATTCAGTTTATATGCTACAGTAACTTCAACATTTAAACTTGCTGTTCCAGCTATTGATAATTTATTATCAAAAGTTAAATTCTTGCCAGTACCAGCAGATTTTGCTTGGTTAAACTTTGCACTTGTTGGTTTTGTACTGGGAGTTATATTAACATTTTTTTGTTAAAGAAAAATAAATAATAATTAAGGTGATGGGAGAAATATCTTCTATCATCTTTTATTTTTTTTGATTATTGTTTTGACAATAAGTTAAAAGCAATGGTATTATAAGATATAATCTAATATTTTTAGAAATGGAAAATAAATGTAAAGAACATTAAACTAATGTTATTTTTTTATAGGAGAAATAATGGTTTTAGAATTTAAAGAATATAAAAAAAGTTAAAAAAAGATACTATATTAGAGCTTGATTTCAAAGTTGAGACAGGAGAAATATTAACGATTATCAATAATAATCCTTCTAACTTAGAATTATTAAAAAGAGTCTTTTAGACAAAGAACTAAATTTAAAGGTGAAATTTTTATTTGATGGTGAAAAATATTAATAAACAGAAATTATTATTTTCGAAAGATTTTGGTTTCTATAATGATTTATCACTATTAAAAAAATATAAAAAAATGCCTTATCTTTATTTAATATTAAAGTTTCAGATGATGAATTAGTTGGAGATATAGAGTTTTTTTAAACTTAGTTTCTTCTACTAAATACAAAGATTTACTTCCAAATGAAGTAATAAAATTTCATATTTTGTTTTTCAATTTTGGTCGATCAAAAATATTTTGATTATTGATAACACAGAGGAACATTTAACTGTAATCGATAAAGAAGAAATAAGTGAATTAATTCTTGAAAAAAATCAAATAATGCTAATGTTATTATTTTAGATACAATGCTTAACAGCTATAACAGTATTGCGGATAAAGTATTAGTCATTACTGATGGGATAAAGTCATATTTTGGAAATTTAGAAGATTTATTAATTTTTAAAAACAATTGACAGCAATCAATGTTTCTAGTCAAGAAAAATCTAGATATTGCACTAGAAGGATATCAATATACGCTTTATCATGATAATGAGATAGTGGTTAGAGAAGAAGTTCTTGAAGAAGTAGTTTATGCTTTATTGAAAAAAATAATATGGAAGTATTTCAAATTCGTAATTTAGGAGAAAAAAATTAAATTATATGAGGGAGAGGCTGATTTGTAATGTTATTAGCGGTAGAATTTGGAAAGTTATTTCGACGAAAAATTCAATTATTTATTTTTTTAATTATTTTAGCATTAATTAATTTAGCATTAGTGTATAAGCTAGATACATTAGCTACATATTACGATATGTCAATCTTAAATATTATATTTAATATAATATTTAAGATTAATCTAGTGTTAGTAGTTTTTTTGTTATGGGAATAAATTATATATTTTTCATATAGAGAAGATTATATTTCAAAAAGTTAACGTACTTTTTAGAAATAAGAAAAAAAGAAAAATAGTGCGTGATATTTTTCTATTTTAGCAAATTTAATTTATTTTTTTAGTTTATTATGCTATAGTAATGTCATGTTTCATAGGTATTATTTTTTTACGTAAGAAAAAAATATCTTTGAAGAATTAAAAGCTTTTAGCGCAAAATGTTAATACTACAGGTGCTTATGCTGTAATGTTAGTTTTATTACTGTTGTTTGCTAATCTTATATTTTTATTAGCATTAACACTATTTAATAATACGAACTTAGCAATATCTTTTTCGCTTTTATATTTTATTGGTGGAGAAGTGATTGCAAATATGCTAAAAACTAGATTTACTATTCCGGCAGAAAGAGTAGATAACAGTGTATTAACTATCTTTACGAAATCATTTAATCTATTAAATCAAAATATTACATTTAATCTAGGTAGTTTTTTACCACTAGTGTTAAACATGATAGGACTGATGATTGTTATAGTTATTGTTAGATTGATGAAAAAAATAATAGGATAGAAGGAGATAATAATGGATACACAGATATTAATTCAATATGTAATAGTATTATTAAGTTTAGTGCTATTGGAAGGCTTACTATCAGCTGATAATGCTATTGTACTAGCAGTTATGGTTAGACATTTGCCGCCTAAAGAACAAAAACATGCACTGATGTATGGTCTAGCAGGAGCATTGATATTTAGAATCATTGCAATATTTTTAATTACAATCTTGGCACAGTATTGGGAAATTCAAGTTCTAGGAGGATTATACTTATTATATATGGCAGGTGTCCATATTAAAGAGTTTTTTGATAAACGCAAAGAAGGAAATGGAAGTGAAGAAATAGCGGAGCCGAAGAAACAGAGTGGTTTTTGGGCAACAGTGATTAAAGTTGAGTTAACTGATATAGCTTTTGCTATCGATTCAATTTTAGCTGCTGTAGCGATTGCCATAACTCTACCACATATTTCCGAAACGTCAATTGGAGGTATCAACCTTGGTCAGTTTTCAGTAATGGTAATAGGTGGATTTATTGGTGTAATCATTATGCGTTATGCTGCTAATATATTCATCAAAGTTTTAGAAACTAAACCTGGTTTAGAAATTGCAGCTTTTCTAATTGTAGGCTGGGTCGGTATTAAGTTATTTGTTATAGCTGCTGCTCATGAAAAATTAGGGCTTATTCCACATGAATTTCCACATTCGACACTTTGGACTGTTATTTTCTGGGTAGTATTACTTGGATTATTAGTTTGGGGAATATTAGTTTCAAAAAGATTTGAAAATAAATAGTTAATTAGAAGAGATGATATGTATATATCGTCTCTTTTTAGTATTTGTATGTTTCTTATTTTTCATATACACAAATTGATATCTATGATATAATTTAAAAATTATATATTAAAATACAAGGAGGATAAAAAAATGGCATTTGATGGTTTCTTTATAAGAAAAATGGTAAAAAGAATTAGAAGAGAATATTTTACAAGGACGTATAAATAAAAGTAAATAATCTATCTACTGATGAATTTGTCTTTTTCAGTTAGAAAAAGGAAAAAAATTTGAAATTGTTTTTTTATCTGCAAATCCAAGTGCGTCTAGAATACAGTTAACGAATAATAGTTTTGAAAAATCCTTCAACACCTTCAAATTTTTTTGTTCAGTACTTAGAAAAATATTTAACAGGTGGAATAATATTAGAAATTAATCAGATTAATAATGATCGAATAGTGATTTTTAAAAATAAAAAAACTTTGATGATTTAGGTTATGAAAAAGTATTACTATCTAATTTCAGAATTAATGGGAAAAACACTCAAATATAATATTAACTAATGAAGACAATATAATCTTAGAGTCTTTGAAGAATAGCTACAGTCTTGAGTATAAGAGATCTACTATATCTAATATGGAATATACTCTTCCTCCAACAGTTGAAAAAAATTAATCCCTTTGACTTTAATCGCTATAATGATATTGAGTTTTCTGTTGATGACAAGAAATTCTTAATGAAAAGTTTCTACGGTGTTTCAGCGCTACTGAATAATTACTTTGAAAAAAATTCGGAAGAAGATTTGAAAAAAATTCTTTTATGAATTTTTTTGTAAAGAATTTGACAATTATGACAAGCCTTCCTTACTTGAAGAAAAATGGTAAGAAAGATTTTTTTACTTTTTTTGATGTAAAGGAATATAGTAAAGAATTCGAATCATTGTCACAATTACTTGATTATTATTATATGGACATTGCGAGAGAGTCTATTAATAAGAACACTGATAGAAAACTTTTTAATTTTATTAATTCTAAAATCAATAGATTAACTAAAAAAATAGATATACTGGAAGATGAACTTGAGCAGGCTAATAGTAGAGATGATTATAAGTTAAAAAGGACAGTTATTGATTTCTAATATCTATATGTTTAAAAAGAAATTCCTGAAACTGTGACGTTACAAAAATTTTTTTATAGTGAAAAATTTATCGGATATAGAAATAGAGTTAGATTCGAACCTGACAATTGAGAAAAAAACTCTGAGAAGTACTTTAATTTATATAAAAAAATAAACGAACTATTGAGAATTTGATTGAACAAATAGAGATTGCAAAAACAGGATTTAGGATATTTTGAAACTATTAAATTCCAAATTGAAAAATGCAGATAAAACTGATATAGCAGAAATTAAAGAAGAATTGACTGCTAATGGAATATTAAAAAGAAAAAGATTAAGGTAAATAAGAAAAAAGAATAAGAGTAACTATTTTGTAATTAATCATAATGGTACTGCCATTTATGTTGGAAAAAATAATCTTCAAAATGATGCTATTACCAATAAATTAGCAAGACGAGATTACCTATGGTTTCATGCTAAAGATATTCCTGGTAGTCACGTGGTAATTTTTGATAATAACCCTAGTGAAGAGACAATAGAGATTGCATCAATGCTAGCTGCTTATTATTCGAAGTTTAAAAATGAAGAATATGTTAATGTTGATAGAACGTTAATTAAAAATGTAAAAAAAATACCTGGTGCTAAACCGGGATTAGTAACTTATACCGGACAAAAAACAGTTAAACAAAAAATTGATAAGGATCTTATAGGCGAGCTTTTGATAAAATAAAACAATTAAATAGTCAAGGAAGGTGAATATATGAATGATAAATTAGATATAAAGACTGCAATAAAGGATACATTACCTACAGTTTTTGGATATATTGGAATAGGTTTGGCATTTGGTATCATAGCAAGTTCAGCTGGTTTTAATCCTCTCGTTGTCGGAGCGATGTCGTTATTCATATACGCTGGTGGTGCCCAATTTATAACTGTAAGTATGCTTTCAAGCGGCTTTCCAATACTTTCAATCGTCCTTGCAACTTTTTTAATTAATTCAAGAATGATATTAATGAGTATGGTAACAGCTCCGTTTTTTAAACGATATAGTGTATTCAAGAATATTATTATTGGTACTTTTTTAACTGATGAGAGTTTTGCTTTAGGAATGAACAAACAAAACTATACTAATGGAAGGCTAACTTATGAATGGTTTAACGTCGCTAATCTAGTATCGTATATCACATGGGTTGTTTCTTCTGTTGCGGGTGCATTATTAGGTGGAATAGTTAAGGAACCTAAGGCACTAGGCTTAGATTTTGCTCTTGTAGCAATGTTTATAGGATTGTTATATTTACAAGTTATTTCAGATTTTACTATTAAGAAAAAAGTACAATTTCTAGTAATTGTTGTTGTATTCTTCTTAGTATACTTTGGAATGATTGTTATCCCGAGCAATGTATTGATTATAGTAGTTACCTTAATAGGATGTGCGATAGGAGTGGTGTTGAAAAATGTTATCTACTAACTATATTATTTTAACAATATTAGGATGTACAATTGTAACTTGGTTATCTAGGGTACTCCCATTTGTATTATTGAAGAAATTTGACTTACCTAAAGCTATAATAGAGTATCTAAGTTTTGTGCCGATTGTAATAATGTCAGCTTTATGGTTTGATAGCCTATTTATTCAAAAGATTGGGGAGTTTCCTCAGATTAATTATGAAAATCTATTTGCCTCTTTACCAACGGTAATAAGTGCAATTATTTCAAAAAGTCTCTTGGTAATAGTTGTAGTGGGAATATTATCTCTAGCAATTATTAGACTTGTATTCTAAAAAAATATTAGTTATCTTCTTCGAACAAAAAAATTGAGAATTTTAAGAAAAATATTACCAAATTAATTTACAACTTAAATATACATGTTTATAGTTTAAATTTTTTTCCGATTTATGGTATTATATAAGGATAATAAAACATAACAGAAGGATACGAAAAATGGAGAAAGGATTATTAATAGTTCTTTCAGGACCTTCAGGAGTAGGTAAAGGTACTGTTAGAAAAAGAATTTTTGAAAGTAATGATGTTGACTTCGAATATTCAATTTCAATGACATCAAGAGGTATGAGGCCCGGTGAAGTGGACGGGGTTGATTATTTCTTTAAAACAAAAGAAGAATTTGAATCTTTAATTCAACAAGGAGAGCTATTAGAGTATGCTCAATATGTCGACAATTATTACGGAACTCCCGTTAAATATGTAAGGGAGACGATGGAAAAAGGAAAAGATATATTTTTAGAGATTGAAGTACAAGGTGCAGGACAAGTAAAAAGTAAAATTCCAGATGCTTTATTTATATTTTTAGCACCACCTAGTATTGGTGACCTTAAAGAAAGACTAAAAGGTCGTGGAACTGAAAGTGATGAAGTAATAGAATCACGTATAGCTAAGGCTAAAAAAGAAATTAATATGATGCACTTATATGATTATGTCGTAGAAAATGATGAAGTAGATAAAGCTGTAGAAAGAATTAAAGCAATTATACTTAGTGAGCATTTAAAACGTGAGCGTATAGAGATGAAATATAGAAGAGCGTTATTAGAATTAGAAGAAATGTAGGAGAAAAAAATGTTATATCCAAAAATTAGACGTATTAAAATCAAAAGTAAATTCAAAATATATGCTAGTATCATTAGCAAGTAAAAGAGCAAGAGAATTATTTGCAAATCCTGAAACAAGCAAACTAGACAAATACACTTCTCACAAAGAAGTTGGTAAAGCATTAGAAGAAATTGCTGAAGGTAAAATTTCTGTATTAGAAAAATAGTTTAAATTATTGTTTACAAAATAGTATTTTTAGTGTAAAGTAATATAAGTGTTTTTCTTTGAGTGATCGCGGCAGTAATGCTGAGGAAAGTCCATACTCACACAGGCTGAGATGCTTGTAGTGTTCAACGCTAAACGAAAAAATAAGTTTAGGCACCTTATGGTGACGGCAGAAAATATGACCTAAGTAGTTTTCTATATGGTTATATGTCTTGAAAGTGCCACAGTGACGGAGTTCTTATAGAAATATAAGAAGTGGAACGCGGTAAACCCCTTGAGTGAGCAATTCAAATTTTGGTAGAAGCACTTATTCCGCAGAAATGAATGTAGGAATAGGAAATATGTATATATTTAGACAGATGATCACAGCTATTTTTACGAGAGTAAACTAGTCTCGTTTGAGTAAGATAGATACAGAATATGGCTTATGATAAGAAAAACAACTAGTTCTAGGGGCTCTTAGGAGCCCCTTTTTTTAAGGAGGAAGAAATGAATTTTAATTTAGTAGCAACAACCCCGATGGGAATTGAAGCAATTGTAGCTAAAGAAGTGCAAGAATTAGGTTATGAAACAAAAGTAGAAAACGGGAGAGTATATTATTCAGGAGATAAGAGAGCGATAGTACGTTCTAATCTGTGGTTAAGATGTGCAGATAGGGTTAAAATCGTAGTTGCACAATTTCCTGCGTATACTTTCGAAGAACTTTTTGAAAAAACTAAAGAAATAGAATGGGATAAATATCTTCCAGTAGATGCCAAATTCCCTGTAGATGGACGAAGTCATAAATCTACACTATTTAGTGTTTCTGACTGTCAGTCAATTGTTAAAAAAGCTATTGTTGAAAAAATGAAGAAAAGTTATGGTATAACAGGATGGTTAACTGAGACAGGTGCTAGATATAGATTAGAGATTATTATGTTAAATGATATTGCAACTATTCTATTAGATACTTCTGGCGATGGTCTTCATAAGCGTGGATATCGAGCTAAACAGGGTACAGCACCATTAAAAGAAACATTAGCAGCAGCAATGGTAAAATTGACAAATTGGAAAGGTGAAACACCTCTATACGATTTATTCTGTGGTTCAGGAACATTATTAATAGAAGCAGCAATGGCAGCACAAAATATGGCACCTGGAATCAATAGAAGTTTTGATTTCGAAAAATGGCCTTGGATGCCTAAAAGCCTTGTAGATGAAGAAAGAAATAAGGCTGAGGATTTAATAGACTATGATAAAGAATTGGAGTTATATGGATCAGATATCGATCCGAAAATGATAGCAACAGCGGAGAATAATGCTGAAGAAATAGGATTAGCAGGAGTTATTAAGTTTAAACAGATGTCAGTTTTCGACTTTGTAGCGAAGAAGGAAACAGGTTGTGTTATTGCCAACCCACCGTATGGAGAACGATTAGGTGAGAAAAAAGAAGTAGAGGCTATGTATAAGTTCTTAGGAACGGAATTAAAAAATAAAAAACATTGGTCACTATACTTACTAACTTCTCATAAAATGTTTGAACATTTATATGGAAAAAAGGCTACAAAAAGAAGAAAATTATTTAATGGTTCTATTGAATGTACCTATTATCAATACTGGGGAGAAAAAGTTAAGATAATATTTGACAATTATAAAAAAATATCATAAAAATAAGGATGTAAGTAGAGTTATATATAAAGAAAAGAGGTTGAGTTTATGCATTTAACAAAAAAAGTACTGAACAAGCAATCTGTATAATGGTGATGTTATATCTTCAAGATAGACATGTTTTTCTTAAATTCAAAAGAGATAAGTCAACGTTTAAATATATCTCCAACGTATCTGAAAAAATTATGAGAAAATTAGTTGTCAATGATTTAGTAAAAAGCTAATACTGGAATTGGCGGAGGTTATAAATATAAATCAAATAAAAAAAGTTACTTTATATGATATATATGTTGCACTAAATGGTGAAGTTGAAATTTTTGCATTAAAAACAGATTATGTGTCTAGAATTTTTGAAGGTGCTTTAGCTGTAGATAAACGTTATAGTAAATATTTGAAAAAAAGTAAATACTGTAAATAAGGCGATTAAATCTTCATTAGAAGAGATTACAATTGAAAATTTAGTTGAAGATATCCTAGAGGAGAATGCTAAGATACGACTAGATTGGAATAATTGGGAAGACGAATTTGAAAGAGTAAATGTCTTTTTCAAAGGATAAGAAAAACGGTTATGAATTTTCATAACCGTTTTTTGTTTTTTATAAAGCGCTAGAAAATGCTTCGATAAATTTATCAATATTTTCAAAATCTTCATCAGTGTCTGCTTCGATTTCAATTTTAAGGTTTTCCGTCGGATTAGTTGCACCAGTTTTAGCGATTTGTTCATCAAATTGATCAACGCAAACACAATATTCATCATAAATAGTGTCTCCAGTACCGATTACACCGTAGATTTTTCCTTCATAATTTTTATCTGCAAGAGCTTCAAAAAATTCTTCCATTTCTTCTGGTAGTTCACCTTCGCCGTATGTATAACTCGCAACGATAAAGGCATCTGCATCGTCAAGGAAATCGAAATCTTCCATATCTTCGATAAATAATTTTTCTATCTCTAAACCTTTTTCTTCTTCGAATTTTTCAATCATTAAATCAGATAACATTTCAGTATTACCTGTTAAACTTGCATAAACTAATTTAATATTCAAAAAAATCCCTCCGTTCTATTAGTGTATAAATGATAACTATTTCTTATTATAACGTATTAGAAAAAAATTTAGTAAACAAAAAAATTTCAGAATATTTTTTTCAGGCAAAACTATTGAAAAAAATTCTGAAAAATTGTAGTTTAATTAAAAATATCATTTACATTTCGGAGGTATAATATGGAAAAAAAGGTCTTAATCTTTTTCCATTCTATCTGTAGTTGGTGTGAAATTTAATATAAAAAAATTTTTACAAAAATACAAAGAGAAAAATGAGTAGTTAACTCATTTGGAGGATAGACAATGGAAAAACAAATTTACATTTTTTTGAGAAATTTATTATGATTTCTACAAAGGAAACTTTATTATTTTTTTAGTAGTGCTTTTTGGATTATTTTACTTTTATGTATTATTTAGCTAAAAAGAGTTAGTTCTTCAAAAAGAACTTTATTATCTACAGCAATTGGTTTACTTTTTAGGTATCGCTATTCAAGCATATTCAGGATTTAGCGATGAACCTATGAAAATCAAATATGTTGCTGAGACTACAACTTGGTATTCATTATTCGGTAATGGTTTTATTGATTTAATTAAAAATGTTAATTGTACCATTAGTACTTGTTTCTATTATTAATGTTATCGTTAATATAAATGCAAATACTGATGTAAAAAAACTAACACGTTTAACTTTAATTATTACCTTAGGAATGGTAGCTATAAGTTCAATTGTTGGATTTGTAGTATCTGCTATCTTTAAACTTGGAAGTAGTTCTATTGTATTAGGGAATGGAGATAGCAAAATTAAAGAAGTAAAAAATGTTGTTACTATTATTCGAGAATTAATCCCTTCAAATCCTATAAAAGCAATGGTTGACTTCAATGTTATTGGTGTAGTTATCTTTGCAATGTTTATAGGTTTAGCAGCAAGATATATTCAAAATAAAGATGAAAATAAAGTAAAAAAACTTTTTATAGATTATATAGCCAATTTACATGCTATAGTTTCTCGTATGACAGTTTTAGTAATTAGATTACTACCTTATGCAGTAATTCCATTATTAGCGAATACAATTGCTCAAAGAGGATTGAAATCAATTAAAGATGTATTATTATTTATTGCTCTACTATATGTAGCGGTAGTAATTCAATTCATTATTCAAGGATTATTCTTAGTCTTACATGGTGTCTCACCAGTTACATATTTCAAAAAAGCAAGTAAGCCATTAGTTTTAGCATTTACATCTCGTTCAAGTGCAGGTACCTTACCTCTAACTATTAGTACGCTAACTAAAGAAATGGGAGTAAATCAATCAACTGCTAACTTTGTTGCTTCATTTTCATCTACAGCGGGAATGCAAGGATGTGCGGGAATTTATCCAACGATGTTAGTAGTGTTCTTAGCTAATGCTAATGGAATTGCAATTGATGCAACATTATTCATTATGACTGTAATTGTAGTAACATTAGGTTCTGTAGGTATCGCTGGTGTTCCAGGTACAGCAATTACTGCTGCTTCAGTTTCAGTAAACGGAGTAGGTTTTGGGGCATTATTCAATCAAATTAACCCAATTTTAGCAGTAGATCCAATCTTAGATATGGGGCGTACATGCTTAAATGTTAGTGGTGGTATGACAAATTCTATAATGGTTGATAAACATTTAGGTTTATTTAGTAAAGATAAATTTAATGAGTTTAACAAAGTTACAGAATAGAAATATTAATCGTAGTACGAAAGTACTACGATTTTTTTATAGGTAAAAAAGTATAGAGTCTCATTCAAATTGGGTATGTTATTATTAGGGGCTGGTAAAAAGGTCATAAATTAAAAAAAGTATATATTATAACTTATAGATACAGTGAGTTTATTGATATCTAAATTCGCTTTATAAAAGCTTTTTAGATATCTAGTAAACTTTTCGGGAACGCCCCGGCAAAATCACGTTTTTTGAGTCACTCCCAATTAATATTAAATGTATATTATTAGTTTTTTTTTCCCCAATATGATAATATAGTAAAGGTAAAAATTTAGTAATATATCAAAATTTTGGTCAAAGCATTATTTTGCAATTACGTTAAAATATATGGAGGTACTATGACTGAATTTTTAAAAGAATATGATGTTATTGTAATTGGAGGAGGCCATGCTGGAATTGAGGCTGCGCATGCCGCTAGCAGAAAAGGTGTAAAAACTTTAATGATTACAATTAATTTAGATACTATTGGTTTTATGCCGTGTAATCCAAGCGTAGGAGGACCAGCAAAAGGGATTGTTGTTCGTGAAGTAGATGCACTTGGTGGACTTATGGGACGTGTAGCAGATAAAACTAATATTCAAAGTAAAATGTTAAATACAGCTAAAGGGCCTGCGGTACGTGCGTTAAGAATGCAATCTGATAAAGTTGAGTATCAACTGGAAATGAAGAGGATATTAGAAGATACTCCAAATTTGGATATTGAGCAAGCGATGGTGCGTGAACTTATTATTGAAGATAATAAAGTAGTTGGACTAAGAACTATGCTTGGAACAGCATATAAAGCTAAAACAATTATTATTACTACGGGTACTTATTTACGTGGTGAAATAGTAATTGGAGATATTAAGTATTCTTCAGGACCTAACCATCAGATGCCATCAATTGACCTTGCAAAACAACTGGAAGAATTAGGTTTTGATTTAGTTAGGTTTAAAACTGGAACACCACCAAGAGTTAATGCTGATAGTGTAGATTTTTCAAAAACAGCAATTCAGCCTGGTGATGAGGAGGAGCATGCATTTAGTTATGAAACTACAGAGTTTGTAAAAGATCAAGTTCCTTGTTGGTTAACTTATACTAATACAAATACGCATGAAATTATTGACAAAAACTTAGGTCGTTCTGCAATGTATTCTGGAGTAATAAAGGGAACAGGGCCAAGATACTGCCCAAGTATTGAAGATAAATATGTTCGTTTTAATGATAAAGAAAGACACCAACTATTCTTAGAACCAGAAGGTAGAAATACTAAAGAAATTTATGTGCAAGGTTTATCAACTTCGTTACCTGATGATGTACAAAGAGACATGGTTCGAAGTATTGCAGGATTAGAAAATGCAGTTATTATGCGTAATGGTTATGCTATTGAGTATGATGCTGTAAATCCAACTACACTTTGGCCAACATTAGAGACAAAATTAATCGATGGATTATTTACAGCAGGTCAGATTAATGGTACAAGTGGTTATGAAGAAGCTGCAGGTCAAGGAATCATGGCAGGAATAAATGCTGCATGTAAAGTTCTAGGAGAAGAACCTATGATTCTTGGTCGAGATGAAGCATATATTGGAGTTCTTATTGACGACTTAGTAACAAAAGGAACAAACGAACCTTATAGACTTCTAACTTCAAGAGCGGAGCATAGATTACTTTTACGTCATGATAATGCAGATATGCGTTTAACGGAAAAAGCTTATAATTACGGCTTAGTAACTGAAGAAAGATACAATAAATTCTGTGAAAAACGTAAAATGGTAGCTGATGAAATTGAAAGACTTAAAACTTTCAGAATAACTCCAACAGCTGCGACTTTAGAAAAATTAGCAGAGTTAAATAGTGCGGAAATTCGCGATGGAATCTTAGCGATTGATATGTTAAGACGTCCAGAATTATCTCATGCGAATGTACTTTATTTAGCAAATGACGAAACAGTTTTACCTAAAGACGTAGTAGAACAAGTTGAAATAGAGGTTAAATATGAAGGGTATATTAAAAAATCTATTCAACAAGTTGAAAAAACTAAAAAAATGAATGAGATGAAAAATACCTACAGATTTAAATTATGATGATGTACCAAGTTTAGCTTTAGAAGCAAGGGAAAAAAACTAAAAAAAGTTTTACCATTAACTATTGGACAAGCATCTCGTATATCAGGAGTTAACCCAGCGGATATTTCTATTCTATTAGTATACTTAGAACAAAGAAGAGGTATGAATAATGAATAAAGAGCAATTCTATAATGCTGTGAAAGAAAAAAAGTAGGTATAGAATTATCAGAACTTCAGAAAAAAAGCAATATAGTAAATACTATGATTTAGTTGTAGAATGGAATCAAAAAAATCAATCTTACAGCTATTACTGAAGAAGATGAGTTTTATACAAAACATTTCTTTGATTCGATTTCTTTAGCATTTTATAAAGATTATTCAAATATTGAAAGTATTTGCGATGTGGGAAGCGGCGCAGGATTTCCGTCTATTCCATTGAAAATATTATACCCGAATTTAAAAGTTACTATTGTTGATTCTTTAAATAAACGTATTAAGTTTTTAAATTTAGTTAAAGATGAACTGGGACTTACTGATTGTAATTTTGTTCATGCAAGAGCAGAAGAGTTTGGGCAAAATAAAGAATACAGAGAAAGTTTTGAGATAGTTACTGCTAGAGCGGTAGCAAGATTAAATGTATTAGCTGAGCTTTGTTTACCATTAGTTAAGAAAGATGGTTACTTCTTAAGTCTAAAAGCTCAAAAAGCTGAAGAAGAAACTAAAGAAGCAATTAATGCAATAAAACTTTTAGGTGGAAAATTAGAGCAAGATCTTGAATTTGATATTGAAGGTGAAGAAAGGCATATATTAGAAATTCGTAAAAACCAAAGAAACACCTAATAAATATCCAAGAAAAAGCGGGTACACCGAATAAAAAAACCGTTACTATAAGATATAAGAAGGAGAATTTTTGAAGTATAAACTTCAAAAATTCTCTTTTGTATACACTTTAACATTATAAAAAAAGAAAAAAACAATAAATTTTCAAAAAAATTCTTTACTTTTTTTGATTTTATATTATTATATTTATTATATTAAAAAAACAAACAAGAAAAAAAGGAGGATGTATATGTCAAAAAAAGTAAAGGATTTTCTTAATATTATTTTAAACGGTACTGCCCTAGGTGTAGTTGCTGGATTAATTCCAAATGCGGTTTTAAGTACGTTATTTAAGTATTTAGGAACGTTATTTGCACCAAGTTTATTCACTACACTTTCACAAGCGATGTATTTATTACAATTTTCTATCCCAGTTTTAGTTGGAGTTATTGTAGGGCAAAGTTTAAAATTTAAACCCCTAGAATCAGCAGTATTAGGAGCAACTGTCTTAGCAGCAAGTGGTTCGTTGACATTCAATGCACAGACAAAAGCCTGGACAGGGGTTCCAATGGGAGATTTATTTAATGTTATATTAGTGACAATAATAGGTGCATTAGTAATAAATCTTGTAAAAGATAAATTTGGAGCTGTTACAATTATTTTCTTACCAATAGCTGGGGGATTAGTAGCTGCTTTAGGATTGGTTACATTACCATATACAAAGAGTTTAACAAAACTTTTAGCATCAGTAATTTTTGAATTTACAACATTACAACCAGTATTAATGTGTATATTAATAACAATGGCATTCTCATTCTTAATCGTAACACCTGTATCGACTGTTGCGATGGGATTGATTTTATTTACAAATGAGAACTATGTAGGTGCTGGGGCTGCTACATTAGGGCTAGTATCTGCAGCAGCAGTTTTAGCTATCGGTACATACAGAGCAAATAGTAAAGGTGCAAGTGTTGCTATTCTTCTAGGAGCAATTAAACTTATGATGCCTAACTGTGCACGTAAGCCACAATTACTTCTTACTATTTTAACAACAGCAGCAATTACAGGACTTTCAGGTTATTTCTTGAAAATTCTTGGAACACATGAAAGTGCAGGATTTGGTATTATAGGGTTAATTGGACCAACCAAATCATATGCGATGAACGGTGGGAACTTGCTTCCTATACTTTTAGCATTTTTTGTAATACCATTCACAGTTGCATTTTTGGCTGATAGAATTTATTCAGATGTTTTAAAATTATACAGCAAAGAAGCATATAAACCTGAAAACTTATAAGAGTTTAAAGATATTCGGACTATCTTCGAATATCTTTTTTTATGCTAAAAAAATTTAGATAACGTTGACAAAGTAAAATTGTAATTATAAAATTAAAGTAGAAAATAAATTAAGGAGAATGATTATGAAAATATTATTTGCAGGAGCTGGGGCGCTAGGTTCAAGATTTGGTTATATGTTGTTTAAAAATAACGAGGATGTTACTTTTGTCGATACTTGGGAAGCTCATATTGAAAATATAAGAAATAAAGGATTAAAGGTCATTATTGATGATGTTGATTTAGGAAACTACTATATTCCTATTTATAAACCCGAGCAGATTTCAGGGAAGTATGATGTTATATTTGTAGCAACTAAATCAATGCAGTTAAGACCAATGTTAGAAAGTGTAAAGCATCTTTTACACGAAGATACTAAAATTATTTGTATTTTAAATGGTCTTGGGCATGTAGAAACATTAAAAGATTATGTAAAAGAAGAAAATATTTTAATAGGTGTTACGGTGTGGACTAGTGGTCTTGGTGGACCAGGAATACTGGAAGCCCATGGTACAGGAAAAATAGAATTAAAACAAGTTAAAGAGGTTAATCTAGAAAAAACATTAGCTTTAGTAGAAAGATTTAATGATGCTGGATTAAATATTAAGTATTCAGCTGATACTGATCAATCAATCTGGCATAAAGCTGGATTAAACTGTGTTCTAAATTCATATTGTACTTTAATTGATTGTAATATTAACCAATATGGAAGTTATGTTAAAAATTTAGAGTTAACGAGAGCGGTTTTGAATGAGGTAACAACTGTAGGAAGAGCAGAAGGTATTGATGTAAAACAAGAAGTTATTGAAAAAAATATAGAAAGTCTATTCTCACTAGAAACGGGAGGAGCACATTATCCTTCTCTTTATCAAGATATGAAAAATGGTCGCCTTACCGAGATTGATTATTTAAATGGAGCGATATCGAAATTAGGGAAAATCCATAATATTCCAACGCCTGTTTGTGACGCTATTACATTAATGATTCATGCTAAAGAATTCATTAATGGTAATAAGTAATAGTATCATAAAAGGGATGCTAAAAGGCTCTGACTGGAGAATTACCAATGTTTCACTTGTATTTTTTTATTAAAAAAGGTATAATAGTTCGTATGTTCAATTTGACTATTTTTAAATAGGAGGAAAGATATGTCATTAGAAATTAATAATGAATTTGGTCATGTTTCTATAAGTGACGATGTTATCGCATCAGTAGCTGGTGGAGCAGCGGTTAGTTGCTACGGAATTATAGGAATGGCTAGTAAAAATCAAGTTAAAGATGGAATTACAGAAATTTTACGTAAAGAAAATTACGCAAAAGGAATTAAAGTAAAAAAAGATGAAGATAAACTTGTTATTGATTTATATATCATTGTTATGTATGGAACAAAAATTTCAGAAATAGCAAACAATGTACAATCTTCAGTTAAATATCAAATAGAAAAAATACTAGGTGTTAAAGTAGATGAAATTAACATTTACATTCAAGGCATCAAGGTAAATAAATAGGAGGAAAGATAGTGGAGAAAATAAACGGACTTGTTTTAGCTGAAATGATTGACTTAGGATCGAAAAATTTAGCTAAAAATGCAGAAAAAATAAACGCATTAAATGTTTTCCCTGTACCAGATGGTGACACAGGAACAAATATGAATCTTTCGATGTCATCAGGTGCAAAAGAAACAGCTGCAAATGTTGTTGAAAACATCGGTGAATTAGGTAAATCTTTTTCTAAAGGTTTATTGATGGGGGCACGTGGAAACTCTGGTGTTATCCTTTCTCAACTATTTAGAGGGATGTCTCAACACATTGCTGATAAAAAGGAAGTTAATGCAAAAGAATTTGCTGAAGCTATTCAAAATGGTGTAAGTATTGCATATAAAGCGATAATTAAACCTGTAGAAGGAACAATCCTAACAGTTGCACGAGAAGCTGCAGAAGCTGGACTAAAAGCAGCTGAAAATACTACTTCTGTAGTGGAAGTAATGGAAGCTATATATGCTGAGGCGCAAGCGTCATTAAAAAGAACACCTGAATTATTACCAATCTTAAAAGAAGTTGGTGTAGTAGATTCAGGAGGTCAAGGTCTAGTTTGTGTATATCAAGGATTTGTTGCTGCACTAAAAGGTGAGAAAATCGAAGGTCTAGAAGCAGTGGAAACTAATGTTGTTGACATGCAATTCGAAGATAATCATGATATGGACTTCATGAGCCCTGAAGATATAGTGTACGGATTCTGTACAGAATTTACTGTGCGTCTTAATAAAGAGAAAAAAGAATTTAATGAAGATAAATTCCGTGAAGATATGAGTAAATTTGGTGATTCATTATTAGTTATTTCAGATAGCGAGTATGTAAAAATTCACGTTCACACAGAAACTCCAGGAGACGTGTTCAACTATGGACAACAATATGGAGAACTTATCAAAATTAAATCTGATAATATGAGAGAACAACACCGTGAAGTTCTTAGAAAACAAGAAGCTAAACAAACTACAGCTCCAAAAGAGTTAAAAGAACAAGCCATGATTTCTATTTCTATGGGAGCTGGATTAAGTAAAGTTCTAACTTCTATGGGAGTTGATTATATCGTAGAAGGTGGACAAACAATGAATCCATCTACTGAAGATATCATGAAAGCTATTAAAGAAGTTAGCGCTAAGAATATCTTTATTTTCCCTAATAACAAAAACATCCAACTTGCAGCAAAACAAGCTGCAGAGTTAGCAGAAGAAAATGTTTTTGTTGTTGAAAGTAAAACAGCACCTCAAGGATTAGCTGCAGTAATGGTATACAATCCACAAGCAGCTGCTGAAGAGAACTTTGCAAATATGCAAGAAGTTTTATCTACAGTAAGTACTTTAGAAGTTACCCATGCTGTTCGTGATACTAACATTGAAGGTGTTGAAATTAAGAAAGATGAATTCATGGGAATTAGAAATGGTAAGATTGTAGTTTCTAATCTATCACTTAATACAGTATTAGAAGAATTACTAGAAAAATCTCTTGATGAAGATTCTGAAATTGTTACACTTTACCTTGGTGAAGAAAGTACTGAAGAATATACTGATTTCTTAGAGCAATTAATCGAAGAGAAATATCCTGATGTAGAAGTAGAACTTATTGAATCAGGACAACCAGTATATCCATATATTATTGGGGTTGAATAATAATTAATTGTTGAATTAAAAAAGTAGCATTGGTCTAAAATAGATTAATGCTACTTTAAAGTTGATAGAGTAAAATATCAATATACTAATCATAAGGCATTAAAGCAAAATAGATTATGATTGGAAAGGAGAAAACATGGTTGATATAATTATTGCATTATTATTAGCTGCAGGTGCGTACTTAGGATACAAACGTGGATTAATCATGCAAATTTTTTATCTAGGAACAATTATAATTGGTTATGTAGTATCAATGTTATTCAGTTCAAGATTAGCATATTTGTTTACAAGTATGATACCAATTCCAACTGATGTTACAGATGGTTTAGAAGGAATATATAAAGAATTGAATATTCCAACTGCATATTACCGAATAGTGTCATTTATTGTATTGTTTATTGTAATTCGATTAATAATACAAATACTAGCACAAACATTGGGAGTTGTTAGAAAATTACCGTTAATAAAAATAACGGATAGATATTTAGGTGCTATTTTAGGATTTGTGGAAATCTATTTAATAGTTTTCGTAGTATTATATCTAGTAACAGTATTGCCTACACCAGACTGGAAGATAGCGATATTCAAAGATTCAGTGTTACCAGACTATATAATACAAAACACACCAGTGTTATCTAAACAGTTTATTAGTTTATTCTTTAATAAATAATTGAAAGAATCGGAGTACGTAAAGTACTTCGATTTTTTTGTAAATCTAAACCAGATTATGATTTTAATCGAAAGAAATTGTTTAATGCTTGTATTTAGTGTATAATAGTTTGTGTTATAAAAAGATAAAGCATGTAAATATAGATAGAAGGAGTGAGATTAGATTGAATAAAAATTACTCAAAAGAAACTTAATTTAGACCTAGTTTTTAAAAAGATATAGAGAAATATTGTTTTTTTCAGAGTTATCTTATGAAAAAAATAAAAAAATTTAGAATATATAACAAATTATGAGAAATTAGTAGAAGTTCATAAAGAAAAACGAAGAAGGATATGACTTACTAAGAAAAATATCCAAATGAATTCAAATTAAAAAAATATTTGATTATAATGCTAGTGTTAAGAAAGCTAAAATTGATAGTGTCCTTTCAGAAAAAGGAACTCTTCTATATATTAAGGAATATTATAACTTATGATAGATTTTCTAGAAGATTTGAGAATATTAAATTACAAGAACATGCTAACTATCCTAGTTTAACAAAAATATGTTGTTAAACTAGATGATTTTAGTGATCTTGAAAGATATCTAGATAGAATAATAGATGAGGATGGTTATATAAGACCAGACGCTTCGTTAGAACTGAAAAAAATATCAAAGTAAATATTTCTAAGTTGAAAAAAATAAAAAGTGATCAAATTCTAAAAAAATATCTTACGTTCAAATGTTAAAAAAATTAACTGAAGCAATTGTTACAAAGAGAAATGACCGTGATGTTATTTTAGTAAAACCAGAATATAAAAATGACTTTGGTGGAATTATCCATGACGAGAGTGCTTCGGGTAATACTTTTTATGTTGAACCAAAAGAAAATGTAGAGATTAATAATGAAATCGGAATACTAAGACGTAAAGAAAGAGAAGAAATACTTAGAATTTTTAAAAAGAAGCTTCAGAAGTTATTAAAGAAAAAAAGCTGATGAACTTATAAATTCACTTTGGAACTTCTCGCAAATAGAGTTTATTTTTTTCAAAAAAATGAACTTTTGTACTAGAAATGACTTTAATAAACAAAAACATAGTAAATTCACAAGAACTTAATCTAAAGAAAGCATATAATCCATTAATTGATAAAGATTTAGTTGTAAAAAATGATGTTATTCTAGACAATAAAGGAAATTCACTAATAATAACTGGTCCTAACACTGGAGGTAAGACTGTAATCTTAAAAACAGTTGGATTATGTGTGTACTTATCACATTTAGGATTTTATATTCCAGCATTAGAGGAATCAACAGTCGGATTCTTTGAAGATGTATTTGTAGATGTTGGAGATGAGCAATCAATCGAGAACAACTTATCTACCTTTTCTTCACATATGACTAATATAATTGATATATTAAATAAAACTAATGATAAGAGTATTATTTTATTAGATGAATTATGTTCAGGAACTGATCCGAGTGAAGGTGCTGTGCTATCAATTGCATTATTAGAAAAATTCAAGAATCTAAATGCAACGATGTTATGTACAACGCACTACCCAGAAATTAAAAACTATTGTTTCGAATCAGAGTATTATAAAAACTCATCTATGGAATTTGATTTTGAGAAATTAAAACCGACCTATAGATTTATTATAGGATTACCAGGGAAATCTAATGCGATAAATATTTCTGCTAAATTAGGTTTGGAGCAATCTATTATAGATGAAGCAAGTTCGTTATTAGAAGTTAATACAAAAGAGAACAATCTCTTCATAGATAAACTATCGGAAAGTATTAGAGAATATGATTATAAATTAGAATATATAAATAAATCTTTAGATGAAATTGATGAAGTTAAAGAAACTCTTGAAACAAACTTACAGAAATATGAAGAATATAAAGAAAGTCTGTACAATGATTTAAGTCTAGAATTAAATAAAAGAAATAGAAGAGAAAAAAAGAAGAGATGCTTGAAATTTATAAAGAATTTAAAGACAATACTTCTTTAAAAACAACATGAACTTAATGAGTTACTTCATTCTATGGATAAGAGCAAGAATAAAATAAAACTACAAAGAAAATTAGAAAATCAACCTAAATTTAATAATAGTGAAATACAGGTTGGTGATGATGTGCTCGTACTAAGTTATAATCAAAGAGCGACTGTATTAGAAATTTCAGGAAATACCCTGCAAATTAAAATGGGAGCTATGAAACTAAATATCAAGAAAAAAGAAGTTAGAAAAATCGAAAGTGAACCAGAAATTGCTAAAAGATATGTAAGCACAAGTAGTGTAAGCAGTAAAAAAGTGGGTATTGATATTAATGTAATAGGATTAAATACAGAAGAAGCCATAAGAGAGATTGAAAATTACATGGATAAAGTAATACTTCAAGGTTATGATACATTTACTATTATTCATGGTTTAGGTTCTGGTATACTACGAAAAAATATCGGAGAATACCTTAAAAATAATAGATATGTAGCTAGCTATAGAACTGGAGGGCAAAACGAAGGTGGAATGGGAGCTACTGTGGTTGAGATGAAATAAAAGGTTAAGTTGGATTAAATTCCAACCTAACCTTATTTTTTATATATCCAATATCTTAATGTAGTTCTAGATTCTTCTACTACCTCATTTTCTAAAACACCGCCACATGATTCAATAGTACGTTTTGAAGCTATATTATTTTTATCACAAGTAATTAGAATTTTCTCTAGACCGAGTGAAAATAAAAATTCAGAAGTGTAGTTTAACATTTTCTTTGCATACCCTTTTCTACGTTCTGATTTTCTAACACTGTAACCTATATGACCACCAAAGTTTAAAAGATAATCATTAAGCTCGTGTCTTGCGTTAATAATACCGACAATCTTATTATCATCTAGAGCGAAGAAAGTATGAGCAGTAACAAATCCTGGAGTTACTGTTTCTTTATACTTAGTATTTTCTGAAAATTGTACCCACTCAGCAATAGCTAAGGCAGTCATATTAGCAGCACCGTGAATTGTTTCGTTGTTTAAAATAAACTCATTTTTATAATCTTCTATTTGTTGAAATGAAACACCAATAGGTTCTTTAAAAATAATCATAAATAATACTCCTTACATAGTTTATTTATATAATATCTCAATAGAATTTGAATGTAAATAGTAAAAAAAGAAAGAAAAAAATTGAAATAAAAAAATGAAAAAAAGTATGAAAAATATTATTGACAAGAAATAAAGATGATGATAAAATAGTAAAAAGTCTTCTCAAGAAGAAGACGAACAATCAAATATTTCAAAATATTAAATGTCAAGAAATTATAAAAAAAGTTCTTGACAAAATATAAAAAGAAATGATAAACTTATAAAAAGTCTTGAAGAAAGACGAAGTCGATTATTTCAACGAAGTAAACGGTTAAAAAGTTTTTAAAAAAATATAAAAAAACTTCTTGACAAACATTCGAAGAAATGATAGAATAGTAAGAGTCTTCTGATAGAAGACGAAAAAAACATTTTTAAAAAAAGTTTTTAAAAAAAGACTTGACAAAGAAAATTAAAAAAATGTTAAAAATATAAAAAGTTGTTAATCGCAACGATTTGAACATTGAAAAACTAAACGAATTAAGTCAACGTTAATTCCAAAAAAAGGACAGTTTTAAAAAAAGAAACTATAAAACTTTTTAATGAGCTAATCAAGCTAACAAATTTATTTGGAGAGTTTGATCCTGGCTCAGGACGAACGCTGGCGGCGTGCCTAATACATGCAAGTCGAGCGAAGTTTTTTTCTGGTGCTTGCACTAGAAAAAAACTTAGCGGCGAACAGGGTGAGTAACACGTAAAGAACCTGCCTCATAGACTGGGACAACTATTGGAAACGATAGCTAATACCGGATAACAGCATTAACTGCATGGTTGATGTTTAAAAAGTTGGTTTTGCTAACACTATGAGATGGCTTTGCGGTGCATTAGCTAGTTGGTGGGGTAAAGGCCTACCAAGGCGACGATGCATAGCCGACCTGAGAGGGTGATCGGCCACACTGGGACTGAGACACGGCCCAGACTCCTACAGGGAGGCAGCAGTAGGGAATCTTCCGCAATGGGCGAAAGCCTGACGGAGCAACGCCGCGTGAGTGAAGAAGGATTTCGGTTCGTAAAAGCTCTGTTGTTAGGGAAGAATGATTGTGTAGTAACTATACACAGTAGAGACGGTACCTAACCAGAAAGCCACGGCTAACTACGTGCCAGCAGCCGCGGTAATACGTAGGTGGCAAGCGTTGTCCGGAATTATTGGGCGTAAAGCGCGCGCAGGTGGTTTAATAAGTCTGATGTGAAAGCCCACGGCTCAACCGTGGAGGGTCATTGGAAACTGTTAAACTTGAGTGCAGGAGAAAAAGTGGAATTCCTAGTGTAGCGGTGAAATGCGTAGAGATTAGGGAGGAACACCAGTGGCGAAGGCGGCTTTTTGGCCTGTAACTGACACTGAGGCGCGAAAGCGTGGGGAGCAAACAGGATTAGATACCCTGGTAGTCCACGCCGTAAACGATGAGTGCTAAGTGTTGGTCTCATAAGAGATCGAGTGCTGCAGCTAACGCATTAAGCACTCCGCCTGGGGAGTACGACCGCAAGGTTGAAACTCAAAGGAATTGACGGGGACCCGCACAAGCGGTGGAGCATGTGGTTTAATTCGAAGCAACGCGAAGAACCTTACCAAGTCTTGACATACTGTGAGGACACAAGAGATTGTGTTGTTCTGACCTTTGGTTAGACACAGATACAGGTGGTGCATGGTTGTCGTCAGCTCGTGTCGTGAGATGTTGGGTTAAGTCCCGCAACGAGCGCAACCCTTATATCTAGTTGCCAGCAGTAAGATGGGGACTCTAGATAGACTGCCAGTGATAAACTGGAGGAAGGTGGGGATGACGTCAAATCATCATGCCCCTTATGACTTGGGCTACACACGTGCTACAATGGATAGGAACAAAGAGAAGCGAGCTCGCGAGAGTAAGCAAACCTCACAAAACTATTCTCAGTTCGGATTGTAGTCTGCAACTCGACTACATGAAGCTGGAATCGCTAGTAATCGCGAATCAGAATGTCGCGGTGAATACGTTCCCGGGTCTTGTACACACCGCCCGTCACACCACGAGAGTTTGTAACACCCGAAGACGGTGGCCTAACCTTTTAGGAGGGAGCCGGTCACGGTGGGACAGATGATTGGGGTGAAGTCGTAACAAGGTAGCCGTATCGGAAGGTGCGGCTGGATCACCTCCTTTCTAAGGATAAGGAATACGTTGATAATTCGTTTAGTTTTGAGTGTTCAAGTAATACTCAAGCACAATGAAAACTGAATATATATATTAGATCAAAGATAATTTTCTATAAGTAAAGAAACAGATTTACAAAACCGAGAAAAAAGTAAGTAAGTTGTAAAACTTATTCACAAGAGTTCAAGGAAGAAGAACGAAGCGTAAAAGCTACACACGATTAAGTAGTAAAGGGCGCACGGAGGATGCCTTGGCACTAGGAGCCGATGAAGGACGTGACAAACGACGAAATGCTACGGGGAGCTGTAAGTAAGCAAAGAGCCGTAGATATCCGAATGGGGGAACCCACCGTTTTTAAAAGGACGGTACGCGAAAGCGAGGTAACGCAGGGAACTGAAACATCTAAGTACCTGCAGGAAGAGAAAGAAAAATCGATTTCCTTAGTAGCGGCGAGCGAAAAGGAAGGAGCCCAAACCAATGTGCTTGCATATTGGGGTTGTAGGACTCTCAACAAAGCGTATGATAAAGTATAGTAGAACTAGCTGGAAAGTTAGACCGTAGAAGGTAAAAGTCCTGTATACGAAATACTGAGTTGGCGTGAGAGAGCACCTGAGTACGGCGGAACACGAGGAATTCCGTCGGAATCTACCAGGACCATCTGGTAAGGCTAAATACTACCTAGTGACCGATAGTGAACCAGTACCGTGAGGGAAAGGTGAAAAGAACCCCGGGAGGGGAGTGAAAGAGAACCTGAAACCGTGTGCTTACAAGTAGTCAGAGCCCCTTGTGGGTGATGGCGTGCCTTTTGTAGAATGAACCGGCGAGTTACTTTATCATGCGAGGTTAAGTGGAAGACATGGAGCCGAAGCGAAAGCGAGTCTTAATAGGGCGAAATAGTATGATGGAGTAGACCCGAAACCAAGTGATCTACCCATGGCCAGGTTGAAGTTTAGGTAACACTGAATGGAGGACCGAACCAGGACACGTTGAAAAAGTGTTTGGATGAGCTGTGGGTAGCGGAGAAATTCCAATCGAACTTGGAAATAGCTGGTTCTCTCCGAAATAGCTTTAGGGCTAGCCTCGTTGTGAGTTTACTGGAGGTAGAGCACTGTTTGGACTAGGGGCCCATCCCGGGTTACCGAATTCAGACAAACTCCGAATGCCAGATAAATATCAACGGGAGTCAGACTGCGGGTGATAAGGTTCGTAGTCGAAAGGGAAACAGCCCAGACCGCCAGCTAAGGTCCCAAATTGTATGTTAAGTGGAAAAGGATGTGATGATGCACAGACAACCAGGATGTTGGCTTAGAAGCAGCCACCATTTAAAGAGTGCGTAATAGCTCACTGGTCGAGTGACATCGCGCCGAAAAATGTACCGGGGCTAAACATACAACCGAAGCTGCGGATATAACTAATGTTATATGGTAGGAGAGCGTTCTAACATCGTAGAAGCCGAGCTGTAAGGCGAGGTGGAGAGGTTAGAAGTGAGAATGCCGGTGTGAGTAGCGAAAGATAGGTGAGAATCCTATCCACCGAATGACTAAGGTTTCCAGAGGAAGGCTCGTCCGCTCTGGGTAAGTCGGGACCTAAGGTGAAGCCGAATGGTGAAGCCGATGGACAACAGGTAGAAATTCCTGTACCACCAAATATCGCCTGAGAGAAGTGGGGGACAGAGGAGGCTAATTGATCGTCCTGATGGAATAGGGACGTCTAAGCACAAAGGTTGAGTAGTAGGCAAATCCGCTGCTCGTAAGACTGAAGTGTGATGGGGAGCGAAATAAAGTAGCGAAGTCAATGAAGCCAAACTCTCAAGAAAAAGCCGCTATCGAGATAAGAGGTGCCCGTACCGCAAACCGACACAGGTAGTTGGGAAGAGAATTCTAAGGTGAGCGAGAGAACCATCGTTAAGGAACTCGGCAAAAATGACCCCGTAACTTCGGGAGAAGGGGTGCCTACGAGAGTAGGCCGCAGTGAATAGGCCCAAGCGACTGTTTAACAAAAAAACACAGGTCTCTGCAAAAACCGTAAGGTGAAGTATAGGGGCTGACGCCTGCCCGGTGCTGGAAGGTTAAGAGGAGTGCTTAGGAGTAATCCGAAGGTATGAATTGAAGCCCCAGTAAACGGCGGCCGTAACTATAACGGTCCTAAGGTAGCGAAATTCCTTGTCGGGTAAGTTCCGACCCGCACGAAAAGGCGTAACGATTTGGGCACTGTCTCAACGATGGACTCGGTGAAATCATAGTACCTGTGAAGATGCAGGTTACCCGCGACAGGACGGAAAGACCCCATGGAGCTTTACTGTAGCTTGATATTGAATTTTGATGCAGTATGTACAGGATAGGTAGGAGCCAGAGAATCATGCACGCCAGTGTATGAGGAGGCGTTGTTGGGATACTACCCTTGCTGTATTGAAATTCTAACCCTCGGCTTAGAAGACCGGGAGACAGTGTCAGGTGGGCAGTTTGACTGGGGCGGTCGCCTCCCAAAGAGTAACGGAGGCGTTCAAAGGTTCCCTCAGAATGGTTGGAAATCATTTGCAGAGTGTAAAGGCACAAGGGAGCTTGACTGTGAGACTTACAAGTCGAGCAGGTGCGAAAGCAGGACTTAGTGATCCGGTGGTTCCGCATGGAAGGGCCATCGCTCAACGGATAAAAGCTACCCTGGGGATAACAGGCTTATCTCCCCAAGAGTCCACATCGACGGGGAGGTTTGGCACCTCGATGTCGGCTCATCGCATCCTGGGGCTGTAGTCGGTCCCAAGGGTTGGGCTGTTCGCCCATTAAAGCGGTACGCGAGCTGGGTTCAGAACGTCGTGAGACAGTTCGGTCCCTATCCGTCGTGGGCGTAGGAAATTTGAGAGGAGCTGTCCTTAGTACGAGAGGACCGGGATGGACGTATCAATGGTGTACCAGTTGTCACGCCAGTGGCATAGCTGGGTAGCTAAATACGGAAGGGATAAGAGCTGAAAGCATCTAAGCATGAAGCCCCCCTCGAGATGAGATTTCCCACGGATATTAAGACCCCTTGAAGACGACAAGGAGAATAGGTTAGGAGTGTAAGCACGGTAACGTGTTCAGCTGACTAATACTAATAGGTCGAGGACTTAATCAAGTGAAAGTTCTTTGAAAGAAACTGTTGACAAAAAGAAAAAAGATGATATAATATGTATATGAAGTTTTCGTCTGGTGGCGATAGCGAAGAGGACACACCTGTACCCATACCGAACACAGAAGTTAAGCTCTTTAGCGTCGAATGTAGTTGGGCTTACGCCCTGTGAGACTAGAACGTTGCCAGGCAATAGAGAGGGCCTTCCTTTTGGAAGGTTCTTTTTTTATATAATCCTTACATATATTTTGATTTTATTTTCAAAATAGAGTATCATAAAGTAGTAATATTTTTTTGGAGGTTTAGGGAATGTTTTTATTTAGAAGATGAGAAAACATTAGTTCTAACTAGTGAAAAATAAGAAAGATATTTTAAGTGCGTTAAAAATTAATTAATAATATATCTAATAATAAAAAAATATAAAAAGTTGCATATATTAAAAATCTTAGGAAAAGTATTAGAATTTAATAAAGCTATAGAAAACTATTATTATTCACAAAAAGCCTGGATATAATGATGTTTATCAAGAAAGAATTGATAATTTTTGATAATAGTAGTGATGAATTTAAGCGTATAAAAGCCTCGTTAAAAACCAGATTTTGATGATGATAATTTTGACAAAGAATTAGAAAAAAAGAATTTAACTTAATTCTTACTAGAATTGAAAGTAGAATTTCTATAATTTTTTTGAAGATGAGCAGCAGTATAATTTTTAATAATTATTTAATTACACTTATTGAAAAAAAGAAAATCTTGATGAGTTTATCTGGTTAAATACTATTTATAATATTTATAAAGAAGGTAAGAGTTTGAATAGTATTGTTCATGATTATTTAAAAACTAAGCGATGTTGAATTTTTCAGATCTTTTATAAGATTTATTTATTCGTTACTGACTATAATATTAATAAGTTGTTATTAAAAAAATGAATCTAAGATTATTAATAATGACTATTTAGAAAAACCATGATATCTTCTTTAATTATATGTATAAACTTATTGAAGATTTAAGAACTTTTGTAACAAAAAAATGACAAGAAAAAAATATTCTTAGCTTTTCAACTATTATAGAAAGTCATACTAATATTAGTACTCCTAATAAAGAAGAATTTCTTGACTGTGTGTATAAAGTGTTTAATTTCTTAAGAGAACTTTATGAGAATGATAATGCTAAATTATTATTAGATAATATCTATCCTATTTTAGTTAAATCTTTCTTCGCCCCTCTACGAAATGATGATAAAAATAAAGTATGACTACAATCAAAAATTTCATTTTTGCGTTAGAGTATACTCAAATTATTATTGAAGTAATGGATGATAATCATGAATAATAAATTTTTCGGTTAAAGATTATTATTGCGTCTATAATGATTATGATATATCTAAACGCATTAAAGAATTACATAACTTATATTTACCACTACTTGGTAACGATGCGATCAGTCTTTATACTTTTTTTGGAAGTAAGATGCTTAGTGATAAAAATCTTTCTAAAAGTTATCTGCATTATGATATACTTGATAATCTTGGTTTATCAGATAATAAGTTTTTAATTTCAAGAAAAAAATTAGAAGCTTTTAGGCTTGATTCAGTCACTATATTTTGACAATAATGGAGTTGGACAATTTATATACAAAATTAAAGAAGCATTAAGTTTTGAAGAGTTCTTTAATACACCAGTTCTTGCAAAAATTATTAGAGAATACATTAGGATCTAATAATTATTCTGAATTGGTTAATTATTATTCTTTAGATAAAGTAAGTTTTAAGAGTTTTGAAGACATTACAGCGAAGTTTTCCGATGTTTTCCGTTTAGAAAACTTAAATGATTTTAGCTTTGATTACATAACAAGTGAAACTGTTAATGGTCCAAATTTTGATGAATATTTCTTTGATTTTGATAAATTAAATTTCTATTTAGCTAATAGTTACCTAACTGATGTAATATCAAATACTGAAGTTAAAAACAAAATTTTAGGTTTAGCTCATATTTATAAAATGTCTCCAGAGGATATGTCTAGTGCCATAGAAAAATCTGTAAAAATTTCTAATGGAGCTAGTGAAATTAATATTAAGGTTCTTAGTGATTATATAGCTCAACTAAATGTCAATGTTAGAAAGCAAGAGGTGCCAACGCTTGATCGTATGGTAAATAAAAACCTTGCTAGTATAAAAGAAGAGCAGTTAACTGAAGATGAAAAATTTGCTAGAGAAGTTGATAATACTAATTTTGTAGAATATTTAAATAAGCAGGTAGGTATAGTAATCTCTAAAAATAGATGCTAAGAATATTGAAGAATTACAAAGTAAATATAATTTTCCAACAGGTGTACTTAATATATTATTAGAGTATTCAATTAAGCAAAGTGGTAATAACTCAGTACCACATATAAACTATATTGATAAAATTGCAAGTACTTGGAGTGCTCAGAAACTTTTTGGAGCAAAAGACGCTATTGATTTTGTTAGAGCTAATAGAAATAAGAAGACTAAAGCTACCAGCAGCACTAATAAGAGTCCTCAAAGAACTTATTCAAATAATAAAAAAACGAATTATGCACCGTTTCCTGAATATTTACAAAATAGGCAAAATAGCTTTAATCAATCAAAAAAGGAAGAAGACAGAGTGGTTACAAAAGAAGATGAGGATACTTTTAAAGATTTGATGAAAGTATTATATAATAAAGGGGATGTATAATGAAAAAAATTATCCAACATAGTATCAAGTAATACAGAAAAATTCATTTAAGAAGTTTATCACAGAAAAAAAGTTCTGAGTGATGTAGAGATAATTAAGTTTATTCGTGATAATAACTTTTCTAAAATTGACGTTGAAAAATAATCTTGAAAAAAATTTTTATCAATATTATATTTCAAAAGATACACTATTGAATATCGAACATAGTCCTAAATTGGTTTGTAGTGATAAAGAGGTTAATATAGTTTATCAAGAGACTGAAGAATATAAACAAAAAAAGTTGAAAAACCAAAAAAATATCGAATAAAAATTAAGACAGAATTTATTCCGAAAAGAGTATTAACATATACTTTTGATAATTTATCGAAAAAAATAGTAAGAAAGCAAAAATTAGCAATAGAAATTGTCAACTCTTGTATGAGTATCCTTAATAAGAAAAAGTACAAGAGGCGCTTATGTGTATGGTCCTACTGGAACTGGAAAGACATATTTGATGGGATGTATTTATAATTATTTTTAGGAAAAGTGGAAAAAGAACCAACAATTTTATATTATCCTGAATTCATTAGAAAAAAATAAAATCTAAAAATTAGTAATAATAGTTATGATTTATATATAGATTTAATTAGAAATGAAGAGATTTTAATAATTGATGATATAGGTGCAGAAAAATATAACGGAATTCATTCGTGATGAGGTTCTTGGACCTATTATAAACTATAGAGAAGCAGAGAGATTACCGACATTTTTTTCTCATCTAATTTAAGTATAGATGATTTGGCAGAATTGCTATCTAATGGAAAAAAACATCAGTAGATAAAACAAAAGCCTTAAGAATAGTGGAAAGAATACATTCTTTAAGTGTCGCACATTTTCTAGATGGAGAAAAATGAAAGAGAATATTATAATTAAAAGAAAAAAAGCATTTTTAAACATTTTAGTTTGAAAATGCTTTTTTTCTTTTTATAGTGAAAAAAATTCAAAAAAATTATTTTTTTTAGAAATTAGTGGAAAAAAAGTGGGGAAATGTGGTAAATTATAAAAAGTAAGGTGGTGAGAAGTAGTGTTTATTGGTCAATACAATAATAAAATGGATGCCAAAGGAAGGCTTAGTATTCCAATAAAGTTCAGAGATGAACTAAGTGAAAAATTTATTATTACAAGAGGTTTAGACTCTTGTTTATTTGGCTATTCACTACAAGAGTGGCAAAAAGTGGAAAGTAAGATAAAATCACTACCTATTACAAAGAAAAATGCTCGTACTTTCCAACGTTTCTTCTTTTCTGGAGCCACTGAAGTTGAAATAGATAAACAAGGAAGAATTAATATTCCAAACGCCCTTATAGAGCACGCTTTTTTAGATAAGGAGTGTGTTGTAAATGGTTTATCAAATAGGATAGAAATATGGGATAAGACTCGCTGGGAAGATTTACTTGTTGAAAGTGAAGCTAGCGTAGAAGAAATAGCAGAAGAATTAGAAGATTTTGATTTTTAGGATGGATGAAAATGTTTAAACATTATAGTGTATTATTAAATGAAGCTGTAGAAGGCTTAGATATAAATGAAGATGGTATATATGTAGACTGTACTCTTGGTGGAGCAGGGCATAGTTTAGAAATTTTAAAGCGATTAAAAAATGGTAAACTATATGCATTTGATCAAGATAATGTTGCATTAGAAAATGCCAAAGAAAAATTAGCTGAATACAGTGATAAAGTTGTCTTTATTAAATCTAATTTTGTTAATTTAAAAGAAAAATTAGCAGAGCATGGTGTAAATGAAGTGGATGGAGTTCTTTATGATTTAGGAGTTTCTTCACCACAATTAGATACACCCGAAAGAGGTTTTAGTTATAACTATGATACTAGATTGGACATGCGTATGGATACTGATGCAAAAATTAGTGCATACGAAGTGATTAATGAATATAGTTATCATGATTTAGTAAAAATATTTTATCGTTATGGAGAAGAAAATTTCTCTAAGCAAATAGCGAGAAATATTGAAAAAAAACGTGAGCAAAAACCTATAGAAACTACTTTTGAATTAGTAGAAATTATAAAAGAATCTATCCCTGCTGCTAAAAGAAGAACTGGTGGACATCCAGCAAAAAGAGTATTTCAAGCAATTCGTATTGCTGTAAATAATGAATTATCTGTATTCGAAGACTCATTAGAACAAGCAATAGATATCGTTAGTGTAGGTGGAAGAATCTCTGTAATTACCTTCCATTCTCTAGAAGATAGAATTTGTAAACAGATATTTAATTCTTATTCTAAATCAAAGGATATTCCCAAAAACCTTCCTATTATGCCAGAAGAAAGTTTATCTAAATTAAAAGTAATTACAAGAAAACCTATATATCCTAGTGATATTGAATTAGAAGAAAATAATAGATCTAGAAGTGCCAAATTAAGAGTTGCACAAGTTCAGACGAAATAGAGGGGAGGAAAGGAAATGGCTACACTAAAGGTATATAGTCGTGAATATGGAGTAAGAAAAGTACAAGAGAAAGTAAAGTTTAATTTACTAGAAAAAACTGCATATGGAGTTTTTGTAGGAGTTATTTTACTTGCTAACGTAGTTATGTTAAACTATAAAGGAGAGATTTATTCACTACGAAGTGCTCAACAAAAAAATGATATTGTAATATCAGAAAAACAAAAAAATAATAATGAACAAAAAGTTATGATAAACAATCTATCATCTTACGAAAGAGTTAAAAAAATTGCTGAGACGGTAGGAATGAAAACTCAAAAAGATAGTATAAAGGTAGTGAGATAATTGATAAAACTTTTTAAGAAAAATATTAACTTTAAAGTTTTTTTGGAAGATAGAAGAAGTTTAGAAAGAAAAGATTATATCTCTCGAGAAAGAACAAAAATTGTATTTTTTTCTAATTTTTTTGTTTTTCTTTGTATGGATATTAATATTAAATATAGGACAAATGATGCTAATTGGAACTGTAAGGGGACATAATCTTTCAGAATTAGCAGATAGAAAGTATAAGATAGATAGTAGTTTACAACCAAATCGAGGTAAAATCTATGATAGAAATGGGAATATACTAGCTGACAATATTGAATCTTACAAGCTAGTAGCGGTAGTTTCAGATAAAGCTACAGAGGATGAAACAAATCCACGACATGTTGTAGATATTAACAAAACAGCAGAAGAACTATCTAAATTTATAAAATTAGATAAAAACAAGATAAAAGATATACTTAGTAAACAAGGAGTATATCAAGTAGAATTTGGAACTGCTGGTAAAGATATAAGTGTAGAAGACAAAAAGAAAATCGAAGAGTTGAAATTGCCAGGTATCGAATTTATAGCGACAACAAAGAGATATTATCCAAACGGAAGTATGCTTGGAAACTTTTTAGGGTTTGCTCAAAATTCACCAGATAGTGATTTGATTACTGGTCGTTTAGGTGTCGAAAAGACTTTTGATTATTATCTAAGAGGAAAAGAAGGGCATATTACTTATGCTAAAGATGCATGGGGGAAAGTCGTTTCTAATATTCCTAAAGTTGAGATTAAACCTGTTGACGGAGCAGATATATATTTAACAATTGATAAGAATATTCAAGGTTTTATAGATAATACACTGAAAGATATTCATGATAAATATGAACCAGAAAGTGCATTTGCAATAGCTGTTAGTCCTAAAACTGGTGAGATATTAGGATTGGGACAAACACCTGCATTTAATCCAAATACTCAAGAAAATCTGGCAAGTGCATGGTCAAATATTTTCTATAACTCAGCTTATGAACCAGGTTCGACATTTAAAAACATTTACAATGTCGATAATGGTAGAAAAATAATATATATAAACCAGATAGTTACTATAGATCTGGTTCATATCGAGTGGAAGACGCTACAATTTTTGACTGGAATAAGATTGGTTGGGGAACAATTACTCAACGTCATGGTTTCCAACAATCTTCAAATACTTTAATGTTAACATTATTAAATGAATTGGGAACTGAGAAATTAAAAACAGGCTTAGAAAACTTTGGATTTGGAAAAAGTACAAATTCATTATATGGTAATGAAGCAACTGGTGATTTAGTATTTAATAATAAAGTTTCAGCTTCAACAACAGTATTTGGACAAGGTAGTACGGTAACTGCGATGCAAATGGTTCAAGCAGAAACAGCAATTTTAAATGATGGACAGATGTTAGCACCATACTTTTTACAAAGAATTCATGATAAAACAATTGATAAAGATGTCAATATTGGGCAAAGAACGGTAGTAGGAACTCCTATTTCTAAACATACGGTAGATATAATGAAAGAAGAATTATATGGAGTTGTAAACGGAACTTGGGCCCAAGGTGGTAAAAGATATGCTGTAGACAACTATAGTACGTCAGGAAAAACAGGAACAGCACAGGTTGTAGATTCGAAAACAGGTACATACTATAAGAGTCAATATCAAGTATTACATTCATTTATAGGGTATGCACCGAGTGAAGATCCACAAGTTATTTTATATGTTGGTTTGAAATTACCTTCAAAAAAATTGGGGGAAAGTTATGCTAATGGTGCCTCTGAAATATTTAAACCAATAATGGAAAATACTCTTAATTACTTAAATGTTAAGAAATCAAATGACAATAATAGTGTGAAAAACTATTATATGGAAGATTTTATAGGAGAAAATATTGATTCAACTATAGCTAAACTACAACAAAAAACGAAAAATATTATAACAATTGGAAGTGGGAAAGATATTATTGGTCAATATCCTTCTGGTGGTAATCTAATTCGTCAAGATGAAAGAGTATTTTTTTATTAGTTTCTGATGAAAATATAGTTTTACCTAATTTTGTCGGATGGTCAAAAAAATAGATATACTTAACTATGGAAAATTATCTGGTTTAGATATAGAAACTGAAGGAAATGGATTTGTCAAACAACAATCTATTCCAGCGCAAAAAATTGTGAAAAAAGGGGAAAAGATAAAAATAAAATTTAGTTAGGAGAATGAAATGAGTAATTCAGATACAATTTTTGCTATATCGTTATTAATGGTAGCATTCTTTCTGACAGTGTTAATGCTACCTAGATTAATAAAATATTTACACGAACTAAAGTTTGGTCAAGCAATCAGGGAAGAAGGACCACAAAGTCATATGCATAAAAAAGGAACACCTACTATGGGGGGGATTTCCTTTATAATTGCGATAGTTATATCACTAATAGTTGCTAGTTTCTTAGATAGCGCAAATATAAAATATTACATACTATTCATTTATACAACTATTTCATTTTCGATAATAGGATATATTGATGACATGTTAATAGTGGTGAAAAAGAAAAATGATGGCTTAGCACCAAGAAAAAAATTAATGTTACAAATACTATTTTCTGTAATATTTTATATACTAGTAACATTTATCTACAAAGATATTAACTATATACATATTCCAGGATTGGATTATAATTTAAATATCTCATATTTATATATAATTTTCCTAGTATTTTTGGCAAACAGGATTTTCTAATGCAGTTAATTTAACAGATGGATTAGATGGATTGGCAACTAGCGTAACAATTATTACAACTACTACATTTGCTTTATTAGCATATAAAGAGAATAACTTCCCTGTATTAGTATTTTGTTTAACAATAGTAGGAGCACTTGTAGGATTTTTATTATTTAATAGAAATCCAGCAAAAAAATATTTATGGGTGATACTGGATCATTGGCTTTAGGTGGAATTCTAGCAGCAATTTCAGTAATCTTACATAAAGAAGTAGCATTTTTATTTATTGGTTTAGTATATATATTAGAAACACTATCAGTGATTATTCAAGTAGCGTACTTCAAGAAAACTGGTAAAAGAATTTTTAAAATGTCACCATTACATCACCACTTTGAATTATCAGGTTATGGTGAAGTAAAAACTGTATACATTTTTGTTATTATAGCTGTTGTTTCTTCAGCTATAGGGTATTTTGTAGGGGTAATATAAAAATGATAAATTTAGAAGATAAAAAAATATTAGTATTAGGATTTGCTAGAAGTGGTTATTCAACAGCAAAAATTTTAAATAAACTAGGTTATGATGTAATATTAAATGCATATGATGATTTAAGTAGTGATGCAAAAGCTATTGAGTTGAGAAACTTAGGTGTTGAGATTGTTGATGGAGGCCATCCTTTAGAACTGTTAGATAATATAGATTTAATTGTTAAAAATCCGGGAATTAAATATGAGATTGATTTTTTTACAAGAAGCAATTAAAAAAATATTGATATTATTACTGAGATAGAATTAGCTAATACATTATTTAATATCGATATGGTTGCAATAACTGGAACTAATGGGAAAACTACAACAACGCAAATGACGTTTGATATACTGAAAAATGCTCATAAGGATGTTTATTTAGCAGGGAATATTGGTTATCCATCAATAGAAGTTGCATACAATCATCCTAATGCTTTAATAGTTACTGAAGTATCATCATTTCAATTACAAGGAACTAAATACTTTAAACCCTCAATTGCAGCTATTACAAACTTAGGAATCGGACACTTAGATTATCATGGAAGTGTGGAAAAATTATAGAAATGCTAAAAAGAAATATTTACAAAAACCAAACAAAAAGATGACATACTAGTTTTAAATATTAAAGAAGTTGAAAAAAATATAAAACAAGTGAAATTAATTCACAAGTGATTTTTTTATGATACTAAAGAAAATCCAGAAGCAGATGTATTTGTAAAAAAATAATATGGTAGTTTATAAAGATATAGAATTATTTGATATTACAAAAAAATATCACTTCCAGGTATGCATAATATAGAAAATGCTATAAATGCAGCATTAATTTCTTATATAAAAGGTGCAGATATTTCGACAATACGTGAAGTACTTTACAGTTTTAGCGGAGTAAAACATAGATTGCAATTTGTAGGAGAACACAAAGGAGTGAAGTTCTATAATGACTCTAAAGCTACTAATCCAGTAGCTACAACCACTGCACTTTCTGGATTTGAAAATAATATAATATTAGTATGTGGAGGGAAAGATAGAGGAATTGACTTTAAAGAACTTGTTCCATTTTTCCCGAGAATTAAAGCAATGGTTGTTGTTGGTGAAAGTAAAGAGATATTATTTAACTTAGCAACTACTAATGGGGTAGAATGTGAGAGAGCAACAAAAATAGATGATGCAACTTTCTTAGCAAATAAACTTGCAAAAAGAGGAGATATAGTTTTATTATCACCAGCATGTGCATCATGGGATCAATATAGATGTTTTGAAGATCGTGGAGAGGAATTTATAGCAACGTTTGAAAAGATTAGCCAAGAGGATTAAAGAACTATGAACAGGAAGAATAAAAAGTTACTTTCAAAATTGGATAATGAGAAAAGAAGAAGTTCATTAGAGAAAATTAAAAGGAAGAAAAGAAGAGAACTAATATTTATAGTAACTTTATTTTTTTAATTGTAATATCAGTATTTTTTTATTACTATTTAGTAATTATTTAAAAATTAAAAAAACTATTAAAAATTGAAGGTAATAATCAAATTAGTAAGGAAGAAATACTGAAAGCAGGAAACATAAATAATGATTTAAAAAAACTTGGGCTATAAAAGATAATGAAATTCAAAAATAACATACAATCAAAGTTTGAAATATTTAAGTTCGTATCAGTTCATTCAAAAATTACCCTCTACTATTGAGATAAAAAGTAGAAGAATATAATTTTATTGCACAAAAATAAAAAAAGAAGATGGTAGTTTTGAAATAATTATGGAAAAATGGAAAAACCTTATTCAGGTAATGTAAAAAAATAATTATAATTTACCAATTTTAGAAAATTTTAAAGATGATGGCAGTAAATTAGAAGAAATATACAAGAATTTAAATAATTTAAAAAGAGGAAGTAAAAATCTCAAATTTCAGAAATTATTAATGATGAGAATGATAATATTATTATTTATATGAAAGATGGCCAAAAAGTTAAAGCTCTAAGGTCAAGTTTTTTTCGAATAAGTTAAATTATTATGAAGAGATATCTAAATATATTGAAGATAAAAAAATAATACAACTTTAAATTTAATAAATGGTTCATATCTTGAAACTCCAAAAATCAGAGCAAAAAAAGAAATGATAGTATAAAAACAATTATTGACAAGACAAGGTTTAAGGGAAGATTCTACAGAAAAAAAGATAGTAAATATGATAAAAAAATAAAAAAACGAAGTAAAAAAAGATAACAAAGCTGAAAAATTCTACTACAAATAAACAAAATAACTCTTCAACGACAAACAAAAAAATAATACAAAAACAATAGGTAAATAATAATATAGGAAATAGTAAAAAAAGTATCCAAAATTTTATATTTTGGATACTTTTTTTAGTTAAAAAAATAATATAAATTTTAAAAAAAGTTTCAAATTATATTACAAATTGAAAAATATTTTAATAAAATTTAAATTTTTTTGAAGTTTTGCATATGATTTTATGTTATAATTTAGTATGTGTAAATAAAAATCAGTGTGTATTTACAATTTTATTATAATAACAAAGTTTTTAAAAAGGAAGGAGTGTTTGACTTGAGTTCACAATTGTATACTTCAATAGATCTGGGATCATCTAGTATAAAAGTGATTATAGCAGATGTAGTATATGAAAAATTGAATATACTCGGAGTAGGAATTGTAAAAACTACATCCATTAAACGTGGGAACATTATTGATGTAGAATCTGCCTCTAGAGATATTCAAAAAGCGATAGACATTGCAAAAAGTGAAGCTAATAAAGACATAAGATCGTTATATGTAGCAGTTCCAAGTATACACACTCATATAAAAAAAAGTGTAGCGGAAATTAAATTTGATACAAAACATGATATTGATGGTAGGGATATCGAAGAAGTTGTTGAAGAAGCTAAGATTCTACCATTGCCACGTGAAAGAGAAGTAGTTCAAGTAATTCCAGATTACTATCGCCTTGATGATATTGAAAATATAAGAAAACCAAAAGGAATGACTGTTCATAATACATTTGAAGTTACAGGTAATAGAGTTTTAACATCTAAAACTCACCTACACACAATATATAAAAGTATTGAAAATTTACGTTTGGATTGTAATGAAATATTTTGTACATCACATTCATTGGGTGAATTATTACTTAATGAAGAAGAAAAAGATTATGGTTCAGTGATAATTGATATAGGTGCTGGGCTAACGACAGTAAGTTATTTTGAAGATGGAATACTACAGTTGTCACAATCAATAGAACTAGCAGGTGAAGATATTACACGTACAATCTCTGATGTATTGAATGTTCCTTTGAAGAGAGCTGAAGAAATAAAAGTTACGCAGGGACATGCATTTTATGATTTAGCCTCTCCACAAGTAATTATTGAATTAGATAACTTAGAGCCAGATGAAGAACCATATACTCAAAAAGAGCTTGCCGACTATATTGAGGAAATAGTTGAAGAAATAATCTTACGTTCATTTGATGTTCTTAGAAAAGCGGGAATAAATAGAGTAAAAGGAAATGTAGTACTAACTGGTGGTACAACTTTAATGCCAGGAGTATTAGACTTAGCAAAAGAAATGTTAAGAAAAATGAATGTTAGAATTGGATCTCCAAAGATTATTGGAGCTAATTCTCCGGAACTTTCAGTAGTAGTTGGAACGTTAACTAGCAGTTATAAAATCGAATCATTATTTGGTTACCAAGTAACAGATGAAATACCAACAGTAAAAAATACAAATTCAACATTTGAAAATGTTTCTGCAGTGCAAGAAATTTCGGTAAATAGTTCAAATGTTGATGCACCGGTAATAACTGAACCTCATAAAGAAGAGTTAGAGGAAGAAGTTTATTACGAAGAAGAGAAAAAAGATAAAGACAAAGAAGAGAAAAAAACTTTTTTTGATAAAATAACTAAAAATGTATAATTCGTTTTTTGAATAATAATCAGGAGGAAATAAAGAATGTTTGAAGAATTTGATCAATCAGCAGTAATTAAAGTAGTAGGTGTCGGTGGCGGTGGAGGTAACGCCGTTGACCGAATGGTAGAAAGTGGAATTCAAAATGTAGAGTTTATCGCAGTAAACACAGATGCTCAAGCATTAAAACGTTCTAAAGCAGACGTAAGAATTCAAATTGGTGAAAAATTAACTAAAGGTCTTGGAGCTGGAGCTAATCCAGAGGTAGGACGTAAAGCAGCTGAAGAAACTAAAGATAAAATTGAAGCAGCACTAGAAGGAGCGGATATGGTATTCGTTACTTCTGGTATGGGTGGAGGAACAGGTACTGGTGCCGCTCCAATCGTAGCAGGTATTGCTAAAGAATTAGGAGCATTAACAGTAGGTGTTGTTACTCGTCCATTTAACTTTGAAGGTAAAAAACGTCAAGTACAATCTACAGCAGGAATTAACTCACTTAAAGGTGCAGTAGATACACTTATCGTTATTCCTAACGATAGATTATTAGATATCGTTGATAAATCTACTCCAATGATGCAAGCATTCGTTGAAGCTGATAACGTATTACGTCAAGGGGTACAAGGTATTTCTGACTTAATTAACGTATCTGGTACAGTTAACCTTGACTTCGCTGATGTTAAAGCTATCATGGCTGACCAAGGTTCAGCATTAATGGGTATCGGTGTAGCTTCAGGTGAAAACAGAGCTATCGAAGCAGCTAAAAAAGCTATTTCATCTCCATTATTAGAAACTTCTATCGTTGGAGCAAAAGGTGTGTTATTAAACATCACAGGTGGACCATCATTAAGTTTATTTGAAGCTCAAGCAGCTGCAAGTATCGTTCAAGAAGCTAGTGACGATGAAGTAAACATGATCTTCGGTACAGTATTTAACGAAGAGCTAGAAAAAACTGATGAAATCGTTGTTACAGTAATCGCTACTGGATTCGAAGAAGATGGAGTGAGTGTTGAAAGAGATATCTTAGCACAACGTCCAGCTCAACCAGAAGCTAGCTCATTCACAAGTGGATACGGTAAAAACGAAGTAGAACAAGAAATGTACCCACGTCCAAGAAGAAGAACAAGAAGAGAAATCTAATACATGAAAAAGAAAAAAATCGAGATTGCTCGATTTTTTCTTTTTTATGTTGTAATAGTCGAGAATAAAAACTAAAAAATATAGATAAATTAAAATTATAGGGAGTGATACTACAAAATTACTAAGATCACAATTTTTTAATCACTCCCTGTATTCTAATCAATTAGAATAAATTTTATTTTTAAAATTTATTACATTTTTTTAGTGTATTGTAAATAAAGGATTTTTTTAGAGATGAATTACAAAAATTCTATAAGATTATTTTTCATCAATATCTGCATATAAATAATATGTGATTAAACAATTATCAATTTTTTTGGTTCTTCGCTATAACCTCTAACATTTAGTAAGGTTAGAGGATTTTTTTAATACTAGATGAATTTTTTTCCCTCAAGTTCTTCAATGACTATATTAGAATGTTTACTTTCATTTATTATAGTATGGGCTATCCCACCTAATATTGAAGATGCTAAATAATTTATGCTACTTCTATAATCTGCATTAATATCAAAGTTAATATCACTTGAAACTAAAATAGTATCATTATTAGTATATAGTTTAAAATCATTATTAGATAAAATCCCTCTAAAGCTAAGGTCATAATTATTTGATTCGTATAAATTAGTCATATAGCTGCCTCAGTGTGTTTTTAGCCTCATTTAGACGAGCTAATTTTTTATCAATAATCTCCATTGTACTTACCGGTCTATTTGCAAATGTAGCAAAGCCGCAGTCGGGATTTAACCAAATTCGTTCCTTAGGAATATATTTCATAACCTCTTCTACACGTGCTAAAATATTCTCTAATGGCTCGATATCATCGGTTCTTGGATTCATAACTCCAAGTCCAAGTATACAGTTATTTCTTATTAAATCACTACTAAGTAATGATGATATTTCACCAGCACGAGGAGTAGAAAACTCTAATGTAAGTATATTAGGAAGAGTTTCTTCGAATAGTGGAAGTAGTGGAGTATATGGTCCAGTAAGGAGAATACTTTCATCACGACTCCAGTTACCTCGGCATACATGAAGAGAAACTAATACTCCTTTTTTTTTAGCATAATCTATTACAGATTTAATTAATTTAGTAGCGAATTTTAATTCTTCAGTAGGATCTTTTTTTTCGGATAGTGCTGCACACATAAATGATCTTGTTTTTCCTTCAGAAAATACTACTTCGGTTAATACAGGCTCATCAAATTGAATAACATCTACTCCTATTTTTGCTAATGAATCAATTTCTTCTTTTAATATTTTAATAATATCTTCACCTAGAGAATCCTTGTTATCGTAATATTGTTTTGATAGAGCAGGTAACCACATAGATCTAGTTATTAAATAGGGACCTGGTAATGTTGCTTTGATCTTCTTATCAGTTAGTTTTTTTAGTTCAATCATTTCATCAGCAACCAAAGGTTTATTATATTTTACTTTTCCAGTACAAATTGCATTTTTTATACTAATTGCAGGAACGTCTAGTATTTCTAATATTTGTTCAAAGCCCTGCTTATCCTCAATATAATCAAACATATCAGCCATACTCATCATTGTAACACCATTTAAACGCTCAGCAATAAATGAAACATAATTATCTCGATTTAGTTCACCGCTAGTTATTATATCGATATAATTATTTTCTTGAAGTTCAACTACATATTTTATTTCTTCATCTAAGATTTCTTGATATGTTTTTAAGTCGATATTTCTTTTATTTAATTTTTCGTTTTGCCGTTAATAGTTTTTTTACTACGAGGCATACTGCCAAGAAGAGAAACTAAGAAAGATGAATTAGTCATAATTATTCACCATAAAACTCTTTAAAGAAATTTAAATATTCATTTGCTTCTGTAAGTTGTTTAAATCCAGAAGTACGACCAGAAATCCATTCTTTTAACCCTTCCATATCCATCATTTCTTTATGATCTGGATTATTATAATCCATTTTATGTAATACTTCTATGAATTTTTCAAAACGAGCCACGTCTAAATCTGGATGTCCTGAAAAGATACAGTGATCAAAGAAATCTGTTTTTGATAAGATTTTAACCTGATTTTCATCTAGAGTTCCATCTGCAATCCATGCATTATAGTTTAAATCCAGCATCCACGTAGCTGCTACTTCATCATTTTTTAAAGCAATTGCAGAATCAAGCTCTCCACCAACATGGTCACCATGAAGCCCAACACCGATATCAAATCGTTTTTCAGTATAATCTTTTCCAAATTCTAAACCAAGTTTGTGAAGATGGTTAATAGGAATTAATCTGGCTTGTGGTGAATCAATTGCACCGAATCCAATTGTTTTATCTTTTAAGTCTTCAATAGAATTTATGTTACTGTTAGCTTTTACTACTAAATATGAACTACGATCGCGGTCTGTATCACGCATAGAACCGTTTAGTGCAGTACCTTTAGTACGTATATTTGTATCTAACCAGGCTAAAGGAGAATTCCAAGCCACATCAATTTCTTTAGCTAATAAACCATCAACTTGACCTTTGTAATCCTTGTAATAAACTGGTTCGATAGGGAAGTTTTCATCTTCAAAAAATTTTGCAATAATTCCCCAGATTACAGTAACCTTAGGATCATAAATAACAGCTCCAACTTTTAATTTTGTCATAATAATATACCTCTTCTTAATTATATTTTTTAAAATGAGAGGTGACCCAAAAATCGTGGTTTCTGAGAATCGATTTTGTGGAGTCACCCCTACAAAGCTTATAAGTTCTCATATAAACTTTTGAGAATTTAGAACTTTTGAGGTGTCCCTCAAATGAGTTATTTTAGAAAAATGTTCTATGGTAATTGTTGACCTGTGATTGCTTTTCCTAACCAGATAGTAAGCACGTCAACACTAGGTGCCATAATATGACTTGCGAATGCATCTCTTAGATAGCGTTCCATATTTCCAACACGGTTATATGCTTTACCACCACCAACACGCATTCCAAGACGAGCTAATTCAATAGCAGCTTCACTAGCAAAGATTCTAGCTGATAAAATTTTTGCTAGCATATCGGTATCTTTTGCTAAGAAACTACGAGCTGCTTCGTTTGTTCCAAGAACTGCTGCATTAGTTTGGCTATAGATTTTAGCAAGATGAATTTGCACTGTTTCAATTTCGCTTAGAGATTTTCCATCAGGATATTTTCTATTAGTAGTGTGTGCGACAGCTTCTTCTAGTATTGCTTCGCAAAGACCACTGTAGACAGCAGCAAGTCCTGTGATGAAGTATGTTGCTACAATAGTGAATACTTGGTCAACTCCTGATCCAGCTTGACCAATGCGTAGTTCTTTATTTAATTCAACATTGTTAATTGCCATTTGGCAAGAAACATTACCACGCATTCCTAGACCATGCCAAGTAGAAGGTTTGAATTCTAGACCATCGCTACATAGAGGGAATACCCAGTTATCAATTCCACCTTTCATATCTGAAGGAGTAAGAACAAGATAATAAGATGCAAATTCTGCAGAAGTCACCATACTTTTTAGTCCATTGAATACTACTGAATTATCTTTAAATTCAGTTTTTACATCTGAGATATAGAAATGCGTCCCAGTTCCTAATTCGCTGTATGCAAGTGCCATAAATTTCTCGTTTTCGACTATATCTTTACAAATTTTCGATTTTAGATTATCGCCAGCATAAGAGAGAACACAGTTTAGTGCAACATTATGCATCATATAACATAGACCTACTGTAGCACTTGATTTAGCAAAAGCACGGCAAGCATCTGTATGTTCTTGCATATCTTTTCCTAATCCACCTAGTTCAGTTGGAATCATAAGTTTAAAATATCCTGCTTTTCCTAATTCTTTAAATACTTCTTCAGGAAATCTTTCTTGTTCGTCTATTTCTTTTGCAATAGGATCTATATATTTTTTTGCAAACTCCCTAGCTTCGTTGTAAAATGTTGTCATAATAATGCCTCCTAACATTAATATATCTAATATTTTTTTATACAAAAAAATTATATCATAAAGAATATTCCTGTAAATGCTTTCTATATAGTTCTTAAAAGGACATCTAAAAAAATAAATTTATATAAAATATATAATAAATATCTTATAATTAACTGATGTAAAATAATATATTTATAAGCATTTTAATAAATATATTATATTTTAAAAATATAAAAAAATAAATTTTTTTGCAGATGATAGGTGATATCATTTTCAAAAAAATGCACAACTACGTTATAAGTATAAAAAAAATTGAAAAAAATTATTGAAAAAAAGTCTGAAAATTTATTTACAAATGCTATTAAATCTAGTATAATCTATATTTATAAAAATAAAAATAATGAAAGGATGAAGAATATGTCAGATTCAAAGATGGAAAGAAAACTGCAAGCTCGTCATATTAGTATGATAGCTATAGGTGGATGTATAGGTACGGGATTATTTATGGCAAGTGGAGCAGTAGTTAGTAAAGCTGGTTCTTACGGAGCAGTTTTAACTTATGCATTAATTGGAGTTATTATTTACTTTTTAATGGCTTCTATAGGAGAATTGGCAACATTTTATCCAGTTTCGGGTTCATTTGGAGCATATGCAACTAGATTTATAGATCCAGGTATTGGATTTGGAGTAGGTTGGTTGTTCTGGATACTATGGATTTTAGTAGCAAGTGTAGACATAATAACATTATCGAAAATATTGCACTATTGGGAATTCTTTAGACAATTTTCAACGTTTTCGATTTGTATTGTATTTTTAGTATTATTGTATTTATTAAACTTAGTAAGTGTTAAAGTATTTGGTGAGGTTGAATACTGGATAACAATTATAAAAGTAATGACAGTTGTTGCATTTTTAATTGTAGGAGTTGCAATTATTTTTGGAGCTACTGGAAATAGTGAGGCTGGTATTCATACTTTTATCCAGAATGGAGAAAAAACAAGTAGTGCGGGTATGTTAGGATTATTTGGTGTTCTGTCAACTGCAGCATTCTCATTTGGTGGTACGGAAGTAGTAGCTGTTACAGCAGGTGAATCACCAAATCCTAAAGAGACGATGCCTAAGGCAGTTAAACAAGTATTCTGGAGAATATTAATATTCTATATCGCTACAATGTTGATTATATCTTCAATAGTTTCAGCGAATGATCCAAGATTACTAGATACTAATAATGTAACAGCATCGCCTTTTACAATTGTATTTCAAAATATTGGTTTAGAAGTGGCAGCAGTTATTATGAATGCGGTCATTTTAACATCAGTTCTATCTGCAGCAAACTCAGGGATGTATGTTTCTAGTAGACAGCTATTTTCATTAAGTTCGCACAATTATGGACCTAAAGCATTTAAAAAATTAAATACTAATTCAGTACCGGTATTTGCTTTAACTTTCTCGGCAATATTTATGGTATTATGCTTTATTTTTGAAAGATTAAATCCAAGTGGATATTATATGTTACTTTCTATGGTTGGTATAATAGTAATGATAATTTGGATGGTCTCTTTAATATCTCAAATCCGCTTAAGAAGAGCAATTGTGAAACAAGGGAAAAAAGCTGAAGATGTTCTTCCTTATACATCGAAAACAGGTGTTGTAGGATCATATATTGCACTTATTTCTTTTGCAACAATAATATTACTACAATTAGTAGCTGATTACGCAACAGGTGGTTTTGTAAAAATGTCATATAACCTAGTTTGTCCAGCTATAGGGGTGGTAATGTATATAGTATTTAAAATAGTGACGAAGAAAAAATTTGTTAAATTAGAAGAAATGGATATACATCCATATAAAGGATAATTAATATTAAAAAAGATTAATGAGTTATAAACTTGTTAATCTTTTCTTTCATATTAAACTATATTCTTTAGTTATTTAGTAAAGAGACTGAATAGTTTTTTTAAACTATGGTAAATGCTTGCAGTTTATGATAAAAATTGTATTTAAGTAATTTAATGGAGATGATAATTTGAATATTGGAATTACAGGAAGTATAGCATGTGGAAAAAAAGCACTGTATCAGACTATTTAATAGAAAAGGGGTATACCATTATTGATGCTGATAAACTTGGACATGTTGCACTTACTAGCAATGATGTAAAAAGAAAACTAACTGAAAAATTCGGTGATAATATTCTAGAAAATAATGAAATAAGTCGCGAAAAATTAGGTAGGTTAGTTTTTGGTAATGATGATAATTTAAAAAAATTTTTAAATAGTATTATTCATCCTAAAATTAAAGAATTAATTTTAAAATTACAAGAGGAACATAAAGATGAAAATCTGGTCTTTTTAGATATAGCCTTATTGTATGAAGCAAATTTTGTAGATTTAGTAGAAAAAGTTGTGGTTGTCTATACAGATGAAAAAGTTCAATTAGAAAGATTAATGACACGGAATTTTTTATCTATGGAAGAAGCTCTCATGCGTATAGAAAGTCAAATGAAGGCAAAAGAAAAAGCATCATTAGGTGATTATGTTATTAATAATAGCTATAGTAAAGAAGACACATTTCGGCAAATTGATAAAATAATAAAGAAGCTAAAAAGAGGAGATAAACATAATGACTAATGTATTAGAAATTAGTAATCTTGGTGGGGGTTATAATCGTAGGAAAAATTATAGAGAATATTAACATACAAATACCGAAAGGTAGTATAACAGCTCTAATTGGTCTTAATGGAGCAGGTAAAAGTACTACAATTAAACATATACTGGGATTACTTAGACCTATGGAAGGTGAGATAAAGGTTAATGGTATTACAATTACTCGCGATAATGAAAAATACAGAAAGAGTATAAGTTATATTCCAGAATCACCCATTTTATATGAAGAATTAACACTAGAAGAACATATAAATCTAACAGCAATGGCCTATGGATTAAGTATGGAAGATACGTGGAAAAAAGCTGAAAAATTACTAGAGTTGTTTAAACTAAGTGATAAGAAAAAATTTTTTCCGGTACACTTTTCAAAAGGTATGAAACAAAAAGTAATGATTATATGTGCCTTTTTAGTAGAACCAAATTTATATATAATTGATGAACCCTTTTTGGGACTTGATCCAATAGCTATTAATGATTTAATTAATTTAATGTGTGAGAGAAGAGATAATGGAGCTAGTTTATTGATGTCTACACACATATTAGCTACAGCAGAAAAGTATTGTGATAATTTTGTTATTATTCACGAAGGAAAAATTCTAGCGAATGGGAATTTAGAACAACTAAGGGCTGAATTTAATATGGCAGGTGCGTCTTTAGATGAAATTTATCTATCATTAACGGTGAGAGATAGTAATGAGTAATATAGAAAATATTTTTGCAGATAGACGTAAGAAAGAGCAGGAGCTAAAACTAACATATAGTAAGTATATTTTTAATTCGCACCTAATTATGTTTCTTATTATTGTGTTAGGAGCAGCGCTTATTAATTACTCGAAGTGGATTACCATTGCTAATCAGTTTGAATTATATTCGGTACTTATTGCAGCTTCTGTAGCATTCAGTTACTTTTTAGTTAGTACAAAAATTAAAACGTACATTAAAGAAGCAGATGCTGTATTCTTACTTCCATTAGAGAAGTACTATAAAAATGTTGGAAAAAAAACAGTTATTAATATATCGGTGATGCACATTATAGCATTTATTATTTTTTTATTTTACGGTGAAACCTATTACTAATATTATAGGTAATGTTGATAAATTAGCTATATGTTTGTTGATTATGGTAATTGTATTAAACAATCTACTAAAAATATGTTCAAGTTATTCATTATAAAGAAATTGTTTGGATTAAAATTTTTACAACTTGTAGTGACTTTTTGTACAAATCATTGCAGTATTTATAATAAATTCTTATATTCTTATTATTGATATAGCTGGAATAATTTGTTTATCTTTCTGTACATATTATATTTTTAAGAATGCAATGAATGCAAAGAATTTAGAAGATCAAGAGAAGCTAATTGTTAAATGGAGTGAAGCAGCTGAATACGATAAACATCGTATAGAAAGTTACTTGAAATTCGTTAGTATGTTTGTAGATGTACCATTAAACGGAGTAAAAGTAGCTAGAAGGAAGTATTTTGATGCACTTTTACCTAAATTAACTAACGATAATTTCAATAAAGATAATAGCTTTAAATATTATTATTATAGGGTCTTTTTTTAAGACAGGAAAAACACAGTATTTTTTTAGCTTTAAGGCTTATGCTATTATCAGGATTAATAATTTTTAGTTTTAAAAATTCGTACGTAAGTGCAGTAGCTATTATATCTTATAGTTATTTAACAATTATTCAACTTGTTCCTCTGTATAAACAGATGGGTAATAATATTTGGCATAGTATACTACCAGTTGATGAAAGTATTAAAGTCGGTAGTTTTAAGAAATTATTAACTGTTGTAATGTTAGTAACTACAATACTACTTGCATTATTTGCAGTATTATTTAGTAATTTCGAAGGAATACCGATAGCAATAATCACAGCATCATTAGTATTTGCTAATATTATAGCTAAAATTTTTATTGAAAAAATAAAATAGAAGGAATTGTCATGAAAAAAATATAGCAATAATAGGAGGAGATTTATCGGGAGTGAGTTGTGCTTTATTTCTTAGATAAATTCTCGGGAGTAAACTCAAGAAAAATTTAATATAGATTTGATTGAAAGAGAATTAGAGTTTGTAAATGATAGGTTTGGAAAAATTTCAATTTGGTCAAGAAATTTATGATAATGGGTGGCATAATTCAATTAGTGAACAGGGAGTATTATTTTATCTAATGGTAGAGCTTGGCTTACATAGATATCTAATAAAGAGTGGAAGTACGAAGAAAGTTTTTTTACAAAAGAAGGAATAAAAATACTTACCAGAAAAAAATGCTTTATGGTGTCCCTTTAGATAAAAGAGAGTTATTAATGTCAGATTTGTTTACTTTTTAAAGAAAAAAATTATCTATTTTATATAATATGTATAATACTCTAGAAGATGAAGATATAAAAGGAATTGACAGTTGAAAAAAATTTTTTTAAAAACTATTATTAATGAGCGAATATATGAAAAAAACTAATAGAACCATTATTAACAAGTCACTATGCTTGTGATATTTCTAAGCAAAAGTATGATAAGTTTAATGCCAGAACTATCATTTTTTTAACAATTCAAAAAGAAGATATTAATAAAATTTTTAGAAGATATGTATAATAGAAATGTTATTGATAATATAACCGTAGGTTCTGAGTATAGATTAAAATTCACTTTAAAATCTTTTTATAGAAACATTAGAATCTAATTTTTTTCTGATAAAGTATTTTTTTAGAGTTAAATCGTAAAGTTGAAAAAAATAGAAAAAAAGGTGATAAGTACCTAGTTCATTCAAATGGCAGTATCTATTATTATGATTATATAATACTTACATTAAATCAAAAGAACTTCTTACCATTATTTAATGGAGATGAAAAAAATAAATGAATTTTATTCAAGTATGAAGTATGCATCTAATATCGTTGTAACTCTAGTGTATAAAAAGAGATGAGTTACATATTAATCGTGAAATAGGAGAAATTATTTTTTTCCAAAAAAATGATAGTGAATATATAACAAAGTTAGAATATGTAAGTAATAAATGGATTGATATTAAGATGAGTGGAATACAAATCGTAAGAGCCTATATTGATAGAGAAGAAGCGGTTAGCAAATTAATGAATAAAGATGATGATGAAATAAAAGGAATAATAGAAAGTGAACTGAGAAAAAGTTCATGGCTCAGTAGGAAAAACTAAGTAGATTTTATGTAAGTAAGATTAAAGACAACTATAGATTCCGTTGTAAGAATTATAATAAGAATATAAATAAGTTCAATGAATATATGAAAAAAAGAATATCCAAATGTATTCATTATAGGGAAATCAAAAAAAGGCACAACTTTAGAAAATACAGTATTAGAAGCTAAAGAAGTAGCTAAACAAATATTAGAAAAATATAAGATAAGAAAGGACGTACATAGTACGAAGTAAAAGCAAATGAAATTTTTTTCACAAATAAAAAAAGCAGGTGTAAAAAGTAACACCAATATTTGAAAATGAAGCATACGAAAGTAAGTTATTAGAATATACAAAAGAAAGAGAATTATTCTCTGGAAAAACTTAATGAAATATATGCTAATCTCCCTTTTAATGGAGAAAAAGAAATACTTTTAGGATTAGGAAAAAAAGAAGATTTAGTAGAAGATAAAGTACGTGAAGTATTTTTTTCAAATTATCAAAATCTTTAATAAGTAATAAGGAATACGAAGTTTATGTGACTTTACCAAAAGTTGACAGCGTACCAACTGAAAAACTAGTAAATGCTGCAGTGGAAGGTGCATTACACGCAACATATAAATTTGATAAGTATAAATCAGATAGAAAAGAACTTCCAGAGATTACAATAAATATATCGACAGAAGAGAAATTAGATAATTTAGAAGAGGTAATAAATGAAGCTCGTGATATTATGAGTGGAGTTTTCTTCTCACGTGATTTAGTAAATGAAAGAGCAGAATATTTATATCCAGAAACTCTTGCTAATATTGCTAGTAAGGAACTATCAGCATTAGGTGTTGAAGTAGAAGTATATGATGAAAAACAATGTGAAGAGCTAGGATTAAAAGGTTTATTGGCCGTAGGTCGTGGATCAGATAGAAAACCAAGATTTATCGTAATGAAATACTTAAATAATCCAGAGGAAAGCGAAGTAGTTGGATTAGTAGGTAAAGGTGTAACTTATGATTCAGGTGGTTACTCAATTAAACCTACAGCTAATAGCATGGATATTATGCACTGTGACATGGGTGGTGCAGGAACTGTAATTGGAACAATGAAACTGGTTGCGACTAGAAAATTAAAAACTAATGTAATTGCAGTTGTTGGTGCATGTGAAAACATGATAGCTGGTGGTTCTTATAAACCGGGTGATGTAATCTCAACACTTTCAGGAAAAACTGTAGAAGTACTAAATACAGATGCAGAAGGACGTATCACTTTAGCAGATTCAGTATACTACGCTACTGAAAAATTAAAAGTTAGCAAAGTAATAGACTTAGCGACATTAACAGGGGCATGCTTAGTAGCATTAGGTGAATTCTACACAGGTGCAGTAACAAACAACCAAGAATTCTATAATGAACTAAGCAAAGCTGCGAAAGAAGCGGGAGAAAGAGTATGGCAAATGCCAGCTGATGATAGCTTCAGAGAATTAAATAAATCTTCTGTTGCTGATGTAAAAAACACAGGAGGAAGACTTGGAGGAACAATAACTGCGGGATTATTCATAGAAAACTTCGTAGCGAATAATGTTCCATGGGTGCACTTAGATATAGCAGGAACTGCATACCTATCAAAAGCTGAAAAATACCTTCCAAAAGGTGCTACAGGAGTACATGTTAAAACATTGTATAATTTATTAAATAAATAATATTTAGAATTAAGAGCAGAACTCAATGGGAGTGACTCAAAAATCGTGATTTCGGAGAAATCGATTTTGTCGAGTCACCCCCGCACAGTTTATTAGATATCTAAAAAGCTTTTATAAAGCGAATTTAGATATCAATAAACCACTGCGTCTATGAGTTCTCATCTGAAATTTGTTACATTTTAGGACTTTTGGGTCAGCCCCATTTTTATAATGGATAAAGATGAAAAGAGTGAAAACAAAAAAATTCAAAAAAATACTAATTTTTTACTTGACAAGAAAATACTTAGGGTGTAAAATAATTAACAATAAAACTAAAACCTTAGAAAAGAATAGTAATTTGGTAAAAAATTTTTAGCGAGCTAACGTTGGTGTGAGGTTAGTAATTTTTCTAGATGAACGCACTTTTTAGGCAATTATTAAATAATTGGTAACTCTGCCTTAAAGAGATTGAGTGGGTATACTAAATACCAAGAAAAAGTGGCAACGTGGAATTGATTTCGTCTTTTTATAGTTTCTTAGGAAATTATAAAAAGACTTTTTTTATTTATATCGGGCCTTTATATATAGACCATGAACTGTATATTTCTTAGATTTAGTATATCAAAAAAAGAGTGGCACCGCGAAAATTCGTCTCTTTGTAGCTAGGATAACTAGTTACAAGGAGTTTTTTTATTTATAATTAGTTCTTTTTTAAAAAATATAATATAATAAAGAAAAAAAGGAGATAAGACAATGAAAAAAATTATTATTATTCATTACATCAATTATTACAGTAGTCACATTAACAGCATGTTCAAGTAGCAGTACTAAAAACAAATTACAAGAAGTTAAAGAGAAAAATAAAATAGTATTAGGAGTATCACCTGACTATCCACCGTATGAGTTTTTAACAACAGAAAATGGTAATAAAAAAGTTGTTGGTGCAGATATTTACTTAGCAGAGCAAGTTGCTAAAAAATTAGGTGTTCAAGTTGAAATTCAACAAATGGCATTCGATTCACTAATTGCAGCATTAAATGCTAACAAAGTTGATATGGTAATCTCTGGAGTTAACCCAACAGAGGAAAGAAAAAAAGCAGTTGATTTCTCAGATGTTTATTACACAAGTAAAGGTATTTTCGTAGTAAATAAAGATAGTGAAGAAATCAAATCAGTAGCTGATCTTAAAAACAAAAAAATCGGTGTTCAAAAAGGTTCAACTTATGAAACTTATGCTAAAGAACAACTAAAAATGGATGATAAAAATATCCAAGCTTTAACTGACGTACCAAGCTTATTACAAGATCTTAAAAACAAAAAAATTGATGTAGTATTAATTCCAGATGACGTTGCAAAAATCGCAATGAACAAATATACTGATATTAAAAATTAGTACATTTACAGCAGATAACGATCCAGAAGCAACAGGTATGGCAATTGCCTTTAAAAAAGGAAAAAATTATAGTAACAAAGAATTATTAGAACAAGTTAACGCAGTAATTAAAGAGATTCAAGATCAAAAAGCATTTGAAAAAGAGCTTGATAAATATGCTAAAGTTGCTGCACAAAGCGAATAAAAGAGAGGTATAAAAAAGAATGTTTGATTTTCTTCCAAATTATTACACAGCGTATTTAGAAGCTACGGTAACAACTTTAAAAGTTTCACTTATAGCTTTACTAGTAGGATTAATACTTGGAATTGTAGTATGTTTAGCAAAAATTAGTACTTTTAAAGTACTTAATGTAATAGCAGCAGTATATGTAGAAATAATTAGAAATACACCAATACTAGTGCAAATTATGATTATCTATTTTGCATTACCTGAAATTGGTATTTCATTCACACCATTTATGTCAGCGATAATTGCTCTTTCAATTAACTCTGGTGCATATGTTAGTGAAATATTCCGTTCAGGAATTTTAGCAATTGATAAAGGTCAAATGGAAGCAGGTCGTTCATTAGGACTTAGCTACTTCCAAACTATGAAATTAATCATTTTACCGCAGGCATTAAAAAATAGCTTACCAGCTTTAGGTAATGAGTTTATTTCACTAGTAAAAGAATCTTCAATAGTTTACTTCGTAGGAGTAGCAGATATTATGTTTACAGCAAACACTGTAAAAAACGCTACATACCAAACATTTGGACCATACTTAGTAGCTGCTGCAATATATTTTATAATTACATCAATATTATCACTATTGGTAAAACGTTTAGAGAAAAAATTAACGAAGTAGGTGAAGAAATTGTTATTAGAAATAAAAGATTTACATAAGAAATTCGGAAAATTAGAAGTATTAAAAGGTGTAAACATCAGTGTTGAAAAAGGGGAGAAAATCGTAATTTTAGGTTCGAGTGGTAGTGGTAAGAGTACAGCGTTACGTTGTGTAAACTTACTAGAAACACCTACAAGTGGACAAATCTTATATAACGGTGAAGATATTACAAAACAAAATATCAATAAATATAGAAAAAAAGTAGGAATGGTATTCCAAAACTTTAACCTATTCCCAAATATGAGTGTATTAGAAAATATTACACTTGCTCCTAAAACATTCGGAGATGATACTGCTGAAAATATAGAGAAAAAAGCAGTTGAGTTATTAAAGAGAGTTGGACTTGAAGATAAAAAGGATGTTTATCCAAATAGTCTTTCAGGTGGACAAAAACAACGTGTAGCAATCGCACGTGCCTTAGCTAATTCACCAGAAGTGTTACTATTCGATGAGCCTACTAGTGCTCTTGATCCAGAGATGGTAAAAGAAGTACTAGACGTAATCAAAGAGCTTTCAGAAGAAGGATTAACTATGTTAATAGTTACTCACGAAATGAACTTCGCAAAAGAAGTTGCGGATAAAGTAATATTCATGGATGGTGGAGTAGTATTAGAAGAAGGAACTCCATCGGAAATATTCGATAATCCAAAAGAAGAAAGAACAAAAGAATTCTTCTCGAAAATATTATAATATAGTAAATATCACTAAGGAATTTAAAGGATTCTTTAGTGATATTATTTTATATTGAACTAAATATATATGCTCTACGAATGTAAACGTTTCACATTATATTGACTCTTTGATATAATAGGAGCTAGTATAGAGGTGTTATAAATGAAGGATACGAATTATATTATGTGGAGGTAGTATTATGGATATACTAGAAAATTTAGAAAGATTGAGTTTATTTCCTATTGTTATTATATTTTTTTGAATATTAAAGTATCAGGAGAAAAAAACATTTTAAGATAGCTTCTGTTTCACTATTATTCGTAATTTTTTTCTAAGATTTTTTTCTTTTTTTAGATTATCATGATTTCCCAATTACAAAGATGGTTTATCTATTTTTTTAGCACTATATGCTTTGCAGATGCTTTTTTTGAATGGGATAAATTGCTAAAAATTAATGGGAGTTATTCCAGAGGATAAAGAATAATATAAAAAAAGTTCTTTAAATGATTATATTTAGTTATGAGAGTATAGTATTTAAAGAATTTTTTTATTTATTTTAATCGAATTTTTATAGATGGAAATAAACTTAAAGTTCGTTTTATAACGAATATTCCTTTATGTAAACTCTCATATTTTTTTAAAAAAAGATAAGGTGATTTTTGTCTGAATTAATATAAAATATAAAAATATTTACGTAAAATATGAACTTTAAAAAAACAAAAGTTCTTGACTTTTTAGAGATAAAAACATATATTATTATCTATGTGCTTCGGCATTAATAAAAAAACTAAGGAGAATTTTCTATTTATGTTAGAACGTCTTTTTAAATTAAAAGAGAACAATACTAATACTAGAACTGAAGTAGTTTCTGGTTTAATTACATTTTTCTCTATGAGTTATATTTTAGTAGTAAATCCAGCTGTACTATCAGCAGCAGGTATTCCATTAGATAGAGTATTTACAGCGACTATAATTGCGATTTTAGTAGGTACTTTAATTATGGCATTAGCAGCAAACTATCCAATAGTAGTTGCACCTGGTATGGGTATAAATTCATATTTTGCAACATTAGCAGCTACATCAGGGTATAACTATAAAACTTTATTAGCAACTTGTTTTTTAGGAGCAGTTATTTTTGTAATATTATCAGCAACAAAATTTCGTGAAAGTTTAATTGATTCAATCCCTAATAATTTAAGACATGGGATTTCAGCAGCAATTGGATTATTTATCGCATTCTTAGGGCTTAAAAACTCTGCTCTTATTGTAGCTAATCCACATACAATCCTTTCACTAGGGGATTTAAAAAATCCAGTAGCTTATATGACAATCTTAGGTATCTTTATTATCCTTGTTTTATTAGCTTTGGAAGTGAAAGGAGCTATTTTCATAGGAATGGCAGTAGTTGCGGTTATTTCATACTTTACAGGAATGTTAAAAGTTGAAAAAGTATTTGGTATTCCTCACATGGATTTAAGTTTATTATACAATCCAGTCAGTGAAAGTATTAATGCCTTACAGTTAGGATTATACGGAATAGTATTCACATTCTTAATGGTTACATTATTTGACACAACAGGTACAATGGTTGCCGTAACTACACAAGCAGGATTAGTTAAAAATGGAAAAATGGAAAAAGCAAAAGAAGCTTTATTAGCTGACTCATTTGCTTCACTAGCAGGATCATTATTTGGAACTACACCAACTTCAGCTTATATTGAATCTTCAGCAGGGGTTGCAAATGGAGGACGTACAGGTCTTACAGCTTTAACAACAAGTTTCTTGGTTGTAATATCAATTTTCTTATTCCCATTAGCGAGTAGTTTAGCTTCAGTACCAGCGATTACATCACCAGCATTAATCATCATTGGTTCATTCATGATGGAAAGTATTGCTAAAATTGATTGGAGTGACATTACAGAAGCTTTCCCAGCATTTGTAACAATTGTAGGAATCCCACTTACAGGTTCAATTAATGATGGTATCGCATTTGGATTTATCTTCTATGTAGTATTAAAATTATCAAAAAAACAATGGAAAGATATTCATCCATTAATGTATTTATTCGCAATATTATTTGTAATTCAGTTACTTTGGTTACATGTTTAAAAAAAACGGATTCGAAAAACATTTTTTTCGAATCCGTTTTTTTACAATTATTTATACTATTATCAGAAAACGTTATATTATTTTTTTAAAAAAATGTTTGCCTTTTTTTATTAAGGTATAGTATTATGAGTATACTATATAAATTAAGAAAGGAAATATTATATATGAAAAAAGGTTTATTAACCGGATTGTTATTATTTGGTATATTTTTTGGTGCTGGAAACTTAATCTTTCCACCAGCGCTAGGAGTAAGTGCAGGAGGAAACTTTTGGCCAGCAATTTTAGGGTTCGTTGTATCTGGAGTAGGTATAGCAATTGTTACATTAATTGTAGGAACACTAAATCCAAATGGTTATGGAGCAGAGATGGATGAAAAAATTTCACCATTATTCTCAACTGCGTATTTAGTTTTACTTTATTTATCAATTGGACCACTTTTTGCGATTCCAAGAACTGCAGCAACTGCATTTGACATTGGAGTAGCACCAGTTGTAGCTGGAAGCAGTTTACCATGGTTATTAATTTTTACAATTATTTATTTTGTATGTGCGTTCTTATTAGCGGTAAACCCAACTAAGATTTTAAATAGTGTAGGTAAAGTTTTAACACCTATTTTTGCGTTATTAATCGTAATTTTAGTAATCTTAGGAGTTTCTAAATTCAACTCAACAGGAGAAGCTGCTAAAACTTATGCTACTAGTGGTTTAGCATTCGGAACAGGATTTATCGAAGGATACAACACTCTTGATGCATTAGCATCAGTGGCATTCTGTATCATTGCGATGAGTGCTTTAAAACAATTAGGGTTTAAAGATAAAAAAGAATTTTTATCAAGTGTATGGATTGCTGGTATTGCAACAGGTATTGGATTTAGTATACTATATGTTGGGTTAGGATTATTAGGGAACAAATTTGCAGTTCCTGCAGAGGTACTAGCTAATCCTAAAGTTAACAAAGGTGCATATGTACTATCTGAATCAGCGCGTCAATTATTCGGTAACTTCGGAAGTATGTTCTTAGGAATCATGGTAATTCTTACTTGTTTCACTACAACAGTAGGATTAATCGTGGCAACTTCAGAATTCTTTAACAAAAAATTCCCACAACTTTCATACAAAACGTATGCTACATTATTCACAGTTGTAGGATTTGCTATCGCAAACGTTGGATTACAAAGTGTTATCCAATTCTCAGTACCAATGCTATTATTCCTATACCCAATCACAATTGCATTAGTATTAATCGTTATTGTTAACAAATACGTTGCACTATCTAAGTTAGGAATGCAATTAACAATGGCAGTAGTTACACTAATTTCTATTCTTTCTGTAGTAGGAAGCACATTTAAAGTAGTGGCTTTAAGTGGTTTAATCGCAAAACTTCCTTTAGCAGCTCAAAGTTTAGAATGGTTAGTACCAGCAGTAGTTTGTTTAGTAATTGCGGCTGTATTACCAAATAAACAAAAAGGTAAAGTTTACGACTTTAGTGAACTATAATTCTTAGTATAGCGAAAAGCATTAGCTCGAAAGTAAGAGCTAATGCTTTTTTTATATTAATTTTTTTGCTTCATCTAGTAAGAACATCTTCACATTTAAAGATGTTGTGAATTTTTCAATATTAGATAATTTATCTTTGTCTACATTATTTGTAGTTTTATATGCGCGGATAAGTTGATTTTTAGGTGTGTTCTCTGCGGAGATAAACTCAACAATGTCAGATTTATATCCGAATGCTTCTAAGACTTCACTACGAACAGAATCCGTAAGAAGAGTAGAGAATTTTTCTTTCACAATCCCATGTTTTAACATAAATGGAAGAAAATCATCATTAAGTTGACTATTAACTTCTTTTTGACAACAAGGAACTGCGAAGAATACTTTTGCTTTCCAACCAAGAGCTTTAAGTATAGCTATATCCGTTGCTGTATTACATGCGTGAAGACTTATAACCATATCTATCTCATCTTTATTTTCATAGTCGATAACATCACCATATAAAAACTAAGATTAGAAAAAAATTAAGTTTTTTTCAGCTATATTGTTACAATGTTCAATAACTTCTTTTTTTAAGATCTATTCCAATAATCTTTACATTCATATTAAGAACTTCAGTTAAATAATAGTAGGTAGAAAATGTTAGGTAACTTTTACCACTACCAAAGTCTAGAATTGTAATCTGTTTATTAGAATCTAATTGAGTAGTAGCTTGCTTTAATAAATTCAAGATATTTATTTATCTGTTTAAACTTATTGTATTTACTTTTTAATAACCTTACCGTCCTTATTTTTGAATACCAAGCTCAATTAAAAAAATGTGTATTTTTGTTTTTTTCATCTAAGAAGTAATCTTTTTTTCTTATTGTGTTCGAATGAAATAGTTTTAGTAGCTGTTTTTCTTTCTATTTACGCTGATTTTTGAATTTTTTTGAGACTTTAATATTGATATTTTCATCTACAGTAACTACATTTATATCTTTTGCTAATTCGAAAAAGTTCTTTAATCGAATTCTTAATGCTTGAAGATTCTGTAGTAACTATATTAGTATGTTTAATTATTCTTTTATAGCGATACTCTAACTGCAGGTTAATACTGTTTTTAATATTAACCAATTTTTCCAATGACTTTGTCAAGTTCTAATTCTTTATTACGAATATTTGAGAAAGTTATCTTGTTAATGTTGTTATTAGTTATATGCGTCAATATTTCGGAAATAATTTCGTGTTCCATCGTTTCTCCTTAAAGTTTCTTTTAATAATGATTTCTTATATATATTACACTAGATTTTTATTAATTATCAACATAACAGAAATATAATGTCGTAATCTAGAGTGAATGATTAAAAAAATACTAATAAAATAAAAATTTCAAAAATTTTTAAAAAAAGTTTTAATAAAACTCATAGATACAGTGTTTTTTTGATACCTAAATAGGCTTTTATAAATACTTTTTAGATAACTAGTAAACTTTGCTTTGATAATTCTTTAAAATTGATTTTTTTCGAAATCATGATTTTGTATCACTCCTAGATAAAAATTATTATCGTTGTTGGTTGAGTATTAGTATCATGCGTGGTATAATTTAGTAGTTAGAAAAATAAGAAAAAAAGGTAGATAGTATGAATATATTAGATATTATTGATAATATAAAAAGTAAAAAAACTATTTATGGAAATTTGCCAGAATGTGTAAATAATATATCTCAAGACTCTAGAAAAAAATAGGTAAGGGAGATGTATTTGTCGCTATTAAAGGTTATACGGTAGATGGACATAATTACATAGAGAAAGTAATTGAACAAGGTGCAGCATTAGTAATAGCTAGCCGTTATGAAAATTATAATGTAGAAAACTGTGCTGTGATTGTTATTAAAGAGCATGAAATTGAAAAAATTGCTAGTATGATAGCTAAAAAAATCAATGGGGATTCTAAAATATATACGGTTGCGGTAACAGGGACAAATGGAAAGACTAGTATTTCAACATTAGTACATAATACGTTAAGAATTTTAGGAGAAAGTAGTGCTTATATAGGAACGAATGGTTTCGGGAAAAATGATGAAGAACCTTTTTACTTCGGGAATACTACGCCTGATGTAGTAACTCTACATAATCAGATAGGAGAATTACGTCGAGATAATATAAAAAACCTAGCATTCGAAGCGTCATCACATGCAATGGCGTTAGGACGTATTTATAATGTAGATATCGATGTTGCGATATTCACGAACTTAACACATGAGCACTTAGATTTTCATGGAGACATGCAAACTTATGCTTATGATAAGAGTTTATTATTCTCAACATTAGGAAATAATCTATCAGAAGCAAAATATGGAATCTTGAATAAAGATGATAGTTACTATAAAGTTATTTCAAAATGTTTATATCAACAAGAAATAAATTATTCAATAGTAGATGAAACAGCAGATTTTTATGCTTACAATATAAAACAATATAAAGAAGATAAGATTTATAAAACAAGTTTTATGCTAAATTCTCCAGAAGGAACATTTGAATGTACTACTAATTATATCGGAGACTTTATGGTAAGTAATGTTCTTGCTGCTCTTATTGCTGTGTGGGTAAAAGGTTATAGTGTTGAACAGTTAGTTGGCATCTTACCTAAGCTTGGAGCGCTATACGGTCGAATGGAAATCTTAGGAGATGAACTACCGATTGATATTATAAGTGATTTTGCACATACTCCAGATGGATATGAAAAATTATTAGAAGCCACTCGTGAGATGAGAAAAGGAAAACGAACTCTTCTTGTAACTGGAATGGGTGGTGGACGTGATATTTCTAAAGGACCATTAATTGGTGAAATTATCTCAGAAGCAGATTATGTTGTTATTACAACTGATAGCCCTCGTGATGAGGACGTAGAAGTTCTTATGGGGTCAATTGAAAAAGGAATGACTCATAAAAATTATGAAAAAGTATGGTTTAGAACTGATGCTGTTAAACGAATAATTGAACTGTCTGAACCTGGAGATGTAGTAATTTTAGCATCAAAAGGACGCGAAGATTATGAAATTCTCCAAGGTGGTAAAAAAGTTTGGCACTCAGATCCAATCGTTGCAGTAGAAGAAGCGAAAAAGAAATTTAATATTAAATAAAAAATTGAAAGGAAAATAACGTGGTAGAAAAAATTAGAGAACAAGTAGAAAAAAGAAGAACATTTGCGATTATCTCCCACCCCGATGCTGGTAAAACAACATTAACGGAGAAATTACTATTATTCGGTGGAGCTATTCGTGAAGCAGGAACAGTAAAAGGTAAAAAGACCGGAAAATATGCAAAAAGTGACTGGATGGATATTGAGAAACAACGTGGTATCTCTGTAACTTCATCAGTAATGCAACTTGATTATGATAACAAAATTATCAACATCCTAGATACACCAGGGCACGAAGATTTCTCAGAGGATACATATCGTACGCTTATGGCAGTAGATAGTGCTGTAATGGTTATTGACGGAGCTAAAGGGATTGAGGCTCAGACATTAAAACTATTCAAAGTATGTCGTATGCGTGGTATTCCAATCTTTACATTTATCAACAAAGTTGACCGTGAGATTAAAGATCCATTAGAATTATTAGAGGAAATTGAAGAAAAATTAGAAATAGAAACATATCCGATGAATCTTCCTGTAGGTATGGGACAAAACTTTTTTGGTATTATGGATAGAAAAAATCATTTTATAGAGCCATTTAAGGAAGATAGTGATTTCGTAGAATTAGATGAAGAGTATAATATCGTAGATGATAATCCGCTTGCTCAAGATACTATGTATCAAAAATGTGTAGAAGACATGATTCTTATTACTGAAGCAGGTGTTGACTACGACTATGATAAACAACTAAAAGGGGAACAAACGCCAGTATTCTTTGGATCAGCATTATCATCATTTGGAGTAGAAAGTTTCTTAAACTACTACGTGGATAATGCACCAACACCAAAAGGTCGTCGTGGAGTAAATGAAGAAGATATTCAACCAACAGGTGAAGACTTCTCAGGATTCATCTTCAAAATCCAAGCCAATATGGACCCTAAACACCGTGATAGAATCGCATTTTTACGTGTGTGTTCAGGTGAGTTTAATCGTGGTATGGATGTAAACTTAGCAAGAACAGGAAAAAAACTAAAAATTTCACGTTCAACTAACTTCATGGCAGATGATAAAGCCACTGTAGATGTAGCTTATGCAGGAGATATTATAGGGCTTTACGATAGTGGAAACTATCAAATCGGTGACACACTTTATCAAAATAAAAAAGTTGAATTTGAAGCACTTCCTTCATTCACTCCAGAAATATTCGTAAAAGTTTCTGCAAAAAATGTACTGAAACAAAAACACTTCCACAAAGGTGTTGAGCAACTTGTACAAGAAGGAGCTATTCAATACTATAAAACATTACATACGAACCAAATTATCTTAGGGGCAGTAGGTCAATTACAATTTGAAGTCTTTGAGCACCGTATGAAAAATGAATACAATACTGAAGTAATAATGGAACGTATTGGACAAAAAACTACTCGTTGGATTGAAAATGAAGAATCAATTAATGAGAACATGTCAAGTTCAAGAAGTATCTTAGTTAAAGATTTATACGATAATTACGTATTTTTATTCGAAAATGATTTCGCAATGAACTGGTTCAGCGATAAATATCCAGATGTAAAAACTGTTTAGTAAACTTTAATATAAAAAAAGAGTATCTCAATCATTTCTAGAGATACTCTTTAATTTTTTTAATTATATCGATGTATTAGTTAAACAAAAAAATGTTGCTTAGTTATAATAGTTTTATATGTAAAAAAATTTGAAAAAAACTGCTTATAGGTATATAATTAAGTGTTGGCAAAAATTTTTAATATAAAGAGGATAGCATGAGAAATTTAATAAAGAAAAATGCTGGATCTTTACAAAGAACCTAAATACAAAAAGCATAGTTAACTACATATTCTTTGGAGTTTGTACGACACTAGTAAATGTTGTTACATATTTTATTTTTGTATTATTATGGGATGGAAGTTAGACCAGCGAATTTAATATCTATAACATTATCAATTTTATTTGCATATTTTGTTAATGCTAAGTACGTATTTAATTCGAAGGCTGTAGGATTTAAGAAGGTATTTTATGAACTTAGTAAATTCTTTACAGCTAGATTATCTACGCTTGTTATAGAAGTATTTGAGTAGAATTATTCATTTACTTAGGAATGAATGCCTATCTAAGTAAATTTATTATTCAATTTGTAGTACTTGTTGCTAATTATGTTATTAGTAAATTTTTAGTTTTCACAAAGGAGAAAAATAACTAATGAAATGGTTTATTACAGATATGGATGGAACTTTTTTAAATGATAAAAAAGAAGTTGCACCAAATGCGAAAGATGTAATAGTAAAACTGCAAGATAAAGGAAGTAAATTCATAATTGCCACGGGAAGACCTGATATTGCGGTTAAGCATTATTATTACAACTTAGGGATGAACGATGTAGTTATTTCTAATAATGGAAGTTTAATAAGAAATCTATCAACAGGTGAAATAGTTTATCAAAAGAGCTTTAAGATAGAAGAAATTGAAAAAATTTACAGTATGTTTAAGGAACTAAATGATGATGAAATAGAATTTCACGTGTATACATTAAATTATATTTATTGCACGCACTTATCGTTTAGTATGGCTAGAATGAAAAAGCTTGAAGCGGATATGCCAGAGGAACTGAAAACGCCAATGTATATTCATGATGACATTATAGGTGAAATCAAAAAGAATAATGAAGATTGTCAAAAAATTATGATGATTGCTAAAGATCATGATAAAGTAGTGAACTTCTTTAATAAGGTAAGTAAAGTTCTAGAAGTAGATGGAACATTTTCAGCGACTAATTTCTTCGATATTATGCCAAAAGGATGTAATAAAGGAACAGCAATTGAAAAAAACTAGCTGAATATTATAATTCTCCAATTGAAGATTGTGTAGTATTTGGTGATAATTTTAATGACAAAGAAATGTTCGACGTAGCAGGATGGAGTGTTTGTCCAAATAATGCTAAAGAAGAAATTCAAAATATGTGTGATGAAGTTATCGGAAATAATAATGATTTTTTTCTGTTATTAAATATGTAGAAGATTATTATAAAAAAATTAAATAAATACTTGATAACTTAGCGAAAAATTTGATAAATTAGAAGGTAGCGTATTAATTACCTATATAGCGATTTACATATAAATAATTTTTATATCTGATTACTATAAATTGTACAATGAAAAAAATAAAAATAAAGGAGAACTTTCATGAGAGGAAGAAGAAATGAGAAGAAAAAGTTCAGTAGGATACTTGCTTTCTTGTCATTAGTTGTTATTATTCTTACTTCAATAGGATTAACATCGAAATCTAATGCACAAAAAGTAAATCTTGGACTGGATCTTCAAGGAGGATTTGAGGTACTATACCAAGTAGAACCTCTTAAAGAAGGTCAATCTATAGATGAAGCAGCTGTTAAAGCAACTGCTGATACTATTAGTAGACGTATTAACATACTTGGGGTAAGTGAACCTGTTATCACTGTTGAATCAGGAAACAGAATTCGTGTCGAACTTGCAGGTGTGAAAGATCAAGAATCAGCTCGTAAAGTATTATCAACACAAGCGAATTTAACTATTCGTGATATTGAAGATAAAGTATTGTTAGACGGTTCTGATTTAGAAGAAAATGGAGCTTCTCAAGGATTTGATCAAAACAACAAGCCAGATGTTAACTTGAAGTTAAAAGATGCTGATAAATTCGGTAATATTACATCTGAAATTAGCAAACGTGGTCAAGGACAAAACTTAATGGTTATTTGGATGGACTTCAATGAAGGAGATTCATTTAAAGCTGAAGCGGCTAAAGAGAAACCTAAATACGTTTCTGCACCCCAAGTTGCTCAAACTATTAACTCTAAAGATGTTCAAATAACTGGTAACTTTACTGTTAAAGAAGCTAAAGAAATGGCAGCTTTACTAAACTCAGGTGCACTACCAGTTAAATTAACAGAAATTTACTCTAACTCAGTAGGTGCTCAATTCGGTGCTGATGCATTACATCAAACAGTATATGCAGGTGCTATCGCTTTAGCTATTATCTGTTTATTTATGTTAGTTATTTATCGAGTTCCTGGATTCGTAGCGAGTGTAATGATGGTTGCTTACGTGTATATTACTGTGGTATTCTTCAATATGATCTCAGGGGTGTTAACACTTCCTGGTATTGCAGCTTTAATTCTAGGGGTTGGTATGGCAGTTGATGCTAATATCATTATGTACGAAAGAATTAAAGAAGAAGTACGTGCTGGATATCCATTGAAGAAAGCATACTTAGATGGTGCTAAACAGTCGCTATGGACAATCTTTGACTCACAATTTACTACAGTTATCGCGGCAGTAGTACTATTCATCTTTGGTACAAGTAGTGTTAAAGGTTTCGCGACAATGTTATTACTATCAATACTTGTCAGCTTTATAACTGCGGTCTTTGGTACTAGATTATTACTAGCTTATTGGTAAACTCTAATATCTTTAATAAATGCCCAGGGTACTTTGGTGTTAGCAAGAAGAGTATTCACGAAACTAAATTCGGTATCAATTCACTTAACTTAAGTACAAAATTTGAATGGTTAAGCTTCACTAAGCACATGAAGAAATTCTTTGCATTAAGTATTGCGATTATGATAGCAGGATCTATTTCTCTAGGAATGAATAAACTTAACCTAGGAATTGATTTCTCTAGTGGTACTCGTATAGATGTAGCAGCAAATACTGAATTATCTGTAGAAAAAATTCAAGAAGACTTAAATAACTTAAAAGTAAAAGATGAGAAAATAGTTTTATCACCAGATAAAAAACAAGCAACAGTTCACTCTAAAGAGAGTTTTGAACAAGATAAATCAATTGAAATAAAAGAATACTTTGCTAAAAAATATGAAAAAGATGCTAATCTAAGTGTTGTATCTCCGGTAATCGGAAAAGAGTTAGCTAAGAATGCATTATTCGCATTAATGTATGCTTCAATAGGTATCATTATTTATGTAGCATTCCGATTTGAATGGCGTATGGGACTTACGAGTGTTATTGCTTTACTGCACGATGTATGTATAATTATCTTCATAACAAGTTTATTACGACTAGAAGTAGATATTACATTTATTGCAGCAGTACTGACAATTGTAGGTTACTCAATTAATGATACAATCGTTACATTTGACCGTATTCGTGAACATATGCGTCATGAAAAAGTACTAACATCTAAGGAACAAATCTATAAACTTGTAGATGTATCGTTAAGACAAACATTAACACGTTCTATTAACACAGTATTAACGGTTATTATTACTGTAGTAGTAATGCTGTTATTAGGAAGTAGTTCGATTTATTCATTCAACGTAGCTTTACTTATTGGATTAGTCTTTGGTTTATATTCATCACTATTTATCGCAGCACAATTATGGGCAGTGTTAAAAGTACGCGAATTAAACAAAAAAGGAAAAATTGAAGTAAGTGTACGTCAATCTTCAAAAGAGAGAAAAGAAAACGATAAAGTTTTAGTATAGAAATATATAGACTCAAAATTAAGGAAACTTAGTTTTGGGTCTTTTTTTATTACAAAATGTATTTAGTTATACATAGTAAATAAGTTTGAATTTCAAAATATAAACTAAAAAAATATATTATATATACTGAGTATATACTATTTATATTAGAAATAAAAAAATCGTAGTGAAAGTGAAAAAAATTTTTTTAATAAAAAAAGCATTTCAAAGTGAAATTTTTAGGTAGAATTAATAAGATTATAATTAATAAATTATATAAATTTAAATAATAAAAAGATAATTATAATTACTTTTATAAAAATAGAGTTTTTTTATGGTAAAATAATTTACAAATATAAATTTAATTGGTTTGAGTTTATGAAAAACTATAGAAAGAAGGAAAAAAAGTTATATGATAGGAAAAAAATAATATAAAAAAACAACTTGAACGCCGTGGTGAAAAAAAGTAGAAACCTACTCTATAAAAAAATTCAAGGTAGGAGCAGCGAGTGTTCTAATTGGGGTAGGATTATTCTTTGGAGCTGGTGCTGTAGAAGCAAGTGATAGTGTTGCTCAATCACGAGAAACCACTAATAGTCCAGATGAAGGAGTGAATACTGCTAATATCGTTTCAGAGAATTCAGTAAAACCAGTAGCTAATAAAATTGAGAATACTCCTGCAAAGGTAGCTGCAGCTGTTGCGGAAAAAAATAGCTAGCCAATCTAATGATAATAAGAAAAAAATGAAGTTGAAGCAGAAGTTGTAGATGATTCAGTTTTTAAATTTAAAAAAATTGAAGAATTGAAATCTCAATTAGAAAGAGTTAAAAAAATAATACAAAAACAAAAAAATCATTGATAGAAGAAGCTACTAAAAAAATTAGAATCAGCTGAATCTTTATTAAAAAAATAATCCTACTAAACAAGAAGTAGACAAAAAAAGCAAAAGAGATTAGTTCATTAATTTCTATTTTAAAATCGATTAAGACTGAAGAAACACCTAAAGAAAATAAAAATCAAGATAGTCGTAATGGTAAGAAGATGGAAGAAGGAACTGGTTTCCGTACTGGAGTGACAGATCAGGCTTTAACAGGGTCAATTCATTTCGATACATCAAAAGGTTCAACTGAAAAGAAAATTCCAGTTGCAAATAATGGTGACGGTGAACGTGTCATTAATATGGCGATTACTTATTCAGCGTCTTCGAGTGAAACGGTTACAGATGGTAAAGTTCGAGTTACTATTCCGAAAGCTTTTCTACACTCTAAGAAAAAACCAGTATTTACAAATTCATCTTTTGTAAAAAGTATTGATGATCGATCTACAGATACTGATTATGTTTATGATTTAAACTTAAATCCAATGTCTGGTGGATCTGTTGCTGAAAGTTTATTAAAGCTTTATGTAGGAACATCTAGAACAAATGCACCATCAAAGGATGATTCACTGACAGTGAAGACAGAGTTTATAAGTGGTGATAATGTATTATCTACAAAAACAGCAACAGCTACTTTTGACTATTTATCAGAGATTATTTATCGTGAAAAGGACACAAGAGAAAAGTTAGTAAAAAATTATGTATCTCAGGAACAACGTGAATATAAAATAGGTTCAGTTGTTGATGGTAAGTTAGTTCCTGTAAGAAGTCCATTTAGAATCCCATTAATTATGACAAATGATCCATTCTTCAATAATGGAGAAGCTGATGATCATAATCATAATGGTAATGGTCGATTAATAAGTTATGATTATACGATTAGTGGCATTCCAGATTTTCTAGAATTAGATCCTACTTCTCCTAGAAATTCAAAATGGACATTAGAAAATGGAGTAGCTACCTTACATCCAGATCAAACTCGTGGAATTGATCAAATGTTATACTATGCCGGACCTGTATTAAGATTAAAAGAGGGAGCATTAAGTACACCTGAACAAATTGCAAAAGTTATTGAGACGAATGGAACAAAAGGTTATAGTGCTAAAATTGTTTATAATGCTGTAGGACATAGACCAGATGGTTCATCATTCACGCAATCTCTAGAAAATCCAGATGGTTTTAGAATCTATGCAGGCGATGGTTTACCTTCGATTGGAATGATGGAAGATCGTATAAATGCAGCTACTAATCAAAGACTATTTTCAAATGCCAGTAATGTAGATACTTTTGCAGCAATTTATAGAGTTCCATTTAATAAATTAAAAGCTGATGGAGGGACGTTACCAAGTCAATATTTAAACTATTTCATTCCAAAAGATCAAGCGGGAAATTATTTTACTAAATTCAAAATAATAGAAATTGCAACTAATGAATTAGAAAATGGGAATGCTGGAGTAAAGGGATACCATGCAGGTTATAAAGATTTACAAGGGCAATTTAAAGAAAACTTTAAATTATATGGAGTTAATGAAAATAACCAACCTGAGTTAATTAAAGAATTTAATTCTGTTGATGAAACATTTGATGAAGTTGCTATTAATCCTGAAAAGAAATTTACACATTTAATTTTAAAAACGCCTGGAATTGTTGATGAGGTTCAAGATAGAAAGAAAGCTTTTAAAAACGATTCTTGGAATGAGAGCAGATTTAGATGTAACGGTAGATACTTGGAAAGAAAAAGCAAAAGATGCTACTATTCAAAAATATGAAAATAAAATTTCTCAAGTTTTAGCAGCTAGTAATACAATTGAGAGTGCTGTAGCTACAGAACGACCAAATACTGGTAGTAGTACGCCTGCTGTTCATACTAAAGAACCAACAACTTTAAGTTTAGGAATGCAACAAATTGGAGACCAGGAGTTAACGAAAGATAACTTAACAAGAGGAAAGAAAGTACCAATTACAGTTCTATATACTGCAACGGATTATTTTAAATTAGCTGAATCTGAAAAAAATGGTATTAAAGTTTATGATTTAAACAAATTAGATTCTAATATTAATAAAACAAGTGTAATGTTATTAGCTGATCCAAAGCTACCTATAAAAGATTTCAGATTAACTGCTGATAATCGCTTATTATCAAAATACACCTTACATTTTTGGGGGACAAATGGTAGTGCTGCAAAAGATGGCTATAATCAGATTAAAGAAACTTATGATACTGTTAATCCAACACGTATTATTGAGAATTATAAGGGAACAGGTAAACGAGCATATATTTTCGACTCAAAAGATTTAGGGTTATCTAGTTATGATTTAAATAGAGATGGATGGATTAAAGGTGGAACATATAGTCCTGTAGCACTAACTTTTGAAGTAGAAAATAATGGTCAAATCGAAAGTGGAACTTATAATATTGAATCTTATCTTGTATGGAATAGTAATTCTGAAACTTTATTTGGTAATGATCGTTCTTTAAATGCAAATTATGTAGAAGGACATGAACCTGGTGCAACTATAGCAAAATCAAATATTAATGTTACGATGAATAATGTTATTGAGTATTCAACATCATTAACAATATCGAAACCAGGGACAACAGGAACTAGAGGGATTATTGATGTGAAGAATGGACAAGAAGTTATTCTATCGCCTAGAGTTGAAAATTTAACAGATACACCTCAAAAAATCAAAGAAGCAGTTGTTTTAATTCCTAAGAGTGAAGCTGTAACCTATTTAGAAGGACCTATTGTTGAGAATTCAGATGAGTATGATGTAGTTTATACGACATCAACAGCAACTGACAAAACTACAGGAACTTATGTAACTGCTGACCAAATCACGAATTGGAAAGATGTTACTGCGGTTAAATATGTATTTAAAAATGATTATACGGTAACCAAAGAACATGCCTTTACACATAACTTTAATCTTCGAGTGGATGCTGATAATCCAAACTTTGTTGAGAGTACGTCTCAAATTTTCTTGAAGAATAATCAAAATGTTTGGTTAGAATCTAATATTGTAGGATTAAGAACAGAAGATGTGCGAGGTAAATTAGAAGTTCGTTATATAAATAATAGAAAAGATGACATTCTACCAAAAATTTCTGAAAAAGATTTTGCAGGACAACCATATACTACGACAAAAGAAGATGTCATTCCTAGAGGTCATTGGTCGGGATTACCATATTTATTTAAAGAAATCCAAGCAGATTCAGTACCAGAAATAGGAACTTATGAAAGACAAGTAACGAAAAAAGTTACTTATGTATATGAGGAAGCAACATTTAAAGAAGAAAGCAAAACGATTACTCGTACAATTAACTACCTAGAAAAAGGATAATGAAAGTAATGTACTTGCTAATCAAGTTGTACAAAAATATTACAGTTAAAAAGAAAAAAATTTATACAGGTAAAGAAACAGGACGAGTAGTAGAAGGACCATGGGAATATAGAACAGACGCTTATCAACCAAATTGGCCAAGAACAAATTCACCTAAAGTAGCTAATTTTGAAGCTCCAGATAGAGAAATTATCGATAGAGTATTGGTTTCTCAAGAATTAGTTAATAATGGGAATGTAGTTGAAAATGTATATTACGAAAGAATTATGCCTATAGGTGGAGATGTAGTAGCAAAATACGTTATCGAAGGTACAACAACTGAATTAAAACCAGCAACAGATGTAGCTAAGGGATTAAAAGTTGGAAAAAACTATACTTCAACAGCTCCAGTAGCAGGTGAAGAATTAACAGCTACTGATGGAAAAGTATATGTATATAAAGGACATAAAGCTACATCAGCTGCAGAAACTGGAAAAATAACAGCTGATAAACAAGAAGTAGTTTATGAGTACGAACCAAAATTAGGTGGAAACGTTGAAGTTAAATACGTTGTCGCAGGAACAGAAGAAAATCTAAAAGATCCAGTAACATTAGTAGTTAATGGTCAAGTAGGAAGTGATTATACTGCAACGAAAGATGCAACTATTACAAAAGAAGATGGAAGAGTTTATAAACTTGTTGAAGCAAATAATGGATTGAAAGAAGGTTCAGCTGGAGAAACAGGTAAAGTAACTACAGAAAAACAAACAGTTACTTATGAGTATGAGTTACAAAAAGGAAATGTAACAGTAAACTATACAGACACAGAAGGAAATGCGATTGAAGGTAAGACAAGTGTAGTAGTAGAAAATCAAAGTCCAACAGGAAAAGACTACGATACAAACACACCTGATTTGAAACCAACTACAATTACAACACCAAGTGGTAAAGTTTATAAATTGGTTTCAGACCAAACAGTTGGTAAAGAAACTGGTAAAGTAACAGTTGACTCAATTGAAGTAACGTATAAGTACGAACTTCAAAAAGGTGATGTTACAGTAAACTATACAGATATAGAAGGAAATGCGATTGAAGGTAAGACAAGTGTAGTAGTAGAAAATCAAAGTCCAACAGGTAAAGATTACAATACAAATACAACTGATTTGAAACCAACTACAATTACAACACCAAGTGGTAAAGTTTATAAATTGGTTCCAGACCAAACAGTTGGTAAAGAAACAGGTAAAGTAACAGTTGACCCAATTGAAGTAACGTATAAGTACGAACTTCAAAAAGGTGATGTTACAGTAAACTATACAGATACAGAAGGAAATGCGATTGAAGGTAAGACAAGTGTCAAAGCTGAAAAATCAAAGTCCAACAGGTAAAGATTACAACACAAATACAACTGAATTGAAACCAACTACAATTACAACACCAAGTGGTAAAGTTTATAAATTGGTTCCAGACCAAACAGTTGGTAAAGAAACAGGTAAAGTAACAGTTGACCCAATTGAAGTAACGTATAAGTACGAACTTCAAAAAAAGGTGATGTTACAGTAAACTATACAGATATAGAAGGAAATGCGATTGAAGGTAAGACAAGTGTCAAAGCTGAAAAATCAAAAGTCTAACAGGTAAAGATTACAATACAAATACAACTGAATTGAAACCAACTACAATTACAACACCAAGTGATAAAGTTTATAAATTGGTTCCAGACCAAACAGTTGGTAAAGAAACAGGTAAAGTAACAGTTGACCCAATTGAAGTAACGTATAAGTACGAACTTCAAAAAAGGTGATGTTACAGTAAACTATACAGATATAGAAGGAAATGCGATTGAAGGTAAGACAAGTGTCAAAGCTGAAAATCAAAGTCCAACAGGTAAAGATTACAACACAAATACAACTGATTTGAAACCAACTACAATTACAACACCAAGTGGTAAAGTTTATAAATTGGTTCCAGACCAAACAGTTGGTAAAGAAACAGGTAAAGTAACAGTTGACCCAATTGAAGTAACGTATAAGTACGAACTTCAAAAAGGTGATGTTACAGTAAACTATACAGATATAGAAGGAAATGCGATTGAAGGTAAGACAAGTGTCAAAGCTGAAAATCAAAGTCCAACAGGTAAAGATTACAATACAAATACAACTGATTTGAAACCAACTACAATTACAACACCAAGTGGTAAAGTTTATAAATTGGTTCCAGACCAAACAGTTGGTAAAGAAACAGGTAAAGTAACAGTTGACCCAATTGAAGTAACGTATAAGTACGAACTTCAAAAAGGTGATGTTACAGTAAACTATACAGACACAGAAGGAAATGCGATTGAAGGTAAGACAAGTGTAGTAGTAGAAAATCAAAGTCCAACAGGAAAAGACTACGATACAAACACACCTGATTTGAAACCAACTACAATTACAACACCAAGTGGTAAAGTTTATAAATTGGTTCCAGACCAAACAGTTGGTAAAGAAACTGGTAAAGTAACAGTTGATCCAATTGAAGTAACGTATAAGTACGAACTTCAAAAAGGTAGCGTAACAGTAACTTACAAAGATACTGAAGGTAATACAATTGAAGGATACGGAACACCAAAAGATGCAGAAAAAGATGCACCAACAGGAAAAGACTTCAATACAGCAACAGAAGCGTTGAAACCAACTAAGATCACAACGCCAAGTGGAAAAGTATACAACCTAGTACCTGAACGTACAGAAGGAAACGAAAGTGGAAAAGTAACAGAAGAACCACAAAACGTGACTTATGTATATGAATTAGCTAAAGGTGATGTAACAGTAAGCTACAAAGATACTGAAGGTAACAAGATTCCAGGGTATGAAACACCTAAGACAGTGGAAACACAATCACCAACGGGAAAAGAGTACACTACTGTAACAGAAGCGTTGAAACCAGCTAAGATTACAACGACAGATGGAAAAAGTATACAACCTAGTACCTGAACGTACAGAAGGAAACGAAACTGGTAAGGTAACAGAAAAAAACCACAAAAACGTAACTTATGTATATGAATTAGCTAAAGGTGATGTAACAGTAACTTATAAAGATACTGAAGGTAATAAGATTCCAGGTTATGAAACACCTAAGACTGTGGAAACACAATCACCAACAGGAAAAGAGTACACTACTGTAACAGAAGCGTTGAAACCAACTAAGATTACAACGACAGATGGAAAAGTATACAACCTAGTACCTGAACGTACAGAAGGAACTGAAAGTGGAAAAAGTAACAGAAAAAAACCACAAAAACGTGACTTATGTATATGAATTAGCTAAAGGTGATGTAACAGTAACTTATAAAGATACTGAAGGTAATACAATTGAAGGATACGAAACACCAAAAGATGCAGAAAAAGATGCACCAACAGGAAAAGACTTCAATACAGCAACAGAAGCGTTGAAACCAACTAAGATCACAACGCCAAGTGGAAAAGTATACAACCTAGTACCTGAACATACAGAAGGAAACGAAACTGGTAAGGTAACAGAAAAAAACCACAAAAACGTAACTTATGTATATGAATTAGCAAAAGGAAGCGTAACAGTAACTTATAAAGATACTGAAGGTAATAAGATTCCAGGTTATGAAACACCTAAGACTGTGGAAACACAATCACCAACAGGAAAAGAGTACACTACTGTAACAGAAGCGTTGAAACCAACTAAGATTACAACGACAGATGGAAAAGTATACAACCTATTACCTGAACGTACAGAAGGAAACGAAACTGGTAAGGTAACAGAAAAACCACAAAACGTAACTTATGTATATGAATTAGCTAAAGGAAGCGTAACAGTAACTTATAAAGATACTGAAGGTAATATAATTGAAGGATACGAAACACCAAAAGATGCAGAAAAAGATGCACCAACAGGAAAAGACTTCAACACAGCAACAGAAGCGTTGAAACCAACTAAGATCACAACACCAAGTGGAAAAGTATATAACCTAGTACCTGAACGTACAGAAGGAAACGAAACTGGTAAGGTAACAGAAAAATCACAAAACGTGACTTATGTATATGAATTAGCTAAAGGTGATGTAACAGTAACTTATAAAGATACTGAAGGTAATAAGATTCCAGGTTATGAAACACCTAAGACTGTGGAAACACAATCACCAACAGGAAAAGAGTACACTACTGTAACAGAAGCGTTGAAACCAACTAAGATTACAACGGCAAGTGGAAAAGTATATAACCTAGTACCTGAACGTACAGAAGGAACTGAAAGTGGAAAAGTAACAGAAAAACCACAAAACGTGACTTATGTATATGAATTAGCTAAAGGAAGCATAACAGTAACTTATAAAGATACTGAAGGTAATAAGATTCCAGGTTATGAAACACCTAAGACTGTGGAAACACAATCACCAACAGGAAAAGAGTACACTACTGTAACAGAAGCATTGAAACCAACTAAGATTACAACACCAGATGGCAAAGTATACAACTTAGTGCCAGGCCGTACAGAAGGAAACGAAAATGGTAAAGTAACAGAAGAACCACAAAACGTGACTTACGTATATGAATTAGCTAAAGGTAATGTAACAGTAACTTACAAAGATACTGAGGGTAATACAATTGAAGGATACGAAACACCAAAAGATGCAGAAAAAGATGCACCAACAGGAAAAGAGTACACTACTGTAACAGAAGCGTTGAAACCAACTACAATTACAACACCAAGTGGTAAAGTTTATAAATTGGTTTCAGACCAAACAGTTGGTAAAGAAACTGGTAAAGTAACAGTTGACTCAATTGAAGTAACGTATAAGTACGAACTTCAAAAAGGTGATGTTACAGTAAACTATACAGATATAGAAGGAAATGCGATTGAAGGTAAGACAAGTGTAGTAGTAGAAAATCAAAGTCCAACAGGTAAAGATTACAATACAAATACAACTGATTTGAAACCAACTACAATTACAACACCAAGTGGTAAAGTTTATAAATTGGTTCCAGACCAAACAGTTGGTAAAGAAACAGGTAAAGTAACAGTTGACCCAATTGAAGTAACGTATAAGTACGAACTTCAAAAAGGTGATGTTACAGTAAACTATACAGATACAGAAGGAAATGCGATTGAAGGTAAGACAAGTGTCAAAGCTGAAAATCAAAGTCCAACAGGTAAAGATTACAACACAAATACAACTGAATTGAAACCAACTACAATTACAACACCAAGTGGTAAAGTTTATAAATTGGTTCCAGACCAAACAGTTGGTAAAGAAACAGGTAAAGTAACAGTTGACCCAATTGAAGTAACGTATAAGTACGAACTTCAAAAAGGTGATGTTACAGTAAACTATACAGATATAGAAGGAAATGCGATTGAAGGTAAGACAAGTGTCAAAGCTGAAAATCAAAGTCTAACAGGTAAAGATTACAATACAAATACAACTGAATTGAAACCAACTACAATTACAACACCAAGTGATAAAGTTTATAAATTGGTTCCAGACCAAACAGTTGGTAAAGAAACAGGTAAAGTAACAGTTGACCCAATTGAAGTAACGTATAAGTACGAACTTCAAAAAGGTGATGTTACAGTAAACTATACAGATATAGAAGGAAATGCGATTGAAGGTAAGACAAGTGTCAAAGCTGAAAATCAAAGTCCAACAGGTAAAGATTACAACACAAATACAACTGATTTGAAACCAACTACAATTACAACACCAAGTGGTAAAGTTTATAAATTGGTTCCAGACCAAACAGTTGGTAAAGAAACAGGTAAAGTAACAGTTGACCCAATTGAAGTAACGTATAAGTACGAACTTCAAAAAAAGGTGATGTTACAGTAAACTATACAGATATAGAAGGAAATGCGATTGAAGGTAAGACAAGTGTCAAAGCTGAAAAATCAAAGTCCAACAGGTAAAGATTACAATACAAATACAACTGATTTGAAACCAACTACAATTACAACACCAAGTGGTAAAGTTTATAAATTGGTTCCAGACCAAACAGTTGGTAAAAGAAACAGGTAAAGTAACAGTTGACCCAATTGAAGTAACGTATAAGTACGAACTTCAAAAAGGTGATGTTACAGTAAACTATACAGACACAGAAGGAAATGCGATTGAAGGTAAGACAAGTGTAGTAGTAGAAAATCAAAGTCCAACAGGAAAAGACTACGATACAAACACACCTGATTTGAAACCAACTACAATTACAACACCAAGTGGTAAAGTTTATAAATTGGTTCCAGACCAAACAGTTGGTAAAGAAACTGGTAAAGTAACAGTTGATCCAATTGAAGTAACGTATAAGTACGAACTTCAAAAAGGTAGCGTAACAGTAACTTACAAAGATACTGAAGGTAATACAATTGAAGGATACGGAACACCAAAAGATGCAGAAAAAGATGCACCAACAGGAAAAGACTTCAATACAGCAACAGAAGCGTTGAAACCAACTAAGATCACAACGCCAAGTGGAAAAGTATACAACCTAGTACCTGAACGTACAGAAGGAAACGAAAGTGGAAAAGTAACAGAAGAACCACAAAACGTGACTTATGTATATGAATTAGCTAAAGGTGATGTAACAGTAAGCTACAAAGATACTGAAGGTAACAAGATTCCAGGGTATGAAACACCTAAGACAGTGGAAACACAATCACCAACGGGAAAAGAGTACACTACTGTAACAGAAGCGTTGAAACCAGCTAAGATTACAACGACAGATGGAAAAGTATACAACCTAGTACCTGAACGTACAGAAGGAAACGAAACTGGTAAGGTAACAGAAAAACCACAAAACGTAACTTATGTATATGAATTAGCTAAAGGTGATGTAACAGTAACTTATAAAGATACTGAAGGTAATAAGATTCCAGGTTATGAAACACCTAAGACTGTGGAAACACAATCACCAACAGGAAAAGAGTACACTACTGTAACAGAAGCGTTGAAACCAACTAAGATTACAACGACAGATGGAAAAGTATACAACCTAGTACCTGAACGTACAGAAGGAACTGAAAGTGGAAAAGTAACAGAAAAACCACAAAACGTGACTTATGTATATGAATTAGCTAAAGGTGATGTAACAGTAACTTATAAAGATACTGAAGGTAATACAATTGAAGGATACGAAACACCAAAAGATGCAGAAAAAGATGCACCAACAGGAAAAGACTTCAATACAGCAACAGAAGCGTTGAAACCAACTAAGATCACAACGCCAAGTGGAAAAGTATACAACCTAGTACCTGAACATACAGAAGGAAACGAAACTGGTAAGGTAACAGAAAAACCACAAAACGTAACTTATGTATATGAATTAGCAAAAGGAAGCGTAACAGTAACTTATAAAGATACTGAAGGTAATAAGATTCCAGGTTATGAAACACCTAAGACTGTGGAAACACAATCACCAACAGGAAAAGAGTACACTACTGTAACAGAAGCGTTGAAACCAACTAAGATTACAACGACAGATGGAAAAGTATACAACCTATTACCTGAACGTACAGAAGGAAACGAAACTGGTAAGGTAACAGAAAAACCACAAAACGTAACTTATGTATATGAATTAGCTAAAGGAAGCGTAACAGTAACTTATAAAGATACTGAAGGTAATATAATTGAAGGATACGAAACACCAAAAGATGCAGAAAAAAGATGCACCAACAGGAAAAAGACTTCAACACAGCAACAGAAGCGTTGAAACCAACTAAGATCGCAACACCAAGTGGAAAAAGTATATAACCTAGTACCTGAACGTACAGAAGGAAACGAAACTGGTAAGGTAACAGAAAAAAATCACAAAAACGTGACTTATGTATATGAATTAGCTAAAGGTGATGTAACAGTAACTTATAAAAGATACTGAAGGTAATAAGATTCCAGGTTATGAAACACCTAAGACTGTGGAAACACAATCACCAACAGGAAAAGAGTACACTACTGTAACAGAAGCGTTGAAACCAACTAAGATTACAACGGCAAGTGGAAAAGTATATAACCTAGTACCTGAACGTACAGAAGGAACTGAAAGTGGAAAAGTAACAGAAAAACCACAAAACGTGACTTATGTATATGAATTAGCTAAAGGAAGCATAACAGTAACTTATAAAGATACTGAAGGTAATAAGATTCCAGGTTATGAAACACCTAAGACTGTGGAAACACAATCACCAACAGGAAAAGAGTACACTACTGTAACAGAAGCATTGAAACCAACTAAGATTACAACACCAGATGGCAAAGTATACAACTTAGTGCCAGGCCGTACAGAAGGAAACGAAAATGGTAAAGTAACAGAAGAACCACAAAACGTGACTTACGTATATGAATTAGCTAAAGGTAATGTAACAGTAACTTACAAAGATACTGAGGGTAATACAATTGAAGGATACGAAACACCAAAAGATGCAGAAAAAGATGCACCAACAGGAAAAGAGTACACTACTGTAACAGAAGCGTTGAAACCAACTAAGATTACAACACCAAGTGGAAAAGTATATAACCTAGTACCTGAACGTACAGAAGGAATTGAAAGTGGAAAAGTAACAGAAAAACCACAAAACGTGACTTATGTATATGAAGTGGAACCAAACAAACCGGTGGAACCAACAAAACCAACTCCAGAAACTCCAAATACAGGTGAATCTAAATCTACAATTTGGAAATCAGTTGATGGGGAAACTCTAAAACCTAGAGAAAAAGGAACGAAGGATAAATCTTCAATTCCAGGATATGAATTTGTACGTACTGAAAAAGATAAAAAAGGAAATACTGTTCATATCTATCGTAAAATTTCTTCACCAACTCCTGAAGTGAAGGAAAAAATAACATCATATGTAGATGAAAAAGGAAAAGAAATCAACCCTTCAGACAAAGGAACGAAGGATAAGAAAGATATTCCAGAATATATTTACAAAGAAACGAAGAAAGACGAAAAAGGAAATACAATTCACGTATATCATAAAAATCCAAAACCAGCTGAACCAACAAAACCAGCTGAACCAACAAAACCAGCTGAACCAACGAAACCAGTTGAACCAACAAAACGTTTAGCTAACACAGGTACAACTGAGACTAATACAGGATTAGCAGGATTAGGATTAGGAATCCTAGGTGGATTACTTGCAGCAGCAAGACGTCGTAAAAATGACAAAAACTAATTTAAAGTTTATAATAAATCTTTAAGTATAGTAAAAAGCCCTCGAAAAATATCGGGGGCTTTTTCTGTGCCCTGTATTCCCAATAACGAGGTATATTAAATAAGAGCCCTTCGCCTAGTGCGGAGAGCTCTTTCTTTATCTACAAGTTTCTTGTATATTTTTATTCCATGGCAAATAAGCCTTTAGAATCTCATTTTTTCTAAAGTGTCTTCATTTGGTAAATTTGTTAATAAATAGTTGATGTATTTTTCTAGATCTAATCCATTTCGTTTGGCAGTTTCGAGTAAAGTCATTATGGTGGCACTAGATTGTGTCCCTTCAAAACTTTGCGAGAATAACCAATTCTTTCTTCCTATTACCAATGATTTTACCGCGCGTTCTGCTAAATTATTCGAAAGAACAAGATTCCCATCTTCCAATATAGTTCGAAATGTTGATTCATATTTCAAACTATAGTCTATAGCTTTTCCTAATTCTGGACTAGACATGAAAATAGAATTTAATCAATATAACCGAGATATAGTAGGTATAATAAAGAGATTATGTAAGTATAAAGGTGTAGAAATAATAGAGGGACATATAATGCCAGATCATATACATTTGCACTCCCGACTTTGACAGTTTTAGATACAACAAAATCCTGATGAAAGGCGTAGCTATAGCGTTTCATCAGGATCAATTAGTCATGATTTTCGAGAGTGTGAATAAAACTCTGTAAATTCTTTAAGTTAACCAAAATTTACTAGTTTATAAGTAAGCGACCAATGACAAGGTATATTGACAAAGAGCCAAACATCAATACTCATTTTTATATTAGCATAACCTATGCTAGCAAGTCTCTCCACCTCAAGATGAACCAGCTCCTGCTGTACAACCATAACAATGTATACCAGTAACAATTCTACGTACACCTGTATGATTATCTACAAGCTGACTTACATGATTAACTTCACCAGAGATTTTAAGCTTTTCGATGTAGTTAAAGTCACAATCATATAAGATCCATCAGGACCAACAGAAATCATGTTTCTACACATAAGCCCAGGCAAGGTTGCAGGATTATATGCTTTATAAAGTTTGTTCATATATCCTTCATATAAATCTTCTCTATGTAAGAATTCAGAGAATCTTCCTATAGGATTGTTTGTAATTGCAAATAGGTTGTTAAAGACAATTTCAAAATTGTCATATAGTTTTTTCTTATACATTTTTTCTAGTGCTTCTTGTTTAGGAGGTAAAAACGCCCCATTTGGATTATAGACTAGGTTTAAGATAAGGTCTTCATCTTTCCCATAACCTAGTTCATTTAGTTTTCTTAGTACTTCTATTGACTTAGGAAAAACACCTTTTCCACGTTGTTTAGCTACAACTTTTTCGTTGTAATAGGGTAGAGATGCCACTACTTGAACTTTTAAGTCACGATATAGTTCTGGTATATCTCTATAAGCTGGGACATCTAGGATAATAAGATTTGTTCTTACGATTACAGTTTTAGCATACTGAGAGATTTCTTTCAGAAACCATCTGAAGTTAGGATTCATCTCAGGAGCGCCCCCTGTAATATCCATTGTTTTATATTTACCAACCTTAAATGCTTCAATTATCTGTTCAAAAGTTTCCCGAACCATATTATTTTTCCTTGTAGGTCCGCCATCAACGTGACAATGACTGCATGTAATATTACATAAACTACCTACATTGATTTGCATAACTTCAGGAAATTCTTCAGTTAATAGATATTGTTTTTCCTCAACTTGGTCAAAAAATTTAGGAATATTTAATTCTGTCATAATAATACTAGTTTGTTAATTTATCAGAAAGTTCTTTACTTTGAAGACCGTGTACAAGAGTAATACCAGCTTTCATTGCAGCCGCAACGTGAATAGCTTCTGCGATTTGATCTTGATCGCATCCTTCTTCTAAACAAGTACTAGTATAAGCATCAATACAATAAGGACAAGCTTCAGCATGAGCTACCGCAAGTGCAATAAGAGCTTTTTCACGAGTTGTTAGTTCACCTTCAGCCATAACATTACCGTAGTAATTCATAAAGTTTTTCCAGTAATCAGGAGCGTCTTCGCCAAATTTTTCCTTCACCAAATTCGATTAAATGTTTCTTTTTTTAAAAATAATCTGCCATATTTATTCTCTCCTTTAAAAATTTGTATATAATTTTATTATATGTTAGTTTGCATAAATAATCAATGAAATTGCCCAATTTATGGGAGTGACTCAAAAATCGTGATTTCGGAGAAATCGATTTTGTCGAGTCACCACTGCACAGTTTATTAGATATCTAAAAAGCTTTTATAAAGCGAATTTAGATATCAATGAACCACTGTGTCTATGAGTTTTCATGTAAACTATTTTAAAATTTAGTACTTTTTGGGTCAGCCCTCGACTAAAAAATAACTCTAAAAATCCTTAACTCTATTATCTTATATCCCTATACATTTTTGCTATTTCTTCTACTGGAACCCCACGTCGATACATTTTTTGGTATTGTTGCATCTGCCACATTGTTTTTACAGTATGATTTTTATATCTTCTTGTAGATGTTGTGATAGAGGAGTCAATTACTGTAATTTTATAACTTAGTGCACTTAAATCTTCAGAGAGTTTATAATCTTCCATTAAAGGCATATCTTTGTAGCCCCCAATTTCATTGAATACTTTCCTGGTTAGGAATATCGCCTGATCTCCAAAGGCAAGGTTTGTAATACTTGCACGCATATTAGAAACAAGAGAATTTACCCACATAGGAAAGCTACTAGGATAGAATCTAATCTTTAGACAGCCAACTTCAGTAGGGCAGGCAAGCACTTTTTCTATAACATCTTTTTGAAGTACACTATCACAATGAATGAACCATAGAATATCCCCTTTAGCAATTTTTGCACCATAATTCATCTGATTTGCACGACCTTTTTTATCCGATAAGTGATATGAGTAACCGAAATAAGAAAGTTCATCTAGAATTTCTTTTGTTTTATCTGTAGAACCTCCATCAACAAAAAGCACCTCATGTTCCTTTATATTATGCAAACAATACAGATTATAGACAAAATCACGTATTGTTTTTTCTTCGTTATAAATTGGCACAATAATAGTAATCATAAATACACTCCTAAAATAATAGTTAATATAATTATAACATGTAACAAAGTATTTCAAAATGATATTTACCTTTAAACTTAGGATTTAAAGTATTTTTAATAAAAAATATAAGAAATTACAAAAATATATATTGACAAAAGCAACTGTGTCTATCGTATAATCACAGTAGACACAAGAAAAACGTTTTTTTAATATCTAATTGAATTATACAAATTAATTTTTAAAAAGAATTAATAAGGAGGAGTATGATGGATATAAAAAAATTTCTAATGTGTCATCTGTTCCGATTTATCAACAGGTGGCTACACAAATAAAGAGTAGTATTCTTAATGGTAGCTTAAAATGCAATGATCAATTACCCTCTATTAGAAGCTTATCTAAAGAGCTAGAAGTAGGTATAATAACAGTAAAAAAATCATATGAAGTATTATTACAAGAAGAACTCATATATTCTAAAGGAGCTGTGGGATATTTTTGTAAATGATATAGATTTAGATACTATATTATCTATAAAAAAAGAAGAGTATTTAATAGAATTAAAGGGAATTATTGATAATGCTATTAATGATGGACTTAATATAGAAGATATTAAGGATATAGTTGATAAAGTATTGGAGGAAAAAAATTTATGATAAAAGTTAATAATTTACAGATTAATAAAAAAAGTCATTTCAACTAGGTCCAATAGATTTGGAGTTAGAAGACGGATATGTCTATGCAATCACGGGTAACAGCGGGAGTGGTAAAACATTATTTCTTCAAACAATCTTAGGCGCAATATCATCAGATAACAAGTCTATTAGCTATAACAATTTGAACTTTCAACAAAATGCAGTAGAAATTAAGAAACTATATTCATATGTTGCTGATAAAAACATTGTTTTCAGATACTTTACAAGTAAATGAAGTTTTATATAAAAATATCTAAAAATAGATGAAAGATTTGATTTAGATAAATGTTTTTAAATTTTTTTAAATAAACATAAGATTGTTCTTCATAGTAAAAATTTATGAATTGTCTCAAGGGAGAGGAAAAATATTATTATTTTCAATAGGATATTTTACTATGTCTAGAATATTAGTACTAGATAATCCATTTTTCTGGAGTAGGACTAATAGCTAAAAAAAGAAATATTAAATCTTCTAAGAGATTATATGGATGAAAAATAAAATGATTATTCTTGTGACTGAAGATCCTTTAGTGATAAAGAGTTTAGCAGATTATGTAATTGTTTTTAGAAAATGGAAGAATTAATACTAAAGAAGATATAGTAGAGCTACAAGAAAGATTTAACACTACAGATATAGAAAAAAATTTTTACTTTCTATTATGAAGGGAGAGAACTCAAATGATTAAACAAAAAAATATGATACAAACTTTGGGGGCAATTTGGAATTTAATTTCAAATAGAAATTATACGAAACCTTTATTATATAAGAGTTTATATTTACTATATTATTTTATTACGATCAACTGTAGTACTTGAATTATTATTTCATAAAACTTATATGATTTTTAGCTGTTATTAGTTCAATAATTATTGTGATAAATGGAAGAAAATATGATGATCCTGAACATCAATTTATTGAATATTTACCGATTTCATTAAAAAGATAAAGTAAGATATATTTACTATACAACTTATATAACTTTATTCTTTGGGGGAATAATATCTCTTGTATTAGATTATATTTATCGTGAAGTTAATCCTATTGAATACCTATATGCAATAATAGTAGTTATAGCACTATCAAATTTTTGCTGTAATCCAAATGATTAAGACAAAAAAATAACACTAATATACTTCTTTATATATGATATTATTATTTATCAATTTATAGTAGGAATCTTTCGATTTTCTTTAGTGCCTTTTTAGTGGATATATAGGTCCAAAAATATGATAATACGCAATTTAGTTTAATAAAATTAGCACTATTAATAGTAATCACATTGTTATATTACTTTGTTAGCGTAAATATTTTATTAGCTCATAATAGAGAAAAATAAACGAGTAGATAAAAAAAGTATAAAGGAAAAACTTGCTTTAATTCTGTTCCTTTTTAATAAGTACAAGTGTCTTAAAAATTTATACATTTTGAAGCTAATATGTTCTTTGAAGGAATTAAAGAAGGAACTAAAGATGCGACTAGAGTTGAATTAATAAATACTTATAATGAAACCAAGTAAGGTTAAGCAAGAATAAAACGAAAATAAAAGAATATAAGAAAGCTAGTGACTTAGTACAGAAAATAGTGTTAGTCATAGCTTTTTTATTTATGTTATAGTGAGGTAGGGAAAGAACGCAAAAAAAGAAGACTTGGAGAACCAAATCTTCTTTGTATTAATATTTCTTATTTGAATTCTGCTGTGTTAACACGAACTCCAGGACCCATAGTTGTAGTTACAGCTACAGATTTGAAGTAAGTTCCTTTAGCAGCAGCTGGTTTAGCTTTAGCTAAAGCGTCTTGAACAGCGTTGAAGTTTTCAACTAAGTCTTCAGTTGAGAATGAAACTTTACCGATTGGAGTGTGAACAACACCAGCTTTTTCAGCACGGTATTCAACTTTACCAGCTTTGATTTCATTAACAGCTTTAGTAACGTCCATAGTTACAGTACCAGTTTTAGGGTTTGGCATTAATCCTTTAGGTCCTAATACACGACCGATTTTACCAACTTCTCCCATCATGTCTGGAGTAGCTACGATTACGTCAAAATCAAACCAACCTTGTTGGATTTTAGTGATGTATTCACCTTGTCCTACGTAGTCAGCTCCTGCTGCTTCAGCTTCTGCTGCTTTTATCACCTTTAGCAAAAACTAAAACTTTAGCAGTTTTACCAGTTCCTTTAGGAAGAACTACTGCTCCACGAACTTGTTGGTCGTTTTTACGAGTGTCAACTCCTAAACGGAATGCAACTTCTACAGTTGCGTCAAAATTAACTGTGCTTGTTTTTTTAGCTAACTCGATTGCTTCTACTACAGAGTATAGACTAGAAGAATCTACTAATTTAGCTGCTTCAAGATATTTTTTACCTTTTTTTGCCATTATAATTATCCTCCTATTCTCCTATTAAGATACCCATACTTCTTGCAGTACCTTCGATCATACGCATTGCTGCTTCAACAGAAGCTGCGTTTAAGTCAGCCATTTTAAGTTCAGCGATTTCTTGAACTTGAGCTTTTGAAACTGTAGCAACTTTGTCACGGTTAGGAACAGAAGATGCTTTTTCAATTTTAGCTGCTTTTTTAAGTAATACTGGTGCAGGTGGTGTTTTAGTAATGAAAGTAAATGAACGGTCTTCATATACTGAGATTACTACTGGAATGATTAATCCTGCTTGGTCTTGTGTACGAGCATTGAATTCTTTACAGAATCCCATGATGTTTACACCAGCTTGACCTAACGCTGGACCAACTGGTGGAGCTGGGTTAGCTTTACCTGCTGGTACTTGTAATTTAACAACTTTTATAACTTTTTTAGCCACGATAAAACCTCCTATATATTTTTCGTGATGTGGTCATTTGAACGTCTTTAAATTTTTTTCGTTCTCCCACTCAATCAAGTTTTGTATTTTTACATACTTGACTATGATATCACACTGGATAAGTAAATGCAAGTATTTTTAATAAGTTTTTTTGAAAAAAATTATTTTAGTGGTAAAAATAATTCTACTTTATATTGAGCAGATAGTAAAATAATACAACTAAGTCGGCTAAAAATTCAAGTAGTAAATTTAAATATATAGACAATAAAAAGTTATAATTTGAAAGGAAACTTATAAACTATATTTTATAGAAGAAAAGTTTTTTTACAAACTGTAATTTCCCCTAAGTGAACTATTGACTTTTTACTATAGGTAGTGTAGAATTGTAGTTATGGTATGTGACAATTTATTCGAATTTTAGTTGTCGACTAGTTGTTATATCATAATAAAAAAATTTTTCAAAAATAGAAAGAGGTTGCAAAAATGATTTATGGAATAATCAGTATTGCAGCTTTACTTGTTGGACTTTTAGTTGGATATATTATTTCGAAAAATTCTATTCAAAAGAAATTAGAATTATCTAAGCAAGATGCTGATCATATTATTGGAGAAGCGAGAAAAGAAGCTAGATATATAGTTGAAAAAGAAACTACTATCGCTAAAAAAGAAGCTGAAGAGATAATTAATATTGCTAATAAAGAAGCAGAATTTAAAAAACAAGATATTCAAAGACAAGAAGATAGAATTGTTCAAAAAGAATCTTCATTAGAACGCCAAACAGAGCTCCTAAATAAAAAAGATGAGTTGTTAAGTTCTAGAGAGATGAAATTGGAAGAGAAATCTCAACTTCTTGAAGAGAAAAGTAGTGAGGTTAATCAACTTAAGATTCAACAAGAAACAGAGTTGCAAAGAATTGCAAACTTAACAGAAGAACAAGCTCGTGAAGAGATTATGGCCGCAGTTGAGACTGATATGGCTAAAGACATGGCAATATATATAAGAAATAAAGAACTAGAGGCGAAAAACGTTGCTGATAAACGTGCAAAAGAACTTATTGTTCAATCATTACAACGTTTTGCTACAGATGTAGTTAGTGAAACTACTGTATCTGTTGTAGATCTTCCAAGTGATGATATGAAAGGTCGTATTATCGGTCGAGAAGGAAGAAACATTCGTACTTTAGAAACATTAACAGGGGTGGATTTAATTATTGATGATACTCCAGAAGCAGTTATCCTTTCTGGATATGACCCAATACGACGTGAGATTGCAAAAACTGCGATTAAATCACTTATTGATGATGGTCGTATCCATCCTTCAAAAATTGAGGAAGCTGTTGATAAAGCACGTAAAAACATTGATCAAGTTATTCGTGATGCAGGAGAACAAGCTACATTCGACCTTGGAATCCACAATATGCATCCAGATTTAGTAAAAATTGTTGGTAAGTTAAAATATAGAACAAGTTATGGTCAAAATGGACTACAACATTCTATGGAAGTAGCATATATTTCTGGACTTATCGCAGCTGAGTTAGACTTAGATGTTGCAACAGCTCGTCGTGCAGGTTTACTACATGACATCGGTAAAGCACTTGATCATGAGGTTGAAGGTTCACACGTTGAAATTGGTGTAGCTTTAGCACTTAAGTATAAAGAAAATGCAATTGTTGTTAATGCGATTGCTTCTCACCATGGTGATACAGAACCAACAAATCCAATTTCTGTTATTGTTGCCACAGCGGATGCACTTTCTGCATCGCGTCCAGGAGCTCGAAGAGAGTCATTAGAGAATTATATTAAACGTCTACAAAAACTTGAAGAAATTGCGAATGAACACAAAGGTGTAGAAAAAACATTTGCTATTCAAGCAGGTCGTGAGATTCGAGTAATCGTAAATCCAGAAGAAGTAGATGATACAAAAACTTACAAAATTGCCAAAGAAGTTAAAAATAAAATCGAAGAAACGATGCAATACCCTGGGAACATTAAAGTTAATGTTATCCGTGAGGTTAGAGCAGTTAAGGTTGCAAGATAGTAAATTAAGCGATTGGAATTATCCAATCGCTTTTTTTATATGTATAATTTAAAAGATAACGTCTAACTTTATATTTTATACATAAGTTAAGTTTCTGAGTAAAGTAAATAAATAAATTACTAAGAAATTAGTGTAATTTACAATTGAGAATGATTATTATAACAGTAAGATACAATAAAAATCGAGTTAATTAAATTAGAAAAAAATAATTGAAAAGAAGAGAGTAAAAAGGTGTGAAAAATTAATTAGAATTTTTCAATAATAACATTTTTTTGTTGTAATTTATAATTCTGATAATTATATATTTAAAAATTACTAATATTTATTTAAGAATTATTTTTAGGTTAAAAGGTTAGGGCACAGCTGTTTTATAGACTGTTTCAAGAAAAAGATAATTTAAATATTAAAAAAATAAATATATAAGAAAAATGCTGTTAATTTCATATTTATTATAGAAGAAACTGCAAGCTATGATAATATTTTTTTATAATATTAGTTTTTATATTTTAGGAGAAATCTTTGTTAAATTATAAGTATTTTAATGAAAAACTGTATTAAAAACAGGGGTTGAAAAAAACATCTATGTTATAGTATAATCTTTACTATAGATGTAGGATATTAATATCTATGTAATTATTATAAATTTTTTAAGGAGAGTGTTATTATGACAAACACTGTAGAATCTAAAGCATTTTTAGAGCCTCAAGAAGTTTATGAACTAACTATTAAAAAAGGTACTGCAAAAGCAACTGCAAGCCTTAAATATATGTTAAGTTTAGGTTTCTTAGGTGGGGCATTTATCGGGGTAGGATTTTTAGCCTTACTTCGTGTATCAGGATCAATTCCTAAAGAGTTTGGTGGAATCGGTGCATTACTAGGAGCGTCTGTTTTCCCAATTGGACTTATTTGTATTTTTAGTAGGTGGTGGAGAGTTAGTTACAGGTAATATGATGGCTGTAACTGTTGCGTGGTTTAATAAGAAAATTAGTTTTAAACTGTTGGCTAAAAATATGGTAGTTATTACATTTGCTAACCTTGTTGGTTCTTTAGTTATTGCTTATTTCTTAGGTCATTTAACTGGATTAACTGGTGGAGCTATTGCAGCTAAAACTATCTCAGCAGGTGAATCAAAAGTATACTTAACATTCTGGCAAGTATTCTTCTCAGCTGTAGGTTGTAACTGGTTAGTAGGTATGGCAGTTTGGTTAAACTTTGCTGCTAAAGATGTAGGTAGTAAAATGTTTGGTGTATGGTTCCCAATCATGACTTTCGTTGCTATTGGATTCCAACACTTGGTTGCGAACATGTTCGCAATCCCAGCTGCAATGTTTGAAGGTGCAAATATCTCAGTTTTACAATTTATCCAAAACATGGGAACAGTATTTTTAGGTAACTTTGTCGGAGCTGTTACATTAGTTTCTGCACTTTACACATTTGCTTATAAAAAAATAATAGTAGAGAATTATTATATTCTTTAAAATAATAAAAAAATGAAGTATTTTTCAACGATACTTCATTTTTTTCAGGCTGTTGACAAATAGGTCAACAGCCTGTTTTTTTCTAACTGAAATAAAAATCCTTAAAAATGGTATAATATAAGTATACAAAGGAGGTTTTAGTATGTTTAATAAAAGTAGAAAATATCAAAGATGAAATAATACTAATGACATTATCAGAAATAGTACCTAAAAGATCGTTTTTTTAAGAAAAAGTAGATAAAAGCTATTGATTTTTAAATTTATTTATGATTTGACAGAAGAATACTATAGCCACACATCAGGTAGAAATTGTTTAGACCCTGTAGTATTATTCAAATTAGTGTTTTTAAAAAGATTTCTATGGAATAAAAATCAATGAGAGAAACAATAAAAAAAGAATAGAAACAGATGCTGCATTTAGATGGTTTTTAGGGATACCATTTTTCTAAACCAGTTCCACACTACTCTACATTTTCACAAAAACTATATTCGACGATTCCAAGGAACTGATGTATTCGAACAAATATTTATAAATATAGTGAACCAAGCAATTGATAAAAAAATTAGTTGGAGGCACTGAGTTTTTTTACTGATTCAACACATATAAAAGCTAACGCAAATAAAAAAAGAAATTCAAAGTTGAAGTAACTACAAAAAAATAAAAAGAAAAATTAGATTTAGAAAAAGAAATAAACGAAGAGAGAAAAAAATAGGAAAAAAAGCCTTTTTGAATATAAAGAAAAAGAAGAACTAAAAAAAGACAACGAGTTAACACAACTGATCCGGATAGCGGTTATTATCACAGAGATCATAAAGAAGAAGGTTTTATGTATTTAGACCATAGAACAGTAGATGGGAAAAATAATATAATCATGGATTGTCACATAACTCCAGGAAACGTTCATGATAGTGGTCCATATATAGATAGATTAAATCAGATAGAAAAAAATTTCGGATTAACACCAGGAAAAGTTGCGTTAGATAGCGGATATTATTCTCTAGACATACTAAAAACAGTTAGATAAAAAATATATTTTTCAGTAATAGGATATAGAAGATTCTCAAAAATCAAAAGATAAAAAAATATTTCAAATATTTACCAGAAAAAGATATATATGTGGATAAACGAACAGGAGAAATATTTAGATACAGAAATATAGATAGAACTGGATATAAACAATATAAAAGTGATGATAAAAAAACGAGAAGAAAAATAGTAAGACGCCATATAAATGCGGATTATTATGATGAAAGCTAGATTAAGACGTATATCAAAAGAAGGAAAAACTATTGTATAAGAGAAGAAAAGAAACAATAGAACGTAGCTTTGCAGATTCAAAACAAAATCATGGATACAGATATGCACAATATAGAGGTAAAGCCAAAAGTACAGTCGTACGCTTGGTTGTCTTGTTGCGTTCAAAAATATGAAAACAATAGCACTAAGAGAGGTATAATCATCTCTTAATACTACTGATGCTTTAGTCATAAGGCTTATTTTTTTTGAAAAACGACCAAAACATCAATATGTTCATTGATATTTTGGTCGTTTTGTCAACAATCTGAAAAAAATGAAGTATTTTCAACGATACTTCATTTTTTTGTTAACTAGAATCTTTTGTTGTAAAATAGTAAGTAATATAGATTGAAATATTAATTGAAGATAAGGGAGATTTTACTACATAAATAATAGTTGAATAAATAAAAGATTCCAAATTATTTAACTTGGAATCTTTTATTTATATTAGTCTTCTACTTTTACAACCCAACCAAATTTATCTTCAACTTTACCTAATTGGATACCAGTAAGTAAGTTATAGATTTTTTGAGTCCATTCTCCTGGTTTATTGTCTTTGATAAGTTCTAATTTTTTAGTGCCATCGAATAATTCACCAACTGGAGCGATTACGGCTGCAGTACCGCATAGGAATACTTCTTCAAGTTTTCCATTATCATAAGCTTCATAAACTTCTTCAAGAGCTAATTTTCTTTCTTCTACTTTTTCACCTAGTGATTTAAGTAATTCTAATACTGATGCACGAGTGATACCTGGTAAGATAGAACCATTTAATTCTGGTGTAACGAAAGTTCCGTCAATTTTGAAGAAGATATTCATTGCGCCACCTTCTTCGATATATTTTTGTTCAACTCCATCAAGCCATAGAGATTGAGAATATCCTAACTCTTGTGCTTTCTTTTGACCTTTAAGAGATCCAGCGTAGTTACCTGCTGTTTTAGCGAATCCGAATCCACCACGAACAGCACGTACATATTCGTGTTCTACGAAGATTTTGTTTGGTTGTAATCCTGCTTTGAAGTAGCTTCCTGATGGAGATAAGATGATTACGAATTTAACTTCGTTGTTTGGATGAACTCCTAGAGCTTCTTCTGCACCGTATAGGAAAGGTCTAACGTATAAAGAAGTACCTTCTGATTTAGGGATCCATTCTTTATCGATAGAAATTAATTTTTTAAGTGCAGCTAATGCAAATTCTTCATCTAACTCAGGTAAAGCGATACGGTTTGAAGATTTGTTTAAACGCTTAAAGTTTTGCTCAGGACGGAATAAAACTGCTTCTCCATTAGCATTATATGCTTTCATACCTTCGAAAACACTTTGTCCATAGTGTAATACGTTTAAGGCAGGTGAAACTGGAATAGGTCCGTAAGGAACGATACGAGGGTCGTACCAGCCTTTGTCAGATGACCAGTCCATAACGAACATATGGTCGGTAAAAACTGAACCAAATCCTAGTTTATCATCAGGTGTTTTTTCTTTTGGAGTAGTTGTAAGTTCTACTCTGATATCATTTACTGTTAGTTTTGTCATAATTATATTTCTCCTTATCTTTTTAAAAACAATTAATTTTTTTAATGTGTTAGAGATATTATAATACTAATCGAGTGTTTTTTTCAATACTTTCCTTAGAATTTTCTGAAATTTTTATTTAAAAATATCCGATATTTCATCTTGAAAAAGTGATTGAAAAATACTTTAAAAATGTTATATAGTCATTGTTGATAAATTAATCTAATATTCTAGATACTAATTTAATTTTTTTATTTAAAAATATGTTACAATATTAGAAATGTTATTTTAGCAATGTACCTATTAAAAAAAGAAAGGTAGATATTTATATGGAAATTAAAAAAATCATTAGAAAAATAAATTTAACACATCTTTAGCGAATCTTACAGGATCTCCAATTAGAGAATTTGATGCATTCGCTTCAACGATTGAAGGAATTATTAAGTTAACATTAGGAGAGCCTGACTTTGATACTGCTGAAGAGGTTAAAGAAGCTGCGAAAGTTGCTTTAGATAATAATAGAACACACTATTCAGTGAACAATGGTATTGAGCCGTTAAGAGCAGCGTGGGCTAAGAATTTAGAGAAAAGATATAATTTAAAATACAGTTCAGATGAAGTTATCGTAACAATTGGTGCTTCTGCAGCTATAGAACATACTATTTCAGCTATTACAAATCAAGGGGATACTATTTTAGTAGTGACACCATATTTCTCAGCGTATGAGGGTGTAGGTATTCTAAATAAATGTAATATTAAATTTATTGATACAGCAGATAATGGCTTTAAAGTTCATCCAGGTGATTTAGAAAAAGCTTTAGAAGAGAATAAAGATGCAAAAGCAATTTTAATCAACTATCCAAACAACCCAAGTGGTGTTTCTTATACTAGAGAAGAAGTTAAAGAAATTGCTGATGTATTAGGGAAATATGATATTTTTGTTCTTAGTGATGAAATTTATGGAGATATTACGTATAACTATAAACACACATCACTAGCTGAGTTTATTCCAGAACAAACAGTTCTAATCAGTGGATTATCAAAATCTCATGCTATGACAGGATGGCGTGTAGGATTTATCGCAGCTCCTCAAGCGATGATTAGAAAAATCGGGGTTTTCCATCTGTTTACAGTATCTGGAGCTCCAACATTTATTCAAGATGCTGCTGTAGTAGCTTTAACAGATGAAAATGTAGATAAATATAATAATCATATGATTGAAACTTATAGAGAAAGAAAAGATTATATGGTTCCAAGACTTCGCGAATTAGGTTTTGAAATTCCTGAAATTGATGGAGCATTTTATATTTTTGCTAGAATTCCAGCAGAATATAGAGAGCTTGGTGCTATGGAGTTTTGTAAATTATTAGCGAAAGAAGCTCGTGTTGGGGTTATACCTGGGACGGCATTTGGGAAAGCGTACAATGATTTCTTTAGAATTAGTTATGCTACAAGCATGGAAAAATATAAAAAGAAGCTGTTGAAAAGAATTTCTCAATTTATGAATAAGTAATTGTAATAGAAGAAAGGTTATTTAAATGAAAGGTAAATTCATAACAGTAGAAGGTTCAGATGGTTCAGGTAAAACGAGCTTTATCAACTTTGCTACAGAATATTTGAAAGAAAAGGGATATAAAGTAATAACAACACGTGAACCTGGTGGTACAGAGTTTAGTGAAAAAGTGAGAGAACTACTTTTTGATAGTTCAAATGATATTGATGCTAAGACTGAAAGTTTACTGTTTTGTGCTAGTCGTCGAGATCATATCGTAAAAAAAATATTGCCGTATGTAAATGATGGATATATAGTAATTTGTGATCGTTTCGTTGATAGTTCAGTTGCGTACCAAGCTTATGGACGAGGACTTTCTAAACAAGATGTTTTAGACATTAATGCTTATACGACAGATAATCTTGAGCCAGACTTAACTCTATATTTTTGTGTAGATGTAGAAGTTGGATTAGCTCGTACAAAAAACAGAGATGACAATAACCGAATGGATCAAGAAAGTTTGAATTTCTATAAAAATGTCAAACGTGGTTATGATGATCTTTCAAAAGAAAACACCGAACGTATTAAAGTAATTGATGCGAGTGATACATATGAGAATGTGCAAAAACAAGCACTTTCTATATTGGAAGGATTTTTAAACAATGAACTTTAGTAAAGATACAATTGTAATAAAATCTTTAACAAATACATTAAAAACAGATAAACTATCCCATGCCTATTTAGTAGTAGGCGAGGATAGTTTATATTGTGATGAGTTTATTTTTGAGTTTTGTTAAAAGCAATTTTTTTGTTTGGAAAAATAAAAAAAGAAAGAATTTTATAGTTGTGAAAAATTGTAAAAACTGTAACAGTATAAATCATGGGAATTATGTAGATTTTTTTATAAATTAGAAAGCGAAACTTCGATAAAAAAAGAAGAGATTCAAACGTTAAAAATCTGATTTAAGTGTTAAATCATTTTATGGTAAGAAGATATATTGGATAAGAGATATTGAAAAAAATGACAGAGCAAGCAGCAAATAGCTTACTTAAGTTTTTTTAGAAGAACCCGAAGATGATATTATAGCTATTCTTAGTTGTAAGAATATTAGTGCAGTACTACTGACGATTATTTCACGTTGCCAACAAATTAAACTCATAGGACAAAGTGAAAATATAGAGATTGAACAAGATGAAGAGTTAATAAATATTACTAAAGAATATGTAAAAAGATATATGAGGAAACCTCATTTAGCTAATATTTATCTACTAGAAAAAAATTAAAGTCTAAAGATGAAGTAGTAGAGTTTTTCAAATATTTAAGTCTGAAAGCTGCTAAAAAGTTATAATGAAGAAACCGTAAGAGATATTGTTAATGTTAGTAGGGTACAGGAAAAAAATACTTCAAGCATTAACAGATTTAAATGGGAATGTAAATGCAACATTGGTACTGGAAAAAAATTTGTCTTTACTATTTTATTAGATAACAATAATTTAGAATTTTTTTAACAAGAGGTTAGTATGGAAGATAATTTAAGAGTTGATACAGTTTCTAAAAAAATTTTTAAAAATATTACAAAAAGTTGATCATTATAGTATGTCAACGGACTCTTTTTTACTACCATATTTTGCCAATGTGCCGAGAAGTTTTAAGAAGAATATTATAGAGCTTTGTAGTGGAAACGGTGGTATTTCGATAATTCTTAGAGAAAAGTCTGATGCGAAAATAGAAATGTTAGAAATTCAAGAAGACTTAGTTGAACTGAGTAAAAAAAGTTTAGAGTTAAATGATATTGCTAATGTAGATGTACGAAGTGGCGATATAAAAAATGTAAAAGAATATTATAGACCATCTTCTTTTGATTATGTAATTTGTAATCCGCCGTATTTTCCTGTTGAGAATATGCCGAATCAACGTGAAAAATTTAACCATAATATTTCACGACATGAACTCTTATGTAACCTTAGTGATGTAGTACAGGCGATTAGGTATTTAGTTAAACAAAATGGAAAGTTTGCACTGGTTCATAGAACTTATAGAATAAGTGACATCATTTCTGAATGTGAGAAAAATGGACTTGCAATTAAGAGAATAAGATTTGTATACAGTAAGCCTTCAAGTGAAAATAGTAAAATAGTATTAATTGAGGGAAGTATATCGAAAGTCAGTGATATTAAAGTTGAACAACCATTTTATATTTATAATGAAGATGGTAGTTATACAGACGAAATGAAGAAAGTGTATGGTATTTATGAGTAGTTTTATGTATGTAGTTGAGTGTTACGACAAAACTTGGTATACTGGATATACAACAGATATTATAAGAAGAATTAAAACTCATAATGCTAAAAAAGGTGCGAAGTATACAAGGGTGAGAGTACCTGTAAAACTAATTTATTTTGAAGAGTTTGAAACAAAAAGCGAAGCAACGAGTGCAGAAAGTTTATTCAAAAAACGTACTCGTAGTAGTAAAGAAGGGTATATATTATCTAATTTAGATACAGAAAAAAGACAAAAAATAAAGGAATATAATAAAAAAATAAAGGAAAAATAACTATGTTATATTTAGTGGGAACGCCAATAGGTAATTTGGAAGATATTACATTAAGAGCACTTAGAGTGCTAAAAGAAGCGGATATAATAGCTTGTGAAGATACGAGAAATACTCAGAAGTTATTGAATCATTATGAAGTAAAAGGTAAGAAACTACTTAGTTATCACGAACATAATGAGGATAAAATGAGTGATAAAATAATAGAATACTTAGAAGAAGGTTTTGACATAGCATTGGTAACAGATGCGGGTATGCCATGTATTTCAGATCCAGGGTATGTACTTGTAGAGAAAGTGAAAAATTCAGGGCTTGATGTTGTTGCTTTACCAGGTGCTAATGCTGGTCTTACAGCGCTGGTAGCTAGTGGAATAGAATCTTATAATTATACTTTTTATGGATTTTTACCGAGAAAAAGTAAAGAACTCAAACAAAAGTTAGAAATTATTTTAAGCTCAAAGACAACTGGGATTTTGTATGAGAGTCCACATAGAGTGAAAAACTTAGTAGAAGAGATTTCTAAGATTACACCAACAAGAAAAATTGCAGTAGCGCGAGAGCTTACGAAGATGTTTGAACAAATAGAAACATACGAAGCTAGTGTGATATTAGAAATGTTGGGAGGAGAAATTAAGGAAAAAGGGGAATTTGTTGTTATTATTTCTCCATCAAAAGATGAGGAAAAGACGGAAACCAACCTTGATGATATTGTAGAAATAATATATGAAAAAGTTCAAAGTGGTGAGAAAAAAATCAGAAGCTATTAAAAAAATACTGCTAAAGAATATGGCATAAATAAAAAAAGAGGTTTATAACTTATATCATGAAAAAAATATGATTAGTTTCATAGTAGTAAATATATTAATAGTAATATTTTTTTAATCGCAGCGATTCACATAAAAAGTATTTTTTTCCTACCTTTAACGTTTTTTTGTATTTCTAAATATATATTTAATATATAGAAGAAGTTCTGATTTAGATAAAAAAATGAACAGAAGAAAAAAATTATGCTTCATAATGTCAAGAATTCTTTAGGAGTAATACTTGGATATACAGAAGCGCATAATGATGAATTAATTACAAAAAGAAGAACTAGATAAAAAGAATTAATGAGGAAATTCAAGAAATAGTTTTCAATGATAAAAGACGAGATTTATAAGTAAACCTCGTCTTTTGTTTTTTTATTTTGTATAAATCAAAATTTACATAGGAGAGATGGCTTTTAAACCATCTCTTTTTTTATTATGCGCAATTTTTTTGCGCAAAAAAAGCATTAAAAATACTTATAAATTTTCTTGATGTTTAAAAAAATATAAAAATAAACTATAAACATCTATAAATGTTATTATAACAATGTTTTAAAGTGTTTAATGATTTCCTATCGAATTTAAAAAAATTAAGTATTTTTTTGCTATATCCCATTATTCGTTGTAATTATTGATTATTCTATTGTTTTCTCTAGCTTTTTTTCTACGTTTTTTTCCATGTATTAGCAGAGAAGAACACTATTAATGGCATTAATTCTAAACGTCCCAGTAACATTGAAATAGATAAAACTATTTTTTTGTAAAGTAAGGTATTTCAGAAAAATTACTCATAGGACCATAGTGATTAAATGCAGGTCCAGCATTGCTAATAGATGTTACTGTTAAAGAAATTGCATCTTCAAAGTCGTTAATTTGAAATGTTATTAAGAAAAGGATAATAACATATACAAAGCCAAATAATAGTAGATAGTTAGATAATGGGGTAGTATCTTTAACTATTTTTCCATCTATCTTAAACATTGAAATTTTTCGTGGATTTAGTGCCTTACTTATACTTTGTTTAGCATTTTTAACGAAGAAGATTAGACGTGGAATCTTAATTCCACCAGCAGTACCACCAGTACAGCCGCCAACAATCATAAGAATCAATATTATCATTTTAGAAAATACAGGCCAGATGTTAAAATCGTTGTAGGTGAACCCTGTAGTTGAGACCACTGAAGAAACGGTAAAAAATACATCTAGTAAGCTGTGATTTGGTGTGTCATAAGACCTATAGATATCTAAAAACATTATTATTGACAAAATAGAAATCATACCGAAGAACCAACGTAACTCTTCACTTTTCAATACCTTAAAGTATCTTTTGAATACAATGAAATATATTAAGGTAAGATTCATAGAGAAAATTAGCATGAAAATAGCTATAACTACAGTAATATATGTACTATTATAATATGCTATTCCAGCATTCTTTACAGCGAATCCCCCAGTCCCAGCAGTAGAGAATGCTAGATTTATACTATCGAAAGGTCCGATTCCACCTATCATTAATAAGAAGAATAAAATAATAGTTAGGGAAATATAAATTCCGTATAGGTAAATTGCTGTTTGTTTCATAGAAGATACAACTTTCCCAAAGTAAGGGCCAGGAACTTCAGCTTTTGCAATATGAATAGTGTGAGGTGAACGTGGGAGAATTGCTAATGCAAATACTATAACTCCCATTCCCCCGATGAAATGTGTAAAACTACGCCAAAATAACAAACTCTTTTCTATAGCTTCAACGTCTTGTAATATTGTTGATCCTGTCGTAGTAAAACCACTAACTGTTTCAAAGAAGCTATCAATATAATGTGGGATTTCTCCAGATAGATAGAATGGAAGAGCCCCAAGTATAGAAAAGATAATCCATGTTAATGTAACAATTACATATCCCTCTCTTTTATAAAAATCACGTTCAGTGACATCTCTTGTAAGAAAATGTATTATCCCCGATAAAACAAAACAAATCAGAATTGTACTGAAATGAATTAGTAATTCGGATAGGTTCATGATAAATCACTGACACTATCGTAGGTAAAATTAATAAAGCAGATAAGAGCATTATCATCTTACCAACAACGTGGAAAACCATTTTAAAGTTCATAGATTACCTCCTTACAAGAATATCGTCAATATGTTCAATTTTATGACCATAGTTTACTACGACAACATTATCATGTACTTTTATCTCATCTTCACCATTTGGAAAAATTTGTTTATTATTACGAATTATAAAAGCAATAAGCATATTATCGTTAATATCTAACTCTCTTAGTTTCTTTCCAAGAACTTTAGTATTGGGGCTAGAAATTTTAAATTCAATAACTTCAGCTTTACTGTTAGCTATACGATAGTAGCTTTCTATATCAGTGGCTCTACTACATTGTAATGATTTAGTGTACTTTTTAATAATATTTCCAACAATTTCTTTTGGTGTGATATATGAATATTGACCAATATCTTCAGCTATTTGTTTTAGTGATGCTCGGTTAACTTTAGCGACTGTCTTTTTAATTCCTAATTTATCAGCGTATAGGTTAATTATAATATTTTCTTCATCCAGTCCTGTTAATGAGATACAACTGTCAAATGTTTGGATACCTTCTTCTATCAAGGTATCACGATCACTCCATCTGCCCATATAACATCAATTTCAGGAAAAGTCTCGCTTAAAGAAATTGCCTTCTCTTTGTCAATCTCGATTACTTTTGTGTAGAAAGATGCTTTTTGTAAAAATTCTACTAAATAATAAGCAACTTTTCCTGCACCAATTATTAAAGAAGAGGTTACTTTTTTTCAAGATTTTCTTTATTTCCTAGTAATTTATAGAATTTTTTTAAATTTTTATTAGAAGCGGTAATATGAACTTTATCACCTACTTCAAAAAAATATAATTTCCTCGAGGAACAAAAAAACAGTTCCTTTTCTTTCTACAAGACATACTAATGAAGGAAAATCAATATATTTTCTACTATCAATAAGTGAAACACCGTTAAGTAAGCTATTTTCATTGATAATAACTTCTAAAATATTGAATTTATTGTTAGAAAAGCTCTCAACTTTTATTGCAGTAGGATATTTTAACATATAGAAAATTTGTTTTGCAGCCTCATACTCTGGATTAACCATTAGGTCAATTCCTAGAGATTTTTTTATGAATTCTTTTGTTTTTGAATATTCAGGATTACGAATTCTCGCAATTGTGTATTTAGCGCCCATCTGTTTAGCAGCTATACATGCAATCATGTTTATTTCATCACTAGTTGTAACCGATATAAACATATCTGTATTTGCGGCATCGGCTTCAGATAATATATCTGAATTTGCGCCATTTCCGACTAATCCATTAATATCATATGTTTCAACTAGTTTTTCAACACGACGTTCATTTGTGTCAATAATTGTTACTTCATCAAATGTGTTAGAAAAGTCTGTACACAATAATTCACCAACTTTTCCACCTCCGACTATAATTACTTTCACGTTAATACTCCTTTTTTTAATGATATTCATATTATAACGCAAAAATATAATAAATTTCTATAAAGTATTTTTTTTGGAATTAATATCCATATATGAAATAGATAAAAAAAGTAATGTCTAAAAAAATTTAATTGGTGAAGATTTATAAATAATTAAATAATCTATATTAAAAATAATTAAGTTTATGATATAATTAGTGTTGGGAAAAAATCTTCTCATTTTATTCCTAATAATTAGTTTTAAATAAGGAGGAGTCAGGTGGCAAGAATATCTAAACAAGACATCGATTATATTTTTGATAACATTGATATAGTGAGTTTAGTTAGTGAATACGTCAAGTTAGAAAAAAGAGGGCAAAACTACTTAGGATTATGTCCGTTTCATAATGAAAAAACACCATCTTTTACTGTTTCTCCTGAGAAAAAAATAGCCCATTGTTTTGGATGCGGTAAAGGTGGGAATATTTTTCAGTTTGTATCGTTGATAGAAAATATTACATATAATCAAGCAATCGCTAAACTAGGAACAAGGTTAGGACTAGATTTAGAGTCAAATGATAATAAAGAAGCTAGTTACGATTTTAACAATGAATTGGATGTAATGTATTACGGGCACAGGCTTTTATCGGATTATTATAATTATATTCTACTAAATACGAAAGAAGCAGAAGATGCACTTAAATATTTATTAGATAGGGGACTAAGTGAGGATGTTATTAAACATTTTAATCTTGGCTATGCTCCTCGAGATAACAATATTGCTTTAAACTTTTTTAATTCGAATAAGATTAATTTGGATTTAATGGTTGAAGCAGGATTACTAGGAAAAAATGATAATGGAGATTATTATGATGTCTTCAAAGATAGAGTAATGTTCCCTATAAAAAAATAATCAAAAATCAAGTTGTAGCATTTTCAGGAAGAACAATGTCTTCTGATAAGAATGTTCCGAAATACTACAACACGCATGAAACGAAGATTTTTGAAAAAAGAACAGTTTTATATAATTTTTCAGATGCGCGTTCATTTATAGCTAAAGAAAATGAAGTGATTTTATGTGAAGGATATATGGATGTTATTAAAGCTCATCAAAAATGGTATGAAGAATACTGTTGCATTGATGGGAACAAACATAGATAATAATAAATTAAAAGAACTTTTATCACTTGTAAAAAATAACACTAAGCTTAGATAATGATGAAGCGGGATCAAAAGCTCAGATAGAGATTGGAAACAGAATTATCCAAACAACTGACAATGTATATAAGTTGAAATTTTCTGGCGCGAAGGACTTAGATGAATTTTTTTAACTGAAAAAAATATTAAAACTCCTGATTTTTGATGTTGAAAATTATTTAAGAAATAATAAAGAACACTTTATTAATTATAAAAATTGAATATTGTAAAAAAATGATTCAAAGTCAAATATAGAACAACGTATCAAATATAAAAAAACGAAATACTTGTCAATATTGCTTATGTAGAAGATGAATCATTAAAAATATATATTGCTTACTAATTTGGCAGAGGAGTTTGGAATCGAACGACAAGTTCTTCTTAAAGAATTAGGTAAAGTGAATGTGAAGAGGAAGAAAGCAACAGTAGAGTGGGTGACGCCAACAAATCCAGAACTGTTGTTTAGAACAATTAATTACGATAAGAAAAATGTGTAAGTTATTTAAATACTTTTTTTGTCGATAGATCATTATTTGTAGAAAAAAATATAACGACTTAGAAAAAAATGTCAATTTCCTCAAGAAGCCTTTTGTGAACCTAATGGATTACTTGGTAATTTATTATAATAATAATTTAGAATTCCATATCTATAAGTTTATTCATAGCATTGAGGATGATGAAGTGGTACGACTTGCAACATATATAGATGAAACAGATTTTCTAATTGAAGAAAATCCAACTGTTGATGTTGTAGGTGATTATATACGCTATTTTTTTCAAATACACAAAATGACATTAAAAAGAAATAAAAAGAAAGACTTAGAGTAGCCATTCAAGAAATGGATACTGAAACTCAAAAAGAATTATTAATAAAGTTAAAACAATATAAAAAAATAGAGGAGAATGACATGGCTAAGAAAGTAAAAAGATTTTGAAACAATAAAAAAAGAATTACTAGAAAAAGGTAAAAAACAAGGAGAGTTAACGCAAGAAGAGATCGTAGATGCTTTATCGAAATTAGATGTTTCTTCAGAAGCAGTCGACGATTTTTATGAAGAGCTAAATAATGAGGATATCATATTAATCAATGCTAATCATGAAGAAGAAGAGGAAGAAGAATTAGATTTAGAAGATTTATCAGTTCCAGCTGGGATTAGAACAAATGATCCAGTGAGAATGTATTTAAAAGAAATCGGGAAAGTACCACTATTATCAAAAGAAAAAGAATTAGAGCTTTCTAAAATTATCGAAACAGGGACTGAAGCAGAAAAAGAACAAGCTAAAAAAGATTTAGCTGAAGCTAACTTACGTCTTGTAGTAAGTATCGCAAAACGTTATGTAGGTCGAGGAATGCTATTCTTAGACTTAATCCAAGAAGGTAACATGGGATTAATCAAGGCGGTAGAAAAATTCGACTACTCAAAAGGGTTCAAGTTTTCTACTTATGCAACTTGGTGGATTCGTCAAGCAATTACCCGTGCTATTGCAGACCAAGCTAGAACTATTCGTATTCCAGTTCACATGGTTGAGACTATTAACCGTCTAATTCGTATTCAAAGACAATTGCTTCAAGATTTAGGTCGTGAGCCAAAACCTGAAGAAATCGCTAAGAAAATGAATATGACTCCAGAAAAAGTTCGTGAAATTTTAAAAATAGCTCAGGAGCCAGTTTCATTAGAAACACCAATCGGGGAAGAGGATGATTCACACTTAGGAGATTTTATCGAGGATAAAGAAGCACAATCTCCAGTAGAACATGCAGCAAATGAGTTATTAAAAGAGCAATTAGAAGAAATATTAGAAACACTTACTGATCGTGAAGAAAATGTGTTGAAATTGCGTTTTGGGCTAAAAGATGGTAAGACTCACACTTTAGAAGAAGTAGGTAGTGCGTTTGGGGTAACTCGTGAACGTATTCGTCAAATCGAAGCGAAAGCTATTAGAAAATTAAAACATCCATCTAAACTTAATAAACTAAAAGGATTTATGGAGTAATTCCAGAGTGTTAGGTTAATTAGATATTTATGAAAAAAAGTCAAGGTTAAAAAATTTTTTAACCTTGACTTTTTTAGTAGTGGATAAATATATCGCCGTGTTCATTTGTTGGTTTGAATAACGTCACTACGAAAGTAAAAACTGCTATGATTGATGGAATAAAAGTCCAACAAAATAGTAGACATAGTAGTCCTTTGAAGTTCTTTCCTACATAAAAGTATTGAATTCCGAAGTGCCCTAAAAAGAAGGTGATTAATAAGAATACTACTTTATTAACATATCTTCCAGGAATATATCCGCGATTATTAGTGGGATCATAATAGTATTTAGTCATTAGTAGACCTCCATATGGATTATTTAAGGATAATAATAACATAAAAATAATTTAGTATTCAATAGTAAAAAGCTAATCTCTGTATTTTTTTAAGTAATTTAATATCGTTCTTTGAAATAATAAAAAAATATACCTAACATAATAAATTAGCCAGGTATATTAAAAATTATTATCGTTTTGTTTTTAAGGTTTTCTTTCCAATCTTGAAGACCATTTTTTAGCATATAAACGTTTGTATAACCATTCTTTTTAAGAGTTAAAGCAGCACGTGGAGCTAAAGTTCCATTTTTATCACATAGATAAATAGGTCGATCTTTTCTTAAAGATGTATATAAGAAATTGAATTGAGAAGAAGGCATATTACGAGCACCGTTAATGTGAGCGTATTTAAAATCTTCTTTCTCTCTGACGTCGATTAATTGAACTTTTCTAAGATTTTTTTCTGAATTCTTCATAAGGAAGTTTCGTTACAGCGCCTTTTTAATCTGAAGTAATTAAATAGTCCCACTGCTCCTAAAACAACCACTAAAACTATTGTCGATAGTAAAAATGATGACATAATGAACTCCTTTTTAATAAAAATATATGTAAGTGAATTATATCATAATTTGAAAAATTTGTTCAACATTGATTATAATTAGTATGAACGCTAAAAAAATATAAAAATGTATTAATTGGAGATAAAATGATTACATCGATTGGAAATAAAAAAAGATAAAAGATATTCAAAAAAATTAAAAGAAAATAGAAATATAAAAAAATATGGTAGGTATTTAATAGAAGGAAAACATCTGGTAGAAGAAGCTTTTAGAAGCAAATGTAGTAGAAGAAATTATCATTTCAGAGAATTTTTGAAGAATATAATATAGTTGATTCTTTTTAATGGTGAGCTAATTAGAGTTTCTGATAGTGTTATGAAAAAGTTTATCTGATACAATAACTACTCAAGGTATTATAGCTGTATGCTGTATCGATAAAAAAGAGTTAGATATTAATAATTACAGCAGGGTTCTTATTTTGGATAAGATTCAAGATCCAGGGAATTTAGGAACAATTATAAGAACAGCAGATGCATTCAATTTTGATTGTATTATTCTTGGAAAAGGTACTACAAGTTTATATGGACAAAAAGTTATTCGAAGTACACAAGGGAGTAATTTTCACATAGACTGTTTTGATAATATAGATTTAGTTGAGTTAATTGATAAAATGAGTAATTTCAATATTTTCGCTACTAGTCTAAAAGCGGATAAATATATAGAACAATTAGATAATATTACAGGAAAAGTTGCAGTTGTCTTTGGAAATGAAGGCGCGGGAGTTAGTGAAGAAATATTATCAAAAGTAAATAATTTACTTAAAATTGCAATGCCTGGAAGAGCCGAGAGTTTAAATGTATCCATAGCAGCTGGGATTGTAATGCACTATATTTCTACCAATTTAAAATAATAAATTTACTATTTATTATAAGTGTGGTATTATGGTAAATGTGAAAATAAAGAGAGAGGTGAAATCTAATGTTAAAAACTATAGCAGTAGACAAAAAAGGAGATATCCTTACTGACGTTAGTTTAGAAAGACTAAAAGAGCAAGACATAGCTTGGTATTGGGTTGATTTTGATACACCAACACGAAGTGAAATACAATTGCTTACAACATTCTTCAAGTTTCACGAACTTTTAATTGAAGACTGTTTAACACTTTTACAAAGACCAAAAATTGAAATTTCAAGACAACAAATATTTTTAGTATCGCATGTTCTTAAAAATATTGATTCAGATTATGAGACTTTAAATATGTTTGTTGGAAAGAACTATATAGTAACGTTCCACCTCTCACACATACGTTACGTAAATAAAATAGTTCCAAAAATCTTACAACGTGGATCGGAGTACTCTCCACTACATGTGATGCACATGTTAGTGTCGGAAATTGTAGAAGGGTATATCCCGATAATTTCTAAAATTGAAAATCGTCTTGATGAGATAGAAGAAACCGATTTTTATAAATCAGGTAGTAAAATTATGGATGAGGTTTTCGAATTAAGAGGAGATTTATTAAAGCTTCGTCGTGGTCTAAGACCAATGCGTGAGGTTCTACACAGATTCTTAGTTTCGCGTCGTGTAGAAATGACAGATAATGATAGAAAATACTTCCATGATATCTATGATGACCTTGTTCAACAGACAGAGATAATTGAGGCAAACCGTGAGTTAGCTAGTGATATTCGTGAGAACTTTATGACATACAACTCACTTAAATCTAACAATATTATGATGATATTAACGGTTATATCTACAATTTTCTTACCGTTGACCTTCATAGTAGGATGGTATGGTATGAACTTTAAGTATATGCCAGAATTAGAATGGCAATATGGGTATTATATCGTTGTTGCTATAATGTTTGGTATAGCATTTGGTATGCTATGGTTCTTCAAGAAAAAAGGTTGGCTTGATATGTTTAAATAACATTGTCAAAAAGGTTGGAATAATGAATATTTTTTTAAATTAATGATCTTATTTTTTTTATGATATTACTTGCAAATTTCTCAATGATACGAATTGATTTTTGTGAAGTTTTTTTCAAAAAAATAGTACGAGAGAAATAAAAAGTTTTTCGTAATGTTAGTTTCTTTTTGCACTAGGATATATTGCATATATGACTATTATTACAATTTATGAATTATCTTTAACTATTGTAAGATAATTCATTAGAAAGGAAATTGTATGGATAAAGAATTAAAAAATAAAAAAAGAAACAAGGATTGAAAAAGTCACGTGAAGATAAATTATTAGCTTTTTATTGGTGGTAAATTTATAATTTATATACTATTAATAATTATTCTTTTGGGTATAGCTATTTATCTTTATACAGAAATATCGTATATTTTTACACCAATTAATACGATAATTTCAAGCATTATTACACCGATTATAGTTGCGTATGTATTTTACTACATGTTGAATCCATTGGTGAATTTTTTTGAGAAGAAAATGTCTAGGTTTATAGGAAGTTTACTTGCGATATTCGTTGGTATAATTACTATACTTATTGTAATTATTGGAGTAGTTCCTATTATTGTGGAACAAACACAGAATTTAATAACTGCATTACCTAGATATATTGAGATAGTTAAAGGTTACTTAGAAACATATTCAGATAATGCGTACGTACAGGTAGTTGTAGAATATGTTAATAATAATCTTAATGTTTCTAAAATTAGTGAAAAACTAGTTAGTATTGCTACATCTATTGCACAAGGGGTAGTATCATCTATTTCTTCTACTGCTTCAGTTTTAGTTACTATGCCATTTGTGTTATTTTTCTTATTAAAAGATGCATCACATTTTAACAAGTTTGTAATCAGTTTACTACCGAAAAAACTTGAACAACCAGTAGCTGATACTATTGATGAAATTGATGAAAAAGTTGGGTCGTATATTCAGGGGCAAATGCTAGTATCACTATGCATAGGTATTATGTTATTTATAGGTTATAATGTAATAGGTTTACACTATGCTTTCTCATTAGCTACTATAGCTGCATTCTTAAGTATAGTCCCTTACCTAGGACCTGTTATCGCAATTACACCTGCAATGTTAGTAGCAGCTTCAACAAGCTGGGTCATGGTTGTTAAGATGCTTGTTGTTTGGGGAATTGTTCAGTTTTTAGAAGGGAATATTATTTCACCTAATATAATGGGAAGAAGCATGAATATGCATCCGCTTACTGTTATCTTTGTAATTCTTATAGGAGTTAATATTGCAGGTGTAGTGGGAGCTATTCTAGGGATACCTGTATATTCTATCTTGAAAGTTTTAATAGGAAAATTATTACTTTCAATAAAAGATAGATATAATAAATTTTATGGATAAAGTTAATAAGAAGCTCTAGAGTTTAAATCTAGAGTTTTTTTATTTTTTTAGTAGAGTAAAATTTTTTTAAAAAAATATATAAAGAGGTATAAGATTAAGAAAAATATAAAAAAATATCTACTTTAAAAATCAATAAACAATATGTAAACCAAGTAAAAATAACGTTAAAAATCAAAAAAAGTTTTGAAAGTGTTTGTTACTTATTGCTTTATAAATCATCACTTACATGCTATAATGATATAGTTAAATATTAGTAATTGAGGTTTGAGAATATGAATATGATGAAAAAGTTCAATAATCTTTTTGTAGGAGAAGATGATTTTGAAGAAGTAGTAGAAAAAGAAGAAGTGAGACAAGAACAACCTAAGCCAAAACCGATAAAAAAGGAGAATTCAGTGGTAACTAAACAAAATGTACAAAACCAATCAACAGGAAGAACTAGTAATGTTATATTAACAGAACCATTAGTTTTTGCTGATAGCAAGGATATTGTAGATGACATTAAGCGAAACAAAGTAGTAATTATAAATTTAAGTAAATTAGATGTTGAAACATCAGACAGATTATTAGATTTCATTTCTGGCGGAATTTATGCATTAGGAGCTAGATTAAAAACAATAGGTGAAGATATTTATTTATGTGTTCCTAATGGTGTTGAAGTTTCAGGAGACTTTTACGAAGGAGAGTATTAATTTGCTAAATATTACAGAATATTTTTTTGGGTATATAAATTCGTAAAATATCTTTTTTTAACTTTTTATGAATATAGCTTGTTAGCTTATATTTTAACTTCTTGGGTACCACAAATAAAAAAATAATTTTATTGTAGAATTTCTTGAAGCTATTTGTGAACCATACTTAAAATTCTTTAGAAAAAAATAATTCCACCATTAGGAATGTTAGATATTTCACCAGTAGCTGCACTTATAGTATTAAGTATTATAGAAAAATATTATAATAACATTATTATTTAAAAACAAATTAGTGTCATGAGGAAATTGAATTTTTTTACAGCAAGCATCTGCTGAGCATAGAGAAGTAGCTGAGAAATTATTACAAAGTGTTAGTTTTGTGGAGAATCGCAACACTGTTACAAAAATTCTTAACAAATTTTTGAACAAGTGATTCTAAGTCAAATAGTATCGTATAACTATAGTGACTTTAAAGTTGAATTTTTTGGTGGTTTTAATGATGCTGAAAGAAAAAAAGCTAAGATTATTTCTAATGAATATTATGATGTAGATTTTGACATTGTTTGTTTAAAAAGCGAAATTTAATAATAAATTCAATAAAGTAGAACATAGAAATATTTTTAGGAGCTATTCATAATCTTGGTATTAATTTTAATAGATTTGGTGATATCATTGTTTTAGAAGATGAAGTTTTTATTTTTGTTGATGAAGAAATTGCGGATTTTATCTCAATGGAATTCACAAAAAGCAGGAAGGGTAAGCTTAAATTTTGAAAGAGTTGATCTTTCTGATGTGACTATCAAAAAAAGTATGAAGACTTTGAGATAATTAGTTCATCCTTTAGAATTGATTCAATAGTAGCGAAGATTACTAATAAATCTCGTAGCAAGGTAAAAAGAATTTTTTTAGAACAAGATTTCATTAAACTAAACCATGTTGTTTTTAAGAAATGGAGAGAAAAACATGTGCTACAGAGGACATTATTTCTATTAGAAAGTATGGGAGATTCGTAGTAAAAAGATTATAGTCAAAAATAAAAAAAGTTTAAAAATATAGAATAACAATTTCAAAATTAATTTAAAAAAATAGCTAGTATAAGAAATACTAGTTATTTTTTTGTTGTTAAATTTTTATGAGCGTTTTCATTTTTGTTAAAGTAAATTCTGTGATATACTTTGTGGTATAAAAACAAAAATATATATATAAATATGAGGTAGGTAAAATGAAAAAAATATTATTAACTATTTTTTTCTTTTTTTATTGGTATTTTTCTTTAATTGGATGTTCTCAAAAGAGTACAACGAAAGAAGAAAAAGTTTTAAAATTAGGTGTAGTGCCTAGTAGTAATAGTGAAAAGTTAGTAGATGACCTGACGCCATTTGCAAAGGCATTGGGTGATAAATTAGGGATGAAGGTCGAAGTGTTTACGGCAAGTAGTTATATAGGAGTTATAGAAGGAATAGGAAGTGGAAGTGTTGATTTTGGATTAGTTCCACCGTTCTCAGCAGTTCTTTCTAATAAGCAAAGTAATACAAAAAACCTTCTTGTGGGAAGAAGTACGAGTGGTAAACCTGGTTACTTTGCAGAAGTATTTGTTAGAAAAGATTCTGACATAAAAAGTATAGCTGATTTAAAAGGTAAGAAAATAGCTTTTGTTGATCCATCTTCAGCTTCTGGGTATATATATGCAGGAGCAATGATGAAAGAAGCTGGTATTGATTTAGAAAAAGATATTCAGTACCAATTTAGTGGCGGACATGATAAAAGTTTACAATTATTATTAAATAAAGATGTTGATGCAGTAGCAAGTTATGAAAATGTCATAAGAAAATATACAAAAGAATTTCCAACATTAAAAGAGGATGTTAAAGTTATCGCTAAAAAGTGAATTAATACCAGGAGTAACGGTGGTTGCATCAAACAATCTTGATGAAGAAATGCAGAAAAAAAGTTAAACAAGCGCTATTGGATATTCAAAATGATAAAGAAACACTACAAATTTTAACAAATTTATTTAGTATTACAGGTTTTGAAGAACCAAATAATGATGCATATAAAGCTATAGAAAAAAATCTCTGAAAAAAATGAATATAGACTTAAATAAAGTTAAATAATAAGGTTAAATAGAAAAATAAGTTTAAATATTTTTTTCAAAAAAACAATATTTTTTTATTAAGTGATAAATCTTGATATATCAACGTTTTTAGAAGTTTATTTAAAATAGAAATTAAAAAAACAGAAAAAGTTATACAAAAAGTATTGACATTATGTTAATACTTTTTGTATAATAAATATTGTTCGTTAGGAACACAAATATTTATCCACAGTAGCTCAGTTGGTAGTAGCATCTGACTGTTAATCAGAGGGTCGCAGGTTCGAGTCCTGCCTGTGGAGTTGGAGTAGTACTCAAGAGGCTGAAGAGGCGCCCCTGCTAAGGGTGTAGGTCGGGAAACCGGCGCGAGGGTTCAAATCCCTCCTGCTCCGTTTTTTTATTGGCCCGTTGGTCAAGTGGTTAAGACACCGCCCTTTCACGGCGGTAACACGGGTTCGAATCCCGTACGGGTCACCATTTGAATTAATACATTGAGAATAAGAGTTAGGTCCCGTGGTGTAGCGGTTATCACGCCTGCCTGTCACGCAGGAGATCGCGGGTTCGATTCCCGTCGGGACCGCCATTATTGCCTTGATAGCTCAGTTGGTAGAGCAATGGATTGAAGCTCCATGTGTCGGCAGTTCGACTCTGTCTCAAGGCATTTTTTTATTTTATCTTACTATTTTGGCGGCTGTGGCGAAGTGGTTAACGCATCGGATTGTGGTTCCGACATTCGGGGGTTCGATTCCCCTCAGCCGCCCCATTTTTTGAATTAGAGTGAAGAAGTAGTGTAACTGTACATTGCTTCTTTTTTGTTTGTTTACTTTTGTAAGCAAAATATTAGCATAATTTAAAAAAGAGGAGTAAAATAGTATCTATAAAATATTAGGAGATTAAAATCATGGAAAAAACATTCGAACAACACTTAGAGAACTTTAAAGTAATTGATTCAAAAACTGCATTAGAAAAAATTGAATCAAAAGAAAAATTCGTATTATTTATTGGGAGATCTTCATGCCCATTTTGTAGAAAATTCATGCCGAAAATTAGTGAAGTTGTAGCTTCTAATAATGTAGAAGCGTTCTTCATTAACTCTGAAGATTTTTCTGATGCTTCAGGAATTGAATCATTACGTTCAAAAATACTCTGTAAGAACTGTACCTGGTTTACTAGTTTCTGAAACTGGTGAAGTTAAAGTTGTATGTGATTCTAGCTTATCTGTAGAAGAAATTATTGCATTTATTAAATAATTTTTTTATACTCGTCTATTTTTAAGTAGGCGAGTTTTTTTATTTTGATATAGAAATATTAAGATAAGAATTAAGACTGTAAAAATATTAAAGAAAAATATAATATTAAAATACTGAAAAATACTATGTTAAGTGATATAATAGTAATTATAAAAATTTTTACTAACTATAATGGATAGTAATGCATATAAATCATTATAGAATAATGAGGTGATAGAGTGAAAAGTGAGAAGTTAGAAGTTAAGAATCTAGTGTTTAACTACGGCGTAAAAAACATTTTAAATGATATATCATTTGAGGTTTCAAATGGGGATTTTATTGCAGTCGTTGGTAAGAGTGGTGCAGGGAAATCTACGTTGTTAAGGTGTTTAAACTTGTTAAATAAACCTAAATCTGGTGAAATTATTATTTCTGACGAAAATATAGTTAATTTTAATAGGGCAAAATTGAAACTATTAAGAAGAGATATTGCTTTTTATATTTCAAGATTATAATGTACTAGATAATTTATATACAGTTGAAAAATGTTTTTGACGCCATATTTAGTAAAAAAATCTGTCATAGGTCTTTTTATTAGGATATACAAAAAGAATATAATGAGGGTGTTGATTTCCTAAAAGCAAGTTGGACTAGGAGATGAAGCTTTTAAAAAAAGTCTAAGTATTTATCAGGTGGTCAAAAAAACAAAGGGTTGCTATAGCTAAAAGCATTAGCACAAAATCCAAAAAAATTCTACTAGCTGATGAACCTGTAAGTAGCTTAGATGAAAAAAATACGACTCTTATAATGGATACATTTAAAAAAATTAAATGTAGAAAAAAAGGAATAACAGTACTTATAAATCTTCACGATGTTAATCTTGCGAAAAAATATAGTACGAAGATTTTAGGATTAAAGGATGGAAAAATTTTATTTTATAAAGATTCTGAGAAGGTGACTAAAGATGAATTTGAAGAACTTTATAATTAAAAAAATCTATAACGAAGTTAGCTTCATTGGCTTTTATTGTTTTGATTATTTTTATTGCATATAGCCAATATGATACAAAGACTTTTTCATTAGGATTTAAAAGGATACAGAATCTTCTGGGACGCATGTATCCTGTTGATTTTTCTATTTTACCTGAATTGAAACAACCGATTATAGAAACAATTAATATTGCTCTATTTTCATCTATATTAGCTTTATGCACAACGTTAATATTACTACCAATACTAACTAATGTACTATTTAAACTTAAGATAATTCCAAAAATATTTAGTGCGGTATTCTCTGTTTTCAGAACAATGCCATTTCTAATAATTGCTGCGATCTTAGTAAGTTTATTTAGTACTGGAGTATTCAGTGGTTTTTGTGAGTATATATTTAATAAATATTCTAACATCAGCTAAGTTATTGAAAGAATATGCAGAGGAAGTTGAGATTAAACAGTTAGAAGCTATGGAATCATTAGGAGTTTCAAAATTTATTATCTACAAAAATGCAATTTTATCTAATCTTAAGCCCCTAAGTTATCTCTGTATACTTTTTAACTTTGGAATCAAGTATACGTGGAGCAAGTGTTTTAGGATTAGTAGGAGCAGGTGGAATAGGTCAAAGATTATGGCAAGAGCTAAATCACCTTAGATATGATAGAGTTTCTATAATAATTATTACTCTTGTTATTTTAATCTTCGTAATTGATCTAGTAAGTTATTATTTTAGAAATTTACAGAATACCTCTCAATTAACTTTTGAAAAGTTTATGCTTAGAAGAAATCTAGTAAAATTTGGTATTCCTGTTGTTATAGTAGGAAGTATACTATATGTTACTAATTTCATTAACATATCACAAGAGAGATTTTTCATAGGATTAAAACAGTTAAATGTGCTAGCTAAAGGGATTATAAATCCTGATTTAGCATATGTTCCAAAAATGCTTAGCGAGCTGTTTATTAGTATAGAAATTGCATTTAGTGCGACGATTTTTGCGGCTATAACAGCTATATTTACATCTTATTTATCATCGGTGAATCTTTTTGGTAAGTATAAAGCATTAGGTGTAAAAGTCTTTATCAATATATTAAGAACATTTCCACCGATAATAGTGGCATTAATATTTTTCAGAGGATTTGGGCCTGGAGCAATTAGTAGTTTCTTTGCATTATATATTTATACAGTTGGTGTTATGACGAAAATGTATAATGAGGTATTAGAAGGGATTAATAACAATGTATTACTAATGACAAAAAAAGTCTAGGACTTGGAAGTTTTATTAGTTATGTTAAAAATAATATTTAATGGATACTTTCCTGAATTCGTTACTATAGTTTTATATAGATTTGAATCAAATATCAAAAATTCAACTATTTTAGGTATGGTTGGTGCAGGTGGTATTGGACATTTGCTTGTAAATAATATAGAATATAGAAATTGGAATAGAATTTCAACATTATTAATTGGTTTATCGTTATCGATAATTATTATAGAAAAATATCTCATACTTTATTAGAATGAGAGTGAAAAAAATAATTAAAGAAAAATATTAAAACAAGGAGAAATAGATGCGTCTTAAAGTAGGAAAAATTGTTAATACCCATTCTTTAAAAGGAGAGGTGAAAGTAATTTCATCAACTGACTTTGAAGAACAACGTTTTAAAAAGGGTAGTGAATTATTAATAACTAGAGGAAATCAAGTTGTTAAAGAAGTAGTTGTAGAAAGCTACAGAACTCATAAAAATAATCTTCTAGTAAAATTTGTAGGAATTGATACAATTGAAGAAGCAGAAAAATTTAAAAATCTACAAATCAAAATCGATTCTGATAATATCGGAGAACTTGAAGAAAATGAGTTTTATTTCCATGAAATTATCGGATGCGAGGTGTTTGATGAAAATAGTAAATCACTAGGTGAGGTAGTTGAGATCCTTACACCTGGTGCAAATGATGTATGGGTAATAAAAGCAGAAAATGGTAAAGAAATTTTAATACCTTACATTGAAGATGTGGTTAAAAAAATAGATGTTGCTAATAAAAGAATTGATATCGAAGTTATGGAAGGGTTAATTGACTAATGAAGATTGATATATTAACGCTGTTTCCAGATATGTTTGATTCATTAAATCATTCAATCTTAGGAAAAGCAAAAGATAATAAGTTATTGGATATAAATATAGTCGATTATCGTAAATTTTCTGGAAATAAACATAACCAAGTAGACGATTATCCATTTGGTGGAGGTCAGGGGATGGTATTAAAACCAGAACCGATATTTAATGCTGTTGAAAGTTTAGATAAAACCGATAAAACACGAATAATTTTACTGTGTCCACAAGGTGAAAGATTCAGTCAGAAAAAAGCAGAGGAACTTTCTGAAGAAGAACACTTGATTTTCATCTGTGGTCACTACGAAGGTTATGATGAAAGAATTAGAGAGTACTTAGTAACAGATGAATTATCGATTGGTGATTTTATTTTAACAGGTGGAGAATTCGCTGCAATGACAATGGTTGATAGTATAGCGCGTCTTGTTCCGGATGTCCTAGGGAAGGAAGAATCTCACAAGGATGATTCATTCTCAACGGGATTATTAGAATATCCTCAATATACACGACCAAAGGACTATAAAGGAATGGTGGTTCCTGATGTATTGACAAGTGGGCACCATAAATATAGAAACTTACAGAAAAAAAGAAAGTTTACGGAGAACATTGACTAGACGACCAGATCTACTGGAAAACTATGAATTAAGTAAAGAAGAAGCCAAATTACTTGATGAAATAAAAAAAGAATTAAAAAATTAACGTAAAATAAATGACATAACTGTATTTTTGATGTATAATATTAATATAGTATGTATTGTAAGCACAGGAGGATTAGAAGTAATGACAACTTCATTTGAGGAATTATTAAATAGCTCAGAAATGCTGAAAAAAGGAGATAAAGTAACTGGTACAGTATCTAAAATCGATAACGATAAAGTATACGTTGATGTAGCAGGAGCTCAATATGACTGCGTAATTTTACGTAACCAAATTACTAGAAAGCCATTTGAAAAACATTGAAGACGTATTATCAGTTGGTGATGAAGTAGAAGCTCAAGTAACTGGAATTAGAGCAGACCGTGAAAAAAGATTAGAAGATGTACCTGGTGTAATCTACTTATCTCACAAAATTTTAGAAAATGCCGAATATAAAAAATTAATGGAATTATCATGGACTGGAATTATTGAAAAATTCGAAAACGGAGAATTAATTCAAGCAACAGTTTCTGGACAAACTAAAGGTGGATTATTAGCTGATGTAGAGGGATTACGTGCATTTATCCCAGGTTCATACATTGACACTAAATTCAGAAAAGATTTATCTAAATTTGTAGGAAATGAATATACATTCAAAATTGAAGAAGTAGATAAATCTAAAAACAAAATTATCTTAAATAGACGTGTAATCTTAGAAGAAGAAAAAGCTAAAAATTAGCTGAAGTTTATGGAAATATTAATGAAGGTGATGTAATCGAAGGTAAAGTTAGTCGTATTACTGACTTTGGAGCATTCGTTAACATCGGTGAAGTTGATGGATTATTACATATCTCAGAAATCTCTCACGCTCGCGTAGAGAAAGTTGCTGATGTATTATCAGTTGGAGATACTATTAAAGTTGCAGTTATCGCTGTAGACAAAGAAAATGAAAAAGTTTCACTTTCAGCTAAAACTTTATTACCAACACAATGGGAAGTAGCTCGTGCTACAATTAAAGCTGGAGATGTATTAGAAGGTGTTGTTCGTAACACAACTGCATTTGGAGCATTTGTTGAAGTATTACCAGATGTTGAAGGATTAGTTCACATTTCTCAAATTTCTCACGAAAGAGTTACAAACGTAGAAGACGTTCTTAAAAAAGGTGATAAAGTAAATGTAAAAGTTTTAGAATTTGATTTCGAAAGCGAAAGATTGTCTTTATCAATCAAAGAACTATTAGAAAAACCAGTTAAAGAAGAAGTTAAGGAAGAAGCTGAGTACGATACTTCTTACTTAAAAGATGAAGATACTTCATTCAATCTAGGGGACAAATTTAAAGATATCGAACTTTAATTTGAAAAAATAAAGAAATAAAGGCAGTAGATAGCTTGTCTATTGCTTTTATTTTTTAGGTAGAAATGAATAGTGAATTTTAGTTGAAATGTGGATTTTAACTATGTAACTTTCGCTATTTTAGCTAAAAATATTTAAAGATATGGAGGTAAAAACATGGCAAAACCAACAGTTGCGATAATAGGTAGACCAAACGTCGGTAAATCTACAATTTTTAATAAAATTATTGGTGATAGATTATCTATCGTAGAAGACGTAGCAGGTGTTACTCGTGATAGAATTTACTCAAAAGCAGAATGGCTAAATTACTCATTCTTTATGATAGATACTGGAGGAATTGAATTAGAAGATACTCCTTTCCAAAAACAAATAAGAGCACAAGCTGAATTAGCAATCGATGAAGCAGATGTTATTATTTTCTTAACAAACGGTCGTGATGGAGTAACTAGCGATGATGAAGAAGTTGCTAGATTACTTTATAAAACAGATAAACCAGTTGTACTTGCAGTAAACAAAATTGATAACTTTGATATGAATCATATGATTTATGATTTCTATTCATTAGGATTTGGTGATCCATTCCCAATTTCTGGATCTCATGGATTAGGTATTGGTGATTTACTTGATGAAGTTTGTAAAAACTTTAAAGTTCTAGAAGAAGAGGAAGAAGATGACAAAATTAGATTCTCTCTTATCGGTCGTCCTAATGTAGGTAAATCTAGTTTAATTAATACGATTTTAGGTGAAGAGCGTGTTATTGCATCTGATATCGCAGGTACTACACGTGATGCAATCGATACTGATTTCAAACACAATGGAGATGAATATGTAGTAATCGATACAGCTGGTATTAGAAAACGTGGTAAAGTATATGAGAACTGTGAGAAGTATTCAGTACTTCGTTCTCTAAAAGCTATCGAACGTTCAGATGTGGTCTTAGTGGTTCTTAATGCTGAAGAAGGTATTATTGAACAAGACAAAAAAGTTGCAGGATATGCACACGAATCTGGAAAAGGTGTAATCATCGTTGTTAATAAATGGGATGCAATTGCTAAAGATGATAAGACGATGAAAGAATTTGATGAAAAAATTCGTGATAGTTTTGCTTACTTAGACTATGCTAAAATTATCTATGTTTCAGCGAAAACAAAACAACGTGTATTTAACATCTTCCCGTTAATTAAAGAATCATATGAAAATAGACAACGTCGTATTCAAAGTTCAACACTTAATGAAATCGTTGTTGATGCTGTTTCTATGAATCCAACTCCTCAAGATAAAGGTAAGAGACTTAATATTTTTTATGCATCACAAGTTGCTATTAATCCACCGACATTCGTGTTCTTCGTGAATTATCCAGAGCTTATGCACTTCTCTTATGAGAGATTTTTAGAAAATAGAATTCGTGATTCATTTAATTTTGAAGGAACTCCTATTAAGCTATTAGCTCGTCAAAGGAACTAATAATAAGACGAAGATATTATTATACGGTCTAGAAGTAAATAAACTTTTGGATCGTATTTCTATATAGAAAAATTTTTAAATACATTTAATAAATAATATGAAAACAAAATGAAAAATAATGGGAATTAATTACTTGAATTATCATTGGTGAAAATTAGTCAAAATACTAGCAAATAACTTTAGAACGTGGTATAATTCTTTTTATATACTTTACTAATTAGGAGGTAATCTATATGCCATTAGGATATTATGGAATGTCAGGAAGTTATATACTTTACTTTTTACTAATTATGCTGATTCCTTTATGGGCTCAATTTAAAGTAAAAAGAACATACGAAAGATATAAAAAAGTAAGAACAAAATCAGGATTAACTGGAAAAGAAGTTGCAGAAATTATAATGCAAGCAAATGGAATAACAGGTGTTAAAGTAGTAAGAGGTGAGGTTGAGTTATCAGATCACTACGATCCAACTAATAATATTGTAGTACTTTCACCTATTGTTCATGATCAACCGACAGTTGCATCAGTAGCGATAGCAGCTCACGAAATTGGTCACGTTATTCAAGATAAAGTAGCAGATTATAAACCAATGAGATGGAGACACTCATTAGTACCATTAGCTAATCTTGGAGGAAACTTATCAACAATTCTTATTATGGTAGGATTCTTATTAACAGGATTAATTGGTCAATTCGGTTATACTGTTGCTTGGATTGGAGTAGGATTCATGTTATTTGCAGTGCTATTCCAAGTAGTGACATTACCAGTAGAGTTCGATGCTTCGAAACGTGCATTAGAACAAGTGGTTGACTTAAACATCGTGGACGATCAAGAACACAGACACTGTCGTAAAGTTCTAACGGCAGCAGCTTTAACTTATGTTGCAGCAGCAGTTGTAGCTTTAATGGAGATGTTAAGATTCGTCTTCATATTATTAAATAGTAATAATAGAGATTAATGAATAATGGATTGTCAATGGAAATTGGCAATCTTTTTTGTTTTATAATGTACACATTTTTAATTATTTTTAATATCAAAGTTTTACTTAACTATATCTATTGGAAATATAAAAAACAGCTAAACTTATGTAAATAATAAAGGAAAATATCAAGCCATTATTTCTTTCATAATATCTCTATTAATGATATAATATTGTAAGACTATATAATAAAGAGGTAATAAATGATTTACGGAATTGGTTGTGATATTGTCGATATTCATCGTTTTAAGAAATATATCGATGACAAAAAGCGACTTGAAAAATTATATACAAAAAATGAGTTAAATGAATTTTATAAAATAACGAATCATAGAAGAAAAATGGAATACTTGGCTGGTCGTTTTGCTGTTAAAGAGGCAACATCAAAGGCGCTAGGAGTTGGAATTTCTAAGGAATTTTCTTTTCATGATGTCGAAGTGAAAAAAGATGATAAGGGGAAACCTTATATTGATTACAAAAATTTTAAAACACATCTTACAATTAGCCATACTGATACAACGGTTGTGGCATTTGTTGTTTTAGAGAAGGGAGATAAGAATGATAATTAAAGATAGACCGACACAACTTAGAGTTGATTTAGATGCACTACTTAATAATTATAATAAGCTAAATAATCTTAATATTGAAAAAATCGGTTTAGCAGTTGTTAAAGCAGATTCATATGGACTTGGTGCAAAAGTTATTGCGAGACATCTTTATGAAAATGGGGTTAGGCATTTTGCAACTGCAACGTTAGAAGAAGCGCTAGAATTAAAAGATATAATTAAAGACAGCATGATTCTTGTATTAGGGATAATAAATCCTCTAAATGTTAAATATGCTGTAGAAAATAACATATCTTTAACATGTCCATCAAAAGAATGGTTAGAAGATGCTTTATTACAAATACAGGGATTCAATAAAAAATTAAAAATACATGTGAAAATTGATACCGGGATGGGGAGAATTGGAGCATCTGAATTAGAAGAATTAGAAGAAATTAATAACTTATTGGCTTCAGAAAAAATAGATTTTGAAGGAATTTTCTCTCATTATTCAAATGCTGATGGTGAGAATGATAATTATGATAATTATCAGACCGAAAACTTCGAAAGAAGTATTAAAGTTTTCACGCACAAACCAAAATACCTTCATATTGAAAACTCAGCAGGAACAGTAAAATATAGTGACAGAGAAGATCAATATAATCTTTCTAGAATAGGTATTACCTTATATGGTTGTTATCCTAGTGAGAATATAGAGAAACTAGATAAGATAAAACTAGAATCAGTAGCTTCGTTAGTTAGTAAAGTAACTCATGTTAAGAAATTTTCAAAAGGACAAAGGTTAGGGTATGGGGTAAGTTATGAGGCTGAACAAGATGAGTATATCGCAACAATACCTGTAGGCTATGCTGATGGTATTTTAAGGAGAGCTCAAGGGTTCAAGATTAAAGTAGGATTAGAAGACTGTGAGATAGTAGGACGTGTTTGTATGGATCAACTTATGGTACGTTGTAGTGAAAATATAAAAGTAGGAGACGATGTTTTAATTTTTGGAGAGAATAATGGCCAAAAAATATTAGTCGATGATTTCGCTACATATCAAGATACAATAAGTTATGAAATATTCTGTTGTATAAATAAACGTGTTCCAAGAGTTTATTATAAAAATAAAATGGAGTTATAAAATGTACGAGAAAATTACAAAAAACTTAGCAACTAAGTTAAAAATACAAGATAAGTATATAGTGAATGTATTAAACCTACTAGAAGAAGGAAATACAATTGCTTTTTATTGCAAGGTATAGAAAAAGAACTAACAAATTCTCTAGATGAAGTTGCTATTAAGCAAATTCAAGATGAATTTAATTATTTAAAAATCACTTGAAGAAAGAAAAAGAAGAGGTAATTAGATTAATTTCAGAAAAAAAGGTCTACTTACAGATGAACTAAAAAAAGATATTTTAGCTCAAGAAAAAAATTACAAAGGGTAGAAGATCTATATCGTCCGTTTAAAGAGAAAAAACGTACTAAGGCTACGATAGCTAAAGAAAAAGGTTTAGAGAAACTAGCTAATTATATTCTGAAACTTCCTAAATCATTAGAAGATTTGAATAAAGAAGCTGCTAAGTATATAAATGCTGAAAAAGAGGTTAATACAGCTGAAGAAGCAATTAACTATGCATTAGATATTATCGCAGAAAATATTTCTGATAGTGCTAAATATCGTGAATATGTACTTGAAAACACTAGAAAATTCGGTCAAATTACTTCAGTACTTAAAAAAGGTGGAGAAGAAAAAGATGAAACCGCTACTTATAAAAATTACTATGAGTTTGGAGAACAAATTTCGAAAATTGCTTCGCACAGAATTCTTGCATTAAACAGAGCGGAAAAAGAAGGTATAATTCGTGTAAGTATCGAAAATGATAAAGATAGACTACACAATTATATACTACGTGGTTTAACAAAAAATCGTCAAACAGCGATTAGCAACTTACTACTAGAATGTATCGCTGATAGTATGAAAAGATTAATCTATCCATCAATTGAAAGAGAGATTCGTAGTGATTTAACAAAAAAAGCTGAGGAAGATTCTGTTGTCATTTTCTCAGAAAACTTAAAACAACTATTAATGCAAAGTCCTCTTAAAAATAAAAAAGTTTTAGGAATAGACCCTGCATTTAGAACAGGTTGCAAGATGGCAATTGTTGATGAATATGGTAATTTTATAGATAAAATGGTCATCTATCCGCATAAACCAGCTTCAGCAGATAAGCAAGAAAAATCTAAAAAAGATTTAATTAAATTTATTAATAAACATAATATTAATTTAATAGCTATCGGAAATGGTACTGCATCTCGTGAAACTGAGAAATTTGTTGTAGATAACTTAAAAGAAGCGGGATTAAAAATTGACTATGTTATCGTAAATGAAGCGGGAGCTAGTGTGTACTCAGCTAGTGAGGTAGCTCGTGAAGAATTCCCAGACTTTAATGTAGAAGAAAGAAGTGCTGTATCTATAGCGCGACGTATTCAGGATCCATTAAGTGAACTTGTAAAAATCGATCCTAAATCAATCGGTGTAGGACAATACCAACATGATATTACGCCTAAGTTTTTAGAAAAAGAGCTTACTTTCGTAGTTGAAACTGCGGTTAACAAAGTAGGGGTAAATGTTAATACGGCATCTGTTTCACTACTATCATATGTTTCAGGTGTTAATAAACAAATCGCTAAAAATATCGTAGCGTACCGTCAAGAAAATGGAAAAATAGAAACTATTAAAGAAATTGCTAAAGTACCAAGACTTGGTAAAAAAACATTCGAACAATGTGTAGGATTCTTTAGAATTCCAGATAGTAAAAATATTTTCGATGCTACAGGTATTCACCCAGAAAGCTATAAAGCTGCAGAGAATTTACTAAAAGAGCTGAAACTATCTACTAAAGAAGTAGGAACAGAAGAGTTTGCTACTACAATAGACGGAGTAGATAAAAAAGCCCTAGCAGAAAAAATCGGTGTTGGACTTGAAACATTAGAAGATATAATTAAAGATTTAAAACAACCGCTACGAGATGAACGTGAATCATTCGCTAAGCCGTTGTTAAAATCTGATATTCTAACTATCGATGATCTTCAAGTTGGTGTGAAACTAGCAGGTACTGTTAGAAATATTACGCAGTTTGGAGCATTTATTGACATTGGTTTAAAACAAGATGCTATGGTGCATATTTCAAAAATTAGTAAAAATTATATAAAAAATCCACTTGATGTTCTTAGTGTAGGTCAAATCGTAGATGTTTATGTAATAGACATAGACAAAGAACGAGGACGTGTTGCACTAGCAATGTTTAAAGATTAGAGGAGGTAAAAATGAGTAATAACAAATCAAAATACCTTCCAAGTATAGATAGTTTGAGGGCATTGGCAGTATTAGCCGTTATTATTTATCATGTTGATGTAAATTACCTACCGGGTGGATTTTTAGGGGTTGATCTATTTTTTGTTTTATCAGGATATTTAATTAGTTCATTAATTATAAAAGAATTCAGAAAAACAGGGACTGTAAATTTATATAACTTCTATATAAGAAGGGCCAGACGTCTGTTACCAGCAGTTTATTTTATGATAACGGTTGGTTTAGTAGTAATGGTGCTTTTTAATGAAGTTCTACTTCGAAAAAGTCATCTAGACGCTATATTTGGTTATATATATTCTAGTAACTGGTGGTATATATTTCATAAGCTTGACTATTTTGATAGCTTCGGTGCGCAAAGTCCATTTAAACATTTATGGTCTTTAGCAATAGAAGAGCAATTTTATATGATTTTTCCATTGCTATTTTTATTAGTCAATGGAAAGAAAAAAATCAAAAAGATGGAACGTATAAATTAAATAAGAACTTTTTTTATATGTTGTTCTTGGGTTAATATTAGTATCATTAATAGCTCATATTCTTTTATTTGATATAAACAATATTAGCAGAATTTATTTTGGAACTGATACAAGAGCATTTTCTCTGCTTGTAGGAGTAGTAGGAGCAATATTATATCCTATGGAAAGATTACATTCTAAGGTAACCCCTCAACAAAATATGATTTACAGTATACTTTCACTAGTTTCTATCGCAGGATTAATAACTGTTATGATTTACACATCTGAGTATAATACATGGTTATATAGAGGTGGATTTCTTCTTGTAGCTATATTAGGTTTAATTGTTATTATTAGTAGTGGTAAACAACACACGTTAATGTCTAAATTATTATCATTTAAACCTATTGTGTTTATTGGGAAAATCTCATATAGTTTATACTTATGGCACTTTCCAGTATTAGTACTAACAACTCCGGTATCAGAAATCGGTAATCCAAACATATTCTTCGTTATTCTAAGAATAATTTTAACATTTGTTTTAGCAATTATGAGTTATGTATTTGTTGAAACTCCGATAAGAAAAATTAGGATTTATAAATTACATAAATATTATTTTTCAAAAAAATAAGAAAACGATCTAGAAAAATCTCGTAATATTTATGTAGGTATTGTTGGAGTAGTTTCAATATTATTCTTAATGGGGATTTTTTTGGGAAAAAGTGTTCCATTTATTTCTACAGCTTTTGTAAAAAGAAATGGAAACTAATAAAAGAAACTCAGTTTGTAAATAACGGAAATAATAAAGATAATAACCAAGAAAAAAATCTAGTGATTTTAACAAAGATAACAAAGAGAATAAAGATGATAAAAATAATTCTGATAAGAAATATAGTTCAGTATTGGTAATGGGAGATTCATTGACAGTTGATATTGGAGAAAAATTCCAAGAACTATATCCAGGAGCTGTTATTGATGGGAAAATTGGTCGCCAATTATATGTAGCAGTAGAAGAGGCGAAAAGCTATTCTAAATACAATAATGAAAATTCAGCGATAATCTTCCAATTAGGAACTAATGGTCCATTTACAGAAAGTCAAATTGAAGAATTAGTAAAAGAGTTCGATAAAGCTGATATTTACTTTGTTAACATTAAAGTACCAAGAGCTTGGGAAAAAACGGTAAATACAGCATTAAAAGAAACGCAAGAAAAGCATTCAAATGTTAAACTTATTGATTGGTATTCAGTGGCAAATAGCACTAAGGATTTATTCGAACCAGATAGAGTTCACTTAAATCAAACTGGTATAGCTGAAATGGTAACATTAATAGAGAAAAACTTAAAACGCCCAGTGGAAATTAAAGAAAATTAAAAATAATTTAGAGAACTAAGTAGTAAAAATTCTATTTAGTTCTTTTTATTTATAAAAAGAATTAGTATTTGATAATAGATTTGATTAAAATATTATGAAATTAAAGTATCAATTCTGTTTGAAATATTTAACTTTCGTTGAAATATCAATATAGTTTGTGATATAATATCTTAGTATTATAATTTATTGAATAATAAAAAAGGAGATAACTATGACAAAAGTAAGAGTAAGATATGCACCATCTCCAACAGGAAATTTACATATCGGAAATGCAAGAACTGCATTATTTAATTACCTTTTTGCTAAACACAACGGTGGAGATTTCGTATTAAGAATTGAAGATACGGACTTCAAACGTAATAAAGAAGAAGGTGAACGTAGCCAGCTTAAATACATGAACTGGTTAGGTTTAGATTACGATGAAGGTATTGGAAAAGAAAAAGAATTCGGCCCATACCGTCAATCTGAAAGAATCGATATTTACCAAAAATATGCTGATCAACTTATCGCAGAAGATAAAGCTTATAAATGCTACATGACAGCTGAAGAGTTAGAAGCTGAAAGAGAAGAGCAAATTGCTAACGGATTACCACCGCGTTACAGTGGAAAACATGCTAACTTAACAAAAGAAGAGCAAGAAGCTTTTGAAAAAGAAGGTAGAAAACCTGCTATCCGTATTCGTGTTCCTCAAGACAGAACATACAAATTTGACGATATGGTTAAAGGTGAATTATCATTCGAAGGGCATGACTTTGGTGATTTCGTAATCGTTAAAAATGATGGAGTAGCAACGTACAACTTCGCTGTTGTTATCGACGACTACTTAATGAAAATTTCTCACGTATTACGTGGAGATGACCACGTTTCTAATACACCAAAACAACTTGTTGTATATGAAGCATTAGGATTTGAACCACCAAGATTTGGTCACATGACTCTAATCGTAAATGAAAATAAGAAAAAATTATCAAAACGTGATGAAAGTATTATTCAATTTATCGAACAATACGATGAATTAGGATACCTTCCAGAAGCATTATTTAACTTTATTGCTTTATTAGGATGGTCTCCAGAAGGTGAACAAGAAATCTTCTCTAAAGAAGAATTCGTGAAAATTTTTGATGAAAAACGTCTAAGTAAATCACCTGCGTTCTTCGATAACAATAAACTTACTTGGATTAATAACCAATACATCAAAGCTCAACCTTTAGAAAGAATCGTAGACTTATCATTACCATTCTTCATTAAAGAAGGTGTAGCGACAGCTGAGGAAGTAGAAGCTAATAAAGCTTGGTTTGAAAAATTAATTTCATTATACCAACCACAAATGAGTTACGGAGCTGAAATTGTTGAGTTAACAAAACAATTCTTTGTAGAAGATGTTAAATTCGATGAAGAAGAATTAGAGATTTTAAAACAAGAAACTACAGCAACAGTGTTCGAAGATTTCTTATCAAAAGTTACTGAAGTAGAAGAATTCACAGCTGATAACATCAAAGCTTTAATCAAAGCAATTCAAAAAGATACAGGGGTAAAAGGTAAAAACTTATTTATGCCGATCCGTATCGCATCAACAGGATCAATGCACGGTCCAGAATTAAACACAAGTTTAGAATTACTTGGTAAAGAACGTGTGGCTGCTAGAGTAAAAGCTGCATTAGAAACAATTAAATAGTATAAATTAAGAAAAAAATAACGAAAGATTAAGGGTGAAATAAGTTAGAATTACTAAATTTTAGAGTAGCTCTTAATTTTAATTTTTTTCGAGCTAAAAAAAGATAGAGAAATATAAATAAAAAGTAAAGAAAAATATCTTGACATTTATCTTCAAATAAGGTATTATTACTTATGATATTGTTTATATATCTTCACGAGTAAGCCCCGGAAAACTTAGTCGTTATGACAGATTAAAAACAACATCTAGGAGGAAAAAAGACATGCGTCAAACATATATGGCAAAGCCATCAACTGTAGAAAAATGGTATGTAATCGATGCTGAAGGACAAACTTTAGGTCGCTTATCATCAGAGGTAGCTTCAATTTTAAGAGGAAAAACACAAACCTACTTATACACCACACATCGATACTGGGGATAATGTTATCATTATCAACGCTGAGAAAATTGTGTTAACTGGTAAAAAATTAACTGATAAAATTTACCGTCGTCACACAATGCACCCAGGTGGGTTAAAAGAAAGAACTGCTGGATTAATGGTAGAAAAAAATATCCAGAAGAACTTTTTAGAACTATCTATCAAAGGTATGTTACCAAAAAAATACTTTAGGTAGAGCTCAAGGAATGAAACTTCACGTTTACCGTGGAGCTGAACACCCACACGCAGCACAAAAAAACCAGAAAAAAATACGAATTACGTGGATAATATAGGAGGAAATAATTAAATGGCACAAGTAGAATATCGCGGTACAGGACGCCGTAAAAAGCTCAGTAGCACGTGTAAGATTAGTACCTGGAACAGGGAAAGTTGTTATCAACAACAGAGAAATGCGTGAATACTTACCATTAGAATCATTAGTATTAGACTTAATGCAACCTTTAGAAGTTACATCTACTACAGGTAACTATGACGTTTTAGTTAACGTTAACGGTGGAGGATACACAGGACAAGCTCAAGCAATCCGTCACGGAATTGCACGTGCTTTACTAGAAGTAAACCCAGAATACCGTAAAGACTTAAAACCAGCAGGATTACTAACTCGTGACCCTCGTATGAAAGAACGTAAAAAATACGGTCTTCGTGGTGCGAGACGTGCTCCTCAATTCTCAAAACGTTAATATTGGTCTTATACCAAATTGCGTCAAGACATCAGAGAACTTTCTCTGGTGTCTTTTTTTATGAAAATTGAGAGGTAGAATTAAAAAAATAATGATATAGCTAACTGATAAGAAAATACAAGTAATTCATTTTAAGAAAAAATGCTTGAAAATCATTATATTTATAATAATTTTCAAGTATTTTAAATTAATATATTATTCGTAAATCTCTGAATCTTTTTAAAGTAAAAAAACTACTTCAGTTCCAGATGGATAATTATCTAATGATAAGAGAAGTATTTTTTTTCTTCAATTTTTTTAGGTTTAATTTCTGCGCTTACTTGAGCTATTTCATTCAATTCATCGTATAAATTTTTTTAAATAATTTTGCATCTTTTACTTTAATCTTTGGATTTATTTGATAAATTGGTGTTTCACCAAACCAAGTATCTTCATTTTGGAAATCGATTTCTGATTTCTCATTGATTTTTTTAATTTTATTGCGATATCATAATCAAATGTATAACGATCAAAAAGTTTAGCTAGATTACTGATATAGTCATGGGATCCTTTATTTGATCCATTGATAAATTTTAATTTTGCACTATAATCTATAGCATTAAGATCGAAAATTTCTGCCATTTTGAAAACGTCAAATTCATCGTAAACATCAGAAGTTACAAAATTGACTTTAATATCATATCCCACACGTTGAAATTCTTGATATTTTTCTAGAAGCTGTTCTATTGTAGCATCTTCAATGTTTTCTTTTACATTTGTAACAGATTCTTTTCCATCTTCAATAACTTCTTGTTTAGGATACTTAACTGTTAATATATAACTCATTCAATTATACCTCCTTAAATTTAACACAATTTATATTATACATATCTTTTCATCTATTTACAATAGTGTAATATTAGATTTAATAAATTTACGATTATTATCATAATTTATTAATTAATTGTTTTTCAAATTTTTCAGAAACGTCTGAAAATAGTGAATTTATAATCTTGACATTTTTATGCAAACTTTATATAATAAGAAACATAAATTAAAGAGGAGGTCATTGCATATGAAAATAATTGCAATTTCAACAAGAAGTGTAGATTATCAATCGGATGCTGGTATAGCAAAAAGACGTTTATACATTAATGGTTATTTTTCAGAAGTTGCAGAAAAAGCTGGATTTATTTTATTCCCAGTTTGTTCTGATAATGGATTAGAGGAAATTGCAACGATGTGTAGTGGCCTAATAATTGCTGGACGCGATAGAGATATAAATCCGAAATATTATGGAGAAAAGCCCCTAGAAGGATTAGAGTATCCTGATGATCCTTATGAGGATGAGTTAGACTTTAAACTTATTGAACTTTTTGAGAAGATTAATAAGCCTATCCTAGGGATTTGTAGTGGATTACAGAGTTTAAATATCTATCACGGTGGTACGTTAAAACAACACATTGAGGAACATACTAGTAAAGAAGAGCTAGTTCGTCATAAGATAGATATAGAGGAAAATTCATTTGTTTATAGCTTATATGGAAGTAAAACTGAAGTGAACTCAATTCATCACCAAGCAATAAAAGATGTTGCAGAAGGATTTAAAGTTACTGCTGTAGCAGAAGATGGAACTATTGAAGCGATAGAGAAGGGAAATCTTATTGGTCTTCAATGGCATCCAGAGGTCGATTACGAAATAGATACCTTTAAAAAATTTCTTGACTTATGTGAATAATTAAAATAAATTCGCTATTTAAAAATAGAAATAAAAAATAAAGAATATGTTATCAAAATAGTTGACTATTGTGTAAAATGATGGTAAACTATTCTTTGTGTAAAATAATAGCAGTGGATTAATTGTTATTGCCTCTATGTTATACATTTATATAATGTGGCAACTCGTAGCCTATGCTGCTAGGCGAAGTTCCAGTTTTATAACATATACAACAACGATAATCGTGCTTTTTGTTTTCACAACAATAAAAAACAAAAAGATAAAAGGAGGAGCACATAATGGCTCGTTTTACAGGTTCAACTTGGAAAAAATCTCGTCGTTTAGGAATTTCACTAAGCGGTACTGGTAAGGAGTTAGCAAAACGTCCTTACGCACCAGGACAACACGGTCCTAACTTAAGAAAAAAACTATCTGAGTATGGTTTACAATTACAAGAAAAACAAAAACTTCGTTACCTACACGGTATGAATGAAAAACAATTCCGTAAATTATTCGATAAAGCTGGTAAATTACAAGGTCTTCACGGTGAAAACTTCATGGCATTACTTGCTACACGTTTAGATTCAGTAGTATACAGCTTAGGTTTAGCTAGAACTAACCGTCAAGCTAGACAATTAGTAAACCACGGACACGTTCTTGTAGATGGTAAAAAAGTAGACATCGCTTCTTACGCTGTTAAACCAGGTCAAGTAGTTTCAGTAAGAGAAAAAAATCTAGAAACCTTGAAATCATTAAAGAAGCTGTTGAAATCACTAACTTTGTACCTGAGTACTTAACTTTTGATGCTGATAAATTAGAAGGATCATTAGTAAGACTTCCAGAAAGAAGTGAATTACACCCAGAAATCAACGAACAACTTATCGTTGAGTACTACAGCCGTTAATAAAACGAATCCCTTTGAGCATTTGCTTAAAGGGATTGTTTTTGTTTATTAAATAAAAAATATGAATGAGTTTACTAAAAATCTTGTTTAAATTAAAAATAAGTATGCAAATTATGCAGGAAAAAAATTAAGATACAAATTGCTAATAATCAACACTCTAGAAAAATAATAACCAAGCTATAGTTATAACACATTGAAATAATTTGTATTATTTATAAATTACAAATTTTCATTAAATTAATAATAATTTGTTAGATTGATGAAATAAATTAATTTTTTTATAAATACATTTAACAATATAAATAATGTATGTATCATAATGAATAATTTCATATATTTTAAATATATATTTTAGAATATTAATAAAGAAAAATGAAAAAAATAATAGAATTTTTAAAAATTTCGACAACTGTTTTTTTCAAGTTTCTTTTCTTATATAAATTAATGTAATTTTTTTAAAAAAATAACATTAATTTATTTTTTTACAAAAAAATTGTAGAGATAGTGTTTTATAATATTCTCAAAGAAAAAAACAAAAAGGAAAAATACTTTCATAAATACTTTCAACAGAAAAAAACGCTTTCATTATTGATTTAACTGTGATAATATATAAGTACAGAGAAAAAAATTAGGAGGTAAGGGAAATGATTATCGGAGTACCAACAGAAATCAAAAATAATGAAAGTAGGGTGTCAGCTATACCGGGAGTAGTACACGAATTAGTACTAGATGGCCACACTGTATACGTGGAAAAAGGAGCAGGATTAGCTTCAGGTATTTCAGATGCTGAATATGAAAAAGTAGGGGCGGTTTTATTAGATAAAGCTGAAGATGTATGGAATAAATCGGATTTGATTTATAAAGTAAAAGAACCGATTCCTTCAGAATATAAATATTTTAGAAAAGGATTGATTATTTATACATATTTGCATCTAGCAGCAGATCCAGAGTTAACTAAAGCAATGGTAGATTCAGGAACTATAGGGATCGCTTTTGAAACAGTAAAAGTGGGAAGAACATTACCATTACTTAGACCAATGAGTGAAATTGCAGGAAGAATGGCAATTCAAGAAGGAACAAGATTCTTGTCTAAAGTGCAAGGTGGAAAAGGTAAATTGTTACAAGGGGTACCAGGAGTTCAACCAGGTCATGTTGTCGTAATTGGAGCCGGAGTTGCTGGAACAGCAGCAGCTACAGCAGCCTCAGGACTAGGAGCGCGTGTAACAATGTTAGATGTTAACCTTGATCGTTTAACTGAATTATCACATATTTTTGGTGGAAAAGTAGAAACAGTCTACTCTAATAAATTGAACATTGCTAATGCAATAAAAACTGCTGATTTAGTAGTAAGTACTGTATTAATTCCAGGGGCAAAAGCACCAAAACTTGTAACTAAAGAAATGATTAAAGATATGCCTGACGGAGGAGTAATTGTTGATGTAGCAATCGATCAAGGAGGTACAACTGAATTTACAGAAGGACGTCCAACAAGTCATGATAACCCAATCTTTATAGAAGAAGGTGTGTTACATTACTCTGTTGCTAATATTCCAGGAGCAGTTGCAGAAACAGCTACATATGCATTATGTAATGCTACTGCAAAATATGTAAAACTTATAGCGAAATTAGGTGTTAAAGGGGCAGTAGCTAAGTTCCCTGAATTAGTACCAGGTGTCAATGTAGCTAATGGTAAAGTAACATTCAAAGCAGTGGCTGACGATTTAGGATATGAATATACATCAGTAGAAGATGCTTTGTAGTACAATAGTAGAATTTAAAAACAAAAAATAGTTATATTGTATAGGGAGTGAGATGTATATGATTTTATGTATCTCACTTCTTTTTGATTAGGAATTTAATTTAGTTAGAGCAAAAAAATAAAATTATACTATTTTATTAAGTTATTTATTAATATCCTTTTTTCTTTACTTACATAATTGAAGTATATAGTAGTAATTAGTTTCTAACTATGATATAATTTAGTGGTGCAAAAAATAAGGGATAATATTTAATAAAAATTAGGAGGCTTATCATGAGTGTTTTTAGAAAAAAATCAATTGACTCAATTTTAGCAGAATCAAGAAACAAGACATTGACTCCTACGATGAAAACTATGGATTTAGTTTTATTCGGAATTGGGGCAATTATTGGATCGGGAATTTTAGTATTAACAGGTAAAGCTTCAGCGGAAGCAGGACCAGCTGTAGTATTTTCATTCTTAATCGCAGGATTAGCATGTTGTTTAGCAGCTCTTTGCTATGCGGAGTTAGCTTCGACAATTCCATCAAGTGGAAGTACATATACTTATTTATATGTATCAGTTGGTGAAATTGTTGCCTATGCAATAGGATGGGTATTAATAGGTGGATATGTCTTAACTGCTGCGACAGTTGCTAATGGATGGTCTAGTTATTTTTCACGTTTATTAGCAGGTCTTGGAATAGATTTACCAAAAGAACTTTATACATTACCTTCAGCAGGTGGATATGGTAATATACCAGCTATTATTATTGTATTATTAATTACATTTATCCTATCAAAAGGAACATCAAGTAGTAAACTAGTAAATAACTTAATGGTAGCAGCAAAAGTTGGAATTGTAATCTTATTTATAGTTGTTGGTGCATTTTATGTAGAACCAACAAACTGGACAAATAATTTTTCTCCATCTGGGGCTTCAGGAGTGATGTTAGCAGCGACTACGGTATTTTTCGCTTATCTTGGATTTGACGCGATTTCTACTTCAGCAGAAGAGACTATTAATCCTGAAAAATCATTACCGAAAGCTATTATTATTACAATGCTTGTTTGTACAGCGTTCTACATTTTAGTATGTTTAGTATTAACAGGAGTAGTTGAATATAGCCGTTTAGGAACTGGTGATGCACTGGCATTCGTATTGGAAGAAGTAGGGCAAAATAAAGTTGCTGGTATTGTATCTTTAGGTGCAGTTATTGGACTAATGGCTGGTATCCTATCATTTATGTATGCAGGTATTCGTATCACTTATACAATTGCACGTGATGGATTATTACCAAAAGGCTTAACTAAGGTTAATGCAAGTAAAGTACCAAGTACAGTAACATGGGGACTAGGAATTTTAACAGCGGTATTAGCTGGATTTTTACCATTAGGAAAACTAGCGGATTTAGCCAATGTAGCATCAATTATAGCATTTGCATTAGTGAGCTATACTACAATTGTATTCTATAAAAAATTCCCAGATTTAAAACGTGGATTTAGAGTACCAGGGATGCCGATATTACCAATAATCTCTATTATACTATTTGGAGCGCTATTATACAGCGTAACATTAACAACATGGATTATCTTTATTGTTTGGGTAATTGTAGGGATGATAGTATACTTTACATTCTCATATAAAAAAATAGTAAATTAAAAATAACTTATAAAATAGAATCGACTATAACGTAGGTGTTATAGTCGATTTTTTTATATCGTTAATATCTATTTTTAGTTATATGACCAGAGGTTACGTTTATTACTTTTTGGCTTTATTTTTGAGCTTTTTTTATATTTATCTAAATATCTTGTATCTGGAGGTTTGACGTATTTAATTTCTGCTAAACCTTCTAATAGTAGTTTTTCTTGAATATTAATATCATCAGCATAGACGTAACATAAAGCTCTATGATATTTGTCTACTTTTTTTCATAAACATCAAATTCGATTTCAACATTTTTTTAGCTTTTAGATAATAATTTTTCCATTTAGTTCACTAGCTTCAGGTCCATATTTTTTTGTACTTCAACTCCTGGTTTGACAGTCTCCGGAGTATCAATTAATAAATATCTCACTTTTTAATTCTTTATTATTAAAGTTAACTATAATAGTATCACCATCAATTTTTATAAAAATTGACCTTATACTTTGTTTTGTCTCCTTTAATACTGACGCCATTAATAGTAGTTTCTTTATAATTCTCACTAGTTTGATTAATTATCAAAGCGATAATTAAAAAAATACTACTGTGAATAAACTAAAGAAAATAATAAATACTTTTTTTATTCATAATAATTCCCCTTAATATTAATTTTTAACATTTTTTTGAAGATTTGGATAAAGTTACAAAAATAACAATAGTAATAAAAATTTAATAGTTGTTATACAAATTCATAAAAAAACAAAAAATTTTTTTCACATTACTTTCAATATTTACAGTGTTTATGGTAAAATAAGAGATGTAAGTGTTTTACAAATTTGTAAAATACTTAATAGGAAAATATAAATAGCAGTTTTTTAAGTGGAGGAAAAGTAGATATGGCCGATAAAATATGGTATCTAGGTTTGGATATTGGTTCTGCAAGTGTAGGTTGGGCAGCAACGGATACTGAGTATAAAATAATTAGAAAAAATAAAAAGAGATTATGGGGAGCTAGATTATTCGAAGAAGCTACAACAGCAGAAGACCGTCGAGGTTATCGTTCTAGTAGAAGGAGACTCGCTAGAAGAAAATGGCGCTTAAATCTTCTTGAGGAGTTATTCGCTGCAGAAGTAAAAAGGATAGATGAGACATTCTTCCTAAGATTAAAAGAAAGTCAATACCATTATGAGGATAAAACTCATAGGGTTCCTTATGCGATTTTTAATGATAAAGACTATACAGATAAAGACTATTATAGTGATTATCCAACGATTTATCATCTAAGATCAAAACTTATGTCTGAAAAAAATCCAGATATAAGAAAGGTATTTTTAGCTATACACCATATTCTAAAGAACAGAGGTCACTTTTTTTACTACAGGGGCAAAGTTTTAAAAGATGGTAATTTAAAAAGATTTAATTAAAGAATTATTAGAGCTTGACATACTTAATGTAGGATTTGATGTGTCAGAAGAAGTTGTTGCTAAATTTGTGGATATTTCATTAGAGAAAAAAACTTTAACAGATAAGGTAAATGATCTTAAGGAACTTTATCCAAAAAGAAAAAAACAATTATTAGAAGTTTTTAGATTAATTTTTTTGGTGGGAAAACTTCATTAGATAAATTATTCGCAATAGAAGAATATAAAGAATTAGATGCCACTATAAAATCTATATCATTTAAAGAGAAGATTTATGAAGAAGTTCGTTATGATTATGAGCAAGTATTATCAAATTATATAGAGCTTCTTGATTTAGCTAAAGCTAGTTTACGATAGTATTATTTTGTCAGATACTAAAAAAAGAAGGAAAAAAACACTATCGGAATCAAAAAAATAGAACTTTACGAAAAAAACATAAAAAAATGATTTATTAAAAATTAAAAAAATCTTGTAAAAAAATGATTCTAAATTATCTGAAGAAAAAGTGGAGTTATATACTTCAATATTTAAAGAAGATAAAGATAAAAGGTACTAACTACGTAAATTATATCCGTAAGAGTGAAGAAGGTAAAGGATGTAACTATGAGGACTTCAAGAAATTCCTAGTTAAAGAATTAGCAAAACTAGAAGAAAGTTCAGTTAAGGCTGAGATAATTAAAGAGTTAGACTTAGAACAGTTTTTACCACTTCAAAGAACAAAAGATAATTCAGTAGTACCTTATCAAATCCATAAAGAAGAATTGGTAAAAATTTTAGATAATGCTGTTAAATATCATGACTTCTTAGATGAAAAAGATGAGAGTGGTTATAGTGTAAGAGAAAAAGTGGTTCAATTATTAGAATTTAGAATACCTTACTACGTTGGTCCTCTTAATTCTAGTAAAAAAGCAAAAGAAGACGGTTTTGCGTGGTCTGTAAGAAATAAGGGATATGAAAATACACCAGTAACACCATGGAACTACAGTAAAGTTATAGATGAAAGTGAAAGTGCAGAAAAATTTATCGAAAACTTAACTAACAAATGTACATATCTTAAAGGAGAAGATGTACTTCCGAAGAATTCATTACTTTACTCTGAATTTGCACTGTTAGATGAGTTGAATAGACTTAAATATGATGGTAATAGAATCAGTCTTGAAGCTAGAAATACAATTATAGAGAAACTATTTAAACAACAAGGAAAAAAAGTAACAAAAAATAGTATAAAAAATCTTCTTAAGGCTGAAGGTTATATAGACGGTAAAGGTGAAATCGAAGGTATTGATATTACCGTGAAAACCGATCTTAGGGCATATAGAGATTTCAAGAAAATTCTAGGAGACAAGTTTAATTCTGAGCATGTAGAAAATATAATTCTTTGGATTACACTATACGGAGAATCTAGAAAACTAATAAAAGCCAAAATTGAATCTGTTTATGGAGATATTTATTCTAAAGATGAAATTACTAAAATGTCTAGATTAGTTTACAAGGATTGGGGAAAAATACTCAAGAAAACTGTTGACAGAATTAGTTAGTAAAAAGCTGTATAATGAAGAAACAGGGGAATGTCTAAATATCATTGGAGCTATGCGTAAAAATAATATTCTATTTATGGAATTATTGGCTGATAGATTTGATTATTCAGAACAAATATCAAAATTCAATAAAGAACTTCAAGAAGAGGTGACAGAGATTACACCGGAAATTCTAGATGATTTATATGTATCTCCAGCGGTTAAACGTTCAATTTGGCAAACTGTTAGAATAGTAGAAGAGCTTAAGAAAATTATAGGTTGTGCACCAACAAAAATCTTTGTAGAGACAACGAGATCCAACCAAGGGAAGAAAGAACCAACAGATTCTCGTAAAAAACAATTAGAACTTGCTTATAAAGCAGCTAAGAAAGATGTAAAAGAATTAGAAAAAGAAATAGATGAGTTAAAGTTTGATACATTGAACAATAGACTAAGTGCTGAAGAACCGTCTGAACTAAAAGCGAAGAAATTGTATTTATACTATACTCAATTAGGAAGATGTATGTATAGCGGTAAACAAATTGATCTTGAAACACTAAATACTGCAAAATATAATATTGACCATATTTACCCACAGTCAAAAGTAAAAGATGACAGCTTCACTAATACGGTATTGGTAGAAAGAGAATTTAATGAAAAGAAAGAAGATAGATATCCTTTAGGCTCAGATTTCCAAACACCTAGCAATAGAAAACTCTGGAAATTCTTAAAAGAAAAAAAATTAATTACTGATGAAAAATATAATAGATTAGTTAGAACAGAAGAGTTTTCTGATGAAGAGCTAAGTGGTTTCATAGCACGTCAATTAGTAGAAACATCGCAATCTATAAAAGCAGTAGCAAAAATATTAGGAGAGCTAAATCCCGAAACGTCAATATGTTACTCTAAAGCGGAAAATATATCTAGCTTTAGACGAAACTTCGGAAAAATTAAAGACGGAAATAGCAAATCAAAAAACAATGAACAGTTAGTAAAAGTGCGTGAAATCAACGATTTACACCACGCGAAAGATGCTTATTTAAACGTGGTAGTAGGAAATGTCTATGATACTAAGTTTACGCGTAATGTATTTAATTTTATTAAAGATAAAAAAGATGGAAGAAAATATTCACTTAATAAGGTATTCTATGAAAATGTTTCAGATACAAAAACAGTAGCTTGGGAAATGGATAAAACAATTCATCAAGTAAAAAAAGTTATGGATAATAATAGTATCTTAGTAACAAGAAGAACATCTGAACAAAAGGGTGGATTATTTAAAGCGACAGTATACAAAGCTAAAATAGCAGCTAAAAGCGAAAGAAGGAGTATATTACCCATTAAAAAAACATCAGATAAATTTATTAAAGATGTTAAAAAAATATGGAGGGTATACAAGCATTGGAATAGCTTATTATTCAATATTTGAATATATTTTTAGTAAATAAAAAAAGGTGAGGAAAAAGATAACAAGAATTATTCCAATACCAATATATGTTTCTCAAAATATTAGAGATAATAGTACACTTATTGAGTTTGGAAGAAGTCAAGTTAATATAAAAGATGGAGAACAGATAAAAGACTTCAAATTAAAAATATGCTAAACTTTGTATTGGTAGTGAGATAAGAATGAATAATTATCCTTACTATATTGGAGGTAAGAGTAAAGATACATTCTATTATGATAGTGCAGTTCAAGTGATAATAGATAATCAGAGTGAACAATATCTAAAAAAATATTATCTAAATATCAAAATTGGAAAAAAAGAAAATAAAGATGGTGAACTTTCGAAAAAAATATAACTAAAGAAAGTAATTTAGAATTATATAATAAACTAGTTGAAAAAAATGAATTCCAAAAATATTTACGAAGAAAAAAACCCAATAAATATAATGAATTAAATAGTGAAGAGATTCGAAGTAATTTTAATAGTATTACAGCAGAGGAACAGGTAAAAAGTATTATTAGAGATTTTGAATTTACTTACAAATAAAAAAATCAACATTTGATTTAAAAAATATTAAATTGGGAGCTGCGAGGGGACAACAGTTATTTGATTTAACAAAACTAAATCAATTTTCTATTATGGAGCAATCTGTAACAGGTTTATATGAAAAAGAAATAACAATAATAGGGGATAAAGGGAATGACATGGAGAACAATAATAGTTAGAGATAGGGCGAAGCTAGATTATAGCTTGAATTTTCTAACAGTTAGAAAAGAAGCGGAGACTAGGAAAGTTAGTCTTAGCGAAATATACATGATTATTATTGAAAGCACAGCGGTATCTATTACCGCCGTGCTTTTAAATGAACTTATGAAAAACAAAATAAAGGTAATATTTTGTGATGAGAAAAGGAATCCTAATTCGGAATTAATACCATATTATGGAAGTCATGATACAAGCTTAAAATACAAGAATCAGTTAGAATGGTCTACTGAAAGTAAAGAACGAATATGGACAAGAGTAGTGTATGAAAAAATACAAAATCAAATGTTATTACTAAAAAAATTTGGCAAAGAAGAGTATGAATTATTAAAACAGTATCTTAATGAATTAGAATGGAATGATAATAGTAATAGAGAAGGTCATGCAGCTAAGGTTTATTTTAATGCTATATTCGGTATGGATTTTAGTAGAAATAAAGAATGCTTTACAAATGCTGCACTAGATTATGGCTATTCAATTATATTATCTGCATTTAATAGGGAAATTGTATCGTGTGGATATTTCACGCAGTTAGGTTTATGTCACAGAAATCCATATAATAAATTTAATCTAGCCAGTGATTTTTATGGAACCTTTCAGAATATTAGTAGATGAAGTAGTATTTAGTTTAGAAGCTAATAAATTTACTAAAGAGCATAAAAATATACTTGTTAATATTCTAAATAATACAGTTGAAATTGATGATAAAGAACAAACTGTGGCTAATGCGATTAAAATATATGTTCGTAGTTTGTTTACGGCATTAAAAGAAAATGATTTAGAGTATATAAAGATGTATAAGTATGAGTTATAGATTTATGAGAGTATTAGTAATGTTCGATCTTCCAACAGAAACATCTCTTCAAAGAAGAAATTATAGAAAATTCAGAAAAAAACATTGATAAAAAATGGATTTATCATGATGCAAGAATCTGTTTATGTAAAAATTAGCTATGAATCAAGGGAGTGCAGATTTAATTGTAAAGAGTATTCGAAAAATGTGCCCAGATGAGGGAGTAGTTCAAGTATTACAGATTACTGAGAAGCAGTTTTCTAAAATGGAGTTTTTAGTAGGAGAGAGTCAGACCGAATATGTAGATAATGATGAAAGGTTATTAGAACTATGAAGATTATTAATAAAAACTGGCAGAGAAAAAAATAGAAATAGAAGATAATATAATTTATACAGTAGTTTTTTTGAAAATAAAAAAAGTATTATAGAGGAAATATAATTGAATTAATCAACCAACATAAAGGAAATGAAGGGAGTTACATTTTGTCGAGTGATAATAAAGAAATATCGTTTGACAAGAATAGTTATATTATTACAGATATATTTAATATTGATATAAATAGTAAAAAAAGTACTAACAAAAAAATATAATTCATTATTAAAAGAGATAATAGAAGATATTACAAGTTTTAACGAATTATCAACAAATATTAGATTATATTTTTGAAAAAAATTAATATTTAATAGTTCTTTAGAAATTGAACAAGGTGAAGAGATTGACTATGCCTTCTTTATTGAAAATTGGAGATTTTTAAAAATACATGTTGAAAAATGATGATGTTTTAGAAAAAAATTTATAAAGTTTTTTTAAAAAGTATTAACAGAATTATGTAGTTATAAAAATTATTTTTTTTGTAGTAGGGCTTCATAACGTTTTTCACAAAAGATGAAATAATAGAAATTTATAAAGAAGTATGTTTGAACAAAAATAACTATAATAAATATAGAGTATCAACAATTTAAAAATCTATCGAATGAACATTATAAAGAAATAGTTTATATATTTGATAGTGATAATTGTGAAATATAGTATTGCAATTTTGCGAAAATACTTGTATAATATAGGTAGATTCAAAATTTACACATCAAGTTCAAATAAAGATTTTATCTAAATTGCCTTCAGGGCCTGGATCGGTGTCGGTCCATTTTTTTATACCTAAATTCAAAATTTCTTCTCCAAATCTCAATTTGAGGTTTGAGAGATATGTAAATTTTGAATTCTACAAAACATATTTTCAGTAACGTGAGTATAAATATCGTTTGAGAGATATGTAAATTTTGAATTCTACAAAACACTCCGTTCTATATACCCTTTTTTTCTCCGTTTGAGAGATATGTAAATTTTTGAATTCTACAAAACGATGAGGTAACTGCCTTAGTCGCAGGCTTTGTTTGAGAGATATGTAAATTTTGAATTCTACAAAACTTAACTGCTGTAATGTCTTTTTGTCAGAATAGTTTGAGAGATATGTAAATTTTGAATTCTACAAAAACAGTCACTACGGATCGATTGTTGTAATGGGTGTTTGAGAGATATGTAAATTTTGAATTCTACAAAAACAGTTTAAAGAACTGATGAGTAAAAAGTTAAGTTTGAGAGATATGTAAATTTTTGAATTCTACAAAACAAATGGCTTGAAGAATGGCAGACAGTAATGTTTGAGAGATATGTAAATTTTTGAATTCTACAAAACTATATCGAGTGTGTTTATAATGAGATGATTGTTTGAGAGATATGTAAATTTTTGAATTCTACAAAAACATTTGTCAAGAAAGGATGGTGGAAAAATTGGGTTTGAGAGATATGTAAATTTTTGAATTCTACAAAACTTACTTGATAACCATTCAGACGGACAAGTTGTTTGAGAGATATGTAAATTTTGAATTCTACAAAACAATTGAAAAATGGCGAACTACATTGCAAATGTTTGAGAGATATGTAAATTTTGAATTCTACAAAAACAAAATATGGAGTCACTTTATAGGGGCTATGGTTTGAGAGATATGTAAATTTTGAATTCTACAAAACAGTTTTATATGAGTGAATACAAGGCTGTGTGTTTGAGAGATATGTAAATTTTTGAATTCTATAAAACTCAAATATTGGATATAAACCACTATTGTTGTTTGAGAGATATGTAAATTTTGAATTCTACAAAAACAATCAGAAGTAAATGCTAAATATCAGGCAAGTTTGAGAGATATGTAAATTTTGAATTCTACAAAACATATTGTTAAAGAAAGAACTATCCAGCAACGTTTGAGAGATATGTAAATTTTTGAATTCTACAAAAAACGTTATCTTTTTTTGACCAAACAACATTTGTTTGAGAGATATGTAAATTTTTGAATTCTACAAAACAAATGTTAACAAAAAAACTATTGACTTTTTTTGTTTGAGAGATATGTAAATTTTGAATTCTACAAAAACGCTTGTAGGAAGCAAAAATAAAAAGCCGTTGGTTTGAGAGATATGTAAATTTTGATTTCTACTAAACTCCGTTAATGCAAGACTCGGGTTTTATTCCGTTTGAGAGATATGTAAATTTTGCTTTCTACTAAACTCAAATTGGTGAATCTTATCTAATAGAATAGTTTGAGAGATATGTAAGTTTTGATTTCCACTAAACTGATTTTTAGTGAACAAACTAATAAATGGTTGTTTGAGAGATATGTAAATTTTGATTTCTACTAAACGTGGAGCAAGTCGAAGAAACACCAAAAAACTGTTTGAGAGATATGTAAATTTTGATTTCTACTAAACAGTTAGTTTTTTTACTATTTGTCAACTTATCATTTGAGAAATGTGTAAATGTTTTATTTTTAACAATGTTCTACTTTTTTTAAAAATAAAAGGGAAATGTTTGAGAGATATGTAAATTTTTGAATATATAGTAAGACTATTGATGAAATAATGCTATGTGTTATTTGATTTATAGTCTTATTTTGTTTACATAAACGTAGAGGCTGTAAAAAAGCATTTACGTTAATCTTCAAATAAACGTAAACGCTCTTTAACATTCTCTTACTTCGTTATCTCTTCAATTATTGTCTCTAGTTTCATAGAGCGACTTGCTTTGAATAAGATAACTTCGTTTTTGTGTTTGTTATTTTTTAAATATTCACTAACTTCTGCTGTAGTAGGGAAGTGTAGTGTTTTTATTTTGTCATTTTTTATTTGTTTAGTAATATTTTCTGCTAGTTCGCCAACACTGATTACTAAGTCGATATCGTTTGTGTTATCAGAAATATACTCTCCAACTTCACCATGATAGTTAACTTCGTTAGGTCCTAGTTCGAACATGCTTCCTAATACAAGTGTTTTATAATCGAAGTCGTCGTAACTACTTACTACATCAACACCAGCTTTCATAGAAGTAGGGCTAGCGTTATATGCATCGTTGATTATTAGTGAATCCTCTTTGTAAGGGATACTTTGTAGACGCATACCTGTGATTTCCACAGTATTTTCAATAGCTTTACGGATTTCTTCGTTAGTTAATCCGATTTTACTAGCGATAGCTGTCGCGAACATAATGTTATATAAATTGTGTTTTCCTTTTAATTTTGTAAAGTATTGTTCGTCACTTATATTAAGTTTGAAATCAATTTTGTCACGTGTAATTGTGTAGTTTTCTAATATAATATCGTTATAGCTATTTTCACCACATGATGTTGCGTTGATATCTGAAGAATCTACTAATGTTTTTAGAAGAACTTCATCTCCGTTATAGACGAAGTATCCGTCTTTCTTCATGCCATTAGTAATTTCGAATTTAGCCTTAGCAATCCCTTCACGTGATTTGAAGAATTCAATATGACTCTCACCAATATTAGTAATTACAGTATAATCAGGTTCAACCAATTTAGATAGGAAGTCGAGTTGCCCAAAGCCATCAGCACCCATTTCAAGAACTAGTATTTCACTATCTTCAGGTGCAGCAAGAATAGTAATTGGTACACCAAGTTCATTGTTAAAGTTTCCTTGTGTTTTATGAACTTTATATTTTGTTGATAGTACACTAGTAATAATATCTTTTGTAGTAGTTTTTCCATTACTACCTGTGATTGCAATAGTTTTAGCATTTAAACTTTCTAAATAGTGTTTTGCTAGAGTTTGAATTGCTTCGTAACTATCATTAACGTAGATAATATTATTATCAGAAACAAAGTCATCTTTTAATGATAGACTTGCTACAGCACCTTTTTCAAAGGCGCTCTCTATATAATTATGTCCATCTACATTTTCACCTAAAAAGGGGATAAATAAGTCGCCTTGTTTAACTTTTCTACTATCAATAGCGATACCAGTAATTTCTACATTACTAGTGATACTTGCTTTTTTTGCATTTAATATTTTTTCTAAATCTGTAACTAAATATTTCATGGTTAATCCTATTCTTCAGTTAATAAGTTTTTACGATCTTCGTAGCGCTCTACAGCTAATTTGAATAGTTCTTCGATAATTTCTGAATAACTCACGTTCATATTTGCCCATAAAGAAGGGAACATTGAGAATGGAGTGAATCCAGGCATTGTATTTACTTCATTGATAAAGATTTCTCCTTCTCTAGTGTAGAAGAAGTCAGCACGTACTAATCCTGATCCACTGATTGCGCGGAATGCAGTTGATGCCATTTCTCTAAATTTAGGATATAAAGTAGTGTCGATTGGTGCTGGAATATCCATACGTGATTGTCCATCTGTGTACTTAGTTTCGTAATCGTAAAAATCGGTAGTAGAGATATTTACGATTTCACCTGGGTCTGTAGTCTTAACTTCATTGTAACCAAGAACCGCAACTTCGATTTCCTTAGCACCGACAGCACCTTGTTCAACAACGATTTTTTTGTCGAATTTAAGAGCTTCTTCGATACCTTTTACTAATTCAGCTTCATCGTTACAACGGCTAATACCAACTGAAGAACCTAAGTTTGCAGGTTTAACGAACACAGGATATTTAAGATTTTCATTGATTTCAGAGATAAGAGTTTCTTTTTTATTTTTCCAAGTATATTCGATAAAGTGAACGTATGGAAGTTGTGGAAGGTCATAAGCAGCGAATAATTGTTTCATAATTACTTTATCCATACCGGCTGCACTTGAAAGTACGTTGTTACCAACATATGCGATGTCCATAATTTCTAGTAAACCTTGAATTGTTCCGTCTTCACCATTTGGTCCATGAAGAACAGGGAAGACGATATCGAATTTACGGCCATCTTCAAATAATAATCCACTGATATCATTGTCAAAGTTAGAAAAAACTAAATCATGTTGATCAGTTACTTCTGATGTGATTTTTTCACCACGTGCCCAGTTACCTTCTAATGATATAAAGATAGGGAATACGTTGTATTTTTCTTTATCTATTGCATTAATAATTGATTTCGCTGTTAAAAGTGATACTGAGTGTTCCGCACTTTTACCACCGTATATAATTCCAATATTTTGTTTTGTCATGTTTAAATCTCCTAAGAAATAAAAAAATTGTTTTTTTATTTTTTTAATTATAATGTATAAATTTCAATATACATATATTTTAATTTAGTTATGATCGGAATTTATTGAATACGATACAAAAACTAATATACCTTATTATATCACAAAAAAATTAAAAAGTAGAATAAATTTGTAAGCTTTTAATAGAAGAAATTTTTATTTAAAAAAATAAAATGTATTGAAAAAAATATAAAAAGCAACTGGTTATTATAAGTCAAAAATAACGTAGTTGCTTCTATAAATTTATAAGCTATAATTTATATTTTTCTTTTAGTTCTGCGATAGTATCACGTAGTTTTGCAGCTTGTTCGAATTCGAATTTTTCTGCAGCGGCAAACATTTGTTGTTCTAATTCTGCTAAATGTTCCTCGATATTATCATCATTGATATTTGCAGTTTCTTCAATTTCAACAATATCGTCATCAACCACTTCTTTCTTAGCACTGATAGAATCACGAATATCTTTAATAATTGTTTGTGGGGTGATACCGTGTTCCTCGTTATATGCCATTTGAATTTCACGACGACGGTTTGTTTCATCAATCGCTTTTTTCATACTTCGAGTAATGTTATCTGCATACATTATTACACGTCCATTTGCATTACGTGCGGCACGCCCAATAGTTTGAAGCAATGCTTTATCTCCACGTAAAAATCCTTCTTTATCAGCATCCAAAATAGCGACAAGTGATACTTCTGGAATATCTAGACCTTCACGTAGTAAGTTAATACCTATAAGAATATCGAATTTACCAAGGCGAAGATTTCTAATTATTTCGGTACGTTCTAATGTTTTAATATCAGAGTGTAGATACTCTACTTTTAAACCATTTTCTTTTAGATAAGCTGTCAGAGATTCTGCCATTTTCTTCGTTAGAGTAGTGATTAGTACACGTTCTCCTTTAGCTATAGTTTTCTCGGCTTCTTTTGTAATATCGAAGACTTGATCGCTAACTGGTCGAATATCGATAATTGGATCTAGTAGACCTGTAGGACGAATGATTTGTTCAGTAATTTTTGTACTGTTCTCTAATTCGAAGTCCCCCGGTGTCGCTGATACGAAAATAGCTTGATTAAGTTTTTTCTCGAATTCTTCGAAGTTTAATGGACGGTTATCCAAAGCAGTCGGTAATCTGAATCCATAGTCAACAAGCACTTGTTTACGGGCTCTGTCACCATTAAACATACCACGAACCTGAGGGAGAGTAACGTGCGATTCATCAACTACAAGTAACCAATCATCTGGGAAGTAATCTAGTAGTGTATATGGAGTACTACCGGGTTCACGAAGAGTAAGGTGAAGAGAGTAGTTCTCAATACCTGAACAAAATCCCATTTCTTCCATCATTTCAAGGTCATAGTTAGTACGTTGTTCAAGACGTTGAGCTTCTAAAAGTTTGTTTTCCATGTTTAAAGCTTTAAGTCTTTCTTCTAGTTCAGTTCGTATTCTCTTAATAGCTTCTTTAGTTTTTTCATCACCAGCAACGAAGTGACTGGCAGGATATATTGCGATATGTTCAAGTTCACTTAGTACTTCACCAGTTAGTGGATTAATCTCACGAATACGATCGATTTCATCTCCAAACATTTCTATACGAACAGAGTTTTCACTACGAGATGCTGGGAAAATCTCGATTACATCACCGCGTACTCTAAAATTACCACGAGTAAATTCAATATCATTTCGCATATATTGAATGCTGATTAGTTTTTCCATTATTTTATTACGATTAATTTCATCACCAACACGTAATGATAGTACTAGTGATGAATACTCTTCTGGCGAACCAAGACCATATATACAGCTGACACTCGATACAATAATAACATCATCACGATCGAATAATGAAGATGTTGCACTGTGGCGTAGTTTATCAATTTCATCATTCACAGATGAATCTTTTTCTATATATGTATCTGTAGATGGAACATATGCCTCAGGTTGGAAGTAATCATAGTATGATACAAAGTATTCAACACGGTTATTAGGGAAGAATTCTTTAAGTTCGTTGTATAATTGTCCGGCTAATGTCTTATTGTGAGCTAGCACTAAAGTCGGTTTCCCTACATTTTTTACGATATTAGCTATAGTAAATGTCTTACCAGTACCAGTTGCACCAAGTAATGTTTGATATTTCACTCCATTATTTAAGCCTTCGGTAAGTTCGGCAATCGCATTAATCTGATCACCTTTAGGATCGTACTTACTCTGAAGGTCAAAATCAACATGTAATCTATTAATTTCCAAAAAATCCACTCCTTATATAGGTTGTTCTGTGAGCTAATAGTATAAATAATAAAAACTCACACAAAAGGTTAATTATTTCTTTCATTAAATATTATAATATAGAAAGAAAAAAATAGGGAAAGTGAAAGAAATTATTTAATTTTTTTACTAATTTATATTTGCTAAGTTGAAAAATATTTATAAAACATCATATTTTTGTATATTTCTACTATATTTTTATTTTTGCTTTTTTTCAGTGTATATGTTAATATAGTAGAGTATGAAAAAAAGGAGGAAGTAATGGATACACAAAAAATTATATATACTTCACCGAAAAGTGAGAGAATTGATAAATTTTTACAACAAGAATTAACAGATGTTTCTAGAACAAATATCCAGAACTTAATTTCTGAAGGATATATTAAAGTAGATGGAAATAATATTAAGACTAATTATAAATTAAAAAGAAGGTAATGTTATTACTATCGATTACAAAGAACCTGAAGAATTAGACGTTGTAAAACAAGATATCCCAGTGGATATTGTCTATGAAGATAATGACTTAATCATTGTAAATAAAGCTAAAGGTATGGTTGTTCACCCATCTGTAGGTCATAAAGATGGAACATTAGTTAATGCCTTATTATTCCACAGTGAACTTTCAAGTATTAATGGTACTATCAGACCTGGTATTGTTCACAGAATCGATAAAGATACATCAGGATTATTAATCGTTGCAAAAAATGATAAAGCACATGTTAAATTATCAGAAATGATCGCGAACAAAGATGTTAAGAGAAAATATTACGCTCTAGTACACGGAAGTATTAAGCACGACTATGGAACTATCGATGCACCAATCGCTCGTAATCCGAAAGAACGTAAAGAAATGGCTATTATCGATGAAGGGAAACCTTCTATTACACACTTTAAAGTTGTAGACAGATTTGAAAAATATACACTTATCGAATGTGAATTAGAGACTGGACGTACTCACCAAATTAGGGTACATATGAAATACATTAATCACCCACTAGTAGGGGATCCAGTATATGGTCCAAGAAAAACTTTAAATACAAATGGACAAGCACTTCATTCGAAAAGTATCGAATTCAATCACCCGATTACGGGTGAACACCTATACTTTGAAACAGAAATTCCAGAGTATATGGTTGAAACAATGTCTAAATTAGATAAATAGAATATCTTTAATATATCACTTCAAATGTTAGTAGTAAATACTAACTTTGGGGTGATATATTTTTAAAAAGAGTCTGTATTAGTATAGAATTGAGATACAAAAAAATATTTTTTTGAAAAAAATTAAATAAATAAAAAAATTTTATAAAAAAATAAGAACTTAATTGTAGAATTAAATGCTAAGATAACTATTATATTAAATATGTATACGTTATCACGAAAACCTTGTAATAGCAAAGAATAGAGAAATTAATATATTAGAATTTTATTAATAACATACATAATTGAAAATTATTAAATAAAATAGTTTATTTTTTCTAAAAAGTGTAGTATTATAATATATATATTAGTAGTTATTTAAGGAGGACAAATAACATGGTATTAGTACCAGCAAAAGACATGCTTGTAAAAGCAAGAAAAGAAGGATATGCAGTAGGGCATTTCAACATCAATAACTTAGAATGGACAAAAGCTATTTTAGAAGCTTGTGAAGAAGCAAAAAGTCCAGTTATCTTAGGTGTAAGTGAAGGAGCAGTTAAATACATGACTGGTTTCAGAACTGTTGCAGCTATGGTAGAAGCTATGGTTGAAGAAATGAAAATCACAGTTCCTGTTGCATTACACTTAGACCACGGTTCATACGAAGGAACTCAAAAAGCTATCGAAGCTGGATTTAGCTCAGTAATGTTCGACGGATCTCACTATCCATTCGAAGAAAATATTGCTAAATCTAAAGAAATGATCGCTTTAGCTCACTCTAAAGGATTATCTATCGAGTGTGAAGTTGGTTCAATCGGTGGAGAAGAAGATGGAGTTATCGGTTCTGGTGAATTAGCTGATCCAAACGAATGTAAAACAATGGCTGACTTAGGAATTGACTTCCTAGCTGCAGGTATTGGTAACATCCACGGTAAATACCCAGAAAACTGGGCTGGATTAAGCTTTGAAACATTAGAAAAAATTTCTAATATCACAGGTGGAATTCCATTAGTATTACACGGTGGTTCAGGTATCCCAACTGACCAAATCCAAAAAGCTATCTCTCTAGGAGTATCTAAAGTTAACGTTAATACTGAATGTCAATTAGCGTTTGCTGCAGCTACACGTAAATACATTGAAGAAGGTGGAGATCAAAAATCTAAAGGTTTCGACCCTCGTAAATTATTAAACCCTGGATTTGAAGCTATTAAAGCTATGGTTCACGAAAAAATCGATATCTTCGGTTCAAGAAACAAAGCATAATAACTACGCAATTTTATAAAAAAGGCTCATGCTTTGCATGGGTCTTTTGTTTATATATATTTAATAGTAAAGGAGCATTCCTATGCAACAAACAATAGATTATTTAAAAAAACTTACTAGTATAGCTTCACCTACAGGTTTCACGAGGGAAGTTTCTGATTATTTAGTGGAAGAAGTAGAGAGATTAGGATATACGGCTATTCGCACCAATAAAGGTGGAGTAAATGTAGTAGTAAAAGGTAAGAATGACAATAAACACCGTGTAGTAACAGCTCATGTAGATACATTAGGAGCGATGGTACGTGGTGTTAAAGCGGATGGTCGTTTGAAAATGGCTAAAATCGGTGGATATCCATGGAATATGATAGAAGGTGAGAACTGTCTTGTTCATGTAGCAAGTACAGGGGAAACAGTTAGTGGAACTATCTTAATTCATCAAACTAGTACTCATGTATATCGTGATGCAGGAACAGCAGAGCGTACAGAAGATAATATGGAAGTAAGACTTGATGCTAAAGTAAGAAATGAGAAAGAAACTCGTGACTTAGGTATCGACGTTGGTGACTTCATTAGTTTTGATCCTCGTACAATAATAACAGAAACAGGATTTATAAAAAGTCGTTTCTTAGATGATAAAGTCAGTGCTGCAATTTTATTAGATTTATTAAGAAAATATAAAGAAGAAAATATTCAATTACCTCATACAACTCACTTTATGTTCAGTGTATTCGAAGAAGTAGGACACGGAGCTAACTCTAATCTTCCGAAAGAAGCAGTAGAATATCTTGCGGTTGATATGGGCGCAATGGGAGATGACCAACAGACTGATGAATACACAGTATCAATCTGTGTAAAAGATGCGAGTGGTCCGTATAACTATGAGTTTCGTAATCATTTAGTTCAGCTAGCTAAAGAAAATGGTATTCAATATAAATTAGATATCTATCCATATTACGGAAGTGATGCATCTGCAGCGATGCGTGCTGGTGCAGAAGTAAAACATGCATTGTTAGGTGCCGGTATAGAATCAAGTCACTCTTATGAAAGAACGCATATCGATTCAGTAGAGGAGACATATAAAATGGTGAATGTATATCTTCAAAGTGAGTTAGTGTAAAGTATAAAAAATATTATTAAATATCAATTAGTAATTTAATAGTAGATTAATATTTATATAACTAAAAAATTCTTGCTATTGATTATAAAAAAATGACCTTAAAACATTTAAAATTTGTGTTTTTAAGGTCATTATTTTTATCTTATTGATTTTAATCTTGTTGCTACTAGTGTTCCGATAGCTGCAATAATTGCTGATGCGTAAAATACGTATGAAGTACTAATATCCCATAGAGCCCCCATAATATACAGTCCTACTGCCATACTAAGTTGGAAACAGATGGCCGTATATAGATTTTGCATATCGATAATTTCTTTATTGTTGTAATCTTTATTTAGTATTAAAATAAAGGCGATATGAGCAACTGCAAAAGTAATCGCATGGAATGTCTGCATAATTGTGAAGACATAGATATTATGGAATATTGCTAAAGCTCCCCAACGAATAATTGCACAAATACCTGCGAAGACCATTAGATTTTTTGGCTTAATTCTTTTTACTATTCTCTTAGAGAATATAAAGAATATTATTTCTGCAATTACTGACACGTTAAGTATAACTCCAGAAAGCCATTTAGCTGATATGTTCATACTTTCTAAATATAATGCATTGTAGTTATTATATGCAGTATGCGAAAGTTGGTATAGAAACACAGTAATAATAAGTAAAATTGCATTTCTATCTTTCAAGACCCAACCATATAAGCTTTCTTTTTCTTTTTTTGTATTAGGTTCTTCAAAACTTAGATTTTTTACTAGTTTTGGTTGTGGTAAGAACATAAATACTAAATATAATGTAACTAAGAATATTAGTATGTAGTATAAAGCTCCATTACCAACGTAACCTAAAATTCCACCTATAATTATACCGATTACTGTAAACCCTAGTGAACCATATGTTCTAGCTTTTCCATAGTCTATATTTTCTTCACGTAAGAATAAAGACGCTAGTCCTTCGACTAGAGGACTCACCATGAAGTAAATCATACCGAATAAGAATGTAATTAACCCAAGTACTATTTTTTCGTTGGTAAATCCATAACTCACTGCAAGGATTAATCCGATTCCTACAGACAGTTTTAAAGTAATATCAATATTGTATTTTTTTATTAAATATGGACTTAAAAATATTCCACTAATAACCCTTGCTATATATAGCATTGAAAATATCGAACTTGCTTCTAGAACACTTAAATTTTTTACAGAAGTCAGATAAACCATCCAGAATGGTAAGAATGTCCCAGTTACTAAAAATTGTAAAAAGTAGTTAGTGGATAACCATGTTTTTGATGACATATGTACCTCCTATGCAAATATATTTGAACTAACACAACTAAACTATTCATAAGAATATGAGAGATAATTGGAGTTAGTATACTTCTTGTATGAACATATAGATAACTGAATACAAATGACATACCAATATAGATAACCATAATTGGTGAAATACCGTCATGAGGTAGCGCAAAGATAATACCTGTAATTAACGCTGGTATAGTAAATCTAATCCAATCTTTACTTCCGATCATAGCGTCGTAGAAGTATCCAAATACAGCTTTTCTAAAGAATAATTCTTCCATAATCGGACCAAGTACAGCAACGTAAAGTATAAAGTATGGTTTCATTTTTATTATTTCAACGACATTACTTGTATTTTTACTTTTAGTCTCAAAATTAAAAAAGTTTGATAGGTATACTAACAAACCATTGATGAAACCTTGTAATAACATCATTGAAACAAATCCAATAATACCAATAGCGATTACTGTAATAAAGTTATATGTACTCTTTTGTCTATCAATATCATTTTTATTCTTTATAGCAAGTATACTAAGAATAATTGTAGCTGTTATAGATAAAAATAGCACAATACTAACTCGATTATCGACGCTAATATTTCGAGGGAGTTGTAGTGGAAGTATAAATACTGCTAGTATATATATAAATCCACTAAGTAGTAAGTGGCTTACATTACCACGAGTAAATGAAATTCTCATAAACCCTCCTTAAATTATTTTATTACTATTTATTATAACATCTATAATTTATACATACAACAATTAGTGTTTTAAAAAAGCGTTATCAGTAATAGTAAATACTATCGCAAAAATTAAAGGAGTCCTATGAGGTATAAACTTCTATCTTTAATATTTTTCTTTAATATCAATTGTAACACTACATGTTTTCTGAATAATTTTTTTGTAATTTCTCTTGAAAGTTTTTTTCATATTAATGTTAGAATAAAAATAGTAATAAGCGAGCTGATGATGGTGAAAGTTCAGCAACAATATTGGCATTAATTACAATTTAATATTGTTAAAGTTGAGTTTTTACTAATCAGGGTGGAACCGCGGAAATTATTTCGTCCCTAGATGTGCTACGGCATATCTAGGGCTTTTTTATATTTTATTAATTAGGAGGAAACAAACTATGGAGAAAATTTTATCTCTAGCAAAAAATAGAGGATTCGTATTTCAAGGATCTGAAATCTATGGTGGATTAGCTAATACTTGGGATTACGGTCCATTAGGAATTGAATTAAAAAATAACGTAAAAAAAGCATGGTGGAAAAAATTCATTCAAGAATCACCATATAACGTAGGGTTAGATGCAGCAATCTTCATGAATCCACGTACATGGGAAGCATCAGGTCACGTAGGTAACTTCAGTGATCCTATGATGGACTGTAAAGTTTGTAAATCACGTCTTCGTGCTGATAAACTTATCGAAGAATATTACTTTAATGAAAAAAATGAAGATGTAGTAGTTGATGGTCTTCCATTCGAAGAACTAGAAGCTATTATCGACCGTGAAAACATTAAATGTCCAGAATGTGGTAGTCATGACTACACTAACATTCGTCAATTTAACCTTATGTTCAAAACTAACCAAGGTGTAGTAGAAAACTCTACAAGCCAAATTTATCTACGTCCAGAAACAGCGCAAGGTATCTTCGTAAACTTCAAAAACGTTCAACGTAGTATGCGTAAAAAGTTACCATTCGGTATTGGGCAAATCGGTAAATCATTCCGTAACGAAATCACACCAGGTAACTTCATCTTCCGTACTCGTGAATTCGAACAAATGGAATTAGAATTCTTCTGTGAACCAGGAACAGAATTAGATTGGCACACTACATGGAAAAATAACTGTGAAAAATTCTTATTAGACTTAGGTATGACTAAAGAAAATATCCGTTTACGTGATCACGATCAAGAAGAATTATCACACTACTCTAATGCAACTACTGACATCGAGTTCAAATTCCCATTCGGTTGGGGAGAACTTTGGGGTATTGCTTCAAGAACTGACTACGACTTAAAACAACATATGGAACACTCAGGTCAAGATTTAACTTACCAAGACCTAAGCACAAATGAAAAATTCATTCCATACTGTATTGAACCATCTGTAGGGGTTGACCGTGTTCTTCTAGCGTTCTTATGTGATGCTTACAACGAAGAAGAAGTAGGGGAAAATGATACTCGTACAGTACTAAAATTCCATCCAGCATTAGCGCCTTACAAAGCGGCTGTATTACCACTTTCTAAAAAATTAAGTGATAAAGCTGTTGAAGTATATCAACAATTAGCTGCAGACTTTATGGTTGATTTCGACGAAACTGGATCAATCGGTAAGAGATATAGAAGACAAGACGAAGTTGGCACTCCATTCTGTATCACTTATGACTTCGAATCAGAAAACGATGGAATGGTAACTGTTCGTGATAGAGATACTATGGAACAAACTCGTATTCCAATCACTGAATTAAAACAATATATCGAAGAAAAAATTAAATTCTAATTTGATAAGCACTCAGAACATTAGTTCTGGGTGTTTTTTTATAATAACTTTAGTGCATATTGAGAATAATATAATTAAATGTCTGTTTTTTTCTTATGTAAAAAAACAATATAAATAAATGAATAGGTTGAAAAGTTCATGAAATCTTTTAATATTATTTATAAAAAAATAAAAAAATATACGATTTTTTTATTCTGTTTATGCTTGATTAATATTTTTAACTAGTAGTATAATTTAAAAACATAGACGTACAATGAAACATTTTTATGTAAATATAACAGTAAAAAACGTACATTTAAAACAAAAAAGGAGCTTAAAGTATGAAAGTTGCGGTGATTATGGGTTCGAAGTCGGATTATACAACGATGGAAGAAACCTGTAAGTTGTTAGAAGAGTTTGAAATCCCTTTTGATAAAAAAGTAGTAAGCGCACATAGAACACCCGATTTATTAGTAGAATTTTCTAAGAATGCCAAAGCTAATGGATATTCTCTGATTATAGCGGCTGCAGGAGGTGCGGCACATCTTCCGGGTATGGTTGCTTCTATGACTACCTTACCAGTTATTGGTGTTCCGATTAAATCTAGTGTTCTTAGTGGAATTGATTCATTATATTCGATAGTTCAAATGCCTGCAGGTGTCCCGGTCTTAACTATGGCAATAGGAGTAGCTGGAGCAAAAAATGCGGCTATAAGTGCTTTATCGATACTAGGGATTACTAATGAAAAGTATGCTGATAAGTACGAACGATTCAAAAAAGAACAAGAAAGAATAGTATTGGAAGAGATGAAACTATGATTAAGACAATTTTACCAGGAAAGACTATTGGAATAATCGGTGGAGGTCAACTAGGAAGAATGCTCGCAATGAGTGCCAAGGAGATGGGGTATAAAATTGCTGTTCTAGATCCTAGTGACAGTTGTTGTGCAAAAATCTTCAGCGATAGTTTTATTCAAGCTAAGTTCGATGATTTCGCAAGTGTTGAAAGGTTATGTTCAATGAGTGATGTTATTACTTTTGAATTTGAGAATATCGACGCCGCTTCTTTAGAAAAACTTGAGAAAAAGTATAACATTGTCCAAAGTGCAGAAGTATTAAGAACTACTCAACATAGATATTATGAAAAAGAATTCGCTAGAAAACTAAATATTCCAACAGTAGATTATATATATATTGAAGAAGATACAAATGTAGAAATAACTAAACCATATTTAATGAAAACTGTACGTTTTGGTTATGATGGAAAAGGACAGAAAAAAATAAATTCTAGTGAAGAAGTAGAGCCACATACATTACTAGAAGAGTTCGTTAAACTGGATAAAGAAATCTCGGTAGTAGCTGTTAAGGATAAAGATGATGTTAATATCGTCGTAGTAGTAGAAAATGAACATAGAAATAATATTTTATATCGTTCGAAAGTACCTACTACAGCAACTAAAGAACAAGAAGATTTAGCTATCGAATATACGAAACGAATTCTTAGTAACTTTGACTATTACGGTGTACTTACAGTTGAGTTCTTTATAAGTGAAGGAAAAATAATTTAACGAAATAGCACCACGAGTTCACAATTCAGGCCATATAACGATGCAGAGTGCCACTAAGAGTCAATTTAGAGCTCATATTGAAGCTATTTGCGGCTTAAAAGTTGGTAAGATAGAAAATAAAGAAACTACACTTTATAATATTCTAGGTCAAGATTTAGAGTATTTTATAGATATGTATAAAAATAATGGTGGTTACTTACACTTATATGAAAAAGAACCACGCCAAGATAGAAAAATAGGACATATTAATTTTTTAGGTGATGTAATTTTAGGAGGAGAACATGACTAATAAACGAATTTTTGTAAAAAAACGTAATGGATACAATAAAGAAGAATTACAATTACGAGATAACTTGAACTTAGAGTTTAATCTAGGTCTTGACTCTGTGGAGTTGTATGTAATTTATGATGTCTTTAATATTGATGAAGAAACTTATGAACTAGCTAAAACTTCTGTGTTTTCTGAGATTGTTGTCGATGAAGTGTTTGAAGATATTGAGCTTAATGATGGGAAGTACTTCGCTTATGAAGTGTTACCTGCTCAATATGATCAAAGAGCTGACAGCGCAAAAGAAAGCATAAGACTGCTTAACTCAAAAAGTAAAGCAACTGTACGAAGTGGTAAGCTAGTTCTTTTTAATAAAGAATTAACAGATGAACAATTAGAACTTGTTGAAAGTTACTTAGTAAATCCTATTGAAGCTCGTAAGAAAGATTTATCAATTCTTGACTTTACATTAGATTCTACTCCAAAACCACTAAAAGATTTAGCTGGATTTTTAGAGTTTGACAAAGGTGCGTTATTTGGTCTTAAAAAAGAATTTTCTCTAGCGATGAATATTGAAGACTTAGTATTTATTCAAGATTATTTTAAAAAAGAGGGTCGTGTTCCAACTGAAACTGAAATCTATGTACTAGACTGTTACTGGAGTGATCATTGCCGACACACTACATTTGAAACTGTGTTAGATGAAGTTAAAATTGAGTCAGAACTTTTCCAAAAAGAGATGCAAGATGCATTTGATTATTACTTAAACGTCCGTGATGAACTTGATCGTAATGATAAACCTATTACTCTTATGGATATGGCGAGTATTATCGGTAAATACCATGTAAAAGTATTAAAAGATGAAAATATTGAAGTAAGTGAAGAAATTAATGCATGTTCATTCTTTACTACTATAGAGAATAATGGTGAAAAAGAACGTTGGTTAATCCAATTCAAAAATGAAACTCATAACCACCCAAGTGAAATCGAACCATTCGGGGGAGCTAGTACTTGTATAGGAGGAGCAATTAGGGATCCACTATCAGGACGTAGTTATGTATATCAAGCTATGCGTATTTCAGGAAGTGGTAATGTATTACAAAAACGTGAAGATACTTTAAAACACAAACTTCCTCAAGTAGATATAGCTAAAGGAACTGCACACGGTAACTCATCATACGGTAACCAGATTGGACTTGCGACTACTTTTGTTCGTGAATTATACGATGATAGTTATGTAGCTAAACATATGGAAGTTGGTGCAGTAGTCGGAGCTGTTAAGGACGGAGATTATAAACGTGAAACTCTTGTCGATGGTGATATCGTTGTAATGATAGGTGGTAGAACTGGTCGTGATGGTATTCAAGGTGCGAGTGGTTCAAGTGTAGAACATACTAACGATTCATTAAACACTATGTCTAGCCAAGTTCAAAAAGGTAATGCTCCAGAAGAACGTAAGTTACAACGTTTATTTAGAAAACCAGAAGTTACACGACTTATTAAAAAATGTAATGACTTCGGTGCTGGTGGTGTGTGTGTAGCTATCGGTGAACTTTCTGATGGTATTGAAATTCATTTAGAAAAAGTTCTTACTAAATACCAAGGTTTAAATGCGACAGAATTAGCTACGAGTGAATCTCAAGAACGTATGGCAGTAGCTATTGATAAAAAAGACTACGAAGAATTTATTCGTGAATGTGAGAAAGAAAATATTGAGTACGCTCATGTTGCCGATGTAACTAATAGACGTAGATTAGAAATGTATTACAACGATGAGAAAGTTGTTGATATGAGTGCTGATTTCTTAGAAACAAGTGGTGTTCGCCAAAGATCATCAGTTACGATGAAAGATAATACTGCAGCTAATCCATTCTTAAATAAAGAAGTTACTCGTGAAAATATCTTAAGCGAATTAGGTGAGTTAAATGTAACTTGTCAAAAAGGACTTGCTCAAAAATTCGACTCGTCAATTGGTGTAACTACAGTCCTTATGCCATTCGCTGGTAAACACAAACTTACACCAGTTCAAGCGAGTGTTCAAGCTTTACCAACATTACATACAACTAGCGATACAGCGACAATCTTAACTTATGGATTTATTCCAAAAATTTCTTACTACTCTCCATTCTTATCATCTATTTATGCGGTGTTAGAATCAGTAGCTAAAGTTTACGCAGTAGGTGGAAATAAAGATAGTTTATACTTCTCATTCCAAGAATACTTCGAAAAACTAGGTACTGATAGTACTAAATGGGGTAAAGTTACTCAAAGTTTATTAGGAAGTATTTATGCACAAAAAGAAATTGGTAGACCTAGTATCGGTGGTAAGGATAGTATGTCAGGTACTTTCAATGATTTAAATGTAGTTGAGACATTAATTTCATTCGCTTGTACTCCTGTAAAAATAGCTGATGTAATAACTCCTGAACTTAAACAAGTTGGTAATAGATTATACTATGTTCCTGTGGAAAAAGATGAAAAAGGATACCCAGACATTAAGAAAACTCTAGAAAATTATGAACTTGTTCATAAGTATATTAAAGAAGGTAAGATAGTATCTGCCTATGTTCAAGAAGAAGGAAGCATTGCCGCTTCATTAGTGAAAATGTCGCTTGGTAATGATCTTGGTTTTGAGGTTGAAAAAGAAAACATTCTTAACTTTGATCCAGCGTCTCTTGTAGTAGAAGCAACGGTTGAACTACCGTTTGAAAAATTAGGAAAAGTTAGTGAAAGAATTATAATTAATAATGAAGTGTTTATGCATAACGATATTTACGAAGAATATACAAAAACACTAAATAAAGTTTACCCATTATATCAAAATGAAGATAAAGGTAATGTTGAAAATCTTCATACAGAATATAAAGAGAAAAAATATTATCCAGAATATGTAGAAGATGTAAAAGTAGTTATTCCAGTATTCCCTGGTACAAACTGTGAGTACGATAGTGAAAAAGCCTTCTTAGAAGCGGGAGCTACACCTATTACAGTAGTTATTAGAAATACACGTGAAGATGATATTGAGCAATCGATAGAAGAATTCACAAAAGCTATTGAAGAATCTCATATAATTATGTTCCCAGGAGGATTTTCAAGTGGGGATGAACCGGATGGAAGTGCTAAATACATTGTAAACTTCTTAAAAAATGAAAAAGTCAAAGATGCAATTCATAAACACCTTGCTCAGAAAAAATTAATCTTAGGTGTGTGTAATGGATTCCAAGCATTGCTTAAATCAGGATTATTACCTTATGGAGAAGTTAGAGAATTAGCTGAAGACGACTTAACACTTTATAGAAATGATAGTTATGAACATATTTCAACTACAGCCTTTACTCGTGTAGCTAATACAAACTCACCTTGGTTACAAGATTTTAATATTGGAGATCAACACGAAGTAGTGTTTAGTCATGGTGAAGGTAAAGTAGTAGGACTTAATATTAACAAGTTCAAACATCTTGTAGCTTTCCAATATAGTGATTTCGATGGTAATGCTACATTAAATGGCCGCTTCAATCCTAACGGTTCACTTCTAGCTACTGAAGGATTAGTTAGTGAAGATGGACTTATTCTAGGAAAAATGGGACACAGTGAAAGATACGGAGCTACATTATATAAAACAAATACAATAAAAGTTAAACAAGATATATTCAAAAATGGAGTGAATTACTTCAAAGGGGGAAAAAAATAATGAAACTTTTATACGAAGGAAAAGCTAAACAACTGTTCGAATGTGAAAACAATGATGAAATATATGTGCATTATAAAAATAGTGCTACTGCCTTTAACGGTGTGAAAAAAGAAGAGTTTGAAGGGAAAGGAGTATTCAATAATACAATTACTTCATTAATCTTCGAATACTTAGAAAAACAAGGTGTAAAAACACACTTCATTAGAAAAGTAAATGAAACAGATCAGATTTGTAAGCACGTAACTATTATTCCTTTAGAAGTAATTGTACGTAATATAGTAGCTGGTTCTATGGCGAAAAAATATGGACTTGAAGAAGGAAAAAAATTAAAAAAACCAGTTTTTGAACTTAGTTATAAAAATGACGAACTAAATGACCCGCTAATTAATAATGATCATGTAGTTGCATTAGAAATTGTTGCAGAAGAAGAGTTAAAAAATATCCATACTCAAGCTTTAAAAATCAACGAACTATTACAAAAATTGTACTTAGATGCAAACTTAGTACTTGTTGATTTCAAAATTGAATTCGGAAAAACTAAAGATGGTGAAATAATTCTTGCCGATGAAATTTCTCCGGATACATGTCGACTTTGGGATAAGGATACAAATGAAAAATTAGATAAAGATAGATTTAGAAGAGATTTAGGTTCTGTAATGGAAGCTTATGAAGAAGTTTTAAGGAGATTAAAAAATGCGTAGTCTTAATGAAGAATGTGGAGTATTTGGTATTTGGGGACATCCTGAAGCAAGTAATGTGACATATTTTGGTTTACATAGTTTACAACATAGAGGACAAGAAGGAGCAGGAATAGTTTCTAAAGAAGGTGCAAAACTCAGAGGACATCGTGATCTTGGGTTAGTATCGGAAGTATTTCGTGACAAAGAAAAACTAGAAAGACTAGTTGGGGATAGTGCCATTGGACATGTTAGATATGCGACTAGTGGAAGCAATAGTATTCAAAATATTCAACCTTTTCTATTTCATTTCTACGATATAAGTGTTGGTATTTGCCACAATGGTAACTTAATTAATGCTAAAACTCTAAGAAGAGAATTGGAACAACAAGGTGCAATATTCCATTCTTCTTCAGATACGGAAGTACTTATTCATCTTATTAGAAGAAGTAAAAAAGAAACTTTTAAAGAACAGCTTAAAGAAAGTCTAAATATTATTAAAGGTGGATTTACATATCTAGTCTTAAATGAAAATACTCTTTACGGTGCAGTAGATCCTAATAGTTTTAGACCTTTAGCAATAGGTAAGATGAAAAATGGTGCATATGTAACTGCCAGTGAAACATGCGCATTGGATATTGTAGGTGCTGAGTTTGTTTGTAATGTAGGTGCAGGTGAGTTAGTATCTATTAATGATGAAGGTATTAGAATAGAGAAATATACTGAAAATACACAAGTAGCAATAGCTGCGATGGAATATGTTTACTTTGCTAGACCTGACTCTAACATTGCTGGAATTAACGTTCATAGTGCTAGAAAAAGAACAGGTCGTACACTTGCTAAAGAACAACCTACACCAGATGCAGATATGGTAATAGGTGTACCTAATTCATCTTTATCAGCAGCTAGTGGATACGCAGAAGAAAGTGGACTTCCATATGAAATGGGATTAATTAAAAATCAATATGTAGCTCGTACATTTATTCAACCTACGCAGGAACTTCGTGAACAAGGTGTGAGAATGAAGCTTTCACCAGTAAGAGGTGTTGTTCAAGGTAAGAGCATCGTTCTAGTTGATGATTCTATCGTTCGAGGTACTACATGTAAAAGAATAGTGAAGATGTTAAAAGAAGCGGGAGCAAGAGAGGTTCATGTAAGAATAGCCTGTCCATCACTTATGTTCCCAAGTTTTTATGGAATAGATATTTCTACTACAGAAGAACTTATCTCAGCTAATAAAACAAATGAAGAAATTTGTGAAATTATCGGAGCGGATTCACTAGGATTCTTAAGTGAACAAGGATTAATAGATTCTATTGGTTTAAACTATGATGCACCTTATTCGGGCTTATGTATGGAGTGCTATAACGGAGATTACTCAGCAGGGTTATATGACTATGAAGAAAGTTATGTTAGTTCAATGACAGATATTCAAAAAGAGTTTCTAAAAGAAAGGGGTAGAATGTAATGAGTAAAAAGTATGAAGAAAGTGGTGTAAGTCTACAAGCAGGTTATGAGAGTGTAGAACGTATTAAAAAACACGTAGCTCGTACTAAAAATCTTGGTATGATGTCAGCTATTGGTGGTTTTGGGGGAGCGTTCGACCTTAGTAGTTATAATTTTAAAAATCCTGTATTAGTTAGTGGTACTGACGGTGTAGGTACAAAATTAAAACTTGCATTCGAATTAGATATTCATAATACTATCGGTATCGATGTAGTAGCAATGTGTGCTAATGATATACTTGCTCAAGGTGCGATTCCATTATTTTTCCTAGATTATCTAGCAGTAGGTAAAAACTACCCTGAACAAGTAGAAGCAATAGTTGAAGGTGTTGCTGAAGGTTGTGTTCAAGCAGGATGTGCAATAGTCGGGGGAGAAACTGCTGAGATGGCAGGATTTTATGAAGACGGAGAATATGATATTGCAGGATTCTGTGTAGGAGCTCAGGAGAAGGAGTTATTACTAAGTACAGAAAACACAAAAGCAGGTCAAGTAGTAATAGGTCTACCATCAAGTGGAGTACATTCTAATGGATTTTCTTTAGTAAGAAAAATTTTAAAAGATAATAACATTGGTTTAGGTGAAGAATTTAACGGAAGTACAGTAGGGGAAACTTTATTGACACCTACTAAATCTATGTAAAAGAAGTACTGAAAGTACTAGAAGAGGTTAAAGTAGCAGGAATAGCTCATATTACTGGGGGAGGTTTCCATGAGAATTTACCTCGTGCTTTAAAAGATGGACTAGGTATGAAGATTGATAAAAGTTCATATGAAGTACCAGAAATATTTAAGTACCTTCAAGAAAAAGGTAAAATCGATGAAGCGGAAATGTATCACATCTTTAATATGGGTGTAGGTATGGCATTAATAGTAAACAAGGAAGACGTAGATAAAACTTTATCATTGATAGATAACGCATTTGTCCTTGGTGAAGTAACAGATGAAAGTGGAATAGAAATAGTATGAAGAAAGTAGCGATATTTGCATCAGGAACAGGAAGTAATTTCGAAAAAATTGCTGACGATGAAAGATTAAAAGATAGAATATCAATTGAGCTGTTAGTATGTGATAGAAAAGATGCAGCGGTTATTAGAAAAGCACATGATAGAAATATTAAAGTATTTATATTCTCTGCGAAAGATTTTGAGTCAAAAGAAGCATATGAAAGTGTAATTTTTGAGAAAGTCAAAGATTTAGATTATATTTTCTTAGCAGGATATATGAGAATTATTTCACCATATTTCTTAGAAAAATATAAAAAAACAATTCTTAATCTTCATCCGTCTTTATTACCAAAATTTAAAGGAAAAGATGCTATAGAACAAGCGTTCAATGCAGGAGAGAAAGAAATAGGAATTAGTATCCATTATGTAAATGAAGAACTTGATGGTGGAGAAGTAATCGCTCAAAGATCATTTGAAGTTTCAGATGGAGATACTATAGAAACTGTAACTGAAAAAGTACATAAACTAGAACATAAATTATATCCAGAAGTAATATTGAAGTTAGTTGAGGAGGCACTATGACAAAAAGAGCATTAATAAGTGTAAGTGATAAAACAAATATTGTAGAATTTGCAAAAGGTTTAGAAAAACATGGTTTCGAAGTTATTAGTACAGGTGGAACTTATACTCATTTAAAAAATAACGAAGTAAGGTGTATCAGTATCGAAGATGTTACGCAATTTCCAGAAATTTTAGAGGGACGCGTAAAAACACTTCATCCTAAAATTCATGGAGGACTACTTTCAAAACGTGGTAATGAACTTCATAATAAACATGTAGCTGAAAATAATATTGAGTATATTGATTTAGTTTGTGTAAACTTATATCCTTTTGAAGCTACTGTAAAAAAAGAAGGGGTTAGTGAAGAGGAAATTATCGAAAATATTGATATCGGTGGTCCTAGTATGCTAAGGAGTGCAGCTAAAAACTTCAATGATGTAGCGGTAGTTACTGATATTAATGATTATGCTAAGATTCTTGAAGAACTTGAACAAGGTGGAATCTCATATGAAACACGTCGTGCTTTAGCTATAAAAGTATTTAATACTACAGCTAGTTATGACGCAGCTATCGCTAATTACTTTAATAAAAAAGATAATCTTGTACCTGAAAAATTAACATTATCGTATAAACTTCAAGACAGTCTTCGTTATGGTGAGAACCCTCATCAAAAAGCTTATCATTATGTTCAAGATAATAATGAAAGTTATGCTTTGCAAAATGCTGTGCAACTTCATGGTAAGGAAATGTCATATAATAATATTCAAGATGCTTCTGCAGCTTTAGATATTCTTTCAGAGTTCGATGAAACTACATGTGTTGCTGTTAAACATATGAATCCATGCGGTGTAGCGACAGGAAATTCTGTATTTGAGGCATATAGTAGAGCTTACGAAGCGGATCCTGTGTCTATTTTTGGAGGGATTGTTGCAGTAAATGGAAAAGTAGATAAAGAAACTGCTGAAAAAATGCACAGTATCTTTTTAGAAATAATACTAGCAACAGATTATGATGAAGAAGCGTTAGAGATACTAACTAAGAAAAAAAATCTGCGTATCTACAAACTGTCAGAAAAAAATAATAATCATGAACAACAAATTAAAAGTGTTCGTGGTGGAATCTTAGTACAAGATTTTAACGATAAACTTGCTGATGAATATGAAAGTGTAACTGAGAAAAAAGTTAATGAAACTCAGCAAAGAGATATAGAGTTTGGCTTAAAAGTAGTAAAACACGTTAAATCAAACGCAATAGTTGTAGTAAAAGATGGGCAAACTTTAGGAATCGGTGCTGGTCAGATGAATAGAGTAGGTTCATGTAAAATAGCTCTTGAACAAGCAGGAGAAAAAGCGAGAGGTGCAGTCTTAGCTTCTGATGCATTCTTCCCGATGAGAGATAGCGCTGATATTGCGGCTGATTATGGTATTGCTGCGATAGTGCAACCTGGTGGATCTATCCGAGATCAAGAAAGTATAGATGCATGTAATGAGAAAGGTGTGGCGATGGTCTTCAGCAAAATACGTCACTTTAAACACTAATATGGCTAAAGTATTAGTAGTAGGAAGCGGTGGGAGAGAACACGCCATCGCTTATAAATTCTATAAAGAAGGTCATGAAGTACATATGGCAGGAATTAATCCTGCAGTCGAAGAATTTGGAGTATGTGTAGTATTAACTGAAGACCAAATACCAAGCTATGCAAAAACAAATAGTATCGATCTTGTTTTCGTTGGACCTGAAGTACCGTTAGTGAATGGTCTAGTGGATGAACTACAGAAAGTAGGTGTCCGTGCTTTTGGACCATCTAAACTTGCAGCACAACTAGAAGGAAGTAAAGTATTTTCAAAAATGATGATGAGAAAATATAATATTCCGACCGCAAAATATGAAAGTTTCAACGATTATGAACTAGCAAAAGAGTACTTAAGCAAGCAAAAAGCTCCTATTGTTCTTAAAGCAGATGGACTAGCAGCAGGTAAAGGAGTAATTATTGCGAATACTCTAGAAGAAGCACAATTAGAACTTAAAGAAATGATGTGTAATGCTAAATTCAATAAGGCTGGCTCTAGTGTTGTTATTGAAGAATTTCTTCAAGGTGAAGAATTCTCACTTATGTGCTTTGTTTCTGATAAAAAAGTATATCCTATGGAAATTGCACAAGATCATAAACGTGCTTTCGATAACGATGAAGGTTTAAATACTGGAGGTATGGGAGCATATCTTCCACTTAAGAAAATCACTCAAGAAGATATTAATGAAGGTGTTAGAAACGTAGTTCAACCTATGGTCGATGCTATGAGTGATGAAGGAATGCCATTTTACGGTATATTATATGCCGGGCTTATGAAATGTTATGACGGTGTAAAAACTATTGAATTTAACGTTCGTTTTGGAGATCCAGAGAGTGAAATATTACTTCTATCATTAGAGAGCGATTTATACGAAATAGCAAACAATATTATAGAAGGTAAAGAAGTAGAGTTAAAATGGAGTGAAGATGCCTTTATCGGTGTCGTAATGGCAGCGAAAGGATATCCTGAACACAGTGAAAAAGGTGCTGTTATAAAAGGATTAGATAAAGTAACTACACCAGTATTCCATATGGGAACTAAGCGTGTAGGTGATGATATAGTAATTAATGGTGGCCGTGTATTATTAGTCTGTGCACAAGGAAAGAGCTTGCAAGAAGCATATAAAAAAGTGTATAATGAGATAGTAAAAATAGAATGTGAAGAACTATTTTACAGAAAAGACATTGGTCATTTATCTTTAGATAAACCGATTGAAAATTAGAACATCAGGAGATTATTGCAATGATTGAAAGATATAGTAGAGAAGAAATGCGTAATATCTTTAGCGATGAGAATCGTTTTAAAGCATATTTAGAAGTAGAACTTTATGCGACAGAAGCTTGGAGTACATTAGGGGTTGTACCAAAAGAAGATGTTGAAAAATTATTCGCTAATGCAAAATTTGACCTACCAGGAATTTTAGAATTAGAAAAAGAAACAAAACATGACATAGTAGCTTTCACTCGTAACGTTTCTAGTTATCTAGGTGATGAGAAAAAATGGGTGCACTATGGATTAACATCTACTGATGTTGTTGATACTGCTTATGGATATTTATATAAACAAGCTAACGATATCCTTTATAGAGATTTATTAAATTTCCAAGAAGTATTAAAAGAAAAAGCATTACAATATAAATTCACACCTTGTATCGGACGTACTCACGGAGTACACGCTGATATTAGTAGTTTTGGATTGAAATTTGCGCTTTATTATGATGAATTTAACCGTCATATCAAACGTTTCAACGAAGTAAGAAAAATTATTGAAGTAGGTAAAATCTCTGGAGCTGTAGGTACATTCTCAAATACACCACCAGAAGTTCAAGACTATGTTTGTGCAAAATTAGGAATTGAATCAAGTAATATTTCTACACAAACTTTACAACGTGATAGACACGCAGATTACTATGCAACATTAGCATTAATCGCAAGTTCAATCGAAAAAATCGGAGTAGAGATTCGTCACTTACAACGTACAGAAGTAAGAGAAGCAGAAGAATTCTTCTCGAAAAATCAAAAAGGTTCAAGTGCAATGCCTCACAAACGTAATCCAATTTCAAGTGAAACATGGCCGGATGTGCTAGAATCATGCGTGGATATATGTTTGCAGCTTACGAGAATATTCCATTATGGCATGAACGTGATATTTCTCACTCAAGTGCAGAAAGAATCTTAAGTAATGATGCAACAACATTATTAGACTACATGTTAAATAGATTTACTAATGTTGTGAAAAATCTAACAGTATTTACAGATAACATGATTAAAAATATTTACGCTACTAATGGTGTAATCTTTGCTCAAAGAACTATGAGTAATCTAATTGAAAAATACTCATTCTCTCGTGAAGAAGCGTACGATTTAGTACAACCATTAGCGATGAAATCATGGTTCGAAGGTATTCCATTTAGACAACTTCTAGAAGAAAAATGAAACTATTAAAAAAATACAGTTTCTAAAGAAGTATTAGATAGTTGTTTCGATCTAAATGTACACCTAGTAAATATTGATAAAATATACAAACGTATTCCAGGATTGGAAGATTAAAATAATAAACTAATAAAATAAAGCCCAAAGAAAAGAGGTAGATTAAATGAAGTCAGACTTTCAAATTTCAAACGAATGTGAAAAGAAACATATTGCTGAAGTAGCAGGTAAATTAGGGATAAAAGAAGAAGATTTAATATTATACGGAAATCACAAAGCAAAAATCCAAACAAAAAATATTAAAAAAGATATTAGTGAAGATGCAAAACTAGTATTAGTTACATCTATTAACCCAACATCAAGTGGTGAAGGGAAAAGTACTGTAACTATCGGTTTATCTGATGGATTAAATAGAATCGGGAAAAAATCTTGTGTTGCATTACGTGAACCATCTTTAGTCCTGTATTAGGAAGAAAAGGTGGAGCAGCTGGTGGAGGATATGCTCAAGTAGTACCGATGGAAGACATTAACCTTCACTTTACTGGAGATATGCACGCTATTACTACAGCTCACAATGCAATCGCAGTATTAGTAAATAACCACGTATTCCAAGGAAACGAATTAGAAATAGATAAAATCGTCTTTAACCGTGTTATGGACATGAACGCACGTGATTTACGCCATGTTAAAGTAAATGCAGGAACAGACCTAGAACGCCTTGATGGATTTGATATTACTGTAGCTAGTGAAGTAATGGCTATCCTATGTCTGTCAGAAGGAATTGCTGATCTTAAAGAAAAATTAAGCAATATCCTTGTAGCTTACAATAAAAAAGGTGAACCAGTTTACCTAAAAGATTTGAAAATTGAAGGTGTTATAACTTCATTATTAAAAGATGCAATTAAACCGAATATTGTTCAAACATTAGAGAACAACCCAGCGATTATTCACGGTGGACCATTCGCAAATATTGCGCACGGATGTAACTCAATCTTAGCTACAAAAACTGCGTTAAAATTCGCTGATTATGTAATTACAGAAGCAGGATTCGGAGCTGACTTAGGAGCTGAGAAATTCTTAAACATTAAATGTCGTAAAGCAGGTCTTAAACCAAAAGCTGCTGTCGTAGTAGCAACAGTTAAAGCATTAAAACTACACGGTGACATTGAAGAAAAAGATCTAAAAGAAGAAAATCTAGAAGCCTTAGCTAAAGGTGTTCAAAACTTAGAAAAACACATTGAAAACTTACGTAAATTTAATTTACCAATAGTAGTAGCTCTAAATGTCTTTGTTACAGATACAGAAAAAGAATTAGCATTCTTAGAAAACTGGGCAAAAGAACAAGGTGTAGAATTCTCTCGTACAGAAGTATGGGAAAAAGGTGGTCTTGGTGGTATAGACCTAGCAGAAAAAGTAGTAAAAGCTGTAGAAGAAAATGATAAAGAACTACAATTATTATACAAAGATGAAGCTTCAATTACTGAAAAAATTGAAACGGTATGTCGTGAAATTTACGGGGCTGATGGAGTTAACTTCTCTGATGAAGTTAAAGCTGAGATTGAAAGAATCGAAAGACTTGGATTCAAGTATCTACCAGTATGTATGGCGAAAACTCCAGCTTCATTAACAGATAATGCGAAAATCAAAGGTCGTCCTACAGGATTTAATATTACTATCAACGATGTTAAATTACGTAGTGGTGCAGGATTTGTAGTAGCTTATGCGAATAAAGTATTAACAATGCCAGGACTTCCAAAAGTACCGAGTGCTTTAAATATCGATATCGACGAAGAAACGGAAACAATTATTGGGATTTTCTAGTAGCATATTCCCAAAAAAGTAAAGAGTTAGACTTGTCTAGCTCTTTACTTTTTTAAGGAAAAATATAGTGTATTAAAGAATTTTTTTATACATGTAACTAATGTAAATACAAAAAAATAAAAAAATAACTATAGACTTATTTATTATTTGGGTTATAATATACTTGAGAAAGTATATATTGAGTTATTTTATGTTTAAGTTAATGGGGATTTCCATTAATATTTATAGAAGAATTAAGACAGGAGGAAATGTAAATGATAAGAAACGAGAAAACTTACGGTTTTTTCAGAAAAACTAAAAAATATGGTCTAATTGGTTGTATAAGTTTTTGTGGAGTGTTAGTATATGGACTTACTGATAATAACCAAATAGTAAATAAACAAGTACAAGCTGCAGTTGTCAAAGGTGGGGCAGATATTGTGGATGCAGATGTTCATAATAAAGAAACTAGTGGTGTGGCTATGACCTATACTAGTTTTGATAGTAATGGATCAAAACAGGTTGCTTCAGGTAGTGGAGTATTTGTAGCACCGAATGTTATGGTGACAGTTGCTCACAATTATTTAGATAAAGACAAAGCTTCTGGATCGGGTTATGTTCGTGGAGGTAATAGTGCCCAAAGCTATGTTGTTATGAACTCTGATACGGAAAAACGTAACAATACACCAGCGAATGGAACTAGTGATATCATACCAAAAGGAAATATTCATTACTATAATCAAAAAGAATTTGCTAAATCTTATGAAAATGATTTAGCAGCTGTAGTTACAGAACGACCTGTAGAGGCGATGACAAATGGTGAAGATAAACCCCGTGAACTTGGTGTTGCTAGTCAAGGTGATAATATTACTTTAGTAGGTTATCCGAATGATTTTTCTTCGAAAAGATTATCAGAAGCAACGAAATCAAGATTAAAAGATGGTAAAATGTATAAAATATCTGGTACATTATCAAGTCTAAATACAACTACTGGTGACGGTACTTATAATACGAGTGCGTTAGGTGGATTCTCAGGAGGTCCAATTTTTAATGATAAAGGTGAAGTAGTAGGTATTCATCAGCATGGTACAAATACGGACGCTGGAACTGATGCGGAGCAACATGGAGGAGGTTTATTTTTCACTGATAAACATAGAGCTTGGATAAATAAGATAATAGAAGAACATGGTATCAAAGGTTGGTTTGTTAGTGGTAATGATAAATACTATTATGATGACAACCATAGGGCGTTAGTAAGTACAGAGCGTGAAATAGATGGTGCTAGATATTCATTTGACAGTAATGGTCGCGGAAGATTACTATCAGGTACAGAAAAAGGTAAAGTAGTACTTAGAATTAAGAATGAAGCTGGAGAAAAGTTAGTCGAAAGAGTCGTCGCACAAGGTAACGTAGGTTCTGCGGTTAATTACGACTTTAAACAAGACAAGGAAAATAAAGATCTATTTGGTAAAAATCCTAACGCTACAATTGTGTCTATTGATGGAGAGGCGATTAATAAGAAATTTAATGAAAATTGGTCTAAAGACTTTGTAAGTAAACTATCATTAGGAAATACATATATTGATGCTGTTATTAAAGGAGACAACTTCGTTAGAACACAACCTGGGCAAGTCGATACATCTGGTAATGTTACGCTTCCTAAACCAAGCGATGAGGTGAAGAATGCACCGAACGGATTGCGTAATTTCAACGCAACAGCGATTATAGTAACACCTGATGGTACAGGTTCTGGTACACTAATTGAAAAAGATTTATTACTTACAGTCGCTCATAATTTCTTGAAGTTTGAGAATGGTAAGGTGACAGAAAAAGCCACTGGTAATAATGATAAGAAATATTACGCAGTACTTCCAAATGGTAAAAAGGTATTCTTTACAGACTCTGATATTCATTATTGGAAAAAAGATGATTCAGTTGTTGGATTTACGCATGATCTTGCTTTAGTTAAGTTTAAAGAGATTGTGGATAATGTTACGCCTGCTGCTGTAAAAAAAGATGTTTCTGTTGTAAATAGTGGTGATAAAGTGTCAGTTTATGGTTTTCCTGATGGTAAATTAAAGCCAGTTATCGACACTAAAGTTACCGATGTAGTAGACCGTGGTGCTGGTTTGACTGGAATTGGATATACGGGTACTAAACCAGGAGCATCAGGTGGTGGACTTTATAATGATAAGGGTGAAATTATCGGAGTGCATCAAAATGGAGTTGTTGGGCAAAGAAGTGGTGGATTAGTCTTTTCTAAAGAACAACTCGATTGGATAAAATCTTATATTGATGATAATCCAAAAGCCCCTGTATATAGAGAAGAAAAAAATATAGACTACGGCGATGTTGCTGAATTTGAATTGAAGGATTTAAAAGATGATTCTAAATTAAAACAATGGTTCAGTGATAGAATAAAAAAAATAGGAACTGAAGATAAAAATAAGATTATCTGTTGATGGAAATATATTATTTGAGAAAAAAATAGATACCGCTACTAAAGAAGATTTTGAGATAAAAAAACAGGATTATATAAAAATTGAATCAATAGTTGAGAAAGAAGAAAAAAATTCCTTTTGATACAAAAATATGTAGCAGACAAAAGAACTAAACAAAGGCGAAAGGTCTGTAATTAAAAAAAGGGTATTGATGGAGTAATTAAAAACGACTTATATCAAGGATGAAGATGGGAATTTAACATTAGATAAAGAAACTAAAGAACCAGCTGTTGATCAGGTAGTTAAAGTAGGGGTTAAGTCTGTAGAAAATACAAAGGAAATTTTATCAAATACAGTATATGTAGCAGATAAAAGAAAAAAAGCAAGAGGGCTATCTAACGAGCGTATAGAAGGTTCTAATGGTTATGAAAAAGAAGTTATAAAATATACACTTAATGAAAAAGATGGAACAATAAGTGAAACTGTAGAGAAAACAGAAAAGAAAGTGACTGATACAATAATAAAAGTTCCGGCAAAGGATAAAGTAGAAGTTACAGAAATACCAAGCCCAATAAGATACGAAAAAAGATAGTACGAGAAAAAAAGGACAAAAAAATATTACTATTCTTGGAGAAAAAAGGAACAAGAAAAAGTAACAACAACATACGAAGTAAATCCAAAAACAGGAGAAGTCACAGAAAAAGTAGAAAAACCAGAAGTTAAAGAAGCAACAGAAACAGTAGTGAAAGTTGCCGCGAAGGATAAGGTAGAAGTTACAGAATTACTAAGTTCGGTAAGATACGAAAAAGATAGTACGAGAGAAAAAGGACAAAACAATATTACTATTCCTGGAGAAAAAGGAACAAGAAAAGTAACGACAACATACGAAGTAAATCCGAAAACAGGAGAAATAACAGAACGAGTAGGAACTCCAGAAGTAACAGACGCAACAGAGACAGTAGTAAAAGTTGCCGCGAAGGATAAAGTAGAAGTTACAGAATTACTAAGTTCGGTAAGATACGAAAAAGATAGTACGAGAGAAAAAGGACAAAACAATATTACTATTCCTGGAGAAAAAGGAACAAGAAAAGTAACGACAACATACGAAGTAAATCCGAAAACAGGAGAAGTAACAGAACGAGTAGGAACTCCAGAAGTAACAGACGCAACAGAGACAGTAGTAAAAGTTGCCGCGAAAGATAAAGTAGAAGTAGTTCAACGAGAAGATGGGAAAAAGGTAAAAGTTACAACTGTATATATAGTTGATGAAAAAACAGGCAATATAACACAAACAAAAAGAGAAGAAGAGATTTCTCATGATGTTGTAACATCTAAATCTGATGAAAAAGTACCAACAGTAGAACTTGAAGCATTTGAAGGTGGAGTGAACCCATCAGAATCAGTAGTGACAGAAGAACTTAAAGCATTCGAAGGTGGAGTGAACCCATCAGAATCAGTAGTGACAGAAGAGCCTAAAGCATTCGAAGGTGGGGTAAATCCATCAGAATCAGTAGTAACAGAAGAACTTAAACCATTCGCAGGCGGAGTAAACGCAGAAATATCAGTAGTTAAAGAAGAATTACCTGAACTAAAAGTAGCACTTTTAAAAGATGAAGAAGATAATGTTTTAGAAGTTTTAGCAATTTCTGAAAAGCCAAAAGAACTAAAAGGCTATAAATACACAGGAAAAAGAAAAAAAGTAGACGGTGAAGGTAATAAAATCTATATTTACGAAAAAGATAAATCGAAAGTAGTAACATCTAAATCTGATGAAAAAGTGCCGACAGTAGAACTTAAAGCATTCGAAGGTGGAGTGAATCCATCAGAATCAGTAGTGACAGAAGAATTGAAACCATTCGCAGGTGGAGTGAATCCATCAGAATCGATAGTGACAGAAGAATTGAAACCATTCGCAGGTGGAGTAAATCCATCAGAATCAGTAGTGACAGAAGAATTGAAACCATTCGAAGGCGGAGTGAACCCATCAGAATCAGTAGTAACAGAAGAACTTAAAGCATTTGTAGGTGGGGTAAACGCAGAAACAGCAACAGTCAAAGAACAATTACCTGAACTAAAAGTAGCCCTTTTAAAAGATGAAGAAGGTAATATTTTAGATGTTTTAGCAATTTCTGAAAAGCTAAAAGAATTAAAAGGCTATAAATATACAGGAAAAGAAGAAGTAGATGGCGAAGGTAATAAAATCTATATTTATCAAAAAGTTGAATTAGAGAATCATGATAACGAAAAACAAGAAACTGTTGATGTTAATCAATCTCAAAATACTGAAAGTCAAAATGAGACTGCTGAATCTAAGAAAGCACAAGTCAAAAAACTACCTAATACAGGAGAAACACCTGTAGAAAGTGGAATATTAGGTGTAATGTTACTTGCCGCAACAACGATGTTATCTAAACGAAAAACTAAAAAAATAATATAATAACATAAAGAGGTTGATCCAAAAAAACCTAAATTTTAACAAAGTGTATATGAAAAACTCATAGACGCAGTGGTTTATTGATATCTAAAATCGCTTTAGAAAAGCTTTTTAGATATCTAATAAACTATGCAGGAGTGACTCGACAAAAATCGATTTCTACGAAATCACGATTTTTTTGAGTCACTCCCTTTTTATAAATTTTGGTTGTATCCTAAATTTAGTGTAAAAAAACAGTTCTGAGATTTTTTTGTTATACATTAAATTCTAAATTCACTTTGAAGTTTTTTTTAAAAAAAGAAAGTTTGTTGATGATTGTTTTTAATGAAAACGCATAAAAATGTATAAACTGTGAAAAAAAGACTATATTGTCCGATTATTTTTAGTATTTTATAAAAAATAGTTGTAAACGTCTGTATTTGTGATATAATTATTAATGGAAAAAATAATTGCTTTCAGGAGGCGTAATTTATGTCAATAATCGTAGTAGTAGGTTCACAATGGGGAGATGAAGGTAAAGGTAAAATTACCGACTTTTTAGCAGAACGTGCTGATGTAATTGCTCGTTATCAAGGGGGTAACAACGCAGGACATACTATTAAGTTTGATGGAAAAACTTACAAACTTCAATTAATCCCATCTGGTATTTTTAATGAAGAGAAACTTTCAATTATCGGTAATGGTCTTGTAGTAGATCCTAAATGGATTTGCAGTGAGATCGATAGACTTAAAGAAAGTGGAGTTACTTGTAATGGATTAAGAATCTCTAATAGAGCACACGTAGTATTACCATACCACTTGAAACTTGATGAGGTCGAAGAAGCTCGTCGTGGGGAAAACAAAATTGGTACTACTAAAAAAGGTATCGGACCATGTTATGTAGATAAATACAAACGTTGTGGTATCCGTATCGCTGACTTATTAGATGCTGATCTATTCAAGAAAAAACTAGAACAAAATCTGAAAGAAAAAAATGAATTATTCGAAAAAATCTATGAAACTGAAGGATTCACAGTAGAAGAAATCTTCAATGAATATTTCGAATATGGAAAACAATTAGCTCAATATGTTACAGACACTTCTAAAGTATTAGAAGATGCACAAAATGAAAATAAAAATATCTTATTCGAAGGTGCACAAGGTGTAATGCTTGATATCGATCATGGTACATACCCATACGTTACATCATCTAACCCATCTGCAGGAGGAATCACAGTAGGTAATGGATTCGTACCAACAAATGGACTTAAAGTATTAGGTATTTCAAAAGCTTATACTTCACGAGTAGGTGATGGACCATTTCCAACTGAATTATTCGATGAAATCGGAGATACAATTCGTGAAGTTGGTCATGAGTACGGAACAGTTACTAAACGTCCACGTCGTATTGGTTGGTTCGATACTGTAGTAATGCGTCACTCAGCTCGTGTATCTGGAATGACGAATCTGTCAGTAAACTGTCTAGACGTTCTTACAGGACTTAAAGAAATTAAAATCTGTACAGCATACGACTATAAAGGTGAAATCTTAACTGAATATCCAGCTAATGAAAATATCATTAAAGATTGTAAGCCGATTTATGAAACATTACCAGGTTTTGATGAAGATATTACAGGTGTAACATCATTAGATGAGCTTCCTGATAACGCAAGAAAATATTTAGAAAAAATCGAAGAATTAGTAGGGGTTAAAATCTCTGTATTCTCTACAGGACCAGACAGAACTCAAACGCACCTATTAGAAGATTTATGGAATTAAAATAAAATGAAATAATAAGTAGACTTCGAGGTTAATATACTATGCCTCGAAGTTTATTTTTGTAAGAATTAGATTGTGAACACAAAAAATAACGTGACAAAAATGTCGTATTCAGCTATTAATTGTATAGATATAGAGAAAATATATTAGAATATGACGTATTTGTCACGTAATTAAAAATAAGAGTTAATTTAATGGTAAAAATATAATAGAAAAGGCTATGTTAATAGTGAATTATACGTTTATTTACACAAGAAAAATAGTGATAAATTATTCTTAATAATAAAGTTTAGGAGATAAGGAATGGACAAGAAGAATTTACATGGAAGTATTTTTTTAAAAAAACTAAGAGAAGAAAGAGAATATAAATTAAAAAGATGTGGCAGGTGATGTTGTTTCTACAAGAACATTAATGCGTTTTTGAAGCGGATGAAACAAGCATACCAATTGCTACATTTGAAAAGTTATTAGAGAATTTAAATATCAATTATTTAGATTATCTAACGGTTTACTATGATAATACTGATACCGCAACCACAAAAATTCGCTAATAAATTGCAGAAACTTCTGCAATCAGGTTCTTCATCAAAGTTAGTAAATGAATGTAAAAAAAGAGCTGAAGAAAGAAGATATCGAATTTAGTAAGAGATTAACTATATTGATTCATTTAAATAATATTCTTTGGAAAGAGGATAAAGAATTATTTGAAGAAAAATAGAAAAATTAATAAGGAATAGAATTGAATCATTGAATAAATTGGGATTTGATGAAATTTATGGACTATTCCTTTTTAATATATTCGGCATCAAAGGATGATTATTCAGTAGAATATATTGAAAGGATTATTGAAGATTGCTTTAAAAAAATATCCCAGTAAGAAATTATTTGAATAAATACATGAGTGCTGTATATTGTGATTTATTAAAAGTAGCGCTATCGTTCTTAGTAAGAGCTGGTTATTATGAATTAGCTGAGAAGAGATGCAAAGAGACGCTTAAACTATTTAATGAAAATCCACTATTAATGAATAGAGCTACATTTTCTAAGGAAATTGTTGCAATAATGGCTTCGCTATATTTATTACAAGACAAGGAAGAAGGTGTCATATTAGCGAATAAAATTCTGAAATATGAAGATATTGTTGCTGAGATTACTGGTGATCCTTATTACAAACAGGTAAGAGATGTAACTTATGAAGCTTATTGTAGAGCAAATAAGACAGGTATTGATATCGAATTTTAATTAATTATGTATTTATGAATAGTTTGAAGAAATTAGTTCACTATTAGTGAATTAGTTTCTTTTTTATGCGTTTAAGAGTGTTGATATAACTTATAATGAAAAAAATTTAGAAGACAGTTTTGTCATATTACGGGAGAAAATGAGCGAAAAAGAGGAGTATTTATGTAGTAATGTGACTATTTTTTTTCCTGATTTATATTAATTCTAATACTATATGATAAAAATTGTCGTTATAAAATGATTATTTACATATTTTTTTACGGAGGAAATGAATTATGATGAAAAAGAAAACAAAGGTTTTCGCTTAGGGAAAATAAAATAGGTACAGTTTCGATGTTGTTAGGGCTAACTATAGTAGGTATGCTGGAACAGTAGTTCAAGCTGCAGAAGTTCCTAAAGAAACAACAGTAAAGGATGAGAAGTTCTATACAGTAACTGATGGACAAATACTGGGTGCTGAGAAAAAAATTGCCGGAAGACAATTAGAAATTGTCGAAAAAAAGTTAATGAAATAGAAGGTAATAAAAATTTCTATAATAAATATTCAAAAAAAGAACAAGAAACTTTAAATAATAAAAAAAGATTTATTAACAAAGGAAATTGAAGAAGTTAAGAAAAATAACACCAGATAAAAATAGAGTCTGTGAAAAAAATGACATCTTAGAAACAGAAAAAAAGATAAATCATCTAAAGAGAATGAATTAGCTCAAGCTAAAAAAAGATGAAGTTGATAAATTGAATATAAAGAATGATGCTGATAAAAAAAGTTCAGATTGCACAAAAAAAGAAGCCGATGAAGCTGATAAGGATGTATATGTTAAGGAAAAAAAGTATTTAATCCGAAAGAAAAAAAGATGAAGCAAAAAGATAAGTTAAATAATATAGAAAAAGACACTAATTGAAAAAAACAAAATGAAAAAAATCCATAGTACAGAAGGAATTAGAACAAGCTAAAGAGTTTGATAAGAGGTTAGTACAAAGTAAAGTAGATGCAAAATTAGATGTAGATAAGAGGAAACAAAGTAAAATAATCAAAGAGAAAGAATTAGCAGAAGCTAAAGTAAAAGAAAAAGAGTTAGAGTTAGCTTTAGAAAAGGTTAAATATCCATTTGGTGTAAAAGGGATTAAAATGACGGTAAGCCTAGACCCTAGATTTGTAGAGGGGCTTAAAGAATACTTTGAACTTGACTCACAAGTGGGGCCTGAATACTTTGAACTTGACTCACAAGAGGCGCGTAAAGCCAAAATTGAAGAATTAATAAAAATAGAAAAAGAGATTATGTCGAAAGTAAACTTTAAGTTGTCTACTGCTGACGAGTATAAAAATGATGAAAAAATTGATATTAGAAATATCTCTTTAGAAGATAATCTTATTTATTCTCAATACTTTACAATGTTAAATAACCAAATCCGTGCACAGTTTGGGAAAACAGCTCAGAAAGTAAATTTAAATACTCAAAAATTTATTCATGAGGCTGCAAAAATTACGATGGATGATGATTATTCAGAAGCTATGCATTATCATAAAGGTTTAAATAAAGCAGCTTTAAAATTTGGCATAGATGATTACGATCATGGAAATGAATATAATAGATTTGAAAGTCAAGATTATACTTTTGTTAGAAAGTCTGATAATAAACATATTTCAAAACGTTTTTTATTTAATGCTTTACATAATAGTTTACTTAGATTTTATTACGAAGCACATATGACAGGTCATTATGGGCATGCTAAACATATGTTAAATGATTCGGAAACAGTAGCTGTTGGTTTTGCTATTACAAGTGATCTGAGTTCGGCTATAGTGGGTTTAGATTATCTTAAGATTTCTATTGCTTCTGTTCATAAATATGTTCATAAAAATCGTGAAGAATGGAAAAGAGATTACAGTCTTGAATCGAAAGATACTTTGGAGCCAATTTATATAAATTCTGATGCTGAGATTCGTGAAAAAGAGGAAAATTTAGTTAAAGCAACAAAAGCCGTAGAAGATGCTAAAAAGGTACTTGATGTAGCAACAAAAAATGCAGATGATGCACAAACTAAAGTTAATGAATTAAATAAAATTAAAGAAAAAACAAGTGATGTACAAAAGAAACTGGATATAGCTACTAAAGAAAAAAATAAAAAGCAGAAAATGAAAAAAATAAAAAAGCCGAGGAAAAATTTAAGAAATATAATTAAAGATCAAGATACAAAAGAAAAAAAGCGTTAAATAATGCACTATCTATCCAACGTCAGAAACATGATGTTTTTAAAACAATGTACAGTCTGATTTAATTAGAGCACAAGAAGAGTATGCTAATGCAGTAAATATACGCGAGGATAAAGAACAAAGTTTGCAAAAATATTAAAAAAATATTATAGTAGCTTTAAATGGCAAGAAAAAAAGATTTTTGAAGTAAAGTTGGCAAAACTAGAAGAAGATGGAAAAGAGTTTGTTAAAGTGAAAGCTCAACTTAAAGATGTAGAAGATAAGTTAACAGCTTATTTGAAAAAAACAATTAAAAATTAAATGCTGAATTAGAAAAAAAGAAAGTAGATTTTAAAGAGTTAAAAAAAGAATATAATCGTTTATTAGAAATTTATACAAAAAGAGCGTATACCTAAATCTCTTCAATTAGATCCGAATATTGAAAAACCACTCCTTGACATTAAAGAAGAGGTTAGGGAAGTGGAACTTGATTATAAAACTGTAGAACAAGATGATTCAACATTAGAAGAAGGGAGACGAATAGTTAAAGTTAAAGGGAAAAAAGGTCATAAGGTAATCAAAATAATAATACTATCAGAAAAAGGAAAATTATTAGATATAGTAACTCAAGAAACTATTCTTGATGAAGCAGTTGATAAGCTAGTTTTTGTAGGGAGAAAACGTCTAAACGTATCAGGAGACGATAATTCAGAAGAACTAGGATATAAAGCTCCAGGTTCACAAAATAACAAATCTGAATTACAACGTCCAAGTGTAAATTCAAATGGATTAAATACTCTACCTAATACAGGAGAAAGTCAAACAGGTGCGGCTACTGTAGCAGGCCTAGTAGCTCTAGCGGTTGCTGCGAGATTACGTCAAAGAAAAGAAAAAAATAATTTAATATATTTTTAAAAGTCTAAGTTATAATATTTTTTTAGCTTAGGCTTTTAAATATCTTAAAATTGCTAGATGATAATAATTTAGATTGATAATGTGCTTTGGTTAGATTATTATATTAATACAAATTTCAATTTTAAGTATTAATTTATTTCATACTTATGGATGTTAAAATAAAATAGAAAAAGCTACATTTTATAAAAATTTAATGTGTTAATATTAATGTTTAAACATTAATATATTATTATCGATAATGTTTAAATAAGCTTTTATTTTATAGGTTTTGTATAATTGAATAAATATAATTGTAATAAAACTTAGTGTTAACATTTAATATGTGTCACCGTTGACACTTTTTGAGTGTAAAACATCGAAAAGTGAATAGAAAGTGACAATTACATCATATTTTATTAATATATAGAAATCTAGTGATATAATAATAATCGTCTATAGGAGGTCCGTACTTATTATTTACTATAAAGAAAGAAAAATTCATTATGTTGACAGTTTTTGGTTGTTTTTTTCGTTAACATAATATTTCTAGGGATAAGGTAATTATAAAGAATTTTTTTATAGAAAAGAAAAATGAAGTTTATAAAAAAATTTTTGTTAGATATTATTATAAATTTGATTGGAAAAAGTTGCTCAATGAAATTTAAACTTAACAAAATTGGAGAAAAATGTATTATGTACATAAATTAATTAAGTTGAAGAGAAAAAGTTTTAAAATTGAAGTTTATAAACTAGAATATACTGTCGGAAAAATATTATAGGCATATAGGAAGAGTAACTTTATTTGTTGTGTTGTCGGTTACTCTTTTTTATTTTGCCACTTTTTTATTGCACGGAGAAAAATAATATGAATTCTAGGTAGAAGAATATCGCTTGATATACATCTGAATTTTAGAATAAATATAATGTATTAGAAAATTAATAACATTAAAAAAATTTAATTATTATTTCAACATTAGTCACATAATTTGTGCTATAATAGTGTAAAGAAACTAATTTAGGAGGCGATGCTCAGATGAATGATAATAATATTCATGGGAAGATCTTCAAAAAGATTAGGGAAGAACGTGGAATTAAATTGAAAGATGCGGCAGGGACAGCTATTTCTGCTAGAACACTTATTAGATTTGAAGCTGATGAGACGAGTGTAACATTAGAGGTTTTTGAGCAATTATTAAGAAATATTGGTATATGTTATCAAGATTATTTTTCAGAGTATTTGCCACTTGTGGAAGTAGATCAATCTGGCTTCCTAAAAGAGGCGAATGCATTGGCAGAATCAGGAAATTATTCTGCTATAAAAACTCTAGCAATAAAGGTTCTTGAGAAAGAAAATCTTTCAATGGCAACACGTTTATATATAGAACAATATTTAGGAATGTTACAAGAAAAAATGATTCCAAAAATTATTTTGGAAAATAGAGAGTATGTTTTAGAATATTTAAAAAAGATGGATAAACATACAAAAAATGAAATGTTAACATTAACGCTGATGCTTAGAGTACTTACTGAGGAACAACTGCCAGTTAAATTTGTTCGTAGACTTATTGATGAAAACCTAGAACCGATAGGTGTTGGGGATATGTTTTCTATTGATAGAGGAGAAAGATCCATACTTACTTTACATGGTGCTATTGCCTGTTTATCTAGAAGGGGATATGCAGAGGAAGCAGAGGAAAAATGTTTAAAAGCTATCGAATTGTTAAAGACTAATTATAGTAAATTAACACATTTTAATTTTCATATGAATGCATTTTATTTTATATTGGTGCAGATTCAATTAAGATTAAATAAACCTGAAGGTGTTGAGTTGGCTAATAGATGTATTCGTATACTTGATGCTCAGATTGATTTATATGATATGCAATCAGATATACTTGCTAGAGAAATATTAGCTAAAAAAATTTTTTTATGAACGTAATAAAAACAGGAATTGACTTTGAGTTTTAATAAATATTTTTTTCTTAATATTAAATGTAATAAAGAAATTCAAATTATGAGTGTGTTTTGGATTTTTTTATAATTGGCTTTTAGCTAACTTAGTAAAGCAAAGTTGTTGAAATAAAATAATCATTTGCTATGCGGATGAGGTTTAAGAATTAAACAATTAGAAAAATCATTCTTTCTTTATAAAAATACGAGTAGTTCACGCTCTAAGTTAAAGAAAGGGTGATTTTAATTATGTAAAAAAATATCTTATTGTATGTATAATAGTAGAGGATAAGAATTTTTTTATAAAAAAACGTTTTACATTTTATTTGAATAATATAAATTATATTTTTAAGTAAAAAAACGTTATCATATAATTATAGAATGATAATAGTTATTAATACTATTTACATAAAAAAATAAATAAAAAGAGGTGTAAATAATGTCGATTCTTAAAAAAAGGCATGGTTATATATAACCAGAAAAAGTTTTAAATCATTTGTTATATTCTTGATATTAGCTACTATGTCATCATTAATTTTAAGTACTATATCAATTAAAAAATCAACTGATGCTTTGTCAAAAGAGACTTTTCAAAATATAACGAGTAGTTTTTTTCTATGGAGATAAATAGAAAGACTAATCAAGGGACTGCCAGAGGAGCTGGTAACTTAATAGGAGAGGATATTGAGAAGATTAAGAATCTTCCAGGAGTAAAGAAATATGTTAAAAGAATGAATGTAAGTGCGGATTTAATAGATTTAGAGCCTTTAAAACTTGCGAATCATCAACAAGAAGAGAAAAACAACAAACAAAGACAACTTTTCTCTAAGACGGTTATTGTTACTGGAACAAATGACTCGTCGTTAGATGATAGATTCTCTGCAGAAACATTAAAATTAATAGAAGGGCGACATCTAACTGATAATGATAAAAAAATTCGGCTCTAATTCATGAAGGTTTCGCTAAGAAGAATAAAATTAAAGTTGGAGATAAGATTAAATTAAAAGGTAATCCAAACGATGCAGATAATGAGAAAAAATCTGATAAAGAGGTTGAAGTTACTGTAGTTGGTATTTTTGGAGGTCAGAATAAAGGTGTTACATCTAGTCATATGGAACTCTACGATAATATTTTTATAGCTGATACTCAAACAACAAAAACTTTATATAATTATGAAGATGGGAAAGAAATATATCAAGATGCAACATTTTTAGTTGATGGAAAAGATAAAGTTGATAATATTATAAATGATGCTAAAAAGCTGCCTATTAACTGGAAACAATATATGTTAGTTAAAAGTAATCAAAACTTCCCAGCTCTTCAACAATCATTAGATACAATTTATAGTCTAACTAATGGTGTATTCATCAGTACGATAGTCTTTAGCATAGTAATATTATCATTGATATTATTCTTATGGATAAACAGTAGAAGAAAAGAAATAGGTGTAAGTTTAGCGATTGGTATGACTAAAGCTAGTATTATTGGGCAATTTATTCTTGAAGTTCTGTTAATTAGTATTCCGAGTTTTATAGCTTCATATTTCGTAGGGAGTGCAATTAGTCAAAATATCGGAAATCAGATACTGCAACAATCTATTAAATCTGTAAGTAAAACTATCTCGAACCAAGCTAACGGAGTTAATCTAGGGGCAAATGCTGAAGTAGAGGGTGCAAATAAAATTATTACTGCCTTGGATGTAAGTGTTAGTGTGGACAATATGCTGACAGTAGTACTTGTTGGTATTGCGATAATTGTTATTGCTGTAGGAATTGCTTCTAGCAGATTAGCATATAGAAAACCTAAAGATTTATTATCTGATATTAATTAATGTAAGGAGAAATAGATGAGTATTTTTAATAGGGCATATCTTTATATTATTAGAAAAAAAGTAAGAAGCAGTATTTTATTTTTTTAATAGTTACACTAATATCATTTTTTTCTTATTAAGTGGTAGTGTCTTGAATACAACTGTAAATAATATTTCTAAAAAAATTTATATAAAGATGTTAATTTTGGATTTAATATTGAAAGTGCAGATAAGTCCAATAAAGAAATAGAAAAAGGATACTTTGAAAAAAATTGAAGAATTAAAAGGAATAACTACGAAAAAAATTATATATTTTTCTAAATCGGTTACTGTTGAAGGGGAAAAAGGTAGTTCAGGAAAAATCAAAAATATTACTTTAAATGATGAAATGAAAAAAATAAAAAGTAATTTAGTGATGATGAATGGTATTACCGCTTCTAAAAAGTAATATTGATTTTAAGAGTGAAGTTTTAAAATTGGAAAAGGGAAGACATATTGAAGAAAAATGATAAGAATAAAAATTATGATTCATGAAAAAAATTTGCTGAATTAAATAATATTAATTTAGGGTGATAAAATTAAATTATCACAAGAAGGTAAAAATTTTAGAATTGGAAGTTGTTGGAATCTATTCTGGTGAAAAAAACTAATACCTTTAATGGTTTAAGTTCGGATTTTTATTGAAAATACAGTTTATACTGATTATAAATCAAGTCAAGAGTTATTAGCTTTAATATCTAATAATAAAGTAACGTCAGTAGAGTATGGAGTAGAAGATCCAACTAACTTAGATGATGTAATTAAAACTGTTGAGAATTTAGGAATAAATAATTTAATGGTCTCTAAATCGAATAAGAATTATGAGCTTATTACATCATCAGTAGAGAGTATAACTAAAAATAACTAATATAATAAGAATAGGTAGTGTTGTAGTTGGAGTAGTAATACTATCATTAATATTAATGTTCTGGGTTCGTGAAAGAACATACGAAATTGGGATTTTACTGTCATTAGGAACGAGTAAAGTAAACCTAGTGTTACAATTTATAGTTGAGGTATTATTGATAACATTATTTGGTTTGATAACTGCACTTGGTACAGAGATGACGACTATTAAGTATTTAGCTAATAATGTTGGAAGTATATTTTCTGAAGAGTTACCAAAAACAATAGCTGATGAATTAATGAAGATATCTGTGAGTGGAATAGATATTATTAGTCTAGTGATAGTAATGGTAGCTATAGTAATCATTTCGGTAGTTGTAGCATTATTGCCAATCTTAAAAAAATGAAACCGAAGAAGATTTTTAACGAATATTAATTAGTGAGGAATAAGAAATGTCGATTTTTTTAAATTGAAAAATGTAAGTTATTTATATGATAACAGTAAGTCAAAGGTTTTAAGTGGAATTACTTATAATTTTTGAAGTAGGGAAGTTTTTATGCGATAATAGGTAAATCTGGAGCAGGTAAGTCAACTTTACTATCGTTATTAGCAGGATTAGATAGTCCTTCAAGTGGAGAAATATTATTTAATGATATTAATATCGAAAAAAATAGGATATAGTGAACATAGACGTAAAGATATCTCTCTAGTTTTTCAAAATTATAACTTAATCGATTATCTAACTCCGCTAGAAAATCTAAAACTTGTTTCAAAAAATGCAAGTAAAGATATTCTATTAAAGCTAGGATTAGAAGAAGAGCATGTTAATCGAAACGTTATGAAGCTTTCTGGTGGGCAGCAACAACGTGTGGCTATCGCAAGAGCATTAGTATCTGAAGCCCCTATAATTCTAGCTGATGAACCAACAGGGAACTTAGATGAAAGTACTGCAGAAGAGATAATCGAAATCTTGAAAAAGGTAGCTGTAGAAAACAATAAATGTGTTATCGTAGTTACTCACAGTAATCAATTAGCGAGTGCTGCTGATGTAGTGTTAGAGTTAAAAGATAAAAAATTAAAAATTAAATAAGTAAAAGCGAGATTAGCTTTAGAAATTGATTGTTCAAAATCAAAATTCTTAAGTTAATCTCGCTTATTTTATTAATTATAAGTGTTTTTTTAAGCAAAATAGTTTATCAAGTTCGTTTAATGCTTCTTCAAAATTGTAAACTAGTGTACCGTGTTTTAAAATTCCACCAAGAACGTAATGATTCATTGCATAGCTAGGAATATCATATTTGTTTGCTGATTTTAATCGAATATCTGAATTTATAGCGATAATCTTTTTCTTAAGTGCAATTGCAATTCCTAACTCGACCATTACACCACTATCTTCGTTCGTAACATCAGCTAAGAAGATGTCACAATTTTCTACAGCGTGAGTATCTCCATTAAAAATATCTTCCGGTGTTGGTAATGTTTGTTTATCTTCGTTAAAAGGTTGTTCTATTGGATTAAAGACAGATAATCTTTCTCCAAATTTTTCTTTTAATAATTTTCCTTCTTTTAAACGTTGAGCTATTTCAGCCTCGTTAAATAGTGCTCCAGCTAAATAAAGTTTCATAGAATAGTCCTCCTTAGTTGTTATTTAAATTATAATATATATCAACTCAATTTTACAACTAAAGTAAAAAAAGAAATTGATAGTGATTATATGTTCTACTAGTTAATACTGGGAAAAAATTTTTATTACAATGCTAGGAAGAAAAACTAATTGATTCGATTTGTCAGTTTATAAAGAAAAAGAGTATCCCTTTAATGAGATACTCTTAATATGATATTGATGCTGATATTTCACAGCTAATAATGATATTGATGTGGATGTTTCACCACTAATTTATATTAATAGTATCTCATTTTTTTATTTATATGTCAAATATTAAAGTAAATTTTTTTCTAATTCTATTTTCTATAAGGGACATTGATTCCTCGGAAATCGTAATATTACCCGCACTTTCATACTCAGAAACTGGTGTTAGCTTTCTCTTGTCTATTGTTTGTATCATATTTACACAGGCATAAGCTATCTTTATTTTTTTGTATTTTTTTATATTTTTTTCGATTCCTTTGAAGTGTCTTTCCTTAGATTCTAAAAAAACTTTCTGTATTAATATCTAGTTTATATAACGCTTTATTGATTAATTCTTCTGAATAAGAATTTATGCTCTTTTGGACATCTTCTGTTACAACACCATTATTTTCAATCAACAATTTTTTTATGTATTCATTAAATTCATTAGAATAATATTCTCTTTTTGTTATCTAGTTCAGAGGGGGATTCTTTAGATGTTATATCCCATTTAGAGATTAATTCATCTATTTTATTAAGATGATATTTTGAATTTTTTTAAAAATATATATTGTCGTAGGGTGTTAGAGCTTGATAATATTTATTATTTTTTTTGAAGATAGAGGAATAACTGTAAGTGTACTCTTTGTTACTTTATCATATTTATCTAGCACAATTGCAAAAATGATTTCCGCTTAATTCAGAACCTATATTAATACCAAACTTAACATATACAATAGTACCTCTTTTAAATTTTTGGAAAGAATTTTTGTGTTCTTACCCAGAGCTTCATTGTGAAATTGTTTTTGCTTTTAAATAGAATGGACTGTGGGAGATATTTAAACTTATACAGATTATATTCCATAATATTCAGAAATATTCTTTGAGCTTCTTTAAATATTGTTTTTCATAAATTTTTCCTTTCTGATGTTATCATTTTTAAATTATTGATTTCGCTTTTAATTAAAAAAATTATAAATCGCATAAAAATTTACTTGGGTAATAGATGAAATAAGCGTAGTTCTTAGTCAATACTAGAATACCTTAATTTAAATATAAGTTCAAGGTGAAAGATGAAAAAGATTGGAATATTTGTATTGAAAAAAATAAAAATAATAATCGAATATATAAAAGGGATGTTTATGCATAAAAATAAATTAAGTAAGAAAAATAAAAATGAAACTTAAATTTGATTAAGTACTAGTTATTATATACTATTTCTATTATAATAATTAATGAAGTAAAGAATATATATGTGAGGAATTTATTGATGAAAAGTGTAGTACTTTGTGAAAAACCTTCGGTTGCTCGTGACATTGCGAGGAATCTTGGAGCGAAAAATAATAAAAATGGTTGTCTTGAAGGGGATAAGTATGTAGTTACTTGGGCGTTAGGTCATTTAATCACCCTTCAAACGTCTGATAAATATAAGGAATTTAATAATGTAAGTTTAGAGAATTTACCGATGATTCCAAAGTTTATGAAAACAGAAATAATTAAGAAAACTTTTAAACAGTATAAAGTCGTAGAAAATGCTTTGAATAGGAAAGATGTTAACGAAGTTATCATTGCGACTGATGCAGGTCGTGAAGGGGAGCTTGTTGCTCGTTATATTATCGATAAGGCTAAATGCAATAAAAATGTAAAAAGACTTTGGATTTCTTCTGTAACAGATAAGGCGATTAAAGATGGATTTAGAAACCTAAAAGACGGGAAAGAATACCTAGGATTATATCATTCAGGTATAGCTCGTGCTAATGCAGACTGGTTAGTTGGAATAAATGCATCTAGAGCATTAACGTTAAAATATAATGCATCACTTAACTGTGGTCGTGTTCAAACTCCAACATTGCAGATGGTTTTCGAGAGAGAAGAAAAGATTAAACAATTCAAACCAAAAGACTATTATACTTTTGAAGCACAAATTGATGGTGTTAAGTTTAGCTGTGGTAATAGTGAATTTAATCTGGAAAAAGCAGAACAATTCATTAAAAAGAATATTAATAAAGAAATTAAATTTAATGATGTTCAGAAAAAATCTAAAACATCATCAGCAAAACCTTTATACAATTTAACGGATATTCAACAAACAGCTAGTGCGTTATTTGGTATGTCACCGAAACAAACATTAAACATTGTTCAAAGTCTATATGAAAGACATAAGGTATTGACTTACCCAAGAACGGATAGTAGATATTTAACTAGTGATATGAAAAACACTTTAAAAGATCGTATTCAAGCAATTGGAGGAGATTTTAAAGAAACTACCGCAAAATTACTTAAAGTAAAAGACTATAATACTAAGAAGATTATTAACAATGCAAAGGTAAGCGATCACCATGCTATTATCCCAACTGAGCAAAGACCTAACTATATGTCGATGTCAGATATGGAGACTAAAATATATAATTTGGTAGCTAAGAGATTTTTAGAGAATTTATTACCGGAGTATAAATACGAAGAGACTACGTATTCGTTTAATATTGAAAAATAAAGTATTTTCTGCCAAAGGATTAAAAAGTAATTCAAGAGGGGTATAAAAGAATTAAGTAGAGAAGAATTGCAAAAATAAAACTATTAATCTTCAAAATGGTAGTCATAAATTGGAATCATTAGTTTATAATAAAAAAAGCAAACTACCCCACCTAGTTATTATACAGAAGGTACTCTAATTTATGCTATGGAGAATCCATTTGAGTTTGTTGATGATGAGAATGAGAAAAAAATTCTTAAAGAGACTAATGGTATTGGTACTGTAGCTACACGAGCAGATATATTAGAAAAAAATTATTTACGAATGATTATTTAGTTCTAGATAATGGTCGAATTAAAACTACTAATAAGGCGAAGCAACTTCTAAACTTAGTACCTAAAAAAATCTTAAGAGTCCATCTCTGACTGCAGTCTGGGAGAAACAATTAGATAATATTGCTAAGAACAAACTTTCAAAAGATAAGTTTTTAAATGATGTTAAAGAATATACGAAATCATGTATTGCAGAAATTAAAGATAGTGAAGATAGATTTAAACACGATAACATAAGTGGTAAGAAATGTGAAGAGTGCGGTAGTTTCATGCTTGAAGTAGATAAAAAAGGTACTAAGATGCTGAAATGTTCTAGTCCGACTTGTCGTAATCGTAAGGTCATTAGTAGATTAACAAATCTGCGCTGTGATAATTGCCATAAAAAAATGACATTATTCGGTAATGGTGAAAATGCTACTTATCGTTGTCAATGTGGTAATTCATTAAAACAAAAAGAAGTTGATAAACGAATTAAATCTAGTAAAAAAGACAAGGCGAGTCGTGTAGATATGAAAAAATACATGAAGCAGGAAAAATTAGAAAATAATGCATTGTCAGCTTTAGCTGGGTTGAAATTGAAATAAGGTGCTGATTCAATAGACCTAAACTTAAACAAAGTGTATATGATAACTCATAGACGCAGTGGTTTATTGATATCTAAATTCGCTTTATAAAAGCTTTTTAGATATCTAATAAACTGTGCGGGGGTGACTCTACAAAATCTTGTTTCTCCGAAATCACGATTTTTGAGTCACTCCCAATGTAAAATTATTTGTAGTGTAATATATTTTTTTAATTAATTTTTATTTAATAATTATAGCTGATAAATTAACTTTTTTTCACTTTAATCTAGTGTTTTAAAAACAACTCTATGCTATAATATATATTGAAAAAATTTGTCTGAGAGGTAAATGATGAAATATGTATCAGTGGCCGTAGATGGGCCAGCAGGATCAGGAAAAAGTACAATAACAAAAATGGTAGCAAAATCATTAGGATTTAACTATGTTGATACTGGTGCAATGTATAGAGCTTTTAACGTATAATTTCTTATCTAATGGATTAGATGAATTAGAAGAAGAAAAAATTAAAGAATTATTAAGTAAAACTGAATTCAGAGTTGAGTATGTTGACGGAATCCAATACGTTTATGTTAATGATGTGGAAGTGAGTGATAAAATTCGAACTGCAGAAGTATCAAAATACACTTCGTTATTCGCTAAATCTCCAGCCATAAGAGATTTCTTAATTGATACTCAAAGAAATCTAGCTAATACTAATAATATTATTATGGACGGTAGAGATATTGCGTCTGTAGTACTTCCTAACGCTGATGTTAAAATTTTCTTAACTGCGTCAGTTGAAGAAAGAGCTAGAAGAAGAGTATTAGATTTCGAACATCAAGGTATTGCAAATGTAGACTTTGAAAAAGTAAAAGAAGATATTAAAGCACGTGATTGGCAAGATGAGAATAGAGATATCGCGCCACTTGTTAAGGTAGATTCTGCAACATTATTAGATACGACGAGCATGACTATTGATGAAGTTGTTAAAAAAATGACTGAATTAGTTAAAAGTATAGAAAAATACTAGGAGAGTACTATGTATAATTTTATTAGAAAGTTATTGGCACTATATTACAAAACTTTTTACAAGGTTACTATTGTAAATAAGGAAAAAATTGAGAATGCTAAAGGTGTTGTAATTTCAGGTAATCATCTGAGTAATCATGATCCGTTATTATTTCCTGCATTTTTCGATAAGAAAATTCGTTTTATAGCAAAAGAAGAATTATTTAAAATAATTTTTGTGAAGCAGGCTTTAGAAGCTACAGGAGCAATTCCGATTAAGCGAGGAACGTTTGATAGAGCAGCAATTAATAATAGTATTAAATTGCTTAGAGAAGGTGAAGTTGTGGGAATTTTCCCTGAAGGGACTCGTTCACACTCTAAAGATTTAGATTTAGGTGAATCTCATAATGGTGCATCATTTATTGCGACACGAGCAAAAACTAAAATTATTCCATTTGCAATTATACCTAATAAAAAAATTTCAGAATTTTTTCTAGTATTAAGATTGTAATTGGTGATGAAATTGATGCAGCGGAATTAAAAGAAGAAGGTAAGAGTCACGATGAAATTACTGCGACTTTAATGGAGAAAATTTCTGAGTTGATTGCGAAGGAGAAGTAAAGTGTACGAGAAAACAATAAAATTCAAATTAGAAAAAAATTCTTCAATCAGGCAGGATTCTTAGATAATAAGTATGTTTATGATTGGATGAACTTGGCTAAAAAATATTATTTAAATGGATTAGGAATTGATATTGATTCATTAATAAACTACAATTTATATTATGTTGATATTGATGTTAAGTATTCAATTAGATCTAACATAAGATTTAATAGCCAAGATATCTTTATTAAAAACATGGATTGATAAACATAGTGGTATTAAAAACAATATTTTCTTATGAATTCTATGTTGATGGAGAAGTTGTAATTTTTGCAACAAGTTCTCATAATATTCTTGGGACTGATAGTGACCGTGCAATAAGGATTGATCGTAATTTACCAAAAATGGGATCAAATTCTTAAAGATGTAGTAGGTAATGAGTATAAAGAATAAAAATTTTTTTAAAAAAATTAATGAGCGGTTAGTAGCTATCTAATATAGGGCAGTTACTAATTGTTCTTTTTTTAATTATTTTTCTGAGTTATAGCATAGGTGTATAGATTTTTTTAGATAGTATCAATGATGGAATTTGTTTATTTACAATAGCCACTTTAATTGATAAAAATATCTATTTTTGTTATATACTTTAAGGTGGTTTAAAAATGTAATTATTTTAAAAATTAGATATATTGAAAAAAATAAAAAAAGAAAGGTAGATAGTATGATATATTTAGATAATTGTGCTACAACTAAACCGTATAAAGAAGTACTGGATACATTTGTTGAAGTTAACAATTCTTATTTTGGTAACGCTGCTAGTATTAATAAATTCGGAAAAACAACTAACAAACTTCTTTCAGCTGCCAGAGGACAAGTAGCATCTATCTTACAAGTAGCTGAAGATAGTATATTTTTTACTTCTTGTGCCACTGAAAGTAATAATATAGCTTTACTTGGAAGTGTTGAGCATAAGAAGGATTTTGGGAATAGAATTATTGTTTCAAAAATCGAACATCCATCTGTTTTAGAATCTTTTAGAGAGCTGGAAAGAAGAGGATTTATACTAGACTATTTAAATGTTGATGAAGATGGAGTAATCGACTTAAATCATTTAAAAACTTTGCTAACAAAAGAGACAATTTTATTAAGTGTAATGCAGGTTAATAATGTTTTTGGAGCAATTCAACCGATTGAAGAAATTTCAGAAATATTAAAAGATTATCCTAAGGTACATTTCCATGTCGATGGGGTACAGGGGGTATTAAAAGATAAAATAGATTTATCGAAAGTTGATAGTTATGCTATTTCTGCGCATAAGTTTCATGGTATAAAAGGTGTTGGTGTTCTATATTTAAAATCTAGAAGAACAGTTCACAATATTACTTTTGGTGGTGGTCAGGAAGATGGATTGCGTAGTGGAACGGTTAATGTTGCTGCTGCAGCGAGTCTTGCGAAAGCTCTAAGATTATCACAAGAAAAAGTGGATGCTGTAAAAGTAAAGCATAAAGAATTTAAGACTATGATTGTTGATGGATTTTCAGGATACAATCATATTGTAATCAATTCTCCATTAAATGAAAAGTATACTGATTCAATTATAAATATAAGTTTACCTAAAATCAAAGGAGAAGCGATTGTTAATGCCCTTAATGAAAGGGGAATAATGGTCTCAACAACAAGTGCGTGTTCATCTAAAACTTTCCATCTTAATGAGGCTCTATTCGCAAGAGGATTATCAAGAGAGAATATTGAGGGAAGTATTCGAGTGAGTTTTTCAAATGAAACTACTAAAAAGGAAGTAGAAACATTTATCGAAGTGTTTATTGATGAATATAATAAAAAAATTTAAAGAGGTAATTGAAAGTGGAATTTAGTCATATTATAGTGAGATATGGAGAACTTACTCTGAAGTCTGGTAACAGAAATGAGTTCTTAAAAAAATTAACAAAAAAATATACGTTATAATCTTCAAGGATTAACAGGTTTTTCATGTCCAAACAAAAAAGAGATAGAATGTATATACATCTAGACCATAATGAAGATGTACAGGAGATTATGGAAAGATTAAAGAAAGTTCCAGGGATTCACAACTTTTCTCCGGTATTAAGAGCGGGATTAGATGTTGAAGAAGCTAAAAAAGTTATTGATAGACTTCTAGAAACTAAGTTAGATAAAGAATATAAATTTAAAATCCAAACAAAACGACCAAATAAAAACTTCCCACATAATACAAACGAATTAAACAATGTATTTGGAAGTCATGTTCTAATTAATTATAAGAATTTAAAAGTAAATGTTAAACAACCGGATTTTGTAATTAATGTTGAAGTGCGAAGTGAAGGAATCTTTATCTTTACCGACTTTATTAAAGGGGTAGGTGGATTCCCGGTAAATACATCTTCTAAAGCATTGTTATTATTATCTGGAGGAATTGATTCACCAGTAGCTGCTCATACACTACAGGTGAAAGGGGTAGAAGTTGAAATGATTCACTTCCAATCACCACCATTCACTTCAGCAGAAGCTTTACAAAAGATTTTCGATTTAACGATTAAACTTAGTCAAGTTGTAGGTAAAATTAAACTTCATGTTGTAAACTTTACTAAGTTACAAACAGAAATTGTAAAACGTGTACCTTCAAATTATACAATGACTTCAACTAGAAGATTTATGTTGCGTATCGCTGAAGAAGTAGCGAAGAAAGAAGGATGTTTAGCTATTGCTACAGGAGAATCACTTGGTCAAGTGGCATCGCAAACGCTTGAGTCAATGAATTGTATCAATGAGGTAACTAATTTACCAGTATTACGCCCATTATTAACTATGGATAAAGTTGATATAATTAAAATTGCACAAGAAATTGATACTCTAGAAATTTCTAATTTGCCATTTGAAGATTGTTGTACAATCTTCACACCAAAAGCACCAAAAACTAAGCCGAGATTAGAAAAAATCAAAGCTTATGAGGCGCGAGATGACTATTCAGATCTTATTGCTGAAACACTAGCTAGTGTGGAAACATATTTATTTGAAAAAAATGGTAGAGTAGTTACGCAAGATATGAGAGAAAAAGAAGTTAAAAAAGAAGAAAAAGAAGATTTTTCTGAATTATTATAAAAATAGAAAGTGAGATAATTAATGGAAAAAAAGTAATAGTAATTGGAGCTGGTTTAGCAGGAAGTGAAGCTGCTTGGCAACTAGCAAAACGTGGTGTTAAGGTGGATCTTTATGAGATGAGACCTAAAAAAATGACACCTGCACACAAGACTCAAAATTTCGGAGAATTAGTATGTTCTAACTCATTAAGAGCGAATAATATAACTAATGCTGTTGGTCTTTTAAAAGAAGAAATGAGAATGTTAGATTCTATTATAATTAAATGTGCAGATGCGACACAAGTACCTGCAGGTGGAGCATTAGCTGTAGATAGAGATAAATTCTCAGAGATGATTACTGAAACTATTAAAAATCATCCAAATATTAATGTAATTGGTGAGGAGTTACCAACTATACCAAAAGGAGATATTCCTGTAATAGTTGCGACAGGTCCGCTTACATCAGATGCATTGAGTCAAGATATTAGAAAATATACAAAACAAGATGGATTATATTTCTATGATGCAGCAGCGCCTATCATTGAAAAAGATTCGATAGATATGAATAAAGTTTATCTTAAATCAAGATACGATAAAGGTGAAGCTGCGTACCTAAACTGTCCGATGACAAAAGAGGAATTCACTAATTTCTACAATGAATTAATAAATGCAGAAGCAGCTCCTCTAAAAGAATTCGAGAAAGAAATTTATTTTGAAGGATGTATGCCTTTTGAAGAAATGGCTAAACGTGGAGAAAAAACGTTATTATTCGGACCTATGAAGCCAGTAGGTTTAGAAGATCCAAAGACTGATAAACGTCCATATGCAGTAGTTCAATTACGTCAAGATAATAGTGAAGGAACTTTATACAACATCGTAGGATTCCAAACACACTTAAAATGGGGAGAACAAAAGAGAATTATTAACATGATCCCTGGATTAGAAAATGCCAATATCGTACGTTATGGTGTTATGCACAGAAATACATACTTAAATTCTCCACAATTGTTAGAAAAAACATACAGACTAAAAGAAGAGAAAAACATCTATTTTGCTGGTCAAATGACAGGAGTAGAAGGTTATGTTGAAAGTGCAGCTTCAGGTATTGTTGCAGCATTAAATGCTTTATACAATACAGAAGATAAAGAAATAGTTTTCCCAACTGAGACTATGATAGGTGCTATGGCAAACTATATTGTAGACAATACTAGTAAAAATTTCCAACCTATGAATGCGAATTTCGGGATTATTAAACCACTTCCAGAAAGAATTAAGGATAAAAAGGAAAAAAATATGAAAGATATGCTAAAAGATCTTTAGAATTGTTAGAAAATTTCAAAATTGATTAAATTAATTTTTTTAAAAAAGTCTTACAATTTATTAAATTTAATGGTATAATAAGCAAGGAAGTATTTTGTAAGGAGAATATTAATGGCAAGTTTATTACAAAAAACAAGAAAAATTAGTACAATTTTACAAGAAGGACGCCATGACAATGTTGACTTTGAGGCTATGGCAATGCGCCTAAGTCCAATCTTAGATTCAGTCGTGTATATTCTTGATACTGAAGGTAATATACTTGGATATGATTCGATTATTGATTATTCTAATGAACGAATGGAAAAAATTATTCAAGATAGAAAAGTGCCAAAAGCATATTTAGACGCAACATTAAAAGTATATGCTACAAAAGTAAATATTCCGTTCCAAGATCCATTGTCTATCTTTCCTGAAGAAGAACAAGAACGTTTCGAAAGTAACAGCTATACGGTTATCTTACCTATTCGTGGTGGAGGAGACCGTTTAGGAACATTAGTTATCGGTAGAATGGATAGTGATTTTAAGGATGATGATTTAGTATTAGCTGAATATGCGTCAACAGTAGTAGGAATCGAAATTTTACACGAGAAACAAGATAAAGAGAAAAAAACTTAGCACGTGACAAAGATATGGTCAACATGGCATTGAATTCATTATCATTTTCTGAAAAAGAAGCTATTGAACATATCTTTAGAGAATTAGATGGAACTGAAGGATTACTTATTGCAAGTAAAATTGCAGATAGGGTAGGAATTACTAGATCTGTAATCGTTAATGCACTAAGAAAATTAGAAAGTGCTGGAATTATTGAATCTAAGTCACTAGGAATGAAGGGGACTTATATTAAAGTTCTTAAAGAGTATTTCTTAGAATTAATGTTTTCTAATGAATTTTAATAAGTAAAATTGTAAAAAAAGAAAGAGCGTTTGTATACGGTCTTTCTTTTTTTGTTGATTTAGTTTTAAATTTTATATATTTTATTTTAATTTACTTAAAAAAATTTTTTTCGTTATTGATGATAACTCTTGTATGAATAGCATCTCCGATTTTTTTATCTTCTACGTACGCTTCTAAAGAAAAAAATAATTATTTTCTCTTTGATAATTTCAGTTATCTTACCTTGAACTGTTATTTCTTTACCAATCAGAGTAGGAGCTAGGTGGTTAATGTTGATGTTACTACCGACACTGCCTAGTTCATCTGTAAGGAAGATGTTTAGGTAGTTTTTAGCTGCATTTTCCATAAAAAGCAACAAGACTAGGTGTTGCAAGTACATCTAAGTCACCACTACCCATATTTTTTTTGCAGTATTATTTTCTTGTACTAAATAATTTTTCTTTAAATTCTTTATTAATTTCTATATTCATAATATGCTCCCTATGTTTATTCGTAGAATGTTACTTCATAATTTACAAATTTATTGTCTTTATAATTAAATTTTTGCTGAAAAGAATGTTTTTTCTTTCACTAGCCAATCGAGAAAGATATAATCTCCTTCCCATGTTTTTATATTTTGTATTTCTGACTTTCTAACCCAAATTAAGTCGCCTTCATTACAATCTTCGGTTAGAGTGCCTTCGTAGTTGGTTACTGTGTATACGTATGTGTACCAGTCTTTTTCACCATCAAAATTAGGGAAGGTAATTATACCTCTTAATTTAGGGTTTATAATATCAAGGTTTGTTTCTTCTTTAACTTCCCTAATCACGCAGTCTTCAGGGCTTTCCCCTGGTTCAAACTTTCCTCCGACACTAATAGTTAATCCTTCATGTATATCATTTTCTTTTTTTGTTCTCTTTAGCATTAGAAAGTTTTGACCATCATCAACATAACACATAGTTGCTAGTACGTTGTTCATATAAATTCTCCTGTATTTTTAAATAAAAAAAGTAGGAAGGAGGAAATAAACGCCTCGATACCTACTTTATCTTTATAAAATTTCTATATATTAATTGCTAAAATTTACTTTTCTTCTCGTTTTTTATCGATACCTACTACGTCAAATAAAGCAGCAAAAATTGTAAATAATACAGCTAAAATTGCGCAGTCACGAATTGTATTAATTTCACCATTGCTTCCTAAAATAGATGATACGATAAATACTATAACAGCTGCAAATATAAATGACCAAAAATAGTGAAATAATATATTTCATTGTTACCACTCCTTAAATTTTATCTATAATAATTATTATACAACTATTCTTATAATCTAGCAAGATGTTTATTAATAATTTGTCTATTAAATATATTGCTTTTTAAATAAGGTTAAATAGGTGTAGAATTAATATAGTTAAAAAAATAAAAAAATGAAAAAAATGGTAAACTATGAAAAATATCTTTTATTTATTTTCAAAAAAATTCTAGATTAAAAATGTAAAATGTGTTATAATATAAAGAATAGTAAGGAGAATGTCTATGTACAAAAAAATTATATATTGATAAAAAAATATGAAAAAAATTAATAACAGATGATTTTAAAAAAATATTGATTGATGGTAGTGTGCCTTTTTGATTTTATTGATGATGTAGATATTGTTGATAGAAATTCATTATACTTAACAAATAATAAAAAAATAGACTCAGTAAAAAGTTAATAAATGTGTATTTATTAACAAATGACTATGATTTTTTTAGATGTAAAAGATGCGATTTTTTTATAAAAAAATATAGAGGATATTACTAATGTAATAAAAAAATGATGTTTGGAAACAATGGGCACAAGAACTGCAGTTTTTAGCTCAATGTAGTCTAGCGTATAGTAAAGATAAATTCGATAGGGAAAGATCGGAAAGAATTAGAGAGATAGCTTGTGAAATGTTATCTTTTAAATATGATTTACCTATGGACAAGATTAAAATGGATTTTGCTGGAGAAATTGGATATCAAACACCTAAGGTAGAGACTAGGGCAGCGGTTATTAAAGATAATAAAATATTGTTAGTGAAAGAGCAATTTGATGGGAAATGGGCATTGCCAGGTGGGTATCAAGATGTGAATATGAGTATTAGAGAAAATGTAATAAAAGAATCTAGTGAAGAGGCAGGTGCTGTAGTAAATCCAATAAAGGTAGTTGCTGTACTAGATTATAATAGACATCATCATGTTAACTTTCCGTATGGAATGGTTAAAATTTTTGTATTATGTGAATATATTACTCATACTTTTAATGAGAATACTGAGACTTTAGGGGCGGAATTCTTTTCTCTTGATGAATTACCAGAATTATCTATTACAAGAACTACGAAAAAACAGTTAGATATGTGTTTTGAATGTTATAAAAATCCTGAAAATTGGGATACTATTTTTGACTAATTAGAAAAAAATGAAGGAGTTGATTAAATTTATATGAATTTCCGAGAGACCTTAATAAATAAGAATCTTCCGGTGCATGAGCAGCTTATTTTTTTTGTTTATTATTAACAGTAGTAGGTGGTTTTTTTGATGCGTATACTTTTGTTAATTGTGAGGGAATATTTTGCAAATGCACAAACTGGTAATTTGATTTTTGTTGGTATTGATTTAATAGAGGGGAATTATCGAGAGGTGATACACTACTTAATTCCTATTTTATCTTTTGTTATGGGGGTATTAGTAAGTAAGTTTATTGAGTCGAAATATAAGGAACTATCAATATTTAAACATATTTATATGTTGTTACTAATTCAGATGTTTGCCTTATTAGTTATTTTGATAAAATATAAGTTTTTTTTGGCTTAGATATCAGACCTATTGTCATCTCGTTTATTTGTGCAATTCAGTTTGATGGATTTAGAAAAAGTAAATAATTTGGTTTTTTTGCAAGTGTGTTTTTGTACGGGAAATCTTAGATCTATGAGTGAACATTTATACAAATACATAGTTTTAAAGAAGAAAGAAAGTAAGGTTCCGTTATTAATTTATGTAACTGTTATTTCTGTATTCTTATCTGGTGTAATTTTAGGTGCAGCAATGTCTAAGTTTTTTTCTTACATAAAAGCAATTTTTATTCCTTTAATTATAATATGTATTAATTTGTTTTTTTGTAATGGTTATACATAATAAATTTGGAAGAAAAAAATATAAAAATAATTAAATTTCAAGGCAAGTTTAGAGAAAGTAAATTATGCCTTGAAATTTTTTTTATATTTACTTAAAAAAATTGTTATAATTGCATTTACATAAAGTTTTATAGATGTTATAATCAATATAGAAATAAAAAAATTAGGGTAGTTTTAATACTAAGGGGGTATTTTCATGAGTGAGAAAGTATTAAACGATTTCAATGAATATTTGTTAAATAGGAAAGAGTTTTCTGCGAATACTATTAATTCGTATGATAGGGATTTAAAAAAATCTTTTTATATTTAGCAGAAAAAAAGGATATGATACTGATGATTATTCTTGGCTTAATGAACAATTTATTATTAGGTATATTGATTATCTTAAAGAAAAAGAATTATTCATCAGCGACACTTTCAAGAACTATATCAACTGTGCATATTTTTTTGTTGAATATCTATGGTATAAAAAAATTATTCCCAATAGAGTAAATATAGATGTTCATATTGATAAACAAGAACATCAAGATTTAGTTGTTTTTACGAGACAAGAAATTGCCAAAAATACTTGATGTAAAAAAACTAAGAATCTAATGGGGTATAGAGATAAGGCAATTTTTGAGTTATCATATTCTATAGGAATTAAGCCAACGGAATGTATAAATTTAGAACTTAAAGATGTTAATACTACAATAGGGTATTTAAAAATATAGAAAAAAAGATGGCTATAGAACAATTGCTTTTAAATAAAGAATCAGTCGATGCTATTGAAAAATTATATAGTTGAATTAAAAAAAGAATATCCAAACATTAAAGATGACAGTAAGCTATTTTTTTAAATCACGATGGAGAGGGTATTAGTCGACAAGGTTTTTTTGGAAAATATTTAAAAAAAGACAACAAGATTTAGGATTAATAAAAGAATTAAATACTATGAATTTTAGAAATTCATTAGCTATTCATTTACTTGAAGATAAGGTACCTGCTGAGGAAGTTCAAGAATTATTAGGACTAAAAAAATATTCATAGTTTAAAATTATATTTTTTTCTAGTCTTGAAGGGAATAAATCGAAAAGAATGATGATGAATCATCCAAGAAAAACGATTAATTAAAGGATAGAATAAATGTATAATGTTAACTTAGAGGTTTTTCAAGGTCCACTTGATTTGCTTTTGCATTTAATAGAAAAGATGGAGATAGATATTTATAATATACCTATAGCTAGCTTGACAGAAAGTTATTTGGAATATATAAACAATAGTGAAGAATTTTCTTTGGAAAATGCAGAGGAATATATTGTAATGGCGGCAACACTATTACATATAAAAAGTAAAAATTTGCTTCCTAAGTTTGAAGATGAATGTGTAGAAGATGAAGAGGACTTGGTTCAGCAACTTCTTGATTATAAGAACTATAAAGAATTAAGTGAAAAGCTTGATAATCTTCAGAAATTAAGAGCTCAGTTTTTAGATAAAGAGAGTATCACTTTCGAAGTAGAGGGAAGCGTTAAGTCATTAAGGATGCCATCTTCAAGATTATTAAAAGCAATGGAAAATATTCTTAATAATTTTGAGAATACGGATAATGATGTTTCTTTGGTGAGTTATCGAAGAGAAGTTTCATTTGAACAAGTGAAAGAAGAACTGGTTAATAAGTTTAGGAAAAAGAATAATCTGACGTTTTCGGATTTGATTAAATCATACTCTTTAAAGAACGAAGTTGTCTTAGTATTTATGGGAATATTAGCGATGATTAAAGATCAAGAATTGCTATGTGTTGACAAAGATAGTGATATCATTTTAGAATATAAAACGAAGGAAAAATTAATATGCTATTAGATGAAGTAAAAAAACAATTGAGGCTTTGCTTTTTTTATGAAAGGAGAAGAAGGGCTAAATATTGAATATTTTTTTCTACTTTTTATGGAAGTAGAGCATCATGAGGCTGAAAAACATGCTAAATGTGTTTTGTGAGGAGTATAATAAAATTAATAATTCATTAATTATTAAAAAAAGTTTGGAACAACTTATAAAAATGCTATTAAGAGATGAAATGGCAGAAGTTATCAAAAAGTGCAGTTATTTCTAAAAACCTTGTTAAATTATCTAAAGCTTCTTTAGAAACTTTAGCAATTATCGCGTATAATCAACCGATAACAAAAGTTCAAATAGACAAAATAAGGGGTGTAAGTAGTGATTCTATATTACACTCTCTTGTTAGTAAGGAGCTTATAGTTTCTAATAAGACTTTAGATACTATTGGGAAACCAAAACTGTATGAAACAACTGATTTATTTTTGGATGTTTTTGGTTTGGAAAGCATTGATCAATTACCTAAATCGGAAATTATCAGTAATGAAGAGATAAATAAATTTTTACAAAATTAGGAGGACGAGATGGCAGAAAGACTGCAAAAATTAATAGCTGCATCAGGATATACATCAAGAAGAAAGGCTGAGCAACTGATTTTAGATGGAAAAGTAAGTGTGAATGGTGAAGTTGTAAAAGAACTAGGGGTTAAAGCTGAACCTAGTGATATTATTATCGTAGAGGGTGTACGTTTATTAAAAGAGAATAAGAGATATTACTTATTCTACAAACCAGAAAAAGTTATTACATCAATGTCTGATGAAAAAGATCGAACATGTGTAAAAGACTTCTTTGAAAATGTTAATGAACGTGTAGTACCGGTGGGAAGATTAGACTATGACACATCTGGTGCGCTTATTATGTCAAATGATGGTGAATTTATCAATTTGATTACGCATCCTAAACATAAGATTAAAAAGACGTATATTGCAAAAATTAATGGGAAATTAGAAGATCATCACCTAAGAATACTTCGCAATGGGGTGAGAATTGATAATTATAAAACAGCTAAAGCTGATGTTAATATTGTGAAAAAAATAAAAAAACAAAAGTGGAAATACTTTTAGTTAGATTAACAATACATGAAGGAAAAAATCGTCAAGTAAGAAGAATGTTTGAAGCGCTGGGTTATGAAGTAATTAAATTAAAGCGTGAATCTATTGAAGATTTAACTTTAGAAGGATTGAAAAAAGGTGAATATAGAACTCTTACAATTCATGAAGTAAAAAAAGGCTTATAAATAAGGCTAAGAACGGTGAAAAGTAAAAAAATTAGGAAGTGATGTATAGTGGCAGAGAGAATATTAATAATAGATGACGAGGAAAGAATTAGAAAGTTATTAATTATGTATCTTGAAAAAGAAGGATATATTGTCGATGAAGCTAGTAATGGTCACGACGGTCTTGAAAGATTAAAATATATGGACTATTCATGTGTTCTTCTTGATGTTCAATTACCAATGTTGAATGGAAAATCAATTTTATCGGAATTAAGAAAAACAAAGGCGACTCCGGTGATAATTATGTCTGCCCAAGCAGATGAGCAAAGTAGGGTTGAAGGGTTCGAATTAGGAGCGGATGATTATGTAATTAAACCGTTTAGCCCAAGAGAATTGATGTTAAGAATTAAGGCGATTCTCCAACGTACAAAACGTAGTGTATTCTATACTCCGGAACTTTATGCAAAAGATGTGCTTGTTTTTCCAGGATTAATTATAGATGTTAATTCTCATAAAGTAATAGTTGATGATAGTGAAGTATTGTTAACGCCGAAAGAATTTGATTTATTACTATTTTTAGCTAAGTCACCTGATAAAGCATTTAAGCGTAACGAAATACTTCGTGCTGTATGGGATTATGATTTTTATTCGGATCTAAGGACAGTGGATACACATATTAAACGTGTTAGAAAAAAATTTGATAAGATTTCCCCAAAGGTTGCTCAAATGATTGTAACTGTATGGGGAATAGGATATAAATTTGATACATCACAAAATAGTCTATAAAAGGAGAATATATGCTAGCATTTTATAGAAATTTAGCAAAATTAACTAGAACTGCAAGTAAATTAGCAGGAAAAAAGGGAACAGATTTACCAGGTAAGGTATTAAGAAAAAGTAAATGATAATATTCTTACTAAATTAGCTAGTGATTTTGATGAAATTGTTTTTGTAACAGGGACTAATGGAAAAACAACAACATCAAATCTTATCGGTCATACTTTAAGAGTTGCTGGTGAAAATTTTATTAATAATTTTGAAGGGGCAAATATGTTGGATGGTATTATCTCAACTTTTGCTATTCAAGGGAGAAATAATACTAAATTAGCTATTATTGAAATTGATGAAGGCTCTATTAAGCGAGTTATGAAATATATAACACCAACTAAATTTGTTATCAATAACTTTTTTAGAGATCAAATTGATAGATTTGGAGAAATTGATACTCTAATTGCTACGATTGGAGAACAACTTGAAGGTAAAAATATTCAACTAATTTTAAATAGTGATGATCCATTTGTTACAAGGCTTTCTAAGTATGGTGAAGATAATATATACTTTGGAATTGCAAAAGATGCATATCAGTTTTCTGATTTTGGGATTTCTGAGTCTAAATTTTGTCCGAATTGTGGTATGGAGTTGATTTATGATCATGTTCATTATAGTCAACTTGGTTTTTACCATTGTTCTAAATGTGATTTTGAACATCAAAACGTAAAATATGAAGTAACAAAGGCTACGGTTGAACCGTTCATTAATATGGTTATTAATAATGGACATGTAATAAAAACAAAACTAGCCGGAGATTATAACATTTATAATTTACTAGCTGCATATTCTTTATTAAAAGAGTTAGGATTATCTGAAGATAAAATTGCAAAAGGACTAGGAACATATACTCCCACTAATGGACGTATGCAAAGTATAAGTTTTGCAAATGGATCTACAGTGTTATTAAATCTTGCGAAAAATCCAGCTGGATTGAATGCATCATTAGCTATTGCTAATTCGATTAAGGAAGAAATAAATTACTTATTAGTACTTAATGATAATGGTGCTGATGGAATTGATATATCATGGATATGGGATACAGATTTTGATATATTATTAGGTCAAAATATTAACAATATTGTATGTTCTGGAAAAAGAGCAAAAGAATTAGCATTAAGATTAAAATATTGTGGAATTAATGCTAATGTTGTAGTCAATGAGGATATACCAGGAGCGGTAGCTAAATTGAAAAGCTATAATGAAAAGTATGCAATTGCTATTCCGAATTACACAGCATTAGTGGAAACTCAAAGAGAATTGGAGAAATAATTCTATGGATTTAAAATTATATCATTTTATGCCAGATAAATTAAATTTATATGGAGATATAGGTAATGTTATAGCATTAAAGAAACGTTGTGAATGGCGTGGAATTAACCTTGAGATTGAAAATATCACTTCAACAGATGGGGTGAAATTAACAGACTGTGACATGTTCTTTATCGGTGGAGGATCTGATAGAGAGCAGTGTATAGCGACAGAGCAATTTAGTAAGATTAAGAATGAGTTTAAATCTGCTATTGAAGATGGAATTCCAGCTCTAACTATTTGTGGAGGTTATCAATTTCTTGGTGAGTATTATAAGACTGTAGATGGTGATAAACTCCCTGGATTAAATATATTAGATTTTTACACAGAATCAAAAAAAGATGCACCGCGTCTTATAGGTAATATACTTGTTGAATCTGAAAAATTTGGTAATATTGTAGGATTTGAGAATCATGGTGGGAGAACATATCATAATTATGAAACTCTAGGTAATGTAGTGGTTGGATATGGAAATAACGATGAAGATAAAAAGAAGGGATTCTTTACAATAATTTAATTGGAACTTATCTTCATGGTCCAATTTTACCTAAGAATCCTAATGTAACAGATTATTTAATCAAAGCTGCATTAGATAATAAATATGGAACTTATGACTTTATTGAATTAAATAATGATATAGAGTTAAATGCCAATAAACATATGGTCGAATTATTAAAAAAATCTGTAAAATAAATAAGAACAAGGTGAAAATTCACCTTGTTCTTTATTTTTAAAATTGTTGTATACATTCTTTAAACTTAGTTATTAATTCAGGAATTAACTCTTTATCTAAGCATGAGAAAGCTATTCTTATATGTTCATCATCCATAGAATACACGCCATATTTGTATTCGTTTAGGAATTTTAGTCTAAACTCATGGGCATTAATTGTGTTTGGTAGTTTAATAGTGAAGAAATAACCAGAGTTGAATGGTAAAATTGTAACTAAACTATCTATTTTTTCTTTGGCGATAGCGGATTTAAGTTCGTTATATCTATCTTGGATAATACAATCATTTTCTTCTTTTTTTCTTTAAGGGATTCTTTATTATCTAGTAATTTAATTGCGATTTGTTGAGATAAGTTTGAAGGAGAAGATGTAGTACTTCTTAAAAATCCTTGAGTTTTTTCTAGAAGTTTTTGGCGTAAAGAGTCGTCTTTTGTGTAATAGGTGATGAAACCTACGCGTAATCCCCAACTGTAGAACTCTTTAGTGATTCCATCTAATTTAACTATTAGGCAGTTTGAATTCTCTGCAAGTTTATATGTTGCACTAAGAGTAGGAGTTTTGTGATTATCTTCGAAAAAAATAGCCCGAAGTATGCATCATCAGAAACGATAATAAGTTGTTTATTTGGGTGCTCTTTAGCAAAAATATTAATTACTTCAACTAATTGAGTTAATTCATCATCTGATGGAGTATACCCTGTCGGATTATTAGGGAAGTTTAATATTAAAGAAATTTTATCTTCTTTAATATTATAAAGTGTTGTTTTAAAGTTTTCGATACTAAAATTATTATTTTTATCAAATTGATTGTATTTATAGATGTTATTTCCTAATTTAATAGTGTATATTTGTGCATAGTTTTGCCAAAACAAATTTGGTAAAAGTAGAGCATCGCCTGCTTCACTAAATAAGTTTGCTGCAATATCAATACCTTGTGTAATACCTGTAGTTACCATTGGTAAAGATAAATATTCATCATTAACTTTTGGATTATCTTTTAAGATTTTTTCTTTCCATAATTCTCTCATTTTTGGTAATCCTGGTGTTGGAGAATATGGTAAATATTCTGAATTGCTAATTTCTGTAATTACTTTATTAATTGACGGCAATGCCATCGCTTTTTTATTTGCTGTAGCGATACCAATAGTGGCATTTATTGCTCCTGAAACTGCTGCTGTTTCTTTTGATTGAATTAGTACGTCTTGAGGTAAAATAATATTTTCACCTAATTTAGAAAAAAATGACATAGTATTCCTCCTATTTCGTATATAAATTAATTATACCACTAATAACCGATTACTAAAAAGATTTTTAACAGGAGTATTTTTTTTAATTATAGCTAAAAATTTGTTATTTGTGTTAGGATAGTAATATCTGATTAAAAGTAGGAGAATTTGAATGAAAAGTGTAGATTTATTAAAAAAATAAAGGTGTAATGAATTTTACTCCGATATTCTTATTGATTATTGCATATTCATTTTTTTACAAGGAATACTATTTGAATATGTCTTTAAAAAAATTTAATTGGTTATAATATTATATCTGTTTTATGTTCGTATATATTTTTCAGCGGTTATTTTATTATTTTTTTGTTAAGTATTTTGAAAAAAACAACGTATGATTATTTTGGTTTTACTAAAGAAAAATAATGTAGTAGCTATTAAAAGCTGGATTAGGATTAGCAATATTTAGTGTAGTAGGAATAGTAGCTATTTTATTGATGTCGGATAACCTATCTCTATCCTTATCAAAGGATTTAAAAAAATTGGTATAATAATTATTCTTATAATACTAGTTTTAATACAAGGCTTTTTAGAAGAGGTTGTTTTTTTAGAGGGTATTTAATGACTAGATTAGCAGCGAAAAAAAGGAAAAATGGATTGCTATTATATTAAGTTCGATTTTTTTACTTAGTATTTCGTATGTCTAATCCAAGTGCATCGAAATTAGATTTAATAAATATATTTTTAATATCAATTGTAATGTCATTATTATATTGGTATTTTGATAATATTCTAGTTATTGCTGTTTTTTTCATGCTTTTTTTGGAATTGTATTTCAGGTGTGATATTTGGATTTAATATAAGTGGAATTAGAGTATCCGATTCACTATTTACTGTTAAAAGCAATTAGTGATAAACAAATACTAATTGGAGGAAGTTATGGAATAGAAGGTAGTATTATTGTTACAGTTTTTCTTTGCTGTTTTAGGACTTTTTAGTGTATATGGGCTTATATCTAAAAAAATGTTTAGAAAAAAATAGCGAAAAAAATAAATAGAAATTGAATAAGATATAAAAATTTTAAGCTTTTAAATTTTATATCTTATTTTTATTTTATAATAAGTTAATTTTTAGTTAGAATATGGTTGTTGAATGGTGGTTGTATTAATTATTTTATAGTACTATTTGCTAGTAAATATAGTTAGAATATGTTATAATAATGTGTATCTTTTTGGGCTTTATATCGGTTTGATAATAAAAAAAGATAATAAGATATAAGAAAAAGTTCAATAATGTGAGGTGTAATTATGGTTAAAAAAATAAAGATGAAGTAAGATGTTCATTTTGTGGAAAAAATACTAACGAAGTTTTTAAAATGATTGCTGGGAATGACGTATTTATATGTGATGAGTGCGTTGATTTATGCTCAGATATAATCGAAGAAGAAATTGACTATAGAAATGCGAAAAATAAACCAGTATTTAAGTTATTAGAACCTCAGAAAATAATGGAACATTTGAATGAATATGTAATTAGTCAAGATAAAGCTAAAAAATCTGTAGCGGTAGCTGTTTATAATCATTATAAAAGAATTATAGCTAAAGAAAATAATGATATTGAATTACAAAAGAGTAATATTGCTTTAATAGGTAGCACAGGATCAGGGAAAACATTAATAGCTCAAACATTAGCGAAGATGCTTGATGTACCTTTTGCGATTTCTGATGCAACTACATTAACAGAAGCAGGATATGTAGGTGAAGATGTTGAGAATATTCTTCTTCGACTTATTCAAAGTGCTAATTATGATATAGAAAGAGCAGAAAAAGGCATTATCTATATAGATGAAATTGATAAAATCGCTAAAAAAGGTGAGAATGTTTCAATAACTCGTGATGTTTCTGGGGAAGGTGTTCAACAAGCTCTTCTTAAAATTTTAGAAGGTACTGTTGCTAGTGTTCCACCACAAGGAGGAAGAAAACACCCAGGTGAAGAAATGATAAAAATAAATACGAAGAACATACTATTCATCATTGGGGGTGCATTCTCAGGTATTGAAGAAATCATTAAACGTCGTCTTGGAGAAAAAGTTATTGGTTTTTCTAAGAGTGATGAGTTAAATGACAATGAGGATATCATTTCTAAAGTAAAACATGAGGATCTAGTTAAGTTTGGTATGATTCCAGAATTTATAGGTCGTATTCCTGTTGTTTGTTATCTTGAAGAGTTGAATGAAAAGGATTTAGTTAAAGTATTAACTGAGCCTAAAAATTCAGTAGTTAAACAATATGAATATTTATTTGAACTTGATGGAGTAAAACTAGTATTTGAAAAAGAAGCGCTAGAAGAAATTGCTAAAGAATCGATTAAGAGAAAAACAGGAGCTCGTGGATTACGTTCTATTATTGAAGAGTTGCTTTTAGATGTAATGTTTGAAATTCCAAGTAAAAAAGATATTAAAACTTGCACGGTAACACGTGATAATGTAATTAATAAAACAAAACCAATTTTAAAAATAAATAGGTTAGAGAGGAGTTCGTTTTGACAAAAATATTATTTATTAGAGAATAGAGATTTATTCTTTCCGTCTAATACTTATACAATAGATGTAACGGACAAAAAAATTTTTTTAAAAAAACAATAAAAAAACTGTAAAAAAAGATAAAATTCCAGTTTTTTTGTAACATATAAGAGAAAACCAATTGATAGTTATGATGATTCATTTTCTGAAGAGGATGTATTTGATAGTAATGGGTTCAATGTTTTCTTTTGGGACATATGGTCAACTTACAATTGATAAAAAAATAAAAAAAGTATGAATATCACTGCTATGGTATAGCTGAGGTTAAAAAGTGGGGTTTATAACAATAATCTTGTAGAACACTTAGATATCAATATAAGAGAAGTCGTAGATAATGGATTTGATAAAGAAGGGTTATTAAATAGCATTAAAAACAAAAATTTGAGAGTTATTTAAAAAGAGAAAACTTTGATATAGATTACTATAAAACTGATGATTTAGAAAAAAATTCATTAATAAAAAAATATTAAATTCTTCCCAATTGATAAAAATGTTAAAACAAAGAGTATTATTTTTTTACTAGATTTAGAGAAAAAAAGCAATATTCTTAAATAGAAGTCTAGAAGCATTCTTAGTTGGTAATAGTTTTAAACGAGAAATTGATGAAAAAGTTCGTACAAATATAGATAATCAACAGAAAGAATACTTTTTACGTGAACAGATGAAAGTAGTTCAAGATGAACTAAGACAAATTTCACCTGAAGATGATGATATTGAAAAAATTCGTCAGGCGATTAATGAAATTGAGTTATCTGAGGAAGATAAAGCAGTATTATTAAAAGAAGTAGATCGTTTAGAAAAAACACCTGTTATGAGTCCAGAACACTCGATTATAAGAACATATTTGGATACTGTTATTGCTTTACCTTGGAACACGTTAACAGCAGATGAAATAGATATAAAAAATGCTGAGAAAATTCTTAATGAAGATCACTATGGTCTAGAGAAAATAAAAGAAAGAATTTTAGAGTTCTTGGCTGTTAAGAAGTTACGTGATGATATGAAGTCACCAATATTATGTTTATCAGGACCTCCGGGTGTTGGTAAGAGTTCATTAGCTAAGTCAATTGCCGCTTCTATGGGAAGAAGTTTTGTACGTATTTCTCTAGGAGGGGTTCATGATGAAGCTGAAATTCGTGGACATAGAAGAACATATCTAGGTGCATTACCAGGTAAAATCATTCAGTCGCTGAAAAAAATTAAAACTAAGAATCCTGTAATATTATTAGATGAAATTGATAAAATGGCATCTGATATTAAAGGGGATCCAGCAGCTGCGATGCTAGAAGTAATTGATCCTGCACAAAATAACGAGTTTGTGGATCACTATCTAGATATTCCTTTTGATTTATCAAAAGTTCTATTTATTGCTACAGCAAATAACCTAAGTTTAATTCCAGCACCGCTTAGAGACAGAATGGAAGTTATCGAATTAGAATCATATACAATTAAAGAAAAAGAAAATATTGCTGCTAAATATTTAATTCCACGTCAAATTAAAGAGAATGGTCTGAAAAAAGGACAAATTACTTTCAGTAAACAAGCCATTAATAAAATAATTAATGGTTATACGTATGAAGCGGGAGTAAGGAACTTAGAGCGCGTTTTCGGAGCTATCTGTAGAAAAGCTGCTTTGAAAGTTCTTCAAGGTGAGGAAAAAATTAAAGTTGGAGTTAATAACCTAGAAGATTTTGCTGGTCCTGAAAAATACAGCGGAAAAGACAAGAATGTAAAACCAGAGATTGGATTAGTTAATGGATTAGCGTATACAGTAGTTGGTGGAGATACATTAGAGATTGAAACGAGTATCTCAAAAGGTACAGGTAAAATTATCCTTACTGGTAAACTAGGGGATGTAATGAAAGAATCAGCTCAAATGGCTATTTCGTTTTTACGTTCTAATGCAGAAAAACTAGGAATTGAAGATGTTAATTTCTCAGAAGTTGATATACATCTACATGTTCCAGAAGGAGCAGTTCCTAAAGATGGTCCGTCAGCAGGTATTACGATTACTACTTCAGTATATTCAGCTTTAACTAAAAAACCGGTTGATAATAATATTGCAATGACTGGAGAAATGACTTTACATGGTAAAGTATTACCAATCGGAGGAGTTAAAGAGAAAATCTTAAGTTCTGAAAAGATGAATATTAATACTATTATTATTCCAACTAAGAATAAAAAAGATTTAATTGATATACCTGAAGAAGTTCTTGAAAAATTAACTATTCACACAGTAGACAATATTCAAGAAGTGTTTAAAATAGTATTTGGAGAATAAAAATGAAAAAGTTAAATACACATAATGTAGATTTACTTATAAGTGCGGTATCAAAAAAACAATATCCAGAACATGAAAAAAACCAGAAGTTGCAATGTGTGGTCGTTCAAACGTTGGGAAATCATCTTTTATTAATACAATTTTAGAAAGAAAAAAACTATGCTCGTGTTTCTTCTAAACCAGGAAAAACTCGTACACTAAACTTTTTCGATGTAGATGATCAAGTAGTTCTAGTTGACGTTCCGGGATATGGATATGCAAAATTATCAAAACCTGAAAAAGAAAAACTATATGATATGATAGTTGAGTATTTTACTAATAGTGAAAACCTTGGATTTGTATTACATTTAATTGATAGTAGACATAAGCCTTCTCAAGATGATATTGAGATGAATGAATTTTTTTAAATTATTATGAAATTCCATTCGTTATAGTTATGACAAAAAAATTGATAAGATATCAAAAAAATGAATTGGCTAAAAAAATACGGGAATTATAAAAACGAGAATTAGACCTAACGAATAATATGGCGATTATTCCATTTTCTTCGGTTACTAAAAATAGGTAAAGAGCAAGTACTTAGTGAAATTGCTAAAGTATTAGAAGATTAAAATTTGAAATAGAGATGAGAGGTGACTCAAAAATCGGTATTTTTTTTAAAAAAATAGATTTTGTTAGGTCACCCTTATTTTTTTAATTATCCTTAAAGGTATAAGTGGTGTTTTTTTATAAATATTTTATCTTTACATGATAAAAATAAACTTGGTATAATAAGGATTAGGTGAGTCAACAAAAAAAGTTGACATTTTTCACCGAAAAGTATTGACATACTTTTACTTTAATGTTAGAATAGTATCTAGCTTAGAAAACTTAGCGTTATAGATTCAACTTTTTCATTAAAAACACTTCATAAACACACACACATAAAATTAATAAAAAAGTTGAAACATAAGGAGTACAAACATGGCAGTAAAAATCCGTTTAAAAAGATTAGGTGCTAAAAAATCACCTTTCTACCGTATCGTTGTTGCTGATTCAAGATCTCCACGTGATGGACGTTCTATCGAAACTATCGGTACTTACAATGCTGTTAAAGAACCAGCAGAAGTTAAAATCGATGAAGAGTTAGCATTAAAATGGTTAGGTAATGGAGCTCAACCTTCTGACACAGTTAGAAGTTTATTATCAAAAGAAGGAATTATGAAAAAATTCCACGATTCAAAATTAAATAAATAATATATTTAGCCCCTTAGTTAATAAGGGGTTTTTGTTTTATAAAAAAATTGTGCTATAATTAAATATAAAAATTTTAACAACAACAAACTACATGGCTGTAGAATGGTGTTAGAATCTAAGAATAGGAGGATGATATATGGAATATTTAATAGAAATATTACCTAGTCTGATGAATGGTGCACTTATAACATTAGAAGTGTTTTTTCTTGTTTTAGTATTATCGATTCCGTTAGGTATTGTAATAGCATTTATTATGCGATTTAATATTAAGTTATTAAATTACTTTATTAATATTTATATATGGATTATGCGTGGAACGCCGTTGTTACTACAATTGATTTTCATTTACTACGTTCTACCATCGGTGGGAATACGTTTTGACAGATTACCTGCTGCTATAATTGCATTTACATTGAACTATGCAGCTTATTTTGCTGAAATTTTCCGTGGAGGTATTGAATCAATACCAAAAGGCCAATATGAGGCAGCAAAAGTATTGAAATTTACACAATTTCAGACAATTAGATATGTTATTTTGCCACAAGTAATAAAAATTGTATTACCAAGTGTATTTAATGAAATAATGAGTCTTGTTAAGGATACATCATTAGTTTATGCATTGGGAATTAGTGACCTAATATTAGCTAGTAGAACGGCTGCTAATAGAGATGCTAGTTTGTTACCTATGTTTGTCGCAGGTGCAATTTATTTGATATTAATAGGTATTGTGACAATTGTATCTAAGAGAGTAGAAAAAAACGTTATAATTATGATAGGAGGTAATGTATGTTAGAATTAAAAAAATATTAGTAAAAAAATTCAAAGATAGACAAATACTTTCAGATTTTAATTTAACTGTAGAAGAGAATAAGATTTTAGCAATAGTTGGACCATCAGGTGGTGGGAAAACAACGTTGTTAAGAATGCTAGCTGGTCTTGAAAAAATAGATTCAGGTGAAATTATTTATAATGGTGAATCTCTTCCGATAGATGAATTGGAAAAAAAGAAATCTTTTTAGGTTTTTGTATTCCAAGATTTCCAGTTGTTTCCACATCTTACGGTTCTGGAAAAATCTAGTTTTATCTCCAATGAAAAACAATGGACATGGAAAAAACGTGATGCTGAGGAAAAAGCAATTAAATTGTTAGAAAAACTTGGTTTAGAAAAACAGATTAATAATTATCCAATTTCTTTATCTGGTGGACAAAAACAGCGTGTTGCATTAGCACGTGCTATGATGATAGAACCCAAAATCATAGGTTATGATGAACCGACAAGTGCATTAGATCCTGAGTTAAGATTAGAAGTAGAGAAGTTAATACTTAAGAATAGAGAGCTTGGTATTACACAAATTATTGTAACCCATGATTTACAGTTTGCTGAAAATATTGCTGATAGCATTCTGAAAGTAGAACCGAAATAAGAGGTGATTAAATGAGAAAATTAAAATTCTTTTTAACACTTGTTATTATTGTTTTGATAATTACGGGTTGTGCTTCTGGAGGAAAAGATAAACCCAAAAAAGATAATTGGAACGATTTTCAAAATGATAAGAAAATCGTTATTGGTTTTGATAACACGTTTGTACCAATGGGATTTCAAGATAAAAGTGGTAAAAATGTAGGTTTTGATATAGATTTAGCGAATTCAGTATTTGAAAAGTACGGAATTAAAGTAGAGTGGCAAGCTATAAACTGGGATCTTAAAGAAACAGAATTAAAGAATGGGAATATTGATTTAATTTGGAATGGATATTCTAAAACTACGGAAAGAGAAGCTGTTGTACAATTTACTAAGCAGTATATGGTAAATGAACAGGTTGTAGTTGTAAAGAAATCTAAAAAAATATTAGATCTGTAACTGATTTAAAGGATAAAGTTCTTGGTGCTCAAAAATGGGTCTTCAGGATACGATACTTTTAACGAGAATCCAGAAGTACTTAAAAAAATATTGTAAAAAAATAATGATGCTACTCAGTACGAGAGTTTCAATGAAGCTTTAATTGACTTAGAAAAATGATAGAATAGATGCATTATTAATAGATAGAGTGTATGCGAACTATTATTTAAAAACAACAAAACAAATTAGAAGACTTTGATATTTTAAATGCTGGTTTTGATAGTGAGGCTTTTGCGGTTGGAGCAAGAAAAAGCTGATATGACACTAGTTAATAAGATTAATGAAGCATTTTATGAAATGTATAAAGATGGTAAATTTCAAGAAATTTCTAATAAATGGTTCGGAGAAGATGTTGCAACTGAAGAATTAAAAAAAGTAAATAATAATATTTGGGAATGACTCAAAAAAATCATGATTTCGGAGAAATAAGATTTTGTTGAGTCATTTCCATTTTTTTTGTAATATGATATAATAATGTGTATCTTTGTATATAATTGTTAAAAAAATAAATAAGGGTGTCAACAAAAAAAGTTTACAAATATTAGTAAAAAGTACTTGATTTTTTTAGAATATTATTTATAATAAGTAGGTATGTGATTAACTCACTGAAAAAAATAACTCTGTTCGTATTAAAAAGCGTTCAGGGCAGAAGGAGACGATAATAATGAGAGAAGGAATTCACCCAGATTACCGTAAAGTTGTATTTATGGATACTACAAGTGGTTTCAAATTTTTAAGTGGTTCAACTAAACCATCTAAAGAAACTATCGAGTGGGAAGACGGAAATACATACCCATTATTAAAAGTTGAGATCTCTTCAGATACACACCCATTCTACACAGGGCGTCAAAGATTCGCTCAAGCAGATGGACGTATCGAACGTTTCAACAAAAAATACGGTATCAAGTAAGAAAAATAAAACAGACATTTCTTTATTGGATTGTCTGTTTTTATTCTATTAGTAATTATATAATATAAGCCCGAGGGGATTAATAATGATAGAAAATAGAAAATTCGGATGGATAGAATGTATTTGTGGCAGTATGTTTTCTGGAAAATCAGAGGAACTCCTAAGACGTATAAAACGCGGAGTAATCGCTAAACAGAAAGTGCTTCTATTCAAACCGTCTATAGATAATAGATATGAAGAGAATAAGGTCTCTACACATAATGGAAATAGTTATGAATCTGTAAATATTGATAAAGCAGAGCAGATTTATGAGTATATAAATGATGAAAAATATGATATCATAGGAATTGATGAAGTGCAGTTTTTTGATGATAAGATTGTTGAAGTTATAAATAAACTTGCTGATAATGGTGTTCGTGTTATTGTCGCAGGTTTAGATATGGATTTCAAAGCTGAGCCATTTTACCCTATGCCTGAGATTATAGCTATTAGTGAAATGGTAACTAAACTTCATGCTGTATGTAATAAATGTGGAAAAGAAGCGAGTCGAAGTCAAAGATTAATTAATGGGGAACCTGCGAAGTATGACGATCCAATTGTAGTTATTGGAGCGAGTGAATCATATGAAGCTAGATGTCGTCATTGTCATGAAATTAAAAGATAAATTAGGAGGAAGAAATGGAAATTTTTGGACAACTTGAGATAGTTGAAGAGCGTTATGAGAAGTTAAACGAATTACTTAGTGATCCAGATGTCGTAAGTGATACAAAAAAACTTATGGAATACTCTAAAGAACAACGCTCTATCGAAAAAACAGTAGCTGTATTTAGAGAATATAAAGATATAGTTCAACAAATTAAAGATACTAAAGAACTTCTTGAAATTGAAGAAGATAAAGAAATGAAAGAAATGATGCAAGAGGAGATTAAAGAATTAGAACCAACTCTTGCACCTATGGAAGAAGAATTAAAAATTCTATTATTACCAAAAGACCCTAACGATGGTAAAAACGTTGTTGTTGAGGTTCGTGGAGCAGCTGGTGGAGATGAAGCACAATTGTTTGCAGGTGATTTATTACGTATGTACACTAGATTTGCTGAATCTCAAGGATGGAAAGTAGATGTACTAGAACGTTCTGAAACTGGAATCGGTGGTATTAAAGAAGCAATCTTTATTATTTCTGGGGAAGATGTATACTCTAAGATGAAATTCGAAAGTGGTGCACACCGTGTGCAACGTGTTCCTACAACAGAATCAAGTGGACGTATCCACACTTCAACTGCAACAGTAGTAGTACTACCAGAAGCTGAAGAGATTGAGATTGACATTAATGAAATGATATCCGTGTTGATACATTTGCATCTAGTGGTGCTGGAGGTCAATCGGTAAATACAACTATGTCAGCTGTACGTTTAACTCACATTCCTACAGGAGTAGTAGTTTCTATGCAGGATGAACGTTCTCAGATTAAGAATAAAGAGAAAGCTATGAAAGTTTTACGTGCTCGTGTATATGATAAATATCAACAAGAAGAGCAAGCTAAGTTCGATGCTGAACGTAAATCTAAAGTTGGTACTGGTGACCGTTCTGAACGTATTAGAACATATAACTATCCTCAAAATCGTGTAACTGATCACAGAATTGGTTTAACTATTCAAAAACTAGACCAAATTATGGAAGGTAAACTTGATGAAGTTCTAGAAGCACTTCGTATTGCTGAACAAGCTGAAAAAATGGCAGAACTTAATAAAGGTGAAGAACTATAATGAACAGAAGGCAAGCTATAACAAAAGCTTGTCTTCTTTTAAGAAGACAAGGAAAAGAAGAATCTTTAGCAAGATTTTTTTACTAATGTATATGCTAGATGAAAGTTCACAGTTATTCTCGAATAAACTTTCAGAGCAATTATCTAAAGAAAGAGAAGAAAAAAATATTTTTCTTTGATTGAAAAAAACATATTAAAGAAGATGTTCCATTAAGTCATTTAGTAGGTTTTGAATATTTTTTTATGATAGAAAAATTTAAAGTTACTAAAGATGTTCTTTTCACCAAGGATGGAGACAGAGGAGCTTATTTATAAAGTAGTAGAATATGTAAAAACAACTAAGAAAAATAATTTAAGAATTCTAGATCTTTGTACAGGCAGCGGAATAATAGCTATCACGTTAAAGAAAGAATTATCTCAATTCTCGATTGACGTCGTAGCTAGCGATATTAGTAAAGAAGCTCTAGAAGTTGCAAAAGAAAATGCGAAAACTCATACTGCTGATATTAGATTTATACAATCGGATATTTTTTTAATAATATTGATGATAAATTTGATATTATTGTTTCTAATCCTCCTTATATAGATCGTAAGGACGAAGTTACAATGGAGGATAATGTATTGAAATATGATCCGCATTTAGCATTATTTGCTGAAGAAGAGGGGATGTACTTCTATCGTAATATCACTGAACAAGCGAATAGTTACTTGAATGCCAATGGAGTTATTTTTTTTGAAATAGGTTATGATCAGAAAGATAAAATTGTAAAATTAGCAGATATGAATGGATATCATGCTGAAGTTTATAAAGATATAAATGGCCGTGATAGAATGGCGTTTTTAGTACGAAAATAGAAAAACAGGAGTTACTTAGAAAAGTATCTAAGTAACTCCTGTTTTTCTATCATGTGATAATTTGTTTAAAATCAAAAAAATTACAGCTCTCTATATACTCCAACGCATTCTCCGATTATTTCAACGTTACGTGTAACGATAGGTTCGTAATCAGGATTACAAGGATAAAGGATTACATTGTCATTTTTAACGAATATTTTCTTTAAAGAAGCTTCGTTCCAGTCTGTTAGGCGAACAGCTGCAATTTTCCCATTTCTAACTGAACTTTGTTGACGGATAAATACTAAATCACCATCAAAAATACCAGCTTCAATCATACTATCTCCCTTGACTCTCAGTGCAAAATCGGCTCTCATTCCTTGATCTATGAAAATATGCTCATCATATTCTTCTTCTATATATACACCGTCTCCTGCACAAATTGTACCTAGTATTGGCAGTTTAGATACGTCATCCGAAAAATCCTGCGGTGAGGAAGTATTATTATCGGGAGTGTTGATTTCCATAGTGTCGCAATCACCTACAAGCCAATCTGGATTAACTGATAAAAATTCAGCGATAATAAGAAGCTTATCCCTTTTTGGTGTATATTTTCCTTTTGACCAATCGCTTATAGATGAAGGTGTAATATTAGTACAACGAGCAAGTTCAGCTTGTTTTATATTCTTTTCTTTTAAACACTTTTTAAATCTAATACTAAATGTTGTAGTCATAATATTTTTTTCCAATCTAATTTTATCTATATATAAATTATAAAGTAAACCGTATATAAAAATCAAGTAACTTTATAAAAAAAGTTAAGAAATATGAATTTTTTTACTTGATTTTCGGTTTTCCGTATGTTATTATATAAGTACGATAAGAAATTAAGTTTTACGTATAAAAAAAGAAAGAAGGTTTATTTTATGTTTATATATTGGATAATTATACTTGTATTATTGGCAAAAGTTTTTTTACATTTTTGAAACTAATAAATTGAAGATTGTAAAAAGGGGAAAAAATTGAATCGTAAAGTGTATTAATTTATTTTATGATTTCAATATAGTTATTATGATAAAAAAATATTATTTACTACTATAAGATTAGGTGAATTATAATTATGATCTAATCTTATTTTTTTATCTTATATATATCAGTAAAATATAGATGTTGACTAATTTAGTACAACGAAGTTATTATAGCGTTTTCATTGATGAAATTGTTATAAAAAAACTATGTACTAATACTAGAAAAATATTGTATAATAAAAATTATAATAACAAAAACTAGGAGGATTTCTTAAATGAAATTAGTATTAACTAGACATGGTGAAAGCCAATGGAATCTTGAAAACAGATTTACAGGATGGGTTGATGTAGACATCACTGATAAAGGTAGACAAGAAGCTATTAAAGGTGGACAAACTCTTAAAGAATTAGGGCTTACTTTTGATGTAGCTTACACTTCATACCAAAAACGTGCTATCAAAACTTTAAACCTATTCTTAGAAGAATTAGATTTATTATGGATTCCAGTACACAAAAGCTGGAGATTAAATGAAAGACACTATGGAGCTTTACAAGGACTTAACAAAGCTGAAACAGCTGAAAAATACGGTGATGAACAAGTTCACATTTGGAGAAGAAGTTTTGACGTAGCTCCACCTGCATTAGATAAATCTAGTGATATGTACCCAGGAAACATCGATAGATATAAAGAAATTCCAGAAGGAGAAATCCCAACAGGAGAAAGCTTAAAACTTACTATTGATCGTGTATTACCATACTGGGAAAGCGATATTTCTAAACAAATTAAAGCTGGTAAAAACGTACTTATCTCTGCTCACGGTAACAGTTTAAGAGCGTTAATCAAATACTTATTAAACATCTCAGATGAACAAATCTTGAGATCTTAACTTACCAACTGGTACTCCATTAGTATTTGAAATCGACGAAAACTTAAACATTATCTCAGCACCAGAATTATTCTAATAAATAATGAAAAAGCTGATAATATTACTGACAACCTTGCTAATTTTGCAAGGTTGTAGTTCTAAAGGAGATATTTCTACTGACCAATTACAAAAATCTTACTAATTCAGTTTCGATAAACCAGCTAGAAAAAAACAGAATTTAATAAAAAAAGATAATAAATTAGTTATTTCAACAAATGATGAGGTAATAACTAAAGAAGGTTTTTGATACACTATTAAAAATCATTAAAAATTAAATAATTTTAATGGGAAATCAGTTAATGTCGAGGGTATTAATTTAAATGAGTTTAGTAATAAAGATTTTAATATAGCTATTATTACTAAGAATAATAATACCGTTGCATTTAGTGTTAAAGATAGCAGTAATAAAAAAACTATGAAATTACTAATAATAAATATTCAAAAGAGTATATGAAAAAAATAAATTAAACGAATTTTTCTAAAGAGTTAATTAGATTTGATGAGTTAGCGGGAACTATTCAGACTGATCTTGATAAAGGGCGTTCTTTAGGAGATAAAGTAGAGAAGTTTAAAGAGGTATCTGAGAAGGTGAATACTTCTATGTTAACATTAAAAATCATTATCTAATAATAATATTGAATATGAAAAAAATTAGAAGAAGTTAAACAGAAATTAACACGTTTAGAAGCTTTAACAAAAAAATGTTATTGCTGCTGTAAATACTTCAGTAGAAAGTAAAAAAGGTACTGCAATAGATACGGCTTTCTTATCTATTAATGATATTGATAAGATAGCTCGTGATTTATCTGCAATGCAGTATTTATAGTTAATCTAGACTATAAAAGAAAATAAGAAGAGTATTATTTGGTATTGTACCAAAAAAAGGTTAGACAAAAATATTAAGTAATTTTTTTGTTTAGCATTTTAAACATTAAAAATTAGTAATGTAGTGACTTTTTGTTCCTTACAGTTGTTTTTAGATTTTTTTCCCTATTTAGTCAAGGATTTTTAAAAAAAGGCGTAACCTTTGTCCTTGACTAACATAAGAGAAACTTAAAACTGTAAAAAGGAGTGAAGGTCTTTTTATTTGTTCTTTATATTTTTTTATAGTTTATAGAACTTAATCTATCTAAGTTCAATTTTATTCTTGCTTCATTATAATCCCTTATATAATAAATAATAGCTTCTTTTTAATTCATTTACTCTGTATAATATTTTTTTGAATGATTCTGAGGTGAAGAAACCTCTATTTATTATATTATCTGAATTTTTTTCGTTTTTCTCTTTATCAGAGGTGTATTTTCTAATAGTTCTTACAAATGATAATACAGCTGGTTTTCTCATCAATCTCAAATTTTTTTAAGTTTTTAATGTTTTTCATTCTATAACTATATCTTACGCTTCCTTTTTTTAGAAATTCTATTTCTTATTATTTTTTTCAAAAAGTAGTATCAAGCTCCATTTTGGAAAGTTTTTTTCTATTATTTAACAGTACAGTGAAATTAGGTAACTTTAATATCTTTATAAGATTATATTTTTGTCTAGAATTTATGTGTTTTTTTATTAGTTCTTTATAGCGTTATTTTATTAGGTTTGTTATAAGTACAGATTTGAATGAAAAAAATTTTTTTGTTATTTTTTTAAAAATTTACTTAAATCATAAAAAAATATATTTGATTGTATTTTTATAAATTTTTAATATATTAAATGTTGATTGTCTATTATATCTGTTTTGCTATTGAAAGCGTTAAATAAAAAGATTTTTCTGTTGTGTTTTATTTTAATTTAAAAAAAGTTTTAATAGTTTCAGTGTATTGGAAAAAAATTATTATATAATGATACACTTAGTAAGTCTTAAAAAGTGTATTAGTACACTATATTTTTTTAAAAAAAGGAGATTATATAGTTATGAATTTTTTTAGATGTTTTTTTACTAAAAACATTAATGAATCAAAAAAATTAATACCGCTATCATTTCGAGTATAGCTATTATTTTATTAGGATACTTTTTACGTAAAAAAAGGTGTTTTTTTAATGATTCAATCGGAAAGGTACTTACTTCAGTAGTGCTTACGGTGTCATTACCAGCTCTTGCGTTTAACTCATTCTTAGTCGACATAAATGAAAAGAGTTTAAAACAAGGTCTTAACGTACTAATTTGGGGTATTTTAGTATATATTGTTTTAATTGTTATAAGTAAACCTTTATTTATGAAATTTAAAGGTGATCGACAAGATACAATGCGTGTCCTATCTATTTTTGGATCTACTACATTCTTTGGGATTCCAATAGTAACAGCTATTTATGGTCCAACAGGAACACTTTATGCATCTATCTTTAATATCGGATATCGTATTTTCTTATATTCTTATGGATATATTAAAATGAGTGGATTAAAAATGACGATGAAAAATGTTAAGACAATGTTCTTAAATCCAATTGTTATCGCTACATTCTTAGGTTTATTCATTTGGTTATTCCAAGGAAGTTTACCTCAAGTAGCAGTATCGACTGTAAAAGATGGGCAAACAGTTGTTAAAGAATATGCATTTTTACGATTAGATCAAACATTACCGCAGTTTAAGCAAATCTTGACATACTTATCTAGCTTAGCTTCTCCATTAGCATGGTTAGCTATAGGTGCTACACTAGGTTCGGTATCGTTTAAAGATGCATTATCAAATAAACCAACTTGGTATTATACAGCGGTTAAACTTATCGTTATTCCAGCTATTAATATTGTAATTTTAGCAGTATTAGCTGTGACACACGTTTTACCAGTTGATCTTACAGCTCTAGGAACAATTGTTGTTATGATGGCAACACCTCCAGCAACAGTAGCTGCAGCGTATGCTATTAGCTTTGATAAAGATGCAGTATTAGCATCAAATGCATCATTACTTGGAACATTAGGAGCAGTTATTCTTACTCCAGTATGGATCGTAATTGTACAAATTATCGGTTCATTAGGAATTTTCCATTAATAACAAGATAGATTATTATAATCGGTAATAATAGAAAGACGGGATTGCCGATAAGCAGTCTCGTCTAATTTTTAATAAAAATGAATAAAGAAAGAAGGAAATGAAAATGACATTAAAAGTTGTATGTTATGGTGTTAGACCAAATGAAGTACCATTTTTTTGAAAAAAATTAAATAAATATAATTTTTGAATTAAAAACTTGTAGAAGAATTATTAAATCATGATAATATTGACACAGCTGAGGGTATGGATGCTGTAATCTTACGTGGTAATTGTGTTGCTGATAGAATTAATATTGAAAAAATGAATGAGTACGGAATTAAATATGTATTTACTCGTACAGTAGGTTTCAATCACATCGATCTTCAAGCAGCAGCTGATTATAATATGAGTGTTGCTCGTGTTCCAGGATACTCTCCAAATGCAATTGCAGAGTTATCTTTAACGCTAGCAATGTCATTATTAAGACACGTTGCTCACACGGTGAACAAAACATCAAAATATGACTTCCGTGTAGATGGAACAATGTTCAGTAAAGAAATTCGAAACTGCAAAGTTGGTATCATCGGAACAGGGAAAATCGGTTTAACTGAAGCAAAACTATTTAAAGGATTAGGTGCTGATGTTTACGGATTTGATGTTTTCCAAAGTGAAGAAGCTAAACATGTAGTTAAATTTGTCGAGATGGATGATTTATTAGAAAAATGTGATATTGTTAGCTTACATGTACCATACTTCCCAGGGAAAAATGATAAGATGGTAAATGCTGAATTTATCTCGAAAATGAAAGATGGGGCAATTTTAATTAATACAGCTCGTGGAGAACTACAAGATAATGCTGCTATTTTAGAAGCTATTAAATCTGGTAAACTTGATGGATTTGGAACAGATGTATTCGCTAATGAAGCAGAATTCTTCTTCAAAAACTTTGAAAACGGAGATGAAATATCAGATCAAGTGGTTAGAGAATTAGTTGATCTATATCCGAAAGTGTTAGTTACGCCACACGTTGGTTCTAACACAGACGAAGCTTTATCAAATATGATTGAAATCAGTTATGATAACCTAAATGACATGTTAACAAAAGGTTCAACAGCGAATGTTATTGAATTGCCAAAAACTAACTAATAATAAGTAAATATATAGGCTGTTGATGAATGGAGAAAATTCATGAATCAATAGCCTAATTTAATAAAAAGTGTAAAAGACGTTAGTTTTTTGTGGGATTTGATTGCTTAGGAAGTAGGAGGAAGCTACACTATATTAAGCAGTGTAGCATTTCTCTATTTTTATATTTAAAAACTCTTTGTCAAATTTGGGGTATAAAGTAAAATAGGAGATGAATTCTAGGTGGTAGTATACGACCTAGAATTTTTTTATTAATAGCTCTTTAACAAGTGGAGGAGGCGGAGTCTTTGAAATAAAAAAATATCCGTTATAAGAGTGAGAGATAAAAGTTAAATAATTGAAAGATTATTCTTTTTTTGATGAAATAAGAGTAGTTCAAGCTCTAAAATAAAGAAAGATCTAAGCGGAGATATCGCCTGAGATCTTGAGTTACTTTTTATATGTATTGAATTCGATAAAGAGCTTATCAGTATAGCTTTTAAATAAAAATCAGTTGGTTTTATATCGTCCATACCAATCATTGGATCGATTATATTGATATTTTGAAAAATTCAATATATATCCATTTATTTCTTCTTTTATTTCAAGATTTTGCATTTCCGCGTCTCTATCAGTTGTAAAGAACCATTCCAGTGCTGTCTGTCTAGTTACGACATTTGTTGGTTCTATTGACTTGTAAAATACATTTGAGCTACCACAAAGTATCAATTTTTTTTCTTAGCTCGTGTTATTGCAGTATAAGTTAAGTTTTTTTGTTTAACATAAAGTTATAATTATCGATAAATGGAATTATAACATTTTCAAATTCTGAGCCTTGTGCCTTGTGAATTGAGCAAGCATAAGAAAGGGTAATTTGGTTTAGCTCTGTTTTTTCATATGTTACATAATTGCCATCATAGTCTATTACGATCTTTACTTTATTTCCTTCTTTATAAATTTGCTCTATATATCCTATATCACCATTAAAAATATTATCTTCAGGTCTATTTACTAACTGCATTACTCGATCATTAACTTTATAGATTAATTCACCATATTCTATTTGCTCTTCGTTGTCATTGAATCTTGATTGAATAGCCATATTTATCTCATTAATGCCACTTGTTCCTTTGTAAATAGGAGCTAATATTTGAATATTTTCTTTAGCAGAACCTTTTTATTAAATCATCATAGATGGCTGAGATGACATTTATCATTTTCATTTTTTTGTTTGCAGAGATAAATTCTTTATCATCGAAGTTTTTCCAAGACATCAAATGGAATATTATTTTTTTATTGAGTGTGAAATGTTTATAATACTCGAATGTTCACTTTGTCTAAAAAAATTTTTATTTAATTTTTACTGTAGAAATTGCTTTTTGAATTAATTAAATCATTAAGGACATTACCAGGAGCAATAGAAGGAAGCTGATCGTTGTCTCCAACTAATATAATTTTAGCATCTTTGTTAATGATTTTTTTAGTAAATTGTACATTAAAAAATACATCAATCATACTAGATTCATCTATTATAACTAGTTCTGATTTAATAAATTTCTCGCTAACGAATTCTTCCATATTTTCATCTTCTGTACTCCAACCAATAGCTTTATGAATTGTTGAAGCATAAAAAGCCGGTACTCTCTGACATTCTTTTTGCAGCTTTACCGGTAGGAGCGCATAAAGTAAGAATATTTCTAGATTCATCAAGTAAATCATGAACACTGTAATTTTTTTATTTTTTTGGAATATTTTAATTACAGCTAGTATTATAGTGGTTTTCCCGGTACCAGGTCCTCCAGTAAGAATAGCAAAATTATTACGTATACAGTTTTTTATCGCCGCTATTTGTACTATATCGTAAGAAATTTCTAATTCCTCTTCAACTTCATTTATATACTTATCTAGCAAGCTATCACTGATTTCAATTGTATTTTTCCTGTTCTAATCTTTGAGTTATATTGCTGTAAATAGAATATTCAGAGTAGTATATTTCTGGTAAAAAAATACTCTGTCTTCGATTTCTATTAATTTTCCAGTGTCTAAGGCATATGTATAGGAGTTTAATATATCTTCTTTTGAGACTGCTATATTTCGTGATGAGTATAATATATTAAACGTATTGTAAAAGCAGGTTGTTTTTAGAAATATATGTATTTCCTGTTGAAAAAAACAATATGAATTTATAGTATAAATAAAGGCGTATAGAATTCTTTCGCGATCGTTTTGCAGCTATTTCATTTGTTTCAGCTATTTTATCTACAGTTTTAAAGTTGATTCCTTTAATATCTTTAATTAATGAATAAGGATTTTCTGTAATGGTACGTAGTGTGTTATGTTTATAGAAGTTATATTTTTTTAGAATTAAATTATTACTTAGATTGTACTCGTTTAGTTTAAGAATTATATCTTGTGTCTGTTTATTTGCAACAATAGTAGCATAAATCGTATCTTTTCGTTGTTCTGGAATACCTTTTATTTTAAATAGAGAATCTTTATCTTCATATATTTTATCTAAAGCATCAACTCCTAAAGTATCAACGATTAATTCTGCTGTTTTTCTCCCAACACCTTGAAATATAGAGCTCGATAGATAAGACACTATAGCTTCTTTATCTTTTTCGATAACGGGTTCTACAACAATTGCTGATAATTGAGGTCCATATTTTCTGTGTTGTACTATTTCGCCTTTGAATGAATAAAGATCATCTTCTACAAATTCAAAATCAGTAAAAGTACCGACTACACTAAGATAATCCCCATCAACAAAATCGTACCGATCATTTAAAAATATAGATAGTATATAGTAATTATTCTCTTTGTTATGAAAAAAATAATTTTTATTTAAATAACCTTCTACAGTTTGCATAATTAACTCCTATTAATTTCTTTTATATGAACAATGATAATATATTATAGTAAAAAAATGTCTAGTAGATGAATATGATTATACTTTTTATAGATATGAAAAAAATTATTAAAGAAAAATAAATATGTTATTTTTAATTACAAACTATGTTTCGTTATGGCAATATTTTTTTATAAAGTGTTATAATAATGTGATAACAATTAAAGGAGGTTGGATTTGTGATCACTGTAAAAGATGTATATAATCAACTAAATGTATTAGCAGATGTTAAACTTGCTGAAAAATGGGACAATGTTGGCTTAATGTTAGGTGATAATAATAGTAATGTTAATAAAATTTTAGTTTGTTTAGATGTAACTACAAAAAGTAGTAGAAGAAGCTGTGGAAAAATAATGTAGATTTAATAGTTTCTCATCATCCTCTTATTTTTTTAAACCATTGAAATCATTGGATTTTACAGATGATTTCAAGTCTAATATTATTAGAGATTTAATAAAGAATGATATTTCAGTAATTTCATTTCACACTAATTTGGATTCAGCGAAATTAGGTCTTAACGATTATTTGGCTAAATTACTTGATTTGGATGATATTAGAGTATTATTTGAACATAATTTAGATAAAGAAGCTGGACTAGGAAGAATAGGAAAAATTATCTTCATCATTATCTGTAGAAGATTTTTATAGTATATATTAAGGAAAAAAATTCTTATTGGATAGTGTTTCTGCTGTTATTGGGAATGATAAAGAAATTAAAACAGTAGCATTATTAGGAGGAAGCGGGGCCGACTTTCTATATTCACTACCAGACGTTGATATCTACTTGACAGGTGATGTAGGGTATCATGCTGCACTTGATGCTATAGAAATGAAAAAAAATATTATTGATATTGGTCATTTTACAGAAAGTTTAGTAAAAGATTTATTAAAAGACTATCTTTCTAAGCAAGGTATTGAAGTTATTAAATCAAATGTGGAGGAATCACCATTTAAAAATTTTTATAAAGGAGGAATATAATATGGCAAAAAGCAACACCGACTATGGAAGATTATATTGAAGTAATTTATTCTTTGGTAAAAAATAAAGGCTATGCACGAAGTGCGGATATAGCAGAAAAACTAGACGTTTATCCATCTACTGTAACTAAAATGTTGAAAAAACTTGATGTTGAAGGCTATATTGTATATGAAAAATATAGAGGTATTGCCCTGACTGAGCAAGGAGAAAAAATGGGTGAATATGCTTTAACAAGACATGAGTTATTAGAAGATTTTCTAAGACTAATAGGAGTAGACGAAGATAAAGTTTATGAAGAAGTAGAGGGTATTGAGCATCATTTTGGTAAAAGTTCATTAGAGAAAATTAAAGATTTGATGAAATACCTAAGAGAACATAACTATAAAGCGTAATGGAGAATTAGAGTGGCAGATAAAGAGTATTTAAAATTATGTAATCATATTTTAGAAAACGGAATAGAAAAAGAAGATAGAACAGGGGTTGGTACAAAGAGTATATTTGGATACCAAATGAAGTTTGATTTATCTGAGGGATTCCCATTATTGACTACAAAAAAAGTAAACTTCAATTTAGTATGGTCTGAACTATTGTGGTTCATTAAAGGAGATACTAATATTAAGTTTTTACTTGAAAATAAAAATAATATTTGGAATGAGTGGGCCTTTAAAAAATGGATAGAAAGTGATGAATATACTGGGCCAGATATGACAGATTTTGGTCATAGAACTCTAGTTGATGAAGAGTTTTCTAAACAATATAAAGAGCAAATGTCAATATTTAAAGAACGAGTTCTAACAGATGATGAATTTTCAAAAAAATACGGTGATTTAGGTAATGTTTACGGTAAACAATGGAGAGATTTTAATGGTGTCGATCAATTAAAAAATGTTGTTGAACAAATTAAGAGTAATCCATCATCTCGTCGTTTAATCGTTTCATCATGGAATCCAGCAGAAGTCGATACAATGGCACTTCCTCCTTGTCACTCGTTGTTCCAATTTTATGTGAATGATGGGAAATTAAGTTGTCAATTATACCAACGAAGCGGTGATGTGTTTTTAGGTGTGCCATTTAATATTGCTTCTTATTCATTACTTACTATTTTGATTGCTAAGGAATGTGGGCTTGAAGTGGGTGAATTTGTGCATACTTTAGGTGATGCGCATATTTACAAAAATCACTTTGAACAAGTAAAAGAACAAATGTCTAGAACACCATATTCATTACCGGAATTAAAAATAAATGCTTTTGAAAGTATTTTTGATCTTAAAATAGAAGACGTAGAAATTGTAAATTACGAGAGTCATCCGTTTATTAAAGCACCAATAGCAGTTTAGGAGGGATAATATGTTATCACTAATAGTTGCATATGATAAAAATAAGTCTATAGGACAAGAAAATACGATTCCATGGCGTTTAAAGAGTGATATGTTGAGAGTTAAAGAATTAACTACTAACCAGACTATTATCATGGGCCGTAAAACATTGGACAGTATTGGTAGAGCGCTACCGAATAGGATAAATAGAGTATTAACTCGTGATAAGAATTCTTTAAGTCACTATTCAAATATTGAAGTATATACTGATGATTCGATTCTAGAAAAATATAAAAAAACGGAAAAAGGCATATATTTTTGGCGGAGGAATGATTTATAATAAATATTTTGATAAATGTGATGAAATGTTTATAACAGAAGTAAATACAATTGTAGAAGCCGATACTAAATTTCCTGAATTTGATGAAAATGAGTGGGAATTAATAAGTCGTGAAGAATTCTTCAAAGATGAATATAATGAGTTTGATTTCGTATTTTTACATTATAAAAGAAAGAGGAAATAATAAATGTTAGAAAAAGTGAAGATAATTATTGATTCGTCAAGTGATTTAACTTTTGATGAAATTGAGAAATATAATGTGGATGTAATTCCTCTAACAATTAATATTGATGGAAATGAGTATGATTACCGTACAATAAGTAATGATGAGTATATTGAAAGAATGAGAACAGCTACATCTTATTCAACTAGTCAACCGGCAATCGGTAAGTTTTTAGAAGCTTATGAAAAATGGACGAAAGAAGGGTATAAGGTGATTGTTTTAACACTTTCTTCTGCTTTAAGTGGTACGTATAATACGGCGGTTACAGCAAGTTCAGAATTTGAGGGGGTACATGTTGTTGATACTAAGACAACAACACGAGGTATGTTTTTCTTACTTAAAGAGTGTTTAAAACAACTCGAAGAAAATGTATCCGTGGAGGAAATTGCGGAGAACTTAAGAGAGAAAGCTAAAAATATTTTAACGTATGTTACAATCGATAAACTTGACAATTTGGTAAAAGGTGGTAGACTAAGTAAGTCACAAGCTTTAATTGGAGGTTTACTAAATATTAAAGTTTTAACGCAGTTAAAAGAAACTGAGTTAGTTGCCTTAGATAAAGTTCGTGGTAAGAAAAAATTAGTTCAAACTTTAATTAAACATATTGAAGAAGCGAAACAAGGAAAAACAATAAAAAGTATCAGCTTGCCAAATGCTTTAGCTGATGAGTATGTAGCTTTAATCAAATCAGAATTAAAAGAAGTATTTGGTTATGAAGTAAGTGAAGATGAAATATTTACTACAACGCCAATTATTTCGACACATACAGGAGAAAATGCAGTAGGTATCTTAGTAGAGTTAGTATAATCGGAGGTAAAGATTATGACAAATTTCGATGAAACAAGATTATTTGATAGCAATTTTTATGATAAAAATGATATTCACAACATTTTAAAAAATGTTGTGGAAACAATTAAACAGCGTGGATATGATCCTATTAATCAGTTAATGGGATATATTAAAACGGCTGACCCAGTATATATTCCTAGAGATAATCACGCAAGAGAGCAAATAAGATTGATTGATATGGATGATATACTAGAGTACTTATTATACTTTTTTATACAGGAGTCTTAGATGTTAGATAAAAGAATTATGGGGCTTGATTACGGATCAAAAACTATAGGTGTTGCCGTTAGTGATTTGTTAGGTTTTACTGCCCAAGGTATTGAAACTATTAATATTAATGAGCAGGTTAAAGATTTTAAAATTAAAAGAATTAAAGAATTAGTTCAAGAGCATAATGTAGGAACAATAGTGGTTGGTCTTCCAAAAAATATGGATAATTCTGTAGGATTTAGAGGCGAAGCAACACTGTATTTTGTAGAAGTATTGAAAAAGAAAAATTAAGAATGTTGAAATAATTTTACAAGATGAGCGCTTAACGACGATGGGCGCAGAAAGAGTACTTCTTGAGGCTAATGTTTCAAGAAAAAAAAGAAAAAATGTTATTGATAAAATGGCTGCTGTATTAATATTGCAGACATATTTAGATAAATTAAATTAATATAAGATCTCAGGAGGATAATAAAAATGCAAGAGAAGGATTTAAAAAAATATTAGTATCGATAATACTGAAGAGGTATACACACTTAGTACGTTAGAAGGTGAAGAAAAAGAATACCGCAAAATTTTAGAATTTACAAACCCAACAAACGGTAACCTATATTATATCTTTGCTGAAGAAGAAACAATCGATGAAGAGGAAATTAGTATTTTTCCAATGGTGTGTGTCGAAGATGGTGAAGATAGTGTAAGATTTGAACCGGTTGAGACGGATGAAGAATACGATATGATTTCAGAAGTATTAGATACTTTCTACTACGATGAGAGTGAGTAAAAATGAGAGAAGATAAAATAAGAAGAAGTAGAGAATTAAGAGAAAAAAATAGGAAGAAAAAATCTATCATTCCTATCTTATTGACAATAATACTTGTTATTGGAATCGGAATATTATCATTATTTTACTATATGATAACACCAGTCGATAAGGGCAATAATAAAGATATTAGAATTGAAGTTAAAGAAAACTATGGAAGTGCAAAGATAGCACAAGAATTAAAGGCAAAAGGTTTAATTCGTAATGAAGAAGTGTTTAAGATGTATGCGAGATTATCCCCTAATGCATCGTTTTATGTTGGAAATTTTAATTTAAAACAAAGTATGAGTTTACCTCAAATAATTCAAGAGTTAGCGGCTAAAGATAAAGCGAGTTCTGGTAATACATTTGCATTAATTGAAGGTGATAGCATACTTAAGATTGCTAAGAATTTAGAAAAGACAAAATTAAGTGGAAATGAGTTTTTAGAGAAAGTTAATGATGCTGAATTTATCAAAAAACTACAGAAACAATTTCCAGAGCTAATTACTAATGAAGTATTTGGTAAAGATATTAAATATGCACTAGAGGGGTACTTGTATCCAGCAATTTATGATATAAATGATGATGAAACAGTAGAGAGTTTAATTACTAAGATGGTCAAATTAACGGATGAAAAGGTTGTTCCATTGTACAATAAGAATAATAAAGTATGGAAAGTAAATGGTAAACAAACTCAAATTTCTATCCATGATTATATTACTATGGGTAGTATACTTGAAAAAGAATCTACTAAATCTGACGAGAATAAACTCATTGCTAGTGTATTCTTAAATAGATTAGCGCAGGGGATGAAACTACAAACTGATCCATCAGCTAATTATGCAGCTGATAAGTTAACAGGAGCTCCAACACAGGTAGAATTATCATTAAATTCACCTTATAATACATATGTTGTGATAGGTTTACCTCCTGGTCCAATTTCTTCTGTTGGGGCAACTTCTTATGAGGCATTAAATAATGCTGAAAATACAGAGTATCTATATTTCTTGCATGCAACAAAAGATGGAAAGCATATTTCTCTAAAACATATGCTGAACATGAAGCATTAGCTAAAGAGCATATTGAAGGTTATATTCCAGCTGGAAGTTAATTAGGATGTTATAAATTGAATATTAATGAAAAATTTTTGTTTGGATTATTTTCAAGCTGAATTTAATAAAAAAAGTAACGACTTGTAAATTCTATTTACGAGTCGTTACTTTATATTAGGGATGCTACTATTGAATTAATATGGATTATAGGGTAAAATTAGTTGTAAGATTAAAAATTTAGGAGTGTTTATGCAACAGTATTTTATAAATGAAGATTTGAATGTTGAATCAACATATGAATTGTCTAAAGATGACAGTAATCATATTGTAAGAATTATGAGAAAGAAAAATAGAAGATAAAGTATATGTTGTATTTAATAATGAAGTTAAATACATTTGTACAATTGTTGATAATAATGTGAACAAAGTTCTTGTTACGCCGTATGAACAAGTAATAGGTACTAATGAATTATCGACGAAAATAACAGTGGCTATTCCGCCATTAAAAAAATGATAAAATTGAATATTTAATGCAAAAAATTAACTGAACTAGGCGTTAGTAATATAGTGCTATTTAATTCTGAGAGAAATGTCGCTAAGGTAAAGAAAGATAAGGTAGATTCTAAATTAAATAGATGGAATAAAAATCGTAAAAAGAGGCTGCAGAGCAATCTAAGAGAAATATAATTCCTGATATCACTTATGTTGATAGTTTGAAAGATTTAATTGCATTTTCTGAAAAATTTAATCATAAAGTTGTAGCTTATGAGAAGGAATCTGTTAATGAGGAGAATATCAACCTTAAAAATTTACTTAATTCGAATTTAAGTGATAAAGAGGTTATAGCAGTATTTGGAAGTGAAGGTGGACTTTCTGAGCAAGAGGTGGATCTTTTAACTGAAAATAAATTTGATGTGATAGGATTAGGAAAAAGAATACTAAGAGCCGAAACTGCACCATTATATTTTGTTAGTTGCGTCGCATATTTTAGTGAATTTAATTAAAGGAGTCAAATTATGAGTGTTGAATTAAACTTAACAGCAAAAAGAAATATATGAAAAAGAATTTAAAAAAAGTAGAGTCAAAGGATATAGTGAAGAAGATGTTAATGACTATTTAGATTTAATAATTGAAGACTATATGAAATTAGATAAACTTATGACTAGACTTAAAAGAATTAGAAATAGAAAAATCAAAACTTAAAGATAAAAAAATAGAAGCGATTAAGAGTTCTAGTCGTGAAGATAAGCCGGTTCAGGTTACTAACTTAGATATTTTAAAAAGATTATCGAAACTTGAAACAGCTGTTTTCGGTACAAATAACGTAGATCGCGATTTATATTAATTATGTTTAGAGGGGTATTCCATGAATGTTTTATTAATAGTTTCTGGGGGGATTGCAGCATACAAATCAATTGATTTATGCAGTTCTCTTGTGAAGAAAGGTAATAGTGTAAAAGTAGTGCTTACAAAAAATGCTGAAAATTTTGTTACACAACTACCTTTTCAAACTTTAACAAAAAAATAGAGTTTATACAAGTACTTTTTGAAGAAATTGATGAAAACGAAATACAACATATAGATTTAACAAAATGGGCGGAAAAGATTGTTGTAGCACCAGCTACAGCTAATTTAATTTCAAAATTTGCAAATGGAATTGCAGATGATTTAGCTACTTCATTAATGCTGGCAGTGAGAGATGTAACTAAAGTTTATATTGTTCCTGCGATGAATACATTTATGTATAGAAATCCAATTATTCAAGAAAAATATGAATAAACTGATAAAATTTGGATTTAAATTTGTAGAGCCAGATAGCGGTCTATTAGCATGTGGGGATGTTGGAGAAGGCAAATTTCCGTCTATTGATAAAATCGAGAGTTTTGTTTTTCATGAAGTTGAACAAGATTTGAAAGGTAAAAAAGTTCTAGTGACTGCAGGGCCTACGAAAGAATTCATCGATCCATTTAGATGTTTAACTAATCCCTCTACAGGGAAAATGGGTATCTCTCTTGCAAATGAGTGTGCAAGAAGAGGAGCAGAAGTAATATTAGTATCTAGCGTTGATAATGATACTATAAGCAGTAAAATAAAGAAAATAAAAATTACTAGTACAAATGATATGTTTGAAGCGGTAAAGAATAATTTCAAAGATTGTGATTTTATTATAAAAGCAGCAGCTGTATCAGATTATACACCCGTACAAGTTTTTTTGATAAAAAAAGTGAAAAAAACAAGAAGGAAATTTAACAATTGAATTTCAAAGGACACAAGATATTCTAAAAATATGTTGGGGATAATAAAAACAGATAAACAAAAAAAGTTATTGGTTTTGCTGCGGAAACAAATAATTTGATAGAGTACGCGAAAGAAAAGATAATTAATAAAAATCTTGATTATATTGTTGCTAATGATATATCTAAAAAAGATATAGGTTTCGGTAGTGACGATAATGAGGTCTATATAATAGATAAACACGATAATATCAAAAAAATTGATAAGAGTAGTAAAAAAATAATATAGCAAAAAGCTATAGTTGATGAAATATCAAAAATAAATTAACTTTAATTTTTAAGGAGGTGAGATTATGTATGCTGAGGTAATAATTGATGTAAATAATCATAATGTTAATCAAGTTTATTCTTATCTTGTACCTGAGGAATTTAAAGATAGGGATATTGTAGGATATAGAGTCGAGGTTCCTTTTGGAACAAGAACGGTTCAAGGTTATATAGTAGATACTAGAAGAGAAAAATTCAGAAATAGAATCAACGAATAAGTTTAAATATAAAAAAACTAAAGGATGATTTTTCCAATATTAACAAAAAGAAATGATTCTATTATCAAAAAGTAATGGCGGATGAACTTTTTTTGTACAAGAATACAGGCCATTGAAACAATTGTTCCAACAAGCTTAAAGAATAAGTATGTAGAATATTATGAGCTACTTGATGCTAATAAAAACATTACTTTTTAGATTATGCAAAAACATTTCAATATGGATAACTTAATTGAAAAAAATAAATTCGAAAAGTTATTTTTCAATTGAACAAATAGGCTACTTAATCTCACTAAAAAGCTGTAAGACTTATAAGTAGGATTAAAGAAATTAAAAAAATAACGAAACAGAAGAGTTCTTTGTGTTGAACAAATATAAGGATGTTAAATTAACAAAAAAACAAAAAAAGAATTAGTCGACTATTTAATTATTAATAATAAAAATAAAAAAATCAAAGGTTAAAGATAAACTTAGCATAGGTAACTCTGTTACGAAAAAAACTACTCGAAAAAGAATGTAATTAAAATTATAGAAGAAGACGTTAAACATAATATAAATACATCTATACTAGAAAATAATACGAAGTTAAGTGAACATCAACAAAGAATTTATGACAGAATTAGCGAGAATTTTGATAGTAAAAAGTTCAGTGAGTATCTTTTGCATGGTGTTACAGGTGCTGGGAAAACAGAGATTTATATAAAACTTGTTGAAGAGATTGTTAAAGAAGGGAAAGATGCTATAATATTAGTTCCTGAGATTATATTAACACCTCAAATTGAAAAGAAATTTAGAAAAGTATTTAGCGATAATATAGCAGTTATACATTCTAGATTAAATGCAAAAGAAAAGTATAATGAGTGGAAAAAAATTCGAGATGGTAAAGTTAAAATATGCTTAGGTACTCGTTCAGCAGTTTTTGCGCCGTTTAATAATCTAGGTATTATTATCATTGATGAAGAGCATGAAAATAGTTATAAACAGACTGAGTCACCAAGGTATGATGCGAAGGATATTGCTAGAAAGCGTGGAATCTATAATAAATCTACGGTAGTATATGCTAGTGCAACACCTTCAGTTGATTTATATTATAATTTTGAAAAAAATAATCCTAATAATTTATTAAAAACTTACCCATAGGTTTAATAATAAATTACCTATGATAAATATAGTACATACCGAAGAAAAAAAGAAGATGTGATTGCTAGTGAATTGCTTACTAAAAATTAAAGAAAAAATAGCGAAGAAAGAGCAAGTCCTTTTATTAATGAATAAACGTGGTTATACTAATTTTATTCGTTGTTTTTCGTGTGGACATTTATATAAATGTGAAAATTGTGATATAAGTTTAAACTACCATAAACATGATAATTCATTGCATTGTCATTTTTGTGGATATCAAAAGAAAATTTCTAATATACCTAAATGTTGTGAACATCCAGAATTAGTTTCGGGGAATTATGGAATACAGCGCGTTGAAGAGTACTTATATCAAAATATACCAGATGTTAGAATTACAAGGATGGACTCTGATACAACTAGTAGAAAAGGAGCATATGAAAGGCTACTTACTGATTTTAAAAATCACAAATCTGATATTCTATTGGGAACGCAGATGATCTCGAAAGGACTAGATTTTCCTAATATTACTTTAGTTGGTGTATTATCTATTGATAATATGATAGCACTGCCTAGTTTTAAAGCAAATGAGAAACTATTCCAATTACTAGTTCAAACAGCTGGTAGGGCTGGACGAAGTGAGAAGGATGGGGAAGTTGTCTTTCAAACTAATATAGCTAATAATATATTAGATTATGCAATTGAGCATAGCTATGAGAAGTTTTATAAATATGAACTTAACAGAAGAAAGTTAATAGACTATCCACCGTTTTGTAAAAATCTCTTTTATAACTATAAAAAGGGTATGATGAACAAAAAGACGGAACGTGTTGCTAAAATGATATTTGATTTTATTAATAAAAAAAGCAAACTAATTTATCAATATTAGGGCCTAATAAGAGTCTTTTTTTATAAAAATAAATAATGAATATAAATTTAATATTGCGATAAGATACCAAGATGAAGATTATAGTAAACTGTTTCCTTTATTAAAGTATATTAATGATTATTTTTTTCTGAAAGTTATTCTAGAGAAAAAAATTACAATAACGATTGATAACTCTGCACTGGATTATATGTAAATGGGGCTGCCCCAAAAAGCCCTAAAATTTAACAAAGTTTATATGAAAAACTCATAGACACAGTGGTTTATTGATATCTAAAAATCGCTTTTTAAAAAGCTTTTTAGATATCTAATAAACTGTACGGGGATGACTCGACAAAATCGATTTCTCTGAAATCACGATTTTTTTGAGTCACTCCCAAAAAATCAATTGTATAATTTTAAATAAATCAACTCAAAAATAGTTTTAATTTGAGTTGATTTATTTTTCAAAAACTGTAAAAGTTTGAAAAAAACGCGATTTTATCGTATAATATAATGATATAGATTTATATTTAATGACTGGAGGAAGATTGTGGAAATAGAACAAGTTATAAAAAAATTTCACAACTCTATGATTTTTTTACTCTGACTTACTTAGTGATAAACAAAAAAACAGTATTTAGATGATTATTATTTTAACGATTTATCGCTAACAGAGATTTCTGAAAAATTATAATATATCAAAAACAAGCTGTGTCAAATAATATTAAGAGAACAATATTAGAATTAGAACAGTTTGAAGAGAAATTAAATTTAATTAAATTAAACAATCAGAGATTGTTTTTACTAAATGAGATAAAAAAATCAACTACTGATACAGAAGTACTGACGTATGTTGAAGAATTGATAAAACTAGAAAATTAGGAGAGCTTGTATGGCATTTGAGAATTTATCAGAAAGATTACAAAATACAATAGCTAAACTTACAGGAAAAGGTAAAGTTTCAGAAGCTGATGTAAAAGAGATGATGCGTGAAGTTAGGTTAGCTTTATTAGAAGCGGACGTTAACTTTAAAGTTGTAAAAGAATTTGTAAAAAAAATTAGTGAAAGAGCAGTTGGAACTGAGGTTATGAAGTCTCTTACTCCAGCGCAACAAGTTGTAAAGATTGTAAATGAAGAATTAGTTGAATTATTAGGTGGGTCTAATGTTGAATTAAACCAAGGTGGTAAAATTACTACTGTTATGATGGTTGGGCTTCAGGGGGCTGGTAAAACGACAACAGCAGGTAAATTAGCACTTAAAGTTAAGAAAACTATGAAGAAAAAACCGCTTCTTATCGCAGCTGACGTTTATAGACCTGCTGCAGTTCAACAATTAAAAACACTAGGTAAGCAACTTGATATCGAAGTATTCTATGTAGATAAAGATCCAGTAGATATCGTTAAAGATGGATTGGCTTTTGCTAAGGAAAATTACTTCAATTATGTAATTATCGATACAGCAGGACGTCTACATATCGATGAATTATTAATGGACGAATTAAAAAATATTAAAGCTGCTACAACACCAGATGAAATCTTACTTGTTGTCGATTCTATGATTGGACAAGAAGCAGTTAATATTGCAACATCATTTGACGAGCAACTTGACATTACTGGTTTAGTATTAACTAAATTAGATGGTGATACTCGTGGAGGAGCGGCCCTATCTATTAAATCTATTACAGGTAAACCAATTAAATTAGTTGGTATGGGTGAAAAAATGAATGACCTTGAGTTATTCCACCCAGAACGTATGGCATCTCGTATTTTAGGTATGGGTGATGTACTGACGTTAATTGAAAAGGCGCAAGCTTCTATTGATGAAGATGAAGCTAAAAAAATGCAAGAAAAAATTCTAAATCAAAGTTTTACTTTTGAGGATTTCTTAATCCAGTTAGAACAAGTTAAGAAATTAGGTAGTCTTAAAGATATACTTGGAATGATTCCGGGAATGGGTAAACTAAAAAATATGAATTTAGATGCTGTTGATGAAACAATTCGTCTATATTGAGGCTATTATTAAGTCGATGACAATTGAAGAGAGACAAAATCCTGATATTATAAACGTACCACGCAGAAAACGTATTGCACAAGGTAGTGGTCGTCCTCTTAATGAGGTTCATAAGCTTATCAAACAGTTCGAAGAAATGAGAAAAATGATGAAACAGTTTGGAGGGCTTATGAATGATAAATCTAAAAGAAAGGGTCTTGGAAGAATGTTTGGTGGCAAACTTCCATTCTAGTTAATTATGAATAATATAGTTTTATTCCAACCAGAGATTCCAGCTAATACAGGAAATATTGCACGTACTTGTGTTGGAACTAATACAAGGTTACATTTAATTAGGCCGCTAGGATTCTCAATTGATGATAAACATGTAAAAAGAGCTGGTTTAGATTATTGGGAACATCTAGATTTAGTTGTTTGGGATAGTTTTGATGAATTTTTAGAAGCAACTAATGACAAGCACTATTATCTAATAACTAAATTTGGGACAAAAAATTATTGTGATTTTGATTTTTCAAATGTTGATAATGAAGATATCTATTTTATTTTTGGTAGAGAGACGAAAGGTTTACCAAAAGAATTTAGAGAGAAGTATAGTGAACAAGCATTGCGAATTCCAATGAGTGAAAATGTTCGTTCATTAAATTTGTCTAATACGGGAGCATTAATAATTTACGAAGCTTTAAGACAACAAAAATTTTTAATAAATTAAAATAATAAATGGGGGAGAATTTAGGGTTTTTGTTTTGAATTATCCCCTCTCAATAAGAATATATAAGGAGAAAATCATGACATTTGTTGAAATTATAGATGATAATAACTTAGTGGAAGATAGTACAAAAGATATGTTGCTAAAACTATTAGATTGTGCAGCTGAGTATGAAGGTGTTGATACTGAGATTACTGAAATGTCGTTATCATTCGTTAGTAAAGAAGAAATACAAGAAATTAATCGTGATTATAGAGGAAAAGATGTTCCTACTGATGTGATTTCTTTTGCTTTAAATGATGAGGTAGAAGATGAAATTGATATAATTGGTCTTGAAGATGAGATTAATTCTATAGGTGATGTAATTATCTGTGTTGATATTGCTCATGAACAAGCAGAAGAGTATGAACATAGTTTTGATAGAGAGATAGGTTTTCTTGCAGTACATGGATTTTTACACTTACTAGGTTATGACCACATGACTGAAGAAGATGAAAAAGAAATGTTTGGTAAACAAGACGAGATTCTTGAGAAGTTTGGTTTAAGGAGATAAGCATGTTTGAAGAACAGATTAAAACGGGATTTGTCACTATTATAGGTAGACCTAATGCGGGCAAATCTACGTTATTAAACAATATATTACAACAAAAAAATAGCAATAATGTCAGATAAACCACAAACAACACGTAACATTATAAATGGTGTTTATACTGATAATGATTCACAGATTGTCTTTATTGATACACCTGGTATTCACAAGCCAAAACATAGACTTGGTGATTATATGATGAAACTTGCTAGTAGTGCAATTCAAGAATCTGAGATTGTATATTTAATTATAAATGCCAGTGAGAAATTTGGCCCTGGTGATCAACATTTAATAAACATAGTTAAGGAATTAAAAGTTCCAACGTTCTTATTAATTAATAAAATCGATTTAATTTCACCTGAACAACTGATTCAGATTATTGAATTTTATAAAGACTTATATGATTTTTGTTGAGATAGTTCCCATTTCAGCATTAAAAATCAATAAATGTTGATAATTTATTAAACACAACGAAAAAATATTTACAACCAAGTTTCAAAATGTATCCTGATGATGTAATTACTGATTCACCAGAGTATTTTGTTATCTCAGAGTTTATTAGAGAGAAAGTATTACAACTTACTGAGCAAGAGATTCCTCATTCAATCGCTGTTGTAATTGATAGGATTGAAAAACAACCTGGTAAAAAGAAAAATATTATCGCCACAATTGTTGTTGAAAGAAAATCACAAAAGGGTATGATTATAGGAAAACAAGGTAAGATGATTAAGGAAATTGGTTCTAGAGCAAGAAAGGATATTGAGGTTCTTCTTGGAGAAAAAAATATTCTTAGAATTATGGGTTAAGGTAATTGATAATTGGAGATCAAAACCTAACCAAATTCGCGATCTTGGCTACAGGGATGATATCTTTGACTAATAGAAATTTTTATTACAGGAATAATTATAAAAAATAAGATATAGAGATTATCATGAAATACTACATATTTTAACAGAACAAGGAAATGTAGAGAGTTTCTTTTATGAAAATGTACACAAAAGTAAGAAAAAAATTAAGGTGAGTACGCCACATGAGGTATCGATTAATTTTTTTCAACTGGTGGTATGAATAAAATAACAAATTTGAAATTGAAAAATACATATACAAATATTGTATATGATATACTGAAAAAAACAGCTATGTTTCAAATATGTTGGAGTATGTTAATTTAATAAATGATGATACATTTAATATGTATAAGTTATTGAAGTTATGTTTAAAAAAATATAGAAAAAAAGATGTTTCTGAAAAAAACTTGTTTTAATATATTTTTTTATGTCAAATTTTAAAAAGGTCAAGGTTTTATGTTCAAATACCAAAAAAACAGATCAAATCTATGTAGGGTATAGCTTTTTAAAAAAATAGCTTTGTAGATAAGTTTAATGTGGATTATAGTGTTTATGGTCTTAGCGATTCATTAGTAAAACTTACATACTATATGACTGTTAAAAAAATATTGACTTTTTAGAAAAATTTAGAAATAGAAAACAAAGATTTAATTAGATTATTCTCATTTTTTTAAATATGGTATTTAAAGAATTTGTAGGAATAGAAACTAAATCTTACACTAAAAATATTAGAACTTGAAGAAATGTTAAGTTCTAATTAAGAAAGAGGCTATATATGAATAATGCAATAGGAGTATTTGATAGTGGAGTAGGTGGACTAACAGTTGCTCGTGAGATAATGAGACAGTTGCCTAATGAAACTATCTATTATTTCGGCGATGTTAAAAATTGCCCTTATGGGGATAAAACAAAGGAAGAAATAATAAAAAATACGGATAGAGCAGTAAAATTCTTAATAGATAAAGGAGTGAAACTGGTTGTTTTAGCATGTAATACTGCAACAGCTGCAGCATTGGAGTATCTACAAAACAAATATGAAGTGCCTATTATAGGAGTTGTTCAACCAGGTGCTAGACGAGCTATCCAGGCAACAGAAAATAATAAAGTACTGGTATTAGGGACAAAGTTTACAGCAAACTCAAAAGTATACGATATAGAAATTGAAAATATTAATTCTGATATTATAGTTTTTGACAAAGCTTGTCCTGCTTTTGTACCTTTTATTGAGGCAGAAGGTAATCTTGATAAAGAAGCTACTAGAAAACTAATTGATGAAACATTAAGTAATACCAATATGCTTGGTGTTGATACTGTAGTTCTCGGATGTACACATTATCCAATACTAAAAAAAGATATTGAGGAATATTATGGTAATAATATTAAAGTTATCTCTTCAGGTAGAGAGGCAGCAAGGGAAGTGAGTACTGTTTTGGGATATGAAAGATTGCATCAGAAGAAGTTAAATATAAAAGAGCACAGATTCTTTATTTCACAAGAAAGTGATAATTTTAATAGTATTGCTTCAAAATGGTTAAAGAAAGATATTAATGCAGAAGTAGTTGAAATATAGGAGTGATAAAATGAAAGAATTGATTTTGGCATCAAATAATGCACATAAAGTTGAAGAAATTAAAAGCATATTGAGTGATTATAATATTCTAACATTAAAAGATATTAATTTTACTGATGAGATTATTGAAGATGGATTAACATTTGAAGAAAATGCTTTGATAAAGGCAAGAACAATCTCAAAATACTCAGGAAAAACTGCAATAGCAGATGATAGTGGACTTAGTGTTGATCTTTTAGATGGCCGACCTGGAGTTTATTCAGCAAGATATTCAAAAGAACAAACAGATTCAAAAAATATAGAGAAAGTTTTATCTGAATTAGATGGTAAGAAATCAAATGCTAAGTTTGTATCAGTTATAGCTTTAGTTGAACCTGATGGGACAGAATTTACTTTTAGAGGGGAATGTCATGGTGAAATTATCTCTGAGTTAAGAGGTGAGAATGGCTTTGGATATGATCCTATATTCTATGTTCCGAGTTTAGATAAAACATTTGCAGAACTAAGTTCTGAAGAAAAAAATAGTATCAGTCATCGAAAAGAATCGTTGGAGAAATTTTCTAATTTTTTGAGAGAAGAAAATAATGAAAACTAAAATAATACGAGAAGATTGTATTGCCTGCGGTAACTGCAATGCGATATGCCCTGATGTTTATGATTATGATGAAGATGGAATAGCGTATTGCATTATCGATGATAATGAGATGACTGAGGAAGTTGCTGAAAAGTATCGTAGTTTAGTCTTAGAAGCAAAAGATAATTGTCCTACTGAGGCAGTTTTTGTAGAAGAAGACTAGAAAGGAGAGAAGATTGAGCAATAAAAAGACAAAAAGTACAAAAAAAACAAGTAAAACTAATAAAAACAAGAAAACCACTAAGGTAAGTGGTAAAAATACAAGTGCAAAGAAAAATGTTATTCCCGTTTTGTCTAAAGAAGCCTATCGTGGATTATATTTTTGTAATTTCTGTTCTTATAGTAATTTTATCTGTTTTACAAATGGGATTTATTGGTAGATTTTTTTCGATACACTTTTTTTAAATATTTATTCGGAAGTTTTAGTTATCTTATCTATATAATAATAGTTGCAACTCCAATATATTATATTATGAACAAAAAAACTAAAAAAACACCAGCAATCATAGTAATCTTACTAATTTTAGTAGATTTTCTATTTCAATTAATTTATATTGGAAATAGTGATTATAATTTATTAGGTTTTTAATAATATTTATAATAATAGAGTTAGTTCATATGGGGGAGGATTATTATCATATTATCCTGTTAAATTCTTAATTTATTTATTATCTTATTATGGTTCATTATTGGTGATAATCTCAGCTATAATAACAGTTATATTTTTTTATATTTTAACATTAATCATAGGGAGTTAGTCTTAAGAATTAAACACCATATAGTTAATGCATTTGATAAGAATGAATATGTAGAAGATACTTTAGATGACTATCAAGAAGAGGACGATATTATCTATGACGAATATAATTCGTCTGATATTAATAGAGAAAAATTCTAATGAACAAAGATATAATAAAAATTAAAGATAAAGATTTAGTTGTTGATATAAGAGAATTTAAAGAAAAATGAAGAATTTTATGATGAGGAAATTGTACAACGTCCTTCTAGAAAGCAACCTAAATTAAATAAAGAGCATATTACTGTTGAAGAAGAAACGGTTAGTGAAATAGTTTCTGAAGAGTCATATGATAATTATCAACTTCCACCAGTTACACTATTGAATAACCCAGTTAAAAAAACAAACTATTACTAAAGGTGATGTAGTAGAAAAATCAAAAATTCTTCAAAGTACATTTAATAACTTTGGTATTGAGGTTAAGATTGTCAAAGCAATAGTAGGGCCTTCGATTACACAGTTCCAGATATTACCGACTCCAGGAACTAAGGTTAGTAAGATAGTTAACTTGAGCAATGATATTGCATTAAATCTAGCAGCTAAGGATGTACGTATTGAAGCACCTATTCCTGGTAAATCATTAATAGGTATAGAAATACCGAATACTGTAAATGAGCTAGTAACGATGAAAGAAGTTTTTGTTAATGATGAGGATAATTCACCACTATCTGTTGTATTAGGTAAAGATGTATCAGGTGAATCGATATTCACGAGAATTGATAAAACGCCTCACTTATTAATAGCAGGTTCTACAGGAAGTGGTAAGTCAGTTTGTGTAAATACGATAATTACTAGTATATTATTAAAAAATAAACCAGATAAGGTTAAATTGATAATGATAGATCCTAAGATGGTTGAGCTATCGATTTATGATGGTATTCCACACTTGTTAACTTCTGTTGTTACAGATCCTGTAAAAGCAGCTGATGTTCTTCATAAAGTTGTTCTTGAAATGGAAAACAGATACAGAGAGTTTGCAAGAGCTAGAGTAAGAAATATGGAAGGTTATAACAAAATTGCTGCAAAAGATCCAGACTATAAAGAACTTCCATATATAGTAGTTATTATAGATGAGTTAGCTGATTTAATGATGGTATCTTCTAAAGAAGTAGAAGAGTCAATTGCTCGAATAGCACAGAAAGCTAGGGCAGCTGGTATACACATGATAATAGCAACTCAAAGACCATCAGTTGATGTAATTACAGGGGTTATTAAAACTAATATTCCATCAAGAATTGCGTTTGCGGTAAGTTCTAGTATTGATTCAAGAACTATTCTTGATAAATCAGGTGCAGAAACATTACTTGGTAAGGGTGATATGCTTTACTTATCAGCTGATTCAAGTAAACCTGTTCGTGTACAAGGAGCTTTCTTATCTGATGAAGAAGTAGAGAAAGTTGTCGACTTTGTTAAGAGTCAGTCTGAAGCACAGTACGATCCAAATATGACTCCAAGTGAAGTAAGTTCACAAAACGGAGGCTCATCAGGAGAAGATGTAGATCCGCTGTATAAAGAGGTATTATTATTTATAGCTAAAACACAGAAAGCTTCTGCTTCATTACTACAAAGAAGATTTAAAATTGGTTATAATAGAGCAGCAAGAATAATAGATATGCTTGAAGAAGATGGGTATATTGGACCTGTAGATGGAAGTAAACCAAGAAAAGTATTTTTTTAGAAAAAAAGAATACGCAGAAGATAATGAATAAAAATAAATATTTTGTTTACATAATTTAATTTATGTAAATCTAAGTGAAGGAAATTAAATTAGAGGTAAATAGACGTGAAAAAATAGTAAATTATTAATAGGATTATTAACTATAGTGATTTTAGCAGTTATTGGATTATCTGCTTATGCATACCAAAAAGCAACAAGCACTTAATAATAATAAACCAAAAAGTTGAAAAAGAAAAAAAGAAGATTCTAAATTAGAGAAATTAATAAAAGAAACAGTTTCTAAATTTGATAAAGAGAATGATTTAAATAAAAAAATTGAAATATTTAAATCAATTCTTGATAAAAAAAGGATGAAGTAGCAAAAAGAAAACAAAGATAAGTTAAACAGTGAGTATAATGATGCAATTAAAAAAATATGCGTGAAAAAAACTAAATAACGCTGTTAAGGATAAAATTAAAAATGCTTCATTAAATGATGAAGATAAGAAAAATTCTGAAAAAGTGGACTCTGTTAAGAAAGGATTAAATGACTTACAATCTACTCTTGAAAAAGAAAAATCAGTTTTATTTGAAAAAGAAGAAGATTATAATTCTGTCGCTCAGAGTATTAAAGATGCATTAACAGCTTTAGAGGCTTCTAAAACTACAGAATCTAATCAATCACAACAACAGAAGGAAACACAAACTCAAGCACATACTAGTACAGAAGTAGCTGATACACCAGCTCCTCAACAACCTGCAAATACGTATACACCAAGATATAGTAATAGTAGTAACTCTTCTAGTTATAGTTCTAATAGTAATACTTCTACTGAGACTAGTAGACCAAGTACACCATCGAATAATACAGCAACTACTGAAACACCAACTAACAGTGGAGCTACTACAATTCCAGTAGCACCAACTACACCAGCAGCGCCAGCAGGGACAGAAGCTACGGGAAGTGGAGAATAACTATATTAAAATACAGGATAAATCTAATTATCCTGTATTTTTTATTGTAGCAAATTATAGAATATGTTATAATTATTAGTGAATTGAATTTATACTTTAAGTTAGAAGGGTAAGTAAAAAATAATGAATCTACCGAATAAAATAACATTATTTAGAACAATATTAATACCTGTATTTATAGTATTTTTTTACTAGTTGATATGGGAGGAAGTATTTCTATTCTAGGAGGAAGAGAAATATCCTTAAATATATTTATAGCAGCATTAATATTTATATTTGCATCATTTACTGATTTTTATTGATGGTTATTTAGCAAGAAAAATATAATTTAGTTACAAATATGGGGAAATTCTTGGGATCCATTAGCAGATAAACTTCTAGTTGGAAGTGCATTTATAGTTATGGTTGAATTAGGATTAATGCACAGTTGGATGGTAGTTGTTGTAATTGCGAGAGAATTTGCTGTAACTGGTTTAAGACTTTTAGCTGTTGAAAAAAAGGTGAAGTTATTCCTGCTGGTATTTTAGGAAAAACTAAAGACTATTAGTCAATTAATCGCCATAATTCTTATATTATTAGGAAATCCTATTTTTTTAATACTGTTGGATTTAAACTAGATTATATTCTATTATGGATATCAGTAATTTTAACGATACTATCTGGAATTGAGTATTTCAAAAAAACTCATTACACGTATTCAAATAATGTTAGTGATAGGTTCAACCTATCCTAGCATTTTTTTATTTTTTTGGAGGTATTTTTTTATAAATGAATAAAAATATTGAGAGATGAGGAGTTTAAAAAAGAAATTTCCTATAAAAACTTGTTGAACATAATAGTGAGTGGGCACATTGGTATGAAGATGAAAAGAAAAGTTTACTAGCTAAACTCGAAAAACATAAAGTGATTTTTATATCATATAGGAAGCACAGCAATTCCAAATATATATTCAAAGGATATAATAGATATAATATTAGAAATCTATGAAAGTAATGATTTTGATAGTATAATTGACACTCTGAGTCTTGAGTGGGAACTACGTTGGAAAGAAGAGGATAGAGCTTTTTCTAGTTAGAGGATACGGTGCTGATGGTTTTCTAGATAAAGTATACCATCTACATGTAAGAAAAAAAGGTGATATTGAAGAAGTTAAGTTTAGAGATGTATTAATAGAAAATCCAAAATTAGCAAAAACAATATGAAAGATTAAAATTAGATTTAGAAACAACATATAAGTATGATAGAGAAGGATATACAGCTGGCAAAACGAAATTTATAAAAGATATTATAAAAGATATTATAAAAGAGTATGGTTTACATAATTAATTATACGTAAACCATACTCTTTATTTACTTCTTTATTATTGAAGTACTTAAATAACCCTTGAATTGCAACTATTGACCAAACACCTTCAAGTAAAACAAATCCCCATTGTTTTCCTATAAATGCGTCTATTCCAAGAATTAAAGCACCAATAGCATTAAGCAATAGATAGTTAAGTGAAGTTGTTTTAAGCTTTCCTAATTGACTAAATACAAATCCTATAAGTATTAATAGTGATCCTAAAACTTGAACAATAATACCCATTATTACCTCCATAAAATTTAATAACTTTTATATTTTACCTCAATTGGAGATATATTTCAATACTAATCATCAAGTTTGTCAATGTTTTGTTTGATAATCTTTTTTGATTCGTTAATGTATAGCATTGATGTGTCGCTGTTAGAGTGTCCCATTTGTGTCATAATTATAGGTATATTCCCATTTGTTTTTAGAGCTAGTTTTGTACCGTAACTATGTCTTAATTTGTGTGGTGACATTGGAACATTAAAAGCGTCTGTATACTTCATCACTAATTTTTGAATTGCTCTTATTGATAGTCCGCTCTTATTTTTTTACTAATAAATACATAATCTTCTCTATTAAGTTTAAAAAGGTAGGGAAGTAATGTATTCATTTAACCTATCTAAAGCGGATTTAGTAATTATAACTGTATCGACCTTATTACCTTTTCTGACAACATTAATCTCACTATTTAGAAAATCAATATCTTTTACTTTAAGATTAGCAAGTTCATTAACTCGGATACCACTTTTCAAAAATAGTGTAAGTATAGCTAGATCTCTTGCTTTATCTCTTAAGAAGAATGATTTACCATGGTTAGATAAAGTCTTTTCATATTCAAACTCGACATACTGTAAGAATTCTTCGTCTTGAGAATCTAAAAAAATCTTTTCCGATATTTTCTTTGATCTTGAAGATAATGTTTCTTTCACACGATTAATAGGTATTTTAAGCATAACATTTCTTTCAAAATAAGCTTTACCTTGCTCAGTTTCACTTGTTACTGTAAGGAACTTATAAAGTGATCTCATAGCGGCTTTATAGTTATTTATAGTAGTTTGACTACGATATTTACCATTAACTTGTTCACGAGATAGGCTCTTGAAATAACTTTCCATTTCTTTTTTTGAAATATTTTCTAATGTAGAAAGGCTGACATCTTTAATGAGTTCAGCATCTGATATAGTCTCTCTGATAGTCCAATTTAAAAAGTTCTTATATGTTTCTAGATATCTATGTAAAGTTAATGGAGATAAATTGTCATAATATGTATCAATAAAAATCTTCTATATAGTCAGGAAATTCTGGAAGTATTTTTGTTAATCTTTTTGTTTATAATAATCACGTTGATTCATTGGTATTACTACATTCTCCTTTAATTTATAAATTATACATATAATATGTATTATGCGAACAATTATATTATATCACATTTAGCTAGTTCGTTCAATATATGTTTGTCCCCTCATATTTAAATCTTATTATTCTATAGTTTTTATTTAATTCTTATTAATTTAATTTTTTTATATTTTTGATGAGAGTCAACATCTTTTTAGAGGTGTTTTTTTATTTTTTTTAACTAAATAATTATTATGATTATTTAGTTTGAGTTTCTTCATAAAAAAATATCACCTATTTAAACGCTGTATAAGCGTCCTAAAATTATTTTTTGTATAATTATCCCAAAAACCACTAAAAACGCTCAGAATGGATTTAAACGTCTATTTTGGTATTTTTTATCATTTTTCTATTATTTTTTTGTAATCTAATGTAAAAAGCTACCTAAGTTTCCTTAGATAGCTTAAAGTTTATCGCTTAATTATACACGCTCAACTTTTTCCAGATTTTTAAAGCTCTAGCAGAAACCCAAACTTTTTTTAGGTTGTCCGTCTACTAAAATTGTTACTTTTTTTGTAGATTAGCTTTGAATTTTCTTTTATTTGCGTTCATTGCGTGTGAACGAGTATTTCCTGAACGAGCTTTACGTCCAGTTACGTAACAAACTTTTGCCATGAATTAATCCTCCTTTTGGAAATAGTTTATTCATAACATTTACTACATACACAAGTATTAATATAACATACCTTAAGATAAATATCAAGTAAAAACTTTAATTTATAATAATTTTCTTTATACAAACGATGTTATAAATAATATTATTATAAATGCTATTACAGATGATACTGTTGTTCCTAGAGTCCAGGTCTTAAATGTAGTTTTAAAAATCTAAATTTAGATATTGTTTAAATAACCAGAATCCAGGATCATTTACATGTGAGCAGAACATACTTCCAGCTGTAATGCTTAGCATTATAAATACTGGTGAATAACTAATAGCAGGAACCAATGGTTCGACAATAGCAAGTGTAGTTATTGCAGCTATTGTAGCACTACCTAATGATATTCTTAATATAGCAGCTACTAGGAAGCTAATAACGATTGGTGATAGATTGAGACCATTAGTTAGTCTAACAATCTCATCAGTAACTTTAGAATCAACTAATACTTGTTTTAAGCCACCTGCAGCACCATTAATTAGTAATACAACTGCAATTGTTTTAAGAGATTGGCTTAGTAATGGAACAATACTTCTTATTCTTAAACCTTTTGTTATCATTAATTCAATAATAGCCATTAATAAACTTATTATTAATGCTGTAACCGGGTTACTTATAATTATTAAGATACCTTTTATTGTTCCTGATAAATTAGGTATACCTAAAATTATTGTAGGAATCGTAATTAATAGTACTGGTAATAGCATTAATAAGATAGCAAATGTAGTACTCATAGTTTGATTTTTCAATTTTTAGAACGCTTATATTCTTTTCATTATTGTCTAAATTAGCTCTTGTTTTTACTAAATTAGAATTTGTTAATAATAAACCACCTATAAAAGCCGTAGGTATAGCAATTATTAATCCATAGTAGAACACTTCAGCCATATTTAAGTGAAATGTTTTTACTATTATACTTGGACTTGGATGTGGTGGGAATAAAGCGTGAATAGTTAGTACACCTATACTTGCAGGAAGGGCTAGATATATCTTATCTAGTTTTAACTCTTTAGCTACTGCAAGAATAATTGGAATTACTAAAATAAAAGCTACATCAAAGAATAAAGAAAAACTTATACACATTCCAGCTATAAGTAAGCCTAATTGGATTTTCTTAATTCCAAATACGCTGATCATTTTCTTTGCAGTAATCTCTACTGCACCTAATTCTTCCAATACTTTACCAAACATTGCTCCTAGACCTAATATTAATGATAAATGTCCTAGAAGAGATCCAGTCCCCTTCTCTATAGAATCTATCAATGTATTAGGGGAAAGTCCTAAAAAAATAATCCTAGAATAATAGCTACTATTAATATTGATAAAAAAATGGCTCAAAATGTAATTTTGTAATCAAAAAAATATAAGAGCACTAATACCAATAAATACTAACAATAATTTATAAGAATAATTTCCTAAAAAATGCTAATGATGAGTAGACTATTAATCCTAAGATAATAAATATCTTATCTAATTTCATTATATTCTCCTTAATTTTTTTCATTAGGTAATTATAACATTATTAATATAGAGAAGTAAAGGTAAACGCTTTATAATTTATTTTTTTAGGAGATCAGCAATTTTTTTTCGAAAGTTCTAGCATTTCGTATAGTAATAGATTTGTAGAAACTTTCTTTTTATTAAATACTTATGATAGGCAGTTTTTTTAAGTAACTTGTTTCGTTGTATTTACCCCCAAAACACTGCATGTTTACCAAAAATGAACATCTTCATCGTCTAATGGCATTTGTTCTATACGGGCTTTCATAATTGAATAGTCTATTTCATTTTGTATAGAATAATACATCTTTTTCTATACAAATCGTTAAACCACCAACTAGGTAAGTTTTCAAGTTCCTCAAGATATTCACTCTGACTAAGTATTACTTTATTAATTTTTAAATGGATAAGCATTTAATATCTTTGATATATTTTTGATTAATAGTATCTATGCTATCAGTAGTATCAAATATTATATTTCCACTATTTATATATGAAACAACATTGGTATACCCTAAATGTGAAATCATCTCTTTTAACTCAGCCATTGATACTTTATTCTTTCCACCAACATTAATTCCTCTAAGTAATAGTACATAACGCATATAAACTTCTCCTTCTTTTAAAAAAACTCTCTATCGTAATAATAGAGAGTTTAAAAATAATTCTTTAATTATGCTCTTGATACGTAAGAACCTTCTGCAGTATTGATAACTAATACGTCTCCTTCTTTAACGAATAGAGGTACTTGTAAAGTGTATCCAGTTTCAACTGTAGCAGCTTTAGTAGCCCCTTGTGCAGTATCTCCTTTAACACCAGGTTCTGTTTCAGTTACAGTAAGTTCTACTGTTGTTGGTAAGTCAATTCCTAAGATTTCATCACCAAACATTAAGATTGAAACTTCCATGTTTTCTTTTAAGAAGTTTAATTCATATTTTAATTGTGCTTCAGGTACTTCGATTTGCTCGTAAGTAGCGTTATCCATAAATACATATGCTTCACCAGTTGAGTAAAGGTATGACATTTTTTGGTTGTTAATTTGAGCTTTTGCAACTTTTTCACCAGCTCTGAAAGTTTTATCGTTAACAGCACCAGTACGCATATTTCTTAATTTAGAACGTACGAATGCAGCTCCTTTACCAGGTTTAACGTGTTGGAATTCCATTACTTTCCAAATGTTTCCATCAACTTCGATAGTAACTCCAGTTTTAAAATCATTAACTGATATCATTATTGTAATTCTCCTTTAAATTGTATTAATATTATTATAAATAAATTTTTTTAAAAATCAAGGTAAAAAAACTAATAAATTTAGTGTATTTTATATAAAGAATAGTAATTAATTTATTTTAGTTTACATAAATATAATTACGTAAACTAAAATTATTTACTTTCAATTACAGCTTCTACCATGTAGATTCTATTACCTTTTTTAATAAACTTATCTTCATACTCAGTATGAACATTATCTTCTTCATAGACACTATTAGTTAAATCTAGTGAAAGTCTATTAAAAGTAAATCCATATTTAGCATAGCTCATTAAGCTGTATTCGAATAAACCTTGGTTATCAGTTTTTTGAACTATTGTTTTGTTTCCATTTAAAATAGCTTCATAACGAGCTAAGAACGTATGGAATGTTAAGCGTCTTTTCTCATGTCTTGTTTTAGGCCATGGATCAGAGAAGTTTAGATATAGTTGATCAACTTCACCTTCAGCAAAATATTCTAGTAAATCTTCTGCATTTCCTGAGATAAGTTTTAAGTTTTCTCTATGAGTTTCTTCAACTTTGTCTAGTAGAAATGTTAAGACAGTTGGTTGTGCCTCCATAGCTATAAAGTTAATATCAGGGTGTTTTTCAGCAAGTGTATGAATAAACTTACCTTTCCCACTTCCTATTTCTAAGTGTATTGGATTATCATTCCCAAAAATTTCTTTCCATTTTCCCTTATTATCCTTAGGTTGTAAAAATACAACTGGACTATTTTCTAGACGCTCTCTAGCATCTGCTCTATTTCGAACTCTCATTCATGCACCTTTCTATTTTAATTCTATTGTTTTATTAAATAATTGTTTGTTTTCTAATACTTTTTCTTTTGAACCTAGAACACAAGTATATGCTTTAGATTTCATATTTTCAAATTCTACTGCTAACTTTCTTAAATCTTCAACTGTCGTATTTTTTATCTCATTTACAAGTTTATCATAAACTTCAAATGGAGAGTTAGTGATATATTTGTTTAATGAATATGCAGCTTGCGCACTTGGCGACATTAGTACATCTAATGAGTTTAGAGTACCTATAATATATTTATTAAGATTTTTTTCATCTGCTTCAATATTAGCTACGTAGTTGTTAATATTGTAATATATTTCTAGAGTTTCTGTTAAGTTTGGATCACGATAAGACCATAAATTAAAATCACCAAAAGCATTAAATATCACGCCAGAACCATAGGCTCCATTTTTAACACGGACATTATTCCATAAATAGTCTAAGCTTAAGATATGTCTTAGTACTAAGTGTGTTCCAGTGTAATCATTTATATTATAACCTACACCAACGTATTGAACTAGTGAATCAAAGTAAAAACCTTCAGAATATCCTTGATCTTCTAATTTAATTTCAAATCCTTTTTGTTTGTCTAATTCAGTAGGATATTTAGTTAAATATGAAGATATAGTTTCTTTGAAGTTAGCGTATTCTTCTTTATTACCGACAAAGTTAACTAATAATCTGGCTTGATTAAAGATCAGATTTGTAACAGTGTATAACTGCTCTTTAATTTTATTACTATTTTGTTCATAGTTGCTTACTAATTCATTTATAAATATGTAGAAGTCATATTCTCCATGATATGAAGCAAGTTTACTTTGAGGATTGTAGAAACCACTAATACGACGTGCTACAAACGCATGACCAGAATTTTTTTAAATCTACTTTCAAGCATTAATTTAATCTCTAAGAGAACATTGTATAGTGCTTCTTTATCTTCAAAATCAGCATTAAGTGTAGTTTCATCTAAGATTTTAGCCAGTGCCCCAGCTTTTTCTACTAAATTCTTAGCACTGATTATGAATTTCACTTCACATTCTTTACTCTTATGTTTTCTGAAAACATCTACATAAGAACTAATACCACCAAGATTTTGCACCTATTTCTTTTTATAACTTCAGCTTCAGTTTTTATTTTTTTTGTATTAAAGTTAAATAATAAATAAGATAATACTGATGCATATTGTAACTGTTCAACTTCAAAATCACTTATGTCAAATAGCAATTTTGAATATGAAATACCATTAGTCACAGCATCATAATGTGAGAAATTGATACCTTTGTATTCTTCAAAGAAAGTTTCTTCGAATGGATTTTTCAACTCCACTTCTTTAGCATTGACACTTTTAATTTTTTCTAAATCTTCTTTTTTATCAGTACTGTTTTGCCATTTTTGAAGTGATTTAGTATTTTGAACAAGGGCCTCTACCCCAGTTTCTGATAAAGTAGCCTTATATTCAACTAAATCTTTTTCCTTATTCTCTTTTTCTAATGTTGGAATTAAGTGCAATACAGCCTGTTTATTATTTTCAATTAGAAACTGTCTAGCAAGAGTTTCGTATTGTTTATTAACACAGTTTTCTTGTAAATGAGAAATTACATTGTCTAAATCAAATGCGTCTAATATATTATCTTCACTATATAACCATGTTCTTAATAATCTAATAGCATAAGATACACCCTTAGGTGACGAAGTTTTATTAATCTCTTCCTTGATAGAAAAGTTCTTTTTGTTAATTGAAGCTTGAACTTGCTCATAATCAAATCCTTTATCAATAATACCTTTTTAATAAAGATTTATATTCTGCATCAAGACTTTCTAATTTATCATCACTTACATATTTAAAGATAATTGAGTATACAGTTTCTTTACGATCTTTTTTTGTACATAACTATATACATCTTCACAAATATTGTTATCAATGAAGTATTTTCTAAATTCTGTATTACTACTTCCTAGAAGAATATCATCTATTATATCGATATTCTCAATTTTACTAAACTCATTACTATCACCAAGAATATAGTTATAAGCAACATAAGCTTTATCTTTTACATCTTCATTAAAAATATGTACACTTAACAATATCCGCAGTAAAGTTTTTTTTGACGTGATAAGTTATAATCGCTATAGTCTTTATAGTCGTAATTATTTAGATAACTATCAATATGGTTCAGATACTGTTGAACATTTAAGTCACCATATAAAAAGATATAACTGTTACTTGGATGATAGTTATAATTATAAGTTTCTAAAAATTCTTCTTGTGTAATCGAAGGGATTGCTTCTGGTTTTCCTCCAGAAGAATACTTATAAGAGTATCACTAAATAGTTGTTCCGTTACATATTGATCCAGTACTTCATCTATTGATGAATATGCACCTTTCATTTCATTATAAACTACACCTTTATATATTAGTTCATCTTCTTTATCTTCAAGATGATAGTGCCATCCTTCTTGGGCAAGAATATTTGGGTTGTTTTTTTAAGTTTGGATTAAATACTGCATCTAAGTATATATCCATCAATATTTCTAAGTCTTTTTTTCATTTTTAGATGATACTGGATACATAGTTTTTATCAGGAAATGTCATTGCATTTAAAAATGTATTAAAAAGAACCTTTAAGTAGTTCTACAAAAGGTTCTTTTTACTGGATATTTCGCTGAACCACATAAAACAGAATGTTCTAAAAATATGAAAAAAATACCATTATCATTATAAGGAATAGTTTTTAAAACTAATGCTAAAACTTTTTATTTATATCGTCATTTTTCAAAGAATACTAATCTAGCACGAGTTTTTAACATGCTCATAAAGATAAGCATTTGTATTTATATTTTTTTAGATATTTCTTTTCTATAAGTTCAAATGTCATATTATTTAATTATTATAGTAGATTACATTTTTAGTAATGTAAGAACGTCATAACCTTGTAGTTTGTCCATACCGTTTAGACCATCTAATTCGATTAAGAACGCAATACCTACTACGATTCCTCCTAATTCTTCTACTAATTTAATAGTTGCTTCAATTGTTCCACCTGTAGCTAATAGGTCATCAGTAATTAGAACACGTTGCCCTGGTTTAATTGCATCTTTGTGCATTGTTAGAGTATTACTTCCGTATTCTAAATCATATTCGTATGAAATAACTTCACGTGGTAATTTATTAGGTTTTCTTACAGGAACAAAACCTATACCTAGTGAGTAAGATACAGGACATCCAATAATGAAACCACGAGCTTCTGGTCCTACTACTACATCAACTTGTTTTTCTTTAGCATAGTTTACGATTTGATCTGTAGCGTACTTATACGCTTCTCCATCTGCCATTAAAGTAGTAATATCTTTAAAGCTAATTCCTTCTTTTGGCCAATTTGGTACGATTGAAATATATTTTTCTAAATTCATTTATGTTTATTTTCTCCTAAATGTTTTCTTAACTCAATTATTATACTATAAAAATAAGAAAAATAAGCAATTTTTTTAATACTATATAGGCGATTATAATCATAATCTGTGAATATCTAAAAAAATTAGTTTAAATCTAATTTATAGTTTAGTTTTATAACAATTTAGTAATTGATTAGGTATTTTTTTGAGATTTCTTTAAAAATCAAATATTATCGTTACTTAGAATTATATGTTAAAAATATATTTAATTACTTATAAAGGAGTTTTAATTATGAATTTTTACATTTACAGAGGCGGCTTTAAATTATATATAAAAAAACTAGATAATAATGATATTAAGTTATACGATATCATTATTGATTATTAGACAGTAATAGCCCATATACAGATAGTGTTAATGGCTGTCATTGTCAAGTATATGATAAATATAGAATTTTGATAGTTTCTAAAGAAGATACGAATATTAAATGGGATAAATATGATAAACAAATTTCCACAAATATAGGAAATGTTTATTATCCATCATATTACGAAGTAATGTTTAATCAAGATAATAAGTTTGATTATAGTGAAACTAATTTTAATTTATACTTGAAGAGTGAAGCGAGCATAATTACAGAACAAGTACAAGTAATTATAAAATTATAATTTAAGTCTATTTTAATAAGAACTGGTATCATAAATTTTATATTTCTTATAATGAAAGGAGAATATTTTTGAAATCATTACTAAATAGTAGAAAAATTAACATTTATTCTATTCTGTGTATATTTATTCATACTTTCATGGGTAATTATTGCTAAAATGGATTGGACCTTGCTTAAAAAGTAGTAACCTTTCTTGGATTAAACATCCACAAGTACTTCTTCATCCAGGGATAACTTGGAGATCTATTAATTTAGTTCCATTTAGAAATGGGAACTTCGATATATTAGAAGTCTTGTTAAATATTCTATTTTTTTATCCCTTTTTAGTTTCTATATAAAAATTATTATACCCTAAGTCTTCAGGATTTAAAGCGATAATTTTAGGATTTATGTTGAGCTTAATTTATGAATCCACACAATATGTTTTAACAATTGGATTTCCAGATATAACAGATTTAATTGACAATACTTTAGGTGCGGTTATCGGAGTGATAATTATTGATATAATTTCAGTAATTTTCAGAGAGAAATTAAGAATTTATATGAATCTTATACTAATACTTTTTTTCGAGTTATATTATTTATGAAATTCTATATATAATAATTTAAAAAAATAGTAAAGAGCGATATATATTAATCAATAAATATCGCTCTTTATTATTTTATTTATATTATGAATAATCAAAAAAATTATGATTTACTATCTTTTTCTTCTAATTCCTAATGCAGCTAGAACCACTCCTAGTAATCCTAATAGCACAGATCCTACACTATTTTCAGTTAAACCAGTTTTTAGGTAGTATATTGTTTAGTTTAGGAGAAGAATCATCTTTCTTAGTTTCTTTAGCTTTAGAAACAATAGTATATGTACTAAAGTGATCTGTATAGAATGTTAGTTTTCCATCACTGTAAGTACTTTGAACTTTCTCTAATCTATTACCATTTACATAGTATACTTCTAGTGTTTCATTCTCATTAGCTAGTATAGTCACGGTAACTATTCTAGTTTCACCATCTTTATTTATTACATTACCATTATCATCTGTAAAGAATAAATCTAAAGTTTTAACAACATTTAAGTTATCAGCTAGATTTTTTTAACTAATTCTTTTTACTTCATTTACTTTTTTTGTTTATTGGAATTTTTGAGCAACAAAGTGAATTCCAGTAACATCTTTAGCCTTGAATTGAACTGTTACTTCTTCATCTCCAGGTAATTTAGCAATAAGAGTATCAGTTACATTATTTTTTTCTTATCTTTTAGTGGAGGTGTATTAGGTTGTTCAGGCGTCACTTGAGGTTTTTTTCCTCTGGTTTTTGGCTGTTCAGAAGGTATTGTTTGTGGTTTTTTTCCTCTGGTTTAGGTTGTTCAGAAGGCGTTGTTTGTGGTTTTTTTCTTCTGGTTTTGGTTGTTCCGGAGTTACTTGTGGTTTCTCTTCAACTTTTGGTTCTTCTTTCTTAACATCAGCCTCAACTGTCGTTACAAGTTCAACTAATTTATCGTCGATATTTGTAGCATTTTTTTCGAATAAAGTTTTAGTAATTCTATATTTATCTCCAGCTTTCATATCATTATCAGTAATTTCTAATTTTCTATCATCTTCATTAGAGACACTTGTTGAACTAAGTTCTTTAACTTCATTATCGCGGATACGTTCTACCTTAGTAACAATATACCAGTTACGACCATAGTCATCGCTCTTAAGTAGTTCGGCCATAGGTTTTGTTTGTTTACTTAGGAATTCTTTATATTTATCTAATCCTTGTAAGATACCTTCTCCACCGTAGAACTCAGAACGACCTCTATACCAGTGTAGAAGATTTAGAATTGTTAATTTTTCATCTTTAGGTTGAATAGTGACCTTATTATCTCTTGCTACAACATTTAATTCAATAGCTTGTTTTTGAGGATAGTAACCTTGTGTTACTTCAGGAGAAATTCCTAATAGTTTTGTGTCAGAATCATTATACGGTAATGTTGCCGGTAAATTGTTATTAGCAATATCAAGAATATGTAGACTACCATTTGCTTTAATTAATTCTAATGGGATATTACTAATTTGGTTATTTACTAATCTTACAGTTGCTTTATTTTTTTGCTAGTGTTTTTCCATAAGTCATCAGATAAACTAGAAATATGGTTATTATTTAAAAGCTAGAGTATTTAATTTAGTGAAATTAACTCCATTTTCTGGTAGTGATGTTAATTTATTGTTAGCTGCATATAACTGTGTTAAAGAAGTTAAATTAGCAACACTGTCAGGAAGTTTAGTAAGTTCATTGTCAGTTACAGATAAGAATGTTAAACCTGTATTATTTTTTTAAATAAATCATTTGGAAGTGAAACAATCTTATTATTTGATAAACTTACTGTTTTTTTAGTTTTTTTATTGTTAGCAAATACATTCGCTGGTAATGTTGATAACCATGATTGACTAAATTCAACAGATTCTAATTCAGAATTATTTGCAAACAAGTTTTCTGGGATATTACCTAAGTTGTTAGAAGATAAGTTCACAGTTTTTAATTTTTTGTTATTAGCGAATAGGTTCTCAGGTAGTTTAGTAACACCATTTCCTCCTAAGTTAATACGCTCAATATTAACTGCATTTTTAAATAAATCTTCAGGTAATTCACCGAAGTTATTACTATCAGATGAGAATGATTTAACACCAGGTCCCATGTGTTTCAGTAAATCAAGATTGTAAATAGCACCTTTATCAACTTTTCCATCAATTTCTAATGAACCAATATTGATATCACCAGTGAAGTTTTTCAATTCATCTTCTGTTACTTTACCGTCTTTGTTAGTATCTACGCCATTAGCTATTAATTTCTTTTGAAGTAAGTCATCACTTTTCTTACGCTCTTCATTATTTTTCTCTACTAACTCAAATCCATTCCATCCTTTTTTGATCTCAGGTTTGAATTTTAGTTTAACTGTCGTATATTTATCAAAGTTTCCTTTATCGCTTTCTAAAGAGCCCATATAAGAAACTATAACACCACCTAAATGTACTTGGTCTAGATCTTCAACCGGAAGTGTAAATAACGCTCTGTCATATTGACCTGCTGAGTTCTTCTCACCAAAGTTTTCTTTCACACCTGATTCCCATTTACCTTTATTTTGAATAGCAAAATCATATAAACCATGAGCAAATAAAGTGTTTAACATTGTTATACTCATTTTCCCATCTTTGACTACTAATTTTACATTTTTATCAAAGAATCCTTCTAACATTGAAGTTCCTTGTCTTCCATCAGCGTATAAAGCGTTAAATCCTAAAGTATATTCACCATCTTCTAATTTATCAGTAAGAGAATAAGTTTTTTCCTCTTGTTTTTCAGGAGTTTTTTCTGGTGTTGGTTTTTCTTCAACTACTTTATTACCAGTAGTATATGTTTTACTTTCGCTACCGTCATTTGCTTTAAATACAATTGTATTATCTCCATCAAAGTTCCAAGCTTTAAATGCTTTAAGACTTTCTCCACCATCATCGAAAGTAACTATTTGATCTTTCCAGTTTTTTTACTGAATAGTGATTTATCAAATGATTTTCCGTTAATAATTACTTCTTTAGTATTTTTAAGAACATCTTCCGCTTTAAATCCATCAACAAGTGTAATATTTAATTCATCAGCATAGCTATTTTTTTCCACTTTAGAAACTAAATCTTTTTGAGCATATGATGCGCTAGTGGCTGGTGTATCTTGTTTTTGGTTCTGCAGGTTTTACATCTTCTTTTTTATCAGTCGCCGCTGGATATGAAATTATTGTTCCATCAGCAAGTTTGACTTCTAGTTTATTGTCTGAATCTTTTAAAGCCTTAACTAAGTCTTCGTTAAAGATTCTGATTCCAAGATATTTTGAAGTTTCTACTTTATCTTTAAAAAAACATCTTTATTTACAGTAGTACCATTTAGAGTCACACTAGCGATTTCATCAACAAAAATTATCATAAACAGAAGTATCAGATAATTCTAATGTTAAGTGTTTTTCATCTTTCCAGTTTTTTTACCTTGATCTAATTTAGAAATAGTATATTTAGCATTTAAAGCTGGTTTGTTAGTATCAGTTTCATTTTCTTTTTGATGGTGCAGGTGTACCATTACTTGGCTCTACATACCCAGTATCTTCATATGTTGTTTTTGAACCATCTGTAAATGTAAATTCAATTTTATGTTTATCTTGTTTTTTATAATGGTCAGTTATTGCTTTATCTACAGCAGTTACTTGTCCATCATATAGTTTATAAAACTTACTATTTGTATTTTGGCTATCAAATCCAAAAATCTTTTCCATCAACTGTAAGTTTAGTTACTTTTGACCAGTAGTTTTTATACAAATCTGATCCTTCTAAGAAAAAGATTAGAGAGTCATTTTCTACTTGTGGCTCTAATATTTTTAGACCTTCACTAATTAATTTTGGTTTAGCGGTTGGATCTACATACCCTTTATCTTCATATACAGCTTTTTGATCCATCTTTAAAAAAATAAATTCAATTTTGTGTTTATCTTGTTTATTATAATGACTAGTTATTTCATTATTATTAACATAAATAACATTATCAAATAAAGAATAGTTTTTTTGAAGAAGATGCTTCACTATTAAAAGCCGAAATCTTTACCATCTATTAAAAAGTTTATCGATTTTATTCCAGTATCTTTTTAAATAAAGTATCTGATGTGTCTTGACCTTCAACAGCAATCTCCAATTGCCCACTTGTTCCAATCTCTGGTTCGTATACTTTAAAACCTGTACTTTGTTGATCTTGTGCATATACTACGTTAGAATTAAGATTAATTTTTAGAATTATTGAAATCTACAGAACCTATACTTAAACAAATAGGCACAGCTAATCCAATAATTAATTTATTATTATATTTTTTTGTTCATTATGTTCCTCCATTAAAACAATGATAATCAATATCGATTAATTATAAGGCTATTATACTACAACAATATAAAAAGATACAAGAGAAAAACGTTAAAAAAATAAAAAATTAGATGATAATCTTATAAATTAAGTATATGAAATACTGAATTCATGGGATTATCACCTAATAATTTTCGTTCATAAATTTGCCACAATGAAAAAAATAATTAATATAAATAGTTAAAAATCTTTTTTTGCTATTAAATTATAATGAGTTTCAATGTCTTCAGGTTCTGTTGCATATCCTCTTAAGTCATAGTATTCTCCATCTTTTTCCATAACTGCAGTTGGATATGATTCAATTCCTAAATTCAGAGTTTTTTTATAAAAATCTGGATGAATAGGATTAGAATTTTTGAATGCAATAGTTAATTTTAAAAGCAAAAATCATAACTATCTATTCCATATTTTTTTTACTTAATTCTACATATGTCTGAACATCACTAAGACTTTTTCCTTCAATAAAGAATTTACATTGAACATCATATGCGAAGTGTAATATTTGTGAATTAGGTATTAGCTCCTTTACAACATCCATAGCTATTGCAGGACGAATAGAATCTAGTATCATTTCGCCTTCTTCAACTACTTTATTATATTCTTTTTCCAAATTCTACATTATACATTTCAGAAATCTTTTTATTTCCTTCCTGAAAAATATCCATATTCTTTGATTTTTTTTACTGTTGTCTCCAAAGAATAATCCACCAGAAATTATTTCAATTTCTACGTCTGAATGGTTCTCATAAAACTTAGTAAATATTTTATTAAATCCATAACACCAACCACAGTATGCATCCCAAAAAGTATAAAAATTTTCATTATAAATCTCCTTTAATCTATATTAAACTTCAAGTATTTTATTGATATTAGCTATATTTTTCTTTTTAAAAAGTAAAGTTTCAACTTCGAAAATTTCTTCCATTCTTATAAAAACTTGATGATTTTTTTCAAATCAACGGTTTTTATAATTTGGGTTAAAGTATTATTGTATTATTTACAAAGTTAATTAACTCTAATTCTTTAAATATTTGTACCATAATTTTTAAACTATCCACATTTGTTTTTAATGCGGTTAGTAATTTATCTAATTGTTGAGTTACATTTATTTGTTTATTATTTGTTGAAAGTATTAAATTAAATAATTTAATTAATCTATTTTTTTATCAATAAGATACACATCAGATAAAAACCTGTTTCTCTTCACATATTAAAAAAATATTTTTTTAGGTTTTTAGATTTATTATTTTGTTTAGATATTCTTTAGATGCGGGTACATCTAGTAAATAAATATATTCAAAATTAGTATTTAACTTGTCTATATCTTTATATAAATAAAAAAATTATTATCTTTATCGCTTTTTATACTTTGATAATTTTAAACTAGTCTTGTCAATTTTTTTGAAATATCATAATTGATAAATCGTAAATCTTCAAATAAAAAAATTCTTTAATATTTATATCGATAATGTGAGCTTGTAATTTTGATCGTCCATTAAAGTTATTTTTTTATCCAACGTACATAACAAATCAATAATGTCATTTTTCTCAACTTTATCGAATACTGAAATATCTTTAAAACTGATACACTCAAGATTACCTACTTCATCAGCAATTGTAAGTCTCAAATATTGTTTTTCAGAACCAAAAATATGCTTTATTAAGAACCATTGCATTTTCTATTAATACACTAGGTTTTTCGAAATCCATACCATAAGGCTTTTAATACATCTAAGGAATTTAAAAACTGATAACTAATACCTTCAAGTGAAGTTACTATATCAATCTTCTTACTTGATTTTTAATTCGTTATGTTTTTTTAAATTCTTCAAATTCATTATCTAAGAATTCTTCAATTTTATCAAAATTACTCGCATTAAATGAGAAACCAGCAGCTAATGTATGACCTCCGAACGCAATAAATAAATCAGAAATTTTATTCATTGCTACATAGATGTTAAAATCAAAAATACTTCTTGCAGACCCCTTAAGAATACCTTCTTTTTTTCATTCATAATAAACACTGGTTTTTGATATTTTTTTCAACAATATTAGATGCTACTATACCTAATACACCTTCATGGTATTCACCAGAAACCATAATAATATTCTTTTTCTTTTTTTATTTGAATTTTTCAATTTTACTTATTACATCTTTTACAATATCTTCAGTAACTTGTTTTTCGTTGTATATTATATTGTTCAATTTGTTCAGCTAATGATTTTGCCGCTACTGGATCTTCTGCCATTAGGAAGGTTAATCCTAATTTAGCACTATCCATTCTACCTATTGAATTTAATTTAGGTGCTATATAAAAACCTATAGTTTGTTCGTCTATTTTTGTATTTATACCTGACAATTCAAGTAACATCTTAAGGCCTATTCGTGGATCTTCATTTATTAATTCTAAACCTTGCTTTACAAATATTCTATTTTCATCAGTAATTGATACCATATCCGCTATTGTACCAATCGCAACTAAATCCAATAAAAAGTCAGGGAAGATTTCCAATAATGCGTGGGCTAATTTAAATGCAACGCCGACTCCTGCTAATTTCTTAAATGGATAGTCTCCTTCTGGATGTTCCGGATGAATTATAGCATATGCATTAGGTATAGTATCTTGAATTTTATGGTGATCTGTTATAATTACATCACAACCCAATTCATTTGCTAAATCAACTTCTTCCACACCTGCAATTCCGTTATCAACTGTAATAATTAAAGTTATTCCTGAATCAATAATCTTTGTAAAAGCTTCTTTGTTTGGTCCATATCCTTCTTCAAATCGATTTGGTATGTAAGATGATACATTGGCCCCCATAGATATTAATGTCTCTACTAATAACACTGTTGAAGTAATTCCATCCGCATCATAATCTCCGTAGACTAGAATTCTTTCTTCATTTTCTATAGCATCATTTATTCTATCTACAGCTTTTTGCATATCATACATTAAAAATGGATCATATCCTTCTTCATATTCATCCGAAAAAAATACTTTTTTTAACGGAAGTCATATCTGTAATATTTCTAGCATTTAATATTTTAGCAATATTTTTTTAGAGATGCTATATGTTTCTAATTCTTTAATAAAAATTTTTCATCGTAATTTGGATATATCCAATTATATTTTATGCCCATTCTCTCACCCCTTTTTCTTTCGAAAAAAATATAATTTATTCCATTTTATCTTCAATTTTTTTCCTTAGTAAATAATAGTTTTTTTCTGTTCTTTCATATTTTTTTAGCTAAACTTTTATATTTTTTTGATACCAATAAAAAAACTAGCAGCTATTATTCCCATAAAGAAACATACAAAGAATAGTATTGTTAAAGGTAATTTAACAGTAAAAAAATATAAATGAAACTGGTACTGAATTGTAGTTCATGATGAAAAAAATGTAATTATTGATACGAACACAATTACAATCCCAAAAACTTTATACGGTAATTTATTATCCATTATTTCACCTCTCTTACCATATTAGCAAATTGTTCTTCGTTAATTACTTCGATTCCTAATTGTTCGGCCTTAGCAAGTTTAGAACCTGCTTTCTCGCCTGCAATTACTAGATCAGTTTTTGAAGTAACACTTCCAGTAACTTTTGCTCCATTTTTTTCTAAGAATTCTTTTTGCTTCATTTCTTGTTAATTCAACAAGCTTACCAGTTAAGACGACTGTTTTTCCTGAGAAAATATTATCAGTTTTTACTATATTAATTTCATATTGAGGATTCATTCCAATATTAATCAAGTCATTTATGAACTTAATATTATTTTCATCAGATAAATAGTCTAAAATAGATTCCGCTGTGATTTGACCAACATCATCGAGGTTAATAAGCTCTTCTAAAGTTGCATTCATAAAAATTAGAAAGATTCAAGTATTTTTTTCTGCAAGTAGCTTTCCTGCTTTTTTTACCGATATTTAGTATTCCAAGTGCAAAAAAATTACTTTATCTAACGAACTCTCTTTTTGATTTTTTTATAGCATTCAATAGATTATCTACAGATTTCTCGCCCATTCTTTCTAAATTAATAAGCTTATTTCTATCTAATGAATACAAATCTATTGTATGACTAATAAGCCCCTTATCATATAAAGTTGCTACTACTTTATCACCTAATCCTTCTATATTCAAAGCATCTCTTGAAGCAAAATGGATTATTCTTCTAATATTTTGCTCGGGGCAATCAGGATTTTTACATTTAGTAAAAGGATCATTTTCTTTCACGTAAGTTTTTTGATGACATGATGGACAAGTAGATGGCATTTGATATTTTGTAGTTCCTTCAGTTCTTAATTCTTTAACTACACGAACTACCTTAGGAATAATTTCACCTGCTTTTTTTACTACTACCATATCTCCAATGTGAATATCAAGTTCATCAATAATATCCTTATTATGCAAAGATGCTTTAGATACTGTGGAACCAGAAATTACAATTGGATCGAGTATAGCAACAGGTGTAATTATCCCAGTTCTACCTACACTAAGTTCTACATCAAGTAATTTAGTTGCGAGCTCTTCTTCAGGAAACTTGTATGCTGTAGCCCATCGCGGACTTTTTTGAGTATACCCTACTTGTTCTTGAATTCCATATGAATTGACTTTAATTACAATTCCGTCTATATCATATGGTAAATCTTTTTTATGTTCTGCCCAGTAATTAATATACTCAATTACTTCATCAATACTTTTACAAAGTTTAAAATTAGGATTTACAGGAAGTTCATATTCCTTAGCTATATTTAATGCATTTTCTTGAGAAACAATACTATCATCATCTACTATTGAATAAATAAATGCTGATAATCTTCTTTTAGCTGTTATTTTAGAGTCAAGTTGTCTTAAAGATCCTGCTGCAGCATTACGAGGATTAGCAAATAATACCTCATTATTTGCCTCACGCTCTTTATTTAGGATATTAAAAGATTTCTTTGGCAGATAAACTTCTCCCCTAACCTCAAAGGATCTTTTATCCTTTAACACTTTTGGAATCGAAAATATTGTTTTTATGTTTTCAGTAACATCTTCACCAACAGTTCCGTCTCCGCGAGTAGCTGCACTAACTAATTTACCATTCTCATAGTTAATAGAAATTGCAAGACCATCTATTTTTAATTCGCATATATACTCAACATTTTCACTTGGGACTAATTTTGATACTCTTGCATCAAAATCTCTTAAGTCTTCAGTAGAGAATGTATTCGATAAACTTAACATCGGTACTTTATGAGTAATTTTCTCAAACTCATCGAGAACCCTATCCCCTACTCTTTGTGTGGGAGAATTTTCTAGTATTAATTCAGGATATTTTTTTCTTCTAGTTTCTCTAATTGTTTATATAGAGTATCATACTCAGTATCCGTTATCTGCGGATTATCTTCAACATAATACTCATATGAATGTTTATTTAGTAGTGAAACTAGTTTAAAAATTTCTTCTTGAATTTGTTTCATAATTTATTAATCCTTTCTAGTTAGATTAGCATACTCAATTAATAAAGTTTTCACGCCAACCTCACCAAATTTAACTTTTACACTATCCTTAGATATGTCTAGGATCTTGCCTTCTCCAAATTTTTTATGAAGTACAGTGTCCCCTATAACATAATTTGTACTAACTGAAGACTTAGGTTTCTCTGAGATCTTAATTTTTGGACTAAGCCTACTTATAAACTTATTAGCTTGATCTACATTTGAATCAGTACTTTCAAAACTTCCTCCAAATGAAGATTCAAAATGCATTAATTTGTTAGGAACTTCATCTAAGAACCTAGAACGTTTATTCATCTTGATAGAACCAAATTGCATTCGTCTGTTTGCATAAGACATAAATAATCTTTCTTTTGCACGAGTAATAGCAACATAGGCTAAACGACGCTCTTCTTCCATCTTGTTCTTCTCGTCAGCACTACTCTCAGCATCTCTGATAGATGGGAATAAATTCTCCTCTAACCCCATTATAAAGACTACTTTATACTCTAATCCTTTTGAAGCATGAACTGTCGATAGTATCACAGCATCTTCTTGGTTCTCATCATCAGAATCAGAAGTTAGCGACATTTCCGAAATGAAATCAATAAGACTATCATTCATGCTAGAGAATTGTTTAGCAGAAGATACTAACTCAGAAATATTTTCGATTCTACTTTCTGCATAAGGATCATTGGATTCCTTTAACATACTTTCATAACCTGAGTCTTTATAAATTCCAATAATTAACTCATCTATTGAGTATTTTTCTACTTCTGAATATTTCAATTAGATTAGTCAGTAATTTGATGTTAGTAATTATTTTTTTAGAGACTCCTATTGCCTCTATATTTTTTAAAGCTTCGAATAATGAAATACCGTACTGTTCTGCATACTTATCAATTTTATCCATAGAACTGGCACCAATACCTCGTTTTGGTACATTAATAATTCTTCTTAAACTAAACTCATCAGCTCTATTTACAATAACGTTTAAATATGCAAGTAAATCACGTACCTCCTGACGTTGCAAGAATTTAAGAGAACCAATTAACTTGTATGGTATCCCGAAAGATAGGCATGAATTCTCCATTTGACGTGAAAGGTAGTTAGCTCGATATAAAATCGCAATATCTTTATAATCGATACCTTCTTTTTTCAATTCAAGTATTTTTTTAGCAATATCATCTGTTTCATCTTTATCATTAGAAGCAGCATAAACAGATATTTTACCTCCACCTTTATTTTCAGACCATAGAGCTTTTTCTTTTCTATCAGTATTGTTTTTAATAACCGCATTAGCAGCATCAAGAATTGTTGAATTAGAACGGTAATTCTGATCAAGAAATATTAGTTCAACATTGTCAAAATCTTTTTCAAAATTTATTATGTTATCACTACACGCACCACGCCAGCTATAAATACTTTGATCATCATCACCAACCACACATACATTTTTATGTACCTCTGATAACATTTTAATTAATCTATATTGAATAACGTTTGTATCTTGATACTCATCAACATGAATATATTGAAATTGATTTTTGATAAATCGCTAAAAACTTCAGGGAATTTTTTTAAATAATACGATTGTTTTAAGCATTAAATCATCAAAAATCTAAAACACTATTTTTTTCTTTAAATAACTTTGGTAGTGTGCATAAATTTCTGCTACATTTTTTTCATAAATCCAAAAACGAGATTGTTCTCTCATTTTTTTTTACAGAAACTAAACTATTTTTTTGCATTTGAAATTATTTTTTTAATACGTTAGCTGGTTGATATGCATCTTCTGATAGATCTAAAGATCTAACTATATTTTTTTAATTATACTTTTTTTGCTCACTAGTATCTAGTATTGTAAAGTTTTTTTATTATATCCTAAAAAGTTCTATGTGTTGACGTAAAATTCTTACACACATAGAGTGGAATGTATTTATCCAAATATATTTTTGAAGTTTCACCAACTAAAGCATATATTCTTTCTTTCATTTCCTTAGCAGCTTTATTCGTAAAAAGTAATAGCCAAGATATTATTCTCTAATATATTCTTTTCAGAAATTAAATAAGCTATTCTATTTGTTAAAACACGAGTTTTACCACTACCTGCTCCAGCTATAACCATTACAGCACCTTCTGTTTTTTTAATATAGCTTTTTAGCTGATTATCGTTCATATTTTGTACTAAATTCACTATTATTTCTCCTATTCATTCTCTAAAAAAATATTTTATCATATTTTTCAAAATAAAAGGGAGTGACTCAAAAAATCGTGATTTCAGAGAAATCGATTTTTGTCGAGTCACCCCGCAAAGTTTATTTGAATCTAAAAAAACCTTTATAAAGGGAGTCTAGATATCAATAAACCACTGCGTCTATGAGTTCTCATATAAACTTTTTTTAAAAATTTATGACTTTTTGGGGCCTCCCTTTTTATTTGCTATGTATCTAGATTATAAGAATATTGCTATAGCTGAAATAAATCCACTAGCTAATATAATAAAAAAATCATTAACCATAATACAATTTTTAAATAATTTTTTTATTCATATATTACTATTCAACCTCACCTAAAGTTTCTATCCCTAAATCAAGTTCATCAATATTATCATTTGATTCTTCTTCATCTGCTGAGTTATTCTTTTTCCTAGTTTTACTCATAATTTCATCCCTTACTAGTCCGTAAATTTCATTATATAGTTCTTCATTTTCTTCGAATACTTTTTTAACATTTTCACGTCCCTGACCCAAACGCTCTCCATTATATGAGAACCATGAACCAGATTTGTTAATAATATCTAAATCAACTGCAAAATCAAGGGTTTCCCCAATTTTTGAAATTCCTTCACCAAACATAATATCAACTTCAGCGACTTTAAATGGTGGAGCAACTTTATTCTTTACAATTTTAATCTTAGTTCTATTTCCTAAAATTTCACTATCAGCACCTTTAATTGCTTCTCCTTTACGTACATCAATACGTACAGTTGAATAGAATTTTAATGCACGACCTCCTGTTGTAACTTCAGGACTACCAAACATTACCCCAACTTTTTCACGAAGTTGGTTAATAAATAGTGCAATAGTATTGGCTTTGTTTATTTGCCCAGTTAATTTACGTAGAGCTTGTGACATAAGTCGAGCCTGTAACCCAATATGATTCGCCCCCATAACACCATCAATTTCTGCTTTTGGAACTAATGCAGCTACTGAGTCAATTACTATTATATCAATCGCACCAGATAAGATAAGTTTTTCAGCGATATCAAGTGCTTGTTCACCGCTGTCAGGTTGTGATAAGAAAAACTTACCAGGAGTAAAATCAACTCCTAATGCTTTAGCATATTCAATGTCTAGGGCATTTTCAGCATCTATGAATGCAGCGATTCCTCCAGTTTTTGTACTTCAGCAATAGCATGAAGTGCGATTGTTGTTTTACCTGATGATTCAGGACCATATACTTCAACAATACGACCTTTAGGATATCCTCCTATACCTAAAGCTGAGTCGATTGCTAATGATCCAGAAGACACAGCTTCTACTTTAATAGGATTTTCAGAGGAAATATCCATGATAGCACCTTTACCGTACTCTTTTTCTATAACTTTAATAGCTTCATTAATAGCGGCTTGACGTGCTTTTAAATCGTCTTTTTCAATGTGTGTAACTTGTTTATCTTTTGCTTTCTTCGCCATTGTTATTCCTTTCTACTTAGTCTCCAATAACTGTAGTTAATGTACCAATTCCTTCAACGGTTATTTTAATTTCATCTCCAGCTTTAAGGTATACTGGTGGATTTTGAGCAGAACCAACTCCTGCAGGTGTTCCTGTTGCAATAATATCTCCAGCCTCTAGAGGAACAATTTTACTAACTTCTGCTAATACATCATCAATTCTAAATAACATTTCTGAAGTCATAGCATTTTGTCTAATTTCACCATTAACTTTTGTTACAATACTCATAGATTCAGGTGAACTAACCTCGTCTTTTGTAACTAAGTAAGGTCCTACTGGGGCTGATTTTTCTAGTGATTTCCCTAAGAAAAATTGACCGTGTTTATATTGTAAGTCTGTAGCAGTGATATCATTCATAATTGTATATCCAAAAATATAATCTAAAACTAGAGGTTTTAGTATATTTTTACCTGGTTTTGCTATTACTACAGCTAGTTCCCTCCGAAATCTAAGCTATCTGTAATATTTTTATGAGATGGCACTACTTCATTATTTCCAGCTAAAGCTGTTGTGGCTTTTGTAAAGATAAGAACATCTTTAGGAGTTTTTGCTAATTCGTCACCTAGCTCATTTACATGTGCTTCATAATTGTGTCCAACACAAAGAATGTTTTTTGGTGTTCTCGTAATAGGCGAACGCCAAATTATTTTATCAAATGGTACTTTATAGTTATCAGCATTACTGCTTTCTTCAACTAATTTTAGTACTTTTCGAACTTTTTCTATAAATGAAACCCCATATATTTCGATTGCTTCTCTTAACGATTGCGGAATAGTATTATTGTTATCAAAAATCTTCAAATACTTTAATTAAGTTCCATGCACTTTCTTCACGTTTTACTTTTTACTCCATATAATTCTTTATCGTTATAACTGAATGATAAAAAAATTTCATAGTTGCCTCCTCGACTTTTTATAATTTCTTTAAGTTATTATACCATACTTTTAGTAATATTACTATAGATTTATTCAAAAAAATTAAGTTATCCGTACGTTTTATTTTTAAAAAAATATGGATAACTTAATAAATTATAATTTTTTTCTTTAAATTTTTTTAATTACATCTTTTGGAATACCTAGTTTTAAGAGCTTTTCATCTGCTGCATTCTTGATTTCTTCTAATGAAGAGAATGATTTTAATAATAGATTTTTTTTCTAACTTTGCCAATCCCTTGAATATCATCAAGGCTAGATTTATACATATTTTTTTATTCTTTATCGCTCTGTGGTAAGTTATAGCGAATCTATGAACCTCATCTTGTATTTGCTTTTAAAAAAATAAATACTCTGCTGAAGTTTTTAGGAAATTCTATAATTTCATAATCATCGGTAATAATGTACTCTGTTATATGTCTATCATTTTTTGCTAATCCAATAATCTTAATTTGTTCTAGACCGAGAGTTTTATGAACTACATCAATAGCTACATTAAGATGATTCTTTCCACCGTCGACTATTAGTAGTTCTGTATTGGTCTTTTTATCTTTATAATTTCTATAAAGTACTTCTCTCATAGTTTGGACATCATTAATTCCCATCGATTCATCAATTTTAAATTTTCTATAATTATAAGTATTCTTTTTACCATTGGTGAAATTTACTTTCACAGAAACTGCATCAACGCCCATTATATTAGAATTGTCAAAAGCATCAATGCTATTTACAGATTGTACACCTAATTTTTCAGCAATGTTATTAAGTGTAACTTGTAATTTTCTTTCTTTAAGTTCTTCAATGGCTAGATTATTATTTAAGTAATAAGTTGCATTCTCTTTTTACTGTATCTAATATTTTTCTATGATTACCTCGTTTTTGGAATTATAACTTTACAATCAACTACATCAGAAAGTAAATTTTCATCAATATCATCAATATATATTTCTTTCGGAAGTTTATTTAGGGAATAATATTGTAACAAGTATGAATATAAAATTTCTTCAGGAGTATCGTATAAGTTAAAGTACTCAACCTTACGTTCTATAATATTTCCTAATCTAGATAAGAATATTTGTATACATATATAATCACTATTAAAAAGAAAAATCCAATATAGTCCCTATCTACATTAGTACTATCTGTAACAACTTGATTTTTGAACTGAAATTTCTATTGATTTAATATAACTATGTATTTGTCCCGCTGCTTCGAACTCTAGATTTTTTTAACATGATTTTTGCATTTTTATTTTTTTAAGTCTGATAATATCTCTTTAGTATTACCCGTTAAGAAAGATTTAATTTTAGAAATCTGATTCTTATAGTCATCTGTTGTAATTTTTCTTGGCACATGGACCTATACATTCACCTATTTGATAATACATACATGGTCTCTTTTTCTACTGGGTTGCATTTTCTTAATGGGTATATTTTATCTAATATTTTCTTTACTTCTGTAGCTGATTTTATATCAACATAAGGTCCAAAAATATATTTTTATTATTTTTTTATACTTTCTTGTCATTAATAGTCTAGGATGTTCTTCTTTAGTTATCATTAAATACGGATAACTTTTTATCATCTTTTAATCGAATATTAAAGTAAGGCCTATGTTTTTTTATTAGGTTATTCTCTAATAACAATGCCTCTTTTTCCGAGTTTACTATTATGTATTCTAAATCTTCAATTTTTTTGAAACTAAAGTTTGAGTTTTTTTATTATGTGTACCTGTAAAAATAGCTTTTTAACCCGATTTTTTTAAATTTTTTTAGCTTTACCTACATATATAATTTCTCCAATATTATCTTTATATAAGTAGCAGCCTGGATTATCAGGTAGTAACTCTAATTTTTTTGTAATGTTAAATTCATATTAATCACCATATAATCAATTTATAACTTTTTGTTAAAAAAAGCACAGTTGAAATTTTTTTATCTCCCCTGTGCTTTTTATAATCATTAATTAGTTAGTATTCTTATTATTATTTGAGTTGTTTCGAATAGAATTATTTTTTTAGTAGACTTATCTTCATTTGATTTTTTTATCTTCATTTGACTTCTTATCAGTACTTAAATCATTTGTTGTCTCCTCACGAGAAGAAGTTTTATCTTTTCCTTTAGAAACAATAACTTCTAAATTCTCTTCACTTGGTATAATACTAGAACCCGATTTAATATTTTTGAGAAATAACCAATCCAGCATCTTTATCTGAGTACTCTTCTTTAAATGATACTTGTTTAAATCCATATGCCGAAATTGTATTTTTCTGCTTTTTTTAATATCTTCACCAACTAAGTTAGGCATAGCAATTCTTTTCTTACCAGTTGAAACCTGTAATATCAACTCTTTTTCTTTTGGTACTATTTCCATACCAGCTTTAATATTTTGAGAAACAACTTTTCCAGTATCATAATTATTACTTTCTACTTTCTCTACTGTTATATTTTTAAATCCTAGTTTTGATGCGTTTTTCTTAACAGTTTCTTCATCTAGACCTACAAAATTTGGCATATCTATTGTCTTTTTACCTGAAGAAACACGTAAATCTACTTTAGAGCCTTTTTTTACTTTTTTACCGGCCTTAGGATCACTATCTATAACAATATTTTCTTTTATATCATCACTTGCGATTTCTGTAATATCTCCTACTTCGAGACCAGCTTTAACGATAGTAACTTTAGCTTCTTCTAGTGATTTATTACGTACATCTGGTGCCGAAACACTGTTGGAATCACTAACATAATTGTAAATAAAGAATGAACCTACTACAATAGTAACAATAGCTAATATTGCAAGAAATACATGTTTAGCTTTTTGATGTTTCCTCTTTTTCGTCTTTTTTACTCACATTAGTATAATTATTTTTTTGATTATTACTTTGTTGATAACGTCGATTACTCTTTCTATTATCCTGTTCATATTCATAATCATCATCAGTAGTAGTGTAATCATTGTAACCGTACTGATCGTTATTAATACTGTTATCAATATATTGAGTTTCATTATAATTATTTATGGGTTGTGCTGGGATTTTAAAACCAGTGTATTTATTTTCATATAAACGTTCTGGATTAAGAACCGTACTTAAATCCTCAAATAACTCTTTAGAGCTAATATATCTCTCATTAGGGTTTTTCATAGTAGCCTGAAGTACGATGTTTTTTACACTTTGAGGTACATTTTCTCTATATTTGTCGATATCAGGGAGTTCTTCTTGTAGGTGTTTTAAAGCAATGGCAACTGCAGATTCACCTTTGAATGGAATCTGACCAGTAATCATCTCAAAAATTAAAATCCCTAATGAGTAAATGTCACTTTGGGCTGTAGCAACATTACCACGAGCCTGCTCAGGAGATAAATAATAAACAGTACCTAACATTTGATTCGTTTGCGTAAGTGTTGTATCACCATATGCCCTTGCAATACCAAAATCAGTAATTTTACATGTAAGATTGTCATTCATTAGGATATTTTGAGGTTTAATATCTCTATGAATTATCCCATTTTGATGTGCATGACTAAGACCCGCTGCAATTTGTTTTGCTATATGAATGATTGTTTCAATTGGAATACGCGGGTTTTTTATCATATAGTCTTTTAAAGTCATTCCCTCTACATATTCAAGTATTAGATAATAAAATTCTCCTTCATTCTCAACATCATATATAGATACAATATTTGGATGAGACAGGCTTGTTACCGCCTTCGCCTCCCTATTGAATCTTTTAACCGCATCTTCATCATTTGCATCAATTTTAAATGTTTTAATAGCTACTTGTCTATCTAAAATCGTATCATAACCCAACCATACAGTAGCCATTCCACCAGTACCTAGATGATCTAAAATCTTATATCTATTACATATAATTTTATTTATCATGGTTTACACCCCCTAGATTTTTTATTATAGCCACTGATATATTATCTATTCCTCCTCGGATTACACATAATTTTATAAGCTTTTCTACAGATATCGATAATTCATTGTTTCTAACTATATCTTGAATCTCTTCATTTTCTATCATGTTTGTTAAACCATCTGAACATAGTAAAAAATAATCATAGTTGCTTAATTCGTCAATAAATGTATGCAAATTAATATTATTTTTCGTAGCTAAAGCTTGAGTTAGTACGTGTCGTTCTGGATGAGTTTTTGCTTCTTCATGCGTTATTGCTCCAGCATCTATTAATGCTCCAACAAATGAATCTTCTGTAGTGACAATATTCATCTCATTATCTTTAGTCAAGCCGTATGCACTACTATCACCAATATTATAAACAACAACTTTATTGTCAAATGTAGCTACTGCGACAATAGTAGTCCCCATTTTTTTATTTTTTTCTTGAGATTTATTAAATAATTCTAAATTTAATTTTTTTCTATTTTGTCACAAAGCCAATTTTTTTCATATTATTAAAGTTAGCAAAAGTTAAATTTTGCCACTCTTTTTCTAAGGTTGACACAATATAATTACTTGAATATGCTGCATTACTATGACTACCTACACCATCACAAACAACAGCAAGCACTTCACCTTGTTTATTTTTTACAACAGAAATTGCATCTTCATTTTTTTCTTTTCTACCTTTATTACTATTATACGAATATACTAGTGGCATCTGGAATTCCTCCTTTTACCTCATCCTTACGTTCTTTCGCACGAAGTTGACCACAAGCAGCATCAATATCATCACCTTGTGTTCTTCTAATTGTTACATTAACTTTATTTTTCTTAAGAATTTTTTCAAATGCGAAAATGTCACTCTTACTAGTTCTTACATAGTTACGTTCAGGCACATAGTTAATCGGAATTAAGTTAACGTGGCAGTTTAAACCTTTTATAATTTCCGATAGTTTTTCCGCATGTTCTTTTTGATCGTTTACTTTCCCCATTAAACCATATTCGAACGTAATACGACGATTAGTAGTTTCTTGGTAATATTTTAAAGCCTCCATAAGCTTATCAATATTATATGCTCTGTTGACCGGCATGATTTTACTACGTAATTCATTAGTAGGCGCGTGTAATGATACCGCAAAGTTAATTTGTACTTTCTCATTCGCAAAATCATAAATTTTCGGTACAATACCAGAAGTTGAAACAGTAATATGGCGAGCCCCAATATTAAAGCTCTCGTCACTATTTACGATTCTAATAAAGTCCATCATTTCATCGTAGTTTTCAAATGGTTCCCCGATACCCATAATAACAATACTTGAGATACGCTCACCTTTTTTATCTAACTCTTGTTGGACTTTTAATACTTGAGATACAATTTCTCCTGCTTCTAAGTTTCGTTTTAAACCACCAAGTGTAGAAGCACAGAAAGTACATCCAATTCGACAACCTACTTGTGTTGTTACACATAGTGAATTTCCGTATTTATTTTTCATAAGAACACTCTCAATAGTATACTTATCTTGTAGCTCAAATAGGAATTTCATTGTTCCATCAGCAGATTCTTGCTTAATAATTGTTTTTTTAGAGTTGTAATCTCGAATTCTTCAGCAAGTTTTTTTCTTGTAGAGACTTAGGTACATTTTTTTCATTTCTGAAAAAAATCTGTAATTCTCTTTTTATATAACCAATCAAAGATCTGTTTCGCTCTAAATTTTTTTCTCGCCGATACTTACAATATATTCTTCTAATTGATCAAGTCTTATAGAATATATAGACATTTTTATCAAAAATCTTTTAACCATCTAGACTTTTTTTATAGCCTTTAAAAATCTGAAATTAACATTTTTTTCCTCCGTTTTTTTAAGTTTTGCGATAAAAAAATCCATCGCAACTATACTCATCAGGTAGTATTTCTAATACACCATTTTCTCTCGTTTTTTTACAATACTATTTTTTTTAGAGAAATACTCTCTAAACTAAAAATCTTTGTTCTCTTTTAAAAAAACTTCTCTATATTTTTTTATATTTTTCTCTTATCAATCGTACAAGTTGAATACATTAAAAATTCCTTCTTGTTTTTACATAGTGTTTACTATTGTCTAAAAATATCATATTGAAGTTTAGCAATATCTTCAACATACGAATTTGTGATTTTTATATTTAATTTCAGGTTTGTTTTTTTATAACCCCTATTCCTGAACATGGCACATCACAGATTACTATGTCAAACTTATTGTTAAATGAAGTATTGTTTAGAGTAGCATCTTGTTCTTTAACCTCAATATTCGTAATTCCAAGCTTCTCTTTATTATCTTCAATTAATTTTAGCTTATGTATATATTTATCACATGAAATTAAACTAGAATTAAAATACTTACTAGCTATATGCAAACTTTTACCACCAGGAGCGGCACAAGTATCAAGTATTTCATACTCCTTATCAACTGATAATCCAATCGATGTTGCTACAAGAGCACTTGCCTCATCTTGGACAATATAGTATCCTTTTGTAAATAAACTACTATCTAAGTTTAATTTATTTAAAAACTAGGCTGTCTTCACAGATTTCACTCTCACTAACAGCATCCCCTAATTTTTTTCTATTAACTCTTCTTTAGTAATTTTTTTAATGGATTATATCTAATACTGTTTTTTTGCTCTTCTCATTAAAAGACACAACTATTCTTTTGTGCTTTTTTTCTACTCCGTATTGTTTTTTTAGTATATTATATAACTCGCTAGGACAACTATTTTTCTATACAGAATTGTTCAGTTTTACTTTTTATACTTAAGATCTAAATCGCTAGAATTTCGCTCAATATTTCTTAGAATTCCATTAACGAATTTTCCTGTGATATTACCTGTAATTTTTTTTACTTAATTTTACAGCTTCATCAATAACCGCAAAGTTTGGTGTTTTTATCCATGTAAAGTAATTGATAAATACTCATTAATAAAAATAACTTTAACTTTAGGTTTTACTCTACCTTTCGAATAAGATTTAAGAATGTGTTCAAGATACAGTTTATTTTTTTTATAGTTCCATATACTACCTCACTGATAAATCTCTTATCCTGTTCTTCGACCTTATACTGATTAAAATATTTATTTAAGGTAATATTACTATAACCATCTTCTTGAATAATTGTATATAGAACCTCGTATGCAATATGTCTAGCATTAATGCTACTCATTTTCTTCACCTAATACTGTTCCCACATAGTCTTTCTTATTAGATAAGAAATTAACTACTGGCATACGTTTTTTACCAGAAACTTGAAGTTCATTTACTTTTAACACTGTCTTATTACCACATAAAATATAGATATGTTTCTTATCTTGTTTAATAATAGTTCCAACTTTATCAAAATTAGATTTAAAGTCTTGTTTAACTTCCTCACTAGACCAAATTTTTAACACATTACCTTCTAAATAAGTAAATGCCCCAGGTGTTGGATCTAATGCACGAACTTTGTTAAATACATCTCTAGCAGAAGAATTCCAATCAATCTTCTCATCTTCTCTTAAGATATTACGAGCAAACGTAGCTTCTTCATCATTTTGTTTTTCTGGTGCAATATCACCACTAAAGATTTTTGGAAGAGTTTCATTTAATAGATTACGACCAGCTATTGAAAGTTTATCATGTAAAGTCTCATAATTATCACTATCAAGAATATCAACCTCTACTTTTGATAACATGTCTCCTGCATCTAGTTTCTTAACCATATACATAATTGTTATACCTGTTTTACCATGGTCTTCAAGTATTGAATACTGAATAGGTGCTCCTCCACGTAATTTTGGTAATAATGATCCATGGACATTAATGCACTTATGTTTAGGAATTTCTAAAATCTTCTCTGGTACAAGTTGTCCATAGGCGGCAGTTATAATAATATCCGGGTTTAACTCTTTTAATGTATTATAAGTCTCTTCATCTGTTGATATTTTTTTCGGGTTGTAATACTTTAATATTATTTTCTAAAGCTACAACTTTTACTGGAGGTGGTGTTAGTACTTTCTTTCTACCAACTTTTTTTATCTGGCTGAGTGATTACTAAATCTACTCCGTAATTTTCTATTAACATTTCTAAAACAGGAACAGCAAACTTTGGAGTTCCCATAAATACTATTTTTTTATCGTTCATTTATTTCTCCTAAAAAAAGAATTTAATCTATTTAATTATACCATATTTTTTTCTATATCCTTCTATTGTTGAATGGTATTTCATCCTTTAATTAATAATGATTATTATCAGATTCTAGATTTAATAAAAAAATCTCTTATTTTTCAAGACCGGCAGCATAACCTGTTAAACTTCCGTCTGCCCCTATTACTCTATGACATGGAATAAAAAAATTAACAATGGATTATGCCCAACTGCTCCTCCAACTGCTTGAGCTGACATAGTTTCTAAGTTTTTTTAGTCTTAGCAATTTTTTTCTGCTATATGTTTATATGTAACTAACTCTCCATAGCATATTTCTTTGAGTATTTTCCACACTCTTTTTCTAAATTCAGTTCCATTAAATTTTAAGGAAATTTCATCTATACTTGGATTCTCACCATTAAAAATATTTTTTTAACCAATCTTTAGACTTTACAAATATATCTAATTCTTCATTTAATAGATATTCATCTATGTCATTAGGAAAAATACTTTTGATTTTCTAAATAACACCCACAAAGACTTTCACCGTCTGAAATTAAATATAAAAAGTCCTATTTTGCTTTCATAAGTACAATAATACATTTAAAAACTCCTTTGAATTTATACTAATATACTTTTTATTATAACAAAAAGAGGGAGTGACTCAAAAAAATCGCGATTTTGAAGAAATCGATTTTATCGAGTCACCCCCGCACAGTTTATTAGATATCTAAAAGCTTTTATAAAGCGAATTTAGATATCAATAAACCACTGCGTCTATGAGTTATCATATACACTTTGTTTAAATTTAGGACTTTTGGATCAGCCCCTTTATTATTATTTCTCGTCTTCTTTGTAAATCTTATATAGTAAAAAAATAATACTCCTACACAAATAAAAACAGTCTGCTAAATTAAATATAGGAAAAATCATAACCGAATATTCTAAAATCAAGAAAAATCAACAACCCTCATGTCTTGTTAATCTGTCAATAAAATTACCTATTGCTCCACCATATATTAAAGCAAATGTCCCCTTATCAAAGACAGATAAAGAATCTTTTTTTGTTTTAATAGATAATATGTTAAAATGGCCACAAAAAAATAATCGTAACAACTAAGAAAAAAATAGACGACTATCTTGTAGAATCCCCCATGCAGCTCCTCTATTTCTATGAGATGAGATACTGAAAAAATTTGCTATAACTTCCTTGCTTTCTCCTAACGAGAAATGATTAACTATAAAATTTTTACTAAGTTGATCTAACAATATTAGAAAACACGCTAATATAAATATGATTAACATATTCCTTCTCCTCTTATTTCAATACTAATAATTTTTCTAATTCAGGATCAATAGTTCGCTCCCCTCTTGCAGGGAGTTTATATCGACCTAAATGAATTAGTTGATGATGTATTTTCCCCCAACTTTCCATAGGGAAAACACTCATAAGACTTTTTTCTACTTGAAGTGGCGTATCGGTTAAATCTGCTAATCCAAACATTTTCGCTACTCGTTCAACGTGAGTATCAACAGCAATCGCGGGAATATTAAATCCAACAGAAAGAACAACATTTGCAGTTTTTCTTCCTACACCAGGTAGTTTTTCTAACTCTTCTCTAGTCTGTGGAATCTTATAATCGTAAACATCCCTTAACATATTAGCCATACCAACTATATTTTTAGATTTTGCCTTATAAAGCCCTAGTGTTCGAATATACTTCTCTATATCTTCCACCTTAGCATCAGCATAATCATCGATTGTCTTATAATTCTCAAACAACCCAACTGTTGCTCTATTTACATACTCATCTTTACACTGAGCAGATAAAAGAACAGCAATAACTAATTCCAAATTATTAGAAAAATCTAGTTCACATTCTACATCAGGAAATACTTTATCCAAATATTCCATGACTTTTTTTGCTTTATTCTTTTTTTGTCTATTTGTTAAACCAGTCATAACCTAAACTACTTCCACTTTCTGATTGAATATCTTTATTTACTTTGTTATTTAATATACCATTAATATAACTAATATTTTTTTAGATAAAGTTAATGCTTCATCTATCTGCTGTTTTGTATAATTTTTTTCAAACCAAGAAGTTACAATATCAATCTCTTTAGAAGTTAATATTCTTCCAGTTACACGTTCTGTTAATTTTAATAACTCACGCAGAGTATAATAATCTTCCTTATTATTAAAAAAATAATAAAATTTAACTTGCTTTCAGCTGAAATAACAATGCATCCTTTATTAACTAAATTATCAAGCATAGAAAAGATTTCATTTTCTGATTTATTTGATTCATTTTTAAATAAGTCTATTGAAAATGGTAAATCTCCTTGATTTGTCAAATAACTTATCTGAAGAAGAAACATAGCTTCCTCTCCAGATAAGTTATAAGATTTATAATTCATTAAAAAAATCAGCATCAACTAAAAAGACCTTTTATATTGATATTGATCATTTTCGACTCCTAAGGCGTTAATCTGTTTAATAAACGTGGGAATGGAGCAGTCTCACGAACGTGTCCGTTACCTGTAATCCAAGCTACAGTACGCTCTAACCCTAATCCAAATCCAGCATGTTCTACAGAACCATATTTACGTAAATCTAAATACCAACCATAAGCATCAAGATTTAAATCGTGTTTCTTAATGTTTTCTAATAATTTATCGTAGTCGTCAATACGTTGAGAACCACCGATGATTTCTCCATATCCTTCTGGAGCTATTAAGTCTGCACATAGTACTACACCAGGTTCATTTGGATCTTCAATCATATAGAATGGTTTAATATCTAATGGCCAGTGTGTAATAAACACCGGTTTATTATAACTATTTGCAATAAATGTTTCATGCGGAGATCCGAAGTCATCACCATATTCAATATCATCAAATCCATTATCTTTTAGTAATTGGATAGCATCTTTATATTTAATACGTGGGAATTCGCCTCTAGCATTTTCTAGAGCTTCTAAATCACGGCCAAGAACTTTAAGTTGCTCTTGACATTTTTCTAATACATCTGTTAACAGGTGATTAACATATGCTTCTTGTAATGCTAAACTTTCATCATGATTACAGAAGGCCATCTCAGCTTCAATCATCCAGAACTCGATTAGGTGACGACGAGTTTTAGATTTTTCAGCTCTGAAGGTAGGACCGAATGAAAATACTTTACCAAATGCCATAGCTGTTGCTTCTAAATAAAGTTGTCCAGATTGAGAAAGATATGCTTCCTCATCGAAATATTTAGTATTAAATAATTCTGTAGTTCCTTCTGGAGCTGATGATGTTAAAATTGGTGGATCTGTTTTTAAGAATCCTTCTTTTTCAAAGAAATCATATGTAGATTTAATAATTTGATTTCTAATTGTTAAGATAGCATGTTGTTTCTTAGAACGTATCCAAATGTGACGATTATCTGCTAAGAATTCTACCCCATGTTCTTTTTGGAGTGATTGGATAATCAATTGCTTCAGAAATAACTTCAAAGTCTTCAATTTCTAATTCAATACCAGAAAGTTCTCTTTCATTTTCTTTAATTAATCCAGTTACTTTTTAATGAAGTTTCTTGTGGTAAATGACGTAATTGTTGGTATTTTTTTCTTCTCCTAATGCCTCTTTTTAAAGCAATAGCTTGAATAAATCCAGCTCCATATCTTAATTGGAAAAAAATGCAATTTTACCACTACTTCTCTTGTTCGCAATCCATGCACCAAGAGTTACTTTTTTTGACCTAGTTGTTCTTTTTAAATTACTTATGTTCAACTTGAAGTCCCTCCTAATTTAAATTATTATTGTATTCAAAAAAATTTTTTTAATATTCATAGTTATAAAAAAACTATTTATATTATATCATAAAAATTACTATTTTTTTAATTATGTGTTTTTATTTTTTTAGTATTTAATGCTCTAAATCACGAAATACTATAATACAATCAAAAAAATGTCTTTTAGAAAATACCTGTATTCAAGTATATCCTTTGTAGCATAACATCTACATGCTAGACGATTATTATTTTTTTTACTTCACTGTATAATTCACTAAAGTTATCTTTAATTGAAAAAAATTGAAGAATTTTATATAGCTCTTTTTTTCACGTTTACTAAAAATATAAATCTTTATATTTATTACTTTCAAAAAAATATAATATTGATTCAGTACTTTTTAGATGTTAGTAACTCCTCATCTCCATTACTGTATATATATTTCGCCTTAGATTTTTAAATTTAAGTACTTATGTTTTTCTCGAATGTATTATATTAATCAATGATTTAACTTTCTTATCATTAACTACTGTAAGTTTTAAACTGTTCTCTTGCTCAAGTATTACGAACTTATATGTATTTTTTTAGAATCAGTTAAAAACATTTCTTAATCGTTTCATAAATTTATATGATATTGGTAGCTCATCCTTATATTGTTTCATGTCAATTAATATTGCATCAACATCTTGTAATATAAAAATTTAAGCTATCATTATAAAAAAACAAACTTTCTGAAATATACATTTCATGAAGGAATTTCACCAAACCGTCAATATTGTTTCTTAAACCTTTTTATGTCTTTATTTTTTTAAGTTTTTTTAGAGACAGCTACATTTAATTCTGTAATGGCATTCTTATAAAAAAATAATCTTTTTGTGTTGCTTGAGTCTAATTCTCGACCAAGTATTTTTTTATGTTCAAATACATAAGTATGATTTTTTTAAAAAGTATCATTTTCTATTAAATATTCAATAGAATCATAGTTTGTTACAATATTCTTACATAATTGAGCAGCTTTATTCTTTTCATCGAAATAATATGATTTAGAACTTATTGATATCCCTTTTTTTAATTCCATCTATATACATTTTCTCAATATATAACAAGTTAAGTTCTGAAAAAAATCACCTGTATTTGTTTCTAGTATCCATACGTATAACTTAATTAGTAGTTTATCTAAGTTTTGGATCCTCTTTTTTTAGGAAAAAGAGAATACATTTAATGATACATATGCACTTTTTTTCTTTATAATTACAAACTCAGAGATATTAAATTTATTTATATATTCTGCTTCATCTATTGATGAAAAAAAGTATAAACTTTTTCTTTGTCACTTGTGGGTTTAGTTTCAAATTCAACTTTTCTAAAAATCTACACCTTCGAAATGTAATAAATCATTAGATTTATTTTTTTAAGTTGGTCACACTCTTTCTACAAAAATCTAGCAAACTTATACATATTAATATCAATTTTTTTCCAATAAATTTTCTATCTTTTTTTATAGTTATTATTACTAATAGTTGGGATTTTGTTTGCTATTTCAATAAATAATCTAACAGTAACTTTTTACATCCACAGCTGCATTATGATATCTTTCACCGGTATAAAGGTCAAGAGAATTTGATAAATCTGAAAGCCTATAACTTTTTTTGTGATGGTAAAAAAATAGCCTTGCTAATTCTACAGTATCTAGCGATTGCTTCGCTTTATATAGAATTCCTACATCATGAAATCTTTTTCTTTAAAAATAACATAATCTGAAGGAAGGCCATGACATACAAGAATATCATCTTTAATATAATCATATAAATCATCAGCAATTTCCTCAAAAAGTTTTTTTTATCTGCTAACATTTCATTATTTATTCCTGTTAACTCAGTCACAAAAAGTAGATACAGGGTTTTTAGGTCGAATATAGTGATTTATTGATGAAACTTCATTAAAAATTCTCATCAAGCTTTTGTTGCGGAAAAATTGAATTATTTCCTTATCATCAGTTAACTCTATATCAACAATACAAAAATAATCTTTTCATAAATTCTCTCACCTCACTTTTTAAATTATCTATATATTATCTCTCAATTTAGATAAAAAAATCTAGTATATCTTTTTTTATTATTATTTAATCTTCCTAATAAAAATTTCTTTTTCCAACTTTAAAGTTATACTTTTTTTATCCAAGGACCAGGATTTTTTTATTGATAGTTCTTATAATTTCCTGTGACGTAATTTCAATATCATTAAAAAGAATTAATAGCTAAGATGCAACTTTCAATAACAGTTGTTTTTTTTATAATTATAATAATTATTAACAAATATTACATCATCTATATTATATCTATATAATATTATTTCTAAAGGTGTATTTTTTTAAAAAAATTCAATATTAATTTTCTCAAATTCTTTTTATTAACTTTACTTCTTTATTCGATAATTTTAAATACTTTAAAGTATCGAAAGAAATATCATTAACTTTAGATAAGATGTATAAACTTTGACAAAAATGTATAATCAGTAAAAATCTTGAATAGTCTTAATCTCTTTTTAAAAAAATGGAATATAAGCATTTAATTTACTACCTAATAATAACTCAAAACTTTTTAAGTTACCTTTTCCAGCAAGAAGTTTTCTAAATTCATTAACAATACGTTCAATAGAAACATAACTAATAAGTTGTGCATTTTTCTTTATTGCCGCTAAAGTTTCATTTTCAATATCAAAACCTAACTTTGATGAAAAACGAAATGCTCTTAACATCCTTAAGGCATCCTCATAAAATCTCTCATTAGGGTTATTTACAGTACGAATAATTTTCGAATTTAAGTCTATCTCTCCGTTATGGTAGTCGAACAACTTCCCATTGTAATCTAACGCCATAGCATTAATTGTAAAATCACGTCTATCAAGATCTTCTCGTAAATTACTAACAAATTCAACCTTCTCCGGCGCACGATGATTTTTATAATCTCCCTCTGTTCTAAATGTAGTAACTTCATATCCCACATTATTTATTAAGATTGTAACTGTTCCGTGTTGGATTCCTGTATCAATAGTTTTATGAAATATTTTTTTCACTTCACTAGGCAATGCATTAGTTGTAATATCAATATCTGAAAAACTCTCACCTAATAAGTAATCTCTAACACAACCACCTACAAAGTAAGCTTCAAAACCATGCTCATTAAATATCTTTAATATATTCACAGCATCTTTGAATTTATTTCTAAAGTTATTTATTACCATATCTTCCTCTCAAATTAATAAAGGACTGGAGAAAACCCCAGCCCACGTAATCTTATATGTTATTTAGATAAGTTATAAGTATCTCTAGCAATCATAACTTCTTCATCAGTAGGTATTACGAATGCTTTAACTTTAGAATCTGCTGTAGAGATTTCCGCAACTTTTCCACGTACATTGTTTTTCTCTTTATCAATTTGTACACCTAGGAAAGTTAACCCTTCTAATACTTCTTCTCGAACCCAAGTAGCATTTTCACCAACACCAGCTGTGAATACAATAGCATCTACTCCATTCATTGCAGCAGCATATGCTCCAACATATTCTTTAATTCTATTAATATAAACGTCAATTGCTTCAGCAGCATGTGGATTTGTGCTTCTTGCAGCTTCAACATCACGTAAATCTGAAGAAAGTGCAGATACACCTTTTAAACCTGATTCAAAGTTAAAAATACGAACAATTTCTTCAAGAGATAGTCCTGTTTTTTGTGCAATGTAAGGGATTGTAGCTGGATCGATATCTCCAGTTCTAGTACCCATTACTAAACCTGATAGTGGCGTGAATCCCATTGAAGTATCAAATGATTTACCATTTTTGATAGCACAAATTGAAGCACCGTTACCGATGTGGCAAGAAATTGTTTTTAATTCTTTAGAATCTTTTCCTAAGATTTCAGCAACTTTTTCGCCGATATATCTGTGACTTGTTCCATGTGCACCATATTTACGAACTCCATGTTTTTCATAGAATTCTCTTGGAACTGCGTACATGTATGTAGATTTTGGCATACTTTGGTGGAACGCAGTATCAAAAGTTAATACGTTAGGAACTCCTGGTAATTCTTTTTGGAATGATCTAACACCTTTAATATTTGCTGGATTGTGTAATGGTGCCAAATCTTCGATTGAATCAACTTTTGCTAATTCCTCATCAGTTACTAAAACAGATGCATCATAGAATTCTCCACCATGTACAACACGATGTCCAACACCTTCGATTTCTTTAACATCTTGTACAATACCTAATTTTGTTAATTTTTCAAGTAACATTTCGATTGCTACATCGTGGTTAGGGATATCTAATGTTTCTTTATTTTTTTCTCCGTTGAATTCGATTGTGAATACACTGTTTTCAATACCGATTCTTTCAACTAGTCCTTTTGTTATAACTTTTTCTTCAGGCATTTCGAATAATTGAAATTTTAAAGATGAGCTTCCTGAATTAATAGCTAAAATCTTTGTCATAAGTATAAGTCTCCTCTTAATCTATTTGCATTATATGTAATATTATCTCATTATTTATAATTAATTACAAGGGGTATTTAAAAATATTTTATAAAAATAATTCGCAGTAAAACTTTTTTTCTAAGAATGCGTTATCTATATTTTTGGTTATCAGTTTCTATACTTTCCATTATTTTTTTATCTAATACGAAAATATTTCGGTTCAATGTATATTAACTATTAAAAAAATATAAATACAACTTATAGCTGTTATTATTTCTTAATTAATTTTACAATTTTATAAAAAAATTATAACTATACATAGTATATTAAATACAAGAGAAATATTAGGAATTATATACTTCCCTTTTTCTGAACATCAATAGTGAAAAATACTCAGAGTTTAAACTAATAATCTCCGAGTATTTTAAACGATTTTGATTTATTTTATCCTATTGACCCTTCCATTTCAAATGAAATTAATCTGTTTAATTCAACAGCGTATTCCATTGGAAGTTCTTTTGTAAATGGTTCGATGAATCCCATAACTATCATTTCAGTAGCTTGTCCTTCATCAAGACCTCTACTCATTAAGTAGAATAGCTGCTCTTCTGAAACTTTAGATACTTTTGCTTCGTGCTCTAATGATACGTTAGAGTTTTTAACAATGTTGTAAGGAATAGTATCAGACGTTGAGTATTCGTCTAAGATTAATGTATCACATTCAATGTTTGAACGAGATCCTTCTGAGTTTTTACCGAAGTGAATCCATCCACGGTAGTTAACTTTTCCACCACGTCTTGACATTGATTTAGAAACAACAGTAGATGATGTTCTAGGTGCTAAGTGTATCATCTTAGATCCTGCATCAAGAACTTGTCCTTCACTAGCCATAGCTATAGATAGTGTACTTCCACTTGCTCCTTCGCCAACTAAAATACATGCTGGATATTTCATAGTTAATTTAGAACCTAAGTTACCATCAACCCATTCCATAGTACCGTTTTTCTCAACAATTGCACGCTTAGTAACTAAGTTGTATACGTTTGTCGACCAGTTTTGAATAGTTGTATATCTGAAACGAGCATTTTCTTTAATAAAGATTTCTACTACAGCGGCATGAAGTGAACTTGCTGAATATGTTGGAGCTGTACACCCTTCTACATAGTGTAGAGAAGAGTTTTTCTCGATAATAATTAATGTACGCTCAAACTGCCCCATTTTTTCACTGTTAATTCTGAAGTATGCTTGAAGCGGTGCTTCAACTGATACATTCTCTGGACAGTAGATAAATGACCCACCTGACCATACTGCAGAATTTAATGCCGCAAACTTATTATCATTGAAGTCAACAGCTTTTGAGAAATATTCTTTGAAGATTTCTTCATGATTTTTAAGCGCTGTATCAGTATCCTCAAAGATAATTCCTTTTTCTTCAAATTGTTTATGCATATTGTGATAAACTACTTCTGATTCGTATTGAGCAGATACTCCCGCAAGGTATTTTTGTTCAGCTTCTGGAATACCAAGTTTTTCAAAAGTATTTTTAATTTCTTCAGGCACTTCATCCCATGAACGTTCTGTTTTTTCTGATGGTTTTACATAGTATGTTAAATCTTCAAAATCTATTTCAGATAAGTCTCCACCCCATGTAGGCATCGGCATTCTATAGAACTCTTTTAATGCATTTAGACGATATTCTAACATCCATTGTGGTTCTTCTTTTCTTTCAGAAATTGTTCTAACGATTTCTTTTGTTAATCCTTTATCAGTCTTAAATATAGATACATCTTTATCTGAAAATCCATACTGATAATCGGTAAACATTTCTTCATTTTTTTATTCAATGCAATCACTCCTTCTTCTATTTATTTTCTTCTAATATTTTTTTTCTGTAATCTTCCATGCTAAAGTAGCACACTTAACTCTAGCTGGGAGTTGAGAAATATTTTGTAATGAAATACTATCTTCTAAGTTTTCTTCATTAAATTCATTTCCCATAATCATATTTAAAAAGTCTTTAATCTTGGCATTAGCTTTTTCTACTGATAAACCTTTTTAATTCCTCAGTTAGCATAGAAGCTGAAGCTAGTGAAATTGAACAACCTGTTCCTACAAATTTTATGTCTTCGATAATATCATTTACTAATTTCATACTAACTGTTATTTTATCACCACAAGATGGATTCAACATTTCCAACTTGTAACTACTCTCTATTTCGCCATTATTTCTAGGATGCTTACTATGATCTAAGATTACTTGTTTATATAAACTTTTTAAATCACTAAAACTCATTTTCAAAAAACTCCTTCGTTTCTTTTAATGTTTGAATAAAGAAATCTATCTCTTCTTTTGTATTATATAAATATAGGCTTGCTCTTGCTACTGAGTATGTTCCTAACTTTCCTAATAATGGTTGAGTACACTGATGCCCTGCTCTTATGCAAATACCTTTTTCATCTAAGAAACTAGTTAAATCGTGAGGATGAACACCTACTAAGTTAAAAAGTTATTAATGAAACTCTCTCTTCTATATTTTTAGTTCCATAAATCTCTATATTATCTATTTTAGAAAGCTCAGAATACATATATTCAGTAAGCTCTTTAGTGTACTTCTCAATATTTTCCAACCCTATACTATTCAGATACTTAATAGTAGCTCCTAATCCTGCAGCTTGCGCAAGTAGTGGTGTTCCCGCCTCGAATTTATCAGGAAGAATTGCCCATGTTGCTGAAGTCTCTTCAACAATACCAATCATTCCTCCGCCGAATTCAACCGGATTAAATTTTTCTAATAGATTTTTTTTTCCATATAGAACTCCAATACCAGTAGGTCCACACATCTTATGTGCACTAAAAGCTAAAAAGTCACAGTTCATCTTTTTGACATCAATCTTTAAATGAGGAACAGATTGTGCAGCATCTACTACAAAATAAATATCTTTATCTTTTAAAAATTCCCCAATCTCATAAACCGGATTTATATTGCCTAATACATTAGAAGCATGACATATTGATACGATTTTTAGTTTTATCTGTAATAAATTCTTCTAATTGTTTAATACTTATTCTTCCTTCTTCATCTAATTCTAAATATTTAAGAACAAGATTTTTTTCGTTTAGCTAGTTGCTGCCAAGGAATAATATTAGCATGATGTTCCATATAAGTAAGGATAATTTCATCTTCTTCACTAACATCCTGTTCTAATATTCTAGCAATGAAATTTAAACTTTCAGTAGTTCCACTAGTATAGATTATTTCTTCATAACTACTTGCATTTATAAACTCTCTAACTAATTCTTTAGATTCTTCGTATATTTTCTCTGATTCGTTACCTAAGGTATAAACAGATCTATGAATATTTGAATTATAATTTTTTTATAGTAATCTGTAATAGCATCAATTACTTGATTAGGCTTTTTGAGTAGTAGCTCCATTATCAAAAAAATATCAAATCATTTCCTGATATCTTTCTCTTTAATATAGGAAAGTCTTCTCTATATTTACTAAAATCTATCATTATTATTCACTCTCGTTATTGTTAATTTTTTCATCAATAAGCACTGTAACAAGTTCTTTAATTTTATCTACTGTTAATTCTGAGATAACTGGTGATAAGAATCCGTGAACTAATAATCTGCTAGATTCTTTTCTAGTTAAACCTCTACTTTGTAGATAATATAATTGTTCTTCATCAATACGTCCTAGAGAAGCACCGTGACCGGCCATAACATCATTTTCATCGATTAAAAGCATTGGGTTTGCATCTGCTTTTGCTTCAGAAGAAAGTGTCAGCATTCTTGAACTTTGATAAGCATTAGAACCTGTTGCACCTTTTACTATAAATCCAACACCGTTAAATACGATATGTGATCTATCTAATAGCACTCCATGTTGTAAGATATCACCTTTACTACTTAACCCTTGGTTAACTACTTCACTATTAAAGTAAGTTTTTTGTTCTTTAACTCCTAGAGTTACAATCTTAAGATTAGCTTCAGATCCATCACCTAGAATGTTCGTTGTATTATCGTGATACACATCCGCCTCATCCATAGCAGCTACATTCCAGTTAATTAATGAATCTCTATAAGTTAAACCACGACGTAAAATAGTTCCACGTTTCTCACCCGGTTGGTTCGTAATTGAACTATAGTTAATTTGTGCTCCTTCGTGTGCAACTACTTCAGATACTAAACTGAAAGGTGCCTTATCCTCTTTTTGGTTATTTACATAGTTTTCAATAAAGTTAAATTTAGCGTTATTTCCAACCTGAATAGTTACATGATTGAATAAACTTTGTTCTTTATCAGAAATCACGATATATTGAAGTGGTTCTTCAATTACAACATTGTCCTTAACATCAATAAATAATCCAGCATTTAATAGTGTATAGTGAACAGCTGTTACTTTACTTTCGGCATAGTCAACAACACTCATAAAACTATCTTTAATGTGATCATCATTCATTGCAGTGAAAATATCTTTAATTATTACTTTATCTGCATATTTTTCTGGAATATTAATGTGAACAATAGTATTATTCTTTTGAACTACAGCAAAATCATCACTATTAATACCATATTCAGCTATATCTACATTTCCTTCATTTTCTAATCTTAGAGTTGAAAAATCAACATTAAATAAGTTCCATCTTTCTAACTCCATAGACTCTAATTTTGGAAAAGGTAGCGTATAACTCTTATATAAAGCTAATTTTCTAGTATTTAAAAAAACCAAGTAGGTTCATTTGTATTAGAAAAAAATGCTTTGTAAAGTTTTAATACTTAGTTTTTAATTTATTATTCTCCATATTAAACCTCTTCTTTTAACCAGTCATAACCTTCTTTTTCTAAACGAAGTGCAAGTTCAGGCCCACCTGATTTTACGATTTTTCCGTCCATAAGTACGTGTACAAAATCTGGCTCAATATAATCTAATAATCTTTGGTAGTGAGTGATAATTAAGCACCCGAAGTTTTCTCCGCGCATTTTATTAACACCTTTTGATACGATTTTTAGAGCATCGATATCTAATCCAGAGTCGATTTCATCTAGAATAGCAAATTTAGGTTCTAACATCATCATTTGTAATATTTCGTTACGTTTCTTTTCTCCACCAGAGAAACCATCATTTACATAACGTTGAGACATTTTTAGATCCATTTCTAAAAATTCCATAGTCTTATCTAATTTTTTAATATATTGCATTAAAGGAATACTATCTTCACGTTGTGCATTAATTGCAGATTTAATAAATTCTGAAGTTGGTACTCCTGGCACTTCAGATGGATATTGCATTGCTAGGAATAGACCAGCACGAGCTCTTTCATCAACTTCCATTTCTAATACTTCTTCACCATCTAATAAAATACTTCCACCATCTACTTCATATTTAGGGTGACCCATAATAGCTGATGCTAAAGTAGATTTACCTGCACCATTTGGTCCCATTACGGCATGTATCTCACCAGATTTAATTTCTAAATTAAGTCCTTTTTAATATTTGTTTTTTTCATTAATTGATACTTCTAGATTTTTTTTATATCAAGAACTGACATTTTATTTCCTCCATCTCTTATATTTATTGCGATAAAATCATATAAAGCATTATTTATCGCTAACTACATAAGTATTATTATAAAGGTTTTCAGATGTTTTATCAAATTATTGGTTTGTTTTATTTTATACATATTTATATCAAATTGTATATTTTTTTAATATAACGACAATAGTCGAATATATAGCATTATTCCAATTTCATTAATTTTATATTTACTAAAATAAAAAAACATCCATTTTTCATGAATGTTTTTTTATCCCCAAGCCACAATTCCTTCTTTTTTTAAAAATTTCCCGATACATCAGTGAACCCTTGAAGAAATTGCATCAAATATTTTTTTCATTAGAATTATCAAAAGTATTTATCTTTACTTCTTTTGATTTCGGATTGAAAAATTAAAATTTGTTTATTTTTTTATCTTTTTTTCTGGATAAATTTCATAATGATAAAATCCATCAATTATAGAAATTAACTTAAATGTTAACATATTTCTTACCTTCATTTATCTTTTTATAATTTCCAATAACTATTGTATGATAAAAGCTTATCTTCTCAAAAAAATTTATTTAGAAAACTCCCACATAGCAACTATTTCTGTTCTTAGTTCATCAAACGACCATTTTTTTAGCGTTCTTGTATAACTATTTGGATCGTTAATTATAAATTTCCCTTCGTCATCTACTCCTGTTATCAAAATAATATGTCCAACAGTTGTGAACTTACCTGGACGAACAGAGGCGATAATCGGATGTCCTTTACTTAAGGCAGATTTCATCGCTTGTTCATTAAGTGGTATTCCAGTTGATTTAACTCCATATTCTTTAGCAATATAATCGAAGAAACTCCATTTCGTTCCTGCATCTGTAAAATGTCCACTGGCATTTTCCTTTTCTGCAATGTTTTTTGGTGTTATAGATTTATCATCTAATATTCCACTTAAAGCCATCGCTACACAAGTTGGTCCACAACCACCTATCGCTACGTTTGTTCCACCTAATTTATCATAAGCCCAACGTTTATCCCATTGAATATAGTAAGGAAACTTTCTATTGACTTCAACAGTTTCTCCTTGTTCAAACGGGGCTGCTTCTTGACCAGCAAGATAACCAAGAACATATTGAGTAGCATCTTTATTATTAACAAGTAATTTTTGTTCTGCTTCTGGAAGATTTTCTCTTTGTAAATATATTAATTGTCCTATAAGACTTCCATTAGCATTTTGAAGTAAATTATTTTCAACTCCGGTTGGATTTGTAATAAATGGATAAGGTTGTGTTACTCCCATTATACCATCTCTTGCATTAGCTACATTTTCTATTTTTTTAATTCATTAGTACTCTTATTTTTCATCTTTAGAATTTTTTTATTAAACAAAGTATTCTTATTACTTTGAACAACATAAAAGTACAACTGAACATATAATAATAAGTAAAATTGTCAATATTTCAATTCTTTTTTTCACAACTACACCTCACTATTTACTTTTTTTATCACTAAAATTATTCCTACTAAAATAACTATAATATATCCGAATAAACTTTGCAAGTCTGGTAACTCGCTAAAAAATATAAATCCTAAAATACCTGAAAACAATACTTGTGAATAATCAAACACTGATATATTTTTTGCTGCTGCATACTTATACGCAAATGTCACTCCATATTGACCAATTGTTGCAGAGGCACCAGCTAATATTAGCATCGATAATTGATACATTGTCATTACCCTATAGTCAAAAATAAGATAAGGCAACAATAATATCGTTGATACTGAAGAAAAAAAGAATATTATAAATTCACCCGAAACATTATGAGTACCTAAATATCTTACACAAGTATAAGCTATACCCGAACAAAACGCTCCAAGTAGTGCCGCTAAAGCTCCTGTACTTATTAATCCATCTCCTGTTGGTTTTATAATAAATCCTACACCGATAAATGCAATAACAATAGCTGCAAACTGAAATTTTGTCATTCGTTCTTTAAAGAAAACATATGACAAAATAATTATTACAAATGGTGAAAGTTTTTGTATAATAGTAGAATCAGCAAGACTAATATATGAAATCGCATAAAAGTTAAATACTAATCCTATTGTACCAAAAATACTTCTTGAGATTAAAATAATCCAAGAAACTTTATTATTAGGTAAATTTATATTTTTCCAGTGTTTTATTAGGGGGATAGATGAAATACCCACCGCAATAATATTTCTAAAAAAAGCCTTTTTTTGCATTGATGGAATATCTCCTGCTAATTTTATAAATAAAGCCATTAAAGAAAAAAACCAAATCCTGACATTATTATACAAAAATATTCCCATCAAAAAGGTTATTTTTATCCATGATTAAACTCCAATATATTAAATATTTGAACAATTGTATTTTCAAGATTTTGTTTAGCGACCTTCTTGTCCATTGCCGTATTTAATGAGATAAATTTTCTTTGAATTGAAAACGAAGCATCAATTAATTTTCTATCATCTTCATTTAACTCAGATAATTCATCATCTATAACACTTCCAGCCAAAAAAATAACTTTTTTTATTGAATTTCTTAGCTATTCTAGCAATTTCAATCGGTGCTTTCCCCATGTAACTTTGCACATCCAATTTTCCTTCACCTGTAATTATTATATCTGCTTCTTGAATTTTTGACTCTAAATTTAAATAGTCAATCATAAACTTAGATCCAGGATAAATAGTTGCATTAAAAAATGACATAAAAGCAAAGCCCAATCCTCCTGCAGCACCACTTCCTTCTGAGAAAAACATTATTTTTTTCCCAGTTACTAATTGAACTTTATCCGAAAATTTTTCAATATACTTATCAACTTCTGCAAACTTATTCTCATCTAGCCCCTTTTGCTTTGCGAAAATATATGTAGAACCATTTTTCCCTATTAACGGATTACTAACGTCACTTATAATCGAAAATCGTATATCTTTTAGCCTGCCATTCATAAATCTATGATCAATATTATAAATATTCTTTAGCTCATTTATTCCATGTTTACAAGGCTTACCACTTCTATCTGTAAATTTAACTCCTAATTCACTTAACATTCCAATTCCACAATCATTCGTAGCACTTCCTCCAAGTCCAATGATAATGTGTTCTATTCCTATTTCAATAAGAAATGAAATTAATTTTTCCTAATCCTACAGTAGAGGTTCTAAACGGATCTTTTTTTGAGTATCGTTAAGATGCTTAAGACCTATCACTTCTGCAATCTCAATAACTGCTTCTTTCCTTTTAGTATCTAACAGATAGTTTACTTCACATTCTTGACGTGCTGCATTAATAGTTTTGAATTTCATTTCATCAAAACCTTTAAATAATGCTAGAAAACCATCCCCACCATCAGCAATAGGTTGAACATATGATGTAACATTATTGTATTTATAATTTATTTTTTTGATGAAATGACTTCTCCAATTTCTATTGAAGATAATGATCCTTTAAATTCATTAACCGCTATTAAAACTTTCATTAATTTTCAACTCCAGTTACATTTTATTTCAAATCTTTTAGTTAATTTTATCATTAAATAAGTATTAATTAAAGTTTTTAAATTTGAAAATATATTATAAAAAAACATTTTCATTGATAAAATTTACACAAATACTTTAAATTTATCATTTTTTTTAGTATAATAATTATGTAAAGTATTTTTTTACTTTATATTTAGGGTTAAAATTAGGACTCAATTTTTTTGATTATATCAAAAAAATACAGTATTAATTTGTCAACTGTAGAAGCAAACTACTTTTTAGTTTTACAATTAATAAGTAATCCTCATGTTTGTGCCAGTAATCTACAGCCAACATTTTAAATATATTAGTTTATGAGTATCCTAAACCCTAAAGTTAAACTAATATTATTACTGTAAAAAAACCACGAAGTTTACCCCTAAACTTTCGTGGTTTTTAAATTCTATTTTTCTCCATGCCTCAAATTTGACAAAGAGTCACATTTTTAAAAAGGATACCTAAAATACAATTGATGTATCTTAGATATCCTTTTATGTTAATATTATATATTATACTACTTGTCACGTTTTAACAAATAATTAGCAAAAATCTTCTAATAAATGATTATTTAAACGATTTTGCAATATTTATAGCATTGAGAGTATGGTATTTTTAATAATTCCTCACATTCTTCAATTCCATAGAAACTAAGATAAGTAATCATATCTTCATCGCTAGGTAATTTACCAATTTTTTCAAAATCACCGTAATAATCTAGAATATCGTCTTTAATCTGATAAGCAATACCTAATTGTTGACCAAATTCTTTAATATCAGTATAATCTTCTGGTTTATTAGCTACTAAACATGCAAAATCTAGTGGCAATTCTATTAAACGCCCTGTTTTTAAACTATGCATTTTTCTAAGATAATCAGCATCAACATCGTAATTTTTCTGCTTAACATCATATACTTGCCCAGCTATCATACCCATTGCACCAGAATAATTGGCAAATTGCTTAATTAATCTTACCTTTAATTCTGGATTGATATCTGCATCACTAAGAACTTCAAATGCTAATGTTACCATTGCATCCCCTGTAAGTACTGCTACATCTTGTCCAAATACTTTATGATTAGTAAGTTTACCCCATCGATAATCATCATCATCCATTTCTGGCAAATCATCATGAACTAGCGAATATGTATGAACTAATTCTATAGCGAGTGCAATATCAAAATAGTTACTATAATCTATACCATAGTACTTAAGTAAATATAAGAATGATAACGGTCTAATTTTCTTGCCATCATTAACCAAAGAATACGAAATTGATTCTTTTAATATTTCTGGAATTTCGAGTTTTTTTCTATATAATTTTTTTGCATAAGTATTAAGTTTATCTTTATTAGTTTCTATGAAAAGTTTAAAATTATTCATTGTCTTTAAAAATCCTTAGTTAGTTTCGCTACTTCTTTTTCGGCATTTTTCAATTAATTTATTACAATTCTTTATTAAGTCTATACCTTGTTTGTATCGTTCTAATGAATCTTCTAACGATAACTTTCCAGATTCTAATTCCGCAACAATCTTTTCCAAATTCATTAAACTTGTTTCAAAAATTTTTCTTTACTCATTACTTAACTCCTTTGTCGGATATATTGTTTACTTTACAATTAAGACTACCATCTACAAGTTGTACTGATATTTCATCACCATTATTAATTCCTTTTACTGTAGTAATTTTTCTTATCACCCTAAGAAAGCTACAGAATAGCCTTTTTCATAATATTTAACGGTGAATTAGCTTCCAATTTATTTATTTCATTTGTAAAGTTTTCTTTAAATTTACCTAACAGATTAATATTTAAAAAAATTTATCCGTCGATGTTTTCAATAAATTCTGTTTATCTTTAACCAATACTTGTAAAGATTTATTTAACTCTTTTTCTAATAATTCAACTTTATTGTTATATTCTAAAAAAACTTTTGAATAATTTTTTTATAATATGGATTATTTTCACTATTAAGAACCCTAGTTTTTGTATGTCTGAAGTATATAATTAATAGTATTAGTTAATTTATCATAATTAAAAGATATTCTATTCTTTATGTCATCTATATTCGGCGTCACTAATTCTGCGGCTGCAGTTGGAGTCGAAGCTCTCCTATCAGAAACGAAATCTGCAAGTGTTGTATCTGTTTCATGCCCAATTCCTGTCACTATCGGTGTTTTACAATTAAAAATTGCCCTGATAACCTCTTCAGTATTAAAACTCCATAAGTCCTCAATTGATCCACCTCCACGCCCTAAAATAATAACGTCATTATTTTCTTCGTCAGCTAGTTTAATATTCCTAACTATGTCTTGGACTGAATTATCACCTTGTACAAGTGTTGAATACACTTTTATTTTGGCAATTGGGAATCGTCTTTGAATAGTTCTAGTAATATCTTGAACGGCTGCTCCTGTTTTCGCAGTTATAACTGCAATACTTTGACTAAAGCTAGGAATTCTCTTCTTATATTGAGGTGAAAATAGTCCTTCTTTCTCAAGTTTTTCTTTCAATTCTAAAAATTTCTGATATAGCTCACCTATTCTATCTTTTTTCATATCAAGAACAACTAAATTTACCTCTCCACGTTTTAAATAAAAATCCACTTTAGTCTTTATAAGTACTGTATCGCCATCTTTAAAATCTTTAGATCTAGCACCGAACCAATTTGCTCGAATTACTGAATTTTCGTCCTTTATTGAAAAGTAAATGTTATTACCATGGGGTTTAAAATTTGATATTTCACCTTTTATATATACTTCACCTAAGTATGGATCTAATTTAAACTTGCGTTCGATATATTTATTTAATGCTGTGACGGTTAGATATGTTTTTTTCTTCCACCTAACTTCACCTCTTATTTTTGTTGAATTTTCTACAATTCCTTTTTAATACTCCATTGATAAATTTATAACTTTCATCTTTTTTTCACTATATTTTTTTGAAAGTTCAACAGCTTCATTGATTGAAACTTTATAAGGAATATCACTGTATAGTATTTCATATGCAGAAATACGTAAAATTTGTCTATCCATTTTCGAAAGACGTTCTAATTTCCAATCTTTTAAAATTATTAGAAATAATTTCATCAATTTCTTCTTTTTTTCTAATATCTCTGTTAATGTTTTATTAACATAAATACTAGTTGAAATCTCTTCTTGTTCTAAATCTAAAAAGTTCTATAAAAATCTAATTCTGTATTTTTCAACTTGAAATAAAAATTTTTAAAAAAACTGCTTCTCTAAGTTCGTGTCTGCTCTTCATTTATATCTCCTAAATTAAAAAAATCAATTCCTATAATATTAACATTAACTGTTTTTAGTATTAATTTCTGTCATATTAAAAAAATAGAATTTCTAATATTTTTCTTGAATTTTTTTCTTGCTGTTTTTAGTTACTGAATATCCAGCTTTTTAAATTACAGTATACATCAATAATTAATTCTGTACCTACAAATTCTAATTCAACTCCACGTGAGTATACTTTTTTTCCTAGTAATTTAGAAACCCCTCTACCTCAGTCGTTGCAATATTAGCGATAACTTCTAATGCACTTGGGTTGATTTCTACTTTTCCTAATTTTTTTGTTTCCATTTACTTATCCTCCAAAATTATATTTAATATTAAAACAATCTAATATTAAATTATTATTTGTCCATAATAATCCTATTAATTATACCATATTTTCAGAGAAAAAGGGAGAGATTACCTAAAAAAATAGTTGTTCTTGAACATACTATTTCCATAGGTAATCCCTTCCTTATGATTTATGTATCAGTAATTAAATACTAGCTAATAATTCATTAAATGCTTTATCGATATTATCTTTATTTTTAGCTCCTGCTTGAGCCATATCTGGACGTCCACCACCACGTCCTTCACATACTGTAGCTAGCACGTTTACTAGTTTTCCAGCATTGTATTTATCAGTGATAGCTTTATCTACAGCTACTACGAAGTTTACTTTATCTTCATTTACTGAAGCAAAAGCAATAACATAATTTTCTAATTTTGATTTAGCGTTATCTACAAGTTGTTTTAAGTGATTCATATTTTCAGATTCAACGACACTTGTCAGTACGTTAACACCATTAACTTCTTTAATATTATTTACTAAGTTATTTAATTCAGCATTAGCAATTTTTTGTTGTAAACTTTCTTTTTCTTTAGATAGTTTCTTAATATCAGATTGTAATGCAGATACTTTTTCTACTACATTTGAAGCATTAGCTTTTGTTAATTTCTCAACAGAACGTAAAGTTTCTTCTTGTTCTCTTAGATACTCGTATGCAGCTTTTCCTGTTAAAGCTTCAATTCTACGAACCCCTGCCGCTACACCTGATTCAGAAACAATCTTGAAGATACCTACTTCAGCACTGTTAGCGTTGTGAGTTCCTCCACATAGTTCGATAGAGTAATCTCCGATAGAAACAACACGTACAACATCACCATATTTTTCACCGAATAATGCTTGAGCTCCAAGTTTTCTAGCTTCAGCTATAGGCATCTCTTCTGTTTTGATTTCTAATGCATTCCAAATTTGTTTATTTACTTCTTGCTCTACTTTTTCAATTTCTTCTTTCGTAAGTGGAGCAAAGTGAGTTATATCGAATCTTAATTTTTCATCAGTTACTAAAGATCCTGCTTGTTTAATGTGAGCTCCAACTTCATGACGAAGTGCTTCGTTTAATAAATGAGTTGCAGTATGGTTTTTCTCAATATTTAATCTATAAGCTCTATCAACTTCTAGTTTGTATTCTTTACCAACTACTAATTCACCCTCTACCACTTTAATTAAATGAATATGACGTTTATCAGGAAGTTTCTTAACATCGATAACTTCGCCTTTGAATCCATCTGCTAATACTAAACCTCTATCGGCCACTTGACCTCCACTTTCTGCATAGAATGGAGTTTTTTCAAATACAACTTTTACATTTTCTACGCCTGTATAGTTTTCTAATAAATTATCGTTTTCATCAACTATAGCTAATAATTTACTTTCGTCAGTAAGTTTAGTGTATCCAGTAAATTCACTATTCCCAACGATTCTATTATATAAGTCAGATTGTACTTGCATTGAAGAATCTTCTTGACGTGATGAACGAGCACGCTCTTTTTGTTTTTCCATTTCTTCATTAAATCCATCAATATCTACAGTTAATCCTAATTCTTCAGCATACTCTTCTGTTAATTCAATCGGGAAACCGAATGTATCATAAAGTTTAAATGCATCTTTACCAGATATTTCTTTAGTAGTATCCTTAACTTCTTTAGCGATATTATTTAAGATAGCTTCACCTTCATTCAGTGTTTCATGGAATCTATCTTCTTCTTTTAGAATTACATCCTTAACAAAGTTTGCACTTTCTTTAACATTTGGATAGTAATCTTCCATAATTTCAGCAACAACATCAGTTAATTTATACATGAATGAGTTGTTTAAACCTAAAGCTTTTGCATATCTTACTGCACGACGTAATAATCTTCTTAAGATATATCCACGTCCTTCATTTGATGGTAAAGCTCCATCAGCAATAGCGAATGCTACAGTTCTGATGTGGTCAGCGATTACTTTAAACGCTACATCTTGTTCAGCGTTTACACCGTATTTAGCTCCTGAAAGTTTCGATTTCTCTGATAATAGGGATAAATAAATCAGTATCAAAGTTTGTTGGAACATCTTGTAATACAGATACAATTCTCTCTAATCCCATACCTGTATCTATGTTTTTCGCAGGAAGTTCTGTGTATGTACCATCAGCATTGTGGTTATATTGACTGAATACTACGTTCCATACTTCAAGATATCTATCATTTTCTCCACCTGGGTACATTTCTTCTTTTGGAGACCATGTATCCGCATCTTCTCCACGATCATAGAAAATTTCAGTGTTCGGTCCTGATGGTCCCTCACCGATATCCCAGAAGTTACCTTCAATACGAATAATTCTGTCCTCTGGTAGGCCAATTACATTATGCCAAAGCTCATATGCTTCTGTATCCTCCGGGTGAATAGTTACAGAAAGTTTTTCTTTTTCTAATCCTAACCATTTTTCAGAAGTTAAGAACTCCCACGCCCATGGCACTGCTTCATTTTTGAAGTAGTCACCAATTGAGAAATTACCTAGCATTTCAAAGAATGTGTGGTGGCGCGCAGTTTTACCTACATTTTCAATATCATTTGTTCTAATCGATTTTTGTGAATTAGTAATTCTTGGGTTTTCAGGTATTTCTCGACCATCAAAGTATTTTTTAAGAGTAGCTACCCTGAGTTAATCCAAAGTAGAGTTGGATCATCCACTGGTACTAAAGAAGCACTTGGTTCAATTTTGTGCCCTTTTTCTACGAAGAAATCTAAGTACATTCTTCTAATTTGTGTTGATGTTAGTTGTTTCATTAAATTATTCTCCTTTCAAGCTAACAAATAAATAAAAAAGTCCCTTGTGTAAAGTTAATTACACAAGGGACGACTATAATCGTGTTACCACCCTAATTTAAGTACATTGTACTCCTCATTAGTTTTTATAACGGCTTGAATGCCGACGAAGCACTACATAGGTAGCATAAAAGTTCTATTATGAATCCTTTTCACCACTAGATTCTCTCTGTTAAATAATACTCTTAACTTTTAATTCCTAAACTTCATAGTATATGTATGTTATTATAAACAGATAAGTTACGTTTGTCAATAGATATTACTTAGAATTCCTCATTTCTAGCATAGCTTTTTTTTGCCAAAGCTTCATGTTTTGTTTTAGCGTATCAAAACCATATTCAAAAATTCAATGTATCTAAACTATTAATCTCTTTTTTTATCTGTATCTTTTTTTCTGTTTAAAGTTTAATGTTGCATTAATTTTTGTTATCTTTTATTGATAATACTTTCACTTCTAAAAATTTCATCTTGTTTAATATAACTACTTATATCAAAAATAAAACAATTAGTAATTTCAGAAATATGAATTAATCCTACCATTTTATCTCGTGTTTCTATAAAGGCACCATATGGTTTTACAGCTGTTACTTTAACCTTTATAATATCGCCTGGACGAACTTCTCTATAGCTCATTTTTAATCTTCTCTACAACTGCTTCAACTGTAAATCCGTATTCTTCGATTACTTTATTTGCAGGTGCAGATGCACCAAATTTATCAATTCCGATAGCTAATCCACCTAAACCAACATATTTGTACCAAAGAGCACTGTTACCCATTTCTAGTGATACACGACGACGGATATTTAATGGTAGTAATTCCTCTTTGTATTCTTTAGATTGCTCTTCAAATAACTCTACTGATGGCATACTTACTACACGCACTTTAGAACCATCTTTTTCTAATTCACGTGCTACATCAATTGCTAATGCTACTTCTGATCCTGTTGCGATTAAAATAGTATCAAAGTCTGCAGATGTTTCATAAACAACGTATGCACCTTTAGCAACTTTTTCGAATGAAGAATTTTCTAAGATTGGTAAGTTCTGACGAGTTAGAACAATTGAAGTTGGTCTATCGTTAGTTTTTTGTGATAAGTACCAAGCAGCTTGTGTTTCAGTTGCATCAGCTGGTCTGAATACATAACTATTTGGTATTGTTCTTAATGATGCTAAGTGTTCGATTGGTTCGTGAGTTGGACCATCTTCCCCTACTGCAATACTGTCATGTGTGAATACATATGTTACTGGTAGATTTTGTAATGCTGATAGTCTTAACGCACCTTTTAGATAATCTGAGAATACGAAGAATGTACCACCGAATACACGTACACCACCATGTAGCATTAATCCATTTAATACTGTTGCCATTGCAAATTCACGAACACCAAATTGAACATTACGTTCTGTTCTGTGAGAATCATCTTGTAAGTTATCACCTTTAATAAATGTCATATTAGAGTGAGAAAGGTCAGCTGAACCTCCAAAGAATGTTGGTAATACTGCTGCAACACTGTTAATAGCATCTTGAGAAGAGTTACGAGTTGCTTGTGCCTCTCCTACATTTTTGAATGAAAAACTTTCTTTAGATAATCGGCTGATATCTTCACGAGATAGAACTTCTTCTAATTCTTTTGCTAACTCAGGGTATGCTGCTTTATAATCAGCATATAATTTTTCCCATTTAACATATTCACTTTCTCCACGATCTGCAACATTAGCTTTGAAGTCAGCATATACATCTGCAGGAATATCGAATGGTTCATTCTCCCAACCGATTTCTTTTCTGAATAACGCAGTTTCTTCTTCTCCTAATGGAGCTCCATGAACACCGTTTGTTCCTTGTCTATTTGGAGATCCAGCTCCGATAATAGTTTTAACTTCAATTAATGTTGGTTTATCAGATTTTTTAGCTTGTTCAATAGCAGAATTAACCTCTTCAACATTTGCACCATCTTCAACTAGAATTGTATTCCATCCATATGCTTCATATCTAGCACGCACATTTTCTGAGAATGCATCTTTAGTTTCACCATCTAAACAAATGTCGTTTGAATCATATAATACAACAAGTTTATTTAATTTTTGAACTGCAGCAAAGCTTGATGCTTCTGATGCAACACCTTCCATGATATCTCCATCACCACAAATTACATAAGTATAGTGGTCAAATAAATCATATCCTTCTTTATTATATTTTGCTGCTAAATATCTTTCTGCTAAAGCCATACCAACTGCAGTAGAGATACCTTGACCAAGTGGTCCAGTTGTAGCATCGATACCTTTAGTATGTCCAAACTCAGGGTGTCCTGGTGTTTTAGAACCCCATTGACGGAAGTTTTTAACTTCTTCTAAAGATACATCTTCAAATCCTGATAAGTGTAATAAAGAGTATAATAACATTGATCCGTGTCCTGCTGATAATACGAATCTATCTCTGTTTATCCAATCTGTTTTCTTAGGGTTTACTCTTAAGTGTTTTGTAAATAAAGAATAAGCCATCGGTGCAGCACCCATTACTACTCCAGGGTGTCCTGATTTTGCTTTATTAATTGCATCAACACCTAAAACTTTTATCGCGTTAACTGATTTTTGTGACATAAAATGTCCTCCTAAATTATAATTCTATTCTACCAGATATAGCTCTTGATAAAGTAACTTCATCAACATACTCAATATCACTACCAAAAGAAATACCTTGAGCTATTCTAGTAACTCTTATATCTGTATTTTTTAAATATCTCGAAATAAAACTTGCTGTCCCTTCTCCTTCAGGAGATGAATTTGTAGCAAGAATAATCTCTTTTACTGTTTCATCTTGTGCTCGTTCGAAAAGAGATTTTATATTAATATCTAACGGACCGATTCCATCCATTGGAGAAATCAATCCATCAAGCACATGATACACTCCCCTATATTGTTGCATATTTTCCATAGCAACTAGGTCATTATCATTAGCTACGACACAAATAGTCGACTTATCTCTACCAGAATCTGAACAAATATCACATACATGTTCTTCATTAAGTCTTCCACACACTTCACAGTTAGTTAATTTTCCCTTAAGATTTACTAAACTGTCTGCAAAGTTTTTAATATCATTATCATTCATTTTTAGAGTGTGAAACGCCAATCTCACAGCTGTCTTCTTCCCTATTCCTGGTAATAAAGAATAACTTTCTATTAAATCTAAAATTGGTTTTGGATATTGCATCTTATAGACCTGGGATACTTAATCCGTTTGTAAATTTACCTAATGTTTCTTCTTTTAGTTTAGTTGATTTTTCTAAAGCGTCGTTAACTGCAGTTAACACTAAATCTTGAAGCATTTCAATATCTTCTGGATCAACTACTTCTTGTTTAATTTTAATATCTAAAATTTTACCATCACCATTAGCAATTGCAGTAACCATACCTCCTGATACAGTTCCTTCAACCGTTTGATCTTTTAATCCTTCTTGGGCTTCTAGCATATCTTTTTGCATTTTTTGCATTTTTCTCATCATTTGTTGCATATTTCCCATTCCGCGCATAATATTTCCTCCTAATGTCTAATTATATTATAATTCTATTTAAAAATTTTACAACTTGTCAATAATTTGCAATTCATTTCAAATTATTTCATTTTATTACATAGATATTTTTTTCATTCTATTCAGTTTCTATTATAATGTCACCAAATAATTCATCTATTTTTTTGTTATTTTTTTCTTCAATTTCATCTTTCTCTTCATGTACTTCTTGTACTGGATTATCTAGTTCATCTTTTTAGTATTTCATATTGATGATCTTGTATTGTATATATTTCATACTCAACACCAATAAATCGCTTAAATAAACTCTCTAAATATTTTTTTTATATTTAGAATTTGGAGCCATCTTAACCATATTATCCATTTCATTAAAGACTAATAAACCACCTTCTTTTTGAAGATGCTATAAGTTTACATGATTTAAATAACTCTCTCATAGTAGTTACTTCAGGATTATTTGTATTTAGACTCTCATTTATTATTTTTTTATAAATACATTAGATGCGTAATTAGTAAGATTAGGATTTGAATCCTGTATAAGTTTGATAATCTTACTTTTTATCTTTTATTATTACTTCTTTAATTTCTTCTTTTGGTATATTAACCACGCCAGTACTTTGAGATACATTACTATTTGTATTATATTGAAGATTATTACTTTGAACTAACTCTGGAATATTCTTCATTTCCTCTCTTAATTGGAATAACTTATCTTCCAATAGTTTTACCCTGTTTTCTAACTCAATATTTCTTGAGGTAGTCACAGAATTTGGGACACTACTAGTTGAGTTATTTTGATTAACTACATCTTCTTTAGAACATATTTTTTTACTATACAAATTTGCATATAACTCATATATTCAGTTGAAAAATCTAATGTGCTGTTCTGTTTTGAGATAAGTACTCTATTATTTTATAAAAAAATAATCAAAACTAACACTATCTATTTCTGTAGCAATTTTTCTCAACATTATAAACAGTGTGTTTAATATCTTTTAAATTTTTATATACTACAATATCTCTAGTTACATTTATTAAGTCATTAAGTAATAACTTAGTATCTTTTGCTTGAGATACAAATTCATTATATTTTTAACAGTGATTTTGTAACGTCTCCTTGTAGTAATCCTCTATAAAAATTCTATTATATCATCTTCACTTATTGATGAAGTCACTTCTAATATGTGATTCAAAGTTATCTCTTCAGCATAATTAGAAACTTGGTCTAATATACTAATCGCATCTCGCAACCCACCTTTAGCAAGTGTAGCAATTTTCTCTATTGCTGCTTCTTCAATAACTAAATTTTCTTCTTTTGCAATGTATTTTAATCTATCAATCAACTGTTCTTGGGATAAATTTTTAAATTCAAATCTTTGACATCTTGATAAAATCGTTGCAGGTATTTTATGAATTTCAGTTGTAGCAAGTATAAAGATTACATGTGCTGGTGGTTCTTCTAGCGTTTTTAATAATGCATTAAACGCAGCAGTTGTTAGCATATGTACTTCATCTATGATATAGACTTTATATTTACCTTCAGTTGGTAGAAATTTAATAGCTTCTTTGATATCACGAACTTCATCAACACCATTGTTACTAGCTGCATCTATTTCAATTATGTCAACATTTTCTTTCTGATATATTTCATTTCCATTAACCTCATTAGCAAATATCTTTGCTATAGAAGTTTTACCAGTTCCTCTTGATCCATAAAATAAATAGGCGTGACTTATTTGATCTTTGTCAATCGCATTTCTCAACACAGAAACTATATGATTTTGACCAACTATATCATTAAAAGTTTGTGGTCGATATTTCCTATATAATGCTTGAAACATACAAACCTCCTAAATTATTTTAACTTATTAATTATACCATATTTTGGACAGTACTAATAGTAAAAATATAGCAGAACAGACACATTATTAACTTAGCACATTACTCTATATTTTTTTACAAAACAACAAGACTAAGAATAATTCCCTTAGTCTTGTTGTTAGCTATTTAGTTACAACAAAATATATTCCCACAACAAAACAAATTATACTCACTATCTGTAATATTCTCCCAGTTATTTTACTATCCTTTGCATACTTTTCAATATTTTTCTGGTAACTTTGCTTCTTCATAACTTATACTGATACCACTAATTAAATGGGCATTATCCCCTCTTATAATATACTTAGCTATAACAAATAAAAACACCTGCAAGATAAAAACATTATAATAGCTACAGCATACTCTATATACTCACTAGGTAGAAGGATAGACGAAAAAATTAAGATTTCACACGGTAACATCAGTAAAATCGCCGTACTTGTTTTCATGGTAATGCACCCCTTTTTATACTTCACTTAGCTATTTTATTTTTCAATTTTATTATACATTAACAAAACAACAATGGTCAAAACTTACAAAAAAACTCCCCTCACTGAAATTTCTATCAGTAAAGAGAGTTATGATTACTACGATAATTTCGTTTTATTTTCTATTGTTAATTTTGAATTTCAAGAATAGATCGTTGTAGAACTGAATCATTTTTGGATCTAAGTCTTCATATACTTCTGCTCTATTTCCAAAGCTTTCTAAATCAGGATAGAATTGTTCGTCACTTGTTGTTTCTTCTGATAACATTTCTTTAGCTTTAGCGTTAGGAGTTGCATACCCAATAAATTCAGAGTTTTTCGCTGCATTTTCTGGTTTTAACATAAAGTTAATAAATTTGTATGCTGCATCCTCATTTTTAGAAGTTTTCGGTATTACTATATTGTCAAACCATAGGTTAGTACCTTCTTTAGGTAATGCATAAACCATATTTTCATTTTCTTCCATAATTGATTTAGCATCTCCTGAGAAAACTACTGATACCCATGCTTCATTATTAATCATAAGCATTTTCTTCTCATCAGAGTTAATTGCTTTAATATTTGGATGAAGTAGTTCTAATTTTTCTTTCTGCTAAATTTAAATCTACTTCATTAGTATCATTTACTGAATTTCCTTCTGATTGAAGAGCAATTCCCATCATTTCACGAGCGCCATCTATTAATAATATATTGTTTTCTAAGCGTCCGTCCCAAAGGTCATTCCATTTTTCAAATTTAAGATCTTCTGGAACTTTAGTTTTATCATAAAGTATACCTAAGGTTCCCCAGAAATAAGGAATCGAGTATTCATTGTTTGGATCGAAACTTTTTATTTCTAAATTGCTCTTCAATATTATCAAAACCTTCAATTTTACTATGATCTAATTTTTTTAAGTAGATTTAACTTTTTTTCATTTTTCTTAATCATATAATCAGATGGTATTACAATATCGTACGGTGTAGATCCAGATTGAATTTTTAGTTAACATTGCTTCATTGGAATCGAAAGTTTCATAAACAACTGAAATTCCAGTTTCTTCCTCAAACTTTTTAATTAACTCTGGATCAATATACTCACCCCAGTTGAAAATTGTTAAAGTTTGTTTATCACCGCTATTTGAACTATTTATAAAATTACGACTATATAACAATCCTAAACAAATAACCAATATTGAAATAGCTGAAATAAGTAATTTTTTCATATTATCTTACCTCCCTTTTTAATTTACTAGTATTGATCACATAATAAATTAGTACTGCTACAACAACAAAGATAGTTAAAACTGTAGATAAAGCATTAATCTGTAAGTTAATTCCTTGTCGTGCCATTGAGTAAATTTCAACAGAAAGTGTTTGGAATCCATTACCTGTCACAAAGAACGTCACAGCAAAATCATCTAAAGAATAAGTTAATCCCATAAAGAAGCCTGCCCAAATCCCTGGAGTAATATAAGGAATTACAATTTTACTTAATACTTGAGGATAAGATGCTCCAAGATCTATCGCCGCATCAACCATACTTCTTGGCATCTCATATAGTTTAGGTAATACCATTAATACAACTATTGGAATACTAAATGCAATATGAGACAATAATACTGACCAAAAACCTTGAATAGTATCTAAACCTGTGTACTTAGAAATAAATGTAAACATTAACAAGAATGAACATCCTATAATAACGTCAGGACTTACAATCAGAATATTATTCCCTACTAAGAAAGAATTTTTCTGTTTATTAGATTTTAAAGAATATATTCCTAATGCTCCCAGTGTCCCAAAAATAGCAGAAAATAATCCGCAGAGTAATGCAACAACAACCGTGTTAATTACAATAACCATCATACGCGTATTTTTAAATAAATCTACATAATGTTTCCAAGAAAAACCTTCGAAATCAATCATTGTCTTACCTGAGTTGAACGAGTAGTATGCTAGGTAAATTAGAGGTATGTATAATATTGCAAAGATAACCCCTAAATATATTTTTGAAGTTAATTTCATTATTTTCTACCTCCAAAATTAGTTTTGTCTTTAGTATTTGTAAGTACCATAATTATTCCCATTACTACTATTAAGAATACCGCGATTGTTGAACCTACTCCCCAGTTTTGAGTTACTAAGAAATGTTCTTCAATAGCTGTTCCTAAGTTGATAATTTTGTTCCCAGCAACAAGTCGTGTAATCATGAATAATGATAGAGCTGGAATAAATGTTACCTGAATACCAGTTTTAACACCATTAATACTTAATGGTAAAATAATTTTTAAAAATGTAGTTTTAAAGTCAGCACCTAGATCATAAGACGCTTCTATTAAGTTTTTTTATTCATACCAGAAACCGAGTTATAAATAGGTAATAACATAAATGGTAAGAATATGTAACTTGATACAAAAAAATAAAAACTAAATGAATTAAATAGTAAACTTTGAGTTCCGATACCAATGTATTCTAAGAAACTATTAATTGTTCCATATTCACCAAATAATCCTAAGAACGCATAAGTTTTTTTAATAGGATATTAATCCACGTCGGCAAGATAATTAATAGAAGTAATAATTCTTTATGTTTACTTTTTATTAATAGCAAATGCTAACGGATAACTAATTATTAAACATATAAGCGTAATTAAAAAAATGCATACCAAAAAAACTATAAAGTGTCATTAATACATAAGTACTACTAAAAAAATATCTTATAATTTTCAAGTGTAAAATTACCATCAATATCTCTAAAATGAATGATAGAAGATAAGTAATATAGGAAATACTACAAAAAGTAACATCCACATTACATAGGGAATCATAAAAAATGAACGTGTTTTTCTATTAAACATTTTTTATTCCTCCTCTTCATATGATTCAAGACGAGCATCAAATTCTTCTTCAGTTTCTCCAGGTACCATTATATGAATCGCTTCAGGATCAAAGTTTAAACTTACAGCTGCTCCTGGTTTTGCTTGTTTTGTTGAGTGAACAATCCATTCATTGTATTGATCATCTAAACAACAGATTTCATAGTGAACTCCTCTAAATAACTGAGTATCTACTACTACACTGATTTTACCTTTATCAGCACTTGTTATCTCTAAGTCCTCTGGACGAATAACTACTTCTACACGTTTATTTTTATCTAAACCAGCATCCACACATTCATACTGTTTACCATAGATTTCAACTAAATAGTCATCTAACATAACAGCATTAACAATATTAGATTCACCAATGAAGTCAGCTACAAAACGGTTTACCGGCTCATCATAAATATCAGTTGGTGTACCACTTTGTTCAATTTTCCCATGATTCATTACGAAGATATAGTCACTCATCGCTAGCGCTTCTTCTTGGTCGTGAGTTACATAAATAAATGTGATTCCTGTTTGTTGTTGAAGTTCACGAAGCTCATATTGCATCTCTTGACGAAGTTTTAAATCAAGCGCTGATAGTGATTCATCTAGCAGGATAATTTCAGGTTCATTGACTATTGCACGAGCTATAGCGACACGTTGTTTTTGTCCACCACTCATCTCACTTATATCACGATTTTCAAAACCAGCTAAGTTAACTTGCTTAAGAGCTTTTTTTACTTTCTTTTTAATAATTTCTTTCTTTTCATTTTTAATTTTTAATCCAAAAGCAACATTTTCAAATACATTCATGTGTGGGAATAATGCATAATCCTGAAACACAGTATTTACATGTCTCTTATTCGCAGGTAAATCATTAACTACTTTATCATCAAGTAGTACGTCACCTGATGTTGGACTTAAAAATCCACCAATTAATTTTAAAATTGTACTTTTACCACATCCACTTGGTCCAAGTAATGTATAGAATTTTCCTTTTTTTCTATTTCTAAATCAATATTCTTTAATACATGTGTATTACCAAAAGACATTGATACATTTTTAAATTCAACAATATTTGCCATTATTTTCTCCTTATAAATACGAATTAGTCGCTACAATCAATACTTCACACTCTTCATCAAAAGGATTTGATAATCTATGTTCAGAGGTAGCTAAAAAATAAAAACTTTCATGAGCTGAGGCTATAAACTCCTCATCTCCTAGTTTTAATTTACATTTTCCCTTCAGTATATAACATAATGTTTCTGATTCAGAAGGATCGAATGTTTTATAATTACTATTTTTTTCTAATTTAAGAATTAATGATTCCATCTCTTTTTCATTCGACTCTGGAACCAACCAAGTAAGTTCATAACCTTCATCAGTTTCTTCATAACTAGTTTGATCTTCAACTGAATAATATACCTTCTGACTAGTACTCTCCTTATCAAAGAAATCTTTAGGAGCACAACCTAGTACTTGGAGGATATTGAAAAAAGTATCCATTGATGGAGATGCTAAATCACGCTCTACCTGGGATATATATCCTTTACTGAGATCTGTACGCTCCCCTAGTTCCTCTTGGGTGAGGTTTTTTTGGATTCGTAGTCTTTTTAATCTTTCACCTATAGAATACATAATGTCTCCTTAATATTTTTAAACAAAGTACAACTTGTTTAATTATATTTAACTTTTTCGTTATTTTTTTGTTTATTATTATCTAACTTATCGTTAGCTTTGTTTACCACTAGTAAACTTATCGTTAATTAAGTTTATCTATATTAAACTCTGTGTTTAGTATTGTTAAAACACAAATAATATATTACTATATTTTTCAAGTTAAAATCAAGTTAAAATTATCATATTCACAAAGTTTTTTTATTTTAAAAAGCAAATTGATTTTTAAACTTTATTATCTTTTTGATTTTTAGGATATAATAATACTATTAAAAATAAGAAAGAAATTAAGGTATAATAATGAAATTTAAAAATAATACAACCTTTCCCATCAGTTGAAAGTTATTTAAGTCAATTTTTTTAAAAAGTGTCTAAAAAAATATACATACAATTAGAATGCAAAGCCATCACGATAAAAAAATACAATAAAAAAATAAACGGCAAAAGAAGCGGATTTAATATCAAAGCTTTATCTACAAATGATTCACTAGAAGTAAATATAAGTTTAGCAAATTCTAAGTACTTAGCAAAGTTCTGCCATTACTGTAAATAAAGAATACGAGGATGATTATATTCTTATCGTATCAAAACCATTCGGTATTAAAAACTCATCCAAATGATATAGAAGATGAAAATGATACGCTAGTTAATTATTTAATAGCGGATTATAACTATCTAGAACCTATTCATAGACTTGATATAGATACTTGCGGTTTAGTAATTCTAGCAAAAACCCCTCTAATAAAAGCTAAACTAGACCAAATGCTTGAACAAAGAGCAATTAAACGCTACTATACAGCATTAATAAAAAACAATATTAAACCACAAACTATTAATACTAATATAGGAAGAGATAGTAAAGAGAAAAACAAAATGGCTGTAACTAGAAACGGCAAGAATGCTATTACTAATATACTTGAATGTAGTAAATTAGATCAAAATAGATTTGCAGTACTTGTCTCTCTTGAGACAGGTAGAACTCATCAAATACGAGTCCATTTAGCTTCCATAGGTGTTCCGATAATAGGAGATAAATTATATTCAAAAGACGGCTATAAATACGAAAAAATGTATTTAGGAGCATTAAAAGTAGTTTTTCCCCACCCTGTTACAGGAAAGACTTTTAGAAATCAAATCATCAATTGAAAAAGATTTTTATATAATAATATAATAGAAAAAAACAGATGTGCAGTATTATTACACATCTGTTTTTATTTAAACTATTTTTTTCATTTGTTTTTTTGAGCTTGTTTTTGCGCTTTTTGCATGTTGCTCATAACTTGATTGATTTTTTTACGAGATGGTTTTTGTCCCATTTGACTCATCATACTCATAACCATATCTTCGTTAATTTGAGGATTTTTTTCCATGTAGTTCATGAAATTACGTCTTGCTAGATAGAAACCTCCAACAACACCGACAAGTAAACAAATTGCTCCAACTAAAATTGTAACTGCAGTTTGCACTCATTGTTAATTTCCTTTCTTCTTAGGAGTTATATCTTCTCCATTTTTCATTAATTACTCTTGTATTATCTAATATGTTTCTCATATTAGCTTTAAAATTCTGTAAATATAATTGTCTATATTTAGCTAATTCTTCTGCTTCCTCAGCAGTTAATTCACGCTCTCTTTTTGTAGCGTTAAGTGAATTAATTTTAGCAATAACTTCTGTCATTTCCATATTATTATACACTCATTAACTCATCTTGTTTTTCTTTAGTAACTTTATCGATTTCAGCAACGAATTTATCAGTTACTTTTTGAATATCATCAGAATATCCTTTTAAATCGTCCTCAGTAATTTGAGAAGCTTTTTCTAATTTTTTCATAGCATCCATTGCATCACGACGAACATTACGTACAGCAACTTTAGCTCCTTCAGATTCTTTACCTACTAATTTAGCAAGTTCTTTACGACGTTCCTCAGTTAAAGCTGGGAATACGATACGAATTACTGTACCATCGTTAGCCGGATTTAATCCTAAATCAGATGCTTGAATAGCTTTTTCAATATCTCCTAATAAAGTTTTTTCATATGGAGAGATTACAAGCATTTTAGGTTCTGGTACAGAAACCCCTGCGACTTGGTTAATCGGAGTTGGTACACCATAGTAATCAACTGTTAATCTATCTAAAACAGCTGCACTAGCTTTACCAGCTCTGATAGATGCTAATTCACGACGTAAACTAGCAATCGCTTTTTCCATTCTTTCGTTTAAATTATTCATTATTTGTTCAGGCATAATTGTAAACTCCTAATATAAATTTTATTCAATAATTGTTCCTAGATTTGAATCAGAAACAACTTTAACAATATTATCTGCATCATCTATTGAAAAGACAATAATTGGCAGGTGATTATCCATACAGAATGTAATTGCTGTAGAATCCATTATTGTTAACCCTTTGTTCATAATATCCATGTATGATAACTTATCATATTTAGTTGCTGTACTGTCAAGTTTTGGATCAGCAGAGTAAACACCGTCTACTCCATTTTTACCCATTAAAATAGCTTCAGCACCAATTTCTTTTGCACGTAATGCCGCTGTTGTATCTGTTGAGAAATATGGATTTCCAATTCCAGCCGCAAATATAGCAACACGACCTTTTTCTAAGTGTCTAATTGCACGTCTTCTAATATAAGGTTCCGCCATTGCTTTCATTTCAACAGAAGTTAATACACGAGTATCAACACCTTTTTGTTCTAATGAATCTTGTAATGCTAATGAGTTCATAACTGTAGCTAACATCCCCATTGAGTCAGCTGTAGCACGCTCCATCCCTAGTTCTTCACCAGTTTTTCCGCGCCAAATATTTCCTCCACCAACAACAATAGCAACCTCTACCCCTTGTTTTACTACCTCTACGATTTGAGAAGTTATTTTTGTAACAACTTCAGAATCAATACCGAATCCTTTTCCACCTGCTAGTGCTTCACCACTTAGCTTATATAAAACTCTTTTATATTTAGTAGCCATTTCTATCCTCCTAATAAATTACAGACATTATTGTTTCTACTATACTAATTTTTTTAAAAAAAGCACACACAAGAAGTGTGTGCTTAACCTCTTTAATAAAAATATATTAAATAGAGAATTATTATTTGCTAGCGTTAACTTGGCTCATTACTTCTTCAGCAAAGTTATCTTCTTTTTTTCTCGATACCTTCACCAACTTCGTAACGTACGAATTTAGCAAGTTTTTCCACCTTTTGATGCTACGAATTTTTTTCAACAGTGAAACTATCATCTTTAACGAATTTTTTTGTTTAACAACTGTGATTTCTTCTAGGAATTTGTTAATTCTACCAACGATCGTTTTTTTCAACGATGTTAGCAGGTTTTTCCTTCGTTTAATGCTTGCTCAGTTAATACTTTTTTTCTCGTGCTCAAGTACATCAGCTGGTACTTCGCTTTCGTCTAAGTATTTAGGAGCTAAAAGCAGCGATGTGCATTGCAACATCTTTAGCTGCTTCTTCATCAGTGCTTCCTTCAACAAGAGTAAGAACACCAATTCTTCCTCCCATGTGAGAGTATGCACCGAATGCATCAGCGTCAGATTTAGTTACAACTTCAAATCTTCTTAATGAAAGTTTTTCACCGATTGTAGCGATACCTTCGTTAATTACTGCTTCAACAGTTCCACCTTGAGCTTCTACTTGAAGAGCTTCTTCTAAAGTTGCTGGTTCAGCTGCTAAGATAGCTTCTGCAACATTTTTTTACTAAAGCAACGAATTTTTCGTTTTTAGCAACGAAGTCAGTTTCTGAGTTGATTTCTAAGATAACAGCTTTGTTACCTTTAACCTCGATGTAAGAAAGACCTTCTGCAGCGATTCTGTCAGCTTTTTTAGCTGCTTTAGCGATACCATTTTCTCTTAGGTAGTCGATTGCTGCATCGATATCTCCATCAGTTTGAGTTAGTGCTTTTTTACAGTCCATCATACCAGCACCAGTACGTTCTCTTAATTCTTTTACCAAACTAGCTGTAATTTGTGCCATTTTGATTTGCCTCCGTTATTTTATTATTAATATTTTTTTATTTGTTTTATAATCTAAAAATTATTCTTCAGTTGCTTCTACTTCTTCAGAAACTTCTTCAGTTTCTTCGATGTTACCTTCGTTGTAAGCTACAAAAGCGTCTGCCATTTTAGCTGTTAATAATTTAACTGCACGGATAGCATCATCGTTTGCAGGGATTACGTAATCAACATCATCTGGATCACAGTTTGTATCTACGATACCTACTACAGGGATTCCTAATTTTTTAGCTTCAGCAATTGCGTTGTGCTCTTTCTTAGGATCTACTACGAAGATTGCATCTGGCATACCTTTCATTTCACGGATTCCACCTAAGAATTTAACTAATTTATCGTATTCTTTTCTTAATTCGATAACTTCTTTTTTAGGTAGTACTTCGAATACTCCATCAGCTTCCATTTTTTCGATTTCAGCGATTCTGTCAATACGTCCTTTAATAGTTTTGTAGTTAGTTAAAGTTCCACCTAACCAACGGTGATTGATGTAGTATTGACCACTTCTTTCAGCTTCTTCTTTAATAGCATCTTGTGCTTGTTTTTTAGTACCTACGAATAACATTTTTCCGCCTTGATCAGCTACTGATTTTACGAATTCGTATGCTTCATCAACTTTCTTAACTGTTTTTTGTAAGTCGATAATGTAGATACCGTTTCTTTCTGTGAAGATGTATTTATCCATTTTAGGGTTCCATCTTCTTGTTTGGTGACCCGAAGTGTACACCAGCTTCTAATAATTGTTTCATTGAAATAACTGCCATAGTTATTTTCCTCCTTGGTTTTTTCCTCCGACATTCTCTAAGCTTACTGCAAACATAAATGCACCGAGCAGCTACTCAAATGTCGTGTGTTATATTTTTTGTTGGTTTTTACTCAACTTTATTAATTATATAGCATTACCAACTAAAAATCAAGTATTTTAATAAAAATCCTACTAACAATTATCTTCTATAACAATATTAAATATTTTTTTAACTAATTCTTATTAATCATTCTGCTATTTATATATGTACATATTATGAAAAATTATTTCTAATTTTTTTCACATTAATCAAAAATTATTTCGTTTAAGAACTTGATTTTTTTCATAAAGTAGTATTATAATTTATTAGAACGTAATAATTACGAATAACGGAGGAGTATTACAAATGAATAAATTTTTAAAATTAATATCAGTTGTTGCTGCGTTCGCCCTACTTTTAGTTGGATGTTCAAGCAAAACTAATTCTGGAGCTTCTAACTCTGGAAATAAAACCAAAATTGTTACTTCAGTAAACTTTTATGCAGAAGTAGCTAAGAGTATCGCAGGAGATAAAGCAGAAGTTTCTTCTATTATAACTTCTACTTCGGTAGATCCACACGATTTTGAACCAACTGCTCAAGATGCTAAAACTGTTGCTGATTCTAACATCGCTATCTTAAACGGTGGTGGTTACGATTCTTGGTTCGAAAAACTAACTGCTAATAGTAAAGACATCAAAAAAATTGACGGTGCTAAACTACTAGGTCTTAAAGATGGAGATAATGAACACATTTGGTACAACCCAGAAGTAATGAGTAAGGTTGCAGATGAACTTACTAAAGTCTTATCTGAAAAAAAGACTCTGCTAATAAAAAAATTTCTATGAAAAAAATAGAGATAACTACAAAAAAAGAACTTTCAAAAAAATTACTGATAAAAATTAATTCTTTAAAAAGATAAAGCAAATGGAAAATCAGTATTAACAACTGAACCAGTTTTTGAATATGCAGTTGATGCTTTAGGATTCAAAACAACAGACCAAGTTAAAAAACTAGCTCAAGCTACTGAAGAAGGAAATGACCCTGCACCTCAAGATTTAAAAGCTATTCAAGAGCAAATTAAATCTAAAGAAATTTCATTAATTATCAATAACGTTCAAACAACTAATAAAACTATTGAAGGTTTAATTACTCTAGCTGAACAAAACAAAGTACCTGTTCTTAATGTAACCGAAACACAACCAGACGGAAAAACTTACATCGAGTGGATGTTAGATCAATATAATAAATTAGAAGAAATTCTAAATGGCGGTGCTGGTGAAAAAGCTTATCACGTAGAAGGAGTTGAGGAAGGTCACTCTCACAGTCATTCTCACGATGACAAAGATCATGATCACGAAAAAGAACACAAACATTAATACGAAGATTAAAAATTAGTCTTCACATATTATAAATATGTAGTATAATATAAAGAAGAGATTCTAAATCGTATCTCTTCTTTTTTTATATTAAAAAAATAAAAAAATTTTAAATTTACTTAGGAGATTTTATGGCTGAACTTAAAAATAAAAAAATCTCACTTATTCAATAGGAGATAAAACAATATTAGATAACATTTCATTTTCTATAACTTCGGGAGATGTTGTTGCTGTTGTTGGAAAAAATGGTGTTGGTAAAACAACATTATTAAACAATATTCTAGAAAAAAATTAAATAAAACTAGCCAAATTACACTTGTCGGAGAAAAACCCAACTCTCGGATACGTTCCTCAGTTTAGACAGATAGATGAAGAACTTCCTCTATCTGCTACCGACTTTGTATCACTTCCTATTCAAAAAGGATTTCTTCCATGGCTTAGTAAAAAAGAAAAAGCAAGTATTAGAGAAGCACTAGAATTAACAAATTCACTAAAACTTCAAAAAAAATCTATAGGTACTCTCTCAGGTGGAGAAAAACAACGTGTATTTTTAGCACAAGCATTAGTAAATAAACCAAACTTACTGCTTCTTGATGAGTTTACATCTAATCTTGATAAAACTAGTGAAATCGAATGTATGACTTTAGTTAAAGAAATTACAAAAAAAGAAAACATCATTACTCTATGTATAACACACGAACTTTCACTCCTTGATGAAAAATACGTTGATAAAATACTTTATCTAGAAGAAGGTTGCTTCAAATTTATCAGTATAAGAGATTACAATATAGAAAAAAATAATCTAAAACTATGCAAACACTATGTAGGAGATAACAACCATGTTTAATTATGATTTCATGCAAAATGCTTTTATTGCTGGTACAATTGTTGCAATAATGGCAGGTTATATCGGTGTGTTTGTAATGGCTAGAAATATGTCATTTATATCACACACCTTATCACATGTCGGATTCGCAGGGGCAGCATTTGCTGTTTTTTTAGGTATAAATCCAATTTACGGGTTATTAATTTTCACTATCACAATGTCATATCTAGTAGGTCATCTAAGTGTGAAAGCATTTAGACGTGAAGCTACAGTAAGTGTAATGTTAGGAATATTCTTAGGATTAGGTTTATTATTCTTATCACTAACTCCAAAAAGTACAAGTTACGTTAACAATATTCTATTTGGTAGTGTTGTTTCAATTACGCGAAACGATGTAAAATTAATATTTACTTTAGCACTTGCTGTAATACTACTACTTTCTATTTTTTATAGAAAAATCAAATTCGATTCTTTTGATGCAATTGGGGCAAAAGCATTAGGACTTAATGGAAAATTTATTTCAATATTTTTCTTAGTTTTACTTTCAGTTGCCACAAGTATTACAGTACCTGTAGTAGGAGCATTATTAATGTTCGTCTTACTAACAGTTCCTGCTAGTGCAGCAAGATATCTTACTAATAAAGTAGGTCTAATGATAGCTATATCAATATCATTCGCCCTAATAGGTACATGGGCAGGGATTACCCTTTCATATTATACTTCTCTACCTACTACTTTCTTTATAGCAACTATCGAAGCATTATTTTACTTTTCTAGTTTAGGCTACTATAATCTAAAGAGAAAATAATAAAATCCAAAAATAAACCACTGTTACTATCACATTCAATAGTCACAGTGGTTTTTAGTTATTCTTCTTAAAAAATTTTATTATACAAAAAAGTTCCAACCTTATCACTAAGGCTGGAACTAGCTTATTATCTAGGTTTTACTGAATTTCTAATTCTTTCGTAAGCACCTGGTTCAACCTTATCTAGAGAATTTCTAATAATTTCTAGAGTTTTGTTGTAACGATACTCTCTATAATATTGTTCAGCAACTGTTAACTGTTGGTGGAATTCAACATTATCTTTTCTGTATCTATTCGCATAACGAATAAGTTTTTCGATTAATTCAATATCAGTAAGAATGTTATTTACTTCAGATGAATAAATATCAAGTGATTCTTCAGCTTCAGCAACTGCACGTTTTAGTAAATCGATATTGATAGGTTCTTTTTTAAGTTCTTCAATAGCGTATCTATAACTATCAGTTACATCTTTATATAAAACGATAAATCTATCACTGAATCCTGGAACACGTGAGTTATCTAATTTACGTTTAATAACTTCTTTTTCTTGGTTAATGAAGATAAGTTTTTCACGAGCGTGACCTTCTTCTTCACGAAGACTTGTTAAGTATCTAGAATAATTTGTTTGGTCTTCTTCGATTTTTTTCTAATCCTTGACCTAATAATTCTACTTTTTTTCTTTTTAAGTCTTTATAGTTTAATTTCGGTTGATTATTAATATAAACATCAATATCATGTTTAACATCAAGTAAATCACTTAACTCATCATAGTAATTTGAAACCATTTCTTCATCTTTTTGATAAATTTGGTATCTATTTTTTATTTCTTGAATGTTATTGTATAGAGCTTCATTTAATTTATCTTGTAATTCAAGTTTGTTAGTAATCTCTCTATAGTTTTCTTCAATGTATTTTTTATAATCAAGTTCTTTTTTAAGATCATTAGAAACCTCATCGATAACATCATAAATACCATCAAGAATGTTTTCAATTAGATCAATATCTCCAGATTTAACTTTTTCACGGGCATCACTTAATTGCCAAACTATACTTTCAATTTTACTTGAAATTTCTAAGTGAGTAAGTTTAAATCCTTTTTTCTCCATTTCCTCAACTTTAAGTCTTAATGACTGAATTTGAGCTGGACAAGTTTTTTTTCAATTTCTTTTAACAAGTCAGGCAGTACTTCCATTCTTTCTTTAAGATTATCAATTAATCCCTTAACAGTATTAATTTTATCTTGTGCTTCGATGTACTTACCAGTAGATGTTAAAAGTTTAAAATCATCAAGTTGTGGAGCTATTTCTTTGATATTTTGTTCAAATTGTTCTGCAGCTGCTCCATATTGATGACGCTTAGCTAATAATTCTCTATTAAGCTCTTTATACTCAACTACGATTTCTTCATACAGTTCTCTATTTCTAGGTTCAACTTCTGTTAATTCTTTAATTTCTCTTCTTATTCCAGCGATTCTATCTTTAATATTTGCTATTAATTCACCACTGTTCATAATTACTTCATCAGCACGTTTGAAATTAAATTTATCAATATAAGTTTCTGCACTATAAAGATCTCTGTCAAGTTCTTCAATATCGATACTTTGAATTTCGTACCATTCGCTTTCCCATTGAGCATAAAGTTTTTCAGCTTTACCAGCAATTTCCAGCGCTTTTACTTTTTTCAAATCATCAGATAGTGTTTCTCTCTCTAGCTCATCTTTCATAACTAAAAGAGGGTATAAATCTTGTTTTTTCCTATTTCTAAAGACGAATAGTGCGACTACTCCCCCAAGAACAAGGATACACACAAATAAAAAAATATATGTCATATATCTTCCCCTGAAATTTAATATTTAATTTTTTTACGTTTATTTATACAATAACCTAACAAAATTATACCATTTTTTTATCACAAAAAAACAAAGTGTTTCAATCACTTTTTTTGAATTTTTTTCAATTTTTTTATTCAGCAAATAACTAAATATTTTTTTTATTTATTGTTATTTCTCTAACCATTTTAAATAAACATTAATAAATTAATTTGATTCTAAACTTTCTAAACAATATTATTTAAAAAAACTATTATACTTATCACTTTATTTTTTTGTTACTATTATGCGAAAAATATAATAAAGTCTTTTTAAAAGAGGTATTTTTAATGAATATAGTAGAAAAATAAACAATTATTTATAAGCCAAGCAACTGCTTTTAGTATCAGGAGAAGATAATTTAGTTACTAATTTATCAAACCTTTCAGCTTTATACAAAGAGTATTTGCCAAATACAAACTGGGTTGGTTTTTATTTATTAGATGAAGAAAAAAACAATTTGGTTTTAGGACCATTTCAAGGAAAAAGTAGCTTGCACTCGCATACCATTTAATAAAGGTGTATGTGGACACTGCTTTACAACTAAAAGAAACTATTTATGTTGAAGATGTACATAAGTTTCCAGGACATATCGCATGTGACAGCGCAACTAACAGTGAATTAGTAGTTCCAATTATCAAAAACGATAAAGTAGTAGCTTTACTCGACATAGATTCTATAGAATTCAATAGATTTTCACAAGAAGAAGTAGAAGCTTTCAGCGAAGTAACTAAACAAGTTTTTGAGAAAGTAATTTTTTTAATAACAATATTAAAAGGAGATATACAAAAAAAGTATATCTCCTTCTTTTTATTAATCTATAATACCTTTAAATCTTAGATAGTTTTCGTAATCCATCTCTTTGTTGATTGCACCTTCTGGTGTTAATTCAACGACTCTATTTGCTATTGTTTGAATAAACTCATAGTCATGAGATGTAAAGAATACAGAACCTTTGAAAGCAATAATACCTTCATTGACAGCTGTAATAGATTCTAAGTCAAGGTGGTTTGTAGGCTCATCTAGAAGAATAACATTAGCTTTTGATAACATCATCTTAGATAACATACAACGCATTTTTTCTCCCCCTGATAATACGTGAGCACGTTTAAGCGCTTCTTCACCAGAGAATAACATTCTTCCTAAGAATGAACGTAAGTATGCTTCACTTTCTTCTTCAGGAGAAGCATATTGACGAAGCCATTCTACTAATGAAAGTTTTAACCCTTCAAAGTATTCAGAATTATCTTTTGGCATATAACTTCTAGAAGTTGTAATACCCCATTTAACTGTACCACTATCTGGTTCCATTTCACCAGCAAGAATTTTTAGTAATGTAGTTTTAGCTACTTCATCCCCTAGTAGGATAACTTTATCATTAGGATTTACAGTGAAGCTTATATTACTTAATACTTCTTTACCTTCTACAGTTTTGCTTACACCTTCAACGATAAGTAAGTCATTTCCGATTTCACGATCTGGTGTGAAACGAACGTATGGATAACGACGACTACTTGGTTTAATATCGTCAAGAGTAATCTTATCAAGCATTTTCTTTCTACTTGTCGCCTGTTTAGATTTAGAAGCATTCGCAGAGAAACGTGCGATGAATTCTTGTAATTCTTTAATTTTTTCTTCTTTTTTCTTGTTGTTATCTTCTGCCATTCTTCTAGCAAGTTGACTAGATTGGTACCAGAAGTCATAGTTACCAACATAAAGTTGAATTTTACCGAAGTCTAAGTCACAAATGTGAGTACAAATATTATTTAAGAAGTGACGATCGTGGCTGACTACAATAACAGTGTTCTCAAAGTTAATTAAGAACTCTTCTAACCACTTGATTGCACTAATATCAAGACCGTTGGTAGGCTCATCCAGAAGAAGTACATCTGGATTACCAAATAATGCTTGAGCTAAAAGAACTTTTACCTTAATAGCATTATCAAGTTCTCCCATAAGCATTTCATGAAATTCTACAGGAATACCTAAACCTTCAAGAAGTTGTGCTGCATCACTTTCTGCAGTCCAACCATCCATTTCCGCAAACTCACCTTCAAGTTCAGCAGCAATGATTCCATCCTCTTCAGTAAATGGATCTTTCATATAAATTTCATTTTTACGGTTCATAACATCCCAAAGACGTTCATGTCCCATCATTACAACATCAATAACTCTGTTTTCTTCATATGCGAAGTGGTTCTGGCGAAGTACAGCAAGACGTTCACCCTTACCTAAAGAAACGTGACCTTGTTGTGAATCTAATTCACCAGATAATAGTTTTAAGAATGTTGTTTTACCTGCTCCATTAGCTCCGATTAAACCGTAGCAGTTACCATTTGTAAATTTTATATTTACATCTTCAAATAACTTTCTATCTGCAAAACGTAAACCTAAATTTGTTACTTGTAACATTATTTTCTCCTTTAATTCTTTAATTCTATAAAAACTCTGTATATTACTTTATACTTAAAAGCTTTAAACCTAAATATTTAGATAGTATAGTTAATGATTGGGGATGATTCAAATATTTTTCATTTTACAGAAATTAATTTTTATCGAGTCAGCCCATTAAATTCATTTTTAAATGAAATTAACCATATTGAGGCGATTTAATCAAAATGACATTAATAAATCACATTAATTAAATCGCTCTTTTATTCTAATTATTCTTCGTCTTTTTTTCCTTTTTTTACTAACACTAGCGATTAAGCTTTCAATGTGTAAAAGCATATTCAGCTGTAGTGTCATATTGGAAAAATAAGTTCCGGAAATTTTTCTAATTTTAATTTTCTTAGCAACTTCACTTTTTACGAAACCTTTAATTTTCTTAAATGCTTCTTTTGTTTTTTCTTTTTCGCGTTCTCCACCTAAAACAGTGTAGAAAACTTTTGCTTGAGAATAATCTCCTGTCAAAGCAACTTCTGTTACAGTAACAAATCCTAAATCATGATTTTTAACTTTTGTAGCTAGTACATATGTAATCTCTTTTTTAATTTGTTCTGCAAGTCTGTTAACTCTTAGTTCTGACATAAAGTTTGCCTCCTATTTTTTAACTTCTTCCATGATGTATACTTCGAAGACATCTCCTTCTTTAATATCATTAAAGTTTTCAACAGTCATACCGCATTCATAACCGCTTTGTACTTCTTTAACATCATCTTTAAATCTTCTTAGTGTATCAATTTCACCTTCGTAAATTACTACACTATCACGAATTACACGTACTTTACCGTCACGTGATACTTTACCTTCAGTTACATAAGCACCAGCAATTGTACCAATTTTAGATACTTTATAAACTTGACGTACTTCTGCAAGACCGATAACTTTTTCTACGAATTCTGGATCTAATAATCCTGTCATCGCAGCTTCGATCTCTTCGATAACTTTATAAATAATGCTGTGTAGACGGATATCTACTTGCTCAGTTTGAGCCATTTGTTTAGCATTGTTATCAGGACGCACGTTAAATCCGATTACTACAGCGTTAGATGCTACTGCTAATGTAATATCAGATTCGTTAATCGCACCAACACCAGTGTGAATAATACGTACGTTAACACCTTCAACATCAATTTTAGCTAACGACATAGCTAAAGCCTCAACAGAACCTTGAACGTCTGCTTTAATAATAATGTTAAGGTCTTTCATCTCACCTTGTTTCATTTGTTCGAATAATGTATCTAATGATACAGCTGAATTTGCTTGGCGAGTAGTTTCAATATATTGTTGTTGACGTTTTTCACCGATTTGACGAGCTGTTTTCTCATCACCGAACACCACGAAACGATCCCCAGCATTAGGAACATCTTGTAAACCTGTAATCTCTACTGGAGTAGATGGTTTAGCTGTTTGAATATTTTTACTACGGTCATTAATCATAGCACGAACACGACCAAATGTGTTACCTACTACAAGCGGATCTCCAACATTTAAGCTACCATTTTGTACTAATAATGTAGCTACTGCACCACGACCTTTATCAAGTTTAGCTTCGATAACTGTACCTAAAGCAAGACGATTTGGATTAGCTTTTAATTCTTGCATTTCAGTTACTAATAAGATATTTTCTAATAACTCATCAATACCTTCACCTTTAAGAGCTGAGATTGGTACGAAGATTGTATCTCCACCCCATTCTTCTGAGATTAATCCGTATTCTACTAACTCATTCATAACTCTATCTGGGTTAGCTTGTGGTTTATCCATTTTGTTAACCGCAACGATAATTGGTACTTCTGCAGCTTTAGCGTGGTTAATAGCTTCGATTGTTTGAGGCATTACACCATCATCAGCTGCAACTACTAAGATAGTTACATCAGTGATTTTCGCTCCACGTGCACGCATTGTAGTAAACGCTGCGTGTCCTGGTGTATCTAAGAATGTAATCTTTATCTTTCGCACGCACTTGGTAAGCACCAATGTGTTGTGTAATCCCACCTGCTTCCCCAGCAGTTACTCTTGAATTTCTAATTGTATCTAGTAGTGTAGTTTTACCATGGTCAACATGTCCCATGATAGTTACGATTGGAGCACGCTCTTTAAGATCTTTTTCAGCATCTTCAACTTCGAAGTAAAGATCTAAGTCTTCTTTATTAATTTCAACTTCTTCTTGGATTTCTTTACCGTAATCCATAGCGATTAACTCGATTTGCTCTAAAGTAAGAGACTGGTTAATATTCGCCATAATTTTAAGTTCCATAAATAACTTTTTGATAAGTTCAGTTGAACCTACACTTAGAACTTCTGATAACTCACCAACAGTCATTCCATCTTTAACTAAAATAGTATCTTCTGAAATTGTTTCTTCTGATGGAGCTTCAATAATTGCTGGTTGTTGTTTTTGAGCTTTTTTGTTTTTCTCTTTTTTAATTTTTTTCTTTTTATTTTTCTTACCTTCATTATTTGAAGATTGATCGTTTTGTGCCGCTTTTTCTTGTTTTTTGAAAACACTATCTAGCTTAGCTAACCCCTCTTCTGTTAACATTGACATGTGATTAGATACTTCAATATTAGCATCTTTTAAAACTGTAATAAGGTCTTTTGATTGTTTTCCTACTTCTTTAGCGTACTCATAAATTCTGACTTTTTTCATTACTGTTTTCCTCCTTCTTCTAATAATTGTTTGAATTTTTTTATAAATCCATCATCAGTTATTCCTACAGCAACACGATTATCTCTTCCAATCGCTATACTAATATTTTCAATCGTAGAAAATTCGATACATTTTACATTGTAGAAATTAGCCTTGTCTGTTAATTTCTTTTTCGTATTAACACCGCAATCTTCTGCAATAACTAACAATTTGATTTTTATTATTTTTTTAAATTTTTTTGTGATTAAATCTTCACCTGTAATAAGTTTACCTGCTCTTTGCATTAAACCTAATAAATTATATGCTTTTATCATTATTTTTTTGTGGAATTGACTTTCTATAGATTAATCTAATTACCTCATTATAGATAGGTTCCATAACTTCTGGTGATGCAGAGAAAAACTTCTCTAATTGTTTCTTTTCCTGTGCAGCTTTAATAACTTCTAAATCAGCTACTACATAAGCTCCACGTCCTGCTTTCTTACCAGTAGAATCTACAGAAATTTCTCCTTCTTTGTTCTTAACGATTCTTAATAAATCTTTTTTAGCGAACATTTCGTTTGTTAATATACATTTTCTTGTTGGTATTTTTCTTTTTTTCACAAACAACACCTCACTATTCTGTAGCTTTTATGTCGATTTTCCAACCTGTTAACTTAGCAGCTAGACGAACATTTTGTCCTTTTTTACCAATTGCTAGTGAAAGCTGGTCATCCTTAACCTTAACATTTGCAATTTTTTCTTCTTCATCAATATTGATTTCTTCTACTTTAGCTGGTGCTAATGCATTTGTAATAAATTTAACTGGATCAGTATCCCAAGTAATAATATCAATTTTTTCACCGTTTAATTCTTCAACGATACGGTTAACACGCTCACCTTTATTACCAACACAAGCACCTACAGGATCAATATTTTTATCTTCAGCATATACAGCTAATTTAGTTCTTTCACCTGCTTCACGTGACACACTCTTAATTTCTACAGTACCACTGTAAATTTCTGGTACTTCAATTTCGAATAATCTTCTGATAAATTCAGGATGTGATCTTGAAGCTAATACATGTGGTTTACTTCCACGAGTTGGATTATCAACTTTAGCGATATAAACTTTAATTGGAGTTTGAGGAACATAAGTTTCACCTTTAACTCTTTCATTTTCACCCAAAATTGCTTCGATTTTTCCTAGTTTAACATAAACATATCTAGAATCAATTCTATCTATTGTACCTGAAAGAATCTCACCTTCGTGTTCGATGTATTCTTTATAAAGAATTTCTTTTTCAGCTTCACGAAGTCTTTGTAATAAAGCTTGTTTAGCAGCTTGTGCTCCTACACGTCCAAAGTCACTTGGTAAATCAACCACTTCATAAATATCACCAACTTCATATGCAGGATTAATTTTTAATGCATCTTCAAGGGCGAATTCAATTCTGTCATCATAAACTTCTTCAACAACATCTTTTCTAATAATGAATTTATAATCACCTGTAGCTCTATTGAAATCTACTCTTACATTTTTAGCAGCATTGAAATTCTTTTTATAAGCCGACAATAAAGCTAATTCAATAGCTTCTACTAGAATATCTTCTGCAATTCCTTTTTCTTGTTCAATTAATTTAATAGCTTTAAGCAAATCCTTGCTCATCTTTCTTTCTCCTTTAATAATTAAAATTTAACAGCCAATCTAATTTTAGCAATTTTACTATAGTTAATTGTTGATTTTTTAACTCTCGCTTTATCTTTATACTCAACAGTAATTTCTTCACCTTCAACAGCTAAGATATCACCATAAAATTCTTTTTGATTATCAATTTTTTCATACGTTTTTAATATAAACATGTTTCCCAACAGAATTAGTTACTTCTTCTAAGTCTCTTAAATCTCTTTTCGATTCCTGGAGAAGAAACTTCTAAATAATATTTATCACTAATAAAATCTTCTTTATCAAGTTCTTCTGCTAGTTTTTCACTTAATAATACACAATCATCAAGTGTAAGACCTCCATCTTTATCGAAGTAAATACGTAAGAAATACTCACTTCCTTCTTTTACGTATTCTACATCATAAAGAGAAAATTCCGTGTTTTCTGCTTGTTTTATTGCTATTACTTTAACTTTTTCTACAACACTCATACAGTACACCTCTTTCTTAAGTTTTAATTGCAATATAAAAGAGCGGAGAACCTTTCAAAATTCACCACCCTTTCGGTAATTTATTTCAATGTATGTACATTATATCATATAATCATAAATAAATCAAATGATAACTACATTTTAGTACGAATTACTTCAATCTTGTATCCATCTGGATCTTTAATGAAATAATAGCTCGGCGGGAAGCCTGGTAACCCTTTAAGATCTGTCACGTCATATCCTGCCGCTTTGTGTTTTTCATATAGTGCTTCTAAATCTTCTACAGAAATGGCTATATGACCATATCCATCTCCTAAATCATATGCACCATGATCATAATTATAAGTTAATTCTAACTCATAGTTTGAACCTGGCAAAGTTAAGTATACTAATGTAAACTTGTACTCCGGAAAGTCTCTTTCACGACTTACTACAAAGTCGAATGCTTCAGTATAAAATTTAACTGATTCTTTTAAATCTGCTACACGGTAGCATGTGTGTGCCATTGTTTGTACCATAATCTTTACCTCTTATATTTTTTATAATATTGTCCACCCAAATCCAACCGCACCTATTCCTAAGTGTGTAGATATAACAGGACTAATTCCATCAATCTCAACAGTTACATTTGAATAATTTTCTTCAACATAATTTTTAATTTCTTCCGCCTTATCCAATGCATCAACATGAATTACACAAACAGTAATATGTTCACCTTCATGCTGTTTATAAAACTTATCAAATAATTCATAAATTCTAGCCACAACTTTTTTATACGTACGTATCTTTTGAAAGGGCACTATAACTTTGTTATCAAAATGTAGTAACGGTTTCACTTGAAGTAAACTTCCTACTACAGCTTGCGCACCACTTAAACGTCCACTACGTTGCAAATGTGATAAGTCATCCGCCATGAAATATGCATTTGATACTTTTTTCATCTCATTTAATGCTGAGATAATTTCTTTAGAAGTTTTTCCTTCTTTTATTAATTTAGCTGCTTTTATAGCATAATACCCCTCAGGTCTACAAGAAACTTCAGAGTCAAATGGATGGACATTCAGCCCATCAACCATAAGACCAGCCACAGAGTATGATGTAAATGTACCACTAATTCCACTCGAAAGTGCAATAGCAATTACATCAGTATACCCTTCTTCTTTTAGTTTTTCTAAGCAAGATACAACCTCACCTATAGCAGGTTGAGAAGTTGTAGGGAAGGAATTGTTTGGATTTCTTAAGTATTCATGATATTTATCAAGCGGCATATCAATAACTTCTTTATAAGAATTATTATCAATAATTAGATTTAAATAAACAGTACGAATATCTAATTCTTTCTTTAAATCTTCTGATAAATATGCAGTTGAATCCATAATTATTGCAATCTTTTCCACATTCTATCCGACTATCATATAGATAGCTTTTCCTTTCTTAGAATTTTTCGATATTATAAAGTTCAAGCTCCACTTTAGTTTCTCTACCCATAAGCTCAATCATAACATCTGCTTTATAGTTATGTAAATCAAGGTTTACAACTTTACCTTCCATATCAACGAATGGACCAGAGATAACACGAACATAATCTCCAACTTCGATATCGATATCTACCACATTTGATAGACCCATTTGTTGCAAAATAAAGTTAATTTCTTCTGGTAATAATGGACTAGGTTTAGATCCTCCACCATGAGAACCTACAAATCCTGTTACACCAGGTGTATTTCTAACTACAAACCATGAATCATCTGTCATAACTAATTCAACAAGTACATAACCAGGGAATGTTTTTCTATTTACTTCTTTTTTCTTTCCTGTTGGAGTTAAGATTGTCTCTTTTTCCTCTGGAACAACGATTCTAAAAATTTTATCTTCCATTCCAAGAGACTCAACTCTCTTTTCAATATTATCTTTTACTTTATTTTCATATCCAGAATAAGTATGTATTACATACCACTCTTTACTTATTGTATCACTCATTATAACCTCTCTTATCTACTAAAATGTCTAATTCCAGCAGTTATTCCTAAATCAACTACATAGCTGAATAACATTAATATTCCAACTACAACTATAACAATCAGTGTTTTTCTAACAAGTTCATTAAAAGTTGGCCAACTTACCTTACGCATTTCTGTGGCAACATTTTTTAAGAATCTAATCATTTATTAACAATCCTCCCACGTATATTTCTTTACTCTCTTTATTTTATAAATTATAACATAGTATAATTTATAAGTCCACATCTTTAAAGACAATGCACCTTTATACAATATTATATTGTATCATTAAATCAAAAACATTTCAATTAAATAAAGTCTCAAAGAACATGTATATTTTCTTGAAATTATTTTTCTAGTAAATCATAAGTAGCCGTTAATGTATTTCTCATTAACATTGTGATTGTTAAAGGTCCTACTCCTCCAGGTACTGGAGAAATATAAGCAACTTTCTCCATAAACTCGTCTAGATTTACATCTCCAACTAACTTACCATCTTTGTAGTTATTTCCTACATCAATAATAGTACAAGTTGATTTTACTTTTTCTTTTCCGCTTAAGAAATGTGCAACTCCTACACAGCTAACGATAATATCAGCTTGTTCTATTAACACTGCTAAATCTTTAGTTCTAGAATGAGCAGTAATTACAGTTGCATTATTTTGAAGTAATAAAGTCGAAATAGGTTTACCTACAATATTACTTCTTCCAATTACTAGAGCAAGTTTTCCAGAAATTTCCTCTCCAGTTGATTTAATCATTTCTAGAATCCCTAGTGGTGTACAAGGAATAAGTTTAGCTTCTCCAATTACTAACTTCCCAACATTTATAGGATGGAATCCATCTACGTCTTTTGATGGAGACACAGCATTTAGAATTCTTTCAGCATCTATGTGTTTTGGTAATGGTAATTGCACCAAAAATCCCATGAACCTTGTCATCACTATTCAATTTTTCAATTTCGTTTAATAAATCATCAGTAGAAATTTCTTCCGGCAATTCTACTTTTTATAGAATTTATATTATTTTCTATACAAGCTTTATGTTTAGAATTGACATAACTTCTTGATGCTTTATTATCTCCAACTAAAACAACTGCAAGCGTAGGCTCAACACCTTTTTCTCTTAAAGCAGTTGCTTCATTTTTAATTTCTTCTCTCAACTCTTTTGCAAGTTGTGTTCCACTAATGATTTTTGTCATTCTTTTTTCCTTTTCCAATTTTTAATTTTTGATTGATTTTCTGTACCATTTATTAACCTCTGTATGTTCTTTTTTTATGCATATAAATAACAAACACGCACATCACTATCATAATCCACTTATCTACACCAGCTTCAAACAAGCTAAGATATCCAATGGCAGTTAAACTAATAAGTATGCTACTTAATGAAACATACCCCGTTAAAAATAGCGTCGAAAAGAATATAGCTAGAAGTAATAAACTTAACATAGGATATAGGAAGATAAATACCCCTGAGCCTGTCGCAACAGCCTTTCCTCCTTTGAAGTTTGCAAAGATAGGAAAAACATGTCCTATCATTGCAAAAGCTCCAAATATCGATAAAAAATCTACTCTTCCTAACATTAATGTTGGAATAAATGTAGCAATTATTCCTTTAGATACATCACATATAAATACTGTAACTCCTGCCTTTTTTCCAAGACATCTAAAAGTATTTGTTGTACCTAAATTCCCACTTCCTAGTGTTCTAATATCAGTATTATAAAATACTTTCCCTACAATTAATGCAAAAGGTATAGAACCAATTACATATGCTAAAACGCAAAATAATATTACTTGTGTAATCATAGACTACCTACCTAATAATAGCTCCGTACTCTGTAAGTGCAGAAAGTACTTTTTCATGTACCGTTGTTACTTCTTCATCCGTTAAAGTTTTTTGTTTATCACTATATGTAATAGTCAACGCAAGTGATTTCTTACCAACTAATAACTCAGCACCAGCATACAAGTCGAATAATTCCACTTTAGTAATTAGTTTACTATTTACTGATTCAATTACATTATAGATATTTTGATATTCATCTTTAACATCAACTAACATAGCGACATCTCTTGTAATCTCAGGATATTTAGTTACCTCTTCATACTTAGGTTTAACTTTACTTTCTGAAATCACTTCATCTAAGTTAATTTCGAATACATATGTAGTATTTAATCCAAGTTTGTCAGCGATTTGTGGATGAACTTCACCGATAAATCCAATACGTTTTTCACCTAGATATACCTCAGCAAAACGTCCTGGGTGCATACCTTCAAGTGTAGATTTTTTATACGTAACTTTTTCATCTAAACCTAAACGTTCGAATACAACTTCCAAGTATCCTTTAGCGGCGAAGAAATCTAATGAACTACTTTCTTTAAGCCATTTAGTTGCTCTTTCTTCTCCAGTTAGCGCAGCACTTAAGTATAATGTTTCTGTAGGTTGGATGTTGTCGTCTCCACTACCGAAGAACACACGTCCAATTTCAAGAAGTTTTAAGTCTTTTTGTTTTCTAGCTACGTTGTATTGAACAGTATTTAATAATCCTGGAACTAAACTTTGACGTAATGTCGAGTGAGTTTCAGTCATAGGCATTAATAATCTTACTTTGTGATGATCTTCTAATGTATACCCCGTAGCTTCTTCTTCAGATACTAATGAATAATTGATAGTATCGTTAAATCCTAAACTAGCATACACTGCACGAAGGTCACGTACCATTCTTTGTGAATAAGTTAAACCACCTTTAGTAGTTTTAGAGAATTTTGGTAATGTTGAGGCTAGATTATCATATCCATAAATTCTAATAACTTCTTCAACTAAGTCTTGTTTAATTGAAATATCAGGTCTTCTTGTAGGTACTTTAACTACTAAGTCTTCTCCTGTTACTTCTACTGTGAAACTTAACCCTTCTAAAATAGCTACGATTTCTTCAGTAGATAATGTAATTCCAAGGTAATTGTTAATGTATGAAGTAGTAATCTCTACAACTTTTTCTTCTTCTTTGTTTACTATTCCAACTGAACTTTCAACCACAGCATTTGGACATAATTCTAAAATTAATTCTACTGCACGAGCTAGAGCTGCTTTTTGCATATTAGGATCGATTCCTTTTTCAAATCTTGCAGAAGAATCACTTCTTAATCCATGAGCAGCTGAAGTACGACGTACTGATGTTGGGTTGAAATATGCAGATTCTAAAATAATATTTTTGGTTTCTTCACTAACCTCTGTGTTTTTACCACCCATTACTCCTCCAAGAGCAATAGCTCGTGTTCCATCAGTAATAACTAAGTCTGTTGTTTGTAATTTTCTCTCTTCTCCATCAAGAGTTTCAAGAACTTCGCCTTCTTTAGCATCACGAACTACGATTTTATCTCCAACCAGATCTTTATCGAATGCATGCATTGGTTGTCCAAATTCTAAAAGTACGTAGTTTGTAATATCTACGATATTATTGATTGGACGAATACCAGAATTCATAAGTCTTGTTTGTAACCATAATGGTGAAGATTTTACTTCAACATTTTTCACAACTTGACCTACATAGTTTCTACAAGAATCACTTTCGATAGCAACTTGCAATGTAGTCGCTTCATAATTTTCTTCTTTCTCGACATCTTTAAAATCAACTTTGTTATTGTATAAAGCACCTAATTCATAAGTAAGCCCACGCATACTTAGTGCATCCGCTCTGTTAGGTGTAATTGAAAGATCTAAGATGTAATCATTTAATCCCAATACTTCAACAACATCAGAGCCTAACTCTTGTTCAATTTCAAATACGTAGATACCTTCTTGATAGTTCTTAGGTACTACACTCTTACTTAACCCTAATTCAGCTAATGAACAAATCATACCTTGTGATTCTACACCACGAAGTTTAGCTTTTTTAATTTTAACTCCTGGTAATTTTGCTCCTACTTTAGCAACAATTACATATTGTCCAGCATCCACATTCGGTGCACCACAAACGATTTGTAGGTTTTCTTCTTCGCCAACGTTTACTTGACATACATTTAATTTTTCAGCATCTGGGTGTTTTTCTTTAGAAACTACATAACCAACTACAACGTTAGAAATTCCTTCTGCTAAATATTCAACACCTTCAACTTCAATACCACCACGTGTGATTTTTTCAGCTAATGCATTTGCATTATCTTCAACATTCGTATATTGTTTTAACCAATTATAACTTACTAACATTACTACCTCCTATTAATCGTTTCTATCACTATTGAATTGTTGTAAGAATCTTACGTCGTTTGTGTAGAAACTTCTAATATCGCTAATACCATATTTTAACATTGCAACACGTTCTGGCCCCATACCAAACGCGAATCCAGAGTATACTTCTGGGTCAAAACCAGCCATTTTAAGAACGTTAGGGTGAACCATCCCAGCTCCTAAAATTTCAAGCCATTTAATGTTTTCCTCATCATCTTCATTACCCCAAGATACATCAACTTCTACTGAAGGTTCAGTGAACGGGAAGAAACTTGGACGTAAACGAATTTTTTTATTTTCTCCGAATACAGCTTTAATAAAGTGTTCTAAAGTACCTTTTAAATCACTAAATGTAATATTTTTATCTACCACTAATCCTTCAATTTGAGTAAATTGGTGAGAGTGAGTAGCATCATCATTATCACGACGGAATACTTTACCAGGACAAATAATCTTGATAGGTCCTTCTCCATTAGCTTTCAACATTTCACGAGCTTGAACAGGTGAAGTTTGTGTTCTCATTAATAATTCATTTGTAATATAGAATGAGTCTTGCATATCACGAGCTGGGTGATCTTTAGGTAAGTTTAACATTTCAAAGTTAAACTTATCCGTTTCTACCTCAGGTCCTTCTGCAACTGAATACCCCATAGAAATAAAAGATTTCTTCAATCTCTTCAATAATTTTATTTAATGGATTAATTCCACCTAATTCAACTTTTTTTGCTAGGTAGAGTAACATCAATATCCTCACTAGCTAATTTTAACTCTAATGCAGCTTTAGCTAATTCAGCTTTTTTCTCTTCTAAACTATCATTAATGAAAGTTTTAACCTCATTAACAAGTTTCCCAAATGTAGGTCTTTCTTCTGGTGATAAATCACGTGCACCCTTCATAACTTCTGTTAATGCACCTTTTTTTCCCTAAAAAAATTTAACTCTTAGGTCATAAAGTTCTTTTTCATCTTTAATTGTTTTTAACTAATTCTAAATATTCTTTTCTTATATTCTCTAAAGTCATAAGTTCCTCCTTAAAAAAATTTAATATAAAGACATTGCTATGAGTTCTATTATTTATCCAAAATAAAAAGCCCCTCAAGACTTAGTCTCAAGGGACGAATATATCGCGGTACCACCCATATTTTAAAGCATAATCGCTTCCTTAATAAAAGTTGATAACGGGTACCACCCGATTGTACTCATAGTCTACTTATACAATTACTCATAAGCTGAAAATATATTCTCAGTTCATACAACTCTTTCAGTCACGAAGTTGCTCCCTGTTAAAAACATCCAATATACCGTCTTAATCATCGTTTTTTGAAAAATTTATACTTAAAATGATAATACAAATATTCCCGAATGTCAACAGATATGGCTATTCGAATAATAAATTTCTTCCTGTTTTTTTGTATTTTCAACCCTACAAAATTATAATTATCTTATTCGCAAAAACTTTACTTAGCGTAAAAATAAGACTTCCGATTTTTCGATCTGACCCCAAAAAGTTAGACTTAGAATAGCGTAGTAGTTATAATGACTGCTACGCTATCTTTTTTATATTTATACAGTCATATGTTTTATTCTATATTGCTTAGGACTTAAGCATCCTAGTTTCTCTTTTATTCTCTCTTCATTATAGTATTTTATATATTTTTCAATAGCTAATTTCAGCTCCCTATAACTATTATATGTTGTTCCATAGTATATCTCTTGTTTTAATATTCCGAAGAAATTCTCCATTACCGAATTATCCAAACAATTTGCTTTTCTAGACATACTTTGGTAAATACGTTCTTCTTTTAACCTTTTCGAGTATGCCTTCATTTGATAAGCCCATCCTTGATCAGAGTGGAAAGTTCTCCTATAAGGGGATTTAGCTGTGACTTTAATAGCTTTTTCTAGTGCATCCATTATATTTTTAGCTGATGGGCTCTCACTTATACTATAGCTTATTATCTCACCATTATACATATCCATAAATGGATCTAAATAAAGTTTCTTTACTACTAATTTACCTCTCTCATTAACTTCATAATATTTAAATTCAGTTGTGTCTGTAGTGATTTTTTTTGATGTGGAATATTAGTATTGAATCGTCTTCTAATTCTATTCTTAGCTGTTTTTCCCAATTTTTTTCCTTTATATGAATTGTATTTTCTACTTTTTTTCTAGTAAATGATGTAACCTGTAAGCCTAATTTTTTTGTATAATTCTTTGAACTTTCTTTTTGTTTATTATATATCCTGAATTACGTAATGCACCATATATACGTCTATAACCATAATCTTTATTATTCTTTCTTATTTCTAATATTTTTCTCTTCAATTTCTTTATCTGGATTAACTCTATCAAATCTCTTCTGCCAGTACATATATGTTGCTTTTGGCATTTTCGCATATAAAAGAAGGTCTTTAAGTATGAATTCTCCTCGGAGACTGCTTATAATTCGCGCCTTCTTTTCATTTCTGCTTCTTCCGCTAAACGCAATCTCCTCGCTTCTTTTAAAAATGCATTTTCTATCCTTAGTTGTAGTAATTTATCTTCTAATTCTTTTTACATATTCTTTAGATATATTATCATTTGTGGTTTGACTTGTTGTTTCCTTTACTTAACTTTTTAGGTGATTTAGCCATTAAGATTTTCCGACCTTTCCTTCGTTCTCTCAATGCATCAGGACCAGCTACTCTAAAGCGATTAACCCAGTTACAAATAAGTGCTGGATTATTTATACCTTCTTGTAAAGCTAAGTCATTGTATGAGAGTTCACTTGTTAAGTATAATTCTACAACATATATCTTTTTTTCGAAAGGATATTCTTCATTTTTTTCTTGAACGATATAATCCTTCATCTCCATATTTCTTATATTTGGCAACCCAAATTTCAATATTATTATGAGATTTTTATAGCATGCTTTTTTTCGCTAACGATCTTATGCTTATGTTTTTCATTTATATACTCTAGTACGACTTTCTTTTTTTAAATTCAAAAATTATATTTAGTCATAAAAATACCGACCTCCAAAAAAAGTTAGATTTTTTTGGTCTAACTTTTTTTGGGGGTCGGTACATTTCATCAGAAGTCTTATAATAATTATTTAGTATATTCTGCAACTAATGCTAATACTTCTTCAGTTGTTGAACACATAATAGCTTTATCAACTAATTCTTTCATCTTATCTAGTGATAAGTTTTTGATTTGACTACGTGCTTGAAGAATTGAAGTAGCTGACATAGAGAACTCATCTAATCCCATACCTAATAGTAATGGAATAGCTAAACTGTCTCCAGCCATTTCTCCACACATTCCAGTCCATTTACCTTCTTTGTGAGATGCTTCAATAACATTTTTCACAAGACGTAAGATTGCTGGGTTGTATGGTTGGTATAAGTATGATACTTTTTCACTCATACGGTCTGCTGCCATAGTGTATTGAACTAAGTCATTAGTACCGATTGAGAAGAAGTCTACTTCTTTAGCAAAGATATCAGCGATAACAGCAGTTGATGGAATTTCAACCATGATACCTAATTCGATATCGTTACTTACTGCAACACCTTCTGCTACAAGTTTTTCTTTTTCTTCTAAGAATAATGCTTTAGCAGCTCTAAATTCTTGAACTGTAGCGATCATTGGGAACATTACACAAAGTTTACCATAAACAGATGCACGTAATAATGCTCTAAGTTGAGTTCTGAATAAGTCTTTTTCTTCTAGGCAAAGACGAATTGCTCTAAATCCTAAGAATGGATTCATTTCTTTTGGTAAATCTAAGTATGGTAATTCTTTATCTCCACCGATATCTAAAGTACGAACTACAACAGGTCTGTCACCCATTCCTTCTAATACAGCTTTGTAAGCTTCGAACTGTTCTTCTTCAGTTGGTAGTTGATCACGTCCCATGTATAGGAATTCTGTACGGTATAAACCTACAGCTTCTCCACCATTGTTATTAACACCTTCTAAGTCAGCCGGCGTACCAATGTTAGCAGCTAAAAGTACTTCGTGACCATCTTTAGTAACAGATTTTTCTGAAACTAATTTAGCCCATTCAGCTTTTTGTTCTTCAAATTTAACGTGTTTTTCTTTTAATTCAGCTGCAGTAGCTTCATCTGGATTTACATATACAACACCATCTAATCCATCAAGAATAAGTACATCTCCATTCTTAACTTCTTCAGTAATTGTACTAGTTCCTACTACTGCAGGAATTTCTAAAGATCTAGCCATGATAGCTGAGTGAGAAGTACGTCCTCCAATGTTTGTAGCAAAACCTTTAACATATTGTTTGTTAAGTTGCGCAGTATCAGATGGAGTTAAGTCTTCTGCAATAACGATAACTTCTTCATCGATTAAGCTTGGGTTTGGTAAGTCTACACCTAGTAAGTGTGCTAAAATACGTTTAGAAACGTCACGAATATCAGCAGCACGTTCTTTCATGTAGTCATTGTCCATTGATTCAAACATTGAAACAAACATATCTGAAGTTTCTTTTAATGCATATTCAGCGTTAATTTCTTTTGATTGAATATCAGTTTTAACAGTCCCCATAAATTCTGGGTCTTCTAAAATTAATAAGTGAGCTTCGAAAATAGCTGCTTTATCAGCACCTAAGTTTTCGTGAGCTTTATCTTTAATGATTGTTAATTCTTTTTTAGAAATTTCAATCGCATCTTCAAAACGTTTAACCTCAGCAACAACATCTTGAACTTTAACTTCTTTAACTGTTAAGTTTGGCTCAACAAAAATGTATGCTTTAGCAAAAGATATCCCTTGAGAGGCTGCAATACCTTTTAGTTGTAACATTTTATGCTAATCCTTCTTTCTTCATTGTTTCTTCTAATGCTGCTAATGCTTCTGCTTCGTCAGCTCCGTCAGCGTAAATTACGATATCAGCGTCTTTTCCAACTCCAAGACTCATAACACCCATAATTGATTTTAAGTTAACTTTACGTCCGTTGAATTCTAATTCAATGTTTGATTGGAATTTAGATGCAGCTTGTACTAATAAAGTAGCTGGTCTAGCGTGGATTCCTGTTTCATCGATAACTTTAAATTCTTTTTGTAACATAGTCATGTCTCCTTTTATTTAAAAAAATATTTACATTCAAATAATAACACATGAAAGCAATATTTACAAGTATTTTATACTTATTCTATACTAAGATTAGTGCTTATTCTATAACAAAGAAAACAGTTTCTTATCCGTGTAGTAAGCATTTACTACTCTTCTATTGAAAAATAACGTGAAAAACATTTTTTTCAGTGTTAACTAGCTTTTTCAACCTGAAAATCATAAAAAAAGTATCTGTCACATGGGAAGTAACGATACTTTTTTTATATTATTCATTTTAATTAAATTTAAAAATTATTATGTTTTTTTATTTATATACTGTAAACCTATTTATTAAAAATTAAACCAATTCTCCACCAAGCTTAATTATAGATTTAAATTTCTCATAATCCTCATGATTTCTATTGAAGTCACGAGCGTTTTTTTATTTACTTCTTTAAAATCAATACCTTGGTCTTTAGCGGCAAATACACATCCACAGTAACATTGTCTATATATATTATAGTCATTACACATTTCTACAGATCTTCTATAACCGTTATTCTTTTTAAAATCTGACGGTAGATAATATATTGAAACTTGTTCCTGAAGAACATATCCGGCTTCATTTATTACAGTAGCATTTTTCTTCGGACTTAGAGTCAAAGCAGAAGCGAAATAATCATACCCTAACTCCTCAGCCTTTTGTGCAGAAGAGTCTAAACGCATTTCATAACAAATATGACATCTATCTCCTCCTTCTCTATCCTCCTCATGTCCTTTTACCGCACTAATAAATTTACTCGGTGCATATTCATCCGCTAAAAATTTAATTTTCTTATCATTCCTCTTATTAAATTCTTCAACGAAATCTTTTTGTACTAACATACGTTTTATATATTCTTCTTTTGGATGAATATTTGAATTAGAAAAGAATATAGTAATGTCACTAATCTCAGATAAATACTCTAGTACATATGTACTACAAGGAGCACAACAAGAGTGTATTAAGATTTTAGGACGAAAATTAGTCTTTTCCCATTCTTTTATAAGTTCTTTTAAGACATTATCATAATTAATCTTTTGATTTTTATGCCTTGTGTTTATAAATTGTTTACTATCAATCATACGAATTCAATCCTTCTAAAAATTTCTAATAATTTACTAAACAAGTTTAATACACTTTTTTTAATATTTTACAATTAAAAATAATTACTAATTAAAAAAAGATTATCAATAAAAAAACACGAGTTTTATGATTCATAACTTAATACAATCTGCTTTCGTAAAACTCATGTTTCTTTTTATTCACCTTTATAACTGATTCCTAGATGTTGGTATGCTTTAGGAGTTGCGCGACGTCCTCTAGGAGTTCGCTCAATAAATCCTTCTTTCACTAAGTACGGTTCATATACATCCTCAATAGTTATACTCTCTTCTCCTATAGTAACAGCAATTGTTTCTAATCCAACAGCTCTACCATCATAACGTTTTATTAAACACTCTAAGATTTTATAGTCTATATTATCAAGTCCTTTAGCATCAACTTGAAGTAAATCTAAAGATTCAGTTGCTAAATCTTTAGCTATTACACCATCATTTTTAACTTGTGCAAAGTCTCTAACACGTTTTAACAACCTGTTTGCAATACGAGGTGTCCCACGAGATCTCATAGCAATTTCATAGGAACTCTCTTCATCAATATCACATTCAAAAATATCAGATGTTCTTTCTATAATATTTTGAAGTTCAGAAATAGTATAAAATTCCAAACGACAATGCACACCGAATCTATCTCGCAAAGGTGCTGTTAATGCTCCTGCTCTTGTCGTTGCTCCTACTAATGTAAATGGAGGAAGTTCAATTCTAATGCTACGTGACTCTTCACCTTTCCCTATAACAATATCAAGATAAAAGTCTTCCATGGCAGAATATAATATCTCTTCAATAGATCTACTTATTCTATGAATCTCATCGATAAAAAGAACATCACCCGGTTCAAGACTAGTTAATATAGCAGCTAAATCTCCAGATTTCTCTATTGCAGGTCCTGAAGTATATTTAATCCCCACTTCCATCTCGTTAGCTATAATTGTCGCAAGTGTAGTCTTCCCTAATCCAGGAGGTCCGTATAGTAAGCAATGATCTAGAACTTCACCACGAAGTTTTGCAGCTTCTATAAATATTTTTAAATTACTTTTTATCTGTTCTTGTCCTATATACTGACTAAGAAACTTCGGTCTTAAAGACTGTTCCTCACGCTCTTCACCAAAATTTTGGCTTGCAGATACCATTCTATCTTCCATAATTTCCTCCTTTCATCAATTATGCATTCATTAATAATTTTAATCCTTGTTTTACATATTCATCAACCCCAGAAAAATCGAATGCCGATAATTTTTTCTCAATTTTTGCTAATTCTTTTTTACTATATCCTAGGGCTTCCAACGCTAACATTGCATCACTTAGATAATTATTAACTGCAGTTGGCGCACTACTGATATTAGTCATACTAAAATCAACCTTACCTTGTAAATCAAGGATAATTTGCTGAGCCGATTTTTTCCCAATCCCCGGAAACTTCGTTAAATATTTTACATCTTGATTCTCGATAGCTCCAATAATTTCTTCACTAGTTCCTCCAGCTAATATAGCTAAAGCACTCTTAGGTCCTACGCCTTTTACCTTCAATAATAGTAAAAAAATACTTTTTTTCTGATCTTTATTAGAAAATCCATAAAGTATATTAGAATCTTCTCTTACCTGTTGACTTATAAAAACAATTTTTTCTTCATTCAATTGATATTCATACGGATTAGCAACAACTACCTCATAGCCTATTCCATTATTATCTACAACATTATTGGTGAGTTTATTTCTAAAATTTTTATTTAATATATGCGTACATTACATTCACTCTGATTGATTATTTAATTATAAAATTAAACGTAAAAATCTCAAAATGTTTTATTTAATCAATAATTACTTGTAATAAACAGAAAAACTTGGCTATAATGTATTATAGGTTCATATTTCTATTTTACTTTATCTAAATCAACGTAACTTTTGCAGTTGCTTCTACTTTTTATATGCATCTTGATACATCAGTAAGTCCAGTAATACTGAACATTTTTGTGAATAATTCTTTCATTTTTGGATCATTTTCAACATCACGAAGAGCTTTTTCTAATTTCTCTTGCAACTCTTTATCCATCTTACTAGAAGCTGTAACCATAACACCAGGAATCATATCACTAGTTGCTAATTTTTGAATATCAGTTTTTGCTTGCGGAAAATCTTTTGCATATCTATCTTCCACTCCATCAAATGTAGCAATTACATCAACATCTTTGTTAAGCAGTAGTTGTAAACTCTTATCGTGTCACCACTAAATTGATAACTAATATCTTTTATCTAGATTTAGACCTGCTTCAACCAACATAGCACCTGGATAAATATATCCTGATGAAGATGAAGGATCTACGAATGCTACTTTTTTACCTTTGACATCTTGTAGTGATTTAATACCAGAATCTTTTCTTACATATAACTCAGCAGTATATCCAGGTTTTCCTGTTTTACCTTTAGATGTTAGTATAGGTTTTGCACTACTTTGTTTTTGAGCAAGTAAAGATGAAAATGGAGGAATAATACCAAAATCAACACTTCCACTACCTAAACCTTCAACCACACCAATATAGTTACTAGCTGTGAAAGCTACTACTTTTACTCCTAATCTTTCAGAAAGGTAATCAGAGATTGGTTTAAGATCTTCAACAAGTTTCTCACTATTTTTCAAAGGAACAAATCCCATTTTAATAACTTTTTCTTCTTTTTTCGTTTCAGTCTTCGCAGTACATCCTACAATAGAGAAGACAAAAATAAAACTAAATAACGCCAATAATATTTTCCTCATATTATTTCCTCCTCGGTATTAAAAAAATAAATTTGATATAATTTTTAACATAAAAAAACAATATATCTAGCTTTTTAAAAAAAGAAATAATAATAATTTTTCAATGTAAAATTTACACATTATTAAAAATAATGTTCGGTAATTACCTATAAATTTTCGAATATTTTAATAATATGAGAAAGATATATAATACAAACCGTAATTTAGGCATAAAAAAACACCTTATAAAAAAAGATGATTAAAAAAATTGAGGCGGCTACCGGATTTGAACCGCTGATCAAGGTTTTGCAGACCCGTGCCTTACCACTTGGCTAAGCCGCCTTAAGATATTAAATTTTAATGGGGCGGCTGAGGGGAATCGAACCCCCGAATGTCGGAACCACAATCCGATGCGTTAACCACTTCGCCACAGCCGCCATATTTAACAACAATATTTATTATACATTTTTCATCAAATTATGTCAAGAACTTTTTTAATAATTTTCAAATAAAGAAATAATTCCCTTTAACTCAATCGTTAAAGAGAATTATTTAGTAATTTATTATTTAGTATTTTTTCTTCTTAGTACGTATACTAAACAAATTAATGCAAGTCCTACAAAAGTTGTAGGTAAAGCTAATGTTCCTGTTTTAGCTAATAGAGAATTAGATTTACCAACAGTTCCAAGATTTACTTGAGAATTATTTGCTACCATTCCTTGATTTTTAGCTACATCTGCTAAACCAACACTTACTTTATCTTTATCCTTGTCTTTCTTAAATACATCGCCAAGTAATGTTGATAATTTAGATTTTTCTTTATTTACTTTTTCTGATACTTTTTTAAGAGTTTCTAATGCATTATTTACTTCATCTTGTTTTGCATTCGCATTAGATAGAACTAAGATAGCTGTTTTAAGCGCTTCTTTATATTCTTTCTTAACTTCTTCATCTGCTTCTTTAAAACCGTCTTGTGATGTAAGGTCTCCATTTTTCTCAACCTCAGCCGCAAGCTCTTTTTTATCTACACTTGGTGCTTCTGCTTTTGGTTGTTCAACTTTACCAGTATATTCTTTTGGTGCTTCTACCTTCTCTGGTTCTACTATCGCTCCTGCTTGCACTCCTGTGTATTCTTTTGGTGCTTCCGCTTTTTCCGGTTCTACTATCGCTCCTGCTTGCACTCCTGTGTATTCTCTTGGTGCTTCTACCTTCTCTGGTCCTACTATCGCTCCTGCTTGCACTCCTGTGTATTCTTTTGGTGCTTCTACCTTCTCTGATTCTACTATCGCTCCTGCTTGCACTCCTGTATATTCTTTTGGCGCTTCTACCTTCTCTGATTCTACTATCGCTCCTGCTTGCACTCCTGTATATTCTTTTGGCGCTTCTACCTTCTCTGGTTCTACTATCGCTCCTGCTTGCACTCCTGTGTATTCTTTTGGTGCTTCTACCTTCTCTGGTTCTACTATCGCTCCTGCTTGCACTCCTGTATATTCTTTTGGCGCTTCTACTTTCACCGGTTCACCTTTTGCCTCTTGAGGTTTAACACCAGTAAGTTTAGAGATAGCTGCATTTAACTCTTCAACAGCTTTATTTACTTCTTCTTGTGTTGCATGTTCATCTTCCAATAGTTGTTTAGCTTTATTAATTGCTTTATTATATGCCTCTTTAGCATCTAATGAAGCATACTCATACTTATCACTATCTGTTGTAGCTTTGAAATTATCAGAAGCTAGTTTCAATTGACTCTTATCTACTTTAACCTCTTCTTTAGGTGCATTTTTCTCTACAAGAGCCACAAAATTACTAAATCCATCTACTGTAAATACGAATTTACCATCAACTACTTCACCATTAACCGGTTCAATTGTTCCATCTTTTTTCTCATGACCAAATTTCGCTGGCATTTTATCTAATGATAAAGTAACTTTTCTAGTTCCATCAACTTCAACAACTTTATTATTTCTATCTTCTAAATGGATATCATAAAATACTACATCATATTTAGATAAATCAATCTTACTATCAGTTAACTGTTTAAGTATTTTTTCCTTACTAGCTTTTTCTACATCTCCAACTACAAGTTTATAATCATTATAAAGTTTAGCTTCACCAAACTCAACTGTTGCTGGTGTAGTTGCACCTTCAGCAGTTGTTACGCTAGCTACTTTTTGAGCAACACTTAATTGTAACTCTTTTGTATTACGACCGTTTCCTACAACAAGTTCAAAATTATTTTCAGAAACTCTATATCCCTCAGGTAATACTACTTCAACAGTATACTTACCATTGTTTAATCGTTTTTGGAATTCTTTCTCACTATATAAACTTCTTGATAATTCTGTTTTTTCACCTTGTTCATTTGTGACAAATACTTTTGCTCCAGCAGGTATAACTTTATCAAACTTAATTATTGTCGTATTTCTCTTTTGTTCTTCGAATGTGAATTCTACCGTTTTAGTTGAATCATCTTTAGTAATTTCAAAAGCAACTTCTTTAAGACTAGTTAATTTAAGAGCTTCATCAGTTAAAACTACTTGTACAGTATATTTACCATATGGAAGAGCTGTTAGGTTCTTACCATTCTTCGTGAAGTCTTCTCCAACTAACTCACCTTGTTCATTTTTTATAGCATATCTTACGTTAGTAGAATAATCCCCTGTTCCATCTTTAGCTGTAGTTTTAACCTCTACAGTACCTTTTTCAGTATTTTGAACTTTTGAAATACCAACACTATCTTTGTTTCCTGCAAAGTCAGCTACTTCATAAGTAAATTTATCAAGAGATACTTTCTCTGGAAGAGTAAATGTACCATCAATATTTGGTTCAACCACAACTTCTTGCTCTACAGTTTTACCGTCTTTACCTTTTTTAGTCACTTTATAGCTTAATTTCTTATAAAGCACTCCACTTCCGTTTTCTTTTACAGCATAAGGTTTAAATGTTCTAGTTTTCATCATAAACTCCACCTGTACCAACAATTTGTGGTGCAACTCTATCAAGTGTAACGTTAAATGCTGTTTCCTGCATTTTCGCACCTGTTGCAACAGGACTATAGCTAACTACATACTGATATTCACCATCTGGTAACGGATTACCATCCTTATCTTGACCTTTCCAGTTTGTTTCAGTAACTAACACAGCTTTTTTATTCGTAGCTTTGTTATGGAAGAAGTTCTTTTTACCAGATACATTACCATTTTCATATAATGGATTCTTACGTTCAACATCATCTTTTGCATAAACAGATAATTTTAGATTTTCATAGTTTCTTAAGAATGTTGCTTTAAATCCAATTTCATCGTGCTGTCTATCACCATTTGGAGAAAATGCTAATTTACCAAAATAATTAGACTTACTCTTAGGATCAGTATACTCTCCTAAAACTTTTATATGTTTTTCTTCACCATTTACATCAACAGTAACTAATGAAGTAAAGTTATTTTTATCATCACGCTCTGTTGTATTAGGTTTATAATAATAGAATGGTTTTTCATTTCCTTTAAATTCATATATTGGTTTTTCAACTACTGGAAGATTTTGGAACTCACCTTTGAAACCAACATATGGAATTCCAGCAACTGCTGTATTCGTATCTTTAGGATCAAAGAATCTTACAAATCCTTCAAGATAATAACCATTTGGCATTTGCCCTTCTAATTCATTTCTAAATTGTGTAGCATCTACAGTAATCGTAATAGATTTTTCTCCTTTAGCAGGAACAACTACTGTTTCTCCTCCATTACTTTCTGATAATTGTCTAGGTTTTAGTGTAATTTGTCCATTTTCTACACCATCAGTATTTAAATAAGACTTGTAGACAAGTTCTTTAGGTTGATCTGATAAGTTATGTAGTACTACATTAAACTTAAATGTATCTTGTACATTACCAAGGGAAATACTTCCATAATCATTGTCACCAGTCACATATAAATCACCAAAAGCTGCTTTTGACACATCAATAACCCCAGCACCTTGTTGTCTAGGTGATGTGAATGCTTTTGTTTCATTATTATAATTCGGAATCGCAGTACTCATTAATAAATGTTTTATTAATTTCTGTAATTCTTCACCTTGAAGGTTAGGATATCTTTCCTGGAATACTTGTTTCATTAATGATACAGCACCAGCTACATGAGGTGAAGCCATACTTGTACCACTATCTAATCCGTATGTTCCATTATTAAATGATGAATAAACATCACCACCAGGTGCAGTAACATCTGGTTTAAATAATCCATCTCCAGTTACTCCCCAACTTGTAAAATCAGCAAGTTGATTTGCTTGTGGGTGAGGTCTCTTACTGAAATGCCCTGTAAATTTTAATTTATAATAATCTGGATAAGTTGCTAATAAATTACCGAATTTATATCCAACAAACACTACAGGAAATCACTATCGTAATTATTTAATGCAACATTAAGTAACTCTTCTCCACCTTCTTTAGTATTATATAAAACAGCACCAGCAGCTCCTGCTTTTTTAGCAGCTGCTACTTTGTCCGCGAAAGTATTTCCACCTCCACGCATCATTACTGCAATTTTACCTTTTACATCTTGGTTTTTAAAATCATTTTCTAAACCATAACCAGCATTAAAGTATGAATACTCAGTTTTCGGATTAAATCTTTTAGCAAATGGTCTGATTGTAGCTTCACCATTATCCCACTCTTCATTTCCTTCTAATCCAACAACAGTCATTACTTCAGTATTCATAACACTATTGTTTATAGCCGCCACAGCTATTGAATCAGGCGTTACCGATGGCGTTCCGATTAATCCATAATCTGGATTAGAAGCACTTGGTTTACTTTGACCATTTCCAAATACATTATCATTCCCCGCAGCGACTACAACATTGACCCCAGCCTTTTTAGCAAGTGCAATTGCATCAATAGTACCTTGACCAACTTCTGTTACTGCTCCTGCAGTAGCACCTAGACTCATATTAATAGAGTCAGCACCTAATTTAACAGCATCTTCTATAGCTTTAACATATAAAAACGTACTTGTTTTTGCTCCACCTTGTTTATCTGAGAAAACTCTCATGAAAATTAATTGTGACTCTGGAGCAACACCTGCTACATATTCATTGTTTGGTGCTTTTTTCGTTGGATTCCCAACTGAAGTACCTACAACGTGCATACCGTGTGATTTATCTTTTTTCTCTTTTAAGTTATTATCCCAGTCGTAGTAGTTAAACGCATAAATCAGTTTATCACTATACCATTTACCATAATCAATTCCAGCTTTTTCTCTTACAGATTCTAGTTCAGCTTTATTTATATTTAGCCTTACTAGCATCAGTTAGATGTAATATATCATGATTAGGGTCTAAACCTGAGTCAATAACAGCCACTACTCTACCTTGACCTTTATAGCCTTTATCCCAAAGACCTTGAACACCGATAATTCTATTACTATCGATAACTGTATTTTTTAAAGCAGTATCATCTTCATTATTTTTAGTAGTAGTTTCTGGAACTTCATAATCAACACTCACTTCAACACTGTTTACAAAATCCATCGCCTGAATTTTTTTAGCATCAGCATAAGTAGTTTCTAAAGAAAATCCATTTAAAAGTGTGTCATATTCAAATAATACTTTGTAATCAACACCTTTATCTTTAATTTCTTTTAATGCTCGTTCACGTGGTTCTTTAGTACTCTTTTCACGTTCTTTTCTTCCTTCTTCAGTTTTCAATGAATTAGGATCTACTTTGTCCTCTTTTAAAGAAACAATAATTCTAACTTTATCCTCATCTTTAAAAGTATGTGCAGAAGTATTAGATACGGCATCAGCCTTTCCATTTTCTTCAGCATATACCCAATTCTTCTCTAAATTATTAAAATCCATCACATGTAGATTAGTTAATAATAATGTAGCTGTTACAAACGATACAGCAGCTTTTTTTCTAAATTGCATTATTCCTCTCCTTTTTTTAAGTATATTTTAGTTACATTTCTATATTTAAACATATATTGTCTGTAAAATCAATAGATTTTTTTCTGTTTAATTATTAAAAAGAAAAAGAAAAAAATCTAGTTTCCTAAGTTTTTTTCTTTTTTTCTTTATTCATGTATTTCTAATGGTAATCCATCTGGATCAAAGAAAAATGCCATTTTCTTATTATCAAAATCATCGTATCTTAATTCTTCATGTGAAATATCTAATTCATCAAATTTTTTCAGAACCGCTTCTACATCATCAACTTTAAAAGCTAAATGTCTTAGTCCACTGTATTCTGGACTTGGTATCTTAGGTCTTAATGGAGCAGCTTCTTTAATAAAAATTTCTAATACTAGATTCCCTTGTTTTACATTTATAATAATATCATTCTTCTCTGGACGATGATATTCACTTATAATTCTAAACCCTAGTTTATCTACATAAAAACTCCTTTGTTTTCTGATAATTAGTTCCGATTATTGCTATATGATGTATATTACTAAACATTTATTTCCTCTCTGTTTATATTTCTAACTATTTCGATAGCCTTCGACAATTCTACAGGATCAACTTCTTCAAAATCACCTTTTTCTGTATATCTATATGATACATCTTCCACATTTGTCGTAACATCTATCCCATATTTCTTAAAAGTTCCATGAATTTGTGTGACACCAGTTTTCTTAATAATTTTTTCAAGATTATCCGTTGATATCCCTGCTCCTGCGAGAATCTCTATATGTTGCCCATATTTCGCCTGAAGAAATTTCAAAAGTTTTGTACCTCTATTAACATTAGCTCCTAATCCACTTGTTAGGACCCTAGTACAACCTAATCCTATTAAACGCTGAAGATTATATTCAAGTTCATCAGAACAATCAAACGCCCTATGAAAAATACTCTCAGCTCCAAAACTATCACAAAGCTCTATCATCTTTTCTGTTTCTATCCAATCTATCTTTCTGTCTTCAGTTAGAAATCCAAAAACTATTCCATTAGCACCATGTTTTAAAAGTTCTCTCGCCTCTCTGAACATCTGCTCTTTTTCTATTCTAGAATAACAAAAACCTCCACCTCTTGGCCTTACCATTGCCATAATCGGTATTTCTACTCCACTTTCTAACACCATATCCAAAACTGTGGTAGTAGGCGTTAATCCCCCTAAGTAGCTAGCACTAATCAATTCTATTCTGTCCGCACCTTCACTTTGAGCTACCAAACAATCCTGAACACTATTAGCACATACTTCAATTTTTATCATATCCCTATTCTCCCTTAATCTCTTTAGTTATATTATATCATATTATCTTATACTTTATTTAAAATCTATAATTTATGATATTTAAATCTATTACTTCTAAATTCAACTACACAAAGTTTCCTTCCTAAGAAAAGGTATGAGAAAAATAATTCCCATACCTTTTCTATATTACACTAAGAATATATTATTTATTTTTCAAATATAGACGTTCTAAAATCTTTAGTTTGATCCAAATACGCTTTTAAATATTGCTTTTTTTCAGTTTAAGAACCCTACTATTTGTTTCTGGATATAATTTTGCTACTTCATCTTCTGCATCGCCTCTTACCGCTTCGGCAATCATTCTATCTAGTACATTTATATCCGTAACCGATACATTTCGTTGACGACTCAATGGAGTATTAGGATTAATAAAGTTAACTCTATTTAGTTTACTAAATTTATTTTCTCTTTCCTTATACATATCCTTCTTGAATTCTACCCAAGTTCTATATCTATTATTAAAGACTTTTTCAAGTACTAATTTATCTGTAACTAAACCTACTTCTTTACCATAAGATTTAATCTTACTTCCCGCCGCTTTTGCATCTTTTTCATATTGATTTGAGATATAAGGGACCATACCCTCTTTATATCCTTTTGCAGCTAATAATTCGAATGCCATACGACGTCCCATTAAATCACCAGGAGTCCCTTTCTCTCCACTAAGAGCCGAATAAATCGGTGAAAATAAATCAATTGTATAATAACCATTTCTCTTATACTCTTGGTCTTTGTATCCTCTGCTAGTAATAATATCATTTTCAATTAAACTATCAAAAGAATTTAATTTATTAACTTCATCCATAGTTAATCTTCGAACAACATTTGTCGCGTATACATTATTACCGTCTTGATCAAGATCAAATCTATTTTCAACTTTTCTTAATAACTCATATTTTTGATTTGCTTCTAAATTAGCTACAGCTTTTCCTTCTAAATATTCTAACATATAAATTACATCAAACATATTATGCATATAATTATGTAGATCTTCTGCACTATTAAATCGTTGAGTTGGGTCTGCTACTTGAAGTCTTGTTGAATTTTCTGAATCCTCATATTTCAATACGGAGTTGATCGTTATCGTTGGGTCATACGAATGGTCAGGCGCCTGTAACAATCCTTTAGCATAAAACTCTGGTCCAAGACCAATTCTTCTACCATATCCTCCAAGATAAATCTCTCTATCTGAGTTATGCGTCATCTCATGAGTATATGTTACTGCACCAGATTTATCCAGCATACGATAAGCCATATAGTAGAACGCATCTCCCGTAGCATAAGCACCATGTTGATTATGCACTACATTGTTTCCTGCTGGCCCAAAGAAATATTTTATCGCAGAGTGATTTGTTGAAAAATCTGCTTGGCTAACTACTTTATTATCATCATTACCAAATTTAAAAGCATCGTATACTAATATACTTCTGTATAATTTTTCTCTATTTTCGTTATCTAGAATCTTATACCAATAATCATAATGGTCTCTAAATCGTTTAGCCGCTTCTTTAACTTTCTCTTCTACATAATTATTTAATCTTTCTCCCTTAGGATATTCAGAACTTCTATATCTATCGTAAGCTCCAAATCCTATAGTTGAAATATTCGCTATCATAAACACCGACTTTTCTGGAAGTGTTAGTAACGGCAATACCATACTTTGATATTTCCAAGATGGACTAGTTAATCTATCATATACTCCAATAGAATATTTAGTTCCCTCTTTCCCTTGTTTTTTTCTCTTACCTCTTCAATAGTGGATTTTTTTCTTCAACTATATATGCTTTTTGTTTGTTTTTTTAAACCACTCATTGTTAGAAGTTTTTGGTAAAAATACTTTTCTATATCCTTCTAATGCTTTAAATAAAGTTTCTGTTCCATAATTTTTCGCTAACAATACATTATAAGTAATAACATTATTCTTAGCTAATAAATTATTAAACCCAGATTTACCTAATTCAATAACATTATCTAGAGCCGAACTATTTGATTTACCAAAGAAATTCAAATGATACATTATTAAATCTTTTAGCATTTGTTTCCCCATAATTAAAAATTATACCAGCGTTCTAAATACGTTAAACCTAACAATAAAGCTTCTTTATTCTGTTTAATTTTTCTGAATAACATAATTATCAATTATCGAATTACTGTTCTCAGCGATTGCTGCATCTGCTGACAGAAGTTTCGCTAAACTATCACCTATAGCTTCTTTTTGTTTTATCAAATTGTTCATCTAAATATAATTCTGTTAATTTTATATCTCCAGAAATATCTAATATTTTTTTAACTGAAGTTGAATTATATTGTACAGATTTTTAAATCAGATATAACATTATTAATTATACTACTGTAATCATGTAATAATGCATTAGGCGTATACAATAGTTTTGTTTGTTCAATTTCATATTCTGCAACTTTTTTGAAAAAGTCACCTTTATAAGTAATATTCAATATTTGTGACGAATTATCTGCATAATGTAATAATAATTTATTAATTCTCTCTTTATTTTTTTACTAATATCAGTAATTACTTCCTTGTCTCTCATAGGAACTACAGATAAAAGATCTTTTAGTATATAAATCATCATTAGTACTTACCAAATTACCATACTTAACAATAGTCTCTCATTATAAAAACGGCAGTAATTTTTTTCTATATTTTTTTATACGCCCTTAACCTAGAAACATCAACATCTTTTAATTTACTATAATCCGTTACATATTTAGAAGAGAAATTAAAGTCCTCAGTTTTAATATTATTCTTAGGAACAAGTTGAGCTTTTTTCACATTAATATCATCCGCTTCTAGCACAGTTCCTCTTTGCTCTTCAGAATCTTTACTTAGCACTTCATCATCTACTTGAACTACTTTTACTACCTTATTATTTTTATTGCTATAGACATTAGTTTCTTTAATACCTCTAAAATCATAACCAGCTATAGCATTACCGTTTGTAACATTAACATCACTTAAGACATTAGATAGTTGTCCAGATTTCTCTTCACCTGATACAGCGTCCCAAAGATTACCTACAACTCCTCCTACTTTACCAAAATGTTGCACATTGTTAAGATTTCCTTCAACGTAACTATTACTGATTCTAGCACTTCTATCAACAACCCCAGCTATACCACCAACTGTTTGGTCCCCTTGATTAGCATTTGTCGCCATATCGATAGATGAAACCGATTTATCTATTGAAGCATTATCACCTGAAAGTTTTCCTACTAATCCTCCAATTTGGTAAGTTGATTTTGTATCATAAGTATTAGTTATTCTACCAGTAAAACTACTGTTATAAATTCTAGAATTTTCAACTTGTGAAACTAAACCACCTATTCCCCTTTCTCCTGCGATTATACCATTAGAGTGTACATTACTAAGAGTAGTATTATTTTTCGCTTCTTTCGCTATTGTAGCAGAGTGATCTTTTGCAGAAATATTTACATCTTTTATTGAAATATCTTTTACTGTAGCACGGTTTAAAGTGCTAAATAATGGTTTTTTCAGATTATATATAGCATATTGCTTATCATTATTTTTACCTATTAATGTACCTGTAAACTCATTACTAACATAGCTTTCTTGACCTTCTTGAAGTTCTACTTCACGAGCATCCATAGTTGCTCCCAAACGAAACGTACCATGTAAATTTCTATTCATTGCTTCCACTAGGTTTTTAAATGATGTATAAACTTCGTTTTCACTATTAACAGTTTTTGGTAAATAATAAGTATAATTTTCTAAAGTACTATCATTTTCATGTTGAATTAAATCAGTTGCTCGACCAACAATTTTATATACTTCTTGATTATCTCTTCTGACACTTGTAATACTTGAAACAGGTAACATCACATCTTTAAACTTCTCTGATTTTACTTTCATAAAGTAGTTACTAGGATTATTCGGAACCGTATCAAATGAAGTTACATGTCGATATTTATTATTTTCTACTGTAAACAATTCCACATTTGAAATATTTCTAAGTTCTAGTTTCTTATCTACTGTTCTTTCTTTTTCTGCACTAGGTTGTTCAATTTTACCTGTATATTCTTTCGGTGCTTCTATCTTCTCTGGCTCGACTAGCGCTCCAGCTTGCACTCCTGTATACTCCTTCGGCGCTTCTACTTTTTCTGGTTCGACTAGCGCTCCAGCTTGCACTCCTGTATACTCCTTCGGCGCTTCTACTTTTTCTGGTTCCACTAGCGCTCCAGCTTGTATTCCTGTGTACTCCTTCGGTGGTTCTACTTTCTCTGGTTCCACTAGCGCTCCAGCTTGTACTCCTGTGTATTCCTTAGGTGGCTCTACTTTTTCTGGTTCGACTAGCGCTCCAGCTTGCACTCCTGTGTATTCCTTAGGTGGTTCTACTTTTTCTGGTTCCACTAGCGCTCCAGCTTGTACTCCTGTGTATTCCTTAGGTGGTTCTACTTTTTCTGGTTCCACTAGCGCTCCAGCTTGTACTCCTGTGTACTCTTTTGGTGCTTCTGCTTTTGCTGGTTCCACCAAAGCACCAGAAGTAACTCCACCATATTGTGGTTCTACTTTTTCCGGCTCGACTATCGCTCCAGCTTGCACTCCTTTGTACTCTTTTGGTGCTTCTACTTTTGCCGGTTCTACTATTGCTCCGGCTTGTACCCCTTTATACTCTTTCGGTGCTTCTGCTTTTGCCGGTTCTACTATTGCTCCGGCTTGTACCCCTTTATACTCTTTCGGTGCTTCTGCTTTTGCTGGTTCTACTATTGCTCCGGCTTGTACCCCTTTATACTCTTTTAGTGCTTCTGCTTTTTCTGGCTCAACTATCGCTCCAGCTTGCACTCCTTTGTACTCTTTCGGTGCTTCTGCTTTTGCTGGTTCTACTATCGCTCCAGCTTGCACTCCTTTGTACTCTTTCGGTGCTTCTGCTTTTGCTGGTTCAACTATTGCTCCGGCTTGTACTCCTTTGTATTCTGATTTAACTTCTACTGCAGGTTTTACTAATTTTTCACCTTTAGTAACCTTTGTTTTTTCTACCTTCTTTGTCCCTTTTTCAATTATTTCAGAAATCGGAGCTTCAGTATTACTTGAAATTAATTCTCTTGATACTTCTTTTCCTTCAACAGTAAATACTCTTATAATATCAGTTTTTTTACCTACTTTCCCTTTTTGTTTTATTCTTGTTATTCCTTCAGGCAACTGACTATTGCTTTCTATGATTTGACTATATTGTAATGATGTTTCTATTATTTTATCTGAATATAGTAATTCAGGTTTAGTCAGTTTCCCAACTAACACCTCATCTTGAGGATTGATAGTATTAACTCCTAATACTTTTTTATCTTCTTTTTTATCAGTAACTTTTAGTGTTGTTTTATTTTTCTGTTTTTTATCAATTACATTTGTATCTATAATTTCTTTTTAATTGTTGTTGGTTTTTATTATTTTGTTGGAAATTAACATTTGTCTTCACTTCTTCTTTTTAATTGTTTAGTTTCATTTTTTTAATAAATCCAACAAAAACTATACCCAGGTATTGACGAAATATTAGGTAATTTATCCCCTACTTTTAAGTTATAATCCATGTTGTATACTGATAATTGTAAGTCCTCCATAGCACGAACTGGTAACTCTAGGGTAGTTGCTCCCATACTCGTTACTAACAGTATTGATAGTATTTTTTGAGTTTTATTTTTACCTTTTGCTACAACAACTACTAGTAGACCTAGCATACCTCCTAAAAACACACTCCCAACTCCATAATTCAAACCTGTATTAGGAAGTTTATTTAGTTGTGCTGTTTTAGTCGGCTTAAATACAAGATAATATGTTTCCTCTGTACTATTAACCACACTTGGTACTTCTTTTTTTATTAATTCCTTTTCCTTATCAGTAAGATTATCTTCTCCTATGTATTTATAATGAACAATTGCATTATCTGCAGCCTTCACTATATAGTCTTCAGGTTGAACAGTCGACACTAAGAAGAAAAGAACCTATAGTCATTGAACAGACACCGATAGTCAACTTTCTCAATGAAAACTTATTATATTTTTTTCTCCTAAAAAAATTTTTCTCAATTTTTTTGTCCTTCTTTCATCTATTCTATTAATTATTATTTTTATGATTAATACATTAATTATAAGCTTTTTTTCTAAGAAAAAAATGCAAGAAAACAGATATTATAGCCATACTATAATTAACAATATTACATCTTAAAATTAATTAATATTTAAATATAGTTAACACTTTAAATTTACGTTAACTAATACAGTATATAAATTTATTACTCCATAAGAAAACTGGAAGTTATTTTATTTACTTCCAGTTTAAAATCTATTTATTTAACATACCAGCTTGAAGTTGGTACATTTTGTAATAATTACCTTGTAACGCTATTAACTCTTCATGCGTTCCAGATTCAATAATTTCACCTTTATCTAGTACATAGATACAGTTAGAATCTTGAATCGTAGATAATCTATGAGCAATCGCTATTGTAGTTCTACCTTTTCTCATTTTCTCAAGAGAATTTTGAATCAACTCTTCTGTTTCAGAGTCGATATTTGCAGTGGCTTCATCAAGAATAAGTATCTTCGGCTTACTTGCTATAGTTCTAGCAAATGTTAGAAGTTGTCTTTCTCCAGATGAGAACGTTGAACCTCTTTCTGTAACTACACTATCATACTTATCTTCTAATTTATCGATAAAATTATGAGCATCAACAAATTTCGCCGCTTCAATAACATCTTCTCTTGTTAATTCTTCATTATACATTTTAATATTAGACTCTACAGTTCCATGATATAAGAATGGATCTTGAAGTACTAGTCCAATACTGTTTCTTAATTCCTTAGAACTATAATCTTTAATATTAACTCCATCAATTAAGATTTCTCCTCTATCATAATCATAGAATCTTAGGAATAGATTCATAATAGAAGATTTACCAGAACCAGTAGCTCCAACAAACGCTATACTCTCTCCATTTTTAACGCTAAATGAAATATTTTTAAGAACATCGCGTTTACCATCATAAGAGAAGCTAACATTTTTGAACTCGATATCACCACGAGAAATTTTATAATCACTCTCTTTTTGCTCAGGCTCATACTCCTCATTATCTATTAATGTGAAAACACGTCCTGCAGAAATTATAGAAGTTTGAAGGATAGAGAAGTTTTGCATAAGTTCAATTAATGGATTGAACAACTGATTCGTATATTGAATAAACGCATAGATTATCCCAGCTGTAAATCCAGCACTTTCAAAACTTAGCCCAAAATACATTACGATAACACCATATGCTAGTACTTTAAATAAAGCCATAGCTGGTCTTAATAATAAACTATCAACTTTCAATGATTTAGTGTAATAACGAAGGTGTTCATTATTAACCTCTCCAAATTCATCAATTAGACGTTGTTCCTGATTAAATACTTGGATAATCTTCATACCCTCTATAGATTCAGATAATTTAGTATTCATTTCACTGATTTTCGCACGAGAAATTTCTACTAATCTACTAGAAAGCTTCTGGTATAAGTATACCGAACCTACCATTACAGGAATAAATAGTATCATGTAAATTGTTAATTGCCAACTTAGAGCAATCATTGCAGAAAGTGTTACTACAAACATAAGTATAGTATTTAGGAAACTTGAGAAAATTGTTCCAAACATATCCGCAACAGCCTGTGTATCATTAGTTAATCTTGATACGACAGAACCTACAGGAGTCTTATCAAAGTATGACATACCTAATTTTTGCAAGTTAGCAAAACTATCATTTCGCAAATCTCTAACTATACTGTGAGCTACTTTTGCGAAGTAATACTCTCCTAAAAATGTAAACACAACTCTTAGGATAAACAATCCAAAATAAATTATTAATATATATAATCCAGCTTTAGCAATATTTTTTGTAATATAGTTATCAATATAATATTGAGCTAAAAGAGGAATTGCTGTTGCGACTATCGAAGTCATTAATATAAATAATAATGCTAATATCGATAAGCCTTTATAGCGCAACATATAGCGCATTAATCTAAAAAACGTCTTACTTTTCGACATCTTCACTTCCTCCTTTCAAGCTTTCTTCCATCTGTTGACTTTCATAAGTCTCTTTATACCAACCATTATTGGCAATAAGTTCATCATGCGTTCCTTTTTCAATAATCGTATTATCACCTAAAACAATTATTAAATCAGCTTCCACTACTGCAGAAAGTCTATGTGCAGTAATGATATTAGTTTGACCACTACGTTGTTCTTTTAAATTCTCTAAAATCACGTGCTCTGTCTTAGCATCAACCGCAGATAATGAATCATCAAGGATTAAAATCTCAGGATTAATAATCAAGGCACGACTCATTGCTAAACGTTGTTTTTGACCACCAGAAAGACTAACACCTTTCTCACCAACAATTGTATCAAACTTCTCTGGCATAGCCATAATATCATCATATAAACCACAGATTTTAGTAATTTCTTCTACCTTCTTATCATCAATTAAAGGCTTAGCAAAACGAATATTCTCTTTAATCGACATAGCAAATAGTACCTGATCTTGAGGTACATATCCGATAAGTTTTCTAAGGTCATTAATACTATATTCAGCAATATCTCTGTTGTTAAGCATAATGTTACCAGATTTAATATTAAATTCTCTTAATAATAACCTTAATAATGTAGTTTTACCTGCTCCAGTAACACCTACGATACCAAGTGTTTGACCTTTTTCAATAGCAAACTTAATATCTCTTAGAACACTCTTACCTTCTTCAAATTCGAAATTGTTGATATTATATTCAAGTCTACCATTTTCAGCCTTAACTTTACTATCCAAGTTAGTATTTACCTCATTAACTTCAGCTAATAAACTCTCAATACGTTTATAAGATACTTCACCACGTTGCGATATATTGTATAACCAACCGATTGCTTGAAGCGGCCATACTAACATATCAAGATAAGTCACAAAAGTAACCAACTCACCAACTGATAAATCACCATTTGAGATAAAAATACCACCGAAGACAAGAGTAAGAGTATAAGATAACCCTACGAAGATTAATACCATCGGATCAAATAATGAGTTATACTTAGCAGCGATAACGTTCTTACCGAAAACTTTGTTATTAACTTCTCTAAAGCTCTTTATTTCATCATTACCATAACCGAATGATTTAGTAACCTTTATCCCAGAGGCACTCTCTTGAACTTTATTATTCAGATCAGAAAACGACTCTTGCGCTGCTTCAAAACTCTCATAGTTTTTATCACCAATATAATTAGTAGCATACGCTAAAAATGGTAAAGGAATAATAGCTATTAGAGTTAACTTGAAATCAATTAAAAATATCATCGTAAATAATGTCACTAAAGCTGTAATACTCGCATCAACAGCCGACATTACTCCTCCACCAGCAACCATTGCTACTGAGTTAATATCATTTGTTGCATGTGCCATCAAGTCACCTGTACGGTATTTTTGGAAGAACGATGGCGACATCTTAGTAAAGTGTTCAAATAGTCTTGATCTTAAGATTCTTCCTAGATTATATGCTGCTCCAAAAATATAAACACGCCAAACATAACGAAGTGCGTACATCGCAAGTGCAGCTAATACAAGATAACCGACATTTAAGAATAACTCACCATTAGTTAAATTTCCAGCCTCAATTTTATCAATAACAGTCCCAATAACTTTGGGTGGAATTAAGTTGAAAATACTTACCAAGACAAGGGCAATTATCCCAATAATGTAACGCCTTTTTTCTAGCTTCATAAACCAAGCTAATTTTCTAAATAAATACATCTACACATCACCTAACCCTTCTTCTAATTTTGAAAATACTTCTCCGATTTTTTCATTAATTACTAGATCCGCCATATTATCCTGAGGAGTAGATGATTTGTTAATAACAACCAAATACTTTCCTCTAAAATAATGTAGTAGGTTAGCTGCTGGATAAACACTTAATGAAGTACCACCGATAATCAGTACCTCAGCTCTTTCAATAAAGTTAATCGCAGCATTAAACACCGCCATATCCAATTCTTCTTCATACAGAGTGACATACGGTTTAATTACTCCACCACATTTATCACAACTTGGTATTTCTTCATTTTTAGCTAAAAAGTCTTCTAAGTTATAAAAACTTTTACACTTAGTACAATAGTTAGAATCAACGCTTCCATGAAGTTTCAAGACATTTTTACTACCCGCCTGTTCATGTAAAGTATCAATATTTTGTGTAATTACCGCTTTTAGTTTTCCTTGATTTTCTAAGTCAGCCAAATAAAAATGAGCCCTATTAGGCTTAGCATTAGGATGAACTAAATGTTTTTTATAAAAATCAAAGAAATCCACAGGATATTTCACAAACATAGTCCTAGAAACAAGTTGTTCAGGTGTAAAATGACGATTTAGTTTAACATTAAACACTCCATTCGCACTTCGAAAATCCGGTATATCAGATTCAGTTGAAACACCCGCTCCACCAAAAAAGACAATATTATCATTCAACTCTATTATTTTTTTTAGTTTCTCTATGTCATTCATAATACTTACCTCCTTATAATATATTATAAAAGCCATTAAAAGAAGGAAACCTGCTTTTAAGTCTCCTTCTTTCAATTAACTACTAATTAGCTTCTTTTTCTTTTTGAGCTTTTAACTCTTTGATACGTTGTTTACGTTCTTCAATACGAGCTTTTTTCTCTTCACGAGACGTACTCTTAATTGGGCCACGTGCAATATGCTCTTTACTATCGTTAGTAACTAGGTTTGTTGGCTCTTGTTTCATTTCGATTTCTTCGTGACGTTCCACTCTGATACGCATTAAGTTAGTAACAACCTCAACTTGAATATCATCTATCATATATTCGAACATTTCATGCCCTTCATTTTTATATTCACGAAGTGGGTCAATTTGTCCATAAGAACGAAGGAAAATCCCTTTTCTAAGTTGATCCATTGGTCAATGTGATCAGTCCATCTATCATCAATAGCGTTAAGAAGAATATATCTCTCAAATGAATTCATTGTTTCATCACCAAGTAATTCACGTTTTTCAGCTAATTCTAAGTTAATTCTATGTAATACAAGTTCGCGAATTTCATCATCAGACATAACTTCTGAATATTCACTCTCTGTAATAGGTTTTTGTCCTAAGAATTTCTCATTAAGTGATTTAATGATTTCTTCCGTTTCTTCTTTTTCACTATGAGCTTCCATATTTTCTATAATATAAGCCATAGTCTTATCTACTGCATCACCTATCATATCTTGGATAATATCGGTAACAACTTCATTCTCCAATACTTCATTTCTTTCAGCATACATAATTTCACGTTGTTTACGTAATACATCATCATATTGAAGTACTTGTTTACGTGAGTCATAGTTATTACCTTCAACACGTTTTTGAGCACTTTCAACTGATCTACTTACCATTCTACTTTCAAGCGGTGTATCTACATCTTTACCCATGATTTTTTGTAATCTATCAGCTCCGAAACGAACCATAAGTTCATCTTCTAGTGATAGATAGAATCTACTGTAACCTGGATCCCCTTGACGTCCTGAACGACCACGTAATTGGTTATCGATACGACGTGATTCGTGACGTTCTGTACCAATTACAGCAAGACCACCTAATTCACGAACACCTTCTCCAAGTTTAATATCCGTACCACGCCCAGCCATGTTAGTCGCGATAGTTACTGAACCACGTTGACCAGCTTGTTTAATGATTTCAGCTTCACTCTCGTTTTGTTTAGCATTAAGGACTTTATGAGGAACACCGTATTTATATAATAATTTAGATACTAGTTCACTTGTTTCAATAGACACTGTACCTAAAAGAACTGGTTGTCCTTTATCATAACGTTCTTTAACTTCTTGTGCTACTGCATTAAACTTAGCTTCCATATTTGAGTAAATGAAATCTGGTTCATCAATCCTTTGGATTGGTCTGTTCGTAGGAATTGTAGTTACAAACATGTTATAAATATTTCTAAATTCTTCTTCCTCTGTTTTACCAGTACCAGTCATTCCACTAAGTTTTTTATACATTCTGAAGAAGTTTTGGAATGTAATAGTCGCCATTGTTTTACTTTCTTTTTGGATTGGAACACCTTCTTTAGCTTCAATAGCTTGGTGTAATCCTTCAGAGAACCGACGTCCAGGCATTGTACGACCAGTGAATTGGTCAACGATTAAAATTTCTCCATCTTCTGCAACTACGTAGTCAACATCTAGTGCCATTGTGTAATTAGCTTTTAACGCTTGATTAATATGATGCGTCAAATCAACATTTTTTAAATCATATAGATTTTTTAAACCAAAGTAACTTTCTGCTTTATCAATACCATTTTCAGAAAGTTGGATAGATTTAGTTTTAATGTCTAATGTATAATCTCCATCACTACCATCTTCTTTTTCTGCTTTTTTCAATGTTTTAACGAAGGCATTTGCAACTTGATATAATGAAGTTGATTCTTGACCTTCACCAGAGATAATAAGTGGTGTACGTGCTTCATCGATAAGTACTGAGTCAACCTCATCGATTACAGCATAGTTTAATGGACGTTGAACGCGAGCTTCAACTGTTTTAACCATGTTGTCTCTTAAGTAGTCAAACCCTAACTCATTGTTAGTTGAGTATGTAATATCAGCATTATATGCTGCTCTTTTCTCTTCCCGAGTTTAGAGAGTTTAAGTTAAGACCTACAGAAAGCCCCATGTAGTTATAAAAAGTTCCCATTTCTTGAGCATCACGTTGAGATAAGTATTCGTTAACTGTAACAACGTGTACACCTTCACCTGCTAATGCATTCAAGTATACTGGCATTGTCGCAGTAAGAGTTTTACCTTCCCCTGTTCTCATCTCTGCGATATCTCCACGGTGAAGTGCGATACCACCCATGATTTGAACCTTATATGGTTTCATTCCTAGTGAACGAAATGCTCCTTCACGAGCTGCAGCAAATGCATCTACTAAAATTTTATCTAATATTTCAGGTGTAGCTTTTCCTTTTTCTTTTTGTTCTTGGATATGAGCTTTAAATTCTTCAGTTTTATTTATTAATTGTTCATCGCTAAGACTAGAATATTCTTCATCTTTAGCTAATACTTTATCAGCTAATTTTGATAAAGCTTTTTTACTTCTCTTCTGTTAGCATCAAATATTTTTTTCCTAAAATAGCCATTAATATTTTCCTTCCAACATATTTTTTTCTATTAAATGATTTTTATAATCATATTATAATTCATCTCTTAATTATAACATTCATTTTATCTTTAAAGCAACCACAATAGCAGCGATTTTTAAGTTGATATTAACTATGTAATACATTCAACAAATGAAGCTAAATGAATTTATATATTTTTTTGATTTTAAAGTAAAAAAATAATAGAATAGACTCTAAAAATTTGATTATATAATAATCTCGTTTTAAAAGCCATTCTATCTGCATATTATTATTTTAAATCATTACAGTTTTAACATTATTAATCATCGCCAATAAATCATTCGAAATTTTATGGAAATAAATGCTATTGCTGACCAACAATTTAGATAATTGGTTAACCGTCGTTGGCATTTTTCTCTAATATCTCATCTCTCATAACCTCAGTCATTAGAGAAGATGAAGTAACTCCTAATTTTTTTCAGATTTTCTCTCCAGATACTTTTTTTCAATACATCTTTGAATTCAGATATCGATATTTTTTTGAACCATTGAATTCACTTTTTTTACATTCTTTAATACATTTTTTTCTCAGCAATTTTTTTTCTAATGCTTTTTTTCTCATTGATATTTTTCTAATAATAATCTAAGTTCGTACTCTTCCCATTTCACTGTATCCTCTTCTATATAATCATTATTTTTTTTATATCAGGATTAATTAAACTATTCTTTATCTTCTCAATTTCTTCCTCAGTATATATTTCTTTTAAATCTTTTTCTTTTTTTCTCTAATGAGACTATTTAAACGATCTAGATTAATTACATCAATACCTCTTAATGCATCCTTGTCTTCTATTTCTATTCCAGTTTCCTCATTCGCATAAACTACTATAGGATGCATCTCTTTAATTTCTACTCCCAAATCTAGTTGTTCTAAAATCATTTTTTTGTCGTTCAATTTGATTTAAAAACACTAAAAAGTTCTATTCTTCTTACCTTCGTTTATAAGATAAAAAAACTCCCTGTTTTATCAATTTTAACATTAAACTTTTAGTATTTTTTTACATTCAATTAAATACATAGCTTTCTTAGTTAATATAACAAAAGTCAATCTGACACTGAAATTCACCAATATTAATAGAGATATCTTTAAAAATGTGCATAGGATAAAAAAACTATACTTCAACTCATCTAGTACTTTATTTTCACCAATTTCACCTATTTTATATAGTAAAAATTTGATAGTTAATAGCATTGTTTTTTTTAAGGGTGAAGTCTCTGTTTTTTTGCTTCTCCATTAGTTTTCTAACACTATAGTTCAACATATCATTCGCTCTAAAAAAATTTCTATTCTTTCACCATTAGGTAAAAGCAACATATTCTGTTTTTTTACTACTTATAATATCGTTTATCTCTTTCAAAGTATCATCTATTACATAATCTTTATTTGTACTATCCTCGTCCAATAACAATTCTCGAGATAGTTTATCCTCGTTACAAGAGTCGCCACCATCATTAATAATTTTAATATTCTTTAAAAATATACCTTCATTTTTCAATTGATTGTTGGTCATATTTTTTTATAAAAAGGTCCCTTAATTTCAAAAACTACAACAATGTTTACAAAAAAACGATAATCTCCCCAAATAAAGTCCACCCAATCTAAAGAAGGTTTATTAGTAGATTTTTTCAATGTTCTACAGGATACTTCATGTATCAAACCGCTCTCCATCTTACAAAAAGCACTAACTTCACTTCTACGTTCAAAATAAACTACAAGTCTTTCGAAAATTTGATAAAATATATCTACTGCATATCTAGGAACACCAAGTTTAAATTTTATCATATTTGATTTCAAATAATTTCAATACATTTTTTTTAGCGTATATTTAATTGGATTATTAATATTTGTTAATCCCTACCTTTAATTATCATAGCTTGAATATATTCAAATTTATAATAACTTAGAAAAAGAAAAAAATATTTTATCAATTAATTCTTTTCTTTTCTTTATACCAAACGAAAAGATTTTCACATCAGTATCCAATGGTATCTTATTAAAAATAATTCTCTAATGTATTCTCTAAATCAAATAAATACTCTCCTGAATCTATTTTTCTGATGAAAAATCTACATCATCAATAACTTCAATTCTATCAGTTACATTTATTCTTTTTACTGAAACTGATAAAATATTAGCAGTCTTAGTTTCAATGATATCTAACAAAAATAATATTCTTATCCATTTTTTTCAACCTTCTCATTTATTTATATTTCTTCAATAACACCTCAACTTTCTCAACATACAATTCTCGTACATTTTGAGGTGTTAGTATTTCAATATCGCTACCTAAAGAGAAAATCCACCCTAAGAAATGACCACTACACATTACCTCAACAGAAGTCTGATAAACATCATCCTTTTTATGAATAATAATATCTTTACCGAATCTATCGACAATTGCTCCTATCAATGTTTCCTTAAACTCTAAAGTCACCTTTTCTAACGTTCCACCATACATACCGAAGATTTTTTTCGAATAGCTAGAAATATCTTCTTTTTGAAACTTATCATGACCTACTCTATCACTTTCAGCAATCAAAACATTTCTCATCTTATCAACACGATAATTTTTGATTAAATCCGTCTTAGCATCATAAGCTACCATATAATAATTCTCATCATTCCACACTAGGGCAAATGGACTTACATTATAAACTTCACCATCTTTTCTATCTATCATCTGCTTCTTATGATTCCACTGCCAATAATTAAAATCAATTTGCTTATTTTCTGCAATCGCATTATGAATCGCATCAACATTATAATAAATATTTTCATTGATATATTTATTCTCTTCGAAAGAATATACCTGTCTTTGTATTTTTTGTGCTTGTTTTTTACTTGCTAATTTCTTGAGTTTTAAAATTAGATCGCGAGATTTTTTCGCTGTTAGAAACTTACTAGCCTGTATAACATCGATTAACATTTTCACCTCAGCAAGCTCAAATTCTCTCTCTACTAAAGCATAAATATTTTCACGTCCACTCTTTTCAACTACGATATTAAATCCATAATCTTGTAATAATTCTATATCCTTTATATAGAGTTTTTTTCTCTCAACAACTATTTCCTTTTTCAAGAGTAAAGTAGTTAATTCTTTTCACACTTAAATAAGTATTTTCATCGCTAAAGTCTCTCAATATTTCTAATAAGTACAATAGCTTTAATTTTTTTGATATCTTCCTTTTTCCATAAATTTTGCTCCTTATATACACTTATGTATATAATAACAACTATTTACGAATTTTTCTATCATTTTTATGATTATTTTCATCTCTTTTTAGTACTTCGGCAATTACAGAACCACTAGTAACAAAACATACTTTAACAAAAAATTTATCACCTACTTTATCATAGATTCTACCTGCACTTTTCGTACCTTTTGCGACAGTTCTGCAAGAATTTCCTACATAACCAACTTTGCCAAAAGTTTTCATCATAACTTTTATAGCTTCTTCGTCATAATCATTATCAAACTCTTTCTCACAACTTATAACATCACCCACTTTAAAAACTGTTGTTCCAAAATAATGTTGCATCCCTGTTATTGTAATATAATCTTTTTCCATTTTAAATCACCTCTTCGTTTTGTGATTTAATTATAACAAATCTATCTGTCCATTTTTTTGGACTTATAATAAAAAAATAGAACTTAGATTAAATTTAACCTAAGTTCTATTTATAAGTTATTCTTATTATTTGTTTAAGATGCTAGCACAACGTGGGCATAAACCTTCTTCGTTTACTTCATCAACGATGTTCCAACAACGTTCACAACGGTGTCCTTCAGCTTTAGTTACTTTAACAGTAGCAAGATCATAAGCTACACCATCGTTTTCTTTAACAGCTACTTTACTTACGATGAAGAATTGGTTTAAGTTAGCAACAGAGTTTAATAACTCAACTACTTCTGCATCGTTACTATATACTTCAACAGCAGCTTCTAGTGATTTACCGATAACTTTTTCATTACGGCTTTCTTCTAATGCTTTATTCACATCATCACGAACTTCTAGAAGTTTATCCCATTTAGCTTCTAAAGCAGCGTCTTCGATTACATTTTTAGCTGGGAAGTCAGTTAAGTGAACAGACTCAGCATCTTCGTATGGCATATTGTCATATACTTCTTCAGCTGTGAATGAAAGAATTGGAGCAAGTAATCTAACAGATTTACTTAATACTGTGTAAAGAACTGTTAACATACTTTGACGTTTGTGAGAATCTTCACCTTCGATGTAAAGGATATCTTTACCGTAGTCAAGGTAGAATGAAGATAATTCAACATTAAAGAAGTTGATTAGTTCAGTAGTAATACTGTTGAATTGGTAGTTTTCATAGTAATCTAATACTTTTGCAACAACTTTTTCGAATTTAAGAACCATGTATTTATCTAGTTCTTCAAGGTTTTCATACGCAACTAAATCAGTTTTGTTATTGAAGCTTCCGTTGTATAAGTTACCTAATAAGAAACGGAAAGTATTTCTGATTTTTCTGTATGTTTCAGATACTTGTTTTAAGATATCTTTAGAGATACGAACGTCTTGAGTGTAGTCAACACTTGCAGACCATAGACGGATAATTTCAGCACCTAGTTCTTTACCTACATCGTTAGGAGAAATAACGTTACCTAATGATTTACTCATTTTGTTACCATTACCATCCATAACGAATCCAGCAGATACTAACTCTTTATATGGAGCTACTCCAGATACCGCTACAGAAGTGATAAGTGAAGAGTTAAACCATCCACGGTATTGGTCACTTCCTTCTAGGTATAAGTCAGCTGGGTAAGTTAAGTCTTCACGGATTGCACAGCATCCTTGGTGAGATGTTCCAGAGTCGAACCATACGTCCATGATGTCCATTTCTTTAGTGAATTCACCGTTTGGACTTCCTGGGTGAGTATATCCTTCTGGTAATAATTCTTTAGCATCTTTGTAGAACCAAACGTTAGATCCTTCTTCTTCGAAGATTTTCGCTACGTGTTCGATTAACTCGATATCAAGGATTGCTTCTCCGTTTTCAGCGTAGAATACTGGAATTGGCACACCCCATACACGTTGACGACTGATTACCCAGTCACCACGGTCACGAATCATGTTATATAATCTTGGTTTACCCCATTCACTGTAGAATTTAGTGTTATCTACAGCTTCTAATAATTCAGAACGGAATGCATCAACAGAACAGAACCATTGAGGTGTAGCTCTGAAGATAATTGGTTTTTTACTTCTCCAGTCATGTGGGTATGAGTGAGTAATATCTTCTTGTTTTAATAATGCTCCAGTTTCATCTAAGTGAGCAATAATGTCTTTGTTCGCATCGAATACAAATTTACCAGCGAATTGCCCAGCTTCTTCCGTAAGAACACCTTGGTTATCAACTGGTGATAATACTCCAAGTTTGTATTGTAATTGACCAACAAGATAGTCATCAACCCCGTGTCCAGGAGCAGTATGTACTAAACCAGTCCCTGAATCAAGCGTTACATAATCAGCTAAGATTAATGTAGATGTTCTATCTAAGAATGGGTGTTTACATAGTAGGTATTCTAAATCTTTACCTACTAATACTTCACCTGTTTCGTAGTTTTCCCAACCGAATTTTTCAGCTAAGAATGCTACTCTTTCTTTAGCTACTAAGTAGCTTTCTCCATTGTATTTAACAACTTGGTATTCGAAGTCTGGGTGAACAGCGATACCTAAGTTCGCAGGTAATGTCCAAGGAGTAGTTGTCCAAATAACAAACTTAGTTCCTTTTTCAACTGCACCATTTTCACTAACTAGGTCGAATGCAACATAGATAGATGGTGAAGTGTGGTCATGGTACTCGATTTCAGCTTCAGCTAAAGCAGACTCTGAAGATGGTGACCAGTAAATAGGTTTTAATCCTTTGTAGATATATCCTTTGTCTACCATTTTACCGAATACACGGATTTGTTCAGCTTCAAATTTTGGATCAAGAGTTAAGTATGGGTTATCCCAATCTCCTAGTACTCCAAGTTTTTTGAAGTCAGCACGTTGTTTATCAACTTGTTTTAATGCATAATCTTTACATTTATTTCTGAATTTGTTAGCTGGCATAGATTTTCTATCAACACCATTGTTTACTAATACTTGTTCGATTGGAAGACCATGAGTATCCCAACCTGGAACGTATGGTGAAACAAAACCATTCATATTTTTATATTTAACGATAAAGTCTTTTAAGATTTTGTTTAATGCGTGTCCAATGTGAATATTACCATTCGCATATGGAGGTCCATCGTGAAGTACGTATGAAGGTTTCCCAGCATTTTTTTCTAAAATTTTATTGTATAAATCCATTTCTTCCCAACGTTGTAGGAACCCCGGTTCTTTATTTGGAAGATTTCCACGCATTGGAAACTTCGTATTTGGCATTAATAATGTATCTTTTAATTCTACCATTTTATCTCCTTTCAAAATAAAAAACTCTTAGTAAAAGTTATAGAGGGCGAAATGTATCCACGGTACCACCTCTTTTAACTCCTACCAAGAGCACTTGTTTGTTCTATTTAAAATTATTACACAATAAAGTGATAACTCCTATGCTTCTATAAAACTTTTCACCAACCAGTTTCTCTCTAAAAACTCCACATAGATCGTCTTGTCTTTATTTACGATATGTTTATTATATTACATTAAGAATAAAAGTTTCAAGTCATTTTATGTGAATTTAATATGAAAATTTTCTGAAAACATTTTTAAATTTATAAAAAGACTTTTAGTAAAACAATATGTGAATGAGACCCATGAGATAATCTTCTCTTTCTTCTATAGAGTTTTCTAAAAGTCTTAATATTTTTTTATCCTCTAAAGTAATTTTGTTATAGCTTCAGCAGCCATATTGTAAGATTTGTTTTTTTGTGTTAAGTGATGCAGTCACATTAACATTTCCACCTGAGACTTCCATATTGTCGATCATAACTGGAACGTCTAGTGATTTAATCTTAATTGTATTACCACTCACCCCAACTCCAGTTCCTGTTAGTGCTTCTTTTCAAATATTTTTTTCCAAAGCAAAAATCAGGTATAGGTACTTTACCGATTTTAGCATCTTCTAGAATTAAAGTCCACAGAATTATTTGCACCTACTACTTTTAATATTAGTATTAATCATAGTATCCCAAAGTCCTAGCTTTAACCGGTAACTTTCGCTTCAATATGATTATCCAACTAATTTATAACTACCATCTAATAATTCTGAATCTTTTTCAGAACTGCATTTTTTTAAAAAGATTGATAAAAAAATGTATCATTATCAATTTTTTTCAGTGATGTTTTACATATTTGAATTAGCATAATCTAAGATTTGAAAGAAAGTCTCCATTTCAAATCTTCTAAACTGTAGTCTGAGGCTTTCATGATTTGCTAGTTTTTTTCTGAATTTTTTTAGATGTTATTATCTGGTGTTAAGGCATATGTACTACCACCACCAAAAAGAGCTAATACTATTAATAGCGATAGTAGTTTTTCTTAAAGCTTTCATCTTGTAAAAACTCCTTAGTTATTTTTAAATTACATTATACTATAATATGCCGAACTATACAAATCAAACTAAACTAACTATTTTTCTCTATAAATATATATCACTTCATGATTATATTTAATTTTAAATCCTTTTCCAATTATAATATTTAATAAGTTCACTTGAAAATATCCTTTAATATATGTTAGTATATTTCAATACTTTGAAAGGAGAAGGATAATTATGAATACAAAAATTTTTTTCAAAAATACTTAGTTGGGTAGCAACATTCACAGCTATGCTAATGTATATATCATATATACCACAAATTTCAGGAAATATACACGGTCATAAAGGAGACTTTATTCAACCTTTCGTTGCAGGAATAAACTGTACTCTTTGGGTACTTTATGGTCTACTAGGAGAAAAACGTGATTGGCCAATAGTTATAGCCAACTCACCAGGCATAATTTTTGGATTTACAGCTGCATTTACAGCTCTATAATATTATTAATAAACTGGCTTTTTTTAAAGTCAGTTTTTTTAAATTTATTCCTAATTTATTATTTCAAAACTAGTAAATTTTTAATGTACAAAAATATATTTTACGTTATAATAATTAGTAACATTTTTAGGGTTACGAATAAACATAAAGGAGATGATGTTTATGAAAGAAAAAAGATTACTATTAAAAATTTCACTATGAACGTCCTTAATGGTATCGCATTAGGAACTGTTCTATGTTTAGTACCAGGTGCCTTACTTGGTGAACTACTTAAATATATAGGAAAGCTATATCCATCACTTGCGTTTTTTTATCATTATCAATAACTATTTCTAACGCTATGATAGGATTGGCTTCAGGGAATAATAATCGGTTTATTCTTTAAATTTCACACCCAGTACAGAGTGTTTCAATCGGATTAGCTACATTATTTGCTGGTGGGTCAATAATACCAACACCAGATAAGACAGGACTTATGCTAAAAGGTTCTGGAGATATCGTAACGATGATTTTCACAGCTGCACTAGCTACAGCTTTTATACTGCTAATCGGAGATAAAGCTAAAAACTATGCAGTAATTATACTACCACCACTTAACACTTGGTAATTATCGGAGGTATCGGTAGATATCACACTTCCATTTTTCTCAGGTGCAACGAAATTACTTGGGGATGGAATTAAACACTTACTTACTTTACAACCGATTATCCTTACTATTCTAATCGCGATGATTTTCGCGTGTCTTGTAGTATCTCCTATTACATCAGTTGGAGTTGCTCTAGCAATTAATATAGAAGGTATCGCCTCAGGTGCTGCAAACCTAGGAATCTGTGCATGTGGATTTACACTTGCAATCGCAGGATGGGCAGTTAACTCTAAAGGGAGTTTGCTTCGCACACTTTATCGGATCTCACGAGATTTCTATGGCAAATATTTTTTTGCTAAACCGAAAAATTATGCTACCAGTTCTTTGTAGCGCAGCTGTCTCAGGGAGTGTTCGCAGCGATACTAAATATTCAAAGGAACACCTATGAGTGCTGGATTTGGATTCAGTGGATCTAGTAGGACCATTAGCTCACCTTGCGACTACTAACGGAAGTGCTTTAGAAATTATTAAAAGCAGCTATCGTCTTCGTAGTAATTCCAGTAGTTTCTGGTTTCTTCTTCGTAAAACTATTTCACGAAAGATTTGTACCGATTATTAAACCAGAAGATTACAAACTTAACCTATAAAAATAATTTGAGACGGGCTGACCCAAAAGTCCTAAATTTTAATAAAGTGTGTATGAGAACTCATAGACGCAGTGGCTTATTGATATCTAAATTCGCTTTACAAAAGCTTTTTAGATATCTAATAACCTGTGCGGGGGCGACTCGACAAAAATCGATTTTTGATATGTACCCCTTTTACTGGACAACCAGTGAAAGGGGTATTTTTTTATGCGTTATAGTTATGAATTTAAAGTAAAAATGTGTTGAAATGTATGAAAGAGGAGAATATCCAGATACACCTAATGGAATAACCACTAGAAAATTTAGAGATACTATTAGGAAATGGAAAAGAATGATTGATTCATTAGGGATAGGCGTCTTACAACATAAAAACGAAAAAAATAAGAAGTGGGATCCAGAAGAAAAAAACTAGTATTAGTTTCCAAAATTTTAGCTGGTTATTCATATAATTCCGTTGCACTAGAGAATGGAATTAATTATAGGATATTATATAATTGGGTTCAAAAAAATATAAGGAAAAAAAGGTTATAATGGACTTGTAGATGAGAAGAAAGGAAGACCAAGAAAGGTACTTATCATGAAAGAAAATAGTAGTCCTAAACCATTAAAAAGAATCCGAAAGAGAAGAATTAATTAGATTACGTGCAGAAAAATAAATTTATAAAAAAACGGAAATCGAAAATATTAAAGCGGAAAAAGAAATAATAAAAAAATTAATAGCCTTGAGGCGAGAAAAAAATGGGCTGTGCAACTCAAGGCGAAAAAAAGCAGCAATCATCAAAGAACTTAGAGAAAAAAAGGATATCAATTAAAAATGTCTTTTTACAAGAAATAGGAATGGCAAAATCAACATATTATTATTTAGTAAATAAGGAAGAAGCAGATGTTGTAGCTATTCGTAATGAACCAGTGTTAAAAAGAAATTAAAAATTATTTTTTTACCGAAAAACAAAGGACTATATGGTGTCCGTAGGGTTTACAATGAACTAATTAATAGAGGTTTTAAAGTAAATCATAAAAGAGTGCAAAGTCTTATGCATAAAGAAGGATTGAAAGGGAAACAACCTAAAGAAAGATATCATTCATATAAAGGAGCAATAGGAAAAAGTCGCTAATAATATAATAAATCGAGATTTTAGTACAACCGCACCATTACAGAAATGGACTACAGATGTATCACAATTTAATTTTTCATGGGGAAAGTGCTATTTTTCAGCGATTCTAGATATGCATACAAATGAAATAATATCATATGATTTATCGTTACATCCAAATTTAAATCAGATAAAAAAAGGATGTTAGAAAAAAAGCATTTAATAAATTTCCAAAAAAACTGAAGGATTAATTATGCATTCAGATCAAGGATGGCAATATCAACATTCACACTATAGAAGTGAGTTGAAAAAAACATGGAATCATTCAATCGATGTCTAGAAAGGGAAATTGTTATGATAATAGTATCATGGAATCATTTTTTTGGAAGAATGAAGACGGAGATATATTATGGTTATGAAAAAGAATTATATGTCATTTGAAGAATTTAGTAAAGCTGTAGATGAATATATAGATTATTACAATAACAAGAGAATTCAATCAAAAAAACAAAATGGATGGCACCTGTACAATACAGGATAACATCCACTTGTCTAAACTAAATATATATGTGTCCAGAATTTTGGGTACACATCATTTCTACGAAATCACGATTTTTGAGTCGCTCCCGTCTCTTTTTTTATTTCTTAATCTAATTAAAGCCTTGCATAAATTAATCTCTTAAATTATAATGATAAAGTATTAATTTTTAAGTTATATATATTATCGACAAATTTAGAAGGAGTAGCTATGCTAAATCTTATTCGAAATAAAAAATTCAATGTCTATAAAACATTAAATATTGTAAATCCCTTAATACCTATTGCTACCGATGAGATGTTTTTACGTACAATTTCTGGTAATGATGAGTGTATTTTACACATGTACACATTACCGAACTCAGCAATAATTGGAGCTCCAGATACACGTGTTCCATTTTTTGACGAAGCATTATTCGCTTTTTATAGAAATAATATTATTCCCGCTGTTAGAAATATCGGAGGACTAGGAATAATTTCAGATAAAAGGTATATTAAATTTATCAATCATTATGAATAAGCCCAAAGAAAACTTTTCAATTAATGAAGGTTATGAGCTAATGACAGAATTTATCAAAGCAGTTTTTCCAGAAGGTGCTAATAAAATTGATGCAATAGAAATAACAAATTCATACTGCCCTGGAGATTATGACCTAAGTATAAATGGAAAAAAATTCGCTGGAATCGCTCAAAGAAAAATTAAAGATTCAGTCGTTGTTTCAATATATATCAGTATCTTTGGAGATCAACAAAAAAACGCGCGAACATAATGCGTGAATTTTACGATATCGGAATTAAAAGATCAACAGATAAATTACAAATATCCAAAAAAATCGATCCGAACTGTATGGAAACATTAGAAAAAAACTTCTTCATAAAAGAGTTTACTCTAGAAGATGTATATGAAAGAGTTGAAAAAAAGTACTTTATTCACTAGACTGCGACCAAGTTGAAGGAGAATATACAGAAGAAATGATAGAGGAATACAATAGTATCTTCGAACAAGCAAAAAGAAAGAAATGAGCATTTCTTAGAGGGAAGATAAAACAATAAAGTGAGAATAACTTTACAATGAATGATTTTTATTAAATCAAACTGTTTAGTCATTCTCACTTTTTATATTTTATTAATCGTAAAATTATTTCTCTTTACTTTTCAAGCTTTCTATCATAAATACTCCTACATCAATAATGTGAAGATTAGTAATTTTTTTCAAGTTCTTTTTTTGATATAAGGAAAAATGAGTACATCCAAGAACAACTGCTTCTACATGAGTTAATTCGAAAATAATTAAACAGTGTCTTAAAGTTGAAATCATCAACTATTTGTTCAGGTTTATTCCCTCTTCTATCGCTTTAACAAGCTCCAACATCGATAATCCTAATACACGTAGACGCGGATTCGATACATAAAGATTGTTCTCAACACCTGTAAGACCATGAGAGTTCGCCGCCATTACAGCAAGATACTTATACTCAAAACCTAGATTTCTATACATCTGCATAGGAGTAATAATAGAAATATTCATTTTTTTCAGCCAATCTATCGAAAATCGACAACCGAACTAAGTGAGTTACAATATACAAAAGATTGCATCGCAACCTTTCTCTTTTAATTCATCAATAATCTTTTACAATAATATTTTTCACGTTCTTCATCTTCTAAAGCTCGGAACGTAGTTTGTTCTACTGGATTATTAGAAATCGGTACTAAAACTACATCATCATAACCATATGAATTTAGTAACTCAGCACCTAATTTCGAATCAATCGGTGTTCCAGCCATAACCGCTATTTTCATTAAAATTCCTCCTACAACTTATCCATTTTTACAAAAATCACACTTAATTATAAACTTCTCTTTGATGTTTAAAATTAATAGCGATTATAATAAGTCTATCATCTTCTATTCTTGTTATTAACCGATAATCCCCTATTCTATATCTCAAATAACCTTTTTTATTGCCTACTAGAGCTTTTCCCTTACTGCGTGGATCATCCGTATTACTCAAATTTTTTTCAATCCAATTAAATAAAAATCTTTAAAGTTTGTTTATCTAATTTCTTTAAATCTTTTTTTTATCGCTTCATCAAAAAAACAATTTTGTACATTATAAATCAAACTCTTTCTTTAAATCATAAAACTCTATTAGAGTTACTTCACCTTTTCTCCTCACGACTTTCGAAATCTTTTTATAAGTTGAAGATCATACTCATCCTCAATCTTCTCAAGTGCAAGTTGCTTAATAGTAGTAGATAGTTTACCACCGTATAAACCAGAAATAGAATTAAAAATCTGTTCTTCCTCTTTATTTAGTCTCAATGTTAAAGTAGTCATTCTTTCCACCCTCTTAATGTGTTACTTTTGTAATACAATTATACACCTAAACCTTACAGTAATCAACAATAATCACTTATAATTTAATACAAAAAAGACCCCAATATTTCTCCTGAGGTCTATAGTTATTTGAATCAACTCAAAAACTTACGATTTCAGATAAATCGAATTTATTGAGTCGTCCCTCTTTATGGGGCTAAATCAATATATTATTTTAATATCAATTTTCAATTGATCATCTACATAGTCTAGGTGGATTTCCATTCCATCTTCGATACCATGACGGATTAATTCAACTGAAAGTTTGTTTTCGATTTGACTTTGAATGAATCGTTTAAGTGGACGAGCACCGAATTTCATATCGAATCCAGCAGTCGCAACCCATCTAGAAACATTATCAGTATATGTTAAAGTAATATTTCTATTAGCGATACGTGCAACAAGTTCATTAAGAAGTTTATTAGCGATTCCTTTAATATTATCTTGTGTTAATGGTTTGAAAGATAATTATATCATCCATACGGTTTAGAATTTCTGGTTTTGAAGTATCCGTAAAGTTGGTTAGTAACATTTTTACGAGTTTCTTCAGAAATCACACCATCTTTAACTTCTTCTAATAATTCTAATGAACCGATGTTAGAAGTCATGATAATAATTGTATTTTTTTGAAATCTACTACTACACCTTTAGAGTCAGTAAGTGTACCTTCATCTAATAATTGTAGTAAGATATTAAACACATCTGGGTGAGCTTTTTTTCAATTTCGTCCATTAAGATAATACTGTAAGGATTACGTCTTACACTTTCAGTAAGTTGACCACCTTCTTCATAACCGATGTATCCTGGAGGGAGCTCCGATCAGACGGCTAACAGAGTGTTTTTTTCCATGTATTCACTCATGTCGATACGCACGATGTTACGTTCATCATCGAATAGGTTAAGAGCTAATGCTTTAGCAAGTTCAGTTTTACCTACCCCAGTAGGACCTAAGAATAGGAAGCTACCGATCGGTCTGTTCGGATCAGCGATACCAGCACGAGAACGTAAGATTGCGTTAGTTACACTCTCTACAGCTTCATCTTGACCTATTACTTTTTTTCATGAATAGTATCAGCAAGATGTAATAATTTTTTTCTTTTTTTCAGTTTCTACTAGACGAGTTACTGGAATACCAGTCATTTGACTTACGATAAATCCAATCTCATCTTCAGTAACTTCTTGTTTTAGAAGTTTATATTCTTCGTGTTTAGATTTTTTTCTTCTAATTCTTCTAACTCTTGAGTTAATTTTGGTAAAAGTAGAATATTGTAACTCAGATGCTTTTTTTCTAAAGTTATAGCTGTTTTGAGCTTGTTCTAATTCAACTTTAACTCTGTCAATTTTTTTCACGTAGATTTTTTTGACAGCTGATAATTTTTTTCTTTTTTTCACTATCAACTTGAAGTTGAAGTTTATTTTGTTCTTCTTTTTAGATTAGCCAACTCTTCTTTTTAAGTTTTCTAAACGTCTTTTTAGACACATCATCATCTTCACCACTTAATGCTTTTTTTCTTCTATCTCTAGTTGCATAACTTTACGATTGATTGTATCTAATTCAGCAGGGTTAGAAGAGTTCTCAGTTTTAATAGTTGCACAAGCTTGGTCGATTAAATCGATAGCTTTGTCCGGTAAGAATCTATCAGTAATATATCTGTTAGATAATTCTGCAGCTTCTACAATCGCACGGTCAGAGATTTTCACACCGTGATAAACTTCGAATCTTTCTTTAAGACCACGTAGAATTGAGATTGTATCTTCTACAGTAGGCTCATTAACAAGAACTTTTTGGAAACGACGTTCTAATGCAGAGTCTTTTTCGATATATTGGCGATATTCATTAAGAGTTGTAGCACCGATACAGTGTAGTTCACCACGAGCAAGCATTGGTTTTAAGATGTTACCAGCATCCATTGCTCCATCAGTTTTACCAGCACCAACAAGCATATGAATTTCATCGATGAATAGAATTATTTTTCCATCTTGTTCTTTAACTTCTTTTAATACAGCTTTTAGTCGTTCTTCGAACTCACCACGATATTTAGCTCCTGCTACTAAACTAGTAAGGTCAAGTTCAAATACAGTTTTGTCTTTAAGACTTTCTGGTACATCACCGCGTACAATACGTTGAGCCAGTGCCTCAACAATTGCAGTTTTACCTACCCCAGGTTCCCCTATCAACACTGGATTATTTTTTTTGTTTTTTTCTTGATAAAAATTCTAATTACATTTCTTATTTCTTCATCACGTCCTATCACAGGATCAATTTTACCACTACGTGCAGCTTCAACAAGATCACGACCATATTTTTCTAAAACTTCGTAGTTGTTTTCTGGATTTTCGTTCATAACTTTCTTACCTCCTCTGATATTATCGATAACAGCTACTAAATCTTTTAACGTAGTCACCTTATCGATATATTTTTTTACTATACTATTTTTTTCAAATAACTCGCAAGAACAATATGTTCACACGAAATAAATTTATCTTCATATTTATCTTTATATTTATTAGCTTCTATTAATAAAGCATTCAAATCATTACTTAAGTAGCTAGCGTAATTGATATTGTCTCCTTCTACACTATTTACCTTCGCAATCTCGTTATCTAACTCATGAGTTAAATTCGCCTTATCAACATTTACTCTTCCTAATATATCACTATATAAATTACTACCAGTAAGAGCCGCTTTTAAGAACATCTCACTCGTAATACTTTGACTTTTTTTCTCAGTTGCAAATTCGGAAGATTTCGCTAAGATTTCTTTCACACTATTAGTAAAACTATTAATATCCATTGTAAATCTCCTTTGATTAAATTATTAGATCAAATGGTACTTTTATTAGTTAACCAGCATCTCTAATATAATAAAGATACTGACCTCATAAGATACACCTAAACACTCAATAAACTAAAAAGGTTTTTATGGTATATATTTAAGCTTTTTCTTTTTTTGACCTTCTTTGACCTTAAATAAATTATAACATGTTTGACCTTTTTTTGACAATAGTTTTTGAAAAATTTAAAAAAAGAAAAAAAGCTCACAAACCTTATGTTGACAAGCTTTTATACTATATATTATACTTAATATTATCTTAGAGATATAAAAAAATATGCTCTACTGGTAACTTTCTCAGAGAGATTAATTTCTGCTCTGAAAGACACGTATGAGATTTCATAGGTGTTTTTTTAGTAATAAAAAAAGCGTGAAATAAATCACGCATAGATTATATATTTTATTGTAAAGTAAACAATCAATAATTTTTACAATTTTCTAAAACATTAACTACAATTTTGCATTAGGATTCTCATTATTAAATATTTCTATTAAATTTTCCATATCCTCTTTTTGTTGCATAGCGTCTAACAAATGTTCTAGCAGCCGTTCTTCTATTATTCATTAAAGCACGTTCTTTATTTTTTTCATAATAAGCTTTACTTGCTTTCTTTTTGTGCTTCAGACGTTTTTTTGATTCAGTCATTTTATTCTCCTCTTTCACTTTAAATATTACTAATTTCTAAAAAAACAATTAGTCAGGTACTATTCAGGTTTCCTTAATCCACTATATTATATTTAATTCTTTCTTTAATGCTTGTTGTAAAACTTGACTAAAAATTAACTTCATTATTAATAGCTAACTCATTTAACCAATTTGGAATAGTTAAAGTTTTCTTAACTGCTTTGTTATCTTCTTTTTTTCTAGCAAAAACAGTATCAACAGTTACATACTGTAAGAAATCTTCCTCTCCATCCGCTAAATGTTGTAACTCATTAAATGATCTAGGTTTATTAATCTCAAATCCATAATCTTCAGCATTTCAGTAACCATACCTCTAATGCATCTTTTGCCATTTCAATAGCCTCAGGGATACTCTCACCAAACGTAACAACCCCTCCAAATCAGGTACAGTTACATTATAAACGCCGTCTTCTTTTTTAAACAGTGCAATATATGTATAATTCCCTCTTGTCATAATTCATTTTACGGGATGACACCGATATTAACAAGTAGGGCTTATTTCAACCCTGCTTGTTTTAATATCGCATTTGCAGTTCCTACAGGATAGTCTGTTCCGTTCGGTTTAGGTACTATAACTTGTCTTGTTCCGTTAGTCCAAGCTTCATGACTACCTTTACCACGATTTTTCAACTGATAGAAACCATTGCTCTTTAAGAGTTTTATCAGTTCTCTTTTGGTCATCCCAACCTCCTTATAATAAATTTCTCTCCGCATTTACATTATAACACGTACTTTTATACGTGTCTATATTTTGTAGTTTATTTTATGAAAAATTTACTTAATTATTATTCAACATCTTTTATCACTATAAAAAAGAGTCCATATTTTTTTAGAATCTTGACTTTCTCAACTAGATTAACTTGATAGTAATTTCTTAATTAGAAAAAAACACCACATATATATTATTAAAAATACATATGTGGTAGTTATTTATGCATCTATAGATCTGAACTCTATCTTACGTCTATTTTTTTGTTAAATTAATTTGTTATTTTTTTATTTTTTTCATTTTCTTAGTATACAAATATTCAATAATTATACTTAGGATCATTATTAAGTATAATATAATAAAGGTTTTTATATGATCTTGACTTATGTTTATTTTTTTAATGTGTTTTTTTATATAAGAAAAAGTATAAAAATAGGAAAAAAGTATTAAGCCTATTATGTTATAAAATTTATTAAGCATGATTAAATCACAACATAAGATACATAGTTTAAGCTCATTATACTTTTTACTTATATGATAATATGCGCCAATACCTTTATCTTGCCAATATAATTGTTGTATAGCTTGTTCAGATCTCAAAAAAATATGGTTATTAAATTTACCTAATGATAAGATAGAAGCCGTTAACTTGAATTTTTTTATATTTCATAAGAAGAACCTCCTATATAAAAATAGAAATTAAAAAAATAAATTTGTAACTAAACATTAATAATACTTATATTCCACTATCTAAAAATATATCATGAAAATCTAATGATAACAATATGAAAAATTAAGAACGGTGTTTATTAGATAAAAACGCTTATCTAGTATAAAGCTACATAAGCGTTTTTTTCTAATTTAATCTTATTCTTTATTCCTTCACACTCACAAAACCATTTTTTTCTAATAGTTCTTTAGTTACTTTTTCTATTCCTGAAGGTTGTGCATAGAAGTCAGCAAATTTCTTAGTCCATGTTTTTGTCTCACGTGCTTCAGCGAAGTCTACCATAGTTTGACGGTATTCTTTTAATACTTCTACATTTGAATTAGGGAATTCATTGTATCCTACATTAGCCGCATCTGGTAATCTAGGTTTTACTTTTTCCGTAGATAACTCTTCGTCTTTAACTCCGATACTTAATCCACATAAGAACAGAGCATTTTCTGGAATATTTAGTAATTCAGAAATCTTATCTCCAAAACCTCTTACTCCACCGCAACAAACAATTCCGTATCCTAAAGACTCAGCAGCTAAAGCGGCATTTTGCATCGCAATACCAACATCTAAAGTACCGATAAGTAGTGGTTCATATTGATTAGAAATATCAAACTCTCCACCTTCAATATCAAACGCTAATTTGATGTTAGTATAATCTAAACAATATAGTAAGAACGCAGCTGAATTTTCAATATGAGCAGCATTACCAGGTGCTTTATCACGGATTAAATCAGCTATTTGTTGTTTAGTTTCACCTGTTGTTACGATAATACTATAGTGTTGACCATTCATCCAGCTAGATCCTTGTTTAGAACTAGCGATGATTTGATCAAGGTGTTCTTTAGGAAGTTCGTTTCCTTTTACAAAACTACGAGTCGTACGATGATCTAACATCGTTTTAATAACTTCATTCATATGTTACCTCCGAAATTTTCTAGTAATAGTAACTTAATTATAACGTGAAAAAGAATAGAATGAAAGAAAATAGGTTGCTTATGAAGTAAAAAATTAATTGATTGTTACTATCTTTAATTATTCAACATTAATCTTAAATTCTTCTAATATTTTTATTAAACTGTATTGAAAAAAATTAGAACGGAGTATTTTACTATCTTTATGACTACTATAATCAAGTAAATTAATATGTTCAATATTATTATATTTATCTACTAAATACTCTTGTACTTTCAATGTTGAAGATAAAAATAACTTGCTTATTTATTTTCTTAAAAATAAGTTAACATTATTTCCTCTTTTTGCCGTCGAAATTTCTCCTTCTCTAAATGAGTCTATAATAATAGGATACGGGTGACTTAATAAGTCATTCAATGCAAGTAATCTACAAAAAAATAGTAAACTTGCTTATCACTTCCAGAAAATGTAGTATCTTTTTTTAGTAAATAAATTATCGAAAAATCAATGTACCCGAAGGATCGATTTTTTTATAATACCTATTCATTGTTTCTATCAACTTATTTTTTTCTAATCTTATCCCTTCTTTATTTAAATTTTTGTTCATTCTCAATGGTTTCTTTAGACTTTTTTTTAATATATTTAATTCTTCTTTTAATTCCATTATTTTTTTCTATCGTAATCAATATCTTCTTCAAAAAAACTCAGAATATAATAAGATACTTTTCAGCTCTACTGGGGTATTAATTAATAACTCCTTTAATTTTTCCCTGTAATGCGTTGATTTTTTTATTTCCAATTCATTTATCTCATCTTCACTAATCTCTATTTGAAACTTAATAGAAGATAGAATTTGATTTCGTACTTCCGTATTACTTAATTCAAAAATGAAAATCATGATTTTTTTAAAAACTAATTTTATCGCTACCACATTCTGCACAATAAATATTACCAGTTTTCATCTCTCTATTTAACGAATTTAATTCTCTTAATAATTCTTCTAATTTATCTTTTCGATTTTTCTTCTCTATTTCTTTCTCTTTTTATAAGCCCCTAGTTCCTCATTGTACTTCCTTGACATATTCCTAAAATTATTAAATTCTTCACTATCTGAAAAAAATTATCAAGGTAAGAAGATATTTTTCTTATTCTCTTTCCTTAATTTTAGGTATTTTTTTGTTTTCTTTAATTTCATCATTTATTTCGTCAATCTTATTTTTTTTATTTCTAACATATCAAGTTTATTATTTACAACCTTATACCCCTTTTAAAGCCATAATCATATTTATAAAAATCACTCTTATTATAGTAACCTTTATTAATAATATTAGAGGGATTTCTATTATCCTGACCAATAAAAAAATAATTCATAAAAATATTTCTAAATCAGCTAATCTATCTCTTCCATCTTTTTTTCTATAATAGGAATATCTAATAATCCTCGTTTTTTTAAAAAAATGTTTCAATCCTGACACACTTTCAAATAGAAATAATTCATCATTTTTTTCTAACTATAAACGAATCATTTTTTTCTTAAAAAAATTATATTCTTCCCCACTAAAAATCTATTTTTTTGAATAAAAAAATAATAGTCTTCTTTTTTTAAAAATTTTCTGGGAAAAATAGGCGTATTCCCTATAGAGAACATTAAAGCTTGAAATAACAGTGTTTTCCCCTTATTATTATCATCACTATAAATTATATTAACACCTTCTTTTAATCTATCTTCAACAAATGATTCTTGAAAATTACCAAATCCAATTTTTTTACTATCATTCTCTTCAAGCCCTTCCTTCACCATAGAAATTAAGTATAATAATGTAAATTCGTCATCTATAAATTTAGGGATATTATTACACTTAACTTTCCTAAAAACATCTCTAATATCAGGATATAACTCAACATATATCAAAAATTTCTTCTAATAATGACTAGAATAATTCTTTTTTTGACTATTTTTGTCAAAAAAAGTTTAGATATATTAGCATTACACTCCTGAATTATTTCTTTTTCTTTCTACTTTATTCATATTAACAAGTTCATCGTAAAAAAATCATTAGGAATACGAGAACTAGTAAATAATTCTATTCCTATAATTCTATTGATAATTAACATCTCTAACTGCTTCCTTGTAATATATTTATTAAACTTTATTACTTCAGAAGCTTTCCCAACAGTAAATTTATGAATATTAATATTTTTTTTAATTCTGCTTGTTTGTTTCTTATTTCATCAAAAAAATTAAATTATAAAAAGTGTTCTCCTTTATTATGCGATTTGAAATTAATTATATTATTTATATATATTGCTTTTTTTCTTTTTCTTCCAACAACAAATATCACAATTTCTATGAATTCTTCTATTTTGATTCTCAGATCACTATCTTTTTAATACTCTATCTTTATTTCTTCTTATGTATTCAGTCTCAAGTCCTATTATTATATTTTCTTTATAATTCTCTTTAAAATTGTCAACTTTAAATTCTAATAATTCTTCATTTTTTTAAATACACTTCTTTCAACTTTGGAATAAATAAAATATACTCAAAAAAATCAATTTCAGATATATAATTTTTGAAAAAAAGCGTTATCAAACATTCCCCTATTGTCTTTGGTCTCAATGAAGAAACATTTTTTTGCTTGAACATCCCACAAAGACAATATATCATCATCAGCTCCAGTTATATCATTGAAACAATCAATAAAGAAAAATAGTTATATTTTTTTACTATCAGCTCTAAAAACTCATTAAATAAAGCATTGCTTTTGTTTCAAAAATCATTAGCTTTTTCCTAAGTTTTGTTCAGTCGTATTAAATTCGTACATCACTATCCTCCAATAGTAATTTTAAAGATATTATATCACTCTTCTATATTTTAATCTATAATAATTTTTTTAATTAATAATATAAAAATATGTAACGTTGCAATTGACATGAAAATAATATATAAAAAAAGAGTAACTCTTGTTTAATGAAATTACGACAAATCAAAAAAATGAATTTACTCTTATGAAAACTATTATAATAAAAAAATTTACAAAAATACACAACGACTTATACCTCATACATTACAAAGTTTCCAAAGCATATTTAATATATTGGAATAAAAAAATATGATAGAACTAAAAAAATCACTTATGGATAAATCTCACAAACCACATTCTAAATACCGAATAATTATCCAAAGAGTTTCAAAATCTTAGTGAATGTATTTAAAACTATCTTATCAATTTCAAAAATTGATTTAAATATTTAATTAAATATTTTCAATACACCATACAAAAAGCTATAGCAACTCGTAAATCTGAATCACTAAAGTGACCACCTTTATTCCATTCTAATATTGTATTTATATTATCATTTTTTAATAGTTCTTCTTGTTTTCTAATATTATCTCCAACAGCGGACATTACTTTATTTTTTGTTTTCTCTTCAGTATCACCTAAACTTAAGTAAATAGTGTTACTTATTGGCGTATTATTATTCATAAATTCTTCCCAAACATTAAACCAAACAGATGGAGAAGCTGCTGCAATACCTGAAAATGTATTTGACTTATACGCACTCCAAAGACTGAATAAACCTGCCAAAGAATAACCACCTAGAATAAATTTAATTTCATCACCTAGATTATATTTATCTTTAACCGTTGGTATTAATCTACTTTCAATAAATTCTAAAGTATCTTTAGCACCTGAACCAAAAGATTTTTTTCCAAATGCTGGAGGTGCTTGCCAAGGAGAAAGTTCATTATTCCAATCCTCTATTTTAAAAGAAATAAGCGAGAATTGTTTATCTATATTTTTTTCAATTTCTGCTACTTCATTATCCAATACTTCTATATCATGTTCATCAACAGGTTGTATTAATAAATATTGTGTATTCTCTGAAATATATCCAATACATTCTTTATTATCGATGACAAATTTCTCTTTTCTTAGTTTCATTAATTTCTCCTATAATATTTATTATTTTTATGTTCATATATGTTACCGACCAATAAAAATAATTTATTTTATCCTTAAGCCATATTTTCTAAAAATAATTTCTTTAACAATTTTCAGATGCGCTTCAATTTTCTTAACATCCGTTCTTATATAATCTATCAACTCTTTACTAGATACATGTTTTTTTTGATATGTGCATAATCATAAACATCTTTTTTTATCATACATCTTCCATTTCTTTGTTGAAGATGATTTTTTTCTAAAATTAGATTATCTTCTAGATTGAAATTATACAGACATGTTTTTCTTTTTTTATAATCTCACATATTTTTTTTCTAAATCACCTAATTTTTTTCTTTATCTTCAAGAGAAAAAAATTAACCTTATGCCTATACTGATTTCCTTGTATCTGAATATCAAATGTGGACTTAGTACCTTCCATAGTTAGTTCTATTCCAAAGTGATGAGCTCCTCTTATTCTGCCAGAGTATGTTTTATACCCTAAATCAGAAATATTATTCTGTAAATTCGCATAATGAATCTTCTCGATAACCGACCTTAATCTCATACCTTCAAGTACTTTTATAATTAGATTCTTCTAAAAAGTATGATTCACCATAACATATCTTTTTCAATAAACTCTTCTACATTCTTCATATATTCAATATAATCTAATAAGAATAATCTAAAAGTCTCATCTACTTTATCAAGTAAATCACCATAATATTCAATCAACTCACCATAACTTCTTCTAAACCAACTATCAGGAAGCTCAAATCCAGGTTTAACTAAACTAAGTAGTATACCTTTAGCATTAGGATCTTTTTCAGAATAACGAATTAATTGACTTTCATCAGGTAAAGACTTAACTTTATTTTCTATAAAAAAATAACACAAGTCTGACCTTTTTTTCGTCAGTTACCTCAATAGTTAAATCAATCGAGTTTTTTTCTCTGTATACTTTCAAATCTGTATATCTTTTATTAATATCAATAACATCACTAAAAAAACTTATGATTAATAAATCCAGCCTTTTCCAGTACAACAGCAAATAGATTGCTGTGATATAGTTCTAAATTACTAAGTGAAAGTTGATAATTCAGTGTATTTTTCTATTTTTATTCCTAAGAGTTAATAACTCATTATAATTTCCCATTTAACAATTCCTTTACTATGATAATTAATTTAATCTGTTATGTTTTATTATAACATAAATAACAAAGGAATGTATTTATTGTAAAAACAAGAAAATATACCCTCTTTACTTGAAAAATCTTCAAATAAAGAGAGTATATTATATTTTATTTCACAGCAAATTCTTGACTACTTAATTCAGGTCCAGCCACACCTTTATAAGCAGTAAGTTTTACTGATGTAGTCAAGTCTGAAAGTTCATAAGCTACACCACCAGAAACAGTTCCATCTTTTTTTTATAGTCGCTAATCGATCACGAACTAATGTTTTTATCTGGATGCACAGCAACTTGAAGTTTATTAACCTTATTCTTATCGTTATCTTGAATTGCTCATTGAGGGAAGGAAGCAAACTATCGTAAATATACATCCTTATCTATTTTTTTAGAAATAGATAAGGATGTAATAGAATTAATAAGTCTTACTCCCATTTCAAAACCAACTCGCCTTCTATCGGAGTTTCTAAATTTTTTTGCACTTATCTTGTATTTAATATTAATCTTATTTCCTTCATATTTTCTAACCTTACAACATCTTAACTCTTCTGAGAATATCCTTGTTAAATCTTTTATGACGTATATTATCAAAATACTCGGTAATAATATAATAATTGTTTTCCACCTCTACATTTGGGTACCCCATTATAAATGATGATGGTAGTTTCCCACCAAAGCTATCATACTGTGGTTTTTTTCTGGGATTCTTTCTGCAACAAAAAAATGCATCCTTTGGTATTTTTAAACTCTATTTTTTTACATCTTCTAAAAAAATATTAGTATCATTGTATATTGAAAAAAATTTAACTTAAGTGAATTCTCTTCTAGTAGAAAAATAATAATCTTCATCATAAAAATTCAGTTGTTACATTTTTTTAATTTTTTTCTAATATTTTTTTCTCATCATAATAAACTGATTGTCCTAAAAAAATTTGTTCCAACTCTTATTTTTGAATCATTCAGATAATCTACAAAAATTATTATTAACTAAAGATAACTTTTCTCTTTTATTATCTCCCCTTTCATATGACCTTAATTTCTCTAGAAGCTCTTGTAATCTTTTTTTCTTTCAATATTCGAAGGTTTTTTTCATCTAAATTAATTAATGGTATTTCTATATAGTGTTCTTTTTTTCAAAAATTATTAGCTATTCCAATCTTTATTTCTTTAGTGTCTATATAGCTTAATCGTTCTTGTATCATTTTATCTATATCATCTCTTACTACTCTACTTTGACGACTCCCTTTTCTTATCCACGAATCACCCTTTTTTAACGAAGCATTGTCTTTCTTCATCATATAAGGCCTGTCCCTATTATCCCCTATTTCTATTATACCTAACATCTTACCTTTAAATTCATACTTATAGTATTTAAAATAAATAATTGGTTCAATATTTTCTTGAATAACATTTTCTAAAACTGCTTGATCACTTATGTTTTTTAATCCAATAAATTCTCTATCTTCATTTGGGTTATCTTTAACCCCTACTACTATATATTTCTTTTCATTACTATGTGCATTTGCCATAGACATGACATCTTTTATTAGTTCAAAATTATTTTTTTACCATACTCCTCTGCCTTAAAAATCTAGAGATGTATTCTCTGATTCATATTCTATTAAATCATCTAAATTCATATTTTCTCCTACTCATACATTATAATAATAGTTTATAGATTTGCTAGTAATAAGAATTATATTTTTTTCCTATACCTAATTCATTCATTTTTTTATTAAATTCTTTATTAATGGGAAATTAATAGGAATCATATCTAAGGAAATAAGAAAATTTATACTATCTCCTTCAATTTCAGTAATTCCATGAACTAAGTTTTCATCTTCTATATTTAAATATTCACTAAATAAATTTGATAGTAAAGAATTTATTAATTTATCATTCCTATCAGAAAAAAATCATTTCTAATTTTTTTATAAATGCCTCATTTAAACAAGTCATCCACATTTTTATAATATGTAGATATTGAAATCTCGTCCTCTTTTTAACTTATATACATAATTCTTATCAGCCCTGCTAAAATTTGAATTATTCTTTATAATTTTTAAAATTGATTAAAAGATCATAGTAGTCATATCGTTAGTTTCATCTTTTTTTCAATTTTTTTAAGTTACTAAAAAGGCAGCGCATAATGCTGACCAAAAATTTCTTAAAACTTTTAGCATCCTTATTTCATCTTTTTTTCTCAACTTTATAAATGTACTTTATTAATTCTTTACTAATTATTTTTTTACAATATGCTTTTTATATTATCAATTAAAATTCTACCAAACATAATATTAATTAAAAAAATATAAACTTACAGTCACTATATATTTCGTATACAGTTTTCTGTTCATTTTTTTGAAATTTCTTTAAGATAATTTTTTTTATAGCTGCCTCACTCCTTTTTTTAAATTAATAAAAACAATTAAAAAAACATTTGAATACTCTTCAACTTTCTTATTAAAAAAATTTCATAATTATTATACTGTTCTTTAGTTATTTCTTTAATTAGATCTCTACAGTCATTTACAATAAAAATATCTTTTCAATTAATCCTCCAAAAAAATCTTGAAATCAAATTAAAATCCATTAGTTATTATACTTTTTAATTTGTATCGCATCTATTGTAACACTAGATAATCTAGATTATAGTTCCACATTTCCTGGATGAAAGTAAATCTAATCAATCACCATAAGATTAAAATTTAATTTTTATATTATAACTATTATTATACCACTCTAAGTCAGCAATACTCAATGATCTCGTAGAAAAAAATTCTATTAAATGTTTATTACAAACTATGTTTCATTTATAACAACAAACTAGCTTAAATATGATATAATAGAATAGTTATATTATGCTTAGGAGAAATATCATGATTAAAGAACAACTTGAAAAATAATGAGAATATCAGACCTAATACAAAAACTTTTAAATTTACTTAAGGAAAAATTTCCCTGATTATTTTGATAAAGATAACAATTTTATGATAGATAAATTTAAAAAAATATACTAAAAATCTGATGAAATTAATATTACTAAAGAGGGGTATGAGCTTAACTTTCTTGGTAAAAAGTTATGCAAGATTCCAAACTTCAACAGAAACAGAAACTATTATTAGCCCTTTTAACTGATCATAATAATAAAGATGAAAAATAAAAAAACTCTGAAAAATCTATACATCATAGGTGATAATCTAGATGCTCTAAAACATCTATTAAAAATCGTACAGTAGAAAAAAATAAAATGTATCTATATTGATCCACCATATAATACTGGAAGTGACGGTTTTGTATATCCAGATAACTTTAAATTTGATTCTACAACTCTAAGTAATAAAATGGGTATAGATGAAGAAGAAGCTGAACGTATCATTGATATGCGTGGTAAGAGCACTCATTCCGCTTGGCTTACTTTTATGTATCCACGTCTTGTTTTGGCTCGTGAATTAATTAGCGATGATGGGGTTATTTTTATTAGTATTGATGATAACGAGTATGCAAATCTAAAATTAATTTGTGATGAAATATTTGGGGAAGAAAACTTTATTAGTACTCTAAAATGGAAGAAAAAAAGACAACCAAGCTTCCTTTCAACAGTAGCAAATATTATGGAATATGTGCTAGCATATTCTAAAAACAGAATAAATATAAATAAATTAGCTATTGATTCTTTATCGGATGATGATAAGCCAATTGTAAATGCATCTAACAACTATAGTGAAATTACGTTACCTGAAGGAATTAGAGTTAAAGCTAATGTTTCTAAAATAAAAGCTGGCGTTTACAAAAATAAAACAATGGATACAGAATATCTTGATGATGTATTAATAGAGGACAATCGAACTATAAATAAAATAAAAAAATTAAAGCGAAATTTAGAACAACGCAAGAGGAGATTAATAGATTTTGCAAAGATGATCTTATATTCATTACTTCAAACTTAGGATTACGAAGAAATCTCACAATTGAAGAAGCTAATAGTAAAAAATCAATTACAGATTTACTTTTAGATTGGGGACAAAATCAAGATGCTACAGAAGAAACTAGATCATTATTTGGTATTAAAAACGATACGACCATCTTTGATAATCCAAAACCCACACTATTAATAAAAAATTTAGTGAAATCTTGCAATAATAACTCAGTTGTACTTGATTTCTTCTCTGGTTCAGCAACTACTGCTCACGCTGTAATGAAATTAAATGCTGAAGATGGTGGTAATAGAAAATACATTCTAGTTCAACTACCTGAAGAAATCGAAGAATCAAAACCAGCTTTCAAAGCAGGATATAAGACAATTGATGAGATTGGTCGTGAAAGAATTAAACGTGCTGCTCAAAAAATTAAAGAAGAAACAAATGCTGACATTGACTATGGCTTTAAAGTAATTAAACTAGAAAATGTTCAAGAAGATACATTAGATAGATTAGAATCATTTGATCCTAATGTCCTAGTTAGTGATGATTATGTAAATGATTTTTCTAATGAGGACTCTTCTGGTCTTGAAACTATCCTTACTACTTGGTTAAATCAAGATGGTTATGGTCTTCATGCTAAATGGGAAGATTTCAAACTTGTAGACTACATTGCACATCGTTACTCTAACTCACTTTACATAGTAAATGAAGGTATTGAAAGTTCTGATATTAGTCGACTAATTGAAATGATAGAGAATAACGAACTAAATATCAGTCGTATTATTATCTATACATACTCGCTTCCATTTACGATTATTAATGAATTAAAAAACTAATATTAAAAAAATTTAAGAAACAATAAAACTGTAGATATTATAGAGAGGTACTAATATGAAAAATTCAATTACAAATACTACCTCATCAAACGAATGCTGTTGATATAGTTAACGAAGTTTTTCCATGATGTTGAATTTATCTCTGGTAATATCTCTCAAAATCCAATTTTTGATGTTAGAGATTTAAAAATTAAAGAAAATATAAAAAACATTCAAAATGGTAAGTTTAACCCTGAATCTCGTATTGATATAAACGATATAAAAATCAGATGATGATAATATACTTGGTATTGACATTAAAAATGGAAACAGGTACAGGAAAAAAACATATGCCTACACTCGCGTAATGTACGAACTTCATAAGAATTATGGTTTTAATAAATTCATTATTCTAGTTCCTACTACTGCTATTAAAGAAGGAACTAAGAAATTCATTGAATCTGATTATGCTCGTGAGCACTTTAGTGACTTATATCCTGAAGCTGAACTTAAACTTGAAGTATTAAACCCACAAAAAAATAAAAAAGGGAAAAAGATGTTCCCCTCTGCTATTTCAAACTTCTCTCGTGCTACTAGACTAGAGAATAATAAGATTAATTCATTATTAATTACAAGTAGTATGTTACTATCAAAAGCAACTATGGATACAAGTTTTGATCAAACATTATTCGGTTCAATAACCATCCCTACTGAAGCTTTAAGAGAATCAAGACCAGTAGTAATCATTGACGAACCTCATAGATTTAAAAAAGATAATAAAGCATATAAGAAATTGGTAGAAGAAATAAAACCTCAAGCTATTATTCGCTTTGGTGCTACCTTCCCTAAAAAAATGAAAAAAACTAAAGAAATTGATTATAATAATCTTGTTTATAATCTAAATGCTGTTAAATCTTTTAATGATGGACTTGTTAAAGGTGTTGCTATACAAACACCAGAAAAATAATAGCAACGAAAGTGCTAAAATTAAATTACTTAGCATCACTACTAAAAAAACCAAAGGTTGCTATTTTTTTAGAAATGAAGAAAAATAAAAGAGAATATACTATTAATTTAGGAGAGAGCTTATCAGATGTAACTCCAGAATTTCGAGGAATTACACTTGAAAAAAAGTTGGTAAGCTTGAAGAATATAATATAGCAAAAAGGTGCTGAGTTATCTAATGGTACTATAATTGCTGTTGGGGAGAAAATTTATCCTAATATATATTCTGATAATTATCAGGACATTATGTTAAAACAAGCAATAAATAACCATTTCAAGCAAGAAAAAGACAATTTCTATCGAGAAAGAAAAATAAAAACTTTGTCATTATTCTTTATTGATAGTGTGTACTCGTATCGTGGAGAAGAAAACGATGGTTATTTGAAAACAAAATTCGAGTCATTTCTTAAACTTGAATTGGAAAGAGAAATAGAAAAACTCTCGGATACAACTAAAATAAGAGAGCTTGAATATAAAAGTTTTCTAGAAGTATCTTTAAAAGATATTAAAGCTACAAACGGTGGATATTTCGCTGTAGATAATTCTACTGATGATGATAAAATTCGAGAAGAAATTGATGCTATTTTACGTGATAAAGAAAAGATGCTGTCTTTCAAACATAAAGATGGAAGTTGGAACACTCGCAGATTCATTTTCTCTAAATGGACACTACGTGAAGGTTGGGATAATCCTAATGTTTTCCAAATTGCTAAACTTAGATCAAGCGGTAGCGAAATTAGCAAACTACAAGAAGTTGGACGAGGATTACGTCTTCCAGTAGACGAGTATGGTAATAGAATTTCTAATGAAGAATTTTATTTAACATATCTAATTGACTTTAGTGAACAAGACTTTGCTAATACTCTTGTTAATGAGATTAATAGTGATGTTGTTCAAAGTTCAGTCATTACCGACTCTGATTTAGAACGTGTTGCTAAAACTTTAAACACTAATGTTAAAGACCTATTCATTACACTTCTTTCTTCTGACTTTATAGATACAAATAAAAAAATATTATAGTAGAAAAATAGGAATGAGTTTTTTTCAATAAATATCCTGAGTTTAATACTGGTTTAAAATCTAATAAAGTTGGAAATAAAGAAACATTAGATAAAAAAAGGTTATGTAGGGATTCGTAAAAAAATAATTATGAACAGCTTAAACCACTTTGGGAAAGCATCAACAAAAAAATATTATCTAAAAATTAGATGATATTAGCGATGAAGAAATTCATTCTGCTATCATGAACATACTTTATGAAGGTATTTATTCTGCTAATAATATAGCGATAATAGAGAAAAAACTAGTAAACACTAATGAGAATATGTCTGTTAAAGATGGTACTACAGGAGACTATCATGAACTTAATGAAACTATTCCTTATAACAAGTTCCTGAAGACTATTAACAAACAAACTGGTTTTTTTCTATTGCTACTCTTCATAAATGTTTTGTAGAATATTCTAAAACAAACGAATTCGAGAAAGATTATTTCAACAAAAAAATCATTAGCCAACTTTATTAATAAATATCAACTATGGCTAGAACAAACATTCAGAAATAGATTCAGTTATACTAAAATGAATGTAAAAATTAACGAAACAGCTCTTACTACACTAGATGGTCTTCCTAAAGAAAAAATCATTCAAGGGAAAATTGGTGTGATCAAAGATGATCAGAAAATCGTTCCTGAAAAATTCCTTTTCGACTCATTTGTTTATGACTCTGAACTAGAAAAAGCCACTATAGAACGTAGTAAAATAGATGAAATAGTAGTTTTCGGAAAAATCCCACGTAAAAGTATTCAAGTCCCACTTTACTTCGGTGGAACTACTAGTCCAGACTTTATGTACATTATCCAACGAGAAAATGATAAACCAGAATTAAACCTAATCATTGAAACAAAAGATGTTCAAAAAGATAGCGGGTTACGTACTGAAGAACAACTGCGTATTGAGAGTGCTAAAAAATTCTTTGAAGCACTTAAACAGGATGGCTTAAATGTTACTTTTAAAAAACAAATGAAACAAGATGAGATTATTAAGTTGATAAATGAGATTGTGGAGTAAGTGTATGCATGATGTTAAGTTTAGTCCTACTGAAGAAGTTGTTTTAAATCTAATATATACTGATATGAAATTCATTTACAATCTAATTCAAGATATAGAAAAACAGGAATCTGCGAATTTTGCGATATCTTTACTACCGTATATGGCTCTTGTTTACAAAGAAGCATACAAATGGTGTTATAAAAAAATAAAAAAATACGAAAAATATTTGCCAGAAATACCTAAGAAAAATAGAAGATTATTATGAATATTATCGAGAATATAATAAACTTTTAAAAAGAACCTATTTCTGTAATAAATGAAAAAAATATAAAAGCTGAATTCCATAATGCTAAAAAAACCATTTTTTTCTAATAAAAGAAAAATTTTTTTAAAAATATATAAACATTTATAATATATATGGAGTAGGAACATTTAATAATGATTTGATTAAATTATCTCCAATATATAACACTGTTTATTTTTTTCAGTTATTATTCCTGGATTTTCATGGGACAATTTTTGATCAAACTGCTAAAGAAGCATATAAACTATCCTACCATTTAGGCTATTTTTTTCGGATTATTTTTTTAGATCCCCATTTAGACAGATTAACAGATAGTATTGATAACAATAAAAATAGAGGATTATGATTTCGGTGCACGAACTTCTCCTTTCCATAAAGTATATAGAGATGAGTTTCTTATTTTTTTGATTTATTATGCAAGTGTAATTTTTCTTCTATATGGTTTAAATAATTATACAACTATATTTAAAAACTACAAAATTACGATTTACTTACAATCTATATTTTTTTATATTTGTGAAAATTTAGACATAATCAATAGTTATTATAATACTAATTTCACTATTAATACTAAATATAAAGATAATGAGCTAAGAAGTGCATTTATGCATTATGGTATATGGAAAATTGTAAAAGATAAATTTAATCCGTTAGATTCATTCGGTGGAATGACTAACATCAGACTAGGTATTGACTGGAATAATTTATTAATTTTTTTACACTTAGTGAAATAAAAATCATTTTTCTTTACAGTTAGATAACTATTTATCAAAAAAATAATCTATCACACAACTATAGTATTTTTCAATAAAGCATAACAAAGAAATAAGCGAGAACTCCTGTTCCTGCTTATTTCTTTTTGTGAATATTTAACTCTATTCCACTACTTTTTATCTTCTCTGTATTCAATAAATTTTTCCTTAACTATATTTTTTTGATTTCATCTTTTGATAGGAAATCTAGTACTACCACTCCACCTACTAAATTTAGTATTTTATTAGCATTTGAATACGAGAATCTGTTTTCTATCATTTTATTTTCGTCTATTAATTCATATATTGCTTCTAATGTTCCTAGCACTATTTCTTTATTTGAAACTAAATTACTAGAGAAATAAGCTACTGCATTACCTCTATATGAACCAGATAAGAATCTTTTTGTATAGTAATATGGATCTTCTAATCTCTCGTCATAAGTATAATAAGCTATCCACCATAGAATGGAAATATTATTAATCATAAGAGATCTCTTATTACCATTATTGAAAAATTGTTCTAGACATAATACTTGCTTCTTTTTTTCTTACCTGTTATCATTTTTTTAATTGATCTAAATGATAATCCAGGTAATAAGTATTTTTCTAAAAGCAACCCATACTTTCTCATTTTTCCGCTTCTGTAATACTTAATCCTCTTAGTGATTCCCAAATAATTTGTATATTTTTTTATACTTGCATCTGAATCTACAGACTCTAATACTAATTCTTCGTATTCAAACTCAAATGATGATTCTAATACATTTTCACTATTAGAAAAATATTTCTCTAATTTTTTTCTTTATCCCCCTTCATATATAAAGGTAAGTATTTACTTTTTAAAATTTGTTTTAAAAATCATCTAAAAAAACACATCTGTAACATATTTTTAATTTACTCATTCTTTTTCCTCTTCATAAATATAATAATCATATAAAAACATTTTTCTAATGGGCAATCTAATAATTGCTGAGCAATTTTTCATAGAATTATAATCAGAATCTCTAATAGATTCAATATCTAAATTAATTTTTTTCAATAAGTAACCTAATGAAACTACCCACTCAACTGTTTCATCTATCTCGCCATATTTTATTTTTTTCTATTGCCATCGTTAAGGCTGGGAGAATAATCGTGACTAGTAATAATTTTTTTGTCTTTCTTGACTAGAATTTGATAGATTAACATATGCTATATATGATTTTTTTTAGGAAGATTAATTTGAATTATATCGCTATCAAAAATCTACTTCCATATAATTCTCATCAAACTCAGCTACTCTTATCATAGATTTTAAACTTCCATTATCATCATTAGAAAAAAATCAATATTTAATTCAGCCATAGTATCATAAGCCAAAAATACTTCCTTTATCTATTTGTTCAATAACTAAATCATCACCATAATAATCTTTGTTAAAAATTTTTTTATTAGAGTAATTATATATTTTTCTCCTTTGCAATGACCATAAAGTTAACAAATAGTTTTTTTAGGCGTTGTTTTTTTGATTCAAGTTCAACAGAATATTTATATTCATCCTTAGTTAAATACGCTAACTTTCTATAAGATGACGACTCACCTTCTATATGTATAGCGAACGAAGCTTTCTCTTCTTCTATTAAAGAATTAAGTTCAACATTATCAAGTTTAAATTTAAAAAGATAATTTAATTCTATTAACACTTATCTTTTTCTTGATTAATTTCTACTTCGAAACTGCTATTAATGTAATCATCTAATTCGTTACTTAATACTGGATACGGGAATAAATCAGATCTTAACTTCATAAATTTTTTTCCTTTCATTTTTCAATAATAATTTTGAATTTATATTTATATCGATTGTTGCTAATTCACCTTTTTTTTAATATTGTAAAGTCTAATCATTGAATCATTTTTTTCATTTTTATTCGTATTTGATTTTTACATTGCGAACATCTGTAGCAGTTATTCTTCCATCTTCACCAACGATATTAAATTTAATATCAATCTCTTTAAATGATTTTTGTAGGTTTTAGAATACATCTATATAGGCCACCACTTGTATTCAGCGCTATAATTTTAACTCCAAAAGAATTCATCAGCATCAACAAGCTGTTCTTTTTTTAACTTTCTTCTTAGACTAATTTTTTTTCTAATATTTTTTTAATCTTTCTGGTTTTCTTAGTTTCTTTTTTTCTACTTTTTGTTTCTTCAGTATCATAACCAAGTTCTTCAATAATCGAATCTACTCCATCTTCAGCAAATTCATATGTATTATATATATTATTCTTCTTAGTATTTCTTTTTATTACAACATTATCAATTGTTTTCTTTATTCCTGTATCAGCTTGTTCATCTTGTTTTCCTTCTTGCTGAGAAACGAGTGGTAAGAAATCTTTAATTCCAATAGCATCTATAACATTTTCTACAGATTGCTCATAGGAATTTTTAACTGTTTCTTTGAACCAATGATATAAATCTTTTAAAAACTCCTCTGCCTGTTTTCTGTTTTCCTTAGATGATTGATCAGGACTCCAACCAGTATGATTAGTATTCTCTAGAGACTTTAAGAATTTATCTAGTTCTTTTCCAGTTGCTCTAAATACACCAGTAAACATGATATTTCCACTAATTCTATCTCTATCATAAATCTTCATCCCAGAAATTCTAGTCTGTAATATCATTCGGTTTGCTTCTTCACATTTTAATAATACTAGTTTTCCATCAGCTTTATCTTTAATAAAATCATATTTTTCAAATCGTTCATCAAGTTCAAATTCTAATCTTTCCTGGTTTGTTAGAGCATCATAATAATTTATAGTATCTTTAAATACTTTCTTTTCATCATAAGACTTTTTAAATTCTTCTAATAGTGTTATTACTTCACCAAGATTCTCATGATTTAATATAGTATTGTTAACTCTAATTATTAATTTTTTTCTCAAGAATTGATACAAGAAAGTTATTTACCGCAGAGAGCAAAAATTCGTTTTTTTCCCAATCATCATCTATTTCTCTTAATCCAATAATAAATAAGTCTGTACCATATTCATCTAATTTTCGTTCATCAAAATTAAAACTAATCTGACCTTTAACATAATCTTTATCTTCAGTTTGATATAATGCTCTTTCTTGTGTAATTATTGATTCATCATTTTCATCAAAATTAAAAGAGACAAAAATTCATTACTCCTGCATGCTTAGGTATTGATTTTGTTGGTACTGTATTATAAAAATACAAGTCTCAAATCAGAAATTGCAAATGGAGCTGCCTTCCCTATTCCTTTACTACCCGCAGCATTTTTCGTCGATTTTTTTCAGTATAACCATTTCCAATAATTAATGCATCATAACTTTTTATCATTTAATCCATAAGCGTTATAATCACTAACTTTTAATATTCTAACAGTTTCTGAATTTAATAACTTTTCAAATCCTCTTAAATGATTTAATGTCCCTACATTTCCTTTTTTTCTCCCAAAAAAATGAATTGCTTTAGGTAAAGCATCTCTAATATCTTCTATTCCAGGTATTTCTTCTGTTTTAATTACTCCCTCATCAAACGTAACTTCAACAGGATTATTGTTTTCTTTAATTTTTGCATCTAAAGAATTTTGAATAACTTCTCTTGTTAAAGAATCTATTACATTATCTAGAAATGAATTTATTGCTGGATCATTTACTCCTCTTGGTGTTAAATCTTTCCCATGTGGGAACATCCATCTATTCTTCATAAACTTTCTCCTTTTTATCTACGTGTAAATTTAAATTTTCTATCTTTTTTTTCTAATTCCCATTCAAAAGAACGTTTTGCTAATTGTATCTCTTTTTCTAACGCTTTAAATAGCTCAGTAATTTCTTCTTTACTGTACTCATAATTACTTCTATTTGCTAAATTCCCAATCAGTTGTATACTCTTAATCGCTGAATTTGTTCTAGATTCAGCTAATCTAATAAATTTTTCGTGTTTATCTTCCATTAAACCCTCCTACGGTATCTTTATATAAATAATACTATATTTACTATTTTTTTATGCAATATATATTTACAATATTTTATAAATATTTACTATATTTGTAAAATATACCTAATAAAAAGGTATATGTAATATAAATTCTACTATATTTATATTACATATAATTATAAATAAAAAAATCCGGTATTTCTACCGAACTTTTCTTATATATTAAATTTTTAAAAAAATTAGTTATCTTGTAATATATATAAATCAAATATTGTTTTTTTCTTTTATATTTCACTTAATTAATAAATTTATATTAGCTGTTAGATTTTTTTATCTTTTCAATACTAATCTATAACTTTAGAACAGCTACGATTTCATCTCCGTCTTTTTCATCAGTTTCTACAAAACTAACTGATTTTTAAAACTGTCGTGCTACATCATTATCACTTTCATATGATAGCCAACAATATTTTGCTGTTCCACAAGGAAAAGTATTAACAAATTCTAAAGCTAAATCCATTGCTTTTTTACCAAATCCCTTCCCTTGGAATTTTTTGTCTATCATAAAACGCCATATATTGTAATTCCCTTTAGCTATCTTAGGAGCACCTTCATCATCTGAATTCACATCAAAACCTATCATTAGAAAACCAATAGGTGTTTAGTCTTTATATATACCAAATGTGAGTACATCATTATTCTCAGTAATTGCTATATACGCTTCTATGATACTACTATTATTTGTAGCTACAAAACTTTTCTGATTATTAAAAAAACCTCTAATTTCAAAAATCTCCACTATATTGTTTCTATTAATCTTTTTCAATTTAAGCATAATCTATTCACCATTGATTTTTTTGATTTTTAAATATGAAGTTTTTTTTATGATTATAAAAATAATATCGTAATTTTAATATTCTGTTTCTAAGTACCTCTACGAACTTCCTACTTCATAAACTTCGTTATTTTACCTTCTTTTTTATATGTTTCTACTGCTTTTGCTACTCTCTCGAAGTCACGTTTTAAACTATATGAATAGATATCTCTAAATAGTCTATATCCTAGTTTTTCATTTACTTCGAATGCTAGTGTGTATAGTTCATATGTTTCCATTGAATCGAAGTTTTTCGTGTGCTTTTACTACATCTACTAATATATCGTCACAATGTTCGACTAATGCTTTTTCTAGTCTATCATTTAAGAATTTTGATTTATCTAGAGTATATTTAAACATTTCTCTTGATGTAGTTGAGAAGTCTGCTACTAAACTTTCTTTATCTAGTTTATCATACAGTTCATATCCTAACTGTTCATTTACATCTTTTGCGATTTCTACCAATCTTTCATCTGATACTGGGTCTAAACTAAATGCTGCGTTACTAACTTCAGATAACGCATTGTAGTTTTCTTCTATCGCTTTTTTTAATAATTCTAATTCCATAAAGATCCTCTCAATCCTAATTTTCTTACATTCTATTATAACATACTTACTAGTTATTCTTATATGTCTTTACAACTTTTCTTTATTCTTGTATATATCCTTGAATTTAACTTTTTTTGTATAAAGTTCTCTTAAAAAAATTAATCATTCTATGATAAAATTAATGTATTAACTAAGGAGAGTGTATTATGAGTGAATCAAAAAAATTGTTTTAACTATTGATGATGAATTAAAAAAATGAGGCTGAGGATTTATTCTTTAGTCTTGGATTAAATTTAGAAACTGCTATTAGCATGTTCCTTACAAAAGCTGTTAATGAAGGTGGAATACCTTTTGAAGTGAAACAAACAAAATACATTGAAAGTCCTGATTTTATCTCAAGTCACTTCACCATTAAATCAGCTGTATATGAGATTAATGAATACATAAAAGATAGATTTAACGAAGAACCTTCATTTTATCTAGCATGTGAAAAATAGAGGTCTTACAGATGATGAAACTAGTAAATTATTCATTCTATTTTCTAATAATACTGAAGAGATTAATCAAGAAGAGTTCACAGAAAAAAATATTGATAACCTAGTAGAATTATCAACAATCGCCTTCCTAGCATTAAGACGACTATCAGATGAACAACTACGTGATATCGTGAATGCATATATCACAAACTACTATTTAATTAGATAGTATTAACTAATAATAAAGCTTTTTAGGAATACCTTAACAGATATGACTTTAAGGTACTCCTGTTTTTTTAAAAATTATATATATTTTATTAATCTTTCAAGGAACTAAATTTTTTTATTGGAAGTAGACTTCCAACTTTTAATCATTTTTACCCTTAATTGGAAGTTCACTTCCAACTTTCCTTTTTTTCCTTTTCTTCAGATTTTTTTATTTTTTTACAATCACTTTATTTTCTGATAAACTATAATTGTAAATAAAAACACTTACATTTATGTAAATAAGAGGAGATCGAAAATGGGAAAAATTTAATAAAAAAAGTTGTTTCAGTAGCTTCAATTGCTGCAACATTACCTGCATTAATAGGTAGCTATGCTGGGTACCAAAAATTACGTTATAATCGTAGTGCTAAAGCCGGTTTAATCGAGTTATACCTTGGTAATAAATATAAAAAACTAAGAGATATCGATGAAACTAAAAGACTAGAAAAACAAAAAGAAGATAAGAACGAAGAAACTGTAAATGTATATGAATTTGATACTAAATCTAAATTCTATACTAGAATTGTTTCTGATAGACAGATTTAGCATTTAAATAGTGTAAATGACTCTAATTCTACTATTTTCTATATTCATGGTGGTTCTTATGTTCATGAATTCGTAGATATTCAATGGGCAATGGCTGATAAGATAGCGCAAGAAGCTGATGCTGAGGTTGTTATTCCTGATTACGGATTAGCTCCATTCTATACTTATAAAGATAGCTATGAACTTCTAACGAAATTATATACAGATTACATTGCTAAAAATCCAGATAAAGATGTCTATATTATGGGAGATAGCGCTGGTGGTGGCTTGGCTCTAGGATTAGTTCAAGATTTTGTTCAAAATAATATTAAACTACCCAAAGGTCTTATTCTACTAAGTCCATGGGTTGATCTAACTATGTCAAATCCTGAAATTAAAAAATATATTAAAAAAGATCCTCTACTACACGTTGATACTTTACTAGCTGATGCTAAATCTTGGGCAGGTGATGCAGATTTATCTCATTGGAAGGTTTCTCCATTGTACGGTGAGATGAAAGGTTTACCTGAAGTATTATTATTTTCAGGAACTCGTGAACTATTATATCCTGACATAGCATTATTAGCTGAAAAACTTCATGAAGCAAATGTTAAGACTGAATTCGAAATCGGTAAGAACCTAAACCACGTTTACCCTGCTTTCCCAATCCCAGAAGCAACAAAAAGCTATTTCTAAAATTGTTGAGTTTGTGAAGAATTAATAGTAAGTAAATATTTCTAATACAAATAGCTATCTTTATTTAATAAGAAAAAAAATAGACCACAAAAATACTAACAAATTTTTGTGGTCTATTTCCATTTAGTTTTGAACTTTGTATCTTATATTTTTTTAAAAAAACTTTAAATTAAATTTAAAAATATTTCTCCGTTATCATTATCTTAATAACGGAGAAAGGTTACTAATACTTCTCTAGATTACCTTTTTTTCGTTTTTGTATAAATTCTAGTTTTCAATTAGATCTTCTATTTTTTTCTTTAGCTTCTTCTAATGTTTTTGCTATTATTTATCTTTTTCTAATACTAACTTTTAGAAGAGTCTCTTTATATTCGAAAAAAATTGTTCATCTGTCATGCCTTCCATTTTTTTCTCCTTTCTTTTCTTCTCCGCAATATTTCTAAATAATCATCTAATTTATCTTCTAGTGCTAATTTTATCAGCATACTTTGATTATAGAGTGAACATTTTAGAGTATTATAAAAATATATAACTGAATCACCATTAGCTGCATTTATTGCAAATTAAATATTATACTTATTTGATAATTCTACTCGTTTTTACTTTTTATACTTCTTATTCTACAATAAGTGAGCATGAAAGTAAAAACTTTTTCTATATATCCCTAATAATATCTAACATTAAATCTAATATCCACAATATTTTTTTTTCAAAAGTTCTGTCTCATTTCTCAATATCCACTTTTTCAACCACAAAGGTCCAATTCCATTCCCCAATGTCCGCCCCTTTAACTATTAAAGTCCAGTTTTACTCCCCAATATCCACTATTTTAACCACAAAAGTCCAGTTCCATTCTCCAATGTCCACTTTTTCACCACAAAAGTCCAGTTTTTACATTTTAATATAAAAACTCGAAACAAAGATTTTTTTCCTTGCTTCGAGTTCATTTATTTTTATCATTTTGTAAGTTCTATTAAATTAGCTCTATTCTAAATTTATATTTTCCTTTTCCGTGACCTTCTACTTTTTCGATAATTTGATGTACTAGCATTTCTTTAATTATTTCTGATGCTCTTGATGTTTTTTTAAATTTGTAACCTCCATCACTTCTTTTCTTCCAAATACAGAGTCTAAATTAAATTTATCATAAAGGTTATTGATATATTCCTTATTTTTTTCTGTGAAATTTTTCTAGTTTATCATTAATATTATTTGTTATAATCTCTCTATCTTCTTTTTATCCAATTGATATGTAATTCTCTATTTTTTTCAATGGTGTATTTTCATCTAAAAATTAAATTCTTTAAAAAAACAACTCTACATATTCAAATGTTGAATAGATTTCTTTCTTCAGATTTCTGTAGTTTGCTCTTACTAATGCATTTCTAAAAATACCAAGAGTTAGCAGCGAATATATCATTTGTTACATCAAATCCTAATGTTCTTAGATATTTGATAAAGAATACAGCTGTTGTTCTTGTATTCCCTTCTTCAAAAACGTGAATTTGCCATAATCTTGAGATAAATTCAGATAAGTGTTTTATTATTTCATTAGTTGATAAACCATTATACCAGAATTTTTTCTCCTGCTCAATGTCATACTCTAGAGTTCTAACTAGTTCACTCGCACTTCCGTATATTACAGTTTCTCCACCTAAAATCCATTCTTTTTTTGTAATATTATAAGTTCTGATTTTCCCTGCATGCTTATATATCCCTTCAAATAATTTCCTATGAATCGCTAAATATTCCGTTGGAGAAAAGGTAAAGGCTTCTTCAGATAAAATTCTTGCTATTCGAACAGATACTTTATCAGCTTCTTCCACACGACTTTCTCTATTAAGTTCTGGATTTTCTTCATAATATGAGTGAAGAAGTAAGTCAGCTTCTTCCAGTGTAATTTCACCTTCTATATTTCGCAATGCAGTATTAATTAAATATTGAGATGGAGTTAGACCATCAACTACCTGCAAACCTATTGCTGTCTGCCATGCATAACCTTTTTCTCTTTTAGAAGGCTCTGATTGTATTAAATATTCTTTAAACGGATCTTCAGTCATTTCATTTTCCTCCTACAAGTTATTTCTCAATAATTACACATTAACAGATTTATTTTCAACATTATATAGTAAATGCATATTTCTTAACTTAATAAGTTTTATTTCCGTAATATTTATTATATATAACAATTAATTTCTTTGCAATACATAAGAGACTTTTCTACGCTTCAAATACTAAAAAACTCAAAACAAAGATTTCTCCTTGCTTCGAGTTCGTTAATTATTTTCGTTATTATCGTTTTGCGATTTCTTCTAATAACATTTTGTTGATCATTTGTGGGTTAGCTTGTCCTTTTGAGGCTTTCATGATTTGACCTACTAAGAAACCAATCGCACGGTCACGACCGTTTTTGTAGTCTTCGATAGATTTTGGATTGTTATCTAATGCTTCGTTTACCCAAGCTAATAATTGTCCACTATCTGATACTTGTACAAGACCTTTTTCTTTAACGATTTGTGCAGCGTCTCCACCGTGTTCGATAAGTTCTGCGAATACTTTTTTAGCGATTTTACTTGAGATTGTTCCATCAGTGATTAATTTAATCATTCCTGCTAAACCTTCTGCAGTTAACGCTGTGTCTTTAAGTTCTTGTTGAACTTTGTTTAAGTATGCATTCACATCTACCATTAAGTAGTTAGAAGCTAATTTTGGATCTGCTCCTAATGCTACAGTTTGTTCGAACATGTCTGACATTTCTTTAGTTAATGTAAGAACGTGTGCATCGTATGCTGGTAATCCAAGTTCTTCTTGGTATCTTCTTTGACGAGCATCTGGAAGTTCTGGAATAGTTTTTCTTACTTCTTCCATCCATTCATCAGAGATAATCATAGGTACGATATCTGGCTCTGGGAAGTAACGGTAATCGTCTGAACCTTCTTTAACACGCATAAGTTTAGTTGTTCCTGTTGTTTCATCGAAACGACGAGTTTCTTGGTTGATTACTCCACCTGAAAGAATAACTTGTTCTTGACGTTTTTCTTCGTACTCTAAACCTTTTTTAACGAAAGTGAATGAGTTTAAGTTTTTAAGCTCAGTTTTTGTACCGAATTCATCTTGACCGTAAGGACGGATAGAGATGTTCGCATCACAGCGCATTGATCCTTCTTCCATCTTAACGTCAGATACTTCGATATATTGAATGATTGAACGTAATTTTTCTAAGTAAGCATATGCTTCTTCTGGAGTTCTAATATCTGGCTCAGATACGATCTCGATAAGTGGTGTCCCTTGACGGTTAAGGTCAACTAGTGAGTAACCATTTTTGTGAGTTAATTTACCAGCATCTTCTTCAAGGTGAGCACGTGTAATACCGATACGTTTTGTTTCTCCGTTTACTTCGATATCGATCCATCCGTTTTCCCCGATTGGTTGGTCAAATTGTGAGATTTGGTATGCTTTCGGGTTATCTGGATAGAAGTAGTTTTTTCTATCGAATTTTGACTCGCGAGCTACTGTCATGTTAAGCGCCATTGCTGCTTTCATTCCCCATTCTACCGCTCTTTTGTTTACTACTGGAAGTACCCCTGGGTATCCTAAGTCGATAACGTTTGTGTTAGTGTTTGGTTCTGCACCAAAGTGAGCTGGAGATGGTGAGAATATTTTTGAATCTGTTTTTAATTCTACATGGACTTCTAGTCCAATTACTGTTTCAAAATGCATCTTGTTTCTCCTATTATAATTCTATTTTTTTATCGTGTAAGTTGTAGTGTTGTTCGAAGTTGTACGCTACATCATATAGTGTAGATTCTGCGAATGGTTTAGCAATAATTTGCATACCGATTGGACGGTTACCTTTGAATCCACATGGGATACTGATACCTGGTAATCCAGCCATATTTACTGGGATTGTTAAGATATCGTTTGCGTAGATTTTAATTGGATCTCCTACTTCTTCTCCAATATTGAATGCTACTGTTGGAGCAGTTGGTCCAATGATTACATCGTATTCTTCGAATACTTTATCAAAGTCTTGTTTAATTAATGTACGAACTTGTTGTGCTTTTTTGTAGTACGCATCGTAGTATCCTGAAGATAATACGTATGTTCCTAACATGATACGGCGTTTAACCTCAGCACCAAATCCTTCTCCACGTGTTTTTTTGTAGATTTCTTCAAGGTTTGTTGCGTTTGGACTTCTAAATCCGTAACGAATACCATCGAAACGAGAAAGGTTTGAACTTGCTTCTGCAGAAGCGATAATGTAGTAAGTTGAAATAGCGTAGTCTGTATTTGGAAGACTTACTTCTTCTACAATAGCTCCTTGGCTTTCTAAGTATTTAACACCTTCAAGTACTGCTTGTTTAACTTCTTCATCAATTCCAGCACCGAAGTATTCTTTAGGAAGAGCGATTTTCTTACCTTTAATGTCTCCAGTGATGATTTTGCTAAATTCTGGTACTTCTACAGGTGCACTAGTCATATCGTTAGCATCTAATCCTGAGATGATTTCTAATACACGAGCGTTATCTTTTACTGTACGAGTCATTGGTCCGATTTGGTCTAATGATGAAGCGAATGCTACTAATCCAAAACGAGATACACGTCCATAAGTTGGTTTTAACCCAACTACACCACAGTAAGAAGCTGGTTGACGTACAGAACCACCAGTGTCACTTCCTAGAGTAAAGCTAACTTGTCCTGCTGCTACTGCTGTAGCTGAACCACCACTTGATCCTCCTGGCACTGCATCTAAATCATGTGGGTTACGAGTTAGTTTGTAGTAAGATGTTTCTGTAGAACCACCCATTGCGAACTCGTCCATGTTTAATTTTCCTAAAAGGATTGGGTTTTCTTTGTTAAGTTTGTTCATTACTGTTGCATCATAAATTGGATTAAATCCTTCTAAGATTTTTGATGCACAAGTTGTTTGAATATCTTTTGTAACAATGTTATCTTTGATTCCCATTGGGATACCGAATAATTTACCTTCAGCGCGACCTTCTTCTTGAGCACGATCTAAAGCTTCAGCTTGTTTTAATGCTACTTCTTCAGTTACTGTAATGAATGAACCTACTTTTTCATCAGTAGCTTTAATTCTGTCTAGTGATTCTTTTACTAAATCACTTGGTTTAATTTCTTTATTTTTAAGTTTAAGTTCTAAACTTTCAATTGATTCATGTAATAAACTCATTAAATTATCTCCTTATTTTATTCAATAATAGTAGGTACTTTGAATTGTCCTGCTTCAGTTTCGTGAGCATTTTTAAGAACTTCTTCTCTATCCATTCCAGGTTTTGCAACATCCTCACGGAATACATTCACTAAGTCTAAAACGTGATATGTTGGTTTTACATTTTCTGTTGGTGCGCTGTTGATTGTGTCAAACAAATCTACAACTTTTTCTAATTTTTCGATGTACCCATCTACTTCACTTTCTTGGATTTCTAATCTAGAAAGATGAGCAATGTGAGCTACTTGTTCTTTCGTAATTGTTGTCATAAGTGCCTCCATATTTTTATCAATTTTAACTTCTAAATATTAGCAAACCTCTTATAATTTGAAATAAAAAACGCCCCATATAGTTACTTAACTACATGGGACGATTACTAGTTTCGTGGTGCCACCCGAATTCATATCAGTTTCCTGATACCTTTCAATTTATATTCGGTTTTATAAAGAGTGTTGCTTATTTCAATCATTATTATTTAATCTCTCAGCCTATGGATTAAACTCTCTTCTAAAAAAACATGAAATAAAAGTCTCTTTACTAATATTTTATATTACGGTTTACTTAGTCTATATTATACTAAACTACCATTATTGTCAAGGATTTTATTAAAAAAGCACTAGGTGAGTAGGTTTATTTAGATTTTTTAACACTATAATAATTTTCAAATTTAGCCCATAGAAAAAGCACCTATTTCTAGGCGTTCTAATATTCCTATTTGGACTCTCGCAGTGGAAACATCTAATCTTTTCCTCACTTTGTTCGTTAAGATTAGTGTTTCTATTGGGAGCGACTCAAAAATCATGATTTCGAAGAAATTGATTTTGTCGAGTCACCACCGCACAGTTTATTAGATATCTAAAAAGCTTGTACAAGTGAATTTAGATATCTAATAAATCACTTCATCTTTGTCATTATTATTCTTTATAATTTCATTTTTTTACTATATTTTTTTAAATATGCCAACCAGATAAATATTTCTTCGTGTATTCTACACTCGAAATATAAACGACTACCGCATACTTTTTTTATTTGCTTAAATATTAAAAAAATGGTATAATATGTTGTAGGTATGTTAAAAGAGGTTAACTTGTTATGTTAGTCTTTTTGTTTTTGGTCTTTTGATCGATTGTATAATGTAAAAATCTAAAATATTTGTGAGGTATAAAATGGAAAATTGGGTTGAAATTACAATTCATACTACTAATGAAGCTAGTGAAATAGTTGAGTCTATTCTTCTTGATTATGGTTCAACTGGGGTTGCTATCGAAGATCCTACTACTCTTGAGGAGAACTTACATGATGATTTCGGTACTATCGTTGAACTTAGTCCTGCTGATTATCCTGAAGTTGGGGTTATCGTTAAAGGATACATCAACGAGCTTAATTTTGATGAAGAAACTTTCAAGCGTTTTGAAGCTGAGCTTCTTGCTTTAGGTGAAAATATCAACATTGGAGATTTCTTCAAGATTGAAACTACTATTATTCAAGATAGTGACTGGGAAAATTCTTGGAAAGATTATTTCGATATTCTTAATATTGGTGAAAAATTCGTTATTGTACCTACATGGCGTGAATATGAAAACACTGAAGATAAATATATTATAAATATTGATCCAGGTATGGCTTTTGGTACTGGTGGTCACGAGACTACTTCTCTATGTATTAAAAATCTTGAGAAATATGTTCAAAGAAATGATAATGTTATCGACGTTGGTTGTGGTAGTGGGATTTTAAGTATCGCGGCTAGTTATTTAACTGATGGTAATATTAAGGCTGTTGACTTAGATAAACTTGCTGTTGATGTTTCTTATGAGAACTTCGCGTTAAACAATCTTGAGAAAAGAATCGAAGTTGAGCAAGCTAGTCTTCTTACAAAAGAAACTAAAAAATACAACATTATCGTAGCGAATATTCTCGCTCATATCATCGAGCTTATGATTGATGATGCTTATAATTTATTAGAAGATGGTGGTTACTACATCACTTCTGGTATTATCGAAGAGAAGAAAGACGAACTTCTTGAAAAAATGTTAGAACGTGGTTTCAAACTTGTTGAAGAAACTTCTGATAACGGGTGGTACTCATTCGTAGTAACTAAATAATACGAAAACCTCTTAATTACTTATAGTTTCCTATTTGTAATTAGAGGTTTTTTTAATATAAAGCTAAGAAGAGTTTAAATTCATAAACTCTTCTTAGCTATTTTCTATAATAATTTTTTTCTAATCTACTTTCAGATTCAACTGTAAATACTGATACCGGTCTTCCTGATGTATAGTATTCAGCATCTTCACTTAAGATCTCGATGTTCACTAAGTGATTTAAATATTTTCTAATTGTAATTCTAGAAATATCTAATTCATCTGCTATTTGCTGTGTAGTGAATCCCGATTTCTGTTGTAAGATAGTTTCTAATACTTTTTTTAGAGTTATTCTTGATAACCCTTTTGGTAAACTGTCTTCTTCTTCATCTACTCTACCTGAATTTAAGTAGTCATCTATTAAATCTTGATTAATTTTCTCTTTTGATAATAATTTCACGTAGTCTTGAACTTTCTCAATAGCTTGTGAAAACCTTTCGTACGTAAATGGTTTTACTAGATAGTCTACTACTCCATTTGATAGCGCAGCTTCAACAGTTTGAATGTCATTTGCTGCAGTTATCATTATTATAGGGTAACCTTTTAACTCTGGTAAGAAACCTACTCCTTGACCATCTGTTAGATAATTATCTAAAACTATTAAATCCACTTTAGATTCTTCTAAAAATTTTCTTGCATCTTCTATTGTTGCAACATGGTTTAAATCACATGATAACTCTTTTCTTTTGAAATATTCTTTGTGTATCATTGCTACCATTGGATCATCTTCTATTATTAGTACTCTCAATTATTATTCCTCCTCGATTGGTATCTCTATTGCAAATTGAGTTTTCCCTACTTCACTTTCTACGTCTATTAAACCGTTATATTTCTTCACTATTGTATCAACGGCATTTAGTCCGTAACCTCTATTTTCTCCTTAGTTGAATATCCTCTTTCAAATATATTCTTCATTATTTCCTTACTAATCCCAGAACCATTATCATATACTTTACAAAGAAGTATATTTTTCTTCAGTGTTCATGTATAGATAAACAGTAATCTTTCCATCTTTTTTTGTTTCCTATAGATTCCATAGAGTTGTCAATTAGTACACCGAGTATAATCAAAAGCTCATTAAAGAGTTCATCTAAACCTTCTTTATTTAAAATCATTGAATCCGAATCTATTGATAACGATATATTCTTTTGTTTAGCTTCTCTTACTTTGGCAAGTAAAAAACCTGCTATTGATGGTACTTTTTATATTTTCTGATATATGTCCAATTTTTTTCATGATAATCATCTTTTAGATATGTAATAAATTTTGCTACTTCATCATAGGCTTTCATCTCAATAAGTCCATGTAGAACATGTAGTTTGTTCATAAAATGATGGCTTTGTTCACGAAGGCTATCATTGTATTTTTCTGTACCACTTAATTCCGTGATTAATTTTTTCATTTCACTTTGATCACGTAATGTGATTACAGCTCCATATAATTTATCATTTTGATAAATCGCATTCCTATTAACTAATACCTCAATATGGTTTAAAACTATTAATTCATCTCGACTACATTTATTCTCTTCTAATACACTCTTGAAGAAAATTTCATACATTTCATCTGGAATAATCTCACCTTTTGTAATTTTAGAGTATCCCGCTTTATCTAGAATCTGATTTGCACTACTATTTTTTACAATAATCTTTTTATCGATATTAATACCGATAATACCTTCTGAAACATGATCAGAAATTAGATTTTTTTCAACGTAATTATATGCAATTTCTTCTGGTTCGTAATTTAATAAGATTCTCTTTAATTGTCTATTATATAGTATTGCTAGTGTAATCGCAACTATAACCCCTATCATTAAAGCTAACAATATTTTTTCTTGTGAATGCTGTATTTGTTTTTTTACGGTCTCTTTAGTATATCCAACACACACTACCCCAATATCATCGCCATTTTCATTTTTTATTGCTGTAAAAAATCTTAGACCTTCTCCTAAATGGCCACTCTGTCTACTAAAATGATCACCTACGGTAAATGTTGAGCTTACATCTTCAATATTTGAAAATTTTTCTCCAATAAGTTCATTTTGCGGATGTGAATATCTCGTAAAAGTATCATCCATAATAACAATAAAGTCTGTTCCTGTTTCGTCCATTACTCTATTAGCAAATTCTTGGATTCCTTTTGTCATTCGGTGATGCTTTACATCATCTATAACACCTTTATCATTAGAAATCAACTTAGCAGTCGAATATATTTTTTGACGAATTACCTCATCTTCTCGTTTTTTTATATATTCTCTTACAAAAAAGGAAGTAACTAATAAACAAATTACAACTAGACTTGTCATTATTAACACTAACCTAGTTAAAGTCCTCTGCTTTTTCCTCAATTTTTTATCACTCCTAAATCTAAATAGACTTTTCTTGCCAATGTTCATTATATAGCAAATTATCTTGTATTTCAAGCAATTCTAATTTATAAATTCTTTTGCGACCACATTAAAAATATCAATATTATACGAATATATTTTTACAATGTAAATTTACATTTAATTTTTTTTCATAGGTGTGTTTGACGCCTGTTATTAGCTTAACATTATTTATTACCATACGTTATTAAATTTATTATATAATATTTTATTTTTTTAAATAAAAAAATTTTTAGCTTAATTTATTTTATTTTTTTACTTGAATATTTACGTAGACTATGCTAGTATTTTATTAATGCAATTTTGCAGTTATTAGTATATTTTATATTTTAGGAGGTTCTCAATGGAGAGGGATGCAAAAAAAATATTTTGGTACACCCTAGCCTTCATGGCATTCTCAACTGTTTGGGCGTTCGGGAATGTTGTTAATGGATACTCTGAATTTGGTGGATTAAAATCAATAGTTTCTTGGATTCTAATTTTTGTAATTTACTTTATTCCGTATTCATTAATCGTTGGTGAGCTAGGATCTACTTTTAAAGATGCCGGTGGGGGTGTGAGTTCTTGGATTAGTTCTACACATGGAAAACTACTTGCTTATTATACTGGATGGACAATGTGGATAGTTCACATGCCTTATATTTCTCAAAAACCATCACGTATTATCGCGGCATTTAGTTGGACTGTATTTCGTGATAACCGTATTAGCAAAATGGATATCACATACTTACAAATCGCTTCTTTAGTTATCTTCTTAGTCGCTTTATTCTTAGCGACTCGTGGAGTAAACTTAATTAAGAAAATGGCGATGTTAGCCGGATCTTCAATGTTTATTATGTCATTATTATTTGTAGTTATGGCTATTACCGCACCATCTATTACTGGTGCTAAAACTTTCGACATCGATTGGTCTTTAGATACTTTCATGCCTACATTTGATGTTAAGTATATTACATCAATCGCAATTTTGGTATTTGCGGTTGGTGGTTGTGAGAAGATTTCACCTTACGTTAATAAGATGAAAAATCCTTCTAAAGACTTTCCTCGTGGAATGATTGCTCTAGTAGTTATGGTTTGTACAACTGCGATTCTTGGGACTTTTGCTCTAGCATTAATGTTCGATACAAACAATATTCCTAAAGACTTACTTACAAACGGAACTTACTATGCTTTCCAAACTTTAGGTAACTACTACGGTGTTGGTAACTTATTCTTAGTTATCTATGCAATCGTTGATTTAATCGGACAAGTTTCAGTTGTTATTATTTCTATCGATGCTCCACTACGTATGTTATTAAGTAGTGCTGATGAAAAATACATTCCTAAGAAATTATTAGTTAAGAACGAAAACGACGTATACGTGAATGGATTAAAACTTGTTGGTATTATCGTTTCCATCTTACTAATTATCCCAATGTTTGGAATTAAAGAAGTAAATGAGCTATTTAGATGGTTAGTTAAACTTAACGCTGTTACTATGCCATTACGTTACCTATGGGTATTCGCTGCATATATCTTCTTGAAAAAATCAGCTGAAATTCCAATCTGAATACAAATTTGTTAAGAATAAATATGTAGGTATGGGACTTGGAGCTTGGTGTTTCTTCTTGACTGCCTTTGCTTGTATTTCTGGTATGTACACGCCAGAAAGTACTTTCCAAACAGTTATGAACATTGCTACACCAATTGTTCTACTTTCATTAGGATTAATCATGCCTTACTTGGCTAAAAAATATAACAAATAATTATATAAGCTTTTCATAAGAAAATTACCTACTGAGTTTTTTATAAATACTCAGTAGGTTTCTTATTGCTAATAAACGTTCTTAGTACTAGATTAATTTGATATTTTTGATTTAAATTATTAAAAATAAAAAAATATCAAGTTTATAACTATAAAATAAAGAGAAACTCTCTATAGTGTTTCTCTTCTCTTATATTATTCTAAGCCTTCTACATAGCTATATGCACTTTGCGCAGCTATAGCTCCATCAGACGCCGCTGTTATTACTTGACGGATTTCTTTTTCACGTACATCTCCAGCAGCAAAAATACCTGGTACTGATGTTGCTAATTTTTCATTAGTTGGAATATATCCTGCTTCATTAGTAATTCCTAAATCTCTAAAATCTTGTGTTTGTGGTAACATTCCTACATAAATGAATACCCCATCAGCAGGGATTGAACTTTCTTCACCAGTTTTTACATTTCTGATTTCTATTGAAGAAACTTTTCTTTCACCTTTAATTTCATAAGCAACACTATCCCAAACAAATTCGATATTTTCTTTTGCAAAGGCTCTATCTTGTAGAATTTTTTGGGCACGTAGTTCATCACGTCTGTGAACGATAGTTACCTTAGCAGCTAAGTTAGATAAGTATAAAGCTTCTTCTACAGCTGAATCTCCTCCACCTATTACTACTACTTCTTTATTTCTAAAGAATGCTCCGTCACAAACTGCACAGTAACTTACACCTTTTCCTGAAAATTGTTCTTCTCCTGGAACATCTAAGTTTTTGTGTTCTGAACCTGTTGCGATAATAATTGATTTAGCTAAATATTCTTTTTCACCCGCTACTACATATTTAAGATTATCTCTTACTCCTACTTCTGTAATATTTCCAAAACCGAATTCTGTACCGAATTTTTTAGAGTGTTCGAACATTTTCTCTGATAGTTCAGGTCCTGTAACCATTTCGTATCCAGTATAGTTTTCAATTTCTTCAGTTGATAACATTTGACCACCTGGATATTTTCTTTCTAACATCAATACTGACATATTTGCACGTGATGCGTAGATTGAAGCTGTCATACCTGCTGGACCAGCTCCAACGATAATTAAGTCATAAATTTTTTCTGACATATTTTCCACCTTCTCTTTTATGATTCTCTATATAAAATCTTTTTATTTTTGAACTTTGTATTAAGCACTACTAAGTATATCAAACTTCCTATAACAAATACTAGCGAAAGGACTTGAGAAACTCTTAAGCTTCCAAGATATAGTGAATCTGTTCTCATTCCTTCTACGATGAATCTCTCTACACCGTATAAGATTAAGTATGCAGCAAAAACTTCACTTTGTGCTAATTTATTTCTTATTAGTAGCAGGATTACTAGTGCGATAAAACACCATAAACTTTCATATAAGAATGTAGGTTGACGATACGCTCCATCAATATACATATTTTCTACAATAAAATCTGGAATGAATCTATCATGTAAATATTGTTTTGTAACTATTTCTCCGTATGCTTCATGGTTGAAAAAGTTTCCCCAACGCCCTAACATTTGTCCTACTAGTAAACTCGGAGCAATTATATCTAATAGTTTAATTATTTTTATTCCCCTTCTTCTAGCAAAGAAGTATAAGACTATAAATCCACCGATTAAACCACCGTAAATTGCTATTCCACCATCCCAGATGGCTATCATGCTTGCAAAATCACCTTTGTAATAATCCCATCTAAATATTACATAATATGCACGTGCAAAGATAAATGCGATTGGCAATGCAATAAGTAATAAATCTAGCATAGTGTCTTTCTTTAAGCCACGTTTTGTAGCCTCCTTATCAGCAAGGTAATAAGCACAAAAAACAGTAGTTGCTATAATAATTCCATACCAATATACCGGTTTTGTAAACAAATGAAAGGCAATTGGATCTAAGTAACCTAATATCATATTACTCCACCCCATTATTCATATTTTTTCTTTTAATTTCATCAGCTAATTTTGTTGTAAATTCCTTAGCTGTGTTTATTCCCATTTGATTTAACCTATAATTCATTGCTGCTGATTCTATAATAATCGCAACATTTCGTCCAGGTCTAACAGGAATAGTTTTCTTTTCAATCTTCGAATTTAAAATTTCTTTACTTTCATTTCCAAGACCAATTCGATCATATTGTTTCTGTTCATTCCATGTTTCCAGATGTATATTTAATTGTAATCTTTTATCGCTACGTACTGCTCCTGTACCAAACAATGTCATTACATTAATAATTCCTAATCCACGAATTTCTAATAAATGTTTGATTAAAGTAGATTCACAGCTTCCAATTAAGAAGCCTTTTTCTAATTCTCTAATATCTACCCTATCATCAGCTATAAGACGGTGCCCACGTTTTATTAATTCTAGCGCTATCTCACTCTTACCGATACCACTTTCTCCAGTTATTAATACACCAATTCCATATACCTCAATAAACACACCATGTACTGACGTTGTAGGTGCGAATACTTTTCGAAGATAGTTAGAAATATTTCCCATAAGTTTAGTAGTATCTTGATTACATCTTAATACAGGTGTATCATATTTATCTGCTGCCTCTTTCAATTCTTTTGGGACTTCTAAATGTCGAGACACTATGATACAAGGAGTCACACGTGTACATAACATACGCATTCTTGACTTTTTCTCAATATCTGGTATTAATTTAAAAAACGATAATTCACTTGTCCCTAGAATTTGGATTCTTTTTGGTGAATAGTGAGAGAAGTACCCTGCAAGTTGCAGTGCTGGACGAGATAATTCGTCTGTTGTTATTATCCTATCTAGACCTTTTTCTCCGCTTACTACTTCTAAGTTTAACTTTTCAGCAAGCTCTCTTGTTGTAATTTTTGGCATATTTATTTTTCCTTTTATTTATTTTTAAATGTTTTAATTATTATTGTTCTCTCATTAGTATTAAATATAAAATTAAAAAGTTTTATTGCTATCACCAAACCAATTGCTGTCCAAAATGAGACTAATTCAAAATGTGGTGATAATAAATATGAGACTAAGTATACTAATAACGCCCTTACTAATAATGAAAAATAGTCCGAAACTAAATATTGTTATTATTACAGTTACTAATAATAATGGTCGAATTAGTGTGAATAATATTGTAATAAAGCAAAGCTCCAAAGAAACCATATATTGGGTGATCAATTTTTAATCTTCCTTGTGTCAATCCTGCAAATGCTATTACGACTAAGGTATTTATAATAATCTTTTTCAAAAAGGGCCAATATATTGCTTTAAATGTATTCATATATTTCCTTTCGATTGCTATTTTATATAAATTAGAAAGTGAGAAACAATTGTCCTCACTTTCTCAAAAACATATTTTTTTGTAATTATTTAGAAAACTCTTCTGTAATTTGAGGAACTACTTGTTTTTTACGAGATACAACACCTTCTAGTGTCATAAAGTCATTTTCTAGAGTTTTTCCGAATGCCGCTGCTACTTTATCTTGTTTTTCACCTAATACTAGTACTTCTGAATCCGAAGTTAAGATATTAGTGATTACAAATACATATGCTGCTAATCCTTTTGAAGAAAGTTCTGCATTGATTGCCGCTTCTAATTCTTCTTTTCTGTCAGCTACTTCATTAGCGTCTACTGTGTTAATTTGAGCAACTACAAGTTTATCTGCTCCTAAAACGAATTCTTTAGCATCTAAAGAAATTAGAGTCTCAGCTGTTTTATCAGTTGTTGATGCTCCAGCTTTAAGCATAGCAAGACCATATTCTTCTAAGTTAACTTCAGCAATTTTAGCTAATTCTTCAGCTGCTACTTTATCTTGTAAAGTGCAAGTTGGTGATTTAAATAATAATGAATCAGAGATAATTGCTGATAACATTAATCCTGCTATTTTTTTATCAATATTAACATTTTGTTCTTCATAGATTTTTTTTAGGATTGTAGCTGTACATCCTAGTGGCTCAGCACGGTAGTATAATGGTGCTGCTGTTTCAAAGTTAGCAATACGGTGGTGATCGATTACTTCACGAATAACAGCTTTTTCGATTCCATTAGCTGATTGTTGGAATTCATTGTGGTCAACTAAGATTACGTGTTGTCCTTCTTCTACTTCTTCTACTAAACGTGGTAAACTTACGTTAAAGTACTCTAAAGCGTATTTAGTTTCATCATTGATTTCACCAAGTCTTACAGCTTCTGTATCCATTCCTTGAATTCTTTTTAAGTTATTATATACGATACTTGAACAAATTGTATCAGTATCTGGATTTTTGTGTCCGAAAATTAAAATGTTTGTCATTTTCTAACTCCTTATGATTATTTATACTTACTTATTATTTTACCTTTTTTTAGTAATTATTTCAAACTTATTTTGAAAATTACAGGCTTTTTTTCGCTAGACTTAAATCTACATGGCAATAACCCGTAGGGTTCTTCTCTAGGTATTTTTGATGATATTCTTCTGCATCAATATAGTTATTTACCGCTTCTACTTCTACAGCAATTTTTTTAGTGTAATTTTTTTGAAGTTCTTCTATAAATTTAACTGCTTCTTCTCTTGTTTCTTCGTCGACATAGTAAATTCCCGTTCTATATTGACGACCTCTATCTCCACCTTGTTTATTAATACTTACTGGATCGATGATTCTAAAGTAGTGACGTAGTACATCATTTAATGGGAGTACTGAATTATCATATTTTAAGTAGATAACCTCTGCATGGTCTGTTGCTTTAATTTGTTGATAAGTAGTTTCTGCAGTTTGTCCATTACTGTACCCAACTTTTGTAGTAATTACTCCATCAAGTTGTGCAAAATAACCTTCCACACCCCAGAAACATCCTCCTGCTAGATAAATTTCTTTTTCCATAGTGTTAACCTCTCAATCTATATTCAATCTTCTTAATTAAGTACCTACAATTATACTATAAAACACTTTCTTTTTATATAATTCTGCTTAAATTATTAAGCTATATAATCATTATTCATCTTTTTTTCTCTTCATACGCAAAAATAAAAAAACAAGCACATTTTTTTGTACTTGTTTCTTATTTGATTCTATTAATATTTTTAAAGTATCTATTATCTAAGTATCGTATTTCATATACCCTTTATTCTGTTGTATGTGTTTCTTCGAATACCCTATGTTCAACTTTATAATTATGAAAGATAGCATTAATTTCCGCACCGATAATTAGTATATATCCTGTAATATATAGCCAAAGTATAAATGCCATAAATGCTCCGATTGTTCCATAAGTTTTAATATAACTTGAAAAATGATCAATATAGTATCCGAATAATTTACTGACTATTGTCCAAGATAATGTTGCGAATATCGCTCCTGGCAATATACTAATAGCTTTTAGTTTCAAGTTGGGTCCCATAGTATATAAGAACACAAAAACAAAGAATATAAAAAGTAATGGCAGTGTGTAATTTATTACCGACCATAAGTTATAGAATCCTTCATCTAGATTAAATTTATGGAAAAGGATGTATGTAAGTTGTTTTCCAAATACGATTAATGCCAATGCAAGAAACATACCTACTAAGAATAACGCTGTTAAGATTACACTGATTATTTTAGTAACAATCCATATTCTTCCATCACGAACTCTGAAGGCATTGTTAAATGCTATAATTATCCCATAAATACCACTAGAAGCTGACCACAGTGTGAATACAATCCCCACTGTGATAATCGTGTTATTCTTATTATTTAATACTTCTGAAATCATATCAAAAAGATAATCACCTAGGTCCCCTGGTGCGTAGCTTTGAATTTTCTCTAATAAAAATTGCTGATCAATTTTAAAATATGGCGTCAAGGCCAAGGCTACAATTAACATTGGGAATAAAGATAAGATAAAATAATAACTTAAATTTGCTGAGAGCAATGATATTTCATCATACATAAGACGATAATACATTTCTTTAACAAATTTCTTTATCGTTAATTTACCTTTTGGATTATCTTCATAAAATGAATAATTCTTTTCTGGTATAAACATAACTATAAAAATAAATTTAGCTACTGTTTTAGCTGCTTTTATAGTACATCGGTAATGAAGAAACAGATAATAAATTTAAATCTCCTATAGGAAACTTAGATTTTTTTCTGAAACAACATACCCTTTTTTTCTTCTAAATATTTTTTTGCTTCTTCTACTTTTTGTACGTTCTTCTGAACTAAGATTTTCTTTTTTTATGAAATACAGTAGCTGCTGCAATTGCTCCAACTCCTACAAGGCCTAATAATAATTTTTTTACCCATTAATATCTCCTTTTAATTTAGTTTCAATTTTTTTGTCAATATAATACTATTTTTAAACCATTTAATAAAACAAAGCAACAATTAATATATCTTTTAAAACTTTAATAATGACTTCTTTTTTTATTATAAGTTATTTTTTTTAATAATTTAGTCCATCCTAAAAATCCAATATGGAAAAATAGAATGGACCTAATTATTATTTAGATTTATTATTTTCTTCTAACTGCTGTGTTATTTGTTTGTCATAATAATCATTTAAGTTTTTTTTATTGTATACATTTTATTTATATATATTCCTACAATACTAAACAAAAACTGTAATAACTAGTAACGTAACCAGTAAGGAGGCTACTATAGCATTTGCACTTTTTATGTTTCTTTTTAGTTCTCATAAATCTAATTCCCTCCTCGGTAGCGTCTACTGGTTTAATTTTTTTCTATTTCTTCATTTTTTTATTATCTTGATTCTCTTTTTTTCTTTCCGTGCTTTCTCTTCTTTTTCTTTTTTTCTTCTTCGGCTTTTTTTCTTTCTCAGTTTTTTTCATTTTTTTCAGTTTTTAGCAACATTTCTCGATGATGATTATTTTTTTATCAACAATAATAATATGAATAGTTTCATCATCTACTGATAATGAATAACCACTAATATGCTTAAGTAGGAGAATATAGCCAGCAAAGTCATTAGAATTTTTTTAAATTTATCCATATAAATCTGATTATCATTAAAATTTATTCTTATATCTTCTGAGCCATCTTTACTTGTCATTATAATATAATGTTTTTTTCTTGAGTGACTTTTTGCACTATTGTTATATGTTTGTAAAATTTTTTTCTATGAGCTAAAGGCATATTCATAATTAGAATAGTCTAAAAAAATCTTTTAGAGGTGTTTATTGTAGTTTGTAATATTAACATAAGTAGTAGCGTCAGAATTACTAATAGAAATAAAGATACTGTCAATTCAAGTAAGGTAAATCCTTGTTTATATTTAGCTATAACTAATTTTTCTCACCAGTCTCTTCATCCTCAATCCTCGCTGAATTTTTCATTTACACTTATGTAATAATTATTTCTTCTTGTAATAAAACTTTTATCTTTATAGTGACTACAAATCTCCTCATACAATATTTCTCTCATTTCTAACTCTTTTTCAACCCTATATAGATTAGAATATTGTCTAACCATATTTGGAATTAAAAATACGAATAATAGAGAGCAGATAAATAGAGCCCCTATCAATTCCACAAAAGTGAAAGCTTTTTTATTGTATTTCATCTAGTGTTACATATCCAGTATCAAGGTGAATAATAATCTTATATGCACTATTAGCAAATTGCACATTAACCGTATTCGCCCTAGATGTTAGATATCCTCTCCAATATTCGAATTTTACAGAGGCTGCTCCAATCTTTGCCTGTCCATTTTTACGTATTTTTTTCCAATGTTTCTGTCCATCATATAAAACAGCATATTCATTATCACTTGAAAAAAAGCAAATATAGGATCTATCTTTACCTAGACTCTTAGTTTGAATAGTATAAATTTCTGACACCAGCTCGTTAACAGCTAATCTCTCTTGATATTTATCATAAGTATTTATGGAGATTTTTGATAGGATTATTACTATAATACTAACTATCATTAACACAGCTATTAGCTCAATCAAAGAGAATCCTCGTCTATTTTTCAAGCGTTGCTTTACCATTTGCTATTACTATTTTCTTACCATTAGGTGCTGTACTAGCTTTATCTGCTGGACCATCTAAATAATGTTTTTCAACTAGTTTTTCAAATGTAACATCTTTATCTTTTTCATTAATTTCATAAGCTGTAACTTGAGACTGTACTGTTTTTTCATAAGCTTCTGAACTTTTATCTTTCGCAGTGTCTATATTCTTAGTAATATTAGGGATTATAAGAATTAATAGTATTGCGATTATAAAAAGTACGATTAACATTTCTATCAACGTAAAAGCCGATTTGTTTTTAAACTTTTTCATAATATTTTCCATATGTTCCTCCTTATTTTTAGCGAACTAGCCATATTGAAAATTGGAAGTAATATTACCATATACAATCCAACTATTACTATAGCTAAAAATACCAAATAAAAATAGGTTGCAATTTTTTTCAAATTTCTATCCAATGATGTTAAAAAAATGTGTCTAACATCAATTCACTGAACAATTTCAACTCTTTATCAATCAAACCATTATTCTTCCCATGACTTACAAATTTTTCTAATTGACGTGTCAAAATATTTAATTTTTCCTATTGCATCTTCGAAACTTATACCTCTATCTAACTCTTGTAATATTTCTGTAGAAAAATTCTGTTAAGTAATAATCATAGTTTTCCTCAACAATTACTTCTAGGGCTGTTTTTCAGTGAAAAATCCACTCATTAAAAAAATAAACTTAACTCCATAGAAAATCTGTAAGAAAAAAATATAATTTTTGAATAGTTCCTAATTTTAGGAATATATATAAGTGATTTTTAAAAAAATAGATTTTGTTTATATTTAATTGTAAAAAAATGTAACTTAAAAAAATAAAAATAGTTAGTAAAAATAATAATAGAAATGAATTTTTGGAATATAGTATAGTGATTTGATTAATATAATAGTTTGGAGATCCATCTTAATATTAGATGAAGTATAGATGTTCTCAAATTGTGGAATTACTAGCGCATTAAACACCATAATGAGACATATTAGTGTAAGTGTTAAAAAAATAGCGGATATCTTAAAGTTTTAATTACCTTTTTCTTGTTGTATTTTTTTGTATCGTAAGATATGTTTCTACTTCGAGCAACATATCTTCTATCCTACCGTAATCTTCTGCAAATTTAATTTTTGCTTATAATTAATTGTGAATAACCAAGATATGCCAATATATCGGATAATTTATTTCCGTTAGAGAGTTTTTTTCTTTTATCTTTTTTTAATTTCGTCATCAGTAACATCATATTGTATTAAAAAGAAATTCTAATGAATCTTCCAACATATATCCATGATTAATTAATTCATATAGACGCTTTTATAAAAATATATTTTATTCTCTTTATCTAGGATTTTTTTAATATCCCCATTTTTTTCTTTTTCATCAGCAGAAATTAATCCTTTCTCATGTGCTAATTCAAATTTTTTTTCTAAAGAGTAATTGTGTATTTTATCGTTATCTATATATTCGTGGATATTTTCTCTTCTCAATATTTCAGTTACTAATCCCCTTTTTCCATTTGTTAAATTTACCAATCTTTGCGAAACTATGCAAATTATGGTTTGTTTGATATCTTCCAATGATAGGTTCAGGTCCCTTAATCGATTTATTACTCCAATAGAATCTTCAGCATGAATTGTACTTAATACTAAATGCCCTGAAAACGATGATGTAATCACTTGACTTGCTGTTTTATAATCGCGTATTTCTCCAATTACCATCACATCTGGATCACAACGTAAAATTGATTTAAGTGCATTATCATAAGTAATTCCTGCCTTTTCATTTACTTGCATTTGAATCAAGCTAGAAATCTTTTTTTCTACTGGATCTTCGACTGTTATTACTTGTTTATTTTTACTAGCAAGCATACTTGCTAACTTGTACATTGATGTAGATTTCCCACTACCCGTAGGCCCAGAAAATAAGACTAGCCCGTAAGCTCTTTTAGAAAGATTATTTATATACTGACTGTCTTCATCAAAGATACTGTATTCAACATCTTCTAATTCATTTATGAAGATTCTGACTACACAACCTTCATTTAACTCACTAAGCGGTAAGGTAGAAACTCGTAAATAATAATCTTTGTTATTATGTTTATAAACGAATCTCCCACTTTGTGGTTCTTTATTCCTTGAAATATCAATGTTAGAATTAAATTTTAATAACGAGATTATCGCCTCTATCTCCCTATTTGAAATTTTTCATATTCACTCAGCTGGCCTCTCACTCTGAGTTTTATAAAGGATTCACCCGATGTATGTGGGTATATATGGATATCACTGGCTCTGTTTTCTATTGCATCATTAAGAATTTTATTCATTAAATCTTTTTACATCAATAGTTATCACCCCATTCCTTAAGAAAAGGAAAATATAGGCTAAGTATTACTACCTAGCCTATATTTAAAACTATTAATTTAATTTACTACATTATAACTCTATAGCCTAAGTATTTGAGTATGTTATAGATTTATATTTCTAGAAAAAGAATATCCCCTAAATCTTCTCAAAACTTCTTCTACTAATTTACAATCCTCACTATCAAGCGATTTAATCATATCTATTACTTCAAAGTGAGTATCTGCCAACTCTTCTGGTTCCCCTTTTTCAGTTTTATAACCAACCAATTCATCAATAGATACGTTATATAGTTTCGCTATTGATACTAGTGTTGCAACGTTTGGTTCGTTGCGGCCGTATTCCCAGTTCGCATATACACCGTGAGATGATAACTCTAGTTTATCTGCTACAGTTGACATAGAGTAATTGTTCATTTTTCGAAGTTTTTTCAAGTTTTGTGCCAGTAATGTTCCTTTATTCTTCAAAGTAATCCTCCTTTCTCATCTATAACCATTATACCTTGTTTTTTTATAAAAAAATCAAATTAAATTATAAATTTTTAAAACCTTTTTTTCATGCTAATATAGAATATTATTTTCAAATTCTGTGTAATTTTTTTACAGAAAAAAACTGCCATGAACTTTTGATATGTCAACCATAAGTAAAAATAAAAACAACGCTTAAATTAGCGTTGTTTTCATTTTTTAAATTAGGTTTTTTTCAACAGTTAATATTTTTATATTTTTCAATAAATTTGTATAAACATAATTTGCTGCTATAAGGCCAGCTATTGACGGACAAAATGCGTTTGAAGCTGGTGGAATTTTCGCTTTTCGTATAGCTGAGTCTTGTTTTCCAATTTTTTCTAAATATTCTTTATTAGCAATTGTTGGACTTTCTGTAGAAAATACTACAGGTACTTTCCCTCGAACCTTTTCTTTTTTAAATTTAGTTCTGATTACTTTTGCTAATGGACAAACAGTAGTTTTGCTAATATCAGCTATTTGGAATTTTGTCGGATCTAACTTGTTAGCAGCCCCCATTACACTAATTACCGGAATGTTGTTTGCTAAACAATATTTTATTAAATGTATTTTAAATGTCACTGTATCACAAGCATCTATCACAAAATCCAATGGTTTATCATAAAATACAGGATATGTATCTTCAGTGTAAAAGTCTTGAATAGCAATAACTTCACATTCTGGATTAATATCCAAAATTCTTTTTTTCATTTCTTGAACTTTACTACATCCTACAGTTTTAGTGGTTGCATGAATTTGTCTATTAACATTAGTAATATCAATATCATCTTTATCCATAAGTACTAGTGAACCAACACCTGAACGAGCCAATGATTCAGCTGCAAATGATCCTACTCCACCGATTCCCAAAATACCTACTCTTTTATTTTTTAATAATTCTAAACCTTCAGTTCCTATTAATAATTCGTTTCTCGAAAATTGATGTAACATTTTTATCTCCATATTTCTGATTCTATAATTTTAATTAAAAAAGACTGGATAGTTATTGAACCAGTCTAAAAAAAACCAAAACGCCGTAGATCCTTACCTAGATTGGTCCTGATAATATCAGGTGGGTACGATAGCCTTATGTTCTAAAGTCTTCTCAAGGAAGCATTTTATACTAGTAAGCGATTCTCATTCCCTTTTAAAAAGTGTTAGGCCCGAATATATGGTAAGTCATACAAGCGCTTTAGTTGTTATTTATATTTTTACCATACTTACACTACTAAAAACAACCTCAAAAATTTGTATAATCATGTTGTTTATTTATATTAATCTAATGGAATTGCCTAATATATATGGTTTTCATAAAATAAAAATATTTTTTTAAATATTTTTTTAATATACCATTCTTTAATACTTATTTTATTAATTAAATTTTATTCTAATTTTAAAAAGTTTTTTTCAGAAACTTCCCTGTATAGCTTTCATTGTTTTCACTTAATTGTTCTGGAGTACATTCAGCTAAAATTGTTCCTCCGCCTACTCCTCCTTCAGGTCCTAAATCTATAAGATGATCGCAGCATTTTATAACATCTAAATTATGCTCAATCACTACTACAGTATTTCCACCATCGACTAACTTATCAATTATTTTGATTAATCTGCTTATATCATCAATATGTAATCCAGTAGTTGGCTCATCAAGAATATACAATGTTTTCCCTGTAGATTTCTTATAAAGTTCGCTTGCTAGTTTTACCCTTTGAGCTTCTCCTCCTGAAAGAGTGGTTGCACTTTGACCTAGTCTTATGTAATCAAGTCCTACATGAACAAGTGTCTCTAGTTTGTTTTTAATCTTAGGAATGTTTTCAAAGAATTCATATGCTTCTTTAATCGTCATGTCTAAGACGTCACTAATACTCTTTCCTTTATATTTAACTTCTAGAGTTTCTCTATTGTATCGTTTACCTTTACATACTTCACAAGGTACGTAAACATCAGGTAAGAAGTGCATTTCAATTTTTAGAATTCCATCCCCACTACAAGCTTCACAACGTCCACCTTTGACATTAAAGCTAAATCGTCCTTTTTTATATCCTCGTAGTTTTGCCTCATTTGTACTTGCATATAAATCTCTTATATCATCAAATACACCTGTATATGTAGCTGGATTACTTCTCGGTGTTCTTCCTATTGGACTTTGATCAATATCAATAATCTTATCAATATTTCCTTCGATTCCCTCTACCGATTTCACTACAGTTGTGTCTATTTCTTCTTTATTAAGAACATTTTTTACTGAATTAAATAAGATTTCATTAACAAGTGTTGATTTACCACTTCCTGAAACACCCGTTACTCCAATAAATTTTCCAAGTGGAAATTTCACACTAACGTCCTTTAGATTATTTTTTCTTGCTTTCTTAATAACGATATTTCACCGTTACCTTCTCTTCTTTCTAATGGTACAGCTATTTTTTTACGACCAGATAGGTAAGCTCCAGTTATAGAATTTTCATTCTCCATGATTTCATCAGGTGTTCCAACAGCAACTACTTGACCCCCATGCTCACCTGCTTTAGGTCCTATATCAACTATATAGTCACAAGCTAACATAGTATCCTCATCGTGCTCTACCACTAATACTGTATTTCCTAAATCTCTCATAGAAAGCATAGTATTAATAAGTTTTTCATTATCTCTTTGGTGTAAACCTATTGAAGGCTCATCTAGAATATAAGTAACTCCCATAAGTTTCGAACCGATTTGCGTTGCTAATCGAATACGCTGAGCTTCTCCTCCTGATAAGGTTCCTGATGCTCTATCTAGCGTTAGATAATCTAAGCCAACATCATTTAAAAACTGTAACCTAGATTTGATTTCTTTAAGTACTAATTTAGCTATTGCATAGTCTTTTTCACTTAGTTTTATATTTTGGAAAAATTCATAACTATCTTTAATAGACATTTCACAAACTTCTGCAATATTTTTTTCTGCAACATACACTGATAAGATTTCTGGTTTTAATCTTTGCCCTTTACAGCTACGACATGAATCTTCTTTAATATACTTAGCCATAGCTTCTCTTGTTGCTTTAATCATTCCTGATTTATAACGTCTAAGGATATTATTCGCTACTCCTTCAAAATATACTATACGTGAACGTTGCACGCCTTCGTCATTAATATATTTATGAGTAATTTCTTCTTGATCATTACCGTATAAAATAATCTGTTGTTGTTCATTATTTAAATCCTTAAATGGAGTATCCATATCTATTCCGAGTGTTCACATGCACATTTAATTAAACTTGGATAATATGTCGAAGTTGCATTATTATAAACTAGTATTGCACCTTCATTTATCGTTAAGTCTTTTTGAATAATCTTGTTAATATCTACCGTTTCGTGCATCCCTAAACCATCACACTCTGGACACGCTCCTTGTGGATTGTTAAACGAGAAAATACGAGGTTCTAAATCACCTAAAGTAAAAATCACAATGTTTACAACTATATTTTGTTGAAAATAGTTGAGTAGTCTCTTCTTTAACATCATCAATTTCTACTAAATCATTATTAGAAAGGTTTAATGATGTTTCTAATGAATCAGCTAAACGTGTTTCAATTCCTTCTTTAATAACTACCCTATCAATAATTACACTAATAGAATGTTTTTTATTTTTATCTAATTCTGGAATATCTCCAACTTCGTATAATTCACCATCAATTTTTGAAATCGAATATATCCATCTTTTATTAGTTTATCTATTAATTTTTTTATGAGTACCTTTTTTATCCTTAACAATCGGTGCTACTATTTGGATTCTACTACGTTCTGGCATTAACATAATCGCATCTACGATTTGGCTTATTGAACTACTCTCAATTTTCTCATGATGATTTGGACAGTAGATTTCTCCAATTCTTGCATAAAGCAGTCGTAAATAATCGTAAATTTCTGTTACTGTTGCTACAGTTGACCTAGGATTTTTTGATGTCGTTTTTTGATTTATTGATATTGCTGGCGATAATCCTTCGATAAGATCAACATCTGGCTTTTCAAGATTACCTAAGAACTGTCTAGCATATGCACTTAAACTTTCCACATAACGACGTTGTCCTTCAGCATAGATAGTATCAAAAGCCAGTGAACTTTTACCACTACCACTTAGCCCAGTAATAACAACAAACTGATCACGTGGGATTTCTAAATCTATATTTTTAAGGTTATTTTCCCTTGCTCCTTGTATTACAATTTTATTTTTCTTTTGCATAAATTACCTCAAATGATTCTATACAATCAAACTTTTTATTTTTCTTAGTAAAGACTTTAAATTCTCATATACCTTTTATATAGTATTATTTCTCAAAAATCCTTATACTCAACTCTCTTATTATAACATAAATGTAAATGAATATTAAGGGAGAAAGTTTTTGATGAATATACAAAAAAATTTTTGGAACAGTCTTTTTAATCTTGTAAATAAATAAGTAACAAATTACTACTAATATAGATAGCTCTATATTTTTTCAATATAGATATAAAATAATATGAAACCACTATAACTCATGATCTTCAATAAAAAACGATTCATATCAATTTGTTATTTTAATCCTTTAAAACTATCTATTTTTAATTTTTTTCCTTACTTATTCCAGCGGATTCTAGAAAATTTTTTTCATAGTCTCAACATCATCAGGTTTGCCTGATAAAAGATATATTGCTCTATTTCCATACTTATCCACTTCCTTTTTAAGTTTATCTTGACTTTGTTCTATACTTCCACTAGTTTCATAAGTGAAATCTTGTCCTTTCTTAGATAACTCGGTCAACTCTTTATTAAAGACCTTTACCCCATTATCTAAATGATTTAGTATAATCGAACGTTTAGAACTCCATTCTTTAATAATTGGTCTAATTGCTGCAATACCAACATCAGATGCAAAACACACAATAGGTTCTTGACCATCTACAACCTCTAAGTTTTTATCTAACCAACTAACGTTAACCTTTTCACCAATTTGTAAATCTGTTAGTTCTTGTTTAAACCTACTTCCACTATTTCGAGTTAAAAGAACAATCTCATTTTCATCTGGATTAGATGCAATAGTAAGCCAACGGTTATTTTCCTTTTTATCTTCAATATTAGGAACTGTAACTTTTATATATGAACCTGCATTCCAACTCATATTATGTGGCTTTTCAAATCGAAACACATAAAGACTATCACTTACATTATCTATTGATTTCACAGATATAGTTTGACTACGTCCAAGAAATACGAATATTCCAGACATTATTACTACCAGAATCGCCGCTATAATAAAAATAATAGTTAACATTTTTCTACCTCTTTTCATTTTCTTCCTCTTTCTTAAAACTATAGTTAATATGATGTATCATAAGATACAATAATATTAACCAAATTTGTAACTCTATTTAAAAATACAATTTTTTTATAATGAATATTTTCTAAAAATTCATTCATTTTTTTGTTTTTAAAAAGATAGTGACTCATATATCGAAATTTTCTTAAGAAACACGATTTTGTCGAGTCACTTGCCGCATTAGTTTATTAGATATCTAAAAAGCATTTATAAAGCGAAAAATAAATATCAATAAGCCACTATCTATGTGTTCTCATGTGAATTTAGAACTTTTGTTGCTCCCCATTAAATAATCCTTTTTACAAAAATAAATTGCTAATCTTTCTGTTGTTTCACTAACATTAGGAATATCTTTTTCCGTAACGTTCATATCTATATAGTTAAAAAAAGAGTATAAATTTTTCAAAAATCTCTTGAATCTTTTCTTGAGAATACCCTTCTGTTTTGCAATCGATTAGTAAAAATTTTCAACTAAAAAAATTTATAGAATTGATTAGATCCCTTACCTTCTTCTGATGAATAATAGTTGTGTAATTCACTAGAAATAGCAGGATTGTACCACTCTGATAAAATCTTATTAGTTGATATTAAACTTCTTGATTGACCAAAAAGTTGTTCTGTTAGCTTAACTACATCACCTTCCCAATCGATATTGTTTATCATCAGTTGTCGAATACGATTATTTTCTTCTATATAGGTATCTAAAAAAATTGTTTCTTTACTATCATAAAAGTTATAGAAAGAACCTACTGCCATTTTTGCGTGTTTTGTTATTTCTGAAATTGACGTTGCTTTGTACCCTTTTTTAGAAAATACCTCATATGCCGCTTCTTTTAAAATCTTTTTTTTATCCATTATAACCACCTCCTGCTTAATGAATGAATATTTATTTTTATTCATTCATATTTTATCAAATATCCACTTTAAAGTCAATATTATAATACAATGTAAAATAAAAGAATAACTGATAGTGTATAATATTTTGTGTAAACAGAAAAGTCAAGAGAAGTTGAAAAAAAAGACATAGAAAAAAGAGACTCCTAGGTGTAAAATAAAGTTAACCACAACTCATTACGAAAGGAATCTCTCATAACACAAAATTAGTAAATGCACTACTAAAAGGAGAAGATATTTCAGAAATATTTAGAGCTGAAGTAGAAAAAAAGCTATAAACACAGTATTAGAAGCCAAACTTACGGGATTTCTAAATTATGAAAAACATTCTGTAGAAGGATATAATACAGGAAATTCAAGGAATGGAAGTTATTCAAAAACAATATATAGTGAGTATGGGAAACTGTCAATAAAAGTCCCAAGAGATAGAAATAGTGAATTTACACCTCTAAACCCTAGTACCATATAAAAAGAAACACACAAAAATTTAGAAGAAACAATAATATTACTGTATAAAAGAGGTATGACTACAAGAGAAATAGGTAAAATTGTAGAACAATTGTATGGACACTATTATTCACCACAAACAATAAGCGTTATAACTAAACAATTAGATGAAAAAAGTTAAAGAATATCATTCAAGAAAAAAATAACAAAAAGATTATGCGGTAGTATATGCAGATTCAAACATATATTAGTGTAAAAAGGGGAACAGTAGGGAAAAAGAAGCGCTACATATATTAATAGGAATAACAATAAGCGGAGAAAAAAAGAAATCCTATCATATGAATTATTTCCAAGAGAATCACCAGAAAAACTACAAAGATATGTTAGAAGATCTTAAGAAAAGAGGTTTAAATAGAGTATTATTGTTTGTCACAGATGGATTAAAAGGAATAAAAGAAAAGCTTGAAGAAGCATTTCCTAAAAGCAAAGTATCAAACGTGTTGGACGCATGTAATAAGAAATATTTTACTAAAAGTAAGATCAAAAGATAAAGCGGAAATATCAGAAGATTTAAAAGTAGTATATCAAGCATCGGCAAAAGACGAGGCAGAAAAGAATCTAGCATTATTTATAGATAAATATAAAGAAAATATCCCAAAAGTAACAAATAGTCTATTAGATGTTAGAGATTGTCTATTTACATATTATTTATTTCCCAAAAATCAATAAGAAGAAGTATTTATACAACAAATATAATAGAAAAATTATAATAAACATTTAAAAAAAGGGATAAAGAAAAAAAGAGCAATTCCCCAATGAACAATCCCTAAACAGATATGTTTGTGTATCCGCGTGTGAATATAACGTAAAATATGCAGGTATATCGCACTACGGCTTTAGTATAGCGAAAGAAGAATTAGAGAATATGATAGAAGAAATATATATATACTAGCTTTTATTCCCTTCTAGAGTTTAGATTTTTTTCTATGATTTTGTCAAGAACAAGGGCAAGCCTTCTTTGAATTCTTGACAAAATCTCTCGAAAAATCTTATTAAACTCTAAGGAATAAAAGCCATAAAACTAATAAAATTTAAATAGTTAACTTTATTTAAAACCTCAGATTGTGTTTACACAAAAATCTTGACACTGCCATAATAATACGGCTGATATTTATTATCAACCGTATTTATTATAGATCCAGAAAAAACAGTAAACCTTTTTTGATTTACTGTTCTTGTATTAGTTATGTTTAATTGTTACTTCAATAAGCTGGTGTTTATTCCTATTTCTTACATAATTCGACTAAATGTTCAACAACATTTAATTTCCTCATTGTCATGGTTATTGAAAGCTGTTTTTCAAGATAATTAGTATTCAATCTTTTGGGACTTGCATCTCTTGGAAGATACATATATAAACATTCAGAACCAATAATAAACTTTTCATCTCCAAAGTCTTTATTTTCCAGTTTTTTTAGTTCATCTTCTCCCATACTATCGTTAGTGAATACTAAATGTATTCTTGAAAAATCATAATTTTCATTAAACGGATTTTCCTCAATAGCTATCTGTAATTGATTTTTTTCTTTTATAATGACACTTAAATCTGCTCCTATTTCTTTAGCTATTGTGTCATGAATTAACTTTGCTGTTTCCCCTTTTGACAACTCTGTTTCCAAAATAATATTACCACTTTGAATATAAGTCTTTACTTTTTTTAGTCCTACTTTTTCAAGTATCTCTACCAAAAATGACATTTTAGGTATTCTATTTTTTCCTGTTGGTGTTACTCCTCTCAACCCCTATGTTTAAGGGGAACATATCCATACTTGTAGTCGGAAACATATCCAACATTGGCTCTCGTTTGTGGGAAGATATCAACGGTTTTGTCTGTTCGTGAGAACATATCAACTCAAATCATTTCATGGTTAATCCCTTATCAATGGCTTCCTGAATAATCTTATGACAACATACCCCCAAAGGATTGTTTTTCCTTACAAAGCGAATTTTTTTCATTGCTCCAGTTATGGCATTTACTTCTTTAACGGTTTTTCGCACCATGCTTTTACAACTGCTTCAATTACCTGATCTTCTGTGACTTTGCTGCAATAACAAGCATACTTAGGATCTGCATCTTTCTTAAACTAGATAGGAACCCTAACTTGGTCTTTTAAGAATTTTATTTCTTTATCTAAGTTATAGTAAATAACGTCGCAGTCCTCATTCATGCATATCTTATATTGATCTCCATCAACGGCATTACGATAACCATCTGTCACCATGTGTTCAACGGTTATCCTACTAATTGTTACTCCTTCATTATTACAGACAGGGCAACTCTCCTTTGTTCTATTTAAATTTTTGTGTGATACATTCACAGCAACATTCATCAATAACTTTCAATTACATAACCTCCATATCTTTAAAACCATTTAATTCAAGGTAAATCCCAACCAATTTTCATTTATAGTTTTTAAATTAAAAAATACCCCTTGATTGTATCGTCAATTATCGGTATCATTCAAGGGGTGAAATATGAAAAAAATAGTTTATAGATTCTTTACATTCAAAAGCTCTAAAAGCATTTAATACTGCGATGATAGTTACACCTACATCTGCAAATATAGCTGCCCACATAGTAGTTATTCCAAAAGCACTCAAAAATAAGAACAATTATTTTTTTATTCCAATTGCAAATACTATGTTTTGATGTGCAATTTTTAGTGTCTTTTTAGAAATCTTCATTGTAGTAGCAATTTTCGATGGCTCATCAGTCATAATTACAACATCAGCAGCTTCAATGGCCGCATCAGAACCTAAACCACCCATTGCTATTCCAATGTCTGCACGAGCTAATACAGGTGCATCATTGATTCCGTCACCAACAAAGGCAAGTTTACCTTTTTTTAGATTTTTTTGCGAAAAATAATTCTTCTAGTTTTTTTCAACTTTGTCTGCTGGCAACAGTTCTGCATAAACCTTATCAAGACCAAGCTCTTTAGCAACTTTTGAACCAATACTTTTATTATCACCTGTCAACATAACTGTTTGTTTAATATTAGCTGCCTTAAGTTCCTTGATTGCTTGTGCTGAATCTTCCTTTACCTCATCGGCAATTACAATGTAACCTATATATTTGTTATTAACAGCAACATGTACAATAGTACCGATCAGCTCTCCCTTGAAATAAGGGATATCCATCATTTTCATAAGTTTGATATTTCCTACCATAACCTTTTTGCCATCTACTGTTGCAATAACACCATGACCTGATATCTCTTCTACATCTGAAATACGTCCATTGTCTATTTCTTTGCTATATGCACGTTTCAGTGAAAGTGAAATCGGATGATTGGAATAGCTTTCCGCATGTGCAGTTAATTCTAATAGCTCTTCTTTGGAAACTCCTTCTGGATGAATTTCCTGTACATTAAATACACCTTTCGTTAGTGTTCCAGTTTTATCAAAAACAACAATTTCAGTTTCTGCTAATGCTTCTAAATAATTACTACCCTTGACTAAAACACCTTTTTTTGAGGCTCCACCTATTCCACCGAAGAAACTCAAAGGAATTGAAATAACTAAAGCACACGGACAGGATACCACAAGGAATGCTAGTGCTCTATATATCCAATCACTAAAAGTCGCCCCGTCTATAACAAGAGGTGGTATAATAGCTAGAAAAACTGCAATTATAACCACAACCGGTGTATAATATCTCGCAAACTTCGTAATAAATTGTTCTGAATTGGATTTTTTTTACTACTTGCATTTTCAACTAAATCAAGAATTTTTACTTACAGTAGATTCTCCAAATTCCTTGGTAACCTCTGCTGTAATAACCCCATTAATGTTGATGCACCCACTTAGGATATCACTTCCAACTTCTACTTCACGAGGAACAGATTCGCCTGTTAGTGCCGATGTATCAATCATTGAACTTCCCTCAATTACCTTGCCATCAAGAGGAATTTTTTTCTCCTGCTTTAATTACAATAATATCTCCAATTTGTACTTCATCTGGGTCAACTTTGACAAGTTCATCACCTTTTTTTAACATTTGCATAATCTGGTCGAATATCCATAAGGCTTGCAATTGACTTTCTCGACTTGCCAACTGCATAGCTTTGAAACAGTTCTCCAACTTGATAAAAACAGCATAACTGCAACACCTTCAGGATACTCACCAATAAAAAAATGCACCAATTGTTGCAATACTCATTAAAAAAATTTTTCATCGAAAAACTTGACCTTTAAAAAAATATTTTTTTTACAGCTCTTTTTACAACATCTCCACCTACAATAATGTAACTTATTATAAAGAGAGCAATCTGTAACCATTCGTTATTTAAACTAAGCAATACTGCTGTAGCTAACACGGCTGCACCAATAATTATTCGCCATAGTCGTTTTTGTCATACTAAATAGCCTCCTTTAAGCCTTTTTTTCATAGTTGTATCGGGTTCGATTTTTTTAACTATTTTTTTTCGGCCTCTGCTATTATTTGTTTGGCATTTTTTTCATCCTCACCATCAATAACGAGTTTTGTGGTCATAAAGTTAACAGTAGCTTCTTTCACTCCATCAAGCTCATTAATAGCCTTTTTCCATTTTTTTGCCGCGCAATTTGCACAATCTAAATCTTCAAGTATAAATTTCTTTTTTTCATTATTAAATCCTCCTAAATATTATTTGTAATTTTTATTTTTGAATACTACAAGTCTTTTTTTCAAATTTTCTTGAAGCATTGCTCATTTGAAATGAAGACTTAAATATATGCCCAAATATCTTCAAAAAAATATTCTATTCTACCGCATTACTACTTCTCGTTGATATGAATTAGACCTTGGTCAAATATTTCTCTTACATGATCATCAACTAATGAATAATATACTACTTTTGCCTTCTTTTTCTGTTTTTTTCACTAAATTAGCTTGTTTTTAAGACTCTCAGCTGATGGGAAATTGCTGATTGTGTCATGTTAAGTAATACAGCGATATCACAAACACACATTTCAGCTTCATGTAAAGCCCATAATATCCTGATTCGTGTTGAATCTCCAAATACTTTAAATAATTCTGCTAGATCATAAAGGCTTTCTTCTTGAGGCATTTTATCTCTAACTTGATTTACAATATCCTCATGAATTACATTGCAGTCACATCTTTCAATTGAATTAAATTTTTTTAGTCATATTATCACCTCTTTTTTTAAATCATTTTCATCTGATTACTTGAACAAGCATTCATACGTTGTATATTTATTATATTATTATTTTTTTCTCTTGTGTCAATAGTTATATGAGCATTTATTCAAGTGTTTTTATATTATTTAAAATATCTCAAAAACATCTACTACGACATTAGTACAGTCCTTTCTCGGTATCCTGTTCCATACATATCCTTTAAACAATTCCTTAAAAATAAAGACTTCTCCTTCGTACAAGTTTTCGGTTTCTTTAATAGCTTCATCTAACAGCTTATTACATCACTCATGTGGTCAACTCCTTATCAATAACCTTATAAACAACATTTTTGATAATATCACATGTATAAATCATGTAAAAGTCAATGCAAAAACCGCCAATCAAGAGAACCTAACTCTTAATTGACGGTTTATATTAGTATTAAATCATACTTCCATTTCAATTCCAGATTTAAAGCATATTACAAAGTGGTCATCATAAACACTAACATTCTGGATAATCTTCCTTACTAGGGTATCATCATAACGTGTAACCATTACTGGAACATAAGCTATAAATTTCGTCTTTAAAATGTCCGTTATTTGCAGTTAATATGTTGGGTACATTTTCTAGCACAAAAATACTTCGGTCTAACAACACTAACTACCTCAAAAAAATATTTAAATAAATAATTACGTGGATCATCCATTATTTTTTTCTTTTTCCCTTTTCTGAGAAAAATCCTTGACAAGGTGGTCCCCCAACAATTACGTCTATATTTTTTTATACTCATTAAAAAAACATCATCAATATCTAATTTTTGAAATATCTTCATTAATCATTTTCACTTTAGGATGATTTTTTTTATAAGAATTAGCTATAGAATAGTCAACTTCATTTGCTAAAAACAATTTCAAATCCTGAGTCGAAAAAAATCCTTTAGATAGTCCACCAACTCCAGAAAAACAAATCAATAACTTGTTTTTTTCATCTTCTACCCTCATATTCGCTAATTTAGCATATTTTTTTCTTCTAATTCAACACCGATAAAATTTCTATTTAATCTATATCTTGCAATTGCAGAAGAACCGCTTCCTAGAAATGGATCTACTACTAAATCGCCCTTATTTGAAAGCAATCTTATAAAAATGTTCGAATAATATAATTTGGCTTTTTGTGTTGGATGTTTACCTAATTTCTTTTTCCCTAGCAGTCGTGACAGATGTTTCAATATAGTCTAGAACCAATTTACCTTTATTATTGAATGTTCCTGTTTTTTTGTTTTTATAAGTAAAAATATATCCAGCACTCATTTGAATTAACAAAATGTAAATTCATATTTCTAGGCATTGGATTTGTTTTGTGCCAAATTCCAGTTGTTTTATAATAAAAAAACCAAATTTATTTGCTATTTCAACAAGAGTTTCAACCCTTAATATTGACATAAAAAAACTATCATGGAAGCACCATTCTTAAGTATCCTACTTGATTCTTTAAAAAAACAATCTCATATGGTCTTTCCAATCATTAAAAATCTAAATCATCCCAACCAGCAGCACCAAAAAAATTAGAACGCATTTTTTTGTAAATTTGTATCTCTCCCGTTCATGAAATTCGCAATATTATATGGAGGATCTGTAATAATTAAATCAACCGTAGATGAGTCTAACTTCCTCATCAATTCTTCTATGCATTCTCCATTTATTATTTCAATCATTTTTTTAATACACTCCATAATTTCTGATATGTCGCAATCCAATGCATCACAAATTCTGAGCAAAAATATCGGTAGTTACATTCTCACCATTCTTTAATTTATAAAATGTACTCCTACTTACATTTGCTTTTTTTCCATAAGCTCATTATGTTGCATATCTAAATCAATAAGAAGAAGTATTTATACAACAAATATAATAGAAAAATTATAATAAACATCTAAAAAAAGGAATTAAGAAAAAAAGAACAATTCCCTAATGAACAATCTCTAAACAGATATGTTTGTGTATCAGCATGTGAATATAACGTAAAAATATGTAGGGTATATCGCACTATGGCTTTTAGTATGGCGAAAGAAGAATTAGAGAATATGATAGAAGAAATATATATATACTAGCTTTTTATTCCCTTCTAGAGTTTAGATTTTTCTATGATTTTGTCAAGAACAAGGGCAAGCCTTCTTTGAATTCTTGACAAAAATCTCTCGAAAAATCTTATTAAACTCTAAGAAATAAAAAGCCATAAGAACTAATAAAAATTATAAATAGTTAACTTTATTTAAAAACCTCAAATTATGTTTACACAAAAAAATCTTGACACTGCCTTATCCTTCCTACGTCGATATAATTACTATTATGAAAATGATAAAAATAAGAATGTACAGTTTTGACAAAATAAAAATGTACAAATAGGTTATAATAGTGCATATAAAAAGAAAGAGAGAACTATATGTACTTGAACCTAAAAAAATAAACAAAAAAATATAAAAAAATAACTCAATTATCAGATTTAGAAAATCTGCGAAAACAAATGGAGGTGTTTAACTTGAAACCTAACTTTAGTGAATTAGCTAGAGTTTTAAAGAAAGATAGACGTACAATAAAAAAAGACATTATTACCAAGGAAAAAAACAAAACAAATAAGAAATAAACCATCAAAAAAATTGATGAATACACTGATCTATTAGATAAATTATTAGGAGAAGAATCTATACAAATATTCAAATCAAAAAGAATACTTTGGCAATATTTGGTAGAACCAAACAGAATTAAATATCAGCTATTCCGCATTTAGAGCCTATTTATTAAAGAATTCAAAAATACAATGATTACTTTAAAAACAAATCACATAAGAATTCTAAAAGCTATACTTAGAGTAGAAACCATGCCCGGAGAACAAGCTCAAATAGATTGGAAAGAAGATGTAAAATTCATAACTAAATATGGAGAAAAAAATTATCTTTAAATGTATTTTTGTATGGTTTTTATCATACTCAAGATATAAAAATATTTCATGTAACACTTTCAAGAAGTCAAGATGTCTTAATTTCATGTATAACTGAATGCTTAGAACATATTGAAGGAGTTCCAAAAAGTAATTGTATGTGATAATATGAAAACTACAATGGATAAAGCGCGAACTGTTAAGACATCTGGAGTAATTAATATGAAGTTTCAAGAATATGCAAAAGATATGGGATTTGAATTAAAAACCATGTGTAGCGTACAGACCACAAACAAAAAGGTAAAGTAGAAAATATAGTAAAATTACTAGATGAAATATACGCTTATAATGGTAAGTTAGATTATACAGAATTAGTAGAATTGGTGAATAAAATAATGATAAGATGGAACCTACAAGTGCATCAAACAACAAGAGAGATTCCAATAATCAGTTTACAAAAAGAAAAAGATTCCTTACTACCATTACCACATGAGAAAATAAGGAATCGCTATAAAATAACAACCCTACAAGTAAAAGTAAATAAACAAGCAATGATTTCTTACAAGTCCAATCAATATTCAGTACCAATTGAATATATAGGTAAGAAACTAAATCTACAAGTAGAAGATAATTATTTATACCTATATGATAACATGAAATTGGTAGTAAGTCATTTATTAAGTGAAAAAAATTAAATTATAAAGAAGCTCATTATGAGCAATTTGTTAAACACACTTGGAATGATATAGATGAGAAAAAGATTAAAAAGAACAAACTAAAAAGAAATCTAGCGATAATAGGAGAACGATTCAATGATAACAAATAGATCTAATTATACTAGATTAAAAGAGAATTTAGAATATCTTAATTTAAAAGCAATTCAACCACAGACTAGATGAGATAATAGAACTAACTCAAAAATAGAACAATGTCGGTAATAGATATTCTATTGAAACTAACAGATTATGAAGTAGATGTGAAAAAAGCAAAATGTAAAAAGAATCTATGATTAAAGTAGCTAATTTCCCTTATAATAGATCATTAGATGATTTTTGATTGTAAGCGTCCAATAACGAGGTATCTATTTTCTGAACATAACTTCCTTTATAATAAAAAAATATAAAAAGAAGGAATGGAGGAAAACAAAATGTCAAAACAAATTGTACCATTAGACGTTGACTATTCATCAAAAAGAAGGGAAATCTAATGCGATTATACTGAAGCTTCGTAAGGGGAAAATGGAATGGGTACTTTACGATTCCCTTGATAAAGAACAATTAAAATTGATATTGGAGCTAGTGACACATCATGTCAATACCGTTAAATAAGTTAGGAAAAGTATATATCGTTTGTGGTAAAAACTGATATGCGTCAAGGTATTGATTCTCTCGCTTATTGGATTCAACATCATTACCAATTAGATCCTTTTTCAGGACAAGTATTTCTATTTTGTGGAGGAAAAAAAGATAGATTTAAAGCACTCTATTGGGATGGAGAAGGTTTTTGGCTACTCTACAAACGATTCGAAAAACGGAAAGTTAATTTGGCCTTCTAATGAAAAAAAGAAGTTAAAGAATTATCTGATGAACAAGTAGAATGGTTATTAAAAAGGATTTTTCCATTTATCCAAAAAAATAAAAGATACTAACCGTCGATGTTTTTTTACTGAAAAATATTACCCTTTTATAGTATAATAGAATCAAATAAAAGAGGAGGTATTTTTTTATGATTTCTAATGAAACAGTGACACTTGAAAAAAAGTATTAAGTGAATTTAAAAAAATTTCAAATCAATACGAAGAAGATAAAAATAAAAATTTAATAAAACTGTTGAACTGTTAGAACATGAAAATCACCTTCTTAAAGAACAGTTAGAATTTTTCAAGAAAAAATTATTTGGTAAATCTTCAGAAAAAACAAAAGGAAATCCAAATCAAATAAGTTTGTTTGATATGGAAGAAATAACTCAAGAAGAAACATCAGAAACGGATGTAGAAGTAGAAACTATTACTTATACAAGAAAAAAAGCACAAGGTAAACGTCAAGATATCTTAGAACAATTTACACCAGAATTGGTTCATCACAAATTGTTGGGAGAAGATTGCGTATGCCCAGAATGTCAGAATACTTTAAAAGAAATTGGGTCATGTGTAAAGCGAAAAAGAGTTAGTTTTTATTCCAGCTCAATTAAAACGTGTAGATCATATTCAACATTCTTACAAATGTCCCCATTGTAGTGAAAACGGAACTAATGATAAAAATCATTAAAGCGCCCGTTCCAAAAAGCTCCTTTTAAATCATAGCTTAGGGTCAAGTACTATTATTGCACATACAATTTATCAGAAGTATCAATTAAAAGTGCCGAACTATCGACAAGAAGCTGACTGGAATAAGATGGGACTGCCAATTACGAGAAAAAGAACTGACAAATTGGCATATAAGAGTCAGTGAGTATTATTTCAAACCATTATACAACCTATTGAGAGAAACATTATTAAAAACAAAGCTATATTCACGCTGACGAAACAAGTTACCGGGTGTTAGAAAAACGATACTCCACTTACCTATTACTGGACATTCTTATCAGGAAAACAAGAAAAAAAGCAGGGATTATGCTGTATCATCATGATAAAAGTCGAAGTGGTGAAGTAGTAAAAGAAGTCTTAGGGGATTATTCAGGCTATATTCATTGTGATATGTGGGGAGCTTATCGCCAAGCAAAAAAATGCCAAGTTAGTAGGGTGTTGGGCACATGTACGAAGAAAAATTTTTTTCGAAGCAAATCCTAAGAATAGTAAAAACTTCTTTAAGTGCAGAAGGATTGAACTATTGTAACCGACTATTTCAATTGGAACAGGAATGGGATTGCTTACCAGTAGAAGAGAGATATCAAAAAAACGACAAGAAGAAATGAAACCAATTATGGATGAATTTTTTTGATTGGTGTCGCGAGCATTCGGTACTACCGGGTAGTAAATTAGGAAAAAGCTATAGAATATAGTTTGAAGTATGAATCAACATTTCGAACTATATTGGAAGATGGGAATCTTGTTCTTTCGAATAATTTAGCAGAGCGAGCGATAAAAATCATTGGTAATAGGGAGAAAAGAATTGGTTATTCTCCCAAAAGTTTTGAAGGAGCACAATCTAGTGCTATTATAATGACTTTACTCGAAACTGCCAAACGAAATGGATTAGATTCAGAAAAAAATACATAAACTATTTATTAACGAATTTACCAAATGAAGATACTTTAGAAAAAAATGAGATTCTAGAGGCTTATTTGCCATGGAATAAAAAAATATACAAGAAACTTGTAGATAAGAAAGAGCTCTCCGCGCTAGGCGAAGGGCTCTTATTCAATATACCTCGTTATTGGACGCTTACTTTTGATTTTTTTCATTCAATTCTGATATAAATGAATTAGAAATAAGGAACTTAGCTAGTTTAAATTTTTATAGAAAACAATAAAAAAATTTAATATTTATAGGTAATAGTGGTGTTGGAAAGACTCATTTAGCAACAGCGATTGGAAGATTAGCAGCTAGTTCCAGGTATTCAACATATTTTATAAAAATGTCATGATTTAATAGCAAACTTAAAAAGCCGCTCTAGCTGAAAAATAGGCTAGAGCAGCGATTAAAACACTATTCAAAGTATAGATTATTGATTATAGATGAAATTGGTTATTTACCTTTAGAAAAAGGTGATGAGCGGTTATTATTCCAACTAATAGACCGACGTTATGAAAAGAAGAGCATAATAGCCACATCTAATATTCCTTTTTTTCTGAATGGGCTACATTATTTAGTGATGACAAAGTGGCTTCAGCTATACTTGACAGGCTACTTCATCATGCCCATGTAGTACCTATTATAGGTAATTCTTATCGACTAAAAAAATCATATTAGTTTTTGAATAATTGTACATTTTTATTTTTGTCACTTTTGTACATTTTTTTATATTGACATTTACAACTATTACATATTATTCTAACATACATCCTTATTTGTTTATATACATATTTTAAACTTTTACTAAATATTAAGAAAAAATGGAGTGACTCAAAAATCGTGATTTCTGAGAAATCAGTTTTGTCGAGTCACCCTCACAAAGATTCTGGATCTATAATAAATACGGCTGATATTTATTATCAACCGTATTTATTATAGACCCAGAAAAAAACAGTAAACCTTTTTGATTTACTGTTCTTGTATTAGTTATGTTTAATTGTTACTTCAATAAGCTGGTGTTTATTCCTATTTCTTACATAATTCGACTAAATGTTCAACAACATTTAATTTCCTCATTGTCATGGTTATTGAAAGCTGTTTTTCAAGATAATTAGTATTCAATCTTTTGGGACTTGCATCTCTTGGAAGATACATATATAAACATTCAGAACCAATAATAAACTTTTCATCTCCAAAGTCTTTGTTTTCCAGTTTTTTTAGTTCATCTTCTCCCATACTATCGTTAGTGAATACTAAATGTATTCTTGAAAAATCATAATTTTCATTAAACGGATTTTCCTCAATAGCTATCTGTAATTGATTTTTTTCTTTTATAATGACACTTAAATCTGCTCCTATTTCTTTAGCTATTGTGTCATGAATTAACTTTGCTGTTTCCCCTTTTGACAACTCTGTTTCCAAAATAACATTACCACTTTGAATATAAGTCTTTACTTTTTTTAGTCCTACTTTTTCAAGTATCTCTACCAAAAATGACATTTTAGGTATTCTATTTTTTCCTGTCGGTGTTACTCCTCTCAATAGTGCAATTACTTCCATATTCTAAACCTCCAAATACTTTACACTTTTATACAAGTTATATTATAGCTTTTTCAATCAAAATTTATAGGTCTAACTCGTTTCTCTTTACCTGTGTTAGTCATTTTTCTTGTTCCTGTAACTGCTCTATATTTGTAAAGTTTTGCAAATACTGTTACGCTATATTATCCATATCATACAATTTCTTATACTTATCATTTGTTGCATAAAGTTCACTATGAGTCCCATCCATCTCTATTTCTCCATCTTTAATGAATATTATTCTATCCATATATTCGATAGAGTTTAAATGGTGGGTAATCCATACAATTGTCTTATCTTTACTAGATTCAAAAAAATTGTAGTTAATAGTTCATGTTCTGTTTTGGGATCTAACCCTACAGTTGGCTCATCTAGTAATAACAATTCATTGTTTTTGAATTATACTTCTAGCGAATGCTATACGTTGACGTTCTCCTCCAGAGAACCTACTTCCTGTTTCGAATACATTTGTATCTATTCCATCTGGTAAACTTTGAAGCAATTTAGTTAGTTGTGCTTTTTCTAAACTATCATTAATCTTACTTTCAATTTCATCTTCTTCAATACCTGAATCTAAAAGTGAAAGTTTTAAATTTTCTCTAATAGTCATATCAAAAAGATATGGCTTTTTGGTTTAACAGTGAAACTTCTGTACCTAACATAGTTTCTGTTGGTTTTTTTATTAAGGACTACTATTTCTCCTTCATAGTCTGTATATGTTCCTGTTAGTAATTTTACTAACGTAGATTTCCCAACACCACTTCTTCCTAATATTGCTACTTTCTCACCTTTCTTAATTGAAAGTGATAGATTATTCAAGATTGTTTTACCTTTTCTCATATTCAAAAGATAAGTTTTTTTAACATCAATAATATTTCCATCGGAATTTTTTTCGCATCAATGATTTCAATTTGTTCATTATCTTCTTGAGCATAAAAATTCTTTAACACGATTGATTGATACTTCATATCCTGGTATATGCGCAACTGCTTCACTAGTCATTACAGCTACACTAAGTACTGATAATACCATCATACAAAAATGATGCAATATAAACATTCTCAATTACGTTATTTACTGTCATACTCCAACAGCTATAAATCATTAAGAACGCTGTAGCTCCTGCAAAGTAGGTTTACAAAATTTTTCTCTTAAGTGAACGAATGTTTTAATTTTTTTCTTTCTCGTTTTAAAAGTTTTTTTCCTCTTTTTCTTGATAATCATCCATAAATTTATCTACTTTATTAGAAGAAATCCAATCGCTTAATCCGAAAAATAGCACTTGTAAAAATCACGATATAAATTATATTTAGCTTCTTTCATAATTTGGAAGTTTTTTTCTAGTAATTGTAAGTGACGCGAATGGAACTACAAATATTATAAATAATCCGAATAAAGATGCTAATAGTGCATAATTCATATCATAGCCAAACATTACTGTAATGAAAAGTACATATAATACTAATGAGATAATACTTGGGAATATTGTTTTTTTAGATAGATATTTTGCATATTTTCTATATCTTCAGAAATAATCCCTAATAAATCTCCAGATTTATATTCTTTTTCAATTTCAATGCTTTAGGTTCTAATATTTTATATACTCTACTACGCATTTTTTTCTATTATTCCTAAAACTAAATTGTGGCTGACTAGTCTTTGAATATAAGCAAATGTAGATTGAGCTAACGAGAATGTTCTTGTTAATACTGTAGGAACCTGTAACATTAAAAATGTTTCCAATTTGTAATGATGCTTTTACTGATTAAGTAACCTGATACGTACATTAGCGCTGCTCCACTAACAACAGACATTAATCCTAAAAAGACTACTCCACTCATTACACCTTTTATTCTTTTTTTAAGTTCTTTTCTTATTATTGAATTATTGTTCACTATAGCTACCTCCTACTAGATTAGCTTTTTAATTCTTCGAAACGTGGTGAATTTTTTTAATTCGACAACTTTCTCAAAAATCACTAACCTTTCCTTGTTCTAGATTTAACACATAATCTACATTATTCAACCAGTGTAGTCTATGTGTAGCTATAATTACAGTTCTACCCTTAAATAACTCTAGTAGTTTTTTTCTTTAATCTCAAACTCTGTTTCTATATCCAGGTGACTTGTAGGTTCATCTAAAAATAATTACTTCTCTATTACTAATTAAAGCTCTGGCAATAGCAATACGTTGTGCTTGACCACCACTTAATTCTTGACCACCTTCTCCAATATTAGTGTCATAACCTTGTGGCAATGTAGAGATGAATTTATCTAAACCTACTAACTTACTAATTTCTTTTTAAGTGATCTTCACTTATATTCTCATTAGAATAGAATAATATATTGTTTCGAATTGTATCTGGGAAAAATATAAGGGAATTGTGAAATATATGAGATATTATTAGACCAGTGAACATTTTTTTAGATTTGTAACTTCATCATTAATTAATATCTCACCTTCACTCTGTTCATTAAAAACCAGATAATAATGAGATTAATGAAGTTTTTTTCCACTTCCACTTTGTCCTACAAGACAAATCTTTTTCACCTTTGTTTATTGATAAAGTAATGTTATCAAGAATTTTTTTGTCATCTTTTATTAATCCTACATTTTGTAGTTTTATACTTTCTACACTATTGATAGAAGATTTCTGCGATTTATTCTTCTCGTTATCCACTATCATTCGATTAATATCTTCATAAGCCATTTGACCATCAAGTGTTGCATGGTAGTCTGTGGCAGCTTGTTTCATTGGAAGGAAAAAAACTCTGGTGCGATTAATAATACCGTAAGTGAAGGTAACAACACAGTACTTCCATCTAATAATAAGATTCCTAATCTAACTGCTAAAAAGTGCAATTGCTATTGTTGTTAAAAAAATCAAGTGCAAAGCTATTTAAAAAAAGCTACACTAAGTGTCTTCATAGTACTCTGACGATATTCTCTGTTTTTTTCTTTTTCCATGATTGGTAAGTAGTTTTTTTACTTACACCTAAGAATTTAAGAGTCTCTACTCCTCGAATTGTATCAATAAAGTTATTAGATAATGCTCTATATTTTTTTATACTGTCTATTCGCCATATCTCTAGCATTAATACCAAGTAATATCATAAAAAAATAACAATTACTGGTATTACAGATATTATCATTAAGGCTGATACATAATCTGTATAAAAATATAAATATAACTACTAAGGTTGGGATAATAGCTCCACGGATTTGTTTTTGATACGTTTAGTTCAAAAATATTGTTTTTACTTTTCCTATTCCATCTATCGCTAAAGTTACTAGTTTTTCCTGATCCTTCTCTTGATGTGAAATCAGGTCCCTAAGTCAAAAGTAACTCTGAAGTAATTTTCTTCTAAGTTCAGTTTCGAACTTAATAGCATGATTTTTCTGTAAAAATATTGTTGTAAGTGTAAGAACACTATTCTAAAAAAATAAAAACCTATTAAAAAAAGAACACTATCTCTTGCTACATTATCAAAAATTTCTATCAAAAAGTCCCACTATGGCTTTTTGCTAAAAAAGCAGCTTGTATAATAATACAAGCTGCTTCGAATATTGATAATATTAATAGTGTCAATGTAAGACTTTTTTTAACAGGAAGTTTTAATTTTGCTTCCTTTTTTTCATTGACTAATACTCCAATTCATCTTCTTTAGTTAGTCGTTTTCTAAAAAAATAGAATATGACCAAACTTGGTATCCTAAAAACGAATGGCAATAGGAATAAAGCAACTATTGTCATAAGTCTTAGAGTGTATACTCCACTCGCAGCATCGTAAATAAATAGTGATTGACTAACATCATTACTGTTTATTATAGCACGTGGGAACATACCTGCGAAGACACTTAGAGTTAGGAACGCTAATGTTCCTGATGTACTTAAGAATGCACCTAAGTCACGACCTTTGTAGTTTAAAAACAAATGATAATACGAAGAATACTACCGCAATTACTGCTAGTACTAAACCAACATAGTAGTTTGTCGTAAAGATATCTGTTTTTAAATAATGCCCAAATAGCAAATACTAATGTTACTACTGCAGCAAATGGGAATAATAATGCAGATGTTGCACGAGCTGCATTTCTTAATTCTCCTGTAGTTTTAAGAGCTAAGAATTGAGCTCCGTGAACTAACATTAGAAGTAACATCATTATTCCTCCAAGGATAGTAAATGGAGATAATAATCCTAAGAAACCATCAACTAAGTTCTTCTTAGCGTCAAGGTTTGCTCCTGTCATGAAGTTAGCTACTGCAACTCCCCATAATACTGGAGGAAGTAAGCTACCAACAAACATTGCTATATCGTATGATTTAATCCAAGTTCTATTATCACCTAATTTACCTCTAAATTCAAAATGATACGCCTCGTAAGATTAATGCTACTAACATTAATACGAATGCGATATAGTAACCGCTGAATAGTTTACCATACCAGATAGGGAAAGCTGCGAACATTGCTCCTCCACCTGTTAATAACCAAACTTCGTTTGCATCCCAGAAAGGACCGATTGTATTAAAGTAAACACGTTTATCTTCATCAGTCTTACCTAGTACTTGAGCTAGTACCCCAACTCCGAAGTCATATCCTTCTAATACGAAGAACCCTGTAAATAGTATTGTAATAAGTAAGAACCAAATATTTGGTAAAGCTACTGACCAATCCATACTATGCTACCTCCTTCACAGTTGTTTCTTTTTTATTCATTGCATATCTAAATGCGATAAATTGTGTAATACCTAAAACTGTGTATAATACACAGAATACTAATAGCGAGAATAATACTGATGCTCCTGAATTTGGAGAAACTCCAGATTCAGTAGCCATTACTCCAAAGATTAAGAATGGTTGACGCCCCATCTCAGCCATAATCCAACCACAAGCAGTAGCAACTTCAGCTACTAAAAAGTGTCCATGGCATAAGTTGTAAGAACCAACGTTTCTTAATTTCAGTTCTCTTGAATGCGAAAATTGTTCCAAGTAATGACATTAGTATTAAGATACCAACAGAATAAGACATAACTCTAAATGAGTAATAAATTGTTGGTACATCTGGTGTGTAGTCAATGTGTTTTCCTACTACTGGATAGTATTTTTTTCATCCATTTCTTTTTGAAGAGATTTCATACCTTTAAGGCTTCCTTCAAACTTGTCATACGCTAAGAAACTTAACATACCAGGTACTTCAAGGTAATGTTCTGCTTTTTGTTGTTTCTGATCGATTGTAGCTAAAATTGAGAATGGTGCTGAATTTCCAGTATCTTCATATAGAGCTTCAGCAGCTGCAACTTTCATAGGATATTCTCTTACTAGGTATTGCATTTGAGAGTGACCTGTTACAAATAATCCAGTAGATCCGATTAAAGCAGCTACGATAGAAATTTTTAAATGCTTTTTCTGAACATTGGAACTTCTTGATTACGAACCATTTTCCAAGATGCAATACCTGCAATTGTGAATGCCCCAACTGTTAACGCCATTGTTACTACGTGAGGGAATTGGTTCCATAAGTATGGGTTTTTAATGATTGCAAAGAAGTCAATCATTTCTGCTTTTTTACCAATTACACTGTTCTCAACATATTTAACACCTACTGGATGTTGCATGAATGAGTTAGCTGATAAAATCCAGAACGCTGACATAAGTGTTCCTATACTTACTAACCATATACACATTGCGTGTAATTTTTTTGTTAATTTTTCTCCCAAGAGAAAAATCCAAATACCGATAAATGTAGACTCAAGATAGAATGCAAGTAATGCTTCTACCGCAAGTGAAGGTCCAAAAACATCCCCTACGAATGAAGAATATTCAGACCAGTTCATACCAAATTGGAACTCTTGAAGAATACCTGTAACAACCCCAACAGCGAAGTTAATTAAGAATAAGTGTCCAAAAAAACTTCGTGATTCTTTTTGTAATGCTCATCGCCAGTTTTAACATAAATACTTTCAAAAAAATTGCGATTAAGAACACCATACCTATAGTAATAGGTACAAAGAAGAAGTGGAACACTGTAGTTGCTGCGAATTGTATCCTTGCAAGAATAAGTGGATCCAAACTATAGATATACCTCCTTATATGTGTTAATTTATAAATTGTAAATATTATATTATTATTGTATAACATAGTTTTTTTATTATGGTAAAAACAAAAAAATGATAAAAAAAGTAGTATTTTTTTCCTACATTTTACCATTTTTTTCGTTCACAATTTGTTCACAATTAGCGGTAATTTCTATATTATCACGTAGTTGAACATTTTATTTTTTTAATTTTTATTTTAGCTATGTGTTACTCCCAATAATAAACTCACAATTAGTATCACTAGTACTAAAATACAAATTCTTACAAAGTTGTAATCTTTTTTTCTTCAATATAGACATACAGTAATCCTAATATACGCAGAATAGGTGTCAATATTAAAAAGAAATATACCAAACATTAAGTACGAATAATAATTAAACGATACTAAACCTCTTAGCATTTCATTAAAAGTATATCTTTCTATAGTTAATACTCCATCTGCTCCTTGTATAAAAACTAAGTATAATTCCTGTTATAATAAAGAATGAACTTACAAAAAAACCCCTGTTTTTATAATATTTTGCAATTACTATATTTATATCTCTTTTCCCATTCATATTAAAAGCACCCCTCAGACCTTTCAGAAACATGTTTATAATAGTAAATAGTAAGATTGGAAGGAAAAATATAACGAATATACTTTTGCATCTAATCTTTGCATTACTTTTTGCTCCAGTTCTCGATCCTATTAAAGTTCCAATCGCTATTGGTGCTGCTACTACTGGATTAATAGTTCCATTAAAGAAATATATTAACGCACTTGCTGTTGCAGTAACACCCATCATGAAGTTACTCGTCGCTGTACTTACCTTTATAGGCAATTTCATATAAGTATCTAAAGCTACAACCTTAAATGCACCACTACCGATTCCTAGTAATCCACTAGCAAACCCAGCACCAAACATAACAAGTGATCCTTGAGGGACATTAGTAACATTATACTTTACAGTTTCACCTGTAGCCTTATCATAGTATGTTGAATTTAATTTATATTTATCAGCGTACTTATCATTTTCTACTTTTTTTCTTCTTCTTTTTTTCAATTTAGTTATTAAACCCGTTTTCTTCAACATTCCATAAAAAAAGAATTTAACAGTATTAAAGAGAAGAAGATATATAATAATTTAGATGAAAAATACTCCAGCCATAAGCGCACCTACTACTCCTCCTGCTGTAGTAAATACCTCTAAAAAGCATACCTACTCGCATGTTACTAACATGATCTTTTTACGAATGCTATTGCTGAACCACTACTTGTTGCAATAACCGCGACAATACTTGCTCCAATAGCATATTTAATATCAAATCCAAATAGTATTGTTAATGCAGGAGTAATAATTATTCCACCGCCTAACCCTACTAAAGAGCCTAAGAAACCTGCAAGAACAGCTATCAACATAAATTGTAATATTTCTACCATTGTTTCTCCTTTTTAATCTTTTGAGTATAGAACTAGTACATTATTACTAACTTCTAATTTTATTTCCTCATTACTTTTTAAATTCGTTACTAGTAGCGTTAGGACGATTTAATGTCAGCATTGGATCTTTTAACTTCATATTTAGAATTTTTTTTATTGTCATTAAAGTATCTTCATAGATAGGGACTATTGAGAAATACTTATATCCTACTATGTTCTCAAAGATAGTTAGACCTTTTTTTGCTACTGTAATAATATTATTGTCATCTATTATTCTAATTTTAATGTGTTGATATTTCTTATTATTGAGTAAAAAGTATGTTACCAAAAAAAGCTGATCAAGTCTCCTTCCGGTAGCTCCGTAAATATCTATTACTTCAACCTCTTCAAATAATTCTAAAATATGTTCTAACGCAAATTCTGCATCTGTTAAATCTTCACTACTTTTTCACTTTAAAGTACTTAGATTTTTTTCTTCAACTTTCTTTCTTTGTTCAAGTGTTATCGAATCAAAATCCCCGCAACTTAATATTGGATTAATTCCATTATTAAGCAAGTACAACGCGCCTTTATCTACTCCACACCATAAGTTAGAAGAAGGGAATTCCTTTGGAAATACTCCACCCTAACATTATGTTTATATTTTTTTATTCATTATTTTAACAACTCACCTAATGTTTTTTTCTTTATCACTCGCTCCAAATAAGAATGAACCACAAACTAATAAGTCTGCTCCCTTTATCTCTACAAGCTTTTTGACGTTTCTGTATTTATTCCACCATCTACTTCTATTAAGAAGTTATAATTTTTTTCTTCTCTAAGTTTTGCTAGTTCTTCAATTTTTTTCTAATATCTCAGGAATGAATTTTTGTCCACCGAATCCTGGATTTACAGTCATAATTAAAACATAATCCAATTTTGGCAATAGGTATTTAATACTCTCTATTGGTGTTTGAGGATTTAGTACAATACCAGCTTTTTTTACCATTGTTTTTTTAATTACTTGAATAACTCTATCTGCATGATTAGTTGCTTCGATGTGGAACGATACCATGTCACAACCTACTTTTGCAAAATTGTTCAACGTAGTTTTCTGGATTTGCAATCATAAGATGACAATCAAAAAAACTTTATCTGTTTTAGGGCGAATTGATTCAATTATTGGGAATCCAAATGAAATATTTGGAACAAAGTTTCCATCCATTACATCGATGTGAAACATATCAACACCGATACTTTCTAATTCTTTAATATCTCTTTCTAAGTTAGCGAAATCTGCTGATAAAATTGAAGGTAATATTTTTCTTCATCTTATCTCTCCTTTATATATTTTCTCTTTTGATTTTGTTTTTTTCCGTAAATAATACTTTTGTAGTCTTCATAACGACTTTCTAATATTTCTTTACTTTCTACCGCTTCTTTGACTCCACATTGAACCTCTTCCATGTGATTACACGGCTTAAACTTACAATTATAATCATTAAATTCTCTAAATAAATATTGTAAATCTTCTTTTTCAATAAATGTAATATCTAATGAAGAGAATCCTGGAGTATCTGCGATATAGAAATCATCGATTCGGTAAAATTCCGTATGTCTCGTTGTATGACGTCCTCGTCCTAGATGTTTAGAGATTTCTCCAGTTTCAATATCTAAATGTTCTGCAAGCTTATTAATAAACGTCGACTTCCCTGCTCCAGATTGTCCTGAAATAGCTACATACTTCTCTGAAATAACTTGTTTTTAATTTTTTTCAATATCCTCATCAGAGTTTGTAAATACTTGATATCCTATTTCATAGTAATAGTTTATTATTTCTTTCATTTTATTAAGCTCTTCGTCATTTAATAAATCAAGCTTTGTAAAGACAATAATTATATCTACATTACTATTTTCATTTAAACAAATCGTTTTTATTCAGTAATTTACTAGAAAAATTCAGGGATCTTTTTACAGATACTACGATAATACTATAATCTATATTTGCTACCTTAGGTCGTAGTAATTCATTTTTTTTCTTTCTAATATTTCTACAACATATCCTGTGTTATTATCACTTAATTGAATTTTTTTACATCATCTCCTACTAACGGCGTGATATTTTCATTTCTGAAGTTCCCTCGTGCACGACAAGTAATCACTTCTCCAGAACAGTCTACATAATAAAATCCACTAAGTGCTTTTTAAAAATTTTTTTCCTTCTTTAGTCATAGTCCTCCTTTACCTTTACGGTATTTTTTTTACTAACTACTTATTTAGTTTTTTTCTTTTATCTCTTCTTTAGTTTTTTTCAGCTAATCTTAACATTTCAATAGAGTGTTCTTCTGAAAGTTTTGTCATAGTATCTCCAGATACCATTCTTGCTACCTCTGCAATCTTTTGTTCTTCAGTCAACTCTCTAATAACCGTTAATGTTCTCTTATCAATTATTTCCTTACTAATTAGTAAATTAGTATCCGCCAAAGCTGTTGTTTGAGGTAAGTGTGAAATACATAATACTTGTGATCCTACTCCTAGTTGATACATCTTTTCAGCCATTCGTTGTGACACTCTTCCACTTACACCAGTATCGATTTCATCAAAGATAATTGAAGTAGCCTCTATACTTCTTGAGAAGATTATTTTTTTAGTGCTAACATCACCCTAGAAAGTTCACCACCTGAGGCTACTTTTAGATAATGATTTTTAAGGGTTCTCCTAAATTTGCGCTAATCAGAATCTTAACATCGTCTTTCCCTGTTGATGAGAATTCTTTTTCTCTAAAGTCAACTTTAATTGTACTTTTTTTCCATATATAAGAATTTCAACTCATCTTGGATAAGTTTTTTTCTAATTTTAAAGCTGTATCTTTTCTTAAAGAACTTAACTCTTCAGCTAAAACTGTTAATTCTTCCTCGATTTTTTTACTTTCTTCTAGATAATTTTCGAAGTTTTTCTTCATAATTTTCCAGCTCATCTAATTCTTCTTTTATAGTTTCTGTAAAAACTATTAGCTCATTTAATGGTTTTTGAATATTTTTTTTCTCTAAAGTTTTTTTATCTTATCTAATCTATAGATTAATCTATCTAATTTTTTTCTTCATCATATTCGATAACATCAGTATAACTAGATACTTCATATTTCAAATCGTCTAAGATATAGTATAAATTTGTAATTTCTTCATACTTTTCTTCAAAGTTTGAGTTGTATCTAGTTAACTCTCCCAGATTGAATCCGATCTCTGCTAGTTTAGAAATAACACCATATTCTCCATCGATTCCTTCGGTAATACTATGAGCAAGATTATTCACCTTCTCGAAGTTTTCCAGATAGTCAATATCTTTTTCAAGTTCTAAGTCTTCATCTTTTTTTAGTTTCATCTGACTTAATTCTTTATATTGGAATTTCAAGAAATCTACTTTTTTTGAAGAACATCGCTCTCTTGTTGTTTTTAAGTTATCAATTTTTTTCTTTTATTATCTGATATTCTTTATACTTCTCTTTGTATTTTTATATACACAGGTTGTATTTTTTTCACGATTAAAAAGAATCTACTAAATTAAGATGATTTTTCTCTACTAATAGAACTTGATTATCGTGTTGTTCATGGATATCTAATAAATGAGCAGCTACTTTTTTTAATGTCGATAGGTTAACTATAGTTCCATTTATTCTACAGACACTTTTTTTCCACTACTATAAATGTCACGACGAACTACTATTACCTCATCCTCTAGATCTATGTCTAATTCATTAAAAAAATTTCCTTAACTTCCTTACTCTTTGGAAAAATCAAATACTCCTTCTACACTAGCCTTATCTTCACCATATCGAATATAGGAAGTTGAGGTTCTTTGACCTGATAATTGCGAAATTGCCGCTAGAATCATTGATTTTCCGGCACCTGTTTCTCCACTTAAGACAGTTAAACCATTTTTAAGTTCTATAGTTGCTTTTTTTCAATTATTCCAAATTGCTTAATATTTAACTGAATTAACATTGGCTCCTCCTCTATTTAAAAGTGATTATGAGCATTGTTTACGATATGCTCGATATTTATATTTTTTTATTTTCTACTTCTTTAGTTGCATTGTATTTTAATGTCATTAGAATTCAATATTTCCTTCTCCTCCTGTTATTGGAGAATAAGATAAATTCGTCATACTAAAAACCAACACTATTGGCTAAAAAGTAATACCTTTTCTACTACTTCAAGTTGAACTTTTTATCTCGAACTATTCCACCTTTTCCTACCTTATCTTTTCCAGCTTCGAATTGTGGTTTTACAAGAGCACAAACTTCTCCACCATCTTTTATAATTTCTGCAAGATTTGGTAGTATCAATGATAATGAAATAAATGAAACATCGATTGATGCTATATCTATATCATATACATCAAAGTCTTCTTTTACTGAGTGTCTGAAGTTAGTTTGCTCCATTACTTTTTACACGATCATCATTACGTACTTCCAAACAAGTTGATTTGTCCCAACATCTAATGCATAGACGAATTTCGCTCCGTTTTGCAAAAGCACAGTCCGTAAATCCACCAGTTGAAGATCCAATATCAATCATTACCTTATCTTTAACATCAAAAATTTAGTTCGTTAATTGCTTTTTTTCTAATTTAAGCCCCCACGACTTACATAAGGCATCTGTTTACCTTTTAATTCTTAGTTCAGCAGTTGATTCAACCTTTTCTCCTGCTTTGTCGATTCTTATATTATCATTATAAACAATACCAGCCATTATCGCTCGTTTTTGCTTTTTTTCACGTGATTCGAATAATCCTTGACTCACACAAAGGACATCAGCCTCTCTTTTTGCCATAATTACCTCTTTTTAATTTACTAGTTATTTTCTTTTGAAAAATTTTTTTAATTTTACAATTTTAAACAGTCTTTCCTTCTAATTTTACCATAATAATTACTTTTTATCTATGAGTACGGCGTGTTTATATACACTTTTATGATTAAAAACAAATATATTTATTTTTTTACGCATAATAAAATAAATCAGAGCAACTTATAAAATAAATTTTCTATGTTACTCTGATTATGTTTATTCTATTTTACTTTTTTTTATGTCCCAAATATCTTTTGCGTATTCTTCTACTCGATCTATCTGCAGAGAAGATTCCAGCATTAGCTGTATTAACTAAACTCATTTGTCCCCATTTTTTTCTTTATCTTGATAAGTTTCTGCTACTTTTTCTTGAGCTGCAACATAACTTTCAAAGTCTGCTAAACACATGTAATTATCTTGAGTTAGTAGATAATCCACAATAAAGTTGAAGTTCATTCCTCCTACAGTCATAGTTCTAATGAAATCTAGTGTTTCTTTAATTTTTGACTGAATTATTGTAGTATTCCCATGGTTTGTATCCTTGCGCATTTAGTGCATCTACTTCTGGTGTTTCCAGACCAAAGATAAATATTTTTTTATCTCCTACCGCTTCATGAATTTCCACATTTGCTCCATCAAGTGTTCCTAATGTTAACGCACCGTTCAGCATTAATTTCATATTACCTGTACCACTTGCTTCCTTACCTGCTTGTGAAATTTGTTCACTAATATCAGCAGCTGGAATAATTTTTTTCTGCAAGAGTAACTTTGTAATCTGGTAAGAATACAACTTTAATATATTCACGAACTAATTCATCACATTCAATCATTTGAGAGATTGAGTGGATAAATTTTATGATGTTTTTAGCCATTTGATATCCAGAAGATGCTTTTGCTGCGAAGATAAATGTTCTTGGTACTGGACGTAAACCATTGTACTTAATTTCTCTATATAAGTATACGATGTGTAAAGCATTAAGTAATTGACGTTTATATTCATGTAATCTCTTAACTTGAACATCGAAGATAGAGTCCGGATTTACAGTTATACCTGTAGTATTTTGAATATATGTAGCTAGTTGTTCTTTTTTTAACTTTTTTTAATTTCTTGAAGTTTTTGCTACAACTTTCTTATCATTTTTTTGTAGTCATTTAATTTACTAATCTTAGATAAATCTTTAACAAAATCATCACCAATTAAATCTTTTTAGATAAGATGCTAACTCAGGATTTGCTTGCCCTAACCATCTACGGTGAGCTATACCATTCGTAACATTACCAAATTTTGTTGGATATAATTCGTTAAATGCTCTAAACGTAGAATCCACAAGGATATCACTATGTAATTTTGATACACCATTAACGTTATGACTTCCTATGATAGATAGGTTAGCCATTCTGATTTGATTATCATATATAATTGCAGTTTCTGCTAATGTATAGTGTTTACCTCGATCAATTACCCACTGACAGAATCGTTTGTTAATTTCTTCAATAATTGAGTAAATACGTGGTAATAACGGCTTGAATAAATCTACAGACCATTTTTTTCTAAAGCTTCTGCCATAATTGTATGGTTTGTGTAAGCAAATGTCTTAGTTGTAATTTCCCAAGCTTTTGTCCCAAGAATATCCGTATTCATCAAGTAACAATCTCATTAATTCTGGAACTCCCATAGCCGGGTGAGTGTCGTTAATGTGTAATGCTACATGATCACTTAAATTCTCTAATGTACCAAATTCATTATAGTGATTTTTTTACTAGTTGTTGAAGAGATGCACTAATAAAGAAATACTGCTGTTTTATACGTAATTCTTTACCCTCATTTGTGCTATCAGCAGGGTATAATAATTTAGAAATCGATGAGGCAATTGCTTCTGCTTCTGAAGACTTAGAATATTCTCCACGTTCAAATAATTTTCATATTAAAAACCAGTTTTCGCTTTTGCTTCCCAAAGACGTAATGTATTAACTGTTTTAGTTTTATATCCAGAGATTAATAAATCATATGGTTCTGCTTGGATTGATGTGTAATCTTTTGTGTTCAACTTTAAATCCATCTTCTGTCATTTTTTTCTTCTACATGACCGTAGAATTTTACTTCAATTTCTTCATCATTTCTATAAACAAGACCGTATTTTCCTAAGTCTAACCAGTAATCTGGAAATTCTTGTTGCCAACCATTGTTGATAACTTGTTTGAAAATTCCATATTCGTATAAAATTGAGAATCCAGTTACTGGATAATCACTACTAGTTAAGGCATCTAGATAACATGAAGCAAGTCTTCCAAGTCCACCATTTCCTAAACCTGGGTCTGGCTCAATATCATAGATATCATCTAGATTAAAAATTATTTTTCTAGATATTCTTTAGTTTCCTTTTCAATTCCTAGATTAAATAAGTTATTTCTTAAAGTTCTACCTACTAGAAACTCCATTGACATGTAGTAAGCACGTTTTTTTGCTTTGTTTTTTTCAATTCTTGTTCGTAAGCAAATTTTTTTCTCAGATAATTTTTTTCTCTTACCGTACTCATCAACGCTTCATACACTTGACGTTTACTAGCTGCCGATATAGTAATCCCAAATTGTCTTTTTAAATACTTCTCTATTCTTTGTTCAAATTCTTGATTTTTTTCATTATTTTCTCCTATAGTCTAGTTTATTAAACTATTTCATTGTACATATCTATATATTGTAAAGCTGATTTTTTTCCAACTTACATCTTGTTTAATCGCATTTTTTTCATAATTTTATTCCAAATATGACGTTCTTGGTAATAGCAGTATGTCGCTCTGTATACAGCATCTAGCATATCATACGCGTCGAAACTTTCAAATGTAAATCCTGTTCCAGAATTACCGTCAAATGGTTCTACCGTATCTCTCAAACCACCTACTCTGTGAACAATCGGTACTGTGGCATATCTCATTGAAATTAATTGAGATAAACCGCATGGTTCAGTTTTAGAAGGCATTAAGAACATATCACAAGAACTATATACTTTCGAAGACGCTTCTGAAGAGAACATTATTAAGCTTCTTACTTTATCGTGACGACGATATTCTAATGAACGTAGTGCATCTTCATAATGTCTATCACCTGTTCCTAAAATTACTAATTGTGCTCCAGTTTTTAAAATCTCATCTGCTACATGCAGGACTAAATCTATACCTTTTTGATGAGTTAATCTTGTAACCATTCCAATCATTGGAATATTTTCATTCACTTCTAATGCTAATTCTTCTTGGAATTTCAACTTGTTTTTTTCACTTTATTTTTTTAATGTTTTTAGAATCAAAAATTTTTTTAAAAAATTAGTTTATCAGTTTTTGAATTAAATTTATCAATATCTAAACCATTAATTATACCATGAAGTTTCCCTTGTTCTATTCTTAAAAATATCATCTAATCCGTATGAGAAGTACGGGTCTAATATTTCATGAGCATATGTTTCACTTACAGTATTAATTCTATCAGCTAATTGTATGGCTCCTTTTTAATAAATTTAAATCACCTTTGTAAATTAGTGCATCAAAGTACTTATTATCTAGCCCGAATAAGTTACCCATTTCATAAGGATTGAATTTACCTTTGGAATTCAATATTATGAATTGAAATTACACTTTTTAATATTTTGATAGAAGCCTTCTGCTCTTGCTTTTAAGATCATCCAAATAAATAATCGATAATGCCGCATGCCAATCATTAGCGTTTACTACATCTGGTTTATAGTCAATATGAGGTAATATTTCTAATGCTGCTTTTTGAAAAAGAATGCAAAACGCTCCCCATCATCTTCTTGGCCGTATACACTATCTCTATTGAAATATTGTTCATTATCAATAAAGTAGTATGTTACTCCATTTACTACAGTCTCAAAGATTCCACAGTAAACTGTTCTCCATCCTAAATTAATAAAAAAATATGTTGTCTGTATTTTAAATCGTACTTATCTCTGTCTATTGAAGAATACAACGGCAGTACAACCCTTGCTTCTACATTTTCATCTTGAAGGGCTTTGGGCAATGAACCTATAACATCACCTAGACCCCCAACCTTAACAAACGGTGCCGCTTCAGCTGCCACGAATAAAATTTTCATTATATTTCTCCTTATTCGTAATTTACTTTTCATACTAAAAAGGGTTAGTTTTAGATGTAGTCTATCTGTATATTATACTCTTTTTTTCTTTTTGAAAATCGAAAGTTTTTACAAATCTCTCCCACATGTTAATCTAACCCTTTTTTTATTATTCTACTATTTTACCTTTTTCAACGATAACTTGGCAGTTTTCTGTTCCTTTTAATTCAACTTTTTTTCTGAAACTACTGCATATTTATCTAAAAATCACACAATCTAAGTATGCTGATTTTTTTAATCACACAATTAGGAAGTACTATTGAGTTTTTTTAATTACTGCCCCTTCTTCAACTACAACATCTCTAAACAGGATACTATTTTTCTACAATTCCGTTAATTTCACAACCATCACCTAGTATAGAATTCTTAACTATTGCTCCGTCTCCATATGTAGTTGGCACGCTATCTGCTACTCTTGTTAGAATGTCAGTTCCTGATAAGAACAATTCATTTAACTTTTCTGGATTTAATAAATCACGATTGAAATTATAATATTCTTGTACGCTATTAATTGTTCTGTTGTAATTCTTAATTTCATATCCATAAACATTTAAACGATGGAAGTTCTTTGTAATAAAGTCTAATAGAAGGTCTTGCCATCCTAATGTCGTCCCTTTTTAACTAATTCTTTAAACATTTGTTTAGACATTATATAGATTTTTAACCTGTGTCGGGCACACTTGATTATATCCATCATAATGATATAGACTGTCATAAACTCTATTTTTTTGTCATCAAAAAAATTATTTGCGATTCACGTTGTTGAGGTTTTTCTATAAGTATAAGCTAATGTTATATCTGCATTTGTTGATTTATGGTAATTCACCATATCTCTAAAGATCAATATTACCTACAATGTTTCCATCAGCTAAAAATACAATATTCTTCTAACAATGTATCTGCATATTTAGAAGCATCCCCTAATGCCTCAATCTTGTTTTTGAGCTACACGGTTTGAATGATGATTTGACATTGGTGTAATAAACTTAAGCCCACTATTTTTTTTCTATTTGGATCCCAGTCTTTCCCCCAACTAAGGTGATCCATTAATGATTTATAGTGATAATTTGTTACTACTGCAATATTTGATACTTCAGCTTTTTACTAAAGAAGATAACATGAAATCAATCATTCTATATCTTGATGCAACAGCTAAAAGATGCTAGTGTTCTATTTCTTACTAATCCTTGCAAATCATCATTACGATAGTTATCTGCAAATAATACACAAAACGCATTTACCATATTATTTTCCCTCTACTTTCCTATTGTCTTTTACAACTTCATCCCTACCGATTACCGTTATTTGTTCTTTTTCCTAAAACTATTTCTCTATGACCAACTTCTACATTTTTCTTTAACTACCGAACCTTCAGCAATAATTGAATTATAGACTTTAGCACCTTTTTTTCTATTAGGACATCTTTCATTATTATACTTCCTACAACTTCTGCACCTTCTTCGATTCTAACACCTGAAGAAATAATTGATTCAGAAACCGCACCATAAACTGCAGTACCATCAGAAATCATAGAATTTTTTTCACATTTGCACTATGTCCTAAGTATTGTGGCATAGCACCTTCATGACGATAGTAAATTCTCCATAATCTATCATCAATATTGAAATTCTCTTTATTTTTTTAATAAGGTCCATATTAGCTTCCCATAAGCTTTCAATTGTACCCTACATCTTTCCAATATCCATAAAATGGATAAGCATAGATATTTTTACCTTCGTTTAACATCATTGGGATAATATTTTTTTACCGAAGTCTTTTTCACTATCAGGATTTTCCTCATCACGTATCAGGTATTCTCTAAGTTCTTTCCAACTAAAAAAATATAAATACCCATTGATGCTTTTTGTAGATATTGGATTTTCTGGTTTTTCTAGAAACTCTGTTACTTTTTAAATCTGTATTTGTATTTAAAAATACCAAAACGGCTCGCTTCTTCAAGAGGAACATTTATATGTGCTATTGTTAAGTCAGCACCTTTTTTTGTTTATGGAAATCTAACATTTCTTTATAATTCATTTTGTAAATGCGATCTCCAGATAGGATAAGCACGTATTCAGGATTGTATTGCTCTATGTATTTAATATTTTTGATAAATAGCATTCGCTGTTCCCTTGTACCACTCTCCCGTTTTACCAGCAGTATAAGGTGGTAGAATTGATAATCCTCCATCCATTCTATCTAAATCCCATGGTTGACCATTACCCATGTATGAGTTAAGCTCAAGTGGCATAAACTGTGTTAATACCCCAACTGTTGAAATTCCAGAATTCGCACAATTTGATAATGGAAAAATCGATAATTCTATATTTCCCACCAAAAAGGTACGGCTGGTTTAGCCATATCTTTAGTTAATACTTGAAGCCTCGTACCTTGTCCTCCTGCTAGTAGCATAGCTACTACTTCTTTTTTTCGTGCCATAAATTTGACCCCCTTCTTCTAAAACTTATTATTTCTTTTCTATATACATCGTTGTATAAGGTGGTATGTTTATACTCAAAGTATATTTAAATTCATTTTTTTCTCTTTATTTATTGTTTTTAAATTTCTATTTGAAATTACTAATCCATCGTATTTCTTAGCATCCGAGTTCAATGCTATTTTGTAACTTCCCCAAGTATTTACTCCTATTTCATAATGTTTTTAATACTTGATTTGAAAAAGTTAGTAACTACTAGCACTTCTTTACCAGATCTGTCTATACGTGAGAAAAACAAAAACATTGTTGTTATTATCGTCTACAACATGCCATTTGAATCCGTCCCAGTCACTGTCGTTTTCCCATAATGCAGGTGTAGATTTATAGTACTTGTTAAGCTCTTTAACATATCTATGTGTAAATACATGTTTTGGATAAAGCATTAATAACCAATCTAATTCTCTTTCTTCATCCCATTCAATAAATTGAGCAATATCAATTCCATAAATGTTAGTTTTTTTTCCCAGGATGTGCGTACATATATCCTAAAAATGCTTTTAAAATTACCAAACTTATCTTCATAAGGAACAGGACTTTTTATCTAATAGCGATTTTTTTCCATGTACTACTTCATCATGTGAAATTGGCAAGATGAAATTTTCTGAAAAATGCATAATGCATTGAGAAAGTAAATTTGTTATGAACTCCTTTTCTGAAGAAAGGATCTGTTTCTAAATAATCAAGACTGTCATTCATCCATCCCATATTCCACTTAAAGTCAAATCCTAAACCACCATGTTCAACTGCTGCTGTTACTTTTTGGATAACTTGTTGATTCTTCCGCTATCATAGAAACACCAGGATAGTTTTCTTTTACGTAAAGATTTAAATTTTTTTAAGAAGTCAATTGCTTCTAAATTTTCAAAACCGCCATAGATATTCCTTGCAGATTTATCCTCATCACGACAATAATTTAAGAATATCATAGAACTGACTGCATCAACTCTAATACCGTCAATATGATAATCTTCTATCCAAGAAATAGCACTTGATGTTAAAAAAATGACCTTACTTCATTTCTACCATAATCGAAGACTCTAGTTCCCCAACCTTCATGTTCCATTTTTTTCTTGTATCTAAATACTCATAGCAATGTGTCCCATCAAATTCATATAATCCATGAGCATCTTTTTGTGAAATGTCCAGGTACCCAATCCAAAAATTACTCCAATATTATTTTTGGTGACAACAATCAACAAAATACATAAAATCTTCGGGTGTTCCATATCTAGATGTTGGTGCAAAATACCCTGTTGCTTGATAGCCCCATGATTTGTCATAAGGATATTCAGTTACAGGTAACAATTCTATATGCGTATAGTTCATATCTTTAACATAGTCTACTAAAGTATGTGCTAACTCTCTGTAGCTTAATTCCTTACCATCTTCATGATGTTTCCATGAACCCTAAGTGCACTTCATAAATGTTCATTGGGCCATGATATGGAACCACCCTAGATTTCATCCATTTACTATCCTTCCACTCATAACTAGGTAGTGAATAAACTTTCGAAGCAGTCAAAGGTCTGGTTTCAGCATGTTTTGCATAAGGATCTGCTTTCCATAATTCAGTTCCACTTTTTAGTAACTATTACATATTTATATGCATCATATTGTTTAATACCACTAATCTCAACTTCAAATATACCTTTATCATTAATTAATTTCATTTCATGAGTATGCGGATGCCAAGAACAAAAACTCACCAGTTACAAATACCTTCACTGCATTTGGCGCCCATACTCGAAAATGTACATTTATCCCCATCTAAAAAACGATCCTAAATATTTATGGCTATGGTAATTAGTCCCTTCATGGAATAAATATTCTGCCATATTATTACTCACTAAATAACCCCCTTTCGACTAAAAAGTAAACGTTTACTTTTAGTTGGTAAAAAAATTTTTATCATAAAGAAATATGAATAAAAAAACAGTTTATTTTATCACTAATTATTTCTTTTATTTTTTTATACCTATAGTATAACACAATGAAGCCTTTGATGTAAATGTTTTTCTTTTAGTTATTTTCTATAAAGAATTATACCCCTTACATTGCTTTTTATATTAATTATTTTTTTCTTTATTTTTTTATTTAAAAATATTTACTTTTTAAAAAAACTTTTATATTAAAAATTAAACTGATTGATTTTTAGAAAAACAGTTTAGTAATGAAAAATTTTATGTTTCGGAGATGAAAAAAATATGATTAAATTTAATCCAATAAAAAAATAAATACCCTCAGGGGGCATTAAAAAATAATGACGATTTCTATTTTTGAAGTATTCATAAAGGATGACTTTTTACTTTAACGACTTCAAAAATAATTATTAAAAAAATGAATATACAGGTGAACTTATTTCTAAGAGCTTAGTGTTCAAAGAAAAAAACTAGAAAGAATTACTCTACTTATCATGTAACTTTTGAACCATTTAATACTGGTCTTTATTTTTTTATCATTTTGAAGTTCACTTTGACAGTTTTTTATGTTTATTTAAAAAAATGATAAACTTGACGCTAAATTGGTAAATAGCAAAGATGACCTACCCGATTGGCAGTTGACAGTTTACGATAAAAAAACTTCACTACTCCAGATTGGTATAAGGGGTCTATAATGTATCAAATCTTCCCAGATAGATTTAAACGCAGTGAAAAAAATTTACAGCAAAAAGTCGCAAAGAATGAAAAATGTGAGAATTAGGCATGAAAAATTGGAACAGTATTCCGCATTCATCTATTACTCATGAAAATTATGGAGCCAAAGATTTTCTAATGGGAAATCTGCTAGGTATTGAAGAAGAAAAAGAATATTTTTAAAAAAATTAAATATCGAGAGTATATATCTTAACCCAATCGTTGAAAGTCCAGAAAACCATCGTTATTCTACTTCAGATTATTTTAACGTCGATCCATATTTTGGTACTAATGAACAATTTGAAAAGTTTTGTAAAGAATTTAAAGATGATAATATTAGAATTATACTAGATGGTGTATTTAGTCATACTGGTTCAGATAGTATCTACTTTAATCGATATAGTAATTATGACAGCATCGGAGCTTATAATTCACAAAATTCACCTTACTATTCTTGGTTTAATTTTATAAATTTTCCTAATGAATACCATTCATGGTGGGATTTGATAACTTACCTACGGTAATAAAAGAAAATAAAGAATACAGCGATTTTATTAATAATAAGGATAGTGGTGTTGTCAACTTTTTGGCAAAAAAACTTGGAATTGCTGGATGGAGACTTGATGTTGCTGATGAGTTCCCTGATGAATTTTTTTAGATAGAATTCGTGAAAGTGCGAAATACTATGACAAAGATGCTCTAATCATCGGTGAAGTTTGGGAAGATGCAACTAATAAGATTTCATACAATACTCGTCGTCGTTATTTCTTAGGGTGATCAACTTGACAGCGTTATGAATTATCCTTGGAAGAACGCAATTATTAACTTCGTAAAAAAATAAAAAAATGCAGAAGACTTTACTCTTGAAGTTTTAAAACTAGTAGAAAATTATCCACGCCCAGCTCTTGATGCTGTAATGAATTTATTAGGAAGTCATGATACAGAACGAGTATTAACTATGCTAGCATTTGACAATCCTGAAGATGTTCCTGTTCATGAAAGACCGACATATAAAAATGTCTAATGAACAATATGCTAAAAGCGAAAGAACTTCTTAAGTATGCTAGTTTTATTCAATTTACTCTACCTGGTGTTCCTTGTATTTATTATGGTGATGAAATTGGAATGTACGGATTTAGAGATCCTTATAATCGTTTAGGATTTACACATAATGATAAGGATGAAGATTTGTTAAATCACTATATTGAACTATCAAACTTTAGAAATCAAAATAAAGATGATTTCATTACAAACTTCGAGTTTATTTATACAAACAATAAGTGTGTTGCATATAGACGAAATAATGTTCTTTGTGTAGTTAATCTTGATTCTAAAAGCACATTTTATTGAGAATTTCTCTGGTGAAAAAAACTATTTGGAAATAACGAAGTTTATTCGACACCCTTCGGAACAGTTGTTCCACCTAAGTGTTATATCGCTATGAAAAATTAAATAATTTTAAAAACACACAATTCTTAAAAAAATAAGGATTGTGTGTTTATATATACGATTAAAATTCATATCTGATTATATAGTTATTAAGCATTAAATTCCTATAATAAGAGGGAGTGACTCAAAAATCGCAATTTCGGAGAAATCGATTTTGTCGAGTCACCACCGCACTAGTTTATTAGATATCTAAAAAGCTTTTTATAAAGCGAATTTAGATATCAATAAACCACTGCGTCTATGAGTTACCATATATACTTTTTAAGAATTTAAGGCTTTTTGGATTAGCATCTCTCTATTTTATTATCCAGAGTTTCTAAGTCCTGTAGCTACTCCGTTAATTGTTATGTGAATTGTATTGATTTGTGATTCAGGTAATTTACCTTCTCTTGAACGTTTAATTAACTCTAATTGAATTAGGTTTAATGTATTAAAGTATTGTAACCTATTTTCTAAACTTCGAGTTAAATAAGTATTGTCCTCTAAGAATTCTTTTATGTTCTGAAATTTCTAAAACTACTTGTTTTGTTAAATTCCATTCTCTTAAAAATTTCTTCATATACCTTCTTAGTTTCTTCTTCTTTACATAGATTTGCATATTCTTTAGCTATATCCATGTCAGATTTTGACATAACCATATCTACATTTGAAAGTAAAGATGTAAAGAATGGCCATTCTTTATACATTTTACGAAGTTTTTCAATATTACCTTTATCTTTATTTATAAAGTTTGAAAAATGCTGTTCCTACTCCATACCAACCAGGAAGCATGATTCTACTTTGTGACCATGAAAAATACCCATGGAATTGCTCTTAAGCCACCAATATCAGTAATTTTTTTACGTGATGCTGGACGTGAACCAATGTTTAAACTTGAAATCTCTTTTAATTGGTGTTGCTTCAAAGAAATAATTGTAGAAGTTAGGATTTTTAAAGACTAATTCTCGATACTTGTTGTAACTATCTTCTACTATTTCATCCATAATAATTTGGATTTCAGGTATATCTCTTTATATCTGTATTAATTTTTATCTGTATTCATTCTTTGAATTACGGCAGAGAATAAAGCTTCTAAGTTATAGTATGCCGCGTCACTATTTCCATATTTAGCTGCGATGATTTCACCTTGTTCTGTAAGACGAATTCTATCTTGTACACTTCCTAGAGGTTGAGAAATAATCGCATCATAACTTGGTCCACCACCACGACCAACAGTACCACCACGACCATGGAAGAATGTAACTTTAATATTGTGTTTTTTTCTCCCAGTGATGATAACTCTTGTTGCGCTTTTATAAAGCGACCATCCTGATGATAGGTATCCTCCATCTTTATTACTATCTGAGTATCCTAACATAATCTCTTGATAGCTTCTATTATCTCTTACCCATTTTTTTCACAATATCTAAGCTTAAATATTTATCCATTACTTCATATGAATTCTCTAAGTCTTCAATTGTTTCAAATAATGGTACAAGTTGTAATCTTGCAAAGTCACTTCCCACTAATCCAACCTCTTTTAGCATAATTGCTAGTTCTAATAAGTCAGAAACACTTGTTGTGTGTGAAATAATATTTTGTTTAATAACATTATCACCCTAGTTTATCTTTTTAATTTTCTAGCTGTTCTAAATATTGCTAATTCTTTTTCTTAATTCTTCTGATTGTTTATTTTCATCGTTTATACTTAGCGGACGTGATCTTCTTTTAGTTGTTTTAATAAAAGTTCACATTTTTTTCTTCTTCACTTAGCGAACTGTAGTCTTTTTTCGATATTAGCACTACTTAATAATTCAGCCACTGATGCTTCATAGACACTTGAGTCTTGACGCATGTCAATACTCGCTAAATAAAATCCAAAGATTTTAACCACATTAAGTAATTCTTCAAATTCTCCAGTTACTAATATTTCACCTTTGTTTTCTAATAATGATTTTTTTCAATTATTGTTAAATCATCAATAAACTCATCAGCTGTAAAAATATTTATCTTCAAGTTCTTTATCTTGTAATAAATACTCTCTTGTGTTTTCAAGTTTTTTTCTTTAATGTACGATATTGCTTTTTCTGTATAATTCTTTTTCTCTATACTCAGAAGTATCACTTGAACGATTTGCTAATTCTTCTAATTCTTTACTTCCTTTAGTAACATGAGATGACATTGAGAATGTTCTATATAAACTATTTAACTTTTCAATATAATACGTTGTAATAAGCTCACATTGCTTCATAGCTGATAGGTTTAATGTTTCAGCTGTTACAAATGGATTTCCATCACGGTCTCCACCGATCCACATTCCCATTGTTATAGGTGTTTCATTTTTAATTCTATATTATTTTCTTCTAATAATAATTTATACTCAGTCATTATTTTTTTGCAATTGCTTTAATAAATGATAAGTTATAATACTCTAACACGTTTGTGATTTCGTTAGCTACTTTTTAATTTTTTTCTCACGAATAATATCACTTTGTGTTAATATTTCGATATGTTTTTTGGATTGCATTTTTCCATTTTCTCTCATTGATTAATCCATTTTTTTCACATCACGATGTTTTCTTAATAAACTGTGAAGTTTTTTTCTGTTAAATCAAGAACTGTTTTACGTTGAACTTGTGTTGGGTGAGCTGTTAATACTGGTACTACATTGATATTTTCTAAGATATTTTTTTATCTTTAATATTTTTTTAATAGACTCAGATAATTTCCCTACATATGATTCACCTATATTATTTTTTTATAGTTAACTTCATATGCTAAATCGACATCTTCAGCTATGTTAATTAATAATGGTAAAATTGAAAAGAAATTTGCAACAATTTCCATTTCTTCTTGAGTTAAATCTTTAATTATAAGATTTAATTTTTTTCGTAATTTTTTTCATCTGCTAATGCTTTTAATTCTACAATTTTTTTCAAATGTATCTTCAGAAATCAATTTTTGCGTTGCTTTTTAACAACATTTCTGTAAGAATTTGAATCTCTTCTTGTATAATATTCTCATTCACATTGCTTTTCTAATCTTGTGTTTTTGCATTTAGTTACTCCTTGATAAGATTTTTTACTAATAAAGTATATTTATCAGTTTTAACTACATAATCCATTATAAAAACTTTTTTTCTAATAAAAACAATGAATTTTTAGATATATATATTCTTAATTATTTTTACTAACTTTTTTTAGAAATCTGTTTTTTTATTGTTCTTATTTCACTATGTTTAATTATTTATTTTAAAACCGCTTAGAAACCTTCATTATATTATAATTTTCACATCAAATATTATTTTTGAAAAATACTATTATTCCATTCTTTATTTTTCATGAAAAAAACTCTATAAATAGTATTTTACCATTTATAGAGTTCTCCTAGTTTTTTTGATATTTACTTCCTATTCTTCTTCGTAGCTTTCTTCTTTGGCTGCCAGTGTTACAGTAGCCACTTTTTCGATCATCAACAAGGTTAATTACTTTAACACCTGTTGCAGTTCTTCCAAGTGTACTAATTGTAGAAACATCTATTCTAATAATAATTCCTCGATCAGTCATTATCATTAAGTCTTCATTTCCTGCGATTGATTTTAACCGCTACAATCTTACCTGTTTTCTTCGTAACTTTTGCTACTTTAACACCTTTTCCTCCACGGTTAATTACATTGAATTCCGTAGATTTAGAAATTTTTCCAATACCATTTTCTGTTACTGTTAAAATTTTCTTAGATTCATCAACTACTTCCATACCTACTACGTAGTCATCTGGAGAAAGTGTAATACCTTTAACACCACGACTTACACGTCCCATCGTACGAACTTTTTCAGCATTAATTCTGATTGCTTGTCCATTTGCTGTAACAATCATAATATCTTGATCATCTGTAATTCTCTGTACATCGATTAATGCATCATCTTCATCAAGTTTAAGGGCAATCTTACCTTTCTTAAGAATACTTGCGTAATCTCCTAATTTAGATTTCTTAATGATACCATATTTAGTTGAGAATATTAGGTTTGTTCCTTCTTCTTGTAAATCAGAAATAGCAATAATAGAGTTTACTTTTTCTTCTTTTTCAATTTCTAATAGGTTAATAATTGGTATTCCTTTAGATTGTCTACTCATTTGGTTAATTTCATAACCTTTAAGAGTATATACCTTACCTTTATCTGTAAAGAATAGGATATGATCATGAGTTGAACAACTTAGCATGTAAGCCACATTATCCTCATCATTTGTAGTCATACCATTTACTCCACGTCCACCACGACCTTGTGATTTATATGTACTTGCAGCAAGACGTTTAATGTATTGGTTATGAGATAGAGTAATTATGATTTGTTCTTTTTCAATTAAATCTTCGTTCTCAATTTGATCTACTTGTCCCTCAATAATTACACTACGACGTTTGTCTCCGAATTTTTCTTTAACTTCTAATAACTCATCTTTAACGATTTGAATTACACGTTCTGGTTTAGCTAGAATATCTTCTAAGTCAGCGATAAGTTCCATAAGTTTACTATATTCTTCTTCAATCTTATCACGTTCTAAACCTGTAAGTCTTTGAAGACGCATATCTAGAATAGCTTGGGCTTGAATTTCAGTTAATCCAAATTGGTCAATTAACCCAGCTTTCGCTTCTTCAGCAGTTTGAGAACCACGAATTAAGCTAATTATTCTGTCTATATTATCTAAAGCAATTCGTAAACCTTCTAATATGTGAGCACGAGCTTGTGCTTTTTTAAGATCAAATTTAGTTCTTCTAACTACTACTTCTTTTTGGTGCTCTAAATAGTAATAAAGTACTTCTTTAAGATTTAATAACTTAGGTACTCCATTTACAAGGGCAATCATGTTAACACCGAATGAACTTTGTAATGGTGTTAATTTGTATAAATTGTTTAAAATTACGTTACTATTAACATCTCGGCGTAATTCAATTACAATTCTAATACCTTTTAAGTTACTTTCATCTCGAAGGTCTGTAACACCTTCAATTTTCTTATCACGAGCTAGTTCAGCAATTTTTTCAACTAATTTTGCTTTGTTTACTTGATAAGGAATTTCTGTAATAATGATTCTTTCCTTACCATTTTTCATTTGCTCAATTTCAGTTTTACCACGCATAATTACAGAACCACGTCCTGTTGTGTATGCTTTAACTATACCACTACGTCCTAATAGGAATGATCCTGTTGGGAAGTCAGGTCCTTTAATTTTAGACATTAGCTCAGCAATCGTTATTTCTGAGTTATCAGCTAATGCGATTACCCCATCGATAACTTCACCTAAGTTATGAGGTGGAATATTAGTCGCCATACCAACGGCAATCCCGCTACTTCCGTTAACTAATAAGTTTGGAATTCTTGCTGGTAATACTTTTGGTTCTTGTTTTGTTCCATCATAGTTATCTTGCATATCAACAGTATCTTTGTTAATATCACGTAATAACTCAGAAGCTATTTTACTCATTCTAGCTTCAGTATAACGCATTGCAGCAGCACCGTCTCCATCAATAGAACCGAAGTTCCCTTGACCATCTACTAAAGGATATCTACTATTGAAATCTTGTGCTAAACGTACAATTGTTCCATATGTTGCAAAGTCACCATGAGGGTGATACTTCGCCATAACTTCCCCTACAACGAAGGCACTTTTTTTGTAAGGTTTATCATATGTTAACCCTAAATCATTAAAAGCATAAAGTATTCTTCTATGAACTGGTTTTAACCCGTCACGAACATCTGGTAATGCACGCGATACAATAACACTCATTGAATAATCTAAGAATGAATTTTCAATTTCAGTCGTTATGTTTCTTAAGGTAATATTATTTTTATTATCTTCCATGTTCTATCCTTTCTTTCTAAATGTCTAAGTTTATAACATTTAGCGCATTATCTTCGATAAATTTACGTCTTGGTTCTACTTTTTCACCCATTAATGTATCGAATGCAGCATCTGCTCTTTGAGCATCATCAACACTTACTTTGTACATTAAACGGTGGTCTGGATCCATCGTTGTATCCCATAGTTCTTCTGCGTTCATCTCTCCAAGACCTTTGTATCGTTGAACAGTATACTTTTTATCTCCAGCATGTTCTTCAATATTTTGTTTAAGTTCTTCTTCTGTATGGCAGTAGAATTCTTTCTTACCTACTTTTAATCCATATAGAGGTGGTCTCAGCGATATACACATATCCTGCATCGATTAATTCTCTCATATATCTGAAGAAGAATGTTAATAATAATGTTCTAATGTGACTTCCATCGACATCGGCATCGGTCATAATAACGATTTTGTGATAACGAAGTTTATCGATGTTTAATGTTTCACCAATACCCATTCCAATAGCTGTAATTAATGAACGAACTTCATCGTTAGCTAATACTTTATCAATTCTTACTTTCTCTACGTTCAGAATTTTTACCTTTTAAGCGGTAAAATAGCTTGGAATTTACTATTACGTCCAAGTTTTGCACTTCCTCCCGCAGAGTCCCCTTCGACTAGGAATAATTCACATTCAGCTGCATCTTTACTTGAACAGTCTGCAAGTTTCCCTGGTAGATTAGTAAATTCTAATGCATTTTTACGACGTGTAGATTCTCGAGCTTTCTTTGCTGCTATTCTAGCGCGTGATGCTTGAAGACCTTTTTCAACAATTATTTTCGCTGTTTTTGGATTTTCTAATAAGAATCTATCTAATTCTTCAGAGAATAGCTTGTTAGTAATAGTACTCATTTCTGAGTTACCTAGTTTAGTTTTTGTTTGTCCTTCAAACTGTGGGTTTGGGTGTTTAATAGAGATAATCGCAACAAGCCCTTCACGAACATCATCACCTGTTAAAGATTCTTTATCCTTAATAAGTTTATTTTTTTTACCATAAGCGTTAATTATTCTTGTAAGTGCTGTTTTAAATCCACTTTCGTGAGTACCACCCTCATGCGTATTAATGTTATTCGCATAACTTAAGACATTATTTGAATATCCAGTATTATATTGCATTGAGATTTCTACTTCTTTACCATCCATCTCACCATGAACATAGATAGCTTCATGTAAAGCATCTTTATTCTCATTTAACATCTCTACATATTCTAATAGTCCACCTTCATAACAGAAAGTTTCCTCTTTTTCTTGTCCTGCTCTTTCGTCTTTAAGAATAATTGTTATTCCTTTGTTTAAGAAAGCAAGTTCTCTAATACGTGTTCTTAAAATATCGTATTCATATACTGTCGTTTCTTGGAAGATTTCTGGATCTGCTTTAAAACGAATTGTTGTCCCAGTTCTATCAGTATCTCCAACTACAGTAATACCTTGAACTACATCTCCTCGTTCAAATTTCATACTGTGAATTTTTCCATCACGATGAACAGAGGCTTCTAAGTTAGTTGATAAAGCATTAACTACACTGGCACCAACCCCGTGAAGACCACCAGATACTTTATATCCGCCGCCTCCGAATTTACCACCGGCATGTAGTACTGTAAGGATAACTTCAAGTGCAGGTTTACCTGTTTGTTCTTGAATATCTACAGGAATCCCACGACCATTATCCTCTACTCTTATCCAATTTCCTTCTTCAATTGCTACTGTTATCGTATTACAATATCCAGCTAAGGCTTCATCTATTGAGTTATCTACTATTTCCCAAACAAGGTGGTGTAGACCTTTACTAGATGTAGAACCAATATACATACCTGGTCTTACCCTAACAGCTTCTAATCCTTCAAGGACCTGAATCTGATCGGCATTATATTCTTGTGTTTTTTTATTTTCTACCATGATTTTTCCTTTCATTTTAGTAAATTCATAAATAAATTTTTCTAAACTATTTCACTAATGTTTCCATCCTCTATTTTGAAAAACTTTAGCCTTTTTAATAAATCTTCTTTAATATCTGATATTGAAGGTGTCGTAATGAATGTTTGTACATTTTTCATTAATTGCATCTAATAATTTTAGTTGTCTATTTTTTTATCCAATTGCTCAGCACATCATCTAATAGCAATACAGGATATGTTCCCGTTTTTTTCTTTTTAGATAATTTATTTCAGCGAGTTTAAGTGATAATACTATACTTCTTTGTTGACCTTGAGAGGCATACATTTTAGCATCAAGATCATTTATATAAAATTCTGAATCATCATGCTGTGGTCCAATTTTTGTACTACCTCGCATAATATCATCAAAAGATTTCTTCATCATGACTTTAGTCAAGTTTTCTTCAGTAAAAAGACTCATCATTTATCTCTGAAATATTCAATGCATCTAATACTGAACTTTTATATTTAATTTTTAAAGTTTCTTGCCCATTAGATATATTCAACATATTTTTATATGTTAACTTAGAAATGTCTTGAACAAACGACACTCTCTCTTTTGTAATGTATAGTGCTACTTTCGCGAGCTGAGAAGTAAGAGTTTCTAGATACGCTAGAGACATTTCATCTTTTGGATTCTTTCTCATATCTTTTAAATATGAATTACGCTGTTTTAAAAGATGTTGATACATTAAGTAGTATTTATGATAAATACGTGAAAATTGATAGAATTCACGATTCATGAATTCTCTACGTAACGCTGGAGAACCTTTAACAATCTGCAAGTCTTCTGGGGAGAAAAGAACAACGTTTAATTCACCAACAAAATCAGTTAGCTTCGTTTTCTTTATTCCAGCAATCTTTGCACTTTTACCTTTATTATTAATTCCTAACATTATGTCTAATTCTCTATTATTTTTATTCACAATACAAGACATAGCTGTCGCTGTTTCTCCAAACATAATACACTCGCTATCACTCTTTGTTCTGTAGCTTTTTCCAAGTGCCAAACAAAAAATAGACTCTATAATATTAGTTTTTCCATTCGCGTTGTTTCCTACTAAAACATTAAGCGAGGGATGTGCATCTATATTCGTAGATAAATAATTTCGAAAGTACAATAATTTTAAACTTTTAATTTTCATTAATTATTATAAATTCATTTCCTTCTAATTTTATTACATCATTTGAATATAATTTTTTCCCTCGTCTGTTTTCTAGCTCTCCATTAAGCTCGACTTCTACTTCTTGTAAAAAGTATTTAGCTTCTCCACCTGAACCTATAAATCCTTCTAATTTTAAGAATTGAGCTAATGTAATATACTCACTATTAATAAAAACTTCTTTCATTTCACACCTCCTATGATATTTAAAAATGAAACTATGTGTATATAAATATATTTTTATACATTATAATTATATCAAATTTCTTATTTTTCAACAACCACCATTTTTATAAATTTTCAATTTAAAAATATCTATATATACCAGCTATTTTTTTAAAGATTAGTATCAATTTAAGTTCACATAAATAATATAGTGTGTATTTATAAATTTATTTCAAAAACTAATGGAAATATATTATATATAGTATTTTAATAAAAAAATTTAAAAATTAATTTTATAAACAATGTAATCGTTTTTTTCTTTCAACTTTAGTTAATTTATTATATAATTATAGTGAAAAAGGATTTTATATTTCAGAAACTAAGGAGGATATTGATATGTACAATTTAGATAAATTAGAAAAAAATTTTTAAAAAGAAAAAGTAATCTCATTAGAAGAAACGAGTTATGGAATCACCAATAAGAACTATATTATTATAACGGACAATAATAAATATTTCTACAGAACTTCTAAAGATTCTACAAATATTGTAAATAAAGATAACGAAAGAGAAGCTATTAATCTTCTAGCTAATGAAAATTACTTTCTTAAACCAATATTCTTCAATAATGATAATCTAATTACAGAATTTCAACCTAATCCGAAAACATTTATTTCACAAAGAAAAATTATCAACTATCATAAGAATAGGTAAACTTCTTAATAACTTTCATTCAAAAAAATTTCAAGCTGAGCATATATTTCGATCCTATTAAACAATTTTATAATTATTATAATCAAATAGATGAAAAAAAGAATATTTTTCGATCAATACTTGTACATTATAGATGAATTTAGAAAGTTCTATGAACCTGACAGATTATGTCACAATGACTTAGTTGAAGGTAATTTCTTATTTTCAAGAGATAAATTATATTTAATAGATTTTGAATATGCAGGATATAATGATTATTACTTCGATATAGCGAGTTTCATCTCAGAAAAATGATTTAAACTACGAGGAAACAATTACCTTCTTAAAAAGCGTATTTTTAGTAATGAAGAATGCAATTATAAGAAACTAGATGTATTTTTACAGTTTTGTGATTTATTATGGTATACGTGGGCAATTTTATTATATGAAAAACGAAGAGAAGAAATATATAATGAAATTGCTCAAGAAAAAGCTTCATAGATTAAATAGCCCTAGAAAGATAGTATATTAGTTTAAAATAAGGCACCTTAAAGAGCTTATAAATGACTCTATAAGGTGTTTTATAATATAAAAAAAGAATACTTACAAAATTATGCAAGTATTCTTTAAATTATCTTTAATTATTTAGCTAAAAGCTGCTTTTAGCTTGTTCACAAATGCTTGTGAATGCTGCTGCGTCGTGGATAGCGATTTCTGATAACATTTTTTTCTGTTAATATCGATTCCAGCAACTTTAAGTCCGTTCATTAGACGGCTGTAAGATAATCCATTTAATCTTGCAGCTGCATTAATACGAACGATCCATAATCTTCTGAAGTTACGTTTTGTTTGACGACGGTCTCTGAAAGCATACATTCCTGATTTCATTACTTGTTGCTTAGCAACTTTGAATAATGTATGTTTTGAACCAAAATATCCTTTAGCTAGTTTTAAAACTTTTTTTACGGCGACGACGAGTCACAGTTCCACCTTTTAACACGTGGCATATCTAATTCCTCCTTATGTATAACTTAAATAAGTATTTACGCTATAATTAATCTTCTTTAATATTATTTAACTAATAAAGTTCTAATACGTTTGTAATCACCACGAGATACTAATGAAGCTTTACGTAAGTGACGTTTTTGTTTAGTAGTTTTTCTTGAAAACCAGTGAGAAGTATAAGCACGGCTACGTTTTAATTTACCGCTAGCTGTTTTTTTCACACGTTTTGCTAAACCACGGTGAGATTTCATTTTTGGCATTATCAAATTCCTCCTATATTAAACCTTTATTTCTCTTTTTTTGGTGCTAGAACTAAGAACATACTGCGACCTTCCATTTTAGGTTTTTGTTCGACAGTAGCTATATCGCTAGCTTCGTTAGAAAAGTTTTCTAAAACTTTCTGTCCAATTTCTTTGTGGGTGATTGCTCTCCCTTTAAAACGAATAGAAACTTTAACTTTGTCTTCTTTTGCTAAGAATTTACGTGCATTTTTCAACTTAGTTTCAAAATCGTGTTTTTCTATTGTTGGAGATAATCTTATCTCTTTTGTTGTTACGATTTTTTGTTTCTTACGTGCTTCTTTTTCTTTCTTTTGTTGTTCAAATTTGAACTTACCATAGTTCATAATTTTAGCAACTGGTGTTTTAGCATTTGGAGCTACTAGAACAACATCTAAGTTCATACGCTCTGCAATTTGCATTGCTTCTGCCTTAGTTTTAACTCCTAATTGTTCTCCATTTTGACTAATTAAAAGAAACTCTTTCGCTTTAATACCTTCATTTACTTGTGCAGTATCTTTACTAACGATCAGCACCTCCTATTTATAAAATTCATTAAATACTAAAAAGCATTAAAAAAAACTGAGTGCAAAACACCCAGCATAAAATTCTACATTTCATCTACATAAACCTGAACAATCATTATTGGCAGGTGAGAAACGGGTGCTTCTACTTTTGTATTCAACATTATCTATTTTACATACTTTTTATAGATTTGTCAATAGGAATATAATATTTTTTTATATTCCTATTAACTTTTCTATGTTCTAAATTAAATAGATCCTAATTCTTCGTGTAATTCTTCTTCAATTGGTCTACTTAATTCGTTATCCATTTCTAATTCAAGTTCATTTTCAACTTTAATATCCACGTCATTATATCTTGGCATTCCTGTTCCTGCTGGAATTAGCTTACCAATAATAACGTTCTCTTTAAGTCCCATAAGTCTATCAACTTTTCCTTTAACAGCTGCATCTGTAAGAACACGAGTAGTTTCTTGGAATGAAGCTGCAGATAAGAAACTTTCAGTTTCTAATGAAGCTTTAGTGATACCTAGAATTACAGGCTTAGCTGTAGCCATGTTTCCACGTACCGCAAGGATTTTTTTGTTTTCATCTGTAAATTTGTGAATATCAACTAATGAACCTGGAAGTAAGTCAGTGTCTCCAGCATTGATTACACGTACTTTTCTTAACATTTGACGTACCATAACCTCAACGTGTTTATCACTGATTTCTACCCCTTGCATACGGTAAACTTTTTGTACCTCAGTTAATAAGTAACTCTGTACAGCTTCTAATCCAGCAATTGATAGTAATTCTTTTGGTTCAATAGAACCTTCTGTTAAGCTTGACCACGTTTAACTTTATCGTCTTCTTTAACTAACATACGACTTGCACCATAGTCTTGGTATTCTCTTTCTTCACCAATCTCACTTAATACGTAAATTCTACGTACGTGATTATTATCGATTTCAACTTTTGTAACTGTTCCATCTACTTCTGAGATTAATGCCTTACCTTTCGGATTACGCGCTTCAAATAACTCTTGAATACGAGGTAAACCTTGAGTGATATCGGCACCGGCAACCCCACCTGTGTGGAACGTACGCATTGTAAGCTGTGTACCAGGTTCTCCGATAGATTGAGCGGCAATTGTACCAACTGCTTCCCCAACTTCTACTTTTTCACCTGTAGCTAAGTTTTTACCATAACATTTCTCACAAACTCCGTGACGAGAGTTACATGTAAATGCTGATCTGATTACAACACTTTCGATTCCAGCTGCTTCAATTTCTTTAGCTGTATCTAGAGTGATTAATTGACCATCTTCAACAATAACTTTTCCTGTCTCTGGATGCACAACAGTTTCTTTACTGTATCTACCTTCAAGACGTTCTTGTAAGCTTTCGATTTCATCTGTTCCATTTTTATCAGTGCTGCTACTCTTAATCCACGAGATGTACCACAGTCGTTTTCACGAACGATAACATCTTGCGCTACGTCTACAAGACGACGAGTTAAGTAACCTGAGTCGGCTGTCTTAAGCGCTGTATCGGCAAGACCTTTACGCGCACCGTGAGAAGAGATGAAGAACTCTAATACTGTTAATCCTTCTTTAAATGATGAACGTACAGGCATTTCCATGATACGTCCTGATGGAGATGCCATCAGACCACGCATTCCGGCTAACTGAGTAAAGTTAGACGCGTTACCACGGGCTCCAGAGTCACTCATCATATAGATTGGGTTAGTAGCTGGAAGAGAGTCCATAAGTTGATCTTGGATGATATCTTTTGCTTTTGCCCATTGAGCAATAACGTTTTGATATCTTTCTTCTTCTGTTAATAGACCACGTCTGTATAATGTTGTGATTTTATCAACATTAGATTGTGAGTCTGCTAAAATTTCATATTTATTAGGTAAGACGAATACGTCACTTACCCCTACTGTAATACCAGCTCTTGATGAGTATTTGAATCCTAAATCTTTCATTCTGTCTAACATCATAGATGTTTCAGTAATGTGGAATCTGTTAAAGATTTCAGAAATGATTTTCGATAGGAAACCTTTTTTGAATGGTGTTACAGCTTCTTGTTCAGCAATGTATTCTCTTAATCCACCTTCTGACAAATCAGATGGTGATACGAAATATTTATCAGGAGTTTCTGATTCTAAATTATCTTTTGTTGGTTCGTTTAGATATGGGAATCCTTCTGGTAATATATCGTTAAAGATTACTTTACCAATTGTAGTAACAAGTAATTTTTTGTTTTGTTCTTCTGTGAACGTTGGGTTTTTAAATGATTTAGCCGCGATACCAACACGTGTGTGAAGGTGAATATATCCATTTTGGTATGCTATTCTTGCTTCATCGGCATCTTTGAAAATCATACCTTCCCCTACTGCTCCTGGTCTTTCAAGTGTTAGGTAATAGTTACCTAATACCATATCCTGAGATGGAGTAACTACTGGTTTACCATCTTTAGGGTTAAGGATGTTTTGTGCAGCTAGCATAAGCATACGTGCTTCTGCTTGTGCTTCTTTTGATAAAGGTACGTGAACGGCCATTTGGTCACCATCAAAGTCGGCGTTAAACGCTGTTGTAACAAGAGGGTGAAGACGAATTGCACGTCCTTCTACTAAGATTGGTTCGAATGCTTGGATACCTAGTCTGTGAAGAGTCGGGGCACGGTTAAGTAATACCGGGTGCTCTCGAATAATATCTTCTAAGATATCCCATACATGATCTTCCATTCTTTCGATTTGGTTTTTAGCATTTTTAATGTTATTAGCTAACTCACGTTTAACTAATTCACGCATTACGAATGGTTTGAATAATTCAAGTGCCATTTCTTTAGGTAATCCACATTGGTACATTTTTAAGTTTGGACCAACTACGATTACTGAACGTCCAGAGTAGTCAACACGTTTACCTAATAAGTTTTGACGGAAACGACCGTGTTTACCTTTTAACATATTAGATAATGATTTTAATGTTCTGTTACCAGGACCTGTTACAGGACGACCACGACGTCCGTTATCGATTAATGCATCAACAGCTTCTTGTAACATACGTTTTTTTCGTTTTGTACAATTAACCCTGGAGCTTTTAAGTTCGATAAGTTTTTTTCAGACGGTTGTTACGGTTAATTACACGTCTGTATAAATCGTTTAAGTCACTTGTTGCAAAACGTCCACCATCTAATTGAACCATAGGTCTTAATTCAGGTGGGATAACTGGTAATACAGTCATAATCATCCATTCTGGTTTATTTCCAGAGTGCTTAAACGCTTCGAATACTTCAACACGTTTGATGATTTTTACAACTTTTTGACCAGATTTATAGTTACTTTCACTTAATTCTTTAAGTTCATTTTTAAGGTCTTTAAGTTCTTTTTCAATATCTAGTTCAGCTAATAGATCGCGAATCGCTTCAGCTCCCATTTTAGCTACGAAAGAGTTTGCTCCAAATGTGCTACGTGCTTCACGTACTTCACGCTCAGAAACAATTTGTTTCTTCATGAAGTCAGTTTCACCTGGATCAATAACAATGTAAGAAGCAAAGTAAATTACTTCTTCCAATTGTCTTGGGCTAAGGTCAAGTAGAAGACCCATTCTACTTGGAATACCTTTGAAATACCAAATGTGGCTGACTGGGGCAGCTAATTCTAAGTGCCCCATTCTTTCACGACGAACTTTAGCTAAAAGTTACGTCAACTCCACATTTATCACATTTAATGTTTTTATATCTAACTCTTTTGTACTTTCCACAAGCACATTCCCAGTCTTTTTGTTGGACCAAAAAAATTCTTTCACAGAATAGCCCATCATTTTCCGGTTTTTAAAGTTCTATAGTTAATTGTTTCAGGTTTTTTTAACCTCCATAAGACCAACTTCTGATTTTTTTCAGGAGAAGCTAAACTAATTTTCATATATGCAAAAATTATTTACGTCTATCAAGGAGCATACCTCCTTTATTTTTTTGTATAAATGCCTTGAATAGTTCTTTGTGATTAATTGTAAAATTTATATTATTCTTCATCAGTATCATCTTCAACGTCTTCATACTCATCTGTATCTGACATTAAAAGACTAGCCAATGCTTGATATCCTGAAGTTTCTTCACTTGATTCTTCTTCAACATCTTCTTCTGAATCAGATAGAATTAAGTTAGCTAAACTTTGATATCCATTTTCAGTGTTTTCTTTTGAAGCTTTTTCTGTTTCTTTTACTTCTTCTTCATTGTGGTTGTGGTGGTGTGATTCGTGGAAATCAATTGTATCTCCTAAATCTATATCACCCATGTCTACTTCGTTATCTTCATTATCCATTACTCTGAAGTCCATACCTAGTGCTTGAAGTTCTTTCATAAGTACTCGGAATGATTCAGGAACTCCTGGACGTGGAATGTTTTCACCTTTAACAATGGCTTCGTATGTTTTAACACGACCATTAGTATCATCTGACTTGTATGTTAAGATTTCTTGAAGAGTATATGCAGCACCATAAGCTTCAAGTGCCCATACCTCCATCTCACCAAATCTTTGTCCACCGAATTGAGCTTTACCTCCAAGTGGTTGTTGAGTAACTAATGAGTATGGTCCAATTGAACGAGCGTGAAGTTTATCATCAACCATGTGTGCAAGTTTAATCATGTACATTACCCCTACAGATACACGGCTGTCGAATGGTTCACCTGTACGTCCATCATAAAGAACTGTCTTAGCATCTTTTGCCATTCCAGCTTCCGCAACTGTAGACCAAACATCTTCATCAGTAGCACCATCGAATACTGGTGTAGCTACGTGAATTCCAAGTTGTTTAGCAGCCATACCTAAGTGTAGCTCTAATACTTGTCCAATGTTCATACGAGATGGAACCCCAAGTGGGTTTAACATTACGTCAACTGGTGTACCATCTGGTAGGTAAGGCATATCTTCTTCTGGTAAGATATTTGAGATAACCCCTTTGTTACCGTGACGACCAGCCATTTTATCCCCTACACGGATTTTACGTTTTTGGACGATAAACACACGTACAAGTTCATTTACACCGTTAGGTAATTCAGCACCATCTTCACGTTTAAAGATTTTAACATCAGCAACTACTCCATCAGCACCGTGAGGTACACGTAATGAAGTATCACGTACTTCTTTAGATTTAGCTCCAAAGATAGCATATAATAATTTTTCTTCTGGAGTTTGTTCAGTTAATCCTTTCGGTGTAACTTTACCTACTAAGATATCTCCATCTTTAACTTCAGCACCAATACGAATGATTCCTCGTGCATCTAAGTTTCTAAGTGCATTTTCACCTACGTTTGGAATCTCACGAGTAATTTCTTCCGGCCCAAGTTTTGTATCACGAGCATCTGTTTCATACTCTTCTACGTGAATAGAAGTATAAACATCATCTTTTACAAGACGTTCACTCATGATAACAGCATCCTCATAGTTATATCCATCCCAGTTTACGAATGCTACTACAAGGTTTTTACCTAAAGCTAATTCTCCTTTATCCATAGATGGTCCATCTGCAAGGATATCTTTAGGTTCTACTCTATCTCCTACTTTTACGATTGGTTTTTGGTTGTAAGCAGTAGAGTGGTTAGAACGTACGAATTTGTGAATTACGTATGTATCTAAATCACCTTTAATTTCTTTACCTTCTAGAGTTTCAATACGACGTACTTTAATTTTCGCTCCATCAACATATTCAACGATACCTGGATATTTAGCGATAACCGCAGCTCCTGAGTCACGTGCTGCTAGGTGCTCCATACCCGTACCAACGAATGGTGCTTCAGTAATCATTAATGGTACTGCTTGACGTTGCATGTTCGCTCCCATTAGAGCACGGTTAGAGTCGTCATTCTCTAAGAACGGAATACATGCTGTGGCAGCAGAAACTACCTGTTTAGGTGATACATCCATGAAGTTCATCATTTCGCGAGGTTTAACTGTGTTATCTCCTCTGAAACGACATACTACTTCTTCATCTACGAAGTAACCTTTTTCATCAACATTAGCTGTTGATTGTGCTACTACGTATTTATCTTCTTGATCAGCTGTTAAATATTGTACGTTTTTCAGTTACGTATGGACGACCTTCTCCATCAAATTCAACTTTTCTATATGGCGTCATAATGAATCCAAATTCATTTATACGTGCAAATGATGAAAGTGAGTTGATAAGACCGATGTTTGGTCCCTCTGGTGTTTCAATAGGACACATACGACCATAGTGTGAATAGTGAACGTCACGTACTTCCATTCCAGCACGTTCTCTTGTTAAACCACCAGGTCCAAGTGCTGATAAACGACGTTTGTGAGTAAGCTCACTTAATGGGTTTACTTGGTCCATGAATTGTGAAAGTTGAGAACTTCCAAAGAATTCTTTGATAATTGCTGTAACTGGTCTTACGTTAATTAGTTGTTGTGGAGTAATTTTCGTTTGTATCTTGAATACTCATACGTTCACGAACAACACGTTCCATACGAGAAATACCTACACGAATTTGGTTTTGTAATAATTCACCGATACAACGTAGACGACGGTTACCAAGGTGGTCAATATCATCTACACGTCCGATTAATTCAAATTCAAATCCATCGTTATTTCTACGAGTTCTGATTAATAATAGATAGTAGTTGATACTTGCTACGATATCAGCAATTGTTAGTGTTAGAACATCTTTATTAGGTGCTCCATTACCAATTACGTGTAATACTTGATCATCAGTTAATTCATCGATATCGAAGTCATTCCCTACTTTTACTTGGTTTACAATTTTGAATAATTGTAATTTAAGACTGTCGCTTCCATCAAGACTTTCATTCATATCGAACTCTACTACGTTAGCTGTAGTTCCTAATTCTTCATAAATTCCATCAATGATTTCACGTGTTAATTTAGTACCTTTTTCTACTAAGATTTCTCCTGTTTCTGTATCAACGATTGGTTCAACTAGAATTTGGTTTTCTAGACGTTCACCAACGTGAAGTTTGTTATTTAATTTATAACGTCCTACTTTAGCAAGGTCATATCTTCTTGGATCAAAGAATCTACCATGTAAAGTTGCTTTTGCAGTTTCTACGTTAGCTGGTTCTCCAGGACGTAATTTATCATAAATTACTTTTAACGCAGTTCCTGTGTCTAGGTTTTCATCTTTTTCTAATGTGTTTAATAGTTCTGTATCTTCACCGAATAATTTAATAATAGATTCGTCAGATTCAAAACCTAACGCTCTAATAAGCGTTGTTAAAGGAATTTTTCTAGTTCTGTCAATACGAGCATAAACTAATCCTTTAATATCTTTTTCAAATTCCAACCAAGCTCCTCTGTTAGGAATAACAGTTGTTTTATAGGCATTTGGAATATTTTTAACTTTAAGTTTGTCATCTTCTGTAAAATATACAGAAGGCGAACGTACTAATTGAGATACAATTACACGTTCTGCACCATTGATGATAAACGTTCCAGTTTCAGTCATCAACGGTAATTCACCCATAAATACTTCTTGTTCTTTAATTTCGTCACGTTCTTTATTAATTAAACGTACGCGCACTCTTAAAGGTGCTGAATATGTAGCGTCACGTTCTTTAGACTCATCAACATCATATTTAGGAGTTCCTAATTTATAGTCGATAAATTCTAAACTTAATTTATCATTATTACCTTCTATTGGTGATACATCTTTAAAAAAACATCTTTTAGACCAGTTTCTAAAAAAATTTATCATAAGATAAGGTTTGAATTTCAATTAAGTCCGGTAAATCAATTACCTCTGATATTCTAGCATAGCTACGTCTTTGTCTGTGCTTACCAAATTTAACTTTTTGCAACTGTGTCACCTCTCAGCTTTTCTCTTAAAAACTAAAAAGAAAATATATATATTTTCTTACTTACTTATATAATTTTGGCAATTCTATCTAAAAGAAAATAGAATTACTTGCAATATATCATTTTTATCATAGTCATAGCAAGTTGTCAATTATTTTACGGCTTTCAGGATATAATAACCCTTATTTTTTTCGTTACTACTTCTACCATTGAAAATGTATCTTCTAATAATTTTTTTACAACTAGCCATTCCTTGTTTTTTTGTATAACCACCCAAAGCTCACCTTGAGCATTTAGATGTTCATAACTATCTGTCATTATTTTATGTACAATTTTTTTCCCTGCTCTTATAGGCGGGTTTGTTAAAACTATATCAAATGTTCCTACAACATTGTCAAAGGAACTACTTTCCAGTACTTCTACTTCATTTTCTATTTTGTTTAGTTCAATATTTTTTTAGATAATTCTAATACTCTATTGTTTACATCTACCATAGTAAACTTGTATGTCGGGTATTTTTTTGCTAAGAATATAGATATTACTCCATAGCCACATCCAATATCCGCTACCTTAGCATTTTCTTTATTCGTAGTGAAACTTTCTAACATTGTTTTAGTTCCAAAAATCTACACTCTCTTTAGAAAAATACTCCATTATCTGTATAAAATTCCAAATTCTCATTCGCTATTGTTGAGTTGATAATTTTTTCACGACTTTCTGTCGTCGGATTATTTGTATAATAATGTTCCATAATAAAGACACCTCTTAAAATGAAAGAAAATAGTATATCCCATAGCTAGACACTTGAGATATACTATTTTTGTTATTATCATCGTATCAAATATTCTCAAATAGAATATTATTGTTTATTTACATCTATCTTTTTATCTACTTAGAATAGAAATTATTTAACTTCTACAGTTGCTCCAACTTCTTCTAATTTAGCTTTGATTTCTTCAGCTTCTTCTTTAGAAACTCCTTCTTTAAGTGTTGCTGGCGCACCATCAACTTTTTCTTTAGCTTCTTTTAGTCCGTCTCCAGTGATTTCACGAACAACTTTGATTACTTTAATTTTTGAGTCTCCAGCGTTAGCTAAAACTACGTCAAATTCAGTTTTTTCTTCAGCAGCTCCAGCAGCAGCTCCACCAACTACAGCTACAGGTGCAGCAGCAGTTACTCCGAATTCTTCTTCAATTGCTTTTACTAAGTCGTTTAATTCTAAAACTGACATTTCTTTGATAGCGTCTAAAATTTGTTCTTTAGTCATTATAAATTTCCTCCGATTTTTAAATTATATGTTTTTAATATTTTTTTATTTATTAAGCTTCTTGTTCAGCTTTTTGGTCTGCAACAGCTTTAACAGCTAAGGCAGTATTGCGCATTGGCGCTGTTAACACAGATAGTAACATTGAAAGTAATCCTTCGCGGCTTGGTAATGACGCGATAGCTTTTAATTTCAGATCGATTCGCTACTTTTCCTTCTATAACACCAGCTTTTAGTTCTAAGTTTTCGTGTTCTTTAGCGAAATCGTTTAAAACTCTAGCAGGAGCTACAGCATCGTCTGCTGAGAAAGCGAAAGCATTTGGTCCAGTTAGAACTTCGTCTAATCCTTCAATTCCTGCTTGCTCCATCGCACGACGAACTAATGAGTTTTTATAAACTTTAAAAGTTAAACCTTCGTTACGCATGTTGTTACGTAATTCTGTTACTTCCGCAACATTTAATCCACGGTAGTCAGCAATAACAACTGAAGAACTTGCTTTTAATTTCTTCTGCGATTTGATTTACTAACTCTTGTTTTTCTCTCAATAGCTTTTGACATTGAACTTCCTCCTAAGTAGATTTATCAATTTCAGTACCATTAAAAAAACCTTCTTGCATGCGAGAACATACAAAAAGGCACATAAGTTTCTTTTCGAATTTTGTCCTCGGTAGGTTAATTAAGGATTTCTCCCCCTACTGTCTACGGTACATTTTCAACTGACTTATTTATTCTAATATATATAATTTCATTTGTCAATAGTTTTTTTAAAAAAATTTTTAAAAGAATTCTAAATTATCCATTTCTTCTATAGATTACTTGTTTAATCTACTTTTTACAATATGAATTTATGGCTTTTTGAAGTATATTCAGCCACCCCTTCTCCAAATTTATCTATATTATTTTTTTAAATTCTGGATTTTGAGAATATCCTTTTCCTATATAGGAGAATACTTCTACACTACAATCAAAAAGCATACTTATTCATATAGTTATATAATTCTTCGACTTTCGATTGAACTTCTTTTTCTTCTATATCTATATTATTTTTTTCTATATTCAGCCATTGAACGAAAAAAACACTATTAAATTTCTCAGCAACGATATCTTCTTTTACCACTCTGTCTTTTTTTAGATTCTTCTATTGTTCCTTTTCCATATTTTTTTCTATAGCTCGATCTTCATATTTATTTAAGTCCTCTTTTTAAATCCATTAAATTTTTTTCTTCTATACTCATTTTTTTGTTCTCCTTTATATGTTTTTTTATTGTTTTTTTCTATATTATGAAGAATTATTTCAAACTTCTCTTTTTCTTTTTAAAAATTAATTCACGTTGCTGTTCAAGTATTTTTTTAAACTATCAATATCTCCATCAAGTAATTCTTTTTATATCATTTAACTTAAACTTTAGAAATCTATAAAAATAGAATCTTTTTGAAGTTTATCTAAATTCTCATCTGAATAATCTCTATACCCATTATTTAATTTTTTTCTGGAATCAATAATCCTATCTCATCATAATATTGCAATGTTCTTGCACTTACTCCTGTAAGCTTTACGACTTCATTTATTCTCATCTTCGCTCCTAAATCCTTGATATATTTCACCAGTGATACATCTATTATATACTATCACGTTACGTAAGGGTCAATACTAAAATAAAAAAATCGCTAAGGAAATTTCTTAACGATTTTTTTATGAATATTATTCAAATACTTTTTTTAAGATCAATAGCTTTATTTAGAGCTTCTGTAATAACAATACCGATTACCATTACAACAACTTGTGATAATAAAAGCGATCCATAAATTGCTGTGAACGCTTCAAAGTCGAATGGTACTCTTGCAGAGTTTTCACCGCTAAAAATAGCAATTTCATATGCAATTATTGGCATACAAACCACTAAGTAAATAACAATATTAAGGATGTGTCTAGCGATTCTATTTTTTTTACGAATTTGAATACAAAAAACACTGATAGCTAATGCTAAACCTGTTCCTAGTGTTCCAAAGAACACATCTACTATACCAAGTGGACTAAAAATATTTGCTATTGCTACACCTAAAGTTATAGGGAACCAATATTTTTTACTAAATACCACTAATTGAGATAGTGATTCACTAATACGTAATTGAATAGCACCGTATGAAAATGGTGCTATAGCAACTGTTAAAACAACATAGATAGCTGCTATTAATGCTTGAATAGTTAATACTTTAACTGTATTATTTCTCATTATATATCTCCTTGTCTTGTTTAAGAGAAATTAAAGAAGTACTGATTAAGAGAAATCAGTACTTCAAGTTTTTATAGATGGATCTCTCAAACATCTTTTATTATAATAAAGTCAGAAGACAAATAACCTTACCTATGTAAAATTAAATATCAACGTCATTTATACTAACACATATTATATCCATTAGTCAATAAAAAAATATAAAAAAATTATAAAAAAATAATGTAATCCTAAAAATTTTTTTATAAAAAAATATCTTGCATTTACAATTTTAATATGTTAAAATGAGGTAGTTGTATCTAACAACACTTAATTCATTGTAATTAAGAATATTAATTAATATTTCTTAGTAATAAAAAAACTATAATCAGGAGGTGAATCGAATGCCAAATATTAAATCATCAGTATTAAGCGTAAGAAAAAGATGCTAAAACTAATGCTGCTAACACAGCTAAAAAAATCTGAAATGCGTACAGCTATTAAAAAAAGCTAAAGTAGCTAAATCTGAAGGTGCTGCTAACGCTGCAGAGTTAGTAAACCTTGCTTACAAAAAAATCGATAAAGCTGCTAAAACTAACTTAATCCACAAAAAAACGCAGCTGCTAGATATAAATCAAACCTAGCTAAACTATTATATTAACTACTCAGACTTCTGAGTAGTTTTTTTATTACAACTAATAAAAATGAAGAACCTAGAGAAAATCTCTAAGTTCTTCATTCTTAATTAATTCTAGTTACTACAATTTTTAATTATTCTGTTAATAGCCTCTTTAACATTTTCTGGGTTGGTCGCTAGATTTATTCTAATATACTTGTTATAACCTTTACCAAACCAATGTCCAAAATCAATTGCTAGGCCACATTCATCTTGTATGAATTGTTTTGTTGTTTTTCCATCTAGTACTTTTTCTAAATTCACTAAAACTAAATATGTACCTTCTAGCGGATATACCTTAATCTCTGGAACTTTTTTTCTGCAAGGGTATCATGTAGTAAATTATAATTATATAATACTGTTTCCTTCAAGCCTTCAAGCCATTCATGACCTTCTCTATAACCAGCTTCTAAAGCAATTTGTCCTAGCAAGCTAGGTTCCGCTTCTAAGTTCTCTTTTTTATACGCATCAAAGACTTTTCTTACAGTATCATCAGGAATTAATATAGTTGCATGAACTAATGATGCAAGGTTAAATGTTTTTTTGAACCTGAGTTAGCAACAATAAGACGATGATTATATTTTTCCATCTTCTAGTGCTAATGCAGAAATTTGCTTATGATTATTATATGTAAAATCTTGATGAATCTCGTCAGATAATACTAGAACATCATATTTTTTTCACAAATTTCAAACACTCGTTTTTTTGTTCTTCTAACGTCCATACTCTACCTACCGGATTATGTGGTGAACAGTGAATATATAATTTTACATTGTTATCACGAATTTCTTTCTCAAATGTATCGAAATCTATTTTAAACTTACCATTCTCCTCGAGCAACGGTGATTCAACTAGTTTTCTACCACTATTCCTAATAGAATTAGCAAATGGATAATATACAGGCGGCATAATTATAACTGAATCTTCTTTTTTGGTATATGCGTGAATCACCCATAAAATTGCTTGAACGATACCAGGAGCAAATCTTATCCATTGTTTTTTTCTACATTGATATCGTATTTTTGCTTATGCCATTTTTTATATTGATCATAATAACTTTCAGGCAACTTAGTATAACCGAAAACCCCATGATTTACACGTTCAATCAACGCTTCTCTTATACTCTCTGGAGTTTTAAATTCCATATCAGCTACCCACATAGCAAGAAGATCTTTATCTCCAAATCGCTCCTCTAAAGCATCCCATTTTTAAACTATTTGTATTTTTTTTCTTTCAACGTAATACTTATTTACAAATTCTTCTACTCTACTCATTATTTCTGTCCTCTATACTTCTAAAGCTTGTGCAAAATCTTCTAATAAATCTTCAATATCTTCAACACCTACAGATATTCTTAATAAATCTGGTGTTAATCCATAAGAAAGACGTAATTCTTCTGGAATATCGAAATGTGTTTGAGTTGTAGGATAAGTAACTAATGTTTCTACTCCACCTAAACTTTCAGCGAAAGTTGCTACTTTTTAACGAACGTAAAAATTTATCAATTTTAGAAGCATCATGAAGTTTAAAGCTAAGCATAGCTCCTTTTTTTGGATACAGAACTTCTTTAACATTTGATTTTTCTAACTCTTCTGCTAATTTCATTGCATTTTTCTCTTGTTGATTAAAACGTAATGGTAAAGTTTTTAAACTTCTAACGAATAACCAACTATCAAACGCAGATAATACCGCACCTGTTGTATTAGAAATCCAAGCTAATCTTTCTCCAATTTGTTCATCATTAGTAATTACAGCTCCAGCTAAAATATCGTTGTGCCCTGTTAAATATTTTGTAGCTGAGTGAACAACAATATCAGCACCAATAGTTAATGGTTTCTGTCTTAATGGTGTTAGTAAAGTATTATCTACTATTAATAAAGCATTTTTTTCTTTAGCGATTTTTGCAACTTTTTCAATATCAACTTCTTGCATTAATGGATTAGTTGGTGTTTCTATAAATACAGCTTTAGTATTTTCTGTAATTTTTACTTCAAGATCTTCTTCGTCGGTAAAATAAACAAACTTCTGTGCACCTTTACGTTCAAGTTCATCAAAATACCTAAAACTTCCACCATATAAATCTCTAGAAACAAGAAATTCACTATTTAATTCAAATAATTCAAAGACTAATTGAATTGCACTCATACCTGAACCTCGTTGCTATCGCACGACACCCTTCTTCAAGTTCGCACAATCCTTCTTCTAAAAATCGTACGAGTAGGATTTTTTTCGTTCTTGTGTAATCATAACCTGTACTCTCACCTAATCCAGGATGAGCATATGCTGTAGATAAATATATCGGAGTTACAATTGCTCCCGTTACTTTTGTCTTTTCTATTTCCCTAATTGAGCTAATTTAGTTTCAATTTTCTTCATTAAACAATACCTCATTTTATTAATTTCTTTTCAATGTTACTATTATAACATTATATTTGTTCAGAATAAACTAATTTATCTGAATTTTTTTGTTTTTTTCTGAATATTTTTTTAATTAAGTAACTTCAATTATCTGAATAAAAAGATCGTTTGAATCTGATTCAAACGATCTTTCACTTAATTCTTATTTCTTCTTCAAAAAATACAATACCCGTTATCAATTGCCATATTGTTATTGGATAAACCGTCATTCTTTCATAAATAGCTACAACTTCTGAAAGATTATTATTAATTGCATTATTCATAAATCCTGCACTGACTAATCCTATAATTCCTAGTAATATAGAAACAGCACCGTATTTTTTTATTTTCACTGAATAACGCTACCCCCACTAATCAGAGCTGTAAAATTACCACCTAAAAATGATAATCTCGCACCTAATCCGTGAAGGCCATCTTCACTAGGAACACCACCTTGATATAATCCCACCAATACACTTCCAATAGCAAAAATTAACGGAGTTATTATAAACAGAAAACCAAACCTTCTTATTTTTTTAGTTTTTCAAATACCAGTAAATAATATGCAATGAAAAAAACAATACCCGTTACAACAAAGTCGATATTCATAAGAATAGCTAATTTTGAAAATCCATTTGGGACCCCGTCAACTACTAGATGCGGATAAACCCCTAACGAACTAATAAAGTGCTTTTGAATATACTTCCCCAAAGGAAAGCCAGTACCTACTGCTGCGATGAATTCACCTATTACATAGAGAATGCCATTTAATATAAATAACAAAGCTCCAACATGAATTTTATTTTTTTATTATACACTAAAAAAATCTCCTCTACACCATGATTATTCTTATTTTAGCATAATTAGTATAGAATTACAAAAAAACACGATGCTATTTTTAACTCCTCAATCAGTTTATTAATGAACAAATCTAATATCAAATATTTATCCATATATGAAGATTTCAATAACTTATCATAGTCAGCAGCTAAAAAATTAATGTCTTCATAATCTTGTCCACACTATAATTTCTAATACCTTGTGCCGCTAGTTGTACTCTATATGGATGAACTCCCTAATTCTCTAGCTATATCTTTTTGTGAATAGTGTTCATTTAGTAGAACCTTTACTTTATAATATATTCTTAATTGTCCACTAATAAGTGATAATAAGAAAAATCGGTTCCTCTTTTTTTAACACTAAAGAATTGTAGACTACTCTTAATTTCGAATAATTTTTTTCCCGAATAACTCATTAGTTAAACTGAATACATCGTATTCTAAACTTCTTGTCGCTAGTAATTCGATATCTTCTCTAGCAATTACTTTCTTCTCATCGCAATAAAGAACTAGTTTTTTTCTAATTCTTTTTTTATATTAGCAAAAATCTAATCGTGTATAATTCACAAGAAATTCTGCATCATCTCTTGAAATTTTCAAATTAGCATCAGCAACAGTTTTCACTATATAGCTAGCTATTTCCTTTTCATTAAAAATTAAAAAAATTCCTTAACTTCTCCTACTTCTTTAATTTTCTTAATAAGTTTTTTTCTACTATCAATCTTTTTCAGAAATCTTTAAAATCAATACGACTTCTTCACTAATATTATCCAAATAACTTATTAATGTATCTACATTGTGCTCTACTTTAATCTTCTTAGGTTTAGCAAGTAGGAAATTACAATTTTCTGCAACTACTACTTTTTTTCATTTCCAAATAAACCACTGCTTCTACATTCATATACTAAAGACTCCAATGTATTTTCGTACATATTTATTTTTTTATAGTTAAATTCATCCAAGTTTTTTTAAATACTTTTTTTAGCTATACTCTTTTCATAATCATTAATGGCTTCAAAAATTTTTCACCATATATTACATAGACATTTTTTTCATTAATTATCTACCTCAATTTCAAATTCAGAATTCTTATTCTTTACTCTAACTTTTTTTATTATGATAATAAATAGAACTCTTTCCAAATTTCATCTCTATATCCTCTTTAAGGACAATATAATCAATTTTTTTATACTGCGCCATATACTTTATTTCTTGTAATTTATTTTCTAAACTATCTATTACAACAACTTTTTCCAACCAGGTCTTTTTGCTATAAGATCTAGAGAATATCCACTTTTTGTTCTTTTTTTCGCAGAAGTCAAAAGCAAATAATCAAATTTATTTTTTTTCCTTCATAATTTAAAAAGCAAATCATACTGATTTATTATATCATAATCCTTATCTTTTTTTCTGTAATCTGTATAAAAAAATTTTGAATATTATTAGATGTATTTATTAATAGATTATTCTTATTTTCTCTAATATATAAAAACACTCTCTTTCCCTATTTTTTTACATCTTCGATATATGATTTAGGCGTATATGTTGCTCCTAAACAAATTAAAATTATCACAAGAACTCCATAAATAGCATTCATATATTTTGAATTTATTCAAGTTTATCAATATTGATAAAACAACAATAAATATAACTATTATAAAAAAATATGTTTAACTTACCTATGCGAATAGATTGAGCTATTAAAAACAACTCCTGAATTTTTATCGAATATATTGAAAGCAATATTTAATATTGGTCTACAAATAATATTAAAAAAACTTGGACATTTATTAGGAATACAAGATAGCTAAAAAATAACTAAAGGAAAAAAATCACAACACTAAAAAAAATTGGTACTAAGATAATATTACTAAATACAGAAATATAAGTTATAGTATAAAAAAATTATACATCAATATCGGAATACTTGCTAATGTAGAAATTACACTGATTCTAAGCGCACTATGGAATTTATTCTTAGATTTTTTTAATATAACTTTCAGACATCAGTAGACTAAATGTAATTAAAAAAATGATAATTGGAAACCGATATTAAAAAAATAAGTAATGGATTATACATTATTAATATTAGAAAAAGTAAATAGCAAACTACCCAACTTATCTATATTTTTTTCTTCTAAGCAAGATATAAAATATGATCATAAAACCCTGCCCTAAGAACAGAAGCGCTAGCTCCGCTAAGCAACATATACAATGGAACTATTATCAAGATAATTTTCTCAATATATTCAACACTTACTCTAAATTTTAATAAGCTAAAGTATATTAGAGAAATAAGTACGCCTATGTGTAATCCTGAGATAGCTAATAAATGACTTGTTCCTAAATTTTTAAAAAGAATTTATGTCATCTTTTAATAAATATCCTTTATCCCCGAAAAATTAAAGCCTGAAAATAACCACTTTTTATCAAAGGTTAGTTCTTTATTAATTTTCAAACTCAATTTATTCCTAAAAGTTATAAATTTAAAGTATACAGAATCTATATTTTTTTAACCGCTTGAACTTCATTAATAGTTAACCTTTTAAAGATTCCCCTATTCTCATTATATTTTTTTTATAATCAAATGAATAAAAAATTAGTCTTTTTCTGAAACATCTTCTATATTAGCATTTACTAATAGTTTTCCCACCCCAAAAATTTTTCTTTAAAAAAATTTCTTTTCTTCTTCACTCTTGACTATATAACTCACCAGCACCTTCTCATCTGAAAGATAGCCAATAGAAGACACATACGCTCCATTAACATCAAATCTATTGGAAACTACTAGTTCTAAATTTTTTTATTTTCAACATTAACAAGATGAGTAATGTTATTCTTTTGTTCATATGCTCCCCGAATAAAAAAAGCTAAGAAGACTATTACACAGATAATAGTTTTCCTAGCATTAAGATTTTTATTTTTTTCCAAGTTATCAGTAGAAAAAAATAACAATACATAGCATAGATATTATTACATTATAATTTAATAATATCGCCCCTAATGCTAGTAAAGAAAGTTGTAAGTATATCATTACTATTTATTTAGTAACCTTTCAACCACATTGTTTACGTCGTAATCTACTTTTCTTACGACAACCCCTGATTTTTTTCTAATAACTCTCGAGCATATTCATTATTTCTATAATCATTTGCATAGCAAATTTCTTTTTATCCCCGCTTGAATTATAGATTTTGTACAATTCAAACATGGGAAATGTGTAACATAAATTGTCGCACCTTCAGTTCCAACACCGAACTTAGAGCACTGTAATATTGCATTTATTTCAGCATGAATAGTTCTTACACAATGCCCTTCTACTACTTTACAACCAACATCTATACAATGTTCATCACCTTTAATTGAACCGTTATAGCCACCTGAAACTATTCGTTTGTCTTTAACTATCGTCGCTCCAACAGATAATCTGCTGCAAGTCGATCTAAGTGATAATAGGTGGCTTTTGAGCCATAAAGTACTCATCCCAACTAATTCTCTGCATAACTATACCTCTATTTTATCTTTAATTTTTCTCAAAAAGTAGATTTTCCTATGCCTCGTACTTTTTGTAATATCTTCTTTCTTTTTAAAAATCCCCATTTTTTTCTCTATGTGCAATTATTGCCTCCGCCTTTGTTTTTTTCCAACTCCTGAAATTTTCATAAGTTGCTCTTTATTAGCAGTATTAATATTAATCACATCTGTATTAGATGAACTACTACTATCAGATATTTGTTTCGGCTTTTCACCATGCTTAAGGACATAAATAATCATCTCGATCTTTTACTTTTTGACTCAAATTTAAAGTAGAAGTATCCGCATCATCCAAAAGTCCACCAGCTTCTTCTATTAAATCTTTTACCCTTTTATCTTTTGTCGTTTCAAATACCCCAGGATGTTTTACTGCACCTTTCACATCAACAAAAAAATCTTTTCATCATGTCTATTTTCAGCTTTTTCATCCTTATTATTAGTCTCATTACTAATATTAGAAAAAACTAACACCACTATAATCTTCTGTCTTATTTTTGATTAAAAATAAAACAAACCACCGATTATTAAAAACAAGACTACACACAAACGCCAAAAATAATAGATTTAACATTTTTGTCTAAAAAAATAATACGACATCTTCCTTTTTTTAATATTCATATGTCTCTCCCCTAGTACCTATATTATATCATTAAATTTATTATATTAGTACTGAAAACCTAATTATAATATATTATTTATAATTCATGTATTTTTATGTTATACTGATAAAAAAATCACAAAAATTCAATCGAATAATTAATTTTTTTAAAAACAAGGAGAAACATTATGGCTAACGAAATGAATTTATTAAACTGGACATTTTTTTCAGAGAAGTTGCTATCCCGCAAGATATTGCAAACTTATTGATAAACGGTGAACAGCCTGTTGCTGCATTTACGACAATAAGGGACGTTGCTGTATTTACAGATAAAAGACTTATTGTAAAAAGATGCACAAGGAATTACAGGGAAAAAAAGTAGAAATCTATTCACTACCGTACTCTTCAATACTAATGTGGTCAACTGAAAATGCTGGTAAAATATTTGACTTGAATGCCGAAGTAGAGCTTTGGACTAAAGTTGGTAAAATAAAAAAATTAATCTAAGAAAAGACATCGACATTCGTAGATTTGATACTTTACTAGCTCAATATATACTTTAATCACAAAAACTTAGAATAAATGAATTAAAAAAATCCTAAAAAAATTAGAGTTTTTCTCTAACTTTTTAGGATTTTATTAAATATTACAGTTGAAGTTTTTTTCTCCATTTTTTTATACTTCGTCGATAATTGCTCCACCTAGACAAACATCTCCATCATAGAAAACAACCGCTTGTCCTGGAGTAACCGCACGTACCGGTTCTTTATAAACAACTTTTACTTTGTTATCTTCTAATACTTCTACTTCTACTTCAGTATCTGGTTGACGATATCTGAATTTTTGCAGTACATGTAAATTTATTAGGTTGTGGATTTTTTTCGTTGTAAATGATAGTGAACTTGCTAGTAAGCTATCTGAATATAGTTTTTCATTGTGGAATCCTTGGCAAACATACAATACATTATTTTCAAGATCTTTACCACATGCAAACCATGCTTCACCTTCTGTATCTTTAGTTCCACCAATACCTAGTCCGTGACGTTGACCGATTGTATAATGCATTAAACCAATGTGTTCTCCGCGGACATTACCATCTAAGTCTACCATTTTACCACCTTGAGCTGGTAGGTATTGAGATAAAAATTCTCTAAAGTTTTTTTCTCACCGATGAAACAAATACCAGTTGAGTCTTTTTTCTTCGCTGTCGCAAGACCCGCTTCTTCTGCAATCTTACGAACATCTTTTTTCTCTAGTTCTCCTACAGGGAATAGAATATTTTTGATTTGATGTTGTTTTAATTGAGATAAGAAATACGTTTGATCTTTATTATTATCAACACCACGTAACATTAAACGTTCTCCATCAACATCTTTAACTCGTGCATAGTGCCCTGTTGCTACATAATCCGCACCTAAATCTTCTGCGTATTCTAAGAAAAACTTTAAATTTAATTTCTTTATTACACATAATATCTGGGTTAGGTGTACGACCTTTTTTTGTATTCATCTAAGAAGTAAGTAAATACTTTTATCCCAGTATTCTTTTTTTCAAAGTTTATAGAGTAATAAGGAATATCTAATTGTTCACATACTTTAATTACATCTTCATAATCTTTTTCTGCAAGACAAACTCCTCTGTCATCTTTTTTTCTTCCCAGTTTTTCATGAAAACACCGATTACATCATATCCTTGTTGTTTTAACAGATATGCTGTTACTGATGAATCAACTCCACCACTCATTCCAACTACTACTTTTTTTGTTGCTATTCATTATTAGTTCCTTTCTTTAATTCTTTTCTCTAAAGTTACAATCTTTTCTATAACTTCATCAATTAATTCTTTGCTTGTATCAAAGCCAACACTCATTCTTACAGAGTGTGCTGCACGTTCAATGTTATACATTTCTGTTATTATACGACTTCCTTTTTATATTTCCTGAACTACAAGCAGATCCTCCAGAAATATAAATGTCACGAGCATCTAAATATGTAATCAGTCGCTGCGCTTCAATATTTTTTTAAAAATAAATATTCAATATATTCGGCAATGAATTCTCTATAGATCCATTTACTTCAAATTCAACTTCATTTTTTTCTCAAGTTCGGAAATAAAGTAATGTTTCAATTCTCTAAGAGCTGGAATTGAATCTAATGTCTCTGATAAACAGTCATTAAGAACTAGTATCCCTAATAAGTCAGTCGTTCCAGAACGAAGACCATTTTCCTGACCTCCACCTAATAATAATGGCTCAGCATCTCCATCTTTAGCGTATAAAAATCCAAAATTATTAAGTGAACCAATTTTATGTGCTGAAGCTGAAGCAAAATCCAAACCTAATTCTTTTCACATTAATTTCAACTTTACCTAATGCTTGAACAATATCACTATGCAATAGTATATTTTTTTATCCGCAATAAGTTCTGAAACCTCTTTTATAGGATTTAGTACCCTGTTTTCATTATTTGCTAACATAATTGAAATCAATACTGTCTTATAATTAATCTTCTCTTTCAATTCATCTAGAGATATAGATCCACTTTCATCTACTGATAATTCATGAACCTTAAATCCAAACCTTTCAAGTCTCTTAGCACTAGCTTTTTACAGATGGATGTTCTATAGATGAAATTATTATTTCTCCTGTTTCAAATCTAGTTAATACATGATTAAATACTGTATTATTACTTTCAGTACCCCCAGAATTAAAAAAATTATTTCATTACTACTTGCATTTAGAGTATTAGCTATTTTTTTCGCGTCCTTCACGAACTAGCCTATTATTTTTTTCTTTCCTAGAGTATGGCCACTACTTGGATTAGCATAGACTTCTTTTAGTATATTCATATTTTTTTCTATGATATCAAAATGTTTTTCTTGATGTTGCTGCATAATCTAAATAAATATTCGCCATATCATCGCCTCCTAATATTAATCATATTATATTTTAACACAAATAATGGTCAAATAAAATCAAAACCACTTTTTTTATAAGTGAGGGACTCAAAAAAATCCCAATCAATTTCATCGAATTGCTCCCATAAAAATTCATTAAATATCAATGGATTATCGTATCTATGAATACTCGTGTAACCTTTTTCCAAGATTTGAAACTTTTATTGGTCAACCTCAAATTTGTTCAAAAATAATTTTTCAACATCACTTAACATCTTTAATCCTAACTCCTCAAATTCTTTATCTTCAACACGTTTGGTATAGTTTAAAATACCTAGTGCTGAGATAAAAAAATCAAGCAGTACTCTAGTTCCTTAGAAAGAACTTCCTCATTTGAATATTCATAATAATGTTCTAAAAAAACAATTCTATTTTTTTCTTTTATTATTATCTAAATCTTGATAAAAAAATATTTAATAAAAATCTAAATAATAACTTGCATATTTTACTCTTTCAAAAATCTATTAATACCAAATGATCATCTTTTTTTCATAATGTTTCTAAGACCAAAATCACCATGAATAAAAAAACTAATGTTTTTTTCCATATTCTTCGTCTAATTTACTAATATTTCTTAGAAACTTTGAATAAAGCTCATGTATTTTAGTATATTCTTTTCTATCTGCTAATCTATATACATTTTTTTCCCTAAAAACTTTCTCCAATGAAGTTTCTTTTTTTCATTTTCTATTTCAAGCCAATTCCCTCTATGAAAATTAGATATTAGCTTGGCTATTTTTTTATTATATGTTCAGCATTTACGCTTTCTTTATTTAATGGAATATAATCTTCATATTTCAGTACTAGTGCAGAACATTTAGCAAAAATCTAATAATAATAAATTACCTTTACTTCTTAATACTTCATACTCTAGTTTATATTTTAATGGATCTTTAAAAAAATTTTTAACAAATACTCTTTCTCCTAATTTTTTTAGAAAAATCCTATAAAATGCTTATTTTTCAGAAATATGATTTATTTTTTTGTAAGTTTGCATCTAGTAATTCATCAAGTTGTCTTTTTTCATAATCACACCAAAATATTCATAAAAGGGAGTTACTCAAAAAAACATGATTTCAGCAAAAATCTATTTTTTTGAGTTAACTCCCTTTTTGAATTCTTATCCTTTAACTTCTTCTAAGTCTAATGTTGACTTCGCATTTAACGTTAATGGATTAGCGAATATATTATTTTTTTATAATAATAGTATCCTGCTGCTCCCATCATCGCAGCATTATCACTACAATAACTCATTTTTCGGAATAAGTACTTCTACTCCTAATTGATGTTCTAGTTCTAGGACTTGCTTACGAAGTTCACTATTACCTGCAACACCACCTGCTAGAATCAACTGTTTAACACCTAAATTTATAATAGCTTTCTTAGTTTTTTTGCAATTAAAACTTCAACTACCGCTGTTTGGAAACTACATGCTAAATCTTCAGATACAATTTCTTCTCCTCGTTGTTTTGCATTATGAACGAAGTTAATTACTGCTGACTTCATACCTGAAAAACTAAAGTTATAATCATCACTATCAATCATCGCACGAGGGAATTTATACTTATCTTCACCTAACTTAGCTAGTTTGTCTACTTTAGGTCCACCAGGATATTCAAGATTTAACTGTCTAGCAACTTTGTCATAAGCTTCACCTACAGCATCATCATGAGTAGAACCGATTATTTCAAAATCAAGTTCATCTTTTAAATATACAAGTTCAGTGTGTCCTCCACTAACTACAAGTGCTAGTGATGGGTATGATATATCATTATCAATATTACTAGCATAGATATGACCCGCTATGTGATGTGCTGCAATTAGAGGTTTATCTAAAGCATAACTTAATGTTTTCGCCACATTAACACCAACTAGTAATGATCCTATTAATCCCGGTCCTTGTGTTACACAAATTGCATCTATCTCATCTAATGATGTTTTCGCTTCTTCTAGCGCTTCTTCAACAATCTGCATCACTACTTCTATATGTTGTCTACTCGCTATTTCAGGTACTACCCCGCCAAATTGCTTATGAGTTTCAATTTGACTACTTACAATATTCGATAGTACTTCTTTACCATTTTTAACTACAGCTACACTAGTTTCATCACAACTTGTCTCTATAGCTAATATAGTTACATTATCTAAATTCTTAAATTCTTTCATTGCTAAAATCCCTTATCATTACATAAGCATTTTCGCCATTATTTTTGTAATAATTCTTTCTTATATCAATAGTACTAAATCCTGCTTTTTCGTATACAGTTATTGCAGGCATATTACTTACACGTACTTCTACAATCGCTTTTTTTACACCTTTTAATTTTAAAAGTTGCATAACATAAGTGAAGAAAATTTGACCTAGTTTTTTATTTTGGTGCGGTTTATCAATGACTATTTTATTAACTTGATATTCATCAGCAACTAACCAACCACCACAAAAACCAATAATTTCATCATCGTTAAATAATCCATAGTATTCTGCATTAGCATGTTCAAGTTCAGACTTAAACATATCTTTTGTCCATGCATCGTCAAAAATTATCAATATCTATCTTTGATAATACATCCAGATTACTTATATCAATTTTATCTACTTTTTATCATTTTCAAGCTCTCTTTCTGCTTCAGTTTTTTTCTTAAATATTGTGGTTTCATATTATAACAATCCACTTCTTCTAATGAATCGTATATTTTTTTACAACATTAGCTGCTCGAACCGTTTCATCATTTTTTTAATCCATCAAGAAGAAGTTCATTTAATTTTTTTCTACATCTTTACTGATGTATACAAATTCTTTGTTCTGAGAAACAAGGAAATTATTGATTTCTTCAAGTGAGTAATACCCTTCTTCTAATGTTTCTATTAAGTTGCCACCAATATTTTCATATACTGCACCAAAAAAACATTACCACGACGTGCATCAATAAAAAGGAACAAGTAGCTTATTACTATCAAACTCCAATAACGCCTGTAATTTTTAAAGAAGAAACTTTTTTTCAATTTAATTTTTTTAGCGTATAGGCTAGTGTTTTACAAACAGCTGCAACTACACGGATTGCTGTATATGAACCTGGTCCCTCACTTGATATTACTTCTGTTAAATCTGTTTTTCTTATTTGCTTCTTTCAAGCAATTTTTCTATTTCTTCTAAAAATAACTGCAGATAAATTATTACTGCATACAAAGTTTTTTTTCAGCTAGAATATTTTTTTCTTCAAAACATGCAATTGAACATACTCCGTTCGAAGCTTCTACAATTAAACTTACCAATTTTCGCGTATCCTTTCTTCTATTTTTCTCATATTCACCATTAGAAATAATTTCAACTTCTCTATAGTCCTCTACTAATCGAATATTAAAAAAATTAATCTTTCTTTCGGTAAAAAGTCTTCTATAAATTCTCCCCATTCGATAACACTAACATTATCTTCAAAGAAAAATATCTTCGAATCCTAAATCTTCATCACTATCTTCTAAACGATAAGCATCAATATGATATAGTTTTCCACTAGGATACTTATATTCTTTCATAATATTAAAAGTTGGTGAGTTCACGACACTTTTTACTCCTAAATATTCTGCTAAATACTTAGTAAAAAGTTGTTTTTCCCTGCTGCTAAATCTCCATTTAATAAAAAGTATTAATCTATTTTCTATACCTTCACTAACGATTTTTAGCTAAACGTTTAGTATCTTCTAAATCTTTTATTACTATTTTTTTAACATTATTTAACCTTCTAAATTTTTAAATTTATTTACCAACTACTATAATACCATATTTACCAGTATATTCCAATAACCAAAAGGTATAAATAATGGTAATAGTCATACTCATGAAATAGAAATTAATAATCTTTCATTGACTTAATCATTTGCTTAGTAATTAGTCCTAATAAAATCATAAAAATAACGCCAAGATATTACTATCTCAGCGTTATTACTACTCATTTAATCCGTCGTTAAATCAAATCTTATTTTTACTACTCTTACTCTTGAAGTTCTTTCAATTGGTGCAGCTTCTTGTAATTTTTTTCACCAAATGGCATTTGAGCACGTAGTACTAAGTTTTGCAGGAATATTCCATTCAGCAGCAACTTTTTTTCATCTATTACTGGATTATAGTGTTGAATGTTAGCTCCAACTCCAGCCTCTGCTAATGCATTCCAAACTGCAAATGATGCAATTCCAGTTGATTGTTCTGACCATATTGGGAAGTTGTCAGCATATGCTGGGAATTGTTCTTGAAGTCCTTTTACTACATCACGATCTTCGAAGAATAAAATTGTTCCATATGCTGCAGCAAAACTATCAATTTTACCTTTCGTAGCTGCTTTAGCTTCTTCATTCGGTAAGAATTTTTCTAATTCTCCAAAAGTAATATCCCAAAGTTTTTGGTGGTTTTCACCTAATAATACTACTGCATGAGCAGTTTGTGAATTAAATGCACTTGGTGAATATTTAACAGCATTATCGATAATTTCTAATGCTTCTTGTTCTGAAATTGGTAAATTTTTACCTAGTGCATAAACACTTCTTCTATTTTGATATAAATTTTTTGCTTCTGTCATTATTATGTCCTCCGTTTTTTTAGCTATTGCTAAACTTTATTATTTGTTTTATAATTGTTATATATATAATTATAATATTTACCAAAAAAATAACAAGTACGTTTTTTTATAATAGTAAGTATCTTTTTATGATAGAATTGTATAATATCAATGAAATTTTTAAGGAGATTTTTTTATGGAACAACAAGAACCTTTTTGGAAAAATGCCCCTTTTTTTACAACTCAAAAAAATATTGTCTGGAAAAATGGACAATATTAATTCTTCATCTACTAGAAGAAAAAAAGTGTTAGATTTAATGAGTTACAAAAGATCACTAGGGACAATTACCCAAGCTACATTAACAAAAACAATTAAAAACAATTAGAACAAGATGGACTTATAAATCGTAAGGTTTATGCTCAAATACCACCAAAAAGTTGAGTACAGCTTAACTGATATCGGAAAAAATTTTCAATCAGTACTTAATGAATTAGAAATTTGGGGCAACGACTATATCGAATATTTAAAAAGAAAATAAAGAAGCAGTATAAAGTTATGGATAAACTAAATGAAATTAAATCAAAACTTCACCTACTTTCAGATGAACAATTAGATATAATACATAGACTTATTTCAACTTGGAAGATTGAAGACAATAAAAATTCAAACAGATGAAAAATCTTATCAAAAAAATATATGAAAGTACAATATCACCTATAGAAGATCCTTTAAAAAAATTATTCAAAAAGAGGAACTCTTAGAAGAATACGGTGTGTTATTTTATAATCCTCAAGAAATAGCTAACGAAAAATTTCGGAGAAGTTTCAATAGAGTATAATTATGATGATAATCATACAACTCCAAGTTATAGTGAACAGATAGAACTTAACAAATTTTTTTAATGTTGCGGATAATAATACCTATTTAGAAACAATTAATTCAAACAAATTTACTTTTTGACAACCCCTCAAACACTAATACCTCTAATATTGAATTCGACGATTTTTCGATCCACTATTTCCTGATACAGATTTCGATTCTTTAACAGGTCTCAAACAAAAGTAAATACGATGATTTAGACTTTTCAGCATTAATATCTAAAAATCCTAAATAAACATAAAAAAATCTAAACATTAACATTGGTTTAGATTCTTTTTTTATTTCCTTCTAAACTCTTTTCTTCTCTTGAGATTTCATTACCAATCTCAATATATATAAAAAGAGAAGCAAATCGCTTCTCTTTTTATTATTATTTTTGTTTACGTCTTCTTCTTAGTCCAACTAATCCTAAAAATTGCTAATCCTAATCCTGCTAATGCAGAGTTTTCATTAGCTATACCTGTATTAGGTAATACTTTTTTCACCTGCTTTTAGCTACAGGAGCTTTTTGGTGCTTCTGGAGTAGCTGGTACTTCTGGTGTTGACGGTTTTTTTCAGGACGTGGTGCTGGAGTTTCTTTCTTAGGAGTTACCATTACTGGTACTTCAACTGTAATCACTTTTCCATTTGGCAATTCAATCGTTACCTTAACTGGATCTTTCTTACCTGGCGTTGTTAAGTCTGGAATGTTTGCAACATTCGTTACTTTACCACCTTCTGGAATTTTAATTCCTTTTGTGTAATCCTCTGGCGTTAACGGTGTTGTTGTGACTGGTGTTTCAATTTCCTTAACTGGTGTTACATTTACTGGAACGTCTACTGTCACTACTTTTCCATTTGGCAATTCAATCGTTACCTTAACTGGATCTTTCTTACCTGGCGTTGTCAAGTCTGGAATATTTTCAACATTCGTTACTTTACCACCTTCTGGAATCTTGATACCTTTAGTATAATCCTCTGGAGTTAACGGAGTATTCGTTACTGGTGTTTCAATTTCCTTAACTGGTGTTACATTAACTGGAACATCTACTGTAATTGTTTTTCCATTTGGTAATTCCACAGTAACTTTAACTGGATCTTTCTTACCTGGTGTTGTTAAGTCTGGAATATTTGCAACATTCGTTACTTTTTCCACCTTCTGGAATTTTTAATTCCTTTAGTGTAATCTTCTGGTGTTAATGGAGTATTCGTTACTGGTGTTTCAATTTCCTTAACTGGTGTTACATTTACTGGAACGTCTACTGTAATTGTTTTTTTCCATTTGGTAATTCCACAGTAACTTTAACTGGATCTTTCTTACCTGGCGTTGTCAAGTCTGGAATGTTTTCAACATTCGTTACTTTTTCCACCTTCTGGAATTTTAATTCCTTTAGTGTAATCTTCTGGTGTTAATGGAGTATTCGTTACTGGCGTTTCAATTTCCTTAACTGGCGTTTCAATTTCCTTAACTGGCGTTTCAATTTCCTTAACTGGCGTTACTTTTTACAGGAACATCTACTGTAATTGTTTTTTTCCATTTGGTAATTCCACAGTGACTTTAACTGGATCTTTCTTACCTGGTGTTGTTAAGTCTGGAATGTTTTCAACATTCGTTACTTTTCCACCTTCTGGAATTTTAATTCCTTTAGTGTAATCTTCTGGTGTTAATGGAGTATTCGTTACTGGCGTTTCAATTTCCTTAACTGGCGTTACTTTTTACAGGAACATCTACTGTAATTGTTTTTTTCCATTTGGTAATTCCACAGTGACTTTAACTGGATCTTTCTTACCTGGTGTTGTTAAGTCTGGAATGTTTTTCAACATTCGTTACTTTACCGCCTTCTGGAATTTTTAATTCCTTTAGTGTAATCTTCTGGTGTTAATGGAGTATTCGTTACTGGTGTTTCAATTTCCTTAACTGGTGTTACATTTACTGGAACATCTACTGTAATTGTTTTTTTCCATTTGGTAATTCCACAGTAACTTTAACTGGATCTTTTCTTACCTGGCGTTGTCAAGTCTGGAATATTTTTCAACATTCGTTACTTTACCACCTTCTGGAATCTTGATACCTTTAGTATAATCCTCTGGAGTTAACGGAGTATTCGTTACTGGTGTTTCAATTTCCTTAACTGGTGTTACATTAACTGGAACATCTACTGTAATTGTTTTTCCATTTGGTAATTCCACAGTAACTTTAACTGGATCTTTCTTACCTGGTGTTGTTAAGTCTGGAATATTTGCAACATTCGTTACTTTTCCACCTTCTGGAATTTTAATTCCTTTAGTGTAATCTTCTGGTGTTAATGGAGTATTCGTTACTGGTGTTTCAATTTCCTTAACTGGTGTTACATTTACTGGAACGTCTACTGTAATTGTTTTTCCATTTGGTAATTCCACAGTAACTTTAACTGGATCTTTCTTACCTGGCGTTGTTAAGTCTGGAATGTTTTCAACATTCGTTACTTTACCACCTTCTGGAATCTTGATACCTTTAGTATAATCCTCTGGAGTTAACGGAGTATTCGTTACTGGTGTTTCAATTTCCTTAACTGGTGTTACATTAACTGGAACATCTACTGTAATTGTTTTTCCATTTGGTAATTCCACAGTAACTTTAACTGGATCTTTCTTACCTGGCGTTGTTAAGTCTGGAATATTTGCAACATTCGTTACTTTTCCACCTTCTGGAATTTTAATTCCTTTAGTGTAATCTTCTGGTGTTAATGGAGTATTCGTTACTGGCGTTTCAATTTCCTTAACTGGCGTTACTTTTACAGGAACATCTACTGTAATTGTTTTTTTCCATTTGGTAATTCCACAGTAACTTTTAACTGGATCTTTCTTACCTGGTGTTGTTAAGTCTGGAATGTTTTCAACATTCGTTACTTTTCCACCTTCTGGAATTTTTAATTCCTTTAGTGTAATCTTCTGGTGTTAATGGAGTATTCGTTACTGGCGTTTCAATTTCCTTAACTGGCGTTACTTTTACAGGAACATCTACTGTAATTGTTTTTTTCCATTTGGTAATTCCACAGTGACTTTAACTGGATCTTTCTTACCTGGTGTTGTTAAGTCTGGAATGTTTTTCAACATTCGTTACTTTACCGCCTTCTGGAATTTTTAATTCCTTTAGTGTAATCTTCTGGTGTTAATGGAGTATTCGTTACTGGTGTTTCAATTTCCTTAACTGGTGTTACATTTACTGGAACATCTACTGTAATTGTTTTTTTCCATTTGGTAATTCCACAGTAACTTTAACTGGATCTTTCTTACCTGGCGTTGTCAAGTCTGGAATATTTTCAACATTCGTTACTTTACCACCTTCTGGAATCTTGATACCTTTAGTATAATCCTCTGGAGTTAACGGAGTATTCGTTACTGGTGTTTCAATTTCCTTAACTGGTGTTACATTAACTGGAACATCTACTGTAATTGTTTTTCCATTTGGTAATTCCACAGTAACTTTAACTGGATCTTTCTTACCTGGTGTTGTTAAGTCTGGAATATTTGCAACATTCGTTACTTTTCCACCTTCTGGAATTTTAATTCCTTTAGTGTAATCTTCTGGTGTTAATGGAGTATTCGTTACTGGCGTTTCAATTTCCTTAACTGGTGTTACATTTACTGGAACGTCTACTGTAATTGTTTTTTTCCATTTGGTAATTCCACAGTAACTTTAACTGGATCTTTCTTACCTGGCGTTGTCAAGTCTGGAATGTTTTCAACATTCGTTACTTTTCCACCTTCTGGAATTTTAATTCCTTTAGTGTAATCTTCTGGTGTTAATGGAGTATTCGTTACTGGCGTTTCAATTTCCTTAACTGGCGTTACTTTTTACAGGAACATCTACTGTAATTGTTTTTTTCCATTTGGTAATTCCACAGTGACTTTAACTGGATCTTTCTTACCTGGTGTTGTTAAGTCTGGAATGTTTTCAACATTCGTTACTTTTCCACCTTCTGGAATTTTTAATTCCTTTAGTGTAATCTTCTGGTGTTAATGGAGTATTCGTTACTGGCGTTTCAATTTCCTTAACTGGCGTTACTTTTACAGGAACATCTACTGTAATTGTTTTTCCATTTGGTAATTCCACAGTGACTTTAACTGGATCTTTCTTACCTGGTGTTGTTAAGTCTGGAATGTTTTCAACATTCGTTACTTTACCGCCTTCTGGAATTTTAATTCCTTTAGTGTAATCTTCTGGTGTTAATGGAGTATTCGTTACTGGTGTTTCGATTGGTTTAGGTTTTGATTCCACAACTTTAATTGTTGCTGGAACTTCTACTAACACTTTTCCATCTTTATCTTTTACAACTACAGTAACTGGTTTATCCCCTGGTGTTGTTCCATCATATGGAGTTGTTTGTCCTTCTGGAACTTTGTATTCGAATGTTGAACCTTCTGGATAGTCACTTGGTGTGATACTATCTTCAGCTTTAGGTTTATCTTTATCTTCAGCATTCACTGGAATTAATTGTTCTTTTCCTTGAACGACTTTAATTTTCGCAGGTACTTCTACAATTGTATCTCCATCTGAATCTTTCACGACTACAGTAACATCTTTTTCTCCTGGTGTTGTTCCATCATATGGAGTTGTTTGTCCTTCCGGAGTCTTGTACTCAAATGTCGATCCTTCTGGATAATCATCTGGAGTAATGCTATTTTGTGGTTTTGGTTTCTTATCGTTTTCAGCATTCACAGGAACATACTGTGTCTTAGGTTCTACTACTACAATTGTCGCTGGAATTTCTACGATTGGTTGTCCATTTAGCTTAGCCACTACCGTTACAGGTTTTTCACCTGGTGTTGTTGTATCTACTGGAGTGTTATCTTTATATTCAAATGTTGTTCCTGTTGGGAAATCATTTGGGTTAATGTTTTCTTTTGGATCTGGCTGTTTCTTAGCTGGATCTACTGGTACATATTTAGGATAACTTTCTACTACACGAACTGTTGCAGGAACTTCTGCAATTGGATTACCATTTTTATCTAGTACTTCGACAGTAACATCTTTATCACCAGGTGTTGTTACATCGATTGGAGTTGTTTGTCCTTCTGGAGTTTTATATCTAAATGTAGCTCCTTCTGGATAATCTGTTTTATCAATGCTTTTCTCTGGATTTGGAAGAACATCATTATTTTCTTTTATAGGTACAATTTGTGGTACACCTTCTACAATTGTAACTGGTACTTTAACTTTTGTAGTTAATGGTGTATCTTGTCCAGGAACTGTGTACTTAACAGTTACTTCTACTTCTGTATCATCCGTTAATTCAGGGATTGTTACTGGTACTGTATTATCAATTTCAACTGTTGCATCTGCTGGTAATTTACCTTTGAATGTTGCATCTTCTATTGCTTTTTTAGCTTTAGCTAGTACTTTTTCTTTAGCTTTTTCCTTGTCACTGTTTTTAGCAACTAGAATTCCTTCAGCTTCTGGTTTTGGTAATACTGTTACTGGTACACTTACTGTTTCTGTTAGCTTCCCATTGTCATATGTTACTGGTACGTCTACTTTAACATCTGTTGCCCCTGCTTTACCTGCTGTTTCTGGTAATGTTGTTGGTTCTCCTTTTGTTCCATCAGCTCCTTGTGTTACTGCTTCTTTTGCTTGATCCGCTGTTGGTTTTTCACCTTCGAATACTACAATTTTACTTGGTGTTGAGCTTACTACTGTTACTGGTACATTAATCGTATCTTCTGCTACTACTGTACCTGTAGCGTCTTTATATTGTACTTTTACTGGTACATTATTTTTATCACCATTAGAATCTGTTGCTGGTACAGTATATGTTTGATTTGGATCTAATTCTGCTGTAACTCCTGATGGTAATGTTAGTTTACCTAGTGCTGCTTGTGCTTTTTCTTTTACAGCTGTTGTTAGGTTGTCACCAGTTGTATCTTTTAATGTTGTTACTTTTTCTGGTGTTGCTTTTGGTAACACTGTTACTGGTACTGTTACTGTTTCTGTTCCGTTTGGATATGTTACTGTTGTTGTTGCAGTTACGTCTGTTGCTCCTGCTTTACCTGTTGTTTCTGGTAATCCTGTTTCTGTTGGAGCGTTAGCTGTTCCCCCATTACCTGGTGTTACTGCATTCTTAACTTTCTCAGCATCTGGTTTTGTTCCTTCTACCGTGTATACTGGTTTTGTTTCTGAACCTAATACGTTGATAGTTACTGGGACTGTTGTATTGTATGTTGTTCCATCTACTGTATATGTTGCTGGTACATTTACAATACCTCTATTTGTACCTTTTTCTGCAGTTATTGTCGCTAATACTTCTTCTGTAATATCCCCAACTGTTACTGTTGCTCCCGTTGGTAATTTTCCTTTGAAGTCTGCTGCTTCTACTAATGCTGCTGCTTTTGCTTTAGCAACTTCTTTAACTTTATCTACACTCTCACCTTTTGGTACTTCAACTTCACCTGATGCTTTTGGTAATACAGTTACTGGTACACTTACTGTTTCTGTTAACTTACCATTGTCATATGTTACTGGTACGTCTACTTTAACATCTGTTGCCCCTGCTTTACCTGCTGTTTCTGGTAATGTTGTTGGTTCACCTTTTGTTCCATCTGTTCCTGGTGTTACTGCTGCTTTTGCTTGATTCGCTGTTGGTTTTTCACCTTCAAATACAACAATTTTACTTGGTGTTGAGCTTACTACTGTTACTGGGACTGTTACTTCTTTTGTTGCTACAACATTATTGTTAACATCTTTATATTCAACAACAACCGTTGCAGGAGTTTGGACTCCATTTGTAGAAGTGGCAGGTACTGTTCCTTGTTTAACTTCTTTCACAGATACTGTCACACCATCTGGTAATTTGTCAGTTGGAACTGCTTTAGCTGCTTCTACTGCTTTAGCTTTAACCGCTTCATCTAAACCTGTACTGTCTTTTAGAACTGTTACTCCTGTTGGTTCTACTTTTGCTAAAACAACTACATCTACTTTAGTTTCTACAGGGATTGTTTCTGTTCCCTTTGTATATGTAACTGATGCAGGTGTTGGTATTGTTTGACCAGCTTTTCCTGCTGTTGTAGGTATATTTGTAAAATCATTTTTTGTTGGAGTAAATCCATCTATAGTTGTAGGTTCTACTTTTCCTTTTAATTCATCGTTAGTAACAGTATCATCTTCAACTTTATATAATTTCTTCGTTTCTTGATCTTTGACTGTTATTGTGTAAGTAGTTGAATTTACAGCAGTTTCAGCACCCTTATCAGTTCCAGTTTCAGTATCAGTATTGGCAGTCACAACATTTCCATTACTATCTTTTACATCTACTTTAACAGTATAATTGCCAGCTTCTGTTAACTTCACAGCTGCAACTTCTGCTGCACTATGATATTCCGTTACTTTTCCTGAAGGAGATGTTAACGTTACTTTTGTAACAGTGGTTTCCTTCTTAGTTGGATCTGTAGTAGCATCATCTTCTCTGTCAGTGATTGTCACTGCAGCAGATGCTTGTTTTACTAAGTCAACTGTTGCACCTTTTACAGTTGTATAAAGTTGAAGTCACAGCTGGAGCATCATTTAATACAGATGCTTTATCTGAACTTTCTGCATGAACTGCATCGACTGTTCCAGTGAAGCCTGATGAAGTAGAAATTGTCCATTTATCTCCAGTTTTCGTTGCTGTTACAGTTGAATTGTCATTTGCTGACCACGTATTTGTACCTTTATCGTATTTAACAGTAACAACCATACCTTTATTCGTATCAGTTGCTAACTCCGCTGTACTGTTTGCTACATTTTTCTTTGTTATAAGTTGTCAGCGTACGAGTAGGATTATTAACAGCTGTCACCTTCCCTGTTGCATCTAACGTACGAGTATATTCATAAACATTAAATATTGTTTCACCATTTTTTTATTTACATCAACATACAAGTCACGTTTTTAACCATGTAGTTGTTCCATCGCTATTAACAATTTTTCTTTTTCAGCAATATCACTAGGTAACTCCCAACGACCTGTTGTCTTATTGAATGTTGCGGTTACATTATCTCCAACTTGAGTTTTTTTATAGTTACTTCCGCTCTTGTGAAAGTGGCTGTTACATTTTTCACTGCTTACTGTTACATTAATCGTATCAGTAGCCGCTTTTTGCTGTTGCTGTTGGAAGAACTTTTTAAGTTAAATGTTTCTCCAACTGTACCGATTTCATCATTGACATTTACAGCTGTATTAGTTGTTTCTGATACAACCCATTTACCATTTTTTTAGCAACAATTTTAGTATTTGTTCCATCTGGTAATGAAATAGTTGCTTCTGAAGCACCGTTTGAAATCGTAATTGGAACTTCTTTATCATATGCATGTACATTTTTTACAGATACTGCGGGTGCGATTTTAAAGGTTGCGTGAGCATACGCTTCATTTGCATTGGTTACATTATAGTCTCTTGCATAAATAGATACGCGATAAATCCCTGCTTCAGTAGGAGTTCCTTTAAATCCATTCGGATTGCTATCTGTCATATCATTCGAGGCAATTGTGAAACCTACACCAGGAATTTTTGTGTCAGTTCCTGTTAATTCTGTAGGATTCCCTGCTCCTGCTCCAGTAGTTCCTGTAATATTCGCTCCAGAAACACCAACAATAGCACGACTTACCGTATCTCTAATAGTAATTGTACGATCTAGCGGTGTTCCATTCTCATCTGTTAAATTATAAGGAATATTTCTACCATTAGGTGCTCCGGCATGAGAACCACCGGCATCTCTATATTCAACCGGAACTACAAGATTTTCTCCTACTTTTCCTTCTGTCACTGTATCATTAATTCCAATTTTAGGTGGTGTAGTATCTTTCCAAGCTACTCCACCAAATCGATGATCATCTAAAGGAATTATTAATGTTTTACCAGTAATAGTATTTTTAAAAGTTACTCGAGTCCTTAATTGTTGATAGTTGAATGGAGTATTATGTGTAAGAACCCCTTGTACACTATCTGTTTGCTTGTCATATGTAGCACCTGGGAAATTATATACTGTAAAATCTGAAACAGTCCATCCAGCAGCTTTTGCTTCCTCGGTTACTTCAATACGTTTACTTACATCTTTAATATATACTTTATCGATACCTTGTTCATATCCTAGTTTATAAATACTAGACATTAAATATTCGTATGATCCACCACCATAATATGTTGAAGGTACTAAACTTTGAATTCTCGAACCGTCATAGCGCATTTTTCCTCGCCATAATTCAGCTTCTTCAATAATTTTCTGAACTTCTTCTGCTGAAAGTTGCAATCCATAATCGATACGAGCTTTTACATCACTCGCTTGTAATTTGTATGTAAAGTTTGATGGTCCAGGAACTTCACGTGTGCCAGCCCTCTGATCAGAAAACACTCTGAATTGTAATCCTTCAGCATTCGCTTTTTGTTCCGCTGAGTCTACTCCTAGTGTTCCTGATCCAGATTGTACACCGAACGGCATTTTATAAGTATCCCAACCAGTAAAGTTTTCTCGTGATACTGTACTTGTACTACCTATAATATTTTTCGCAGTTGGTTGCGCTGGTGTTGTTGGTGTCAATACATCATTTGTTACAGTTGTTGTAGGTGTTGTTGCACTATCATTACTTGATGTATCCGCTCTAAACCCACTTTCACCTTTCCCTGGAATAGCTTTTCCATTTCTCGGATCTTGATTTTTTTATTTACTTTCTCTTCTGTAGGTTTATCAGCTTCTTTAGCAGTTGCTTTTTTTCATACTTTCTAAGACGAACGCTTTATTTTTTTAAGCTCAACTGTTGCTTTATCAACCTCACCTTGAGTAGCTACTTCACTTGCTTCAAGTGCTTGTGCTGTTATTAATTCGGCTTTAGAATCTTCTATTACTGATGCTGTTTTTTCTGTTACTCCAGCATTAGCAATTGCCTCTTGAACACGTGCAATAGCCGCACTTAAATTAGTTTTATTAGCTTTTTGCTGGTGTCGTAGTAGAAACTTCTTCTTTATTAGCTGTTACTATATCATTGTTTTCTGTTTCCGAAGTTGCATTTACGACTGTATCATTACTTGCTAATGCACTTCCTCCACCTAAAAATGCGAATCCAGCAGCAATTAAAACCGACGCTGTACCAGCATTAAACTTCTTAATACCATAGTAATTTATTTTCTCTTGTTCTTTCTGAATAATCATTTTCTTATTATTCTTACTAAACATTTTTTTACCCTCCTAATCATTAATGCAATTAAAAATTCACCTCTGAAAAAAATGGTGAAAAAAATTTTTAATTTTTTTCAGTTTTTTCAAAAAAATTATTTTATAAAAAAATAATTCAATTCTAATTTTAAGCTTTTACTAAGCTTTTTGTCAAGTCTTCGCAATAAATTTTAAGTCTATTTTAATTAACCATTAAAAAGTCTATTCATAAAAAAATAATATTATGTAAATTAGTAATTATAAAAAAATAAAAAAACAATAGCCATATCAGTAATCGATCCCAATATTTTATAATTTTTGGAGAACAGTACTGACTTAGCTATTGTTCTATTAACTATCTTAAAAATTTTTTTTCTTCTAAATAATCACAATATTTCATTTCTAGATTTTTGAACATATAAATTTGGTGCTTTATTTTTTTTATTTTTTTCTAGCTTCAGCTATCAAACCTAAAAGCTTTTTTTCATCATCCAACTTCACACCATATTCGTATGTCGCTAAAAATATTCTTAGTTTGTGGATTTTTTTGTTTAAACCTTGCTAATAAAGTTTTTATCCTTCATAATTTCTTCTAGCAGTTCATCTTCAGGATTCACTAAACTTATTAATTTTTACTAACAATGCCATAAGTTCAACTTTATAAACTGGTAATAAATCGTCTCTTTTTGACATATAGTTTTCTCGCTTCATTGTATAATGAATCAAATTCAAAGAAGTATTCTAATCCATCTAATTTTATAAATTCTAATGAATCAGTTAAATAATTAGTATTAGTTATTTCTAATGAATTTATTTTTCTCTACTACTTCAGGTTTTTTTCTATTAATAAATTCTTACCAATACTTTGATAATATACGTATTCTAATTGTAAGTATAGAACAAATCTAGTAGTTTCATCTTTACTAGCGTGATAGAACGTCATTCCATCGTTGAATCCCATCGGAATCAAATTTAGAAAAAGCTAATGCAAATCCTATTAAAAGCAAATAATAATGTATAATAATTTGGTAAGATTAACCAAAAATACAATAGAAAACAGTAGATTAAACGTTACTCCACCTAATAAATATAATTTATACTTAAACTTCCCTTCAACATATTCAGGAGCTCTCATCAGACACTGACCACCTGTTCCAGCTAATCTTTCGAATCTAATTTTAAGTTTTACCATTTTCCATCTTTTTATAATTTTGAAATCAAATACTCTAAAACTTATAAATTTGTATCCTGATAGTAACCCAAAAAAACTAAATGTCCCGCTTCATGAATTATGACTTGTAAAATGAATACTACTACTCCTGCAATTAATAACAATATTATATTTGGCGTATCCACTTTCGAAAGTGAATCTCCTGCAATTTTTCCTACAAAAATATCCAACCACTGCACCGACTACCATAATTCCAATTAATTGTAAAAATACCTTGAATAATCTTATTTTTTTCATAAACAATTCTCCTATTCTTCTTTTTCATGAATATAATTCATCATTTCACTAATATTTTTTTAATATTTTTCGTCTACCAAGATATACATCCACTCTCCCATAGCTATTGCAAATACTCTCGGAACTCTATCAATTAAACGAAGTTCTTTAGAATATCTATTATAAATATCTTCATTAGAATATTTATAAGTATATTTATCACGTCTTGATAAAGCAATACCATTAAAGTTATTCTGCACTTTTTTTCGGTGAATTGCCAACTACAACATCAGCATACATCTCAAATAAATCACATTCATAAGTATGATTATATAAATCAACTGTATAACCACCTGCTATTCGATTATTATACTCTAACGCAATATAATCATTATTAGGTAATTTGAAAAAATTCAATATGGAAAAAAATCTTTCCTTCATGCCAAACTCTTTAACAATCTTTCTACCGTATTCTTTTTAATTTGGAATCAATTTCTTTAGAAATTATATTTCCATAATCTAGACTATCGTTTAATAAATCTAAAGTAGGTTTAGTATAATAAAAACTAGTCTCAAATACAACCTCTCCTTTAGAATCAATTAGTCCATCATACGTGCAAAGAATTCCATTATCTATATAACTTTCAATGAAGTACACAACATCTTGATTCCATTGATTTTTCAAATATTTCTACATCTTCTTTTGATAAAAGTTTAAAAAGTATTATTAGCTCCTACTCCATTATCTGGTTTTAGCTATTACCGGTAATTTAATATCTTTTTATCGCTTTTTTTCAAGTTCTTTAATAGTTTTTTTACAGCTCTCCCCTTAGCAACCGGTACTTCGGCTTTTAATAAATCTTTCTTTCATTTTCGATTTATATTTTGTAAAAATCTAAATTTTTAGGTTTTACTCCTGGGATATTAAATTGTTCTCGTATTATTGAATCCAACGTCAACCAATACTCGTTGTTAGACTCAACCCTATCTATAACACCGTGTTTATATATTAAGAACGCTACACCTCTTAATACTTCTTCATAATTTTTCTAAATCATTTACTTTATAATATTCTGTTAGAGAATTCTTTAATCCATCAGTAAGATTATCATAATTTTCACTACCTATTCCTAATACTCTAACTCCTTTTTTTCAACCAACTTTCTTGCAAAACTTTCCTGTGAAGTTGGAAAATTTGGTGACACTAATAAATAATTCATAATAATCCCTTCTTTCCTAATTTTATTCATTAGTTTACCATGAAATTAACTAATTTTCCAATGAAAATATAAAAAAATATGAATCATCTTCTTAATGTTCGGAAAAATGATTCATATTGTATTTTTATTCTTTTTACATTTACAGTCAAGTTCTGTAAATATGTTTTAAATGATGAGTTGACCTCTTCACTCAATCCTTTAGTAGCATTTAAATCCACTGTAATTTCTACTTTTTTTCATTATAAGTTTGTGTCATAATTATATTACTTAATACACAAATATTAGAGACTAATCCGCAAAAACTCTACTTCTTTATAGTCACTTCGTGAAATGAATTTTTGCTAGATCTATACTTCCAAAAAGATGTCTTATTAAAGACTTTCTTAGCTTGTTTTTTTCATATCCAGCTACTTTTCCGTATAGATTATGACCTTCGCTATCAATTATACAGTGTTCAATAGGTAAATGTTTACCTTCTCTAGTTGTAAGATAATTAGTATAGTGAGTGTCTTTTGTGAAGATTACATCTTGACCAGCTTTTTAAATACTCTTCAATTTTTATTAGCTATTACTTGATCAAGTTGTTCAGCTGTTTCAAAGCCTAAAGCACCATCTACAAAGTCCTTTTTGATAATCGACTACTACAAGTAATTTTTTTCAGTCGTATCATGTTTTAACAATACCCTTAGATATAATAAGAATGCGACAAATGCTAAAAAAATCCTAAGCAATAAAAAAATAATATCTGATTTGAATTTCGGATTTGTTCTTTCATCTAACACTACAAACTTAACTAAAACAGCAGCATCTATCAATAACAGAACTAGTAGATATTTCATTCTTTTTGTTAAAAATATACAACAAAATCTTTTTGCACCTAATTTTTTTATAAATTAAGTAGATAAATAATGCTGCTATTGCTAAAAATGAACAACATTGTTCCATACTTATGTAGTAATTTAAATGCGTGGGGAGCACTTGGTCCCAATACATATCCAAGAGTAATAAACACAACAACCCAGAAAAATTCCACCAATTGTAGAATATATATGGAATTTTTTTGGCATCTATACGTGAAATCCCAGAAAAAAATATCCAAGTATATGTCTCACACCTGGTAAAAAAAGTATGCTATAACTATTACAATATTTCCAAATCTATTAAAAAAACTCAGCTGCTTTCGTCATTCTATATGGCGTAAGTCCAATATATGAACCATACTTATCAACTGCCTTAGTTCCTAATCTTCTACCAACTTCATAAGAAAAATTGCATCCCTAAAAACAGTTCCCAATGCACTTGCAACAATCATCCCTATATAACTTCCATGATTATTATATGCCATTATTCCAGCTACTACCATCATCGTCTCACCTGGTAGAGGAAGAGCCGCAAACTCCAAGATAAGCGACACAAATAATATTAAATATACATGTTCAGCTAATAGTTTAAATAACATTTCCATATATAAACTATTCTCCTTTTTTTATTTATTTTCTAATAAATTATATCATATTTTTACTTTCACTTAAAAAGCTAAAAAGGTAAATTCTATATGATATAAATAATATTAAAAAAATTATCTTATCACATAAAACTAACAACTAGTTTAAATATTTACTATCATACCTATAGTAAAAACAATTTAATAAAAAAAGCTAGAGTCATACTTAAAGTAAAAACTCTAGCTCTTATTCATTTTATTTTCTTTCTTCAATTACTCTTACTAAGTCTTTGATTTGAACGATGTTTTCTGCATCTTCATCAGAAAAATTCAAATCCGTATTTTTCTTCAATATCCATTACTACATCAGCAACATCAATTGAATCAGCATCAAGATCTTCATTTAATCTTGATTCTAAAGTAATTTTATCCGCATCTATTTTTAATATATTTAGTAATAATTTCTTTTACTTCTTCGAAAAATTGCCATTAATTTGTTTCTCCTTTTTCCATCGCTTCTATCATTATACCATAAAGTTTTGTTTTGTGTATTTGTTTTGCTTGTTGAACTGCATAATATAGTGCATTTTCATCAGCTGAACCGTGAACTTTTATACTTGGTTTTTTTATTCCTAATAAGAATGCTCCACCATATTCACTGTAATCAAATTTCTTTTTGAATTTTGAAATTCCACTTTTTTTACCAGTAATGCAGAAATTTTTTTGTTATAAAGTTTTCTAAGAAGATACCCTTAATCATTTTTTTCCTAAAGAACTTGCTACACCTTCTATAGATTTCAATAAAATATTTCCAGCAAATCCATCAGCTATAACTATATCATACTTATGTTCAAGGATTTCTCTTGCTTCTATATTTCCTTTAAAGTTAGCAATATCTTCTTTAAGTAACTTATGAGCCTCTTTATATACTTTATTACCTTTCGATTCTTCAACACCAACATTAAGTAATGATACCGAAGGTGTTTCTATATTATAAATATATTTCATATATAATTGACCAAGTTTAGCATAGTTTAGTAAATCATCTGGTTTAGCTTCCACATTTGCACCTAAATCTGTAAATAAGAACTTATGTTCTGATCTTGTCGGTAATAATGAAGCTAATCCTGGTTTCGAGATGCCTTCAATGCGCCCTAGCATAAATAGAGAACTAGCCATAAAAAGCACCAGTGCTTCCCCAGAAATTGCTACATCGATGACATCATTATTTAAATCAGCCAGCATTCTTATCATTGAAGCATCTTTTTTTCTTTCTATGAACACGTGCTGCATCATCAGACATCAACACCTCTTCAGTACAAACATTCTTAACAATATTTTCTCTTTTTAGTTATTTTGTTTAAGTTTTCTTCAAATCCATAAACATAAAGTTCTACTTCTTCATCTTTATAACTATTAACAAAATTAATAATTCTACCAGGTTCATCTACACCCAGTATATCGATACCTATTTTTCATAATATTATGCACTTTCTTCTCCTATTAATTTAGCCTCTACTACAAAAACGACTTTCCCATTCACCTGTTTGTGGATTAAAATTATCACATGTAAATAATTTTTAATATTTTCGGTTCGTTCTCATGTTGTTCTAAAATTTCAACTTGCGTCGGTACTACATCATAAAGTTTGTTTTACTTCATATGTACGTAATTTATCTTTTTGAAATAATTTGAATTTTAGCACCATTTTTTTATTTTGTTTAAGTTATTAAATCTTATTCCAACACCTTGAACACTGTGTCCTGCGATAACAACGTTTTGAGCATCTAAGTGTGACGGTTCTTGTGATGTTGCTACTCCATTAATTAAATTGATTTCAGTAACATCTTGGAAAAATTGGTTCTTCTATATCTACACTATCAATTTTTTTAAAATTCCTAACATTGAGTCAGTTAATTTTATTTTTTTGACTCATTATCCGTAAACATTTTTTTGCCACCACGGGATGTCTACTTCACCTTTTATTATTTTTTTATAAGCTGTAATAATCTTATCATTGGCATTTCCTGTTAAATATTCTCTAATTTGATTTTTTTAAATATTAACACCACTGATGTACATAACAGTACTACGATAAGAATATTTAAAAAAAGTATTTTTTTAACTTTTTTTATTCATTGTTTCCTCCTATATTATCGTTTCTTCTAATCCAACATACTGCAATAATCTTTCTTTATTATTAGTTACTTCTATTATTTTCACCGCTAACTTTTTTTCGCTAAGTACATTAAATCAACATCGTTAATTAAATCAGCAACTTTAAAAACTCGGTACACCACTTTGTTTTTGTTCCAAAAAAATCACCAGGTCCACGTTGTTTTAAGTCGAATTCTGCAATTTTAAAACCATCATTTTCTAAACACATTATATCTATACGTTCACTTTTTGAATCAGTTACTAATATACAATAAGACTGAAACTTACTTCTTCCTACACGACCTCTTAGCTGGTGTAGTGTCGCAAGTCCAAAAACGATGAGCATCTACAATAATCATAAAAGTAGCATTTGGAACATTTACTCCAACTTCAATTACCGTAGTAGAAATAAGTATATGTATTTCTTTATTTAGAAATCTCTCTACAATTGCATCTTTTTTTCCTTATTATTCATTTTACCATGTAGAATTGCAATTTTATAATCATCTGGTAGATAATTTTTAATATTTTCATATGTTTCCTCTACATTTTTGAAGATCCATTTTCTCAGATTCTTCAATTAATGGACAAACTACATAACCTTGTCTTCCATTATCAAGTTCCATACGAATATTATCTAGAACTTTATAAAAAAACTCTTATTCGTAGCTTTATATGTCTGAACTTTCTTTCTGCCAGCCGGTAGTTCATCTATTGTAGATACTTTTTATATCGGTAATCAAAGTAATTGCCAAACTTCGCGGTATTGGAGTTGCAGTCATCATTAATGAATTAACAGCTGCCCCTTTGTTGCTTAATAATTGACGTTGTTTAACACCGAAACGATGCTGTTCATCTGTAATTACATATTTTTAAATTATTGAATTTTTACATCTTCTTGAATTAAAGAATGTGTTCCAATTAATAATTCTATCTCACCAACCTCAAGTAGACTTAAAATAGTCTTTCTTTCTTTCTTAGGCGTACTACTAGTCAAGAGAGCTACAGAGATATTCAAATCTTTAAAAAAATCAAAAAAATGTTTCAAAATGCTGATTTGCTAATATCTCAGTTGGTGCCATAATCGCTGTTTGAAAGCCGGCTTTTTATCGTTGCATATAAAGTTGCTGCTGCTACTGCAGTTTTCCCACTACCAACATCACCTTGCAATAATCTATCCATCTTATAAGGATTATTTAGATCATCTACTATTTCATCAATAACACGGCTTTGGGCACCTGTTAATGTAAATGGTAAGCTATTTTTAAAATTCATCTATATGTTTATTTTTTTATTCCAACACAATATCTACTATCCTCTATTCTACTACTTATATTCTGAAGCTGTAATTTTAACTGGTAATTAAACAACTCATGAAAAAGCAAACATCTTCTTTGCTTTTATCAAATTCTTCAGAATTTTTTTGGGTAATGTAGCGTATATAAAAATCTTATCCAATTTCCAAATTCCTTTAAAATTTTCAGGAACTAAATCTAAAATAACATTTTCACCATCTATCATATTAAACGATTCTTCAACCAGCTTTGTAAATTTTTTCTGAGTAATGCCTTGTTTAAGATGATAAAAAAACTTCTATACTATCACCTTTAGGCTTTTCATCAACAACATTGAAACTTACACTCGAAGCCGTTATTGTATTATTTGCAGCATTATACGTCCCTTTTTACGACTACATCCTTACCTTCAACAAGATTTTTTTCAAGTAATGTTGATTAAAAAAAGACGATTTTAATACTGCCAGAAGCTGTTAATAAAGTAAAAAATGACCTACTTCTTCGATTTCCATAAAATTGAGTACTTACCCTAGTTTCTACCTTTCCAGTAGTTATGACTTTTTCATTATCTTTTACAGAAGAAGAAAAATCAGTAGAACTAGATACTCTATAAGGAATATTATACAAGATATCACGAATAGTATAAATTTCTAGTTCGTTCAAAGTTTGTAAATATTTCTTTCCAACACCTTTTATAGTTCCTACTGATTTTTCTAAAATATTAATCATTACCGAATAATAAACTCCTATATTTTTCTCCAGTTTTTTTGTGATTGCAAGACCACCTCTGGCAGTCTCTTTTTAATGTCGTGGACATTTCTAATCCTATTTTATACATCGCTTCTAATACTTCATCAGCAGGGATTCTACTCTTTATACCTGCTAATGCTAAGTCAGCAGCCATAAGTGCTGTTGAAGCTCCAGCTGCATTTCTTTTTACACAAGGCACTTCCACCAATCCCTGCTACAGGATCACATACAAGACCAAGCATATTTTTTAAAGCTATAGCAAATGCATGAGCACTCATTTCAGCATCTCCACCCATTGCTTCTACAATAGCTGCCGCTGCCATTGCGCTTGCAGAACCTATTTCTGCCTGACAACCACCTTCTGCACCAGAGCAAGAAGCATTATTCGCCACTACAAAAACCGAAAGCTCCGGCTGTAAATAACATTTTTTTAATTGCGTTTCTTCATCAATATCGAATTTTTTTGTTTAAGTGCATGAATACACCCTGGAAGAACTCCAGCCGATCCAGCAGTTGGAGTTGCACAGATTAAACCTAACGAGGCATTTACCTCATTAGTTGCAATTGCCGCTGCAACTCCATTAAGAAAATCGCTACCTGTAATTGACTTACCACTATTTATATAATCTTGAAGTCGCTTAGCATCTCCTCCAGTAAGTCCTGTTTTTTTGAACTTACTCCCGCCAAACCTTCTTCGACAGCTTGCATCATTACATTTAAGTTTCTTCTCATTAGTTTTTTTCAACTGCAGAACGTGTAACTCCATTTACTTCAATTTCTTGTTCTATCATTAATTCTGAAACTGGTTTATTTTCTAATTTTTGATTTTTTTCAACTATCTCTGCTAAACTAGTAAACATTTGGGTTTCCTCTACAATCTATCTGCAAATTTTACTTCATTAATATAATCTAGTTCAGTTAATTTCTTCATCTTATCTTCAGTTAATTCTTTTTGTGATTCTACTACTAATAAGTTTATTCCCTCTAGAATAGAACTTGAATACATCTCACTTACTTTTTAAATCACCGAATATTTCTTCAATTTGTACTGAAAGATCTTTTTTTAGTATCGTCTTTAAATTTATAAAATATGAAATAGCTAGGAAAATCTCCTGATAAGTTCACATCGAAACCTAGAAGCTCAAAGATTACCATTTTTCCACCGCCTATTGACTTTCCAATAAGATCTAGACTATGTCTGCCTGCTTCAACTTCTATTTTCGCTGTATTTGGATGAATGTGTTCAATTTCACTTTCTATAAACTCAAACTCCATTCCTGCTAATTTTTGCATCATCCATACTCGTTCTTATGCGTTTATCAGACGTATTATATCCTAATAATCCACCTATTAATGCAATGTCAGTTCCATGCCCTTTATACGTTTCTTTAAATGATCCATATAATGTTATTTTTACATTTTCTGGTTGTTCCCCAAAAATATATCTTGTAAATAAACCAATACGTACTGCACCAGCTGTATGTGAACTTGATGGACCTACCATTACAGGTCCTATAATATCAAATACACTTCTGTATTTCATATTTACACCTCCAATATTGTAGGTAATATAACAGGTTTTCTTCCTATTTCACTTTCTAAAAATTCTCCTAAAGCTTCTAAAATTTGTAGTCTTATTTGGTAAACACCACATTCTTCATTTTCTAATGCTGCTAATACAGCATCTTTAATTATTACTTTAGATTGTGCAAATAGTTCAGCAGATTCATTTACATTTACAAATCCACGGCTAATTACATCTGGATTATTCATTAGTTTTTTTATTTTTTTAAAAATCAATTGCTATTGAAACTACGATAACACCTTCTTCAGAAAGCTCTTTTCTATCTTTAATTACAACACTACCGATATCCCCAATTCCTAATCCATCAACATATACATCAGATGCATCAAACTTACCAGCAATTCTAGCACTATCACTAGTTAAGGCTAGTACTTCACCATTTTCCATAATAAATGAATTTTTCTAATGGAATATCACATTCAGCCGCTGTTTGAGCATGAATAACTTGCATTCTGTACTCACCGTGAATTGGCATGAAAATACTTAGGCTTAATAAGTCTAAACATTAATTTTTTTGTTCTTCTTTTGAACCGTGTCCTGATGTATGTACATTATTTACACTTGATGTAATAACATTGGCACCAAGTTTTGATAATAAATCAATATTCTTATTAATAGACAATGTATTTCCTGGAATAGCTGAACTTGCAAAAATTACAGTATCAGTCGGCATTATTGTAATCTTCTTATGCGTACCATTAGCGATTCTACTTAATGCTGCAAGTTCTTCACCTTGAGTACCTGTACATAAAATAAGTAATTTATTAGGATCTACTTGGTTTAGATATTTACTATTAACAAACGTTTCTTTAGGTGCTTTAATATAACCTAACTCCGTTCCAATTTTAATAGCTTTTCTCCATAGAACGACCAAATACCACAATCTTTCTTCCATGTTCAATACATGCTTCTACTACTTGTTTTACACGATATACGTTCGATGCAAATGTAGCGAATATAACTCTATGTTTTTCTTTACGAAGTATATTAGAGATAGTTTTCCCTACTTCTTTTTCACTTTGGGTAAACTCTGTTCTTTCTGAGTTTGTTGAGTCAGATAGTAAAACATAATACACCTTGTTCACCAATCGCTGCCATCTTATGTAAGTTAGATCCTTGTCCAACAGGAGTAAAATCAAATTTAAAGTCCCCTGTATGAACAATATTTCCTTGTGGAGTATTAACAATAACTCCAAATGAATCAGGAATTGAGTGCGTAGTGTTATGGAATGAAACTTTAAGGTATTTAAAGCTCAACACTGTATCTTCATCTATCACGTTTAACTCAGCTTTGGCTAATAAATTATGTTCCTCTAGTTTTTGATCTTATAAGACCAATAGCTAAAGGTCCACCATAGATTGGTAAGTTTACTTTTCTAAGTAAAAATGGTAATCCACCGATGTGATCTTCGTGACCGTGAGTAATTATTAATGCCTTAATTTTGTCCACATTTTTCTCAATATATGAGTAATCTGGGATTACATAGTCAATTCCTAGAATATTATCTCCAGGAAATTTAACTCCAGCATCGATAATAACTATTTCATCTCGATATTGGATTGCATAGGTGTTTTTCCCAATTTCCCCTAGACCACCAATGGCAGCTACACCTACTTCATTTTTTTTAATGATCTTATCCATTAACTTTCTCCACTTTGAAGTCTTCAGATTGTTTTTCAAACTCTAAGTATGCTTCGCTTAATTCTTGAACAAGTTCAACATTGTAGTTTCTGTCATCTAAATACTTTCTAACTGCTGGTACTCCATCAGCTTCAACATATAATACTTGAGTGTTCTCCCTTACTGGAATTTCCTTTGAATTTTCTTGGTAAAAATACTTTAAATACTGCCATTAATAATCTCCTATCATTTGTTTTAATATATTTAATGTGTAATCTATTTCATTTTTTTTGTTGTGTTAATATTTATAAATGAAAACTGTATAATGTTTCTTTCTTGTAAGTATGAACTCTTGTAATGAATAAAAAAATATTATTTATCGCAAGTGAAGAACCTACATTAAGTGAACATATACTTTTCAGGAAGTTCTACAGTAATTATTACTGGAGAAACTTCTTTTTCTTTAAATTTCATAATTGGAAGATTTAATTGCTTTTAATCCTTCCTTCATATATGTATATTTTTTTCTTGTACCTTTTCATATCTTTCATCAGTTTTAAAAAGCATCTAATGCTGTGTTTAAAGTTTCCATTAAAAATCGATGGTTGAGTGAAAGGTATAGATGTAAGTTTGTTTGCATAGTGTAAATCTAGATATAATGGTGTTTTTCTAAAGGAACTAACTCACAGTTAGAACCAACTATTGCTAAACCTGCTACAGAACAAAATGCCTTTCCAGATGAACAAGCTACATAATCAACATCTTTATAGCTATATTTAATAGCCCCTACTGCTGAAACTGCATCCACTGCTAAGACTAAGTTATTTTTTTTAACTATTCTAGTAATTTCATCTAAATCATTTAATATTCCAACACTAGTCTCGTTGTGAACTACATAAACAAAATCATAGTTTCCAGATTTAAGTTTATCTGATAATACATCAAGATCAAAACTTTCTCCAAATCCTACAGAATAAGTCTCTATATCAAGCCCATGTCTCTTTGTTTCACGAACTAGCCTATTACCAAATTCGCCATTAGCTAAAACTAACCCATTTATAAGATTTCTTCCCTTTAATTGAGCCATAATAGCTTCGTTAGCTAGTGTAGCTGATCCATGTAATATCGTTGCTTGTTTGACATCCAAAATACCTTCAATCTTCGCTAATGTATCCTTAGTTAGCGCAACAAATTCACTACTTCTGTGTGAGTATAGTTGCTTAGATAATTTTGCTATTACATCTTCAGATAAATCAACTGGACCTGGTAAGAAGTTTATTCTTTGTGCTCTCGCCAATCTTTCAATAACTTTATTACCATTATCCAGTTTAAGATACATAGGCATATACTCTGCTTCTTTTGTCCCTACATTTTCATGGAATTTCACAAATCCTATATGATTATATAATTTTTCCTGGCGTGTTGTACCTGAAATAAAAAAAACAATGTCGTATGCATTTTTGAATTATATAATTAAACGTTCTTTGTAATAATTCTGTAAAAAACTTTTAGTTTTTTTCTATATTGTTCCTTGATTGAAAGCAATCTAATTTCTACAGGTTTTTTTGTAACTCACCTTTATAGAATTTATCAATATCATTTAATTTTTAAATCTAACGAAAACGGTCTTTGATCAGATAATGAAATCATCCCAATTACATCATTTTTTTCTTTTTCGCTATAATATATATTTTTTTATCATGAAATTTATCTTTTAATTTTTTTGTTTCATTTTTTTCATGTTGAGGAATTTCTTCAACAAATGTTTCATAATTTAATTTGAAAAATTTGTTCATATTCTTCCGCTGTATTTGCTATTTTTATAAATCATAATTTTTTTCCCCCATAACTTTATTTGGTTAAATTTTTCTCTACACTATATCTTACCATAATTATAACTTTTTTTCAAACTAACATGGCTGAAAAACTCAATAAATAACAAATTTATTGCGTTATGTTTAACATCTATTCAAAAATACATTTTCAAAAAAATAAAGAAGACCCATATTCATAGAGTCTTCTTTTATAAATTTATTAATACTATTCTTAAAGAATACGTTGATTTTTTTAAGTGCAGTTACGAAGTCAGTTAATTCATAAATTGCTTTTAGCTTCGATGATTTTTTTAGTTTAGCTGCTGCAAAACCTTTTAGCTTTTTTTACCACCCATAACATCTGCAATACCATCTTTGTGTCCTAATGAACATACTACACCACGGTTGATGTATTTGAAGTCACCAACTTGTTTTCCACTGATTCTAGCTCCAACGTATGCACCCATTTGGTTAGCGATTTGTGCTGTTGTTGGGTATGGTCTTTCTTGACCAGTTTCGATGAATGCTGCGCAGTCACCAACGATATAAACATCGTCAAGTCCTGGTACTGTTAATTGTTGTGTAGTAACAAGACGTCCACGTTTTGAAAGTTCTGGGAATGCTTCGTCCATAAGTTTGTTTCCACGAACACCTGCAGTCCATACTAATGTAGATGCAAATAATTCTTTTCTTTCTCCATCAACTTCAATAGTGAAGCTATCTTTAGTAGCACCTTTAATTCCAGCTCCTAAGATAATCTCAATACCATTATCTTCTAAGTATTTTCTTGCATAATCACTATACTCTTTAGTGAACATTGGTAATAATGTTGGCGCTGCATCTAATCCGTAAATTTTAACTAATTTTTCATCAATTCCATATTTAGAACATAATTCTTTTTTACGGTGAACTAATTCTCCTAAGAATTCCATACCAGCAAGACCTGTACCACCAACGATTACAGAGATGTCTTTAACATCTTTTTCTTCACTTGTAGCATATTTTCTGAAGTTATCTTCTAATGTAGCAGAGATTTTTTTCTGCAGCGTTAATATCAGCGATTGGCATAGCATTTTCAGCCATACCTTCAATTCCGAATGTTTCAGGTTGGAAACCTAATCCAACTACTAGTACATCATAATCAAGTTCGTGTTTTTTAGTTAAGACTAATTTTTTCTCTGTATCAATTTTAATTACTTCGTCTTGAATAAATTCAACACCTGGAGATACTAAATCTTTAATATCGATACAAATATCTCTTGATGCAATGTTCCCTGCTGATACTTCGTGTAAGTTTACTGTATCATAGTGATAAGAGTTTTTTTGTTTACTAAAGTAACTTTTTACCTCTCCAGCTTTAGCAGCTTTTTTTAATCCTTTTTAAAGTCGTTAGTCCTGCATATCCAGCACCTAAAAATTACTACGTTTTTTTCATAGTATTGATTTCTCCTTTTTAACTGTTATTTTGTATTTTTATCCGCAGCAGCAGCCGTTTCCACAGCAGCCACCGTCTTCATCATCATAAATTTCAATCATATTTGGATTGTGTAATGTAAATTCACTTCCAAATTCATCTTGAACATAATCAATTTCAAGACCTTTTAACAGAAGCTCGTCTTCTTCATTAACAATAACTTTTTAAATCTCCAAAGTTAAGTACTTTATCTCCTGCTTCTAATTCATCCTTGATATCAATTGCATATTGCATTTGAGTACCTTGTAACTCTATAGAAATTTTTTTAAATAACTATCTCTTTTATCAGCATCAAATAACATCTCTTGGAATTTTCCAACTGCAACATCTGTTATCAAGATTAATTGATTCTCTGTATTAGCCATAGAATGTTTCCCTCTTTATTTTTTTATTTTTCTATTTATTATTATAACCGTTTTTTTATAAAAATAATAGTATCTTGCTTACTTTTTTTTATAAAAATTATTTGTGAAAATTTTTATGAATTTTTTTAAAAATCATCAAATTTTTATGAAACAGTATTCTATCAGTGTAGTTTCATAAGTCCAATAAAATCTAAAAATTTTTGAGTTCTAATCATGAATCTAATAATATTTTAATAGTTACAGATGTAGTCAGAGAATGTTAATCCATTTTATATACTCTTTTTTTTCTATTTAAGAAAAAAATAAAAATCCCAAATTCAATACTATATTAACACTTCACGTTTATAACTTCTTACTTAAACATTTTAATTCTTAATACAGATTTTTTTCTTTTTGTGTTCATTATATCTTATAACACTTACTCAGTTTATTGACTTTTTTTATAGCCACAAGTATAATATCATATAGAAAGGTGGTTGTATTTTTGAATAAAGAATATTATGAAACTGTTGAAAAAAATTAAATTTGAATTAGAAAAAAATACGCCCCAAACTTATTATGGATGGCGGGAACATTGAATTTATTAATTATAAAGATGGTATATTAAAAGTTAGATTCCTTGGTGAATGTGCTCACTGTGAACTATCCCACATTACTTTAAAAATATGCAATAGAAAAAAACATTAATAGAAAAAAATACCTGAAATAAAAAAAGTCCTACAGGTGAAAAATGAGCGTTGTTTAGACGCTTTTTATTATACTAAAAAAATATTATATATTATACTAAAAAAATATTATACTAAAAAGAGTAGACACAAGTCTACTCTAGATGACGTCCCAGAAGGGATTCGAACCCCTGACCGACGGCTTAGAAGGCCGTTGCTCTATCCTGCTGAGCTACTGAGACATATTTAATAAGAACCTCTCTCTGAAGTACTTTAATAGTATATCAATTATTTTTATATTATGTCAATACTTTTTTTAGAGAATTATAAATATTTTTTTAGTAAAGAAATTATTACAGCACCTAACTAATCACAAATAGTTTTTCAAGTATTACCATATCATCATAATTCATTATAAATATAATAAAGGAAAGCATTGATTTCACAAATTACTTTCCTTTATTGTTATTAAAAATTATCTTCTTAATCCTAGAGCTTTTAATTAATTCACGGTATCTTTGGATATCTTTTTTAATTAAGTAGTCTAGTAAGTGACGACGACGGAAAACTTTTTTTAGTAATCCACGACGACCTGCGTGATCTTTTTTGTGAGTGTTTAAGTGCTCAGTTAAAGCATCGATTTCTGCAGTTAATACTGCGATTTGTACTTCTGGAGAACCAGTATCTGATTCGTGAGTACGGTATTGTGCGATAATTTCTTGTTTTCTTTCTTGACTAATTGCTGCCATTGCAATTTCCTCCATATAATTTTATTTTGCGACCTTAATCCTAGTGTAGAACCTGGAGGGTTTCTATACCACGAATAAGGAACATTAGTTATTTTACACTATTTTTTTAATATAATTCAAGAGATAACACTTGAAAATTAGTGCAATACTCAAGCTTTTAGTAATCTTTTTTTCTTCACAAGTTTTTTTATCCAGCTTTAATTGCTCTTTTTAAGTGATCAAAACTTTCAAATTTTTTTGTTCTTTTCGTAAAAAAATTCATAGAAGTAAATTTCGATTTTTTTCTCCATAAATATCCTCATTGAAATCTAAAATATGTGTTTCTATAAATTTTTTTATTTTTTTCATCTGAAACAGTCGGATTATAACCAATATTTGTAACTGATTTATAAATTTTATTATTAACTTTAATCTTAGTTATATATACACCATTCGTCTCAGGTAATAGATATTTACCGTCTAATTCAAGATTAGCAGTCGGGAAAATTAATTGTTCTTCCTAGTTGCCTACCTTTCACTACTAAACCAGAAATAGAATAGAATCTTCCTGTATATTCATTATATTTTCGAAAAATTCACCTTTTCTGACGAATTCTTTTTAATACGGTCGTAGATATTTTCTCCTGATCTATCTTCTCTTTTTCTAGAACAATTACTTCTATTCCACTATCTCTTATTAAATCTGGGGTTCCTAATCCTTTAAAAACCGAATCTATAATCAAATCCACAAAAAAACCTTGTCTACATTTAATTTCTTCAGTATATTATTGATAAATTCTTCAGCCGATAAATTTTGTAATTTTTTTCATTGAATTCTAAATAATATACCTCATCCACACCAAGATTTTTTTTAATAGTTCGTTTTTTTCTTATTAGTCGGTGTAAGAGATTCCTCACTAGTTTTTTTCCAAAATATTCTTTTCGGACTCTTATCTAAAGTAATTACTGCAGATATAAATCCTTTTTCTGCAGCCTCTACAGCACTCCCTATTATTTTTTTGATGAGCTTTGTGAATACCATCAAAAAAACCCTAATGCTGCAACTCTCTTTTTATTTTCTTCCTTAATCTCACTTATATCTGAAATATTAAATATTTCCATCTCCATCTACCTACTCTATTATTTTTTTGGAAATGTCGTTTTTTTACCGATAACAATTCGTCATCTTTATCTTTTTAGATGATAAATTGCAATTGCCTCATTCTCATATGTAAAAACTATTCCATCTGTAAAAATCGTAATCTGAAATTGATTTTTTTTCTAAATCTTAATCCATTCATTACTTGCTTTCGCTCTAAATTTCGGTATTTCAACAAATTGAAACTCCTCAAGAGCATATTCTTTTCTTAAAAAGGCTTTTGCTCCAAGTTTCCTTCTTGGACTTTTTGTTCAACTTCTGATAACTTCAAACACTTTTCCAAAGTTATCTCACCGCTTCTAGTTCTTGTTAACTTACTCATCGTACTAGGTAAATTTAATTTTTTTCACCAATACTTGTAGCTATAGTTCGAACATATGTTCCTTTACCACAGCTTATATCAATTGAAAAAAATAAAAACTTATCATCTTTATAATACTCACTGTTTTCTATAAATGAAATATCATAAATATTAACTTTTCTCGTTGGAATTTCTACATCAAATTGACCTCTTCTAGCATACTCATAAAGTTTTCTACCATTAACTTTAATTGCAGAATATATCGGTGGAGTTTGCTCTATCTCACCAATCATTGAAGATAAAAATCTCCTTTATCTCATTAATGTTAATATCATTTACTTTACATTCTTCTATTACTTCACCAGTAAAAATCTTCGGTTGTAGTCTTAAGACCTAGGCAAACTTCCGCTCTATAGCTTTTCCCTAAATCCATAGCATAATCACTTACTTTTGTAGCTCCACCAAGTAATAGTAATAATACTCCATCAACTTCAGGATCTAATGTACCAGAATGCCCAATTTTTTTCATTTGAAGAATTTTCCTTGCTTTAAAAACAACATCGTGACTTGTAATTCCACGTTCCTTGTAAATTGGTAAAATACCTTCAAACATTATTTCTTATCCTCTTTTTTTCAAACAATCAGGACATAAACCATAAACTTCAAATTTATGACCATCAATTTGATAACCTTTCAACTCATCAATTTCTAAATTATCACATACATGTACATGAATAATTTTAGCTTTTCCACATCCTAAACATATATGGTGGTGATGATGGTGATCAGTTTCTAAACATCCGATTTTAAAGTATTTTTTTCACCTTTTATTTCAGTTGTTTCTAAAATTCCCAATTCTTCATAAGTACTTAGATTTCTATAGATTGTATCAAAACTTAGTCCAGGATACATCTTACCAAGAGTTTCAGAGACATATTTTGCATTTATATATCTATCCTCATTTACTAATAGCTCAACCATAGCTTTTTCTTTTATCAGTATACTTATATCCTTTTTTTCTTTTAAAAAGTTTCATTATCTTATCAACTTTTTCTTCTGATATTTTCATAGGTAACCTCCTGTACTAACTATTTTTTTAAAGTCTACAAACGTCTTACTTCTTAGCATTGCGATCTCATCTTTATATGGTGAAGTATCTTTCTTTTCACCATACCAAGGTGTTTCTAAAATTTTAGGAATATTAGCAAACTCATCTAAATGTACAATCCTATTAATTGCATTAAATCCTATACCACCATATCCGATATTCTCATGACGATCTTTATGAGCACCTAAGGTATTTTTTTACTATCATTAATATGTAGGACTTGAATTCTATCTAATCCTACTATCTTATCAAACTCAGTAAGTACTCCATCTAAATTATTAACAATATCATATCCACCTTCAAAAAACGTGACAAGTATCAAAAAGTTACTGTTAGTTTTTTTCATTTAGTGTAACTCCATCAATAATTTGAGCAATTTCATCAAATGTTCTTCCACATTCACTACCTTTTCCTGCCATTACTTCTAGAGCAATATTAGGTTTCATATCTTTTGTTAAAACTTCATTTAATCCTTTAACAATACTTGCTATACCTACATCAGCTCCCGCCTTAACGTGTGACCCTGGGTGTAGAACGATATTTTTTTAGCACCAATTTTTTTCAGTTCTTTCAATTTCTAGCCTTAGAAAATCAACTGCAAGTTGGTAAATATCAGGTTTAATAGTGTTTGCTAAATTAATAATATAAGGGGCATGTACTACAATATCACTTATATTTTTTTCTTCCATTAGCTTATGAGCTTCTTCAATACGTAGTTCTTCTATTGGTTTTCTTCTAGTATTTTGAGGAGCTCCAGTATAAATCATAAATGTATCACTATTATAACTAGCCGCTTCTTTTACAGAACCAAGCATCATTTCTTTTCCAGACATTGATACATGAGAACCAATTTTTAAATTTTTCATTACTTACCTCTATTCGCCTTATTACTACGTTTAGCAAATTTTTCTTCTTTCTTTTTTTGTTTAAGTTTATCCATTTTATATTTATATTTTTTTCTTATATCCTGGTTTAACTTTTTAGAAACTTTTACTTTTTGATTTTAATTTCTCAGTTAAGTTATGATCAGCTACGACTTTCTTTCTACTTTGACGTTTATTTCTATCTTTGGCTTCAACGAATTCACCATTTCTAATATCTTGGTGATTAAATTCAATTCCACGTTTTTTTCTAAATCTTGTAATTTTTTTCTTCATCTTTATTGTTGTAAATTGTAATACAGTCTCCGCTTAATCCTGCACGTCCAGTACGTCCTGCTCTATGAATAAAGAAAGTCTAAATCATTAGGAATATTGAAGTTAATTACATGACTTACTCCTTCAATGTCAATTCCACGACTCATTAGATCACTTGCAACAACATAAGTGAAATCTAAGTTGTTAATTCTTCTTTGCATTTGTTTACGTTCACGCGGTGTTAAATCTCCGTGTAGAACACCTACATTTAATCCTTTTTGAAATAAGATAGCTACTTACTTCTTCAACTTCAGTTTTCTTATTAGCAAAGATAAGTGCTAAATATGGATTAATAACTGTAGTAATTTCGTGTAATTTTTTTCTAAACGAGATGAACTTTTCTCTGGAATTAAAAATATATTCAATTTTTTTCCAAATTTTTGCATTATCAACTTCGATATACTGTGCATTTTTTTCAGATATTTTTAAGAAGTGATTCATTTGTGTTGGTATAGTCGCTGAGAATACTAAAAATTGGCAATTTTCCGCTGCTCTTTTAGAAATTTTATCAACATCTTCCATGAATCCTAAGTCAATCATCATATCACATTCATCGATTACAAGACTCTCAACTTCTTTAATAGCTAAGGCACTTGATTTATCTAATTCTAATACACGTGTTGGTGTACCTATAATAATATGCGGAGCATTAGATACTCTTTCAATATCTCTATTTAAATCTTGTCCACCAATACATAGTGTAATTTTTTTATATCTTCTTCGCTAAAAACTAGCTATATGTAACGCCATATCATATAATTGTCTAGATAGCTCTCTTGTTGGTGCTAAAAATTATACTTTGTGTTTTTTTCTTAGTTACATCTAATTTACTAAAAAAATTGGTAATAAGAAAGAATGACTTTTCCCACTTCCTGTTTGTGATTTTTGCAACTATATTTTTTTCCCTTTAATACTGGTGAGAATACTCTCTCTTGAATTTTTTTGTAGGATTATCGAATCCTAAATCTACTACTGCCTTATTTACAAATTCATTAAATTTATATTGTTCAAATGACTTTTGGTAACATTAAAAAAATCTCCTCTATAATTTTTTTATATTATTATTCTATAGACTCTTTCTATATAGTCCACAATCTCCTGCGTGTACATATCTAAAAACAATAATTCTTACTACACGCCATAATAAACCATCTTTTATTATACTATAAATACGTGAAATTAGCTATAAAAAAACAATATAATGTTACTTATTATAGGAATAACTTAACAAAGAAAAAAATCAATTTTTGTCGCACACCACCAAATAGCTTATTAGATATCTGAAACAATTTTTATAAAAACAAATATATTTATTTTTATTGCACCTATAAATTCTCATATAAACTTTTTCAAAAATTTAGAACCTCTGTTTAACACTGATAAAAAGAAGCAACTAAAATCAAAAATTTCTTAGAATTTGATTTTTAAGTTGCTTCTTCTATGATTATCCTAAAAATTCTATATAGTATTTAACATATAACTTTAGTTATCTATATAGATTTTCTGAGAGTGTATTGAACTTTCTAAATAATTATTGAGTAAAATAAACTACTTCTAAAAAAATTATTTATTAAAAAAATCATTAGAAAAATCCATCGGATTCTTTAAGTAATTGTTTATAAACTTTTTTTCTTTTAACGAAACAGTATGTCTATATTTATTTTGAATTTTATTATCAGTCAATTCATCCAAATCTTTTTGAACGGCTTCATCAAATAATTCTTTCAATCTAACGTAAGTTGAAACTTGTTCATTATCAATAGTGATAGAAATAAATCCTTTTTCTACTGCTTTATTATGAACTTCTCCGTACCACGTTTTCTTCCACTCTTCAAGATTGTTAAAACGACCTTCAGAAACTTTCTTGATAATTAACCTATCACTTAATAAACCTTTATTTTCACGTTTAGCATCTTCTTTATATTTATTAGAAGCATAACCTATAAACCCTTTTTCATATCCAAAGTAACCCCACATTCTAAAGGTATTATGTTTAAACGATAATGCTCCAACAGCACCATCACTTGTGTTCCCTCCATATATTCCTGCCATCATATTGACAGTAACATAAGCCGAGTTCGGATCTAAATCTTCAGGTTTATAAACACCATTTCTTACACCGTGTTTAGTTGCAAAATTGTTATTAACTAAATCATTAACTGTTGATAATTTAAGAATTTTTTTCATCATTATTTAAGTCTCGAACATTATCCCATTGGTTAGGGTGCAGTTAAATCATTATTATAACTTCCTTTTTCTCGCATTTTTTTCTATCAATTTTTCTTGAACCATTTACTGTTATCATCTAAGTTTTTTTACCTATAACAGATTCAGCTTCAACATAATCTAACATCATCATTGCTTCATTATAACGTTTCATGTAATCATCAATTTCACGTCTATTTCTCAGTTTGTGAGGATTGTAGTTATACCATTGTTTACCATCGTTTTTCTCTCTCATAAGCCATATTGATACCAAGTGCTCCAAATGTTCCATTAGGATTTGAGACTGATGGAGATTGAAGCATTCCTTGAGCAAATGCTTCAACATCAGTTCCCTCACGATGCCACCAACCACCAAAGTAAGCCATCCTGTCATTAACGTGTGTTGTTTCATGTGTAAATGCTGAAATACCAAAAATCACTAATTAAATCAGTAGCCATAAAGTACACAGTGTCTTCTTTATATGGTGGAGTATGAATTGCTGCCATTGCTCCCATTCCTGGATTAGGATTGAAATGTTTCCCTGTAGGTCCAAACAATTCTCTTGTTGGAGAATAATCAGGTTTTTCCATCTTTGTGCCCATATTTACCAAGCCATCCATAACCTGGTGCGTTCATATTATCCCAAACAGGAGTCGGTACCATGTTCTTACTTTTCAGTAAATTATTTCTTACTTTATCTGTAGCCAAACGAGGACCAGAAGTCTAAATAGTTTTTGTTGCCCTTTTGCCACTTCATCAATTTTCGCTTTAAATTGATTTCGTTCTTCTTCCGTAAATTTACCATATTTTTTTCAAATGAACTATAAGATATTGTGTTATATGTTGAAATTAAGAAAAATATGAGATTTTTTTCAAATTCAATAACGGTAAAATCATACGACCATGAACATCATTATTTAAACCTTCATAAGCACGATGTTTTTTTGTCTTTAAAAATCTTCAGTTGTTGTTTCTGGTTCTACAATATAAACATTTTTTTCTCTGTTGCTTTTTTTGAACCAATCATTTAAATCTTTATCTTCAGTAAACAACCTCATATTATAATTTAAAAAATTCATGTAGATTACCTTTTCCAGTATCTCCAGCTATAATTTCACGATAGGCATCTTGTGTGCGATCACCTTTTATATAACTTTCCCTAGAACCAATGTTGATAAGTCTGTCAAGCACATCTACATTTTTTTCCATAGAAATCCGGTTTGAATAACATAATTTCTTTTTAAATTCATATTATCAAAAATTGATTCCATAATAACGATTTAAATATGCTAAACCTAACATTATTTTTTTCCTTATTGCTTTCTACTTTTTGAAGTAAAACATCTTCAACAACTTTACTGTCATTTAATTGGAATTCATAATTTAATAATAATTTATTAACTAAACTATCTAAATTATTTTTTTAACTTCTTCAAAAACTTTCTTCTAAGAATAAATCTCTAACATACCCTTTACGTTTTTCTATTGTGTTATCTTGAGGATTTTTACGTTTGTCCATTAAATTATAAATGCCCTCTGATTGTAATTCAACAGATTGTAATTTTTCTTTAATTTTATTAGTTAATGAAACTCTATCTTTCTCTACCATATCCGGAGTATAAACAATATCTTTCAATTCATTAATACTGTACTCTTTAATTTTACTTACATTTGATTCTTTAGGAGAAAGGGTAAAAAATATCTTTTGTATTATCTGAATAATGTACTAATATTTTATTAGCAACAGATAAATCAGTAACAAAAATCGTTATCTTTCATTCCTACTACTGATAAAACTCTCTTAGCTACAAGATTAGAATTTTCATCTAATTTATTACCTTGATTTACTATCCAATCTTTATTATAGAATGGTTGTAATTTTTTTCTATATTACGATATGCCCTGATCACGCTTCTCTTGGTAATCTTGAACATTTTTTTATATTCATTTTTCATAAGAAACTTTGTTGTTAAAGCTTTATCTACAGTTGGTTGTGTACTAACTAATTTATCAGCAGTAATCATCATCGCTTGAATTTTCATATCTGCTTCATCTTTAGTAATATCTTTGATTCTATGAGAGTTTCTATGAGTTTTTCCACCTTTACTAATACCGGTTACTGTAAAATTATTCTTAACAACCCAATTCGTAACATTTTCATCGTCCATATCTCTTGATCCAAAAGAATACGTCACCTTTCTTAACATCCATCATTGTAACAGTATTTTCAATAACACCCCAAGGCCAGTTCTTACCTATAAGACCTCCATTTTCTCCACTATTCGGAACATCAATAATACCTTTTGCTACAGAATTTCTTATATATCCCCATCTACCTATACCATCAGAATTTAAACCATGGCTTATGTTTCCTGCTATTCCTCCTGTTCGTGATCTATCACCCGTAATTTCAGCATCAACATAGGCTTTTTCAATATTACCACGCCAAACATCGCCTGCTATTCCAGCAAGGTTCCAACCTTTATTACCAGTAGCATGTACTTTACCAATGTATGCAATATTAGTTATTTTTCCTTCATCTAGCTTATTAACAATTCCAGCTACTTCATTTGCTCCAGTGACACTACCCGTTACTTTAACATTTTCAATAGTACCCCCTTTTACTGTCTGAGCAAGTGTAGCAACGTTATTTTCCCCTGGTAGATTAATATTTACATTCTCTAAGTTTATATTTTTAATAATTGCATTTTTCTAATTTACTAAATAATGGATGTACTAAATTATGAATAGAATAATGTTTATCATCAACACTTGTTAATGTTCCTGTAAATTTCTGAGTAACATAAGATTTTTCCAAGTGGTTTTATACTAACTGCGCTCAAATCAGCCCCAAGTTTGAATGTTCCCGAAGGAGTTTTTTTGCATAGCTTCCATTAAATCTTTAAAATCATAGTACACATCTCCAATATGTGATTTTGGTTTCGCAATATAATAAGAATAAGTATCCTCTATTTTATTTTTCACTCGTTCTTTGTACTAAATCTTGAGCTTTTTGCACTAACTTTATAAAAACCAATCTTCCCCAACTTTTTACTTCTTCTATTTTATCAATAGCAAGTTTAGTTATTTTATTATCACGAGAAGTCACTTTCAAATAGTATTCTTTTTATATTTTTCAGGAATAGCGTTTAATAAGCTACTATCACTTTCCTCACCTTGTTCATTAACATGTATCAAGCTTGTTTCTTTGATATTTTTTTAACTTCAACTTTTTTTAAGATCGAGCCTTAGCGGTCTTTCTTCTAATACTGAAGTCTCATCTACTTTTTCCTCGATTATAAATCATAGTTGTTCTGACAATATAGTCTTTATACAATTTAAGATTATCTGCAATATCTTTTAATTTAGATGTAGTTAAATCTAATCGTTTAACTACATTTTCACCATCACGAACTTCTGCTACAATAGATTTAATCTCGACTGAATCCTCATTTTTCTAAAGTATATGCTAAGTTAGCAGAACGATTAAGAGTATGTTTTTCAATCTTAGCTAATGTTAATACAGGTGGTTTTTTCTCTTTTGGAATTTCTTTTACTGGATTTTCTGGCTGTACTAACGGTTCACCTTTCTCACTTATCACTCCTTCTGGGTTCTCTGGCTGTACTAAGGCTTCGCCTTTCTCACTTACCACTCCTTCTGGGTTCTCTGGCTGTACTAAGGCTTCGCCTTTCTCACCTACCACTCCTTCTGGGTTCTCTGGCTGTACTAAGGCTTCGCCTTTCTCGCTTACCACGCCTTCTGGATTTTCTGGCTGTACTAACGGTTCGCCTTTCTCACTTACCACTCCTTCTGGATTTTCTGGCTGTACTAACGGTTCGCCTTTCTCACTTACCACTCCTTCTGGATTTTCTGGCTGTACTAAGGCTTCGCCTTTCTCGCTTACCACTCCTTCTGGGTTCTCTGGCTGTACTAACGGATCGCCTTTCTCACTTACCACTCCTTCTGGATTTTTCTGGCTGTACTAAGGCTTCGCCTTTCTCACTTACCACTCCTTCTGGATTTTCTGGCTGTACTAACGATTCACCTTTCTCACTCACTACCCCTTTCGGATTCTCTGGCTGTACTAAGGCTTCGCCTTTCTCGCTTATCACGCCTTCTGGTTTCTCTGGCTGTACTAACGGTTCGCCTTTCTCGCTTACTACCCCTTTCGGATTCTCCGGCTGTACTAACGATTCACCTTTCTCACTTACTACACCTTTCGAATTCTCTGGCTGAACTAACGATTCTCCTTTCTCACTCACTACCCCTTTCGGATTCTCCGGCTGTACTAACGATTCTCCTTTCTCGCTTACTATCCCTTTCGGATTCTCCGGCTGTACTAACGGTTCGCCTTTCTCGCTTACTACCCCTTTCGGATTCTCCGGCTGTACTAACGATTCACCTTTCTCACTTACTACCCCTTCTGGTTTCTCCGGTTGAACTAACGATTTTCCTTTTTCACTTACTGCTCCTATCGGATTCTCCGGCTGTACTAAGGCTTCGCCTTTTTCACTTATTATCCCTTCTGGTTTTTCTGGTTGAATTAACGACTCACCTTTCTCACTTACCACTTCTTCTGGTTTCTCCGGCTGTACTAAGGCTTCGCCTTTTTCACTTATTACTCCTTCTGGTTTTTCCGGTTGAATTAACGATTCTCCTTTCTCACTTACCACTCCTTCTGGTTTCTCCGGTTGAACTAACGATTCTCCTTTTTCACTTACCACTCCTTCTGGTTTCTCCGGTTGAACTAACGATTCTCCTTTTTCACTTACTATTCCTACTGGTTTTTCTGATTGAACTAACGCCTCGCCTTTCTCACTTACTACTCCCCCTAGGTGTAATAACGATTTTTCCTTGTTTAATAGAAACGCCCTCTTCTTCAACTAGAGTTTTTCATTTTTTTGGGAAAGAATATTTTTTTAAAAATTGTGAGAAAAATTCTTTCAAATCACTCTGTGTGAAAAAAACCCTATATATCTGTATCCTGATATTTGAATTACACCTTTAGCAAGTTCAGAAGAATTGCTTATAGTTGCTTTTTGTATTATATTGAACTAAATCTTTATTTTCTAAAGCGAAAGAATGATAAGGCACTATAGCACTCTGCCCTAAACTACCAATCAAAAATAACACTAAGTACTTTTATTTCTATATTTTTTTGATATTAGAAATACCACTAGAACTGCTGTTCCTAGACCTAATCCAGCTAATGGGAGTGAACTTTCTCCAGTATTAGGTAATAATTTTGTTTTCAGTGTATCAGCGCTAGCATTATGACTTTCTTTCTTATAAACCATATAATAGGTTTCGTTATTTTTTTAAAATCATTTGGTATACTATTTTTTTAATTAAACTTTTTTTCCGATTCTGTAAGTTCATTTTCAGTTAGATATGTATAATTAACATTTATACCATTGTCACTTGCATAAGCTTTAGTTGGCATATAGCTTCCAAATATCAAAGCGCCAATAACAACAGGTGCTGCACCTAATGATAATTTTCTAATTGAAAAACTTTAAAAATTTTATTATTTTTTTACTTTGTGTTCTCATAAAAAAATCTGCTCCTAAATACATATTATTACAATTTTTATTCTATCAAAAAAATATAGCTATTACAATTTAGCCTTCACCTCAATACACAACTGTAATTAATAATTTTTTTATTTACAGATAATTAAAAATAATCCCATATTATTTTCTTTTTAATACATAAAAAGGAACGTTTTCTTTTTTTAAAAAAATAAAGATATACTTTTTCCTAAAGAATTAATTAATATCAAAAAAATTAAAAAAAGGAACGTTCCACCAATATTATGATTAAAAAAATCATTACTGGTAAATCGCTCCTTATAATATTTATTAGATATCAAATGAATTTTTTTATAAATTATACTCTGAGACTAATTTAAATTATTTTTTTATGTTAATCTAAGCTTTTTTTATCTTCTTAACAGTTTAAATTAATTCTTTTTTTATCTTACCTCTAGAAATTTCTTAATTACAATAAGTAAAATAATATTTCAACATTTAGACCTCTACTAAATTATATTATTTTTACAATATCGATTCCTGAACTTGTTCCTAATCTTTCTGCTCCAAGATCGATATTTTTTTGCGCAGTTTCTTTATCTCTAACTCCACCACTTGCTTTTAACTTTTGCATTGTCACCTACTACAGACTTCATTAATTTTACATCTTCATATGTTGCTCCATCAGTCCCAAAAACCAGTTGAAGTTTTTTTACAAAATCTGCCTTAGCAGCAAGTGATAACTCACAAGCTTTTAACTTTTTTTCTTCATCAGTTAAATAACAAGTTTCGATAATAACTTTCAAAAACATTATCTCCAATGGCCTCTTTTTATTTGACGGATTTCATTTTTCAACATATTTAAACTCTCCATCTTTCAATTTAGCAACATTGATAACCATATCTATTTCGCTTGCTCCGTTTTCTACAGCTTCCTTTGCTTCAAAAACTTTCGCAGCAGTAGTCATTGCACCTAATGGAAAACCTACAACAGCGGCAATTTTAACATCTGTTCCTTGTAAAAGATGTTTCGCATCTGCAACATAACAACCATTAACACAAACACTATAAAATTCATGTTCAATTGCTTCCTCACAAAAGTTTTTTTGAACATCAGTACCACTGCTGTCGCCTTTAAAAATTGTATGATCGATATATTTATTTAATCCCATTTTTTTACCTCTATTCTATTACTTCTAATATTTTTTTAATATTTTTCTATTTTTTTTCTTTTTCCTATTACATAAGCATCTAAAACCATTGCTTTACTTGATTGAACATTTTTTTCATCATTATAATAAATTTCAGCGATGACATCACCTTTTTTTCTACCTTATCTCCGACTTTTTTTCTTAAGTTCGATTCCTACTGCATGATCGACCTCATCTTCTTTTTGTAGCTCGACCAGCACCAATAACCATCGCTGCTTTTACCAATTTCTTCAGCTTTAATTTTTTTGTTACAAAAACCTTCTTCTTCTGAGAATACCTCTAGAACTGATTTTGGCGTTGGTAACAGTTCATAATTATTTACTACTTCGCCATCTCCACCACTTAATTCAATAAACTGTCTTAATAACTCTAAAAGCACGCCCATTAGCAATAACTTCATCTATTTTTTTTAGCAGCTTCTTCGTATGTCTTAACTTCACCTTTTATATTTTAACGCTAGATAAACAATTTCATAAACTACTTCTTTAAGATCGTCAGACCAGTTTCCTTTTAAAGGCTTCTATTCCTTCGACAATTTCATTAGCATTTCCAATATTATATCCTAGTGGTTCTTCCATATTAGTCAGTACTGCTATGGTTTTTCTACCTACACTATTTCCAATTTCAACCATTCTACGAGATAATTCTCTCGCATCTTCAATAGTTTTCATGAAAGCACCATCACCGACTTTTTACATCTAAAAATAATTAAATCAGATTGAATTGCCAATTTCTTACTCATAATACTACTTGCTATTAAAGGAATACTGTCTACTGTTGCAGTCACATCACGTAATGCATATATTTTTTTATCTAACGGAACAATATTGTCACTGTAACCCATTAGCCCCACTCCAGTTTTACTAGCTACTTCTACTAATTCTTCTTTTGTAGTACTAAATTTAAAGTTTCTTATTGCTTCAAATTTATCAATCGTTCCTCCAGTGTGCCCTAAACCTTTACCCGATAACTTTGTTGTAGCCATTCCTACGGCTGATAAAATCGGCCCTAGAACTACTGTAACCTTATCACCTACTCCACCTGTTGAATGTTTATCAACAAGATAATGATCTAGATTATCAAAGTAGATTGTATCACCTGAATCTTTCATAGTTAAAGTGAAGTTTGTAAGCTCATCTTTTGTCATATTATTAAAATATACCGACATTAAAAATGAACTCATCTGATAATCAGGTACCGTTCCTTTAAAGGTATCCTTCTAGTAAAAAAATTCAATTTCAGCTTTTTGTAAGTTCTTTATTTTTTTTCTTTTTATCTATGATATCAACAACTCTCATAGGTTATTCTCCTTAAATATTCTTCATTGAAAGATAAACTAATATATCTTTTTAAAAAAATCTTTTACAATAAAAAAATTAGTCATTCTATATTTTTTTCATTTTCAATATAAATATTATTAGATACTTCTATTATCTGCAAACTCTTCTTATCTTTTAATATTATATATATCTCTTCTTGACTTTTCTTACTATATACTATTTTATCACGAATTATGTATATTTTGTAGCCTAATAATATTAACATATAGTTTTTTTATATTTAAGTAAAAATCATATATAACATATAGAATAGAACTAATATTATAACTATTTTCCATAAAAATTGAAGTTTTTGATTTATAATCAAAAAAATGTAATAATTACCATCAAAAATTAAGTAATAATAATCAATACCACTTTTCCTAGTAATTTCTTTTTTTACTACAAACAAATATATTTGTAGGCTTACTACCATTTTGAATTATTAAAGAAAAAAATAGATATTATCGTTAGTATTGTAGTTAATAAGAGCGCATCTAAATCTTGTTTTTACAAAAGTATAAATGAGTAAAAACAAAAATAAAGAGGCATAAATGAATAAATACAATAACTAATATAGTTAAATGATTTTTTTCATCTCATACCTCCTATTTATTATCTTTTTACTTTTTGGTTTTAGACAAAATCTCCGAAAAAAATTATATCATTCACAATTCTTTCTTTGTCAAAAGTTAAAGAATTTGAAAATATTTCTTTTTCCTTATCTACTATAACACGTGGTTTCCTTTCAAAAAAATTGTTGCTGTGAAGACTCATGTTTTTGGAATATGATTATCCCTTTGATTATATCCTTTATAAACTTGTTTAGGGATTTTTCTTCTTCTGTTTAACTTTCTTAACAGTTTCTTTATTATTTTTTTATTATCCTTCGCTTTATCAATAATAAGTGAAACTATTAGAAAAAAATTATAGGAATCGCTAAACTACTCATCTTCCCCTCCTAGAGTCTCTGTTTAGATACTCATTTGCAATCAATCCACGAACAAAAATTTTTCTTGAGAAAAATTCTAATTTTTTTGTATTATTTTTTTAGCATTACTAGGTTGGTCAAAAATTTCTTTGTATCGAAAAACTTATTACGACCTTTGTTGTAATTCTGACTATAATACTGTTGATATTTGTTCATAGTAGAGTTATCAACTTGTTGTTCATATATATCTTCTTTATAAACTTGTTGATCGGATAAAGAACTTTGTCTATTTCTAAATTTATTAGAATCCTTATTGGCAGCTTCTTTGATTCTTTTCATCTCTTCAACTGCCTTCAGTGCTTGAGCTCGAGCATTATCTAGCTCCATTTGTTTGGAATTATCTAAATTTTTTTCTGTATCTTTTTACTGTCAGAAGCAAAAAAACCATTACGAAAAATAGCAAAAAAATTATGATAAATATTATTGGTGCTGCGAAAATTAAAAAAATGACATTTCACATCCTCCTTTTTATCTAATTATTTACCTGCTCCTGTTTCAGGTTGTGACATACGTTTAATTGAATCTCTCATACCTGTATCAGCTTCTAAATTCTTATAATTCATATAATCCATAATACCAAGATTACCTTGTTGGAAAGCTTTTGCCATAGCTAATGGTAATTCTGCTTCAGCTTCTACAACTTTTTGCACGCATCTCTTGAATTCTAGCTTTCATCTCTTGTTCAGCCGCAACCGCCATTGCACGACGTTGTTCAGCTTTCGCTTGAGCGATATTTTTTTATCTGCGATAGCTTGCTCTGTTTGTAAATTCGCACCAATATTTTTGACCGATGTCGACATCTAGAATGTCAATCGATAAGATTTCAAATGCAGTACCTGCATCTAATCCCTTTATCTAAAAATTGTTTTTAGAAATTCTATCTGGATTTTCTAGAACAACTGTGTGTGATTCAGAAGAACCGATTGTTGAAACGATACCTTCACCTACACGGGCGATAACTGTTTCTTCTCCAGCTCCCCCTACTAAGCGTTCAATGTTTGCACGAACAGTAATTCTTGCTTTTGCTTTTACTTCAATACCGTTAATTGCAACCCCCGCAATATACGGTGTTTCAATAACTTTAGGGTTAACACTCATTTGAACTGCTTGAAGTACATCACGTCCCGCTAAGTCAATTGCAGCACAACGTTCAAATGTTAAACTTACTATGTTAGCTCTGTGAGCTGCGATAAGAGCATTGATTACTCTATCAACATTCCCCCCTGCTAAATAGTGACTTTCCAACTGATTAATAGTAACAGCTAAACCAGCTTTATGTGCTTTAATCATCGGATTAATTACTCTACTTGGAATAACACGTCTTAGTCGCATACCAACAAGTGTAAAGATACTTACCTTAACTCCTGCGGCAATGGCACTAATCCAAAGACCAAGAGGGAAGAAAGTAAAGAATATCGATAGCACAATCAATACAACTACCACGATAATACCTGAGAATATTAATTCTGGCATAATACTACCTCCTTAAAAATTATTATATTTTTTTAACTACTATACGCATTCCTTCTACACGTATAATCTCTATCTCATTACCCTTTTCTATAAAAATCTCCATCAGTTACTACATCCAACTTTTCATTTCCTAAAACAGCCACTCCTGCTGGACGTAAATCTGTATATGCTTGAAGTTTTTTTCCTATTAATTCTAATCTACTTTCACTCGCCACATATCCATCCTCTGTTGAAATAGAATCATTAAGAACAAGTCTATTTAATAATGTTAACCTTTTATGAAAAAAACATTTCTATTAACATAAAAATTGTATCGTTGCAAGTATTAAAGAAATAACTAAAAATAAATGCAATATGATATGTTGACTTATTAATATAGATTATTGCATAAATCACGGTAATGATCCCTACTGTTCCAACTATTCCACCAGGAATAAACATCTCTAGTCCTATTAGAGATATACCTCCAATAAATAATAATAGAACAAAAAAATACTAAGTCCTGTAGAATAAGAATGTAGGGGCTATATATGTCGCTAAACTAAGTACTGACAAAAATTCCCAAAAAAATTAAGTTTTTTTGAAAACAATTGCTGACAGAAAGTTAATGACATAGTAATTAAAAAGAATCCAATCGAGAGACATCATTAAATTCATATATAATCACCTCATTTTTGCATATTCTTTTTCTAGATAGTCTAATAATTCCTCCCTCGTGAAAAATATTCCCATGACCGGGAACAGCATGTTCAAAGTCAAGAATCGATATTCTATCTATATAATCACGAAGCTTTTTGTTTATTATATGCCATCGGTTTTGTATAATAATTTTTTTAGCGTGACTATCACCTAAAAAAACAATACTTTTTTTCTTCTGGTATATAAATTAAAAATGCATCATTAGAATGTGAGTTATCATTGTAAATACAATTAATTTTAACTCCTCCAAGATTCAAATTAAAAATCAGCCATTTTAGGCATATCTGGAATTCTAATTTTTATCTCATGATTTTCATATACTCTCTTTATAACATCCGCACTGTATTTTATCTCTGTTCCATCCTTGACTCTTTGATACAGACTCTCATCATCCCATTCTAGTTGAGCTAATTCTATTAAAGAGTCTCTAGCTCTATCAGTAGCAATTACTGGAATATCTAAATACGCCGCTCCAAAAACTATGGTCCCAGTGATGGTGTGTTAATATCACATAACTTGGCATTGGTAAGTCATTTTCTTTTAATTCTTTTTAAAAAAATGTTTCGACTTGTGCAGGTCCATTTCCTGAATCTAACATTACAGAGAAGTATTCTCCTTTTACATACCCCAGTGTTGGCTCTAAATACATATATCGTTGTTTTTGTATAATAAAATCTATCTGAAAATTTAATTAGCATCCTTTTTACTTCCTTTTTGATTATAGATATATTATATCATACATCCTCTAAATTTGAAATATAACGAATTATAACGAAAGTATAAAAGGTGTATCTATCAATATATCAGAATATGTTTGGTGTATTACAAAACATAACAGAAGTATTCAGGAAAATAATAAATTTTTAACAAGTATTTAGATACTTTCCCCTAAATCCCCCACAAAAAAATCCCCTTATTTTGGGGCTTAATCTTTCATTTCTTAAACAGTCAAGAGCGAACCTATCTCCATCTAACACTGCTTTGTATTCACTAATGTAGAATTGATATAATCTTTCTCCATCGTTTTCAAAAATCTGCTTGAAATACTAATTTTTCGTATTCATCTTCTTCCATATATCCTAGATACGCTTTTTTTATTCATCAACTAAATGACAACAAGTACAGTCGTTTTAATTTTCTTCTATCCAGTATCTTACTGTTGAACTTTCTAATAATACTAATCCATTAATAACAACCATCATTTGTCAGTTTTTTTAATTCCTCCGCATACCTAATTAATTTTTTTGCTACTTTAAAAACTCATATTTTATAACTCATACTTACCACTGCGGTAATTTTTGAATAACACTAAGTGTCAATCCTGCATCTTTTTAAATTCTATAATCAGTTAAAACACTATTAAATAATTCTTCTATTTGTTTAATTACTTGATCCATCATTGTAAAATCTCCTAAATAAGTTTTAAGATAATTGAAATTATCAAGGCGAATATACCTAATACTATAATCATAGTTTGTATTTTTTTCTTTTTTTTATGATATAATGTGGAGAAATATTTAGGTACTAGGAGCTTTTTTTAAGCTCCGTTCCCTAATAGGTTATTTGCAGACTTTTTTTCAAAGATTTCAAGAATTGTGTTTACTATTTCTAAGATAGCTAACACAGATGCTAGTACCAACATCTTGTCTTTGTGAGAGTCTGTTTTTTTATTTCTTCTGTTACTCACTACATCCGCTACATTACATCATCAATTGTGCCTTCTAAAAGGTGCAGAGTCAAGTGATATTTAAAAAAACTTTTTAAGTAAATGAATGAAAAAAATTAGCCCCTATTTATTAAGTAGGGGCCAAAAATATTATATCATACAAAAAAATTGTAAAGTATATTATTATATTTGAACATTTATATACTTAGATTTTCCTAATAAAAAGAAAGAAAAGCAATACCAAAAAGGTTTACTTTCTTTAAATTCTATATGGAGATGGCGGGATTTGAACCCGCGTCCAAAAAAATGCCTCCCCTTAGCTTCTACATGTTTAGTTTACCTATTAAATTTAATTCTCCACTTAAGCCGATAAACAGGCAATGAAAAACGAGTTTGATTTATCTCTTATTTTTTTCTACAAACGGAAGAAAAAAATCGTAGACTGCTAAGAATGAACCGATTAGCTTTGTCACAGTCAAACAAAGTAATCAGCCTTTAGCTTATTAAGCTGCTAAAGCGTAATTTGTTTTTTCGCCAGTTATATTTAACTGATGTGTTGTTAAAGGAGACAACCCTCCTACATGCCACCAAGAAGACTAGCATCCCTGTCGAATCCTAAACATCCCCTAATTGTGATTATTATATTTTATCATAAAATTCAAATTATGTAAAAATTTTTATTATCTCTACAATATTCTATGATTTAAATTCAACTCTTACCTACATTAGTCATTCTTGTGATATAATAAATTGTATATAATAAAAATTAAAGGAGGAACCATGGAAACACTTATTAATAAATTACGTCCAAGTAGAATCGATGATATTATCGGCCAACATCATTTAATTGGTGATGGAAAAAGTTCTTACTAAAAATAGTAGAAAGCAAAAAAATGTTCTCATTTATTCTATATGGTCCCCCTGGAACTGGAAAAAACTTCAATCGCTAATGCATTAGCTAATGAACTAGACTATAAATTTAAAAATACTGAATGCTGTAAATTGTACAAAAAAAGATTTAACTGCTGTAATAGAGGAATCAAAAAAAGATTTAAAAAAAGTTATTCTACTACTAGATGAGTTTCACAGACTAACTAAACCTATGCAGGATATTCTACTTCCTGAAATCGAGTTTGACAATATATACGTTATTGGATGCACAACAAATAATCCATATCATACTGTTAATCCTGCAATTAGATCACGTTTAATTATTTTTTTGAATTACAACAAGTTTCAAACGATGACATTTATGAGTATCTTAAAAAAATATCAAATAATAAAGAAATATTCACTAAGGATTTAAAAAAATAGATGATGATGTTTTTTTAAAACAATTGCTTTTAAATTCTTCAGGGTGATTTGAGATTCTCTTTAAATACTTTTTGAAATTTTATATAATTTATCAAATGAAAGTGAAATTATCACAAAAGAAAAAAACTATTAAACTTATCTCTAGGAAAATTCAAAGCCTATGATAAAGATGGAGATGCTTTTTATGACATTATTAGTGCTTTCCAAAAAAATCTATTCGTGGCAGTGATGTTGATGCTTCACTGTACTATTTAGCGCTGCTGATAGATAGTGGTGATTTAGACACTATATATAGAAGAATGAGTGTTATTGCTTATGAAGATATCGGTCTAGCTAATCCGAATATCGGACCTTTTGTCCATGCTGCTATTGAAAGTGCGAAGATGCTTGGATTACCCGAAGCAAGAATACCATTGGCCAATGCTGTTATTCAACTAGCACTTTCCTTAAAAATCTAATAGTGCTTATGTGGCGATTGACAATGCACTGCACGAAACTAAAACAAATCCAAAATTCATAATTCCTGATCACTTGAGAGATGCACATTATTACGGCGCTGATAAACTAAATCGTGGAGTTGGATATCAATATCCACACAGCCATCCAACAGGATATATTAAGCAGCAATATCTTCCTGATAACTTAGTAGGAAGAACATTCTACACACCAAAAACAAATAATAAAAAATGAACAAAAATCTAGCACAATATAAAAAAATTTATAGATAATGTGAAATAGAAAAAGAAGTAGCTCAATATAACCTTGAGTTACTACTTTCTTTTATTCACCTAATATTTTTAACTTCACACTCAAGTTCAACACCTGAATCTTCTAGTACTTTTTTTCTGAACTTCTTTAATTAAGTTTTTTTATAATCTTCACAAGTTGCTGAATCTATATTAACCATAAATCCTGCATGTTTTTTTGAAACTTGCGCTCCACCAACAGTTAATCCTTGTAAGCCAGCATCTTGGATTAATTTTTCCTGCGAAGTATCCTTCTGGTCGTTTAAATACAGAACCACATGAAGGGTATTCTAAAGGTTGTTTATCAGAGCGCATTTTATTCAATTCTTCTACTTTAGAGACAATTTCTTCTTTGTTTCCTTTTTTTCATTTGGAAATAAACTTTAGAAATAATTTCCTTAGTTTCTTGAATTATAGAGTGTCTATATGAAAATTCCATTTGTTCATTAGTATATATTTTCTTTTCACCGTTATTAGTGAAAAACTTCAACCTTTTGAACTACTTCTTTCATTTCACCGCCATATGCTCCAGCATTCATGAAGATTGCTCCACCAACACTACCTGGAATCCCACATGAGAATTCAAGGTTAGTTAGGCTATTTTCAATACAAAAATCAGTAAGCTCTTTTAATGTTAACCCGGCATAACAAGAAATAACATCACCTTCTAGTAACTCTATATCATTCATATCACTAGTTAAAAGCTACTATTCCTTGAATTCCACTATCAGAAATTAATACATTTGAACCATTACCTAGTATAGTCAATTCAATATTATTTTCATTGCTATATGCTATTACATTTTTGTAAATCTTTTTCGTTATTTATTTTCACTAAAAATCTCAGCATTACCACCTGTTTTTTTGTAAAACTATAATTTCTTAAAGGTTCGTTATATAATACTTCACTACTTTGAAGAATATCTTCAATATTTTTTTTATTTTAATCATTAGTTTCAATCCTTTTTTTAAAAATTTCATTTATAAATATTAATTTTTGTGCTAAATAATCTTTAAATGAAAGTTCTTTGTTCATATTTTTGAATGAATTATAGTCATCTTTTTAGCTTATCATTACTAAAAAAACAGCTCTAGCTTTTATAAAAATCTTTGTGTACTGCTGTATCACGTTGAACAACATTTAGGACTACATCGTAACTCATTGTTAGATAATCAGTTATTCTTGCGTACTTAATTACCCCTTTTATTCCATTATGAGCAATTCTGTGATATCCTATATTGTTTAATCTTTTTTTCATCAAATGTAGTTATTTCATGTAAATTCTCAACAACAACAAGAATATCTACAATTTTTTTCTCCCAACACCTGTGTAGTACTAGTGGCTCCAATATGTAAAAACTCACATTTCGGCATTTTTTTGGGATTTCTTGTATTTTTTTATTTCTTCTAAAAAAATATGCTTACAAAGACCTCATTGTCTTTTTATTTCTTCAATTTTAACAATTCTCTTATCCATTTATAAAAATCCAATCTTGTAATTAAATATCCTAATCTATTATAGACGTTATTTTTATTTAAAGTAAAAGCTATATCTGGATTTCATCTATGAGCTAAGTAAATAAACTTATGATATTAACTACATTATTTATTTACTAACAGCATTCTTCATAACAAAAAAACATCCCTTTTTCATGATCGTTTATCATTCCAATCGCTTGTAAATAGCTATAGATAATAGTACCACCTACAAAATTAAATCCTCTTTTTTTCAAATCTTTACTAATTTTTTTATTGAAAGCTCAGACTCACTTGGTGCATCTTTATAACTTGTTAATTTATTATTAATTTTTTTATAGTTTGTAAAACTCCAGATATATTTATCAAAAACTTCCAAACTCTTTTTGCACTTTGATAAATGCAAGAGCATTTTTTTCTAACTGAATAGATTTTTCAACTTATTTCTTATAATGCCCTCATCTTCCCTTAATGATTCTAAATATTCATCTGTATAATTTGCACAAATATTATAATCAAAATTATTAAAAACTCGTTTAAAAATTCTCGCGTTTTTTTAATACTAGTGACCAACTTAACCCAGCTTGCATACCTTCTAATACTAAGTACTCGAATAACGTTTGATCGTCATGAGTTTCTCTTCCCCACTCATTATCATGATATTCAATTTCTAAGGAATCTTTTTGCCCACGGACATCTATGTTTATTCATACGTAGCCTCCAAATTACTATTTACTAAAAGTAAGCATTTCTCTAATACGTCTAATAGTATATCTTTCTTTTTTTATCAATTTCTAAGAAAAAAATCCATCCTTTGCAATAATACGTGTATCTTTATGAGAAGTTAATGCAGTAAATAATTCTTTTCCTTTTTAGGTTATTCATAATTTCTTTATCGAATGTTATAACAACTTTATTAGCTAATTCTTTTTATACTAGTAACCATAGTATTTTTTTCGCCATAACTTTTTAAATAACAAATATCTATTAGATTATTTACTTCTTCTCCAAAATCAGAGAATCTATCTATTAAATCTTCCACGATACTTTCTATTTCTTCATCACTAACAACATTATTCAATCTCTTATAGAAGTCTATTTTTATCTGCATCATTAGAGATATATTCTTTTTGGAATAAAGGCATCTACATTAAGTTTAATCTCTAGGTCATCTGTTTCAACTTCAAAAAAATATCTTTTTTTAATTTTCGGAGCAGCTTCTTTGATTATATTTTCATAATAACTCACATCTTGAGTTCTATCCTGCTCTAATAACGGTTCTAAAAATACCTTTTTTTAGCTTGAATTTCTTGTTCTAACATTTGAGAATATAACGTATAACCTACTGAGTCGATAAATCCATGTTGTCTTCCACCTAGAACATCACCTGCTCCTCGAATAGATAAGTCCTGCATGGCAATCTTGAATCCACTTCCTAGAGAAGTAAAATTCTTAATCGCTGATAATCTTTTCTCCGAGTTTTCAGTTAGCGACTTAAACGGTTCGTACATTAAGTAAGCATAAGCTTCTCTACTACTACGTCCAACTCGTCCACGAAGTTGATACAACTGACTTAGTCCAAAACGATCAGCATCCTCTACTATTAGTGTATTTACATTTGAAATATCAATACCAGTTTCTATAATAGTAGTCGAAATTAACATATCATATTTTCTATCTATAACATCTGTCATAATATTCTCAAGTTCCCTTTGACTCATGCGACCATGTGCATACGCTATGTTAATATCAGGTAATAATCTTTTTAGCTCTAAATACTTCTCATCGATTGTCTCTACTCTATTATAAACATAGAAAACTTGTCCTCCATGATTTACCCTCATTCATAACCGCTTCTTTAATAACCATTTTATTCTGAGCTGTTACGAATGTCTGGATAGGTTGACGTTCTCTTGGTGGTGTCTCTATTACAGATAAATCCCTAATTCCAATTAAACTCATATGAAGTGTTCTTGGAATTGGTGTAGCACTAAGAGTTAATACATCAACAGTATTTTTAAGATGTTTAATTTTTTTCTTTGTGTTTAACTCCAAAAACGTTGCTCTTCATCTATTATCAATAAGCCTAAATCTTTATATTTAAATTTATCATTTAGTAGTTTATGCGTTCCAACGATAATATCTATTTTACCTTCTTCTAGCTTTTTACAAATCTCAGTAATATCTTTTTGCAGATTTAAATCTACTTACTACCTCTATATTAATAGGGAAATTCGCAAATCTACTTATAAAGTTATCATAGTGTTGTTCAGCAAGTAGTGTTGTTGGTACTAAAACAGCTACTTGTTTATTATCAGTAACAGCCTTAAATGCAACCCTCATCGCTACTTCTGTCTTACCAAATCCAACGTCCCCACATAACAATCTATCCATCGGGCGTTCTTTTTTTCCATATCTCTTAATCTCTTCAGTAGCTTTTTACCCTGATCTTCAGTAGGAGTAAATGAAAAAATCTGCTTCAAATTCAGCTTGCAAGCTTCCATCAATACTGTACGCATAACCTGAACTCAATTCACGTTTAATATATAACTTAATAAGATCTTCAGATATATCCTCAATTTCTTTACGAACTCTGCTCTTAGTCTTCTGCCAATTTTTTTAGTACCAAGTTTATTTAATGCGGGTTTTCTATTATCAGTAGAAGCGGTATATTTCTGAATATAGTTCATATTATTTATATCTACATAAATAATATCTCCACCATCATAAACAATTTTTAAAAAAGTCTTTAAATACTCCCCTACTTCTACATTCTCAATACCTTCATATAAGCCAATTCCGTGACTAACATGAACAATATAATCCCCAATATTCAGTTCTTGATAGTTTCTTATTTTTTTCTGAATTTGTATACTTGAACTTTACACGTCTTTTTTTCTTTCTTCTTCTGTAAATAGTTCACGTGGCGTTAATAAGAATATTTTTATTTTTTTCTATCCTCTAATCCCTTAAGGTGATATTTATTTACATCAATAAAAAAATTTTTCCTTCTTTAACGCCGTAATAAATATCATCATAAAAAAATAATTATCAAATAACACTTTCTCAACATAATCTTTTTGTTTCTGTGTGTTTAATGAGATAATTACTTTGTAATTATCTGTAATCTTCTCTCTAATTTCTTTTAGCTAAATACTCTTCACTTGAATAATAAGCCAAGTCGATTATATCTAAGTTATAGTTTTTCTCTATAATCTTATCATTTAGCTTTAAAGTAGATAAGTAGTATTTTCTAATATCTAAATTTTGAATTTTTTTTCAAATGCTATATTATCTATTACATCTTGATAAATATAACTTCTATTTATTTCCTGTAAACTTGTTAAAAAAATACTCTCTTAATCCTTCTATTTTTTTCTAATATTTTATGATAATTATCATAGAATACTATAGTATCATCGTTTAAATAATCAGCAATACTATACGTATTTTCATAAAATTAAATTCGAGAAACTCTCTAAGTCACTGAAATCTCCTGTTGCTCTATAGATTTCTACTTTTTCCTTAATATAAGTACTAATCTCTTGATAGTTCTCATCTTCTTGTATCTTTTTTTATCTTCCAACTTAGCAAGTACTTTTTTTACAACTATATCTTTTTCTTCAGAAGTAAGGAAAAAAATCACTTGTCGGATAAATAACTGCACTATCGATTCTATCTAGAGATCTTTGAGTAATTTCATCAAAAAAATCCTCATACTATCAAGCTCATCATCAAAGAAATCTAATCGTATCGGCTTTTTCACTTAGAGGACTAAAAAAATATCAACTATACTACCTCTTTTTAGAAAAATTCTCCAACTACATCAACACTTTCAACTCTTCTATACCCCATATTTACAAGTTTTCTTTGTAATTCATCAAAACTTATAACAGTATCCTCATTAATTTCAAAACTATTATTTTTTTGAAATCACTAGGATTTTTTTACCGTTCTATATATAGCTTCTATTGGAATAATAATTATGCTTTGTATATTATGAACTAAGTTTTTCAAGTACTTTTTATCGAATTTTGGACTAGATCATTTACTTTTAGATGTATGTCGTTTTTAGTATATCGATTTCTGGATAAATATAAGTTTCTTCCTCGAAATCACTTAAAATTGCAAATAACTCTTCAGCCTCAGCTTTACTTTTGCGATAACACAACAATAGTCTTATCACTTTGTTTATACTCATTATATATCTCTAAAGCACGTGTTGTTATATTTTTGTCCGTAAATTCCTATATTTTTTTATGTTTTTTTCAAATTGTAAATCAACTATTTCTAACAGACTATTTTTTTATCATATACGCTCCTTTCCACGATAAATAGCAGCAAAGGAAACTATCTTTCTCTAATGCTGCATTTATTCTTCTAATTATATTTATTCATCAAATCTACAAAAATTCATTTTTAGAAAAAAATCTTCAATACAGTTTATACTTTTCGAATAAATCTTTTTCAATTTCAATCATTTCATCTTTTTGAAAAATCTTCCTAATACATAATCAACTACCTTCATTGGTGGAGTTGGTCTATCAATACCAATTTTTTTAATCGATTAAATTTTTTTCTGTTCCAAGGTGACTTATTATACTCTTAATACCATTATGTCCACCGCTACTTCCTTTAGCTTTAAGTTTAAAGTTTGAAGTTTTTTTGTATCTAAGTCATCATAGATTATCAAAAATATCTTCTATATCAATTTCAAAAATAATCATAAAACTTCCCTACTGCTTCTCCAGATAAATTCATATATGTCGTAGGTTTAATTAATAAATATTTAATTCCGTTGTGATATGTCATAGCATATTCTGCATTGAACTTTGTTTTATCAAAACTTACATTCCAAGATTTTTGCTAGTTCATCTAGAACCATAAAACCAATATTATGCCTTGTATTTTCATATTGTTTTCCTGGATTTCCTAATCCAACTATTAATTTCATAGATTATCCTCTCTTTATTTTTATTTACTATCGAAAATATGACTTAAAGAAGGCAACGGACTCCGCTGCCTTCTCTAAGTTTAATTTAATTAATTATTATTCAAAAAGAACACTTACAGGCTCGTTATTGTGGATTTTGTAAATAGCTTTAGCTATTAAATCACCTACACATAACGGTACCATTTTATCTAATTTTTTCTCTTCTGGTATATCTATTGTGTTAGCATATACTAATTCTTTAATTGGAGAATTTTCAATTCTATCTAATGCTTGTCCACTTAACACAGCATGTGAGCAACTTGCATAAACTTCTTTTGCTCCTCTATCTTTAAGTGCTTGCGCTCCTAAAGTAATAGTTCCTGCTGTATCGATAATATCATCTATAAGGATACATGTTTTTCCTTCAATGTTACCTACAATATTCATAACTTCAGCAACATTTGGTTTTGGTCTTCTCTTATCGATAATTGCGATTGGTGTATTTAATGCATCTGCTAGTTTTCTAGCACGTGTTACACCACCGTGGTCAGGTGATACAACAACCACTTCTTCCATATCTGGAAGTTTTTCTTTAAAATATTTCGCAATAATTGGTACACACATAAGGTGATCAACTGGAATGTCAAAGAAACCTTGAATTTGAAGAGCGTGAAGATCTAATGCAATTATACGATTTGCTCCTGCTACTTCTAATAAGTTAGCTACTAGTTTAGCAGTAATTGGTTCACGACTTCTTGCTTTTCTATCTTGACGTGCATATCCATAATATGGAATTACAACGTTAATAGTGTCCACTGAAGCACGTTTAAGTGCATCTATCATAATTAATAAAGTCATCAAGTTGTCATTTACAGGTCCACTAGTTGATTGTAATACGAATACTTCGCTACCACGTACACTTTCCTCTATATTAATTGAAACCTCTCCGTCACTGAATTTTTTTACACTACATTTACTTAACTCTACTCCTAGTGACTTCGCTACTTGTTGTGCTAATGGAATATTAGCATTTAATGAAAACAGCTTTAATGGTTTATCTACAAGCATATTAAATTTTTTTCTCCTTAAAAATTTGGTTCGATAGTAATACAGATGTATTCCATTGATTATTATAGCATAAATATTAAACAATTTCTACTAATTCAAGTATAGACCAATTAAAAATCCATTAATTTTTTTACTATTTGTATTTATATTTTTTTAATTAAAATTTATTACTTAGCATTATATTAATATTTTTTTACATTAATATTAGAAATTCTATCTCGTTAACTTATTACAATCGATATTTAATAATTTGAATTTTTAATATTCGATTTTTCACATCTAGTTTTCTATATTTTTAAATAATTTTGAATATTCCCATCATTTTTTTAGTTTATTTATTATTCATATTATGCTATTATTATAAGACATAGAATAAAAGAAATTTTTGCAAAGATTTAACTATTAAAAAATTGCATATTTTTTTCTTAATAGTTAACATAGTTTTAAATTTAACTATTAGTTCTTACTTTTTATGGAACTTTATTTTTTTCTTTATTCTGAATACATACAATTAAAGGAGTACCATTATGGATAAAATTTTTTTGAACTTATTGAAAAAAAGAACAACATAGACAAGACACAAACATTGAACTTATTGCAAGTGAAAATTTTTGTTTCTAAAGATATTCTAAAAAGCCACAGGAAGTATTTTTAACAAATAAATATGCTGAAGGATATCCTGGAAAAAAAGATACTATGATGGTTGTGAAGTAATTGACGAAATAGAATCTCTTGCAATCGATAGATTAAAAAGAACTTTATGATGCAAAATTTGCAAACGTGCAAGCACACTCAGGATCAAGTGCAAACATCGCAGTTTACTTATCTTTATTAACACCTGGTGATACTGTTTTAGGGATGAGTATGGATGCAGGTGGTCACCTAACTCACGGTAGCAAAGTTAACTTCTCAGGAAAACTATTTAATGCTGTTTCTTATGGAGTGACAAAAGATACGCATCTTATCGATTACGATGAAGTCCTTCGTATTGCTAAAGAGCATAAACCAAAAATGATTATTGCTGGATCAAGTGCATACTCTCGTGTAATTGATTTTGCTAAATTTAGAGAAATTGCTGATGAAGTAGGTGCTTACCTAATGGTAGATATGGCTCATATCGCTGGTCTTATCGCTGCTGGCTTACATCCAAATCCAGTACCTTATGCTGATGTAGTTACATCTACTACACATAAAACTTTAAGAGGTCCACGTGGTGGTATTATCCTTACTAACAATGAGGAAATCGCAGTTAAAATTAATAAAATGATTTTCCCTGGTGCACAAGGTGGGCCATTAGAACATGTTGTTGCCGCTAAAGCAATTTGTTTCGCTGAAGCTCTTAAACCTGAATTCAAAGTATATCAACAACAAGTAGTAAAAAATATGAAAGCAATGGTAGAAGCATTTAAGGCTAACAATATTCCAGTGGTATCAAATGGTAGTGATAACCACCTATGTCTTATCGACACGTATTCTACTTACAATGTTACTGGACATGAAGCTAGTGACCTATTAAGTAAAGCTAAAAATCACATGTAATAAGAATGGTATCCCATTCGATACATTACCACCAATGAAAAACTAGTGGATTACGTATAGGAGCTGCTGCTATGACTTCTAAAGGTTATGTAGAAGAAGATTTTGTAGAAATTACAAATATCATTTGTAATTTATTAAAAACAAGGTGAAAAACTATCTAGAAAAAAAGCTCAAGAAAGAGTAGCCACTTTAGTAGCAAAAAGAAAGAAAAAGAATTTAGATAAAAAAATATAATTATTAATATTTCAAACGACGAGGAAAAATGTTCTTCGTCGTTTTTTTGCAAACTTTTATACTTTTTAAAACCACTTAAATGTTCGTCTTTAGAAAAAGTGTTTTTTTAAGTTTTATATTTTTTTATGTTGACAATGTTCGTTTTTCATGTTATATTTATAAAAAAATTCTTTAGGAGAAATAAAAAAATATGAAAAACCGAAAAAAATTATTAAGGCATCTTTTTTTCCATAGTCCAAAAGTATGGCGAAATTGAATTTCTAGAACATACTGTACTTTTAGTTTCTGATAATGGAATTATTTCTAAAAATTATTAGAAAAGAAGATGAAAAATTATCAACAAATATTAGATAAATACTCAAAAAGACAATAACTTTATTGATTTTAAAGATAAAATTCTTTTACCCGGTTTTATCGATTTGCACATACACGCTCCACAATGGCCACAAGCCGGACTTGCCTTAGACGATGAATTAAGCCACTGGCTAAATAATTTCACCTTCCCTTTAGAATCAAAATATGAAGATATCAACTACGCTCGAAAAGTCTATAGTGACCTAGTAAAAAAACATTATTAGCTAATGGTACTACATCTGCAATGTACTTTGGAACTATCCATAATGAAGCTACACTAGAATTAGCGAAAATTTGTGCTAATTTGGGGCAAAGAGGTTTTGTCGGTAAAGTTGTAATGGATGATAAGACTATGAATCCTGATTTTTTTACCGAGATAATAGTACAAAAGAAGCTATTGAAAAATACTGAGAAGTTTATTAATGATGTGCAGAAGCTTTCAAAAGATGTTCCTCAAGGTGTATATGCAGTTATTACTCCTCGTTTTGTTCCAAGCTGTACAGACGGTGCTCTTTTAGAGTTAGGAAAATTAGCAAAGAAATATAACTGCTATGTACAAAGTCATTGTAGCGAAAGTGATTGGGAGCATAATTTCGTTCTTGAACGATTTGGAAAAAGAGATACTGAAGTCCTAAATCAATTCGGATTATTAACAGACAAATCGATAATGGCTCATGGCAATTTTATAAATTCTGAAGATGCTGATATCTTCAAAAAGAACAAATCTTCAGTTTGCCACTGCCCTATTTCTAACTCATATTTTGCCAATGCAGTCTTACCTGTTAACAAACTCAAAAAACAAGGTTTAAATATTTGTTTAGGTACCGATATCTCGGGAGGTTTCTCCCCCAGCCTATATGACAATATAAAACATACAGTCATGATTAGTAGGATGTTAAATGACGGAGTTGACAATAGACTAGAAGCTAATTGCCGTGGTAATCATGATTCTAAAGTGAGTGTGTTTGAAGCATTTTATCTTGCAACTACCGGTGGTGGTGAAGCTTTAAAATTACCTCTTGGACTTTTTAAAGAAGGATATATTTGCGATTTCCAAGTCATCGATATCAATACACCAACAAACAAACTTCCAAATTATTTAGATAATGAAGAAGACAAGCACCTTCTTCAAAAAAATATTATACCTTTCTACTTCCGAAAATATTCGTGAAGTCTGGGTTCAAGGTAAACAAATTCTAAAAAAAGATTAATAACATGAAAATAAAAAGGAGATTACGTTTTTTATGACGAAACAAAATAAACATTTAACTATAGGTGTTGAAGAAAATATTCCATTTTCACAATCCTTAATCCTAGGTTTACAACACGTCCTTGCAATGGATGTCTACGTACCACCATTTATCTTAGCAACAGCTATTGCATTATCACCTGGCGATGCTACTGGTTTAATTCAATCTACTTTTCTTGGTGCTGGTATCGCATCATTAATTCAGGTATTATTCTACCTAAGATTACCGGTCTGCCAAGGTCCATCATTTATTCCTCTTGGTGCTATTATTGGTATTTATATGGGAACTAAAAAAATCTTGGTACTGTTCTTGGTGCAAGTATAGTTGGTGCAATATTAGTAATCTTACTTGGATATTCTGGTATTTATAAATATATAGTAAAAAACTACATACCTTCTATCGTCAGTGGAACGATAATTATGATTGTAGGATTAACTTTACTTCCTTCAGCATTTGTTAGTAATATCTACATCGAAGGAAACGGTCTGACAATGAAGCAAAAATGTATTATTAGCATTTATTACAGCAGCTTCTCTAATTCTATTTTTCTACTTTAGGGAATTACGTTAACAAGTTCAAAAAGAATTTTCCAAATTTCTTCAGTAATAATCGCTTTAGCTATTGGAACATTTTCTGCATACTTGATGGGTGGTTTTAATACTCAAGGAATTAAGGATGCCAGCTTTTTCTCAATGCCAAAACTATTATTCTTAGATTATAGTATACATTTTGAAATCTCTGCTATTATCACAATGATTATTATTTACATGGTACTTTTAGCTGAGACTACAGGAACTTGGTATGCAGTAAGCTCAGTTATTGACCAACCTTTAAGCGACACTCAAGTTAACAAAGGTGTAATCGGAGAAGGTATCGGATGTTTAGCTGCCGCTCTAGTCGGAGCAACTCCTGTTACTGGTTACTCTACAAATGCTGGAATTATCTCTATTACTGGGGTAGCTAGTAGAAAAGTTTTTTTGTTATGGCTTCATTCTGGTTTATCGGATTATCATTCTTAGGTAAACTTTCTGCCATTATTAATTCAATTCCTTCTGCAGTAATCGGTGGGGTATTCTCAGTGGTATGTATTATCATCCTACTAAACGGATTTAGAGTTGTTAAAAAATCTAGACTTCTCTGAAAGAGAATTATACATTATCGGAGTACCTTTAATGTTTACAATTGGATTATTATTTATTCCAGCAGAATTAAAAAGCTAGCGCTCCACAATTACTTCAATACTTAATAGGTTCTCCCTATTGCAGTTGGGGCAATTGTAGCCATAATAATGAATAAACTTATCCCGTTGGAAAAAAATAATTCTAAAACTTTAAAACTGATGTTCAGACGAGCATCAGTTTTTTTATTCTTATTAATTTTATATTTTTCCAAAAAAATATAGTATAATTATAACTGCTAATTAAATTACAGAAATGGAGATATATAGATGACAGAAAAGAAAAATGAATGTTGAAAGTTTCAACCTAGATCACACTAAAGTTGTTGCACCATATATTAGATTAGTTGGTGTATATTCTGGGGATAATGGCGACAAAAATATAAATATGATATTAGATTTTGCCAACCAAATAAAGAACACTTAGAAATGCCGAACCTTCACTCTTTAGAGCATTTAATTGCTGAACTTATTAGAAATCACCTTGATAATGTACTAGATTTTTGGTCCAATGGGATGCCAAACAGGTTTCTACTTATCAGTAATTAACAATGATAGTTACGAAGAAGTTGAAGAAGCACTTGCAAAAAAACTCTAGAAGATGTCCTTGTAGCTACTGAAGTACCTGCATGTAATGAAGTACAATGCGGTTGGGCAGCATCTCACTCTTTAGAGGGTGCTCAAATGGAAGCTAAAAAAATTCTTAGAAAAAAACGCTCTGAATGGAAAAAAACGTTTTTTTAGTAAATAAAAAAATAAAAAAATCAAGAGATTAACCTTTTTGGATTAATCTCTTATTTTTTTAATTTATTCATTTATCAAAGTATAAATAAAAATTTTTAAAGTAAGATTTTTTTATACACCCATAAAAAAATCTATATAACTATTTTACAAAAGTTCTTTTTAGACCTACACATAATTTATAAATTATTCGAATAACCTATATACAAAAAAATATTAATATCATCAAACTACTACATATATTAGGAAATTAATTTTTTTAATAAAAAAATATTTCATAACTATTAAAAATATTTTTTTATAATTTATACTTGTTCTAATTCTTAAGTATTTAGCAAAAAATTTTTCAAAAAAATAAGCAGATTACTAATATAATCTGCTTAAAGACTCATTATTTTTGCAACTAAGCTACGAATAGAATTTCTGTCTAATTCGATTTCTACTTTTGGTGCAATTCTTACTTTTACTGTTACTGTCCCTACTTCTACGATATCTCCGTAAATTCCTGCGAAAGTTACAATTCTATCTCCTTCTTTTTAATGAATCTTGAAGAAGTTTTTAATTCTTTATTTCTTTTTAGATTGCGGTCTAATAATCATGAAATACATGAATGCAAAAAGAACTACAATCATAATAATATTAATATATGAATATTGCATATTTTACCTCCGGTTGATTTATATATATTTATTCTACTATATACTCAGTAAAAAAATAAACCTTTTTATATTCTTTTTTTACTAAATTATTAGAAATTCTTTTGGATTTTTCTTGGTTTTAATCCATATTTTTTTCAAAGAATTCTTCTTTAAAGTCTAATAGCCTATCTTCTCTTATAGCTTGACGAATATCTTTCATCATATTGATTAAGAAATGTATATTGTGAGTTGTCGCTAATCTTGCTCCAAAGATTTCATCAGCTTTGAATAAATGGCGAAGATATGCTCTCGTATAATTCTTACAACAATAACAAGAACACTCTGGATCAGTGGTGTAAAGTCTTCAGCATATTTAGCATTTTTAACCACTACACGCCCTTCAGAAGTCATACATGTTCCATTACGTGCAATACGTGTCGGTAACACACAGTCAAACATGTCAACTCCTCTTAAAACTCCTTCAAATAGTGCATCAGGAGATCCTACTCCCATTAAATATCTCGCTTTATTAGCTGGTAATAAAGGTGTTACATGTTCTAAAACTCTATACATTTCGTGTTTAGGTTCCCCAACAGATAAACCACCAATAGCATATCCCGGGAAATCCATACTCACTAAGTCTTTTTGCACTTTGTTCACGAAGATCATTAAATCCAGCACCTTGAACTATACCAAAGATACTTTTGTGTCTTAGGATTTTTTTATGTGCTTCTAAACATCTCTCAGCCCAACGGCTTGTTCTTTCAACAGATTGACGAATATATTTATAGTCATGATTATAGTCAGGACATTCATCGAAAGCCATCATAATATCTGATCCTAAAGAATTTTGTATATGCATAGCTTTTTCTGGTGATAAAAATAGTTTTTCTCCAGATAAATGATTTTTAAAATGAACTCCTTCTTCTTCTATTTTTTTCTCATCTCACTCAGAGAAAAATACTTGGAATCCTCCTGAATCTGTTAGGATACTTCCATCCCAATTCATAAATTTGTGAAGTCCACCAGCTTTTTTTCAACAATCTCCTCACCAGGACGTAACCAAAGGTGATAAGTGTTAGATAAAAATAATATCTGCACCCATTCCTTTTACTTCTTCTGGTGACATTGCTTTTACAGTAGCTTGCGTCCCAACCGGCATAAATACAGGTGTTTCGAAGCTACCATGCGGGGTGTGAACAATACCTAATCTTGCACCCGATTGTTTACAAGTTTTTTTATATGTTCATACCATACTGCATTTTCTTTTACATCTCTCATATAAATATTTCCTTTCTTAAACTAGATTATTATCATCGCATCTCCAAAACTGAAGAAACGGTATTTATTCTTAACTGCTATATTATATAATTCAATAACTTTTTCTCTATCATAAAATGCACTTACAAGCATTATTAATGATGATTTTGGTAAATGGAAGTTTGTAATCAGTCCATCAACACATTTAAATTCAAATCCTGGATAAATAAAGATATTTGTCCATCCAGAAGCTGCAACAATTTTCCCATTATTATCGCGTGCAATTGTTTCTAATGTTCTTGTTGAAGTAGTACCCACAGAAAATACTCTTCCACCATTTTCTTTTGTTCTATTAATTATTTTTGCTGTTTCTTCATCTAAAGTATAGTACTCTGAGTGCATATCATGTTCTTCAATATTTTCTACAGCTACAGGTCTAAATGTTCCAAGTCCTACGTGAAGGGTTAAATAAGCTATATTTACACCTTTTTCTTTTATCTTTTCTAATAATTCATTAGTAAAATGTAAGCCTGCTGTTGGAGCTGCTGAACTTCCTACCTCTTTTGAATAAACTGTTTGATATCTTTCTTTATCAGTTAATCTTTCTTTAATGTACGGTGGGAGAGGCATAGTTCCAAGTTCATCTAATCTCTCTTGAAATATTCCCTCATATATAAATTCAAAATGTCTAAATCCATCATCTAATACTTTTGTACAGACTGCTTCCATTATACCATCACCAAAAAGATACTATACTGCCTTCTTTTTATTCTTTTTAGCAGGTTTAACTAGACACTCCCAGTCATTATGACCAAGATTTTTTTTAATAAAAGTACCTCTATTGCAGCACCTGTATCCTTTTTTTAGCACCATATAATCGTGCCGGCATTACTCGAGTATTATTAAGTACTAAAGTATCGCCAGAATTAAAAATAATCTATAATATCTGAAAAAAACTTTATGTTCATGTGAATTATTTTTTTCTATCTACACAAAGTAATTTACTAGTATCTCTTTTTTTAAAAGAGGTGTTTGTGCTATTAGCTCCTCTGGTAAATAAAAAAATCAAATTGTTCTAATTTCATCTAAAATCTCCTTTAAAAGTTACCTTTACTATTATAGCTTGATTATCTAAAGTTAGCAAGCCTCACCATTAGAAATTATAAATTTTTTTCTATCTTATGATCTAAATAATATGAAAAAGGATTTGGATCGATATTATTAATCCAAATCCTTATTTATTTTTTTCTATTACTACGTAAATATTTTTACATGAGATAAAATATTAGTAGCTATACCTAATCCTATACTTAATATTAAGATAGAGCTACCACCATTACTAATAAATGGCAATGGTACTCCAGTCATCGGTATAGAAGCAGTAACTCCTCCGATGTTAACAACTCCTTGGACAACTAGTAAACTGGCAAATCCTAAAGAGTACATTGCTGAAAAATGTATTTCTTGATTTTGTACCAGAAAAAAATTACTTTTTCCGATTAATATTAATAGTAAGCTTACTACAAACACTACTCCTAAGAATCCTAACTCTTCTGCTATTATTGCAAGAATGAAGTCTGTGTGAGCCTCAGGTAAATACCCTAACTTCTGGATAGAATTTCCTAAACCTCTACCAAATAAACCACCATTACCAAAAGCAACATATGAATTGATGACTTGATCTGCTGCTGCTGCTAAATCCTCTGAAAATGGATTTAAAAATACTTTTAAACGATTCGTTCTATAAGATGTACCATTATTAAATAGTGCACCTTTCAACATAAATAATAGGACGACCGCTATACCCGCTATTAGCGCAAGAGATAAAAATTTTTCTTCACATTTTGAGAATGCATATTAGAGCATAAAGTCATTATCCCAATTACTGATAATGTAATAAGCATCATCCCAGTATCGTTTTGCATTGCTATTAACGTTACAAGAGCAAGAGGAATACCAAAAATCTTTAATAATTCTGAACTAGTACATATCTGGCGCAATTTTTCTTTTCTTGTTTCTAGTATAAATGCCATATATATTATAATAAATAACTGTGCTAATGTTGATGGCTGAAAACTAAATCCACCTATTCTTATCCAAGATTTAGCACCATTTATCGCTGGCATAAGTTGTGGAATAATAAGTAAGATTACCATTATTATAAAACCAGTTTTTTTAACAATTGTTTATTTTTAAAAAAACTTCAAATGGTATAACAACAGAAAAAGTTAAAAATGCAATATATGCAAGTATTGCCCATGAAGCTTGTCTTTGTAGGAAATATGTTTCCCCTACAGGGATACCTGAGGTAAATGTTCCATATTTATTTCCTATCATACTTGCACTATGAGACCATCATACAACTCAAAAATCAGTAAAACTAATAATGTTAATGCAACCATCCAATCTAATCGAACATGTCTTTTTTTCATGTTTTATAGATCTATGTAATCTTTTTAAAAAAATTTCATGTTAGTTTGCTTTTACTCTCTGCTATTACACTGGCGTACATTTCACTTGCCTTATCCTCTAAATCGGCTAAGATAATTCGTCCAGCTTCTTCCGATATACATCCAATTTCTACTGCAATATTAATCTCTTTTTGAAAGACCATAAATTTGAGTATCTATTACATCTTGATATAATGGACATTTTCTCTGACCCTTAACAGATACACATGCATTTATCATCTCTTCAATCTTCATAACATCTTCTTCTATTCTCTTTCGTACCTTAATAAAAAAATAAGGTTGTTTTCCATTATTCTCACCTATCCTTTTTGATAATTCATGATTAACTTCATGTTTTATAATTGCAATTGCTCTAATAAAAATCTTCTTTTTGAAATTAATTCTAAACGTCTTAACTCTCTTACCTCATATTCTACCATACTTAAAGTATGTCTTCTATCTTTCATGTATATTATTATACCAAAAGATTTTTAAAAAATTGTTGCAAATCGTAAAAATTTATCATTTACATCACCTTAAAATTTACTTAATTCGTCTACTAGGTTTTTTTATTTTTTTCTCTACCATCTAATTCATAGGCTCGGTTCGCATACTCCTTAGCTTTTTTTCATAATTACCTTCCTGACGTTCAATAACAGCTAAATCATAGTATATTGGAGCAAAAGAATCATCAAAACTTATTCCTTCTAAGAAGACTTTTTTTAGCATCTTGTTTACTTGATGACGTCATCTTCACCATACCTAACTCATAATAAGTAAGTACAGATTTATTTTTTTGAAGCCAATTCTTTTTCTAAATTAAATATATCTTCATCAGAATATGATTTTACCAACCTATTCTCTACTCTACCTGCTCTATAGCTATTTATAACACTCTTAGTATTAACACCAGCTAATACTAATACCTCTCCTAAAACACTAAAGATTAGTATTGAAACAAGTGTAATATATATATTTCTTCTTTTTCATCAAGAAAAGTTCTAAAAAAATACTCCCAAGATAAAAGAAAAGATATAAAGTACTATAGATGTTTCAAATACCAGTGTTGCTACCGTTAAATAAACTATTGAAATTGCTCCTGAATGCATGAACTTCAGGTTATCATTTTTTTCTTACTAAGCTGTTCCATAAAAAAATTGAACCTAGTAAGGCTATATTAGAAACTAACGCTATATCAAGCGTTCCAGAGTAACCAAATATTAATAATAAATTAAATATAAATGATACTACTAGTAATACTCCAATACTCTTTAATATTTTTTTAATGATTTATTAAACAATATTGAAGTAGAAAAAAATAGAAAGTAACACAAATAATAATTTCATCGAACTATCTGTAGTGAAGACACTCGTAAACATCCTATAAAATTGCCCACTTATTATTTTTTTGGTAACTATATTCTAAATAATAGAATAACGAATAATTGTTATTCGTAAAAATATATCACAATAAAAATTCACCAAAAAAATAATAATAAATAAATTCCAGACAAAAATATTATACTTTATATTAAATACATTTCTATCTAATGTCTGGCGTTTATATAATTCAACAACCCTATTTTTTTATATCTTAAAAGTATCTGGTGTTCCTTCAATAAATCTAGAATCATTTTCTTTTTAAGAAAAAGTTTACTATTTTTTTCATTATAAAGTATACGTTCTATGATTAAACTATTCGAAATTCTATATTTTTTTGTAGTCGTTTATAACTTCATCAAAGTCAGGAGAAACATAAAGGATTTTCATTTTTTTAAACTACTCAGTTTAAACATTTTTTTAGTCTAACTTCATTTCTAATGACATTAGAAACTATACTATCTATTTCTGTTGATTTAAAACTATCTCCATATATAAATCTTATTAATTCATTATCTTCGTTAATAAGCCAGACATCTTTTTTTCTGGTCGATAATATAATATACTATAATTATATTTTGTTATATACAGATATATAATCTTCCAAAAATTTCTTATCATTCATAATTTCGCCACTAACAGTAAAAACTTAAATAGACCTTAGTCTATTTAAGTTTCACTTTACTACTTCTTGTGAGAAATCAACAGATTCATTTAATTTTAATACTTCAATGTTAGCTACTGAATCCATGTTTGTAACCACACAAGGAGTAATAATATCTTTAGCTTTTTTTCTTTTACAAATTCTAAATCATAAGTTAATAAAGTTTGACCTACTTCAACTCTATCACCAGCAGACACAGCTACATCAAATCCCTCACCTTTCATAGCAACTGTTTCTAACCCTACGTGAATAAGAAGTTCAACTTCTCCTGATTTAATACCAAAAGCGTGTTTTTGTTGGAAATACTTGGATAATTTCTCCAGCTACTGGAGATACTAATTTTCCTTCTTCAGGAATAATTGCAAATCCATCTCCCATCATTTTTTTGAGCAAATACTGGATCGGGTACTTCAGTAATATCTACCACTTTACCTTTCATGTATGAGTTTAATACTAACTCTTGTACTTGTTCTTCTTTTTTTTCCGAATAATTTAGATAAAAAAATCCCATTATAATCCTCCATATATTATTGCCTTCTTAATATATCTATTATATACTTTTTATTGCTTTTTTTCAATTAATTTTTGATAAATAATTCCAATTTAATATTAAAAATATTTTCATCGATTTACTATAGCAATTTGATTTTTAAAAAATTGTTGATTTGTATAATAAAAAATATCCATTTTACATTGTTATAAAAAAACATGTAAAATGAATATTTCAACTATTATTTTTTTTATTCTTCTGCTTGTTCTTCTTTTTTTGTTCAGTATTTTCTTGATAGAATAACCCATAAATATATTGTTCAGGGATCGAATACTTCTAAATCATCAATATTTTCTCCTAATCCAACAAGTTTAACTGGGATTCCTAATTCTTTCTTAATAGCTATAACAATACCACCTTTAGCAGTTCCATCAAGTTTAGTAAGAATTACACCTGTAACATCACTAACTTCTTTGAATGTTTTAGCTTGAAGAATTCCGTTTTGGCCAGTTGTTGCATCGATTGTTAATAACACTTCATGAGGTCCTTCTGGAACTTCCTTCTTAATTACACGAACAATTTTTTCAAGTTCTTTCATTAAATGATCTTTATTTTGTAAACGACCAGCCGTATCACATAATAATACATCGTAGCCTTTTGCTTTGGCAGATTGAATCGCATCAAAGATTATCGCTGCTGAATCAGCTCCTTCATGTGATTTAACTATATCTGCACCACTACGTTTAGCCCATACATCAAGCTGATCAATTGCACCTGCTCTGAATGTATCTCCAGCAGCTATCAGTACTTTTTTTCCTTCTTTTTTTAAGATTATGAGCTAGTTTACCAATAGAAGTAGTCTTACCAACTCCATTAACCCCTACAAATAGAAATACTGAAAGTTCTTTTTCTGGCGCATAGTTTAATTCAGATTTTACAGTACCTTCCATGTAAACATCGACAAGTTTTTTTCAATAATCATACTTTGTAGTTCACTTGGTTCTTTTTAAATTTTTGTCTTTGTGATTCAACTTTTTAAGTAATCAACTAATTCTAGTACAGTGTTATAACTAACATCCGATTGAATTAACAGTTCTTCTAAATCCTCGAAAAAAACTCCTCGTTAATTTCTCTATATGAGCTAATTAAATTATTAAGTGCATTAGAGAAATTATCACGTGATTTCTTAAGACCTTTTTTTAAATTTTTTTCAGTTACAAACTGACTCTCGACGAATTCTTCATATTCATCAAGTGAAATCAGTTCTTCATTTAATTCTTCCTTAGCAGAAAATTTTTCCTTTTAATTTATCAAAAAAGCTTGCCATTGGATACTCCTTATATATCTTATTATATACAAAAAGGGAGACTAAACTCCCTTTAATTTTTCTATTAAAGCTTCCTAAATTTTTAGGGAGATTTAATTTTTATAAATATTTTCCCTTTTTTTCAATAAGCGGATGTTTTGCGGATGTTTTTTTATATCATCGTCTACAAACCTTTATATATCAACGTTTTTCTTATTTATGTTTCATATATGGGAATAATAATACGTCACGGATTGAAGCTGAGTTAGTTAATAACATAACTAATCTATCAATTCCAATTCCTAATCCACCTGTTGGAGGCATACCATATTCTAATGCTTCTACGAAGTCTTCGTCCATTTCATAAACTTCTTCGTTACCAGCATCTTTTTCATCCATTTGAGATAAGAATCTTTCTTTTTTTGATCGATTGGGTCATTTAACTCACTGAATGCATTCGCATGTTCACGTCTAACAATAAATAGCTCAAAAACGGTCTGTGAATCTTGTATCTTCAGCATTAGTTTTAGCTAATGGAGATACTTCTACAGGGTGACCATAAACAAATGTTGGTTGAACTAATGTTTCTTCTACGAATGTTTCGAAGAATTCATTAATAATGTGTCCAACTTTCATATCTTTTCTAACAGGAACATTGTGCTCTTTAGCTAATGCATGAGCTTGTTCATCTGTCATTTCTGGCCAGAAGTCAACACCAGTAACTTCTTTTATAGCATCTACCATGTGAACACGACGCCATTTTGGTGTTAAATTAATTTCATCTTCACCATACATAATTTTAGTAGTACCGTGAATTTCATTACAGATGTATGCAATCATAGACTCAGTTAAGTCCATAATGTCATTATAATCAGCATATGCTTCATATAACTCGATCATTGTGAACTCAGGGTTGTGTCGTGTTGATACACCTTCGTTACGGAATGCACGACCAATTTCATATACTTTTTCTAAACCACCAACGATTAAACGTTTTAATGGTAATTCAAGTGCGATACGCATGAATAATTGCATATCAAGAGCATTGTGGTGAGTTACGAAAGGACGCGCTGCTGCTCCACCAGCAACAGAGTGCATCATTGGAGTTTCAACTTCTAGGTATCCACGTTCATTTAAGTAACTACGCATAATTTGAATAATTTTTGAACGTAAAATAAATGTTTCTTTACTGTCTTCATTCATAATCAAGTCTACGTATCTTCTTCTGTAACGCTCTTCAACGTCTTTAAGTCCGTGGAATTTATCTGGTAGTGGGCGTAATGCTTTTTGTTAAAAATTTCAAATTTATCAGCTTTAACAGATAATTCACCTACGTTAGTTTTGAATAATACACCTGTTACTCCTACGATATCACCAAGGTCAAGAGTCTTAAAGTATTCATAAGAATCTCCTACTCTATCTTGACGAACGTAAATTTGAACTTGACCACCTAGATCTTGAACGTGAGCAAATCCTGCTTTACCTTTACCACGTTTTGTCATAATACGTCCTGCAATTGTTACAGAGATATTCTTCTCTTCTAATTCTTCTTTACTATATTTGTCATATTCTGCTACGATTTCATTTGAAAGGTGAGTTCTTTTCGAATTTAGTTCCAAATGGATCTAAACCACTTTCTCTCATAGCTTCCATTTTTTCACGACGAACAAGCATTTGATCATTTAAATCTTGTACATCTACTTTAATTTCTTCTGTCATGTTAAATTCCTTTCTAGTATAATCTAGTAATTTTATTCAGATACTCCTTATTATAACATATTTTCAATGAAATTGTTAAATCTTTAACAATAATTTTATTAAAAATTTCCTACTATAAATTATAATTATTTACTAATACTTTAAATAACTTATGGGAGCGAATCGACAAAGTCCTGATTTTATAAAGACAAGATCTTGTCGAATCACCTCCGTACAGTTTATTAGATATCTAAAAAGCTTTTTATAAATCAATTTTAGATATCAATAACTCAATACATATATGAATTGTCATATGAACCTTGTTAAATTTTTAGGACTGTTGGGTCATCCCTTCTCCTTTTTATTGATATTTACATTTTATTTTTTTGATAGAATATGATTATAACTTCTTTCAATTTTTGTTTAGAAGGTTGAAGTTATCCCCCTAGCCCTGGGCTACGGATAACTTCAATATTTTTATCTAATTCACAGTTATTGTAGTGGTAAGGAGGAACCTTCATCTTGAATTTTATTTTTTTAAAAAAGAGACTATTCTAACGTCTTTTTTTATGCAATTTCATTGTCTTTATTAATAAGTAAATTCTCAGTAGATTATTCATTTTCAGATAAATCAATATACGACTTTTTTTCACTTTATACTACTTTTTTTATTATTTTCTTTAATAGTTGGCTGTTGGAGGCTGTTCATCTAAATAGATACGGAAAAAGATAGTTTTATAAATCACATCTTTTTAATTTCACAAATACTTGTTATATTAAATTTACTAGTGAGAAATTCTTTAAATATTAAATATATACTTGCAACATTAATCCTACTATCGGTAATACTAAGTATTCAACACATAACAGAATATATTCTTACTGATAAAAAAAGACCTTATGATAAAAAATTAACTGAACCATTTTGTTATATTCACACAGGTCGTACACTTTTCTTTATTATTAGGTTTTAATACTTATAGATTATAGTTACTGGTTTATACTTCTTACTTTTTATAATAAGTCAATTATTTCCAAGTTTTATATCGAGAAGTGTTCATGTAAGAGATATTAATTTTTTTATCACTTAACTGGTCATTTATTTATAATTACTAACACCATAGCTATTAGTTTGTGGTTAAGTGATTTAAAAAAATAAATATTACTACAAAGATAATTTTGTTAATTAGTATAGTATACATTCTTTTTATTAACTATCTATCGAAGAATATTTAAAACAATAGATAGAACTTTAACAAAACAATCAGGTAATACATATATAATTGGTGTGTATTTTACAATATTAGAGTTAATATTTATCAATTTATTTTTTTTGTTTTTAGAATACGACTGGAAATACTTCCTACCGTGTTACGCTTGTGTCATCATAAGTACTCGATGTTTTAACTAGTATAAAAAAATAAAAAGGTAGTAAACTCTCTAAGTTAGAAAGTTTACTACCTTTTTTTATTTATCTTGCTTCTTCGTAATCTAATATTTCTGATACTTTACTAGCGATATATTTCGCTAATTTTTTTCATGATTTTTTTATCATCTAGGTGAATGCAATCCACTAATGATGTTTCTGCTACACGTCCAGCATTTAAAAAAAGTCAACTTCATATTTATCGCTAACTTCTTTAAATGTTTGTGCTAAGAATTTTGATTGTTTTTAAACTATTTTTCATCAAAAATTACCAAATAGACTTTGTCTTTCTACTATTTCATCACGAAGTGGAACTGGTGAAACAACTAAAAATCTTCGGAATTTTATACCCAGTTATTAGATTAGGATTCTTAATATATTTTATATATTCCTCAATACCACTAGAAATATGTTTTGCACTTGGATTAAATTGTTTTTTTCAAATCATTTGTACCTAACATTATGATCACTAAATCAACGGGGACATGACTTAACATTAAAATTGGTAATGTATCAATACCACATCTAACGGGTACGATTGTGTCTTTCGCAATTACAGTTCTACCACAAAGTCCTTCTTCTATAATTGTATCATTAGTACGCAACTCTGCTAATAATTTAGTCCAACGTTTATCTGTTCTAACACCATCTTCTCCTGGAACATATCCCCAAGTATTACTATCCCCAATACATAAAAATACGCATAATTTTCTCCACCTTTATCCTTTTTAAATTCTTCTTAATTTTAGCAAACTAACACCAAAAAAATCAATAGACCTTAATGATAAAAAAATACTAATAATTGTTATCAGTGCTGTATTTTTTTGTAATGTTACTAAACATAGTTTATAATAACAATATTCTATAAAAAAAGGAGAAATAAATGATACAAACAAATTTTCATCATAAAAAAACATTATAAAAATTCAAGCATATTCAAAAAAATACTTTATATAACATTAATTTTAACAATAAGTTTTTGCATTACTAGAATACATTGGAGGGCTGCTTTCTAATTCATTAGCACTTTTTAGGAGATTCTTTCCACATGTTTTCTGATGTTATTGCATTAGGATTTAGTCTAATAGCCTTACTATTCAGCTCTAAAAAAACCTAATAAAAAAATATACTTTTGGTTTTGTCAGATTAGAAGTACTAGCAGCCTTTATCAATGGGCTAATGCTAATCGGTATTTCAATTTACTTAATTTTTTTGAAGGATTTATGAGATTCTTCAATCCAAAAGATATTGATTTCAAATCAATGCTTATAATTTCTACAATCGGATTAATCTTCAATATTGTAGTAACTATAATTTTAACAAAGAGTTTAAAAGAAGAAGATAACTTAAATATTCAAAGTGCACTATGGCATTTCCTTGGTGATTTAATCAGTTCTATCGGAATCATAATTTCATCAACTATAATTTACTTTTACAAATTATCAAATCGTCGATGTTATTATGAGTATTATCATCAGCATAATTCTTTTTCAAAGGTGGTTATAAAATTACTAAATCATCATTTATTATTTTTAATGGAAGCTACTACTCTAGATACAGAAGAAATTTACAATAAAAATTAAAGAAGTAGAAGGAATTGCTGATATTCACGAATTTCATATTTGGCATACTGATACTAATGAAATCAATGCTGCAATGCATATTTTTACTAGATGAATATGAAACAAGCCATGATTATAAAATTGTAGAAAATGTTAAAATAGTACTTAAAGAAGAATATAATATAGAACATTGCTTCATCGCATTAGAAAATATTAAATACAACGATCACAGTCTATAAAAGAAAATGTCTAAGTTGATATATTATCAACCTAGACATTTTTTTATAATTCCAATAAATCTATCGTCTTTTTCAATTTGATACGTAGGAACAATCTCTGGATTAGAAATTTTATGAATATCTACTAAACAACTATCTATTCCTGCATTATTAGCACCCAGTATATCGGATGTAAGAGTATCTCCTATCATTAAAAACTTCATTCTTATTTTTTTAACACAAATTTCTTTAAATATAATTTCAAAAAAATTCTCTATCTGGTTTCTTGCTACCAATTTCTTCAGAAATAAAAAAATTTTCTCAAAAATACTTATTAAGATTATTATTTTTTTAGTCTTGTATATTGAGTGATTCCAATACCATTAGATGCTATGTATAATTTATGAGTTAAACTTAATTTTTCTAACATCTCTATAATCCCATCAAAAAGTTGATTCCCTCGGCAAGATAACCTCTATATCTATTATCTACTTCACTACCATCGATTTTTTTCTATCAAACAATGAAAAAAATCTTATAAATCTTTCACTTGTAACTTCTTTATTCGATATTTCTCCACGTTCAAAAACTTCTCCATAAAGATTTATTTATTGTTTCATATTTTTCAAATAGCTCATCATTATACTCAATATTCTCATCTTCTAATAATTTTTTTAAAAAGCTAATACCTGTGCCTTACCAAAAATCCAATAAGGTATCATCTAAATCAAATAATAAATATTTATACTTATCTAATATCATCGTTTCACTCCATATGTTTTATTATCTACTCATTATAACATAGAGATCAATTATTTAGAAAAAAATATATTTATTTGATTTATAAATTTAAATTTTATTTTTTTTAGATTTAAAAATATTCTCGAACTCGTGGAGCTACTTCTTCGCCAAATAACCTTATAGCTTTCATTATATCTTCATGTGGCATAGATCCAAGTGGAAGATGCAACATAAATCTATCCAATCCTAATGTTTCTATCATATCAATAAGTTTATTCGCTACAGTCTCAGGACTTCCTACTAACATGGATCCGTCTGGACCTACACTATTTAAATATTGTTCAAAAAGCAAGTGGTCTCCAAAATGGTCTCATCTTTTGAGATTGCATCTACTACTTGTTTTTGTTGGATGGAAATATTTTTTTAATAGCTTCCTCATCAGTTTCAGCTATGAAGCCCCATGAATGTGAAGCAACTTTTTAAACGACTTTCATCAAACCCAGAATGCTTCCCAATAGCTCTATAATAATCTGTTAATCCCTTGAAAGCTTTTGTATTGTCCACCAATTATTGCATATGCTATTGGTAATCCTTTTTTTGTGCTATTTTTAATGGTTGATTCTGTATTCCCACCTGTTGCTACCCAGATTGGAAAAATCTTTTTGAACACTTCTTGGATATACTCCCTTATTTTCTACCTTTTGTGTATGCTTTCCTTTCCATGTTAATTTTTTTCATTAGCCTTTATTTTTCTCCAACATCTCTAATTTTTTTCATCAAACAATTCCTCATAGTCTGCTAAATCATAACCAAATAATGGGAATGATTCTGTAAAAGAACCTCGACCTACCATGACTTCTGCTCTACCATTAGAAATAGCATCAATAGTTGCATACTGTTGATAAACTCTTACAGGGTCCGAAGATGAAAGTACTGTTACCGCAGAACTTAATCTTATATTCTTCGTAACAGCTGCTCCTGCTGCTAACAATATCTCAGGTGCTGAAACAGCAAAAATCTTCTCTATGATGTTCCCCTATAGCATAAAGATCTAATCCAACTTCATCAGCAAGTTTCATCTCTTCTATCATATTTCTAATACGTTCATCATGCGTTGGTGTTATACCAGTTCCTTCTATTTCAGTTGTTTCACCAAATGTACTAATTCCTAATTCTATCATTTTTTTATCCTCCTAAATTATCTCAATTTCAAGATATTATTTTTATAATAAAAGAAAAACAATTTTTAATTAATTTTCTTTAGTATTTCTTTCAATGTATCTAATTCTTCTTCAGTTAAATCATCGAAAAATCTTTTTTTGTATTTATTTTTATGGATAGGAAAAATATCATCCATTAAATTTTTCTCCTATTTTAGTTAACTTAACATAAGTTACTCTTTTTATCCTTTTTGACTAACCTTTCTATTAACATATCCTTTTTTTCAAGGTTATCGACTACGTATGTAGCACTTCCACTAGCAAGTAATATTCTATCACGTATTTCTTGAATACTCTTCTCACCTTTACTATGTAAAAAAATTCCATAACAGAAAAATTCAGTCGCATTTATTGGATAATTCTTTAAAGTTTTCTTTAAATCATCTACCAATAGATTACTTGCTCTCATAATTCCTATAACGACTTTAAACTCATTATTCATAAGAATTCTCCTATCTTATTTACATCTATCCGCACCATAATTATCTCGAATGTGAGATAATTATATTATATTAACTTTACATTGTCAAAGAAATAATATTAAAAGAGTAACTCGACAAAAATCTTGTTTCTCCGAAATTACGATTTTTGTCGAGTCGCTCTAACTAATTTAATTTTTTTATTCTGCAAATTGACTTTGATATAATTCTGAATAGAAACCTTTTTTTGTTTCAATAGTTCATCATGGTTACCTTGTTCAATAATATCTCCATCTTTTAATACTAATATTTTATCTGCATTTCTAATTGTTGATAAACGATGGGCAATAACGAATGTAGTACGACCTTCCATAAGTTTATTCATAGCTTTTTGGATTAATACTTCTGTACGTGTATCTACACTCGAAGTTGCCTCGTCAAGAATTAATATAGGTTTATCAGCAAGAATTGCACGAGCTATAGTTAAAAGTTGCTTTTGACCTTGTGAAATATTTGAAGCATCTTCATTTAATTCCATATTGTAGCCACCCGGTAAAGTTTTAATAAAGTGGTGAATATGAGCTGCCTTAGCCGCTTCTATTACTTCTTCATCTGTAGCATCTAATCGACCATAACGAAGATTCTCCATTATCGTTCCTTTAAATAACCAAGTGTCTTGTAGTACCATTGTGAAGTAAGAACGCAATTCGGATCTGTCAAGTTTAGAAATATCTTTTCCATCAATATAGATACTTCCTCCATTAATATCATAGAATCTCATAAGAAGTTTAATCATCGTTGTTTTACCTGCACCTGTAGGACCAACGATAGCAACCATCTCTCCTTTTTTAACATCACTAGTAAAGTTTTTTTAATAATTATTTCGATCTTCTACATATCCAAATTTTTACTTTATCGAATACTACATTACCTTCTTTACTTGTAACTGTTTCTAGTACTTCTGCATCTTGTTCGTCTTTAGCATCTAAGAACTCAAATACTCTTTCACCTGCAGCTGCCATTTTTTTTGAATTTCTGACATAGATTGAGCTATTTGACCTATTGGTTGAGTAAAGTTTCTAATATATTGGATAAAAAGCTTGAATATCCCCTACACCAATAGTTCCTTTAGAAACTAATAATCCACCTGAGAATACAATACCTACATAACCAAGGTTTCCTACAAAGTTAATCACTGGGAACATTAGCCCTGAGAAGAAATTTGCTTTCCATGATGATGTATATAATTGTTTATTTTTATCATTGAATTCTTTAACACTTTTTTCTTTATAGTTGAATGCTGCAATAATATTTTGACCTGAGAAACTCTCTTCAACCTGTCCATTTACATCAGAAAGCATATCTTGTTGACTTTTGAAATATTTTTGACTCCATTTTGTTATAGCACCTAGTAGTATTCCCGAAACAGGAATTAAAGCTAACGCAATTAGAGTCATTAGAGGACTTATCGTAAACATCATTACCAATACCCCTAATACCATTGCTGTATTTGAAATTATCTGAGTAAAACTTTGATTTAGTGATTGACCTAATGTATCTACATCATTAGTAACACGAGATAAAGTTTCACCTACTGTACGTTGTTCAAAATAGCCAACAGGTAAAGTATTTATTTTTTTACTTATATCTTTACGAATATCGTATGTCATTTTTTGAGAAACATTACTCATCAGCCATCCTTGAATAAACATAAACAGTGATGACAGTATGTATAAACCTAATACAGTAAGTAAAATTCCTGCTATTTTTTCAAAATTTATACTACCTTCATTACTAATTTTAGCAACTAACCCTTCGAATAATTCTGTAGTTGCCTGTCCCATAATTTTAGGACCTACTATACCGAATACTGTACTTGCTAATGCAAAGAATACTATCAAAATACTTGAAACTTTATACTGTGTAAACATCAATTTGATGATTCTTTTTAACGTTCCAGAAAAATTATTAGCTTTTTCTATTTTTTGATCTTTAGCCATGATGTTTACCTCCTTTTTGTAATTCTTCTTCGCTAAGTTGACTTTCTGCAATTTCTAAATATGTTGGGCAAGTTTCAAAGCAGCTCTTGGTGTTTTCCAACACCCACTATCTTACCTTCATTCATTACGATAATTTTATCTGCATTTAAAAATTGTTGCTATACGCTGAGCAACTATAATAGTAGTCACTCCAGACATTTCTTCTCTTAAAGTTTTTCTTAATTTCACGTCTGTTTTGTAATCTAATGCTGAGAAACTATCGTCAAAAAGAAGTATCTTAGGATTTTTTGCCAGTGCACGAGCAATTGAAAGACGTTGTTTTTGTCCTCCAGAAACGTTAGATCCACCTTTGTGAAATTTCACTATTAAATTTATCTTCTTTTTTTCATTAATAAACTCTAGTGCTTGCGCAATTTCAGCGGCTTTTTTTCATCTGTTCATCAGTAATATTTTCATCTGCAAATTTAATATTTGATTCAATATTACCACTGAATAATACTCCTTTTTGAGGGACAAATCCTAAAAATGTCTCTTAATTTATTTAAGCTTATATCTCTAATATTAACTCCATCAATTAAGATTTCACCTTCACTAGCATCGAAGTATCTTGGAATTAAGTGAAGTAATGTAGATTTTCCACTACCTGTACTTCCTATGATTGCAGTAGTTTTTCCTGCTTCTGCTTCAAAACTAATGTTACTAAGCACTGGACTATCAGCTCCATCAAATGTAAAGCTAACATTATCAAATTTTAATGTACCCTTCACGTCTTGAAGCTTACTATCATCAATATGTTTACTATCCACTACAGTAACCTCTGTTTCCAGTACTTCATTAATACGACCAGCTGCAACTTCAGCACGAGGTAGTTGCATCATTAAAAATGTAAAGAATAAGAATGACATTACTATCTGCATTGTATATGTTATAAACGCCATCATATCACCAACCTGAATACTACCAGCATCTATATTTTTTCCACCAACCCAGATTATTAATAATGCAATACCATTCATAATTAGTATAATCATTGGCATAAGGGCTGATAAAGTTCTATTGATGAAAAGTTGTTCATTTTTTAAAACTGTATTTTCTTTATCGAATCTTTCCTCTTCATATTTTTCACGACCAAAAACACGAATTACAGAAATACCAGTTAATGCTTCACGAGTTACCAAGTTTACTCTATCAATTAGCTTTTTGCATAATTTTAAATTTCGGCATTACTAAGAATGAAATTATTCCTAATGTTAAACCTAAGATACCTACACCTAATGCAATTATCCAAGTCATTCCAGTATCAGTTTGCGTAACTTTATAAACCCCGTAAACTGCCATCATCGGCGCATAGATTGCGATAAATAACATCATATTTAAAGCGTTTTGAATTTGTTGAATATCGTTTGTACTTCTTGTAATTAGTGAAGCTGTAGAAAATTTATCAATATCTTGTTTTAGAAAAATGATAGTACTTTATTATAAAGTTTTTTTCTCGTAAATTATAAGCTATTTTCGAAGAGATTCTACTAGCTATAAAGTTTGAGATAACACTACCTATACCTGAAATAAATGTTACGATTATCATCATTATTCCAACTTCTTTTTAGATAATTTTTTTCTAATCTCATTAGTATCAATTCCTACATTATTTCTATACTCTTCTTTAACATAACGAACTCCAGCTTGTTTTAGTTATCATATCAGCCGAACTTCCTAAGTCACTAATTGATTTATTTTTTTTGTTCTATTAAACTATCTTTCTTAACTAGTCCTAGTTTGACACCTTCTGCAACCTTATCTAAATCTAAGTTTTCAGATTTTTGCACCAGATACTACAGTCATAGCATTTTTTTAAATATATCATTTTAGTTCGCTACGTTCTTGTTCACTTATACTATCAAGTTTATATACATCACCATCTTTAGTGTATTTAGCAGTGACTTTTTTTAATCTCATCATCAGTCATAAACAATTGTAACTCTTTAAATGATTTTTCACTTATTTTTTCCGGTACAGCATCTTGGATACCACTTTGTTGAATACCTTTATCGACAATATTACTTGTATATGTCGGAAGTGCTAGCTCTGCTACAACACGAACGCCTAATATCGCAACTAAAAAAATATCATCGGTACCAAGAAACCTTTTAAATATTTAATTAGTTTCATTATTTTCCTCCTTATCAGATAATTCTTCTCTAAAAAAATCTCATTTACTCGAGATAATAATATATCAAACGCTTCTTTTTCCCTTACATCAAATTTATTCCAGATAGATTGGAACCATTCTTCATAAGCTTTTTCTATGTGATTCTATGCATTCGACTCCTTTTTCAGATAAACTAAGATATTTTTTTTCTTTTTATCTTTTTTTCATCTGTACTTTGAACAACAAAAATCTTTTTCTAGTAATTCACTTACAAGTGCTGTAACTCTAGGTTTTTGTCACGTGTAGTTCTTCACCTAATTCCTGCATCGTAATTTTTTTTCTTTACAAGACAAAAAAATAACATTGCTTGGAATTCAGGTTTTTCTATACGGTGCATCACTTTTTCTTATGAAATCTTTTTCATTATCAACCTAAAAATCTTCCATCATATCCATTGCTTTTATGATATGAAATTTCATCTACACTCATTTTCTACCTCCTTTATTACTTATCAAATAGTTAATACCATTAACTAATTAGTTAATAACGTTAACTATTATATTGCATTTTAATCTTTAAGTCAATAGATAATTTAATTATTTCAATAAAAAAAGATTAACCTAGAATTTTTCTAGATTAATCTTTTCAGATTGTTGACAAAACGACCAAAATATCAATGAACGTATTGATGTTTTGGTCGTTTTTCAAAAAAAAATAAGCCTTATGGCTAAAGAATCAGTAGTATTAAGAGATGATTATACCTGTCTTAGTGCTATTGTTTTCATATTTTGAACGCAACAAGACAACCAAGCGTACGACTGTACTTTGGCTTTACCTCTATATTGTACATATCTATATCCGTGATTTTGTTTTGAATCTGCAAAGCTACGTTCTACTGTTTCTTTTCTTCTCTTATACAATAGTTTTCCTTCTTTTGATATACGTCTTAACCTAGCTTCATCATAATAATCCGCATTTATATGACGTCTTATTATTTTCTTCTCGTTTTTATCATCACTTTTATATTGTTTATATCCATTTCTATCTATATTTCTGTATCTAAATATTTCTCCTGTTCGTTTATCCACATATATATCTTTTTCATGTAAGTATTTAAAATATTTGTTATCTTTTGATCTTGAGAATCTTCTATATCCTATTACTGAAAATATATTTTTTTTATCTAACTGTTTTAGTATGTCTAGAGAATAATATCCGCTATCTAACGCAACTTTACCAGGGATTAATCCAAAGTTTTTTTCTATCTGATTTAATCTATCTATATACGGACCACTATCATGAACGTTACCTGGAGTTATATGGCAGTCTATAATAATATTATTCTTCCCGTCTACTGTTCTATGGTCTAAATACATAAAAACCTTCTTCTTTACGATCTCTGTGATAATAACCACTATCTGGATCAGTAGTGTTAATTCGTTGTCTTTTTAGTTCTTCTTTTTCTTCATACTTAAAAAGGCTTTTTTTCCTATTTTTTTCTCTCTTCATTTATTTCTTTTTCTAAGTCTAATTTTCTTTCTTTTACTTTTTGTGGTAATTTCAATTTTGTATTTCTTTTTTTGTTTGCGTTAGCTTTTAATGTGCGTTGAATCAGTAAAAAACTCTGTTCCACCTACTAATTTTTTATCAATAGCTTGATTCACTATATTTATAAATATTTGTTCAAATATATCAGTTCCTTGGAATCGTCGAATATAGTTTTGTGAAAATGTAGAATAATGTGGAACTGGTTTTAGAAAAATGGTATCCCTAAAAACCATCTAAATGCAGCATCTGTTTCTATTCTTTTTTTATTGTTTCTCTCATAGATTTTTATTCCATAGAAATCTTTTTAAAAACACTAATTTGAATAATACTACAGGGTCTCAAAACAATTTCTTCCTGATGTATGGCTATAGTATTCTTCTGTTAAATCATAAATAAATTTAAAAATCAATCGCTTTGGCTACTTTTTCTTAAAAAAAGTGATTTGTAGGAACTAATTCTGATAACGTCATTAATATTATTTCATCTTTTGATATTTTCTTTTTTTATTAAACATACTAAAAAAACCCCCTCTATATACTTATATTATAACATTTTTTTAGCACTTTTTTTCTCATTAAAACAGGCTGCTGACTCATGCAGTTTCTGCATTTGTCAACAGCCTGAAAAAGATTAACCTAGAATTTTTTTCTAGATTAATCTTTTTTTCTATTTACTAAATATCCAAGCTTGGGCAAGGTTATTTTTTTATGTCATTTTCTGTAAAACCATTATAACTTGTAAGTTTAACATCATTGTCATTCGGATCGTTTTATATAGAATTTATCATCTTCGTAACCTCGAATAACTTTATATGTTACTCTATCACCAAATACACCTGATTTAAATCTAACAAGTATAGGTTTATTGTCTTTCAGTGCATCTTCCAAGTTTTCTACTAATTTATCAGTTTCAACACGTTCAACTTTTTAGATTATATTTTTCAGCGAAAGCTGTAATAATCGTAGGTTGAGTTCCTTGATTTCTGATATAGTATTTATTACCTGCCCAAGAAGCAAGTTCTTCCACAGTTGCCTCATCTTTACCGATATATTTTGCAATCATCGCTAGCGAAACAATAGCATCACCATTATCTTCAATTGTTTTCTTACCATCAAGACCATACGCTATATTTTTATATGCATCTTGTTTCATATAATACATAGGCACAGAAAGTCCTTTTTGTGGTAAATTAAGTAACTGTTCTTTTCGTTTTTGCATTATAATTATCAATATTGATTAAATAATATAAGTATCCCTCTACACCATCTTTCAAAGATTCTATGAATTGTTTATTGGCTATCTCATCATTCAATAAATCAGCATCAATTTTATTTCCAATATTACCAGAAATCAGCTTAACTTGTGGAAGTTTATCGCTTAGTTGCGCAAAAGTTGACTGTTTTTTTCTGATGATGATACTCTTGAAATATAATGTTCTGAAAGATTCTTTTTCGATACTTCTAGCAACTATAGCTGATTCTTGCGTTAAGTAATAAACTTTCACTCCAAATATATCTTTATTACTATCATTAGTAGTATCAATATCAACTAGCATTTCTACAGCATTCTCTGCAGCAATTTTTTTGTAATTTCTTCTTTTTGAAGGATAAGTTTCATCATTATCCCTCGTTAAAATTGCTTTTTATACCATCTTTTTCTAATATCTCTTTTAATTGTTTAGCTATTTTTTTAAATTATAAGACTTAGAAGATACTCCTTTATAATCAAAACTATCATCTTGTTTGCTAATTGGATTTAATAATATTGAATAAGAAGATAATTTTTTTCTTTATTTTTGGTCCTCAGGACTTTTTTTAGCCCCGTACCTAAAATACTCCATCCTGGTATCCAACCAACAAAACTATCTTTTGTTTTCACTTCATACCAAGAATCAGATTTGCTTAACATTTCTACGTTATCTCCTGCAGTCACTTTTTTTAAAGTTGGATAGGTATCGTCAGGTCCAGTTCTAAGCTCAATTTCTTTCGAAATGGTAATGTTGTTCTCAGAATTAGATGCTAAATTCATCTTCTCCCCTATATAAGTAACTACTCCTCCAGTAATTAGCACTAATAACAGTATAGATATTAGAAATAATACTCCATTCTTGTTTCTTCTTTTTATTCTCATTTTATTTTTCCTGTTGTTAGTTTTTTTCGTAAACAATAGTTACAGGACCATCATTAACAATATTTACTTCCATCATGGTCTGAAAAAAATTCCTGTTTCTACCGTTACTCCTTCTTCTCTTAAAAAAATTCATTAAATTTTTTTCATATAATTCATTTGCTTTTTTTCTGCTCCTGCAGCGCTTGTAAAACTAGGTCTCATTACCTTTTTTTGTATCAGCGTATAAAGTAAATTGTGAAACTGATAAGATACTTCCTCCTACATCTTTAAGACTTAGGTTTAGTTTATCATTTTCATCTTCAAATAAGCGCGCTTGTGCTATCTTTTTTTGCCAAGTATTTCGCATCTTCCTCTATAGATTCTTTATGAACCCCTACTAAAAAGACAGTATCCTTTATCAATACTCCCCACGACCTTATTGTTAACACTTACACTAGCTTTTTTTAACTTTTTGTAATATAATTTTCATATATCCACCTATTTAACTATTCTTTCTACGCTATAAACGTCTTGGATTTGTCGTAATTTTTTAATCATGTAATCACATTCACTAACATTTTTAACATATATTCCAATTGTGATGACACATGTTTTATCAGCTTTAGATTCAGAATTAAGTTTTTTTAATCTCGACTCTACTTTCACTTAATGTCAATAGAACATTTTGTAATAACAATTCTCTATCGAACGCATGGATTTGCAATGTTACACTATAACGACGTGCATTTAAGCTTTCTACCCATTCAACATCCAATAATCTTGCATGATCTTCTTCACTTAAGTTTGGACAATTATGTCTATGAACTGTAACTCCTCGACCTTTTGTAATAAAGCCTACTATTTCGTCTCCAGGGATTGGTTGACAACATTTAGATAATCTTACAAGAATATTGTCTACTCCCTTTACATAAACCCCTGTTTCAGTAACAATTTTTTTAGTTTCTTCTGCATTGAAAAAGTTTCTCAATTTTTTTGCTTGAGTCATCTTTTTCTTTTCTAATTTTTTTCTGTTAATCTTGCAAAAAAACTTTATTCGCTGTAATTCCACCATATCCTATGGCAACATACATTTCTTCAAGATTAGCAAATTTATATTTATTTAAAAGCAATAGCAATATTTTCTTCTGTAAGAACTTCATCAATATCAAAGTTATTAGCTTTAATCTCATCTTTTAACAAGATTTCACCTTTAACTAGATTTTCTTCACGCGCTGCTTTTTTTGAAGAATGCTTTAATTTTTTTGATTTAGTTTTGGGATGATGTAGCTATCTCTAGCCATGAACGTTTTTGGCCCTGTAGAGTTTTTTTACTGGTACGAATATCGCAGATTTCACCAGTTGATAACACATAATCGAATGGCTCAATTTTTATCATTAACAGTAGCTCCTACCATCTTATTACCAACTTCTGAGTGAATCGCATATGCAAAGTCAACAATACATGAACCTTTTTGGTAATTCTATAATATCACTATTTGGTGTAAACACATAGATTTTTATCACTCAATAGGTCTACTTTCAATGATTCCATAAAGCTTTCGGCAGTCGCTTCAGTTTCATCATTTTCTGCAATTTTTTTGGAACCAATTTAATTTTTTTCATAGAAGTTATTATTTCTATTAACCTTCTTACCTTCTTTATAAGCCCAGTGAGCAGCAATCCCTTTTTCGGCAATCTCATGCATTTCATAAGTTCTAATTTGAACTTCTAAAGTTTGCCCATCTGGTGCAATTACCGTTGTATGCAGTGATTGATACATGTTCGGTTTTGGCATTGCGATGTAGTCTTTAATTCTTCCTGGAATTGGAACCCAAAGATTATTTACAAGTCCTAAAGTTGCATAACAATCAGCTACACTATCTACTAAAACACGCACAGCTAACAAATCATAAATCTGGTCAAAAGTTTTATTTTTGCTTAACCATTTTTATAAATACTATAAATATGTTTTTGGTCTCACCCGTTACCTGTGCTTTTAATATTATTATCAGCTAAAATTGATGTTATACTTGAGCATGCATCTTTTATACTCTCTTCTCTTGCACTTCTTTTTTGTTTCATCATTCCTACTATTGAGAAATATTGAGATGGATGTAAATATCTAAGCGATGTATCTTCCAGTTCCCATTTAACAGAACTTATCCCCAATCTATGAGCTAAAGGCGCATAAATTTCAAGTGTTTCACTCGAAATCTCACGTTGTTTCTCCTCACGCATATACTTCATAGTTCTCATATTATGTAGTCTATCTGCAAGTTTAACGAAAAATAACACGTAAGTCCTTCGCTATAGATACAAAAAGTTTTCTATGATTTTTCTGCTTGTGATTGCTTTTTAGAACGGAATTTTACTTTATCTAATTTTGTAACTCCATCAACTATAACTGCTATATCTTCACCGAAAGTTTCTTTAATATCATCAAATGTATATTTAGTATCTTCTACAACATCATGCAAGAAACCAGCACAAATCGTTGCATAATCTAATTTAAGCTCAGTTAAAAATTCCTGCAACTTGAACTGGGTGTAATATATATGGTTCCCTGATTTTTCTAAATTGTCCTTCGTGAGCAATTTTTGCAAATTCATAAGCTTTTTCTTATTATTTCTATTTGCTCTTCTGGTAAATATTTACTCGCCATATCTTCAACATTTTCATAATTATATGGGTATTCAAGATTCACAGAAATTCCTCCTCTTTCGTAATTTAATCTACCTTTTATAATACCACAAAAAAACAAGAAAAATTTCCCGTAATTTACCAAAAATAATTATATTTTTCCAACTATTTTCATAGCATATACATTCATAATATACATAATATTTAGTTGAATATTATTATAATTCAAAAATCCCAGTTCATTTCGAACTAGGATTTAATTTAATTATTTAACTTCTACGTCTTGAGATAAATCAACTTTATCTAAAGGTATTAGTTTTGTTTTATATCTAATTTTGTGATATAGATAGAAGAATAGGAAAATAGGAACTCCCATGTAAGTAGTTAACATTCCACTCCAGTTAACTACACCTTTAGTAATAAGTTCAGTATCTTGACCGATAATAACGATGATACATAATACTAAAGCGATAATTGGCCCTACAGGGAACCATTTTGCTCTATATTTAAGATCATTTAAGTCTTTACCTTGAGCAATAAATGCTCTTCTAAATCTATAGTGACTTAATGCAATACCTAACCATGCGATAAATCCAGTTAATCCACTTGCTGCTACGATATAAGTATAAGCGTTAGCACTTGTAAGTTGGATTAAGAAGATTAAGAATACTACTACAGCTGTTGCAATCAATGAGATTACAGGAGTACCATATTTAGTAACACGACCAAAAATTGGATACGCAAGTTTTTCTTTACTCATCGCATAAAGCATTCTTGTTGATGCATACATACCTGAGTTACCAGCTGATAGGATTGATGTTAAGATTACTGCATTCATTACACTTGCAGCTAATGCAAAACCTGCATTTTTTTGAAGACAATTGTAAATGGTGATTTAGCAATTTCTTCAGCACTTGCAGCACCTAATAAATCTGGTGAAGTATAAGGAATTAATAATCCGATTACTAAGATAGCTAGTACGTAGAAGATTAAAATTCTCCAGAATACTTGTTTTACAGCTTTTGGAATACTTTTCTCTGGGTTTTCACTTTCACCAGCAGTAATACCGATTAACTCAGTACCTTGGAATGAATATCCTGCGATTAAGAATACTCCAAGTGTAGCAAGGATTTGTCCAGATAATGAAGAATCTTCACCAACGAATGGCGCATCACCAATTGTTAAGTTTTTTTAAATCCAATATATTCTCCACCTAAAAATACCGAAGATAGTTAAACATCCAACTACTAAGAAGATGATTACTACTACTACTTTAATAAGTGCAAACCAATATTCACTTTCACCATATACTTTAACACTAAGTGAGTTTAAAGCGATAATTATAACTAGGAATAATAAGCTCCAAGCCCAGTGAGGAAGTACTCGCATAGGCTCCCAATAACTGATTGCTAATGCAGATAACTCTACGTCAGCCGCTACTGTAATTACCCAGTTAAACCAATAGTTCCATCCTAAAGCAAATCCTAATGAAGGATCCACATAACGTGTAGCATATGTACTAAATGACCCTGATGTAGGGAGATATGTTGCCATTTCCCCTAAAGATGTCATTAAGAAATATACCATAAGCCCGATACATAGGTAAGCTACGATAGCTCCCCCAGGCCCCCGCACTTTGAATTGCTTGACCACTTGTCATGAATAATCCACTACCGATACATCCTCCGATAGCAATCATACTAATATGACGTGATCGTAAATTTCTTTTTACTTCTGTTGCATTATTGTTATTGCTGTTGTTTGTCATAATAAAAACCTCCTTGATAAAAATAAAAAAGCATAACTTCTACCATATTTGCACGGAGTTATACTTCACATTATCTCTCCAAAACAAGATATTAGTAGCGCAACATAGCCTCACGACTATGACAGTCCTATACTTAGTTCAGTATAGACCCAACAATATTAACATAGGATTAATATTATTTCGGCGACGTTTCCTTTCAAGTAATATCATCAAGCCCTACACTTTCAATTACCCTACTGATAAAAAAATCGCAACCTCTACCTCACTTACTTTTGTGAGGTACATATTCAATTAACTGCTTATTAGTATAATATACTTTTTTTCAGGATTGTCAATAAGAATTTTTAATTTTTTTCTAAAAAAATCCTCTTGAAATTGTATATAATGTACTATACTCAACTTTTTACAAGAATAATATTCTTTATTTCAATACTTTTGTATAAAAAAAGAAGGAGCTTGAACCTCCTCCTTTTTTTGATACTTACAAGCATCTTTTTATATCTATCATCTTGATAAACAAATGACTAATTAATCATTCTTTTTCTTTTTTTTCTTTTTTAATATTTTATAGTTTCTAATTATCCCTAATATCATTAAAAATTTCTAATATACTTAATAAAAATTCTCATCATATCTCCCCTTAAATACAAAGTAACTAAGAATATCAATCTATATTATCTAATATCTTTCACAAATTGCCCCTTGTCGATATTCTTCTAATAAAATTTTTTTAATAATTCAATTTGTTTTTATCCTTGCACCGCTATCTGTGTCAGCTACTTTTTTTCGACATAATTTATCTACAACTCTCTTAGTTGAAATAATATCCGTCTCATTTTTTTTATTGATTCTTCTTTACTTTGGAAAAATATCATGACTCATTATCTGTAACCCATAAGAATTGTAAGTTAATGTATAACCACCATGACCTGTTGTTTTTATGGTAAGCTCTAGACATTCCACCATCAATAACAATTGTTCTACCATTAGCTTTAATCGGATTTTTCTCCTTTAGTTTCCTTAACAGGAGTATGTCCATTTATAATATGACCTTCACTAGTTAAACCAAACTCATTTAATAACTTAATACAAAAACTCTTCATTGTCTCTAAGTTTATAATATGCATTTTTTTACTTCTTCATGAGTAGATTTATCATCTATAAAAATATCTTTCGAACGTCGTCATATCACATTTACCAAATAATGGAGAGTAGCGACCTTGCCATAAGTAAAAAGAATAACCCGTTATCTTCTCTACAACCACAATAAAATATACTACGAATTTTTTTATCAAAAAAAGTCTAGTAGATTCTTACCTGAGTATTTCTTTCCTCCATAAGAGAATTCCTGGAAGCTTCCATTCTCATCTACCGGCATACACCCATGAAGAAGTAGATTCCCATTATAACAACAATACATACCACCCTTTGTTAATAAATAATTCTACATGTTTTTTTAGCTTTTCACTCGCTATAAATGATTCTTTTAATTTATTTATAATTTTTTTCTTCTTCATCCGTTAATAAGTATGGATTTTCCTTATCCACTGTTGGGAAATTGCATGAAGTTAATGGATATTCTTTACCATAAATTTTTACGGTTTCTTTTTTTCGAAGTCAATTTTATCTAGCAATGCGCGTGACTCTAAATCAAATTCAGGATGTTTATCTATAATCTGTTTTTTTCTAATTTGAATTGAATTATTGCCATAGCCTTATGCATTCTAGCTATTTGCATAATTTCGTGTTCACTATATTTTAACTCATCATCTTTAGATAATTTTGGTAAAAAAATTCTTTTACAATCATCATCTTTATAATACTTTTCACTAAAATTTAATAAATTCCTAATAGGAATCCCATATCTATCTTCTATAATATCTAAGTTATCATATCTTGCACATATTCTGATTACATTCGCTAATGAAATTCTATCTCCTAGATAAGCACCTATCCATAGCATATCATGATTTCCCATTGAATATCAACAGAATGATAATCTAGTAGTCTATCCATTATTTTATCCGGGAAAGGTCCCCTATCATAAATATCTCCAACAATATGTAAGTGATCAATTGTTAACTTATGAATACTTAATGATAATTCAATGATAAACTTATCACCAGCACCTAATTCAATAATATTCTCAAGAATTTTATCATAGTAATCATTCTTATCACTACTTTGCATTTTATAAAAGTAATTCATCTATAATATACTTAAAAATCTTTTGGTAAAAATTTTTTTCTTACTTTGGATCTAGTGTACTTCCTTGCTGCTACTTGCGTTACTTCTAATAATCGGAGAAGAATTATCTTTTGAAATTCTTTATAATCACATATATCATATTCTTTTCTAATGAGATTTAGTTTTTTTCTTCTGGATAATAAATAATAGTAGCTAGAAGATTTAAATCTTTCCTAGGAAGTCTGTTGCCAAATACCTCTTTAAGTTTTTTTCTTTAATAATACCTGAACCATTTCTTAAAAATATGATCAAATGCTTCATATTCTCCATGAATATCACTTAAAAAAATGTTCTGTCCCTTTAGGAAGCGTTAATATAGCCTCTAAATTAATTATTTCCTTAGTTGTTTCATCTATACTCTGAAAAATTTCCCGCTAATAATTCTAAATGTTCTCTAGATATTTTCATGCTAATCTCCTTTTTATGATTTTCATCTAAATCTTAACATACTTCTTTTTGGTAATTCAAGAAATGTACACGTTGTCAAAAAAATAGTCAAATAGTTATTACATATTATTCCTCAAGATATAAAATAAAAAGAAATATGATACTAACTGTCTAACATTAGTCTCATATTTCTCTTATATAATTATTTTTAATTTCCCTACAAATCTTTCCATCTCTTTTCATCTCTTCAAGAGTATCAGCAACAAGAACATACATTGTGTTTCCTTGAAGTTCAGCAAAAGGCTTCTGGCATTCTTAGAACAGCTTTCAGTTTATCTTGATATTTTTCTCTAATTTCTTCATCAGAATGTACATAATCTTTATAATCACGACGTGTTGACGCTAATCCATATTTTTTTCATCAACATTTAATTCATTAAATGTTCCATTAACCACTTCAGCATAAACTCTAAAATAATCTGTTGAATGCGCAAAGTTATACACATCTACTGCAAAAAGCTCCCGCTGGACGATTATTATACTCGATTGCTATATAATCATCTTTAGTTTTGAAAAAAATTCAATATGGAAGAATCTCTCTTTCATACCAAATGCTTTTTACTGCATTTTTTTACCGTATTCTACTAGTTTTTGGATCTAAATCCTTGTCTATGTAATAAAACCCAATCTAGCGTATTATTATTTAATAAATCTAACGGAGTGTGGTAGTATACAATACTTGTATAAAATACAATATTCCCTTTAGCATCTACCAATCCATCAAAAAGTTACGATATCAGAGTTATCAACAAAAAGGCTCTAAGAAATAATGAGTATTTCCATCCCATTCTTTTTTTAAAGTTTTCTACATCTTTCTTATCTTTTAAGCTTATAAGTGGCTGATGCTCCTACTCCATTATCAGGCTTAGCTATCAATGGTAATTTTAATTTTTTTAACACCTTTTTCGATGTCACCATCTTTTTTCACTAAGAAACCTGGTACTACAGGCACTCCTGCTTTCTCGAAGTATTTTTTCATCTCTGATTTATGTTTTGTTTTTTTAAGATCGTGCTCTTTTAAACCAAACACATTAAATTGTGTACGAAGTGCAGCATCTAATTCCATCCAGTGCTCATTTTGTGATTCTATTCTATCAATATGCCCATGTTTGTGATATAAGAATGCAACAGCACGTTTTACTTCATCAACATCATCAAGACTATTAACTCTAAAAATACTCAGTTAAGGCTTCTTTAAGTCTTTGATCTAACTGTTCATATGGTTCTTCTCCAATTCCAAGTACATTAACACCTTTGATTTTTTTAACTCAATAGAAAAATTTTTTTGAAAAATTGTGTGGATAATATGGTGATATAACTATGTAATTCATAAATCTTTGTCTCCTCTTAACTTTATTATAAATTTAATTTATCTAAAAAGTATGACATTTGTATTCTCCACCAAGGCCAGTCATGGGCAACATCTTCACCCCATACATCAAACCATGCTGGAATATTCTTTTCTTCAAATGCTCTTTTTAAACTATAAAATGATGGTAATCCATCTTGTTCCCATGGACCTAATCCTGTGCATACAATAATATCAGCGTTTCTATAGTGATCAATAAACCATCCATCATTTTGATTCCAAATATTATCACTAGGTGAATTTCTATATATTAACTCATCATTTCCATATTCACCTACGAAAAAAATCTAGCATCATACACTCCACTAAGTGAAATCACTTTTTCCAAATACATCCGGATGTTGTAGGAAAATGTTAAACGAGTGATATCCCCCCATGCTACAACCAGTAGCCATCATTTGTCCAAACCATCCTGTCTTATGTTTAATAAATGGTATTGCTTCTTCGATAACATATTTTTTTCATATTGAGTATGTGCTAATGCTCTATCATGACCATTTTTTTCCAATCACATAACCACGATTCACTATCAACACTTGATAATGTGAAAAAAATTGTACTTTTCCTTCATTGATGAATCTTTCACAAGCATGAATCATTCCAAAATCATAATACTCATTATGTGTCCCACCCGATGACGGAAACACAACAATCGGTAATCCACCGTGTCCATACCTGTTAAGAACCATTTCTCTTCCTAAATTTCCACTATAATGACTTAAATTTTCTATATTCAAACTAAAAACCTCCATTTTCTAAAAAAATATTTTTTTACCAATTTTTCACTTATAAATCTTAAACATTCTGGTAAATATTTAGCCCAACACTCTTCACTGTGCTCGCCATTAGCCACAACATTTAATTTTTAACTCGCTTGTTGATAATCCAGCATCAATTAACTGACGATAATAGTCTAAACTTGCATCAATATATAATTGTTTTTAGGTTGCCATTGGCTAATTGCTTATCTGTATCATCTCCCTCGTTCGTTCCAACTTCTATATATACTCTTTGATCTGAGACCTTATGTTTCGAAATAAATCTATCAAATTCTGGTTTATTCAACCAATTTGCAGATGAAAATACTCCAAGAGCCCCTACAACATCTTTTATGCTCTAAACCAATATATTGTGATATATTGGCACCTAAAGAACTACCAATCATCGCCGTATATTCTCTCTGTGGCTTAGTACGATAAGTACTATCAATAAATGGTTTAACTACATTTACAAAGAAATCCGCATACTCGGAACCTAATCCTCCTAAAGTCAAACCAAAAATTTAATATTGGTAAACTTGAAAACTTCCAAGGTGCATATTCATTCATTCTTCCCTCATTATCATTATCAATTCCAACTATTATCATTTTCGGCATATCAGGATTTCTCTTAATCGCTGGTATAACTTTCCACGAGTGTCCACTGAATGATTCACCGCTATAAAAAAACATTTTTGTCCATCATTCATATACACTACAGGATAGTGTTTATGTTCATCTTGAGCATAACCTTTTGGTAAAAGAACTCTAATACGACGATTTTTTTCCCGTATATGGAACTTTTAACTCATGCTCTTTCATTTCTAGATAAAAATACGCATCTCTGTTCATTAATATTTTCCTTTTTAAATTATTATTATAGCTATAATTCTACCTTATTTCTCTTATAAAAATCAATTAATTGAGTGTAATTTTTTTCGTGATTTTTTTCTGAAAAATTAATTATTATTGATTATTTATATACTAGTGCAATGTTCATAATTAAATATAAAAAAACGAATTACCACATGGTAATCCGTTCCTCTCTATTAAAACTCACTATATACATACTCTTTGACATTTGAAAAAAATCCGTTAAAAAAACAGTATATTATTATTCCCATTATTACTATATAAAAAAATAGTACCCATAGTGTTAGTTTTTTTGTTTATAGCTTAATTTACTTTTTTTAAGTTTGTAAAAGATCTCTTTCAAAAATCAATCCATCCTCTCCAGCCAAGATGCATCGCATCATACATATAATAATCTTCATATTCTTTACTTGAATAATCCATTACTTCTATATTATTCTTTTTAGCAATTTCTTTTAATTTATTATAAGCGACTTGTCTTTTTTTCACTATTAATTCCAGTATAGTCACTCCACTTTCCATGAGCAGGAAGAATCGCAAACTTGATATTCAACTTCAAATCCTTAACAATAGATAATAGTAAATCTAAGTCTTCGTATTCTTTAGAATCATCATACTTTGTATTTTTTTGAACTATCTTTTTAGTTGATTATATTTAACTCTTATATATTTATCATAGTACGTATTATCAATCTGATAATCATTATTATTAGTTCGTTCTATAGCTTCTTTGGTTACCTGTTTATCTAATTCTTCCCAATTATAATTTGGAGTATTTTCGCCACTAACCGGATAGTTTTTCTTTACCTTTATTTTTTTATAAAAAGCTTAATTTATTTTTTTAACACATAAAAGTAATTATCAAGTTTTATAAACTCACCTGTAAATTTATTACCCTTACCTTCTAAAAAAATATCGTTTATAACCTTTATACTTTTTTTATTCAATTCCTTATTTGTAGATGATAGTTCTATAACCCTATTAATAAATTTCTCTTTGGTATCTCTACTAATATTATCATTTTTCATAGTATTATAGACATGCTCACTAGAAATCCTAGATAGAAATGCATCCTTTAAAATACCGTTTTTTTGTTATCAAACCACTGAATAGATTGAATCATTACTATTTCATTATTTTTTTCACATCATTCCCTATCGATCCAATAGTAGCCGCATGAATAATATTTTGAGAGTTCCCAACCCCTACTTGCATTATATTAAAAATCTTCGTAATTGAATATTTTCTTAGGGGTGATAATTTTCATTAATAGTCGTTGTTAACTCTGAAGATCCCAAAAGTAAAAAGTGTTCTAGGCGTCATGTTTTCGACTATTATATCTCTACTTTTATATTTTTTTCAAAACTGGTACTATATCTGACGCTATTGTCGTTCGACTTATAATAAGTTTCTACCTTCTTTAAGAGGGTCATATCTAAAATTACAAGTGTAATTAATACCAATACTATTGATATTAAAAAAATGCTTTTTAATCTTATCATGTTATTATTTCCTATTTTCTATATATGAAATTACCTTGTTTGGTGTATCGATTTCTTCATATGTTACTTCTGTCGGAGCTATACTTAGTCCAAAGATTTCTTCTATTTTTCACTAACATTTCTACAAAAAGCTAAAGAATCCATTAACCCTTCTTCTTTCATGTTTATATCTAAATCTTCTCTTACTACTTCGTCTTCACAGATTTCTTCTAACATTTCTAATACTTGTTCTTTTATCATGCTTGTTCTCCTAACTCTTTATTATTTTTTTAATACATGACTTATTAGTTTATATGGTTCTCCTGAGAAAATATATAAACCTATTATTACTAAGTTGATCGTTATGAACCAACTAAGTCCTTTGTACCATATTTCGTTTTTATTCTTTTTATAAAACTTACTTTTCTTTTGATAGTACTCAAATCCTGCCATAAGTATTCCATGGTAGAATCCATATACTACATAGCTTATTGTTAAGCCGTGCCAAAATCCCATAAGTACCATGTTTACCATGTAGGCATACATTGCTGTATTTAGTCTTTTCTTAAATCTTTTTTTCTTTGTTGCTTCCATAAAGACTCTTGAGAATACGAAGTCTCTAAGCCACATTGATAGTGTTATGTGCCATCTATTCCAGAAGTCTTTTATATCTATACTTAGGAATGGTTTATTGAAGTTCATCGATATTCTTATTCCTAAGATGTTACTACTACCTACAGCCATTAAACTGTATCCTGCAAAGTCGAAGAATAGGTATAATGTATATAGGTACATGTATTTTTAATGAATAGATAAATGTACCATGGTTTGTTAATCCTACTAAGTAGTGGTAGCTTAATGTTGAGAATACTATTTTATATAGTAATCCTAATATTAGTCTGTAGACTCCTTCTCCAGCTAATTCTAAGTACTCTGTCCTCGGCATTCTTTCTTTTTATTTCGCTCATAAATCGTCTACTTCTGTCTATCGGTCCTGCACTTACAGTTGGAAAGAACAGTAGGAATTGTACATATTCTAAAGCACTAATTTTTTTCTTTTATTAACCCATCTGATATTTCTATCATAATTTGTATTGTCTTAAATGACATATATGATATTCCTATAAAGGCTAATAGATGTAAGTGCGTTATTGCGAATACTTTGTTTATTACTAGTGGTAATATCGATAGTATTACTAATATTTTTTTAAGTGTTTTTTTGCTTTCTGTTTTTTTGAGCTATTAATACTAAAATGTATTCAAATAGAATAAATCCTACCAGATAAGTTATCATTGTTATACTTTTTACCGTATATCGCTATCGCAAATATTACCGACAGTGCTAAGATATAATATTCTATTTTTTTACCTAGATAGTTTATTATAAAGCCTATGATTAGTGCTATAGCTAATACTAAGAAAAAAATTCATTTCCGTCAAAAGTAGTTCATTTTATACTAACTCCTTTAACTTTTTTTCTTATCTATTTTCCCATTGTTGTTTAGTGGCATTTCTCCTAAGAATACTATTTTTTTCGGTATCATATATTCTGGCACTAATTTTTTTAGTTCTTGTTTTATTTGTTTTGTTACTTCGAAGCGTTTTTTTCTATTTCTTCATTATATACTATAAATGATGTCAATGCTTTTACTTTTCCATCTTCATAGCTTGGTACTGTCGCTGCTTGGCGTATTTTTTTATTTTTTTAGTAGATTGTTATCTATGTCTTCTAGTTCTATTCTGTGGCCATGTAGTTTTACTTGGAAGTCTATGCGCCCTTCACAAAACAGCATGCCATCTTTGAAGTACCCTAAGTCTCCTGTTAGGTAACTTCTTTCTTCTTTTTCCGTCTACTTCCCCTACACCGAATTTTTTTCATTTGTTATAGCGTCATTTTTTTGAAGTATCCTTTTGCGACTGTATTTCCTGTAATTACTATTTCACCTTTGTTTTTCTTCATCTGGATTTGCTAGGTGTACTTTTTGTACCCCATTTTACTTCTCCTACTGGTAGGTTCTCATAGTATTTTTGATTCACTTCTTTTGTTATTTCTACCCATGTGACCATTACTGTTGATTCTGTTGGCCCATATGTATTTATTACCTGTGCATCTTCAAAGTTTTTTTGTGGATTTTTTTTCTACTGTTGTGCTGAATAGTTTTTCTCCACAAAAGACGAATTGTTTCACCTTCGGCATTAGACTTTGATTGAAGTTTTTTTATCTATGAAACACATTTCTATAAATGATGGTGTTGAAATCCATATTGTTGCATTGGATTTATTTAGTTCTTCAAACATTACTTTGAAGTTTTCTTGATGCTTCTTATCTATTTGCACTAAAGATGCTCCTAAATAAATACTTGGCCATAATGACATTACCGATGATCAAATGAGAATGGTGGATGTCCTAAGAATACTAATTCTTCTTTTTCATCATAGTATCCTGTATACCAGTGTAAAAAAAGTTATTTAGGTTATTATATGTAATACATACTCCTTTTTGGTTTTCCTGTGCTTCCTGATGTGAAAAATTATATAGAATATATCTTCATCTTTTACATAGTTTTTCTTTTTGAAATAGCGTTTTGAGTACTTGAGATTATTTCTTTAGCTGATTTAACATCTAGTATCTCTCTAGTTAGCTCTATTTCTTCTGTAACTAGTGCTACTTTTTGAGTCTGTTGTTTCTACTATTTCTTCTACTCTTTCTTTCGGTGTATTTATATCTACTGGGCAAAATGCTCTTCCTGATTTTACACACGCTAAGAAGTACACTAACATAAATGGATGTTTATGTCCGTACACTACTATAGGGCTTTTGTCTGCGCCTAGTTTTTTTCTTCAAGATAAGACGCAAGTCTATCTGAATACTCTATTAAATTTTTTTATATGTTAAATTTTTCATTCTGATATATATTATTAATATATACTTCTTTAGAACTATTTTTTTAAACTGTTCTAGTTTTTTTCAAAAAAAGTTAATTTCATATTTATTTTATCCTTGCCTCTATGTCTATTCTTTATCGACTTTTTAATTTTACATCACTATATATCAAAAAGTCGACATTATACTCCTTATACTATTATAATATAAAAACTTAAAAAAATGTGATTAAAAAAATAGAAAAAAATTATAAAAAAATTGATTTATTGCTTTTTTTATTTTCAAAAACAACAAATCAATTTTCATAAGTTTTTCTAAACTCGATTTACTTTTAGGTCATTAAGTAACTTTTTCTTTTTAAATCTTTTGATTTAAGATTTACCTTCTCTTTATAACTAAGTCGTGTATCACTATTACTTGCAAAGTTAAATAAAGTGTCCTTCTCAGCAGAATATTGATTTTTTTAATTTCATAATTATCTAAATTAAAGTCAAATGCAAAGATTTTTTTTCTATAAGCATCATTATATTTTTCAAGGTTTTTTTATTAACTAATTTTTTTCAAGTTCAGGACTTGTAAATGCTTTTATGACTATCTGCTCCATGAATTTTCTTAGCTTTTTGTAGTTCTAACATACATAATTTCGGGAGCTTTTTTTCATAAAAATTCATCATCTAATATTAAATCACTATTCGCTAATCCTCTTAATCTATAGGTCTTTAAATCTTTTCCTAATTTTTGCTATTTCTCTATAAAATATACCTAATATGTCCTCTGAATTCCTGTCAAACATCAGTTCACATGCCAATGCATAAGTTAAAAATCTGAGAAATAAACCCTAATTCTAAACTATCTAAAGAAAAAAATCGCTTTTGACTACTCTTATAATCAATTATTGAAATATTCTTTCCATTAACATCTACTCTGTCAATTACCCCTGTAAATTTAATAGGTGGTATATTGTATTTTTTTGTTTCAATTCTTTCTTATTAATTTCCCCAGTTTCAACATTTTCACATGTAATAACATTATCTACTATTTCCAGAGTAAATGGTCTTTCTAAGAATGTTGGCATAAATCCTGTTAGTGCAAAAATATTTTTATTTCTATTGCTATAGCTACTTCAAGTCTCATAATCATATTATTTAAAAATATATTTATGAGTATTTAACAATTCTATTAACTGCAATGTTTCTAATATATCTTTATTATTACTAGAATAAATAACATCATTCAATATCTTTTTAATATTAAACCTTCTTGCGATATCTTCATCTTTCGTCATATCTATATCAAATTTACTTCCGCATTCAGCTATAAAATTAGTAATTCTTTTTTTCCGACATTACTGCATGGAAGAATTTTCCAGTAACAAGATTATCAATATCAATATCTCTTTCCTCTGCTATTCCAAGTACTCGTTTAACAAAGAATTGATATGGATTCCTTTCGAAATCAGAAATTTTAGAGATACTAAACTTAGAAAAAAACTTTCTTTCTTAACTTCTAAAAAAATTCGTCTATATATTCTGAACTAAGTTGAAACTTATAATCTCTGATTATTTTAGATAAATAATTTTTTTAATACTAGTATCATTAGTGAAAAAAATACTCGATCATTTAATTCATCAAGAATTTCGTAATTCTCATAACTTTCATATACTGAAGTAAGTTGATACTGCTCTAAAAAAACTTAATCATAAGTTCTACTAAAACTTCAACTTCTTTTTGTCTTACTGTCTTTCACTTCTATAAATCTGCGATAAATTTTTTTGCAAATAAATAATTAAATTCCTTAGTTGAAACTATTTCTGAAATATTTTCTAAATAGTAATTATAGTTAGCAACAGAAAACTCTAAAAATTTTTTTGAGGTTTGCTTTTTCTTCTAATTCAGGGAATAAAAGATCTCACTGTATTTAAGTATGGAGATGCAAAAATTTTCTTTAAAACTCTTATCAATTAAACTATAACTTATATATGTTTTTCTCTTGAGCTCTTGTCATAGCAATGTAGGCTACAAACTCTTCATCAATAAGTGCCGCTTCTTTTGTCGGTGATAAAAAGATATCGTCATTTATTAATCTTTCTTTATCTTTATCATCTATTAATCCCGAACTCTTAGATACCGGCAACACATCTTTATTGAATCCTAAAACAAAGACGACTTTTTTTATTTTCAACTTTTTGCTAAATCCATAGTAGACATAATAACAGAATTGTTTATTTCTGGTATTGAACGGTATTTAATAGATATTAATCCAGTATTAAATAGAGTAACGAATTTTTTTATATTCAAACTTTTTCGCTACCAAAAATTCTCATTTATATCATTAATATATTCAAGAATTTTTTTATAAACTTGCCTATCTATACTATCAATTTTTAGCTCTTCAATGTTATCATACTCACCATCTTCTTTATCAAGATACATTTTAATCTTACAATGATCAAAAATATCTACTAATTTTTTTATATATCTTTTAGCTTGAAGATTGTTCTTAGCTGAAACTTCTGAAACCTTATTAATAAGTTCTAATAAAAACTTGTCTACAAATTTCAAGCTGTTCAGAGTTATACTTCGCTGTTTTTTTCAATAAAGTAATCTTTTTAAAAATATCTCTATGAGCATTTACCAATTTTTTTCATTTAGTATATTTTTCAAGGTCGTCTATCGAAATTATCCTAACTTTTTCTAATAAATAGCTGTAGTTATATTTTTCCACCTATATTATTTACTAGATTGCTTGCTAAAAAAACTTATCTTTTATTATATTTTCATCTAACTCTGCAATGCCCTTTTCTAGTTGTTTTTTTCATCAATATTTGAATCTCCTAGTAAAACATGTGCAATAACCTTTTTGGCGATAAATGTTCTCAAAATTCGTTAACCTAGTTTTTCAATAGATTTAATAATCTAATTTTTAAAAACTGCCTTCATCAAAATATAATGTCTCTTGTATAAACTTAACTAAACGGTGATTGTTAGTTTCAATATTTTTTTATCTAAATGAACGTCTAAATTATAATCTTTAAAAAAATATTCAAATAATTTTCATATGTATTATCACGATAGAGAATTGCAATCTCATTTTTGGTTAAAATCATTATGATTTAGTTTCACAATCTCACGAGCAATTTGTTTAACTTCCAATTCCTTATTTTTTTGGCACAGATAATTTCAATACTATCATCGGTTTCATACTGTGCTGTGAAGTTCTTATAGTATTTATCAGCAAGAATATCATTAGAAACCCCATTAAATCGACCTTTATGAGTTTCTAGTACTTCGTATTCTTCTACTTTATTATCTTTTTATTTTTAAATTTCAACGTATTTATTTCTTCTTTTTTTATAAAGGCTACTACAGAAAAAAATTCACATCATTATTATTTTTCACTATTTCATTCATACTGGAAACTATCTCATGAGATTTTCTAAAAAAATATCTAACTTATATTTTTTTCTTTACTATACAAATCAGATAGATAAAAAGTTATTATATTCCATCTTTTCTAGTTCATAACCTTGAAGTAGTTGTGATAAATCAAAAATTAAAAATATCTATTTGCATCACTTATAACACTTATTATTAGCTTTTTTTAGACTTCTGGGCAAGTTTCTCTATGTAATAGTACTCCTGTGCTGTGAAGTTGTAATAACCATCTACATAAAAAAATATACTTACTTAAATCTATGTATTCTAGATACAATAATAATTCATTTATATAATCTACTTTATCAAAAAGTCCCTGTTCTTTTTAATAATCTCGAATATTCAACATATATTTCTAAAATAGCTTCTAATTTTTTTCTCTATGACTAGTTTCAAGATTAGTATTTTTCTCTAAATACTCCTCTAATAAATTAATACTCACCTTATACTCTTTTTAATTCATTTATAATTTCTTCTACAACTTCTATAAAAATTAACATCTTGTATAATTCTTTTTAACTAAAAAAATTTCCACTACTTTCTAAGTTCTTGGCAGCTTTATAAAAAGTAAAATGGCTTAATATTATCTCCTAATCTACTAAGATTATCCATTCCCAATTGTTTTTGATAGTCTTCTAGTTAGACTTGAGAAATTCATAACATCAATATTAAAAAGTACCACCGAATTTATCACATAACATTTTTTTCAAAAATTAAAACTGTTCTGTTCTGGAGTTAATACGATTATTTTTATGATTATCTCTATTTAACTCAATATCATTTAATATGTAGTTCGTTTTCCCTACACCACTTGGACCAATTAATAATTCTAAGTTCATGTTTTCTCCTTTCTTTTTATATTACCTTATATTCCAGTCATTTTAATCTTCGCATAATTATCTTTAGAATAGACTTCTACCTTCGGTCTAATTCTTTCTTTTTAACTCACTGACATGTGAAATAATACCAATATTTCGTCCGTACGATTGTAAATCTATTAGCGTTGTTAGTGCAATATCAAGTGTTTCAGCATCTAATGATCCAAATCCTTCATCGATAAAGATAGTCTCAAGTGATATTCCCCCGCTCTCATTTTGAATAACTTCAGCTAACCCTAAAGCGAGAGCTAAAGAGGCTAAGAATAATTCTCCTCCAGAAAGAGAGCTAATAATACGAGTACTATTTAGATAAATATCATGTATTTCTATCTCTAAACCTTGAAGTCCTCCACCTTTTTGATTTTTTTCATCACGTCTAATGAATCTATATCTGTCATTTGTCATCTGCAATAATCTTTTAGTTCCCGCAACTAGAATCAAGTCTAGATAATATCCTTGAACGTACGTTTCTAATGATTTTCTATTTTCAGTTTTTCCGCTGACAACATCACTAAATGCTATGATTTCTCTTATCTCTTTAGATGATTCTAAAAGTTCAATATACTCACTATGAATTTTTTTATATAATTTTTTTATTATTTTTCTAATCTTGTATTAAGAATTGCAACTTTTTTTCTATAAAAATCATTGACTTGAGATTCAATATCTTGTAGTTTCTGTTGCTCTTCTTCTAAATCTGGTTGATTTAACTCTTTTAGTTCTTCTTCAAGTTTTTTTCTACTGAGTTTACTATAATTTTCTTAGCATCTTCAAATTTATTAATCTGAAATTCATAGTCTTCTAAATTATTCAATTCCAAGATATCTTCTTCTGCCATTTCTAAGCTTACGTAATACTTATTAAGCTTAGAATTAGTGAAAACTATCAACAATATTTTCGATTCTTTTTACTAACTTCTAGTAAATTCGTCTTATTATTTTTTTCTGTTCTGTTTCTAGTTTCGTTTTTTTTCTCACCAATAGTTCATTACTATTATTTTTGTAAAAGGTTGTAGGTATTATCGAACTTTTCAACCTGAGATTGTATTTTCTCATAATAACCTGCAAACTCCTCTAACTCTACTTTCACATTTTTTTTCAAATTGTTCGATTTTATTTTTTTGCTTCTAGATGTTTTTTTGTTTAATATCATCTTCATTTTCAAATAACTCTGAGAGTTCTTCTATTTCTTGAGCAAGTCCCTTAATCTTATCCTCGGATGTTTTGATTGCTTTACTAATATCAGTTAATTTAGTATTTTCATCCTTTAATTCATCTTCTAATTGTGATAGTTCTTTCTTAGATTTAAAGTTTATAATCTCTTCTTGATTTTTTTAAAAATCTTACTTAATTGTTCTATATCTTCTTCATTTTTTTCAATAAGAGTTGCTAGTTGAATTATATCCTTATTAACTTTTTTTGAAGTGAATTTTCTATATTATCATCAATCACAACTAAGTTAGGGATTTCTGGTAAGTGTTCTATTTTTTTGTTTACATAAAGGACAATCATCCCCCTCATGCAATTTCAATAGAAAAATCATTTAAAAATTTCTTGTTCTTTATTTTTTTATTTAATAACGTAACTTCTTGCTCTAGTTTCTTCTTCTCTAGTTCCAGTTCTTCTAATTGTTTTTTTATCCGAATCGATATTTGATTTTTTTACATTTAATTCCGATAACCTATTGTTGTATTCTTCGAACTTTTTCAACCTCTTGTTCTTTCTTTAAAATTTCTAATTTTAACTTACCTATACCACTTTCTAGTATATTCTTTTCCTCGTTAAGTTCTAAATGATCTTCTTTTTTTCATCTTTTTATATTAGATTCTAATTCACTAAAAAGTTTCTTTTTTTCAAAAATAAGCTCTTTTTAATTTTTTTGCTATATATTTCAATATTAGTTTTAGCAGAAGCTATTTCATCAAAAATTATTATAGAAAAAAACTTATAATCAATAGTTTCCTTTCTAAGTTCTTCTATACCAGTTTTTTTGTGCATTTAATTCTAATGCTAATTTCTTATTAGTATCTAAATCTAATTTGTATTTATCTTCCTCATTTAATAAAGCTTCTTCAAGTTTCTTCAACTGCATTTTCTTAGTTAATAAAGAAGCGTACTCTATAATCTTATCTTTACCCTTTTGTAACTCTTTTTAACTTCTCTACTTCTAATTTAAGTTTACTATAATAATCTTCTTTTTTTCACTTAATTGTTCTAATTCTAACTTGTTATTTTCAAGTTGAATGAATTTATCATTGAGCTTACTTAATTCTATAAAAATTCTCTTTTTCTTTAGAAAAAAACTACGTTCTAATTTTTAATAATTCTTTTTTTCATTTTTTTATTATTTCTTCTTGTGAATTAATAATACCTAGTATTTCTTCAAATTTTTTTCATCTTTTTAAATATTCAAACTTTTGTAAGTTCTTCTTCAATATTAAACTGCTCAAATCTAGTAATCAACTCTTTTTTTCTTTTTTTGCTTATGTGAACTATCTAATTTTTTTGGCTTGTTCTTGCAGTTGTTCCACGAATTTTTGATAGAAGTAAGTATTAAATAAAAGATCTTAAAGTTTCTTTTTTTCACTTGATTTTTGATAATAAGAACTCTTTAAATTTTTCCTTGAGGTAAGATAATTATTTGACAAAATTGCTTATCATCTAAACCTATCAACTCTTCTACTTTTTCCTTTACCTCTTGTTCTTTTTGTTGCGATTACTTCTAATTTCTCACCATTATATTGCATTAGAGCAACTTTCCCCGATGTTAAATTTTTTTATTACCAGCCTTCAAATACGCAAGAGTTCTTTCAATTCTATATTTTTTTCACTTAATTCAAAAATCAAAGTTAACCTGTGTTTTATCCTTATCCAAGGCTGTTTTCCTTCTTAGTGAGGCTATATCTTTTCCTCCAGTTGTCTTATTGTACAATGCATAAGTAATAGCATCGAATAGTGTTGACTTCCTGAACCAGTTTTTTTCCTGTAATTAGAAATATCGGTTCATTTATTATTTTATCCCATTCTATTATTTCATTCTTATATGGCCCAAACTCTTTTAATTCTAATCTAATTGGTTTCATCTTGATTCACCTTATCTATAATATTTACCAGTACTCGTTTTTGACCTTCAGTTAATTCACTACCAGTTTGTTCATTATAAAAATCCCTCTATTAACTGTAAAGGACTCTTAGTTAACATCTCTCTATCCAATTTCACTTCATTATCGATGCCAGTATTTCTTTTTTTGCTTTTAATATAAGAACATTAGGATAATATTCTTTAATTCTAGGTAACGGATCAGTAATCCCCTCTAAACCACTCAATTCCATACTAAAAATAATTATTTTTTTACAATCATAATTTTGTTGAAATTCTTTCGTTAAAAACTTCTTCGTACGATGCACTAATATTATGTAGTTTTTCTTTTTTTGTTTTTAATGGAATAAACTCTTCACTATAACATTCCTTGGTTACCTCTATAAGCCTCATTCCTTTAGTTTGCGAAGCTTCAGAGAATGAATACGCCATTGGACTTCCACTGTATTTTTAAACGCGTCTCTTTTTATTGCATTCGGATTATGAAGATGACCTAGAGCAACATAATCAAACTTATCAAAGACTTCCACAGCCACATTTTTCAACAGTACCTACAGATATTTCTCTTTCAGAATCTGTCTCTAATCCACCAGAAACAAAAAGTATGAGCTACTAAAATATTAGTCTTATTCGTATCTAAATTTTTTTATAAATTTCATCTATTACTCTTTTTAGTTGCTGCATTATGAGTTGTTAATGTAGCATCTTCAAAAATATTCTCTCGCCTCAAAAAGGTTCAAAAATATGGTAATAAATATATATCAGCATCTTCATAAGAAAGTTTATCAAAAGCTTGCTCTAATCTTGTGTGAAGATAAAAATTTATGTTTGCTAAACCAAGCTTCACCAATCGCTAGTCTTTCTTTACTGTCATGATTTCCACTAATGGCAAAAAAATTGGTATGTTACACCCTATATTAATTTTTAACTAAAAGTTCTTGTAGAAGTTTAGTTGCTTCTTTACTAGGGACACTCCTATCATATAAATCCCCTGCAATAATTAAAAAAAATCAGGATTGATTTTCTTCATTTCAGTTATTAAATTCTCAAGCACAAATTGCTGATCTTCCAATAAATCTAATCCTTGTAGTTTTCTTCCAATATGCCAATCAGCAGTATGTAAAAAAATTTAACCATATTATCACCTTTTCCTATAAACTATCTCTATTATATTATATATTAAAAAACAATCAAAAATAGTAGTAAATATTAAATCTTCCTAAAGCCAATTACTACTAATAAAAAAATTATAAAAAAACGTATCGTATTTTAAAGCCCATATAAAAAAATAACGAGAAGTGAAATCAACTTCTCGTTATAAATATTATCTATTTTTCCAAATAATCTTTGGATATCATTCCATGTTACTGCTAACATTAACGCAACCATTAATAATCCGAATGCTACAGTTAAGTAATATTGAGCTTTTTTATTAATTGGTTTCTTGAAGATTGCTTCGTATATTACAAATATGATACGCCCACCATCAAGGACTGGGATAGGAATTAAGTTCATAAGTCCTAAGTTTACACTTAGAATTCCTGTCCATTTTAATGTTGTAATTAAACCACTCTGTGCAGCTGCAGAAGACATTTCATAAATCGCTACAGGTCCTCCAAGTTGATTTAAACTAAATCCTCCACTAAATAATGAAGCAAACAGATTAATAATTCCCATGAAAATCATAGTTCCGAAATATAGAGTTTGTTCAAAACCACTCTTTATAGAACCAGCTAAGTCTTTCTCATAAGCTGGGTCTATTCCAAGTTTATATGTTTTAACTTCTTTACCTTTTTTTCACAGTTGTTTCTTCTTTTGGTGTAACTTTAATTTCTTGTTGTGAACCATCACGAGAAACTTTTTAAAAGTAAGCTCAGCTCCATTAGAATTTACTATCTCATTAGTCATTTCTTTCCATGTAGTAACACTCTTACCATTCACCTGCTCAACTACATCTCCTTGTTTTTAATCCAGAAGAGTAAGCTGGGTAATTAGATGCTAATTCACCCTAAGCGAGTAGTATTTGATGGAACTCCACTATAAATTGAAATACCTAAGAAAAATTGCTAGTGCTAATATAAAAGTTCATTAATGGTCCTGCAAATAATGTCCAGAATTTTTTTCCCCCATGAGTGTGAAGAAAACATTCTTTCTACTGGAGCAATTTGCTCTTCCATTCCACCAAATGCAACACATGCATCTTTTCTTACTTCATAGCGTTCAATTTTATCTCCAACAAAAACCTTCTACGAATAATTTTTTTCTGTTGGATCAAATTCATTTAATTCTAATGGAAGTAAATCCATATCATTACTTTTATCTAAAAACTATTTTTTTCAACCTTATCATTTTCGTCTAGTTTTAAATTAATTTTTCATTCCTTTTTTTAGGTCATATACCGACATATCATTGTTAAAGTCAAAAAAACATTGTCTGGCATTTTTTTACATATCCACCAACAGGAAGAAGTCTAATCGTAAAGTTAGTCTCTCCTATTTTTTTGTGAAATATCTTAGGTCCCATTCCTATTGCGAATTCTTGACACAATATTCCTGCTCTTTTTCGCAACTATAAAATGACCAAATTCGTGAACAGTTACTACTACAAAAAAATATTAATATAAATGCTATAATACCTTGCATCTAATACCCTCTCTATATTTTAAAATAAACTTAATAATATTATTAAACATGGTGCTGATAGAATAACAGAATCGAATCTGTCAAAAAAATACCACCATGCCCTGGTAATAAATTACTACTATCTTTTACTTGATATTCTCTTTTGTATGCTGATTCAATTAAATCACCAAATTGACCAACGGCACTAACTACCAATGTAATAGCAATCGCAACTAATAGGCTAGAAAATATATTAGTTGTATAGAAGAACAATAACGCTATTACTATTGATGATAGACTACCTATTACTGAACCTTCAATTGATTTGTTAGGACTTATTTTCGGTGAAAGTTTATTTTTTTCCCAAACTTCATTCCACCAAAAATAGGCAAAACTATCAGTAAACCAAATTGTAAGTAATAAATAAGCTACATGCGATAAGCTCAAGTTTCTTATCATAAACAAACAATAAAAATCCTATAAAAAAATATAGGCAGTTAAAAAAATATAATTGAACCTATTTCAACAAATTTAATCTTATGTCCAGTACTAACAATTGTTCCTAACATAGCAATCATAGCCAAATATACTATAGCATATTGTGATAAACTTGCGATTTGCTCATGTAGAAATAACAGTGCTCCTGCTAATGACGATGAACCTAAAACTACGATGTTAGTCTCTTTAAAAGTCATTCTAACTATTTCATACATAGCCATCACACCAAGTGCAAAAGTTGTAAATTTGAAATAATCTCCACCTAAAAAAATAGTAATGGTAGGAAAAACAATTAATGCCACTATGGCTGTTATTACCCTAGTCTTCATTTAAACCTCCAAACCTTCTATCTCTACTTTGATATTCTAATAATGCCTTGTAAAATTCTTCTTCAGTAAAGTCCGGCCATGCCACTTTAGTAAACAAGAATTCACTATAAGCAATTTGCCAAAGTAAAAAGTTTGAAATTCTTTGTTCTCCCGAAGTTCTTATTAATAAGTCAGGATCTGGAGTATTAGATGTAAATAGATTTTTGACTCACATGTTCTTCAGAAATTTCATCTATACTGTATTTATTATTTTTGCACGTCTTTAGTAATTTGTTTAATTGCTCTTAACATCTCATCTTTAGAACCATAATTCAATGCAAAGATTAATTTTTAATCCAGTATTATTTTTTGTCTGCTCAATTGCATCATTTACTGCTTTTCTAGTATTTTCAGGAAGTTTCTCTACTACACCAATAACCTCAACTTTTACATTATTTTCCATAAGTTCCGGCATAAAACTACTGAACATCTTTTTCAGGAAGATCCATTAAATAACTAACTTCTTCTTTAGGTCTCGCCCAGTTTTCTGTAGAAAAAGCATATAATGTTAGATACTCTACACCTAGTTTTGATGCATATTTTGTTATTTTTTTTACAGTTTGCATCCCTTCATAGTGTCCTTTAATTCTAGGCATATTTCTCTTTTTAGCCCAACGTCCATTACCATCCATTATAATAGCAACGTGTGTCGGAATTTTTTTTAACTCTTGTTTGTCATTTTTTTCCACTAATTCATTTTTTCTAAAAAATTTAAACATAATTCCTCCTATGTAACACACTTCATTATATCATAAAAAGGCTTAATGCAACAAACTTTTTAATAATTTTTATTAATAACTATAGCTATTAATTTTTTTATAGAATAAATATATTATATTTAAAACAAAAACAACCTATACAATTCTTAATATTCATATAATTTATTTTTCTCTTTTATATAAAGTATTTTAGGTTGCTTTTCATTTAATATTCATGCTAGAATATACACATTAAACATGATATTAAAAAATGCAAATAAACATTTTTTTGTCATAAGAATTTTTTTATAAACTGTTTTCATAATATTTTTTTAAAAATAATTCGACTAGCTTTAGCTTAGCCGTTTTTTTAATATTATTATTTTTTTAATATCATGCAAATACATATATTGAAAGGATGATTAAATGAACAAAAAAATACAAGATGGACTGTCTTATTCGCCTCAATGGCAATTTTACTATGTGCAGGTTCACTATATTCATTTAGTGTTTTTGCAAAACCTCTAAGTGTTTCAAAAGGATGGAGTTTGCCAGATGTTATGCTAGCATTTACTATTAACGCAGCTATTGCTCCTATTCCTACTATTCTAGGAGGATTTATTACAGATAAAGGAAAAGCAAATATCTCTATTATTTTAGGGGGAATCTTATTTGCTGTTGGATTTATTCTTACTGGATTTGCTACTACAAAAGGAATGTTATATTTTAGCTATGGCGTATTATCTGGTGTTGGACAAGCATTTGCATATTCTGGAATTATAAGTAATGCACTTAGATTCTTCCCCGATAAAAGAGGATTAGCTGCTGGTTTAATTACAGGAGCAATGGGAGGGGCTAGTGTTATCGCTGCTCCAATCGCACATAGTCTAATAGCTAATTATGGAGTTCATAATGCATTTATCTACTTAGGTAGTGTGTACTTAGTAATCATTATAATAGCTCTATTCTTCATAAAAGTTGCTCCTGCGAATTATCAACCTGAAGGTTGGATTCAACCTGTTGCAGAAATTAAACAAGAGGCTGCTAATAAAGATTGGAAACAAATGTTAATGAGTTTATCATTTTACTTTATTATTTCAATGTTTGCTATTGGAGCATTCTCTGGACTTATGGTAGCATCAAACGCATCAGTAATCAGCCAAACTATGTTCGGATTATCTGCTTCAGTTGCTGCAACTTTTGTTAGTATTTATGCTCTTTCTAACACATTTGGACGTGTTGTATGGGGGGTTGTTTCAGATAAAATAGGACATGAAAAAACACTTATCGCGATTTATTCGGTAATTGCTATTTCATTATTAACTCTAGTTAACATTAGAACTACAGTTGGTCTGACAGTCGGTCTTGTTCTCCTTGGTCTATGTTTTGGTGGAATTATGGGAGTTTTCGCGCCATTAGTAATGAAAAACATTCGGTCCTATAAACCAAGGAGTTAACTACGGGATTGTCTTTATAGGATTTTTCTACAGCTGCATTCTTCGCACCTAAATACGCTGCTGGAATTGCCGCTAAAAAAATAATGGAGATTTTACAGAGGCCTTTTTATGTAGCTATCTCGATAGTACTTGTTGGATTAGTAATTAGTATTATTTACTCAATCTTTACAAAAACGTAGAATTAAATAATAAACAAAAAAATCATCTCAAAAAAATGAGATGATTTCTCAGATTATTGACAAAACGACCAAAAATATCAATGAACATATTGATGTTTTGGTCGTTTTTCAAAAAAAATAAGCCTTATGACTAAAGCATCAGTAGTATTAAGAGATGATTATACCTCTCTTAGTGCTATTGTTTTCATATTTTGAACGCAACAAGACAACCAAGCGTACGACTGTACTTTGGCTTTACCTCTATATTGTGCATATCTGTATCCATGATTTTGTTTTGAATCTGCAAAGCTACGTTCTATTGTTTCTTTTCTTCTCTTATACAATAGTTTTCCTTCTTTTGATATACGTCTTAATCTAGCTTCATCATAATAATCCGCATTTATATGGCGTCTTACTATTTTCTTCTCGTTTTTATCATCACTTTTATATTGTTTATATCCAGTTCTATCTATATTTCTGTATCTAAATATTTCTCCTGTTCGTTTATCCATATAAATGTTAGAATAAAAAGTGTAAATAAATTTCAAGATAAAAATGTACAAAAAAATATAATATAGATATCTTAAAAAAAGGAGATATCTATGATATTAGAAATAAAAAAACACCAACTAAAAATTAAGTTGGATTCGTTAGAAGATTTAAAGGAGTACAAGAAATTTATGGACGATAATAATTTAAAAAATAAATATAGCTGCCTTATCTAGAAAGTATAAAGTAGACAGAAGAACTATAAATAAATATCTTAACGGTTTCGAAAAAAAGAAGACGAAAAAAATAAATCATCAAAAACTAGATAAATACTATGACTTAATAAAAAAAGCTTATTAAGTTCGTCAACTCAAACTTTTTAGTTATATACGCGTCTTAAGACAATACTTAGAAGATAATTATGGGATTGATATTCAATACTCAACTTTTTATAACTATATTAGAAACACACCAGAATTCTATGAATACTTTAAAAAAAGGGAAATGTCTGAGTTCTGATGCCAATAATACCGTTATTAGATTTGAAACTCCACCAGGAAATCAGATGCAAATTGATTGGAAAGAATCTATACCATTTGTATTATCAGATACTAGGGAAATAATAGAAGTTAATATACTTGTTGGAGTGTTAGGATTCTCAAGATATAAAATGTATAAAGTTTCACTTCTAAAAAAACAAGAACAGTATTAATGTCTTTATTAACCGAGATGTTTGAAAAACATAAAAGGAGTACCTAAAACAATTATTACAGATAATATGAAACCTGTAATGAATAAACCAAGAACTAGATATTTCAAAGGTGAAGTTAATAGTCAATTCGAGGGATTTTCTAAAGATTTTTGGATTCAAAGTAATACCTTGTAAGGCTAAAAAAATCCTCAAACAAAAGGTAAAGTAGAATCTCAAATGAAAAATATTAGATGAAATACGAGCATATAGTGGAACATTAACACTTAGCGAATTGGTTCAATTAGTGGAAAGGATAAATACAAGAGAAAATAACAAATTATCGCAAGCAACAGACAAAAATCCCCATTTTTGAATTTGAAAAAGAAAAAAAGATTCCTTATTATCATTACCACCTGAAAAAAATAAGGAATCAATACAGAATCAAAACTAAAAACCTCAAAAAGTGAATAGTGCCGGTATGATTACAGTAGATACTAAGCAATATTCAGTAGGTCGAAAAATATATTGGACAAAAAAATTGCAATATCAAGTTATTGATTCAAATATATACATATACTCTAACACAAAACTTATTGAAATGCACGAGATAAGTAATATAAAAAATAAACTATAATCCTGAACACTATAAAGATGGTCTAAAAAAATAAATTTTCAAATAAAGAAGAAACAGAAATAGAGAAAAATAGCCAAACAAAAATCTTAATAGTATAGGAGGAGTATATATAAATGAAAGTAACTAGTACATATGAGAGAATAATAAGTAACCTAAATTTTTTAAAAGGTAAAGAGTCATTAGCTGTGCTTGATCAAACATTAGAACAGGTAAATAAAAATAATCTTACCTTTATAGACGGATTTCTATACTTTACACAAGCACAGGTAGAAAAGAAAAAAAGCAAAATCTTATTCAACATTCTGTGAAAGTAGCAGGGTTTCCTAGTGTAAAAAACTTTATCGGAGTTTGACTTTGACTTTCAAGAATCGATAAATAAACAACAAATATATGATTTCAATTCATTGAGATTCATAGATAAGAAAGAGAACATAGTATTCTATGGAAATAGCGGTGTTGGAAAAAAACACATTTAGCTATTTCTATAGGAGTAACCGCAGCTCAGAATAGGAAATCCACATACTTTATTAAATGCGCACGTCTGATAGAAATATTAAAAAGCTCAGTTAGAAGGAAGACTAGAAGAAAGATTAAAGAAGTTTTGTGGTTATAAATTATTAATAATAGATGAATTAGGATATCTTCCAATAACAAAAGAGGAATCTAAATTGTTCTTCCAATTAATAGATAGACGTTATGAAAAAAACATAGCACTATAATAACTACAAATATAAATTTCTCACAGTGGGATGATGTATTTGGTGATCCATTAATAGCTAGTGCAATAGTTGATAGATTATTACACCATTCACATGTAGCTAAAAATAACTGGAAATTCTTATAGACTTAAAGATTTTTTTCCAAAAGGCAGATGAATAAAATGTACATTTTTTTATTTTGAATTTTTTTGACATATTTAAATTGACATTTACAATCCACATATATCTTTTTTTCTGGTAAATATTTGAAATATTTTTTTTATCTTTTGATTTTGAGAATCTTCTATATCCTATTACTGAAAAATATATTTTTTTATCTAACTGTTTTAGTATGTCTAGAGAATAATATCCGCTATCTAACGCAACTTTTCCTGGTGTTAATCCGAAATTTTTTTCTATCTGATTTAATCTATCTATATATGGACCACTATCATGAACGTTTCCTGGAGTTATGTGACAATCCATGATTATATTATTTTTCCCATCTACTGTTCTATGGTCTAAATACATAAAACCTTCTTCTTTATGATCTCTGTGATAATAACCGCTATCCGGATCAGTTGTGTTAACTCGTTGTCTTTTTAGTTCTTCTTTTTCTTTATATTCAAAAGGCTTTTTTCCTATTTTTTCTCTCTCTTCGTTTATTTCTTTTTCTAAATCTAATTTTCTTTTTTTTATTTTTGTAGTTACTTCAACTTTGAATTTCTTTTTATTTGCGTTAGCTTTTATATGTGTTGAATCAGTAAAAAACTCAGTGCCTCCAACTAATTTTTTATCAATTGCTTGGTTCACTATATTTATAAATATTTGTTCGAATACATCAGTTCCTTGGAATCGTCGAATATAGTTTTGTGAAAATGTAGAGTAGTGTGGAACTGGTTTAGAAAATGGTATCCCTAAAAACCATCTAAATGCAGCATCTGTTTCTATTCTTTTTATTGTTTCTCTCATTGATTTTATTCCATAGAAATCTTTTAAAAACACTAATTTGAATAATACTACAGGGTCTAAAACAATTTCTACCTGATGTGTGGCTATAGTATTCTTCTGTCAAATCATAAATAAATTTAAAAATCAATAGCTTTATCTACTTTTCTTAAAAAAATGATCTTTAGGGTACTATTTCTGATAATGTCATTAGTATTATTTCATCTTTGATATTTTCTACTTTATTAAACATACTAAAACCTCCTTTGTATACTTATATTATACCATTTTAAGGATTTTTATTTCAGTTAAAAAAACAGGCTGTTGACCTATTTGTCAACAGCCTGAAAAAAATGTCTGAAAAATATATTTTCAGACACTTTTTTATATGCTATAATTTTCGTTAATATTATAACAAAGGAGAGCCTGTTAGTATTACTTTTTTTCATTATTAAAAGATATAAGAGAAAAATTCAATTTTCATATCATTCTTAGTATCTTTATAATATACTTCTGCTATATCTAATCCTATTTCATCTCTTGGCATCGGCTCTATTTGGGGCATATTATATAATGCTGTTGCCGGTATAAAAATTATAGTATGAATTATACATTTCTTCAAATGCATTTCTATTGTTTATTTTATAATATCCATAGAAGCTTCCTATTAAAACTACTATTGTTATTATAAATATTTTCCATTTTTTTACTTAGCTGTTTCATGAAAGCACCTACTTTTCATTATAGTAATCTTGTATGTCATTTTTTTATTATCTTCTAAACTTTTTTTATAAAGTTATAGGTTGGATGATGATTTTCTTTTATGTAATTTATATTACTTGGTACTCTTGCTATCCTTTTCCCCTCTACATCTACATATTTTTCACTAAGTTGATTGTAAATTTTATTTTTCATTTTTCAAGATCTATATTTTTTTAAATTCTTCTGCTCGATTGAGGATACCATTTTCAAGATTGTTGTAATATTCATTACTTACATTTATAAAATCAAGGTTTCTTTTTTTCATTATATTTATTATATTGACCGCATCTAAATCAGCCTTATAATCATCATTCCCTATACTTGGCTTAGTATCGGCTACATCTGTTGTATCACCTAACCACCCTGACATGTCATTTGTATTTTCATGTCCTCCACGCAAATCTGCAAGACGTGATTTTCCATACAGATGCGTAGCCATTGTAATATATTGATGAGAAAAGTCTGTTTTACCTTTAAACGCATCTATCTGTTTATTCCACAATTTTTCAAACTCATCCTCTGTTATTTCACGTCCTAATACCGTTTCCATAGTTTTTTTATATTGTGGAAGTAGTTCTTTTTTTGTATAGTATTATAGTAGCCATAATTTTTCATGCTGTATTCTAACTTTATATTTTAAATATACGTATTCGCTTTCAGTTAGTTTGAAATTTATTGTCATTTGTTCCTTTATATCTAGATCTTTTATACATTTGACCAGCTGTATTATTCCACATAAACCGTTTCAATAAACCGTTATCCTCATGACCATAACTCAACCCACCAAGTAATCTCGTAAACACATAGTCTTTTTTCTATCTTTTTCTTATTTTAGGATTATTATAAATATTTCTTTTTAAGCTTTACAATTATTCTTGCTGCTTTATCGTCAAAAACCATATTGAACTTTTTAAGGTCTCCTTATAGTCAAGCTCATCTTGGGTATAATCTCTTTCTTGCCATTTACCTTCTATTATATCCGTCCACTCCATCTCTTCTCTACTTGGTATTGAGAACGTTTTTGAAAAAGGACTCCATCTTTTTTCTGCTATTGCCATTCTTTGTTCAACTACATTCTCTAAAAGCTTCTATGATTTTCCAAGTGTTATCCCCCCTATTAGAAATTGGGGGGGCATAGTTATTTTTTGACTCGAAAATTAAAAAATACAACGTCAATTTTCTTAACCGTGACCATTCTCTTTGATATGTTAATAGCCCTATTGTAGCATCTTACAACCATTTTGACTACTAAAAACAGGTCTTGTCTGACCGCAGATGACCGGCGATGACCGCATGGCTCCGATCATGCTATCGTCTATCTGCTAGACAAGACCTATGATTTTATATAAAGAGTTGATATTGCAATAATTTAACTTTTTATGCTACAATGAGCATATACTAAATTTAGGAAGGAGTCAAAATGAAAATACTAAATATTATCGTTGGTGTTTTTTACTTAATCTTCGGATTATTCTTATGGAATCATCCTTTAGATACAATTGCTACATATTCAATTGCATTTGGGATAACACAATTATTAGCTGCCAGTGCACTCTTAATTTATAGCTTATATAAAAAAGGTAAAACCTATTCCTTGGGGAAATATATTAGTATCCCTTGCAATTGGACTAAGTATGTTCTTAGTACCATTTGTTTCATTAATAGTTATTTTATGGATATTTATTTTTTTAGTTTTTTTAAGTATGTCAATATTTCACCTTCAAAGCCTACTTAGAAACAGGGACCAAAAAAATGGTATATGATACAGATAGCTCTAGCAGTTTTAGGTATCATTTATTCTTTTTATTATGTTATTAAATCCTATTGTAGGATTTTGCAACTATAGCTAAAATATTAGCATTTGGAGTCATAACAAACGGTTTATCATATATTTTTTTCGTTAAATAAAAAAATTAGCATAAAAAAAGTGTCTGAAAATATATTTTCAGACACTTAGATTGTTGACAAAAAAATACCGAAATATCAAGCTAGTATTGATGTTATGGTATTTTTTTCAAAAATAAGCCTTAAGGCAAAAAAATCCAGTAGTATTTAGTAGTATTAAGAGGGTTTATACCTCTCTTAATGCGATTGTTTTCATATTTTGGACGCAACAAGACAGCCAAGCGTACGACTGTACTTTGGCTTTTCCTCTATATCGTGCATACCTGTATCCGTGATTTTGTTTAGAATCCGCAAAGCTACGTTCTATTGTTTCTTTTCTTCTCTTATACAATAGTTTTCCTTCTTTTGATATACGTCTTAACCTAGCTTCATCATAATAATCCGCATTTATATGGCGTCTTATTATTTTCTTTTCGTTTTTATCATCACTCTTATATTGTTTATATCCATTTCTATCAATGTTTCTGTATCTAAATATTTCTCCTGTTCGTTTATCCACATATATATCTTTTTCTTGTAAGTATTTAAAATATTTGTTATCTTTTGATCTTGAGAATCTTCTATATCCTATTACTGAAAAATATATTTTTTTATCTAACTGTTTTAGTATGTCTAGAGAATAATATCCGCTATCTAACGCAACTTTACCTGGTATTAATCCAAAGGTTTTTTTCTATCTGATTTAGTCTATCTATATACGGACCGCTATCATGAGTATTACCTGGAGTTATATGGCAATCTATAATTATATTGTTTTTTTCCCATCGACAGTTCTATGGTCTAAATACATAAAACCTTCTTCTTTATGGTCTCTGTGATAATATCCACTATCCGGATCGGTAGTGTTAATTTTCTGCTTTTTTACAACTTGTTCCTCTTTGTACTCAAAAGGCTTTTTTTCTTTTTTGTTTCTCTCTTCATTTATTTCTTTTTCTAAATCTAATTTTTCTTTTTTTATTTTTTTGTAGTTACTTCAACTTTGAATTTCTTTTTTTATTTGCGTTGGCTTTTAATATGTGTTGAATCAGTAAAAAAACTCATTACCACCTACTAGTTTCTTTTTCTATTGCTTGATTTACTATATTAATAAATATTTGTTCGAACACATCAGTTCCTTGGAAACGTCGAATATAGTTTTGTGAAAATGTAGAGTAGTGTGGAACTGGTTTAGAAAATGGTATCCCTAAAAACCATCTAAATGCAGCATCTGTTTCTATTCTTTTTATTGTTTCTCTCATTGATTTTTATTCCATAGAAATCTTTTTAAAAAAACACTAATTTGAATAATACTACAGGGTCTAAACAATTTCTACCTGATGTGTGGCTATAGTATTCTTCTGTCAAATCATAAATAAATTTAAAAATCAATTGCTTCGGCTACTTTTTCTTAAAAAAAGTGATTTGTAGGAACTAGTTCTGATAACGTCATTAATATTATTTCATCTTTGATATTTTCTTTTTTTATTAAACATACTAAAAACCCCTCTATATACTTATATTATAACATTTTCAGCACTTTTTTTCTCATTAAAATAGGGGCTCTTTGTCAAATTCAGGGGCATGGAGAAAAATAGGAAATGAAATCTAGGCAGCATTTTGCTGCTTAGATTTTTCTTACTTTCACTAAGTTTAACATTATTTTTTTATATTCAGAAACAAATAATCTAGACATAATTAAAATACGTAATCTGAAGTTACTAAAGCTAGAATATCCATAAGATACTCTCTTTAGTAGTTTTATTTTATTATTAAATCCTTCTAATGGGCCATTAGAATACACATATTTAACAGAATTAAGCATATATTCTTTGTGCTTTTTCATAGTATTTATAGCTTTAGCTACACCTTTAGATAATCCTTTAGTATCCATATCTATATACTTCTCTAATACTACAGAATCTTTTAGTCTTAATAGCTTCTCGTATCTCATGTACTCTCTCATAACTAGCTGTAAATTCAGTATTTATAGCTAATATGTAATCTAATACCTCTTTTTCTAGTTACATAGTGTTTAAAGCTTCTAGAATAGAATGTCTTTGTTGAATTTACTTTTATCTCTATCTTCTAATATTACTTTCCAGAAATTCTTTAGAATAGTGTAAGTAGAGCCTTTTTTTATTCTTATATTGATTCATTAGTTTTTACTCTAGCTTTTATTTAATTCTCTATTAATATTTTTGTACCATATGGAATCTATCTATAATTATTTTTAGCGTTAGGGAACATCTCTCTAATCATATTCATATAAGGAGGATAAATATCTATACAGATCGTTTTTTTACTTTCTTTCTTACTTTTCTTGAATATCTCATAAAGTATTGTTTTTAATATATGTTGTGTTCTACCATCTACAATATCTATAAAGTCATGTGTTTTAGCATCTAAGAATACAAAACTCATTCCATTTTTTTACTATCTTTAGTTGATTTTATCTCATCAAAACATAGGTGCTCTGGTAAGTTTGAATGAGTCTTAACTTCTACTGCTTCTCTACATGATTTCATTACTCTTACTACTGTAGATACTGATACATTACTTAATCCAGCTATATCTTTAAAAAGAAAAATGTTTTAGATAGATTCTTCATAATATGGAATATAAGATTTTTAGATATACTACAGTGCTTTTTCACAAATGATGTTTCAGCACAAAAACTTAGAATTACATTCTCTACATTTGAAGCGTTGTTTTCTTAATCTAAGGTATGTAGGGCATTCTGACATCTTTAATAGAGTTACTTTTTAATGGATCTCCGAATCCATTTTTTTGACTATATTATTCCCTTCTTTTTATACAACCGCAGTTTGTACAACACTTTGGCTCATATGATAAAGCTCCATGAAATACGAATATATCTTGACCATCCACATTAATTAAATCAAGTTTATCCTCCATAGTTATATTTTTGGTCTTTTTATTAATAGTAAATTTGTGATAAAATTAGACATGACAAATATCCTTTCTTAGTTAATTATTTTTTTCTACACTTTAATTATATTGGATATTTGTCTTTTTGTATATAGAATTGAAATCCGGGGCTGGAATTTTTTTCCATGCCCCGGATTTAGTATACTAATCAAAAATAGGCTGCTGACTCATGCAGTTTCTGCATTTGTCAACAGTCTGAAAAAAATCATCTCAAAAAAATGAGATGATTTCTTTTTTTATAATTTCGGTATTTGAATTTTTTTGTCCAGCTGCAATATTATTATTACTAATATTATTTGCCTCTTTAATTTTTTTCTACACCATTTTGAGAATTAGCTTCTCCATATGCTTTTTGATGCTATAGCGAATAATGAGTCTCCAGCTTTAATAATATAATCTTGGCCTGCTACAGGTGTTGTACTTACTACTCCCTCTGTTTCACCATTTTCTTTTTCATTAGTTGAAGATTCTTTCTTATTAGTATTTTCTTCTGTTACTTTTTGAATCATTAGCTTTTAGGTATATCTTTATTACTTTCAGCTTTTGTCTCCTCTGGAACTTTAGCAGTTTGTTCAGTTGTTTGAACAACTTTATCTTTTTGCTTTTCCCCTAAAGAGTTTCCTAATGCAGTCACCCCTACTAGAATAAGTGGTGCTAGTATTATAAATAATCCAACTAGAACTGTATTCTTTATAGTATTTTTTTCATCATTTTGCCTCTTGAATTATTTTTACTTCTTCAAAAATAATCGTGGTAGTATCCGCCTACTTTTTCCACTGTTATCTACTACAAATATATATTCTTCTGTTTCATTCACTACTTCATATTCTTTTGCCCACAGTTAGCATATTACTAACAGTGAATTTCTCAGCATCTGTATGTTTAACTATAACTTTTTTTTCGACATTTTTTTATTCCTCCTTACTCTTTTATTTTTTTATTTTATTACAATATAACTATTTTTTTCAATTGTTTTTTTACTCATTAATAATGAAACTATTACAAAAAGCTACTAGAGATATTGATAACGAAATCACTACTGGTTCTATAAATTTAATTACATATACAGTTTTTTTATAAGTATATAACTTACTAATCCTAAAAACTATAGAACTAAGTGCTCCGTATTTTTTTCAGCTTTTTTTCCAGTATAATCCTAATAATATTGGCCATAGGAAAGTGGCTTCCAATCCTCCAAATGCAAATAGGTTAACATTTACTATTAAACTAGGTGGTCTCATACTTAGTAACATTATCAATAAAATAACAAGAATATTAACACCATATACAAAAAAACAGGAACTTTCTTACCTGTAATTTTTTTCTTTAATAGATTTATTATTAAATAGTAAATCCTTTATTAAAGCAGATGATATTAATAAGAATTGAGCATTTACTGTTGTTATGATTGCTGCCATTGGTGCTGCAAGAACTAATGCTGCTAAATACCAAGGAAGTACTTTTTAACGTTATTATCGGAATAACAGAATCATAGTCTTTGATATCTGGGAATACTCCTCTTGCCATAACTCCTATTAAATGAACTCCAAACATTACTATAAAGATAACGATCGATCCGATAATAATAGATTGTTTTAAGCTTCGTTTATTTTTTTATAACATTGAGTTAATAGCAATTTGCGGAATACCAATAACCCCTACTCCGACTAATATCCAAAATGAACTAACATAGCTTGGTGTTAAACTACTATTTGCTCCAAACGGAGTTAATATTTTTTTCATTTATATTAACTAAGTTTGCAGTAATTTGGTCAATACCTCCACCATAATTAATTACTGCAATCAGTAAAATTATCGTAGAGAAAAATCATTATTAATCCCTGAATCATATCAGTTATTAGAATATTTTTTTAATCCACCGAATACTACACAGAATATAATAATTACTGAGATAAGAACAATACCAGTCTTATACTCAATTCCCATGAAGGCTGCTAATAATTTAGCTCCACCTACCCATTGGGCACTCATCGCAGCAATTAAAAATACAATCATAGCAAGTGTTGATATGAAGGCTACTACTTTAGATTCATATCTATTTTTTTTAAATAATCACTTATTGTTATTGCATTTATTTTTTTTGTGCGGCAGTTTTAAACTTTTTAGCTAAAAACTAATAGTACAAAAATAACCTGTTACTACTTGAATTACAGCAAGTAATACCCAACCATAACCAAGTTTATAAGCAACACCAGGTCCTCCTAAAAAAACGTAGAAGCAGATCCGTAAGTAGACATTAATGTTATCGCTAGGACAATACCACTTACCTTTCTATCTGCTAAGTAATACTTTTTCAAAGAAACCACCATGTTGTTCTGTTTTACTAATACGATTCATAAATAATGGTAATAGTATTATTCCTAAAAAAATATAGTTACAAAGAGAATTAATATTCTATAATCTAAATTACTTGTCATTGTTTTCCTCCTCTTTTTATCTCATCATTTAGCAAAAGATTTGTTAAGACAATAACTAAAAATTATTATCAGAACACTAACCACTATAGAACTGTAAAAACCATTCGGGAAGTCCTAACACATACTTATATGATTTTTACATTATTTACATCAAATTTAATATAAGCAAAGTAATACCATAGAGCAAAATGTACAATTGCTAAGAAAAAGTGCAACTATTCCTCTTTATTTTTTTAAATTTATTCATTTGTCTTTCCTAATACCCTCATTAAAATATTATAGATATTTTCATAATAAACTTTCATAAAGTCAACTATGATACTTCCAAGTAATAATCCCGCTGTTACATCACTAATAAAATGTGCACCTAGAATCATTCTTGAAATTGGCACTGCAATAATTGCAAAGGTAGCAATTACAGATAGTATTTCTTTTTTTATTAATTACAAAAAAAGTAATGCTAAGAAAAAAATAATACTACAAAAAGTAGAGTGACCGCTAGGGAAACTAAAACCATCATGAAGTTCTGGCAATGGTCTACCCCTTTGAATACTATATTTGAATGTTGCCAGGAAGAATCCTCCAAAACCTGCACTAAAGAATATAAATACAGCTTTCTTAAACTCTTTTTATCCAAACTAAAAACCCTGTCAATAAGATCATTATTAGTAATAATAACTTATCATTAAAAAAACAAGTGATATTATTTTTAGCTATTTGCTCCAAAGCTTTTATTTCAAGTAAATCAGCAATTACTCTATCAAAAATCATTATTTGGAAATTTTATCGCTACAACTGCTAACGCTATGAAAAACTAATATCTTCAAGTACGTAAGTACGCTCAATTTCTTCATCCTATTTTTTTCACCTCCTACTTTTTTTCTAATATCTTATTATAAAAAAATCTATTACATCATTAATAACACGTTTTTTTCATTTTTATAAACTTGCATAGAATGTTTATAATTTTCAAGATTATTATAAAATTCGTCAATTTGTGAAATAGGAAGTGTTAAAAAAATCTTCCTCAACAACTACTTTTTGCAAATCCATTTTTTTCGAAGAATCTTGCATTTTCAATTTGATCTCCTCTGCTTTTGATTAGTTCCAAGTGGAACAAGAATCGGAGGTATTTCTAAAAGCTAAAAAAATTCATATATTGAATTTGCTCCTGCTCTTGAAATAACAAAATCGGTAATTTTTAGTACATCAAACAATTCTTTTTGATAAAAAAATTCAAATTGTTTATACTCTTTTTTTATCTATATTGTTATTTAATAACCCTTTTTCCAACTAGGTGAACGATTTGATATTTTTTTCAGTAAGTCGATCAATATTATCCCAAATATAATCGTTTAAAAATTTTTCGATCCTAGAGATCCACCCATTACTAATAACACAGGTCTATCCTCATTAAACCCTGTTAATTCATAAGCTTTTTGACTATCCCCTGTATAAATATCATCTCTTACAATAGCACCAATTAAACTAGCCTTACCTTTTGGTAAAAACTTCTGAGTATCTTCAAAAGTAGTAAAGATATGATTGCAGAACTTAATATTAATTTTATTAGCAAGTCCTGGGGTAAGATCTGATTCATGTAAGACTACTGGAATCCTGAGTAACTTAGCTGCCACACAAACCGGGACACTAACAAATCCACCTTTTGAGAAAAACAAAATTTGGTTTCTCTTTTTTTCAATATTAATAAAGAATCTACTATTCCTTTTAATACTTTTAAATGGATCTATAAAATTCTCCCAAGAAAAAAATATCTTCTTAATTTACCCGAACTTATTTTTGTGATATTTTTACTTCTGGAATTTTTTTCCTATCATCTCATTTTCTATACCAGTTTTACTACCAATATAAGAGATTTCATATCCATTTTTAAATTCTGGAATTAAAGCCACATTGACAGATACATGACCTGCCGAACCGCCTCCAGTAAATAGGATTTTTTCACCTTTTATCCTCTCTCTTTCATCTTTTTCCAAACGCTCTTCTACATTTTTTTAGGAACAAACTTAGATAAATCTGCTCCGAAACCTGAAACACCTTTAACAATACTAGAACTAATAAATGAATATTGTTTATTAGCCATCATATAAAAATGTTTCAATTCCTTCATCCAAAGCTTTGTTCATAAATGTTAATTGCATCTCATATTCAAAGTCAGATACTGCTCTTAGACCTCTAACTATAACACTTGAGCCAACCTTCTTTGCATAATTTACTAACAATCCTGAGAATGCATCAACTTTTACATTTGGAATATCTTTTATTGTTTCTTCAATCATCTCCACTCTTTCCTCAAGTGAAAAATAAATATTTCTTATCAGGATTTACCAAGATAGCTACTATAATCTCATCAAATAACTCTGAACTTCTTTTTATAATATCTATATGTCCATAAGTAATAGGGATCAAAACTACCTGGTACAATCGCTATTTTTTTCGTTTCATTTTTATTTCTCCATATATTCAAAGATTACTATATCTGTTATTCCATACTGTTTTTTTCTTTTTATAACTTCAAGTTTTTCATCAGTAATAGTGATTTCTTCTGTATTACTCTTTTTCACAAATAACTAACGCATCATCATTACATAGTTTATTATCTAAAAATACATTGTAATGCTTCATCTATTAATCCTTTATCATATGGTGGATCTAGAAAAAAATAATATCAAATTTTTTCTTCTTTTTTTCCGAAAAATTTTTCAATGCTCGTTTGAAATCATTTCTATATAAAGAATAATCTGTAGCATCTATTCTACATTTTTTTCAATATTACTTTTTAATGACTTTTATTGCATTATTACTTCCATCTATAAAAGTTGTGTGCTTCGCTCCACGACTTAACGCTTCTATTCCCAAGCCACCTGTCCCACCAAAAAGGTCTCAATACTTTACAATCATAGCAATCTATCATATTGAATAAATTTTTCTTTTAATTTTATCCGTTGTCGGTCTTGTATTCATTCCTTCAACAGCATTTAATTTTATAGATCTGTATTTTTCCTGCTATAACTCTCATGTTTCCTCGCAATAAATATCTAATATACTGTATTTATTAATGATATCTTTTAAAAATAAGGGAGAATATGGCTTACACTTCCCCTTTATTTTTAATATTTTTATTTTGTTTGTAAATCTTTATCTAAATGCTCAAAACTTAAATGCAAGTCAGACATTCCTGATAATTCTACTTTTTTTACAAATTTCTTTTTCTTAAGTTCTTCTACTATGTTGCCTAATCTGTTTTCATCAACATATATGCAAGCATATCTTCCTCTTTTAGAATAAGAAATAAAGTTCCCATATTTTTCTAATTTATTTAAGTCTTTAAAACTTTTAAAATAGACATATATTCCACGTCTTTCTTTTTCAAATAACTCCATAAATTTCTCCTAGAAATGAGCTGCTGCGTCTACTCGGCCTTTCTCATCAATTTTAATTACTTTAACTTTCAGAGTATCTCCAACTTTTACAACATCTTCAACTTTATTTACTCTTTCTTCAGCTAATTTAGAAATGTGAACTAGAGCATCAACCCCTGGGAATAATTCAACGAAAGCACCGAATTTTTCAATACGTTTAACTTCAGCTAGATAGATTTCACCAACTTCTGCTTCACGAGTAATATTTTCGATAATTTCAATTGCTTTATTAATTCCTTCAATTTCAGGTGAAGAAATAAATACATCACCATTTTGTTCGATATCAATTTTAACACCAGTTTTTTTCAATGATTTCATTGATAACTTTACCACCTGAACCAATAACATCTTTAATTTTTTCAGGTTTAATTTTAATAATTTTAATTTTCGGTGCAAATGTAGAAACTTCTTGGCGAGGTTCAGCGATAATGCTGTTCATGTGATCTAGAATTTGCAATCTACCTACACGCGCTTGTTCTAGTGATTCTTTTAAGATTTGCTCACTTAAACCATCAATTTTGATGTCCATTTGAAGCGCAGTAATCCCGTCAGCAGTACCAGCTACTTTAAAGTCCATATCTCCAAGGTGGTCTTCCATACCTTGAATATCAGTTAAAAATAGTGTAATGTTCATCTTTCTTAACTAATCCCATTGCAATACCAGCTACCTGAGCTTTTAATCGGAACCCCAGCTGCCATAAGAGCCATAGATCCAGAGCAGATTGTAGCTTGAGAACTTGAACTGTTAGATTCTAAGATTTCTGATACGATACGAATCGTATATGGGAAATCTTCTTTAGAAGGAATAACTTGAGCTAATGCACGTTCTCCCAAAGCACCATGACCAATTTCACGACGTCCTGGAGCACGACTGAATCCTACTTCACCAACTGAGAATGCTGGGAAATTATAGTGTAACATAAATCTCTTATTTTCTTCTTGAGTTAAATCATCAATGATTTGTTCATCTGATAAGTTACCTAATGTTACAACACCTAAAGATTGAGTTTGTCCACGAGTAAATAATGCCGAACCATGTGTTCTTGGTAATACATCCACTCTAGATGCTAAAGGTCTAATTTCTGTTAATGCACGTCCATCAGGTCTAACTTTATCTTCAGTGATTTCACGACGAACCTCATCTTTTACGATTTTATCTAATGATAATTTTGCTTCTTTAACGATATCTAACTCATCTTCGGCGGTTGCACGTTCTTCGAATACTTCAAGAACTTTTTCTTTAACAGCAGAAATAGCTTCGTCACGCGCTTGTTTATCTTTAATAGCAATTGCTTCTTTCATTTGAGCTAATGCAATTGATAGTACTTCATTGTAAATAGTCTCATCAATAACTTTTAACTCAACTGCCATTTTCTCTTGTCCGATTTCGTTAACGATTTGTTGTTGGAACTCGATTAAACGTTTGATTTCTTCATGTCCAAACATTATGGCATTTAACATAATTTCCTCAGATACTTCTTTTGCACCTGCTTCTACCATGTTAATAGCATCACTTGTTCCAGCTACTTTTAAATCAACTGTAGAACGTTCCATTTGTTCAACTGTTGGGTTAATTACATATTCTCCATCTACATATCCAACTGTTACTCCAGCGATAGGTCCTTTAAATGGAATATTTGATACTGATAGTGAAAGTGAACTTCCTAGCATTGCTGCCATTACTGGATCACAATCATACTCTACTGATAATACAGTTGAAATAACTTGTACTTCATTTCTAAATCCATCTTCAAATAATGGTCTAATCGGTCTCATCGATTAAACGTGCAGCAAGAGTCGCTTCTGTTCCTGGACGATCTTCTCTACGTAAAAAAATCCTCCTGGAATTTTTTTCCTACTGCATACATTTTTTTCTTCATAGTTAACTGTTAACGGGAAGAAATCAACATCTTTTGCTTCTTTAGAAGCAACAGCTGTAGTTAATACAACAGTATCTCCGTATTTTACTACTACTGCTGCGTTAGCTTGACGAGCCATTTCACCTAGTTCAACTGTTAATGTTTTTTTCCAGCCCATTGTGTTGTATAAACTTTTTATCTTGAAACATGTTTATTTCCTTTCAATATTTTCTAAAAACTTTATATAAATCGACTACCTTATTATATCACGAATACTAGTATTTATAAAGAAAAAACGAAAACATAGTAGAAATAACTTTGATTTCTATATTTTCGTTTATTAATTTCTAAACTAATTGTAATTGATATAGTTTATATAAAACTAATATTATTAATAACATTATAACAAATAATATAACATATATTTTTTGTTTATTTGACATAACTAAATATTACCTTGAATTTCTTTTTCTAAAATATTTCTAACATGCTCCGCTATACGTGTAAAGTGTTGAATTAAATCCATGTAAACTACTCCTGCTGGAATTTCACAAATTCCGTCTTTCATACGTTGAATATGTTGTTTACGTGCATTTTTTTCAAGTGCGTAAATATTTTCACAAGCCGCTAATGCTGCTCCCGCCAAAGCTATGTTATTTTCTTCCAATGATTTTATAGTTTTTAAAATTACATCATTACAAAGATCATACATTTCTTGAACTTCTGCTCTTGCTGTATCTGAAAACTTAAGTTTTTTTCTAATTTGATAGTCTACTGATAATACTATATCTCTTGCGTGATCCCCAATTCTTTCAACATCACGAGTACCATCTAGTAATGTTGAAGCTATTAACCCTTCTTTAGGACTTAATTTTTCTCTGAATAACAGAGTTAAGTAATCTGTCATTTGTTCATCAAAATTATTTATTGCATCTTCGTAAGTTTCCCCTTTTTCTCGTAATTGTTCATCACGATTCATAAAGTACTCTACAGAGTTGCGTAAACTTTTCTTAGATAAAATTAGCATCTCTACAAATTCTTTTTGAACTTGACCTAGTGCAACTGCAGGTGCACTTGCAATAAGTGATTTATCAAGATATTGTGCACTATATTTAATTTGCTCATCTTCTCCAGGAATAAGTTTAGTTACAAGAACTACAAGTAAACTAATAAACGGGAATTGGATAAACGTATTTAAAATATTAAATGTACCATGTGCTGATGCAATAGTCATTTTTCGGCTCTAAACCTAGCGTTGTTTCTAAAAATTGAATGAATGCTCCATAAGGAACTAATGCTATTAAGCAGATTACCGTACCAATAACATTAAATAATACGTGAGATGCAGCTACACGTTTTGCTGCAATATTACTACCTACCATAGCTAATGCAGCTGTTGTAATCGCTGTTCCGATATTATCTCCAAATAATACTGGTAATGCCCCTTGTAAACTTAAAGCACCATCTGCATACAAGTTTTGTAAAATGGCTATAGTTGCTGCTGAAGATTGAATAAGTACTGTTAAAAATGTACCTACTCCTACCCCTACTACCGCACTATCATTAATATGCGCTAATACGTTCTGGAACCACGACATATCTCTCATCGGTCCCATAGCTGTAGACATCATTTTTAAAGCGTAGAAAATCCCACCGAAACCAAATATTACACGTCCGATATTATTTACTATTTTAGCACGAGTAAAGAATAAAAACGCTGCTCCTAAGAATATCAAAGGAAGTGCATATTTAGAAATATTAAAACCAATAATAAATGAAGTTAACGTAGTCCCAATATTTGAACCCATCACTATAGCTATTGCTTGTCTAGTTTTTAATAATCCTGCTCCTACCAAACTTATAGTAATTACGATCGTTCCTGTACTCGACTGAATAAGTATCGTAACTATTATCCCGGCTAAAACTGCCATAAGCGGTTTAGATGTATATTTATCTAAAACATATCGCATTTTCTCCCCGGCTATTAATTGAAGTCCGTCTCCCATGTATTTAATACTGAATAGGAATAATCCAAGACCTCCTAAAAAAGAAAATAAAATTTCTTGCCAAAGTGCTGACACTTTTTTGTCCTCCTAGTATATGTTGCGTGTATCATATAACACACAAGTAAATTTTACCATATAAATTTTAAAAGTACAACCAAAAATCTGAAACAAGAAATATTAAAAATATTATTACAAATATTTACTTTAATTACTTTTATACTTTAACTATAAAACACTAATATTTTAACAAAATAAAAAAGGCATCTACATAAAGTAAATACCTCTTTTTATTATGCTTATTAAGCTTGTGGATAAACAGAAACTTTTTTACGGCTACGTCCGTATCTTTCGAAACGTACAACTCCGTCAACTAGTGAGAATAGTGTGTCATCTCCACCTTTTCCTACGTTAGTTCCTGGCCAAATTTTTGTTCCACGTTGTCTGTATAAGATAGAACCTGCAGTTACGTACTGACCATCAGCTCTTTTAGCACCTAAACGTTTTGATTCAGAGTCACGTCCGTTTTTAGTAGAACCTACCCCTTTTTTAGATGCGAAGAATTGTAAATTTAATTGTAACATCATGTCTATTTCACCTCTCTTACTTCAATAGTTATATAATCTGAATAATTTTCTTCAATTGTTTTTAATGCAACTAACATTGCATTTAGTAGAAGTTGCTCTTTTGTCTGTAGATTTTAACGATCTATATGTTAAATGTCCAGTCACATCTTCGTTAGACGAAATGTCAAACTCTACATCTTCATCTAGTTCATCTACTGCATTTATTAAACCGAATACGACAGCAGAAACACCTGCACAAACTATATCAGAACCGTGTTCAGCATAATCAGCATGTCCATCAACTGTTACTTGTTTAATAACTTCAACTTCTTTTACGATTTCCACCTTAATCATGATTAAGCGTTAATTTTTTCAACTACTAATTTAGTGAAAGGTTGACGATGACCTAATTTACGGTGATTGTTCTTTTTAGGTTTGTATTTAAATACTGTGATTTTTTTACCTTTACCTTGAGTTAACTACTTTAGCTGTTACTGTCGCACCAGCTACTAAAGGAGCACCAACTTTTTGTAGTTTCTCCACCTACTAATACTACTTCGTCAAAAAGTAACTGTAGAATCAACTTCAGCTGCTAACTTCTCAACTAAGATTGTTTTGTCCTTCTTCAACACGTAGTTGTTTCCCACCTGTTTTAATTACTGCGTACATATCTGCACCTCCTTAAATATTTTTTTACTAAGACTCGCCATATAAGGTGGATTTCTACTTGTTTACCTTATATGTGCGGTTGTAGTAGCTATTTAGGAGCTACACAACAATACAATTCTAACACATATATACCCTAACGTCAACTATATTGGTAACTTTTTCTTACTCAAAATAAATCAGTAAACATTATTTCTAATGATTACTGATTTATTCAACTATTTACGTTTTTTTCTTGTTAGAAACTAATGTAACTTTTTTTCTGGATCAAAAGCTTGTTTCTTTTGTTTTTTTCTGGTTTATATGGTGGGTATAATGCGTGTCCTAGGTATGTTTGGAATATCATGAATAATCCCCCAACGATATAATACACGGCTACTGCTCCAGCTACGATGAATGAGAAACCTGCAATCATTACAGGTGATATCCATTGTATCATTTGCATTTGTTCAGCTCCAGGTTGCCCAGGTTGCACAGTTTGTGGCATCATTTTCATACTTAATTTTGTTTGAATAGCATAAACTATGAACGCGATTATTGGTAATGTATATGAACGTGTACCAAGACTAAACACTCCTAGGAAAGTAGAATCAATAATTCCTGCAGAATATAATGGATTTGTTAGCGTGTAGTATATCGCCATTAAGAACGGCCAAGGTATAAGAATCGGTAAACATCCACCTAAGCTTATAGGCATAGCATCATATTTTTTTCATGATAGCCATTTGCTCTCTTTGTAGTTCCATAAGTTCGCTACGAGCTTGCATTTTTTCTTCGTTAGAGATAGCTCTAGCTTCTTTTTCTTTCGCAGCTTGTTGTTTCTTTTGAACTACTTCTAATTCTGGACGAGCTAATTCTTGCCCTTTTCTCGCTTTATTTTGTACTTTATAGTTATGTAGCATGAATGGAAGTACTAGTAATCTAATAATCAGTGTAATAATTACAATTGACCAACCCCAACTTCCAGTATACTCATGAATTTTTGCTAAGAATATGTCCATCGGTTTTTACGAATGTTTCATAAAACGTTCCAGATCTATCATCTGGTGAACATCCAGATAATGTTACTACCCCAAGCAAACCTAATAAAAATTGCTGATAGTTTTTTTCAATTTCATTCTCCTTAATTTTTTTATTTCTTCTTGTAGTTTTAGTAAGTTCTTACTAACTAATATACCTAGTAAATTATATCAAATATAAAAAGAGGTAGTCAAACTATTGTTTAACTAAACTTCATTAAATTTAATAAAGTTATAAAAAAATTTAATTTTAACGTTCAAAAATTAATTGACAGTTGATAGAGTTAGTTATATAATATTAGTAAAAAGGGGGATGATTATTATTAAAGATATACAATATATTACAGATATCGAGAAACTGAAGGTTATTTCCGATCCTTTTAAGAATAAGTATTCTTACAACACTCGGTACAGAAAAGAAAAACTCAAAAGAACTTGCTAAACTATTAAAAAAATTAATAGAACTAAAATACACTATCACCTTAATATTCTAGAGGAAAAATAGTTTTATCGAAGTAGTTGACACAGATACAATAAATGGTATAATTCAAAAAATACTACCTACCAACTGCACAGGCATTTGTACCTTCACCTAGTATCTTTAATGACTTATTTAACAATACTTCAGTTAATTTTTAATATAAATAGAGAAGACATGAAAGATTTCTGGAATGAAGTTAAAAAAACTAGAAAAAATTCTCCTCAGAAAATAAAAAAATAGTGTTAGTATTAGTATTATTTCTACAGCTCGCTAAGAGCTGTTAAATAATAAATAGACTGTCAAATGTTTTTATCGTTAAAAATTTTTTATAAAGGATGTGGATTCTATGTTTAAAAAATAAAAACTTTTCAATTTTACTATTTGGTAGATTAATCACTAATTTCGGTGATAGCATATATTCAATAGCTACTCTAACATTAATTTACATATTAACTAAATTCACCTTTTTATAGTGGTATTACTTTATTTCTAATTTCATTTACCACTATATTACAAATATTTGTATCACCACTAATCAGTAAATTTAATGTAAAGAGATTTTTAATTATTTCACAGTTATTTCAAGCTATAATATTACTAGTTATTACTTATCTAATCTACGTAAATAAGCTACAGATTACTACACTAATAGTTTTTTTATTGTTTGTATTAGTTTCATCAATCAAATTGTTTATCCTATTCAACTTACCTTTACTTCCAAAAAAATAGTTAAACAAGAAGATTTAGTTAAAGCAAATTCATTATTTTCTATAGCTTATCAAGGTAGTGATGCACTATTTAATTCAATAGGTGGATTTATTATTACATTCTTTTGGGACAATATATGCTTTTTATCATAAATAGCGTTACATTTTTTTATCAACAGCTTTATATTCATCTTCTTATCAGATGAATTATCTAAAAAAATACTAATACTATACAAGAAAAATTACTTTTTCTAAACTAAGTAGTGGAATAAAAATTTGTAATACTCCTCTATTAAAAACCATTATTAATAGGAATTATAGTAATTAATTTTTTTCTACCAGTTCGTTACTAACACTACTTCCTGAGTATTCGGAAACTAGCTATTTTTATGGAATTTTACTTAGTGCATCTGGACTTGGTATTCTAATAGGAGCCTTTCTTTCTAACAGTCAAACACTAAAAAAATATAAGATTAAGTACTCTATACACTACATTTACACTAGGTATAGCTCTATCTTGTATCACTTAGCATACTTAATAATAATTCTATAACTAACAAAAATTATAAATTTTTTTATTATTTCTTTTTGGTTGGATATTAATCGGGATTTTAAATACATATTCTCAAACAATGATTCAATGTATCATAAGTAAAGATAAATTAGATATCGCTATGTCAACTATGATAGGTCCGTCAATAGCCTTTAGCCCTGCTAGGCGCATTATTGTCAGGAGTATTAAGTATAAAATACAGTATTAAAACTATAATAATTATTACTTCATTATTAATTCTTAGTATATTTCTATTTTGGTTATTCAATAAAAAAATATTAGAAGCTTACCTAGTTTTTTTCAAAAATTACTTGAATAAGAAATATTTCATATAAAAAAATAGCTAGCAACTTATTTATACAAGTTACTAGCTATTAAATTAATTTCTATTTTTTTATCTTCTTTTGGTAAGAATGCATTTAATAACACACCACTGATAGCTGCAAGTGCCATTGCTGGAAGTTCGAAGTTAATACTTTCGAATTTAAGCATTGCTCCACCAACACCTAAAACGATGATTACTGATGAAATTACTAAGTTTCTGTTGATACTTAAGTCTACTTTTTCATCTACTAACATTCTAAGTCCACTTGAAGCGATTATACCGAATAGTAAGATCGATACACCACCCATAACCGGTGATGGAATCGTAGAGATTAGAGCTGAGAACTTACCTACAAAACTTAAGATAAGTGCGAATACCGCTGCTCCTCCTAATACGAATACAGAGAAGATACGTGTAATAGCAAGCACCCCAATGTTTTCACCGTATGTTGTACTTGGTGGTCCACCTAAAAGTGATGCAAACATCATCGCTGTTCCATCAGCTAAGATTGAACGGTGTAATCCTGGATCTTTTAAGAAGTTTCTTCCTACTACTTCAGATAATACCATTTGGTGACCGATGTGTTCGTTAATTGTTACTATAGCAATAGGTACCATTGCTAATGCTGCAACATTCCACTCTGGTGCATATGTTACAAACGGAATAGTGAACTTCGGTAAACCTAAAACCAAGGAGCATCGATAACTGGTTGGAAATCAACTAATCCTGCAATCACTGCAACAATATATCCAAACACAATTCCTAATAATACTGGAATTTGTTTCGCAAATCCTCTTAAAGCTACACAACAGAAGATTGTTGCTGCTAATGTGATAAGAGCTACTAAGAAGTATTTTAAGTCATAAACTTTAGCCCCATCTACTGTTTTATACATCGCCATACTGATTGCTGTAGGAGCAATTCCAAGTCCAATTACAATGATAATTGGTCCAACTACAACTGGTGGTAAAAGTTTAAGTAACCAATTTTACACCAAATTTGTAAATTAACATTGCTACAACACTCATAAACTAAGCTGGCTAAAAATGCACTAGCATTGCTGTTTCAACACTGTGAGTAGTTGAAAGCACAATAATCGGATTAATGAAGGCAAATGAAGATCCTAAATACGCAGGAATTTTACCTCTAGTTATTAATAAATACGTAAGTGTTCCAATACCTGATGTTGTTAAAGCAGTACTCGCTGGTAATCCTGTTAAAATCGGTACTAACACCGTTGCTCCAAACATTGCGAATAAATGTTGTGTTTAACGTTACCCATAGAGCTAAGTTAGGCTTTTCATGAACATCTAGAATTGGTTTTACTCTTGTTTTTTTCCGCCATTCTTCTTCTCCTTTTTTTATATTCAAACTTTCATAATTATATCACATGAATAGTCAATTTGAAAGTGTTTTTCTATTTTTTTAAAAGTTTCACCTGAAATTTTTTTAAAAATAATTAATAATATTTCATTATAATACAAAAAATTCTCTTCTGTTTCCTAAATTACCGCAATCTTTCAAATCTAAAAATCTAAAAATTATATAATAAATTTTTTTAATATTATAAAAACGCAAGATTAAATATACTAACCTTGCGTTCTAGAATTATTTGACTTCTATATCAAGAATCACAACTTCTTCAACTGGCTTATCTTGAGCTCCAGTTTTTTTACTGCTGCAATTTTTTCAAGAGTTTTCGCACCAGCGATTAAGTGTCCAAAAACTGTGTGACGGCGATCTAAGTGAGGAGTTCCCCAGTTTAGCATATCCTTCTACAGCTTCTTGTAGCCAACCACCTTGTTCAAGTGCTTGTAAAGTTCTAGCATCTACGTGAGAATTTTTGAACAATAAAGAATTGACTTCCATTTGTGTTTGGTCCAGCATTCGCCATACTTAACGCACCATAGAAATGGAAATAATCCATTGAGAATTCATCTTCGAAACTACGTCCCCAGATTGATTCTCCTCCCATACCTGTACTCTGTTGGATCTCCACCTTGAATCATAAAGTCTTTAATTACACGGTGGAAAAATAATACCTTTATAGTACCCATTTTTTTGCATGAGTTAAAAAGTTTTCTACTGCTTTTTGGAATATCTTTTTTTCAAATAATTTGAAAGTCATATCTCCGTGAGTAGTTTTTAATTTTTACTCTAACTTGACCTTTTTACATTTTTTTGTTAATTGAGTTAACATTATATCTCTCCTTATTATGATTATGAGCTTACCCAAAAATTCTAAAATTTTACAAAGTTCATACGAAAAACCATAGATGCAGTAGTTTATTGATATCTAAAAATCGCTTTATAAAAGCTTTTTTTAGATATCTAATAAACTGCGCGGGGTGACTCGACAAAATCTTGTTTCTCCGAAATCACGATTTTTGAGTCACTCCCTATTTTACTATGCGTTTTTCTCGATTAATCTTTCGTTGATTTCTCTTAAGATATTTTCTTTGAATTCAGCAAAAGCTTTCTTCTTTTTGGTTTAATGAACCAAATGTTCTAACGTTAACATTTCTGTTCTCTACTTCTTTATCTCCAATTACTAAAGTATATGGAATTTTTGCTTGCTGCTTCACGGATTTTTGTATCCTAGTTTTTTTCATCTCTATCATCGATAGCTACTTTAACTCCAGCTTTTTTTAAGTTCTTGCATGATTTCTTTAGAATAATCATAGTGGTAGTCATTGTTTACTGGGATAATGCGTACTTGGTTTGGTGATAACCATGTTGGTAAATCTCCTTTGTACTCTTCTAATAAGAAGGCAACCATTCTTTCCATTGTTGATACGATACCACGGTGGATAACTACTGGACGGTGAGCTTTTTCCATCTTCACCAATGTATTCTAATTCGAATCTTTCTGGTAGTAAGAAGTCTAATTGAATTGTAGATAATGTTTCTTGTTTTCCGATTGCTGTTTCTACTTGAACGTCAAGTTTTTGGTCCGTAGAATGCAGCTTCACCTTCAGCTTCAACATAATCTAATCCTAACTCGTCAGCAGTTTCTTTTTAACATTTGTTGAGCGTTATTCCACATTGCATCATCATCGAAGTATTTCTCAGTGTTTTCTGGATCTCTGTATGATAGACGGTAGCTAAAGTTTTTTTAATACCCTAAGTCTTTATATGCTTCTTCGATAAGTCCTACAGTAAGTTTGAATTCATCTTTAAGTTGATCTGGACGTACGAAAATGTGAGCATCGTTTAGAGTCATACCACGAACACGTTGTAATCCACTTACTGCTCCACTTGCTTCATAACGGTGCATCATTCCAAGCTCTGCGATACGGATTGGAAGTTCACGGTATGAGTGACGTTCATTTTTATAAACCATCATGTGGTGAGGACAGTTCATAGGACGAAGTACCATTGTTTCGTGATCCATCTCCATTGGTGGGAACATGTCTTCTTGGTAGTGCTCCCAGTGTCCACTTGTAATATATGTATCTTTTGGGATCCCATAATTGGAGTATACACATGGTCATATCCTAATTCTACTTCTTTATCAACGATATATCTTTCGATAGTACGACGGATAGTAGCACCATTTGGTAACCATAATGGTAATCCAGCACCAACTTTTTGACTTGTAGTGAAGATTCCTAATTCTTTACCTAGTTTTCTGCATCACGTTCACGTGCTTCTTGTAGACGTACTAAGTGTTGTTCTAAATGTTCTTTAGTGAAATAAGCTGTTCCGTAGATACGTTGTAACATTTTATTATCACTATTACCTCTCCAGTATGCACCAGCTACAGATAATAATTTAAATTCTTTAATTTTTTTGAAGTTGCACTTAGGTGTCCACCACGACAAAGATCAGTGAAGTCTCCTTGTGTGTAAACTGTAATAACTTCATCAGCTGGAAGATCATTAATTAATTCTACTTTATATGATCTTCTTTAAAGATTTCTAAAGCTTCTTCTTTACTTACTTCGCGACCTTCAATCGTATGGTTTTCGCTAATAATTTTCTTAACTTCTTTTTCAATTGCTTTTGAAGTCTTCTTCTGATACTTTTGTATTCAGCGTCAAAAATCATAGTAGAACCCACCATCGATAGCTGGACCAACACCGAAGTGTACATCTTTACCATATAATCTTCTTAATGCTTGCGCTAATACGTGTGCACAAGTGTGGCGTAATACATATAAGCTGTCTTTATCTTCATCATCTGCAACGATAAGTTTTAAATGTCCATCTTTTGTTATTGGTTTGTTAACTTCGATATAGTCCTCATCTAATTTTGCAGAAATCACTTTTTTCTTAAGACTTACACTAATACTCTCAGCGATTTCTAATGGTGTTTTATTATCATATTCTCTTACATTTCCATCTGGAAAAACTAATTTAGCCATATTAAGGTCTCCTTCTTTTTTATATACTTAGTCTAACTTACTCAAAAATTAAAAAATCCCTTCTCTAGCCGAAACTAAAGAAGGGACGAATATTTTCGTGGTACCACCCAAATTCGAAGTAAATTTACTTCCTCTTTGTGAATAAAGCTCACTAACTATGTTAATACTATTGCTAGGTAGTAACATATATTGCTTATAGGTATTTTCAGCACCATACCCTCTCTTAAATAAGTTAAATATATATCGTGTCCTAAGTATATATTGATTTATTTCATTAATGTAATTCTAGTACAAAGATAGATGAATTTCAAGGGAAAACTCATCTATCTTTTGCATTTTATTTATTTTTTTCTCCAGTAGCTTCTAATACCACTAAAAGTGAAAAATTAGTATTAACACCATAAAAATATAATTTTTTTAATACTAAAAATATTTCTGCAGCTTCTGTTTTTTTACTATTTCTAGCTTTTTTTATCTATGTTATTAGATTTTTTTAACTTCTAGATTACTTTTCTCGAATGAAGTTATATCACCGTCACTGATTTTTAGTATCTTTCAAAGCGATATAATATAGATACTTAGCATCCTTTTAATGCTGAAATATCAGTTACCGAAGTATTAGATATATCTATGCTAGAAATATTCGGCACATCTTTTTAATGCATCTATATTTTTTTAAAACCTAGATTATCATTTAACATTAGTCGATATAGATATTTTTTTATCTTTTAACGCATCAACATTCTCGATATTATTTTTTTATAATAGTAACTCTTCTAAATTAACCAAATCTTTTAAGCGCTGTAATATCGCTAATATTATTTCTATCCAAATATAAAGTTCTTAAAGACTTCAATTCAGCTAATGGAGTTAAGTCTTTAATAGCATTTTCTTCAGCAACTAAACTCTCAAGTTTCCCTGCATTTTTTTAAAAATGATATATTATCTAAACCTATACCTGAAAGATTTAGACTTCTTAGATTTTCTAGTTTTAAATTATTCGGAATATAATCTTTTTAAAAAACACTGTTCATAGAAATATCTAATGATTCTACTTTTTAGGTCATTTAGAAAAATCTAAATTATTCATTAAATTTTTTTCTAAGCACTAATTGTCTTAACATTGTTAATTTAGCTAAACTCTTTTGGATCTTTTTATTTTATTGTTTGTAAGGTTTTAAATCTTCTAATTCAACTAACTTTTCTAACGGTGTAATATCTTCGATAAAGTTATTAGATAAATTTAGATTTTTAAGTTAACAGCGTATTCTAAACCTTTTTAGAGAAAAAAATGTTTTTTTCCAAGGTAATGACAGACTTGTAAATTGTTCCATCATACCTACCGTTATTTCCTCACCTTTAAAAATCTTTTATTAATATGAAATTTATAGTATTCTATTAAAGCCTCTTTAAGATTTAAGTCATCGAACTCTATTTTTTTCGCTATTTTCAATTTCAGTAAATTTCTTTTCTCCAAAGGGTACATAGACATCGTTAGCTTTTACCCCTGGAGCAGATACTGTTAATCCTAATAACGTTATGATAAAAAGCTTTATATATTACCTTTTTCATTTTTTTCCTCTTTATTTTTTTCTATATTCAGTTATTTTATTTCTTACAATTATTAATCCATATGCAGCAAGTGGAATTAAAAAATACAAAGTACGGAAATACATATCTACTTTTTCGCTTCCCATATCATATGGAATAACGTTCCACCAATGAAGGCTACAGGAATTATCATTAATATTTCTTTTTTTCTTCTTATAAACATTTACTGCAAATACTACAGAAAAATACATACACAAATACCTGAAATACCTTCATGATAAAAAGTAAGTACGTGATAAGTTTCATCAAAGTAAATTTGTTTTATAAAAAAAGTCTTTTTACTTTTTTTCTAACTTAGTTTCACTATCGAAATTCCTTTGTGGTGCAGTTACCAATAAACTTTGGAATGTTGGTTCTAAAAAATTGATTTTTCATATTTTCTTTGATAAAAATCTACAGCATATCTTGGGTTTTTCATAAACACTTCTGCTCTTTGTTTTATCGAATCCTTAGAGATTTCGGTTATGCGATTTGTATCATAATCTTCTTCTGGCATAATATCATAGTTAAATCTATTCCACCAACCAGCTTCACGATCTCCTTCTTGCATTCCCATAGCTATCCATGTAATTTTTGGGACACCGTCAGCAATTGTCTTTTGGCTTTTCACTTCATAATAGTTATAGATTAAACTCTTAGAAGCACTCATTAAAAAAACAGACAGCTGACCATAAACGCAATCACTTTTTTTATCTCTAACTCTAATAAGATAAATAACTGCTGCCGAGAATATGGCTAACATATGTATTAAGTTATTACCTATAAATAGTATCGCAACATTAATACTAATAGCACTTATTACCAACATATACCATTTTTTGTGTTTAGTATACTTTATAAAGTAATAGTAAGCCAGTAATGTTAAAAACATACCCGGTAATAATCCGTATACAAATGCAACATAGAATATTAACGGAAAAACATAGACCACTAAGAATTACAACTAGATAATTTGTATCCTCATCATCAAACATTATATTAGCTATTTTATATAACATAAAAGATAATAAAAACTTATTGAAAAAAACTTTGCATTATATATAAAAATAAATGTTGCTCTACCAAATAGTGACAGTAAAAATTTGGAATAAAAAAATACTGTTGTAATTTGATGTGAATATATGTATAAATAGTTATTTCCTTTATCAAGACCACTGTAGTTTTCTCTTATGAAATTATTAGCTCGATCTATTACGTTAAATGGATCAAACTGAACATAGTCTCTTCTCAATATTGCAAACAAGATACTAATAATAAAGGCATGATCATAACTATCAGCACTAATCTTTGAACACTTATTATTTTTTTTCAAATATCTCGCTAATATTAAGATAACTATACTAAATATTATAAGGAATATAATATTTAGTATAGCACTGACATTTTCATAATATAAAGTTTCTTGATAATCTTTTAGGAAATATCGCTGTTTTTTTGTTAATACTAATAAAGAGTTTATCCCCATAAGTACTATGAAAAATTACAGCTATAACTTTTTACTAAAAAAAGTTAGAAAAATTTATTTAATATTTCCTTGTTCATTGTCAATTATTCCTCTTCGTTTTTTTCTCTTCGTTTAAGAATTTTTTTCAACAATAAATCTTGAGCGTCCTTTTGTTTCTAAGTAGATTTTACCTACGTATTCACCCACAATACCTAGTGAAATCATAATCATTCCACCGATAAACCACATTGATATCATTAAACTTGACCATCCTGGTCTTGCAAATCCTGCAAAATAACTATACAATGTGTAGAAAAATACTATCGCAGCAATAAATATCATTAATGCTCCACCTATAGTGATGAATCTAATTAACTTTACAGATAAAGAAGTAATTCCTTCGAAAGCAAATGCTAACATCTTAGATAATGGATATTTACTTTCTCCAGCGAATCTTTTCTGCACGTTCATATGTAACGATATCACTTGGATATCCTATCATAGGAACGATACCACGTAAGAATAAGTTTACTCTTTTAAACTGAGCTAATCCTCTAATGCACGTTTACTCATTAAACGATAGTCAGCATGGTTAAACACTGTGTTTGCTCCAAGTTTTTTTCCATCACTTTATAGAATGCTTCAGCTGTGAAACGTTTAAAGAATGTATCCGTAGTTCTTGCAGAACGAACACCATAAACTACATCAGCACCAGCTAGATATTTCTTCATCATTTCATCCATAGCGTTAATATCATCTTGTAAATCAGCATCCATAGAAATACTTACATCACAGCTGATCTTTAACAGTCATAAGTCCTGCTAAAAGTGCATTTTGGTGTCCTCTATTTCTACTTAAGTTAATACCACTGAATAATGGATTCTTTTTCATGAAGTTCTTCTATCATTTCCCATGTTCTGTCTTTTTGAACCATCGTTCACTAAGACAACACTGGCTATCTTTTTGAAATTAAATCTTCTTCTATCATAGAATTCATTTTAACTTCTAATCTTTTTGCAGTCTCATTTAATACCTCTTCTTCATTGTAACAAGGTATAACTACATATAACTTTTTTTCATTACAAATCTCCTATTTTATTTTTTTACTTATAGCTTTATTAAGTCTATTCAACAAAGCTTTATTCTCTTTCGTTTCTCCGATTGGTAGTATAAAAAAATTTCCTCTACCTTTTCTTCATCAAACTCCCTTAGAATATTATATAAATTTTTTTATTAGATTGTTCAACACTTTTCTCATTATCTGCTAAATATTTTATAGAAACATTTAAATCATTAACTCTAGATTCCATTTCTTTATATGTAATGAAACCGGTTTTTTTCGATTTTTTTATCTTTTTAAAAATATTTATTAAATTTTCAAATGAATCATTAAATAATACTAATTCCGCTTCAGGAGAATAATGTCTATATTTCATTCCTGGCGATATAGGTGCGGCATCCTGTGTAAGTACTTCTTCATTATACTTCACACTACCTTCTCCTAATACAGACTCAATGTCTTCTTTAGTAATATCCCCAGGGCGCGCAATAACAAGTGGATATCTTGTACAATCAATAACCGTACTTTCTAAAACCGATATCCGATTGTTCATCTTCGATTATTACATCTATTTTCCCATTCAAATCATGATACACATGTTCAAATTTTTGTCGGAGATGGCTTTTCCACTTGTATTAGCACTTGGTGCTGCTAATAGAACTTTTAGTTTCTTTTTAATAATTCTCGAGCAGTGACATTAGATGGCATTCTGACAGCTAACGTATTTAAGCCTGCAGTAACCTTTTTAGAAATACCGTTATTTTCTTTAACATTTAAAATTAAAGTCATCGGACCTGGCCAGAACTTATCTATAAGTTTCTTAACATTTTCATCACTATAATCAACAATATTATCTAGCTGACTCATTTCATAAAAAAATGAACAATTAGCGGATTATCACTCGGACGACCTTTTGCCTCATATATCTTACTCACCGCTTCATCATCCATAGCATTAGCACTTAAGCCATAAACAGTTTCTGTTGGAATAGCTACAAGCTTTCCTCTTTTGTAATACTCAGTTAACTTACTGTATATTTCTTCTTTACTTTCACTTTTTCGAAATATTAATTATTTCAGTTTCCATCCCTATCTCCTTTCTAAAAATTTCATACTACACTAACATTATAAATATTGTAATAACTATTATTAATATATAACTTAAATAATCTAGTTTATTATATTTTTAGTACTTTTATACTTACTTCTACACCGGTAGTAGAATAGCCTCTTACTTCCATTGCAGTAGCAAGCTCATCAGCCCTTTTCAAAGTAGCTATAAATAATGGTATCAGTATAGGAATAAACTTCCTTACTTTCTGCGCTAGGGTTCCTTCATTAAAATCTGAACCACGTGAAACCTGTGCATTTATTATTCTATTAGTTTCTTCTAATATAGTCGGAATAAATCTAAGTGAAATAGATAATACTAGTGCAAAAGTCGAGATTGGTACCCCTACTTTTTGTAAGAAACCAAGACTCTTTTCTATTGCACTTGTTATTTCTGTTGGCGAAGTAGTAGCCATAAAGACAACCATTATCGCAACAACTAAAAATAAACCTCACTGTAATCAATGCAATTCCTAAAAAGTGCACCACTATAAATCTTCCAACCTAATACTTCATACAACACATCACCTTTTTTATTAAAAACAAGGTGAATCAACGAAGTAAATAAGATTAGTATACTAATAGCTTTTACACTATTAATTAAAAATGCCGGACTCGTTTTAGATAGTATAACTATCGTTAGGAGCATTAGTATTAAGATGAAAAAAATTCTAACACACTATATGCAATAAAGACATCTACTAAGTACCAAATCACAAAAAAATATTTTAGTTCTCTGATCAAGATTATGAATAATAGTATTTAATGGAATATACTTACTTATTAACGAATTATTCATTTCTACTACTTCCTATCTTATTTTTTTTAAAGCATTAATTAATTCTTCGTATTTCCTAGGAAATACATCCAATACTATATTATTTGCTTCTAATTTTTTTGTAAAACTTCAATACTCCTGGTAATTCTAATGAATTCTCCTTGAGTACTTGTTCATTCAAGAAAAAGGTCTTCTACCTTTCCTTCAAAAACTAATTTCTCCATTTTTTTCAAGACGAAAACTTTATCCGCATATTCTAATACATAATCCATATTGTGAGTTACAAGTACTATTGTCATATCGAACTCTTCTTTAAGTCTTTTTCACCATAGCCATGATTTCCTCACGGCTCTGATAATCTAGAGCTACTGTAGGTTCATCTAATATTAGTACTTTAGGTTCTAAGGCAAGTATGCCACATAAGGCAACTTTCCTCATCTCTCCTCCTGACAATTCAAAAAGGAGATTTATCTAAGTAACTTTCATCAAGTCCTACTAATTTTATTAATTCTTTTTGCTTTCAAGATAGCTTTCTTCTGCGACTCCATAATTTAAGGGTGCAAAGATAATATCTTTTAGAACGCTTGTTTCAAATAACTGCTGTTCAGAAAACTGGAATAACACCGCAACATCTTGTCTTAATATTTTCAGTTTTTTAGCCAATTCTCTTCTTTCTTTTTTTACTCTGTGGATTAGTAATCAATACATTATCTACTCCTACTTCTCCTTTTGTGGGTAATAATAAGCCATTAATATGCTCTATAAGGGTAGACTTTCCGCTACCTGTCTTACCTACTATTACCGTATAACTTCCTTCATCTATCTTCAAATTTATATCTTTTTAAGACTTCTCTAGCATATGGGGTCTTATAATTATAAGTATAGCTTACACTTTTTTTAAACTAATTTGCATATTTTTCTTACTACACTCCCCTCGTCTTCTTCTATTTCAAATATTTCTTGATTCAGGTAATTGTTTAAGTCTTTTTTTATTCTTTCTACAAAAAGGAACCTCTAAGCTGTATTTTTTTCTAAAAATCTCAGTATCAGCATATAGCGTTGTATAATTCCCTTGATAAACTATTTTTTTCCGCTTTCTAATATGACAATATCATCTGAATAAGCACTCTCTTCTGCATCGTGGGTGATAGATATTATAGTTATTCCTTTTTCTTTATTTATTTTTTTTATATACTCTAAAAATAGATTTTTTTAGCTTTAGGATCAAGCATACTCGTAGCCTCATCCAATATTAAAATCTCAGCGATCTAAAAGCTAGCGAAGATGCTATTGCTACCCTTTGTTTTTTTGCCCACCTGATAATGATGAGGGCTCATATTTTCTATAGTCCGTCATATCAACAATTTCTAATACTCTATCTATTATCTCATCCATCTTTTCTTGAGGAACATTTCTATTCTCAAGTCCAAATGCTATATCTTCTTCTACAGTAGATCCTACGAATTGATTGTCAGGATTTTGAAAAACAATAGCTATTTTATTTTTTTATATCATCATAAAGTTCTTTATTGTATTCTTTATTATTAAAAAGTTACTTTCCCAGAAGTTGCTAAATTCTGCCCATAAATCAACTTCATAAGCGTTGACTTTCCGCTTCCGTTTTTTTCCCTAAAAACACTAAGCCAACGCCCTTCTTTTTATTGCTAAATTTATATTTGATAATGCAGTCTTTTTAGAACTAGAATATTGAAAAAAAACATCTTCAAATTTTATCATTTTATTACCTAATTTTCTACAGAATATCTTTTTATTATAACAAATATCCCGATTTTTCTCAAACTAAATACGGATAGCTATTAAATATATTCATATCATTTTTTTATTTTTTTCTTAAAGAGAACTTTCGCTTCGGTTTCTCTCGGGGGTGACCCAAAAGTCCTAAAATTTGACAAAGTTCATATAAGAACTCATAAACGCAGTGGTTTATTGATATCTAAAATCGCTTTAGAAAAGCTTTTTAGATATCTAATAAATCATGTGGGGTGACTCGACAAAAATCGATTTCTTTGAAATCACGATTTTTTTGAGTCACTCCCATTATTTATTACAATAAGCTTTTTAAACTGTTATTTATAAACTTATTTATTTTATCATCATCATAAACCACTTCTTTAAGATACAATCCTGTTGCATCAGCTTTAGGCCCCTGCGAATTGGCGTTCTTTTTTTCTAATATTTCTTTAATATAATCCGCTTCATATTTACCGGCGGCCACATTTTTGTATAGTTCCAATAATTATTCTAACCATATTATATAAGAAACCATTCCCAGTAATTTCAAAGTTTACAATATTAGGATTAACCATATCTTTCTCCATAGTTAAACTATATATCGTTCTAACCTTTATCTTCAACGCTAGAATTTTTTTGAACAAAATGATGAAAAAAATCATGTTCTCCTATAAAAATATTGCAAGGCTTCTTGAGCTTTTTTTCGAAATTAAAAATCAAAACTATGTTTACCCACATAATTTAGTAAGAATGGGTCTACTTCTCTTCCAATATGAAGTTTATAATAATATGTTTTTTTGTGTACTATTATACCTAACATGAAAAATCTTCAGAAGCTGACGTCGCTCCCACTATTCTAATATCTTTCGGAATAGTAGCATTTAGTGCCTTAACCCATGCTTCATCTGGAATACTCAAATCAGTATCAAAATGCAATACCTGACCATAAGCGTGAACACCACTATCCGTTCTTCCACTCATATAAAGTCGTACATCTTTTTTTATTAATTTTTCTTTAAACTCTTCTCAATTTCTTCTTGAATTGTATTATTGTTTGGTTGTATTTGAAACCCATGGTAATTACTACCATCATACCTACAAAGTAAAAACTACTCTCACTCTTATCTCCTAAATATTTTATTTTTAATCTTTATTTCTTATTTCTTAACCGTTGCATCATCCCTTGAATGATTTCTAACGACTCACTCTATATGCTATTATACCATAACAATAGAAAGAGAAAAAAAGACAAGATAAGAGTTGAACACAGCAACAAATCAGTAAAAAAATCACACTTAACTTTACTCAGTTGACATACAAAAATTTCAACTTTATCCTATATATTAAAAAAATATTATTTTGGCAAAATAAAAAAAGAGTGACTCAAAAATATTGATTTCAGAAAAAAATCGATTTTTATCAAGTCACCCTCACTCAGAACACCCATAAAAATTAATTAATATTATGCTTTTATTCAACTCTAAAATCCCCATAATATCTTTTGCAAATATTATAACTTGCATGCGGTAAATAATTTTTTTATCATATTGTATTTAATCTTCTTAATATTATCTTCAAAAAAATAGTTCTTCTAAACAAGCTAGTACTTCTTCTAAATTTTTTTAGCGATTTTTTTGCCATTCCATTTTTTTCCTAAAGTAGATAGCATTTTCCATTTCTTGTCCAGGAACTGGATTAAAAAAAGAATTAGTGGAATATTACTTGCTAATGCTTCAGAAATAGTTACTCCTCCTGCCTTAGTTATAAGCACATCAGCAGTCTGCATCCATTCTCGCATATTTTCAGTGTAGCCCAGAATCTTAACCATTTCTTGTTCAGCATAATCAATTTCTAATTTATGTTTTTAATGCTCTATTTTTTTACCACAGATTACTACTACTTGAGTATCTCTATTTTTTTCAGTAATATTTTTCCCAATAAGTTTTTGAAAAAAATCAGTAGATACTCCAAAAAGCACCAGCAGATAATAAAACTGTCTTTTTATCTATAAATAATTTATTATCTTCCAACCATTGTTCAACATCCATTTTATCATCGAATTTTTTTCAGCAATCGGTATTCCAAATTTCTTAACTTTTTTTGTTTTTTTCTACATTTAACTTCAATAACTCTTTTTCAGTTCCATCTGTCGCTACATAATATCTAAATGCACCTTTAGTTAACCAACTTTTTATGAAAAATGGTAATCTGTTATTATATTAACTATCGGTATCTTATTATCTTTCAATAGTGATAAAGCTGGAGTTGGAAATGTTGAGACAATAATATCTGGTTTAGTTTGTTTTTACTAGTTTTTTTTCAAATACTCAGAACTAAAAATATCTATAAGCAGAAATATTACTATAACTTTTTCCCTGCATAATACAAATACCCGTAAATATCTCTAAAAATATGAAAAAGCTATATAAATATAATTTTTTTAACACTGGAGTCAAATTCGGGTGCGCTTGTAAGAACAAGTCTGTTTCAATAACTTCAATCTCATCAGTATAATATTTTTTTCAAACGCTTCTTTAATATTTTTTTGATACTTGAAGATGCCCATTTCCGAATGAACCTGTTATTAATAAAACTTTTTTTCATATTACCTCACCTCTACTTTTTTTATTATAATAGATAAGATCATAAGTTAATACTATCACACTACCTAAACACATCCCCGCCATCGTATCCGTCGGATAATGTACTCCTAAATATACTCTAGAAGTCGCTATAAATAAAAATTCCTATTATCGCTATAAGAATAGGAAAAATAATTATTATTTCCTTTCTTCGATAATTTAATAAATATTAACGCCAATGTCAAATACATTATTGTTGCTGAAGTAGTATGCCCACTAGGAAACTTAAACTATTTAATTCAACTAAACGATGAATATTAGGTCGAGGACGATTAAAAAAATTATCTTAATAAACGCCATCACTATACCGCACGTACTCATTGTAAGAGTTAAAAACAGAGCCTCTCTTTTAAACTTATTCACAAATAAAATAATAACTATTATAGCAGTTATTATTGCACTAGGCTTTTCGATCTGCTATATTTGTCGTATTTAAATATATGCTTGTAAGTACTGGATTTTCTAAACCTTGAATAAAATTAATAATCATACTATCCAAAGGTTTCAAAAAAACTATTGTAACCACTCGCAATAAGACCAAACATCACTATAAAAAAATATAACTAAACGTTTTTTTTGATTATTTTTTTGTCATTAAATCTCCTAACCTTTTTTTAAAAATCTCTAATTCATATCATATTACCATAATTTTATACATAATAATAGCAAAAATAATATTATAATCTCACCAATTTCCTTTTTAAATTATGTACTTTCTTATTGATTTCAGTTAAAAAAATATTTTATAATAAATCTCATTTTTTTATAATAATTGTGAAGCTATACAAGTAATTGTATCTTCCTATAAACACACTTCTTTTCTTTCATTATTTTCATAAATTTATATTATTATATTAACTATCTATTTCTTGAACTTTAAAAACATATTCCATTATAATTATTAGATTAATTAAATAAGTTTATACAGGAGTCTGTATGTCAAAAAAATAAAAAATTATAATATCAGTAATTCTACTATTCTCTGTAGCAATTGCTAGTTTGTATTATTACGGACATACCCACAACGTTAACTTTTTTTCGACTTTAAATATATACAATCACATCGGAAAAAAATAACGATCACAATACTAATACAAACAATGAACAAAAACGATACAACAAAAAAATAATCATGATAATATAGAAAAAAACAAAAAGAACCAGAAAAAAAGGTAAGAGCTTAGAAGAAAAAAACAAGCTGTTATGAAAAACTGATACCCCTACTATGAATGCATATGGTTTATATTATGATTATACTAATATGACTTTACCTGAAGTTATACAAGCATATGCAAAAAGAATATGGAATAAAAAAATTCACAAATAGCTTTTTTTCATACAAAAAAACCTAGCAACTGGTGAATTAATTGAAATGAATGAAACTCAACCTATGACTGCTGGTTCTACATATAAATTACCACTTAATATGTTAGTAGTAGATAACTTTGAAAAATATAACTTATCTATGACTAAACGTTATGATATCACTAACACTTACTATGAGTATGATGGTGAACACAACACATATGTTAAAGTTTTTAAAGGGGCTATGACTATTCCCCAAATGCAATACTATTCATTAGTTTATTCAGAAAATACTCCTGCATACGCCCTTGCCGATCGTCTTGGTGGTATGAACGAAGTATACAAAATGTATAGCAACTATGGTGAGTCTAAAGCAGAATTAAAAAAACTTTAGTACAGAAAAATAAAACAACAACTAACTATTATATTCAAGTATTACAACACTTGTGGGATAATAGAGAAAAAAATATAAAGATATTCGTACATATATTGGTGAATCTTTCCCAGGAGACTATTACAAACGCTATCTTCCAAATCTGGTAATAGAACAAAAACCTGGATATGTAAAAGAAGCACTAAATGTTGATGCTATTGTTTATGAGAAAACACCTTACATTATCGCTTTATATACTGCAGGTTTAGGAGGAGCTTCTCCTGCTACTGAAGAAGTAAACCTTGTTGGATTAGATCAAGTAGGACAAATTTCTTATGTTATAAACGAATGGCACCGAGTTAATATGAACCCATAAATTTAATACACTCTTTAGAGCGGGAGTGACTCACAAATCGATTTCTCCGAAATCACGATTTTTGAGTCACTCCCTTTTATTTTCTTTTGACAAATTCCTTATTATATTGAGGTTGTTATGTTTTGCAATAATAGATTGAAATCCTTACGTACTAAATAAAAAGTTTCTCAAACTGCGGTAGCTGAACACCTTGGTGTTACACGTGCTGCCTACAATAGTTGGGAAAAAAAGGAAAAATATATACCTAATAAAAAAATTTAGACGAACTGGCACTTTACTTTTAATGTAGAGACTACTTACTTTGAATCTGAGTATGAGATAGTTAATAAATATCTCCAACTAAACGAAATAAATCAAAAGAAACTTTTAACCATGGCTAACGAGCTATATGTTTCTCAATTATATAAATATCAAGTTCACGCAAAATTATCGGCTGGTTTAGGTAACTTTTATTATGAAGATTATGAGTTCGATACTGCTTTACTTCGACAAAAGACATATCATACGATATAGCTTCTTGGATTGATGGGAATTCTATGGAACCAAAAATACCACAGTGGAAATGTTGCCTTGATTAAAAACTGGATACGATTTTTGACGGATTGGTTTATGCAGTAGTCTATAATGAGGAAACATACATAAAAAAAGTCTTTCTAGAAGAAAAATACAGTTCGTCTAGTTTCTATTAATGACAACTACAAAGACATCATAGCACCGATAGAAGAAGTAAATATAGTAGGAGTTGTTACAGATTCATTTAAACCTATAAAAGAGTTGTAATAATATGGGAATAATCAACTATACATTAGAACCTCATTCAGATATAGCCTTTATAGATATAAAGTCTTTTTATGCGAGTGTAGAATGCGTAGAACGTGGACTTAATCCTTTAACAACCTCACTTTGTGTAATGAGCAGAAGTGATAACTCTAACGGTTTAATATTAGCAAGTTCCCCTGTTTTTCAAAGAAGTCTTTGGGAAAAAAATAATGTAAGTAGAAGTTATGATCTTCCCTTCGATATTAATACACGACGCTTTTCATTTTATAACGCAAAAAGACAAGGTCTTGAAATAACTCAACAATATATCAATTATATTGAAGCTTGGGCCAAAAAAACACTCATCGTTCCCCCAAGAATGACCCTATATATCGAAAAAAACATACAGATACTCAACGTACTTAAAGGCTATGTTCCAGATGAAGATATTCATCCCTATTCTATAGACGAAGGATTTGTCGATTTAACGCAATCACTCAATTATTTCATAAAAGATTCTACAAAAACAAGAAAAGAAAAATTGGACATAATTTGCGCAAAAAAATCCAACATGATATATGGAAAAAAACAGGTGTTTACTCCACTGTAGGAATGAGTAATTCAAATCCTCTTTTTGGCAAAAACTTGCTCTAGATAATGAAGCTAAAAAAACTCCAACTATGCGTGCTAATTGGTCATATGAAGATGTTGAAACAAAAAGTGTGGAATATCCCTACACTTACTGATTTTTTTGGGGAATAGGAAACCGAACAGAAAAAAAGATTAAATAAATTAAAAAAATATTCTGTTAAAGACTTAGCAAATGCTAATCCAGATATATTAAAAAAAGAATTCGGTATAATTGGAGTTCAGTTATGGTTCCACGCAAATGGAATCGATGAGAGCAAATCTTCAAAACCTTATAAACCTAAATCAAAAGGCTTAGGTAATTCACAAGTTCTTCCTAAAGGCTATAAGATTAAATCACAAATAGAACTAGTTTTATCAGAAATGGCAGAACAAGTCGCGATAAGACTATGAAGAGTTAAGAAAAAGGCAAAATCAGTACATATCCATATCAGTTACAGTAAAATTGAAAGCAAAAAAATCTATTAATGCATCTAAAAAAATCAACCCTACTCAAAGCACAAAAACAATTAACCGATCATGTTCTATCACTTTTTAGAAGTAAATATGACGGTGGTGCCGTACGCTCTATTGCGGTTAGATATGATACGATAATCTTACAATCTATACGTTATTCGATGATATTGAAGCTATTGAAAAATAAAGAAAAATTGATAAAACACTAGATACTATACGTGATAAATATGGATTCTTATAAGTTCAAAATGGAAGTATGTTAATGGAAGGTTCACGTGTAAAAGAAAGAAATAAACTAGTAGGAGGTCATGCTGGTGGCATGGATGGAATAATATGATAAATAGAAATTATCTTCCCTATAAATCTGCAAGAGAATATGCTGACCGTGGAATGGCTAAATGGATGGGCTTTTTTTCATCTCAGAACACACTACCGCGATTAATACGCAAGGTGACACTATAGATTTTTTTCCAACAACATGGATGAAGACGAAAAAAAGACTACTATTAAAACCAACTATATTTCTTTAAAGGTCTATCGTATTTATATACCTCCACTCAACGTGAACCATATCTAGGAAAGGTTGTTGATTGTACTAACGATATTATTTATTTTTTTCAACTAAACAAAAATATACTGCAAATTTCAATCAGCGATATTCTAAAAAGTTTCTTTTAGCAGAGGAATTAGACTATGAACAAACTTAATCAACATGAAGTCCAATTTGACTATTTTAGTAGTAATTACGATCAATTCGAAAAAGATTTCTATAAATATTCTGCATTAAATGTACCCTTAACATTTTTAATAGACGATATTCTAAATTTAATGGTAAATAACAATAGTAATTTTTTTCAGATTAACTGCTAATAAATCAAAAAGATAAAAGAGATCACTACTTCTTTTTCAAAGTTCAAACTCCTTTAGAAAAATAAAATGGTGAGAATCTTTCAATATATTGGACATAAATTCATAAATGAAAAAAATAAACTCGAAACTAGTATATCTTCCTAATTTCGAGTTTATTTATTTTTAATTTCTCTACTTCTAATTTAATAGATTCTATTGTTTTTTTGTTTTCTTCTAACTGCTATCGCTCCTGCTAGAGCTAATAAAGCCATACTAATCGTCTGTTCTGACTCTAAACCAGTTTTTTTGGTAATTCTTCTTTTTCTTTTTTTATTAGTTTCTTCTTTTTTTGTCATTATTAACCTTATTACTATTATTAGAATCCTCTTTTTTTATTTTTCAGCTTTATACTCTGCTTTTAACCGGTGTTACTATTTGAACACGGCTTTCTAAATCTTTAGCCCCTACTCTGATTCTTTCTAGAATAGTAAATTTACTGAAGTGGTTTATTTTTGAATTGAAGCGAACCGTCACTAAAGCTACTTTCAACTTTTTTTCTAAAAACATTGTTGTCCGCTATGTGATATACTTCTAATTCTGCATTATCATTTTTTTCACTACCGATACTTTTAACTGTACGTTCAGCATCACTATCTATTTTTTTACCGTCTTTTTTTAAAAATGAATTTCAAAAAAACTTCAATAACTTTATATTCACTACCTAATTTTTTTCAATAATAGTTTTATTTAGCTTCTCATCATTTATCGCACCTACAAAGACATCATCAGCTTTTTATTTTGTTTTTTTGTCAAAAGATACAGCTATATCACGCCCTGATAATGTTGCAGATAAAACTTTATTTTCAACCTGCGCATTATTCTGTGAGGTTTCTTGTTTTTTATTACTAGATGAATCTATTTTATCTGAAGTTACTTTTGGAGTTTCTTTGCTAGGAACTTCTTGTTTATTTTCTGGAACAGTTTGTCCTTTAGGACCTTCCTTCTTATCAGTTTCTTTTTACAGATTCTTTATTATCTTTCTTATCTTCTTCTTTTTACTGGTTCTTTATTTTCTTTTTAGTCTCAGCTACTTTTTTTCATCTTTTAGGTGTGACTTTTTTTAGTCTCATCTTTCACTGATTCTTTGTTTTCTTTCTTATCCTCAGTTATTTTTTTCTTCTTTTGGTGCGACTTTTTTAGTCTCATCTTTCACTGATTCCTTGTTTTCTTTCTTATCCTCAGTTACTTTTTTTCTTCTTTTGATGCGGCTTTTTTTAGTCTCATCTTTCACTGATTCCTTGTTTTCTTTCTTATCCTCAGTTACTTTTTTTCTTCTTTTTGGTTTTTTTCTATTTCTACTAAAGACTTACTCTTTAAAGAATTTTCTAAAAATAGCTTTTTACCTTTTGAAGATTTACATTATTAGGTTCAACTGCTAATAACTCATTAACTTTAATTAGCCATACTTCTTTTATTTCTTGTTCTTTCTTTTTATCAACCTTGATATCAGCAAATAAATAATTTACAAATTCTTTTCTCGTCAATAGTATTCCAATCTATCTTATCTTCTAAAAACAGATTTAAATAAATTATCTACTTTATTGATTTCTATTTCCGGTGCTAATGATACATTTTTTTCTTTTTCAGGTTTTTGACACAACTTCAGATGTAGGTGTCGTTTTTTTCAACTTCTTCTAAAACAGGTTTATTTACATGCTCTAAATTAACATTGTGATTAGATTCTGCAGTTACAACAACATTGTTTGTGTCTTCGTGTGCATAAGCTGTTCCAAGAGAGCCAGCAGCAATGCCTATTAGAACACTAGCAATACCTACTGAAACCTTTCTAATCGAATATTTTCTCGTACTAAACATAATTTTCTCCTTATCAACTTGCTTAAAAAAATTACAATTTACTTATTAATCTATCTTTTTATTATAATATATCTCAGAAAAAAATGAGCAAGCATGAACCTATTTTTAATAGCTTACAATATTAAAAATACCAGAATCAAAAAAAGCTAAATACTCTACTTTTCTTTTTTTGATTCTGGTATATAATAATATCCATAATTTTTTTAAATTTTATATTATTTAATTTGGTGTTTATTCATTTTTTTCTTGGAAAAATGGCTGTAATAATTTTACGTAATTCTTCTTTTTCTTTTTCTGGCCATTCTCCCTCTTTTTGAGCTGCTGCGTATAGTTCTGGATATTCGATAGAAATTCTCTTAACAGTACGCGTATTAGCATGTTTTCTCACAAAAAATGGAATTTTTCTTCATTAATTCTTCTGGAACTAATGAAAGTATTCTTTCTGCGGTCTCTTTATCACTAATTACTGAAAAAAAGTAAGACCTTTCTTAATCTGTTCTTGTTCCTGTTCTGTAAAAATCTTCTAACTTCATTCTTGTTCTCCTAAATATGTATATCTTTTAATTAAAGATTATATACTAAGAGTTAGGAAACAACAAATATATTCTACTGATAGAGATTATCAATATTATAAGTTACCAATTTTCAAATTATTACTTAAAAAAATAATAGCAATCTTTTTATAAATATTCAATAGTATAAAAATGCTACTTTTAAACTACCATCCATAATACTCCTTTTACTAGTTTATCCAGTAAAAAGAGATATATATCATTTTTTTAGTGATACAGATTTTTATTATACCACTCAATTTAACTAAATATAAAGTATAACAACATCTTTGTAAAAACTTATAATACAATTATCGTTATTTTTTTAATCTAACTTTCCATTACATCATCTCTTCTGGATCTTATGAACTAAAAAAATTTTATAGCAATCAATACAGCAATCAGTGATATTAATATTAATAAGATAATGATAATACTCGGTATTCTATAAAGAAATGCAATAAAGTTACCTACAATAGATACCATAATTACTGAAGAAATGATTGAGATATTTGTCGCTTGAAACTTTTGACCTATTAAAAAAAGATATGAGTATTAAAACTATTGAAAATAATGCTGAAAAAAACCTACTATATAGATTACTTTAAAAATAAGAACCAAAAAGAATCAGGTATCATAAATCCAAAAAAATTCACATAAAAAAATAATATATTATATTTTCTAATAATACAACAGGAAAGAAACTGATTAAGAAATTTGCACATAAACCATAAAGTTTAGACAAGAAAAATAGTTGATCTTCCCTCCGGGAATAGATAGGTAATTTCTCTCTTGTTTTATGTAGTGTATAAGAAGTAAACGATTAAACAGTACTACACCAAAAATAATTGCAACCGTAACTGTAACAGTAGTTGCTAGAGTTATTACACCAATTGCATAATTCAAAAATAGAAAGTTCTTTAGAAGTTTCATCAAGTCTCCCTACCAAGGTAAAAAAACTAGTGATATGAAATTCACAACTATATTTGTCCAAAATAAACTCTTAAAATGACTTGCTTGTTTTTTTGAAATTCATAATTAATTTTATCTCGCATACGTTACTGTCCCTCCATTTTTTTATATTTTCGTAAAAATCTTCTAATTTCTCAAATCCTAGTTGTTTCATTTCCTTAAAACTAGATTTTCTAACTATCTCTCCTTTTTGAATCATGATTACATTGTCAGCAATACTTTCTAATTCTGAAAATGAGTGACTAGAGATAATAACAAGTTTCCCCATCTGTTTAAATTCAATAAGAAGATTTTGTAACAAAGTAATTCCTCTCTATCTAAAACCGTTAAAAAGGCTCATCCAATATTAAAAATCTCTGGACTGTGTAAAAATGCTAGAGCCATGTTTTAAGCGTTGCTTCATACCTAGCGAAAAACATAGAGATTTTTAGTATTCAAAGAGACTGATAACTCAAATTTCTTTAAATAGGATTCCACATCAATAGACGGACAATCATAATACCTAATATGGTTTTCAAGCACCTCTTTCACCGTTAAGGAATCATAGCTATCAGGAAAAAGAGAACATCCCTCCAATTTTTTTTCAAATAATCAGAAAACTGCTCTTCTGTAATTGGTTCATCATCAAGGAAAAATATCTCCGATTGAAGAACTCAGCCCTAGAAGACACCTAAATAAAGTTGTCTTTCCTGCTCCATTTCCTCCAATAATAGCATAAATATTACCAAAAAAATTAGAGAAAGATTTATTTCATTTAATAAAGTTTTTTTCTAATGACTTTTTGTCAAATTCGAAATAGTTAATTGTTTCATTTCTATTTCCTCCTAGTTAGTGTCAGTAATGATAATATAAAAACTTAAAAATAGCCCAAATACCTAATACTACGAATTGTTGTACACCTACCTGCTCCAAGTGAAACAAATTTGCTCTAATTAGTTGACTGGAAGGAACAAATGGTAGATATTGATAAAAAAATTTGTTATCCATCTGGGCAATCGTTCTACTGGAAATATAATTGGTGAAAACATAAGTCCACCAAGCATAATTAATTGGGTCATCAAAGAAACAATATTTGACGGAAAAAAACATATGCAATAGCGAAACCAAGAGAAAGCAGGGCAAATATAATTAATATTATTGACACCAAAGCGATTAAACTAAGGAAAAATATCTAATCCAAATCCAAATTTACTAATCAGAAGACTAGATAAAATACCTGGCAAACATAAGAAACCCCAAATTAGTAAATCTGAGAGTAAAAATACCAACTCTAGAAACTGGCAATGTTTTCTGGTAATCATAGATTCCATTTTGCTTAGCTTCGCTGACTATTTGAGGTGCTAGTACACATGTCACTGCAATAACATTTATAGCAATTGCTCCCGTGCAGAGATAAGACTGTGTTACCTTGTCATTAGCATTTGTTATAAATAAGAAACCATAAATTATCGCAAATGACAAGATAATTTGCACCAATACAAATATAGGTGTATAAAACTTATGCCTAATTAAACTCCACTTAATTAATCCAAAAAAATTTCGATATGTTTTTTTGCTTATTATTCATTCATATACTCCTCATAATCATATGATAAATTTTTTTAATTTTTAAATCATAGGAAATAATTTTTGTCTTCCTCTAGCAAATCCATAATAATGGACACAATTTCTTTCAATTGTTCTTTTTTCACCGTGAACGTCAATCGTTTCTCAATATTATCATATTTACAAGAATCCATTTGTGAAAATCTAACTATAGTATCTTCGTCAAGAATTGAAATCGACACTTGATGTCGTAAATTACGTTGCGTTTGAATATCAGAAACGTTAACATCTTTCTTTACTTGTCCTTTTGTCAATCATAAGATACCTATCCGCATATCTCTCGACTTCAAACAGATTATGAGTTACGATAATAATGGTTGAGGCCTGATTAGCGAGATTACGTAAGTGTCTCCACATGAGCATTCGTCTATACGGATCAACATCATTTGTCGGTTCATCCAATATTACAATAGACGGAGTATCAACAACTGACATAGCGAATGATGTTAATCTCTGTAACCCACCAGATAATTTTTCTCCTGTTGTATGACGCCATTTTTCAAGATTAAGATAACTAATTAGCTGATTTGAACTACTCTGTATATCAGATTTTTTCATACCTTTCAAAGCTCCAATACACTCTACAGCTTCTTGAATAGTCACCCCTTAATTGGTACTTGAAACTGTGGCATAGATGACACTAATTCCCGGGCTTGATTCGGATGATTCGTTACATCTATTCCATTAATTTGAATTGAACCACTATCAGATGAAATCAAGCCATTTAACTGATTTAAAAAAAGTAGTCTTTCCTGCTCCATTATGCCCAATAAGTGCAACAATTTGACCACTATAAAAAAAGTAACACTAATATTATCAGTAACTATCTTTTGAACTATAAGATTTTTTTTAAATTTTTAACAACAATAGTTTCTTTTCTTCATAAATACCTCACACTACTTGATATAAAAAAAGTACATAAAAACACATTAAAATCGGCATAATAAGACTAAAAATTTACAAATTATCCACGTAAATACCTGTATAATCAATTATTTAAAGTAATATTCCTCTTACATACCACCGGTATGTAATTTATATTAACATACCGGTGGTATGTAGTCAAGAATTTTTAATAATTTTAATGAAAAAAATAGAAAGACTCACAGCATATTAAGCTATGAATCTTTCTATTTCCTAGATAGAAAATGAGATATTAAAATCACTCAAACATCTATTTATTATATTAATTTTGTTCCTTACCGTATCATTTGATTTATTAAATATAAGTGGATTTAACCATATATTTAACATAACTGCAATTAGTTCTGCTAATTCCTGCGGATACTCTGATTTTATTGAACCATCTTTAATTCCTTCATAAATAATTGGTAAAAAAATACTCTGGTATTGTCATCTCCTGCATCTGTTTGAAAAAAAGAAGCTAATAATTTAGGATTGTCTGTAAGATTTGGAGAAATTGAAGTAATGACATCCATATTAGTATTCCCTATAGCAACCGATATTAATTTTTGATATTTTTTTCTCTTCCATTCAAATCTTTTTGCATATTTAATTTCATCAAATATAGCCTTATTCTGATATCCTATTCTTTTAACAACTTCATTAAAAAAATATCTTCCTTAGAATCAAAGTAATGATAAACTGCACCTTTTAGTAAGTCCATCTAATCCATTTATTATATCAGAAATCCTAGTTTTTTTCGTATCCTTTAGTCATAAACAAACCACTTGCAACCTCAAGTATCAGTTCTCTAGTATTTTCTATACTATTCACAATAAATACCTCCTTCCTTACTAAAAATTTATAATTGAAAAATTGGTAATAATTAAGATATTATCTGATTTTTTTATCTATTATACCATATTATCAGACACTTAATATTACCTTACATTATACTTTTTTTAATATTTTCCCTTGGTAAATCAAATTATCATACTTGGAGTAATCTGACTCTCCATAATATTTTTTTATCATATCTTAGATTATAAATTCTTTACCGCTATCTATTTTTACTTTTCTCCAAGTTATTGCCATATCAGCATTAAACTTAAACCGACTATTCTCCTGAAGTATGTTCTATACCATTATAGTTTAATGCAAAGTGTAGCTATATAGTCGTTTCCATAACGTGATAGTCTATGTCTTTTGTCACACGATTCATAAAAAGTCTATCATAGCAAACCCATTTTTTTAAGTTGTCCTCGGATCTGAGTTTCTAAGGTATGGCTAAATTCATATCCATATTCTGGATTTATAGTTATCTTGCCTTCCTCTTCAAGCTCTTTTTGAATTAAAAAGGGATTGAAAAATTTTTAGATGTAATTCCTCATCAGGTTTATCCCATACAATATCAGCATCATACATGTATATCCAAGGATTCATAAATCCGACCATTAACAGTCCTCCCTTTTTCAATACTCGAGAAGCTTCTTTATATATGTTTTCTAAATCTTCTACATATACATTTGAAACTGGATTAAAAAAATAATATCAAATGTCTCATTTTCAAATGGAAATGGTTTTTGTCATATCGCCTTGAACTGTATTGATTTTTTTAAGCCTTCTCTTTTTAGCAACCATTTCATCTCTTTGCAATTGTGATTTAGAAAAAAATCCATTATAGTTACATCATAACCTTTTTACAGCAAAAAAACTGGTCCCTGCTGGCCACCTCCACAAGCTAAACCTAATATCTTTTTTTCCGTTTGCTCTTTCAAACCATTCTTTTGGAACTTTTTTTCCCGACAGTTAATGCAACAGAAATTGGATTATTTCTAGCTTCTTCTAATTGTTCGTGTGTCAATGGCTCAGTATAGTCATTTTTTTCACATTATTCCATCTATTTTCATTAAATTTTTATATAATTGTTCATCTTATAATCTCCTCGTAATTTATATTATTTCGATTTAAGTTGAATATATTGCCATTACATTTTTTTCTGATTTCTACAAATTCAAAGCAAAAATATATCCATGAACTTTTTTTATGATAGACATGAGCTATCGTTAAAAAGTATCAGATATTTTTTTATTTATGGTACTCCTCTAATTTGAATCCATATTCATTTTAGAAGTTCTTTTGAATAAATCTTTTCATTCTTTGACTTTCTAACTTCTTTTCCAAAGGATAGCTGCAACTTTTTAACTTGTTAGAATAATTATTGCTGTATTCATCTGCACAAAAAAATCTTTTTAGAAATTGATTCCACTGACAAGTCGAATTATCATACTTTGCATAATCTGATTCTCCATAATATTTTTTTATCATATCTTGAATTGTAAATTTTTTTATCGTTATCACTTTTTTTACTTTTCTCCAAGCCGTTGCCATATCAGCATTAAATTTAAACGGACTAACTCCTGTTACAGCTGAAAAAAATAATCTCTAAATTTTTTTGGTTAAAAGAAAAACCACATTCTAGCAATGGTGTATTTAAAGATATTACTTCGGCATTTTTTTGTTTACTTTCCTTGTAGATTTTTTTCTATTCTATTTCCCTTGAAATATTGTTCAATAATATAGTTCAATTCTTTTCTTTGTACATCTATACTCTAGTCCAAGAGACTTACATATTTTGCGAAAGTTCTTCTCGATACCAATAGTACTTGTTAAATTCCTCAAATGATTCTATATCTTTAAAAACTAGGTCTAACTTCTATCACACACTCACCTCCAAAACTTAAATTATATATTTCCTCTTAATCAACTTAATTTATTTTTATTATACAATACTCCTTAGATTTTCGTAAATTAAAATAAAGACTTACTCAAAGATACCAATATACTTTTAACGATATCCTTAGAATAACCCTTTATTTTCTACACTTCATTTTATTCACTAGTTGCAACTTTTTGACATTAATACTACACACTCATCGATTCACTGTTACCTCATCACTACCGCTCTACAACAACTATCTCATAAAGCATTCGTAATTAATTGTAAATGTCAATATAAAAATGTACAAAAGTGACAAAATAAAAATGTACAATTATTCAAAACTAACATGATCTTTTAGTCGATAAGAATTACCTATAATAGGTACTACATGGGCATGATGAAGCAGTCTATCAAGTATAGCTGAAGCCACTTTGTCATCACTAAATAATGTAGCCCATTCAGAAAATGGAATATTAGATGTGGCTATTATGCTCTTCTTTTCATAACGTCGGTCTATTAGTTGGAATAATAACCGCTCATCACCTTTTTCTAAAGGTAAATAACCAATTTCATCTATAATCAATAATCTATACTTTGAATAGTGTTTTAATCGCTGCTCTAGCCTATTTTCAGCTAGAGCGGCTTTTAAGTTTGCTATTAAATCATGACATTTTATAAAATATGTTGAATACCTGGAACTAGCTGCTAATCTTCCAATCGCTGTTGCTAAATGAGTCTTTCCAACACCACTATTACCTATAAATATTAAATTTTTTTATTGTTTTCTATAAAAATTTAAACTAGCTAAGTTCCTTATTTCTAATTCATTTATATCAGAATTGAATGAAAAATCAAAATCATCTAATGATCTATTATAAGGGAAATTAGCTACTTTAATCATAGATTCTTTTACATTTTGCTTTTTCACATCTACTTCATAATCTGTTAGTTTCAATAGAATATCTATTACCGACATTGTTCTATTTTGAGTTAGTTCTATTATCTCATCTAGTCTGTGGTTGAATTGCTTTTAAATTAAGATATTCTAAATTCTCTTTTTAATCTAGTATAATTAGATCTATTTGTTATCATTGAATCGTTCTCCTATTATCGCTAGATTTCTTTTTAGTTTGTTCTTTTTAATCTTTTTCTCATCTATATCATTCCAAGTGTGTTTAACAAATTGCTCATAATGAGCTTCTTTATAATTTAATTTTTTTTCACTTAATAAATGACTTACTACCAATTTCATGTTATCATATAGGTATAAATAATTATCTTCTACTTGTAGATTTAGTTTCTTACCTATATATTCAATTGGTACTGAATATTGATTGGACTTGTAAGAAATCATTGCTTGTTTATTTACTTTTTACTTGTAGGGTTGTTATTTTATAGCGATTCCTTATTTTCTCATGTGGTAATGGTAGTAAGGAATCTTTTTTTCTTTTTGTAAACTGATTATTGGAATCTCTCTTGTTGTTTGATGCACTTGTAGGTTCCATCTCATCATTATTTTATTCACCAATTCTACTAATTCTGTATAATCTAACTTACCATTATAAGCGTATATTTCATCTAGTAATTTTACTATATTTTTCTACTTTACCTTTTTGTTTTGTGGTCTGTACGCTACACATGGTTTTAATTCAAATCCCATATCTTTTGCATATTCTTGAAACTTCATATTAATTACTCCAGATGTCTTAACAGTTCGCGCTTTATCCATTGTAGTTTTCATATTATCACATACAATTACTTTTTGGAACTCCTTCAATATGTTCTAAGCATTCAGTTATACATGAAATTAAGACATCTTGACTTCTTGAAAGTGTTACATGAAATATTTTATATCTTGAGTATGATAAAAACCATACAAAAATACATTTAAAGATAATTTTTCTCCATATTTAGTTATGAATTTTTACATCTTCTTTCCAATCTATTTGAGCTTGTTCTCCGGGAATAGTTTCTACTCTGAGTATAGCTTTAGAACTCTTATGTGATTTGTTTTTTTAAAAATAATCATTGTATTTTTGAATTCTTTAATAAATAGGCTCTAAATGCAGAATAGCTGATATTCAATTCTGTTTGGTCTCACCAAATATTGCCAAAGTATTCTTTTTGATTTGAATATTTGTATAGATTCTCCTCCTAATAATTTATCTAATAGATCAGTGTATTCATCGATTTTTTTGATGGCTTATTTCTTGTTTGTTTTGTTTTTTTCCTTGATAATAATGCCTTTTTTTATTGTACGTCTATCTTTCTTTAAAAACTCTAGCTAATTCACTAAAGTTAGGTTTCAAATTAAACACCTCCATTTGTTCTCGTAGATTTTCTAAGTCTGATAGTTGAGTTATTTTTTTATATTTTTTTGTTTATTTTTTTAGGTTTAAGTACATATATTTCTCTCTTTCTTTATTATATGCACTATTATAACCTATTTGTACATTTTTTTATTTTGTCAAAACTGTACATTCTTATTTTATCATTCTCATAATTAATGGCTTCGATCTACGCCCTTGTCATTAAAACGACTGCTTCAACATGGCTCGGTTCTCCAACAAGTAACGTATTTCATATCCACTGTACACAGGAATGGTAGCACACCTATTTTCTCCTTAAAATGGGTATGTCGAAACGATACCAATAAAAAACTGCAACTTACTAGTTGCAGTCAAACACAGATTTACTTCTGTTCCTTTTAGAAACTTATATTTTCATTTTTAGGCATAGTAAAAATATCGTTTCTTTCAAAATAAGGTTTTACCATTTCTTTCCATCTAGCTTTATGAAAATTGATTGACTTTAAAGGAGATAGTCCATAATTTCCCAATGCATAACCATCATTTACTTCAACAACAAGTGTCCTGCCATCACTAGTAACACCGATATCTAGTCCATAAGCTATTGGCGCATCTTTCCAACATGATATGGCTTCATCAATTACACTAGGATCAAATTGTGTATGATAATCACCTGTATAGGGCCGAACATCTAACCCGCGACCATCTAAAACAAAACAACGCCATTCAGCTATGAATTCTACAACCTCACTAATCCATATAGGATAGTCGAAAGGTGAGACCAATACCTATCAAATCACGGGTTCCATTAACAACTCTTCCCGTAAAGATTTTTTTGAACCAGCTTTTGGGCTTAATAAATTTCCCCCAATTATCAGGTATATTTACAATCTCTCCTAAAAACACCTGCATAAATCTTTCGACCATAAAAAACTCTTTAAGCTCAATAGGATAGTCATAAACTGGAACATTTAACCCCATCATTTTTTTAGCAATGCTCTGGTCTCCGTTATATAATCTACAACTGTATCATCACTTGTTAGCTGTTTTATTTCAGAAAAAGATTGATATAAAATAACTTCTTCTCCTTGTAAGTATGCACCTACTTGAGCATTGTATTTATTAATTGAAACCTCACTTGGTAATTTACTTTTGTCTAATATAAACAACCATTTTATCACTCCTTTTTCACTAGTGTTGCACCTGATTGTAAAAAAATAATAGCAATTTTGCTCTTATTTTTTTAAGTAAATAGCTCCCATAATATCATCGAAATAATCAACGGTATTTAGGAGTAATTCAATAACCTGGGATTTTTGTTAGTCGCATTCCTCTTCTATCTCTAGCATCTTCTACTAAATTTTCAAGTTTCTCTAGATTTTTATCATCCAAGCTAATCATTATTCTATTTTTATCAGTTGCCATTTTCTTCACCTCTAGTTAATTCTATCATAGGTGTAACACTTGTGTCAACTGTCTTTATAATATACTATTGAAAAAAATGGGAACTTTTTATATTAGGTAACAAAAATATCCCAACGGTATTAGAGAATTGAAGTATTCTCTTTCTAATCCTATAGATATACCTATTCTGTTCGAGTTTCAGCTAAATATATTCCCCATTCAGCTAATTCTTCAGGCAAATCATAAACAGTTTTACCGTTACTTTCATAGATTTCAGAAATTCCTGGTGAAGTCTCAGAAAAAGTTTCGCAAGCTGTCACTAGTTCTTCTACAAATTGAATATTATGAGGTTCAAAAAGTCATTAAATTTCGATAGTTCTTTACTATAAATTGTCACAACATTATAGCTATCAAGCATAATTTCATCATGACTTTTTATGCCCACCAAATCCAAACTTACTTAATCCATCATTAACAAGCAAATCACCGTATCTAATCAACAGTACAAGGCATTCCTCTATTGAACAATTATCAATGTAATAAACATCCATATGGGAGTCATTGATAATATTCTTTTGCTATCTCTTTTTCTCTATCAATACTAACAGGCAATTCCAAAAATAAAAAAACAAGGGCTCGTCATGAATCGCAATAAAGTGTTGAAAAACCTCTAATATTTTTTTTCTGCGTGTACATTCGCCATCAAATAATGTTCAGTTAACTTTGTAAATGACTCAAACAGATTTTCTACCAAACTAACTCGGTGACCTTTTACTAAATTCAACATTATGCGTCCTCCAGATAATTTAAACATTATACACATTTATAATCTTATTATACCATTAAAACCTCAAAAAGACTATAACTTCGCTGTCACAGTCTCTTATAAATCTACCTCAGTTCCTTATGCTGAACTACATTCAGAACAGAAAAATATTGGTAGTAAAAAGAAGCATTTCAATAATTTATTCATAGCTATTAGGAACGTTTCTCTAACAAGCTTACACACTCAACATAAAAACGAGTGAACACTAAGTATGTCAAGTAGTTGCGTTCGTATGTGGGAACATATCTATAAACCTTTTAACGATAAGTAGGGTTATCGTTAAAAGGTATTACCTAGACAAACTGGGATTTACTTAGTCGACAGCCACTCTCCCTTTGATAGACAGGTTATGTGTTCTGTGCGAAGAATACCTTCAAATGCACATAGAACGTTTTCTTTTGTATGATGATAACGGAAACCACATTTTTCCTGAACTCTCTTTGACTTTGTATTGCCGTCAAAATAACCGCACCACATTTTCTCCAGATTCAGGTCATCAAATCCATGTCTCATAATCTCACGAACTGCTTCTGGTATCAGACCCTGACCCCAATACGGAACTCCTATCCAGTAACCAATCTCCGCCTCAGTATCAGGAATACCTTTATCACTTACAGAGCCGATCATCAATCCTATGCTACCCACTGGCTGCATCGTTTCTTTTAAAACTATGGCGTATGTCTCAGGTGCTGAAAAAACACTTTTTATAATCTCCTTGCTATTTTCAACACTGGTATGTACAGGCCAACCTGCAATCGGACCAACCTCTGGATTACTGGCATACTGAAATAAATCATTTGCATCACTTTCTTCCCATGGACGAAGAATCAATCTTTCTGTTTCTAAAATCATTTTGTCCTCCTTAAATTCAAATTTGTCTTTGTTTAAAAAAATAAATCCCATTATATAATTCCATAAACTCTTTAGCAAACTTTTTGACAAGTTCATGATCAAGTGCAGTTACTAAAGTTTCTACATTTTTATTAGCTGTTGGTGTCCAATTATATGATCCGTGCATTACATAGTCCATATCTATGATACAAAACTTATCATGCATACGGTTATATCCTTTATTTCCCCATCTCGGAATGACCACAACATCGAACTTATTCTCTCTCAGTTTTGAAATCATATTTATATTTGAGTCTTCCTGCGAAACTATTATTCTTACATTTAATCCTTGCTTCTTTTTCGCTAATAACTCTTGATAAATAGCTTCATTAGAAAACCATGCAACAGCTGCCCAAATTATAAATTTAGCATCTCTAATTCCCTGAATTACTTCATCTTGAATTGCATCAAAAACTACATTATGCTCTGTTACTTCATCTGGTGTATCAATTACCTGTGGACGTATTTCAACGTGATGTAAAGCATAATCATCAGACTCCTCATATACATACTCTACTAACTCTTCTAGAATCTTCTCATTTTCTTCTGCAATTTCTAACAAAGGAACCGGAACTCGTAATTCCACAATCTCCCAATGTTGATAGGAACGCCCATGATTTGCAAATTCATATTGTGGAACAAAATTTACTCTTGCTCTACCTATTAACCTCAACAGTTGGTCTCTTGATTCAATTGTTCTGTATTTTCTATCATATTTCAATACTTCTATCAGAGTCTTAATGAAAGCACTTCTATCCATTAATATCACCTCTCTTTATATATTTACCACTCTTAGTTCTTTTATCGTTTGGTTTTTCAGCGTCTGCAGGAATATCCCAATATAATCCAATCTTTATGGCACCAGGTACACGTCCCTATATGCAGAGGATTAGTATACTTGTTTCTTAGTTATATTATAATGTTAATTAGGCTATTTTACAATTGTCAAATTTATAGCTGGGTGCCAGTGGGTGCATTTTTTCTTATTATCCATTCTCTAGTGTCAACTCTAGGCTATGGATATGTTCCCGCTCAACCTTATTTTCTCTCAAATAATAGGCTTACTCTAAGCTATCGATACCTTTTAACGATAGCCTAGAATAAGCCTTTATTTTCTATATTTTATTTACTTAGCGGGTGCAACTCTTGACATCAATACTACACACTCAACATGTGCTGAGAGCTTTCTTCTATACTAATAGACGAAAAGGGTGTGAAAAATGATTTTTTTAAATGATACTGTGGAACGGAACAGTAGCCCTAGTATTGACTACTGTCGTTTCTATTCATATTGGCTATTCTAGGACTGAGATGAAAAAAATCTATAAATGCTCAGAATAAAATTGAACCCGCAAATCTCCCCAAAAACAATGGTGAGTCATGTACTTGTATTATTCCGAAAAAAATACACCTCTGGTGCAGTGAGACAAATTGGTGTATCTTATAGTGGCTTCGTAGATGAAAGCTATACTCTACTATCACTCTTTGATGATGTAGAACAAATTGAAAAAGATAATAGACTTCAGACAGCTATTGATGTTGTCAGAGAACAGTTTGGTTTTTTTAGCCATACAAAAAAGGAACCGTCCTAACTGAAGGTTCCAGAAATATTGAACAGCAGTAAACTTATCGGTGGTCATTCCGCGGGTGGATTGGAGGGATTAAAATGAAACAAGAAAAAAATACAGTACAATTTTTCAGAAATCCGTAGCAAAGGATGTAATGATATTGAAATGCTTGAAAGATTTTTTTACATGGAATCGTTGAAACAGCAACTTCAAAAACTTCGTCAGAGAAAAACTCAAAACAACTGAAATATCGATACGACTAGTACATGCTAAATCTGAAAACCGATTACCATTGGAATTTACATTTAGCATTAAGCCAACAAGCTCATCTGTGATAATCTATACTGAGGTAATCAATCGCTTTAAAGAATGTTACACAGGTGGGGGAATTCAAGGTTTTACGATTCAATTTGATAAAAATACCCTTGCCTCTGCATAGAAAGGATTTGATATGATTGACCGTTCATATTTACCATTTCAATCAGCAAGAGAGTACCAGGATACAAAGATGCAAAAAAATGGATGGGCTTTTTCCTATCTGAACATGCATCAGCACTCTCTGATGATACAAACAAAGTAACGTACATGTCTGACTTATCACTAGAGAAGAAATTATTACTCCTCAGTCAAGTATACGCCGGGCAGCTACGCACACGCATTCAAGTGATTGAAAAAAACAAGCGTGTTTCCTACACTGGAACAATACCAAGTCTGACCAAAGATTTCATTTTGATAAAAACTACAACAGGTCACATCAATTTGAAATTAAAAGACATTATTAGTATTGAACTTGTCGAGGAGGTGCTCTATGAATCAGCTTGAGTTTCAGCGTAATCACCTACAAATGGACTATTATAGCGAGAGCTACCAAGATTTTGAACGTGACTTCTACCGCTACTCTAACATGAATATTCCATTGACCTTCCTAACTGATGATATCCTAAAAAAACAATGGCGACTTCACGTAAAAATTACTTTGTCCTCAATAAGGAAAAGTCCAGAGATAACCGCGATCACTTCTTCATATTTGAAGTAAGTACCGTAGATGAGAATCCGCTAATCTATCATTATACATATAAAGAAAAACTACAATATATTTAGCAGAAAAAAATAGGAGCAGTTCAATTGACTGTTCCTATTTTTTTAATATTCATAAAATCTAAAGTCTTTATACTCTTTAACAATGGGTCGCCAACCAGAACAGACTATACTGACCAGCGACTACCTTAAATTTAATGTTTCAGATTTATTTTTCTTATCTCTAATTTCATAAACTACATCTGCTACATTTTCGAGTAATCGTTTATCGTGGGTGATAAACACGATAGTTCCAGTGTACTCCTTCATTAGTATTTCCAAAAGCCTCTAAACTTGGTATGTCAAGGGAAGTTACTGGGTTCATCCATTATTAGGATGTTATATCTACCCATGAGCATTTTTAGCAAGCAACAATTTTATAATTTCTCCACCGCTTAAAACAGATAAACTTTTTTTCCAATATCGTTCTGTTTTGAACCCCATAGATGCTAGCACTGAACGAATTTCTGATATATTGTAGTCACAATCCTTCTGCATAAACTCCATAACATTCTGATTACTGTTGTACTTGTAACCATTCTGTGCAAAGTAACCTATTTTTTTGCCTTAGGCGAAATAGAAATTCCTTCTTCATGGTTTAAGATCATTTTGGATTAAAGTTGTTTTTCCGATTCCATTACCACCAGTTAACGCCACTTTTTGCTCCTAACGGAATTTGAAAAGATGCATTTTTCAAACAGAGCCTTATCCCCAAATACTTTATTAATTTCTGCACCGACTATAGGGGTATGGATTATGGAGCTCCAATGCTTTACTTTTGCCTGAAACGAATTCTGCGAATGCCTTCCGGAGCTTCTACTTTTTCCTAAAGGCCGCAATCCTGTGCTCTAGGGTTTTTAGCAGCATTATACATCTTTTTTTTCCTTACTTCCTATTGATTTTTTTGATGAGCTAAACGCCCTCCGTCTTCAGTACTTTTTTTCTTTGAAGAACCTTTTTGCCTTCTGTTCTATTTTACGAGCCTGTTTTCGCTTTTTCCTCCGCAGCCCTTTCCAATCAGGGCACGTTCCGCAATAAATTGTTCGTATTCTGCAGCTTGGCTCTTACGTTCTTCCTCTTTCTGACGAAGATAATCAGAATAGTTTCCCCAATACTCAGTGATTTTTGCCATCTTTCAGTTCCCATATTTTTATCTACTATTTCATCAAGAAAAATAGCGGTCATGGCTAATAACTAACAGTGCACCTGTAAAAATATTTTAGCTGTCCTATTAGAAAAATCAATTCCTTCACGGTCTAAATGGCTCAGTAGGTTCATCCGCTAAAATACCATGAACCTGTGCCGATAAGGCCTGTGCTATTTTAAAGCCTTGTTTCTTCACCACCGCTCATAGTCTGTATATTTAATTGCTCAACACCTAGCTTGCCTACAAGTGCAAAAATCTTTTTCCTCCTGCAGAGTTACTTCGTCCAACTGGGGAATATAGGCAAGTTCACCCAGACGATTCATTTTACATCCTGGGGAGTTAATTCTCCTAAAAAGTACCCTGAGTAAAGTGCTTTTTCCAGCACCATTTGCTCCTACTAAACCAATACGGTCATAATCATATACTTCTAATTCATTTATATCTAAAACATCGCGTCCTTTGAATTCCACACGAATGTCTTTTTGCTTTTTAATATTAATTCCATAACATTTCCTCCTGTCTATAATCGCATGCTTTCATTTGCTTGTATGCAGGGAAAAACCCTGCGATTTTAGCAGGAAAGAGTTATGAAAATAAGATACATAAATATTCCTCCAATATTGTTTTATTTTAAATCTAATTTTTCTAACCTCAGTTATCATTTGGCAAACTATAGCAATGCCAATAATTAAAAATACCTGATAGTAAAAACCAATGATTTACACCGATTTTATCAGCAAAAGAATCCAGAAAGAATTAACCCAATTGGCATAGCAAGTGACATGATACTTCCGATCAAAGAAAATACACGTCCTAAATATTCAGGCTTAATTTTCTCCTGAAAAAGAGCTGTTTGCACACCGCTATAAAATGGCACCGAAAAGCCCCATTATTGCACAGCAAACTACGAATATTACAAATCCATTTGGAGGAAGTATTCCCGAAACAGCTAAACTGGTCCCCATTATAAAAAAATGAACTTGTTATTAGTAATACATGCTTTTTCGAAGCCCCCTAATCTTCCTAATAATAAGCCTCCTGCTAGCATCCCAAATGCAAAGGAAATTTCCGTAATAGAAATATGCACAGGCGTTCCATTAAAGTGTTCCATGCTTATTAAAGGAAATAGTGCATTGATTGGCATATAAACAAAAGTATATAGTGTTCCTAAGAGTAATAAGGCAAACAATCCTTTGTTTTGTCTCAGAACCACAACTCCTTCTTTCATCTCCCTTATGAAATTTGGTTCTAAACTTTGCACTTGATTACCCAGCTTAGGTATACGTACAATTGCTACCGTAATAGATGCAATCACAGCACCCAATACGTCGATGGCAATAATAGCATTTAAATCCCAAACGGAGTATAAGAGTGCTGCAACTGCCGGACTAACAATATAGCTTATAGACTGCAAAGACTGACTATAGCCTGCGCATTTCGTTAGCTGTTCTTCTGGTACTAAAAGTGGTGTAACCGCATTGAGTGCTGGGGTATGAAAAAGCTGTTCCAATGCTACGGATAAACAATACTATCATAATCATCCAGACAGGTAGCTCCATACAGAATGCAACAATAGCAAGCACTGCACCAGCTGCTGCGATAATTAAATCGGCACCAATCATTATCTTCTTCCTATCATGACGATCCACTAGCACACCAATGGCAGGTCCCAAAAATCGCATAGGGGTAAAAAAACCTACTAATGAAGCCATAGACAAGACCATCGCAGATCCTGTTTTTTCTGTAAGGTAAAAAATAATCGCCATTTGCAGGATGGCACTAGTGATTAATGATACTGCTTGCCCTGCCCATATTGCATAAAATTTTCGTTTCCAATTGTTGTATTTTTTTCCATTTATATTATCTCCTGCATATTATTTTTGCTTGAATTTCTATTTTTGAATAGCATTCTAGGCAATAAAAAAATGCAGGCCAAACCCACAATGTGGCTTTTTGGTCTGCATACATACAATTTGGAAACATTCATATTAAAGACATAGTTAAATAAAGGTATAGTTAAATAACCAATATCCTCACCGTAACTAATGAATGCTCAATATCGTATAAATAAGCACAACAAAAAAGCCTATCATCGGGTATAGATTCTGCTTTTTTTATTGCCAGCTTATCTTAAACGCATTGAGGCTGTCATAGTTTCAGTTCCTCCCATCTTTGTTTATATCAATTTATAGTATAACACAACAAGATGATATGTTCAATATAAAAAGTTATGGAATGAGACTCATACTTCCAATTCGATGCCAGATTTAAAGGATATGACGAAGTTTTTCTTCATAGACTGTAACGCTCTGGATTATCTTCCTTAGTAGCAAGCGATTAGCTTTCACAAAATCTTCTGTTTGTAGTTTTAAAAAAATTCATCAGGATTTTCTAACTCAACCTCAAAAATATTTCATTTTACATTCCCTCATTTCATTTATTGATAAATTGAGTTTGCAAAAAAAGAGTGGACAATTTTTTTGTCTACTCTTAACCTTTAAAATAGTTTTTTTAATCGATTTGAAGTTGCCTAAATTATTACTTATTCGGTAAAAATGAAGTATTGCTTTCAACAGATTTCCTTCAACTACACTTCACTTGATTCAAACAAAGGTGGGTACATTTCTATTCCCACAAACTCCTTGTCAATGGAAACAAACACGTACCCACAGGGGTAAATGGAAATAGAAACTGATAATTTCTAGCTATCACTTCTACTCATTCCAAAAAAATTTTTCTCACTCTGATACTTACCCACCATAAAAGCAAAAAAAGCCTTGCAATCAAGGCTTTCATTATCCCTTTCGTTCAAAGGTTTCTAAGCTTTTACGAGCAGAGCGACACACTCAGCAGTTCGCTATCTCCGTTCTGTCTGCGTGCTAGCACTTGTCAATCACGGACAGCTATCGCATGGGCGGAAGTAAATGCTAATCTTCGTCGTTTTACTCCTTGACTAGCAAACTTACCGCCTCAACATGGTACGTTCCTGGGAACATATCTACAGGTTGCACTGCACCTAGTTTATAACCTAGACTTCTCATAATTTCCATATCTCTAGCTAATGTTGCTGGATTACAGCTAACATAAACTATCTTTTCTATTCCCATTGAAGCTAAATCACATAAGAAACTTTCCTCACAACCTTTACGTGGTGGATCGACGATAACTGCATCTAATTTTACATCTTGTGAGATTAATTTTTTTAATTACATCTTCACTTTTTACCTAGTAAAAAAACTCTGCATTAGTTATATTATTATTTTTTTCGCATTTTTCGCGAGCATCTAAAACAGCCGCTTCTACTATTTCAATACCGTATACTTTCTTAACTTTCTTCGCTGCGAATAGACTGATTGTTCCAATACCACAATATGCATCGATTATCGTATCAGTTTCTTTTTAATTCTGCAAGTTCTAACGCTTTACTATATAATACCTCTGTTTGAACTGGATTCACTTGATAGAATGAACGAAGTGAAATCTTAAACTCTATTCCGTCTAACGTGTCAGTTATGTAATCCTTACCAAAAAGATTTTCAGTTTTATCTCCAAAAAAATTACATTTGTCTTCTTATCGTTAATATTTAACATAATACTAACGATTCTATCATCTAATTTAGATATTTTTCTCAACAAATTCATCTAGTTTATTAAACTTCTCCTTCGCTACAATACCCACCATGATTTCACTTTTTCAGGGTATTTGTTCTGAACATAATATGTCTAATAGCACCTGAGTGATTGTTTTCATCATAAACAGATAAGTTAAGCTCTGAGATTAGACTACGTAATTTGTTCATTAATACATTGTGTTCATCATATTGAATAAAACATTTCTCTATATTAACAACATCATGGCTTCGTGGTTTATAATACCCCATCTTAACTTCGCCATTAACTTTTTGTACTGGAATCACAGACTTATTACGGTAATGATATCCGTCTTCCATTCCTAGCGTATCTAATACTTCGATATAATCTTTTCCAAGAGCTTTATCCATAACATTTTTGAACTTTTTTTCTTCTTAAACTTTAATTGCTCTTCGTAGTTCATATGAACTAAATTTGCTCCTGAAGTTTTTTTGGAATTCCATCTACTCTATTTTTTTAGAACTTTCAATAATATTAAGAACTTTTCCGTAACCAAGATTTTTTTCTTTAATTTAATTATCTTAAACTCGATTACTTCACCTTCTATAACATCTTCAATAAAAAAATTGGAAAATTATCAATTTTAACTACACCAAGACCATCATGTGTATAATCTATAACTTTCCTTCGAATACATCATTTTTTTCTGCATAATTCACCTTTCTAAAATAAAAAGGAGAACAGCTATAGGAAACTGACTTCCCTACTCTGTTCTCCTACATTTTAATATTTATTAAACTATCTCTACATGCTTAAACCAATTACTTTAATTGAATTAACAAACTCAAGATCTTTTAATTCGTTTATTTAATTTTTTTCAATATTTATATCACCTGAACTTAGCTCTAAAGAAATAATTATCGTAGCTTTTTGCATTAATCGGCACCGTTTGGTGAATAGTAAGTACACTACACTTTTTCTTCATTAACAACCGATAAAAATTTTTCCCTAATATTCCAGGGATATCATCAACATCGATAGACAGTGATAGAATTGATTGTCTTTTCACATCTTGAATCGGAAAAATTGTATCCTTATATTTATAAAATGCACTTCTACTTAAATCAAATCTTTTAGAAGCTTCTAAAATTGATAATTTAGAATCTTCTTCTAAAAGCTTTTTTTCATCGCTAATGTCTTCTTTACAGCTTCTGGCAATACATCTTCTCTAATTATATAATAAACTTTTTCTTTATCCACAGTGGTTATCTCCTACTCTACGAATTCAAACTCACCTTTAAGAATTTTAACCGTATCACCGTTTTTACATCCTCTATCACGTAAAGCATCATCTACGCCCATAGAACGCATTTGTTGAGCAAAACGTCTAACAGAAGCGTCACGGTTAAAAATCAGTCATTAAGAATGCACGTTCAATACCAGGTCCACTTACTACATAAGCTCCTGTATCATCACGAGTAATCTTGAATGTTTCATCCTTAGGTTTATGTTTATAAAGAACTCTATTTTCCATACTTTCTTCTTCAGTATCAAGTTCATATAACATATTTGGATCTGTATTATCAAGTATATCACTTATTTTATAAAGTAAGTTGTCGATATTACTACGTGTGAATGCAGAAATTTCAACAATATCTACTTCTTCACCATCGTTTTCTAAGTGTTTTTTAAACTCTTTAAGATTGTCACTAGCTACTGGAATATCCATCTTATTAGCTACTACTACTTGAGGTCTTTCTAAAAAGTCTCATATTGTACTCAGCTAATTCTTGATTAATAATTTTATAATCTTCATATGGATCACGACCATCAGTTGCTGACATATCTACTACGTGAACAATAACTTTCGTTCTTTCAATATGACGTAAGAACTGGTGTCCAAGACCTACACCTTGGCTAGCTCCTTCTATTAATCCTGGAAGATCAGCCATAACAAAACTTCTGTGGTCTTTTGTTTCTACTACTCCAAGATTTGGTGCTAATGTTGTAAAGTGATAATCAGCAATTTTTGGTTTTGCTTTTGATGTTATTGATAATAATGTCGATTTACCAACAGAAGGGAATCCAACAAGACCTACATCCGCCATAAGTTTTTAATTCTAAAGTCAGATTTCTTTCTTCTCCTGGTTCACCATTTTCCGCAATTTCTGGTGCTGGGTTTGAAGGTGTTGCGAAACGACAGTTTCCGCGTCCACCACGACCCCCACGAGCTACTACTACTTCTTGCTCGTGTTCTACTAAGTCTGCTAATACTTCTCCAGTATCAGTATCACGAATTACAGTTCCAGGTGGTACTTTTTAAGTATAAATCTTTAGATTTTCTACCGTGCATACCTTTTACTCATTCCGTTCTCACCATTAGGTGCTACGAATTTCTTTTTGGTAACGATAATCCATGAAGGTTCTTAAACCTTCATCAACTATAAATACAACGTTTGCTCCACGTCCACCGTCACCACCTGCTGGACCACCTTTTTGGAACATACTTTTCTCTTCTAAATGCTACTAATCCATTCCCACCATCACCTGATCGGACGAATATTTTTTTACCTCATCTAAAAAAACATAAAAATCTCCTATACAATTCTCTTTATTTTTCTTAAATTTCAACTTTTTAAACTATATAAAAATTCAACATGATAAAAGTTCATATACCATGAACTATTATAACATAATTTTTTTCCTTTGATAATAATATTTAGCGAGATTTTTAAACAAAAATATACGGCTGCATACACAGCCGTACTTTTTACTCCACAGGCAGGGACTCGAACCTGCGACCCTCTGATTAACAGTCAGATGCTACTACCAACTGAGCTACTGTGGAAAAAAATCTCTAAATAAAAAAATGGAGCGGGTGATGAGAATCGAACTCACAACATCAGTTTGGAAGACTGAGGTTTTTACCACTAAACTACACCCGCATAAATATTTGTTATTAACTTATGTATTAATTATATAATAGATATTATTGTTTGTCAACAACTTTTTTTAATTTTTATTTTTTTGAAATTTATAATTTTGTTAGCTTTACTAAAGAATTCTTTTTAAAAAAATCAGGAAATATCTGTAGAAAAAAATAATATTATTTTCATTGGATAATATATAGTATAATAGTTTTTCCTTTAATTTGTAAAAGGTATTTTACAAAAAAATTTATAAAATTTATTCTAATTTTATAAATCAAGAGAAAAACGTAATCACTGTATATTGACTAGCAATATCTTATAATATATAATATAATTACTAACATAGATACTTAGTTGTATCTATCGCAAATCATAACTAGAGCTGAATGCTCTCATCCGTCAGTATTAATTTACTGGCGGTTTTTTTATTAGTATGGCATTCAAATAGCATTCAAGTGGCAAAAACAAAAAAAGCCTTAAACGTTGATACTTTTAAGGCTTCTCTAACTTTATTATTTAGTTTCTCTGTTTTCCTTTGAATACTTTGCCATACACCAGTACAGGATAACACTTGTTAAATTAAGGTTTTTATAAAAATCTTTTTTTCCCTGTATTCCTCTATAATATTTTTAAATAACATTGTCAAAACATTGTCAACATCTAGCACATATCAAAGAAATTAATTTCAAATTAAATTAATAAATTCATTGTATAAGGTATGTGTATTTTTTTGCACTAACCAGTTTAAATAATTTTTGATCGGGCGGTTTTTTTCAACCGTCTTATTTTTTTATAATCAAAACACCTAGTAAAAATTACTAAGTGCTTTTAGTCTGCTATTAAATAATCTTTTATTTTAAAAATCTAATTTATCCTTTATATTTTTCAAATAAAGTTATTATATTACTCGGAGTGCTTTTTTTCGAAAAAAATAAAAATTACTCCATTATCCGTTACTTCTTCCGAATAAATCCAATCATCTATTTCATTGAAATAAATTAGTGTTTCTTTACTAGGTAATGCCATTATTTCCATTTCAATACTCCTTTCACAAGGATAAACCTCTTATAAGGCAAATAAACGCTTATATAATACTAATTCTAATCTTCTATTATATAATCATTAACTTTACATCCTAGTTTATCTTTTTATTTTATTAAATAATTCTAATATTTCTTTAGGAGTATCTTCTTTAAAGACAAACGTTTTTTTATTCCCATCAAAAAAATATCTTTTTACAATCCAAGGGGTTATATCTCTCGAAAAACTGTAATATTTCTTTACTAGGTAATGCCATTATTTCCATTTTAATACTCCTTTCACTTTATTTAAATTAATTATACCATTTTTCAAATTATAAAAGCACCTAACAAATATAATTAAATATTTAAAATACATAGTTTAGCATTTTTTTAGGGTCTTAGAAATGTTAGGATACTTTTTTTAAGGGGTCGAAAAATGTCGGTATGTTCTTTTTTTATAGTCTCTAAAATCTCCATATTGTTATGATTATTTAAAAATATACAAGCTGTATTTTACGTTCTAAGCGTTCTGATTACACTTTCCCTTGTAATTATACTCCTTGACTTCTTACAAGGCAAATAAACGCTTATATATGTTTACTGCATTAAGACAAGGTTTTCATGGTATTACTTTATAGGTTATAAATTTCAAGTTTTTTTCAAGTTTTTGTATGTTATTTCATCTTTTTAAAAAAATAAATGTAGTAATTTGTAGTATCTTCTTATTACAAATATCAATATAGATCAATTCCCTATATATAAATTAATCTGAGGTTTTTCTGAGGTTTTTTTAATGCTATATATCTTTAAATGCCACTAATTGCCACTAATATCTATATAGTTTTCAATGTAGTAATTATATATAGCTTTTTATACTCACATTTTTCCAACATTTTCACTTATACAGAATTTTTATTCCAACATTTTTCCAACAATTTTTACTTTCGCACTGAAAAAAATATGTACAGTGACGGCGTGAAGGTCGAACAACATGGTAGAGAGGTACTATCCCCCTTTTTAAAAACTTCTTTTTTTCGATCTATATAGGATTTTTATCTAAGGTTTTATAAGGTTTTTGAAAAACTCCTTTAAGACTGCCGAAACTACCGATTTTAAAGATATATAGATTTTTTTATGCCAACATTTGCCAACATTTATAGGTTTTATTTGTCAAGTTTTTGACAAGTTTTTTTTATCTATATATGTTTTTTTATACCAACATTTACCAACATTCCGTACAACATGAATAACACTCATATTTCTTAAATTTTTATCTATATATAGAGTTTTATTCCCGTATTTTCCAGTATTTTTACACTATACCTTATAGAATTTTTATGTAACTAAAAAGCTACTATCTCAACATTCTATATATAGGTTATTTTTTTCCGATATTTTCCGATATTTTATGTAAAAATAACGTTATTTTCACCTCTAAAAAAATGGTAGTTTTTTTGTTAGTAAAAAGTAGCTTTTTTTCTTACTGCTGTTTAAAAAGCTGTTTAACGTGTTTCAACTCAATTTAGTGTAATTATATCTATTTTCATACAGAAACGGTCTAATAACTGCATATTACCGCTCATAAGGGAAAAGAAATAGTCACTGTTCATTATTATTGTTTTTTTCCTCTATATACATTTCAAACCTTAGCATTTCTTAGCATTCTACCTTGGTAATTTATACCTTTTTACCCCTTCTAGGGGAAAAAGAAAAAGACACCTATTAATAGATGTCTTTATCGTTCATAAATCTTGAATTAATAAGGCTTATTAAAAAGATTAGTATCCCTCTTTAATTCTATCTATATAATCTGATAATTTGGTGTTATATCCTGAAACTGGGGTTACATCCGTTACCCAAAGTTTTTTTATTTGCGTCCTCATAAAGAATTAAATCTTCATCGTCTAATACTTCGCATATCTTTTTTTATACATATCACCAACAATTAAAGTCTTCTCCTTAGCTGAAGCATTATGTTTCTCCTCTAATTCCTTAACTTTTTTTGTTGTATCTCTTCATCTAATAACTTATAATCTTGACTTACTTCCCTATAGTTAATATGCATTGGTGTGTTCCAATTAGTGATTATTTCTCTAGCTAATTCATCTTTAATAGGCCTTGTCTTTTTCTTCCAACTCCCTGTTTAATTGATTTTCTACCTCATGTAATATGTTAACTTCTTTTTTTCCTTTTTTTAACTAATTCTTTTGTAGCTTCAATTTTATCAGTAACGTTATTTGTTGAGTTTGTCTTCAACGTATCTATTTCATTTACCAATAGTTCTTGTTTTTCCTTTTTACCTCTGCTATCGCCTCAACGATACTTTCTTTTTTACCTCATGATACTTCACCACTAATTCGTTTATTCTCTCGTGTCCTTTTTAGTACTTTTATCCATTATTTTTAAATTCTCCTCTACTAATTGTTTATAACCCTCTGGGTTCTCTTGTTTTAACTTAAGTCGTTCTGTATATTTCATTCTCTTCAGTTCATCTCTAGTAATTGTTAACTTCTTCTCTTTACTTTGCTCATTCTTAGCTTTCTCAAGTTGTTCTTTTTTTGTACTCTCTCTGAATATAGTCTATTTAATTCACCTTTAATTTCTTGCTTAAATTTATCAATCATAATTTTTTTACCTCTTTGTTCTTCTTGTATTTTCAAATAATAATAGTATTTTTTTTCCTGTAATGCATATATTTCGATAATGCTCCAAAAATATTTATCTTGCTTTCATTCTTGGGGGTTTAAATGGAAACCCTAGAAAGTTGTTTAGTGGTATATTATTGGGGTTGAAATTTTTATCCACTTTATAACATTGTTTAAGCATTAAATTGTAATATCTATTAGGATCAGTTTTACTTCTATTCAATTGTTGTTTCCTTAAACCTATACAAGTCCTACATACTAGCTTGTTATCTTCGCTTATATACATTTTTCAAACACTTATTATCACATTTATAACACTTTATATAATATTTATATCCCCCTAAATTGCAAGGTACTTTTTCAACCCTGTAATACTTTTTTTGACGCGTTCGTCTTTGATTATATCTTTAGTTTTGAAAGCTTCAAACATATTAATTCCCACTTTCTTTATTTAGACGGTTTTTTTCATTGTAAGTTCTTTGTTCAAAGTTTCGGCGGTTCTCGTTCATTCATCTTTAATCGTCCTTTCTATAATTTCAGTATCTTAATATTTCTAGTGTGAACTTTCTTGCACCATGCTTCTGATTTATCAAACTTTAAGGCTATGTCATCCCACGACAAACAGTTTATATACCTAAGGTAGAAAAATATGCTGTTCTTTTCACGTCTTTAATTTGTTCAAACATATCTTTTAAAAACTCTCTCTTTCTCCCACTCGATAGTCTTACTCTGTATAATTTCTTTCACTTCGTCTATTTCAGAAGAGATTTTTAAAAACTACCAAAAATTATAGCTTTGTTTAGATGTATTAACCTTTTTCAATATTAACACTTGAGGTTGTTACACTATCATAAGTTTTCAACTCTAGCTCTAGTGAATACAACCTATTTTGTAAAAAGTGTTATCACTTCCGTTAGTTTTTTTGAATTGAGATAGCCTTTTTAATCTTGTGTTCACTTTCTGATTTAGACGTTCGCTTTTAATGGTAAGCTATTGTTAGCTTTTTATATATCCTTTTTTTCAGATAACAAATTAAATAATTTCACTTTATGTTCATTAATAACCTTATTTTTCTTCATCAGTTGCCTTACGTGAGAAATTAAAGTATACAGCCATCAATAATTCACGTTCTAAGCTGTTTATTTTTGTTCAGATAGGTTTCTATTGCTTTTTGCTTCTTTAGAGGTCGTATCGTACATATAACGCTCGATTATAGCATCTAGTTTAGTTTGTTCTTCTTTTGATAACTGCATTGATTCACTCCTTACTTAATTAACTTACCTATTATTAAATGTGCTTTGAATGGATCTTCAAAAATTTAGGTTTGAAGCTGTATGATTTGTCTTAAAAATACTTTACATCAATCAAAAAAACTCGTCTTCTTGTAATTCTTCATCAATGTATCTATTTATTAATTCCTCAACTATAGTTGAAAAATTCTATTGATATTTCTTTTATTCTAGTGATTTTATACATTTAATTAATTCCTTTCAAAAATTGAATTTAGTTGGCAATCACTGTTTAAACTTAATTAATATCTTTGAAATAGTCTTCCTTTGCTTGTTTAAAAATTTATTTGGTTCTTTTTCTAATTTATTGCAGTAAACTGAAAAGATATATTTCATACTTACGTTTTTTTCTTATTGTGTATACCATACATTTTTTTACTTTTTTTAAATGCACCGTGGTACATTCAGTACTTTTTTTATAATGTACCCCTATAAAGTCTTGATATTTCTGTATTTGTGGTGTTTGTGGTACATTGTACATTTAAAAATCATTAAACTAAAAATATTTATATAATATATACTCTATATATACTATATACATCTATCTACTTAATATTACTTTTTAATTAATATATAATGTATAATGTACCTAATATGCTGTAAAGCTAGTAATACCAACAAATCAAGTTAGGTACATTATTTTTTTAAAAAGTAATGTACTATAATGTCGCATTGCACTAATATAGCCTTTTTTTAAATGTATCAATTTAATTTTCTTTTGAAACCTCTTAAATAATTTCCACTATGTGAACGTGATATTTTATTACTTTTTCATCCAGTTGGGTAAGTTATTCATAACTTGATTAATTTCTTTAGCTAACGTATTACCTCTTAAATCTTTATTGAAACTTGTTCCATCACCCTAATAGAAAATGTAATTCTCCTGTTGTAATATCCAGTATTTGTGTTTCTTGGGGAAACTTATCGCTATATGCACCAAAAAGAAATATGATCATTTACATAGTTATAATACTCAAAACGACTACCGTTATTACTCAATAAGGTATGCCAATCATTAGGTACTTGCATTTCTAAAAATACTGTTTATACGTTCTTCCAGTGGGTTATACTCTAAAGCATCGCTAGTTAATTTTTCTCATATGTAATTTAGTTTCATCTGAAATTAATAGAGTTTCTCTATTTTTTTATACCATTGATAAACTTCACTCCATAACTGCAATATATATTCCTTGCTTACATCGAATATATTTAACTTTGTTCTTGCTTCCTCTCCATACATTAACCAATATCTACGATTTCCAGTTCTATCTGTTAAAATCTCTTTATCATTAGTAGTACCACAAATAAAAAAATGCCGTTCATGAACTCTAGCTTTCCTATCATATTTACCTCTGTATGTATCACTCGTTTCACTTAACCATGCTTTAAAGGTATCAATATCAGTTTTTTTCATTGTTGCTAGTTCTGTAAAAATCAACAAGCCACGCTAACTCCATTTTTTTATAAGTGTTTCAAGTGATATTTTTTCCGTTTCAGATACGTAAAAATCCAATGCTAACTTTTTAAATGTTGTACTTTTACTTATCCCCTGGTCTCCATGTATTATTAGCATTTGATCGAATTTAGTACCAGGTTCAAATATTCTATATATGCCAGCTAATAACCATTTTCTAGTACATTCACGATTATAAGAATTGTCTTCAACTCCTAATACGTCTATAAAAAAATGTTTCCGCTCGTTCTATACCGTCCCATTGTACAGGTTCTATAAGTTGCTTTTATAGGATGATACCTATAACGTTCACTAGCACTAGTAAATGCTATTTCTACATTTCTGTCTTTAGCTATAAAATTAAACTTTTTTTCAATATCCGCTATTATCAAATCTCTTATTCGAGTATTAAAAGGTTCGGTCTTACCCTGTTTATCTACTACCTCTATCGCTTGGGCTAGTTCATTATATGCAACTGGTATAAGTGATAAAATAATCTTTTCTAGGTTCTCTATGGTCTGAATAACCTTTCCATTTTTCATTGGTTGCGATTTTCATTTTTTTCTTGAGTAACTGCATTAGTTACTTGTATTCCTTGTTGAGTTTTTTTGAAACTTACCTAAGAAGGTGTACGTGGTCTTAAAAATAATTTACATTGCCATTAGCTCGCTTTAATTCTCCGTTAAGCTCTTTTAAGTTGTTTTTCTCTCACTCTCCATTACCTAACGCCAACAACTCCATACATACAATGGCTGTATCGTATTCTATTTCGCCAGTAACCACGCTTTTAGCTATAACCATTAAACAAGATAAATAATAATCATTTCTTTCTAATAAGTTATTTCTTTCATTTTTCAATATACCATTCCATAATAGAAATGGCTTCATCATGTGATAATTGTTGAATAGAGTTACTAGAATAAGTGGTAATAACCTTTTTTTCTTTTTTTACTGCTTCTTGTACTGGATAAGGCAATCCGTCTAAATGTTTAATACTTACTGTTTCTTTTTCCTTTAACTGCAATAGGTAACCCTTGAGGTTGTGACCATGTATAACAAAGCGGATCATAATTCACACCTACTAAAGCCATAATGTGCTTTATAGTGGGTTCATATTCATCTTTGACTATTTCCCTATTAGGTTCTAATGCAAGCCTTAAACGTGGGTTATTCGGCTCATGTGAGATAGTTGAGTATAAAAACATATTTATAGCTTGCTAACTTCTCTTGTATGATGTCTTGTACCTCTTGAGATGTTAAACCAGTTTTCTCTATATCTATTACTATTAAATCTCTTGTATTTAGGTTGCTATCATTCCTTGTATAACTTCCGTCTTTATTAGGTTTCACATCTCCACTTAAAAAAATTAAAAGATTTATTTTGTTTATAAATTTCACTATCTTCATCTTTTGTTTATAACGGTTAATGGTGTATTTGCTAAGGCTTTCAAGAGGTGAATTAAAACTATGTTCAATTAATTTTAATTCACTATTATATAAAGCCTGTTTGTCTGTAAATCAAATTACATCACATCCTTTAACATTCTTTTTAATTTCGGATAGTTTCTCGTAGCATAAAAATAGATAATTCTTCTGATGTATTGATAGCCAAAGCATTAGTTAAAGTGTATAAATTGTTACCGTCTAGTACTTTGTCCCAATACTTATATAATTCTTCATTAGGTATATTTATGTTTTTTTAAATTCCTCAGGTGTAAGCACCTTTATTACAGTAGTATGAGTTGCTAATAACTCCATTGAAAGTTGTAAACTTGTCAACCTTTGTTCTATTTCCTCTATACTTTTTTTATGATTTCATTTTTTTATCCATTTTTTTATTATCTCCTTTCATTTATTAACTTCTTTTGATATGTGCTAGATATTCATTGTTTTAAATTGTATTTTCTCTTAAAAAAACTTGTTTACTTCACTTTCAAGATAGATGTACTGTCTACCAACTTTAGTCGGTCTTAAACCACGTTTATTTAGGTCTGATAAGGTTTCTAACCCTATACCTAAGTTTTCACATAGTTCTGTTTGGTTGTATCGTTTATCTTGCTTTATTTCATCCTGTAAGATGTCTTTAACTATCTCACGAACAGCCTTAATCATTTCTTGTTCAAATGCTTCGCTAAACATATAATCACGCTCCTTAATAAATGCTATCCATTATCATAACTAGTAAATATACTAATGCTGTTAGAAATGGTATAAATACTACTGCACAACAAAAAAAGTATTGATGTATAAATCCTTGTTTTCCATTTTGTTAAGTCCTTTCTTGTGTTATAATGAAAGAAAGTATTTTTGATAAATACTTGTCTTTAAACCTTTTTAAGTAGTCTGATTTGGTCGTTAGGTACTTGAAAGGTTTATTTTTTTAAATCGTTTCTTTTTTTAACAGTTCTTCGACTGATATCGAAAAAAATCTGATACTTTTTTTAAAAGTTTCGTACTTAGGTTTTATTAATTTTTCCATTAGCTAACCTATATAACGTAACCCTAGAAACATTTATCTCTCTAGACAATTTACCGATAGTGATATTCTTTTTAGCAACCAACACTTTTTAAATTAGTTTCCATTCTTCCACCTCCTCTTTATAAAACGTAAAAATACTATTTACATTTTGTAATTTGTATTTTCATTATAGTCTTATCTTTTTTTAAAAGTCAAGTGTTATTTTTCGAAAAAAATACTTTTATTTTTTTGTAAAGAGTAGTTTATAATTTATAATGAGAGTTACAAATTAGGAGGTTAAAAATGATAAAAAAATAACTTTAATGAACTTATGGCACAAAAAATTAAAAAAATAACTAGAGTTTCAAATGATACTGGAATTAGTAGGCTAACGCTAACCTCGTTAACACGTGGCGAAAGCAAAGGTATACAATATGATACATTGAATACATTATGTAATTATTTCAATATTACTCCTTGTGAATTTTTTTGATTATATCCCCTATGAATTTACAATAAAAAAATTATTGATACTGATAATAAAGCAATAAAAAGATTTCAAGTACAATGAAAAAAATTTAAATATTAAAGAATATGAATTATTTATTAATGTACTTAACACAAAAGGAATGATCGTTAAAACGTACTCATTAAACTGTATCTTAGCAATTACAAAGATTTTTAATACCAACTATTATTAATGAGGAATTAACATTAAGTGATTTAGGTGAAGAACGATACATTGGAGATTTTATAATTAAAAAAACGATACAGAAGATGAAGAAACATTTTTTTGAACTTTTTTTAAAAGATAATTTTACAACACAATGGCGTTATAGTATCCTGGAATTTATAGATAACTCAATTTATAAGTATGGTAATGAGGCGTTTTATGAATTTGGAATTACTAATGTACTTAAAGATTTAATATAATTGTAGGTAAAAAAAGCACCAGTATAATTACTAGTGCTTTTTAGAATTCGATAAAAAAATGAAAAAAATATATGAAAGATTTAGTCGTTATTTCTTATTCGAGAACATATACCTATTATACCATATAAATGCTAGTTTCTCAATGTTTCATGTGATTTCTTAAAATTACAAAGCATTTAAACGGCTTCTAAGCGTTCTGATTGTCAAAGGGTGTAATTACATTACCTAAACTTTAAAAAGTCTTACCACGTCCATTATACAGGGTGTTTTAACTAATCATTTATTAATTTCTTTGATATGTGCTAGATAGAAAGGAAAAATGATAAAAAAATGATTAAACAATATACAAAAAAAGTCAGATGGAAAGAAGTATTATACAGTACATATTTATCTTGGAAAAGATGAGATCACTGGAAAAGATAGATATACCACTAGACGTGGTTTTAAAACTAAAAAAAGAAGCTCTACTATGTGAAGCTAAGATTAAAACTGAAATAGCTACTAACGGCTTATTAAATACAGATGTTACAACATTTAAAGAAATATATGAATTATGGTACGAGGGTTACCAACACACCATTAAAGAAAGTACTTTACTTGTTAATCAACACATCTTTAATTTACTACTTGATAAGTTAGAAAAATATGCAATTAAAAAAACTTACTCTACCTTATTGCCAAAAAAATCATTAACAATTATAGTAAGAGTTTTTTTCACTTGCTATTCTTAAAAAAATAAAAGATCTATGGTAGCATGATTTTTAGATTATGCTGTTAAGATGAAAGTTATTTACAGTAACCCAATGAAAGATGTATTATTACCTAAGAAAAAAAGATGATATTACTTCAGATGATAAGGATAAATATTACTCTAAAGAAGAGTTAAAACAATTTCTTGAATTAGTTGAGAGTGAACAGGATGTAAAACTAACTGCAATGTTTAGGTTATTAGCATATACTGGTATTCGTAAGGGTGAATTACAGGCTCTTAACTGGGATGATATTGATTTTACAAACAATATGATTACTATTAATAAAAACACTAGCATTGAATACAGAAAAAAAGGTAGTTGTTCAAACTCCAAAAAGCAAAAGTAGTATAAGAAGTATTAGCATTGATGAGCAAACCGCTAATATTTTAAAACGTTGGAAACTCAAACAAAGGGAAAGATTTTTAATGATAGGTACTAGAATAAAGAAACATCAACCTTGTTTTTACTGAAGAGATAACAAATTCTTATTTATACCTTAATTTTATGAACGCTAATTTAAAACGTATCTGTAAGAAGAGTGAATTTAAACTAATAAAAGTACATGGCTTTAGACACACACATTGTAGTTTACTTTTTGAAAGTGGATTTACTATTCAAGAAGTACAAGATAGATTAGGTCACTCTGACTTAAAAACAACAATGAGTATTTATGCTCACGTAACAGAAAAACAAAGAGATAATATGGCTGATAAATTTGCTAAGTTTATGGCTTTATAATAATTACATTGTCAAAACATTGTCAAAAGGCAAAACAAAAAGCCTTAAACGTTGATACTTTAAGGCTTCTCTAACTTTATTATTTAGTTTCTCTGTGTAAAGTCACTTTTTTTAATCTTGGACAGTATTTTTTTAAGTTCAATACGGTCTGGATTATTTCTTTTTGTTCTTTTTTTAGTAATGTAGTTTCTGTCACCACATTCTGTACAAGCTAATGTTACATTTACGCGCATTAATATAACCTCCTATAAAATTTAATCTTAACAACTTTTTTTCATACAACAAAATATATTATAACATTACTTTTATAAATATTTCTAGTATAAAATACAAAAATTTTTTTAAATTTTTTTTAAAGAAAAAAATATTTTTTTAACGTAAAAAGTTATCTACTGATTATTCACCAAATACTTTATAATAATCTTGTTTGAATTTTTTTCAATACCGATATCAGTTAAAGGGTGTTTAACCATTTGTTTAATTACATTATATGGAACAGTAGCAATATCACATCCTAGTTTAGCGCATTCTGTGACATGAATTGGATTTCTCACGCTCGCTGCAATAATTTGTGTATCAATATCATTATTCGCAAAAAATTTCTACTATTTCTTCAATTAATAATAGTCCATTATGAGCAATATCGTCTAATCTACCTAAAAATGGAGATACATAAGTTGCTCCTGCTCTTGCCGCTAGTAAAGCTTGAGTTGGGCTAAAGATTAATGTAACATTAGTTTTAATCCCCTCTTTTTTTCAGTACATTTACTGCTTTAAGACCATCTTCTGTCATAGGAATCTTAACTACCATATTAGGATGAATTTTTAGAAATTTCTCTAGCTTCTTCTACCATATCTTTCCAATCAGTAGTTGTTGCTTTTACTTCTCCACTAATTGGTCCATCTACGATTGATGCAATTTCCTTAATCACTTCTTTGAAATCACGCCCTTCTTTAGCGATTAAAGATGGATTAGTAGTAACTCCACAAATCAACCCTAATTCATTAGCATTTTTTTAATATCTTCTACATTGGCTGTATCAATAAAAAAATTTCATTATTATTGTTCCCTCTCATTTGTTAATATATTAATCATAGCACATTTAAAAAAAGCGGTTTCAAATTTGTGGATTTTAATGAATATATTTGTTTATTGTTTTTTTAATTCAATATATGATAGAATAACACTATAATTAGGAGGCAGATTGATGAAGAAATTTTTTTAGAAAAAAAGTACCATATTTAATTTTTTTCTTTCTTTTTATTTATAATACTCCCTCTGTGTTCTTACTTTATATCGAATAGATCAGGTATGATAATATTACTTTTTAATCATCCTATACCCCGTTATTAGTTTTTCTAATATCATTTCTATATGCATATAATAAAGAAGACTTTAGCTATATTTTCTCATTTATTATAGGAATTTTTTTACATTATATCTTGTTTAATTATTTTTAAACTTCGATATTCTTATATATGGTTTAGGATATATATTCTTCAGCCTTTGTGGTCAAGGGATTGGATTTTTTTAATTGGGAAGCTGCGTAAAAGTAAAAAAAGAGCTAAACAGAGTTAGTTAAATTCAAAAAGGAGAAGTGTTTTACATAAAGTAATCACTTTTCCTTTTTTTATTATTTTCTTAAAATATATATTCTATATTTCATATCCTAAAAAGCATTCCGCCTTCTTCTCCATAGAAACTACATATCCCAGAAGTTGGAACAGTAATAAATTCTACATCAGAGAATTTATCTTTTAATTTTTTTCTTCTATTTTTTTACATATATTGTCATTATTTCTATGAGTAATTACAACTCTTCCACCTTTTATACCCAGCTTTAATCATCTCATCAACTACTGTTGAAATAGCTTTTTTTCTCCACGAACTTTATGTAGTAAGTGTAGAGTCCCTTCATTACTCGCTTCTCCTACCATGCGCATATGTAACAAACCTACAACGGCTGCTGCTAATTTAGATAAGCGTCCATTCTTAACCAGATTATCTACTTTTTCTAGAGAAAAAAATAAGTTTTGTATTTTTTTATACTCATTCATTTTTTTGAGACTACTTCATCGAAAGACAACCCTTCTTTAATTAGTTCGTTTATCTTAAGAAGAAATAAGTCATTTTGCCCTCCTGCTGAAAGAGTATTTACAATATGAATATTAACATTCTCATTTTCTTCTTTTTAACATTTTTTTCGCCAATTACTGCACTATTATAACTTCCTGACATTCCACCGGTTAAAGTTAAAACTATTACATTTTCTGCACCTCTATATGCTGATAGATATGCCTCTGGACTTGGGCAAGCTGATCTTGCTGCTTCTGAACTAGCATACATCTCTCTCATCATTTCATCAATATCTAGATCTAAAGTATCTACATATACCTTATCCTCTATTTGCAATGAAAATGGTACTCTCTCATAAGTAACATTCTCAGCTTTATTAGAATTTCTCTAAAATCGCATGCAGTATCAACTACAATCTTCCACTCCATCATCTACCTCCGAGTATATTTATTTTAATTTTTCTACTAAATCATGTGTTTTTTTATATAATCTTACAGTGTCACAAGCAGCAACTATTACGTCTGCTAATCCCTCTCTCTTTTCTCCATTCATACACATAACAAAGTTATCGTACATTTCTTCAGAACTACCATCTGAAGTCAGGCTATTTATTGTCTTACTAATTTCTTGAATTGAAAATACATTTTTTTAAGCATGTGATAACTATTAATCTTGCTAATTGTTTTCGATTATATTTTTTTCTTAATCGGTTTATCCAGATGACCATTTTTTTAACATAATTATTTATCATTGCGGATGTTAAACCTTTATCATCATCTACAATTGAGGAGCTATCTAATTGATTTACGTATAATAACACTTGATCTAAATACAAGTCTAGATTTGGCAATTCAGACCATTTTGGATATACTTTTATTCAAATTTTTTTACCTCCTTTTTATCTAGTTTTGATAATCACATTATATAGTTTTTTTGAAAAATTTTTAGTCAAGTGATTATACAAGTGAAAATAAAAAAAGATTTTGTAGTATTTACATTTACTACAAAAATCTTTTTTTATTATTTAGCTAACTTAATTTTTTTACTAATTCCTCTTCTCATATATAGGTAATAGAATAATACACCTAAGGCATAAACAGCCAGTCCAATTATCCATCCTATCCATAAACCTTCTATACCAATCCCTTGCTTGAATACAAAAATAGTATGCTGTAGGGATTCCTACTAAATAATACCCGATAAACATTACTACACATATTGGCACTACTTTTTTATATCCACGTAAAACACCTGCTAATGCTGAGGCAAATGAATCACAAATGGCAAAACCAATTGCAAATAATAATAACTCTGCTGTTAATGTGATTACTCCGCTATCATTGGTATATAGATATGGAATTTTCGTATCAAATAATAAGACGATTAATCCTGCTATACTCGAAAGTATCATCCCCATTATTACTGTTAGCTTTGTATACTCTGTTGCCAGTTTATAATCTTTAGCTCCTACATGGAATGCTATTATAATTGTTGCAGTGTTTGCAACACTGACTGGCAAAGTATAAAAAAATCCAGAGAAATTTAACGCAGCCTGATGAGAAGCGATGACTGTCGTATCAAAAACGTGAAACCATTAACGATAACGTTGAAAAAGACAACCGTCTCAAGTGCTGTAGCTAAGGCCATAGGAATTCCTAGTTTAAAGATTTCTCCCCACTTTTCGAATTTTTACTTTTTTTCTTTTTTTCAAATATTTTATACTTATTTATTTTAGGATTTGTTAATACTATAAATAATGCTATAAAAAATAGTACTGTATACGTCACTGAGACAGCTACTGCGTTTCCTGCACCCCCAAGTTCAGGCATACCAAATTTCCCAAAAAAATGAAACTATAAGCAAAGAATACATTTACAGGTACAGATACTATCATCATTATCATCGATAATCTTGTTAATCCTAAACTATCTATAAACGAACGTAAAACTACATATAAGAAGATAGATAGTACTCCAAAACTTTCATAAAAATAGATAGTTCTTAGTTATTTTTTTGCAATATTACTATCCATACCTAATCGATCTACTATTGGTGTTGCTAAAGTATTTAGTCCAATAATTAAGACTATACTGATAATTACAGCTATGTATAGAAATTGTCTAACTACTGTAGGAATCTCTTCTTCTTTATTTTTTTTCCAATTAACTGTGAAACTATTGGAATTAATGCTAGGACAATCGCATTTAAAGTATACATAATAGGATTCCAAATATTAACACCCATACTTACTCCAGCTAAATCTGTGGGACTATAGTGTCCCGCCATAAACGTTCCAATCATCCCAGATGAATATGAAATTACTTGATAAACTAAAACTGGCAATAGCAATTTAATAAAAATACTTGCACGTTCAGAAAAGTTTTTTTCCTTGATACATAACCCCTCCTATGATTTACATAATTTTATTTTCTCAAAAACACAAAAAAAATCCAAAAGCGAATTTACTTTTTAGATATCATCGATTTATACTATATGCAACCGAGACTTGAATAGATTAAAAAACCGTTAGTCTAATCGACAACTCAACCTCGACAAAAACTCACACCCACAATAGACTTACTTAATGCTGCTTCCTTCCGGACCTGACATGGTTCATAAGTATTGCGTCGTAAGGTGCCTTAGTCTCAACATTACGTGTTAAACTCGACATTCCCTATTCTACCCGCATCTCGGTATTCGGTCTTGCTAAAGCGGATTGCAAGTACAGGGCACCGCTAACTCCCCACCTAGCATTTTTTTAATTATATCAAATTTAAAAATAAAAAGCAAGGAATAAATTATATTTTTAAATCAAAAATAAACTCCAGATTAGAAAAATATTGCGCTAATCTAAAAGTCCTAAAATTTAACAAAATTCATATGAGAACTCATAGATGCAGTGGTTTATTGATATCTAATAAACTGTGCAGGGTGACTCGACAAAATCGATTTCTTCGAAATCACGATTTTTTTGAGTCACTCCCTATCTTCCTAATTTGAAGTTTACTATTAATTTATTTTTTTAATTTATCTAATTCATTAAGTTCTAAGATACATTCAGTTTCATTAACAACTAAACAAGGGATACCAATTTTTCATATTACCTCTTATTCCGTCGAACTGTGAATATGTATCTCTAACATATAGAAATTCCTTAAAATTTCTTAATGAAGTCATTACTTCCACTTCTTTATAGGCAATCCCTAATTCTGATAATTTTTTTCTTTAAACGGCGCTGTATCCGGACAGCTTTCTGCAAAATATAAAATATATTCCATTATCTACTAATCTCCTTTGTAATTCACTAACTATATTATATCACTTTTATCGTTTTCTTTGTATTTTTTTACTCTCTGAATTGAAGTTGAAAAATACTGATGCAAGTAATATTCCCATAGCGATTGCTCCTGCTTGAAGTATTGTTTCTATACCTACTTTGGATGCCACTCCATAATTCTTAGTTACAATATTTTTGCATCGTATTATACATACCATAACCTGGAACTAAAGGAACCATCCCTGTGTAAATAAATATAGTTGCTGGTAATTTTAAGATTCTAGAGGCATTAGTAGAAAGGACCCCCACACAAACCGCTCCAAGAAAACTACTTACTACAACATCTGATAATAATAAATTAGTCACTACATGGACTAGCCAACCAATAGCACCTATTATCCCACAACTAAACAATGATTTTTCTTGGTGCATTAAAAAAATAGAAAAGGATAAGCTAACTACAAAAACCCGCTACAAATTGTATAAAAAAATATTATTCTCCATGTTTCTCTCCTTATATCAATTTTAGTCCCATAACTACACCAAGAGCAATAGCTGTAGATACAAAGATCGCAGCTTGTATTCCTATCATTCCAGACAGATAATCTCCAGCCATAAAGTCACGAACAGCATTCGTAACCTGCACTCCAGGAACAAGTGGCATTAAACTAACAATAATAATACTAAGCGGATTATGGATTAAGAAAAATCTTATTTAATAACATTACCAATATAGTTGCAATAAATGCTCCTAAGAAATTACTTACAAATAATGTCAGTTTATATTTCGAAGTAAATGTTATAAATGCAGCCTGTATAGCCATTATTAAAAAAATGCAAACAGACTATCCTTAAATGTACCTCCAAACATTATAGCAAAAAAATGGAGCAGATAAAGTTAGAGCAACTATAACCGAAGTAGTTGAATATCTTTTTGCCTTTACCTCTTTCATTTTTTTAAAAGGCATAATCTAAACTACAACCACCCATTACCATTTTTTTCTAGATATATCGTTTAGAAGTGCAATCTTCTCTAAATCACGATCTCCCAAAACAACCCTACGCATGGCTGTATATGTATTATCATTGTATATAAAAGATACAATAACAAAAATTATATGTAACTAAACTATTTGCCGCCTTAATATTATCAAATGATTTATAAATTCTATTAACTGTATCTTCAACCCTATATACTTCTGCTCCGTAAGACAACATACTTTTTAGCGATTTTTTTACACTAAAGTTCAATAACTTTTTAGCTTCTCTTTCATCATTTAAAGATTGCAGCATACTTTCCTCCTTATAAAAAAATATTAAGAAATAATTTCTAATATTTTTTTTATATTTATTTTTGAATTCAGCCACTTTATTTTTCTTGAACTTCATTTGCTTTTTTTCTAATTGATTTAAAAATATATTCAATTTTTGAAAGTTCTTGTTTTTTTGTTTTTTTACAAATAATTCATTTTTTTCTACTAATAAATACTTACCAAAAATTAATTTCATCTTCAGATAACTTCATAACACCAGGTTTTTGCAACTATAATCTCATATATATGACCATCTTCTTCTATAATATTTTCTGCTGTTATCTCATAACCTAATTCTTGTAATTTTTTTCTCTAACAAAAATTTTTCTCCAACATTTGGCTGAAGTACTAAATTTGGTTTATTCTCTAATTTTTTTCTTTACCTTTTTTTCTAAAAATATCTGCTATTAGCTTTCCGCCCATACCACAAATTGTTATTACTTCAATATTATCACTTAACTCAATAGCATCCAAACCTGCAGCTTTACGACAATCAATAGTTCCAACTAAGCCTTCTCCTCTAACATTTTTTTATAGAAACTTTATGTGGTCCTTCAACGATTTCTCCTGCTACAGCATAATCAATTTTATTATTTTTTTAGCTAAATAAATTGGTAAATAGGCATGATCACTTCCAATATCAGCTAATCTTCTATTTTCTACATATTCAGCCACTAATTGTAATCTCTTATTAATTGCTAACATTCTATCTCCTTTATTAATCTAAAAAAATCTTTACTAAAACTTGTCGTTATAATCGATTTATCTTTTTTTATCAAAATTTTTCAAAAATCGGTTATTATTGTATCACCGAACTCTGCTTTTTAATTTCTTAGAAAGTTTTTCTAAGTTTCTCTTCTTCTTTATAATCTTTTTCATCAAAAAAATATCAAGCTGAACCTTTAATTCTTTTTACTTTTTTTAATTTCATTTAATGAAACTCCTAGTAATCTTATACCTTGGGTAAAAATCATAGTGCTCAAGTAGTAATTCCCATGCATAATTAAAAATATCATTAGCATCACAAATAAATTCCGGAATTTTTTTAGATCTAGTAATTGTCTTAAAATCACTAAATCGCACCATTATCGAGACATTGTTTCCTACATAGCTACGCAATTTTTACTCTAGAACTAACCTTTTCACTTAATTTTTTTAATTTCTTTTTAAAAATATCATCTTCATCTATTAAATCGTTAGTAAATGTTTTTTTGAATTACCAATAGATTTTCTATCAACAGTATACTTTAGTTCAGAATTCCCTTCGCCATTAGCTTTTATTCTTAAGCCTCAACCCTTGAACACCAAGAAGACTATGTAGAATTACCTCATTTGCTACAGCTATATCACCAATTGTGTTTATTCCAATTTTTTTCAATTTCTTAGTAGAAGCCTTCCCGCAACCATGCATCTCTCCTATATCCAGATTCCATAGTATATCTTTATAGTTTTTTTCTTATTAATAATCGAAAATCCTAAAGGTTTTTTTAAATTTGATCCCATCTTTGCAAAAAAATTTATTAAAAAGAAACACCCACTGATGAAGGCATACCTAATTGTTTATATATTCTTCTTTGAATTGTGGCTATAACTTTTTATAGGTTCTGAAAAAAATCGCTTAAGTCAATATATGCTTCATCAACAGAAACTATCTCAATTTTGTCTGTGTATTCATGCACTAAATCAAAAAAATCAACTTAGATTCTTGTTGATATTTAGGCATATCCGGACGAAGAATTTTTTTATATTGGGGTATATCTTCCTAGCATCTCCAACTCGCATTGTTGTCTTAATTCCTAACTTTCTAGCCTCATAGTTAGAGGTTACTATTATTCCATGTCTAGTTTTTCACTTCACCTGCAATTGCTAATGGTTTACCCTTTAATTCAGGATTATATTTTTTTCTTCAACACTTGCATAAAAAGCAATTCATGTCGATATGAGCAATAACTTTTGACATTTTTTTTCACCCCTTTTAAATAGACTAAAAAACGGGAACAATAAGGAGCAATTCAAAAATAGACTTTATATAAAAAGCTATTTGAGTTGTTCCTCATTTCTATTTCCCGTTATATTTCATTACTAAATTAATGAAAAGTTAATTATTATTATTGGTTTTCTCTTAGTATTATCATATAGTAAGCTTGAAAGCATACTTCTAATTTCAGCTTTCACGGCTGCACATTCTCTAATACTCTTAATAGGATTATTCTCTAAGTATTCGATAATTTTTTTCTTCAGCTTCTTTGATTAACTCCATACTCTTCTTAACATATACAAAAACCTTTTGTTTGAATAACTGGTTTTCCTACTAGAGTTTTCTCTTTTTTACTGATTGCATACGATGCTACAAAGATACCATCATTTGATAAAAGTTTTCTATCTTTTTAATACACTATCTTCAACATCCCCAATACCACGTCCATCAACTAATATATTACCTACTGGAACATTGTTTTGTAATGTCTTAGATTTATTTCCGCTTAATTCTAAAGTTGTTCCTTTAGATAAAATATGTATGTTTTCAGCAACAACACCAGTTTCACCTGCGATTTCAGCATGTTTGCGAAGATTTCTAAATTCTCCTTGCACTGGAATAAAGTGTTTTGGAATTAACATGTTTAACATCATTTTCAACTCTTCTTTTTGTTGCATGGCTAGCTGCGTGAAGACGTTTAGAAGCTGTTACTACGTTTGCCCCAAGTTTAACTAATAAGTTTAAAGTTTGGAATAACATTACTTCCATATTTGGTGAAGGAGTAGCAGCGATCATGATTGTATCACCAGATTCAATTTGGATTCCATCAATTTTTTTCTCGGCAATATTTTTTTCATAGCCTCAATCGGCTCCCCTCGATCACCTGAAGAAAGAATACACACTTCGTTTTGTGGATAGTCTTTTTAAATCTTCAATTGAAATTAAGTTACTAGCTTCAATTTGTAAATAATTCATATTTCTAGCAGTATTTATTGACGCTTCAATGGCTTGTCCTAGAAGTAAAATTTTTCTATTTTGAGCCAATGCTGCTCTTACAATATGAGAAATTGTTAGGAAGTTAGAAGCATAACAAGTTACAATAATACGCTTATTAGCTTGATAAAATGCATTGTCAATTTGTTCTGCCGCTTCATTTTCAGGAACATTATATCCTTTAACATTAGCATTGCTTGAATCACTTAATAAAGCAAGAACCCTTTTTGACCTAATGTACTAATCTTCACGATATCAGATTTATATTCTTTACTTACTGATCGATCAAATTTAAACTCACCAGTATAAACAATATTTCCTTGACTAGTTTCAATACAAATACCTAAAGAATCAGGCATTGAATATGTAGTTTTAAAGAATGTAACACTAGCATTATTAAAGTCATACTTATTATTATCTTTTACATAATAAAACTTGATTCTTCTTTTTAATACCTAGTTGTTTAAGGTGATTCTTTAATAAATCTATTGTTAATTTAGAACCATAAACTGGACATTTTAATTTATCTATAATATATGGTACAGCCCCCATAGAACTTACGTGCCCATTAGATAAGAAAAATCCCTTTTAATCTTTTTGTTTATTACGTACTAAGTAACTTATATCAGGTATAACAGCGTCAATACCAATCATTTCTGTTTCTGGGAACATTAACCCTGCATCAAGAACAAAAAAATCTCATCCCCAATTTCAACCATATACATGTTTTTTTCGCTACTTCTTCCACACCTCCTAATGGAGTAATACGAATTTTCGCTAATTTCTTAGATCTATTTACTTGAGATTTATCCTTGTTTACATTATTAATCTTCTTAACAACTTGTTTTGAACTATTAGTTTGCTCTTTTTTTCTACTATTTTTATTTTTTTATTATTAGAGCGACTATTATTTTTTTCTTCTTTACTTGAGTATTATACTGTTATTATTTTTTTGTAAATTTTTTTGAAATACTTATTCCACTATTGTTACTCATTTTTTTCCTCCTTGTACCATCGATTTTATAGGTTCAAAATCTCTTCTATGGATTGGTGTCACTCCATGTTCTTTTTAAACCTTCTAAATGTCTTTTTTTGTTCCATACCCTGCATTATTCTCAAAATCATAATACGGATATTTTTTTTGCATATTCTTTCATTAAATTATCACGATAAACTTTTTGCAATTACCGAAGCAGCTGCTATAGATACACTCTTCTCATCACCCTTAACCATACTAAAATTAGGAATCGGATAGTTTTCAAATGGCATAGCATCTATAAGTAAGAAATCCGGCTTAACTTTCAATTTCTCTACTGCTCTTTGCATCGCTATACGAGCTGCATTATAAATATTATATTTTTTTCAATCTCAACATTATCCACTTCACAAATGGCATACGCAACAGCCTCTTTTTTTATCTGTTCATATAACTCTTCACGTTTTTTTTCTGATAATTTTTTTGAGTCATTTAATCCTTCGAAATAGCTATCTTTCTTTAAAATTACCGCTGCAGCAACTACTGGTCCAGCAAGCGGTCCTCTTCCTACTTCATCTATTCCGCAAATATACTTACATCCATTATTATAACATTTATTTTCGTAAAATGATTTTTTTTCATACTCTTTTTTATAAAAAAGTTTTTTTTCTTGCTTTTTAGCATAGCTTATAAGTAATTTCTGAACTCCGCTTCTCTCATCTTTTTTTAACTCATTTAGTATTTCTTCGGAAATATTATCTTGGTTTAAGAGTTCTTTTACCTCACTAATTTTCATTGTGTTCCTCATTTTCTAATAAATCACTATAATTATCTAGTGTAATAAGTCCAAATTTTTGTGTTCTAAAAATCTTGGATTAATAGCTTTATAGTTGAATCATAATCATAGTCTCCACCGATTTTTTTAAATCTCTTTTCAGCTACTTTTTTTCCATAATAAATACATTTTTCATCTTCACTTGTCACGTTTATTTTATAAAGATTATTTAGATTCTCTAAATAATTATGTTTTAATAATTCTATTAAATATAAACTTACATCATCAAGTGGTGTAATATCATCCTTTATAGAACCAATCAAACTTAATTTTTTTACCAATTTCTTGATTATCGAACTTAGGCATAAGTATCCCTGGTGTGTCTAATAATTCTATATCTTTATTTAATTTTTAACCATTGTTGTTTTTTTCGTAACACCAGGTTTTATTGGCTGTATTAGCGACATTTTTTTCTTAATAAGTTTATTAATAAATGTAGATTTCCCAACGTTTGGAACACCTATTACCATGGATCTAATTGCTCTTGGTTTAATTCCTTTAGCTACTTGACGTGCAATTTTTTTTCTGCAAGTTCTTCTTTAGCTTTATCTATTACTTTATTCAAGTTATTACTATTTTTTTGCGTCAGTATAAACTACTGTATATCCTTTTATTTTCAAAAATAACTTTTCCACTTTTGCTGTCTCAGCTCTATCACATAGATCAATTTTATTAAATATAATTATTTTTCTTCTTATCTTTAACAACTTCATCTAAGTACATATTATGTGAAGAAAGTGGGCAACGTGCATCGACTAACTCAAAAACTATATCTACTAGTTTTAGCTTCTCTTTAACTTCTCTTGTTGCCTTGGCCATGTGACCTGGAAACCATTGAATAACCATTAATTTAACTCCTTATCTTTTTTTATTTTTATAAATTTCTTGATTTAAACAGTCTTTATTATTTTACCACATTTTTTTAACTTTTTTTTAACCTATTTTGGTGTCAATTATTCGTAAAACATTAATATTTTTATAATTTCCATACATAATAATTTATAAAATCGTTCATTATTTGTTTATAATTTTTTTAAAAAAACAAGATAGCTATGCTACCTTGTTCTTCATATTTATCTCTTATCAACTTTCTTAACAATTGTATCACCAAGAATTTGCACAGCGAATACGATAATTAAGATTAATACTGTTGCAACAAATGTTAAAAGTACTGTTGTTACGTTGGAATCCGTCTAAGTATGCTAAGTTACCTAATCCACCAGCTCCGATAACACCCGCCATAGCTGTTGACCCAACTAAAGCAATTGCTGTAACAGTTAATCCTGAAATTATTGCTGGTAAACTCTCTGGTATTAAAACTTTTTAAGATAATAGTCGAATTTTTTTAGCTCCCATTGCACGAGCTGCCTCAATTACACCTTTATCTACTTCACGAAGACCAATTTCTACTAAACGAGCGTAGAATGGCGCAGCTGAAATAATAAGTGCAGGAATAGCAGCTTGAACACCAATAATTGTACCAATTAAAAAAACTTAGTAAACGGAATTAATAATACAATTAAGATAATAAATGGAATCGCACGGAAAAATATTAACTATTGCAGTAACAACAGCATAGAATCCACGTCCAAATGCACTCTTACTATTAGATGTTAAATATAATAATAACCCTAAAAACAGACCAACTAAAAAAACACTGCAATAAGTGACTCAAAAAGTCATAATAAGTGTTTCAATTGTTTTTATCTTGTACTTTTTTTCCCAATTAACCCTTGAAAAAAATCAAACATTATAACACCTCCGTTAAAAATACCTAGTTCATTTAATCTAGATATCGCCTTATCTGTATTTTCTTTAGTTCCAATTAATTGAACAAACAGTGTACCAATATTAGCATCCGCCGTTTTATCAATATGTCCATTAATTATTGTAAAGTCAAAGTCAATTTCTCGTACTAAAGTACTAAGAATTGGTTTTTTCGATGTATTATTATCAAACGTAAATTTAATAATAACTCCTTCTGTAAATACTTTTTTTTCCACTCTTCAATATTCTCTCTCTCTTCAAACTCAGAAGCAAATGATGTTTGAGCTAAGAATTTCTTAGTAACTTCTTGAGTTGGGTGGTAAAATACTTCCGAAACTAATCCATCTTCAGCAATAGTACCTCCATCTATAACAGCAACCTTTGTACAAATTGTTTTAATTACGTTCATTTCATGAGTAATAAGAACAACTGTAATATTAGTTTTACTGTGAATTTCTTTAATTAAGTTTAAAACTTCCGCAGTTGTCTCTGGATCAAGAGCACTTGTAGCCTCATCACAAAGTAAGATTGAAGGATTACCAGCTAATGCACGAGCAATACCTACCCTTTGTTTTTGACCACCTGAAAGTTGAGAAGGATAAGCATTTAATCTGTCTTCTAAACCTACTAATTTAGCTAATTCTTCTACTCTTTCTTTTTATTTCAGTTTTAGATTTCCCTAAAAATTTCTAATGGGAATGCAATATTTTCTGCAACAGTTCTACTCCATAATAGGTTAAAAATGTTGGAAAAATCATCCCTATTCTTTGTCGTTTTTAAACGACGTTGTTCTTCAGTTATTTTGTTGAAATCATCACCATCGATAATAACCTCACCATCTGTCGCTACTTCAAGTCCGTTTAACAGCCTTACCAACGTACTTTTTACCAGCTCCAGAATAACCGATTATTCCATAAATATCACCTTTTTTTCAACTTTTTAAATTAATATCTTTTTAGAGCATGAACTTTATTATTATATATCTTATTAACTTTTTTTAATTCAATCATGTCTATCTCCTTTCTCTTTTTTTAAAAATAAAAAAACACCCTTTACTCTGAATTTCAGAATAAGGGCGTTTTTACGCGGTACCACCTTATATTTTTACTTATTACAACTACTAACATAGTCTATCCTATAACGTGGATCGCCGAACAAAGTTTACATTTTATGTTTACCTTATTAACCACTCGAACCATTTTCATAAATTTTATAATATACCTTCTCAGCTAACGGTACTCTCTTAAAAATATTCCATCTATTACTTATACGAGTATTGGTTACTATTAATTTCTAATAAGTATACCATTATATTTTTTTCTGGTGTCAAGTATGATTTTTTTGAAAACATTCTATAAAAATATTCTGAAAAATAATTGTCTAATTTTTCTATTTTTGATATTATTTTCTCTAAGATATTCTGCCACTACTCGAGACATATCATCTAGTAAATCATCTAACTCTTCCCAGTTTTTTTCACCGTTGCTCCGCTTGCTAACGGATGACCCCCACCTGCATATTTTTTTCAGCAAGAGTATTAATAACTGGTCCTTTTAGATCGGATACGCACACGGACTTTATTACCTTCATCGATAGCGAAACACCACGCATATAAATCTTTTAAACTTCTAAGTAAATTTACCCCTGTTGAAACTTCACCAGGATCTACTCCATATTTATCCATATCCTCTTTTGTAATTTTCAGATATGCAACACCATCTTGATAGACATCATAATTTTCAAAAAAATAAATGCTCTAAAACGCATAATATTATCACTAATAATCTCCATCTTATCTAACAATTTGCTCATATTAAAAATCATATTTAATTAATTCTGATGCAACTCTTAGTGTGTCGTTAGAAGTATTCGGGAATAAAAAATCTTCCAGTATCCCCCACTATACCAAGATATAATAATTTAGCTGCTTCGTCATTTAATTTAATATCATATTTTTTTTATTTAAATATTCATAAAAAAATTATATATTAACTCACTGCAAGATGAAACTTCAGTATTTACTATATTTATTCCTCCATAATTATCTATTGGTGGGTGATGATCAATTTTTATAAGAAAAATTGTTTTTAGTAAATAGTTTTCCGTCTATTCTAGGAAAGTTTGCTGTATCAGTTACTATCACCAAAGCATCTTTGTAATCTTCTTCAGTAACTTCAGAATTTTTTTAAATAAAAAAATCTAATGATGGTGAATCTTTACCAACTGTTATAACTGTTTTTTTCAGGAAAAATTTTCTCTGATAAGTTGATACATAGCCCCCTGAGATCCATAAGCATCTGGATCCGGGCGTTCATGTCTATGAATTATAATTTTATCGTTTTCTTTTGATTTTTTTGGAAAAATTTCCTCATATAAATTTTTCGTATATATCCATTTATCTTCTTCTTTCTGTTAGTTTCTTTGAAATACTTGACAAGTTACCATAGCTTTAGCTACTAACTCTGTTTTATCGTATACTTCAACATCGAATTTTTGCAGTTTTACGACCAATATCTAAGATATTTACTTTTGTTGTTATTGTTCTGTCTAATGGTACTGATTTTTAAGAAGTAAAGTGTTGTATTTTGCATAAGAACTTCACTTCTATTGTAATTATAGCTTGTAATATGAATTGACTCATCAATAATACTTAATAAAGCAGAGCTAGAGAAAGTACCAAATCGATCTAACATTTGAGGAATAATTTTAACCTGCAGTCCATCTGCTCTAGGAACTATACCTTTTACGCATTATTTCATCAAATGTATCATTATTATTTCCATCCTGGAATCTATTATTAGTTAATAGTGAATTAATAACAATTTTTTTCTAGTTACAACCCCCAATAATGTATTTTTTTAGAATCAATTACTGGCATAAGTTCATAACCTTCAGATAACATAGTATTAGCCACTGAAGATATAGGTGTTTCTAAAGTAGTCGTTTCTACTTTTTCTTTCCATTACTTCTTTAATTAAAGCATCTTTTTTTCTTGTAAAAAAATACATCTCTTGCTGTTACTATACCAACTAATTTACTATATTCATTTACAACTGGATATCTAGTGTGCCCCACTTTTTAACTGCAGTTCATACCAGTCTTTAACAGTGTCATTTAAATTAATAGTGTATAATTTCTCAACACTAATATAAATGCTCTCAACTGTAATAATATCTCTCTTAATAATTTGGTCATTTGTTACTCTGTTAATTAAGTGTGTAACAGAAAAAAAGTATCATGAGGTGTAATAATCAACGGTAGGTTCTTACTATCTGCCAATGCTCTAATAGAGTCGTTCGGCACGTAACCACCTGTTACTAGAATTGCACATCCTTTTTCTAATGACATCTCGATAATTTTTTTGGACGATTACCTATAATTAATAATGTCCCTTGTCTAATATGTTGACCAACTTGCTCTGAATCCATAGCTCCTATAGCAAAGTCTTGAACTATCTCGTGAACACCTCCGCGACCAGCAATCAATTGTCCACTCACAATATTTACAATCTCAGAATAAGATAATTTTTTTCTACATTATCTCGTTCTTTTTTTCTGAATTCTTACAGTACCAACACGTTCAATAGAAGAAACAAAACCACGATTTTCTGATTCTTTTTATCGCTCGATAAGCTGTCCCTTCACTAACTTTTTAGTTCCTTAGCTACTTGACGAACTGATATTTTACTTCCAATAGGAAGACTCTTAATATATTCTAATATTTTCTGGTGTTTTTGATTTCATGATTTTTTTCCTCCTTGTGTTTTTTTATTATAATACAAACATGCATTTATAACACATTATACTCATATGTAATTATATACTTTTTTTATAAAAGTATTTCAAGATAAAAAAATATGAAAGATAAGTTGTATTACCTATCTTTCATTATTTTTCTTATAAATATTAACTCATTCTTTTTATTGTAAAAATAATATTAAAGTTTTCTCTATTATTTAACTAGTACAGTTTATTTTTAGTTTTTTTACTATAACAATCAAATAAATATTAAACTATAATATTTTACGATTTTCTACCTGCTGGCATTTTTTTTAGCATACCCCATTTTATTTTTCTTGCTTTACACGAGCTATTACTAACGTATCATCTGGGGCATTTTCTGTAACTGTTGTTCCTGCTGCAACCACTGCACCATCTCCGATTTCTAGTGGGGCTATTAAATTAGAGTTACATCCTATGAATGCATCACTTCCAATTTTTTTGTACGATATTTATTTTTTTCCCATCGTAGTTGACCGTGATTGTTCCACATCCAATATTTGTATTGCTTCCTACTTCTGTATCTCCTAAATAGCTTAAGTGAGCAGTTTTTTTGACCCGTCTCCATATATAGTATTTTTTTAATTCTACAAAATTTCCTACTCTTACATTCTGCCCTAAGTCGCAGTTATTTCTAATATGTGAGTACGGTCCAACACTAGTATAATCTCCAATTTTCGAATCACTAATAGTTGAAGATAAAACTTTTACACCATTTCCAATTTGAGCATTTTCTAAATATGAGTTCGGTTTAATTTGACAATCTTCTCCAATTACCGTATTAGATTTAATAGTAACATTTGGATAAATTGTTGTATCACGACCAATAATTGCATTTGGTGCAATATACGTATTAGTAGGGTCTACTAATGTAACACCAGCAAGCATATGCTTAGTATTAATTCTATTTCTCATAACATTTTTCTGCATAAGCTAAAAGCAACTCTATCATTTACCCCAAATGTTTCATCGAAATCATCACATAGATATGTCTCAATTATTTCTTTTTGTTCACGAATTAAAAGCAAGTACATCTGGTAAATAATATTCCCTTGATTATTATCATTTTTTTAACTTTTTTTCTAACATTTCAAATAACAATTTATTATCGAAACAATAGATTCCAGAGTTAATTTCTTTGATTTTTTTCTCTTGTTCTGTTGCATCTTTTTTTCTTCAACAATCTTTACTAACTTCCCGTTAACATCACGAATTATACGACCATATGCAAATGGATCGTCGGCTATTGCTGTTAATACAGTTGCTTTAGCATTTGTATTCTCATGGTGATCTAGCATACTATTGATAGTTTCAGGACGAATTAGTGGAGTATCTCCATACATTACTATAGTCGTACCTTCTTTATCTTTAAGTTCATTTTTAGCAACTTTAACGGCATGGGCTGTTCCTAATTGTTCTGCTTGTAAAACAAACTTAGTTCTATCCCCTAAGACTTCTTTAACTCTCTCTGCTCCATGACCAACTACAGTGATTACTTCTTGCATTTCTAGATCACTAAGGCTATCTAAAACTAATTCAACCATAGTTCTGTCACAGACTTTGTGTAATACCTTATATAACTTCGACTGCATTCTAGTTCCTTTTTCCAGCCGCTAATATAACTGCATATCTATTATTACTCATTTTCAATATCCTCTTTTTTTCTACTTGGCGTAATTTTTTTCTATAACATTCCCTAATTTAACATCAAATGTTCCATTAAATTCATCGATATTTTCAATTTTTTTGATAAGTATAAATAATCATCTTCATGTTCTCTTGGCGAATCAAAACATTGTGTGATTATAACTTTCCCAACAACATCAACATCAAATTCACTCATTAGACTTTCCATACCTGTTAGGACTCCTCCTCCACGCATAAAATCGTCCACTAATAGTACTTTTGACCCTGTATTTAAACTTCGTTTAGATAAAATCATTGTTTCTATTTTCTTAGTCGAACCTGAAACATAGTTAATTGCAACAGTAGTTCCCTCAGTTACTTTATTATCTCGTCTAATAATAATTACAGGCTTGTTCAGTATTGAAGCTATCGCATAGGCAACTGGAATACCTTTTGTAGCAACCGTAACTACAGCATCTATCTCTTTATTTTTTTATAAACTGTAGCAACCACACGTCCTAGTTTATTCATCAAACTTGGATCACCTATTATATCAGACATAAAGATATATCCACCAGCTAATAAACGATTTCCATTATTAATTTTATCAAGAAAACCATTAAGAATCTCTTTAGCATCTTCTTCCACTAATGTCGGTGTAAATAAAACACCTCCACTTACTCCTGCTAGCGTTTTAACCTCTCCAATATTTTCTTCTTTAAAAACCATTTTTTTATTATGTGGATATCTTCACTTATCGAAGATTTAGCTTGATTAAATTTTTGAAACGAAGTATGTTAATGGAATTAATTTATTAGGATTATTTAATAAATATTCCGTCATGACTACTATTCTTTCACTTCTCTTTAACTTCATCTTATACTCCTTACATGCACATATAATGATTCACAATCATTATATAAAAACATTCAATATATTTTATTCGTATATTATATGTATATAATACCACCATTGTTCGGAATAGTAAAGATATAGCAAAGATTTTTTTAAGTTCATTTTAACTAATTAAATAATTTGTTACTATATATAAAAAAAGAAGAGATAGCATTTTTCATTCTATCTCTTCTAATTTCTATTATTTTTTTCTTTCCAAACTTCTAAAGTTCGTATTTGATTTTTCCTCTACTTTTCTAACTACAAATGTTAATTTATCTATAGAATAAACAGCACCGACTTTTTGCTTCATATTTTTCTAAATATACATAAGCTCCAATAGTATCTACTTCTTCATGAGGAAGCTGTACATGGAACAATGCATTCACATCTTGAATCGGAACCCAACCATCAACTAGATAGTGACCGTTTTTTTTAACTTTTTTTGATTAAGCTTTGTTCATCTTCATCGAACTCATCTCGAATTTCTCCAGTAATCTCTTCAACAATATCCTCAAGTGTAACTACCCCACTAGTCCCTCCATATTCATCTGTTATAACAATCATATGTTCTCTATTTTGTTTAATAGTTGCTAAAACTTGAGAAATAGGTGTATGTTCAAAGATTTTTTTATTGCTGGTGTGATGTACTCTTCTAAGTCTTTAGTTGTTTCTATAGGTTTATCAGTAAATAATAATTTCTTAACATTCAAAATCCCTAGAATTTTATCTTTATCTCCATCTTCTATTACTGGATATCTTGTGTATTCTTCCTGTTTTTAATTGTCTCATTATTATCCCTAGAGAATCACTCATATCAATTGCTTCAACCTCTGTTCTAGGTGTCATGATTTCTTTAGCAATTTTATTATCAAATTCAAACACTCTTTCTACGTAGCGGTACTCTACATCATTAATTTGACCGTGTAGTCTTGAAGATTTCATAATCGTTCTAAGTTCTTGTTCACTATGAATATCATCATGTTCAGAAGCAGGTTCGAATCCAAACATTTTTCGCTATAAGATTAGCTAGTGAATTAAGTAACCACACTAACGGTCCTCATAACTTTATCGAACATATACATTGGCCAAGCCACACGCAAACATGTTTTTTTCTGCAGATTGAATCGCTATCGTTTTAGGAACTAATTCTCCTAAAAACAACATGTAAAAAGTGTCATAAATCCAAATGAAACTACTAATGAAATAGTGTGAGTAACAGTTTCGTTTAAGTTTAACAATTCAAAAAAATAGGATTAAATAAAGAATGGAATGTTAATTCCCTATCCAACCTAATCCAAGAGAAACAATTGTAATACCTAGCTGCGTTGCAGACAAGTAGTGATCTAATTGTTCTACCATCATAACTAATATTTTTTTGCAGTTTTATTTCCTGATTTTGCTAATTCATTCACCCTTGTCGGTCTAAGTTTAACGAGTGCAAATTCAAACATTACAAATATTGCCGAGGCAATAAGTAATAATACAATTATTAATATTTTACTTAAGATACTGAGATCCATATGGTTTTAATTTAACCTCTTTCCTTATAATTTTTTTAGTCATTAATAAATAATTTTTACTACATATAAACTTTTTTTCAATTATTATAGCATCAACTTAGAATATTGAATTTTTTTGTGAATAAAGTATATACTACATAATTTTTTTAAATTCATTATATTGGAATTTTTCTTTTTACAGAGTGTTAGTATATAAAATATATGAAAACGCTGCAACGAGGTACCAGATGAAAGATATTATAGACTTTAATAATTTTTTTGGAATAAAAAAATAGAACTTATCGATACTATTCAACCTAAATACATTTTTAAATAAAAACTTCATTTTCAAAATTTGATAATATAGAGTTCTATGATTTAACATTCATTAGCTATGATAATTCTGTTATTTATGCAAAATATAAAAAAATATAAAAATATAGAAAAACTCTATCCTCAGAAAAAAATATTCCTCTATTATTCTATTTTCACGGATATCCTGCATCAAGTAGAAACTGGTTAGAAAAAAATCAACTTTTTGCTTCTCTTGGATATGATGTCGTCGCCATAGATTTTTAGAAACCAAGGAGGTAAAAAGTAAAGATTCAGGCAGTTCTTCACCCTCAGTTTTTTTGGCCATCTAACAGTAGGACTTGATGAAACTATAGAAGATATGATTTTTTTATAAAAAAATATTCTAGATAGTCTTATTTTATCTAAAATTGTATCATCCTTTGAAGACATCAATGAAAAAAAGAACTTGTCAGTTTTGGTGCATCTCAAGGAGGCGCATTTTCAATAATATTTTCAGCACTAAACAAAAAAATGTAACTAGATGCATTAGCCTCTATCCCTTCCTAGCAAACTTCCAACACATCTATGAAAAAGATAATAGAAAAAAATGCTTATGGTGAATTAACGCACCACGGACGTTGGTTTAATACAACCGGAAAAAAATACTGAAAAGTTCTTGAATAACCTTTACTACCTTGACACCATAAATTTCGCAAAAAAATTTAAAATGTTCTGTTTTATTTGGTATAACTAACCTTGATAAAGACTGTCCAAAAGATACTCAAGAAAAAAATATAACGAAATTACTAGTAGAAAAAAATCTTGCATCTACAAAAAGTACTACCACGAAAAACATCCCGAACTTTAACGATGAAATAGTTAGCTTTTTGTTAGAAGTTGAATAGGAGTGCATTATGAATTTAGAAAAAAATAGAAAACTAATATATAAAGAAAAATATAATTGATATACCACATCCATTTGTTCAATATAAAAAAATAATTTTTTTGAGGGAATAGATGGTTCTCAAATAGAAGTAGACTTAGCTATACCTAAGTCAAACATTAAAAGGCGTCATCATCGACTTCCCAGAATTCAAAGTAAAAAAATAAAGATTATTTGAATTTAACAAAAATACAGTATGTTAGACTATGCTTTAGCTTCACTACACATTCGAGGGCAAGCAGGTAATAGTGAGAATAACACTCCTTGTTCTCATTTCCCATTTTTTTGGATAGTTCTTCATCCACACCATATTTTTAATCTAGTTTTTCAAGATGCCCTAGATACTATAAGTATTATAGAAATGCTCTTTCCGAATAAAGAAATTCTAGTGACTGGACTAGGGTCAAGGTGCTGCTATTAGTATAGTTTGCGCTAGTTATTACGATTCCGTTAAAGAACTATTCATCTCAGACTGTTCACTTTGTGATATCATAAATACCTATAACAATAATAAAAAAAGGCTTCTTTTTTTCAAAAAAACATTTATAAGTTTGAAAGTGATTTTTTTCTGACAAGTTAGATTATCTATATTCAACACTAAATTCAATAGATGTACTAAATTTCAGTAATTCTATAACTCAAAAAAAGTTCATTATGGGCTTTCATATCTAGATACTAAAACTCCAATTGAAACGCAGCTAATACTTTTAGATACTCTACAAGATGTAGAAATTCAACATTATTTATTTTTTTAGACTATAAGAAAATATTTCAACATCAATTTGATGATTATATACTCGAAATTCTTTTCGAATAAATAGCAAAAGGTGAATCACTAGAAATCTTTCCTCCTAGCGATTCACCTTTTAAATTATAATTAGCTTAATTTACCTTTTTAGCTTCATATTTTTTTAACAATTTTTTTCTATAGAATTTACATAAGCTGCTTTTCTCATAGGAATAGCAAATCTTTCTTTCACTTCCCAAATATCATTAAATGCTTTTTGTCATAACTCTCGCTTGTTTTTTTCTACAACTTCTTCTTCTGTCCAGTAGTAACCTTGTAAGTTTTGTACCCATTCAAAGTAAGATACAGTAACACCACCACTGTTCGCAAGAATATCAGGAATTACCACAACTCCTCTTTCTTGTAGAGTTTTTATCTCCAGCTAAAGTCGCCGGTCCATTAGCACCTTCAGAAACAACAGCAGCTCTTATTAAATTAGCTTCTTTTTTTCATCAATAGCATTCTCTAATGCACAAGGGCACACTACATCTACATCTAAAGCCCAAAAACTCATCTAAAGTTAAACGTTTCGTGTTTGGTAATGTATGGAATCTAACTCTATTATCTTTACATTCTTGCAGTTCTGCATATGATAATCCTTCTTCACGATAAACAGCATATTGAACACCATCATCATCACGCTCAGTTACAGCAACTACAGTAGCACCAAACTTCACAGCTGTATCAACAGTATAACTACCTACATTTCCGAAACCTTGAACAGCAAATTTCGCACCTTCTGTAGATTTCCCTAATTTCTCTAGTGCTAATTTCGCAGCAAGTGCTACACCGTATCCAGTCGCTTGAGTTCTACCTAAAGAACCACCTAACTCTAATGGTTTCCCAGTTAGCGTTCCTATACCTTGTTCTCCAGTAAGAACATTATACTCATCGATCATCCAAGACATGATTTGTCCATTAGTATTAACATCTGGTGCAGGAACATCTTGTTTCTCACCTAGATATTTGTATAACCCACGAATATATCCACGAGACAATCTTTCTAATTCACCTTTTGATAAGTCTTTTGGATCTACGATAATACCACCTTTACCTCCACCATATGGTAGATTAGCAACGGCACATTTAAATGTCATCCAAATTGATAATGCCTTAACTTCATCAGCTGTTACAAGTGGATGAAATCTTAATCCACCTTTTGTAGGACCGATTGCATCATTATGCTGAGAACGGAATCCTTTGAAGTATTTTACCTCACCATTATCCATTCTAACAGGAATAGAAATCTCAATAAATCTTTTGCGGATCTTTTAAAGATTCATACACTTCTTCTTTATAACCTAAAAACTTCACAAGCACCTTTAATTTGCTCTCTTGCGTTAACTAATGGATTGTTATTCATAATCACATCTCCTCAGAATGTTATTTTTACATTTGACATGTAATATTGTTTTTATTAATTATATCAAATATTAAGGCAGTTTGTAAACTTTTTATTTTTTTAAGAACTTTTTTTAGATTATTATATTTTTATTACGTAAACTCCCCTAGCTTTTTAAAAAATATAAAAAAAGGTTAATTTACAAGATGAATATCAGTTGCAAATTAACCTAACTACAAATATAACTTTAAATATATATATTATTTATAATATTTTTTTTCAAGCTATTTAAGTTTTAAGATGTTTTTTTAATTAGCAGAAATAAATATTAACTAAACTAATTTTTTTATCAAGAATTATCTTTTTATTTATAACAATTTTCAGACAATACTTCAGAAAGAATTTTTTTATATCATCTTTCGTAGTACAACAACCACCTATCATTGAACAACCTTTTTCATACCAATCTAAACTATCAGTACTGGAAATATCCTTACTGTAACTCACTCTGCGAACTTACATCGACTTTTTTTACAACTATTTAGCATCATACCATGACGCTCCACTACTGGCTTCAGCTTTTAAGTTGAACATCTAAATTAGCCGCTTCTTCCATAATTTTAATCATTTCTTTTTGTAAACTCTTCTTCTATATCTTTATCTACATCAAATATTAATTCATCATGTACTTGTAATAATAATTTTGCATCTACATTTGTTTTTTTCTAAATATTCAAATACATTAACCATAGCTATTTTTTTATAATATCCGCAGCAGTCCCTTTGAATTGGTGAATTCATCGCAATACGTGCATTTAGATTAGCCACAATTTTATTCTTCGCATTAATATCTGGTAATGCTCTTCTTCTATTGAATAAAGTTTCCACATAACCGTGTTCTTTTTGCAAAATCTACGATATCAATCATATACTTATCAACACCTTTGAATGTTTCTAAATATTTGTCAATAAATTCTTTCGCACGTTTTCTAGTAATTCCAAGGTTATTAGATAGACCAAAATCAGAAATTCCATAAACAATACCAAAGTTGACAGCTTTAGCTTCTCGACGCATTGAAGAAGTCACCTCATCAAGACTAACTCCGTTAACATCACTAGCTGTTTTAGTATGAATATCTACATCGTGTTTAAACGCATCTATCATTCCTGCGTCCTGTGCGATATGAGCTAATACTCGAAGCTCTATTTGAGAATAGTCAATAGATAAGATTACTCTATCATCAGAAGCTGGAACAAATGCTTTTCTAATTTTTTTCCCTTCTTCAATTCTCGTTGGAATATTTTGAAGATTTGGATTCACTGAAGATAAACGTCCTGTCTGAGCTAATGTTTGCTCATAACGTGTATGGATTTTTCCTTCACGAGTAATATCTTTTACTAACCCTTTTGCATAAGTTGAGTTTAATTTTGTAATTGTTCTATACTCCATAATTAATGGAATAATTTCATGACTATGTTGTAGTTGTTCTAGTACCTCTACTGCTGTAGAATAACCAGTTTTTTTGTTTTTCTTAATCGGTGGCAGTCCTAGATCCTCAAATAATACTACTCCTAGCTGCTTAGGTGAAGCTATATTGAATTCAGAACCAGCTAAAGTATATATGCTAGCTTCTAAAGTTTTAATTCTTTCATCAAATTCTACACTCATTTCTTCAAGAGCTTTTTTTACTAACATGTATTCCTTCAAATTCCATATTAGCTAGTACTTTAGCCACTTTAATCTCTATATCTTTATATAAGTCCGTCATATTCTCTTCAGCAAGTTTTTTTCTTCCATCAATGGTTTCATAAGCGAAATACTCTCTGCAATTTCAGCTATATACGGATTAATAACTTCTTGAGCTGGTAAAGTTCGTTTTGCCCCTTTACCATATATTTCTTCGTCACTACTTATTATTTTTTTCCAAGATAGTTAAAGATGATTTTATCAATTTCAGTTTTTTTCATTAACATCTATTAAATAAGACACTATTTTAACATCAAAAAAACCCTCACCATTAATATCTACACCATTTCTCTTCGCTATAAATAAAAATCTTTTTAAAAATCATAAACAGTTTTAGAAATTTCACTTTGAAGATAATCTACTACAAACCCATTAGTGAAAAAAATTGTTCTTCACTAAAAAAATATAAGCAATTCCTTCTTTATAGACTACTATTCCAACTACATCTGAGTTATGGTAGTCTTCTGTGTAACACTCAACATGTAAAGTACTGTCGGTAAAAATCTATTTTCGTATTTTTTTATCTGCTAAAACAATACTAATTTCTTTTTTTAGGAGCAACAGCCTCTTCAGCAGTTACACCCACCTCTTCAGTAGAAGTTTCTTGAGATAATTTTTCTTAAAAAAACGAAACAAACTCCAGTTTTTCAAATAACTCTCTTTTTAGTTCTACATTCTCACTATATGTTAAATCTTCTAACTTATTATCAACTGGAACTTCTGTATAAATAGTTGCTAGTTTTTTTACTTAAAAGAGCATCTTCTCGTCCTTCTGTTAGACGCTCTTTTAATTTTTTTACCACTAATATTATCAATATTTTCTAGTACATTTTCTACAGTTTTATATTCAGTTAATAATTTTATCGCAGTTTTTTTCACCAACTCCAGCAATTCCCGGAATATTATCGCTCTTATCTCCCATAAGACCTTTCATGTCAACGATTTGTTCTGGAGTTAATCCATATTTTTTTCAGCAATAAACTCTGGCGTATAATAATCTATATCTGTAACACCACGCTTAGTGTAGTAAATTGTTATATTTTCACTAGCTAGTTGAGTTAAGTCTTTATCTCCGGTCACTATTATTACTTCTAAGCCTTCTTTTTCAGCGATTTTAGCATAACTTCCAATAATATCATCCGCTTCATAATCAAAATGCTCTTCATACTTTATTCCATATGAATCAAGAAGTTCTCTAACATACCCAAATTGTTCTACTAACTCACTAGGAGTTTTATCCCTAGTACCTTTGTATGCTTCATAACTTTGGTGTCTAAACGTTTGTTTTCCTTTATCAAAGGCAACTAACGCATACTTTGGATTAGTATCTGCCAATATTTTTTCTAGCATCAATGTAAAACCATATACACTATTTGTATATAATCCTTTTTTTATTTTTTTAAAGCTGGCATAGCGTAAAAAAAGCACGATAACTCAAACTATTACCATCTATTAATATTATCTTATCCATTTTCATCTCCTAATAATTCTAAAAACTGTAAATGGGAGCAACTCAAAAATCTTATTTTTACAAAGCGATTTTTTTTCTAGTCACTCCCTGTACAATTTATTTAATATTAAAAGCTCAACCGTAAAAGCTTTATTAATAATCCATTAAAACTTTATATCTACATATTTTAAATTGATGAATTTATAATCTTTTGTTTAATCCATCGTTAGCAAATAATCACTAAGTATTATTTTACAATAATTTATAAATAATTTCTATTTTTCTCTTCCAAGAGTGGTGTTCAATTTCTTCTAGCAACTCAGCAGGAATCTCACGTTGCTCCCTTTGTTCTTTCTATCATAAGTTCTAAAGCACCTACTATTCTATTTACAAATGCTGGTTTTTTTTCTTCTTCAACAGCCTTATCAGTGTCATAAATAGTTGGCATTGCTATGTATTCTATTATCTCAGAATTATTTATTTTGTCTCCAAGAAATTCTATAAGCCCTTCTATCTCAGTAGCAACTACTCTTAGTCCACTTCCTAAAGCTTCAACCGCAATAAGACCTAACCCTTCAAAAATAAGATGGTAGTATAAAAAAATATCTTTATGCCTCATTATTTCCCCTAAATGTGCTTGATCTACAGCATTATATTTTTTTATTTTCTTAGAATCGCCAACTAAAGCTTCGACTCTAGGTCTATCCTCTTCTTTCAAGTTCCCTATTAATTCTAATTCTACATTAGCGTCTTTTTTTCTCTAATAATCTAAATGCCTTTATCAACTCATAAAAAAACCTTTTTGATTCATCAAATTTTCCTGCATATAAAATTTTCACATTATTCTGTTTTTTTCATATTTTTCAACAGGATAAAAAAATCTTCTCATTATATCCAGCACCAATATTTACAATCTTATCCTCAGGGTAGCTATAAATATTAGAAATCCCTTCTATTACACCACTGCTTAACGCTAATATCTTATCTAATTTACCAAGGTTTTTTGCATACTTATCTTTCATCACTGGATTCTTTTCAGCTTGTCTTATATCCGTATTATGACAAACTCCAATTACTTTTTCACCTTCAAATACATCACAAACTATAGAACTTAAAATCCATAAGTGATGTGTGATTACAACATCTGGCTTAAATTCTATTTTAGCCTTTTTCTAATTTTTTTACGAAATTCTTCTTGCCAAGTTTCCAGCATCTCAGCAGTCATATTTTTTTTATAAAGTATTTTCATAAGGCATAATATCGCTCATACCTACGATAGGAAAAACTAATATCCTTACCTTGAAACTCAACTTCAAATTTCTCATCTAAGAAATTAAAATCATATTCCGGTGTTGTTGCATAAACCGCAGCTTGTTCAACTTCAAACTGTTTAAGCCCTTCAATTACATTGGTAAAAATATACACCACTTCCTGTCTTAATAGGTAATTGTGCTAATACATGTAAAAATTTTTCATAATTATCTTCCTCTATTTCATATTTTTCCTTCACTTATATTATAACCTAATTTAACATTTTTTTATAGCAAACGTATTAATTCTTTATGTTAGTTATATAAAAAAAGAAACTCACCTAGAACAATTCTCCGCTCTATGTAAATTTCTTATAATTATATCACTATATCCGTATTCTATAATTTCATAAATAAAAAAATTATAGGTATTTTTATTGAAACTTTATTAAAAACGATAACCTATCGTTTATTTTTAATTTTTACGCTCAACCACAAGATGATGCTTCTTGATCAGCTTGTGTTTCTATATAATCATTTTTATTATAGAATGCATTTCTATATTTAGCAGTATTGAATGGTTCAATTAAATTAAAAAAATTGTGTAACCAGCTAAACCAAGTTTTTTTACATACTTCTTTACTTTCTTCAGGTTTATCACTATAAACAAAAAAATTTCTGAATCTTTATTTAACTTATCTAAAAATACTATCTATTTCATTAGGTGAAACTTTGATTTCTTCATCACTTAAAAATTTCACTACCTAAGTTTAAAAAACTGCTTATTTTTTTACTTACTGAGATACGGTATTTGAATTCAGATAATAATGCATTGCTGTATATTGCTTTTACCATAATCGTATTGCTTTAACTCCATCTCCAATATGAAGTTTCGTGAATCCACGCTCTCTTAATAATTTTTTTCAGTATTACGAGATGTTACATCAACTACGCAATATAGAATTATATCTTTATTCTTATATTCATCTAGCACATCACTATTATTTTTTTGAAAAAGTTTAATCGGTAAGTTTACCGCATTAATTGCATGCCCTCTTGCATATTCTTTTCTCCAACGAACATCTACAACAAGTGCTTCTTCAAAAGTTTTTTTCTCTACTTCAGCTCCAGCGATTCTCCCTGGCTTACCTTTTTAACAATTTAAGCCAAAAATGCATAAAGACCTAATAAGATAACTAATAGTATAATAGCAATACCTAATAATATGTTCATCCTGTTTACTCCTTTTCTTAATATAATTATATTATATCATACATTTTGCATTTTTAATAATAAATGATATTTTTAAAAATTGTTTTGATTTTTTTCTATTTAAGAGTAAAAATTATGATATAGACATTTTTTTAGAAAGGAGATTTAAATGAAAAATTTCCAAAAATCAGTAAAATAGAAAAATAAAAAAATTTTAAAATTGAAACATCATTACTTTTTGATGGAATTTTTAGTTGGATTATTTGCTGGAATAGTCGGCGCTAGCTACAGACTCCTTATAGGTTATAGTGAGCAACTAGTTCACTATACTGCAGAATTTATAAAAAAACGGCTTCATATATAAGATCTTCCTCCTAGGGACGTTAATATTATTAGCATTATTTTCTGGATTCTTACTTAAAAGAGAACCTATGGCAAGTGGAAGTGGAATTCCTCAAGTATCAGCAGAAATAACAGGAAGATTAAATCCTAATCCATTACGTGTACTTATTTATAAAAATCACCGGAGGATTAACAGCTAGTTTAGGTGGTCTCATCTTTAGGTAGAGAGGGCCCATCTATTCAACTCGGGGCTATGAGTGGAAAAACTTGTATCAAGAATTTTTAAAAAGGATAGTATTAAAGAAAAAAATATCTTATTACTTGTGGTGCTAGTGCAGGTTTATCTATTGCCTTTGGCGCTCCACTTGCAGGCGTTCTATTTTTCTATAGAAGAAGTTCATAAGCAAATCACAAAAAAATTATAATTTGCTGCTTTTAGTGCTGCTGTTATGGCCAATATCGTTGGACAATATATTTTTGGACTTACAGCAATATTTAAATTCCCTGATGTTCCTTATGTAGAAGTTAATATATATCCTTGGGTTGCTTTTATTAGGTATTTTACTAGGAATATTTGGAACATTCTATAATGTTACTATAAAAAAATACTATTCAAAAATTTACGAATATTTCAAATTAAATATAGTGTTTAGACCCCAAGTAGCTTTTTCTCATTTCATTTGTCCTATTTATTTTTTTATCCCATAGTTTTAGGGAGCGGACATAGTTTAGTAGAATTTTTTTAATTGAAAATAAATTTAGCTTTTATGTTTTTTTATTAACTTTATATTTTTATAAAAACTTTATTTTCACTTATATCATTCACATCCGGTGTTGCAGGTGGAATTTTCCTACCAATTCTGATTCAAGGAGCTATACTCGGAACGTTATTTAGTAACTTCTTTGATGCTAAATATACTGCTCTATTTGTTATCTTGTCAATGTCTGGATATTTAACAGCAATTGTCAGAAGTCCTATTACTTCAATAATATTACTATTTGAAATGACGCAAAAAACTTAACTATTTTCTTCCCTATTGCACTATGTTGCCTATTCGCTTATATGACTGCGAATATACTAGGAACAAAAACCTGTTTATGAATATTTATTAGATCGCATACTAACTAGTAATAAACTAGAAGATAATGAAGTTGAAATGGAAGTAGAAATTCTTACAACAATATCAAACGATAGTTTTTTTAGTTGGAAAAATCTATCAGAGAAATAGAGTGGACGAAAAAAACACTTATCTCTCAGATTGAACGCTCTGGACGTGAAATAGTACCGAAAGGAACAACAGTTTTAGAAGCTAACGACAAACTTACTGTCATAATGCCAAAAAGAAAGTGTTGAGACATTCTTAGAAAAAAATTTAGTAAATAGTTAAAGACTAGAAGATTTATTAAAAATTCTTCTAGTCTTTGTTCTTATATTACATTAAAAATATTTTTAACGCATTTGTTATTCCGTCATCATCTACGCTTGTTGTGATATAATCTGCAATCTCTTTAACATTCTCTCCAGCATTCCCCATCGCTACACCTATTCCTGCATGTTTAAGCATATCTATGTCATTACCACCATCACCAAATGCCATAGTTTCCTCTAATTTAATACCAAAGTGTGCGATAACCGCATCAATTCCAGTATTTTTTTCCACCATCTTTTGGAATGACATCAGTAAAATGAGTAGTCCATCTTGCTGCTTTTGAATTAGGCATATATGCTAAAAAGTCCGCTTCTTCCTCTTCTGATACAAAGACATTAAGTTGATAGATTTTTTTCACTAATTGCTTTGTCATATGCTAACGGATCTTCTTTAAAAACGCTCTGGATCTCCTAGCTCATCTTCTAACCATTTAACTCGTGAATTTTTTTCAAATTCATAAACGCTCCATCTAATAAAGCAAAAATCACATGCAATCTTATTCTCTTTAAAAATATGGAAGCACATTTTTTTATATCTTCTTGAGATAATATCTTATCATTTAAAAACTTCACCATTTTCTAAATAGCAATATTGACCATTTATCGTAATATAGCCATCAAATTTAAAAATCTAACAAATCATTTAAAAAAATGTAGTATGAAATGGTGCTCTTCCTGTAGCTATAAATATCTTAATCCCTTGTTCTTTTTAATTTTTTTTAAAAGTATTCGCTGTATTTTCAGGAATTGTTTTTTTGTCTTAAAGCTTCTTATCGTTCCATCAATATCAAAAAAATTGCTTTTATTTTAGTCATTTTTATTCTCCATCTTGTTTAAGTCAACTACACTATCTCTTGTTTTTTTAATTCATAACCAATTAATAGTTTCATAGCTGTTTCTTCTTTTTTTATTATATTCAATAACATATCTACAGTCTGCTTAGCAGCATCCTTTAAATCAAATTTTATTGTTGTTAATGGTGATTTTAATAATGTAGATGAAGTATAATCTCCAAATGCTGCTACAGAGTAATCTTCACCTACATTTAATCCCTCTTCTTCAAGGGCCTTTTATTGCTCCATAAGCCAAATTGTCAGTTGCGCAAATTAAACAACTATCCTCTTTTAACTTTTCTATATTTTCTCTTACTATTTCATATCCTTCTTCCATTCCGAAATTAGTAATTAAAATATTCTCAAGTTCTATATTATACTTCTCTAAAGCCCTTATTACTCCTAATTTTCTATAGTATCCTACTGCAACATCGTCTTCACTAACACCTAGGTAAGCTACTTTTTTTATGACCACTTGCTAATATGTAATTAGTTAGATCTCTTGCTGCATTAAAGTCATTATACTCAACACTATATGTATACTCACCTTCTTGTCCTAACATAACAACAGGAACATCCACAGATTTTATAGTACTCTCGTAAGTTTTTAGTCATAGTTGTTGGTAATAAGATTATTCCATCTACATTCATTCTCGCTAATTTTTTTATATACTCTAACTGCTTATTTTCATCAAAATTAGCATTCATTATCAACGTCTCATAATTATTATCTTTTTAACTCTTTATCAAGATATTTTAAAAGTATTTCCACTAACAAAAGAATGAAGACATGGAACTATAACTCCAATAATTTTTACTATCTGTACTTTTTTTAATGCCTTAGCAAAGGTGTTTGGTGTGTAATTATACTTATCTACTATTTCTTTAATTTTTTTGTATGTTTCTTCTTTTAGATTTCCACCATTAAAGTATCTAGAGACAGTAGTAGTACCTACTCCGGCCATTTTTTTGCTATATCTACTATTGTCAATTTCTTCATAGATTACCTCCTTAGACCATAACTATAATTATAACCGATTCAACTAAATAAATAAAGAATTATATAAGAACATTTTTTTAGAAAAATATAAATACTAATTTCTTTGTTAAATACTTTATTTTTTTCCACCCTGTAATACAAAAAAATAATCCACTTTTTGATTTTTTTATTCTAATACAATTCATTTCATATCTTCTAAATAAAAAAATAATACAAATCACTATGATAATAGTAATATTTACTATTTTTTTCTTATATTTTTAAAAACCATCTTCAATATACAATGATAAACTGTGTCAGTACAAATTGAAAAAAATCACACAACAGATGTCTAAACACTATCAAACATGCATAGAACAATATGAACAAATAATTTCAAATTTTTTTAAACAAACCTCTTGAAATCATTTTCTAAAAAGTGGTATAGTTTTTTTCTTGGAGGTATATTATGATAGTTCAATTAAAAAAACGTATCAAAACAATATAAAGATGCTAACTTCAAATTAGAAAATATATCATTTGATATCAATAAGAAAGAAGTTATTGGAATTATCGGAAGAAATGGTACAGGTAAAAGTACTATTCTTAAAATGATTAACAGGGATTGTTTCATATGATAGTGGAGATATACTTTATAAAAAAACTCTTCTATAAAAATCTATGGATGCAAGCACCCTTAGAAATACTAGAAAAAAATCTAGCATACATATTCCAACACTCTAATCTTATTGATAATAAAAGTGTATATTATCATTTAAGTTTAGTATACAAACTAAATAAGGTTTCTGTTGATAAAAAGAAAAATAGATGATATTCTTGAATTCATGAATATTACAAGACTAAAAAAATAGTCTTTGTGGTAGCTTAAGTGGTGGTGAACAACAAAAAAAGTTGCTATTGCTATGGCACTACTACAAGAACCTGAAGTTCTACTTTGTGATGAAATCAGTTCTGCTTTTAGACACTAATAGTGAGAAAGAGATTTTCGCTCTTTTAAACAAACTACGAACTACAACTGATATTTCGATTGTTATGATTTCACACAGTCTTTCATTATTGAAGAACTTCTGTGACAGAGTGGTAGTTATCGATGATTCTACTATAAAAGATATTGTCGTACCTAATAAAAAAATGCAAAAAGACGATTACGACAGTAATTACTATAACTACGTAAAGGAGTTTTTTTATTAAATGATTGATTTATTTAAAGCCAATTACGATGGTATTATGAAAGCATTTTGGGAAACTAACTATATGATGATTTACTCTATGTTAACAGTATTTTTCATTTCCCTACCATTAGGTATTATGCTTTTTGCTTTCAGTCGTGATTATTTATTAAAGAATAGAGCAGTTTATGAAGGGCTTAGCATTTCTCTTAATGCCCTACGTAGTGTTCCGTTTCTAATTTTTGTATTCATATTAATCCCTGTAAATAGATTTCTATTTAAAAACATCTTTTGGGAATATTGCAGCAATCTTGCCTCTTACACTAGTTGGTGTAAGTATCTATGCTCGATTTGTTGAACAAGCCCTTATTAATGTTCCTAAGAAGATTGTTGATAGAGCTATAAGTATGGGAGCTACTAAAATTCAAATTATTAGATACTTCTTATTACCTGCTACAATGGATAACTTAATCTTATCATTCACCTATACTACTATTAGTTTACTGGCGTATACTACTGTAATGGGTGTAATCGGAGCAGGTGGACTTGGTGAATTTGCATTTAGATATGGATATCAAGAATACAATTATGATCTAATGTATTTAATAGTAATAATATTTATTATATATGTATTTATTATTCAATCTATAGGTTATGGATTAGCTAAACGTTTCACAAAACAAGAAGGAGAAATAGATTAATGAAAAAAAGTATTATCTATTGTTGCTAGCCTATTAGCACTTGTGCTTGTATTAACAGCATGTTCTAGTAAAACTAGTGATAAAAAAAGAAGAAAAAAAGAAGACAAAACTATTAAAGTTGCTGCTCATGTCCCACCATTCACTGACATGTTAGAATTAGTTAAAGAAGATTTACAAAAAAAGAAGGATATACTCTTGAAATTGTAAAAGTATCTGATAATGTTCAAGCTAACGTTGCTTTAGCAAACAAAGAAGTCGATGCTAACTTCTTCCAACATGAACCATTCATGAAACAGTACAACGAAAAAAATAAAAACAAACTTAGTAGCTGTTGCAAAAGTTTATAACTCAATTCCAGCATTCTACTCAAAAACTGTCAAAAACATTAAAAGATCTTAAAGATGGTGCTGATGTAGCAATTCCATCTGATGCTTCAAATCTAGCTCGTGCATTAAGATTATTAGCCCACGGTGGATTAATCACATTAAATGATCCTAACAGCTATAACGTTACTGTAAAAGATATCAAAGATAATCCAAAACATCTTAAATTTACAGAAGTTGGTCTTTTGAACTTAAGTGATGCATATGCAGAAAAAAAGATTTAGTTTTTCAACTACCCAACTTACATTGCTAAATTAAACCTTACACCAATGAAAGATGGACTTCTAATGGAAGATAAAGCTGACTTTACATATGCTGGTGTTCTTGCAGCTCGTGAAGATAACAAAGACGATGCAAAAAAATTCAAGCAGTGAAAAAAAGCTTTAACAAGCCAAAAAAAGTTAAAGATTTCTTACAAAAAGAATTTCGAAGGTAAAGCTACTGCAGCCTTCTAATAAATATTTATTATTACTAATTCAAAATCTATAATATATACAATCAACAACCTTACCTCTAAATAAAAAAACATACTTAATAGGAGAAAAATATAATGAAGAAAAATAATTTCATTTATAGCTAGCTTAGCTGCATTATTATTAGTTTTAACAGCATGTTCAAGCAAAACTGAAGCACCTAAAAAAGAAGAGAAGAAAGAACCAGTTACTGTAAAAGTAGCTTCTCACACTTCTCCAATGACAGACATGTTAGAAATGATCAAAGAAGATCTTAAAAAAGAAGGTTACAACTTAGAAATCGTTAAAGTTTCTGATAACGTTCAAGCTAACGTTGCATTAAACAATAAAAGAAGTTGATGCTAACTTCTTCCAACACAGACCATTCATGGAACAATTTAACCAAAAAAATAATGCTCACCTTGTAGCTGTTCAACCAATTTACAACGCTACTGTAGCATTCTACTCAAAAAAACTCTTAAAGATATCAAAGATCTTAAAGATGGTGCAGATGTAGCTATCCCTTCAGATCCAACAAACTTAGCTCGTGCTTTTACGTTTTATTAGATCACGCTAAAGTTATTACTCTTAAAGATCCAAACAGCTTTTACAGTAACTGAAGCAGATATCAAAGATAATCCAAAAACACCTTAAATTCACTAAAGTAAAGCTTTACTTAACCTAAACGAAGCTTATAACGAAAAAAAGATTTAGTATTTAACTACCCAACTTACATCTCTAAATTAGGATTAACTCCAGATAAAAAAACGGTCTCAGCTCTTGAAAAAGAAGGAGACTTAACATTCGCTATCTCACTAGTAGCTCGCGAAGATAACAAAGATGATGCTAAAGTGCAAGCAGTTAAAAAAAGCATTAGCAAGTGAAAAAGTTAAAGATTACATTAACAAAGAACTTAAACCAAAAAGGACACGCTACTCCAGCGTTCTAATATAAATAAAAAAATACTTGGTAGCATTGTTTACCAAGTATTTTTTTATCTTACTGTGCATCTATAAGTTACCTTAATTCTCTTTTTTTAAAAAAATGTTCTATTTATCATTAAAAACATATATTATACCTGCTGGCACCCTTTGTGAATGTAAAGGAGAACACTATTTAATAACGTACTAGTATCTATATATAGATATTCATAAAAAAAGAAAGGCTCATCGAAAAAAATCGGACTGATAGAAAAAAATCAGTCCGATTAAATTATATACAAAAAGTGAAAAAAAGCATAGAAAAAAACACAAATATCCGTTATAATTTAATCGACGAAAAACTAAAGAAAGGAATATTTGTGTCATGATTAATTATAGTATAGATATAAAAAAATTACTAGGGGTAATCGATAATAATGTTAAAAATTAATGGAGTTGAGGACGTGATCTGTTCAAAAACATGAAGATAGTCCTCTTCCTCCCTAAAGTCTTATTCAAAAATCGTTTATGGTAAACTTGAATACAAACATCATATGTGTGAAAAAGTGTGGTACTAAATGTAATTCTAAAGTTGTTAAAAAATGGATGTAAAAACTAGCCACATTAAACTACAAAAAAATGTGGAGGTTCGAATATATATCTTCACTTAGATAAACAACGTTATTACTGTAGAAATTGTAATCAATACTCTACAACTGAAACATCTATAACTAAAGGAAAAATCTACTATCTCACTTGAATTAAAACGAGAAGTCATATACCGATTAACACTAGAAGCATCTAGAAAAATCTATCGCTAGAGAATGTAATATAAGCGATATGACTGTTTATAATATTCAAAAAAAGAATTGTTTGAATCAGTAACTAAGAGACCGTCTTCTAAATTACCCGAATACTTATGTCTTGATGAATTTAGGTCAACTAATGATATTGAAGGTCATTTAAGTTTCATTTATTGTGACGCTTTAACTCATAAAGTAATTGATATACTTACAAACCATAGAAGAGCTACTATAGTAAATCATTTTAAATCTAGGTATTCACTAAAAAGAACGTTTAAAAAGTAAAAAAATGGTCTGTACAGATATGAATGCAGGATATATGGCTATGATTAAAGATATCTTCCCTAATGCCACTGTAGTAATTGATAGATTCCACATAATACAAGCTCTAAATAATTCATTGAACAACCTTAGAATACGTATTATGAAAAGATTTAATACTGTTTTAAAAGATGATTCTAAAGATGAAATCAAAGAAAAAGAACAAATTTATAAACGATTCAAAGCATATTGGAAATTACTATTAAAAACGTGAAGATGAGGTTTCTATTGATGATTATGGGAAAAAAAGATCATTTCAAACAATGGATTACAAGTAAAGAAATAGTTAGACATCTCATCAATCAAGATGAAGTATTAAAGGATGCATATTATACGACTCAAATGCTTTATGATGCATTTGACGCACGAAATTATAAAAGGATTCTTTGATATTATAAATTCAAATAGAGATACTATCGCTGAAGAATTCTCAGCTGCTTTTTAAAAACATTTATTAATAATAAATCATATATTGAAAAACTCATTGAGATATAATCTGTCTAATGGACCAATAGAGGGTATCATTAATAAAGTAAAAAAATATAAAGCGTATAGGTTATGGTTATAGAAATTTCTTCAGTCTTAAAGCTAGGGTTTTTAATCGTATTTAACCTAGGATATTCTAATACTGATAGAAATGTTAAAGAACTAATTGATTATGATAATTTAGCTGCTTAAAAACTGAATTATATGATTCTCATAACTAAATCTATCGTTTCTAATATACAAATTCTTGACAAGATAAGATTCAAGAACTAAAATTTAATTTACAATAGTTAACTATTAAATTTCAATAAAAAAATTATCTTTTTAATATCTATTTTTTTAAAAAAGGAATCATGAGCTTAAAGCTCATGACCCCTCTCGTCAGTCCTAAATTTTTGAGACCCAAAAAGAAACTGATTTTTTTACATCAGTTCCTTTTTTTATTAATTATCTTATTTGTGTAATTCTTTTTTTCGAAAGCTTCTCTAACTTGTCCTACTGAGAATCCGATGATTACTTGAATAACTTTACCGTTACGAGCAACTCCTAGAGCTCCAGAACGTTTTTAAGAATTCATCATCTTTTACTAAGCTTTCATCTTTAACGTTAACACGTAATCTTGTTACACAGTTAGTAACGTCTACGATGTTATCTTTACCACCTAAACCTTCTAAAATGATAAGAGCTTGATCATCGTGAGTAGCTGCATCATCTTTAACTTCTGGTTTAGCTGCTTCTTTACCTTTTTCACGGTACTCTTGTTTTAGAGTATAGTTTTGTTTCAGCATCATCTGCTTCACGTCCAGGTGTGTTTAATTGGAATTTAAGAATCATAAATCTAAATACGAAGAAGTAGATTACTGAGAATACTAATCCAATTGCGATTTGAACGAATACTTGAGATGAGTGGTTTTTGAACATTGGTAACCAGTTAAGAGCTAAGAAGTCGATTAATCCACTTCCGAAGTTACCTACAACTCCAAATTGGTACATAGTTGCTGACATTAACGCACCTAATACTGCGTGAGTAGCGAATAACATTGGTGCTGCGAATAAGAATGTGAACTCGATTGGTTCAGTGATTCCTGTTAAGAATCCAGTAAGTGCTGCTGGGATTAATAACCCTGCTACAACTTTTTTCTTGCTGTCTTTAGCTGTTACATACATAGCTAAAGCTGCTGCTGGTAATCCAAATACTTTTTGAGTTACCGTGTAATGAGAATCCACCTTGAGGGAATAACTCTTTTAATGGAGTTGAGCTTTGAGAGAACTCTTGAATGTGTTGTACCCAGTAAGCTGTGATTCCATTTTCTACTACTGCTGGTCCAAACATGAATGGTCCATAGATAAAGTGGTGTAATCCTGTTGGGATTAAAATTCTTTCTAAGAATGTGTAAGTGAATACCCCTGCAACTCCAGATACTTTTAAGAATCCTTGTAATGCAGCGATTCCTAATTGAACTTTTGGCCATAATAAAGCTGTTAAGAATGCAGCTGGAATCATGATAAGGAATCCTACTAAGATAACGAATGTCGATCCTTGGAAAAATTCCTAGTAATTCAGGTAATTTTTTATCAAAGTATTTGTTGTGAATCCATACTGAGATAGATGCAATAACAATAGAACCGATGATTGAAGTATCTAATGTGATTGCTCCAGCGATTCTTGTAATACCTGTAGGTAATTTAAGAGCTGGTGTTACATCTACTCCAAAGAATTTGAATTGAGTTAAGAATCCGTTGATGAAGTAGTTGAATACCATGTAAATTAAGAACGCTTCTAATGCTGCACGACCGTTTGCTTTTTTTAGCAAGACCAATTGGAATACCAAGTGCGAATACTACTGGCATTTGATTGAAGATTGTCCATCCTCCTTGTTCAACTACGAACCAGAAGTTATACCAAAGAGTACCCTCTGTCGCGATGCTCCCTACTAAGTTAGGGTTTTTTTAAAGATTGAAGTTAATCCAACTACTAATCCGAAGAATGCGAATATAATAGATGGCATTAACATAGCGCCTCCAAAAACGCTGAATTTTTTTGTAACATAACATTTTCCTCCTTTTTTTATTTTTTTCTGCTAATGTTACTTCTAAGCCATTATGATCAGAAATTATTGGATAATTATCATCATTAAATATAACAAAAACTTTCTTTTTACGTCCAATTTTCTATTAATAAAAAAACATAATCCAATTTTTTTCTGACACATAGAATCTTCCCAACCACTTATATTTTTTTATACGGTAACTCCCCATCTTTTTTTCTCGGCTAATTCATATGTATCATATAATCCTTTATCAAGTATTCTTTTTGTAATCATCTACTTGATGGAAATAATCCGTATTGAAATCTCCCATGAAAAACTTTTAAGATTTTTTTGTTATCTGTATAATTAATTAGGTTGCTAAGATTTTTGATCTATGTCTTCCCCTTTACAAGTTGGCAAATTCATATGACAACTGTAACATTCTACGATCTCATCATTTACTTTAAGATCTACTTTTTAAAAATTTTTTTCTTGATTCAATAGAAGTCACGGTTTGTTGTGCCGTACAGTAAAAAAATCCTCTACGGCAACAACTTCACCTTTAGCTAGTATCGCTAATCCTTCTTCGAATTTATCAAATCCAATATGAGAATAAGTCCAATAATAACTGTAACCTTCTTCTCCATATTCTCTAATTTTATCTAATAATAATTTTTCCGAAGTTATCTGTTTTTTTATCCCTTGTTGAACATCTTCACTATTAATCAATTGATTTACTTCTTGCATGGCAACCACGTCATAATTTTTTTCTACTATTACCTTCGCTAAAATATTTAATTTTTTTCTAATTGATTTTCTTCTAACCAACTATGAACATTAATCGTTAATAGTTTCATCGTATGTTCCCCTTTATTTTTTTATTTATTCCAAATATCTTCATTATATTGAGCAATTGTACGGTCAGATGAGAAGAATCCTGCTTTCGCAATGTTCGCGATAACTTTCTTCATCCATAATTCACGGTTTTCGTAATCTGCTAACATTTCTTCTTTCTTAGCGTAATATTCCTCAAAGTCAATTAGTGTCATGAACCAGTCTTTGTTAAGAAGTTCGTTGTATAATCTTTCTAATCTTTCTTTATTTCCTAATTTCACTAAATCTTTAGAAATAATGAAATCAACTACTTCTTTAACACCGTCTTTTTTTCATAGTATTCTTTAGAAACATATCCAGCAGTTTCGTAAAGTTTAATGATTTCATCACTTTCTTTACCGAAGATGTAGATATTTTTCACGACCAACTAGTTCGTCAATTTCCACGTTAGCTCCATCTAAAGTTCCTAGAGTTAGAGCTCCATTTAACATGAATTTCATATTACCAGTTCCACTTGCTTCTTTAGATGCTAATGAAATTTGCTCTGAAATATCAGTTGCTGGAATTAGTTTTTTTCTGCAACACTTACGTTATAGTTTTCAACTAGGAATACATTTAGGTATTTATTTACTTCAGGATCATTGTTGATTAATTCTGATAGACATAGAATTAAGTGAATAATGTCTTGAGCTATAATGTAAGCTGGTGCTGCTTTTACCACCAAAGAATACAGTGATTTTTTTCTTTCTGGTAATTTTTCCATTTTTTTAATATCTAAGTATTTTTTTTGATTACATATAAAGCGTTCATTTGTTGACGTTTATATTCGTGGAATCTCTTGATTTGAGTATCGATAATACTATTTTCATCAAGTTCAATACCTTGAGTTTCTTTTAGGTATTCTTTAAGAACAAGTTTGTTCTCATGTTTGATTTCTTCTAGTTTAGCAGCTACTTCTTTGCTATCAACAAATGCCAGTAATTTTTTTCTAATTTAGTTGCATCTGTTAAGTACTCATCACCAATTAGATCTTTTAAGTATGTCGCTAATCGGTCTGTTAGAGAACTCTAACCAACGTCTGAATGTAATACCGTTAGTTTTATTGTTGAATTTCTCTGGATATAATTCATAGAAGTGTTTCAACTCAGAATTTTTTAGAATTTCAGTGTGCAGGTAAGCAACCCCGTTTACACTGTTAGAGAAGTGAATATCCATGTTTGCCATGTGTACTCTATCATCTTTATCGATGATTTGAATATCTTCACCTTCATATTTTTCTCTAATAACAGCATCTAATTGTTTGATGATTGTTACTAAGTGTGGTACCACTTCTTCTAAGTACGCTAATGGCCATTTTTTTCCAATGCCTCAGCTAAGATAGTGTGGTTTGTGTAACCAGTCATTTTTTGAACGATTGTATATGCTTCTTCAAATTCAATTCCGTGTTTTTCAGTTAGTAAACGAATTAATTCAGGAATTACCATACTTGGGTGAGTATCGTTAATTTGAACATATGCATATTCGTATAGGGTCGTGAACATTACTTCCTTTAGCAATTGCTTCATCTAAAAATTAGTTGAGCTGCATTTGATACCATGAAGTATTGTTGGTAAATACGTAATAATTCACCATTTTTGTCACTATCATCTGGATATAAGAATAATGTTAAGTTTTTTTCTCGATTTCAGTTTTATCGAAACTAATACCATTTTCAATGATACTGCTATCTACTGATTCAATATCGAATAAGTTTAGGTAGTTTTTTTAGTATCTTTTTTTGTATCCTAGTACGTCAATTCTTTTTTTAGAGTTGAAGTTAGGTTGAAGTTTTTTTGAATGGTACTGTGTATTTAACATCAGTATCTCTTAGCCATGAAGAATCTTCAATCCAGAAGTTTGGCTCTGCGTGTTGTTCATTTTTAACGAATACTTGTCTAAATAATCCACAGTGGTAGTTTAATCCAACTCCATCACCATTGATTCCTAATGATGAGATAGAATCGATAAAGCAAGATGCTAAACGCCCAAGACCACCGTTACCTAGTGATGGTTCTAATTCTGCTTCTTCAACATCGCTAAGACGTTTGTTAGCTGCATTTAATTCTTTTTCGATTTCTTCATAAATCCCTAAGTTAATTAGGTTGTTTGATAAAAGTTTACCAATTAAAAAAATTCTGCTGAAATGTAGTAAACTTTCTTTTTTTATCAGAGTTTAAAAGCTTTTTTTATCAGCTTGTTCTTTTACATAATTTAATAGTTGTATATATATTTCTTTGTTCTCTAAAGTACTTAGTTCTTTATTTGTATTATCTAATACATATTTACTAAATGACATTTTATACCCTCTCTTGAATATCTTACTGTAATGTTTCTTAAAAAAATTCTTTTTCTCTCTTCTGTTAGATCTTCTGCAAGCATTCTCCATTCCCAGTTTCCTCCAACTGTTGATGGAACGTTCATTCTGCTTGTTTCATCTTTGTCTAATAAATCTTGCATTGTTACGATTGCATAATCACTTACTGAAGAGTAGATTCCTCTAATCATTGCTTCAGTGATTGTTTCATCATCACGACGGTTCAAGTATTCAGAAACTAGTTTTCTTTCTGATTCGCTTAGTTTTTTTCATACCATCCATTAACTACATCGTTATCGTGTGTTCCTGTGTAAGCAACACTATTTTGTGCATAATGATGTGGGCGATCTAAGTTATCTTCTCCAGGGAAAGCAAATTGAAGAATTTTTCATTCCAGGATATCCAGAATCATCTAATAATTTTTTTCTGCTTTAGCATCGATAAATCCTAGATTTTCTGCAACGATTGGTAAATCACCTAACTGTTCTTTGATTTTTTGGAATAATTCAATTCCTGGACCAGCTTCCCAAGTACCATTTACTGCATTTTCAGCATCTTTATCTATTTGCCAGAAATCAGAGAATCCTTTAAAGTGATCTATACGAAGTACATCATAGATTTTGAAACTCTCTTGCACTCGGTAAATCCACCATGAAAATCCTTGTTCTTTGTGTTTTTTTCCCAATCATAGATTGGATTACCCCAAAGTTGTCCAGTAGGACTGAAGTCATCTGCAGGACAACCAGCTACATAAAGTGGTTCATTGTTTGCATCAACTTTAAATAGTTCTGGCATAGTCCACATTTCAACACTATCAGCACTTACATAAATTGGCATGTCTCCAATAATTTTTAATTCCTTTTTTTCATTAGCATATTCTTTTAAGGCTAACCATTGTTTAAAGAAGAAATATTGTGTTACTGTATAGTATCTTATGCTATCTTGAAGTTCTGTACGATATTTTTCACGTGCTGCTTGTTCACCTTTTTTAATATCCTCATCCCAGTGAATAAAAACTCTTATATCCAAAACTTTCTTTTTATAGCCATATATTCAGCATAATCTGCTAACCAGCTTGAATTCTCAGCTTCAAATTTTTTTCAATTTCAGCTAATACTTCACTATTTTTTTACTAGTGTTAGCAACTGCTTTTTTTCTAAAATTGGTCTTCTTTCTTCGAATAATAATGCATAATCAACTTTTTCAGGGTTTTCTCCAAAGTTAACATTTGCATAATCACTTTCTTCAAGTAATCCATCTTCTTTTAACAATGAAAAAAATCAATTAGATTTAAGTTCCCTGCTACTGCTGAGAAACTTTGGTATGGTGAATCACCATAACTAGTAGTTGTAAGTGGTAAAATTTGCCAATAAGTTTGTTTTTGTTTCTTCTAAGAAATCTATAAATTCATAAGCACTTTTACCAAATGTTCCTATTCCAAATTGACCTGGTAATGATGTAATATGCATTAAAAACACCACTTGAACGTTTTGACATTATTAGTTTCCTCCGTTATTTTTTTAACTTGTATTTACAACATAAGTTCTTATAACTTAACATTTATTATTATAATAAAAACACTTTCATTTTGTCAACACATTTATGTAATTCTTTTTTTATCTCATTATGTAACCTATACGTAAATGTTGAAAAACACTGTGAAACTTTTTACATATTTCTTGATTTTTTTGAACTCAGTACATTTATAATAATATAGATAAACTTTGAGAGGTTAATAGTAAATGAGTAAATACAAACAAGTCTACAGAGACTTAAAAGAAAAAAATTGACACTCGAGTATATAAACGTAATACTGAATTACCGAGTGAAAATGAACTAGTTAAGGAATACGGCTATTCTAAAGATACAATAAGAAAAAGCCCTGTCTCTATTAGAAATTAATGGTTACATTCAAAAAAATCAAAGGTAAGAACTCTTTAATTCTTGGGCATGGTAGGATTAAAAAAATAACTATCTAGGAAATATTAAAACTTCTTCTGAATTAAATATTGATGGAAAAATATGAAATCAAAACTTCTTTAGAATCCCTTTATATCATTCAAGGTGATAAAAAGATAATGGATATTTTCGGATCAAATGAAGACAATGATTTTTTTACAGAGTTAGTCGTAGTAGATTAATAAACGGTGAACGTCTAGAATACGAGGTGTCTTATTTTTGATCGTAAGCTTGTTCCATTTATTAATAAAAGAAATAGCTGAATCTTCTATTTATAAATATCTAGAAAAGGAATTAGGATTAAACATCACACACTCAAGACGTGAGATCTCATTTAGATATGCCACTGAAGAAGAAAAAAACAACATATGGACTTAGGAGAGTATAATATGGTCGCTGTTGTTGAAAGTATTACCTATTTATCAAATGGGAATATACTACAATACGGAATCCTGACATACAGACCAGATAAGTTCACATTTGTAACTATGGCAAAAGATAAAAACGACTCGTAAATTACGATTTTATTAAAATCTAATTTATAGAGTCGTTCTTTTTAAAAAAATTTTTTACTATTCAAATATTTTTAAGTATGGTGACGGACTTTGTTCCATCTAACTTTAATTGTCATTTAGACAATCAAAGTGGATATTCCACCTTGAAATTAAGCTTAAAAAAATCTTAATTTCACCGATGGAACTTTTTCAAGTTCCATTTTCACCATTACAAAAATATTTGAGTAAAAATTAATAATACTAGTGAAAAAAATTAGTCAATTCATTTATTAATCAAGTTTATATTTTTTTCGGCTCTTTGTCGAATTCGGGGCATGGAGAAAAAAATAGGAAATGAAATCTAGGCAGCATTTTTGCTGCTTAGATTTTTCTTACTTTCACTAAGTTTAACATTATTTTTTTATATTCAGAAACAAATAATCTAGACATAATTAAAAATACGTAATCTGAAGTTACTAAAGCTAGAATATCCATAAGATACTCTCTTTAGTAGTTTTATTTTTATTATTAAATCCTTCTAATGGGCCATTAGAATACACATATTTAACAGAATTAAGCATATATTCTTTGTGCTTTTTTTCATAGTATTTATAGCTTTAGCTACACCTTTAGATAATCCTTTAGTATCCATATCTATATATTTCTCTAATTCTACAGAATCTTTAGCCTTAATAGCTTCTCGTATCTCATGAATTCTCTCATAACTAGCTGTAAATTCAGCATCTATAGCTAATATGTAATCTAATACCTCTTTTCTAGTTACATAGTGTTTAAAGCTTCTAGAATAGAATGTCTTTGTTGAATTTACTTTATCTCTATCTTCTAATATTACTTTCCAGAAATTCTTTAGAATAGTGTAAGTAGAGCCTTTTTTTATTCTTATATTGATTCATTAGTTTTACTCTAGCTTTTATTTAATTCTCTATTAATATTTTTGTACCATATGGAATCTATCTATAATTATTTTTAGCGTTAGGGAACATCTCTCTAATCATATTCATATAAGGAGGATAAATATCTATACAGATCGTTTTTACTTTCTTTCTTACTTTTCTTGAATATCTCATAAAGTACTGTTTTAATATATGTTGTGTTCTACCATCTACAATATCTATAAAGTCATGTGTTTTAGCATCTAAGAATACGAAGCTCATCCCATTTTTTTACTATCTTTAGTTGACTTTTATCTCATCGAAACATAGGTGTTCTGGTAGGTTTGAATGAGTCTTAACTTCTACTGCCTCTCTACATGATTTCATTACCCTTATTACTGTAGATACTGATACATTACTTAGTTCAGCTATATCTTTAAAAAGATAATGTTTTTAGATAGATTCTTCATAATATGGAATATAAGATTTTTTTAGATATACTACAATGCTTTTTTTCACAAATGATGTTTCAGCACAAAACTTAGAATTACATTCTCTACATTTGAAGCGTTGTTTTTCTTAATCTAAGGTATGTAGGGCATTCTGACATCTTTAATAGAGTTACTTTTTAATGGATCTCCAAATCCATTTTTTTAACTATATTATTTTCTTCTTTCTTACAACCACAGTTCGGACAACACTTTGGATTGTATGATAAAGTCCCATGAAATACGAATGTATCTTGACCATCCACATTGATTAAATCAAGTTTATCCTCCATAGTTATATTTTTTTGGTCTTTTATTAATAGTAAATTTGTGATAAAATTAGACATGACAAATATCCTTTCTTAGTTAATTATTTTTTTCTACACTTTAATTATATTGGATATTTGTCTTTTTGTATATAGAAATTGAAATCCGGGGCTAGAATTTTTCCATGCCCCGGATTTAGTATACTAACCTATTTTTTTCTTACTGTTTTGTAGTAGCTGAAGTGAAACACTTTTTGTATTTCACTGCGAGAAAATGAGACTACAGGCTCATTTTTCTAATCGGAATATCCTTTTTGAGATAACAAAAGATATGGAGGTGTCGCAAGCTACACTTAAAAACAGGAAAAAGAAAAAAATATAAATTTTATGAGATATAGTATCCAATCATATATTCAAAAAAACTGATAAAGGAACATTATTCCTCTATCAGTTTTTATTTTTATTCTAGATTATTTTAATCTTTCTTCTAATTCCGCTTTTAAGTCTTCAAATCCTGGTTTTCCTAGAAGCGCAAACATATTTTTTTTCTTATACGCTTCTACTCCTGGTTGGTCAAATGGATTTAGACCTTGCATGTATCCAGAAATACCTACAGCTTTTTTTCGAAGAAGTATACTAAGTATCCGAATGTAAATTCACTCATATCTGGAAGTTCTACTACAAAGTTAGGTACTCCTCCATCAGTATGAGCAAGAAGCGTTCCTTCAAATGCTTTTAGTATTTACAAAGTCCATAGTTTTTTTCCAGCTAGATAGTTAAGTCCATCTAAGTTATTTTTCAGCTTCTTTAAGTTCAATATCTTTATTTGGAGATTTAACTTTTTAAGATAGTTTCGATTAGAATACGACGTCCTTCTTGAACATATTGTCCCATAGAGTGAAGATCAGTTGAGAAGCAAACACTTGATGGGTATAATGCTTTTTCCATCTTTACCTTCAGACTCACCGTAAAGTTGTTTCCACCATTCATTAAAGTAAACCATTGATGGTTCATAAGAAACAAGAATTTCGATTAATTTACCTTTTTTTGTTGTAGTACGTTACGCATTACAGCATATTGATAAGCAATGTTAGTACTTAAATCTGGTGAAGAAAGTTCATCTTGAGCTAATTTAGCTCCAGCCATCATTTTATCAATATCAACACCACTTACAGCAATTGGAAGTAATCCTACAGCAGTAAGAACTGTGAAACGTCCACCGATATCATCAGGTACTACAAATGTTTCATATCCTTCATCGTCAGCTAATGATTTTTAATGCTCCACGAGCTTTATCAGTAGTAGCAAAGATTCTTTCTTTTGCTCCTTCTTTTTCCATATTTTTTTCTTCAAGTAATTCTTTGAAGATACGGAATGCAATCGCAGGCTCAGTAGTTGTACCAGATTTAGAAATTACGTTTACAGAGAAATCTTTTCCTGTAGTTTTTAAGTAATTAACTAATTCTTGAGTGTAACTTGAAGAAATAGTGTGACCTACGAAGAAGATTTGAGGAGTTTTTTTCTATCTTTTTCATAGAAGTTATAGAAACTATCGTTAAGCATTTCAATTGCAGCACGAGCTCCTAAGTAAGATCCACCAATTCCGATAACAACAAGTACATCAGAGTTACCTTGAATTTTTTTACTAGCTTCTTTAATTCTAGCGAATTCTTCTTTGTCGTAGTTAGTTGGTAAATCAACCCATCCTAAGAAGTCACTGCCAATTCCAGTTTTATTGTGTAATCGATCATGAGCAACTTTCACATAACCTTCCATATTTTTTTCACTTCTTGTTCGTTAAAGAAGTTTAGTGCTTTCGAATAATCAAATTTTAAGTGCATTTTTGGTTCTCCTTATTTGTTTTCTCACCTTTTTATTATAAATCATTGTTGGCTTATCGTCTATAATATAATCGTAAATTAATTCAGAAACTTTGTCAGCATTATGCCTAATCGTATTATTATCAACGATTCCTACATCATTATTTTTTTATTAATTTTATTCCCAACTCTTTAATTTTCTCTTGATCGATTTTTGACCGGTTCTTGTTTTTTTCTTTGTGATATTTCGATAAAATACTATCATCAAACTCACGTGAATTAGCAATTACTAAGTCAAAAATATTCTCTTCTACATGTTTATTTATCGCAACTATATGGTCTGAAACTGTGTAATTATCAGTTTCTCCATGTTGAGTCATAACATTACAAACATATATCTTCTTAGCATTACTTTCTCTTATTTTTTTCTGAAACCTTAGATATTACTAAGTTAGGTATTATAGAAGTATATAAACTTCCTGGTCCCATAATAATATAATCGGCTTCTTCTATTGCCTTAAGTACATCTTCATTAGGTTTAACTCTTGAAGGAGTAATGTATACATGATCAATAACTCCTCCAGCCTTTGTAATAGAAGATTCTCCACGAATAATTTCTCCATCTGATAATACAGCATTTAATGTCGCTATATCATTAGTAGTCGGCAAAAACAGTTCCACGTACATTTAAAAATTCTACTCATAACTTTTTACCGCAGTAGAAAAAAATCACCATGAATATCCGTCATAGCCGCTATCATTAGATTTCCAACAGGATGTCCTTTAACTTCTCCACTATCAAAACGATATTGAAACATTTTTTTCTAAGTATGGTTCAACATCAGATAACGCTGCAATAACATTTCTAATGTCTCCCGGTGAAGGAATATTCATATCACTTCTTATCTTTCCAGAACTTCCTCCATCATCTGCTACCGTTACTACAGCAGTTATCTCAAGAGGATATTTCTTTAATCCTCTTAAAAGAACGGACAAACCAGTTCCGCCGCCAATAGTAACTACTTTTTATTTTAGTTCTCATTTTTCTACCTACCCTTATTAATATCGCGATGTTCTAAATACACCCTGTATCCTAATTTTTGAAATATCTTCATGTAATCTTCTTGCTACGCTAACAGAACGGTGTTTACCACCTGTACATCCAACTGCTATAGCAACCTTATCACGACCTTCATATTGATACTTATCTACCATAAATGTCATAAGTTCTAAATATTTATCATAAAAATTCCTGAGTAACTTCATCCTCAAAAAAACATAATCATATACTTCACTATCTTGACCAGTTTTTTTCTCGTAATTCATTTATATAAAAACGGATTTCTCAAGAAACGAACATCGACAATATTATCTGCGTCAATAGGAACTCCATATTTGTAACCAAAACTTGAGATTGTAATATGATAACTATCTTTTTTTCTCAATTCCGAAGTCTTCTAATATTTTTTTCTTCAAATTTTTTTACAGAAGTATTCGTAGTATCATAAATATAATTCGCAATACCTTTGATATCATTCATATCTTTTTCTCTCTTGAGCAATACCTTCAAGTAAGCTAAACTCAGTAGATAAAGGATGATTTTTTTCTAGTTTCTTTTATATCTATTGACCAATACTGATCATCACTATCTAAAAAAATAAGATTTTAACATCAAAGTACTCACTTTGTTGTAGTTTTTTTTAATAATTCTTTTAAATCAACAAAAAAATGTGTTTACTTCTTATATCAATACTTATCGCTGTTTTTATCAATATCTTTTTTTCTTCTATTATTCTTAAAAAAATCTTCTACAACTAATCCAGGTAAATTATCTGTACAAAAAAATACCCTTGGTTTTCAAAGACTTGTAATGCTGTATTTTTTTCCCTGCTCCACTTATTCCTGTAATTATAACTAATTTTTTTCTTCATAGCTTCACATCCATCTTTATAATAATATAAGTTTTATGGAATAATATATTCTGTTAAACAAAGAATAAATAAACTGCTCCATTCCTATATTGTACACCATTTCTAAATTTTTTTGTGTAGTATTTTTAAAAATATCAATAAAAGAAAAACTACTGTAAGAAAATAATCTTACAGTAGTTAGTATAGCTCCCAAAAATTTGGACAAATTTTGGAGGGCTATTTATTATGAAATTAACAGATGAAAAATAAGATAGAGATGTATGGACTTAAGAAAGAAGGATACTCATATATGGAACTATCTAAAAAAAGTTTAAAATTAATTCTAGTAATGTGAGGTATATGGTAAAATTAGCTGATTTACATGGTGAGACAATACTGATTAAAAAGAAAAAAATACTTACTATCCACCAGAATTGAAATTAGATATAATCAATGAAGTTTTTAATATTAGGACATTCTATAAAAATCTACTTCATTAAAGTACGCATTACCAAATCCTGCTTTTACTTAGTAATTGGATTTCAAAAATTTAAAGAAAAACGGGTATAATATACTAGAGAAACCGAGAGGAAGAACTAGTAAAATGAAAAAAATAATAATAAAAAGATCGAAAAAAATGAATTATCAAAAAGTAGAACAATTAGAGAAGGAACTTGAGTACCCTACGTGCGGAAAAATGCAGTCTTAAAAAAAGTTGAGGGAGATAAGGTTAAAACAATCTCAAACGAAGAGAAAACAAAAAAATAGTAGAAGAATTAAAGGAAACACATAGATTAAATATACTATTAAAGATTTTAGGCTTATCTCGTTCATCATATTATTATACAAAAAAATAAAGAAGATAAAGATAAAAATAAAAAAATATAGAAGAGGCAATTCTATTAATTCAGGAAAAAAACAAATATAGATACGGTTATAGAAGAATAACATTAGAACTTAAAAAAATATGGGATTTGTAGTAAATCATAAAAAAAGTTTTAAGATTAACGAGAAAAACTAGGTGTATTATCATTCGTAAGACCTACTAGAAAAATACAACTCATATAAAGGAGAAATTGGAAAAAAATCGCAGATAATATAATAGATAGAGATTTCTTCGCCACAGAACCGTTAAAGAAATGTTATACAGATGTAACTCAATTCAAAGTTGGAGAGGATAAAGTTTATTTAGCACCTATAATTGATGGATATAATGCGGAGATAATAGCTTATAATATTTCATTCTCACCTAACATGAAACAACAACATGAAATGTTATCGCAACTTCAAGATAATAGGTATGATGGCATGATACTACATAGTGATCAAGGTTGGCAATATCAACATATTGAATATAGACAATTCCTTAAAGTAAAAAGGAATTACACAATCAATGTCTAGAAAAAGGAACATCGGCAGATAATGCGTTTATGGAATCCTTCTTTGGAGTTTTAAAAATCTGAGATGTATTACGGATTCGAAAAATACTTTTTAAGAATAAATATGAATTAAAAAGAAGCCATTATAGATTATATAAAGTATTATAATGAGGAAAGAATAAAGTTGAACTTAGGTGGATTAAGTCCCGTAAACTATAGAAAAAAATTAATAGAAACAAATATAAATAAAAAGAGACTTTCATTCCCTTTTTATAGTTTAGATTTTCTCCTATTTAGTCAAGGACAAGGGCTACGCCTTTTAAAAAATCCTTGACTAAATAGTTCGAAAAAAATCTAAAAATAACTGTAAGGAATGAAAGTCACTAAAAAGTAATAAAATTTACTGACTTTTAAAGTTTAAAAATACTAAACAAAAAAATAACTGAATATTTTGTCCAATTTTTGGGGTGCAGTACCGTTAAGAGACTAATTATCTCGTATTCCTATTTGTATTGTTATTAACACCATTATTTACTCCATTATTGTTTCTTGTACCTGGAGTTATAACAGTATTATTATTGTTTCCTCTTGATGAATTATTGTTGTTATCATTCGATGTATCGTTTTTGATTATTATTCGAATTATCGTCATCAGAATTATTGTTACGATTATTGTTATTATTATCGTTGTTATTCTCACGACTTCTTTCTTCTTGCTCACGTCTATTTTGTTCTTCTATTTGACGACGCTCACTTTCTGTAATAATCTTAACTCCTCCATTTATAGAACCAACATTTCCTGGAACTGTAAATCCTTTGGGAGGATGTATTCTTACAATATTTTGCATGTTAATTCGATACAATGCTTGTGTCTTCTGAGTATCATCTTGAGTCATATACTTAGTAGGACCATCTATTGCATCAAATCCTTGCCATACAGCCATTGTATAGTTACTAGTGTAACCTATTGTCCAAGAGTCTTTAGAATAGTTATTTATATCGAAACCGAATTTCTGAGCTTCGCCTTCTCCGAAAGTAGTAGTACCTGTTTTAACAGCCATGTCAGCTCCACTAATACGAGCATTAGCTGCAGTTCCATTAACTACGTTTCTTAGCATAGATGTCATAATGTATGCTGTAGAATCTTTTATAACTCGTTTTCTATCATCTGTACTAAAAGCTTTTCACTTCAGTTCCCTCACTATCATACACTTTCTTAATAGCTTTAGGTGTTGCATAGTATCCACCATTACTAAATGGAACATATGCACCTGCCATTTGCAGTGGTGAGAATCCATCACTACTTCCTCCAATTGGAGTAGTAATTGAATCATCAGTAATATTCATTCCAACATTAGCAGCATATTGTTTTACTCTATTAAATCCTACTTCTTGGTAAGTCTTAATAGCTGGTATATTATATGACCAAACTAATGCATTGTTAATAGTTATATTACCGTGGAATTGTCTATCCCAGTTTTGAATTTGTGAACCTTGAATCTTAGTATCATTAACAGTATGATCAGATCCCCAATTTAAGTATTCAATTGCAGGTCCATATGCAAGAATCGGTTTGATTGATGAACCAGGTTGCAGTTTCGCTTGAGTAGCAATATTAAATCCATGGAATGTTTGTTTTTTTACCACCATATAAAGCAGCAATACCACTATTTTCATTATTTAATACAACCATCGCAACGTTACTTGCTTGTTTTATTCCAGCATAGTTTGCATTAACACTTTCAGTTAGAGTGTCTTGAATCTTAGAATCAAAGTTTGTATAAATTTTAAGCCCTAAATTTAAGACATCTCCCTCATAGTCTTTGTATTCTTTTGCTATTTTTTTCAATTCATTTACAATTTGATTCATGTAAGAAGTATATTTAGAATCGAACTCACTTGATAGTAATACACGCTCACTTTCATCACGCTCTATAATCCCTGATAATACATCTGTTTTTTTGAGCAGCTTGTGAATCAGCTTCTGATATTTTCCCATGATATTGCATTAAGTATAATACCGTATCACGACGTGCCTTCGCAGCCTCTGGATTATCATAAGGATTATACGTATTAGGGTGCTGTGGCATTCCCGCTAAAAAGAGCCATTTGAGGAAGAGTAAGTTGATTTAATTCTTTCCCATAATAATATTTCGCAGCAGTTTTTTTAAGCCGTAAACTCCATCAGAATAGTATATTCTATTTACATACATTGTAAATATTGATTCTTTATCATAGTTTTGCTCAAGTTTATATGCAAGGTATGCTTCTTGAACTTTACGTTTTACACTCTTATTATCGTCAAGGAAGGTTCTCTTAATTAATTGTTGAGAAATAGTTGATGCTCCTTGTGAACCAAAAACCACTAGTTAAGTTTGACACAACTGCTCCTACTAAACGTCTAAAGTCCACCGCACCATGTTCAAAGAATCTATTGTCCTCTGTTGCCAAGATAGCATCTTGCATTTTTTTGTGGTATATCCGCAGTTTCTAAGTTCTCACCAATTTGGTTACCTAATTTTGCTACCTCATTATTATTTGTATCATAAACAACTGTTCTTGAATTATTATCTAAGATCTTAGAATCAAATGCAGGTGCTTGGTATATCCAGAACACACATAATAAGAAAATTGATATAATAGCAACACTTGCCACATATAAACCATATCTAATAATCTTCATCCATAATGCTTTTATTATTCTTTTTAGAATTTGGATTACTTATTCTATTTGGACCTGTTGGTCTTCTCGGACCTCCTGGGCCTCCCGTTCTTTTTTTCCTCTATCAGGTTGCTGAGGATTTTGCGGCTGAACAGGACGATTTTTTTCCTTGTCCGCTTCTTCTCATTATTTCTTCATTAGTTAATGGCCTTCTTGGTTGACCATTGTTCGTTGGATTAGTATTTTCTCTAGATATATATCCACCTGGCATAACACTCTTTCTTTCATGAGAGTGCCTATCTCTTCTTGATAACCGATTGTTATTATTTTCTGCCATAGTATATCCTCTCTTTTTTTATATTTAAACTTTCACTTTATTCATATTAATTTTTTTCATAATAAAATGTCATAATATACTACACTAATTTTAATGTATATTGGAAAAATCAATTTACTTTTGCAAATATTAACTATTATTTAATAATATTGTAACATAAGCCAAGCTCTTTCAATTATAAAGCTTACTAATTAATATCAAATTTAAATAATTTACTCTTATACTCTAAAGATCATTATAATACATAAATAAAGAAGCTATCTTATTTTAATAGCTTCTCAATAGATATATTATTTATTTACTGCTGCTTCAACATTTTTTATAGCTGCTTTAGCTGCTGCAATTCTGGCAATAATTACCCTGTATGGTGAACAAGATACATATCCTAATCCTATTTTTAGAACATAATAAGATAGATCTTTCATCTCCACCATGTTCTCCACAGATCCCAAGCTTAATACCTGGTTTAATAGCTTTTGCTTTGTCAACTGCAAGCTTCATAAGTTCTAATACTCCACTATCATCAAGATGAACAAATGGATCTGATTCTAAGATATTTTTTTCTTATAAATATCAATAAATTTTTCAGCATCATCTCTAGAGTAACCAAATGTTAATTGAGTTAAGTCATTAGTACCAAAACTAAAGAAATCTGCATGTTCTGCAATCTTATCAGCAATTAGACAAGCTCGTGGAATTTCAATCATCGTTCCTACTTTTATATTTGAACTCTGCATTGTACAGTTGAATTTCTTTTTCCACAAGTTCAACGATTTGTTCACGTAACGCCGCAAGTTCTTTTTCTAAACCTACTAAAGGAATCATAATCTCAACATTTACTTCAACACCTTCTTTACGAGCTCTAATAGCCGCTGAACTAATAGCTTTCGCCTGCATTAAGTAAATTTCCGGATATGTAATACCTAGTCGACAACCACGATGTCCCATCATAGGATTAAATTCTGCAATGCTAGCTATTTTTCGCTTCTAATTGATTAACACTTATACCTATTTCCTCGGCAATAAGCTTAACAGTATTTTTCATCTTTTGGTAAGAATTCATGAAGCGGTGGATCTAATAATCTTATATTAACAGATTTACCTTGAGCTTCTTTAAAAAAATCTTATAGAAATCTTCACTTTGAATTGGTTGTAATCTATCTAAGAATCTAACTCTCTCATTAGTATCACTTGCTAAAAATCATTTTTTTCTAACTAGACTAATTCTATCTTCTTCAAAGAACATATGCTCTGTTCTACATAACCCTATTCCTTCAGCTCCAAACTCAAAAAGCAACTTTAGCATCAGTTTCATTATCTGCATTTGCTAGTACTTTAAGTTCTCTAATTTCATCAGCCCATCCTAAAAGTTTATTGAATCTATCGCTAAATTTGGCATCAACTTTATCTACTTCACCAAGATATACTTTTACCACTGCTTCCATCAACTGAGATTATATCCCTTCATGTAATATTACCCCAGCAATTTTCAGAGTTTTTTTCAGCATAATTTATAATCATGTTTTGGCAACCACAGACACAACATTTACCCATTCCTCTTGCTACTACAGCAGCATGTGATGTCATACCACCACGTAAAGTTACAATAGCCTCTGAACTGATCATACCTTCAATATCTTCTGGAGAGGTTTCTTCTCTTACTAAAATAACAGGTTTTTGTTTTTCGCCGCGTCTACAGCTTCTTGCGCTGTAAAAATAAATACCACCAACAGCTGCTCCAGGTGATGCCGCTAACCCTTGAGTTAATTGTTTAGCTTCTTTTTAATGATTTTTTTCCTCAAATGTAGCATGAAGAAGTTTATTAATTTCCTCTGTTCCCACTCTTAGAATCGCTTCTTCTTTAGAAATTACACCTTCTTCTGCTAATGATACCGCAACTTCAACTACTGCATTTGGTGTTCTTTTTGCGTTTCTTGTTTGAAGAATATACAACCTTCCATCTTCAATAGTAAACTCGATATCTTGCATGTCTTTATAGTGTTGTTCTAATTTTTTTAGAAATTTCAACAAATTCTTTATATAAATGTGGCATATCCTCTTTTTAAGACACTAATATTTTTTTAGGAGTTCTTATACCTGCTACAACATCTTCCCTTGCGCATTAATTAGATATTCACCAAAAAGTTCATCCTCTCCAGTTACAGGGTTTCTACTAAATGAAACTCCAGTACCACAATTGTCTCCCATATTACCAAACACCATAGCTTGAATATTTACAGCAGTACCAAGTTTATCACTAATATTATGTAATCTTCTATAAACTTTAGCACGATTATTATTCCATGATTTAAAAAACAGCTTCAATAGCTAGCATAAGCTGCTCTTTTTACACTCATAGGAAACTCTCGACCTACTTCTTTTTTTTATAAATTGCCTTAAATTCTTCAACAATATTGAATAAATCTTTCTCATTTAATTCACTATCTTGCTCGTAGCCATTAGCATTTTTTTAACTCTAGTTAAAAACTTCCTCAAACTTATATTTTTCTACATCCATAACAACATCTGAGAACATTTGTATAAATCTTCTATAACTATCATAAGCAAAACGATAGTTATTATTTTTTTCTTAGCCAATGCTATAGTAGTTTCATCATTTAGTCCCAGATTTAAAATAGTATCCATCATTCCTGGCATAGAAAAATACTGCACCACTACGAACAGATACCAATAAAGGATTTTCTATACTTCCTAATTTTTTTCCCAATATTTTCTTCTAAAATTTCAAGTTGTTCGTTAATCTGTTTTTAAAAATCTCAGGTTTAATTCTTTTCCCCATTTTCATAATAACTATTACAACTTTCTGTAGTAATAGTAAAAACCAGGAGGAACACTAATCCCTAAACCTTTCATCTCTGCAAGGTTTGCCCCTTTTCCTCCTAATAAAGATTTCATATCTTTATTTCCTTCACTGAAATTATAAACATATTTTTTTTGACATTGTAAAATTTCCCCATAAACAAATTATTGTTTCATATAATTATTTCTTTTTTTATTATTTTGTTTTAAACCTTTAGGCCTCTTTCTCTCATAATCCCAATTATTAATTCAGCTGTCTCCTCAACAGCTTTATTTTTGAACGTCTATTATCGGACATCCAAGTTTTCCCATAATCTCTAGAGCATATTCTAACTCTTCGAAAATTTGTATTTCATCAGTATAATCCGAATTCCCTGATACTCCTAGAGTCTTCAATCTTTCTTCCCTCAACTTATTAAGTTGTTCTACTGAATTCGTTAAACCAATTACTTTTTCTTTTTACTTCATATAGCTGTTCTGGAAGTATTAAGTCTTGAATAATAGGAACATTCATAACTTTAATGTTTCTATTTGCTAAATATAAGCTTAATGGTGTTTTTAGAAGTTCTCGATACACCCTAAAATTACAACATCTGCTTCTTTTTAGACCATTTATATCTTTTTCCATCATCATACTTCACAGCAAATTCTAAAAGCATCTATTCTCTTGAAATACTCCGCTCCCATCTTTCTATTTAAACCAGGATTTCCTTCGGCTTTTACTCCCAATTTTTTTCTTCGAAAGTACTAAGCATTTCACTTAATAGATCTATAACTTTTTATATTTTTTTCTAACCCTTTTTTTCTTTTTACATAGCTTGCTAAAAGCACCATCAACTAATGTTTGAACAATTACATCTCCCTCATTTACATTGGATATAATACAATCTATTTTTTTCTTTCGTACAAACATTGGAGTTTTTTTAAGTACTTTATACTTCTTATTCTCATAAGAAAACTGCACAAGTGCTGCATCAACCACATCCTTTGCAGTGTTTCCTATTGAATCTGAAATTATATGTACAGTTAACATATTATCCCTCCAGCATTTCCAATAATAACTTAATTAATGTAGTTTTTCGATATTTTTACCGACGATTACCTTACCATCTTTTTCGTCCCTTACAACAGGTAAGCAATCAATCTCATGTAAAAATTAATTTTCTTAATGCATCAGTAACTAACTCATCTTCATATATGTATATAACATTCGGAACACGTGTCATCGCTAATACTATAGGAAGATTTTTGTCCATCAGCATTTCTAGATAATTTCAGCATATCCTTTCTAGATGTTACACCAGCAAGATGATTATTCTCATCTACAATAAAAAAATAGTCCCTACATCATAAATAAATAATTTCGATAATACCTCTGAATAGTTCGCTGTACTTTTTAGCTGTTATCGCTATTCCCATTACATCTTTAACTAATTTACTTTTTTTATTTCTTCACGTTGTTCTCCTGGTGAAAAAAATTATAATTGTAATAGTAACCTACATTAGGTTTTGCTTCCAAAAATTTCTAACATTCCTAAGACCGAAAAGATCATTTCTTAAAGTAGATTTCCCAAAGAAAGCTTTTTCTGCAATTTCATCACTTGTTATCGGTTCAAAAATTCTTTACTATTTCAATTATAGCTTTGTGTCTTTCCGTAAGTTTCATTTTTTTCCTCCTTCTTGTATCATAATTTTTATTATATAGTATGTTACACATTAATTCAAGCGTTATCTTTAATTAATGTGTAATAATATTTTTAATATATTCTGTTATTTACTTTTTAAATTAGATATATTATGTGATATTAATAACATTTATTACCAAATTATTAAAATAGAGTTACTCAATATCTATTTTATTTAAATTTAAATATTTATATGTTATAATTAATTTAATAATATATTGAGGGGAAAAAAATTGTATGTCAAAAATTATCAAAACTATTCGCAATCGGTACAGGAATAGCCATTGCTAACTATTATTCAAAAAAATCCAAATAAAGTAGAAGATCACACTGAATACGTTAAGAAAAAAATCTAAGGATTACTATGGTTACACACGTTGTATGATTCGTTACACTAAGAAAAAAATGGTGTTGAGGAAGCGGCAATCTACCTATACAACGACCTAGTAAAAAAATCTTAAAAAAAGCTAAAAAAATGCTTTTAGAAAAACAAATACAACGATGCTGTTGATTACGGAAAAGAATTATCTAATAATGTAACAGATATTAAAGGGCATGTATCTAACGTAAAAGAATACACTGCAGAAGTTAAAGAAAATCTAGGAGATGCTAAAAAAATCGTTGAAGAATTCAAACCTTCAGTAGAAGCATATAAAGAAAAAAAGCACTTTCTTCTTTCGAAAAAAATTAAAAGATCAAGTTTCTAACATCAAAAAAAGACGTTGACGAATCAAATATTCAAGAAAAAAAGTTGAAGATTTTGCTAATAAATCAACTGAAACTTTAGACTCTGTTAAAGAACGTGTTGAAACTGAAGTTCTAAACAACACTCCTGAACAAAAAAGAAGAAAAAAATAATATAACGAGGAGTTAAGATGAATCTACTATCACTAAATACTCTTCCTAATACAGGCGAAGCGGTTAAGAATTATGGTGCATACATCGGTATAATCATAATAATCGCCGTAATTTTCTTCCTAATCTGGAGAAAAAAAGAATAACAAAGACGACTAATATGCTCTGAGCTAGGTAAAGCTAGCTTAGAGTTTTTTTACAGTTAATCTATATAATAAATAAAAAGAGTGGTTCGATAAAAATCTATACGATTTTCGAATCACTCTCTTCTATCTTATACTATTTTAAATTATCTAATGCAGCTATTCTTTCTTTAACACTATCATATTGTTCTTGATATGTTGCTTGTTTTTTTCTTTTTCTTTAGCTACAACCACCTCTGGAGCAGAACCAACAAATTTTTTTCATTAGAAAGTTTTTTTTGTTTACTCTATCTAATTCTTGTTGTAATTTTTTTCTAATTCTTTTCCTAGACGTTCTTTTTTTCTTTGTCTACATCGATTAAATCACTTAATGAAACATAGATTTCAGCACCTGGTAAGATACGGCTAATGTCAGTTTCACTTGCTTCTACTTCGCGTTCGATAATAAGTTCGCTAGGACGAGCAAATTTCTCTAAGTACGCACTACCACTTAATAGTACTTCTTTTACGCTATCTTGTGAGTACTTAATCTTAATAGGTATCTCACGAGACATTGGCGCATTCACTTCACTACGGATGTTACGTACTGCAGTAATTACATCTTGGATAAATTGCATATCTTCTGTTTCTTTTTCAAACACTAGACTTGCTTCAACTTTAGCAAATTCACTAGTTACAATACTATCTCCTGTGTGAGGAATATGTTGCCAGATTTCTTCAGTTACAAACGGCATAAACGGATGTAACATTTTTAGAGAAGCATCAAGTACATATACTAAGATAGATTTAGTTGTTTTTCTTAGCAGCTTCATCTTCACCATTTAATGAAATCTTAGCAATTTCAATATACCATGAACAGAATTCTTCCCATACGAAGTTGTAAAGAATACGGCTTGCTTCACCAAACTCATATTTTTCGAATAATCTTTCGAAGTCTTCAATAGTTTTAGCAAGTTTTGTTAAGATATATTTATCAGCTAATGTTTTTTCTCCAGTTAAATCAATATCACTATATTCAAAACCTTCAAGGTTCATGATTACGAAACGAGAAGCATTCCAAATTTTATTGATATAGTTCCAACTTGCTTCAATTTTCTCAGTTGAGTAACGTAAGTCTTGACCTGGTGTTGAGTTAGTAGCTAAGAAATAACGTAAGCTATCAGCTCCGTATTGTTCGATTACTTCCATTGGATCTACACCATTACCAAGTGATTTACTCATCTTACGTCCTTGTTCATCACGAACTAAACCGTGGATTAAACAATCTTCAAATGGACGAGTACCTGTAAATTCTAATCCTTGGAATACCATACGAGCAACCCAGAAGAAGATGATGTCATATCCAGTTACTAGACAGCTATTTGGATAGTAACGTTTGAAATCTTCACTTTCTAAATCTGGCCATCCTAATGTAGAGAATGGGAATAATGCTGAAGAGTACCAAGTATCAAGAACGTCTTCATCTTGAACATAGTTTTCAATATCTTTTGGTGGATTTACATCAACATAAACTTCACCAGTTTCTTTGTGATACCATGCTGGAATACGATGTCCCCACCATAATTGACGAGAAATACACCAGTCTTGGATATTTTTCCATCCAAGTATTTAACGTATTTTCAAAAACGAGGTGGATAGAAGTTAACTTTTCTATCTGCATCTTTTTGATTTTTCTAAAAACTTTATCAGCAAGAGGTTTCATGTCAACAAACCATTGTTTAGAAAGGTATGGTTCAACAACAGCACCACTACGCTCAGAGTGTCCTACTGAGTGAAGGTGTTTTTCAATCTTGAAACATACTCCACTTTCTTGTAAATCAGCGATAAGAGCTTTTCGACATTCAAAACGATCCATACCGTTATATTTATCAGCATGTTCATTCATAACAGCACCTTCATCCATAACGATGATACGTTCTAAGTTATGACGTTCTCCAACTTCAAAGTCATTTTGGATCGTGGGCAGGAGTTATTTTAACTACTCCACTTCCGAAATCTTTTTTTCTACATATTCATCTGCAATAACAGGAATTTCTTTATTTGTTACTGGTAAAAGAACTGTTTTTACCAATATTTTTTTGATATCTTTCATCTTCAGGGTGAACAGCAACCGCAGTATCTCCAAATAAAGTTTCAGGACGAGTAGTTGCTACTTCTAGATAGTCTCCACTTCCATCAGCTAAAAAAATATTTAAGGTGATAGAATGCACCTTCTACGTCTTTTGTGAATTACTTCGATGTTAGATAATGCAGTTCTTTGAACTGGATCCCAGTTAATAATTTTCTCACCACGATAGATTGTACCATTGTTGTAGTGATCTACGAAAAATTTTCGTTACTGCTTTGTTTAACCCTTCATCTAATGTAAATCTTTCTCTTGAATAGTCTAAACCTAATCCAAGTTTAGCCCATTGTGCACGAATATATCCAGCATATTCTTCTTTCCATTCCCATGCACGCTCTAAGAATTTTTTTCACGACCTAAGTCATAACGACTTAATCCTTCTTCACGCATTTTAGCTTCTACTTTAGCTTGTGTAGATATACCAGCGTGGTCCATCCCTGGAAGATAAAGTACATCAAATCCTTTTAAGACGTTTGTAACGTGTTAACATATCTTGTAGAGTTGTATCCCAAGCATGCCCAATGTGTAATTTACCAGTTACGTTTGGTGGTGGAATTACGATTGTATATGGATTCTTTTTTTACTTTTTATTATCAGCTTTAAAAACTTCTTTTTTTCCAACCACCAGTTGTAGCGATTATTTTCTACTTCGGTCGGATTATATTTTTGTAGACATTTCAGTCATGACTGTTCCTCCTAAATTTTTTTATTTTATCATTAATTATTTTCACTTTTACTAATTGTATTGGTGATATTTTTTTTCTAGGTAAAAAAATAACCTCCATCCTAACATAAGGACGAAAGTTTCCGTGGTACCACCTTTATTCTAATTATATAAATTAGCACTTAATAAGATTAACGCTCTAACCACGTTTAAAAGCTACTTACTTTCACTCTAAATGCTCACCGGCTACTTCAAAGTCCTGCCTAGGAGAAATCTCTCAACCACTGATTTCTTTTTCTGTATCCTACGGTACGCAAGAACTTTTTACTTATCGGCTCATCGCATATATTTTTATAATTAAAAATATGTTTAATATAATAACATACTTTTTTTATTATGCAAGCAAAATGAAAAACTTTGTTAATACATATTAATTTATATCTCCCTTACCTATAATTAAATTTGACATTTTTAAAAGAAATAATAGTACATTATCTTTTAGATTAGAGGAGGTGCTAATATGCCAAACATTAAATCAAGTACAGATTTACGTAATAATTACAATGAAATCTCTTCGTTTTGTCAAGAAACAGGTGAGCCGATCTTTATCACCAAAAAAATGGTCGTGGAGATCTTTGCTGCTATGAGCATTGATTTATTCAATAAATTCATGAAAAGATACGAACTATATCAACTTTTTAGAACAAAGTGAATCTGATTTTACAAACGGTCGTACCCTTTACTTTTTGATGATTCCATGAGAAGTTTAAGAGAGGAACTAAAAAAAGTACTTCAATGACTAGAAATCTAATTCCATCATCGAAGTACTTTTTTTAAATATTAATCTTCTTTTTTTATTTTTTTCCATGCTGTGGCATTATTGATTTTTAATTGGTAAGTTATCTAGATAGAACTCAGGATCTTTTCCTTGTTTATGTTGTTTCACGTAGTCTTTTAATACTACATAAACTACACCAGATAGACCAATAATCGCAATTAAGTTAAGCAAAGCCATAATTCCCATTGTTATATCAGCAAGTCCCCAAACTAAGTTTAAGTCTAATACACTTCCTACATATACAAAGATACATACAATAACACGATAAACATTTACAGCCCATTTTTTAGGAAGTAAATATTGAATGTTTGTTTCTCCGTAGTAGTAGTTACCAATTACAGAACTATATCCGAATAAGAAAATAGCTACGATTAAGAAAATTGTTCCTATGCTTCCTACTTGTGAAGTTAAGGCAGCTTGTGTAAGTTGGATACCTTGTAACTTACCAGCTCCATATTCAACACCAGGGTAAAAGTAAAATTAAGAATGCTGTCGCTGTACATACTAAACATGTGTCAAAGTAAACTCCTAGAGTTTGGATAAATCCTTGTTTAGCTGGGTGAGTACTATCAGCTGTAGCCGCTGCGTTAGGCGTTGACCCTAAACCAGCTTCGTTAGTGAACATACCACGTTTAATTCCTAAAAGTATTGATGTTCCCATACCAATTACTCCACCACCTACTTGTTCAAGACCAAATGCTGATTTAACGATTTGAACAAGAACACCAGGTAACTTATCAATATTAATAACCATAATAACTAATACGATGAATAAATACGCAACCGCCATTACTGGAACTAACCATTGAGTAATTTTAACAACTTTTGTTACTCCACCAAAAATTACGAAAATTGTAAGAATTAATAAAGCAATCCCCGCAATATGACTATCTACATTATAAACTTGTAACGCTTGAGCTATAGTGTTTGTTTGAACTGAGTTAAATGCTATACCATAAGTTACTGAAATAACAATAGCGAACAGTACACCCATCCATTTTTGTCCAAGACCTTTTTCCATATAGTAAGCAGGTCCCCCACGATAAACACCTTTTCTATCACGAACTTTATATACTTGGGCTAATGTTGATTCGGCAAAAGATGAAGCTCCACCAAAAAGTGCCATTACCCACATCCAGAATACTGAACCAGGCCCTCCCATTGCAATCGCAATAGCAACCCCTGCAATTGTACCAGTACCTACTCGTGACGCAGCTGAGATCGTGAATGCTTGGAAAGCTGAAACCCCTTTTTGTTCTCCGTCTTTACCTACTTTTGGCTTTTCAGTAATAAGTCTGAACATTTCTTTGATGTAAGTAAATTGAACAAACTTAGTACTAAATGTAAAATAAATACCAGTTACCATTACTAACCCTATTAGGAAATAAGTCCACATAAAGTCATTAACGGTAGTTAATAATTCTAAAAATCTATCCATTAAGAGTCAACTCCTCATTAAATTTGTTTTATTACGTTTTTCTATTATACTTTAAAAAAATACTACAATTGTAAATATACGTTAGAAAAATCTGACATGCCGGTATCATAAGTTAACAATACTTTACCAGGAGATTATAGAAAAAAACATAAAAATCTTACATAAAAAAACCCAGGAGATTTAACACAATATTAAAAATCACCTGGATTCCTTTCTTTAAATATATTCAATTCTATTTACTTCTTCATTATTATTCTTTGGATAATCACTGAAGCTATTATTCATGTTAGAACTACTAATCTTCTACCTCGAGCTTTTTAAAAATAGAATTTATTTCATAACTGTTTAAAAATCCTATAATCTAACTTCTCCTGAAGTACATATTCTCCACTTCTAATTCTGGCTCTAATATCTGTCGCAGCAACAAAAATAAACAACCATAAAGACAATAGAGAATATTAATTGTGCTAGTGAAAAAATACTACTTAATGTACTATTACTAGCTCCTTGGAAAATGAAGCCACTAAATGAAGATAAGATTGTAAGCCCTACTTGGATATACAATACCACTCTTCTACCTTTTGTATCAAAAATTGGTAAATACATTATAAATAACATAATAAAGTTAAATATATATGCAATTAATCCACTAACCACTAATAACGCAATTCCAGTGAATAATATACCAGCATACTGTCCCGAAAAAGCATCAGTAGTAAATCCTAAATTTATCAGTAATAACAATAAAGCTCCTATTGCAACTGAAGGAAGTGTGAAAGTTAATAAATACGCAACTCCCCAATTCCTCTTCCAAACACGCCCTTTATACTCTTTATAAATTCTATAAGTATTATAGAAAGGTATAAATGCAAGTCCCGATCTAACCCCAAGTATATCAAACATAATTTTTTTGAGAAAAATAGCTGTAATAATATACCCGACAATAAAAAAATATAAGGAATACTATTCCAACTATAGCTAACACTTGATGTAGCATGTACTCATCTAAATTAAACATAAATAATTCCTCCTTATTCACTATCATAAAAATTCATCTAACACATAAGTTGTTACAGGTTTAACATACAACTCATATTTAGCTACTAAATCAGCAATGATATCTCCATCAATCAGAGTAATGGCTCTAGTTCCCAAACGAGATGCTTCTATAGCAGCTTTTTGAAAAATTTTGATGTTGTGATAAATATTCCAAACTCAGCATTATATTTATCCATTGCCCTCTAAACTTATCTATTTCTGGTGAAGGTACATTACCTCCCCATCTTTTAGCCTGAATAGCAACTCTCGCAGTTCGAAAAATTATCACTTGTTATATACCCAAACCCATCTAATCCTCCATCATTAGAAACTTGAATCCCTATCTTTTTCATCCATTTCAACATTCATCTTAGAGACAAGTTTTTCTTGCAAACATCTCAAATTTTGCTGGACTGAATTTTTTTTAATTTTCTAATTAGCTCATCTCTCCACTGATCTTCTACAATTTCTTTTTCATCAACCGTAATTACCTCTTCAATATCAACGATTTCTTTTTTTCTGTTTAATTTCTTTATTAATCTTTTTGTAAATAGCAGAAAAAAATCTAAAACTTCAAGGTTAGCCTCACGTCCTTTATCCGTAAGAGTATATATTTTTATTTTCTTTTTTTAAAAAAATTCCGCTCTTTCTAAATAATTCAAACTAAAAATTAATAAAAAAACTCAAAAGGTGAATATTCTTTATTACTCTTCTCAGAAATACGACGAAAAATCAATATATTCTTCAGTTATAACTTCTGAATTTTTTTTCTAAAAATACTCTACTATCGCTCTTTTTGTATCACTTCCCCTTTTTTTTTCTAAGTGCAATAATTATTTCTTTAGAAATAACATTATCTTTCTGACTAGTTGTCATTTTAAATATATTCACAAATTCTCCCTCCTTTATTTCTTTTCACCTTTATTATACTAAAAAAATCTTTTATAATTTAATAGCAAAAAGAATGAAATTGTCTGAAAATACAACCTCATCCTTTACAATTATTTATGATAACTTGCCCCTGTTATTATACGGTAAGCTCTATACACTTGTTCAAGTAAAAACAACACGCATCATCTGGTGTGGAAACGTCATCCTACTAAACGATAATGCAAAAATCACTACGCTTTTTTTCACACTATCAGAAAGACCATAACTCCCACCAATTACCAATGCCACATCACTCTTACCTGTAAGCATTAAATTATCAATTTTTGATGCAAATTCTTCACTTGATAAATTCTTACCTAAAAATTTCCAAAGTAATAACATATTGATTATCTTTAATTTTTTTGAAAGTATGTTATTTCCTTCTTTTTTTCCATCGCAAGAGCTATTTCTGAATCATTCTCTACCTTTACTTTTTTTCATCAGAAATTTCAATAGTATTTAACTTAATATATGCTCCAAGACGTTTTTTTCATATTCTTTTATAGCATCTCTATAAAAATTTTTTTCCTTAACTTTACCTACACAAATTAAAGTTACTTTCATCAGAACCTCTTTCTATCTACACATCTTTACCTAGAACAAATTTTTCAATAGCATAAGCGAAACCATCTTCATCATTTGACTTAGAAATAAAATTCGCCGCTTCTTTTAAAGTAGGATTAGCATTATCAACCGCAACTCCCATACCAGCGAACTCAATCATACTTAAATCATTAAGCCCATCACCTAATGCCATTACATTTTCATTTGTTAAACCAAGTTTTTTTACATAATGAATCTAAAGATACACCTTTAGAAATACCCTTATCGTTAATCTCGATAAAGAACGGTTTAGACATAGCAACCTCATACTCATCACCTAATTCAAGCGCGAGTTTATCTTTTCACTGAAACAGCTTCATCAGGATGTTTAAGAATTATTACCTTAGCAGCACCTTCTTTAATATCATCTTTCATATTTTCACTAATTACTAACTCAGCATCTACTAAACTAGATTCTATTCGTGCATATTCATTATCACGATTTGTAAGAACTTTTCCACCTTGGTAAGTAAGAATATCACAATCATTCTCCAAAGCAACATCTATTAAAAAAACTTAATTCTCTCAGGAGATAAAAAAACTTCTCATGATCACTTCATTCGTTTTAAGATTAGCAATTCTAGCCCCATTAAATGAAAGCAAGTAGTTATCATAACTATCCAGTTGTAAATCTTCTACTATACTCATCATTCCAAAAATCAGGTCTCACCTGATGCTAAAAATAACTTTAATATCTTGTTTCTTACACTCTTCAATTACTTCTCTATTTTTCTTAGAAATCTCACGATCACTATTTAATAGCGTATCATCAATATCTGTAACAACTAATTTTATCATACAAAAGCTCCTTTTTTTATCACTATGCGTTGTACGTTTGTGTTTTATGAAGCAAATCAGCCATAAAACACTTAGGTACAACGTATGCAACAACAACTGGAATTAGCAAATCACTTAGTGATGAAGCTAATTGCTAGTTGTCACTGCTAGGGTGCAAAACCCTCTTAGGGCGTGCATCATTTAACGATTTGTTCTATCCTTGATTTAATCATATTCTACAAATCTGTTTTAACCCTCGTTTACTCAATATATTATATCAGATAACCTTAATCTCTCATAGTAAAAAGAAAAAAAGTCATATCAGATTAATATGACTTCTCCGTTTTTTTAAAATGAATTTCTATTCTTTTCCCTTTATGAATTATCAGCTTATCTACCAAATAATTAAATAGCTTGGTATCATATTCTGTTAGTAACTCGTCTTGTTTTTTTCTAATGAGTCGATAAATATTTTCAGTTCTCTAACTCTCTTATTTTTTTACTCAGTAAATCTAGGTTTTTTTCTGTTCTAATTCTTTCTCTAAAAATTTATATTCTTCTATCAGTTTATTATATTTTATTGTGTACTCTTCTTGATCTTGTGCTATTTTTGGAATTCGTCATTACCAACTCTTCTACACTAGTTCTGATATTTTTCTAATTTTTTTCTTCGAGTTGAATGATTTTATCATCTAACCCTCTGTCTTCTTTTATCATCTTCATTAGAAGTTTTATATTACCTATAATTTCTTTTCTATTATCAATTACCTTGTTTAGTGCTAATACTATCCATCTTTGGATTTCATCATCTCTTATATGAGGGTGTATCACATTTCTCTTCATTTTTATACTTATCTTTACATCTATATATCGTCTCTTTATATTTATCAGTTGAGTGCCATAAGTGCCTCACGTATGAACTACCGCAACATCCACACCTAATTTTTTTCCAAAGTAGTTTTTCTCTGTATACCATTTTTTTATTTTTCACTTAGCTGCACTTGAACCGTATCAAATACTTCTTTATCAATTATTGCTTCATGGCTATTTTCTACATAATACTGAGGTAGCTCTCCGTTGTTCCTTTTTCTGAGTCTTGTTTAAGAAATCTGCAACATAGTATTTTTTTGAAGTAAGGCATCACCTTTATATTTTTTTCGTTTGTTAAAAATACTTCTTACACTGCTATAACTCCATTTTTTTCTTTTTCCTCTTGGTGTAGGTATTTTGTTTTCAGTTAGATATTTGGCTATTTGATTAGGATTTTTTTCCTGATAGGAACTGTCCAAATATGTATCTTACTATTTGGGCTTACTCTTTATCAACTTCAAATCCTCCATCCTCTTTTTGGCTTAAAACCTAGTACATTATTATATGCGAATGTCACCCTACCCTCTGCAGCTTGTTTTCGTTTAGACCATGTTATATTTTCTGATATTGATCTACTTTCTTCTTGTGCTAAGGAACTCATTATTGTAATAAGCAATTCACCCTTTGAATCAAATGTCCAGATATTTTCTTTTTCGAAGTATATCTCTACTCCAACATCTTTTTAATTTTCTAACGGTTGATAGTGAATCCACCGTATTTCTTGCGAATCTACTTACACTTTTTAGTTAATATGTGGTCTATCTTGCCAGCCAGTGCATCATTTACCATTTCTTGAAACCCTAGGCGTTTTTTGGTATTTGTTCCACTTATCCCTTCATCTGAGTACATTTTCACAAACTCCCAATCTTTCCTACTTGATATGTACTCTTCATAATACTTCATTTGAGTTTCATAAGAACTTGTTTGATCTTCATTATCTGTTGATACTCTGGCGTAACCTGCTATCTTTTTTTCTTTTTTTATACTAGATAGTTTTGATTGATGACTAAGTTGCTTATTGGCTTGTATAGTTGTAATTTTTTTCTATGTCATCTTTTACTCCTTTTTTTAGGTTACCTTGTTTTTTTTATTTCTTGAACTTTATTGAATATTTCCTGAGAAATAATTGCTTCATGTGCATTTTTCTACAATATATATAGTCTTCTCTCCTGTATTTTTTTACTGAACGACCTTTTTTTCTTTTTACATTAAATGTCTTCTGTAATATAAGTTTCCCTGTATAAGTTTCTTGGGATAAAATTCTATAAATAGCTAGTCTTAAAAAAATTTTTCTCCTCTTCTTGTACGTTTACCTTCATCATTTAATATCCTTGATATTTGTGTTGGTTTTATTCCTGATAGGTATAACTTATAAATCTTTCTGATAATGTCAGCTTCTGACTCTTCAATTTTATAGGAATCTCCTATCCATCTATATCCTAATATAGGTTGTAGACTATGGGGTAATCCTTGTTCAAACTTCTTCTTTACACTCCACCTTACACTACTACCTATCGCCTTTGATTCTTCTTCAGAAACGGCAGCGAGTAACGTTAGTAATAACTCTCCATCTGTAGTGAGTGTGTCGATATTCTCTTTTTCAAATCTCACTCCTACATTTAATTTCTTTTAGTTCTCGTATTGTCTCTAACAACTCAATAGTATTTCTTCCAAATCGTGATATAGACTTTGTAAGAATTATATCAATCTTTCCTTTCCTACAGTCATCTATTAATCTTAAATACTCCTTTCGATTTTTTTGTATTTCTTCCACTTACTGAGTTGTCGAAGTAAACTCCAACATACTCCCAACTAGTATTATCTTGTATAAGTTTACTATAATAGCTTATTTGTTCAGATAGTGATTGTAGTAAATCTTGATGTGATACTCTTGCATAAGCTGCAACCTTTTTCCTTTTTAGCATCAGTCACATTTAGCACTTCTAACTTTTTTTATAGTTTTTCATTATTGTATCCTCCTTTTCATCATTACTATATATCACTCTAACGTAACTATTTATCAAGTGATAACTCCATAAGTTCAGATATTTTTGGGATCATACTTTTCTAACATCTTATGTTTGAATTTATTATATTCATCTTTTGTCATTAAATTTCCCCTAAACAAGTTACTTAATATTTTAATTGCGATCTGGTAGGTTACTTCATTCTTATTGTTCATAACTACCTCCAAATCTGTGTTTAATATAACATTCATGACTGCAATACTTTCTTTTATTATTAGAATAAGATGTAAATTCTCTCTTACAATATTTACATTGATGTATAGAAAATGCCTCTCTATTTATCTTATCTTGATTATTCTTCCACCATTTCATTCGACAAGCATCACTACAATATTTCTTTTTGTTTTTTTCCCTTTCAAATGAGTTAACTTTTCTCCACATACCTTACAAGTATCAAAATCTTCTGTATCTAACTTCTCTAGTCTCTCTCTTCTACAAATTGACTTAACTGTATTAGCTGATACATTTAAACATACAGCTATTTTCTTATACCCTAATCCTTTTTCTCTTAGTTTTTTTATTTCATCTTTTTAGTTCCATACTTCTCACTCCTATGATATTTTTAATTCTCTACATCACAGGTAAAGAAAAACTATGAAAAATTTAACCCTTAGAGTAAAATTTAGATAAAAATAAACCCACCACAGAAAAATTTCTGTGATGAGTTTATAGCCCTAATATTATTTAAATCAAATAATATTAATCATCTATATCGTTTGCATTATCTTTCAATCTGTATAAAGTTAAACTTCTTTTTCACTCTGGCTAACTGTTCTTTTGTTAATTTCTTTTTTTCAATTCTTCAAATGTATAACTTGCTATTACCTTTGTATTTTTCTTTTGTTCATAAGGTACACTACCGTCAATTTTTAGAATTGAAATACCATTATTATTTTTTTCTATTTTTTTACTGAACTCGATGCATTCCCAAAAACTTGAATAAAAAAACATTAGAGTTACTTTTTATCCTTATGCATTTCAAACCATTTAAAAATCATCATTATATTTATCTTCACCTGGTAAGACATTACCTGTTAATAGTCTACCAATTAGAGCTAATTCACTATTACTATAGCTCGTATTTAAATTTTCGTCTTTTATTTTTTTCCTTTGTCTTTATCTTTATCTTTTCCTTTATCATCTTCTCCATTTTCTAATTTATACAACACCATTTCTAATTCTTTTTTTCCAATTTAATATCTTTTTATGAATTTATTTAAGAAAGTAGGTTCACCTTTAACTATAACTGCTAATGATATTATACCTTCTAATTTCGCACCATAAAAAAATTAAACTTTCGATCATTATAAAGTATTCCAAAAATCGCCACCAAATTCTCCTTTTTATTTTAGGCCCTATTAGCATTTCAGCTTCAACTAACTTTATAGAGTACAGGAATTCAGCTGGAAGTTTTAATTTCCCTCCTGCAAATGCGCTTCCCTCTCCTTTTTAAATTAGCTTTCATATTTAAATTAGAATATGGTTCTAATATTCCTTTTTTTGTCATATCCCAACTTGGCTCCCCTGAAATGTCAAATGTACTCTCTATTCCAACTGACCCATCAATTTTAAAAATCAAATTAAACTCGACGTTCATTGAAACTCCAAACCATGTAACATATTTACTTTTTACCAAGATTTATAGGCTCCTTGAAAAGTTCAAATTCACTGTTTTTCAGGCTTAATTAACTGTTTTTTTCTTTTTTTCCAGTAATCTTCAAACTCAAACTTGGATCAACTACTGCTTTTTTTATCTAATAGAGATATATCATATTTTATAGATGCACCTAATTCTACTTCTAATTTAGAAAAATAGATCATTCTTTTCAATATTTTCATTTATATCATCTTTTACTAATTTAAGAGTTCCTTTTGATTCTCCTTGTAATCCTCTATCAAATATGATCTATTAGAATAGCCATTAGGTTCCATTTTATTATCATTTACAACTTTCCAACCATCTGCAGGTTCAAACTTCATTCTACTCAAATCAATTTCTTCATTATATTTGAAATCATCTACAATTGAATCTAATGAAGTTATCGGTGTTACTGTTAATACCGTTTTCCCATCAGTAATTGAAACAGTATTAATTATAAATGCAAACCCTGTTAGATATGTATGACTTGGTGCAAGAATTAATTTATCACCTGTGTTCAGCTCACGTTCACCTTCTATAGTAACTTTATCACCTTCAACTTTGTATTCTATATCCTCATTAATATAGGCTACAGAAGGCTTGACTTTTATGTATGTATTCTCATCTTTTTAATTCACGACCTAGAGTTAACTTTCCTACAACATCTTTGTGTTCATAGTCTCCAGTATTTTTTTGCAGTAACTGTAACTTCAAAAATCTTTCCCTTTGATAGTATATATTTTTATCTTGAATTAGATGTGTAAAGAAATAACCTTCAACATCAGTCTTAACAGTAGCAATTTCTTTGTCTCCATCAAATACTTTTTAATTCTTTTTTTCTTCTAGAACATTATTTGTTTTACCAGAGTATGCATATCCTGCCACAAGAACTTCTTTAGGAGCTTTATCATTAGGATTTAACCCTGTTATTCCCAGAATTATTTCCATTGTTATTAGTGGTATTTCCATTATTACCTGAATTGTTTCCATTGTTATTTGAATCACCCTCAATTAGATAAGAAACATCTAATGAAACTGGTATATTATTTTCCAATAATGTAACATGTCCTTTAAAGTTTTCTGTTTGTCTAATCTTATCAGCAGCAAAACTATAACGTGGAAATAGTTGAGTTCCTATACCAGCTACTAATAAAAATAATAAATACTTTTCTTTGTTTAAAGTATAAAAGAACTCCAACTAATAGAAATAAAACAACAATTACTCCTACAGTTAATTCACTTGTTAATCCAGTATTATCCAATGATTTTTTTACTAGATGTGAAAGTTTTTTTGTTCCTTGCTCTCCTTTATTCGATACGTTATCCCCTGATTTAGAAACTTTTTACTTTAAAAAGTCGTTTCCTCCTGTGGTGATAATGAATAATTTGGATTTACTTCATATTTTGCTGTATATTCACTAGGTAAATTCAAATTATATTCTACATCCGATAGTTCTTTATCACTATTATTCTTTACAGTGACCGTTAATTCATCATTATTTGCATTAAAAAGTAGTATTTAAATTGTTCGCTGCAAATATCGTAGATGTATTAAAAAAATAAACTTATAAATAATACTATTGGTATTAATATTTTTTTCATTATTTTCATAATAATTATATTTCCTTTCATAATAATTTTTTTAAAAATAATATAGACTATAGTACTCTATCCATATTACTTACAAAAAGTTATTTTTATCAAATTTAGTAAATATTTTCAATTATTTATGTAAAGTGGATATAGTAAAATTATTATAGGAAAAAAAGAATAAATTTCTTTTTATTTTTAATATGAAAATACAATGGTATCAATACGAAAAATCTCAGTAATACATTTCATATAGTACAAATGTACACTTAGTCGTCTCTATCACAACTAAGTGTACATTCTTTTATCTCTCATCACCTAATAATTCTGATCTTATTATCACGCTTATTGCTAAAAACAAACATTATTAGACTTAAGAATATTGTAACATAAGTATTTATATCAAGATCCATATCAAAAAAATTACAGTTCTCATACTCGTTAATTGGTAAGTTAATGGATTAAGTTTTGATATATAATATAGCACCTTAGAATTGTCTAAACTATAAAAAAAGTCGGTGCAGCAAAAAAATTATCGGTAGTAATAATGTTCCTAAGATAAGGTCTCTAGTTCTATATGATACAGTTCCTAATGAAATAATAACTCCAAGAGAAAAACCAAAACACTAGACTAATAATTACAATAATTAATACTTTTTAAGAAAGGAACTATCTGTATTTTTTTATTCCTAAAAAAAGAACGATAAGAAGTAAATTAATAATACTTGTACTATTGTGATTCCTAACGGAAATACTAATTTCCCTAAAAAAATAAGAAATAGCCGATGTCCCTTTTTATTCTTTTTATACGCTAGAAGTCCCCATTTTTTTATCTAAATTCACCCTATAAACTGACTGATTCATCTGAGAATTTAATATTACTCCAATTATTCCAACGAAAAATATATTCAATATAGCTAACATTTTCTCCTTTAAAAAGCTAAACTTGAAAAAAAGAGTTCCCTATTCCAAATCCAAAAGAATACAAAGTACAAAATTGGAACCATAAGCTGAGTATATATAATCTGCTTATTATTTTCAATCGCCTTATATTCTATATACGATGTTGCCCAAAAAATTCTTTATAACATTTTTTTCATATAATTACTCCTCCAATTCCAATATTCTCTTCAAGGTAATTTCTTCTTTCTGTAGACTTCCTATTGTAATATTTTTCTGCCAATAATAGTTTTAATATATTCGAAATTTCCTCTTCTTTTTCCAAGAAAAATTTTTTTAAATTTTTTTATCATCAACGATTGTAAGGGTATCTTTATATTTCTCTACGATATCTTTACTTAATTCACCATTGTAAGAAATATTGTATACTATTTCTTTTATTATATTCTTTTTAAGAAAGTACTCATTTCGCCAAAGTATAAACATTCCCCGTCGTTTATATAAATTATCTTATTACAATACTTTTCTATAAGATCTAAATCATGAGAAGATATAAAAAACAGCATGTTCTTTATTGTTATTTTTTTTATGTATTCTAATATTTTTTTGATAATACTACATCTAATCCTGTAGTAGGTTCATCTAAGAATAATATTTTTTTGAATTAGATACTAAACTCCTTGCTATTTGTACTCTCTGCAATTGTCCACCAGATAATTCTGTTAGATCAGATTTCTCCTTACCTTTTAAACCTAGAACATCAATAATCTCATCTACACTTTTCTTACTAATAGTATTTTGAGAATATAATAGCCCCATATAAATATTGTCGTATACATTTAAGTACCAATCTACTGATTGATTTTGCATACAGTAGTCCACATCTCGAACAGACACTCCTTCACCGAATGATACCTCACCTTCGATATTAGAAAACAATCCTAATGTAGAATTAATTATCGTAGTTTTCCCTGAACCACTTTTACCTATAAGTGCAATCATATCTCCTTTTTTTCCGCAGAAAAAAAGAAATATTTTTTTAATCGCGTAATCACTAGAATTTTTTTATATTTATATGATAAATTTTTCACTGTTAATAGATTTACCATCTAACTCCCTCCTTCCGATATTACGTTTTCCTTTTTAATTACTTTCTAGAAAAGGTTGATTTGCAAATACAAATCAACCTTTAACTCTTTAATATGTAGTTTACATGTAGCTTACACAATAAAGTGCGTCTTCTTGAATGAGCGGCTTATTAATCAAGTGTCTACTTTAACAAATATATAAAATCATTATCGTCTGTTAAAATATCTGATTCTCCTCTATTCAAGTTATAATGAGAAACAACAATTTTTTTTAAGATCATAAGAAACTCAAAAAAATAATGATGATTCTCTTTATTATTATTTACATTATAAACTATAAAAATTCCAATATCTAATACCATTTTTTTTGTCCTCCTTATTTTATGAGGTTATAAAAGCTTTATAGTTTTTATTGTAATATAAAAAAACGATATGAAAGCAATATGAAAAAGACGCTTTCTAAAAATTATCACTTGTTATTTCTAGTTAATAAATACTGGTTTTCGTAGTAATATAACATAGTATTACTTCTCAAATTGAACCAAAAAAATGTACACCAAGCTATTTCTAAAAAAACTAAGTGTACATTGTTTCATTAATTTTTCATTTTTTTCTAAAAAAACTTTTCCTTAATCTAATAAAGTATGCTCTCTATTTCTTAAATTCACATACAATACATGAATAGCCGAAATTACATTTATTAGCAAAAATATAATATGCAATGTTTTTCCACGTATAATCCTACAAAAACTTAAAAATAATACTAAATAAAGGTGCACTTATTCGAAAAAAATTTGAACTATACTTTTTTTCTATAATCCTTATCATTAATTTTTTTATAAAATTAGTCCTTAATTTTATACTAATTGACACCCTAATGCCACTATTAATGATAATAATATCACTTGCAATGGTAAAAAAACACTTCACATACAACCAATATGAAGAATACTATATCAAAAAAATTATGTAAGACATAAGTATTTTATTTAAATTTATATCATATTTCTTAGTAAGTATTAAAAAAACAAAACTACTGTTAGTCCTGGTATAAAAAAATATAATACTAGAATACTGTATTAAATTCCTAGCTGCTAATTGTTTTATAAACAACGGTATAAAAAAACACTGCTGTTCCAGACAATAATGCTGTATTGATTATAATATATTTTCTTTTCAACTTATTAAAAACTAATCTTTCAGAATTTTTTTCTCAGTTTCATTTTTTTAAAAATTATTTATTTTTGAAACTTGAAAAATAATACAAACATAATTATAAATACTATTAAATATTCATCAATATTCACCTTATAAATATAACTACCTAAAGAAAAAAACCAAGTAATTTTGACAAGTTGCTGTATAAGGATATATCTGTCACTCCAGCTTTGATAGACTTACTTTTCCTCTATTACAAATAAATTGTAATTAAGCAAAACTATTGATATTAATAAGTAATAGACAAAATAAAAATGTTAAGACGTAATATAAATTTATGTTATTCTTAAGAATAAATACTACTACTGAAAAAAACTATTAATATATAATAAAAAAATACTTTTGTTTTTATACTAGTTAAAAATCCTGAAAATAACTAGTATCTAAAAAAATAAATATTTCTATCAAAGTCGTTATTAACAAAATAAAATATATAGGAAAAATTATATACAGATATAAATTTCACCGTTATGTATGAATATAAAACACTCAAAAATTAAATTCAAACATAAATATAAACTTCTCGCTAATTTAACATTAAATTCTATAAATAACACCTCCTATGTGATTCACTTTGTTCTTATTTCTTATATCTCTAACCTTCTTAACTATTACGATCCTGTACTTTTGATATTTTTTTTAATCCGAAATTCCACATTGTTTTATAGATTAGTATAAGTAGAAGCGGTCCAAATAATATTAAAAGCCATGTTTCTAAATTAAAACTATCGTGTGAATTTATTAAATTTACCACCGGGAAATATCCCACAAATGCGAATGGAATAATTATTAATACTACTTTAATGAAAAAAACGGATAAATATTAACTGGATAATTTGCTAATTGATACAATTGCCATAAAACTGATTTTATACCATCATTTGTTACCGAAAAAGAAGCTAATTGATACTAGTGCTAAGTATATAGCCTCTCTTACTAAAACCGCTGATATTGTAAATAAAAATGAATTTTATTATAAATAAATAATTTACATCAATATCTAAGTTATACAATGAAAAAAATCACAATTACTATACCTGTAATTAACTCAAATAAAAGCTTCCTCATCTAATTGAAAAAAATAATAAATTGATAAAGAATATTTAGTGGTCTTAATAAAAAAACAAATCAAGTTCCCCAGTTTGAATCAAATATGGAACTTCTAAAGTTGTCACGAAGAAAAAAATTCCCATAACGCCGATGTTAATGTTAGAAAACCATATAAAAACAACAATTGATATAAAGAAAAAGCCACCGATTAATTCTGTATAATTAAGCGTAATAAGTAATACAAACAATGTTGTAAGTGTATCTAGTAAATAACCAAAATTTCCTATGATAAAAATCTAGTTTATAACTCAATATCCTTTTTACATCCATTTTAAAAAAACTCTGCATATAAATATAAATGTTTCTTCATATTAACCTCCCATTATATCAAACTTGTTAAATACATATTGTGATAATCTTTTTGAAATTATCAATAATATGATTAACCAAAAACATCTGTACACCAAGAATAAATAAGACTTTTTCCTAAATCATTATCATGTACAATAATAGAAATAGGTGCATACATTACAGCGTAAAATGGAGTTACCTCTGATATTCTTAATAATAGTTTCGGATATAAATCTAAAGGTAGCAATCCTCCACCGAAAAATAATAAGAAGAGCATTGACTAATTCAGATACGCCGTTTATTCTTATAAATACTGTTGATAATAATGCAATAATATAACCTAATAAAAAAACGCAACAATATAACTCAAAAATATACACGAATATAAAAAAAGTACAAACCTCTTAAGAGATATGGTTCTAAATATTAAATTATAAAAACAGTAAAATATAAATAACTAAAATCGGCAGTACTTGAAATTTTTAATTTATAGAGAAAAATTGCCTAAAGTAGTGAAAAAAACGTTATAACTATTAATCTATTAGGCTTATTCAAATAATTAATAATAGTACCTTTTTAAAAATCTTCTCAGATACAAAATTGGTAGTTATTTTTATAGGTAAAACTATTTGTAAAAATAATCGCAAACAGAACATAAGTTATTATTTCATCAATATTTTTTTAGAATTGTATTTTTTTCAACATATATCCAGATACTATACTGTATTAATACCATAGAAAGTGATGCAATTATCTGCATTATCGTATTAAATTTGTATTGTAATAAACTTTTTGTATTGATATAAAGTATAAGCAAAAAAATCTATTCATATTTATCACCCGTCTTATCCTTCACAAGCAATACTTCTTGTAGATTTAAGTCTAATACTTCAGTTTGTGTAATGCTACTTTCATTCGGTAGTAGTTTTATTATATCTAACACATTGAATTTAGTTTCATCAAAAAAACAAATTCTTTAGAATCGATATTAGTACGTAAAGGTAATATTCCTTCTTCATCTAAATCTACTATATTCTCTCCGTACATTTTTTTAATTTTTTTTATATTTATTAAAAAAATTTGCTTGAAGCTCTTTACTTCACCATCATAATTAATTTCGCCATCACTTATCAAAAATCATTCTCTTACATACTTTTTTTCAATATCCGAAATTTCATGAGTTGTTAGTATGATAGTAGTATTATACTTCTCATTTATTTTTTTAGTATTAGTTCCATAATTTTTCTTCTTTGTTTCTATATCTAAACCGATAGTCGGTTCATCTAGGAACACCAGTTGAGGTTTATGAATAATACTAGCTATAAACTCACCACGCATTCTTTGTCCTAAAGATAGTTGCCTTACTGGTTGATATAAGTACTCTTTTTACATTTAATTCTGATATCAGATAGTCTAACCACTCTTTATTATCTACTTCATAGATTTTTTTGATAAATACTCAAAAAGAATCAATTAGTGGTAAATCCCACCATAAATGTGATTTTTGCCCAAATAGAGCACCTATGTTTTTAGCATTTTTTTTGCCTGTTTACAAACGGATCTTTTACCGAACACTTTTATTGAACCTTTTGTAGTAGTTAGTATTCCTAACAGTAATTTTTATTGTTGTAGATTTCCCGGCTCCATTATTCCCTATATATCCTACAATTTCTCCTTCTTTAATACTAAAAATTTATGTCCTTCAACGCTTGTTTAACTGTCTTTTTCTGTATTAAAAAAAGCTAACTCTATTTTTTTTATTATGTAATCTTTACTAAGACTCTCAACACTAATTATCTCTTTCATAATATTTCCTCTTATTTTTACTGATTTATTATCCGATTCACGATGATTTTTCTTCATCAAATTCTACTATTTTTTTCTAGAACCTATTCTCCTATTTTTTTAACTATATTAACGTGTTTTTTTCTCTTAAAGTCAATATTTTCTGAATATTACGTTTATTTTTTTCTTTTAATTTGCGATAAGGAAATTATTTTCGCTATCGAATTCGGTTATTTGTAAGCGTCCAATAACGAGGTATCTATTTTCTGAACATAACTTCCTTTATAATAAAAATATAAAAGAAGGAATGGAGGAAAACAAAATGTCAAAACAAATTGTACCATTAGACGTTGACTATTCATCAAAAAAAGAAGGGAAATCTAATGCGATTATACTGAAGCTTCGTAAGGGGAAAATGGAATGGGTACTTTACGATTCCCTTTGATAAAGAACAATTAAAAATTGATATTGGAGCTAGTGACACATCATGTCAATACCGTTAAATAAGTTAGGAAAAGTATATATCGTTTGTGGTAAAACTGATATGCGTCAAGGTATTGATTCTCTCGCTTATTGGATTCAACATCATTACCAATTAGATCCTTTTTCAGGACAAGTATTTCTATTTTGTGGAGGAAAAAAAGATAGATTTAAAGCACTCTATTGGGATGGAGAAGGTTTTTGGCTACTCTACAAACGATTCGAAAACGGAAAGTTAATTTGGCCTTCTAATGAAAAAGAAGTTAAAGAATTATCTGATGAACAAGTAGAATGGTTATTAAAAGGATTTTCCATTTATCCAAAAATAAAAGATACTAACCGTCGATGTTTTTACTGAAAATATTACCCTTTTATAGTATAATAGAATCAAATAAAAGAGGAGGTATTTTTTTATGATTTCTAATGAAACAGTGACACTTGAAAAAAAGTATTAAGTGAATTTAAAAAAATTTCAAATCAATACGAAGAAGATAAAATAAAAATTTAATAAAACTGTTGAACTGTTAGAACATGAAAAATCACCTTCTTAAAGAACAGTTAGAATTTTTTTCAAGAAAAAAATTATTTGGTAAATCTTCAGAAAAAAACAAAAAGGAAATCCAAATCAAATAAGTTTGTTTTGATATGGAAGAAATAACTCAAGAAGAAACATCAGAAACGGATGTAGAAGTAGAAACTATTACTTATACAAGAAAAAGCACAAGGTAAACGTCAAGATATCTTAGAACAATTTACACCAGAATTGGTTCATCACAAATTGTTGGGAGAAGATTGCGTATGCCCAGAATGTCAGAATACTTTAAAAAGAAATTGGGTCATGTGTAAAGCGAAAAGAGTTAGTTTTTATTCCAGCTCAATTAAAACGTGTAGATCATATTCAACATTCTTACAAATGTCCCCATTGTAGTGAAAAACGGAACTAATGATAAAATCATTAAAGCGCCCGTTCCAAAAAGCTCCTTTAAATCATAGCTTAGGGTCAAGTACTATTATTGCACATACAATTTATCAGAAGTATCAATTAAAAAGTGCCGAACTATCGACAAGAAGCTGACTGGAATAAGATGGGACTGCCAATTACGAGAAAAAGAACTGACAAATTGGCATATAAGAGTCAGTGAGTATTATTTCAAACCATTATACAACCTATTGAGAGAAACATTATTAAAAACAAAGCTATATTCACGCTGACGAAACAAGTTACCGGGTGTTAGAAAAACGATACTCCACTTACCTATTACTGGACATTCTTATCAGGAAAAACAAGAAAAAAAGCAGGGATTATGCTGTATCATCATGATAAAAAGTCGAAGTGGTGAAGTAGTAAAAGAAGTCTTAGGGGATTATTCAGGCTATATTCATTGTGATATGTGGGGAGCTTATCGCCAAGCAAAAAAATGCCAAGTTAGTAGGGTGTTGGGCACATGTACGAAGAAAAATTTTTTTCGAAGCAAATCCTAAGAATAGTAAAAACTTCTTTAAGTGCAGAAGGATTGAACTATTGTAACCGACTATTTCAATTGGAACAGGAATGGGATTGCTTACCAGTAGAAGAGAGATATCAAAAAAACGACAAGAAGAAATGAAACCAATTATGGATGAATTTTTTTGATTGGTGTCGCGAGCATCTCGGTACTACCGGGTAGTAAATTAGGAAAAAGCTATAGAATATAGTTTGAAGTATGAATCAACATTTCGAACTATATTGGAAGATGGGAATCTTGTTCTTTCGAATAATTTAGCAGAGCGAGCGATAAAATCATTGGTAATAGGGAGAAAGAATTGGTTATTCTCCCAAAGTTTTGAAGGAGCACAATCTAGTGCTATTATAATGACTTTACTCGAAACTGCCAAACGAAATGGATTAGATTCAGAAAAAAATACATAAACTATTTATTAACGAATTTACCAAATGAAGATACTTTAGAAAAAAATGAGATTCTAGAGGCTTATTTGCCATGGAATAAAAAAATATACAAGAAACTTGTAGATAAGAAAGAGCTCTCCGCGCTAGGCGAAGGGCTCTTATTCAATATACCTCGTTATTGGACGCTTACGGTTATTTTTGAAACAATAAAAAAACAACCCCATCTCACTAAATCAGGAGATGAGGTCGGAATTATGTAATTTATTTCTATTGTTTTTAACTCTTTTCTTTCCTTTTTCTCTTCTTATTTTTTTATTGAAAAAGAAACACAAGAATAAATATAAAAATATCCTACATACATAATATTGTTTAAAAATATACAACATATAATTGTTTATTAAATATCTATTAATAATATCTATTACTATAATAATCGGAAATATATAAATTAATAATTTTTTTAAAAAAATCTTTCTTTAGTTTCATAATTTCTAATCATCCTTTTTTTATAATTAACAATATATGTACTAATTTTTAAATTATTAAATCTATTCTTCCTCACTTTATTCTCCCATTAATTTCAAAAAAACAGACTTTTTGATTTAGTAATAACTTAATCTGATACTATAATTTATTTATCTTTTAACAAAAAAACAACAATTAATATAACTTTCTACTATTTCTCCAATTTTATTATCATCTGTCAAATTTGGAATTTTTTTCTTTAGTTTTTTTCTATTAATAAATTTCTATCTAATAAATGTATATCCTCGGTTGCTATTTCATCAGTAATGTCCGAATAGAATATAAGCAAATCTTCAGTTTGCTCTGTATTTAACCCATTTTTTTAAAACAAGCAAATGTAAATGACGGTTCTTCACCGTACTTACCCCTTTAAATAATCTACTAGTTCAACAATAATTTTAAAAATTTAGTAAATTATCATTAAACATTTTTTTCAATCATAGGATCCATAATTATTTTTCCCCTTTCTATTGTACTTATTTACAGATATAATTATATCATTCTCTCATACCAAAAAATAAATATCTTTAATTCACTTCGAAAAAAATATATTTTAATTTATAGCAGATAAATCTACGATATTTTTTTAAGACTCATTAGTGATATTACTATAATGATAATTAAAGAATATAAATTTATGTACGAAAAAAATATTCTTTTCCTAATTTTTTTCTATCAGAAACGCTATTATTATACCTCCTAGAGAATACAAGACACTTCCTAAAAACTAGAATTAATGATAATACTTGCCCCATTATTTTTTTCTAGAAATTTTTTTCTTTGGAAGAATGTTGCTTTATAAATTAGTACTGGTGCTGAAGCAACTCCTGCTATAATAAGTATAATTACTGAAAAAAATAATATTCGTACTAAAAATAAAAACAGTATCAATAATAAACAATGCACTATAATACCTAGGCAAATTAATTTTTTTCTATTTTTAATTTTTTTGATATAAATTGTAAACCTATTATAAGTGAAGCTAGTATAATACCAACAGATTGTAAAGAATTTAATATTCCATACGCTACACTATCATTATTTAAATTTTTGTTCTACATATATTGGCAATAAAACGATAAAACTTCCCCAAGTGAACATATTCCACAATGTCGTATTAATTGTCATAAGAAATATCTCACTATTTTTTTACAATATACTTCATAGAACTAAATATTGTATATTTTTTTCCTGTCTGTTTTCACTGTTACTAAATATCTCGTCACTTTTTTTATTGTACTTATTATTATCGCTGAAATGAAAAAAATAATACAGCACCTATTATAAAAAGCTATACTATTATTACCTAGCACTCCCATTATTGCCACAGAAATCGAGACCAAAGATATAAGAGATGTCGAAAAAAATATTATCATCAATGCATTAGCTGTTACTAATTGTTCATCATCACACACCTCTTTTTATTATTATATCTCCTCCTGCTGATAAAGGAATTCCTATGACGCTATTCAAACCTATCAATAATCCTATAATACTTAAAGATATCTTATCATTAAACGGCAATAAAAAAATAATCAGAAAAAAATACTAGCTCTTAATAGTAAAAAAACAAGAACATTGCTCTTCCAATATTAAACCTATCTAACACTTTTTGATATTAATGGTCCAAAAAAACTATAGCTGGCAATTGAGTCAATACACCAAAAATAGCTATCAATAATGGGTTTTTAGTTTCTTCATAAATCAACCAGATAATACTTATACTAACAAATGATTGCGCTAATGTTGTAAAATTAATCGAAAAATACTTTATAAAAATCAACATTTTTTTAAAAACACTCATATATTTATTCATAAATTAATTCCTTTTTATTCCATACTCTTTTCATGTCTTATTCTAAAAATTTTTAATAATATGTGAATTTATAAATTTTAAATATATCTTCTAAAAATTTTTTTCCCTTATTTTTTTCATAACATATAAATAATTACTATATTTATTATAATATGAAAATAAAATGGTAACAATTTGAAAAATTTTAATATAAAATCATGCACCCTCTACTTCACTTCTCCCTTTTTCTTATAATATTCTTTTCGCAAAATCTACGCAACTTTTTTTAAATCTATACACAGAACTGATGTTTTCTGAATCTCTTTTTATTTGATAACTCCCCTTACAATTGTCCAAGAATTCTTTCTGTACTGTTAAAAAAATCATCATATATATCTAATTCGATATTAGAGAACTCTAACCACTCTCCATCTACATTAGCACTTTCTTTTATTGTTTTTCGATTTAATGAATACTCTGCAAGATGTAATGCTGTATTAGTTTCAAAATCAGTTCCTAATAACAAAATTTTGGCATTTTGATCATACAATCTCCCTAATGGTGAATTGTATCCTAAAGCCATCATCTAATGGATGCTCTTTTATAATTTTCTGTGCTTTTTTTCTCCTACTGCTGAAAAAAAGAATATAGTGGATGAGAACTTCTAACAGAATGTTTTAGATTCATAACAAATTCGCTAAATTTTCCCATACCTCGTGTACTAGATAAATTAACATCATAAGATAAACTTTCCTGTTTTATTTTTTCTATCCACTCCTCAGGAACTTTAGGATATTCCCAATACTCTGGAGACATATTCTCTAAAGATTGTGTTGGAACAACGAGCGTTCCACTTTCTCCTAATCTTTCCATAAGAGCTTCATAAATACATCTTGCACCGCCGATTATATAACCGAATTTACTAAGCGAAACATGTGCAATCAAGATATCACCTTCACCTATTTCTAAATCTTTAAATAAATTTAAAAAAATCACTTTTTACCTATTGGCATTAAATTATTATCTAAAGCATCACTCATAAACTTATAACTCATACTTGTCCTCCTTATTAAATGGGAGTGACTCAAAATCTTATTTTTCGGAAAAATCGATTTTTGAGCACTCCCCTATTTTTATTTTTTTCTATTCAATCTATATCATTTTTTTACTAACTTTCACTTGTATCACAATTTTATAATATTATCAAATTTTTCCTCTCAGTTCATCACTTATGTCATGGCTAATCATTATTATAGTTAATTCTTTATTTCCTAACAGCATTTCTACTAAACTTTTCGCTGATTCTTTGTCTAAAGCTGATGTTCCTTCATCAATTAAAAGTATTTTTTTGCCATTAAATAACGCTCTAGCTATAGCCAATCTTTGGCGTTGTCCTCCTGAAAGATTTTTTTCCATGAACCTCTACTTCTGAATATAAGAAGTCTTTCTGTGTTAATCCCACTTTTTCTAAATACTCAGCTACTTCATTATCCTCTACTACTTCTCCCATAGTTATATTGTCTTTTAACAGTACCTGAAAAATACGAAATTTTCTTGTTGAATTATAGTCAGCTTTTTCTAGTATTTGCTTAGTAGATAATTTTTTTTCAAATCAATACTACAATACTCTACACTACCTTCATAATTTCTTAATTGTCCTGTAATTATTTTTAAATAATGTTGATTTACCAACACCACTATCTCCACTTACTAAATATTTATTCCCTCTTTTTATATCAAGGTTCACATTATTTAGAATTTCTCTATCACCATAACTGAAAATGTAAGTTTTTAATTTTTAAATAATGTTTCTCTTAAAGAATATTCAACAGATGAGTGGGTATCCTTATTATTTAACATGAATTCATCATGCTTAGAGAAAAATAGGTTTTTGTCCCTTTAATAAATGCTATTCTATAACCTACTTGGCTCATACCATCAAATACAAGATTAGCAAACATTCCTACAGCTGCAACTGCACCGATTTCCAAATTATCTTTAACAACTAAATACCCTGTAACAAAAAAACTAATAACACTTGGAAAAAAGACATTTTAAGCCAAAGTTAAGCATATAATAATTACTTTCCAATTTACTTTGTTTTACAAATACATTTTTTTCAAAAATTCTACTTATATGAGCTATTCTTTTTAGGAATTATTTGTAATTTATTAAGAGAGAAATACGTATCATAACCTAGAATCGTCTCCTCTAACGAAGCTACATAGTTTTCATTTTTCTTTAGTAACTTCTGTTCCCATATTATGAAGTTTTTTTATTAAAAAAAATTTTTTTGGAAGATAAATTAATATTCCTGTTCCTATAATAGTAATTAAAGAAATAATCCAGTGATATTTCAATAGAGCATAAAGAGAAAAATACCACACCAGAAAGACTGTATATTATAGCAAATATATTCCTCAAACCTTTTTTTCTTGAATCATTTGAATATCATTGTTAAACCACGATTGATAAACACCAGATGAGTTATCTTTATACTTTTCAATATCTAATTCTACAAGGTTAGTAGACAGATTATCCTTAACATCTATTCCAATATCTTGAATAAAAAAATCTCCTCTCTTACCTTTACCACCCTATCAATTACTATAATAACAATCCACGTAACTGATAAGAATAAGATAATTTCAAAAGAAACTATGTAGATTTCTATTAGTAAGCACAGTTATAGCATCTGCATTTAAAAAGTTACTCTTCATAAGAAATAACTGTCTTAACAATATAAGAAAACAAATTAATAAGAACCTATATTTAAATTTTTAAAAATATTTTTTTCATAAATACCTCCTACTTTTAATTCCACTTAATTTAATAACATGCTATTAAGGGGAATTTTTGAGAACTATATAAAAACATCAACTTATATTTATACATTTATTATAGTATGAAAAAAAGATGATAACAATATAAACTTATAATTTTCAGAAAAACTTACTCTAATTGTCTTGACACGAGTCAGTATAATTAAAGTTACATAAACCTTGTAACTTAAATACAAACAACATTTATGTAATCTATTCAAAGGAGAGCAATATGATTAAAAAAATATTTTTAGAAGTTATAACATTGAACAAATTAAAATTATGCATTATGTTTATTTTGACATTAATAGTATCAATAGGGACTGTTTACGTTGTATACGCTCGTGTTGATATTGTTGATTCTGTAATATACAAAACAGGGTCTCTTTGGACAAAAAGTTGGCGTTATTATTTGTATTTTTAATAATAGTAGAATTACTTAGAGCGTGGTTAAAAAAATTATAATTGCACAATTAGTTAAACAATGGAAAAATATATCTAGGTGATAGAATTAGTAAAAAAACATAGAAACTATGTCTCAATCAGAATTTAATAAGGTTGACTCTGGTGAGCATATGACTAAATATACTTATCAACTTGAATTATTATCTGCGTATTTATTCTCACCATTAACCGGTTTTACTTAGTGCTATTGTATTATTTATCTCATCAGTAGTATTTTTTTATGGCTTATTAATTGGAAATTTGTTGTATTCGCCCTATTATCATCAATCGCTATGTTTTTTTAATAAGCGGTAAGTTCGGTAATAAAATTAGTGTAGGATATACAAATTTATCAATTTTATCAGGGAAATTTTCTGGAGTTTTAAAGGAATATTTAACAGGTTATGAAGATTTAAAAAAATATCGGTAAGATAAATTTATTCTCAAAAAAATGTTAAAAGCTAGTCAGGTTCAAAAAGAAGATCAACAGTATAGTATTTCTAAATTAATGGCATTTGCTGAGTTAACTTTACAAAGTATCGAGAAGTTACTTGAATTATTAATTTTTTTATATTTGCGATTTACTTAGTTTTAAAAAAATGAATTAACTATAGGAACGATAGCTTCGGTATCTACTATACTAGGCATATACCTTACTTCTATCAATCAATTGGTTGATTTGTATATTAAGGTAATCGGTACAAAAAGAAATATTAAATAGCGTTATAACTAAATCAACTGCTAAAGAAACACTTTATCCACACGTTGAAGAAAAATATTGAATTTAAAAAAACTTTAATTATAGTTTCGGAGATAACCATGTCATTAAAAAAACTTCAACTTTAATATAAATAAAAGGTGGAAAAATACGCCGTAATCGGTAAAAAGTGGTTCTGGGAAATCTACTATAATCAAGTTGCTACTAGGAAAAATTACAATCCAACCAAGATAAAGTTTTTAATTGATGGGAATCCTCTTGAGATACAAGATGATATTAACTTCTCCAACGAGATTGGATATGTGAGTCAACAAACATCTATTTTTCAGCGGTTCAATTCGATATAACATCACTTTAGATGATAGTTATTCAGATGAAGAAATATGGAGCATATTGGAAAAAAAGTTTGTTTAGCTGATAGAGTTAAAGCTTTATCTGACGGCTTAGATCACAACCTATCTAATATGGGAGAAATCCTATCAGGAGGAGAAAAAAACAAAGGTTAGTTCTTGCGAGAGTCTTAATTAGAAACTATCCAATTTTTAATTCTTGATGAAGCAACCTCAGCATTAGATGAAAAAAACAGCAGTACAGATAGAAAAACAATATCTTAGCTGACAACAAGTTAACCTTAATAATGATTTCTCACCATATACAAGAAGAAATCAAAAAAACAACTAACAGAATGTGTAGAATTAAAAAGTACAGTAATATCACTTATTAAATAGATTAAACAAAATGGGAGTGACTCAAAAAAATCAAGATTTTTTTAAGTCACCCCCGTTTTTATTTTCCCCTATATAATCAAGAAACAACAGTACAACAATTATATTGAATACTTACATTCCAAATTAAAAATTTTAAACTAAAAAAATTTCTACACTTTGAACAGTGTTTTTCCTCCAGACTTTGTTCAAAAAGTATAAACTTATGCAAATTTCTTATAAAAAGTATAAATATCTCATTATAAATAGAAATGAAACTAACACGAATAGAAATGCAAACTTAACTAGATTATCTATAAATTGTAAATAGATAAATACTAATAAAAACTCCTGCTACCTCTACCAAATATTCAATTACACTCGCTTTTTTTCCAGTTGATTTTTGTCATATAAGTCAACTACATAATATTGAGCAATACCTAATATCATAAACGCCAATGCAGCTAAACTATATGCCTTAATATCTGTTTTTATCTTGAGTGAAAGCTTCAGGTAAAAAAAGCTTGTAGTGTTAGTTAAATATTTATTCATCGCTATAAATAAGAAACCTACTACTTCAACTTGCAATACCAACAAACCTAAATCTTTAAGCTTATTCATTTTTCTCCTCCTCCCTTTTAAAAATTATTTTATTAACTAATACAATATAATTACTTATACTTATTCAATTATATTATACCATTTTTTTAAAAAAACGTATTCAAAAATATTTGTGATGCTATGTTACGTGTATTTTTTTATAAGAGTGACTAAAAAAAGTCCTAATATTTAACAAAGTTCATATAAAAAAACTCATAAACACAGTGGTTTATTGATATCTAAATTCACTTTATAAAAAGCTTTTTTTAGATATCTAATAAATTTTGCAGAGGATGACTAGACAAAAATCTTGTTTCTTAAGAAATCGCGATTTTTTTGAGTCATTCCTCATTACATATACCTCATCATACATTTTTCAAAGTTTCTGGATAAGATCGTGTGAAATATGAATCAAAGTCTTATCTTTCATACTTAGTAGTAATTTTTTTCAATTAAGATGTATGTATCTTTATCCAATCCTGATAATGTTTCATCTAAAAACTATAACCTGTTTTTTTCCTGTAATATAGCCCTAATTAATGCTAACCTTTGTTTTTTTGTCCACCAGATAAGTTTGATTTTTCTCTTATCGTACGTAGTATTAATCAAATCAGAAGCATCTTTTAATTTTGTCATCTAATCTAGTTTCTTTTTATTAAAGTCATTATTTTATCCGCTTCTATGTTTTTTTATAAAGTAAGATTATCAATAATTGTACCTACAAATATAAAAGCTATCTTGAGGTACATAAGTTATTAGTTGCTGAATTGTGTTGTATTCATAACTGTTAATATTTTTTTCCGTTTAAAAAGATGTTACATCCCTCAAGGTTTTTTTCGTTAATAGTAATGCTAACGTCGATTTTCCACTGCCACTATCTCCTTGAATTAAATACTTTTTACCCTTTTTCAAACCTAGCTGAAAAAAATTACTAAAAAAATTTCTCTATTATTAAATTTATAACTTTCATTTCGAACCTCTATATTTTTTTAAAAATCGATAATTTTTATGACTATCTATATATTCAAACTTCTCTTTAGAATCTAATTCTCTCTTTATATCTTTTTACCGATGTTATATTAGCTATAGAAGCTGTTATCAAATTAACAGGCATTACTAACTCTGCAGAAATAGTAAAAAAATAGATACTATATCCCCTACACTAGTATTTCCTAACAGAGCTTGACGACCTCCTATATATAAAAATAGCAATAATAGTAGCGTAGAATACTAATCCTGTTAAAACATTTACAAGTGATACTAAAATATTCTTTCTATTAACAAGTTTATTTATTTTTTTATATTCATTAAGTAATTTTTTTCATAAAAATATATTAGCCGAATCACTATTCTTAATAACCAATAACCCTTCTAAAAAAATCTTCAAGTTTATCGTTATAACTAGCCTTTTGTATAGAAATACTATTTTGAACATTTTTTTCAAATATGACTTGAATAGGTTAGGAATTACAATCGGAAATAGTGACAATCCTATAACCCAAAAACGCTGTTGTTACATCTAATTTGAACAACGCTATTGTAGCAAAAAAATAAAAATAAACCATTCCTTGATACAAAGAAAAAAATCGTATTATAATATTGATCTTTTACCATTTCAATATCATTGTTCACAGTAGATAATAAATTTTTTTACTCTTTGTATCTAGTTTATTCCTAAGTAAACTACCCACAAGAGTTCTATGAATATTGAATCCAATTTTGTTTAAATAAATAGTATCTAAAAATCTGACGTAAATATTCACATATAAGCATTAGTATAATAATTACAGATAAATAGATAATTTGATCGTAGAATAATTGTTCATTTTTACTAGTGAGGGCATCAACAACATATTTAATTTGATATGAAAAAAATAAATATTAATTCCCGAGACTACTGTAATAAGAAATAAAACTACCGCAAATAAAAAAATTTCCTCATATTTCCCACTCCTTAGTTGAGTCCTTCTATTTAAAAATTTCAGTTTTTTTATTTTATAATAGCCTTTGAAAAATCTAAATACAATAAAAAAAGAAATTAATTGCTAATAAAAAGCTAATCAATTTCTTTCTTAATATTTGATATTCTAAAAATAATTCAATCTATAGATTAACTTTCCACTCAACATAAAAATCCAATTAACGTTTTGTTAAATTATAGAAATTATATCAAATAAAAAAATTGGTAGTCAATGTTATTTCTGAAAAATTCAAGGTTGTTTTTTTAGAATTTATTAATTCTTAAATTAAATTCCAGTTCAAATATAAAAAGAATTTAACCTAAAACTAATCGTTTAACTGAAACTAAAAAAATACATATCTTCTCTTTTTCTATTATATTAATGGTACTCCATACAAAAAAAGCTAGGAAAAAAATTCCTAGCTTAACATTCACACTTGAAATATAGGTAGTGAATCACCTTCCTTTATACTACTATATTTCTACTAGAAAAATCAATTTTTTTATATTTTGTTTTAAAAAAATTATCATATTAATAAATCTATACTTATTATTTTTATATAATTGAATTTCATTTTGTCTTCTTTTCTATTTTGTAAGTTCAAATACTCGAACTTAATTTTTATTATATACTAACATTTTTCTAATTTCTAACAAGAAAGTTCAATTTCTTTGAACTTTTATTAAAATCATGATATTATGAATCTAACAGGAGGTGAAGTTTATGGCGACTTCTACTGAAAGAATAAATCAAATAATGAAAGAAAAAAATTAAGACAAATAGATGTTCTTAATTTAGCTAAACCATTTCAACAGAAATATAATATAAAAATTTTTCTAAAAAGTCACTTATCTCAATATGTAAATGGTAAATCGAATCCAGATAACGAAAAAAATCTTCTTATTATCAAAAGTATTTGGCGTTACAGAAGCGTGGTTATTAGGATACAATGTACCTAGATATGAAAGAATAGAAAAATACTGGACCTCAAACCCCACAAGGTCTAAAGATTCCAGTATTAGGAACAGTTGCAGCAGGAATACCTATCTCAGCTGTTGAAGAAATCCTAGACTATGAGGAAGTACCTCAATCGTGGAAAAAAACCAAGGTGAATTCTTTTGGACTTAGAATTAAAGATGACAGCATGAAACCAGATATAAATCATGGAGATACTGTTATAGTAAGGAAACAATCAACAGCTAACAATGGAGATGTGGTGATCACTCTAGTAAATGGGGATGATGTCACTTGTAAGAAGTTTGAAAAAGCTTGATAATGGAATAATACTAATATCTAATAACTCAGAATACTCACCTATGTACTTTTCAAAATGAAGAAGTAGTAACAAAACCAGTAGTAATTTTTAGGACGAGTTGTTGAGTTAAGAAGGAAGTTTTTAGAAAGGAAGGAATAATGAAATCAATATTTAAAGAAGCTCAAAGAATATTTGTAAGTGTCATGGAATATCATCAGTATAAATTCAAATATCTTCCAGAATCAGTTTTATTTAAAAGCTAAACAATTTTATAAAGAGGCTCAAGGGAAAAAAATACTAAGTTCTTTCCAAAGTTTAAACGTGGAACAATTGTGTATGTGAAATTTGGAGTTAATATTGGTTCTGAATTGAGTGGTAACCATTTTGCTATTGTATTAGATAAATACGATAAGGTTACAAAGAGTACAATCACAGTAGTTCCACTGTCTTTCAAAAAAACAATAAATATTATCAAGAACTAAATCCTTATGATAATATTTATTTTAAAAAAATTCTAAGTATCACCTTAATAAAATCGATGAGTTAATATCTAAGTGGGAAGTAAAATCCAAGGAATATATTTCTGAAATCGATGCTTCAAGACCTAACAATCTTAATGATTTTTAAAAAAATTATGTAACGAAATTATTAATAGCAAATGATGGAATTATGACTGACGATATTCAAAAAAATATAAACAACTATTCCGAAGAATTAATAACCAAGGCATTATATAAATTAAAAAAAGGAAATAAAGAATTCTTAGAATCTAAAGACCAACACTTTAAAGGTATAGAAAAAAATATAAGAAATATAAAAAAATAAAAAAATAGTTATGCTTGTGTGAATATGATACAAACTATAGACAAAAAGAAAAACTGACGCCAGTTTCAGAATTTGAAAGTGCTGGAAATATTACAATTTCAGAAGAATCAATGAATCTTATAGAAAAACAGAATAAGAAAGATTTACTTTAACATTTGACAAATAAATAAAAAATGAGATACTATTAATATAAATTAGTGGTGAAACATCCACAACAATATCATTATTCGCTGTGAAACATCAGCATCAATATCATATTAAGAGTATCTCAATACGAGGTACTCTTTTTCTTTTTTTATAACTAAAAAAAGTCGATCCACTTGATATTTTTATATTATAATTAAGTTACTAACATAGATACTTAATTATATCTATCGCAAATCTTAACTAGAACTTAGTGATCGTAACCGTTGGTAACTAATTACTGACGGTTTTTTTCTTTTTTTAACTAGTCAAAATCAATCAGTTTAGACAAAATAAAAACTCTCTACACTTCCTCCTTTTAATACTCTCCTACAACCTTATATTTTCTCAGTATATATTTTAACTGTTCACCTGTAACATCTTCGTATTTATAATCTATATTTTCAACTGCTAGATAATTCAATACTTTCCTAATACTGACATAGCCTTTTTTTAGCCACTACTATATGATCTAGCATTTCTATACCAACTATTTCACCAACTTCCATTAGATTTATCGTTGTTTTAATATCTTCTATAGAAGGAGTTGCGTCTCCACTCGGGTGGTTATGTACACAGACGATGCTCGAAGCACTATTTTTTATTGCTAGTTTAAATACTTCTCTTGGATGCACTACTGACATAGATAAACTACCTTTGAATACTTCTCTTTTTTCGATTATTTTACCTTTCGTATCAATATCTAATACTACGAAAACTTCTTGTGTTAAATTCTCTAAAGATGATTTTAAATAATTGGCTATTGACTGCGGGCTATCACACTTAACATCTAAAACATTCGTCGCATATATTCTTCTTGCAAACTCTATATTCGCCAGAATATGTATCGCCTTTTTCCTGACCTACCCCTTTATGTTTCATAAGTTCTGTTAAAGTTGCATCTCTTAACTTTGTAATACCTCCCATATCTTTTAGAATCATGTCGGAAAGCTCAATTACATTTTGATTTTTTGTCCCTGTTCTTAATAATATTGCTAGAATCTCTTTATCGCTGAGAGCTAGAGCACCTAATTTTTTTGAATTTCTCCCTCGGACGATCTTCTTCACTAAACTCTTTAATAGTATAGCCTACTACCATAATAATCCCTCCCTTATTAATATGATTGTTAAATAGCTAAGTGCTATGAATGGCACTAGTGGTAGTTTGGTTTTTTTCTTTTAACTTTTTTTTCAAGATAATTAACCAAATAGCGAAAAAAATCCTGCATATAAAAAAATGTGAAAAATCAACAAATACACTCCCTCAAATAAATTTAAATTTAAAGCTAATACACAAAAAATACTTTTTATGTCGCCATAACCTAAACCACCTCTTGTGAAAAATATATAATATATGAAAAAAATAATAATAAGATAGATAAAATCTAAAAAAATTGAATAAATAATAGTGTATATATATAGAAGAAAAAAATTTAATATTATTAGAAGATAAAAACAACTCATCATTAACTTCAAATAATTTTATATCTTCTATTCCTAAAAAAATGAGAATAATAAATATACTGACTTCAAGATAACTAATAAAAAAATAAAAATAGTTTTTGGAAAAATAATAAATAATACTATAGTAATAAAAAGTAAAAAAATTTCGTATAAAAAAATACATCTAATGGAATTTTTTTTGATTACAGTAACTACATCGTCCTTTTTTTAAAACAAATAACTAAAGATTGGAATTAAGTCGCTCCCCTTAATTCTTTATGACAACTTGAACAATGACTTCGTCTAAATAGGAACTCTTTTTTTATTCTCACTATCTACTAAACATTTGATTGCACTAGCAAATATAAGACTTACAATAACAATAAATATATATCTTTCCATAAATATCTCCCTCACTTTATAACCCTTCAATTATATTTTTATCATAAGTATATTTACCTAACCAACTTTATCCTTACTGATGTTTTAGCTATTAAATAATATTTTTTTATTCGTAATATTTTTTTAAAAAAATCTCTTCGGAATTCTGTATACAACTTTTTCCTCTTGAATAGATTTTCACAAGAAATCATACTCATTTTCAATTTCTATTATCATTCTAGTCCACTCATAGTAATATCTATTTTCAAAAGAATTTACATTTTTTCATTTTTGTAGTACAATATTGTTTATAGTTTTCCGAAGGCAAGATTTCCGCCTTAAGGAAAGTAGTTTTATATTCTTATTCTACACTATTATTTTTATAGAAGGTGATTAAATGATTTTTAAAAAATTTTTGAGAAAAAGTCAAGAAGAGTTAGAAGCTGCGAATCAGCTTTCTCTTCAAGAAATTAACAATACAGTTGATGTTCCAAAAGAAGGAAGCTTTTTAAAGAAAGTCCTGGCTTATAGTGGACCGGGAGCATTAGTAGCAGTCGGTTATATGGATCCTGGTAACTGGATTACCTCTATCGCTGGTGGTGCTCAATATGCGTATAGCTTACTATTCGTTATACTTATATCGAATCTTATCGCGATGTTGCTTCAATCAATGTCTGTAAGATTAGGTATTGTAACTGGTATGGACCTAGCTCAAGCAACTAGAAAGCATACTGGTAAAAAAATGGGATTTGTTCTCTGGATAATTACCGAACTAGCTATTATGGCTACCGATATTGCAGAAATTATTGGTAGTGCTGTAGCTTTTAAAAATTATTATTCGGTATTCCTTTACTAATAGGGGTTATAATAACTATCTTTGATGTATTCTTACTCCTATTATTAGCACATTTTGGATTTAGAAAAATCGAAGCTATTGTAGCTACCTTGATATTTACAATTCTAATAATATTCTTCTATGAAGTTTTATTAGCTAACCCTAATACCGGCGAATTAATTAAAGGTTTTATTCCGAACAAGGATGTAATTAATAATAAAGGTGCATTATTTATTGCCTTAGGTATCGTGGGAGCTACAGTTATGCCTCACAATCTGTACCTACATTCTTCTATTGTTCAAGCAAGAAGATACGATAGAAAGGACAACAAAGTTAAAAAAGAAGCTATTAGATTTTCTACTATAGATTCTAATATTCAACTTTCAATCGCATTTGTTATTAACTGCTTACTATTAGTTCTAGGTGCTTCTTTGTTTTTATGGTCATGGTGATAGTCTTGGACGCTTTACAGACCTTTATAACGCTTTACAAGATAGCAGCATTGTTGGAGTTATTGCTTCACCACTCCTTAGTACACTATTCGCCGTAGCTCTATTGGCCTCTGGTCAAAATTCTACTATTACCGGAACATTATCAGGACAAATAGTTATGGAAGGTTTCATCCACATGAGACTTCCTATGTGGATTAGAAGAATGCTGACTCGTGTAATTGCGGTAATGCCTGTTGTCATTTGTTTAATAATTTTTGGTGATAGTGAACAAGCAATTGAAAGCTTACTGATTTATACACAAGTATTTTTAAGTATTGCTCTACCAATATCCATTATCCCATTAACACTCTATACATCAGATAAAAAACTTATGGGAGAGTTTGTTATTAAAACATGGATGAAAATTGTTGCATGGATCTGTACAGTCGTATTGATAATCTTAAATTTCTGGTTAATAATATCAACATTCATATAAAATAATAGGAGTGACTCAAAAATCGTGATTACTAAAAAAATCGATTTTATAGAGTCACCCCTTTTTTTCATTTCTTAATATATTTAAATTGTACTTTTAAACAACAAAAAGACAGCTCTTTCGAACTGCCTTTTTTTAAAAAATTTTTTTAATGAAATTATTTAACAGGTAATACTGCTCCATTCCATTTTTCTTTAATGAATTTTTGAGTATCTTCAGATTTTAAAGCTGCAACAAGTTTTTTAACAACAAGTTTGTCTTTATCACCTTCACGAACAACGACGATGTTTGCGTATGGGTTGTCGTCTGTAGCTTTTTTTCTACTAATACAGGCTCAGTTGCTGCGTTTAATCCTGCATCAACAGCGAAGTTAGCGTTGATTGAAACTAGGTCACCTTCACCGTTTTGGTAGAATTTAACCATTAAAGCTGGATCATTTTCGTAGCTGAATTGTAATTTTTTAGGGTTTTCAGCGATATCATCGAAAGTAGCTGTTACTGGATCTACACCATCTTTAACTTTTACTAATCCTTCAGAAGCTAGTAATTTAATTACGCGTCCCCATTCAGATTTGTTGTTACTTACTAATACTTTAGCACCTTCTTTAAGGTCTTTAACGTTTTTTACTTTTTTAGAGTATAATCCGATTGGCTCTAAGTGAATTGCACCAGCGTCTTCAATTTTGTATCCATTTTCTTTAATAGCATTTTTTAAGAATGGTACGTGTTGGAAGTAGTTAATATCGATTTCTTTATCGTTTAACGTTTTGTTTGGTACATAGTAGTCTTGGTATGTAACGATGTCTAATTTGATTCCTTCTTTTTCAAGTTGAGGAGCAACGTGCTCTAATAATACAGCGTGAGGTACGTTAGTAGCCCCAACTTTAACTGTTACAGGTTTACTAGGATCTAGTTTATCCACTTCGATACCTTTTTTCTCAGTTTTTGATGCACTTGAGCATCCAATTAATACGATTCCAAGTATGAAACTTGTTACTAAAAATAATAATTTCTTCATTATATAATTTTCTCCTTTTTATTTTATTACTATTTATTTTTGGGTTTTGCGAATTTTATGTAAAAAAAATCACCCTTACTCTCCTAAGAGAATAAGGGCAAAACTAATTTCACGGTACCACCTTACTTTTTTTCGTAAACTACGAACTTTATCACTACAACGTCTATGCATCTAGAATATACACGAGATAGTGTGCGTTTGTAACGTAACGCCTACGAAAAAAGCTTGTGTTTTAAAACTCACTTTTTTTACCATTCAAACCATTTTCCTCTATGATCTGCATTGTGTGCTTTCACCCACTCACACTCTCTGTAAAAGTTCCTATAAAGTACTTATTTGAATATCGGTAATTTTTTTAACTTGATTATATATTATCATTAGCAAATAAAATTGTCAACACTTTTTTTGAATTTTTTTAAAAAGTTTTTTTGAAAAATTCATGAATATTTACTTTTTTTCATTTGCATAAATAACTATCTCTTCTTACAATTCTTTTTGTTTATTATATTTTTTTACCCACTCGATCTATTATCTCTACAGTTTTATCTCTATATTTCGGAGCCTCATACATATGGTCCCGATCCTTCTATAATACTTAACGTTGAATTTTTTTATATTTTTTTGCTGTTGCTTTTTGCTATATTTGGATGTACCATTTTATCCTCGCTACCAGTTATTACTAATACAGGTTCACTTACTTTTTCAAAAATCAATATATGCACCTTTTTGCTTATCTAAAAATGGAAGTGCCATTTGGAAATACGTAAAACCTGACTCAGGAACTAGTTTAGAAAATTCTCTTTCTTTGTCCGCTTCATCTTGATTATTCATGCAATAATCATAGAAGGCATGTTTATAAGGTGGCATAGATTTTTTTCCAGAATCCCCAACGTAGAAAAATGTTTATAAAAAAACAAATTACCATACTTGGATAGAAAGCGAAGATTCCTGCTGCTGGAGCAGCTCCCATTAAAAATAAGCCCCTTAGTCTTTATCCTCATAGCAACCTTCTGAGCAAGAAGTCCTCCTAACGAGTGTCCCAATACAATCGGAGCTTCATCTAAAGTTTCTATCAAATCAACAATATCATCCGTAAACTCATCTAAACTAACTTCTGCTACCTTTTTTTCGACTTCTTCATAAGGCAAATCATGATATCTTAGAGTTGGAGTATATACATTTAAACCTAGTTTTTTTCTAATTCATTAACAAATTCTCCCCAAACACTTCCGTCACACCATGTACCATGTATCAATACTATATTTGTCATAAAAATTTCCTCCTACTTTTTGTTTTTAGCATTCTTTTTCACACTAATTATATAACTTATGTTCATATTTATCAATTGATAATAAAAAAAGTAGAACAAAAAAATTAATTTAACTCTTTGTTCTACTATTATTATCATACCTTAAAAAAATTATCAAGGAATGATTAAACTTTGGAGGCTAATTTTTAGAATTGTTCGATCATTTCACGAACAGTTTTTTTCAATATTATCTGAATATGAGATTGCTGATATAATAGACACCCCGTCGACATTTGTTTTCATAACATCTTTAATATGTTGTGTCTGAATACCACCGATTGCCACTAATGGCATTTGTGGTAAAAAAATCTTCTCATTAATTCTAGTCCTTCATATCCTATTGCACCACCTGCATCATCTTTCGATTGTGTGACATATACAGGTCCTACACCAACATAATCTACATATTCAACTTTGGATTGTTTAAATTCTTCTTCATTTCCTATAGAAAGACCTATTATTTTATTAGGCATTAATTTTTCTAATTTCATCAACACCTAGGTCATCCTGTCCTACATGTACTCCGTCAGCATCTATTTCTAATGCCAACTCTATATCATCATTAACAATGAACGGAACATTGTATTTTTTTACAAAGTTCTTGTAGTTTTATTGCTAATTCTACTTTATCCTTACCTTCTAAGGCTCCTTCACCTTTTTTTCACGAAGTTGAAATAAAGTTATTCCACCTTTTAAAGCATCTTCAACTACTGTATATAAATCCTTACCTAAGCAAGTAGTAGTTCCACAAATAAAATATAATTTTAATAGTTCTTTATTAAACATCTTATTTCACCTTTTTAAATGCTTTTATATCTCGATCTGTAATTTCATATAATGCATTAATAAATTCAACTTTAAATGTTCCTGGTAAATGTCCATTAGGACGTTTTTTTCTGCCATTTCCCCGGCAATATTATATGCTAACATAGCTGTCTCTAGTGATTTTAATTCTTCACCTTTCTCTAATCCAATAAAGCTTGCTAATACAGCTCCTAATAAGCACCCTGTTCCAATAACTTTGGGCATCATTGCACTTCCGTTATGTATTGTTATTACTTCTCCATTAACTGCAATAGCGTCAACTTCCCCAGTTACTACTATTGGAATATTAAACTTAGCATTTGCTGCTAAAGCAATTTCATCAATATTATCTACTCCTGCACTGTCTACTCCCTTAGAGGCTACATTTATGCCGACTAAAGATGCAATCTCGCCAGCATTTCCTCTAATAGCTGCCAGTTTGTAATTATTTATTAAATCATCTGATACTTTTTTTCTATATGCTCCCGCTCCACAGGCTACAGGATCTAATACTGCAGGTACATTATATTTTTTTCAGCTATTTTTAAGAGCTTCTTGATATAACTTCCAAGTTTCATCTGTTAATGTACCAATATTGATTAATAATCCTCCAGCATATTTTAATAAATCTTCCAAGTCTTCTGGATACTCACTCATCGCTGGTGATGCTCCTAATGCTACTAATCCGTTTGCTGTGAAATTCTTAACAACATCATTAGTTATACAAATCACTAACGGTGCTTTCTCTTTTAATAATTTTTAAACTTGTCATATTTATAAATCTCCTTTAAACGCAATATGATTTACAGGTCCATTTCCATGACCTAGCTCTGGTGTGTATTTTATTGCTGCGGTAATAAATTTTTTTCCCTATATCCACAGCTTCAATTATACTTTTTTACCTTTTGCTAACTCTGCTGTAATAACAGCTGAGAATGTACAACCTGTTCCATGTGTATGATTAGTCTTAAATCTTTCACTAGTCCATACTTTTTTTAGTTCCATCATTTAAAAAAATAAATAATCTTTCGCTTCTCCTGTTAGATGTCCACCTTTTTATAACTACTGACTTACATCCAACTTCGTCGATAATGAACTTTCCTGCACGATTAACATCATCCTCTGTTAATATTTTTAAAAATTAACAATTTCTTCTGCTTCTGGTACATTTGGTGTAATAATAGTTGCTAGCGGTAATATCTCTTCTTTTAAATGTTTTCTTGCAACATCATCTATCAATTTATCTCCGCTTGTCGCGACCATAACTGGATCAACAACATAAGGAACATCTTTAGGTAAGTATCTCTTAATTAATTTCATCATATCAGCATTTGCTATCATTCCAGTTTTTTTATACTATCAGGTGTTATATCGTCAAACACACTTTTTTTAATTGCGCCTCTAATATATCTAAATCCAAGTTTCTTATCATTTGAACACCTAACGTATTTTTGTGCAACGACACTAGTAACTACAGCCATTCCATACACTTCACGTGCCTGAAAAACTTTTCAGGTCAGCCATAATTCCTGCTCCACCTGTTGGATCGGTTCCTGCAATAGTCAATGCAATATTTAATTTACTCATACCCTATACCTCTAAATCCCAACGTTCTTGAGTATAAGCCATATTGAAGAAACGACGTTCATGTTCACAACTTTCTAAGAAGTTTTTAATAAGTCTTTGTTTCCCTTCTTCACTCATAAATTCAGCTTCGCGGTTAATAATTTTGTGATACTCAGTAAGTACTTCATCTACTAAGCCATCAGCATAAAATTCAACCCAGAATTTTAATGGATGATCTTCTGCTAAATTATGATTAGCTAAAATCTTTCTAGCTACCATTTTATAAATCCATGGACATGGCGCCATTGCGCTCAAAGCTTCAGCCATACCGAATGCAAATGCATTATAGTACATATGTTTTATATAATGATCTGCAGATGGATACCACTCTCCACCTTTGATAATCTCTTGATAGTCTCTTCCTACATAATCAGCTAAATTTTTATGTGCAGCAATTTCTTCATTTAATACAAAATTAATCTGATCTAAGAAAAAGTTCTTTTCAACTTTATCATTACTTTTTGCTAAAAGAATGGCATAAATATCGCTAAAAATTCTCTAAATAAAGTGCATCAGCTTTCAGGTAGTGCTCTACTGCTTTTTTTCCGATAAATCAGCGTTAATTAATCCTTGAATAAATCCATCATTATATATCTTGTCAACAATTGGCAATGCCTTTTTCTTCCATAATTTCAGTAATAAGTTTCATAGGTATATCCCCTGGTATGTGTAATTTTAATATAAAGTAATATCACTTGGGATAAATAAAAAAAGCCCCTTACCAACGTATGAGAACTTTGAAAAATTATATTATCAATAGCATATATTCCGATTTATTTGGAATTTTCTATTTTTAAAAATATTCACGTTTCCTCCGCTAGCATTATCTGAGATCAGGTCAAAGGGTCTAACTTAGTTATCTCAGCCTAATGGCTCCCCCAGTGATTTTTTTTATTTATATTTTTAAATCGTAGCATAGAAAAAAATAAAATGTCAACAATTTAGTTTAAGGGTTTACAAAATTTATATAATTATAAATTACTATTAAATCATAGAACTTTTTATAATAATATTTTTTTATATTTCAATATTAACCTCTTTTTTAAATATGGTGAATTTGTAAAGTTAAATTGAAACTTTATTGTGAATTTCGAGTATTTCAGATTGTAAATGAAATTAGTTATCATCCCCTTTTTATTAATTGACACCTTTTGTATTATAATAGTTATGATAAATTTTATAATAACAAAAATGCAATTTTCAAAGAGACATTTATATAATTATGAAGAGTAAAACATTATTAAAAGTTCTTTCTGCTTCTGCAATTTCCACTGCAATCGCAGCAATAGAATCTTATGATTACAACGCATTCGCTACTGAGGTTGCAGCAACTGCTACTGATAATCAAAGCGATGTAGAAACAAAAACAGTACCTCAAGATGTTAAAAATTTACCAGACGATACCTACGATATAAAGTCAGTAGGTGAGAAAAAAAGAATGTAGAAGCTCTAAACTTCTCAGAAGAAGATAAAAAATCTATGGCTGCTTCTGGATTAAATACTGAAAAAACAAAACTAGTAGTTAAAAATGGAAAATACTCTGTAAATGTTTCATTTAAACCTATTCCATTTGGAGGTCTTACAGGGTACTTAGGAGATTTAAAATACTATGATGGGTATAGGGTATAAGACTCATGCTAATCGTTCTGAAATAAAAAGATAGTGATTTTAAAGATACAACTATCATTGAAAAATTATTCAAAAAAATGAAAAAAAGATGCTTTTAGTGATGTATACAAGAAAAAAATTCCCTGGACGTACTGTATATCCTAAAAACTTTATCTTACAATGTAGATAAAAATAAAATTGATGTTAACAATGAACTAGAAACATTTACTCAAGTATTCGTACCGGTTATAGAGTCTATATTCCCAGGTGCAGGTACTCAGCGTATGATTCTTAAATACGATTTAAGTTCTCTAACAACAAAAAAACAATAACTGTACCTAAAGTAGATAGAGAAAAAAACTAGCTAAAGAAAAAAAGCTGAAAAAAAGAACGCATCGAAGCTGAAAGATTAGCTAAAGAAAAAAAGCTGAAAAAAAGAAAGACTTGAAAGAGAAAAAAAGCTCCTGTAACTGCTAAAGGTGAAGCTGCAATACTAGAAGTACCTGAGTTTGATTTAGAAGGATACCTTAAAAAAATCACCAAGGTCCTATTACTCCTAAAGGTGAAGCTGCAATATTAGAAAAAAACCTGAATTTGATTTAGAAGGGTACCTTAGATAACAAAAAAACAATTGATTGAAGAGATAACTACTACATCAAATAAAAAAACCACTTATCAATGATATCTTTGGACAATCTGAAGTTAAAGATACTTTTTGTAGCTATTCTAGTAAGTACGAAAGAATCTAATGCTACAACTGAAAAATGTGAAAAAAACATTAGCAAACACTGGTATTTCTACTTCATCTACAGCATTCTTAGGATTAGCATCACTGCTTTGCAGCATTCATACTACGTATAAAAATTTAATAAATAATATTTAAGAAAAATATGAGTTTAGACGTATTCCAAGCCCATATTTTCATTACTTTATAAAAATTTTTATTAATAATATTTTTGTATTTTTATAGAATTCAAAAACGTTTAAATTATGACAAAGTTGTGAACTAACTTTGAAACTTTGTTGTAAATTTCGTCTATTTTAGGTTATATCTGATAGCAATTATCATTTTTTTACCTTTATTTACACAGGTTTTTTTGTATTATAATAGTGGTAACGATTTAATATCTAATAATATACAAATAAAGGAGAAAAATTCCTAATATGAAAAAAATACAACATTATTAAAAAGTTTTGTCAGCAACTGCAATTTTTTTCTGCTGTTGCAGCAATTGAAGCATACGATCAAGATAGTTTCGCATTCGCAGCAGAAGAAACACCTGTTGTAACAAATACAACAACTTCTTCTACGAAGCCAATTACTACACAACCTGCAGCACCAGCATCTACTACTGGGGAAACTAATTCACCAGCTACTCCAGCAGTGAACTCTGCTGCAACCCCTGCTACTACATCAGTTACAGCTCCAGCAACTACTGCACCAAAAAGCTGAAGAGCCAGCTACTGTAGCTCAAGACGTTAAAGCTTTAAAGGACGGAGAATATAAGATTACTGCTGAAGCCTTAAAAATTCTATGAAGAAGGTCAACCATCTATGGCTGCTGCTGCAATCGACAATGAAAAAAACTAAATTAATTGTAAAAAAATGGGAAATATTCTGTAAATGTTTCATTTAAACCTATCACATTTGGTGGACTTAGAGGTTACTTAGGAGACTTAAAAATACTATGATGGTGATAAAACTCATGAAAAATCGTAAAGAAATTCAAAAAAACGAGTTTAAAGACTCAACTATAGTTGAGAATTATAGTGCCAGTGAAACTGACAATTTCGTAAATACCTACAAAAAAAGAATTTCCTGGTCGTACTGTTTATCCAAAAAAACAGTTAACTATAATGTGGATAAAAAAATAAAAATCGATTCAAATAATAAACTAGAAACATATACTGAAGTGTTTGTTCCTGTTATGGCTTCAATTAGTCCAGCTTTCGGAACTCAAAAAAATGACTTTAAAATTTGATTTATCATCTTTAGCTAGAAAAAAAGTAACTGCTGATAACTATGAAGCTGCAACTTATGAAAATCCTAACAAAGACGTTGAATACAAAGGAACTATTAAAAAAAGACTTTCCTATCCACGTTCAAGGACATTTAAGAAATGCTAACAACAACGATGAAGAGTCATTATACGGTTCTGCATTAGATAACTATGTTAAAGTTGAAAAAAATTGGGGATAAATACAAATATACACTAAGATTCAAAAAAAGGTCTTGCTGATGTAGGTGGAGAATTCTATCCATTCGAATTACACAAAGTTGCATATCAAGGTAAAGATATTCCATTAACTACTTTAGCAACAAACGGTAATTCTTCAGTAAAAAGAAGGATCTATCATTACTGATAAACTATTAGAAAAAAATTCAATTAGATGGTACTGCTCCATATCCTAACGGTGCTTTAATGTCACACTTTGTTACATTAAAACTATACTATGAAACAGCTACTGCCTATAAGGAAAGACCTGTAAAAATTAGAAGATGTAGTTGCACCTGCTAAACCTAAACCAGTTAAACCTACACCAACTACACCAAAAGAAGAACTAAAACCAGCTACACCAACAGCTGCTGATCACAATGTTGATGCTGATAAAGTTCCTAACACTTTCCCTACTACAGTAAAAAGCTGAATTAAATGGTAGAACTACTGGTACTGCTTCAATCTATGAAAAATGCATTTGTTAAAGATGTAAAAAGTTGAAAAAAAGTTGGGGATAAATATCAATATACTATCCAAGTTAAAGAAGGAAAAATCTTCTAATTTCTTATTACGTAATAAGCCATTCACAGTTTCTAAACTAACTTATAAAGGAGCTGAAATTAACTTTACTGAAGTTGATGCTGCTACTAAGCTAAAAAGAAGGGAAAAATCCTAACTGATTCTCTTCTAGACAAAAATCCAAGTAGATGCTGTATTAAATGTTCAAACAAAAGGTGGAGCTAAACCTAGATTCGAGGACAGAACTGCTGAAAGTACAATAGCACTAGACTTCCCTAAAGTAGAAAAAAACCTAAAGAAGTTACGCCTGCTAAACCTTCAGTACCTGATCACGAAGTTGATGCTAATAAAGTTCCAACTACATTCCCAGCTACTGTTAAAGGCGAATTAAATGGTAGAACTACTAATTCAAGTTCAATCTATGAAAAATGCATTTGTTAAAGATGTAAAAAGTTGAAAAAAAGTTGGAGATAAATATCAATACACTATTCAAGTTAAAGAAGGAAAAATCTTCTACTTACTTACTACGTAATAAACCATTTACAGTTTCTAAACTTACATATAAAGGAAATGAAGTTAGCTTTACTGAAGTTGATGCAGCAACTAAACTAAAAGAAGGTAAGATCTTAACTGATTCTCTTCTAGATAAAAATCCAAGTTGATACTGTAATTAGCGTCCAAACTAAAGGTGGAGCTAAACCTAGATTTGAAGAACGTGCTGCTGAAAGTACAATAGCTTTTAGACTTCTCTACTGTAGAAAAAAAGCTAAAGAAGAAGCTGCTAATAACCCTAGTGCCAGCTAGAATTAATAATGCGCATATTGCTGATAAACCTTCAATGGCAAACGATGCATTAGTACCTGAAAAAACTCGTGTAGAGAAAGTAAATGATGCTTATCATTACTATCTAACATTCAAAGACTTACGTTTTGGAACTCAAGTAGGAACTGTAGATACTTTATCAGTTGATAATACTGCCGCTGAAAGAACTGACCTTGGAGGTGAAGGACATGAAAAAAAGTATTCCACTTCACAAGTCCTGAAAAATTAACTGAAAAAACTATTACATTCTCAGTATCAGTAAACGGAAAAACCATTAAGAGGTCATTCAAATGTTGCAGCAACACTTAAATTCAATTGGGATGGGGCTACTCCACTAACAACTCGATCAAGTAACATCATTACACAAAGATGAAACTACAAAAGCTCAAGCCGAAAAAGAAAGATTAGAAAAAAGAAGCTGCTGCTAAGGCTCAAGCCGAAAAAAAGAAAGACTTGAAAAAGAGAAAGCTCAAAAAGCTGAAGCTCGATCGTCTTGAAAAAGAAAGATTAGAAAAAGAAGCTGCTGCTAAGGCTCAAGCTGAAAAAGAAAGACTTGAAAAAGAAAAAAAGCTCAAAAAAAGCTGAAGCTCGATCGTCTTGAAAAAGAAAGATTAGAAAAAAAGAAGCTGCTGCTAAAGCTCAAGTTGAAAAAGAAAGACTTGAAAAAGAAGCTGCTGCTAAGGCTCAGGCTGAAAAAGAAAGACTTGAAAAAGAAAAAAAGCTCAAAAAAAGCTGAAGCTCGATCGTCTTGAAAAAGAAAGATTAGAAAAAGAAGCTGCTGCTAAGGCTCAAGCTGAAAAAAAGAAAGACTTGAAAAAGAAAAAAAGCTCAAAAAAGCTGAAGCTCGATCGTCTTGAAAAAGAAAGATTAGAAAAAAAGAAGCTGCTGCTAAGGCTCAAGCTGAAAAAAGAAAGACTTGAAAAAGAAAAAAAGCTCAAAAAAAGCTGAAGCTCGATCGTCTTGAAAAAGAAAGATTAGAAAAAGAAGCTGCTGCTAAAGCTCAAGCTGAAAAAGAAAGACTTGAAAAAGAAAAAAAGCTCAAAAAAAGCTGAAGCTCGATCGTCTTGAAAAAGAAAGATTAGAAAAAGAAGCTGCTGCTAAAGCTCAAGTTGAAAAAGAAAGACTTGAAAAAGAGAAAGCTCAAAAAAAGCTGAAGCTCGATCGTCTTGAAAAAGAAAGATTAGAAAAAAGAAGCTGCTGCTAAAGCTCAAGCTGAAAAAGAAAGACTTGAAAAAGAGAAAGCTCAAAAAAAGCTGAAGCTCGATCGTCTTGAAAAAAGAAAGATTAGAAAAAGAAGCTACTGCTAAAGCTCAAGCTGAAAAAAAGAAAGACTTGAAAAAGAGAAAGCTCAAAAAAAGCTGAAGCTCGATCGTCTTGAAAAAGAGAGATTAGAAAGAGAAGCTGCTGCTAAAGCTCAAGCTGAAAAAGAAAAAAAGCAAAAATTAGAAGAACTTAAAAAAAGTAGCCTTATCTAATATCGCTACTGATAAAGATGTAAACAAAGAAGAAGCATCGAAACTTAAAGAAATAGTTAATTCTGCATCTCTTAAAGATACATTAGTAGCCAAAGTTGTAGAAAAATGGTTCAACTGAAGAAATCACAGTTTCATTTGACAACACTTCTCTTCAAGCAGATAAATTCGTTATAGAAAAAAAGCTGATAAAGAAACTGTTGCAAAAAGTTGAAGAACTTGTTAAAAAAAGCAGAGGAAAAATCTAACTGTTGTTAAAAACAATAGACTTACACTTCATAGATTCTAAAGGAACTACAATCAATAAACAAGGAGAAACTCGTGCAGTTACAGTAGCTGTTGTAGCTAATGAAGATGAAAAAAATTAGAAGTTTACTATGTAAATGGTAATAAATTAGAAAAAAAGTACCAAGTGTTTATAAAGATGGAAAAACTTACATTCTTCACTAACCACTTCAGTATATACACAATTGTAAAATCAAAAAAACTGTGTCTTCTCGATCAGAATACACCTGTTCCTATAACACCTGCTCCATCAAATAAAAAAACGAAGAAATAAAAATCTGATAAAGGTGAAGCTTTTAGTTCAAGAAGAACTACCTGCTTTAGATTTAAATAAAGTTTTAAATGAAACTACTCAAAAAGACTCTCTTAATATCTTGGGACAAACTGATAACAAAGAAATTAAAGATAACGATAACCTTGATGTAGTTAAAACTAATAATCAAGTAACATCTGCAACTCCTGTAAATACTGTTAAAAAAAGGACTTGCTAATACTGGATTAGCTTCTACTGCTACTGCTGGATTAGGTGCATTAGTACTATTATCTGCTTTAGTATTACGTAGAAAAATTTAATAAATAAAATAAATATTAAAATCTTTATACAAAGGGGTAAATTACCTCTTTGTATAAAGTCATGTATAAAGAAATATAAGGAGAAATCAAAAATAAAATGAAAGCAAATAAATTATTAAAAAGTTCTATCAGCAGCAACTATTATCTCTACTCTTGCTGTGGTCGAGAACTCTACACAAAGCAACACTACATTTGCTATAGAAAAATAATGCCGTTGCTGCAAAAAGATATAAAAAAATCTTCCTGATGGAGAATATAATATCACTGCTGAAGCTCTTAAATTCTATGGAGCAGAAGGTGAAGCATCTATGGCTGCCGCTGGTTTAGATACAACTAAAAACCAAATTAATCGTACGAAATGGTCAATATTTCGTAAATGTATCTTTTAAACCAATTACATTCGGTGGCTTAAATGGTTACTTGGGAGATTTAAAAATATTACGACGGTGATAAAACCCATGCAAATCGTAATAGTATTCAAAAATAATGAATTTAATCCTGCTGCTATAGTTGAATACTATAGTACTGCTGAAACTGATAACTTCGTAGAAACTTACAAAAAAAGAAATTTCCTGGACGTACTGCTTATCCAAAAAAACACTTTCTTATAGTGTAGATAAAAAAATAAAAATCGATTCAAATAATAAATTAGAAACTTATACTGAAGTTTATGTTCCAGTTATGGCTTCTATTGGCGAAACATTTGGAACTCAAAGAATGATTCTAAAATTTGATTTAAGCAATGCATTAAATATGGTAGCGAATACTCAACCAGCACCGGCTAAACCTGCTAAGACTGAAGCTACAGTTAAACCTGAAACACCTGAAAAATACTCAGCCTTCAAATAAACCAACAGAACCTACAACAACTAAAACCATCAGACAAACCAACTGATTCAGGTACTACAGAACCAGCTAAACCTGTTAAACCTGTAGAAACTCCTAAACCTAAGGAGCAACCAAAACCTGCAGTGACTACACCTACTCCTGCAGCTACTGCAACTTACTATAAAGGAGTAAAAGTTTCACTGCTAAACGCACACCGCCCTGGACAAAAATCAATGGGAGATGCGGCTTTAGAAAATAGTAATGTTACTGTATTCAAAGAAGGAAGTACTTACCACTATATCATAAGATTCCACGATTTATCTACTTATGGTTTCACTGGTGGAATCTCTAAATTCTGGGTAAATGGTATAGAGTATCCTGTTAATCCTACAGGAGGAGGAAGCAATCAAGTAGAAGTTCACTTCACTTCTTCTCAAAAACTGTCATCAGTTCCTGTTTCTGTATTTGTTCAAGCAATGGAAGATATTATGCAAGGTGGCGGTAAACAAGATGCTACATTAGCATTCGACTGGTCTAATATTACTGAACAACAAGGTCAACCTACTGGTGGTTCTGGAAAACCAGGAAACAGTGGTTATACTCCTAAACCATCTAATCCAGGTGGAAATCAACCTACTTCACCTATCACACCAACTACACCACTCCCTGCTTCACCTCAAGGTCAAGGTGAAGAAAAAACAGTTACATACTTCGATAATGTTACTGCATCTCTATTAAACGCTTATGAATCAGGTCGTGCCTCTATGGGGAATGCAGCACTAGACGGTATTACTGTTTATAAAGATGGATCTACTTATCACTACATCGTTCGTTTCCATGATATTAAAGTAGGAACTCTTACAGACGGTATTACTCGTTTCTGGGTTAATGGTACCGAATACCCTGTTAATAGAACAGGTGGTGCAATGAACCAAGTACAAGTTCACTTCACATCTCCTGAAAAAAATTAACTAACATTCCTGTTTCTGTTTTCGTACCAACAATGGAAAGTATTATGCCAGGTGCTGGTAAAAAAGATGCAATCCTAAGCCTAAACTGGTCTAATGCTACAGAAAGACAAGGTACTGCAGTTATTAATGGTGGTCAACCTGGAGCTAGTGGCGCTGGTAATGGGGCTGGTGCTTTAACTCCAAAAGGTGGACGTCTAAACAACGGTAGACTGTCTAACACTGGATTAGAAACTTCATCATCTATCCTTGCAGGAGCTCTTACTCTAATGAGTGCCTTCATAGTAGGTAGAAGAAAAGAAAAAAATAAAATAGTAAGATAATATCTTGCTAAATTAGCTTAATATTACCAATTTCGTAAGGATTGACCCAAAAAGTCCTAAATTTTAAAAAAAGTGTATATGATAATTCATAGACGCAGTGGTTTATTGATATCTAAATTCGCTTTATAAAAAGCTTTTTAGATATCTAATAAACTGTGCGGGAGTGGCTCGACAAAATCTTATTTCTAGAAATCACGATTTTTGAGTCACTCCCTCTTATTAAAAAAATTGAATAACATATAAGAAAGTGAGTTTTTTTATAATGAAACGAATTTTTAAAAACTGTTAACGATAGTTATTGCTACATTAACGTTTATCGTTACATCTAGTAATGTACCTTTCGTTAAAAAAATGTACATGCAGCTGACAGAGTATATAGTGTTCCTGTAGAACTATGGCATTCTGAAAACAGTGGTCGTCTTTCTATGGGAAATAATGCACTAGCTACACATGCTACTGTAAACGTTCATGATAATAATACCTCTACTATCTCTGTACAATTCACTCCAATGGATTTCAGTAATATGCACGGTCACTTATTATCACTTAGCATCTACTCATCTCCAATTTTTTTCTGGTAGCCTTACTGCTGCTTCTGTAACTAGTACTTATAACGATACTAATTTAGATGGTGGTACTAGTACATACCCAGGAACTCTAAGCTTTAATTTTGCTGAAGCTAAACCTGACAAAGTCGGGGTTAGAGTTGCTGTTGATGCTATGAACCAAATTATGGGTGGAGATGCATCACAAAAATGCTATTATTAAATTTAACTGGTCTGCAGCTAACCTAGTATCTGGTTCTGAAGATTCTTCTAAAGACAAAGAGAAAAAAAGCTGAAGATAAGAAAAAAAGAAGAAGAGAACAAAGATAAAAAAAGATGAGAATAAAAGCACCTGAAGGTTTTGTTGCTAAAAAAATTAGAAGATTACTTCAAAGATGATCAAAAAAACAAAAAAATCCTGGTCTTTATAATCTTGATATCACAGGTTCATACCTAAACCCTCTTACTGGAGTTACAGCTGATGGTGGTACTAAAAAAATACAGCTATCGGTGAAGGTATGGTTCAAGGAGTTATCTCACCTATTAACGCAGGTGGAGACCTTAATGAAGCTCTTAAAAAAATCAAAAAAATCTAATGGTAAAAAAACGTTGGTCTCAAAAGCTATGCTTCAACGTACAAAAAGATGGTAAATTATACGCAACTGTCCGCATACACCTTATGAACTGGGTTCAACGTAGTAAAGAACAAGGTCCTTTCATCAAAAGTTCTTCAAAAAGATGGAGAATTTAAGCAAGTAGAAGCTACTGAAACAAAAAGTTAACATTGAACAATATAAAGATAGCTATGTTGACTATCGATTCGAAGTACCAAATGAAAAACTTCTTAGCTATGGTACAAATGTATGTAGAACCTATGAACCGTCCTGTTCGTTATTTCGTGGAAGTTAATACTGATACTATTAAAAAAACGGAAATGATGGCTTAGATATGGAAACTATCAAAGAAACAAACTACCAACCATACTATTTTGGTGGTATTGGAGTTCTTGCTATAGCTGCTGGACTTTACTTTCCTCGTAAAAAAAGAAAAAATAACTAGGAGATAATTCATGAAAAGAAAACTATCCCTACTATTTACACTACTTCTAGCTAGTATTTTAGTACTTACTGCTTGTTCATCACAAAACAAAGCCGGTAACACAACTGGAACTGACCCTAATTTAGCTGATAAAGCATTTAATGAAACGATAGACCTAACTGGTGTAAATAAAGATAAAAAATCTGAAGAAGAAAATGGAAAACGTGTAGTAATGGACTCTGTAGCCCTATCTCAAATTGCTAATGTACTTGATATTAGATTAGCAGGTGTCCCTACTACAAAATTAGGTCGTATGCCTAAAAGATATGACAATACTGTTCAAATCGGACTTCCAATGAATCCAAATATGGAAGTTATCAAATCTATTAATCCTTCTATAGTGTATGCGCCAGATAGTTTACAAGACTGGATAAAAAGAAGGTTTTGAAAAAAATAAAAATACCTTATAAATTTGTAGATGTTCGTAGTGTTAATGGATTATACACAGTAACGGAAGATCTTGCAAAAAGAATTTGGTAAAACAGAAAAAAATTCAAAGAATTAAAGAAAGAACATGATGAGTTCTTCGCTAAATTTAATGAAAAAAATCGCAAATAAAAAAAGAAACCAAAAAGTTCTTGTTCTTATGGGCTTACCAGGAAGTTACATGGCTGCTACAGAGAAATCTTATGTTGGTAACCTTGTAAAATTAGCTGGTGGTGAAAAATATCATTAAAGGTACTGAAGAGTTTAAAAAAATCTAAACTTAGAAACAGCTTTTAAATGATAAACCAGATTTCATTTTACGAACTGCTCACGCAATGCCTGAAACAGTTACTGAAATGTTTAAAAAAAGAATTTGAAAACAATAAGAGTTGGTCTCACTTTGATGCGGTAAAAAAATAATAAAGTTGTCGATTTAGATAGCTCAATGTTTGGTATGACAGCTACATACGATTACCAAAAAAAGGATTAGAAAGTCTATACAGTATTTTTCTATAGTAACTAATACTTTAAAAACCAGAAGTAGCTCATTGCTACCTCTGGTTTTTTTATATAATTCAAATTAAAAAAACAACATATGATATACTAAATATAAAAAAACTATATAAGGAGGTTCTTAATGTTTAAAAAAACAAAAAAAGCAATCACTTTTTTTCTGTTCTTATTTTTACTCTTATTAAGTACAATATTTTTTTGCAGCGAACAGTGGTAGTATAAAAAGCTAGCGTCGGGCAATTAGCTGTTGGTATCTTCACCGGAAAAATATGCTAATGTTAATGCCATTATCGACGTTCGTTTCCGAGAATTATCATCACTATTTTGGTTGGTGCTGCTCTTGGAGTTAGTGGTTTATTATTACAAACAGTATTAAAGAACCCACTTGTCGATCCTAGTATTATTGGTGTTTCTAGTGGAGCCAACCTATTTTTTTATACTTAGGATTAGGAATATTCCCACAATTCATGATATTTAAGTCTGTGTTTTCTATCATCGGTGGTGTTCTTGGTTTCTTAATCATTTATTACTTAGCTGGTAGAACAAAAAAACAATGTTAAAAATTATTTTTAATCGGTATTGCGATAAGTTATTTCTTTACAGGAATACTAAGTTCTATGCAGTATTTGAACCAAGCTAACTCTACTACTTCATCTGCATTCAAAACTGTTGGTTTAGGTACTAAGAACTGGGATGACGTTTCATTATTATTAGGTTGGATTCCAATATTACTAATTATTAGTTTCTTCTTAGCAAAACTATGTAATATCTTCGCTTTGGATGATAATATTATTAGTTCTCTTGGAATCAATATTAATATGATTCGTCTGTTGATTTCATTTGTTGCGGTAGCTCTTGCTTCTGTTTCTACAGCTGTTGCTGGTGTTATGGTATTCTTAGCTCTTATTACACCTCATATTGCTAAGATTGTAATTGGACGAAATCATACTTACACAATTCCATTTAGTGCACTACTAGGAGCATTTATTTTACTGTTATTCGATACAATCGGTCGTGTTATTTTTTTGCACCAATAGAAATACCTGCTGATTTAATAATGATGATTATAGGTGGACCTGCATTTATTATTTTAGTTAAGAAAGGAGTAAGTTAATGGAAAAATATAATAGAAATTAATAACCTTACGTTTAAGTATGATAATAAAAAAATGCTCTTTTTCGAAGATCTAAATGTAAGTATTGAAAAAAGGTAAGATTACTACCCTACTTGGTAAGAATGGCTGTGGTAAAAGTACTCTTATAAAAAAATATTAGCAAAAAAATTTAAACTATAATTCTGGAAGTATAAAAAAATCGAAAAATAAGGAATTAAATTCATATTCATTAAAAAGAACTTGTGAGTATTCTTGCAATTGTTTATCAAAAAAATGAAACTCCTCAAGAGATTACCGTCTATGATATGGTTAGTTTCGCTAGACTTCCTTATCAAAATATCTTCTTCTACAAACCTAACGCTAGTGATGTTGAAAAAATTGAATTTGCTCTTGAAAAAACTAATTTAAAAGCCTATAGAGATAAACGTGTAGATGAATTATCTGGTGGTCAACTTCAACGTGTTTACATCGCAATGGCGTTAGCACAAAGCACTGATATTATTATATTAGACGAACCTACGACCTTTCTTGATATAAAATATCAAAAATCTATAATGCAGCTTGTAAGAGAGCTTAATAAATCTCTAGGAATTACTATTCTCATGGTATTGCATGATATTAATCAAGCTCTAGCTTATAGTGATAATATTATTGCTCTTCTTGATGGAAAAAGTAATTAAAAACGATCAAGCCACTAACTTTTTTTGATGAAGATCTTCTAAATAAACTTTACGATGCTGATATCAAAAATAGAAGATGGTAAAAGTAATTAGTTGGTAATTTTATATAAAAAAACGAAAGAATATCGCTACATTTAAGTACTAATATTTAGATGTAGCGATTTTTTTTATAATACGCTGTAGAATAATTTACCAATAGTTTATCTATATTTACTAACCTTAAAGACTTATGAATTCTAATTTGAATAATCTTCCTTTTATTTTGTATTATCATTGAATTTAGTACTAATTGATAGTAAAATATATTGGTACAAATAATTAATAAAAATAATTACAAAGGAGTTTTTTTATGGAAATACTAACTACTCTAGGTATATTTGTCATAATTGTAATACTTGGTTCATTTTTAAATAATCTTTTTCCACGTATTCCAGCAGCTTTATTCCAAATAATACTTGAGTGCTGCGGTAACATTTATTCCTAACCTCCCACTTCATTTTGAGTTTGAGTCAGAAATGTTTATGATGTTAGTTATCGCTCCCCTATTATTTACTGACGGTTTCAACTCGTCATTAAAGAATATCTGGCTATACAAACGTCCAATTATATATATGGCAATATTTTTTTAGTTCTTGTAACGGTAATTGTTGTCGGTAGCATAATTCATTTATTGCTTCCAATGATTCCTTGGGCAGCATGTTTTGTTTTGGCTGCTATCCTGTCACCTACAGATGCTGTGGCTGTTAAATCAATAACTAAAGGAATGAAACTACCTAAAGGACTTATGGCTATATTAGAAGGGGAATCGCTTCTAAATGATGCTTCTGGTCTTGTATCATTTAATATAGCTCTAGCAGCCGTTCTTACTAACACATTTTCTGTCACGAATGCTAGTTATAAATTTTTTTAGTAGTTGCAGGAGGTGGAGCGATTTTTGGACTTATTATTGGGATAGCTTTTTTTCTTATATTAAGTTTATATTCTCAACAAAAATTTGCTGACGAATTTAATATTTTAGTTATTTTTTTCAATTAATAACACCAGTTATAGTATTCTATCTTGCGGAACATATTGGTGTCTCTGGTATCGTAGCTGTAGTAATTACAGCTCTAGTATACAACTACTAAAGAAAAACTTCACTTACTTACTGTTGTAAGTAGTGATGCTGCAGTAACTATAGACAGTACTCAACAAATTACAAGCTATGTACTAAATGGCTTCGTATTTACATTTTTTTAGGATATTTACTTCCAGAGATATATCATACAATGTTTAACAACAGAGAAATTGATATTGTCTATGGTTTTATTATCTCTTTAGTAATCGTTTTAGGTTTAATGATTGTTAGATTAGGTTTCGTATATTTTTTTACTACATATCATTCCAACCTCATCTTTTTTTACTACTGCTAGAAAAAAACAGCCAAAAATAATATTAAATAGAAAAATTCGACAAAGATAACTACTCTAGATTCAGTTACTCTTTAATTGCTAGCTTATGCGGTATTCACGGTACAGTAACACTTGCTACTGCGCTTATGATTCCAGTTGTAACAGCAACTGGAGAAAAACTTCCCACTTAGAAATACCATCTTATTCATTGCGAGTAATGTCGTGTTACTAAGTATTGTTATCGGTACACTCGCTCTTCCACTTGTTGTTAAAGGAGAAGATGAAGAAAAAGAATATACTCAGTACTCTCTTCGTGAAAAAAATCCTAGAGGGAACACTTGAAGAACTAAAAAGAACGTGATATTTCTAAGAAATCTATCGAAGAAAAAAAGTTGCTTATGCTTTTGAAATAAAAAAAGTTTACACGAAATGAAAGCATACTTTAGAAATATGCACACTGGAAGATTTAAAAAAATGCTAGTGAAGCACTAGCATTACACAAAAAAATAATGAAAGCACAAGACAAAGCTCTTCCTGAAATACTTAAGGACAATCCTAACATCGATCAAATATTGGAAATTTCTAAAAATCATGCAACTTAGAAAAATCTTTCTTATTTACTTATTCAATACCAAAAAGTCTACTTCTTAATTTGAGAATATATATAAAAAGAATCTAGTCTAAAACGTCGTTTAACTCTGTCATTTCGTAGCTAAAAGATCTAACTCCAGAATTTTATGAGAAACTTAAAGAAAAAAAGTTCCAAAAAGAAGAAAAAGTTAACTTCGTCAATAAATTAGATGAAATTAAACAAAGAGCCGAAGCTTCTTCTAGTCAAATTCAGGCTATCATCGATTGTTCGCCCTACAGTAAGAAAAAGTACTTCTTGAGACAGCATATAAGGTTATTGATGAAAAATGTTCAGATGAAAAATACTGCAGAATTCGTTAAAGATGTATATAAATACTACTCATTCACCTTATTTGAAGTATTTTTTTAGAAGACATCGATTTTGAAGAAGAACTTAAAGAACTTCAAATGGAGTCAGTTCGACTTTTTAAAAATATAGAATATTAACAATGAGAAAAATTAAACTATATTTCGCTAGAAGATTCTTACACCGCTCTTCGCGACTTAAACTTTAGTGAATCAATGATTTTCCCTCGTGAGACTGAAGAAGAATAAAAATATAAAAAAAGCTGACCTCAGGTTAGATAATTATCTAAACTTTGAGGTCAGTATTATTTTTAAAAATTAATTATATCCATAACATAAAAAAATTTTTTTATTTATATTATTTCTCAAAAATTTATTAAAAAGTATTATTAATTTTTCTTATTACTTTCTCTAGAATTTTCTAGGACTATTATTATCTTATTACTTTATAATAGATCATCATCCTTGACAAAGATTTCAATTCATGCTTTTAATATACCCTATAGGGGTATGTAGGAGGTAAGGAAAAATGTTTTTTTATTCACAAAAAGTAGATAGTATTTCTACTATCGAACTAGAACAAAGACTTAAACAAAATATTCAATTAATAGACGTAAGAACACCTGGTGAATTTAGAAGAGGCCATATAAAAAAATGCAAAAAAATATTCCACTAAATGAAATCGGCAGCTTCACTCCAGTAGCAGGAAAAAAACATATGTAATTTGTCACTCTGGAGCAAGAAGTAAACTTGCCGCAAAAAAACTTAAAAAAAGAGGTTTTCGATGTTGTCAATGTTAAAGGTGGAATGCATGCATGGAAAGGTAAAAATAGTTTAAAAATTAGACTATAGTTAATTTGACTCTGTTAAAAAACACAGCAATTTTTCCAGATTGATACAGTAGTTAAATTTAATAATATTGAAAGGAATCAACTATGAAAAACAATATTTCAATGAAAGATTTTTATGAGAAATACACTAATAATAGTGAAAAAAACTCACTATTATTGACGTAAGAGAAATTCATGAATATGCCGTTGGTCACATACCTTCTGCTGAAAAATTTCCCTTTAAGTACTTTTAGGAGCAGACTTTTTCTAAATTAGATAAAAGATCGAAAAATACTATGTAATTTGTCAAGCGGGTGGACGTTCAGCTAAAGCATATGATTTTCTTGATGCCCAAGGATTCGATGTTATAAATATCGAGGGTGGTATGAATAACTGGCCTGGAGAAACAAAAATAAAGAATTAAACAACCAATTAGTAAAAAAACAATCAACAATTACTAGTTTAAAAATTCTCTATAAAAATTAATACATCTCAAAGAAAATAAAAGTCTTGATTCAAAAATTATTTTTGAATCAAGACTTTTATTACTAATTTAGTATACTATTTCTTTTTTTATTAGATACTGTATAGCTTTCTCTATTCTTTCCTTATGCTCTTCAGGATTTTCTGTAGGGTTATTAATACATTCCATAAGATTTTCTGTTATTAATAATTCAATAACTCGATCAACACTAGAACGAACGGCACTTAGTTGAATCATTATGTCCATACAATCTCGCTCTTCTTCTATCATTTTTTTGAATTCCTCTAAGCTGTCCTTCAGAACGTTTTTAAACGCGTTATGTACTTTGACTTTGACATATGTTTTTTTCCTCAGTATATTTTTTTCCATTATACATTGAATAGTTTATTTTGTCAAAAATTTTCAAAGTAAATGTACTCCCTTTCCCATATTCACTCTCTACTATAATATCTCCATTAAGCTGCATAGCTAGTTGTTTTGCTATAGCTAATCCTAATCCATATCCTCCTGTTTTCATATTTCTTGATGCTTCAACACGATATAATCTTTTTAAAAAAATATTATCAAGCTCTTCTTTTTTTATACCGCAACCTTCATCTATTATAGAAATAGAAAGAATTTCATCACTAATTTCTGCAACTATTTCTATTTTTTTGTTCCACTTGGTGAATATTTAAATGCATTGCCTAATAAATTAACTATAATTCTTTTGCATTTTATTATAATTACTTACTATTTTTTTGCATTTTCTGGTATAACTTTAATAAAAAAATATCTCTTTGTTCTTTTTTTCTGCTCTTAACTTAAATTCAGACATACAATCAATTAATAATTTATCTAAAAAAATATTGTTTCTTTATTATCGGCAGAATTAGTTTCTTTCACACTTAGCGTCAAGTAATTTAATTCTTCAACTAATTTGTTTAATCTTGTTGTCTGACGACAAATTGTTTCTAAATAATACTTGTATTCATCTTTTTTTTATTATACCATCTAACATTCCTTCGGCTGTTGATTGAATAGAAGTTATAGGAGTTTTTATATCATGAGAAAGTTGAGCAATCATAAGAGATTTTTTTCTTTTTCACTTTGTTCTAGTGATTCAAAAACTTTCTTTTTAAGTGCTCCGCCATATCATCAAATGCTATAGACAAATCTCTAAATTCGACAGGCCGTATCACTTCACCGCTGATATCAAATCTCTTCTCGCTTATGTTTACTGTTTTTTTCTTTAAAAACATCTAATGATTTAAACACACCTTTTAGTAATGCTAGACTTATAGTCGCACCAATCAAACCGGCAATCACAGTAATTGCAACAATAAAAATAGGTATCTTTCTTTTCAATTAGCATTTGATTTGAAGCCCAAAAATACAGCAGTTATAGTTATTAAAAAAATGACAAAAACATATCCAACAATAATATAATCTCTTAATTTCATTCTATATTTCCTTTCCATTTTTAAACTTGTTTTTTTCCATTTTATAGCCTAGTCCCCACACTGTCTTTATATTTGGTGTTTTCTCTGTAGAGTGTTTCATTAATATCCTCCTTAATGAATGAACATGTACATTCAATGTATTCGCATCTTCAACATACTCATCCTTCCATATTTTTTTTCATACAATTCCGTTTTTAGAAAAAAACACGTTCCGGGTTATTTGCTAATAACCATAATAATTCAAAAGATTTCACCGTTAGGTCTAGTTGTTTCCCATTGACCCTTGCTATTCTACTATTATAATTTATTTCTAAATCCCCAAGCATAGAAATACTATCTGTGCTGTTTTTTTCAATTCGACGCAATATGTTCCTAACTCTTAATACTAACTCTCTAGGGCTAAATGGCTTAACTATATAGTCATCAGCCCCCATGCTCAAAAGCATAAATTTTTATCTGGTTCAGTTGTTTTAGCAGTTATAAATAAAAAAAGGTTGCTCTGCATCTAAATATTGTACTTCACTAATCAAATCATAGCCGTCCATATTTGGCATCATTATATCGGTAATAATTAAAGAATACTTGTTTCTTTTTATATTTTTTTCCAATGCTTCTTTTTCCATCATTAGCAATATCTATATCATAACCACCTTGCTCTAAATATCTTTTGTTTATCTCCGTTATTTCTATCTCATCATCTACTAATAAAAATTTTTATTCATCATATCTTTACTCCTCCTAACAAAAATAGCACTATACATTAAAAAGTATAGCACTATTTTTGTTAAATTCTGCAAGGTACTTTCTCTCACTATTTTCAAAAATATCAGTTTAATTGAAATTTCCCCACATAATTCTAGATATTCAAAAAAATTTTTATAAAAAGAGACTACTATCAAATCACACTAATTTTAATCGTTTAATATATGGGGCTTACCCCAAAGTCCTAAAATTTAACAAAGTTCATATGAGAACTCGTAGACGCAGTGGTTTATTGATATCTAAATTCGCTTTATAAAAGCTTTTTAGATATCTAATAAACTGTGCGGGGTGACTCGACAAAAATCGATTTCTCTGAAATCACGATTTTTTTGAGTCACTCCCATTCTATTTAGTCGATTTCATTTTTTTCTTCTAAGTCCTAATAAACCTAATAAACTAGCGATGATTAATCCTACTATTCCTGTAGTTGAAGTACTTGTTGAGTTAGTTGCATTCATTGTTCCTTCTGGAGCTGCGCTTGTTTTTGGTAACATTCCTTTTTTCATCATGTCATTGTTCATATGAGCATTCATATTTTTCGCTTTCATATCTTTGTGCATATGTGCTTTCATATTCATAACATCTGATTTTTTTGCATATCCATAGGTTTTTTTCATTCATATTTGATTCCATTAAATCGTGTTTTTTTATGATCTGTCATCATATTTTTCACCTGGTTTTTTTCTCCATTTTCATAGCTTCTTTATGAAGATTTACAGTAACCTCTTTTTAGTGCTACTAAATTTGTTAGATCTGCTTTTTCCGTCTTTTTTTCACCGTATACTTTGATTGTTGCTTTGTAGCTTTGTGTTCCATTTGCTTTTTAATAAATCTAATAATTCTTTATCTTGTTTTCCTTGTGTTCCTTCTAGGTCTCACTTCATAGAAGTATAGTCCATGTCCTAATTTCTCCACTGGTGGAAGAGCTGGATTTTTTTGGCTGTTCCGTTATCTGACCATGGTGCTTTTATCTGATGCTTTCAAGATTAGTCTTGTTAACATTCCGTCACCTGCGAATAAGTGGTAAGGAATTACTTGGTTTACTCCCGCTGTAAATGGTCCTGGGAAGTTTGCTTTGTCTAAGTATTTAGCTGGTACGTCAATTATATCTTTAGTATTATCCATAACAGCTTTTTTAACTTCGTTAACAGTTGTTAATCCATTTAGATTTACATTTACATCTTTTGTAGCTACTAAGTTTGTTAAATCTGCTTTTCCGTCTTTTTCACCGTATACTTTGATTGTTGCTTTGTAGCTTTGTGTTCCATTTGCTTTAAGTAAATCTAATAATTCTTTATCTTGTTTTCCTTGTGTTCCTGCTAAATCTACTTCATAGAAGTATAATCCATGTCCTAATTTCTCCACTGGAGGAAGAGCTGGATTTTTCGCTGTTCCATTATCTGACCATGGTGCTTTATCTGATGCTTTCAAGATTAATCTTGTTAACATTCCGTCACCTGCGAATAAGTGATAAGGAATTACTTGGTTTACTCCCGCTGTAAATGGTCCAGGGAAGTTTGCTTTAGTCTAAGTATTTAGCTGGTACGTCAATTATATTTTTAGTATTATCCATAACAGCTTTTTTAACTTCGTTAACAGTTGTTAATCCATTTAGATTTACATTTACATCTTTTGTAGCTACTAAGTTTGTTAAATCTGCTTTTCCGTCTTTTTCACCATATACTTTGATTGTTGCTTTGTAGCTTTGTGTTCCATTTGCTTTAAGTAAATCTAATAATTCTTTATCTTGTTTTCCTTGTGTTCCTGCTAAGTCTACTTCATAGAAGTATAATCCATGTCCTAATTTCTCCACTGGAGGAAGAGCTGGATTTTTTTAGCTGTTCCGTTATCTGACCATGGTGCTTTATCTGATGCTTTCAAGATTAGTCTTGTTAACATTCCGTCACCTGCGAATAAGTGGTAAGGAATTACTTGGTTTACTCCAGCTGTGAATGGTCCAGGGAAATTTGCTTTTATCTAAGTATTTAGCTGGTACATCAATTATATCTTTAGTATTATCCATAACAGCTTTTTTTAACTTCGTTAACAGTTGTTAATCCATTTAGATTTACATTTACATCTTTTTGTAGCTACTAAGTTTGTTAAATCTGCTTTTTCCGTCTTTTTTTCACCGTATACTTTGATTGTTGCTTTGTAGCTTTGTGTTCCATTTGCTTTTAAGTAAATCTAATAATTCTTTATCTTGTTTTTCCTTGTGTTCCTGCTAAGTCTACTTCATAGAAGTATAATCCTTCTGTTAAATTTTTTTCACTGGTGGAAGAGCTGGATTTTTTTCGCTCGATCCGTTATCTGACCATGGTGCATTATCTGATGATTTTAAGATTAATCGAGTTAACATTCCGTCACCTGCGAATAAGTGATAAGGAATTACTTGATTTACTCCGGCTGTGAATGGTCCAGGGAAGTTTGCTTTATCTAAGTATTTAGCTGGTACGTTAACTTCATCTTTAGTATTATCCATTACTGCTTTTTTTAACTTCAACTGGAGTTGTTTGTGGTTCTGCTACATCTTTAGCAAGTTTTAATAAATTATTCGCATCAACTTCTTTTGCATCAACGCTTGGTTCTGATTTTACTTCAGGTTGTTTCTCAGCCGTAACATCATTTTTCACTTCAACTGTTTGTTTCTCAACAGGTGTTGTTACTTTTTCCACAGTATTTGTTTTTATTTTTCAGGTGCTTTTAGATTCAACAACTGTATCAGTTTGTTTATTATCTACATTTTTGAACTACAGGTGCTTTATCTAATTGTTTATCACTTGCGTGTGCTTCTCCACCTCCTACAATTACAAAAAAATACCACTTGCAATAGCTGCTGATACTACTCCAACACTAACTTTTCTTATTGCCCATTTTGTAAAAATTTTTCTGATTTCATAAAGTTATTTTTTTCATTTGTATTTTTTTCTCCTCTTATTAATACTTTATTACCAAAAACTTTTTTTGTTTGATGAATACAGTATATCTTATAGATATTAACTAACTATTAGTAAATGTTTAAATACTTCTTAAATAGATATTATAAAAATAATTATTTTAAAAAAATATACTAATATATATGGTTTAAATTAGATTTCTGACAATTTCGAAAAAAAGTTTTTTTAATTTTTTTACTAAAAAAAGTGTTGACAAAGAAAAATATCTTATGTTAATATTTCTTTAACAGTTTTAAAAAAAGCGAAGAAGTGAAGAGCAATATTTCTTAATTATTAGAGACCTTTTGGTTGGTGAAAAAAAGGATTTGAGTGTATTGTAAATGGTCACAGAGCTGAACTAATGAGTATATATAAGTTAGTTCCGGTTGATAACCGTTAATAATCATTGAGGTAAGATTAAAAATTTATTTTAAGATTATAAAAATTGGGTGGTAACACGGTCATTTCGTCCCTTGTGTTACTACCCTTTTGTCGTATTTAAGACTGAATAAAAAAATATTTTTTTACAAATTAATATATTATAACATAGATAAGATGAGTAGAAAAAAAGGATTTACACCAGAGAGTCTCGGTAGCTGAAAAAGAGATTAATGAGTTTTTTTGAAGATGGTCTTTGAGTTTTTAATTATCGAGCGAAAGTTAGATAATTACGCAGAAAAATAGCGTTAAAATTTTAATGAGGTGGAAAAACTAAAAAAATACAATTTATCATTTTAGATTTTCCATAAAAATAAGGTGGTACCATCGTATGAAACGCACGTCCTTAGACAATATTAGATATTGTTTAAGGGCGTTTTTTTATTTTTTTATAATTCAATATACACAAAAAGAGAAAATCTCAGGAGGAAAGAATAATGACAAAAATTTCAAGTTTAGGATACCCACGTTTAGGGGAAAAAAGAGAATGGAAAAAATTAATTGAAGGATATTGGGCTCGTACAGTTCGTCAAAACGAGTTATTTGAAGAAGCAGGAAAAACTTCGTCGTCTTTATATCGAGAAACAATTAAATGCTGGATTAGATTTTATCCCAGTTGGTGATTTCTCACTTTATGATCACATTTTAGATTTATCAGTTCAATTCAACGTTATTCCACAACGTTTCGAAGGAAGAGAAGTTGATGTAGACTTATTCTTCGATATCGCTCGTGGTAACAAAGATAATGTTGCATCTGCACTTAAAAAATGGTTTAACACTAACTACCACTACATCGTACCAGAATGGGAAAATGTTAGCCCTAAATTAAACAATACTCGTCTATTAGACTTATATAAAGAAGCAAAAGAAATCGTAGGAGATAAAGCTAAACCAGTAATTACTGGACCAATTACATATGTTGCTTTTATCTAGTGGTCTCAGCTGAAGGAGAATTTGAAAAAGCTGTAGATAAATTAGTTCCACTTTACACTCAAGTATTTAAAGAATTAGCTGAAGCTGGTGCTTCTTACATCCAAGTAGATGAGCCAATCTTTGTTACTGATGAAGGTAGAAACTATGTAGAATTAGCTCACAAAGTATACAACCACTTCAACAACGAAGTAGATGCTAAATTCATCTTCCAAACTTACTTTGAAGCTTTTAGTAGAAGCTGAAAAAAACTTGCTGATTTACCAGTAGCTTTCGGTTTAGACTTCGTTCACGGAAGAGAAGAAAAACTTAACTAATGTAAAAGCTGGTTTATTCAAAGATAAAGAAGTATTTGCTGGGATTGTTGATGGGCGTAACGTATGGAGCAATGATTTCGAAGATAGTTCTGCATTATTAGAAGAAATTAAAGCTAATGTTGCTGAATTAGTAATTCAACCTTCATGTTCATTACTACATGTACCAGTAACAACTAAAAAACGAAACTGAATTAGAAGAAACATTATTAAACGGTTTAGCATTTGCTGATCAGAAATTAGTAGAGCTTAACTTACTAGCTAGCAAATTAGATGGTAAAGAAGATGCAGCATACCAAAAAAACACGTTGAAGATTTCAACAAACTACAAAATGCTGACTTCAGAAACCTTGAATTAGAATCAAGTGAAAAATGTTCGTTCTACTCGTCCATCTGATTACAAAGTTCGTCGTGAAGTTCAAAAATAAAAAAATACAACTTACCATTATTACCAACTACTACAATCGGATCATTCCCTCAATCTAAACAAGTACGTCTACAACGTGCTCTATGGAAAAAAAGGTGAATTATCTAATGAAGCATATGAAAAAAATTTATTGAAGAAGAAATCGCTCGTTGGATTAAAAATCCAAGAAGATCTTGATATTGACGTATTAGTTCACGGTGAGTTCGAACGTACAGACATGGTTGAATTCTTCGGGCAACGTTTCGCTGGATTTGCATCTACTAAATTTGGTTGGGTTCAATCATACGGTTCTCGTGGGGTTAAACCACCAATTATTTACGGAGATGTAAAAACACGTAGAAGCTGTTACAGTTAAAGAAACTGCCTATGCTCAAAGCTTAACTAACCGTCCTGTTAAAGGTATGTTAACTGGACCAGTTACAATTCTAAACTGGTCATTCGAAAGAACTGATATTTCTAAAGCAGAAATCTTCAACCAAATCGCTATAGCACTTAAAAATGAAATTGAACTTTTAGAAAAAGCTGGAATTACAATTATCCAAGTTGATGAACCAGCTATCCGTGAAGGATTACCTCTAAGAGATAACAAAAAAAGAAAAAAATATCTTGAAGAAGCAGTATTCTCATTCCGTTTAGCTACTTCATCAGTTCAAGATGATACACAAATTCACACACATATGTGTTATTCTAACTTCGATGAAATTATCGATTCTATCCGTGCATTAGACGCTGACGTTATTTCTATCGAAACTAGTAGAAGTCACGGAGAATTAATCTCTGCATTCGAAACTGCAATCTATCCTTTAGGTATTGGTCTCAGGAGTTTACGACATCCACTCTCCTCGTGTACCTTCTAAAGAAGAAGTTCGTACAAATATCTTACGTCCACTTCAAAAACTATCTACTGAGCAATTCTGGATTAACCCTGACTGTGGATTAAAAACTCGTGCTGAAAAAAAGAAACTATTGAAGCATTAGAAGTTTTAGTTGAGGTAACTAAAGAAATTAGAAATGAACTTGCCGCTAAATAGGAGGTTCATATGAGAAACTTACTAGAGAGATTAGAACAAAATGTACTCGTAGCTGATGGAGCTATGGGTACAGCTCTCTATAGTAATGGATTGGAAAGTTGTCATGAATATAATAATATCTCTAATCCGGATTCTGTAGAGAAAATTCATAAGGCTTATATTGAAGCTGGAGCAGATATAATTCAAACAAATACTTATGCTGCAAAAAAATGTCAGCTAAAAAAACTTATGGTTATGAAGACAAGTTTGAAGAAATTAATATTCGCGCTGCTGAAATAGCTCGTAAAGCTGCTGGAGAAAAATACTTTTGTTTTCGGTACTATTGGAGCTATTCGAGGTCTTCGTGAATGTGAACTATCATTAGAAACAATCGTTAACGAAACACTTGATCAAGTAAAAGTATTATTATCAACAAATAAAAATTGATGCATTACTTTTTGAAACTTATTATGATCAAGAAGAAATTCGTGCTGTATTGACTGAAGCTAGAAAAATTAACTGACTTACCTATTATTACTAATATTTCATTATTAGAGGCAGGTATAACTCAAAATGGGGAAAAAAAGTAACTGATGCTCTAAGTACCCTTGTTAACTTAGGTGCTGATATCGTTGGTTTAAACTGTCATCTTGGTCCTTATCATATGATAAAAAAGTTTAAAAACAAGTTCCATTATTTGCACAAAGCTACCTATCAGCTTATCCTAATGCCAGCTTATTACAGTTAACACAAACTATTAATGGTAATGAATACCGTTTTAGAAAAAATTCAGCTTACTTCGAACAAAGTGCTAAGTTACTTGTAGAAGAAGGTGTAAGATTAATCGGTGGTTGCTGTGGAACTACTCCTGAGCATATTCGTGCTATTAAAAAAGGAATTAAAGATCTTAAACCTGTTAAAAGAAAAAAATTATCACACCTTTACCAGCTGAGGAAGAACTTGTAAGAGTAGCAAATAATAAACCAACAATTGTTGATAAAGTCAAAAAACAAGTAACAATAATAGCTGAACTAGATCCACCAAAACACTTAAATGTAGATAAATTTATCGAAGGTGCAAAAGCAATAGATAAAAAGAATATCGAAGCTATAACTTTAGCAGATAATTCTTTAGCTAGCACTCGAATTTGCAATTTAGCTGCTGCTACGTTACTTAAAGAGCACATTTCTACCCCCTACACTTCTACATTTAACGTGTCGCGATCACAACCTTATCGGACTACAATCTCGCTTAATGGGATTTGATATTCTTGGAATTAATAATGTCCTTGCTCTTACTGGAGATCCAAGTAAACTTGGTGACTTCCCTGGAGCTACTAGTGTCTATGACATGACTAGCCTTAAGTTAATTCCTTTTATTAAACAACTTAACGAAGGACTTGGATATAACGGAGCTTCTCTTAAAAAGACTACAAACTTCACAGTAGCTGCTGCTTACAATCCAAATGTTCGCGACTTAAGTAAAACAAAAACGTCTAGTTGAGAAAAAAATTAAAGCAGGTACTGATTACTTTATTACACAACCTGTCTTTGAAGCTGAAAAAAATTGAGCAATTAGCAGAATTTGCTGCTGATTATCCAGATACTCCGTTCTTCGTTGGTATAATGCCAATTACTAGCTATAACAACGCTGTATTCTTACACAATGAGGTGCCTGGTATCAAGTTATCAGAAGAATTCTTAGCTAAATTAGAAGAAGTAAAAGATGACAAAGAACTTTGCCAAAAAAATTGCTTTTAGAAGAAAGTAAAAAGTTACTTGATATTGCTTTTAAAAACACTTTAAAGGAATTTACCTAATAACACCATTCTTTAGATACGATCTTACTTTTAGAATTAATAGATTATGTTGAAGAAAAACAAAGATAAATAAAAAGTTAAATGATATAGAAAAATCCAGGTATTAGAATCATTCTAACACCTGGATTTATTGTATTTCTATTATTTATTTCCGTATTTTTTTCGAAAAAGTTCATCTAAAGGTTTGTACATTATTTTATTTAAATCTTCAATTAAAAAAATTGTAGTTTTTTTGTTGAGTTTGTACAAACTCTAAGAATTTAGCATTTTCTAATAGCTTTTGTTGAATTTCTTCAAATACTGATAATTCTTCTTCAGTAGGTTCATTTCCTGCTTGAGCTGCTTCCATCAAATCTTTTTTTGTTTTTGATACAAATTCTGTATATAAAGCGTTAGCTTCTTCATCTGCATATAATTCTTCAGATGCTGCTAATGATGCTTTATACTCATCAGACTCTCTTAATGCTCTTTCAAATTCATTTGCTTTTATCATAAATATTTACCATAATTATTTGCTCCTTCTATGTTGTAGTTTAATTATAACATAGTTTTTACCTTATTTGACAATAAATCGTTTGCACATCTAACAATCTATTTTTGTTACTATTGATATCATCCTGGCGGCTATTTTACTATTTTTTTAGCTACTCTTTTCTTTTTCCCGACACTTCCAAGAATATCTATTGTTTCTCACATCTCTCGCTGATTCAAAGTCATATAATTATTACTCTATCTTCTTCTTTTTTTCTTGAATAATGCTTTTTGCTGCTTTTTCAACTACCTTGCGATTCTTATATCTTTTTTTCAAATCGTATCAAACTTGAAGGTTTTTTTAATTTCTACTTTTGGTTTAGTCCCTCTTATTATTATTGTATCAACAGCTTTAGTTGTTACTGTTTCTCTACCTATCTCTTCTAAAAATATTTGTTTTTCTTATTTAATCTTGATTTTATAGTTGTTACAACTCGTCCTTCAGTTCCCGCTATCGTATTAACATATCCTATATTCTTTGTATTGTCTTCTATAAATTACCTTCAATGGGATTGTTTTTACTTCCGTTTTTTTGTTGTTACCTCTCCGTATAGTGCTTTTAATATCTATGTTCACATTTACTAAATCAAAAACTACCATCTCTATACACTACCCTTACTGTTGCTTTTTTTAGTCCCGAATTTAGAAGTTTCTGGGGTTCCTTCCCAAATTATACTTTTTTTATAGGTAAATTATTCTTTTTCAATAACCAACTCTGCATTAGGTGTATCACCTTCATATACTTCATAAATTTTTCACAATTGGTTCATAATAATCTTTTTGCTGTTTATTTAAAAACAGATAGGGCTGATGCGATATCTTTTTTTCTAAATTAGCTAACTTATCTTTTTCTTTCACTAATTTATCATAAGTTTCTATTGTATCTAGCTCACTTTTTTTACTTTTTTTAATAGACTATTATAGTCATTTAATAATTTATCTTTTTCGAATACTAAACTCATTCATCGCCTCAGACGAGCTTAATGCAGTATTTGTGTTTTTTTGAATACTTCCAGTTTTTTTGTTGCTTTCATTATCTCATCTGTTAATAATGTTTTATCTAATCTCAAATCGCTAACTACTGTTTTATAGTCTTCTAGCGCTGTTTCTAGTTCCTTAGTTAAAGTTCTTATATCAGTTTGTTTAGCATTGCTATTTTTTTCAATAATTCTTCTGCTTTTTTTGTAATTTTTATTTTTTTTAATTCTTCTTTTTTTAGCGCTATAATTAGCTTTTTATTTTTTTGAAGTTTTTATTATCTGTATTTATTTTCTTTTCACTTTCTAGAACAGCCTCTTGTTTGATTGATTTCAATTCTTCAAAAATTAGGTAGTACTCTTACCAATACACCTACATTAGTATTTATAGTTTTCCCTAAATAATTTACTGCTACATTTAAAGTATACGTCGTTGCTGTAGGTTGTATTCCTTCAGGAATATTTATGTTTAATATTGCAGTTTTAGGTAAATTATCTAAATTTAATTTTTTTCTAAAAACTTTTTCTCTAGAAATTTTATTTAATGCTAATATTTCTAATGGATTTTTTTATCTTTTAATGAAATTTTCATATTTTTCATTTACTATTTTTTTCTTACTTGTTCAGTTGTCGGTTCTACTATTTTTCAGAGTTTTTCAACACTGAGTTTTGTTTTCCTTTACCAGTAACTCCAGTTCTTTTCTCCAACATTAAAAGTTATCATCATCATTTAATATTGATGAGAAGTAAGCATTAGAACTATGTTCTCCTTTTTTTCTATATAGGTCATAACATCTTTATCATTATATAATAATCTTGCAACATTATCCCCACTCATTCCATAATGCTTTATTTTCCCTTCTTTAGCTAACTGTTTGCTTAAAAATACTCTTGTTATATAAATCTCTATTCAAAAATAGATGCGACAATTTTAGGAGCATTAAACGTTGTAGCTTTTTTGAAAACATTACTATAAAAATTTCTATACTTCTTAGCAGCAGGTTCTATCAAATACCCATTTTCTTCATTTGCTAATTTATGTAACTTCACTACTGCACGTTGAGTTAGGTATCCTCCTAATGAATGTCCCGTAATATAAAAAGTTCTTTATATCTTCTCTTAATCCAATATCTTTTATAATTTCTTCAATTTCTTTTACCTTGTTGTGGATTTTGGCCAAACGCAAGAACTACATCATTACCTATATCTTTTCCACCTTTAGTTCCGCGTATAGCTAAAACATGAACCAATCCATCCGGAACAATTGATAATGCACTTTTAGTTTTAAATAATACTGCATCAAGCCCACTATCATAATGATAAGTTTTGTCGACTTCCCAATATTGAGACAGTTCATTATGCATAAGTTCATATTTATTTTCGGGTTTCGAGTCACCTTTGACAATGTTATCAGCCTTTGTCCACTGATAATCCTTATCTAAAACTTTTTTAATATAGCTATCGTCACGATACGATAATTTCATAAATAAAGCCATATCTCGATCGGTAACATACCACTTGAAATTATCATCATCTCCCGGTTTACTCAAATCGCTCTGATCATGATCTATTACTCCATCTCCATCTGTATCCTTTAAAAATGGATGTCCATAGTAACCATAATATTTTTTTCCGTCCTTTTCGTAAGTATAGATCTCACGACTATTTTTTTCACATTATCCCCATCACTATCCTCATTAGCCTTTAACGGTTCTTTTTCCAAAAAAAGTAAATTATCAATCTTCGAATCTTCTGTTGTTATTAAACCTTTTGAAATTTTTTTACAAGATCTTCATCTGTAGCAAATTGTTTTTTTAGATTCTCTTTCTGATACAACAGACATATTATTAGGAACTTTTTGAATTTTTGTCCTTCATTCCCTTCTATCAAAAACATCTTTCCTTATCAAATCTTTTTTTCTTCTTCGCTAAATCATTTACCTTAACATCTTCAGAAATACTTTTTTTCTATATTCTTTTCATTTGATACATTTTTAAAAAAGCGCTGCTTTCGTTATGATTTCCCTTATCTATTATAACGTTGTTTTCCTTATGTATATTCTCGCTAGAATTCGTCTCACTTGCCAAAAGCAGGTGCTGCTAAAAAAATATAAAAGCACCTACTAATACTGAAAAATGTTCCAACACTAAATTTTTTTACCGTATATTTTAATACATTGTTTTTTTATTTCCCATGGGAATCCTCTCTTCCTTTATAAATCTTACACCAACTTTATAGATTTTTAAAAAAATAAACTCAATAATTCTTACTAACCTTGTTTACTAAAAAAATTATAAATAATATTCTCAAAAATATTATGAACAAAATACTATATTATCTAAAAAAAGTTATTATCTTAATATTATTTCCCTATAAAAAAATGAACTATTCATAAGAATTTCAAATTAACAAAAAAATATTCTTATACATAACGTATAATTTTTTTATATTTTGTATATTCTTCCTCACTAAACCTTTATGTTATAATTCTTAATAAATCCGCTTAAATCCCCTTTACTTATATTCTAATTTTTTTAAATACTTTTTATGTCAAGGATTTCAAACTGATACTATGTTTAATTTATAAAAAATAATATTATAATATCTATATCATATATCCCTTATAAATTATAAGTAAATTATTACTAATAATGTTAAATTTTTTTGGAGATATTAAGAAAGGAGTGACTCAAAAAAATCATGATTTCTAAGAAACAAAATGAGAATGATAAAAATAAGAATGTACAGTTTTGACAAAAATAAAAATGTACAAATAGGTTATAATAGTGCATATAATAAAGAAAGAGAGAAATATATGTACTTAAACCTAAAAAAATAAACAAAAAAATATAAAAAAATAACTCAACTATCAGACTTAGAAAATCTACGAGAACAAATGGAGGTGTTTAATTTGAAACCTAACTTTAGTGAATTAGCTAGAGTTTTAAAGAAAGATAGACGTACAATAAAAAGGCATTATTATCAAGGAAAAACAAAACAAACAAGAAATAAGCCATCAAAAAAATCGATGAATACACTCGATCTATTAGATAAATTATTAGGAGGAGAATCTATACAAATATTCAAATCAAAAAGAATACTTTTGGCAATATTTGGTAGACCAAACAGAATTGAATATCAGCTATTCTGCATTTAGAGCCTATTTATTAAAAGAATTCAAAAATACAATGATTATTTTAAAAAAACAAATCACATAAGAGTTCTAAAAGCTATACTCAGAGTAGAAACTATTCCCGGAGAACAAGCTCAAATAGATTGGAAAGAAGATGTAAAATTCATAACTAAATATGGAGAAAAAAATTATCTTTAAATGTATTTTTGTATGGTTTTTATCATACTCAAGATATAAAATATTTCATGTAACACTTTCAAGAAGTCAAGATGTCTTAATTTCATGTATAACTGAATGCTTAGAACATATTGAAGGAGTTCCAAAAAGTAATTGTATGTGATAATATGAAAACTACAATGGATAAAGCGCGAACTGTTAAGACATCTGGAGTAATTAATATGAAGTTTCAAGAATATGCAAAAGATATGGGATTTGAATTAAAACCATGTGTAGCGTACAGACCACAAACAAAAAGGTAAAGTAGAAAAATATAGTAAAAATTACTAGATGAAATATACGCTTATAATGGTAAGTTAGATTATACAGAATTAGTAGAATTGGTGAATAAAATAATGATGAGATGGAACCTACAAGTGCATCAAACAACAAGAGAGATTCCAATAATCAGTTTACAAAAAGAAAAAGATTCCTTACTACCATTACCACATGAGAAAAATAAGGAATCGCTATAAAAATAACAACCCTACAAGTAAAAAGTAAATAAACAAGCAATGATTTCTTACAAGTCCAATCAATATTCAGTACCAATTGAATATATAGGTAAGAAACTAAATCTACAAGTAGAAGATAATTATTTATACCTATATGATAACATGAAATTGGTAGTAAGTCATTTATTAAGTGAAAAAAATTAAATTATAAAGAAGCTCATTATGAGCAATTTGTTAAACACACTTGGAATGATATAGATGAGAAAAAGATTAAAAGAACAAACTAAAAAGAAATCTAGCGATAATAGGAGAACGATTCAATGATAACAAATAGATCTAATTATACTAGATTAAAAAGAGAATTTAGAATATCTTAATTTAAAAGCAATTCAACCACAGACTAGATGAGATAATAGAACTAACTCAAAAATAGAACAATGTCGGTAATAGATATTCTATTGAAACTAACAGATTATGAAGTAGATGTGAAAAAAAGCAAAATGTAAAAAGAATCTATGATTAAAGTAGCTAATTTCCCTTATAATAGTATCATTAGATGATTTTTGATTTTTTTCATTCAATTCTGATATAAATGAATTAGAAATAAGGAACTTAGCTAGTTTAAATTTTATAGAAAACAATAAAAAAATTTAATATTTATAGGTAATAGTGGTGTTGGAAAGACTCATTTAGCAACAGCGATTGGAAGATTAGCAGCTAGTTCCAGGTATTCAACATATTTTATAAAATGTCATGATTTAATAGCAAACTTAAAAAGCCGCTCTAGCTGAAAAATAGGCTAGAGCAGCGATTAAAAACACTATTCAAAGTATAGATTATTGATTATAGATGAAATTGGTTATTTACCTTTAGAAAAAGGTGATGAGCGGTTATTATTCCAACTAATAGACCGACGTTATGAAAAAGAAGAGCATAATAGCCACATCTAATATTCCATTTTTCTGAATGGGCTACATTATTTAGTGATGACAAAGTGGCTTCAGCTATACTTGATAGACTGCTTCATCATGCCCATGTAGTACCTATTATAGGTAATTCTTATCGACTAAAAGATCATGTTAGTTTTGAATAATTGTACATTTTTATTTTTGTCACTTTTTGTACATTTTTTTATATTGACATTTACACAAAAATTTTTTTAATTCACTCCCATAAAGTTTATTGATATCTAAAAAGTTTTTTTGAAAAAGCAAACTTAAATATCAATAAACGACTGAGTCTATGAATTCTCATATAAACCTTGTTAAAAATTTAAGACTTTTTAGGTCAGCCCCTGCGCTATATCTTATTTATTTTGAAAAATAATAAAAATAAGAATGTGCAGTTTTGACAAAAATAAAAATGTGCAAATGAACTATAGTCAAGTAAATAGACACAAAAAAATACGAAAAATTAGTTAAAAAAATTTAAATGAAATTTATTTTATACTGAGAAGTAGGGGTGGTTTTTTTGTTTCGGAGACTTCGCCCCTCAACTAGCTAAAAGCCTTTAATCAAAAAGGGAGTGACTCAAAAAAATCGTGATTTCAAAGAAATCGATTTTGTCGAGTCACTCCCGCACAGTTTATTAGATATCTAAAAAGCTTTTTATAAAGTGAATTTAGATATCAATAAACCACTGCGTCTATGAATTCCCTATATAAACCTTGTTAAAATTTAAGACTTTTTGGGTCAGCCCTTTCTACTATACTTAAAGATTTATTATAAACTTTAAATTAGTTTTTATCATTTTTTTACGACATCTTGCTGCTGCAAGTAAGCCACCTAGGATTCCTAATCCTGCTAATTCTGTATTAGTATTAGTTTCTCCTGTATTAGCTAAGCGTTTTGTTACTTTTGTAGATAATACTTCACTATATTTGGCTCCTTTGTTTATTGGTGAATCTGTTGTCGCTATTCCTCCGTTGAATTCTGGTATCTCTACAGTTGGCGGGGTAATTAGGTTCCCTTCTCCATCCGTACTACTTGTTCCTACTGGATCTGTGTATTCTGGTACTTCTGCTGTTGGCGGGGTAATTAGGTTTCCTTCTCCACCCGTACTGCTTGTTCCTACTGGATCTGTATATTCTGGTACTTCTGCTGTTGATGGGGTAATTAGGTTTCCTTCTCCATCCGTACTGCTTGTTCCTACTGGATCTGTGTATTCTGGTACTTCTACTGTTGGCGGGGTAATTAGGTTTCCTTCTCCATCCGTACTACTTGTTCCTACTGGATCTGTGTATTCTGGTACTTCTGCTGTTGGTGGGGGAATTAAGTTTCCTTCTCCATCCGTACTACTTGTTCCTACTGGATCTGTGTATTCTGATACTTCTGATGTTGATGGAGTAATTAGGTTTCCTTCTCCATCCGTACTGCTTGTTCCTACTGGATCTGTGTATTCTGGTACTTCTACTGTTGGTGGGGTAATTAAGTTTCCTTCTCCGGCCATACTACTTGTTCCTACTGGATCTGTGTATTCTGGTACTTCTGCTGTTGCTGGGGTAATTAGGGTTTCCTTCTCCATCCATACTACTTGTTCCTACTGGATCTGTGTATTCTGGTACTTCTGCTATCGGCAGTGTAATTAGGTTTCCTTCTCCATCCGTACTACTTGTTCCTACTGGATCTGTGTATTCTGGTACTTCTACTGTTGGCGGGGTAATTAGGGTTTCCTTCCCCGGCTATACTACTTGTTCCTACTGGATCTGTGTATTCTGGTACCTCTGCTGTTGCTGGGGTAATTAGGTTTCCTTTTCCATCCGTACTATTTGTTCCTACTGGATCTGTATATTCTGGAATCTCTGCTGTTGCTGAGGTAATTAGGTTTCCTTTTCCATCCGTACTATTTGTTCCTACTGGATCTGTGTATTCTGGTACTTCTGCTGTTGCTGGGGTAATTAGGTTTCCTTCTCCATCCGTACTACTTGTTCCTACTGGATCTGTGTATTCTGGTACTTCTGCTATCGGCAGTGTAATTAGGTTTCCTTCTCCATCCGTACTACTTGTTCCTACTGGATCTGTGTATTCTGGTACTTCTACTGTTGGCGGGGTAATTAGGTTTCCTTCCCCGGCCATACTACTTGTTCCTACTGGATCTATGTATTCTGGTACTTCTGGAACTGATGGCTTATCTTCTTTCGGTTTCTCCTCTACAGGTGCTGTCGGTGTTCCTTCTTTTCCTGTTCCCTCTGATTGAACTGGTTTCTCTTGTTTTTCTGGAACTGATGGCTTATCTTCTTTTGGTTTCTCCTCTACAGGTGCTGTCGGTGTTCCTTCTTTTCCTGTTTCCTCTGATTGAACTGGTTTCTCTTGTTTTTTTCTGGAACTGATGGCTTATCTTCTTTCGGTTTCTCCTCTGAAGGTGCTGTCGGTGTTTCTTGCTTAGCCGGTGTTCCTGGTTGAACTAAAAACACTATCCTCATTAGAGTTATCCTTCGGATTTGTTGGAACCTCTATAATTTCAGGCTCACTAACTACTTGCTTTGTTCCTCTTACTATAATTTTTATCTGTTTTCTCTTTTTTTCTCTACAGTTACTTTTTTTCTGTAATTTCTCCAGTTTTTACTATTTAAAAACATACGTCGTTGTCGTAATATTTTTTTACCATCTTCTCCTTCTGTTTTTTTACAAACTCTTTACCTTTATCTAACGAAGCATCTTCTTCATAAATAACTTCTTTTTGGGATTTTAATCTCCTCTATTTTAGACTTAGTCCCCTTTTATAATAACTGTATTTGTAGCTTCTGTTCTTACTGAAGTTCTACTCATTTCTTCTACAATATTCGTCTTTTTTTATTTAATCTTGATTTTATAGTTGTAACAACTTTACCATCTTTTTCCAGTAAATTCACTGATATAACCATAATCTTTTTGTTTCATCACCAGTGTAAGTTACTTTTAATGGAAGCTTTTTCTTCTTTAGTTGTTGTAATTATTTCTCCATACAAAGCTTTTAACATTCACGTTTACATCTACTAAATCAAAACTGTCATCATTATATATTACTTTTTACTCTTCCCTCTTTATTTCCAGAACTTGAAGTATTTGGTTTAATTTCCCATATAATATTTTTTTATAGGTAGATTATTTTTTTTCAATAGATAATTCCTCGTTAGGTTTATCCCCTTCATAAAGTTCATAAGATTTCTTAATTGGTTCATAATAATCTTTTTGAGTTTTATTTAAAAATAAATGAGGCTTCTTGTATTTCATTTTTCCAAATTAGCCAATCTATTTTTTTCTTCCACTAATTTATCGTAAGTTTCTATTTTTATCTAAATTATCCTTAACTTCTTTTTAAAAAGATTATTATAGTTATTCAGCAATTTATCTTTTTTTGACTATTAAATTCAGTTGCTACTTCTACCGGTTTTTAATGAAGTATCTGTATTTTTTTAAACATTTCCAATTTATTCGTAGCTTTTTGCTATCTCATCTGTTAATAAAGTTTTATCTAATTTTAAACCACTAACAGACGTTTTATATTCTTCTAACAATGTTTCTAATTCTTTAGTTAAATCTTTTATCTCCGATTGTTTAGCACTACTATTATTTAATAATTCTTCAACTTTTTGTAGTTTAGTGTCTAATTCTACTTTTTTTTGCATCATAATAATTTTTTTGTTTCCGCAGTTTTATGCTCTGTGTCTACTCTCTTCTCTTTCTCATCAGATGCTTTTTTTGTTTAATAGCTTTCAACTCTTCGAAATTCGGTAATACTTTTTACTACTACATTTATATTTTGGATCCACTGTTTTTTTCCTAAATAACTTATTGTTACTGGTAAAACATGATTTCCTGCTGTCGATTGAACTTCATCAGGAACATTTATATTCAATATTGCTGTATTAGGTAAATTATCTAAATTTAATTTTTTTCAAGACTTCTTCTCTTGATATTTTATTTAACGCTAATATTTCTACTGGATTTTGATCTTTCAATGAAATTTTTTTATATTCTCATTTACTATTTTCCTTACTTCTTCATCCGTTGGTTCTGCTATCTTTAAATCTTTCAATACTGGATTTTGTTTTCCTTACCACTAACTCCAGTTCTTTTCACCTATATTAAAAATTATCATCATCATTTAACAATGCTGAAAAGTAAGAATTAGAACTATGACTTCCCCATCTATATAAGTCAATACATCTTTATCATTATATAATAATCCTATAACCCTATCGTTGCTCATCCCATAATGTTTAATTTTTCCCTTGTTTAGCCAATTTCTTACTTAAGATACTTTTTATTATATAAGTTTCTATTTAGAATAGATGCATTAATTTTTTTGGTGCATTAAAAGTTGTAGCTTTTTTTTAAAAAAATATTATTATAGAAATTTTTTTATATTTTTTTCAGCTATAGAATCTATATAGTTTCCATTTTCCTCATTAGCTAATCTATGTAATTTAACTACCGCACGTTGAGTTAGATAACCACCCAATGAGTGTCCAGTTATATAGAAGTTTTTTTATATCTTCTCTCTTACCAATATCTTTTATTATTTCTTCTATTTCCCAACCTTGCCTTGGATCTTGTCCTAATCCAATAACAGCATCATTTTGTACATCCTTACTACCATGAGTTCCTCTTATTGCAAGAACATGAACTAAGCCATCTGGTAAGAACGGAAATGTACTTTTTGTCTTAAATATTACTGCATCAAGTCCACTATCATAATGATAGGTTTTGTCAACTTCCCAATATGAAGATAGTTCATTGTGCATAAGTTCATATTCATTTTTTTAGCTCTTGAATCATCTTTAACAATGTTATCAGCATTAGTCCACTTATAATCTCTATTTAAAAACTTTCTTAATATACTCGTCATCACGATATGCTAGCTTCATAAACATAACCATATCCCGATCAGTCACATACCACTTAAAATTGTCATCATCAGCTGGTTTATTCAAATCACTATGGTCGTTATCCGGTATACCATCACCATCTGTATCCTTTAAAAATGGATGCCCATAATATCCATAATAAGTTTTTCCATCTTTCTCATAAATATAGATTTCACTACCATTTTTGTGCATCATCCCCATCACTATCTTCATTTGCTTTTTAATGGAGTTTTTCCCAAAAAAAGCAAATTATCAATTTTTCCATCTTCTGTCGTTATTAAACCTTTTGAAATTTTCTCAAAATCTTCATTTGTTGCAAATCGCTTTTGCAGATTCTATTTCTGAATTTATAGATCTTTTCCTACGAGATTTTTGTTTTTTTCAGCAACCGTTTTTTTCTACAGAACTCTTTTCCTCTATTGAGTCACCATTCTTTTCTATTGAGTAAACTTTTTCTCCGCTTCCTAAAAACAGTTGTATCTTCAGGATTTTTTTCTTCTATTGGGTTACTTTTTCTTTTCTACAGAATAATTTTCTTTAGCATTATTTGAAACATTTTTTTCCACATTACTTGTTTCATTTGCTATATTTACTTCATTTTTATAAGTTTCTTTTAGGTTTTTTTCCTTTTCTATAATAGTGCTATTTTCTTTATGTATATTTTTCAGAGTTAGTTTCGCTTGCTAAAGCTGGAGTTGCTAAAAAAATATGAAAGCTCCTACCATCACTGAAAAATGTTCCAACACTGAATTTTTTTATTGAATATTTCAACACCTTATTTTTTTATCTTTACTTACCATGGGTACTCCTTACTATTATAAATTTCTATACTAGATTGACAGATAAACATAAAAAAATCAAATCTATAAATCTAATTATTATATAAATCACCTAAAAGGTATAAAAAAATTTAAATGTATAAACAAAATTTTTTTACTAAACATTAAAAGTAAAAATTTTCTAAAAATAAAGCTTTATAAATTTCATAAAATATTTCACATTATAAATCTTATTATTTCTAAATTATTATAAAAACCCGTTAAGTATCCTTATTTTTAAAAAAATATCTAACCTTAAAAGTCATTACCTTCATATTGTTTTCCTATTAACTAAAAAAATAACTTCTACTAAAAAAACTTAAAAATCAATAAAAAAATACTATCAACAAAAAAATATAATCCTTTTTATTAACTAGTATATATTCTTTTTTTACAGTTAAATAGCTTATTTCCTTCACATTCTATTTTAGAGTTTTAATATTTATTTGTCAAGAATTTATGACAAGTTCTGACTATGTTCAAAGTCCACAATATTGTTATATTTTTCATCATAACTTCATTTCTGATAAATAAATAAAAATTATAAATAATAACACATACTATTAAATATAAAAACTAACTGCCATGAGAGTATCTTAACATCCCTAAATTTTTAAAGATAAACTTATACACATGATAGTTTATTAATATCTAAACCCACCTTATAACAAAACTTTTAGATATCTAATAAACTTTGCGGGAATCTCAACAAAATCACTTTCTTCAAAAATTACAATTTTTTTGTCACTCACTTTTTAATCATTATATAAAAAGGCTCATCCAAAGATGAGCCTCTTACCTTAATTAAAGATATTATTTTTTTCTATTTCATTAATACCACCAAAGTTTTTTTGGTATCTATGTCCTATTTGTAATGATAAATCTTTTTTTATTTTTGGTCAGCACCGTTAATATATAATTTACCAGCTTCATACATATCAATCATTTCATTTGGTACACTAGAAATAACTATGCTTCCATTGTTATCACTTTCTACTTGTGAGAATTTCACACTGTAGTCTCCTGCCGGAAGATCATCGAAAATACCAACGAAGAGTATATGTTTGTAGTGGTACTTCCCAATACAATTCACGATAAATAAATTCATGTTCTCTTACAACTTTATTATCTTTTTATCTATTATCTCTACTTTATACTTCGAATTATTTTTTTCTCATCATATGAAGAAATATATCCTCGAACATAATTGAAACTACGATTAGCTTTAAATGTCTGTTCTACTTCTGTATCTTTATTAACCCTAACTATTCCATCTCTTAAATAATTATCCGTTGCATAAATACTAATACCATTTATTACACGTGAATCATAGTCTAGGTTCATCGAATAAGATGGTCTTAAGAAACTATCACTTCCTACTTGAAGAGCAAATACTACTCCAAAAAGCAATATAAAGTTTTTTTCTTGTACTTATCAAATATAGTCGTCTCATATCTTTCAGCAAATAGTATTATACCTTTTCGCTCCTAGAATAAAAAAATTATCGGCATCCATGCATAAACATATCTTGGTTTAGCTTCCCAGATTAAATGGAACATAAACACCCCTGAAGATAATAATTTGGAATAAGAAGCATGAAGTAATGTATTCTTTTTCTACGTTTATAGATGTAATATACCATACCAAAGATAATCACGACATACATCATTTGAGAAAGATATATGAAGAAACTATTATTACTTCCATAGAAAAAGTTGCCACAAGAAACCATCTCCATCTCTTAGTGCACGTGTACCATTCGTATAATTAATGGTACCATCACTCCAATTACCTCTTACTTTAAGAACTACCATAAGTAAATTAAGGAAGATTGGTCTATGAGTTAATCTATTAAAGAATAAGCCCAGGTCATCTGCCATCTTGTTTTGACTAAGATATGTAAATTGGAAATCCTGCCAGTTATAACTACCACCTTGAATACTCATACCCATCATTACCCAGTGCAACATTGGAAACTTATATCCATCATCTTTCCAAAATCCATAGTGCGCCCATAGCATATCGAATCCTTTTTCCAAACAAGACAAATGCAATTCCAAAGGTCACTAATAATAGAATTAAATTTTTATACCATTTAAAAAATAGTAAGTACACTATTAACGCTGGTAAGATAATAATTATATTAGATCTTAAGTTCCATGCAAATGCAACTAAAATAGCTACTGCTACAATATGCTTTTGTTCTAAAGATAAAGCTTCCATCTGATGGTATAAGGACATATATTATTAAAAGCAACGATAATTACCATTAGAGTATCTGAATAATAGAATAAACTATACATTTGGAAAGGAATGTATAATATCATTAATCCTAAAAATTATCGTTTGCTTTTTGCTTTGTAAGTAATTTCCCAGCTGTCTTATATGTTAAAAAAATATTGTCGCCGTTGTTACCAAAAAAACAGAATATATGTAATGTCCACACTTCTGATATATGTAGAAATGCAGCTATACGATATATCCAGTATAGAATAATTGTCGGTGTAATATTATTCGGATAAACTAAAAAAATATCTCTCACCAGAGAATTTTCCGTAGTTTAGCATGTAATGTGCTTCATTTTTCTATCTCTGCACCATCTGAAAAAGTTTAATGTATCCATAGATAAAAATAATCGCCTGAAATACTAAATATACTAGTATAATAATTCGATTATATTTTTTTAATCCAACTTCATCTGTTGCTAACACTTTTTTTACTGCATAAATAAACAGTATGAAAAACGACTGGAACTCCTAACAGAAGTGCCAACGGATTTAATATTCTTTCATATACAAAAGGTGCAACATATGCCCAAGTTAAAGCTATTGTAAACAAAGCTATAAACGCATATGAAAAACACATTATGCAATATTCGCCTCATAATTATCTCCTATCCTTTCTGTTAAGATGATTTGCAAACATTATCGGAGACATTGCTATCATCGTTTTTATTTATGAATGTGTCACTATCAAAATAGTTTTTTTCTTGATTTTATTAGCTCTAAAATCTCTATTTCCTCGGACATATTTTCATACATTCTAAGTACATCAAAAAAGTAAATATCCACAAAGTAAATTTAAACTCTCCTCATATTTTTTTATTTTTGTTTAAATTCTTCAATTTTATTAAATGCAATCATTATTCTTCTTGTTGAAGCTTCAATCATTGCATTATTTCTTACAGATTTATTTTTCTTCTAAATCTTTATAACCTACTTTTTGCTACTTGACTTACTTTTACCTGCAACATCAAAGACACGTAATTTAAAAATATAAATTTTCTAAAAGCTAACATATCTTCTTGGAATCTTAAATTATAAACATCTAAGAATTTTTTTCTTAAAAAAATACAAGAAGTAACATTATAATTCAAATCACTTTTTTTAATCTCTTAATTTCTTCTATAAGGTAATCTTGCCCTGATGATATAGTCTCATTTAATATACTTGGATAACCATTCCTTGTTAATATTGCTATATCAAGATTTTTTTCTGTGATACTTCATTAAATAATAATTCCAAATAATTTGATTTTTAATTTCGAACTCTCTTCAACAAAAAAACTACATATTCTCCTTTAGCAAAAATCCAAAGCACAATTTTTTTCGCTGATGAATTAGAACCTAGCTGTTTTTTTATGTAGTTAATTTTATTATTATCTAATGCAGCTACCGCTTCTTCTATCTCAGAATCTGAAAGATCATCAACAACTATTATTTCAAATTCTTGAAAAACTTTGATTAAAAAAATGTCTTTTACAATACTTTCTAGTCTATCAACACCTCTATATGCCGCTAAGACTACTGTAATTTTTTTGTTTTTATTAGTTGTTTTTTTATTTTTTTCGTTAATATTTCATTTCCCAAAAAGCATCGTATCTAAGAAGATGTCTTTGGTTCTATCTAATGTTTTAACCATAATTTATCCTCTATATTTTAAGGTTTTATCATTTTATTATATCATAAATACTAAGTTTTTTTCATTTAGTATGAGAAAAACAAACAAAAGAAGTGACTCAAAAAGTGTTGACTGTATTAAATCAATTCCTTTGAATCACTCTACTAGCATTATATATCTATTTTTAAAATTATATTCTATAAGAATAACTTAGAACGCTCTCTTTCTCTACTTAATTTAGCAGAACGTGCTTTTAAACTAACTAGAATTGCTCCTCCTACAAGAACGACAATTAGATAAATAAATAATATCTTAATATCACGTTCTACCGCTGGAATATATACCCCACCTACCGCTTCACGTAGTAAACCTATAGAATAAGTGAACGGTACTTTTGGATATAACGCTTGGAAGAATTCTGAAGTCATTTGAATTGGGAATGTTCCCCCCGAACTTCCTAATTGTAATACTAACAGCACTATACAAACAGCTTTCCCTACATTTCCTAAAATACACACTATAGTATAGATAATTGAAGAAAAATAGTAGTGAAATTAATAATGCATATAATACAAACCTATATGGTGAGGTTGCCTGTGTTCCTAGCACATACATATCGCCCTAGTGTAATTATTAATGTTTGGAATAACGATATAATTACAAATAGTAGCCCTCTACCAAAAATATTTTTTTGATATGGTTTGTATTTTTTTTCTCTTCATCTTCTACTTTAGTAGTTAATAACGAAGACATTAGTAATGAACCAACCCAAATAGAAAGAACTGTATAAAAATGGTGTCATCGCTGAACCATAATTTTTCTATATGATAAAGTTTATTTTCTTGAAGTTTAACAGGATTTGCGAAAAAAACTCTGCCTGTTGTTTATAGTCAACCTTCAATAAATTAAACAGTTGATTTTTTTATCTATCCCACTGTCAGCTTTTTTTTAATTTCATCTGTTAGCTTTTTGAATCTTACTCTTTGCAGATGGCATTTGGGCCTGTAATGATAATAGTTTTCCATAAGCATTACTAATTTTCACCTCAGTTTCTGATAATTTTTCTTTCTACTGCAGGTAGTTCTCCTTGTGCCCCAGCAATTATGCCACTCACCTTATCAATATTAACCTCTGCCTTACTAAGAACTTGAGAGATCAAAGGTGCAACTTCTACATTTAATTTTGAATTCATATTTGAAGAAACTTCATTAACTCTAGCAGATTTATTTACGAATTCCTCTTTTACAGTATCTGCTATTTCATCATAATGATCCATCTTATTGTAGATATTATTATTTACTTCCTTTATCGTTGTAATATCATTCGATAAAGTTGTTACTCTTTCAAGTTGATTATTAAATAATCTCTCACTTGATAATTTATTAAAAATACTCAAAAAAATATTCTTTACGAGTTGTAATCTTTCTGTACTAGCTTGTAGTCTATTATCTAAAAGCTTTCTGTCTCGCCTTTATTTCTTCTGTTTTATCTGGTTTCTGTTGTAACTCTTTTTGCTATAACATTAGCTTCTTTAGATACTTCCTCTACAACATTAAGATGATTATTAATAATCGGTAATAATCTTTCATTGAATCCCTGTATATTATTAATAGTGATTCCAGCCTTATCAGCAATCATAATACTATTTGTAGCTACTCTATCTATTTCTGGAAGTGTATTTTTGAACATTATTTAAAAATATTATACCCATATTCCACTTTTTCCAATTAATTCACTTAAAAGTACTTTCATATGTAGAAAAAAATTATCATTTAATTTAAAGATTTCCTCTTTTGCTTTTTTTCAATTGATGGAAGATTTTCTTCAAATTTTATCCCCACTTCATGCAGTCTTTTCAAAAAATTATACCATTAGCTGTTTCTACAAAGTTTTTTTACTAATATTATTAGCTATTGCAGAAGCACCACTGTTTGTTATTTTTTTTGGACTAATCGCATTAATTTTTTCATTAACCGTATACTCTATAGTGGCTCTCTTAGGTTCTGTTCTACTAACAGATGTCATATCTTGACTAAAATTTTTTTCGGTACAACAATACTCGCATAATAGTCCCCTATTCTTACTCCATCTTCAGCTTGTTGTTTATTAGAGACAAACTGCCAGTCAAGATTTTTTTATTATTTTTTTCAATCCTTCAACTAAACTTTTACCTAAGTTTAACTCTTTTCCATCAACAGTAGCACCATCATCTTCTGAAGTTACAGCAACTTTTATATTGTTAGTATGTCCATACGGATCCCATGACGATAGTATATTCGGCCATGCATACATTGATGGTAAAAAAATATTAATCCTACTATAATTATCCACGTATTAGTTTTTTTCTAAATACTTCTTTTTATATCATTTCTAAAAAAATCTCTATAATATTTTTTTCAACTTTTAATCTCCTCTCTATAAATTAATTAACAAAAAAACAATTAGAGATATCATCTATCCCTAATTGTTAACCTACCTATTATATCATGAAATACCTACTAGTTAAAGTAATTTCATTATATTCGAACTTAATCCATATACAGAACTACATTATCTTTACTAGAATGTTTTTATATCTATAATTCTTTGATTACTACTTCCTCTAAATCTAAGGCTTAAATCTTTTTAAAAAAACTAATAAATGGGCCATCTACCAAGACATCACACAGTCTTAATAATTCCTTTTTTTATCCTCACTACCATTTTAGGAGCTGTTCATATGTATAACCACTATAGACCCAGATATCTTTTGTTGAACTGAACTCATCTCTTACTCTTTTCGCTAAAGATTTAGCTACCTGAGTATTAAGAAACGGCTCTCCACCCAAAAATCGTTAGTCCTTGTACATAAGAATTATTTAAATCCTGGATTATTTGATCTTCTATTTCTTTTTGTATATAATTGACCTGCATTAAAGTTTTGAATACTTTCATTAAAAACACTCTTTACAAGCGAATAAACAACCACTTAGATATATTGAACATCTTACTCCCTCTCCATCAACGAATTGAAATGGTTTATAATCAGCATATTTTTTTCTTAGAATATGCTTCAGCTAGCCAAGTACCGTTAGCTTCTTTAAATGTTCTCATCATACATTTATTATTAGTAGTTTTCTTAGTAGCACTATATTCTGAATTGTCTATCGTGCTAATAATAGTTCTTAATTTTTTTCTTCTCTTGACATAATCCTCACCCCTTATATTCATATAATATCACTTTTTAAAAAAATGAATTACAATTTATCTTATAAAGAGATCCTCAAAAAAATCTTTATTTTTTTGAGAAATCGATTTTATCGAGTAACAATAATACAGTTTGTTAAATACCTAAAAAAAGTTTTTTTATAAAGCGAAATTAGATATCAATGAAGTACCATATCTAAGATTCTCATATAAACTTTCTAAAATTTGAAACTTTTTGATTCAGCACCTTCAAAAATATATCTTATATAAAACGACAAAAGAAAGACTTAGGAAAAATTAATTTTTTTATAAAAATCAAAATCCTAAGTCACTAGTATCTAACTCCATATATAAGTATTACTTATCTGCGGTAATATTTATAATGTTGCTCTTACTCTTATTTAATTTCTATAATATCTGTAGCAAATTTATCAAATTCCTTACTATGAGTTATTATCAAACTTGTAATATTGTGTTCTTTTTAAGTAATTAAAAAAATGTTTTTCTACTATTAATTCACTCAAATTGGTATTCATAGCACTTGTCGGTTCATCCAAAAATAATAAACTTAGGTCTTCTTATTAATATTCTAGCCAACTCTAGTCTTTGCTTTTTCTCCACCACTTAAGTTTTTTTCCGTTTTCTTTCAATAAATAATTATATCCTAATTTATCAATCAATTCTTGCAGGTGTAATAATCTAACTATTTCATCAAGTCTGTCCTCGTATGAATCACCCTAAGAGAATATTATCTCTTATTGTAGCTTCATATATGTATGGTTCTTGACTTACTTTCAAAAAAATTCTCCTAAAACTTGAATATTATTCTTATATATATCTTTTTTTCATTGATTAAGACTTCACCATCTAACTTATATGCACCTTCTTGCAAGTTTCTTAATATAAGATTAGATACTGTCGTCTTTCCTACTCCACTTCTTCCTTTTTAGAACTAGAAAAATCACCCTTATTTATGTTTAATCTAAAAATCAGATAAAAATCAGATTGTCTTTAAAAATAAAAAAACTAGCTATATTCACATTTACACTGTTAAATTTACTTATTTTTTTAATACTTCTTTCTCTTCATTGCTTTTTATTATTGAAAGTCTTAGACAACTCACTTTCTATCTTATGAGCAGTCTGCCTAACAGTTATTTTTATCTGATATAGAATTTATAGGTTCATCTAACATTCTAACTGTAGAAAAATATTGCAATAGCCGAACCTACGGAAAAAAATCTTTTATATATTATAAAAATACACTGAAAGTAATAGAGAAACAATAGGTAGTATAAATGCAACAGTAGCAGATATACCTACATATAACGAAAAAAATACTTAGCTAAGGCAGTATTGACCTTTATTCTTTTTATTTATAATGTTCTCTTTAAGATAATCTATAAAGTACTGTTCTTTATTTAATTGCTTTTAAATCAAAAATAACCTAATATTGACTGAAGTATATATTGATTAGTTTCACCTAATAATTTCTGTTCACTTTTCATACAATTCGAAAGCTTCTTACTTATTTGTTTTATAATAAAAAAAGCATACCAATATTACAGAGAATAATATAAGTGTTATCATAACATTATACCTACACATAAATATCAATATAGAAAACAAAATAAAAAGACTGCGTTACTAAAAATAACTTTACCTTGAGAATACCAATCTGATATCTTAATACTATCTGACGTTAACTTAGATAATATTTCACCACTTTTTGCTTCTTTAAAAATCATTATATTCACTTTTTTTAAAAAATTTATCATAAAAAAATACTCTAAAACAGAAAAAAATTTCCAAGAAAAAAAGTTTTCTTAAAAAAATATTGAGAAAAGAAATAACAATAAAAAAATAAAAATACTAATACTACTATCAAGTATTTAACAAAATGATAAACTCTCTCAAAATCTTTAGATATCAAACTATCCAAGATAACTTGAATAATAAAAAAATTGATGTTAAATTTACTATAGTTCTTAGTAATATAGAAATTATAGTAATAAGTTGAACAGTATACAACTTATTATCATAGTATTTTTTTGTACGATTCATAAACTTCTCCTATCCATTTATTACACATTACTTCACGTAGCCTTATTTTTATTAGCTAACAATAGAGTAAAAACTTATCTTTTTACAAAAATACATCTTAGATAATAAATAGATTATATCATTTTTTTCAGAATAATGTAAATTTAATTATTAAAAAAATCTGAAAAATTAAAAACTAGTAAATTTATGATTTTTTTATCTCTTATTTTTACGACTAATTAGAATTTATCTCCTAAAAATTACAAAAAAATACTATTTTCAAATTATCTAAACTGTTTTATAATTATTATAATTTAAAAAAATTTATTTAGTTGTAATATTGTAATGGGGGACCCAAAAGTCCTAAAAATGTAACAAAGTTCAGATGAAAAACTCATAGACGCAGTGGTTTATTGATATCTAAATTCGCTTTATAAAAAGCTTTTTTTAGATATCTAATAAACTAGTGCGGGAGTGACTCGACAAAAATCGATTTCTCCGAAATCACGATTTTTTTGAGTCACTCCCATTATTACAACATATTTTTTTTATAAAAATTACGAGGTGCCTTATGAGAGTATTAATAACTGGTTTTGATAAATTTGGTGGTGAAAGTATAAATCCTTCAAGTTTATGTGTTAATAGCTTACCAAATGTAATAGATAATATAGAAATAAAAAAATTATCCTACCTACAGTCTTCAAAGACAGCTCACGTGTTTTTAGAAGAAAATATAGACTCATTTTCTCCTAACATCGTTATTTGTGTTGGTCAAGCTGGCGGAAGAAGTAAAATTACACCTGAACGTATCGCGATAAACATTGATGATGCTAGAATCCCAGATAACATTGGAAATAGCCCTATTGATGAAACCATAAGAAAAGATGGTGAAAAATGCATATTTTTCTACACTACCAATAAAGGCTATTGTTGAGGAATTGAATAAAAAAATAATATCCCTTCTGCTATTTCTAATACTGCTGGTACTTTTTGTTTTGCAATCATATTATGTATGAATCTTTATACCTAACTTCAACAAAAATATCCAAATATTAAAAGCTGGATTTATTCATATCCCGTATATTGAAGAACAGGTTTTTAAACAAGCCTAATATGCCTTATATGAAAAAAGAAGATATTATCGTTGCTTTAGAATTAATAATAAAAAAATGCTGTGACTTATTATGACAAAGAAGATAGAAAAATTAACGGGTGGGTTAGAACATTAATTAATGCTAAATTTCTACTCAATACAAACAGAGTCAAATTTTTCATAAACAGTAAGAAAAACACTGAAAAAGAAACTATGAAACATATTATTTTTTTAGTGTTTTCTTTTTTTGTGTTGACAAAGTAGTATACTAGGTATATAATATATTGGCTATATTATTTTTTTAGGTGGTGAAATTATGTTAAAAGATGCGTTAGGTTATAAAAATTATAACGCTATTAGAGAACATGAGAAGTTATACTAAACAACCTCTAGCTGAGATAGGTATTACACATGGGCATTTCATTACTCTTATTTATGTTTCGGAAAAATGAAGGTGTTACCCAAGCTCAACTTGCTGAAATACATAGAAAAAGATAGAAATATTGTTGGACGTAATATAGATGCTCTTGAAAAAAACAAAAATTTTTGTTATTAGAAAACGTGGAGTAAAAAGATAGACGTTCTTATACACTACATTTAACTGAAATAGGTAAAAAAAGTTTTATCAACTCACTCTAATCTACTAAACACAGCTGAAAAAAAGAGGTTCTTAAAAAACTTAACTGAAGAAGAAATTTCTACTTTCTTCACACTATTGAATAAAAATAACTTAAGGAGGAGATCATATGGAAAAAAACACAAAAATTATATAGAAAATCCGCTAGGTACAAAACCTATAAAAAAAACTACTTATATCATTTGCTTGGCCAGCTATTACAGCGAATATTATTAATGCGATGTATAGTGTAATTGACCAGATTTTTTTATCGGTCAAGGTGTTGGCTACTTAGGTAATGCTGCAACAAATGTCGCCTTTCCCCTTACAACTATTTGCCTAGCTATAGGTTTAATGATAGGAATTGGTGCTGCCTCTAACTTTAATCTTGAGTTAGGTCGTGGTAATCCTGAAAAAAAGCGAAATCTGTAGTTGGTACTGCAGTATCTTCATTATTTATAATTGGTATTATTATTACAATTTTTAGTTCATATATTCTTAAAACCTCTTATGTATGCATTTGGATCCACAGACGAAATTTTTAGAATATACAATGACATTCGCTGGAATTACTTCTTTAGGGATTCCATTCTTACTAATTTCTATTAGTACTAATCCTATTGTTCGTTCGGATAATAGCCCTAAATATTCAATGTTTGCCATTATTTTTGGTGCAGTACTTAATACTATTCTTAATCCAATCTTTATCTTTGGATTTGGTTGGGGAATTGCTGGATCAGCTTGGGCTACAGTTATAAGCCAATTCTTATCTGCTTTGATTCTTGTTTTATATTTTCCAAAAATTCAAAAAGTGTTAAATTTACTAAGCAAGACTTCATACCTAAGATACCTTTATTAAAAAGTCGCTGCAGGATTTGGAATGCCTTCATTTGTTTTCCAAGGTTCTAATATGATAGCTCAAATAGTAACAAACAATTTATTAAATATTCACGGTACTAATTCTGTGTACGGGAATGATATTCCTATAGCTGTAGCTGGAATCGTAGCTAAAAATTTATATAATATTTATAGCTATTATTATTGGATTAATTCAAGGGGCTCAACCAATTTTTTTGGATATAATTACGGAGCTAAAAAAAGTACGAAAGAGTTCGTACTACAATGAGATATACCATGAAGTATGCAATGATTATCTCAATTACATTCTTCTTAATCTTTGAGATTTTTTTCCTAAACAAATTATTAGTCTATTTGGTAATGGTAATGAACTTTACTTTGAGTTTGCAGTTAAGTATATGAGATTCTTCTTGTTATTTACATTTATCAATGGTGTTCATATTTCAAGCTCTACTTTTCTTCTCTGCAATAGGAAAAACCAAAAAAATTGGAGTTACTATTGCCTTAACTAAGCAAATTATAGTGCTAATACCAATGTTATTTATTCTTTCACATTTCTTTGGTATCGAAGGAATAATCTATGCCACTCCAGTAACTGACCTTTGTGCAATTTCAGTTTCACTATTCTTCTTAATAAGAGAATTTAGAACTATGCCAAAAACAAAAATATTATTTAGATAAACTAAAAAAAGCAATCTAGTGAATTTAATCATTAGATTGCTTTTCGTTATTTATTATCTTGTAGCTACATATTTTAATTCATCTTTATGTTTAGCTAAGAAATCATTCATTTCGTTATCTGGAATTTGACGTAGGTACAGGTTAGAACGAATTGTTTCGTCTTCCTCACGGCAAGTAGATAATACTAAGTATTTATCATTTCCTTTAAGCTGAACGCTATCGTTTTTAGTTGCTGCATCTTTCTTAACATTTGTTAATTGGTTTAAGAAATCTTCATCATTTTCAAAATCTAAACGGTAGAATGAAGTTGTTTCTGGCACGATTGTTAAGAATGCTGCTTCGTAGTAGTATTTTCTCTCAGGAGTTTCAATAACTACGAATTTGTGTTTATCCATGTATTCTTGTTTATCATAGTAGTTAACATCGTTAAACATACGGTGATCTCCAACTTTACTTCCACGAGCGTGACCGAATAACCAAGTTAATCTATCATGGAAATCTTTTTTGTTATCCATATCCATGAATACAGTACCAAGGTAAGGAACGTGTCCACCTTCAAAAGTTTTTGTCTAAATACGTTTCGTTGTCATTAGTTTGAACTACTGGTTCATCTAACTGTGTACCTGGAGCATAAACATAAGCTACAGTTTCATTATTCGTCTTAGATAATTCTGAAAAAAACGTTTTGATAAATAATCTTTCTCTTCTTTACTTACTGTATAAGTTGCTTTTGATGATGAACTAGAACTTGTTCCTTTATCATCACTACACCCTGCTACGAATACAGCAGATGTTACTAAAGCAATTGCTAAAAAGTAAAAATAGAGAAAAAAACTTTTTAAAGTTAAATACTTTTTTCATTATATTTTTCCTCTCTATTAAAAAAATTAATAACTGTTTATCATTATACAATATCTCAATAAATATTGCTATTAATTTTATTTTACAAATTATTTACTTTTTATCTTACTACTACAGCTGTTCCTGTAACTGTAACTAAAAAGCATATTATTACCGTCTCCTCCTAGAGGATCAAAGTCAATTCTAACTCCGATAATGGCATTAGCACCCATCTCAGCTGCACGAGCTTCTAATTCTTTTAAAACTTGAGCTCTTGCTTGAATAATTTCATCTTCATACCCTTGAACTCTTCCACCGAAAAAGGTTTCGAATTCCTGCTCCTATATCTTTGATAACATTAATCCCAGCTACTACTTCACCTGTAGCTAATCCTCTATATTCTACTACTTCCATTCCAGGAATATAGTTTGTCGTTGCGATAATCATAATATTTCTTCCCTTCCTCTTATTAGTCTACTAAAATATCTACTACTTCTTCTAGTGTTGCTCCTAAGAAGTAAGAGTTAATATCAATTTGTTCTAAAAACTTTTTGAATATCTTCTTTTTGGTATTTTACACCCACTAATTTTTTTAGCAATATCTTCTACATCCATTACTCCGAAGAAGTCTCCGTAGAATTTGATATTAGTAATAACACCTTGTTCTACCATGATATTAGCTTCAATTTTACCTGTTTTAAGTCTTCTATTACGTTTAATGTTGAAGTCAGGATTTTTTTACCATATACCCAATCCCATGAGTTGTTTTTTTCTTCTTGAATAGATAAGATTGCAGCTTCGTCTTCTTCAGTTGCAACAAAAATCTGTCATTTCGTATTTTTTTCACTCATATATTTTTTAAGAGCTGCAACGAAATCTTGAACTGTCATATCTTGGTTTTGGAAGGTGATCTTTAATGTTTGTTACACGCGAACGTACTGATTTAATACCTTTTGATTCAATTTTTATCTTTTAGATACTTTTTAAAGCATCCGCTAAAACTGATGTATCAACATCAAACATTAAGCAACCATGGTGCATAATACGACCATTACGTACGTATTGAGCATTACCACAGAATTTTTGCCCGTCGATTTCAAGGTCATTACGTCCTGTAAATTCTGCTTTAACTCCTAATGAGTCTAATGCGTCAAGTACTGGTTGTGAAAATGATTTGAAGTCGAATTCTTCACCACTTCTACCATTTGAGATAATTGTGTAGTTTAAGTTGTTTAAATCGTGGTAAACTGCACCACCACCACTTACACGACGAACGATTTTTGATATCTTTGTCATCACAGAATTTTTGGTTTACTTCTTCTGTTGTGTTTTGGTTTTTACCAACAACGATACATGGTGAGTTTATCCATAACATAAACACATCATCTTTTTCTGCTAGCTCATTAAAAGCATAAAACTCTAATGCAGTATTGTAGCGTGGATCATTACTTTTTTTGATTCTATATATATCATATTAATCTCCTTAATAATTAACTATTTCTTTACTCCTTATTATACCATTTTTTTGCTAAGTAAAACACTAAATTTTTTTATCCAAATTAATATTTTTTTATGTTATTTCAAACAAACTTAGGTTAGATTATGGTATAATTATAAGGAATTATTAAAAATTATTTTAAAGGAGTTACCCTTTTTATGACAAAAAAATTATTTTTAACTGGAGATGAGACCAACTGGTAAACTTCACTTAGGACACTATGTTGGCTCTTTAAAAAAATCGTATAGCTTTACAAAACGAAGATGATACTGAAGTATTTATTATGATCGCCGATCGACAAGCACTTACTGATAATGCCGATAACCCAGGAAAAGTTATCGAGAATATTACAGAAGTAGCACTTGATTACCTTGCAGTTGGAATCGATCCTAAAAAAACTACTATTTTTTTATCCAATCACAAATTCCACAACTTGCAGAATTATACATGTACTATATGAATTTAGTATCAGTTTCTAGATTACACCGCAACCCTACTGTTAAACAGGAAATTAATGATAAAAAAATTTGGTGAAAAGTATTCCTGCAGGATTCTTTACTTATCCTGTAAGCCAAGCTGCGGATATTACTGCCTTTAAAGCAACGCACGTTCCTGTTGGTGAAGATCAAAAACCAATGCTTGAACAAACTCGTGAGATTGTTCGTGACTTTAATAGAACATATAATAAAGAAGTTCTAGTATTACCTGAGATTGTACTACCACCAAAAAATCATGCTCGTCTTGTAGGTATTGATGGACAAGGAAAAATGAGTAAAAGTTTAAACAATGGTATATATTTAGGGGATAGCGAAGAAAAATATTAAGGCTAAAAATCATGAAAATGTATACTGATCCAAATCATATTAAGATTGAAAGATCCAGGTCAGGTTGAAGGAAATGTAGTATTTAAATACTTAGACATTTTTCGATACTCGCACTGATGAAGTTGCTGAACTTAAAGAACACTACTCACGTGGTGGACTTGGTGACATGAAACTAAAACGTCGTTTAAATGATGTAATGCAAGACTACTTACGCCCTATAAGAGAGCGTCGTGAAGAATTCGCAAAAGATAAAGGTGAAGTATACAGAATTCTTAAAGCTGGAAGTGAAAAAAAGCTGAGAAAGTTGCAGCGGCTACTTTAGATGAAGTAAAAAGATGCAATGGGAATTAATTACTTCAAAAAAATAAATTTTTTTATAGGGGAAGAGCTCTACTCTTCCTCTTAATCGTTTGAATTATTATAAAAAAACAAGGAGGTCTTATGGCAAAAAAAGAAAAAAACAACAATTGTCACTATTTTCAATTATATCAATTGCAATAGTAATTTTAGCATCATTTGCTATTACTTATTACACGAATAAATCATCAAATAAAAAAATTCAAATACTGCTACAACATTCACAAGTGTTTCGAAAAATTCCTGATGATGTGATAAACTCTCTTACAGCACCTAAAGAAAGTGAAGCGACTGACGATAATAAGTATAAAGTACTAAATAATAATAATCCATACTTCTCTAAAGAAGACTTAGCTACGACTTCATTTGAAAAACTATAGTCAATTAGATAAACTTGGTCGTGTCGGACAGGCAAATGGTATCATCGGTGTTGATTTAATGCCAACTGATAAACGTGAGGAAATTGCACATGTTCGTCCTAGTGGGTGGCAAAGTAACAGAGGAACTCATGTTTACGATAGATCGCATTTAATTGCTTTCCAACTAGCTGGAGAAAAATGATAATGATAAAAAAACCTTATGACAGGAACAAGATTTATGAATCTTAATATGATTCCCTTTGAAAATGAAGTTGCTGATTATGTTAAGAAAACTAAAAAACATGTACGTTATCGTGTAACTCCTGTTTTTAAAGGTGATGACCTAGTTGCTCAGGGGGTTATCATGGAAGCAATGTCAGTTGAAGATAATGGTAAGAGTGTTAAATACAATGTATTCTTACCAAACTTCCAAAAAGGTGTTACTATCGATTATAAAACAGGTAAATATACTGTGAAATGAAACTAAGACTTCGAACCTAAAGTGGTTCGAAGTCTTTTCTTAATCTTTTTTTATAAATTTCTCAGCAATCGCTAAACTTATAACTAACAATAAAAATTGCAGCTGCCCATATTAATACGCTGTAAGGATCATCATGTTGAACTATAATTAACCTAATAATCGCTGTGATTCCAATATAAATAAAAATATCTAAGTGGAAAAATGATAATTGTTTTTTTAAAAATATTTCACAATAAGAGCCACAAACTCAAAAATATAGGAAAAAAATACTAATATTCCTTCAACAAAGTGTTGATAATTACCTTGATCAGCTAAAAAAATTTCACACCTTCATGATATATTTCTTTAGCCTCCATTATTAACCCAAATGATAATAATACTCCTATTATTAATAATCCTATATTCATTATCCAAAGGAAAATATCAGATATTATTTTTACTAAATTTCTCCATATTTCACCTCACTAATTTTTTTATACAAGAATCATTATATCATATTAAATCTTAATATTCTATTGAATTAGATTGTAATACAAGTTTTAAACATTAAATATGATATAATAATAAAAAAAGGAGGCGTATATGATTACACTAAAAAAATCAAAGAAAAAAACATTTAACAGATTTATACGATGTTATTTACTCATCAGAAGAACCTGAATGGAGTAAATATAATGCACCATATTTTAATGAATTTAAATATATAAATTTAGAAACATTCTTACTAAAAAAATCATCATGAATATTTCTTAAGTGAACGTGTCTTAGGTATATTTTTTTAAATGATAAACCAATCGGTATTGTAACATATTATTGGGAAAGCTTAGCTACTCGATGGTTAGAAATTGGAATTGTAATATATGATCAAGATGTCTGGGCGAAAGGTATAGGATATGCTGCTTTTATATAACTGGATTAAGATATGTTTTAATATATTTCCCGAAATAGAACATATTGGTCTAACTACTTGGAGTGGAAACACTAGAATGATGAAACTTGCAGAAAAAAACTAGGCCTTCTTTGTGAAGCAAGAATTAGAAAAGTTAGATATTACAATGGTTTATATTATGATTCTGTAAAATACGGAATTTTAAGAGAAGAATTTAATTCTATTAATTACTAGGAGGATAAAAATGATATTTCAATATGGAACTATGGCAGGAATTATAGAAGGCGCTTATAGTGGAAGCATGACTATAGAAGAACTACTGAAATACGGCAATTTTGGAATTGGTACATTTGATGGCATTGATGGTGAAATGGTAATTTTTAGATAGTAAAATTTATAAAACAGATTATTTCGGTAATTCATATCTTCAATCAATCAAAGAAAGTACACCATTCGCTACAATTACTACATTCGAAAAAAAGAATACCAGAAATTTGATAATCTTACGTTTAAAAAAACTTATTAGAAAAAAAGTTCAAGATTACTTAAATCAAAAATTACTTCTATGCAATAAAAAAATTTCAGGAAACTTTCAGAAGATGAATACTAGATCTCCAAAAAAACAAGAAAAAAACCATATCCACCTCTACTAGAAGTACTAGAGAATCAAAATATTTTTCATTATGAAAATACACAAGGTACAATAGTTGGTTTTTTTCTCCTTATTATTCCCAAGGATTAGGTATTGGTGGATTTCATTTACACTACATTAGTAATGATTTAAAAGCGGGTGGACATATCTTTGATTTTGAAATATTAAGCGGTCTTGTAGAAATTTCTAAACCTTTAAATTATTCATTAAAAATTTCCAGTAAATGACGAATATCAAAAATATAAAAAAATAGATGAAACTACTCTTCATGAAAAAAATTAGTATCGCAGAAGTTAAAAAAACTAAAAAAATTTAAATTACACTAGGAATTTTAGTAGAAAAAAATATGCCTATATTCCTAGTGTATTTTTTTCTCATATCCTAAATTTAACAGAGATACATTATACAGAAAAAAAGATGACTAGCAATTTGCTAGCCATCTTTTTCTTTATAAACTATTATTTAGTTTTTTTCTTAGGTGCATGTAGACATAAGTCAACACAGTCAGTCATAGCTTCATATAAAGCTTCAGAGAATGTTGGGTGACCATGGATAATATCCATAACGTCATCAATTGTCATTTCTGTTTGAATTAAAGTGAGACCCTTCGTTGATTAACTCAGCTGCAACTGGTCCAACAATGTGGATACCTAAGATTTCTCTGTATTTAGTATCCATAATTACTTTAACGAATCCTTCACCTTGGTTAGATGCTAATGAACGTCCGTTAGCTGCAAAGTTGAATTTACCAACTTTGATGTCATATTTTTCACGAGCTTGTTCTTCAGTTAAACCAACCATTGCGATTTCTGGGTGAGTGTAAATTGCTGCTGGAGTAGATTTAAGATCAACTTTTTGTGGTGACCCATTGCGTTTTCTGCTGCAACTTCTCCCATCTTGAATGCTGCATGAGCTAACATCTTAGTTCCGTTAATATCACCAGGAGCGTAAATACCTTCAACAGATGTTTCCATGTACTCGTTAACTTTAACACGACCACGTTCCATTTCGAATTGATCTGCTAATTCACCAAGACATGTGTTATCTGGAACACGTCCAATTGATAATAATACTTTGTCTGCAACGATATCTTCTTTTCCTTCAACTTTAACTACTACTTCTTGACCTTTGTCAACGATTTCTAATAATTTAGTTGATGTAAGAACTTTAATACCTTGTTTTTTTGAATTGTTTTTTTCTAATGCTGCAGATGCATCTTTATCCATTCCAGCGATTAAACGATCAGCCATTTCAACGATAGTTACTTCAGATCCGAAAAGTAGAGAATGCTTGTCCTAACTCTGATCCAATAACTCCTCCACCGATAACTGCTAAACGAGCTGGTACTTCATTAATATCTAAGAATTCATCACTTGTAAGAACTTTATCACTATCCATTCCTGGAATATTAATTCTACTTACTTTTGATCCACCAGCTAAGATTACTCTGTCAGCATCAATTGTTTCTTTTCCATCAACAGAAACTTTTTTATCAGCTGTTAATTGTCCAACACCGTTAAATACTTTAACACCGTAAGATTTAAGTAATCCTCCAATTCCTCCTGATAGAGTTTTAGAAATTTTATTCTTAACTGCTACAGTTTGTTCCATATCAACTGAGAATGCATCATTTACAAGTTTAATACCACGGTCTTTAGCAGAACGGATGTGGTTGATAATTTCAGCATTGTGTAGGAATGTTTTTGTTGGAATACATCCACGGTTTAGACATGTTCCACCTAGTTCACGATTTTCTACTAATGCTACTTTACCACCTAATTGAGCGGCTTTAATAGCTGATACATATCCTGCAGGACCTCCACCAACTACTACTACATCATATTCACCACGACGTTCGCGTTTTGGTGCTTCTTCTCCTGCTTTAGTTTCAGGTACTTTAACATCTGCTGCAACTTCTTTAACGATTTCTTGAGCTGCTGCAGTAGTGCTGTCTCCTCCAGGAACTGCTTCTCCAGGTTGTCCAATCCATGCGATAGTTTGAACTACTGGTACAACTGATCCAGCTGGGTGTACAATTTTTAATAAAGTTCCGCTTGCTTCAGCTTCTACTTCCATGTTTACTTTATCTGTTACGATTTCAAGTAGGACTTCTCCTTCTTTTACTTCGTCACCTTCTTGCTTAAACCATTGTACGATTTCGCCTTCTTCCATTTCACTTCCGGCTTTTTGGCATTATAACTTCAACTGCCATGTTTTTAATCACTCCTTATACACTTTATCTTGTTTTATAAATATTATATCATTATTAAATTAGTAATGATAGTGGATTTTCGATAGCTTCTTTCAGAGTCTTCATGAATTTAGCTCCTTCTAATCCGTCAACAACACGGTGGTCCGCTGTTAATGTTAATGTCATGATAGGTCTTACAGTAACCTCACCATTTAATACTACTGGTTTTTTTGTACAGTAGCACTTACACCTAGAATAGCTGTATTTGGTTGGTTAATGATTGGTACGAAGCTCTTAACTCCATACATACCTAAGTTACTAATTGTAAATGTAGAATCTGCCATTTCATCTGGTTTTTAATTTACCAGCAAGAGCTTTTGTTGTAATTTCTTTAGAAGCTACTACAAGCTCTTTAAGGCTCATCTTATCAGCACCTTTAATTACTGGTACTACTAATCCACTATCCATACCAACAGCGATTGATAAGTTTACATAGTGGTGTAAATACATTTCTTTTTCATCACTTGATAAAGAAGCATTTACATATGGGTGTTTCATTAATGATTTAATTACAGCTAATGAAATAAAGTCAGTAACTGTTGCTTTTTTTACCTGTTTCTTCGATAATTGCATCAACAACTTTTTACGTAAAGCTAATAATTCAGTCATATCAACTTCAACGTTTACAACGAATGTTGGTGCACTGAAGTAAGATTCACTCATACGTTTAGAAATAACTTTACGCATTGGTGACATTGGTACAGTTTCAACAACACCCCATTGATTTTCATTAGGTGCTTTAGCAGATTTAGCGCTTGCTGGTGCAGCAACTTCACTTGCACTTGCACTTGCAGCAGCTTCACTTGCACTTCCGTTAAGAACAGAAAGAACATCTGCTTTCATAATTTTTACCTTTTGGTCCAGTTCCAACGATACCGTCAGTATTAATTCCTTCAACTTCTGCAATACGTGCAGCAAGTGGAGAGATTTTAGCTTTTGCATTTAGTTTATAATCAACTACATCGTCTTTATGAACACGACCTTTAGCTCCAGTACCTTTTACTTGAGATAAGTCGATTCCGTTTTCACGAGCATACGCTCTAGCTGCTGGTGTAGCACGAAGACCAGAGTTGTCAAATACTACTACTTCTTGAGCAGGTGTTGCTTCAACTTTAGTTTCAACAACAGTTTCTTCTACTGGTGCCGCTGCAGCTGCTGGTGCCGCTCCAGCTCCAGGTACAGCTTCTCCAGCTTGTCCAATCCATGCAATAGTTTGAACTACTGGTACAACTGATCCAGCTGGGTGTACAATTTTTAATAAAGTTCCGCTTGCTTCAGCTTCAACTTCCATATTTACTTTATCTGTTACGATTTCAAGTAGGATTTCACCTTCTTTTACTTCGTCACCTTCTTGCTTAAACCATTGTACGATTTCGCCTTCTTCCATTTCACTACCGGCTTTTGGCATTATTACCTCTACTGCCATATTCTATTCACATCCTTCACTAACTAAATTTTTATTTTTTATTTACAGCTTTTCTAATAGTTTCTTTGATGTCTTCTACATCAGGTACAACTAATTTTTCTAAGTTTTTAGCTGATGGAATGTGTGTGTCAGCACCAGCAACACGGTAAATTGGGCTATCTAAGAAATCAAATGCATCACTTTCTGCGATACGAGCAACGATTTCTCCACCGAATCCACCAGTTTTGAATGAGTCGTGACATACTACTAATTTTCCAGTTTTCTTAACTGATTCAACAATTAGATCAGTATCTAGTGGTACTAATGTAATTGGGTCAAGTACTTCTACTGAGATTCCTTCTTCTTTTAATTCTTCAGCTGCTTTTAAGCTACGCTCTAACATTCTTCCCCAAGATACTAATGTTACATCAGATCCTTCAACTTTGATGTCACCTTGACCGATTACACCAATTTTACCTACTTCTACTTCACCTTTACGTCCAAATAACGCTTTAGGTTCAATGTAGATAACTGGGTTATTATCTCTGATTGCAGCTCTTAAGATTGAGTAAACATCTCCTGCTGTTCCTGGTGCTACTACTTTAAGACCTGGAATGTGACAGAACCATGCTTCTAGAGCTTTACAGTGTTGAGCCGCAGCTCCTGTACCTGCACCAGATGCACAACGATATGTAACAGGTACTTGAACATCTCCTCCAAGCATATAACGCATTGGTGCTGCTTGGTTAACGATAGCGTCCATACCGATTGTTACGAAGTCCATGAATGTTACGTCAACGATTGGGCGCATACCTACAGAAGCAGCCCCTGCAGCAGCTCCACAAATAGCAGCTTCACTGATTGGTGTATCGATTACACGCTCTGAACCGAATTCTTCTAACATACCAACTGTAGTACCGAAGTCTCCTCCGAAGATACCAACATCTTCACCCATTAAAAAAATACATTTTTCATCTTCACGCATTTCGTGAGTCATAGCTTCTTTTTATGGCTTCACGAACTGTCATAATTTTTTTGTTTCTTTAGTCATAACTATTAATCTCCTATTATATAAAAATATTACTTTAAAAATTATTTTTAACTTAAAAATATTAGTCAGCGTAGTTATCTTGGAACGCTATTGCACCATCAGCAAATGGTGATTCTTTCATGAATTCTACAGCATCGTCGATAGTTGCTTTTGATCATCTTCGATTTCTTTTAATTCTTCTTCTGTAGCAATTCCGTTTTTCTAATAAGTAGTTTTTTTATATTTTACGTTAGGATCTTTAAGCTTCCACTCAGCTACTTCTTCACGACTACGGTATTTACCTGCATCTGATGCAGAGTGTCCAAACCATCTGTAAGAAACTGCTTCTACTAAAACAGGTCCTTTTTCCACTTCTAGTGTGTTCAATAGCTTCTTGCATTGCATCATATACTGCTAATACATCGTTTCCGTCTGGAACGTGAATACCTTTTGATTCTGTATGAAGCTGCACGTTCAGTAATTTCTTTAACACGCATACATCTTTCTTGAGCCATTGAGATACCATATTTATTGTTAATTACGTAGAAAAATAAGTGGTAAATCCCAGTTTGAAGCCATATTTAAACATTCATGGAAACTTCCTTCGTTAGTAGCTCCGTCACCCATACAACAAATAACAATGTTACCTGTTTTTTTCATTTTTTTGAGCTAGGGCAGCACCAGTACTTAAACCGTGTCCTCCACCAACGATACCATTACATCCCATGTTTCCTTGTTCAAGGTCATAAATGTGCATACTTCCTCCACGACCTTTACACTGACCTGTTTCTTTTACCTAGGATTTCCGCCATCATACGATCGATTTCAATTCCTTTTTGCAATTGTTTGACCATGACCACGGTGATTAGAAAACATTAAGTCTTCTTTTTCTTAATGGATAAATAGCACCAACGTTTGCTGCTTCTTCTCCTACTGAATAGTGAGTCATACCGTGAACTAAACCACGAGAGTATAGTTTACTCAACTCCATATCAAAAATCTCTAATAAGCTGCATTAGTTCGTACATTTCTAAATGCTCTTGTTTAGTTAAATCTTTTGATGTTTTTTTACCATAATAACCTCCAAAGTTTGTATATATATTAAATGTATATAAATTATTTATTAATCATATATTACACTATTAATATACTATTTTTTTCACGAAAAAAATGTCAAATCTATAATCACAATAAAAATAATAATATTTATCTCAGTAATATTATTCGGTTCACATACCAACATAAACTTCTACTGTATTAGCACAGTTTAAAAGAAAGCATTTTCCTTTATAATTCATATACATTTTATTTTTTTACAACCTGTTGTAATAAAATAATAAATATGCAGATACAGATTTTTAAAAAAATAAAAAAATTATACTATTTCTCTATTTTTTTTATATAAATTTTTTTAAATAATTAATATTTCTTTATCTTTTCACTTTACAAATTTACTGAAGCGTTTACTAATCTTTAGAGATGCACATTTAAAAGCAAAAAAATTGAATATGTTTGATTAATTTCTTAAAACTATATAAACATTTTATTTTTTTGAAAATCTCATGAAAATGCGGTTTAATAGCTTGCATTAGTACAGTATTTTATATATAATTATTATATACAAATTTTCAATTTAGGAGGAATTATAATGATTCTTAATACTATTTGGGAACAACAGTACAATCCTATGGGTAATATTTGGTTATCTGCTGCTGTTGCTGCTCTTCCTATAGTTATATTTTTTTAATTTCATTAGTAGTTTTTTTAAACTTAAAGGTTATACAGCCGGAGGTTTAAGTATTCTTAGTGCAGCTATCGTAGCTGCTGTTTGTTACTAAGATGCCAGTAGATAAAAATCGCTGGAGCTGCAGAACAAGGTATTGTTTCAGGTTTATGGCCTGTTGCTAGTATCGTTCTTGCTGCAATCTTCTTATACAAATTAACAGTTAAAATGGGATTCTTCGATGTAATGAAACAAAGTATCTCATCTATTTCACCAGATAAAAGAATCCAAGTTCTTCTAATTGCATTTTCATTCAATGCATTCTTAGAAGGTGCTGCAGGATTTGGTGCACCAGTTGCTATTACAGCCGCAATTTTAGTAGGTTTAGGTTTCAAACCTTTACAATCTGCTGCAATTTGTTTGGTTGCTAACATCGCTGGTGGTGCATATGGAGCAATGGGTATCCCAGTAACTGTTCCAGCTACTTTAACAGATTTAGATGCATTAACTCTTGGTAAAAAAACACTTCATTAATCTTATGTCTTGTTACTGTTATTATCGCCTTCTTAATCGTCTTTATGGTAGATGGTTTCAAAGGTATCAAAGAAACATTCCCTGCAATTATAGTTTCTGGTGGTGGATTTGCTATTACTCAATTCATCTTCTTAAACTTCGTAGGACCAGAACTTGTTAACGTTTCTTCAGCTATCGTGAGTTTACTTGCTTTAATCATATTCTTAAGATTCTGGCAACCAAAACAATCACTTACTGCTGAAACTAAAGAAATTTCTCATGATAAAGAAGTTTTTAACTGGTAAAGAAGTTGTTAGAGCATGGACACCGTTCATTCTTTTAACACTATTCGTTACTTTACTAAACACTGGATTCTTCAAACAACTAATCCAACCTGCAAATCCTAAAACAGGTCAAGCAGCGGGAGCTTTAAACTCACTAATTTTCAACTTCCCATACTATATCGATGGTACAGTTGCACGTGTTGCTCCTATTGTAAAACAAGCTACTCCAATTAAAGCAGTATTTAGTTTTGCTCCATTTACTTCGACTACAACAGCGATTGTCCTTGCTGCAGTTCTAACAATCATTATTTTTAGAGTTAACAGTCGTATTGTTATTTCTACAATTAGAGAAACAGCTGTTGAATTATGGGGTCCAATCTTAACAATCTGTTCTGTACTTGCTTTTGCTTACATTTCAACATATTCAGGAATGTCATCAACATTAGGATTAGCATTTGCTAACACAGGTAAAATCTTCCCATTATTCTCTCCTATCTTAGGATGGATTGGGGTATTCTTAACAGGATCTGTTGTTAACAGTGGATCTCTATTTGCTGGATTACAACATGTTACAGCAACTCAAATTGGAGTTGACCCTTCATTGCTTGTAGCTTCAAACATCATTGGTGGAGCTATCGCTAAAATGATCTCTCCTCAATCTATCGCAGTTGCAGCAGCAGCCGTTGGATTAGTTAACAGAGATAGCGAAATCTTCGCTAAAACAATTAAATGGAGTGTTATACTTCTTGTTCTTGCAGGAGTACTTAACCTTCTAATTACACTTAGATAATTTTAAGTTAATAAAAAAAGAGATTTGGTAAAAATACCAGATCTCTTTTTTTTATAGGAATATTATGCAGCATGCTTATCGCAATGACATTCTCCTGTTTTTGCAGTTTCCACATTCGCAATCTTCTTTTGCATTATGGCATCCACAAGCACAACCTTCTTTACATTCACATGTTCCTTCAACACAGTTTCCACATTTACAATCTTCTACTGCATCATGACAGTGACAGTGGTGTTCACATTCACATTTACTCATATTAATCGCCTCCGTATTGTTTAATTAATTATTCTATAGTTAAATTTTATTATGTTTTATATAACAAGTCAATAGATTCTCGTCTTAAGTAACTATTACGATTTACACATTCTTAAATCGTAATGAGGTCGGATTTGAATTAACATAAAGAATATCTATAAATACTACTCTAGTGTATGAAGATTGATACCAATTTATTATTCAATAAGCATGTTGAATTATATTCTTTGAAATGTATTTTTCTTCGTTTTATCTTCTTTTTATATTATTCTTCAGCATCTTTATAAATTTAGGATGACTTATTAACATCCATGCAATCCTTCTAACTTTTTTTATTCGCTAATAACTTCGCTATCTTCTTTAACGACATATGAAAAAAATCTCCTATTTTTTTATTTCTTTTTAATTTATCAGATGAATATATTATATATTATTAACTTTAAAATCACTTAAATCAACACAAATTATTAATTAAAAACGCCATAAATTACTTCAAGACTTCTTTCTAGATAATTTATTTATTTAACACGGATATAACACCTTCAATGCCTATACTTGAAAAAAATTATCTGCATTTTATAGTTGAAAATCTCTCTTAGAATAAAAATTATATAAAAATATGATATATAATATTATTCTACTTGTGCTTATTATGTTATAATGAAATTGAAATAAAGGACTTAAAAACTTATCCAATTCTTCTTTTTATAATTCTTAATATACTAATTTTCATATAAAAAAAGGGAGGAAATTATATGAAATATAAAAAAATACTTAATCATCACTTTACTTATTTTTTTATTATACTATTAACTACATTTCTTTATACAAAAAAATATCTTCTATTTCTATTCAACTATTCCAATAATCATATGCGCTAGTATTATTGGATATTTTCAAGAAAAAAATAAGTTATCAATAAAAAAACAAATAAAAATCTTGAATCTTTTTAAAAATATGAGCGTATTTTTTTACACTTTTTGCAGTAATAATACCATACATTGTTAGTTTTACCTATAAAATTGAAAAAAAGTAGAAAACTACTTTACTATTGCCTATATAACTTCTGTGATTTTTTTCTTTTTATTATATGCGATAATTTGTTTTTAAACGTACTCTACTTATAAGAAAAAGAACTACGAAAAAAACAATTCTAAATAACAAAAAAAGAAATCAGCTCACTATTGAACTGATTTCGGCTCATCAAAAAAATCGGACTGATAGAAAAAAATCAGTCCGATTAAATTATATACAAAAAGTGAAAAAAAGCATAGAAAAAAACACAAATATCCGTTATAATTTAATCGACGAAAACTAAAGAAAGGAATATTTGTGTCATGATTAATTATAGTATAGATATAAAAAAATTACTAGGGGTAATCGATAATAATGTTAAAATTAATGGAGTTGAGGACGTGATCTGTTCAAAAACATGAAGATAGTCCTCTTCCTCCTAAAGTCTTATTCAAAAATCGTTTATGGTAAACTTGAATACAAACATCATATGTGTGAAAAAGTGTGGTACTAAATGTAATTCTAAAGTTGTTAAAAAAATGGATGTAAAACTAGCCACATTAAACTACAAAAAAATGTGGAGGTTCGAATATATATCTTCACTTAGATAAACAACGTTATTACTGTAGAAATTGTAATCAATACTCTACAACTGAAACATCTATAACTAAAGGAAAAATCTACTATCTCACTTGAATTAAAAACGAGAAGTCATATACCGATTAACACTAGAAGCATCTAGAAAATCTATCGCTAGAGAATGTAATATAAGCGATATGACTGTTTATAATATTCAAAAAAAGAATTGTTTGAATCAGTAACTAAGAGACCGTCTTCTAAATTACCCGAATACTTATGTCTTGATGAATTTAGGTCAACTAATGATATTGAAGGTCATTTAAGTTTCATTTATTGTGACGCTTTTAACTCATAAAGTAATTGATATACTTACAAACCATAGAAGAGCTACTATAGTAAATCATTTTTAAATCTAGGTATTCACTAAAAGAACGTTTAAAAAGTAAAAAAATGGTCTGTACAGATATGAATGCAGGATATATGGCTATGATTAAAGATATCTTCCCTAATGCCACTGTAGTAATTGATAGATTCCACATAATACAAGCTCTAAATAATTCATTGAACAACCTTAGAATACGTATTATGAAAAGATTTAATACTGTTTTTAAAAAGATGATTCTAAAGATGAAATCAAAGAAAAAGAACAAATTTATAAACGATTCAAAGCATATTGGAAATTACTATTAAAAACGTGAAGATGAGGTTTCTATTGATGATTATGGGAAAAAAAGATCATTTCAAACAATGGATTACAAGTAAAGAAATAGTTAGACATCTCATCAATCAAGATGAAGTATTAAAGGATGCATATTATACGACTCAAATGCTTTATGATGCATTTGACGCACGAAATTATAAAGGATTCTTTGATATTATAAATTCAAATAGAGATACTATCGCTGAAGAATTCTCAGCTGCTTTTTAAAAACATTTATTAATAATAAATCATATATTGAAAACTCATTGAGATATAATCTGTCTAATGGACCAATAGAGGGTATCATTAATAAAGTAAAAAAATATAAAGCGTATAGGTTATGGTTATAGAAATTTCTTCAGTCTTAAAGCTAGGGTTTTTAATCGTATTTAACCTAGGATATTCTAATACTGATAGAAATGTTAAAGAACTAATTGATTATGATAATTTAGCTGCTTAAAAACTGAATTATATGATTCTCATAACTAAATCTATCGTTTCTAATATACAAATTCTTGACAAGATAAGATTCAAGAACTAAAAATTTAATTTACAATAGTTAACTATTAAATTTCAATAAAAAAATTATCTTTTTAATATCTATTTTTTTAAAAAAGGAATCATGAGCTTAAAGCTCATGACCCCTCTCGTCAGTCCTAAATTTTGGAGACCCTGATTTCTTAATTTTTTTCTTGTACTAAAAATATTTATTGAATGAATCTTCTATATCTTTTTACAGCTACTACACTTATCAATAGAACTGCTAGTATAAAAAAATTCCTAGTATTATAAATGATGGATTTTCTACATAGTTTATATACGTTACAAATGGAAGACTAGAATAAAACCCAATTGTTAAACTTTTTACGATAATAGCTATAACTAATGTACAAAGTATTAAGATTAAGAATAAATTTAATGATAATGCTGCTAAACAACCAAAGAATGTCGCAACCCCTTTACCACCTTTTAAACTTAAAGATAATAGGTTTTATGTGACCTAATAATACTAATACTATGCAAATATATATAATTTTTTTGGATCAACATCTAATATTTTCAGTAATATAACCACAAAAAAATCCTTTTGAAAAAAATCTACTGCTAAAACAAATAAAAAAATGATCTAGGACCTAAAACACGTCCCGCATTTCGTGCTCCAACATTACCAGAGCCTTTATTAGTAAATTCTTCTTTATAAATCTTTTCTAATAATTTTTCCACCCATTACATTTCCAATAAAAATAGGCAACTATCGCATAAATTATCGTCGTAATCATAACTTTTCTCCTCTCTTAAATTTGTCTTTTATCATTCTAATTCCTTCACTTAGGAACATAAAACATCCAATGGAGAACGGAACAACATAATATGATAATCTATATATTATAATTGTCGCACCTATAATCTCTGGATTTATCCCTAAGTTCTTAAGCCCTATAAGAACTAAAGTATCAAAAGTACCTAATCCTCCTGGAATCATAGTTAATAAGCCTACTATTGAAGCAACTATTATAACTCCCATAATCTGTAATTCCTTATCAGCTACTAAATCTCCCGTATAAAAAAATAAAGAATCATAAGAATAATAAGGGCTGCAAATACCCATTCTAAAAAAAGAAATTACTGTCAATTTAACACTTAAATATCTATCCGTTCTAATTCTTGGTTTTCTCAAATTAAAAAAATAGATACAATGGTAAAAAAATAAAGACATCAATATTAATGAATAATAAAAGATTTTTATTATTAGCATATAACGCTTGTCCTGGAAAGACATTTAGTACTACAAAAAAATCGACAATAGACTGATTCCAGAAAGCATAGAAATAAGAATCATCCCTATTGCAGTAACCAATGTTTTTTTCCGTTTTTTTTGTATATGGTTTATACATATAATATCTAAGTCCGGCACCAATAAAGCCACCAAAAACCTAGTACCATATTTAATGTATTAGTCATAAAACTAATTTTTAAAAAAATACGGAATGAAGACATATTTTTTTGTTAAATTAATGGCTTTTTAAGACAAAATAATCATATAAGCATAGAATACTTATACCTAACAAACCACTTAATAAAAACTACTAAAAAAATTTAACCTCTCCTATAGTGAGGGTAAGATGATGTATTTTTTTGAAGTCTAAACTAACAATCTCTTTTTTTAAAAATAGGAAAAAAATTAAATAAAATATCAATAATCCCAAACTTATCTGAACTAAATTCTTCAAATAATTAAAGGATCTTCTTTCAGTAATATTTTTTTCATTTTTTTCTTTTCCTTAAATAATATTTATCTACTTTATATTAACATTTTATAACATTTTTTTCAATACAATTAATTATTTAAAAATTCTAACTATAAACTGTTTAATTAGGTAAAAACTCTATAAATAAATATTACAGCAAAGAAAAAGCTTTCGCTCTTCTTTGCTGATTTATAATTAATTTTTAAAGTTTTTTTATTAACTCTGTAGTTAATATTGATGAGTTTACTGCAGCTATTTGTAAGAATTCATCAAAAAGTAACTCGAGTTCCTTCTTCCGCCTTATCACTTACACTACGGCAAACTATAAATTTTGTTCCAAATTGATAACAAGTTTGAGCAATCGCTGCTGCCTCCATCTCAACTACTTGCATGTTAGGAAAGTTTTTTTCAATATTCCTTTTTTTCAACTCTTTATTAGAGATAAATGAATCTGATGTTCCCACTAAACCAAAGTGGATTTTATGATCTGGTAAGCTTATCTCTGAAGCTAATTTTTTTGTAATTCTTCATCACTCTTATATGCCGCTGGCATTTGTGGTACTTGACCAATTTCATAGCCAAACTCTGTTGCATCAACATCAAAATGTCTTACTTCTGTAGCAACGATCATGTCCCCAATTTCCATATCACCTTGCAGTGCACCACATGTACCTATATTAATCACATACTCTGGTTTATAGTGATCTAGTAATAGAGTTGTAGCAATAGCAGCATTTACCTTCCCTGGTAAACTTAACATAAGAACTATATCACGTCCTTCATATTTACCTTCATAAAATGTTACATGTGCTATTTTCTTTTCTTGTAAATCTTCTATCTTTTCTTTTATTATAGCCACTTCTTCTGGCATTGCACCGATTAATGCTATCATAGTACTATTCTACCGCTAAAATCTTGATATCCATTGAATCTTCTGGACCTGTTGGTAATGAAACTTTTGCTACATCTCCAACTTCTTTTCCTAATAAAGCTTGAGCTACTGGAGATTCATTTGAAATTTTGAATTCAAATGGGTTAGCCTCAGCACTACCTACGATTTTGTATGTTTCTGTTAAACCATCTGGTAGTTCTTGATAAGTTACTTTGTTACCTAAACGAATTGTACTTGATTTTTCATCTAATTCGATAATAACAGCATAACGAATCATTTGTTCCATCTCTAAGATTCTTTGCTCGATAAATCCTTGTTCATCTTTTGCTGCATCGTACTCTGAGTTCTCAGATAAGTCCCCGAAACTACGGGCAATTTTAATTTTTTTCAATTACTTCTGGACGTTTTTACTTTTTTTTATAGTGTTCTAATTCTTCAACAAGTTTGTCATAACCTTCTTGGGTCATTTGATATTCTAATTTTTTTCTTCTAAAAGCCATAGTGATACTCCTTTTTTTTAGTCTACTTTATATTATATCGTTTTTTTATTATTTTGCTAGTAGCGATTTGATTTTTTTGTTATTAAAATATCAATCGCAATGTCATTATATCCACCATCAGGAACAATAATATCAGCATATTGTTTAGTTGGTTTTAATATACTTTTTCATGCATCGGTCTAACTGATACTAAATATTGATTTATTACTGATTCTACAGTTCTTCCACGCTCATTAATATCACGTAATAATCTTCGTAAAAATACGTAGATCACTTGGTGTATCAACAAAAAAATCTTAATATCCATTAATTCACGTAGTTTCTCTGAATAAAGACCAAACATACCTTCGATAATAATTACATCTTTAGGTTCTTGGTGTTTTTGTTCTTTACTACGAGTATGATTTACATAATCATATACAGGTAATTCAACAGCTTTCCCTTCAATTAATTCTAATAAATGATTGTAAAGTAATTCGTTATCAAATGCACTAGGGTGATCATAGTTTGTTTTAACTCTTTCATCCATTGTCATATGGCTTTGATCTTTGTAGTAATAATCCTGCTCGATTAAAAGCAACTTTATCTTGAGTTAACTCGTCTATAATTCTTTTTGGTAACAGTAGTTTTACCACTACCGCTTCCTCCAACAATACCGATAATTTTTGGTCGTTTTGTAGCCATTAGCGTCCCATTTCCTTTCGCATCATATTGCTTTTAAATACTCTAGAGTCTAATTTTGTTCTAATAATTTGAAGTGGATGTCTTGCTGCATCTAGTAATTCACCATCTTCATCATAAATTTCTCCGATAACTTGTCTAAATGTATCGATCTCTGGTCCAAAGAATTCAACTTCTTGCCCAGTTTTAAAGAAGTTACGTTGTTGAATTGTTGCAATTTGAGTTTCTTCATCATAGTGAAGAACTTGCCCAACGAAGTCATAATTTGTTTTCTTACCACCTTCGTTTCCAAACATTTGTTCAGAATACTTAGGAATCTCATAGAAGAATGACATCGCAGTGTCACGGTTAGCACATTTATATAGTTCTAATTTATATTCTGGTGTCATCTCAAAATTATCTGGGTCTGCACAATAGTCATCGATTAGTTTTCTATACACACTTGCAACTGTTGCTACATAGTGAATAGACTTCATACGTCCTTCAACTTTTAACGAATCAATACCTAATTCAATAATCTCTGGTACTGCTTCAATTAATGTTAAGTCTTTTGGACTCATTGCATATGGATTTGCACCTTCATCGAATAATTTAGTATCTTCATCAGTTCCTTCTTCATAAAGGTCATAATTCCAACGACATGATTGACAGCACCCTCCACGGTTACTATCACGAGCTGTCATGTAGTTACTTAATGTACAACGTCCAGAATACGCTATACACATTGCACCGTGAACAAACATCTCGATCTCAACATCTGTTTTTTCACGAATTTCTTTAATTTCTTCATATCCTGTTTCACGAGCTAATACTACGCGGTGCACTCCTTCGCTTTCCCAATATCTAACTTCCTTATAGTTTGAGATTGATTGTTGTGTACTGATGTGTACCTCTACTTTTGGAGCTACAGCTTTACATCTTTCAATGATATATGGATCTGCTACGATAATTCCTCTTACTCCTGCATCTTGAAGTGCCATTAAGAATTCATCTAATCCTTCAAAGTTCTCATCGTGTGCAATAATGTTCGCTGTAACATAAATATCAGCTCCATATTTTGCTGCAAATTCACAACCTTCTTTAATCTCTTCAATTGTAAAATTGTCCGCATTACTACGAAGCCCAAACTCCTGGCCTCCTAAGAACACAGCATCTGCTCCGTAATGAATAGCTATTTTTTTAATTTTTTTCTAAATTCCCTGCTGGAAGCAGTAATTCTAGTTTTTTTCGTTATTACTCTCTTACCGTCTCTAATTTCTGAAATATTTGGTATCGCCATAAGTTAAGGTCACATTCAAGTATGACCCATCCTCCTTGTCTTTTTTTATTAGGTTTTATATAGGAAACCTTATCCTTTTTATACATTCAAGAATATACTAGTACATAGTTTTCTTATAGAAGAACCCTAAGTCTACTTCTCTATATTTTTGGTTTAATTCTTTCTATATCGTTATAGAAATCTTGTTTTTTTCATCTTCGTATGCCTCTTTATCTTCATAATAAAGATCAATAGCATCACGATAAATAGTTACAACCTCTGTGATGTAATCTTCATCTTTTAAAACACCTTCAATCTTAAATGCAGTTACCCCTGCTTCGATTAGACGATCTAATTCTTCTATCGCACAGATATCATTTGCACTCATGATGTGCGTCCCATTCGAATCCTCAAAAATTGGATAGCGTTCATTTCTATCTTGACTGTATAGGAATAGTTTCTTAGAATTACTATATTCTTCAATATACTTCTCTTTACCACTATACATAAAATAGTTATCCACCAATTTTCTTACAGATTGGAACATACAAAGCATCCCCTGAACTTGTACTTCAATCTCATATTCACTTTTTCCTGTAATTTCAAGAATTTCATCAATAGTTAATTCTTTTGATAGACACGTTCTATATGCACCACGTTTCCCCCAATAATTACATGAGAAAGAGTTCGTAGCTAATGTATGTGGATCCCATTGAAGTTTAAAATCAAGATTTTCTTCTCTTAAAATTGTTATAATTGTTGGTTCTCCATATATTAGAGCATCTACATTTAGTGTTGATAAATAATGTAAATAATCAACTAGGGTCATCTATATGCTCATTATGGAATATTGCATTTACACTAACGTATGCTTTTTTTCCCCTGCTTGGTGTATAATCTCAATAGCTTTTTTTAATTCGTCTCTCTTAAATTCACCAGCAAGACGTAATCCATATTTTTCTTCACCAATAACGAAACTATCAGCTCCTACATTTATCAGTTCATAAATACGATCAATACTTTTTCGGTGTTACAACTAACTCTACTGTCATTTTTTTATCCTCTCTTAATAAAAACATACTAACTTCACAGTTCTATAATTTTTATTTTTCTTGTTGTTATAGTTATCCCATCTCCAAATGGTAATATTACGCTCTCGTAATTTTTCATGTTTTAATAACCATTCGTTGTAATTATTAATTTTTTTCTAGAAAGTTGTTTTTAAATCTCTACTATGTTTAATAATACTTGGATCGGCAACCATTCCTTTGAATAGTACATTGTCCGTAATAACTACGACATCCTCAGCAAAAATATGGTTCATATAATTCAAAAAAACTTTCTACTTTGACTCTTAGCACCATCAATGAATACTACATCGTATGGGGCATTTGTCACTACTTCACCTTGAAGTTCTAATGCATCTGCATGAAGTAATGTTATTTTATTAGTAAGATTTCTCTCTTCTATATTATTTTTTTGCTTGGTTATACATCTTATCATCACGCTCAATAGTTGTGACATTACATCCTATTTTTTTTCAGCTAATTTAATAGATGTGTATCCAATTGCCGTTCCTATTTCTAACAAATTCTTAGCTTTTTTTACTTTTAAGCATTTGAATTAAAAAAACCTTATCCCTATTTTTATCTATAATAGGCACTCTATTTTCTTCGGCATATTTTTTTCTAATTCTAGATAAAAATTCATCAAAATCTTCTAACAAATTAATAACATATAAATCATCTTTTGATTCTATCGCAACCATGTTTACCTCCATATTTATACATCATATTATAATACCATAAAAGTTGGTATAAATGCAATTATAAAGACTAGTACACATAAAAATATTCAAATAGACACGACACCATTATATACATATCATACAATTATATTTTTTTGGTAAGCGTCCAATAACGAGGTATATTGAATAAGAGCCCTTCGCCTAGCGCGGAGAGCTCTTTCTTATCTACAAGTTTCTTGTATATTTTTTTATTCCATGGCAAATAAGCCTCTAGAATCTCATTTTTTTTCTAAAGTATCTTCATTTGGTAAATTCGTTAATAAATAGTTGATGTATTTTTTTCTGAATCTAATCCATTTCGTTTGGCAGTTTCGAGTAAAGTCATTATAATAGCACTAGATTGTGCTCCTTCAAAAACTTTGGGAGAATAACCAATTCTTTCTCCCTATTACCAATGATTTTTATCGCTCGCTCTGCTAAATTATTCGAAAGAACAAGATTCCCATCTTCCAATATAGTTCGAAATGTTGATTCATACTTCAAACTATATTCTATAGCTTTTTCCTAATTTACTACCCGGTAGTACCGAATGCTCGCGACACCAATCAAAAAAATTCATCCATAATTGGTTTCATTTCTTCTTGTCGTTTTTTTGATATCTCTCTTCTACTGGTAAGCAATCCCATTCCTGTTCCAATTGAAATAGTCGGTTACAATAGTTCAATCCTTCTGCACTTAAAGAAGTTTTACTATTCTTAGGATTTGCTTCGAAAAAAATTTTTCTTCGTACATGTGCCCAACACCCTACTAACTTGGCATTTTTTTGCTTTGGCGATAAGCTCCCCACATATCACAATGAATATAGCCTGAATAATCCCCTAAGACTTCTTTTTACTACTTCACCACTTCGACTTTTATCGTGATGATACAGCGTAATCCCTGCTTTTTTTCTTGTTTTCCTGATAAGAATGTCCAGTAATAGGTAAGTGGAGTATCGTTTTCTAACACCCGGTAACTTGTTTCGTCAGCGTGAATATAGCTTTGTTTTTAATAATGTTTCTCTCAATAGGTTGTATAATGGTTTGAAATAATACTCACTGACTCTTATATGCCAATTTGTCAGTTCTTTTTCTCGTAATTGGCAGTCCCATCTTATTCCAGTCAGCTTCTTGTCGATAGTTCGGCACTTTTAATTGATACTTCTGATAAATTGTATGTGCAATAATAGTACTTGACCCTAAGCTATGATTTAAAGGAGCTTTTTGGAACGGGCGCTTTAATGATTTTTATCATTAGTTCCGTTTTCACTACAATGGGGACATTTGTAAGAATGTTGAATATGATCTACACGTTTTAATTGAGCTGGAATAAAAACTAACTCTTTTCGCTTTACACATGACCCAATTTCTTTTTAAAGTATTCTGACATTCTGGGCATACGCAATCTTCTCCCAACAATTTGTGATGAACCAATTCTGGTGTAAATTGTTCTAAGATATCTTGACGTTTACCTTGTGCTTTTTTTCTTGTATAAGTAATAGTTTCTACTTCTACATCCGTTTCTGATGTTTCTTCTTGAGTTATTTCTTCCATATCAAACAAACTTATTTGATTTGGATTTCCTTTTTGTTTTTTTCTGAAGATTTACCAAATAATTTTTTTTCTTGAAAAAAATTCTAACTGTTCTTTAAGAAGGTGATTTTTCATGTTCTAACAGTTCAACAGTTTTATTAAATTTTATTTTATCTTCTTCGTATTGATTTGAAATTTTTTTAAATTCACTTAATACTTTTTTTCAAGTGTCACTGTTTCATTAGAAATCATAAAAAAATACCTCCTCCTTTATTTGATTCTATTATACTATAAAAAGGGTAATATTTTTCAGTAAAAAAACATCGACGGTTAGTATCTTTTTATTTTTTTGGATAAATGGAAAATCCTTTTTAATAACCATTCTACTTGTTCATCAGATAATTCTTTAACTTCTTTTTTTCATTAGAAGGCCAAATTAACTTTCCGTTTTTCGAATCGTTTGTAGAGTAGCCAAAAAAACCTTCTCCATCCCAATAGAGTGCTTTTAAATCTATCTTTTTTTCCTCCACAAAATAGAAATACTTGTCCTGAAAAAAAGGATCTAAGTGGTAATGATGTTGAATCCAATAAGCGAGAGAATCAATACCTTGACGCATATCAGTTTTACCACAAACAATAGACACTTGTCCTAACTTATTTAACGGTATTGACATGATGCATCACTAGCTCCAATATCAATTTTAATTGTTCTTTGTCAAGGGAATCGTAAAGCACCCATTCCATTTTCCCCTTACGGAGCTTCAGTATAATCGCATTAGATTTCCCTTCTTTTTTTGATGAATAGTCAACGTCTAATGGTACAATTTGTTTTTGACATTTTGTTTTCCTCCATTCCTTCTTTTTATATTTTTTTATTATAAAGGAAGTTATGTTCAGAAAAATAGATACCTCGTTATTGGACGCTTACTATTTTTTTGTAGCTATAAAAATTTATATAATTTATCCATTAAATACATTTTATCTTAAATATAATACTGATTTTTCCATATATACGCTTTAAATCTAATTAAGAACACTAAAAAAAGAGATCAACCGAAGTTAACCTCTTTATAATTATAATACTATTTTTTTCTAAAAGCTTGAACAGCTGTAATTAATGAAAGTTTGTATACATCTTCTGCATTACATCCACGAGATAGGTCGTTTACAGGAGCGTTTAATCCTTGTAAGATTGGTCCTACAGCTTCAAATCCACCTAGACGTTGAGCAATTTTGTATCCAATGTTACCAGCTTCTAAGCTTGGGAATACAAATACATTAGCATCCCCTTGTACTTTTGAATTAGGAGCTTTTAATTTAGCTACTGAAGGTACAACTGCAGCATCAAATTGTAATTCACCTTCTACCGCTAATTCAGGTGCATTTTCTTTAACTAACTTAGTAGCTTCTGCTACTTTTGTAGTGTCTTCAGTAACAGCTGAACCTAAAGTAGAGAAACTTAACATTGCTACTTTTGGATCAACGTTAAAGCTTTTAGCTGTTTTAGCACTTTCAATAGCGATTTCAGCTAATCCTTCAGCGTCTAATGTTGGGTTAATCGCACAGTCAGCAAATACATAACGTTTGTCTTCTTTACTCATGATGAATGCACCGCTTGTACGTTTTGTTCCTGGTTTTGTTTTAATAATTTGTAATGCTGGACGAACAGTATCTCCAGTAGAGTGAATTGCTCCAGATACTAATCCTTCAACTTCACCAGTGTATACTAACATAGTTCCGAAGTAGTTAACATCTTTTAATAATTCACGAGCTTTTTTTCTTCAGTTACTTTTTCCTGCACGACGTTCTACAAACTTAGCAACTAATTCTTCTAATTTTTCGTAGTTTTTCGTGATCGATAACTTCTAGATTAGAAGCATCTAAAGATAATCCTTTAGCAATTTCTTCTACTTTTTCTTTTTTCCCAACTAACACAGGTTTAACATAACTAGTAGCGCCTAATTTAACAGCCGCTTCTAATACACGCTCATCATATGCTTCTGGTAGTACGATACGTACATTTTTCCCTTCTAATTTTTGTTGAAGTTCTACAAATAAATCATTTGCCATCTTCATTTCCTCCTAATTGTATATAATATCTTTAATATGTCTTATCGGCTTTTAAACTTAAAGCATCGAAAAAGACTGCCCTTACCTAAAAATAGTATACCCTAATAACAATCCAATATAAAAATATTATGATCATTAAGGCTATGTTTCGCAAATATCTTACTAATTTATCATTTGATTTCATAATAAATTCCTACTCATCTATTCTTTGAATATCTGCACCTAGTTTTTCTCATTTTTTTCTTCGATGTCTACATATCCTCTATCAATGTGGTAAATATTTGTAACTTTTTGTAGTTCCTGTAGCCATTAAACCAGCAATGACAAGAGCTGCTCCAGAACGTAAATCCGTAGCTTTAACAGTAGTTCCTTCTAAATGAGGTAATCCTTCAATTAGTGAACTTCTACCTTCAATTCTAATCTTCGCATTCATTCTGCGTAGCTCTTCAACATGCATAAATCTATTTTTCAAAAAAACAGTCTCAGTAATAGTACTAGTACCATCAGCTAATAATGTTAATACACACATAATAGACTGCATATCTGTTAAGAATCCTGGATGTGGTAATGTCTTAACATCTACAGGTCTTAAACTATCTAGTTTATTACTAACACGCATAGACGTTTCATCAACTACTTCTATATTAACACCCATTTCACGCATCTTACTTACTAAGGCAACATTATCTCTATAAGGCGCACCTTTAACTAGTACGTCCCCTTTAGTTGCTGCAGCTGCGATCATGTATGTAGCAGCTTCTACACGGTCAGGCATCACTGTATATTCGGTACCTACTAATTTCTCTACTCCTTCGATAACTAAAACAGAAGTTCCTTTACCTTCAATCTTGGCTCCCATTTTAATTAAGAAGTTAATCATATCCTCAATTTCTGGTTCTTGAGCCGCATTAACAATAGTAGTTTTTTTCCTTTTTGCTAAACAGCTTGCCATAATAACATTTTGAGTACCACCTACACTTGGGAAATCAAAGAAAATTGTTGTTCCTTCTAATTCTTTTTCTGCTCTTGCCTCAACAAAACCAGCATCTTGAATAATTGTTGCCCCTAACGCTTCAAACCCTTTTAAGTGTTGGTCAATAGGTCTACTTCCAATTGAACATCCACCAGGCATTGCCACTTTAGCACTTCCTTCACGTGCTAACATTGGTCCTAAAAACTAAAAAAATGAAGCACGCATTTTACTAACAAATTCGAATGAAGCTTCTGTTAATAATGGTTTTCTTGCATCCATTTCCAAAGTATTTTCTTCTGGTTTTATAATCTACCTTTACTCCTAGACTTTCAAATAATAATGATATTGTTTTAATATCTGATAACTTAGGAACATTATAAAAATTTACTCGTACCCTCTGTCGCTAATAAACCTGCAGCTAAAATTGGTAAAGCTGCATTCTTCGCACCAGAAACTTGTACTTTCTCCTATTAAAGGTGTTCCACCTTTAACGATTATCTTTTTCCAAGTTGTTTCCTCCATCTCTATATTTACATTTTATATCACATATAATAGTACCACAAATTAAAAAAATAAATAAAGTTTGAATAAATATTTTTTTAATATTTATTTGATTAACTAAGTATTTCTACATGACAGTGCAAATTTAGTTTTTAGTTAAATTTTTAAATATTGTTATTTTTATTTATTAATTACTCGAATTTTTTTGTTGCGAAACACTAAGATTATTCTGCAAGCATGAAAACAAATTACTTTCAAAAAAATTTTTATATTTATCTTACAGAATAATCTTTAAATTTAAACTATTATAATTGAATAATTCTATCAATTACAATTCATCAAAGAATGATAATTGTGCTTTTTCTGGAAGACCTTTTAATGTCCCCATTTCTCGTAAATATTCTACTACCGTAAACGAAACACTTCCTCGTTTTGAGAAATCTTCAATTGATAAAAAAAGGCTTTTTTTCTTCTCGCTTGAACAATTTTTGTTCGCTACGTTATCTCCAAGTCCAGGAACAATCGAGAACGGTGGGATTAACGTTTTCCCTTCAATTATGTAGTCATGACTTGCTGATTTTTTTCTAAATCAACTTTCGAGAATGTAAATCCTCTCTCCATCATCTCATTAGCAATTTCATAACTTACAAGGGCATCTTTATCTTTATTCGATAATTCGTTTTTTTATCTGTAGTTTTTTTATTTCTTTTTATTTTCGCTTTTAATGTCTCTGCTCCCTTAACAACCGTAATAATGTCAAAGTCACTAGCTCTAACAGAATAATAAGCACAGTAGTATGTTAATGGTTGATGCACTTTAAACCAAGCAATTCGAAGTGCCATAAGTACATATGCACATGCATGGGCTTTAGGGAACATATACTTGATTTTTTTACATGAATCAATATACCACTCTGGTACATTATTATCTATCATCTCTTTTTCAAAGTCTTCAGTTAATCCTTTACCTTTCCTTACACTTTCCATTATTTTGAAAGATAAACCTTCTTCTAATCCAGCATGAATTAAGTATACCATAATATCATCACGACAACCAATTACGTCTTTAAGTTCACAAGTTCCATTTTTTATTAATTCTTGCGCATTACCTAACCAAACGTCCGTTCCGTGAGATAACCCAGAAATCTGAACTAATTCTGAATATGTAGTTGGTTTTGTATCATCTAACATTTGAATAACAAAGTTTGTGCCAAACTCAGGAATACCAAATGTTCCACTTGCTGAATCTACTTGATCTCTAGTAACACCTAGTGCTTCAACAGTCGAGAAAATACCCATTACTTCAGGATCTGATACATCTATTGTTTTAGGATCAATACCTGATAAGTCTTGTAATTTTCTAATCATAGTCGGATCATCGTGTCCAAGTATATCAAATTTCAAAATATTATCATGGATAGAGTGGAAATCGAAGTGAGTTGTTCTCCATGGACTCGTTTCATCATCAGCTGGGAATTGATATGGTGTAAAGTCAAAAATATCCATATCATTAGGGACTACTAGTATACCACCTGGGTGTTGACCTGTAGTTCTCTTAGAACCTTCACATCCTGCTGCAATACGTTCTATATCTATACTTCTCTTCTCTATTTCATTTTTTTCTCATAATAATCTCTAGTAAATGAATAGGCCGTCTTCTCAGCTACTGTAGAAATAGTTCCAGCACGATATACGTAATCTTCACCGAAAATTTCTTTCGTAAAGTTATGAGCAGTTGCTTGATATTCACCAGAGAAGTTTAAATCTATATCGGGTACTTTATCTCCATTAAATCCTAAGAATGTTTCGAAAGGAATATCCTGGCCATCTTTTGTCATTTTCACATCACAATGTGGACAGTTTTTATTCGGAAGGTCAAACCCCGATGCGTATTCAGCATTCAAGAAAAATTCACTATGTTTACATTTTGGACAAACGTAATGTGGGGCTAGTGGATTAACCTCTGTAATTTCCATCATCGTAGCTACAAGTGATGAACCAACCGATCCCCATGAACCTACTAGATATCCATCATCTAGTGATTTTTTTACAAGTTTATGTGAAATTAGATAAACCACACTAAATCCATTACCGATAATAGATGCAAGTTCCTTCTCTAATCTTTTTTCCACAATTTCAGGTAACTCTTCACCATATATTCTATGAGCCATATCATAACTTAGATTACGAACCTCATCCGCTGCACCTTCAATATTTGGCGTATACAGCTTATCTTTTAACGGCACAACCAATTCAATCATATCATTGATTTTATGAGTGTTATCAATAACTAATTCTTCTCTTAATTGTTCATCAAGATATGAGAACTCTTTTAACATTTCTTCGGTTGTTAAAAGTGTCGCCATAGGTTTTAAATCACGGGCACCAGGATTGCTTTTCACAGTCAATCTTAGTATTTGTCTGTAAACATGTTGATATTCATCTAAATAATAACAGTCTCCTGTCGCTACAACAACTTTTTCTTTTTTCTTAGCTAATTGAATTAATTTTTTCAGGATTTCTTCTAATTCGGCATTATCTGCTATTCTTTCATTTCTTATAAAATTAGCATAATGATGTTTTAGGTTGAATCTCAATATAATCGTAAAAAATCAATTATATCCTCAACCTTAGCTTCTTTTGAATTTAGCAATTCTTCAAATACTTCATTATCACCATTACCGCTACCAATTAATAAATCTTCTCGGTATTGTGCTAATAAACTACGTGGAATCGTAGGTTTAGCAGAGTTCAAATACTTAGTACAACTATATGAAACTAATCTGAATAGATCTTTAAGCCCTTTAGCATTCTTAACTAAAATCGAACAAGGGAATGTTCTTGATCGTTTATGCGCAAGTTCTAAGTCAATTTTTTCATCAATTTCGTTATGATATTCAATACCAAGTTCATAAAGTTGATCTAGCATTTTTACAAAGATTTCTGCCGTAGCTTTTAGTATCGTAAATCGCTCTGTGGTGTTGAACTAAACGAACTTTGTATAGTTTAGCTAAATTGCTAAGACCAGTGTCTTTTCGCTTCTTTATTTTTCAGCACGAGAGACGAATAATGTATCTATACTAGCATTGTTTTTTTATTCTCTAAACCTAGTCGTTCAAAAACAAGTATCTAGAAATCCAAGATCAAACTTCGCATTGTGGGCTACTAATATATCATCTTCATCTATCCAATTATAAAAGTTAGTCATTACTTCTTTTTCAAGTGGAGCATCTTTAACATCATCATTAGTAATACTAGTTAATCTTGTAATAAGTTCTGATATCGGTCTTTGCGGATTAATATAGCTTTCAAAACTATCTATTTCAGCTCCATTTTTCACCTTAACCGCAGCGATTTCGATTAATCTATCGCGCTCTGCAGAAAAGACCAGTAGTCTCAACGTCAAATACGACATACGTAGCATCTTTTAATTTAAGTTCTTTAGGATTTGTCGTAGCAGTAATACTATCATCCATGATAAAGGCATTTAATCCATATATTGGTTTAATATCCTTACCTTTTGAACTTAAACAAATTTCAGGATATGCTTGAACACCATATGTATCTGTAAAAGCAATTGCTTCATGTCCCCAATCTATAGCTCGAGCTAAATATTCTTTTTGCTGAAGAAATACCTTCAAGCTGACTCATCTTCGTATGAGTATTTAGCTCGATTCTCTTTCTTCCACTGTATTTATCTTTCTTCTCTTCTTTATGAGCAACCTCAATAGACTTAGGCTCGATGATTGTATCTCTTAAATAAGGATCATTACTTACAGCTCCATGAATTTTTAAGCCATTGACCTTTCTTAATTCCTTTTTACTAAATCAATTAGTTCATTCTTACGTTTATTTTTGGAATTTCGAATTAGGATTATTACCAAATAATCTTAGTATTATAGAATCACTATAATCTGTAAGTTTTAAACGATACTGATTAGAACCATTTCTGTGAACAATCTCTTCAGTCCCGAAAACCTGAGCCATTATAGTTACATCTCCAGCATATCCAACAACATCCTTAATTTCTACAATATCCTCATCACGAATCTCTTGACCATATCGAGTTCCACCGCCACCTCCAAAGGCAACAAATTTTTCTTTCAGGTTCTTTTTGGTTTTCGTTCTGCTTCTTTTTTTCTCTATTTCCTCTAACTTAACAATTTCCTGGGAAATTTTTTTCTTCTTGACTCTCTAGTACCGCTTCAACATCAGTTTTAGAAAAAAATTAGGAATAATATCTTTAATTGTAATACCTAAATTTTTCATAACTACTTATTATTTGTTGTTTTTCGTTCATTAATAAAGTTATTCCAAATAGATGGAGCTATTATCTTCATAGTTAAAAACACTATTGTTAACTTCAACTTCACTAAATAAAAATACTCTCCATTAGAACTTGAGAAATCTCTGAGAAGTTTTCTAATATTATATATTTCCAAAAATTCTTTTTATTTGCTCATCTGTGACTTCAGTACTTACCTTCAAACGATAATTAACAATATAGTCACCTAAGAAATTCTCTCGTAATTTCTGAATAAGTATTGTTAATTCTTCTACTGAAGGTAAACTTTCTCCACTAAAAATTAAACGTCCAAATCTTATTCTTATTATCTTTTTCTATATTATCTAAAGAATAATTTTTCAAATTTTTGAATTGGATAACTGTTCTTCTAATTCTAATGTTTTTAACTAATAAAGAAAAAAATGTTTATTACTCATGATTCCTCCTACTTTTTGTATAACTGACTATGGCTTCATTAACTTCTAAGTTTCTCTCTAATCTACCATTAAAGAGATAAATTAATTTCCACAACAATTTTTTTATAACTTCTATTAAACATAAAAAAATTCATTCATCTTAATTCTATATAAAAGATAAAATGAATTGACTTATCATACAATTTTTTTAATATATTTCCTATAAATAAGAATATATTATACCTAACTAAATTATACTAAAAAAATACCAACTAAAAAAACAAATGGTTATTTTCTTAACAACTATTTATTTTTTTAATTGGCATTTTTTTAATTCAACTTATAATTATTATTTATAAAATGCTTCTACTTTAGCTAATACATCAGCTACTTGCGTATCAATTTTTTTCTAAAGTTTGTCTTTCTTTAACTTCTACGATTCCTTCACCGGCTTTCTTTCCAACAACTACTTGTAATGGAATACCGATTAGGTCAGCATCGTTAAATTTAACACCCGCACGTTCTGCTCTATCATCGTAAAGAACTTCATATCCTGCTGCTGTTAATTGAGCATATAACTCATCGCTAAGTTTAACTTGATCCTCTTTCTTAACGTCAACACATACTAAGTGCACTTGATATGGTGCGACTTCTTTAGGCCAAATAATACCTTTTTCATCATTATGTTGTTCGATAATCGCTGAAATACAACGAGTTACCCCTATACCATAACATCCCATGTAGAAGTGGTTTGCACGACCATTAGCGTCTAAGTATGTAACATCCATAGCTTCTGAATATCCTTTACCAAGTTCGAATACTTGTCCAACCTCGATACCTTTAGCAAATTTAACTGGTCCTGATAAATCTTCCGCTAAGTCGCCTTCTTCAATCATACGAAGATCGTAGTGAGCATCGATTTCATAATCGCCTGGGTTTACGTTGATATAGTGGAATCCTTTTTTTTGTTAGCTCCACAGCTATGATTGTACATATATTTAATCGCATTATCACCGATTACTTTACATCCCTTAATTCCAAAAAGGCCCCATGTAACCAGCTACACTTCCCATAACTTCTTCAATTTCTTGTTCAGTAGCCATTTCAACTTCAGAAGTTCCTGTAGCTTTCATGAATTTAATATCATTAAGTTGATCATTACCACGCATAAGAACTAAATAAAACTCTCCATCAGCTTTTAACGCTAAAGCTTTCATGACACGATTAACTTCTATACCACAAAAATGCTGCAACATCATCGATTGATTGTTGATCTGGAGTTTCTAATAAACTACGTTCTTTTTTTCTCGAAACCTGTAGGCATTGTATAGTTTTTGTTCAACTACCGCTGCAGTTTCGATATTTGCTGAGTAGTCACTCTCTTCAGTATAAACAATTGTATCTTCCCCTACTTCAGCTAACGCTTGGAATTCATGAGTATAGCTTCCACCAATATTACCAGAATCAGCTTGTACCGCACGATACTTAAGTTCAAATCTATCAAAAATATTACTATATGCTTGATAATAATCTTTATATGTTTCTCTTAAAGATTCTGGTGAATCATGGAATGAATAAGCGTCTTTCATTATGAACTCTTTACAACGTAATAAGCCTAAACGTGGACGAATTTCATCACGGAATTTAGTTTGAATTTGATATAAGTTCATAGGTAATTGTTTATATGAAGTTATCATATTATTAACTGTTTGAGTAATTATTTCTTCTGCAGTTGGACTTAAGGCATATCCTGCTTTTTTTCTATCTGTTACACGAATAAGTTCTTCTCCCATTTTGTCCCAACGACCAGATTTTTTCCAATATTCATCTGATTGTAAAATAGGCATTAAAAAGTTCTGCAGCTCCAATTTTACTATGTTCTTCTCTAATTACTTTTTTTCAATTTTTTTGAATTACACGAGTAGCCAAAGGAAGGTAAGTATAAACTCCTGCAGATACCTGCTTCACCATCCCCGCTTTAATAAGCAACTTATGACTTGTTGCTTCTGCAGAGGACAGTACTTCTCTTGTTGTTGGAATAAATGTTTTTTTGATTGTCTCACAACAATACCACCTCTCATATTTTAAAAATTTCCTATATTATTATACCATAAATTATAATAATTTTTTTCAAAAAAATATTTTTTTATTAAATTTAAAAATTTGTAAAAATTATGTCAGTTTTTCAACTATTTGTATTTCAAATTTCCACCAGAATATAGTATAATAGTTAAGATAATTATTTATGGAGGGATATATGTTTAATTATCCTAATAGAAAAAAAGTAATTACATTCAAAAAAACTAAATATTCTAATCGAGGTATGGAACTCGAAGAAGATATTAATTTTGCGAATAAATATTACTTAAATAATGACATTGCAGTTATTCATAAAAAAACCCATTCCTATTCAGATAGTCGAAGTAAATTATCCTAATAGAGCAAGTGCTATGATCACTAAAAGCATTTTACAAAATACCTTCTACTACTGATTACAATGGACTTTGGAATGGGAAATATATTGATTTTTGAGGCTAAGGAGACTAATTCAGCCACTTCATTTTCTTTTAAATAATATTCACGAACATCAAATAGAACATATGAAAAAAATTTTTAATTCATGGAGGGATTACTTTTTATTATCGTTAGATTTAAAAAAATCGATAAAAACATTCATACTCCCGTTTAAAAAAATTCATATTTTTTTCTATGATCGCGCTAAAAAAATGGTGGTAGAAAGTCTATAAAACTTAGTGAATTTGAACAAACTGCATTCGAATTATCATTTAACTACAAAAATAAGATTAGATTACATAACTATTATAAAAAAATAATGAAAGTGAGTTTTAATAACAGATGAAAAACTTTATTCAAATATATTAGTTCCATCTTTTTTTCACAATCTGCTTAGTATTATTCTTTATTGTTTTAATGCTATTCGCTCGTGAATTAAAAAGATGTACCAGATATTACTCAAGCTAATTTACAAGATCCATTATCATCAGAAATTTATGATAAGAATCTTAACTTAATAGCTACGGTTGGAGCTGAAAAAAAGGGAATATGTATCGATAAATGATATTCCAAAAAAATATCACAGATGCTGTTCTTACTACAGAAGATTCAAGATTCCAATCTCATATAGGTATCGATCCTATTCGTCTTATCAAAGCAGTACTTGTGAATATTCGTTCTAATTCTGCACAACAAGGTGCTAGTACAATTACACAACAGGTAGTAAAAAATTCACTACTGACATCTGATAAATCATTACAAAGAAAAATTCAAGAAGCTTATCTGTCTCTTAAATTAGAAAATAGATACTCTAAAGATGATATATTAGAGATGTACATGAATAAAATTTACTATTCTGATGGACAATACGGAGTTAAAACTGCCGCTAAATACTTTTATAACAAAGAATTAGATCAATTGACCCTATCTCAGATTGCTCTTTTAACTGGTATGCCTCAGCAACCAAACCTGTATAATCCATACGATTATCCAGAACAAGCCAAAGAGCGTCGTAACACGGTATTATATGCACTTCTTAACAACGATAAAAATCACAGAAGCTGAATACAATAATGCAATTAATACTCCTATTATGGATGGAATAGTTAAAAAAACAAAGGAAGAACGTGCAAACCAACACACTTACAATCCTAAGTTCGCTGCTTATATAGATCAAATTACAAAAGAATTAAAAGAAAATCAAAACTTTGAAAATATTAAAGATCCTCTTTCTATGGGATTAAAAAAATATACACTAACTTAAATCCAGAACTTCAAATATATGTTCAAGATATGTTAGATAATCAAAGTTCTCCTATGAAGCCTCACGCCTCTCAAGCTGCTATCTCTGTCCTTGATACAAAGACTGGACTAATCGAAGCAATTGGCGGTGGGAAGAATTATAAAGCTGGTGGTTATAATTACGCCGTTGATGCCCGAGTTCAACCTGGTTCATCTATCAAGCCTTTAATTGACTATGCTCCAGGTATTGAATACTTTGGATGGGATTCTCAGACTACATTCTCAGACTCACCATATCAAATTGCTGGAACTAATTTCTATATCCAAAACTGGGACAGACTTTATCACGGTACAGTTACTATGAGTACAGCTTTATCATGGTCTTATAATATACCTGCTGTTCGTGCTTTCGAAACAGTTGGATACGAAAGATCTAAACATTTCGCTGAAAAAATAGGTATACCTGTAACAAAAGATGAACCAACTACAGCAATTGGAGGTAACGTTGATGGAGTTTCTACTCTTCAAATGGCAGGTGCATTCGCAGCTTTCGGGAATAAAGGATATTACAATAAACCTTCAACAATAGTTAAAGTATTTAATGCAAACGGTAAAGAATTACCTAATGTTAAAGATGAACCTGTTAAAGCAATGTCAGAAGAAACTGCATATTTAATTACGAATGTATTAAAAGGCGTACTTTCTAGTAACGGTACATCGCCTAATGGTAAAGTAGCTAACTTCGATATGGCAGGTAAGTCTGGTTCAAGTACATTCGATGATTCTGCTTACTATAATTATGGTATAGATGTTGTAAACTCTACTAAAGATAGTTGGATGATTGGTTACACAACTGACTATACAGTTGCCGTTTGGCAAGGAGCTGATATAGTAGACTCAGCTGCAAAAGCATTGTCTTCCGAACAAGCAAATACTACACAGGTAATTATGGCAGATGTAATGAAAAAAAGTTTCAGATAAACAAGTACCTGCTACCTTTGAAAAAAACCTGCAGGAATCGAAACGAAAAAAATGGTGTAGAATATGCTAAGGAAAGAAATACAGAAACTGATTATATGTATGCCGGTACTGACAGAGACGCAGTTTATCAAGCTGCTATCGCACAAAAACAACGTGATAGTCGTTCTGCTCTTACAACAGTATTCAACTCATTAACCAACTCTACTAACAGAGCAAATACTACGCAAAGACAAACAACAGGTAGAACAACCGCAGGAAGTGCAGCTCAAACAAATAGAGCAACAAATCAAAAATAGACGGTAACATATAAAGAAGAATCGTGAAAAAAATTCACGATTCTTCTCAGATTATTGATAAAAACGACCAAAAATATCAATGAACGTATTGATGTTTTTGGTCGTTTTTCAAAAAATGGCTCTTTGTCAAGTTCGGGGCATGGGAAAAAAATCACTCTAGAAATCTAGGCAGCATTTTGTTGCTTAGATTTTTTTCTTACTTTCACTAAGTTTAACATTATTTTTTTTATATTCAGAAACAAATAATCTAGACATAATTAAAAATACGTAATCTGAAATTACTAAAGCTAGAATATCCATAAGATACTCTCTTTAGTAGTTTTATTTTATTATTAAATCCTTCTAATGGGCCATTAGAATACTCATATTTAACAGAATTAAGCATATATTCTTTGTGCTTTTTTTCATAGTATTTATAGCTTTAGCTACACCTTTTAGATAATCCTTTAGTATCCATATCTATATATTTCTCTAATTCTACAGAATCTTTAGTCTTAATAGCTTCTCGTATCTCATGTACTCTCTCATAACTAGCTGTAAATTCAGCATCTATAGCTAATATATAATCTAATACCTCTTTTCTAGTTACATAGCGTTTAAAAGCTTCTAGAATAGAATGTTTTTAGTTGAATTTACTTTTACCTCTATCTTCCAATATTACTTTCCAGAAGTTCTTTAGAATAGTGTAAGTAGAGCCTTTTTTTATTCTTATATTGATTCATTAGTTTTACTCTAGCTTTATTTAATTCTCTATTAATATTTTTGCACCATATGGAATCTATCTATTATTATCTCAGCGTTAGGAAACATCTCTCTAATCATATTCATATAAGGAGGATAAATATCTATACAGATCGTTTTTTTACTTTCTTTCTTACTTTTCTTGAATATCTCATAAAGTATTGTTTTTAATATATGTTGTGTTCTACCATCTACAATATCTATAAAGTCATGTGTTTTAGCATCTAAGAATACAAAACTCATTCCATTTTTTTACTATCTTTTAGTTGATTTTATCTCGTCAAAACATAGGTGCTCTGGTAAGCTTGAATGAGTCTTAACTTCTACAGCCTCTCTACATGAGTTCATTACTCTTACTACTGTAGATACTGATACATTACTTAATTCAGCTATATCTTTAAAAAGATAATGTTTTTAGATAGATTCTTCATAATATGGAATATAAGATTTTTAGATATACTACAGTGTTTTTTTGTACAAATGATGTTTCAGCACAAAACTTAGAATTACATTCTTTACATTTAAAGCGCTGTTTCTTTAATCTTAGATATGTAGGGCATTCTGACATCTTTAATAGAGTTACTTTTAATGGATCTGTGAATCCATTTTTTTAACTATATTATTTTTCTTCTTTCTTACAACCACAGTTCGGACAACACTTTGGATTGTATGATAAAGTCCCATGAAATATGAATGTATCTTGACCATCCACATTAATTAAATCAAGTTTATCCTCCATAGTTATATTTTTGGTCTTTTTATTAATAGTAAATTTGTGATAAAATTAGACATGACAAATATCCTTTCTTAGTTAATTATTTTTTTGTACACCTTAATTATATTGGATATTTGTCTTTTTTTGTATAGAAAATTGAAATCCGGGGCTGGAATCTTTTTCCATGCCCCGGATTTAGTATACTAACCAGTATTAATCTCTCTTCTTAAATAAATTTTTTTAAAAGATAATATAGGTTTATTTCTAACTATCTTATCATTCCCTATAAATTCTCTCATTTCTTTTTAAGCATTTCCCAGAATTTTTTTACAATAAAGTTAAAACTTCCTGCACTTTTTAGTATCTATAAAAAAATCCTCTGATATATTTATCTCTAAAAAAACATTTGCGCTCTAACTTTATCTATTTCTGTCCAGGGTATTTGAATATAATCCTCTGTATTTCTCTGATTATAAAATTCAAAAAGCTTTATCACCTACCATTACATCACCATGCTTATTTCCTATTGAACCTGTAAGGCAATTAGCTTTTAGTTGTGTATACCACCTTACTATTCATAGACATTACCATTTCTCACACCTCCTACAGATTTTTTTCATAATTAATTTTTAAAAAAGGAAGTTGAGACCATTTCGACTCAACTTCCTAAACTTTATTACATTACACCGGCTACGTGAGCAATTACACCTAAAGCAAATAATCCGAAGATTATTACTACTGGGCTTACTTTTACGTTTTAATAACCACATACATACGAATGTTAATAATAACGCTGCAAATCCAGGAATAAGTTGATTTAAGTTATCTTGTAATGTTGTAACTTTTTTTCTGGTGTTAGTGAGAATTTTTCCACTTGTTGCTTTTTGTAACAATATCTTGTAATACTTCACCAGTAATGTGTGTTCCTTTTTCAGGGAAGTGAATAAATGCTTTTTCATCTAACTGTACTTTAGAAACAACTAATGGGAAACTGATGTTAGTCCAACGTTGAACTAAGATACCCATTACGAACATACCAAGGATTGAAGCTCCTTTTTGTAATTGTTTGTAAAATACCACCTGAAAGGTCACTTGTAATTTCTGAACCTTTTTTTATAACCAAATTCTTGTGTATACCATAAGAATCCAATACGGATTAAGTTCCATGCGATAAAGAAGAATAATGGTGCAATAATTGAACCACCAGTTGCTAATGAAGCTGCGATAGCTCCAAGGATAGGACGAACTGTAAACCAGAATACTGGATCCCCAATACCTGCTAATGGTCCCATCATACCAACTTTAACCCCTTGGATTGCTGCATCATCAATATCAGCTCCATTTGCTTTATCTTCTTCTAAAGCAAGTGTAACCCCTAGAATAGGTGCTGCAATATATGGGTGAGTGTTAAAGAACTCTAAGTGACGTTTTAATGCTTGAGTAGCATCTTCTTTGTTTGGATATAATTTTTTAAGCGCTGGGATTAAAGCAAATGCCCAACCACCATTTTGCATACGTTCATAGTTCCATGAACCTTGAAGGAACTGAGAACGTAACATAACGCTACGACGATCTTTTTTACTTAATGTAATTTTTTTCTCTGACATTTGTAGTTCCTCCTTATTAATAATCGTTTAAGATATCGCCTAGTGGATCACCAGATGAGGCATTTCCACCACCGCCGCCACCTTTGTTTTTAGAAAGGTTTAGGTAAATAACTGCTAAACATAATCCCTATGATACCAGTTGCAATAAGTGTTAATTGGCTAATTGGTGCTAATGCGAATCCTAAGAAGAAGAATGGCCATACTTCTTTAGTTGCCATTAGGTTAATAACCATTGCGAAACCAACTGCAACTACCATTCCTCCACCGATTGCCATACCTTCTGTGAACCATTTTGGTAATGCTTCAAGGGCTTTTTGAACTACTGATGATGGAATGAACATTAATAATCCCGCTGGAATAGCAACGCGTAATCCTTGAGCTGCAAGTGCTACGTAGTGCCAGAATTCAACTCCACGGAAGTTACCCTGTTCTGCTGCTCGGTCAGCTTGGTGAACGATAACTACTGATAATGTACGAACAACCATTGTAAGTACAAGACCAACTGTAGCTAATGTAACAGCTGTTGCGATAGCGATAATACGTCCTTCAGCTGAGAAATCTCCAGCTTTAATGAAAATAATAGCAGATGCTACTGATGCTAACGCTGCATCTGGAGCAACCGCTGCCCCAATATTAGCCCATCCAAGTGCTAATAATTGAAGAGCTCCACCTAAAATAATACCTTCTGATAAATGTCCTGTTGCTAAACCGATTAATGAACAAGCAATAATTGGTTGATGGAATTGGAATTGGTCTAAGATACTTTCCATACCAGCTAATAACGCAACAATTAGGACTAATATAACTGTTAGAATACTAAATTCCATAGTGTCCTCCTAATTTCTATTAAATTATAATTTTTAAACCTTCACTTGATTTAGCTTCAATAAGTTTGAATAAATCTGATGGAGAATCGTTAGATACTTTACGAACATCAAATTTAACACCTAAATCACGAAGTTTTTTTGTATACTTCTACATCTTCTTGATCTAATGATAATACATTGTTAATTTGAACTTTACCAACTGAGTGGGCCATAGATCCGATATTTAATTCTGGAATCTCTACTCCTTTTTCAATTACTGCAAGTGCATCTTGTGGTGTTTCAAATAATAGTAACGCTTTTGTATCACCAAATCTTGGATCGTTATAAACTTGAACAAGTTTATCTAATGGAATTACGTGTGCGCGTACTCCAGGAGGAGCTGCTTGCTCAATAAGTTTTTTACGTAATTCATCTTTTGATACTGAATCTGAAACTACAATAATTCTGTTTGGATGAGTTGCTTTTGTCCAGTTTGTAGCAACTTGTCCATGTAGTAGACGAGTATCGATACGGGCTAATACAAATTCTATTTTCCCATTTCCTAGTACTGTACCTTCTGGAATTTCTCCTTGAGGTGTAGCTTGTGTACTTTCAGCTACTTCTGCTTTTGGTTGTAGTTCTTCAGGGCGAACTTTAACTCCATCAATAGCTGTTGGTGTGATTGCTTTTGCAATCTCGTGAGCTGTTGTCATAGTGAATCTACTAGCATATGCTTCGATAAGCATTGGTAAGTTTAATCCTGCTACGATTGCTCTTTTTCTCTGGTGCTTCTTCAAATAACTTGTTAGCTTGGTTAAATGGACTTCCACCCCAAAGATCGACAAGGAAAAGAATTTCTTCAGAATCTACTTTAGCAATAGCTTCTTGAAGTTTTTCTTTTGCAAGTCTTCTGGTCCTTCACTTGGCATAAATACAACTGCTTCTACTTTTTTTCTTGTTCACCAAAAAAATCATAGAACCTGATTGTTTAATTCCTGCAGCAAATTCACCGTGACTTGCGATGATAATTCCTACCATCTTAGTACCTCCTTTTTATTTAATTCTTATTTATTATGACGTGTATACCTTTTGCATACAAATAGATTATATCATTTATTATTTTTTTGTAAATGTTTAAGTTTCTTACTTTACAATCAATGCAATCGATTTCCATATTTTTTTGTTTTAAATGTGTTTTATATATTTTTTTACGATAAATATATAAAAACAGTTTAATTAACTTATGTAAGGCGAATTTTATTATATTTTTCCCTGTTCGTTATGTTAATTTTAATTTTCAAAAAAATATCTTATGAAAAATATTTTTTTCATACTTTCATAAAATTGCAATTGTTTTTTTATTAGATAGTGCAGAAAAAAATAATAACGCAACAGTATATCGATACATTACGTCATTATTTTATCATTTGAATAATTTACTTTATATTCTTTTTCTGGAAATAACATTTTTTTAATACATTTAGCGATAATCTTCTAGACTTACCTGAATGTGGATAAATATGCATCATCATCATAGGATTAAAATTAGCTTCGATAACCCCATAATTAGTTGCACTAACTTCTTCTTTTATATCTGAAATTATTAGATCTACACCACAAACCTTAGCCATCATAGCATTCGATATTCGAACAGCTAGCTCTTTATAGCTACCATGAACTTCATCTGTCATATCCACAGAGTCTCCACCTGTACTGATATTTGAATTTTCTCTAAGATATGCCACTTCATTCACAGCTAATATAGAATCAAAATTTAATCCTTGTTCAGATAATTGAAGTTTTTCAATTTCTCCAAGTTCAATTTTTTTCAGAGGAGTTTTCTTTGCATCTCCTCTTAGTGAATCCGAATTTTTTTGTTCAACCAATTCTCTTATTGTATGTTTACCATCACCTACAACATTTGCAGGTACTCTTAATAATACAGCTTCGGTTTTTCCTTCAATAACAAAGAATCTATATTCTGTACCCTCAATAAACTCTTCAATAAGTATATCTTTGTCTTCTTTAAGGGCGAATTCTATAGCTTTAGAATAATTTTCTACTGAACTAGTCCCTTTTTTTAAAAAATAGTTATTCCTAATCCAAAATTAGTACTCTTTGGTTTTTATTACAATTGGTTTGTTTTTTTATATACTTAAATTTTTTTGTAATGCTTCTTCTAAACTAGAAACTTCATATCCTTTTTGGAACTCTAAGACCTTGTTCAGCTAATACTTTTTTTAGTAACAACCTTATTTTTCCATAATTAATGGAGAAATATAACTATCTTTACTTGTCATATTTCCATTCTTTACATATTCTACTCTTCCATTACTTTCTAAGCGAATAAATCGATCATTTTCATCTATAACAGTAACTTTAATACCATTCTTTATTGCATCTTCAATTACAGCTTGGGTAGATAGTTCCATATTAGAATATGCACTTAATGAATAATATTCTCTTAAAAGCATCCTCTTTATACATTCTAGCTAACTTCATTCCGACTTTAGCCATATCATTTTCTTTTCTGATATTCTTTTTAAGAGTCTAGCTCCTATAGTAAGCTCAGGATTTTTTTATTTCTTCAATCTTCTCATCTATTAAATCAATATCGCTCTCTAGTAGACCTACTTTTTTTCTACCATGTCTTTCATTTGATTTAATAGCCACAGTCCCTCTTCTTCATACTTAACTTTTTTTCCAGTGGATGAGAAAGTGCTACATTTTCGCTATATTCATACCCTAAAGATTCAGAAGTATTTATATCCTCTTCTTCTAACCAAACTAGAGTCTTTATGAATAAATGTATAAATCTAATATCTTTTTCTAAAAATACCAAACGGTGCAAATGGGTTTAAATCAAATAATCTAAATTCAATATACTTAATTCCTTGTTCCGGGAATTTTTTTGATAGTATCTGCACCTCTAAAACGAACACTAGAGTAAAATTCTTTTTTTCAGCTATTAATTGTTTATTTTCTACATATCCTGTTATATCTTTTAATATATCTTTCTAATGAACTATATGATACTTTAATATCATCATCATTTACATAACCATATCTACTAGTTCTTAAACTTCTTACAAAAATCAGTTGGTTTTATACCATCTGTAAAATATTTATCCTCCGCCAAAGGAGAAGCACCTAAAAGATAAATTAAAAGCCATTGATATCTTAAAAACTGTCTGGCAAGTTTTAAATAAACATCATTTTTTTACACTTACTATATCCTTGCCAGTAATTTCAGCAATTTTTCTGCATCAACAAATCGTCTAGTTGGAAGTTATAATGTATACCTGATACCATTTGTTTATACTTACCGTATTTTTTTACTAAATACTCTCTATATTCTATATCAAACTGCTTTTCAAATTGCGCAACCCTTATATCTTCTTCGTTAGGTAGTATAGCTGGTACACTTAAAGGCCAAATATATTCATCTTTTGGTAGGTTTTTTAAAGTCACTTCATGTATAGCGTTTAATATCCTTAAAACATCTTTTTCATTATTTTCTGGTGTTGTTATCAACTCAACCTGTGATTCAGCAAAAATCAGTTTGAATGTACGGATGCTCGTGTCTTACTCCAAATATTTTTTTGGATGATCTGTTTTAGTTATCTCTCCATTCTCTAAAAACACGTTGTCCTTCTTTTTTTCTATACCAATTTTTTTACATTAGCAAATAATTCTTCTAAATTATTATTTATTATTATATCTTTAATTATCATATTACATCACTTTCTACAAACAGTATAGTTATCTTCTATCTTATCATAAATACACAATTAATAATAGAAATTGAACTCAATAATAATTCAAATTATATAATGCTCTTACAATATTCTTATATATATGTTATAATCAAATTACACTTAAGAAAGGGGATAAATACGATTTACTATCGTATTTCTAAATTTTTTTATGATTAAATTAATAGCTAGTGATATGGATGGAACTTTGTTAAATCATAACCACAAAAATTCCAAAAGAGAATGTAGAACTTATTAATTATGCTAAAAAAATCAAGGAATAGAATTTGTAGTAGCAACTGGAAGAGCCTATTATGAAGCTTTACCAGCTTTAAATGAAAAAAATATTAATTGTGATGTGATTAGTTTTAATGGTGGTATAGTCTATGATAAAAAAATGGTAATATCATAAGTATTACACCAATGTTACCTAAAGATTTATACTATACAATTGAAATATTGAAAAGTTTTGATATAAGTTATCAACTTTATACTAAAAAAATACTATATATACTAAAAGTATAGAAACTGATATAAACGCCTATATAGATTTAATTAGGTCTAATGGCTATGATCCGGATGTTGAGCATTTACGTGCAGAAGCACAACAAAAAGCTAGATGTGGGATACATTACAGAAGTAGAAAAATATAGAATTATACCTTAACGAAAAAGAAAAATCCCCCAATCAAAAATAATAGCAATATCTAATGATATATCGAAACTAGAAAAATACTGCCAAACTATTATCAGAAAATACAAGTATAAGTGTGACATCATCTGGTGCGAATAATATAGAAATAATGCATAAAAAAATGCCACTAAAGGAGAAGCCTTAAAAAGAAATAGCTAAAAATTTATGGCATCAACTTAGAAAAATGCTGTAGCAATTGGAGATAATCTTAACGATCAGGCTATGCTAGATATTGTTGGCTACAGCGTTGCTATGAAAAAAATGGTAATACAATATTAAAAGAACAAGCCAAATACGTGACGGAGAAAAACTAATTCCGAAGGTGGAGTTGCAGATACAATATTCAAATTAATAGAAGAAAACAATGAAATTAAAGAAGATATCAATGAAATTAAAGAAGATATCAATGAAATTAAAGAAGATATCAATGAAGTATTAGTAAAAGCAGCAATCGATGCAACAAAAATATGCTTACGTTCCTTACTCTAATTTTAAAGTAGGTGCTGCAATATTAGCTGAAAAATGGGAAAAATTTATACAGGTTGTAATATAGAAAATGCTAGTTATTCTCCCTACAAACTGTGCAGAAAGAACAGCAATTTTTCAAAGCAGTAAGTGAGGGAGTTACAAAATTCAAAAAAATCGCAGTAGTAGGTGGCCCTAATGGTAATCTAGAAAATTATTGTCCACCTTGTGGAGTTTGTCGACAAGTAATCTCTGAATTTGCAGATGAAGATTTTGAATTAATCTTAGGCACTTCAGAAAATACCTACGCTGTATATAACTTCTTTCAGGAAGTATTACCTCTAAGTTTTACAGCAAAAAGAACTAAAAAAATAAAAATTAAATGGTCATTAGAATATAAATTCTGATGACCATTCTTTATATAGTTAACTATTTCCAATTTCTATCACTTATAAAAAAAAGTCGTAACAAAAGTTACGACTAGGTTAAGATGACCCGTACGGGATTCGAACCCGTGTTACCGCCGTGAAAGGGCGGTGTCTTAACCACTTGACCAACGGGCCAAAAATATAAAAGGCTAAATAATTAGCCTTTTATTCAATTAATGAGCCATGAAGGACTCGAACCTTCGACCCTTTGATTAAAAAGTCAAATGCTCTACCAACTGAGCTAATGGCTCATGGCTGGGATACCTGGATTCGAACCAGGGGAATGACGGAGTCAAAGTCCGTTGCCTTACCGCTTGGCTATATCCCAACAATATTAAGAATGGTGGGAAGAAGTGGATTCGAACCACTGAACCCGAAGGAGCGGATTTACAGTCCGCCGCGTTTAGCCTCTTCGCTATCTTCCCGGCTTATTAAAAAAATGGTGGAGGTTAACGGGATCGAACCGCTGACCCCTTGCTTGTAAGGCAAGTGCTCTCCCAGCTGAGCTAAACCTCCGTTCAAATGGTGACCCGTACGGGATTCGAACCCGTGTTACCGCCGTGAAAGGGCGGTGTCTTAACTCACTTGACCAACGGGCCAAAAAAATGGCTCCACAGGCAGGACTCGAACCTGCGACCCTCTGATTAACAGTCAGATGCTACTACCAACTGAGCTACTGTGGAATAATAAGTCTAATGCTTTAGCACTAGACCTCAAATGCCTGGCAACGTTCTAGTCTCACAGGGCGTAAGCCCAACTACATTCGACGCTAAAGAGCTTAACTTCTGTGTTCGGTATGGGTACAGGTGTGTCCTCTTCGCTATCGCCACCAGACGAAAACTTCATATACATATTATATCATCTTTTTTCTTTTTGTCAACAGTTTTTCTAAAGAACTTCACTTGATTAAGTCCTCGACCTATTAGTATTAGTCAGCTGAACACGTTACCGTGCTTACACTCCTAACCTATTCTCCTTGTCGTCTTCAAGGGGTCTTAATATCCGTGGGAAATCTCATCTCGAGGGGGGCTTCATGCTTAGATGCTTTCAGCTCTTATCCCTTCCGTATTTAGCTACCCAGCTATGCCACTGGCGTGACAACTGGTACACCATTGATACGTCCATCCCGGTCCTCTCGTACTAAGGACAGCTCCTCTCAAATTTCCTACGCCCACGACGGATAGGGACCGAACTGTCTCACGACGTTCTGAACCCAGCTCGCGTACCGCTTTAATGGGCGAACAGCCCAACCCTTGGGACCGACTACAGCCCCAGGATGCGATGAGCCGACATCGAGGTGCCAAACCTCCCCGTCGATGTGGACTCTTGGGGAGATAAGCCTGTTATCCCCAGGGTAGCTTTTTATCCGTTGAGCGATGGCCCTTCCATGCGGAACCACCCGGATCACTAAGTCCTGCTTTTCGCACCTGCTCGACTTGTAGGTCTCACAGTCAAGCTCCCTTGTGCCTTTACACTCTGCAAATGATTTCCAACCATTCTGAGGGAACCTTTGAACGCCTCCGTTACTCTTTTGGGAGGCGACCGCCCCAGTCAAACTGCCCACCTGACACTGTCTCCCGGTCTTCTACGCCGAGGGTTAGAATTTCAATACAGCAAGGGTAGTATCCCAACAACGCCTCCTCATACACTGGCGTGCATGATTCTCTGGCTCCTACCTATCCTGTACATACTGCATCAAAATTCAATATCAAGCTACAGTAAAGCTCCATGGGGTCTTTCCGTCCTGTCGCGGGTAACCTGCATCTTCACAGGTACTATGATTTCACCGAGTCCATCGTTGAGACAGTGCCCAAATCGTTACGCCTTTTCGTGCGGGTCGGAACTTACCCGACAAGGAATTTCGCTACCTTAGGACCGTTATAGTTACGGCCGCCGTTTACTGGGGCTTCAATTCATACCTTCGCTTTCGCTAAGCACTCCTCTTAACCTTCCAGCACCGGGCAGGCGTCAGCCCCTATACTTCACCTTACGGTTTTTGCAGAGACCTGTGTTTTTTTGTTAAACAGTCGCTTGGGCCTATTCACTGCGGCCTACTCTCGTAGGCACCCCTTCTCCCGAAGTTACGGGGTCATTTTGCCGAGTTCCTTAACGATGGTTCTCTCGCTCACCTTAGAATTCTCTTCCCAACTACCTGTGTCGGTTTGCGGTACGGGCACCTCTTATCTCGATAGCGGCTTTTCTTGAGAGTTTGGCTTCATTGACTTCGCTACTATATTTCGCTCCCCATCACACTTCAGTCTTATGAGCAGCGGATTTGCCTACTACTCAACCTTTGTGCTTAGACGTCCTATTCCATCAGGACGATCAATTAGCCTCCTCTGTCCCCACTTCTCTCAATCGATATTTGGTGGTACAGGAATTTCTACCTGTTGTCCATCGGCTTCACCATTCGGCTTCACCTTAGGTCCCGACTTACCCAGAGCGGACGAGCCTTCCTCTGGAAACCTTAGTCATTCGGTGGATAGGATTCTCACCTATCTTTCGCTACTCACACCGGCATTCTCACTTCTAACCTCTCCACCTCGCCTTACAGCTCGGCTTCTACGATGTTAGAACGCTCTCCTACCATATAACATTAGTTATATCCGCAGCTTCGGTTGTATGTTTAGCCCCGGTACATTTTCGGCGCGATGTCACTCGACCAGTGAGCTATTACGCACTCTTTAAATGGTGGCTGCTTCTAAGCCAACATCCTGGTTGTCTGTGCATCATCACATCCTTTTCCACTTAACATACAATTTGGGACCTTAGCTGGCGGTCTGGGCTGTTTCCTTTCGACTACGAACCTTATCACCCGCAGTCTGACTCCCGTTGATATTTATCTGGCATTCGGAGTTTGTCTGAATTCGGTAACCCGGGATGGGCCCCTAGTCCAAACAGTGCTCTACCTCCAGTAAACTCACAACGAGGCTAGCCCTAAAGCTATTTCGGAGAGAACCAGCTATTTCCAAGTTCGATTGGAATTTCTCCGCTACCCACAGCTCATCCAAACACTTTTCAACGTGTCCTGGTTCGGTCCTCCATTCAGTGTTACCTAAACTTCAACCTGGCCATGGGTAGATCACTTGGTTTCGGGTCTACTCCATCATACTATTTCGCCCTATTAAGACTCGCTTTCGCTGCGGCTCCATGTCTTCCACTTAACCTCGCATGATAAAGTAACTCGCCGGTTCATTCTACAAAAGGCACGCCATCACCCTCAAGGGGCTCTGACTACTTGTAAGCACACGGTTTCAGGTTCTCTTTCACTCCCCTCCCGGGGTTCTTTTCACCTTTCCCTCACGGTACTGGTTCACTATCGGTCACTAGGGTAGTATTTAGCCTTACCAGATGGTCCTGGTAGATTCCGACGGAATTCCTCGTGTTCCGCCGTACTCAGGTGCTCTCTCGCGCCAACTTAGCATTTCGTATACAGGACTTTTTACCTTCTACGGTCTAACTTTCCAGCTAGTTCTACTATACTTTGTCATACACTTTGTTGAGAGTCCTACAACCCCAATATGCAAGCACATTGGTTTGGGCTCTTTCCTTTTCGCTCGCCGCTACTTAGGAAATCGATTTTTCTTTCTCTTCCTACAGGTACTTAGATGTTTCAGTTCCCTGCGTTACCTCGCTTTCGCGTACCGCCCTTTTAAAAGCGGTGGGTTCCCCCATTCGGATATCTACGGCTCTTTGCTTACTTACAGCTCCCCGTAGCATTTCGTCGTTTGTCACGTCCTTCATCGGCTCCTAGTGCCAAGGCATCCTCCGTGCGCCCTTTACTACTTAATCGTGTGTAGCTTTTACGCTTCGTTCTTTTCCTTGAACTCTTTGTGAATAAGTTTTTACAACTTACTTACTTTTTTCTCGGTTTTTGTAAATCTGTTTCTTTTACTTTATAGAAAATTATTTTTGATCTAATATATATATTCAGTTTTCATTGTGCTTGAGTGTTTTGAACACTCAAAACTAAACGAATTATCAACGTATTCCTTATCCTTAGAAAGGAGGTGATCCAGCCGCACCTTCCGATACGGCTACCTTGTTACGACTTCACCCCAATCATCTGTCCCACCGTGACCGGCTCCCTCCTAAAAGGTTAGGCCACCGTCTTCGGGTGTTACAAACTCTCGTGGTGTGACGGGCGGTGTGTACAAGACCCGGGAACGTATTCACCGCGACATTCTGATTCGCGATTACTAGCGATTCCAGCTTCATGTAGTCGAGTTGCAGACTACAATCCGAACTGAGAATAGTTTTGTGAGGTTTGCTTACTCTCGCGAGCTCGCTTCTCTTTGTTCCTATCCATTGTAGCACGTGTGTAGCCCAAGTCATAAGGGGCATGATGATTTGACGTCATCCCCACCTTCCTCCAGTTTATCACTGGCAGTCTCATCTAGAGTCCCCATCTTACTGCTGGCAACTAGATATAAGGGTTGCGCTCGTTGCGGGACTTAACCCAACATCTCACGACACGAGCTGACGACAACCATGCACCACCTGTATCTGTGTCTCAACCAAAGGTCAGAACAACACAATCTCTTGTGTCCTCACAGTATGTCAAGACTTGGTAAGGTTCTTCGCGTTGCTTCGAATTAAACCACATGCTCCACCGCTTGTGCGGGTCCCCGTCAATTCCTTTGAGTTTCAACCTTGCGGTCGTACTCCCCAGGCGGAGTGCTTAATGCGTTAGCTGCAGCACCGATCTCTTGTGAGACCAACACTTAGCACTCATCGTTTACGGCGTGGACTACCAGGGTATCTAATCCTGTTTGCTCCCCCACGCTTTCGCGCCTCAGTGTCAGTTACAGGCCAAAAAGCCGCCTTCGCCACTGGTGTTCCTCCCTAATCTCTACGCATTTCACCGCTACACTAGGAATTCCACTTTTTCTCCTGCACTCAAGTTTAACAGTTTCCAATGACCCTCCACGGTTGAGCCGTGGGCTTTCACATCAGACTTATTAAACCACCTGCGCGCGCTTTTACGCCCAATAATTCCGGACAACGCTTGCCACCTACGTATTACCGCGGCTGCTGGCACGTAGTTAGCCGTGGCTTTCTGGTTAGGTACCGTCTCTACTGTGTATAGTTACTACACAATCATTCTTCCCTAACAACAGAGCTTTACGAACCGAAATCCTTCTTCACTCACGCGGCGTTGCTCCGTCAGGCTTTCGCCCATTGCGGAAGATTCCCTACTGCTGCCTCCCTGTAGGAGTCTGGGCCGTGTCTCAGTCCCAGTGTGGCCGATCACCCTCTCAGGTCGGCTATGCATCGTCGCCTTGGTAGGCCTTTACCCCACCAACTAGCTAATGCACCGCAAAAGCCATCTCATAGTGTTAGCAAAACCAACTTTTAAACATCAACCATGCAGTTAATGCTGTTATCCGGTATTAGCTATCGTTTCCAATAGTTGTCCCAGTCTATGAGGCAGGTTCTTTACGTGTTACTCACCCTGTTCGCCGCTAAGTTTTTTTCCGGTGCAAGCACCAGAAAAAAACTTCGCTCGACTTGCATGTATTAGGCACGCCGCCAGCGTTCGTCCTGAGCCAGGATCAAACTCTCCAAATAAATTTGTTAGCTTGATTAGCTCATTAAAAAGTTTTATAGTTTCTTTTTTTAAAACTGTCCTTTTTGGAATTAACGTTGACTTAATTCGTTTTAGTTTTTCAATGTTCAAATCGTTGCGATTGACAACTTTTATATTTTAACATTTTTTTAAATCTCTTTGTCAAGCTTTTTTTAAAAACTTTTTTTAAAAAATGTTTTTTTCGTCTTCTTTAGAAGACTTTTTATTATTCTATCATTTCTTCGAATGTTTGTCAAGAAGTTTTTTTATATTTTTTTAAAAAACTTTTTGAACCGTTTGCTTCGTTGAAATAATTGATTTTGTCTTTCTTCAAGACTTTTATAAGTCTATCATTTCTTTTATATTTTGTCAAGAACTTTTTTTATAATTTCTTAACATTTAATATTTTTGAAATGTTTGATTGTTCGTCTTCTTCTTGAGAAGACTTTTACTATTCTATCATCTGTTTTAGATTATGTCAATACAATTTTTAAAAAAATCTGAGGAAAAGATAATTTTTTCCTCAGATATGCATTATATTACTATGTTGATTTATTTTCTTAGTAATGAAATATTTAATTCTAATAGTTGTTCTAGATCTACTGATGATGGAGCTTGAGTCATCGGATCAGCTGCATTCGCAGTTTTAGGGAACGCGATTGTATCACGTAAGTTATCGCGTCCAGCTAATAACATAACGAATCTATCTAATCCCAATGCACATCCTCCGTGAGGTGGTACACCATATTCAAATGCATCTAATAGGAATCCAAATTGTTCTTGTGCTTGTTCTTGTGTGAATCCTAACGCTTTAAACATAGAAGATTGAACTTCTTTATCGTAAATACGGATACTTCCTCCACCTAACTCATATCCATTAAGTACTATATCATAAGCTTGTGCATATGCTTTTTCTGGTGCTGTCTCTAATAGTTCAACATCTTCTACTTTTGGCATTGTGAATGGGTGGTGGGCTGCACTGTAACGACCTTTCTCTTCATCATATTCTAATAATGGCCAGTTTACTACCCATAGATAGTTGTATTTATCTTTATCAATTAAGTCTAAATCAGCAGCTAGTTTTTGACGTAATGCACCTAATGATGCGTAACATACTTTCTTACTGTCTGCAGCAAATAATATTATATCTCCAACTTCTGCATCTACACGAGCTACTAATTCTTGAGCTACTTCATCAGTAAAGAATTTAGCAATTGCTCCATTTAATCCTTCTTCTGTTACTTTTACCCATGCTAATCCTTTAGCTCCATAGTTTGCAACATATTTACCTAAAGCGTCGATATCTTTACGAGAATATTGCTCTGCACATCCTTTAGCTACGATACATTTTACTGCTCCACCTTGTTCTACTGCATTTGAGAACACTTTGAAGTCTAAGTTCTTAACAAGATCACTAACATCTTTTAATTCCATTCCGAAGCGAGTATCTGGTTTATCACTACCAAATCTTTCCATTGCTTCTTCGTAATCAAGTCTTGGGAATGGTAAAACTACATCGATACCTTTTACTTCTTTCATTACATGTGCAATTAAACCTTCTATCATAGTAAGAATTTCTTCTTGCGACATAAAGCTCATTTCCATATCGATTTGTGTAAAGTCTGGCTGTCTGTCTGCACGTAAATCTTCGTCACGGAAACAACGAGCTACTTGATAGTATCTGTCAAATCCAGCAACCATTAATAATTGTTTAAATAGTTGTGGTGATTGCGGTAATGCATAGAATTCACCCGGGTGAACCCTACTTGGTACTAAGTAGTCACGTGCTCCTTCTGGAGTAGACTTAGTTAAAATTGGTGTTTCAACATCAACAAACATATTGTTGTCTAAATAATCTCTAGTTGCTTTAGTAATTTTTGAACGTAAGTGTAATACTTCTGCAAGTTCTGTTCTTCTTAAGTCAAGGTAACGATATTTTAGACGTAGCTCTTCACTTGATAAACTTGCATCGTCTAATACGAATGGTAATGTTTTTGCTTTTGATAAAATTTCTAATTTATCAGCGATAACTTCTACTTTCCCTGATGCGATTTTCTCGTTTACAGTAGATTCATTTCTTAATACTACTTCTCCTTCAATAGAAACTACGAATTCGTTTCTTAAAGTTCCTGCTAGTTCATGTAATTCTGCATTTTTTTCTCCTGAGAATACACATTGAACTACACCCATTCTATCTCTTACGTCTATAAAGATTAAGTTACCAAGGTCACGACGTTTACTAACCCAACCTTTTAATGTTACTTTTTTTCCAACATATTTTTCATCTATACGACCAGCGTATTCCGTTCTTCCGTATGCGCTCATTATTTTTCTCCTCTCAATTTCTCTTGTAAATAATCAACTATGTTATCTAAGTTAATTGTTTCTTGTTCAAATGATTTCATGTCTTTTATGACAAGTGTTCCATTTTCCAGTTCACTTTGTCCAATTATTATAGAATATTTTGCATTATATCTATCTGCAATCTTCATTTGAGCTTTCATTTTTTTATCAAAATAATCATTTTGTACGCTATATCCAGCTAACCTTAAATCATTAGTAAGTTTTACTCCAGCATTTGAAGCTTCTTCTCCCATAGCAACTACAAACACATCGATTGTATCATCTATAGGTAATTCTATATTTTCACTTTCTAGAGCTAATAATAATCTCTCAATACTTAGAGCAAAACCAATACCTTTTTTGTCTTCCGGGCCATCTAACAATTTAATTAAACCATTATAACGACCACCTCCACAAAGTGTTTTTAATTCTACTTCTGGATTATCTATCATAATCTCAAATGCAGTGTGAGTATAGTAATCTAATCCACGAACTAAATTATGATCGATTTCATATTTTACACCTAATGCATCTAAGTGTGTAAGTACTTCGGCAAAATATTGTTTTGATTCTTCACCTAAGTAATCTAATAATTTTGGTGCTGATTTAATAAGTTCATGTCCTGCATCAACTTTACAATCTAAAATTCTCATAGGATTTTTGTAAAGTCGATTATTACAATCTTCACAAAACTCATTTATTCTAGGCACAAAATGTTTTACTAATGCTTCATTATAAGCTTGTCTCTCTTCAGGATTTCCTAAAGAGTTAATACTTACCTTGATATTTTCTATACCAAACATTCTGTAAATATTGTACGCTAAGCTTATTACTTCTGCATCGATTTTCGGACTTTCTTCCCCAATAACCTCAACTCCATATTGAACGAATTGACGATAACGTCCTTTTTGTTTTCTTTCATATCTAAACATCGGACCAACATAGTATAGTTTTTGTGGTTGAATTGTTTTTGCGAATAATTTGTTTTCTATATATGAACGAACTGTTCCAGCTGTTCCCTCAGGTCTTAGCGTTAAAGATCTATTACCTTTATCTTGGAAAGTATACATCTCTTTTTGAACTATGTCAGTAGTATCTCCAACACCTCTACTGAATAATTCTGTTGATTCAAACATCGGCGTTCTAATTTCTTCATAGCAAAAGTTCTTGCTAATTTCTCTTAGTTTCCCTTCAATATACTGCCATTTAATACTTTCTTCAGGTAGTATATCTTGAGTTCCTCTCGGCATACTAATTACCATTTCATTCTCCTTTCAATGATTTATCTACAAATCATACTTCAATATAAATTAAAATCGCCCCATATAGCCTATACTATATGGGACGATAACTAAATTCGTGGTGCCACCCTAATTCATATCGAAATATCGATACCTTATTTTTAAATTATTAAGTTTTACAAAAAGTGTTACTTATTTTAATCATTAATATTTAATCTTTCAGCCAAGGGATTAAATTCTCTTTAATTAAAAACATAAAATAAAAATTCTTTTTTTACTTTTTTTTGTCACGTTTCTTTTAAATATATTATACCAAACTATTACTATTGTCAAGAAATTATTATATATTTCATCATATTATTTTTTTAAAAATCTATTCCAAATATTCTAGCCTGTATATAAGATTATTTTTTTCTACAAAATTCAATATTAATAGCTACTATTTATTTCACTATACTAGACAGTTCTTAAGCAACCAAAGAGATAAAATGCATATGTAAATTAATTACTTATTATTTCCTTCACTTGATTTTTTTCCTTAACATTATACAATAAATTATAGTTGAAGACATTAAAGAAAGGAGTGCAACCCTTTATGAAAAAAATAATCTCTGTTTTAATGCCTATATTAGCAATATTTTTTTCTTAGTAGGTGGGACATATTACTACCTTAATGCAGGAAATAAGAATTTTCAAAGAAGAACATTCAAAATATATATCATTAATTAATGATTCATATAATTTTAAAACTGGCTTAAACGGCCTTGAAACTTTAACTACAGAAAAAAAGCTAAAGAAACATTAAGAAATATTGATAATGAAGTTAATATTGCTAGTGAACTAGTAAAAATCGATAATGCACTTAATAATGCAGACACAGAAACTGCTTATGAACGTTTAAAACAAGCAAAAAAATTAGACACAAATCATACTTTTTTTCAAAAGCAATTTCATATTTAGATACACAATTAGATAATTATGATACTGCTCTTACTGAGATTTTAGAATTAGATACAACTTCACCTAACTATGCTCGATCGAGTTAAAGCTATTATAGCTAAGTATGAATTTAAATACGAAGCCTTAAAAAGAAAAATTATTAAATTCTGAAACCTCAGAATTGGAACAAGATCACAAAACTAATGTTACGAAAAAAAGAAGAAACTAAAAAAAGAAATAGAAAATAGAGTAGTCTCTAAAAAAAGAAACTACATCTACTAATAAAAAAATTCTAATAGTACTAAGAATAATTCTACGGATACTAAAAAAAGCTTCATCTATACCTAATACTCAAAAACCATCCACAAATTGTTGGTCAACAAGTACCTGAGACATATAATACTATACGTTACACTCAGGAAGGTAGCACTAGTAGAAATATCATTGAGAATGAATTAAAAGGTGATATCTCTAATTTTACAAATGAAGAAATAAACGCTGCAATTGTTAGCTATAACGCAAAAAATCAAGGATAACAATGACTATCCTTGATTTTTTTCTATTATCTTATTTTTTTCTACAGCTATAACTTCAATCTCAATATTACCACCTAATGGCAATGCTGCTACTTGGAAAGCCGATCTAGCCGGAAGCACATCATTGAATTGCTCCGCATAAACTTTATTCACTTCAGCAAAATCAGCAATATCTTTTAATAATACTAATGATTTTACAACATGATTCATAGAACTCCCTGCTTCTTCTAAAAACTGCTTCAATATTTTTTTAAACACTTGTTTTGCTTCTTCGATAACTCCACCTTCAACTATTTTTTTCCAGTTTCTGGGTTAATTCCTAATTGACCCGAGCAAAAAAATTAGATTGCCTACTTTGTTTGCTTGTACGTATGGTCCTACAGCTTTTTGGTGCTTTTTGGTGTATTTACTTCTGTAATTTTCATCTTATAAATCTCCTTTTTATTTTGATAAAAATATCAACTTTTTGATCAATACTTCATTACGAGAGTATATTAAAGAAGTTTATCTTCTTTTTAAATAGACACTGTAATAAATGATATCTTATACCTTTTTCATTTTATTATAATTTATTACAGAAAAATTTTTTTCAATAAAAATCGTATTCGTTTTCAACATATTACCATTATAGTAACTTTCTGATATTTTCCAATTAATTTATAATAATTTTTAGTCTTAAAAAAATAAAAAAAGCTATAACTAGACTTAACAGTCTAATTATAACTTTCTCACATTTCTAATTAAAGAACAACTACGTTAGCTGCTTGCGGTCCACGAGCACCGTCTTCAACTTCAAATTCAACTTTATCGCCTTCTTTTTAAAGTTTTGAATCCGTCTTTTTTTAATACTTGAGAAGTGAACAAAAATATCTTTTTCTCCTGCCACTTCGATAAATCCAAATCCTTTTTTTCCTCGTTAAACCATTTTACTGTACCTTGTTTCATAAGTTACAATCTCCTTTATATTTTTTTTATTATCAATAATCAATCGTATTCTTGCTGTTAAAGATAATAAATAAAAATAAATGTGTATTGTGTTATTCACTTAAAAAAACTTAGAACCTGTATTACAATTTTTTTACTATATGTTTTATTGACTTTCTCTATTATACTTCATATGGAAAGTATATGCAACTAAAAAGACTCACAAAATAAAAAAGCCTTACGGCTCTTTTATTAAAACTCTTCTTCTTCAGTTGCAATGTTGAATTTTGATACAATACCTTCATTATCGAAATCGAAGACATCTTCACTCTCTTCCATATCTTCTTCTTCGATTAGAGCATCAACTTCATCATGGATATCTTCTTGTTCTTCTTCTCCAAGCTCTTCAATATCATCTTCATCATCAATTTCAAATTTTTTTGTACGCTTGGTTCAACAAAGTTTTTTTAATATCTTCTACAAATAAACTATCTCTTAATTTCCAACTACCATCTTCAACGCATACAAAAACGTCCATCCAAGTTTAGATCAGTGTAGAAATACGCTGCTTGGGCAGTAAATTCTTCCTCGTCAACATTTCTTAATGGTTTAATATAATCTAGGAAATCATAAATATTTAATTTTTCAATTCCTTCTTCTACCATATATGCATAACATAAATCTATTAGTGACATTTCCTTAATTTTTTTCTGCGCTTAAATCTTTTAACTTTACCATTTATATTAGATTCCCTTCTTTATTATTTATTACATTTTTTTCTGGAGCTGACACTCCGATTAACTCTAAAGCATTTCTTAAAGTTATCTTAACAGCAGTGATTAATGCTAGGTAACTTTGAGTTTGCTCTTTATTTTCAGTTATTACTTTATTATTATTATAGAATTTATGGAATGAACTTGCAAGACTTTGTAAATAATTACAGATTCTGTGTGGTTCATAGTTTTTAGCTGCTTGTGCAACTATTTCTGGATAATATGCTAAGTTTTTCAGTAAGTCTACTGAGTACTCGTCAGTTAGCAATTCATAATCACAATTTTTCACATCGTATTCAGCTTGTTCTGCTGCTTGACGTAAGATTGAACAAATTCTAGCGTGGGCATATTGAACATAGTATAGTGGATTATCACTTGATTGTTCTTTTGCTACTGCAAAGTCAAAATCTAAGTGACTATCTGCACTTCTCATTACTAAAAAGTAACGAGCAGCATCAGCTCCTACTTCATCGATTAAATCACGAAGTGTAATTGCCTTACCTGTTCTCTTACTCATTTTCACAACTTCCCCGTTATTTAGAAGTTGTACCATTTGCATTATTAACGCTTCTAATTGATCTGCTTTATACCCCATAGCTACTACACTAGCTTTAAGTCTAGCTACATAACCATGGTGATCTGCACTCAAGAACGTCTAACAATAAATCAAATCCACGATCTAATTTATTTTTGTGATACGCTATATCACTAGTTAAATATGTTAATGAACCATCTGCTTTTATTAATACACGGTCTTTGTCATCCCCTGTACCTAAAGCAGTTGTTTCTAACCATAAAAGCTCCATCTTTTTCATAAACAAACCCTTGTTCTTTAAGGGATTCTAAAGCTTTTTCTACAAGACCATTTTTCATATAGTGATTTTTCACTGAAGAATACATCGTATTCTAAACCAAAATCACCAAGGTCTTTTTTAATATTTTCCATTTCATACGCTACTGCATACTCACGAATAAACTCATTTAAGTCTTCTCTTTCTAATAATGATTCACCGAATTCATCTTTTAGTTTTTTTGACCTAAAACTTTAATATCTTCACCATGATATGCATCCTCTGGCATCTCAGCATCCATGCCTAGAGCCTGTTTATATCTAGTAATCGCTGAAATCACAAGATTATTAATTTGATTACCTGCATCATTAATATAGTATTCACGAGATAAATCATATCCTGATTTCTTCATTATTCTTGCTAATGAATCAGAATATGCAGCATTTCTAGCGTGACCTACGTGTAGTGTTCCTGTTGGGTTAGCTGACACATACTCTAAAAGAACTTTTTTACCTTGTCCAATGTTGTTTTCACCATATTTAAAATCATCTTCTAAGATTTTTCCCAACAACACTTCCAAGACTTGATTTTTTTAACGAAAAAGTTAATAAATCCCGGCCCAGCTATTTCAATTTTTTCTACCGCTTCATCTTCTTCTATATTACTGATTATTTCCTCGGCAATAACTCTAGGATTTTTTTACGTAAAACTCTTGTTAATTGCATCGCTACGTTTGAAGAAAAAAATCTCCATTATCTGTGTTTTTTTCGGAGTTTCTACATGAATATCTACTCCATCAATTTCTAATTTGGCTAAAGAATTTTTTTATTAATTCTACTATTTTATTTTTTTCACCAAAAAAATCCCTCCTAATTACTTACTATATTTTTTTCACTAATATTTTCAATTTATTTTTTTCTGTTTATCATTACTTCCGAAATGTATATTGTACACTATTTCGTATAAAAGTAAGGTTGTTTTTTTGTTTTTTTACTTATATTTACAAGCTGTGTTTCTAATTTCATCTGACCATATTGCGTACTGTAGTCATTACTTGTTTTCGTATATGCTAAGTACATTTTTTTGAATCGTCTTTTTCTATACTAACACTTTCTTTTTATTTTGTCAATAAAAAAATCTCTATTTTTTTATTATTTTTTTATCACTATAGCTTATCTTTTCACTACTTATCTGTTCCGAAACACTTCCTACACAAGATTCCTCATGTATTTTTTTCAGAGTCAACATAAGTCGTTATTTTTAATTTTACTACCCATTAATACTCTCTAATTCCTCTTCAATTTCTAACCAAGAATCATTTAACTCTTCTAATTCAGAAGATAGTTGTTTTAACTGCTCATTAAATTCTTGAGTTTTTTTATCATATCAGTATATACTTCCTCTTTGGCAAGTTCATTATTTACAACTTGTATTTCTTCTTCTAAAGTTTCAATTTTATTCATCAGCTCATCGCGGGTTCTCTCTAATTTTTCGAACACGTTTTTTTCGCTTCTTTATCTAGTATGTAGTTATTCGCTTCTTTTTCAGCAACTACTTCTTCATTTTGTTTAGTTAGTTGTTGAGCTATTCTCTCTTGTTCTCTTTTTTTCTAAATAGTAATCATAATTTCCTAAGTACATATTATGACCATTATCAGTAATATCTAGTACTTTATTAGCAATCTTATTAATGAAGTACCTATCGTGACTGACAAAAAGAATAGTCCCTTCATAATTTTTTTCAATGCCTCTTCTAGTACTTGCTTACTTGTAATATCAAGGTGGTTAGTCGGTTCATCTAATATAAGGAGATTGTTTTTCTCCAACATCAGTTTTGCGAGTTGTAACCTCGCTTTTTCTCCACCAGAAAGATCTCTTACTATCTTAAGAACATCATCCCTCTAAATAAGAATCTACCAAGCACTGTTCTTACTTCCGCTTCCTTCATTAGAGGATACTCATCCCACAATTCATTTAATATTGTTTTTTTGAAGATTCAAACTCTGCTTGTTTTTGATCATAGTATCCTAACGACACTTTACTTCCATATTGAACAGAACCAGAAATTTCTTTTTGTCTCTTAGCTATAGTTTTTATTAATGTAGATTTTCCTATACCATTTCTTCCAACTACTGCTATTCTGTCACCTTTATACACCGAAAGATTATAACTCTGCCCTACTTTAATTCCATTATAACCTACTTGTAAACCACTAATCGTTAGAACATCACGACCACTTTGTTCCTTAATTAAGAACTCTATGCCTGCTGCCTTATCATCTTTTTTCGGATTGTCAATAAGATCCATCTTATCTAATACTTTTTGACGACTTTTAGCCATCTTACTAGTAGATGCTCTTGCTATATTCTTCTGAACAAATTCTTCTAATTTTTTTATATCCTTCTGCTGACTCGTATATTCTTTTTAATTGTTTTTTTCATAATCTTCTTCATATTGTACTAAGAATTTCGAATAGTTACCTACATACTTTTTTTAAGTTTACCGAATTCTAAGTTATATACAACATTTACAACTTTATCTAAAAAGTATCTATCGTGACTGACTATAACTATTGCACCATTGTATGATGAAAGATAATTTTCTAGCCATGCTACATTTTTCCATATCAAGGTGGTTGGTAGGTTCATCTAAAACTAGTAAGTCTGGCTCACTTAACAATAGTTTAGCCATCGATAATCTTGTCTTCTCTCCACCAGAGAAAGTACTGATTTTCTTATCAAAAAAACTTCTTTTGTGAAATCTAATCCGTATAATACACTCTCTATCTTACTCTTATAATGATAGTCCTTATGTGTTAACACTTCATTTTGTAATCTATCAAATTTATTAAGTAGCGTTGGATCATTTTCGATATTTTTCCGGCGTTAGCTCAAATGAAAGTTTTTTTCTAATTCTGCTTCTAACGTAATAATTTCATCAAAACATGTGATCATCTCTTCATAAATTGACAAATCTTCTCTAACTATAAATTCTTGAGATAAATATCCGACCGTTGTATTTTTTTGAAATAGTTCTCTCTCCACTATCAAAAACTAATAGCACCAGAAATGATTTTTTTAATAATGTACTCTTTCCAGCTCCATTTCTACCTACTATTGCAACACGGTCCTTATCGTTAATTTCTAGTTTAACATTTGAAAAAAATTTCATTGACAACGAAATTCTTTGTTACATTATTTAATTGAATTAACATTTTTTTCTCCTTTTCTCTAGTTTTTTTTACTTTTTTTCATAAATTTCTTATAATTTTTCGTTTATAACTGAACTATTATACCATATTTCCAATTATTTAGCTAATAATTATGATACTCATTTCTATATAAATAACTGTTTATTATAATCGATAATAATTATCAATAAATTACTTCTTAGTTGTTCTAAAGTATTATAATCTAAAAATATATAAATTATAATAAATTATTTATTCAGTATATATTTTATTTTTTTACTATTTTTTTAACATAACTGATGTAAAAAAATATAATAATATTTTTCTCATGTTTATAAATTGTATATCTGTAGCGATAATTAAATTCATAGAATATTTTTATATAGAATATTGTTCAGTTTTTTTCTATAAATGTTATAATACAAATATATAATAAATTTATAGAATAAGGGGGCTTCTTTTATGAATCCAAAAAAATATTATCAGTCCTTATGGCTGCCGGATTAGCATTTACTGCTGTTGGATGTAGCAATTCATCTAATTCAACTTCACAAAATTCAAATCAACCTGCAGACTATGTGGCAGGCGTATCGTTAGATAAACCTATTAAAGTAGATAAAGAAGCAGGTACTATTACTGTTCTTACAAAAATTAACGGTAAATACTTTGATGAAGCAACAAGACATAATTCTGTAGAACAAAGTGGTACAAATGGTGCTAAGTCAATATTTACTGCATTTGCTAAGCCCGAAGAATTCTACAACGCTCTAATTGAGATTGGTGCAAAACCTGGAAACAATATGACTGCAAATAATGCAACTACTACACATGTTGAAGGAACTCCAATTAAAGCCGAAATCACATGGAACGGCGCTGACAAAAAATATGACATTAACGAAGTAGTAAAAGACAGCAATGGAAAACAAATCGATTTCCGCTTCGGTGGCAACTTAAAAAAATGCTCTCGATAAAAAAATACAGGATGTTTATCTTGTTTAGATAGCTGCCCTGTTGGTATTATCTCAAATACTACTTACACTTATGGAGCTGTTGAAACTCGTAAAGAAGTGAAATTTTCAGGTAACGAAGACGTTCTTCCAGAAGATGGAACATATGCTGCTATTATTTATAGTATTAAAAAAATAATAGCTAATCACAAGGAGAGATTAAATGAATCGATTAAGACTTTTATTTTATTTTACGAGTGTTGGTATAGCGGTTGGTTACTTCTTCGCTTTCCTTCTGTTCTTCTTTACACAATTCGAAATGTTAGCTGACCAGAGTCTTGTAATTTTCGTTTGGACTGTATATGGTATAATGACAGGTTTATATTTCAAACGTATTAATCGCAAGTACACATTCTTTATAATTGAAGCGATAATACTTTTTAATGGCTATTTTTTTTCAGGTAAAACAAAAAAACATTACTATATATAGCTCGTGAAGTGCTACATGCTAGTTCACTTAACCAAGTTAAAAATTCCATTTATTATTACTGTGGTAATTGTTAACTTAATAAATCTTTATATTATTTTAACACTTTCTAAATATCAAACAGTTTATACTAAAGATGAACTTAAGGCATTAAAAAGAAAAAGAAGTAAAACTTAGTGATTTAAGAGAAGTTGATCCTGAAGAAGAGAAAAAAATTAAAAAGTACAACGTAAAAAAAGTAAGATATATTACACTTGCATGTTTTGCAATCTTCTTTTGCAGTTTATTTCACAGTACCTAGTTTTAAAACTGGTATTAATACAGCATTCGCAACTCTATCTCAATTCGATACAAATGCGGTAATCGAATACTTACGTGGATGGGGAGCTTGGGCTGCGGTAGTTTCTGGAGTACTAATGGTACTTCAATCAATAGCTGCACCAATCCCAGCATTTTTAATCACATTATCAAATGCTGCTATCTTTGGTTGGGTACTAGGAGCTGTATTATCTTGGTCAACAGCAATGATAGGGGCTGCGGTATGTTTCTATATTGCTCGCGGATTAGGACGAGATGTAGTAGAAAAACTTACAAGTAAAGGTGCAATGGCAAGTATTGACGTATTCTTCGAACGCTACGGAGACAAAGCTATTCTTATTTGTAGGTTATTACCGTTCGTATCTTTCGACTTCGTTAGTTACGCTGCCGGTCTTACTAATATGAGTTTCTGGAGATTCTTTATCGCTACAGGAATCGGGCAACTACCAGCAACAATTGTTTATTCATATGTAGGTGGTACACTATCAGGTGGCGCTAGAAACCTATTCATCGGATTAATGTGTCTATTTGCACTATCAATCGTTATCGGTATTATGAAAAAAATCTACAACGATAAACATAAAAAAGAAGAAGAGCTTATTGCATCTTTCTAACTAATAAACAAAAAAACAACTAGAAATGATACTTTTCATCTCTAGTTGTTTTTTTATTTATAAAGCGTGATCCCTACCTGGTTAAAAATATTTCATAAATAGGAATTTTTTTCTACACCTATTTCTACATTTTTCTCCTATATTTAATCTATAGTCAATATAAACATCTATTCCATCAACTACATATTTTGAATATAATTCTTTATCGAATTTGCTTGCTATCGAAACCCCGATAACTTTATTTACACCGCCACCTCAACAAGCTTGTTGAAATAGTGATACTAATATATAGTTTTTTTATTTTTTTATCTTTTTAATAATTTTTGCCTCGTCATTTATTATAATTGCCATTTCTTCTCCTATTCTACTCTATTGCTTTAAGAGCTTCTACCATGTTTACTTTTTAGTTTTTTTATGCATTACTATCATTACGACTATAGTAATCAATATTGTTATACCCGATGCTAATAAATAAACTACTAAAGGTACTTTTACTACTAAACATCATGTCTCTTCCAGCGAGTTCTAGTATTATTTTTCAAATACATTTTATAACCTAGATAATTACCTAAAATAATACCTACCCCACTTAAGTAAAAAGATTTCTCTAAATACATAAATAGTTACTTCACTCGGATAAAAAACCAAGAACTTTTATCGTTGATAATTCTCTAATACGCTCAGATACATTAACATTTATTAAATTATATAATACCACAAGCGCTAATGTAACTGAACAAATCACCATAACTGCGACTATAATATCTATCCCTTTAATAAAATTATCAAGTATTTCTTGTATTTTAGAATTATCACTTATGTTTACTATATCGCTATTGTTATTTAAATTACTTACAACACTCTCAACAACCTCCTTACCACCTGTAGTTTGTATTAAAAAAATGTATTGTCCTTATATTGTTTTTTTGAATACTGATTCATAATAATCTTTATTTATATAAATTGTATGTCCAAAGTAATTCTTATTAATTTCACCAACATTAAATGTGTATTCTTTATTATTTACAACTACATTAAAGCTATCTCCTACCTGTAACTTGTGAAGATATGCAAGCTTTTTCACTAATAACAGCCGCACTCATTTGGCAAGTTAATACCTTTTGGTATTATTATCCATTAATGTAATATAGTCTTTATAGTTTTTCTTTTATCCACCGTTATTAATTGTGCAGAATCTTTAATTTCATTATTACTCTCGAAAGTAGCAAGTTGAATATTTATTTTGGTGCTAGCTTTAACATTCTTATTATTATCAATCTCTTTTTGAAGTTTTTTTCTACACTTTTTATTATCTATATAAGGATTATAAGTAGCTGCGATATCAACCTTATTAATAACTTTGAATTGTTCATTAGAAATATTTATTACTCCATAACGAATACCAAAACCTATAAACATAAGAGTCAGACATCCTGCAACTCCAAATATTGTCATTAACATTCTAATTTTATAACGGAAAAATATTTCTAAAGGTTACCTTCCTTAGAAAAACTTAACCTTGACCAAATAAATGGGATTCTTTCTAAAAAAATATCCTACTTCCTCCACTCGGAGCCTTAGGACGTAACAAGTACGCACTCTTTTCTCTTAAATTTTTTCTAAGTGGGATATAAATAGCTAAACTTATACATCCTAATGAAATAACAAAAGCTGCGATAAGTATACTCGGTGTGTATACAATCTCCGGTGTGTTAAAAGTGAAGAACCTTGCATAAGAATTATATATTATTGGCACAATCACCAAATATGCTCCAATAATACCTAATATCGCACCTACAAAGGTAGATAATCCACCATATACAAAAATATTTTTTTAGAAATTTGATAATTACTGTATCCCAGCGATTTAAGAGTACCGATGTTTATTCTATTTTCATCTATCATTCTAGTTAAAGTTGTTAGTGAAACTAAAAATCGATACAACGAATAAGAATATTGAAAAAAACATTAGCTACAAAGGTTAAACTACTCGCAGAATCTATAAATTGAGCATAGTTTTTTTAAACCTCTAATATTTTCTACAGAGAATCTAGGATAACTTTCTTCTGAAAGACTCGCTTTCCCAACATTTAGTTGTTTTTTTTATTATCATCAATCTCTTTTTTTGAGCTTTTATTCAATTTTTTTCTACTTGTTCATTGTAACTCTTGCTATCAACATTTTTTTTAATAATTCAAGTTTTTTTCTTTAACACTATTAAGTTGTTCTTGTGCTTGATTTATTACTTTTTTTCATTTTCATTTAATTTTTTTATTATTTTTTTCTAAATAATTTTTTTCGTCGATTTTTTTGCTGAGTTTTTTTAATTTTTTTCTATCAGGATATCTCTAGTCTTATTAACTTCCGTAATATAATCTTTATCACTATATTTATAGTTAATATCTTTAAGTTTTATATTTACTCCACTTACATTTTCAAATTTAAAAAACATCTCTTTTTACATACCCAAAATAGTCCTTATTAGCTAGATTATTATTAGACACCTCTATATGATCTGCTCCTTGAACAAAAACCAACTACTTTAAACTTATATTGTTTTTAAAGTATTACTTTCACTCTTATCTGAAATAAAAAGAAATCTCGTCTCCAATTTTATAACTACCTTGCAGCGATTCAACTAAAGCTATTTCTCGGTCATCATTGGGTAAAGCACCTTCAGTTAACTTAGGTAAAACTAATTTTTTTCAGGTAAAGATTCAATATTTACAAACTCATTACTATTAGTTATCTGAAGTTTTTTTATAAAAATAACTTTCACTTAAATCAATATTATCCATAGAATTTACAATTTTCATATCTTCTTCATTCATTCCAAAAATTATGACTCACTCTTAAATCGTACATCTTATGGCGTTCTATGTACTTATTATAAGTATTCACCATCGCTGGTGATGTCTCTTTTAGCCCTACAAAGATAAAAAAACTCCTAGAAACATTATTATCATTATCGATATAAACTTCGATTTTGTTTTTGATATTTCTCTTAATATATCTCTATTTATTGCTTTCATAACACTACCACTCTATTTCATCAATACTTTTTAGGATTAGTATTCTGTGTTACTTTTTTTTACCTTAGCATCGTAAATTTCTATTACCTTATCTGCAGCTTCAGCTATAGAACTATTGTGAGTGATAATAACTACAGTTTTTTTCTCATCCACACTATAGTCTTTTAGGATATTTAAGATATTTTTTCCCGTCTTATAATCTAATGCCCCAGTTGGTTCATCACAAAGTAATAGTTTTGGATTCTTAGCTATTGCCCTCGCTATAGCAACACGCTGTTGTTCTCCACCAGAGATTTGTGAAGGAAAAATTATCCATTCTATGTTCTAATCCTACTAACTTTAAGATATCTGTTGCTTTTTTTCGGTTGTTTTACAATTTGTCCAGCTAATTCTACATTTTCTAAAAACTGTTAGGTTTGGAATCAAATTATAGAATTGAAAAAAACGAAACCTATATCTTCTCTTCTATATCTAGTTAGCTCTGCCTCACTTAAACCGACAATCTCTTTTCCAAAAATATTAATAGACCCCTTACTAGCATTATCCATTCCACCTATAATATTAAGAAGTGTACTCTTCCCAGCTCCACTTGGACCTAAAATCACAACAAATTCTCCTTCATTAATATCAAAACTAATGGAATCATTCGCTATAACTTCATTACTATTTTCTCCATATATTTTAGAAACATCTTTTACAATTATTTTTTTGCATAGTATTTCTCCTTTATTTCTATAACTTAATTATATCACATCTTATTTATTGAATTAATCTAAACGCTTTTCGTATATGCTAAATCCTAAACAGATTTCTTTACACTAATAAAAAAATAAATATTATAATATCAATTAATTATTTAGAATTCACAAAAAAATTATTGAGGAGATTATATGCTAACTATTTACGAATACCCAACATGCTCGACATGTAGAAAAGCAAAAAAACTTTTTAACAGAAAAACAATATTGAAGCAACATATTTCAATGTTAAAGAAAAAAACACCAACAGTAGCAGAATTTAAAAAAATTATTAAGACATTCGATTTACCATTAAAGAAATTATTCAACACTAGCGGTCTTGTTTATAAAGAACTTGGATTAAAAGACAAATTAGAAACATTATCTCTAGATGAGGCTTTAAAAATTACTTCATGAAAATGGTATGTTAATTAAGCGCCCTTTAGCTTTCGATTTAAAAAAATGATATTCTTCTTCTAGGATTTAAAGAAGAAACTTGGGAAAAAAAGCTCTTTTTATAATAAATTTTATTAAGTTTTCTATTGATATTTACTTGAAATAATGTTATAATAGTCGAGATGTGAAAACATTAAATTACGATGTTCCTCTGTTAATCAAGCATTAGTAATGAACATTTTGTAAAAAAAGGAGAAAGAATAATGAGCAAAATCATTGAAGCGATCACTAAATCGCAATTAAGATCAGACATTCCTGAATTTAAAGCTGGGGATACAGTAAGAGTACACGTTCGTATCGTTGAAGGTGGACGTGAGCGTATCCAACAATTCGAAGGAGTAGTTATCAAACGTCGTGGTGGAGGAATCTCTGCTACTTATACTGTACGTAAAATTTCAAACGGTGTTGGTGTTGAAAGAACATTCCCTGTTCACACTCCAAAAGTTGAAAAAATTGAAGTTGTACGTAAAGGTAAAGTTAGACGTGCTAAATTATACTACCTACGTAACTTACGTGGTAAAGCTGCTCGTATTAAAGAAGTACGTTAATAAGAAGAAGCTTAAAAGCCCTATTACATCAGTAACGGGGCTTCTTTTTTTATTTTCAATGCCATTTTAATGCCATATACATGGGAGTATCTTAACAAAATCCACAAAAATCTTATTTCTCCAAAAATCATGATTTTTTTACTCACCCCTATAAACGTAAAAAAATAGAACTAACTATATTTTTTTCTATAGCTAGTTCTTAAATTTTTTTATAAATCTAATTTATAATCATCAGCTTTTACAAAACCTTTTTTTTCTCCATATAGTAATATACCCCATATGAAATAATCGCAGGTAATATAAAGTGTAGTAACAATATCTCTATTAACAATACTGAATGAGCTGTATGAGATGACATTGTTTGCCAAGTCATAAGTTGCCCTACTAATCCTGACGTTCCCATTCCTCCACCAGCTGGATTATTTTCCATTCTAAAAACAATGGTCGCTAAAGGACCTAATATAGCACTTGCAATAATAGGAGGAATCCAAATTACTGGTTTCCTCATAATATTAGGAACTTGCAACATAGACGTCCCTAATCCTTGAGCAAGTAATCCATTCCAACGATTAGCTTTAAAGCTTATAACCGCAAAGCCAACCATCTGCGCTGCACATCCCACAGTAGATGCACCGGCTGCTATTCCAGATAATCCCAAGATGATAGACAATGCTGCAGAACTTATAGGTAATGTTAAAATTATCCCCATAACTACTGAAACAACTACTCCCATAATAAACGGCTGCAATTCAGTTGCTTCTCTTATAAATGTACCAAGCACTTTCATCCCTTTTATTAAATATGGACCTGTTAGATAAGAAATTACTCCCCCAATGATTATTGTTACAAACGGAGTGATAATAATATCTATTTTAGTTTTCCCAGAAATAAGTCCACCTATTTCCGCAGCTACGACAACAGATATAAAAGCACCTAACGGATCACCAGAACCACTAATTATCAATTTACCATGATCTAGCAAATTATTAGTACCTAGATTTGATCCAAACGCACCTAAAAATCCTACTACACCCGATGCTAAGATTACTAATTTAGGAGCTTTAAGCGCATGCGCAACACCAATACCAATAACTGGACCTGTTAATACCATTGCGATACTCGCTATAACAAGTAAGAAACTCGATAAACTTCCACTCAAGCTTATAGCAATCTGCTTAATAATCAATCCAATAATTAGAGTACAGAACAACCCTAAGGCCATTCCATTCAAAGCAACAATAAAATACCTATGAAATAATTTAGATAAAACATTATTTTTATTCATACAATACTCTCCGTATTTAGTAAATATTATTTTACACTAATGTATATTTATTTTATATTATAACTTAATATTTTCTAATATTCTCTAGATATGCTCTAGAAATAAAAAAAGACTTAAGAATAACACTTAAGCCTTTTTATCATTTTTTCTAACTTATTATGCTGAAGCTCCGCTTGTTGCATCCGCTGCTGGCGCTGCCGCTGCTGGTGCTGCTCCACCATGACCAGCGTCAGAAGCTCCACTTGTTGCATCTGCCGCTGCAGGAGCTGGTGCTGCTGCATATCCGTGACCTACAGGTACTCCATTTTTAACTAATGATTGACCTGTTTGTTTTAAGTACCAATCTACGATTGGTTTGAAGTCTAAGATGTACTCGTTGATACCTGCGTATTTACCATTTTTGTCGTACATAGCTTGGTAGTTGTGCACAACATATTTATCTGGTCCGTGAGTTGGTACGTGTGTACGGAATACATCAATTTGTCCTGAACGTAGTAATCCTACTAACCAGTTTACACTCTTATGTATTCTCTCTGGGTGCTCTGGGTGAACATTTGCTAATGAACATCCAACTTGTTCTGGACGACGTTTTGCAAGCATTTCGTAATCTTCTTTGTGGTAGTTGTAGTATAAGAATTGGTTATTGCTGTCTGCATAAGTTAATTCCATTGGCATAGAGTTTAAGAAGTAGTTAAGTTGGTCTACTGTTAAGATACCACGATCAAGTTTAACATATGTATCTCCAGATACAGCGTTAACTTTTTCAGCTGCTTTTTCATACCAGTCATCAGCATTTCCATCAACACCTTCGATTGTTGTATCACATTTTCCACTAGCTGTTAAGTCTTCTGGCGGTGTTGGTTTTCTTTCTGCTAATGATTGCGCTACTGTAGCAAATTTAACGAATTTAGTTAAACATGTACGTAAGTAACCTACTGTACGATCATCTACTAAGTTACCTTGAGCATCGAAAGCTTCTTTAGCTCTACCTAAAAGGAACTCGTTACCAGGGAATACGATTGCGTTAACACCTGGTGCATCTAAAATTTGACGTAAATGTAATTGAGCACGAGATGATCCTTGATCATAGTAAGAAGCACCAAGTACCATTACTGGTTTATTTTCAAGTGGGTGTAATTCAAATGATAACCACTCTAGAGCACTCTTAAGAGAAGCTGTAATTGTGTGGTTGTGCTCAGGTGTTGCGATAATAACACCATCTGCTTGTAAAATTTTACGGTTCATTACTAATAAATCTTTGTTTTCTCTTGAACGATCTTCATCTTGGTTAAACATTGGTAAGTTAGTAATGTCTAATAATTCTAAAGTGAATAAATCTTTATATTCTTTTGCTATAAATTCCATTAATTTGCGGTTATAAGAAATTTCCGCGTTTGAACCTACGATACCTACTAATTTCATGTGTCTACACTCCTATCCTATTTTAAATCTTCCCAAGAGAAGTTTTCAATTTCTTTTTTTCAGCTAATTTATGTGCATTAATTAATTTTTTTCAGTAATTTTAATGAATAATAAGAAATCTGCAAATAAACTATCTAATTTAGCTACTGTTTCTGGGTTAGAAATATCTCCAGCTTCGTCAAAAGCTTGTAAAGAATGTCCTAATAAGAACTCAGAACTTGGCATTACACGTGCTTTAACTTCTGGTGAATCCATAATTTGACGCATGTGAGCTTGCGCACGAGATGAACCAAGAGTTCCGTATGAAGCTCCTGTTAACATTACTGGTTTATCTAGTAATGGGTGAATTCCATAAGATAACCAAGCGATTGCACTCATTAATGATGCAGGTACTGCATGGTCATATTCAGGTGAACTGATGATAACCCCGTCAGCTGCTTCAATTTTTAGCTGCAATTTCCTTAACTCCTTCAGGTAATTCTTTATTAGCTGGTTTGTTGAATAAAGGAAGATCTTTAATTTCAACTAATTCGATGTCAGCTTTACCTGCAAAAATGTTTTTTTGAATATATTGTAAAAGTTGGCGGTTTGTAGATTTTTTTAGAGTTTGTACCAACTAGACCAATTAATTTTTACCATGTTTTTTTGTTTCCTCTCTTTTTTTGTACTATCTACTTTATTTGTATCTAGATTTTTCTTGTCTTGTTTTTTTAACATGTTTTTTTTATTTCAGCCACTTTAATAGAGCCTCCTTAAATTAATAGTATATTCAGTATTCTTCAAGATATTTTTTTATTTAACATATTATTTTATCTAGCACTCCGCTTGTATAATAGACTTTACCTTCAGTTGTTACAATAACACATTCTATATCAGGTAAATTGTTCACTTCTTCTAAAATATCTTTGATATCTTTTCCAAACAATCTTGTAGTCCAGATTTCTCCATCTACTGACTTTCTAGAGATTATGGATAATCCTGCTACATTTGTTTCAACGGGATAACCAGTTTTTCGGATTTAATATATGATGATACGTTTTTACCATTTTCTGTATGATTTCGTTCATATATCCCTGATGTTACTACCGATTGATTTTTTATCCCTATAGTAAATAAATGATTTCCTCTTGTTTCTACTGGATTTTGTATACCTATGCGCCACATTAAATCTTGATTATGCTTGGCATCACCAAAAGCTAATACATTACCACCTAAATTAATTAATCCAGCATCTACGCCTCTTTTCTTCAAATATTCAATCATAAGATCAGCAATATATCCTTTTTGCTAAAGCACCTAAATTAATAGCCATACCCTTTTCTTGCAAGATAGACAGATTGCTCTTCTTCATTTAAAATTATTTGATTAGGATCAGTTATTTCTAATAAATTATCAATTTCTTGTTTAGTAGGAACTTTTACATCTTTAAACCCTATTCTCCATGTCTGTACAATTGGCCCAATAGCAATATTTAAAAAAAGCTATTAGAAGCACAACTATGGTTTTTCCCTATTTTTATCAAATCAAATAAATCCGGATGGACTTTGATTGCTTTGACACCTGCATTATGATTAACTTCCATTAATTCAGAACTGTCGTCATTTGCACTAAATCTATGTTCATACACCTTCAACATTTCTACAGCATCATCTAAAAATAGTTTCAGCATCAACGCTATCAAAAATAAGAATATCTATATGAGAACCCATTAATTTTAAGGACTTTCTTCTTAATTCCATTTTTTTTACACCTTACAATAAAAAAATTTATTTGCTTAAGATAACTAAATATGTTATATACATCTACAAGAAACCTGTTATTAAAAGACAAAGTAATAATAGATGATTAATACTTTAATTACATTATATAACAGAAAAACTCTTCAAATCAATAAAATATTTAACTCATAAAGGAGGTCAAACACAATATTTTCATTAAAAAAACACAATAATAAGTAATATCCTTATTTTAATTTTTTTCATAAAAAATAAAAAAATATATTTTATGTTCAATCTTTACCATCCAAAAAAATATTAATCTAACAACACTTTACAGCTTTTTAAGTTATTTAAAAATTTATCAAAAATATATTTATTATAAATTTCTAAAAAAATACAAATATAAACTAAAAAAATAAAAATGTAATAGTACAACTTTCATTTTCATTGATATTCATTTTCATTTACCTATCTGTATCATATTAAGTATGTATATACTGTTATAAAATAAAACTATTAATCAGTCTAAACATTAAAAAAATATCCTTCATTTTCGACTAATTAATAGTTTGTTTTTAATTTTTAATTTTTTTAATTTAATTTTCCTAGTAATAAATACTAGTAAATTCATTATAATACTAGAAAAATACTATCGGCATATACACATTTAATACTGACACTCCTACTTCTTGCCCTACTATTAACTTATAGTATATACCTATGAATAACACTCCCAATGCAAGAGCATTTATCAATAATGGTGAAAGCCATAGTTTCTTAAATGCTATGTTTAAAAATATATGTGATAAAACCACGATCCTAATATATACCATTTACTATAGGTATACCAATATGCCAATAAAACTATTATACTCATTATCTCAACTCACTTAAAAAAATCTTGATGCAATTTCTTGCGGTCTAGTTATCGCTCCACCAACCACTATACAATATGCCCCCGCTTCAAATGCTTGTTTTGCTTGTTCTGGAGTATGAATTTTTCCTTCTGCTATAACCGGAACTTTTACATTTTTTACGATTTCTTTTACTAAATCTGGATTGAATTTTTTTGAATTTGCTGTATACGGTGTATATCCATTCATCGTTGTCCCTACGAAATCCACCCCTGCTCTTTCCGCTTCTATAGCTTCTTCTAAATTAGAAATATCTGCCATCAATAATACATTAGGATACTTTTCTTTTATTTCTTTCACGAATCCACTAGGTGTTTTACCATCCCCTCGTTCTCTATTCGTACAATCTAACGCTATTATATCAGAACCTGCCTCTACTAATTTATCGACTTCATCCATTGTAGCAGTTATATATGAAGCATATCCTTCATATGATTTTTTTTATTATACCAATTACTGGTAAATTGGTTTGTTCTTTTATTTGTTTAATATCTAAAACTCCTTGAGCTCTAATAGCTTTTACCCCTGCATTCTTAACAGCTTGTGCCATTAAACACATTATTCCACCTTCTTCTTTATATAAAGCTTCACCTGGTAATGCTTGACAAGAAACTATCATTTCTCCTTTTTAGATATTCTAATAATTGTTGTTTATCCATAAGATTATCCTTTCACCGCTCCTAAAGTAACACCTTGAGTAAAGTAATTTTGGAAACAAATGAACACGATTATCATCGGTAATGACGCTAATGATGCACCTGCCATTAATAATCCGTAGTCATTAGAGAACTCTTGACCTTGTGCTAACGCTGCTAACCCTAAAGGTAATGTAGACATGTCTGGTGTATTAGAAAAAGATTAATTGTGAGAAGTAATCGTTCCAGCTAGCAATGAAAGTAAAGATTGCTAATGCTCCGATACCCGGTTTAATGATTGGTAAAGCGATATTTATAAATGTTCTTACTTCACCACAACCATCTATTCTTGCTGATTCAAGTAGTTCGGTTGGAATTGCTTGAGAGAATTGTCTCATTAAGAATACCCCGAACGGCCAACCTACCGCAGGTAGAATTAACGCGTAGTATGTATTCATTAAGTTAAATTCAGTGATTAAGTTTAATAAAGGTATTAAAATTACTTGTTTTGGTAATGCCATTGCTGCCACAAACACCATGAATATTATCTTAACACCCGGGAAATTTTTTTCTTAGCTAGCGCATATCCTGCTAATGCTGACGTAGCACAAACTAAGAATGTTGTCATTACTGAAATAAATACTGAGTTAAAGAACCATCTTAATGTATTCGATGTAAATAACTTCTCATAGTTTTCCAATGTTGGAGTAGATGGCCACCATTCTGGTGGAATTGTTATTGCTACATCTTGTAATTTAAATGACCCTGATGCAATCCAATAAAAATGGAAAAAAATAAAGAATATAGTTAACCCAAGTAATATTATCATTGATACTATTTTTAAAAAATACTTATACTTTTCATTCTAAATCCTCCTAATCATTGTCTGTAGATAGAAACTTAAATTGTAGTATTGAAATTATTCCAATAATTACAGCAAGGATAATACCCATCGCACTAGCTACACCATGATTTCCGTTTTTTTATTGCCGCTTCATATACTAGGTACATGATTGTACTTGTTCCGTAGTTCGGTCCCCCAGCAGTTAATAACTGGATAAGTGCGAAAATTTGGAACGAGTTAATTGTAGTTACAACTACAATATATAATGTCGTTGGTTTAATCAGCGGCCAAGTGATTTTTGTGAACACTTGCCATTTTGTAGCTCCATCAATCTCTGAAGCTTCTAATAATTCTTTTGGCACGTTACCTAAAGCAGCAACATAAAGAATTATCGGTTGACCTAATGAAGTAGTAATCAAAATCGTAATAATAGCATATAATGCTGTACTCGGATTTCCTAACCAGTCAACATTATCCTTAATTAAATGCATCGATTTAAATACATAGTTTAAAATCCCATATTCTGGGTGATAGATCCAAGCCCAAACTACAGTAACAGAAACTACAGAAGAAATCGCTGGAATATAGAATACTCCACGGAAAAATGATCTTACTACTGCACTCTTATTGTAAATCGTTACTGCAACAAATATAGATACTAGTACTACTATGGGTACTGCAACTACCGTCACAATAATCGTATTAATAAGTGATTTCATGAATGGTTCATGGATTGTTGCTCCACTTCCACTGAACATTAAGTCTGAATAGTGTTTAAGTCCAACGAATACTGGATTCTTTTTAGCAAAACTGTATAATGATAACTGCAGTCCACGTAACATTGGCACTAAAACAAATGTTATAAAAAATATACTAACCGGCAAAATAAACAGATATGCACTAAAGTCTATTTTTTTTCTTTTCTTAGTAGTTTTCATAGAACCTCCTAAAAAGTTTATTTTTTATCTAAAAAAGGGATAGAAGCAACTCTATCCCTTCATACGTCAAATTACAATGCTTCTTTTATTGTTTTATTTGCATCTTCTACAAACTTATCTAATCCTTCTTTAGGTGTAGTTTTTCCATTTAATACACCTTGAACCATGTTGAACCATAGCGGTCTCATTTTTGCAAATCCTGGAATTGTGTTATAGTATGGAGCGTATTGTCCAGTTAATCCTTCAGCAAATTTAAGTTCTTCTGAATCATATAATCCTGTTTCACCTTTTTTAGCTGAGAAGTTACCAGATGCTAATAGAGTACGTTTACCCCAATCTTTATCATTAACCATAAAATCAACGAATTTTTTAGCGGCTGCTGCTTTATCTGCATCACCATTATCAAAGATGGCTGGTCCTGCAACTAGATAATCGTATTTAGCTTTTCCTCCATTGTTAGGGAATGGTAAGAATTTGTAGTTAAATCCAGATGCGTGTGAAGCTGCAATACCAGGAGAGAATAAGATTGTAGTTGCCGCACGTCCTGATTTGAATGCTTCTAGAGCATCTTTTGCTTCTAATGCAACCCCTTGTCCTAATAAACCATCATCGTAAGCTTTTTTAACCCACTCTAATCCTTTAACACCGTTAGCGTCGTTAATAGTGTATTTGCTGTTTGCGTCATCTGTAATCCAAGAGTTATATAAGTTCGCTACGAATGCTCTTGGCCCTTGATCCCCCGCTTGTGATTTAGTGTAAAATAAAGCTGGAGTAATGCTTGAATCTTTTTGTTTAACTGCTTTTAAGAATTTTTCATATTCTTCTACAGTCCAACTTCTATCTTGTTTATTTAGAGGTAGTAAATCAGTTACCCCTAATTTATCTGTTAAATCTTTATTTACACCCATTAAGAATGGTGCTACCCCTTGTGGATACATATAAAGTTTATCTTTGTAACTAGATGCTTTAACTGCTGCTTCATTTAATTTAGATTTATCAACATCATCTAATGGAACCAATAAATCTTTTAGCTGCCCATGCGATTACTCGGCCTGGAGCATCATAGATTACGTCTGGAGCTGTTTTTCGATTGAATAGCTGTTTCAATTTTTTTGCTGGTCCATCTGTAAATTCAATTTTTTTGATAGTTAACTTTAATATTTGGATTTTTTTCGCTTCAAACGCTTTGATTAAAGCTGCATCAAAATCCTCAGTTTTTTTGAATTCTTTATCTTTTTGTAAATTGTGGGAAGTCCCAATAAGTAATTTCTACTTTTTTTATCTTGGATCGGCTTGTTTTTTTCTTCTTTTTTTACCGCCCACACACCCTGTTAAAACAAGAGCTGTTGTTGCTGCTACAGCAAACAATTTATTTATTTTTTTCTCATAATATGAGCCTCCTTATTTTGTATGTTTTATAAAAAAATTTGACGTCTTAATTAAATTATTCTAAGATACTAAGTTCAGTATCTACATCGAAGTAATGAGCTCTATTCATATCTAAAGCAAATGTTAGTTCATCTCCCATTTTAATATTTTTGTCTTGAATGTACAATTGCTTTTAATATTTTCTCCATTTAAATCAGTATGAACAATATATTCAGACCCTAATAACTCTGCCACAATTACTTTTGAAGTAATCTTGGCATGTGAATATGTCTCTAGTACAAGTGGATCATTAGAGATATTTTCTGGTCTAATCCCTAAAACTACTTCTTTCCCTTCATAACCCAGTTCTTTTAATCTATCATAGTGTCCTACTGGAATTTCTATTTCTCCTCCATCTTTAGTTACAAAGTTACCTTCAGCAACTCTACCTCTCATGAAGTTCATTGTAGGTGCTCCTATAAATCCTGCTACAAATAAATTCTCTGGATGATCATAAATTTCTTTAGGACTTCCAACTTGTTGAACAATACCTTTTTTCATTACTACAATTCTATCCGCCATTGTCATAGCTTCTGTTTGGTCATGCGTTACATAGATTGTAGTTGCACCTAAAGTATTATGAATCTTAATTATTTCCGCTCTCATGTTACTTCTTAATTTAGCATCTAAGTTCGATAGTGGCTCATCCATAAGGAATACCTTCGGACTTCTTACAATAGCCCTTCCTAGTGCAACCCTTTGACGTTGTCCTCCAGAAAGTGCTTTTGGCTTTCTATCTAAAAGTTCTTCTAATCCAAGAATTTTTGCAGCTTCTTCAACTTTCGCTTTTATTTCATCTTTAGGAACTTTTCTTAGTTTTAGAGCAAATGCCATATTATCAAAAACTGTCATATGTGGGTATAGCGCATAACTTTGAAATACCATTGCGATATCTCTATCTTTAGGTTCAACATCATTTACTAACTTATCCCCTATATAAAACTCACCTTCTGTTATATCTTCTAGACCGGCAATCATTCTAAGGGTAGTAGATTTTCCACACCCTGATGGTCCAACAAATACAACAAATTCCTTTGTCAGCTACTTCCAAATTAAAAATCAGTTACCGCGCAAAAGCCATTATCATACTTTTTTTATAAATTTTTTTAATGATAAACTTGCCATATTAACCTCCTATAAATTGATATTTATCTTTTCATCAAAAAAAATAGTACCATATTTGAAAGCGTTTGTAAAGATAAAAAAATCTAGAAATTTAATGTTTTGACCTTCAAAAATAGTTGATTATTTTTTTATTTTATTTGAACAATAAACAAACTTATTTTTTTAAAAAAATATCATATAAAAATATAGTAAAAAAACACATTTCGCACATTAAAGCGAACATTTTATCTCATGATATTTTTAATGTATTTTATTATTATATTAAGATTTTAATTTAATACATTAATACTCGTATAATTATAATCATCTTTTTAAAAATCTTTTTACTATAACTATTCTTAAACAAAAAAATCATATTCTATATTAATAAATAAACTCTAATTTGTTTTACATAATGGAAATTAAGATACACTTAGTAAAAACTATTACTTTATATTAGAAAAAAATAGATATCTAATATCCTTAATATATTTATAAATAATGATAGACATAAACATAATTTTTTTCAGGTGAATCATATAGATATAAATAAAAAGGCAAAAAGCCTTATACTTTTACCTTTTTTTAAATCTATTTTTATACTAATTAGCGTTTGATGTTGTAGAATGCTAATTCACCTGGGTATACAGCTGTTGCATCTAATTCATCTTCAATACGTAATAATTGGTTGTATTTAGCAATACGGTCTGTACGGCTAAGAGAACCTGTTTTGATTTGTCCAGCGTTAGTAGCAACTGCGATGTCTGAGATTGTTGAATCTTCAGTTTCTCCAGAACGGTGAGAAATTACAGCTGTGTAACGAGCACGTTTAGCCATTTCGATAGCGTTTAGAGTTTCAGTTAAAGTACCGATTTGGTTAACTTTGATTAAGATTGAGTTACCTACACCTTGTGCGATACCTTGTGATAATTTCTTAGTATTAGTTACGAATAAATCGTCTCCTACTAATTGTACACGGTCACCGATACGGTCTGTAAGTAATTTCCATCCTTCCCAGTCATTTTCATCCATACCATCTTCAATAGTGATGATTGGGTATTTGTTTACTAATTCTTCTAAGTAATCAACTTGTTGTTCTGAAGTACGAACTGCTCCACCTTCACCTTCGAATTTAGCGTAGTTGTATACTCCGTTTTCGTAGAACTCAGATGATGCACAGTCGAATCCTAAGAATACATCTTTACCTGGTTCTAATCCAGCAGCTTTGATTGCAGCTAAAATTGTTTCTACAGCATCTTCAGTTCCTTCGAATGTTGGAGCGAATCCACCTTCGTCACCTACTGCAGTAGATAAACCACGGTTGTGTAATAATTTAGCTAAGTTGTGGAATACTTCAGCTCCCCAACGTAAAGCTTCTTTAAATGTAGGTGCTCCTACTGGTAAAATCATGAACTCTTGGAATGCGATCGGAGCATCTGAGTGAGATCCACCGTTTACGATGTTCATCATTGGAGTTGGTAATTCTTTAGAGTTAGTTCCTCCTAAGTATCTGTATAGAGGTACTCCTAAAGAATCAGCTGCAGCGTGTGCTACTGCTAAAGATACACCTAAGATAGCATTAGCTCCTAGACGTCCTTTGTTTTCAGTTCCATCTAATTCGATCATAGCGTAGTCAATTCCTACTTTGATCAAATACGTCGAATTTACCTTCTAATAATGGTGCAATTTCTTCATTAACGTTAGTTACAGCTTTAGTTACACCTTTACCTAAGTAACGACCTTTGTCTCCATCACGTAATTCAACTGCTTCATATTGTCCAGTTGATGCTCCTGATGGTACTAGTGCGCGTCCAAACGCTCCTGATTCTGTTATTACTTCAACTTCTACAGTTGGGTTACCACGTGAATCTAAAAACTTCTCTTGCATATACTTCTGCGATAATATCAAATGTTTTTGCTAACATTAATTTTCTCCTTGTTGTTTAATTTATATTTCTATTATACTACAATTTTTAAAAAATTGCTAAACCTAATCTAATTTTCCGCCTTCTAAAAGAGCTAAGAATGATTCTGGTTGTAAAGCAGCTCCACCTACTAATGCTCCATCTACGTCTGGGCATGATAGGTATTCTTTTACGTTTTCAGGTTTTACTGAACCACCGTATTGGATACGAACTTTTTCAGCAACTTCTTTTCCGTATAGTCCTTCAACTACATCACGAACAGCTTTACACATTTTTTGTGCATCTTCTTTAGTAGCTGATTTTCCAGTTCCGATAGCCCAAATTGGTTCATAAGCGATAACTGATGATGCTACTTGTTCAGCCGTTAAATCAGCTAAAGCTCCTTTTACTTGAGCTCCTACGAATTCAGCGGCTTTTCCTGCTTCATAAGTTTCAAGTGTTTCACCACAGCAGATGATTGGTAATAATCCATTTGCAAAAATAGCTTTTGCTTTTTTATTAATATCTTCATCTGTTTCGTGGAAATATTCACGACGTTCTGAGTGACCGATTACTACATAATTAACTCCCATTTCAGCTAATACTTTTGGTGAAGTTTCACCAGTATAAGCTCCTGAATTTTCAAAGTAACAGTTTTGAGCTGCAACTTTTAATCCTGTTCCTTCAGCAGCGCTAAGTAATGCACTTAGATCAACAGCTGGAGCTGCAATACCAGCTTCAACTTTATCTACTGATGGTAATTTCCCAGCGATTGCTTCAACAAAAGCTTTAGTTTCTTCTGGGTTTTTGTTCATTTTCCAGTTTCCTGCGATAAATGGTAATCTTGACATAATGTTACCCTCCTTGAGTTAAAAAAATTATTTATTTGATAATGAATCAATTCCTGGTAATACTTTTCCTTCTAGGTATTCTAGAGAAGCTCCCCCACCTGTAGAAATGTGTGAGAATTTTTCTGCATATCCTAAAGAAATAGCTGCTGTTGCACTATCTCCACCACCAATGATAGTAGTAGCTCCTTCTAAGTGAGCAATAGCTTCACATACACCAATTGTACCTTTTGCAAAGTTTGGCATTTCGAACACACCCATTGGTCCGTTCCAAATTACAGTTTTTGCTCCCTCAAGAGTGTTTTTGAATAATTCAACAGATTTAGGACCGATATCTAATCCTTCTTCATCAGGCTGAATATCACCTTCAGCAACACGGCTAGGCGCATCATTTGAGAACTCTTTAGCTACAACTGTATCGATTGGTAATACTAATTTATCACCAGCTTTTACCATAAGTTCACGAGCGTATTCAACTTTATCATCTTCACAAAGTGAAATTCCGATTTCTTTACCTTGTGCTTTCATGAAAGTATAAGCCATACCTCCACCGATGATTACTTTATCAGCTTTATCTAATAAGTTTTCAATTACTGCAATTTTATCAGAAACTTTTGCTCCACCTAAGATTGCAACAAGTGGTCTTTCTGGGTTATCAACTGCTCCACCGATAAATTTAATTTCTTTATCTACTAGGAATCCAGAAGCAGAGTTTCCTTCACCAATGTTAGTTGCAATACCTACGTTTGAAGCATGAGCACGGTGAGCTGTACCGAATGCATCGTTTACATATACATCACCTAAAGAAGCCCAATATTTAGCAAGTTCTGGATCATTTTTAGATTCTTTTTTACCATCTACATCTTCGAAACGAGTGTTTTCGAACATTAAGATTTCACCTTCATTTAATCCTTTAACCGCTGCTTCTAATTCAGCTCCGCGAGTTTCAGCTACGAATTTTACTTCTTTACCTAATAGTTCTGATAATCTTTTAGCAACTGGTGCTAAACTTTTTGAAGCTTTATCAGCTTCTTCTTTAACACGTCCTAAGTGAGAGAACGCTACTACTTTAGCTCCTTGATTTAAAGCATACTCAATAGTTGGTAATGCTGCAGTAATACGATTATCGTTTGTAATTACACCATCTTTTAAAGGCACGTTGAAATCAACACGCATTAAGACAGTTTTCCCTTGTAAGTTACCTAAGTCTTTAATAGATTTCTTCATGGAAAGCTCCTTTTAAATATTTTTGGAATATATGAGACAAGATATAAGTCAAAAATCAACTTATATCTTATCTACTCTTATTTATTACCTAATTAGATTATTTGATTAATCCTGCAAAGTATTTTAATGTTCTTACTAATTGAGCAGTGTAAGACATTTCGTTGTCGTACCAAGATACAACTTTAACTAATTGTTTGTCACCAACAGTGATAACTTTTGTTTGAGTTGCATCGAATAACGATCCGTAAGAAATTCCTACGATATCAGAAGATACGATTGGGTCTACGTTGTAACCGAATGATTCGTTAGAAGCAGCTTCCATAGCAGCGTTAACTTCTTCTGCTGTAACAGTTTTTTCTACTACTGCTACTAATTCAGTTAATGATCCTGTTGGTACAGGTACACGTTGAGCAGCTCCATCTAATTTACCGCTTAATTCTGGGATTACTAATCCGATTGCTTTAGCAGCACCAGTTGTGTTAGGTACGATGTTAGCAGCTGCAGCACGAGCACGACGTAAGTCTCCTTTAGGGTGTGGAGCATCTAGTGTATTTTGATCACCAGTATATCCGTGGATAGTTGTCATTAATCCTTCAACTACTGTGAAGTTATCGTGTAATGCTTTAGCCATTGGTGCTAAACAGTTAGTAGTACATGAAGCACCAGAGATAACTGTTTCAGTTCCATCTAAGATTTCGTGGTTTACATTGTAAACTACAGTTTTAACGTCGTTTCCACCTGGAGCAGAGATTACAACTTTTTTAGCTCCTGCTTTAATGTGAGCTTCAGCTTTTTCTTTAGAAGTGAAGAAACCAGTACATTCTAATACTACGTCTACTCCTAATTCTCCCCATGGTAATTCAGCTGGGTTTGGATTAGCGAAAGCTTTAATTTCTTTACCGTTTACTACGATGCTTCCTTCTGCTGCAGATACTTCTCCGTCAAAACGACCTTGAGTTGTGTCGTATTTTAATAAGTGAACTAGTTGAGCAACTGGTGTTAAGTCGTTAATTGCTACTACTTCGATCCCTTCTACGTTTTGGATTCTTCTTAATGCTAGACGTCCGATACGTCCAAATCCGTTAATTGCTACTTTTACTGTCATTTTTTAGTTCCTCCTAAAAATTTTTATTAACTTTTTTTATTATTTTTTTGCAAATAGCCTCGTCAATAATCAGTGTTGCATTCGCTGGATTAGTATTTAAGTAACTGTATACCGCATCAGCTTTTTGCCTCTCCACCAACTATCGTAAAGACATTATCAATGCCATTAACATCTTTTAAAACTCATACCTATAGTAGAGGTTTTAAATATCTCACTGCCGTTCTCATCGAAATAACTTCCAAAATGATTCACTAACAGCTTTTTTTCTCATTTAATACTTCTAAAACTTCTTTAGACGACTTACGTCTTTCTGCCATTTCAAAAGCATTTCCTATACTATGGATAATTATGGATGTTTTTTCTATAACATCAAGTGCATTTTTTACAACAGGCTCTTTTACAAGTTCCTCTAATGCCTTTTGTCCTATATTATCTGGCGCGTGTAACAATTGATATGCATGACCTGAATTTTTAGCCATTTTAGACGCTATATCATTTGCTTGATACTCAGTATCCACGACAGATAGGCCACCTCTTATCGGTGTTATAGTAACATTTTTTTCCCATAACCAAATGTTGCATTAGCTTTGCCGGCTATGTAGTACATTGTACTTCCTCCGCTGACTCCAATTACGCAATCTTTAGTTATTTTAGCATTAACCTTATCCAAAAGTAGGCTTGTCATTTCTTCTCTAGTGGCTTCATTATTAATAAAGTCACCCGCAACTATATGAACTTGTTTTATTGAAAAATGATTTTTTTATAAAAACTTCTTTCTTTTGCAAAGACATCGTTTATAACCGCTTCTTTTATCTCTAAAAGAAGAATCTCTCCTTTTTCAGTAATACTCATCCCTGTAGCGTTTTTTTGTAATTAGCCCTAACTTGGATAAAACTTCACATTCTGTACGTAATTGCCTTTCTGTCATATTGATAAAATTCAATAATGTTTTTTTCGCCCAACAGGTTGATTAACTTTAATAGTAACCAACAGTTCATATCTATTATTAAATTTCATAAACATTTCAGGTACGAGTCTACTTTTGCATATGTAACAAATGTAAAATATCCATCTTATGTTTCCCCTATAGAATTGAAAAATTTATTTGTGGACACCTTTTTGTCCGGTTAGGTCGTTTTTTTCGACCAACTTGTTTTTAAAAAAATAAACTTTCTGATTAAAAATTATAGCAAAGACTTAACAAAAAAATCAAGTCCTTACAGAAAGATTTTAATCAAAAAAATTCATTTTCTATTTTAAGATTGTTAGTAATTCAATTTGGATTATGAAATAAAAATACAAATATCATTTCATATTCCTTGTAATCTATTGGTAACTCAGAGATGTATTGACTAGGATAATTTACTTCAATATCTTTTTTTCAAGTCAGCTACGTTAATATTATCAAAAATTGTATCTAGCAAGTAAGTTCTCTAATTCACTATCACTATAATAGAATATTTTCTTAACTTTTTGAAGAAAAATAAACTATCAGCAAGTGTAATATTCTCTAAAAACAGATAATACTGATTGTAAATCGTAAGCTGCTTTTTTTAGAATTTTTCCGCAATAATGCTGTATAATTTTTTTTCAATAAAAAGTCTCGGAATTTTTGTACTTTAACTCTAGTACTTCAAAAATCGATTTCCTCAATTTTTTTGTATTATTTTGTTTTGTAGATTGTTCAGCATTTTTTTCAAAAAAAGACTACTAACTTATCTTCTATTTCTATTATTTCATTTTTTTATTAAACTCAGTCTTATTACCTAAGTTTTTTTAATGTTTTCTCTTGATCTAATTTTTTTGGTATGGTCGTTTAAATTTATTTTCATCAAGTAGATAAAAAAACCTCGATACGACTTATGATATTTAAATTTCAATTTTACACCTCTATCCTAATTTTTAATCATTTAATATACTACCATAATTATAAAAAAATTATTCAACCTTATAAACATATAATATAGTAATTAAAACAATTATTAAAAACAGTTCTCTTAGTTTTTTTCAAATGATATACCTGCCTCCAGTAAAAATCATTAATTTAACTCTAGCTTTTTGACCACTTAGTCCCGTTGTAAAAAAATAACTCCATCTTGTTGGAATCTTTTTTTCCTCCACCTTCATAGTCATAAACATCTTGAGTAACTCCATTAAATGCACGAGAAACAAAAACTACAGGTATACTCTTCTTAATACAGTTTCTAACAGCAGAAACAGTTTGTGGTGGTAGGTTCCCTGCGCCTAAAGCTTCTATAACTAAACCATCCGCACCTAAATCACAAACAGCATTAATCAACTTCTCATCCATTCCAGCATATGCTTTTAGTAAATATACTTTCTTTTCAGTAGTATTTACCTCATAATGTTCCTCTTTAATCAATTTTTTTGGAAATATATAACATTATTTTTTTCGACACAAGTCCTATCGGACCAAATGTTGGTGTCTGGAATGTCGCTACATTGGTAGTATGCGTCTTTGTAACATATGTTGCAGTATGAACTTCGTCATTCATAACTACTAAAACACCTTTATCTCTACTTTCATCATCAGTAGAAACTACTAAAGAGCTTCTAAGATTGGCTAGTCCATCTGCACCTATTTCATTACTTGAGCGCATAGCACCTGTTACAACAACAGGAATTTTTATATCTAATGTCAACTCTAAATAATAAGCAGTTTCTTCTAGTGTATCTGTACCATGAGTAACTACTACACCATCATACCCTTCTTTCACAGCTTCTTCTATTCTATTTTTAATCCCTAGCATTTCACGTTCTGTTATTTGAGGAGAGGCAAGGTGATATAAATCTTCCACATATAAATCGGCAATATACGAAAATATATTCCCACCTACTCCTATAGGATTAGTCTCTGTAGGCGCAACTTTACCAGTTTTCTGATCTTCACTCATAGAGATCGTTCCACCTGTATTTAGTATTAATATTTTTTTCAACTTGAATCCCCCCTAATTTCTTAGATTTTCATATCCATTTACAACTAAGTCTACTTTCCCATTTTCAGGATTGATAACCAACCCATGAACAGGAACATCTTTTGGAATCAATGGATGTTTCGTTATCATATTTACGTCATGAGCCACACTCTCGTTAACATCATCAAAACCATGTAACCACGAACTCAAATCAAGTCCTGAATACTGCAAAATATCTAAAGTTTCCTTACCTACACCCCTACTCTGCATTTTTTCCATAATTAAATTAGTATCAATATTTTGCATACCACAATCATGATGTCCCATAACGATAATCTCATCTGCTTTAAGCATATAAACAGCTATTATCAGACTTCTCATTATAGAACCGAATGGATGAGTCAAAATTGCACCAGCATTTTTTACCACTTTCACATCTCCTGAAGATAAATTTAGTGATTTTTGTCGCTAACTCAACTAATCTTGTATCCATACATGTAAACATCACTACTCTCTTTGCAGGGTATTTATCTTCAGTTTTATATTTTTGATATTCCTCAAACCTTACGAAATACTCATTATACTCCAACATTGAATCTAAAAGCCTCATTTTATTGCTCCTTTTCAAACTCTCTATTTTTATTCATCCTCTCATTATACTACACTTATCTGATATCGTAAACTTTGCAATTCTGACGCCTAAATTTTCAAATTATAAAAATTAAATGTATTGTATGACTTTACTCACACAATACATCTAATAATCTATTTAACCCAATTAACAAGTTCGTCAGCTTCTTTAGGACCTTTTGAACCTTGTTCATAAGTATATAATGGAGAACCTTGTTCTTCATATTTAGCTATTAACTTATTAACAAAAGTCCATGAAGCTACAATTTGATCCCATTGTGAGAACAACGAACGATCCCCTTTAAAACATGCGTCCAACAATCTTTCATATGCTTCAGGAGTATTTATTCTATTTTCTAAAATACAACTTTGGCAAAAATCTAGTGAAATTTGCTGAAGCTCTTGCTCTGTTCCCGGTTTTTTTCGCATTAAATTGGAAATAAACACCCTCATCTGGTTGTATTCTAATTATCAATACATTACCAGGAACATCACCAACAGCTTTAAATTGAACAACAACTTGAGTTTCACGGTTATCCATTTTCTTACCTGTTCTTATAAAGAATGGTACACCTTCCCAACGCTCATTATCTATATATAATTTAAGAGCTGCATATGTTTCCGTTTTAGAATCTATAGGAATATTTTTCTTCTTGTAGATATCCTTCATACTGACCCATTACTAAACTGTCTCGAACATCTTCAATTGGTTTAAGCGCCGAAAGAAGATTATATTGACTTTCGTGGATTCTGATACTTTCTGTCCCCTTAGGTTCTTCCATAGCCACTAGCGACAACACTTGTAATAAAATGGTTTTGAACCATATCTTTTAAAAGCACCACTCTTATCGTAATAACTAGCCCTAGTTCCTACACCTACTGTTTCAGCAGCAGTAATTTGAACATTTTTCGATGAAGTCTTTATTCCAAATACCTTTGAATATTATATTTTTTTAAAAACGTAAAGAAAGAATGTTTTGAATCATTTCTTTACCTAAATAATGATCGATATGATAAATTTCATCTTGATTGAAGAATTTTTCAAGTTCATCATTTAATAATCCTGCTTTTTCTAAATCTTCTCCGAATGGTTTTTCTATAATAACCTTCGCATTATTTTCTGAACAATGTTTTTGAAGACCATTTGTTATAGTCATGAAAAATGAAGGTGCTACCGCAAAATAGTATACGTGATTTTTGAATATCTTGCTCAACATAGAAGTTTTGCAGCATTTCATAATCATCTTCATTTGTCATATTCATTTTTGAAATAAATAATTCTCTTAGCATAAGATTCAAATTCTTCATCATCAAACTTGGTACGAGCATGTTCTTTTACCCAAGTACGAACAATATTAATATAATCCGCTTGCGAGTATTCTCTACGTCCAATTACAACAATCTTAAAATCATCGGCTAATTTAGCTAATGCATTTAAGTTATATAATGCAGGTAACAGTTTTCTATATGTTAAGTCTCCTGTCCCCCAAAAAGTGTTATAGCTGTTTTATTTTCCATTATTTCCAACCCAGTCATAGTGATAACTTCCTTCTTTATCAGTTCTTTCAAAAGTATGTGCTCCAAAATAGTCACGTTGCGCTTGAATTAAGTTAGCACCACTGTTTGCTGTAGTGTAGATATCTAAGTATGAAATTGCAGATGTCATAGCACTTAGTGGTAATCTGTTAGTAATTGCTAATGCAGCAACTTCACGTAAACTATCTTGTCTTGTTTCGATTACTTCTTTGAAGAATGGATCAAAAATTAAGTTTTCTAATTTTGGATTATTTTGGTACGCTTCGATAATGTTTTGTAAAATTTTCGCTTGAATAATACATCCACCACGGAAAAATTTTTAGCGATTTGTGAATAATCAAAAAGTCCAGCTGTATTCTTTTTCAGCAGCTTGTAGTAATTTGAATCCTTGTGCATATGATACAATTTTTTTGAAATGAATAATGCATCTTTTACAATATTTTTTTAATCTTTCTTTGTCTTCTACAACTGCATAAGGTTTACGAGTGAATTCTTGTTCAGCGCGAACACGTTCTTCTTTAAGATTTGACATATATCTTCCATTTAAAGCAGCTGTAATAACTGATACATCGATTCCTAAGTCAATAGCTTGTTCGTTAGTCCATTTACCTGTACCTTTTTTTGTTGAGATTTATCTAAGATTTTATCTACTAAGTAGCTTCCATCTTCTTCTTTAACTTTGAAGATATTTTGCAGTGATTTCAATTAGATAAGATTCTAATTCACCTTTATTCCACTCTTCAAAAAGTTTCTTGTAATTCTTCATTAGTAAATCCACCTAAGTGTTTAAGAACTTTGTAAGCTTCAGAGATTAATTGCATATCTCCATACTCAATTCCATTGTGGACCATTTTCACATAGTGACCTGCACCACCAGTTGAAGTGTAGCTACAACATGGAACGCCATTCACTTTAGCAGCAATAGCTTCTAAAATTGGACGAATTTCTTCATATGCTTTTTCATCTCCACCAGGCATTAAAAGCAGGACCAAATCTTGCACCTTCTTCTCCTCCTGATACACCAACACCGAAGTAGTTGATTCCTTTTTCTAATAATAAGTCGTATCTTCTTTGAGTATCTTTGAAGAATGAGTTTCCTCCATCGATAATAATATCACCTTTTTCTAGTAGAGGTGTTAATTGTTCTATTAAACTGTCAACAGCAAACCCAGCTTTGACCATTAAAAACAACTTTTTCTAGGTTTTTCTAGACCGTCAATTAGCTCTTGTAGTGAATATCTTCCTACTACATTTTTGTGTGGATGCTCCTCTAGCATTTTATCAACAACTGTTGTTGTTCTATTAAATACCGCAACTTTAAATCCATTGTCCGCGATATTTAAAGCTAAGTTACTTCCCATTACTGATAAACCAATAACTCCTATATTCTGTTTCATTAATGAACCTCCTAATTGTTTCTTACCTAAGATTATACCACTAAACATATTGAATATGGAAATAATTTTTGCTCGGAAAAAAATTTTTTTCTTATTATTTACTTTAATTACTTAATGTATTAAATATTAAATTCAATCTTAATCTGTAACAAGTACAAAAAAATTTAATTTTTTTGTAAATCAATAATCTTCTTCTTTTATGTATGCGTTTTTATTTTGCTATATTACAGATATTTATATTTTTTTGATTGTCCCCCTCTCTCATTAATTAACACTTATTTTTTTGAAAAATATACATATACAATTTTTTTATTAAAAATTATCGAATTTAATCTTTAAATATATAAATATATATCAAAAAAACTTAAACAAAAACACTTGATTTATACTTTTTCATAATATATAATGTTAGCAAGAAATGGTAACGTTTACTTACTAGAAAAGAAAAAGGAGAACTAAACTATGAGTGAAGTAAAAGTTTTAAAAAATTTTATCAATGGGGAATTCGAAAAATAATTCAAATTATGATTATCTTGACGTATTAAATCCGTCAACAGAAGAAGTTATCGCAAAAGTTCCTTCTTCTTCAAAAGAAGATGTAGACCGCGCTATCGATATCGCTGAAGTTGCACAACGTGATTGGGAGAAATTACCTGCTGTCGAAAGAGGAGCGTACTTAAGAAAAATTGCGGATCGTATTCGTGAACGCGAACCAGAAATTACACAAACTATTGTTAACGAAGGTGGGAAAACTTTCGATTTAGCTAAAGTTGAAGTATTATTTACAGCTGATTATTTAGATTATATGGCTGAGTGGGCTAGAAGATATGAAGGGGAAATTATTCAAAGTGATAGAAAAGATGAACACATCTTCTTATTCAAACGCCCTCACGGAGTAACTACCGGTATCTTACCTTGGAACTTCCCATTCTTCTTAATCGCTAGAAAAGCTGCACCAGCTTTACTTACAGGGAATACAATCGTTATTAAACCTAGTCAATTAACACCAATTAATGCAGATATTTTCGCTGAAATCTGTGTGGAAGTAGGTCTACCTAAAGGTATCCTAAACATTGTCCACGGTCGTGGATCTGTAGTTGGAAATAGATTAGCTTCTAACCCTAAAGTTGGATTAGTAAGCTTAACAGGTAGCTTAACAGCTGGACAAGAAGTTATGAAAGCTGCCGCTGAAAACATTACTAATGTTTCTCTAGAACTTGGAGGAAAAGCACCAGCTATCGTCTTTAAAGATGCAGACTTAAATCTTGCTGCTAAAGCAATCGTAGCTTCACGTGTAATCAACTCAGGACAAGTATGTAACTGTGCAGAAAGAGTATATGTACACGAAGATGTTAAAGCTGAATTCGAAAAATTATTATTCGCAGAACTTGATAAAGTTAAATTCGGTGACCCTAATAAAGAAGGTGGCGTAGACTACGGACCACTTATCGAAAAACGTGCTTTAGATACTGTTGCTGAAAAAAGTTGCTTACGCAGTTAAACAAGGTGCTACTCTATCTTACGGTGGAACTCGCGATGAGAACCAAGTTGGATACTTCTTTGGACCAACTGTATTAACTGATGTAACTAACGAAATGAACATCATGAAAGAAGAAACATTCGGACCTGTAATCCCAATCGCTACATTCAAAAACTTTAGAAGAAGTATTAGAATACGCTAACGATTCAGAATACGGATTAACTTCATCAGTTTACACTACTAACCCTAAATACTGCATTTAAAGCTGTTAATGGGCTAAAATTCGGTGAAACTTACATCAACCGTGAAAAACTTCGAAGCAATGCAAGGATTCCACGCTGGACGTCGTAAATCTGGTATCGGTGGAGCAGACGGTAAACACGGTTTAGAAGAATACTTAACTACTCAAGTTGTTTTACATGCAATTAGATAACGAATAAAAAAAGAAAAAAACAGATTCTAGATTTCTAGAGTCTGTTTTCTGTGTAATAAGGAATATCAAAAAGAAAATGGATACGATCCTAAATTTAGGATTACATCCATTTTTAAAAATATCTATGTTAAATTGGAATATTATTTTATAATATTCTTAGCTAGGTTGTCCAGCAATTGGAAATGGATTAAACCCTGGATCACTTGGAGTTCGATCGACTCTAATACTAGGATCGATTACTCTAGCTTTTTTTAGGTGGTTGTGGCGCTGGCGCTGGTTGTGGAGTTATGTCTCCTGGTGCTGGCGCTGGCGCTGGTTGTGGAGTTACATCTCCTGGTGTTGGCACTGGTGCTGGTTGTGGAGTTACATCTCCTGGTGTTGGTGCTGGAGTTGGTTTAGTTCCCCCACCTACTAAATCTCCAATTTTAATTGATGGTGGTGTTGTATCTTTATCTGTTATTACTTTTATCTTTACTTCCTGTTTTAACAGCTGGTTTACCGTCTTCGTATTTGTAAGAAACTGTTGCTCTTACTAAGTGAGAGTTGATAGTTTTTTTGAGATTGTTACGTGATCAGTTACTGCAGCAGTTTTTTTGGTAATGCTTTTGGAGCAAATCCGTTTCCTACTTTTTTAGCATCAACGCTGAAAGGTACTAATTTAGTTTCACCTTTTTAAGGTTTCCAACGTTTACTACGTGTTGACCTTTTTCCATCAACTGAGATTGTAACTTTTGCATCTTGTACATCTTGAGTTGCAGTAACTTGTACGAAGTTACCTTCTACGTTTTGTACGAATTTAGCTACAACGTGTTTTTGATTGAGCTTGTTCAGCTGCTTGTGCTACTGGTGCAGTTGTTTGTGCTGCTACTGGTGCTACTGCTAATCCAGCAACTACTGTAGCTGCTACTAATTTTTTTAACATTTTTTTATTCATTGTTAAACTTCCTCCTAAATATTCTATAAATACATTAATTTATACATTAAATTTCATATAGTTACAATACTAACATATATTAAAAATTCAATGCAATAGTTTACGTAAATTTTTAAAGGTTTTTTTACAATTTTTTTAAAACATATTTATAATTGAAATTTATATAAACTCTTATCTCACTATTATATTAAGCTTTTTAGTAACTTTTTTTATAATAGAATTTTTTTAATCATATTAATTACTTAATTTATCCCCTATTTGATATTTTTTTATCAATTAAAAACGATTTTCATAAATTAGCATTAACCCAATCGCAGATTTTTTTCTTATTACAATTGAAAAATTTAATGTCTTTTTTTATTTTTTTCATAAAGATTACAAAAAAATAATTGACAAATTTTCAGATAAATGTTAAGATTTTTAACAACAATTATAAAAAGGAGCTACTCACTAATGAAAAAAACACAATTTTAACTAGTAAAAGAGAATACTTTTTTTCGTGCCATTTTAGCAGCACTTATATCTCATAGCATTGTAGATATAAGTGCAACGATGTCTACAATGGCTAGTTAAGTTTGTTTTTCGGCCATTGGTAAAAAAATACTAAATGGCCTTGGGTATCATATTATTTATAGTTTTAAAAAGCTATTTAGTATTTACTAAATAGCTTTTTAATTATTTTTTTAAATTTGATTTAGGAGGAAAAAAATTATGTCAGACAATTCAAAATGGAGTTCTAAAATAGGATTCATACTTGCTTCTGCTGGCTCAGCAATAGGACTAGGTGCAGTGTGGAAGTTCCCGTATATGACCGCAGCTAATGGTGGAGGTGGCTTCTTACTAGTCTTCCTTATCTTTACATTATTAATTGGTTTACCGCTTCTTCTAGCTGAATTTGTACTAGGTCGTGGTGCTGGCGTATCAGCGATTAGAACTTTTGGTAAATTAGGAAAAAATAAAAAATATAATGTTATTGGTTACATTGGTGGATTTGCCCTATTCATCTTACTATCATTCTACAGTGTTATCGGTGGGTGGATTTTAGTATATCTTGGTATTTCAATCGCAGATGCTCTTGGTATCCACTCTACTATTGATCATGCAGCACTTTCGCTAGTGTTATTTCTAACACTTGGATCGCATTAGGAGCACAAGCTTTATTCATCTTATTGAATATTTATATTGTATCTCGTGGTGTACAAAAAGGTATTGAAAAAGCATCAAAAATCATGATGCCGTTATTATTCATTATCTTCCTAGTAATTATAGCAAGATCATTAACATTACCTAACGCTATGAGCGGTGTTACTTATTTCTTAAAACCAGATTTCTCTAAAATCACTAGTTCTGGTATTTTATTCGCACTAGGACAGTCATTCTTCGCATTATCAATCGGGGTTACAGCTATGCTTACATATGCTTCTTATCTTGATAGAAGAACAAACTTAGTTCAATCTGGTATCTCAGTTGTATTAATGAACATTGCAGTTTCTGTAATGGCTGGATTAGCAATCTTCCCTGCGATGAGTTCATTCGGTATGGAGTCTGAAGGTGGACCAAGTCTATTATTCATAGTATTACCACAGCTATTCAACAATATGGCTTTCGGTAAAATCTTCTACATCTTATTCTTAATATTATTCTTATTCGCTACTATTACTTCATCAGTAGTTATGTTAGAAATTAATGTAGGAAACATTACTAATCAAAGAAATACTAACCGTACTAAATTTAGTGTAATTATCGGAATCTTAACTTTCATCGTTGGAATTCCTTCTGCTCTATCTTACGGTTCATTATCTAATACATTAATATTTGGAAAAACAATTTTTCGATTTAATGGATTTCTTAGTATCTAATATTCTAATGCCACTTGGCTGTCTTGCATTATCTATCTTCACAGGATATGTACTTGATAAAAAAAGTAGCTTTAGAGCAATTACACATCGATGAAAAATAAAAAAATCTAGCTTAGTATTATTCAAAGTATGGTTATTCTTACTAAGATATGTACTTCCAATTATTTTACTTATCGTTTGTTTAGCACAATTCTTATAATAATTAAACAAAACTATCACATCATATATTTTATATTTTGTGATAGTTTTTTTATTTTTTTATCATTGACAAGCGTTTCCATTAGTGTTAATATTAAGACATGAATTAAATATTTCTTCGGGGTCGGGTGAAAGTCCCAACCGGCGGTGACTAGTTTACTAGAAGTCCGTGAGCGCAAGCTCGATCTGGTGAAATTCCAGAACCGACAGTATAGTCTGGATGGGAGAAGAAATTAGTAACATTAGGATAAAAAAACATCTAATGCTTTATTGAGAATATTTTTTTATAGCCTATAGTGTATCTAAGAGCACTATGGTCTCATTAACTGAATATAGAACTAACCATCAATCCCGATTAAATTTGAAATTCAAATGTAATTGGGATTTTTTTATTATTTAGAAAGGAGTGGATAATATGCATGAATATTTTATGAATCTTGCTCTTCTCGAAGCCAAACGTGGTGCTATGTATACACATACTAACCCTTTAGTAGGAGCAATTATTGTAAAAGATAATGAAATTATCGCAAGTGTATCACATCTACGATTTGGATGTGAACACGCTGAAAAAAATGCAATTTCTACTTGCAAAACTCCTGAAAAAAATTATTTAATTCAACACTTTATGTTACTTTTAGAACCTTGTAATCATAAAGGTAAACAACCACCTTGTACAGATGCTATTGTAGAAATGGGTATTTCTAAGGTAGTTGTCGCTCAATTGGATCCTAATCCTATCGTTAGTGGAAAAGGTATCAAATATCTTCAAGACAATGGTATAGAAGTAATAACCGGTGTCCTTGAAAAAAAGAAGCTTATAACTTGAACTATGCTTATAATCTATTTCATAGTGAAAAGAGACCTTTTGTAGTCTTAAAGCAAGCCACTAGTCTCGATGGAAAACTAGCCTTTACCGATGAAAGAACACAGATTACCGGTAAAGAAGTCTATGATTTCGTCAGAAATGAAAGAGATAATTACCAAGCAATTCTCGTAGGTGCCAAGACTGTATTAATAGACAATCCAAAGCTAACAGGAGCTAACACATCCTTGTTTCCACCAAAAAGAATTGTCCTAGATGCTGACGGGTCTATCTTTGAAAAGAATAATCTTAATCTATTTAACAATAGTTCATCTGAAGTTGTAGTTTTCACAAAAGTTAAACCCAAAAACTTACCTTCACACGTGACTCTAATTAAACCTAAAGATTTCAGTATAAAAGAAATTTTATCTGAAATAGCCAAACTCGGTATTCAATCGGTTTATGTTGAAGGTGGACCTAGCATTCACGATCAATTTTTAGCTAGCCGTTATTGGGATGAAGTCATAACCTATATCTCCCCTATTCTCTTAGGAGGAAATAACACTTCATCATTCACTAGCAATAGGATAACGAATAAAAAAGTACAACTACACGATACTAAAATTACTAAACTTGGTGAAGATATACGTATCTCAGGAAGGAGAGTTTCTAAATGTTTACAGGATTAATAAAAGAGCAAGGTAAAATAGTAAAGATTATTAAATCTAGTCATAGTATAAAAACTAACTATTCAAGCGAGTAAGAATTTACTAGAAACATATAAAATTGGTGATAGTATGGCGGTAAACGGCGTATGTTTAACATGTGTTCAAAAAAAGTTCATCGCAGTTTACTGTAGATATTATGCCAGAGACTTATAAAAGAACCACATTTAAAGATTTAAAAATAAATGATGCTGTGAACTTAGAACCTGCAATGGGACATTCAGACAGATTCGAAGGTCATATAGTTTCTGGACACAGTGATGGTTTAGCACAGTTAGCAGCAAGGCAAAAAGATGAAAAATGCCATTCTGCTTACTTTTTTTCATACCCTAGCAAATTCCAAGGTGAAATAATTAACCAAGGATCTATTACAATTAATGGAATAAGTTTAACAGTGGTAACTTGTGATAACAACAAATTTACGGTGTCGCTAATTCCACATACAGCTAAGCATACAAACTTAGAAAAATTAAAAATTGGTGATAGTGTAAATATAGAAACAGATATACTAGCAAAAATACATTAAAGCTCAATTAAAACTATTTGGAGGAAAAATTTAATGATTAATAACGTAAGAAAAAGCAATAGAAGATTTAAAAATCTGGAAAAATTAATCGTTCTTATCGATGATGATGACAGAGAGGCTGAAGGAGATTTAGTAGGCCTAGCAGAACTTGTTACTGGCGAAACTGTTAATTTTATGGCAAAAACATGCTCGTGGTTTAATTTGCACCCCAGTTTCAACTGACATAGCTAAAAGATTAAATCTACACTCTATGTTAGATAAAAAAATACAGATCCGCACCAGACTGCGTTTACAGTGAGCGTTGACCATAAAACATCAACTACGGGAATCTCAGCTTTTGAAAGAGCAACAACTATAAAAAGAATTAGCAAACTCAAATTCTAGACCTGAAGATTTCAATAGACCTGGGCATATGTTCCCACTTATCGGTCGTGACGGAGGAATTAAAGTTCGTCGTGGCCATACAGAAGCAAGCTTAGATTTAGCAAGATTAGCCAATAGTATAGAAGCTACTTACATCTGTGAAATTATGAATGAAGACGGCACTATGGCTAGAAGAGATGACTTGTATGAATTCGCTAAAAAATGGAAGTTAACGGTTGTTGATTTAGATGAGCTGACACGTTTTTTGTCATTTGAAGATAGCGTTAAAGTAAAATTACCTACAGAATTTGGGGATTTTGATTTACAACTATTCGAAGATGAATTTAATAAAGAACACTTAATTATCAGTAAAGGTGATTTAACTTCTGAAGAACCATTATTAATACGAGTTCACTCAGAGTGTTTAACTGGAGATGTCTTCACTTCTCATAGATGTGACTGCGGTGAACAACTACACGCAGCACTTCAAAAAATTTCCGACTTAGGTCGGGGTGCAGTTCTTTATCTACGTCAAGAAGGACGAGGAATAGGATTAAGAAATAAACTTCTTGCATATCAACTGCAAGAACAAGGCGTTGATACTTACGAAGCTAATGTACAGTTAGGATTCGCTCCTGATGAAAGGGACTATACTATCGCCGTAGACATGCTTGATTACTTAGGAATTAAATCGGTAAAACTTCTAACTAATAATCCTGACAAAGTAGAACAACTAAATTCTTTAGGAATAAATGTTGTAGACCGTGTTCCAATTAATATAAAAACCGCAAAAAGAAAAACAAACACTATTTACAAACAAAAATCAAATTCAATCACTTTTTTTAGACATATAAGGAGAATATTATTATGACAACATTTGAAGGAAAAATTTATAGGTAAAGATATTAAAGTAGCAATCGTAGTAGCTCGTTTTAACGAATTTATTACATCTAAATTATTAGGTGGAGCTAAGGATACCCTAATTAGAAATGAAGTAAAAAGAAGAAAAACATCGATGTATACTGGGTTCCGGGAGCTTTTTGAAATTCCATTTATCACTAAAAAAATTAGTAGCTACAAATAAATACGATGGGGTTATTACATTAGGAAGTATTATTCGTGGAAGTACTAGCCACTATGACCTAGTTTGTAATGAAGTTGCAAAAGGTGTTGGTCACATTAGTCTTAATAGTGATATTCCTGTTATGTTCGGAGTTATAACTACTGAAGATATCGATCGAGCTATCGAAAGAGCTGGATCAAAAGCAGGAAACAAAGGTAGCGATTGTGCCCAAGGTCTTCTTGAAATGATAGATTTGACTAAACAAATTTAGTAAATAAACAAAGGTAGGAACTTGAAATTAAAGTTCCTACCTTCTTTGTTATTCATATTATTATTTAGAGTTATATTCACTCCTCTAAATTTGATGTACAAAAAAATATATTTCAAGTATAAAAACGTGTATTTACCAATATATTATAGTGCATTTAAGGTAATTTAAAAAGTATCTCTGTATATTTGAAGTGCAACAGAAAAAAATCAAGTATTTAGATACTTTTTTTCCCCTTTTTTTCCCCATAAAAAAACAACCCCCGTTAGGAGGTTGAAAAAAATGTTCGCTATTTATTTTATGGAAGGAAAACCGACTGCGGACGCTATATTGTTACTATGATACATCGTATTAACCAAAAAAATAATATTTATTACAAGGAGAAATAGCGTCCCGTCTTGAAAAAAACTTTAATATTAAAAAAAGAAAGTTTAGGTTGTAATACCAACTAAATATATTTTTAACATACGATTTTATGATAATCAAAGTTTGACTGAAATTTTTTTGAAAAAAATTGCATAAAAAAATAAGCCCCTACTATTAAGTAAGAGGCTTAATCATTAAAAATACTTCGACTTCCGTTAAGTATTTATCCTCAATCCATTGATCGCTGTCTTTATAATTTACACGTGACCAACCGCCTTTTTTCTCGTACACACGTACTCTTGTGCCTGCTGGGACAAATTCCTTTATCCTCGCTATCTTCTGTTGGCTGGCTTTCAAGAATGTAATCAATGCTTACTGTTGCTTCGTAATATGGTTCATCTCTTTTAGCAAGTTCAACATCTTCATCAAGAATACTTTTCTCTACCACTGACGGTTCAGTAACATCTCCAGCTAAAAGTTGTTTAATTCTATTGATGAAATATTGTTTACAGGCTTCAGTTCCTGCTCCATTATATGCTCCACCATTCCCGTGAAGTTCCATACTTCTGTGAGGGCATGAAGTAGCACTAAATTCATGGTGTAATTTAACTGTATCTTCGTTAATTGGTAAGCCATAACTTTGTAAGACTTGACCAGCTAGTAATAGCGTTGCGTCTTCATTTGCTAAAAATTCACTATCAGAAGCGGACATTGATTGACACGCTTCAAAACCTATGAAATTACCATTTCCGTAAGGGTTCGCTGTATGCCATTCTTGGCGATTAGATGGTTGGAATACATATACGTCATTTCTATCTACATAGTAGGCTGCGAAACCATTAGCTAATGTTCCATTGTTTACTCTATCGACTAAAAAGCCGTCATATTGTCTAGCACTTAGTGATCCCCCATCATTGTGAATTACTACTCCTAGTATATCGTTTTTAGGTGGAGTAAAGAATACTCCGTTTTGAAAAATAGTCGCTATAAATTTCTGCCATTGTTTTTTTATCCTCCGTATTGTTTAATTAATATAAAAAAAGACTAGATTATGAACCTAGTCTTCTCTATGTTTTTTCTCAACTTTTCTGCGTTTTTCTCAACTCTTCGTTGACAATTACAAAAAGAACCCCTGTGTCAGTCGAAACTGCCTTATAGGAACAGGGGCGTTGATATTTATATTATACCATTATTTGCCTGTATTATCAACGTTATCATTATTCCTTACAGTTTGTCTGTAAATTTGATGCGCACCAACTGCACCAACTCCAAGTGTTATCGCTGCTGCATCTTTTAAATAGGATAATTCCTATTAACCCTCCTAACACTCCTAAAAAAATTAGGTATCATTTCATTAGGAAAAGAATTTTTGACTCTTTCAAAAAATTTACCTAACATTCCCAGTAATGTTACTATTAAAAAAATACTAATGCTGGTTTTAAAAAAATTCTAATTGTTCCATTTGTTTATCCTCCTTAATTATTCTCTGATTTTAATTGATTTACAATTTCTGTTACAAGTGTTCTCAAGTCGTTTTTTGCAACAAATCTAGAATTAAACTCATATTCCTTGTTTCTTAACTCATTATCTACCGCGGAATTTACCATGAAATTAAATTCATTACGTAAGTTCGTATCATCATACGGTGCTGGTAATTCTGTGCGTTTAACGTAATCGTTTAATTCGTTTTTTTGGTTGCTAAATATGAGTCTATATCATCATAATTTCTAAGTTTATATTCAAGGTCATCTACTCTCTTTTTGAAGAGAATTTACACTATTTTTTTTAAGTTCAATACCTAGTGAGTTGTCGTAACCAACCTTGTATTCTAGTGCCTCAACACGTTCTTTTAAAGGTGTATCATTATAAGGTGTTGTTAAATAACCTTTTTCAGATAATTCAGTTTTTTTGTAACAACATTATCTTTGAAAGTATTAAATTCAGTATTATCAACTTTCGAACTTAATTCTGACTTACTAACTGCAATATTTCTCAACGCTTCTAAATCGCTAGTAGTAGCAAGGTGTGAAAGTTCCTGATGTTTCTTAATAAATCCTTTTGTTTTCTAACTGTTCATTAGTCACATAGCTTGATAAATCCACATTAGGTTTATTCTCTAATACTTCAACTCTATTTCTTAGTTCTGTATCGTTATAGATCGTATCTTTATCAACCTTATTTTCAAGCACTTCTACACGTTCTTTTAAAGGTGTGTCATTGTAAGGTGTTGTTAAATAATTCTTGCTTTCTAACTCTTCTTTTGTAACTAAATTACTTACATCAGATATATATCCTTTAGTAGCTAATTCTTCTTTTGTAACAACATTATCTAAACTTTGATGTGTAGTCAGATATGCTTTGTTATTTAATTCTTCTTCAGTCACATAATGTTTAGTTTCTAACTCTTCTTTTGTAACCGCCTTAGCTAACTCTTCTTTTGTTGCTAGATTAGAAGTATCAATGTTACTTCCAGTACTTTCAGTTCCACCTACTTCTCTTATAATATTTTTTAGTTCCTCTTTAGGTACTACTTCTGAAAAAAATTTTTTTATTTGATAAGAATAGTACTTTGTTGTTAATATCTTGACGAACAGATTCGAGACTATAATCAGTCGGCAATGAGTTAGCTAAAGAATACATCGCAGCATCAAAATCTACAAATTGACTGTTGTTTTCGTCGCCTTTGAAAATTTGAATGTTCTCTAAGTTTTGTTTATCAACATTCGCTAAAATTTTACCAGCTCTTTTATCTGGAAATGTTTTTTCACTAGGAGTAGTAGTGTTATCTAAATAATTTTTAGCAGTATCATGGTGATAAGGTATATATAAAGGCTTTGTAGCGCTAGATGCTAATTGTTCAAGCTCGCTTTCTAACAGCTCGCCTGTAACAAATTTAGAAGTATCAACGCTACCGCCAATTGCTGGTCTGTTTTCCAACGCTGTAACACGTTCATTTAGTGGGCTGTCGTTGTATGGTTGGGGTATTTCAGATTTTAAAGCATACGGTGTTAAATCTTGATGTTCAGTTAGATAAGCTTTGTTATTTAACTCTTCTTCAGTAATAAAAAAAGAAGTATCAACAGCAGGCTTACTCTCGATTTCAGTAAGTCTACGTTTAACTTCTGTGTCATCATATATTGTGTCATTATCCGTTTTTTGTTCCAAAACTTCAACACGTGCTTTTTAAATCGCTATCGTTGTATAATTCTGATTTCAAAGCATAATTGTTTAACGCTTGATCCGTTAAGAAATGCTTATCCTCCAATTCTTGCTTAGTAACAAGGTTTGAAGTATCAACTGTTGGTTGACTGTTCCTAACTTCTTGTAATTCTTCTTTAGTAGCTAGATTACTTACATCTGAAATGTAATGTTTGTTCTCTAACTCCTCTTTAGTCACAAGGTTGTCAACATTCGGTTGACTACCACTAACATTTCTTAGTTCTTCTTTAGTGGCATAGTTTGATAAATCTACAGGAGGTTTATTCTCAAGCGTTGTAAGTCTTTCTTTAACTTCACTATCGTCATATACTGTGTCTTTATCAGTCTTCAGTTCTAATGCTAGCACTCTATTTTTTTAACTAATTCAAAGTTAGTGTTGTCTACTGCTTCAGTTTTTTTAGCGTAGAGTTCTTCAGCCTTAACCTCTGTTAGTAGTCCTTCTGTTGCTATTCCACCAACATTTTTTTAAAAACTTCTTTCAGTTCGTCCTTTGTTACAACGTCTAACCTATCTACAATAACAGTATTGTTGATAAAACGTTCTTTGACTTCGTAACGACTCATTTTGTCAATTTCAGATACTTTTACTTTGAACTTAAATCTGAATGTGTCTGATGTTCGTTGTTCTTCATCAAAGTATAAATAACAAATTACCGTTTCATTTTGAGTAATTAAGCTAGTATCAAATGTTACATTTACTTTATTTCCTTCAACCGTCCCAGTAGTCTTCCAGATTTTATTACTTTCAGTAAATTTGAATAAAGCTGTAACTTGTTCAGTTGTTAGTGTTTCATTTAATATCTCAAACTCAAATGATCCGTTATTTTTTTATCATATGAGTATAGTTCTGAATAACTATCCTCGGTCTTACGTTCTCTTGTAGTATTGTTAAATTCTAATTTAATTAATTTTTTTCATTTCTTATTCCTTTCCGTCCAGTTCATCTCGTAGTTTTTTTCAAGCCTTTTTCTAATACCTGTTGGAAATGGTACTCCTAAAGCACTTAGATTTTCTATGAGTGAAAGACAGTAACTTAATGTAAAAAATAACAAGAAAGCTGTTGCTATCTCGTTAAAACCTAAATATAGTAGATATGGATACACTGTTATACACATCACACAAACGATTATGTGTTCAATCAGTCCACGTCTATTAATTGTTGAGTTTAGCGTCTTTGTGACGAATGCCTTAGCTATTCCAGTTAGCACATCAAAGAATACAACAAGCGTAAATGCATGAATGTACACATCTTGTACTAAATGGTAATAACGTTCGGCTAACTCAGGTAAAGTAATTTCCATTAATTAATCTCCTTTCTTTGCAAAATAAAAGAGGGCTTTAAGCCCCTCTTTTACTAGGTGTTCTAAATCCATATCGATTAAGCATTCTCTGACTTTATCTTTAAGGAATTTAGGTACTTGAGAAAAATGTTCTTTTCCCTTTTGCGATATTAATTGCGAATAGCATTGCCATCATTACTGTCACCTCCTTCACTTGTATTTTTTTAGGTTGTGAATTATCTTCATGTTTGTCAGCCTCCAAACTTCCACTCATTTGTGTTATTAAATCCATTAGTGAACCTTGTGTGATTTCAAGTTCTTTTTTTCATCTTATCCAGTTCAGCTAGTTTAGTATCTACTTGCTTAAGTTTTTTTCATCAAGTTTAGCAAATCGTTCATTCTCTGCACGGTTAGGGAATGTATCTTGATAGAATTTCTCTAACACTAAATTAACTAAATCATAATCAGAATGTTTTGAAAAAAATCACCATCTAAATTTTTTTAGTGATAATAATCGTCATATCTTCGTTAGTGATTTGAACCCTTGTTTTTCGGATTATCAGCACCAAGCTCAAAAATTATTTTTTTCCACGCCAATTTAAACATTTTCTTCATCTCCTTTTTGGTTTATTAATAATATCCGTTAATTGGATAAGTTCGCGTCTTTGCCATTCAACTAAAATTTGTGATAACATACCTACCACGATAAATGGCGGTATCCCGTTTTCGTTTGCTGTAATATCTATAAATTTAGCAATATCATTTTTTTAGCTGTAGTAAGTTTAATTTCTAAAGGTTTATCCATATTCTCTCTATGCTCCTATCAATATTCCATTTTTTTAAATGTTAAGTTTTTTTAGTCCACCAACGAATATTACCTCCGCCAGCATCTTCTATCCTTGTTACTACCGAAATAGTCCCGTCTATTCCATCCATTATGTTGAACCAAGAAGTCCTTGTTTTAAAAATACCAAATCTCATTCCACCTAAAATTAGTGTTGCAACCGGCATTTAATGTATCAGCGTATGTATCACCAACTGAACCTGAGGTATAGTACCATTTCCAAGTGTAATGGTCATCTGTCCTTTTTTGTCTGTAAGCCCAACCCATGAACCATCCATCATACTCAAGGTGAAATTGAATACCTTTTTTTTATTATTATCATTTGCATAATAACCTGTACCCATATTACCCAGGTTGTAACCATCACGCCAAAAAAAGTATAGTTACCATCATCTATCCTTGCTCGCAAACTATTATTATTAGCATTACCGCTATAAAAGTTAAGTCCCCTCCTTCAAATTTAACGAAATTCGAAAGACTATTCCACGCTATTTTTTTACTGAATAAGCATTTTTGGGTTAACACTGTTCCAAAATTACCGCTTGTTACTGAACTTTCAATTCTATCTGATAAGACTTTTTAATTCAGATTTAGATATTAAATTCTCAAGATCTCTTTTATTAGCATAATTGTTTGAAAGGTACGCATTAGTTGGATAATCAATTAATTTACTTTCAATTTCCTTTCTAGCACTAAGTGTAACGGAGTCTTTAGTTTGGTCAATCATACTACTAATATCTATTAACGAGTTTTGAGTAGCTAGAGTTACACCAAAACGCAACTCGTAAAGTCGCACGTTGATTATTTTCAATGAATTTATCTTATGGAAAATATAAAAATTTTCGTCATAATAAGATGAAATAATAAACTCATTATCTTTTAGTTTCAATTCTTCTGTTAATTGTGTAGTTCCCCAGTTATATCCTATCAACTGACCTCCATCACCTGCCGAAAACCATTTATCAGACGGTAAACTTGCTAAGTCAAATCGCACTAAGAAAAATTTACCCTTTGCACCTGTTATATTATGATTTATTTTATAAGAATAAAAATTAGATTGGTTAGTTGCTGATCCCAACGATGTAAACCGATTATTTTGTTCTATGAATTCTCTATAGTCTCCCTCATATATTTCAACCTTATAAACGTTTGAAAATTCTCCTAAAGGATAAATGTTGACTCTGTTTTTGTTCTGTAGCGTAATCAACAACCCAAACATTCCGACCATCTTTTTAGCCATTGTTCACCACCCCCACTTTTCGCTCCATACACTTTTAGTTCGTTGATGAACATCACCTTTTACTAAATTAACGCTAACTATAACCGTGTATTTAGTATTAGCTTTTTAATGACGGTGATACATTAAAGTATAAATCATTACCTTGTTTTCTAGTAGAAAAAAATCTTCAGTACATAAATTAGGTGCTTTAACTATAGTTTTAATTTCTTTGCCTTTAATCTCACCAATAACAGATTTAAAACTATCTAAGGTACTTTCAAAAAGTTTTAAATTTTTTTAACCGTTTCTTTAACATCTTCAACATTTGGCACGTTGTCCAGCCTTGCATCGGCTACTGTGTTTAAATTTTTTTGTAAGTTACTAGAGCAATTAATTCTAACGCTATAGGATAAGGCTGTTCCTTGTTCCCCCAGCTTACGTTGGTTAAAAAAATCCTGTATTGTCGACTTTTGCATCCCAAAAATTACTCCACGTATTTTGAATACCACCCTTGAATTTTTACCCGAGCATTAAATCCATCAGTTATCTTCTGGCCATCGTAAAACACATCTAAATAAGCTTTAACGTCGTTCGTTACGTTATTTAAGTAGCCACCTTCTAGCCTTAGGTTAGCTGTAAGTGTGTGACCATCTGTTCCGTTACGTCCATTCTCACCTTTAATCTTAATCCACTTATAACGGCGATAATCATTACTATCATTTATTTCAAAATCAGTGTAAGTTCCTATGTACTCCTTACCAGTACTGTTAATGGTACTAAAATCACGGTCACCCATTGCGCTGTTAGAGTATGCTGTGTGTAAATAACTAGTTCTACCATCTGAACCTCTAGCACCTGGCACACCTTGTGCTCCGTCTTCACCCTTAATCTTACTCCAAGTATAAGACGTTGGCGTTGTTGGTGCTGTCGCACTAGTACCCGTGTATATTCCTATATACTTAAGGTTTGAGTTATCACTCATTGGCGACCCGTTGGCATTATCACTATACTTACGGTGTATGTAACTACTTACGCCATCTCTACCATTTTCACCTTTGATTTTTACCCACTTATATTTTCTATAGTCATTACTATCAGCAACCTCAAAAATCGCTGTAAGTACCGATATATAGTTTACCGTTGCTGTTTGTTGTACTAAAAATCTCTGTCACCAATAGGACTGTTCGCATAAGCTGTGTGGAAATAAGGTGTCCTTCCGTCAGCACCTTTAGTCCCAGGTACTCCGTTAGCACCATCCTCACCTTTGATTTTCGACCACAAATAGCTACTTGCTGTTGTTGGTGGTGCCGGGCTTGTTCCTGTGTATATTCCTATATACTTACGATTTGAATTGTCATCCATATTAGCACCGTTTGAAGAGTCGCTATATTTCCTGTGAATGTAGTTACTTACGCCGTCACGTCCTCTCAAGTCTTCGTAAGCGGGCGACCATTCTGTTGCAACATTACCTTTTTTTCAAGTTTAGGCAAACGTACATAAACTTTATCTCCAGGTGAACATGTTCCTATCATTTGATAAAAACACAAAAAGCGTAGTGTTGTGTATATCTATTTGTAAATGTGTGGGATATTCGTTGCCATTGTGTGGTAATATCTACTCTTCCCTTAAATCCGTTAGTTTCTTGTCCCACATTGTTAAAAAGAAATATTTTTTTACTTGCTTTAACGTCTACACTCCACGTCAATACTTCGTTTTGAAAAATTATCTTTCAAAAATTGGCATAATTTGAGTCCAAATCCCCGTACTTTCGGTAGCTCTAACTTTAGTAAAGACTAAAGTTCCGTTTTCAACTGTTTTTTTCCCAGTTTGTTCCACCCGAATTTATGTTAGTTAATTTATCACTATCAATTATATAGTTTCTATTTATAGACTTACCGTCTACACCATCTCGACCTTTCGCTCCGTCTTCTCCACGAATCTTAGTCCAACTATACTCGCTAGCGTTAGTAGGTGCTTGTTGTTTGTTGCCGGTATATATCCCGATATATTTTTAGATTAGAGTTATCACTCATAGGTGTCCCATTAGCATTATCGCTATATTTACGGTGGATGTAGCTACTTGTTCCATCTTGCCCTTTAAGTGTTGATTTTTTACTTTCAACAACTCTTTCAATCTCCGAACTCATTTGTTGTCGTAAGCCATTAGAATCGTTTACGAAACTATTAAATTTTGTTTCACTAACCATACCTTTCCTGATTTCACTAACAGTATTACTGCTTAATTGTTCAAAAAGTAAGGCTACCTGTTGTAATTCTAGCAGCGTCAAGTTCTATAATTTTAGCTATTGCCGTAGCTAAGTTTTTGGGTTGAAACGCTTGAGTCAGTGATTTTAGTTATTAACCCCTCAATATTTCCCGTTGATGTTTTTAAAACCCACTGGTTATTTTTCATATATATATAAATCAGTAAATGCTCCGTTCGGTTTAAACCATGTGTCACCCTCTTTTGGGTTAGTTGGTTCAACGGTATCAGCATATACATAGTTACCTGAAGCACCTAATCGAGCATTAATAAACTCAATTTGACGTTCAACTGTTCCCTTGTATTCCGTTGTGGAAGTTGTAGTCCCCTTTAACATTAGCCCCTATAGTAGATTTTTAAACCACCGCTATAAGATAGTTTTAATTCCAAGATAGGAAACGCACGGTAAGAGCCGTTAGCTATTTCTATAGAAACCCAATCACCTACTTCAACAAACGGATCACCACGCCAATTTAATTTAAAAAGGGTTAAATCTTAATCTTGAATACTCAGAGAAGATAGAATTTAACCAACCTTGTGTCATTAACGGGTTAGTAAGTTTAACCTGTGTACCTAATGGGCTTCCAACAGCTAATATTGTTTTCTCTTGATTATTTAAACTGATAGAAATACCGTTAATTCTGTATTCTACCTCGTCTACTTCCAAACCTTTTTAAAAAGATAAGAGCCTTTTTGAGATTTGTTTTTTTGTGTTCTATTTAATTTTCTAAACTCTAATTCACCGTTGTTATTAAAAAAATTACAAAAAGCTCCTACTGTCTGTGCTAAGTAACCTAACATTTCACGGTAAGTAACTTTTTCTAATTTTTTTTACTAAAAACTAGGTAAGTTTGTTATATTAAGATTATTATTAACCCTCAAATTACAGCTATTAGCTATCTCCTGTACTATATTTCTTCCCTAAGGTTGGATAAAGTAAAGTAGAAGTGTATTTATCATTTAAAAAAAGCCATTTTATCAATGGCTTTTAACGTTGTTGTTTTATTGTTTCTATCAAGTTTTATTTCAGTTAAGAAGAACTCTCCAATTTGCCTTTCAACAATTCCACTAGATGTTTGAACAGAGAATGAAACCTTTATTAACTCCCTCTCTGCTAATCCTTCTATTAACTTCTTGAATTTAATATCTACTGTTGAAGCATTTGTAGCACCAATAGTAAGTGTATTCCCGGAAATTGAACTAACATAGTCTATTGATGAAATATCATCAGACAATTTCTGACCTTTTATTGTTACGTTCCCTGTAATTCGTCTTGAGGGTGCATTTATTGCTTCTTGATAACTTGTGTTGTTGTTAAACATATTAACCTACCTTTCTATGAAATTCATTTTTAAGCCACTCCACGGCTTGAATTTTTCGCTAAAACTATAAGCTGGAGAACTTCTATCTCCAACGTAAAATGTTTTTGTGGTTTGACCTATGATAGGGTCAGGGTAGGAAACTGAAAAGAATTCGCTTGTAACACTACTTAATAAGGTACTCATTTCAGATTGAGTTAAAAAACCCCATTCACAATCTAATTTTCTTTTAGTTGTAACTCTATCTCTAACCATATTACCGTTAGCGTCACGTCCCGTTTCTCCGTCAATATCTTGTATTGATACTTGAAACGATTTAGGAGTAACAATTGTTACTCCATTAATAATTAACTTTGCCATATATTGTTCCTCCTAAATTTTTATAAGAGTTTGACCTACTCTTTCCTGTTCTTTATTGATTTCATCAATTGTAAATCTAGCGTACTCAGTGCCACCCAACTGGATCACGATATCACCAGTTAAACCGCCTGAAGTTGGTTGGTTGTTTCCAATTACATCAGCAACAGCACTACTAACAACACGTCCCATAGTTTGTAAGAATCCAGTATTTTCAAGTGGTACAACCGCTTCTTTACCAGCTTCCCCAATCATTGCAATTGTTGGGCTATCAACAATACCACCACGAGCAAGCCTTGGCAAACTGATACCATTGATATATCCTAATGAAACTCCCGGCAATGCATTAATAACTCCTATTACACCATTAATCATATTAATAAATCCATTTACTATATTTTCAATAGTTCCTAATACAGCATTAACTGCTCCTTTAAATGCTCCACCAACGGCACTTCCGACCATTTGACCAGCATTTACAAATATATTCTTAACAGTAGACCATACACCGCTGAAGAATGATCCTATAGAACTAAATGCATTCTTAACCGCATTATATGCACTAGTGAAGGTATTTCCAAACCAACTAGCAACGTTATTAAGTGCATTTGTTACATCGTTCCATCTTGCACCAAACCAAGAGCCTAATGACTTAAATATATTTGTCAGATTATCCCAAGCATTTTGGAATTTATCTTTAAACCATTGACCTATAGGAGATAGAATGTTTTTAACCTCAGTCCATCTTTCGCTGAACCATTGACCTATGACTCTAAATATATTTGTTAAACCGTCCCATGCTTCTTTGAAACGTTCTGTGAACCAAGTTCCTACAACTGAGAATATTGTTACTATTCCATCCCATAAACCTTGGAAGAAACTAATAATTAATCCCCAAACACCTTTTACAGAATTAAATGCAATTGTAAAATATAAAACTATAGTGTCTAGAATAACTTTAATAACGGCTTTCACGATATCAAACCCAGTTTCAACAATAGTTTTTAATTTGTTCCCAAACAGTTGAAATAACTCCGACTATAAAGTCCCAAACACCAACAAATATATCTTTCACACCTTCCCAAATTTTAGCCCAATCACCACTGAAGATACCTTCAAGAATTTTTAAGTACCCCTGTGATAACATCAACTATTAACTTAAATTTAGAAATTATCATCTGAATATTAGTTAAGAAGAAAGTTCCTATTCGTTCGATTATAGGAGCAATTACTGGAAATACATTATCAGCTAAAAAAAGCTAAGGAATGGCACTAATACATTTTCCCATAATTTTTTTAGTATATCGAAAAACAGTACCTAATAGATTACCAACACTTTCCATAGTTGGTTTAATATAATTTTGATAAGTATTTTTGGAATCTATCACCTAATTTTTTTCAATACTGGGTTTATGTAATTATTAAATGAATCAGTTAAAACACCTGTTATTTTAGAAATTCCACTCCAAAATGAGTCTATAAACGGTTTAATATGTTCATCGTAAACCTTATTAAATATAGCAAAACCATCTTTTACAAAAATCTTTTATAGTTTCTGTAACTGGCTTAATTGCTTCTAGAATTCCAGTAAAGGCTTGAGTAACCTTATCTTTATTTTTCGCTAATTGTTTTTTTCTATCCCTGCAAGGATGTCACGACCTAATTTTAATCCTACATCAGTTACACCCATGGTAGCGTATGTTAATGTCGAAATTATATTAGCTCCAATATCTGTTGATGGTTGACTGGTAATAGTATCATAGAAGATGTTTGAAATATCAGCGGCAATATTACCAATACTTCCTACTATATCTCCCATTTCTAAGAAACTTCGCATTAGCCAACTTTTAATATCAAGTCTAGTTTCCTGCAACGATTTATTAAGACTTTCAGCAATAAATACGGCTATCCCTAATACAACGTTAGCTAAAGCCGCTGTTGTTTGTCCTAATGCAAATGCTAACCTTTCTAAGAACGTTCCGGCCGTTCGTGCAACTAAACCATCACCAAATATTATTTCTAAAGACTCTTTAATTCCCATAAGTGATTTTTTTCAGTTGTTCAATACCTTCTTCTCTGAAAGTAAGTTTCCAACCAAGACTAAATAAGTTCTTTAAGTGTTCAAGAAAAGCTAATAACGGTTTAAGTTTTTCAAGAAGTCCGTCAAACATAGTATTATATTGTGTACCTCTGTCAGAAATGGCTATATCAGGCAAAATATCTTTACCGCCAGCACCTTTCCCTTTACCGCCTTTACCTCCTCCGCCACCTCCAGAACCTCCAGAGTTGTCGTCAGAGTCATCATTTTTCTTATTTAATAGGTTAATTTCATCAAACCCCATTAAACCTCGTAGTTCTTTTACTGCTTTTTTAGCGGCTTTACCTGCTTTTCCTACATTGTCAGCTAGGTTGCCAGCACCTCCACCAGCGTCATCTAAGTTATCAGCTAAATCTCCAGCCGCATTCCCTGCACCTTGCAAGCCTTGGGTAGCGTTGTTTACAGCCCCTGCAACTCCATCAGTACTACTTACTTTCTTATCAAATAGTAATTGAATGAATTCGGCCAACTTCGCCGTTGCTGTTCTGATAACACTAGCAAATGCATTTAAAATAGGCATAATAGCATTAATTATAGGTAAAAACGCATTACCAATATTTAAAGCTGAGTCTTTCATCAATGCTTTAAACGTTGATATTCTATTATTAACGTTATCTTGCAATGTATCTCCGTAACGTTTTGTTGCTTGTTCTAAAATTGCCATCAACCTTATTTGTTGCTGTGTTTGGAAGTCTAATTGTTGCCAACTTTGACCATTAGCGAACTTCTTAAAGGCTTCAGTACTTTCAATCATACTAACGTTAACCATTACCCCTAAGTCTTCAATAGCTTCAGTATTCCCAAGCAAACCGCTTCGGATACGTTCCATAACGTCAGTCATAGTTCGTCCTGTTCCCTGTGCAATGATTGAAGATGTTTCTAACAGTTTAGCTGTATATCCTGCTAATTTATCCTGATTTTTAATGAAACCAGCCAGTATATTTCCATAGGTTGATCCGTATTTTATAGCCTCAGCCTTACTCATATTAAATGCTAATGCATTATTTTCAGCCCATTTTAAGAAAGCTTGAGAACTTTCACCCATAAGCCGTTGAATTTGGTTCATAGAAGCCTGAACTTCTAACGCTGTTTGAACTGAATATTTACCTAACTGATATAACTCTCTCGCTAAGTAACCTAAAGCGGCTACTTTTGCTAAACCTGAAAACATACTTTTTAAACCGCTAAGTTTATTCTTTACGTTGTTAGTAGATTGAGTTACTGTATTCTCCATTTCTTTCATTTTTTTGTTGAAATGGTTTCAATTCAGCGTTAATCACGACTTTTTAATTCTTCTAATGTTGCCATTTGTTCCTCCTTTCATAGGTAAAATAAAAAAAGCCAATCATTATTGATTGACTTTAACTTTAATTATTTCCAATGATATCCGCAATTCTTACAAATTTTGTAGTTTTTGAACAGTATTTTTCTATTCTATATTTTTTTTAGGTAATAAAAAAACTTGAACGGAATTATAAACCATCCCATTAGCCCATAAAAAAACTGCCCATTTAACTAAAAACCCACAACCAACCTATTGTTATCCACCATAGAAAGCTTTTTTTCCTTTTGGCTTTAAATCTTGATGGTTAACTAATTGAAATTGAATATCTCGTGAATTACATTGCGGACACATTAACGGCACTGTGAAATTATTCTCTTTACTCATAATACATAACCTCCTACTAGAGATTATAACATATTATTCGCCCGTTGAGAATTGTACCTCATTGCAAATTCTCTCATTTTTTTCCTTATGTAATTCTAATTCGTACTCAACTCTTTTTTTCTCGATTTCTTCTTTTTCTTTCTCGAAAAACATAGTCAGGAGCACAATTCCATAATTTGGGTGGTTTAGCGTCTTTACTTAACATAGGTGCTAACCATTCAACAACACTTTTAGCTAAATAATAATCACGGATATATTCATTTTTTTCTGTTAAATTCTAATACTCGATTTCTACTATCAATAATATCTGTTATTTCTTGTATTGAATATTCCCAAAATAAAGTAGGAGTTATTCCTACATCTAGTGCAATAGGATATAACTCCCCTATATATTCAGTCATGGTCTCTATTATTTTAGAACTTTGACTTTTTTTCCGCTTTCTTCTCTTCCTTCGGAATAAAAACCCGAGTCTTGCATTAACGGAATTAATACTTCCATTAATAAATCCATTTGATCGTGTCCTTCGTCTAAATATTCGTCAAAAAAATATTCATTACATCATCAAATTTCAACCCATGTTGGTATTTTGTAATAGCACCATGAAGTACATATAACATAGTTTTTTTAGAGGAGGTAATGGAAAAATCATCATTAAAATTAAAGATTTTAACAATATTTACCCCTAAATTCTCCTCAAGTTTACATACTGCTGATGTTGTTAATTTTAGTTTATATTCTTCTTTACCTACTTGCCAAGTTGTATATGGTTTCTTTGTCATCTATGTTAATTTCCTTTCTTATCTTACATTACTACTGAAGCGTCTACGAATACTAAATCTGACTGTAAAGCAATTTTTAAGTGTAAATTCAATAACACCATTTACACCACCACCGCCAAGTTTTACTGCAACTTGACCTCTAAATGTTACTGTTGTACCGTCTGGATATGTTTGTTTAAAGTTAAGAACCTTTTTTTAGCGTCCATAGCTTTACGTAATACTCTAAATGGTGATGTTGCTGTTTTATTTTCATACTTAAATTTGTATTCTAGTTCCCCAGCGTCTCCAATTCCTAACTCATATTGTTTTACAGTATCAGCTAGTGTTGTATTTTCTACTTTCTCAGGTTCAACCCCTAATTCGGGTACTTCCTTAAGCCCTGTTAACAGAGTATAACCACTTGTTGTTTCACTATATTCTAATTTAATTCCGTTTGCTAACATATTAGCCCTCCATTCTATATTGATATACTATATTTGTATCAGGATCATATATCCCTTCAAATCTCATAACTTTATGCCTTAAATTACTTGGGTCTGGCATATCTTGTGCCATCGTTCTTTTCAACCCTAAAGAACTAAATACTTTATCTACTTCTACGGCTATATTAGAAGTACTTTCCTTATCGAAAAATATCGACTTTGTAACGTAAATAAGTAGTCTCTTCTACTCCATTATCTAGCCATTCATGAGGTTTATTCTCCTCTTCTAAATAAATTACAACAGGGAATGTCTCCCAATCAGCTGGGTATGTATCTGTTACGTTTGTCGCTATTTTAGATAACTCTTTATATATTAACGGTTTAACATTAATCATTTTGTTATCTCCTTCAATTTCCTACTTAAATACTTTTCCATCTCAGCTAAAACTTTAGCCCTATTATTCTTCAAGGCTGGGTACATAAAAGGTTGTGCCGCTTGTCCCTCAGTCTTATAGAACTTACCAACGGGCGTTTCTATTGTGAAAAAATTATATGCTGATAAGTAACCCCCCTCAACCATGCTTTCATGAAACCACCAAGGAGTATTTCTGTAAGATGGTCTAACATTCGGGCTTATACCACCGTGATTACTAGCTCCTACACTACCTGTTCCGAACTCAACAAATACAGCTGATGGTTCGTTAGTATATACAGAACCTTTCAAACCATCAACCTTTGTTCTTATGCTGTTTCTAGTTCGTCCTGAGTTAGTTGGCACTAATAATTTAGCTTCAGATTGAACTATTTTAGTTCCTCTACTGACTCCAGCTTTTATAATTTGTTCACCTGCTGTTCCACCTATTCTATGGATCTTATTAATCAATCTGCTTACATTCTGTATTTCAGTCAAAGTTTTTTTAACTCCACTAATTTATGAAATGTATATTTTTTTTAATAGATACTACTTCATAGTTAGGTGTCTCACTGTTGATACAAATTCCATCACGCTCATTTATTTCAGTAGTACGTTCTATTAGCATATTTAACATATAATTTAATTTTTCACCGTATACTTGGGCTTGAATACGTCCTGAAGCTGGATATATTTCAGCATTAATAATATATGAGTTTTCTTTATATCCTTTAAAACGTACCCCTTCTTCATTAGTTTTTAACTACATATTTAAATATCTTGTAAGGTTTCAGTCTGTTCTTTTTTTCAAACGCACGCCCCGAACACCTCGCTAACCTGTAAGAAGATAAAGTATTTTTGATATGTGAGGGTAAGCCATCACGATAAACAATAGCTATCCCGCCTTCAGTTCTTGACGCTTCGCCCTCACTACCTTGTTTGTTAAACATTTCTACCGCTATTTCTAACGCTATACGTTCTAATTCAGGAGTTAAAACGCTCCTGTTAGTTTCTGCCAATACTATATTATTAGCTCTTAGCAAAAGAAGAGAAAGGACTTTTACGTCACTTTCTCCAGTTAATAGTTCTAATTCATTAAGCATAGGAAACCTCCTATTCTTTTGTTACTTCTGTTTTACTAGCCTTTTCATCTTCAGTATTAGCTGAAGTAGTTCCTTCTGTTAATTCTTCAAGATATAATTCAAAAGCCGCCTTGTTGTTCTAACGCTACTTTAATTTCTTCTAATCTTTTATCAGTAACATCAAAAACTTCTCCAACATGATAAGTCTGTGATGTTTTCGTGTCGAAAATTGGATTTTTAACTAAAAATTTCATATAAAAGCCCCTCCTATACTTCCGCTGTTACTGTAATTTTAACAACTTTTTTTAGCATTTTGTAAGTAAACACCATAATGGCGGTCAGCTGTAATTACAGTAGTTTTATTAATAATATTTCTATCAAACTCTGTTAACACTTCACGTTTTAATAATACTTTAAACGCTTTAGTGTCAACTTCTTCATTTAGACTAGTTTGAATTAAAAATGCTTCGTTTTCTTGGCATTTTCTAGAACGTACAACTTGTGTGCTTAGCACTTCTCCGTATGTTCCGCTTACCACTCTATCAGCACCAACTTGAGTACCTGTTAACCATTCTTTAGCAGTGTTTAATCTTAGTTTAGAAGCTACTTTAGGGTGACAAATTAAAACGTAAATATCATCATTTTCACTTTCGAAAATATCTTGTGCATTAGATAAGTCTTCTGCTTTAAAACCACTCTTAGTTGTATATGTTTGAGTTGCTGTTTTAGCCGCCGTTAATACATCATTATCAACTTTTTGGTCAATAGACTTAGCTATTTGTCTTACAGCCGTGTTAATCGGGTCTCCTAAACCTCCTAATACTGACTCGTCAGTAAGTTCTACCCCTTTACCAGCTTTTTTTTAATTGTCATTTCTGTTGATTTTTTACCTAATTTAGCAAGTGGAATTGCTGTTCCCTCTGCCACGTCTTCAGCGTCACCAATGTAATTCCATTGCGGTACTGTTAATGTTGTCCCGGGTTGTCCTACTAATGTTGTATCTACCTCAGCTAACGGAGAAAATACGATTGATTTACCTACTGTTTCATTTAACATTTCTGCTACTACTTGCGGATCAAATACATCCGTCATCATTGTTACATTTGCCATATTAATTATTGTCCTTTCATTACTCTATTATATTCATCTGGATTTTTTTGTTTTAAAATCTAATCTTTCTTGGTATTTCATTTTTGTTAATGCTTCCTTCGTAATACCATTTGAATTTTGAGGTGCTTTAGTTAGTGGTTGAGTGCCTTTTTAATTTCTCAGCAATTCCCTTTTTGAACTGCTTGTTCCCACTGTTTACCAATCGCCTCAATTGAAGCTTTTAACTGTGTCAGCGTCCGTTAAATCAATAACCCCAGCTAAATCAACAGGTAAACCACGTTCGTTTAAAATTGACTTAGCTTCCGCCATTAATTCACGTTTTGCTATTTCCTGCTCACGTTTATCTAGTTCAGCTTGTCGTTTATCTTGATTATATTTTTGTTTTTTTCGTCTGCATTCATAGATTTAAGTTTCTTAGCTTCACTTTGTTCAGCCTCTTGTTCTTTTTTTCCATTTAGCAAACTTCTTATTAATAATCTCGTCTACTTCAGCGTCACTATATTTCTTGTCGTTGGGTTGTTCTTTAGTTGGTTCAGCTGTTACCTTATCTTCTTCAACCGTCTCGACATTATTTAACTCTCGATCCATGTTTGAACCTCCTATTTTTTAAGTCGTCCCCGACTATTATTCCATACAGTTTTTCACCTTAAATGCTTGGGTATAATAAAAAGACAGTTTAACGTCATATCTAGGACGGTTTAATAAAAATTAAACATTATTATTGTTTATCAACATATTTTTTTATACCATTCGTTATAACTCATATTTCCCGGTATAATTATATTTTTTTACCTGTTTTAGGGTCTCTAGCCCTTCTAGATAGTTCTGATAAGTTTTCAGTATCAAGTACTGGTATTGTTGTTGACCTACAGAAGGGGTGTAATGGTGGGAAATTAACTCCGACTTGTCTTTTAGATACATCATATACTTTATAATCGTGTTCACGGCAAATATGAGATGTTCTAATATCCAACACAGCCACAAACCTATATTTCTCTATATCAGCCTCAATATAGCTTGAAGCTTCCATTTCATTGTTAATATAAGCTGTTTCCGTTCTTACTAGTCGTTTTAGCCTTAAACTCTCCAACATTAAATCTATTACTTATCTCATCAATTACTAGTTTCTCGCTTTTTCCAGTAAGTACAGCTTGTGTTACTTCATCTTTTAAAGTATTTGATAATTCTGTTGCATTATCCCACACTCTATCTCTATAGTTTTTATTCTCCCATGGTACAGCCAATAGTTTTTCAACTAAATCTTCATCTAATTCATTAAAACTAAACCCTATACCAGTTTGTGTTTGAATTTGATGTATACTACCATAATAAGCGTTTTTTTGCAACTTCCTTATATAGGTCTGTTGTCTTTCTTAACTCATTTCTAGCAATATATCGCTGTACATTATCAATTTCATCTAATAGCTTTTTGAAGTCTATTAATACGGGAAACATAAGCCGCACTACTCAACATTTCAATAGTTTGTTTAATTTTTAGGAGTGCTTGGTAATAAAGATAAAGCTGGAATTAACTTCTTGTTCTTTGTCCTCATTATTTTTAATAACTTGTTCAGCTTCCTTTTTAGAAAGTCCGTATTCAGCTTGAAATTTATTAAATATACCCTTAATACTCTTTTTCAATATGCTTTCTAGAGTGATTATACACCTTCGATATTTCATCAAACGTAACATCAGCCCTTGCAATCTGAGAGTGTATCATTTCAGCTTTTCTATGTTCCCAGTACTCGTTGTTCTTCTTGTTCATCTACTTCATCACCTACTGGCGTATTGTGTATATGTTCTCCACCTGTTAATAATAATTGATTTTTGTGCTATACTCTCTTGTTTCTCTTCGTTTACTTTCTCTATTTCACTCATAGGATCTTCAACAAAAGGTATTTGACTCAATAAAGTTTCTTGACTTACTTTACCATCTAAATTACTTACTATTTGAGATATTTCTAACAAGTTCTTAGGTAAACTACGGCTAAAGTGAGGTATTATACTGTTAGCGTCAATTGCTATTTGTGTTAGCCCTAAATAATTAGCAAATAGTTTAATTCGTTTTTTCAAGCCCTTAACATAATATCTTTGCTTAATTTTAGTTATCATTTCTAAACCTAACAACTTAAACTCCATTGCAACACCTGAACTATTCCCAGCGAAATTCTCATCAGTTAAGTTAGGTATATGGCTAAAAGTGTATATATCTTGCTTAACAGCGTTTCTTAGCGTTTCTACTTCATTCTCATTTAATGTTTTGCTTAAATATTCTGCTCGTGCTTCAGGGTGTAATTCTAGTAGTTTATGTTCTGTTAAAGACTCCATAGCCTTTATAGACTCTTCTTCATCATCTCCAAGCCTTGCACCATACAGCACTAATATACTATCAATAAATTGTTCTTTGTCATTAATTCTATTAGCTGTTAATGAGTTATAACTATCAATCAACCCTATTTGTTGTTCAAAGTCACCTATTGAATATTTATTATTTTTTTATATTCGATAATAGGAATATCACCCATATTATGAGGTACAGGCTTGTCAGAGATAACACCTTTTTTTCTTTACCTTCTAAAACAATTGAATAAACAAACTGCTTAGTCATAATAACAGCTTGATATGTTTCAGTGTCTGCTTTATTTTTCTTTTCGTTTAAAAATAATAAACCCCAAATAACGGTTGTTGTTCAATGCTATCATCATAAACTATAAATGTATTCTCTACTTCAAGGCTTTTTTTATATCTAAAAATATTTTCATTTTCTCTAGCGTAAACATATTCATAAGCAACACCATAAATTGCCATATCTAACGCATTATCGTGGTCTGATTCATCTACCTCAGCATTGTCAAACGCTATTAATAATTCATCAATATCAGTATCTTCTGAATTGCTATAAGAAATTGTATTTCCCATGAAATAACCTGTTGAAGTATCAGCTATATCTTTAGCATGATTACACACTGGCTTATAATTAGGTTTATTCTTTGCACGCTGTTTACTTAATATATCATGTTCACCTAAATAATATTTCTTAAGTTTCTTAAATCGTGGTAGCTGTTTCTCATGTTCTCTTATGAGTTTAACCACTAACTCTTTTTTGATGTTCTTTTCGTCGAACTCAACTCTAGGATAAGTTAATAATTGCATTTATACTCCTTTCTAAAAGTCCTAAACGGGCTTTATTTAACACTTTAGCTGTTTGTCTGTTCATATAGCTATATATAGCATATCTTAACGAGTCTAACACATCATCAAATTGCTTAATTGTGTCCCCTGTCTTTTTCATCCCATATATAGTTATATATCTCTTCTTTAAATCTTTTAACATTAGAATTAATAAAAAGGCTATCCTTTTTGAATAACCTTGCTACTTGTTCTATTCCTGCTAATCTTTCTTTATTCGCATTAACTGAATTAAGTCTTTCACGATAAAAATCTATCTACGTGTTCAGGTCTAGCACTATCACAATAAAAAGTAATGTTTCCGTGCCTTGCTTTTTATATCCTTAGCAATTTCAACCCAATCATCTATTTCTTTAAATTGATAAGCGTGTTCTTCTAACAAATAAAAATTTACCGTCAGTACTTTCACCAATTACAACTATTGATCCATAGTGACTATAACCCCAGTCAACACCAGCGAATTTCTTTTTTTAAACATTATATTTGAATAATCGTCAAAATAATGTTTATTTCTGTCAAAGTCGCTATATACAATACCTTCACCAGTAACCCACAAACCCTCTATATCTCTATCATAAAAACATGCCAGTAGGGGTTGACTCTTTGATATTCTTAATATATCGCTCTGATAAAAATGTATTATCATCCAATCTAAAATGATATGATATAATATTTTCGCTTTCGCTATCAATATATTCTTTTTTCAACCAATGTTCCGGGTTATCTGGGTTGGTGTCAAATACTATCCTTGCTCCATCTCCTGAACAACGTGAGATAATCTCTTTAAATACCGTTTCATTTGCCAATGAAGCCTCATTAATATAAGCCCCAAAGGCTGTCATACCTCGAATACCACCAAGCCCAGCTATTGTCCCTGTAAAAGCCTGTACGACCTTTACACCAAACAAAGTAAATGAATTGTGTTTATCAAATTTAATATCTAATTGATATCTATTGTATATTTCCTGTAAGATGTTATTTTTGAATTGTCTTACTCGATACCCCAGCTAAAAATATACATAGGCTCTTTAATATTCAACTTATCAGCTATCATTCTAACACGTCTTAATTCACGTAAGAATATATCATTATTAATAACTGTCTTACCCGTTCTTTTTAGCTCCATGAAGTCCTAATATAAAAAAATCACTAGTGTTTGTTCGTTTTAAGATTTCAATTTGTTTAGGTGTGTATAACTTATTAAGATTCATTAATCTCACCATCCACTTTATCAAATAATTCTGCTATCTTATCTTCTTGACTAGTACTTGTTTTTTTAATTCAGCTTCAGCGGCTTTTAGCTTGTTGATTAATAAGTTTAGTTCTTGCTTGCTGTTCTGCAATGTCATATTTATCTTTAGCGTTTGTTACTTTCGCTATCGCTTCAAAGGCTCTTACATTTCCACTAGCGGCTTGTTGAAACATTTGCACAGCTAATAACATTTCATTTGTTGGATCAAGTCCTAAACTTTCAAGCGTGTCTTTTGATTTCTCACTAGATACATCAGCGGCAAGTATTATTTCCATAGCTTTTTTTAAGTCAGCCTTTCGTTTCCGTGCTTTACCACTAGCCTTACCGCCTTTAGATGTGATTTCAGAACGTTCAGCAGGAGTACGAGTATTAATAGGCCTTAAATTCTCTAAACTTTTTTTACGTCCCAAAATCAATCACCCCTTTTTATTTGTCGTATTTGTACCATCTGAATTCAGAACTGTTAATTGCACGCCCTAAACGTGGGTTATGATATTTGCTATATTCACTTAAAATTTTATGAACTTCTTTTCTAGATTTCTTATCTAAATTCTTATGTCCGTTTGAATGAGCCCATTTTGCTATAACGTGTTCTTCTCTAGGGGCTAATACTGCGTTTAAATTTTGCCTTTGAAACATTGTTAGAAAGCTTTTAGCCCCACGTGGTGTATTTGCTTTTCTATAATCAGCCTTTTGAAAATTAGCTAACTCTTTCTTTTTATCAAACCCAATTTCTTTTGATTTCTTGGTTGGTTTCCTTACAGCCTTAATGTCTTCCCTTTTAATACCACTCTTCTTTACAGCGTCCTTGTTATTAACTGAAATTACTCTTTTTTTATTCGTTTATTCTTAGTTCTTCCTGAACTAGCTCCTCTACTACCCATTGTTGTCACTCCTTTTAAGGCATAAAAAAAAGACACCTATAAAAATAGATGTCACAACAAGTAGTCGGACGGATTCGTCACCGCCATTTCTCTTTTCAGAGCGTATTCCTTCTTCAAACCACTGCCCTACTTGTTACGTCTATTATACCATATTTTCTTTATTCTAGCTACTATTCTTCTTTCTTTTCTAGTTAAATCTCTATCACCTTTTTTTCGTTATGCAAAAAAACCTAGATGAACATGAGGTAAGGTATTTTTACCATTAATTTTATGCGGATAACCTGTTACGTCAATTTGTTTTTCTACGCTTATTTTTACGATCGTAAAAATGTTATAGATTTAATCTCGTTCTTATTATTTATCGTTACATATATTCGACCCTTACTCATAGTTTCCATCGGTGTCCTTGCACTACCTGAAGTTGGTGTGATAAATTTAACTTTACCTTTTTTTCATACAACGTCTTATACTCCGTTCCATACTTCTTACCTTGCTTACTAATTCCAACGCTTGCACCTCTACCGCCCATTATGAAGCACCTTCTTTCATACGTTCAGTAACTGCATTTTCTATATAAATTACCTCTGTATCGCCATAATCAAACTCTATCTTACCACCATATACAATTAATCGCATAGGTTGAAGTCTTTTTAACATCTCCTTAACTCCTGCTTGCCATATCTTCATAGCGTTACTATCTCTTTTTAACTCCAATAGTTGAGATAGATAATGTTGAAAATTTAGGTAAGCCATCAAAACAAAAGTTAAAACTATTTTGATCCGCCCACGTAACAGTTGGAATTACTGTAAGTCCATAATCTTGCATTATTTGACCAATTAAACGGCTTCTATATACATTCCATACCATCATAGCAACTGGCATATCTAGATATAAGCTAAAGTCAGGAGTAAGTACACAATCAAATTGTTTTAGCTTATCAATATAATATTCTGGGCGTTGCCAAATTCTTTCAAACTGATAATCATCTAAATAAAAGTGTACACCCTTACTATAATCAGGCTTGTTTAACACGTAATTAAAGCCTTGTAAGTCACTTACTGTATGATTAACCGCCGTTAACGTTGGCATTTGATAGAAACCACTCACACGGCTTTCATCATAATCAAATAGGTTGTACTGTTCAATTGTCGTGTCTCTGTGATGTTCTTTTTCTTCTTCCTCTATAATTTCATTATCAGTATTATCAACACTTAATTCAATAGGTTCAAACTCTAAACCAAAAATTACTCATATCTAAATTAATATCTTGCATTTCAAGATTTAAAAATCTCATTGTCAAACCCTGTCACAAGGTTAGTTGAGTTTGTTGCTAATATATATCCTCTCTTCTCTTCATCTGTAAGGTGTGACAATCGAACAAAAGGCACTTCATTAAGTCCTAACAACTTAGCGGCTTGATAGCGACCGTGACCAGATAAAAATCATATTGTTTTTCATCAATTTCAATCGGGTCATTAAAGCCAAACTCCTCGATTGAATTAGCAATCTGTCTAATCTGTTTTTTTAGTATGAATTTTAGCGTTGTTCTTATATTCAATTAGTTCTGATATTTTGATTTTATCTTTGTTCAATCATTGTTCACATCCTTTCTTGACAAAATAAAAAGAAGCACCCGTTAAGGTACTTCCGTAAGTTAGTGATTATGTTATATTAACAAAAAAAGAGAACTGATTCAAATGATCGCATTAATATAATATCATAAATATAAGATATGTGTATATATATTACTATATATTAGAATATTTTTAATATATTTTAATATCTCCCCTTATATAAATCAGGAATATATATCTCTGATAATGCTTCAGTGTGATACTTTAATCTCGTGTTTTGACTTATATCCATTTTCTTTTCGATATAATCCCAACTATACCATCTAATATATCTCATTATAAGCAGATGTTTATATTTTTGTATTCTCCACGTTCATAATTAAATCTAACACTTCTTCTTTCATTTCAGTCAATTCAATAATAGCATTTAACAATTTCTGAATATATCTATCAACCCTATCTATCATAGCTTCCCAGCTTGATTTATTACCGCCTTTGACTTGTTCTTTCGAATAATCAATAGCTTTTACTCTAGTCTTTCTTGCTTCTTCATCTTTAATTTGCTCATGCAATTCTTGAATGCTATCCTCTAAATCTCTAACACGTTCTAAATATCTAATCTTTTTATAAGCAATTCGTTCTTTCTTATCTCTCATTAGACAACTCCTTTATAAGTGAAATTAATATATGTAGTACTATCGTTAACACTGTCAACAACACAATAATACATATAGTCCAAAATAGCCAACCTGCTATTGTACTTAACATTCTTCATCCTCCTCAATTTTAATTAATAAATATGTATTCCTATCTTTATACCTCTTATTTCCATAAGTGTATAAAGTCTCAATTCTTTTGTTGGTAAAGTCCGCCATTTCTTTCATTGTTCCGACAAACACTAATTCATCTCCATAATACAAAGCATAATCCTTCTCAATATTAGCCATTTTTTCATCCTCAAACTTATCTAATTTCCTTTTTTGTTGAAAAATACCTCTTTAATCTGTTCTCCAAACTCTTCTATGAATTGTTGTGCTATTCCGTATGATTTGAATACAGGTATTTTTTTGTAAAAAAACAACTATAATAATAAGAGTCCACAAAAAAATTCTTTTATCCTCATCATCATATTTCACGTTATATTTACGTTCGGTACAATCGTGCCAATCAGCCATCCAACCTTCATTATGTTCTTCCGCCCAATCATTTATCCTTTTAAGCAATAAAAACTCCAATCGCTTTTGTATAGCTTCTTCTCTCGATTTATACAACATACCGAATGAATAAGCATTAACTATATCCATTTTATCAGCGTCATATAATATTTCTCTTATAGCACCCGTTGTAATGTCATTATAGAATAACAACGTTCCATTTTCCGGGTATTTCAATTCATATCGTTCTTTGACATTAACTTGAGTTTCTTCCTTTTGATCCTCTTTTAAACTCATAACCTTTTCATATAACGCTTTTTAATTTAATATACTTATCCTTGTTAGGTTTAGTCTCTCCCTTTCTCCACTGAGTAATATTCCCTGTGCTTTTTAACACCTAATTCAACCGCTAATAACGTGTCATTTAAATTGTAATACTCCTTAACTACTTTCATCATCTCTGCTACTGTTTCCATCTAATTTTTCCTCCTTTTATAAATCTCATTAAAATAACGAACAAATACATTAATGTAATTATCAATGTTGTACTTAAGATTATACAAATTATGTATAATAGAACATCCGTTATAAACATTGTTTTCAATCCCATATACTACCTCCTTAATCAAATGAAGATAAATAATACGCAAGACCTCTAGCAAACAGGTATATTCCACATACTATGGCTGTACCGTCTATTAAATGAATTAATATTCTAGTCATATTATCTCCTAATTCAATTACCATTATCAAATCACCTCTTTTCCATATATACTGTCATCAAATATCTGTTTTCGTATAATTCATGTGTGTTTAAATCATAAGCCACAACGTGCCAATTATAGCTTTCTATCTCGTCAACTACTTCTTTAACAACCTGTTCCACTGTTTTATTCTCACTAACTTCTATCGTAAGATATAAGAATTGTTTATCATCCATTAGCAAAGTACCTCTTTAATTTCATCTCCGAACTCTTCAATGAATTGTTCTGCTATTTCTTCTGATTTAAAATAAGGTAGTTTAATGAAATGTCGAAAAGTTCTACAAAAATTCACATCAAATTCTCCTTGTTCTTTTTTACACGTTATATAGCGTTTTGTTTCATTAAAATTACTCCAATCTGGTGTCCAGTCTTCTTGATGTTCTTTAGCCCAATTCTTCAGTTTATTTATTAATATGCGTTCCTTATCGAATTGTTTAGCTTCTTCTATAGTTTTAAAAGCTAAGCCACGTTTGAAAACTTCTATTTGTTCGTTTATGTCATATACCCATAACCTTTCTATAAGTCCTGTTTCATCAACATAATAGTAATCCTCTACATCTTCTGGCACTTCCACCTCATACGGCTTATAAGGTATAAACGGAGCCTTCCTTTCTAACAGTTCAATTCTTACTTCTGTTAGTTGTTCTTCTAATCGTTTTACTTTTTGTTCTAATTCTTCGTTAGTCATCAATTTTCACCTCTTTATAAATCCCAAATTCAAAATCTAAATAATCAGCGTCTTCATACCCCATTTCATTAAAGAAATAATTAGTTGCTACATCTTCTAAATCTTCTTCGGGAATTTCGTCTATATCAAAATCTTCACTTATCGGCACGTCAAAACTTACTTTCATTTCAACGTTTAAATATCTTTGTCCGTACATTTTATAGTCCTCCTACTAGTCCAATTCTCCGTTGTATTGTGGTATTTCCATCCAATATATAACATCATTATCAGCATCTTCAAAGCCTAATCCGTCTCCAATTTCTCTCCATGTATCTATACGTGTATCAACAAACTTCCCTGAAGACAAAGGGTAAGTGACTAGTACTTCTTCGCCAATATCAGGAGCAGGCCCCTCCCACATAAAGTTATATAAATCGCCATACTCTTCTTGTTCTTCTTTAGTTAGCTCTCTTACTGTTAATTTATTCCATTTCATTTTTTTAGTCCTCCAATAATTCTTTATTTTTCATAAATATTGCCAATTACCGCATAATCAAACATATCAATTAGTCTAAAAAAACAAAAATTCCCGTTGTTTGTTAAGTAATGAAATTCCTTTTCTCCGTCTTGCTCAACTAAAACTTTTCTAACGTAATATTTATTTGCTTCTCCTTGACACTCTAATATATCTCCTGTATAGATGTAATTACCGTTCATATCTTTATATCCAGTATTGTAAATAAATTCAACTTCATCAAAAATCGAGTGACATATATTCATTACTTATTCCATCATCAAAATATACTACTTTTTATATCAAAATGAATTTCTATTACATCAAATATTTTTATCGTATTTTTTTCACATATACTTTCGGTTGTTTCATTTCTTTTCCCTCCTAAATTGCATACCATCTAAAAATAGTCTACTTCTTTTTAAATCAATTAACTTACCATCAAAAATCTAGTATTACATTTCCTTTGATCTCGTCTAAATCTCTATGTAATTTATATACATTATCAATAGTGTTTTTTTACTAGCCTTAACACAAATAGTTTCATCGTCTTTCATTGTGAATATTATTTCAAATTCTCTATCGTCAATTTTCATCCTCTCACCTCCTATTTCAGCCTTTTAGCTATCTCTTCAATTACATTTACAGTTACGCTATTACCAGCTTGTTTATAAAGTTGACTATTGCTGTTAACCTCTTGTGCTTTATCAAATAATTCATCTGGGAAACCTTGCAACCTCCAACACTCTTTTAGGGGTTAGCTTTCTTATTTTATAATCTGATAATACAACCCCTTGTTCATCTGTTGTTAGCAATGTATTAGCTATATTCTTGCCAACTCTACCTCTTCTTGTTTTAGAATTAGGATGAGATAAGTTAATACTATCTCCAATATTTGCAATAGCATATCCTTGTTTAGTTGCTTCTTTAACTAGTGCTACTTTCTTCTGTTTATTTTCAATAACATACGACCCGTTTCCTGTTGCTGTATATCTTGCTGTAAGTGTATTGGTAGTAATTCTTTTTCTTGGTAACTCATTAATCTGTTTTGTGCTGTCTCTGATAGGAAATACTCTGTAGGTACATTCTCCTCTAAGATGTCCGATAATGAACACACGTTCCCTATTCTGTGGGACTCCGAAATTTTTGCTGTTAAGCACTTGCCATTCAGCATCATACCCCAATTCATCCAAGATTTTAAGTATTCTAGTGAATGTTTGTCCTTTGTCGTGTGATAATAAGTTTCTGACGTTTTCAAGCAATAAATAGCGTGGTTTGATTTCTTTGGTTGCTCTAGCAATCTCATAGAATAAAGTTCCTCTAGTATCTTCAAATCCCAGTTGCTTTCCAGCAATTGAAAAAGGCTTGGCAGGGGAATCCTCCACAAATAATATCGACCTTTCCTCTAAGTTTTCTAAATTCTTCATTAGTTACCTCTTTTATATCATGATATTCTATTTCATTTTTCTGTGTTGTGCATTGCTTTTATAGCTCGATCTTTGCAAATTTATCTATTTCACAAAAATCCTACACATTTATGCCCGGCTCGTTCCATACCTAATCGGAAACCACCAATACCGGCAAATAAGTCTAAAAAGTTCATATTTTTTTATCTCCTTTATTATCTTGGCGTAATAAAAATCTTCAATATCTTTAGCGTTTATTTCGATATCATTTATCCAATACACAACTTTCGGATAAGTATCAGCATAAAAATATAGCGTCTTGTAAATTGTCCATATCCTTTTTAGTTGCTATCACTTTAATTGTTTCGCCATTTTTCATTACAATGCTTAAAAATGTATTTCATATTTTATCCTCCTAAACTTGGATTTATAGCTTCAAAATTGAAATCATTATATTTTTTTCTCTTCATATCTCACTAACCTTCCATCAATAATAGTGATATACTGTTCAAATTCCATACCACTTTCACTAGCATATAAATTAAAAATCTAATGAATATTTTTTTGACTATGTTCGACTAGAAGTTGTTGAACAATGATAGCCCACGCTTGTTCTATCCATAATGTTGTATAGCAAATAGTATCTTCATCTTCTTCATCGTAATAAAATGATAATTCTTCACTTTTTTTATAAAAAAATCTTCTAGTGTTTTTTTAGCTTTAATTTTTTTAAAAATAAGAGCTTTCATGCTCAAACCTACACTCGCCCAAACCATCATCTTCCATTTTTACGTCGATGTATTCAATTCCTGAAATAACACTTTCACTTTTTGCTATTACAAACTCATTTTTCTATAAAAATTAATTAAATCCTTCTTTTTTTACCTCTTATTTTAAATATCCTTCACACCAATTTGGCATATTATTTTTCCTCCTAATACTCATATCTATAATTCATTAAATCTAACTCAAAATCTTCTTCAATACTCACACCGTATTTGTTTATATCTTCTAACGAAAGCAACGGTTCTAAATAACTGCTTGCTTTTTTTATATGGATCACTCCAACCAGCTTTTTATTTTAGCCCTAACTAGATATTTATTTAGGAATTCTTTAGGAGTTTCATTGTCTTCCAAATAAACTCCTAAAGTTGACATGATGAAATAACAAGCTGATTTTTTTGTCTATCTGTTAAATGTTTAAATCTATCTTGTTTAATCATTATCATAAGTCTCTTTCTAATTTTTTTATCTAAATATTCTTTAATATGTTTGATACTTTCATAGAAATTCTCAATTTCTGAATCCCTCTAAATATGAATTTAACGCTTCTCGAAATTCTATTTTTTTCTTTTTCCCTATATTTATCAACGGTACATTCCCAAGCGGTAGCTGATAAGTCTTTAAAATCAATTTCTAAATAACCCCCGTGCCCTGCATCTCCCCTTGATAACCGTTTGTTTCTACTGTTACTTCAAATATACTTGCATTAATAAACTCTTGTGTATTTTTTTACCTAACGACATTAATTTTCCTCCTAAAAATCTTTTTAACTTTACCACATCTCTTACAACAATAATCACTTACATTTCCAACATAAGGTATAAAGTGAAATTCATGTTTACATAGTATTTTTTTAACTAATTCAACTACTTTGTTAATCATCTTCATTCACTCCTAACTCTTCCAATTTAATCATTGTCATCATACTCCGTAACCCCTAACTCTTCCAATTCGTTAGACAATTCTCCTCTAATTCCTAATATTACTTGTATAATTTTTAGTTCTGTGTTCTTTCTTTATTGTTACTTGTTTTAAAGTTGGTAAATACTTTTAAAGTTCTTTCAGGAGATTGAACATCTATTATAAAAACTATCTATATTTTTTTAATTCATCTATTAACTCATTAGCTTCTTTACATTCTCTAAAAATTCATCACTTATCCTCCACTACACCTAATTTATTTAACTCTTCAACCAGTTCATTTTTAATTCTTTTTTTAAAGCATCATCAACCTTTTTGTTTATACTTATTTTCAAAAAATCACATGACTATTTACACTTATTCTAATATCGCTAGGAGACCTTTCAGTCATTTTTTTAAGTGAAAATCAATTTCTCTAATTTTTTTACTAAATCATTTGCCACTTGTAATTCTTCATAATTCATTAACCGTAAATCTCCTTCAACTGCTTAAATCTCTGTAATTCTCTTATCCTCTGTTTTTTTGCTGTTGGATAGTCCTTTCCTTAACGATATTGTCATTAGATAGTTCCTCAATCGTATTACTCGAAACATATACCCCCAACATCAATCCTATTGTGAACATTGCTAACAACATTGATAGTGTGATTAATATGATCTCTATGTTATCCCAAACTTTTTTTAAACATCTTTTTACCTCTCATATTATTTACCCCAAATATAATTTATAACTTGATAAAGTATGTAAGATATTGCTAACCAATTCAAAAATAGTTAAATTCATTTTTTAATTTTAAATAATTCATAATGAAATTCCTTTAATAGTTCATAATGTACAATATTATCCTTCTCTAAGTTAAATATCCTTCTTATTAAATCTTTTTATTTTCTCGTCCATGTTTTATCCTCCAATTCTGTTCATTTCCGCTATTTTTTTAGTTAATTGTGCTTGTTTGTAATCTAATAATTTTACTTGTTCTTCTAATCTAGCGTTTTTTTAAGTCTTAATTCTATGTTTTTCTTGTTGCAAATTATGTTGCTCCTTTAGATCCATAAATAGAGTTACAAAGAAAAAAAGCCAACTACAACTATAAAAGCCACCAATAATCACTCTTATTAACATTTCTTAATCTCCTATTTGATTTTGCGTTTACTCCTAATGCGTTAGCTATTTTCCTGATAGTACTTCTATAACCTTTACCATTTCCAGTACGTATTAAATTAATAGTTGTTGGGCTAACTCCACTCATTTTAGCTAATTTCTTATTAGTCAGATTAAATTTCCACATAATATCATCAAGTTTAGTCATAGTTAAAACTCCATAAGCTTTAACTCTTACATTAACTAATGAATTAGTTAAGCCGTTGTCAATTCCTATTGTCTGTTCTAACGGATATAACATATCTTCAGTTAGAATATAATCTTTATCCTTATATTCAAATGTTATTTTTTTAACTCCTTTATAAAGTAGCCCCAAACTTTCACCTTTAACAATGTCAATTAATTTATATAGTTTCTCTTCCATTTTGCACCTCATCCATTGTGTAAACAAACAAGTGTTCGTTAAATCTTTCATCTTCTTTTGCCTTATCCCTAAGCCATTGAATAAAATCTTCTTTAGCCTCAGTAAAATCAATTCCAGTTTCCTCTTTAAGAATTCCGCTAACATCTTCAAATTTAAATCTCTCCTCGTGATAGTCTTTAAATATAGTCATTGTTTCATTAAATACCTCTTCTAGCCTTTTTCTTTCCGTAACCCCTGTTCCTTAAGGCTAATAATGGTATACCTAGCGTATCAATGAATAACTTTTGAAATACATTGTTAGCCATTTGTCGACTAGCTGAAAGCTTATATTCATCAACCGCCTTTTTCTCCAAATTAGCATAACGTCTATGTAATTTCCTAGCATCTCTGGTATCAATCATTTGTAAATTAGATTTTCTAATCTTCTTGTTTTTCTTTTTTCCCATTTTTTTAAACTCTCCATTAATTCATTAAATTCATTGTCAATCTTCTCAACTTCTTCAATCTCAATATATAGACCACTGTTCTTGTGCCATCGTTTAGAGACCTCTAGATCCGTAATTAGTCCATCGTCCTTATAAAAATCCCATATCACACATTACATCTTGCAACAACTTCTGTAGGTTGTCTAAATCGGGACGAGTTGCTTTCCTCTCCCCGTCTTTAGACTTCTGAGTTGGTTCGAAAAATCCACACTACCTTTAACCTAATTCCAGTTGTATATCGTTCTTTTGGTTGATATCCACTTAATGCACGTTGTAAGGTTGCCTTTGACTTCTTAAGTTTTCCTGTGTTATAAAAATGTTTTAGTTTTGATTGAAAAATTTCTTTTTGTTGTGCTGTAGTCCGTGGTACTTCTTTTATCGGTGTAAAAAAATTTTTAACACTTAATCACCTCCATTTATTCATCCCACCAGTTAAATTTACCTAGCGTAGAATTTTGATTATTAATTTTATTTTGTTTATCTCTCGTTACTGAATTGTACAAACTGGCAATAACATAATTCTCAAAAATTAGTAATTTGTTTAGATTTTTAAGATTTGCTCTACACAGTAATTAATTTGTGTTTTGGTAACATCTTTTAATACATCTTGTACTGTTGTTACATCAACGTTAACACCGTTTATATTATAGTCTCCTGTTGTCTTTAAATTAGCCTGACTTATTGCTAACTCAACATCTTTTTTTAGCTTGTCAAAATAAATTAAATCGTTGTTGGTTTGATTATATAAATTATTTTTTTATCAGTTAAATCTTTATTTTTTTACTTAAGTCTTTATTTTTTTGATAAAGTTATTATAATTAATATATATATAATCTTTATTAATCTCTTTTTATGGTTGGGGCATTTTGCACTAACTGGTTGGGGCAATCTGCACTAACTGGTTGGGGCATTTTGCACTCACCGTTAGGGGCATTTTGCACTAACCTCTATTTTTTTCGGTTGGGGCATTTTTGCACTAACTTTATATTTTTGAGTTGGGGCATTTTTGCACTAACCTAGAATTTTGATTATCACTTTCATTTTTAGTAATATTTTTTTATCTAATTTAAGATTTTTTTATTAAAAGATATTTTTGTTGTAATTTACACGATATAATTTTTCCGTTTTTATGTTTTTTTGTTATTAAAAAGTTTCCTTCCTCTAAATTAGTTAATACTCGTTTTAAAGTGTCGTAACTAAAACATAAAGGAAAGTCCCTTTTTCAACATCATATTAATTGATGAAAACGTCCAGTAAGCACCGTCAATATAATATTCATCATTTCTTTTTATTGATAGCACACCAGTAGTCCACTTGCTGTAGGACAAGAGCTTCATTTACTTTCCCTTGTCCTAACACTTCAAGTAAACTTAAGTTTAGTGGTATAATTTTTAGCTGTATTTTTGTACCATAAATCACTATTCTTGCGTAAAAAGGATTAAGTCCTGGAGGTAATTCAGTAATCTCAAAAATCATTAAATAAGTTGTTAGTATTATTAATTCCACCAGTTCCATTCATTTTGCATTTGTTGTTGTTGATTAAATTGTCCTGTATAGCCGTTATTTTTGCACGCTATTAGCTTGATTGATATAATCTAATGCATTTGCTTTTACCTTGATTATTAAAGCCGTTATAAGCGTTATTTTGGGCTAAATTGTTTTGTTGATTAAAAATTATTCAAGTGTTGATTATATTGATTTGCTTGATTATCCTGTTTTGGTTTAGGGAAAAAAATATTAGTTCATTAACCATTACATCGGTTGTATAAACTGTAGTTCCGTCTTGCTTTTGGTAACTACCAGTTTGAATACTTCCAGTAATTCCAATTAAATCACCTTTTTGGCAATACTGGGCTATTGTTTCAGCACGTTTTCCAAAGGCTTTTGCAACTAATAAAAATCCGTCTGTTTTTTTGTCCACTTTGATCTTTTAAAAATTTCTTTCAACTGCCAAAGTAATATTTAAAGATGAATTGTTATTGTTAGTTTGTTTTTAATTCTAAATTTCTAGTTATTCTACCAGTTAATACCACGTTATTTATCATTCGTTTGTTCTCCTTCTACTTCTTCTTGTTGTTGATGTTGTTGTGCTTGACGTTGATTTAAAAATCCATTGCCAAACTTCTCTCAATTCTTCGTTAGTAAAATCATCTAATCTAAACTTGTTCTTTTTTTACTCAAAAATTGATTGAATGTGTTGCGGTGGCAAACTTTGTTGAATTGCTTGAATTAAAGAATTTCTTTCAGCCATTATTTCAGTAAAGTCTGGCTCAGTTAATTTAAGTAAATTCCTATATAGGTATCTCATGAAATAAGTATCTACAGAACCTACTGCTTGTGCATTGTTCCCAACCTTTTTGCATTGCACTACCAACTTTTTTTCTGTTGGTTGATTAGGTAGTACTGGAGGGATCTCCGTTTTTTTAATTTTATAAACTCTAATATCTGTTGACTTTTCAATATCAGATATAGTCAGTGTCTTGTACTCTCCGTCTTCACTATATTCATCATATAGCCCTAATTCTGAACAAATATCAATGGTATGCGGTAGGAAATCCGATAATTGATAATAGTTATATTTAGCGTGAGAATTATATCCAGTCGCTTTTAAATTCAACTCCTTAATTCTCTTTCTTAATGTCAATATCTTTTGTTCTACGCTCATTATTAAATTTCCTCCGCCCATTGTAAGTATTCGCCTATTTGCTGTTTAAAAATGTTCACTCTCTAAATCTTTTTTTAGTGAAAACTTGAGTTAAATTATCTTCACATTCAAATAATAGTTTATCCCTAGCACCGAACAACTCACTAACTCTATTAAATGTGATATATTGTTGCTCTCCTCCTAGAGTTAAATTTTTTAACGGTATTCTATAATAACCGCTTCTATCTTTGATTTTAGTATCTTCATACTTTCTAACAAGTTTCTTTAACTCAACAGGCGTATTCTTAAATGTAGTGCTATATTGTTCATTCTTACCAACAATAGCGTATATCACATCTTTTTTTATTATTTTTATATTCTTCATCACTTTCAGCTATAGTATAATTTTTTTCGCATTTAATATACTAAGAAATTCATTAGTTGACATCATGATACATCACCTCCAGGTAAGAAACGTAAACTTTAATAACTTCAAATTCCTCTCTTATCGATAAACTCTTATAAGCCTTTTGCTACCTCCGACTCATCTTTCTCATACATAAATACATCTCTAAAATGGGACATATCGTCGATAAACCCTTCATATCCATAATTATCTATTAATTCAAATAGCACCTTTTTGATTTTCATTCACTTTCTAAATTCTCCTTGATTTTCCTTTTTAATCTACGCTATAATAACAGTAGATTTTTATTTTTGTTTATCGCTCGTTGTTTTAATACAACGAGCTTTTTTTTAATCTTCTAACATCATTTTTTTATAGAATGCAATAACATTTCATTTGAGTAATAATCCATTAGATTTTTAATCTCCTCTTTATTAACGTTGCTAGCTTCTTGTAATATAGCCGCATAAATTCCACCAACTAAATAAGCATTAACAACAATTTCTATCATTTCTTTTGATACATTCAGCTTCTTCTACAATTTCTAATTCTAATAATTTTAAAAATATCTTCGTTAATATTAACTAACATTGTTTATTCTCCTTTACTTCCTGTACTTCCAAACCCACCATTTCTAATATCATTTTTAAGTCTTACACCGTGTGTCACTGGTAATATTTTGTTGAATATTCCTTGTGCTATTCTAGTGCCTTTCTTAATTGTGATATGCTCATTAGTTAAGTTGTTAAACTCAATCATGATATGTCCTTCATTGGTTGGGTTGTTGTAATAATCAGCGTCTACGATACCAACGCCGTTACTCATGATTAAACCTAAGTTTACTGGAATACTGCTTCTAGCAAATATTTGTAAGTATTCATCATGTCGCATAAAGGCTTTAACTCCAGTTGGTACTAATGTTGCTTCACCCTTAAATCTGAAAGCTGGTATTCTAATATCAGCACTAGCTATAAAATCAACTCCTGCACTATGAACAGTTGCTTTTTATTGGCAATTCTCCGTTCATCCCCTCGATTAATTCAAATCCTCTCATGTTCTCATCTCCTTTTAAGTCGTTTAAGTTTATATTTAATGTTTTGGCGACCTTGACAATATCACCTAATTTTAGTGTGTTACTATTACCGTATTTCAAAGCTAATATTTTTAGAATTAGTAACACCGCTTAATTTTTGATAATTCAGCATTATCTATTTGCAAATGAACCATTCTTGCGAATACCATTTGTTTAAATTTTTTTGATTGCTGTATTATCATTCTTTTTACTAACCTTCCATTTCATCAACTTCACCGTCTGGGAAAGCATACTGGCTTCGTTCATCAAATCCAACAAATATAATTCCAAGTACTCCTATTAGTACTCCGAAAAATTCTTGAGAACTCAATGTTTGTCATTATCATCATACAAATAGAAATGGTTGTAAGTGTTAAATATAAAGTATTAAATTTTCTTTTTTTCGTAATCTATTCATTAGCTTACACGCTCCATTTCTCTTTCTTTTGCATTGATATAGTTGTAAATTCTAACCTTGTTAAATCGTTGGTTAGTTCTTGATGTCCCTTGAATATACAAATAAGAATTTTTTTAAGCGATTTTATTTCCTTAATATATTTCTTATATTTATTCGGGTTTGTTTCGTATTTTAAAAAAACTCAATCAATTCATTCTTATTTATCCAATCATCAGGATTTTCAATCAAATCTTGATAAGCGTTATAAAAAGTTTTCTCCTTCCAAATTTAATCACCTACTTTTTAAATTTAATACATAATTTCCTTTTTATTTTTTTGAAAAAAACAATAACTTCTGCCAAACACATCTAACTGTAACCAAGATTCAGCATATAATTTACTGTTCTCTTCATAAACCGTTAGATAGTGTTTTGTACCTAGCACTACTTTAGAGACTAAACCAACATTTGCTAATGTTAGTGCTATTTTTTTGTTTTAGTTTTTCATCATCACTCCTCCTTCTATTCCACAAAAAAATGTTTAAAAAAACGATAAATTATCCGTAATATAGAAAATATAAAATATTAATCCTAAGTAACATAACTCAAAAAAATAATAAATGCTATAAATTCGTTCCTACTCATTGTTAATCCTTTCTTCTCGCTTGAAGAGTACTAATAATTTCTGAAAGAATAGTAGTTATTAATGTGTGCAATATCAAAAATATATCCAACTATTGTTATTGCACTCATTAATTCACTTTTTATCAGTTCAAAAAAATTCTGCTAACACTCTCACTCCTCCTTTCTCTTGTGTTATAATTACCTCAAAGGAGGTGAATTATATATGGAATTAAATTACGACTGTATTCGAGATGTGTTGCTTGAGATTGAAAAAGTGACTACTTTCAATAAAGGGTTCACATTAAATAACAATCTTGAAAATTTACAGCAATACACTATTGAAGAACTTCAATACCACTTTAGACAATGTGATTTAGCCGGATTTTTTTATACGATTATCAACCGTTCATGGACGGTGATATCAGTGTCTTAGATTTAAGTTTCCAAGGTCATGAATTCTTACATTCAATTAGAACTGATAAAGTATGGTTTAAAAACTAAAGATATTTGTAAAGAATTAGGTATCAAAACGCTAAATGGTATCATGCAAATTTCTTCTCAGATAATATCTCAAATCATTTCTGATAAGTTAGGTATTAGGTAACTTTTTACTCGCTATTGAATCTATCTCAATATCATCTACGATTAATTCAATAGTGAGTTTTGTTCTATTGGTATCAGCAACAATGCTATAACTAATTAACTTATCCAATTTAACATCGTTTAAATAGAATTTGTTGTTATTAATTGTAAATTTCATTTTCACTCCTCCTAATTTTCTCTACCCTCAATTCAATAGAGTTGGGGTATTTTTTTATGCTTGAATAATTTTTTTCCCATCTGTAAGTACTGTTTCAGATTTTAATGTTTTTTTATTATTTATAATTTTTTTTCTTTTTTTAACCATTATTTCCTCCTTTTGTTAAGTATTCAGTTAAACTAAAGAATTTCTTTGTTCTCTTTCGGGAACGTCTTCTGTAAAAAAATAGATAAATTATTTTCGTTATAACCTAGAATTTTAACCATTTTTTTAAAAAAATTCATCTACACCGATATCAATAGTACCTAATTCTCTTTTTAACATAAGGCGTTCTTGAACTCCACCCCATTTTATTAGCCATTTCTTCTTGAGATAATCCTTTAGCAACTCTTTTCAGCTTTTTAGTCTTTTTAATATTTAATCTCATGATAGCTCCTTTCTAAAAATCGTTCTCTTTCGAGTACGATATAATCATAACATTACTGTTCTCATTTTGTCAACAATTTTTTTAGAAAAAAATATAAAAAAATGTTTTTTTGTAATATTTATTGTATTCAAACGAGAACAATGGTATAATATAATTATTAATAGGAGGTGATTAAAATGAAAAACTAATAGAGAAGTAGTTGAATTAGTTAAAAAAATTAACTGAAGAACAAAAATATGTCAATGAGTGAGTTGAGTCGTAGAGTAGGAATAGCAAAATCTGCTATTTCAAGATATTTTTAATGGCACTAGAGAATTACCACTTAATAAAAATAGGTGACTTTGCTTCAGTATTACACACTACTCCTGATTACCTATTAGGAATAGACTATGAACCTCCAAAACCACAAGGGCTTAAAAATACCTGTATTAGGAACGGTGGCGGCTGGAATACCTATATCAGCTATTGAGGATATTTTTAGACTATGAGGAAGTGCCTCAATCGTGGGAAAAATCAAGGAGAGTTCTTTGCACTTAAAAATCAAAGGTGATAGCATGGAACCTCGTATGGAAAGCGGTGATGTTGTAATAGTAAAACAACAACCTGACGCTAATAGCGGTGATACTGTTATAGTTCTAGTAAACGGTGATGACGCTACTTGCAAAAAGACTTCAGAAGACTGATAATGGAATAATGTTAGTTTCTACTAACCCTAAATATCCACCTATGTTTTTATTCAAATGAAGAAATACAAACTAAACCAGTTGTGATATTAGGTAAGGTGGTAGAGTTAAGACAAAAATATTAAACCGTATCGAATTCGACACGGTAAGAATAATTTTTAAATTAGACTTAAAATTAAATATATGATATAATGATATTAGATTAGAGGGCTATGCCCACCGTGAAGAAGTCTTGTATCATTGGATAAAGGCTTCTTTTTTTCTTTTTAAATAAAAAAAGTAGGCGCTATTAAGCACCTACTAAAGGATAGAACTCCTTACCTTTAAAAAAATCGATTTTTAAAAAGGCGATATTTCAAATATCTTTTTAAAATAATCGTGTACTTCTACACGAAGCCTCTATGAAATAATTGTAGCATATTTTAAACATATTTACTATTTTTAAACTGGTGGAATTCGACCAGTTTATACAAAAAAATCCTATACTCCTGCAAGAATATAGGATGAAATGAGATACTGCAATATCTCAAAAATGTGTATGGTATACACATAAACCACCACTAATAGTATATCATACACATCTACATTTAACAAGAAAGGATGTGTATTTTATGTACAGAGAAATAACTCACAATGGGAAATACAGATTTGTTCAATCGTTCAAGGATAAGGACGGGAAAAAAACAGACGTGTTTCTGTTGTTAAAAAAACAATAAAACTAGAGCGACTGAAAAAAAGAAGCATTTGAAGAATTACAAGAAAAGATCGATAAGATTTTTAAATCCGGAGCAAGAGTATCACAATTTAGGATATTATAAAGAAAAAGTATCTTGAATTTAAAAAAAGCCGTTATTAGCGTATCATTCATATCTAATTTATGAAAAATGCTATTGGGAAATTGGAAGATGAAGAAAAATTTAAAAAGATATCACTAAAAATAAAAATATGACAAAAAAATTAATGGAAATGAGGGGAGAATTTTCTCCTCGAAATATTAAAGTAATCTGTATTATCTACAATAATTTTTTTCAATTTCATAAAAAAATACTATAATTCTAGCTTCGATGTAAAAATTAGAGTTCAAGTTGACAAAAGAAGAAAAAAAGCTTTAGAATTACAAAAAAATAAAGTATTTAGAAAAAAATGAAATTCCTAATATTTTTAAATAAAAATTAAAAAAATAACACAGTTAGAAGTATAGCTATTTTACAATTACACACAGGAATGAGAATAGGGGAAGTCTTAGCACTCTCACCAAAAGATGTTGATTTTAAAAAAACAAAACCATTTCAATAAACAAAAACAAAAATTAACTAACGGAGAAATTAGTTCACCTAAAACATTGTCAAGTATCAGAACTATTGAAATATCTGATTTTATAGCTAAATTATTACTTGATTTTATATCAAATAAAGAGTTTATTTTTAAAAATCACATATAAAACCATAACAAGGCATTTACAACCGCTGAATATCAACTCACATATATTTAGACACACTCATGTGGCGTTGCTTATAGAAGAAAATATACCTATCAAGGTTATTTCTGAAAGATTAGGTCACTCAGATATTAATACTACCTTGTCAATTTATACTCACGTTACGAAAAAAATATGAAAAATCAACTTAAGAAATAAACTTGACAACCTTTTCCCCATTTATTCCCCATTCTTAATTAATAAAAATGCACCGAGGTTGATATTAAAAAGCCTCAGTGCATTTTTCTATATTATTTAGAGTAGTTTGGACTTTCTTTTGTAATTTGAACATCGTGTGGGTGAGATTCGATTAATCCTGCACCTGTCATACGGACAAATTGTGAGTTTTTCACGAAGTGCACGTAAATCACGTGAACCAGTGTAACCCATACCTGCACGTAATCCTCCGATAATTTGGTAAATTGTTTCAGAAACAGCACCTTTATAAGGTGTACGTCCTTCTATTCCTTCTGGAACTAATTTTTTACCATCTTCTTGGAAGTAACGGTCTTTAGATCCTTTTTCCATTGCAGAAATTGATCCCATTCCACGATACGTTTTAAATGTTCTACCTTGGAAGATTTCTAATTCACCTGGTGACTCTTCACAACCAGCAAGCATAGATCCTAACATTACAGCATGTCCTCCAGCTGCGATAGCTTTTACTACATCACCAGTATATTTAATTCCACCATCAGCGATGATTGTTTTTCCTAATTCACGAGCTACTGTCGCACAATCATAGATAGCAGTTACTTGTGGTACACCTACACCTGCAACTACACGCGTAGTACAGATTGATCCAGGTCCAATACCAACTTTAACAACGTCTGCTCCTGCTTCAAATAAATCACGGGCAGCTTCTCCAGTTGCTACATTACCTGCAATGATATCTAAATTAGGATAGTTAGTTCTTAGTGTTTTAACAGCATCTAATACTCCTTTAGAGTGTCCGTGAGCTGTATCAACTACAATAGCATCTACACCAGCAGATACTAAAGCATCTACACGTTCAACTGTATCATTTGTAATTCCAACAGACGCTGCAACTAAAAGACGTCCTTTTGCATCTTTTGCTGAGTTAGGGTATTTAGCTAATTTTTCAATATCTTTAATTGTAATTAATCCTGTTAATTTTCCTTCTTCATTAATTAAGATTAACTTCTCAATTTTGTGGCTACGTAAGATTTCACTAGCCTCTTCTAAAGTAGTTTTCTCTGGAGCAGTAATAAGGTGCTCTTTTAGTCATTACTTCACTAATTTTAATATCAAAAATCAGTTAAGAATCTCATATCACGGTTAGTGATGATTCCTACTACTTTCATATCTTTTTCATTGTTTACAATAGGTACACCTGAAATTCTGTATTGTTGCATTAACTCTTCTGCTTCATATACTAAGCTATCTGGTGTAAGGAAGAAAGGATCAGTTATTACTCCACTTTCTGAACGTTTAACTTTTTTTACTTGCTCAGCTTGTTCTTCAATACTCATATTTTTTTGTGAATTACACCTAGACCACCTTCACGTGCCATTGCGATCGCCATTTTGTGTTCTGTTACTGTATCCATTGCAGCAGAAATAACAGGTACTGATAATTTGATTTTCTCTGTTAAACTAACTTTTAAATCAACCTTCTTAGGTAAGATATCACTTTTTGCTGGTACTAAAAAGTACATCATCAAATGTTAAACCTTCTTTTTGAAATTTATTTTCCCACATTTTATTAAAATCCTTTTCTTATTTTTTTCGTCATCTGATATATTAAATTTAACTTCGTTATTTTTCAAGAGAAGCTATTCTACATAAAGAACATACATTCACATTTCTTTCATCTAATAATTTTCTACCATCTTGGAAACTTTTTCTCAACTAGTATACCTACACCTACAGTTTTGGCACCAGCTTGTTTCACTATTTCCATAAGCCCTAATGTAGCTTGCCCATTAGCAAGGAAATCATCGACTATAAGAACTTTATCATCTTTATTAATGAATTTTTTTCAGAAACTACTATAGTATTAGTTATATTTTTTTAGTATAGCTATGAACCTCGGCAGTATACACATCACTATTTTTTTCAAAGTAGATGGCTTACTCTTTTTTTAGCAAAACAGCATCGGTACTTTTAAATAAATTAGCAACCATAATTGCCGGTGCAATACCACTTGCCTCAATTGTCAAAAATCTTCGTTATCTTCTCTTTTTTTAAAAATACTCGTAAAAGACTCTGCCATCTTCATCATTAAACCAGCATCGATTTGATGGTTTAAAAATGAATCAACTTTAAGGACATTATTATCATAAACTTTACCATCGGTAATAACCATTTCTCTTAGTAATTCCATAACTCCTCCTATATAAACTTTGAGTAATTTTTATTTATGATACCAAACTTTCATTGAAAATTCAAGAGCCTAATGAAATGTTATTCATTAAGGCTCTTTATTCATAATATTATTTTAAATTGTCTAATAAGTCAGTTATTTCTTTTTGAGAGAAATGATATTTTTTTCTTTACAAAATGCACAAACTAATTCTGTTGTCTCTTGCTTAGCGATATCTTCCAACTCTTCTTTACCTAATGTTACTAAAGCATCAGCATAGCGTTCTTTAGAACATGTACATTTGAACTCCACGTCATTCTTATGTAAGATACGGTAGTTTTTCTTCTCCGCCAAAGATAATATTTGCAATTTCTTCTGGAGTTTTTCCTTCATGAATAAGCGTAGAAATTGGTTTAATGTTACTTATCGCTTGTTCTATTTTTAGTTATAGTATCATTCGTAGCATTTGGTAGTACTTGTAGAATGAATCCACCTGCAGCTATTACAGAATTGTCAGTTTCTACTAATACCCCTAAAGAGACTGCTGAAGGTACTTGTTCACTAGCTGCGAAGTAATATGTGAAGTCTTCAGCGATTTCTCCAGATACGATTGGTGATGTAGTAGTATACTTCTCGTTTAATCCTAAATCACGTACTACAGTGATATTCCCACCACCTACTACTCCTTTTACATCAAGTTTCCCTTGTGCATTACTCGGGATATGAACTTGCATATTTTTTGCGTATGCAGTAGTTTCTCCAAGTTCATTTGATGAAGCGTATATAGTTCCTACAGGTCCATCTCCACGGACAGACACATCAATTCTATCCCCACTCTTAAGCATAGCTCCCATCATAGTAGTAACCGTAGCAGTACGTCCTACTGCTGCAATTGCCGTTGGATACGCATCGTGTCTTTGCCTAATTTCTTCTACTAAATCTGTAGTTTTTGTTACAAAAAAATCTAATTTCATCATTAAAAGGCTAACCCTCTAATTAAATAATCTTTCATTAAAATTAATTCCTTTCAAATTCTCATACTTCTAAAAAAATTTCTTACGATTTTCTATTATACATTTAATTTTTTTATTATTGTCTATTTATTTTAATAACAATTAACGATAAAAATAACTACGCCTTCTCTTATTTATTATAATTTGTGATAAACTCGTTCATCTCAGCTACACTATCAGTAAATAACGTTCTTTCTCTATCTTCTTTAGTTAAAAATCCTTCTTCAACCATCTTATCAAAATATTGTTCTAGAAAATCATAGTATCCATCAACATTCATTAAAAATACATGGTGCATCTTTTTTACCTACTCGGACCCAAGAAATTACCTGTGAGATTTCTTCTAATGTTCCTGGACCTCCCGGTAAAGCGACAAATACATCTCCTAAATCAACAAGCTTTTTCCTTCCTTACAGACATGTCGTCGACAATAATAAACTCAGTAATACCAGTGTGACTAATTTCTCTATCTACTAAAAAAATTGAGGCATTATACCGATAACTTCACTATTATTTTCTAATACAGTATCAGCTATAATACCCATTAGACCTACTCTACCTCCACCATAAACTAGAGTGTAGTTATTGTCAGCAATCCATTTACCCAGTTCAATAGCATTTTCTTTATATGCTTCATTTCTACCATTATTAGCTCCACAAAAAAACAGTAATTTTTCATTCCAACTTATCTCCTTTTTCAAAACATAATAATATCTTAGTTTTTTTCTACACTCGATATAAAGGATTTCCCCAAAAAACTAGAGTGGTAAATCCTTAGTATATGGAAAGTATTAATAATTATTATTTTTTTCTTTATTCATTTTATATAATTCAATAATACCTTTTTAGTGTTAATTCTTCATCAACTATATCAACTACATCACTATATTTAGCTATAAATTTAGATAAACCACCTGTTAATACTACTTTTGTAATCTTTACCTAAATCTTGTTTCAGATGCTTAATAATATTTTCAAATTGTCCTAAGAAGCCATAGAATAATCCCGCTTGCATCTGGCTAGTTGTATCTAAACCTAATGAAGTACTCACAGCTTCAAATTCTACTCTTGGTAACTTAGCAGCTCTTGCATACAATGCTTCTGCACTAATATTCATTCCTGGGCAAATAATTCCTCCATGGTAATTCATATCTTCATCTACACAATCAAATGTCGTTGCTGTTCCAAAATCTACAACAATTGCAGGTAAGTATGAACTAACTTTTGCTCCTACAATATCAACAACTCGATCCGCTCCAAGTTTACTACTATAAGGTTCTGGTACTTTTATCCCTGTGTTAATTTCTGCTGAAACTATAACCGGTTCTTTTTCAAAATATTTTTTACTCAATAGTTCTAGAGCAAACATCATCTTAGGCACTACACTTGAGATAACTACTCCATCAAAAATCTTCAAACTTTATCCCTTTATCAATGAAGAAATTTCGAATAATAACATAAAGTTCATCTTCAGTTTTAGTATTATCTGTCGCAATGCGCCAAGAATGCAGCATCTTATAATCACTTCCAAATACTCCAAGTACAATATTCGTATTTCCAACATCTAATGCAAAAATCATTTACAATCTCCTATGATTAACTTATTTTAAGAATGATTATATTATACCACAATTATTCTAATGCAAATAGTAAAAATACAAATATATTAAAGTCTATAAATTAAACTACTAGAAGAACAAAAAAAGATTATTGACTAATTTATTAGCCAACAATCTCTTTATTATTATCTTTTCGATAATGACTCTCTATATTTAAGAGGTGTCATTTTCACTAGAGTTTTGAATATTCTAATGAAGTAACTTGTATCAAAGTATCCAATATAATCAGCTACTTCTGAGATAGAAAAAAATCAGTATTCGCTAATAGATAACAAGCATTAGAAATACGTTTATCGTGAATATAATCTACGATACTAATCCCCATGTCTTTATTAAAAAAATCGAAGATAGATAACTCTTGTTAACACCTAAGTAATCACTTACGTTATCTAAGCTGATTTTTTTCAGAAATACGATCATTAATATATGCTATACAGTTACGCACTACAGCTTGTTTATCTTTGTATTTATTTCTATCTACAAGTAAACAGTAACTTCTAATAACATCTTCTGATAAATCGTAGTTATCAAGTTTATTTTTTTAATCTTAACCCATAGTTCTTCAATTCCTAGGTAATCTTCATTATGTTGTTCTAAAAGCATAACGTAATAAATCGTTCATATTATATGATTTTTCTACGACGAACATTGATACCTTGCTCAATATGATTTTTCTTCTACTCCATGATTTCTATGACGAAGATCAAATAGCATATTCACTCGAGAAATATTTCCATCTACTACCGCTTCTAAAAATTTCATGTTTGAATTTGACTTCACTCTCTAAAAATTCCGTTTAAGTATGTATTTTTTTCTAGAAGATGATCTTCTCACATTTTTTTAACACTTGAATCTTCAATTAAAAATAATTGCATTTAAGAAATCAACATTCTCATCTTCAACCAATAATTCTATTAAATAATTGAATTTTTTTCTTGGCGTGATTGGTAATGAAAAAAATATACATCACGAATTAATTCACTAATACTTGCACCATACTTAGTTAGTGATTCTTGAAATAATTTTTGTTGGTATTAAATACTCTAAAAAAATGGAGTTATTAAGTAAAACTCTTCTTCATTTTCACTCGGTATGAATAAACAAGAAATTCCCAATCCACTTTGACATTTTACTAATTTGCCTTCATGTAATCCTTCTTTAATTTTTTTGGTAAATTCCTCTTAATAAATCTACTAAAAAAATACTACTTAATTGTTCTTCTCCTAGATTAAAAATATATTTCTTCGTCAATGTATTTAAAAAGTCAATACGTCTCCATTTAAATCTAAAAATATCCTTAATTCTCTCAATTTTTTTAAAATGAACTTCTCATCTTACCTACCTCCTAACAATTTAATATTTTTAATCGATTGTAATATCGCGTCGTGCATTTACAATATATGAAATTGTAAAGAATACAACACTATACGCTACAAGCATAATGATTAATGCATTTGCATTATCAAACTTAAATACTTCCCTTTACAGCATTTCGAGCTGCTTCATTTTTTTATAGTAATCACTAAATAATGGAACATCAAACATATGGTATTTTTGCCCATGAATATTTTTGAAACAGCAAAAAAACTGTTAGAACTTGTATTAACCCAGTTCCTAAAAGTGACAGCATTACTAATACTAGTGATAAAAATTTGTGTTTTAAACACTACACAAACTAGTACTACCATAGCTACAAAGAATATAAACACCGCTAAGTCTGCTAAATTCGTAATAATTAATTGTTTAGCAACTGTTCTACCAAAATACCCTTCTTCAATAGTATCATTCAAGTGATTTAAACCTACTTTTTCTATCAAAAAAATACATAGTATTTTTGTTAAAAAAAGTCAAATACTGTTCCTACTACTAAGAAAAATAATGTAGTTGATAAACGCTAAAAACTATTTTTTTGCAGTTAATATTGCAGAACGCGATTTAGGTCTTGTATATAAAAAAACTTAATAGTTCCTTTTGAATATTCTTGAGATAAATTATTAGCTAACATAATTAGTGAGAACACCATAGCAAGTGCACCTGAAACTACTGTTATCCCACTTAATATTTTCACAGCATCTATCCCATCTTCAAACTGTTTTTGTAAAGTAACTATTTAGTAAAAACAAGCCCAAATGATAGTAAGAAGTATAGCCACGTAGTTTTTCTTTTTTTATAGTCTTTTTATAAATTCATTTATTAATAATTTCATTATTTTCTCTCCCCTCCTGTAATTTGTAGGAATCGATCCTCTAATGATGTATGTAACTCACGAATTGTATCTAACTCAACATTATTAGTAACTAAATATGAAATAATACGAGATTTTTTTCCTCACGATTAAGATTTTTCAAATACAAATCCATCTTTAGTTAATTCATATTTAATACCTAGTTCTCTTATTAATCTTTCCGTTTTTTTCTACATCGTGTTTTTTTACTAATGTTTTAATAATTTCATCTGCTACAAGATTTTCTAGTTTATCATCTGCAATAATTTTACCTTTTTTTCGATTACGATAACTCTATCACAAACTTTTTTTCGATTTCATCTAGTAAATGTGATGAAATTAAAATCGATACTCCTGTCGCTGCGATTTCTTTAAGTTTGTTACGGAAATCTTGAACTCCTTGTGGGTCTAAACCATTTACAGGTTCATCAAGAATTAAAACTTTAGGATCATTAAGCAATGCTTGAGCTAATCCTAAACGTTGGCGCATTCCTAGAGAATAAGTTTTAACTTTTTTTCTAATTACTTTGCTTAGACCAACAAATTCAACCAATTCTTTCATACGCGCTCTTGTTACTTTTTTTTACCACAAACACGAGCAATTTGTTTTAAGTTCGCCCATCCTGACATATAGTTATAAAATTCAGGTGTTTCAATCATCGCTCCAACTTCTTTAAGCATAGCAGTCTTACCTATACCTAAAGGTTTTTCAAAACAATAAACATCACCTTTTGACGCTTTAGTTAATCCTACCATCATTCTCATTATAGTTGTCTTACCACTTCCATTCGGACCTAATAATCCTATAATTTCACCTTCATGCATATCAAAAGTGATATCCTCAACAATTGTTTTAAGTCCTATACGTTTCTTTAACCCTAAAACTTCAAGTACAGTGGAGCTTTCTTTCACTTCTTCTTTTTTTCATTTCTTTTTGCTTGTTCACTTTCTATCGCATGAACTAACTCATTTCTATCTAGTACAACTGTTTCTGCATAAACATCTACTTCTTCACTTACAGTGGGCATCACAACTGTTTCTTCAAGGCTTGCTTGTTCATCATGCGGTTTTCTAGTGTAAGTAGAAGAATTTTCTATGTCTACTTGTTTTCTAATCTTTTCTAATAAACTTAAGTAATCATCTGATTTTTTTACTATTTTTTTCCTAATTCATCAGTGCTTAATATATCTTTATTTTTTTTCTGAATTTGTCATTATTTGTAGAAGATTCCTTTCTCATAAATTTTCTTTTTATATTATATCATATTTATACTATTATTTCCATTAAATAATGAATAATTATTTTTTTATTTTACTACTTTCTTTCTTTACATATCTCAAATCATAATTTAAGATTTTTTTTATTTCTATAAATCCCCTAGTATTGTGGAAATTTGAAATCCTTTTTGTATCAATATTCATTGATTTTTACATTTAATTATATTTTCTTAAAAATTTTGATTATACTTGTACATACATTATTATAAAAAAATTCTAAAAAAATTAATACATAATAAATACACTTCCATCATAAATATATTTATTATTAAAATCCATATTTGTTTTTTTATATTAGCTTTTTAGAAATAATAAAGACTAAAAAAATTTTTATTACACATAAAAATATACTTTTTTTCTCATTTACATAACCTCAGATGTCCCTGTATACTGCAATCAAATTAAAAATTGTATTTAATTTTTATGATATAATATAAATTGAGGTGAATCTACTATGAAAAAAAGAACTTAGAAAAAAAGTTTATTATTGAGAGAAACAAGCTATCTGAAGCGTATCGAGACTATGCATCTACTAAAAATTTTTTTCAATAATTGAGAATAACGAATTATTCAAATTAGCTGGAAAGGTGTTTATCTATGTTGGCTTTGGTAGTGAAATAGCAACTATACCTTTTTATAAAAAAAGTGGATAAATAAAAAAAGCAAATTTTTTTGTTCCAAAAAAATTGACAACAATACTATGAATCTTGTACATATAACATCTCTGAAGGAATTAACTGAAGGCCATTTCGGGGTACTCGAACCAACAAGTTGCGAGTATTTTTAACGGGAATATTGACCTAGTAGTCACTCCTTCTATTGTTTTCGATAAGAATGGCTATCGACTTGGTTATGGGAAAGGCTACTATGATAAATATTTTGCAAAAAAATAAATATAAAACAAGTATAGGTTTATCATATGATAAGCTTCTCCAAGAAAAAAAGTTCCAGTCGATCAGTACGATAAAAAAATGTAGATATTATTATTACAGAGGAGAAAAACTTTAATAATAAATGAAAAAAATAATTGTAACAACTAGTGTAAAAAAACAACCTTAGAATTAAATGACTCAGCACAAAAAAACTAGCCGATGAATTAAATTTGGAATATGTCAAAAGAAATAAAACTACTATCAAACAGTTACTAGAAACGGCAAAAGGTGTAATAGTCGTTTATAGAAATAAACTAAGTTACTTCGAAAAATGATTCAGAATTTTTTTCTTCCATTTGGACACGACTGCATTAAAAAAATAAAAAAATTCAGACAATGAACCTTTAGTTGAAATAATAGGTAAAGAAAAAGCAAAATGTTCTAGATTGTACAATGGGGCTTGCAGGTGATAGTATTTTATTAAGTTATTACGGACATAATGTTACTTCTATTGAAAAAGAATAAGATTATACATCTAATTACGAGCAATGGACTTAAAAAAATTACATATCTCCTAGCGAGGAAATAAACAAAGCGATGAGAAAGATAATAACTTATAACTACGATTGTATAGATTATTTAAAGAGTACTCCTGATAATTCATTTGATATAGTATACTTTGATCCAATGTTCTCACATAATATTAAAGAATCTGAAAAACCTATCAGGGATTACTCTGTTAGCTGATAAAAAGTTTCCCATATGAAGAATTCATAAAAAGAAGCTAGTCGTATCGGAAAAAGATAAAAATAATTATTAAAGCTCACTTTAAAGACAATATATTTGAAAAAAATATAATTTCACTAGAATCGTTAGAAAAAAACACTAAATTTCATTTCGGATTTCTTGAAATAAATGAAAAAAACCAAAAAAACTAAGCATTAAAGCTTAATTTTTTTGGTTTTTCATTCTTCATTTCTTTTACTGCTTGATAACCATCATATCCAGTAATTTCTTTAAATTCACGATATAACGAATTTTCTTCAGACTTAGCTCGAACTACACTTTTAAATTCTTTATATGCAGATTTAAACTCTGTAAGTTCCACCCCTGTCAAGTAACATTCTTCAATTAAATCTAAAAAATTTAATAATAATAGTTATCTCATCAGTATTGTATAATGTATAATCTATCGGATAATTAAATTCCATACTCTACCTACTCAAATGTGTATCCAACACCACGAACCGTTCTTAGATTTTTTTATCGTAACCAATTTTTTTCTTAATTCTTTTCTTAATCCAGAAATATAAACCTCAATAGCATTAATAGTTGTTTCTGAATCAACACCCCATACACGATCGAAGATTTCTTCTTTTTCCAGTACGATATTATTATTGATTACAAAGAATGATAATAATTCAAGGTATTTTCCTTTAATAGTGTCTAATGTTCCTCCATTTGAAGATACCAGTTCATTTTTAAGATCTAATACTAAATCTTTATAAGTAATCTCATTCTCACCTTTCAAATTACTTTCACGCTGAAGTAAGTTTGACATTGTTGTCAATAAAAGAGAAGCATCCGCTACACGTGGTAGATATTCTGTTACTCTATGCTTCATAACTCTAGCCTTTTCTTCTGTTGATTCAGCTATAGTTATTACAATTACTGGTGTTTTAAGTTCTTTTTCTTCACGAATGTAATCTAGTAGATCTATTCCGCCCATTCCTGGTAAAATACTATCAGCTATAACAAAATCATACACGTTCTCATTTACAAGTTTTTGTCCATCTAATCCATTATAACAAACATCAGCATCAAATTTTTCTGAAATTGCAGCTTTCAATGATGCAGCTAATAATTTGTCATCTTCTACAATAAGCGCTTTAATCATCAATAACTCCTCCTTTAATTTAATTTTATTTATCTAAATAATTATTTTATAACTTTTCTAAAAAAATACAACTAAAAAAACCACAATATTTTTTTTGCTATTTTTTTCATTACAAGAAAATATAAAAATACTAGAAAGTAATATCCCTACTAAAAGATCCACTACTATCTATTAATACATCAACAATATTTCCATCTCTTCCTACCACAAAAAGTTTGATGAAATTCATCAGTAGAGGCATAGATAACAGAAAAATAAAAAAACTTAATATACCAGTTTTTTTAAAATCTTTTTTTCTTGTTATTTCCTATAAAAAAATTAGATAAATAACAAAAAGAGAAAAAAACCTAAGGTCATATATTCACTAAAAGTGGCCTAATTTTCTTATGATTAAATCATTAGAAATCTTTGATGATTCCTCACCTGGTTGACTAGAAAAATAAAAAAATATAACTAGGCAAACTAAAAATTAATATTATTAATGAAAAAGTATTTCTTATATAAAAAGTTTAATAAAAAAATTTCTCCTTAGTATTTATTTTTAATATTTTTTTCCTACTTTCTATCATACCATATTATTCTAATAAATGATAATATTTGTAATTAAAATAATCAATAAATTACTTTTTCACTTTCTACAAACCATCTAAAAAAACACAATATTTTCTTCAAATTCCAGATATAGTAGAAGTCATTACTATTTATTATAAATAAAAAATTTAATTCTATATACTTGAAAAATTCTCTCGTTCTAAACTTTTTTTCTAACAAAAATAATATATATTATGTTATAATTAAGGAAAACGAATTCAAATAATGGAGGTCTATTATGCCACGTATAGTTGCTAGAGGATTTAAAAAAAGAAGATTTAAAAAAAGTTAGTGCTGAACTTTTTCGATACTATTGCTGAAATAATCGAAAGACCACGCGAAGCTTTTTACATTAGATTTAATTGAAAGTATTGCTATTCTTGATGGAGAAGAAATTAGCAGAGCAAACCTAGAAATCGGATGGGTTCACCGCCCTGTTGAAGTTTGCGAAAAAAAGTTGCTACTGCTGTTAATGAACTATTTAAACCTCTTGGTTATGAAACAGTAATGATTTCATTCAAAGATATTGACTTAGCATACGAATTTGTATTCAAAAAAATAATTATTAAAAAGAGTGATTTAAAAATCTAGATTTAGTAGAATCTGATTTTTAAAAATCACTCTTTTTGTATTATCCTTTTACTTGAGTTTCATACATTTTTTTTGTAACTTCCCTCAAGGGCTAATAATTGTTCATGTGTTCCACTTTCAATTACTTTCCCTTTTCTAAGGACATAAATCATATCGGCATTTTTTATCGTCGATAATCTATGAGCTATTATAAGCGTTGTTCGCCCTTGTTTTAATTCTTCTATAGCACGACTGACATTTTGTTCTGTTTCACTGTCGATATTAGCCGTCGATTCATCAAGAATCAAAAATTTTTAGGATCTTTAGCTAAGGCTCTTGCTAGACAAATAAGTTGCTTCTCACCTGTAGAAAAGTTATTTCCACCTACTTCTACTTTTGAGTCCAACGAGCGATTTTCTAATATGAAGTCACCCCCAACTCTAGATAAGGCCTCTCTAGCAATTTTCTCATCATTTGAAGTAGTAATATTTTCGAGTAAGGTACCTTCAAATAAAAATGAATCCTGGAGTACTATAGCCGTTTTTTTCTCTTAGATACTCCTTACTATAATCATTTATATTTCTACCATTGATTAGGACATTACCTTTTAGTCGCACTGTAGAACTTAACAATTAAGTTCATTATAGTACTCTTACCGCTTCCCGTATGTCCTACAAAGGCTACAGTTTGATTCTCTTTAATTTCAAGATTTAAATCACGAAGTACATAAAAAAATCATCCTTATAAGAAAAAAATACACATCTTCAAATTTAATATTTCCTCGGAAATTATCCTCAGTAATATCGTTATGATTGTCTTCCTCAACTTCTAGCTTAAGTATCTCTTGAATATTTATAGCCGCACCTTGGGCTCTAATATAATTAGAAATTCCCATTGTAAAGTCTGCGATTCTATAAATTATATCGGTAGTATAATTTATAAATAAATATACCATTCCCAATGTAATACCATAAACATTATTAAAATGTGAATACGAATAGTAATAAACAATACCTATGAAAAATCACTATTCTAAATACTCCAGTTATATTATGAAGCAATAGACTATCTACTAGATTTAATTTTTTTCCAATATTTATAGCGCTCTTCATTATGGTTATTCCAATCTTCAATACTCTCTTTTTCTTTATTAAAAAGCTTTGATGATTTCTAAATTTTGATAATTTTTCATTTATAATCCCATTACTTTGAGAAAAATTTACGTCTGTATCCCTTAATACTATCTATAGATAACTTGTTGTAAATTTTTTTAATACTATAAACATTATCGGGAATAACACTAGCATAAATAATCCAAAAACGTACATCTACATAAAATAATACAATATAAGAAAAAAATAATCTTTAGCACGATTATTAATATTTGCACAAATGTCGAAACGAAAAAAATGTTCTAATTTGGTTAACATCACTCGTTATCCTAGATACTACAGAACCAGCTGGCATATTATCGAAATACTTAATCGGTAAACTTTGAATACGATCGTATACCTGCATCTGAATTCTAACGTAAACCTCATTAGCACCTTTTACTAAGTAAATATTTCTAATATAGTTAGAAATCCCTGAACATAATAGTATAAGTCCATATCCAGCTATTACTATCAATGATTTTAGAAATTATCTGACGTGTTAAATCTCCAGTTATTCCATCAAAAACTTTCGACAACACGTACACACCAGCAACCCCTAGCCCAACATTTAATAATGAAAAAACAAAGCCTATTATATAAGATCTTTTTGCTTTTTTCATATAAGGAAGAAATTGAAATAACGGATTTTTATTCTTCATCATCTTCTACCTCCTTATTTTGATACTCATCTAGTTGTTTATACCAAGGACATTTTTCAAGAAGCTCATCATGCGTTCCAAAATTTAATATTTTACCGTTATCTAATACAACTATTTTATCAGCATGTCTTACTGCAGAAATTCTATGGGCTACTATTATATTAGTCTTACCTTCTCGAGTTTTCTTAATATTTTCTATAATAGTTTTTTCTGTATTAGAATCTACTGCACTTAAGCTATCATCTAGTATTAAAATATCAGGATCTGATAACAATGCTCTCGCTATACCTAGACGTTGTTTTTGTCCACCTGATAGAGATAAACCATTTTCTCCTACAAGAGTATCAATACCATCTTTAAATCTACTAATATCCTTTTTAATATCAGCTTGTTCAAGAACGTCATCTAATTTATCTTCTAAATCATATCGATAAAAAAGAACATTTTCCTTTATAGATTTTGAGAACAATTGATATTCTTGTGGTGCATATCCTATCTTAGCCCTTACAGAATAGTCATAATATCGCTCAATACCTTTACCATCAAGAAGTAGCGTATTTTCTTCTATTGGATATAATCGAAGCAGTTGCTTGATAAATGTCGTTTTCCCACTACCAGTCTTTCCTACTACTCCTATAGTTTCACCTTTATTAATAGTAAAATTAATATCTTCTAATACATGATTATTATCCTCAAAACTAAAAATTAAATTCTTTAAATTCAATACTACTATTAAACTCAAAATTACTTTCAGCTAGGTCATTATTAACATCAGCCTTTTTATCAGAGATTTCTAAAACTCTTTTCGTAGCTTGACGAACCTCTATGATCATAATAACTAACTCAGATAAAGCAATATATGGCCACTGGATCATCCCAATAACTACACAGACAGAAATCAACTCTCCTAATGTCATCATTCCTAAATTAATAAAGTAAAATCCTCCAGCTACAGCTATAATGTAACTTGCCGCTAACGATACTGTATTAAGTGGTTGATAAACAAGAGTTTTTTTCATATATTCTTCATTACTTCTAGCATAACTTCTTAGTTTTCCTACAAAAACTATTTCTCACTTTATCTAGCAAGCTATAGGCTCTAATTACACGAATACCCTTAACATTTTCTAAAAGTCTCTTCTGTAATTTCATCCATAGTTTTCGCCATCTCATTATAATATTTTTTTCCTGTACCTTACGTCTTCTAACTAAATAAATAGTCTGAAGAATCAATGGTATATGAATCAGTAATAAATAAATTAAACTAGATTTGTTAAATATAAGAACACTTATAAATAAATTGTAGATTATTCCATCAAAAAAATTAATAGAATACCATAACCAAAAAAAGCGGCGCAATATAATTCGTAATATCATTCGTCGATCTACTAATAACTTCTCCAATACTAAATTTATTAAAAAAATACTGGAGTATGTCTATAAATATCATATTGAATATCATAGGTCATATCTTTAATAACTTTATCATATCCTATAAACGTATAGTATTCTTTAAAGAAATAGACAATATACAGTGCTATTCCAGCCAAAAACAATTCTTAGAATTTCATTAACTACACCATCAAAAATCAATATTTCCTCCCGCTATACCATCAACTATATAACTTAGCCTATCAGTTGGGTATAACGAAAAATAATAAGATGCAATAGAAACTATTAGTGCAATTATTATGCGTTTTTTTATCTCTGTAAATAAGGCTTGCTATTTTATTAAATATTTGCTTATTATTTATCATATCATTCATTTTTTTCACCCTCCTTTTTTTCATCTATTGAACTATATTTTATTAATTATAACATATTTAAACACTTAATTTTATTAAAAAGCAAATAAAAACAGGAATAACTAAAAAAATTCTTATTTTTCCAGTTATTCCTATTCGTTTTTTTGAACATATATGATTATATCATATAATTAATTTCGACTTAGTCTACTTAATTATAGGGAGTGACTCAAAAATTGAGATTTTGATGTGTACCCCGAATTCAAAACATCAACTTCTTAGTTATTTTTCTTTTTTAAACTCCGCTATTGCATCCTTCGCAAGTTTATCAACAACCTCATTAAGTTCAACACCTGTATGTGCCTTCACTTTTACAAAATTAACCTGCACTACTGTTCTTACCTTATTATAAAATTTCACATAATCCTGTGTATAAGGTAAGTTTGCTTGCCAATCTCCAGTTGCCCAAGATTCTATTCCTTGATAGTCATAAAATAGAGTGATCTCTTTAATTTTTCTATCTACTGCGTACCACATAACATATTTGGCCGCCTCTAATTCTCCAGCAACATTGTGTAATTGAGCATAATCTTCTTTATTTCCAGCATGTTTGAACTCATATTTCTTATCACCATCTACTATAACTACTCCAGAACCATAGATACCTTGTACTCTATCAAAACTTCCATCTATATATGCATACACTCCATCAACTGTTTCCACATTCTCTATCTTTTCTTCATTACCTTTTACGAACTCTTCTGCTTCTTCTATAGTTTTAAAACTTTTGTATATCGCACCCTTGAAGCCAGTAACCTGCTCTTTACACTCATCCCATGTTGAAAAATATTCCAGTTTTTTTACCTTTTCTTACTGCATAAAATTTAGACATCATATTCTCCTTACAAAAATATTTACTCTAAAAATTATACTACATAGAAAAATATTAAGTAAAAATTTTTAAAAAAACATAAGTTAATCTTTTAGCAAATATTATTGAAGTTAATACTTAACTTACCTCCACTTTCTATAATACATCACATGAAAAAAACAGAAAAATTTTTTTGAAAATACTACGATATAAAAAAACTCCTATTTATTGAATTTTTTTATCAGTTTTGTTGTAAAATTGTATTTGCTTATGGAAAAAAATAATAAGGAAATTTTTTTATTTTATAAAGACAACTTAGGAGATATAATAATGAGTAAATATCATTTTATAGGTATTAAAGGATCCGGTATGAGCTCACTTGCACAAATTGCTTACGATATGGGGCATGAAGTACAAGGTTCAGACGAAGAAACATACTTTTTTACACAAGAAAAATTAGAACAAAGAAACATCCCAATGTTTAGCTATGGGGTAGAAAAATATCAAAGAAGGATATGATGTAATTTTTAGGTAACGCATTCGATGAAACACATGCTGAGTATAGACGTGCTAAAGAATTAGGTTTAAAAACTTACACTTATTCTCAATTTTTAGGAAAATTACTTTCTGAAATTCCATCAATTGCAGTAACTGGAGCACATGGGAAAACAACCACAACTACAATGGTTAGTAACATCTTTAAACACAACCACATTACATCATACCCTAATTGGGGATGGTACTGGACACGGTGAAAAACATTCTGAATTTATGATAGCTGAAGCATGTGAATATTACAGACATTTTTCTTGCATATCACCCAAATTATGCTATCGTTACTAATATCGACTTTGATCATCCTGATTATTTTAATGATGAACACGATATGTTTGATGCATTTCAAAGTTTCGTAAATCAAGTAAAAGATACTGTGGTAATTTTGTGGAGATGATCGTTTAGCTTCTCAGCTTAAACCAACTACTGCAAAAAAACAATTAAGTATGGTTTCAACGAAGGAAATGATTACCAAATAAAAAAATGTTCAAACTACATCAGAACACAGTAAATTCGACGTCTATAAAAAAATTCTGAATTATTAGGAACATTTACTATGGCAGTATTTGGATTACACGATATTTCTAACGCTACATCAGCTATAGCTTTAGCTGATATCAATGGTATTAGTGTTGAGAAAATTAAAGAATCACTTGATCAATACAAACCTGCTGAGAGAAGATTTAGCGAACACAAAATCGGAAATAATGTAATTGTAGACGACTATGCTCACCATCCAAGTGAAATTAAAGCAACTATCGACAGTGCACGTAGAAAAATACGAGGGCAAAGAAGTTATCGCTATTTTTCCAACCTCATACTTATACACGTACAGCTAAATTCTTAAATGAATTTGCTGAAAGTTTAGAAACTGCAGATAAAGTATTCCTTTGTCCAATCTTCGCTTCAGTGCGTGAGAAAGAAAAAATTGTTGGAATCGAAGATTTACAAAAAGTGACTAAAGATGCTCAAATAATAAATAGTGAAAATGATTTTGATAAACTTAACTTTGACAATAGTGTATTCCTATTTATGGGAGCTGGTAATATTAATAAACTTTGTCATAAATTTATCGAACACAAATCAAAAATAATTTAATTGTATTATAATCAATATTAAAATATAATTGATTATACGGACTTATAAAGGAGGAAACATTATGTTAGATATAAATTGGTTAATTTTAGCTTATGCTGGAATCTTTTTAGCGGGAGTAGGAGTCTTAATCCTATGCATAAGCGCAGCGATCACACTTGGAACTGTTAGAAAATCACTAACTGTTGCTACTGAATGTGTAGAAGATGTAACAAACATTGCAGAAGACGCACTAAATCTTGCTAAAGACCTTAATGAAACAGTTAAAAAAAGTGGAAGGTAACTTAGAGCCGATTATGGCAGAAACTAATATTTTATTACAAAAATACAAACATTCTAGCTGAAGACTTACAAGTTAAATCTGAAAAACTAGATCCACTATTTAATTCTGCTGAAGGATTAGCAACATCTATCAATGGTTTACAATCATCTGTAGATAATATGAAATCTAACGTTACTGGATTCAAGAAAAAAATACAGATCGAAAAAAATCGAAAAATCTTTCTGAAAAAAAGTAGAAGAAAATAAAGCTAAAGCTTCTAATCTACTTAACAAATTCTTAAAGAAAGATAAAGTTGAAGAAGAAAAAAATAGTATTTAAATTAGAATAAAACAATAATTCAAAAATAACAAAAAAATTAAAAAAATATTTTTATATCAAGTATTCTTTAAAAAAGTATTTTTATAATCTGTTATAGAAATTTTAGAGGAGCAACACAAAAATCATTAATTTGTGTTGCTCCTCCTTTGTTACTAGCGAAGTCTTATCTATTATCTCTTAATTTTTATATTTATCTCACTTATACTATTTTTTTAATACTAAAATATCGGACTATTCCTATTAAAATATAAACCACAGTAGCTGTAATCAGCATTAAAAATTAAAGTAGTAAGACTACTAAACCATTTCAAATAATAACCCGCTAACACAAGTGGTAACATAATAAGAAAAATAATGTGATACAAATACTATTACTATATTATCATTTAATTTACTTTTGAAATACTTTTACCAGCTAACCCTTGTAATATACCTAAAATAGCGTATACTAAGGTTTGAATTAATACTGCCATATTTAAATTATCAAAACTCTGGATATACAATGGCATACCAGGATAAAACTGACCATACAAAATACCAAATATTAGATTAATAACATTTCCTACTCCTATCCCTAACAACATAAATATTACAATTTTTTTGAAATAATTTCATTTTAATACCTCCTATAATCCTAATTTCATCTTAAATTCTTTTTAACATCCTACGTGATACATAACTTATATCCGAATTTTTTTATAATTTATAACTATTGTTCCTCTCAATCCTAAATCTAAGCTATGAATATATTTAACATTAGCTATTTCACTTTGAGATATTTTTTTATAAAAATCCTTAGTTAATGTACTCTGCACTTCATATAATTTTTTTCTAACAATAAATCTACCTTCAACTGTGACTACATATACTTTTCTATCTTCAACATATACCCTTATAATATCCTCCGTATTTAATAAACGTACTTTCCCATCTAAAAACTCCTATAAAGTAATCTTCCTTATTTTTCTATATAATTCACTAAATTTTGAATCTCATCATTCACTTTATTTGTTGATATAGTAACTATTGTTTCTCCAAATTTCTTATCTATATTTAATTCAACTTTCATCTCTTTAGATCCTTTTCATATATTTAATTCAACTTTCATATCTTTAGCTCCTTTCATAATTATATTTTTATATAATAAATATTTAAAAATCTATAGATAATGCATATTCGGTTAGTTATCTTGTTTATTCGGTAGATTATATACTAATTACAAATACAGTATATTTTTACTTACGAATACATATATTGTTATAAAAAAACTATAAACAATTTATAAAAAAATATACCTAAATAATGTGACAATTAAGATGAGAATGCGCTTTCTTAGATTATTTTAAAAAAATTATAATCTTTATACTTGATTTTATTTCAATTTTTGATATATTATACTCAAGTATGAAATTTTGAAAGGAGATTATTTTTTTATGTTAAACGAATTTAAAAAAATTTGCATTTAAAGGTAACGTATTAGACCTAGCTATCGGGGTTATCATGGGGGCTGCTTTTCGGTAAAAATCGTTAGTTCATTAGTAACTGACATTATGATGCCACTTATCGCTCTTATATTCCCAGCTAAACCAGACTTCACAAACTTAGCTTGGGAAGGTATCAAATACGGTAACTTCATCCAAATCACTATCGACTTCTTAATTACTGCTATCGCAATCTTCATTTTCGTTAAAGCTATCAATACAGCTAAAGATAAGATGTCTAAAGAAGAAGAAACTGAAGAAAAAAAGCACCAGAAGTTGATGCTAAAGAAGAACTTCTTAAAGAAATCCGTGATTTATTAAAAAAATAATAAATTAAAAATTTTAGGATCTGACAATGTTTGATCTTTTCTTTTTAGTTCTATAATAAATACGGTTGATAATAAATATCAGCCGTATTTAAATTTATAAAAAATAGAAAAAGAATGTAAAATTCCTCTATAATTTAAGTATGAGCAAAAAAATCAAGAAAGGAAATTTACATTCATATGTGTAATTATAGCAAATCTCTTAAAAATAACGCTACAAATAACTGACGAAAAATATAAAAAAATTCTAGATAAAAACAGAGGAAATTGAAATAAATGGTTGTAAGCATCTCGTTTATTACGGAGTATTGGAAGATTCATCTAACTCTTGTCCTTATTGTAAAGAATGTAAGATAACTAATAACGGTTATAGAAGAGTAAAGGTTAAAAATTCCTGCTATTTCTGATAAACCAGCTATCTTGTATTTAAATAAACATCGTTTTATATGTAGAGGTTGTCGTAAATCATTCACAGCTGAAACTACTGAAGTTAGAAAGTATTCTAATACCTCTAAAAATCCAAAAAAACTGGCACCATTAATAAAGTTATCTAAAGAGAATACTTCAAAAAAATAGCTGAATCTTGTACTGTATCCACTAATATTGCATCGAGAATACAATGTGAATTAGCTAAAAATTCTAAACAGCCCTAAAAACCTTACCCTGATTATATGTACTTCGATGAAGTGTCTTCTACTTCTGATAGTATAAGTAAAAATGAGCTTCGTGTATGCAGATGTATTAACTCATAAAATACAAAAATATACTTCAGGGAGAAATAACGTAAGCGTCCAATAACGAGGTATATTGAATAAGAGCCCTTCGCCCTAGCGCGGAGAGCTCTTTCTTATCTACAAGTTTCTTGTATATTTTTTTATTCCATGGCAAATAAGCCTCTAGAATCTCATTTTTTTCTAAAAGTATCTTCATTTGGTAAATTCGTTAATAAATAGTTGATGTATTTTTTTCTGAATCTAATCCATTTCGTTTGGCAGTTTCGAGTAAAGTCATTATAATAGCACTAGATTGTGCTCCTTCAAAAACTTTGGGAGAATAACCAATTCTTTCTCCCTATTACCAATGATTTTTATCGCTCGCTCTGCTAAATTATTCGAAAGAACAAGATTCCCATCTTCCAATATAGTTCGAAATGTTGATTCATACTTCAAACTATATTCTATAGCTTTTCCTAATTTACTACCCGGTAGTACCGAATGCTCGCGACACCAATCAAAAAAATTCATCCATAATTGGTTTCATTTCTTCTTGTCGTTTTTTTGATATCTCTCTTCTACTGGTAAGCAATCCCATTCCTGTTCCAATTGAAATAGTCGGTTACAATAGTTCAATCCTTCTGCACTTAAAGAAGTTTTACTATTCTTAGGATTTGCTTCGAAAAAAATTTTTCTTCGTACATGTGCCCAACACCCTACTAACTTGGCATTTTTTTGCTTGGCGATAAGCTCCCCACATATCACAATGAATATAGCCTGAATAATCCCCTAAGACTTCTTTTTACTACTTCACCACTTCGACTTTTTATCGTGATGATACAGCGTAATCCCTGCTTTTTTTCTTGTTTTCCTGATAAGAATGTCCAGTAATAGGTAAGTGGAGTATCGTTTTCTAACACCCGGTAACTTGTTTCGTCAGCGTGAATATAGCTTTGTTTTAATAATGTTTCTCTCAATAGGTTGTATAATGGTTTGAAATAATACTCACTGACTCTTATATGCCAATTTGTCAGTTCTTTTCTCGTAATTGGCAGTCCCATCTTATTCCAGTCAGCTTCTTGTCGATAGTTCGGCACTTTTTAATTGATACTTCTGATAAATTGTATGTGCAATAATAGTACTTGACCCTAAGCTATGATTTAAAGGAGCTTTTTGGAACGGGCGCTTTAATGATTTTATCATTAGTTCCGTTTTTCACTACAATGGGGACATTTGTAAGAATGTTGAATACGATCTACACGTTTTAATTGAGCTGGAATAAAAAACTAACTCTTTTCGCTTTACACATGACCCAATTTCTTTTTAAAGTATTCTGACATTCTGGGCATACGCAATCTTCTCCCAACAATTTGTGATGAACCAATTCTGGTGTAAATTGTTCTAAGATATCTTGACGTTTACCTTGTGCTTTTTTTCTTGTATAAGTAATAGTTTCTACTTCTACATCCGTTTCTGATGTTTCTTCTTGAGTTATTTCTTCCATATCAAACAAACTTATTTGATTTGGATTTCCTTTTTGTTTTTTTCTGAAGATTTACCAAATAATTTTTTTCTTGAAAAAAATTCTAACTGTTCTTTAAGAAGGTGATTTTCATGTTCTAACAGTTCAACAGTTTTATTAAATTTTATTTTTATCTTCTTCGTATTGATTTGAAATTTTTTTTAAATTCACTTAATACTTTTTTTCAAGTGTCACTGTTTCATTAGAAATCATAAAAAAATACCTCCTCCTTTATTTGATTCTATTATACTATAAAAAGGGTAATATTTTCAGTAAAAAAACATCGACGGTTAGTATCTTTTATTTTTTTGGATAAATGGAAAAATCCTTTTAATAACCATTCTACTTGTTCATCAGATAATTCTTTAACTTCTTTTTTTCATTAGAAGGCCAAATTAACTTTCCGTTTTCGAATCGTTTGTAGAGTAGCCAAAAAAACCTTCTCCATCCCAATAGAGTGCTTTAAATCTATCTTTTTTTCCTCCACAAAAATAGAAATACTTGTCCTGAAAAAAAGGATCTAAGTGGTAATGATGTTGAATCCAATAAGCGAGAGAATCAATACCTTGACGCATATCAGTTTTACCACAAACAATAGACACTTGTCCTAACTTATTTAACGGTATTGACATGATGCATCACTAGCTCCAATATCAATTTTAATTGTTCTTTGTCAAGGGAATCGTAAAGCACCCATTCCATTTTCCCCTTACGGAGCTTCAGTATAATCGCATTAGATTTCCTTCTTTTTGATGAATAGTCAACGTCTAATGGTACAATTTGTTTTTGACATTTTGTTTTCCTCCATTCCTTCTTTTTATATTTTTTTATTATAAAGGAAGTTATGTTCAGAAAAATAGATACCTCGTTATTGGACGCTTACGAAATAACAAGATTATTAAAGACTACTTCTTATACTATAAACGTCGAGTTATTCTCAATAATAGTGAAAGAAATGAAAAAAATCTATACTACTTAATATAGCATAGTTTTCTCCTAATTTTCAGAATCAACCGAATTTGACAAAGAACCAAAAATCCAAGAATGAACTATTAAATTCATTCTTGGATTTTTATTAAATTATGAAGTTAAAGTATATTGCTACGATTTATTCTTCATCTTTTTTTACGGCGTTTTCCAAATATTAATAAGCTTCCTGCTATTGCTAATCCTACTCCTGTTAATCCCTACGTTAGTATCAGTTTCTCCTGTATTAGCTAAGCGTTTTGTTACTTTTGGAGATTGTACTTCACTATATTTGTCTTCTTTGTTTATTGGTGAATCTATTGCCACTGTTCCTCCATTGAATTCTGGAATCTCAACAATTGGTGGTGTTATCAGGTTACCTTCTCCATCCGTACTGCTTGTTCCTACTGGATCTGTGTATTCTGGAATCTCTGCTGTTGGTGGCATAATTAGGTTACCTTCTCCGTCCGTACTGCTTGTTCCTACTGGATCTGTGTATTCTGGTTGAATTGGAGTTACTTCTGAATACCGTTTACACCAAAGTCTTGGTTCACTAAGTCTGTTCCCGGAATTGTATGCGTAATTCCTGTTGTTGGATCTTTCAACGTTGCTGTTCCGTCTTCTCCTACTGTTACTTCCTTACCTGGATTCTTCGCTTTGACTTTGTCTTCCACTTGTTTTTTCTCTTCTTGAGTTAAGTGCGCTTTGTCTTTTACTGGAACTTTTTTTCGTCTGGTTTCACTGGTGTGAAGTCTTGGTTCACTAAGTCTGTTCCCGGAATTGTGTGCGTAATTCCTGTTGTTGGATCTTTCAACGTTGCTGTTCCATCTTCTCCTACTGTTACTTCTTTACCTGGATTCTTCGCTTTGACTTTGTCTTCCACTTGTTTTTTTCTCTTCTTGAGTTAAGTGCGCTTTGTCTTTCACTGGAACTTTTTTTCGTCTGGTTTCACCGGTGTGAAGTCTTGGTTCTCTGGTTCAAAGTCTTGGTTTTACTAAGTCTGTTCCCGGAATTGTGTGCGTAATTCCTGTTGTTGGATCTTTCAACGTTGCTGTTCCATCTTCTCCTACTGTTACTTCTTTACCTGGGTTCTTCGCTTTGACTTTGTCTTCCACTTGTTTTTTTCTCTTCTTGAGTTAAGTGCGCCTTGTCTTTCACTGGAACTTTTTTTCGTCTGGTTTCACTGGTGTGAAGTCTTGGTTCACTAAGTCTGTTCCCGGAATTGTGTGCGTAATTCCTGTTGTTGGATCTTTCAACGTTGCTGTTCCGTCTTCTCCTACTGTTACTTCCTTACCTGGATTCTTCGCTTTGACTTTGTCTTCCACTTGTTTTTTTCTCTTCTTGAGTTAAGTGCGCTTTGTCTTTCACTGGAACTTTTTTTCGTCTGGTTTCACCGGTGTGAAGTCTTGGTTCTCTGGTTCAAAGTCTTGGTTTACTAAGTCTGTTCCCGGAATTGTGTGCGTAATTCCTGTTGTTGGATCTTTCAACGTTGCTGTTCCGTCTTCTCCTACTGTTACTTCCTTACCTGGATTCTTCGCTTTGACTTTGTCTTCCACTTGTTTTTTCTCTTCTTGAGTTAAGTGCGCCTTGTCTTTCACTGGAACTTTTTCGTCTGGTTTCACTGGTGTGAAGTCTTGGTTCACTAAGTCTGTTCCCGGAATTGTGTGCGTAATTCCTGTTGTTGGATCTTTCAACGTTGCTGTTCCGTCTTCTCCTACTGTTACTTCCTTACCTGGATTCTTCGCTTTGACTTTGTCTTCCACTTGTTTTTTCTCTTCTTGAGTTAAGTGCGCTTTGTCTTTTACTGGAACTTTTTCGTCTGGTTTCACCGGTGTGAAGTCTTGGTTCTCTGGTTCAAAGTCTTGGTTTTACTAAGTCTGTTCCCGGAATTGTGTGCGTAATTCCTGTTGTTGGATCTTTCAACGTTGCTGTTCCATCTTCTCCTACTGTTACTTCTTTACCTGGGTTCTTCGCTTTGACTTTGTCTTCCACTTGTTTTTTTCTCTTCTTGAGTTAAGTGCGCCTTGTCTTTTACTGGAACTTTTTCGTCTGGTTTCACTGGTGTGAAGTCTTGGTTCACTAAGTCTGTTCCCGGAATTGTGTGCGTAATTCCTGTTGTTGGATCTTTCAACGTTGCTGTTCCGTCTTCTCCCTACTGTTACTTCTTTACCTGGGTTCTTCGCTTTGACTTTGTCTTCCACTTGTTTTTTCTCTTCTTGAGTTAAGTGCGCTTTGTCTTTCACTGGAACTTTTTCGTCTGGTTTCACTGGTGTGAAGTCTTGGTTCACTAAGTCTGTTCCCGGAATTGTGTGCGTAATTCCTGTTGTTGGATCTTTCAACGTTGCTGTTCCGTCTTCTCCTACTGTTACTTCTTTACCTGGGTTCTTCGCTTTGACTTTGTCTTCCACTTGTTTTTTTCTCTTCTTGAGTTAAGTGCGCCTTGTCTTTCACTGGAACTTTTTTTCGTCTGGTTTCACTGGTGTGAAGTCTTGGTTCACTAAGTCTGTTCCCGGAATTGTGTGCGTAATTCCTGTTGTTGGATCTTTCAACGTTGCTGTTCCGTCTTCTCCTACTGTTACTTCCTTACCTGGATTCTTCGCTTTGACTTTGTCTTCCACTTGTTTTTTTCTCTTCTTGAGTTAAGTGCGCTTTGTCTTTCACTGGAACTTTTTTTCGTCTGGTTTCACCGGTGTGAAGTCTTGGTTCTCTGGTTCAAAGTCTTGGTTTACTAAGTCTGTTCCCGGAATTGTGTGCGTAATTCCTGTTGTTGGATCTTTCAACGTTGCTGTTCCATCTTCTCCTACTGTTACTTCTTTACCTGGGTTCTTCGCTTTGACTTTGTCTTCCACTTGTTTTTTTCTCTTCTTGAGTTAAGTGCGCCTTGTCTTTTTACTGGAACTTTTTTTCGTCTGGTTTCACTGGTGTGAAGTCTTGGTTCACTAAGTCTGTTCCCGGAATTGTGTGCGTAATTCCTGTTGTTGGATCTTTCAACGTTGCTGTTCCGTCTTCTCCTACTGTTACTTCTTTACCTGGGTTCTTCGCTTTGACTTTGTCTTCCACTTGTTTTTTTCTCTTCTTGAGTTAAGTGCGCTTTGTCTTTCACTGGAACTTTTTTTCGTCTGGTTTCACTGGTGTGAAGTCTTGGTTCACTAAGTCTGTTCCCGGAATTGTGTGCGTAATTCCTGTTGTTGGATCTTTCAACGTTGCTGTTCCGTCTTCTCCTACTGTTACTTCTTTACCTGGGTTCTTCGCTTTGACTTTGTCTTCCACTTGTTTTTTTCTCTTCTTGAGTTAAGTGCGCTTTGTCTTTCACTGGAACTTTTTTTCGTCTGGTTTCACTGGTGTGAAGTCTTGGTTCACTAAGTCTGTTCCCGGAATTGTGTGCGTAATTCCTGTTGTTGGATCTTTCAACGTTGCTGTTCCGTCTTCTCCTACTGTTACTTCCTTACCTGGATTCTTCGCTTTGACTTTGTCTTCCACTTGTTTTTCTCTTCTTGAGTTAAGTGCGCTTTGTCTTTCACTGGAACTTTTTCGTCTGGTTTCACCGGTGTGAAGTCTTGGTTCTCTGGTTCAAAGTCTTGGTTTACTAAGTCTGTTCCCGGAATTGTGTGCGTAATTCCTGTTGTTGGATCTTTCAACGTTGCTGTTCCATCTTCTCCTACTGTTACTTCTTTACCTGGGTTCTTCGCTTTGACTTTGTCTTCCACTTGTTTTTTTCTCTTCTTGAGTTAAGTGCGCCTTGTCTTTTTACTGGAACTTTTTCGTCTGGTTTCACTGGTGTGAAGTCTTGGTTCACTAAGTCTGTTCCCGGAATTGTGTGCGTAATTCCTGTTGTTGGATCTTTCAACGTTGCTGTTCCGTCTTCTCCTACTGTTACTTCTTTACCTGGGTTCTTCGCTTTGACTTTTGTCTTCCACTTGTTTTTTTCTCTTCTTGAGTTAAGTGCGCTTTGTCTTTCACTGGAACTTTTTTTCGTCTGGTTTCACTGGTGTGAAGTCTTGGTTCACTAAGTCTGTTCCCGGAATTGTGTGCGTAATTCCTGTTGTTGGATCTTTCAACGTTGCTGTTCCGTCTTCTCCTACTGTTACTTCTTTACCTGGGTTCTTCGCTTTGACTTTGTCTTCCACTTGTTTTTTTCTCTTCTTGAGTTAAGTGCGCTTTGTCTTTCACTGGAACTTTTTCGTCTGGTTTCACTGGTGTGAAGTCTTGGTTCACTAAGTCTGTTCCCGGAATTGTGTGCGTAATTCCTGTTGTTGGATCTTTCAACGTTGCTGTTCCGTCTTCTCCTACTGTTACTTCCTTACCTGGATTCTTCGCTTTGACTTTTGTCTTCCACTTGTTTTTTCTCTTCTTGAGTTAAGTGCGCTTTGTCTTTCACTGGAACTTTTTCGTCTGGTTTCACCGGTGTGAAGTCTTGGTTCTCTGGTTCAAAGTCTTGGTTTACTAAGTCTGTTCCCGGAATTGTGTGCGTAATTCCTGTTGTTGGATCTTTCAACGTTGCTGTTCCGTCTTCTCCTACTGTTACTTCTTTACCTGGGTTCTTCGCTTTGACTTTGTCTTCCACTTGTTTTTTTCTCTTCTTGAGTTAAGTGCGCCTTGTCTTTTACTGGAACTTTTTTTCGTCTGGTTTCACTGGTGTGAAGTCTTGGTTCACTAAGTCTGTTCCCGGAATTGTGTGCGTAATTCCTGTTGTTGGATCTTTCAACGTTGCTGTTCCGTCTTCTCCTACTGTTACTTCTTTACCTGGGTTCTTCGCTTTGACTTTGTCTTCCACTTGTTTTTTCTCTTCTTGAGTTAAGTGCGCTTTGTCTTTCACTGGAACTTTTTCGTCTGGTTTCACTGGTGTGAAGTCTTGGTTCACTAAGTCTGTTCCCGGAATTGTGTGCGTAATTCCTGTTGTTGGATCTTTCAACGTTGCTGTTCCGTCTTCTCCTACTGTTACTTCCTTACCTGGATTCTTCGCTTTGACTTTGTCTTCCACTTGTTTTTTCTCTTCTTGAGTTAAGTGCGCTTTGTCTTTCACTGGAACTTTTTCGTCTGGTTTCACTGGTGTGAAGTCTTGGTTCACTAAGTCTGTTCCCGGAATTGTGTGCGTAATTCCTGTTGTTGGATCTTTCAACGTTGCTGTTCCGTCTTCTCCTACTGTTACTTCCTTACCTGGATTCTTCGCTTTGACTTTGTCTTCCACTTGTTTTTTCTCTTCTTGAGTTAAGTGCGCTTTGTCTTTTACTGGAACTTTTTTTCGTCTGGTTTCACTGGTGTGAAGTCTTGGTTCACTAAGTCTGTTCCCGGAATTGTGTGCGTAATTCCTGTTGTTGGATCTTTCAACGTTGCTGTTCCGTCTTCTCCTACTGTTACTTCTTTACCTGGGTTCTTCGCTTTGACTTTGTCTTCCACTTGTTTTTTCTCTTCTTGAGTTAAGCGCACTTTGTCTTTCACTGGAACTTTTTCGTCTGGTTTCACTGGTGTGAAGTCTTGGTTGACTGATGTGAAGTCTTTTGGTTGTGCCGTTACAGTAGTTGGTTCTGATGGATGACTATCACCTTTTGTAGCTGTAGCTGTTACCTGACTTCTATCTTTAACCCCCTCAGCTGGAATTAACAACGTTCCTGTTCTTGAATCAACAGTTACACCTGCTGGCTTATCTGATGAACTCCATGTTCCATTTTTAGCCTTAACTACGGTTACAGTTTTATTTTGTTCTTTCTCATCAGTGTAATTAACCGTAACTTTATCTGCATCCCCTGTTGGTGTCACTGTTACAGTTCCGTCTTTTGGTGCAGTTGCCGTTGGTGGTGTTGGTTTAGAATCACGCACTTTGAAGACTTTAGAAGCATCTAATCTATCTGTACTATCGTCTTTATAGGTCACAATCACATTATTGCCATTAACTGTTACAGACTTAATTTTATCACTAAAGGTTGGATTAGCTTGTTTTACAGCATTCTCAATTTGAGTCGCATCTGCATTGTCTAGTAATAACGGTGTGCTTGGGGCCTGCGCATCATATTTAAATGTTTGAGGCTTCCATACAAATCGAATGCGTCCAGGAGCTCCTACATCATTAGCATGACCTACATGCTCATAGTTGGTATTTCCACTTGGATCTTCTGCAAATAAATATCGTGAAATTTGCCCACTTTGTTCGTTAAATTCACCCTTAGGAATCTCACCAGTTACCTTAAGAATAGCTGGAGAATTTTGGCTTGCTGGTGTATCAGTGTGAATTTTAGTAGCGCTCAAGTAAAGTGCTGATCGAGTTTTCCCGTTCAAGTATGAATCTTCTGTACCTAGCCCCTGTCTATTATCAGCAGCAAACGCTAGATGCAATTTAGAAATCTTGCCAGAATTATCCCAAGCTTTTAATGTAATATCATTATTCTCTCCAGAATAAACATAAATTTCTTGTCTAGCTGGATTATCATAAGGAATTTCAACTGTTGGTTTAATCTTATCATTTGATTCAACTAATTTATCTCCTGATATTTGATGTGATATTCTTGATTTAGGATCAGTTACAGTGGCAGTACCATTAGTTGATACCTGTACTTCTTTACCAGGATTAGCATCTGAAACTTTTTTCTTAACCTGATTAACCTCATCCGGTGTTAAAGAAGTTACTTTGGTAACAGGTGTCTTAGAAGGAACTTTTGGTATGAAATCTTGGAAAGTAGCAACTTTAGCATCACTTGGTTGTGATATATTTCCTGCTTCATCTGTTGCTTTAGCTGTAACATTACCTTTCGGAATTTCCTTAGTCGGATCGATAAACGCTTTACCTCTTGCGTTAGCAACACCGTGACCTAGTTCTTGATCTCCGTGGTCATAAACAACAACTGAAGCACCTGGTTCTGTATCTACTTCGATTTGAGTTCTAGTTCCAGCTTTATCAGTCAAGTTAGTTGGAATCGTTGGCTTACCTGGAGCTACATTATCTAGAACAACATTACCAGTTAATTTTGCATTACCTTTTTGAATAGAACCTCTTCCTTGATGATCATAGTCAATATCTCCATTACTACCTACAGTAACTTCTGATTTATTAATACCTGGATTTGCCTTTTCATACGCTGTTTTAACCCTTTCTTTGTCTGCTGGAGTTAAACGATTAATATCTTTTACAGGTACTTTTTCTCCTCTATTATGTAGTACATATTGATTAGCTTCACCTGATGATCTTATTCCTGAAGCTACCGTAATATCTTTATTTTCTGCAGTAGCTTGAATTCTATCTAGTGTTTCAAATCTTGTACCTGATGGCAATTCAAATGTTACACTTCCATTTGAATTTGGTGAAATTCGTACATTCGCAGCATTTTTCTAACGTCTTATAACGACCAGAACCTTCTTTTTCAATTTTAACTTTTTTCCCTTGAATAACTGCAGAGATAATATCTGCTCTACCTTGAGGAGTAATAGTTACGCTTGTTGAACCATGATTAGGTTGCTGAATAACTAAGTTTTGTGGAGCGGGTACTGTAGCTTGTTTTGCAACACTTGCATCTGTTGTATTATCACGATTATCAGTTGCTTTTTGCTGTTACATTTCCATTTGGAATCGGTCTTGTAGGATTAATAGTAACTCGACCATTTCCATCTGCCGTACCTTCTCCCAATTCATGCCCTGAGTGATCATAAAGTTTTTACTTTTAGAACCTGGATCTGCTGATACAGTTATAGGTGTTTGAGTATCCGCCTTATCAACTAGTGATGTTTCTATTACCGGACGTTTTTGAATAGTATATGATGAAGCTACTTTGTCCACTGACTTATCAGGATAAGTAATAGTAACATTCCCTTTTTTTCATCTACTGAATAAGTAGCCCCTGATCTAATAACGCTCTGTATGCTGCATCTGTATATGTTCTATTGTTTTTTTCTCTTTAATCGCCGCAATGATTTTCTCTTTTTCTGGAGTACTTACAGCATTTGGATTTTCTACTGTAATTTTTTTATCAATAGAAATATCATATTTTTTTCGCTACTTCTAGAACCGTGATAGTTGTGCTAACATTTGCACTTGAACCAACATTATGGCGTCCATAACTAGCTGTAGTTGTCTTACTTACAGCATAGTAATTGAGAATTGTCGATCCTAACGACTCGATCTAAGGCAATTGTTCCACTAGTTTTTCCTGTACGAGTCATTTTCAGGGGTAGATACAGCTGTTACTAAGAATCCACCTGATTCAGTTAAGCCTTTTTACATTACCTCTAGTTCGTGAATTTGGTAGAAATGTTTCTAAATATTTTGCATAAGTAGAGGCAGTAATTTCAACATGATCTCCACGATATGCTGTAACCCATTCTTTATCAACTCCAATAGTAGCTCTTGCTTTACCTTCGGAAGAAACTTGTTTCGGTCCACCATGACCTATTTGCGTTCTCGTCACTGTCACAGGGGCACTTTTTTTGCTGATTCTTTTCCTCCAGCTGGTGTTGAAGTCGCTCTAATTTGCCCTTCAGGTAAACTATTTCGAGGATGTACTGTTGCATAGCCATCATTTCCTGCTATTGCTTCTCCTATTAGTACATCGTTATTATCATACAGTTTAACAGTAGAGCCTACTGGGGCTTTTTACTCTTACATCCGCAGGTATACTTGCTTTTGCCTGTTAAGTCACTTTCGATATGGGCACCAGATGTTAATGGAGCCTCTACTACATTGACAGGTTTCCATCCCTCAAGACTTCCATAACCGCCTTCTTTCATATTTGAAATAACAGAAGTTTGAGATCCCTACCCTCATATCACTATTCAATCGCAAATTAATGATAGAATAGAACTTATTACTTGTATTATCTACTGAAGTAACAGTTGCTAGATTACTTTGAAGAGATTGCCATTGCTGATTAATCGCAGTACGTCTAATCGCAACTTGATGCTCTTGATTATTCGTATCTCTATACTTCAAATACGCCATCCCTGCATCATGTGGTACATATAGCTTAAGATCGCGTTGATTTGAAACCAATTCATTGGTGTGTCCCGGCGAATAAGCAAGCCATGAACGCCCTAATGAAATATCTACGTTAGTCGGTTCACTTTCATTTCCTCCAACAGTTTGAGTTACTGTTATACTATCTTTCGGTACAAGTTGATCACCAGTATCTGATATATTACTATTTAAACCAGCATCTAGTGAAACAACCCAACGTCCACTTCCATTAACTTTTGTTGTCTTAAATGTATTTCCATTTTTCTTAACAGAAATAATCGCCCCTGGTTTCCCAGTTCCTGATAATTGATTATCTGTGGATGGTATCGTCTGCATACGAATCGTACTGTTAGTTTGAGTGTAGGGATGATCCACTTTTGGAGCTTCTGCAGCATTAACCTTTATCCCCACTGCCGGAAAATCTGAAGTTCTATTATCAATTAAAGTATGATTAACACCATTTAAAAACATTATCTTCTAGAGTTAGTCTAGCGATAGCTGTCCCAAATCGTAAAAATAGATTATGGTTTTTACCTCTAGTTACAATCTCATATACTAATGTATCCGGCACTCCACTACCGGTTTGATAAAATTCAGTAAATATTCTAGAGTTTTTCATATTTGATGGAAGATCCGCACGTCTAGATTTATTAACATATCCAGATTCTATTACACCTCCACCATCTGCACCTCGTTTTTGCAACTGAAATACTCTCGATACTGTCACTTGAAGCTGCTACTATACCTGCAGCTTGGTGATGACGATGTATTGGTTCTACAGTAGCTCTCCAAACTGTTTTATCTCCATCAATACTATAAGTTAAACTTCTAAACTGTCTTACACCCACCCCTGTAATCTCACCTTGAGATAAAGTTCCATCTACAGAGCGATCAATAGATCTACTAGCATAGTTTGCTATTCTAAATCCAGAGTATCCTCTTTCATTTTTATTTAAACTAGCACTACTTTGTTTATTTCCTTCTGGAAGTTTTTCTACTTTCGGTTGTGTAATATCTAGCTGTTCCCCTTCTTCTTTGCCCCTTCTTACAGGAATTACTACTTCTTGTTTCGGAAATTCTGACTTTTCATCTGTACTGTGCTTAGCTTCTATACCTTTAGCTATTTTTTTCCGCAATAGTTTCCATTTCTACTTTTTGTAGTTTTTTTATCTATTACTGGCTTAGCTTCCACTTGTGCTGATTTTTTTAGCTAATGGCGTTTTTATCTTCTGTAGTTTCTAATTTTTTTCATCTAAGTCAGCTGTTTCTACTGTAGATTCTTCTTTTTTTAGCTAAATCTGATTCTACTTTATCTAACTTTTCATTATTAGATTTTTACTTCGTTATCATTTTGTTTTAAGTTTTTTGTATTTTTCTCTTTTACTTCAAGTAATTTTTTTCTAATTTTTCTAAAGTTTCTTTCAAATCTTCTGCTAATTTATCTACTTCTTCTTGTGTAGCTTCAGCATTTTTTCTAATAATTTAGCCTTATCTAATTTCTCTTTAGATTTTTCAAGAATTACTGTTGTTTCTTCTGACGCTTCAGCTTTTTTTCAAAGTTTCTTCTAATAAAGCAATAACTTTTTCCAGTTTCACCTTATCTACTTTTTACTTCAGATGCCTTTACATTTTTTTAGTTGAAGCAGCCATTTTCTCTTCAACTACACCCTCTTTTTCTGACAAGTTTTTTTATTAGAAGTTGTTTCTTCTGATTTATTAACCTGTACAACTCCTGATTGACTTACTACATTTGTTGTATCGCTTGCTTGAACAAAAACCACCTAAGAATGCAAATGCCGCACCTATCAATACTGATGCTGCTCCAATTTTTAAATTTTTTTGATTCCATAGTAATTTATTCGCTCTCGTTCTTTTTGAACGAGCATTTTTTTTGTTGTTTTTACTATACATAATCTTCTCCTTATAAAATCAATAATAAATATAATTGCTAAAACCAAAAATATAAATATATATAAATTATTAATAAATGTAGTGTGGGTTAATAATTTATATATACCACATTTTTAAATTACACTTATTTATTTTTACTTATAAATACCATATTTGTCAATATTTTCAACGAAATTTTTAAGTTTTCCAAGATTCTAACCCTCGAAAGAAAGCGTTTTAAAAACGCAATAATTATTAAAAAAATAATACCTATAAAAAAATTATTTTTTTATGTGTTATTAAATATTTTTTTATGTAAACTTATTTATCTATTTTTATGTTAACAAAAACACTAGAATTAGACTAAAAATAAACTCAGACAAAAAAACTTTTAAGTGAAAAAGATGTCTATAATAAAAAAATCTCGAAAAAGTCTATTGTTAGTCTATATCAAAAACGCTAAACCTCAAACACAACTACGTAAAAAAACTATGATGAGTCACTTGATTCGTATACAATTACTATTTTTTTAAGTCTTAATCACAATATTAAAAGTTAGTATTAGTAGAGCATATAGACCAATTAAAAAAATTAACCCTCTCCACTATGACTAATTCTAAACCTTTTTATCAAGACAAAACAAAAAAACCGTTATATAACGATTTAAAAATAAAACTTAATCCTTCGGAACCTAATGTGGTTTAAATTAATAATGTACTTAATATATAAGCAACTTATGTTTAATTTTATCTATGTATATTGAGGGAAGCTACCATTCTAAACATCTCCACTATTCTTTAAACTTTACTACTCACAACAAAAAAAGGATTAACATTTTATGAACACTAATAATTTAGCTTGCACTTATCATCTGACATTATCTTTCCTAATGCAGAAAAAAAGTGACAGTGCTACATTAGAAAAAAAGATATTTTATTTAAACTCTCGATTAAAAATATCTTTTTCTTCATATCTATTAAATCTCTTATTTAAAAAAATAAAAGGGAATGACTCGACAAAAATCTCGATTTCGGAAAAACAGGATTTTGTCGAGTCACCCTCGCAAAGTTTATTCATATATCAATAAACCTCTGCGTCTATAAGTTATAATATACGCTTTTAAATTTGGGTCTTTTGAGTCAACCACTCCTAGAATTTTTACTGAGAAATTTATGTCTAATTTGATATCGGTATTATCTTACTCCCACTTATTGAGCAATTCTTCTACTCCAGAGACTTTACCTCCTCTACCAACTAAAACTATTAAAATATAAAATGATAGCGTAGTAGCCATTACAGCTACCACGCTACCCTAATTTAAATTTTTTCTACTAAAATTGCAGATTATTTTATCCTATGTACTTTTTTATTCGCGAACCTTTCATACATAATAAAAAATATATCTTACAAAACTAATTTTATTATATTTTATCTATTTACAACATTCGCAGATGTTCCTGTTGTAACTACTTCTACAGCCGCTTCTAATCCACCTTCTACAAGGTTTTGGATTGCTGTTTCTGTGTAAAATGCTGTGTGAGGTGTATAAATTACATCATCACGATCTATTAGAGTTTGTAATAGTTTATCATCAAACTCTTTCCCTTCAAAGTTTTTAGGAACATACTTACCTTCATTTTCATAAACATCTAGCCCTGTACCAAGAAGTTTACCACTGTCTAAAGCGCGTAATACAGCTTTAGTATCAACTAGCATACCGCGAGCAGCATTTAGCAAGATTGAATTATCTTTCATCTTAGCAAGAAATTCATCATTTACCATATGATTATATTCTTTAATAGCTGGCATATGAATAGTAATAATATCAGAATTCGCTATTAAATCATCTAGATTTTCAACATAATCTAATACTTCTTTTGCCGCTTCATTTTGATAAACATCATAACCTAATACTTTAGATCCTAAAGCATTGAATAATCTAGCTGCTTGTGTTCCAATTCTTCCAGTCCCTATAACACCTACCGTTAAAGTTCTAAGTTCACGTGATAATATCCCTGGATTCCAAGAGAAATTATGTTTTTCTATATTACGTTGAATTTTATTTGTATTTCTACTAATACGCAATGCAGAAGTTAGAACATGCTCAGCAATAGCATTTGGCGAATACGAAGGTACATTCGTCATTTTAATTCCGAGCTCAGACAGTAATTCTAAATCATAAATATCAAAACCAGCTGAACGAGTCGCAAAAACTTTAATTCCTTGTTCTTTAGCATATTCATATACATCACGTTCAAAAGGTTTGTTTTGAGCTAAAACTACACCTTCTTTACCTTCTAATAAATGTTTGTTGGCTGATGTAAGTTCTTCAGTATAAACATCAACTTTAACCTCAGGGTGAGCATTTCTCCAACTTTCTAATGCACTCTTTTTCATCTTCTCTTAAATTAAAAAAATACTAATTTCATATCTTTTCCTCCTTATACAAAGTACTAGTTCAACTGTATTCTAGTAAACTTCTAATAAAATCAATATAACTAATTTTACCACAAAAAAATTAGTTTACTAAAAACTATTTTTATTTCACTTTTTCAAAAAAATTTTTCTTGATAATTTCAAACAATTCGCCGTTATTTTCCGCTATTTTTATATATGTCTACATTCTCCGGTAATTTTTTTCTTATAACGATTTATCCAAATGGCTTTCCATCCTGCATTATTCGCGCCTACTATATCATTCTCTAACGAATCACCAACATAATATAGCAAATCATTAGGAAGCTGTAATTTTTTTCTTGCATGATTTCAAATATTCTAACATCTGGTTTATTTATATCATAGTCACCCGAGACAACAATATTATCTTTATTAATCCATCTTTCAACACCTAATGCTTCTACCTTAGACCATTGATGTTCACTTGGTCCATTAGTAATAATTCCCAGCTTTATATTATTCTCTTTTTGCAAGTTCTAAAATACTTATAGTTATATCAGACATTTGCAATTTTTTTGTTGATTCTTTTTATATTCTTTCTGCATATCAAGGGCTTGTTCATCCGTTAGGGTAACACCTAAGTCTTTCGCCGCTTCTTGAATTCTATAAATATGATATTCATCCATAGTCATCTCACCATTTCGAGAAGCTTCAAATTTCACATCACTATAATGTCGACTCAAAAGATAAAATTGTTCCATATCAATATCCATATCAAATAGACTCTTATATGCATTTTCAAATGGAACTATCTGTTCATATAACGTATCATCCACATCAAAAACAAGACCAATCATTTCATTCTCCTTATATTAAAATCAACTCAATATCACCATAATTATTCCGCTAAATCCAATGAGTCAGGCGCTTTAATTATTAATTGAGTTGATTATAAAAATTATTTCATTAGTTTTTCTATTTTATTTTTTGCTTCTTCTAGCGTTTCACTATTTTCTAACTTCTCTAAAACTAACTTTAGAAGTATTTCTTTATAATCCATAAACTGTTCATCTGTCATGCCTTCTACATTCTTTATATTATCCATACTATTCTCCATTTCGATACATATTATATTGTTGTTTACTATTATAT